>Ga0206106_100001_pt1:0-1652500 | contig 2096057 bp, 2076 predicted proteins | sample 1B1ome_FD_148677 | JGI IMG/M metagenome (GOLD analysis project Ga0206106, IMG submission 148677) | Enriched microbial communities from leaf-cutter ant dump, University of Wisconsin, Madison, United States - 1B110A | ecosystem: Environmental > Terrestrial > Nest > Insects nest > Nest... | reverse complement strand
GGGAATGCTTAGACAACCAGGAGGTTGGCTTAGAAGCAGCCATCCTTTAAAGATAGCGTAACAGCTCACTGGTCAAGCGTTCCTGCGGCGAAGATGTACCGGGGCTCAAACCATGCACCGAAGCTTAGGGTTTGCAGCTTGCTGCAAGCGGTAGCGGAGCGTTCCGTAAGCCTGTGAAGGGAGACCCGTGAGGGCTCCTGGAGGTATCGGAAGTGCGAATGATGACATGAGTAGCGACAAAGAGTGTGAGAGACACTCTCGCCGAAAGTCCAAGGGTTCCTGCGCAATGCTAATCAGCGCAGGGTTAGCCGGCCCCTAAGTCGAGGCAGAAATGCGTAGACGATGGGAACCACGTTAATATTCGTGGGCCAGGTGGTAGTGACGGATCATGCAGGTCTGTACGTCCTTATCGGATTGGATGTGCAGTGAGCTGGTTCCAGGAAATAGCTCCACCAATATTGACCGTACCCGAAACCGACACAGGTGGACTGGTAGAGCATACCAAGGCGCTTGAGAGAACGATGCTGAAGGAACTCGGCAAATTGCACGCGTAACTTCGGGATAAGCGTGACTCCTGTTTGGGCAACCAGGCAGGAGTGGCACAGAATTGGGGGTGGCGACTGTTTACTAAAAACACAGGGCTCTGCGAAGTCGCAAGACGACGTATAGGGTCTGACGCCTGCCCGGTGCCGGAAGGTTAAAAGGAGAGGTGCAAGCCTTGAATTGAAGCCCCGGTAAACGGCGGCCGTAACTATAACGGTCCTAAGGTAGCGAAATTCCTTGTCGGGTAAGTTCCGACCTGCACGAATGGCGTAACGATCTCCCCACTGTCTCCAGCATCGACTCAGCGAAATTGAACTCCCCGTGAAGATGCGGGGTTCCCGCGGTCAGACGGAAAGACCCCATGAACCTTTACTATAGCTTTGCGCTGGCATCTGTGTCGGCATGTGCAGGATAGGTGGTAGGCTTTGAAGTCGGGACGCCAGTTCCGATGGAGCCGCAAGATGAGATACCACCCTTGCCAACATAGATGTCTAACCGCGATGTAACAGCATCCGGGACCGCGCATGGTGGGTAGTTTGACTGGGGCGGTCGCCTCCCAAAGAGTAACGGAGGCGCGCGATGGTGGGCTCAGAACGGTCGGAAATCGTTCGCTGAGTGCAATGGCATAAGCCTGCCTGACTGCGAGACTGACAAGTCGAGCAGAGACGAAAGTCGGTCATAGTGATCCGGTGGTCCCGTGTGGAAGGGCCATCGCTCAACGAATAAAAGGTACTCTGGGGATAACAGGCTGATACTGCCCAAGAGTCCATATCGACGGCAGTGTTTGGCACCTCGATGTCGGCTCATCACATCCTGGGGCTGGAGCAGGTCCCAAGGGTATGGCTGTTCGCCATTTAAAGTGGTACGTGAGCTGGGTTTAAAACGTCGTGAGACAGTTTGGTCCCTATCTGCCGTGGGTGTTGGAATGTTGAGAGGAGCTGCCCCTAGTACGAGAGGACCGGGGTGGACGAATCTCTGGTGGACCTGTTGTGGCGCCAGCCGCATTGCAGGGTAGCTATATTCGGACGGGATAACTGCTGAAAGCATCTAAGCAGGAAGCCTCCCTCAAAACGAGCATTCCCTTGAGAGCCGTGGAAGACCACCACGTTGATAGGCCGGATGTGGAAGCGCAGCGATGTGTGAAGCTGACCGGTACTAATAGCTCGATTGGCTTGATCGTTCTCATTAATCAATGTCCGCAGGTTGCGGCTTGAGCGAATGATCGGCCCAAGATCATAGACGAACAGTCTAGAACCAGAATTCACTCAGATGTTTTTCGCCGATCTGGTGGTTATTGCGAGAGGCCCAGAACCCGATCCCATCCCGAACTCGACCGTTAAACCTCTTTGCGCCGATGGTACTAAGTCTCAAGGCTTGGGAGAGTAGGTCGCTGCCAGGTCTGCCAAGAACATCTGATCTCTGACGAACTCGAAACACGAAACGCCGCTTCCGCAAGGAGGCGGCGTTTTCGTTTTGGGGCGGACGATGCGCAAGCGGCGCGCCCCCTTCCGTCGCCTTCGGCGCCACCTTCCCCCGCAAGCGGGGGAAGATCCCCGACTGCGAGCTCTCAGTCTGTCATTTTGCCCCCGCGGATTTCATGTCAGTTCCGTGACACTTCGACTCGACCGCGACCCCTTGCGGGTTCTATAGCCGGACGCAAAGGACCGGAGGTCGGGATGCTGGGATGGTTTCGGGCGCTGATGCCCAGGGAAGACAAGTTCTTCGTCCTCTTCGGCCAGCACTCCGAGCTGCTCGTCGAGGGGGCGCTGGAGCTCGACCGGCTGCTCGGCGGCGGCGACACCATCGAGGATGCGTGCGAGCGCATCGTGGCGCTCGAGCACGCCGCCGACGACGTGACGCGCGAGGTGATGCAGGCGGTGCGACGCAGCTTCATCACGCCGTTCGACCGGGCCGACGTGCAGGAGCTGATCCAGTCGATGGACGACGCCATCGACCGCATGAACGGCGCGGTGAAGACGGTGCGGCTGTTCGAGATCACGCAGTTCGAGCCCAACATGCAGGCCATCGGCAAGGTGATCGTCGAGGCCTCGCGGCTGCTCGCCGAGGCGGTGCCGCTGCTCGACAAGCCGGGCACCAACGTGCAGCGGCTGGTGGGCCTCGCCGAGCAGATCGTCGAGGCCGAGGGGCGGGTGGACGACCTGCACGACGAGGGGCTGAAGCTGCTCTTCAAGGCCTATGGGCACACGGCGCCGATGACGTTCTACATCGGCAACGAGCTCTATGCCGCGCTCGAAAAGGTGATGGACCGCTTCGAGGACGTCGCCAACGAAATCAGCGCCATCGTCATCGAGAGCGTCTGAGGGTGGACGCCCTGCTTTCGTTTCCGGTGCTGGTCGGGCTGATCGGCGTGGCGCTGCTGTTCGACTTCCTCAACGGGCTGCACGACGCCGCCAACTCCATCGCCACGATCGTGTCGACGCGCGTGCTGCGGCCGCAATTCGCCGTGGTCTGGGCAGCATTCTTCAATTTCATCGCCTTCACCATATTCGGCCTGCACGTGGCGCAGACCATCGGCACCGGCATCATCACGGCCGACATCATCACGCCGCAGGTGATCTTCGCGGCGCTCATGGGCGCCATCGCGTGGAACGTCATTACATGGCTGTTCGGGCTGCCCTCGTCGAGCTCGCATGCGCTGATCGGCGGGCTGGTGGGGGCCGGCGTCGCCAAGGCCGGGCTGCCGGCCATCGAATGGGACGGGCTCGGCAAGACGGTGGCGGCGATCGTGTTGTCGCCGGCCACCGGGTTCGTGCTGGCGCTGCTGCTCGTTCTCATCGTGAGCTGGGTGGTGCTCAGGCGCACGCCCTTCGCCGTCGATCGCAGCTTCCGGCGGCTGCAGTTCCTCTCGGCATCGCTCTATTCGCTCGGCCATGGCGGCAACGACGCGCAAAAGACGATGGGCATCATCGCCGTCCTGCTGTTCAGCCAGGGGCTCACCGGGCCGGAATTCACCGTGCCGCTCTGGGTGGTGCTGAGCTGCCAGGCGGCGATGGCACTGGGCACGCTCCTCGGCGGCTGGCGGATCGTCCACACCATGGGCAGCAAGATCACGCGGCTCACGCCCATGCAGGGCTTCTGCGCCGAGACCGGCGGCGCCATCACGCTGTTCGGCGCCACCTTCCTCGGCATTCCCGTCTCCACCACGCATACCATCACCGGTGCCATCGTCGGCGTCGGCGCGGCGCGGCGCGTCTCGGCGGTGCGCTGGGGCGTCGCCGGCAACATCGTCATCGCCTGGGTCATCACGCTGCCCATCGCGGCGCTGATCGCCGCGGTCACCTATCGCGTGGTGATGCTGTTCGGCTGAGCTGAATTCCGCGTGAGATGGGGCCCGCCGTCACAAATTTTTCAGCTTTGCTGCGCACAAGGCCGGCCATGCTTCGCCTCGTTCTCATGGCCCTTGTCGGCCTTGCCCTCATCGCGCCCGCGCAGGCGCAGGTCGATATCATGGCGCCGTTCAACCAGGGGGCGGCGATGGACGAGGCCGTGGTGCTGGCCAAGGACCTGCCGTTCGCCGACGGCGACCGCAAGCGGCTCGACATCTACGCGCCCAAGGCGCTGGCCGCGCCGGCGCCGGTGGTGATGTTCATCTATGGCGGCTCGTGGAAGCAGGGCGCGCGCGCCGACTACCAGTTCGTCGGCCGGGCGCTGGCCGCCAACGGCTTCATGGTGGTGATCCCCGACTATCGGCTCTACCCCGAGGTCACCTACCCCGATTTCCTCGACGACAACGCCCAGGCGGTCAAATGGATCGAGGACAACATCGCCTCGTTCGGGGGCGATCCGGCGCGCTTCTTCATCGCCGGGCATTCGGCCGGCGCCTACAATGCGGTGATGCTGGGGCTGGAGCGAGCGTTTTTCGATGCCTATGGCGTCACCATGCCGGTGCGCGCCATCGCGGCGCTGTCGGGGCCCTATGATTTCTACCCATTCGAATATGACGAGGTGCGCAACGTCTTCGGGCAGAACGACAATCCCGAGGGCACGCAGCCGATCAACCTGGTGGCGCCCGACCGGCCTCCCATGCTGCTCGCCTCGGGCACCTCGGACCCCATCGTGCGGGTCGAGAACACCAGGCACTTCGCCGCCAAGATGCGGGCGGCGGGCGACTGGGTGACGGAGAAATATTATGACGGGCTCGGCCATATGGAGCCGGTCTTCGCGCTCGGCGCCATGTGGCGCTGGCGGGCGCCGGTGCTCAGCGACATGGTGGCGTTCTTCACCCAGTTCGGGGCCTTTCCGAGCGGCGCGCCGCGGCTCGCCTATACGCCCGAGCCGCCGGCCGGCATGGCCGACATCGAGGCGACCATCGCCCGGCTCGACTCGGTGCTGTCGCCCATCGAGGCGGTGCGGCCCAGCCAGAAGCGCGCCATCGGCGAATAGCGGCGCGTTGACGCGACTCGCAGCACAGTCCTAGCCTTGCCGCTCTTCATCACGATGGCAGGAGACGGGGCATGGACTATGCGCGTTTGGGCAGGACGGGGCTCGAAGTGTCGCGGCTCTGCCTCGGCTGCATGTCGTTCGGCGATGCCGGCCAGGGGCGGCCCTGGGTGCTCGACGAGGCGGCGGCACGGCCGATCCTCAGCGCGGCGTGGGAAGCGGGCATCAATTTCTTCGACACCGCCAATGTCTATTCGGCGGGCACCAGCGAGGAGATCGTCGGCACCGTGCTCAAGGAGTTGGCGCCGCGCGACGAGATCGTATTGGCCACCAAGGTGCATGGCCAGATGCGGCCGGGTCCCAACGGGCACGGGCTGTCGCGCAAGGCGATCCTCGCCGAGATCGACAATTCGCTGCGCCGGCTCAAGACCGACTATGTCGATCTCTACCAGATCCACCGGTTCGACCCGGCGACGCCGATCGAAGAGACGCTCGAGGCGCTGCACGATGTCGTGAAGGCCGGCAAGGCGCGCTATATCGGCGCCTCGTCGATGTGGGCCTGGCAGTTCATGAAGATGCTGAAGACGCAGGAGGCGCACGGCTTCGTGCGCTTCGTCTCCATGCAGGACCACCTCAACCTCATCTATCGCGAGGAGGAGCGCGAAATGCTGCCGCTGTGCGCCGAGGAGGGCATCGGGGTGATCCCGTGGTCGCCGCTCGGGCGCGGGCGGCTGGCGCGGCCGTGGGGCGAAGTGACCAAACGCTTCGAGACCGACCCCTTCGGCACGCGCATCTATGCGGCGACGGCAGAGGCCGACGCGGCGGTCAACGCCGCCGTCGCGACGCTGGCCAAAGCGCGCGGCGCGACGATGGCGCAGGTGGCGCTCGCCTGGCTGCTGCACAAGCCGGAAGTGACGGCGCCCATCGTCGGCATCACGCGGCCGGAGCAGCTCAGCGATGCGCTGGGCGCCGTGGCGCTGACGCTCGACGCGGCCGAGATCGCGACGCTCGAGGCGCCCTACACGCCGCGCGCCGTGGCGGGGTTCTAGCAGGCCTCGCCTTCGCCGCAAAAACCGGTAGAATCGGCGCCGTCGCAGCATGCGAGGGGCACATGCGGGGAATTCACAGCCGTTTTCTGGCCGCCGGCGCGCTGGCGCTGGGGCTTGCCGCACCGGCGCTGGCGGCGCCCGAAGTGGTGCTGCTCGGTGGCGGCGGCGGCGCGGCCGATCCGGTCGCGGCCTGCGGCGACGCGGCCGCCTCGCCCTTCGAGCCGGGGCGCGACGGGCGCGGGGTGAGCGACCAGCAGATCTTTTTGGGCGAGGCGGTGGCGCTGTGCGAAGCGGCGCTGGCGGCGGCGCCCGACTCGGCGGCGGTCAAGACCTGGCTGGCGCGCACCTATGTTCTGGTGGGCCGGCGCGAGGAGGCCAAGCCGCTGCTCGACAGCGCCATCGAGGCAGGCAATGCCTTCGCCGGCTATCTGCTGGCCAATGTCAAATTCGCCGAAAGTTGGCTCTATCCGCCGGAGGAGGGCATCGACCTGCTCGCCTGGGCGGCCGACGACGATTTCGCGCCGGCGCTCAGCGCCCTCGCGCTGCGCTACGAGACGGGCAAGGACCTCGGGACCGACTATGCCGCGGCGCTCGGGCTCTACGAGCGCGCGGTGGCGCAGGGCGACGGCTTCGCCGCCTACAAGCTCGGCGACTTCTACCAATATGCGCTGAGCGTAGCGGCCGATCCGGCGCGTGCAATGACGTTCTACGAGCAAGCCCTGGCGCTGGGCGAACCGCTCGGCTATTTCGGCCTCGGCCAGTTGCACGAATATGGCGTGGGCGTGCCGCAGGACTACGAGGCGGCGGCGGGCTTCTACCAGCAGGGTGCCGATGCCGGCGAGAAGATGGCGCAGACCTCGCTCGCCTATCTCTACGAGCAGGGGGTGGGCGTCGCGCAGGATTTCGACAAATCCTTCGCGCTGCTGACGAGCGCCGCCACCAAGAACTGGGGCTTTGCCGAGGCGGCGCTGTCCATCCATTATCTCTACGGGCAGGGCACGCCGGTCGATCCCGGCAAGGCGCTGCGCTTTGCGCAGCTCGCCGTGCAGAACGACGTTGCCTATGCCCACGGCATTCTCGGCTATCTCTATTCCGAGGCGCTGGGCACCGAGCGCAATCTCTATCTCGCTGCCGATCATTTCGGGCAGGGTGCGGCGCAGGGCGACCAGTATTCGGCCGACAGGCTGCCGGTAGCCGAGGCCGAGCTCGCCTGCCAGACCGCCGCCGGCGATCCGCACGAGGTCAAGATCTACGCGCCCGGCGTGTCGTGGGATGAGCTCGACCCCGACACCGCCATCCCTGCCTGCGAAGCGGCGGTGGCGCTGAACCCCGAGGAGGTCGGCGACATGGTGTGGCTCGGCCGCGCCTACGCCAAGGCGGAGCGCTTCGCCGACGCCGTGCCGCTGCTCGAGCAGGGCGTCACCGCCGGCAATCCGTTGGCGCAGCTCATCATGGGCGACATGCTGCTCGCCGGCGCCGGCGTCGATGAGGACCCGGCGGCCGGGCTGGCGCTGTTCGAGGCGGCCGCGGCGCAGGATTTCGGGCCGGCGCAATATGGGCTCGGGCTCGCCCATGCAGCGGGCTGGGGCGGCCTCGCGCCCGATCCGCAGGCGGCGCTGGAGTGGTTCCGCAAGGCGCGGGACAACGACGTGGACGAGGCCACCGAGCAGATCGCGCTGCTCGCTGGCGGCGGAAGCGGGGGCGCGGTGGCGGTCGATATGGCCGGCTTCGCGCGCGAGGGGCCGCGCTACTGAGGGCGGCTCACTCCGCCTTGTCGGCCGATTCCGAATTGAGCTCGGTGTATTTCTGGTCGCCGATGGTGCTGAGCAGTTGCAACTGCGTTTCGAGGAAGTCGATATGGCCTTCCTCGTCGCCCAGCAGCTCCTCGAACAGGTTCTTGCTGATATAGTCGCCCAGCTCCTCGCAGAGCTCGCGCGAGGATTTGTAGGCCTTGCGCGCGTCGTACTCGCCGGCGAGGTCGGCCTCGAGCACTTCCTTGATGGTCTGGCCGATGCGCAGCGGCGCGACGCGCTGCAGATTGGGATGGCCTTCCAGAAAGATGATCCGCTCGATCAGCTTATCGGCGTGATGCATCTCCTCGATCGATTCGGCGCGCTCCTTGGCGGCGAGCTTGCCGACGCCCCAGTCGTTCAGGAGCCGGTAATGCACCCAATACTGGTTGACCGCCCCCAGCTCGAGGAACAGCGCCTCATTGAGCCGTTCGATAACCTGCGCTTCGCCTTTCATGGGCCACTCCCCTCGGTCTGCGACGCAGCGGCATGGCGACCGGCGGAGCGGTCACCGTGGCGGGCGTCTGTGCGATCTCAAGGTGATACTCGTGGGTGACCCGCGTGATCAAGTCTATAACGTTCGGCACGCAGCCCGAACATTTGCAGCGCTTTTCAAGCTCGCGATACACCTTGGCCGGCACGATGATCTGCCAGGGGTCTTCCTGCAGGAAGCCCCTGATGATCTGCACGATCTCGCGTTCGGTGATGACGTTGCAGTGGCAGACGAGCATGGGTGGGTAGCCTTTGGTGCGCGGGATAAACGCCCACGCAAACATGAATGTCAACGTCATATATTGTCGCCGGGTGGCCTCGTTGCGAGCGCCATGCCATAAGCCTCGCCGGACGGCCCGCGGGGGATGAAGGTGCACAGCCAGTCGAGCATGCTGTCGGGGCCGGCGCTGCGGCTCGTCAAGGCGGTGGCCGTGCTGCTGGTGGCGCTGAAGCTCGCCCAGCTCGCCTGTGCCGGCGTGTTCATGGACGAGGCCTATTACTGGATGTGGGGGCAGCATCCGGCGCTCTCCTATTTCGATCATCCGCCGCTCAATGCCTGGCTCCTGGGGCTGAGCGGCGCGGCCTTCGGCTGGACCGTGTTCGCGCTGCGCCTGCCGGTGGCGCTGAGCTTTGCCGCCGACATCTGGGCGCTGTGGCTGCTCTCGAGGCGCATCGGGGGACCAGAAGCCGGCGGGCATTTCTGGCTGACGCTGCTGCTGTTTCTCACCATGCCGGTGTTCTGGGTGGTGACGGGCTACAGCCTGCCCGACCATGTGCTGCTCACGGCGCTGCTGTTCAGCCTCTACTTCTTTCACGGCTTCTTCGCCGCGCGGGCCGGGGGTGCGCGCGGGGCGACGCGCGACCTTCTGGCCGGCGCCCTGTGCCTCGGGCTAGCGGGGCTGGCGAAATACAACGCCGCCTTTCTCGGCCTCGGCGTCGGGCTCTTCGTGCTGGCCTACGACCGGGCGCTGCTGCGCGACATGCGGCTGTGGCTCGCGGCGCTCCTGGCGCTCGGCCTGCAGGCGCCGGTGGCGGTGTGGAACCTCACCGAGGGGTTCGCGTCGTGGCAGTTCATCCTCGCGGGCCGGCACAAGGGGCTCTCGGCCTCGCTCGACGGGGTCGTCGGCTTCGCCTTCGCCATCCTCATCGTCATCTCGCCGTTTCTCTTCTGGCCCATCGGCAAGTTCGCGCTGTCGCGCCGCACCGCGCCCGGCATGGGCTTTGCCAGAACGGCGTTCTGGACGTCGAGCGTCGTCATCACGGCGCTGGCCTTCGTCACGGCCACGCTGTTCCACTGGAACCTCGTCGCCTATGCGGCGCTGCTGCCGTTCCTCGCCCTCTACATGCGGCCGCGCTGGCTGATCGTGGGGCAGGCGCTGTGGGGCACCGCCTTCGCGGCGGCCATGTTCGTCAACTTTGCCGTCGTGCCGATGGCCGATCGCTGGCGCGACGTGGCGACGGCATGGTCCTATGGGTGGAGCGAGGTGGCCGCGGCGGCGCAGGCGGCGAAGCGCGAGCACGGCGCGAGCTTCGTCGCCGCGACCGACTACACCACCGCCTCGCTGCTCGGCTTCGCCATGGCCGACAGGGACGTGACGAGCCTCGCGCCGGGGCGCGACCAGTTCGATTTCTGGTTCGATCCGGCTGCCCATGCGGGCGCGGACGCGATCCTTTATGCCGATCGCTGGCGGCGCCTCACCGATGCCGTGCGCGCCCGCTTCGACAGCGTCACGGAAATTGCGCGCTTCGAGGTGGCGCCGTTCGGCCAGCACGTCAACACGCAGATCCTCTACCTCGCCAGGGGCTTCCGCCCCGATGGCTGAGGCCCGCTCGTCCGACTGGCGTTTCTACCGCATCGCCGCGCTGGTGTTCCTCGGGGCCAAGCTGGCGCTGCTGGCGTTCGTGCAGCCCTTCATGGACGAGACCTATTACTGGCTGTGGGGGCAGCACCCGGCGCTCTCCTATTTCGACCATCCGCCGCTGGTGGGCTGGACGCAGGGGCTGGCCAGCGTCCTCGGCTGGAACCGGCTGGGGCTGCGCGTCATGGTGCTGGCGACGCTGGGCGGCGACGTGGCGCTGCTCGTCGCCTTCGCGCGGCAACTGGGCGGCGCGGAGTGGCGCGCGCTGTTCTGGCCGTCGGCGGCGCTGCTCGGCGCCACGCCGATCTTTTTCGGGCTCACCAACCTGGCGCTGCCGGATCACCTGCTGGTCTTTTTCACGTTGCTCGCCGTCTACGCCTTCGGGCGCTTTCGGGCCGGCGACGATGCGGGGGCGCCGCGCTGGCGCTGGCTTTACCTCACCGCCCTCGCCATCGGCCTCGCGACGCTCAGCAAATATACCGGGGCGCTGCTGGCCGGCGGCATCGGCCTCAGCGTGCTGCTGACGCCGCGGCTCAGGCGGCTGTTCGCGAGTTCGCATTTCTATCTCGCCATCGCGCTGGCGCTGGCGCTGCAAACGCCGGTGGTGCTGTGGAACCTCGCGCACGGCATGGCCTCGTTCGAGTTCATCCTGGGCGGGCGGCGGGCCTTCAGCGGCTTCCAGCTCGGCGGGCTCGGCGGGTATCTGCTCGGCATCGCGTTCGTGCTGTCGCCGTTCCTGCTCTGGCCACTGTGGCGGTTCCTCCGCGCGCGCGGCGACGGGCTGGGCTTCCCGCGCGCCGTATTCTGGCTGTCGAGCCTCAGCTTCCTTGGCGCATCGCTGTTCACCGACATCCTCATCCACTGGAACATCGTCGCCTATGCGGCAGTGCTGCCGTTCGTCGCGCCCTATCTGCGCCACCGCTTCGCCGCCTATGGCCACGTCGTCTTCGGTGGGCTGGTGGCGCTCCTGCTGGCGGTCAATTTCGGCGTCTATCCGGTGCGTGCGCTGGTCGGCTCCGCCGATCAGGCCTCGGGTTGGTCCTATGGCTGGGACGAGGTGGGGGCGCGGGTGGCGCGCCTTGCCGCCGCCGAGGGGGCCGGCTTCATCGCGGCGACCGACTACACGCTGGCCGGGCCCCTGGCCTTCGCGTTGCAGGACCCGGACGTCACCAGCCTGGCGCCGCGCCGCGACGCCTTCGACGACTGGTTCGACGCGGCCGCGCATGCGGGCGACACGGCCATCATCGTCGCCGATCGCTGGCGGCCGCTCTCGCCGCGCATCGCGGCGCATTTCGCCAGCGTCAGCGAGGTGGAGACGGTGGAGGTGACGCGCTTCGGCCGGCCGCTGACGCGCTACCGGCTCTATGTCGGGCGCCAGTATGCGCCGTAGCGCCGGCTTCCGCCGGGCGCCGGGCTCGATTAGAGTGGGGCGCATGGGAGCCCTTTTTCGCCGCTTCGGTTTCGCTCTTTTCATCCTCGCCGCGGGCACGCTGCCGGCGGCGGCGAGCGCGGCGTTCGACGCCTGTGCCAATGAGGCCGCCAGCCCCTACGAGGCGGGCTACGAGGATATCGGCATCGCCGGCACGCCGAATTTCTACGCCGACAGCGCCGTCGCCCGCTGCGTCGAGGCGCTGGCCGAGGACCCGGCCAATATCCAGGTGATGGCGTGGCTGGGCGCGGCCTATGTCGTCTACAACGACATGGAGGCGGCGGTGCCGCTGCTCGAGACCGCCGCCGCGGCCGGCAATGTCGTGGCCCTGCGCGCGCTCGGCGATCTCTACATCCTCGGCAAGGGCGTGACGCGCGACAAGGTGCATGGCTTCGGCCTTCTCACCCAGGCGGCCGAGGCGGGGTTCGCGCCGGCGGCGCTGAGCCTCGGCTATTGCTACGAATATGGCGACGGCGTCGCGGCCGACCTGGCGACGGCGGCGCATTGGTACGCGCAGGCGGCCGAGGCCGGCGTGCCGCGCGCGCAGATCATCATGGCGCGGCTGTTGCAGCAGGGGCTCGGCATGGCGGAGGACGCCGCCGCGGCGCTCGGCTGGCTGCAGCGCGCCGCCGCGCAGGGCGAGGGCGAGGCGCAATATCTGCTCGGCGTCGCCTATCTCGAAGGGCGCGGCACCGCCGCCGATCCGGCCGCGGCGCGGCAGGCCTTCGAGGACGCGGCCGCGTCCTATACGCCCAGGGGCAGCACGGCGCTCGGCTACATGCTGGAACTGGGCCTCGGCGGCGAGGCCGACATCGAAACGGCGGCGCAGCGCTATTACGACGGCGTTGCCGCCAACCTGCCGGTGGCCTGGCACAATATCGCCCGTCTCGAGGAAAGCGGCGACGGCCTCGCGGCCAACCCGGCCGAGGCGCGCCGCCACTACGAGATGGCGGCGCGGGCCGGCGCGCCCTATGCCGCCGCCAATCTGGCGCTGCTCATGCTCGACGGCAGCGGCGGGCCGCAGGACATCGCCGGGGCGCTGCGCTGGACGCAGCAGGCGGCGGCCGGCGGCAGCCTCGCCGGGCTCAACAATCTAGGACGGCTCTACGAGCTGGGCATCGGCGTTACGGCCGATATCGCGGCGGCGCGGGGCTATTACGAGCAGGCGGCGGCCGCCGGTTTCGAGCCGGCGCGCGCCAACCTCGCGCGGCTCGGCGGCGCCGGCTAGGGCAGGCAAGGCGCGGACGAATTCGGCCCTTGTAGATCGCCGACCGAGCCTCTATATACGCCCTGCGCCGCACCACCGGGTGCGACGCCACGACATTGGCGCGGGATGGAGCAGCCCGGTAGCTCGTCAGGCTCATAACCTGAAGGTCGTAGGTTCAAATCCTACTCCCGCAACCAATGTTTTTCCCAATATTTCGTCGGCATGAACGGGCGCCTTGCGGCGCCTGATTTTTTGGCGTCTCACCTGCGCTTGCGGAGGAGCCAGAGGAGCCAGCTCAGGGCGTAAAGGCCGATGCCGGCCCAGATCAGCTCGCTGCCGCCGAACATGAACAGGAAGATGCCGCCCAGCGCCAGCGCGGCGGCAAGCGCGCCGATCACGAATCTCGCCATGCCAATTCCTCCGGCCCCTGCGTGATCGTGCCGGGCGCAGCGTTAACTTCTGCTTAACCCTTGTCGCGCAGCCTTTGGCCATCCCTTGGCGCGTACTGCCGGTTGTGGCGATTCTCGTGAATTTTCGAGCTTGCGGCAGGGCGGGATGGGCGGCCCTCCGCGCCCGTCATAGCGGAAATCGCCCTGCCGCAACCCATCCGATCTCCGCCGAAACACCCTGCCGGGCAGGGGAAGCTTGACTTTGCGCCATCCGATCCGTGTCATGGTCCGGTGAGCGCGCGGGGAAGCCTCGCGCGGTCGGTCTGTGGGGGCAGATCGTGATGAATGGGCAGAGGCGTCCGGCCGAGGATCTGGCGGCGGTGGGTCGGGGCATGCAGCCGGCCCATGTGCGCCAGATCAACCAGCGTGCCGTCCTCAGCCTCATTTTCCTCGAGCCGGGCATCTCCAATGCCGAGCTGGCGCGGCTGACGCACCTCGCGCCGCAGACGGTGTCGTCGGTGCTGGACGATCTCGGGCGGCGCCATCTCATCCGGCGCGGCGAGGCGGTGCGCGGCCGGCGCGGGCAGCCGGCGACGCCGGTGTTCATGAACCCGACCGGCGCCTTCGCCGTGGGCGCCGTGATCGGCTGGCGGCAGCTCGAAGTGTGCCTCGTCGGTATCGGCGGCGAGACGCTGGCGCGCTATCGGCGCAGCTACGCCTATCCCGACGCGGCGACGATCTTCGTCGAGCTGGGCGCGGCGGTGCGCGATCTCGTCGCCGGCCTCGCGACGGCCGAGCGGGCGCGGGTCATGGGCCTCGGCCTCGCCGTGCCGCGGCGCCTCGGCGATCCGGGCGCGCTGGTCAGCCCGCCGGAGGAGCAGGCGGGCGCCTGGGCCGGGCTCGACATCGCGCGGGCGGCGGCCGAGGTCAGCGGGCTGCGCGTCGCGGTCTATCCCGACGGCACGGCCGCTTGCTGGGCCGAGCGCGTGGCGCAGCCGCGGCCGCGCCCGCCCAGCTTCGTCTTCCTGCTGGTCGATACGCTGGTCGCCGGCGGCATCGTCGCCGAGAACCGGCTGTGGCAGGGCGGCGCCGGCGCGGCGGCCGGCCTCGGCGCCATGCGCGTGCTCGACCGGCAGGGCAATTCGCGCGCCGTGCACGAGGTCGCCTCGCTGCACGCCCTGCACCAGCGGCTCGCCGCCCACGGCTTCGGGCCGGAGACGGTGACCGCGCCGGCGGCGGCCGGGGTGGTGAACGCCTGGGTCGAGGAGGCGGGCTTCGCCTTCGCGCAGATCGTGCTCAGCACCGCGGCGGTGCTCGACTACCGGCTGGCGGTGATCGACAGCGCCCTGCCGGCCACCGTCACCGCGGCGCTGGTCGCCGCCACGGCGCGTCAGGTGGCGGCCTTTCCCGGCGCCGACCGGCGCGGCCCGCGCATCGTGGCGGGGCGGCTCGGCCGCTCGGGCGCGGCCGAGGGGGCGGCGCTGCTGCGCCTTTACCGGCGGTTCTTTTCGCGCGAGCTCGTGCATCTGCAGGGCGAGGCGGTGCGGGCTGGCGGGCTCGCGATGGGCTGGTAGGATAAAGCCGGACAGCAGGGAATCGGGACGCAATGGCCGACGACGACATTTACGAGATCATCGATCCGCGCTTCGCAGCGCTGGTCAACGGCCACGCGCGGCTCGAGCAGGTGGCGACGGGCTGCCGCTGGGCCGAGGGGCCGGCCTGGTTCGGCGGCGGGCGCTATCTCGTGTGGTCCGACATCCCCAATGACCGCATGCTGCGCTACGACGAGACCGACGGCTCGGTGTCGGTGTTCCGCGCGCCGGCCGGCTACACCAACGGGCACACCGTCGATCGCGCGGGCCGACTGGTCAGTTGCGAGCATGGCGGCCGGCGGGTGAGCCGTACCGAGCATGACGGCACCGTGGTGACGCTGGCCGACAGCTATGAGGGCAAGCGCCTCAACTCCCCCAATGACGTGATTGTGAAGTCGGACGGCTCGGTGTGGTTCAGCGACCCGAGCTACGGCATCGACAGCGATTTCGAGGGCAACAAGGCGCCAAGCGAGATCGGCGCCTGCAACGTCTACCGCATCGATCCGGCAAGCGGCGCCGTCACCGCCGTCGTTACCGACATGGTGCGGCCCAACGGGCTCGCCTTTTCGCCCGACGAAAGCCGGCTCTATGTCGCGGACACCGGCGCGACGCACCAGCCGGGCCACCCGCGCGAGATCCGCGTCTACGACGTGGCCGGGGAAAAACCGGGCAATGGGCGGCAATTCTGCGTCAGCGACAGCGGATTGTTCGACGGCTTCCGCCTCGACAGCGAGGGGCGCATCTGGACCAGCGCCGGCGCGTCCGTCGCCTGCTACCTGCCCGACGGCACCCTCATCGGGCGCATCCGCGTGCCCGAAACCGTCGCCAATCTGTGCTGGGGCGGCGCCAAGGCCAATGTGCTCTATATCTGCGCCACCACCTCGCTCTATGCCGTGCGCGTGATGGTCAACGGCCTCAGGACCTACTAGTGGCGGTGGAAAAACCGGTTTTTGCCGCCCCACGAAAAAGTGACGTTACGCAGACTTAACGGCGCCGTGCCACAGTCCACAAGAATGCCGCAGAGCCCGGTTCTAACGGGCGCCATCGGGGATCGGCCGACCGCGGCACGCGCGAGGTCCGCTCAGGGGAGACCACATTCTGGATATTTTCCATCAGATCTCGGACCTCATCAGCGCCATCCTGCTGTCCGTTTCCAGCAATTACTGGCTGTTCGTCTTCCTCGTCTTCCTCGTCTGCGTCGGCGAGGCCGTCTTCATCCTCGGGCTGCTCGTGCCCTCGCTGCCCATCCTCTTGCTGGTGGGCGGGCTCATCACCACGCAGAACCTCGATTTCTGGCCGATCTTCTTCGCCGCGACGGCGGGCGGCGTGGTGGGCGACGCCATTTCCTTCTGGATCGGGCACTGGCTCAAGGACAGGGTCAAGACCACCTGGCCGTTCAAGAACCACCTCGACCTCATCACGCGCGGCGAGGTGTTCTTCGCGCGCCACGGCGGCAAGGCCATCTTCATCGGCCGCTTCATCACCGGCCTCAAGGCGGTGGTGCCGGGCATCGCCGGCATGATGGGGATGAACTGGGGCTATTTCACCCTGATCAACGTCGTTTCGGCCTTCGTGTGGGCGGCGACGCATATCCTGCCGGGCATGTTCCTCACCGACTGGCTGAAGTCCATCGGGCTCAGCCTCGAGCTGGTCATCCTGTTCGGTGCCATCATCCTCACGGTGCTCTTCCTCGCCGTGCACTACTGGAAGCGTATCCTGCTGTTCTTCGCGCCGTTCCTCGGCGGTTTCGGCCGCTCGCTGCAGGCGCGCTGGCAGAAGCCCGAGCGTGAGCCGGGCAGCTAGCGCGACACCAGCGTCACTGGACTTGCGCCGGCCCCGGCGCGAGACTGGCCGTGAACGAGCGAGAAGACCGCAATGACCGACGAACACCCCATTGAGCGCGAGCACGCTTCCGAGCATGGCCGCTACGTGATCCACTTGCCCGGCGGGCTCGAAGCCGAAATGACCTATCGGCGCCTCGGGCCGGGCACCATCGCCATCGACCACACCTTCTCGCCGCCGGAGTTCCGCGGCCAGAACATCGCCATGCGGCTGCTCGACCGCGCACTGGCCGATGCGCGCGCCGAGAACACGCGCATCGTGCCGGTCTGCACCTATGTGGCGGCGCAGTTCAAGCGCCACCCCGAATGGGCGGACCTGCTCGCTCAGTAGGGCGAGGCGATGGCCTCGGCATCGGCCGTCAGCAGCCCCTCGAGGGCCGGCCAACCGATGGTGACCTGCGGCGCGCCGAAGGCATAGGCGGTGACTTCGTAGATCTGGAAGCGCAGCACCAGCCCGTCTTCGGTGAAGGTCCAGCGCTGCGGATCGGCCACCCAGTCGGTGAGGTCGCTCATGTCCGGCTCGAACAGGCCCTCGCCGAGCTTTGCCTCGAGCTCGGCCAGCGCCAGCTCGGCGAGCTTTTGCTGCCAGCCGTCGCCGGCGAAGATGTCGGAGGCCTCGAGCAGGCGCTGCTGGTCGATGAGGAAGTGGTGGGCGTCGATGGTGTAGTTGCCATGCGCGGCGCCGTGGCCGTACCAGTAGTCATTGGTTTCGAGGCTGATGCGGCGGCCGGTGACCTCCGTCACCCTGGTTTCGGAGCTGGTGTCGGTGGTCACGTCGTCGGCAGCGATCGGCGTCGGGCCGCGCGCGCCGGCCAGTGCGTCGGTGGCGGCATTGAAGGCAGTGGCGAGCGGCGTCGTGCCGTCCATCCTGATCGTCTGGAAGGTCTTGGTCGCCAGCTTGCTGTAGGCGTCGGGCTCCGCCTCAGTGTCGCGCAGCACGAGGAAGCTGTCGAGCGGATAGAAGCGGTAGCCGCCCAGCATGCGGCTGGCTTCGAGGCTCTGGATGCGCTCGCGGAAGGTGCTGGCGAGGCATTGCGCCTGATCGTCCGTATAGGGGGTGGCGATGGGCTCGGCATCGTCCGAGCAGGCGCGCTGCGCATAATCGAGCCACGCCTTCTGGCCGTCCGTCACGCTGCGTGCCGCAGGCTTCGACAGGCCGCCGAGCGCCGTCGCATAGGCCTGCGCCAGCACCTCGTCGGCGGTGGAAAGCTCGGGATGGGTGCAGATCGCGGTCTCGAACGGCGTCGTGGCCCTGGCGCAATCGAAGCTGGCGGCCTCGGCGGCGGAGGCGGCGAGCAGCACGGCCAGCGGGGCAAGGGCAAAGCGGATCATGCAGCAACTCCTCAAAACGACACTTCATGGCGCCGAGTCATGGCGAAATCTGGCCCGGCTCAGCCGGCGGCGGCGGTGCGCGGCTCGGTGGGGTCGTGGATGACGACGCGGTCGCGGCCGTCCTCCTTGGCGGCGTAGAGCGCGGCATCGGCCATGTCGGCCACCTGTTCCACCGTTTCGCCGGGCTCGGCAAGGCAGGCGCCGATGCTGACGGTGACCGGCACCACGCGGCCGTCGCGCAGCGTCACCGGGTGCGACAGGCCGCGCTTCATGGCGTCGGCGATGCGCTTGAGCGAGCGGGCGCCGAGGTCGCCGAACAGCACGATGAACTCGTCGCCGCCCCAGCGGCCGCACAGATCCTCGGGGCGCAGCACCGTCGCGATGCGCCGGGCGATCTCGACCACCACCTCGTCGCCGGCCTGGTGGCCGCAGCCGTCGTTGATCTCCTTGAAGCGGTCGATGTCGATGAGCAGCAGGGCCAGCCGCGCCGCGGGCGGGGCGGCTGCCTGGGCGCCGGCGAAGCCGTCGGAAAAGCCGCGCCGGTTGGCGATGCCGGTGAGCTGGTCGCGATAGGCGAGGGCGCGCAGCTCGGCGGTCCGCTCCTCGACGAGGTGCTCGAGGGTGCGCATATTGTCCTGCACCGTCTCGGCCATCGCCGAAAGCGTGCGCGACAACTGGCCGATCTCGTCGTTGCGGGCGTCGGCGGGCAGCCGCTCGCCCGTGGGCAGCGCGGCGACGCCGGCCTCGACCCGTCGCAGCCGGTCGAGTACGGTGAGCTTGAACAGGAACGCGATGACCAGCGCGACGCCGATCATCAGGGCGGCGATCAGCAGGCCGATGGGCAGGAACAGGCTGCGATCGATGATCTTGTCCACGTCCATGAAGGTGACATTGTACCAGTCGATCTGGTCGAGATAGCCGACGCCCACCAGCATCTGGTGGCCGTCCACCTGCATGAAGCGCGAGCGCACCTCGACATCGCCGGTCGTCACTTCCGCGATCATCTGGCGCAGCGCCGTCCGGTCGGGCTCGGTGTCGATGAGGCTGTAGATGGTCTTCTTGGCCTCGATGGCCTTGGTCAGCGAGTGGAAGTCGATGAAGCGCGGATCGCGGTGCGCCTGCAGCGCGCCGCTGCGATCGACGAACATCGCCTGCACGCCGTCCTGCGGGAAGTCCACCACCTGCTTGATGAAGGAGGTGAGGTCGATGCCGGTGCCGAGCACGCCCAGCACCTTGTCGCCGTCGCGCACCACGCAGTTGAACCAGACATTGGTGACGCCGAGCGCGTCGTCGTGATCGACGTTGAGGTGGCAGCCCGAGCCCAGCGCGGCGGTGGTGTAGTACCAGCCGTCGCGCGGGTTGTCGCGGTCGAGCGTGTAGCTGAGCTGGCGGCCGGCATAGGAGTTGGTGGCGTCGTTGTAGTAGTAATTGCCCGAGCCGTTGACGACGAAGAAGTAGGAGTGGCTGGAGAACGACTCCCGGTAGAGCTCGAGCTCGGCGAGAGCGCGGGCCTTTTTGTCCGGATCGGCCTCGTCGAGCGCCCACTCGTGCATGATGGGCGAGCGGGTCAGCGTCTCGGCCAGCGCCACCTCCTGCATCAGCGCGCCGAGGCCGCGATAGCGGTCGAATAGGATCTGCTTTTCGGCGAACAGCGTGCCGAGCTGCACCACGGTCGAGTTGACGAGAATGGTGAAGCCCCACCAGGCGGGCAGGGCGACGGCGCAGAAGCCGGCGAGGGTGACGAGGAGGATGCCGACCCTCAGACTGGCAAGGGGCCGCGGGCGCGATTTGCTCTTGGCCATGCTCGACCGATCCGGCTGACGCCGCCGAACCGCGCTCCCTCTTGGACTGAGGGCGACTATGGCGAAAAGATCGTCAATGAACCGCTAATTCGGGGGCGTAAGGAAGGCCTTGGCGGCGGCGATTTCGGCCGGGCGCAGCTCATGGCCGCCGGCGTGCCAGGCGGTCTCGACCCTGGCCCCCTGCCAGGCGAACCAGTCGGCCAGCGCCGTGGTGCGCGGCGCCGGGGCGATGGGGTCGTGCCGGCCGGCGGTGAGCAGCAGGGCGCGGCCGGCCAGGCCCGGCTGTGGCGGCGGCGTGAACGGGATCAGCGGATGCATCAGCACCGCTCGGCCGATCAGCTCGGGCGCGGCGAACAGCAGCGCGGCGAGGATATTGGCGCCGTTGGAGTAGCCGAGCGCGGCGATGTCCGTCGCGCCGGTGGCGGCGATGCGGGCGCGGATGAAGGACGCGAGCTTTTCCGTGGCGCGGGCGAGGTCGCCCCTGTCGTAGACGCCCTCGGCGGTACGGCGGAAGAATCTGAGGGCGCCATTCTCGCTCACGTCGCCACGCGGCGCGACGAGGTGGGCGCCTGGCAGAAGTTCATGGCCGAGGCCGATGAGATCGTGCTCGTCGCCGCCGGTGCCGTGCAGCAGGACGAGCAGCGGCGCCCCGGCGGGCGCCGCCACCTCGGCGTAGATATAATCGTCGCTCTGGAGTGTCATTCCAGCGGCTCCAGCGTCTCTTCGAGCCGGGTGCGCAGGTGCTCGTGCTGCGCCGGCAGCTTGAGCGCCGCGCCCAGATGCGCGGTGTCCTCGTCGCGGGCGAAGCCCGGCTCGTTGGTGGCGATCTCGAACAGCACGCCGCCCGGCGTGCGGAAGTAGACCGAATAGAAATAGTCGCGGTCGATCACCGGCGTGAGCTGAAAACCCGTATCCATCAGGGCTTTGCGGACTTCGAGCTGGCGCGCGCGATCGGCGACGGCAAAGGCGATGTGGTGTACCGAGCCGGCGCCCAGCCGGCCGTGCTCGGCCTCGGGGAGCGTCTCGATGTCGATGGTGTCGGCGCCGTTGCCGCCCGGCCGCACGAGGCGGCGCAGCCCGCCGTGATCTTCGGCGTGCGCGTAGCCCATGAAGCGCAGCAGCTCCTCGGTGGCGCCGGCATCGCGCAGGCGCAACTCGGCCGAATGGAAGCCGCGAATGGCGACATCGGCGCCGATGCCGCCGCCGGTCCACGGCGCGCGGGTGTCCGCCTCATCCTCGACCAGCGCCAGCCCGTCGCGGTCCGGCCCGGAAAAGCTCAGCCGGGGCTGGCCGAAGCTCTCGGAGCGGGCGAGGTCGGCGACGCCGGCGGCGGCGAGGCGCTCCTGCCAGAAGCCGAGCGCGCCCTCGGGCACGGAGAAGACGGTGGTGCCGACCTCGCCGGTGCCGGGGCGGCCGCGCGCGATGTGGGGGAATGGGAAATAGGTCATCACCGAGCCCGGCGTCCCCGCCTCGTCGCCGTAATAGAGGTGATAGACGCTGGGCTCGTCGAAATTGACCGTCTGCTTGACGCGGCGCAGGCCGAGCGTCCTGGTCCAGAAGGCGTTGTTCTCGGGCGCGCTCTTGGCCATCGCGGTGACGTGGTGCAGGCCCTTGATCTGATCGAGCATTTTTGTCTCCGTGGGGCAGCCGGCCCCGTAGCCGCAGGATATGGGGCGTGGAGACTGGTTCTGAACCCTGCGGGGCGACACAAGACTGTCGTCGTTCCGCGAACGATCTAGACCACCACTTCGTGCGCGACGCGGCCCTTGTCGCCGAAGATGCGCAGATAGCGGGCGATTTCGGCGGCGTCGCCGGTCGCCTTTTCGGGGTTGTCGGAGAGCTTCACCGCCGGATGGCCGTTGGCGGCGCTGACCTTGCAGACCAGCGAGATCGGGTCGAGCCGGGAATTGGGGAAGGGCGAGCAGCCGGCGAAATCATTGGTGAGGTTGGTGCCCCAGCCGAAGGCCATGCGCACGCGTCCGGTGAAGTGATGATAGGCCGCCTCGATGGCATCGACATCGAGCCCGTCGGAGAAGATCAGCAGCTTGTCGCGCGGGTCGCGGCCCTTTTCCTTCCACCAGGCGATGATGCGCTCGCCGCCTTCGATGGCCGGCGCCGAATCGGGGCGGAAGCCGGTCCAGTCGGCCACCCAGTCGGGCGCGTCGCGCATGAAGGCGTCGGTGCCGAAGGCGTCGGGCAGCACGATCAGCAGATTGCCGCCATAGTAGCTCTCCCAGTCCTGCAGCACCTGATAGGGCGCCGCCTTGAGCACGGCCTCGGTGGGGGCGATGGCGGCGAGCACCATGGGCAGCTCATGGGCGTTGGTGCCGAGCGCCTCGAGGTCGTTGTCCATGGCGAGCAGCACGTTCGAGGTGCCGGTGAAGGCCTCGCCCAGCCCTTCCTTCAAGGCCTCGACGCACCAGCGCTGCCAGAGGAACGAGTGGCGACGGCGCGTGCCGAAATCGGAGATGCGCAATTCGGGCAGGCGCTTCAGCCGCTCGACCTTTTCCCACATCTTGGCCTTGGCGCGCGCATAGGTGACGTCGAGCGTGAACGGGCCATAGTCGCGCAGCGCGGCGCGTGAGCGCAGCTCGTTGATGATGGCGAGCGCCGGGATCTCCCACATGGTGGTCTCGACCCAGCGGCCGGGAAAGCTCAGCTCGAGCTGGCCGTCGCGGCGTTCGAGCACGTAGTCGGGCAGGGCGAAATCCTCGAGCCAGCGCAGGAATTCGGGCGAGAAGATCTGCTTGCTGCCGTAGAAGCTGTTGCCGGCGAGCCAGATCATCTCCTTTTTGGAGAAGCGCAGCGTGCGGGCGTGGTCGAGTTGGGCGCGCAGCTCGGTTTCGTCGATCTCGTCGGCGAGGCGGACCGAGCGCTTGCGGTTGATCAGCGTGAAGGTGGCATCGACCTTGGGGTAGAGGCCCCAGATCATCTGCAGCATCAGGAGCTTATAGAAATCCGTATCGAGCAGCGAGCGCACGATCGGATCGAGCTTCCAGGTGTGGTTGTAGACACGCCGCGCTATGTCGGTCCTGGGCATCGGCACTCGCCTCCGTCAGTGGCGCCCCTCCATAAAGCATCGGGCGCGGCGGTGAAAACCGCTTTTTCGGTCGCAGGCGAAAGGCGTGCCTCCCCGTGGCGAGGAGGCACGCGGGGGGAGGCGTCAGCCGGCGTAGGCCTGCGTGCGCTGGGTCTGCTCGCCCAGGCCCTCGATGCCCAGATGCATGGTCTGGCCGGGCTGCAGCCAGATCGGCTCGGGCTTGATGCCCATGCCGACGCCCGGCGGGGTGCCGGTCGAGATGATGTCGCCGGGCTGCAGCGACATGAACTGGCTGATGTAGCTGATGCACTGGGCGACGGTGAAGATCATGGTCCTGGTCGAACCGTCCTGGTAGCGGTGGCCATCGACCTCGAGCCACATCTTGAGGTTCTGCGGGTCGGGCACCTCGTCGGCGGTGACCAGCCAGGGGCCGATGGGGCCGAAGGTGTCGGACGACTTGCCCTTGGTCCACTGGCCGCCGCGCTCGGTCTGGAAGTGGCGCTCGCTCAGGTCGTTGACGACGCAGTAGCCGGCGACGTGGGTAAGGGCGTCCTTTTCGTCCACATAGCGGGCTTCCTTGCCGATGACGACGCCGAGCTCGACCTCCCAGTCCGGCTTCTTGGCGTTCTTGGGAATGATAACGTCGTCATTGGGCCCGATGACGGCGCTGGTGGCCTTCATGAACAGGATGGGCTCCTCGGGGATGGCGGCACCCGTCTCGGCGGCGTGGTCGGCATAGTTGAGGCCGACGCAGATGAACTTGCCCACCGCGGCGACGCAGGGGCCGATGCGCTGGCCGGCGTCGAGCACGGGGAGCGTCGCGGGGTCGGCGGCGCGGATGCGATCGAGGCCTTCCGGCGTGAGCACGAGGCCGCGCAGGTCGGGGACCACGGTGCTCAGGTCGCGATAGGTTCCGTCGGAATGCAGGATGGCGGGCTTTTCGAGACCCTTGGCGCCGACGCGCAGCAGTTTCATATCGTACTCCTCGATGATGGCCGGCATGCCGGCAGGCGGTTTCGGAAGGGGTGTATCGCAGATCAGGCGGGACGGATCACGCCCTTCTTGAGAATGATGTTGCCATAGAGGCGCTGCTCGCCGGTCTGCACGATGGCGTAGCCGGCATTGGCGCGCCGGTAGAAGGCGAAGCGTTCGAGCGCGCCCAGCTGCACCGCCGGCTCATGCCGCGCGACGATCTCGGCGAAGGCCGCGACGATGGGCGGGCGCTGGGCGGCGTCGCCCACCACCTGCATGACGACGGCCGGATCGGGCACGAAGTCGTCGAGCGGCATGAGGGTGAGGACGGCGTCGAGCAGGTCGGTGGCGGCGTGGCCATCGGCGCGGATGAGGCGCGGGCCGGCGCTCTGGCCGGGATAATTGCCATCGACGATGGCGATCTCGTCGCCATGGCCCATCGCCTGCAGAGCGTGCAGCAGGTCGGGGCCGAGAATGTGCGGGATGCCTTTGAGCATCGGAACCTCAATCGAACAGGGCCATGTCGTCTTCGGCGAGCCGCTCGCTGTCGGCGAACAGCTCGGGGGCGGTGCGCGCGAAGGCGAGGAACTCGCCCGTCACCTTGTCGATGTGCTGGCGCATGGCGGCGACGGCGCGGTCGGCATCGGCGGCGGCGATGCCCGCGGCGATGGCCGTGTGCTCGGCATGGGTGGTGGTGAGCCGGCGCGGATCGAGGATCAGCCGGCGGGCGCGGTCGAGATTGGCGCGGGCGGAATCGATGACGGCGCGGATGCGGCCGAAGCGCATGGCCTCGAACAGGATCTCGTGGAATTCGAGGTCGTGGCGGTGGAAGGTCTCGCGGTCGCCGCGGCGCGCCGCCGCGAGCTGGTCGGCGAGATTGGCCTCGAGCTCGGCGCCGATGCCGGGCGGGTGGCGTGCCACGAGCACGCGGATGGCCTCGCTTTCGAGGGCCTTGCGGATCAGCATGTATTCCACGACGTCGGCGATGCGCACGCGCGACACCATCGAGCCGCGCTGCGGCAGGATGTCGACGAGGCCCTCGGCCTGCAGCCGCGCCAGCGCCTCGGAGACGGGAAAGCGCGAGACGCCGAGGCGCTCGCAGATGAGGCCCTTGTCGAGCACCTCGCCGGGCTGGAGCTCCAGCGTGACGATGGCGCGGCGCAATTCGGCGGTGACGGACGTGGTGACGCTGCCGCGCTCGGGCGGGGCGACATTGGCCAGAAATTTATACGGGATTTCCGTCACGTCCATGCTAACATGTTAGTTGGAAGTAGGCGGCCGGGCAACAGTCCCGCCGCAAGAAAGCAGGTATCCCGATGTCCGAAGTTCTCTCCCCGCCCGCCGCCAAGACGCTGCTGCTCAACCCCCAGGACAATGTGGCGGTGGCGCTCGGCAATCTCGATGTCGGCACGCCGACGCCGCAGGGGGTGACGACCACCAAGCGCGTGCCGCGCGGGCACAAATTCGCCATCAGGGCATTGGCACCGGGTGAGCCGGTGGTGAAGTTCGGCCAGGTCATCGGCTTCGCCAAGACGGCGATTCCGCCGGGCGAGTGGATTCACGAGCACAATTGCGGCATCGGCGAGGAGCATGGCGCCTTCGCGCGCGACTACGCCTTCGGCGAGGGCGTGGTGCCGGTCGATTTCGTGCCGGAGGCCGAGCGGGCGACGTTCGAGGGCTACCGGCGCGCCAACGGGCAGGTGGGCACGCGCAACTATGTGGGCATCCTCACTTCGGTGAACTGCTCGACCACGGTCGCCGGCTTCATCGCCAAGGAGATCGAGCGCAGCGGCATCCTCGCCGACTACCCCAATATCGACGGGGTGATCGCGCTCAAGCAGGCCAATGGCTGCATCATCGACTCGCGCGGGGTGATCTTCGACACGCTGAAGAAGACCACCTGGGGCTACGCCACCAACCCCAATATGGGCGGCGTCATCATGGTCGGGCTGGGCTGCGAGGGCTTCCAGATCCCCAGGCTCAAGGAAGCCTATGGCGTCACCGAGAACGAGACGTTCCGCACCATGACCATCCAGGAGCTGGGCGGCACGAAAAAGACCGTCGAGGCCGGCGTCGAGGCGGTGAAGGCGATGCTGCCGACGGTCAACAGGGTGAAGCGCGAGACGGCACCGGCGAGCGAGCTGATGCTGGCGCTGCAATGCGGCGGCTCGGACGGCTATTCGGGCATCACCGCCAATCCGGCGCTGGGCTATGCGGCCGACATCCTCGTGCGACACGGCGGCACGGCCATCCTCAGCGAGACGCCGGAGATCTACGGCGCCGAGCATTTGCTGACGCGGCGCGCGCGGACGCCCGAGGTCGGCAAGAAGCTCGTCGATATCATCCATTGGTGGGAGGATTACACCGCCCGCAACAATATGGAGATGAACAACAACCCGTCGCCCGGCAACAAGCTGGGCGGGCTGACGACCATCCTCGAGAAGTCGCTGGGCGCGGCAGCCAAGGGCGGCACGACGCCGCTCAACGCGGTCTATCACTATGCCGACCCGGTGACCGAGAAGGGGTTCGTGTTCATGGACACGCCCGGCTACGATCCGGTGTCGGCGACGGGGCAGGTGGCGGGCGGCGCCAATGTGCTGTGCTTCACCACGGGGCGTGGCTCGGCCTATGGCTGCAAGCCGACGCCCTCGATCAAGATCGCTACCAATTCCGAAATCTACCGGCGCATGATCGACGACATGGACATCAATGGCGGCGAAGTGGTGGAGGGTTCCTCGCTCGAGGAAAAGGGGCAGGAGATCTTCGAGAAGATCCTGCGTGTCGCCTCGGGCGAAAAGACCAAGTCGGAATTGCTCGGCTATGGCGACAACGAGTTCGTGCCCTGGCATATCGGGGCGACGGTGTAGGGCGTGGCCGAGGCGGTCGTGGTGCGCATCACCGGGCGGGTGCAGGGCGTGGGCTATCGCTACTGGACGGAACAGACGGCGCGGCGGCTCGGGCTTGACGGCTGGGTGCGCAACCGCAGCGACGGTTCGGTGGAGGCGCTGATCGCCGGCGAGGGTGCGGCGGTGGCCGAAATGCTCGCGGCCTTCCGGCAGGGGCCGCCGCACAGCCGGGTGAGCGGGGTGGCGACGGCGCCGGCCGACGGTCCCGCCGAAACGGGCTTTCGCACGCTGCCGACGGCGTGAGCCGCCTCGCTTGCATTCCGCTGGAGAATGCCTAGGTTAGACGGCATGTGCAGGTCCTACACATCCATCGTCATTCTGTCGCGAACGCGGGAATTTCCCGTGGAGGGATCGCGACCCTAGGCCCGTGCGCGATGGCGTCTGGCGGGCTTAGGGCAGCCTGCTTCAGCAACCATCACTCAGACGCCGGACCAGTTTTTCACCCTTTCATCCACTAGCGGCCGCCGGAGCGATTCCGCGCCGGCCGGGAGATTGTCATGAGCAATGTCAACGAACTCTGGCTCTCGCCCAGCATCACGCTCGGCAAGAGCGACCACACGCAGCTGCTGTCGCTGGTCGGGACCGGCCGCGACGACGACATCGTCGAGGATCTGATGCAGGAGCTTGACCGCGCCAAGGTGCTGGCCGACGCCGAGCTGCCCGACGATGTCGTGCGCATGGGCGCGCTGGTGCGCTTCCGCACCGGCCGCGACGAGCGGCGCGTCGTCCTCGTCTATCCGGCCGAGGCCGATATCGGCTCGGGCAAGATCTCGGTGCTGACCCCGGTGGGCACGGCGCTGATCGGGCTCAGGGCCGGCCAGTCCATCACCTTCCGCACGCGCGACGGGCGGCCGCAGATGCTGACGGTCGTCTCGGTTTCCCCGGCGGCGGAGGCAGAGGACGACGATCCGGGCCCGGCCGCGGCCTGAGCCGTTCCGGCGGCGGGCAAAAGGCATTAGGCTCGCCGGCAAAGGAGAGTCTCATGGCCATTTCCGACGCCCTAGCGCGGCATCTCAAGGACAAGGGCCTCGTGCCGGCGGCGGGCTTCGTCGCCGGCCAGTGGCGCGAGGCCGCCGACAGCGGCAACCGTTTTACCGTCACCAACCCCGCGACCGGCGAGGTGCTGGCCGAGCTGCCCGACATGGGCGTGGCCGAGGCGCGGCAGGCCATCGCCCATGCCGACGTGGCGCAGCTCGATTGGGCGCGCCAGACCGGCAAGGCGCGCGCCGCGATCCTGCGCCGGCTGCACGAGCTCATGCTGCAGCACCAGGACGACCTCGCGGCAATCATGACGGCCGAGCAGGGCAAGCCGCTGGCCGAGGCCAGGGGCGAGATCGCCTATGGCGCCGCCTATGTCGAATGGTTCGGCGAGGAGGCCAAGCGTGTCTATGGCGACACCATTCCCGGCCATCTCGAAGACAAGCGCATCATCGTCATCAAGCAGCCGGTGGGTGTCGTGGCGACGATCACGCCGTGGAACTTCCCCAACGCCATGCTGGCGCGCAAGCTGGCGCCGGCGCTGGCGACCGGCTGCGCGGTGGTGAGCAAGCCGGCGGCGGAGACGCCGCTCTCGGCCATCGCGCTGGCGCGGCTCGCCGAGCGGGCGGGGCTGCCCAGGGGACTGTTCAGCATCATCCCCTCGACCGATGCCGCAGCGATCGGCGTAGAATTCTGTTCCAACGAGATCGTGCGCAAGCTGAGCTTCACCGGCTCGACCGAGGTCGGGCGCATCCTGATGCGGCAGGGGGCCGAGCAGATCAAGCGGTTGAGTCTCGAGCTCGGCGGCAACGCACCGTTCATCGTCTTCGACGACGCCGACCTCGATGCGGCGGTCGAGGGCGCGATGGTCAGCAAGTACCGCAATAACGGGCAGACCTGCGTGTGCGCCAACCGCCTCTATGTGCAGGCCGGCGTCTACGACGCCTTTGCCGAAAAGCTGGTGGCGGCGACACGGGCGCTGAAGGTCGGCGACGGCTTCGGCGAGGGGGTGACGACGGGACCGCTGATCGATGCCAAGGCGGTCGAGAAGGTCGAGCGCCACCTCGCCGACGCGACGGCCAAGGGGGCGAAGGTGCTGCTGGGCGGCAAGGCGAAGGCGGGGCTGTTCTTCGAGCCGACGGTGCTCGGCGGGGCGACCGGCGACATGCTGCTCGCCCATGAGGAGACGTTCGGACCGGTGGCGCCGCTGTTCAAGTTCGAGACGGTGGACGAGGTGATCGCCCTCGCCAACGCCACCGAATACGGGCTTGCCTCGTACTTCTACGCGCGCGATCTTTCGCGGGTCTTCCGTGTCGCCGAAGCGCTCGACTACGGCATGGTGGGCATCAATACCGGGCTCATCTCCACCGAGGTGGCGCCGTTCGGCGGCGTCAAGCAGTCCGGCCACGGCCGCGAAGGCAGCAAATACGGCATCGAGGACTATCTCGACATCAAATATCTGTGCCTCAGCGTGTGACACCCCTCATCCGGGCTTCGCCCACCTTCTCCCGCAAGGGGAGAAGGCCGCTCGTCTCGACGCGTGCAGTCGGTTTCCTTCTCCTCTCGTGGGAGAAGGTGGCTCGGCGCAGCCGAGACGGATGAGGGGGGCTACTTCGCCACCTTGAACCAGGGCGCGATGCCGTAGTCGTGGGTGAGCTCGGTGCCCTTCTTGATGTCGGTGGTCGTCCAGCAGCGGATGACCTCGGCCTTGACGTCCACCTCGGAGCGGCAATTGGGCGCGTCGGAGTGGTTGAGCAGCGCGATCCAGCCGAGCACGAACGCCTGCACATAGGGCGGGTCGGGCCATTCGAAGGGGTAGTGGCTGAGGATGGTCGAGCGGTCGAGCCTGTCGGCCTTCTTCATGCGGATGACGGGGGCCGCCTCGATGAGGGTGCCCTTGGGGATGGCGCGGCGGGCGATGACGCCGCGGCCCTTGCCGGCGACGGGCATCAGCTTCACGAGATCGCGGCGCACCGCGACGGTATGGTCTTTCACGGGGAGTTGCACCTGAGCAGTCGGACGGCGCGCTGTTTACACCGGGCGCGCCGCTTGTCCAAGGCTCAGTGATGGCGCGGCAGCGGCGCGGCGCCGGCGAGGCTCTCGATGATGGGGCAATCGGGACGGTCGTTGCCGTCGCAGCAATGGGCGAGGTGGGCGAGCGTCGTGCGCATCTCGGCGAGGCGGGCGATCTTGGCGTCGAGCTCGGCGATGTGGGCGAGCGCCAGCGCCTTGACGTCGCGGCTCGAGCGGTCGCGGTCGGCCCACAGATGCAGCAGGTTGCGGATCTCGTCGATGGAGAAGCCGAGGTCGCGGGCACGGCGGATGAAGCCGAGCCGGTGCAGGTCGGCCGCGCCATAGTCGCGATAGTTGGACTGGCGCCGGTCGGCGGCGGGAATGAGGCCGATGGCCTCGTAATGGCGGATCATCTTGGCCGATACGCCGGTGGCCTGGGCGGCCTCTCCGATCTGCATGGCTTTCCCCTGTCCACGGTCTTGACCTTCCCATGATGGGAAGGTGCATATGGAAAATCAAGAGACGATCGGGAGCCGGACATGGACGCGCAGCATCATCACGACCATCACGAGGCCGGCGCCGAGGCGGGCGAGACGGTGCGCGACCCGGTCTGCGGCATGATGGTCGATCCGGCGCACACGGTGAGCGCCGAGCATGACGGCAAGACCTATCATTTCTGCTGCGAGGGGTGCCGCACGAGCTTCGTCGCCGATCCCGACAAATATCTCAACGCCAAGCCCTTCGTGCTGCCGGGCAAGCCGGCGGCGCATGCGCACGCGCATCATGAGCACCATCACGCGCCGGCCGTGGCGCCGAAGGGGACGAAATATACCTGCCCCATGCATCCCGAGATCGTTCGCGACGGGCCGGGCGATTGCCCGCTCTGCGGCATGGCGCTCGAGCCGATGGTGGCCTCGCTCGATGACGGGCCGAACCCGGAGCTCGTCGATTTCACCCGGCGGCTGATCGTCAGCGCGGCGCTCAGCGTGCCGATCATGGTGCTGGCGATGGGCGACATGGTGGGGCTCGATTTCGCCGGCTGGATGGGGCCGTGGTTCGGCTGGGCGCAGATGCTCCTCGCGACGCCGGTGGTGTTGTGGGCGGCGGCACCGTTCTTCCGGCGCTTCGTCGCGTCGCTGCGCAACCGCTCGCCCAATATGTGGACGCTGATCGGGCTCGGGGTCGGTGCGGCCTATCTGTTCTCGGTGGTCGCGGTGCTGGCGCCGCAGCTTTTCCCCCACGGGCTGGGGCATATGGGCCCGCCGATCTATTTCGAGGCGTCGGCGGTGATCGTGGCGCTGGTCTTCGTCGGCCAGGTGCTGGAGCTGCGCGCCCGCGAGGCGACGGGCGCCGCGATTCGCGCGCTGCTCGATCTCGCGCCGAAGACGGCGCGGCGGCTGCGCGACGGGCGCGAGGAAGACGTGCCGCTCGACGCCGTCGTGGTCGGCGATTTGCTGCGCGTCCGGCCGGGCGAGGCCGTGCCGGTCGACGGCGAGGTGACCGAGGGCGCGAGCGACGTGGACGAGTCGATGCTCACCGGTGAGCCGGTGCCGGCCGAAAAGGCGCCCGGCGCCGCCGTGACGGGCGGCACGCTCAACGGCGCCGGCAGCTTCGTGATGCGGGCGACGGCGGTGGGCGCCGAAACGCGGCTCAGCCAGATCGTGGCGCTGGTGGGCACAGCGCAGCGCAGCCGCGCGCCGATCCAGGCGCTGGCCGACCGGGTGGCGGCGTGGTTCGTGCCGCTGGTCGTCGCCATCGCGGTGGTGGCCTTCGGCGCATGGATGATCGCCACCGGCGACATCTCGCAGGCGCTGGTGGCGTCGATCTCGGTGCTGATCATCGCCTGTCCCTGTGCGCTGGGGTTGGCGACGCCGATGTCGGTGATGGTCGCGACCGGGCGCGGGGCGCATGCCGGCGTGCTGGTCAAGAATGCCGAGGCGCTCGAGACGCTGGCGCACGCCGACGTGCTGATCGTCGACAAGACCGGCACGCTGACCGAGGGCCGGCCGGTGCTCGGCCAGGTGGTGGCCGACAAGGGCGTGGACGAGGGCTGGGTGCTGGCCATCGCGGCGGCGCTGGAACGCGGCTCGGCGCACCCCCTGGCGCACGCCATCACCAGCGGCGCCGAGGCGCGCAATGCCAGGGTGCCGGAGGCGACGGGCTTCCGCTCGGTGACCGGCAAGGGCGTCACCGGCGAGATCGGCGGCACAAAGGTGGCGCTGGGCAATGCGGCGATGATGGCTGAGGCCGGCGCGCCGCTCGAGGAGCGCTTCGTGCGCCTGCAGGCCGACCATGCGGCGAAGGGGCGCACGGCGATGTTCGTCGCCGAGGCCGGCAAGGTGATCGGGCTGGTGACGGTGACCGATCCGATCAAGCCGAGCGCCAGGCCCGCCATCGCGGCGCTGCGCGAGGAGGGCATCGAGGTGATGATGGCGACGGGCGACGCCAGGGGCACGGCCGAGGCGGTGGGGCGCGAGCTGGGCCTCGGCCGCATCGAGGCCGGCATGACGCCCAAGAGCAAGCACGACCTCGTCGCGACGCTGCGCGAGACGGGCCGCGTCGTCGCCTTTGCCGGCGACGGGGTGAACGATGCGCCGGCGCTGGCGGCCGCCGATGTCGGCATCGCCATGGGCACGGGCGCCGACGTTGCCATCGAGTCGGCCGGCATCACGCTGCTCAAGGGCGACCTCGCCGGGGCGGTGCGGGCGCGGACGCTGGCGCACGCCACCCTCACCAACATCAAGCAGAATCTGTGGTTCGCCTTCGGCTACAATGCGCTGCTCGTGCCGATCGCGGCGGGCGTGCTGTTCCCGCTCACCGGCTGGCTCTTGTCGCCGATGATCGCGGCGGCGGCGATGGCGCTGAGCTCGGTGAGCGTCATCGGCAACGCGCTCCGGCTCAACACCATCAAGCTATGAAAGCCTGGCGCTGGCGGGCGAGCGCCACCAGCGACGGCATGAAAAGCGGATTCGCCGGCAGGCGCAGCCGGCCGATCGGATTGAGGCTGGCGAGGAATTCGGGCGCGATGGCCTCGAGATCGACCAGCAGGTTGTAGTTGAGGCCGACCGCCAGATGCCGCCGCTCGAAGGCGTAGACGGCATCGAGGCAGGCCGGGATCAGCAGGGTGGGGTCGGTGGTGAGCGGGTCGTCGCCGAGCACCAGCAGGGCGCCGCGCGGATCGGTGCCGGCCTCGGCGCGCAGGTCGCGGCCGGTGAAGGCGCAGGCCTGGCCATAGGCCGTGAAAATGTCGTCGGTCGCAATATCGGCGCGAAACGCGCCCTGCGTCTCGCTGAGCCCCTTCGGCGGCTTCGGCTTGCGGCCCGCCACGTCGTCGCTCCCCCGCCTGTTTGCGCGAGTGTACGTCCAAATACGTAGACCGAGCAAAGGGGGCGCGACTAACATGTTAGTTGACCGCCGATATTTCGGTGCCGTAGAGCAGGGCCCGCACAGCAAGGGGGTTGCTCATGTCCGCGCTCGATCGTGCCCTGACCATCGAGGAATTGAAGGCCGTCGCAAGGCGGCGCGTGCCCAGGCAGTTCTTCGACTACATCGACTCGGGCGCCTATACCGAGCAGACCTACGAATCGAACGAGGCCGATTTCAGGAAGATCACCTTCCGGCAGCGTGTGGCGGTGAACCTCGAGAACCGCAATCTCGGCTCGACCCTGCTCGGCCAGAAGGTGAGCATGCCGATGGCCATCGCGCCGGTCGGCTCGACCGGCATGACCGACGCCGACGGGGAGATCAAGGCGGCGCGCGCGGCCGAGGCCTTCGGCATTCCGTTCACGCTCTCGACGATGGGCATCTGCTCGATCGAGGACATCGCCGAGAACACCAGCAAGCCCTTCTGGTTCCAGCTCTACGTGATGCGCGACCGGGCCTTCATCGAGCGGCTGATCGACCGGGCGCGGGCGGCCAAGTGCTCGGCGCTGGTGCTGACGATGGACCTGCAGATCCTCGGGCAGCGCCACAAGGACCTGCGCAACGGCCTCACCGCGCCGCCGAAGTTCACGCCGCGCTTCGTCGCCGAGATGATGATGAAGCCGGGTTGGGCGCTGCGCATGCTGGGCACCAAACGGCATACCTTCCGCAATATTGCGGGCCATGTGTCGGACGCGGTGAACCTCGCCTCGCTGACCGAGTGGACGCGCACCCAGTTCGACCTGACGCTCAACTGGAAGGATATCGCCTGGATCAAGAAGCGCTTCGACGGCCCGGTGATCGTCAAGGGCATCCTCGACCGCGAGGACGCGCAACTGGCCATCGACAACGGCGCCGACGCCATCGTCGTCTCCAACCATGGCGGCCGGCAGCTCGACGGGGCGCCGTCGTCCATCCGCGTGCTGCCCGAGATCGTCGACGCCGTCGGACACAAGACCGAGGTGCTGATGGATGGCGGCATCCGCTCGGGCCAGGACCTGCTGAAGGCGCTGGCGCTGGGCGCCAAGGGCGTCCTGATCGGGCGCATCATGGCCTATGGGCTGGGCGCGGGCGGCGAGCAGGGCGTCACGCGGGCGCTCGAGATCGTGCGCAAGGAAACCGACACGACCATGGCGCTGATGGGCGAGCGCGACATCCGCAATATCGGGCCGCACAACATCTATTCCAACGACCTCGTGCGCCGGCAGGGCTACTAGCGCCCTACCACTCCGTATCGGTGCGGCGGGAGAGCTGGGTGGCGGCCTTGTGGCCGAGCTGGCGCAGCTCGGCTTCCGGCAGGCCGGCGACGGCGGTGCAGGTGATGGTGTCGGTGGACCAGTAATAGGCGTCGATGCCGTCGCTGGTGCGGTATTCCCAGACGTGGCCGGCGCCGGGCAGGGACGCGGTGATGTAGAGCGTCAGCCGCTCGGCCGCGCCGTTCTCGTACATGAGTTGCGCGGCGGGGCCGGGCAGGCCGTATTCGGGCTCGCCCGGCAGCAGCCGCCCGCCGAGGAAGGCGAAGCCGTCGCCGCTCAAATCCGGCGCGTCGATGGGGATGGTGATGCGGTTGGAGAGCCACGTCATGAGGTTCGGCGCCTCGGCCGGCACCTCGACGGCGCGCGTCTTCTCCTTGACGTAGAGGGCGTGGGCGGCGACGGCGGCGTCGATCAGCCGGTCGCTGGCCGCCTCGGTGGGCGTCAGATAGTCGCGGCCGAACCAGCCGATGGTGCCGCCGAGCAGCACGAGGACGAGCGCCGCCGCTACGGCGCCGAGATGCCGGCGACGCTCGACCGCCACCTCGCGGGCAAGGGCGCGGGGGCTGAGCCGGGCCGGCAGCGTCTCGTTGGCGGCGAGCGGGAACAGCGCCGCCAGCGCCTCGTTCTGGCGCGCCCAGTTGGCGGTTTCGGCCGCCGCCTCGGGATGGGCGGCGAGCCAGGCTTCGACGGCGGCGCGTTCGGCCGCGCCCAGTTGCCCATCGACATAGGCGTGCAGCGCGGCGGCATCGACGGTGAAGGGGGAGCGCGTCATTTCACGGTCCTCAGGCGCGGCTCGTCGCCGGGGCCGGTCAGCGTGCGCAGGGCGGCGCGGGCGCGGCCGAGCCGCGACATCAGGGTGCCGATGGGCACGCCGATCACGGCCGCCGCCTCGGCATAGCTCATGCCTTCGAGCGCGACGAGCAGCAGCGCCTCGCGCTGCTCGGCGGCGAGGGTGTCGATGGCGCGGGCCATCTCGGCGAGGGCGATGCGGCCGGGCTGCGCCGGCGCCACGGCCGGCTCGACCAGCAGCGTTTCCATCGGCACCGGCGTGCCGCGCCGGCGGACGAGGCGCAAGTCGTTGCGGTAGAGGTTGAGCAGGATGCGGAACAGCCAGGCGCGCAACGGGCCGGTGGGGCGCCACAGGCCGCGCTTGCGGATGGCGCGCTCGAGGCAGTCCTGGACGAGATCGTCGGCGCGGTCGGCGTTGCGCGTGAGGGCGCGCGCATAGCGGCGGAGCGCCGGCACGTGCGCCTCGATCTCGTCCAGAAGGTCCGGCACGGGCGCGGCCCGCCCCTATTCGAGGGCCGTGTGCCAGGTGCCGCCGACGCCGTCGCCGGTGGTATCACCGGGTTGCGCGTCATTGACCCAGAGATAGAGCGGCCAGCCCTTGTAGGCGACGATCTTGAGGTCGCTGTCGGTGCGATCGACGAGGGTGAAGTCGCCGCTCACGGCGGTATCGGCCGGCACCAGCAGCGGCGGCCAGTTGGCGGCGCATTGCTCGTAGCAGTTGGAGACGCCCACGGCGTCCTTGTCCCAGATGTAGAGGGTCATGCCGTTGGTATCGGTGAGGATGGACTTGCCGCCGACCTCGGCCGATTTGACGGCGCCGCCGAGATAGTCCTCGGCAAGGGCGATGGACGACGACAGCAGGCCGGCGGCCATGCCGGCGAGCAGCAGAGTGCGAATGTTCATACCGGTCTCCCTGTGGAGTCTCGCGCCGCCAGATGGCGCCGCATGAGGTGAGAACACCATCGGACACGAGCCTAATCCCGCGGCGGCGAAAAATCCTGTGCCGCGTGCCGCGCTCTCGCGCTTTGCGGCAAAACCGGTCTATCAGGGAGGGCGAATGCGAGGAGGGAACATGTTCGTCGTCGGCGGGGAAAGCCTCATCGATCTCATCAGCAAGCCGGTGGCGGCGGACGGCACGCGCGAGCTGGTCGCCAAGGCCGGCGGCTCGCCAATGAACTGCGCCATCGCGCTGGCGCGGCTCGGGCGCGAGGCAGGGTTTCTCTGCCCCATCAGCCGCGACGGCTTCGGCGACCTGATCCTGCAGCCGCTCATGGCGGCCGGCGTTGCGGTGCTGCTCGGCGAACGGGTGCGCGCGCCGACGACGCTGGCGGTGGTGACCGACGACGGCCACGGCAATCCGCACTATGCCTTCTACCGCAAGGCCGACCGGGCCTTCACCCGCGCGGGGCTGGTGGCGGCGCTGCCGGCGCGGCCCGAGCTGTTCCAGATCGGCGGCTTCTGCGCCATCGAGCCGGCGGATGCCGAAATCTGGCTCGACGTGGCGCAGGTGGCGGCGGCACGCGGGGCGGTGCTGTCGATCGACCCCAATGTGCGGCCGTCGCTGATCGCCGACATGGACGATTATCGCGTGCGGCTCGGGCGCTTCCTCGACCTCGCGCATATCATCAAGATGTCGGAGGAGGACCTCGAGGCGCTGGCGCCGGGGCTGGCGCCCGAGGCGCATGCGGCGGCGCTGCTCACGCGACCCAATTGCCGGCTGGTGGTGGTGACGCGCGGCGCCGAAGGCTCGCTCGCCTTCTCGCAGGGCGCGTCGGCGGCGGCCGGCATCTTCCCGGCGGCACCGGGAGGCGACAATGTCGGCGCCGGCGACACGCTGATGGCCGGGATTCTCACCTGGCTGGCCGATGCCGGAGCGCTGGCGCCGGAGCGGCTGGGGGCGCTCGACAGCGCGGCGCTCGGCGCCATGCTGTGGTTCGGCGCGGTGGCGGCCGGCCTCAATTGCGGCCGGGTGGGCGCCAATCCGCCGCGCCGGGCCGAAGTCGAGGCGGCGCTGGGTGTGTGAGCGGCTTGCGCCGCAGGGGCGAAGTGCCTAACTGATCGGCAGTTTCAGGGAGACCCGCCATGCCGCAGGATAGTGCCGCGCTCCGTTCGACGCTTTCGCTGGCGCCGGTCATTCCGGTCATCATCCTCGACGATGTCACCAAGGCCCGGCCGCTGGCCGAGGCGCTGGTGGCGGGTGGGCTGCCGGTGCTGGAGGTGACGCTGCGCACGCCGCGCGCGCTGCAGGTGATCGAGGCGATGGCCAAGGTGCCGGGCGCCGTCGTCGGCTCGGGCACGGTGCGCTCGCCGCTCCAGATGGGGCATTCGGTGGATGCGGGCTGCCAGTTCATGGTGTCGCCGGGAGCGAGCCCGCGCCTCCTGGAGGCGGCCGACGATTTCACCATCCCGCTGCTGCCGGGCATCGGCACGCCGACCGAGGCGATGACCGCCTCCGAGCATGGCTACAATTTCCTCAAATTCTTCCCGGCCGAGGCGCTGGGCGGGGCGCCGGTGCTCAAGGCCTATGCCTCGCCGCTCAGCGACATCCTGTTCTGCCCGACGGGCGGCATCACCGCCGAGAAGGCCAGGACCTACCTGGCGCTGCCCAACGTCATCTGCGTGGGCGGCTCGTGGGTCATGCCGCAGGACGCGCTCGACAGCGGCGACTGGGCGCGCATCGAGGGGCTGGCGCGGGAGGCCGCGTCCCTCAGGGCGGCGTGACATGACCGGTGCTGCGCCGCCGGGCCTCACCCATCTGCGCGTCACGCTGACCGAGAGCTTCTACATGGGGCCTGGCCGGGCCGACCTGCTCGAAGGCATCGCCGAGACGGGCTCCATCGCGGCGGCCGGCAAGCGCATGGCGATGAGCTACAAGCGGGCCTGGAGCTTGGTGCAGGCGCTCAACGAAGGGTTCGGGGCGCCGCTGGTCGAAACCTCGCGCGGCGGCGCGGGGCAGGGTGGGGCGCGGCTCACGGCGGACGGCGCGTTCGTTCTGGCGCGCTATCGGGCGATGCAGGCGGCGACGCGCGCCGCCATTGCCGAGGATGTCGCCGCGCTGGCGGCGCGACTCGATGTAGCGGCGCGGAAATAACGCTTGCCGCCGGCCAGCGGCTTTGCCAGAACTCGATATAGTCCATCAGACATATCGGGGTTTCCTCATGCTGCGTCGTGCTTATTTCGGCTTCGCCCTTGCCGCCCTGCTGGTTGCCGGTCCGGCCCAGGCGGGCACCGTCAATGCCGCCGTGGCGGCCAATTTCACCCAGGTCGCCGAGACCATCGCCGCCGATTTCACCGCTGCCACCGGTCACGACGTGGTGTTCTCGTTCGGCGCGACCGGCGGGCTCTATACGCAGATCACGCAGGCGGCGCCGTTCGACGTGTTCCTCGCCGCCGACGACAAGCGCACCCATACGGCGATCGAGGAAGGCTTCGGCGTCGATGGCACCGAGTTCACCTATGCGGTGGGCAAGGTGGTGCTTTATTCGCCCAGCATCGACGTGAGCGACGGCGAGGCGGTGCTCGAGGCCGGCGATTTCCACCACATCGCCATCGCCGATCCGGCCACCGCGCCCTATGGGGCGGCGGGCATGGCGGTGCTCGACGCGCTGGGGCTGACCGACGCGGTGACGCCCAAGATCGTCACCGGCGAGAACATCACCCAGACGCTGCAATTCGTCGAGTCCGGCAGCGCCGAGATCGGCTTTGTGGCGCTGAGCCAGGTGGCCGACAAGCCCGAGACGCAGGTGTGGCGCGCCCCGCAGGAGACCTATCCGGCCATCCGGCAGAACGCCGTGCTGCTCAAGGTCGGCGAGGCCAACGAGGCGGCGAAGGCCTTCCTCGACTATCTGCGCTCGGACGCCGCCATCGCGGTGATCCGCGCCGCCGGCTACGAGGTCGAATAGTCCCGCATGCCGAGCCTCGCCGAGATCGGGCCGCCGGTCGCGCTCACGGCGGGGCTGGCGCTGGTCACGACGGCGCTGCTGGTCCTGATCGGCACGCCCATCGCCTGGCGGCTGGCGCGCACGCGTAGCCGCCTGCGCGAGCCGCTGGCGGCTGTCGTGGCGCTGCCGCTGGTGCTGCCGCCCACGGTCATCGGCTTCTACATGCTCATCGCGCTCGGCCCGAACGGGCCGGGCGGCGTGGTGGCGGGGTTCTGGGGTCTGCGCACACTGGCCTTCTCGTTCGAGGGGTTGGTGCTCGGCTCCATCCTTTATTCGCTGCCCTTCATGGTGCAGCCGCTGCGGGTGGCCTTCGACGCGCTGGGGCAGGAGCCGCTCGAAGCGGCGGCGACGCTGGGCGCCGGGCGCCGGCAGACCTTCTTTCGCGTGGTGGTGCCGGAGGCCCGCTCGGGGTTCGTGACCGGGCTGGTCCTCACCTTCGCCCACACGGTGGGCGAGTTCGGCGTGGTGCTGATGATCGGCGGCAACATCCCCAACAAGACCAAGGTGCTGTCCATCGCCATCTACGATTTCGTCGAGCGCGGCGAGTGGCTGAAGGCGCATTGGGTGTCGGGCGGCATGGTGCTGTTCGCCTTCGCCGTGGTGACCGCGACCATGCTCGCCGACCGGCGCTTCGGCCGGCTGACGGGGTAGGGCGTCGCGCGGCGATTGTTCGCGCCCGGCCGATCGGCTATCGCTCGGAGCCATGAGCCAGGACCTCGCCCGTATCCGTGCCTTCGTGCAGGTGTTCGACGCCGGCGGCTTTTCGGCCGCGGCCCGCCAGCACGGCCGCTCCAAGGCGCTGCTCAGCAAATATGTCACCGATCTCGAGGACTATCTGGGCGTGCGGCTGATGAACCGCACGACGCGCAAGCTGAGCCTCACCGAGGCCGGCGGCGCCTATTACCGCGAGGCGAGCCAGCTCCTGCAACAGCTCGACGACCTCGATGCCTCGATTCTCGACCAGACAGCGGCGCCGCGCGGGCTGCTCAGGGTCTCGGCGCCGCGCAATTTCGGCGAGATGATCCTCGCGCCGGCGATCTTCGCCTTTCTTGCCGCGGAGCCGGGGGTGACGCTCGACCTGAGGCTCGAGGACCGTTTCGTCGATCTGGTGGAGGAGGGGATCGATCTGGCGCTGCGCATCGCCACGGCGCAGGATTCCTCGCTGATCGCGCGGCGGCTCGCCGATATGCGGCACGCCGTGGTAGCGGCGCCGGCCTATCTCGACGCGCATGGGGTGCCGCGCGTGCCCGAGGACCTGCGCGCCCACGCCGCCATCATCGACACCAATCTCAGCGGGCAGGCGAACTGGCGTTTCGTTGCCGACGGGCAGACGGTATCGGTGCATGTGCGCGGGCCGGTGCAGGTCAATTCGCCGCTGTCGGCGCGCGACGCGGCGCTGGCCGGCCTCGGCATCGCCTTATTGCCGGGCTATCTCGCCGACCCGATGATCGCGGCGGGGCGGCTGGTGCCGCTGCTCAGCGGGCATGTGCAAACGGGGGCGAGCCTCATGGCGGTCTATCCGCATCGGCGGCATCTGGCGGGCAAGGTGCGGGCGCTGATCGACCATCTGGTCAAATGGTTCGACAGCCATCCGGTGAGCTAGGATGAAATTCCAGTCATGGCTGGCCGGGTTCGCGGCGGCGTTGCCACTGCTGGCGGCCGCGCCGGTGCTGGCGCACCCGCATATCTTCATCGATGCCCGCGCGGCGATCACCTTCAACGATGCCGGCGAAGTCGTCTCCGTGCACAATAGCTGGACGTTCGACGAGGCCTATTCGGCTTGGTCGGTACAAGGGCTCGACAGCAATCTCGACGGCGTGGTGAGCCGCGAGGAGCTGCAGCCGCTGGCCGACGACAACATGCAGGGGCTGAGCGAATACGCCTATTACACCTTTGCCGGCGAGGGGCCGGACAATCTCGATTTCGCCTTCGGCAGCAACCCGTCCATCACCTATGAGGACGGCCGCTCGACGCTCGATTTCGACGTGGCGCTCAAGACGCCCTACGCGATCCGCGCGGCGCTGGAGCTCGCCATCAACGATCCCGAATATTACGTGGCGATCACCTTCGCGGGACCCGAGGCGGTGACGCTGGTCAACGCGCCGGCCAATTGCCGCGTCACGCTCGAAGAGCCCGAGACGATGTCCGACGACCTGGCGGCCGAGCTCTATGCGCTGCCGCCCGACGTGACGCGGCTGCCGCCCGAGCTCGAACAGGCACTGCGCGGCGTGCAGGGCGCCATCGTCATCGCCTGCCCCGGCGGCAGCGCCACGGGGCGCCCGGCGGGAGCCGCGCCGGGCGCGGAGCCCGATACGGCGCTCGACGCGGCGACGCAACTGGCGGCGGGAGAGCGGCTGCCGCTCGGCGGGCCGCCGCCCGAGCCGGGGCTGACGCTGCCGCGCACCGGCCTGCTCGGCTGGGTGGCCGAGCAGCAGAAGGACTTCTACCAGGCGCTGGTTGCGGCGCTGGGGGCGCTCAGGCATGACTGGACGGCGTTCTGGGTGCTGGGCGGGCTGAGCTTTCTCTACGGCATCTTTCATGCCGCCGGGCCGGGGCACGGCAAGGTGGTGATCTCGTCCTATGTGCTGGCCAACGAGGCCGAGGTGCGGCGCGGCGTGACGCTGAGCTTCCTCGCCGCCATGCTGCAATCGGCGGTGGCCATCGGCTTCGTACTGGTGGCGGCGCTGGTGCTGGGCATGACCAGCCGCGCCATGGACGAGGCGGCCAACTGGATCGGCATTCTGTCCTACAGCATGATCGTGCTGCTCGGCCTGTGGCTGGTGGCGCGCCAGCTCTTCGGGCTGGGGCACCGCCATGCGCATCACGCGCACGGGCATGGCGACGAGCATCACCATCATCACGACCACGGGCATGCGCATGTGGTGACGCCGCGCCATCTGGCCGGCGGCTGGCGCGAGCAGGCGGGCGTCGTGCTCGGCGTGGGGTTGCGGCCCTGCTCGGGGGCGCTGATCGTCCTCGCCTTCGCGCTCAGCCAGGGCGTGCTGGTCGCTGGCATCGCCGCCGTCGTCCTGATGGGCCTCGGCACGGCCATCACCACCGGCACGCTGGCCGCCGTCGCAGTGGGCGCCAAGGGGCTGGCGCGCACGCTTGCCGGTGCCGACACGCCGGCGGCGGGCGCGCTGCTGTGGTGGGCGGAACTGCTCGGCGCCCTCGTGGTGCTGGCCTTCGGCCTCGTGCTGCTGGCGGCGAGCCTCTAGGCGGGCGCTTCGTCCTCGTCCTCATCCTCGTGCTCAGCCGTGCGGGCGGCGATGTCGCGCACCAGCCAGGCGGCGATCACCTTGCGCTCATTGCCCATGGTGCGGAAGTCGAGCTCTTCGGCGAGGCTGGCGGCGAACACCTGCGCCTGCGCGACATCCTGCCGTTCGGCGGCGGGCAATTCATGCCAGCGCCGCAGCGCCTCCTGACAGGCTTCGTCCTTGGTCACCCCTGCTCCGATCTGAGCCCCGGAGCGAAAAGCGGCGACGGCGCAAAGCGTTCCTTCATCAGTTGTGCAAAAGCTAGTTGCAAATCATTCGCAACGCCGCTAGAGTTGCGAATGATTTGCAATGGCAATCTCGCGCCGCAAGGCGGGGACCACCCGACCAGCCTGTGAGAGCATGGACACAGCATCCGCCCGCCGCCGCGCCTGGCTGCGCGACAGCACCACCCCGCCGCTCGCCGACGTCTTCCGCTCGGTGCCCGTGCGCGCCAGCGCCAGCGGCTGGCGCCGCTTCCTCGCCTTCGTGGGGCCGGGCTATCTCGTCGCCGTGGGCTATATGGACCCCGGCAACTGGGCGACCTCGCTCGCCGGCGGCAGCCAGTTCGGCTACGCGCTGCTGTCGGTGGCGCTCATTTCCAACATCATGGCGGTCATCCTGCAATCGCTGTGCGCGCGGCTCGCCATCGGCACCGGCAAGGACCTGGCGCAGGCCTGCCGCGACGCCTTTCCGCGCTGGCTGTCCTGGCCGCTTTGGGCGCTGGCGGAGCTGGCGATCTGCGCCACCGACCTCGCCGAGGTGATCGGCACCGCCATCGGGCTCAACCTTATCTTCGGCATTCCGCTCGAGATCGGCATCTTCATCACCGCGCTCGACGTGTTCCTGATCCTGTGGCTGCAGACCAAGGGGTTCCGCTGGATCGAGGCGTTCATCATCACGCTGCTCGGCGTCATCGCCACCTCCTTCGTGGTGCAGATCGCCATGGCCGATCCCGACTGGGGCCAGCTCATCCGCGGCTTCGCGCCGACGACCGAGATCGTCTCCAACCCCGACATGCTGTATCTGGCGCTGGGCATCATCGGCGCCACGGTGATGCCGCACAATCTCTACCTGCATTCGGGCATCATCCAGACCCGCGCCTATGGCACCACCGTGCCGGAAAAGCGCGAGGCGCTGAAGTTCGCGACCATCGATTCGACCGTGGCGCTGACCTTCGCGCTGACCATCAACGCCTCGCTGCTGGTGCTGGCGGCGGCGACCTTCCACGCGCGCGGCCAGTTCGTGGACGACCTCGGGGTGGCGCACGGCCTGCTGAGCCCGCTGCTCGGCTCGACCGCCGCGCCGATGCTGTTCGGCATCGCGCTGTTGTGCTGCGGGCTCAATTCGACGGTGACCGCGACGATGGCCGGCCAGATCGTCATGGAAGGCTTCATCGACATCAAGCTGGCGGCCTGGGCGCGCCGGCTGGTGACGCGGCTCTTTGCGCTGGTGCCGGCGATCGCCGTGATCCTCATCTATGGCGAGGCGCAGCTCGGCCAGCTCCTGATCCTCAGCCAGGTGGTGCTGAGCCTGCAACTGCCCTTCGCCGTGGTGCCGCTGGTGATGTTCACCGCCAGCCGGGCCAAGCTCGGCGAACTGGCGTCGCCGCGCTGGCTCACCGTCACCGCCGCGGTCATCGCCACCCTGCTGGTGGCGCTCAACCTCAAGCTGATCTTCGATTTTATGAGCGGAACGCTCATATAACCCCGCGACAATGGATGACTTGCGTCGGGGCGTCGGGCGACTAAGGTGCGCGCCGTTTCCGACGTTCCAGGACTGCGCAGTGCCCCTACCGGCTATCAAGCCCGCCGACCATCCCGCGACCAAACCGCCCCGGATCGGCGTGATGCTGATGAATCTGGGGACGCCGGATGCCCCCGACTACTGGTCGATGCGGCGCTATCTCAGCCAGTTTCTGAGCGACCGGCGGGTGATCGAGACCAATCCGCTGGCCTGGCAGCCGATTCTGCAGGGCATCGTCCTCAGCGTCAGGCCGCAAAAGAGCGGCGCCAATTACCGGCGCATCTGGGACGAGGCGGCGGGCGACAGCCCGTTGCGCGTCATCACTCGACGGCAGGTGGAAAAGCTCCAGGCGCGGCTCGGCGACGGCGTGCTGGTCGACTTCGCCATGCGCTACGGCAATCCTTCGACGGACGCCAAGCTCAGGGCCATGCAGGAGGCTGGCTGCACGCGCATCCTGCTCTGTCCGCTCTATCCGCAATATTCCGCGACGACGACCGCGACCGCCGCCGACTGCGCCTTCGACGTGCTGAAGACCATGCGCTGGCAGCCCACCATCCGCATGCTGCCGCCCTATTTCGACACGCCGGCCTATATCGAGGCGCTGTCGCAAAGCCTCGCCGATGGCGTCAAGGCGCTACCCTTCACCCCGGACGTGGTGCTGACCTCCTATCATGGCATGCCGGTCGAATATCTGCTCAAGGGCGACCCCTATCATTGCCAGTGCCTCAAGACGACGCGGCTGGTGCGCGAGCGGCTGGGCTGGAGCGAGGATTTCCTCAAAGTGACGTTCCAGAGCCGCTTCGGGCCGGACGAATGGCTGCAGCCCTATACGGACAAGACGATCATGGCGCTCGGGCAGGCGGGCAAGAAGGTCGCCATCGTCGCGCCGGCGTTCTCGGTCGATTGCATCGAGACGCTGGAGGAGATCGCCATCACCGGCCGCGAGCAGTTCGTGCATGCCGGCGGCAAGGCCGAGGGCTACGCCTATATCCCCTGCCTCAACGACAGCGAGCCGAGCATGGCGATGCTGGAGAGCGTCGTTCGGAACGAGCTTCTAGGCTGGCTGTAGCTCAGGCGCCGACGGCCTTGAGCATGGTTTTGGTGATGGTCTGCCTGAGGTCGAAATAGCCGGCCCAGGGGTCGGGCGCCTGGGCGCGGGCGGCGGCGGCGTTCAGGGAAAAAGCGTTGGCGCGGTCGAGGGTTGGCAGCTCTTCCCAGCTCACGGGCACGGCGCAGGGGGCGCCTTCGCGCGAGCGCGTCGAGAACGGCGCGATGGCCGTTGCACCCCGTTCATTGCGCAAATAATCGACGAACATACGGCCTTTTCGCGAGGCTTTGCGGATATTGGCGGTGAAGCGGTCGGGCGCCTCGGCGGCGACCTTTTCGGCAAAGCCGCGACAGAAGCTCTTGACCTCGGGCCAGGCGAGGGTGGGCTTGAGTGGGGCGATGACGTGGACGCCCTTGCCGCCGGTCACCAGCGCGAAGGTTTCGAGCCCCATCGCCGCGAGCCGGTCGCGGAAGTCGAGGGCGGCCTGGCGGGTGTGCGAGAAGTCGAGGCCCTCGTCGGGATCGATGTCGAAGATGATGCGGTCGGGGTGCTCGATGTCGTCCACATGGCTGCCCCAGATGTGGTATTCGAGCGTGTTCATCTGCACGCCGGCGGCGAGGCCGGCGAGGTCCTCGACATACATGTAGTCGTCGAGCTGGCCGTCCTTTTCGGCGATGGGTATCTGGTGAAAGCCCGGTGGGAAGCCGCCGGAATCGTGCTTCTGGAAGAAGCAGGATTTCGCGCGGCCCTGCGGGCAGCGCACCAGCGACAGCGGGCGGCGCACGATGTGCGGCAGCATGCGCTCGGCCACCGCCTCGTAATAGGCGACGATCAGCGCCTTGGTGACGCCCTGGCCGGGGTAGACGACGCGGTCGGGATGGGTGAGGCGCACGCCCAGCCGCTCGGCGGCGGCGACGCCCATGGCATCGGTGAGGGTGAGCGGCGCGGGCTTGACGGGCGTCTCGGCAGGCATTTCCAGCGTCACCTCCCTGGCCTTCTTGTCTTGGCGCAGCCCCATGAAGGAGGGGTGGCGCAGATGCCCGTCGGGCGTCAGCTCGGTGAAGGCGACCTCGCCCACGAGCTCCGGCGCGACCCAGCGGGCGCGGCGCGCGATGTCGCGCGGCACGGCGCTGAACGGGCTGGTCCGGCGCACCCGCGCGTCGAGGGCGCGCTGGATCGCGGCCGCCTCGTCCACCGTCCAGCCGGTGCCGACGCGGCCGCGATAGACGAGCTTATCCTTATCCCACGCGCCAAGCAGCAGGGAGGCGAAGCCCTTTTTCTTGTCGGAGGGACGCCAGCCGCCGATGACGAATTCCTGCCGGGCGGTGCACTTGATCTTGAGCCAGTCGCGCGTGCGCTCGCCGCGATAGGGCGAGGCGGCGCGCTTGGCGATCACGCCCTCGAAGCCGCCGGCACACATGGCCTTGAAGAATTTCTCGCCCGCGCCGGTGATGTGGTCGGAGAACTGGACGGGGTCGTGGGCGGGACGCTTGCCGAGGAGCCTGGCGAGGCGCGCCTTGCGCTCGGCGAGGGGCAGGGCGGTCAGGTCCTCGCCGTTCTCCTCCAGGAGGTCGAAGACGAAATAGGTGAGCGGCGCGCCGGCGGACAAAGCCGCCTTGAGCGTCGAGAAATCGGTGCGCCCGTCCTTGAAGGCGACGATCTCGCCGTCGAGCAGGGCGGTGCCGGAGGTCAGCCCGGACAGCGGTTCGACGAGGGGCCGGAATTTGGCCGTCCAGTCATTGGCATTGCGGGTGAACAGGCGCACTTGGTCGCCGGCGATGGCGGCGAGCGCCCGATAGCCGTCATACTTCATCTCGAACAGCCAGGCGCGGCCGGGCGGAATCTCGTTGACGAGGGTGGCAAGCTCGGGCGGCCGGAACTCGGGCAGCACCTGCGCCTTGCCGCCCGACCAGACCCTGGTCGCCGGCGCGGCCGCGGCGGCCTTGCGGCGCGGCTTGTTGCCCCTGGCGATGCCGGCGAGGTCGCGGCCGGTCTCGACGCTGGTGGTGAAGGTGTCGGTCAGCCCGTCGCCCTCGCTGGCATAGGCGTCGCGATGCTTGATGAGCAGCCAGTTCTCGCGCTTGCCATGGCGGGTCTTGCTGTCGCGGCCCCGCATGTGGACCAGCACCCATTCGCCCCGCATGCGCTTGCCGTGCAGGCGGAATTTGAGGTCGCCGTCGGCGAGGCCCGCATGCGGGTCGCCGACCGGCTCCCAGGTGCCCTCGTCCCACAGCATCACCGTGCCGCCGCCATACTGGCCCTCGGGGATGGTGCCCTCGAAGCCGCCATAGTCAAGCGGGTGGTCCTCGACGCGGACGGCGAGCCGCTTGTCGGCGGGATTGGTCGAGGGCCCCTTGGTGACGGCCCAGCTCTTCAGCACGCCGTCGAGCTCCAGCCGGAAATCGTAGTGGAGGCGGGTGGCATCGTGCTTCTGGACGACGAAGCGCAGCGCCCTGGCCTTGCGCCTCGCAGCCTTTTCGCCGGACGGTTCGGCGGTCTTCGAGAAGTCGCGCTTCTGCCGATAGGTCTTGAGCAGGGTCTGCGGCGAGGCCATCTAGCTCGCCTTCTTGCGCGGCGCCGATTTGGCCGCCGCCTTTTTGGCGGGCGCCTTGCGGGCCGTGCCCTTGCCGGCCTTGCCGCCGCTGCCTTCGAGGCTTTTCTTGAGCGCCGCCATGAGGTCGATGACGTTGCCGCCCTCGCGGCGCGCCGGCTCGTCCTCGACCTCGATGCGGCGGCCCTTGCTCTTCAGCTTGCGCTGGATCAGCTCGCGCAACGCCTGCTGGTAGTGATCCTTGAAGGCCTTGGGATCGAACTTCGCCGTCTTCTTGTCGATGAGCGCCGTCGCCACCTCCAGCAACTCGGGATCGGCGGATTTGGCGGGAATCTCGGAGAAGAACGGGTCGGCCTTCTTGATCTCCTCCTCGTAATGCAGGGTTTCGAGCAGCATGCCCTTGCCGCAGGGCTTGACGGCGACGAGGTATTCCTTGCCGCGCAGCGCCAATTGCCCGAGGCCGACGCGCCTGGCGTGGCGTAGCGCGTCGCGGACGACGCGGAAGGCGTCCTCGGCCAGCTCGTCGGCCGGCGTGAGGAAATAGGGCGCGTCGTAATAGAGCGGCGGAATCTCGGCCTCATCGACGAACTGCACCAGCTCGAGCGTCTTTTTCGTCTCGAGCTTCACGGCGTCGAGCTCCTCGTCCTCGAGCAGGACGTATTCGCCCTTTTCGACCTCGTAGCCCTTCTTGATGTCCTCGGCCTCGACGGGGCCGAGCCCCTCGACTACCTTCTGGTAGCGGATGCGCTTGCCGGTGGGCGCGTGGATCTGGTTGAACGCCGTGGTGGCGCCCGATTTGTGCGCCGGGAACATTTCGACATTGATGGTGACGAGGCTCAGCCGGAGCTGGCCTTTCCAGATCGGACGCGACGCGGCCATGACGGACCCCCGGTGGAGAGAATAGCTGAGTCAACGGGACCTGGCCCGAATCGTTCCGCTCCATTGCCTCGGGGCGCGTTGGCCCCTATCTGTTAGCCAAAGGGTGCCGGGGGCGCCCACCGAAGGGAGATTGCAATGGACTTCTCACTCGATGGCGGCAGCACCACCCTTATCGTTCTGGGCGTGCTCGCCGTGCTGGTGCTGCTCGCGGCGGTGAAGACCGTGCCGCAGGGCTACAACTACACGGTCGAGCGCTTCGGGCGCTACATCCGCACCATGAAGCCGGGCCTCAACCTCATCATCCCGTTCGTGGACGGCGTCGGCCGCAAGATGAACATGATGGAGCAGGTGCTCGACGTGCCGCACCAGGAGGTCATCACCCGCGACAACGCCTCGGTGACGGCCAATGGCGTGACCTTCTACCAGATCCTCGACGCCGCCGCGGCGGCCTATGAGGTGGCCAATCTGCAGAACGCCATCCTCAACCTCACCATGACCAATATCCGCACGGTGATGGGCGCCATGGACCTCGACGAGCTGCTCAGCCACCGCGACGAGATCAACGAGCGGCTGCTGCGCGTCGTCGATGCGGCGGTCTCGCCCTGGGGCCTCAAGATCACCCGCATCGAGATCAAGGACATCGACCCGCCCAAGGACCTCGTCGAATCGATGGGCCGGCAGATGAAGGCCGAGCGCGAGAAGCGCGCCACCATCCTCGAGGCCGAGGGAAGGCGGCAGTCGCAGATCCTCAATGCCGAGGGCCTCAAGCAGGCGCAGGTGCTCGAAGCCGAGGGCCGGCGCGAGGCGGCGTTCCGCGACGCCGAGGCGCGCGAGCGTTCGGCCGAGGCCGAGGCGGCGGCGACCCGCATGGTGTCCGAGGCGATCGCCTCGGGCGACGTGCAGGCGATCAACTATTTCGTCGCCAACAACTACATCAAGGCGCTCGAGGCCATTGCGCGCTCGCCCAACCAGAAGATCCTGATGCTGCCGGTGGAAGCGGCGAGCGTCATCGGCGCGGTGGGCGGCATCGCCGAAATCGCCAAGGAAGCCTTTGGCGGCGACAAGCCGCAGCGTCCGAGCGCGGGCGGGCGCCCGCCCTCGGCCGGCTGAGGCACAGGAGGGGCCGATGGTGCTGTTCGATCTGTTCGTCCAATACGGGCCGTGGGCGTGGTTCGTCTTCGGCCTCGTGCTGCTGGCGCTGGAGCTGGTGCTGCCGGGCGGCTGGTTCCTGTGGCTGGGCGCGGGCGGGCTGCTGACCGGCGTGCTGGCCTTCATCCCCGGCCTCACCTGGCCGTGGCAGGTGACGATCTTCGGCATCCTGGCGCTGGCCGTGGTCATCGGCTGGACGGCGTTCGCGCGGACGCGCAAGCCGACCAGCGACCGGCCGCTGCTCAACCGGCGGGCGCACAGCTATGTCGGCCATGAGGGCGTCATCGACGAGCCCATCGTCGATGGCTTCGGACGCATCAAGCTCGGCGACACCATCTGGCGCATCGCCGGCCCCGACCTCGCCGCCGGCCGGCGCGTGCGCATCGTCGGCGCCGAGGGCGCGGTGCTGAAGGTGGAGGCGGTCTAGGTCTACGGCGTGAGGTCGATGGGGACCGGGGGCTTTTCGTAGACCAGCAGGATCGAGACGCGCTGGTTGGCGCTCAGATAGGGGTCGTTGGGGAAGAACGGGTCGGCGTCGGCGCGGCCGACCACCGATTCGATGCGGTCGTCGGAGACGCCGAATTCCTCGAGGATCTGGCGGGTGACGTTGGCGCGGTCGAAGCTCAGCTCCCACGGGCCGTAGCGCGGGTTGTCGTAGCTGGCGCCGGCGGCGGTGTGGCCCGAGATGCGGATGCGGTTGGGCAGGCGCGCCAGCGAGGGGGCCATGGCGGCGATGGCCTTGCGGGTCAGCTCGTAGGGATATTTCGAGCCTTCCGGGAACATGGCGCGGCCGTCCTGGTCGGCGATGACGATGTTGAGGCCCTGCTCGGTGTCCTCGACGACGATGTGGTCGGAGACCGAGGTGATGTCGGGCAGGTCCTGCCAGGCCTGCCTGAGGCTCGCGGCGGCGAGCGCGTACTGGGCGGCGCGCTCGATCTCGGTGCGCTCGCGCGCGAAGGTGTTGGCCTCCTGGCCCTGGCTCTCGTGCTCGGGATTGTCCCTGGTGGCGAACTCCGTCGAGGCCTTCGTCTCCTGTGGAGTCGTGTTCTTGAGGAAGTCGCGCTGCGGGTTGCCGGCGCGCTCGATCATGCCGGTCATGTCGGAGAAGGGCTGGATGCCGAAGGCGTTCTGCACCGAGCCGGCGGCCATGTTCAGCTTTTCCTGGTCCTGCACCGAAAAGCTGAGCAACATGACGAAGAACGCCATGAGCAGGCTCATCAGGTCGGCGAAGGAGATGACCCAGCTACCGCCATGAGCGCCGCCGCCGGCCTTCTTGCGGCGAGCCATCAGGCGGCCTCGAGCAGCGCGTCGCGGCTGTGCAGCGGCAGGAAGGCGGCGAGCTCGTCCTTGACGGTCGCCGGGTTCTTGCCCTCGCGGATCATCACCAGCGCCTCGATGACGAGGGTGCGGTTGGTACCCTCGGTGGTGGCGCGGTGCTCGAGCTTGTCGGCGATGGGCAGGGCGAAGACGTTGGAGATGGCGGCGCCGTAGAAGGTGGCGAGCAGGGCGATGGCCATGCCGGGGCCGATCTTCTTGGGGTCGTCCATGTGGCCGAACATGGAGACGAGCCCGATCAGCGTGCCGACCATGCCCATGCCCGGCGCGGTGTCGCCCAGCGCCTTGAAGATCTTGTGGCTCTCCTCGACACGCTCGTAGTCGAGGTCGCGCTCGCGCTCCAGCGAGGAGCGCAGCGCCTCGGCGGAATAGCCGTCGGCGATCATGCGCACGCCGCGGCGCAGGAACGGGTCGTCCACCTCCACCTGCTCGAGGGCGATGGGGCCCTGCCGGCGCATGGTCTCGGCGATCTCGGCGAGCTGGTCGATGAGCTGGGTGGGGGAGACGCGCTTGTAGACGATGGAGCTCTTGAAGCCGAGCGCGATGGCCGAGATGAGGCTGCCCAGCGTGTAGCGCACGGTGATCGCCATGGCCGCGCCCCCGACCACCACGACGGCCGGCAGGAGGTGCAGGAAGCTCATCGGGTTCGAGCCTTCGAGCAGGATGGCAGCGATGAGCACGGCGAAGCCGCCGACGATGCCGATGATTGTCGCGATGTCCACGGAGGTAAGTCCCGAGCCCAAACAGGAAAATCTATGGGGGCAATCTGCGGCCGAATGGATAAATCCGCCTTAAATGCGATGGTTAACCGGCGCTGAAGACGCCGGCCGCAAGGCTTCCTTAACCATAGGATGCAAGGGTTTGTTAGGACTCCGCGGAGCTTTCGCGTGCGCGCGCTACTGGTCACAGGCCTCGTTGTTGGAACGCTCTGCGGAGCGGCGCCGGCGCTCGCCCAGGAGAGCATGGACACGGGCATCGACTGGAGCGTCGGGCTGCGCGGCTCGTACATCTCCAACTCGCTGAGCGGCGGGCGCGCCGAAACGGCGCTGACGCCCGAGGCGGCGCTGGTGCTGGGCGGCGAGAGCAGCCAGATGCGGCTCAGCGCCGGGAGCGCGCTGGTGTTCGATGCCGACCAGCAGGGGCGCGTCGCGGACCTCCACGCCGGCGCCGAGGGCAGCTACCGGCTGGGCGTGACGACGCTGCTCGCCGGCGAGCTGCGGGCCGGGCTGACGCAGGGCCGGCCCGACGACAGCGACCTGCCGGCCAATACGCTCTATGCGCCGCTGGTCTTCGACGGCACGACGCGCGGCAGCGTGACGCAGAACCTCGGCAAGGTGGACGTCACCGCGACGCTCGCCGGTGCGCGCCATGCCGAGGGCGAGACGGTGCTCGATGACCATTCGCGCCTCGACAATGCCGACCAGAGCTTCTGGCAGGGCGGCGCGAGCCTGCGCGTCGGCTACGAGGTGACGCCGCGGCTCGCCGCCTTCGTCGAGGGCGGGGCGAGCATCAAGACGTTCGACGCGCCCGACCCGGTGCTGGCGCGCTATTTCGACGCGCGCACCTACCAGCTCCGCGCCGGCGTGAGCTATGCGCAGGGCTCGGTGGTGGCGGCGGAGGCGTCGGTCGGCCGCGCCTGGCTCGACTATCTCGACCCGGCGCTCACCGACCGGCAGAGCTGGGTGTACGATGCCAGCCTGACCGTGCGGCCGGACGAGACGGTGAGCCTCACGGGCGGGCTCGAAACCTCGATCGGGCCGTCGCGCGACGTGGCCGGCGACACCGACGTGCGCTACGCGCTCACCGCCGCGGCGCGCTACAAGGTCAATCCGTGGCTGACGCTGCGCGGCAGCGCCGGCTGGGATCGCCGGGTGACGCTGGGCACCAATGCGGCGTCGGGCGGCTACGAGGCGGGCGGCGGGCTCGACCTGCAGACGGCACGCCACGTCGTCTGGTCGGCGGATTATCTCTACCGCCGCGAGGCGCCGCCGCAGAGCGACACGCACACGGTGACGGTGGGCGTGAAGCTGCAGAACTAGCTAGATCAGCTTGAGCTTCTTCAATTCGGCGGTGAAGGGCGCGGCGATGTCGGGGCGGTCGAGCGCGTAGGCGACATTGGCGGTGAGGAAGCCAACCTTGCTGCCGCAGTCGAAGGACTGGCCCTTGTACTTGACGCCGGTGAAGCGCTGCGTCGTCATCAGCGTGCGCATGGCGTCGGTGAGCTGGATCTCGCCGCCGGCGCCGCGCGCCTGCCCGGCGATCAGCCCGAAAATCTCGGGCTGCAAAATGTAGCGGCCGGAAATGATGAGGTTGGAGGGCGCGTCCTCGCGTTTGGGCTTTTCCACCATGCCGGTGACGGCGAAGGCCTCGTCCGGCCCGTCGCCGCGGGCGACGACGCCGTAGGAGGAGACGTCGGCCATCGGCACCTCCTCGACGGCCATGACGTTGCCGCCATTCGCCTCGTAGGCGTCCATCATCTGGCGCAGCACGCCGGGCGTGCCCTTGAACAGCATGTCGGGCAGGAGCAGCGCGAAGGGCTGGTCGCCGACGATCTCGCGCGCGCACCAGACGGCGTGGCCGAGCCCCAGCGGCTCCTGCTGGCGGGTGAAGACGGCCTGGCCGGCCTGCGGCAGGTCGCGGCCCAGCTCTTCGAGCGCCCAGGTCTTGCCGCGCGCCTCGAGCGTGTGCTCGAGTTCGAACTGCTTGTCGAAATGATCCTCGATGACGCCCTTGTTGCGCCCGGTGATGAAGACGAAATGCTCGATGCCGGCCTCGCGCGCCTCATCCACCGCGTACTGGATCAGCGGCCGATCGACGACGGTCAGCATTTCCTTGGGCATCGCCTTGGTGGCGGGCAGGAAACGGGTGCCGAGGCCGGCCACGGTAAACACGGCTGTGCGAACGCGCTGGGACAAGATAAGGCTCCGGGACGGGCTGGAAAGACAATCGCAAGATAGTCCACCCTAGCATTTCCGCAATTAATCGGAGATTGATCCATGGCGGTTTTGGTGACGGGCGGGGCCGGCTATATCGGCAGCCACATGGCCCTGAAGCTGGGCGATTCCGGGGAAGAGACGGTGGTCGTCGACAACCTCGTCACCGGCTTCGACTGGGCCGTCGATCCGCGCGCGACGCTGATCGAGGGCGATGTGGGCGACATGGCGTTCATGGCCGACATCATCGCGCGCCATGGCGTCAGGGAGATCATCCACTTCGCCGGCTCCATCGTGGTGCCGGAATCGGTGGTCGATCCGCTCAAATACTATCGCAACAACACGCAGACCTCGCGCAACCTGCTGGAGGCGGCGGTGCGCGGCGGGGTGGAGCGCTTCATCTTTTCCTCGACGGCGGCGGTCTACGGCATGACCGGGCTGGCGCCGGTCGAGGAGACGACGCCGCTCGTGCCGATGTCGCCCTATGGGCGCAGCAAGCTGATGACCGAGTGGATGCTGGCCGATGTCGCGGCGGCGCATCCGCTCAAATACGGCGTGCTGCGCTATTTCAACGTCGCCGGCGCCGACCCGCAGGGACGCTCGGGGCAATCGACGCCGCTCGCCACGCATCTCATCAAGGTGGCGGCGCAGACGGCGCTGGGGCAGCGGGCGAAGATGGACATCTTCGGCACCGACTACGAGACGCCCGACGGCACCTGCGTCCGCGATTACATCCACGTTACCGACCTGATCGCGGCACACGCGCTGCTGCTCGGCCATCTGAGGGGTGGCGGCGACAGCGTGACGCTCAACTGCGCCTATGGGCGGGGCTATTCGGTGCGCGAGGTGATCGACACGGTGAAGGCGGTGTCGGGCGTCGATTTCCGCGTCGATGAGGGGCCGCGCCGGGCGGGCGACCCGGCATCGATCACCGCCACCGGCGAAAAGATCCGCGCCGTGCTGGGCTGGGTGCCGGCGCATGACGAGTTGACCGAAATGGTGGGCACCGCGCTCGACTGGGAGCGGTACCTGATGACGCGGAATCGCTGAGCTCCGCCCCGATAGTGCCGCGATTTCCTTCTCCTCTTGCGGGAGAAGGTGGCTGCGAAGCAGACGGATGAGGGGTGAGCCCCAGCCTCGGCGGTCGCGGCTTCCCCCTCATCCGCCCTTCGGGCACCTTCTCCCGCAAGGGGAGAAGGCCACTACGCGCGAGGCCCCGGCATGCTGAGAGCTTTTCTTGTCGCGACCCTTGTGGCGCTCACCGCGCTGCCCGTGCAGGCGCAGAGCTTTGCCGAGTTCCTGCGCGGCTTCGAGAGCAAGGCGGTGGAGGCGGGGGTCAGCCGGCAGGTCTATCGGCAGGCGATTGCGGGGCTGACGCCCGACCCGAACATTCCCGACCTCGTCGAGACGCAGCCCGAGTTCACCACCACCATGTGGGATTATCTCGACCGGCGCGTCACGGCGCAGCGCATTGCCAACGGCAAGGCCGCAATGGCGCGCAACGCGGCGCTGTTCGAGGCGGCGGGCAAGCGTTCGGGCGTCGATCCCTATATCCTCGCGGCGATCTGGGGCGTCGAGACCGACTATGGCGCGGTGCTGGGGAATACGAAGCTCATCCGGCCGATCGTGCGCTCGCTGGCGACGCTGGTGTTCCACAAGCGCGGGCGGCTCAAACTCGACGAGGCCGATTTCATCGCGGCGCTGCTGCTGGTGCAGCGCGGGCCGCTCGACGCGCAGCATCTGGTCGGCTCGTGGGCGGGCGCCATCGGGCATTTGCAGGTCAATCCGAGCAATGTGCTGGCGCATGGCAGCGACGGCGATGGCGACGGGCGGATCGACCTGCACAATTCGCTGGCCGACGCGCTGGCGACGAGCGCCAAATTCCTGCGCGACCTCGGCTATACGCCCGGTGTGGACTGGGGCTTCGAGGTCGAGGTGCCGGCGGGGTTCGATTATCTCCTCGCCGACCGCGAGGTGCTGCGGCCGATCGCGTTCTTTGCCGCGCGCGGCATTACGCGCGTCAAGGGCCGGGCCTTCGCCGACGACAGCATCCCGGTGTTCCTCTACGTGCCGGCGGGTAAGGACGGGCCGAAATTCCTGATGACGGGCAATTACCTCGTGCTCAAGGGCTATAATTTCTCGGATTCCTACGCGCTGTCGGTGGCGCATCTGGCCGACCGGCTGAAGGGCGGCGGCGACTTCGCGACGGCGTGGCCGCGCGCCACCAAATTCCCCGACCTCGCGCAGCGCCAGGCGATACAGGCCAAGCTCAGGCAATTGGGGCTCTATGACGGGGCGGTGGATGGCCGCATCGGGCCGGTGACGCAGGCCGCCTATGCCCGCTTCCAGGCGAGCCGCGGCGAGGTGGCGGACGGCTTCATCACGCGCAAGAGTTTTGAAGCGCTGGCGGCGGTGCACTAGACTGGCCCCCATGCTGCTGCGCCGCGCCATAATCGTGCTGTTCGTCGCTTGCTTCGCCATTGGCGAAGTGGCGCCGGCGCTGCTCGTCACCCCGGCGGCAGCGCAGGAGCAGCCGGTCAAGAAGCGGCGCACGCTGATGGATCTGCTGTTTGGCACCAACGAGCCCGAGCCGGCGCCGGTGATCGAGGCACCGGTGGTGACGGCGCCCAAGAAGGCAGCGCTGCCGGCGGTGCCGGCCAAGCCCAAGGTCGAGAAGGCCGAGACGGCGACGCGGCTGGCGGTGTTCGGCGATTCGATGGCGGTCGATCTCGCCAAGGCGCTGGAGCGGCTCTATGCCGAGGACCCCAACCTCATCGTCATCAACCAGGGCGTCGGCTCGTCGGGCTTCGTGCGCCTCGATTTCTTCGACTGGAACAAGACGGCGGTGGAGCAGGTGGCGGCCAACAGCTTCGACATCGCCGTGATGATCGTGGGCATCAACGACCGGCAGACGCTGACGGTAGACGGCGCCTCGTACAAGCCGCTGACCGAGGAGTGGACGGCGCTCTACCGGGCGCGCATCGCCGCCTTCGTTTCGGCCCTGCGCAGCGCCAACAAGCCGGTGATCTGGGTGGGGCTGCCGCCGATGTCGAAGGCCGACTATTCCAACGCCATGGGCCAGATCAGCGCCATCCAGCGGCTGGCGGTGTTCGGCGGCGGCGGCGAGTTCGTCGATATCTACGACCGCTTCGTGGGCGAGGACGGCAAATATTCGGCCTCGGGCCCCGACCTCAACGGCAACCGCGTGCGCATGCGCAAGGATGACGGCATCCATTTCAGCGCCGCCGGCGCCGACAAGCTGGCGTTCTATTTGAGCCCGTCGATCAAGCTGTTCTATCGCGGCAGCGGCGGCGTCGGCATCGAGGTGGCCGACGCGCTGGCCGGCACCGATGCCGGGCTGATGGTGCGCCCGCCCTATCAGGGGCTGGGCCAGATCCGCCTGCTGGAAGTGGCCGGCGCGGTGATCCCGCTCAACCGCGCGCCCAAGCGGGCGACCGATCTGGTCAGCGCGTCCGCCGCGCCGCCGCCGGCCGAGTCGGCATTCGACATGACGCTGATGCTCGAGGCGCCAGAAGGCCGCGTCGATGCCTTCGGCGTCGGCCGCGTGCCGCCGGCCGAGACGGATGCGGCGACACCCGTGGCGACGGTGCGCTAGCATGTGGCGCCGTGGCCTTGCCGCACTGGTTGGAGGACTGCTGATGATCATGCCGGCACTGGCGGACGACGCCGCGTTCTTCACGGCGGCGCGGGCGGACGATGCGGCGGCGATCGGCGCGCTGCTGGCGGCCGGCCAGGACATCGAGGCGCGCGACGAAAGCGGGGCGACGGCGCTGCTCGTCGCGACCCACGCCGATGCGCGCGCCGCCGCGGCGGCGCTGGTTGCGGCCGGCGCCGACGTGAACGCCAAGGACGGCATTGCCGACACGCCTTATCTCTATGCCGGCGCCGAGGGGCGGATCGACATCCTGCGCCTCTTGCTCGCGGCCGGCGCCGACCTCGCCGACACCAACCGCTATGGCGGCACGGCGCTGATCCCGGCGGCGGAGAAGGGGCACCCCGAGGCGGTGCGGCTGCTGCTCGACGCCGGGGTCGATCCCAACCACGTCAACAATCTGGGCTGGACGGCGCTGCACGAGGCCATCGTGCTCAGCAGCGGCGGGCCGGTGCATCAGCAGATCGTGGGGCTGCTCATCGCCGGCGGTGCCGATGTCAACCTGCCCGACGGCAATGGCGTGAGCCCGCTGACGCTGGCGCGGCAGCGGGGCTTCGCCGAGATCGCCGCCCTGCTCGCGGCGGCGGGCGGGCGCTAGCGCGTTCAGCGCGGCAGGGTCGTCGCGCCCATCAGGGCGAGGTCGATGGCGCGGGCGCATTGGCGGCCCTCGCGGATGGCCCAGACGACGAGCGACTGGCCGCGGCGCATGTCGCCGCAGGCGAAGATGGTGTCGCGGCTGGTCTGGTAGCGCAGCGTATCGGCGAGGACGTTGCCGCGCTTGTCGAGTGTGACGCCGAGGTCGGCGAGCATGCCCTCGCGCACCGGGCCGAGAAAACCCATGGCGAGCAGCACGAGATCGGCCTTGAGCTCGAACTCCGTTCCGGGGATCGGCTGGAAGCGGTTGTCGGCGCGGGCGCAGACGAGCTTTTCGACCTGCCCGTCGCGGCCCTCGAAGCGCAAGGTCGCCACGGCGAAATCGCGGGTGACGCCTTCCTCCTGGCTCGAGGAGGTGCGCAGCTTCATCGGCCAGTTGGGCCAGGTCAGCGCCTTGTTCTCCTTGGCGGGCGGGGCTGGCATGATCTCGATCTGCGTCACCGACAGGGCGCCCTGGCGGTTCGAGGTGCCGATGCAGTCGGAGCCGGTGTCGCCGCCGCCGATGACGACGACGTGCTTGCCACCGGCGAGGATGGGCCGGACATTGTCGAGCGGCTCGTCGGCGACGCGGCGGTTCTGCTGGGGCAGGAACTGCATGGCGAAATGGATGCCGTCGAGGTCGCGGCCGGGGATGGGCAGGTCGCGCGGGCTTTCGGCGCCGCCGGCAAGGGCCACGGCGTCGTAGTCGGCGGCGAGCGCGTCGATGGCGACGTCGCGGCCGATATGGATGCCATAGTGGAAGGTGACGCCCTCGGCCTCCATCTGGGCGACGCGGCGGTCGAGATGGTGCTTGTCGAGCTTGAAGTCGGGGATGCCGTAGCGCATCAGGCCGCCGGCCTTGAGGTTCTTTTCGTAGACGTGCACGTCGTGGCCGGCGCGGGCGAGCTGCTGGGCGCAGGCGAGGCCGGACGGGCCCGAGCCGATGACGGCGACCTTGCGCCCGGTGCGTACCGGATTGATCTCGGGGGTGATCCAGCCGTTCTCCCAGCCCTTGTCGACGATGGCGCATTCGATCGTCTTGATGGAGACGGGCTGGTCGATGATGTTGAGCGTGCAGGACGCCTCGCAGGGGGCGGGGCAGATGCGGCCGGTGAACTCGGGGAAGTTGTTGGTCGAGTGCAGGTTGCGCAAGGCGCGCTGCCAGTCGCCGCGATAGACGAGGTCGTTCCAGTCGGGGATCTGGTTGTTGACCGGGCAGCCGGTGTGGCAATAGGGCACGCCGCAATCCATGCAGCGCGCCGCCTGGTCGCGCGTGCCCTTGTCGCCCAGCGGCACGACGAACTCGCTGTAGCCCTTGAGCCGCTCGGCGACCGGCAGGTAGGTGCGGTCGGTCTTGTCGATTTCGAGAAAGCCGGTGATCTTGCCCATGTGCCTTACTCCGCCGCGACGTGGGTTTGGGCCTGCTCGCGCTCCAGCGCGGCGAGGGCCCGGCGATATTCGACCGGCATGACCTTCCTGAACTTCGGCAGGGCATTGGCCCAGTCGTCGAGGATGTCAGCGGCGACGGTGGAGCCGGTGAAGCTCCGGTGCCGCGCGACGAGCTGGCGCAGCCGCTCGGCGTCGCCGCCGCCGAGGCCGGAGAGGATCTCCACCAGCCCCTTGGTCTCGATGTCGCCGGCATGGCCGAACTCGCGGGCGGCGAGCATCTCCTCCTCGACCACCGGCTCGAGCTCGACCAGCGACATGTTGCAGCGGCTCTCGAAGCTGCCGTCGGGATCGTACACATAGGCGATGCCGCCCGACATGCCCGCCGCGAAGTTGCGGCCGGTGTGGCCGAGCACCACGACAACGCCGCCGGTCATGTATTCGCAGCCATGGTCGCCGGTGCCCTCGACGACGGCAACGGCGCCGGAATTGCGCACGGCGAAGCGCTCGCCGGCGACGCCGCGGAAGTAGCACTCGCCCTCGATGGCGCCGTAGAGCGCGGTGTTGCCGATGACGATCGACTCCTCGGGGCGCGCCGCCGAGCGCTCGGACGGGCGCACGACGAGGCGGCCGCCGCTCAGGCCCTTGCCGACATAGTCGTTGGCCTCGCCGACGAGATCGATCGAGACGCCGCGCGTGAGGAAGGCGCCGAAGGCCTGCCCGGCGGTGCCGGTGAGCGAGATGGCGATGGTGTCTTCGGCGAGGCCCTTGTGGCCGTAGCGCCGCGCCACCTCGCCGCCCAGCATGGCGCCGACCGAGCGGTCGACGCTGCGGATCTCGGCGGCGATCTGCACCGGCGTGCCGGTCTCCAGCGCCGGCATCGCCTGAGCGATCAGGCGGCGGTCGAGCACGTCGGCGATGGGGTGGTGCTGCGCCTCGGCGTGGCGGATGGCGACGCCGTCGGGGTTGGGCGGCTTGTGGAAGAGCCGCGAGAAGTCGAGGCCGCGCCCCTTCCAGTGGCTCACCGCCTCGGTCTTGTCGAGCATCTGCATCTGGCCGACCATCTCGTCGAAGCGGCGATAGCCGAGCTCGGCCATCAGCTCGCGCACGTCCTCGGCGACGAAGAACAGATAGTTGATGACGTGCTCGGGCTTGCCGGTGAAGCGGGCGCGCAGCACCGGGTCCTGCGTGGCGATGCCGACCGGGCAGGTGTTGAGGTGGCACTTGCGCATCATGACGCACCCCGCCGCGATGAGCGGGGCGGTGGCCATGCCGAACTCGTCGGCGCCGAGCAGGGCGCCGATCACCACGTCGCGGCCGGTGCGGATGCCGCCATCGACCTGCACGGCGATGCGGCCGCGCAGCTTGTTGGCGACCAGCGTCTGGTGCGTCTCGGCCAGCCCGATCTCCCAGGGCGAGCCGGCGTGCTTGAGCGAGGTCAGCGGCGCCGCGCCGGTGCCGCCCTCATAGCCGGAAATCGTCACATGGTCGGCGCGCGCCTTGGCGACGCCCGCCGCCACGGTGCCGACCCCGACCTCGGAAACGAGCTTCACCGAGACGAGGCCGGCTGGATTGACGTTCTTCAAATCGAAGATGAGCTGCGCCAGGTCCTCGATGGAATAGATGTCGTGATGCGGCGGCGGCGAGATGAGGCCGACGCCGGGGGTCGAGTGGCGGACCCTGGCGATCACCGAATCCACCTTGTGGCCGGGGAGTTGGCCGCCCTCGCCGGGCTTGGCGCCCTGCGCCATCTTGATCTGCATCATGTCGGCGTTGACGAGATATTCGGTGGTGACGCCGAAGCGGCCCGAGGCCACCTGCTTGATGGCCGAGCGCATGGAATCGCCGTTCGGCATGGGCACGAACCGATCGACCTCCTCGCCGCCCTCGCCGGTGTTCGACTTGCCGCCGATGCGGTTCATGGCGATGGCGAGCGTCGTATGCGCCTCGCGGCTGATCGAGCCATAGGACATGGCGCCGGTCGAAAAGCGCCGGACGATCTCGGCGGCCGGCTCGACCTCCTCCAGCGGCACCGGGGCGCGGCCGTCCTCGGCGGCCGAGCGCAGCCGGAACAACGAGCGGATGGTGACGTAGCGGTCCTCGACCTCGTTCACAAGGCGGGCGAACTCGCGATACTTGTCCTGCGCGTTGCCGCGCGCGGCGTGCTGCAGATTGCTCACCGTCTCGGAGCGCCACACATGCGCCTCGCCGCGGAAGCGGAAGGCATAGTCGCCGCCGACATCGAGCGCGTCCTCGAGCACGGGAGAATCGCCGAAGGCGTCCTGGTGCCGGCGCACGGTCTCGAGCGCGATCTCGGCGAGGCCGACACCCTCGATGGAGGTGGCGGTGCCGGTGAAGTAGCGCTCGACGAAGGCCGAGTTCAGCCCCACCGCGTCGAAGATCTGGGCGCCGCAATAGGACTGGTAGGTGGAAATCCCCATCTTGGCGGTGACCTTGAGGATGCCCTTGCCGATGGCCTTGATGTAGCGGTGGACGATCTCGTGGTCGTCCACCTCCTCGGGCAGGCCGGCCTTCATGGCCTGCAAGGTCTCGAAGGCGAGCCAGGGGTTGATGGCCTCGGCGCCGTAGCCGGCCAGCGCGCAGAAATGGTGGATCTCGCGCGCTTCGCCGGTCTCGACCACGAGGCCGACCGAGGTGCGCAACCCCTTGCGGATGAGGTGATGGTGGACGCCCGCCGTCGCCAGCAGCGCCGGGATCGGGATGCGGTCGGGCCCGACCAGCCGGTCGGAGAGGATAATGATGTTGTCGCCCGAATGGACGGCCATCTCGGCGTCGGAGAAGAGCCGCTCGAGCGCCGCTTCGAGCCCATCTGGCCCTTCGGAGGCCGCCCAGGTGATGTCGAGCGTCTTCGAGCGGAACGGATTGTCCTGCATGGCGCCGATGGCGCGGATCTTTTCGAGGTCGGCGTTGGTGAGGATGGGCTGGCGCACCTCGAGGCGCTGGCGTGACCGCTGGCCCTTGAGGTCGAGAATGTTGGGGCGCGGGCCGATGAAGCTCACGAGACTCATCACCAGTTCCTCGCGGATCGAATCGATCGGCGGGTTGGTGACCTGTGCGAAGTTCTGCTTGAAATAGGTGTAGAGGAGCTTCGACTTGTCCGAGAGCGCCGAGATCGGCGTGTCGGTGCCCATCGAGCCCACCGCTTCCTGGCCGGTCGTCGCCATCGGCGTGAGCAGGAGCTTCAGATCCTCCTGCGTATAGCCGAAGGCCTGCTGGCGGTCGAGCAGCGGAACGCCGTTCTCGGGGGCCTGCGAAGGCACCTCGGGCAAATCCTCGAGGTGGATCTGGGTGCGCGCCAGCCATTGCCGGTAGGGCTGGGCGGCGGCGAGCTCGGCCTTGATCTCCTCGTCGGAGACGATGGCGCCCTTCTGCAAATCGATGAGCAGCATGCGGCCGGGCTGCAGCCGCCACTTGCGCACGATCTTTTCGGGCGGGATGGGCAGGACGCCGGCCTCGGACGACAGCACGACCTCGTCGTCGTCGGTGACGAGGTAGCGCGCCGGCCGCAGCCCGTTGCGGTCGAGCGTCGCGCCGATATGGACGCCATCGGAAAAGCACATGGCGGCGGGGCCGTCCCACGGCTCCATCAGCGCCGCGTGATATTCGTAGAAGGCGCGCCGGTCCTCGCCCATCAGCGGGTTGCCGGCCCAGGCCTCGGGAATGAGCATCATGGCGGCGTGCGGCAGCGAATAGCCGCCGCGCAGCAGGAATTCGAGCGCGTTGTCGAAGCAGGCCGTGTCGGACTGGCCGGGGTAGGAGATCGGCCAGAGCTTGCTGATATCGGCGCCGAACAGCTCGGAGCTGACCGAGGCCTGGCGGGCGGCCATCCAGTTGACGTTGCCGCGCACCGTGTTGATCTCGCCATTGTGGCAGACGAAGCGGTAGGGGTGCGCGAGGCGCCAGCTCGGGAAGGTGTTGGTCGAAAAGCGCTGGTGGACGAGCGCCAGCGCCGAGGCGAAATCGGGGTCGGTGAGGTCGGTGTAGTAGGCGCGCAACTGGGCGGCGAGGAACATGCCCTTGTAGACCAGCGTGCGGCAGCTCATCGAGACGACGTAGAAGTCGTTGGGCTTACCCTCATAGGCCGAGTAGATCTTGGCCGAGCACACCTTGCGGATGATGTAGAGCTTGCGCTCGAAGCTCTCCTCGTCGGCGATGCCGGGGCCGCGGCCGATGATCACCTGGCGGTGGAAGGGCTCGGTGGCGGCGATCTCGGGGGCCTTGGAGAGCGAGGAATTGTCGGAGGGCACGTCGCGCCAGCCGAGCACCACCTGGCCCTCGTCCTCGATGACGCGCTCGACGACGCGCTCCATCTTGAGCCGCAGATCGGCGTCCTGCGGCATGAACAGCACGCCGACCGCGTAGTGGCCGGGGCCGGGCAGGGTGAGGCGCTGGTGCAGCATCTGGCGGGCGAAGAAGACGTGCGGGATCTGCACCATGATGCCGGCGCCGTCGCCCATCAGCGGGTCGGCGCCCACGGCGCCGCGGTGCTCGAGGTTCTCGAGGATGGCGAGGCCGTTCTCGACGATCTTGTGGCTGGGGCGGTTCTTGAGATCGACGATGAAGCCGACGCCGCAGGCATCGTGCTCGCGCACCGGATCGAACAGGCCGAATGCCTCGGGGCGGGGCGTGCGGATGGCGGGGTCCGAGGCGAGGAAGGGGGCGGGGTGCGAGGGTGCCATCAGCAATGTCCTTTGGAGTCGTTATGTCATCGGCCGGCGCACCGGCACTGCGTTCCTTTCGAAGTCGGCGGAGGATCGTTTTTTGATCGGCTCGGTCTCGGTCATGGGTCCACGCTCCATCTGTCTTACTGCACGAGAGGTCCGGGGGTTCCGGGATCGTGCCGAGTGCAGCCCGTTTGCGGGCGTCGTTCGCGTTCAACAGGGAGCGGCACTGCATCCAAATGGCCGCTCAAGTTCGGGCTTTCAGCCCCGCCTGCCGTTTCCGCTCTCGTCGAGCGGGCCAGCCGGTCCGGCGTGCCGACGGTCCGGGGAGACCGGCCATCGACGTGTTATTAAGACAGTATCACTGTCCTATATCGGGTACAGTGTCACAAGAACGGCCGCAGGGCAAGCGCCCGGCGGCCGTTTTTTATCGGGGCGGCGATGGGGGAGCGGGCCTATTCGAGGTGGCTCTTCAGGAACCATAGATTCTTGTCGAGCACGCGCGAATAGGCGGTGAGGATATCGGCGGTGCCGGCGTCGCCGGCGTCGTCGGCCTTGTCGATGGCCTCGCGCACGGCCTTGGCGGCCTTGGCGAAGCGCTCGACGAGGGCGCCGAGATGGTCCTCGACCTTGCGGATGTCGGTGGGGTAGGCGGCGAGCGGCGTCGCTTCGGCGACGATCTGCGCGGTGCCGAGCGCGATGCCGTCGAGCTGGGCGATCCGCTCGGCGATGATGTCGACATTGTCGTCGAGCTCGCCGCGGACGAGGTCGAGCAATTCGTGCACGGCGATGAAGGTCGGGCCCTTCAGGTTCCAGTGCGCCTGCTTGGTGACGAGCGCGAGGTCGATGGCCTCGGCGAGGCGGGCGTTCAAAAGCGTGATCATCTCGGTCTTGGTATTGGATTTGAGACCGATATCGGGATTTTTCGGCATGACAGGACCCTCTTCATGAAACTACCGGCACAACCCGGCGTGGGCGCGCGCGGTTCCTTATACGGCAAAGGCGTGGGCCGCTGGGCCCACGCCGGCAGTCCCGCTTAGTTGACCGAGGTCTCGATGGCCTTGGGCGCCACGCCGTTGATGGCGATGGTGCGCGGCTTCTTGCTCTCGGGCAGCTCGCGCTTCAGCTCGATGTGAAGCAGGCCGTTCTCGAGCGCGGCGCCGCTGACTTCCACGTACTCGGCAAGCTGGAAGCGCAGCTCGAAGGCGCGCTCGGCAATGCCGCGATGGAGGAATTCGCGGGCCTTCTCGTCGCCGGCCGGGGCCTTGGCGCCCTTGATGACGAGGCTGTTCTCCTTGGCCTCGATCACGAGATCGCTCTCGGCGAAGCCGGCCACGGCGATCGAGATGCGGTAGGCGTCGTCGCCGACCTTCTCGATGTTGTAGGGCGGGTAGGTCTTGGCCTCCTGGCCGACGAGGCCGTCAAGCCGGTTGAACAGCCGGTCGAAGCCGACGGTCGAACGGTAGAAGGGGGAAAAATCATAGGTCTGCATCTGGCACATTCTCCTTGTGAGCAACGTGATCTGGCGGGTGTCCCACGAGCGCCCCGCACGGGCGGCGACGCTCATTCCCGGATGACCCCGCATCCCCGGCACCAGCCGGCGGACGCTGTTGAGATAGGTGGCCGGCGCGACGCTTCAAGCCCCCCCGCCCGCGACATGAATGCCAGATGAACGGGCACGTCACGGCGGCTTCAGGCTGGGCCCGCTACAAGCGGCACCGTGCTCGCTGTCTGCTGCAACGGCACACCCCGAATGTATCGCCGTCACCCGCCCCCCGCACGGCGATCAATTCTGAGGAAAGCCAGCGTCCCGCAAGGGCGCTGGCTTTTCCGCATCGGAGGGTTGGGGTAGGCCAGTCGCATGAGCGCCATCGTCGATCCTCAAGGGCCGCGGCTTGCCGTGCTGGACACCAATCCGGCGCCCGAGGGCGTGCAGGCGGGCTATTTCACCACGCCCGACAGGGTGCGGCTGCGCTACGCCACCTTTCCCAAGACGGCAGGCGCGGCGCGCGGCACCATCTGCCTCGTGCAGGGGCGGACCGAATATATCGAGAAGTATTTCGAGACGGTCACGGATTTCCAGAAGCGCGGCTTCGCCGTCGCGACCTTCGACTGGCGCGGGCAGGGCGGCTCCGACCGGCTGATCGCCAACCGGCGGCTCGGCCATGTGCGCCGCTTCGACGACTACTGGACCGACCTGCGCGCGTTCCACGCCAATATCCTTTTGCCGGACTGTCCGGCGCCCTATTACCTCGTCGGCCATTCGATGGGCGGGCTGGTGGCACTGATCGCGGCGACGCGCGACCGCATGATGTTCGACCGCATGTTCCTGTCGGCGCCGATGGTGGGCCTTGCCAGGCAGCCCCTGAGCTTTGCCGGCATGGCGACGGTGGCCGACATCGCCTCGGCCCTCGGGCTGGGGCGGCTGCCGGTCGGCCGTGCCGCTGACGAGGCGCCGAGCGCGCGCCGCTTTCCGGGCAATCCGCTGACCTCGGATCTCAGGCGCTATATGGTGACGGTGGACACCTGGCGCGAGCGGCCCGACCTCGTCATCGGCAAGCCGACCTTCCGCTGGGCGGCGGCGGCGATGCACGCCATGGCCGAGGCGGCGGGCGACGCCTTCCCCGCCGCCATCAAGGTGCCGGTGCTGATGCTGGCGGCGGCGCGCGACGAGGTGGTCTCGACGCCGTTCACCGAGCAGCTCGGCCTCAGGATGCGCACCGGGCGGCACATGGTGGTGCCGGCGGCGCGCCACGAGCTGTTCATGGAATCCGACCCCATCCGCGCCCAACTCTTCGCCGCCTTCGACGCCTTCATCACCGAGCAGAGCGGGTAGAACGCCGCCTCACCCCCTGAGCACCTCCAGGGCGGCGGCGTGGAGGGGAGGGGTGGCGGCGGCGAGGCAGGTGCCGCCGGCCTCGGCGGGGCCGCCGTCCCAGGTGGTGACGACGCCGCCGGCCGCCTCGATGATGGGGATGAGCGGCGCTATATCGACGTTCTTGAGGCCGGCCTCGCAGACGAGGTCGAGATGGCCCGAGGCGAGCAGGCAATAGGCGTAGCAGTCGAGGCCCCAGCGGCATTGGAGCGTGGCGGCGTCGAGCCGGGCGAAGGCGGCGCCGGTGCTCGCCGGGTCGAACAGGTCGGGCGAGGTCGAGCTGAGCTTGGCGCGCGACAGCTCGGTGAGGCCGGAGGTGCGGATGGGCTCGGTCACCGCGCCGCGGCGGTAGAGGGCGAGGCCGGGCAGGCCCAGCCACTGCTCGCCGGTGAAGGGCTGCGCCATGAGGCCGGCCAGGGCGCGGCCCTCGTGCATGAGCCCGATCAGCGTGCCCCACAGCGGAATGCCCGAGATGAAGGCGCGCGTGCCGTCGATCGGATCGATGATCCAGTCGAAGGCGCCGGCCGACGCCTTGGGGTCCCATTCCTCGCCGATGATGCCGTGCTCGGGGAAACGCTCGGCGATGAGGGCGCGCATGGCGGTCTCGGCATCCTTGTCGGCGGCGGTCACCGGATCGAACGCCGTTTTGCCCTTGTTTTCCACAGCGAGGGGCGTGCGAAAGCCGGCCAGCGTGCGTTCGGCGGCCGCAGCGGCCGCGTCGAGCAGCGTCGCGCGCACGCGTTCGGCATCGAGGCCGTGGAGCAGAGGGGAAGTCATGAGGGCGCCCTGTGAAGTCGATTTCCGGTTGTCGGGCAATGCCATAGCAGAGTTCGGCGGCGAATGGGCAGCGTCATCGCGGGGTGCCCGAGTGATTCATTTCTGCAACAGCCGGCGGCGCGACGACATGCACGAGCGAAGCATGACTTGTATGACACGGCAAATCAGTTCACCCCAAAAGGGCATGATGGATAGGCGGCTGGGGGCCTTGCCCCACGCTCGGAGCAGAGTGGGCCGCCGTCGTTTCCTCCCTTGACTGGGGCCGCCTCGACAGCGGCCCCTTCTCTTTGCGGGGGTTATTCCGCGGCCCGCGCGGCGAGCGGCGGCACCGACAGCAGGCCGAGATCGTAGCCGATGAGCGCCAGCGTCAGGCGCTCCACCAACTGGCGGACGGCGTTGAAGCCCTCGTTCTTTTCGAGCGTCACCTCGTTCATGTAGAGGTGGCGCGAAATCTCGACCTGCAGCGTATGGATGCCGTGCTGCGGCCGGCCATAGGTGCGGGCGATGAAGCCGCCGGCATAGGGGCGGTTGCGCGCGACGCGCAGGCCGGCGCCGGCAAACACCATTTCGGCGAGATCGACGAGGCCGGCGCCGCAGGTGGTGCCGTAGCGGTCGCCGAGCACGATGTCGGGGGCGAGCCGATCGCCGGTGCGGGCGATGCGCGGCATGGAGTGGCAATCGATCAGCACGGCCGCGCCGAAGCTCGCCACGGCATCGGTGAGGAGGCGCTGCAAAGTGGCGTGATAGGGAATGTAGATGCCCTCGATGCGCATGCGCGCATCGTCGAGCGTCAGCCGCTCGCGATAGATCGGCTTGTTCTCGGCGACGACGCGGGCAATGGTGCCGAGCCCGGCGGTGACGCGTGGGCTGGTGGTGTTGAAGCGCTCGGACAGCGGCTCGGTGAACATCTGCGGGTCGAGCTCCCAGGGCTCGCGGTTCACATCGAGATAGGCGCGCGGGAAATGGGCGCGCAGCAGGGGCGTGCCGAGGTGCGGCGCGCGCGCGAACAGCTCGTCCACATAGGCATCCTCCGACTGGCGGATGGAGAGCTGGTCGAGCCGCGTCATCTTGAGGAAGCGCTCGGGGTAGTCGCGGCCGGAATGGGCGGAATTGAACACGATCGGCGCAGTCATCCGGCGAGGCCGCACGGTCTCGAACGCCGGTTTGTCCCAATAGTCGGACCGCAAATCACGTCCCCAGCAGGCAGATGGTCGCACCATCCTGCATCCCGCTCCCGGCTTTGTCCAGAAGCGCAGAATTCGCGACGGCGGGCGTTGCCAAGCACGAAAACTCGACTAAAGATGGCGCCGGCCCAGAACAGGCGGCGAGACCTATGGCTGTGATGAAGCGAATCCTGCTGGCGGAAGACGACAACGACATGCGCCAGTTCCTCACGCGCGCGCTCAAGAACGCCGGCTACGAGGTGGTCTCGTTCGACAATGGCAAGTCGGCCTATGAGCGGCTGCGCGAGGAGCCGTTCTCGCTGCTGCTCAGCGACATCGTGATGCCCGAGATGGACGGCATCGAACTGGCGCGGCGGGCGACCGAACTCGACCCCGACCTCAAGGTGATGTTCATCACCGGCTTCGCCGCGGTGGCGCTCAACCCCGACAACGAGGCGCCCAAGGACGCCTCGGTGCTGAGCAAGCCCTTCCACCTGCGCGACCTCGTCAACGAGGTCGAGCGGCTGCTGGCCGCCTGAGGCCTACTCGGCGGCCACGCTGGCGCGTTTGGGCAGCACCCAGCCGGGCCGCACGAAGTGGCAGGTGTAGCCGTTGGGGTATTTTTCGAGATAGTCCTGATGCTCGGGCTCGGCCTGCCAGAACGGGCCGGCCGGGGTGACTTCCGTCACCACCTTGCCGGGCCACAGGCCCGACGCCTCGACATCGGCGATGGTGTCCTCGGCGACGCGCTTCTGCTCGTCGCCGAGATAGAAGATGGCCGAGCGATAGCTGGTGCCGCGGTCGTTGCCCTGCCGGTTGAGCGTGGTCGGGTCGTGAATCTGGAAGAAGAATTCGAGCAGCTTGCGATAGCTGGTGACGGCGGGGTCGAAGACGATCTCGACCGCCTCGGCATGGGTGCCGTGATGGCGGTAGGTGGCGTTGTCGACGTCGCCGCCGGAATAGCCGACGCGGCTCGAGACGATGCCGGGCTGTTTGCGCAGCAGATCCTGCATGCCCCAGAAGCAGCCGCCGGCGAGGATCGCCCGTTCGGTGGTGGCCATGACATCCTCCTTGATGCGTGTCGCCCGCAAAGATCGGCATTGGCGCGCCCGAGCGCAACCATGACGTGCCGGGACGCGGCCCGGCGGCGCATTGACGCTTGACCCTTGCGGGGCTTTTATGATCTATCGCCGCGTCGCTCCGGCGGCGCAAGGACGATGGGTGTATAGCTCAGCGGGAGAGCACTACCTTGACATGGTAGGGGTCACAGGTTCAATCCCTGTTACACCCACCATCTCCTTGAAATAAAGGCGCTTTCCGGCGCTTCCCGAACGGATGGGTGCGTAGCTCAGCGGGAGAGCATCGCCTTCACACGGCGGGGGTCACAGGTTCAATCCCTGTCGCACCCACCATCCCCTCAGACTGGATTTACTCGCCGGCGTCGTCGCAGGCCGGCTCCAGCTCGGTGCCGCGATAGAGGAGCTTGGCCGGCGTCGGATCGTCCGCGGCGACGGCAACGATCATCGCCGCCTGCGAAACCTCGCCGCAAAAGAACATCGCCGGCCATTGCGTGGCGCCCTCGGGGCGCGTCGCCTGCAGCTCGCAGACCATGTCGCTGCCGCCGCGCGAGATCGTGGCCTGGCCGGCGACCGGCGCGTCGAGACTGATCGTCGTGCCCGCAGGCGAGGCGAAGGTCAGGCACTCGCCCGCAACGGCAGGCGTCACGGCGAGGAGCAGGGCAAGGCTGAAGGCGGCAGCGCGCATGGCGGGGACCCTAGCCCTCGCGTCGGCGGGCGGCAAGGCCGACGACCGGCGGCGATGGGAACCGCGGGCGGCGCCGGGGGTTGGTCTTCACCTTACCAAGGAGAAGCATCATGCCGGCAAAATCCAAGGCCCAGCAGAAGGCGGCAGGCGCCGCCCTCGCCGCCAAGCGCGGCGACACCAAGGTCAGCGAGCTCAAGGGCGCCTCGAAGTCGATGTACAAGTCGATGAGCGAGCAACAGCTCGACGAGCTGGCGTCGAGCCAGCGTAAGGGCAAGCCCGAGCACGTGAAGCACGCCTGAGGCGCAGGCCCGCACGCCGCCGATTCGCCCGGCCGGCACGGCGCTGGCGGGGCGCTCGGCGCGGGGCGGCCGGGCACGTACGTCACGGGCTTGCCCTCGGCGGCGAAAAGGGTTGAGTATGTTTGTCGCGGGACGTCGAGGGGGACCGCGCAAGCTTTGCATTGACAGGCCAATATCCCTCGGACAGATTGTAACCATTCGGTGACTTAGCGCGCCGCCATGAGCGCGATGTCGCCACATAAACCGGCCCCGGAGGGCCGTTTTGGGAGGATAGATATGGGCTTCAATCTCGACCGCCGGCAGTTCCTCATGGGCTCGACGGCGCTTCTCGCCGCCGGCGCCGTGTCCCCGGCTTTCGCGCAGGAAACGCGCATGCGGCTCGCCTGGTGGGGCGGGCAGGCGCGCGCCGACCGCACCGACGCGGCGACGGCGCTGTTCGCCAAGGCGCATCCCGGCCTGTCGTTCGACACCTGGTGGAACGCGTTCAACGACTACTGGCCCAAGCTCGGCACCGAAGTGGCCGGCGGCAACGCGGCCGACGTCTACCAGATGGACTATCGCTATCTGGTCGAATACGCGGTGCGCGGCGCCATCGCCCCGCTCGACGACTATATCGGCAAGGAGCTCGACCTCAGCGACTTCGACGAAGACCAGATCGAGGGCGGCCGGGTGGACGGCAAGCTCTACGCCATCAGCCTCGGCGCCAACTCCGTGGCGATGATCGTCAACAAGAAGGCCTTCGCCGACGCCGAGATGGAGGAGCCGACCCGCGACTGGTCGTATGACGACTACAAGGAGCGCGCCGCCGCCTTCAACGCCAAGAGCAACGGCATGCGGCTTCTGGCCGACGGCTCGGGCGCCGAGCCGGCGCTCGAGAACTGGCTGCGCCAGCGCGGCAAGGCGCTCTACACCGACGGCAAGGTCGGCTGGGACGCCGACGACCTCACCGAGTGGTTCCGCATGTGGGCGGACCTGCGCGAAGCCGAAGTCTGCGTCGGCCCCGAGGACCAGGCGCTCGACGCCACGGCCGCCATCGACACGACGATGATCACGCTGGGCAAGGCGGCGACGAGCTTCGCCAACTCCAACCAGCTCATCGGCTTCCAGGCGGTGAACCCCAACCCGCTCACCATGATCAACTTCCCGCGTGCCGCGGCCGGCGTGGGCGGCGGCCACTACCGCAAGCCGAGCCAGTTGTGGAGCGTCAACCCGAAGTCGCAGATGATGGCGCTCGGGGTCGAATATGTGAGCTTCTTCGTCAACGACATCGAGGCCGGCAAGGCGCTCGGCGTCGAGCGCGGCATTCCGTGCGCGAAGAAGGTGCGCGACGCCATCTCGCCCGACCTCAACGAGCAGGACCTCATCGCGCTCAACTTCGTGTCGAACCTGGGCGACCTGCTCGGCGCGCTGCCGCCGGTGCCGCCCGCGGCGGCCGGCGAGGTCAACGTCCAGCTCAACACCAAGGCGCAGGAAGTGGCGTTCGGCGCCAGCTCGCCGGAGGACGCCGGCGTGGCCTTCACGCAGGAAGCCGCCGACATCCTGGCGCGCGCCGGCTGAAGCGAATGACCGCGCGCTCGTCTGGAACCGCTGCGCCGGCGCGGGCCGGCGAGCGCGCGGCCGTGCCCTCCGTCTGGGCCCGGCTCTGGTCGGCCAACGGGCCGGGCTATCTCTTCCTGCTGCCGTGGTTCATCGGCTTCTTCGGGCTGACGGTCGGGCCGATCGTCAGCTCGTTCTATCTGAGCTTCACCAATTTCGACCTCATTCGCGAGCCGAGCTGGGTGGGGCTCAGCAATTATGCCCGCATGTTCACGGCGGACCCCAAATTCGCCGCCTCGATGCGGGTGACGCTGACCTTCGTCATCTTCTCGGTGCCGCTGAAGCTCGCCTTCGCGCTGGGCGTGGCGCTGCTGCTCAATCGCGGCATGCGCGGCCTGCCGCTCTACCGGGCCATCTTCTACCTGCCCTCGCTGCTCGGCGCCTCGGTCGCCATCGCGGTGCTGTGGCGGCAGCTCTTCGCCGCCGACGGGGTGGTCAACGACCTCTTGGCGCTGGTCGGCATCCAGGGGCCGAGCTGGATCTCCAACCCGCGCTACTCGCTGTGGACCCTGATCGCGCTCGCCGTGTGGCAGTTCGGCTCGCCGATGATCATCTTCCTCGCCGGCCTGCGACAGATCCCGCAGGACCTCTACGAGGCGGCGAGCCTCGACGGCGCCAGCAAATGGCGCATCTTCTGGAAGGTGACGCTGCCGCTGCTGACGCCGGTGGTGTTCTTCAACGCCATCATCCAGACCATCGAGGGCTTCAAGAGCTTCACGCCGGCCTTCATCATCTCGGGCGGCACCGGCAACCCGATCAACTCGACCCTGTTCTACACCCTCTATCTCTATCAGGAGGCCTTCGCGTTCTTCCGCATGGGCTATGCCTCGGCGCTGGCCTGGGTGCTGCTCGCCATCGTCGCGGTGTTCACCGCCTTCTCGTTCCTCACCAGCCGCTACTGGGTGCATTATGAAGACTGAGGCGCAGGGGCTCACCATCGTCACCGCGCCGCGCAGCCCGGCGCGCCGGCGGCTGATGTCGATCCTCGCGCATGCGGCGCTGGTCGTCGGCTCGATCGTGATGCTCTATCCGCTGCTGTGGATGCTGTCGGCCTCGTTCCGCCCCGAGAACGAGATCTTCTCGTCCACCTCGCTGATCCCGAGCGCGATCGACCTGCACGGCTACATCAGCGGCTGGTTCGGGCTGTCGCGCACCTTCGACACCTTCCTGCTCAACTCGCTGTTCATCTCGGTGCTGTGCGTCATCGGCAACCTGGCGGCGTGCTCGCTCACCGCCTTCGCCTTCTCGCGGCTCGAATTCTGGGGTCGCAACTTCTGGTTCGCGCTGATGCTGGGCACGCTGATGCTGCCCTACCAGGTGGTGCTCATCCCGCAATATGTGCTGTTCCTCAACCTCGGCTGGGTGAACACCTTCCTGCCGCTGGTGGTGCCGAAATATCTCGCCTCCGACGCCTTCTTCATCTTCCTCATGGTGCAGTTCTTCCGCGGCATCCCGCGCGAGCTGGACGAGGCGGCGATGATGGACGGCTGCTCGCCCTGGCGCATCTACTGGAAGGTGCTGCTGCCGCTGTCCATGCCGGTGCTGGCGACGGCCGGCATCTTCACCTTCATCTTCACCTGGGACGATTTCTTCGCGCCCCTCATCTACCTCAACGACATCAAGACCTATACGGCGACGCTGGCGCTGCGCACCTTCGTCGATTCGACGGCGGAATCGAACTGGAGCGGGCTGTTCGCCATGTCCGTGCTGACGCTGCTGCCGGTCTTCTTCATCTTCCTGTTCTTCCAGCGGCTGCTCATCGAGGGCATCGCCACCACCGGCATGAAACGTTGATCCAATGACTATCCGTATCGCGGCCATCGGCCTCACCCACAGCCATATCTACGGGCAGGTCGATTGCCTGACGCGCGAGGGCGCGACACTGGTCGGCTTCTGGTCCGACGAGGAGGATGTGGCCGTCCCCTTCGGCGAGAAATATCCCGAGGCGCGACGCGCCGCCGACCGGCGCACGCTGCTCGAGGATGCCTCGATCGACATGATCCTGACCTCGGCCATCCCGGCCAAGCGGGCCGAGATCGCGCTCGCCGCCATGCGGCACGGCAAGGACGTGATGAGCGACAAGCCGGGCATGACGAGCCTTGCGCAGCTCGCCGAAATCCGGCGCGTGCAGGAGGAGACGGGCCGCATCTTCTCGATCTGCTACTCCGAGCATTTCGAGACGCGCGCCACGGTGCGGGCGGGCGAGCTGGTGCGGGCCGGCGCCATCGGCAAGGTGGTGAACACCGTCGGGCTCGGCCCGCACGCGCTCAACAACGGCAAGCGGGCGCCCTATTTCTTCGACCGGGCGCAATATGGCGGCATTCTGTGCGACATCGCCAGCCACCAGGTGGAGCAGTTCCTGTTCTTCACCGGCGCCGCCGACGCCGAGATCGTCTCGGCCTCGGTCGCCAACCGCGCCCATCCCGAGCATCCGGGGCTGCAGGACGCGGGCGACATGCATCTGCGCGCGGCGGACGCGACCGGCTATGTGCGGGTGGACTGGTTCACGCCGGCCGGGCTCGGCATCTGGGGCGACGGGCGGCTGACGGTGCTCGGCACCGAGGGCTATATCGAGCTCAGGAAATACATCGACATCGCCGGGCGGCCGGGCAAGGACCACCTGTTCCTCGTCGATGGCAAGGGCACGCATTACATGGACTGCGCCGACCAGGAGCTGTTCTACGGCAAGGCGCTGATCGCCGACGTCAGGAACCGGACGGAGACGGCGATGCCGCAGGCGCGCTGCTACAAGGCGATGGAGCTGGCGCTCACGGCCCAGCAGATGGCGGAGCGCGACACGGTGTGGGCACGATGAGCACGCAAAGGACAGTCGCCGTCGTCGGCGCCGGCATCGGCCGCTCGCATATCCTCGAAGGTTATGTCACCAACCCGGACAAGTTCCGCCTCTTGGCCGTGTGCGACCTCGACGAGACCAAGCTCACGGCGCTGGCCGACGAGTTCGCGGCGGAGCGACGGACGACCAAGTTCGACGACCTGCTGGCGATGGACGATCTCGACATCATCGACGTGTGCACGCCGCCGATGGTGCACTATCCGATGATCGTCGCCGCGCTGCGCGCCGGCAAGCACGTCATCTGCGAGAAGCCGCTGGTCGGCTCGCTCAAGGCGATGGACGAGATCATGGCGGTCGAAAAGACCGCCAAGGGCCGGCTGATGCCGATCTTCCAGTACCGGTTCGGCAACGGCATCGAGCAGGCCAAGGCCATCATCGACGCGGGGCTGGCGGGCACGCCCTATGTCGGCACGGTGGAGACGCTGTGGCGGCGCGAGGCGCCCTATTACGCCGTGCCGTGGCGCGGCAAGTGGCAGACCGAGCTGGGCGGCGTGCTGATGGGGCACGCCATCCACCCGCACGACATGTTCGTCTATCTGATGGGGCCGCTCAAATCGCTGTTCGGGCGGGTGGCGACGCGGGTCAACCCGATCGAGGTGGAGGATTGCATCTCGGCCTCGGTGGAGCTCGAATCGGGGGCGCTCGGCAGCTTCACGGCGACGCTCGGCTCGGCCGACGAGATCACGCGCATCCGGCTCGCCTTCGAGAACGTGACGTTCGAGAGCGACCATTCGCCGTACAATCCCGGCGCGGCGCTGTGGAAAATCCTGCCGCGCAACGACGCCACCAAGGCCGCGATAGCGGCGCTGCTCAAGGACTGGGCGCCGGTCGGGCCGCGTTTCGAGACGCAGATGGCGCGCTTTGCCGAGGCCCTCGACAACGGCGGGCCGCTGCCGGTGACGACGGCGGATTCGCGCCGGGCCCTCGAAATGGTCACGGCCTTCTACTATTCTTCGCGCACGCGGCAGGAGGTGGCGTTCCCCATCGGGCCCGACCATCCCAACTACCAGAGCTGGCTCCCGGAGGGTATGTCGTGAACGCAACCAGCGTCGTCCTCGAAAAGGTGGTGAAGACGTTCGGCGACGTGGAGGTGATCCACGGCATCGACCTCAACATCGACCCCGGCGAGTTCACCGTGTTCGTCGGCCCGTCGGGCTGTGGCAAGTCCACGCTGCTCAGGATGATCGCCGGGCTGGAGCCGATTTCGGGCGGCACGCTGCTCATCGACGGGCAGCGCATGAACGAGGTGCCGGCGGCCAGGCGCGGCATTGCAATGGTGTTCCAGTCCTATGCGCTCTATCCGCATATGTCGGTGTACCAGAACCTCGCCTTCGGGCTCGAGACGGCACGCATGCCGAGGGCCGAGATCACTGCGCGCGTCACCAAGGCGGCGGAGATCCTCAAGATCGCGCCGCTGCTGAAGCGCAAGCCGCGGCAATTGTCCGGCGGCCAGCGCCAGCGCGTCGCCATCGGCCGCGCCATCGTGCGCGAGCCGCGCATCTTCCTGTTCGACGAGCCGCTGAGCAATCTCGACGCCGAGCTGCGCGTGCAGATGCGCGTCGAGATCGCCAAGCTGCACAACGACCTCGGCAACACCATGATCTACGTCACGCACGACCAGGTCGAGGCAATGACGATGGCCGACAAGATCGTGGTGCTCAATGCCGGCGTGGTGGAGCAGGTCGGGGCGCCGCTGGAGCTCTACAACAACCCGCGCAACCGGTTCGTCGCCGGCTTCCTCGGCTCGCCCAAGATGAATTTCCTCGAAAGCACCGTGGAGCGCGTGGAGGGCAATGCGGCGACGGTCAATGTCGGCGGCACGCAGTTCGCGCTGCGCCAGCACGTCGCCGGCAGCAAGCCGGGCGACAAGATCACGCTGGGCATCCGGCCCGAGCACATGGGCATCACCGAAAGCGCCGGCGCGCGGTTCGCCGATGTGCGCGTCGATCTCGTCGAGCAATTGGGCGATTCCACCATGCTCTACGCCTCGACCAAGGGCGGCCAGCCGCTGACCGTGGCGCTCGAAGGCCAGCAGCACATCGCGCTGGGCAGCACGGTGACGGCCTATGTCGATCCCACCAAATACCACGCCTTCGCCGCGGACGGCCGGGCGCTGTAAGGAACCCCTCATCCGTCTCGGCTGCGCCGAGCCACCTTCTCCCGCAAGGGGAGAAGGAAACCGACTGCACGCGTCGAGACGAGCGGCCTTCTCCCCTCGTGGGAGAAGGTGCCCGAAGGGCGGATGAGGGGGAGGCCTACCTCTCCAGCACGATCCCGGCCTCGGCCAGCATCGCGTCCACGTTCACCTTCTCGCCGGTGGCGATGGCGCGGTTGGCGGCGATGCCGGTGAGGATGGACCAGGCGCCCTCCTTGTGGGTCGAGGCGCGGCCGTAGCGGTCGGGCGGCACGGCGTCCGGCGCGAACAGATAGCCCAGCATCACCGGATCGGCGCCGCCATGGTCGCCGCTGCCGGCCCACACGTCGAGCTGGCGCGGGCGCTGGCCGGCGAGATGCAGCGTCGTCGCCATGTTCTCGCCCACCGCCTTGTCGCGCTTGCCGCCGAAGACGCCATGCACCTCGACATGCCGGTGGGTGAGGTCGCCCTTGGTGCCCTGGAAGGTGATCTCGAGCCCCTCCCAGGGCGAATAGGCGCACAGCGTATAGTTGAGGAACACGCCGTTGGCGTAGGTCGCCTCGACCTGCATGGTGTCCTCGATGGTGATGTCGGAGGCCCATACGCAGCGGTCGCGGTAATAGCCGTCGGCGTCCTCGGATTCGAGGTACATCTCGCGCAAATCCTCGTCGGCGGCGAGGTCGAGCCGGTAGTCGCAGCGCTCGAACACCGGGCAGCCGTGGCAGCGCTCGCCGTGGTCGGCGAGGCCGAGTTCGGCGGCGGTCGCCGGGGTGTAGAAGACGCGCTTGCCGTTGGCGGCGACGGTTTCGGGCGTCGAGCCGAGCCACCAGTTCATCAGGTCGAAATGGTGCGTTGCCTTGTGCACCAGAAGGCCGCCCGAGCGCTCCTTGTAGCGGTGCCAGCGGCGGAAATAGTCGGCGCCGTGCACGCGGTCGAGATACCAGCGGAAATCCACCGCCTGCACCTTGCCGATGGCGCCGGACATGAGGATGTCCTTGAGTTGCGTGCGGGCCGGCGTGTAGCGGTAGTTGAAGGTCACGGTCACGGACCTGCCGGTCTCGCGCTGCGCGTCGAGCACCGCCTTGAGCTTGCCGAGGTCGATGGTCATGGGCTTTTCGGTCATGACGTTGCAGCCGGCGCGCAGGGCCCGCACGATATAGTCGTGGTGCAGATAGTCCGGCACGGTGACGATCACCGTGTCCGGCCGCTGCTCGCCGATCATGCGGTCGAACTCGGCGGCGGCGTAGGTGGCGATGCCGTTGCCGGGCTGCGGCGGGGCGGCGCGCGCCGACAGCGCCAGGCGCTTCTCGTTGACGTCGCAGAGCGCGACCAGCTCGTTGCCGCCGACATGTTCCTCGGTGATGGCGCGGCGGTACATCTGGTGGCGCCCACCGGCGCCGACGATGGCATATTTCACGTGCGTTGCGACCCTTTGACGGCCGGCCGCGCGCGCGTCCGGCTCCCGCCGCGATGCTAGCGGCTCGCAGGTGAACCGACTAGTTACTTTTTGGTTTTGGCGGCTGGCATCGGCGCCGAAACATGATAGATCAGCTCACCTTTCGAGCCGAAGCGATGGACGCCACAGCGCGCGGGCGCAGCCTGCAGCACAGCATCGAGATTGTCGTGGCGCGGGTGCCCGAGATGCCCGCGGCAATGGTGGATTTGCGCGCCGGCATGGTGACGCCGGCGGCGCTGGCCGCCGATCTCGACCGGCTCGCGGCCTGGCTCGAGACGCAGGCCATCGCCGAAGAGGACATGGATGCGCGCACCCGCGCCGCCTACATGATCGGTGGCATGTCGTGGTCGGTGGCGTGCTGGGTGGCGGCGCTCACGCTGCTCGAGCTGCCGCTGCCCGGCGGCATCGCGCTGTGCCAGGAGCGCCACCAGTGGCGCGACGACGACGACGTGCCGCACGAATATGTGCGCTATCCGGTGGGGCTCATCGACGGGCCGGCGCCGGCCGACACGCGCGCCCTGTTCGAGACGCTGTTCGCGCCGCTGATCGCCGCGACGATGGTGACGGCGGGGCTGAGCCCCGGCGCGCAATGGCGGCTGGTGGCCGACTCGGTGGCGCAGGGGTTCCTGCATGTCGGCACGGAGCTGGGCGACGCCGCGCGCGCCATGGCGCTGGCCGAGGCCATCCTCGCGGCGGGGCGGCTCGACAACGGCAGGACCGCCTTCGTGCCCATCGACCTGCCGGCGCGGCGCGAATGGTTCGTCAGCCGCGGCGGCTGCTGCCGCTACTACACGACGCGCGGCGGCGAATATTGCTCGTCCTGCGTGCTGCGTAAGCGCGACGACCAGGAGGCGCGCTACCGCGCCTATTTCCTCAGCGTGGCGGCAGAATAGAGGTTAAGGCCGGGGAGGCGTTGACTCTCTATGTGTGCTTATTATATGTGCGCATAAAATAAGTACGCATAGGGAATGGCATGCAGCAGGAGCCGGGCAAGGAAGGCTCGATCGGGTTCCTCGTCCAGGAGGTGGCGCGGCTGTTTCGGCGCCGCTTCGAGGACGAGGCGCGGCTGCATGGCTTCACCCTGCCGCAATGGCGGGCGCTGGCCGAAATCTCGCGCAGCGCCGGGCTGTCGCAGGTGAGCCTCGCGGCCGCCATCGACGCCGACCAGATGACGGTGAGCGGCATCCTGAGCCGGCTCGAAAAGCGCGAGCTGATCGAACGCTACCCCGATCCCAATGACAGCCGGGCCAAGCTGGCGCGGCTGACGCCGGCGGGGCGCGAGCTTATCGCCAGGGCGCGCCATGTTGGGCGCGAGCTCTACGAGCGCGCGCTGGACGGGCTGAGCGAGGCCGAGCGCGAGCGGCTGGCCGGCGATCTGCGGCATATCCGCGACACCCTCACTTCCATGACCGACGCACAAAAGGAGCCCGCTTGATGAGCGTGCGCATGACAGAGCCCAAGCCGGGCGACGCCAAGCCGGTGGAAATGCCGCTGTCGGAGCTCGCCGCGGCGGCGCCGGCCCGCAAGCCGCGCAAGCTCGGGCGCCTCGCGCTGATGGCGGCGGTGCCGGTGGTGCTGGCCGCTGTCGGCGCCTGGTTCTGGCTTACCGGCGGGCGCTACGAGGACACCGACAACGCCTATGTGCAGCAGGCCAAGGTGGCGATCAGCGCCGACGTGGCCGGCCGCATCGCCAGCGTCGCGGTGCACGAGAACCAGAGGGTGGCGGCGGGCGACGTGCTGTTCACCATCGACCCCGAGCCCTATCGCATCGCGCTCGAGCAGGCCGAGGCGGCGCTGGCGGCGGCGCGGGTCAATGTCGATCAGCTCAAGGTGGCCTATGGCAGCGCCGAGGCGCAGCTCGCCGCCAGCCAGCAGCTGCTGGTCATCCGGCAGGCGGCCTATGACCGCAAGGCGGCGCTGGTGCAGTCGGGCACGGCGTCGGACGCGACGCTCGACGACGTCAAGCTGGCGCTCGAAACGGCGCAGAACGCGGTGACTACGGCGCGCCAGCAGATGGCCTCGGCGGCGGCGGCGCTGACCGGCGATCCGACCATCGCCACCGACGCGCATCCGGCGGTGCGGGCGGCGCTGGCGAGCCGCGACGCGGCGGCGCGCAATCTCGACAAGGCCACGGTGCGGGCGCCGGCCGACGGCATCGTCAGCCAGGTGGCGAGCCTCAATGCCGGCCAGTTCGTCGCGACCGGAGCGACCATTGCGAGCCTCGTCGAGACCGGCGCCACCTGGGTCGAGGCCAATTTCAAGGAGACGCAACTGGCGGCGCTCACGACGGGGCTGCCCGTCGAGGTGAAGGTGGATGCCTATCCGGGCGTCGTCTTTGCCGGCCGGCTCGACTCCATCTCGGCGGCGACCGGCTCGGAATTCGCGCTCATTCCGGCGCAGAACGCCACCGGCAACTGGGTGAAGGTGACGCAGCGCATCCCCGTGCGCATCGCGGTGACGCCGATCGACGGCAAGGTGCTGCGGGCCGGCATGAGCGCCGTCGTCACCGTCGATACCAAGCCCGCCGGCTGAGCCTCCACCAGAACTTCTGTCATGGCCGAAGCTCTTTCGCAGCCCACCCTGGTGGTCAAGAACAAGGCGCTGCTGATCGCCGCGATCATGCTCGCCATGGTGATGCAGGTGCTCGACACCACCATCGCCAACGTGGCGCTGCCGCATATGCGCGCCGCGCTGTCGGCCAGCCAGGAGGAGGTGAACTGGGTGCTCACCTCCTACATCGTCGCCGCCGCCATCGCGACGCCGCTGTCGGGCTGGCTCGCCGACCGGCTCGGGCGGCGCCGGCTGCTGCTCATCGGCGTCACCGGCTTTGTCGCCGCCTCGCTCGCCTGCGGCATGGCCCAGAGCCTGCCCGAGATGGTGCTGTTCCGCGTGGCGCAGGGGATTTTCGGGGCGACGCTGGCGCCGCTGGCGCAGGCGATCATGCTCGACATCACGCCGCGCGAGAAGATGGGCCAGTCGATGGCCATCTTCGGGCTCGGCATCATGGTGGCGCCCATCGTCGGGCCGACGCTGGGCGGCGTGCTCACCGAGAATCTGGGCTGGCGCTGGGTGTTCCTCGTCAACCTGCCGGTGGGGCTGCTGGCGCTCGCCGCGCTCTATGCCTTCATGCCGAAGGAAGAGACGCGCCGCCGGCCCTTCGACTTCTTCGGCTTCGCCATGCTGGCCATCGCGGTGGCCGCGACGCAGATGATCTTCGACCGGGGAACGAGCGTCGGCTGGTTCGAGGCGGCCGAGATCTGGCTCTATCTGGGCCTCGCCATTTCGGGCCTGTGGGGCTTCCTCATCCATTGCTGGACGGCCGAGCACCCCTTCGTCGATCTACGCATGTTCACCGACCGCAATTTCGTCTCGGGGCTGATCTTCATCTTCATGATCGGCATCACGACCTTCTCGGGGCTGGCGCTGCTGCCGCCGCTGTTGCAGACGCTGATGGGCTATTCGGTGATCGACACCGGCATCCTGATGGCGCCGCGCGGCGTGGGCACGATGGTGTCGATGCTGTTCGTCGGCCGCCTCGTGGGGCGGCTCGACGCGCGGCTGCTGGTGATCACCGGCATCGCCATCTCGGCGTGGTCGCTGTGGCTGATGACCGGGTTCGACCTCAGCATGGACCAGTCGCCGATCATGGTGTCGGGCTTCTTCCAGGGGATCGGGCTGGGGCTGATCTTCGTACCGCTCAACACGCTCGCCTTCGCCACCATCGCGGCGCGGCTCCGGGTGGATGCAACGGCGTTCTTCAGCCTCGTGCGCAATGTCGGCCAGGGCGTGGGCATCTCCATCGTCACCACGGTGCTGGCGCGCATGATGCAGGTCAATTCGGCCGAGCTCGCGGCGCGGGTGACGCTCGAGGCGCAGCCGGTGCGCGATTTTCCCGGCATGCTGCAGGGCGCAGCGAGCGCCGTGCAGAGCCTCGCCGGGCTGGTGTCGCAGCAGGCGGCGATGCTCGCCTATCTCGACGATTTCTGGATGATGGCGATCATCACCGTGCTGTCGGCGCCGCTGGTGCTTCTGCTGCGCGCGCCGAAAATCGCGGCACGCCGCCCGAGCCCGGCCGAGGCGATGGGGGAGTAGGCGGGCCTCAGTAGAGCCAGCCGGCGAGCATCAGGAGCGGCGCCGCCACCAGGATCGCCACCAGCAGCCACCACCACGCCCGCATCGCCGGGGTCATCGTCCACCTCGCCTTTCAAAGTGGCGGATGCTGAACGGATATGGTGAACGGGGGGTAAAGAAATCGCGGGGCTTGCCAAGCGTCGCGACTTCGACCACCCTGAGGGCGAGTTCAACAGCGAGAGGAGGTGATCCAATGCATCAGAAATCGACGGTTTCGACAGGCCTTGGGTCGTTGCGCTTCCTTACGGAGCAGCCTCTGTAGTCGTCGCAGCCTCCCCGGCTTCGGTGCCGGAAGGCCGATCGAGACCAACGAGTTCGGGAAAGGGCCGTCCCACGGGGCGGCCCTTTTCTTTTGCGAAGCCCGGATGAGGGGGAGCCGCTTGCGCCGGATGGCAGGAAAGCGATAGACCCCGGCCCCATGAACGCCCTTACCGACATGCGCCCCGCGGCGCGGCTGCTGCCGTACCAGTCCCGGCGCACCTTCGCGATCATCTCGCACCCGGACGCCGGCAAGACGACGCTGACCGAGCGGCTGCTGGCGGCCTCGGGCGCCATCCAGCAGGCGGGGGCGGTGCGCGGCCGCGCCAGCCAGCGCGCCACGCGCTCGGACTGGATGGAGATCGAGCAGCAGCGCGGCATCTCCATCTCGTCGTCGGTGATGACCTTCGAGCATGACGGGCTGACCTTCAACCTGCTCGACACGCCCGGCCACTCGGACTTCTCCGAGGACACGTACCGTACGCTGACGGCGGTGGACGCGGCGGTGATGGTGATCGACGTCGCCAAGGGCATCGAGGCGCAGACGCTGAAGCTGTTCGAGGTGTGCCGGCTGCGCGACATCCCCATCGTCACCTTCGCCAACAAGGTGGACCGCGAGGGCAAGGACCCCATCGCCATCCTCGACGAGATTGCCGACACGCTGGCACTCGACGTGACGCCGATCGTGTGGCCGCTGGGGCAGGGCGTCGATTTCCGCGGCACGGTGGATCTGGTGGGCGGGCGCGTGCTGTCGCCCACAGGCGAGGTGCGGCACCATTTCACCGATCCCGACACGCTGCTGTCCGATGTGACGCTGACCGCCGATCCCGTCATCAAGGCGGCGCTCGAGAGTTTCGAATTGGCGCGCATCGGCTATCCCGCCTTCGACCTCGAGACCTATCGGGCCGGGCACCTGACGCCGGTGATCTTCGGCTCAGCGCTCAAGGCGGTATCGGTGCCCGAGCTCCTGCGCGCGCTCGGCCAATGGGCGCCGCCGCCGCGGCCGCAGCCGGCCGAGCCCGAGCCGATCGCGCCCGACGCGCCGAAGGTCACTGGCTTCGTGTTCAAGGTGCAGGCCAACATGGACGCGCATCACCGCGACCGCGTGGCGTTCCTGCGTGTCAGCTCGGGAACCTTCCGGCGCGGCATGAAGCTGCGCAACGTGCGCACCGGCAAGGACCTCGCCGTCGCCAACCCGATGTTCTTTCTCGGCCATAACCGCGAGCTGGCCGAGGAGGCGGTGGCCGGCGACATCGTCGGCATCCCCAATCACGGCACGCTGAGCGTCGGCGACACGCTGACCGAGGGCGCCCAGATCAGGGTGACGGGCATCCCCAATTTCGCGCCCGAGATCATCAGGCGGGTGCGGCTCACCGATCCGATCAAGGCCAAGCAATTGTCGAAGGCGCTGACCGACCTCGCCGAGGAGGGCGTGGCGCAGGTGTTCCGCCGGCTGGTGGGGGCCGACTGGATCGTCGGCGTCGTCGGGCAGTTGCAGCTCGAAGTGCTGCAGGCGCGCATCCTCAAGGAATACAACGTGCCGATCAGCTTCGAGGACATCAATTTCGAGATGGCGCGCTGGGTGCGCGCCGACGAGCGCAAGGCGCTCGACGACTTCATCGCCGCCCAGAAGCTGGAATTCGCCGAGGACAAGGACGGCGATCCGGTCTATCTGGCACAATCGGCCTGGTGGCTGGGCCGCGCGCAGCGCGACAACCCCAAGGTCGAGTTCCTCGCCACCAAAGAGCGTCACTGACAGAAAGGCATCCCGAATGACGATTACCCGCCTCGATCCCGGCCCCCGCATGAGCCAGGCCGTGAAGCACGGCAATGTCGTGTATCTGGCCGGCCAGGTCGCCAAAGACCGCGACGGCACCATCGAAAAGCAGACGCGGGAAGTGCTCGATGTCATCGACGCGCTGCTCGCCAAGGCCGGCACGTCGAAGAGCAAGGTGCTGAGCGTGCAGGTGCTGCTCGCCAGCATCGGCGACTTCGCGGCCATGAACAGCGTCTACGACGCCTGGATCGACCCGGCCAACCCGCCGGCCCGCGCCTGCTTCGAGGCCCGGCTCGCGGCGCCGGCGTTCAAGGTCGAGATCGTCGTTACCGCGGCGCTCGACTGAGGGGCGGGCCGATGCAGACGCGCCGGCTCGGCAAGACCGGCTACGAGGTGTCCGAGATCGGGCTGGGCTGCTGGCAGCTCGGCGGCGAGTTCGGTCCCGTGGGCGACGACACGGCCATCGAGATCCTGCGCGGCGCCCGCGCGCTCGACGTCACTTTCTGGGACACCGCCGATGTCTATGGCGATGGTCTGAGCGAGCGCCGCATCGGCGGCTTCCGCGACCGGAAGGGCGTCCATGTCGCGACCAAAGTGGGGCGCGGCGCGCAGTTCGCCGGCATGACGCGCTATACGCGGGCGCGGGTGAAGGAGAGCCTCGCCGGCTCGCTGGGCCGGCTGGGTGTCGAGGTGCTGGACCTCGCGCAGCTCCACTGCGTGCCCATCGAGGTGCTGCGCGACGGCGAGATCTTCACCTGGCTCGACGACCTGCGCGACGAGGGGATGATCCGGCATTGGGGCGCCAGCGTGCAGACGATCGAGGAGGCGATGCTGGCGCTGCGCGCCGAAAGCTGCGCGACGCTCCAGATCATCTTCAACCTCTTCCGCCAGGATGCGGTGGAGGCGCTGCTGCCGGAAGCGGCCAAGGCCGATGTCGGCATCATCGTGCGGCTGCCGCTCGCCTCGGGGCTATTGTCGGGGCGCATGAGCAAGGCGACGGTGTTCAGCGCCGGCGACCATCGCAGCTACAATCGCGACGGGCAGGTGTTCTTCGTGGGCGAGACGTTCTCGGGCCTGCCCTTCGACAAGGGCGTGGCGTTCGCCGACCAGCTCAAGCACTGGCTGCCGCCGGGGCTGACGCTGGCGGAGCTGGCGCTGCGCTGGATCCTCGACCAGCCTGCCGTATCGACCGTCATCGCCGGGGTGACGCGGCCCGAGCAGTTGCGCGCCAACGCGGCGGTGAGCGGCATGGAGCCGCTGGCGCCGGCGCTGGTCGAGAAGCTGCGCGACTTCTACGTCGAGAAGGTCCGGCCCGAGGTGCGGGGCGGGATCTGAGGGCGGCAGCGAGGCCCCCTCACCCGGCGCTCGCGCGCCGACCTCTCCCCCGAGGGAGAGGTAAAGGGTGGGCAATTTCCCTGCCTCTGCATCACCTCTCCCTTGGGGGAGAGGTCGGGCTTTGCGCAGCAAAGACCGGGTGAGGGGGCCTTTCCGGTGAGGGCCTTCCAATGCCCCGCACCAGCACCTAGATTTGGCGGCACAATCCATCGAGCGAGTTTCCATGTCCGCTGCCGCCGCCTTCGATCTCGTCCGCGACGAGACGATCCCCGAGATCGCCTCCACGGTCCGCCTCTATCGCCACAAGAAGACCGGCGCGGAGGTGATGAGCTATGTCAATGACGACGAGAACAAGGTCTTCGGCATCACCTTCAAGACGCCGCCCGAGGATTCGACCGGGGTGGCGCACATCCTCGAGCATTCGGTGCTGTGCGGGTCGCGCAAATACCCGGTGAAGAAGCCCTTCGTCGAGCTCATCAAGAGTTCTATGAACACCTTCCTCAACGCCATGACCTTCCCCGACAAGACCGCCTATCCGGTGGCGTCGCAGAACCTCAAGGATTTCTACAACCTTGTCGATGTCTATCTCGACGCGGTGTTCTTCCCCAGGCTCAGCGAGGACATCTTCCGCCAGGAGGGCTGGCACTACGAGGCCGACGGCACGCAGATGCCGCTGAGCTTCAAGGGCGTGGTGTTCAACGAGATGAAGGGCGCCTATTCGTCGCCGGCGGCGCTGCTCGGCAAGGTGAGCCAGCTCTCGCTCTATCCCGACACCGCCTATGGCGTGAATTCGGGCGGCGACCCCAAGGCCATCCCCGATTTGACCTATGGTTATTTCAAGCGCTTCCACGAGCGTTTCTACCACCCGTCGAATGCCAGAATCGTGTTCTATGGCGATGACCCCGAGGATCGGCGACTGGCGCTGCTCGACGAATATCTGAGCCAGTTCGACGCGGCGCCGGTGGACGCCAGCGTGGCGCTACAGCCGCGCTTTGCCGAGCCGCGCCACATCGAGAGCGTCTACGCGGCGACGGAAGCCGAGCCCGGCAAGAAGACCGGCATGATCACCGTCAACTGGATGCTGGACGAGATCACCGATCCCGAGACGATCCTCGCGCTCAACGTGCTGGAAACGGTGCTGGTGGGGACGCCTGCCGCGCCGCTGCGCAAGGCGCTGACCGAGTCGGGGCTGGGCGAGGGGCTGACCGGCTCGGGGCTCGCCGACGATCTGCGCCAGCCTTATTTCACCGTCGGGCTCAAGGGCATCGACGAGGAAGATGGCGGCAAGGTCGAGGCGCTGGTGCTCGATACGCTCGGCGGACTCGCGCGCGACGGCATCGACCCGCTGACGGTCGAGGCGGCGATGAACTCGTTCGAGTTCGCGCTGCGCGAGAACAACACCGGCAGCTTCCCGCGCGGCATGGCGCTGATGTTCCGCACCATGCGCAACTGGCTGCATGGCGGCGATCCGTTCGCGGCGCTGACCTACGAGGCGCCGCTCGCGGCGCTGAAGCAGAAGGTGGTGGCGGGGGCGCGCGTCTTCGAAGATCTGATCGAAACGCATCTGGTCGAGAACCGGCACCGCGTGACGGTGCTGCTCAAGGCCGACCCCAATCTCGCCGCCGCCGAGGCGGCCGAGGAGCGGGCGCGGCTCGACGCCGTGGCGGCCGGGCTCGACGAGGCGGGGCGCGAGGCGGTGGTCGAGCTGACGGCGCATCTCAAGGCCTTGCAGGAGGAGCCCGACCCGCCGGCGGCGCTGGCCAAAATTCCCTCGCTCGGGCTTGCCGATCTCGATCGTGCCAACAAGCCGATCCCCATAACGCGTGGCGAGATGGCCGGGGCGCGGCTGTTCACCCATATCCTGCCGACCAACGGCGTCATCTATCTCGATCTCGGCTTCGACCTGCGGCGCGTGCCGGCCGAGCTGGTGCCCTATCTGTCGCTGTTCTCGCGGGCACTGTTCCAGACGGGCACGGCCAGCGAGGATTTCGTCGCGCTGATGCAGCGCATCGGGCGCTCGACCGGCGGGCTGGGCGCCAGCCGCTCGCTGTCGATGATGCGCGACACGCGCTCGGTCGCCGGCTGGCTGTTCGTGCGCGGCAAGGCGGTGCCCGACAAGGCCGACGAGCTGATCGCCATCATCGGCGACGTGCTGGCGACGGCGCAGCTCGACAACCGCGCGCGCATCAAGCAGATGGCGCTCGAGGAAAAGGCGGGGCTCGAATCGGGGCTGGCGGCGCGCGGCCACGGCATCGCCGCGAGCCGGCTGGCTGCGGCGCTCAATCCGGCCGCCTGGGCCACCGAGCAGTCGGGCGGGGTGAGCTATCTGTTCTTCCTGCGCCAGTTGCTGAGCGAAATCGACAGCGAGGATGGCTGGCTGAAGATCGTCGCGGCGTTCCATGCGCTGCGCGACCTTTTGGTGGACCGCCGCTCCATGGTGGTCAACGTCACCACCGAGGCGGGGCTGTGGACCGCGCTGGAGCCCAGGCTCGAGGCCTTCGTCGGCGGCCTGCCGGCGCATGACGTCGCGCCGGTCGCCTGGCCGGAGGCGGCGGCGCATGACGAGGGGCTGACCTTCCCCGGACAGGTCAACTACGTCGCCAAGGGTGCCAATCTCTATACCCTCGGCTACACCCATACGGGGGCGAGCGCGGTGGCGCTGCGGCACCTCAACACCACGTATCTGTGGGACAAGGTGCGCGTGCAGGGCGGCGCCTATGGCGGTTCGGCCGGGTTCGACCCGTTCTCGGGCGCCTTCATCTTCACCTCCTATCGCGACCCGAACCTGTTGCCGACGCTCGCCGCCTATGACGGGGCGGCGGCGTATCTGCAAGGCGGGGTGGGCGAGCAGGACCTGGTGCGCTCGATCATCGGCGCCATCGGGGCGATCGACACCTACCGGCTGCCCGACGCCAAGGGCTTCACCTCGCTGATGTGGGAACTGACCGGCAATACCGAGGAGAACCGCCAGCGCCGGCGCGAGGAGGTGCTGGGCGCCAGCGCCGGCGATTTCCGGCGCTTCGGCGAGGTGCTGGGCGCGGTGGCCGAGGCCGGCCGCGTCGTCGTGCTGGGGCCGCAGAGCGCCATCGCGGCGGCGAACGAGGAGCGCGGCGGCTTCCTCAGCGTGACCAAGGTGCTTTAGCTGCCGCGCCGGTGAACCCGGCGCGGGGCCCGGACGTTGAGCGGGGTCATGAACGAGGCCTTTCTTGGGCGCGATCTGAGGATCGCCCCCATCGACGTTTTCATCGATCCGCCCGAGCCGCGTGCGCGCGCCATCATCACGCACGGGCACGCCGACCATGCGCGCGCCGGGCACGGGGCGGTGCTGGCGACGCCGGACACCATCGCCATCATGCAGACGCGCTACGGCGCCGATGCGGCGGGACAGTGGCAGCCCTTGCCCTATGGCGAGCCTCTCGACATCGGCGGGGTCAGCGTATCGCTGCATCCGGCCGGGCATATTCTCGGCTCGGCGCAGGTGCGGCTGGAGCACAAGGGGCAGCGCATCGTCGTCACCGGCGACTACAAGCGCCTGCCCGACCGCACGGCGGCGCCGTTCGAATTGGTGCCGTGCGACCTGCTGGTCACCGAGGCGACCTTCGGGCTGCCGGTGTTCCAGCATCCGCACCCGGCCGGCGAGATCGAGCGGCTGCTCGCCTCGCTCGCCGCCTTTCCAGAGCGGGCGCATGTCGTCGGCTGCTATGCGCTGGGCAAGGCGCAGCGCGTCATCGCGCTCTTGCGCGAGGCGGGCTATGACGCGCCGATCTATCTGCACGGGGCGATGAGCCGGCTGTGCGCGCTCTACGCGGCGCGCGGCGTGGCGCTGGGCGAGCTGCGGCCGGTGTTGGAGGTGGGCAAGGCCGACCTCGAAGGGCAGATCGTCATCGCGCCGCCTTCGGCCATCAAGGATCGCTGGAGCCGGCGGCTGCCCGACCCGGTGCTGGCCGTCGCCTCGGGCTGGATGAGCGTCAAGCAGCGGGCGCGGCAGGCCGGGGTGGAGCTGCCGCTGGTCATTTCCGACCATGCCGACTGGAACGAGCTGCGCACGACCATTGCCGAGACCGGCGCCGGCACGGTGTGGGTGACGCATGGGCGCGAGGATGCACTGGTCTATTGGAGCCAGCAGCAGGGCCTGCAGGCCGAGCCGCTCAACATCGCCGCCTTCGAGGACGCTGCGGAGGACGGCGAATGAAGGTCTTCGCGCAGCTTCTGGAGCTGTTGGCGCTGACGCCGTCGCGCAACCGCAAGCTCGAGGCGCTGACGCAGTATTTCGCGACGACGCCCGACCCCGACCGCGGCTATGCGCTCGCCATCCTCACCGGGGCGCTGACCTTCAAGAACGTCAAGCCGGCGGTGCTGCGCGACGTGGTGACGCGCGAGGTGGACCCGGTGCTGTTCGCCATGAGCTACGACTATGTGGGCGACCTCGGCGAGACCGTCGCGCTGATCTGGCCGCATCATGGCGGCGAGGAGCCCCTGCCGTCGCTCGGCGCGTTGATCGAGCTGTTCAACACCACCAGCAAGTCGGCGCTGCCGGGGCTCATCGCGGCGCTCCTAACGCGCGCCGCTGTGAACGAGCGCTGGGCGCTGGTGAAGCTCGCCACCGGCGCGCTGCGCATCGGGCTGTCGGCGCGGCTGGCGAAGACGGCGCTGGCCAATCTCGGCGACAAGGAGCTGCAGGCGCTCGAGGAGATCTGGCACGGCCTCGCCATGCCCTATACGGAGCTGTTCGCGTGGCTCGAGGGGCGGGCGGCGCGGCCGGAGGTCGATCATGCTTCGCGTTTTCATCCGCTGATGCTGGCCACCCCCATCGACGCGGCGAAGGACCTCGCGGTGCTGGCGCCGGCCGATTTCGCCGCCGAATGGAAATGGGACGGTATCCGCGTGCAGCTCATCCTCGGGCAGGAGGGGCGGGTGTCGCTGTTCTCGCGCACCGGCGACGACATCGCGGCGGCGTTCCCCGACCTCGTCGGCAATGTCTTCGGCGAAGGCGTGCTCGACGGCGAATTGCTGGTGGGGCACGATTTCGAGCCGGCGCCGTTCAACGATCTGCAGCAGAGGCTCAACCGCAAGCTGGCGTCGGCGAAGCTGATGGAGCAGTATCCGGCCTTCGTCAGGGTCTACGACATGCTGTTCGACGGGCGCGAGGACATCAGGGCCGAGGCTTGGCAGGGGCGGCGCCGGCGGCTCGAGGCGTGGTTCGCGCGCCAGCCGCAGCCGCGGCTCGACCTGTCGCCGGTATTGGACTTCGCCGACTGGGAGGCGCTGGCGGCGCTGCGCCGGCACGGCGCCGCCGAGCATGGGCACGAGGGCGTGATGCTGAAGCTCAGGGGGTCGCCCTATGTGCCGGGCCGGCCCAAGGGGCTGTGGTTCAAGTGGAAGCGCGACCCCAATGTCGTCGATGCCGTGCTGATGTATGCGCAGCGCGGGCACGGCAAGCGAAGCTCGTTCTATTCCGACTACACGTTCGGGGTGTGGAAGGGCGACGAGATCGTGCCCATCGGCAAAGCCTATTTCGGCTTCACCGACGAGGAATTGCGCCAGCTCGACCGCTGGGTGCGCAACAATACGGTCAAGGCCTTCGGGCCGGTGCGCGAGGTGAAAAAGCAGTTGGTGTTCGAGGTGGCGTTCGATTCGGCGCAGGTGTCGGCGCGGCACAAATCGGGCGTGGCGCTGCGCTTTCCGCGCATCAACCGCATCCGCTGGGACAAGCCGGCGGGCGAGGCGGCGACGCTCGCCGACATGCAGATCTTCATCGAGGCCACCTGATGTCGTCGCAGGCGATCGAGCGCCGGCTCGCGGCGCTCACCGAAGAGATGGCGGCGGCCGCCGCGGCGGAGGATTTCGAGCGCGCGGCGCGGCTGCGCGACGAGATCGAGGCGCTGCGGGTGCCGGCGGTGCGCAAGCCGCCGCCCGGCCAGATGGGGCTCGGCACCAACATCCCCGTGGCGGCGCCGCCCAAGGGCTGGCGGCGGCCGAAGAAGCCCGATCCGATGACAACGAATAGCAAGCGCGGCCGCTGACATTGCATTGCGCCGATGCCGGCAAGATTCCCATAACCAACGTCCGCAAAGTCCGCGCCGCGACCCTCGCCGGGGACGGATTCTTCATAGTCTTGGGCCGTATTATCCGGCGTGCGAGCAAGGGGATTCGCAGCAGATCGGGGAAGCTGTCCAGGATGGGCTTGGCAGGTAAAATCGGGCACCGGGCGCGCGCGCTGGTCGCCATCGCGGCGGACGAGATCGACCAGGCGATCCTGGTGGCGGACGCCGATGGCCGTATCGTCTATTCCAACCGCGCCTTCCACGCGGCGTTCGGCTACCAGCCGCAGGCCATCAGGGGGCGCCTGGCGCTCGACCTGCTGGCGGCGGAAGGGGTGGGGGCCGGCGTGCTCGAGCGGGTGCGCGGCGAGCTCGGCGCCTGCCGCGCCTTCCAGGAAGAAGTGCCGCTGCTCAGCGCCAGCGGCCATGTCGTGTGGATGTCGGCGCTGGTGAAGCCGGTCTGCGACGCGGCCGGCGCGCCGGCGCATTATCTGTTGGTGTTCTCCGACGCCAGCGAGTCGAAGCAGATCCAGCGCCTGCAGCGCGACGTGCTGCAGGCGGTGGCGCAGGACCGGCCGCTGGCCGAGGTGATGGACCTCATCTGCCGGCGGGTCGAGCTCATCGCGCCCGATGTGGTGTGCTCCATTCTCGCGGTGGACGAGGAGGCGCTGCTGCATCCGCTGGCGGCGCCGTCGCTGCCGCCACATTTCGCCGCCTCTGTCGAAGGCATGCCGATCGGGCCGCAGCATGGCTCGTGCGGCACCGCCGCGTGGCGCAAGGCGCCGGTGATCGTCGAGGACATCGAGACCGATCCGCTGTGGGCGCGCTTCAAGCAATTGCCGCTGCCGCTCGGGCTGCGCGCCTGCTGGTCGAGCCCGATCACGCTGCACAACGGCCGCGTCGCCGGCACCTTCGCCTTCTACTACCGGCAGCAGCGCGGGCCGAGCGCCTGGCACGAGCACATCGTCAGCGCCTGCGTGAGCCTGTGCGTCATCGCGCTCGAACGGCACGAGGCGACGGCGCGCATCGCCCGGCTCGCCTATTACGACAGCCTCACGGGGCTGCCCAACCGCGCCCGGCTGCGCGAGGAGATGGATCGGCGCTTCGATCGCGCCGCGGCGCCGCAGGCGGCGCTGCTGTTCCTCGACATCGACCATTTCAAGGACGTGAACGACACGCTCGGCCATGCGGTGGGCGACAGCTTCCTGCGTGAGATCGCGCGGCGCATCGAGGCCGCGGTGCAGCCTGGCGACATCGTCAGCCGGCATGGCGGCGACGAGTTCGTGGTGGTGCTGGCCGAGGCCGGCGCCGAGCGCGCCGAAGCCGTGGCCCGGCACCTGCTCGACGCCATCGGCGAGGCCGTGCGGGTGGAGGGCGTCATGCTGCCGGCCTCGGCCAGCATCGGCATCAGCCTCAGCCCCCAGGACGGCACCGACAGCGCAACGCTGCTGCGCAACGCCGACACCGCCATGTATCGGGCCAAGGGCGAGGGGCGCAGCACGTTCCGCTTCTTCACGCCCGAGATGAACCGCGCGGTGCAGGACCGGCTGCTGCTCGTCGCGCTGCTGCGCGAGGCGGTGCATGGCGGGCAGGTGCGTCTTGCCTACCAGCCGCAGCTCGACGCGCGCAGCGGCGAGATCGCCGGAGTGGAGGCGCTGGCGCGCTGGGCGCATCCGGCGCTGGGCGAGGTGCCGCCCGCCCGCTTCATCCCGCTCGCCGAGGATGGCGGGCTGAGCGAGGCGCTGGGGGCACTGTGCTTCGGCGAGGCGTGCGCGCAGTTGCGGCGCTGGGACGAGGCGGGCCACTACGTGCCGCGCCTCGCCGTCAACGTCTCGGCCCTGCAGTTCCGCAATCCGGCGCTGCCGCGGCTGGTGACGGAGGCGCTCGAACGGCACGGCATCGCGCCGGCGCGGCTGACCATCGAGGTCACCGAGAGCGTGATGATCGACACCGGCCCGGCCGCCGCCGACAACGCCGCGGCGCTGCGCGCCATGGGGCTCGGTATCGCCATGGACGAGTTCGGCACCGGCTATTCGAGCCTCGGCCATCTGGCGCGGCTGCCGGTGACGGAAATCAAGATCGACCGCGGCTTCATGGCCGACCTCGAGGAGAACGAGGCGGTGCAGGCGCTGGTGACGGCGATGATCCGCATCGGCGAGATGCTGAAGCTCAGGGTGGTCGCCGAGGGCGTCGCGACGGTGGCGCAGCGGCGCTTCCTCGAGGCGCTGGGGTGCAGCGCGCTGCAGGGCGACCTGTTCGCCGAACCCATGGACCCGGCGGCCTTCACCGCCTGGCTCGCCGCGCACGACGCGGCCACCCCGGTGCGCGGGGCGGCCTGAACCGGAAGCCCCTTACCGCCGCCCCGGCGCCGGCCGGGACGACATCGGGGGAGGCAACGAGCTTGCCCAACGGGCATACGCCGTTCTACCCCGCCCGCGCCAGGCGCTCGGTGGCGAGCTTCTTGATTTCGTGCAGCTCGGCGATGGTGGTCTCGAGGTCGGCGAGCTGCTGGCCGAGCAGCGCCAGGCGCTGATCGACCATCTCGACCAGCAGGCTCACCTGGGCGTGCTGGGTACGGTCGGCGTCGTAGAGGCTCAGATAGTCGGAGATGTCGCGCAGCGAGAAGCCGAGCCGCTTGCCGCGCAGGATGAGGATCAGCCGGGCGCGGTCGCGGCGGCGGAAGACGCGGGTGGAGCCGACGCGCTCGGGGGTGAGCAGGCCCTTGCTCTCGTAAAAGCGGATGGCGCGCGTCGAGATGCCGAACTCGCGCGCCAGATCGGCGATGGCGAACAGGTCGCGCTCCTCGCTTTCCCGCCGGTTCACGCCGCGCTGTCCTTCGCTGCCTTGTACTCGTCGCGCAGCTCCTTTTTCGAGAGCTTGCCGATGAGGGTTTTCGGGAGCTGATCCTTGAAGATGATCTCGCGCGGCATTTCAAGCTTGTTGAGCCGCTCGGCGATGAATTTCCTCAGCCCGGCGTCGTCCACCGCCTGGCCCTCGCGCAGCTTGACGAAGGCGACCGCCACCTCGCCGCGATGCGCGTCGGGCACGCCGATGACGCTGGCCTCGTCCACCGCGTCATGGGCGAGCAGCGCCTCCTCGATGGTGCGCGGATAGATGTTGAAGCCCGACGAGATGATGAGGTCCTTGATGCGATCGACGAGGAACACATAGCCGTCCTCGTCCACATAGCCGACGTCGCCGGTGCGCAGCCAGCCGTCCACGAAGGCCTCGGCGCTGGCCTCGGGGTTCTCGTAGTAGCCGAGCATCACCTGCGGGCCCTTGACCTGCAGCTCGCCGCGCTCGCCGATGGCGGCGAGCGCGTTGGTCTCGATGTCCATGAAGCGCACGTCGGTCGCCGGCAGCGGCATGCCGATGGAGAGCGGCTTCGAGGGGACGCGCAGCGCGGCGCAGCAGACGACGGGCGAGGCTTCGGTGAGGCCGTAGCCTTCGGCGAGGATGGCGTTCGACACGGCGGCGAACTTGCCGCGCAGCTCGCCCGGCAGCGCGGCGCCGCCCGACACCACGACCTCGAGCGAGGACAGCGCGTCGCGGTCGGCGCCGGTGAGCTTGGCGAGCGTCTGGATGAGGGTGGGCACCGCCGGCAGCACGTTGGGCCGCGTGCGGCGCATCATGTCGAGGAAGCCCTTGAGCTCGAAGCGCGGCAGCATCACCACCTGGGTGCCGTTGCACAGCGGCACGTTGAGGCACACCGTCATCGCGAAGATGTGGAAGAAGGGCAGGATGGCGACGACCTTGCTGGGCGGATAGAAGAGCCCGCAGCCCCAGGCGTCGATCTGGCTCATATTGGCGGCGATGTTGCCGTGGCTCAGCATGGCGCCCTTGGGCAGGCCGGTGGTGCCGCCGGTATATTGCTGCACCGCGACATCGTGCAGCGGGTCGATGCGGACCGGCGTCGGCTGCTCGCGGCGGGCGATGAGGTCGTGATACCAGGCTGAGGCGCCGGCAACGGGCGAGGCCTCGACGCGCGCCAGCTCCTTGCCGCGCACCAGCGGGAACAGCAGGCGCTTCAGCCCCGGCAGGGCGTGCGGGAAGTGGCAGACGATGAGCTTCTTGACGTGGCCGGCCTTGACCAGCGCCTCGGCCTTGTCGAAGCCGACCTTGAGGTCGAAGGTGACGAGCACGTCGGCGCCGGCGTTCGAGGTGATGTGCGACAGCTCGTGCAGGGTATAGAGCGGGTTGCAGTTGACCACCGTGCCGCCGGCCAGCAGCACGCCGTAATAGGCGACGGCGTAGAACGGCGTATTGGGCAGGAGCAGCGCCACGCGGCTGCCCTTCTTGACGCCGTATTGCGATTGCAGGGCGCCGGCGAAGGCGTTGATGGCGCGGCCGAGCTCGCCGAAGCTCGTCTTGCCGCCGAGGAAGTCGAGCGCCACCGCGTCGGGGGTGCGGGCGCAGGCGGCCAGCACCTGCTCATGTACCGGCGTCAGGTCGGGCTGCACCTGCCAGTCGATGCCCTCGGGGTAATTGGCGATCCAGGGGCGGGGGTGGTCCGTCTCGGCGGTCGCGGCGCTCATCGTCTCTCCTCCGGTGAGTGCGGGGGTCGTCGCCTCGCGGCCGCCCCCTTGTCGCGGAAACTAGAGCACGGGCTTCCCTAAGCGTCAAAGAGTTCCCCCACGGTCACGAGGCGTATCGCGCCACATTCACCTATAGGGCTTTATGTTGACGTATACGTCAATCTGGCCCTATGATGTTGGAAACGGCCGGAGCTCGGGGTTAAATGCGGCGCCCGGCCGGGCAAAGGAGGAACCGTGCTGACGCTGGCCTTGGTGGTGATCGGGGTAGTGGGGGCGTTGACCCTCGCGATGCGGCGGGCGCCGCTGTGGCAGTGGGCGCTGCTGGCGCTGCTGGTCGGCCTGTTGAGCCGGGTGGTGACGGCGCCGGAACTGGCCATCGACCTCATCTCGCCGTGGACGGTGGTGGCGCTCGTCCCCGCCATCGTGCTCGGGCTATTGTGCCTCACGCCGCTGCGGCGGCTCGTGGTGACGGGGCCGGCCTATGGCATGGTCAAGGCCATCCTGCCGCGCGTCTCGCGCACCGAGCAGGAGGCGCTGGATGCCGGCACGGTGGGCTGGGATGCCGAGCTGTTCTCCGGCCAGCCGCGCTGGGACAAGCTCCTCTCCATCCGCAAGCCGACGCTGACGGCGGAGGAGCAGGCCTTCCTCGACGGGCCGGTCAACACCGTCTGCGCCATGATCGACGACTGGGACATAAGGCACAATCGCGCCGACCTGCCGCCCGAGGTGTGGGCCTATCTCAAGGAGCAGGGATTCCTCGGCATGCTCATCGGCAAGGAGCATGGCGGGCTCGGGTTTTCGGCGCAGGCGCAGAGCCAGGTGGTGAGCAAGGTGGCGAGCCGCTCGGTCGCCGCCGGTATCACGGTGATGGTGCCGAACTCGCTGGGGCCGGGCGAACTGCTCGAAAAATACGGCACGCCGGAGCAGCAGGCGAAATATCTCGGCCGCCTCGCCAGGGGCCAGGAGGTGCCGTGCTTCGCGCTCACCGGCCCGCATGCCGGCTCGGACGCGGCGGGCATGCGCGATGTCGGCGTCGTCACCTACGACCTCTACGAGGGCAAGAAGACCCTCGGCGTGCGGCTGAGCTGGGACAAGCGCTACATCACGCTGGCGCCGGTGGCGACGCTGATCGGGCTCGCCTTCCACCTGCACGATCCCGAGCATCTGCTCGGCGACACCGACAATATCGGCATCACGCTGGCGCTGGTGCCGGCCGACCATCCCGGCGTCGAGATCGGGCGGCGGCACTACCCGGCGCGCGCGGCGTTCATGAACGGGCCGGTGAAGGGGCGCAACGTCTTCATCCCCATCGATTTTTTGATCGGCGGCACGCAATATGTCGGGCAGGGCTGGCGCATGCTGATGGAGTGCCTCGCGACCGGCCGGGCCATCTCGCTGCCGGCCATCGGCACGGTGTCGATCAAGCACGCGCTGCGCGTCACCTCGGCTTATGCGCGCATCCGCCGGCAGTTCGGCATCGCCGTGGGCATCATGGAGGGCGTCGCCGAGCCGCTGAGCCGCATGGTGCGCTCGGCCTATACCTTCGAGGCGGCGCGGGCGCTGACAGCCTCGATGGTGGACGAAGGCCAGAAGCCGGCGGTCATCTCGGCGCTGCTCAAGTACCGCACCACCGACGCCATGCGCGACCGCGTCAACGACGCGCTCGACATCCATGGCGGGCGGGCGCTGCAGGACGGGCCGTCCAACTATCTGTTCTCGGGCTATATGACGACGCCGGTGGCCATCACCGTCGAGGGCGCCAATATCCTGACGCGCACGCTCATCACCTTCGCGCAGGGGGCGCTCAGGGCCCATCCCTATCTCTATGCCGAGATCGCGGCGGCGCAGGACACCGATCGCAAGGCGGGCATTGCGGCGTTCGATGCGGCATTCGGCGGCCATGTGAGCTTCATGCTGCGCAATATCGCGGGCAGCGTCCTCCATGGGCTGAGCTTCGGGCGCTTCGCCGCGAGTCCGGTCACGGGCGACATGGCGCGCTGGTACCGGCAGGTCGCGCGCTATGCGCAGAGCTTCGCGCTGGTCGGCGACTGGACGGTGATCTTCCTCGGCGGCGACCTCAAGCGCAAGCAGCGCCTGTCGGGGCGCATGGCCGACATATTGTCGGATCTCTACCTGCTGTCGGCGGTGCTCAAGCGCTATCGTGACGAGGGGGCGCTGGCCGAGGACAGGCCGCTCGTCGAAGCCATCGCCAAAGACCATATCTTCGCGATCGAACAGAGCTTTGCGGCGGTGTTCGCGAACTTCCCCAACCCGGTGCTGGCCGGGCTGATGCGGGTCCTCGTTTTCCCGCTCGGGCGGCACGCCAGGCCCGCCTCGGACCGCGAGACCTACCGGTTCGGGCGCGCCGTGCTGCGGCCGGGCGAATTCCGCGACCGGCTGACGCTGGGCACCTATGTGACGATGGACCCCAAGGACGTGACGGGCGTTCTGGAGGATGCGTTCGTCAAGGTGACGAAGGCCGAGGACGTGGAAAGCAAGTTCGTGCGCGCCATCAAGAAGGGCCAGATTGAGCGCCGGCTCGACCGCGACGCCATCACCGACGCGATGGAGGCCGGCATATTGACCGAGGCGGAGGCGGCCACGCTCAGGCTCGCCGACCAGGCGACCGACCGGGTGATCCGCGTCGATGATTTCGACTTCGACGAGCTTGCCGCCAAGCAATTGTCGCGCCGCGAAGAGAGCGGCCGTGCCGCGGAATAGAGGATAGCACATGGCCCAGCCCCAGATGCCGGCAATGACCAACTGGCGTTTCGAGCGCGATCTCGAAGGCATTGGCTGGCTGACGATCGACACGCCGGAGTCGCCGGTCAACACGCTGAGCCGGCAGTCCATCGGCGAGCTGGAGGCGGCGCTGGCGCGCATCGAGGACCTCGTCGCGGCGGGCGAGATCGCCGGGCTGGTGATCCTCTCGGGCAAGGACAGTGGGTTCATCGCCGGCGCCGATGTGAGCGAGTTCGACGCGATGTCGGACCCGGCGGTCCTGCCCGAGGCGCTGAAGCGCGCCCATGCGGTGATGGACCGGCTGGAGCATATGAAGGTGCCGACCGTGGCCGCCATCCACGGCTTCGCGCTGGGCGGCGGGCTGGAGCTGGCGCTCGCCTGCCACTACCGCATCGCCGTCAACGACGACAAGACGCGGGTCGGCTTCCCCGAGATCAATCTCGGCATCTTCCCCGGCTTCGGCGGCACCGGCCGCTCGATCCGGCAGGCGGGACCGGTGCCAGCCATGCAGATGATGCTCACCGGGCGCCTGGTGAAGGCCAGGGCGGCGCGGGCGATGGGGCTCGTCGACAAGCTCGTCAGGCACCGCGACATGCTGCATTGGGAGGCGCGCAAGGCCGTGCTGCAAAAGCGCCGCTCGACGCCGGCGCCGATGGTGCAGCGGATCATGGCGTGGGGACCGCTGCGCGCGCAGGTGGCGGCGAAGATGCGCGCCGAGGCGGCCAAGAAGGCGCGTCCCGAGCATTATCCGGCGCCCTTCGCGCTGATCGAGCTGTTCGAAAAGCACGGCGACAACTGGCGCGCCATGATCGACGGCGAGGCCGCCGGCTTCGTGCCGCTGATGGCCACCGACACGGCGCGCAACCTGAGGCGGGTGTTCTTCCTCTCCGAGTCGCTCAAGAAGCAGGGCTTGCGCGGCAAGGACAAGCCGGTGTTCCGGCGCGTGCATGTGATCGGGGCCGGCGTCATGGGCGGCGACATCGCCGCCTGGTGCGCGCTGCGCGGGCTGGGGGTGACGCTGCAGGACCTCGACATGGCGCGCATCACGCCGGCGCTGGAGCGGGCCAAGGGGCTGTTCAGGAAGCGCCTCAAGGGTCGCACGGCGGTGGCCTCGGCCGCGGCGAGGCTCGAAGCCGACCCCGAGGGCAGGGGCGTGGCGCGCGCCGACGTCATCATCGAGGCGGTGGTCGAGAACCTCGAGATCAAACGGAAGATCTTCGCCGAGGCCGAGGCGAAGGCGCGGCCCGACGCCATCCTCGCCACCAACACCTCGTCGATCGAGCTGGAGCGGATCGCCGAGGGGCTGAGCAATCCGGCGCGGCTGATCGGGCTGCACTTCTTCAACCCGGTGGCGCAGCTGCCGCTGGTCGAGGTGATCCGCTCGCGCTTCAATTCCGACGCCGATGCGGCCAGGGGCGCGAGCTTCGCGCTCGCCATCGCCAAGAGCCCGGTGCTGGTGAAGTCGGCGCCGGGCTTCCTCGTCAACCGCGTGCTGATGCCCTACATGCTGGGCGCGGTGGAGCGGGTCGAGCGCGGCGAGAGCAAGGAGCTGATCGACGCCGCCGCGGTGGCCTTCGGCATGCCGATGGGGCCGATCGAGCTGATGGACACGGTGGGGCTCGATGTCGGCCAGTCGGTGGCGCGCGAGCTTGGCCACGCGGTGCCGGAGGGCTCGCGCTTCGCCAGGCTGGTGGCCGAGAGGAAGCTTGGCCGCAAGAGCGGCGAGGGCTTCTACAAATGGGCGGACGGCAAGCCGCGCAAGGGGCCGGTGCCGGAGCATGCCGACCTCGCCGGGCTCGGCCGCGAGCTGGTGAAGCCGCTGGTCGATACGACCGGCATCGTGGTGGGCGAAGGCGTCGTCGCCAGCGCCGACCTCGCCGATATCGGGGTGATCCTGGGGACCGGCTTCGCGCCGTTCCTCGGCGGCCCCATGAGCGCACGCAAGGAAGGGAAGGCCTGAGATGGCGGAGCTTCGCAGGATCGCCATCGTCGGCTCGGCGCGCATCCCGTTCACGCGCGCCTATACGGGCTATGCCGAGGAATCGAACCTTTCCATGCTGGCGGCGGCGCTGGCGGGGCTCGCCGACAAATTCGGCCTGCGCGGCGAGCGCGTCGGCGAGGTGATGGGCGGCGCGGTGATCTCGCACAGCCGCGACTTCAACCTGGCGCGCGAGGCGGCGCTCGATGCCGGGCTCGCGCCGCGCACGCCGGGCACGAGCGTGCAGATCGCCTGCGGCACGTCGTTGCAGGCGGCGCTGGCGCTCGGCGCCAAGATCGCGACCGGCGAGATCGACAGCGCCATCGCCTGCGGCAGCGACACGGTGTCGGACAGCCCCATCGTCTTCGGCACGAAGTTCCAGCACCGGCTGGTGGCGCTCAACCGCGCCCGCAGCCTCGGCGAAAAGCTCAAGGCGCTGCGCGGCTTCACCATGGGCGAGCTGACGCCGGTGGCGCCCTCCACGCAGGAGCCGCGCACCGGGCTCTCCATGGGCGAGCATTGCGAGCTGATGGCGCGGCGCTGGGAGATTTCGCGCGAGGCGCAGGACGAGCTGGCGCTCGCCAGCCACGTCAACGCCACGCGCGCCTATGAGGCGGGCTTCCACGACGACCTCGTCGTGCCCTTCGCCGGGGTGCTCAAGGACAATAATGTGCGCGCCGACACCAGCCTCGAGAAGATGGCGGCGATGAAGCCCGCCTTCGACAAAAGCTCGGGCAAGGGCACGCTGACCGCCGCCAATTCGACGCCGCTGACCGATGGCGCGGCGGCGGTGCTGCTCGCCAGCGAGGACTGGGCGCGCGCGCGGGGCCTGCCGATCCTCGCCTGGCTGAGCCACGGGCAGGTGGCGGCCAATGATTTCGCGCATGGCGACGGGCTGCTGATGGCGCCGACCATCGCCGTCTCCGAGATGCTGGCGCGGGCCGGGCTGACGCTGCAGGATTTCGACCTCTACGAATTGCACGAGGCGTTCGCGGCGCAGGTCTTGTGCACGCTCAAGGCCTGGGAGGACGCCGACTATTGCCGCGCGGTGCTGGGCCGCGAGACGCCGATGGGCGCCATCGACCGGACGAAGCTCAATCCCAAGGGGTCGAGCCTCGCCTACGGCCACCCCTTCGCCGCGACCGGCGCGCGCATCCTCGGGCTCGCCGCCAAGCAGGTGGCGACGGAGGGCCTGGGGCGGGCGCTGATCTCGGTGTGCACGGCCGGCGGGCAGGGCGTGACGGCCATCCTGGAGCGGGCGGAGTAAAGCCGCGGGGCGGGAGAGACATGCGAGCCGTACCCGTGAGGCTAGCAAGACTTGAGGGAAATCAGTGGCTTGCAGCACAGGTTAAGCGCGTTGACGCATACGTCGCGCTTTTGCTTGTCAGTGGACGTATTTGCCATATACGGTTCGGGCAATCTTGACCGGCAGGTAAAAAGCCGCCGGCGCAAAAGAAGCGCTGCCGAGCCATAAGCTCGGCGCAGTCGGGAAACGTCAAAAGGAGATGGGACGACAATGAAACTCCGCACGATTTTGGGAGCAGCGGTGGCTGTGGGCATGCTTGGCTCCACGGCGCTGACCGCCTATGCGGCGCAGGTGCCCGAGGGCACGACGCTCGCCGCCGAGCAGGTGTTCAAATATCGGGTGCTCGACAACATCAACGCGCTCGACCCGGCGCTGGTGGAGGACGTGGACACCGCCTATGTCGTCTCCAACCTGTTCGAAGGCCTCTATATGTCGGATGCCGCCGGCGACCCGGTACCGGGTGCGGCCGAGAGCTACACCGCCAATGAGGACAACACCGTCTTCACCTTCAAGCTGCGCGACGCCCAGTGGTCGAACGGCGACCCGGTGACGGCCGAGGACTTCGTCTATGGCTGGCAGCGCGCGGTCGATCCCGACACCGCCTCGCCCTATTCCTACTTCCTCGGCCTCGTGCACATCGTCAACGCCGACGACATCGTGGCCGGCACCAAGCCGGTGACCGACCTGGGCGTCAAGGCGATCGACGACAAGACCCTCGAGGTCACGCTCAACGCCCCGACCCCGTGGTTCGTGCGCACCCTGGCCCACCCGACGCTGTTCGCGACGCCCAAGAAGGTGCACGAAGAGTTCGGCGACGCCTGGACGAAGCCCGAGAACATCGTCGGCAACGGCGCCTATACGCTGGCCGAAAACACCCCCGGCGAGCGCGTCGTCTTGAAGCGCAACCCCGGCTACTGGGACAATGAGCACTCCGTGCTCGAGGAAGTGCAGTTCCTCACCATCAACGACGAGAACCAGGCCCTGATCCGCTGGCGCGCCGGCGAGCTCGACCAGACCGACGTGCCGGTGGGCCAGTACCCGACGCTGAAGGCCGAGCTGCCCGACGAGACCTTCTCGGTGCCGCAGTTCTGCACCTACTACTTCAACATCAACATGACCGACTCGGCCGCCGAGCCGCTCAAGGACGTGCGCGTCCGCCAGGCCCTCAACCTCGCGCTCGACCGTGACGTGCTGGTCAACAACGTGCTGCAGGGCGGCCAGCAGCCGGCTTACTCGTTCGTCAATCCGAACACCGCCGGCTTCACCATGCCCGACCTGCCGATCGCGCACATGACGCAGGACGAGCGCGACGCCAAGGCCAGGGAGCTGATGGCCGAGGCCGGCTACGGCCCCGACAAGCCGCTGACCTTCGAGTACGTCTACAACACCTCCGAGGCGCACAAGCAGATCGCCACGGTGGCGGGCCAGATGTGGAAGGAAAAGCTCGGCGTGTCGCTGACGCTCTCCGACATGGAGTTCGCGACGCTGCTCGATCTGCGCCACAAGGTGGCGTATCCGGGCCTCGCCCGTAACGCCTGGTGCGGCGACTACAACGAGCCCTCGACCTTCCTCGGCCTCTACGACTCGAAGGGCGAGCAGAACGACTCCGGCTGGAACAACCCGGATGTCGATCGGCTGCTGAAGGAAGCCAACAGCTCCGGCGACGCGGCTGTGCAGTACAAGCAGATCGAAGAGATCGCCGCCGAGGAAGTGCCGATCATCCCGGTCTACTTCTACGCCAAGGTGTTCATGCAGAAGGACAACGTGAAGGGCTGGCCGTACGACAACGTCGAGCAGACCTGGTACGCCAAGGACCTCTACAAGGTCGCCGAGTAAGCGACTGACTGCGTTCTGAAGCCCCGCGCCGCTGGTGCGGGGCTTCAACCGCATTCGGGGCGGACCGTGGCCCAGGAACCCTGATGATTACGTTTATCCTCAAGCGCCTTGCGATCGCCATACCGACGCTCCTGGTGCTGATCGTCATTTCGTTCATCCTGATGAAGATCGCGCCGGGCAGCCCGTTCACCGGCGAAAAGGCGCTGCCCAAGGACGTGCTCGACAACATCTATGCGCGCTACGGGCTCGACAAGCCCGAGTGGCAGCAGCTCATCGAGTATGTCTGGAACATCGTTGCACATTTCGATTTCGGCCCGTCCTTCAAGTACAAGGACCGCTCGGTCAACGACATCATCGCGCAGGGCTTCCCGGTGACGCTGACCTACGGCTTCTGGGCCTTCGTCCTCGCCTGCCTCGTCGGCATCACGATGGGGATCGTGGCGGCGATCAAGCAGAACAGCTGGCTGGATTATTTCGCCGTCGGCGTCACCATCAGCGGCCAGGTGGTGCCCAACTTCGTCCTGGCGCCGATCCTGGTGCTGGTCTTCACGCTGTGGCTGCGCTGGCTGCCGGGCGGCGGCTGGAACGGCGGCCAGTGGCCCTATGTGGTGATGCCGGTGATCGCGCTCGCCACCACCTACATGGCCAATATCGCACGCATCATGCGCTCGTCGATGCTCGAGGTGCTGCACTCCAACTTCATCCGCACGGCGCGGGCCAAGGGCATGCCGGGCTGGCAGGTGATCGTCAAGCACGCGCTGAAGCCGGCGCTGCTGCCGGTGGTGTCCTACCTGGGGCCGGTGTTCGTCGGCATGATCACCGGCTCGGTGGTGGTCGATCTCTACTTCTCCACCGGCGGCATCGGGCAAGCTTTCGTGAACAGCGCGCTCAACCGCGACTATTCGACTATTCTCGGCGTCACGATCCTGCTCGGCGCCCTGACCATTGCCGGCAACCTCGTGGTCGATGTGCTCTATGCATGGATCGACCCCAAGATAAGGTACTAGACGTAATGGCGCTCACCGCAGATGCACGTGCCGGGCAGGCTGTCGCAACGGATGCGGCCGTCGCGGCGCCGCCGCCGGTGGCCGTCAAGGGGCGCTCGCTGTGGCAGGATGCCGGCCGCCGCTTCATGCGCAACAAGGCGGCGGTCATCAGCCTCACCGTCCTCGTGCTCATCGTGCTGTTCACCTTCATCGGCCCGCTGTTCGCGCAATGGACCATCGAGAAGGTGGACTGGAGCGTGCTTGGCGCGGTGCCGCAGAAGGGCTATCCGTCGATCGCCAACGGCCATTATTTCGGCACCGACTCAGTGGGGCGCGACCTGTTCTCGCGCACCATCCAGGGCATCCAGGTGTCGCTGACGGTAGGCGTGCTCGGCTCGGTCGTCGCCGTCATCGTCGGCACGCTCTACGGTGCCATCGCCGGCTATTTCGGCGGCCGGCTCGACAGCGCCATGATGCGCCTCGTCGATATCCTCTATTCCATCCCCTACATGTTCATCCTGATCCTGCTGCTGATCATCTTCGGCCGCTCGTTCAACATGCTGTTCGTGGGCATCGGGCTGATCTCGTGGCTGGGCATGGCGCGCGTCGTGCGCGGCCAGACGCTGACGCTCAAGAACCGCGAGTTCGTCGAGGCGGCGGTGGCGACGGGCGTCAGGCCCATGACCATCGTGGTGCGGCACATCGTGCCCAATTTGCTCGGCATCGTCGCCGTCTATGCGACGCTCCTCATCCCCGAGATGATCCTCACCGAGTCGTTCATCTCGTTCCTCGGGCTGGGCGTGCAAGAGCCGTTCACCTCGCTCGGCGTGCTCATCAACGAGGGCTCGCAGACGATGCAGTACGGCACGCTGTGGCAGCTCGGCTTCCCGCTCGCCTTCTTCGTCGTCATCCTGTTCACCTTCTTCTTCGTGGGCGACGGGCTGCGCGACGCGCTCGACCCCAAGGACCGCTGAATAATGGCGCTACTCGACGTCACCGATCTGAGCATCGGTTTCCATATGCCCGGCCGCGACGTGCAGGTCGTGGACAAGGTCAGCTTCTCGCTCGAGGAAGGCGAGACGCTCGCCATCGTCGGCGAGAGCGGCTCGGGAAAGACGCAGACGGCGTTCTCGCTGGTGGGCCTTTTGGCCGACAACGGCTATGCCTCGGGCAGCGTCAAGTTCGAGGGCAAGGAGCTGCTGGGGCTGCGCGAGAGCGAGCTCAACAAGGTACGCGCCGAAAAGATCGCGATGATCTTCCAGGACCCGATGACCTCGCTCAACCCCTATATCCGCATCATCGAGCAACTGGTCGAGGTGCTGGTGCAGCACAAGGGCACGAGCCGCAAGGAGGCCGAGGCCGAGGCCATCCGTATGCTCGACGCGGTGAAGCTGCCCGACGCCGCCAATATCGCGCGGCGCTATCCGCACGAATGCTCGGGCGGCATGCGCCAGCGCATCATGATCGGCATGGCGCTGCTCTGCCGGCCGAAGCTGTTGATCGCCGACGAGCCGACGACGGCGCTCGACGTGACGGTGCAGGCGCAGATGCTGGAGCTGTTCAAGTCGCTGACCGCCGAGTTCGGCACGGCGCTCATCATGATCACGCACGATCTCGGCGTGGTGGCCGGCCTCGCCGACCGCATGATGGTGATGTATGCCGGCCGCGCCGTGGAGAAGGGGACGGTGGACGAGCTGTTCTACGATCCGCGCCACCCCTATACGCTGGGGCTTTTGACCTCGACACCGGATGTCGAGCAGCGGGCGCGGCGGCTCAACCCGATCACCGGCTCGCCGCCCAATCTCGAGCATCTGCCGCAGGGCTGCGCCTTCCATCCGCGCTGCGCATTCCGCTTCGAGCGGTGCTTCGCCGAAGTGCCGGCGCTGCGCGCGTTCGACGCGGGCCGTGCCAAGGCCTGCCACTACGAGGGCAAGCTCGTCTATGAGGAGGATGCGGCGTGACCGCCACAGAGCAGGGCGAACTGCTGCGCGTCGACAGGCTGAGCAAGACGTTCTCGATCAATGCGGGGATGTTCTCGAAGCCCTTGCAGCTCAAGGCGCTGCAGGACATCTCGTTTTCCATCAACCGCGGCGAGACGCTCGGCATCGTGGGCGAGAGCGGCTGCGGGAAATCGACGCTGGGGCGCTGCATCCTGCAATTGCTGAAGCCCGACGAGGGGCGCGTGCTGTGGCTGGGCACCGACATCGCGGCGCTGCCCGGCGAACAGATGCGCAAGCGCCGGCGCGAGTTGCAGATCATCTTCCAGGACCCGCAGGCCTCGCTCAACCCGCGCATGACGGTGGGCGAAATCGTCGCCGACCCGCTCAAGGCGCTGATGCCCGAGCTCAACGCGGCGCAGCGGCGCACGCGCGTCATGGAGATGATGGAAGCGGTGGGGCTGCAGCCCGAGATGATCAACCGCTATCCGCACGAATTCTCCGGCGGCCAGGCGCAGCGCATCGGCATCGCCAGGGCGCTGATCACCGAGCCCAAGCTGATCGTGTGCGACGAGCCGGTGTCGGCGCTCGACGTGTCGATCCAGGCGCAGATCCTCAACCTCTTGAGCGAGCTCAAGGACCAGTTCGGGCTGACGCTGATCTTCATCTCGCACAATCTCAGCGTCGTCCGGCACGTCTCCGACCGCATCCTCGTGCTCTATCTTGGGCGCATGGTGGAGCTGTCCACCGGCGACGCGCTCTACGAGGATGCCAAGCACCCCTACACCAAGGCGCTGCTGACGGCGGTGCCGATTCCCGATCCCAGGCGGGCGCGCCAGCGCGCCATCGACGCGCTGACCGGCGAAATCCCCTCGCCGATCAATCCGCCCTCCGGCTGCACCTTCCGCACCCGCTGCCGCTACGCCATCGACTTGTGCGCCGCGCAGCGGCCGCCGCTCGAAACGGTGGCGGAGGGGCGGCTCGTCGCCTGCCACCGCTGGCGGGAGATCGAGGAGATGACGCGGCAGGCGGCGGCCCCGGCGGCCTGAGAAGGGGGCGGCCAAGGCTTCGGAACGCGTTGACAGGGCGGCGGTTTGCCTCTATTCGAACGGCCAACCAAAGGCGCGCGGCGCCTCTTTTTTGTTTTGTCTCGAGGCGTGACGATGAAGATCACCAACTCCCTCAAGGCCCTGATGGGCCGGCATCGCGCCAACAAGCTGGTGCGCCGGCGCGGCCGCGTCTACATCATCAACAAGGTCGACAAGCGCTACAAGGCCCGCCAGGGCTGAGCGCCGGTCGTATCCGTTAGTTCCGAAAGGCCCGCCCCGAAGGCGGGCCTTTCGCTTTTCAGGCGGCGAGCGCGGCGAGGATGCGGATCCACGAGCGGATGCCCTTGCGAAAGCTCGTCAGATTGTACTTCTCGTTGGGCGAATGGATGCGGTCGTCGCTCAGCGCGTAGCCGATGAGCAGCGTGTCGAGCCCGAGGATGCGCTTGAAGTCGCCGGCAACCGGGATGGAGCCGCCCGAGCCGCGCAGCGCCGCCTCGTTGCCCCATTCGGCGGTGAGGGCGTCGCGGGCGCGCTGCAGATGGATGCCGTCGGTGGGCACCGAGATGGCGCGGCTGCCGCCATGGGCGCGGAAGCTCACCTTGCAATCGGCCGGCACGCGGGCCCGCACATGGGCGCGGAACGCCTCGCGGACCTTGTCGGGGTCCATATTGGCGACGAGGCGGAAGGAGATCTTGGCGCTCGCCTTCGCCGGGATGACGGTCTTGAAGCCCTCGCCGGTATAGCCGCCGATCATGCCGTTGATCTCGCAGGTGGGGCGCGAGGTCGTCTGCTCGAGCACCGAGCGGCCCTGTTCGCCGGCGGGCAGCGACAGGCCGACGCCGCGCAGATAGGCGTCGCCGTCGAAGCCGAGCTTGGCCCAGCTTTCGCGGGTTATGGCGTCGAGCTCGGCCACATCGTCGTAGAAACCGGCGATGGCCACCGAGCCGTCGGGGTTGCGCAGGCTGGCGATGATCTCGGCCAGCACCTGGTTGGGGTTGCGGGCGGCGTTGCCGAACATGCCCGAATGCAGGTCCATGTCGGCGGCGGTGATCTCCACCTCCTCGCCGACGAGGCCGCGCAGCATGGTGGTGATCGACGGCGTCGTGGGGTTGAGCAGGTCGGTGTCGCAGACCAGCGCGATATCGGCCTGAAGCTCGGGCTTCGCCGCCGTCAGGAAGGCGGCGAGGTTGGTGGAGCCCGACTCCTCCTCGCCTTCGAGGCAGAGCTTGACGTTGATGGGCAGGCCCCCGGCGGTGGCGCGCAGGGCCCGGCAGGCCTCGACGAAGGTCAGCAACTGCCCCTTGTCGTCGGAGGTGCCGCGGCCGACGAGATGGGTCTCGCCGTCGGGCTGCACGACGGGGGTGAGGGTGAACGGGTCGGTGGACCACAGCGCGACGGGATCGACCGGCTGCACGTCGTAATGGGCGTAAAAGAGCGCCGTGGGGCCGGCCACCTTCGGCGCCTCGGCGACGACAACAGGATGGCCGGGAGTGGGCCGGGCGGCGGCGGTGAAGCCTTCGGCCGCGAGCTCGGCGACCAGCCAGTCGGCGGCGCGCCGGCACTCGTCGGCATAGGCCGGATCGGTCGAGACGGACTTGATGGCGACCAGCGCGCGCAGGCGCTCGAGGCTGTCATCGACATGGGCATCGGCGTAGGCGAGGGCGGCGTCGATCTGGGCGGGCGAAAGGGACATGGGCAGCTTCCAGGAGTTCGGGTCGGGGACCGGCTTAGCGCCCCCGTCCGGCTCCGGCAAGCTGGCGCTTAGCTGCTGCCGGCGCCGTCCTGGCGCACGAAGGCGATGCGCAGCATGTTGGTGGCGCCGGGCGTGCCGAGCGGAATGCCGGCGGTGATGGCGATGCGGTCGCCGGGACGGGCGAGGCCCTCCTGATAGGCGATGATGCAGGCGCGATCGACCATGTCGTCGAGATCGACGGCGTCCTGCGAATAGACGCAATGGACGCCCCACACGATCGATAGCCGGCGGGCGGTGCGGTGGTTGGGGCTGAGCGCGAGGATGGGCTTGCTCGGCCGCTCGCGGGCGGCGCGGATCGCCGTCGAGCCGGAGCTCGTATAGGTGACGATGGCGGCGAGATCGAGCGTTTCGGCGACCTGGCGGGTGGCGGCGGAGATGGCGTCGGCGGCGGTGGCCTCGGGCTCTGCCGCCTGGGCGCGGATGATGCCGCGATAGTTGATGTCGCCCTCGACGGCCATCGCCACCTTGTTCATCATGGCCACGGCCTCGACCGGGTACTGGCCCGAGGCGCTCTCGGCCGAGAGCATGATGGCGTCGGCGCCCTCGAACACGGCGATGGAGACGTCGGAGACCTCGGCGCGGGTCGGCACCGGGGAGGTGATCATGCTTTCAAGCATCTGGGTGGCCACCACCACCGGCTTGCCGTAGCGGCGGGCGACGCGGATCATGCGCTTTTGCAGCGCCGGCACCTGTTCGAGCGGCATCTCGACGCCCAGATCGCCGCGGGCGATCATGAAGGCGTCGCACAGCTTGATGATTTCCTCGAGCCGCTCGACCGCCTGCGGCTTTTCGATCTTGGCCATGACGCCGGCACGGCCCTGCACGATCTTGCGCACGTCGATGATGTCTTCGGGGCGCTGCACGAAGCTGAGCGCGATCCAGTCGGCCTCGGCCTCGAGGCCCTTCAGCAGGTCCTCGTGGTCCTTGTCGGTGAGGGCGCCGACCGGCAGGAGCGTATCGGGCAGGCTGACGCCCTTCCTGTCGGAAAGCCGGCCGCCATAGATCACCTCGGTCTCGATGGCGCCGCCGCCGACGTGGGTCGCCTTGAGCTGCAGCTTGCCGTCGTCGAGCAGCAGGCGGTCGCCGACCGAGACGCTCTCGATGATCTCGGGATGGGGCAGGAAGACGCGCGCCGCGGTGCCGGGCGTATCCACGCTGTCGAGGGTGAAGGTGGCGCCGGCGGCCAGCTCCACTGCGCCGTCGGCGAAGCGGCCGACGCGCAGCTTCGGCCCCTGCAGATCGACGAGGATGCCGAGCGGGTGGGCGAGGTGCTTTTCGACGGCGCGGATCTTCGCCACCGTGTCGCGCAGCACCTCGTGGCTCGCATGGCTCATATTGATGCGGAACACGTCGGCGCCGGCGCGGGCGAGCGCCTCGATGACCTTCTCGCTGTCCGAGGCGGGGCCGAGGGTGGCGAGAATTTTCACGCGGCGCAGTCGTCTCATGGTGCCCCCCGAAGGCCAGGTGTCGTCAGTCGAGAGCCGGGGCGTCGTCGAGTGGCGGCTCGTCGCCGGTATCCGGTCCGGTTGTGTCGTTATTGACCGGGTCGCGCAATTGCAAGGTCCAGTCGGTGCGGTTTTGCGTGTCCACCTCGAAAAAGCCCGTGCGCTCGTAGCCGCGGGCGAGGCAGTCCTCGATGCCGAAGATGGTGAAGCTTTCGTCGCGCGTGCACATGAAGCGGTCGCCGTCCCAGGCGCCGCCGCCGATGTCGTCGGCGACGTAGAGGTAGAAGAAGCGCGAGTGCAGGTCGCCCTGGTAGAGGATGGCGCAGCCGCCGGCCGGCGCGACCCACCAGCCTTCCGACTGCCAGCCCTTGTCGGCGCGGTAGCCGAGCGCGATGGAGACCTGGTTGGCGCTCTGGTTGCACACGCGCAGATCGGCGCGGGCGGGCGCCGCCGAGGCTCCCAGGGCCGCGAGAACCAGACCGGCGAGCAGCAGGGCGAAGCGGAGCGGGTGCAAGGCGGTGCCGGGGATCATGAAGGTGCCCTTTTGAACGCGGGGAGGCGAGCGGAGTCAACCGCTATCGCGCGGTTTTGGCGGAAATGGGGGATGGCATGTGGATAGCGCCGCGAGGGGCTTGAACCGGGCGCGGCGAGGGGGTTGATGGCAGGCCAACAGAGGTATCCGACATGGCCAGACAGCCCACCGTTTCCACCGACAGCGTCGCGCAGGACCAGTTGCGCGCCTTCATCGAGCGCATCGAGCGCATGGAGGAGGAAAAGAAGGCCATCGCCGACGACATCAAGGAAATCTACGCCGAGGCGAAGGGCAACGGCTTCGATACCAAGGTGCTGCGCCAGATCGTGCGCATCCGCAAGCAGGATCATGCCGAGCGCATGGAGCAGGAGGCCCTGCTCGACCTCTATATGGCCGCCCTCGGCATGAGCGACGCGCCCGCAAACGACGACGACTAGAGCGTTGCTCCAGCGGGAGCGGCCGGCCGTATGGCGAGGGCGCGGAAGCCGGGCAGGGCGAGCGGCAGCATGGTGGCGGCGAGATAGAGGGCGCCACAGATGGCGAAGGCGAGCGGCAGGCCGCACAGCGCGATGAGGGCGCCGCCGACGAGGCCGCCGAAGGGGAGTAGCGTCCAGCACATGGCGTTGACCAGCGCCGTGACGCGGCCGACCAGCGCCGGCGGAATGCGCTCGAACATCACTGCCGAGATGATGGGGTTGAGAAAGCCCGAGGCGAAGCCGGCGGCAGCCAGCACGGCCAGCATTGCCGGAAACGGTGTGTCGAAGGCGAAGACGGCGAAGCGCGGCGCGCCGGTGACGAGGAAGGCGAGCGTATAGACCACGAGCCGCGGCAGGCGCTCGGCGAGCAGGGTGGCGAGGGTGGAGCCGACAACGGCAGCGGCCGAGAACAGGGCGAGCAGCAGGCCGAGGAGGGCGGCGTCGCCGGCATGGTTGGCCCAGACCGGCAGCAGCACGGCGGTATAGGCCTGGTCGAGCAGGTTGGTCATGGCGATCATGGCGGCGATGCCGACCAGCACGGTGTCGCGGCGGAACCAGCGCCAGCCCTCGCGCAGATCGGCGAGGTAGCCGGTGGGCGCCGTGGCGCTGGGGCGGCCGATGCCGACGAGGCCCTGCCGCACGGTCAGCGCCGAGAGGCCGAAGGTCACGGCGGTGACGGCGATGGCGGGGGCCGGGCCGAGGGCGGCGACGACGCCGCCGCCGAGCGCGAGGCCGATGGCCGAGGCCAGCCGCTCGATGGTACCCATGACGCCGGTGACGCGCTCGAGCGGCAGGTCGGCGGCGGCGGCGACTGCCGGCACCATCGCCTGCTTGGCGGCGTCGGCGGGGCCGCGCAGCGCGCCGAGCAGCACGACGGCCGGCAGCAGCGTTGCGAAGCTGAGGAGGCCGATGAGGTGCAGGAGCGGCACCAGCGCAATTGCCATCATCGAGGCGGTATCGCCGGCAAGGGCGATGCGGCGGGCGCCGAACCTGTCGATCAGCGGGCCGGCGAGGGCCTTGATCCCGACATAGGGCAGCATTTCGGCAAGGCCGGCGACGCCGGTGAGGATGGGGTCGCCGGTAAGGGTGAGCACCAGCCAGGGGATCGCCACCATCGAGAAGCGCGTGCCGGCGAGCGAGACGATCTCGGCCAGCCCGAGCGCCACGACGGCGCGGTGCGGCAGCCTCACCTGTGGTCTCCGTCGATGGGGTCGAGGCCGGGATAGGGGAAGGCGTGGAGCAGCACGGTGAAGGGGCGCGTGCCGGGCGGGTCGGGCGTGCCCGAGGGCGGTGCGGCGGCTTTTGCCTCCCACAGCAGGGCCATCAGCCGGTCGGTGAGCGCAGCGGCGGCCTCGGCCGTGATGGACATGGTGTAGTCGCTGGCGGTCGAGGCCTTGCGCCACGCCACGGGCAGGTCGCGATAGGCGGCGTGGGCACGGCGGATCATCAGCGTATGGGTGGCGACGACGGCCTGCCCGAAGGCGAGGCCGGCTTCGAAGTCGTCGCCGCTGAGCTCGGCGGGGTTGGTGACGGTGGATTCATGCGCCGCGCGCCACCAGCGCTCGCGGCGATTGCCCAGTTCCTCGGCCGGCTCGATGAAGCCGTGCAGGGCGAGCTGGCGCAGATGGTAGCTCGTGGCGCCGGAATTGAGGCCGAGGCGGCGCCCGAGCGCCGTGGCGGTGGACGGGCCCTCGAGCCGCAGCCGGCCGAGAATGCGCAGCCGGTCGGGATGGGCGAGCGCCTTGAGGGCAGTGACGGAGGGGGCGATCTGCGAGATGGCGCGGGGTTCGGACATGCACCGACCCTAATATCGCAAACAAAACTTTGCAAATGAATGTTTGCAGTTTATTTCTCACCGCGTCCATAGTGTCGTCCCGGCGTAGGCCGGCACCCAGTAAACTAGGCGGCTTGCATCGTTCAACGCCGCCTGCCCGGTGAATACTGGGCCCCGGCCTGCGCCGGGGCGACAGCGGGTGGGTGGGTGTGGCACCATGACAGACTGAGGGGTTGGGTGGGGGCTCTCGCGAGAGCCTGCCTTCAGCCGGCGCGCTCGATCCAGCCGGAAACGCCCTCGGCGGTCTCGATGCGCAGCCAGCGGCCGCGCACGTCGAGAATGCGAACGCGTGTGCCCGGATCGAGGGTCAGCACACGGTTGGCTGCGCCATTGGGCTGGGCGCGGACCGGCAGGCTGGCGGCGACGCGGGCGGTGCGGCCGGCGAGCGTCTGGCCCGGCGGCGCCTGCACCACGGCGCGGGCCGGGGGCGGCTCGGCGGCGGCGGTGGTGGTGGCGACGGCCGGCGCGGCGCTGGCGAGGTAGCGGGCGGAGACGAAGCCGGTGGTGCCGTCCTCGAGCGTCACGGCCACCCAGTTGCCGGTGGCGGGGCCGACATGCACGGGCTGGCCCGGCGCCAGCACCGCGACCTTGGCGGCGCTGCCCGAGGGGGCGGCGCGCAGGTTCAGCGCGGCGGCGCCGACATGGTCGAGCCGCAAGCCCGAAAGATCAGGTGCGGCGGGCGTTTCGGCGACCTGCGGCGGCGCGGGGCGGATGCTGGCGGCGCGGGCAGGGGCGGCCTCCTGCGGTTGCGGCAGCGGCGGGAGCTTTTCGCCCATCAGCACGGCCAGCTTGTCCTGCGGACGGGCGGGATCGAAGGTCTCGAAGGTCGCGGGCGCCGTCTCGACGGAGGCGACGGTGGTGGTCTCGCCCGGAATGAGCAGCATCGTGCCCAGGGCGAGACCGAGCAGAGCGGTGATTGCGATGGCGCGGGAGCGACGAAACATCTCCTAACCTCCACCTCTATCAAGACTGTCGGCGCTGCGAGGTTCCCTGCGCAACCCCGATGACGGCCTTGTGAGCCCGCCGGGTGGCGCGCAAACTCGACCTCTTGGGCGATTCTCGCGCATCGGCGGTAACCATGACGGCGATTATCGAGGCGGACGGCGTGAGCAAGCGCTTTCGCCAGCACCGGCGCTATCCGGGGCTGCGCGGCGCCCTGCGCACGCTGGTGACGCGCGACTTCACCGAAGTCGCGGCGGTCGAGAACATCTCGTTCAGCATCGGCGCCGGCGAGGCGGTGGGCTATCTCGGGCCCAACGGTGCCGGCAAATCGACGATGATCAAGATGATGACCGGCATCCTCGTGCCGAGCGCCGGGCGGGTCAGCGTCTTCGGGCGCACGCCGTACGAGCACCGGCTGGCCAATGCGCGCGAGATCGGCGTGGTGTTCGGCCAGCGCAGCCAGCTCTGGTGGGACCTGCCGGTGATGGACTCGTTCCTGCTGCACCAGAAGATCTACCGCATCGAGGAGGACCGGTTCCGGCGCAATCTCGCGCAGTTTTCGGACCTGCTCGAATTGACGCCCTTCCTCGAGCGGGCGGTGCGCCAGCTCAGCCTCGGCCAGCGCATGCGCGCCGAGATCGTGATGGCGCTGCTGCACGACCCGCGCGTGCTGTTCCTCGACGAGCCGACCATCGGGCTCGACGTGGTGGCCAAGGACGCGGTGCGGCGCTTCCTCGCCGCCGTCAACCGCGAGCGCGGCACCACCATCGTGCTCACCACGCACGACCTCGTGGACATCGAGCAGATCTGCCCGCGGCTCATCATGGTGGACGAGGGGCGGCTGCTGTTCGACGGCGAGTTGAAGCGATTGCGCGCGACGCTCGGCACGCGGCGCCGACTGCGACTGGAATTCAATTCCGATCCGGGGCCGCTGGTGCTGCCCAGGGCGACGCTGGTCAGCGACGAGGGCGTCTTCAAGCACTATCGCATCGAGCGCGAGGACGTGTCGCTGATCGCCATCCTCGCCGATATCCCCGAGGCGCTGGGGCTCAAGGACGTGCTGGTCGAGGAGCCGGGCATCGAGGAGGTGATCCGCGCCTTCTACACCGACCGGCCGGCGCTCGGGAGCTAGCCATGTACGCCGCCTTTGCCGCCACCGCGTTCCAGACCAGCCTCGCCTATCGCGGACGCGTGCTGGCGCTGGTGTTCGGCGAGTTGGTCGAGGTGTTCGCCAAGGTCGCCATCTGGACGTCGCTGTTCGCGCTGGGCGGCGACACCAGCGGCGTGACGCTCGCCGAAATGATCACCTATGCCGTATTCGGCGGGCTGTTGTCGTCGGCCTGGTACTGGCGGGCGTTTCTCACCGGGCTGGGCACGCAGATCAAGACCGGCGACGTGGCCGTGTTTCTGCTGAAGCCGCTCAACTATCCGCTGATGCTGTTCGCCGGCGAGTGCGGGCGGATGGCGTTCGGGCTGCTCACGGTGGTCCTGCCGACGACGCTGCTCATCGGGCTGAGCTACGGGCTGGTGCCGCCGGCGAGCCCGGTCCACGGCGCGCTGGCGCTGGTGGCGTTCGCGCTCGGCTTCGCCATCCTGTTCTTGCTCGCCAGCATTGCGGGCCTCTTGGCCTTCTGGCTGATGACGGTGTTCTCGCTCGAATGGCTGCTCGCCGGCTTCATGTCGATCTTTTCGGGCACCTTCGTGCCGCTGTGGTTCTTTCCCGCGCCGGCGGCGGCGGTGATCGAAAAGCTGCCCTTCGCCTATACGGCCTATCACCCGATGGCGATCTATCTGGGCAAGCTCGATGTGGACGAGGCGCTGGCGACGCTCGCCATCGGCGTTGGCTGGGCGCTGGTGCTGGCGGCGGACGCCGGCTGGCTGTGGCGCCGGGCACGCCGGCGCATCGTCGTGCAGGGTGGCTGACATGCTCGACGTGTGGCCGCTGCTCGTGCGCATGTATGTGAAGTCGCAGATGGAATATCGCGGCGCCTTCCTGCTCGACCGGGTGGCGCAGATCATCACCTATGGCGCGGCCTATGCGGCGATCTGGGTGCTGCTCGACCGCTTCGAGACGCTGGGCGGCTGGCGCTGGCCGGAGATGGCGCTGCTCCTCAGTTTCCAGTTGCTTGCCTATGCGCTGGGCGCCGCGCTGAGCTTCGTGCAGTTCCGCGACCTCGAAAACATGGTGCGGCTCGGCCAGTTCGACACGCTCATGGTGAAGCCGATCAGCCCGTGGGCCTATCTCACCTTCTCGGGCCTCAATATCGGCTATGCCGGCCATATCGTGCTGGCGGTGGGGCTGATGGCGTGGGCGCTGACGCAGGCCGACATAAGCTGGACGGTGTGGAACGCCGGCTATTTCGTGCTGGCCCTGCTGAGCGCGGCGGCGGTGACGGCGGCGCTGATGACGATGATCGGCGTCGCGGCGCTCGTGCTCGTGCAGTCGAGCTATCTCTATTTCATCTTCTTCGGCTTCTGGGAGCTGACGCGCTACCCGCTCAACATCTATCCGGCGGCGCTGCAATGGCTGATGGTGACGCTGGTGCCGCTGGGCTTCATGAACTACGTGCCGGTGGCGGTGTTCCTCGGCAAGGACGTGGCGGTGCTGGGGGCGCTGGCGGGGCCGCTGTCGCTGGCCGCGGGGCCGCTGCTCGTCGGGCTCGCCATGCTGCACTGGCGCTGGTCCATCCGCCGCTATCAGGGCGGCGGGGGTTAGAGCGTTTCCAGGAAAAGTTGCAGACTTTTCCGGTTCGGAAACGCGATAAAATCAATGATCTAGGCGCGGGCGGGCAGGTCGGTCTGGTCGCGGCCGAGGGTCGCGAGCACGGTGGCGACGATGCCGGCGCGGTCGAGGCCGGCGGCGGCGTACATGTCGGCCTGGCTCGCCTGCTCGGTAAACGTGTCGGGGATCATCAGCGGGCGGAATTTCAGCTTGCCGTCGAGCAGGCCGTGGCTGGCGAGGAAGGTCGCCACATGGCTGCCGAAGCCGCCGATGCCGGACTCCTCGACGGTGATCAGCACCTCGTGCTCGCGCGCCAGGCGGGCGATCAGGTCCTCGTCGAGGGGTTTCAGGAACCGCGCATCGGCGATGGTCGGGCTGAGCCCGTAGGCGCCGAGCTTTTCGGCCGCCCCCAGCACCTCGCCGAGGCGGGTGCCGAAGCTCAGGAGGGCGACGCCCGCGCCCTCGCGCAGCACGCGGCCCCTGCCGATGGGCAGGATTTCGCCATGCGCCGGCATATCGACGCCCATGCCGTCGCCGCGCGGGTAGCGGAAGGCGATGGGGCCGGCATCGTAGGCGGCGGCGGTCGCCACCATATGGCGCAATTCGGCTTCGTCGCCGGGGGCCATCACCACGAGGCCGGGGATGGCGCCGAGATAGGCGCTGTCGTAGTTGCCGGCATGGGTCGGCCCGTCGGCGCCGACATAGCCGGCGCGGTCGATGGCGAAGCGGACCGGCAGATGCTGCACGGCGACGTCGTGGATCACCTGATCGTAGGCGCGCTGCAGGAAGGTTGAATAGATCGCGGCGAAGGGCTTCATGCCCTCGGCGGCGAGGCCGGCGGCGAAGGTCACGGCGTGCTGCTCGGCGATGCCGACATCGAAGGTGCGCGTGGGAAAGAGGCCGGCGAATTTGTCGAGCCCGGTGCCCGAGGGCATGGCGGCGGTGACGGCGACGATGCGCTCGTCGCGCTTTGCCTCGTCGATCAGGCTTTCGGCGAACACCGCGGTGTAGGAGGGGGCGTTGGAGACGGGCTTGGCCTGCGCGCCGGTGATGACGTTGAAGCGCGACACGCCGTGATATTTGTCGGCGCTGGTCTCGGCCGGTTCGTACCCCTTGCCCTTCTTGGTGACGACATGCACGAGGATGGGGCCGTTCTCGGCATCACGGACGTTCTCGAGCACCGGTAGCAGATGGTCGAGATTGTGCCCGTCGATGGGCCCGACATAGTAGAAGCCAAGCTCCTCGAACAGCGTTCCACCGGTGAGGAAGGAGCGCGCGAACTCCTCGGTCTTGCGCGCCGTCTCGTGAATGAAGGGCGGCAGGCGCTTGGTGAAGTTCTTGGCGGCCTCGCGCGCGGTGCGATAGGCGGGGCCGGAAACGAGGCGGGCGAGATAGGCCGACATGGCGCCGGTGGGCGGGGCGATCGACATGTCGTTGTCGTTGAGGATGACGATGAGGCGCGCGTCGGCGGCGCCGGCATTGTTCATCGCCTCATAGGCCATGCCGGCCGACATGGCGCCGTCGCCGATCACCGCGACGACGTTGCGCGGCTCGCCCTTCAAGGCCGCGGCCACGGCCATGCCGAGCCCGGCCGAGATCGAGGTGGAGGAATGGCCGGCGCCGAACGGGTCGTAGTCGCTCTCGGCGCGGCGGGTGAAACCGGACAGGCCATGCTTCTGGCGCAGCGTGCGGATGCGGTCGCGGCGGCCGGTCAGCACCTTGTGGGGATAGGCCTGGTGGCCGACATCCCAGATCACCCGGTCGCGCGGCGTGTCGAACACCGCGTGCAGCGCCACGGTGAGCTCGACGACGCCGAGGCCGGCGCCCAGATGGCCGCCGGTGACCGACACGGCATCGACCACCTCGGCGCGCAATTCGTCGGCGACCTGCCGCAACCGGCTGCGGTCCAGCCGCCGCAGATCGGCGGGCGTGTGGATGGTGTCGAGCAGCGGTGTCGGCGGACGGTCAGGCGAACTCAACTGTGCGGCAATCCCTTGAAACCTGCCAATGGTTTAGGCGCGCCACCATGGCGATGCAACCATAAGCATGGTGCAGGACCGGCGGATATTGCGTGCAGACGGGCCTGGCAGGCTCAGCGCGTCGCGACGAGCAGGGGGCGGCTGACGACGAAGACATCGTAGCGGGCCGGCGGCGCGATGTCGGGCTCGAGCGCCACGCGGCTCGCCATCGGACCAAGCTCGGCGGCGTTGTCGAGATAGCCCTCGGGCTCGTAGAGCTCGGCGAAGTGCATGTGGGTCATCGGCACGGGCTCGACCAGCGTCTCGTTGACGTGGTCGATCTCGGGCGCCACGAGGTCGAAGGCGCGCGGCTTGAGGCCGACCAGCAGGTCGCGCTCCAGCGAGGCGCTGACCAGCGTGTTGGCGATGGCGCTGCGGCCGCTGACCTCGGTCACCGCCGACCAGGTCATGTCGAAGATGTTGGCGGCAGCGCTCATGCCGCTGGTGCCGTGTGCGGGGCGCAGGGCGGCCGTCTCGACGGGCGCCGAGGCGGTCAGCGGCGCCGCCGTCTCCTGGGCGATCAGCAGGTCGAGGGCGCGGCGGTCGCCGGCGTCGATATCGGGGGCGTAGGCCGTCAGCACCTCGTCGTCGCGCGGCGTCATCAGGGCGCGGGGCAGCGGCGCCGGCTCGAGGGTCGAAATGGCGTTGAGCGCCGTGCCCTGGGCCGTGGGTGACAGGTCGCCGCGGGTCGCCACCATCAGCGCCGGCGTCTTGGAGAACGGCACGACGCCGGCGAGCGGCACGCTGGGGTTGTTGAAGGGCGTGGCGGCGGGATCGAGCGCGGCGAGGGCGACGGCGGCGGGGCGGCGCAGCATCGGCATGGGCGCGACGACATCGATGGTCGCGACGGTGCGCTGTGCCGGATCGAGCGCGGCGACGCGGATCTCCGGCGTGTCCGTGGCGCGCGGCGCGACATAGCCGTTGCACGGCACCATGCGGCATTTGTTCCACTCGGCCTGCGCATAGGCGCGGCCCGGGGCCGAGAGCGGCTTGCCATCGACCGGCAGGTGCAGCGTCTTGCCGTCGGGGAAGACGGTCTTGAGCTGGGCGCGGGTCATGCGCGGCCAGGCGCGGACGCTGCCGGTGTCCATATGGACGAAGGGGCTGCCCGAGGTCGGGTAGTAGCCGACGCCGCCCACCTGGTGGCGCATCGCGGCGGCGCGCAGGTCGGCCAGCTTCACGCCGGGGATGAACACGTCCATCGCCTTGCCCAGCATGTGCTGCGAGTTCTCGGCGACGCCCGACGAGCTAGCGCGCAGCATGGCGTTGGTCTTGGGCTCGCGATAGGACGAGACGATGTTGTAGGGCTGCTTGCCGCCGACCTCCTGGTAGACCTCCCAGAGCAGGTCGAACAGCGCCGGGTCCATCTTTGCCACCGAGCCGGTGCGCCAGTCGGCGAGGAAGACGTTGAGCTCGCGCAGCACGCCGGCGTCGAATTTGCCGTTGCGCTTATAGGTGAACTTGCCGGTCTTGCCGGTGTGGGTGTGGTGCAGCCACAGGGTGCGGTCGCCGGAGGCGGCGCCCACCGGAATGGCGGCCGTGAGGAAAAAGGCGAGCCCCGCGGCCACCGCCACGGCGCGCAATCCCCAGAGTCGCCAATCGAAGTGCGGTTTGCCCGTCACGCCCCAACAGTCCGTTCATGCTTCGGCCGATCGGCGAGAGCTTAGCGCGCGGAGCAAGAAGAGTTCCTTAACGCTAACACCCGGTAACGACCGCCCCGGCGCGACCCCGCCGGCGCAGGCCCGCCCAACCTTGGGAATTTCTAGGCAAAAAACGCGGCTTAACCAAGGCTGAGATGTTAAGGACGGGTAAAGCCGGGAGACAACGCGCTTGCGTTGTGTTGTCAGATTTGACAACATTCAGCGATGTGGGATATCCGCCCCGTTTCCTGGCTGAAGCCGGCGCGCAAGGTGTTCGACACGTTTCCCGACGACGTGCGGCGGGAAGTGGCGCGAGCTCTCAGCCTCGCTGCCGAAGGCAGGAAGGCCGATATCGCCAAGCCCATGGTGGGGCTTGGGTCGGGCGTGCTGGAGATTGCGGTACGGTTTCGCGGGGATGCGTGGCGTGTCGTCTATGCGGTGCAGATCGGAGATGATGTCTGGGTCGTTCACGCATTCCAGAAAAAGTCGAAGTCCGGCATTGCGACGCCCAGGCACGAAATCGACGTTATCCGAGCCCGGCTTCGGGCGTTGAAGGAGATGCTGCCATGAGCGACGATATCGAGATCGTGCGGGGATCGGGGAATGTCTTTCGCGATCTCGGCCTGCCTAATGCGGACGCCGAGCAGTTGAAGGCCGTGCTGGCCGCGCGCATCGTCGGCATCCTCGACGACCGCGTGTTGACGGTGCGGGCGGCCGAGACCCTGACGGGGATCGCGGCGGCCGATTTTTCGCGGATTCGGCGGGTCAAGCTCGATCGCTTCTCGATCGAGCGGCTGATCACCATCCTCAACCGGCTCGACCATCGGGTCGTCATCGACGTGTCGATCGAGCCGCAGCCCGAGGCGGCGTGAGTCGCCCTAGTGCGCGTTGAGCAGCTCGATCAGCTTCTTGTTGTGGCCGTAGAGGTCGCCGTAGCTGCGGATGGTGCCGTTCTCGTCGACGCGCAGCGTGAAGTACATGAGGTGCACGGGGATGTGGTTCTTGAGGGTGACCCACTTCTCCTTGGGGCCGAACAGGCCCTCGAGCGAGGCCCGACTCAGCTCGGGATTGGTCTCGACCAGCGCGCCGGCGAAGGCCAGCGGGTCCTGCACGCGCACGCAGCCATGCGAATAGGCGCGGAAGGCGCGGGCGAAGAGCGACTTCGAGGGCGTGTCGTGCAGGTAGACGTTGTGCTCGTTGGGGAAGAGGAACTTGATCTTGCCCAGCGCGTTGCTCGGCCCCGGCTTCTGGCGCACCGCGAAATTGTTGATGTTGGTGGTGGTCCAGTCGATGGCCGCGGCATTGACGACCTTGCCGCCCGCCAGCATCTCCATGTTCTGGCTGTCGAGATAATGCGGGTTGGCGATGAGGTGCGGCCTGATCTCGGCGGCGGCGATCGAGGGCGGCACGTTCCAGTACGGGTTGACGACGATGTTCTGGATCTCGTCGGAGAACACCGGCGTCTGGTTCTTGGGGGTGCCGACGACGACGCGGGTGGAGTGCACCGGCGCGCCGTCGCGCATGATCCAGACGGTGAATTCGGGGATGTTCACCTCGACGTGGAAATCGCCGAAATCCTCCGGCTCCCAGCGCCAGCGCTCCATGTTGGCGATGATGTCGTCCTTGGAAACGTTGGTGCCGCCATTGAGCGCGGCCACGGTGGCGGGGCCCATGATGCCGTCGGCGGTGAGCCCGAGGCTTTCCTGGAAGGCGCGGATGGCCTCGACCAGCGCCGCATCATAGGTGATGTCCACCACGGCGTCGGCGGCGCCCTCGGGAATTTCCGGGGCGGCGACGGCGAGGCGGGTGCGCAGCAGGGGCACGCGCTCGTCCTTCATGCCGAGCTTCAGCACCTTGCCGTCGGGGATGGTGATCTGCTCGACCGTGACGCTGCCATCGTAGAACTTGGCGAGCGCGGCCTTGAGCCGGCCGAATTCGGGATGCCTGGGGTCGAGCCCGAGCAGCACCTGGTCGGGCGCGTCCGAGGCTGCGAGGTCGAGCAGCAACTGGGCCTCGTCGATGCGCTTGGGCGCGATGGTGATGAGCTTGCTCACCGCCGTGGGCGCCACGCGGCCGCCATAGGCGTCCTGGGCATAGCGCACCGCCGCCTGCGAGAAGGCGGTTTCGAGCGCGGCGAGGCGCGTGGGGTCGGTGCCGGCGGCGGCCGGGTCGAGGTCGGCCGTCAGGTAGTCGGAGGGGCGGAAGCCTTCGAGCTCGGCGGCCTTGAACACCTCGATGATCTTCAGCGCGTTGGGCGAGAAGGCGACGGCGCTGCCGACGCCCGGCGTCAGCCAGAGCGGCTCGAAGCCGCGGGCGCCATAGAAGAAATAGAGCTTCTGGGCCTGCTGATAGGCCCGCGAGTCCTTGTCGGCCCCGTAATAGGCCTCCTGCAGCCCGGCCTTGATGATGCGCGCCAGCTCGCTGCGCGGCGGCGCGATGACGATCTTGGTCAGCGCCGCCTTCTCGATGACCGCATCCTGCGCCAGTGCGGCGGGCGATGCGCCGGCAAAGCCGACGCCGGCAAGCAGAAGGGCCATCAGGATGCGCAAGGCGGACTCCGTCGTTTCGGGGTAGGGCGCCGCACGGGCGACGCGGGGGGCAGTACGCTTCGGGGCTTAGACTACAAGCGTTAACGCAGGCAATTCCTCACCTTTTTGTGTTCCCGCCCTGTGGCCTTCCGGCAACGGCGCGGGGCGTGGCCCGGTCAGGCCGCGTCGCTTTGCGCGCCCTCCTCGAGGCCGTAGTCGCGCAGCTTGCGGTAGAGGGTCGAGCGACCGATCCGCAAGGCCCGTGCCACCTTCGACATGCGCCCGCCATAGTGGCGCAGCGCGAAGGCGATGAGCTCGCGTTCCAGCTCGGGCAGCGGCGCCACTTCGCCGCTGGCATCGAGGAAGCGGTCCGGCGCCGCGCGCTCATGGGGCGCAGGCGTAACGGCGTCGATGTGAACGGGGGCTGAAGGCGTGGGCAGGCCGGCCGTCAGCCGCGCCATCGCCGCGCGGCCGCTGAGCTGTGCGACGATCTGCGGGAAGTCGGCGGCGGCAAGCGCGTCGCCCTCGCAGAGGAGCACGGCGCGATAGACGGCGTTTTCGAGCTGGCGGACATTGGCCGGCCAGTCGTAGCGCTCCAGCAGGTTCATGGCGTCCGGCGCGAGGCCGCTGACGCGCCGGCCGGTCTCGGCGGCGAAGCGGGCGAGGAAGTGCCGCGCGAGGCGGGGCACGTCGTCGCGGCGCTCGCGCAGCGGCGGCACGTAGATGGGCAGGACATTGAGCCGGTAGAACAGGTCCTCGCGGACGCTGCCGGCGCGCGTCAGCTCCAGCAGGCGCCGGCTGGTGGCGGCGATGACGCGGACATTGACGCGTTCGGGGCGGGCGGCACCGGGCGTTTCGATCTCGCCGCTGTCGATGAGGCGCAGGAGCCGGGCCTGGGTGGCGGCCGGCAGCTCGCCGACGCCATCGAGGAACAGCGTGCCACCCTGCGCCTCGGCGACCTTGCCGCGGTGGGGCTCGAACAGGGTCGCGTCGATGAGGGGAGCGGGAATCGCGGCGCAATCGACGGCGACGAAGGGCTTGGTGGCGCGCTCGCCGAGGCCGTGGATGACGCGCGCGACGAGAGCCTTGCCGGTGCCCGCCTCGCCTTCGACGAGGACGGGCAGCAGCGTGCGCGCCGCCTTGCGCACAAGGCTCAGCACGCGGTGCATGGCGGGCGAGCCGGTGATGATGTCGTCGAGCCCGAGCATGCCGGCGCGGCGGTGCCGCTCGCTGCGCAGGATGGTTTCGAGCTCGCCCAGCTTCAGTGCGTTGCGCAGCGACACGACCAGCCGCTCGGGCGCCACGGGCTTCACGAAGAAATCGACGGCGCCCTGGCGCATGGCGGTAACGACGGTTTCGAGCGACGAGTGCGCGGTCTGGACGATGACGGGCGTGGCGATGCCGTCGCGCGCCATCGCTTCCATCACCGCCATGCCGTCGCGGTCGGGCATGACGAGGTCGAGGATGACGGCGCCGAAGCCGGGGTCGGCGCGCAGCCGGCGTAGCGCCTCGTCGCCGCCGGCCGCCGTTACCGGCGTGAACCCGGCGTGGCGCGCCACCTCGGCGGTCAGCCTGAGCTGCACCGGATCGTCATCGACAACAAGAATGCGCGTCATCAGGCCCCCAAAGCCGCCCCAGCCCCCGCGACGAATCGCGGTGTGCCGTTTCGGTGCAGAATGAAAAGCGCGAGTTAAGAGGGCTTTAAGGCTGTGGGGGGCGTCAGTCGTCTTCGCGCATGTGGTGGACGTCGAGGATTTCGACCCTGTCGCCGTAGACGCCATAGCCGATGACGTAGCCGCTGTTGGAGAATGGCACCAGAAGTTCCCGATGCTCGGGATCAAGATCTGGCGTCATCCGGCCGGCCTGAGGGAAATCCATCAGCACGTCGGTGGCTTCCATGATCGCCAGAACCGCCTGGGCTGCGACACGCGGGCTCTTGTCCAGCAGAAAGAGTTCCAGCCTGTCGAGATCATCCAGCGCTTGCTGTGTCCAACTGATGCTGGCCATGGCTCAGGTATGGAGCTTGGGCATCGGCGCGCGTTCGCCACGGGCTCGTTTCGCCATCCATTCCTTGACCTCTTCATGGGTCAGATGGAGACCGGTGCGTTCATACTCTTCGTGCGCCGCGCGCATCTTGTCGAGAAGCGCCTTCCTGCGGGCCTTGCGTTCAACATATTGCGCAATCGCGTCGTTCATGAGCCAGTTGGCAGAGCGGTTTTCGTCCTTGGCGATCGCCTGAAGCTTTTCCTTGAGACCGTCCGCAAGCTTGATGGATGTGCTGGTCGCCATTTGGGGTACTCCTTGGTAGTACCTTATAATACCACAACCGGCTGAATCCCTCAAACGTGCCGCTTGAGCGGGCGTTTGGGGCGGCTTATGGTCCGGCCCCGCATAAACCTCCGACGAAAGTCCTATCGCATGGCTGACCCTGTTCGCGCTCCCGCGGCCCAGGCCCAACAAGGGCACAACGCGTTCGGCGAGCTGCCGACCTGGAATCTCGACGATCTCTATTCCGGCCCGGACTCGGCCGAGCTCAAGCGCGATCTCGACTGGGCGCGGGCCGAGGCCAAGGCGTTCGAGGCCGACTACAAGGGCGGGCTCGACGCGCTCGCCAAGTCGGGGCGGCTCTACGAGGCGATGGCGCGCTCGGAAAAGCTCAGCGACGTCACCGGCCGGCTCGGCTCCTATGCCTATCTGCGCTACGCGCTGGCGACGCAGGACCCCGAGACGGTGAAGTTCCTCGGCGACCTCAACCAGGCGCTCACCGACCTCGCGACGGGCCTTCTGTTCTGGGAGCTGGAGCTCAACCGCATCGACGACGCAGTGCTCGAGGCGGCCTTCGCGACGGATGCGAACCTGGCGCGTTACCGGCACTGGTTCGCGGATCTGCGCAAGGCCAAGCCGTACCAGCTCGACGAGAAGCTCGAGGAGCTGTTCTTCGAAAAATCGGTGACCGGCGCGCAGGCGTGGAACCGGCTGTTCGACGAGACCATGGCGGCGCTGAAGTTCGAGGTCGAGGGCGAGACGCTCTCCATCGAGGCGACGCTGCACCGGCTGTCGGACAGGAACGAGAAGACGCGCGAGGCAGCGTTCCACGGGCTCGGCAAGACGCTCGACGACAATGCGCGGCTGTTCACGCACATCACCAACGTGCTCGCCAAGGACAAGGAAATCTCCGACCGCTGGCGCGGCTACAAGGACATCGCCGACAGCCGCCACATGGCCAATTCGGTGGAGCGCGAGGTGGTCGATGCGCTGGAGACGGCGGTGCGCGCCGCCTATCCGCGGCTCAGCCACCGCTATTACCAGATGAAGGCGAAGTGGTTCGGCAAGGACCAGCTCGAAGCGTGGGACCGCAACGCGCCGCTGCCCACCGCCGACGAGCGCACCTTCGACTGGGACGCCGCCAAGAGCACGGTGCTCGACGCCTATGGGCGCTTCTCACCCAAGCTCCGGGAGGTGGCCGAGCCGTTCTTTGCCAATGGCTGGATCGACGCGCCGGTGCGCGACGGCAAGTCGCCCGGCGCCTTCGCGCACCCCACCGTGCCTTCGGCGCACCCCTATCTGCTGCTCAACTACCTGGGCAAGCCGCGCGACGTGATGACGCTGGCGCACGAGCTGGGGCATGGCGTGCACCAGGTGCTGGCCGGACCGCAGGGGCCGATCCTGAGCAACACGCCGCTGACGCTGGCCGAGACCGCCTCGGTGTTCGGCGAGATGCTGACCTTCCGCGCCATGCTCGACAAGACCACGGACAGGAAGCAGCGCTTCGCCATGCTGTCGAGCAAGGTCGAGGACATGCTCAACACGGTGGTGCGACAGATTGCCTTCTACACCTTCGAGCGTGAGGTCCACACCGCCCGCAAGGCGGGCGAGCTGACGCGCGAGCAGCTCGACCAGATCTGGCTCGACGTGTCGAAAGAGAGCCTCGGACCGGGGGTTCGGCTCAACGAGGGCTATGGCATCTTCTGGAGCTACATCCCGCATTTCATCCACTCGCCCTTCTACGTCTACGCCTATGCCTTCGGCGATTGCCTTGTGAACTCGCTCTATGCCCAGTATGAGAAGGCGAGCGACGGCTTCGCGGAGCGCTATTTCGAGCTGCTGAAGGCCGGTGGGGCAAGGCATCATTCCGAACTGCTGGCACCCTTCGGGCTGGATGCGCGCGATCCGGGATTCTGGTCGCTGGGCCTTTCCATGATCGAACGCCTGATCGGCGAGCTCGCCGAGACGGACGCCAACTGACACTGCCGAGGATCGCCATGAGCAACAATTCGACCGGGACCGAAACGATCTCCGACGAGATGGACTATGCGCAGCACGATGCCACCTGGCACCTGTTCACCCGGCTGGTGAAGTGGGGCATCATCATCTCGGCGGTGGCGATGGTGATCCTCTATTTCCTGATCAATCCCTGATCCTTCGCGCCTCGCGGGAATCGAAAGGGCGGCCCGAAGGCCGCCCTTGTTGCATCCGGTCCGGCGCTCTCAGAAGTGCCAGTTGAGGCCGGCGGTGATCGTATGGGTGGTGAGATGGATGGTCGGATCGGTGCCGGGGCCCGACCAGACATACACCTTGGACCCCAGGTCGGTGTAGCGGTACTGCAGATCGATCGAGAGCTGGTCGGTCGCCGCGAGCTCGAAGCCGCCGCCGACCGTCCAGCCGATATGGGTGGCGCTGGCGGTGTTGGCGGGCGGCGTGCCGAAGGTCGTCTCGCGGGTGGCTCCGCCGAAGGCGACACCGCCGGTCAGGTAGGGCATGAACTGGCCGGCGTCGTAGCCGAGGCGGCTGCGGAACGAGCCCAGCCAGTTGATGGTGTGGGTCGGGCTGCCGAACAGGGCGGCATCCGAGCCGGTGATGTTGGCCCAGTTGAGGTCGAGCTCGAGGCCGCCGACGACCTGCGGGGCGAGGTGGGTGTTGATGCCGGCCTTGACGCCGGCCAGCGCGCCGGAGAGCGTCAGGTCGTTGCCCGGTATCTGCGAGGTGTGATCGGCGAGGCCGGCGCCGTAGCCGACCTGGGCGCCCAGATAGAAGCCATCCCAATTGTAAGCGATGGGTGTCGGCGAGATGATCGGCGGCTGCACGATGACGAGATCTGCCGCGTAGGTGGCCCCGGCGAAGCATAGGCCTGCACACGACAACAAAGCTGTCCTAATACTGTTCCGCATTTTGAGCTCCCACTCATGGATACAGATATGGAGCGCCGGCTTTTGTAGAGAAGCGAGTCGAATCCAGAGCTGGAGGGCGCGCGCCGCGGGAGTCCGGTCGCTTTCCATAAATATTGTTGCACCGTTACATCAGAATCTTGGTTAATAACGCGCGCCGCCCCGGCCTGCCGCGGCCCGGCGCGGAGCGAGGAAAATCCGCGCCCAAAGCGTTGCGCGCGCCGGCAATTTGTGAGACCCATCCGGCCGTATTCCATCCGGGGCATGGGTGGGGCCGGAGACAACCATGAAAATTGCCATCGTGCGCGAGCGTGCCGACGGGGAAACCCGCGTGGCGGCGACGCCGGAGAGTGTTGCCAAGCTGATCGGGCTGGGCGCCAGCGTAGCCATCGAGGCGGGGGCGGGCGCCGCCGCGCGCTTCCCCGACGCCGAGTATGAGAAATCCGGCGCGACCGTGACCAGCGCCGCCGAGGCGGTGAAGGACGCCGATATCGTGCTGTGCGTCAGGCGGCCGGCGGCCGCCGGGCTGAGCGGCGTCAAGCCGGGCGCGCTGGTGGTCGGCACCATGGACCCCTATGGCCATGAGGGCGAGATCGAGGCGCTGGCCAAGGCCGGCGTCACCGCCGTGGCGATGGAGTTCATGCCGCGCATCACGCGCGCGCAGGTGATGGACATCCTGTCGAGCCAGGCCAACCTCGCCGGCTACCAGGCGGTGCTGGACGCCGCCGTGGCGTTCGACCGGGCCATGCCGATGATGATGACGGCGGCCGGCACGGTGCGGCCGGCCAAGGTGTTCGTGATGGGCGCTGGCGTCGCGGGGCTGCAGGCCATCGCCACGGCGAAGCGCCTCGGCGCGGTGGTGAGCGCCACCGACGTGCGGGCGGCGGCCGGCGAGCAGGTGGAATCGCTGGGCGCCAAGTTCATCATGACCGACGCGCTCAAGGACGCTTCGGGTTCGGGCGGCTATGCGCGCGAATTGACCGCCGAGGAGAAGGCGGCACAGGCCGAGCTCACCGCCAGCCATATCGCCAAGCAGGACATCGTCATCACCACGGCGCTGATCCCCGGCCGGCCGGCGCCCAAGCTGGTGACGGCGGCGATGGTCGAGAGCATGCAGCCCGGTTCGGTGATCGTCGATCTCGCGGCCGAGCGCGGCGGCAATGTCGAGCTGACGCGGCCCGACGAGATCGTCACCACGCCCAACGGCGTGACCATCGTCGGCTACCGCAACGTGCCGGCGCGCCTCGCCACCTCGGCCAGCGCGCTTTACGCGCGCAACCTCGTCGCCTTCCTCGAGACCATGTTCGACAAGAAGACCAAGGCCTTCGCCATCGACTGGGACGATGAGCTGGTCAAGGCGACCGTGCTGACGCGGGACGGCGCGATCGTCCACCCCAACATCAAAGCCGCAGCCTGACGGAGCCGCCTCATGGAAATGATCGATCCCTTCACCTTCCGGCTGGCCATTTTCGTCTTGGCCATCTTCGTCGGCTACTTCGTCGTCTGGTCGGTGACGCCGGCCCTGCACACGCCGCTGATGAGCGTCACCAACGCCATTTCCTCGGTGATCGTGGTGGGCGCGCTGCTCGCGGTGGGCGTGCCGCTGGCGGCCGACGCCAACTGGGTGAGCAAGGTCTTCGGCTTCATCGCCCTGGTCTTTGCCAGCGTCAACATCTTCGGCGGGTTCCTCGTCACCCAGCGCATGCTGGCCATGTACAAGAAGAAGGGCTGACGCCAGATGATCAACGCCAATATCGCCGCGCTGCTCTATCTCGTCGCCGGCGTGCTCTTCATCCTGGCGCTGCGCGGGCTGTCGCATCCGGCCTCGTCGCGGCGCGGGAACCTGTTCGGCATGATCGGCATGGCCATCGCCATCGCCACGACGCTCGCCGTGTCGGGCGTCAGCGATGTCACGAGTTGGGCGCTGATCGTCGTCGGCATCGCCATCGGCGGCGGCATCGGCGCGTGGATGGCGCGCACGGTCAAGATGACCGACATGCCGCAGCTCGTCGCCGCCTTCCACTCGCTGGTCGGGCTTGCCGCCGTGTTCGTCGCGGCCGGCGCGCTCTATGCGCCCGAGGCCTTCGGCATCGGCGAGGTCGGGCACATCCACACGCAGGCGCTGATCGAGATGTCGATCGGCGTCGCCATCGGCGCCTTCACCTTCACCGGCTCGGTGATCGCCTTCGCCAAGCTCAACGGCAATATGAGCGGCAAGCCGATCCTGTTGCCCATGCGGCACCTGCTGCATCTCGTCCTCGGCCTCGTGCTGGTGGCGCTGGTGGTGTGGTTCGCCGTGAGCGGCGAGGCGTGGCTGTTCTGGGTCGTCACGGCGCTGGCGCTGGTCCTGGGCGGGCTGATGATCATCCCCATCGGCGGCGCCGACATGCCGGTGGTGGTCTCCATGCTCAACTCCTATTCGGGCTGGGCGGCGGCGGGCATCGGCTTCACGCTGGGCAATACGGCGCTGATCATCACCGGCGCGCTGGTCGGCTCGTCGGGCGCCATCCTCAGCTACATCATGTGCAAGGCGATGAACCGCAGCTTCATCTCCGTGATCCTCGGCGGCTTCGGCGGCGACGACGCTGCCGCGGCGGCGGCGGGCGAGGAGGAGACGCGGCCGGTGAAGCAGGGCTCGGCCGACGACGCGGCGTTCATGATGAAGAATGCCGGCAAGGTCATCATCGTGCCCGGCTACGGCATGGCGGTGGCGCAGGCCCAGCACGCGCTGCGCGAAATGGCCGACCTGCTCAAGGCCGAGGGCGTCGAGGTCAAATACGCCATCCACCCGGTGGCCGGCCGCATGCCGGGGCACATGAACGTGCTGCTGGCCGAGGCCAACGTGCCCTATGACGAGGTGTTCGAGCTCGAGGACATCAATTCCGAGTTCGCGCAGACCGACGTCGCCTTCGTCATCGGAGCCAACGACGTGACCAACCCGGCGGCCAAGACCGACAAGACCTCGCCGATCTACGGCATGCCGGTGCTCAACGTCGAGGACGCTGGAACGGTGCTCTTCATCAAGCGCGGCATGTCGGCGGGCTATGCGGGCGTGCAGAACGAGCTGTTCTTCCGCGACAACACGATGATGCTGTTCGGCGACGCCAAGAAAATGACCGAGGACATCGTCAAGGCGCTCGGCCACTGACGCGCAAAGACGTTTGCGGCGTTGGGGCCAATGGCCCCACCCTCATCCGGCTTCGCCACCTTCTCCCGTCAAGGGAGAAGGCAATAGAGCCGAGACGTTGAGACGAGCGGCCTTCTCCCCTCGCGGGAGAAGGTGCCCGAAGGGCGGATGAGGGGGAGCCGCTGACACGGTGGGGCCTTTGCATTTGCCGGCCGCCACACACCCACATGTCGTCACGTTTGTGGCGCACAAGGCGCCGGACGAGGGCAGGCGCGTTGCGGGTTTTCCGGGGATTGTGGCGGCGGATCGGGCTTGCGACCTTCGTCGCCGGGCTGGTGCTGTCGCCCAACCTCGTCGACGCCGTCAAGGTGCTGCGGCTCGCCGGCGAGGGCGCCATCGCCGAGTACCGGCTGCGCTTCGTGCCGCCCGAACGCTATGCCGAGGAGATCGCGACGGCGCTCGCCGTGGGCGATGGCGACATGGCGCGGGCGCTGCTGGCGCTGGCGGCCAGCCAGGGCGTCGTCGTGTCGGCGGAATTGCAGGCCGAGGTCGCGGCGCTGCCGGCGGTCGATCTGGGCCATGTCGCGGCGCAGGGCTGGAACTGCATCGTCAACGGCGATTTCGACAGCGAGGCGGGCTTCGCCTGCGTCGTCGCCACCGACCTCACCAGCATCGGCGACGTGCGCGACCTCGTGGCTGAGGGCGGCAATTATGTCATGGGCCAGCCGGTCAACTATTTCACGCTCGGCATCTCGGCGGTCGGGCTGTCGCTGACGGCGGCGACCATCGGCACCGGCGGCGGCATGCTGCCGCTGAGGGTCGGCGCCTCCTTCCTCAAGGCGGTGCACAAGGCGGGGAGGCTCCCGCCGCGCCTCGCGCGCGAAATGGGCACGCTCCTCGCGCGCAGCGTCAACGGCGCGGCGGTGGACGAGGCGATGATGCTGGCGCGCAGCCTGCGCTTCGGCGAGTTGCAGCGGCCGCTCGGCCGGCTGTTCGACCCGGCGAGCGTGGCGCGGGTGACCGACCTTGCCACCGACATGGGCCGCATCGGCCAGGTCGGCGGCGTGCGGGCGATGAAGCTCAGCATCGAGGCCGCCGACACGACGCGCGACGTCAAGGTGCTGGCGAAAACCGCCGAGAAATACGAGGGTACCTTTCCGGCGGTGATGAAGATGCTCGGCAAGGGCGCCGTGCGTCTCGCCGACCTCGTCTGGCGCATCGGTGGGTGGATCGTCGCCGCGGCGCTGTGGCTGTTGTCGATGGCGTGGTTCGTGCTGCGCGCGACGACGGCGACCGCCCGCGTCACGGCGCGCGTGCTGCGGCCGCGGCGGCGGCGTGCCGTATCCGCATGACGACGAGCGCCATGAGCGCCGCGATGATGGGTGGGGCGGCGGGCAGCAGCAGCAGGCCCAGTGGTCGCACCGCCAGCGGCAGGACGAAGGCGGCGAACAGCACGGTCTTCTCGTAAGGCAGGAAGCCGCCGGCGCGGCCCGCGCTCAGCAGCACGGCGAGCGGAAGGGCGAGCAGCGTCAGGTCGTAGTCGAGCGCGAAGGGTGTCGCCAGCAGCGTGCCGGTGACGCACAGCGCCATGAGCAGCGGCGCGGACGCCGCGCGGGCATGGTGCCAGACCAGCATGAGGACGGCGAGCGCGGCGGCGGTCTGCGCCAGCAGCGCCGCCGGCGCGGGCACATGCCAGAGCCGCAGGGCGGCGTAGAGGCTCACCATCTTGGCCGGCTCGACGAAGCCGTCGGCGAGGGTCTGCTGCACGAGGCCGAGGCCGCCGAGAAAGGCCGCCCAACTGGCACCGCCGAGGACGAGCCAGGAGAGGGCGACGAGCAGCGCGGCGCCGGCCGCGGCGCCGGCGAAGGCGCGCCAGCGGCCCGAAAAGGCGAGCACGAACGGGATCAGTATGGCGAGCTGCGGCTTGTAGATCATGGCGCCGAGCAGCAGGCCGGCGAGCAGCGGCCGCCGGTCGAGGCAGAGGCAGGCGAGCGCGAACAGCGCCGCGCTCAGAAAGCCGTTCTGGCCGTGCCCGGCATTGATGATGAGGGCCGGAAAGGCGAGGCAGGCGGCGAGCTCCAGCGGGGCGAGCCCGCCGAGCAGCCGGCGCAGGGCGAAAAGCAAGGGCGTGACCGTCGCGACGAGCCAGACGCTCAGCGCCGCGCCATAGGGCAGCAGCGCCAGCGGCAGGCAGGCCAGCAGGAAAACCGGCGGATAGAAGAAGCCGAAATAGCCGGTCGGGGCGCCGCCCGTCACGGCGGCCTGCACGCCGGCATGGGCGACGACGTCGTAGGCGAGGGCTGGCGTGCCGTCCAGCGCCAGCCGGGAGGCGGACCAGAAGCTGAGGAAGTCGGTGCCGAGCGGCTTGCCGAGGGGATCGAGATTATTGCGGGCGCCGAGGGTCCAGAACAGCCCGAGCGCGATCTCGAAGGCGCCGAGGATGGCGGCATAGGCGAGCACCCGCTGGCGGTCGAGCCAGTCGCCCGAGCGCAGCGCCGCCACCAGCCTTGCCCGCATCGTCCCGCGCTCCGCCATCATGACGAAACCCTAGCGGCGTGCCATTGAGGAAGGCTGAATGACGGTAACAGCGCCGTGCCTGCTTGCACGGGCGCGCCGGCGGCGCCATCTGTGGCGCATGCGCACGATCAAGATCGACCTATACACCGATGTCGTCTGCCCGTGGTGCCTCATCGGCTCGGCGCGGCTCGATACGGCCATTGCCGGGTTGCCCGAGGGGGTGACGGCCGATGTCGAGAACCATCCCTTCTATCTCGACCCGACGACGCTGCCTGAGGGCTATGACGTCGGCGAGATGCTGCGCAGCAAATACGGGCGCGACCCCGCGGAGATCTGGGCGCGGGCCGAAGGCGAGGCGCAGAAATCGGGGATCGCACTCGACCTGTCGCAACAGCCGCGCACGTTCCCGACGCAGAAGGCGCATACGCTGGTGCGGCTGGCGCGGCCCAAGGGCACGCAGCACGCGCTCGCCAACGCCATCGCCGGCGCCTATTTCCTCGACCATCGCCAGGTGAACGAGGACGAGGTGCTGGCCGGGATCGCGGTGGCGCACGGCTTCACCCGCGACGAGGCGCTGGCCGACATGCACGACGCGCACGAGCTGGCCGCAACGCACGAGCTGGCGACTGCGGCGGCGCAGCAGGGCATTCGCGGCGTGCCGTTCTTCATCTTCGACAATCGTTTCGCAGTGTCGGGGTGCCAGCCGCAGGAGGTGTTCGGCATGGCCTTCGAGAAGGCACTGGCGCCCGACGCTTGATCGGCGGGGCCGGCGCGGGCCAGATAGGGGCAAAGGAATCGCCCGCGATGAAATGGCTGCGCCGGATCGCCCTTGTTCTCGTCGTCCTCGTCGCCGTCGCCTATGCGGGCGGCATGGCCTATCTCTATTTTTTCCAGCGCAGCTTCCAGTACGAGCCGGAGGGCAAGTTCCTCGCCCTCGGCGAGACGGCGCTCAAGACCGCCGAGCAGGTCGAGATCCCTACCGCCAACAGCGAGCGCATCCGCGGCTGGTACGCGCCGCCGGCGCCGGGCAAGCCGGTCATCGTCTATTACAAGGGCAATGCCGGCAGCTTCGCGCGCGAGCATGAGCGCTTCGAGCAGTTCGAGGCGGACGGCTACGGTTTCCTCGCTTTCGACTATCGCGGCTTTCCGGCCTCGCCGGGCGTGCTCAACCAGGAGAACGTGCTGAAGGACGCCATCGCGGCCTTCGCCTTTGCCGACGCCAAGGGCTTTCCCGTGGTGATCTGGGGGCGCTCGCTCGGCTCGGGGCCGGCCACCTATGTGGCGAGCCAGCGCCGGGCGGCGGCGCTGCTGCTCGAGACGCCCTTCGATTCGGCCGTGTCCGTGGCGCGCGACCGCTACGGCTTCTTTCCCGTCGATGTGCTGATGCAGGACCAGTATCCGGTGGACCAGTGGATCGCCGGGGTGGAGGAGCCGGTGTTCGTCGCGCATGGCACGGCCGACACGACCATCGGCGTCGCGCATGGCGAGCGCGTCTACGACCTCGCGCCCAACAAGGCAGGGCTGTGGATCGAAGACGGGGCCGGCCATTCCGACATGTGGGCGCGCGGCATCTGGGCGCGGGCGCAGGCGTTCTTCGCCGCGGCGCTCGAATGAAAACGCCGGCCTTGGGGGCCGGCGTCTCAAAACTTCGTGGTGTGACCCGGATTACTTGAGGGTCAGGCGCGTCCAGGTCCACGACCAGTTGACGCCGATGGTGCCGGTGACCGACCAGGGCTGCAGCGCGATCGACTTCTTGGAGCCGCCGATCAGCCAGTTGCCGCCGAGGCCGACGCCGAGGCTGGCTTCCGCCGAGGCGCCGACATAGGTGCCGGCGAGGGCGTTCTTGGGCACGTCCTTGGTCGCGGCGAAGACCAGCCAGGCGATCTTGCCGCCGCCGGTGACGCCGAGGTCGATGCCGAGCTTGTCGATGGCGCCCTGATAGACCTCGGTCTTGTGGCCCTTGCGGGTGAACTTGCAGGTCACGTCCTTGGACGAGCCGAAGATCAGGCCGACACCGGGCTCGACGTCGCAGGAGAGCACGCCGACCTGCACATGGCTGGCGGCCTGCGCCGCGCCAGCGGTGGTGAATGCCATGGCGGCGACGGCCGCGGCAGCGATGAGTTTCTTCATTTCTTCAGTACCCTCAACAGGTTTCGAGTTGTTTGACGCGTTCCGGTAGGCTCCGGAAACACTCCCTAGGTCACTGGTCGAACGCAAGGCGCCGCCCGAGGGCGGCGCAAACTGAGCTTTACGAGCGGGCGGCGGGACGGGCTGCGGCCGACGGCGCGGCGGGCAGGCCGCCCTCGCGCTGGGCGCGCTTGCGGGCCAGCTTGCGGGCGCGCCGCACGGCCTCGGCCTTCTGGCGGGCCTTCTTCTCGGACGGCTTCTCGTAGTAGTTGCGGAGCTTCATCTCGCGGAAGACGCCTTCGCGCTGCAGCTTCTTCTTCAGCGCGCGCAGCGCCTGATCGACATTGTTATCGCGAACAACTACTTGCAAGCGGAACCGCCCTTCGTAAATCGTATCTCGTGGTTTGAATTCGAGCGCGTTCGCCAAGGGCAATCGCGCCGACCAGCCAAGCCGGTCACCGTGGAGGCGGCTTATAGTGGAAGCCGAGGCCCTTGTCCACGGGGGTTTTTACCAAAATATGCCTATTTCCCGGCCGTTCTGGCCGAATGAACGGCTTCGGCCGCGACTCGTTCCATTTCAGGCCGAGCGCGGCCGGGGGACGACGCGGTTGAGGTGGCCCATCTTGCGGCCGGGCCGCGCCTCGGCCTTGCCATAGGCGTGGGGGCGGATGCCGGCGCCGAGGCCGGCCGGAATCATGGCGATCTCGCTGCCGACGAGGTTCTCCATCACCACGTCGGCGAGCCGCGTGGGGTCGCCCAGCGGCCAGCCAGCGACGGCCCTTATATGCTGCTCGAACTGGTCGGTGACGCACACGGCCTCGGTCCAGTGCCCGGAATTGTGGACGCGCGGGGCGATCTCGTTGACGACGAGGCTGCCGTCGGCGAGCACGAAGAACTCGACGCCGAGCACGCCGACATAGGCGAGCGCCGTGGCGATGGCAGCGGCATGGGCCTGCGCCGCCGCCGCGGTGGCGGCCGGCACGCCGGCGGGAACGGTCGAGGTGGCGAGGATGCCGTCGCGATGGACGTTGCGCGCCGGATCGAAGGCGGCGGTGGCGCCGTCCGCGCCGCGCGCGAGAACCACCGAAATCTCGCAGGTGAAGGGCACCAGCGCCTCGAGCACCAGCGGGTGCGGCCGCAGTTCGGCAAACGCGGCTTCCGCCTCGGCCAGCGAGGCGACCTGGCGCTGGCCCTTGCCGTCATAGCCGAGCCGCGTGGTCTTGAGGATGGCGGGGCCGCCGAGCGCGGCGAGGGCGGGGGCGAGGTCCGCCAGCGTGTGGATGGCGCGGTGCGGGGCGACGGGGATGCCGAGGCCGCCGATGAAGGTCTTTTCGGCCAGCCGGTCCTGGGCGACGGCGAGCGCATTGGCGCCGGGGCGCAGCGGCTTGAGGCCCGCGAGAAATTCGGCCGTCGCCGCCGGCACGTTCTCGAACTCGTAGGTGACGACGTCCACCGCGGCGGCGAAGGCGGCGAGGGCCTGCCGGTCGTCATAGGCGGCGACGGTGCGGCGCGGCGTCACGTCGAAGGCGGGGCTCTGGGGGTCGGGGCAGTAGACATGCGCCCTCAGCCCCAGCCGGGCGGCGGCGAGGGCCAGCATGCGGCCGAGCTGGCCGCCGCCGAGGATGCCGATGGTGGCGCCGGGCGGCAGCGGCTCAGTCATTTTTGCGGGGGGTCTCGGCGACGCTCTCGGTCTGCTCGCGGCGGAAGGCGTCGAGCCGGTCGGCCAGCGCGGCGTCGCCCAGCGCCAGCACGGCGGCAGCGAGCAGGGCCGCATTGGTGGCGCCGGCCTCGCCGATGGCCAGCGTGCCGACGGGAATGCCGGCCGGCATCTGCACGATGGAGAGCAGGCTGTCTTCGCCGCTCAGCGCCCGGCTCTGCACAGGCACGCCGAAGACCGGCAGCGGCGTCATGGCGGCGATCATGCCGGGCAGGTGGGCGGCGCCGCCGGCGCCGGCGATGATGACCTTGAACCCGGCCGCGCGCGCGCCTTTGGCGAAGGCGACGAGCCGGTCGGGCGTACGATGGGCGGAAACGATGCGGTCGTCGTGGGCGATGCCGAGGGCATCGAGGGTCACGGCGGCCCGCTGCATGGTCGCCCAGTCGGACTGGCTGCCCATGACGATCGCGACAAGCGGCGTGCCGGCCATGTCAAACCCCTCGTGAAAGCGGGCGTGTAGCGAAATTCGCCCCCCGCCTCAAGCGATGATGTCGGGCAGCAGCAGGTTCTCGAGCTGCACGATGCGGTCCTTGAGGGCGAGCTTGCGCTTCTTGAGGCGCTGGATCAGCATCTGGTCGGCGAGGCCCGAGGCAGCGAGGGTGTGGATGGCGGCGTCGAGGTCGGCGTGCTCCTGCCGCTTGGCGGCGAGCTCGAGGCCGAGGGCGGCTTCCTGTTCCTTGCTCAGCGACAGCATGGCTATCCCCGTCGGGCCCGGCGGCCGGGCCGTTTCCGCCGATCGTTAGCGCATCGGCGGGGCGTTTCACACAGCTTTCGCACGCCTGCGCGAGGACATCGACAACCCATCCGGCTTTTCCTAACATCGCCCTGTTCGCAATGCTTGCAAGGAGTTGTCATGACGACTGAAGGCCATATTGCCGCGCTTGAACGCCGGCATAAGGAACTCGAGCGCCAGATTGACGACGAGATGAACCACCTCTCCCGAGACGACATGACCATAGCGGCACTCAAGCGCAAGAAACTCGAAATCAAGGACGAGCTGCGAAAGTTGCAGGAAGCCGCCGCCGAGACGGCTTAGAAGCGAATCAGGCCCAGGTCCTCCCCTGGGCCTTTTCATTTCCGGGGCCTATGCGGCGGCACCGGGGAAGACGCCGAGCCAGCCGTCATAGACGAGCTTCAGGGCGATGAAGAACACCAGCACATAGGCGATCTGGTAGAAGGCCTTCGCCGAGATGCGCCGCACCAGGTAGACGCCGAGCAGCATGACGACGATGGCGATCGGCGCGAGCATGAGCCCCACTTCGAGATTGGCCACCGAAAGCTGGCCGAGGAAGTAATAGGGGATCAGCTTGCTGGCGTTGAGGGCGGCGAAAAAGACCACCGTCGTGCCCGAATAGATGTTGGGCGGCAGGCGCTGGGGCAGCAGGTAGATCTGGGCCGGCGGGCCGCCGGTGTGGCTGATGAAGCTGGTGAGCCCGGCGACGCCGCCCCAGAACACGCCCCACGGGGTGGAGACGGGGGCGCCCGCGGCCAGCCGCCGGCGCCAGGGCAGCACGGCATCGAGGATGAAGAGCAGCGTGATGATGCCGACGAGCAGCAGCACGGCGGCGTCGGAGATGACGCTCCACAGCGCCCAGCCGATGAGCGTGCCGACGAGCCCGCCGGCCAGCATGATGCGCACGTTGCGCCAGTGCACCTCGCGCCGGAAGGCGGCGAGGCCGATGACGTCCATCACGAGGAGCAGCGGCAGCAGCAGGCCGGCGGCGTCGCGGGCCGGCATCACCAGCGCGAGGATCGGCACGCCGACCATGCCGAGGCTGCCGAGCAGGCCGGACTTGCTGAGCGCGATGATGACGACCGCCGTCACGGCGAGAAACCAGAACCAGGGATCGAGCATGGGGGGGCGTCTCGGGGCAGGCGGCAGGCCCGCCACGGGAGCCCGCGCCGCCGGCAATGTCAAGCGGGGGCGCCGGCCTATTCGGCGGCGCGGCCCTCGTCGCGGGCGCGGGCTTCGGCCGCCTCGCGGTCGGCCTGCATGACCTGGTTGAGCATTTCGGTCGAGTGGCGGACGAAGCCGATATAGGCGTCGTTGTCGTCGCGCAGCGCGTAGGATTCGTGCAGCAGGCGCTCGTCGTGCGCCTCGAAGGTGAGCGCCATCCGGCGCGCCGCCGCCGGCGAATGGCCGAGGTCGATCAGCGCCTTCTCGCCGAGCGCGATGGCGCCGCGGAACGTCTCGCGCTCGAAGGTCTCGATGCCGAGCGCCATCAGCTTGTGGGCGTGGGCCCGATCGACGGCGCGGGCGGCGATGCGGGCGTTGGGGAAATGCCGGCGCACCAGCTCGGCGATGGCGAGGATGCGCTCCTCGCCGGCGACGGTGATGACGATCATCGCCGCCTCGGCGGCGCCGGCGGCACGCAGGATGTCGAGGCGGCCGCCATCGCCGTAGAACACCTTTACACCAAAGCGCCGCATCAGCTCGATCTGCGCGGGGTCGTCGTCGATGAGGGTCATGGCGTAGCCCTGCGCGCGCAGCAGGCGGGTGAAGATCTGGCCGAAGCGGCCATAGCCGAGCACGATGATGTCGCCGGTGGGGGGCAGGCCGTCGGGGACGCCCGGCGGCGGCCGGCGCGCATTGAGGCCGGGCACCACGACGCGGTCGAAGAGCAGCAGCAGGAACGGGGTGAGGGCCATCGACAGGCCGACCACCACGGCCCAGGTCTGGTGCGTCGCCTCGTCGAGGAGGGCCGCGGACTGGGCGAATTCGAGCACCACGAAGGCGAACTCGCCGGCCTGCGAGAGCAGGAGGGCGAGCAGCAGCCGGTCGGCGACGTGCATGCGGAAGAAGGTGGCGATGACGTAGAGCACGCCGATCTTGATGCCGACGATGACGACCACGAGGCTCAGCACGCGCAGCGGGTCGGCGATGAGCGCCGAAAAGGCGATGCCCATGCCCACCGAGATGAAGAACAGCCCGAGCAGCAGGCCCTTGAACGGCTGGAGGTTGCTTTCGAGCTCGTGGCGATACTCGCTGTCGGCGAGCAGCACGCCGGCGAGGAAGGCGCCGAGCGCCGGCGACAGGCCGAGCCACGAGGTGCCGAAGGCGGCGCCGATGACGAGCAGCAGGCCGAGCGCGGTGAAGCCCTCGGGCACCTTGGCGCGCGCCACCCAGCGCATCGCCAGCGGCATGAGATAGCGCGAGGCGAGGGTCACGGCGACGAAGCCGCCGACGATGACCAGCGCGATCCACCAACTGAAGGGGTTGGTGACGACATTGGCCGCGTCCTCGAGGTTGTGGCCGAGGTCGGGGGTGCCGCGGCGCGTGGCGGCGAGCACCGGGATGAGCGCCAGCACGGCGATGACGGCGATGTCCTGCACCAATAGCGTCACCAGCGTGGCGCGGCCGGTATCGGTGACCGTCAGCGTACGCTGCTCGATGGTCTGCATGGCGATGGCGGTGGACGACATGGCGAGGGCGAGGCCGATGACCAGCGCCGCCTGCCAGCTCGCGCCGACGACCAGCACGGCGAGCGCGATGACGAGGCCGGTGCCGACGAGCTGGGTGACGCCGAGGCCGAGGATCTTGTGACGCAGGCGCCAGAGCTCGAGCGGGTGCACCTCGAGCCCGATGAGGAACAGCATCACCACGACGCCGAATTCGGACACGGCGCGGATGTCGGCGGTTTCGGAGATGAGGCCGAGGCCGTAAGGGCCGACAGCGACGCCGGCGGCGAGATAGCCGAGCACCGTGCCGAGGCCGAGCCATTTGAACAGCGGCACCAGGGCGACGGCGACGACCAGCAGCACCAGGACTGTGAGGAGGGGGCTGCCGGTCATGGATCACCCCCTCTGGCTCAAGCCCGTATCAGTCCCGCTCGGCAGTATCGCTGTTGAGCGACTTCAGCTTGGCGAACACCGAATCGGCGTCGATCTCCTCGTCGTGCTCGGGCCGGTGGGCCTCGCCGGGCTGCGGCAGGTCGGTGGCGCCGGTGCGGCCATTGGCGGTGGCCAGCGCCTCCTCGGCGGTGAGCAGCATGGTGCCGGTATCGGCCTCGTCGGGCGCCGTCGCGCCCTTGTCGGCACGCTTCACCTCGAGGTCGAGGTCGATCTGGGAACACAGGCCCAGCGTCACCGGGTCCATGGGCTGGATGTTGGCGGCGTTCCAGTGGGTGTTGTCGCGCACCGAATCGATGGTCGATTTGGTGGTGCCGACGAGGCGCATGATCTGCGCGTCCTTGAGCTCGGGATGGTTGCGCAGCAGCCAGCGGATGGCGTTGGGGCGCTCGTTGCGCCGCGAAATGGGGGTGTAGCGCGGCCCCTTGCGCTTGGCCGCGGCGACGCGGACCTTGGGGTCGGAGAGCTTCAGGCGGTAGGCGGGATCGGCCTCGGCCTTCTCGATCTCCTCGCGGGTGAGCTGGCCGTTCTGGATGGGGCTCACGCCCATGATGCCGCCGGCCACGTCGCCATCGGCGACGCCCTGCACCTCGAGGGGGTGCAGGCCGCAGAAGGCCGCGATCTGCTCGAAGCTCAGGGAGGTGTTATCGACCAGCCAGACGGCCGTCGCCTTGGGCATCAACAGGGTCGTCGCCATGATAAACTCGCTTTCCGGTGCGGCCGGGCTTCACCGGCTCGCCCGCCATTCGGCACGATGCTGAAGGGGGATTGGCGGCAATATATGGGGTTGTCGCGCGGTTTTCAACGATTTCCGAAGCCGGTGACGAGGACGATCTTGCCGAAGTGGCGGCGGTCGGCCAGGGCGCGGTGCGCCTCGGCCGCTTCGGCCAGCGGCAGGTGCCGGATGCGCGGGCGCGGCAGGGCGTTGCCGGCGAGGGCGGGCCAGATGTGCCGGCGCAGATGCGCGGCGATGGCGGCCTTCGCCGCGGCCGGCTGCGGCCTCAGGGTCGAGCCGGAGAGGGTCAACTGGCGCGCCACCAGCTTGTTGAGCGCCAGCGTGGCGGCGCCAGCGGCAAGGGTGGCGACCAGCACGATGTGGCCGCCGCGCGCCACGGCGTCGAGATGGCGGGCGGTGGCGGCGCCGCCGAGCATGTCGAGCACGCGGTCGGCGCCCGTGCCACCGGTCAGCGCGCGGGTGCGGGAAACGACGTCCTCGGCGTCGTGGCGGATGATCTTGGTCGCGCCCAGGGTGGCGACGTAGTCGGCCTTCTCGGCCGAGCCGACGACGGCGATGGGCTCGGCGCCGACGATGCGCGCGAGCAGGATGGCGGCGCCGCCGAGGCCGCCGGCGGCGCCGGTGATGAGCAGGCTCATGCCCTCTGCAAGGCCGACGCGCAGCACCAGCGTCTGGGTCAGGGTGAACCAGCATTCGGGCAGGGCGGCGGCATCGGCGAGCGCCCAACCGTCCGGGACGGGCAGCACCTGGCCGGCGGGCACCGCGACATAGTCGGCATAGCCGCCGCCATTGGTCAGCGCCACCACCTGGTCGCCGATGCGCCAGTCGCCGGCCGGCACGGCGATCTCGCCGGCGACTTCGAGGCCGAGCAGCGGCGAGTGGCCCGGCGGCGGCGGATAGGCGCCGCGGCGCTGGGCGAGGTCGGGGGCGTTGACGCCGGCGGCGGCGACGCGGATCAGCACCTCGCCGGGGCCGGGCTGCGGCACCGGCAGGCGGGCGGGCCGCAGCAGTTCGGGCGGGCCGGGCTCCGTGGCGACGATGGCGGTCATCTCGGTCGGCAGCATGGCGACAGCTTGCGCGGGATTGGACTTGTTCCGCAAGGCGCCGGCGCTAGAATTCCGCCGCAAGACGGAGCGGCGCGATGTTCGATGACGAGTCCCCCAAAAAGCCCAAGGTCCACGAGATCGGCATGGTCCTCGACGCGCTGTCGGTGGAGGAATTGACCGACCGCATCGCGCTGCTCGAAGTTGAGATCGCGCGCCTGCGCGCCGCCATCGACAGCAAGCGGCAGAGCAAATCCGCCGCCGACGCGTTCTTCAAGCTCTAGAAATCCGGCAGCGACTGGGACAGCGTTCCACCGAGGCGTAGCGGGCTGAGGCGGGTGGTGAGCCCGGTCCTGGCATCGGTCTCGATGGCGATGCCGCACAATGTCGCCTCGCCCTCGGCGGGGACGAACCGGCCGTTGGGAATGCCGGTCAGGAAGCGGTTGAGCGGCTCGTCGACGTCGACGCCGATCACCGAGTCGAAGTCGCCGCACATGCCGGCATCGGCCATCAGCGCCGTGCCGCCCTTGAGGATGCGCGCATCGGCGGTGGGGATATGCGTGTGCGTGCCGACCACCAGCGAGGCGCGGCCGTCGAGGAAAAAGCCCATCGCCTGGATCTCGGACGTCGCCTCGGTGTGGAAATCGACGATGACGGCGTCGGCCTGCTCGCCCAGCGGGCAGGCGGCGATGGCGGCTTCGACGGCGCGGAACGGGTCGTCCACCGGGTGCATGAAGACGCGGCCCTGGGCGTTGATCACCAGCACGCGGTGGCCGTTGCGGCCTTCGACGAGATTGGCGCCACGGCCCGGTGCTTCCGGCGCGAAATTGAGGGGGCGCAGCAGGGTGGGCTCGCGGGCGATGTAGCTCACCGTGTCGCGCTGGTCCCAGGCGTGGTCGCCCAGCGTCACCACATCGGCGCCGGCGGCGCGCAGATCGTTGAAGTGGCCTTCGGCGAGGCCGCGCCCGTGGCTGGCGTTCTCGCCGTTGACGACGACGAAATCGAAGCCGTGATCGGCGATGAGCCGGGGCAGGCGGTCGGTGACGGCATCGCGGCCGGCGCGGCCGACGACGTCGCCCAGAAACAGCAGCTTCATGCGGCGACCCGCGTGAAGTGGCGGGCCCCGGCCTCGGTGATGACGGTGTCGAGCGGCACGTCGTGGGCGTCGCGCGGGATCGAGTCCAGCTCCTGCGCGGCGAAGGCGAGGCCGACGAGGCGCGGCTTCTTGCCGAGCCGCTCCAGCGTGCGGTCGTAATAGCCGCCGCCATAGCCGAGCCGCGTGCCTTTGGCGTCGAAGCCGAGCAGCGGCATGAGGATCACGTCGGGCTCGACCTCGGGCGCGGTCTCGGCGGGGGCGAGCGTGCCGAAGCCGGCCTCGTAGAGGGGCGTGCCCTGCTCCCACAGGCGCAGGACGAGCGGCAGCTCGTCGCCCATGACGACGGGCAGGCAGACCGGCTGGAAGGCGTCCATGAGGCGGATGATGATGGGCTGGCAGTCCATCTCGTCCTTGATGCGCCAGTAGCCGGCGACGACGTCGCCGGGCGCGAGGGGGATGGCGTCGAAGAAGTGCTGCGCGACGAGCTGCGCCGCGTCGGGGCGCGTGGCGTGGGTGATGGCGGCGCGGGTGGCGCGTGCCTTGAGCCTCAGGGCGGCCTTCGCCTCTTCGATCTGGGGGTCCGCCAACCGACGCTCCGACTCATCAGGTGCCGCCCTGGCCGTGGGATAGTCGATCCCGGGAACCTACTCACGTAGGTGGGCGCCGTGTGTCCGAACCCACGGGTCCGGTCAGGGACAGCTCCCTTAAGGATCGATAAGGCCCCGGGGATGTGATGATCCGCACGCACCGGGCAGCAGGCCGAATATAGGCGCGAAGCAGCGGCGAGGCAAAGGGCTCATTCGGGCTTGTCGAACAGCCGCACCCAGTCAACGCTGGCGTGCACGATCCGCAACACCAGAACGTCGCCGTCCGCGACGGTATAGAGGATGTTGTGCGAAACATGCGGCAGCAGCCGAACGGGCGGGCGGATGTCGGTGCGCTCGCGCCCGAGCCGGGGGTGTGTCGCGAGGTGGTCGAGCGCGTCGAGCAGGCCGATGGCGTAGATTTCGGCCTGGCGGCGCCCGAAATTTTGCAGGCCATAGAGATAGATTTGTGCGAAGTCGTCGTCCGCCTCAGGCGACGTTCTTCTTGCCATCGCGCTCCCCCAGCATCGCGGCGGCCTCTGTGCGCGCGTACTGCATCAGTTGCTCGCGATCCCTGGAGCTTACGCCGCTGGCAAGCGCGCTGTCGACGACCGCCTGCAGGGCGGCCAGCCGTCCCTGATCCTGGTCCCGCCGCAGCAGGTCGCGCACGTAGTCGCTGGCGTTGGCGTAGCGGCCGGTGGCGACTTGATCGTCCACCCAGTCCTTCATCTGCTGCGGCAAAGATACGTTCATGGTGGCCATGGGCGGTCTCCTTTGGCAGAATTGTAGCAAGGATTGGCAAAGATTGCCATCCTACATACATCTCTTGGCGGCGGGCGGCGATTGCCTATCTATGCGTGGGTGCAGCCTTTGCGGGTGACCCGGTGCTCTCACAGATCCTGATCGTCATGATCGCGGCCATTGCCGTGACCATCTTCGCCGAGCGCCGCAACATCCAGCCGCCGCTGCTTCTGGCGCTGATCGGGCTTATCGCCTCGTTCATTCCCGGCCTCGCGCGGCTCGAGCTCGAGCCCGAGATCATCCTCACCGTGGTGCTGCCGCCACTGCTGTTCTCGGCGGCGCGCGAGTTCTCGCTCGCCAGCTTCCTCATGCGGCTGGGCTCCATCGTCAACCTCGGCGTCTTCCTCGTGGCGGTGACGGCCGTCGTCGTGGGGGCGGTGGCCGCGACGGCCATCCCCGGCATGACGCTGGCGGCGGCGCTGGTGCTGGGCGCCGTGGTGTCGCCGCCCGACGCGGTCACCGCCGTCGCCGTGGGGCGCAAGCTCAAGCTGCCCCAGCCGATGATGACGGTGCTCAAGGGCGAGAGCCTCATCAACGACGCGGCGGCGCTGACGCTGTTCACCTTCGCGGCGGCGAGCGTCACGGGCACGCACCTGCCCATCTCCAACCTCTTCTTGTTCCTGCTCTACAGCGCCTTCGCCGGGGTCGCGGTGGGGGTGGTGATCGGCATCGTCGTGCATCGCATCAGGCTGAGGCTCGACAATGCGTCGCTGTCCACGGTGCTCGGCGTGCTGGTGCCGTTCACGGCCTATCTCGTGGCCGAGGAGATCGGCGCCTCCGGCGTGCTGGCGGTGGTGGCCGCGGGGCTGCTGCTCGGCCACGATTCGCGCGAGGTGCATTATGCGGCGCGCATCCAGGAGCGGCAGTTCTGGCGCACCGCGGATTCGCTGCTCGAAGCCTTCGTCTTCGCCTATATCGGGCTGCAACTGCGCTTCGTCATCGAGGACGTGGTGGAGAGCGGGCTGCCGGCGGTGGAACTCGTTGGCATGGCGCTGCTGGTGCTCGCAACGGTGATCGTCGTGCGCATCGGCTGGGTGTTCTTGACCGGCGCCATCGCGCGCTGGCGCGACCGGGCGATAAGGCGGCGGCTCGACGATCCGCGCTTCAGGCAGCGCCTGCGCAACGGCCATCCGCCCTCGGCGCGGGCGCTGGCGCGTGAGGACGAGCGGCGGCGCATGTTCGAGCTCCTGCCGCCCTTCAGCTGGAAGGAGAACCTCGTCATCGGCTGGACGGGTATGCGCGGCGTGGTGACGCTGGCCGCCGCCGCCGGTATCCCGCTCGTCACCGTGGCGGGCGCGCCGTTTCCGGGGCGCGACGTGATCCAGGTGGTGGCCTTCGTCGTCACCCTCGGCACGCTGCTGCTGCAGGGGCTGAGCCTGCCCTGGCTGATCCGCCGGCTCGACCTCACGGCGCCCGGCGAGGACCGTCAGCGGGCGCATCAGCACCAATTGGCCGAGGACCTGGCGCGGCAGGCGAGCCTCGATGTGGTGGCCGCCTTCCGCGACCGCCAGACCGATCCCCGGCGGCGGCGCATGGCCGAGGCCATGCTGGCGCGGTTCCGGGCCGAGCAGGCGCAGGCGGCGCAGGGCGATGCCGGCCCGGCGGCGCAGAACGAGCCGGTGATGATGGAGCTGGCGACGGAAATCCTGGCCGCGCGGCGCGCCGCGGTGATCATGGCGCGCGACGAGCGGCGGCTCGACGACGAGGTGATGCGCGACGTGCTCGAGGACATGGACCTCGAGCAGGCGGTGATGGCCAACCGCGAGGGTTAGGGCGCGGTGGGTGCCCCGGTCTCGTCGATGGCCTGGGCGATGGCCTCGATCTTGCGGGCGGCCTCGGCGAGGCGGCGGGCGAATTTGCGCTCCATCTCCTCGGCTTCGAGCGTCAGCTCGCGGCCGGCGCCGGTCAGTTCGGCGATGTCGTGCTGCAGCGCCGCGATGCGGTTTTCCGCTTCGGCCAATTCGTCGAGCACGGCGATGCCGGCCATGACGACGAGGCGGTTGTCGCCGATCTCGCCGAAGCTCTGCTTGAGGCCGGCGACGGTGCGGTCGAACCGGTCGGCCAGCGCCAAGAGGTGCTCTTCCTGGCCTTCCTCGCAGGCCATGCGGTATTTGCGGCCGTCGATCTCGACATTGACCTCAGGCATCGCGCAGCACCTCGTTCACCGTCTCCATGGCGACGACCAGCCGGCGCGACACGTCGGCGGCGGCCTCGTCGAGGCGCCGTACCTTGGCCGATGCCTTGTCGAGCTCGCTGGCGTAGCGGGCGCGCTCGGCGATGAGCTTTTGCGTGTCGGCCTCGATGCGCGCATGGGTGCGCATGCGCCCGTTGAGGCTGCGCACGCTCGCTTCGAGCCGCTGCAGGGCACGGTCCAGCCGCATGGCCGCCGCGTCGTAATCGACTTCACTGTCACTCATCCGCCTGCCCGCAAATCACGAGACGCCTCGCGACTCAGTATAGACCGGCCGTCATTGACAGGAAAACCGAACCTGTTAATCCAGTTGCCGCCGGCAAAACCCCCGGAAAAACCTAAGGAAACGAGCGGATTTCATGCCCAACTCCCAGACCGCCGACGCCATGGCCAACGCCATCCGTTCCCTCGCGATGGACGCGGTGGAAAAAGCCAATTCGGGGCATCCGGGGTTGCCGATGGGCTGTGCCGACATCGCCACGGTGCTGTTCACCAAGGTGATGAAGTTCGATCCGGCCAATCCGCGCTGGCCCGACCGCGACCGCTTCGTGCTGAGCGCGGGGCACGGCTCCATGCTGCTCTATGCCGCGCTCTACCTGCTCGGCTACGAGGACGCGACGCTCGACCAGGTGAAGAATTTCCGCCAGCTCGGCAGCCTTACCGCCGGGCACCCGGAATACCACTTCCTCAAGGGCATCGAGACGACCACGGGGCCGTTGGGGCAGGGCATCGGCAATGCCGTGGGCATGGCGGTGGCGGAGGCCAAGCTCGCCGCCGACTTCGGCAGCGACCTCGTCGATCACCACACCTGGGTGCTGGCCGGCGACGGCTGCCTCATGGAGGGCATCAGCCAGGAGGCGATCTCGCTGGCCGGGCACCTCAAACTCAACAAGCTGACGCTGATCTGGGACAATAACGGCATCACCATCGACGGCAAGGTGTCGAACGCCGACTCCACCAACCAACTGGAGCGCTTCGCGGCGTCGGGCTGGAACACCGTCGCAGTCGATGGCCACGACCAGGCGGCGCTCGAAAAGGCGCTGGTCGAGGCGCGCAATTCCGACCGGCCGCTGCTGATCGCGGCGCGCACCACCATCGGCTTCGGCGCGCCCACCAAGCAGGGCACCGAGAAGGTGCATGGCTCGCCGCTCGGCAAGGAGGAGCTGGCGGCGGCCAAGCAAGCGCTCGGCATCACCTATCCGGCCTTCGAGATTCCGGCCGAGACGCTGGAGGCGTGGCGCGCCGCCGGGCGGCGCTCGGCCAACGCCTTTGGCGACTGGCAGGGGCGGCTGGCCGCGGCCGACGCCACAAGGCGCGGCGAGTTCGAGCGGCGGCTGCGCGGCGACCTGCCGGACGGGCTCGCGGCGGCGCTCGCCGCCTACAAGGACAAGCTCGTGGCCGACAAGCCGAAGGTCGCGACGCGCAAGTCGAGCCAGATGGCGCTCGACGTGATCAACGCGGCGGTGCCCGAGACCATCGGCGGGTCGGCCGACCTCACCGGCTCGAACCTCACCAATACGCCCGAGACGCTGCCCTTCACCGATACCGACCGCAGCGGGCGCTACATGCGCTACGGCATCCGCGAGCACGGCATGGCGGCGACGATGAACGGCATGGCGCTGCATGGCGGGCTGATCCCCTATGGCGGCACCTTCCTCGTGTTCACCGACTATGCGCGGCCGGCCATTCGCCTGTCGGCGCTGATGGGCCAGCGCGTCATCTATGTCATGACGCACGATTCCATCGGGCTCGGCGAGGACGGACCGACGCACCAGCCGGTCGAGCACCTGGCGGCGTTGCGCGCCATCCCCAACCTCAACGTGATGCGCCCGGCCGACGCCGTCGAGACGCTCGAATGCTGGCAGATCGCGCTCGAATCGCGCGAGCGGCCCTCGATCCTCGCGCTCAGCCGGCAGAACCTACCGGCGCTGCGCACGGAGCCGGTGCGGGAGAACCTTTGCGCCTATGGCGCCTACCGGATCGCCGGCGTGGACGAGGCCGAGGCGGTGATCTTCGCCACCGGCTCGGAAGTCGCCATCGCCGTCGAGGCGCTGGCGGCGCTCATCGAGCAGGGCGTCACCGCCAAGGTCGTGTCGGTGCCCTCGATGGAGCTGTTCGCGGCGCAGGGCGATGCCTACCGGGAAAAGCTCATCGGCGCGCCGAAGGCGCGGGTGGCGGTGGAAGCGGGCATCGAGATGGGCTGGAGCCGGCTCCTCGGCGAGCGCGGGCGCTTCGTCGGCATGAGCGGGTTCGGCGCTTCCGGGCCGGCCGAGCAGCTCTACGAGCACTTCGGCATCACCGCCAAGGCCGTGGTTGAAGCCGTCACGGCGCAGTTGTAAGACCCGCGCTCAGTCCGGGACACCGAAGGAACGATCATGACAGTCCGCGTCGCAATCAATGGTTTTGGCCGCATCGGGCGGAACATCCTCCGCTCGATCGTCGAGGAGGGGCACACCGATGTGCAGGTGGTCGCCATCAACGACCTCGGCCCGGTCGAGACCAATGCGCACCTCATCCGCTACGACAGCGTGCATGGGCGCTTCCCCGGCACGGTGACGGTCAAGGACGATACGATCGATGTCGGCACCGGGCCGATCAAGGTCACGGCGGTGCGCAACCCGGCCGAGCTGCCGCACAAGGCGCTGGGCGTCGATATCGTGCTCGAATGCACCGGCATCTTCACCACGCGCGAGAAGGCGGCGGCGCATCTCGAGGCGGGGGCGAAGAAGGTGATCGTCTCGGCGCCGGCGGAAGGCGCCGACTTCACCGTCGTCTACGGCATCAACGACAAGGGCCTCAAGAAGGAGCACACCGTCATCTCCAACGGCTCGTGCACGACCAACTGCCTCGCGCCGATGGCCAAGGTGATGCACGACCTCGTCGGCATCGAAAAGGGAATGATGACGACCATCCATTCCTACACGGGCGACCAGCCGACGCTCGACACGCTGCATAAGGATCTCTACCGGGCGCGCGCCGCGGCGCTGAGCCAGATCCCGACCTCGACCGGCGCGGCCAAGGCGATCGGGCTGGTGCTGCCCGAGCTCAAGGGCAAGCTCGACGGCATTTCGGTGCGCGTGCCGACGCCGAACGTGTCGCTGGTCGATCTGAAATTCCTCGCCGGCCGCACCACCACGCCGCAGGAGGTCAACGAGGCGCTGATCGCCGCCTCGGAAGGCCGGCTCCAGGGCGTCATGACCTTCACCCGCCACCCGCTGGTGTCGAGCGACCTCAACCACGACCCGCATTCGTGCACCATCCTCATCGACCAGACCAAGGTGATCGACGGCAATTTCGTCAACATCCTCGGCTGGTACGACAATGAATGGGGGTTCTCGAACCGCATGGTCGATGTGACCAGGGCGTTCGCCAAGACGCTCTGAGCCTTCGTTCCCCCGCCCCGCGGAGATTTCGACATGGCCAGCTTCAAGACGATCGACGGCATGGATTTCGCCGGCAAGCGCGTGCTCGTACGCGCCGACCTCAACGTGCCGGTGGCCGATGGCAAGGTGACCGACGCGACGCGCATCGAGCGCATCGTGCCGACCATCCGCGAGATCGTGAAAGAGGGCGGCAAGGCCATCCTCATCAGCCATTTCGGCCGCCCCAAGGGCAAGGTGGACAAGGCCTTCTCGCTCGAAGTCGTGGTGCCGGCCGTGGCCGATGCCGTCGGCCATCAGGTCGGCTTCGTCGACACCGACTGGACGGATGTCACGCGCGCGGCGCGGGCCATCGAGTCGGCGCCCGACGGCTCGGTGCTGGTGCTCGAGAACACGCGCTTTTCGCCCGGCGAGGAGGCGAACGATCCCGAGCTGGTCAAGCGCATGGCCACGCTCGGCGACATCTACGTCAACGACGCCTTCTCGGCGGCGCACCGCGCCCATGCTTCGACCGAGGGGCTGGCGCATGTGCTGCCGGCGGCGGCCGGGCGCGCCATGCAGGCGGAGCTGGAAGCGCTCGAAGCCGGGCTCGGCGCCCCCAGGCGCCCGGTCATCGCGCTGGTCGGCGGCGCCAAGGTCTCGACCAAGATCGAGCTGCTCGAAAACCTCGTGACGCGCGTCGAGGCGCTGGTGATCGGCGGGGCGATGGCCAATACCTTCCTCGTCGCGCAGGGCGTCGGGGTCGGCAAGTCGCTGGCCGAGCGCGACATGGGCGAGACGGTGAATGCCATTCTGGGCAAGGCCGAGAAGGCCAATTGCGCGGTGATCGTGCCGGTCGATGCGGTGGTCGCCTGGCATTTCGAGGCCAATGCGCCGCACCAGAATTACGGGCTCGATGCGATGGACCCCGAGGGCATGATCCTCGATCTCGGGCCGCAATCGCTGGAGCGCATCAAGAGCGCCATCGACGAGGCGGCGACCCTGGTGTGGAACGGCCCGCTCGGCGCCTTCGAGACGGTGCCGTTCGACGCCGGCACCACCGCCATCGCGCGGCATGTGGCGGCGCGCACCAAGGCGGGCAAGCTGGTCTCGGTGGCCGGCGGCGGCGATACGGTCGCGGCGCTCGCCCATGCCGGCGTCAAGGACCAGTTCACCTATGTCTCGACCGCCGGCGGCGCCTTCCTCGAATGGATGGAGGGCAAGACGTTGCCGGGCGTCGCGGCGCTGGCGGCGGCCTAGCGGCCCGGCGTGCGCCGCACGGCGACGATGGCGGTGGTGGCGGGCGGGCTGGTGCTGGCCGCGGCGATCGTCACGGGGCGGCCGGCGGACGACAAGCGCGAGTGGCCGAGGGTCGTCGCGACGGTCACCGCGATCCCGACCTATTGCCCCGACGATGCGAGGCCGTTCCAGGTCACCATCCGCAATCTCGCCAGCCGGGCGGTGTCAAGCGCAACCTTCCGGTTGCACGAGGAGCCGCTGCCGGCGGGGACGCTGCCCAGCGACATGCCGCGCGTCAGCCTCGACGCGCCGCTGCCGCGCGGGCAGGCGGTGTCCGGCTGCCACGCGCTCAACCGCTACCGGCTGATCGCGCGCGGCGTCGAGCCGCGCTCGGTGCATTTCGTGCCGATGCCCGAAAGCATCGTCTTCGACTAGTTTCGACTTTCGTCTCACGCCCAATTTCCAATCGCCGGGGCAGCGCCGCCGCCTTATTGTCGCGCGCGTTAGTCCTTCCCACTATCGGAGATGTCCGTGCCGTCGCTTCAGGAGACTGCCCGTCAACTTGTTTCGCCCGGCACGGGCATCCTCGCAGCAGACGAATCGGAAGGCACCATCGCCAAGCGTTTCGCGGTCATCGGCCTGCCGGTGACGCTGGAGACGCGGCGCGACTATCGCGAGATGCTGTTCCGCGCCCACGAGGCGATGCGCAAGTACATCTCCGGCGCCATCCTCACCGAGGAGACGCTGCAGCAGAGCGCTGCCGATGGAACGCCGTTCGTCGCGCTGCTCGCCGACGCCGACGTGATCCCCGGCATCAAGGTCGATCGCGGCGCCTTCCCCATGCCCGGTACGCAGGGCGAAAAGATCACCGAGGGGCTCGACGGGCTGCGCCAGCGGCTCATCGAATATGGCCGCATCGGGGCGCGCTTCGCCAAATGGCGCGGCGTCATCGCCGTCAGCGGCTACGCGCCGTCGCGCAATGGCATCCGCGCCAATGCGCATGTGCTGGCGCGCTATGCCGCGCTCTGCCAGGAAGCCGGCATCGTGCCGGTGGTCGAGCCCGAGGTGCTGGCCGATGGCGAGCCGGGCGACCACGGCATCGACCGCTGCGCCGAGGTGACCGGCGAGACGCTGGCCACCGTGTTCGAGGAGCTGCGCCTCGCCGGCGTCGAGCTTTCCGGCATGCTGCTCAAGCCGAACATGGTGACGCCGGGCGTGCGCTCCGCCGAGCGGCCCGACGCCGACGAGATCGCGCGGCGCACGCTCGCCGTGCTCAAGGCGCATGTGCCGGCCTCGGTGCCCGGCATCGCGTTCCTGTCGGGCGGGCAGTCCGACGCGGCGGCGACGGCGAACCTGTCGGCCATGAACCGCATCGGCCCGCACCCGTGGGCGCTGACCTTCTCCTATGGCCGCGCCCTGCAGACGGCAGCGCTGGTGGCGTGGGGCGGCGAGGCGCGCAACGTCGCGGCGGCGCAGGCCGCCTTCCTCCACCGGGCGCGCATGAATGCGCTGGCGGCGAGCGGCGAGTGGTCGGCCGAGCTCGACCGGGCGGCCTGACGGGCCGTCCACCATCTCGACAAAATCTGCGGTCACAGAGCGGCATTCCCGCTATAGACGCTCCATGACCGCTCAGATCTTCCTTATCGCTCCCGCCGACACTGACGCGCCGGGCCTGCTTGTCCAGCTCGACCTGGCGTTGGCGGCAACGCCGGTGGCCGCGCTGCTGCTGCCGCGCGGCGCCCGCGCCGAGAACAGCTACAAGGCGCTGGTGAAGGCCGTGGCGCCCAGGGCGCAGGCCGCCGGCATCGCCGTGCTGATCGAGGGCGATCCGGGGCTGGTGCGCCTGCTCGGCGTCGATGGGCTGCATGTCGAGGGCGGGGTGGCCGAGGTGAAGGCCGCCACGGCGGCGCTGAAGCCGGCCCATATCGTCGGCGCCGGCCGCATCGCCTCGCGCCACGACGCCATGAGCAAGGGCGAGTTCGGCCCCGACTACATCTTTTTTGGGCCGCTTTCGGGCGCTAGGGACCCCGAGCAGCGCGAAATGGCGCGCTGGTGGGCGGAAATCATGGAAGTGCCGAGCGTCCTCTCCGATCCGTCGGCGACCGCCGACAGCGCCACGGCCGAAGGCAGCGACTTCATCGGCCTGGGCGAGAGCCTGTGGAGCGCGCCCGAGGGCGTGACGGCGCGGCTCGCCGCCATCGTCAAGGCGCTGGAGAATTCGCCGTGAGACGGCGCGCGCGCGCGCTCGGCCTGCTGCTGGCGCTCGCCGCCGCGCCGGGGCTGGCGGCCGAGGGCGACGACGCCTCGAGCGCGCCGATCATCGACAATACGCTGGGGCTCGACATAGGCCTCTCCTCGGAGCTGCCGACCGCCATCGACCAGGGCGCGGCGGATGCCCTCGAGATCAGCCGCGACATCTTCGGCAAGCGCGACGACGCCTATGGCGCCTATCAGCGCGGCTTCTACCTCACGGCGCTGGCGCTGGCGCTGCCGCGCGCCGAAAAGGCCGATCCGGCGGCGCAGACGCTGATCGCCGAAATCTACGCCAACGGGCTGGGTGTCGCCGCCAATGTGGCGCGGGCCTCGAGCTGGTACGCGCTCGCCGCCAAGAACGGCGACCGCATGGCGGCGTTCGAGCTGGGCCTGCTCTACCTTCATGGTGACGGCGTGCCGCAGAACCGCCAGCGCGCGGCGGAGCTGTTCAGGCAGGCGGCCGACAAGGGCTATCCGCCGGCCCAGTACAATCTGGCGCTGCTGCATGTGGAGGGCGAGTACGCCTCGCCCAGCCTTGTCGAGGCGGCGCGCCTGATGCGGGCGGCGGCCGATGCCGGGCTCGCCGAGGCGCAATACGATTACGGCACCATGCTCTTGCAGGGTGCCGGCGTCAGTCCCGACAGCCGCGAGGGCGCGCGCCAGATCGGGCTTGCGGCCGAGCAGGGGCTGATCGACGCGCAGATCGACTACGCGACCCTGCTCTATCTCGGCCAGGGCGTCGCGCGCGACCTCAAGGCGGCGGTCGGCTGGTACAGCCGCGCCGCCAATGCCGGCAATCCGGTGGCGCAGAATCGCTACGCCAAGCTGCTCGCGGTCGGCGAAGGGGTGACGCTCGACCTCAAGCAGGCGGCGATGTGGCGGGCGCTGGCGCGTCGGCAGGGGCTCACCGATCCCAAGCTCGACGAATTGCTGGTCGGCATCGCGCCGGCCGACCTCGCCGCCGCCGAGGAGATGGCGCGTTTCTGGCCGAGCCCGCCGCCCAGGGCCGCCGGCAAGGTGTGAGGCGCCGCGCCGCGCTTGAACATCGGCGCATTCTGGGGCAGAGAACCGGCCTTCCCCACGTAACTGGTGCGTCATGGCCCGTTCGGCACTTCTCAACATCATGGTCACGGCCGCGCACAAGGCGGGGCGGGCGCTGAGGCGCGACTTCGGCGAGATCGAGAATCTGCAGGTTTCGCTGAAGGGGCCGGCCGATTTCGTCAGCAATGCCGACCGGGCGGCCGAGAAGATCGTCCAGGCCGAGCTCAGCAAGGCGCGGCCGACCTATGGCTTGCTCATGGAGGAGAGCGGCGAGATCAAGGGCACGGACGGCCAGCACCGCTGGATCGTCGATCCACTCGACGGCACCACCAATTTCCTGCACGGCATTCCGTTGTTCGCCGTCTCCATCGCCTTGCAGCGCGGCGACGAGATCGTCGCCGGGGTGATCTACAATCCGGTGAGCGAGGAGCTGTTCGTGGCCGAGAAGGGCGGCGGCGCCTTTCTCGACGAGCGCCAGCGGCTGCGCGTCGCCGGGCGCCGGCACCTCGCCGAGGCGGTGGTGTGCACCGGCATCAAGGTCACCGGCACGGCCGACGACGCGCTGCATATGCGGCAATTGGCGCAGATCGCGCCGGCGGTGGCGGGCATCCGCCGCACCGGCTCGGTGTGCATCGACCTCGCCTGGCTCGCGGCCGGGCGCTTCGACGGCTTCTGGGAGGCGCGGCTGCATCCGTGGGACATCGCGGCGGGCGCCTTGCTGCTGCGCGAGGCCGGCGGCACGATGACCGACTATGCGGGCACCCCCGGCAGCGTGTGGAACGGGCAGGTGGTGGCCGGCAACGAGACCATCCACGGCCAGCTGCTCAAGGCCGTGCGCGCGGTGAAATAGGCGGAGCTGCCGCGCCGGCGGCGCGGGACAGCCGGATTGAAGCCATTGTCACGCCGGAATGGTGTGACTAGACTCGCGCCGCAATCGCAAGACCGGCAGGGCTCATGTCGCAGACCTACGACCCCTATCACCTGAAGAGCCCGACGATCTATCTCGTCAAGAACGTGGTCTTTCTGGTGATCGTCGCGCTGGTGGGGGCCATCCTCTGGCAGCAGATCCTGACCTTCTTCATGGCCAACCCGTTCATCAACACGCTGATCGTGGTGACGGCGGCGATCGGCATCGCGCTGAGCTTCAGGCAGATCCTCAGGCTCTTCCCCGAGATCAAATGGGTCAACTCGATGCAGGACGGCACCATGGCGCGGGTGCGCCAGCCGGTGCTCCTGGCGCCCATCGCGGGGCTGCTGCGCGACCGGCTGGGCGAGGCGGTGATCACCCCCTCATCGATGCGCTCGCTGCTCGATTCGGTGGGCAACCGGCTCGACGAGGCCAAGGACACGTCGCGCTATCTCACGGGCCTGCTCATCTTCCTCGGCCTGCTCGGCACCTTCTACGGCCTCTTGGAGACGGTGACCAATGTCGGCGCCACCATCCAGTCGCTCGATACTGCGGTGGCCGACACGGCGACCATGTTCCAGAACCTCAAGGCCGGCCTCGCCGGGCCGCTGGGCGGCATGGGCACGGCGTTCTCGGCCTCGCTGCTCGGGCTCACCGGCTCGCTGATCCTCGGCTTTCTCGATCTGCAGGCGAGCCAGGCGCAGAACGCCTTCTATACCGACCTCGAGGACTGGATGACCTCGATGACCGAGCTCGACCATCCGGTGACGCAGATGCAGGCCACCGGCATGGGCGTGCAGGGCGAGGAGATGGCGGCGATGATCGAGCGGCTCGGCTCGACCATGCAGAGTTCGGATTCCTCGCAGAACGCCATTCGCGCCATGGCCGAGCTGGCGCGCGGCATCGACGGGCTGGTCAAGCACATCCGCGCCGAGCAGGCGGACCTGCGCATCCATATCGAGGAGCAAGGCGACACCAACCGCAAGCTGCGCGAGCTGATCGAGGCGATGCTGCGGGAGGACCAGGGCAGCGGCCGGCCCAATTAGCGCCGGATTGGCGCGCGATAGGGCGAGCAAAGGGGACAATCGCAGATGGCCGCGTCGAGCCGCTCTCGCCGTTCGCAGGTGACGAATTACTGGCCGGGCTTCGTTGACGCGCTGTCGTCGCTGCTGCTCGTCATCATCTTCCTCCTGTCGCTGTTCATGCTGACGCAGTTCTTCCTCGGCCAGGAGATCCAGGGCAAGGATTCGGCGATGAGCCGGCTCAACTCGCAGATCGCCGAGCTGACCGAGCTGTTGCAGCTCGAGCGCACCAACAGCACCGATCTCACCACCGATCTCAGCGCGCTACAGGCGACGCTGGGGACGGTCAGCGCCGAGCGCGACAGCCTCGCGGCGCAGGTCGCCGGGTTCGGCGCCGGCGACGGTGGCAAGGACGCGCAGATCGCCGCGCTCAGCTCCGATCTCGACCGCGAGCGCGACATCTCGTCCGACGCCGCGGCGCAGGTGGCGCTGCTCAACCAGCAGCTTTCGGCGCTGCGCACGCAGATCGGCGCGCTGGAGCAGGCGCTCGACGCGTCGGAGGCGCGCGCCTCGGAGAGCAAGACGCAGGTCGCCGATCTCGGCCGCCGGCTCAACGTGGCGCTGGCGCAGCGCGTGCAGGATTTGAGCCGCTACCGCTCGGACTTCTTCGGGCGGCTGCGCGAGATCCTCGAAGGCCGGGCCGATGTGCGCATCGTGGGCGACCGTTTCGTCTTCCAGTCCGAGGTGCTGTTCGGCGCCGGCGAGGCCAATATCTCGGCCGCCGGGCAGGCCGAGCTCGCCAAGCTGGCCGAGGCGGTGAAGCAGCTCGAAACCGAGATTCCGTCCGACGTGAACTGGGTGCTGCGCATCGACGGGCACACCGACAAGCGGCCGATCAACACGCCGCAATTCCCTTCCAACTGGGAGCTGTCGGCGGCGCGCGCCATCTCGGTAGCGAAATATCTCATCGCCCAGGGCGTCTCGGCGCAGCACCTCGTGCCCGCCGGCTTCGGCGAATTCTCCCCCATCGACCCCGGCGACACCGACGCCGCCTACGCCCGCAACCGCCGCATCGAGTTCAAGCTGACGGAGTAGCGAATAGTAAGTAGCGAATAGGGTTGCCAACGGTTAGGCCCCTGCTTCTTTCGCTATTCGCTATTCGCTATTCGCTTCTGCCAGCCGGAACTGCAATTTTGCCAGCTCGGCGTAGCGGCCGGCTTTCTTCACCAGCTCGTCATGCGTGCCCTGGTCGATGATGCGGCCCTTGTCGAGCACGAGGATGCGGTCGGCGTCGCGGATGGTGGCGAGGCGGTGGGCGATGACGAGGGTGGTGCGCCCCTCCATCAGCCGCTCCAGCGCCAGTTGCACCAGCCGCTCGCTCTCGGCGTCGAGGGCCGAGGTCGCCTCGTCGAGCAGCAGGATGGGCGCATCCTTGAGCAGGGCGCGGGCGATGGCGAGCCGCTGCTTCTGGCCGCCCGAGAGCATGACGCCGCGCTCGCCGACCAGCGAGTCGTAGCCATATTCGAGCGCCGTCACGAAGTCGTGGACCAGCGCGGCGCGCGAGGCGGCCTCGATCTCGGCGCGCGTGGCGTCGGGTTTGCCGAAGCGGATGTTCTCGGCGACGGTGCCGGCGAAGATCGTCGGCTCCTGCTCGACATAGGCGAAGCGCCGGCGCAGGTCGGCCGGCGCCACGTCGCGCACATCGACGCCATCGACCAGCACGCGGCCGCCGGTGACGTCGTAGAAGCGCTGCGCCAGGGCGAACACCGTGCTCTTGCCGGCGCCCGAGGCACCGACCAGGGCGACGGTCTCGCCGCGCCCGACGGCGAAGGTCAGCCCGCTCACCACCTGCTCGTCGTCGCGCGTCTGGTAGGAAAAGCGCACGTCCTCGAAGGCGAGGGTGCCGAGCGGCGGCGTGGGCAGCGCGCGCGGGTGGGCCGGGGCGGTGATGCCGGGCTTGGTGTCGAGGATCTCGATCAGCCGCTCGGTGGCGCCGGCCACCGTCTGGAGCGAGCCCAGCACCTCGGAGATGGAGGTGAAGGCGTTGGTCGCCATCAGCGCGTAGAGCATGAACTGGGTGAGCTGGCCGGTGGTCACGGCACCGTCGAACACCGCCTTGGCGCCCCACCAGACCATCAGCACGAGGCCGAGCACGATGGTGAACATGACGCCGCCGATCATGGCGGCGCGGCCGCCGAGGCGGACGACCTCGGCGCGGTAGGAATCCTCGGCCTTCACCGCATAGGTCTCGGACTGATACGGCTCCTGCACGAAGCTCTTGATGGTCTTGCTGGCGCCGAGCGCCTCGGTGGCCATCGCCGACATCTCGGCCAGCGCGTCCTGGGTGCGACGCGACATCTTGCGCAGGCGGCGCGCGAGGATGAGGACGGGCACGATGGTCGCCGGCGCCACCACGATGACGGCGAGCGCCAGCCACCAGCTCGTCACGAACATCAGCCCCACGGCGCCGACGATGGTGATGAGCCCGCGCAGCGTCATCGACAGCGACGAGCCGATGGCGCCGCGGATGGTGGCGACGTCGCCGTTGAGGCGCGAGGTCAGCTCGCCCACCCGGTGCATGTCGTAGAAGGTGGCGTCGAGCGTCAGCAGATGGTCGAAGACGGCGCGGCGCAAATCGGTGAGCACGCGCTCGCCCAGCACCGACACGAAATAGAAGCGCGCGGCGCTGGCGACGGCCATCACCGCGGCGACCGCGAGGATCAGCCAGCTATAGCTGGTCATGCGCTCGAGGTTGCGCGCGAGGAACCCCTCATCGACGATCTGGCCGGCGAGAGCGGGGATGAGCAGGGTGGCGGTGGCGGCGATGAACAGGAAGCCGAAGGTCAGCGCCACGCGCCAGGGGTAGCGCAGGATGAACGGCATCAGCCGGCGCAGCGGCTTGATCGACCGGGGGTCGATGTGCTGCTGCCGGGCCCGGCTGCCGGGCGCTGGCGGTGCCGCCGCCTTCGCGGTCTCGGTGTCGCTGCTCAAAGTGCCTCCGATATAGGCGGGTCCGGGCTGAGCCGCAACGGCGCCGGCGTCGCATTGGGGCCTTGCCCAGCCGGGGCTTTTTCTATAGAGAGCCCGCAACTTCTCCCATCACGGCTCGCCGGGCGCGTGTTTCGCGCCCGTTGCATTTGAGGCTTCGCCATGAAGAAAGACATCCACCCCGAATACCACATGATCACCGTGGCGATGACCGACGGGACCACCTACGAGACGCGCTCGACCTACGGCAAGGCGGGCGACACGCTGCAGCTCGACATCGATTCCAAGACCCATCCGGCGTGGACGGGCGTGCAGGGGAACCTGCTGGATCGCGGTGGCCGCGTCAGCCGCTTCAAGGAAAAGTTCAAGGGCCTCGGCATCTGACGGCCGCCGCTCTCGCAAGTCTTCACAAGCCCCGCTCCGGCGGGGCTTTTTGCTTTTTGGCGCAATGGGCGGCGCCGGCGACAGGCCGAGAAATCGGCTCTGAGCCGCCCGTGTTGCGAAACGGCTAGCCCTGCAGGCGGCCGAAGGCGGCGCGCAGCCGGGCGAGCTGGTCGCCGATCGAGCCCTCCGCCACCGGCGGCGCCGCGTCGGCGATGCCGCCGCGCTCGAGCCGGTCGAATTGCTGGACGCGCTCGAACAGCCGGTCGCCGGCCGCGATATAGGTTCTCAGCCGCTCCGGCAGCTCGGCATAGCCGGGGCCGCCGCGCTCGGCGGGCGTCGCGGAAAACTTGACCTTTTCCTTTTCGAGGCGGGCATTTTCGGGGGTGAGCTCGCCCTCGTTGGCGGCGCGTTGCAGCAGCAGCCACGAGGCGAGCTGCATGAGGCGCGTGGTGAGCCGCATGGATTCGGTGGCGTAGACGAAGGCGGCCTCGCGCGGCAGCACGCGGCTTTCGGCGCGGCCCTCGCCGTCGAGATAGGCGGCCACGTCCTCGATCAGCGCCATGCCCTCGCGGTAGAGCAGGGTGAAGCCGCCCGACGCGACGATGCGCGGGCCGAGGGCGATGGCCGGCTGGTCTTCTGGGTTGCTCACATGCGTTGTCCCCGGCCCCGAGGCCTTGGGCCCATCCAACAGCATCGGCATTGAGTTAGGCTTAATGGCGGCGTGTCGAGACGAAGAAAAGAGCCGCCCGCCGGCGGCTCCTTTGGGGCGGCTGTCGCCGCGGCTCAGCCGAGGCGGACGAGGCAGCGCGTGGCGGTCGGCAGCGGCGCGGCCAGCAGGTCGGCGGCATCGACGCTGGCGCCGGGCAGCAGCGTGCGGCTGAGCGCGAACGTGCCGTGCTGGTTGAGCTGCTTGACCTGCCACAGGATCGCCGTGCCGGACGGGATGGGCTTGGACCCGGTATTGGTGAAGCGCAGGTCGTCGGAGACCGTCTCGGCCCCCGCGTCGGGGATGCGGCAGGCGATCTGCAGCCAGTCCGCGTCGCCGGCGCCGGAACCACCACCGCCACCGCCACCACCGCCGCCGCCGCCACCGCCACCACCACCGCCGCCACCGCCGCCGCCGCCGCCGGGGGTGCAGGGGCTGAAGGTGCAGCCGCCGACCACCATGGCCGACGCAGAGGGCAGGGTTGCGGCAGTCATGCCGAGGGCGAGGAGGCCGGAAAGGGCAATCAGGGACGTGCGTTTCATCGATCATCTCCGCGGAAAGCGGGCCGGCACTGCCAGAAAAGGCCGGCCTCGAGGGCAACGAAGGGGCGCGGGCCAGTGCCGTCGTCCCATGGCGGGACAATCGCGGGGCGGGCTTGAACCTCGGCTGATCGGCGGATTTAGGTGCTGTTCATCGGCCGGCGCGGCGGCGCCGGCGGGCGGACAAAAGAAAAGAGCCGTCGAATCGGCGGCTCTCGAGAGTTAACAGGGAGGCGTCAAACAGAGGGAGGAACCACTCTGCAAAGTCCAAACTGGACAAGGGTGAAATTACACCGGACAAGTTAATCGCCCGTTAACGCATAGCGCTTTCGTAACCTTGCCGAATGGTGACCGGCGGCGGTGCCATGGGCGGGGCAATGCCTTCACAAGCCCCGGCGGGCTCTTTATAAGGCGCCACCTAAAATCCGAAACCTGTCGGGGGTAACCGCATGGCCGGCCATTCGCATGCCAAGAACATCATGCATCGCAAGGGCAAGAGCGATGCGGCGCGGTCCAAGGTCTTCTCGAAGCTGGCGCGCGAGATCACCGTGGCGGCCAAGCTCGGCGCGCCCGACCCGGCCTTCAACTCGCGGCTCAGGCTCGCCATCGCGACGGCGCGCGGCCAGTCCATGCCCAAGGACAATATCGACCGGGCGATCAAGAAGGCGATGGGCTCGGACGGCGAGAGCTACGAGGAAATCCGCTACGAGGGCTACGGGCCGGGCGGCGTCGCCATCATCGTCGAGGCGCTGACCGACAACCGCAACCGCACCGCCTCCAATGTCCGCTCGACCTTTTCCAAGAATGGCGGGGCGCTGGGCGAGACCAATTCGGTGGGCTTCATGTTCGACCGGGTGGGCGAGATCTACTATCCGGCCAGCGCCGGCGACGCCGACAAGGTGATGGAAGCGGCCATCGAGGCAGGTGCCGACGATGTCGAATCGGACGACGAGGGCCACACCATCTACACCGCCTACGAGGCGATGAACGAGGCCGTGGCGGCGCTGGAAAAGAGCCTCGGCGAGCCTGAGTCCGCCAAGTTCGTGTTCAAGCCGCAGAACTACGTGCCGGTCGATGCCGAAAAGGGCGCGACGCTGCTCAAGCTCATCGGCCTGCTCGAGGACGATGACGACGTGCAGGACGTCTACTCCAATTTCGAGATGAGCGACGAGGACCTGGCCGCCGCCAGCGCTTAGTTTGACTTTGTCGCGTTTCCGAACCGGAAAAGTCTGCAACTTTTCCTGGAAACGCTCCGACGCCCCGCCTCAGGCGACGAGCGCCAGCGGGCCGGGTCGCAGCGGCGCGATGGCGACGCAGTTGCGGCCCTTGCGCTTGGCCGCATAAAGCTGCTGGTCGGCGCGGCGGAAGAGCTCGGCATGGGCCAGCCGCTGGTCGAAGACCGCACCGCCGATGCTCACCGACAGATCGTGCGGCGTGCCGTCCGGGATGAACTCGGCCGCATCGACGCCGCCGCGGATGCGCTCGGCCGCGTGCCGGGCCTGTTCCTCGCCGGCGCCGGGCAGGAAGACGCCGAATTCCTCGCCGCCGAGCCGGCCGACGAGGCCGGGCGCCGGCAGTGCGGCGGTGATGGCGTGGGCGATAGTCACCAGCGCCTCGTCGCCGCGATCATGGCCGTAGCGGTCGTTGATCGCCTTGAAGTTGTCGGCGTCGATGATGAGCAGCGCACCGGCGGCCGCCGCATCGAGATGGGCATTGACCAGCGTCGAGAAGGCGAGCCGGTTCAGCACCTGCGTCAGGCTGTCGGTGGAGGCGAGGATCGCCAGTTGGTGCTGGGCGATGGCAAGCTCGCGCAGCTTCATGGTGAAGAACAGCAGCACCGGCACGCAGAACAGGATGGGCAGGAAGAAGTCGCTGAGCAGGGCGCGCAGCCGGTTGGCCTCGCTCATGCCGGCGAAATTGAAGGAATCCACATAGAGCGTGATGGCGATGCACAATAGCGTGCCGCCGGTCGTTATGCCGATCACGCGCCCCCAGCCGCGTGCCGAGAAAGTCATCCGCAAGCCGGCCACGGCGCGCTCCTTCATCCCTGACGGCGCGGACGCTAGGCGGCAGGGTTTAGGATAGCCCCAGCGTGGACGATGCAATTTTATGCATCCCCAGGCTTGTTGCCGGTTTGTTCACATTGCGCTTGGTAGGTTCGGGGCGAGGGCCTATCCAGAGGGCATGGCGGGCATGGTGCGAATCATGGGCATCGATCCGGGGCTGCGGCGGTGCGGCTGGGGGATCGTCGAGAGCGAGGGCAACCGGCTGCGCTTCGTCGCTTGCGGCACGCTCACGCCGCGCGTCGAGATGAGCCTCGCCGAGCGGCTGGCGCGTCTCCATGAGGGGCTGCGCGAGGTCATCGGCCTGTATCGGCCCGACGAGGCGGCGGTGGAGGAGACCTTCGTCAATGCCGGCGCCCGCTCGGCGCTGCAACTGGGGCAGGCGCGCGGCGTGGCGCTGATGACGCCGGCGGCGATGGGCCTGCCGGTGGGCGAATACGCGGCCAATCTCGTCAAGAAATCGGTGGTCGGCACCGGCCACGCCGAAAAGACGCAGGTGCAACTGATGGTCAAAACGCTGCTGCCGGGCGCCGATTTCAAGGGCGCCGACGCCGCCGACGCGCTCGCCATCGCCATCTGCCACGCGCATCATCGGGCCATAAGGGCGTTGAGGGCCAGCGCATGATCGGCAAGCTCAAGGGGCTGATCGACGGGTTCGGCGACGATTACGTGCATATCGACGTGGGCGGCGTGGTGTACGAGGCGTTCTGCTCGTCGAAGACGCTGGGGGCGCTGCCGCAGGTCGGCCATGCCGCGGTCGTCCATATCGAGATGATCGTGCGCGAGGAGCTGATAAGGCTCTACGGCTTCGCGACGCCCGAGGAAAAGGCGTGGTTCACCACGCTGATGACGGTGCAGGGGGTTGGCGCGCGCGTGGCGCTGTCGATCCTTTCGACGCTCACCACCGCCGAATTGCAGAGCGCCATCGCCTTGCAGGACAAGGCGATGGTGGGGCGGGCCAACGGCGTCGGCCCGAAGCTCGCGCTGCGCGTCGTCACCGAGCTCAAGGGCAAGCTGCCGACGGGCGCCGGCATCGATGCCGGCACGCTCGGCCTGCAACAGGCGCTGGGCGAGGGCACGGCACGCTCCAACGTCGCCGACGCCGTCTCGGCGCTCGCCAATCTCGGCTATTCGTCGGCACAGGCCAGCGCCGCCATCGCCCGCGTCGTGCAGCGCGAAGGCGAGGGCGCCGAGACGGCGAGCCTCATCCGGCTGGGGTTGCGGGAGCTGAGCAGCTAGCCTTGCGGAAGGGACGTTTCCTTACTATCTTTCGAAAGTAAGGATTGACTTACGAGGTAAGAATGTCTGCGACGGTAAGGCAGAAACATATCGGCAGGATCACCTCCAAGGGCCAGACGACCGTCCCCAAGGAGGTGCGGGATTTTCTCGGCCTCGAGGAGGGAACGCAGGTGGAATGGACGCTCGACGACAAGGGCACGGCGACCGTGAAGCCGCGGAAGCTGAGGGCGCTCGATCTGATGGGCATACTCGGGCCGCCGCCCAGCGGTGACACTCACGTGACCGTGGAGGAGATGAACGAGGCAATCGGCGACGCCATCGTGGAGCGGTACGAGCGCTCGCTCAAGCGATGATCGGTATCGACACCAATGTCCTGGTTCGACTCTTCGTGGTCGAGGAGCCGCACCGGGCGCTGGCGGCTGCGTTCTTCGGCAGCCTGTCGCCGGCGGCACCGGGCTATATCTCCCTGATCGCGCTGGTCGAGTTCGCGTGGGTGATGAAGCGGCGCTACCGCTACAGTTTCGAGCAGATCGGCCGTGGTATTCAATGGCTGCTCGACTCGGACGATTTCGTCATCGAGAGCCGCGAGCGGGTCGAATGGGCGCTGGCGCATTACACCCGCTCGCAGATTGATTTCTCCGACCTCGTGATCGCGCATTCGGGCGAAGTCGCGGGCGTCTCGCACACAGCGACCTTCGATTTCGACGCGGCGAAATTCGTCCCCGGCATGGAGCTTTTGAAGTGACCTCGCTCACCTCCGCCGCGGCCGGGCGCGACGATCCGCTGGATGTATCGCTCAGGCCGTCCGGCTTTGCCGAGTTCGTCGGGCAGGCGCAGGCGCGGGCCAATCTCGAAGTGTTCATCACCGCCGCCAAGACGCGCAAGGCGGCGCTCGACCATGTGCTGTTCGTCGGCCCGCCGGGGCTGGGGAAGACCACCTTGGCGCAGATCGTCGCGCGCGAGCTGGGCGTCGGCTTTCGCGCCACGTCCGGTCCGGTGATCGCCAAGGCTGGTGATCTCGCGGCGCTGCTCACCAATCTCGAAGAGCGCGACGTGCTGTTCATCGACGAGATCCACCGGCTCAACCCGGCCATCGAGGAAATCCTCTATCCGGCGATGGAGGATTTCCAGCTCGACCTCATCATCGGCGAGGGGCCGGCGGCGCGCTCGGTGCGCATCGACCTCGCGCGCTTCACGCTGGTCGGGGCGACGACGCGCGCGGGGCTGCTCACCACGCCGCTGCGCGACCGCTTCGGCATTCCGGTGCGGCTCAATTTCTATACGCCCGAGGAACTGGTGCAGATCGTCGAGCGTGGCGCGCGGCTGCTCGGCATCGGCATGGCGCCGGATGGGGCGATGGAGATCGCGCGGCGCTCGCGCGGCACGCCGCGCATCGCCGGGCGGCTGTTGCGTCGCGTCACCGATTTCGCGCTGGTGGACGGGGCGCCCGCCATCACCCGCGCCGTGGCCGACAAGGCGCTGCTGCGCCTCGATGTCGATGCGCGCGGGCTCGACCAGCTCGACCGGCGCTATCTCACGACTATAGCGGAGTTCTACAATGGCGGCCCGGTCGGCATCGAGACCATCGCCGCGGCGCTCAGCGAGCCGCGCGATGCGCTCGAGGAGATCGTCGAGCCCTATCTGATCCAGCAGGGCTTCATCCAGCGCACGCCGCGCGGCCGCATGCTCACCGCGCTGGCCTTCGCGCATCTGGGCAAAGCCGTGCCGCAGGGCTTCGTCGGCCTGCAGGCGAGCCTGTTCGAGGAGGCCGGCGGGGATGACTAGGCGCTTCCCCTGGCTGACACTCGTGGTCTTCGTGCTGACTTCGGCGGTCACCGCCGCGATGGCGATCTGGCCGGGGCTCGGCCCGGCGCTCGAGCGCGATCCGGCGATGCTGCAGGGCGAATGGTGGCGGTTTGTCACCACCTGGCTGGTGCTCACCGATGGCCCCGTGCAGGTCGTCGTCAACAGCATCGGCCTATTGGCCTATGGCACGCTGGCCGAGCTGGCGCTGGGGCCTGCATGGTGGGCGGCGGCCTATGTCGTCGCCGGACTCGTGGGCGAAATCGCCGGCCTCTTCTGGCAGCCGGTCGGCGGCGGCAATTCGGTGGCCATTTGCGGGCTGATCGGGTTGTTCTCCCTATGGCAACTGGCGCAGCGCCAGCCGGCGCTGCCGCTGCGCGCCCTCGGCACCGTGGTCTGGGGCGGCCTCGGGCTGTGGCTGTTTTCCCATACCGACATTCACGGCGCGGCGTTGCTCGCCGGCTTCGCGATGGGGGCGCTGTGGTGGGGCGTGTCGCGCCGGAGGGCCGCGCCATGACGCACAGCCACCGCTTCCCCGTGCGGGTCTATTACGAAGACACCGATTTTTCGGGCAATGTCTATCACGCGGCGTATCTGCATTTCTTCGAGCGCGGCCGCACCGAGTTCCTGCGCGCGCTGGGCGTCCATCATTCCAGGCTGATCGAGGACGGCATCGCCTTTGCCGTGCGGTCCATGGAGATCGATTTCCCGCGCGCCGCCCATATCGACGACGAGCTGGTGGTCGATACCGCGGTGGCCGAGCTGAGCGGGGTGCGGCTGGTGCTCGACCAGTCGATCGAGCGCGGCGACGAGCTGGTCGCGCGGGCGCGGGTGGTGGTGGTCGCCATCCGCGACGGCCGCGCCGCGCGGCTGCCGAGGGCCCTTGTCGCGGCGCTTTCCGGCTGATCCGGCCGCCGGCGGAATCGCTTTGTTAACGCTTGTGCAACCATAAATGGGGCAGCCACTGGCTGTTGCCCTGAAAGCTCCGGGAATCGGGGGCTTTCTCTTAAATTTGACAAATTCTGACCGCATCCGACCGCCGAATCCGAAGGGCCTTAGAGGGCCGACTTCGCGGCCGGTCTGCCGGGACCGAGACGAAAGGACCTTATTTCATGGATGCCTCGAGCGCGGTGGACGTCGTGACGACGGCGCCTGAAGTCGTGAATTTCTCGCTGCTCGGGTTGTTCCTCAGCGCCGACTGGGTGGTGAAGCTGGTGATGCTGGGGCTGCTCGCCGCCTCCGTCTGGTGCTGGGCCATCATCATCGACAAGTCGATGCTCTATGGCCGCGTCAACCGGCAGATGAACGCCTTCGAGCGCGTCTTCTGGTCGGGCCAGTCGCTCGAGGACCTCTACCAGCAGATGCAGGAACGGCCCTCGGCCGGGCTCGGCGCGGTGTTCGTCGCCGCCATGAAGGAGTGGAAGCGCAGCCACGAGCAGAACGCGGCGAGCTATCTCGGCGTGCAGGCGCGGCTCGACAAGGTGCTCGACGTCGCCATCAACCGCGAGAGCGAGGGGCTGGAGCGGCGGCTCGGCTTTCTCGCCACCGTCGCCGCGGCCTCGCCCTTTATCGGCCTCTTTGGCACCGTATGGGGCATCATGAACTCGTTCACCTCCATCGCCGCCTCGAAGAGCACCAATCTCGCCGTGGTCGCCCCCGGCATCGCCGAGGCGCTGTTCGCCACGGCGCTCGGCCTGCTCGCCGCCATCCCGGCGACCATCGCCTACAACAAGCTGTCGGCCGACGCGAACAAGCTGATCGGCCGGCTGGAGAGCTTCGCCGACGAGTTCTCGACCATCCTCTCCCGCCAGCTCGAAGCCCGGAGCCACTGACTCATGGCGATGTCCATCGCACAGGGCGGCAGCGGCGGGCGGCGCGGCAAGCGCCGCGGCAGCCGGCGGCCGATGGCCGAGATCAACGTCACGCCGCTGGTGGACGTGATGCTGGTGCTGCTCATCGTCTTCATGGTGGCGGCCCCGTTGCTGACCGTGGGCGTGCCCATCGACCTGCCGCAGACCAAGGCCAGGGAGCTCAACACCGAGAGCAAGCCGATCACCGTGTCGGTGACGCCCGAGGGCGCCATCTATCTCGGCGACGACGTGGTGCCGCTCGACGGCCTCGTCGGCGCCATCGCCGCGCAGGCGGCCAACGGTACCGAGGAGCGCATCTATGTGCGCGGCGACCAGACCGCCAATTACGGCGCGGTGATGCGGGTGATGGGCGTCCTGTCGGCGGCCGGCTTCTCGCGCATCGGCCTGATCACGGCGCAGGACGAGGTCAGGTAGCGCCATGAAGACCGGCGTCTCCACCTCGGTCGTCGCGCATGCCGCCCTGCTGATCGTCGCGATTGTGGGGCTGGGCTCGGCCAAGCCGCTCGAGCCCGAGGTGGTCGAATCCATCGCCGTCGAGCTGGTGCCCATCTCCGAGGTCACCAATATCCGCATGGGCTCGCTCGAGAGCACCGTGGTCGAGACCGAGACGCCCGCCGTGGTGGAGACGGAGACGCCGGCCGAGCTGGCCGAGCCCACCGGCAACACCACCGAGGACCAGCTCACGCCGCAGCAGACCGAGATCGAAACGCCGGTGCCGGTCACCAATACCGCCCCCGAGCCGATGCCCGAGCCGGCCCCGGAGCCCGAGCCGACGCCGGCGCCGCCCGAGCCCGCCCCGCCGGAGCCGGCCCCGGTCGCCGAGCCCGAGCCAGCGCCGGTGGTGGAGACGGCGCCGGCCGAAATCGCCACCGAGGCGGTGGCCGAAGCGCCGGCCAAGCCGGTGGCGCCGATCCCGGCCATGCGTCCGGCGGCGTTGCAGCGCGCGCCCGCCAAGAAGCCGGCCGAGACCAAGGTCGCCGAAGCCAAGCCGCAGCAGGTGACGCCCGCGCCCAAGGCGGCCGAAAAGCCCAAGGACACGCCCAAGCCGGCGGAAAAGCCCAAGGACACGCCCAAGCCCAGCACGGCCGCGAGCACCGACAGCCGCGAGGCCGATCTCGACGCGCTGATCCAGAATCTCGAGAAGTCGCGCGGCGCGGCCACCGGCGCCGGCGGCTCGCCGACGCTGGGCAAGGAGACGGGGCGGTCGGCGACGCTCAGCCAGTCGCAGCTCGACGGGCTGGTGGCGCAGATCAAGGGCTGCATGAACATTCCGGCCGGTGCGGCCGAAGCCGGCATCACCGCGCAATTGATGTTCAGCATCGATGGCGCGGGCAATGTCGGCAGCACGCCCACCATCCTGTCGGGCACGGCGACGCCGCTCGAACGCGCGCTGGCCTCGGCGGCGCAGCGCGCCGTGATGCGCTGCGGGCCGTACCGGATGGCGACCAGCCAGGACGTGAGAGCCACATTCGATCCGCGCGAGCTGCTCTAGCGGCCCGTGCCACAGGACACTGAAGGAGTTTAGGATGCACGCAGTCACCAGGCGACATCTGCTGAAGCTGGGCCTCGCCTCCGGCGTTCTGGCCGCGGCGGCGGCCGCCACCACGCCGGCGCGGGCGCTGGTCGAGATCATCGTGTCGGGCGGCAATTTCGTGCCGCTGCCGATCGCCATTCCCGATTTTGCCTCGTCCGATCCGGCCTTCGGGCGCGAGATCGCCGACATCGTGCGCGCCAATCTCAAGCGCTCGGGGCTGTTCGTGCCGCTCGACCCGGCGTCGCTGCCGGCGCGGGTGGGCGACGTGAACAACACGCCGGACTTCAGCGCGTGGCGCGGCGCCAATGTCGATGCGCTGGTGATGGGGCAGGTGGAGCGTGGCGGGCAGGTCACCTCGGCGGTGCGCGTGTGGGACACGCAGGCGGCCCAGCAGGTGGCGGGCAACCAGTACGGCGCCGACCCGCAGAGCTCGCGCCGCATCGCCCACATCGTCTCCGACGCGATCTACGCCTCGCTGGCCGGCGAGAACGGCTATTTCGACAGCCAGGTGGCGTTCGTCGCCGAAAGCGGGCCCAAGGCCAACCGCAAGAAGCAGCTCGCCATCATGGATCAGGACGGCGCCAATGTGCAGGTGCTGAGCTCGGGCGCGGCGCTGACGCTGACGCCGCGCCTCAGCCGCGACAACGGCTCCCTGACCTTCACCGCCTATGACGACGGCAATCCGCAGGTCTATGTGGCGGCGCTGGGCGGCAAGTCGCGCAAGCTCATCAACAACGCGCCGATGTCGTTCGCGCCGCGCTTCTCGCCGGACGGCTCGACCGTGGCGTTCTCGGTGTCGAATGGCGGGGTGACCAATATCTACGCCGCCAGCGTCAACGGCGCCAACCCGGTGCAGCTCACCTCGGGGGCGGCGATCGATACCTCGCCATGCTATTCGCCGGACGGCTCCAGAATCGTGTTCGAGTCCGACCGGGGCGGGCAGCCGCAGCTCTACGTCATGAGCGCGGGCGGCGGCGGGGCGCAGCGCATCTCCTATGGCGAGGGGCGCTATTCGACGCCGGTGTGGTCGCCCAAGGGCGATCTCATCGCCTATACGCGTCAGGCCGGCGGCAGCTTCCAGATCGGCACGATGAAGCCGGACGGATCGGGCGAGCGCATCCTCGTGGACAGCTTCCATGCCGAGGGGCCGAGCTTTTGCGCCAACGGGCGCGTCATCATGTTCTTCCGCGACGCCGGCGGCGACGCCGGGCCGGCGCTGTGGACGGTGGACATCTGGGGCCGCAACGAGCAGCAGATCAAGACCAGCACCTACGCCTCCGACCCCAATTGGGGCCCGCTGCGCCGCTCGTGAGGGCGCCTATTCCGCGGGTGTCTTTTCGGAGGACTCCGCGTCCTCGGTGCGCGCCTCGGCCGACAGCCTGATGCCGAGCGCGCGCGCCACGCCGAGCAGGGTGGACAGGCGCGGATCGCCATCCTCGCTCAGCGCCTTGTAGAGCGCCTCGCGCGTCACGCCCGCCTCCCGCGCGATCGCCGTCATCCCCCGCGCCCGCGCCACGACGCCGAGGGCATGGGTGATGTAATCGGCATGGCCGGAATTGAAGGCGTCGGTGAGCAGCTCCACCTGCGATTCGGGCGTATCGAAAAACTCGCTGCCGTCGAAGGGAATTGTTTTCAGTCCCATTCAAGACTCCTCGCCAATGCCATGGCTCGCCTGATGTCCCGTTGCTGCGAGGACTTGTCGCCGCCGCACAGAAGGACAACCAGAACGTTGTTCTTTCGTGCGAAATAGAGCCGATAACCCGGCCCATAGTCGATGCGCAGCTCGCCGATGCCGGAGAAGAATTTGGCATCGCCGTAGAGTCCGCTCTCCAGGCGAACGATCCTCTCGGCTACCTTTCGAGCGGCTCGCATGTCGCTCAGCGACTTCAACCATGCGGAGAACTCGGGCGTCTGCCGGACCTTGATCACCTCTGTAACCTATAGTTCACAGTTGAAAATTTCGCAAGTATGCGTGAACCATAGTTCACGATCGGGGCGGTGGCCAAGGGGGCCTGTGCCCCCGCTGCAACAGGGCCAGAAAGGGCGGATTTCCGCCACATTGGGGCCATGTTGAGCTTCGATTAACCACGCCCATCCACGCCGCCTTAAGATAACGCGCAGTAAAAGGCGGGCAGCAAATTTCCTCTAGGAGAGTCCCCCGGATGCGTTCCTCAACGCCTGTTCTCGGCCTGTTGCGCACCGTTGCGCTGATCGGCCTCGTCGTCGTGCTTGCCGCCTGTTCGCGGAACGGAACCGGGGTGGGCAATCTGGGGCCGGGCGGCGGCGCGCCGGGCAGCCAGCAGGAATTCCTCGTCACCGTCGGCGACCGGGTGTTCTTCGAGACCGATTCGTCGGCGCTCACTGCCACGGCGCAGGGCACGCTCGACAAGCAGGCGGCCTGGCTCAACAAATACTCGAACTACCGCATCCTCATCGAGGGCCACGCCGACGAGCGCGGCACGCGCGAGTACAACATCGCGCTCGGCGCCCGGCGCGCCTCGGTGGTGGTGAACTACCTCGTCAGCCGTGGCGTCAATGCCACGCGCATCCAGCAAAAGTCGTTCGGCAAGGAGCGGCCGGTGGCGATTTGCGACGATATTTCGTGCTGGTCACAAAATCGCCGTGCTGTGACGGTCGTTCAGTAGGTGTGACGGCGCGCCAGCGCCGGCACGGAGGCATAAGCGCCGGGCACCCCGACGATCCGGGTCCCGGCGCTTTCTTTTTGTCGAAATTCCTGCGTATCCATGATGGTCGTCGTCCAGCCACGGAGATCGAATGTGCGTCTAACCCTATCGAAGGGGGCAAGGCAGGGGCTCGTCGCCCTTGCCGCGGTCCTCGCGGCGGGCGTCCTTGCGCCCGCCTTCGTTTCTGCGCAGTCCCGCTCGGAGGCGCAGCTCGCGGTGCGCATCCAGGAGCTCGAGGACCAGGTGCGCAGCCTCACCGGCCAGATCGAGGGCCTGCAGTTCACGCTGACGCAGATGCAGACCCAGATCCAGCAGATGCAGGACGACAACGAGTTCCGCTTCCAGCAACTGGAAGGCGGTGGCGCGGGAAAAACTGAGGCGGCACCTCAATCCGGGGGCGCGATGCCCGCCGGCGAGGCGCCGCAGCCCGTCACGGGCGAAACCCTGCCGGCCGCGCCGGCCGACGACGACGTGCCGCTCATCGACGACGAGCCGATGGACGATCTCGGCGATTCCGCCGATCCGCTGCTCGGCCAGGGCCAGAGCGGCGAGCCCGCGATGGGCGCGCTGGGGGCGCCGAACGGCGTTCCACTCGACCTTACGCTCGACAGCTCGCGCGAGCTGTCGAACGGCGACGCCGAGGCGCAGTATGCCGCCGGCTACGACGCCATCACGCGCGGCGACTATGCCTTCGCCGAGGAGCAGTTCCGGCAGTTCGTGGCGCTCTATCCCAAGGACCCGCAGGCGGCCGACGCCACCAACTGGCTGGGCGAGGCGCTGCTGCAGCGCGGCGCCTATGACGAGGCAGCCGACGTGCTGCTCAGCGGCTTTCAGGCCTATGAGAGCTCGGCGCGGGCGCCCGACCTGCTGTTCAAGCTGGGCATGGCGCTGGCCGGCGCCGGGGAGGGCGACACGGCGTGCCGCACCTATTTCGAGGTGAAGAAGCGCTACCCCAGCCAGCCCGCCGCCTTCCTGCAACGGCTCGAGCAGGAAAGGCAGAAGGCCAATTGCCCGGCGTGAGCGGGCTCGACGTCGAGGCGCTGTTCGCGCCGCTGGCGCTGTGCCGCACCCTCGGGCTCGCCGTCTCCGGCGGGCCCGATTCGCTGGCGCTGATGCTGCTCGCCGCGGCGTGGGCGCGCGCGCCGGGGCGGCCGCGCCTCATCGTCTACACCGTCGATCACGGGCTGCGGCCCGAAGCCGCCGACGAGGCGGCGATGGTGGTGCGCGAGGCCGAAAAGCTCGGGCTCGCGGCGCGGCTCCTGCGCTGGGAGGGCGACAAGCCCGCGACCGGCGTCCAGGCGGCGGCGCGTGTTGCGCGCTACCGGCTTCTCGCCGTCGCCATGGCCGAGGATGGCGCCGAGTTGCTGCTCACCGCCCATCACCTCGCCGATCAGGCCGAAACCGTGCTGATGCGGCTGGCGCATGGCAGCGGCATCGCCGGCCTCGCGGGTATGCGTGAGGTCAGCTTCGTCGAAGGCTGCAAGGTCTGCCGGCCGCTGCTCGGCGTCGCGCCCGCGGCGCTGCGCGCGGTGGTGGCGGCGGCCGGGCTCACGCCGGCGGCGGACCCCGGCAATGCCGATCCCGCCTATGAGCGCGTGCGCTGGCGGCAGTTCCAGCCGGCGCTTGACGGCATGGGGCTCACGGTCGAGCGACTCGGCACGCTGGCGCGCCGCATGGAGGCGGCGGCGGCGCTGGTGGCCGATGCGGCCGAGGCCGCGTTCCCCGACATCGCCGTGCCCGCCGCCGAGGGCTACGAGCTGGCGCAGGGCCGCTTCGCGACGCTCAACCCGCTGGTCGCGGCGGACCTGCTCGGCAGCGTGCTCGAAATCGTCTCCGGCAACCGCCAGTCCCCGCCGCTCGCGGCGCTCGAAACGCTGCAGGCGGCGCTGCAACGGGGCGAGCCGATGAAGGCGGTGACGCTGCATGGCTGCGTGATCGCGGCCCGCGGCGCTGTCGTCACCGTGCGCCGCGAGGGGCCGCGCCATGCGGCCCGCCGGAGGCAGGCGGCCGACGCCTCCGGTTAACCTCGCCGGCGCGGGGCGTTTGCGCGCACCCTGCCGCCCTTGTAACGCCTTCATGCGGGGCTTATCTTTGCCGGAATTCCCGGCTTTCCTCCCCGCCCGGCCGGTCATCCAGGACAGGATTGATGAACGTCAATTTCCGCAACTTCGCCATCTGGCTCATCATACTCTTCATGTTGATGGGCCTGTTTTCGGTGTTCCAATCCTCGACCATCAACCGCTCCGTGTCGGACAAGAGCTATTCGGAGTTCATGCGCGACGTCGATGCCGGCACCGTGACCTCGGTGGTCATCGTCAACGACGTGATCCAGGGCACGCTCAGCAACGGCACGCGCTTCGAGACCATCGTGCCGCCCAATACCGACGTGGTGCCGCGGCTCGAGAGCCGGGGCGTGCAGATCACCGCCAAGGCGCCGGAATCGTCGCCCTTCTGGTCGATCCTGTTGTCGAGCTGGCTGCCCTTCCTCGTCATCATCGGGGTGTGGTTCTTCTTCATCCGCCAGATGCAGGGCGGCGGGCGCGGCGGCGCCATGGGCTTCGGCAAGTCGCGCGCCAAGCTGCTCACCGAGACGCATGGCAAGGTGACGTTCGAGGACGTGGCCGGCGTCGACGAGGCCAAGCAGGACCTCGAGGAGATCGTCGAGTTCCTCAAGGACCCCGGCAAGTTCCAGCGGCTGGGCGGGCGCATCCCGCGCGGTGTGCTCTTGGTCGGCCCGCCGGGCACCGGCAAGACGCTGATCGCGCGCGCCGTCGCCGGCGAGGCGAACGTGCCGTTCTTCACGATTTCGGGCTCCGACTTCGTCGAGATGTTCGTGGGCGTCGGCGCGTCGCGCGTGCGCGACATGTTCGAGCAGGCCAAGAAGAACGCGCCGTGCATCATCTTCATCGACGAGATCGACGCGGTCGGCCGGCATCGCGGCGCCGGCCTCGGCGGCGGCAATGACGAGCGCGAGCAGACGCTGAACCAGCTGCTCGTCGAGATGGACGGCTTCGAGGCCAATGAGGGCATCATCCTCATCGCCGCGACCAACCGGCCCGATGTACTCGACCCGGCGCTCTTGCGTCCCGGCCGTTTCGACCGCCAGGTCGTGGTGCCGAACCCGGACGTGCAGGGCCGCGAGAAGATCCTCAAGGTGCATGTGCGCAAGGTGCCGCTGGCCCCCGACGTGGACCTCAAGGTGCTGGCGCGCGGCACGCCCGGCTTTTCGGGCGCCGACCTCATGAACCTCGTCAACGAGGGGGCGCTGCTCGCGGCGCGGCGCAACAAGCGCTTCGTCACCATGGCCGAGTTCGAGGACGCCAAGGACAAGCTGATGATGGGCGCCGAGCGCCGCACCCTCAGCATGACCGAGGAGGACAAGAAGCTCACCGCCTATCACGAGGCCGGCCATGCGCTCCTGGCGATCAAGATGGAAGCGTCCGACCCCATCCACAAGGCGACCATCGTGCCGCGTGGACGGGCGCTGGGCATGGTGATGCGGCTGCCCGAACGCGACCAGGTGTCGCTGACGCGCCGCAAGGCCTATGCCGATCTCGCCGTGGCCATGGGTGGCCGCGTCGCCGAGGAGGAGATCTTCGGCTACGAGAAGGTCACCTCCGGCGCTTCGGCCGACATCAAGATGGCGACCGGCCTCGCCCGCGCCATGGCCACCGAATGGGGCATGTCCGACAAGCTCGGCCCGCTGCTCTATGGCGACAACCAGGACGAGGTGTTCCTCGGCCGCCAGATGGTCGGCCGGCAGGTGCACATGTCCGACGACACCCAGCAGGTGGTCGATGCCGAGGTGAAGCGCTTCGTCGAGGAAGGCTACCAGACGGCGCAGAAGGTCATCCGCGAGAACATCGACGACCTGCACGCCATCGCGCAGGCGCTGATCGAGTACGAGACGCTGACCGGCGAGGAGATCCGCAACCTGCTCAACGGCCAGCCGCCGGTGCGCGAGAGCGAAGCCGACGCGCTGCCCAAATCGACGGGCGTGCCCTCGGCCGGCAAGGCCCCGCCCCGCCGCCGCCCCGACGCCGAACCCGGCGGCGCCCCGGAACCGCAGCCGGGAAGCTGATCATAAAGGGCCGCCTCCGGGCGGCCCTTTTGCTTTTCCCGCGCCCCCTCATCCGGCTGCCGCCACCTTCTCCCGCGAGGGGAGAAGGACGCTCGTCTCGGCGTTTGCAGTCGGGGCCCTTCTCCCCTTGCGGGAGAAGGTGCCCGAAGGGCGGATGAGGGGTGCCTTGCGAGGCTAACAAACTGAGGGGGCGAGGGAACGCGGCAATGCACCCACGGTGTCGTCCCGGCGGAGGCCGGGACCCAGTAAACGAGGCGGTCTGCATCGCTCAAAATCGCCTGCCCGGTGACTACTGGGCCCCGGCCTCCGCCGGGGCGACAGCGGTGGGCAGGAACCGCCCCGCGCCTCCGCAACGGCCCACCGCGCAAGGCCGCTCGGCCTGCGTGCGACGAACTTATCCCCCTCCCTTCCGGCGCCCCTATACTCAGCCCATCTCCCCGCTCGGACGGGACCGGCCGACGAACGGGGCGGGGGGACAGGCAGGAGACCGGCGCTCGTCGCGTCGGCCGCCTTCGGAGCGCCCTCAGTGCCGGCTGCGGCCGTGCCCCGGTGCCGCCGGAGACCTGTCGTCCGCGAGACGCCCCGCGTCTCCATACTAAAACCCCCCGAGGCGCAGGCGTCTCGCGGCCCCGTCCACAGCCAGCCGGAGGCTTTCATGGCCGATGGGCGCGTTTTCGTGCCTTGCGAACAAAGCGTGAATAGGGCCCACTTCGCCCTTATCCCTCGGATTGATTCGCCCGTGCCGGCACCCGCCTATCTCGACCGTCTCAACGAAGCGCAGCGCCGGGCCGTCGTGCATGGCGGCGGACCGCTGCTGGTCATCGCCGGCGCCGGCTCGGGCAAGACCAACACGCTGGCGCATCGGGTGGCGCATCTCGTCGTCAACGGCGCCGATCCGCGCCGCATCCTGCTGATGACCTTCTCGCGCCGCGCCGCCGCCGAGATGACACGGCGGGTCGGGCGCATCGCCGGCGAGGTGATGGGCGCCTCGGCCGGGGCGCTGACCGCGGCGCTCGACTGGGCCGGCACCTTCCACGGCATCGGCGCGCGGCTGTTGCGCGACTATGCGCCCGCCATTGGGCTCGACCCGCAGTTCACCATTCACGACCGCGAGGATTCGGCCGACCTGCTCAACATCGCGCGGCACGATCTCGGCCTGCACGAAGCGAAGGCGCGGTTTCCGGCGAAGGCGGCGTGCCTCGCCATCTATTCGCGCGCGGTGAATGCCGAGGCGCCGCTGGCCGACGTGCTGGCCGAGGCCTTTCCGTGGGCGGCGATGTGGGAAGCGGAGCTGACGGCGCTGTTCGCCGCCTATGTCGCGGCCAAGCAGGCGCAGAACGTCATGGATTACGACGACCTGCTGCTCTACTGGGCGCGTATGCTGCGGGCGCCGGCGCTGGCCGCCGAAGTGGGCGGCTGCTTCGATCACATCCTCGTCGATGAGTATCAGGACACCAACCGGCTGCAGGCGTCGATCCTCTTGGCGCTGAAGCCGGGGGGCGCGGGCGTGACCGTCGTCGGCGACGACGCGCAGGCGATCTATTCGTTCCGCGCCGCGACGGTACGCAACATTCTGGACTTTCCGTCCTGCTTCGCGCCGCCTGCCGCAATCGTGACGCTTGAGCGCAACTACCGCTCGACGGCGCCGATCCTTGCCGCCGCCAATGCGGTGATCGCCGAGGCGCCGGAGCGCTTTACCAAGACGCTGTGGACCGACAGGACTGCGGCGGCGAAGCCGCGTCTCGTTACGGTGCGCGACGAGACGACGGCAGCGCGCTATGTCGCCGAGGAGGTGCTGGCGGCGCGCGAGGGCGGGCTGCGGCTCCAGGACCAGGCGGTGCTGTTCCGCGCCTCGCACCATTCAGGCCCGCTCGAAATCGAGCTGGCGCGACGCAACATTCCCTTCGTCAAATATGGCGGCCTCAAATTCCTCGACGCCGCGCATGTCAAGGACATGCTGGCGCTGCTGCGCTGGACCGACAATCCGCGCGACCGGGTGGCCGGCTTCCGCGTGCTGCAATTGCTGCCCGGCGTCGGTCCCGGCACGGCGGGCCGCGTGCTCGATGCGCTGGCGGCGGCGGCGCGCCCGTTCGAGACGCTTGCCGATCTCGCCGCACCGGCGCGGGCCGAGGGCTGGGAGCCGTTCGTTGCGGCGGCCGGCGCGGTGGCGGCGGCAGCGGCGTGGCCGGCCGCCTTCACGCTGGCGCGGAGCTGGTACGAGCCGCTGCTGGAGCGCCGTTACGACGATGCGGCGGTACGGCTGCTCGACATCCTGCAGCTCGAACAGATCGCCGGCGGCTTTCCCACGCGCGAGCGCTTCCTCACCGAGCTGACGCTCGATCCGCCCGACGCCACGTCCGATCTGAGCGGCGCCGGCCCGAAGGATGAGGACTATCTGATCCTCTCCACCATCCACTCGGCCAAGGGGCAGGAGTGGCGTAGCGTCCATGTGCTCAACGTCGTCGATGGCTGCATTCCGTCCGACCTCGGGACCGGCGCCGCGGCCGAGCTCGAAGAGGAGCGGCGGCTGCTCTATGTCGCCATGACGCGGGCGCGCGACACGCTGCATCTCGTCATGCCGCAGCGCTTCTACGTGACGCAGCAGGTGCGCGGCGGCGACCGCCACCTCTACGCGCAGCGCACGCGCTTCATCACCCGTGCCATGCTGCCGCTTTACGAGGACATGCTGTGGCCGCCGCTGGAGCCGCTCTCCGACTCCCGCACCGCCGCCACCGTCCCCGCCCTCGACCTGCGCGCCGAAATGCGCGGCATGTGGGCGAAATGAGCGGCCTAGTGGTTCACCACGGCGGCGGCGCGGCCGAGCATGCCGATGCTGGCGCTCTGGTAGACGATGACACGCTTTTCGCCGGGCTCGGCGATCTGCACCTCGGCGCGGCGGCCGTCGCGGGCGAAGGTGCTGGCGAGGTTTATGGCCTCGAGCTCGGCGCCCTGGCGGCTGAGGAAGGGGCCCTTGGTCTTGCCGTTGAGGTCGATCCACCATTTGTGGCGGGCGAAGATGACGATGAAGATGGCTGTGGTCATGACGCGATATCCGTATAGCGCCGCTCTATACCGATACTCCAACGGCCGGGCCGCGCGACGGTTTTCAGCCGACATGCTTAAAACACGTCAAGCATTGGAGGATAAATGAGCCGTGCGCCCGTAACCATCGATGCCGCCACGGCGCGCCGCATCTGGCTCAACGCGCAGCGGCTCGATACGCGCGCGCCGTTCGGCGCCGGGCCGGCGGCGACGGAGGCCGCCATCGCGCATCTGGGCTATGTGCAGATCGACACGATCAACGTCGTCGAGCGCTCGCACCACCACATCCTCTATACGCGCATCCCCGACTATCGGCGGGCCGACCTGCAGCAGGCGCAGGCCGACGACAGAACCGTGTTCGAATACTGGACGCATGCGCTGGCCTATGTGCCGGTCGGCGATTTCCGCTTTTTCGTGCCGGCGATGAAGGCGCATCGCGCCAATGCCACGCAATGGGCGGCGCGCGCGCCGGACGCCGAGGTCAGCCGCGTGCTGCGCCGCATCCGCCGCGACGGGCCGGTGTCGATCCGCGACATGGACGATGAGGTGCTGGTCGAAAAGCACCACCCCTGGGCCAGCCGCAAGCCGTCCAAGGCGGCGTTGCAGCGGGCCTTCTACGATGGGCGGCTGACCATTGGCGCACGGCAGGGCATGGTCAAATCCTACGAGCTGACCGAACGGCATTTCGGCTGGCGCGGGCTGCCGCGCGGCGCGACGGCCGGGCAATTGGCAGCCTACCGGCTCGATCGCGCGCTACGGGCGCAGGGCATCGTCAGCGCGCCGTCGGTGATGTATCCGTGGCTGCGCTTTTCGCCCGAGGTCGAGGCCGAGCTCGCGCGGCGCGTGCGCCGGCGGGCGCTGGTCGAGGTCCGTATCGCGGGCAGCGACGTGCCGCATTGGGTGGCGCCCGAAACGCTGGACGCCGGGCTGCCGCCGCTGGCGCCGCTGGTCCATATCCTCTCGCCCTTCGATCCGCTGGTCATCCAGCGGGCGCGGCTCAAGCTGTTCTTCGGCTACGAGCACGTGTTCGAGGCCTATGTGCCCAAGGCGAAGCGCCGCTTCGGCTATTTCACGCTGCCGGTGCTGGCCGGCGACGAGATGGTGGCGGCGCTTGACCTCAAGGCCGACCGGGCGGCGGGGCAGCTCCTGATCCAGGCGTGGCACTGGCTGGATGCCGGGCGGCCGCGCGCCCACAAGAAATTGATCGAGGAAGAACTTGGCCGCTTCGAGCGCTTCCAACTGGGAGAATAAAGACAAGCGGCGCCCACGAGGGGCGCCGCTCCGGTCGGGTGTCGTGATGCGCTTAGTGGAGGCGGTAGCGCACCGTGCCGCGGATCTCGTGCAGCGTGTTGTCGTTGAGGTAGAAGTTGTCGCCGGACACGTAGTTCGAGATCTTCGGCATGTAGATCATGCGATAGCCGAGGTCGGCGACCCAGTTGCCGGCGTCGTAGCTGACGCCCGCCATGGCCGCCACGGCCGGCGTCCAGCCGCCGCCATCGGCGGGCGCCGCCGGGCCGGTGACGTGGGTCTGGTAGACGGCCGCGCCGGCGCCGGCGCCGAGATAGGCCCCGAAGCCGCCTTCGGCATAGCCGCCCGAGAGCGGGAAGTCGTAATAGGCGTTGGCCAGGGCGACGCCGCCGCGCAGGTTTATCGCGTGGGTGCCGTTGGTCAGGCCCTTGTTGTCGAGATAGTCGATGGTGGCATCGACGCGCAGGCCGGTGCCCATCTCGTAGCCGAAGCCGGCGCCGATGGAGTAGCCGTAGCCCGCCGCTGTCGGGAAGGTGATGAGGCCGCCGCAGGGGCCGCAGCCGGGGGTCGGCACGTGCTCCTGGGACCACAGCAGGTTCGCCGCGGCACTGCCGCGCAGGTAGAAGCTGCCGCCCAGGCCGTAATCGACCTCGGGAATTTCGATATCCGGGTAGTCATAGTCCGGCATGTCCGCCGCCAGGGCGGGGGCGCTGACGAGGGCGCCGAACGCCATCAGCAACGCTGCAAGCAGAATACGCATGATCACACAGTCCTTGAGTTCGCCACGACGACACCCGTCGATCGCCAAGCACTGTGCCGGTATTTTCTTAAATTGCGCTTAACCCTAAACCTTAACCCTAATATTGGGTCAACGCCCGCTTCTACTCGCTCAGGCGACCTGGCGGATGGTCGTGGCGATCTCTTCGACGACGGCCTCGACGAGGCCGGCATCGTCGCTCTCGGCCATGACGCGGATCACCGGCTCGGTGCCGCTTTCGCGGATGACGAGGCGGCCGTCCTTGCCCAGCCGGTCGCGGCTTTCGGCGATGACCTGCACGACGCGCTTGTGGTCGAGGGGCTTGCCGGCCTTGAAGCGCACATTGGTCAGCCGCTGCGGCACCTTCTCGAAGCGGTGGCAGACGTCGGAGACGCGCTGGTCGGCTTCCTTGACCACGGCGAGCAGTTGCAGCGCCGCCACCAGCCCGTCGCCCGTGGTGGTGAAGTCGGAAAGGATGATGTGGCCCGACTGCTCGCCACCGACATTGAAGCCGTTGGCGCGCATGCTTTCGAGCACGTAGCGGTCGCCGACCTTGGTGCGGTCGAGCCCGAGCCCGAGCGAAGCGAGATAGCGCTCGAGCCCGAGATTGCTCATGATGGTGGCGACGATGCCGTTGCCCCGCAATTCGCCGCGGGCGTGCCAGGACTGGGCGATGACCGCCATCAGCTGGTCGCCATCGACGACCTCGCCGCGCTCATCAACGACGACCACGCGGTCGGCGTCGCCGTCGAGGGCGATGCCGATATCGGCGCGCACTTCCCTCACCTTGGCCTGGATGGCTGCGGTGGCCGTCGAGCCGACCTCGTCGTTGATGTTGAAGCCGTTGGGCTCGACGCCGATCGGCACGACTTCGGCGCCGAGCTCCCACAGCGCCACCGGGGCGACCTTGTAGGCGGCGCCGTTGGCGCAATCGATGACGACGCGCAGGCCCGTGAGGTCGATGTTCTTGGGCAGGGTGCGCTTGGCGTATTCGATGTAGCGCGTCTGGGCCGCCTCGTCGCGATGGGCGCGGCCGATGTCGCGGCCCTGCGAGAGCTGGCCGAAGATGTCGCCGTCCATCAACTCCTCGATCTGCGTCTCGACCTCGTCGGAGAGCTTGAAGCCGTCGGGGCGGAAGAGCTTGATGCCGTTGTCGTCGAAGGGGTTGTGCGAGGCCGAGATCATGACGCCGAGATCGGCGCGCAGCGAGCGGGTCAGCATGGCGACGGCGGGCGTCGGCATGGGGCCGAGGAAATAGACGTCCATGCCCACGGCGGTGAAGCCGGCGGCCAGCGCGTTCTCGATCATGTAGCCGGAGCGGCGCGTGTCCTTGCCGATGACGACGCGGTTGCGGTGGTCGCCGCGCACGAATTTGAGGCCGGCCGCCATGCCGACGCGCATGGCGAGGTCGGGCGTCAGCTTCTGCCCGTTGGCGAGGCCGCGGATGCCGTCCGTGCCGAAATATTTGCGCGCCATTGCCCGGTGCTCCCAAAAAAGTCAGTGCTAACTTACCGCAAAATCGGCCGCCACGGAATCGCCAGCGCGATCGGCGTTAATATGGCGGGAACAGGAGTGCGACGCGATGCGGATCATCGGCTTCATCCTCGGGGTGCTGCTGGCAGGCCCGGCACTGGCGCAGGGCACCACCATCGACGGTGTGGCGGTGGCGTTCGAGCAGATCGGGGCGGGATTTTCGCGGCCGGTCGGGGCTTTGGCGCTGCCGGGCAGCGACCGGCTGGTGGTGGTCGAAAAGACCGGAACCGTGCGGTTTCTCGGTGATGGCGGGCCGGGCGCGGTGCTGCTCGACCTTTCCAGCGAGGTCAGCGACGGCAATGAGCAGGGGCTTTTGGGCCTCGCTTTCGATCCAAATTTCGCGACGAATGGTCGAATATATGTCGATTTCACCGACCGGGCCGGCGACACGCAGGTGGTGTCCTACCGGGTGACGGACGGGGTGGCCGATCCGGCGACGGCGACGCCACTGCTCGGCATCGACCAGCCCGAGTCGAATCACAATGGCGGTTGGCTCGCCTTCGGGCCGGACGGGCTGCTCTACATCGCCACCGGCGATGGCGGCGGCGGTGGCGACCGGCATGGCGAGATCGGCAACGGCCAGAACAAAGACGTGCTGCTGGGCAAGATCCTGCGCATCGACCCCGATGGCGGGGCGCCGGAGATGTTCCTCTATGGCGTGCGCAATCCGTGGCGCAACGCCTTCGACGGCGACACGCTCTATATCGCCGATGTGGGCCAGAACGCCTGGGAGGAGATCAACGCGCTAAAGCTGGCCGAGGCGGCCGGTGCCAATCTCGGCTGGCGCACGATGGAGGGGCGCGACTGCTATCCGCCCGGCACGATGTGCGTGCAGGGCGGCATGGTGATGCCCATCCATGTCTATTCGCATGACGAGGGCTGCTCGATCACCGGCGGCATCGTCTATCGCGGCGCGGCGCTGCCGGCGCTCGCCGGGCGCTATTTCTTCGCCGATTACTGCTCGGGCGTCGTCGAGAGCCTGCGGCTCGTGGACGGCGCGGCGACGGGGCTCGTCAATACCGGCGACGATCTGGGCAGCCTCGGCAACATCACCAGCTTCGGCACCGACGCCGCCGGCGAGATGCTGGTCGTGACCGATGACGGGCTGGTCTTCCGCATGGTGCAGGGCTAAGGCGTTCGCCCGAAGCAAAAAGGCGGAGCAGCAGCGTCGTGAGGATCGGAATTCTGGGCGCCGGCGCCGTGGGCTCGGCCATCGCCACAGTGCTGGCGCGGGCCGGCATCGAAGCGAAGATCGTCAACCGGCGCGGCCCGGCCGTGCTCGGGCCGCTGGCGGCGAGCCTCGGCCCGCAGGTGACGGTGGGCACGCGCGAAGAGGTGCTCGGTGCCGATATCGTGTTCGTCGCCGTGCCGTGGGGGCGGATCGCCGAGGCGGTGGCGGGCGGCGACTGGCAGGGGCGCATCGTCGTCGATTGCACCAACGCCCTCGAAGGGCCGAGCTTCAAGCCGGTGGATCTCGGCGGGCGGACGTCGAGCGAGGTGTTTGCCGAGTGGGTGCCGGGCGCGCGCGTGGTGAAGGCGTTCAACCACATGCTGCCGCATCTGGTGGCGGGCGATCCGCGGGCCGAGGGCGGGCGGCGCGTGCTGTTCATGGCCGGCGACGACGCAGCGGCCAAGGCCGAGCTCGGCGCGCTCATCGACAGGACCGGCTTCTATCGCATCGATCTCGGCGGGCTGCGCGAGGGCGGGCGGATGATCGAATTCCCCGGCGGCCCGCTGCCGGCGCTCAACCTCGTGGTGTTCGACTAGAGAACGCCGCTTCGAGCCGCGTGCCGAGGCGGTCCCAATAGAGCTCGAACGCCGTCTTCAGCAGCACGATAAGCACGAGCAGCACGAGCGGGCTGCCGGCCAGCAGCGCCACCATGCCGCCGAGCACGATGACGAACTGCATGACGACGATACGCGCGTAGAAGCCGGCGATGAGATGCGTCACCGGATTGGCGGCGCGGATCTCGTGCAGGGTGGCGACGCCGCGCGCAATGAAGAGTCCGAGCAGCGGAATCCATAGCCCGGTCGGCACGATGAAGCCGAGAACGAAGGCGGCCGGCGAGGCGAGGTGGCGCGTCCACTCGCCCGGCGCGATGCCGCTCAGCATGAACATGTGGATGCCCATGAAGAACCCGGCATGGACGAGGATGAACAGGCTGAGCCCGAGGCTGCTCCCCGCGTCGGGCCGGCCGCCGATGAGCGGCATCGTGGGCGCCAGCAGGTCGGGCGAGGCGAGGGCGAGGCGGATGACCAGCCAGAGGCCGACGATGGCCGTCTCGGCCCAGTAGAGGATGACGAGGGTGGTCGCATCCCAGCCGAGATAGAAGATGCCGAGCAGCGGCAGCAGATTGCCGGCGACGATGGTCCAGCTTTCCCAGCGGCTCAGCGGCGCGAGCCAGTCGAGCTTTTCCGTCGTCATGCCGTTTCGTCTCCCCCAAGGACGCGCAACTCTAGCGACGAAAGGGGCAGTGTCGAGCCCCGCGCATGGCGATTGACGGCGAAAGGGTGAAAGAGTATTGGCGGCCTCAGGACACCTTGCCCTAACGCAAGGCTTTCGACCTGGGAGGGTCGCTCATGGCTGATAGCCCCAAACCCGCGCCGGCGGTGAAACCGGCCAATCCCAATTTTTCGTCGGGCCCGTGCGCCAAACGTCCTGGATGGACGGTGGCGGTGCTCGCCAACGCGCTGGTGGGCCGGTCGCACCGGGCCAAGGTGGCCAAGGCGCGCATCGACAAGGCGGTGGCGCTGACGCGCGAGCTGCTCGAGGTGCCGGCGGACTACCGCATCGCCATCGTGCCGGCGTCCGATACCGGCGCCGTCGAGATGATCTTGTGGTCGGTGCTCGGCGCCCGCGGCGTCGATATGCTGGCCTGGGAGAGTTTTGGCGAGGGCTGGGTCACCGATGTGACCAAGCAGCTCAAGCTCGAGGATGTGCGCCTCTTGCGTGCGCCCTATGGCGAGCTGCCGGACCTGACGCAGGTCGATTTCACCCGCGACGTGGTGTTCACCTGGAACGGCACGACCTCGGGCGTGCGCGTGCCCAGCGCCGACTGGATTCCGGCTGACCGCGAGGGGCTCACCATCTGCGACGCCACCTCGGCGGCCTTTGCGCAGAACCTCGATTTTTCCAAGCTCGATGTCGTCACCTTCTCGTGGCAGAAGGCGCTGGGCGGCGAGGCGGCGCATGGCATCCTGATCCTCGGGCCGCGCGCCGTGGAGCGGCTCGAAAGTTTCAAGCCCGACCGGCCGCTGCCGAAAATCTTCCGCCTTACCAAGGGCGGCAAGCTGATGGAGGACGTGTTCCAGGGCGCCACCATCAACACCGTGTCGATGCTGTGCATTGAGGATGCGGTGGACGCCATGGAGTGGGGCAAGTCGATCGGCGGGCTCAAGGCCATGCAGGCGCGGGCCGATGCCAATTTCAAGGTGCTCGACGACTGGGTCGCGCGCACCCCGTGGATCGAGAACCTCGCCAAGGTGCCGGAGCAGCGTTCCAACACCTCGGTGTGCCTGGTCATCGCCGATCCCGAGGTCAAGGCGCTGAGCCCCGAGGCGCAGGCGGCCTTCGCCAAGGCCATCGTCAGCCGGCTCGACAAGGAAGGCGCGGCCTACGACATCGGCGGCTATCGCGACGCGCCGACGGGCCTGCGCATCTGGGCCGGCTCGACCGTCGAGGCGTCCAATCTCGCGACGCTGACCGGCTGGCTCGACTGGGCTTTCGCGGCAGAAAAGGCGGCGCTGTAGACCGGCAATCGGCAGTCGGCAATCGGCAGTCGGGAGACTGCCGGCGCATCCGACTGCCGATTGCCTATTGCCGACTGCCGTCCCCTTACCCATCCCATTTCCCTGGAGGCTTAGATGCCCAAGGTTCTCGTTTCGGACAAACTCAGCAAGACCGCCGTGCAGATCTTCAAGGATCACGGCGTCGAGGTGGACTACCTGCCGGATCTCGGCAAGGACAAGGACAAGCTCTTCGAGGCGATCGGCGCCTATGACGGGCTCGCCATCCGCTCGGCCACCAAGGTGACCGAGAAGATCCTGTCGGCGGCGACCAATCTCAAGGTCATCGGCCGTGCCGGCATCGGCGTCGACAATGTCGATATCCCGGCCGCCACCAAGAAGGGCATCATCGTGATGAACACGCCCTTCGGCAATTCGATCACCACGGCTGAGCACGCCATCAGCCTGATGCTGTCGCTGGCCCGGCAGATCCCCGAGGCCGACGCCTCGACCAGGGCGTCGAAGTGGGAGAAGAACCGCTTCATGGGCGTCGAGGTCACCAGCAAGGTGCTGGGGCTGATCGGCGCGGGCAATATCGGCTCGATCGTCGCCGACCGCGCGCAGGGCCTCAAGATGAAGGTCATCGCCTACGATCCGTTCCTCACCGCCGACCGCGCGCAGGCGCTGGGCGTCGAGAAGGTCGAGTTCGACGAGCTGCTGAAGCGTGCCGATTTCATCACGCTGCACACGCCGCTGATCGAGGCGACGCGCAACATCATCAATGCCGAGGCCATCACCAGGATGAAGGACGGCGCGCGCCTCATCAACTGCGCGCGCGGCGGGCTGGTGGACGAGGCGGCGCTCTACGAGGCGCTGAAGAGCGGCAAGCTGGCGGGTGCGGCCTTCGACGTATTCGTCGAGGAGCCGGCGCAGAACAATCCGCTGTTCGAGCTCGCCAATTTCATCGCCACGCCGCATCTGGGCGCCTCGACCACCGAGGCGCAGGAGAATGTTGCGCTGCAGGTGGCCGAGCAGATTTCGGCCTATCTGATGACGGGCGAGATCACCAATGCGCTCAACTTCCCCTCGATCTCGGCCGAGGAGGCGCCGCGACTGACGCCGTGGGTGAAGCTGGCGGAAGTGCTCGGCTCGTTCGCCGGCCAGCTCACCGAGAACCCGATCAAGGCCATCCGTATCGAGTACGAGGGGAGCGTCGCGGCGCTCAACGTCAAGCCGATGACGGCGGCGGCGCTCAACGGGCTGCTGAAGCCGCAGATGCACGAGGTCAACATGGTGTCGGCGCCGCAGGTGGCCAAGGATCGCGGCATCGCCGTCGAGATCCTGACGCGTGACCAGCAGGGCGCCTATGAGGGCTATATCCGCATCACGGTGACCACCGAGAAGCAGGAGCGCGCCGTGGCTGGAACCGTGTTCGCTAACGGCAGACCGCGCATCCTGCAGGTGAAGAACATCAGCATGGACGCCGAGGTGACGCCCTCGATGCTCTATGTCACCAACGAGGACAAGCCGGGCCATATCGGCCGGCTGGGGACGCTGCTGGGCGATCTCGGCATCAACATCGCCAACTTCAACCTCGGCCGTGCCGAGGTCGGCGGCGACGCCATCGCGCTGCTCTCCATCGATGGCGCGGTGACCGAGGCCCAGCTCAAGGCCATCGCGGCGCTGCCCGGCGTCAAGCAGGCCAAGGCGCTGACCTTCGCATAGGGCGAAGCGAAACCGGCGTGCGGTGGCCTAGGGCCGCCGCGCGCTCCATTCGGCCAGCACGATGCCGGCGACGACCAGGGCGCCGGCGACAAGGTGGAAGGCTTCGAGCCGCTCGCCGAGGATGAGCACGGCGCCCACCGCGCCGAACAGCGGGATGAGGTTGATGAACAGGCTCGCCCGATTGGCGCCGATGAGCTCGACGCCGCGCACGTAGAACATCTGGCTGATGATCGAGGGGAGCACCACCGTATAGGCGGCGATGGCCCAGCCGAGCGGGGTGATGTCGGCAAAGCTCGCGGCCAGCCGGTCGAGGCCGCCGCCGGTGGTGGCCGCGAAGCCGAGCGAGGCGAGCGTCGCGCCGAGGAAGGTGGCGAACAGGAAGCTCAGCCAGTCGGTCGCCGGGCGCCAGCGCAGGGCGATGGAATAGGCCGCGTAGCCGAGGCAGGCGCCGAGCATCAGCAGGTCGCCGAGATTGAGGTCGAGCGCCAGGATGCGGCCGAGGTCGCCGTGGCTGGTGGTGAGGGCGACGCCGGTGATGGTCAGCGCCACGCCGGCGAGCTGCAGCGGGCGGACGCGCGTGCGGAACAGGGCGAAGCTCAGCGCCATGACGAAGATGTTGATGGTGACCTGCATGAGCCCGATGTTGAAGCCCGTGGTCAGGTGCGCCGCGACATAGACGGCGGCGTTGAAGGTGGCGTAGCCGATGGCGCCGTAGAATAGAAACAGCGGCCAGTGGGCGCGGAGCAGCGGCCAGTCGCGCCGCAGCGGCGCGCGCACGAAGGGCAGGATGACGAGGAACGCGCCGCCCCAGCGCAGCACCATCAGCGCGTAGGGGTCGATATTGCCGACAGCGGCCTTGCCAGCGACGACATTGCCGCCCCAGAACAGATTGCACAGCACCAGCAGCAGATAGGGGCGGGTCATGAGCCAATGGCGCACGCCCGGCGACGAGGCGGTCATGGACGCATTCCGGCGGGACGTGGCGGCTTAGCCGGGCGGGCCGGGCCCGTCAACCGAAGGCGGGGGCGCGCGGCAAGGCCACGCGCCCCGTTCGGGCGTCAGCAGAGGTCGCCGAGCGGCGTGCCGTTGACGAGCAGGCCGTCGCTGCCGGAGATGTCCGCGCCCCAGTTGGCGCACAGCGTCGGCGCATCCTCAATGGTGATGGTGCCGGACAGGCCGGCGATGGTGCCGGCCGCCGCGATGCCGGCGAGGCCGGCCTTGTCGGCGCCCGTCACCACGACGCCGTCGAAGACGATGTCGTGCACCGGGTCGTCGTCGCTCCAGCCGCCATTGAGGAAGATGGCGTTGCTCCCCCATTCGTGGCGCGCGGGGCGCACGATATCGACATTGCGAAAGGTGACGCCGCCGACCGGATTGAGGAAGATGCCGGCATAGTAGGCGTCCGCGACGGTGACGTTCTCGACGAGGACGTTGCCGGTCGCCAGCGGCACGGGCTCGTTGTCGACGAACATCAGTCCGTTGAGGCTGCCGCGGGTGACGCCGTCGTGGAGGGTGATGTCGCGGGCGTTCATGAAGACGATCGCGTCGTGCACCTCGTCGAAGGGCCGCCCGCTGTTATCGATCTCGAAATCGCCGAAGTCGATGTTCTCGGCGGCGTAGAAGAGGATCGCCTCCTCGGAGGTGTTGCGGATGGTGGCGTTGCGCACGCTGATGCCAGAGGTGGCGGCGAGCATGTCGGTGCCGTCGTGCAGCCCGGCGAAGACCATGCCCCAGGCCGCCCCGTCGGTGACGAAATTGTCGATGGTGGCATCGCGCAGGCCGACGCCGTAGAGCGCGGCATTGGTCACCGTGTCGTAGACATTGGCGTAGGACATGGACGAGCAGCCGTTGCAGCCATCGACGCTGGTATAGGTCACGTCGCGGATGGCGGCGCCCTCGACATCGACCAGCCGGATGCCGTGGCTCGTCGTGTCGGCGATGGTGACGTCGCGGATGGCGATGTCGGACACGCCCTCGGCCGAGACGCCGTAGCCGCCGCCGACGATGTCGAGCGAGACCACGCTGGTGCGGTCGGCCATCTCGACCATCGCCATCGGCGGCGGGGCGGCGAACAGCGACAGGCCGGACACCGCCGTCGCGACGAGTCGGCCACGCTCGCCGGTGTTGGCGAGCTGGTACGGCTTGCCGGTTACTTCGGAGAGCACCGTCAGCGTGCCCTGGCCGCCGAACAGGGTCTGGCCCATGGCCAGCCTTATGCTGTCGTCGAGAACGATCTCGCCATCCACGAGGAGCAGCGCATCGATGCCGGCGGCGGCCACGAGGGTGTTGATGTCGGCGGCATCGCCGCTTGCGGCGGAAAGGCGCTGCACCGTGCCGACGGAGCGGCCATCGGCGTAGCTGGCGCTCTCGGCGGCGCCGAAGGCCCCGGCGGCGGTGGCGACGCGCGGCGTGTGGCCGACGCGCGCATAGAGCGGGTCGGTGGCGTCGGTGGGCGCACCGGCCAGGCCGCCGAGCGGCGCCGACAGTCGCAGGAAGGCGCGCGCCGAGGTCTGGCCGGTGCTGTCATGGCTGATGCCGCCGCCCAGCGTCACGTGGCCCGGCCATTGCTCGAAGCCGGCCAGTTGCAATTCGAGCCGGCCGCCGACGCCGTGGATGGCGCCGACCTGCGCGCCGGCGCGGGTGAAGGCCTCGGCGAACAGCTTCAGCGACTTGCCGCTGTCGTCGGCGAAGACGGGCAGGCGGATGCCGGCCTCGGCGCGCAGGCCGTGCAGTGCCACCTCGTAGCCCTGATGGATGGCCAGGGCGTTGGCCTCGACCGTCACGGTGCTGAGGCTGTCCACGGCATTGCCGGTGGCGCCGAGCGGCACGTTGCCTTCGAGGCGGAACTCGTAATCGCGGGTCAGAAGCTCGAGCCCCGCGGAAATCTGCTGATAGGCGTTGCCATAGGCCGAGCGCAGCGCGTCGAAGTGCAGATTGCCGCCGACGACGAGGTCGTCGCCAAGGCGCGAGCGCACACCGATGCCGGCCGCGCCGTAGAGCTCGCCGCTGCCCGGCAGGATGCCGGCATAGAAGCTGCCATAAGCGATGGCGTCGGCGCCGATCTCGATCGGGGCGAACAGGCCCAACTCACCGCCGAGCGCGTCGGCGCTGCCTTGCAGCCCCACCTCCAATTGGGGCGTGGCCATCTGGGCCAGGGCGGGCAGGGGAACGGCAATGGCTGCCGCAAGGGCGGTCGAGGCGAGGAGGAAGGCTCTGATACTCACTTTGGGCTCGTGTGGCTGGTGCTGCCGCCGATTGCGGCAACCCGTGGGTATTAAAGTGGATAAAAAGAGTCAACTTATTGGCGGCGCCGTGCGGCAAGATGGCGAGGCGACTTGCAGCGCGCGGAGTTGAGCCCTATCAGCGGGCGCTACCGGCACGTGGCCCGGCGGCAGGAACGGAGCAGGTCATGGCAAACGTTATCGTCGTCGGCAGCCAATGGGGCGACGAAGGCAAGGGCAAGATCGTCGACTGGCTGAGCGAGCGCGCCGACGTGGTGGTGCGCTACCAGGGCGGCCACAATGCCGGGCACACGCTGGTCATCGACGGGGTGAGCTACAAGCTGGCGCTGCTGCCTTCGGGCGTGGTGCGCGGCAAGCTCAGCGTCATCGGCAATGGCGTGGTGGTCGATCCGCACCATTTCGTCGGCGAGCTCGAAAAGCTCAGGGGCCAGGGCATCGAGATCACGCCCGAGATCCTGATGATCGCCGACAACGCGCCGCTGATCCTCAGCCTGCATCGCGAGCTGGACGCCAGCCGCGAGAACGCCAATTCGGGGCTCAGGATCGGCACGACCAAGCGCGGCATCGGGCCGGCCTATGAGGACAAGGTGGGCCGCCGCGCCATCCGCGTATGCGACCTCAGGGAGCCCGAGACGCTGCCGGCCAAGCTCGAGCGGCTGCTCGCGCACCACAACGCGCTGCGTCGCGGCATGGGTCAGCCCGAGCTGACGGTGGCCGCGCTGCAGGCCGAGCTGATGGCGGTGGCCGACCAGATCCTGCCCTTCGTCGGGCAGGTGTGGCGAGTGCTCGACGAGAAGCGCCGGGCCGGGGCGCGTATCCTGTTCGAGGGCGCGCAGGGGGCGCTGCTCGACAACGATCACGGCACCTATCCGTTCGTCACCTCGTCCAACACCGTGGCGGGGCAGGCGGCGGCCGGCTCGGGGCTGGGGCCGACGGCCATCGGCTATGTGCTGGGAATCACCAAGGCCTATACGACCCGCGTCGGCGAGGGGCCGTTCCCGTGCGAGCTCGACGACGAGATCGGCCGGCACCTGGCGACGGTGGGCCGCGAGGTCGGCGTCAATACCGGGCGGCCGCGGCGCTGCGGCTGGTTCGACGCCGTGCTGGTGCGCCAGACCGTCAGGACTTCGGGCATCACCGGCATCGCCCTCACCAAGCTCGACGTGCTGGATGGGCTCAAGGAGATCAAGGTTTGTGTCGGCTACGAGCTGGACGGACAAAAAATTGACTACTTGCCGGCCTCTATGGGCGCGCAGGCGGCAGTGACGCCGATCTACGAAACTCTCGAGGGGTGGTCAGAAACGACAGCAGGGGCGCGCAGCTGGGCCGAATTGCCAGCGCAGGCCGTCAAGTACGTGCGATACATCGAAGAGCTGATCGGGGCGCCCGTGGCCATGCTGTCCACAAGCCCGGAGCGCTTGGATACCATCCTCGTGCAAGACCCGTTCCAAGACTGAGGTTTTTTGGCTACAACTCCCGCGCAAATTGAGCGAATGTAGCGAATGGCGGATTACAAGGAACTTTTGCGCCGGGCCGTAGAGGCCCTGCCCGAGAACAACGGGGCAGCCCGACGTGCGGTGTATGAGAAGGCGCGGGCCGCCCTTGTGGGGCAGTTGCGCGCGATCAATCCGCCGCTTCCCGCCCGCGACATAACCACGCATCGCCTGCAGCTCGAGGATTGCATCCGGCAGGTCGAGCAGGAGGCCAGCGAGGCCAACATCGCCGGCATGGGCGGCGAGCCGCCGACGCTGCCGCCGGTCTTCGCCGACGAGGCGAAAAAGCCCGCTCCCAAGCTCGAGCCGGTGGCGCACAAGCCCGAGCCGAAGGCGCCAGCGCCGGCACCCCACGACGACGAGGACGACAGCGCCTCGATCGAAGACATCATCGCGGCGGCCGAGCGCGATCGCGCGCCGGCCCCGCAGCACGCCGCGGCGCCCGAGATCAAGTCGCGGCCGCCCAAGTCGCAGCCGGTGCTGGTCGCCCGCTCCGATCTGCCGGAGGAGGGCGCGAAACGCCCGGCCAAGCCGGAGCATCGGCCGTTGCCCGCCATCGTGGCGCGGGCCGAAGCGGCAAAAGGCCGCACGGCGGGCCCCGGCTTCGGGGTCGCCGTCGAGCACAGCCGCCGTGGGCCGACCATCGAGTCGCGGCGCGAGCGCGGCAACGGGCTCGCCGCCACGGCGCGGCAGATCGAGCCGATCGAATTCGACGTGCCCGACGATGTGCAGGCGATGACCGCCGTGCGCGAAGTGGAGGTCGAGCCGCATCCGGCCGATTCGCAGGGCGCCATCGACCGCGCCATCGCGACGCTCGACCGCGAGGCGCGCGGCGAGGCGCATGCCGCCCAGCTCGAGGTGGCCGAGGCCGATCTCGGGGACGAGCCGATGCAGGCGCCGGCGCGCCCGCAGGGGCTGCTCGGCGGCACGGCCGGCCGGCGCGGCGCGGGCACCGAGCTGGCCGTGGCGCGCAGCGAGCGCGAGAGCAAGCCGCCGCGTCCGGCGCGCGAGTTCGCCAATCCCCGCCGCGCCCAGGCGGCGCGCGCCTTCGACGGCGTGCCGCGGGCGCAGCCGGAACGGGGCGGCATGGGCGCCGTCACCATCTTCCTCATCATCTTCGCGGTGCTGCTGGCGGGGGCGGGCGGTGCCGGCTTCTGGGCCTGGCAGGAAGGCTACATCAATCTCGACGCCATGTTCGGCAAAGGCACGCCGGTGGTGACCACGGCCGCCGCCGAGCCGGCGGTGACGCCGGATTCGACGGGGCCGGGCAATACCGAGACGCCGCCGGCGGTGACCGAGCCGGCCAACCAGCTCAAGGCCGACGAGCAGTTGCCGCCGACCGAGGTGGCGGCGGCACCGGCGGCGGAAGCCGTGCAGCCGCTGGCGCTGCAATCGCCGACCGCCGACACCAAGACCGAGGCGCGGCTGGGCGGCGACACCGACTCGTCCGCCGAAGCGGCGGCCGCCGCCGTCGCGGCGCTCGACCCGACCAGCGTGGCCGGCAGCCAGTCGCTGCTGCTCGAGGCGTCGGACAGCGGCACCACCGGTGCCGTGCCTTTCTCGGGCACGGTGGACTGGAGCAAGGGCACCGACGAGCTGGGCCAGCCGACGCTGGTCGGCAAGGCCAATATTCCGGCGCGCAATCTGTCGGTGGAGCTGCTCATCCGCCGCAATTCCGACCCCAGCCTGCCGGCCAGCCACCTCATGGAAATCAACTTCACCGTGCCCGACACCTTCATCGGCGGCTCCATCGCCGGCCTGCCGGGCGTGCTGCTGAAGAACGAGGAGCTGGTGCAGGGGGCGCCGCTGGTCGGCGCATCGGCCCGCGTGGTGGGCAATTCCTTTCTCTTCGCGCTGAGCGCGACGCCGGAGGACAACACCGCCAACACGACGCTGCTGACCTCGCGCAAATGGATGGACCTGGCGCTGATCTACGCCTCGGGCAAGCGGGCGATCATCACGCTCGAAAAGGACGCCGCGGCGCAGGCCCTGTTCACCGAGGTGTTCGGCGCCTGGAGCAAGGCCGCCGCCGCCGGGTGAGGCAGTGGTCGCCGAGATATTCCCCTGCTTGCGGGGGAAGGTGGCGCCGAAGGCGACGGAAGGGGGCGCGCGCCCTCCACCATGCTGCGCATGGTTCCCCTCCCCCGTGAACGGGGGAGGAGCCTGATTGGGATGTCGGCGCTCTACCGCTCCACCAGAACGCCGTTCTCCAGCACATAGATCTTGTCGGCGATGGCAGCGATGTCGTCGGCGTGGTGGGTGACCAGCACCGTCGCCCAGTTGTGCGCGCGGGTGAGGTCGCGCACGAGGGTGCGGGTGGCGCGGCGGGTGTCGTCGTCGAGGGCGGAGAAGGGCTCGTCGAGCAGCAGGACGGGGCGGTCGCGCAGCAGGGTGCGGGCCAGCGCCACGCGCTGCTTCTGGCCGCCCGAGAGCGTCGCGGCGCGCTGCGGGCCGAGATCGGCGAGGCCGACTTCGGCGAGGGCGGCGGCGATACGCGCCGGGTCGGGACGGGCGAGGCCGAGGGCGACGTTGCGCGCCGCGCTCAGATGCTCGAACAGCGTTTCGGACTGGAACAGGATGGAGACCGGCCGCTGCTCGGGCGGCAGGGCGTTCACCGCCGCGCCGCCGATGCGGATGGTGCCGCCTGCCGGCACGAGGAAGCCGGCGACGAGGTCGAGCAGGGTCGATTTGCCCGAGCCGCTGGCGCCGCGGATGGCGGTGACCTCGCCGGCCGTCGCCGTCATGGTGAAGCGGTAGGGCGGCGCGGCACCGTAGCTGAACGTCACATCCTCAAGCGCGAGCACGGCTCAACCTCTCGAACAAAGCGGGCAGGGTGATGAAGGCAATAAGCGTCAGCACCAGCATCAGCGCGGCAATGGTGGCGGCGTCGGTGCTGCGATAGGAGCCGAGCGCGCGGCTCATCAGCAGCGGCAGGGTGACGAAATCGTGCGTATCGAACAGGGCGATGACGCCGAGGTCGCCGAGCGAGAAGCAGAAGCCGAGCGCCAGCACCAGCCCGGCATCGCGGGCGATCAGCGGCCATTCGATGGCGACGAACTGGCGCGTGCCGCGGAGGCCGAGCGAGCGGATCAGGCGGCCGCGGCTTTGCGCGATGGCATCGAGCGGGGGGCCGAGCGTCGCCAGCGCGAAGGGCAGCGACAGGAGCGCGTTGGCGCTGACGACCACGGCGGGGGCGGCGCTTTCGGGCAGGATGCCGAGGTCGCGTACGAACAGGAACGCGCCGAGCGCCAGCGCCACGGCCGGTACGGCGAGATAGGCGTAGGCGGGGGCGCCGAGCACGGTGCGCAGGGCGCGCGAAGGCGTCGCGGCGCGGCCGGCGGCGACGACGAGCGCCAGCAGCAGGGCCAGCACGGCGGAGACGGAGGCGACGGCGAGGCTGGTCGCCGTCGCCATCCAGAAGCTCTGCCGCGCCAATACGGCGGGCAGGCCCGCGAGGCCGTTGGCGAGCACGGCGAGGAGCGGCGCGGCGAAGCCGGCAAGGGCCAGCGCCAGCACCGCCCATTGCAGCACCTGTGCGGCGGGGCCGTCGCGCCAGCGCGGTGTCGTCGGCGGGTCGAGGCTCGACGAGATGGGGGTGAGGGCGGCGCTGGCGAGGATGACGGCGGCGCAGATGCCGATCTGGATGAGGGCGAGGCGGACGGCCAGCACGAGGTCGAAATCGAGGCGCACGGCGGAGTAGATGGCAAGCTCGAGCGTCTGCACGGCCGGGCCGCCGCCGAGCAGCAGCACGATGGGAAAGCTGGTGAAGGCGAGGAGGAAGATGATCGCCGCGAGGCCCGGCAGGCTGGAGCGCAATGCCGGCCAGTCGATGACGGCGAAGCGTCGCCAGGCGGAGAGCCTGAGGCTCTGGCCGGTCTTGAGGCGCAGCTCGGGGATGGCGTCGAGCCGCGCCAGGAGGATGCGCGCGGCGAAGGCGCCGTCGAGGATGAGGTGGGCGGCAACCACGCCGCCCAGCCCGAAGATCGGCATGCCGAGGCCGCCGAGCCAGCCCGAGCGCCCCCACACGGCGAGAAGGCCGAAGGCGACGACGAGTCCGGGCGTGACGATGGCGGCGGCGAACAGGCCGATCACCAGCGTGCGGCCGACGAAGCGCAGGCGGTTGAGTGCCCAGGCGAGGGCGATGCCGACCGCCAGCGACAGCACGGTCGAAAGGCTCGCCTGCAAGGTGGTGATGTAGATGAGATAGGGAATGTCGGCGCCGGCGCCGCTCGCCGGCGCGCCCGAGGCGGCGCCGAGGATCGCCCAGAACAGCGTTGCAATGAGCGCGCCGATGCCGAGCGCGGCCGCCGCCCCGCCGGCGAAGCGAAGCGGCCGGTGCGGCAGGCGGCGCTCAGCGGAGCGCGGCAAGGGCTTCCTCGATCCAGGCGTTGCGGCTGGCCGTCACCGCCGCTTCGTCGACCGGCAGCAGTTTTTGCGGCGGCGGGCCGAAGGCGGCGGGTAGGGCGCCGCCGAGATCGACGACGGGATACATCCAGTTGGTCTCGGGAATGGCCTTCTGGCCTTCGGGCGAGGCCATGTAGGCGAGGAATTTTGCCGCCAGCTCCTGGTTGGGCGAGGATTTGAGGATGCCGGACACTTCGACCTGGGCGATGTGACCCTCGGTGAATTCGGCCGCGGCGTAGCGGTCGTCACCCTCGGCCACGGCGTGGTAGGCGGGCGAGGTGGTGTAGGAGAGCGCCATGTCGGCCTCGCCCTTGAGGAACAGGCCATAGCCCTCCGACCAGCCGCGCGACATGGTGAGGATATGCGGCTTGAGGCCGGCCCAGATGTCGGGCGCGCGCTCGCCATACGCTTCCTTGATCCACACGACGAGGCCGAGGCCGGGGGTGGAGGAGCGCGGGTCCATCACCACGATCTTGAAGTCCCTGGGCTCGGCGATCAGCGCTTCGAACGAGGTCGGCGGCGCGGGCAGCTTCGTCCGGTCGTAGACGAAGGCGAAATAGCCATAGTCGAAGGGCACGAAGTCGGGGTCGGTCCAGGGCGCCGGCAGGCTCAACCCGGAGAGGTCGAGGCCGTGCGGGGCGAACAGGCCGGTGGCGCGCGCCTCGTCGGCGATGAAGGTGTCGAGGCCCACCAGCGCGTCGGCGCGGGTGGTCGCGCCTTCGAGCTGGATGCGGCGTAGCGCGCTGATCGAATCCTCGGCGGCGACGAACGCCACGGTGCAGCCGCAGGTGGCCTCGAAGCCGGCCTTCAGTTGCGGGCCGGGGCCCCATTCGGCGGCGAAGGCGTCGTAGGTGTAGAGGGTGAGGGTGGGCTTGTCCTCAGCCGTCGCCGGAACGGCGAGGCAGATGAAAGCCGCAAGTGCGAAGGCGGACGAACGGAGCATTTTCCGGTTCCTTGCTTGCGGCCATGTGGGTGGAAAAGATCAATGGTCAAGGCGGCATGCGGCCTTGCCATCCCGAGCTTCCTCCGCCAGCATGACCTGGTTCAGGTTCAATGGGTGTTTCTCAGCTCCGTTCCCGGAGCACCCCAGCGAGACACGCAAGACTTAGGCCGAGTTCCGTTTCCGTGCAAGAGCGCGCCGCCCCTCCCGCCATCCTCGAGTTCGATGCGCCGCTGGTGATCGTCGGCGGCGGTGCCGTCGATCATGGCCTGCTGCGCGACCTGCACGCGGCCGGGGCCCATGTCGTAGGTGCCGATGGCGGCGCCGACACGGTGGTGGCGGCAGGACTCATGCCCGAGGCCATCATCGGCGATTTCGACTCGCTGAAAAATGCCGAGGCGTGGCTCGGCCGCACGCGGCTCATGCGCATCGCCGAGCAGGAGACGACGGATTTTGAAAAGGCGCTCTACTCGACGCGGGCGCCGGTGACGATGGCGCTCGGGATGACCGGGCGACGCTTCGACCACACGCTGGCGGCGCTCGACGCGCTGGCGCGGCACGCGCATGAGCGCAGCATCATCCTCGTCGACGAGGCCGATCTGGCGCTCGGGGTCAGCGGCCCCTTCGGCTTCGCGGTGGCGGCCGGCGAGCGCGTGTCGGTGCATCCGCTGGCGCCCATCCGCTTCCGCCGCTCGGTGGGGCTCAAATATCCGCTCGACGGGCTGAAGCTGGCGCCGGGCGCGCGTAGCGGCACCTCGAACGAAGCCGTGGACGGGCCGTTCCGCATCGAGCCCGAGCCGCGCGCGCGGGCGCCGTGGCTGCTGATCCTCGATCGCCGGCACCTGTTCGGCGTGGCCGCGGCGGTCACGGCGGGCGCGGGCGGATGACGCGAGGCTGAACGCGCCATTCAATGGCCGATCAGGAGGAGGGGAGCAGTCTCGCCGGCATCGAAACACCAATGCAGCAGGTCCCCGAATGAAGCTCCCCGCACTCCTCGCCAGCCTCACCCTCGCCACCCTCGTCGCGGTTCCGGCGCAGGCTGGCGCGCTCACCTTCACCGCGGTGAAGGCGCTCGGCGCCTTCGTCAGCCTCAACCCGCAACCCATTCCGCCCAAGGAGGCGTTCGTGGCGCTCAACCCGCAGCCGATCCCGCCCAAGGAGGGATTCGTTTCGCTCAATCCCCAGCCCATTCCCCCCAAGGAGCCGGTGCGCATCCGCTGAGAGCGGCGGCGCCGCGCCCATGAAAAAGGGCCCCTTTCGGGGCCCTTTCGATTCCGCTGCGATAATCCTCAGGCGCGCTCGCGCTGCTCCTGCGCCTTGGTGCGGGCAGCGAGCGTTACCGCTTCCTGCACCTTCTCGAAGGCGCGCACCTCGATCTGGCGGATGCGTTCGCGGCTGACATTGTATTCCTGCGCCAGCTCTTCGAGCGTCGAGGGCGTATCCTTGAGGCGGCGGGCCTGGAAGATGGCCTTTTCGCGGTCGTTGAGCGCGCTCATCGCCGTGGTCAGCATGCCCATGCGCTCGTCATATTCCTCGGAATTGCCGAGCAGGGTTTCCTGATCGGGCGTGTCGTCCACCAGCCAGTCCTGCCATTCGGACGAGCCCTCGTCGGCGCGCATGGGCGCGTTGAGCGAGGCGTCGCCGCTGAGGCGCTGGTTCATGGACACCACGTCGTCCTCGGAGACGTGCAGCGTGGTGGCGATCTGCTTCACCTGGTCGGGGTGCAGATTGCCGTCGTCGAGCGCAGCGATCTGCCCCTTCACCTTGCGCAGGTTGAAGAACAGGCGCTTTTGCGCCGCCGTGGTGCCGATCTTCACCAGCGACCACGAGCGCAGCACGTATTCCTGGATGGCGGCACGAATCCACCACATGGCGTAAGTGGCAAGCCGGAACCCCTTGTCGGGCTCGAAACGCTTCACCGCATGCATGAGGCCGACATTGCCCTCCGAGATGACCTCGGAAATGGGCAGGCCATAGCCGCGATAGCCCATGGCGATCTTGGCCACGAGCCTCAGATGCGACGTGATCAGGCGCTGCGCCGCCTCGGGATCGGCGTGCTCCTTGTAGCGTTTGGCGAGCATGAATTCTTCGTCCGGCTCCAGCATCGGAAATTTCCGAATCTCCTGGAGATACCGGGACAGGCCGCCCTCGGTGGAGAGGACGGGTAGATTTGACTGGGCCATCAAGCACCCCCTTCTTTTCCCCCGCTTGAAAGCGCGGCGGGATTTGTCCCATCTCGTCCAGTGCGGCACGCCGAGGGACGTTGGTGCATATATAGGTTGAAAACGGGCCTTGATAAGGCCGGCGTGCAAAGACCAATGCGGCGGCCCGCTATGAGTTCCCCGGCCGGGCCAGATCATAGGGTTCGAGTGCCGCCGCCAGCGCCGCGAGGTCGGGCGGCAGGGGAGCGGTGAAGGCCATTTCCGCACCGGTCAGCGGGTGCTCGAAGCCCAGCTCGGCGGCGTGCAGGGCCTGCCGGCCAAGGCCATCGACGAGGGTGCGCAAGTCTTCCGGCAGGCGCCGCGACTTGGTGGCGAAGCCGGTCGCATAGAGCGGGTCGGCAACGAGCGGATGGCCGATATGCGCCATATGCACGCGAATCTGGTGGGTGCGGCCGGTTTCGAGCTCGCAGCGCACCTGGCCGATGTCCCAGCCCTCGGCACAGTAGCGTGCCGCGACGGCGTAGTGGGTGATGGCGGCGCGCCCGTCCTGGCGCACGGCCTGGCGCAGCCGGTTGTTGGCGTCGCGGCCGAGCGGGGCGTCGATGGTGCCGCGCCCCTGCTGCAGGCGGCCCCAGACGAAGGCGGTATAGGCGCGGTGCAGGGGGCCGGTGCGGCCGTGATCGGCGAATTGCGCGGCAAGGTGGCTCATGGCGGCGTCGGTCTTGGCGGCGACGATGACGCCGGACGTGTCCTTGTCGAGGCGGTGGACGATGCCGGGCCGCCTGACGCCGTTGATGCCGGCAAGGCTCCCCCCGCAATGGTGGAGCAGGGCGTTGACCAGCGTGCCGCGCGGGCTGCCTGGCGCGGGGTGCACCACCATGCCGGCGGGCTTGTCGATGACGATCAGCGCCTCGTCCTCGTAGAGGATGGCGAGGGGGATGTCCTCGGGCTCGGGCGCGGCCGCCTCGGGGGGCGGGGCGGCGAGAACCAGCACGTCGCCGGCGCGCAGGCGGGTTTTCGGCTCGGCGGCGGTTTGACCATTGATCGTCGCGGCACCGGCCAGTATCAGGTCCTTGATGCGGCTGCGCGAGAAGGCGGGAAGCGCCCCGGCGAGCACGGCATCGAGCCGCCCGCCGGCCGCCTCGGCCGGCACGACGACCTCGAATTCCTCGTCTTCACTCCCGGATGCCTGCATGAGCGACACTCAGCCCAACGATCTTCCGCCCGAGACGCGCGCCGTGCTGGCGCGGGCGCGCAACGCGCTGCTCATCTCGATGGGCGTGCTGTTCGCCGGGTTCCTCGTCATCGGCCTGCTCCTCGTCTTCCGCTCGATGGGCAGCGGCGGCACGTCCAGCGGCGCCGACTACGTCATCGCCGCCCTCAAGATTCCGAGCGGTGCCGAGGTGGTATCGGCCGTCGCCGCCGACGGCAAGGTCACCGTCACCTACAAGGCCGGCCTGATGACCAGCGTGCGCATCTTCGACGGCAAGTCCGGCGAGCTGCTGCGCGAGATTCCGGTGGTGTCCGAGTAGGACACCCGCTGGCACCGGGGTGGGGCCCTACCCGCGCGACTGGATGTCGCGCAGGGCGGCGAGGCGGTCGGAGACGGCGCTGCTCTCGGCCGGGCGGTCGGGGGCGCTCAGATCCTCGTCGGTGTATTTCTGCACGCGGGCGAGGAGCGTTTCCTCCTCGGGGCCGGGCACCTCGCCCTCGACGGCGTAGACGAGCCGGCTGACCTCGGCGGCGATGTCGTTGAGGCGCTCGCGCAGATGCGCCTGCTCGACGCGGTCGCTGTCCCAGTCGGCCATCACCGTGGCCTCGACCGTCAGCACCTTGGTGCGCAGCTTTTCGAGCTCGTCCTCGATGGCAAGCTTTTCGGCCAGGAGCTGCTCGCGCTGGCCGTCGGCGGTCTCGACCACGCGGGCGGTGTCGGCGAGGGCGATGCCCATGCGGTTCTCGGCGTCGGCGAGGCGCGCCTCGGCATCGATGAGCGCGTTTTGCCGGTCGGTCGCGTCGTCGTCCTTTCGGGCCAGCGCGGTGCGCAGCTCGGCTGCCGCCGTGGCGGCGTCGACGGTGCGCTTGTCGGCGCTTTCGAGCTGGGCGATGAGCGCGCGGCTCTGGGTTTCGAGGAAGCCGGCGCGGCGGCGCTCGGCGTCGAGCTTGGCGAGCAGGGCGTCGACATCGGTGTTGTAGTCGCCCGAGAGCGGCTTGCCATCGACGTCGATGGCGCGCGGGGTCTTGCCGCGCAGCGCCTCGCGGGCCGTTTCGAGCTGCGCCGACTTGTCGGCATATTCGCGGTCGCGCATGCGCAGGCGCTGGGCGAGATCGGCGCCTTCCTTCTCGAGGTCGAGGATGCGGCGGCGCAGCTCGGACTCGCGCTCCTCGAGCTCGCGCACCTGCTGGAGCTGGGCCTCGCGCTCGCCGCGAATGGCGCCGACCTCGCTGCGCTTGCGGTTGATGTCGCTGAGCTGCTCGGCGAGGCGCTTGCGCAGCGCCTCGACGTTCATTTCGAGCCGGCGGGTCGAGAGCGCGAATTCGGCGCGCAACTGGTCCTTGTCGGCGCGGAACTCGGCCATGGTGATGGGCGTCGCCGCCTCGATGCGCTTCTTGGTGAGGCGCACGGCACGGCGCCACACGGCCGGCAGCACGGCCAGCGCCACGAGGCTGGCGACCAGCAGCCCGAGCGCGAAATACATGATGTTCTCAATGCCCATACGAAAGGCCCCGGCGCTCGCCGATCAGGACGGGAGAGATCGGACCATGACAAAGACGGCGATGCCTCGCCATCTTAGCCGGCGGTTAACCTTACCGGGAAGGGGGTTTCGAGCCGGGCCGGCTCAGAAGGGGTTCCAGGTCGGCTCGTTGGTGAATTTGAGGTAGCCGACGCTGAGCCCGGCGCGCAGGCCGACGCCCGAGCGGATGGGAACCACCACCACGTCGCCCGCCTTCACCACCGTCATGCCGAGCCCGCCCACCACATAGGCCGAGCCGTCGACGCCGAAGAAGCGCTGGAAGATGTCGTTGGTGGCGCTGAGGCTATAGACCAGCATCATGACCTTGGAGCCGTCGCCGCCGACGTCGAAGCCGATCGAAGGGCCCTGCCAGAACAGCGGGTAGTCGCCCTGGTTGCGGGTATAGAGCGTGCCCTCGCCGTAGCGACCGCCGACGAAGATGGCGCCCGAGCCCTCCTCGCCAAGGATATAGCCGTTGGGCAGGCCGAACTGGCTGGCGGCGCGCTCGACCAGCGAGGCCAGCCCCTGCGACACCGAGCCGAAGAAGGCGCCGCCCTTATCGACGATCTCATCGACCGAGAACGTGTCCGACACCGACCCACCGCTCTGCGCCAGGGCGGGGGCGGCGCCGAACGCGAGGCCGGCCGCGAGGGCGAGGCTCAGGACGAGGCGTTTCAGCATGGCTCAGATCTCCGGGAGTCGCGGGGGCTTTACCAAGCACTCACCATAGTCGGGTTAGTCTTGGCCGTGCCCTTTTGGTGGGCGCCTATCACGGCAATGATGCGGCAAATCGGTAAACAAATCTTAACCATCGCGGCGTGGGCGATGCTGGCCTGCGGCGGTGCCGGCGCGGCCTCGGTGGTGACGACCATCGTCGCCGATCCGCTGACCGGGGTGGCGATCGACGGCTATGATCCGGTCAGCTATTTCACCGGCGGCGAGCCGCAGCAGGGCCGGCCCGACTTCGAATATGAGTGGGGCGGCGTGCCGTGGTACTTCGTCTCCGCCGCCAATCGCGATGCCTTCGCGCGCAGTCCCGAGGTCTATGCGCCGCAATATGGCGGGCATTGCCTCATGGCGCTCAGCCGCGGCTATCTCAGCGACGGCAAGCCGCGGCTCTACGTCATCGACGCGCTGAAGCTCTATTTCTTCTATTCGACCGCCAATCGCGAGGCGTTCCTGTTGAGCCGCCGCGAGGCGCTCGACAAGGCCGCGGCGGCGTGGCCGGCGCTGGCCGCCGGGCTCAGCGGACCGGGCGCCGGCGCCTCGGTTGCTCCGGCCGATGCAGCCGGTAATCTTGCCCCCAACTGATTCTGTGGAGACCAGCGGCATGGCCGACTTCATCGAGCTCAAGGCGACCGACCTGGCAGCAATGCTGTGCTCGCGCGTGTGCCACGACCTCATCAACCCGGTGGGCGCCATCGGCAACGGGCTCGAGGTGCTGGCCGACCCGGCGCAGGCGGCGATGGCCGACGGCGCGCAGGAACTGATCGCCAACTCCGCCAAGCACGCCCGCGCCAAGCTCGAATTCGCGCGGCTCGCCTATGGCGCATCCTCGACCGCCGGCACGGATTTCGACACGCGCGAATGCGAGCGCGTGGCGCGCATCCTGTTCGAGATCGAAAAGGCCGATCTCGACTGGCAGGTGCCGCTGATCCTGTTGCCCAAGCACAAGGCCAAGCTGTTCATGAACATGCTGCTCATCGCCTCGACGGCGGTGCCGCGCGGCGGCGTGGTGAAGGCCGAGATCACCGGCGCGGCGGGCGAGGAGGTGTTCCGCCTGACCTCGACCTCGGACCCCGAGAAGCGCCAGAAGACGCTGATGCCGGCGGGCGTCGAGGGGCTGTTGTCGGGCAGCCCAGAGGACGGCGTCGATGCGCGCGGGATCCAGCCCTTCTACACCGGCATCCTGGCGCGGATGACCGACATGGACCTCGCCATCGGCATCGAGAACGACGTGTTCAGCTTCACCGCGACGCCGAAGGTCAAGGTCGCGGGCGACGCGCCGGAGGCGGCGGCCGTCGCCTGAGTGTTGGCATTTCCGTAACCATTGCTTCGGACTTTTGACCGATAGTCGGCGCGTGGTCCATAGTGCGGGCGGAGGCGTTCGTCCCATGAAATCATGCCTGGTCGTCGATGACTCGAGTGTGGTGCGCAAGGTGGCGCGGCGCATTCTCGAGGACGCCGATTACATCGTCGATGAAGCCGAGGACGGGCAGGAGGCCTTCGACAAGTGCCGCCAGGAAATGCCCGACGCCATTCTGCTCGACTGGCAGATGCCGGTGATGGGCGGACTCGAATTCCTGAAGCTGATCCGCGCCTATATCGGCGGGCAGCAGCCGCACATCGTGTTCTGCGTCACCGAGAACGACATCGGCCAGATCGCGCTGGCGATGAAGGCGGGCGCCTCGGACTACATGATGAAGCCCTTCGACCGCGACATCCTCGAAGCGAAGTTCCTGCCGCAGGCGGAGGAGCTGGCAGCGGCGGGGTAGAGCGCGGCAGTCGGCAATAGGCAGTCGGCAGTCGCGTCAACCACCGTCGACTGCCGACTGCCGAGCAAAAACCCCGGAACCTCACGATTCCGGGGCCTCGGGTCCGCCGCAAGCGGAGTAGAATTTTGGTCTAGGCGACGCTCTCGGCGAAGACTTCGCTTTCGTCGGGCTCGCGCAGCACGTAGCCGCGGCCCCAGACGGTCTCGATGTAGTTCTTGCCGCCGGTGGCGACCGAGAGCTTCTTGCGCAGCTTGCAGATGAACACGTCGATGATCTTGAGCTCGGGCTCGTCCATGCCGCCATAGAGATGGTTGAGGAACATCTCCTTGGTAAGGGTGGTGCCCTTGCGCAGCGAGAGCAGCTCCAGCATCTGGTACTCCTTGCCGGTCAGATGCACGCGCTGGCTCTGCACCTCGACGGTCTTGGTGTCGAGGTTGACGGTGAGGTCGCCGGTCTGGATCACGGACTGGGCGTGACCCTTGGAGCGGCGGACGATGGCGTGGATGCGGGCGACCAGCTCGTCCTTGTGGAAGGGCTTGGTCATGTAGTCGTCGGCGCCGAAGCCGAGGCCGCGCACCTTGTCCTCGATGCCGGCGAGACCGGAGAGGATGAGGATGGGGGTCTGCACCTTGGCGACGCGCAGCGTGCGCAGCACCTCGTAGCCGCTCATATCGGGCAGATTCAGATCCAGCAGGATGATGTCGTAGTCGTACAGCTTCCCGAGATCGACACCTTCCTCGCCGAGGTCGGTGGTGTACACGTTGAAACTTTCCGATTTGAGCATCAGCTCGATGCTCTGCGCTGTCGCGCTGTCGTCCTCGATCAAGAGCACACGCATGCCGTTTCCTCTTAAAGTCGTTCCTGCTGGAACCGGGGACGGCGAAATCGCCCGCACCCCTAACCGAACCCTACTGGATATGACTCAAACCTAAGCGGCATTAGTTAACAAAGTTTAATTCTGATCCGCAATATGCAAACCAAAGGCTTCTGCATCCTATCTAACATATTGATTTTGCGTATTAAAATGAGGCAACCAAACTTAATATTTTAGGTTAAGAAAGCCCTTCAATCGACTCTGTCGACTCAGCGTTCCGGGGTTTTGGGCTGTGGAAAACCGCCGGGCGCGAGGGCGCACAAATTTCGCGGTTCAAAGCCGAGGTTAACGGTTTTAGCTTAACGTTCGGTTACCCGGTATAGAACGTCGATTCGGGGAGCGCCATGCGGGCATTGACGGCGGATATCGAAGCGATCGACGAGGTCGAGGTGTTCGGCCGCGTGAAGACCGTGCAGGGCCTGCTCGTCGAGGTGGTCGGGCCGGTGCGCGAGCTGCGCGTCGGCGGCCGGGTGAGCATCGAGACGACCGAGGGCCAGACGCTCGCCGCCGAGATCATCGGCTTTCGCGACGGACATGCGCTCTGCCTGCCCTTCGGGCCGCTTACCGGGGTGCGGCTGGGTTGCAAGGCGGTGTTCCGGCGCAGCGACGGCGCCGTCTATCCCGCCGACCAGTGGCTGGGGCGCGTCATCGACGCCGATGGCGAGCCCATCGACGGCAAGGGGCCGCTGCCGCGCGGCGTCGAGGCCTACCCGCTGAAGCAGGTGCCGCTGCCGGCGCACAGCCGGGCGCGGGTCGGCGCACCGATGGATATGGGGGTACGCGCGCTCAACACCTTCACCACCATGTGCGAGGGGCAGCGCATGGGCATCTTCGCCGGCTCGGGCGTCGGCAAGTCGGTGCTGATGTCGATGCTGGTGCGCAACGCCGAGGCCGACGTGGCCATTGTCGGGCTCATCGGCGAGCGCGGCCGCGAGGTGCAGGAGTTCATCACCGATTATCTGGGCGAGGCGGGCATCAAGCAGGCCATCGTCGTCGTCGCCACCTCCGACGAGGCGGCGCTGCGCCGGCGGCAGGCGGCGTATCTGACGCTCACCCTCGCCGAATATTTCCGCGACCGGGGCAAGCGCGTGCTGTGCCTCATGGACAGCCTCACGCGCTTCGCGCAGGCGCAGCGCGAGATCGGCCTCGCCATCGGCGAGCCGCCCACCGCCAAGGGCTATCCGCCGACGGTCTTCACCGAATTGCCGCGGCTGTTGGAGCGGGCGGGGCCGGGGCTCGTCAACTCGGGTTCCGTTACGGGTCTGTTTACCGTTTTAGTCGAAGGTGACGATCACAATGAACCCATTGCAGATGCCGTGCGCGGTATCCTTGACGGGCACATTGTGATGGAGCGTGGCATTGCCGAACGGGGCCGTTATCCCGCCGTCAATGTGCTGAGATCCATCTCGCGAACCATGCCAGGATGCGTGCCGGTGCCGGTGCGCCCCACCTTGCAGAAGGCACGCGAGTTCATGTCGACATATGCCGACATGGAGGAACTGATCCGGCTGGGGGCTTACCGGAAGGGATCGGATCCTGAGGTGGATCGGGCCATCGCCCTCTACCCGGCGCTGGAGGCGTTTCTGAGCCAGCAGCGGGAAGAGCGAACGACGATCGCCGACGGCTATCAGATGCTGGAGGCGATCCTGGCGAAGGCCGGTCAGGTGACTTGAGTGTAAGGAGTACAAGTCATGAAGTCGCGCAGCGAGAGCCTGATCCGGCTCAAGAAGTTCCAGGTGGACGAGAAGCGCCGCCAGGTTGCGCAGATCGAGATGATGATCGCCGATTTCGAGCGCATGGCCGCCGAGCTCGACCAGCAGATCGAAATCGAGCAGCAGAAGACGGGCATCTCCGACGTTGCCCATTTCGCCTATTCGACCTTCGCCAAGGCGGCGATCCAGCGGCGCGACAACCTGCTCGCCTCGGCCGCCGACATGCGCGACCAGCTCGAGGCGGCGCAGGACGCGCTGGCGGAAGCCGTCGAGGATCTGAAGAAGGTCGAGCTTCTGGACCAGCGCGAGAGCGGGCGCGAGGCGGCGGCCGAGAACAAGGCCGAGCAGGCCGGCTATGACGAGCTCGGGCGGCTGCGCCATATGAGGCGCTGAGCCTCGTTCGATCCGAGAAGCTGAGGGCGCCGTTGCGGCGCCCTTTGTCGTTTCAGTAGGTCTTCATGGCGCGGTGCGGCATGCCGCCATCCTCGAACGCATCGCCGAAGGCGACGAAGCCGAGCTTTTCGTAAAGCGCCAGCTTGTCGATCTGCGCACCGAGGTAAAACCGCGTTTCACCGCGGGCACGGCCCAGCGCCATGCCGTGGCGCATCATGGCCGTGGCGATGCCGCGGCCGCGCGCCGCCCGCGCCACGGCGACGCGGCCGAACTTGGCGTGCTCGGCGAGCCAGACGATGCGCAGCGTGCCGACCACGTCGCCATCCGCCAGCGCCACGAGATGCGTCGCCGTCGCGTCGTAGCTGTCGAACTCGATATCGGCGGGGACGTGCTGCTCGCCCACGAACACCTCGCGGCGCAGCGCCAGGGCGAGGTTGCCCAGGTGGGAAAAGAGCGGGACGGAGAGGATCAGCGGATCGGCCATGCCCTTCCTATTCCACCGCGCCGGGCAAAAGAAAAGGCCCGCCGCAGCGGGCCTTCGCCGTGGTGCCGGCGTTACATGGCCGGGGCATCCGCGGGCGGCAGGTCGGCGGGGGCCGGCGTCATCGGCGCCGCGCCGTCGGCCGGCTGGTCGTCCACCGTCACGAAATCGGGGGCGGCGGTGAGCTGCTCGACCGTGGTGGCGATGACGAGGCGCTCGGTCTGGTCCTCGGCGACGACGTGCTGCAGCTCCGAGAAGGGTACGGCCACCTGCTTTTCGCCGATGCCGAGGAAGCCGCCGACGCCGATCACCACCGCCTGCACGTCGCCATTCATGTCGAGCACGAGGTCGTTGATGTTGCCCAGGTTGTTGGCGTCGCCGGCCGGGCCGTCATAGACCGGCTGGCCGATGATGTGGCTCGCCAGCCGGTCGGTATCGACCAGCGTGTAGCCGGTGGAAATGTCGAAGGCCGGGGCGGCGGCGGCGGGCGGGACCGCTTCGGCGGGCTGCGACGGCGTTTCCACCGGCGCCGGCTCGGACGAGGACGGCATCACCGAGGACTCGACGGGCGTTTCGGCGGGCGCGGCCGGGGCGGCCTCCTGCGCGGCGACGGGCAGCGCCAGCACCGCGGCAATGGCGGTGGTGGCAAGAAGGGTGCGGATCATTGTAGACTCCTAGGGTTCAACGTCAGTTGGACAGGCCGCGCGGCGCGGAGCCTGGCCGGGTCGAGCGCCGCGCGGTTCGAGGGCTGAACGCTTCGGACGCTATGGGTGTTCCGGCGCGAGAGAATGTTTGCGCCGCCGGTAGGGTGGCGTTCGGGGTAGGGGCAGATGTTCCTGTCGATCTTCGACATCTTCAAAATCAGCGTCGGGCCATCCTCGTCGCACACGATGGGGCCGATGCTGGCGGCGGGGCGATTTGTCGCGCTGGCGGCGCAGGCGGGCCTGCCCGAGGGGCGGCTCGGCCTTGGCTGCCGGCTCTACGGCTCGCTCGCCTATACCGGGGTGGGCCACGGCACCATCCGCGCCGTGCTGTGCGGCCTCATCGGCATGACACCGCCAAGCTACGACCGCGACGCGGCCGACGCCGCGCTCGCCGCGCTGGCGCAAAGCGGAACCGTGCGGTTGCCGAACGGCCGGCTGCTGGCGCTCGACCCCGAGTGTTCAGTGCATCTCGAAAAGGGCAGGCGGCTGCCGGCGCATCCGAATGGAATGACGTTTTTCGTCACCGCCGGCGACAGCGAGATTTTGGCTGAAACCTACTATTCGGTCGGCGGCGGGTTCGTCATGACCGAGGCCGAGCTTGGCGCCGATGGCGCGGCGCCCATGGCCGACGTGCCCTATCCGTTCGGCTCGGCCGCCGACATGCTGGCGATGGGCGAGGCGTCGGGGCTCAGCATCGCCGAGATGAAGCGCGCCAACGAGATGGCGGCGCAGCCCGCCGATCTCGACGGGCGCATCATGGCGGTGTGGGAGGTGATGGACCGCTGCATCGCGCGCGGCCTCAGCAACGAGGGCATTCTGCCGGGCGGGCTCAACGTCAAGCGCCGCGCCAAGGGGCTCAACGACAAGCTGACGGCGCGCGCCGGCGCCAACGCGCCGCCGCTGCATTCGGCGGTGGACTGGCTGCAGGCCTATGCGATGGCGGTCAACGAGGAGAACGCCGCCGGCGGCCAGGTGGTGACGGCGCCGACCAATGGCGCCGCCGGCGTCATCCCTGCCGTGATCCGCTATTATCTCGACCTCGTGCCCGGCGCGTCGCCGGCGCGGGTGCCCGAAATGCTGCTGACCGCCGCCGCCATCGGCGGGCTCATCAAGTACAACGCCTCGATCTCGGGCGCCGAGGTCGGCTGCCAAGGCGAGGTGGGCTCGGCCTCGGCAATGGCCGCGGCGGCGCTCTGCGCCGTGTTGGGCGGCAGCAACGCGCAGATCGAGAACGCTGCCGAGATCGCGCTGGAGCATCATCTGGGCATGACCTGCGACCCGGTGCGCGGGCTGGTGCAGGTGCCGTGCATCGAGCGCAACGGCATGGGCGCGGTGAAGGCGGTGGCGGCGGCCTCGCTCGCCACGCATGGCGACGGCACCCATATCGTGCCGCTCGACGCCGCCATCGAGACGATGCGCCAGACCGGCCGCGACATGGACGAGCGCTACAAGGAAACGAGCCTCGGCGGGCTCAGCGTCAGCCTGCCGGATTGTTGAGCAGCGCCAGCACGAACAGCACGATCACGACCAGCGTGCCGAGCGCCACCGCGATGTAGAACGGCGCGACGACGAGGCGGGCGATGAGCTGCGCAAGAGAAAGGCGCCGCCGCTTCATGCGGGGCGCCGGCTCGGCGGGATCGGTCTCGGTATTGTCGTTGATCCCGACCGGGTCGGGATAGGGCAGCGGGCGCCGCGCTTCGGGGCGCACAGTGGGCGTGGCGCCGCCTTCGGGAAGCGGCGCTGCCGGTTGTCGAGCGCCCCCGGCGGCCGCAGCCATCAGCTCGGCCGCTTCGTCCCGGTAAACCTGCCCGGTTGTCCTGGCCCTGGTGTTCACGATGCCGCCCGCCTGCCTGCCGTCTCGACCATATTATGGAGCACCGAACCGGCAGTCTGTAAATCCACTAAGATGCATCCAACTTATAACATTCCACCGCTTCGTTGCGGGAAGCTACACCGCCCCGATGGTGCGCAGCCGCACGCGGGGGTGGACCTCGTTCTGGCTCATCACCACCGTCTGCGGGCGGAAGCGCTCGATGATGGCGCGCACATGCGGGCGGATGCCGGGCGAGGTGATGAGCACCGGCAATTCGCCCATCTGGGCGGCGTTCTCGAAGCCCTGCTGCACGGCGAGGATGAATTGCTGCAGGCGCGAGGGCGCCATGGCGAGGTGGCGGTCGGCGCCGTCGCCCACCATCGCTTCGGCGAACTCGCGTTCCCATTGCGGCGACAGGGTGAGCAGCGGCAGATTGCCGTCCGGCCCGAGATTGGCGGCGCAGATCTGGCGGGCGAGTCGCGAGCGCACGTGCTCGGCGATCATCTGGGCGGTGCGCCCGGCGCCGCCGACCTCGGCGATGCCTTCGAGGATGGTCGGCAGGTCGCGGATCGAGATGCGCTCGGTGAGCAGCGTCTGCAAGACGCGCAGGATGCCCGACACCGAGATCTGCGACGGCACCATGTCCTCCACCAGCTTCTGCTGGTCCTTGCTGAGCCCGCCGAGCAGGGCCTGCACGTTGGCGTAGCTCAAGAGGTCCGCGACATTGGCCTTCAGCACCTCGGTCAGGTGCGTCGAGATCACCGTCGAGGGGTCGATGATGGAATAGCCCTTGAGCTCGGCCTCGTCGCGCAGCGCCGGCTCGATCCAGGTGGCGGGCAGCCCGAAGGTCGGCTCGATGGTGTGGGTGCCGGGCAGGGTGATCTCCTTGCCCATCGGGTCCATCACCATCAATTGGTTGGCGAAGATACGGCCTTTTCCGGCCTCCACTTCCTTGATCTTGACCGTGTAGTCGTTGGGCTCGAGCTGCATATTGTCGAGGATGCGCACCGGCGGCATGACGAAGCCGAGCTCGGTGGCGAGCTGGCGGCGCAGCGCCTTGATCTGCTCGGTCAGCCGGTCGGTGCCGGTCTCGTCTTCCTTGACCAGCGAGAGCAGGCCGTAGCCCAGCTCCAACTTCAGCTCGTCGATCCTGAGGCTGTCGGCGATCGGCACTTCCTCCGTAGGCGCCGCCGCCTCGGTCCTGGCGACGAGCGCCTCGCTCGCGGCCTGGGCGCGGGCCAGCTCCTGTCGTCCGGTGGAGCGGAAGGCGAGGTAGCCGACGCCGGCGGCGAGCCCGAGGAAGGGCAGGATCGGCATGCCCGGCAGGAAGGCCATGACGCCGATGACGGTCGCCGTCATGCCCAGCGCCTTGGGATAGGTGGTGAACTGCGCCACCAGCGCCTTGTCGGCCGAGCCGGTGACGCCGGCCTTGGAGACGAGCAGGCCGGCGGCGGTCGAGACGATCAGCGCCGGGATCTGCGAGACGAGGCCGTCGCCGACGGTGAGCAGGGTGTAGTTGTTGCCCGCCTCCTGGAAGCTCAGCCCCTCCTGCAACATGCCGATCACCATGCCGGCGATGATGTTGATGAAGGTGATGAGCAGGCCGGCGATGGCGTCGCCGCGCACGAATTTGCTGGCGCCGTCCATGTTGCCGAAGAAGGCGCTTTCGGATTCCAGCGTCTTGCGGCGCTCGCGGGCGGTGTTCTCGTCGATGAGGCCGGCGCTCAAATCGGCGTCGATCGCCATCTGCTTGCCGGGCATGGCGTCGAGGTTGAAGCGCGCCGCGACCTCGGCGATGCGCCCCGAACCCTTGGTGATGACGATGAAGTTGACGATGATGAGGATCGAGAAGACGACGACGCCGATGACGAAATTGCCGCGCATCACGAAATTGCCGAAGGCTTCGATGACGTGGCCGGCGGCGTCGGAACCGTTGTGACCCTCGGCGAGGATGAGGCGCGTCGTCGCGAGGTTGAGCGCGAGGCGCATCATCGCGGCGATCAGGAGCACGGTGGGGAAGGACGAGAATTCGAGCGGCGTCTGGATGAACAGCGCCGTCATCAGGATCAGCACCGAAAAGACGATGGACACCGCCAGCAGCACGTCGAGCAGCATCGGCGGCAGCGGCAGGATGAGCACGACGATGATTGCCATGATGCCGATGGCGAGGCCGATATCGGTCGTGCGCAGCGAGCGGTTGAGCTCGGCCAGTGTCGGCAGCCGGAACCCGCGCGCGCCAGGGCCGGTGGTGTCAGTCATTCGCGCCGCCCGCAGGATGCGGCCCCACCCTCATCCGGCTACCGCCACCTTCTCCCGTCAAGGGAGAAGGGTCCCGACTGCCAACGTCGAGACGAGCGGCCTTCTCCCCTTGCGGGAGAAGGTGCCCGAAGGGCGGCTGAGGGGGCTGCTTCACGCGCTCTTCCTCATCTCGCCCGGTGCCGGGATGGCGGTGCCTTCGTCGGCGTACTGGTTGAGCTTGTTGCGCAGGGTGCGGATGGAGATGCCGAGGATGGTCGCGGCGTGGGTGCGGTTGCCGAGCACGTGGTCGAGCGTTTCGAGAATGAGATCGCGCTCGACATCGGCGACGGTGCGGCCGACCAGCGAGCGCGACATGGTGTCGGCCATCTGCGCCGCCTGCGTCGCGAGGCTCGCCGCCTGCACCACGTCGGCGAGGCCGGCGCCGTCAGGCATGACGATGGCCTCGGGGCCGATGCTGTCGGTATCGGAGAGCAGCACGGCGCGGTGCAGCGTGTTCTCGAGCTCGCGTACATTGCCGGGCCAGGGCGCGCGCAGCAACGCCTCGCGCGCCGCCGGCGCGAGCTGGCGCGGCGGCAGGCCGTTGGCCTTGGCGTATTTGGCGACGAAATGGTCGGCCAGCGCGGCGATGTCGCAGGGCCGCTCGCGCAAGGGCGGCAGCTTGAGGTTGACGACGTTGAGGCGGAACAGCAGGTCCTCGCGGAAACTGCCCTGGCGCACGGCGTCGGCGAGGTTGCGGTTCGAGGTGGCGATGATGCGGATATCCACCGGCACCGGGCGCGTGCCGCCGACGCGGTCGATCACCCGCTCCTGGATGGCGCGCAGGAGCTTGGCCTGCAGGCGGATGTCCATCTCGGAGATTTCGTCGAGCAGGAGCGTGCCGCCCGAGGCTTCCTCGAACTTGCCGATGCGGCGGGCGACGGCGCCGGTGAAGGCGCCCTTCTCGTGGCCGAACAGCTCGCTTTCGAGCAGCGCGTCGGGAATGGCGGCGCAGTTGACCGAGATGAAGGCGCGGCCGGCCCGCTTCGAGCGCGAATGGAGATATTTCGCCATCACCTCCTTGCCGGTGCCGCTCTCGCCGGTGACGAGCACCGAGGCGTCGGAGGGGGCGATCTGCTCGGCGAGGCGCACGACGCGGGCCATGGCGGGGTCGCGGAACAGGAAGTCGCTGCTCTCGCGCGCCACGGCGGCGATCACCGCGGCGATCAGCTCGGCGTCGGGCGGCAGCGGGATATATTCCTTGGCGCCGGCGCGGATGGCGTTGACGGCGGCGGCGGCGTTGGTCTCGGTGCCACAGGCGACCACCGGAATGTGGATGCGCTCGCCGTCGAGCGCGGCGATGAGGCCGGGGATGTCCACCAGCACATCGACGAACAGCAGGTCGGCGCCGCGGCCGGCGCGCAGCGCCGCCATGGCGATGTCGATGCTGGCGGCGTGGGCGACCTTGGCGCCGCCCTGCATGGCGAGCTTGGTGGCTTGCGAAAGCTGGCCCTCGAGGGCGCCGATGATGAGCAGCCGCATGTCAGCCTGCCTTTACGATTTCGGTCATGGTGACGCCGAGCCGGTTCTCGACGAGGACGATCTCGCCGCGCGCGACGAGGCGTTCGTTGACGAAGATCTCGACCGCCTCGCCGACCTGGCGGTCGAGCTCGACCACGGTGCCAACGTCCATGCGCAGCAGGTTGGCGACGGGGATGCGGGTGCGGCCGAGCACCACGGCGATGCGCACCGGCACGTCGAACACCGCCTCGAGATCGGCGGCGCTGCGCTCGATGATCTGGGCGGGGTCGTCGCGGTCGGGGGCGGCCATTTCCTCGAGGCCGAGATCGCTGCCGCTGCCGGGTTCGTTGCTCATTGCTCGTGTCCTTCAGGCGGGGTGGCGTCGGGGCCGCCGGCGAGGGCGGCGCAATAGCGGGCGAGGCGGCGGTCGATCTCGGCGGCGAGCGCCGCGCTGTCACGCTCGATGCCGCCATCGGCCCATTCGATGCGGGCATCGCCGAGGGCGCGGTCGGGGTCGCCCATGACGACGAGGCGGCCGGCGAAGCCGGAGGTGGCGATGCGGGCGAGGGCCGGCTCGCGCACGGCGTCGGCGAGGTCGGGATGGCAGCGGATGACGAGGTGCGGCACCGCGTCGAGCGAGACGAGGCAGTCGGCGACGAGCGCCTCGATCTCGGCGGCCGGGCGGGCGGCGACGAGGGCCGCGGCGAGCTTGCGGCCGACGGCGACGGCCAGCTCGGCCGCGTCGGCGACGAGCGTGGCGCGGATGTCGTCGAGCGCGGTGGCGAGGGTGGCGGCGTGGTCGGCGATCCGCGTCGCGGCCGCGGCCAGCGCCTGGGCCGCCGCCGCCGTCGCGACGCGCTCGCCCTCGGCGAGGCCTTCGCGGCGGCCGTCCTCGCGCGCCGCGGCGATAAGCGCCGCCATGGCGCCCTCGGAGATGGCGGCGCCGTGGTCCTCGCGGCGGCCGAGGTCGAGGTCGAAGCGGAAGCGGGTGGGGGCGGCGCCGGCCATCACAGCACCATCTGCTCGTCGGCCTTGCCCTTGGCAATGACGATCTCGCCGCGGGCGGCCATGTCCTTGGCGGTGGCGACCATGCGCCCCTGCGCCTCATCGACGTCCTTGAGGCGCACCGGGCCCATCGCCTCCATGTCGTCCTTGAGCAGCTTGCCCGAGCGCGCCGACATGTTGGCGAAGAAGCTGTCGCGCACCTGGTCGTTGGCACCCTTGAGGGCGAGGGCGATGTCCTTCTTGTCCACCTTGGCGAGCAGCGCCTGCACCGCCGAGGCGTCGAGCCGGGTCAGATCCTCGAAGGTGAACATCAGCGCCTTGATGCGCTCGGCGCCCTCGCGATCGACCTCCTCGAGCGAGGTGATGAAGCGCGCCTCGGTCTGGCGGTCGAAGGCGTTGAAGATCTCGGCCATCTGCTCGTGGCTGTCGCGGCGCTTGGAATGCGACAGCGTGGACATGAACTCGGTGCGCAGCGTCGCCTCGATCTTCTCGAGGATCTCCTTCTGCACCGGGTCGAGCGCCAGCATGCGCTTGACGACGTCCAGCGCCAGGTCCTCGGGCAGGGCGGCCAGCACCTTGCTCGCGTGCTCGGTGTCGATCTTGGAGAGCACCACGGCGATGGTCTGCGGGTACTCGTTCTTCAGGTATGAGGCGAGCACGTCCTCCTGCACGTTGGAGAGCTTCTCCCACATGTTGCGGCCGGCCGGCCCGCGGATTTCCTCCATTATGGCATCGACGCGGTCGGGCGGCAGGAACGACAGCAGCAGCCGCTGCGTGGTGTCGGAATTGCCCGACACGGTGCCGTTGGCGGCGATGGAGGTGACGAATTCGGCGAACAGCGTGTCGAGCATCTGCTGGGTGATGGCGCCGAGCCGCACCATGGCGCGCGACAGCACCTTGATTTCCACCTCGTCCAGCTCCTCGAGGATGGGGCGGCCGAAATCGGGCCCGAGCGAGAGCAGCAGCACCGCCGCCTTCTCGTCGCCGCCGAGGTCGCGATGCGTGGCATCGCCGCCGATCATCAGCTGGCGGTTGATGGCCTGGGCCATCGGCGGGGCAGGGAGCTGGGACGCGGCGGACGTGCTCATGCGGCGCTCGACAGCCAGTCACGCACGATCAGCGCCGCCTGCTTGGGGTTGTCCTGCACCAGGGCGCCGACGCTCTTCATGGTCGCCGCCTGCGCGGCGCCGACCTGGCGCGCGTCGTGCACCCAGGTGGGCACGTGTGGCGGCGGCGCGGGCTGGCCCTCGGGCGCCTCGTCCGGCAGCGGCGGCGGTGCGGCGGCGGCGCCGACCTCGGCGCTCATGGGCAGGGCCAGCGGGCCGGTCTCGGGCGACAGCACGCGCTTCAGCAGCGGGCGCATGATGAAGAACACCAGCGCCAGCGCGATGACCAGCGTCACCAGCATCTCGGCGGCGTTGATGAGGTCGTCGCGGGTGAAGTCGAACATGCCCGGCCCGGCGGTGCCGAGCGCCGGCGGGGTCGGGCCGACGGCGAATTGCAGGTTGGCGACGGTGAGCTGGTCGCCACGCGCCTCGTCATAGCCGATGGCCGAGCGCACCAGCGCCTGGATCTGGTCGAGGATCGCCTGGTCGCGCGGCGCGTAGACGGCGTTGCCCTCGGTGTCGGTGGTGTAGGTGCCATCGACGACCACGGCCACCGACAGGCGCTTGATCGAGCCCGGATCGGTCATCTCGGTGGCGTTGACCTCGGAGATCTCGTAATTGGTGACTTCCTCGGTGGTGGTGCCGCGCTCGGCCTGCGTCGTGCTGCCGGCCGCGTCCTGGGCGCCCGGCAGCTGCGTCGAGGCGCTCACCTGGCCGTTGGCGCCGGGCGCATTGGTCGAATTCTCGGATTCCTTGGTCTGGGCCGAGCGCACCACCTGGCTCTCGGGGTCGAAGGTGCGCGAGGTGCGGGTGACGCGGGTCAAATCGAGCTCGGCGCTGACCTGCACGCGGGCCCGCCCGTCGCCGACGACATTGGCGAGCAGGTCCTCGATGCGCTGCTTCAGGCGGTTCTCGACGCCGACGCGGCGTTCCTCGGCCTCGTTGGCGAGCAGCGTCGTTTCGTCGTCGGCGCCGATACCGGCGGCGAGCAGGTTGCCGGCGCTATCGACGATGGAGACGTGGTTGGGCGTCAGCCCCTCGACCGCCGAGGAGACGAGATGCTGGATGGCGCGCACCTCGCCGGCCGACAAATCGCCGCGCACGGTGAGGACGATGGAGGCGGTCGGCTCCTTCTTGTCGCGCGAGAACAGCGCCCGCTCGGGCAGCACCAGATGGACGCGCGCCGACTTGATGCGCGCCAGCGAGGTGATGGTGCGCGACAGCTCGCCTTCGAGGGCGCGCACATTGTTGATGTTCTGCACGAAGCTGGTGGCGCCCAGCGTATTCTGCTGGTCGAAGATCTCGTAGCCCACCTGGCCGCGCGTCGGCAGGCCGTTCTGGGCCAGCGCCATGCGGATGGTGGTGATCTGGTCGCGCGGTACGAGGATGGTGTCGCCGTCGCCGCGCAGCTCGTTGGCGACGTTCTGCTTTTGCAGCTCCTCGACGATGGCGGCCGAGTCCTCGAAGCTCAGGCCCGTATAGAGCGGTGCCATCTGCGGGGTCGAGGCGCGCATGATGAGGAAGGCGAAAAAGCCCAGCATCAGGACCGCTACCACGGCCATCGCCGCGACGCGCTGCAAGCCGAGCCGATTGAAAAGCTGGGTAAGACCGTTCACCGAGTGACCCGCAATTTGCCCCCAGGGGCCTCAAACGCTTGGGTCGTGGCCACCTAGGCAAAAACTACCTAGCGGATGGTAAAAAAGGTCTTAACGCGGTGTTGCCGAATGCGACGGACGGCACAATCTGCCGGTCGGAACAGGGTGCCCACACAGCCGCGCGCCCGCCGGGCGGTAGCCTGACGGGCGCGGGAATTTCCGGTCGTGGCGCTACGCGCTCAGCTATCGCGGTAGTGCTGGATCCAGGTGGTGCGCAGGCCGGCGAGGCCATGCTTGTCGATGGCGGCCTGCCAGTTGAGGAATTCATCGACGCTGAGGGTATAGCGCGCGCACGCTTCCTCGAGCGACAGCAGACCCCCGCGCACGGCGGCGACGACTTCCGCCTTGCGGCGGATCACCCAACGGCGGGTGGTGCTGGGGGGGAGGTCCGCGATGGTCAGCGGACTCCCATCGGGGCCGATGACGTACTTGACGCGGGGACGCATTGCGACGGTCATTTTACTCACTGACTCAACCTGACCATTGGGCTGAGCCTAGCGGATCGCGCTTAAAATTTGCCTAAGCCAATGTCTACAAGCCGTTAAGAATGCCGCGCGTCGGCATAGGGAATCCCTTAGGAATCATCGGCTTGGCGTTGGAGCGTCGTTCCGGCGCGCGAACATGATCGTGGCTGAAGCAAGGCAGGGTTAACGCATGGTTACGCCGCGGCGGCGGGCGGCGCGGTGCGGATCGAGGTCACGCCGGAGATATTGACGCGCGTCGTGCCGATGAGCAGCACCGGCTCGCTGCCGGTGAAATCGATGCCGGTGACGGTGCCGGAGAACTCGGTCGAGATCGGCACATTGCGGCCTTCGACATTGGTGCCGGAGATGGAGATCGTATAGGTACCGTCGGGCGCCTTGCCGCCGGTCGAGGTGGTGCCGTCCCATTCGAACTGGCCGTTGCCGGCCTGCAGATTGCCCTGCTCGGTGTAGACCGTGTTGCCGTCGGCGTCCTTGATGCTCACCATGGCCTGCGCCGCGTCGTCGAGCGAGAAGTTCCACACCGCCTTGCCGCCGATCAGCTCGGAGCGCGTGCCGGCCGCCGTCACCACCTTGCCGATATAGGTGACGGCGTTGGTCTGCACCGCGTTGGTGTTCGACTGCACCAGCGCCGACAGATAGTCGTTAGTCTTGAGCTGCTGCTCGACCGAGGAGAACTGCACGAGCTGCTGGGTGAAGGCGTTGGTGTCGAGCGGGTCGAGCGGGTTCTGGTTCTTGAGCTGGGTGGTGAGCAGTTGCAGGAAGGTGTCGAAATTGTCGGCGATGCCCTGCCTGGCGCCGGTGATGGTGCTGCTCGAGGTGCCTGAGACGCCGCTGATGGCCATGATGCGCTCCTAGACGAAGATGTTCACGCCGCCCGCCGAAGCGGTGCCGCGATAGAGGATGAGGGTGGGGGCGGGAGCCGCGGGCTCGCTCTCCCCGCCGAGCGAGAAATGCGGCGCGCCGCGCGGCGCCTGGCGCTGGTCGCCGGCAAAGCCGGCCGAGCCGTCCTGGCGCAGCGAGAATTCGAGGCTGGTGCGCGCCGCGTCGAACCCGGCCTGCGCCAGCGCGCGTTCCAGCGTGCGCTGGTCGCGCTGGAAGAGGTCGAGCGTTTCGGCGCGATCGACGGTGAGCCGCGCGGTGGCGGCGCCCGAGGCATCGACGTGCAGCCGCACATCGACGCGGCCGAGCTCGGGCGGGTCGAGCCTTATGGTGAAGCGCGAGGCGCCCTGATGCACCTGACGCACCATCTCGAAGGCGAGCTGGCCCATATTGATAGGGTTGGCCGGCGCCTGATAGGCGGCCGGCAGCGGGCGCGCGGCGGTTGGCGCCGGCGTTGGACTGGGCTGCGGTGGCAGCGCCGGATCGGCGCGGGCGGGCAGCGGGTCGGGGCGTGGCGCGTTGGGATCGGGCGGCGTATCGGTGGGTTTGGCGACGAGGGTGAGTTTTGCCGCGCCGTCGCGCGATGGCTCGACCGGGGCCGGAGCTTTGCGCGCGACCGGAGCCGGCTCCGACGGGGTCGGGGCGAGCGCGGCGGGCAGGTCGAGCTTCGTCGTGCTGGCGATCTGCGGCGTCGCCGGCAGGGCGGGCGGCTTCGGTGTCGTGAGCTGGCGCACCAGGGCGTCGAGCGGCGCCGGGTCGGGGTCCGCGACGGCCGCTTGCAGCTTGTCGAGAAAGGCCGGGTCGGCGTCGGGCGCGACGAGCGCCGCCGCCGCCGTTTCGAGCCGCGTGGCGAGGGCAGGCGCCGTGTCGGCCAGCGTCGTGCTCATCTGCCTGAGCTGCGCGCCGAGCGTTTCGGACGTCACGCTGGCGGTCGCCTCCGGTATCTCGACGCCGAACGCCACAAGCATCTGCATCACGGGCGCGGCTTCGGCGTCATCTGCCTCATCCTGCTTGCCGAGCAGGATGCGCAGGATGTCGGCCACCGTCTCCGTCTCCGTCTCCGTCTCGGGCTCAGTCTGGGGCGCAGGCACGGTTGCGGTGGCCGGTGCTGCGACGGACGGGGCGACGATCTCCGGCGTTTCGTCCGGCGGGCTGGCGCTGGCCAGCAACTGGTCGAGCAGCGCCGCGAGGAAGCCGAGCGGGTTGGCCGTCGCGTCGTCGCCAGCCGGCGCCGTCGCCGGCGTCGCGGCCGGGGCGGTGGGGCTGGCATAGGAAATCGTCAGGTGCGGCGTCACGCTTGGTCCCGGACACAGATATCCGTCGAGGGTCATGCAAGCGCCGGGCCAGATGCAAAACGCCGGCTCTACAGCGGTTTGGCGGGCGTGGCGCGATGGCGGGGCGGCAAGGGCCGGCGGCAGCGGCAAGAATTGCCGGGCGTTGTGCCGGCGCGGTCCCGGCAGTATAGACGCGCTCGTTCACTCGGGCCTTGACCCCTTGCTGGATGGAGAAATGGACCGCAATTCGCTTGATCTGCCCAAGCGCCCGCAAGACACGCGCGTCGTCGTCGCCATGTCGGGGGGCGTCGATAGTTCCGTGGTCGCCGGCCTTCTGGCCCGGCAGGGCTACGACGTGGTGGGCATTACCCTGCAGCTCTACGACCATGGCGAGGCGACGCACCGCAAGGGCGCCTGCTGCGCCGGGCAGGATATTCACGACGCGCGGCGCGTGGCGGCGGCGCTTGGCATCCCGCATTACGTCCTCGACTACGAGCAGCGCTTCCGCGAGGCGGTGATCGCGCCCTTCGCCAATGCCTACCAGCAGGGCGAGACGCCGGTTCCGTGTATCGCCTGCAACCAGTCGGTGAAGTTCGTCGATCTCATGGAGGTGGCGCAGGATCTGGGCGCCGACGTGCTCGCCACCGGCCATTACGTGCAGACGCGGCTCGAAGGCGGGCGGCGGCGGCTCTACCGGCCGGTCGATGCCTCGCGCGACCAGAGCTATTTCCTGTTCGCGACGACGCAGGCGCAGCTCGATTTCCTGCGCTTTCCGCTCGGCGGCATGACCAAGCCGGCGGTGCGCGAGCTGGCGCGCGAACTGGGCCTCGAGGTCGCCGAAAAGCACGACAGCCAGGACATCTGCTTCGTGCCGCAGGGCAAATATGCCGACATCATCCGGCGCATGCACCCCGAGGCGGTGGCGCGCGGCGAGATCGTGCATCTCGACGGGCGGGTGCTGGGCACGCATGACGGCATCGTCAATTTCACCGTCGGCCAGCGCAAGGGCCTCGGCATTGCCGCCGATATGCCGCTCTATGTGGTGAAGCTCGACCATCGCAGCGGCCGCGTCATCGTCGGGCCGCGCGAGGCGCTGCTGACGCGCACGGTGCGGCTGCGCGACGTCAACTGGCTCGGCGAGGCGCCGCTCGCCTCGACGATCGGCGGTAATGGATTACCGGTCGAGGTCAAGGTGCGCTCCACCCGGCCGCCGCAGCAGGGGGCGGTGCAGCTCATCGACGGCGAGGTGCATGTCACGCTGTTCGCCGGCGAGTACGGCATCTCGCCGGGGCAGGCCTGCGTGTTCTACGCCGACGATGGCGACCTGGCAGAAGTTCTTGGTGGCGGCTTCATCGCCGAGGCCGTGCCGCAGGCGCTCGTCACGTAGCGACTATTTCAGCTGCCAATGTCGCTTTTCGGAAGCTGCGATCGAGGCGAATTTTCCTGTGCGACGCAGTTCTTGTGCTGCCCACCGCATATCATATTGCCAAGTGTAGAACAGATCGCCCGACCTTCTTAGCTCGCCTTCGTGCTTAGTCCAAATCGCCTTGGCGACGTTAGCAATAGTCGACTTTCCGCCGCTCTCGCTGACTGCTTCAAATACCCAGTCTCTTAAATCTGCTTTCGTAGCCATGTTGTGTCCCTCGTGTGAACGATTCTTAACAAAGTCGAACATGCAGGTACAAGTAATGCCCTCTAGGGAATAGTGATGGGATCGTTGGGCTGGGCCGGCGGCAAGTTCCACATCGCCTGGTCGAAGGCCCCGGTGGCGAGCGCCAGGATCAGCGCGATCGCGGCGAGGACGCCCAGCACCACGACGACGGCGCGGGCCACGGGCTAGGGGGCGCTGGAACTGGCGGGTTCGGCCGCCGACGAGGCGGCGTCGCGCAGTTCCTGGTAGTTGGTGAGCCCGCCCATCAGGCTCCCCAGGATGAAGATCAGCGCCACGGCGCCGAGCACGAGCAGCAGCACGCGCTGGCGGGTGAGGGTGAACGGGCCGATAGGCTTATCGTCGGACATGGCCACGGCTTAGCCCCGCCGGGGGCTTTGCGCAAGCGGGCGCCCCCCGCCACACGGCGCAAGCGCCCCCTCCACCATGCTGCGCATGGTCCCCCTCCCCCGCGAGCGGGAGAGGATCGATGTGGCGCCGCCGTGGTTCCTCCCCCGCAGCGCGGGGGAGGGGGACCGCCGTCAGGCGGTGGAGGGGGCGGCCTCCAGCATGCAAAACAATCGCAAAATCGGCCCAAGGCTGGCGCGCCCCGTGGCGTCTTATCCGCGAAGATGCCAGATCAAAGGTTCCTCGAGGTGGATGGGTCCCTGGTTTTGACGCCTGAGAGCGAAATTTCGGTGCGGCCGGCGGCCGCGAGGAGCAACGAGCTGGTGGAGCGCGCCAAGGCGGGCGACCGACAGGCGTTCAGCCGGCTGATCGAGACGCATTACGACTTCATCTTCCGCGTCGCCTGCAAATGGACGGGAAAGAAGTCGGACGCCGAGGATGTCGCGCAGGAGGTGTGCATCAAGCTCGCCACCGCCATTCGCAGCTTCGACGGGCGCGCGGCGTTCACGAGCTGGCTCTACCGGGTGACGCTCAACATGGTGCGCGACCAGCAGCGGTCGAGTCAGCGGCGCGGGCGCACGGTCGATGCGCTCACGCTCGTCCACCCCGAAGACGACCCCGGCGGGCAGGAGGAAGCGACCACCGCCCGCCAGATCTGGGAACGGGTCAGCGCGCTCCCCGACAAGCAGCGCGAGGCCGTGATGCTCGTCTATGCCGAGGACATGAACCATGCCGAGGCGGCCGAGATCATGGGGTGCAAGGAGGCCACGGTCTCCTGGCACATCCACGAAGCCAAGAAGACCCTGAGGGGCCTTCTGTGATGAAGGACGAACAGATGACCGACGATGCCCTGCTTTCCCTGAAGTCGCTGCGTGCGGTGCAGCCTTCGTCCGAGGCGAAGAAGCTGGCGCTCAACGCGGCGCTGGTCGCGTTCGACGCGGCGCAGCCCAAAGCGGCCAAGGCGGCCGCGGGTGGCTGGCGCAAGCGCTGGGCGCTCGGCGCCGGCTTCGGCGTGCCGCTCGGCACGGCCGTGGCGGCGCTGGTGCTGCTGCCGCTCGGCTCGCAGATGGTGGCGACCAATGCGCCGGTCGATGGCGTGCCGCCGGGTGACGTGGCCGTGGCGACGCGCAGCCTTGATGGACCCGCCGAGCCGCAGCAGGCGAAGACGGCCGAGCCCGCCGTCGCGGCGGCGGATACGGAAGCCCGCACCACGGTGCTGGCCGAAATGGCGCCGGCCCCGGCGCCGATGGCGACCAGCCGCGAGAGCCTGCGCCTCGCGGCGCCCTCGGCCACGGCCGACATGGCGCGTGGCGGCGTGCGCATGGAGATCGGGCCCATGCCGCCGAGCGGCGACAATTTCGCCGCGTTCGAGGAGAACCGCGTGCACGTCACCAGCGAGAAGCCGGTCTCGACCTTCTCGATCGACGTCGATACGGCTTCCTACAGCTATGTGCGGAACCTGCTGACCGACGGCTACCTGCCCGACCCCAATGCGGTGCGCATCGAGGAGATGATCAACTACTTCCCCTACGACTATGAGGGGCCGGCCTCGGCTGAAACGCCGTTCGCCGCGACGATGGCGATCATCCCGACGCCGTGGAACGCCAGGACGAAGCTGCTCGAGATCGGGCTCAAGGGCTATGTGCCGGCCGCCGACGAACGCCAGGCGCAGAACCTGACCTTCCTCATCGACACCTCCGGGTCGATGGACGAGCCCAACAAGCTGCCGCTGCTGAAGCGCGCCTTCGGCCTGCTGATCGACACGCTGGGCGCCGACGACACGGTGTCGATCGTCACCTATGCCGGCTCGGCCGGGGTGGCGCTGGAGCCGACCAAGGCGAGCGAGCGCACCAGGATTCTCGGCGCGCTCGACCGGCTGGGGGCGGGGGGCTCGACCGCCGGCGCGGAGGGCATCGCGCTGGCCTACCGGCTGGCGGCGGAGAACAAGCTCGACGACGGCGTCAACCGCGTGATCCTCGCGACGGATGGCGACTTCAATGTCGGCATCTCGGACCCGGCGGAGCTCGAGGCCTATATCAAGACCGAGCGCGACAAGGGCATCTTCCTTTCCGTGCTGGGCTTCGGGCGCGGCAATCTCGACGATGCGCTGATGCAGAGCCTCGCCCAGAACGGCAACGGCAATGCCAGCTACATCGACAGCTTCCGCGAAGCCCGCAAGGTGCTGGTGGAAGAGGCGGGCGCCAATCTCGTCACCATCGCCAAGGACGTGAAGGTGCAGGTGGAGTTCAACCCGGCGCTGGTCAGCGAGTACCGCCTCGTCGGCTACGAAACCCGCGCGCTCAACCGCGAGGACTTCAACAACGACGCGGTGGATGCGGGCGATATCGGCGCCGGCCACACCGTAACGGCGCTCTACGAGATCACGCCGGCCGGCTCGGGCGCCGAGCTCAACGAGCCGCTGCGCTACGGCACGACGGGCAGCGGCGCGGTGGCCAATGAAGACGAGTTCGGGTTCCTCAAACTCCGCTACAAGGCGCCCGAGGGCGACACCAGCAAGCTCGTCGAGATGCCGATCGGCACCGACCTGGTCAGGGCCGACATCGCCGAGGCCAGCGCCGACCAGCGTTTCGCCGCCGCCGTCGCCGCCTTCGGGCAGAAGCTCAAGGGCTCGGTCTACGGCACGGCGATGAGCTGGGACGACATCGCGGCGCTCGCCAACGGTGCCAAGGGCGACGACGTCAACGGCTACCGTGCGGAGTTCGTGCAGATGGTGCATCTCGCCGGCCTGCTCAACCCCGACAAATCGGGCGGCGGCCGCGCCAAGGGTGACGACCCGACGCTGCCGGCCAACCGCTCGCTGGGCGCGCCGCTGCCCGCCAACTGATCGTCCTCCGGCGCGAGTTTCCGCCTCCCTGTCTCGCGTCCACTCCAGCCCGGCCCCAGCGGCCGGGCTTTCCTTGTTGGCAAGCCGGTGTGAAGAACATATAGTGAACGACGATGATGCTCATCCGGCTGCAGCGCGAGCACGATTTCGACGAGTGGCGGGCCTATGCCCGTGCGCTGCTGCTCGACGGGACGCCGCCCGAGGCGGTGCGCTGGGAGGCGGGGCCGGCCGGCCTGTTCGCGGCGGAGGAGACGCCCGCGCCGGCAATCACCGGGCGCGCCGTGGGCGTGGTGCCGCGGCGCTTCGTGGAGCTTGCGCGCCTGGCGCTGTTTCATCACGACCCGGCGCGGTTCGCGCTGCTCTATCGTCTGCTGTTCCGGCTGCAGAAGGACCCGCGCCTCATGGCCGCGCGCTTCGATCCTGATGTGAGCCGGCTCCACAAGCTGGTGGACGACCTGCGCCAGGCGGCCGAGCGGGCGCGCAACCTTCCGCCGCCTGCCGCACTTCCTCCCAAGGAGGATTTGGCCGTGAATGCGCATCAGCCGGCTGCATCGGAGATTACCTCGCTGGCGGCGGCGCGAGAGGCTGTCGGCGGCTGCCGGTGCTGTCCGCTTTATGAACACGCGACGCAGGCGGTGTTCGGCGAGGGGCCGGCCGGGGCCGAGGTGATGTTCGTGGGCGAGCAGCCGGGCGACCAGGAAGACCAGCAGGGCAAGCCCTTCGTCGGCCCGGCAGGGCAGGTGTTCGATGCTGCGCTGGCGGCGGCCGGTATCGACCGGCGGCGCGTCTACGTCACCAATGCGGTGAAGCATTTCAAGTTCACGCCGCGCGGCAAGCGACGCATCCATGCCAAGCCCAATAGCGGCGAGATCGCCGCCTGCCGCTTCTGGCTGGATCTCGAGCGCGCCCTGGTGCGGCCCAAGCTGGTGGTGGCGCTGGGGGCGACGGCCGCGCACAGCCTCATGGGCAAGGCGGCCGCGATTTCGGCGCTGCGCGGCAAGAAGCTCGAGCTGCCCGACGGCGCGGCGCTCATCGTCACCGTGCACCCGTCCTATCTGCTGCGCCTCCCGGACCGCGCGCGGGCCAGCGAGGAACGCGCCCGCTTCGAGGCCGACCTCAAGGCGGTGCGGGTGTTCATCGACCGGCGCGGCGACGAGGCGCGGCGCGGCGGGCCGCTGGCTGCTTGACAGGCCCCGTCGCCAAACCTAAGAAGGCGCGCCTTTGGCAGCCAGAAATGGCGTGGGGCGGGGTAGCTCAGGTGGTTAGAGCAGCGGAATCATAATCCGCGTGTCGGGGGTTCAAATCCCTCCCCCGCTACCAATGGCCCCTGCATCCAGTTCTCGGTCCGTCGTGCTGAGCCTGTCGGTGACGACGTCGTGCACGTGGTGCGCGACGCCCTGCAGCAGTGCCAGCGAGGCGGCGCGGGCAGCCTGCGGGTCGCCTGCCGCGATCGCGGCCAGCACCTCCTCATGCATGGCCAGCCGGTTGGCGGGGCCGACCTGCAGCGACGAATGCAGCGAGAAGCTGAGCGTCAGCGGCATTTCGAGAATCTGGCCCATGGCGACGAGGAACTCGTTGGCCGAGGCCTGGAAGATGGCCTTGTGGAAATGCACGTCGGCGGCAACGAACGACGTTCCGAAGGGGTTGGCGGCTTCCTCGGCGCGCATCTCTTCGAGCGCCAGCGCAATCTCGGCGATGGCCACGCGGTCGCGGCGCTGCGCCGCCGACTCGGCCGCCAACGGCTCGATGCTCTCGCGGAAGACGAAGAAATCCTGGATGAACCTGTCGATGTCGCCCGAGGCCAGCCGCCAGACCATGAGGTCGGGGTCGAGCAGGTTCCAGCTCGTGCGCGGCGCCACCAGCGTGCCGGTGTTCTGGCGGGTGCGCACCATGCCCTTGCCGACCAGCACCTTCACCGCCTCGCGGAACGAGGTGCGGCTCACATTGCGCTCGGCGCCGAACATCTTCTCGGACAGCGCGTCGCCGACGGCGAACTCGCCCGAGACGATCCGCGCGCCGATCTCGTCGGCCAGCGGCGACAGGTGCCGCCGGTTCGCGAACACGCTCTGGATGATCCGGGCCACGCTGGTTCGCGGCTGTGTCTGGCTTCTGGCTTCCAAGATGAACCTCGATACGGGGGAGACTTCAAGCATCGCTGCGGTCCTCCCGCAACCGCCGCGCTGACCTCGCCCGCCGATCTCCCCAACCCCATCGGCGCCTATTGACAGCGTCATCGTTCTGCAACAATAGTAATATTAATACTATTAATGCCATGCGCGTTTGGGTTGCGCAAGGGAGAACTGGCCGGCAGGCGCTGCCGGCCGCAACTGGGAGGGAAGTATGAACAGGCTGTTTCTGTCTGTGGCGCTGGCCGGCGTGTTGACCACCCCGGCATGGGCGCTCGAACTGACGGTGTGGGTCCACCCGGACTTCTCGCCGTCCGCCGGTCTGCCCGCCGTGGCCGACGCCTATAAGCAGGCCTATGCCGAGTTCGAAAAGCAGAACCCGGACATCACCATCAAGTACGAGGTCGAGCGTGGCGGCACCGAGGCGCTGCAGCAGTTCCTCACCGCGGCGAGCAGCAATACGCTGCCCGACCTCGCCCTGCTCGACGGCTTCTGGATTTCGCGCATCGTCGAGACCGGCGCGCTGCAGCCGCTCAACGACCTGTGGAGCGCCGAGAGCCGCGCGCACTGGCTGCCGGCCTCGGTCGATGCCGTGACGCTCGACGGCAACATCTATGCGGTGCCGTTCCATACGTCGTGGCGCGGGCTGTTCTACCCTATCGACACCATGCAGCAGCTCGGTTTCGAGACGGCGCCGCAGAACTGGGACGAGTTCCTCGCCTTTGGTGAGAAGGCCAAGGCCGCCAACATGTTCGCCACCATGCTGCCGGCGGCGAGCGGCGAGGTCACCGCGCTGCACATGCTGTCGATGTTCTGGGGACTGGGCGGCGAGATGGTCGATGCCGACGGCAAGCCGATCTTCTTCGACGGCAAGAACCGCGAGGCGCTCGAACAGGTCTATGGGCTCTATCACGACCTGGCCGAGAAGGGCCTGATCTCGAACGATACGACGCTCGACGAAACCAAGATCCGCCCGTTCCTCTATACGCATGAGGCAGCCTCGATCGCCGCCACCTCGTCGCGCGTCAACTCCATGTATACCGATGCGCCCTGGCTCCAGGGCAATCTGGGCGTGTTCAACTACCCGCTGCCGGGCGACGCCAAGGCGGTGCCGGTGCTGACGGGCTTCACCTACGGCATCTTCGCCAGCGATCCCGAACGCGAAGCGGCGGCATGGAAGTTCATCGAGTTCATCACCAGGCCCGACGTCATCGGCCCGCTCAATGCCAATGCCGGCCACCTGCCTGTCGTCAACGAGGTGTGGGAGCAGGACGCCTACAAGAACGATCCGCTGATGCACCAGTTCAAGGCTATCGTGGATTCGGGCATGAAGCCGCGCCCGTCGGTGCCGATCTATCCCGCCATCACCGCCGCCTGGTCGGCGCAGATGGCCGACGTGATCGCCGGCAACATCACGCCCGCGCAGGCGGTCGATAACGCCCGCGACGCGGTGACGGCCGAATACGAGCGCATGAACGCCAACTGACGTCGCCGGTCGGCCGGTCTTTCGGCGGACGCCCCGATTGCGCCCGCCGACATCGATCATCCGTTCAGCGAGAGGAGGACGTGTCATGCTGACGAAGTGGATCTATGCGGCGACGTTGACGGGAGGCCTGCTGGCCAGCCCCGTCGCAGCCGTCGAATTGACGGTGTGGGCGCAGACGGATTTGTCGCCCTCGGCGGCGCTGGGGCCGGTGGCTGAGGCCTTCACCGATCTCTATGCCCGGTTCCAGCAGGAAAACCCCGACATCACGCTCAAATACGAGATCCTGCCCGGCGGCACCGAGGCGTTGCCGAGCCTGCTCACCGCTGCGTCGGTCGGCAATCTGCCGGATGTGGCGATCCTCGACAGCTTCTGGGTCGCGCGCCTCGTCGAGACCGGCTACCTGCAGCCGCTCGACGATCTGTGGCCGCCGGCCGACCGGGCCGACGTGCTGCCGGCAGCCGTCGATACGCTGACCTTCGACGGCAAGATCTACGCCGCCATGTTCTCCAATGCCTGGCGCGGCGTGTTCTATCGCAAGGACCAGATGCAGGCGCTGGGCATCGAGGCGGCGCCCGCCACCTGGGACGAGTTCCTTGCCTTTGCCAACAAGGCCAAGGCCGCCGGCATGAAGCCGATCATGATCCCCGGCGCCAACACCGAGGTGACGACGCTGCACCTCATTTCGACCTTCTGGGGGTTTGGCGGCGATCTCGTCGACGACAGCGGCAAGCCGATCTTCTTCGAGGGCGACAACGGCGTAGCGCTCGAAAAGACCTACGGGCTCTATCGCGACCTCGTGGATCGCGGCCTGTTGGGCACCGAGGTCTCGACCATGGACGAAAAGGCGCTGCGGCCGTACTTCTACACCGGCGAGGCCGCATCCATCGCCAACACCTCCTCGGGCCTGCAGCAGATGTATGCCGATGCGCCGGCGCTGGTGGACAATATCGGCGTCTTCGCGCTGCCGCTGCCCAATGGCGAGCGCGCCGCGCCGATCCTGGGCGGGCAGAGCTGGGGTATTTTCGCCAGCGACGATGCGCACAAGGCTGCGGCCTGGAAGCTCATCGCCTTCATGCTCGAGGCACCCAACCTCACTGCCGTCGATGCCGCCAAGGGCTATCTGCCGGTCAACGAGTCGGTGTGGGCGCAGCCCTTCTACGCCGACGACCCGCTGATGCAGCAGTTCAAGGGCATCTTCGATGGTGCGAGCGTGGTGAAGACCCGCCCGCCGGTGCCGATCTATCCGGCCATTTCCTCGGCGCTGTCCGAGCAGGTGGCGGGCATCCTCGACGGCTCGCTCACGCCGGCCGATGCCGTGGCGCGGGCCCGCGACACGGTCATGGCCGAATACGAACGGCAGACCGCGCGCTGAGCACATTGACAGACTTGCCGGTGCCGACCTCCGGGGCGGCACCGGCGACAGGGGAAGCCGACATGGCCCAACGACATTCCATCGCCGCGACGCTGTCGAAGCACCAATATCTGTTCTTCATCACGCCGGCCGTGGTGCTGGTGGTCGGCCTCACCGCCTATCCCGCGCTCTATGGCGTGCTGGTGTCGTTCACCAATCTCAATTTCGGCTATCCCACCTCGAAATTCGTCTGGTTCGACAATTATGTGCGGCTCGCCACCTGGCCGGCGCTGCCGCAGGTGCTGTTCAACACCACCGTGTTCGTCACCTCCGTGGTGGCGCTGCAACTCTCGATCGGGCTGCTCGCGGCGCTGCTGCTCAACCGCGCGGTATTCGGGCGCGGGCTGGTGCGCTCCGTCGCCATCCTGCCCTGGGTCATTCCGGGCATCATCATCGCGCTCATGTTCCAGCAGTTCTTCTCGGGCAGCCGGCTGGGCATCATGAACACGGTGTTCTCGGTGTTCGGCATGGAGAGCCGCTCGTGGTTCTCCAATCCCACCGAGTCGATGATCGTGCTGATCCTCGCCGTGGTGTGGCGCGGCGTGCCGCTGTCGATCATCCTGCAACTGGGCGGCCTGCAAACCATCAACAAGGAACTCTACGAGGCGGCCTCGATAGACGGTGCGAGCCGCTGGCAGGCGCTGCGCTACATCACCATTCCGTCGTTGCGCCCGATCCTTCTGATCAACGTCATCATGGCGACCTCGGGCACGCTCAACCATGTGGATATCCCGCTGGCGCTGACCGGGGGCGGGCCGGGGCGGGCCACCGAAGTGCTGGCACTCAGCATCTACAAGCAGGGCTTCGAGGTGCTCGATGCGTCCTATGCCTCGACCATCGCCACGGTGATCCTGCTGCTGAACCTCGTATTGACCATCGTCTACCTGCGTGTGCTGAGGGCCAGGGATGAGCTTCCTTCCTAACGTCGCCGAACGGCCGGCGCCCGCCACCGGGCCGATCCATGTGCGCCGGCGCTTCGGCGAATATGCCGGCACCTACACGCTCTATGCGGCGCTGCTGCTCATCGTGCTGTTCCCGCTGTCGTGGGTGATCCTCGGCTCGTTCAAGAATCCCTCGGAGATCTTCGCCTATCCGACGACGTTCTTTCCGCGCGAGTTCACGCTCTCCAACTATGCCGACGTGATCCGGCGCACCGCGCTGCCGACCTATCTCATCAACACGGCCATCGTCACCGCCTTCACGCTGGTCTTCACCCTCATCATCGGCACCATCGCCGCCTATGGTTTCTCGCGCTGGAACTTTCCATTCAAGAACACGGTGCTGGTGACGCTGCTCATCCTGCAGCTCATCCCGAGCACGGTGAACATCATCCCGTACTACCTGATGATGAACTGGTTCGGCCTGCTCAACACCCGCACGGCGCTGGTGCTGATCTACACGGCGACCCACGTGCCCTTCACCATCTGGATCATGAAGGGCTATTTCGACACGCTGCCGCGCAGCCTCGACGAGGCCGCCGTGATCGACGGCTGCTCGATGTTCCGCGTCTTCTGGAGCATCATCCTGCCGCTCAGCCTGCCTGGGCTGTCCGCTGCGGGCTTCCTCGTCTTCATCGGCGCCTGGTCGGAGTTCCTCGTGCCGCTGGTTATCGCCAATTCGCGCGACGTGGCCGTGATGAGCGTCGGGCTCTACAGCTTCTTCGGCATGGATACGACGGCGTATCATTACGCCTTCTCGGCTTCCGTCATGTCCACCGCGCCGGTGATCATCGCCTATCTGTTCGCCCAGCGCTACCTGATCTCGGGCCTCGCCAGCGGGGCGGAGAAGTGAGGCCGGCCCATGAGCTTTCCCTATCCTGACGCGTGAGTACGAAATGAACGAGATGATCGACGGAACGTCGCTCCAGGTTGGCACCCAGCCCCAGGTCTTCGTGGACAACTGGCTGATCGAGCAGGTCGACAGCGTCACGCGCCGCTGGCACAAGCCGCAGCCGCTGCGCGAGGAGCCGGTGCTGAAGGCCGACCGGCCGTGGGAGCGCACGCCCTATTTCACCTACTCCAACTACAACGTGCTGCGCGATCCGACCGACGGGCTCATCAAGTGCTGGTACGAGGATCTGGGGCCGATGGAGCCCTACCAGCCGCACCCCTGGCGCAACCGCATGCTCTATGCGGTGAGCAGCGACGGCGTCAATTTCGACAAGCCGGCGCTTGGCCGCGTCTTCATCGACGGCGAGGACACCAATATCTTCGCCGGCTATGTCGAGGGGAGGGCGCCCGACGCCAGCAATCCGTGGGCCGATGTCGGCGTCCACTCCGGCGCCGTGGTGATCGATCCGAACCCGGCCAACCCCGACGAGCGCTACCGCATGCTGTTCTCGCGCTCGCTGCCCTCGCTGACGCAGCTTGTCGAGTGCGCCCATTCGGCCGACGGCATCGTGTGGACGCCCTATGAGACGCGGCCGAGTTTCGGCAGCCAGAACAACCTCAACGACGTCTCGACCATCACCTATGATCCGGTGACCAAGCTCTTCCAGCAATATACGCGGCATGTGCGCATGACCGTTGCCGGCATCCCGGCCTCCCGCATCGAGACGCCATCGGGCGGGCGCGGGAGCTTTCGCACCTATTTCCCGCACCGGCCCGACCTCATGAACAAGCGGCGGGTGTTCCGCACCATCAGCGCCGATTTCGTCCACTGGACCGAGCTGGTGCCGATCTCGACGCCCGACGACCAGATGGACAATCTCGACGAGGCCCACTACGGCTGCGGCCAGTTCAGCGTCGGGAACATGCAGTTCGGCACGCTGGGCGTCTTTCACGGTACCGACAACGGCATGTATGTGCGGCTGATCTACAGCCGCGACGGCATCAATTTCCGCGCCACCGACAATGGCCGCCCGTTCATCGCGCCGCGCGGCGAGGGGCATTGGGACCGCTATATGGTCACGCAGGTGAGCCCGCCCATCCGCGTCGGCGACGAGTGGTATTTCTACCATGGCGGGGCGCGCAACCATCACGACTACTGGTATGCCGGCAAGCAGCATCTCGACCACGCCGAGGCGCGCGATCCGCAGGCCAATATGGGCTATGCGCTCGGCGTCGCGACGCTGCGCTACGAGGGCATGGCCTCGATCGACGCGGTGCGTCCGCGCCTCGGGCGGCTGGTGACGCGGCCGCTGCTCACCGACGGGCTGAGCCTTGCCATCAATGCACGCTGCCGCGCGGGCGGCTCGATTCGCGTCGCGGTGCTCGATTCCGAGCACAATGTGCTGCCCGGCCGGTCTTTCGACGATTGCGTGCCGTTCACCGGCGACGCCATAAGGCACACGGTGCGCTGGGCCGATGGCGACGATTTCGGCGGCGCGCGCGGCCCCATCGACTTTCGCAAGCTGGCGTTCCTCATCGATGATGCCGAGATCTTCGGCTTCGCCTTCGCGGGCGAACGGCCGGCGGCAAACTGACGGGGCAGGGCTCATGAGCAAGATCGACATCGCCCTGCCGGAGAAGATCTTCGCGGGCACGCGTGCCACGCTCGAAGCGGAGTTTACGCCGCACTTCCTCGCCGAGGCGGCCGACCGCGAGGCGCTGATCGCGCGCATCGCCCCACGCGTCCGTGCGCTGGCACGCGGCAACCACATTCCCATAGACCGGGCGCTCATCGACAGCTTTCCCAAGCTGGAGATCATCGCCGTGTTCGGCGCCGGCTATGACGGCGTCGATGTGGCCTATGCGCGCGAGCGCGGCCTCGTCGTCACCAACACGCCCGACGTGCTCAACGAGGAGGTGGCGGACTACACCATCGGCCTCATGGTGATGACGGCGCGCGAGCTGCTGCGGGCCGAGCGCTACCTGCGCGACGGTTCGTGGGCGCGGCTTGGCCAGTTCGCGCCGACGCCGGGCTCCTTGCGCGACCGCACGGTCGGCATGGTGGGGTTCGGGCGGGTCGGCAGCGCCATCGCCCGCCGGCTCGAGGCGATGCGCATTCCCGTAGTCTATCACGCCCGCCACGCCCGGCCCGAGGTGCCCTGGCGCTTCTATCCGTCGTTGCGCGAGATGGCGGCCGACGTCGATACGCTTGTCGTCGCCGTGCCCGGCGGCGCCGGCACGCGCAACATGGTCGATGCGGATATCCTCGCGGCGCTCGGGCGGCGCGGCATGGTCATCAATGTCGGGCGCGGCTCGGCCATCGACGAGGAGGCGCTGATCGAGGCGCTCGAGACCCATGCGATCCAGGCGGCGGGGCTCGACGTGTTCGTCAGCGAACCGAACATCGACCCGCGCTTTCTGGCGCTCGACAATGTCGTGCTGTTGCCGCACTCTGGTTCGGCGTCGCAGGTGACGCATGGAGCGATGGGGCAATTGCTCGTCGATAATCTCAAGAGCTGGTTCGAGACAGGCCAGCCGCTGACGCCTGTGCCTGAGACACCGTGGCCGCCGGGCCGGAGCTGAGCCTCGTGAAGATCACGCGCCTTGCAACCTTCATCGTGCCGCCGCGCTGGCTGTTCCTCAAAATCGAGACGGATGCGGGCGTCTTCGGCTGGGGCGAGCCGGTGGTCGAGGGGCGCGCCCACACCGTGGCCGCTGCCGTCGCCGAGCTGGCCGACTATCTCGTCGGCCAGGACCCGCTGCGGATCGAGGATCACTGGAACGTGCTCTATCGCGGCGGTTTCTATCGTGGTGGCGCCGTTCACATGAGCGCGCTGGCCGGCATCGACCAGGCGCTGTGGGATATCAAGGGCAAGGCGCTGGGCGTGCCCGTGCACCAGCTTCTCGGCGGGCGTTGCCGCGACCGCATCCGCGTCTATTCGTGGGTCGGCGGCGACCGGCCGGCGGACCTTGCCGCCAACGCCCGCGCGGTGGTGGCGGCTGGCTTCACGGCGGTCAAGATGAACGCCACCGAGGAGCTGCATTATCTCGACGGCCACGCCCACCTCGACAAGGTGCTCGCCAACATCGCCGCGGTCCGCGAGGCGGTGGGCCCCGAGATCGGCATCGCCGTGGATTTCCACGGCCGCGTGCACCGGCCGATGGCCAAGGTGCTGGCGAAGGAACTGGAGCCGCTGCGCCTCATGTTCATCGAGGAGCCGGTGCTGAGCGAGCATCGCGAGGCGCTGCGCGAGATCGCCAATCAGTGCAGCACGCCCATCGCGGTCGGCGAGCGGCTGTTCTCGCGCTGGGATTTCAAGGGCGTGCTGGCCGACGGCAGCGTCGATATCGTGCAGCCCGACCTGTCGCATGCTGGCGGTATCAGCGAGTGCCGCAAGATCGCCGCCATGGCTGAGGCCTATGACGTGGCGCTGGCGCCGCATTGCCCGCTCGGGCCCATCGCGCTCGCGGCGTGCCTGCAGCTCGATGCGGTGAGCTACAACGCCGTCATCCAGGAGCAGAGCCTCGGCATCCACTACAATCGCGACAACGACCTGCTCGACTATCTCGCCGACCGCTTGGTGTTCGCCTATCGCGACGGCTACGTCGCCATCCCCGACGGGCCCGGCCTCGGCATCGAGATCGACGAGGCCTATGTCGCCGAGCGCGCCGCCATCGGCCATCGCTGGCGCAACCCCGTCTGGCGCCATCCCGACGGCAGCTTTGCCGAGTGGTGAGCTCGGCTAATCCTTGAACAGCAGGTCGCGGTCGCTGCCGTAGCGGACGAGGAGGGGGACGCTGGCGCCGCCGAGGACGATGGCGCGCGGGCCGAACTGGCCTTCGAGCACGCTGAAGGGTTCCGGCCGCGTGGAGGTCTCGCGCGACAGCTCCCGGCGCATGGCGCGGGCGACGGCCTTGCGCACCGCGGCGGAGAAATCGCCATCGACGATGATGTTGTCGAGATCGATGAGGCCGATGGCCTGCCGCGCGAGCGCCGCCAGCGCCGCCGCCGTATCGTCGATCCAGCCTGCCAGCTCGGGCTGTTCGAGGTCCGTCGCCGTGGCTGCGCGCAGCAGGGCGGCGGCGTCGCGGCCGGCGCCGAGGCGGCGTTGCAAGGCGCCGCTCGTCGCGATCTCGTCGAGCGGCAGCGGGCGCCCGCCGTCGCGCGGCGTGACGGGCAGGGCGCCGACGAGGCCGGAAAGCTTGTTGCGGCCCGGATAGAGATGGTGGTCGAGCACCAGCCCGCCGCGCAGCGCGGCGCCGATATGCACATAGAGGAAGTCGGCCCGCCCGAGCCCGGCGCCGAACATCATTTCAGCGCCGGCCGCGACCATGCCGTCCGACAAGAGGTAGACCGGCCAGTCGAAGCGCGCGTCGATCTCGGCGCGCAGATCGAGGCTGCTCCAGGCATCGGCCAGCTCGCGGTCGAGGCCGAGCCGCGCCGCCCAGTTCGGGCCGTAGAAGGGCGAAGCGATCCCCAGCCCGGCGATGCGGCTGGTGGCGATGCGGCGGTGCCGGCCGACGAGCTGGCCGATGGCCGCCACCGTGTGCTGCACCACCGCCTCGGGGGCCAGCCGTTCGAGGTCGAGCGTCGCCTGGTCCGCCACGCCGCCGAGAAAATCGACGAGCACCAGCTCGCCGCCGCGCGGGCCGAGCGCCAGCCCCAGCGACCAGGCGCCGGCGGGGTTGAGCGCGTAGGGCACCGAGGGCTGGCCGAGGCCGCCGCGGCGCGGCGTGCCGCGCAACAACAGCTCGTTGGCGGCGGCGGCGTTGACGATGGAGGTGATGGTCTGCGGCGCGAGCCCGGTGAGATGCGTGAGCTCGACCTTGGACAGCTCGCCATGCAGGCGGATGAGCGACAGGATCAGCCGCTCGTTATAGACGCGCGCCTCGGCCTGGGTGCTGCCGCCGCTGCGCCAGGCCGCCGCCTTCTCGACATTGTAGTAGCTGCTGCCCGTCATGCGGTTCCCGCCCCGCGCGGCATAGCAAAGTCGGCCCGGCTCGCCAAGCAGTTATTTCCGGCGCCAGATTAATGTGGCTGCGATTGCGGCTCTATGCTAGGCAAACCCCCAGATCGGGGGAGGAAAAAATGAAACCCGCGCGCACCATCCTCTGCTTTGGCGACTCCAATACCTATGGCGCCGTGCCGACGCTGGCCCGCACCGGGCGGCATCGCTTCGCGCGCGACCGGCGCTGGACCGGCGTCATGGCGCGGCAGCTCGGCGTCGGCTGGGAGGTGATCGAGGAGGGCCATCCGAGCCGCACCACGGTGCATGCCGACCCTATAGAGGGCGCCCACAAGAACGGCCTCGCCTCGCTCCCCGTCTGCCTCGAATCGCATATGCCGCTGGACCTCGTGATCGTCATGCTGGGCACCAACGATCTCAAGGCCAGGTTCACCGTTATGCCGGGCGATATCGCTGATTCCATTGAGGTAATCGTGCGCGCGGTACAGGGCAGCGAGGTCGGGCCGAACGGCGCGCCGCCGCGTGTGCTGGTGGTCGCGCCGCCGCCCATCGCCGAGATCGATTGGTTCGCCGACATGTTCCGGGGCGGGGCGGAGAAGTCGCGGCTCCTGGCGCCGCTGCTGGCCGAGATGTGCGAGCGCCGGCGGGTGCCGTTCCTCGATGCTGGAGCCATTGTCGAGGCCAGCACCATCGACGGCATCCATCTCGACGCCGAGGCGCACAAGGCCCTCGGCCTCGCCGTGGCCGGCGCCGTGCAGAAGGCGTTCAAGGTTTCGGTCAAATAACTTCTTCCGATAGAAGAAAGTTTTTGACTCACTTCGGCCGACGTGCCTAGATCGCCGCCTGGGAGGCCTTCGAGAGGGAAGGGGCTCCGCCATAACAGGGAGGGACGGAATGCGTTCTGCAACAGGACATCGCGCGTGGCCGGGCGCCACGGCGCTGGGATTGCTCCTCGGACTAAGTCTCGTGGCGCTCGGAAGCGCGGCCGCGCTGGCCCAGGACGGGTCGGCCGGCATCACCGAGCCCACCAAATTCGCGCCCTTCGACCCGGCCGCCGCGGCGTGCAGCGCCCCGCCGGGGCTGGAGCGCGTGCTGGCCTTCGCGCAGGACAATGAGCGCGAGTTCATGCAGGGCGTCGATTTCGGCCTGAGCCGGGCCGCGGCCGATCGCGGCCTCGAATACCGCCGCGCCACGGCCAACAACGATGCCGCCAAGATGGTGGAGCAGGTGCAGCTCTTCCGCGCCTCGAAGGTCGGCGCGGTCGTCGCCGCGCCGGTCGATCCGGGCTCGCTCGCCTACAGCCTGCAGCAGGTGATGTGGGATGGCGGCTATGTCAGCACCGTGGTGCCGCCGCCGGCGACGCTCCTGCTCAACGCCCCGCAATACGAGACCGGCAAGGTGCTGACCGACGCGGCCATCGCCTATATCAACGAGCATCTGGGCGGCAAGGCGAACGTCGTTCTCTTGACGCAGGACCAGATCGAGTTCCTCGCGCCGCGCTTCCGCGCCATGCGCGACGGCCTCGCGCAACTGCCCGGCGTCACCATCGTCGCCGACATCACGCCCGACCCGGTGAACAAGGAAGGCGGCTTCGCCACCATGAGCACCATCCTGCAGGCGCACCCCGATGTCGATGTGGTGCTCGGCGCCGACACGGTGGTCCTCGGCGCGCTGGCCGCGCTCGAGGCGAGCGGCAAGGCGAGGCCCGACCAGTTCCTCGGCGGCATCGACGGCGAGCCTGAGGCGGTCGATGCCATCAAGAAGGGCGGCGGCCCCTACAAGGCCTCGATCTCGCTGGCCTCGCCGGTGTTCGGCTACGCCATCGGCCACTACGCCGCCGACTGGCTGGAGGGCAAGAGCGTGCCGCAGGCGATGGACATCCTGCCCAGCGCGCTGACCAGCGACAACATCGCCCAGTACGAGGCCGACCTCGCGGACCCCGGCGCGGTGTTCGCCGATCCGGCGCGGCGCGACTACTATCTCAAGATGTACGGCAATATCTGCTACGATACCCGCGACCAGTACGTGAACTTCCCCTGGTCGTCGGAAATGTAGGTCGCTTCGGGTCCTCCTCCTCCTGCTGCCCCGAGGATCCTCCAGCCTCGGGGCAGGTTTCTTGCATCACGGCGGATCACCCATGACAACCGACAGCACCCAGACCAGCCTTCCCCTGCGCCAGCCCACGCCGCTGGCGGCCCTGCTGCCCGGCACGCGGCCGCCCGGCGAGGCGTCGGGCCGCATCGGTCTCGCGGTGGTCGCCGTGCTGCTGGTCGTCCTCTTTTCGGTGCTCAACCCGGCCTTTCTCAACCCCGACAATTTCGTCACCATCGGGGTCAATTCCACCTCCATCCTGATCGCGGTGATCGGCACCTCGGCGCTGCTCATCGCCGGCTATGTGGACCTTTCCATCGGCTCGATGGTGGCGCTGGTCGGCATCATCGTCGCCAAGGTGGCGGTGGCGACGCAAAGCGCCGTGCTCATCGTCGCCACCGGCATCTGCCTCGGCACCGCGCTCGGGCTGGTGAACGGCATTCTGGTGCGCCGGCTTTCCATCTCGCCGCTGATTGTCACGCTGGCGACGCTCGCCCTCTATGGTGGCCTCGCCTATGTGGTGAGCAGCACGGCGGTCTATGGTTTTCCGCCGGCGCTGCTGGAGCTCGGCCGCGGGCGCGTCTTCGGCATCCAGTACACGGTGCTGATCGCGCTCGGCGTGTTCATCGTCGGCTCGTTCCTCCTGACCCGCACCCGCACCGGCCTGCGTGTCTACGCCATCGGCGGCGATGCGCGGGCGGCGGAGCTGTGCGGCGTGCCCGTGGGGCGCACCGTGGTCGGCCTCTATGCCGCCAATGGCGCCCTGATCGGGCTCGTCGCGGTGCTGCTGGCCGGCCGGCTCGGCTCCATTCCGCCGACCATCGGCGTGCGCTTCGAGCTCGACGTGCTCACCGCCGCCATCCTCGGCGGGGTGGCCTTCTCGGGCGGCGCGGGACGGCCCATCGGCATCGCCATCGGCGTCGCCACCATCGGTATCCTCAATGCCGGGCTGATCTTCGTCGGGTTGCAGTCCTGGTGGCAGAACGTCGCCGTCGGCAGCCTGCTGCTGGTGGCGCTGCTCGCCGACCAGATCGCCATCGGCCTGCGCCGTACCGGCAAGTCGGGCGCCTCGCTCGGCTTTGCCGCCGCGCCGGCCGCAGCGCCGACCGATGTCGGCGCGCCCGCTGCCGGGGATGCAGAACGCGAGACGGTGTTCTCGCTCGCCGGCGCGCACAAGGCCTATGGCGCCGTCGTGGCGCTGGACGAGGGCTCGTTCAGCGTCGGCCGCGGCGAGATCGTGTGCCTTCTTGGCGACAATGGCGCCGGCAAATCGACGCTGGTGAAGATCGTCTCCGGCGCCATCCGCCCCGATCGCGGCCGCATGCAACTCGAGGGGCGCGAGGTGCGCTTCGCCAGCCCGCAGGATGCGCGCGCCGCCGGCCTCGAGACGGTCTATCAGGATCTGGCGCTCTGCCCGAACCTCTCCATCGTCCACAACATGATGCTGGGGCGCGAGCCGGTGCGGCGCTGGCTCGGAGTCATCCCCATCCGCGACGACCGGCGGGCCGCCGAGCAATGCCGCGAGCGCCTGCTGGCGCTCGGCGTCACCCTGCACGACGACAACGCGCTGGTGCGCTCGCTGTCGGGCGGCCAGCGGCAGTCGATCGCTATCGCGCGGGCCCTCGGCGCCCATGTCAAGCTCATCTGCCTCGACGAGCCGACGGCGGCGCTCGGCGTCAAGCAGACGGCGCATGTCGCCAATCTCGTGCGCTCCATCGCCCGCGCCGGCACCGGCGTCATCCTCGTCACCCACGACATGGCGACGGTGCGCGCGCTGGCCGACCGCATCGTCGTGCTGCGGCTCGGGCGCGTCGTCTATGACGGCGGCATCGCCGGTCTCTCCACCGACGATCTGTGGGCGCTCATGGCCGGCAATATCGACGCAGCCTAGAAAGCCGCTTGCCTCCGAAGCCGGCGCGTGGCGAAGATGCCGCGGGCGTCCGCCGGGGACGCGGCAGTGCGGGAAAGCGGCGATGATCGACATGAGGCAGCGGCTCAGCGGCAAGGTGGCGGTGGTGACAGCCGCCGGGCAGGGGATCGGCCGGGCGGTGGCCGAGCGGCTCGTCGCCGAGGGCGCGACCGTTTTCGCCTCCGACCTCGATGGCGATCTCGTCGCCTCGCTGGCCGGCGCCACCACGGCGAGGCTCGACGCCACCGATGAGGCGGCTGTCGGTGCCTATTTCGCTGGCTTCGAGCGGATCGACGTGCTCGTCCACGCCGTCGGCTACGTGCATCAGGGGACCATCGAGGAATGCCGGCCGGAGGACTGGCGCCGCTCCATTACCATCACCCTCGACAGCGCCTATTTCGTGCTCGGCGCCGCCATCCCGAAGATGAAGGCCGCGGGCGGCAGCATCGTCACCATCGGCTCGGTGGCGTCCTCGATCAAAGGCTTTCCGCGCCGGGCTGCCTATGGCGCCGCCAAGGGCGGGGTGCTCGGGCTCACCAAGGCGGTGGCGGCGGATTATCTCAAGCACAAGATCCGGTGCAATTCGGTCTGTCCGGGCACGGTGGATTCGCCCTCGCTGCGCGGCCGTATCGACGAGCTCGCGGCCCAGATGCACAGCAGCGAGCAGGCGCTGCGCTTCTTCCTCGATCGCCAGCCGGCCGGCCGCTTCGGCACGCCCGAGGAGATCGCAGCGCTGTGCGCGTTTCTCGCCTCGGACGATGCGGCGTTCGTCACCGGCCAGCTCATCAATATCGATGGCGGCATTACCATCTGAGGCATGGCGCGAACGCTTTCTTGAGGATGTTGCCGTACGTCTGGCACCCGCACAGTGGGTCGTGAGGTGCGAGACGACATGTCCGGCGCGGTCTTTGCCATCGTCGTGAATATCGCGGTCGCGGGCCTGTTCGCGGCGAGCTTCGCCATCGTCGCGTTCACCAACCCGAGCCATCGCTCCGTCTACGGCTTCGGCCTCAGCTACCTGATCGGCATGGTGACCCCGCTCAGCGAATTGCTGCTGGCGTTCTCGGGGTGGTCGGCGCCCTTCATGCTCACCAGCTATTTCTGCTTCATCGCGGGGCTGCTGGTGATGGCGGGTGCGGTGGCGCGCTTCGGCGGCATGCCGGTGCCATGGCGCGCGATCGCGCTCATCGTCGTTGCGGCCGTCCTGGCGCGCTGGGTGACGTGGAGCGGGGTGCGCGATCAGTTGCCGCACGAGCTGGCGTTCCAGGCGCCGTTCGTTGCCGCATCGGTGCTGCTCGCCTGGGTCATCTGGCGCACCGGCCGGGGCCGGGCGCTGAACATCGCGGCCGCGGTGGCGTTTGGCCTCGTGGCGCTGCATTTTCTCGCCAAGCCGTTCCTGGCCCATAGTTTCGGCTCGGGCGCGACGGCGGCCGACTATATCGGTAGCACCTACGCGCTGCTGTCGCAGGCCAGCTCCGGCATCCTGCTGACGGCGGGCGGCCTGTTGCTGCTGCTCGTCGTCGTCCAGAGCATCGTCGAGGAATCGCGCCGGGCCTCCGAGATCGATCCGCTGTCGGGGCTGGCGAACCGGCGCGGCTTCGACCTGCGCGCGGCGCGCATCCTGGCGCGCACGGCGCATCTCAAGCTGCCGGTGGCGGTGGTGATGTTCGACATCGACCACTTCAAGGCGATTAACGACGCGCATGGGCACCCGGCCGGCGACGAGGTCATTTGCGCCTTCGCCAGCCTGCTGCATGATGCCGCACCGCATGCCGCGGTCGTCGGGCGCGTCGGCGGCGAGGAATTCGCGCTGCTGTTCGAGCACGCCGACCAGGAGGTCGGCCGGCTGAATGCGGAAGCGATCCGCATCGCCGCCCAGTCCACGGACCGCGTCCTGCCGGCCTTCACGGTGAGCGGCGGCGTCGCGGCGGTACGGCCCACCGAGACCCTCGGCGACGCGATGCGGCGCGCCGACGCGGCGCTCTACGAGGCCAAGCGGCAGGGGCGGAACCGCATCTGCGTGGCCGACGCCGCGCCATGGCTGGACGAGAGCCGGCAGCAGGCGTCCTAGCCCCCCGACCGCGACCGTGATCGCTGCCCGGCGCGCTCAGTGCAGAGATTTTGGAGTGATGTGGGGAAAAACCTGAGGAAGTTTAGAAGGATTCTAAACTATTGGTTTTTAAGTTGAATTTCCTGCCTGCTGTGCCTAGACGGCCTGCGTTACGAGAGACAGGAGATTTCCATGCTCACCAGCCGGCTCATCCGTGCCGCTGCCGCGACCGCGCTCGTCGCGAGCCTTTCCATCAGCGCCCCGGCTTTCGCCGCGGATATCGTGGTTCAGCATGCGCAGGGCGAGACCACCCTGCCGGGCGTGCCGACCAAGGTCCTGGTGCAGGACTGGGCCGCCTTCGACAATCTGCAGGCGCTCGGCGTGGCCGTCGCCGGCGTGCCGTCGTCCAACGCGCCGTCCTATCTGCAGGACGTGGTGCCGGCCGACGCGTTGCAGATCGGCTCGCTGTTCGAGCCCGATTTCGAGGGCATCGCCGCGGCTGAGGCCGACGTCTACTTCATCGGCGGCCGTTCGGCGTCGGTCTATCCGACCGCCAAGGACATCCTGCCGACCATCGACCTGTCGCTGGCCGACAATTCCGACATCATCGGCGGCATCAAGGGCAATCTCGCCAAGCTCGGCGAGATCTTCGGCGCCCAGAGCAAGGCGGCCGAGCTCAGCGCCGCGCTCGATGCCAAGGTCGCCGAAGTGAAGGCCGCCGCCGAGGGCAAGGGCAACGGGCTGGTGCTGGTGACCAATGCCGGCAATGTCGGCGTCTACGGTCCCGACAGCCGCGTGGCGTGGATCCATAACCAGGTCGGCATCCCCTCGGCCATGCAGAACGTGAAGGACGGCGACCACGGCGGCGACGGCGTGTCGTTCGAGTTCATCCTCGAGACCAACCCCGACTGGCTGTTCGTCGTCGATCGCGACGCCGGCACCGGTGCCTCGACCGGCGCCGCCGCGGCGCTGCTCGACAACGAGCTGGTCAACCAGACCAAGGCCGCGCAGCAGGGGCACATCGTCTATCTCGACCCGCAGGCCGCCTACATCACCATGCACGGCTACACCGGCGTGATGCTGCTGCTCGACCAGGTGCTGGCCGGCCTCACCGCCTGACCCGGTTCGCGAATCCGGCCGGCTGCCACGCGCAGCCGGCCCACTTGCCTGAGCGGAAGGGCTGACCGTGCGCCTGCTCGTCCTCGCCATCGTCGGCACGGCGATCCTTGCGGTCGTCAGCCTGTTCGTCGGCGTCAGCGACCTGTCGCTGGGCGCGCTGCTGTCGACGAGTCCCGAAGCGCGGCCGATGCAGATCCTGCTGATCAGCCGCATCCCGCGCACGCTCGCCATCATCCTCTCCGGCAGCGCCATGGCCATCGCCGGGCTGGTGATGCAGATGATCGTGCGCAACCGCTTCGTCGAGCCGTCCACCGCCGGCACCACCGAATCCGCCAGCTTCGGCTTCCTCATCGCGACGCTGCTGGTGCCGGGCTGGCCGCTGATGGGCAAGATGCTCATCGCCGCCGCCTTCGCGCTCGCCGGCACGGCCTTGTTCCTGCGCATCCTGCGCGCCGTGCCGCTGCGCGACGTGATGCTGGTGCCGCTGGTCGGCATCATGCTGGGCGGCATCATCGGCGCCGTCACCAGCTTCTTCGCCTATCGCTTCGAGCTGTTGCCGTCGCTGCTCGCCTGGAACATGGGCGATTTCTCCGGCATCCTGCGCGGCCGCTACGAGCTGTTGTGGATCGGGCTCGGCTGCGGGGCGCTCGCCTATCTCGCCGCCGACCGCTTCACCGTCGCCGGCATGGGCAAGGACTTCACCACCAATCTGGGCCTCAACTACCAGCGCGTCATGGTGCTGGGCCTCATCATCGTGTCGCTGGTCAGCGCCACGGTGCTGGTGACGGCCGGCTCGATCCCGTTCCTCGGGCTCATCATCCCCAATCTCGTGAGCCTCATGGTGGGCGACAACATGCGCCGCACGGTGCCATGGGTGGCGGTGATGGGGGCGGGGTTCGTCCTCGGCTGCGACATTCTCGGCCGCGTCGTGCGCTACCCCTACGAGATCCCGATCAGCGTCGTGGTCGGCGTCATCGGCAGCGCCGTGTTCCTCTACCTGCTGCTGAGGTCGCGCCGTGCCGCATGAGTCCGCAACAGCGCTGCCGGCGGCAACCGGCCTCGGCCGCATCGCCGGCCTGTCGCGGCCGGTGCTGGTGCTCATCCTGCTCGGGCTCGTGACGCTGATCGCCATCGCCTGCTTCATGACGCTGGGCGCCAAGGGAAGCTGGAGCTTCATCATCCCGTTCCGCGGGCGGAAGCTGTTGGCGCTCTGCCTCGTCGCCTATTCGGTGGCGATCTCCACGGTGCTGTTCCAGACCGTCACCAACAACCGCATCCTGACGCCGTCGATCATGGGGTTCGATGCGCTCTACGTGCTCTTGAAGACCGGCCTCGTCTTCTTTCTCGGCGTCGGCGCGCTGACCGGCATCGATCCGCAGGTGCAGTTCGGTATCGAGATCGTCGTCATGGTGGTGTTCTCGGGCCTCTTGTTCCGCTGGCTGTTCCTCGGCGAGGAGCGCAGCCTGACGCTTCTGGTGCTGGTCGGCATCGTCTTTGGAATCCTGTTTCGCAGCCTCAGCCAGTTCATGCAGCGCATGCTCGATCCCAATGCGTTCAACGTGCTGCAGGACAGCTTCTTTGCCAGCTTCGCGACGGTGGACACGACGCTGCTCGCCGTGTCCTCGCTCATCGTCGTCGCCGTCAGCCTCGTCGCCTTCCGTCTCGGCCATACCTATGACGTGCTGTCGCTGGGCCGGCCGCATGCCATCAATCTGGGCGTCAACTACAAGCGCGTGGTCGTCATCATCCTGATGCTGGTGTCGGTGCTCGTCGCCGTCTCGACGGCGCTGGTCGGGCCGATCACCTTTTTCGGGCTGCTCGTCGCCAGCCTCGCGCATTCGCTGGTCGGCACCAGCCGGCACCGCTACGTGCTGCCGGCGGCGGCGCTCATCGCCATCATCTGCCTCGTCGGCGGGCAGACGCTGCTCGAGCGCATCTTCGCCTTCGACACGGCGCTGTCGATCATCATCGAGTTCGTCGGCGGCATCGTGTTCATCATTCTCGTTCTGCGGAGGGCCGCGCGATGATCGTCACCGAAGGCGTGACCAAGAGCTATGGCGAGGCCTGCGTCGTCGATGGTGTGTCCATCAGCCTGCCGGCGCGCGGCATCACCTCGATCATCGGGCCGAACGGCGCCGGCAAGTCCACCTTCCTGTCGATGATCAGCCGGCTGCTGTCGATGGACAAGGGCACGGTGAGCGTGGACGGGCTCGACATCACCAAGACGCCGAGCGATGTGCTGGCGCGGCGCCTGTCGATCCTCAGGCAGGACAACCACATGACGGCGCGGCTCACCGTGCGCGACCTCGTGAGCTTCGGGCGCTATCCCTATTCCAAGGGGCGCCTCACCGCCGACGACCGCCAGCGCGTCGACGACGCCATCTCCTATCTCAATCTCGGCGCGCTCAGCGAGCGCTTCCTCGACGAGCTTTCGGGTGGGCAGCGCCAGCGCGCCTTCGTCGCCATGGTGCTGTGCCAGGACACCGACTACGTGCTGCTCGACGAGCCGCTCAACAATCTCGACATGAAGCATGCCGTGGGCATGATGCAGCTTCTGAGGCGCGCCACCGGCGAGCTCGGCAAGACCGTCGCGCTGGTGCTGCACGACATCAATTTCGCCTCGGTCTATTCCGACCATATCGTGTGCATGAAGGAAGGCCGGGTGACGCATCAGGGCACGCCGGCCGAGGTCATCACGCCCGCGATCATGCGCGATGTCTACGAGATCGACGTCAAGGTCCACCTGATCGGCGGGCAACTCATCAGCGTTTATTACGAATAGGAGCCGGCGATGACCAGAACCACCGAGCGCGTGCGCCACGAGCTGCGCTTCCGCATCGCGCATGTAGTGCGCAATGAGCGCCTGACGCCCCGCATGGCCCGCGTCACGCTCCACGATCCAGATTTCGTGCGCTTCCGTTCGGACGCCTATGACGATCACGTCAAGCTGTTCTTCGCGCGGCCCGGCGAGGCGCTGGTGCTGCCGGTGGCGGGGCCGAACGGCCTCGACTTTCCTGGCGGGCGGCCTGAGGGGCGCGACTACACGCCGCGCAGCTTCGATACGGCGAAGGGCGAGGTGGTGATCGACTTCGTGCTGCATGGCGACGGGCCGGCCGCCGCCTGGGCGACGGCGGCCAAGCCGGGCGACACGGTGGGCGTAGGCGGGCCGCGCGCCTCGTTCGTGGTGCATGGCGCCTATGACTGGTACCTGCTGGCCGGCGACGAGACGGCGCTGCCGGCGATCGGCCGCCGCATCGAGGAGCTGCCCGCGGGCGCGTCCGTGCTGGCGCTCATCGAGATCGCCGATGAGCGGGAGCGGCAGATCTTCCACACCGCGGCCAATCTCGAATTGCGCTGGGTTTTCCGCAGCGAGGGCAGGCAATTGGTCGAGGCGGTGCGGCAGGCCGAGCTGCCGCCGGGCACGGGCTACGCCTTCGTTGCCGGCGAGTCCGCCGCCGCGGCGGCGATCCGCGATCATCTGGTCAAGGTGCGCGGGATGGACCCCGGCTTCGTCAAGGCGGCCGGCTACTGGCGCGCCGGCGAGGCCGATTTCTACGACGGCCACGCCCATTGAGGCGTCATGGTCAGATGATGCCGCGGTCCTTCAGCGCCTGCTGCTCGTCGCCGGTGATCCAGCCGAAGACTTTCGGGGTGCCGTCCAGCGTCTGGACAAGATAGGCGACCTCGAAATCTATCGCCGTCTCGGGCAAGTCGGCGCGGGCATAGGTTGCCGTCCAGCCCACCTGTGCGAGGCAGTGCAGATCGTCGATCGGGGTGACGCGGATGTCGCGGATGCGCATGCTTTTGGTGCCGATGGCGCGGTACTGGGCGTAGCCTTCGGCCATCACCTGCCGGAACGCCGCATCGTTATTGGCGGCCCTGACGCCGGCCGGCGCCGCGCCGATGACGTCCGTGGCGTAGAGCGCGGCGATCGCGTCCATATCCACGTCGCCGCCGAGGGCGGCGTTGAAGAGGCGCTCGTAGCGCTCGAACAGCGCGCGGATGGCGGCGTCGGTCATGGGGCCTTATAGTCGGAACGCATCGCGGAGCTATGTGTTGTCGCCGCATGATACCGGAAGGGAGACCGACGATGAAGATCGTGATTAGCCTCAGCTTTCAGGGCCAGTGCCGCGAGGCCTTCGAGTTCTATGCCAAGGTCCTGGGCGGCACGATCGCCGCCGCCGTGCCCTATGGCAGCATGCCGGAGATGCCGGGCACCGACGAGACGCACAAGGACTGGCTGATGCATTGCTGGCTCGATGTCGGCGACCAGGCGTTGATGGGAGCCGATATGGATGTCGCCTGGGCGCCCAACATCGAAAAGCCCAAGAACGGGTTCGACGTGACGCTGCACACGGCGGACGCAGCGGAAGCCCAGCGCTGGTTCACGCAATTGTCCGAGGGCGGCCGGGTCATCATGGCGCTCGAGAAGACCTCGTGGTCGCCCGGCTTCGGCTCGCTCGTCGATCGCTTCGGCGTCCCGTGGATGATCAACATCACGCCGGCCGAATAGGCGAGGCGCCGGGCCGACCGCTAGGCGCGGCGGGCGGCGATGGCCGGCTCGACGGCCTCGGGGGGCGGCGGCTCGGCGAATTTCACGGCAAAGCCGTGCTCCATGTGGCGCACGACGGTGCTGGCCAATTGGCCGACCGCCAGCGTGGTGCCGACCGGCGGCTTGATGCGGGCGGAAATGCCGGCGCCGCTCGCTGACAGGTCGATGACGAAGCAGCGCTCTTCGGCGCCGCCCGCCAGATAGAGCGTGGCGCCGGGCTGGCGCGGATAGCGGCGCGGCGCGTGGCGCTTGTCGGCGACCTTGCGCAGCCGGTGGTTCTTCAGCCAGGCGATCTTGGCCGCCAGCGCCCCGCGTTCCGCCTCGCCGGCGGCGATGCGCGCCTCGAAGCCGCCCTTGACGTGGCGGGTGACGGTTGCCTTGAGAAAGCCGAGGTGATCGAACAGGAAGGCGACCGGGGCGCCGATCTCGCCGGCGACCGGCGCCGCGACGACGAGCATGCCCGGCGACAGGCTGAGCGTGCGGCAGGCATAGGTCGCGGGCTTTTCGCCGTCGCCCTCGGCGCCGCCGGGCAGCGACAGGTTGTAGCGGCCCATCAAGGCGCCGACATAACGCACGTCGATCTGGCTGGCAGGCACGGACGCCATCGGCGCAAAGCTCGCTTACTTGTAAATATGACGCAGCGCGTCGATCTATAGTAGGCGGTAAATAGTTGCGGCATGTTGAATGCACGGCATGCCGGCCGATATCTTCGATGCGGAGGGATGGATGTACAAGCATATCCTGATTGCGACCGACGGGTCCGACGTGGCGCAGAAGGGCGTCGATCACGGGCTGTCGCTCGCCAAGGCGCTGGGTGGGCGGGTGACGGTGGTCACCGTCACCGAGCGTTTCCCGGCCTATGTCGGGGGCGCCGGATGGATTCCGTCGGCGACCGAGATGGAGGCCTACGATACCGGGCAGACGGAGGCGGCAGGCGTCGTGCTGGCGGCGGTCAAGGCCGCGGCTGACAAGATGGGCGTCGAAGCCGAGACGCTGCATGTGCCCAACGCCCTGCCGGCGGATGCGATCATCGAGGTGGCGCGGGCGCGCCATTGCAGCCTCATCGTCATGTCGTCGCATGGAAGGCGCGGGCTCGAGCGGGCGCTGCTCGGCAGCCAGACGTCGGAAGTTCTGACGCGCAGTCCGGTGCCGGTGCTCGTGGTGCGCTGAAGTTACGCGGCGTATTTTCCTCGGCGCGCGCCTGTACAAGTGGCGCCGCATCGGCCAACCTGTGCATGAAGTGCGTCGGCTGATGGGGGAGTGAATGGCCGAGTCCGTTCGTGACAACCGGCTCGTCTGGGGGCTCGTCGCGCTGGGCGTCGTGCTCGTCCTCCTGTTGTGGTGGGTATGGAGCATCGGCAACGGCCTGGCGCAGGCCGACCAGCGCGGCCAGCAGCTCGAAGCGCGCTTCGCCGATGTGGCGTCGGCCGACGCCATCGGCGACCTGCAACAGAAGCAGGCCGATCTGGAAGCGCGGATGGCGGCGCTGCAAATGCCCGATCTCGGGCCGACGCAACAGCAGCTCGACGAAATCAAGGCCGATCTGGGAACCGTGCAGACGGAGCTGACGCGGCTCGCCGAGTCCGGCATCGGCGACCTCACGACCCGCCTGGCGGCGGTGGAAGCGGCGGTGAGCGATCCCGGCCCCATCGATCTCGCTGGCCTGCCGGCGACGCTCGACGCCCTGCATACGGATGTCGAGGCGTTGCAGACGCAGCTCGGCAGCTTCGCGCCGGCGCGTGTCGATGAGCTGGCGGGGGCGCTCGACGCGCTGGCGACCCGCGTCGCCGCCGTCGAAGGCCCCGGCCTGCCGCAGCTCGTGACCGACATGGGCGCGCTCGACAGCCGCGTCGATGCCGTGGACAGTCGTGTGGGCGCGGTCGAGGTGAAGCTCGCCGACATCACGCTGCCCGATCTCGCGCCGCTCGAAACGCGGCTGGGCACGGTCGCCGCGGACCTCGAGACGCTGCGGACCGATGTCGCGGCCGCCGCGACCGTCACCCAGATCGGCGCGCTTGAAACGCAGCTTGCCGCGCTCGATGTGCGCGCCGGCGAGGCGGCGACCGGCGTCGCGGATGTCCGCAGCGCGACGGCGGAATTGTCGAACGAGATCGGCCGGCTGGATGCGGCGCTGGCGACGAAGGCCGAGAGCGCCGAAGTCACGGCGCTGTCCGACCAGCTCGACGGCATCAGGGAGCGCGTGGCCAGCCTGCCGGCGCCCGACACGGCGACGTTCGAGGCGGACGTGGCGGCGCTGCGCGGCGATCTCGACGCCCTGGAGGGGCGCGTCGCGACCCTGGCGCGGGCGGACGATGTGGCGGCGCTGCGCAGCGACCTCGCCGCGCTTGCCGAGGCTCCGCCGCAGCAGGTGCGGCCGCCGCAGGTGCTGGAGCGCATCTATTTCGGCTCGAGCAGCACGAGCGTCGCCGACGCCGAGCAGCCCAAGGTCGAGGCCATCGCGCGAAAGCTCGCCTCCGCTCCCGGCACGGTGGCGCTGGTCGGCTTCTCCGACAGCAAGGGACCGGCCGAGCTCAACCGCAGCCTGTCGCTGCGGCGCGCCGCGGCGGTACGGCTGGCGCTCCTTGCGGCGGGCGTCGATCCAGCGGCGGTCACCTCGGTGGTGGGGCTGGGCGAGGACGCGCCGCCCATCGATGCCGGCGACAACGCCGACGAGGCCGGCAACCGCGTCGTGCTCATCTACGGCTATTGAGGCGCCGTCTCTTCGAGCGACGGGGCGAGGAAGTAGGGCAGGAAGCCGTGCAGCCAGACGGCGAAGGCGAGGGCCCAGAGCACGGCGCCGAGGGCGTAGTGGAGGCCTAGCAGGGCCTCGCCGATGCCAAGCTCGGGCAGGGTGCGGACGAGCGCGGCGCAGAGCATCAGGACGAGCGCCCAATGCGCCTGCGGCGGCAGGTCGAGCGGTCGGCCGGTGTGGCGCAGCCCGGCGATGATGAAGACCGAGATCACGGCCAGCCCGAGCGCGCCCATCGACAGCAGATGCTGGCCGGTGCTCACCGCGACCGGGGCGCCGAGGCCGGCGACGCCGATGGCAAGGAAGCCGAGGCCCGCCATCAGATTGGCGGCGAGCAGCCCCAGCACTTCGGCGCGCAGCACGGGCCGGCCGATGAACCATTCGGCCAGCCGGTCGAGGAAGGCGGCGCCAGCGGCCAGCGCCAGATAGGCGGCGGCCGCGGAGTCCGGCAGGCAGAGCGCCGCGGCGATATAGAGCGTCACGAGCCCGGCGGCGAGGTTCTGCCGGCCGGGATGCGGGCGGTAGGGCGTCGTCTCGCCGCTCGGGTCGAGCGCGAGGTTGATGACCGTGACGTTGATGCGCGCCACCGACAGCGAGAAGAAGACGAGGAAGACGGCGAGCGCGATGCCGAGCAGCCGGCCCGCCAGCTCGTAGTCGCCGGCGAGCCAAGCGAGGCGGATCGCCACCTCGGTGGCGGCGAACAGCACGCACCACACCGGAAACGACAGGTGCTTGCTGGAGCGCCGATCCAGCAGCGGCTTGGCGACGTACCAGGTGAGCACCAGCAGGAAGGCGGTGTCGGCAAGACCGGCGATAGCGTTCAGCGCGTCGGCGCCGACGAGGCCCACGAGTCGCCCCGGCAGCCACAACCAGACGAGCAGCAGCAGGGCGTTGCCGCGGCGGCGCGGCGTATCGGTCCATTCCGGCACGGCAGTGGTGAGGAAACCCGCCAGCGCCATGCCGTAGGTGCCGAAGATCATCTCATGGGCGTGCCACTGGCTGGTCGGAATGTCGTGGGCGAAGGGCAGCGCGAAGGCATAGACGAGCGTCCACAGCAGCGGCCACAGCGCGCCGTGCACCGCCGCCACCGGGAACAGCAGGCGCAGGCCCTCGTCGAGCAGGATCGGCGGCAGTCCGCGCCGCCCCGCCGCCGCGCCGGGCGCCGTCATGTCTGCCTCCGCGCGTCGAACAGCTCGGCGAAGGCCAGCTCGTGCGACCAGGCATCGACCATCTCGAAGATCTCGCGGTCGCTGCGCTGGCCGCGGCGCCCATCGACGGTGCGGCGGTCGAGCACGCTGCCGTCCTCGCCCGAGAGCAGCACCAGCCGGTCGGCGACGCGCACCGCCTCGCCGAGGTCGTGCGTGACGAACAGGGCGGAAAAGCGCTGCGCCTCGGCGGCAGCGATGACGAGGTCCTGCAAGGCGCGCTTCAGGCCGACATCGACGGCGGTGAACGGCTCGTCGAAGAACACGATGTCGGGATCGACGGCGAAGGCGCGCGCCACCGCCGCGCGCTGGCGCATGCCGCCCGACAGCTCCACCGGATACTTGCCGAAATCCTCGGGATCGAGGCCGACATCGTAGGCGCGGGCCGCCGCGTGGCGGTGGCGCTCGGCGCGGCCCATGCCGGTGGCGGCAAGGCCGTAGCCGATATTGGCGAGCGTCGTCTGCCAGGGCAGCAGGCGCGGCTCCTGGAACACCATGGCATGGCGGCGATAGGCGCGGCGCACGCGGCCGCGCAGCGGCTCGATCAGGCCGGCGGCGATCTGCAGGATGGTCGTCTTGCCGCAGCCCGAGGGGCCGAGCAGGGCGACGATCTCGCCATCGCCGAGCGTCAGCTCGAAATGCTCGAAGACCGTGCGCCCCAGGAAGGCGTGGCCGATGCCGTCGAGGGCCAGCCTCATCGCTTGACGCCCCAGGGCAGGCCGGCGCTGCGCCAGCGTTCGATGGCCTCGCGCAGCGGGTGCAGGATGCCGTAGTCGGAAATGAGCGCGAAGCCGACGGTGATGAGAATCCACGCCGTGACGGCGGGGATGTCGAACAGGGCGCGTGCCGTCGCCAGCTCGCCGCCGACGCCGCCGGTGTTGGAGAGCAGCTCGGCCATCACCGTCACCTTCCAGGCCGAGCCGATGGTCGCCGTCCAGGCGGGAAAGACGTAGGAGAGCAGGTGCGGCAGCGTCACGGTGCCGAAGCGGCGCAGCGGCGAGGCGCCGAAGACTCGCGCCATCGCATCGAGCGCGCGGTCGCGCATGGCGACGCCTTCGAGCGCGCCGAGGAAGGAGACGGGCAGCGCCGCCAGCACCACTGTCATCACCGCCGAGCCGTTGCCCGAGCCGAACCAGATGAGCGCCAGGACGATCCAGGCGATGGGCGGCACGCCGAGCGTCACGGTGACGATGGGCTTGAGGATGCGCATGGCGGCGAAGGAGTAGCCGGCGATGGTGCCGGCCAGCGTGCCGATGCCGGCGGCAAGGACGAAGCCGGTGAGGGCGCGCTCGGCCGTGGTGGCGGCGATGGAGCCGAAGCCCGGCGCCGTGAGCAGGTGCCAGGCGGTGGCCAGCGTCTCGCCCGGCGAGGGCAGGATGAAGGAACCGTAGAGCTCGTGGCCCAGTTGCCAGGCGGCGGCGAGGACGAAGAGGCCGGCGAGCCCGGCCCAGCCGGCCCAGATGTAGCGGCCGAGCCAGCCCAATGCCGCGCCGAGCCGCAGCAGCGCGCCGCCCCCTTGCGGGAGGGCGGCGGCGCTGCGGCCGGACAGCGTTATGGCGCCTGCCTCAGAGGGCATAGAAGGCGTCGTCGGGCAGCTTGCCGCCGACGATCGCGGGGTTGACCGCCGCCAGCACCTCGAAGAAGGCGACGATGTCGTCCTTGATGGACGAGGCGCGCGCCGCCGTGAGGTTGCTGAACGGGATCGACTTGGCGATGACCGGCGCCGGCAGGCCGAATTCTTCGGCGACGAGGGCCGCTGCCGCGTCGGGGGCGGCGAGGACGTCGGCCACCGCCGCTTCCATCGCCGCCTGCACGGCATCGACGCCGTCGGCGCCCAGCCGCTCGACCAGCGGCGGGGTGAGCGCGAGGCCGGCCTGCGGAATGCCCGCCTTGCCGTCCACCGCCGTCCAGGCGGCGGAGATGTCGATGGCGCGGCGCAGCGGTTTGCCGGCTTCGGCGGCGCGCGCAATGGCGGCGGTCGCGGCCGGCTCGGTGGTCAGCACGGCATCGACGCGGCCGGCAAGTAGCGTCTGCACGGCTTCGGTCGGCGTCGCCGTGTAGTCGAGGGTGAGGTCGGTATCGACGACGAGGCCGGCGGCCGCGAGCAGGCGGGCCAGCACGTAGTCGGGCATGTCGTTGCGGAACGGCACGCCGATCTTCTTGCCCTTGAGCCCGGCGATGTCGGTGAGCCCGTCATCGGCCGTCAGCACGTAGAGCAGGCCGGTGGTGTTGATGTTGAGCAGGCGCAGCCCCATGCCGCGATTGTAGAAATTGGCGGCGACGTAGCTCGGCACGACGCTCGCCGGCATCGCGCCGGAGGCGAGGCCGGCGCGTAGCTCGTCGGGCGTCTTCCAGGCGCGGAAGGTGGCGCCGGGGGCGACGGCGTCGAGCGCGCCGCTGGCGATCGCCTGGGCGACGATGATGGACGGCGTGGCGCCCGGCCCCCAGAACACCAGCGGCTCCTGGGCGCGCAGGATGGCGGGCATGAAGAGCGTCGCGGCGGTGGCGGCGCCGCCGCGGGCAAGCAGGGATCGGCGAGTGAGCATGATCGTCTCCGTGATCGGTCAGGAAGGAAGGGAGGAACTGGCGCCCGCGCACGGCGCGGCCCCGACCGGCGGTCGCCGGCAGGACCTCGAAAGGGGGAACAGGCCGAAAGCCATGAGGACGCTCTCCTGAAGCGCCGCCACCCTAGTCACTAATAGGTGATTTTGAAACTCATGTTTTTATGCGACAGGTCGCCGCAATCAGGCGGCGAACCGGACCAGCGCGCCGATGCGGTGCCGCAGCGCCTCGAACCAGCCCGGCTCGCGCACCAGGCGGAAGCCGAGATTGTCGGGCGGCGCGCCGACCGAGCAGCCGCCGCTGCGCCCGTCGCGGATGAAGTAGCTCATGGCGGTGCGGTGGCGGCCTTCGAGCAGCTTCACTCCGCACGATTCGACGCGCGACAGCACGTTGTCGTCGGCGTCGAGCACGGTGCGCGAATTGCAGGTCGAGGTCCACTCCCAGACCGGGCCGTCGATGTCGGCGACGCCCAGCGTGTTCGCGCCGAAGGTGCCGCGCGCCACCGGCATGGCCTGTGCGCCGCCAGTGCCGAGGGTCGCTTCCTTCACGTAGAGGGCAAGCCAGCGGTCGGCGGGGTTGGTGGGGTCGGTCGCCGCCAGCAGGGCCGGGTCGACCGCCTGCTCGCCGGCGGCGAACACCCATTCCTCGAGCGTCGGCAGGCGCCAGGTGGCGCCGGTCGCGGCCGACAGCCATTTGGCGTAGGCGGTGGCGTCCTCGAAGCTGACGCCGGTCACCGGCACGTCGCCGGCGCCCTGGCGCCGCGGCTGGGCCGCGGCACAGCCGCCATCGGCGACGCACAGGGCGTAGTCGGCGGCGCTGATTTCAAAGGTGGTGATTTCGAGCGGCGCCGGCGCCTCGACGGCGATCAACGGCGCTTCGACGGGATGGCCGTCGCGCAGGAACTCGCCGCCGGCGCGATAGCTGAAGGGACGGGGCGGGACCAGTGTCGTCGCGGGGGCCACGACGCCGGTCGCCGTCACCGTCTCCGGCAGGCGGAGCAGGCCGACCTGCCCCGCGATGAGCGCCAGCAGGCCGCCGAGCAACAGGGCGGGGATCAGCAGCGTGGCGCTGTCGCTCGCTCGTGTCGTGGCCTGCATTGCGCGTCTCCCTGTCAGGCGATGGGCGTGGGCGGCTCGACCTGCGTCATCAGGTCGTCGTCCCACTCGCCTTCGACGACGATGTGCCCCGTCGCCCCCAGCTCCACGGCCTCGATGAGGTTGTGGTTCACATAGGCGTAGACGCCGGGCTGGAGGAACTTGTAGAGCGCCGCGCCGGCGGCACCGCCGGCGATGTGCCAGGTCTCCAGATCGACCTCCGGCGGGTTGTGGAACTTGCCGCTGGCCCACACGTAGTCGCCGTGCCCGCCGATGATGTGCGGCCGCGTATCGCGGTTGGCCTGCGAATGCAGGAACAGCACGGTCTCGCCGACCTTGGCGGGCATCGCGCCCTCGCCGGTCAGCGCCCCGACAGCGCCGTTGAACACGACGTGCGTGGGGGTCAGCGTCTTCATTACCCGCAGCATGTCGTCGTAGCCGTCGCCGACCGAATCGTAGGTCTTGAAGTTCCCCTGCTCGTCGCGCGGAATGTAGAAGTCCTGCTCGCCGACATAGTAGATGCGGTCGTAGTGCAGCTTCTTGCCGTGGCCGTCGGTGAGGCCCTCGCGCGGCAGCACCATGATGGCGCCGTTCATGCCCGAGACGACGTGCCAGGGGATCATCGGGCCGCCCGGCGCGCAGTGGTAGACGAAGACGCCGGCCCGCGTGGCCTTGAAGCGCAGCTTCACTTGCTCGCCGGGGTTGATGAGGGTCAGCCCGCCGCCGCCGAGGGCGCCGGTCGAAGCGTGGAAGTCGATATTGTGCTGCATGAGGTTGGTGTCGGGGTTGACCAGGGTCAACTCGACATAGTCGCCCTCGTGCACCACCATCAGCGGGCCCGGAACCGTGCCGTTGAAGGTCATGGCGTGCACGGTCGTGCCGTACTCGTCGATGACCATTTCCTTTTCCTCGATGACGAGCGTGAACTCGACCACCTCGGGTCCCCCGGTCGCCACCTGCTCGTGCGCGTGGACGTAGGGCGGGTCGACGAGCTCGACCTTGCGGCGCGGCAGGTGCTCGAGATCCGGCGGCGGGCCGGTCACGACGCCTGCGTCCTCGGCGGTTGCTGTCGCGCTCGACAGCATCGCCCCGGCCACACCGGCAAGGGCAGCGCCGGCAAGAAGCGTGCGACGCGATACGTTGATGTTTTCGAGATCGTTCATGATCGGTCTCCGCCAGTCTGCTCAGGGACCCATCGTCCCCGATGCGGGCGCTTGGTAGCGTCCTTTGCGTGAACGATCCTTGACGCCGCGCAAAGAACGGGGCTGGGTGGCGCCCGTTTCGAGCGAACCGCGCCGGTCCTTGCGCTGCCGCAAAGAGCAGGGCGCACCGCTCGCCTAAAGCAAACCCGACGCCGCAGCGTTGTCGCGGCCGATATGGAGAATCAGGATGAACACCAAAGCACTGGCCATCGCATTCGGTTTCGCTCTCTTGGCGGCGACGGGCCCGGCGCTAGCCGCGAATTTTGAAGTCCATATGCTCAACAAGGGCGAGGCGGGCGCCATGGTGTTCGAACCAGACTTCGTGCGCGTCGCGCCTGGCGACACCGTGACGTTCATCGCCACCGACAAGGGCCACAATGCCGAGACCATCAAGGAGATGCTCCCGGAAGGCGCCGAGCCGTTCAAGGGCGCCATGGGCAAGGACATCGAAGTAACGTTCACCGCCGAAGGCGCCTACGGCATCAAATGCGCCCCGCATCTGGGCATGGGCATGATCGCCCTGGTCGTCGTCGGTGACGGCCCGGTCGATGTCGAGGCGCTGCGCGCCGTGAAGGTGCCCAAGAAGGCCCAGGAGCGGTTCGAAGCGATCTATGCGGAGCTCCAGTAGCCCGCACCACAACGGACTGCCACAGGAGGACTGAAATGGTAAAGAGACTGCTACCGGGGTTGTCCACGACAAGTCGCCGCGCCTTCCTTGCGGGCTCGTCCGTCGCCGTCGCATCCGCACTGTTTGCCCCGACACTCGCACGCGCCCAGTCGGCGACGTTCGAGGTGCTGATGCTCAACAAGGGGACGGACGGCAAGACGATGGGTTTTTCCCCGTCCTTCCTCAAGGTCGAGCCGGGCGACTCGGTGACCTTCATTCCAGTCGACAAGGGCCACAATGCCGAGACCATCCTCGGCATGATCCCGAATGAAGCCGCCACCTGGAAGGGCAAGCTCGACGAGGAGTTCACGGTGACGTTCACCGTGCCGGGCCTCTACGGCTACAAGTGCTTCCCGCACTACGCCATGGGGATGATCGGGCTCATCCAGGTCGGCAACGACCGCCACAACATGACGGACATGCTCAATGTCCGCCTGCCGGCGCGCGCCCAGGCGCGCATGGCTGAACTGTTCGCGAAGACTTCTCCGCGCTGACGCGGAGTCCGACTGCCGGGGGAGGACGGCCCAGGGCCGGGACGGCGCTTCACACAGCGCAGTCCCGGCCCGCGGCTTTTTGGGGCTCAGGCGTGCGCCAGGGCGGGGGCTTCCGCCGCGGCGTCCTGCCGGCGGGGCTCGGCGATGGGCTCAAGGTGCGCCTGGAAGTGGCGCAGGATCGGCGGCTCCCAGGTGATGCGGTAGCCGTGGCGGATGGTTGCGGCGCGCGCCTTGATCTCGGTGAGGGCGTCGGCCATCACGTCGAGATGCGCCTGCGTGTAGACGCGGCGCGGGATGGCGAGGCGGGTGAACTCGAAATCGGCGCGCAGCTGCTGGCCGGTATCGGGGTCGTTGCCGAGCATGTAGGAGCCGATGTCGCAGGTGCGGATGCCCGCCTCCCGATAGAGCTCGACGGCAAGCACCTGGCCGGGGAACTCGGTATAGGGGATGTGCGGGAACATGGCGGCGGCATCGACGAAGACGCCGTGCCCGCCGGCCGGCGCCTGATACACCACGCCGGCGTCGTCGAGGCGCGCGGCGAGGTATTCGACCTGGCCGATGCGGTAGCGCAGATAGGCTTCGTCGATGCCCTCGTAGAGGCCGATGGCCAGCGCCTCGAGGTCGCGGCCGGCGAGGCCGCCATAGGTGAAGAAGCCCTCATAGGCGATGCAGGCGGCCTTGACCCTCAGCTCCAGCGGCGAGTCCTTTTCCCGGATGCCGATCAGGCCGCCCATGTTCACGATGGCGTCCTTCTTGGCCGACATGGTGAAGCTGTCGCCATAGCTGAACATCTCGCGCACGATGGCCTTGATCGGCAGGTTCGCGTAGCCCGGCTCGTCGCGCTGGATGAAGAAGGCGTTCTCGGCGTAGCGCGCCGCGTCGATATTCACCGGGATGCCGTGGCGGCGCGCCACGGCCGCGACGTCGCGCAGGTTCTGCATCGACACCGGCTGGCCGCCGGCCGAATTGTTGGTGACGGTGACGACGATGAGCCCGACCTTGTCGGCGCCGTGCGTGGCGATCGCGGCTTCGAGCTTGGCGATGTCCATGTTGCCCTTGAAGGGCACGCGGCGGGTGGGGTTGCGCGCCGCATCGACGACGCAGTCGATGCAGCGGGCCCCGGCCAGCTCGACATGGGCGCGCGTCGTGTCGAAGAAGGTGTTGGAGATGGCGACCTGTCCGGGCTTGAGCAGCAGCGGAAACAGCACTTTCTCGCCGGCACGGCCCTGGTGCACGGGTTGCACGTAGCCATAGCCGAAGATGTCCCTAGCCGCTTCGGAGAGGCGGAAGTAGGACGAGGCTCCAGCATAGGCCTCGTCGGCGCTGAGCACGCCGGCCCACTGGGCCTGGCTCATCGCGCCGGTGCCGGAATCGGTGAGTAGATCGATGTAGCAGTCCTCGCTCGCGAGCCCGAAGACGTTGTAATGGGCCCTGGCGATGCGCGCCTCCCGCTCCTCGCGGGTGAGCACGCGGATCGGTTCGACGGATTTGATGCGGAATGGTTCTGGAATATACCTGACGGCCATGACGAGCTCCTCTGGCAACGGTCATGACACCCCGGTCGTCGTGATGTGACTGGCGGACAGCGTCTCGGGCGCGCCGGCAGCGAGGCGGGCGCGGCGACCATGTGGGTCGCGGCGCCCATCTTTCAGAGTGGGCGGCGGCCTGTCAACAAAGCGCGCTGTCGCATGGCTCAGGCGGCGATGGTCGCCTTGGCGCCCCTGGCGAAGAGGCTTGCGAGATGGCCGGTCACCGTTTGGCGGAAGGTGGCGTCGGCGGGCAGGTCGGTGCCGAAGATCTCCGATACGCCCAGCAGCGCGCCGGCGAGGGCCTCGGCGTCGGCGCCGGCCGCGTCGGCGAGCGCCTTGAGTCGCGGCGCCAGCGGGTCCTTCACCTCGATGGGCGCGTCCTGCTCGTCGCGGCCGGTGACGTAGCGCATCCAGGCGGCGACGCCGAGCGCGAGGCGCCCATAGGGCCGGCTGGCGGCGATGTTGTCGCTTATGGTGCCGAGCAGGCGCTGCGGCAGCTTCTGGCTGCCGTCCATGGCGATCTGCCAGGTGCGGTGCTTGAGCGCCGGATTGGCGAAGCGGTCGAGCAGGCGGTCGCGGTAGCGGGCGAGGTCGTCCTGGGTCACCGGCAGGGTCGGCATGACCTCCTCGGTCATCAGCCCGTGGATCAGCCGGTGCATGGCCGGATCGGCGATGGCCTCGCTGACGTAGCCGTAGCCGGCGAGATAGCCGAGATAGGCGAGGGTCGAGTGACTGCCATTGAGCATCCTGAGCTTCATCCGCTCGAAGGGCTCGACATCGTCCACCAGCTCGGCGCCGGCAAGCTCGAAGGCCGGCCGGCCGCTGGCGAACCTGTCCTCGATCACCCATTGGGTGAAGGGCTCGGTGACGATCGGCCAGGCATCGTCGCGCCCGGTCGCGTCGCGCACCGTCGCGCGGTCGGCGTCGGTGGTGGCCGGCACGATGCGATCGACCATGGTCGAGGGGAAGGCGATATTGGCCTCGACATAGGCGGCGAGATCGGCCGAGCGCCGCGCCGCGAAGCCGGCGACGATGCGGCGCGTCGTTTCGCCATTGGCCGGCAGGTTGTCGCAGCTCAGCACGGTGAAGGGGGCGAGCCCGGCCTCGCGGCGCAATTCGATGGCGCGCACGATGAGGCCCGGCGCGCTCACCGGCGCTTCGGGGTGCGCGAGGTCGTGCACGATGTCGGGATGGCTGGGGTCGAGCGCGCCGGTCGCCGGGTCGTGGCAATAGCCTTTTTCGGTGACGGTCAGCGACACGATGCGGATGCGCGGGTCGGCCATGAGCGCGAGCAGCTCGGCGCGCTGCGTGTTGGCGTCGAGGATGTCGAGCACCGAGCCGATGACCCGGGTCGTCATGCCCGAGGCGTCGCGCACGGCCAGCGTATAGAGGAAATCCTGCGGGGCCAGCGCGTCGCGCGTGTCGGGCCGGCGCAGCGAGGCGCCGATGATGCCCCAGCGCGGATCGCGCGCCAGCAGGTCGTCGATATAGGCCGCCATATGCGCGCGGTGAAATGCGCCGATGCCGAGGTGCACGATGCCGGGCGTCACCGCCGCGCGATCATAGGGCAGGGGGTGCGGCAGCGTCTTGGCGCTCAGGCGGTCGGTCATCTCGTCTCCTCGCGAACGCCCGCACAGCTAGCCGAATTCGCCGCCCGCGGCCAGCGGTTCAGCGCAGGCGCCGGCCGTCGGCGTCGAAGACGAGCAGCGCGGCGGGGTCGAATGCCGCCCGGTAGGCGTCGCCGGCGGCGAGCGCGCGGTTGTTGGCGGTGGCGATGGTCAGCACGTCGCCCCTGCCGCGGCGGGCATAGGCATAGGTCTCGCCGCCCAGATGCTCGATGATCTCGACCGTCACGTCGAGCGCCGCGCTGCCGCCGGCCCGGAAGTGCTCGGGGCGGATGCCGACCGTCACCGGCGTGCCGTCCGGGGCCCTCACGGCCACCGGCACGGTGGTGTCGTATTCGGTGAGTCGTACGGCGCCGCCGGCCAGCGTGCCCTTGAGGAAGTTCATCTTGGGCGAGCCGATGAAGCCGGCGACGAACAGGTTGTCGGGGTCGTCGTAGAGTTGCAGCGGCGTGCCGATCTGCTCGATGGCGCCCTCGCGCAGTACCACGATCTTGTCGGCCAGTGTCATGGCCTCCACCTGGTCGTGGGTGACGTAGATGATGGTGGTCTGCAGCTCCTTGTGCAGGCGCGCCAGCTCGATGCGCATATGCACGCGCAGCTCGGCGTCGAGGTTGCTGAGCGGCTCGTCGAACAGGAACACGTCGGGGTGGCGCACGATGGCGCGGCCGATGGCGACGCGCTGACGCTGGCCGCCCGACAGCTCCTTCGGCCGGCGGTCGAGCAGCGGCTCGAGCTCGAGGATGCGCGCCGCCTCGGCCACCTGTCGGGCGATCTCGGGCTTGGGCACGCCGGCGAAGCGCAGCGCGAAGCCCATGTTCTCGCGCACCGTCATGTGCGGGTAGAGCGCGTAGGTCTGGAACACCATGGCGATGCCGCGCTTGCTCGGATCGACCTCGTTCATGCGCGTATCGCCGATGAACAGGTCGCCGGCGGTGATCTGCTCGAGCCCGGCGATCATGCGCAGCAGGGTGGACTTGCCGCAGCCCGAAGGGCCGACGAAGACCACGAACTCCTTGCTGGCGATGTCGAGATCGACGCCCTTGATGATCTCGACCGTGCCGAACGCCTTGCGTACGCCGCGCAGCTTCAATCCGCTCATGCCGGTGCCCTCCGTGCTGCCGTCAGCTCGATCGTCGTGGTGCCCAGCCGCTCGCTGGTGACGGCGACGGCGATGGGACCGGCGCCGGTGGCCTCGATCCAGAAACCGGTGGCGCCGCCGCGCAGCGGCACGAGGCGCGGGCCGAGGCGCCGGCCGGCGCCGCTGACCTCGATGGCGACCGGCTCGAACAGGAAGGGCAGCTTGTTGCCGGCCTGGTCGAGCGCCCGCACCATCACGCGCACGGTCTCGTGCGGCGCGATCTCGGCGGCGTCGGCCACCACTTCGAGCAGCGTCGGAACGGGGTCGGCGATGAAGCGCATTTCCTTGACCGGGTTGCCGTCGATGAGGCCGGTGATGGTGACGTCGCGCCACTCCATGCCCCAGCGGCCGAGCTCCTCCTCGGTGAAGTGCCGGCGCTCGATCACCACGGGCGGGTGCGGCAGGTGCGGGAAGGCCTCGCGGTCGGCGGCGATGCGCTTGGGCGGCGCATCGCCATAGGTCAGCTCCACGGCGTCGCAATTGGTGAGCACGATGAGCGGCAGCGTGCCGCCGATATTGCGCTCGCCGCGGGCCCAGAAGGTCACCGGCTGCAGCACCACCTCCTCGGTGGGGGCGCACTGGCTGGCATAGACATAGGCGGCGAATTTCGGCTCGCGGAACATGTCCATCACGCCGTGGTGGCAGATGCGGTCGCCCGAGCCGAAATCCTTGTGCGTGTTGTAGTCGAAGGCGCACCAGCCGATGCAGCCGGCGATCTCCGGGTCGCCATAGGCGGCGTTCAGCACGTCGAGGTGGCGCCGCACATGCTCGGCCTGGCGCTGCTCCTGGTCGTAGCTCTTGGTGGGGAACATGTGCCCGCCGAACTCGGTGATCATGTAGGGCACGGCGCGGTCGAGCCCGGTCACCTCGCGCTGCGGCCTGAGCGGCGTACGCGGCCGGTTGCCACCCAGCTCCTCGTTGCCGAGAATGAAGTCGTTCATCGTGTAGACGTCTTCGAGCAGCTCGCTGTCGGTGATGTAGCGCACGCCGCCGGTGGGGCGCGTCGTGTCGAGCTCATGGGCCGCGCGGTTGGTCTCGGCGTAGAAATCGTGGTCGTCGGCGGATTCGTTGATGCGCACGCCCCAGATGACGATGGAGGGGTGGTTCCAGTCGCGCCGGATCATGCGGCGCACATTCTCCACCGCCTCGGACTTCCACGCCGCGCCGCCGATATGCTGCCAGCCGGGAATTTCCTCGAAGACCAAAAGGCCCAGCTCGTCGCAGCGGCGCAGGAAGTGCTTGCTCTGTGGGTAGTGCGAGGTGCGCACCATGTTGACGTGCAGCTCGTGCTTGAGGATCTCGGCGTCGCGTTCCTGCGCGGCGCGGCCGAGCGCATAGCCGACATAGGGAAAGCTCTGGTGGCGGTTGAGGCCGCGCAGCTTGAGCTTGCGGCCGTTGAGCGAAAACCCCTCGGTGGTGAACTCGGCGGTGCGGAAGCCGAAGCTCTCGCTGATCGTGTCGCTGCCATGCGGCGTTTCGAGCGTCAGCTCTAGCGTGTAGAGCGTGGGCGTATCGAGGTCCCAGAGCTGGATGCCGCGCAGGCCGCCGATGCGCAATGTCACCGGCGCGCCATCGACCGGTGTCGTGGCGCTGCCGAGGGCGGTGCCGTCGCCGGCCTTGACGGTGGCGGTCAGCGTGCCCGAAACGGCGCGGCCTTGCGGGTTGTTGATGTCGGCGGCGACCGTCACCGTCTTCACCTCCGCCAGCGCGTCGGGCGTTTCGATCTTGGGGGTGCCGATGGAGACGGGGGCGGTCAGGCGTAGCGCCGCCTCGCGATAGATGCCGGCATAGGTCAGATAGTCGATGCGGCCGCCGAAGGGCGGGATCTCCGGGTTCTCGCTGCCGTCGATGGTGACGGTGACGAGGTTGTCGCCCGGCTGCAGGCGGCCGGTGAGACGCGCGCCGAAGGGCGTGTAGCCGTCCTTGTGCAGCGCCACCTCGACGCCGTTGAGATAGACCACGGCATTGGCCATGGCGCCCTCGAAGATCAGCGTCGCTTCCTTGCCGGTCCAGCCGGGCTCGGCGCGGAACAGCTTCTGGTAGGTGAAGGCGCGCTGGTAGCTGGTCTCGTCGAAATAGGCGAAGGGCAGCGCGACGGCGTTGTGCGGCAGGCGCACGGCCGCGCCGGGAACGAGCTCGGTCGTCAGGCTGCCGTCGAAGCCCTCGTGGAACACCCAGCCGTCATTGAAATCGAGATAGGAACGCATGGTCGGTTCGGACCCTTACTTTACGGAGCCCAGCATGCCTTCAACGAACTGGCGCTGGAGCAGGAAGAAGATGATGAGAGTGGGCACCGTCGCCAGCACGGTCGCGAACAGGATCATGCCGTAGTCGGGCGTGTAGGACGAGGTGAGGGCGGAGATGATGAGGGTCGCCGTCTTCATGTCGGCGGTGTTGAGCACGATCAGCGGCCATAGATAATTGTTCCAGTTGGCCATGAAGACGATGATGATGGCGGCGGCGTAGGTCGAGCGCATCACCGGCAGGTAGATGTAGACGAAGATCTGCCATTCCTTGAGGCCATCGACGCGGGCGGCGTCGCGCAGCTCGGAGGGGAACGCCTTGGTCGCCTGGCGGAAGTAGAAGATGATGAAGATCGAGGCGATGCCGGGCAGGATCACGGCGATATAGGTGTTGGTGAGGTGCGCCTGCGAGATCATCACGAACAGCGGCACCATCAGCGCGGCGAACGGGATCGACAAAAAGAGCAGCAGCAGCGCGAAGAGGCGCTCGCGAAAGCGTGAGCGGAACATCTCGAAGCCGTAGCCGGCGAGCGAGGAGACGGCGAGGGTGAGGATGGTGCCGAGCACGGCGATGAGCGCCGAGTTCCAGAAGATGCGCGGCACATCGACGGTAGCGAAGAAGGTGGCGGCGTTGGCGAGCAGGGCGTCGCCGAAGCTGGCCTTGCCGGTGACGACATCGACGGAGGCGTTGGTCGAGCCGACGATCATCCAGTAGAACGGGAACACCGAGACGAAGGCGGCGATGCTGAGCAGCAGGTAGACGAGGCCGCGGCGGGCGAGGGCGAGCGCGTTCATGCGGCGGGCCTCCGGCGGTCGCGGGCAATGAGGAATTGCAGGAAGGTCAGGATGGCGACGATGACGACGATGACCCACGAGACGGTCGCCGCGTAGCCGAAGCTGGGCATGAACTTGAAGGTCAGGTTGTAGATGTAGAGCGACAGCGTCAGCGTCGCGTCGGAGGGACCGCCGAGGGTGATGTTGTTGACCTCGTCGAAAAGCTGCAGCGTGCCGATGGTGGAGATGATGGTGGTGAACAGGATCACCGGCTTCAGCATCGGGATGGTGATGCCGGTGAAGCGCGCCCAGGCGGGCACGCCGTCGATGCGGGCCGCCTCGTAGATCGACCGGTCGATGTTCTGCAGCGCGGCGAGGTAGAAGATCATGTTGTAGCCGGTCCAGCGCCAGGTGATGGCGAGGATGATCAGCACCTTGGCCCAGAACGGGTCCTGCAGCCACGGGATCGGCTCGCCGACGACGTGCAGCCAGATCAGCGCGTTGTTGACCACGCCGTCGGTCGCGAACATCGACTTGAACAGGGTGGAGTAGGCGATCAGCGAGGTGACGCAGGGCAGGAAGATCGCGGTGCGGAAGAGGCCGCGGAAGCGCAGCTTGGGGTCGTTGAGCGCCACCGCGAAGAGCAGCGCCATCACGATCATGATCGGCACCTGCACGAAAAAGAAGATGCAGGTGTTGACCAGCGCGCGGACGAAGACGGGGTCCTTGGTCAGGCGGACGATGTTGGTCAGGCCGCCGAAGCTCAGGTTCATGCCCTTGCCGACCTGGAAGCTCATCCAGAGCGACCACAGGATCGGATAGATCATGAAGATGCCGAGCAGCACCAGCGCCGGGGCGATGAAGGCCCACCCGTTGATCTGATCGCTGCGGCCGAGCTTCGCTTGTGCCACCTGCACCCCCCGAAGACGAACGTGGCCCGTACCCTAGAGTGGCCTACCGGCGCCTGGAAATCGAGACGCTGCGGCGGTCTTTTCCCCGTTGCTACGGGGCGCGGCCGCCGGGCGGACGGAGGCGAGCCAGCCGGCCCGCCTCCGCAGCCTCTTACTGCATCTGCTGCTCGGCCTGGTCGTGGATGGCCCGCAGCGCGTCATCGACGCTGCCGCCTTGGGCGATGGCCGGGAGCTGGGCGACGACGGCGGAATCGACCTCGGCGGTGAAGGTGCCGTAATCGACGCCGGGGATTTGCTTCTGCCAGTCGGAGAAGTTCTGCCACACCGGCTGGCCGCCGAAGAAGGCGTCGGACGATTTGTAGGCCTCGCCCTCGCTCGCCGCGAGCCAGGTGCTGAAGGCGCCCTGGTTGACCAGGATCTTCTGGTAGAAGTCCGTGTCACCGGCCCACACCGTCTTCAGGAAGTCGGCGGCGGCCTCCTTGGCCGGGCCGGAGGAGAGGACGTACCAGCTCGAGCCGCCCTCGTTCGAGGCGTGGGTGGCGCCGTCGATGCCGGCCAGCTTCGGCGTCGGGGCGACGCCCCACTTGCCGGCCTGGTCGGGCTGCGACTTGATGGTGCCGACCATCCACACGCCGTCGATGGTGCCGACGGTGTCGCCCGAGGTGAAGGCGCCGGTGAAATCGGTCCAGCCGGACACCGGCTTAATGATGTCGGCCTGCCAGAGCTTGCCATAGGTCTCGAGCGCCGCCTTGAGCGGGGCGTTGTCGAGGATGTTGAGCGAGCCGTCCTCGTTGAAGTACCAGGCGCCGGCCGATTGCATCATGATGCGGATGATGCCGTCGCCGTTGAGGTCGAGGCCGAACAGGTTATGGCCGGTCTTGGCTTTTACCGTCTTGCCGATCTCGATCAACTGGTCCCAGTCGATGTCCTGCAAGGCGTCGGCTGCATAGCCTGCGTCGGCGAGATAGTCGGTGCGATAGAACAGGCCGGTCACGCCGGAGTCGAAGGGCAGTGAATAGGACTTGCCGTCATGGGTGGCGGCGGCGACCTTGTAGGGGGCGAAGGCCGACATATCGATGGTGTCGCTGAGCGGCACGAAGGCGCCTGGGAAGGACTGCAGGTATTTCTGCGCCACGTCGTCCTGGATCAGCACGATGTCGGGCAGGCCGTCGGTGTTGTTGGCGAGCAGCTGGGTCTGCAGCTTCTGGCGGATATCCTCCTGCGCCATGGAGTCATCGACATTGATGGTCACGTCGGGATGGTTCTTGGCGTAGCGCGCGGCGGCTTCCTTCATGGCGGCGCCGTTGAAGTTCGTGTCCCAGCACCAGACGGTGACGGTGGTGGCGGCCAGCGCCGCCGAGGCGGTGATCATGCTGATGCCGGCGACGGCGATGCCGAGCGCGCGGCGCCAGCCGGAAAAGTTGTATGGCATGTGTGTGTCCTCCCAAACAGCCGAGGCAGGCTCCTCCGTGCCTCTGGCGCGTTTGATAGCGGGCCCGGCCTATCCGTGCAAGATTTTCAGTAAATATTTATCTGCGGGCTGTGGAACAGCGCCGCGCCGATGGGGCGGCGCGGGGTAAAATCACGCCAACAAATCAGATAACTTGCTCGGCGACCTGGTGCGTGCTGCCCCGCCAGATGAGGCGCGAGGCGAGGGTTATGCGCTTGGCCAGCTCGCGGCCGCCGGCGCGTTCGAGCAGCAGCTCGACGGCGGTTTCGCCGATCTCCTCGGCCGGCAGGCGCACCGTCGAGAGCGGCGGGTTCATGAACTGCGCTACCGAGATGTCGTTGAAGCTCGCCACGGCGATATCGTCGGGAATGCTGAGCCCGGCCTCGGCGATGGCACGGTAGGCGCCCACCGCCATGTTGTCGTTGAACAGCACGATGGCGTCGGGCTTGCCGCATTCGGCGAGGAGCTGGCGCGCGGCGCGGTAGCCGCCTTCCTCGGTATTGGCGTCGGCGCGGTAGAGGTGCTCGTCATAGAGCCGCGCCTCCTTCATCCACTGCACGAACTCCATGGCGCGGACGTCGGTCCAGCCGAGATAGGCGATGCGCCGGTAGCCCATGCCGGTCAGCGCTTCGAGCAGCTTGCGCATGGCGGCGGCGAGGTCGGACTGCACGCTGTCGAGCTCGTCGCTGGGGGGCGCGAAATCGGCGAAGACGAGGTGGCGGGAGTGGCGTTTCAGCCAGGCCACCTCGGTGTCGTCTTGGCGGCCGATGGCGATGACGCCCGAGGCGCTTTGCAGCAGGGCGGCGTCGGGCATCGAATCCGTGTGGTAAACTTTTACCGTCTCGATCTTCAGCGCCGCGCAGCGGCTCTCGATGCCGAGCCGCAGCCCGACATAATAGGGGTCCACCAGTTCCTGCTCGGGGCGCAGGAAATGCACCAGCGCGATCTTGCTCAGCCCCTGCTGGTTGGCGCGGTTGCGGTTGCGCGGCGTGGCGTAGTTGAGCGCTTCGGCCGTCTCGATGATGGCCTGGCGCTTCTTGGCCGTCACCGACAGTGTCGAATCGAAATTGAGGACGCGCGACACAGTGGCGGTCGAGACGCCCACGGCTTTGGCGATTTCCTTGAGCGTGACCATGCTGTTCCGGCTTTCGCGCTCTGATAGGCAAAAACCGCCCGCCGGGGCAAACGGAAATTTGCCGCTACTCGGCGGGAACGGCCGCGGGCGGGCGGGCGCGGTCGGCCTCGACGAAGCGCCACAGCACGAGGCAGGCGATGATGGCGACCAGCGTTTCGAGCGCGTAGGTGGCGACGAACACGCCCTCGACGCCGGCGAGCCAGGCGGCGGCCGCCACGGCGATGGCGGCGACGATGTTGGCGCCGTTGTAGATCAGCGCCCGCACGTCCTGCCGGCCGGCGGCGCCGAAGGCCTCGAGGGCGATGGCGGCGACGGCGATGGGGATCACGACGAAGCTCAGGGCCTGCGTGAAGCCGACCATCGAGGTGTATTCGGGGCCGAACAGCACCGGCATCAGCGGCGCCAGCAGGTAAACGGCGAGCGCCGCGCAGACCGCGATGCCGAGCCCGGCGCCCATGACGCGCTGCACGCGGCCGAGCGCGGCGTGAAAGCCGTGCACCAGCACCACGGCCGAGCCGGGGTAGATCAGCCGGTTGAGCGCCTCGATGGACAGGTAGGAGCTGTCCAGCACGCGCCGCGCCACGCCGTAGGACGCCACGATCTCGGACGAGGTGAAGAGGCCAAGCACGACGATGTCGGTGTTCTGGCGCACCGCCTTGAAGATGAACTGCGTGGAGAACAGGGCCCCGATGCCGATCTCCTCGCGCAGCAGCGCGAAGCGCGGCCGGCCGAGCCGCAGGATCAGCCACAGCGCCACCAGCGCGACGATGGCGTGCGCGGCGAAGAACCACACGGCCCAATCGGCCACCGTGACGACGCCGAAGGCGAGGCAGGCAAGCGCCGCGGCGGCGGCGCGGATGAGCCCGAAGCCGGCTTCGAGCAGGTTGGCGACGGCGAATTTCTCCTGCGCGATATAGGCGGCGCTGGCGAGCGAGACGAAGCGCAGGATGAGCACCGTGCTGGCCAGCAGCAGGATGATCGTCGCCACCGGCAGCGGCACGACGAAGGGCAGCACCAGCGTGCCGCCAATGAGCAGAACGGCGGCGGTGCCGAGGGTCAGCAGCAGGGCGTGGCCCATCAGCCGCGGGTAGTCGGCGGGGTCGCGCGCGATGCGGCGCACGAGGCTCTCCTGCGCGCCGAGCCCGCAGATCTGCACGGCGACGTTGGTGAAGGCGGTGATGGTGACGTAGAGGGCGAATTCGTCGGCGCCCAGCGCCCGTGCCAGGATGGCGAAGGTGACGAGCTGGGCGAAGCTCGACACGATGAGGCTGCCCCCCGAGCCGAGATAGCTCAGGGCCATTGGAACAATTTTCTTAAAGATGTTCCCTTCCGCCACTCGCGGCGCTCTCCGAATAGATGCGGGCCGACGCTCCCGACCCCCGCATCGCACATCGCGGCGGCGGACGCGCGGGCTCTATGACGATGCGGTTAACGCCGGCGCGGGGGTTAACCAAGTCTTGGAAACCCGGCCCGATTGCGCCGGCTTGGCACTATAAGCGGGGCGATCGATCACGGCAGCGACGAAGGTCCGGCGGCATGTACAGCACCCTCGACAGCGGCAAGGCTCCCGACACGTCCGGGCTCAGGCGACTCGCGCGCCGCGACCTGCCATCGACGCCGCGCGTGCCGCCGCGCACGGCCCCCGCGCCGACCTCGGTGCTGCCCGGCGGCATCTGGCCCGAGCTGTCCATCGCCGCGGCGCTCCGCTGGCTCCTTTCCGGGCTTCTCTGGATCGCCGTTCTGGCGGCGATCGGCGTGCTCGCCGGTGCCGGCTACACCATGGTGGCGAAGCCGAAATACACGGCCTATGCCGATCTCCTCATCGACCCCGGCAATCTGCAGGTGATGACCAACGACGTCTACCAGCGCGCCTTCGACCAGAATGCGCAGCTCCTCGCCGTCGAAAGCCGGCTGCGGGTGCTGACCTCGGGCAATGTGCTGCGGCGCGTCGTCACCGAGCTGGGCCTCGCCGGCGATCCCGAGTTCCAGGCGCCGGCGGGCTTCGCGCTGCCCGGTCTTGGTGAGCGGCCGACATCGGGCGATCCGGTGCTCGACGCGGTGGGCGTCCTCGAAAGCAAGGTCGGGGCCTGGCGCGAGGAGCGCTCCTTCGTCGTCACGCTGTCGGTCTCCGCCGAGACGGCGGAGAAGTCGGCGCGCATCGCCGCGGCGATCGTCGAGGCCTTCCGGGCCGAGCTGGCGCAGGGCGACGCCGACGGCGCCAGCCGTGCCGCGACGGCGCTGATGGACCGGCTGGCGGAGCTCAAGACCGGCGTCACCGCCGCCGAGGACGCGGTGGCCAGCTTCCGGCGCGCGCATGGCCTGCAGGAGCGCCAGGGCGAGCTCGTCAGCAGCAGCGCGCTGGCGCAGCTCAACACGCAGGTCGTCGATGCGCAGCAGACGCTGATCGCCGCCGAGGCGCGCTATGCCGAGCTCACCGATCCGGCCTCCGGCCGGGTCAATGCCGATGCCGTCGATACGGCGACCATGGTGCAGCTCCGCACGCAATATTCCATCCTCAAGCAGCAGGCCGACGCGGCGGCGACCACCTATGGGCCGCTGCATCCGGCGCGCGCCACCGCCGAGCGCCAGTTGGCCGGCCTCGCGCAGCAGATCGCCGACGAGACGCAGCGCGCCGTGCAGGCCGCGCGGCTCGCCGTCGAGCAGGCGCGCGGAACGCTGGCGCAGCTCGAAACGCAGGCGCTTGCGGCGCGTGACACCGTCGCCACCGATGGCGAGGCGCTGGTCAAATTGCGCGACCTCGAGCGCGACGCCAAGGCGAAGTCGGACATCTACGAGGCCTTCCTCGCGCGCGCCGGCGAGGTCAACGAGCGCGAGCGGATCGACACCACCAATGTGCGGCTCATCTCGCCGCCGACGCCGCCCGGCGCGCGGAGCTGGCCGCCCAAGGCGATGGTCAGCGCCGGTCTCGGCGGCTTCGCCGGCGGCGCGCTCGGCATCGTGCTGGCGCTCGGGCTCGGCTTTCTCGCCGAAACCAGGCGACTCAGGGTCTAGGAGCGCGGCATGGCGGCAGGGCGCGGCGAGGCGGCGGCGGGCGGCGGGACGATGGTGCGGGCGGCGCTGTTCTTCGCCATGCTTGCCTATTACTGGGTCTCGCTCGCGCCGTTTCCCGATCTGACCCTCGCCAGCAACGCCGATCCGTGGGCGGGCAATTCCAACACCCTTAACCAGGTCGTGGCGATCGTGCTGTTCGCGACCCTCGTGGTGTTCGCGCTGCGCCATCCGCTGGTCCGTGAAGTGGCGCAGCCGCGCCTGCTGCTCGGGCTGATCTTCGGCTGGCTGGTGATCACGGCGCTGCTCGCCGGCGACCCGATGACGGCGCTGCGGCGCGTGGTGATGGCCGGCATGGTGTGCGTCGGCGCCAGCATCTTCCTGCTGCTGCCGCGCGACGAGAAGCATTTCGCCCGGCTGCTGGGCACCGCTCTCCTGGTGCTGCTGGCGCTCGCCTATTGGGGCGTCTGGTTCTGGCCGGCACGCGCCATCCACCTCGCCAGCGATGTCGTCGAGCCGCAGCTTGCCGGCCTGTGGCGCGGCTTCTTCGCGCACAAGAACACCGCCGCCGCGGCCATGACCTTCGCCGTCTTCGGCGGCATGTTCGTGTGGGCCCGCTGGTCGCGCCTCGCCGGGGCGCTGATCGTCGTGGGCGCGCTCTGTTTCCTCGTCAACAGCGGCGGCAAGACCTCGCTGGTGCTGCTGCCGCTGGTGCTCGGGCTCGCCTATGTCTTCGAGCGCGTCCGCGGCTCGCGCTACCTGCTCGTTGTCGGCGGCGTCGGGCTGTTCAACCTCGTGGTGGTCGGCTCCGCCGTCCTCGCGCCCTTCCGCGACTTCGTCGCCGGCCTCGGCGTCGATGCCTCCTTCACCGACCGTGCCGCCATCTGGCAGTTCGCCTTCGACGCCTTCGCCAGCCGGCCGCTGACCGGCTACGGCTTCACCTCGTTCTGGCAGACCGGCTCGCTGGTCTATGGCGGCGGCACGCTCGAGACCTGGGCGGTGACGGCGGCCAACGCCCACAACGCCTATCTCGATACGCTGCTGACCGCCGGCGTGCCGGGCCTCGCCCTCGTCGTCGTCTGGCTGCTTTTCCAGCCCATCGCCGACGTGGCGCGGGCCGAAGCGAGCGGCAACGATCCGCTGCTGACCCGGCTGTTCCTGCGTCTGTGGCTCTATGGCATCTTCGCGTCGAGCCTCGAAAGCTTCTTCTTCGCCAATGGCGGACCGGTCTGGTTCACCATGCTCATCGGCGTGTTCGGCCTCGGCATGCAGGGGCGCAGCGCGCTGGTGGTGGCCCCGCAGATGAGCTGGAGGCCGGCCCATGTCTAGCTTCGGCTTTGCCGACCGGCTCGCCAATGCCCTGGTGCGCCGCCGGCCGGTGCGGCGGCACGACATCGCGCCCGAGCGCGCCATCGTCAGCTTCAGCTTCGACGATGTGCCGGAATCGGCGTTCCAGAACGGCGCGCCGCTGCTCGAGGACGAGGACGTGCGCGGCACCTTCTATGCTGCCGGCGGGATCGCCGGCCAGATGCATGACGGCTTCGAGATCATGCAGCCCGAGCGCTATGCGGCGCTGGCGGCGCGCGGCCACGAGATCGGCCATCACGGCTTCGCCCATCGCCGGCCGGTGGCGCTGGGCCGCCGGTTCCGCGACGACGTGGAGGCGAACGACGCCTTCCTCGCCGCCACGGTGCCCGGTCGCGTGCGCAATTACGCCTACCCCTACGGGCTGAGCTCGCCGCGTGCCCGGCGTATCCTCGCGCCGCGCTTTCGCAGCCTGCGCAGCGCCGAGGCCGGCATCAATGCCGGCCCCACCGACCTCGATTACCTGCGCGCCGTCGATATCTGGGCCGGCGCGGTGCCCGAGCGCCTGTCGCAATGGATCGCCGAGGCGGCGGCCCGGCGCGGCTGGCTGATCTTTTTCACCCATGAAGTGTGCGACGGGCATGGCCGCTTCGGCTGCACGCCGGCGCTGCTGCGCCGCGTCGTGCGCGAGGCCCTGGCGGCCGGCTGCGAGGTCCTGCCGATAGACGCAGCGCTCGATCGTATGGAGGTACCGGCATGAGCATCAATCTCATCACCCCCAGCTACTGGCGTGATTTCGAGCAGTGCCGGCTGCTCTGCGATACCGTTGATACCTATGTCACCGGCTATGATCGCCACCTCATCGTCGTCGCGCCCGACGACCTGGCGCTGTTCTCCAGCCTCGCCGGCCCGCGGCGCGAGATCGTCAATGCCGACGACGTGGTGCCGGTCAGGCTGTGGTCGCCGCCTTTGCGCTGGCGTGGCCGGCGCTATTTCTGGGGACCCGGCCTCGCCGCGCCGGTCTATGGCTGGCACCTGCAGCAGGTGCGCAAGATCGGCATAACGCTGGCGCAGGGCGCCGAGCGGGCCATGCATCTCGATTCCGACGTCTGTTTCATCAAGCCCTACGATGTCGGGGCGCTCGCCGAGGGTGCGGTGCCGCTCGCCTGCGCCCCCGGCGCCATCGACCAGCGCCTGCCGCGCCATGTGCAGTGGCACGCCAATGCCTATCGTGCCCTCGGGCTCACGCCGCCGCCGCTGCCGGGCGACGATTTCATCAGCCCGATGGTCGTGTGGGAGCGCGCCAGTGTCGCCGCGATGGTGGCGCGCATCGGGGCCGACTGGCCGACGCGCCTGCTGCGGCTGCGCGAGTTCTCGGAATATCTGCTCTATGGTGCGGCGGTAACGACCGACCCGGCGCTGATGGCCCGGCACCGGCTCGTCGCCGCGGCGCCCTGCAAGGTCTACTGGGACGGGCCGGCGCTCGACCGTGCCGGGCTGGAGGGCTTCATGGCCGGGATGGACCCCGCGCAGGTCGCCATCATGCTGCAATCCTTCACGCAGACGCCTGCCGCCCTCGTCCGCGATCTCGTCCTCGCCGCTCGGCGCGAGGTCGCGGCGTGAGCGCGTTCGAGCCCCGTGCCGTCGTGGTCGTGCCGACGTTCCGCCGGCCGCAGATGCTGCGCGCCACGCTCGCCTCGCTCAAGGCGCAGCAGACCGACATCGCCTTCGCCGTGCTGGTGGTCGAGAACGACGCCGAAGGGCTCGCCGGCCAGCACGCCGCCTTCGACGTCTTCGCGCGCGAGCGGCTCAACGGCGTCGCCATCGTCGAGGCGGAGCAGGGCAATGTCGCCGCCATCAATGCCGGCTTCGCCGCGGCGCTCGCGCGTTTCCCCAAGGCCGAATATTTGCTGATGATCGATGACGACGAGGTGGCCTCGCCGCATTGGCTGGCGCTCATGGTGGGCGCTGCCGACCGGTCGGGGGCCGGCATCGTCGGCGGCCCCGTCAATCCGCGCTTCGAGGCCAGCATCGGGCGCGGTATGCGCGAGCATCCGGTGTTCTGGCCGATCAGCGCCCCCACCGGCCGCCTGCCGATGATCTACGGCTCGGGCAACTGCCTCATCCGCCGCGCGGTGTTCGGGCAGTTGGGCCTGCCGGCGTTCGATCCGGCCTTCAACTTCCTCGGCGGCGGCGACACCGACTTCTTCACCCGTGCGCGCCTCGCCGGCGTGAGCTTTTTCTGGCAGGCCGATGCGCTCGTCACCGAAACCGTGCCGGCGGCGCGCACCACGCCGCGCTGGGTCTTGAAGCGCGGGCTCAGGATCGGCGCCATCAACCGGCGCATCGAACGCAAGCGCCGCGCCGGAGCGCTGGTCCTCGCCAAGGATCTCGCCATTCTCGGCCTCGCGCCATTCCGCTTCGTGCGCGATCTGGTGCGCTCGCGCAGCCTGTTGCGCGCCACCCATCCGGTCAGCATCGCGCTCGGGCGGCTGTTGTCCATCGGCGGCATCGAGACCGGCCAGTACCGGGCTAGGTCGTGACCATGCGCCACCTCGTTCTCGTGTCCGAGGCGGAGGCGACCTGCGGGGTCGAGGAGTTCGCCCGCCAGATGGCGCGGCGCGCCGATGCCGTCGCGCGGCCGCTCGGCAGCGCCCTCGACGGGGCCGAGGACGTGGTGCTCAACCTGCCGCTCTCCGCCTGGAAGAAGCGTCTCGTGGCGCCTGTCGTCGCGGCGGCGCGGGCCCGCCTCGCCAGCCGGCAGGTGACGATCGTCCTGCACGAATGGGCCGACCTCAAGTTGGCCCGGCGGCTGTCCTACCTGCCGCTGCTGCCGCTCGCGACGCGCCTGTTGTTCTCCTCGCCCGAGATCCGCGCGCAGTTCGAGGCGACGCCGGTGTCGCGCGTGGTGACGCGGGCGCGCGGCGTCATGCCCATTCCGCCCAATTTCAGCGTGCCCGACTGGACGCAGGGCTCCGGGCTGACCGACAGGCTGGCGGCCGAGCGCGCCGCCGGGCGCCTCGTCGTCGCGCAGTTCGGCTCGATCTACCTGCGCAAGGACCCGCTGGCCTTCCTCGCCGTGATCGCCGAGCTGGTGGCGCGCGGCATCGACGTGCACGCGGTGATGATCGGCGGTTTCGTGCGCGACAGCGGCGACGTCGAGGGCGCCTTCAACGCCGAGCTGGTGCGGCTGGGGCTGGCCAGCCGCGTCACCGTCACCGGCTATGTGCGCGGCGCGCCCGAGCTCTACGGGCTGTTCGCGCAGGTCGATGCGTTCCTCTATCCGCTCGGCGAGGGGCTGACCTCGCGCCGCGGCAGCGTCCTCGCCGCCGCCCTGTCGGGCCGGCCGGTGGTGGTCAGCGCGCCGGCGCGGGCCGATGCGTTCGCCCATCACGCGCTGTTCCGCACGCTGGTCGCGCGCGGCGTCCTGCAGCTCGTGCCGCGCGAGGCCGGGGTCGGGGCGCTGGCCGATGCCGTATTGGCGACGCGGGGTGTCTCCGCGCGGCCGCTCGATGCCACGCGCGAGGTCGAGGCCGTATGGGCGGATGCGATCGCCGCGCTCGAAGGGAGGGCCTGATGGCCGACGAATTCACGCTCACCGTGCATGAGGGTATCCCGGCCGACTGGCCCGGTCTGCACGATCTCGGCGCGGCGCGGGCGCATGTCTTCCAGACACGCGAGTTTATGGGCGTGTGGGCCGCAACGTTCGGCGCAGCACCCTCCATCGCGCCGCGCTTCGTCGATGTGCACGACGGCGCGGGGGCGCTCGTCCTGCGCCTGCCGCTCGCCATCGAGACGGTCGGCGGCATCCGCGTCCTCGGCTTTGCCGACCAGAGCTGCGCCGACTACAATGCGCCCATTCTCTATCCCACCGCCACCGCGTGGACGCCCGAGCGGGCGGCGGCGCTGTGGGGCCAGGTCGAGGCGGCGCTCGGGCCGATCGACAAGGTGGTGCTCGACAAGCTGCCGGCAAAAGTCGGCGACTGCGTCAATCCGCTCTATCTGCTCGCCGGCGAGGCGAACCCCGAATCCTGCCACGGCTCCGACCTGACGCTCGCCTGGGAGAAGGTCATGGAGACGCAGGCGCAGCTCAAGACGCTGAAGCGCAAGATGCGGACGCTCGACAAGCTCGGCGCGGTACGTTTCGTCGTCGCCCGCACGCCGGCCGAGCGGCAGCGCCTGCTCGGCGTGCTGCTCGCCCAGAAGCAGCGCCGCTTCGAGGATACGCGCGTCCCCGGCTTCGCCGAAAACCCCGTGCCCAAGGCGTTCTTCGAGCGGGCCACGGCGCTGTTCGGGGACTCGGGCGACCTGCATCTCGCCGCCCTCGAGGTCGATGGCGAGGTCATCGCGACGAGCTGGGGCGTGGCGCTCGGCACGACCGTCTACGAGCTGATGATCGGCTTCGAAGCCGGCGAGTGGGCCAAGTACTCGCCCGGCCGCATTCTCAATCTGCGCTATCTCGAATGGGCCAGGGCCGAGGGTTTCACCTATGTCGATCACGGCATCGGCGACGAGAGCTGGAAGCACGAGAACTGCGACACCCACGTGCCGCTCGGCCGCCTCGTCGCCGTGCGCTCGGCGCGCGGGCAGCGGGCGGCGGCGCGCGCCGCGCTGGTGGCGCGATTGCGCAACACGGCGCTCTATGCGCGGCTCAGGCCCTACAAGTGGATCGTCAAGCGCGCCATCGAGAAGCGGCTGAAGTGGGCGGCCTGAGCCGCCCCTTCGTTCACGGCAGGCGCAGCTTGCGCCGGCTCACGCCGCTCGATTTCGTGGTCAGCAGCACCCAGACGGCGTGCGGGCTGGTGACGAAGTGGCGCCAGAACAGCCGGCGCGGCTCCTGCCACACGCGATAGGCCCACTCCATGCTCGTCGCCTGCATCCAGGCCGGCGCGCGCTTGGCCGAGCCGGAGAGGAAATTGAACAGGCCGCCGCTGGTCTTCACCACGCCGACATCCGCCAGCAGGTGCTTGTAGGTGTCGTAGAAGCGCTGCTCGTAGGGCACGCCCAGCGCCAGCCACAGAATATCGGGCTTCAGTGCGTTGATCTCCTTCAGTCGTTCGGGCCACTCCGCCGCGCTGTGGTAACCGTGCAGGCGGCCCGCCACCTGCAGATGCGGGTAGAGGCGCTGCATGTTGGTGACCGCCCTGGCGTTCTCCTCCTCGGTGGCGCCGAGGAAGAACATCGTCACCGGCCGCGTCTTGGACAGGCGCGCGATGTCGTGCACGAGGTCGGTGGTCGCCACGCGCTCCTTGAAGCTGGTGCGGGCGACGAAGGGCGCCGCGAAGCGCACCGGCTGGCCGTCGGCGTTGATCACGTCGGCCGTGCGCATCAACGCCTTGAACTCGGGGTCGAGCGCCGACAGCGAGGAGACATGGCCGTTGGCGCTGGTGGTGAACCAGGGGCGGTCGCCGCGGCGATAGGTGGTGGCGAGGTCGATCAGCAGATGCGCCGTCTCCTCGCGCGTCAGCCGCGCGATCGGCAGCCCGGCGATCTCGACGGTCTCGAACTCCAGCGGGCCGAGCCGCGCGTCGCGGCGGGGGGTGAAGGTCATCGTCTCGTCGTAGGCCGTCATTGTCACGCTTGATGCTCCAGATACTTCGCCGCCAGCGCGCTGGTGCGGGCGATGTTGGTGCGGCTCGAGGCCCCGAACACCACCGAGCGCACATTGGGCACGCCGGCGATCCATTCGATCGCCTCCTCGGCCGGAATGGCCCCCGAGGCGAAGACCGACATCGCCATCACCTCGGCGTCGGAATTGCGCAGCGCGTCGAGATAGCCCTCGATACCGCCGCTCATGCGGAAGCCGGCCTTGTTGATGTTGGCGCAGACCACGGGCCGCTGCACGCCGGCCTTCTCAAGCGCCGGCAGTAGCCGCGTCAGGTTCATGGTGATGAAGCCGGGCTCGGCGTCGTAGCGTTCGCGCACATGGTCGGCGAAGGCGCGCAGCAGCGGCGTCGCGTTGAGGCCGAGCAGCAGATCGACCACGACGTTCTGCAGGAAGATCACCGGCGTATCGAGGCCCTTGAACATCTTCATCTCGGCATCGACCAGGAGCTTTGCCATGCCGCCGATATCCTTGGTCGCGACCGAGGCGACGCCGCGCAGCATGGTGCCGAGCAGGTTGTCGTTGGGCAGGAATTTCTGCATGGCGCCCATCATGCCGAGATCGGTGACGGCGTTGGCGTATTTGTGGGCATAGGGCATCGAGGGGTAGAACTTGAAGCCCTCGTAGCGCCCCGGATTGGCGCGCACATGCTCGCAGATCGCGGCGATGCGGTCGTGCGTGGTGCACATGAAGGCGCGGATGCCCTCGGCATAGGCGGCGTCGAGCACCTCGATGATCGCCTCGTTCGTCGAAAAGCGGATGAGCTGCTCGCGCGCCTTGGCCTCGCTCGCATGGTTCACGCCGAAGAACTGGTTGTCGCCGAAGACCAGCGGGTCGAGGACGCGCGGCTGGCGCAGCTCGGATTTGCGGAAGGGGGCGTTCATGCTGCGTCCTTGACGATCATTTCGATGGCGCGGTCGGTTTCGGCCGCGCTGCGGAAGGAGGAACGGTTGGCGCTGCCGCTGCTGGCGACGGTGTCGATGAAATGGTCGAGCTGGGCGGAGTATTCCTCGCCGCGCAGATAATAATCGACCATCGGCGTGAGCTGAGTGGTGTCGCGCAGCGACCAGCCGGCGTCATAGCCTTCGAGCCCCGGCACGGGCTTGCGCAGGAACAGGCGCAGCTCCTGGCGGTCGGCGAACAGAGTGCCGTTCTCGCCCCACAGCGTGACGCTGGTCGTCATCTTGCGCTGCGACTCGTCCGACCAGTTGACCGAGAGGTGGGCGCTCGGCCCGTTGGCGAAGTGCAGGGTCGAATAGACCTCGTCATCGGCATCGGCGGAAAAGATGCTGCGCCGCATGGAGCCGGAGACGCCGCTCGGCGCGCCGAAATACCAGGTCAGCAGGTTCAGCGGATGCGCGGCGTAGTCGTAGAGGCAGCCGCCGCCCTGGGTAGCGCGCGAGCGCCAGGTCGAGCCCTTCTGCTTGAGCACGACGGGCCCGTAGGCCTCGGCGCGGGCATGGGTCACGCGGCCGAGCGCGCCGGCGTCGAGCAGGCGCTTCACTTCGGCGAAGGTGCCGACGAACCGGTTATGATAGCCGACCTGGTTGACCAGCCCGTGCTCATCGGCCAGGGCGCTCAGCGCCTCGGCTTCGCGCCAGCCCAGCATGAAGGGCTTCTCGCAGAATACGGCGATGCCGCGTTCCAGCGCGGCGCGCACCATCGGCTCGTGCAGGGCCGGGGGCGTCGCGATGAGCACGGCATCGACGAGGCCGCTTTCTAGCATCTGCTCGTATTTCTTGAACTTCTTCGCCTCGGTGTAGCCGGCGAGCACGTCGAGCACGAGGCCGTTCTCGTCGCATAGGGCCGTCACCTGCGCGTTGCGGTTCGCTCCCAGAATGGCGAGGTGGGAAATTCCCATCTTGCCCAGTCCGACGACGCCAATCCTGACCATCATGGCCTCCATCAAAATACGTTCTTGTGCGTTTTCACCGAGAACACGGTCAGAACGATGATCCACAAATCGAGCAGGATCGACCAGTTGTCGATGTAGTGAAGGTCGTGCAGCGTGCGCCCCTCGACGGCCTCGAAGGTGTCGGTTTCGCCGCGGAAGCCGTTGACCTGGGCCCAGCCGGTAATGCCCGGCTTGATGCGCTGGCGGTGGGCGTAGGTGGCGAGCAACTTGCCGAGCTGGTCGTCGTGCGAGATGGCGTGCGGGCGCGGGCCGACGATGCTCATCTGGCCCATCAGCACGTTGACCAGTTGCGGCAGCTCGTCGATGGAGGTGGCGCGGATGAAGCGGCCGATGCGGGTGATGCGGGCGTCGCCGCGCTGCGCCTGCTGCATGAGGTGGCCGCTTTCCATGACGCGCATGGAGCGGAACTTCCAGATCATGAAGCTGTCGCCGTTGAAGCCGCGCCGCGCCTGGCGGTAGATCACCGGGCCGGGGCTGTCGAGGCGGATCAGCGCGGCGACGACGACGAACAGCGGCATCAGCAGCGTGAGGCCGATGCCGGCCAGCACGATGTCCATGACGCGCTTGACGAAGACGGCGAAGTCGCTCAGCGGCTTCCTGATGAAGCGCAGCGCGTTGTTGGCGCCGATCGGCACCACGTCGAGGAATTTGAGCGTGCGGTTGTTGGTGGCCGGCGCGTAGACGACGTTGAGCGCGAAGCGCTTCATCTCGGAGACGATGGCCTCGATGGCGTCGAGGTCGTCGAGGCGGGCGACGATCACCATCGAATCCGTTTGGAGCCGCAGGCTGTGGCGGGCGAAATCGGCGAGGCGCGCCAGATCCACCGTGCCGTCCTTGGCCGTCGCCTCCTCGAGATAGAAGGTGTCGGTCACGTGGTGGCCCTGCTTCCACAGGTCGCCGTTGAGCAGGAAGTTCATCACGTCGAGGCGCTGGCCGAGCACGGCGACGCGCTGGTAGTGCAGTTCGCCCTTGTGGATGCGGTCGGCGAGCCGCGACTGGCCGTAGCTGCGCAGCGCCAGCACCAGCGGGATGCCGGCGATATAGGCGCTGGTCAGCGAGACGCGCGACAGATCGCCGATGGAGCCGAGCAGGAACGCCGTCAGCAGGGTGAGCGCGATGGCGGCCGTCCAGCCGTAGAAGCTGTCGGGCAGGGTCGAGCGTGGCCGCTCGCCGCCGTCGAGGAAGCGCGAGGTGGCGACGGTGGAAAAGCCGCCATAGAGCAGCGCGGCGAGGCCGGCGAAGACGAGGTAGAGCGGCCAATCAACGCCGCCGAAGGGCAGGCGCAGCACCGCGAGATGGTAGATGAGGGCCGAGCCGAGGACGAGCGCCGCCGCCGCCGCGCCTTCCACCGAGGCGAAGAGGAGGCTGAGCGCGGTGCGGCCGATGACCGGCACCCGGCCAAGGCCGCCGCCGGCATAGTCGCTCGCCTTGAACTCGGCATCGGCGGTGGACATCAGCCTTTTCCGATCTCGGGGACGGGGGCGACGAGCATGGGGGCGGCGTGCAGGAACCGCGTGGTGCGCCGCTTGGTGGCGATGTCGCGCCAGACCTGCTGCACCTGCTCGACCGAAAGGCCGGCGGCCGCGGCGACCTCGGCCACCGGCGCGCCGGTGTTGAGGCCACAAAGGCACAGATCCATCTTGTCGTAGGGCAGGGCGAAGTAAAACTCCTCCTGGCTCTGCGGCAGCGAATAGGTGTCGGTGGTCGGCGGCCGGCGGCGGATCTCCTCGGGCACGCCGAGATATTCGGCGAGCTGGTAGACCTGCGACTTGTAGAGATGGGCGATGGGCTTCACGTCGGCGGCGCCGTCGCCGTTCTTGACGAAGAAGCCCTGGTCGTATTCGAGCCGGTTGGGCGTGCCGAGCACGGCGAAGTTCAGCCGATCGGCGTGCGAATATTCCAGCAGCTTGCGGGTGCGCTGCTTCATGTTGGTGGCGGCGACGACGGCGAGATAGACCTCGACCGGCATGCGGTGCGTGCTGGTGGCGCCGGCCGGATCGCGCACGACGAGCGAGGAGAGGTTGTAGCCGCGGCCGCCATCGGACTGGCCGATCACCACCTTGCAGGCCCAGCCGGCGCCGTAGCCCGGCACGATGGTGCGGATGGCGGCGTCGCGGCGGGCGTAGCAGCCCAGGGCTTCGAGCGGCCTGCCGATATCCTCGACGAGCCAGTCGACGCCGAAGCGCTGGGCCACGAGCTGGCCGAGCTCCAGGCTCTCGGGATCGGAATCGTATTCGGGCATCAGCAGCACCTGCACGTGGCGCTTCTCCACCGCCTCGGTGGCGACAGCCAGCGACACGGCGGAATCGACGCCGCCCGACAGGCCGAGCACCAGCCCCCATTTGTGCAGATGGCGCAACTGGCCGCGCAGGGCGGTCACGATCCGTTGCAGCTCGGCTGCCGGATCGATCAGGAGACTGTCGGCCGAAAACGGCGTGGGGATATGCAGCATCAGCTCAGCTCCAGGGATTCCGCGGCAAGTCGCCGGCTGACCTTGCCCGTGTCGGTCTTGGGCAGCGAGGTGCGGAACTCGATCGATTTGGGGACCATGAAGTCCTCGAGGGACCGCGCGCAGTGGCGGATGATCTCGGCTTCGGTCAGCGCCGTATCGGCGCGCACGACGATGGCCTTGACGGCTTGGCCCAGCACCGGGTCCGGCACGCCCACCACCACCGCCTCGGCGATGCCGGGATGGGCGTGGAGCGCGGCTTCGACTTCCTTGGGCGCGACCTTCTCGCCGCGCGTCTTGATGATGTCGTCCTTGCGGCCGACGAAATAGAGGAAACCCTCGGCGTCGGCGTAGAACAGGTCGCCGGTGAACAGCACCTTCTCCCACGCATGGCGGCCGGGGCGCAGGCGCTCGGCGGTGGCGGCGGGGTTTTCCCAATAGCCCTGCATCACATGCGGGCCGCGGATCACCAGCTCGCCGATGACGCCGGGCGCGACCGGCGTGCCGTCATCGGCCGCCACATAGGCCTCGGTGTTGGGGATGGCGATGCCGACCGAGCCGGCGCGGCGGTCGAGCTCGGCCGGCGGCAGCCAGGTGCAGCGCTTGCATTCGGTCAGCCCGTACATCGAATAGAGGCGGGCGCCGGGGAACAGGGCGCGCAAACGGTGGATATGCTCCTCGGGCAGCGCCGCCGCCGTGTTGGTGATGTAGCACAGGTCGGGCAGGGCGCCGGGCACCAGGTCGCGCATCTGCAGGATCATGGCGGCCATGGTCGGCACCAGCGGGAAGCCGGTGACCTTCTCGCGCCGCATGGTCTCGAAGATGGCGGCGGGGAAGGCGAAGCTCTTTTCAAGCACCAGCGTGGCGCCGAGGCGCACTGCCATCAGCAACTGGTAGAGCCCATAGTCGAAGGCGAGCGGCGCGACGTTGAGGATGATATCGTCCGGCGTGTTCTCGAGATAGGTGGTGATCGAGGCCGACGCCGCGTCGATATTGCGGTGCGTCATCATCACGCCCTTGGGCCGGCCGGTGGAGCCCGAGGTGTAGATGAGCATGGCGAGGTCGCTGTCGATGCCGCCATGCGGCGCGACGGGGGCGGTCTCGGCCAGCGCCGCGTCCCATTCCGGCGTACCGGCAACGAGCAGGGCGATGTCCGTGCCCGCGATGGCCTCGGTGGCGGTGGCGGCGAGCTTTTTCTGCGTCAGGATGGCGCGCGGCCGGCAATTGCCGACGATGTAGGCGAGCTTGTCGGCCTTGGTCGAGGCGTTGATGGGCGAGAAGGTGGCGCCGGCCGCAAGCACGGCGAAGATGGCCAGCGCCGCCTCGGCGGCATTGTCCATGAACACCAGCACGCGGTCGTCGCGGGCGACGCCGAGGCGCTGCAGCGCTGCGGCGAGCGCGCCACTCTGCGCGGCAAGGTCCGCATAGCTCAGCCGCGTCGGCCCGGCGACCAGGGCGGTCTTGTCCGGGACACGGGCGGCGCTGGCGTTCAGGAAATCCTCGACGCGCATGACAGTGGTCCTCAGGCGGCCTGCGACAGGCCGATGCGCGCGCCGACGAAGGCGGCGATGCGGCCGATGGAGTCGAAATTGGCGGGCACGATGTCGGCGTCCTTTATGATGATGGCCCAGTTCTCCTCGACGAAGGCGACGAGCTCGAGGATGCCGGTCGAATCCACGAGGTCGGCCTCGATCAGCGATACGTCGTCGCCGAGGTCCTGGCTGGTGTCGCCGAACAGGAAGTTCTCGACGATGAAGGCGCGGATCGCGTCGGAGATGGCTTGTGTCGTGGTCATGGCACTGTCCTTTCAGGCCGCATTTTCGTTGATGGAGGAGGTCGCCGCCGTGAAGTGGCGGTGCCAGAGCTGGGTCGACAGGATGCCGACGAAGGCGGTGTTGTCGCGGAAGCCCGTCATGGCGCCGGTGCGCGCCTTGGCGAGCAGCTTGTCCACGGCGCGCGGGTTGAACAGGCCCGTGCGCAGCCGCAGCGCCGCTTCGACATAGGCGGCATCGCGGAAGCTCGCGCTCTCGGGCGCGCGATACGGCTGCTTGGGCCGCCGGGCGATGGTGTCGGGTACGAGGTCGCGCGCGGCGCGCTTGAGGATATGCTTCTCGTCGAGGCCGCGCAGCTTCATGCCGGTGGGGATGCGCGCGGCGAATTCGACGAGGCGATGGTCGAGGAAGGGGAAGCGCCCCTCGACGGCGTTGGCCATCGACATGCGGTCGCCCTGGCTGGCGAGGATGTAGCCGGGCAAGAGGAGGCTCGCTTCGAGATATTGCGCCTGGTGCAGCGGATGCCAGCGGCCGAAGCGCGCGGGCAGGCGCGACACCAGCTCGGCCGCCGGATCGTAGCCCTTGAGCGCGCCGCGCAGCTCCTCGGAATAGAACAGCTTGGCCTGCGCCGTGGCGCGCAGGCGCGGGCGATGCGAGAACAGCGGATCGTCGGCGGCATCGGCGCCGACGCCGAAGAAGGCGGCGAGGTACTCGGCCGACTGCGCCTGCACGTTCGGCAGATAGGGATAGAGCCGGCGGAAGAGATGCGGGCGCAGGCGCGAGCCGGGGTCGCGCGCCACGAACCGGCGCACGCGCGCCTCGCGGAAGATGTCGTAGCCGGCGAAGATCTCGTCCGAGCCTTCGCCGGTCAGCACCACCTTGTAGCCCGCGTTGCGCACATGGGCGCTGAGCCGGTGCAGCGGCGCCGGGGCGGTGCGCAGGATGGGGCGCTCGGTGGCGCGGATCACCGCGGGGAACAGCCGCGCGATGTCGTCTCCGCTGGTCGAAACGGCGGTGTGCTCGGTGCCGAGCGCGCGCACCATCTCGGCCTGATAGGCGCTCTCGTCATGCTCGGCGCTGTCGAAAGTCACCGAGAAGGTGCGCAGGCGGCTGCCGGCGTGGCGCACGGCCAGCGCGCTCACCAGCGAGGAGTCGATCCCGCCGGAGAGATAGGCGCCCACCGGCACGTCGGCGCGCAGGCGAATGCGCGTGGCATCGTCGAGCAGCGCCAGCAGCTCGTCGGCCACCTCGTCCTCGCGGCGCGCATCGGCCTCGCCCATGTCGGGGAAGTCGAGGCTCCACCAGGCGCGGGTCGTCATGGTGCCATTGTCGAGCGTCAGCACATGGCCGGGCGGCAGCTCGAAAATGCCCTTGAACGCGGTGCGCGGCGCGATCGGCGCCCACAGCGTGAAGATCTGGTCGAGCGCCTCGAGGTCCATCGCCGCCTCGATGCCGGGAAAGTGCAGCAGCGCCTTGACCTCGGAGGCAAAGACCAGCGTGTCCCTGTGCCAGGCGTAAAACAGCGGCCGCACGCCCATGCGGTCGCGGGCGAGCGTCAGCCGGCGTCGGGCCGTGTCGTAGAGCGCGAAGGCGAAGTCGCCATTGAGCTTGTCGAGCGCCGCCTCGCCGTCGCGGGCGAAGAGGCGCAGCAGCACCTCGGTGTCCGAGCCGGTGCGGAAGCGTTCGCCGCGCGCGATGAGGTCGTCGCGCAGCTCGACATAATTGAAGATCTCGCCGTTGAAGCTCACGACGAAGCGGCCGTCCTCGCTCAGCATGGGCTGCTGGCCGTCGGCGAGGCCGACGATGGCGAGGCGGCGATGGCCGAGGCCGAGCTCGCCGGCGACGTGGATGCCCATCTCGTCGGGCCCGCGATGCGCGACGGCGTCGGTCATGGCGCGCAGCACCTGCTCGGCGCGAGAGGGGGCCAGATCGGGCCCGAAATAACCAGCAATGCCGCACATGAAACGATGATCCAGATACACCGGAGCGAGATGTATGTCTTAACGCCTCGGCGCGGCTCCGCCACCTTACAAACGCGGCAATGGGCTGAAAACACTGGCCTTTTGGCCGGTAAGCTTAAGCGGTATGGTTAAAGCGGACGGTTTTATTAAAATTGCGCTCTAGCGTCAGTCGAAACTGTCGCCGTTGAGGCGCATCCAGTTCTCGCCGGCGAGCCCGGTGAAGAAGGTGCTGCCGGCCGCGAAGTGCCGCAGCACCTCGGAGTCGCGCGACTGGATGATGGTCGCCAGCTCGGGCACCAGCACGGCGCGGCGCTCCATCAGCGCTGGCAGCAGCGTCGGTTGCGCGCGGCCCCTTATGGCGACGGCGCCCTGGCCGAGCGCATGGGCGATGGCGCGGTCGATGACGACGCCTTCGCGGCCCGGTGCGGCGAGGATCTGCAGCACATGGGCGATCTGGCCCCGGCGCAGGTGATAGAGGAACAGGCCTATGGGCTGGCCGCCCGGCGCCAGCACGGCGCGCGCGACGAAGGTGCCGAGCGTGCGCTTCTGCGCCGCGTCGGTGAGCAGGAAGGCCAGCTCGTCGCGGCTCCAGTCCGGGCGCAGCTTATAGCTGGCGAGGAAATGCGGGATGAGGTCGAGCAGCTCCGCCATGTCGGCGTCGCGGTCGCTGAAGCGCGCGGCCTGCCGCGAGCGCTGCGGCACCGACCAGCGGGCCTCGTCGTCGGCGGCGGCACGGCGCAGCAGGGCGTTGTCGATGGGGGCAGCCAGCGGCGCGGCGAGTTTCGCCGGGCGGAAGCGCGCGGCGGCACTGGCCACGGCGAAGCCGGCAGGGCGCAGGACGCGCAGCCAGTCGAGGCTGTAGTCGCGCACCACCTCGGCGCGCAGTGCGCGGAGGAGGCCGGTCGAGACGGCGTTGGCCCGGTCGCTCAGCACCGCGTCCTGCGGGCCGGCGTGGATGTGCCGCAGCAGCCGCACGGCGATGGTCGGGTCGCCGGCGCGGTCGTCGGCGGCGAGCGACGAGCTGAAGCCGGCGCGGAGGGGCCGTCCGTCGATGACGAGGCGCTGGGCGATGAGGCCGGCGAAGCCGACGATCGTGCCTTTGCCGTCGAGCGCCACGCGCGCGGCAACGTCGGGGTCGTACCAGGGCGCGTCGAGATAGACCCGGCGCAGATAGGCCACCATGCCGGGCGACGGCGGCGCGTCGCGCCCCTGGAAGGCCCTGAGCAGCAGGCGCGCCACGGCGGGCGCGTCCTCGGCGGCGAAATTGCGGATGGCGCCATCGGTCGCGGCGGCGGCAGGCGGGGCGTCGAGCGTCATGGTCATGGCCGGCGATGATAGCGGCGCCGCTGCTGCGGCTGCGGCATTAATCGCGCGGATGCTTAATGCGCCGCCCTTTGGCGCGCTGCGCCAGCGCCCAGCCGGCGGCCAGCCCGATGCCGCCGCCCACGAGCTTCACCGCGAGGTCGAGCAGGCGGCCATGCCGTGACGGTGCCGCGAGCTGCAACAGCTCGAGCAGCGCCGTGGCGCCGAGGACGAGCAGGGCGACGAGCCCGATATGGCGCGGATAGGCGCAGGCGAAGACGAAGCCGACCAGCGCCACCGCACCGGCGCGTTCGAGCTGGGTCGGCAGCGGCGAGGCGGGGCGCAGCCCGATGGGCGCCAGCGTCACGAAGATCAGCCCGGCGAGCAGCAGCCAGGCGAGGGCGCGCAGCGCCGTGCTCCACGTCATGAGGCCTGCCGCAGCGGCTCGGCTTCGGGGGCGGCGACGATTTCGGGATCGGCGTCGGCCTGCCAGGCGGCGAGGTCGGCGGCGGCGCGGGCCCGGCGCCGAGGGTGGCGCGCCATGAGGATCTGGAGCAGCAGCGCCGCGAGCCCGGCGAGGGCGGCGAGCGCGAGATTGGCCGGGGCCAGCGGCTCGGCCCGCGGCAGCGCGGCCGGCGTTGCCGCCGGGATATCGAAATAGGCATCGACCAGCGCGTCGAGCTCGGCGCGGTCGGCGGCCGCCTTGGCGGCGAGCGCCGTCGTGTCCACCGGCGCGGCGGCGGCCGGCTCCTGCCCCTCGAGCAGCGCTATCTGTGCGTCGTCGAGCCGCGCCTCGGCCTCCAGCGCCGCGGCGATGTTCGCCGCCTCCGCGCGAATCTGGCCGGCGAGGGCGTCGCGCTGCGCCAGCAGCGCCCGCATCGTCGGATGGGTGGGGCGCAGGCGGGCGCCGGTCTCGGCAAGCTCGCCTTCGAGCGCCGTCTGGCGCGCCAGCAGCTGGCCGATCACCACGCTGTCGCGGATGCCGGCCAGCGACGCCACCGACAAGCCGCCCTTGAGTGCGGCGCGGATGGCGTCGGCGTGGCGCCGGGCGAGGTCGCGCCGCTCGGTCGCGGCGGCGATCTGCGCCTCATAGGAGGTGCCGGCGGCGGTTGGCTGGCGGCGCGCGGCGTCGAGGGCCGCTTCGGTGTCGCGCAGCGACAGGCGCAGCGCCTCGATGCGGCCGGCCAGCGCCCCGACGGAGGGTGGTGCGGCGACCTCCGTGGGCGCCGGCGCGCCGAACGGCCCGGACAGCGCGAGCGCGCCGAAGACCGCCACCGCGACGCCAGCCGCGAGCAGCGTTCCGCGCACGACACCGCCGATCGCACCACGCAGGGACATGCCGTCACTATCGCCGCGTCAGCGTAAGCATTCGGTTAAGCCGCTCGCAATCCGGCGCTGCCTTCAGCGGATATTAACCATGCGGGGCGACACTGGCGCTCGTTGTGGCGTTTGCGTCCGAGTGTGTCATGCGTTTGCCGGTCCTGCTGATTCCGCTGCTGTGCGCCGTGCTCGGCGGCTGCGCGGTGAACAAGCCAGCGAGCTACGCCGTGGAGGCGCTGCCGCCGGCCTATACGCTCGACACCGGCGACGTGGTGCGCATCACCGTCTATGGCGACGACACCCTCACCAACACCTACACCGTCACCGACAAGGGCACCGTGGCGTTCCCGCTCGCCGGGCAGGTGGCGGTGCGCGGCCAGACCATCGTCACCGCCGAGCGGCTCATCACCGAGCTTTTGGCCAATGGCTACATGATCAGCCCCAAGGTGTCGGTGGAGGTCGCGACCTATCGGCCCTTCTTCATCGAAGGCGCCGTCGGCAAGGCCGGGCAATATCCTTACGTCTACGGCATGACCGCGAGGGCGGCCATCGCCACCGGCGGCGGCTTCGCCGAGTTCGCCGACCGCAACCGCGTCACTGTCTATCGCCGCGCCGGCAAGGCGATGACGAAGCTCGTCATCGGGCTCGATGCGCCGATCCGGCCGGGCGACACGCTGGTTGTCGGCGAGCGCTGGCTGTAGCGCCATCCAGTCAAATCGTTGGAGTGTTCCGCTGTTTGCATGAGCGGAAGGCATGGACGCCCATGCCTGTCGCGCAAATATCAGACACGCGTTGAAACGTCACAATTGCTGGCCTAGCATGTCGGCGACTCGGGGGCTTCGGCGCCCGCTTCCAGTCCGGGTGGTCGCCGGTCCCTCAGTCTTATCGGGCGTTTCTCGTGTCCACCGAACGGGTCGGCGCCAAGCGGCGCGACAGTGCGTTTTCCCATGTCGCCAAGACGGGCTGGGGAAAGGGCGTCGGCACGCTGTGGCGGATCACGCACCTCAACCTGCGTCATCCCTGGCAGGTCGTCATCGCCATCGTCGCCGCCTTCCTCGCGGCCGGCATGCAGCTCACCATTCCGCGCCTGCTCGGCCAGGCGGTGGATCAGGCGCAGGGGCTTGGCACGGCCGGCACCGCCGCCACCGAGGCGCTGTGGACCACGGCGATGCTGCTGCTCGCGGTCTCCATCGCGCGCGGCATCTTCACGCTTTTGCAGAACTACTTCGCCGAGAGCGTCGGCCATTATGCCGGCTACGAGCTGCGCCTCGCCACCTATGAAAAGCTGCAGCAGCTCAGCTTTTCCTTCCACGACCGCGTGCATTCGGGCGATCTCATAACGCTCGGCATCCTCGACATCGACGGCGTGCGGATGTTCTTTTCCACCGCGACGGTGCGCTTCTTCCTGCTCGCGGTGCTGATCGGCGTCGGCGCCTATCTGCTCATCTCCACCGACTGGCTGCTGGGCCTTCTGAGCCTCAGCTTCGTGCCGTTCGTCGCCTGGCGCTCGTCCAAGGTGCATCTCAAGCTGCGCGCCACCTGGCTCGAATTGCAGGAGCGCCTGTCGGTGATGTCGCGGGTGATGGACGAGAATCTCGGCGGCATCCGCGTCGTCCGCGCCTTTTCGGCGCAGGACCACGAGATGGCCAAGTTCGACGAGGCGTCGGCGCACGCTCAGGCGCTGGCGCATGAGCGCGTCAAGCTGCGCGTCTCAAGCACCTCGCAGATGAATTTCTCGTTCTTCTTCGCGATGGGGCTAGTGCTGCTGGTGGGCGGGCACAAGGTCGTCGCCGGCGAGATCACCGTCGGCATGCTGGCGCAGTTCCTCACCTTCATGACCATCCTGCAGATGCCGGTGCGCCAGCTTGGCCTTCTGGTCAACGCCATCGCCCGCGGTGCCACCTGCGGCACACGCCTGTTCGATCTGCTCGACCTCGAGCTCGCGGTGCGCGACAAGCCCAATGCGCCGGCCCTCGTCGTCACCGACGGCACGCTGGCGTTCGACCGCGTGAGCTTCCGCTATCCCGGCACCACGCGCGACGTGCTGCGCGACGTCAGCTTCACGGCGCGGCGCGGCGAGACGGTGGCGCTGGTCGGCCCGCCGGGCAGCGGCAAGTCGAGCCTCGTCCACCTCATTCCGCGCTACTACGATGTGGGCAGCGGCGCCATCACCATCGACGGGCAGAACGTCGCCGAGGTGACGCTCGATTCCCTGCGCCGGCAGGTGGCGGTGGTGCAGCAGGATTCGTTCCTGTTCACGACCACCATCGAGAACAACATCGCCTACGGCAATCCGTGGGCGAACGAGCGGCGCATCGAGCGCGCGGCGGAATCGGCGCAGCTCCACAACTACGTCGTCGGCCTGCCAGCTGGCTACGACACCATCGTGGGCGAACGCGGCGTATCGCTGTCGGGCGGCCAGCGCCAGCGCCTCACCATCGCGCGCAGCCTGGTCCTGCGCCCGGCGGTGATGGTGTTCGACGATTCCACCGCCGCCATCGACGCGGCCACCGAGCAGCGCATCCGGCTCGCCATGCGCCGCTATGCGCAGGAGCGCGTCACCATCATCATCTCGCACCGGCTGAGCTCGCTGATGCATGCCGACCAGATCCTGTTCATCGAGGACGGCCAGATCGTCGAGCGCGGCACGCATGACGAGCTGCTGGCGCAGAACGGGCGCTACCGGGCGCTCTACGATTTGCAGGTGCGGCCCGAGACCGACATGACGCTGATGGCGGGAGAGTGAGATGAGTGTCGCCGACAATCCCGACATGGCCGACGACGACCGCAGCCGCCGCCCGCTCAAGGCGGTGGTCGGCTCGCACCGCGAGGAGGAGGAGGTCTTCGGCAAGGCCTACGATCCGCGCATCATCAGGCGCATCTGGGCGTTCGTGCATCCCTATCGACGGCAAATCTATCTCAGCATCGCGGCGGTGCTGGTATTCACGCTGACCCAGCTCGCCATTCCGCTGATCATCCGCTTCGCCATCGACAACGGCATGGCGTCCGGCGCCGACGGCTCCGTCCTCGCCCTGTGCGCCGGCGCCTTCCTCGCGGTGATCCTCGTCAATTTCGGCGCCAGCTATCTGCAGGAGGTCGTCGTCGGCCGCGTCGCCGAGAACGTGCTATTCGACATGCGGCGCGCCATGATGCAGCGGCTGCAACAGGTGGCGCTGGGCTGGATGGACAAGACCGAGGTGGGCCGGCTGATGTCGCGCCTGCAAGGCGACGTCAACTCCATGCAGGAATTCCTCGAGACCTCGGTGATGTCGGTGGGCGACATCGTGCTGTTGTTCGGCATCGTCGCGGTACTGCTCTATCTCGATGCGGGGCTGGGGCTGCTCACCCTCGCCACCATGCCGACGCTGCTGGTCATCCGCTTCTTCTGGCTGCCGCCGGCCAAGCGCAGCTTCATGGCGGCGCACGAGACCAACTCCATCGCCAATGGCGCGCTGGCCGAGGGCATCAACGGCGTGCGCACGGTGCAGAGCCTCAACCGGCAGCGCGTCAATTTCGATCTCTACGAGGAGAAGGCCTACAAGAACCTCACCACCCATCTCACCGCCGCCAGATTCGCGCAGGTGACGGTGCCGATCGTCGATACGCTCACCGGCATCTCGATGGCGACGGTGATCGTGGTCGGCGGCCAGATGGTGCTGGCGCGCAGCGTCGATGTCGGCGTCATGGTGGCCTTCCTCTTTTATATCCAGCGCTTCTTCGACCCCATCCGCTCGCTCACCATGCAGTATTCCGTGCTGCAACGCGCCATGGCCTCGGGCCAGCGCATCGCCGAAGTGCTCGACGTGCCGGTGGACATCAAGGACAAGCCCGACGCCAGGCCGCTGCCGCGCGACATGGACGGCTCGGTCGAGTTCCGCCACGTGACCTTCGGCTACCGGCCGGGCCAGCCGGTGCTCAAGGACATCTCGTTTAAGGTCGAGCCGGGCGAGACGGTGGCGCTGGTCGGCCCGACCGGCTCGGGCAAGACCTCGTCGATGGCGCTGATCCACCGCTTCTACGACGTGTGGGAAGGCCAGGTGCTGGTCGGCGGCGAGGACGTGCGCGACGTGACGCAGGCGTCGCTGGGCGAGGGCATCGCCATGGTGCTGCAGGAGCCGTTCCTGTTCACCGGCACGGTACTCGACAATATCCGCTACAACAAGACGGGCGCCACGCTCGACGAGGTGCAGCGCGCGGCGCAGGCGGTGGGTGCGCACGAGTTCATCATGCAGTTGCCCGAGGGTTACGACACGCAGCTCGAGCAGCGCGGCGGCAACCTGTCGCTCGGCCAGCGCCAGCTCCTGAGCTTCGCGCGGGCGCTGGTGGCCGACGCGCGCATCCTCGTCCTCGACGAGGCGACGGCCTCCATCGACAGCTATACCGAGCTCCAGATCCAGAAGGCGCTGGCGGTGCTGCTCAAGGGGCGCACCGGCCTCGTTATCGCGCACCGGCTGGCCACCATCCGCAACGCCGACCGCATCCTGGTATTGCAGAACGGCGTTCTTATCGAGAGCGGCAACCACGACGAGCTGATGCAGCTCGGCGGGCTCTATGCCAAGCTCTACAACATGAACTATGCCAGCTTCGACGACATCCCGGACGATCTCATCCCGCAGGCCGCCGGCGTGGGCATTGCGACGTAAGGGCTAGAGGCCGAACTCGGCGCGGATGGCGGCGCTCTGCTCGCCGATCAGCGGCGCGGCGCGGCTGGTGCGCGGGCGCCTGCCGTCGATGCGCAGCGGCGCGCGCGTGGTGGTGATCGCCACGTCGTCGCCGCGCGTCACGGTTTGCAGCATGTCGAGCACGCGGAAGCCCTCGCTCGCCATGAGCTCGTCCCAGTCGAGCACGCGCGCGCACCAGATGTCGGCGGGCTCGAGCAGCGCGAGCCAGTGCGCGGTGGTCTCGGTCGCCAGATGGTCGGCAATGACGTGCTTGATGGCGTCGCGGTCGGTGAACCAGCTTTTCGGCTTGTCGCGATACGGGCCCAGCGTCGCGAGGCCGAAGAGGTCGGCCAGCCGGTCGATCGGCGTCATGGCGATGGCGAGGAAGCCGTCGCGCGTCGGGTAGACGCCGTAGGGCGCCGACAGATAGGCGTGGGCCGAGCGGAAGCCGGAGCGCTTCGGCTGGCGGCGGCCGTCGTTGAGATAGGCGGTCAGCACCTCGAACTGGAAATCGACCAGCGCCTCGAGCAGGCTGGTCTCGACATGGCCGCCCGCCCCGGTGATGCCGCGGCGCACGAGGCAGGCGAGGATGCCCTGGCAGGCGGCCGCGCCGGCCAGCATGTCGGCCACGGCGAGCCCGAAGGGCACCGGCCCCTGGCCGTCGTCGCCGTTGAGCCACATGAGGCCCGAGCGCGCCTGCGCCAGGAGGTCCTGGCCGGGGCGCATGACCCACGGGCCCTCGGTGCCGTAGCCGGTGATCGAGGCGTAGACGATGCGCGGGTTGATCGCCTGCACCGCCGCGTAGTCGAGGCCGAGCCGCGCGATGACGCCGGGCCGGAAATTCTGCAGCACCACGTCGGCCTTGCCGAGCAGCGTCTTCAGCGCCGCGAGGTCGGCCGGGTTCTTGAGGTCGAGCGCGAGGCTTTCCTTGGAGCGGTTGATGGCGTGGAAATTGGTGGAGTCGCCGGCCACCTCGGTCTCGGTGAGGTAGAGTCGGCGGCTCAGGTCGCCGCCATCGGGCCGCTCGATCTTGATGACGCGCGCGCCGAGGTCCTGCAGGCGCAGCGAGGCATAGGGGCCGCTGAGGAACTGGCAGAGGTCGATGACGAGCAGTCCCGCCAGCGGGAGGTCGCCGTCCGTCGCCGTCATGGCGCGCCCGGCACGGGCGTCGCCGGCAGGCTGGCGGAGGTGAAGGCGGCCTCGACCAGCGCCATGGTGTGCCAGGCGTCCTCGACGCTGGTCACCAGCCGGTCGTCCTCGCCGGCGGCGTAGCGCTGCAGGTTCGACATGGTGCCGATGAAGGCGTGCGGGAACCAGGTGCCGCTCAGCGGCACGGCGGTCCAGTCCTCGCCCTGCCGCGCCAGCCACAGTTCGTCCGGCTCGCCCGCGGGGTAGTTGAGCAGCACGCCGAGCTTGGCCTCGGCCACGCCGGCGTCGCCCTCGACGCGGAAATCGGCAGCCTGGAAGCGGCGGCCGAAATCGTGGTTGTGGTTGATCGACAGCGTCACGCGCTGGCCCGGCGCGAAGTCGATGAGCATGCTGGTGCGCGTCTGCGCCAGCTCGGTGTTGGGGTGGCCGAGCGTGCGCGCATGGACGCCGGTCGGGTTGCCGAGCAGCGCCCGCAGCGTGTCGAGATAGTGGATCGAATGCACGGCGATCTCGACGCGCGGCATGCCCTTGAGGAAGGGGAACAGGTGCCAGGGCGTGAGGATATTGAGGTGCACCTCGACATCCACCACCCGGCCGAGCCAGCCGCGCGCGATGGCGTCGGCCAAGGCGAGGAACATCGGCGAGAAGCGGAGCTGGAAGTTCACCGCCGCCTTCAGCCCCTTGGTCCGGCACAGCGCGAGGATAGCGGTGGCCTCGGCGAGGTCGCGCCCCATCGGCTTTTGCAGCAGCACGGCGGCGCCGGCCGGCAGGTGCGGCAGCACGTCGAGATGGGCGGCGGGCGGCAGCGGCAGGTCGTAGACGGCGCCGGGCGTGGCGATGGCCGCTTCGAGCGTGTCGAAGGCGGTGAGCCCCCATTTGTCCGCCACCGCGCGGGCCCGCGCCGGATCGATGTCGTAGATCCCCGCCACCGGCAGGCCGGCGAGCTTGTAGGCGGGCAGGTGCGCGTCGGTGACGATGCCGCCGGCGCCGATGATGACGATCGGCTTCGGCGCCGTCGGGCGCGGCCAGCTCTGGCGCAGTTCCGTGACGGGGATCGACATGGCGTCTCCTCGCGGTGTGGACACCGTCATTCTTCTGTGAAGAGTCTTTTCACAAATGGGGAGACGGTACAAGCCTCAGTCGATGTGGAACACCTCTTCCATGTCGGCCCACCAGGTGCCCTCGGCGCGCGTCGCGAGCGGCGCCTGCAGCGGCATGCACACCTTCCACCAGTCCTGCGTCGCCGGGTCGGCGGCCATCGCCGCCATGTCGGCGGCGTAGTCGGTGCCGGTGTACTCGAAATAGGCGAAGAGCAGGTTCTCCGGCTCCTTGAGATAGATCGAGTAGTTGGAGATGTTGGAGCGCTTGATCTGCTCCAGCACCTTCGGCCACACGGCGGCGTGCAGGTGCTTGTATTCGGCGATGGCCTCGGGCTTGAGGCCGATGATGGATCCGTGACGAGACATGGCTATTTCTCCAATCGATAGATGCGTTCGGCGTTGGCATGGAGCAGGCGCGCCTGCTCGTCGGGGCTGGCGCCGGCGATGAGCGCGTGCGTCGCCTCCACCCAGCGCGTCAGGTTGGCGGTCTGCGTGCAGACCGGGTAGTCCGAGCCCCACACCACGCGGTCCCAGCCGAAGCTTTCGATGACGTGCTCGACATAGGGGCGCAGGTCGGCCACCGTCCAGTCGGGTTCCGCATAGGCGACGACGCCCGAAATCTTGGCGTTGACGTTGGGCAGCTCCGCCAGCCGGCTGATGTTGTCGCGCCACGGCGCGAGCCCGCCGCCGGCGATGTCGGGCACGCCGCAATGGTTGAGCACGAAGCTCACCTCGGGGCAGTGCGCGGCGAGGGCGCGGCCGATGGGGAGCTGGTCGGCGCGCACGCACAGGTCGAAGACGAGGCCGTGTGCGGCGAGCCGGCGCAGATTGGCGGCGAACAGCGCGCTCTGGCTCAACTCGTCCGGCACGACATGGAGCACCCGGCGGATGCCCTTGACGCCGGGCAGCGCCGCCAGCCGCTCGAGATGCGCAGCGAAATCCTCGTGCTCGGGCCGTGCCGCGGCGATGGCGCCGCCGATCAGCGGATGCAAATTGTCGAGCACGAAGCGCGTTTCGTCCTCCATCTGCCCGGCCGCGACATCCACCTCCATATGGAGCGCCGTTTCGATGCCGAGCGTGTCGGCCTCGGCGGCATAGGCCTCGATCGGCCATTGCCGGTTGAGCGCCGGCGCGCCGTCGAGCCAGGGATAGGAGAAGCGGTCGAGATAGACGAGGTGCAGGTGGGTATCGACGATGCGCATGTCAGCTCCCGGCAATTGAACGCTGCGAAATATCCTGGCCCGCCTTGACCAGCAGCTCCAGCGCGCTGGCCTTGTCGGGCGCGTCGCGCGTATCGAGGCGGTGGGTATAGGGTGAGGTGAGGGCGGCGATCACCGTGCCGAGCGGCCCGAAGATCGGCACGGAGAGGTTGGTGACGCCGGCCACCTGCTTACTCTCCATCGATTCGTAGCCCAGCTCGCGCACCTTGGCGAGGCGGGCGAGCAGGTGCGGCGACAGCCTGCGGCGCCGCGCGCCGCCGGCGTCGTCGAGCATCAGGGCGCGCTCGTCGTCGTCGGCGAAGGCGAGGAAGACGTGGCCCGAGCCGGTGTTGACGATGTCGATGCGCGAGCCGACGCGGATCGACAGGTTCCAGTAGCCGGGGCCGTCCACCTGCGCCACCGCCACGAGGATGTTGCGGTCGCGGATGACGAGATGCACCGCCTGCTCCGAATCGTGCGCGAAGCGGCGCAGCACCGGCGTCGCCTGGCTGATGAGGCGGCGGATCGGCGGCGTCTGGTGGCTGAGCTCGAACAGCTTCAGCGTCAGCTCGTAGCGGTCGGCGGGGGTGCGGCGCACATAGTCGCGGCGCACCAGCCGGTCGAGCATGCGATAGATTTCGTTGGGCGAGCGGTCGAGCGCCTTGGCGATCTCGGCCTGGCTCAACCCGTCCTCGGTGCCGGCCAGCAGCTCCAGGATATCGAGACCCTTGTCGAGGGCCGGAGCCCTGTATCTGTCGAGCTCTTCCGGCTCGCTCGTTGCCATGAAATGCCTCCCCGGCCGCCCTTCGGGGGGCGGATGCTAGCCGTTGACGTTCGATCGTCAACTGTGCTTACCTACAAATAGACTTTTCATCTATGCACGATCAAGCCCGTTGGGAGGCGCGCGTGCGGAGGGTCTAAGGAGGAGAATCGCATGTCCACGAAACTGACCATGACGCTCTTGGCGTCGTGCGCCGTTGGCCTTCTCGCCTCGCCGGCGATGGCGCAGGACTTCGACTACGGCACGTTCCCCGATTACACGCTGAAGGTGAAGCTGATCGGCGGCACGCAGTACGAAAAGCTCTACACCCGCATCCCGGAGTGGGAGGCGCTGACCGGCGCCAAGGTGGAGATCGTTTCGTCCAAGAACCACTTCGACCTCGACCGCGAGATCAAGCAGGACATCGCGTCGGGCTCGATCACCTGGTGCGTGGGCTCCAACCACACCAGCTTCGCGCCGCAATATGGCGACCTCTATGTCGATCTCAGGGACTTCATCCCGCAGTCCGAGCTCGACAAGTACGTGCCGGGCACGCTGGCCTCGGCCGTGGTGGACGGCCGTCTCGTGCAGTTGCCGCGCGTCACCGACGTGTCCAACCTCTACTATCGCAAGGACCTCTACGAGGACCCGGCGAAGCAGGCGGCCTACAAGGAGAAGTTCGGCGTCGATCTCGCGCCGCCCACGACCTTCGACGAGTTCAAGCAGCAGGTCATCTTCCTCGCCGATCCGCCGAACCTCTACGGCACGGCCTTCGCCGGCAAGGACGAAGGCATGTCGGGCCGCTTCATGGAGATCCTGCGCGCCAATGGCGGCGACATCTTCGACGAGAACTGGAAGCCGATCTTCAACTCGCCGGCCGGCGTCGCCGCGGCCCAGTGGTTCAAGGACATCTACCAGGCCGGCGCGGTGCCGTCCGGCACCGTCAACTACACCTGGGACGACATCGGCGCGGCCTTCGCGGCGGGGCAGCTGGCGCTCGATCTCGACTGGCCGGGCTTTGCCGGCTTCTATGCCGACCCGAGCGCTTCGAAGGTCTCGGAGCATCTCGGCTTCGCCGTGGCGCCGATGGGCAGCGCCGGCAAGCGCGGCGCGTGGTCCGGCTCGCACTCCTTCTCGGTTACCGAACAGTGCGACAACAAGCCGGCCGCGGTGTCGTTCGCGGTGTTCCTCACCAATGACGACAGCGAGTTCATGGAAGCCCAGGCCGGCAACCTGCCGACCCGCACCGCGACCTTCGACAAGGTCGAGGCGTGGTTCAAGGACAATGACAAGCAGGCGCTCGCCGACATGTTCGCCGTCTTCAAGCAGGCGCTCGCCGAAGCCCGCACGCCGCCGCTGGTGGCGCAGTGGATCGAGGTGAGCAACGTCATCTGGCCGAACCTCCAGGCCGCCATCGTCGGCCAGAAGGAGGTTCAGCAGGCGCTTGACGATGCCGTCGCCGAGGCGACCGTCATCATGGAAGATGCCGGCATGCTGCAGTAGGCTTTATAGCCCGCATCGGGGCCGTCCGGCGTCACGTCGGGCGGCCCTTTCCCTCCAGTGTCCCGTCAGGGCGAGGCAGCAGCAAGGTGACGAGGTTCTTCAAATCGCCGCGGGCGGTGCCCTATCTGCTGCTCCTGCCGTCGATCATCGTGATCCTCGCGGTGGTGCTGGTGCCGCTGCTCGTCTCGCTGTGGACGAGCTTCACCGGCTACAACCTCACCAAGCCGGCGACGCTGTTCCAGTTCGTCGGCCTGCGCAACTACCAGCGCGTGCTCGTCAATCCCGAGTTCTGGTGGGCATTCCTGCGCACCGTGGTGTTCATCACCATCGCGCTCAATCTCGAGCTGGTGCTGGGGCTGGGGCTCGCGCTGCTGGTCAACCGCATCACCTGGGGCCAGCGCACGCTGCGCACCATCATGATGTTCCCCATGATGTTCTCGCCCATCCTCGTCGGCTTCCAGTTCAAATATCTGTTCAACGACGCGGTGGGGCTGGTCAACAACGCGCTGTTCGACCTCGGCATCATCCGCGAGCCGATCGCCTGGCTGGTCGATGGCACGCTCGCCAATTTCTCCATCATCTTCGCCGAGGTGTGGATGTCCACCTCGGTGTTCGCCATCCTGCTGCTGGCCGGCTTGATGGCGCTGCCCAAGGAGCCGATCGAGGCGGCGCGCGTCGATGGCTGCAACGCCTGGCAGGTGTTCCGGCATATCACGCTGCCCTTCCTCATGCCGTTCATCTTCATCGCGCTCACCATCCGCTCGCTCGACGTGGCGCGCGCCTACGACATGGTGCGCATCATGACCAATGGCGGGCCGGCGGGGCGCACCGAGCTGATCTGGACGCTGATGACGCGCGTCGGCTACCAGAACAGCCAGATGGGCATGGCCAATGCCATGGGCTACGTCTCCATCATCCTCTCCGTCGCCTTCACCGTCTTCTACTATCGCCAGTTGACGCGGGCGCGCGCCTTCATGGGAGGCGCGCAATGAGCGCCATGACCATCGAGCGGCCCTGGCAGCGCTGGCTGATCCGGCTCGGCGTCTTCATCGCCATGGTGATCCTCGTCGTCCCCGGCGCCTGGGTGGTGCTGACGGCGTTCCGCCAGAACATCGAGATCCTGGCGCGGCCGGCGGTGTGGATTCCGCAGCAGCTCACGCTCAAGAACTTCGAGGGCATCTTCGGCCTGCTGTCCACGCAGCAGGGCCTGCCGGTGGCGCAGTATTTCGTCAACTCGCTGGTGATCTCGATCACCTCCACCGTCGTCGCCATCGCCGTGGGCATGATGGGCGGCTACGCCTTCGCGCGCTACCGCTTCAAGGGCAAGGGCGCGCTGTTCCTCGGCTTCATGCTGAGCCGCACGGTGCCGGGCGTGGCGCTCAGCCTGCCGCTGTTCATCATCTGGGCGCGCATCGGGCTCATCGACACGAGCTGGGGGCTGATCCTCGTCTATCTCGCGGTCAACATTCCCTTCACCATCTGGCTGACCGACGGCTTCTTCCGCCAGATCCCCGTCGATCTCGGCGAGGCGGCGCAGATCGACGGCTGCACGCCGTGGCAGGCCTTCTGGAAGGTCGAGTTCCCGCTGGCGCGCGCCGGGCTCGCCTCGGCGGGCATCTTCGCCTTCCTCACCTCGTGGAACGAATATGCGCTGGCGAGCCAGCTCACGCGCACCACGGCGAGCAAGACCATGCCGGTGGGCCTCATGGATTTCACTGCGCAGTTCACTGTGGACTGGGCCGGCATGAGCGCCATGGCGGTGCTCATCATCATCCCGGCGCTGGTCCTCACCTTCCTTGTCCAGAAGCATCTCATCGCCGGACTGACCTTCGGCGGAGTGAAGGGTTAGCCATGGCCAACGTGTCGCTCAAAAAGGTCGTCAAGCGCTACGGGCGCGAGGAGGTGGTGCACGGCATCGACCTCGACGTGGCGCACAACGAGTTCGTCGTGCTGGTCGGCCCGTCCGGCTGCGGCAAATCGACGACGCTGCGCATGGTCGCGGGCCTCGAGGACATCTCCGACGGCACCATCTCGATCGGCGACCGGGTGGTGAACGCGCTGCCGCCGCGGGCGCGCAACATCTCCATGGTGTTCCAGTCCTACGCGCTCTATCCGCACATGACGGTGCGCGAGAACCTCGGCTTCGGCCTCAAGATCGCCAAGCAGCCCGAGGCCGAGATCAAGGCGCGGGTGGACGAGGCGGCGGAAATCCTCGGGCTCGGCCCCTATATGGACCGGCTGCCGGCCAATCTCTCCGGCGGCCAGCGCCAGCGCGTCGCCATGGGGCGCGCCATCGTGCGCAACCCCGACGTGTTCCTCTTCGACGAGCCGCTTTCCAATCTCGACGCCAAGCTACGCGGGCAGATGCGCGTCGAGATCAAGCGGCTGCACCAGCGCGTCAGGACCACCGTGATCTACGTCACCCACGACCAGGTCGAGGCGATGACGCTGGCCGACCGCATCGTCATCATGCGAGACGGCCATGTCGAGCAGGTGGGCACGCCCACCGAAGTCTTCGAGCGCCCGGTCAACACCTTCGTCGCCGGCTTCATCGGCTCGCCGCCGATGAACCAGCTCGACGCCGTGGTGGTGGGCGGCAAGGGCCGGCTCGCCGACGGCATCGAGGTGCCGCTGCCGGCCGACGCGCAGGTCGCGGAGGGGCAGGAGATCGTCATCGGCTTCCGCCCGGAAAGCTTCGCGCCGCGCGGCCATTCGCTGCACGGCGCCGACAACTCGCTGCCGGTCGGGCGCACGGTGCTGCTGGCCGAGCCGCTCGGCACCGAGACGATCCTCTTCGTCGAGCTGGGCGGCAAGGAGGTGCAGGCCAAGATGCTCAACCCGCGCCACGTGACGGCGGGCGAGGAGCTCGACTTCACGCTCGATCTCACGCGCCTGCACGTCTTCGACAAGGCGAGCGGCAGGAGCCTCAGGGGCTGAAGATGGCGAAGATCACCCGCGTCGAGCTGCTGATGGTAGACCTCAAGCCCAAGGTCCGGCGCGTCGATGCCATCCAGTCCTTCGTCAGCCAGGAAACGCCGATCCTGCGCATCACCGATGCCGACGGCGCCGTGGGCACCGGCTATTCCTACACCATCGGCACGGGCGGCCACGCCGTCATGGAGCTGCTCGGCCGCACGCTGGCGCCGGCGCTCATCGGCCGCGAGGCGCTGGAGATCGAGCGCATCTGGCGCGACCTCTACTTCCTCACCCATGCCACCACGGTGGGCGCCATCACCGCCATCGCGCTCGCCGCCATCGATACAGCGCTGTGGGACCTCAAGGCGAGAAAGCTCGGCCTGCCGCTGCATCTGCTGGCCGGCGGGGCGCAGGCCGAAATCCCGCTCTACACCACCGAGGGCGGCTGGCTGCATCTCGACGCCGCCGCCCTGGTGGACGACGCGCTCAAGGCCAAGGCCGACGGCTTCGGCGGCGCCAAGATCAAGGTCGGCCGGCCCATCGGCGAGGACGTGAAGCGTCTCGCCGCGGTGCGCGAGGCGGTTGGCGACGGCTTCGAGATCTTCACCGACGCCAACCAGAAATTCAACGTGGACGAGGCCATCCGCCGCGCTCGCGCCTACGAGCCGCTCGACATCGGCTGGCTGGAGGAACCGCTCACCGCCGACGACATCGAAGGCCATGTGCGGCTGTGCGCCCACACCTCGCTGCCGGTGGCGGTTGGCGAAAGCCTCTACTCGCCGCTGCATTTCCGCGAATATCTCGAGCGCCACGCCTGCACCATCGTGCAGGTCGATGTCGGCCGCATCGGCGGCATCACGCCCTGGCTCAAGGTGGCGCACATGGCCGAGGCGTTCAACATCGCCGTCTGCCCGCACTTCCTCATGGAGCTGCATGTGGCGCTGTGCGCCGCGGTGCCCAATGCCCGCTGGGTCGAGTACATCCCGCAGCTCGACACCATCACCACCCACGGCATGACCATCCGCGACGGCAAGGCCATCCCCTCCGCCGCGCCCGGCCTCGGCATCGCCTGGGACTGGGACGCGATATCCCGCCTGACCGTCGAGAACTCCCACGCGATTTTGAGCTGATGCGCATCACCGCCCTTCGCACCTGCGATCTCCGTTTTCCCACCTCGCTCGCGCTCGACGGGTCCGACGCGATGAACCCCGACCCCGACTATTCGGCCGCCTATGTGGTGCTGGAGACCGATGGCGCGCATGAGGGGCACGGGCTCAGCTTCACCATCGGGCGCGGCAACGAAATCGTCGTCGCGGCCATCAAGGCGCTGGCGCCGCGCCTCGTCGGGCTGGAGCTCGACTGGATTCGCGAGAACCCCGGCCGCTTCTGGCGCCACGTCACCGGCGACAGCCAGTTGCGCTGGATCGGCCCCGACAAGGGTGCCATCCACCTCGCCACCGGCGCCGTGGTCAACGCCGCCTGGGACCTGATGGCCAAGGCGGCGGGCAAGCCGGTGTGGCAGCTCGTGGGCGAGATGAGCCCCGAAGAGCTCGTCGCCATCGTCGATTTCCGCTACCTCACCGATGTCATCACGCCGGACGAGGCGCTGGAGATTTTCCGCCGCGCCGTGCCGGGCCGCGCCGAGCGCATCGCGACGCTCAGGGCCGAGGGCTATCCCTGCTACACCACGTCGGCCGGCTGGCTCGGCTATTCCAACGACAAGCTCGTCCGTCTCGCCACCGAGGCGGTGGCGCAGGGCTTCTCGCACATCAAGATGAAGGTCGGGCGTGACCTAGCCGACGACACGCGGCGGCTCGAGATCGTGCGCGCCATCATCGGGCCCGAGCGCAAGCTGATGATCGACGCCAACCAGATGTGGGAGGTGGACGAGGCCATCGGCTGGGTCAAGGCGCTCAGCCGCTTCGATCCCTATTTCATCGAGGAGCCGACCAGCCCTGACGATGTCGAGGGCCATCGCAAGATCCGCGAGGCGGTGGCGCCGGTGCGCGTCGCGACCGGCGAAATGTGCCAGAACCGCATTCTGTTCAAGCAGTTCATCGCGCAGGGCGCCATCGACATCGTGCAGATCGACGCCTGCCGGCTCGGCGGCCTCAACGAAGTGCTGTCCGTGCTGCTGATGGCAGCCAAGTACGGGCTGCCGGTCTGGCCGCATGCCGGCGGTGTTGGCCTCTGCGAATATGTCCAGCACCTGTCGATGATCGACTACATCGCCGTCAGCGGCAGCAAGGACGGGCGGGTGATCGAATATGTCGATCACCTGCACGAGCACTTCGTCGATCCGTGTACCATTCGCAACGCCGCCTACATGCCCCCCACGCGGCCGGGCTTCTCGGTGGAGATGAAGCCCGAATCCATCGCGGCCCACCAGTTCGCCAGCTAGCCTCGCATGGTGAAGGGGGCGCCCCCTTCCGTCGCCTTCGGCGCCACCTTCCCCCGTAAACGGGGGAAGATCCCGACGGGGAAGTCGAGCGCCGCTACGACCTCACTCCATCAGCCAGCCTCTCAGTCGGGAGTTCCGCCCCCGCGCAGCGGGGGAGGGGGACCGGCGAAGCCGGTGGAGGGGGCGCCCCTTGCGCAACCTCACCCCACCCTGCTCATCACCCTGTCGAGCCGCGCGAGATAGCCTTCCGCATAGCCCGCATAGTCGAAGCCGGTCTCCGTCAGGTGCACCGCCGAGACCAGCGCCCACAGCGCTTCGCGCAGCAGCGAGGCGGCCTCCATCACTTGGTGGCCGGCCGCCAGCTCCGGCGACGGCGCGCCGCCGAAATAGGCCGTGAGCAACGCCCGCGACTGCGCCGTGTCGAACCCGGCATGCGACGACAGATTGCCGAGGTCGAACAGCGGCGCGCCGGGGCCGGCATATTCGTAGTCGATGAGCCACAGCCGCGTGCCTTCGTCGAGCCAGTTGCCGGCCAGCAGGTCGTGATGCGCGAAGACCGCCGGCAGGCGTACCTGCCGCGCCTCCAGCCGGCCGTTGAGCCGCGCCCATTCGCCGGCGCGCCGGTCGGCGAGGCTATCCAGGTAGAACCGGTTCACCGCGAACACGTCGAAGGGCGTGCCCAGAGTCATCGGCATCGCCGCATGGAAGCGCCGGAGCAGCGCCGCGAGGCGTGGCGTGGCGGCGGCCATGTCGGCGGCGGTCAGCGTCCGGGTCGCGATGTAGCGCGTGACCATGACGCCCGGCGCGGCATGGACGAGCTCGGGCGCGAAGCCGGCGGCATGGGCGGCGCGTGCTACCTCCGCCTCGCGCGCCCGCGAGACGTTGTGGAACGGAAAATCGCGTGTCAGGCGAACCACATAGCGCTCGCCATGGGCCTCGGCCAGAAAGCTGAGATTGGAGATGCCGCCGCCGAGCGGCCGCAGCACGGGGCGGTCGCGCCAGACGGGCAGGGCGGCGATCCGGGCCGCGATTTCGGGGGTCAGCGTGCTCACATCCGCGCTTCTCGGCCACCAGACGGCGGCGGGCAAGTGCTTTTGCTGGACGCGCCGTCGTGGCAAGCTATGAGCCAAGGTGCCCGCCCGCGCGGGCGTCATAGCGTGTGCACGACACCCGGACCGGAGCCCCATGATCCGCCTCGCCGCCCTCGCCGCCGTCCTGCTCATGACCGTGCCCGCCTGGGCCGCCGACGCGGCGCTGCGCGGCGTGGCACTGGTCATCGGCGAGAGCAAGTACGAGGCGCTGACGCCGCTGCCCAACCCGACGCAGGATGCGCGCGCCATCGACGATCTGCTCAACGATCTCGGCTTCGACGTCGAGCGCGTGCTCAACGCCGACGCCGACAGGCTGCGTGACGCCATCGCCGACTTCATCGAGGACGCCGAGGATGCCGACGTGGCGCTGGTCTATTATTCCGGCCACGGCATCGAGGTGGCCGGCCAGAACTACCTGATCCCGACCGACACGGACCTTGCGACGCCCGAGAGCGCCGGCAGCGCGCTGGTGCCGGTGGCGCCGCTGCTCGAGGCGCTGGCGAAGGCCGTGCCCGTCACCATCGTCCTGCTCGATGCCTGCCGCTCCGATCCGTTCCCGCCGGGCACGGTCGTGCGCCTGCCGGGCGCGGCGGCGCCGGTCGAGATCAACGCCGAAGGGCTGGCGGCTGTCCGCGGTCCGACGCCGCTCGCCCGGCCCGATGCCGATCCGCAAGGCCTCGGCGCCGTCATCGGCTTTGCCGCCGAGCCGGGCCGGCCGGCGCTCGACGGCGCGCCGGGCGAGAACTCGCCCTATGCGGCGGCGCTGCTCAAGCATCTAGGGGCGGGCGGCTTCTCGTTCGGCGACGTGATGACCATGGTCAGCGAGGAGGTCTACCTCAAGACGCGCGCCCAGCAATTGCCGTGGACCAATTCGTCGCTCAGGCGCGTGCTCACCTTCGCGGCGCCCGCGCCGGCCGATGCCGACCAGTCGGCGATCGCCGCGGCGCGCCGCACGCTGCTGCTCAGCATCGCCACGACGCCGCCCGAAACGCGCGACTATGTCGAGGCGCTGGCCGGGCAGGAGGACGTGCCGCTCGATGCGCTCTACGGCATGCTCGACGTGCTCGGCGTCAAGACTGACGGCAGCGGCGCCGACCTCACCGAGCAGTTGCAGAAGGGCGCCGAAAAGCTCAAGGAGCTGGTCGCCCAGCGCTCCGTTGCGGTGAAGGCCGACGCCGAGCTGGAACGGCTCTCCAGCCTCGCCGACCAGGCCGAGGCGGAGGGCGCCATCGGGCTGGCGCTTGACTATCGCAACCAGGCGAGCGCCCGCGCCGACGCGCTGCTCGTCGACAAGAAGGCCGAGGCCGAGCGGCTGCGCCAGGACATGGCCGACATCGCCGCCACCTATGCGGCCAATGCGGCGACGGCGCTCATCAATTTCGACCACGCCGCTGCCGCGACGCTCTACGGCAAGGCCTATGCGGCGGTCAGCGACTGGAACGCCGAGCTGGCGCTGAGCTTCAAGCTCAGCGAGGCCAACGCGCTCGCCGACCACGGCTACTATACCAACGACAACGCGGCGCTCGTCGCCGCGATCGCCGCCTATGACGAGGCGCTGACGCTCGCGCCGCGCGCCACGCAGCCGGCCGACTGGGCCCGCCTCGAGGATCATATCGGGCAGGCGAGCCAGGTGCTGGGCATGCGCCTCTCCGATCCGGCGACGCTCGAAGCCTCGGTCGGCTTCTATCAGGCGGCGCTCGAGGTGCGCACGCGCGAGGGGTCGCCGGACGACTGGGCGAAGACGCAGAACAATCTCGCCAATGCGCTCTATGCGCTGGGCGAGCGCAATGGCGACATCGGCACGCTGCGCGAGGCGGTGGCGGCGTTCGACGGCGCGCTCGGCGTCTTCACGCCCGAGGCCGAGCCGGTCAAATGGGCGACGGTGGCGAGCAATCGTGGCGCCGCGCAGCTCAAGATCGCCGATCTCGTCTACAAGGCGACCGACAATCTCGAGGTGGCGGCCGCGGCGGCGGGCAATCCCGACCCCACCAATATCCCGGAAGTCGCGGCGGCGCGGGCCGAGGCGAATGCCGAGATCGAAAAGGCCATATATTCGCTCGAAAAAGCCGTAGCTTCGAGCTCGAAAGCCGACAATCCGCTCGACTGGGCGATGCTGGAGCACACGCTGGCGGGCGGCATCGCGCAGCGCGGCTCGATGAACGAAGCGGCGGACGACATGCGGCGCGCCGCCGCCATGTTCCGCGACGTGCTGACCGTCCACACCGCCGAGCGCACGCCGGCGCAATGGGTCAAGAGCTCGAACAATCTCGCCGTCGCGCTGAAAAAGCTCGCCGATTTTACCTCAGATCCCGAGCCGCTGCGCGAGGCGGTGCAGATCTACCGCGACATCGTCGCCGCCACGCCGCGCGCCAACCTGCCGCTCGACTGGGCCGACTACCAGCAGAATCTCGGCAATGCGCTGGCCGGGCTCGCGGATTACGAGGACGCGCCGGCCAATCTCGACGCGGCGCTCGCCGCCTACGGCGCCGCCGGCGAAATCACCACCTTCGAGCGCAGCGTGCCGCAATGGCAGCAATTGCAGACCAGCATCAGCACGACGTTGCTGATGCAGGCGCTGAAGACCATGGATCGCGCCAAGGCCGAGGAGAGCCGGGCGGTCGCCATCGCCGCGCGCGACCGGCTGCGCGCCGCCGGCGTGCCCGACGACGGCTTCTACGATCTGTTCGTCGGGATAATCGACCAGGCGCTGGACCTGCTGCCCTAGCGGTGCCTGAGCTGCGCGACCTGCGCCTCCGTCAGTGGCCGCACGGGGCGGTCGCCGAGCAGCAGGTAGAGCCGCGCCGTTTCTTCCAATTCCTCGGTCGCATATTGCGCGTCCTGCAGGGTGGCGCCCGAAACGACCGGACCGTGATTGGCGAGCAGCACGGCGTGATGGCTGCCCGCCGCCGCCTTCACCGCCAGCGCCAGGTCGCGGTCGCCGGGGGCGAAATAGGGGATCAGCGGCAACTGGCCGACGCGCATCACGTAATAGGCGGTGAGCGGCGGCAGCACGTCGGCGGGGTCGCGGTCGGCGAGCACGCTCACCGCCACCGCATGGGTCGAATGCAGGTGCACCACGGCGTTGTCGACGGCGCGCTCGCAATACATGCAGGAATGGAGAAACGCCTCCTTGGTCGGCTTGTCGCCCGAGATATGGGCGCCGTCGGCGTCGGTCAGCGCCAGCCTGTCCGGCTCCAGCGCGCCCAGCGAGGCGTTGGTGGGCGTCATCAGCAGCGTGCCGTCCGACAGGCGCACGCTGATATTGCCGGTCGAGCCGGGGGTGAGGCCGCGATCGAAGATCGAGCGGCCGACCCTGACGATGAGGTCGCGCAGGCGCGTCGCTTCGGAAAGGATTGCCGTCATGCGATGAGGTCCCAGGCCTTGAGGAAGATATCCCCGGCGCCGAAATTGCCCGATTTGAGCGCCAGCGCAACCGGGGTTCCGTCGACGCCGCTGGCCAGTGTCCACGGCACGCCGGGGTCGATCTCCGGCCCGATGCTCAGCGTTTCGATCCCGAGGGCGTTGACGACGGCGCCCGAGGTTTCGCCGCCGGCGACGAGGAAGCGCGTGGTGCCGTGCTGCAGCAGTTCGCGGGCAACGGCACCGAGGAAGCGTTCGACCGTGTCGCCCGCGACCGCGCGACCGAGCTTGTCCTGGATTTCTGCCACGGCGGCAGGGTCGGCGCTCGAATAGATCAGCGGCGCGCGCCCGGCCGGCGCGGCCAGCGCGAAGGCGACAGCGTCGGCAATCGTAAGGGTGCCCGCGGCGATGGCCAGCGGGTCGATCCGTAGCGCCGGCGTGCCGGCGGCCAGCGCGACATCGACCTGCCGGCGCGTGGCGGCCGAGCAGGAGCCGGCGAGCATCACCGCGCGGCCGGGGGCCGGGCGGATGATGGTGGGCGCGGCGGCGGACGCGCCGTCGAGAAAATTGGCGGGCAGGCCGAGGGCGACGCCCGAGCCGCCCGTCACCAGCTTCAACCCGCGCGCGGCGCGGCCGATGGCGCGCAGGTCGTCGTCGGTGATCGCATCGACGATGGCGATGCCGTCGAGCGTCGCGAAAGCGTGGTCCAGAGCCTCGGGCGGGCCGACGACGGCCTCGTGCGCGATCAGCGAAACGGGCCGGGTAGTCTGGCGTTGCAGCACGCGAATCAGGTTGGCGTCGCGCATCGGGGTCAGTGGATGGTTGCGCATGCTCGAGTCCGAGAGCAGCACGTCGCCGACGAACAGGTGGCCTTTGTAAATCGTCCGGCCATTCGTCGGGAAGGCCGGGCAAGCAATGGTGCGCGTCTCGCCAAGCAAATCCAGAAGTGCGTCGATGACTGGACCAATATTTCCGTCATCCGTCGAATCGAATGTCGAGCAATATTTGAAGAAGAACTGTCCGGCTCCGGCAGCGCGCAGGAAACGCGCGGAGTCGAGCGACTGTGCGACCGCGTCAGCCGCCGGGATGGTGCGTGATTTGAGCGCCACGACGATTGCTTGCGCGTCACCGATATCGGTGCCCTCATGCGGCACGCCGACCACTTGTCTCACCGTCAGGCCACCCCGCGACAGCGTCAGGGCGAGGTCGGTGGCTCCCGTCAGATCGTCCGCGATGGCGCCGATGAGCATTGTGTTTTCTTCCTGTAAAACAGACGATTACGGTTTCCGTTGGAAGTAGAGTCGGAACGATGCAGCGGCCTGCACATCGAATCCGTTTTGCACAGGGCGACGGCTCTGGCCAGAGCAATTTTTCATGACCCTCGCAGCCGTCGCGGTGCCGGGGCGGCTGCATCAAGCCTGTGGACAGAGCCGAAGCGACCCGCTAAACGCCGCCGCCGTTTGACCCGATCTACTTTCGGATCGGGAGGCGAGGAGGATTTTATGCTGCCCGACGTCCTGATTACTCAACCGCAACCCAAGAGCTGTGTCGAGGCTCTGAAGCAGCATTTCACCGTGCATTCGCTGGTCGGCGCGGCCGATCCCGATGCGGTTCTGGCCGAGGTAGGACCGCGCATCCGCGGTATCGCCGGCGGCAAGGTCACTGGCGTCATGATGGCCCGCATGCCGCAGCTCGAGCTTATCGCGGCCTCGGGCGTTGGCGTCGATTCCATCGACGTGGCAACGGCCGTGGCGCGCGGCATCAGGGTCACCAACGCGCCCAACGTGCTCAACGACGCGGTGGCCGAGATCGCCATCGGCCTGATGCTCGGGCTCGCCCGCCGCCTACCGCAGGCCGATCGTTTCGTGCGCGAGGGCGGCTGGCGCAAGGGGCAGTACCCGCTGACCCGCGAGCTCAAGGGCAAGACCCTCGGCATCCTTGGGCTGGGGGCCATCGGCAAGGAAATTGCCGCGCGCGCCGTGGCGCTGAAGATGGCCGTGGCCTATTTCGGCCGCACCGAGCAGGCAGTTCCCTATCGCTATTATGCCGACCTCGTGGCGCTGGCGCGCGACGCGGACTGGCTGGTGGTCATCGCGCCCGGCGGCAAGGCGACCGAGAAGATCGTCTCGCGCCAAGTGCTCGATGCGCTCGGGCCGAACGGGGCGTTGGTCAACGTCGCCCGTGGTTCGCTGGTCGATCAGGACGCGCTGGTCGCGCTGCTGACTGCGGGCGGGCTCGGCGGCGCCGCGCTGGATGTGTTCGTTGGGGAGCCCGAGGTGCCCGAGGCGCTGCTCGGGCTCGACAATGTGGTGCTGTCGCCACACCAGGGCGGGCGCACGGTCGAAAGCCGCGAAGCTGTCGGCGCGCTGGTCGTGGCCAATCTCGTGGCGCATTTCTCGGGTCAGCCGCTGGTCAGTCCCGTGGCCTGAGTGCCCTGTCATCGCGGGTTGTTGAGACGAAGCCGTCATTCTATCGAGCGAATAAATCATCCGGCCATTGATATTGGACGCATGAGGTTTGCTCGGCTACCCACAGGCCAACAATCCGTGGTGGCCCGCACGATGCGGGCCGGAAGCAGCGCCTGGGAATTGCACCCGGCAACGACAGCATGAGGTTTTACGGGATGTCGAGCGCAGACGTCGTTTATCGAGATGAAATCGCCGAGCTCCTGGCAGAGTTCACCGTCACCGTATCCGGCGAACTCAGCGAAGCGACCCGCCATGCGGCCAAGCGAGCCCTCAGCGACTCCATCGCGGTGGCGCTCGGTGCCCTCGACCATCCGGCGTCGCATATCGCCCGTAAATTCGCCGCTCAGTTCGCGACGCCGACCGGCGACGTGATCTGGGGCACCTCGATGCGCGCCAATCCCGACCTCGCGGCGCTGGTCAATGGCTCGCTGCTGCGCTGCTTCGACTACAACGATTTCTTCGTCGGCGAGCGCAATTCCGGCCATCCGTCCGACATCACTGCCGGGCTCATTGCGGCGGCCGAATGGGTCGATGCCTCGGGCGAGGATCTGCTGGTTGCGCTCGCCGTCGGCTACGAGGTGGTCGGCGCCGCGTTCGACGCCTTCTCTACCGCGCCCGGCGGCTGGGACTATACCAATCTCACCGGCATCGGTGCGTGTGCTGCCATCGCCCGCGTGCTCGGCCTCAATGCGGCGCAGGCGCGCGAGGCCTTCGGCATGACCGTCACCTCGCACTATGCGAGCGATGAGGTGGAATCGTGCGAGCTCAACAGCCGCGGCGACCTGACGCTGTGGAAGCGGTTCAACGGTTCCGACGCGGTGCGCAACGCGCTGCAGGCGTGTTTCATGGCCAAGGCGGGCGTCGAAAGCGTCGTGCGTCCGTTCACCGGTGACAATGGGTTCGTGGCCAAGCTGCAGAACAAGCACGATCCGCTGCCGACGCTGCAAAAGCGCCTCGGTAAGGGCGTGAAGCTGTCGCGCATCGCCGACACCTTCATGAAGCTGTGGCCGGTGGGCTCGGTTGGCCAGAGCGCCATCCGCGCGGCGCTCGAAGCTCGTGCGCGGGTCCCGGATCTCGGCAAGATCAAAGAGGTACGCGTCTATTCCGAAGAGGGCGCCTATAGCCACATGGTGACCATCCGCCAGGATGCCTATCACCCGATCTCGCGCGAAACCGCCGATCACTCGATGCCGTATATTGTCGGCGCGGCGGTGCTCGATGGCGAGATCAGCGTCGATAGCTTCGACCTCGACAAGGTGCTGAACGCCGAGCGGGCCAGGTTCGTCGCCGAGCAGGTCAAGGTGTTCCCGGCGCCTGAGCTTGGCACGATGGCCAGCGGCAAGCTGGCGCGCGCCGCGGCGGGCTACCTGTCGCGAGTCGAGATCGAGCTCGACGATGGCACCGTCGTGCATGGCGAGGCCAAGCCCTTCCCCGGCCATCCCAAGACGCCGTTCTCGGACGCCGACATTGCCCAGAAGGTCACCGTCAACGCACTGCCTTTCGCGGGGCAGGAGGTGACCGATCGCGTTATCGCCACGCTCGGCCGCTTCGAGACGCTTGCCAGCGTGCGCGAATTCACCGAAATCCTTGCCTTCGAGGCCATTGGCACGAAGGTCAGCGAGGCAGCGTGACGGAAGCGCGGGATGGATAGCGTCGGTCAGGCGGGAGACAGCGTGGAGCCGGAGACGGTGACGGTTCCCGCGTCGCAGGGCACGCTGACGCGGCTGTGCGAGGTCTCCGACGTGAGCGAGGATCAGCCCTTCCGGGCCGAGGTCGATGGTATCGGCTATGCGATTTTCCAGGTCGGTGAGCTCTATTTCGTCAGCGCCGACATCTGCACGCATGGGCCGGGCTTCTTGTCCGACGGCTATGCCGATGGCTGCGAGGTGGAATGCCCCTTCCACCAGGGCCGGTTCGACCTGCGCACCGGCCTGCCCACTCTGGCACCGTGCGAGATTCCGATTTCGGTATGGACACCCGTTATCCAGGATGGCGGCATCTATATCGACGTCGCCCATCCCAACCAGCCCTGAGGCTGGACCCGCTCTTTCATCTAGTTGATATCGATGGGCGGGAAGCCGGCAATGAGGCGGTCGCGCAGCGGATTGCTCGCCGCCTTGTTGTAGACGAGCACGATGCGGCTGCGCACGTCGGTATCCTGCAACTCGCGCCACACTACGTCGTGCACGCGGATGCTCTGCAGCGATTCAGGGGCGATGGTGATGCCGACGCCGGCCGCAACGAGCCCGAGGGTGGTCGTCGCCTCGCTCACTTCCTGCGCGACATTGGGCGTGAAGCCGGCTTCGGCGCACATGGTGAAGACCTGCTCGAAGAAGCCGGTGCCGCTGCCGCGCGGGCGCAGCACGAACCGTTCCTGGCGCAGCGCTTCGAGCGCGATCGGCCCGGTGGTGCGGTTGAGCGGGTGGTCGATGGGCAGCACCGCCATCAATCTGTCCTGGTAGACCGGCACGGCGGCGACGGTGCTGGGCAGGATCGTCTGGATGGCGGGGCGGGTGAAGCCGACATCGACCGTATTGAGCAGCACGTCGTCGATGATCTCCACCGAGGGCTTGATCTTCAGTTCGAGATGCACGTCGGGTAGCGCGAGGCGGAAGGCCCGGAGGGCGCGGGTGAACACGTCCACCAGCGGCACCGAGGTGATGAAGCTCAGCCGCAGCGTGCCCATCTCGCCGCGCGCCGCGCGCTTGGCCGTCTCGACGGCGCGCGAGGCCTGCATGAGGGCGATGCGCGCCTCTTGCAGGAACAGCTCGCCCACCGGCGTCAGTTCCACCTTGCGCCGGGTCCGCTTCAGCAGCGTCACGCCCAGCTCGCGCTCGATAGCCTGGATTTGCAGGCTGAGGGGCGGCTGGCCGATATGCAGGCGTTCCGCCGCGCGCGTGAAATGCAGCTCCTCGGCCACGGCGACGAAATAGCGGAATTGACGCAGTTCCAACTTATTCCTCCAATTATATTATAGCATCCGCAATTGATATTGGACGCTATATGAGCGGGGTGTCAACGTGCGGGCAGCGTGGCGGGTAAGACTCTCAACTCTCGCCGTTCCACGGTCCCCATCGCTTTCGCAAGGACAACGCAATGATTTCGGCTGAGCAGAACGAATATCTGTGTCGCACTGGCCCCGGCACGCCGATGGGCAACATGTTCCGGCGCTACTGGATTCCCGCCCTGATGGCGAGCGAGCTGCCCGAGCCGGATTGCCCGCCGGTGCGCGTGTCGCTGCTGTCGGAGCGGCTGATCGCGTTCCGCGACAGCTCGGGCAAGCTCGGCCTCATGGACGAGTTCTGCGCGCATCGCGGCGTGTCGCTGTGGTTCGGCCGTAACGAGGAAGGCGGGCTGCGCTGCCCCTATCACGGCTGGAAATACGATACGACCGGCCAGTGCATCGAGGTGCCGTCCGAGCCGGTCTCGTCGGGCTTCTGCCAGCGCATCAAGCTCAAGGCCTATCCGTGCATCGAGCTTGGCGGCGTCATCTGGACCTATATGGGCGCGCCCGAGGAACAGCCCGAGCCCCCGGCCTTCGAGTGGACGCAGGTGCCCTCGAGCCAGCTCTATCTGTCCAAGCGCGAGCAGCGGAACAATTACCTGCAGGCGATGGAGGGCGGCATCGACTCCAGCCACGTGTCGTTCCTGCATTCGGGCGACATCAACCGCGACCCGCTGCACAAGGGCACCGACGGCTCGAAATATGCGCGCAACACCTCGACCACCTTCGACATCCACGAATCGGATGCGGGGCTGCTGATCGGCGCGCGCCGCAATGCCGAACCGGGCTATTTCTACTGGCGCGTCACGCAGTGGATGTTCCCCTGGTACACGCTGATCCCGCCCTACAAGGGCAACGCCCTCAACGGCCATGCCTGGGTGCCGATGGACGACGAGAACTGCATGGCCTGGACCATGACGTTCCATCCCACACGGCCGCTGAGCGAAAAGGAAATCGAGCTCATGGACAGCGGCCATGGCGTCCATTCCGAGCTCATCCCCGGCACCTTCAAGCCGGTGGCACGGTTCGAGAACGACTACATGATGGACCGCGAGGCGCAGCGCCAGAAGATCTACTATTCCGGCATCAAGGGCATCGCCATCCAGGATGCCTCGCTGCAGGAGTCGATGGGTCGCATCGCCGACCGCACCAAGGAGAATCTGGTCTCGACCGACAACGCCATCATCATGGCGCGGATGCGGCTGCGCAAGGCGGCCAAGGCGCTCGAAGCCGGCAAAGCCCCGCCGGGGCTGACGGCCGAGTCCCAGCAGGTGCGGTCCGCTTCTTTCATTCTGCCGCAGGACGGCCCGTTCAAGGAAACGGCGATCGATGCGTCCAAGGTGAAGCTCGGTGAACCGTTTGTCGCCGTCTAGGTCTGGGACATCCTGATGGAACCCGGCCGGGACAGTGTCGTCATCGTCGGGGCGGGGCAGGCGGGCGCGTGGGTCGCGATCACCTTGCGCGGCCTCGACCCCGACCGTCCCATCGTGCTCGTCGGCGACGAGTCGCATCCGCCCTATGAGCGGCCGCCGCTGTCCAAGGCGGTGCTCGCCGGCGCGGCGGAGATCGCCAGCGCCTATATCCGGCCGCCGGAGTTCTACGCCGAGAACGCCATCGCGCTCAGGCTCGGCAAGGACGTGGTGGAGATCGACCGCGCCAGCAAGCGCATCGTCTTCGCCGACGGCGAAACGCTCGGTTATGGCACGCTGGTACTGGCGACCGGGGCGCGGGCGCGGCAATTGCCGATCCCCGGCGCCGACCTGCCGCAGGTCCATACGCTGCGTACTGTTGCCGACGCCGAGCGCATCCGGCCGCAATTGCAGCCCGACACGCGCGTCGTCGCCATCGGAGCCGGGTTCATCGGGCTCGAATTCGCCGCTGTCGCCATTGGCGCGGGTTGTATGGTCACGGTACTGGACGCGGCGCCCACAGCGATGGGGCGGGTCGTCGATCCGGCCGTCGCCGAGGCGATCACCTCCAGTCATGTCGGGCGTGGCGTCAGCTTCCGGCTCGGCGTGACGATCACGGCCATCGCGCCGGCGGGCGAGCATGTGGAGGTCGTCCTCGCCGATGGCGAACGTCTGCCCGCCGACCTCGTCATCGCCGGCATCGGCTCGGTACCCAACACCGAGCTGGCGGAGGCGGCCGGGCTTGCCGTTGACAATGGCGTCGTCGTCGATGCCTTCGGGCGCACCTCGGACCCCAACATCTTCGCGGTGGGCGACGTGACGCGCCACTTCAACCCGCTGCTGGCGCGCAGCCTCCGCCTCGAAAGCTGGCAGAACGCGCAGAACCAGGGCATTGCCGTCGCCAAGGTGATCGCCGGCTCGAACGAGCCCTATGCCGAGCTCCCGTGGTTCTGGAGCGACCAGTACGATACCAATTTTCAGATCGTTGGCGTGCCCGAGCGTTGGGATCGCGTCGTCTGGCGCGGCGAGCCGGCTGGCGGCAAGTTCACCGCCTGCTATATGGCTGGCGACCGCATCGTGTGCGCCAACACCATGAACAACGCGCGCGACATCCGCTTCCTCAAGCAGTTGATCCTCAGCGGCAGGCCCGTCTCCGACGCGGCGCTCGCTGACCCTGCCACCAGCCTCGCGGCCCTTGCCAAAGGATAGAGTAGTGAATGTGCAGCAAGCGGCGTCCTTCGCCGCGTCGGATCTCGCCGGCACCCGTGCCGTCGTCGTGGGCGCCGGCCATGGTGTCGGTCCTGAAGTCGTCGCGGCGCTGCGTGCCGCGGGCGCGACGGTCGCAACCGACGAAGCGGCGCCGGCAAGCAGCGATCCCGCCGCCTTTCTCGATGCGCTGACACGGAATCTCGGCGGCCTCGACCTGCTTGTCCTCTCGGCGCCGCCGGTCAAGAACAAGCCGGTGCTCGACATGACGGCGGACGAGATGCGCGCCGTCGCCGAGGCCGAGATGGTGGTGCCCGCGCTGCTGATGCAGGAGGCGGCGCGCCGCATGGTGACGGCGGGCTATGGACGCATCGTCGTCTTCGCCTCGATGTCGGCCAAGACCGGTGTGCACCACAATGTTGCGCCCTATGCCGCAGCCAAGGGCGGGCTGCTCGCCTTCGCGCGCGTCCTCGCCGCCGAGACAGCGGCGCATGGCGTCACCGTCAATGCCATTGCCACGGCGCTGTTCGAGCCGCAGGTCAAGACCATGACCGAGGAGAAGCGGGCGGGGCTGTTGAAGGCCATTCCAGTTGGCCGCTTCGGGCGCAGCGACGAGGCGGCCCATGCCGTGCTGTTCCTCGCGTCACAGAATGCCGGATTCGTCACCGGCGAATGCCTGAATCTGTCAGGCGGGCGCTTTATGGATTAGGATTGAGCCAATCGTGTCGGGAGACCCTTGATGATCACACAGACTTTTCTCGGCGCCCAGCCCGGCCAGCGCATCGGCGACTATCGCAATTCGTCGCCGCGCTTCATCAAGGTGCTGGGCGTCGGCGACAACGCCCGCGCTATCATCGAGCGGTTCAACGAGGCGCATCGCGACAACATCATCACGGCCGGCGCGCTGAACCCGCTGGGGCTCACGCCGATGGACGAACCAGTGGGCGGCATCGCTCCCAACGCGGTGATCGTCGTCTATCAGCGCGGCGAGCGTGTGGCGTTTCCGTTCCTCACCGACCGAACGGCCGCCATGCTGTCGCTGCTCGTGCTCGAGTCGCCCGACGCGGACGCCAGCTCGGAAGCCGACCGCAAGGTGCGCGAGATCCAGAAGGTGGCCGATCTCTACGTCACCACCTCCGATACCGATTTCGTCTCCGAGCTGGTCGAGAACCTCGCGAGCTAGGCGTCCGTTTCGGAACGCAGACGCGCCACGCCCTCCGTGTCGTTCCCGCGCGGGCGGGAATGACATAGTGGGGTGGTGCAACACCCGCCCTCCGCGCCTTTGCCTCATCATATCAGATTCTTCGTGCGGCTGGCGGCGGTTTCGCGGCCGTTGCCGAGTAGCATGCGCGCGGCGAAGCGGCGGGCGGCCGTATCGTGCGGGTCGGGCGAGTAGAGGATGAGCTTCAGCCCCTGCGTGCCCTCGATGGCCAGCACGCTATAGAGAAAGCGCGTGACGCCGATGCCGCGCACATTGATGTTGCGGATGCCGCTGTCGCGGCCGAGTACCTCGTATTCGTGCCAGACGCGGTGGAACTCGTGCGAGTCGCGTTCCAGTTCGGCGATGAGTTCGGTCAGGCGCCGGTCCTTGGCACTCTTGGCGTAGTCGGCGCGAAAGCGGCCGACGACGCGGCGCGCGTCAGAGTCCCAATCCACCATGCTGCGCCGGAAGCTGGTATCGGCAAAGGTGAGCCACAGCGAGTTGCGATGCTCCCTGGGCAGCAGCGCGAAGTCGCCGAAGATGTGCGCGCAAGCGGCGTTCCAGGCGAGAATGTCCCAGTGCGCATCCTTGACGAAGGCGGGGCGGTCGGCGAGCTCGCCGATGAGCTGGGCGATGGCGTCCGGCACCTTGGCGGCGCCGCTAGGGCGTACCTGCGCGCCGTGTCCGGCGAGCAGGAAGAGATGCGAATACTCGGTGGCATTGAGGCGCAGCGCACGCGCCACGTTGTCGAGAAACGCCGTCGAGACGTTCACGCTGCGCCCCTGCTCGAACCATGTGTACCAGGTGAGCCCGACGCCGGCGAGGGCGGCGACTTCCTCGCGGCGCAGCCCCGGCGTTCGTCGCCGCCCCGATGGTGCGAGACCGACATCGGCGGGGGTGAGCGCCTCGCGCCGGTCGCGCAGGAAGGCGGCGAGCTCGTCGCGGTCGCGGGTCAGGGAGCGCTGCGGCATGGGTATTGCTCTTTGGTAGATACTAATAGGATAAAAACTAACATAGCAATACCATAGAACATCGCGCAAGGTCGCCCGCATCGCATGGAGGGCCCACTGGGGAGCAGAAAGATATGCGCGAGTTGTTTGTTGCCAGGAAGTCGGAATTTCCGGCCGGCGATCGGCGGATTGTCGTCAACGACCACGGTAAGGAGATCGGCGTCTTCAGCCAGGAGGATGGCTATTACGCCTACTCCAACTACTGCCTGCATTCGGGCGGCCCGGTCTGCGAGGGCCTGCTGATCAACCGCGTCGAGGAAGTCATCGGCGCCGATAAGACCTATGAGGGCGAGATCTTCTCCGACGACGTGCACTTCGTCTGCCCGTGGCACGGCTTCGAATACGATCTCAAGACCGGCGAGTGCGTCGGCAATCGCAAGATGAAGCTGCGCAGCTTCGACGTCGTCGAGCGCGACGGTGAAATCTTCGTCGTGGCATAGGAGAAATCTCTATGGACATTCCGTTCAAGGCGCCCCCGCCGTTTGAGGTCCGCAATCTCGCCGGCGGCGAATTCTCGACGGTGGATCAGTTGCGGCACGCGGCCGAGCAGGCCGTCGTGCGCAAGTATCGCGAGTTCCCGATCGTCGATGTCGATTCGCACCACTACGAGAACGAATCCTATCGCGAGGTCTTCAAGTACATCGAAAGTCCGGTGATCCGCCGGGCGGCGCTCGAATCGGCCGAGCGGCCGGGGCGGTCCGGCCTGCTGAACGGGCAGGTAGGCTACCAGGACATCGGCGGCCGCATCACCCGGCAGCGCGGTCGCGCCCGCGAGAAGACCGAGCCCGGCGAGCAGCGCGACATCGTCATGACCAAGCGCTGGATGGATTCGATGGGCGTCGATTACGCCTGCCTGTTTCCCACGCCGATGCTGTTCCTCGGGCTGCACCCGCAGCCGCAGATCGAGACGGCGCTGGCGCAGGCCTACAACCGCTGGCTATGCGAGCAGATCCTCGAGGTCGAGCCGCGGCTCGTCTCGATGCTCTACCTGCCGTTCAACGATCCCGAGGCGGCGTATCGCACCGTCAAGGAGTTCGGCCATCGCAAGGGCGTCACCGGCTTCATGGTCACCTCGCCGCGCTACAAGCCGGTGCACGACAATGCCTATATGAAGACCTATGCGCTGCTCGAGGAGATGGGCAAGCCGCTGTCGTTCCACGCCGCCTACAACTGGAACGATCAGTCGATGGCGCTGATGAACCGGTTCATCTCGGTGCACGCCATCGGCTTCATGATGTACAACATGATCCATCTCACCAACTGGGTCATCAACGGGCTGCCCGAACGTTTCCCCAAGCTCAATGTCATGTGGATCGAGAGCGGGCTGACCTGGGTCTATTCGCTCATGCAGCGGCTCGACCACTCCTACATGATGCGCACTTCCGACGCGCCGGCGCTGAAACGCAAGCCGAGCGAGTACATGCGCGAGATGTATTACAGCTCGCAGCCGATGGAGATGCCCGAGGACAAGTCGATCCTTGAGGCGACCTTCAAGATGATCAAGGCCGACACCCAGCTTGTGTGGTCGTCGGATTATCCGCACTGGGACTTCGATCTGCCCAGCGTCATCTACGACCTGCCGTTCCTCGACGAGACGGCGAAGCGGAATATCCTCGGCGGCACCGCCTGCCGGCTGTTCGGCATCGAGCCCAAGGTCGTCAAGTCGATTCCCGGAGACGTCGTCGCGGCATGAGTCCGGCTGGAGGAGAAAACCCAATGAACGTACATGTCAGGGAGACCGTCATGGCCGACACTGAAAGCCTGGACCAGGCGGCAAAGCGCGTCGCGGCGGCGCTGCGCGCCGGAGAGGGATTGTCTGCCGAGGCGGCGCAGGACCTGCTCGCGGCGGGGGTAACGGCCTTCGCCGCACGCCGGCTGGGGGGCGACAAAAGCCTGCCCTTCCGCCAGGGTCACGGTGTGACGGCCACCGATGCCGCGATCACCACCACGGCCATCCTGGAGGATGTCAACATCGCCATCTTCGAACTCGGCCTGTGGCAGACGATGGCCACCAGGAAATAGCCCCCGGTTGCCGGGGCGCATCGATCTACCTCCCTACTCAGGCGGGCCGAACGGCCCGCCTTTTCTTTTCTGGCTGCCGTACTGCCTGCGTCGCTCCCAGGGTCATACATTTCGATGATTGGACAAAAGTCGCTCTACTTATTCTATCGCCAAATAAAATGGGGGTGATTAAGAATTGGACGGGTTTTGCAGAACGTTTCTAGGGTAGCGGTCACCGGCGTGGGGCGCGGCCTTAGTCGCGCTGCTTCTTTCGGGCATCTGTGGAGACATAACTGACATAGCGCCGGGCCTCGCGGGGCAACCGGGAAGCTGATCGGAGGGAACAGCATGCGCTTGAACATGAACAGACGTACCGCACTTTCGCTGCTGGGGGCCGGCGCCGGCGCTGCCTTCCTCGGCGCCCCCCAGACCGTCTTCGGCCAGGACGCCGGCCCGGTCGTCAATGTCGCCCTCGACGAGGTGCCGCGCGCGCTCGATCCGCTCCTGGGCCAGGTCAACCCGGTCTACCGGACCCTGATGAACGTCTACGACACGCTGCTGACGGTCGATTACTCGGGCGACGGCGCCGTGCAGCCGGCGCTGGCCGAAAGCTGGCAGCGCGTTGACGGCAAGACCATCGACCTCGTGCTGCGCCAGGGCGTGAAGTTCCACGACGGCTCGCCGCTCACCACCGAAGACGTGGTGTTCAGCTTTGGCGCCGAGCGCCGGACAGACCCCAATTCGCCAGGCTTCGGCACCGCGCAGCAGTTTCTCAAGACCATCGAGACGGTCGAGGCGCTGGACGACCGTACCATCCGCGTCACGTCGTCAACCGACGATCCGACGCTCGAATTGCGGCTCACCGCCTGGGGCAGCCAGATCGTCTCCAAGGCCGCGTTCGAGGCCAAGGGCGGTTTTGAGGGCTTCGGCCAGGCGCCGATTGGTACTGGCCCGTTCTCGGTGGTGTCGCTGTCGCCCGACGGGCTGGCGCTCAAGGCCTTCCCCGACTACTGGAACGGCAAGCCGGACATCGAGCGGCTCAATTACCGCTCGTCGCCCGAGCTGTCGTCGCGCGTCGCCGGACTGGTCAGCGGCGATTTCGACATCGCCGTGGACCTGCCCTTCGACCAGTTCGAGGCGGTCACCCGCGATCCCGACCTCGAGATCGTCGGTGGCACGGTGGCGAGCATCCGCGTCGTCAAGTTCGATACCCGCAACGCGCAGCTCAAGGATGTGCGCGTCCGCCGTGCCCTCGGCTTCGCCGTGGATCGGCAGGCCATCGTCGATGCGCTGTGGGGTGGTCTCGTCGATCTACCGCACGGCCACCAGTTGCCGGCGTTCGGCCCGCTGTACGATCCCGACCGGCCAGCCTATCGCTACGATCCCGACGAGGCCAGGAAGCTCCTCGCCGAGGGCGGCTACGACGGCACGCCGATCCCCTATCGTATCCGCGCGGCGGCCTACGGCCCCGAGTTGGCGACGGCGCAGGTGCTGGTGGCGATGTGGAACGCCGTAGGCGTCAACATCGACCTTCAGATCGTCGAAAACTTCGGCCAGCTCGTTGCCTATCCGGGCGTCGGCATGCGCAATGGCGTGGACCCGGTGCTGGTCAACGATCCGCTGTTCGGCCTGTGGCGCTCGCATGACCGCTCCGAAGCCGAGATCTGGTCGAACGAGGAGTTCTTCCAGAATGGCGAGACCCTGCAGACCAGCCTCGACCCCGCCGTGCGCAAGGCGGCCTTCAACCGCATGATGGACATCTACGATAACGAGGACCCGCCGGGGATGATCCTGCATACGATGGGCACCTTCTACGGCAAGAAGAAGAGCGTGAACTGGACACCTTCGAAGTCCGTATACATGGACTTCCGCAAGGCCAGCGTGGCGTAGCCTGCCACGGATTCAAGCGCACGCGGACCTGGAACGAGATGACTTCGACTACCGTATCCCAACCTGTCTGTGTCGTGGACAAGCTCGGCGTCGCCATCGGCGGCGCCGCGCCTCTGCAACTGGTCAAGGACATCTCCTTCGAAGTGCCGCGGGGGGGATATTTCTCCCTCGTGGGCGAAAGCGGCAGCGGCAAGTCCATCACCTGCCACACGCTGATGCGGCTGTTGCCGTTCAAGCCGGTGATTTCAGGCCGCGTCGTGATCGACGGCGCCGATGTGTGGGCCATGAGCCCGGCCGAGGTCATCACCTTCCGGCGCAAGTCGGTCGGCATGGTGTTCCAGGATCCGCTGGCGGCGCTCAACCCGGTGCGTACCATCGGCAGCCAGCTTCTCGAGACCCTTGCCATCTACTACCCGCAGGCGGGGCGCGACGAGCTGCATGAGCGTGCCGTGGCGGCGCTCGAGAGCGTCCATATCCCGCAGGCCGAGAAGCGCCTCGAAGTCGATCCGCACCAGCTTTCGGGCGGCCTCAATCAGCGGGTGATGATCGCCTTGGCGCTGCTGGGCGAGCCGACGATGCTGATCGCCGACGAGCCGACGACGGCGCTCGACATGTCGGTGCAGGCTGAGGTGCTCGATCTCATCGACGAGATGCGCGCGCGGAACGATCTGACGGTGCTGCTGGTGACGCACGACCTCGGCATCGTGCGCGACCGCGCCACCCACATCGCCGTGATGCACAAGGGTGTTGTGGTGGAGCAGGGGCCTGCCAAGGAGGTTGCCAACGCGCCGCGCGCCGACTATTCGCGCGAGCTGTTCGCAGCGGCGGCGGTGGAATGGCCCGACCGCTCCGAGGCCAAGCCGCGCGAAGCGCCGGTGAGCCTCAGCTTCGAGGGCGTCAACAAGACCTTCTACTCGTCGCGGCGCGAGCGGCGCTCGGGCTTCGGCGTCACTGCCGCGCGCGATCTGAGCTTCGAGGTGCGGCAAGGCGAAATCGTCGCGCTGATCGGTGAGAGCGGCTCGGGCAAGACCACTGCCGCCAAGATGGCGATGGGGCTCATCGCGCCGGATTCCGGCAAGATCACTTTCCACCCCTCGACGCGCAATCCGTCGCGCAAGCTCAACGTGCAGATGGTGTTCCAGCACCCGCGCGACTCGCTCGATCCATTGATGAAGGTGGGCGACCAACTGCACGAGGTGCTCATCGTGCATGGCTGGAAGGACAAGGCGCGCCGTACCGCGCATATCGAGAAAATCCTCGAGGATGTCGGGCTTGGCAAAAGTGCCCTCGACCGGCGACCGACCTATCTGTCGGGCGGCGAGGCGCAGCGTGTCGTCATCGCGCGGGCGCTGCTGCTCGAGCCCGACATGCTGATCGCCGACGAGCCGCTCTCGGCCGTGGACGTGCGCATCCAGAAGCATATCCTCGCGTGCTTCCAGCGGCTGCGTGAGCGGCTCGGCATCGCCATATTGCTCATCACGCACGATCTGCGCGTGGTGTTCGAGATTGCCGATCAGGTTGTGGTCATGCGCCACGGCGAGGTGGTCGAGGACGTGCCGGTGGTGCTGTTCGCCGACGGCAACCGGCACGACTACACCGAAATGCTCATCAACGCGGTGCCTGGCAAGTCGCGGCCCGGCCCGGCCGGCCTGTCCGCGCCGCGGGAACTGGCGAGGGAGGCAGTCTAGAATGCTGCTGCTGACACGCTTGCTACGGGCGTTCGTCTCGCTCATCGCCATCGTGACGCTGGTGTTCGTCGCCATCCGCGCCACGGGCGACCCGATCCTCGCCATGTTCAATCCGGACGATTACACCACCGAGGCGCTCGATGCGATGCGCCGCCAGTGGGGCTACACGGGCACGATCTTCGAGCAGTACGTGGCCTATGTCAGCAACGTCTTCCAAGGGCATTTCGGCATGTCCTCGATGAGCAGCCGCGACGCGCTGGCGGTGGTCGTCGAGCGGGTGCCGGCGACGCTGCAGATCGTCGGCTGGAGCGCGCTCATCATGTTCGGCGTCGGCATCCCCGCTGGCGCCTTCGCTGCGCTGCATGCCGGCGGCCGACTCGACCGGCTGGTGATGGCGGGCTCGACGGTGGGCTTCGCCATGCCCAATTTCGTGCTCGGCCTGCTGCTCATCCTGCTGTTCTCGGTCTATCTGCGCTGGCTGCCGAGCAATGGCAGCGGCAGTTGGCACAACCTGGTGATGCCGGTGCTGACCATCGGGCTCGCCAAGGCCTCGATCTTCACGCGCTTCGTGCGCTCGGCGGTGCTCGACGCGCTGAAGCTGTCCTGCGTCACCTCGGCCCGTGCCCGCGGGCTCACCGAGTGGCAGATCTTCCGCAACCACGTCATCCCCAATGCCCTGCTGCCGCTGGTTACCATCGCGCCGCTGCTCGTCGGCGCCATGATCAGTGCCAGCTCGGTGGTGGAGTCGGTGTTCGGCTGGCCCGGCATCGGGCGGCTCATCGTCGATTCGGTGGCGCAGCGCGACCTTGCCGTATTGCAGGTCATCATCATGTTCGTCGCCGCCCTGATGATCCTCACCAATCTGATCGTCGATCTCGCCTATGTGCGGCTCGACCCGCGCACCGCGCTGGCGCGCAGCCACTAGGGCCCGGAGCTTCCCGATGTCCGAAATCGCCGCCCCGACCTCTGCCCGCCGCTTCCGCCTTGCCGATTATCCGGCGGCGGTCATCATCTCGGCATTGTGGCTGTTGAGCTGCCTGTCGCTGATCGCGCTGCTGCCGCTGCTGCCACTGCCGCCCGACGGCGCCATCGATCTTCTGGCGCGGCTCAAGCCGCCGGTCGGCTGGGGCGGCGAGTGGCATCACGCGCTCGGCACGGACGATCTCGGCCGCGATATCTTCGCGCGCCTCGCCTCGTCGCTGAGGACCAGCCTGGCGCTGGCCTTCGGGGCGACCATCATCTCGGCCACCATCGGCACCACGATCGGCATCCTCGCCGCGCATTTCGGCGGCTGGGTGGACCAGCTCGTCGTCGCCACCATCGACACGCAGGTGTCAGTGCCGTTCATCATCGTGTCGCTGACGCTCACCGCCTTCTTCGGCAACAACCTGTTTCTGTTCGTGCTCATCCTCGGCCTGTTCGGCTGGGAGCGCTTCGCCCGCCTGTCGCGCGCCATGACCATGGCGTCGCGCGGGCATGGCTATGTGCTGGCCATGAATACGCTCGGCTTTTCGTGGCGGCGTATCTATATCCGGCACGTCCTGCCCAACATCGCCAGCACGCTCCTCGTCACGGCCACGATCAACTTCCCCGAAGTGATCCTGCTTGAAACGTCGCTGAGCTTTCTCGGCCTCGGCATCCAGCCGCCGATGAGCAGTCTCGGCAACATGCTGGGCTTCGGCCGCTCCTATCTGCTCACCGGCTGGTGGATCGCCGTGGTGCCGGGCGTGGCGATCTTCCTTTGCACGCTGTCGGTCTCCATCGTCGGGGACTGGCTGCGCGGCGTGATCGGGCGGCTCTGACGCCGTCCGCCAATCCACCTTGCCGCCCGCCCGGGCGGTCCATGCGGAGCCGGACATGTTCCATAGCAGCGAGGTGACCCTCACCGACGTGACCGTGGCCGAGGCGTATCTGCACCTCCTGGCCGACCGCGGGATCGACTATTTCTTCGCCAATGCCGGCACCGATTTCGCGCCGCTGATCGAGGCCTTTGCCAAGGGTGCGGCGCTCGGCCACAAACTGCCGAAGCCCATCACCGCGCCGCACGAAAACGTCGCCGTGCACATGGCGCTCGGCCATGCGCTGGTGAGCGGCAAGCCGCAGGCGGTGATGGTGCACGTCAATGTCGGCACCGCCAACGCGCTGACCGGCCTGCTCAATGCCCGCCGCGCCCGCGTGCCGATATTGTTCACAGCCGGCCGCACGCCGATCCTCGAAGAGGGTGCGCGTGGCGCCCGGTCGGTCTTCGTCCATTGGGCGCAGGAGATGTACGACCAGGCCGGCATGGTGCGTGAGGCGGTCAAGTGGGACTACGAGCTGCGCCTGCCCGAGCAGCTCGAAACGGTGGTGGACAGGGCGCTCAGCCTTGCGACCAACGCGCCGAGCGGCCCGGTCTATCTGACGCTGCCGCGCGAGGTGCTGGCGCGTCAGCTCGACAGCTTCACCTATCGCGCCGGCGGTGTGCGGCAACCCTCCAGCACAAAGCTGGCGGCGAGCGAGGCGGCGCTCGACGAGGCGGTGCGGCTCATCGCGGGCGCGCGCCGGCCGCTGATCGTCACCACCAATGTCGGGCGCGTGCCCGGCGGCGTCGAGGCCCTGGCGCAGGTCGCGCTGCAGCAGGCCATCCCCGTCGTGTCCTTCAACCCCAGCGGCGTCGAGTTGCCGGGCAGCCATCCCATGCATATGGGCTACGACGTCAAGGAGTGGGTAGCGGAGGCCGATCTCATCCTCGTCGCCGAGGCGGTGGTGCCGTGGGTGCCGCGCGAGGTCAAGCCGCAGCCCGGCGCGACGGTGATCCATCTCGGGCAGGACCCGCTCTACGAGCAGATTCCGATCCGCGGCTTTCCGTGCGATCTCGCCATCTCGGCGTCCGTCGATATCGCCTTCGCCCAGTTGGCGCAGCGCCTCGCCGCGTCGCCCGAAAACGACCCCGAGCGTATCGCCCGCCGCCGCGCCGAACTGGCCGAGCGCCGCGCCGCGCTGGGTGCCCGGCGCGAGGCGGCTTGGCGTGCGGCGCAGGAGTCGGCCGACATCACCCCCATCCATATCAGCCGCGCCATCGATGCCATGAAGGGCGACGCGCTGGTGTTCAAAGAGTCGGGGTTGCGGCTTGACCACATGCAGTTCGATGCGCCAGGAACGATGTTCTTTTCGGGCGCGGCGGGCGGGCTTGGCTGGAGCCTCGGCGCGGCGCTCGGCGCCAAGCTGGCGGCGCCCGAGCGCATGGTCGTCGCGGCGGTGGGCGACGGCTCCTACATGTTCGGTACGCCGCTCGCCGCGCATTACGTCGCGGCCGAGCAGAAGCTGCCGGTGCTTTTCGTCGTCTTCAACAATGGCGGATGGCACGCGGTGCGGCGCTCGACGCGCGGCATGTTCAAGGACGGCTATGCTGCCGCGACGCCCAGCGAGCAGGTCGAGCCGCTGACCGATTTCGGCGTCGAGGTGCGCTACGACAAGATGATGGAGACGGTGGGTGGGCATGGCGAGCTGGTCGAGCATCCCGACGACCTGCCGCAGGCGCTGGCGCGCGCCGCCGACATCATGGCGACCGAGGGGCGCCAGGTGCTGCTCAATGTCGTGTGCACGACCTGACCCGGAAGGTACCCGACCATGAGCACGACAGACATCAAGCTGTTCATCGATGGTGCGTGGCGCGAGGGCGCCGCCGGGGCACGACGCGATATTGTCAATCCCGCCAACGGCAAGACCATCGGCAGCGTGGCACTGGCCGAGCCGGCCGATCTCGATGCGGCGCTGGCTGCCGCTGCGGCGGGCTTTGCGGTCTGGCGCGACACCCCGGCCCAGCGGCGCGCTGCGCTCCTCAGGCGCGCCGCCGAAATCCTGCGCGCCGAGCTTACCGCGCGTGCCGCCACCATGACGGCGGAGCAGGGCAAGCTCCTGGAGGAAGCGCGGGTCGAGGCGGGAGCGGCCGCCGATATTCTCGACTGGGCGGCCGAGGAAGGGCGTCGCCAATATGGCTGGACCATTCCCGCGCGGCAGGGCGGCGTGGTGCAGGTTGCGGCGCGCGAGCCGGTCGGCCCGGTTGCCGCTTTCACCCCGTGGAACTTCCCGATGAACCAGCCGGTGCGCAAGATTGCCTCGGCGCTGGGGGCGGGCTGCTCGATCATCCTGCGCGCGTCCGAGGAGACGCCGGCCAGCGCCGCTGCCATCGTCGCTGCGCTGCACGAAGCGGGCGTGCCGGCGGGCGTCGTCAACCTCGTCTTCGGCCGTGGCCGCATGGTGTCGCAGCACCTCATAGCGAGCCCGGTGATCCGCAAGGTGTCGTTTACCGGCTCGACGCCGGTCGGGCGGCAGATCGCGGCGCTGGCCGGCGAGCATCTGAAGCGCCTGACGCTGGAGCTTGGCGGCCACGCGCCGGTGCTGGTGTTCGAGGACGCGGTGCTGGCCGATACGGTAGCGCGCACCGTCGCCGCCAAGTTCCGCAATGCCGGGCAGGTGTGCACGTCACCCACGCGCTTTCTCGTGCAGCGCCCGCAATTCGAGGCCTTCGCCGCGGCCTTTGCCGAGGGCGCAGCGGCGCTGCGGCTGGGCGACGGCGCCGAGGCGACGACGCAGATGGGGCCGCTGACCAACGATCGGCGCGTCACCGCCATCGAGCATCTCGTCGCCGACGCGGTACAGCGCGGGGCGCGGCTGCTCACCGGCGGCAAGCGGGCGCAGCGGCCCGGCCGCTTCTACGAGCCCACCGTCCTCGCCGACGTGCCGCTCGATGCCGAGATCATGACCGAGGAGCCGTTCGGGCCGGTGGCGGTCATCAATCCGTTCGATACGCTCGGCGAGGCGATCGCCGAGGCCAACCGGCTGCCTTATGGGCTTGCCGCCTACGCCTATTCGCGCCGTACCGACATCGTCAACGCCGTGCTGGCGCGGGTCGAGGCGGGCATGGTCTCGGTCAACCATCACGGCCTCGCGCTGCCGGAAATGCCGTTCGGCGGCATCAAGGATTCGGGCTACGGCTCGGAAGGCGGCGCCGAAATGCTCGCCGCCTATCTCGTCACCAAGTTCCAGACCGTGCTGTCGTGATCCGCCTCCCGGAGTTCGTATCTTGAACCATATGGCACGGCGGCCGTGGCGTCTGTCGGGGCCGCTCGAGAGCGCCGCCTATCGGGATTTCCTCGCCGGCAATATCCTCGCACAGACGGCGTTCTGGAGTCAGCGCGTGGTCACCGGCTGGATTGCCTGGGAGCTGACGCAGTCGCCCTTCTGGCTGGGCGTTGTCGCCGTCTCCGACCTGCTGCCGGTGCTGGTCATGGGGCCGATCGCCGGTGCGGTCGCCGACCGGCACGACAAGCTGACGCAAGTCAGGGTGTGCCAGACGCTGTCGGCCGTGCAGGGGCTGATCCTGCTGGTGCTGGCGCTCACCGGCTGGCTCACCGTGCCGGCGCTGCTCGCCCTGGCGCTGGCGCTCGGCATCATCCAGTCCTTCGATCAGCCGGCGCGGCTGGCGCTGGTGGGGCTCCTGGTCGAGCGGCGGCACATGGCATCGGCCATCGCCATCAACGCCGTGGTGTTCAATTTCGCCCGCTTCCTTGCGCCGCTGGTGACGGGCGCCGCCATCGCCATCTATTCGGCGGCGCTGGCTTCGGCCTTCGCCGCCATCTGCTTCCTGTCGGCCATGCTGCTGCTGTCGCGCGTCAAGCCCAAGCCGGAAAAGCACGACGCCGCAACGCAGAAGAGCTTCCTGCGCGATCTCGTGGCGGGCGTGCGCTACACGCTGACGCATGAGGCGCTGCTCATCATCCTCGGCCTGATCACGGCGATCAACATTGGCTCACGCCCCATCCTCGAAATGCTGCCGGCGCTGTCGAGCCAGGTGTTCCGCGTCGATGCCTCGGGCTTCGCCGTGCTCGGTGCGGCGATGGGCGCCGGGGCCGCAATCGGCGGGCTGGCGCTGGTCTTTTTCACCGCGCGGGTGAACCTCGTGGCGCTCGCCGTCGCCTGCGGGGCGGGCGTCACCGCCTCGGCGCTGTGGATCTGCCTGTCCGACCAGTACTGGCAGGGCATCATCGCCATGCTGTGCCTCGGGGCGTCGCTCACCGGCAGCGCCGTGGCCTCGCAATCGATGGTGCAGCTCACGGCGGCCCTCGAGTTCCGGGGGCGGGTGCTCAGCCTTTATGGCATGCTGTTTCGCGCCGGCCCCGCCATCGGTACCGTGCTCATCGCCGCGGCGGCCGAAGCGGCGGGGCTGCAATTTCCCATCGCTGTCGCGGCAGTCGTGATGGGCCTCGTCACCGTGTGGGCCTTCGTGCAGCGGCGCAAGGTGGCCACGGCGATGCAGAAAGCGGGCGATGCGGAGGCCGCGGCTCTGCCGCCGGCCTCAGCCGAGCACTAGCTCGCGCATCCGCCGCACGGCGGCGCCCGGTGCGCTCAGCACCGGCACCGCGAGCTGTTCCTGCACGGCGTGCTGCGCGCGTGAGGTGGAGAAATGCGCCAGCATCACCGTGTCGAAGCCGCCGAGATCGCCGGCGCGCTCGGCCAGCAGGCGGTTGTGCGTGTCCGCGTCTCCCTTGCGCAGGGCGGCCATGGCATCCTCGACCAGCACGGTGGTGAGCGTTGCGGGCGAGCCCTGTTCGCGCACATAGTCCTCGAACTCGCCGGTCATGGTGCCCACAGCCGGGCCGAACGTCGCCAGCATGCCGATGCGGGTGCCCTGCGATACGGCGGCATGGAACATCGCTTCGTTAGGCTTCAGGACGGGTACGGGCAGCTCCTCCGCCATCTGGTCGATGGCCGGGCCGAAGGCCGAGCAGGTGACGAGGATGCCGTCGGCTCCCACCGAATGCGCATAGCGCCCGAAGCGCACGAAGCGGTCGATCATGGCGTCGGTCAGGTCCGGCTCGCGCGCCCGGTCGGGGCTCAGCGAATCGTCGAGCAGGTTGATCAGTTGCGGCTCCGGCCACAGCTCGCGGAACGCCGCCTGGACGGGCTCCATGGCGACGGGCGTGGCATGCAGCAGCACGATGCGGGGCACGGCCATGGCGATCCTTTCAAACGAACAGCGGGACGAGCCCGGTGCGGATGTAGTCGGCGCGCGCTTCGGCGCTCGTCAGCGCGCTGATGAACTGGCCGGCGCCGATGCGGTTGGCCGTATCGGCAAAGATGGCGGCGCTGAAATTGGTGGTGGCATTGGCTTCGGGCGGCAGCGGGCCGACGAGGTCGATGCCCTCGACCACCATCAGCTCACTCACCTGCTGGATGGCCAGCTCCACCTCGCCGGCGGCGAGCCGTTCGCCGGTCAGGCCGCGCGGGATCACCAGCGCTTTGGCACGGATGGCCTCGCCGATGCCCAGCCGGTCGATCAGCTTCTCGAAATAGATGCCGCTGGCGCCCGCCTGCGAATAAACCAGCGAGGGCACGTCGAGCAGCGTCTGCTTCAGCGCCTCGACCGTCGAGATGTCGGGCTTGGGAGCGCCGGCGCGCACCGCCACGCCCACCGTCACCTGCGCGATGGGGCGACGCGTCGAGACATCGATCATCCTGCGCTGCGCCAGCTCGTCCAGCGCCCAGTCGATGGCGACGATGCCGTCGGCCGTCTCGCCCGCCTCGATGCGCTTCATCAGCGCGGCGGTCGGGTCCCAGATCATCTCGGCGCTCCAGCCTTCGTGCGCGAAAGCCGGCAGCACCTTGTCGTTGACGGTGGCGATGACCGCCAGCGCGCTCATGATGCGGATGGGCGGCGCTTCAATAGTGGTCATCGACGGTTTCCCCCCGGTCAGCGGTAATCGACCTTCCAGTCAATCTTGGCGAGGCAGTCGTCGATCCATTTGCGATCGACGGTGCCGTTGCGGACGCGCTCGCGCTGGGCGTTCTCGCCGTCGAGGCGCTTGGCGGCGGCCTGCTGGATTTCTTCGGCCAGATCGTAGGCTACGGCGACGACGCCATCATCGTCGCCCACCATCACGTCGCCGGGCTCGATCACCATGCCCTCGATGGCGATGGGGATGTTCACCTCGCCGGGGCCGTCATGCATGGGGCCGCGATGGGTGACGCCGCAGGCGAAGACGGGAAAGGTGTGGTTGCGCACGTGCCCGTAGTCGCGGATGGCGCCGTAGACGATGACGCCGGCGAGGCCGCGTGTCTCCGCATGCGTCAGCATCATCTCGCCCATGATGGCGTTGGTGAGCTCGCCCCCGGCATCGACCACCAGCACGTCGCCGGGGTGGGCCGTGTCGATGGCCTTGTGCACGAAGAGGTTGTCGCCCGGCCGGGTCTTCACGGTGAAGGCGGGGCCCGCTAGAACCGTCCCGCCGGCATGCATCGGCCTGAGGCTCGCGCCGCCCGCGAGCAGGCGCGACATGGAGTCGGAGATGACCGCGGTCGGCAGCTCGCGATATTTTGCGACAAGCTCGGGCGCCACGCGCCGCTTGGGCTGCATGACCTGCAGGTTGGGCATTTGAAGTCCTCTCGAGAGCAACGATTTCCGCTCCGTTCTAGGAAGGGAAGGCGCGCTTTCGCCAATACAGATTTGCAATCGTAGCGATAAATGTGATTTATGGACAATCATGCCGAACGTTCTCGATCTCAAGCGTTTGCGGTATTTCCAGGCTATCGCCGCGCACGGATCGCTGTCCGCGGCAGCACGCGCCCTCAACCTCGCGCAACCGGCGCTCAGCCATCATGTCACGCAAATCGAGGTGGGGCTCGGCACACGGGTGCTGGAGCGACATCACGATGGGGTCGAGCTGACCGAAGCCGGACGCGTGCTGCTGCGTCACGCCGTCGATATCGCCACGCGCGTCGAGCGGGCGGAGATGGAGCTCACGCGCCTCGCGCGGGCCGGCCGCGGCAGGGTCAAAATTCGCCTCGCGGTGATCGCCTCGCTGGCTGCCGACCTGACGCCGATCCTGGTCGCCGCGCTGGCGCGCGACATGCCCGAGGTGGTGCCGCGCATCACCGAGGCGGGCACGCTCGACAGTCGCGACCTGCTGGAGCGTGGCGAAGCCGATCTTGCCATCCATCTCAATGCCGGCGGCGGCAGCGACACGCTGCTCGCTACCGAGCGGTTGCATCTCGTGAGTCTCGGCGCCGAGGACGAGGGGTCCGTGCCGTTTGCCGATGTCGCGCGGCAGCACCTGATCCTGCCGGCGCAGGGCAACCCGCTGCGCGGCTTCGTCGAGCAGGCGGCGGCGCGCTCCGGCCTCAGCCTCGACATCGTCTTCGAGATCGATGGTGCGGAGCCGCGCCGGCAGGCTGTGCTGGCCGGGCTCGGCGCCACCATCCTCGGCGCGCATTCGGTCGAATCCAGCGACCGCAAGGCCGGGCTGTCGGCGCGCCCCATCGTTGCCCCCGAGCTGCTGCGGCCGATCTATCTGGGCGCGCGGCGCGGCCTCGATCCGCAACTCGTTGCGCGTATCGAGGCAGTGCTGGCACGCTCGCTCGAAGGCTTCGCCGGCATGGATGTGGCGCCACGCGACAATGGTCCGGGCCGCGATTGACGCGCCGGGCCGGGCTCGTTACTCGTTGCCCGCCCGTGCTCAGGATCAGGTGACATGCTCAGGTTCGACGCCAACATCACCCAGCTCTATACCGACGTTCCGTTTCTCGACCGCTTCGCTGCCGCCGCCGCCGACGGGTTTCGCGGCGTTGAGATGCGCTCGCCCTTCGAGGTGAGCAAGGAGGTGCTGGCCGAACGGCTGGCAGCGAACAACCTCGAGCTGGTGCTGTTCAATTTTCCGGCCGGCGACTGGGGCAAGGGCGAGCGCGGCATCGCCTGCCTGCCGGGGCGCGAGGAGGAGTTTCGCGCCAGCCTGGTGACCGCGCTCGACTATGCGCTGGCGCTTGGCTGCAAGCGTCTCAACTGCCTCGCCGGGCTGACGCCGGCCGGTGTCGCGCACGAGGTCGTCGAGGCGACTCTGGTGGCCAATCTGCGCCACGCCGCCGAGATTCTGGCCGACAATGGAATAAAATTACAGCTTGAAGCGATCAATCGGCGCGACAATCCAGGTGGCTTCGTTTCGACCACGGCGCAGTATGAGCGCATTGCCGGGCAGGTCGCGCACGACAATCTTTATCTGCAATACGATTTCTATCATATGCAGGTCATGCAGGGCGACCTGCTGCGCAATTTCGAGCGCCTGCAGAACGTCATTTCGCACGTGCAGGTCGCCGACAATCCGGGGCGTCATGAGCCGGGCACCGGCGAGATCAACTACCCCTTCATCTTCGCGGCGCTGGAGCGGCTCGGCTACGACGGCTGGATCGGCTGTGAATATGTCCCCGCCGGACGCACCAGCGACGGGCTGGGCTGGATGCACGCGGCGCTCGCGGTGCCCTGATATGGGCAGGATCGCCTATCTCACCAGCATCGATTTCGGCGCGGGCGCTCTCGCCGGGCTTGGTGAGGCGGTGCGCGAGCTGGGGATCGGCCGGCCGCTGCTGGTTGCCGACAAAGGCGTGGTGGCCGCGGGCCTTGCGGCGCGTGCGGCGGCGCAGTTACCCGCCGCGACCCCGCTGTTCGACGAAACGCCGCCCAATCCCACTGAAGCGGCCGTGCTGGCGGCGCTGGCGCGCTATCGCGCCGAGGGCTGCGACGGCGTCGTCGCCATCGGCGGCGGCTCGCCCATCGATCTTGCCAAGGGCGTGGCGCTGCTCGCGACCCATGCCGGCACCCTCGAGACCTACGCGGCGATCTATGGCGGCGTGCCGCGCATCACGTCGGCGGTGGCGCCGGTCGTCGCCATTCCGACGACGGCCGGCACGGGCGCCGAGGTCGGGCGCGCGGCGCTGCTGACGCTCGACGACGGGCGCAAGCTCGGCATCATCTCGCCGCACCTCATCCCGAAGCGCGCCATCTGCGACCCCGAGCTGACGCTCGGCCTGCCGCCCATGCTCACCGCCGCCACCGGCCTCGACGCGCTCAGCCATTGCATCGAAACGCTGTGCTCGCCGCGCGACAATCCGCCGGCCGAGGCCATCGCGCTCGATGGGGCGGGTCGCCTCTGGCGTCATCTCGAGCGCGCCGTCGCGGCCGGCAGCGACCTTGCGGCGCGCGGCGAGGTGATGATGGGGGCGCTGATGGGTGGACTCGCCTTCCAGAAGGGGCTCGGCGCCGTGCACGCCCTCAGCCACGCGCTGGGCGGGCTCAAGGATGTGTCGCTGCATCACGGCACGCTCAACGCCATCCTCATGCCCATCGTGGTGCGCTTCAACGCCCCCGAGATCGGTGGCAAGCTGGCGCGCCTCCAGGCGGCGACGGGGATCGAGGGCGCAGTCGATGCGGCGCTCGACGCGCTCAACCGCCGGCTCGGCATTCCCGCCGGCCTTTCGGTGCTCGGCGTGCGCGAGACGCATTTCGACTGGGTGATCGAGCGCGCCCTCGCCGACCACTCGCACGCCACCAACCCGCGCCCCGCCAGCGCCGCCGACTATCGCGCCATGCTCATCGAGGCGATGGGGTAGGAGGGCAGTCGGCAATCGGCAGTCGGCAATCGGGAGGAAGGCCCTCATCTTCGCTCTTTACGCCGGCTCGATTTTACTGTTAGCGTCGCCGGTGATGGACGCGCCGCATGCCGGAGTTGTCGGGTCGCCGACCGTGAGCCATCGCCGAGCGAGGGGGAACCTGACCGCATCGGCGAACGTCATTCCTATTGCCGAAATTCTGCCCGAGGGCGGAGGCGGCGCAGAGCGGAGAGCTTCTCATGGGTGCGGTCAGCATCAACAACGTGCGCAAGAACTACGGCAATGTGGAGGTGCTGCACGGCGTCTCCGTCGATATCGCCGACGGCGAGTTCGTCATCCTTGTCGGCCCGTCGGGCTGCGGCAAGTCCACCCTGCTGCGCATGATCGCGGGCCTCGAGGAGATCACCTCGGGCGAGATTTCCATCGGCGGCCGCGTCGTCAACACGCTGGCGCCCAAGGATCGCGATATCGCCATGGTGTTCCAGTCCTACGCGCTCTACCCGCATATGACGGTGGAGCAGAACATGGGCTTCTCGCTCAAGCTGCAGCGCGTCGCCAAGGACGAGATCAAGAAGCGCGTGGCCAACGCCGCGGCGATCCTCGGCCTCGAGCCCTATCTGCAGCGCTATCCGCGGCACCTCTCGGGCGGCCAGCGCCAGCGCGTCGCCATGGGCCGCGCCATCGTGCGCAACCCGGCCGTGTTCCTGTTCGACGAGCCGCTCAGCAACCTCGACGCCAAGCTGCGCGTGCAGATGCGCTCGGAGATCAAGCAGAACCACCAGCGGCTGAAGACCACCACCGTCTATGTGACGCACGACCAGATCGAGGCCATGACCATGGCCGACCGCATCGTGGTGATGCATGACGGCGTCATCGAGCAGATCGGCACGCCGCTCGAGCTCTACGACACCCCGGCCAATCTGTTCGTCGCCGGCTTCATCGGCTCGCCCGCCATGAACATGCTGCAGGGCAAGATGGAGGGCAATGATTTCGTCGCCCAGGACGGCACGCGCATCACGCTCGCCAGCGCGCCGGCCGGTGCCGCCGGCAAGGCGGTGACGCTGGGCGTCCGCCCCGAGCATTTCCACCTCGACCCCGACGGCGTGCCGGCGGAAATCCTCACCGTCGAGCCCACCGGCTCGGAAACCCAGGTGGTGGCGCGCTTCGCCGGCCACGAGATCATGGGCGCCTTCCGCGAGCGCATCACCACGCGGCCGGGCGAATCGATCAAGATCCGGCCCGAGAGCGGCGCCGTGCACCTGTTCGACACCGAAACCGGCAAGCGCATCGCCGCCTGAGGCCGCACCCATCGGCAGCTTCGCGGGCGGGGGAGCGATCCTCCCGCCCGTTTCGTCAGTCCGAGAACAGGTCGGGATGGGCCTGTGCCAGGCGCGGCAGCGACAGCAGGATTTCGCTCAGATGCGTGCGCATCGCCGCCTCGGCGGCATCGGGGGCGTGGCGCGCGACGGCGTCGATGATGGCCGCGTGCTGGCCCACCAGCACGTCCATCGGTGTCGCGTCGGGCATCGACAGATGCCGCACCCGGTCCATCTGCGCCTTGAGGTTTTCGAGGACGCGCCAAGCGTAGTCGGTATCGACGGCGTGGGCCAGCGCCTGGTGGAAGGCCTCGTCGAGCCGCAGGAACTCGAGATGGTCGGAGCGGCGCTCCGCCTCGCGCTGCGCCTCGACCAGCGCGCGGAATTCCTCGATGCGCTTGGGCGAGGCTTCGAGCGCGGCCTTGCGCACCACGGCGACCTCGATGGCCTCGCGGATGAAGCGGACATTCTGCACCTGGCGGATCGAAATCAGCATGACGAAGGTGCCGCGCTGCGGCTTCACCTCCACCAGCCCGACTTCGGCGAGCTTGATGAAGGCCTCGCGCACCGGCTGCCGCGAGACGCCGAGCTGGCGCGCCACCTCGGCTTCCGACAGCAGGTTTCCGGGGCGGAAATGCAGGTGCACGATGGCCTCGCGCACGGCCTCGAAGACGCGCGAGCCCATGCGGCCGGCACGCGCGGCGCCGGCGTCTTCCTCGAGCAGCGAAAGTTCGACATTACTCATATTGACTTCCGGGATACTACCATACTAGCGTCCGCGCAATCGGCGTGTCCGCGCCGGGATGGGAGGATTCCACATGAAACTTGTTGCCATGCATACCCTCGTGGCCGCGGGCGCCCTTGTCGTCGGCGCGCCGGCCGCTGCTGTTGCAGCCGACTACACGCTCAGCGTCAATACCGCGCTCGCCACGTCCGACCCGCTCTATACGGGTCTCGAAAGCTTCGTTTCCGGCGTCGCCGAGGCGAGCGGCGGACGGATCGAGGTGAAGCTCTTCCCCAATTCGCAGCTCGGCCCCGACGAGGACGTCCTGGAGCAGGCCCGTGCCGGGGCGCCGGTGGCCGTCATCGTCGATGGCGGGCGGCTCGCGACCTATGTCAACGAATTCGGCATCATGGGCGCGCCCTATCTCGCCGACGGCTATGACGGGGTGCGCAAGGTGGCGGTGTCGCCGCTGTTCGAGGAGTGGGTGCAAAAGCTCCACGACGCCGCGCAGCTACAGGTGCTGAGCTTCAACTGGTGGCAGGGCGAGCGGCATTTGTGGACCAATGTCGAGGTCCACGCGCCGGCCGACCTCGCGGGCGTCCGCATGCGCACGCCGGGCGCGCCGGTGTGGACCGAGACGGTGACGGCGATGGGTGCCGTGCCGACGCCGATGCCGTTCGCCGAGGTCTATTCGGCGCTCGAGCAGAAGGCCATCGACGCGCTCGAGGCGCAATTGCCGGCCGGCGAGGGCGCCAAGCTGTTCGAGGTCACGAAATACCTGACCAAGACCGGCCACATCAACCTCATCACCGGCATGGTGACCAGCGGTGCGTGGTTCGATTCGCTGCCTGAAGATCTGCGCCAGGTGCTGCGCGACGAGGCGCTGAAGGCGGGCGATGTCGGCTCCTACGGCACGCGCGACGCGCTGGCCCAGATCGAGCAGAACCTCGCCGCCGCCGGCATGACGGTCAACGCCATCGACACCCAGGTGTTCAAGGACGCGACGGCCGGCGTCTACGACAAGCTGGGCTATGGCGAGCTGCGCGACACGGTGCAGAAGATCGCCGCCGAGTAGGCCGATTTTCGCAGCTTTTCTTTCTCCTGGTCCGGGGGCAGGGTTTCGGCCCTGCTCCCGGCGGAGGGACCCCTCATGCTTCTCAAGCGCCTTTCCCAGCTCGAGCTCGCGATCTGCGTGCTGCTGCTCGCGGCCATCACCTTCATGGTGTTCATCGCGGCGATCATGCGGTTTTTCGGGCACCCGCTCACCTGGTCGGTCGATCTCGCGCAGCTCTTGTTCATCTGGCTGTGCATGTTCGGCGCCACCCGCGCCATGCGCGAGAAATCGCATCTGGGCATGGAGGTGGTGGTCAAATACCTGCCCTACATGCAGCGGCTGTGGGTCGAGATGATCTGCTCGGTGATAACGATCGTCTTCCTCGGCGTGCTCGTCGTCCTCGGCTTCCAGCTCGCCTGGCTCAACCGCGAGCGTGTCTTCGGCGATTCCGGCCTCTCCTATGCATGGGTGACGGCGGCGGTGCCGGTGGGCTGCATCCTGTTGGGCATCGCGCTCGTCTACAACATGGTCATGGCCTGGCGCGGGCGCGATGTCGGCAAGCTCGTCTACACGCGCACCGCGACCGACCGCGACGCCCCCGAAGTGCTGGAGCTTTAGCCGATGCTGCTCATCACCGGCCTCTTCGTCGTGCTCATGGCGATCGGCATGCCCGTGGCCTTCGCCACCGGCATTGCCGGCTTCGTGTTCTTCTTCACCACCCCCGGCATGCCCATGTCGATCGGCGTGCAGAAGATCGCCAGCATGAGCCAGAGCTTTCCGCTGCTGGCCGTGCCGTTCTTCGTGCTCGCCGGGCACCTGATGAACGAGAGCGGCATCACGCAGCGGCTGCTGCGCATCTCGCTGCTGCTCGTCGGCTGGATGTCGGGCGGCCTCGCGCAGGTCGCCATCGTGCTCTCGACGCTGATGGGCGGCGTGTCGGGCTCGGCCGTCGCCGATGCGGCGATGGAGGCGCGCATCCTCGGCCCCACCATGACGGCCAAGGGCTACGGCAAGGGCTATTCGGCCGCCGCCATCGCCGTCGGCTCGCTGATCACGGCGACCATTCCGCCGTCGATCGGGCTCATCCTCTACGGCTATGTCGGCAATGTCTCGATCGGCCGGCTGTTCCTCGCCGGCGTGATCCCCGGCGTCCTGATGATGGCGGTGCTGATGGTCACCGCCTATGCCATCGCCAAGAAGCGCAAATACGTCATCGCCGATACCGAGAGGCCGACGCTCAAGGCCGTCGGCAGCGCCGTGTGGCAGGCGAAATGGGCGCTGCTGTTTCCGGTGGCGCTGGTGCTCTCCATCCGCGGCGGGCTGTTCACGCCCTCCGAGGTCGGCGCCTTCGCCGTGGTCTATGCGCTGGCGGTGGGCTTTCTCGCGCATCGCGAGCTGACCATCGAGAAGGTGTGGAAGGCGTTCGGGCAGGCGTCGTCGGATATCGGGCTCATCATGCTCATCATCCTGATGTCGGGCATGGTCGGCTTCGCCGTCATCTACCTGCAGGCGCCGCAGGATCTTGCCGCGCTGATGCTCGAGGGCATCACCGACCCCAACATGATCGTCCTCGTCATCCTGCTGTTCCTGCTGCTCGCCGGGCTGGCGCTCGAATCGACGGTGATGGTGCTGCTGCTGACGCCGGTGTTCGTGCCCATCGTCACCCAGATCGGCATGGACCCGGTGCATTTCGGCATCCTGATGATGTCGATCGTCACGCTGGGCGGCATGACCTGGCCGTCCGGCTCGGCAATGTTCGCCGTCTGCGCCCTGATGGATGTATCCATAGAGGAATATTCGATCGAATCGATTCCCTTCATCGCTGCGGTGGTTGCTTTGATCGGGGTGCTCACCTTCTTCCCGGAGGTGGTGTTGTGGCTGCCGAACATGGCGTTCGCGCACTAGGAGACTATTGAGATGAGACAGACCTGGCGCTGGTTCGGGCCGCCGGATCTCGCGAGCATCGACGACATCGTGCAGGCGGGCGCCGAGGGCGTGGTGACGGCCCTCCACCATGTACCCAACGGCGTGGTGTGGACGCCGGAGGAAATCGCGAAGCGCCAGCAGCAGGTGGCGACGCGCAAGGACGGCTCGCCCTCCGGCATCGCCTGGGACGTGATCGAGAGCCTGCCGGTGTCCGAAGACATCAAGAAGCAGAAGAACGACTGGCGCGCTCACATCGCCAACTACAAGACCTCGCTCGAGAATGTCGCGCGGGCCGGGCTCGAGGTGGTCTGCTACAATTTCATGCCGGTGCTCGACTGGACGCGCACCGAGCTGCGCTATCAGGTGGCCAGCGGCGGCACGGCGATGCGCTTCGACATCAACGATTTCGCCGTCTTCGACATCCATATCCTCGACCGTCGCGGCGCCGCCGCCGACTTTTCCGAGGCGGTGCGCGACGAGGCGGCGCGGCGCTTCCAGGGGCTCTCCGACGCGGCGCGGACGACGCTGGCGCGCAACGTCACGATGGGGCTACCCGGCGCGACCGAGAGCCTCAGCCTCGCCGACGTGCAGGCGCATCTCGACGAATATGGCGGCATCTCGCCCGAGCAGTTGCGCCGGCACTTCGTCGATTTCCTCAGCGAGGTGGTGCCGGTCGCCGAAAAGCTCGGCCTGCGGCTCTGCTGCCACCCCGACGATCCGCCGTTCCCGCTGCTCGGCCTGCCGCGTGTCATGTCCACCGAGGCCGACTACGTCTACATGACCGGCCAGGTGGATTCGCCGGCCAACGGCATCACGCTGTGCTCCGGCTCGCTCGGGGCGCGGCCGGACAACGACCTGCCGGGCATGATGCGCCGGCTTGGCGACAAGGTACATTTCCTGCATCTGCGCAACGTCAAGCGCGACGGCGCCGAGATCGCCGGCTCGTTCTTCGAGGCCGAGCACCTTGCCGGAGACACCGACATGGTCGATCTCGTCGCGGCGGTGATCGCCGAGGAGCGCAGGCGCCGGGCGGCGGGCCGTGCCGACCACCAGATCCCGATGCGGCCCGATCACGGCCAGGACATCCTCGACGACCTCGGCCGCCGCTCGCAGCCGGGCTATCCCACCATCGGCCGCCTCAAGGGCCTCGCCGAGCTGCGCGGCATCATGCGGGCGCTCGAACACGAACGGTTCGGGCTGCGGGGGTAGAGGCCCCACCCTCATCCGGCTGCCGCCACCTTCTCCCGTCAAGGGAGAAGGGTCCCGACTGCCAGGGTCGAGACGAGCGGCCTTCTCCCCTTGCGGGAGAAGGTGCCCGAAGGGCGGATGAGGGGGCCTTTGAAGCCCTCAGTCTTCCAGCAGATAGCCCCGCCGCTGCGGCAGGGGCGTGGTGCCGACGATCTTGGCGATGGCTTCGCCGCGCGTCACGTATTTGCGCAGCACGCGCGACAGCACCAGCCCGTCGGTGCCGGCGACGATCGGCGTGCGCGCCATGAACGCCTCCGGGCCGTCGAGCGCGATGATGTCGGCGATGGGCTGGCCGCGCGTCACGCGCTGGCCGAGATCGACGCGATAGGCGAGCAGGCCCGGCCGGTCGGCGCGCACAATCTCAGTCGCCTCGAAGGGGGTTGCCGTCGATGTCGGCTCGGGGCGCGGGCCGGGATCGGCGGCCACCAGCCCGCGCCCGCACAGAAAGCCGAACAGGCGCAGCGCGTCCTGCTCGCCATAGTGGTCGAAGCTGTCGGCCTGGCCGCGATATTCGAGCGTCGCGGTGGCGCTCGCCATCGGCACCGGCTTGCCGAGGTTGGCCTGCGCCACCTTGCGATAGAGCAGCGGCAACACCTCGTCGAACGAGCCGCCGCCGCTGTCGGCGGCGGTCAGCACGGCGGCGGCGCCCATCCAGTCGCTCAGGTCCTGCAGCTCCGGCATCAGCTCGGGCGAGGTGAAGATATGGAGCAGCGAGTCGCTGTCGCAGTGCAGGTCGAGCACGAAGGTGGCGTCGTGCGCCTCGCGCAGCAGGAACAGCCGCAGCCTTTCGGCCGCCGTGCGCGGCTGCTGCGCGTCGATCCAGCCGGCTACCGTCTTGCGGATCAGCGTGACGTTGAACTGCTCGTCGTCGTTCAGCCGACCGGCGAGCTGGGTGCGGATCAGCGCGAACAGGTCCGGCCATTGCCGGTTGTAGTTGACGCCACTGGCGATGTCGGCGCGGCCGAGATGGTGGCGGTGCACCATGTTGGCCATGCCGAGCGGGTTGGCCATCGGCACCACGGTGAAGCGGGCGCTGAGCAGGCCCTGCTCGTCGGCCTCGCGCAGGAGCGGCAGGAGGTGATGCAGCACCATGGTGCCCGGCTGCTCGTCGGCGTGCAGCGCCGCCTGCAGATAGACCTTCTCGGGTGCCTCGGGCGGGCCGATGCGGTAAAAGCTCAGCTCGGTCGTGGTGCCGGGTGTGTCGCCCGCGAGGGCTCGCGTGTCGCGTTGGAACGTCATCAGCTCACCAGCCGCCTGAAGCTGAACCGCAGCGGCGCGGCCTGCGGCAGGTGCCGCATCAGGCGCCGGTAGACGAGGCCGAAAACGTAGAAGATGGCGAGCGAAATGGCGAGGAAATAGCCCGCCGCCACCGAATAGTGCAGGAACACGTTGTAGTCGCGCAGGAACAGATCGCCGGCCATGCTCATCAGGTCGCGCTGGTCGCCGATCACCGGCAGGGTGAAATAGACCAGCGCCGTGGCGTGGAACAGGAACACCACCTCGTTGGTGTAGGCGGGCCAGGCGATGCGGATCATGTGCGGCCAGGTCACCGACCAGAAGCGCTGGCGCCGGCTCATGCCGTAGGCGCGCGCTGCCTCGATCTCGCCGCGCGGTACGGTGGTCAGCGCGCCGTGGAAGATTTCGGCGGAATAGGCCGTGGTGTTAAGCGCCAGGATCGCCGGCCCGAGGAACAGCGGGTGCAGCACGAACCAGTCGATGCCGAGCGGCTTCCAGGTGCTGAGGTTGAAGGCCAGCACCAGCGAATAGAAGGTGAAGAGCTGGATGAAGAAGGGCGAGCCGCGGAAGAAATAGATATAGCCGCGGCTCAGCCGGTTGACGATCGGGTTGCGCGAGCCCTTGCCGAGCGCGAGGAAGATGGCGAAAACGAAGCCCACCGGGATGGCGGCGCCGGCGAAGTAGATGTTGAACAGCGCCGGCCGGGCCAGCAGCGCCACATCGTGCAGGATGGGCTCGAGAATGTTCATGCCAGGTCCTGCCCGGCCAGCGGCATGCCGCGGCTGACGCGGCGGGTGAGGGCGGCGAAGCCTTTCTCGGAGAGGAAGGTGACGACGATGTAGAAGATCAGCAGCACGAGGTAGTAGCGCCAGCGCCAGTCCTCGTGCACCAGCCCGGCGACGGCGGAGAAGTTCGAGCCGCCCAGCCGCTGCGCCCAGGTCACGAAGTCCATGATCTGCAGCAGCGACAAGAGCGAGGTCGCCTTGATGAGCAGCATCCAGACGTTGGAGAGGCCGGGGAGGGCGTAGATCCACATCTGCCGCACATGGATGCGCCACAGCACTTGCGAGCGGCTGAGCCCATAGGCGCGGGCGGCTTCGAGCTGGCCGTGCGGCACGGCGCGCAGCGCCCCCGAGATCACGTTGGCGGTGAAGGCGCCGTAGACGATGCCCAGCGAGACGCTGGCCATGATGAGATATTCGGTGGTCGTCAGGCGCCAGTTGGCGGCGTCGCAGGGCGGCCACTGGCCGGCATTGGCGGCGAGGGTTTCGGGCGTGCACACCTGCGTCGAGGCGATGAGCTCCACCAGTTGCTCGAAGGCGAGTGGGAAGAACAGGAAGAACAGCACGTCGGGCACGCCGCGCACGACGTTGATGTAGCCGGCGGCGACGAGGCGCAGCGGCCACGGGCCGCCATTGTGGAGCGCGGCGGCGCCGAGTCCGAGCAAAAGCGCGACAAGTGCCCCGAACAGTCCCGCAAAGACCGTATATTGGACGCTGGCGTACCAGCCCAGATGCTTGCCGTTGGTGAGGTAGCCGATCCAGAACACGATGTCCGGACCCAGCAGATCCTGCAGCGTCTGCGGCAGATAGGCCACCAGCACCGTTTATTGCCCCCCCGAATCCAGGCTGCGGGCGGGAGCCTGCCCCCGCCCGCGCCGGACGATTACTTCTTGAAGAACGGGCCGGGGCCCATGTCCGGGAAGTACTTGGTGATCAGCGCATCGAGCCAGCCATCGGCCTTGATCTCGTCCAGCGCCTTGTTGAGCTTGGCCTCCAGCTCGTCGTCGGCCTTGCGCAGGCCGACGCCGGCGCCTTCGCCGATCAGGACGTTGGGGCCGTCGGCCTTGAGCGCGCCGTTCGAGCCGCCCACCTGCTCGCTGATGAACGAGCCGTCGGCGAAGATCAGGTCGAGATTGCCGGCGTTGAGGTCGGCGATGGCCTGGTCGATCGTGTCGTAGGTGAGGATGGTGTTGTCGGCCTTGAGATTGTCGTTGATGTAGCCGGCCTGGATGGTGCCCGTCTGGGCGCCGATCTTCAGCCCCTTGAGGCTGTCGTAGTCGAAGGTGGTGCCGGCCACCGACATGTAGGTCGACGGATCGGGCGGGAAGTAGTTCTGGGTGAAGTCGATGGACTGCCGGCGCTCGTCGGTGATCGACATGTCGGCCAGGATGGCATCGTAGTTGCCGGCGATGAGGTTGGGGATGATGGTATCCCACTCGTTGGTGACCCATTCGCAGGTCAGCCCGGCGCGCACGCACAATTCGTTGCCGAGATCGATGTCGAGACCGCCGACATTGCCGTTGTCATCGACATAATTATAGGGCGGATAGGCGCCCTCGGTGCCCAGCTTCACGGTCTGCGCATTTGCCCCAAAGGTCAGCACCGCCAGGGCGGCGGCGGCCAGAATCAGCCTGTTCATGAATCGTTTCTCCTCAGTCGATACCGCGTTGTTCATCCGCGGTTCTGCGGCAAAGCTAACCGAAATGCCGTATGCGTCAAATCATGTATGCGTCGCGGCGCTCAGAAACTGCCTGAGCCGGGCCGAGCGGGTGGCGCCGAAAACCTCGTCCACCGTGCCTTCTTCCTCGATTTTGCCCAGATGCAGGAAAATGGCGCGGTCGGCGACGGTGCGGGCGAATTCCATGTCGTGCGTCACGAGGATCATGGTCCGGCCCTCGTCGGCGAGGAGCTTGATGACGCGCAGCACCTCGACCTCCAGCTCGGGGTCGAGCGCCGAGGTCGGCTCGTCGAACAGCATGACGCGCGGATTGATGCACAGCGCCCTGGCGATGGCGGCGCGCTGCTGCTGGCCGCCGCTGAGCTGGGCCGGAAAGCTTTCCGCCTTGTCGGCGATGCCGACCTTGGCCAGCATGGCCAGCGCCTCGTCGCGCACCTCCGCGCGGTCGCGCTTCTGCACTAGGAGTGGCGCTTCCATGACGTTCTGGAGCACCGTCATGTGGCTCCACAGGTTGAATTGCTGGAACACCATGCCGAGGCCCGAGCGGATGCGGCGGATCTGCGCCTCGTCGGCGACGTGGCGGTGCGGCGGCGTGCCGGTGAGGGCGATTTCCTCGCCGGCGACCTTGACGGTGCCGCTGTCGGGTACCTCCAGCATGTTGATGCAGCGCAACAGCGTGGATTTGCCGGAGCCGGACGAGCCGATGAGCGCCACCACCTCGCCCTCGCGCGCCGTCATCGAGATGCCCTTCAGCACCTCGTTGTCGCCGAACGCCTTGTGGATGGCGTCGAGCTCGATGAGGGGCAGGCGCGGGGAGCTTGGGGTCATGGCCGGACCCTGACCGCAACTCGGCGCGCGCGCAAGGAAAATTGGCAGCCGGCCGGGCGGTTGGCTGCCGCAGGCGGGTCAGGCGGCGGCGCGCGAGCCCTCGTCGAAGAACAGCGCCTGGCTGATCAGCGCCTTCACCATGTCGGGGTTGAACGGCTTGGTGACGAGGAAGGTCGGCTCGGGCCGCTCGCCGGTGAGGAGCCGCTCGGGGAAGGCGGTGATGAAGATCACCGGCAGCGCCTCGGTGGTGAGGATCTCGTTGACCGCATCGATTCCCGACGAGCCGTCGGCGAGCTGGATGTCGGCGAGGATCATCTTGGGCATGGTCCTGGCGTAGAGCGCCACGGCCTCCTTGTGGGTACGGGCGATGCCGACCACGCGGTGGCCGAGGGATTCCACCAGTTGCTCGATATCCATGGCGATCAGCGGCTCGTCCTCGATGATGAGGATGTCGGTCGCCACCTGGCGCGAGATTTCGCGCGAGGCGTCCTCGAGCAGGCGCGTGAACTCGCTTTCCGGGACGTCGAGGATTTCCGCCGCCTGCGCGTTGGTGAAGCCTTCGACGGCCACCAGCAGGAAGGCCTGCCGGGCGCGCGGCGCGAGATTGGCGAGGTTGTGGGCGGCCCGCTGCTCCCAGACGAAATGCGGCTGGGGCGTCGGAATCTTCACGGCGGAGCTGGAAAAGAGCTTCGAGAACAGCTTGTAGAGGGCGATCCTGTCGGTTGATGCTTCGGGAAAGATCGATACGTCGGCGATGAGCGCCTCGAGGGTCGCCGCCACATAGGCGTCGCCCGAGGTCTGCGATCCCGTGGCGGCGCGCGAAAACCGCCGCAGATACGGCAGGTGCGGAGCGATCCGCGTCGACAAAGTCATTATGTGCTCCCTATTTGACGCTTTGCAGTCCAACTCCCGCTCAAAACGGCGCAGCCGGATATTCGTTCCACGGCGTCGGAACTTTCCGATCCCACAGGCATTTATGCTAGCACGTCAGAGTCCAGCGTCACTCTGCTTCACGGGTCCGGGTAGTGAAAGACAAAACGAAGATGAACGAGATGAGTGTACCGCGCTCGCGGCGCACGGACGACGGGCTTGGCCCCAATTCCGACATCGGCGCGAAGCTGCGGGCTTTCTACGGCGCGGTTCAGGACCAGCCGATCCCGGACAAGTTCCTGGATTTGCTGGAAAAGCTCGATGAGGTCGAGCGGGCGAGCAAGCGAAAGGACGGCTGATCTTGGCAGAAACCCCGTCCTTCAAGCGGGAGCTTCTGGCGACGCTCCCCTCGCTGCGCGCCTTTGCCGTGTCGCTGAGCGGCCGGCACGACAAGGCCGACGATCTCGTGCAGGACACGATGATGAAGGCCTGGGCGAAGCAGGACAGCTTCCAGATGGGCACCAATATCAAGGCCTGGCTGTTCACCATCCTGCGCAACGAGTTCTATAGCCAGATGCGCAAGCGCGGCCGCGAGGTGCAGGACACCGACGGCGCCTTCACCGAGCGGCTGTCGGTGCATCCGTCGCAATATGGCGCGCTCGACATGGCCGATTTCAAGAAGGCGCTCGACAGCCTGCCGCCGGACCAGCGCGAGGCCATCGTGCTTATCGGCGCGTCCGGCTTTTCCTATGAGGAAGCGGCCGAGATCTGCCATTGCGCCGTGGGCACCATGAAGAGCCGGGTGAGCCGCGCCCGCACGCGCCTGCAGGACCTGCTCGGCATCGCCGGCGAGGCCGATTACGGCCCCGACGCGGTATCCGCCCAGGTGACGACGCAGAGCTTCTAGGCTTTTCGGGCGATCGGATGCGGCCGGCGTTCCATGGCGCGGCGGCAGGCCGCCAGCAGCGCGTCGTCGGAAAATGGCTTGGCCACGATTTCGGCCGTCGCCAGCGCCGTTCCCGCCAGATCGACGCTCGTCGCCGAGCAGACGACGATGGCCGGGCAGGCGGCGGCCAGTTGCGCGGCCGTTTCCATCTCCGGGCTGCCGGGCTCCGGCGGGTTGACGATGGCGAGGTCGAACTCGGCGAAGCGCGCGGCAAGGCCGGCAGCCTCCTTGAAATCGCCGGCGAACACTGGGTCGGCGGCGTGCGCGCTCTCGACGGCGCGCTGGATGTCCAGCGCGATCAGCGGCATTTCCTCGATGATCAGAACACGTTGGCTCGACAGCATTTCCCGACCCTGAACTCCCCGCACAAGTGCCGCTCGTCGTCGCAGCCGTCATTTAACTAAGACATGTCGGCAAGCGGGCAACTTCGTGGCAAGCCTTGCGTTTTCACGCAAGTACGGAAAACTCGGGAGTCTGCCGGACCGTGAGCGTCAGTCTGCCAGTTCCCACCCGCCGCGTGCCGTGCGAGCAATGCCCGTTGCGCGCCATGCCGTGCTTCAGGCCCTTCAGCGCAGATGAACTGCATTTCGTCGCCGGCTTCAAGCGCGGCGAGCTGGTGATCGAGCCCGGCGCTACCATCCTTGCCGAGGGCGCACACAGCGCGCAGCTCTTCACCCTGCTGTCGGGCTGGGCCTATCGCTTCAAGCTGCTCGACGACGGGCGGCGGCAGATCCTCAATTATTGCCTGCCCGGCGATCTCGTCGGCCTGCAGGGCACGGTCATCGGCGTCATGGAGCATTCCGTCGAGGCGCTGTCGCCGGTCGTGCTGTGCGTCTTCCAGCGCGATCGCATGAGCGAGCTGTTCCGTCGCCAGCCGGGCCTCGCCTTCGACGTCACCTGGCTGGCGGCACGCGAGGAGCGCATGCTCGACGAGAATCTGCTGAGCGTCGGCCGGCGCACGGCGCTCGAACGGGCGGCCTATCTCCTCGCCTTCCTGCACCAGCGGGCCATGGCGGTCGGCCTCGGCGGCAGCCGGGCGCTGCTCATTCCCATCACCCAGCAGCACGTCGCCGACACGCTGGGGCTGTCCATCGTCCATACCAACAAGACCCTGCGCAAGCTGGTGGCGCGCGGGCTCATCCGCTGGCACGGCCGCGCCTGCGAGGTGCTCGATGCCGAGGGGCTGATGCAGGAGGCGGGCTGGGACGGGCTGCCTGAGCGCCGGCGCCCGCTGATCTGAGGCGGGAACGAACGGGCCTCGCGCGCCGTTGTGCGAGGGGCCTTTCAGAGACATCACCCATGCGCTTCATCGGCGTGCTCAATCGCGACGGCGGGACGTTTCGGACCATGGACATGGCGGCGTTCGCCGCCCGTGCCGTCGAGATTTTCGCCGCGCGCGGCCATCGCTTCGAACCGCGGATCGTCGGCGGCGAGGCGCTGCTCGAGGCGCTCGCCGGCGCCGCCGCCGAAGCCGACGTGCTCGTCGCCGGGGGCGGCGACGGCACCATCTCGGCCGCGGCCGGCGTCGCCTATGCCCGGCGCGTACCGCTGGCCGTGCTGCCGGCGGGCACCATGAATCTGTTCGCGCGCACGCTGCAGATGCCGCTCGAGCTCGAGGCGGCGCTGGTGGCCATCGCCGAGGGCGAGGTGCGCGCCGTCGATATCGCCACCGCCAATGGCCGGCCTTTCGTGCACCAGTTCTCGGTGGGCATCCACGTCAAGCTGGTGAAGCTGCGCGACTCGCTGCCCTATCGCAGCCGGCTGGGCAAGATCGCCGCCTCGGTCCGCGCCTGCTGGACCGCCATCGCCAACGCCCCGGCCTTCCGCTTCGACGTGGTGACGCCGCATGGCGTCGAGCGGCGCCGGGCGGCCGGCATTTCCGTCTCCAACAATCCGCTCGAAGGCACGCTGCCGCTGGCCGAGCGGCTCGATGCCGGCGTGCTGGGTATCTACATCATCGCGCCGCTCACCCTCGGTTTCGTTCTGAAGCTCGGCTTCGCGGCGCTGCGCGGGCGCTGGAAGAGCCTGCCCGAGATCGGCGATCGCGAGGCGCGCGAAGTCACAATCCGCTTTCCGCGTCGCAAGCGCAGCTCGTCGGCCGCCATAGACGGCGAGGTGGTGGCGCTCGACCGCGTCGTGGAGCTCAGGATTCACCCCGGCGCGCTGCGGGTGGTCGTGCCGAAGGCGGAACCGGCCGCGCCGCCCGACGAGGCCGCCGAAACGCTGGCGCCGGCATGAGAAAACCCCGTCCGGCGGCGGCCGGGCGGGGCTTACAAACTGTCACCGCTCTGCTTGTGATCTAGAGGCTCGCGGCACCGGCTTCGACGGGCTCGTGGCCCATCTTGCGCAGCGCCTGCTCGATGGCCTTCAGATCCTCGCCGTCGTCGCCGTCCACGGCGGTCATGCCTTCCGTGGCGCTGCGCTCCTTTTCGAGCGTATCGGCTTCGAGCTGGCGCAGGATTTCGACCTTCTCGCCGTCATCGAGAGTGTCGTCCTTAAGGAGTGTCACGATCCGTCTTTTGATGTGAGACATGGCAAATCCTCGCGGGGGTTCGACCCTTCCGGTCAGGGGAGGGCGAAGTGGAAAACGCCCGCCCCTCGGGAGAGGTTCCGTGCGTCAGTCGTCGCGCTTGTGCGGCTTGGTGCGCAGCAGCGCATAGGTGGCCGCGGCGACGCCGCCGGCCGGCAGCGCCACCTTCCTGAGCGAGGGCAGCAGCAGCGGCAGGGCGGCGATCGCCGTGGTGGCGATGAGCGCCGTCATCTCCGTGCTCTTCTGGCGTTCGGCTTCGCGCCGCGCCTCGCGGGCGGCGATCAGGTGGAAGACGAGGTAGACGATCAGCGCCAGCACCAGCGCCGCCGCCGCGATGATGAGCGGCGCCACCACCGGGCCGTAGGAGAGTGTCAGCGCGGCGTTGATCGCTACCAGCACGAAGCCAAGCGCGACGAGCCCGAGGGCGGCGAGCAGCCCCCAGAGCAGCGCCTGGCGCTTCGCCCGCCCCAGCGTGGCGTCCAGTTCGAGGCCCATGAGCGACGCGAGCGGGCCAAGGATGGCGAGCATCGTCGTCAGCGCGTGATGACGGCGATGAGGAAGCCGAGCGCCATGGCGCCTGCCACCGCGGTCAGCGGCTTTTCGCGAATGGTGTCCTTGATCTGCTTTTCGAAGGCGCTGAATTCGTCCTGCGCGTTTTCCACCACCTCTTCGCCCTTGGCGCGCAGGGCGGCGGCCTGCTTGCTGGCGGCGCCCTTCACCTCATCGACCTTGGATTCGCCCATGCGGGCAATGGTTTGGGTGATGGCCTTGAGATCACTCTGCAATTGCGCGACCTGCGCCTCCATGTCGTCCGACGCGGCGCGCGAACGACGGCTCCGGCTGCCATTGCCGGCGGCGGCGCGGCGCGTGGTCTGGGCGGCGCGCGCCGGGGCCATGTCTGTGGTATCTGCCATGAAAGTGCTCCTGGATGAATAATCGGAACAATGCTCCAGACGTGGGCGTGGTTCCCGCCCCCCTCAAATGAAAACACCCCGGTTCGCGGGGGGAGCGAACCGGGGTGGTTGAGCGGGCCGAAAGGGGGGCGGCCTAAGGCCCGCGTAGCTCAGATCCGTCCCATCAAGACGAGGATGATGACGATCACGAGCACGACGCCGAGAATCCCCGAGGGGAAGTATCCCCAGGAGCGGGAGTATCCCCAGGAGGGGATGGCGCCGATGAGCAACAGGATGAGGACGATGATGAGGATGGTGCTGAGCATTTCGACTCCTTGGTGACGCTTGTCGTCAGAACGCGACGAACAGGAAGGCCGCCGCGGCGGCCAGGATGCCGATGGCCGGCACCATGGCGCCCAGCACGGTGGCGTAGCGGAGGCGGCTCTCATATGGCTCGGGGGCCCAGGCCATGGCAGCCCGGCCGGCATGCTCGAGAGCGTGGATTTCCGTTCGTGTCATCGCCTTGGTCCTCTGTCTCTGCCGGCAGGGAGGGGCCGGCCTGTGAGCGTCCCGCGCGTGACGTGCGCTGGCCGGAACAATGCGAGGACGAAAATTTGGTTCCGCGGCGCGAGCGGCTCAGGCGGGGACGACTTCCGTCACGTCCACGGCCTGCCGCGTGCGGTGCTGGCCCGAGGTGCGCAGCACGCCGACGATGGGCGAGATGTCGGAATAGTCGCGGCCGTGCCCGATGGTAATGTGGTCGGGGCCGGCCAGCATGGCGTTGGTGGGATCGAATTCCACCCAGCCCATGGCCGCGCCGCACCAGACGCGCACCCAGGCGTGCATGGCGTCGGCGCCCTCGAGCCGCCTGCCGCCGGGCGGCGGCAGGGTACGCAGGTAGCCCGAGACATAGGCGGCGGGGATGCCGACGCCGCGCAGCCCGGCGATCATCACATGCACGAAGTCCTGGCACACGCCCTGGCGCTGCGTGAAGGCCTCGAGCGGGGTGGTATCGACATTGGTGGCGTCGGTCACATAGGCGAAGTCGCGGTGAATGGCGTTGCAGAGGTCCAGCGCCGCCGCCTCCACCGTGCCGGTGCGGGCAAGGCTCATGCGGGCGTAGTCGGTGATCGACGGCGTCAAGGCGATGCGCGGCGAGGCGGCGAGGAAATGGTGCGGTGAGCCGCCGTCGAGGGTCCACAGCGCGCCGAGCTCGCGCCGCAGCCCGTCGAGATCGGGCGAGGCGTCGGCGGCCGGCACGGCCTTGTCCACCGCCACCCGCGCCGTCAGGGCGAGGTCGAGGCTGCCATGCGGGCGCGCATAGGCGATGGTCGTCACCAGGTTGCCGAAGAAATCGACGAACGTCGTTTCGCTGTGCGGCCGCGGCTCGAACGACAGCGCCGCGGCGATCACCCGCTGCGCGCCGGGAATGCTGGCCGGCATGATGCGCACCAGATGGCGGTCGCCATGCACCGCGCCGTCATAGTCGTAGTGGAGCGCGAGACGGATGTCGTAGAGCATCGGCGTCACCCGAAATAGGCGTCGGCGATGAGATCGGCGATCTGGGCGAAGGCGGCGCCGAGCTCGGCGAGGTCGGTCCCGGTCACGTCCTCCGGCGCGGCGACGCGCAGCGTCGTCTGCAGGTCGAGCACGGCGCGGGCGGCGGGCGAGAGCTGGCCGTCCGTCGTGCTGGCCGGCAGCCGGTCGATCTGCTCGCGCAGCTCCGTCACCTGGAACAGCACCGAGCGCGGGTTGAGCGCGTCGAGGACCAGCAGGTCGATATGCGAATCGGGGCCGGCGGCGGCGTTGTAGCGGCGGCGGTGGGTCATCACGCTGTCGGCGATTTCGAGCAGCATGTCGAGCGCGCCGTCCGGCGCTTCCGGCCGGGTCAGCCAGCGCACCACGCCGGCGATCTGGATGCCGCGCTCGAGCCGGCGGCCGATCTCGAGGAAGCGCCAGCCGGCGAAGCGGTACATGTTCTCGTGGACGAGCCCGGAAAAGCCGGCGAGCTTGCGCAGCAGCACCGTCATGGCGCGCGCCGCGTCGTCGCCGAGCGCGATGCGGCTCGCGAACATGCGGGCGGTCTTGCGCAGATCGTCGAGCGCCAGCCAGCCGTCCGGCGAGAAGCGGTCGCGCACCTGGCTCGCCGCCTGCGCGGCGCTGTCGATGGCGGCGAGCAGCCCATCGGGCAGCGGCGAGGTGGCGTCGATGCCGAGACCGGCGAGATAGGCGCGCGTATCGGCGAGGATGGGCAGGCCGGGGTTCGAGCGTTCGGCCAGCCGGGCGTTGTAGGCACGCAGGATGCGCACCGTCGCCTCGCAGCGTTCGGCGTAGCGGCCGAGCCAGATGAGGTTGTCGGCGGCGCGGCTCGGCAGCGCCCCGGTGGACGCGCGCACCAGCCTCTCGCCCTCGCCGCTCAGCAGCGTCACGCGCTCGACCGGCTTTGGCGAGACTACCCACACATCGGCGGCGTGGCCGCCGCGCTGCATGGCGATGGCGGCGGTGTCGAGGCTCGAGCCGATGCGCGCGAAGCCGCCCGGCATGATCGTCCAGCCCGCCGCCGTGCGCGCCGCGTAGACGCGCAGCGTCGCCGGGCGCGGCTCCAGCCGGCCGTCGCGATAGACCGGCGTCGTGGACAGCCGTACCGGCTCCTGGCCGACATAGCCGGTGCCGTCGGCGGCGAGGGCGGCGCGCTCCGCCGCGTCCAGCGCCGCGCCGAGCCGCGTGCCCTCGCGGTCCTCGATGGCGGGCGTCGTCGTAAAGGCGGGGCCGATCATCATGGCGTCGAGATGGTCGAGGACGTGTTGGCGTTCGGCCGCCTGCCCACACCACCAGGTGGCGATGGTGGGCAGCTCCGGCGGGCCGCCGAGCAGCACCTCGCTGACGCGCGGCAGGAAGGCGGCGAAGGCGCGCGTTTCGAGGATGCCTGCGCCGATGGCGTTGACCATCGTGAGGCTCTTCTGGCGCAGCGCCTCGGTCAGCCCCGGCGTGCCGATGCGGCTGTCGTAACGCAGTTCCAGCGGGTCGGTGAAGCTCGCGTCCATGCGCCGCCAGAGCACGCCCAGCGGCTCGAGGCCGGCGACGGTGCGCACCATGACGCGGCCGTTCGCCACCGTCAGGTCCTCGCCTTCGAGCAGCATGAAGCCGAGATAGCGGGCGATATAGGCGTGCTCGAAATAGGTGTCGTTGTGCAGCCCTGGCGTCAGGATGCCGACGCGCCCGCCGCGGCGCGCCGCCTCGGCGTTGAGCGTGTCGCGGAAATCGCGGAAGAAGCCGGCGAGCCGGTGCACGTGCATCCGCCCGTAGATGTCGGAGAGGGCGCGCGTCGCCGCCACGCGGTTTTCGAGCGCGAAGCCGGCGCCCGAGGGAGCCTCGGTCCGGTCGCCCAGCACCCACCAGCGCCCGTCCGGGCCGCGCCCCAGCTCGAAGGCGCAGAAGTGGAGGTAATGGCCGCTCGCCGGCCGCACCCCCACCAGCGGGCGCAGGAATTCGGGGTTGCGGGCGATGAGCTCGGGCGGCAGCACGCCCTCGGCCACCAGCCGGTTCTCGCCATAGATGTCGGCGACGAGCTGTTCCAGCAGCTCGGCGCGCTGCACCAGCCCGCGCGCGATCGTCTGCCACTCGGCCTCGCCGATGATGAGCGGCACATGGGCGAGGGGCCAGTCGCGCTCCTTGCCCGCCGCCCCGTCATATTTGCGGTAGAACACGCCGGCGTCGCGCAGATACTGGTCGGCGCGCTCGAAGCGGGCGGCACGTTCGGCCGGGCCGAGCGCGTCGAGGCCGGCGAGCAGCGCCGCCCAGCCGGGGCGGATGCTGCCGCTCGCGTCCAGCATCTCGTCGGGCGTGCCCGGCACCAGCCGGTAGCCGGAGGCAAGGCCTGGGCCGTCGGCGGGCCGTTCTCGTGCAGATGACTCCATCGCCGCATTCGCTACCGCATGGGCGCGCCAGCGCAAGGGAAATCGCGCTAGAGGCGGTTGCCCAGATAAGCGTCGAGCGTCGCTGCCGTGCCTGTCGTCCAGATGCTGTCGAGCGCCGTGACGAAGGCCTTGGCGTAAGCGGGGTGCCGGCCGAGATCGCCGAAAATGTCGGTCATGGCCAGCCAGGCGGCGGGGTCGGTGCGGGCGCGCCGTGCCGTTTCCGTGAGGTGGGGCCAGCGCGCATCGTTGGGGGCGATGGCGCGGCCGCTCTCGGTGGTGCCGTAGCAGTAGCGGGCCCAGAAGGCCGAGGCCAGCGCCAGCCCGGTGACGCCGAGGCCGCGCGCCAGCCGGTCGGCGGCGGTGGGCAGGATGAATTTGGGCTGCCGGTTGGCGCCGTCGAGGCAGAGCCGCGCGATGGTGTCGCCGATCGCCGGGTTGGCGATGCGCCGCGCGACCAGCGCCGCATAGGCGGCGAGGTCGGTGTGCGGCACCGGCGGCACGACGGGCAGGATCTCGTCATGCTCGAGCTTGTCGAGATAGGCGCGGATCAGCGGCTGCGCCATCGCCTCGTGCGCGAAGCCGATGTCGAGCAGCGCGGCGGGGTAGGCGATGGCCGCGTGCCCGCCATTGAGGATGCGGATCTTCATGTGCTCGAAGGGGGCGACGTCGGGCACGAATTCGACGCCCACCATCTCCAGCGCCGGCCGCCCGGCGGGGAAGCTGTCCTCCAGCACCCATTGGCGGAAGCCCTCGCAGAACACCGGCCGGCGGTCGGTGAGGCCGTAGCGCTCTTCGATCAGCGCCCGCTCGCGCGCGGTGGTGGCGGGCGTGATGCGGTCCACCATGCCGTTGGGAAAGGCGACATGCCCGCGCACCCAGTCGGCCAGCCGGTGGTCGTGCAACTCGGCGAGGCCGGCCACGGCGTTGCGCGTCACCGCGCCATTGCCCGGAATATTGTCGCAGCTCATCACGGTGAAGGGGGCGAGCCCGGCGGCGCGCCGCTGCCGCAGGCCGGCGAGGATCAGCCCGAAAACGGTCACCGGGGCCTCGGGCGTGCGGGCGTCGGCGACGATCTCGGGGTGCGTGGGGTCGAAGCGCTGCGTCGCCGGGTCGATGCAATAGCCGCCCTCGGTGATGGTCAGCGACACGATACGGATCGCCGGGTCGGCCAGCCGCGCGACGATGGCGGCCGCGTCGCCCACCGGCAGGTAGTCGACCATCGCGGCGGTGACGCGCGCCGTCGCGCCCTCCGCCTCCTGCGCCACCACTGTGGTGAGCCAGTCCTGCCGGGCGAGGTCGTCGCGCAGCGCCGCGTCGGGGGCGCGCACGCCGGCGCCCACCAGCGCCCAGTCAAGGTCGCGCCCGGTGGCGAACAGGTCGTCGAGATAGACCGCCTGATGCGCGCGATGGAAATTGCCGACGCCGAAATGCACGATGCCGCCGCGCAGCGCGCCGGGATCATAGGCCGGCACGCCGAGTGGCGGGCCGAGGCCGGCGAGGCTGGCCCGCGTGAGCGCGACCGTCATCCGGCGGCCCCGCCGCCCCAGGTCACCGGCTCGCTGGGCATGGTGTTGAGGGCCGAGCGGATGTCGCGTTCGGTGTCCTCGAGATGGGCGCGCATGGCGGCGGCCGCCGCCTTGGGGTTGCCCTCGCGGATGGCGGCGAGCACCGCGTCATGCGCCGCGATGGTGTCGTCCACCGTGTGCCCGCGCGCGTCGTGGCCGCGCCGGCTGAGGGCGAAGCTGTATTGCAGGGGCGTCACCATCGCCTCGAACAAATAGGAGATGAGGCGGTTGCCGCTCGACAGGGCGATGGCCTCGTGAAAGCCGACATCGTGGGCGTGGAAGCGGTGCTCGGAGCCGTCGGGGTCGGTGCCGCGCCGGCCTTCGTCGGCGGCGTCGCGCATGCCCTGCAACGCCGTTTCCAGCGCCGCGATGCCGGCGCGCGTCGCCCGCCGCGCCGCCAGCGTCGCCGCCTGCACCTCCAGCGACATGCGCAGCTCGATGAGGTCGAACAGGCCCTTGGGGTCGTTCTGGATCACCGTGGACAGGAAATCCGAAAAGGCGATGCCGGTGGGCTCCTTGATCACGGCGCGGCGGCCGCGCCCGACGTCGAGCAGGCCGCGGCCGGCGAGCATCTTCACCGCCTCGCGCACGGTCAGCCGGCTCACCGCGAAGCGCTCGGCGAGGTCGCCCTCGCTGGGCAGGCTCTGGCCGGGCGCCATCTCGCTCAGGATCATCCGCGCCAGGGCTTCGGCCACCGTCGCGGTGGCCGTCGGCGCTGCCGCGGCTTTCCGATTGCCAGCCATCTGCCTTCCACCTATCAGACAACTTTGCAAGCATACCGGCTTTTTCGCGCCGAGGCAAAGGCGCGGGGCCGTGCACGCTGCACAAGACTGTCTGATTACTCGCGGTGCCTAGCTGCCCTGCACCACGTCGGCGTCGGGGCGGCCGCCCCACTCGGCCCAGGAGCCGTCATAGACGGCAACGTCCTGTGCGCCGGCGCGCTGCAGCGCCAAGAGCAGCGTCGCGGCGGTGACGCCTGAGCCGCAGCTCGTCACCACCGGCCGGTCGAGATCCACCCCGGCCGCCGCAAAGAGCTGGCGCAGCTCGTCGGCCGGCCGCAGGCGGCCATCGACCACGAGGTCGCCCGCCGGGGCGCTCAGCGCGCCTGGCATGTGGCCCGACCGCAGACCGGGGCGTGGCTCGGCCTCGCGGCCGGCGAAGCGTCCGGTGGGGCGGGCGTCGGCCACCTGGCCGTGCGCCGCGAGGGTCGCCTTGACGCCCTCGAAGTCGCGCACCAGCTCGGGCCGGAAGGCCGGCGTGAACTTTCTGAGCGCGTGCCGCGCGGCGCCGTTTTCGAGCGGCCGGCCCTCGGCCCGCCACTGTGCCCCGCCGCCATCGAGGATGCGGACATCGGGCGCGCCCATGGCGGCGAATTCCCACCACACGCGCGGCGCCGAGAACAGGCCGGCCTCGTCATAGACGATGATGGTCATGCCGTCGCCGATGCCGAGCGCGCCCACGGCGGCGGCGAAGGCCTCGGGCGTCGGCAGCATGTGCGGCAGGTCGGTGCCGTGGTCGGCGATGCCGTCGATGTCGAAGAACACCGCGCCGGGGATATGGCCGGCGAGATATTCGCCATGCGCGTCGCGCTTGGCGGTCGGCAGGTACCAGCTCGCATCGACGACGACGATGTCCTCATCGTCGAGCCGGTCGGCGAGCCACTGGGTCGAAACAAAGGGCGTGTCCATCGGCGAACCCTATCCGCCGCGCCGTCCGAACGCCAGCGGCAGGGCCGGTCGTCGCGCCCTCACTTTAGACCCGTTCCAAGCTCGCGCGTTATTTCTTGAATAGAATGATCCACTTTGTTACGGCGCGCGGGACGACAATGGGAGACCTGTCATGAACCACCTCCGCACCAGCCTGTTCCTGGGCGTGGCGCTTATCGCCCTGCCGGCCGTGGCGGCCGAGCCGACAGCCGATGCCATCCTCAAGACCTATGCCGACATCGCGCTTGCCGGCTACGAGGATGCGCTGGCCGGCGCGAAGGCGCTCGACGCCGCCACCGACGCGCTGATCGCCAATCCGAGCGAGGCGACGCTGGCGGCGGCCCGCGACGCCTGGCGTGCCGCGCGTCCGGCCTATCAGGAAACCGAGGCGTTCCGGTTCGGCAACCCCATCGTCGATGACTGGGAGGGCCGCGTGAACGCCTGGCCGCTGGACGAGGGGCTCATCGACTATGTCGATGCCTCCTACGGCGTCGAGAGCGACCAGAACACGCTGTACACCGCCAACGTCATCGCCAACCCCAGGCTCGTCATCGACGGCGCCGAGGTCGATGCCGCCGAGATCACCCCGGCCTTCCTCTCCGAGACGCTGCAGGAAGCCGGCGGCATAGAGGCCAATGTGGCGACCGGCTATCACGCCGTCGAATTCCTGCTCTGGGGGCAGGACCTCAACGGCACCGGCCCCGGTGCCGGCGTGCGGCCCGCGACCGATTATTCCAGCGCCGACAATGCCGACCGCCGCGCGCAATATCTCGATGCGGCGACGGACCTGCTGGTCGCCGATCTCGAGGAGATGGTGGCGAACTGGCAGGAAGGCGGCGCGGCGCGTGCGGCGCTGGCCGAGCAGGGCATCTCGACTATCCTCACCGGCATGGGCTCGCTGAGCTATGGTGAAGTGGCGGGCGAGCGCATGAAGCTCGGCCTGCTGCTGCACGATCCGGAGGAGGAGCATGACTGCTTCTCGGACAACACCCATGTGTCGCACCTGCATGACGCCATCGGCATCCGCAACGTCTATCTGGGCCAGTACACCCGCATCGACGGCAGCGTGGTCGAGGGCGCGTCGCTGAGCCAGCTCGTCGCGGAACGCGACGCGGCGCTCGACGCCGAGCTGCGCGGCCTGCTCGACGACACCGTCGGCAAGATGCAGGTGATGGCCGAGCGTGCCGAGACGGTCGAGGCCTATGACCAGATGATCGGCGAGGGCAATGTGGAGGGCAACGCCGTGGTGCAGGCCGCCATCGACGGGCTGATCGCGCAGACGCGCGGCATCGAGCGCGTCGTCGCCCTGCTCGAGCTCGATGATGTGAGCGTCGAGGGTAGCGACAGCCTCGACAACCCGGATGTCGTTTTCCAATAGTCTTTTGGGCCTGGGGGTTGCGCGAATCCGCCGCGCGCCCCCACATCCGCCGGTGACCGGGACGTGCGAGAAGTGCGAGACATGCACAAGTACTTCACGGTGGTCCTGGTCATCACGCTCGCGGCCGGCCTCGGTCTCGGCATGGCCGAAGACGGGCCGGTGCGCGGCGACCTGACGCCCGAGGATCTGGCGCGCGTGCGCGCCGTCACCGCGCCCACCACCGATTTCAGCGCACCGGAAAAGTTCGAGCTGCTGCCGGCCGGCGCCACCACCAACCGCAAGCTCGTCAACCGCGATTCCTTCTCGCTGTTCAGCCAGAATCTGAGCTTCGAGGATCAGGAGCGGTTCGCCCTCGGCAACGGCTTCTTCCGCAAGGTGTGGGTGGCGTCGCCGTCCTCCACCCAGTCCTCCGACGGGCTCGGGCCGCTGTTCAACGCGCGCGGCTGCCAGAACTGCCATCTCAAGGACGGGCGCGGGCACCCACCGATGGGCGCTGAGGACGACGGCGTGTCGATGTTCCTACGCCTCTCCGTGCCGCCGCGCAGCGACGCCGAGGTGGCGGCGCTGGCCAGCGGCGAGGCGAACGTCATCGCCGAGCCCACCTATGGCACGCAGCTCCAGAATTTCGCCGTCAACGGCTTGCGTGCCGAAGGCCAGATGACCATCGTCTATAGCGACGTTCCGGTGACGCTCGGCGACGGCACCGTCGTCACCCTGCGCGCGCCGACCTACAGCGTGGCCAATCCCGCCTTCGGGCCGCTGGCGCCGGACGTGATGCTGTCGCCGCGCGTCGCGCCGCAGATGATCGGACTCGGGCTGGTCGAGCAGATTCCAGTCGAGGACATCCTCGCCAATGCCGATCCCGACGATCGCGACGGCGACGGCATTTCCGGCCGCCCCAACTGGGTGCGGGCGCTCGAAACCGGCGAGCTCATGCTCGGTCGTTTCGGCTGGAAGGCCGGCGCGGCCACGATCCGCACGCAATCGGCCGAGGCCTTCGCCGGCGATCTTGGCCTGTCGACGCCGCTGCTCAACCGGCCCTATGGCGACTGCACCGCGGCGCAGCCCGACTGCCTCGCCTTTCCCACGGGCGAGCAGGAGCGCTTCGGGGTGGGCGAGGTGCCCGACCCGATCCTCGATCTCGTCACGCATTATTCGCAGAACCTCGCCGTGCCGCAGCGCCGGGCCATCGACGACCCCGCCGTGCTGCGCGGCAAAGCGGCATTCTACGAAGCCGGCTGCATCGCCTGCCATACGCCGAAATTCGTGACCTCGCGCGCGGCGCCCAATGCGGCGCATCGCTTCCAGCTCATCTGGCCCTATGCCGATTTCCTGCTGCACGATATGGGCGAGGGGCTGGCGGACAGGCGGCCCGAGGCGCAGGCCGACGGCTATGAGTGGCGCACGCCGCCGCTGTGGGGCATCGGGCTCACCGAGACCGTTTCCGGGCATACGCTCTTCCTGCATGACGGGCGGGCGCGTAATCTCACCGAGGCGATCCTGTGGCATGGCGGCGAGGCCCAGGCGGCGCGCGACGCCTTCGCCGCCCTGCCCAAGGCCGTCCGCGACGACCTCATCGCCTTCCTGGAGTCCCTGTGATGCGCCTCTTGCTCGCCGTCGCCCTTGCCGCCCTCGCGGCGCCTGCCCTGGCGCAGCCGGCGCCCGTCACGCCGGCGCAATCGGCCATCCCGCATCACGAACTCATCGTCGGCGCCATCGAGAATTACATCCGCCCCGGCTTCCGGCAGCTCGCCGAGGAAACCGGCTCGCTCGCCACCAATGTCGCGGCGCTGTGCGCGGCACCGTCCGCCGCGGCGCTGGAGCAGGCGCGCGACCAGTTCCGCTCGGCCGTCATCGCCTTCTCGCGCGTCGAGTTCGTGCGCGTCGGGCCGCTCACCACGGGCGACCGGCTGGAGCGGCTGCTGTTCTGGCCCGATCGCAAGGGCATCGGCCTGCGCCAGGTGCAGCAGGCGCTGGCGAGCGAGGACGAGACCGCCGCCGACCCCGCGACCCTCGCCGGCAAGTCCGTCGCCATGCAGGGGCTGGCGGCCGTCGAATATCTGCTGTTCGGCACCGGCGCCGAGGCGCTGACCACGGGCGATGCCTATCGCTGCCGCTATGCCGAAGCGAGCGTCACGCTCATCGCCGGGCTGGCCCAAACCATCGCCGCCGACTGGGACGATCCGGCCGGTCCGTCCGACCGCATGCTGCTGCCGCTGCCGGAATATGACGATTTCCGCACCGAGCTCGAAGTCGTCGAAAAGCTCGCCGCGACGCTCGTCCACGGCACCGAGATGATCCGCGACCAGCGGCTGACGCCGATCCTTGCCGGCAAGGCGCCCAATCCGCGCGCCGCCCTGTTCTGGCGCTCCGACATGACGGTGCCGGCGCTGGCGGCGAATTTCGCCGGCCTTCACGACTATTTCCTCGCGGCGCGTTTTCCCGAGGCGGTGGCCGGGCCCAATGCGTGGGTGGCCAACAGCGCCATCTTCGAGTTCCAGAACGCGGCGCGCGCGGCCGCCATCATCACCGAGCCGCTGGCCGAGGCGCTGGCCGATCCGCGCCAGTTGCGGGCGCTCACCTATCTCGTTCTGATCACTGGCTCGTTCGACACCATCGTCGGGCAGGACCTCGCCGCGGCGCTCGGCCTCGCCGTCGGCTTCTCCGCACTGGACAGGGACTGACCATGTGGCGGCGGCGCGCTTTTCTGCAAGCGGCGGGGGCGGGGTTCGTCGCGTCCCTGCTGCCCAGCCGTGCCGAAGCGCTGGAGCGCAGCGAATTGCTGCTCGCCTCGGCGGTGCAGCAATCGGCCGGCCGCTTCGGCGCCGTCGTCCTCACCGAGACGGGCAAGCTCATCCAGTCCGTCGATCTGCCGGTGCGCGGCCATGACGTGACGTATTCGGCCGCCGCCGGGCGGGCCGCCGTGTTCGCGCGCCAGCCCGGCCTCTTCGCCATGGTGTTCGATCCCGCCGGCCGCGAAGCGCCGGTCACCATCGCCAGCGCCGAAGGGCGGCACTTCTTCGGTCATGGCGCCTTCTCGCCCGATGGCCGGCTGCTCTACGCCACCGAGAACGATTTCGAGAACACGCGCGGCGTCATCGGCATTTTCGACGTGGCCGGCGGCTACCGGCGCATCGGCGAGTTCGACACCTACGGCGTCGGCCCGCACGAGGTGCTGCTCCTGCCCGACGGGCACACCTTCGCCGTCGCCAATGGCGGCATCGAGACGCATCCCGACTATGGCCGCACCGAGCTCAACCTCGGCACCATGGACCCCTCGCTGAGCTTCGTTGATGCGCGCGACGGCCGTCTCGTCGGCCAGTTGCGCCTGCCGCCGGAGCTGCACCAGCTCTCCATCCGCCACATGGTGGTCGATGCGCGCCACCGCATCTGGTTCGGCTGCCAGTTCCGCGGCGAGGCCGGGGTCAATCCGCAACTCATCGGTTACGCGACGCTCGACGGCGAGATCGGCCTCATCGAGCTGCCGCGCGAGGCGCTGCGCGGCCTGCGCAACTATGTCGGCGGCCTCGCCATCTCCAACGACCGCACCACCATCGCCGCCTCCTCGCCGATCGGCGGGGCGCTGCTCACCTTCGATGCCGACAGCCGGCAGGTCGGGGCGCTGGTCGATTTCCGCGTCACCTGCGGCGCGGCGCCGGATGAGGCCGGCTTCATCGCCACCAACGGGCTCGGGCATATGGCTGGGGTCGCCGGCTCCGACGTGCCGGCGCAGGATTTTGCCTTCCAGTTCGACGAGCATCTGCGGGTGCTCTGAGCACCCTTGTCTTTCGCGGCCCGGCGGTGCAGGAAACGGCAGCTTTGCCAAAACGTTTTGGCTGCCGGCCAGCGAAGGAGATCCGCATGCCCATCCGAGCCACAGTGTGGGGCGAGAACGTCCACGAGCAGGAGAACGCGGCGGTCGCCGAACTCTATCCTGAGGGCCTGCATGGCCAGATCGCGGCGCAGCTCGGCGAGGACCCCGGCATCGTCGCCTCGACCGTCACCCTGCAGGACCCCGAGCATGGCCTGAGCGAAGCCAAGCTCGACGCCACCGACGTGCTGGTCTGGTGGGGACACGCCGCGCACGACAAGGTTGATGATGCGATCGTCGAGCGCGTGGCGCGCCGCGTCTGGCAGGGCATGGGCCTCATCGTGCTGCATTCGGGGCACCACTCGAAGATCTTCAAGCGGCTGATGGGGGCGCCGGCCAATCTGAGCTGGCGCGAGGCCGGCGAGCGCGAGCGGCTGTGGGTGGTCAATCCCGGCCATCCCATCGCGCGCGGGCTGCCGGCTTACTTCGAGCTCGAGACCGAGGAGATGTATGGTGAGCCCTTCAGCGTGCCCGAGCCGCTCGAGACGGTGTTCATCTCGTGGTTCCAGGGCGGCGAGGTGTTCCGCTCCGGGCTGACCTACCGGCGCGGTGCCGGCAACATCTTCTACTTCCGCCCCGGCCACGAGACCTATCCGACCTATCACGACGAGACCGTGGGGCGCGTGCTGCGCAACGCCGTCGCCTGGGCCCACAATCCCGACCGCTATGCGCGGCTGCTCGCGGCGCCCAACACGCCGGTGGACAAAGCGCTCGAAAAGCTCATCGAGCGCGGCGCCAGGCTCACCAACCACCCCAAGGCCTGAGGGCGTATCCTTATGCGTCTGCTGATCCTCGGCACCGGCGGCATGGCCGCCAACCATGCCAAGCACTTCGCGGCCATCGACGGCGTCAGCGTGGTGGGCGGCGTCGATGTCGATCCCGCCCGCCTCGATGCGTTCACGGCCAGGCACAACATCCCGCACGGCTTCGCCTCGCTCGATGCGGCGCTGGCCTGGGGCGAGTTCGACGCCGTGGCCAATGTCACGCCGGATTCGATCCATCACCCGACGAGCATCGCGGCGCTCAGGGCCGGCAAGCACGTCTTCTGCGAGAAGCCGCTGGCGACCGACGCCATCAAGGCCTTCGAGATGGTCGAGGTGGCCGAGGCCGCGGGCCTCGTCAACATGGTCAACCTCACCTATCGCAACGTCGCCGAATTGCAGCGCGCCCGCGAGATCGTCGCCACCGGCCAGATCGGCGCGGTGAAGCATGTCGAGGCGAGTTACCTGCAAAGCTGGCTCGTCTCCAAGGCCTGGGGCGACTGGCGCACCGAGAGCCAGTGGCTGTGGCGCCTCTCCAAGAAGCACGGCAGCAACGGCGTGCTGGGCGACATCGGCGTGCACATCCTCGATTTCGCCTCCTACGGGGCGGGGCTCGACATCGAGCACGTCTTCGCCCGGCTCAAGACCTTCGACAAGGCGCCGGGCAACCGCATCGGCGAGTACGAGCTCGATGCCAATGACAGCTTCACCATGGCCGTCGATTTCTCCAATGGCGCGCTCGGGGTGATCCACGCCACGCGCTGGGCCACCGGCCATTTCAACGAGCTGCGCCTGCGCGTCTATGGCGAGCGCGGCGGCGTCGAGGTGCAGCACCGGCACGATGGCTCGCGACTGCGCGTCTGTGTCGGCGAGGACGTCGAGACCGGCGCCTGGCAGGAGATCGAGGTGCCGCCCGTGCCCACCAATTACGAGCGCTTTGCCGCGGCGGTGCGTACCGGCGTAACGCAGGAGCCGAGCTTCCGCCACGCGGCGAATCTGCAACGGGTGCTCGACCTCGCCATCGTTTCCGACGCCGAGCACCGGGAAGTGCCGACGCACTGAGCCCTTTGCCGCAGGCGCCGGCGCGAGGGACGATTCGGGGTGGCGCGGCCGGTCGAAATGGGTAAGCTCCGCGCGGTTTTCGAGGCGGGAGCAGACCGATGCGCACAGCGATGATTGTCTGGGGCGGCTGGAACGGACACGATCCCGAGGAATGCGCGGCGATCTATCGCCGCTGGCTGCACGAGGACGGCTTCACCGTGCGCGTCGAGACCGACCCGGCGGTGTTCGGCGATCCGGCGATTCACGACCTGTCGCTGATCGTGCCGATCTGCACCATGTCGAAGCTCACCACCGAGCAGGCGCAGAATTTCGCCAAGGCCGTCGAGGGCGGCGTCGGCGTCGGCGGCCATCATGGCGGCATGAGCGACGCCTTCCGCGACGCCGTGGACTACCAGTTCGTCATCGGCGGCCAGTGGGTCGCCCATCCGGGCAACGTCATCGACTACACGGTGGATGTGACGAGGCCCGACGACCCCATCATGCAGGGCCTGCCGGCTTCCTTCCCCTACCATTCCGAGCAGTACTACATGCACATGGACCCCTCGGTCGACGTGCTCGCCACCACCACCTTTTCGGGCGAGCATGCGCCGTGGACCAAGGGTGTCGTCATGCCCGTCGCGTGGAAGCGGCTCTATGGCCAGGGCCGCGTCTTCCACTCCACCCTCGGCCACCGCGCCAGCGAATTCGAAATCCCCGAAATGGCGACGATGCTGCGCCGCGGCATCAACTGGGCGGCGAGGGAGTAAGGGCGCGTAGAATTTCGTTAAAGCTTGAGATACCACGCGCCGAGGTTGCGCGGGCCGTGCCCATGCGCCTCTGCTAGTTTCGGCCATCGGAAGGTGGCCGATGTACTCGCTCAAGATCTTCCTGCAGCGCAATCGCAAGGTGCTGGCGCGGCTCGCCGCGCTCCTCGTGCTCGGGGCTGGCGGCATGGTGGCCGTGCTGCCGCGCGCCGACGCGCATCCGGGCGCCGAGCAACGAGCCGAGAGCGGGCCGCTCGCGCTGCTGCTCGCCCCGCAGCCGATCGCGAGCCGTCATTTCGCGCTCTTCACGCCGCCCTCGCAGCCCTGACCTGCGCGGGATGGGCTTGCCACGCGGCGCGCCGTGGCCCATATCGTCGCTTAGCCTGACACAAGTTCATGGCGAGCTTCTCTTCTTATCGATCCTAAGTGCGGTGAGCGGCGAAGTGCCCGGTGACCATTTTCCGGGTTTGAACGCACCCGCGCGATCCTCATCGCCCGATTGCATCCCCTATGGGTTCGCGCCGCATGGTCCGGCGCGTCATTGAGGCTATCTACTTGAATCACACAACTTTTTCCACGATGGGGCTGCCGGCCCCGATGCTTGCGGCGCTGACTGCCGCCGGTTTCGTGACGCCCACGGCGATCCAGGCCAAGGCCATTCCGCCGCAGCTCGAGAACCGCGACATCCTCGGCATCGCCCAGACCGGCTCGGGCAAGACGGCGGCTTTCGGCCTGCCTATCCTCGCCGGCATCGCGGCCCTGAAGGGGCGCCCTAACCCCTTGACGACACGGGCACTTATCCTCGCGCCGACGCGCGAGCTGGCGGTGCAGATCGACGAGGTCCTGCACAAGCTCGCCGCCGGCATGCGGCTCACCACCGTGCTGGTGCTGGGCGGCGTGTCGCGCAATGCGCAGATCCAGAAGCTGGCGCGCGGCGTCGATGTCGTCATCGCCACGCCCGGCCGGCTCACCGACCTCATCCAGGACCGCAAGATCCGGCTCAACGAGACGCGCTGGCTGGTGCTCGACGAGGCCGACCGCATGCTCGACATGGGCTTCATCGCCCCGGTGAAGCAGATCGCGGCGGCCATCGGGCCGCGCCGACAAACGGCGCTGTTCTCGGCCACCATGGCCAAGGACGTCGCGGAGCTGGCCAAGGGCCTGCTCAACGAGCCCATCCGCGTCGAGGCGCAGCCGCCGGCGACGACGGTCGGCACCATCGACCAGCGCGTCATCCTCACCGGCTCCAAGCAGAAGCGGCAGGAGCTCAACACGCTGCTCGCCGACGCGGCGCTGGAGCGGGTCATCATCTTCTCGCGCACCAAGCACGGGGCCGATCGCGTGGCCAAGAACCTCGCCATCGACGGCCATGAGGCGGCGGCCATCCACGGCAACAAGAGTCAGAACGCCCGGCAGGCGGCGCTCAAGGGCTTCGCCTCGGGCAAGGTGCGCATCCTCGTCGCCACCGACATCGCGGCGCGCGGCATCGACGTGCCCAACATCACCCATGTCATCAATTATGAGCTGCCGGACGATGCCGAGAACTACGTGCATCGCATCGGCCGCACGGCGCGCAACGGCGCGTCGGGCTTTGCGATCACGCTGTGCGACGGCACCGAACGGGCAAAGCTGCGCGATGTCGAGCGGCTGATCCGGCGCACGCTGCCGAGCTCGGGCGAGATCCGGGAGCCGGCGGCGATCCAGCCGAAAGCCAAGGTGCCGCATCGCGGGCAGGGGCCGCGCCCGGCGGGTGAATCGCCGCGTAAACCCCGGAACGGACGGCATTTTTCGGGCGCGCGCAAAGCCGCCATCAGCGCCCAGCGCGGCGGCCGGCCGGCGGTGAGCGCGAGGTAAGGGAACGTTCAAGAAGCGGCGCGCATTATTTCGGCAGATCAAGCCGTTGAGGGCTGTTATCGCCATGACCTCGCTGCAACTCGCCGCCCTGTTCGCGCTCGTCGTGCTCGTCTTCGCCCTCGGTGCGGCGAGCGCTTTCGTGTGACTTGCGCAGCGAACATATGGCCTTTTGCGTGAGATTTTCGACGTCGGCCACGGCCATGGCGAGGGCGGAGTAGCCGATCGACAGATCGATGCCGCCCTCGCGCTCGCTGGCGATGACGAAGAGCGAGGGGCCGAACATGTCGAGCGACACCGCCATCGTCACATCCTCCAGCTCATAGGGACCGTAATGCCGGCGCAGCCCCGACTCGCCGGCGGTGGTCACGGCGAGGCCGTCGATGCGGCGGCGGTGGGCGAGGGTCGGGCGCAATTCGGTACGGTAGACCTGCCAGTCGTAGAGCTTGAGGATGCTGGCCGATTCTTGGTCGCGCGCCAGCGTCGAGATGAGCCGGAAGGCGGCGTCGCGGGCATTGGCCCAGAAATCGTCGCCGATGGCGTGGCGGGTGCGCAGGATGTCGATGTAGCAGCCATAGGTCTCGGCGTGGAGCGCCGGCTTCATCAGGCGGCGCAGGTCGATGGTGGTCAGCACCGTCATGGCGTCGATGCCGTAGCTGTCGCGCATGGCGGTGAGGAAGGCGGCGGTGATGGCGCCGTGGAGCGTCGTGCGGTTGGCCGCGACGGCCGTCTTGAGCGCGGCGGTGGCCTCGGCGTCGAGGCGGCGGGCGAGGACGCGCGTCTCGTTCTTCGGCTCGGGCACCGGACGGTTCGGCAGGCGGAGGGCGGGGATGTAGCCCTGCGTGCCGCTGTCGGGCTTGCGCGGCAGGCCGGCTTCGAGGGGCGGCGGCAGCGCCGAATGGACCGGCGGGGTGGACGATGCGGCGGCCGGGTCCGCCAGATATTCCAGCACTTGCCGGCTGAGCATGTTGCCCGATTGCGCGTCGAGCGTCGCGTGATCGGCGGCGATGACGAGATGGGCGAGAGCGGCGCCCGGCGCCTGCCGCACCAGCGTGACGCGCAGGCGCGGATGGCGGCCGCGCCGGATCGGCGTGCGCAGCTCGCGGGCGAGCACGGCGCGCCATGCCTCGGGGTCGGGGTCGTCGATGACGGCGAGCGGCACCTCGGTGGTGCCGTCGAGCACGAACCAGGGCTGGCGGTAGACGAAGGGCGGCACGCGGCGGAAGACCAGCCCGCCATAGCGGATATGGGCGCGTAGGATCGGATGGCGGGTCTGCAGCCAGGCGAGCGCGGCGCGCAGCGCCGTCGGCTCCAGCGGGCCGCGCACATGCAGCACACAGGTGGCGATGAGCCCGCCATAGGCGTGCAGGTAGTTCAGCAGGCGCTCCTGCTCGCCGAGCTTGCGGGTCTGGCGCAACCGGGTCTCCGTTGCCGTGGGCCTTTGTTCTTGAGCAGAAATCGCTATATCAGGGCGAAAAGCGGGAAAGAGGATTAATGAGCCGATACGAACAGGCGATCCTTGAGCATCTGTCGGGCGCGCTCGCCGACGCCGGCGGTCCGGCGGTGACCGCCGACACGCGGCTGCTGGAGGCCGGGCTGCTCGATTCGATCGCGCTCGTGCAACTGGTGCAGTTCCTCGAAGAGCATTTCAACATCAGCATTCCCGACGCGGACATGGGGGCCGAGCTGTTCGAAACGCCGGCCTCGATCGCCGCCTATGTCAGGGCGCACGCGAACTAGTCTCACAACCTTTCCTGGAAACGCTCTAGAGCCGGCCGCGCAGGAGCTTGCCGGTGGGGCTGCGGGGCAGCGCCTCGCGGAAGACGATCTCGGCCGGCACCTTGTGCGGCGACAGGCGGGCGCGGGCGTAGGCGATGACGGCGTCGGCGCCGAGGCCGGCGCGGCGGACGATGTGGGCGCACAGGCGATTGCCGCTGCGCGGGTCGGGGATGCCGGTCACCGCCGCCTCGGCAATCTGCGGGTGCGCCGCCAGCACCTCCTCGACCTCGAGCGGGTCGATCTTGTAGCCCGACACCTCGATGAGCAGCTTGCTGCGGCCGCGGATGGTGATGCGGCCGGCGTCGTCGAGGGAGGCGAGGTCGCCGGTGCGGAACCAGCCGTCGTCGAATGCCGCGGCATTGGCGGCGGCATTGTCGAGATAGCCCTGCATCAGCGACGACGAGCGCACCAGCAGCTCGCCCACGCCGGGGCCGAGACCGGTGTCGAGCGGCGCGAGGCGCACCGCGGCATCGCCGGCGGGCGGGCCGACGGAGGCCCAGCTCGCATCGGGGTCGGGCGCGTCGTTGTGGGCGACCATGATCGTTTCGGTCGAGCCGTAGGACTGGCGGACCGGCACGCCGAAGCGCTCGCGGAACGCCTCGAAGGTCTCGCGCCGGAGCGCGGCGCCGCCGGAAAAAACGAGGCGCAGCCCGAGCTCGAAAGCGCCGTGCTGGGCCACCAGCGTTTCGTACATGGCGGGGACGGCGCCCATGATGGTGACGCGGTGCGCCGCCATCGCCTCGAGCAGCTTGCGGCGCGCCAGGGCGAGGGGCAGCGGGTCGCGCCAGTAGAGCGTCGTCCCAGCGCCGCAGAGCGCATCCATCACGCCCATGAGGAAGCCCATGGCGAAATTGGGTGGCAGGATGTTCACCAGGATGTCGTCGGGCTGCATGCGCCAGGCGCCGCTGGTGCGCTCGCCATCGGCGATGAGCTCGGCATGGGTATGCGGCACGATCTTGGGCAGGCCGGTCGAGCCGGAGGAGAAGAGATAGAGCGCCGGCGTATGGCCGGGGAGCGCCGGCAGGCGCGTCGGCGCGCGTTCGATCCCGGCGAGTGTGGCGGTAGAGAAGAGCAGGGCGCCGGGCGCCACATCGGCGATCAGCGTGGTGGCGGCTTCGAGATGCGCCGGGGCGGCGACGACCGCTGCGAGCCCGGTCTTGCCGGCCAGCGCCGCCAGCTCGGCGCGCGTCGCGGTGAGGCCGAGCGGCATGGCGATGGCGCCGATGGCGAACAGGGCGTGGGCGACGACGAAGATGTCCGGCGAGTTGGGGACGAGCAGCGCGACGACGGCGCCGCGCCCGATGCCGCGCTCGATGAGGCCGGCGGCCAGCCGCTCGACGCGCTCGGCCAGCTCGGCGTAGGAAAAGGTTGCGTCGGCCTGCCGCACGCCGCTGGTGGCGGGGGCCGTGGCGGCGATGTGGCGGAGCCTGGCGTTGATCATGCCTGCGCGCCTCAGGCCAGCGGAATGCCTTTGGCGCCCTTGCCGGCCTGATAGATGTCGCTCAGCTCGGTGTAGAGCGCCGTGAGGTCATCGACGCGGGCGACGAGGCGCTCACGCGCACCGCGATCGAGCCCGGCGATGAGCTGCACGATGGCGTGGCTGGTGAAGAAGGCGTTGCGCCGGTTGTAGAAGTCGCGCCCGGCGGGCACCGTGTCGTTTCCCGGATCGGGGACGGCGAAGACCTCGCGCAGGATGCGGATGTCGTGCGGAATGTCGAAGGCGTCGCGCGTCTGCTCGTAGGAAAACAGATAGTAGAAATTGTCGAAGCCGCTCCAGGTGATGCCGGACAGGCAGAGCGAGCAGGGCTCGTGCGTGGTAAGAAAGAGGCAGTCCTTCGGGTCGGGCCGGGCGTCGGCCGGCAGGCGGTAGAAGGCGTTTATGGCGGAGATTTCGCCGTGCCAGAGCGGGTTGGCGGTCTCGTTGTTGACGTCGGCCACGACGAGCGACAGGTCCGCCTTGCGCAGGATGGCGGCGCCGAAGATCTTGTCGCCCTCGACGATGCGCTTGCGGCTCAGCGGCGCGAGGTCGAGCTCGACGACATCGAGAAGGCGGGAGAGCAGGTCGGTGGTTTCCATCGGCGGTGTGACTCTCGGCTCAGGCGGCGCGGACCAGCCAGGGCGTATCGAAATGATGTTCTTCGAGATTGCTGCCCTCGCCGCCGCGATCGACGCAGAGGAAGCGCGCATCGGCGACGAGCGGGGTGAGCACGCCGTGCCAGGTGCCGATGGCGAGGTTGACGCCCTGGCCGGGCCCGGTGAGGAAGGCGCGCGGCGTGCCCGGCGTGGTGGCGTCGTCGGGCGCGACGATGACGAGGAAAGGGGTCGGGTCGAGCGGATAGAAGGCCTGGCTGCCGAGCGGGTGGCGCTCGACCATGCCGAGCATCAGCGGCAGGTCGAAATGGCGCGCGTGCATCAGCGAGATGAGCGGGCGGGCGGCGGGGCCGGCAAGCTCGATGCGGGCGAGGTCGTGGTAGCGCTCGCAATTGCCGGCATTGATGGGGTAGTGCGTGGCGCCGGCGGCCTCGATCACCTGACCGAAGGGCGCGAAGGCGTCGCGGGTCAGCGGCTCGGTGACGATGGTGCGGCTCATGGTGCGAGCTTGCCGAAGAGGCGCAGGCGCGAGACGCCGCCATCGGGGAAGATGTTGAGCCGCACATGGGTGACCGGGCCGAGCGCGTTGACTGCGTCATAGGTATGGATGGCGTCGGCGGTGAGCTTTTCGGGGGCGAGAAGCTCGGGCCAGAACATCGAGGCGGTGACGATGGAGTCGGTCAGGCTGCCGCGCGTGCTGCCCATGTCGGCGGCGAGCAGCGAGAAGCTGTCGGGGAAATTGCCCTTGTAGTGGGCGGTGTCGAGCTCGACGGCCTCGATGAGGCCGCGCGCGCCGAGCGCGACGATGAGCCAGTCATTGCCGGGGGTGCGGCGGCGGCGGGTCTCCCAGCCATCGCCCATGTCGAGGCCGCGGCCGGGGGTCAGCACGCGGTGCATGGCGCCGTAATGGGCGTCGGACCAGGCGATGATGCGGCCGCCATTGAGGCCGGAGGCGAGGTCCAGCGTCTTGCCGCGCTGCGCCTCGACATCGATGTGCGGGGTGCCGTAGACGCGCAGCCGCGCGACGCCGCCATCGGGGTAGATGTGGAGGCGGACATGCGTCCACACCTCGTCGGAGGCGATGGGCAGGTGATGGTGCGCCGACGGGCCGAGCGGCGCCATCGGCACGAGCTCGGTCCACATGGTGGCGTCGTCGGGGTCGCCGGCGACGGCGCAGGCCTCGACGCTGCAGGCGGGCGGATAGTTGCCGGTAAAATGCGAGGTATCGACGTCGATGCCGGCGATGGTGCCGGGGGCGGCGAGGCGGACGGTCGCATGGTCGTGGCCGGGGCCGCGGCGGCGGCGGCTCTCCCAGCCGTCCATCCATTTGCCGTGGTCGTCGTAGCGGTCGGGGTAGAAGACGGCCGGGGCGTCGGCGAGCATGCGCGCGACCTCGGCGAAGAAGTCGTCGGTGGCGCCGAGCGCGGTGGCGCCGAGGCCGGCGGAGGCGAGGTTGACGGTGTTGCGGGCGAAGTCGGGCAGGTCGGCGGCGGGCATCGGAACTTTCCAGAGGGATTTTCCACTGGATAGCCGGAAACGCCGGCCAGCGGAAGCTGGGGCAGCGACTGCACGTCCGGCAGGGGTTTTACGCCTAGGCGGTGGCGCGCAGATCGGCGGTGATGGTGCCGTAGCGCAGCAGTTCGGCCTCGTGGGCGGGCTCGCGGACGGTTTCGGCGAGGGCGTCGCGCTGCCAGGCCTGCATGGGGGCGAGGGCGAGGAGGCGCCCGGCATAGGCGCGGGAGGCGGCGCTCAGCGGCGGCTCGTAGGTCTGGATGCGGAAGGCGACGGGGGCGTAGAAGGCATCGACGGCGGTGAAGGCGCTGCCGGCGAGGTAGGGGCCGCCGAAGCGGTCGAGCCCATCCTGCCAGAGCGTATCGAGGCGGGCGAGGTCGCGGGCGAGACCGGCGGAGATCTCGTTGAGGCGGACGCGCACGCCGACATTCATCGTGCAGGCGCTGCGCAGGTGCGAGAAGCCGGCATGCATCTCGGCGGCGGCGCTGCGCGCCCAGGCGCGGGCCGGCTCGGCCGAAGGCCAGACGCCGTGATGGCGGTCGGCGAGATATTCGACGATGGCGAGGGATTCCCACACGGTCCAGTCGCCGGTGTCGAGCGCCGGCACGAGGCCCGAGGGCGTGAGGCCGCCGAAGCCGGCGCCGGGCGCGGGCAGGTGGTGGAGCGTCTCGACGAAGGGGATGCCGAGCATTTCGAGCAGCAGCCAGGGGCGCAGCGACCAGCTCGAATAGTTCTTGTCGGCGATATGCAGGGTGTACATCTCAGGCCTCCGGCAACAGCCCCCGCAGGCGCAGCAGGGCGATGCGCTCCACCTCGGCGCAGGCGGCGCGGAACTCGGTGTCGGCCGGATTGTCGAGGCGCGCCTGCATGGCGGCGAGAATCGTTGCCTTGGTATTGTCGCGCACGGCGATGATGAACGGGAAGCCGAATTTTTCGACATAGGCGGCGTTGAGACGCTGGAACTCGGCGCGCTCGGCGTCGGTGAGGGCGTCGAGGCCGGCCGAGGCCTGCTCGGCGGTCGAGGCTTCGGTGAGGCGGCGGGCCGCGGCCAGCTTGCCGGCGAGGTCGGGGTGGGCGCGCAGCACCGCCAGCCGCTCGGCGTCGCCGGCCATGCGGAACTGGCTGCGCAGCGCGAAATGGAGGCCCGTGGCGGTGTCGTTGGCCGGCGCCAGCTCGCCATCGTAGGCGCGCTCGGCGATCCAGGCGGAATGCTCGAAGATGGAGCCGAAGGTTGCGACGAAGGCGGCGCGGTCCATCGCGGAGGGGACGAGCGCGGGCGCGACGTAGGGGTGGTGCTCGGCCCAGTGGCGGGCGATGTCGATGCGGCGGGCGAGCCAGACTTTGTCGTGGCTGCGCACATGGTCGATGAAGCGCTTGAGGCCCATGAAGCGGCCGGGCATGCCGACCAGCCGGCAATGGAGGCCGAGCGTCATCATCTTGGGCGCGCCGCGGCGGCCTTCCTCGTAGAGGCAGTCGAAGCTGTCCTTGAGGAACTGGAAATATTCCTCGCCATTGTCGAAGCCCGGCGCGGTGACGAAGCGCATGTCGTTGGCGGCGAGGGTGTAGGGGATGATGAGCTGGGGGCGGCCCTGGTGCGGGCGCCAGTAGGGCAGGTCGTCGTCATAGGTGTCGGAGATATACGCGAAGCCGCCCGCTTCGGAGACGAGATCGACGGTGTTGAGCGAGGAGCGGCCGGTGTACCAGCCGAGGGGCCGCGCGCCGGTGGCGATGGTGTGGAGGCGTATGGCCTCGGCGATGGCGGCACGCTCCTCGTCGGGCGGCATGTCCTTGTGCTGGACCCATTTGAGGCCGTGGCTGGCGACCTCCCAGCCGGCCTCCTGCATGGCGGCGAGCTGGTGGGGGGCGCGCATCAGCGCGGTGGCGACGCCATAGACGGTGATGGGGATGTCGTATTCGGTGAACAGCCGCCACAGGCGCCAGAAGCCGGCGCGGGCGCCGTATTCGTACATGGACTCGACATTGGCGTGGCGCTGGCCGGGCCAGGGGGCGGTGCCGATGACGTCGGAGAGGAACGCCTCGGAGGCGTCGTCGCCATGCAGGATGTTGTTCTCGCCGCCTTCCTCGTAGTTGAGGACGATCTGCACGGCGATGTGCGCGCCCCCCGGCCAGCGGGGATCGGGAGTCGAGCGGCCGTAGCCGAGCATGTCGCGAGGATAGCGCATCGGAGAGCACCTGATTGCTTCGGGAGGGCTTCCGCTTGTTACTCCAATTATGGACCAAACGGTAAAATTTTGACGCGAACCCCCTTGGATTGTGCGAAATTATTGCTGATAGTCGCACGGAACATCTCGGAAAGTGACGATAAATGTCGGGTTCCGGACGCCTGACGACCCATGTCCTCGATACGATGCACGGCACGCCGGCCGCGGGCATGCGGTTCGACCTGGTGATGGTGCATGGCGACCACGGCCACCCTCTGGGCAGCGGCACGACCAACGCCGACGGCCGCGCCGCCGGCCCGCTGCTCGAGGGCGAGGCCTTCCAGTTGGGCACCTATGAGCTGGTGTTTCACGTCGGCGCCTATTTTCGCGACAAGGGCGTGGACCTGGCGACGCCGTTCCTCGACCAGGTGCCGGTGCGCTTCACGCTGAGCGAGCACGCCCACTACCACGTGCCCCTCCTCGTCTCGCCCTACAGCTATTCGACGTACAGGGGGAGCTGATGGCGGGTGCGCTGCGGTTTGTGTTGAATGACGAGGATGTGGAGATCGCGGAGATCGGGGCGACGGAGACGTTGCTCGATTATCTCAGGCTGACGCGGCGGCTGCGGGGGTCGAAGGAGGGGTGCGCGGAGGGCGATTGCGGGGCGTGCACGGTGCTGGTGGGGCGGCTCAAGGCCGGCGGGCTGGTCTATGAGACGGTCAATGCCTGCATCTGCTTCATGGGCATGCTGCACGGCACCCATGTCGTCACCATCGAGCATCTGAGCGCGCCCGAGGGGCCGCTGCACCCGGTGCAGCAGGCGATGGTGGATCTGCACGGCACGCAATGCGGCTTCTGCACGCCGGGGTTCGTCATGTCGCTCTATGCGCTGTGGATGCGCACGCCGGAGCCGACGGTGACGCAGATCGAAACGGCGCTGCAGGGCAACCTCTGCCGATGCACCGGCTATGCGCCGATCGTGCGGGCGGGGCTGGCGATGGCGAGCTATGGCGAGGTGACGGCCGACCCGCTGGTGGCGCATCGCGCCGAGATGGTGGCGCGGCTCACGGCCATCGCCGGCAGCGCGGTCGATATCGGGGCCGAAAAGAACCGGCTGATCGTGCCGGCCAGCGTCGACGAGCTGGCGGCGATCTACGAGGCCAATCCGGGCGCGACGCTGGTGAGCGGGGCCACCGATGTGGGCCTGTGGGTCACCAAGTTCATGCGCGACATCGGGCCGATGATCTTCATCGGCCATCTGAGCGAGCTGCACGCCATCAGCGAGACCGAAGGGGCACTGGTGCTGGGCGCCGGCGTCACCTATTCCGAGGGCGAGGCGGTGGTGCTGCGCCACTTCCCGCAGCTCGGCGAATTGTGGCCGCGCATCGGCGGCCAGCAGGTGCGCAATGCCGGCACCATCGGCGCCAATATCGCCAACGGCTCGCCCATCGGCGACACGCCGCCGCCGCTGATCGCGCTCGGCGCGCGGATCACGCTCAGGCGCGGCGACAGGCGGCGCGAGGTGAAGCTGCGCGACTATTTCATCGCCTACGGCAAGCAGGACCGCGAGCCGGGCGAGTTCGTTGAGGCGGTGAGCATCCCCTATCTGCCCGTGGGCGAGAAGTTCGCCTGCTACAAGGTGACCAAGCGGCGCGACGAGGATATTTCGGCGCTGTGCGGTGCCTTCCGCATCTTTATCAACGACGACGGCGTTGTCGGCATGGCGCGCATCGCCTTCGGCGGCATGGCGGCGACGCCCAAGCGCGCGCGGGCGGTGGAGGCGGCGCTGGTCGGCCAGCCCTGGACGCCGGCGAGCGTCGAGGCGGCGCTGCCGGCCTTCGCCGAGGACTACCAGCCGCTGACCGACATGCGCGCCAGCGCCGATTATCGATTGCTAGCGGCACAGAACCTGTTGCGGCGCTTCTACGCCGAGACGATGGGGTCGGCCGAACGGCTGAGCAAGGCGGTGGCATGATGAACAAGCTCGACGTCAAACCTATAGCGGGACGGCTGCACGAGCCGACGCCGCACGATTCGGCGGCCAAGCAGGTGGCGGGCCGCGCCGAATATGTGGACGACCTGACCGAGCCGGCCGGCACGCTGCACGCCTATCTGGGGCTTTCGAGCCGCGCCCATGCCGAGATCGCCGCCATCGACCTCGACGCGGTACGGCAGGCGCCGGGCGTCGTCGGCGTCTTGACGGCGGAGGACGTGCCGGGCGTCAACGACCTCAGCACCGTGCACAAGCATGACGAGCCGATCTTCACCTCGGACAAGGTCAGCTACTGGGGGCAGTCGCTGTTCTGCGTCGTCGCCGAGACGCGGGCGGCGGCGCGGCGCGCGGCGCGGCTGGCCAAGATCGAATACCGCGACCTGCCGCCGGTGCTGTCGGTCGCCGAGTCCATGGCGGCCGGCGCGCCGCTGGTGACCGAGCCGCTGACGCTGGAGCGCGGCGACGTGGCGGCCGGGCTCAAAAAGGCGAAGCACCATGCGCGCGGGCGCGTGACCATTGGCGGGCAGGAGCATTTCTACCTCGAGGGGCAGGTCGCGATGGCGGTGCCCGGCGAGGACAACGAGGTGACGCTGCACGTCTCCTCGCAGCACCCCACCGAGATCCAGGTGATCGTGGCGCAGGTGCTGGGCGTGTCGCACGCCGCGATCACGGTGAACATGCGGCGCATGGGCGGCGGCTTCGGCGGCAAGGAATCGCAGGGCAACCTGTTCGCGGCGGTGGCGGCGCTGGCGGCGACGAAATTCCGCCGTGCGGTGAAGATCCGGCCCGACCGCGACGACGATTTCCAGATCACCGGCAAGCGCCACGATTTCGTCGTCGATTACGACGTGGGCTATGACGATGACGGCCGCATCGAGGCCGTGCAGGCGAGCTTTGCGGCGCGGGCCGGCTGGTCGGCGGATTTGAGCGGGCCGGTGACCGACCGCGCGCTGTTCCACTGCGACAATGCCTATTACTATCCGGCGGTGCGGGTGAACTCGCTGCCGCTGTTCACCAACACGCAGTCGAACACGGCGTTCCGCGGCTTCGGCGGGCCGCAGGGGCTGATCGCCTGCGAGCGCTGGATCGAGCACATCGCCTATGCGCTGGGCAAGGACCCGCTGGAGGTGCGCAAGGCCAATTTCTACGGCACCACCGACCGCAACGTGACGCCCTATCACCAGACGGTGGAGGACAACGTCATCCACCGCGTGGTGGAGGATCTGGAACGCAGTTCCGACTACCAGCGGCGGCGGCAGGAGATCCTCGCCTACAACCGCACGCATAGCGTGCTGAAGAAGGGCATCGCGCTGTCGCCAGTGAAGTTCGGCATCTCGTTCACGGCCACCTGGCACAACCAGGCGGGGGCGCTGGTGCATGTCTATCGCGACGGCTCGGTGCATCTCAGCCATGGCGGCACAGAGATGGGGCAGGGGCTGCACATCAAGGTGGCGCAGGTGGTGGCCGATGCCTTCGGCATCACCGTGGCGCAGGTGAAGATCAACGCCACCAATACCGGCAAGGTGCCGAACACGTCGGCGACGGCGGCCTCGTCGGGCACCGACCTCAACGGCATGGCGGCGCTCGATGCGTGCAACCAGATCAAGGCGCGCATGGCGGCGCATGCGGCGCATCTCTACAAGGTCGAGCCCGGCGAGGTGCGCTGGGAGTTCGGCGGCCTGCGCGCCGGCCAGCGCTTCGTGCCGTTCGCGGAGCTGGCGGAGGCGTGCTGGATGGGGCGGGTGCAGCTTTCCGCCGCCGGTTTCTACGCAACGCCGAAGATCCACTGGAACCGCGAGACCGGCACCGGCCACCCGTTCTATTATTTCGCCTATGGCGCGGCCTGCGCCGAGGTGACCATCGACACGCTCACCGGCGAGTATCAGGTGGAGCGCGCCGACGTGCTGCAGGATGTCGGCCGCTCGCTCAACCCGGCCATCGATATCGGGCAGGTGGAGGGCGGGTTCGTGCAGGGCTATGGCTGGCTCACCACCGAGGAACTGTGGTGGGACGGCAAGGGGCAGCTCAGGACGCACGCGCCCTCGACCTACAAGATCCCGGTGGCCTCGGACGCGCCGCGCGAGTTCAACGTGCGGCTGGCCGAATGGTCGGTGAACAAGGAGGCGGCGATCGGCCGCTCCAAGGCGGTGGGCGAGCCGCCGCTGTGCCTCGGCTATGCCGTGGTCGAGGCGCTGTCGATGGCGGTGGCGTCGCTCGCCGACTATCGCGTGCATCCCAATCTCGACATGCCGGTGACGCCCGAGCGCGTGCTGATGGGCGTCGAGCGGCTGCGACGGGACCAGGCGGCGTAGATGGTGCGCGGGGCCTCCCCCTCATCCGGCCTTCGGCCACCTTCTCCCACGGGGGGAGAAGGCCTCCGCACCTCGACCAGTGCCAACCCCATCGAGCTTTCGACTCCGTCGCCTTCTCCCTTGATGGGAGAAGGTGGCCGAAGGCCGGATGAGGGTGGGGCGGCGATCGCAAGAGCGCGGTCTTTGCGCCGGAGGAGTACCGAGGCGGAAAGGAAGCTCTGGGCTCTGCTGCGCGACAGGCGGCTGGCCGAATTCAAGTTCAGGCGACAGGTGCCCGTCGGCAGATATGTCGCCGATTTTGCCTGCTACGAGGCGCGGCTGATTGTCGAACTCGACGGACGCCAGCACGCGGAGAGTGTTCGCGACAAGATTCGGGATGCCGAGCTGGAAAGGAGGAGTTTCCAGGTCGTCCGGGTGTGGAACAACGACTTGTCCCAAAATCATGATGGGGTCCTGGAAGCGATTCTTGCCGCGGCGCGGGGGCGAGCTTCGACGGAGAGGGCCGATGCGCGCCACTAATCTGGCTTCATTTTTTTCGTCTCATCCCGGCGCCATCGTTGCGGAGCTGTCGTCCGTGCGTGGGTCGTCGCCGCGAGAGGCCGGGGCGTTCATGGTGGTCGCCGAAGGCGCGATGGTCGGCACCATCGGCGGCGGGGCGCTCGAGCACATGGTGGTGCTGCGCGCCCGGCAGGCGCTGCGCGACGGCTTGCCGCCGGACGTTCTCGACGTGCCGCTCGGGCCCGAGATCGGGCAATGCTGCGGCGGCCGGGTGGAGGTGGCGCTGAGGGTGCTGACGCCGGAGCTGGCCGAGACGCTCGGTGCGCGGCTGCGGGCGACCGAGGCGGGCTGGCCGCATGTTCATGTGTTCGGCTCGGGGCATGTGGGCAAGGCGCTGGCGCGGGCGCTGGTGCCGCTGCCGCTCAACCTGCATGTGATCGATACGCGCCCCGACGAATTGCACGACCTGCCGGAGGAGGTGGAGGCCAAGGCGGTGCCGATGCCCGAGGCGGTGGTGCGCGCGGCGCCCAGGGGCAGCGGCTACGCCATCCTCACCCACGACCACGCGCTGGACTTCCTGATCGCGGCGGAGGCCCTCAAGCGGGCCGACTCGCCTTATGTGGGGATGGTGGGCAGCCGCACCAAGCGGGCGCGGTTCGCGAGCTGGTACCGCGCCGAGGGGGGCAGCGAGGCGGCGCTGGGGCGGCTGGTGCTGCCCATCGGGGCGCTGGGGCTGGCCGACAAGCGGCCGGAAGTGATTGCCGCTTTGGCGGCGGCGGAAATTATGGTCAAGATGGGCCGGGGGGAGGCTGCTGACATGCACAATAGCGAGACGATTCCGGGAGTCGCCGTTGACTGACGCTCCCCCGCGCCTCAGCCTCAAGGGCATCACCAAGCGGTTTCCCGGAGTGTTGGCGAACGACAACGTGTCGTTCGCGGTCAGGGCAGGCGAAATCCACGCCCTGCTCGGGGAGAACGGCGCCGGCAAATCGACGCTGGTCAAGATGATCTACGGCATCATGCAGCCGGACGCGGGCGAGATCCTGTGGAACGGCGAGCGCGTCAGCGTGCCCAACCCCAAGGCTGCGCGGCGGCTGGGGATCGGCATGGTGTTCCAGCATTTCTCGCTGTTCGAGGCGATGACGGTGCTCGAGAACATCGCGCTCGGCATGGACACCAAGATCCCGGCGCGCGAGCTCGAGGGGCGCATCCGCGAGGTGATGACGCAGTACGGGCTGAAGCTCGACCCGCAGCGCATCGTCGCCGACCTCAGCGTCGGCGAGCGGCAGCGCATCGAGATCGTGCGGGCGCTGCTGCTCAACCCGAGCCTGCTCATCATGGACGAGCCGACCTCGGTGCTGACGCCGCAGGAGGTGGACCAGCTCTTCGTGGTGCTGCGGCAACTGGCCAAGGAAGGCTGCTCGATCCTCTACATTTCGCACAAGCTGCACGAGATCAAGGCGCTGTGCGACACGGCGACGATCCTGCGCGGCGGGCGGCTGGTGGATACGTGCGACCCCAAGGTCGAGACGTCGCGCTCGATGGCCGAGAAGATGATCGGCGGGAGCTTGCGGACGATCGAGAAGCCGGCCGGGCGGCAGTTCGGCGCCGAGAAGTTCGTCGTCAAGCATCTCAGCGTGCCGGCGCTGGGGCATTTCGACGTGCCGCTGCGCGACATCAGCTTCGCCGTGCGGGCCGGGGAAATCTTCGGGGTGGCGGGCGTCGCCGGCAACGGCCAGACGGCGCTGCTCCTGGCGCTCAGCGGCGAGACGCCGGTGGGCGAGGCGGCGGCCGTCGCGATCGATGGCCAGCAGCTCGGCCGGCTCGGCGCCAAGGAGCGCCGGCTCAAGGGGCTCGCCAGCGTGCCCGAGGAGCGCAACGGCCACGCCGCGGTGCCCGACTTCACGCTCAGCGACAACGCCGTGCTGACGGCGCGCGACCGGCTGGGGCTGGCCGTGTCGGGGCTGATCCGGCCGGGGGCGGCGCGGAAATATACCAGCGACGTGATCGCCGCCTTCGCGGTGAAGACGACGGGGGCGGAAGCCGTGGCCGGCTCGCTGTCGGGCGGCAATCTGCAGAAGTACATCATGGGCCGCGAAATCCTGCAGAAGCCGGGCGTGCTGGTGGTGAGCCAGCCGACCTGGGGCGTCGATGCCGGTGCGGCGGCCGCCATCCACCAGGCGCTGGTGGACCTCGCGGCGGCGGGCTCGGCCATCGTCGTCATCAGCCAGGACCTCGACGAGCTGCTCAGCCTCTGCGACACGCTGGCCGTCATCAATGGCGGGCGGCTCAGCCGGCCGATGGCCGTGGCCGGCGCCAATATCGAGGAGATCGGTCTGCTGATGGGCGGCATTCACGGGGACATGGAGACGGCCGATGCAGCTTAGGCTCGAAAAGCGGCCCGAGCCGAGCAAGCTGCTGCAGGTCGTGACGCCGGTGGCGGCGGTGCTGCTGACCATGGTGCTCGGCGCCGTCATCTTTTCGGCGCTCGGCTATGACGGGCTCGGCGCGGTGCGCGAGATCTTCATCTCGCCGCTGGCCATCTCCTACAAATGGCAGGACCTGGCGGTGAAGGCCGCGCCGCTCATCATCATCGCGGTGGGCCTCTCCATCGCCTATCGCGCCAATGTGTGGAACATCGGCGCCGAGGGTCAGTACATCGTCGGCGCCATCTGCGGCACGGGCATCGGCATCCTCACCAACGACATGACCGGCTGGTGGATCATGCCGCTGATGATGCTGGCCGGGGCGGCGGGCGGCGCCGCCTACGCGGCGGTGCCGGCGCTGCTGCGCGTGCGCTTCAACGTCAACGAGATCCTGACGACGCTGATGCTGACCTATGCGTCGGTCTACCTGCTCAACTACCTGCTGGCGGGGCCGTTCAAGAGCCCGACCTCGATGGGCCAGCCGCAGACCGTGCTGATGAGCGCCGAGCAGACGCTGCCCTACATCATTCCGGGCACCATCGTGCAGCTCAACGCGCCCATCGCCATCGTGGTGGCGCTGGCGGTGTGGCTGGTGTTCTCGCGCTTCGTCTTCGGCTTCCAGATCCGCGTCGTCGGCTCGGCGCCGCACGCGGCGCGCTATGGCGGCTTTTCGGCCGACCGCACCATCTGGCTGGCGATGCTGATCTCGGGAGGGCTCGCCGGCTTTGCCGGCATCCTCGAGGTGATGGGGCCGGTGGGCCGGCTGATCCTGCAGTTTCCCGCCAATTACGGGTTCACGGCCATCATCGTGGCGTTTCTCGGCCGGCTGCATCCACTCGGCGCGATCCTCGCCGGCATCATGATCGCCATCACTTTCGTGGGAGGCGAGATGGCGCAGATCACCATCGCGCTGCCCTTCGCGGCGGTGGGCATCTTCCAGGCGATGATGCTGTTCCTGATCCTCGCCAGCGACCTGCTGGTGCGCTATCGCATCCGTGCCGTCCGTCCCGGCGAGGTGCCCGCATGAGCCTCGATCTCGTCATCGCCATCATCGTCACCATCGCCGCGGTGGCGACGCCGATCCTGCTCGCGGCGCTGGGCGAACTGGTGGCGGAAAAGAGCGGCGTGCTGAACCTCGGCGTCGAGGGCATGATGCTGATCGGCGCGGTGATCACCGTGGCGGTGACGCTGGGCACCGGCAACCACCTGCTCGCCATCGTGTGCGCGGCGCTGGCGGCGGCGGCGGCGGCGATGATCTTCGGCGTGCTGACGCTGTCGCTATCGGCCAACCAGGTGGCGACGGGCTTGGCGCTGACCATCCTCGGCACCGGCTTTTCGGCACTGTTCGGGCAGCCCTATACCGGCAAGAGCGTGCCGACCCTGCGCTCGCCCTTTCCGGCGGAGCTGGCGGCCGACCCGTTCTGGCGCGTGCTGTTCGGGCATCCGCCGCTGGTCTATTTCGCGCTCCTCATGGTGGTGGCGGTGTGGTGGTTCCTCGGCCGCACGCGGGCCGGGCTGATCCTGCGCGCGGTGGGCGAGAACGACCTCAGCGCGCATTCGATCGGCTATCCGGTGATCGGGGTGCGCTATCTGGCGGTGGCCTTCGGCGGCGCCATGGCGGGCATCGGGGGCGCGTGCTTTCCGCTGATGCTGACGCCGCAATGGGTGGAGCGGCTGACCAGCGGGCGCGGCTGGATCGCGCTGGCGCTGGTGGTGTTCGCCTCGTGGCGGCCGTTCCGGCTGCTGGGCGGCGCCTATTTCTTCGGCTTCATGATGATCTTCGAGATCTATGCCAAGTCGAACAGCGCCTTCCGCTTCCTGCCTTCCGAATTCTGGGCGGCGCTGCCATATCTGGCGACCGTCCTCGTGCTCGTGCTGATCTCGCTGCGCCGCAGCGGCAGCACCTCCGCTCCGGCCTGCCTGGGCAAACCGTTCGTCGCAACGGCCTAGACAGGCTAAACCAACGTCTACCGGGAACGTCAAACAGGAGAAAGCAAATGACGCCGTTCAATCGACGCACAATGATCAAGATCGGCGGCGCCGCCGCCGCGCTGCCGCTGCTGGGGTCGCGCGCCTTCGCGCAGGAAAAGCTGAAGGTCGGCTTCGTGCTGATCGGCACGCCCGACGACAATGGCTGGAACCACGGCCATGACCGCGGCCGCCAGGAGATGGTGGACGCCATCGGCGCCGACAAGGTGGAGACCACCGTGGTGACCAACGTGGCTGAGGGCCCGGACGCCGAGCGCGTGTTCCGCGAGCTGGCGCAGCAGGGCCACCAGCTCATCTACGGCACGAGCTTCGGCTTCGGCGAGTACATGCTCAAGGTGGCGCGGCAGTTCCCCGACACCAAGTTCGAATGGGCCACCGGCAACGAGTCGGCGCCCAATCTGTCGCTCTACAATGCCCGCTTCCACGAAGGGCGTGCGGTGCTCGGCACGGTGGCCGGCATGATGACCAAGACCAACAAGCTCGCCTATGTGGGCTCGGTGCCGGTGCCGGAAGTGCGCATGGGCGCCAACGCCTTCGCCATCGCCGCGCGCAAGGTGAACCCGAACGCGACGGTGAAGGTGGTCTATATCGATAGCTGGTTCGACCCCGCCAAGGAGGCCGCCGCGGCCCGCGCGCTGATCGACCAGGGCATCGACGTCATCGCGCAGCACACCGACGGCCCGGTGATCCCGCAGATCGCCGAGGAGCGCGGCATCGTCGGCGTGTTCGGCCAGGGTGCCGACATGAGCGCCTTCGCGCCCAACACGCACCTGACCTCGATCATCGACCGCTGGGGCCCGCACTACATCAAGTCGGTGCAGTCGGTGCTCGACGGCACGTGGACGGAAAGCAGCGTGTGGGACGGGCTCGCCTCGGGCGAAGTCGAGATCGGGCCGTATAACGAGAAGGTGCCGGCCGACGTGGTGGCGGCCGCCGAGAAGGTGAAGAACGACATCATCTCGGGGGCGCTGCACCCCTTCGCCGGGCCGATCAACGACAATACCGGCGCCGAGCGGGTGGCCGCGGGCGACATCATCGACGACGGCGAATACTGGGCCGTGGACTGGTATGTCGAGGGGATCGAGGCGTAAGGCCTTAGGCTGAACCGGGGGCGGACAGGTGGTCCGCCCCGCATCGTGAATGGGGCTCCCCCCTCATCCGTCTCGGCCTTCGGCCGATCCACCTTCTCCCGCAAGGGGAGAAGGAGTCCCGACTGAGGACTTTCGGCGCGTTGCCTTCTCCCCTTGCGGGAGAAGGTGCCCGAAGGGCGGATGAGGGGTGAGCCGCACACCGAGGTGGCAATGCCCGACTACGCGATCATGTGGGAATGGCTGTCGTTCGCCGTGCGGTGGACGCATGTGATCACGGCCATCGCCTGGATTGGATCGTCGTTCTATTTCATCGCGCTCGATCTCGGCCTGAGGCAAACGCCGAGCCTGCCCAAGCTCGCCCATGGCGAGGAGTGGCAGGTGCATGGCGGCGGCTTCTACCACATCCAGAAATATCTGGTGGCGCCGGACTTCCTGCCCGAACACCTCACCTGGTTCAAATGGGAGAGCTACGCCACCTGGCTGAGCGGCTTCTGCCTGCTGGCCGTGGTCTATTATGCCGGGGCCGACCTCTACCTCATCGACCGCAACGTGCTCGACCTGCCGCAATGGGGCGCCATCGCGCTGTCGCTGGGCTCGATCGTCGTTGGCTGGCTGGTCTACGACGCGCTCTGCCGCTCGCCCATCGGCAACTCGACCTTCGGGCTGATGGGGGTGCTGTTCGTCATCCTCACCGCGATGGCGTGGGGCTATACGCAGGTGTTCACCGGCCGCGCGGCGATGCTGCACATGGGCGCCTTCACCGCGACCATCATGTCGGCCAACGTGTTCCGCGTCATCATCCCCAATCAGAAGATCGTGGTGGCCGATCTGCGCGCCGGGCGGGTGCCCGAGGCGAAATACGGCCGGATCGCCAAGCAGCGCTCGCTGCACAACAACTACCTGACGCTGCCGGTGATCTTCTTCATGCTGTCGAGCCATTATCCGCTGGCCTTCGCCACGGAATGGAACTGGCTCATCGCGTCGCTGATCTTCCTCGAAGGGGCGATCATCCGGCACTGGTTCAACACGCGGCATGCGCGCAAGGGCAGCCCGCACTGGACCTGGCTCGCCGCCATCGTGATCTTCATCCTCATCGCGTGGCTGTCGAGCGCCGGCAAGCCGGGCGACCTGCGCGAGGCGGCGGCCTCGGCGACGGCGGAGCGGTTCGTCGCGGCGGCGCATTTCCCGGCGGTGCGCGACGTGATCCTGGGGCGCTGCTCGATGTGCCACACGGCAGAGCCGGTCTATGAGGGCGTGCTGGAAGCGCCCAAGGACGTGCATCTCGACTCCGACGCGGCGATCGCCAACCATGCCACGCAGATCGCGCTGCAGGCCGGCTTCAGCCGCGCCATGCCGCCGGGCAACGTCACGGAAATGACCGACGCCGAGCGGGCGCTGGTGGTCGAATGGTTCCGCGAGGCGGGCGGCTGATGGCGGGTGCCGGCAAGGTCCTGCGCGGGCGCGTGCTGAGCTTCATCGACGAGCCGCAGGGGTTCGGCGACACGCAAAGCTATCGCTATATCGAGGACGGCGCCGTGGTGGTGGGCGGCGACGGGCGCATCGTTTCGGTGGGGGCGTTCACACCGGAGCAGGCGGCCGGGCACGAGGTGGTGGACCATCGCGGCAAGCTGATCGTGCCGGGGTTCATCGATCCGCATATCCATTTCCCGCAGGTGCAGGTGATCGGCTCCTACGCGGCGAATCTGCTCGAATGGCTCAACAGCTACACCTTCGTCGAGGAGCAGCGCTTCGGCGATGCGGCGCATGCGGCGCGCATCGCCGCGGCGTTCTTCGACGAGCTGATCCGCAACGGCACGACGACGGCCGCCGCCTATTGCTCGGTGCATCCGCAATCGGTGGACGCGTTCTTCACTGAGGCGGTGCGGCGCGACATGCTGATGGTCGGCGGCAAGGTGATGATGGACCGCAACGCGCCGCCGGCGCTGCGCGACACGCCGCAGCGCGGCTATGACGAGACGCAGCGGCTGATCGCGAAGTGGCACGGCAAGGGGCGGGCGCACTACGCCATCACGCCGCGCTTCGCCATCACCTCGAGCCCGGAACAGATGGAGATGGCCGAGGCGCTGGCGCGCGCGCACCCGGACCTGCACATCCAGACGCATGTGGACGAGAATCTCGACGAGGTGGCGCTGGCGCGCGAGCTCTATCCCAATCTGCCTGACTACCTCGGCATCTATGAGCGCTACGGCCTGCTCGGGCCGAAGACGCTGCTGGGCCACTGCATCCACCTGACGGAGCGCGAATGCGCGGTGCTGGCGGAGACGCGGTCGGTGGCGGTGTGGTGCCCGACCTCGAACCTGTTCATCGGCTCGGGGCTGTTCGACCACGACCGGCTGCGCGGGCACGGGGCGCGGATCGCGGTGGCCACCGATGTCGGCGGCGGCACCAGCTTTTCGATGCTGCGCACGCTGGACGAAGGCTACAAGGTGCTGCAACTGCGCGGCCAGCGGCTCGACCCGCTGCGCTCGTTCTACATGATGACGCTGGGCAATGCGCGGGCGCTGAGCCTCGAGGCGCGCATCGGCAGCATCGCGCCGGGCCGCGACGCCGACCTGGTGGTGCTCGACGCGCGCGCGACGCGGCAGATGGCGCTGCGCATGGAGGTGGTCGATTCGCTCGCCAACGAGTTGTTCCTTTTGCTGACTTGTGGCGACGACCGCGCGGTGGTTGAGACCTATGTGATGGGGCAGCCGATGAAGGGAGCTACGCAAGAGAGATAGAAGCTCAGCCTATAGCTAAGCGACGCGAATCGGCCTACGAATGGGGGCAACGAAAGGAGTTGCCATGCCTAATCGTGCCGTGAACAGCGGTCAACATGTAACGGCTGAAGTTGCTTCCCTCATCAAAGCCATGGTTGAGCGAGGAGACAGGAGCCACGACGTGGCAGCCTTCTTCGGCTTAAATCCTGGGCGTGTAGCTGACGTTGTAAAGGGTCGGCTGTTCCCGTCAGTAGAAGCGGCGCGGGGGGATCTTCCGCCGCCGGGACCTTATCTTTATTCGCTACTGCAGTGGCAGAACATGCGGCATGGGCAGTCGCGGGCATTGTAATAGACGTACGTGGAGGGCGCTTTGGTCGCCCCCCATGCGGGGGCGTGGGTAGAAACTATCTTTCTTGAGTAGCAAGAATGAATGAGCATTCAGGGGTGGCCTTGAGGTCGCCCCTGACTTAGTCAGATTGCTCAGACAATAGGGGGCAGCGTGCCAAATCATTTCGACAGGGCCGGACTGACGGTCGATGCGCAACTGGCGGGGTTCATCGAGCGCGAGGCGTTGCCGGGGACGGGGGTGGAGGCGGCGGCGTTCTGGGCCGGGCTGGCGGGGCTGGTCGCGCGCTGCATGCCGCGCAATCGCGAGCTGCTGGCGGTGCGCGAGACGCTGCAGGCGCAGATCGACGCGTGGCATCGCGCGCACGGGCCGGTGGCGAGCGATCCGGCCGGCTACGAGGCGTTCCTGGGCGAGATCGGCTATCTGGTGCCGGAGCCGGGTGATTTCGAGATCGAAACGAGCGGGCTCGACCCGGAAATCTCGACCATCTGCGGGCCGCAGCTGGTCGTGCCGGTCTCCAATGCGCGCTATGCGCTCAACGCCGCCAATGCGCGCTGGGGCTCGCTCTACGACGCGCTCTACGGCACCGACGCGATTTCGCGCGAGGGCGCGCTGGCGCCGGGCAAGGGCTTCAACGAGACGCGCGCCGCGGCGGTGGTGGCGCGCGGCGCGGCGTTCCTCGACGCGAATTTCCCGCTGGCCGAGGGCAGCCATGCCGACGTCACCGACTATGGCGCGCTGCTGCTGCGCGACCCCGAGCAACTGGTGGGCCGGGGCGACGGCACGCTGCTCCTCGTCCATAACGGGCTGCATGTCGAGCTCAGGATCGACCGCAGCAGCCCGATCGGGGCGAAGCACGCGGCGGGGCTGGCCGACATCGTCATCGAAAGCGCGCTGACGACGATCCAGGATTGCGAGGATTCCGTCGCGGCGGTGGATGCCGAGGACAAGGTCGGCGTCTATCGCAACTGGCTGGGGCTGATGCAGGGAACGCTCGAGGACACGTTCGAAAAGAACGGCAAGCGCGTGACGCGTCGCCTCAACCCCGACCGCCACTACAAGGGCATGGACGGCCAGAAGCTGACGCTCAAGGGGCGGGCGCTGCTGCTGGTGCGCAATGTCGGGCACCTGATGACGACGCGCGCCGTGCTCGACAAAGCGGGGGCGCCGATCGGCGAAGGGCTGCTCGACGCGGCGGTGACGACGCTGTGCGCCATGCACGACAAGGGCGCGAATTCGCGCACCGGGGCGGTCTACATCGTCAAGCCGAAGATGCACGGGCCGGACGAGGTGGCGTTCGCCTGCGACATCTTCGGTGCCGTCGAGGACATGCTCGGGCTCAGGCGCAACACCATCAAGATCGGCATCATGGACGAGGAGCGGCGCACCTCGGCCAATCTCAAGGCCTGCGTCCATGCGGCGCGCGCGCGGGTGTTCTTCATCAATACCGGCTTCCTCGACCGCACGGGCGACGAGATCCACACCTCGATGGAGGCGGGGCCGGTGCTGCGCAAGGACGACGTGAAGTCCGAGCGCTGGATCCAGTCCTATGAGGACCGCAACGTGCTGATCGGGCTCGCCACCGGCTTTTCGGGCCGGGCGCAGATCGGCAAGGGCATGTGGGCGCGGCCCGACGACATGGCGGCGATGCTGGCGAGCAAGGGGGCGCACCCCAATGCCGGCGCGAACACGGCCTGGGTGCCGTCGCCGACGGCGGCGACGCTGCACGCGCTGCATTATCACGAGACCGACGTGTTCGCGGCGCAGCGGCGGCGGCACAACGAGCCGACGCCGGGGCGCGAGGCGCTGTTCTCGATGCCGGTGCTGGCCAAGGGCGCGCTCGGCGACGCCGAGATCATCCGCGAAGTCGAGAACAACGCGCAGGGGATTCTCGGCTATGTGGTGCGCTGGGTGGACCAGGGGGTGGGCTGCTCCAAGGTGCCCGACATCAACGATGTCGGGCTGATGGAGGACCGCGCGACCTGCCGCATCTCCTCGCAGGCCATCGCCAACTGGCTGCGCCACGGGCTGGTCAACCGGGAGCAGGTGGTCGAGGTGTTCAAGCGCATGGCGGCGGTGGTGGACAAGCAGAATGAAGGCGATCCTGCCTATGTGGCGATGAGCGGCAATTTCGACGCGCCGGCGTTCCAGGCGGCACTGGACCTGGCGCTCGAAGGCACGACGCAGCCGAGCGGCTACACCGAGCCGATCCTGCACGCGGCGCGCGAGCGGGTGAAGGCTGGGAGCGGCAGTCGGCAATAGGCAGTCGCGAATAGGCGGGGCGTCTAGATCTCGTAGACGGGCAGGTGGATGGCGCTGGGGCGCGCCGGGTCGTGGAAGATTTCCATCTCCATCGACACGAGGGTCGTCGCCGTGCCGAAGGGCTCGTCGGTGCCAGTGTTGCGGGCGTAGCGCGGATGCGCGCCGCTGGCGACGACGAGCCGCAGCCGATGCTCGCGCCGGAAGGTGTGCGCGGTGGCGTGCAGGCGCAGGTCGAGCCGCCAGATATCGTCGGGCACCGCCGGGTCGGCCGAGGTCTTGCGGATGATGCCGTCGCAGATGTTGATCGACTGGCCCTTCTCGTCCACGTCGCACAGCTTCACGAACAGGTCGGCATTGGGCAGGCTGGCGCGTGCATAGATCATCGCCTGCACGTTGCCGATGACGGTGATGTCGGAAAAGAGCGGCTCGGAGGTATAGACCAGAACGTCCTTGCGGGACTCCAGCTCGCGCTGGTTCACCGGGCCGGCGCCGGTGAAGGCGAACTGCGCGCCGCCGACATTGGGCGTCGGCTGCTTCGGATCGTAGCGGTAGCGGTCAGGCGGGCTGGTCTTGACCGGGCGCTGTGACAGCACGCCTTCGGGGTGCAGGTGCCAGAGCTGCGTGTCGGGGACGCCGGGCGGGAAGGCGGCGAAGCTGTGCCACTCGTCGCGGCCGCCGATATGGAGACGCACCGGCTTGTCGTGTAGGCCGGCGCGGTCGCCGAACAGCTCGGCATTCATCCAGGCCAGCGTGTCGCGGATGGATTCGAGCTGCAATTCCTCGCTGACATGCGTCCACGGGCCCACGGTGAGGCGGGCGGTGCCGCCGGCCTCGACCAGCGTATCGTAGTCGCGCAGCAACTGGTCGAGCATGAAATCGTACCAGCCGGAGACGAAGCTGGTGGGCGGCGTGCGGCTGCCGATGCGGTGCGTGTGATCCATTGGCTCCCAGAATTCGGCGCTGCCGATGGAGTCGGAGAGCCAGTGCTTCCAGAAGGGCACGTCGTGGCCGGTGGCGCGGCGGTCGGCATCGATGAGCGGCAGCTTCATCGAGGCGCGCCACGTGCGGCGCTCGATGCCGCCCGAGGTCATGGAGCGCAGCATGTCGAGCGGGCGCCGGCGCAGGCCTTCGATGATCTGAATCCAGCCGAGCCACAGGCCGAGCTGGAAGCTGCCGCCGGGGAAGACGATGCTGCGGAACTCGGCGCTCGTGACCTTCACCGCCATGGCGGAGTGCTTCGGCAGGGCGTCGGAGATCGCCCATTGCGTGTAGCCGAGATAGGAGGGGCCGGAGAGGCCGAGCCGGCCGTCGAACCAGGGCTGGGCCGTGAGCCAGGCGAGCGTGTCCAGCCCGTCGTCGCGCTCGTAGCGCAGGGGCTCGAACTCGCCCTCGGAGCCGGCGGTGCCACGGCAGGCCTGCAGGACGGTGTTGTAGCCGCGTTCGGCATAGACTTCGCCGACCGTGTCGAAGCCCCTGAGGCCATAGGGCAGGCGGATGAGGAGGGTGGGCGAGCGCACGCCGTTCTGCGGCGCGAACAGCTCGGTGGCGAGGGTGACCCCGTCGCGCATCCTGACGCGGATGCCGCGGGTGCGCTTGATGCGGAAACGGGCCTTGGGAAGTCGTGCCGCCCGCGCGAGAAAGTAACTGCCAATGCTCATCGCGCGCCGCCACCAGCGAATACTGTCACGGTCCGTTCCCCCGAGAGCAGATTGGGGCAGCGGATGCCAAGGTCAAGCCTGCCGGAACCGCAGCCGTGCCGGAACGTTGCTTTCCCACAAGCCAAGGAGGGGCAGATGAAGACCTATGACCCCCATAAGTCCACGACCGAGGTGCGGCAAGCCGATCGGCGGCTCGACAATTTCTGGGTGCTGATCATCTCGACGGTCGCGGTGGTGGCGCTGTTTGCCGTTATCTACCTGATCTTCTTCGCCAATACGCCGCCGAGCTCCGTCTGACGGGCGATGCGCCTCAAGACCGCCCGCCGCGACGATTTGCGCGTGCACAGAATTCGCCGCGGACGCGGCTACGCCTATCTCGACGACGAGGGCCGGCCGTGGCCGCGCGGCGAATTGCGCGCGCGGGCCCTGCATCTCGGCATTCCGCCGGCGTGGACGGAGGTGCGGGTGGCGCCCGAGCCGAACATGCACATCCAGGCCTGCGGGACGGACGCGGCGGGGCGCGTGCAGTATATCTATCACCCGCAATGGGAGGCCCGGCGGACGCGGCGGAAGCTGCAGCATCTGGCGCGGCTGACGGCGGCCCTGCCGCGCATCCGGCGGCGCGTCACCGCCGATCTCGAGGCGGAAGCCGGCAGCCGCGCGCTGGCGCTCGCCATCGGCGTGGCGCTGATCGACCGCACGGCGATGCGCATCGGGCGCGAGCGCTATCTCGACAGCAGCGGCACGCGCGGCGCCGGCACGTTGTTCGCGCGCGACGTAGCGGTGAAGGGCGACACCATCGCGCTGCGCTTTCCCGCCAAGAACGGCAAGGCGGCGGCCTATACGCTGACCGATGCCAGGCTGGCGGCCGCCATCGCCCGCATCAGGACGGTGCCGGGCAAGCGCCTGCTGATGTGTCGCGATGCCGACGGCACGCCGCAGGCGATCCGCGCCGCAGAGCTCAACGCCTATCTGCGCGACAGTGCCGGGGTGCGCGTTTCGGCCAAGGATTTCCGCACGCTGCATGCCAGCGCCGTGGCCGGCGAGGCGCTGGCCAGGATGGCGCCGGGGGCGTCGCCGGCGGCGCGCAAGCGGCAACTGGCGGCGGTGACGCGCACCGTGGCGGCGTTCCTGCGCAATACGCCGGCGATCGCGCGCGCGAGCTACATCGCGCCGTGTCTTTTCGGACTGTTCGAGGCGGCGAAGCTGAGCGAGCTGTGGGCTTCGGCGGCGGGGCGCGACGGGCTGAGGGCGCGCGAGGCGCGTCTCGCCGCTGTGCTCGCCGCCGCAAACTGAGCGCTCACGCGACGCGGGCGGGGCGCTGGCCGAACAGCGGCTCGAGCGCGGCGGGCGACAGCGGCGCCGAGAGCAGGAAGCCCTGCAGTACGTTGCAGTCGAGGGCGGCCAGCAGCGTCATCTGTTCGGCGGTTTCGACGCCTTCGGCGGTGACCTGGATGTCGAGGGCGTGGGCCAGCGTCACCATCGCCTGCACGATGGCGAGCGAGACGCTGCCGGCGCTCAACTGGCTGACGAAGGAGCGGTCGATCTTGATGCGGTCCACCGGATAGCGCTTCAGATAGTTGAGCGAGGAATAGCCGGTGCCGAAATCGTCGAGGGCGATGCGGATGCCGGCGGTGCGGAAGACGCGCAGCGCCTCGGCGGGGTCGGATGCCTCCTCGAGCAGGATGCCCTCGGTGATCTCGAGCTCGAGGTCGGTGGCGCGCATGCCGCTGCGGGCGAGGAGGTCGAAGACCTGCCGCGGAAAGTCCGGGTCGCGCAACTGCGCCGGCGAGATGTTGACGGCGATGGTGCGGCCGGGCCAGCGCGCGCCCATGCGGCAGGCTTCGTCGAGGACGAACATGCCGAGCTGGGCGATGAGGCCGGTCGCCTCGGCGACGGGGATGAAATGTGCCGGCGAGACGACGCCGAGGCGCGGATGCGACCAGCGGGCCAGCGCCTCGGCGCCGATGATGGTGCCGTCGCGGCTGAACAGCGGCTGGAAGGCCACCGAGAGCTGGTCGTTGCGGCGCAGCGCCTCGCGCAGCTCGACCTCGATGGTCTTGCGGTTCTGGAGGAGCTCGTTCATCGATTCCTCGAAGACCACGGCGCGGTTGCGGCCGGCGGCCTTGGCCTCGTAGAGCGCGATGTCGGCCTTGCGCGCCAGCTCGCGGGCGTCGGTGTCGCCGGCCTCGGCCGGGGCGATGCCGATGGAGACGCCGACGAAGGCCTCGTTGCCGAAGACGCCGAAGGGCATGGCGACGGCCTCGATTATGCGCTGGCTGAGGGCGTAGGGATGGGCGAGGCCCGGCGCATGGATATGGACGATGCCGAATTCGTCGCCGCCGAGGCGGGCGAGGGTATCGGCGGGGTCCAGCACCTGGCGCAGCCTTTGGCCGACGGCGCGGATCAGGTCGTCGCCGGCGCGGTGGCCGAGCGTGTCGTTGACCCGCTTGAAGTGGTCGAGATCGAGGATGAGCACGCTGACGCGCCGGTCGCGACCGGAGCATTGGCCGAGGGCGCGCTCGAGCGCCGCCTCGAAGCTCACGCGGTTGGGTAGGCCGGTGAGCGGGTCGTGCGCGGCGCGATGCTCGGCGTCGGCGCGGCCGGCCTCGAGGGCGCGCGACTTGCGCCGCACCTGGTCGATGAGCATGAAGACGAGGGCGGCGGCGACGAGGAAGGCGACGGCGAGCGCCGGCAGGGTACGGCCGAGCAGGGCGCTGCCGGGGCTGGCGCGCTGCCATTCGAAGAAGGTGAGGATGCGCCCGTCGGCGGCCAGCACGGGGACGGCGGCGCGCTCGCTGGTCATGGCGGGGTGGGTAGCGAAGGCCGGCTCGGGGATGAGGTATTCCTGGCCGAGGCGGGCGGCTTGGTCGAGGTCGAGATGGACGATGGAGACGTGCAGGAATTCGCTGCCCGGCGCCTGCGCGAGGCGGCCGGAATCGCTGATGATGGGGCTGACGCTGACGAGCGAGGCGACGCCATCGACGAGGGCCACGCCGGTTTCGTGCGGCGCGATGTCGGCGCTGCCGGCCAGGTAGGCGCCGAAGGCGCCGGCGGCGATGCCGGCGCGCAGACGGGCGACGAGCGGGGCGATGTCGCGCAACTGCGCCGCGGCGCGGTCGAGGCCCATGCGCTGGCCCTGCTCGGCGACGTAGACGGGCCGGTCGGCGGCATCGAGGATGAGGATGCCGTCATGACCGTAGAACTCGGACATCCAGGCGCCCAGATTGTCATCGATCCAGTCGGCGTCGAGGCCGTGGCGCGTCTTGGCGACGGCCTCGTCCCAGATGGTCGAGCCCTGCTGCTCGCGCACGATGCGGGGGAACTGCGCGGCGACGACGTGGTTGGCCAGCTCGGTCTGGCGGCGCAGCGCCTCGGCGTCGATGTCGCCCGCCGACCACCAGGCGAAGCCGAGCGTGCCGGCCGCCGTGACGGCGAGCGTCAGCGCGACCGGCAGGAAAATGCCGATGGACAGCCAGCCCTGGCGTGTCGTGCGTGCGCTGGGAGGCGCCGTCGTCATCAAATGTCCTCGTCGTCCGGCCAAGTCTAGGGACACAGGCTTGCCGATCGGTTACCGGGCGGCAGTTGCCGTGCAACCGGCCGGGGGCTATCGACTTTCATCGGAAAAGGAGGCGCGGGATGACGAAAATGCGCGCATTGGTGCTGGAGCGGCAGCATGAGCTGCGGCTGCGCGACATCGACCTGCCGCTGGCAGTGGCGCCGGGGATGGTGAAGATCGCCATCCACACCGTGGGCGTGTGCGGCTCGGACGTGCATTATTACACGCATGGGCGGATCGGCCCCTTCGTCGTCGCGGCGCCGATGGTGCTGGGGCACGAGGCGGCGGGCACCATCGTCGAGGTGGGCGAGGGCGTGACGCAGCTCAAGGCCGGCGACCGCGTCTGCATGGAGCCGGGGGTGCCCGACCCCAATTCGCGGGCCAGCCGGCTGGGCCTCTACAATGTCGATCCGGCCGTGCGCTTCTGGGCGACGCCGCCGGTGCATGGCGTCCTGACGCCGTTCGTCGTGCATCCGGCGGCCTATACGTTCAAGCTGCCGGACGCCGTGAGCTTTGCCGAGGGAGCGATGGTCGAGCCCTTCGCCGTGGGCATGCAGGCGGCCGCCAAGGCACGCATCGCGCCGGGCGACACGGCCGTGGTGCTCGGCGCCGGCCCGATCGGCACGATGGTCGCCATCGCCGCGCTGGCCGGCGGCTGCGCCCGCGCCATCGTCGCCGACCTGGCGCAGCCCAAGCTCGACATCGCAGCGCGCTACCAGGGCGTGATCCCGGTCAACATCAAGGAAAAGAACATCGTTTCGGAAGTCGGGCGGCTGACCGAGGGCTGGGGCGCCGATGTGGTGTTCGAGTGCTCGGGCTCGCCCCAGGCGTGGGAGACGATCGCCGACTTGCCGCGGCCGGGCGGCGCGATCGTCGCGGTGGGGCTGCCGGTCGCGCCGGTGGGGCTCGATGTCGCCGAGCTGTCGGTCAAGGAGACGCGGATCGAATCGGTGTTCCGCTACGCGCACCAGTACGAGCGCGCCATCGCGCTGATGGCGTCGGGGCGCGTCGATCTCAAGCCGCTGATCTCGGAGACGTTTCCGTTCGAGCGCGCCATCGAGGCGTTCGACCGGGCGGTGGAGGCCCGGCCGGGGGACGTCAAGCTGCAGATCCGGGTGGACGCCTGAGGCTTATTCGGCCGGCTGCGGGGCGTGTTGCCGCCGCTGCTGGCGCGCCACGGCGAGCGCGAAGGGAATGCCGAGCGCCGAGATGGCGGCGAAGACGACGAACAGCCAGCGGGCGGCGTACGCGACGCCGGACGCGTCGGCCGCGTCGGGCAGGCCGGCAGCATTGACCACGACGCCGCCGATGGCGGCACCGACGCCCGAGGCGAAGAGCTGCACCATGCCGAGCGCCGCCGAAACGCGGTCGTTGTCGCCGGCGCCGGCGGTGGCCAGCACTGCCGTCGTCAGGTGCTGGAAGGCCATGCCGATGCCGACGCCGAGGGCGAAGAGCGCGGCCCCCGAGACGACGAGCAGGCCGAGGCTGGGGTCGGGCATGGCGAGCGAGCCGATCATCACCAGCGTCGCGAGGGTCAGCACGATCGGCGCGGCAATGATGGCGCGCTGGATTTCGGCGCCGTGCCAGCCGGCGCTGACGATGGCGGCGAGGCTCCAGCCGGCGGCGACGAGGGCGGCGACGTAGCCGGCCCAGAGCGGCGAGAGCCCGTGCAGTTGCTGCAGAAAGAGCGGCGCGAAGATGTCGCTGGTGATGGCTACGCCAAGCAGGAGGATGGTCGCGAACAGGGCGGCGAAGGGTGAGCCGCGCCGGAAGGTGTCGGGCGGCAGCAATTGCGTGGCGGCGCGGCGCTCGATCCAGCCGAGGCCGATGACGGCGGCAAGCGCCAGCGCGAGGACGGCGGCGGCGAGGGGAGCGCTCGCGACGATGCTGGCCAGCGACACGGCGAGAACGATGCCGGTGACCAGGACGATCTGGACGACGGGGACGGGCGTGACGTCGCGCGGGCTGCGCGCCGGCAGCACCTTCATGGCGCCCAGCGCCAGCAGCGCCGCAAGCGGCACGATGCCGAGAAAGGCCCAGCGCCAGATGCCAAGCTCGGCGAAGACGCCGCCGACGGCCGGCCCGAGCAGCGTGGCGATGCCCCACACCACGGAGTTGAGCGCCATGGCGCGCGGCCACAGATGCTGGGGAAAGACGAGGCGCAGCATGCTGAGCGTCATGGCGATGAGCAGGCCGGCGCCGAACCCCTGCACCACGCGGCCGACCAGCAGCGTCGGCATGGAGGTGGCGAGCCCGCAGGCGAGGCTGCCGAGGCCGAAGGCGGTGGCGGCGATGAGATAGGCGCCGCGCGGACCGATGGCGGCCGGGCGGGCGCCGGCAAACAGCGTCGCGAGGATGGAGGCGACGATGAACAGCGTGGTGTTCCACGCGAACAGCTCGAGGCCGCCGATCTCGGCCACGACGGTGGGCAGCATGGACGAGCCGATGAACACCTCCATGGCCTGCAGCGCGACGCCGCCGGTGAAGATGGTGATGGCGATGCCGCCTTCGGCGAATAGGGCGCGCCAGCTATCGGAGGGTTGCGACATTTGCGGTTCCTTCGGTTACGCGCCTTGGCTACAACCTCAACCCAGGTTGAGGTAAAGAGGAAATCGTCCATGCCACGCGAGCTTTCGGTCGGCGAGGTGGCGGCGCGTAGCGGCCTCGCGGTATCGGCCCTGCATTTCTACGAACGCAAGGGCCTGATCCGCAGCCACCGCACCGGCGGCAACCAGCGGCGCTACGAGCGCGACGTGCTGCGCCGGCTGGCGCTCATCCGCATGGGGCAGGAACTGGGCGTGCCGCTGGGAGAGATCGCGGAACAACTCGAAACCCTGCCGCATGGGCGGCCGCCTGGCAAGAGCGACTGGGCACGGCTGTCGAAACACTGGCGGAACCGGCTCGACCGGCGCATCACGCTGCTGACCCGGCTGCGCGACGAACTTACCGGCTGCATCGGCTGCGGCTGCCTGTCGCTCAAGAGCTGCCCGCTCTACAACCGCGACGACCGGCTGGCCGCCGAGGGCAGCGGACCGCGCCGGATGCTGCGGGCCAACGGCGCGCCGCTCGTGTGAGCCCTGCGGAACCGCCGCGGGGGGCCATGAGTTCTGCTCCGACTCATCGGAGGTCAGCGTCGTGGATTGGGCCACCGCCATCGGCTATGTCGAAACGTCTACCCCTGAGCATGTGCTGGCCGTCCGCCTGCTGCTCGCGGCGCTGTTCGGCGCCATGATCGGCTTCGAGCGCGAGGCGACGAACGGCTCCGCCGGCTTGCGCACGCATATCCTCATCGCCGTCGCGGCGTGCCTGTTCACGCTGCTCGCCTTCGAGATCTACAAGGTGGCGCTGGCGGGCGGCAGCGAAACCGCCGATCCCATCCGCGCCGTCGAGGCGACGACGGCCGGCATCGCCTTTCTCGGGGCGGGCGCGATCTTCCAGCAGCGCAACAATGTACGCGGCCTCACCACGGGCGCCGGCATGTGGCTCGCCGGCGCCGTAGGGGTGACGGCGGCGATGGGCTACTACCTCGTCGGCTTCGGCGTGGCGGTGTTCGCCATCCTCGTCCTCGCGGCGCTGCGCTCGTTCGCGCACCGCATCGCCGGCGGCAGCAAGGAGCAAGCCTAGCCGAACAGCTCGGTGGCGATGCGGATGAAGGCGCGGCCGCGCTCCTCGAAATCCTTGAAGACGACACCCGGCGTTTCGAGCTGGCCGTAGCTCGGCGCGCCGGGCGAGAGGATCACCGTGTCGAAGCGGTCGCGGCGCGCGGCGAGCGCTTCCACGCCGGCGCGCAGGGTGCTGGCCTCGATGACCTCGATCTGCGGCGCGGCGGCGTAGGTGGCGGTGGCGAGGCGCGCGCCGGTGACGGGCAGCGCGACGAGGGTGGTGACGCCGTGCCTGGCGAGGAGCGACGCCAGCTCGTCATAGGTCTGCTGGCGCTCGTGGCCGCCGGCGATGAGCGCGATGCGGCGCCCGTCATAGGCGGCGAGCGCCGCCTTGGTGGCCTCAGGCGTGGTCGAGATGGAGTCGTTGACGAATGTCACGCCGCCGATGGCGTGCTCCTCGAGCCGGTGCGGCAGCGGCTCGAACATGTTGATGGCGCGGATGATGCCCTCGAGCCCGGCGCCGGCGGCGAGCGCTACCTGCGTCGCGAGGCGAGCGTTGTCGAGATTGTGCGCGCCCTTGAGCTTCGACTTGGCGACCGTCGAGGCGACGCGGTCGGCGATGAAGGGGGCGAGCGGCGGCAGCATGCGGCGCATGTCGCGCAGCGCTGCGAGAACCAGCGGATTGGTCTGGGCGCTGGGGCCGAGGCCGACGGGGAAGGGCGCCTCGCGGTCGATGAGGTTGAGCTTGTCGGCAAAGTACCGCTCCATGTCGCGGTGCCAGTCGGTGTGCTCGGGCGTGAGGTTGGTGAGCGCCGCGATGTCGGGCGAGAACGCCATGTCGGCGGTCTGGTAGCTCGACAGCTCGAAGACGACGAGCTTGTGCTTGTCGGCGATGTCGAGCGGGGCGAGGCCGACATTGCCGGCGAGCCCGGCGTCGAGCCCCGATTGCGTCAGCATCAGATGGACGAGGGTGGCGGTGGTCGATTTGCCCTTGGTGCCGGTGATGGCGATGACCGTGGTGCCGTCGCGATAGGTCTCGCCCCACAAATTGAGGTTGGAGGTGACGGCGATGCCGGCCTCGCGCGCGACGAGGAAGATCGGCTTGTAGCGCGATACGCCCGGCGACTTGACGATGGTGCCGAAGCGCCGCGCGGCGATGGCCGCCTGCAACTCGGTGGGGGCGATGAATTCGGCGTCGTCGATGTCGGCGGTGCCGCTATCGACGGTGACGTAGACCTTGAGGGCGGGGGCGCGCGCGGCGAGGAAGGCGCGGGTGGAGCGCGCCTCGCGGCCGGCGCCGTAGAGCAGGACGGGTTCGTCAAAGCGCATGGGGCGCGATCCTTTCGGCGATGGCCTGAGGGATAAGATGATCCGGGCTGTCCGTGAAGAGGGCGCCGAGCGCCGCCGCCAGCCGGTCGGGGCCGTATTGGGCGAGAAGGTCGTCGCGCAGGGCGCTGACGACGGCCGCATCCCGCCAGTCGGGGTGGGCGGCGAGGCGGTGGAGGCAGGCCGCCGCCTCCTCGATCTCGCCGACGCATTCCCATGGCTTCTGCCCGGCGAGGCCGGTCAGCTCGCGGAAGGAGCGCTCGTTCTCGGGGCGATCGAGGAAGTCGTGGCCGAAGATGGAGAGCACGCGCGGGCGGTCCATCTGCGCTGCCATCAAGAGGAAAGTGAAATGGCATTTCGGACAGTCGCCGCACCATAGCGGGCCGTCATGGCCGGCGAGGCGGAAGTTGCGGTTGCAGCTCGAAAAGACATGGTCGAAGCGGGTTTCGCGCGCGAAGAGTTTTGCGATCTTCGCCTCGGAGAAGGGGCGCAGCAGCGAGAAGTAGTCGAGCGCGCCGCCCGTCGCGGCGGCGAGGATGCCGGCGATGCGGCGCTCGAAGCCGAGCGATTTCGAATGCTGGTGGTTCACCTCGCGCCCGTCATGGACGACGTTGCCCTCGCTGGCCGAGCGCTCGTTGGAGAGGACGATGCGGGCATAGGAAAAGAGCAGGGCGGTCAGCGCGGCGATCATCGAGTTGATCGCGGTCGAGGGGACGTGGCCGTTGAGATAGCCGGGCTCGGTCGCGAGCCGCAGCATCTCGGGGTCGAGCGTGCGGGTGACGTAGAGCGACGGCCGGCCGATGGTCGCGACCGAGGTGAGGATGGGGCCCTTGGGGTTCACCGCGAAGGGCGTGTAGGCGAGGCCGGCGGCCTCGAACAGCTCGACCGAAACGAGCGAGTCCTTGCCGCCGCCGATGGGCAGCAGCGCGCGGTCGGCAAGTTGCGGCGCCGGCGGGACGGGGCGGTGCTCGGGCGGCGCGACGATCTCGATGCGGCCGAAATGGTTGAGATTGTTGCGGGCGTAGAATTCGCCGAGGCCGTTGGAATAGACGTCGAGCGCGAAGTCGCGCTGCTGGTCGCCGAGGGGGAAGGCGGTTTCGATGCCGAGCGGCGCCGTGAGCTTGAAATAGCTGACGCCGAGGACGAGGGCGGTAAGCTCCAGCAGGCGCGCGAAGGCGGCGCTGTGAGCCGCCTCGGCGTCGGCGCCGGCGGGAAACTCCAGGTGCTCGGTGAAGCGCAGCTCGCCCAGCGCATAGGGAAAGCGGGCGACCCGCATGGCGGGATCGTAGCTGGGCGCGTCGATGTGGAACGGGTAGGTCAATAGATTCTCAGGCTGAGCCGCAGCACAATATCGGGACTGAGGCGCTGAAAGCCAAACTCGCGCATGGTGCAGCTCCAGGCGGTGCCCAGCCGCTCGATCCTGAACAGGTTGTAGCGGGCCGGGTCCTCGCCGCCATCCTCGGCCTGCGCGGCGCCGGCAGCGGCGACGCCGATCACCGGCACGTCGCCGTCGCGGCCGGGAATGGCGAAGATCGTCGATTTGTGCGTGTGCCCGTGCAGCACCAGCTCGGCGCCGTGCGCGGCAACCGCGTCGCGGAAGCGCTTGGCGCCGTAGAGGCCGAGGCGCGGGTGGCGCGCTTCGAGGTTGGGCGGGTGGTGGATGAGCACGACGCGGAAATAGCCGCCCTCGCCGAGCAGGTGCAGGATGCGCGCCAGCCGGTCGGCCTGGGGCTGGTCGAAGCGGCCGAGGGCGAAGGTCGGGGCGCTCGGCACGGCGCTCGAACAGGTGACGATGGCGACGTCGCCGAGGCGGCGCACGAAGGGGAATTGCGCGCCGTCGAGCGTTTCGCCGCGCATGTAGTCGCCCCAGCGGGCGGCGTTGTAGCCGAAGGAGCGGCCGAGATAGGCGTCGTGGTTGCCGGGCGAGACGCAGACTTTTTCGGGCGGGCCGACGGTCTGCAGCCAGTTCCAGGCGGTGTTGGCCTCGGCCTCGAGGCCGAGATTGACGAGGTCGCCGGTCACCGCGACGAAGTCGGGGTGCTGGTCGCGCAGGTGGCGCACGAGATTGGCAAGCCCCTCGCCCGACAGCGAGTTCCGCCGGCGCAGGCGCCAGTTGAGATAGCCGGTGATGCGCTTGTTGAGCAGGTCCGGCCATCTGACGGGCGGCAGCGGCGCCAGGTGCACGTCGGACATATGGGCGAGGGTGATCATCCGAGCCGTAATGGCACGGCGCGCGCGGCAAGAAAATGGCACAAATGGCGCGGTGGCGATGACGCCATAGCCGATGTTTGAAGTCAAAGATTGCGATACTGCGGAATATCTCGCCTCGATGAAAGACATCGCCGCCTATCTCGAAGCGGTGTTCGAGGATGGTGATCCGGGCGCTGGGCCTCAAGCTTACCGTCGCCGCCTGATCAGAGGAAATCGAGCTCGGGGCCGGCGGGGACGATGCGGGTGGGATTGATGCGGGTGTGGCTCCAGTAATAGTGCGTCTTGATGTGGTCGAGATGCACCGTCTCGCGGATGCCGGGGGTGGCGATCAGGCCTTTGAGGTAGTGCGAGATGTTGGGGTAGTCGGCGATGCGGCGGATGTTGCATTTGAAGTGGCCGACATAGACGGCGTCGAACCGCACCAGCGTGGTGAAGAGCCGCCAGTCGGCCTCGGTGACGCGGTCGCCCGCGACATAGGCGGTGTCGCCGAGGATGGCCTCGATCCAGTCGAGCCAGGCGAAGAGGGCGCGCACGGCCTCGTCATAGGCCTCCTGCGTGGTGGCGAAGCCGGCGCGGTAGACGCCGTTGTTGACCGTCTCGTAGATGCGGGCGTTGACCGCGTCGATGCGCGGGCGGAGCGCGGCCGGGTAGTAGTCGTCCTCGTTGCCGGTCAGCGCGTCGAAGGCGCTGTTCAGCATGCGGATGATCTCGGCGCTCTCGTTGCTGACGATGGTCTCGCGCTCCTTGTCCCACAGCACCGGCACGGTGACGCGACCCGTATAGTGCGGGTCGGCGCGCTGGTAGATCTGGTAGAGGTAGTCGGAGCCGTAGAGGGCGTCGCCGGTCGCGCCGTCATCGGCAAAGGTCCAGCCGGTCTCGTCGGGCATTTTCGGCGAGACGACCGAGACGCCGATGAGCGGCTCGAGGCCCTTCAGCGCGCGGAAGATCAGCGTGCGATGGGCCCAGGGGCAGGCATAGGACACATAGAGGTGGTAGCGGCCGGCCGCGGCGGGAAAGCCGCCCTCGCCGGACGGGCCGGGGGCGCCGTCAGGCGTGATCCAGTGGCGGAACGGCGCCGTGCTGCGCACGAAGCGCCCGCCGGTGCGCGACGTGTCGTACCATTCGTTCGACCAGGTTCCGTCAACCAGTTGTCCCAATATCGTCTCCTTGCGGGGCACGGGCAGGCACTCTTTCACCGTGACGCCTTGAAATCCAGCAAGGAGCCATGATTTGATCTTCACGCGCCTCAGCCCCAATGCTATGCGCGAAGCCAGACGTCAGGAGGCGTCCAGGATGGAGAAGTTCGCTCACGTGACCCGACGATCGTAATCGATCGGGAGCCGGCCGAGGTGCCGGCGCGTTAGTCCTCGTCTCAAATCTGGACCTGCCACGATGATCGCTCCGTCCGTCCACCCCGCGGCTGCTGCCGCCGCGCCCCCGCAACCGGCCCCCGCCACGCTGCGCGTCGCGACCCCCGCCGACGATGCCTTCGTCGAGGCGCTGCACGCGAGCGCTTTCGGGCCAGGCCGCTTCGCCCGCACGGCGTTCCGGGTGCGCGAGCGTTTCCCTATCGATCCGTCGCTGTCGCTGATCGCCGAGGTGGACGGCACGCCCTGCGGCGTGGTGTGGATGACGCCGCTGTCGATCGGCGGCATCGACGGCTACATGCTTGGGCCGCTGGCGACCGACCCCAATTTCCGCAAGCGCGGTGTCGGCAAGCAGTTGGCGCGCGAGGTGACGCGGCTGGCGCTGGCGCGCGGCGAGGGCAGCTTCGTGATCCTCATCGGCGACCGCGATTATTATTGCCCGCTCGGCTGGCAGCCGACGGTGCTCGGCGCGGTCGAATGGCCGGGGCCGGTCGATCTCAGCCGCGTGCTCGTCTATGCCGACGACAAGACGCTGGCGGCCCGGCTCAGCGGCAGCATCGCCGCCTTCGGGGCCAGGCGGCACGCCTGAGGATGGTTGCGTGTCGGCCGCCGATGAACTGATCGAGCGCATCAGGGGGCGGCTGCTGCCCGCCCCGCAGCCCTCCGCGGTCACGGCGAAGCTGGCGCCCGACTGGATGCCGACGGGCGGCTTTTCGGCGCCGCCGCGCGACGCGGCGGTGCTGATCGCGCTGGTCAGGCGCGGCGAGGCGCTGTCGGTGCTCTATACGGAGCGCTCGCCGGACCTGCGTGCCCATTCGGGCCAGATCGCCTTTCCCGGCGGCAAGATCGATCCCACCGACCGGGATGCCGGCGACGCGGCGCTGCGCGAGGCGTGGGAGGAGGTGGCGCTCGACCGCGACGATGCGCGCCTGCTCGGCTACATGCCCGCCTATTTCGCCGGCTCGAACTACATGATCACGCCGGTGGTGGCCGAGGTGCGCCCGCAGCGGCCGTTCGTCGGCAATCCGAGCGAGGTGCGCAGCGTCTTCGAGGTGCCGCTGCCGCGGCTCATGCGCAATGAAAGCTTCGGCACGCTGCGCTTCAAGCGCGACGGGCGCGAGGGGACGACATGGCAGATCGCGCATGAGGGGCTTGTCATCTGGGGGATTACGGCCAATCTGACGCGGCGGTTCTACGACCTCGTGCTGAAGGACGAAATTCCCTGGTGATCCCCAAGGCGGCCCTGCTGCGCCTCAAGGAGGCCCCCTGGCTGCGCGATCCGGCGACCCAGCAGATCTTCGGGTTGCTGGGCGGCGCGCAGGGCAAGACGCGCGCCGTGGGCGGCGCCGTGCGCGATACGCTGGTCGAGCATCCGCGCGCGGCGCGGGAGATCGACTTCGCCACGGAGCTGCTCCCCGCCGAGGTGATGCGGCGGGCGGCCGAGGCCGGCATCGGCGCCTATCCCACCGGCATCGAGCACGGCACGGTGACGCTCAAGGTCGGTGAGCGCGTCGCGGAGGTGACGACGCTGCGCGAGGACGTGATCACCGACGGGCGGCGCGCCGTGGTGCGCTTCGGCTACGACTGGACGCGCGATGCCGAGCGGCGCGACTTCACCCTCAATGCGCTCTATTGCGACATGGAAGGTGAGCTGTTCGACCCCATCGGTGGTGCCGAGGACTGCCTTGGCGGGGTGGTGCGCTTCATCGGCGACGCGGCGCGGCGGATCGCCGAGGACCGGCTGCGCGTCTACCGCTTCTTCCGCTTCACCGCGAGCCACGGCAATGAGCGGTTCGACGAGGACGGGCTCGAGGCCGTGACGGCGGCGGCCGGCACGCTGTCGGAGCTCTCGGCGGAGCGCGTCGGGGCCGAGATGCGCCGCATGATCGAACTGCCCAGGGTGGCGCGCAGCTTCGAGGCGATGGCCACGGCAGGCGTCATGGCGCTGCCGGCCGAGCTGCTCGAACGGCTCGGGCTCTATGAGCGGCGCGTGCACAGGCCGAATGCCGTGGCGCGGCTGGCACTGCTGGCCCACAGTCTCGGCAGCGACGCGCTGAAGCGCGCCTGGCGATTGTCCAACGACGAGGTGGCGACGGCCGAGGCGGTGCTGGGCGCGGCACGGCTGCTGCGCGATTTCCAGGTGAACGAGGCCGCCTACCGGTTTCCGGCGGTGCTGGCCGAGGCGGTGGACGTGGCCGCGACGCTTTCCGGCTGGACCGAGGCCGGCAAGTCGGCGGTGCTGCAGCATCTCGAAGCCATCGAGGTGCCGCGCTTTCCCGTGTCGGGCGGCGACCTGATGCGGCTTGGCATGCGCCCCGGCCCGGCGCTGGGCGCCGCGCTCGAACGGCTGGAGCGCGCCTGGATCGACTCGGGCTTCACCCTCGATCGTGAGGCGCTGCTGGCGCGGCGGGGCGAGGCGAGTCAGCCCGAATCTCCGCCGGCGCGGGAATGACGGACCGGGGGGCGGTATGAGGCCGACGCCGGTCCCCACGCTGTCGTCCCGGCCTAACGCCGGGGCGACGGTTTCCGTCGGCGAGTCTTAGTGCGCGGGTTCGGCGTCGTGGATACGCTGCTTGATGCGCTCGATCATTTCCGGCCGCACCACGGCTTCGGCGTGGACCGTGCGCAGATGGTCGGCGGCGCGGCGGACGATCTCGGCGCTGTCCTCGGCCTGGGTGTGCCAGGCGCAGCCCGGCACGAGGCAATCGTAACGCTTCATCGTGTCCCTCCTTTGCTCATTGCGACGGAACGCCTTCTCGGCGCCGGCGGTTCCTACGGCCAGCGCACCTGCGGCGGCATCGACGAGAGGATGGCCTCGACATTGCCGCCGGTGCGCAGCCCGAAGGTCGTGCCGCGATCATAGAGCAGATTGAACTCGACGTAGCGGCCACGGCGCACGAGCTGTTCGTCGCGGTCAGGCTGCGTCCACGGAATGCCGAAATTGCGGCGGACGAGCTGCGGATAGATGTCGAGGAAGGCGCGGCCGACATCCTGGGTGAAGGCGAAGTCGGCGTCCCAGTCGCCGGAATTGTGGTTGTCGTAGAAAATGCCGCCGATGCCGCGCGGCTCGTTGCGGTGCTTGAGGAAGAAATATTCGTCGCACCACGCCTTGTAGCGGGGGTAATCGACGCCATGCGCCTCGCAGGCGGCGCGGCAGGCGGCGTGGAAATCGACGCTGTCGGGGTCGGCCTGGGTGCGGCGCCGGTCGAGCACCGGCGTGAGGTCGCCGCCGCCGCCAAACCACCATTTGCCGGTGACGATCATGCGCGTGTTCATGTGCGCGGCGGGCACGTTGGGGTTCCACGGGTGGATGATGACCGATACGCCGGCGCTCCAGAACTCGGCGCCGGCCTCGGTGTGCGGCATCTGGCGGGCGAACTCCTCGCTGAAGCGGCCATGCACGACCGAGATATGGACGCCGGCCTTCTCGAAGACGCGCCCGTGCAGCAGGCCCATCTCGCCGCCGCCGCCTTCGGGGCGGGACCAGGCGGTGATCTCGAAGCGGCCGGGGGGATGGTCGGCATGCACGCCGCCCTCGGCCTCGATGGCCTCGAGGCGGGCGCACAGATCGTCGCGCACGGTGCGGAACCAGGCGGCGGCCGTGGCCTTGCGGGTGTCGATATCGGCGGGAAGGGTCATGCGAGCGTTCCGAAATGGCGGGTCTGACGAAGGGCTTCGCCCACTATCATGGCGCCGGCGAGCGCCACGTTGATGGAGCGCAAACCCGGCTGCATGGGGATGCGCACGCTGAGATCGGCGTCGGCGGCGACGGCGTCGGGCACGCCGGCGCTCTCGCGGCCGAGGATGAGCACGTCGCCGGGCGCGTAGACGGCGTCGTAGGCGGAAAGGCCGGCCCTGGTGGTGAGCAGCACGGCGCGGCGGCCCGCCGCGCGCCGCCAGGCGAGGAAATGAGCATAGCTGTCGTGCTCGGTAAAGGCGGCGAGGGGCAGGTAGTCGAGCCCGCCGCGCTTCAGCTCGCGGGGCGAGAAGACGAAGCCGGTGGGGCGGATGACATGCACATGGACCCCGAGGCAGGCGCCCAGCCGCAGGAGAGTGCCGGTGTTACGGGCGATGTCGGGCTGGTAGAGGGCGAGATCGACGGTCATGGCGCGCTCCTTACGATGTGGGCCCGAAAGTGCCGGTGGGTATAGTGTCGCACTCTGTTTGCCCGCCGAGCGCGCGGCTGGACAAGCGCGGGTGAGAGTGCCAAAAGACGGCGAAATCACGCGCTGTTGAAGGCGGGTGACGGCATCTATTGCGCGCGGCGCGGGGGCCCGCAAAGCAGCGCAAAATCAGACATCAGGCAGGGATTTGGACCTTGGCGACAGAATCGAACTTGGCGCGTGATGACCAACCCCACCCAGGACGGCGCGACTTTCTCTACGTCGCGACGGGGGCGGTCGGCGCGGTGGGCGTGGCCGCGGCAGCTTGGCCGGTGATCAACCAGATGAACCCCGACGCGTCGGTGTTGGCGCTGGCTTCGACCGAGTTCGATCTCTCCGGCGTCGAGGAAGGCTCGAGCGTCACCATCAAGTGGCGTGGCACGCCGGTGTTCGTGCGCCACCGCACGCCGGAAGAAATCGAAGAAGCGCGCGCGGTGCCGATGGACCAGCTCAAGGACCCGGCCACCGACGAGTCGCGCGTCAAGGAAGGCCATGAGCAATGGCTGGTGATGGTGGCCCTGTGCACGCATCTGGGATGCGTGCCGGTGGGCGAGTCGGGCGAGTTCGGCGGCTGGTTCTGCCCCTGCCACGGCTCGGAATACGATACGTCGGGCCGCATCCGCAAAGGCCCCGCGCCGACGAATCTGGTGGTGCCGCCCTATGAGTTCCTGAGCGACACCGTCATTCAGATCGGCTGAGGGGGAAGAACTTAGATGTCTGCGCACGAAAGCAACTACAACCCCACCAACGCGTTCGAGAAATGGTTCGACGACCGCCTGCCGGTGGTGCGTTTCCTCAAATCGACGATCGTCGATTTCCCGACGCCGAAGAACCTCAACTACTGGTGGACCGGCGGCGCCATCCTCACCTTCATGCTGGGCGTGCAGATCGTCACCGGCATCGTGCTGGCCATGCACTACACGCCGGAGATAACGCTGGCCTTCGACTCGGTCGAGGCCATCCGCCGCGACGTCAATGGCGGCCGCATCCTGCAGGCGACCCACGCGGTGGGCGCCTCGATGTTCTTCTTCGCCGTCTATATCCACATCTTCCGCGGCCTCTACTTCGGCTCCTACAAGGCGCCGCGCGAGGTGCTGTGGATCATCGGCGTCATCATTTTCGTCTTGATGATGGCGACGGCGTTCATGGGCTATGTGCTGCCCTGGGGGCAGATGAGCTTCTGGGCGGCGGCGGTGATCACCAACATCTTCGCGGCCATCCCGGTGATCGGCGACCCCATCCTGCACCTGCTGCGCGGCGGCTTCGCGGTGGACAACCCGACGCTCAACCGCTTTTTCTCGCTGCATTACCTCCTGCCGTTCATCATCGCGGCGGTGGTGGGACTGCATATCTGGGCGCTGCACGTGCCCGGCAACAACAACCCCGTCGGCGTGGAAGTGAAGAGCGAGCGCGACACGCTGCCGTTCCACCCCTTCTACACGATGAAGGATTTGTTCGCGGTGGTGGTGTTCTGCATCCCCTTCGCGTGGTTCGTGTTCTTCGCGCCGGATATCCTCGGGCACCCCGACAACTACATCGAGGCCAACCCGCTGGTGACGCCGCCGCACATCGTGCCGGAATGGTATTTCCTGCCGTTCTACGCGATCCTGAGGGCCATCGACTTCAACTTCATCCTCGACAGCAAGCTGCTCGGCGTCATCGCCTTCGGCGGGTCGATCCTGATCCTGTTCTTCGTGCCCTGGCTCGATACCTCGAAAGTCCGCTCGGGCACGTTCCGGCCGGCCTTCAAGTGGTTCTACTGGCTGTTCGTCATCAACTTCGTGCTGCTCGCCTGGTATGGCGCGCAGACACCGGACCTCAAGGTGCTCGGGCCGCTGACGGTGGCCGACGTGTCGAAGCTGAGCGTGGCGTATTACTTCGGCTACTTCCTCGTGGCCCTGCCGCTGCTCGGCCGCTTCGAGCGACCGCGGCCGCTGCCGAGCTCGATTTCCGAGGCCGTGCTGAAGGGCGGGGCGGACGCCGCCGCGCCGGCAGCCCATTGAATCAGGATCGCACCAGAATGTTCAAACTCCCGACCATCCTTGTTGCAGGCCTGATCGCGCTGGGGCTGAGCGTCCCCGCCGTGGCGCAGGAGCACGAGACCGTCGATATCCAGAAGCAGCACTGGAGCTTCGCCGGCCTCTTCGGCAAATATGACGAGAACCAGTTGCAGCGCGGCTTCCAGGTGTTCCGCGAAGTGTGCGCCAACTGCCACGGCGCGCGCCTCTTGGCGTTCCGCAACCTCGGCGAGGAGGGCGGGCCGAGCTTCTCGGAAGAGCAGGTCAAGGCGCTGGCGGCCGAGTACGAGGTCGCCGATCCCGAAGTCGAGGGCGGCACGCGCCCGGCACTGCCCTCCGACCACTGGCCGAACCCGTTCGCCAGCGAGCAGGATGCGCGCGACGCCAGCGGCGGCTCGCTGCCGCCCGACCTGTCGGTGATCGCCAAGGCCCGCGGGGTGTCCGACAAGTTCCCCAACTGGCTGTTCAACTACTTCACCACCTATTCCGAGGGCGGGCCGGACTATATCCACGCGCTCCTCACCGGCTACGAGGAAGAGCCGCCCGAGGGCGCCGAGGTGCCGGAAGGCAAGTATTACAACCATGTGTTCCCCGGCCATGCCATCGGCATGCCGCCGCCGCTGTCGGAAGGCCAGGTCACCTACACCAATGCCGACGGCTCGGACGTGCCCGAGACCATGCTGACGGCCGAACAGTATTCGCAGGACGTCTCGGCGTTCCTGATGTGGCTGGCCGAGCCGCATCTCAACGGGCACAAGGCGGCGGGTTTCCGCGTGATGGCCTTCCTGCTGCTGTTCGCGGTGCTGATGTGGTTCGTCAAGCAGCGGCTGTGGCGCAAGGTGCATTGAGCCGAAGCGAATAGCGAAGTAGCGAATAGGGGCTTGCCGGTGGCAGGCCCCTTTCGTTTGGGCCGTGCCTCTTTTCATTCGTCGTGTGGATGCTAGAGTGGGGACATGCCGACGATCCGAACCGCCGCCACCCTTATCGGAGTTGCCGTTACCGTGGTCCGCCATCCGGCGGTGCGGGCGGCCGTGCGCGCGGCGCCGCTGCTGGTAACGCCGAAGCTGCGCGCGGCGGCGGCCGAGGCGACGCTCGACGCGGCGTTCCGGGCCGGCGTGGTGGCGCGCAAGATCGTCCGTCGCGGCCAGTAAGCCTCCCTTCCTCCCCAGCCCCCGGCCACGATGCTCGACCTCAAGGCGCTGATCCGCTCGATCCCGGACTATCCCAAGCCGGGCATCATGTTTCGCGACATCACCACGCTGATCGAGCATCCGCAGGGGTTTCGCGAGAGCGTCGAGCGGCTGGCGGCGGCGCATCGCGGGCTGGGCATTACGCATGTCGCGGGCATCGAGGCGCGCGGCTTCATCTTCGGGGCGGGCGTCGCCATCGCGCTCGGCGTCGGCTTCGTGCCGATCCGCAAGCGCGGCAAGCTGCCGGGCGCCACCATCGGGCAGAACTACACGCTGGAATATGGCGTGGACACGATCGAGATCCACGCCGACGTGCTGACCGGCGTGCACAAGGTGCTGCTGGTCGATGATCTCATCGCCACCGGCGGCACGGCCGTGGCAGCGGTGGGGCTGCTGCGCCGCACCGGCGCCATCGTCGAGAATGCCGGCTTCGTCATCGACCTCGTCGATCTCGGCGGGGCCGAAAAGCTGCGTGCCCTCGGCGTCGCGACCGAAAGCCTGATGAGCTTTTCAGGGCACTAGGCGAGCCGCAGCAGTATCGCTCCGGCGGCGACGACGAGGATGGCGGCGAGGCGCGTAAGGCTCACTTTCTCGCGCAGTAGCAGGGCGGCGATGGCGGCGCCGAACAGGATCGAGGTTTCGCGCAGCGCGGCGACGAGCGGCACCGGCGCTTGGGTCATGGCCCACAGGACGAGGCCGTAGGACGCCAGCGTGCCGATGCCGCCGGCGAGGCCGAGGGGCCAGTTGTCCCTGAGATAGGCGAGCGTATCGGGGCGGCGCAGCAAGGCCCAGGCGACGACGGGCGCGCCGCTCAGCAGGAAGACCCACATGGTGTAGGTGACGGGCGCGCCGGAGAGGCGCACGCCCAGGCCGTCCACCAGCGTGTAGCTGGCGATGACGAGGCCGTTGGCGAGGGCGAAGAGCGTGCCGCGCGCATTGCCGCCGCGCCCGGCGAGGGCGAGCCCGGCGAGACCCGCCGAGATGAGGCCGATGCCGAGCCACGCGGCAGGCGACAGGCTCGTGCCGAGCGCCGCGACGGAGACCAGCGCGACGAGCAGCGGCGGTGTGCCGCGCATCAGCGGATAGGCGCGACTCATGTCGGCGGCGCCATAGGCGGCCGCGACCAGCGCGTAATAGCCCACCTCGAGCGCGCCGGAGAGCGCGAGGTACGGCCAGGCGGCGGGCGCCACCGGCGGCAGTAGCGGCAGGGCGGCGAGGGCGATGAGCGCGGCCGTACCGGCGACGAGCACGGTGCTGAGCCGCGCGTCGCGCCCGAGCTTGACGATGGCGTTCCAGCCGGCGTGGATGGCGGCGGCCCCGAGCACGACGGCAAAGACCAGCGGCGACATGGGGCAGCGCCGCGCAGGTCAGCGCGGGGTGCAGACGAGGACGGGCTTTTCCGGGTTGTAGAGGGTCAGCACGTCGCCGCCATCGGTGGCGAAGCTGACGAGGCCGTAGCCGATGCCGATCTTGGCGAGGTTGCCGTCGAGGAAGCGGACGCCGTCCGAGCCCATCTCGGCATTGCCGGTGCCGGAGGCGGCCGAGCCGAAATTGGCCGAGGCGTAGCCGTAGCTGCCGGCGAAGATGGTGAGCAGGCCCGCCTTGGTGTTGTCGATGAGGGCGATGCAGCCCCAATTGCCTTCGGCGGGGCTGACCGTGACCTGCGCGAGGGCAGGCGAGGCGGCGGCCATGAGGGCCAGCGTGACGATGAGGCGGCGCATGCGATCTACCCCCGGCGCGAGGGGAGGAGTTTCCCCAAAACGGGGAGTCGGGTCAACGCCGACAGCAGCCGCAGGCGCAGCGGCATGCGATAGTCGCGCCGCTTGGTGAAGCCGACGAGCTCGGCGCGGTAGACGAGCGCGCCATGCTGGTTGTGTGCCTCGATCGTGCTGAACAGCAGGCCCCAGCCGGGCAGGGAGTTGGAGTGGCGCTTGCCGGTGACGGTGAGGGTGTAGCCGACCGTGTCGCCGGGGCGCACCGGCGCCTTGAATTCCATGCGGTTGACGCCGGGGGAGGGGCCGGAGACGCCGGGCTCCTCGCCATGGCTGCGCAGCCGCGCCTCCTCGGCGAAGAGCGCATCGACCATGTGGCGGTGGCCGATGCTCACCGTGTGCCAGCCGGAGGCGACCAGCCCGCCGAACTGGCTCAACCGCGCCGCCTCGGGGTCGATATGGAAATATTGCGGATCGTAGAGCCGGCCGAAGCGGATGATCTCGGCCTCGGTGAAGGTGTGGCTGCCGAGCGCGACGGGCGCGTCGAGCGCGATATCCTCAAACCAGCGGGTCACGGCGCCGGCTCCAGCGGCGCCGAGGGATCGCGCAATTCGACGAGGTTGGCGAGCGACATGGTCATCACCGGCTCGCCGCGCTGGTTGCGGATGTCAAGCGCCAGCGTGACGATGCCGCGCTCGGGGTGCGAGCGCGAGCGGCGCAGCGCCGCGATGGTGGCGGTGCCGCCGATGGTGTCGTCCACCATCACCGGCTTTTTCCATTTAAGGTCGGAAAAGCCGAGCCCGCCCATCGAGGCGATTTTGTTGAGGAAGCTGTCGCCCAGCAGGCGCAGGCTGAGCGCCGCCGTCTGCCAGCCCGAGGCGGCGAGCCCGCCGAGCAGCGAGGCCTTCGCCGCCTGCTCGTCGAGGTGGAACGGGAAGGGATCGAACTCGCGCGCGAAGGTGACGATCATGTCCTTGCTGACGCGGGTATGGCCGAGATCGACGATCTCGCCGATGGCGAGGTCTTCGTAATGGCGGCGGTTGGCGGTGACGGGATTCATCGGGGTTGACGTATAGGTCAACCCGCCGCGCGGCTCAATGGCGGGGAGCGGGCAGCTTTGCCAAATGACGGACTGAGAGGGCGGTGTATGGGATAGCGGAGGAAGGCCCCCTCATCCGGCCTTCGGCCCCCTTCTCCCCCGAGGGGGGAAGGGTGCGCGGCGGACGGGTTCAGGTGTTGAACTTGAACAGCATGACGTCGCCGTCCTTGACGACGTAGTCCTTGCCTTCGTCGCGGGCCTTGCCGGCTTCCTTGGCGGGGACTTCGCCGCCGAGGGCGACATAGTCGTCATAAGCGATGGTCTGGGCGCGGATGAAGCCGCGCTCGAAGTCGGTGTGGATGACGCCGGCGGCCTGCGGGGCGCGGTCGCCCTTGTGGATGGTCCAGGCCCGCGCCTCCTTCGGGCCGGCGGTGAAATAGGTTTGCAGGCCAAGCAGTTGGTAGGCTTGCCGGATCAATCGATTCAAGCCGGGCTCGCTCAGGCCGAGGGTTTCGAGATAGTCGGCCTGCTCGTCGTCGGGCAATTGCGCGAGCTGGCTCTCGATCTCGGCGGAGATGACGATGACGGTGGCCTCGTGCGCTTTGGCATAGGCCTCGACGCGCTGCGACAGGGCGTTGCCGGTGGCGGCGGAGGCTTCATCGACATTGCAGACATAGAGGGCGGGCTTGCTGGTGAGCAGCTGCAGCTCGCGGAAGGGCTTTTCTTCCTCCGGTGTGCGGGCCACCAGCCGGGCCGACTTGCCCTCGCGCAGCAGGACCAGCGCGCGGTCGATGAGGGTGAGCGTGGCCCTGGCGTCCTTGTCGCCGCCTTTGGCTTTCTTTTCGACGCCAGTGCGACGCTTTTCGAGGCTTTCGAGGTCGGCGAGCATCAGCTCGGTCTCGACCACCTCGGCATCGGCGATGGGATCGACGGCGTTGGCGACGTGGATGATGTTGGGGTCCTCGAAGCAGCGCAGCACATAGGCGATGGCGTCGCATTCGCGGATATTGGCGAGGAACTGGTTGCCGAGGCCTTCGCCCTTGCTGGCGCCCTTCACCAGGCCGGCGATGTCCACGAAGCTCATGCGGGCCGGGATGATTTCCTTCGAGCCGGCGATGGCGGCGAGCTTTTCGAGGCGCGCATCGGGCACCGCCACCTCGCCGGTGTTCGGCTCGATGGTGCAGAACGGGAAGTTCGCCGCCTGCGCGTTGGCGGTGCGGGTGAGGGCGTTGAACAGCGTCGACTTGCCGACATTGGGCAAGCCGACAATGCCCATCTTGAAAGCCATGGGGAGCCTCTAGTGCTGGGAAAGGATGTCGTCGGGGCTATGGGCGAAGGGGTTGACCAAGGTCAAGCCTTGCTCCGTCGCGAGCGAGATGCGCTGGCCGTCCTGCATGTCCTCGGAGAGGAAATGCGTGCAGCCGAGCTCGAGCGCCGAGGCGAGGAGGAGGCAATCCCACCAGGAATACCGGTAGCGCGTCCTGAGGCCGCGCGACAGGCCGACGGTCTGCGCGCCGATCGGCTGGGTGCCGAGAAAGTGCAGTTCGTCAACCAATGCGAAGACCTCGCCGGCGCTGAGGTCCGGCCGGCGCTTGAGCAGTACATTGGTCAATTCGTTCATGACCTGCAGGTTGGAGCGGCCGCGCTCGGTGCGCGCCAGCGTCCGCAGCCAGCGACTGGCGGCAAGGGATCGCGCCTCGTCGCGCACATCCCGGATGTAGAACAGCAGGTTGGTGTCTACGAAGACGCTAATCGCGGGCATTGCGCTCTTCGGCCGTGGGCATCCTGCCGTCAACGGCAATTTCGAACTTGGGACCGGCGATGAAGCGTTCGACGGCCTCCAGACGCTTCTGCCGCTCGGCCTCCGCAGTGTCGGGGGGCGCCTGCTCAAGATCCCGTTCGACCAGCGCGGCGAGATATTTCGACATGCTCATGCCGTGATGGGCCGCGCGGATACGCGACTGGCGATGAATGTCGTCTTCGAGGGAAATGGTGACGTTTTTCATGGCACAAAATCACAAAGTTCGTGTTTTTGTGAGATAGGCGCGGCGGGCGGCGGCGTCAAGACGAGGGCTTCTTGCCGAAGACCTTGGCGAGCATGGCGGCCATGGGACCGGTTTCCGGGACCGGCGCGGCGGGGGCCTTGGGGCGGGCGGCACGGATGTGGGACTGGCCCGATGCTCTAGGCCGTTCGGGCGCGGCGGCGGCGTCGCCCTGCACGGCAAGGGCGAGGCGGTTCATCAGCGTGCTGTCGTCGCCCTTGACGATGAGATCGGCATTGTCGGCCAGCGTGTCGAGCAGCGGCTCGAGCCAGTCGCGGTCGGCCTTGGAGAAGTCGCCGAGCACCCAATGGGTGACGGCGTCCTTGCGGCCGGGATGGCCGATGCCGAGGCGGATGCGACGGTAGTCGGTGCCGAGGTGGGGGTCGATGGAGCGCAGGCCGTTGTGGCCGCCATTGCCGCCGCCGCGCTTGATGCGCGCCTTGCCGGGCACGAGGTCGAGCTCGTCATAGATGACGGTGATGTCGGCGGCGGTGAGCTTGTAGAACTGCGCCACCGCCGCGACGCTGTCGCCGGAGGCGTTCATGAAGGTCTGCGGCTTCAGCAGCAGCACCTTGTCGCCGCCGAGCGTGCCTTCGGCGAGAAGGCCCTTGAATTTCTCGCGGAAGGGCGGAAAGCCATGCCGCGCGGCAATCGCGTCCACGGCCATGAAGCCGATATTGTGGCGGTTGCGGCGGTGTTTGTCCCCCGGATTGCCGAGGCCGACGATCAACTGCATCGCCTGTCTCCCGGTAGGGGGCAGCGGGGCGGCGCGTGGCCGCCCCGTCGCGCGTTACTTCTTGGCCGGAGCGGCGGGGGCCGCCTTGGCGTCGGCAGCCGGTGCGGCGGCGGCAGGTGCCGCGGCCTCGGCCGCTTCCTCCGAGCGCAGGCCCGACGGTGCGGCGATGGTCGCGACGGTCAGGTCCTTCTCATGGGTGCGCACCGACGTGCCCTTGGGCAGGGTGAGCGAGGACAGATGCACGGAATCGCCGACTTCCTTGCCGGTGAGGTCCACGACGATGGCCTCGGGAATGGCGTTGGCCGGGCACAGCATGTCGAGCGTGTGGTGCACGATGTTGAGCACGCCGCCCTTCTTGATGCCGGGGCTGGCCTCCTGATTCACGAAGTGGATGGCCACCTGCACGCTGATCTTGGTGGTGGGGCCGACGCGCAGGAAATCGACGTGCAGCGCCTTGTCCTTGACCGGATCGAGCTGGTAGTCGCGCGGCAGCACGCGGTGCTTCTCGCCATCGACATCGACATCGATGACGCGGCTCAGGAAGCCGCCGGCGTAGATGGCCTTCATCGCCTCGTTGTAGGAGATCGAGATCGGCAGGGGGTCTTTCTTGTCGCCGTAGATGACGGCCGGAATCCAGCCTTCACGACGCAGTGCACGAGCGGCCCCCTTGCCCACCCCGCTCCGCGCCTTGGCAACCAGGTTGTTCGCCATGGAACGTATCCTTGGGTTGGTGCTGCCGTTCAGCAGAAACGGCAGCGCGCCCGTCCTCCAGGGGTGACGGGCGCTTCATGGCGCGCGGTATAGAGGAAGCGGGGGAGACGGGCAAGGGCGGGAGAGGCAGTCGGAAGTCGGCAGTCGGAAGGCCCCCTCATCCGGCCTTCGGCCACCTTCTCCCCGGCGGGGAGAAGGGCGCGGGGCGAGGCCGCGCCACATCCACCGTGTCATTCAAGGCGTAGGACCGTCCCTCAGTCGAAGAGGCTGGAGACGGATTGCTCGCTGGCGGTGCGGGCGATGGCCTCGCCGATGAGGGGGGCGATGGACATGCGGCGGATATTGGCGACGGCGGCGATCTCGGGGCGGGCCTCGATGGAGTCGGAGACGACCAGCTCCTTGAGGCGGCTGCCGGAGATCCTGTCGGGCGCGGCTTCGCTCAGCACGCCGTGGGTGATGTAGGCGCTGACGCCGTGGGCGCCGGCCTTGATGAGGGCCTCGGCGGCGTTGACCAGCGTGCCGCCGGAATCGACGATGTCGTCGATGAGGATGCAGTCGCGGCCATCGACCTCGCCGATGATGTTCATGACCTCGGAGACGCCGGCACGCGGGCGGCGCTTATCGACGATGGCGAGGTTAACGCCGAGCCGCTGGGCGACGTTGCGGGCGCGGACGACGCCGCCGACATCGGGCGACACGATGATGGTGTTGGAGGTGTCGTAGTGCTCGCGGATGTCGCGCACGATCACCGGGGCGGAGCTGAGATTGTCGGTGGGAATATCGAAGAAGCCCTGAATCTGCGCGGCGTGCAGGTCGAGCGTGAGAACGCGGCTGGCGCCGGCGATGGTGATGAGGTTGGCGACGAGCTTGGCCGAGATGGGGGTGCGCGGTGCCGATTTGCGGTCCTGCCTTGCGTAGCCGAAATAGGGCATGACGGCGGTGATGCGGCGGGCCGAGGAGCGGCGCAGCGCGTCGACGAGGATCAGCAGCTCCATGAGGTTGTCGTTGGCGGGGTAGGAGGTGGGCTGGAGGACGAAGACGTCCTCGCCGCGGACGTTTTCGTGCACCTCGACATAGACTTCCTTGTCGGCGAAGCGCTTCACCGTGCAATCGGTGAGGGGCAGCTCGAGATAGTCGGAAACAGCCGCCGCCAGGGCCCGGTTGGAATTGCCGGTGACCAGTTTCATGGTGCCAAGCCCCGCACATGGATGGAAGTGGCGGCTGTTTAGCTCGCGACTCCGGTTGGCGCAATGCGCCTTGTGACGAACAGGTGAACCCTTTTTGTGGTCGCGCTTCCGAACCGGAAAACCGCTTCGCACTTTTCCTGGAAGCGCTCCGTCAGCGCCGGCCGATGACGCTGATCTGGCGGCCGGTGCCATGGCCCTGATGGGTGGCGTAGCGGTGCGAGAAGAAACGCGCCGGCGCGGCGTAGGTGCACAGGCCCAGGTCGCCGACGAGGCCGACGCCGGCGGCGAAAAGCTGCTCGGCGAGAAGGCCGGGAATGTCGAAATGCTCGCGCGCCTTGCCCGCGGGCACGGCGATGTGGCGGGCGGCCTCGGGGTTGCGCGACGCGATCTCGGCGGCAAGCTCGGGGCCGATCTCGTAATTGGCGGCGGAAATGGCGGGGCCGATGGCGGCGCGGATGCGGGCCGGATCGGCGCCGAGCGCCACCATGGCGGTGACGGTTCTGGGGACGATGCCGCCGACGGCGCCCTTCCAGCCGGCATGGGCGGCGCCGATGACGCCGGCCTCGGGCTCGGCCAGCAGTACCGGCGCGCAATCGGCGGTGAGGATGCCGAGCAGCAGGTCGTCGCGGGCGGTGACCATGGCGTCGGCCTCGATGGCGACGGCGGGGTCGGGGCGCTCGGCAAGGGTGACGACATCGGTCGAGTGGACCTGGCGGAAGACGATCAGCTCGCGGATGCCGTAGCCGCCCATGGCGTTGGCGACGCTGGAGCGGTTGGAGACGACGAGGTCGGGGTTGTCGCCCTGGCCGATCGACATGTTGTTGGAGGCGAGGTCGCCCGTGGAGCGCCCGCCCTCGCGGCCGTAAAAGCCGTGGCGGATGCCCGGCACGTCGAGGACGCGGGAGATGGTGTAGGGCGCGCTCATCAGAAGCCCGCGGGCCTGAGGCCGGGCGAGTGGGCGCACAGCACCTTGAACAGCCTGCCCATCTGCTCCGGTGCGGTGAGGCGCTCGACGGCGCGGGCGATATTGCCAGCCTCGGCCGGATTGGCGCGGGCGAGGGCCTTGGCGCGTTCGCCGAGGCCGAGGCGCAGGAGCCAGTCGCCCTGCTCGGCGAGCGGGGCGGTGGCGAGGCCGGCGGCGCGGGCCGCCTCGGCCAGGACGTCGAAATTCACATGGGCGGAGATGTCGGTTTCGCCGGGCGCCTCCAGCGGGTCGGCAAAGGCGTGCCGGCGCACGGCCTGCAGGGTCTCGCCGGCCTGCGTTTCGGCATAGCCGTAGTCGATGGCGAGGATGGCGCCGCCCTGCACGGCGACCTTGCGTGCGAGGCGCTGCATGGTGTCGGCGGCGGCGGGCGACAGCTCCAGCACCTCGCCGGGATAGGCGCCGTGCACCTCGGGCGGGGCGGCGGATTCCGCGATGGGGGTGGGCGACAGGCCGAAGCTGCGGGTGCCCTCGCTCAGGCCGACGAGGCGCTCGTGCCAGCCATCGTCGGTCTTCACGTACTGGCGCAGGGGCAGGGCGTCGAAGAACTCGTTGGCGACGACGAAAAGCGGGTCGTCGCTCACCGCGTCGATCTCGCTGGCCCAGTAGGGCGACCAGTTGCCGAGGCGCTTCTCCTGCTCGCCTTTTAGAAGAGCGTTCGACTCGAAGAGCTGGAGATGCAAGGCATTTTCGAAGCCGTCGGCGCGGCTCGCGGCGCGCAGCGCATCTTCGATCAGCGTGCCGCGGCCGGGGCCGAGCTCGAGCAGGGTGAAGCTTTGCGGCTCGCCCATCTGCTGCCAGAGGTTGACGATGAAGAAGCCGATCAGCTCGCCGAACATCTGGCTGATCTCGGGAGCGGTGATGAAATCGCCATGGGCGCCGATGGGGCGGCCGACGGCGTAATAGCCGTGGCGCGGGTGCGAGAGGCAGAGGCCCATATAGGTGGCGATCGACATGGGGCCGGTAGCGCGGATCTGCGCGTCGATCTGCTCGGCGAGGGAGAGGGTCTTGTCAGCCACGGGGGCGCACCAGCGCGTAGGCGGCGAGGGCGAGGCCGGCGGCGAGGACGGGCAGGCTCAGCACCATGCCCATGGTGAGCCAATCGGTGCCGGCGAGGTAGCCGAGCTGCGCGTCGGGCAGGCGCCAGACCTCGACCAGCGAGCGGGCGAGGGCGTAGCCGATGCCGAAGATGCCGGCAGTGAGGCCGGGGCGCTTCAACCAGCCGAGAAGGCGCGTGCCGACGAGGACGACGACAAAGAGCAGCAATCCTTCGAGCGCGGCCTCGTAGAGCTGGGTGGGGTGGCGCGGCAATTGCTCGGGATCGGTGGGGAAGACGACGCCCCAAGGCAGGCCGGTGGGGGCGCCGTAGAGCTCGGCATTGATGAAGTTGGCGATGCGCACGAGGAAGATGCCGATGGTGCCGATGGCGCCGAGCAGGTCGAGGCTCGACAGGATCGCGCCGCCATGGCTGCGGGTGAACAGCGCCATGGCGAGGATGATGCCGGCGAGGCCGCCATGAAAGCTCATGCCGCCATCCCACAGGGCGACGATCTCGCCGGGGTTCGCCAGATACCAGGGCAGGTTGTAGAACAGCACGTAGCCGAGGCGGCCGCCCAAGACGATGCCGATGACGGCCCAGAAGGCGAAATCCCAGATGGCCCTGGCGGGGAAGGGCGGGGCGTCGTTGGCCCACAGTTTTGGGCGGTTGAGCAGGCTCGTCGCGTACCAGGCGCCGCCGAAGACGCCGGCGAGGTAGCCCAGCGCGTACCAGCGCACCGCGAAGGGGCCGAGCTCGAAGGCGATGGGGGAAATATTCGGGAACTCCATGCGGCACTTCTCCGGCAGGCGGTTGCTCTGGTCAAGCCGGGTGCTTGCTCCTAAATAAGGGCGCAACGCTTTGTGACGGAGACAGCGATGGCCCAGAGCAGCCGGATTTTCGACAGTGTCGGGCGGATGATGAACGATGCCGCGGGCGTCGCCGACGGCGTGCGCCGCGAGATCGAGACGCTGGTGCGCTCGCAGGCCGAGCGCTTCGTCATGGATATGAATCTCGTGAAGCGCGAGGATTACGACGCGCTGCGCGAGCTGGTGCAGACGCAGGGCGCCGAGCTCGCGGCGCTCAAGGCCGAGGTCGCGGCGCTCAAGGGCGGTGGCAAGGCCGCCAAGCCGTGACGATTTGACCGACACGCCGGCCGCGAGGCTCGGGCGTGCGGCCTCAGCTTCATCCCACGCACCGTCCTTTCAGACTGTCATTCCCGCGCCGGCGGGAATGACACTTCGTGACGGCAATTTCATGGGGGCGGCGGGGGATGGTTAAGAGGTTCTTAACAGTCTGAGCGGGATCATCCACAGAAGAAAGCCGCGATGCCGCCGCTGGGGGATTCCCTCGCTCCGGCGAGGTGCCTAGGGTGCGTTCCAAGGCACGATTCGTAGGCAATCTGCGTGCGGCAAGTTCCTTTCAGTACAGCGTTTTTCTCTCACGCTCACAATGGGAACCCAAATGTCCCTTCTCGAACTCGAGCCCGATACCGCGGTTCATCCGGTCGATATCATCGAGCATATCGCGGCCTTCAACGACTGGTCCTTCGAGCGCCAGGACGCCGACGAGATTTCGATCTCGGTGCGCGGCGCCTGGAGCGACTATCACGTCTCGTTCAACTGGATGGAGGACCTCGAGTCGCTCCACATCGCCTCGGCGTTCGACCTCAAGGTGCCCGAGGCGCGCCGGGCCGAAGTGAAGGCGCTGATCTCGCTGATCAACGAGCAGTTGTGGATCGGGCATTTCGACATCTGGAATCACGAGGGGGTGATCCTGTTCCGCAACTCGCACCTGCTCACCGGCGGGGCGGAAGTGAGCCCGCAGCAATGCGAGGCGCTGCTGCGCTCGGCGACGGAAAGCTGCGATCTCTACTATCAGGCCTTCCAGTTCGTCGTGTGGGCCGGTAAGTCGGCGGCGGAGGCACTGGAAAGCGTGCTGTTCGAGACCGTCGGGGAAGCCTGAGACTGGGCTGGCCTCCGGCAAGGGAGGCCCAATTGGCAGCAGAAGACTTCAAGGATATCGGCCCCGTCGTCCTCGTCGGGGCGGGCAAGATGGGGCTGGCGCTGGCGCGCGGCTGGATCGCCGGGGGCCTCGCGCCCGACCGGCTGGTGCTGGTCGATCCGTTCGCCGGCGAGGCGGCCAAGGCGTTCGCCGCCGAGACCGGGGCGCGGCTGGCCGAGAGCGCCCACAACATCCTGACGCATGTGCTGGTGCTGGCGGTGAAGCCGCAGACCATGGCGGCGGTGCTGGCCGAGGTGCGGCCGGCGGTGGGCCGGCAGACGCTGGTGATCTCGATCGCGGCGGGCATTCCGCTGGCGACGCTCGCCGCCGGGCTCGACAGCAAGCGCGTGGTGCGCGCCATGCCGAATACGCCGGCGCAACTGGGCAAGGGCATCACCGGGGCGGTGGCGCTCGAGGTGTCGGATGCCGACCGCGCGACGGCGGCGGCGCTGCTGGGGACGACCGGGGCGCTGACGTGGTTCGAGGCCGAGGCCATGCTCGACGCGGTGACGGCGGTGTCGGGGTCGGGGCCGGCCTATGTGTTCCATATGGTCGAGGCACTGGCGGCGGCGGCGGAGCGGCAGGGATTCGATGCGGCGCAGGCGATGCAGTTCGCGCGCCAGACCGTCATCGGCGCGGCAGCGTTGCTCGAAGCCGACAGCGCCCCGGCGTCGGTGCTGCGCGAGAACGTCACCTCGCCCAAGGGCACGACGGCGGCGGCGCTGGCGGTGCTGATGGCGCCGGACGGGCTGGCGCCTCTCATCGACCGCACGGTGCAGGCGGCGCGGCAGCGGTCGGAGGAATTGGGCCGTGGCTGAGATCAGCTATGCCGAGTTCGAGCAGGTCGATATCCGCACCGGCACCATCGTCGAGGCGCGCGTATTCCCTGAGGCGCGCAAGCCCGCCTATATCCTGATGATCGATTTCGGCCCGGAGATCGGGGTCAAGAAGTCGTCGGCGCAGATCACCGTACACTACGCGCCCGAGACGCTGGTCGGCCGGCAGGTGCTGGCGGTGGTGAATTTTCCGCCGCGCCAGATCGGGCCGGTGCGCTCGGAAGTGCTGACGCTGGGCTTCGAGGACGAGGACGGCGCCATCGTCCTCGCGGCAACCGAAAAGCGCGTGCCCGACGGCAGAAAGCTCATGTAGCCGAAAGGCAGACGAAGGCAGGTGACAAGCGCGTGGCCACGCGCTACACCTTGGCCATGATCCAACTCCGCGCCGCCACCTTCTATTGGTATTTTAGCAACGGAAGCCGCTGGCAGCCGGAGGGGCGCGTTTGATCTGACATCAAGCACGACAGATTACCCGAAAGCCGCCAGCGACTGGCGGCTTTTTTGTCGCCGGTCCCAACCTTCCACGAGGACCAAATGCTCAAAAGCACCGACGATCTGCGCATCAGCGACATCCGCGAACTCCGAACGCCGGCCGAGGTGATGGGCGAGTTCCCGCGCACCGACGCGGCCACCCGCACCGTGCTGTCGGCGCGCCACGCCATCCACAATATCCTCAATGGCAGCGACGACCGGCTGGTGGTGGTGGTGGGCCCGTGCTCCATCCACGACCGGGTGGCGGCGCTCGACTACGCGCGGCGGCTCGCGGCGCTGCGCCCGAAGCTGGGCGACCGGCTGGAGCTCGTCATGCGCGTCTATTTCGAGAAGCCGCGGACGATCGTGGGCTGGAAGGGGCTCATCAACGACCCGGAGCTGGACGGCAGCTTCCAGATCGACAACGGGCTCAGGCTGGCGCGCTCGCTGCTGCTCGACATCAATACGCTCGGCCTGCCGGCGGGGTGCGAGTTCCTCGACATGACGACGCCGCAATATTTCGCGGACCTCGTGGCGTGGGGCGCCATCGGGGCGCGTACCACCGAGAGCCAGGTGCATCGCGAGCTGGCCTCGGGGCTGAGCTGCCCGGTGGGCTTCAAGAACGGCACCGACGGCAATGTGCGCATCGCGCTCGACGCGGTGAAATCGGCGAGCCAGCCGCATCATTTCCTGGCGGTGACCAAGGACGGGCAGTCGGCCATCGCGACGACGACCGGCAATGCGGATACGCACGTCATCCTGCGCGGCGGCAAGGCGCCGAACTACGATGCGGCGAGCGTCGCGGCGGCGGCCGCCGAGGCGGCGAAGGCCGGCCTCGCGCCGGCGATCATGATCGATGCGAGCCACGCCAATTCGGCCAAGCGGCCGGAGAACCAGCCGGCGGTGATGGCCGAGGTCGGCGCGCAGGTGGCGGCGGGCGACCGGCGCATCATCGGCGTGATGATCGAGAGCAACATCGTCGCTGGACGGCAGGACCTCGTGCCGGGCAAGGCGCTGGTCTACGGCCAGTCGATCACCGACGGCTGCATCGGTTGGGAGACGACGGAGGCGGTGCTGGTGGAGTTGGCCGAGGCGGTCGCGGCACGGCGGGCGCGGACGGCGAAGGTGGCGTAGGGGCGGGAGTAGCGAATAGCGAATAGCGAATAGGGCTGTCCATTCACGGTGTCGTCCCGGCGGAGGCCGGGACCTAGTCGCTGGTCCGGTGGGTACTGGGCCCCGGCCTTCGCCGGGGCGACAGGGGGGCGCCCGCTTCGTCCTTGACCCGGACAGGGCGTTGCTGTTCCTTCGGCGCATGCAGATACCGGCTTCGCTTCGTTCCGTGCCCAACCAGCTCACGCTGGCGCGCATTGCCGCCATCCCGGTGATCTGCCTGCTCCTGGTCATGGGGTGGGAATGGCTGCGCTGGATTGCGCTGGCGCTCTACATCATCGCGGCGGTGACCGACTGGGTGGACGGGTTTATCGCGCGGCGCATGAACCAGTCGTCGGATCTGGGGCGCATGCTCGATCCGATCGCCGACAAGCTGCTGGTCGGGGCGCTGCTGGTCACCTTTGCCTGGACGCGCGATTTTTCGGGCTGGGAGCTGATCCCGGCCATCGCCATCCTGATGCGCGAGATCTTCGTTTCGGGGCTGCGCGAGTTCATGGGCAGCAAGGCGATCAGCGTGCCGGTGACGTTCCTCGCCAAGTGGAAGACGACGGTGCAGCTCGTGGCGCTGTTCTTCGTCATCGTCGATGGGCTGCTGCCCAGCTTCGGCTTCATTTCCGCGCTCCTCATGTGGCTCGCGGCCGGGCTGACGGTGTGGACCGGATGGCAGTACCTCAAATCGGTCTGGCCGCATTTCGACAGCCCGGAACCGAGCGCATGAAGATTCTGTATTTTGCCTGGCTGCGCGAGCGGCTGGATCGCGGCGAGGAAGAAGTGGCGCTGCCACCCGAGGTCACGACCGTGGCCGACCTCATCGCCTGGCTGCGCCGGCGCGACGCGGCGGCGGACCTCGCCATGCAGCGGCCCGAGATCATCAAGGCGGCGATCGACGCGCGCATCGTGACGCATGACGCGCCCATCGCCGGGGCGACGACGGTGGCGCTGTTCCCGCCGATGACCGGCGGCTGAGATGGGCATCCGCATCCAGGAGGGGCCGTTCGATCCGGGCGGCGAGCTCAACGCCTTTGCCGAGCTGAGCGAGGGCGCCGGCGCGGTGGTGACCTTCACCGGGCTGGTGCGCTCGAACGCCGACGAGCCCATCGCGACGCTGACGCTCGAATGCTACCCGGAGCTGGCGGTGAACCAGATCGGCGCCATCGTCGGCGCCGCGCACCGGCGCTTCGGGCTCATCGACGCGACGGTGATCCACCGCTACGGCGTGCTGCGGCCGGGCGAGCCGATCGTTCAGGTGATGACGCTGGCGTCGCGGCGCGACGCGGCGTTCGCGGCGGCCGAATTCGTGATGGACTACCTCAAGACCGACGCGCCCTTCTGGAAGAAGGAGACGGGACCGCACGGCACGCGCTGGGTCGAGCATCGCGCGGAGGACGCGCGGGCGCGGGCCCACTGGGACTGAGCCCGGAAACGAAAAGGCCCGCAGCGTGGCGGGCCCTTGGCGCGGGGACAGGTGGTGGGCTTACTCGGCCGCGACCTGCTTGGGCGTCACCGCCGCGTTGAAGGCGTTGATGAGCGTCTCGCAGCCCTTGCCGGGCTTGAAGCTGTACTCGCCGACCAGCGAGACCGGCGTCACCTCGGCGGCCGTGCCGGTGAGGAAGCACTCGTCGAAATCGGCGAGGTCGGCGGGCAGCATGTGGCGCTCGGTGACGGTGTAGCCATTGGCCTTGGCGAGCGCGATCACCGTCTGGCGGGTGATGCCGTTGAGGAAACAGTCGGGCTCGGGCGTGTGAATCTCGTTGCCCTTGATGAAGAAGACGTTGGCGCCGGTGGCCTCGGCGACATAGCCGCGATAGTCGAGCATCAGGGCGTCGGCGAAGCCGCGCGCCATCGCCGCGTCCTTGCTCAGCGTGCAGATCATGTAGAGGCCGGCGGCCTTGGCCTTGCAGGGGATGGTCTCGGGGCTGGGGCGCTTCCACTGGCTCCATTCGAGGCGGATGCCCTTGAGCTTCTCCTCGACGGAGAAATAGCTCGGCCACACCCAACTGGCGATGGCCAGGTGCACCTTGTTGTTACGGGCGGGAACGGACAGCTCCTCGGAGCCGCGCCAGGCGACGGGGCGCACATAGGCGTCGGTCAGCCCATTCTTCTCGAGCACCAGGCGCTTGGCCGCCTCGATCTCCTCGACGCTGTAGGGAATGGTGAAGTCGAGCGTCTTGCCGGAGGCGATGAGCCGCTCGGTGTGCTCGCGCATCTTGAAGATCTGGCCGCCATAGGCGCGCTCGCCTTCGAACACGCAGCTCGCATAGTGCAGCCCGTGCGTCAGCACGTGAATCTTGGCGTCCTTCCAGGGTTTCAGCTCGCCGTCGAACCAGATCCAGCCGTCACGCTGGTCCATTGGAATTGCCATTTGTGCCTCCACCTTCCCGTTCGGGCCGGCCCGGCCCATCTGCCTGCCGCATTCTTGCTCGAAAAGCCCCGGCCTTGGCAAACCGGAACGGCTTTGGGATAAGTTTTCGACGGGCCTGCAATGGAGTCAGAATGGCACCCGCCCCAATAAGTGTCAACACTACTGACATAAATGCCGAAGCGGACGCCGCCGCCATGCCGCTCGACGTCATGGGGCTGTTCTACTTCGCCTATCGCGACTTCGTCGGCGACGCCGACGCGCTGCTCGAGCGGCAGGGGTTCGGCCGCGCGCATCACCGGGTGCTGTATTTCGTGAATCTGCGGCCGGGGATGCCGGTGGCCGACCTGCTGGATATCCTCAAGATCACCAAGCAGAGCCTGGCGCGGGTGCTGCGCCAGCTCATCGACAACGGCTATATCGAGCAGAAGACGGGCCATGAGGACCGGCGCCAGCGGCTGCTCTTTGCCACCGAGAAGGGGCGGCGGCTGTTCGAGGTGCTGTCGGCGACGCAGACGAGCCGGATCGATGCCGCCATCGCGGCGCTGCCGCCCGACGGCAAGCGCACGGTGCTGAAGTTCTTCGTCGGCATGGTGGAGCCGCGTGACCGGCCGACGCTCGACCGGCTGAAGCTGACCGAGGATATCTAGACTGCTGTTTCAGTCTGTCCGGTTGAAGTGGTCGTAGACGAGCTGCGCCATGGCGCTGGAGATGCCGGGGATGGCGGCGAGGTCGGCCAGCGAGGCGCGACTCACCGCCTTGGCCGAGCCGAAATGCTGGAGCAGGGCGCGCTTGCGCGTCGGCCCGATGCCGTCGATCTCGTCGAGCGGGTTGCGGATGATGTCCTTCTTGCGCCGGGCGCGATGGGTGCCGATGGCGAAGCGGTGCGCCTCGTCGCGCAGGCGCTGCACGAAATAGAGCACCGGGTCGCGGTGCGGCAGCATGAAGGGCTCGCGGTCCGCCATGAAGAATTTCTCGCGGCCGGCATCGCGCTCCTCGCCCTTGGCGATGCCGATGAAGATGACCTCGCGGGGCAGTTCCAGCCTGGCGATGACCTCGCGCACGGCGTTGAGCTGGCCCTGGCCGCCATCGATGAAGACGACATCGGGCCAGTCGGGCATGCCGGTGGCCTCGTCCTCGGACTCGACGGGGCTTTCGTTGGCGAGGCGGGTGAAGCGGCGCGTCAGCACCTCGCGCATCATGCCGAAATCGTCGCCGGGCACGATGTCGGTCGAGCGGATGTTGAAGGTGCGATAGTGCTTTTTCGAAAAGCCCTCCTCGCCCGAGACGACCATGGCGCCGACGGCATTGGTGCCGGAGATGTGCGAGTTGTCGTAGATCTCGATGCGGCGCGGCGCCTCGTCGAGGCCGAAGGCCTCGGCCAGGCCCTCGAGGAGCTGGCGCTGGCTGGCGCCTTCGGCGAGCTGGCGGCCGAGCGCCTCGCGGGCGTTGTTGAGGGCGTGATTGACGAGGTCGCGCTTTTCGCCGCGCTGCGGCGTTTCGACATGAACGCGGGCGCCGAGGCGTGAGCTCAGCGCTTCCTCGATGAGGGCGCGGTCGGCCGGCGCGTGGCTCAGAAGCACGAGGCGGGGCGGCGTGCGGTCCTCGTAGAACTGGGCGACGAAGGCATCGAGCACCTCGGCGTCGCCAAGGCTGGGGTCAGCCTTGGGGCGGAAGGCGTGGTTGCCCCAGTTCTGGTTGGCGCGGAAGAAGAAGACCTGCACGCAGAACTGGCCGGCTTCGTGGGCGATGGCGAAGACGTCGGCCTCCTCGACGCCGCGTGCCACGACGTCGCTCTGGCTCTGCACGAGGGCGAGGGCGGAGAGGCGGTCGCGCAGCAGGGCGGCGCGCTCGAAGTCGAGCGTCTCGGCGGCGGCGTTCATCTCGCGCTGCAGCCGGTCCTGCACCGATTTGGAGCGGCCCGAGAGGAACTGGCGCGCCTCCTCGACCAGCTCGCCATAGGCTTCGAGCGAGATTTCGCCGGTGCACGGGGCCGAGCAGCGGCGGATCTGGTAGAGCATGCAGGGGCGCGTGCGGGCCTTGTAGAAGCTGTCGGAGCAGGTGCGCAGCAGGAAGGATTTCTGCAGCGCCGTGATGGTGCGCTTGACCGCGAGGGCCGAGGCGAAGGGGCCGAAATAATGGCCCTTGCGACGCTTGCTGCCGCGATGCTTGGTGAGCTCGGGCGCCTCGTGCTCGGTGGCGATGAGGATGTAGGGGAAGCTCTTGTCGTCGCGCAGGAGGACGTTGAAACGCGGTTTCAGCCGCTTGATGAGATTGGCCTCGAGCAGCAGCGCCTCGGCCTCGGTCTCGGTGCGCACGAACTCCATGGTGCGCGTCGCGGCGATCATGCGCTGCAGGCGCACCTCGAGGCCTTCGGGGCGCGTGTAGTTGGTGACGCGCGCCTTGAGGCTGCGGGCCTTGCCCACATACATGACCTCGCCGGCCTCATCGATCATGCGGTAGACGCCGGGCGCCGAGGGCAGGGTCTTGACGAAGGCGCGGATGATCTCGGCGCCGGTTTCCATGGCGCTGGTCATTTTGCTGGCTTTCGGGGCGTCGGCCCGCGTGTCGCGGGGAAGTCGAGGTGGCGGCCGCCATCGACGGCGAGCATCTGGCCGGTGACGGCGCGGGCGGAGACGAGATAGAGCAGCGCCGCGGCGATATCGGAGGGGTCGGCGCCGCGGCCGAGCGGCAGCGCCGCCTGGGCGCGGCGGAAGGAAGCGGTGGAGCGGCCCTTCTCGGCCAGGGTGGGGCCGGGGCCGATGGCGTTGACGCGGATGCGCGGGGCGAGCGCCTGCGCCAGGGTCTGCGTCATGGTCCACAGCGCCGCCTTGCTCAGCGTGTAGCTGAAATAGTTCGGCGTGAGGTGCAGCACGCGCTCGTCGATGATGTTGACGATGCTGCCCTCGGCGCCGGCGGGGAGCTGGGCGGCGAAATCGCGCGCGAGGAAGGCGGGGGCCTCGACATGCACGGCGAAGTGCCGGTCCCACAGCGCCTCGTCGAGGTCGGTCACCGCATCGGGCTCGAAGGACGAGGCGTTGTTGACGAGCAGCGTCAGCGGCCCGAACTTCGTTCCGGCGCGCGCGATGAGCGTGCGGCGCTGGCGGCGGACCGCGAGGTCGGCCCTGAGCATCGCGGCGCGACCGCCGGCGGCGGTGAGGCGCGCGGCGAGGGCCCTGGCGGCATCGGCGCCGGAGCGGTGGTGGATGACGACGGCCCAGCCGGCGGCGGCGAGGGCTTCGGCCATGGCCGCGCCGAGCCGATTCGCGGCGCCCGTGACGAGGGCGGTGCCGGGAGTGTGCGCTTGCGTGCTCATGAGGCTCTCAAGATAGGATTTCGCGCGCCGCACCGGAAGAGGGCGGCGCGACTTCGTGGGGGATGAGAGGGAAAGCGGCTTCCGGCGCAGGCACGAGAGGCATAGAGTCGCAGGTGCCATGCGGGGGCACGCACCTCGCCATAGGGAAGGAGTACAGACTTATGGATCTGGTAGGACTCATTATTCAGCTCGTGGGCGGCGCGGTCGGTGGATATGGCACGGGCCGGGTGGCCAAGGGCGTCAGCATCAATTCGGGCGTCGATGCCGTCGTCGGCCTGATCGGCGGCTGGGCGGGCACCTGGATTGCCGCCAACATCCCTGGCCTTGCTGATCTGGTGGCCGACGGCGGTGCTGCCTATGTGGGGCAGGCGGCGACGGGTCTCGTCGGCGGCGGCATCCTGACGGCCATCGTCGGGGCCATCAAGAACGCCACGATGAAGTAAGCTCCCCCCAGAGTTTCGATTCGGTGCCGGGCCGCGCCTCCATGCGGCCCGGCCTCTTGCATGGGCTGGCAGAATGGGCGGGGCGACAGATTCCGGGCGAGACAATGTCAGCCGGGGAATCGCGCTGGTGCTCGTAGCGATTCTGGTTTTCTCGAGCCAGGACGCGGCGTCCAAATGGCTCGTGCAGTCCGACGTCTCGCCGTTCCAGATGACGATGATGCGCTTCTGGGCGTTCGCCGGGTTCTCGCTGCTGCTTGGCTGGCGGAAGGGCGGCATCGCCGCCAGCTTCCGTTCGGCGCATCCCCTGCTGCAAACGCTGCGCGGCACGCTGCTAGTCAGCGATATCTGGCTCTATGTGCTGGCGCTGATGACGGTGCCGCTGGCGGCGGTGCAGTCGATCACGCTGATCTATCCGCTGCTGGTGACGCTGTTCGCCATCCCGGTGCTCGGCGAGAAGGTGGGCCCGTTCCGGTTCGGCGCCGTGGCGGTGGGTTTCGCCGGGGCGCTGGTGATCGTGCGGCCGGGTGGGTTGCCGCTCGATATGGGCGTGTTCTACGCCGCTGCCTCGGGCGCGGCCTACGCCCTCTATATCGTGCTCACCCGGAAAGTATCGGCGACCGATTCGACGACGACCAGCATGGTCTATACGGGTGTGGTGGGGCTGGTGATCAGCAGCGGCGTCGGCGTGTTCCACTGGGAGGCGCTGGAGCTGGGCTCGCTGCTGCTCATCATCTACATCATGATCACCGGCGTGGTGGCGCACGGCATAATGATCTACGCGCTGTCGCTGGCGCCGGCGAGCGTGCTGCAGCCGTTCAACTACACCTCGCTGCCGTGGAGCATCCTGCTCGGCATGCTGATCTTCCACGAGGCGCTCGACCCGATCTCCCTGCTGGGCGCGGCGATCATCGCGGGAGCCGGTCTCGTGGTGATGGCGCGCGAGCGGATCAGGAAGGTGCCCCAGGCTTCCGCCGAGCCAGCCCTGCCAGGAAAAGAATGAGGGCGGCGAGGAGCGCGAGCAGCGCCAGCGGCGTCACCGCGAGGAACAGCAGCAGCGGCACCAGCGGATCGAGCCCGGTGACCACGTAGCGCACGGCGAGGATGGGCAGCACGCCGAGCGCCAGCAGCACGAGGCCGAGCCGGACGAGGCCGCGCACCCAGATGGCGAGCGGTTCGCTCAGCATGGCGCCCGCCGCCCCTTGAAAGCGCCGGGCGGCGTGGGCACGTTAGCGGTACGCTGCCCCGGCGCCGCGAAAGGAGCTCCGCCATGCCGATCCTCATCGAAATTGCCCTGGCGCTGATCCTCGTCGGCGGCGTGGTGAGCTATGTGACGCGCGGGCGAAGGCTGGCGAGCCGCGAATCGATGATCGAGCGGCGCGTCGAGGCCTATATCGAGACCATCCGCCGCGAGCGCAGCAATGCTGAGTTGGTGGCGATGAGCGACAGCGAGCTGCGCGACCTGCTGCTGTCGAGCGCACATAACCTCAAGGTGCAGCGCGACCGGCGGCTCTATCTGCTGTTCGGCGGCGTGCTGGTGGCGCTGTTGGGCGCCATCCTCGTGGCGACGGCGGAGGGAACGCGCGGTTTCGGCGTGGCGCTCGTGATCGGCGCCATCGTGCTCTACGGCATCAACGAGTTCCTGGGCCGGCAGATGGCGGCGCCGCTGGAGGCCAAGGGCATCGATACCGAGCGGCTGCGCGTCGAATAGGCTCACAGCCGCCGCAGCTTTCCGACAAGAAAGACGATGGCCCCGGCGCCGACGAGCAGCATGGGGGCGAGCACGAGCAGCGACAGCACTGTGGGGTCGATATGGAGCGCCGAGCCCTGCTCGAGCCGGCCGAGGCCGTAGCGCTCGAGCGTGAACAGGCCCATGCCGACGAGCATGAGCGTGGCGGCGACCTTCACATAGGGGTGGCGGCTGGGCGTGGCCATGGCGGGCTCTCCGGCAAGACTGGAGAACAGATAGGATGCCCGGCAAGGAACGGCAATGCCGGCCCCCCTTTTCGGGAGCCGGCGCCGGGACAGGTCAGGCCATGAGGCTACTGGTTGACGCACAGATAGCCGAAGGGACCATTGAAGCAGAACTGCACGCCGGGGCTGGAGGGCGGCGGCGGTGCCGGGTTCAGCGAAACGCGGTTCTTGCGCACCCAGCCATCGGGGCCGGGAACCTTGATCTTGTACCAGTTGCCCCAACTGTTCACGATCTGCACGGGCTGGCCGAAGCTGACCGAATTGACGATGGCGGCGGCGTTGGAGTGGTTGGCGCGCACCGCGCTGTTCTGGGTGACGACACCCCAGGTGGCGGCGAGGGACGCGGAGGCGGTGGCGAGGACGATGACGGCGGCGATGGCGCCGGTCTTCAGGACAGAGAGGCTCATTGCAGTTTCCTTTCGGGTTGCCGGCAATCGCTTGCCTTGACCCGGACGCTAGACGGCGCCGGCTGAACCGAAGCTGACGGGGCCGTTTAGGACTGCATTTTATGCGAAGGCAGTGGGCGCGCCTCAGCGGCGGCGCTTGAACAGGTCCAGCGGATCGAGCGGATTGAACGAGAACTCGAAGGGTGTAACGGCGTTCTTGGCGGGCGAGCCGACGAGATAGGAGCCGAGTACCCAGCCGGACGGGCCGCCATCGAGCTGGACGACGTGGCACCAGCGCGAGAAGCGCGTGCAGCGGTCGAGATAGACGCGCTCATTATTGGCGAGCTTGTCGATGATGGGGGAGCCGGCGGCAGGGCGCGTGTGGACGGCCTGCACGCCCGAGGCGCGGGCCGTAGGGCGGTCGGCGAGGGCCGGCGCGGCGGTGACGACGAGAGCGGCGGCGAGGGTGAGGAGCAGAACAGGCTTCGACATGGCGGTATCCTGATCGGTAGGGTGGCCGGAGTCCAGCCCGCGGCTGCGGCGGGAATATGGCCGCAGGGGTCAGGAGGCGGTGTCGGGCAGCGGCGCCGTGGGATCATCGACGCGCGGGATGGGCGTGAGGTCGAGCTCGTCCTCAATGGCGCGATCGACGAGCCCGATGGCCGTCTCGATCTCGACGAAGCGGCGCAGCGCTGCCTCCAGATCGGCATCAATCGCCGCCGCGCGCCGCGCCGCGACGAGGCGCTCGCGAAAGCTCTTGAGGGCAGTGACATGCGGCGAGTCGGGGCGGGACATGGGCTCTCCGGGGCAGGTGACGGGGTCGGCTAGGCCGGACCGCTGCCGGCATTGTGGGGACGCGGCGGCGCCGTGCCGTCATGCAGGGCGGGATTGGGGCCCGTGTCGTGATCGCCTTCGAGCGAACTGAACGGCGGGTTCGCCCCGCCCGGATGGGGCGCGAGGGACGGGTGCTCCTCCTCGGCCGGATGGGGATCAGGGGGCGAGGCGGGTTCGGGGATGGGCGCAACGACGACAGCGCCGGCGCCAAGGCTGCGCTCATCGACTTTCACGCCCTCATCGAACAGGTGCTGGGGCGGATTGGTCAGGCCGAAGCGGCTGGGCGGGGACGTGGACATGGGCACCTCCTGTCCAAGCATAACACGCCGGCGGGCATGGGGTTGCGCCGGCGGCAGCGCTGCGGCCGAAGGTCGCTGCTAGTCCGCAGTGCCCTCCAACACGTCCAGTTCCATCTCCCGCAGCCGCTTGATCTCGTCGCGGAGGCGGGCGGCGCGTTCGAACTCCAGGTTCGTGGCGGCTTCGCGCATCTGCCCTTCGAGGTCCTTGATGACCGCCTGCAGGTTGGCGCCGACCTGGATCTCCTCCTTGCCGGCCCGGTCCTTGCCGATGGAGACGGTGACGTGGTCCTTTTCGTAGACGCTGTCGACGATCTCCTTGATGTTGGAGCGCACCGACTGCGGGGTGATGCCGTTCGCCTCGTTGTAGGCGACCTGCTTTTCGCGGCGGCGGTTGGTTTCGGCGAGGGCGCGTTCCGTCGAGCCGGTGACGGAATCGGCATAGAGGATGACGCGGCCATCGACATTGCGGGCGGCGCGGCCGATGGTCTGGATGAGGCTGGTCTCGGAGCGCAGGAAGCCTTCCTTGTCGGCATCGAGGATGGCGACGAGGGCGCATTCGGGGATATCGAGGCCCTCGCGCAGGAGGTTGATGCCGACGAGGACGTCGAAGGCGCCGAGGCGCAGGTCGCGGATGATCTCGATGCGCTCGATGGTGTCGATGTCGGAGTGCATGTAGCGCACGCGAATGCCCTGCTCGTGCATGTATTCGGTGAGGTCTTCCGCCATCTTCTTGGTGAGCACGGTGACCAGCGTGCGGTAGCCGGCCTTGGCCACCTGGCGCACCTCGTCGATGACGTCATCGACCTGGGTGCGCGCCGGGCGCACCTCGACCGGCGGGTCGGTGAGGCCGGTGGGGCGGATCACCTGCTCGGCGAAGACGCCGCCGGCCTGCTCCATCTCCCAGGCGCCGGGCGTGGCCGAGACATAGACGGTCTGGGGACGCATGGCGTTCCACTCCTCGAAGCGGAGCGGGCGGTTGTCCATGGCCGAGGGCAGGCGGAAGCCGTATTCGGCGAGCGTGGCCTTGCGGCGGAGGTCGCCGCGATACATGGCGCCGAGCTGGCCGATGGTGACGTGGCTCTCGTCGATGAAGACGAGGGCGTTGTCGGGCAGGTATTCGAACAGGGTCGGCGGCGGCTCGCCCGGCTTGCGGCCGGAGAAGTAGCGCGAATAGTTCTCGATGCCGGCGCAGGAGCCGGTGGCCTCCATCATCTCGAGGTCGAACAGGGTGCGCTGCTCGAGGCGCTGCGCCTCGAGGAAGCGGCCGGCGCCGTTGAGCTCCTGCAGGCGACCCGCAAGCTCCTTGCGGATCTCCTTGATGGCGCCGGTGAGGGTGGCGCGCGGCGTGACGTAGTGCGAATTGGCGAAGACGCGGATGAAGAGCAGGTCGGAGCTCTTCTTGCCGGTGAGGGGATCGAATTCCTGGATGGATTCGATCTCGTTGCCGAACAGCGTGATGCGCCAGGCGGCGTCCTCGTAGTGGGCAGGGAACAGCTCCACCGTGTCGCCGCGCACGCGAAACGTGCCGCGCACGAAGCCGGTGTCGCCGCGCTTGTATTGCAGGTCGGTGAGGCCGCGCAGCAGGGCGCGCTGGTCGATGGTCTGGCCTTTCCTCAGGTCGAAGGTCATGGCCGTGTAGTCCTCGACCGAGCCGATGCCGTAGATGCAGCTCACCGAGGCGACGATGATGACGTCGTCGCGTTCGAGCAAAGCGCGCGTCGCCGCGTGGCGCATGCGGTCGATCTGCTCGTTGATGGTCGATTCCTTCTCGATATAGGTGTCGGTGCGCGGCACGTAGGCTTCGGGCTGGTAGTAGTCATAGTAGGAGACGAAGTATTCGACCGCGTTCTCCGGGAAGAAGGCCTTGAACTCGCCGTAGAGCTGGGCCGCGAGGGTCTTGTTGGGGGCGAGGATGAGGGCCGGGCGCTGCGTGCGCATGATGGTCTGCGCCACGGTGAAGGTCTTGCCCGAGCCGGTGACGCCGAGCAGCACCTGGTCGGTCTCGCCATTGCCGATGCCTTCGACCAGCTCGGCGATGGCGGTGGGCTGGTCGCCGCGCGGCTCGTAGTCGGTGACGAGCTTGAATGGGATGCCGCCTTCCGATTTCTGCGGGCGCTCGGGGCGGTGCGGCACCCAGGTGGAGTTGCCCTCGACCTCCTTGCGGCCGTGCAGGATGATCTCCTCCAGCGCCTTGACGGTGGCCGAGATGCCGACGGTCTGCGCGGTGGAAAGATCCTGGCCGGGGAGCTTTGCCTTGCGGCCCGTGCCGGAGCCGGGGGTTTTCGCCTTCGCCGTCGTGGCGGCGTCGGCGAGGGCGCCGCGCATCTGCGCCAGCACCGCCGGGTCCTTGGCGGCGGCGCGGGAAATATCGCGGGCGGTGAGCGCTTGACGCGAGGGGACGTGGCCGAAGCCGGCCTGCTCGGGCTCGCCCAAGCCGGAGAAGTCGGGGCGCTCGACGGAGTTGGCCTTCGACTTCGGCGCCTTGAGGCTCATGCCGGTGACGGCCGATTTCTGGGTCTTCTTGAGCTTTTGGGGCTTGATGGCGTCGGCCTCGGCGGCGCGGCGGGCGGCGTTGTCGAGGGCGCGCTTGTTGCGCAGGCGCTCCTGCGGCAGGCGCTTGTTGGCTTCGGCGGCCTCGGCCTTCTCGATCTCGCCGATGAAGTCGTCGATGGAAAAGCTGGGCTGCTTGTCGGCCATGGGGTGCTCGCGCAGACGGAGGGATCGTGAGGCACCCTATGTAGGCATGCCGCTGGAACCTGTCAGGGGGAGAGTGGTGCGACCGCTTCTAGCATGGCGCGAACGGAAAGGGAACAGCGTGGTCAGCGACCCTCGTCGGGGATGTTGAGCAAATGGCCGCAGGCCTTGCAGTGCACGGCGTCGGGGTCGTGGCGGCTGAGGCCGCATTGCGGGCAGGGGAAATGGACCTTGGCGGGACGGAAGATCGATTGGGCGAGGCGCACGAATAGCGACAGGCCGATAATCATCACCACGATGGAGACGACGCGGCCCCAGGTGCCGGGCAGGGTGATGTCGCCATAGCCGGTGGTGGTGACCGAGGTGACGGTGAAATAGAGCGCGTCGATATAGCCGGCGATGCCGCTGTCGGTGCCGGCGAAGAAGGTGAAGATGAAGCTGGCGACGACGAACAGGAAGGTGACGAGGTTGACGATGGCGCGGCCGGTCTCCTCCCATTGCCGGAAGCCGTGCTTGCGCAGCGGCAGCCAGAGCGCGCCGGAGCGCGACAGCGTCCATAGCCTCAGGATGCGCAGGAAGCCGAAATTGGCGAGCCAGGCCGGAAACAGCAGGGTGACGAGGATGAACAGATCGACCAGCGTGGTCGGCTGGCGCAGCCAGCGCGGCAGGTCGGTGGCGGCGAGGCCGCGCGCGACGATGTCGGCGGAGAGCAGCAGGACGACGGCCAGATCGATCCACAGGTAGCTCGGCCGGTCGCGCAGCACCGGGCCGACGATGAAGAAGACGATGATGGCGAGATCGACCACCAGCACGGCGCGCTGGAAGCGGACGGCGCCGGGCGCGTGGCCATGATAAAGCAGCCGCAGGGTGCTGCGCAGGCGGGCCAGCCCCGATTGCGGCGCGGTCGAGTCCATCAGGCGATGGTGGCACCGGCGCGGGCGGGGCGCAATGGAGGGGGACGGCAGTCGGAAGGCCCCCTCATCCGGCCTTCGGCCACCTTCTCCCCCGCGGGGAGAAGGGTGCGGGGCGAGGGCTGGGTCCGGCCTCACGCCCTGGAGGTGGCGTCGGCGAGGAGTTGGAGGTTGTTGGCGATGACCAGATTGTCGGGGGCGAGGCGGCGGGCCTCCTGGAAGTTCTTGGCGGCGCCCGCGAGGTTGCCGCGCAGCATGTAGGAATAGCCGAGATTGTTGTAATATTGCACGGTGCCGCCTGTAAGCTTGAACAGCGAGGCGTAGACACGGTCGGCGAGATCGAAGCGGCGCAGCCGGTCGTAGGAGGCACCGAGGCCGACATAGCCCTCGGCGTTGCCGGGCTGGAGCTCGACGACGCGCTTGTAGAGCGCGGCGGAATGGCCGAAATCGCCGTTGCGGAAGTGCGCGCGTGCCTCGGCGAGGGCGCTCTGGGCGCTGTAGCTGCCGACGTTGGAGAGTTCGGCCACTTCGAGCTTGGCGGAGCCGAAGGCGCTGGCGCCGCCGAGGCTGGAGCAGGCGGCGAGCAGCGGCAGCAGCGCCAGGGCGGCAAGGGCTGGAGCGATGTTCCTGGTCATGGCGAGGTCTCCGTCGCGATGACGGCGCCGTTGGCGCCGAGGCCGTCGAGGTCGTACATGTCGCCATGCGAGGGGTCGATGGTCTCGCGTTCGAGATTGGCGCGCACCGCGTCGCCGGCGCTGTAGGCGATCCGGTCGGAATGCTGGAGGTAGTCGTAGGCGCAGGCGCTGAGGGTCATGGTGGCGAGCGCGATGAGCGCGAAGCGGAAGGCGAGGCTCATGTGCCGCTCTCCCCGAGATCGATGATGTAGCCATAGGGGCCGACGATTCCGGCGCCGGACTGGAAATCCTTGAGCATCTTCGGGGTCACTTCGAGCTGGCCGAGGGCGAAGAACTGGAAGTCGTTGGCCGGCTGCGTGCGGTCGAGCGGGCTGGCCACCTGCTGGTCGGGCGTCGAGGGCTGCACAAGGCGCGGTGTGACGATGACGACGAGCTCGGTCTCGCGCTTCTGGTAGCTCGACGACTTGAACAGCGCGCCGAGGATGGGCACGTCGCCGATCCAGGGGAGCTGGCTCTGGTTCATGGTGGTGTCGTTCTGCAACAGCCCGGCGACGGAGAAGCTCTGGCCGTCGCGCAGCTCGACGGTGGCGTCGAGGTTGCGCGTGTTGAACACCGGATCGCCGGCCGAGGTGAAGCCGCCGATGCCGCTGACCTCGGGGGTAAGGTGGATCTGGATGCGGTGGTCGTCGAGCACGGCCGGCGTGAAGACGAGGCGGACGCCGAAATCCTTGTATTCGAGATTGCTGCCGCCGCTGCCGTCGGAGACGCGGATGGGCACCTGGCCGCCGGCGAGGAAGCTGGCGTTGACGCCCGACAGGGTAGTGAGGTTGGGCTCGGCCAGGGTGCGCACCAGGCCCTTGGATTCGAGCGCGTTGATGGTGGCGTTGAGGCTGATGCCGCCGCCCGACAGGATGCTGGTGACGAAGGACGAGAAGGACGCGGCGCCGGCCGCCGGCGCGTCGGCACCGCCGATGCTGGCCGACAGGCCGCCGACGCTGCCGCCCCAGCGGATGCCGAGCTCACGGCCGGCGTCGCGCGCGGCTTCGAGGATGCGCACTTCGAGATTGACCTGCTGGCCGCCCTCGAGGGTCATGGTGTTGATGACGGCCGGATCGCCGTACTGGGCGACGATCTCCAGCACCTTCTGCATGGAGACGCTGTCGGGCACGGTGCCGCCGAGGCGGACGCGGCCGTTGACGGTATCGACCTTGACCCGCGAGCTGGGCAGGGCGGCGCGGATGGAGCGCGCCATGTCGCCGGTGTCGGCGCCGACCTCGACCGCCAGGAGGCCCACCGGCGCGCCGGCGTCGGTGTAGAGGTTGACGGTGGTGGTGCCGAAGCTGCGGCCGACGAGATAGAGCGAGCGGTCGGTGATGGGCTGGGCGTCGGCGATGCCGGGATCGGCCGACATGATCTTGCCGACGGGACTCGACATGGTGACCGTCACCGCCTGCGAGACGGGCAGGTTGATGCGCATCACCGAGGTGGTGGCGAGGTCGTAATGCACCGTCTGCGCACTGGCCGGGCCGAGAAGGACGAGGCTGGCGAGAAGCGTCGCGGCGAGGATGAGCAAGGAGCGCAGTGTCATGGCTGGTTGGGACCGTTCATGCCCGTCCAGAACGGGCTCGTCATACGGATGGCCTGATTGGCGGCGGCGCTGCCGTCGCCGGCATCGGTGAAGTCGGACATGGCGCGCAGCACCAGCGACAGCTCGCCGAGGCGGATAGAGTTGACGACGATCTCGGCCTGGGCGGGATCGAGCTCCAGCGTGGCGATGGCGCGGTCGGAGAAGATCTCGGCGCGCGGATTGTCGGGGTCGGCAGGGGCGCCGGTGGTGCCCAGCTCGCCCAGCCGCGTGTCGATGGCGAGGACGCGGGCGTTGCGCGCGATGGTGCGGCTGACCTGCCCGTTGGCGATGCCGCGGGTGAGGACCACATCGACGCGATCGTTGGGGACGACGAAGCCGCCGGCGGCGGAGGCCGCGGTGATGGAAATGGAGACGCCGCGCATGCCCGGCTCCAGCACGGCGCTCAGATAGCCCTGGTCGGCGCGCACCAGCTTGGCGGCGCGGATCGGCTCGCCGGCGACGAACTCGAAGCGGGCGACGGTGCCGGCCATGTCGGTGATGGCTTCGGGAGTGGCCGCGTCGGTGATGTAGTCGGTGCGCAGGGCGGCCTCGGGCCAGGCCTGCCACGCGACGGTTTCGGGGGACAGGCGCTGGCCGATGCCGATCTCGGCCGTGGCGACGAGCACCTGCACGGTCGGCGCTTCTGGCGGCGGGGCGATGGTCTCGGGCGCGGCGGCGGCGGGCGCCGGCTCGGCGGGCGCACCTTGCGTCGCGAGCCAGGCGGCAGCGCCGCCGGCGACGAGGGCGATGAGCAGCAGGGCGAGGCGCGCGGGCTTCAGCGCCCCGCGCCAGTCGAAGCCGGTGCCATAGGCCTGGTTGCCGCCGTCTTCGACGGATTCGATATGCTTGCGGCGGAACTCGGCGCGCAGGGCAGCGAGGCTTTCCGGGGCGGCGCTGGAGATGGGCGCGCGTTCGAGCTCGGCGCGCAGGTCGTCGAGGCGCTGGCGCGCGCCGCCCGGTGCGGGGTCGGGGGCAATGATGTCTTCGACGGGTTCGGGATCGGGGGCGGCGCGATGGAGGCGCGGGCCGCCCTGTATCGTCTCGGCGCGCAGGCGCTCGAGGCCGCTGCGGTCGAGGCGCCTAGCCGGCCCGGATGCGGCAGACATATCCGGCTCGGAGTCATCCTCGAATGCGATTGTTTTCGTTCGCCGAAGCACCAGAACCTCGCCCCTGCGGCCTTCTGGCCGCGCCCCCCGAGCGGATGTCCGCCGGTCACGAGGTCGGTTCTACGCGTGAACACTCACGGTTCGGTTCCAAAGCGCCGGCAAGTTCGAGGCTTTGGGGCAAGGAAGCGTTAGGGAAAAGGGGCAGTCGGGAATGGGCAGTCGGCAGTCGGCGAGTGCCATATCCGCCGTGTCATTCCCGCGTAGGCGGGAATGACGGAGTGGATGAGGCGAGGTTCCGTCAGAACCGGATGTGGCGGAAGGTCTCGGGGTCGATGTCGAGAGTCCTGAGGTCGCGGGCCGCGGGGGTGCGGTGCGCCTCGACCGCGCTGGCGGCGCGGATGGCGGCGGCGATGGTGGCAAAGCCGGTGTGGAAGCGTTTCATCGTGGTGGTGCGCATGGTCCTGTCTCCTGACCGATGAGATAGGCACGCAGGTGCCATTCGGTCAGGGGGCGGGGCGCATGCGAGCCATGCGTGCAGGTCAATCCGTGTCGGCCGCGAGCTCCGAGAGGATTTTTCCCTTGCCGCGGGCGCGCAGGATCGTCGGAACGATAAGGGCGAGCGCGGCGAGGGTGAGCAGGAAGGCGGCGAGCGGCGAGGTGAACAGCACCAGCACGTCGCCCTGGCTGATGGCGAGGGCGCGGCGGAGTTGCTGCTCGGCCATCGGCCCGAGGATGAGGCCGACGACGACGGGGGCGATGGGGAAATCGAAGACGCGCAGCGCGTAGCCCATGAGGCCGAAGACGAGCAGCATGCCCAATTCGACCAGCGAGGGGTTGGCGCCGATGGTGCCGAGCGTCGCGAACAGCAGGATGCCGGCATAGAGCCACGGCTTCGGGATCGTCAGAAGTTTCACCCACAGGCCGATCATCGGCAGGTTGAGCACCACCAGCATCAGGTTGGCGATGAGCAGCGAGGCGATGAGGCCCCAGACGAGCTGCGGGTTGGAGGTGAAGAGCAGTGGGCCGGGCTGCAGGCCGTATTGCTGGAAGCCGGCGAGCATGATGGCGGCGGTGGCGGTGGTCGGCAGGCCGAGGGTGAGCAGCGGCACGAGCGTGCCGGCGGCGGAGGCGTTGTTGGCGGCCTCGGGGCCGGCGACGCCCTCGATGGCGCCGTTGCCGAACTCCTCGGGGTGCTTGGTCAGGCGCTTTTCCACGGCGTAGGAGAAGAAGGTGCCGATCTCGGCGCCGCCGGCCGGCATGGCGCCGATGGGAAAGCCGATGAGGGTGCCGCGCAGCCAGGGCTTCCACGAGCGGGCCCAGTCGGCGGCAGTCATCAGCAGCGAGCCGCGCACGGGCTCGACGGTGTCGGGGGCGCGGCTGCCCTGGGCGGCGATGTAGAGCGTCTCGCCGATGGCGAAGAGGGCGACGGCGAGGGTGGTGACCTCGATGCCGTCGAGCAGGTCGGGGATGCCGAAGGCGAGCCGGCTCTGGCCGGTCTGCATGTCGATGCCGATGAGGCCGAGCGCGAGGCCGATGAACAGCGACACCAGCCCGCGCAGGGTGGAATCGCCGAAGGCGGCCGACACGGTGATGAAGGCGAGGATCATCAGCGCGAAATACTCGCGCGGGCCGAAGGCGAGGGCGAAGCTCACTACCCACGGGGCGATGAAGGCGAGGGCGATGGTGGCGATGAGGCCGGCGACGAACGAGCCGATGGCGGCGGTGGCGAGGGCGGGGCCGCCGCGGCCGGCGCGGGCCATCTTGTTGCCCTCGAGGGCGGTGACGATGGAGGCGCTTTCGCCGGGCGTATTGAGCAGGATGGAGGTGGTCGAGCCGCCATACATGCCGCCGTAGTAGATGCCGGCGAACATGATGAGCGAGCCGCCCGGATCGAGCCGGTAGGTGACCGGCAACAGCAAGGCGACGGTGAGCGCCGGGCCGATGCCGGGCAGGACGCCGACGGCGGTGCCGAGCGTCACGCCGATGAGGGCATAGAGCAGGTTCATCGGCAGCACGGCGACGCCGAGGCCCTGCACCAGAAGGTCGAAGGTTTCCATCAGGCGCCTCCGGGGCGGAAGAGGGAGAGGATGGCGCCGATGCCGTTGCTGAGCGCGGTTTCGAGCGGGCCGGCGGGCAGCGACAGCGACAGGCCGCGCGCGAAGACCAGCCAGATCAGCGCCGAGGCGATGATGCCGAAGGGCAGGGTGAGCCAGATGCGGCGTTCGCCGAAGCCGCGCGCGACGAGCGCGAACATGAGGCCGGTGGCGATGGAAAAGCCGGTGACGCGGAGCGTGGCGATCTGCACCAAGAGGCCGGCAACGATCCACAGGACCGGCCGCATTTCCTGCGTCTCGCGCGCCGGGAAGTCGCCACGCAGGGCTTCGACGATGGTCCACACGCCGAGGGCGGCGAGGCAGCCGGCGACGACGTAGGGGATCGTCTGCGGGCCGATGCGGGCATATTGCACGGCGCCGGCGACGTGCCCCGCGTCCCAGGCGATGACGGCGCCGAGGACGAGGAGCACGAGACCGACCACAAGCGCCGCCCGGTCGGGGCGGCGCTCAGGCCGAGTGTGGAGCTCGGGTGCGCTCACTGAACGAGCCCGATGTCCTTGAGGATGGCTTCGGTATTGGTGATCTCGGTGGCGAGCTGGGTCTCGAACGCGTCGCCGGCGAGCCAGGTGTTGATCCAGCCCTTGGTTTCGAGCGTCTGCTGCCAGTTGGCCGAGTTCACGGCCTTCTCGATGTCGGCGGTGATGGCCGCGACCTGCTCGTCGCTGAGGCTGGGGCCGGCCCAGATGCCGCGCCAGTTCTGCACGGCGAGATCGACGCCGCCTTCGGCGAAGGTCGGGCCGTCGATGACCGAGACACGCTCGGGCGCCGAGACGCCGAGGACGCGCAGCGCGCCGGCCTCGACCTGCGCCTGGAACTCGCCATAGCCGGAGATGCCGACGGTGACCTGGCTGCCGAGCACGGCGGCCAGCGCCTCGCCACCGCCCGAATAGGCGATGTAGTTGACCTGCTTGGGATCGACGCCGACGGTCTTGGCGTAGAGACCGGCGGTGATGTGGTCGGTGCCACCGGCCGAGCCGCCGGCCCAGGACACCGAGCCCGGATCGGCCTTGAGCTTGGCGGTGAGGTCGGCGAGCGTCTGCAATTCGGAGGCCGCCGGCACGACGATGACCTCGTATTCACCGGTGAGGCGGGCGATGGGCGTCACGGCGTCGAGGCCGACCGGCGCCTTGTTGGTGAGGATGGCGCCGACCATGACGTAGCCGCCGACCATCAGGCGGCTCGGGTCGCCATTGGCTTCCTGGGCGAACTGGGCAAGGCCGATGGTGCCGCCGGCGCCGGGTACGTTGACGACCTGCACATTGCCGGCGATGCCGTCGGCGGTGAGGGCTTCCTGCAGGGAGCGGGCGGTCTGGTCCCAGCCGCCGCCGGGTGCGGCGGGGGCCATGATGGTGTAGTCGGCGGCAAGGCCGAAGGTGGGCAGCGCCAGCGCGCCGGCCAGAATGGATGCGGCAACAAGATGCTTCATAGGACTCCTCCTCGGGCGGCCCAGCGGCCGCGGGTGATTGGGAGAACCCGGCAGCGCCGCACTCCGCCACGGAGCGGGGGCAGGCGCGATTTCGGACGAGTCCTCCCAGACTTTCCTCGAACCCGCAAGCGTTGGCGGGTAGGATTGCACCTCAACATACGAAGCTGTCGCCAAACTGACGGTCCCGGACAGGCCGGGAAAGCCGGCTATTGGCGGCGCAGCGCGTCGTTCCAACGCTTGATGAGGCGGGCGCGTTTCACCTGATCGAGATAGACGAGGAGACCGGGACTCACCGGCACGGGGCGGAGCTGGTTGCCGAGGGCGAGCTGCATGGCGTTGGCGGTGTTCTCGCCGGGCACGTCGGGATTGAGCGCGGCGATCTGCAATTTGTCGGCCATGATCGCCTGACCTTCGGCCGACATGAAGAAATCGAGCACCATGCGGCCGAGGTCGGGGTTGGCGGCGGCCTTGGGGATGAGCCCGATACGCGAGGTGACGATGGTGAAATCGCGCGGCAGCACGATGCCGAGCTCGGGATTGCGGGAGGCCGCCTCGGCGGCATAGGAGCCGAGGATGTTGTAGCCGAAGACGAACTGGCCGTTGGCGACGCGTTCGACGATGGCGGAGGTGGTGGAGTAGAGCTTGACGCCGGCGGCGCCCATGGCGCCGACCAGCGACCACAGATCGGCATATTGCTCCTGGTCGCGCGAGAAGAACATGAAGCCGACGCCGGAGCGTTCGATGTCGTAGGTGCCGATGCGGCCATAGATGGCGTCGGCATTGGCCTCGAGATAGTCGAGCAGCTCGCCGCGCGTGGTCGGCGGGCCGGCCGCGGCGAAGGCGGTCTTGTTGTAGATGAAGACAGCGGGCTCGTAGGTCAGCGCATAGGCGGTGTCGCGCCAGGTGGCCCAGCGCGGCCAGCTCTGCGACAGCGGCACCGGGGCGGGCTGGGCGTAGCCGTCATTGGCGAGCTTCATCTGCAGATCCATCGCCGAGGAGAAGGCGAAGTCGGCAGTGGGCTGGCCGGCGTCGGTCTCGCGCACGATGCGGTCGTAGATGTCGGGCGTCAGCATGTCGGAGGAGGCGACGGCGACATCGGGGTGGAGCGCCTGGAAGGCAGCGATCATCGGCCGGGCGAGGGGCTCGTCGAGCGAGGAATAGATAGTGACGGTGCGTGTCTGCGGCCCGTCCTCGATCGCCGGATAGACGGTGAGCTGCGCCAGGGCGGGCGTCGTCAGCACGAAAAGGGCGAGGAGGGCGCGCAGGAGCATGGGCCAGCATGACTCGGACGGCGAGCGCTCACAAGGGCATGGCCAGCGGAGGCGAGGGCTTCTACGATTGGAGACGAGACGTGCCCGCTCAGTCTGTCATTCCCGCGCCGGCAGGAATGACGCCGGAGGTGGGGCGAGACCGGGGCCGTCTCTGGCGGGAGGGGCGATGCGGATATTGGTGGCGGAGGACAACGAGACGCTGGCCGACGGGCTGGCGGCGGTGTTGCGCACCGCGGGCTATGCCGTGGATGTGGTGGGTGACGGTGTGTCGGCGGACGCGGCCATCGCCACCATCGATTTCGACCTCGTGGTGCTCGACCTCAACCTGCCGGAAATGGACGGGCTCGACGTGCTGCGCGCCATGCGGGCGCGGCGCAGCGGCTCGGCGGTGCTGATCCTCACGGCGCGCGGGGCGATGGACGAGCGGGTGCGCGGGCTCGATCTCGGCGCCGACGACTACATGACCAAGCCCTTCGACGTGCCGGAGCTGGAGGCGCGGGTGCGCGTGCTGCTGCGGCGCCGGGCCGGGCAGCATTCGGCGCAGGTGAGTTTTGGCGACATCGTGCTCGACACGGTGACGCGCACGGTCACGGCGCGGGGCGTGCCGCTCGACGTGCCGGCGCGCGAGCTCGACGTGCTGGAGACGCTACTGATGAAGGCGGGACGGGTGGTGGCCAAGCAGGCGATCATCGACTCGCTGGCGGCGTTCGACGACGATCTCAGCTCCAATGCGGTGGAGCAGTATGTGTCGCGGCTGCGCAAGCGTCTCGCGCCGTATGAGCTGACGGTGAAGGTGGCGCGCGGGCTCGGCTATTACCTCGACCGGACGCCGGGCTGATGGGGCGATCCTATTCGCTCAGGCGGCGGCTGGTGCTGTGGCTGCTGGTGGCGCTGGCCGCCATCGCCAGCCTCACCGTCGCCGATAGCTGGCGCGAGGCGCAGGCCACGGCGACGGCGGTATCGGATCGGGTGCTGGCTGGGTCGATCCTCGCCATCGCCGAGCGCGTCATCGTCACCGAGGACGGCACGCTCGAAGTAGACGTACCCTATGTGGCGCTGGAGATGCTGACCTCGGCGGCACAGGACCGGGTGTTCTACCGCGTGGACGGGCCGGAGGGGTTCATCACCGGCTACCAGAACCTGCCGGCGGCGGCAGAGGCGGGAAGCGAGATCATCTATGCCGATGCGCAGTTCCGCGGCGAGGCGATCCGTCTCGGCTCGCTGCAACGGGCGGCGTCGTCGGGGGTGAGCGCCATTCCGTTCACCGTGACGGTGGCCGAGACGACGATCGCGCGCAGCCAACTCGCGCAGTCGCTGCTGGTGCGGGCGGCGCTGCGCGTGGTGCTGCTGATCGTCGCCGCGGCGGCCATCGTGTGGTTCGCGGTGAGCCTGTCGTTGGCGCCGCTCTACCGGCTGCGTAACGCCATCGCCGTGCGCAGCTCGGACGATCTGAGCCCGATCCGTCAGGACGTGCCGCGCGAGGTGGAGGGGCTAATCGAGACCATCAACTCGTTCATGACGCGGCTTGGGGCGGCGCTGGCGGGGCTGAGGCATTTCACCGGCAATGCCAGCCACCAGTTGCGTACGCCGATGGCCATCATGCGCACGCAGGTGGCGCTGGCGCAGCGGGCCGAGACGGCCGAGGCGCGCGCGGCGGCGCTGGCGCTGGCCGACGGCGCCGTGGCGCATGCCGAGCGCGTGCTGGCGCAGCTGCTGGTGCTGGCGCGGATCGACGAGGCGGCGTCGGACCGGCTGCGGTTCGGGGTGGTCGATCTCGCGGCGCTGGCGCGCGAGCGTACCGCCGATTACGTGCCGCGCGCCGGGGCCGCCGGCATCGATCTCGGCTTCGAGGGCGACGCGGCGGTGACGGTGCAGGGCGACCCGATGCTGCTGGGCGAGCTGGTGACCAACCTCATCGACAACGTGCTGGCTTATGCGGGGCCGGGCGCCGAGGCGACGGTGCGCGTCGCCGCCGGACCGCCGGCGGTGCTCGAAGTGGCCGATACGGGGGCAGGTGTCGCGGCGGCGGCGCTGCCGGTGGTGCGGCGCCGCTTCGGGCGCGAGCGCAGCGACCAGCCGGGCGCCGGGCTCGGCCTCGCCATCGTCGAGGAGATCGCGGCGCTGTTCGGCGGCAGCGTCGCGGTGCAGTCCGACGCCGGGCAGGGCTTTCGCGTCACCATAAGGTTCGGTTGAGCGGCGCGGGGCATCGCGCTAAGAGCGCCGGGCAGAAGCGGGGGACTCATGAGCACCAGACCCTATGTGATCGACGAGCTGATCTCGGCCAAGGCCATCGCGGCGCGGGTCGAGGCGCTGGCCCGCGAGATCGACGCCTTCTATGCCGGCACCGAGAAGCTGGTGGTGGTGGGGCTGCTGCGCGGCTCGTTTGTGTTCATCGCCGACCTCGTGCGCGAGCTCGATCTGCCGGTCGAGGTCGATTTCATCGAGGTGTCGAGCTACGGCAACGCCACCGAGTCGAGCCGCGAGGTGCGCATCATGAAGGACCTGCGCGGCGAGATCGAAGGGCGCGACGTGCTGCTGGTCGAGGACATCGTCGATACCGGCCATACGCTGCGGCACGTGCTCGACATCCTCGCCACGCGGCGGCCGCGGCGCATCGAGACCTGCGCGCTGCTCGACAAGCCGTCGCGGCGCGAGACCGGCGTTGCGGCGCGCTGGATCGGCTTCGAGATTCCCGACACCTTCGTCGTCGGCTACGGCATCGACTACGCGCAACGCAACCGCAACCTGCCCTATATCGGCTCGGTGCGGTTCACCGGCTGAGCGGTGGCGGTGCTGTCCTCGATGCCGGCGCAGTGGGCGGCGCTTCTGGCGCTGTCGCTCCTCGTGATCGTGCCGATGGAACTGGCGGGATTCCCGGCGGCGCTGCTGCTCGGGCCGATGCTGGCGGGCATGGCGCTGGGCATAAGCGGCGCGCGCGCGCGTGTGCCGCAGCCGCTGTTCGTTACGGCGCAGGCGGTGATCGGCATGATGATGGCACGGGCGCTGCCGCCGGCGATCTTCGCCGAGCTGGTGGCGCAATGGCCGATCTATGTGCTCGGCATCGGCTCGGTGATCGCCGTGGCGGCGGGGCTGGGCCTGCTGCTGACGCGCTACGGCGTGCTGCCGGGGAGCACGGCGGTGTGGGGCTCGGCGCCCGGTGCCGCCTCGGCGATGGTGGTGATGGCCGACGCCTTCGGTGCCGATGCGCGGCTCGTGGCGTTCATGACCTATCTGCGGGTGGCGCTGGTGGCGCTCACCGCCTCGGTGGTGGCGCGGCTGTCGGCGGGGGCGGGCAGCTCGGTGCCGGCGCCCGACCTGTTCGCGCCGGTGGCGGTGGTGCCGTTCGCGCTGACGCTGGGGCTGATCGCACTGTCCTTGGCGCTGGCCCACCTGACGCGCATCCGCGGCGGCGCGGTGATGCTGCCGATGCTGCTTGGTGTTTTGGCGCAAAATCTGGGTGGTGTGACGATCGAGCTGCCGCCGGCGCTGCTGGCGCTGAGCTTCGCGCTGGTGGGCTGGACCATCGGGCTCAGGTTCACGCGCGACATCCTCGTGCATGCGGCGCGGGCGCTGCCGGCCGTGGTCGGCAGCATCGTGGCGCTGATCGCGGTGTGCGGGCTGTTCGCGTTCCTGCTGGTGTGGCTCGCCGGCATCGACCCGCTCTCGGCCTATCTGGCGACGAGCCCCGGCGGGGCGGATTCGGTCGCCATCATCGCCGCCAACACCGATGTGGACGTGCCCTTCGTCATGGCCATGCAGGCGGGCCGGCTGCTGGTGGTGATGCTCACCGGCCCGGCGTTGGCGCGCTATATCGCGACGCGCCCGTGGATACGGGCCCTCTGATGCGGGCGGGGAACATGGCGCTGGCCTTCGCGGTGGAGCTGGCGATGCTTGCCGGCTTCGCGGTGGCGGGATGGGCGGCGACGGAGGTGCTGTGGCTGCGCCTCGTGCTGGCCGTGGCGCTGCCGGGCATCGCCATCGCGCTATGGGCGGTATGGGCGGCGCCCAAGGCCAGCAAGAAGACGCGGCTGGCGCCGCGGCCGCTGCTCGTCTTCAAGCTCGCGATGTTCGCGGCGGCAACGCTGGCCTGGTGGCTCGCCGGCATGCCGTTCGCCGCCAGCGTGTTCGGCACGCTGGCGGCAGTGCATCTCGTCGGTGTCGTGCTGTTCCGGCAGTATTAGTTGGCGCCGGCGGGCTCGAAGCGCAGCGCCACGCCGTTGACGCAGTAGCGCAGGCCGGTGGGCGGCGGGCCGTCGTCGAAGATGTGGCCGAGATGGCTGCCGCAGGTGGCGCAGTGCACCTCGGTGCGGGTCATGCCGTGGCTGGTATCGGTGCTGGTTTCGACCGAGCCGGGAATCGGCTCGTTGAAGCTCGGCCAGCCGGTGCCGCTTTCGAACTTGACCTGGCCCTCGAACAGCGGCGCGTCGCAGCCGGCGCAGTGGAAGGTGCCGGGGCGCTTCTCGGTCAGCAACGCACAGCTGCCGGGGCGTTCGGTTCCGTGGCCGCGCATGATGAGGTACTGTTCCGGCGTGAGCCGGGCGCGCCATTCGGCGTCGGTGCGGGTGACGGGATAGGATTTGAGCATCGGAACCTCCGTTTGGCGCCAATATAGGCGCAGGGCGGGCGGATTTCATCCTTTTGCCGGAACCGGCCCGTTCATCGGTGCGTTACCGACTGTTGGCGTGACAAGGGGAGCTCAATGGACAAGCAGGTGGCCCAGGAAGCGGTCGAGGCGGACCGCTACCGGACCCTCGTCGAAGCGATTTCGGACTATGCGATCTTCATGCTCGACCCCCAAGGGCATGTGGTGAGCTGGAACTCGGGGGCGCAGCGGTTCAAGGGCTATACGGCCGACGAGATCGTCGGCCAGCATTTTTCGCGTTTCTACACGCCGGAGGACCAGGCCGTCGGCCTGCCGGCGACGGCGCTGGCGACGGCACGCCGGGAGGGGCGGTTCGAGATGCAGGGCTGGCGCGTGCGCAAGGACGGCACGCGCTTCTGGGCGCATGTCGTGATCGACCCGATCGTATCGCCCGAGGGCGTGCTCACCGGCTTCGCCAAGATCACCCGCGACCTCACTGAGCAGCGCCAGGCCGAGGCCGACCTCCGGCGCTCGCAGGACAGCTTCCGCTACCTGGTGCAGGGCGTCACCGACTACGCCATCTTCATGCTCGACCCCGAGGGCCATGTCAGCAACTGGAATTCGGGCGCCGCCAAGATCAAGGGCTACGCGCCGGACGAGATCGTGGGGCGGCATTTTTCCACCTTCTTCACCGAGCAGGACCGCCAGCGCGGCGAGCCGCAGCGTGAGCTCGACATCGCGTCGCGCGAGGGACGCTACGAGAAGGAAGGCATTCGCGTCCGCAAGGATGGAACGCAGTTCTGGGCGCATGTGGTGATCGACGCCATCCGCGACGAGGCCGGTGCGCTCATCGGCTTCGCCAAGGTGACGCGCGACATCACCGAGCGCAAGCAGTCGGAGCAGGCGATGGCGCAGGCCAGCGCCGACCTGCTGCAGGCGCAGAAGATGGAGGCCATCGGCCGGCTGACCGGCGGGGTGGCGCACGACTTCAACAACCTCCTGATGGCGATCGGCGGCAGCCTCGAGCTGCTGCGCAAGCGCATGCCGCAGGAGGAGCGGCTGCTGCGGCTGGCGGACAACGCCATGCAAGGCATCGAGCGCGGGGCGCTGCTCACCCAGCGCATGCTGGCGTTCGCGCGGCGGCAGGAACTGGTGCCCGAGCCGGTGGAGGTGAAGGGCCTGATCGCCGGCATGGTGGACCTTCTGGCGCGCTCGCTGGGACCGTCGATCGAGATCGAGACGCACGTGCCGGACGGGCTGAGCCGCATCCTCGTCGATGCCAACCAGCTCGAGCTGGCGCTGCTCAACCTCGCGGTCAACGCCAAGGACGCCATGCCCGGCGGCGGCCGGCTGACGATCAGCGCCCGCGAGGCGGAGGGTGGGCAGAACCCGGCATTGGCGCCCGGCCGCTATGTCTGCCTCAGCGTCGCCGACATCGGCGAGGGCATGGACGCGGCGACGCTGGAGCATGCCACCGAGCCGTTCTTCACCACCAAGGGCGTGGGCAAGGGCACGGGGCTCGGCCTCGCCATGGTGCGCGGGCTGACCGAGCAGTCGGGCGGGGCGATGACCATCGAGAGCCGCATGGGCACGGGTACCGTGGTGACACTGTGGATCCCGGTCAGCGAGCAGGCGCCGAAGCCGGCGGCGCCGCGGGCGGACGTGCCGCCGGCGCACAACGGTATGCAGCGCCTCAAGGTGTTGGTGGTCGATGACGATGTGCTGGTGGCGATGAACACCACGGCCATGCTCGAGGATCTCGGGCACGAGGCGGTGGAAGTGCATTCCGGCCGGCAGGCGCTGGAGGCGCTGGCCGAGGCGGCGGCGTTCGATGTCGTCATTACCGATCAGGCGATGCCGCAGATGACCGGGATGCAGCTTATCGCGGCGGTGAAGCAACGCTGGCCCGGCGTGCGGGCGATCCTCGCCACCGGCTATGCCGAGCTGCCCGAGCAGATGGACCGCGACGTGCTGCGACTGGGCAAGCCGTTCATGCAGTCCGACCTCGAACGCACGCTGCGCCAAGTGGCGCCGGCGCCGGTTTCCGTCGCAGGCTGAAGCGCCGCCCTGTGGGGGGCGGCGCGACAGATCAGGGGTGGCTACTGGAGGACGATGAAGCCGCCATCGTCGTCGTCACCGAAATCGTCGTCGGCGAAGCCGTTGTCGCCCTCATCGACGGCGTAGGAGGTGATCCTGTTGCGCAGGTAGCTGGGCAGGGTCTTCTGGCTCGTGGTGAAGTAGCGGCACTCGCCGGAATGGTTGGCGCCCGAGCACACCTCCACGCCGAGGCCGCCGGAGATCAGGATCGACTCGATGTTGTCGTTGAAGCTGCCGGGGATCCTGGCGTCGCTGTCGCCGTCCTCGACGCAGAAATTGGCGCCCTTGAAATTCGCCTGCTGGTAGAAGCAGACCTCGGCGTCGACGGGCTTGATCGGCTTGATGGGCTTGTCCGGCTTGCCGAAGATGTCGCCGAATTTGAGGAACGGGCCTTCGGGGCCGATGATGATCTGGATCGAGAAGGGAATGTCGGCGCCCGACCTGTTGCTCTTGAGCAGCGACTTGGCGATGAAGCCTTCGTCGTCGTCATCGGTGGTGACGGCGCACCAGGTGGCGGTGCAGGCCTCGACCATGACCGGCGTGTTCTTGGGCAGCGTGACGATGACGCCGTAATTGGTGCCCGGCCCGGCGCGCAGGTTGGAGGCCGTGCTGGTGTAGGCGAGCTGGGCGGCGGCGGCCGCGGCGGTGGCGCCAGCGAAGGCGATGACCGACAACACGGCGAGGCGAGCGAGCGATGACGCTGGCATGATGGTGTCCCTGGTTGCGGCAGGGGCTGACCCCGCCTTCGCCCGGCACTCAAGCAGGGGGCAGGTGAACGCACGCTGAATGGCGCGCCGCTCAGTAGACGCGGGCGGACGAAATGGCGTTCGAGAGCAGGCCGTCGAGGCGGGGCTTACTGGCGTCGATGACCTGGCAGAAGGAGCGGAAGCCGCGGTCGCGGCAGACGATGGCGCTGACGCCGGCGCCGACCCGGATCGAGGAGATGGCGTTGTCGTGGCCGAGGAGCGCCAGGTCGCGGAAGATCTGGCCGGATTTGCCGCAGAGCACGGCGCCGGAATAGTTCTGGCCGCTATAGAAGCAGACTTCGCCGGCGCCGCCGCGCTGGGTGCGGAATTTCGGGCCGCTGAAGGGGCCGTCCGGGCCCTGGCCGAAGCTCAGATTGCGCAGCGGCAGCCAGCCGCGTTCGGCGCCGGCGCGGATCTGGCACCACAGGCCCGAGCAGCGATCGACGCGGACGCGGATGCCGGCGGCAACGGTGCCGGTCGCGTCGTAGTTTCGGCCGGGGCCGGCGTGCAGCACGCCGTCGAAGCTGGCCCAGCCATCGGTGGTCCAGGCGGCCGAGCCGCGCGGCTGTCCGGCCGAGGCCGGCGCGGCGAGGAGGAGGGCGACGAAGGCGGCGGCGACGAGGCGGATGACGAGCGGCATGGCGGTCCCTCCAGATGTACCGAGCGTAGCTGCTCCGGGGTGGGGCGGCAACAGCGCGGCGGCGGGCGGAAGCGAAAGGGCGCCGCACTTTCGTGCAGCGCCCTCATCTCGTCCGGCGTCAGATCTGGAGGTCCTTACCTGATGCGGATGGACGAGATTGCGTTGTTGAGGCTGCCCAGGCTCCGCGCGCTGGTGCGATAGGTGCGGCAGTCGTCATAGCCGGCATCGTCGCAGACGGTGACACGCAGGCCGTCGGGATTGCGGATCGAGGAGATCCGGTTGTTCCAGCCGGTGCGGTTCAGGTTAGGCGTCATCTGGCCGCGATCCATGCAGAAGCGCGCGCCGGTGAAGTTGGCGCCGTCATAGAAGCAGACATCGCCGCGCATGTCGCCGGAACCGCCGCCGGGACGCCCCGGCCGGCCGTCGCCGATGCCGATGGAGACGCCGCCGCTGCCGATCGAGAAGCTGCCGCCATTGGGGAAGTTGAAGCTCAGGTTGAAGTTCGGCTCCATGGCCGCACCGCCGCTGCGGCGCAGATAGGAAGCGGACACGTAGCCATCCGGGCCGGGACGGGTGACGTAGCACCAGCCGGAACGGCAGCCCTCGACCTCGACGGCCTCGCCGGGGCGGAGCGTATCGACGCGCGCATAGCTGGTGGACGGGCCGCTGCGCACGTTGACGCTGCCGGTGGCGACGGCCGGCGCCGCGAAGGCGGCAGCGGGAAGGAAGACGACGGCAGCGGCACAGGCGGCCGCGACGGTGGTGGCGAGGCGCAACAGGTTGCGCTTGGTCTGGACTTTCATTGGACGCTCCTCAGGCTGGTCCGAGTGTACCCCTTGCAGCGCAAAACGCACGGCGTCCATGTGGGTTCCCGTCAGGCGGGCGGCAAGGGGCGCTTGCGGCCGTCATCGCCCAGCGCCACATAGACGAAGCGGCCCTCGGTGACCTTGACGCGATCGGCCAGCCGGTTGCGGCGGGCCCAGGCTTCCATGGCGACGGTGATGGAGGTGGTGCCGGTCTTTTCGATGCGCGTATAGACGCACAGGATGTCGCCGACCTTGACCGGCGCGATGAAGCTCATGGCCTCGACGGCGATGGTGACGACGCGGCCGCGCGCCCGCTCCACGGCGGCGAGCGAGCCGGCGATGTCCATCTGGCTCAGCACCCAGCCGCCGAAGATGTCGCCAGCCGGATTGGTGTCGGCCGGCATGGCGAGGGTGCGGATGGTGAGGGCGCCATGCGGCTCGTCTGTTATGTCGTCTGTCATGTCGGTGCCTTGATGACGGGCCAGCGGCCGGTTGCCTCCTCCCAGTGCCGGCGGCACAGGGATACGTAAACCGATTTCTCGATCGAGACCTGTTCGCCTTCGAGCAGAGTGCGGCCCTGCAGGTCCTGGCGCACCACCATCGTGGCCTTGTGGCCGCAATGGCAGATGGTGCGGATCTCGCGCAGCTCGTCGGCGATGGCGAGCAGCGCCATGGAGCCGGGGAAGAGCTTGCCCTGGAAATCGGTCCTGAGGCCGAAGGCCATCACCGGGATGTGCAGGCGGTCGGCGACGCGGGCGAGCTGCCAGACCTGCTCGCCGGTCAGAAACTGCGCCTCATCGACGAAGACGCAATCGAGCTTGCCGGGCAGGGTGTGCTCGCGGATGCGGTCGTAGAGGTCGTCGGCGTCGGTGAAGGTCTCGGCGGGCGCGGCGACGCCCAGCCGCGAGCGGATCATGCCGACGCCCGCCTCGGCATAGAGCGCCGAGGTGAACAGCAGCGCCCGCATGCCGCGCTCCTCGTAGTTGTACGCGGCCTGCAGCAGCATGGTCGATTTGCCGGCGTTCATGGCGGCGTAGGAAAAGTAGAGCTTTGCCATGCCGTCTTCTTGCCCGAGGGGCGGGGCGGTGAGCAAGGCCGGTGGAGGATGCGGTCCACCGGAGAAGTGGCACCCCCAAGGAGTTCCCGGCGCTCGCATATGGCGGCGCGCTGGGCCGGGAAGGCGGCGGAACTGGCGCCGGCCTGCCGCTGAAAGGGGCTGCCGGAGGGCCGTCGGCGGTGATATGGCGGGCAAGCCTTGATTCAGTCCAAATCACCCGCATGATCGCGCAGGCGCGGGGCGCGTAGCGGCCAAGAGGAATTGCCGAATGAATAAACTGTTGCGGAACGCGCTGGCCCTGGGCGTAGCGTTGTCGATGGCGGTGGGCCCGGCGGTCGCCGCGCAGTCGCTGGGCATGTACCAGACCGAAGACCGGAAGATGGACTTCGAGCTGATCCTGTGCGGCCAGGACGAGACCAATATGTGCGTCAAGCTGCTCGATGCGCGCGGCAGCGCCAAGCGGCCCCGCGTCGTCAGGATGTTCGGCAAGTATCTGGTCGACAATGCGCGCCCGGCGGGCCCGAACAAGTGGAAGGGCTCGGTGACCTATGCCGGCTACACCATGAACGGCACGCTGACGCTGACCCCCGACAAGTTCCAGATGGCCGGCTGCGTCTACATCGTGATCTGCGAAGACCTCACGCTGATTCCCGCAGAGTAGGCGTCGTGCGGGCGCCGCGCAGCGCCGGCACCAGCTCGACCACGACGATGGCCACGAAGATGATCGCCGCCCCGAGATAGCCGAGGGGCGGCAGTCGTTCACCCAGGATCAGGGCGCCGCCGAGCGCCGCGAACAGCGATTCCGCCGACAGGATGATCGCCGCGTTGGCGGCGGGCACGCGCTGCTGGCCGATGGCTTGCAGGGTGAAGCCGATGGCGGTGGAGAAGACGCCGGCATAGACGATCTCGATCCAGCCATCGCCCATGCCGGTCAGGCTCGGCGTCTCGATGAGGAAGGCGCCGGCGGTGGCGAGGATGGCCGTGGCGAAGAAATTGGCCGTCGAGATGAAGACGGGCAGGGCGGTTTCGCGCACCAGCAGGCCGAGCATGGCCACCTGTATGGCCCAGCACACAGCGCAGGCGAGCAGTTGTGCGTCGCCAAGGGTGAACTGGTCGAGGCGCGCGCCGGCGAGCAGATAGGTGCCGACCAGCGCCAGCGGGGCGCTGAAATAGACGATGGGGTGCGGGCGCGTGCGCACCAACAGGTACGTCACCATCGGCGTGAAGATGACGTAGAGCGCGGTGATGAAGCCGCCATTGGTGACGGAGGTGGTGACCAGCGCCGCCTGTTGCAGCCAGACACCGAGGAAGAACACCACCGACAGGATGCCGATGCGCAGCCACTGGTTGCGCGTGAGCTTCAGGCCGCGGGCGCGCTGGCGCCGGTATTCGAGCGCGGCGAGCGGCAGCACGAGGAAGGCGCCGAGGAAATAGCGCACGCCCGAGAAGGTGAGCGGCCCCATGTGTGCCATCGCCCCCTTCTGGAAGACGAAGGCAAAGCCCCACAGGGCCGTGCAGGTGAGCAGCAGGAGAACGGCGATCGGGCGGGTCATGGGAGACTAGAGCTCGGCGTCGAGGGCTTCGATGAGGCGGGTGATTTCTTCGGGGGTGGTGGTGTGGACGAAGGAGAGGCGGAGGACGCCGTGGGCGGGGGCGATGCCGAGGGCTTCGAGCAGGCGCCAGGCGTAGAAATGGCCGCCGCCGACGCCGATGTTGTGGCGCGACAGCATGCCGGCAAGATGCGCGGCGGGGCGGTCGGCAAGGAGCGAGATGGTGGGCGCGCGCTTCGCCGGATCATCGGGGCCGATGAGGCGAATGCCGTTCTTGTGGCGCAGATAGTCGAGCAGCGGCGCGAGCAGCGCCGTCTCCTGCGCGCGCATGGCGTTATGCGCGATACGGAAGGGCGTGGCGCCCTGCGCCGTGGGGCCGGCGAGGGTGGCGACCTTTTCGAGATAATCGACGATGCCAGCGGCAGCGGCGATCTGGGCGTGGTCGGGACCGGCCGGGTTGAGGCGCTTGTCGCGCACTGTCTCGTTGAAGAAATGGCCCTGGTTGGGCAGCTCCGCCGCCAGCGAGGGGCGGATGGCCATGATGCCCTGATGCGGGCCGTAGACCTTGTAGGCGGAGAACAGATAGACGTCGCAGCCCAGCGCGAGGATGTCGGGCAGGCCGTGCGGGGCGTAGGAGACGCCATCGACGACCGTCACGGCGCCAAAGGATTTTGCCGCCTTCACCGCCTCGGCGACGGGGTTGATCTCGCCGACGATGTTGGAGACGTGCGGCAGGCAGACCAGCCGCACCTTGCTGTCGAGGAGCTTTTCGAGATCGGCGAGGGTGAGGTGGCCGGTCTCGGGGTTCACCTGCCACTCGCGCAGCTCGACGCCGCGCGAGGCGAGCTTGCGCCAGACGCCGGAATTGGCCTCGTGGTCCTGGTTGGTGACGACGATGGCGTCGGCCGGGCGCAGCCAGGTCTCGAAGGCGCGGGCGAGGGTGTAGGTGTTGGCCGAGGTCGAGGGGCCGAAATGGATCCAGTCGGCGGCGACGTTGAGGGCGAGCGCCAGGCGGCGATAGGAGTCGGAGATGGCCTTGGCGGCGGCGCGGCCGGGGCCGCTGTAATCGTAGGGCTGGACCTTGTGGTTCCAGTAGTAGTTGCGCATGCGGTTGAGCACGTCGGCGGCGGTGTAGGAGCCGCCGGCATTGTCGAAATAGGCGAAGTCCCTCAGCTCCGGCTGGCGGAACGACGGGAACTCGGCGCGCAGGCGCACGGGATCGAGGGGGAGGGCCGTGGACATGGGCAGGGCTCGTGGGAACGCCCGATTGTCCTAGCGGCTCGGCGGCGCAAAGGAAAGGCTCCCGCCGGAGCGGGAGCCTTCCGGCGAGCGGGGCTCGCCGCACCGGCGGGAGTGGGGACCGCCGGCGACGGTGTCAGCCGCGGCCGGGCGCCGGTGCGCGGTCGGTGCGGCCGGGAGCATCGCGGCCCGGCGCGTCGCGACCCGGCGCATCGCGGTCGGGGGCGGAGCGGGCGTCGGGCGCCGTACGGAAGCCGCGGCGCGGCTGGAGGTCGGCTTTCTGTGCGTCGGTAAGGCTGGCGTAGAAGGCTTCGAGGTCGGGCAAGATCCTGGTCATGGCGTCGAGCCGCGCCTGCTCGATGTCGAGGCGGGCCTTGAGCCGGGCGACGAGGTCGGGGCGCGCCGTGTCGTCGGCGGCCGGCCGGGCGGCGGCACAGCTATCGGCGAAGGCGGTCTGCGCCGTCAGCGCGTTGGTGCGCAGCGTGTCGAACAGGGTCTGCTGCTCGGCGGTGAGGTCGAGGCGGTGCGCAAGGCGGACGAAGGCGATCTCGAGGGCCTCGGCGCCGCGATCCGAACAGACGAGATTGACGATCGCGCCGCCATTGGGGCCGGCGCCGCGATGTACCATGCGGTGGATTTCGCGGTCGCCCTTGCGGGCGACGGCCTGGGTGGTGTCCTGCGCGACGACAGGAAGGGCGATGGTACCGACAGTCGTGGCGACCAGCGCGGCGATGGCGATAGCGTGCTTCACGGCAAGCTCCTTCGGGGGTTGGCAGCAGGATCGGTGCGATCCCGATGCTCCCACGTTAGAGGCTCGCGCCTCGCCGCGAGATTGCGGCGACATGAAGCTTTGGAGAGGTTGGAAAGGCGGGCGCCACCGGCGCGCCCGCCCGTGGCCGGCTCAGGAGGCGATATATTCCTTGAGCGCGGTGGCCTCGAACTCGGTGACCTCGATCTTGCGCTTCACCACGTCGCCGATGGAGACGATGCCGACCAGCTTGCCCGCTTCGACGATGGGCATATGGCGAATGCGCTTTTCGGTCATGCGCTCCATGACGTCGTCGATGCTCTCGGCGGGGGCGGCGGTGATGACCGGGCGCGTCATGACCTCGCGCACGGTGCGCATGGCGAGGGCGCTCCAGTCGGTGCCCAGGCGGCGCACGATGTCGCGCTCGCTGAGCATGCCGGCAATCTCGCCATCGTCGAGGACGACCACGGCGCCGATGTGGTGCGTGTTCAGCACGTCCACCGCGTCGGCGATGGTCGCCTCGGCGGCCACGGTAACCACCGAGCGGCCCTTGGATTGAAGGATAGTCTCGACTTGCATCGCGTGCTCCTCCTCTCGCTCAGGCCAATGTGCCTCCAACGGCGGGAGCGGAAAAGTCAGGGACGCTGACTATCTCATGCGACTTTAGGCTTGGCCGTCGCGGCGCTCCGGCTGCCATTCGCGCGCCAGGGCGAGACGGGCCGCCTCGAAGATCACCGAGAGCACCAGCGCCAGGACGGGCGCGATGAACAGCATGGCGCCGACATCGAGGCGCTGGCCGAGGCTGAGGCTGTCGAGCGGTACGAGGCCGGCAAACAGCGCGAGGCTGGCGGCGAGCAGCGTGAGAGAGAAGGAGACGATGGTCCCCGTGGTGAAATTCACCACCCGGCGGACGGCGGCACGGGCGGTGGAGCGGGGCATGGGGGACTCGGTCATGCGGGGCAACTCACGCTGGATTTACGACAGACATGAGAAGAGCAGGCCAATGCGGAGTTTCCGCGCAGCCAATGGGGAAAGGCGCGGACCAAAGCGGGGCGCAAATGTGGCGGCCGGGCCCATCGCCGGGTGCGCTTGCCATCCGCGGAGCGCGCTTCTATCAAACTCGCCGGCTTGACCGAGGAGGAACCCATGGCCTTTCTGTCCGACGCGATCCGGCGGATCGCGCCTTCGGCGACGGTGGCGATCTCGCGCAAGGCCGCGGACATGAAACGCGCCGGCCGCGACGTCATCTCGCTGGCCGCGGGCGAGCCGGATTTCGATACGCCGCTTAATGTGCGCGAGGCGGCGGCGCGGGCCATGGCCGAGGGCAAGACGCGCTACACCAATGTCGATGGCATCCCCGAGCTGAAGGCGGCCGTGGCGCGCAAGTTCAAGCGCGACAACGGCATCACCGCGGCGCTCGACGAGATCATGGTGTCGTCGGGCGGCAAGCAGATCATCTTCAATGCCATGCTGGCGACGCTCAATCCCGGCGACGAGGTCGTGATCCCAGTGCCGTACTGGGTGAGCTATCCAGAGATCGTGCGGCTGTGCGACGCAACACCGGTATTCGCCGTGGCGGGCGCCGCGACGGGGTTCAAGCTGACGCCCGAGGCACTGGAGGCGGCGATCACGCCGGCCACCAAATGGCTGATCTTCAACAGCCCGTCCAACCCGAGCGGCGCGGCCTATACGGCGGACGAGCTGAGGGCGCTGACCAAGGTGCTGCTCCGGCACGAGCAGGTGCATATCCTCACCGACGACATCTACGAGGTGCTGGTCTATGACGGCGGACGCTTCGCGACCATCGCGGAGGTCGAGCCGGCCTTGCAGCCGCGCACGCTGACCATGAACGGGGTCTCCAAGTCGCACGCCATGACGGGCTGGCGCATCGGCTACTGCACCGGGCCGCGGGAGCTGATCGGGGCGATGACCAAGCTGCAAGGGCAATCGACCACCAACCCCTCGTCGATCGCGCAATGGGCGGCGCTCGAGGCGCTGGACGGGCCGCAGGATTTTCTCGCCGGCTGGCGCGCCAAATTCGAGGAGCGGCGCGATCTCGTGGTGCGTGGGCTCAACGCCAATACCGGGCTCGACTGTCTCACGCCGCAGGGGGCGTTCTACGTCTTTCCGTCGGTCGCCAACCTTCTGGGGCGGAGCAGCCGGGCGGGGGCAAAGCTCGCGACCGACCAGGATTTCGTGATGGCGCTGCTCGAGGAGACCGGCGTGGCGCTGGTGCCGGGCTCGGCTTTCGGCGCGCCGGGCCATATACGGCTCAGCTACGCCGCCTCGAACGCCGAGCTCGAAGCGGCGGTGGCGCGCATCCAGGAATTCTGCGCCGGCATCAGTTGAAATAAAAAGGCCCCGCTCGAGGGGATGAGCGAGGCCTTCGGGCCATGCACCGAAGCGCACGGCCATGCGAGCGCGGCCAGGGAGGAGGAGGGCCGCAATCCCGTGGCGCCCTTATGCGGGCGCGGCGCGCGGTGCACAAACGCGAAACCGGCAAGCCCCCCATGCGCAAATGCATAGGTGAATCCGGCGGCGGGCGGCGGTCCGGCGCATAAAAAAAGGGCTCCATCCGAAGATGGAGCCCTATGAAAGTGGGGCAAACGGACGAGGGAGGAGGGAACGCCGTTTGCCGTGGATCGCGGCCGAGGGAGGAGGTTCAGCCTGATCCGGTGCCGGGAGACAGCGGACCGAGGGAGGAGGTTCAGCCGGCGTCTCAGCGACAATGCGTATATGCTTGCGCCCGCCCGCTTTCGCAAGCGGTACGCAGGTATGTCAGCCATGCATTGGGTGCAGGGGAAGCGCAAGGCCGGGCGTGGGGGCCGCCCTGAAAACAATAAGGCCCTGCTCGAGGGGGGAGCAGGGCCGAAGTTTGTGGGAGGCAAAAAACCTCCCGCAAGGAGGGACGCCGGCAGGCGGGGAGGGAGAAGTGCCCGCGAGCGCCATGGAAAATATAGGACCGGGGCCGCTCGCGCCTCAACCAGCCAACTAACATGTCAGCCATGCGGCAAATGCATGGCAACTTGCGCCAGCCTCACAACCAACCTTTGCGCTTGAAGAACAGATAGGGGAGCAGCGCCGCGAGCACCATCAGGGCCAGCGCGAAGGGGTAGCCGAAAGGCCAGTCGAGCTCGGGCATTGTGGTGAAGTTCATGCCGTAGATCGAAGCGACGAGGGTGGGCGGCAGGAACACCACGGCGGCGACCGAGAAGATCTTGATGATCTGGTTCTGCTCGAGGTTGATGAGGCCGAGCGTGGCGTCGAGCAGGAAGGCGAGCTTGGCGTTGAGGAAGGCGGCGTGCTCGGTGAGGGCCGCCACGTCGCGCTGCAGGGTCTTGAGCTGCTGGCGCAGCTCGCGCACGGAGCGCGCGTCGCTTCCCTCGTTGGTCTGGTGGAACGAGGCGACGCGGGCGATGGAGACGAGGCTTTCCTGCGTCAGCGTCAGGATGTCGCCGCGCGCCCCGATGCGTTCGATGATCTGCTGGAGGTCGCGCGCCTTGCGGGTGACGTTGCGGGTCTTGTTGCGGAATACCTCGCGTGAGATCTGGTCGATCTCGTCGCCGGTGGTTTCGAGCAGTTGCGCCAGCCGGTCGATCAGCGCTTCGAGCAGGCCGAGCATCACGCGCTCGCCCGAGGTGAAGCTATTATTGGTGGGGCGCGTCACCAGCCGCTCGAACAGGCGGAACGGCCGGGGGTCGGCGTAGCGCACGGTGATGAGCTGAGGGCCGCGCAGCATGAAGCTGACCGGGGTCTTGCGCGGCTCGTCGGAGTCGGAATTGACCAGCGCCGTGATGGTCATGAACTCGGTGTCGGCCTCGGTGTAGAGGCGGGCGGAGGGCTCGATGTCGTCCATTTCGGCGCGGGTCGGCATGTCGATGCCGAGCTGCGATTCGACGAACTGGTCCTCGGCCTTGGTGGGCTCGGTGAGATTGTACCAGATGGCCGTGGCCGCTTCGGGCGGCGGCGCCGCGACATCGATATCGGTGGCGACCAGACGGTCGTCCTCGCGGAAATATGCGCGCAGCATGGCTGGGCTCCTTGACTTGCGCCGGGCCGGCGCAGGAGCCCCGGAGGGATCAGGCGGCCGGCAGACGGGGAGATCGACTTCGACTGTCGGGGTTCATCGAAAGGGTCCTGATGGCGCAGCCGGCCGCAGCCGCTGCCCGCCTTCCTTGCGCCACGAGGCGGCGGCGGTCAATCAGAATTGCCACTCGCGCGCCTTGCTCACGAGGAAATCGCGGAAGACGCCGACGCGCTTGGAGTTCTTGAGGGCCGGGGGATAGACGAAATAGGCCTCGTAGGCCGGCAGCTCGATGCCGGTGAGGACGCGTTTCAGCGCGGTTTCGCTCTCGGTCACGTAGTCCGGCAGCATGGCGATGCCGATGCCGGCGCGGCAGGCCTGCATCATGCCGTAGATGGCGTTGACCTTCATCACCGGGCGGCGCGGCGAGGAATCGGCGCGGCCGAGGCGCTCGATATAGTTGATGTCGCCCAGATGCTGCGGCACCGGGTCGCCGAAGGCGATGATGGCGTGGTCGTCCAGCTCCTCGACGGTGCGTGGCTCGCCATGCTCGGCGAGGTAGTCGAGCGACATGTAGAAATGGTTGTGCACGGTGAACAGCTTGCGCTGGATCATTTCCGACTGGTTCGGCCGGTGCAGGCGGATGGCGACATCGGCCTCGCGCATGGCGAGGTCGAGCTCGGCGTCGTTGAGCCTGATGTCGATCTGGATGTCGGGGTAGAGCTGCAGGAATTCGTGGATGCGGCTCGACAGCCAGGTGGAGCCGATACCCACTGTGGTGGTGATGATGAGCTGGCCGGTGGGCACGTCCTGGCTCTCGGACATCAGCTCCTGCACCTGCTGGAGTTCGGCCTGCATGCGGTGGGCGGTGCGGAAAAGCTGCTCGCCCACCTCGGTGAGCACGAGCCCGCGCGCGTGGCGGATGAAGAGCTTCAGGCCAAGGTCTTCCTCCAGCGCGGAAATCTGGCGGGAGACGGCCGACTGGCTCATGTTGAGCTTGTCGGCGGCGTGGGTGAAGCTCCCGGATTCCGCGGCGGTGTGGAAGATCCTGAGCTTGTCCCAATCCAGCATGGCTATTCCGCCGCTTCCGCGAGGCTCTCCGCAGCGAGGAAGCGCTCGGCCTCGAGCGCGGCCATGCAGCCCATGCCGGCCGCGGTGACGGCCTGGCGATAGACGTCGTCGGTCACGTCGCCGGCGGCGAAAACGCCGGGAACGTTGGTCTCGGTGGTGCCGGGCTTCACCTGTAAATAGCCGCCGGGCTTCATATCGAGCTTGCCGGCGAAGATAGCGGTGGCGGGGCTGTGGCCGATGGCGATGAAGATGCCGTCCACCGGCAGGGTTTCGGTTTCGCCGCTGAGCGTGTTGCGCAGCACGGCGCCGGTGACCGAGGGCGGCATGGCATTGCCGCTGATGTCGGCCAGCTCGGTGTTCCAGCGCACCTCGATCTTGGGGTGCTTGAACAGCCGGTCCTGCATGATGCGTTCGGCGCGGAACTCGCTGCGGCGGTGCACGATGGTGACCTTCGAGGCGAAATTGGTGAGGAACAGCGCCTCCTCGACGGCGGTGTTGCCGCCGCCGACCACCAGCACGTGCTTGTCGCGATAGAAGAAGCCGTCGCAGGTGGCGCAGGCACTTACGCCGAAACCCTGAAATTTCGATTCCGCCGGCAGGCCGAGCCAGCGCGCTTGCGCGCCGGTGGCGATGATGACGGAGTCGGCAGTGTAAATCTTGCCGCTGTCGCCGGTGAGGGTGAAGGGACGGCGGTCGAAATCGACCTCGACGATCAGGTCGTTGACGATGGTGGTGCCGACATGCTCGGCCTGCGCCTTCATCTGCTCCACGAGCCAGGGGCCCTGGATGACGTCGGCGAAGCCGGGGTAGTTCTCGACATCGGTGGTGATGGTGAGCTGGCCGCCCGGCTGGGTGCCGGCGATCATCACGGGCTCGAGCATTGCGCGGGCCGCATAGATCGCCGCGGTGTATCCGGCCGGCCCCGACCCGATAATCACAACCTTTGAATGCATGGAACGGTCCCTCGTCAGCGCCCCTATGTAGGGTCTCGCTCCCCCGGCTTTCAAGCGGCCGGGCGTCGCAACCCCCCGCAAAAGCGGCGAATTCACCGAAATGTCAGGGGGCGTGGGAGCGGATGCCGGCGACGGGCGGAAGCGCCGCCGCCACGGCGAAATTGACCGCTCGCGGGCCGGCGGCTAGTAGCGGCACGGCAATGCAGCAAGCGCATAGCGAGCATCGGGGACCGCAGCATGCTCAGACTAGTGGACCAGCCGCGGCCGCTGACCTGGTGGGTCATGCGAGCATTCTCATACCGCTATCGCGTGCAATATGACGCACGGCGCCTGCCGGACTGGCAGCGGATCGTGTTGCGGCGCAGCGTCTACGTGCCGAAGCTCAAGCTGCTCTACGTCATCAACGCCAAAGCGGCGAGCTCGAGCCTGCGCGACATGATGTTCGTGCTGGGCGGCGGCTCGCGGGAGGTGGGACCGGGCGAGGGACTGCGCTTTCCGACGCCGCGCTGGCGCGAGATCGTGACGGCGTGGACGGATCCGACGGTCTATCGCTTCACGGTGGTGCGCCATCCGGTGAGCCGCGCCGTGTCGGCGTTCACCAATCTTTTCGTCAATCACAACAACGGTTTTGAATGGCGACATGCACCTTATCTACGCGGGGTCGGCCTGAAATTCGGTGAGGCCAGCCCGGAAAACTTCGACCGCTTCCTCGACTATGTGGCGGAGGTCCAGCGGGAAAGCCCGATGTTCTGCGATGTCCACCTGCGCTTGCAGACGCACAATATCGGGCTGCGCCACATCGCTTATTCGCGCCTCGGCAAGTACGAATCCCTCGTGGCGGACGTGGCCGAAATCATGCGCGAGGCCAATGTGGCGTCCTATACCCCGACGGCCCTGGGCTGGGACAATAAAGCACGGCGAGACGTGGGCTGGACACCCGACGCCCGGCAGGTCACACGCATCGAATCGCTCTACGCCGAGGACTATGAGCGGCTCGGCTATGCCGGCGGCTAGACGTATTTGAAGTCGAGGATCTCGTAGCTGCGGGTGCCGCCGGGGGCGGGGACTTCGAAGCTGTCGCCCTTGGCCTTGCCGATCATGGCGCGGGCGATGGGCGAGGAGATGGAGATGCGGCCCTTGCCGGCGTCGGCCTCGGCATCGCCAACGATGGTGTAGCGGCGCTCTTCCTCGGTATCCTCGTCGAGGATGCGCACGGTGGCGCCGAATTTCACCGTGTCGCCGCTGATCTTGCTGACATCGATGATCTCGGCAAGGGCGAGCAGGCCCTCCAGTTCCTGGATGCGGCCTTCGTTGAGGCTCTGCTGCTCCTTGGCGGCATGATATTCGGCATTTTCACTCAGATCGCCATGGGCGCGCGCCTCGGCGATGGCGGCGATGATGCGCGGGCGCTCCTCGGCGGTGCGATGGCGGTATTCCTCGCTGAGCGCGGCATGTCCGGCCGGTGTCATGGGGACCTTGTCCATCGTCTTCTCCAGGCAGTCCTCAGAAAATCAAAGGCCCGCATCGCGCCATGCCTGGCGTTCCGCGGACCGGCAATTGCAGGAATGGGGCCAAACTGCCCGGCCCCGGCGCCGCGGTCAAGCAGCAGGCGCGGCGGGGCTGGCCCCGCCGCAGCCGGTTCAGGCCTTGACGGCCGCCCAGGCCGCGTCGGCCAGCATTTCGACGGCGCGCTTGGCGGCGACGCGGGCGCGGCCGGTGGTGGCGAGGCGCAGGTAGTTGTAGGCCGGCCCGAGGATCAGCGAATGGGCCACCGGCCAGGGCAGGTCCTTAACCTTGCGGGCCTTGACGAATTTGCCATAGGCGGACTGCAGCGACCCCTGCGCGCCGCCCAGCGTGTCGGCGACCTCGGCGAATTCGGGGGCGGTGACCGCGAGGGTGCGCACCTCGTCGGTGAAGCGGAACAGCTCGGGATTCTTGAGGCCCCAGGCGACGAGGCCGCCGGCCGAGGCCTTGACCACCGCCTCGGGCGTATCGCTCGCCGCCTGCGACTCGCCGGACCAGCCGGCCACCGCGTCCTCGAGCAGCGCCGTGGCGAGGGCGCCCTTGCCGTCGAAGAAGTGGTAGATCGAGCCGGTGGTGGCTCCGGAAGCCTCGCGGATATCGTTGATGGTGGTCGCCGTGTAGCCCTTTTCCAGGAAGCAGGCGAGGGCCGCGTCGAGGATTGATTCGCGGCGCTCGTCGCCGGTCAAGCGCTTGCGGGGCTTCACTTTTTTGGCTGCAGCACGAGCCATGACATTCCCTTTCCTAAAAGAATTCTCTGGAATTGGCTTCCAGCATGGACTAGAGCAAAATTCTAGTCGAGCGTTTTGTGGAGTTTTGGACAGCCGAAGCCATGCCTGCGGAAGATGACGGAGTGAAGGCAGATCGTGTCCGCCGGGCCGGCGGGCGCGGCAGTGGGGTTAACACTCTGATTCAACTCTGCGGCGCTAGCGCCTTGAAATGCCGGCGCAATCGCCGTGGGGTAGAGCGCAGATATAACACGCTATGGAATGGCATGACATCGGTGCAGTTTGCGACAAGATGTCCCGGCGAAAAAGGCGCGGCCCCCGCGGGAGCCGCGCCCTTGACGAAATTCTGGTTCGCGTGCCGGCGTCAGCCGGCCATGGACAGGTTGTCGGCGGCGGACTTGCCGGTCCGCTTGTCCTTGACGATCTCGTAATTGACCTTCTGGCCCTCATCGAGGCCGTTGAGGCCCGAGCGCTGGACGGCCGAGATGTGCACGAACACATCCGCCCCGCCCTCGTCGGGTTGGATGAAGCCGTAGCCCTTCTGCCCATTGAACCATTTTACAGTGCCGGTAGCCATATAAGTCCCTCTCGCAGTCTCTGCCGTGGCGGTGCCGCTCGGGCGAACGCGCCAATCGAAATCTCGGTAGTGACGTCAGCAGGCGCGTCAGGCGTCGCCAGGCACGGACAGTCGGCCGCAATATTCGACGGGAGCGTTCTAGCGTGAAAAGTTAACCGACACAATATGTCGCAACACAAAGCGCCGCGCGGCAAATGGACCGGCGGGGCAGGGTGGTTGATGCAAAACGGCGCGTTCGGGCCAAAGGCCCAGTCCCGGCGCGGCGAACACGCATCCGACGCAACGCGGAGGAAAGAGAATTGACCTCTACGGCAATCGTGCGGCAGCGTCCAGTCAAGTTCCTGTGCCGTCAACCGCCGATTCCAGCAATTTTTCGATGACCCAGCCTCGCGATGACTTCCGTTCGGACACCGTGACGCGCCCGAGCGCCGCCATGCGGCAGGCGATGGCCGCCGCCGAGGTGGGCGACGACGTGTTCGGCGAGGACCCGACGGTGGCGCGGCTCGAGGCCGAGCTGGCCGAGCAGCTGGGCAAGCCGGCAGGGGTGTTCATGAGCTCGGGCACGCAGGCCAATCTCGCGGCGCTCCTGGCCCATTGCGGGCGCGGCGACGCCTATGTCGCGGGGCTGCTGGCGCATTGCTACGAGCACGAGCAGGGCGGGGCGGCGTGGCTCGGCAGCATCCATCCGCAGCCGGTGGCGCACCAGCCCGATGGGACGCTGGCGCTGGCCGACATCGCGGCGGCGATCACCGACGGCGACGATCCGCATGTGCCGCAGACGCGGCTGCTGGCGCTCGAAAACACCTTTCATGGCCGGGTGATGCCGCTGACCTGGCTGGGCGAGGCGACGGCACTGGCGCGCCGGCATGGGCTCGCAACGCATCTCGACGGGGCGCGGGTGTTCAACGCGGCAGTGGCGGGAAATGTCGATGTCGCCGAGATCGCGCGGCCGTTCGACACGATCTCGGTGTGCCTCAGCAAGAGCCTCGGGGCGCCCGTCGGCACGGTGCTGGTGGGCGAGCGGGAGCCGATCGCGAAGGCCCGGCGCTACCGCAAGGCGCTGGGCGGCGGCATGCGGCAGGCGGGCATTCTCGCGGCGGCGGGGCTTTACGCGCTGGCGCACAATGTCGAGCGGCTGGCGGTGGATCATGCCAATGCGCGGCGGCTGGCGGAGGGGCTGGCCCGCATCCCGGCGCTGGCGGTCGAGACGCCGCAGACCAATATCGTGTGGGTGGCGGTGCCGCAGGATGTGGCCGAGCCGTTCGGCGCGTTCCTAGCGGGCGAGGGGATCGGCGTGCTGGGCGGCTATGGCGCGAAGCGGCAGCGCTGGGTGACGCATCTCGACGTGGACGAGGCGGCCGTGGACCGCGCCGTAGCGGCGGCCGAGCGGTTTTTCAGCCGGGCAGGCTGAGCTCGGCCCAGATGGGCAGGTGATCGGAGGCGGCGCGGGCCAGCTCGGAGCGGTGGACGCCGGTATCGGCGATGGCAATGTCCTCGGTGACGATGATCCGGTCGAGCGAGAACACCGGCATGGAGGCGTGGAAGCTCGGGCCGCACACGGCGATGGTGTGGCGGTGCTCGAAGGCGCGCAGCACGCCGGATTTGAGGTCGGGCTCGTTGAGGTCGCCCATCAGCACGGTGGGCAGGTTGGCTTCGAGCGTGCGCAGCTCGGAGACGATGGTCTGGGTCTGCAATTGCCGCCATTTGCGGGTGAGGCCGAGATGCATGCCGACGACGCGCAGCAGCGTGCCGTCGCAGTCGAGGTCGGCCACGGCGGCGCCGCGCGGCTCGAGATGCGGCAGCAGCATGGGGCGGGCGGCGACCACGCGCATAGCCTTGCGGGCGAGGATGACGTTGCCGAAATAGCCCAGGCTCTGCGGGCGCTCGGAAAAGCGGATGGCGTGATAGCCGGTCTCGGCTTCGATCGCGGCCGGATCGAGCGCAGCGATGCGCGAGCCGAAGCGGCGGTCCACCTCCTGCAGGGCGATGATGTCGGCGTCGATCTCGCGCAGCACGGCCAGCACCCGGCCGGGGCGGCGGCGCCAGTCGAGGCCGACGGCCTTGCGGATGTTGTAAGACGCGACCTTGAGCTGCATGGCGCCGGAACGGAAGGCAAAGGCGGCTGGTTGCGGCCGCGGCGGGGGATGATATATATCAGTGCTATATAGCACGGAGGCGCCGATGGACAAGGCAAAGGTCTTCTGGTCCGGCCGCTCGCAGGCGGTGCGGCTGCCCAAGAAGTACAGGTTCGACACCGACGAGGTCACCATCCGCAAGGAGGGCGACGTGGTGCTGCTCGAGCCGAGAGTGAAGGCGGACGATCCGTGGGCGTGGCTGGACAAGATGCCCGGCACGCTGGATCAGGATTTCCTCGATGCGCTCAACGAGCCCGATCCGCCGATTACGGAACGCCCTGAGCTCGATAAGCTCTTCAAGTGAAGTATCTGCTCGACACCAACGTGGTGAGCGCCCTGATGGCGCGAAACCATCGCGTGGGAGAGCGGTTTCGTGGCGCCGGCCTGCGACAGTGCGGCGTGTCGTCGATCAGCGTGCAGGAATTGTATTTCGGTGCATATCGCTCGGACCGCACCGCGTTTTATGTCGCGACCTACAATGACGTCGACATCGACGTCCTCGATTTCGATGCCGGGGACGGGCAGGCGGCAGGGCAGTTGCGGGCGCGCCTGACGAGTTCCGGCCGGTTGATCGGCGCCTATGACATCCTCATCGCCGGGCAGGCGCTGGCGCGGGATCTGGTGCTGGTGACGCACAATGTGCGCGAGTTCGGCCGCGTCGCCGGGCTGAAGGTCGAGGACTGGGAAGGCGGGCGCTGACCCTGAGGCCAGCGCCCGGCGGTTACGCAAGGGCGCGGCGGATGGCCAGCTCGACGGGCGAGTAGGCAGCGTCGGGCCGGTCGAGCTGCAGCGGCGTTTTCGGCAGCAGCGGCGGCTGTGCGATGATGCGCGGGCGCGTACCGCGATGCGGCTGGGCAGTGTGCACCAGCAGCGGGTGGCACAGATAGACGGCGCCGGGTGCACCGGTTGCCAGCACTTCCGGGCGATGGGCGCTCTCGGCGAAGTCGTCGGCCGCCATCTCGCGCAGCGTGAGGCCCGCCGCGCCGGCCGGGGCGAGGCGGCGGGCCATGTCGATGTGCGAGCCGAGCCGGATGCGCGTCGGCGCGTCGGCCGCGCCGATCTCGGTGAAGAGGAACAGCATCAGCAGGGCCCGGCCTTTCGAGGCGACATTGGCGCGCCAGTCCATGAAGTCGGGCGCCTCGTAGCCGAAGCTCACATCGATGTGCCAGCCGGCATCGCCCGGATCGTCGGGCGAGGGGAAGCGGATCGGAAAGGTGCCGAGCGCCGCCGGCGCCTGCCAGCGTCCGGGGCCGACAAGGGCATCGTAAGCGACCTGCAATAGCGGCGTGTTGGCCGCCTCCCGGAAGGGCGGCTGGCCATACATGCCGAGCCGGATGACGGGTTTCGTCCAGCTCGCCGGGTCGGCCGGATCGACGCCGGCGTCGCGCCACAGGATGGCGCGGCACTCGGCGGCAATGGTTTCAGGGAAGGCGCCGTCGAGGCGCAGCACGCCGTCGGCGATGAAGGTCTCGAGCTGAGCGGGGCTCAGGGAAAAGTCGGGATTGGGCATTGATGATCTCGCGTGAGAACAGTCCCGCGTGCGAGGCGGGACGGACAGGTTCGGCAGGGCCGAAGGCCCGGCTCAGGCGAGCGGGAAAAGCGCTGCGGTAAAGCGGATCATCATCATGGTGGCGCCCCCTATAGCGCAGCACGGCGCGATGGCGACAGGCATGGCGAGAAAAATCTTGCATTTGGCGTTGGATGGCGTAGGTGCTCGCCTCCCTCGCTGCGAGCGCTCCCATGCCCGTGCTGCACCTGTCCTCCGGGGATCTGATCGCAGATCGCCGCGCGTCCTATGCCGCCATGCTGGCCCAGGAGGGCGATCACGCCGCCGCCGCAGACCTGATGGAGCAAGCGCTCGACCTCGCGCCCGACTGGCCGGTGGGCTGGTGCCTGCTCGGCGACTATCGGGCGGAGGCGGGCGACCGGCCGGGTGCCGTCGCCGCCTATCGCGAGTTGGTGCGGCTCGACCAGGCGGGCATTTTCGGGGGCGTGCTGAAACTTGCGGCGCTCGGCGCGGCGCCGCCGCCGCAGGGCACCGATGTCGCCTATGTGGAATCGCTGTTCGACGACTATGCCGAACGCTTCGAGGCCGAGCTGGTGCTGGGGCTCGACTACGAGGCGCCGGCGCGGCTGGCGGCGCTGATCGCTGCCGTGCTCGGCGAGCGGGTGCCGTATGCGCTCGATTTGGGCTGCGGCACCGGGCTGATGGGCGAGAGGCTGCGAGGGCACGCCCTGCATATGGAGGGGGTCGATCTCTCCGCCTCGATGGTCGAGATGGCGGCGCGCAAGGGAATCTACGATCGTCTGCATAAGGCCGAGCTGACGGCTTTCCTCAGCGATCAGGCCGGAACGCCCGATCTCGTGGCGGCGGCCGACGTGCTCAATTATTGCGGCGCGCTGCCGCCGGTTCTGACCGCGGTCGCGGCGCGGCTGGCGCCGGGCGGCCTTTTCGCCTTCACGCTGGAGCGCCATGACGGCGTCGAGCCCATGCGCCTGCGGCCGAGCCTGCGCTACGCCCACAGTGAGGCGGCGACCCGCGCGGCCGCGGTGGCGGCGGGGTTCGAAATCGTGGCGCTCGAGACGGCCGCGCTGCGTCAGGATCGGGGCAGGCCGGTCGCGGGGCTGCTGGTGCTGCTGCGCAAGCTGCCGCTGGTGCCGCGGCTCGTGCTGGCCGCGTCGCAGAGCCACGCCGGCGATGCGGCGGTCCCCGTCTGGGACGAGGACGAGCCGACCGCCGCCTAGCGTCAAGCCGCCCGGAAATAGTCCTGCAACGGGCGCACCGTGAGGTTGCCGTCGCGATAGCCGATGATGCCCTCGACGGCGGCGACCGCGCCGGGGATGGTCGTGTAATAGGGGATCTTGCCCATCAGCGCGGTGCGGCGGATGTCGCGGCTGTCGCTGATCGACTTGGCGCCGTCGGTGGTGTTGATGACGAGCTGCACGCCGCCGTTCTTCATGGCATCGACGATGTGCGGGCGGCCCTCGGCGACCTTGTTCACCTTGGTGGCGCTGACGCCGTTGTCGGTGAGGTAGCGATAGGTGCCGGCGGTGGCGAGAATGCTGAAGCCGGCGTTTTCGAGGTGCCGCATCGGCTCGACGATCAGCGGCTTGTCGTCGTCGCGCACCGACACGAACACCGTCCCCTCGCGCGGCACCTTCGAGCCCGAGCCCATCTGCGACTTTGCGAAGGCGAGGGCGTAGTCGGTGTCGAGGCCGATGACCTCGCCGGTCGATTTCATCTCGGGGCCGAGCACGGTATCGACGCCGGGGAAGCGGTTGAACGGGAAGACGGCTTCCTTGATGGCGATGTGGTCGAGCGTCTCCTCGACGAGGCCGAAGCTTTGGAGGCTCTCGCCGGCCATGATGCGCGAGGCGATCTTGGCGATGGGCTTGCCGATGACCTTGGCGACGAACGGCACCGTGCGCGAGGCGCGCGGGTTCACCTCGAGGATGTAGAGGGTGCCGTCCTTGAGCGCATACTGCACGTTCATCAGCCCGCCGACCCGGAGGGCGAGGGCAAGCTCGGTGGTCTGGCGCTTGAGCTCGGCGATCACCTCGGGGCCGAGGTTCTGCGGCGGCAGCGAGCAGGCGCTGTCGCCCGAATGGATGCCGGCCTCCTCGATGTGCTCCATGATGCCGCACACGAACACCGTTTCGCCGTCGCTCAGGCAATCGACGTCGATCTCGGTGGCGCGGCTCAGATAGGCGTCGAACAGCAGCGGGTTGTCGGAAAGCACCGAGTTGATCTGGCCGGTCTTGTCGTTGGGGTAGCGGATGAGGATGTCGGGTGGCACCAGCGAGGTCAGCGTGCCCTGCACGTAGTTCTCGAACTCGCCCGGCGAGTGGACGATCTGCATGGCGCGCCCGCCCAGCACGTAGGAGGGGCGGATGACCAGCGGGTAGCCCAGCCGCTCGGCGACGATGCGGGCCTGCTCCAGCGAATAGGCGATGCCGTTCTTGGGCTGGGTCAGCTCCAGCCGGTTGATGAGCTTCGAAAACAGGTCGCGGTCCTCGGCGAGGTCGATGCTCTCGGGCTGCGTGCCGAGGATGCGCACGCCGGCCTTCTCCACCGCCTCGGCGAGGTTGAGCGGGGTCTGGCCGCCGAACTGCACGATGACGCCGTGCAGCGTGCCGTTGGTCTTCTCGCGCTCGAGTATCTCGATCACGTCCTCCTCGGTGAGCGGCTCGAAATAGAGCCGGTCGGAGGTGTCGTAGTCGGTCGAGACGGTCTCGGGGTTGCAGTTGACCATGATGGTTTCGTAGCCGGCCTCGGCCAGCGCGAAGGCGGCGTGGCAGCAGCAATAGTCGAACTCGATGCCTTGGCCGATGCGGTTGGGGCCGCCGCCCAGGATCACCACTTTCTTGTGGTCGGAGGGGCGGGCCTCGTCGGCCACGGCGCCGGCGAACGGCATCTCGTAGGTCGAATACATGTAGGCGGTGGGCGAGGCGAACTCGGCGGCGCTGGTGTCGATGCGCTTGTAGGCCGGGCGCACGTCGAGGCTGTGGCGCAGGGCACGCACGTCGCGCGGCTGCTTGCCGGCCAGCTCGGCGAGACGCTTGTCGGAAAAGCCCATCGCCTTGAGGCCGCGCAGCGAGGCGGCGTCCTGCGGCAGGCCGAACTCGCGCACCTTCTGCTCGGTATCGACCAGCGCCTTGATCTGCTCGAGATACCACATGTCGATGCGGCAGGCGTCGTAGATGTCGTCGAGGCTCATGCCGAGCCGCATGGCCTCGGCCACGTAGAGCAGGCGGTTGGGAGTGGCGACGGAGACGGCGGCGCGGATGGCGTGGCGGGCCTCGTCGGCGGTGCCGCCGGCGAGCCCTGGAATGCCGATCTCGTTGAAGCCGGTGAGGCCGGTCTCGAGCGAGCGCAGCGCCTTCTGCAGGCTCTCCTGGAAGGTGCGGCCGATGGCCATCGCCTCGCCCACCGATTTCATCGACGTGGTGAGGCGGTTGTCGGCGCCGGGGAACTTCTCGAAGGCGAAGCGCGGGATCTTGGTGACGACGTAGTCGATGGCGGGCTCGAAGCTCGCCGGTGTGGCACCGCCGGTGATGTCGTTGTCGAGCTCGTCGAGCGTGTAGCCGACGGCCAGCCGCGCCGCGACCTTGGCGATGGGGAAGCCGGTGGCCTTGGAGGCCAGCGCCGAGGAGCGCGACACGCGCGGGTTCATCTCGATGACGATCATGCGGCCATCGGCGGGGTTGATGGCGAACTGCACGTTGGAGCCGCCAGTCTCGACGCCGATCTCGCGCAGCACCGCAATCGAGGCGGCGCGCATGATCTGGTATTCCTTGTCGGTGAGGGTCAGCGCCGGCGCCACGGTGATGCTGTCGCCGGTATGCACGCCCATCGGATCGACGTTCTCGATGGAGCACACGATGATGCAGTTGTCCTTCCTGTCGCGGACCACCTCCATCTCGTACTCCTTCCAGCCGAGCACGCTCTCCTCGACCAGCACCTCGTTGGTCGGCGAGGCGTCGATGCCGCTCTCGACGATGGTGAGGTATTCCTCCTTGTTGTAGGCGATGCCGCCGCCGGTGCCGCCCAGCGTGAAGCTCGGACGGATGATGGCCGGCAGGCCGATCACCTCCAGTGCCTGCAGCGCCTCGATCATGTTGTGGGCGAGCATGGAGCGGGGCGTTTCGAGCCCGATCTTCTTCATGGCGTCGCGGAACAGCTCGCGGTCCTCGGCCTTGTCGATGGCCTCGGCGTCGGCGCCGATCAGCTCCACGCCGAATTTGTCGAGCACGCCCAGCTTGCGCAGCGACAGGGCGCAGTTGAGCGCCGTCTGGCCGCCCATGGTGGGCAGCAGCGCGTCGGGGCGTTCCTTCTCGATGATCTTGGCCACCACTTCGGGGGTGATGGGCTCCATGTAGGTCGCGTCCGCCAGGTCGGGATCGGTCATGATCGTCGCCGGGTTGGAGTTGACGAGGACGATGCGGTAGCCCTCCTCCTTCAGCGCCTTGCAGGCCTGGGTGCCGGAGTAGTCGAACTCGCAGGCCTGCCCGATGATGATGGGGCCCGCACCGATGATGAGGATCGACTTGATATCGGTGCGTTTGGGCATGGCTCACTCGGCTTTGGGCACGCCAAAGGCTCCCCGGAGGGCGGGGAACTGGCGGCGGGATTCTTCAGGTTAAGGCCGCTCCTTAGCGGAGAGACGGCCGGAAGGGAAGGCGCGGCCGACCGATTTCCGGTGGCCGGTGCCGGAACCCTAGCGACTGAAGGTGATGCGCGAGGTGGTCTTGGCGCCGTCGCGATCGACGAGGGCGAAATCGACGACGAGGCTGGTCGGCGAGATGGTCATGGTCGAATAGGCGGTGCCGCTGAGATTGCGCTCCTTGGTGGTGAACACCAGCCGGTCGCCGCGGCGCACGCCGGCCACCACGCCGGCGGCGGTGCGGGCCTCGTAGCGCTTGAGCTTGTCGTTGTAGGTGATCGAGCCCGAAAAGGCCTGCTGGGCCATGTCGGGGATGGCGCAGCGGCCCTGGAACTTGGCGTTCCGGGTGGTGGACGAGATGACCATCTTGCAGGCGATGGGGCCGGATTCGGCGCCGGAGAGGCGGCCCTTGCCCGACCAGGTATTGCCGAGCTTCTGGAGGAAGGCGCTTTCCGTGGGGCCGGCATAGGCCGGCACGAGCATGAGCGACAGCATCGCTGCGGTGAGGGCAGTAACGGCGGCGGTGCGAAACATGGTGATGTGATCCTTCGGCCGGGCCCCCTGCCTCTTGGACCTATGCGCCGATTGTGGCAAGCGAAGGGAGACGGCAGGGTTAAAGCACGGGCCGGCGGGAGGCGACGATGGACAGCTCCGGTTTCGGACTTACCCCGCAGGTCGGCGTGGGGCTGCTGTCGGCGAGCATTGCCGCCACCGCGGCACTCCTGGTGTGGCTGCAATGGCGCGAGCGGCGGCTGAGGCAGGACGACGTGCTGCGCTGGGCCAACGAGGTGATCCGCGCCCAGCAGACGCTCTATCTGCTGCTGTTCCTGGGCGAGAAGGGGTTTGGCGCGGGCGAGGCGCCGGGCGTTCTGGCGCGGCTGGCGGTGGACCTGTCGGTGCTGGTCGAGCAGGGCCGGCTGTTCTTCCGCAACACGCCGCACCCCACCTATGGGGCCGAGCGGCCGCCGGCCTATCGCGGCTACCGGCCGCTGCTGCTCGATTCCATCGTGGTGTCGCACCAGATCGCCTGCCGCTGGGCGGGCGCGGACGAGGCCGAGCGCGACAAGATGGTGCTCGTCGCCGAGGATTGCGTGCGCAATTTCGTGTCGATGGCGCAGCGCGAGGTCGGGCGCAGCCGCACCGCGCACCAGGAAACCGCCGTCAAGGGCGAGGGCGAAACGCTCGAAGTGCTGCTCGGCCGCGTGGCGCCCGAGCGACTGGAGGGGCTGCGGCGCCGCGCGCGGCTGTCGCTGTAGGGGGCGGCGCGCGGTCCGTCAGCCTTCGGGCTCGGTGGTGAAGAGCAGGGGGTAGCCCTCCTCGCGGGCCATGTCGGTGGCGCGGGCGGCCTTGGCCTCGGCGATCTCGCGGGTGAAGACGGCGACGACGCAGGTGCCCTTGGTATGGGCGGTGATCATGACGCGGCGGGCCTGGTCCTCGGTGAGGCGGAATTCCGCCTTGAGTACGCGCACGACGAAATCGCGCGGGGTGAAGTCGTCATTGACGAGCAGCACCCGGTAGAGCGGCGGGCGGGCGGTTTTCGTGCGGGTGCGCGTCCTGAGCGCCGTGTCGGCCATCGGGCACCTCCGATGCCGCAGTTTAGCTCACAGGCCGGTGAGGTCCACCGGCGCGGCGGCGGCGCGCAGCACCGCCATGCCCGGCGGCATCGGGTAGGGCACCGGCCGGCCGGGCGCGGCGACGCTCGGCTCGGGCGGCGGAGGCTCGGGCTCGGCCGGCTCGGGTGCGGGTTCCTGTGCTGGCTCGGGGACAGCGAGGGTGTTCGGTGCGGCGAGGCGTGGGGGCGCCAGCGGATCGCCGGAGATGATCACGTCGCCGAAATCGGCGTCGTCGGCCGCTTCGGTGTCGTCGGCTTCGCCGTCGGGCGCGGCGGCGAGCAGAGGCGCCTGCGGCGGGGCGGCGAGGATGGGCGCCAGCGCCGGCGGCTCGGACGCGGCGCTGGGCGCCGGCGGCGCCACGGAGCTCAGGACGGGAGCGGAGTCGGCCACCGCCACGGCGGGCGGCTCGGTGCCGACATCGCGCAGCGTCCAGACGAGCAACAGCACCGCGACGGCGAGGCCGGCGTAGAGGCCGAAGCTCAGGACGCTCGACAGGCCAAGCGCGAAGCGTGCGAACCACGACGGCTCGTCGTCGTCATCCTCGTCGTCCTCGACTTCGACGGGGCGGAAGGCGGCGCGGGCGCTGGGCGGCGGCGGCCGGCGGCGGCGCGGGTTCCACTCCTCGTCGAGCGCCGGCGTGAAGCGGGCCGGCGGCAGCTCGTCGGGCTCGGGGGCGGCGGCGAAGGCGGGCATCGCGATCTCGGGTGGCTCGTCGTCGGCATCGACGATAAGTGGCGCGTGGCGCGCGGGGCGCGGCGGCGGCACGATCTCGAGGTCTGGCTCGTCCTCGGGCGCTTCGCGGCCGCGGAACCAGGCGATGAGGGCGGGGATGGCGGCGAGCAGCAGGAGCGCCGGCGGCGTCACCAGCACGAGGTCGGTCGAATGGCGCAGCAGCAGCGCGGCGGCGACCCAGGCGATGGCCGCGAGCCCGAGCACGACGGCACTCGCCAGCGGCGCGGCCAGCGCCAGGGCGGCGCCGAAGACGCCGAGATTGGCGATGACGAAGAGGCCGAAACGGATCGCCTGCTCCTGCCGGCTGTCGGGCGCCGCCAGCTCGGGCGGCACGTCGAGCCCGCCCAGGGCCAGGATCAGCGAGGCGACCAGGCCGGCAAACACCCCGAAGGCTAAGGCTGCAACACGCACTCGTTCCGGCTCCGGCGGCGCTCCGATTTGTCTCGGCAGTCAAGGGATTAGCGGCGAATTCCGGCGCAAAATAGCAGCCAAGCCGAGGAAAACAAGGAAAAGCCCGGACATGATGAAGGCATGCATGAAGGGCGTTGAACCTTGTGGGGGCGGATATAGTTGTCCTGTCGATTCCCCCGACAGCACAGACGGAAAGGAGCCGCCCCGTGGCCAGCGTTCCCACGATCCAACTCAATGACGGCAACACGATTCCCCAGCTCGGGCTGGGCGTGTGGCAGGTCGAGCCCGAGGAGACGGCGCGTGTCGTCGGCGATGCGATCGGCATCGGCTACCGACTGATCGATACCGCCGAGGGCTACGACAACGAGGCGGGGGTGGGTGCGGCGATCGCCGCGGCCGAGGTGCCACGCGAGGCATTGTTCATCACCTCGAAGCTGCGCAATGGCGCGCATGCGCGCGATCTGGCGCTCAGGAGCTTCGACGCCACCATGACGGCGCTCGGCATCGACCAACTCGACATGTTCCTCATCCACTGGCCGGTGCCGAGCCAGGACAAATATGTCGAGGCGTGGAAGACGCTGGTCGAGCTGCGCGACGCCGGGCGAATCCGCTCCATCGGCGTGTCCAATTTCAACGAGGACCATCTCGAGCGCATCATCGGCGAGACGGGCGTGGTGCCGGCGGTCAACCAGATCGAGCTGCACCCCTATTTCCAGCAGCGCGACAACCGGGCCTACCATGCCGGCCGCGACATCAGGATCGAAAGCTACAGCCCGCTCGGCTCGGGCCGCGTGCTGGAGGACGCGACGATCGGCGCCATCGGGGCGAAGCACGACAGGTCGATCGCCCAGACGATCCTGCGCTGGCATCTGCAGCAGGGCCTGATCGTCATCCCCAAGACCACCCATGCCGACCGGCTGCGCGAGAATTTCGAGGTGTTCGACTTCGCGCTGGGCGAGGGCGAGATGGAAGCCGTCGACCGTCTCGACAAGGGCCCCGCCGGCCGCCGCGGCAGCGACCCCGCCAAGGCTGCGACGCTGTTCTAGCGGCGCCGGAACAGCAGGTCGCTGGCGGCGAGGACGGCGCCGCCGGTGATCAGCAGGCAGGCGATCAGCAGGGCGTGGCTGTAGGCGGCGTAGCCGGTGGCGACGAGCAGGATGGTCGAGAGCAGCGGGGCGGAGTAGGAGGCCGCGCCCAGCACCTGGATGTCGCCATGCTTGACGCCGATGTCCCAGACGTAGAAGGCGAGGCCGACCGGGCCGAGGCCGAGGCCCACGATCGCTGCCCACTGGCCGGCGTCGGCGGGCCAGACGGTGGGCTCGATGGCGAGGTGCACGATGGTGGCGAGCACGGCGGTGGCGAGGCAGAAGCCGGTGATGGCATCGCTCGGCACATGCGCGAAGCGGCGCGAGAGGACGGAGTAGCTCGACCAGACGAGGGCGGCGACGAGCGCCGCGGCATAGCCGGGCAGGTACGCCGTCTCGAAGGCGAAGCCCTGGCCGCGCGTGACGACGAGCACGGCGCCGGCGAGGGCGAGGGCGCAGCCGGCGATATGCTGCCATTTGAGGCGCTCGCCCGGCAGCAGCGCCGAGAAGACGACGATGAGCAGCGGCCAGAGGTAGTTGAGCAGCGTCGCGTCGACCACGGGCGCGTTGCGCAGGGCGATGAAATAGGCGGCGTGATAGCCGAACAGGCCGCCGATGCCGAGCAGCCAGACCGGCCAGGGCTGGCGCAGCGCCTTGGCCGCCGCCGGGCGGAAGGCCCAGAGCGCCACGCCCGCGAGTCCACCGATGCCGAAGCTTATGGCGAGCAGCTGGAAGGGCGGCATGGCGCCGCTCGCGGCGGTGAAGACGGCGAGCAGGCTCCACAGGAGCACGGCGACGAAGCCGATGGCGGTGGCGGTGGGGCGGGAGAGCGACATGGCATGCTCCTAGCCCAGTTCGCGCGCCAAGGGAATTTGCCGCACGCGCCGGAGGTGTCTAGATAGGCGCCATGTCCAGCGACTTTTCAGCGCGGCGCGCCGATGCGGCGTTCAACGTCCTGCAGGTCGAGATGCTGCAGGAGCAGGCGCTGGCGCTCGGCCATCACGCGCGGCTGGTGGAGCAGGCGATGGCGGCGCTGCGCAGCTGCGACGGCGCTCCGGCCATCCGGCATGAGCTGGTACGGGCGGCGGCGCGCGCCGTGTGGGCCTATTTCGTGCAGCGTGAGGCGTGCGGGCTCAACGACCACCGGCAGGTGATCCGCGACTACGCCATCCCCGGCGAGGTGCTGGCCCGGCTCGGCGCGATGGAGTGAGGCCCGCTAGGCTGGCCGGCCCCTGGGGCTCAGCGTCCAGGCGACGAAGAGGGTCAGCATGGCGAGAACGGCCGGCAGGAGGGCGATGAGGTACTGGTTGCCGGCGACCAGCACGGCGGTGCCGGCCCAGAAGATCGAGCTCAGCGCCTCGGCGATGGTGGAGACGCGCGAGGCGACCTGGCGGCGGCGGAACATGGCGCGGCGCATGGGCTGGCGGAACCAGAGCTGGATGGCCGTGGCGCTGCTCGAGGAGACGAGCGCGAAGGCGGCGGTGGTGGCGGCAAGCTCCAGCGAGGCCAGCAGCATCAGGCCGATGATGGGCGTGAAGACGAGGACGATAACGGTACCCACCGCCTCGATCTTGGCGGCGAGCACGGTGGCCGGCGAGACGGGGGCGGTGACGACGAGGTCGTGGGCGTCCTCGCCCGAGATAGCGAGCCAGCTCAGGCCCCCCGAAAGCTGGCCGGCGGCCATGACGAGCACCGGGATCACCACCACATAGGTGCCGGCGGATTGGCCGTAGCTGATCCAGAGGTAAAGCGCGGGCGGTACGAGGTAGAGAATCTGCATCAGCGTCTGGCTCAACAGCCAGGGATCGCGGGCCAGAAGCTTCCATTCCTTGACGCGCAATTGCTGCTTTTGCGAGCGCGGCCGGAATGGGGCACCGCCATGAACTTGTGTCTGGTGACGGGCCGATACCGCCGTGGCGGCGATGGCGTGGCGGCCGAAGGTCACCGAAGCGACGGCGATGGCCGCGCCGAGGACGGCGAGGCCGCCGACGATGAGGCCGGCGAGCGCCCGCCAGTCGCCGAGCACGGCATGGGCCGGCGCCCACATGAAACTGTCGGCGGCGGGCATGGCGGCGATGAAGTCGGGATCGGCGAACAGAGCGAAGCGCGACATGTTGCCGAAATGCAGGATGGCGACGGCCTGGATGCCGATGACGAAGCCGGCGCCGACGATGGCGGCGATGATCTGGGCGATGAGGCGGGTGCGGTGCGGCCCGGCGAAATGGAACAGGGCAAGGGTGGTGAGCACGGCGATGGCGGTGCCGACGGCCGACAGCGCGGCGAGCACCGGATAGGCGAGCAGCCAGCGCGGGCCGTCGCGCAGCACCAGCACATCGACGACGGGGCTGGCGAGCAGGCAGGCGAGCAGCAGCGTGGTGATTGCGGTGATGCCGGTGCGCACGGCGAAGAGCTGGCGCGAGGAGGCGGGAGAGCTGAGGATGAGGTCGAGGTCGGAGCGCGTGTAGTAGGCGCGGGTGACGGATTCGAGCGCCTGGCTCAGCATCACCGTCCACAGCAGCAGGCCGATGCCGGTGACGAGCACCAGCGTCGGCTTGTCGGCCACGACGCCGCCGGCGACCCACGGGCCGACGATGGCGTCGGCCATGAGGTGCAGCAGCAGCGCGGCGAAGGCGAGCACGCCGACGAGCACGATGCGGCGCGTGCGCCGGCCGCCGGTCATCATGGCGACGGCATCGCGCCACATCAGCCGTGCCTCGTGGGCGGCGAACCACGGTATGGTGGCGGCGGCGAAGCTCATGCGACGGCGGCCACGGCGGGGTCGGCCGCCATCTCCTTTTCGGTGACGAGATCGAGGAAGATCTCCTCGAGCGTCGTCTCGCGGCCGATACGGGCGCGCAACTCGGCGAGCGTCCCCTCGGCGACGAGCCGGCCGTGATTGATGACGCCGATGCGCTCGGCCATGCGTTCGGCCACTTCGAGGATGTGCGTCGTCATGATGACGGTGACGCCCTGGCGCACCTTGTCGAGCAGCACCTGCTTGACCTGCCGGGCCGAGCCGGCGTCGAGCCCGGTCAGCGGCTCGTCGAGGATGATGAGGCGCGGCTCGTGCACCAGCGCGCCGGCCAGCGCCACCTTCTGCAGCATGCCCTTGGAGAAGCCGCCGCAGCGCTCGTTGGCGTGCGGCCCGAGGCCGAGCCAGCCGATAAGCTCGCGGGCCCGCGCCTCGGCGGTGCGGGCCTCGATGCGCCACAGGCCGGCGACGAATTCGAGATATTCGAGCGGCGTCAGCCGGTCGTAGACCATCGGCTCGTCGGAGACCCAGGCGATGATGGACTTGGCCGCGAGCGGGTCGGCACGCGTGTCGATGCCGAACACCGAGATGCTGCCCGCCTCGGGCTGCAACAGGCCGGCGACGATGCGCAGCAGCGTCGTCTTGCCGGCGCCGTTGGGGCCGAGCAGGGCATAGAACTCACCGCCGCGCACGGCGAGGTCGAGATCGGTGACCACCGGCCGGTCGAAGCGTTTCGTGAGCCCCCTGATGTCGAGGGCGAGGGCGGCGTCGGGCATGTGAGGCTCCGCGGAAAACCGGGCGAGCCTAGGGTGCGGGGCGTTGAGGGGCGGTGAAGCGGTTCGGTTAAAAAGACCGAAACGGCGGGCTTACTGCCGGCCGGGGTGGTCGATGATGCCGCCGGCGCAGCCGTTGCCGGCGTTGCGGGCGCCGGCGATGAGGTTGTCGAACGGGGTGCGGCCCATGACGGCGCCCTTGAGGTTGATCCTCAGCTCCGAGATCAGCGTGCGGCGGCCATCGGCGACGCAATCGATGCGCACCTTGCGGCCGGCGCCGTCGCCGAAGGCCGCGTCGAAGGCGGCGCGGATCTGGTCGCGGGTCACGTGCCGGCCGGCATTGCGGGCGAAGAGGTCGCGTACCGGCGAGGCGTTCACGGCATCGACGAGGGCGACGGCGCGGCCGTAATAGGTCTCGACATCGGCGCCCGAGCAGGTGCCGTGCAGCAGCCATTCGTGGCGGTCGAGCGCGGCGGCGGCGCCGGGCATGACGCGGCTGAGGTCGGCGGCGAGGCGGTCGGAGAGGCCGAGCGGCGGCAGGCTGCGCCAGCGATTGGCCTCGTCGAGGGCGACGAGCCGGTCGGCCACGCCGCAATATTCGCCCTCCTGCGGCCACAGGCCGTGCAGGGCGACGTGATCGGCGGTGTAGGCGCGTTCGGCATTCTGGCATTCGCCCAGATGCGCGGCGGATTCGCAGAAGGCCGGGTGCCAGGTGAGGGCGAGGACATAGGCACCGGTCGGGGCACGCGCGGGCGCCGCGACGGGCGGCGCGGGCTCGGCGCCGAACCACAGCGACAGCGCGCCGGCGACGAGAACGAGGATGGCGCCGCCAAGGGTGAGCCGCCGATGCGGCAGGTTTACGGCCATGACGGGTCCTGTGGCGGGCAAAGTCCGCTTCATAAGGGCTTGTGGCGGAGGCGGCAACCGGGGGGCGGGAGTGGGCAGTCGGGAAGAGGAAGGTCCCCTCATCCGGCCTTCGGTCACCTTCTCCCCGGCGGGGAGAAGGGCGTGGGGCGGGGCGGTGCCACGTCCACGGACTGCGAGGAGAGTGATCGGGCTAGCGGGCGAACTTGTAGTTTTCGGGGACGCCGGTGGGGGAGAAGACGAACTGCCAGACGTGCAGGACGCGGGCGCGGAAGCCGCCGGCGCAGCTCAGGAGGTAGTAGCGCCACATGCGATAGAAGCGCTCGCCCTCGGGGGTGTTCGGCTTGGGCCAGTTGCGCACGAAATTGTCGTCCCAGGCGCACAGCGTCAGGTCGTAGTGCGGGCCGATATTGTGGACGTCGATGGTCGCCCACAGCCCGTCGATGGCGCGGCCGATCTGCGCCATGGAGGGGATGACGCCGCCGGGGAAGATGTATTTTTCGAGCCAGGACTCGATGGTCGGGGTCGTGGTGGTCGAGCCGATGGTATGCAGCATGAACAGGCCGTCGTCCTTGATGACCTGGCGCGCCTTCTCGAAATAGGTGCGGTAGTTGCGGTGGCCGACATGCTCGAACATGCCCATCGAGACGATGTGGTCGGTCCTGCCGGCGAACTCGCGATAGTCCTTGACCTGGAACTCGATCGGCAGGCCCTGGTAGCGCTCGCTTCCATAGGCGGCCTGGTCGGGCGAGACGGTGACGCCGACGCAGTTGGCGCCGTATTTCTCGGCGGCGAAGCCCATGAAGGCGCCCCAGCCGCAGCCGATGTCCCACACGGTCTGGCCGGGCTTGAGGCCGATCTTGCGGCAGACGAGGTCGAGCTTGGCCTCCTGCGCCTCGTCCACATTGGTGACGCCCGCCGGCCAGTAGCCGCACGAGCCGGTCATGCGCTTGTCGAGCGAGGCCCTGTAGGCGTCGGTCTCGGAATAGTGCATGGCGGCGACGCGGCGGCTGCGGGCCACGGTCTGCATGTTGAGCAGGCGCGCCTGGGCGATCTGCAGGGCGAGGTTGAAGGTGAGCTTCAGCTTTTCGTTGAGTCGCGCGCGCAGCACGCGGTTGAAGAACTCGGCGAGGTCGTCGGCGTCCCACCAGCCGTCCATATAGGCCTCGCCCAGGCCGAGCGAGCCCTGCGCGAAAAGCCGCGTCCAGGTGCGCTCGTCATGGATGCGGATGTCCCAGGGGTCGGAGCCGTTGACCTTGACGCCCGCCTCCGCCAGCAAGCCGATGATACGGTCCTTTTCGGTCACTCTTTTTCGCCCCGTTGGTGTTCGCGCTGTTGCCGAAGCAAAGCGCAGGGGGCGGCTATGTCAAGAGTGCGGCGGGAACGGAAGGGCGTATTCGCGGTTGATTGTTGTCGCAGGGGCGAACATCTCCCATCTTGCCCGTTCGACGCCGCGCTGCAATGAGTGGCGGTGCGTCGGGACGGCCGAAATCCCGACCGGATGGTCAATTTCTCGCGGCCGGCCGAGCTGGCGGCGCCGAGCGCCCTGAAGGAGAGCGTCGAATGGTGAAGTGGCAGGGCCGGCAGGGCAGCTCGAACATCGAGGACCGGCGCGGGCAGGGCGGCGGGCTGGGCGGCGGTTTCCGCATGCCGGGCGGCTCGAACCCGTTCGGCACGGGCGGCGGCGGGGGCGGCTTCCGCATGCCGAGCGGGCGCTCGGGCGGCGGCATGGGCGGCATCGCCATCGTCGTCATCTTCATCATCATCGCCATGGCCTTCGGCATCAATCCGCTGTCGATGCTGGGCGGCGACACGGCGAGCAACGTGCCGTTCCAGCAGCAATTGCCGCCGCAGAACGCCGACGAGGACGAGCTGGCGCAGTTCGTGGGCGTGATGGTGAAGGACACCGAGGACTACTGGACCGATTATTTCCGCCAGCAGGGGCAGAGCTATACGGCGCCCAGGGTGGTGCTGTTCAGCGGGCAGACGCAATCGGGGTGCGGCGTGGCCGACCAGGCGAGCGGGCCGTTCTATTGCCCGAACGACCAGAAGGTCTATATCGACCTCGCCTTCTACGACCAGTTGCGGCGGCAGTTCGGCGCGCCGGGCGATTTCGCGCAGGCCTATGTGATCGCCCATGAGGTGGGCCACCACGTGCAGCAGCTCATCGGCGTCTTGCCCGACTTCAACCGGGCGCGCCAGTCGATGTCGCAGGAGCAGGCCAATGCGGCGTCGGTGCAGGTGGAGCTGCAGGCGGACTGCTTCGCCGGCGCGTGGGCGCGCTCGGAGATGCAGCGCGGCTTCCTCGAGGACGGCGACGTCGAGGAGGCGATGAACGCCGCCAACCAGATCGGCGACGACCGGCTGACCGGCGGGCGGGTGCCCTCGAGCCAGTTCACGCACGGCACCTCGGCGCAGCGCACGAAGTGGTTCCGGCAGGGCTACGAGACGGGCGATCCCGCGCAATGCGACACCAGCCGGCCGTGAGCGGACTTAGATAGAATATAGTTCTATTGGCAAGCGGCCGGCGGCCGGGGGGTTGCGGGCGACGGCAAATTTTCGTCGCAAAACTGCCGTGCAAAGACCTTTTTCGAGGGCGCAACCAAGCCGGGTCCGAAGGGTTGACGGGGCGACGCGACGACACGCGTCCAACGCCCACGAGGCGTTCGTAACCACCCCCAATCGAAGGACTTCGACATGAACAAGCTTGCACTCATCGCTGCCGCCGCCCTTACCGCGGCGACGTTCGGCGGAGCCGCCCTGGCGCAGGACGCCAACGCCACCAGCCCGGACTTCAAGACCGTGGACGCCAATGTCGACGGCATGGTCAGCTGGGAAGAGGCGTTCGGCGCCTTTCCGACCCTGACCGAGGACCTGTTCAAGCAGGCCGACGCTAATGCCGACGGCAGCCTGGACGAAGGCGAGTTCGCCAATCTCGTGGCCCTGGTACCGGGCGACACGAACGGCGACGCGGCGGAGCCCGCCCCGGCTCAGTAAGCCGGGCCGCTCAGGCCGTGCTGGAGGCCGCCCTTTCGGGGCGGCCTTCGCCGTTTGGGTCAGGCCTCGACGGGGGCGGCCTCGGGCTTTTGCGGCAGGCCCTTTTGCGCGCGGATCTGGTTGAGAAAGCGCGTGAACAGGTAGTGGCTGTCGTGCGGGCCGGGCGAGGCCTCGGGATGGTACTGTACCGAGAAGATCGGCTTGCCATCGACGGCGAGGCCGGCATTGGAGCCGTCGAACAGCGACACATGCGTTTCGGTGACGCCGGCGGGCAGGCTCTTCGATTCGACCGCGAAGCCGTGGTTCATCGAGGTGATCTCGACCTTGCCGGTGGTCAGGTCCTTGACCGGGTGGTTGGCGCCGTGGTGGCCCTGATGCATCTTGGCGGTGGTGCCGCCGAGGGCGAGGCCGAGCAATTGGTGGCCGAGGCAGATGCCGAAGATCGGCTTGCCGGTCTCGATCAGCGCCTTGATGGTGGGCACGGCGTAGACGCCGGTGGCGGCCGGATCGCCGGGGCCGTTGGAAAGGAAGATGCCGTCGGGTTCGTGGGCGAGGATGTCCCTGGCGGTGGCGCTGGCCGGCACCACGGTGACGCGCGCGCCTTCGCCGGCGAGCTGGCGCAGGATGTTGCGCTTGGCGCCGTAATCGACGGCGACGACGTGGAACTCGGGGTGCTCCTGGGTGCCGTAGCCCCGGTTCCAGGCCCAGGGCGTCTGGTCCCATTTGTAGGTCTGTGCGGTGGTGACGTCGGCGGCGAGGTCGAGCCCGACGAGGCCGGGGAATTTCGCGAGCTCGGCGGCGATGGCGGCCTCGTCGAACCGGCCGTCGGGGGCGTGGGCGACGACGCCGTTGGGCATGCCGGTGTCGCGGATGCGGGCGGTCAGGGCGCGGGTGTCGATGCCGGCGATGCCGACGATGTTGCGCTTGCGCAGCCACGCATCGAAGCGCTCGGCGGCGCGGTAGTTGGCGGGGTTGGTGATGTCGGCCTTCAGCACCACGCCGCGCACGCCGCTGAGGGCCGCCATGTTGACGGTCTCGATATCCTCGTCATTGGCGCCGACATTGCCGATATGCGGGAAGGTGAAGGTGACGATCTGGCCGGCATAGGAGGGGTCGGTGAGGATTTCCTGATAGCCGGTCATGGCCGTGTTGAAGCAGACCTCGCCGGCGGCCTGGCCGACCGCGCCGATGCCGCGCCCTTCGAGGCGGGTGCCGTCCGCGAGGATCAGAAGGGCAGTCGCAGGGGTTTGCTGCCAGCCGGACATGGCGGGGCTCCAGGGTTCTTGGCGGTCGAGGTTGAGGGCTTTCCATAAAAGCCCCTTGGCGCGCGCGCAAGTGGCGCCGCCTGGCCGCAGGGTCTATATGGGGGCAAATCGGCGCGATCGAAGGGATGTCTGCCATGCGCGAGGCGATCAGCGAGGGCTACAAGGCGGCGCTCAAGGCGCGCGACCAGCGCCGCACGGCGACGCTCAGGGCCGTCAACGCGGCGATCAAGGACCGCGACATCGCCAATCGCGGCGAGGGCAAGCCGCCGGCGACGGGCGACGACATCCTGGCGCTGCTGCAGAAGATGGTGAAGCAGCGCGAGGAGAGCTTCGCGATCTACGCCGGGGCCGGGCGCCACGACCTCGCGACGGTCGAGAAGGAGGAGATCGACATCCTCAACGAGTTCCTGCCCAAGCCGCTGGACGAGGCCGAGGTGGAGGCCGCCATCCGCGCCGCCATCGCCAGCACCGGCGCGGCGGGGGCCAAGGACATGGGCAAGGTGATCGCCGCGCTCAAGGCCGACTATCCCGGCCGCATCGACTTCGCCAAGGCGAGCGGCAAGGTGAAGGCGGCGCTGGGCTGAGGCGGGCTCAGGCGGGGGTAGCGCGGGCGAGACGCAGCGAGCCCAGCGCGATGATGAGCGCGAGGCCGGAGCAGACGATGCCGGTGGCCGGCAGCAGGCCATAGCCGGTGCCGGTCTCGATGAGCAGCGCGCCGACCGCGGCGCCGATGGCGATGCCGGTATTGTAGGCGGTCGAGATCAGCGTGGCGGCGAGGCGCGGGGCGGCGCGCGCCGCGTCGAGGATGCGCACCTGGATGGGCGTCGAAAAGCCGAAGCCGAAAGCGGAGCTCAAGAACAGCATGAGCGCGATGCCGACGGCGTTGTGCACGGCGGCGAGCAGCAGGGCGAAGCAGGCGACCTGGCCGGCCAGGACGACGACGATGGCGACGTTGCGGTTCCAGTCGGCGGCGCGGCCGCCGAGCCAGATGCCGGTCACCGCGCCGGCGCCGCCGAGCAGCAGGTAGAGCGGCACCATGACGATGGGCTCGATGCCGGTGACCTCGGTGAGGATGGCGACCTGGAAGGTGCCGAAGGCGAGCTGGCCGACCATGCAGACGGCGATGACGAGGTAGGAGAGGAACACCTCCTGGCGGCGCAGTTGCGCGACCTGCAGGGCGAGGGGCGCGTCGGCGGCCGCCTCGCCGTGGATGCGGGCGGGCAGGGCGAAGAGCACGGCGACGACCGAGATGGCGGCCATCACGGCGATGACGACGAAGGCGACGCGCCAGCCATAGAGGTTGCCGATGGCGGTGCCGGCGGGCAGGCCGAGGATGTTGGCGACGGTGATGCCGCCGACGAGGAGCGACAGGGCGGCGCCGCGCCGCGCCTCGGGCACGAGCTGGGTGACGGCGACGCTGGCGACGCCGAAGAAGACGCCGTGGCCACAGGCCGAGATGAGCCGGGCGCCGAGCAGCAATTCGTAATCAGGCGCCAGGGCGCAGAGCAACTGGCCGAGGGCGAAGACGACCATGACGGCGAGGATCGTCGGCTTCAGCGGAAAGCGCGACAGCAGGATGGCGAGCAGCGGGCCGCCGACCGCGACGCCGGCGGCGTAGCCGGTGACGAGCAGACCGGCCACCGGCACGCTGACGCCGAGGTCGGCCGACACGGAGAGCAGGATGCCCGAGACGATGAATTCGGTGGTGCCAATGCAGAAGGCGGCCAGCGACAGGGCAAAAACGGCGAGCGGCATGAAAGGGTGGTCCTGAAAAGCGGGGGACTTTGAGCATTCCGGCGGAGCGCGTGCAAGCCGGTGGTGCAAAGCGGCCGAAGAAGGCGCATATTTGCCTTCCTGCCAATCATTGGAGGCTGAAAATGGCCGTTGCGGACCTGAAGAAGCGGATGGGGCTGGTGATGGGGCTCAGGGCGCTGCTGATGCTGCTCGCGGGGCTCTATGCGGTGATCTGGCCGGCCCAGGCGCTGTTCATCCTGGTGTGGGCGGGCGCGATCCTGCTCGTCGTCGATGGCGTGCTCGGGCTGTGGGCGCTGACCTTCGGCGGCGCCAAGACCGGCAATTACTGGTTTGACGTGATCCGCAACGTGCTGGCGATCATCACCGGCGTGCTGATCCTCATCTCGCCGTTCCTCGGCGCGCTGATCACTGTGTGGTTCCTCATCTACCTGTTCGCCTTCCAGGCGATCATCGTGGGGGTGATGGAGATCGTCCTGGTGCTGCGCGAGCGGGCGCTCTACGCCAAGATCTGGCCGGTGCTGCTGTCGGGCGTGCTCTATGTGCTGTTCGGCATCTCGCTGCTGTTCATGCCGCTGCTCGGCGCGGTGGTGCTGACCATCATGGGCGGCGTGCTGATGATCCTGTTCTCGATCCCGCTGTTCGCGCTGGCCTGGCGGCTGTGGAAGGGCGCCAGCACGGCCCCGGCGAGCGAAGCCACGGCCAATTAAGGCTGTGGACAAAGCTGTATAGCCGGGCGGCGCCTTAACAGGGCGCCGCTGCCGGCTTACTTACGCCCATGCGCTTTTCCGATGGCCTGCTCGACGAGATCCGCCAGCGCCTGCCGATTTCGCAGGTGGTGGGCGAGCACGTCATCTGGGACAAGCGCAAGAGCCAGCCGGGGCGCGGCGACTACTGGGCGTGCTGCCCGTTCCACGGCGAGAAGACGCCGAGCTTTCACGCCGACGACCGCAAGGGCATCTATCACTGCTTCGGCTGCGGGGTGACGGGCGACCATTTCCGCTTCCTCACCGAAAAGGCCGGGATGAGCTTTCCCGAGGCGGTGGAAAAGCTCGCCGGCATGGCGGGCGTGCCGCTGCCGGCACGCGACGCCCGCGAGCAGGAGCGCGAGGAGACGCGCAAGAGCCTGTTCGACGTGATGGAAATGGCGGCGGCCTATTTCGAGGCGGCGCTGGCGCACAATATCGGGGCGCGGGCGCGCGGCTACCTGTTCGAGCGCGGCGTCAGCGCGCAGGCGCAGACGCGCTTTCGCATCGGCTTTGCGCCGGACAGCCGCAACGGGCTCAAGGAGCATCTGGCGGCCAATGGGGTAACGGCCGAGGACATGGCCGAGGCCGGGCTGGTGGCGAGCCGCGAGGGCGAGGCGCTGACCTATGACCGCTTCCGCAACCGGGTGATGTTCCCGATCACCGATTTCCGCGGGCGGATCGTGGCGTTCGGCGGGCGGGCGCTGTCGCCGGACGTGCCGGCCAAATACCTCAATTCGCCGGAGACGGTGCTCTTCCAGAAGCGGCTGGTGCTCTACAACGGCATGGCGGCGCGCCAGGCGGCGCGCGACGGCAAGCCGGTGGTGGTGGTCGAGGGCTATCTCGACGTGATCGCGGCGGTGACGGCCGGCTTCGAGGGCACGGTGGCGCCGATGGGCACGGCGCTGACCGAGGACCATGTGCAGATGCTCTGGCGCATGGCGGAGGCGCCGATCCTGTGCTTCGACGGCGATGCGGCGGGCCAGCGCGCCGCCGAGCGTGCCGCCGGGCTGGTGCTGCCGCTGCTGGTGCCGGGCAAGACGGTGAAGATCGCGACGCTGCCCGAGGGCGTCGATCCCGACGACCTCATCAAGGCGCAGGGGCGCCAGGCCTTCGCCGAGGTGCTGGGGCGGGCGCGGGCGCTGAGCGACGTGGTGTGGAGCCTCGAGACGGGCGGCATGGTGCCGGAAACGCCGGAGGCGCGGGCGGCGCTGGAGGCGCGGCTCCGGGCGCGGGCCAATTCGATCGCCGACCAGTCGGTGCGCCGGCACTATATGCAGGCCTTCGACGAGAGCCTCGCGGCGTTCTTCCAGCCGGTGCGGCCGGGCCGCTACGAGGGGGGGAGGGGGAGCCAGAGAGGGACGGGGAACCGGGGGCGCTACGGCCAGACGGGGCGGGGCACACCGCGGCTCGTGGTATCGGATACGCTGCGGAATTCGCGGCTGATGCGGCCGGGGCTGACGGCCGAGGCGAGCCCGCGCGAGGCGGTGATCCTGATGAGCCTCGTCAACCATCCGGCGCTGGCCGAGAACCGCTTCGAGAGCCTCGCCGGGCTGGAGTTCGGCTCGCCGGTGACGCGCAAGCTCCTCGCCGCGCTGCTCGAGCTGGTGATGGCCGATCACGACATGAGCGGCGACGCGCTGCGGGCGGCGCTGGGGGCGCGCGGCTTCGGGCCGGAGCTCGACCGCATGGAAGGCGTGCTCAAGGGGCAGGGCATCTGGCAGACGGGGCCGGAGGTGGCGGCGACCGATGCGGAGACCGGTTTGAGGCACGCGCTGGCCTTGCATTACAAGGCGGTTGAGCTAAATAAGGCGCTCAAGGCAGCGGAAAACGCCCTCGACGTCGATTGGACCGAGGACTCCTTCAGGGTGCTGCAGGACATCAAGAATCAGATCACGACCGTCGACGGCACAGAGGCGTTGATCGAGGGGTTTGGTTCGTTATCCGGGCGTGCGGCGCGCAGCTTCTAGAGGGGCTCGCGAACGCGCGATTTTGCTTATGGGCGAATCAGTTGCATAAGCGCCTTCCGAAAACGAATCAGGGCATGCATATCTGCCATCCCTTGTCGCAGCTCTCACCGCCACCATTTGAACCGAACGGACCCCGCGCGGGTCACGGAGCAAAAGCCAGATGGCTACGAAGGCACCCGTGAAGGCAAAGGCCCGGCCGGCCGCCAAGCCGGCCAAGGCCACGGCGAAACCGACTCCGGCCAAGCCGGCAGCGCAGAAGAAGGCGGCAGCGAAACCCACGAGCCGGACGGCGGCTAAACCCGTAAGCAAGCCGGCGGCAAAGGCGCCGCCCAAGGCGACGGCGAAGCCCGCGCCCAAGGCCAAGGCAGCCCCGAAGGCGGCAGCGAAAGCCGCCCCGAAGCCGCCGCCGGGCCCCAAACCGAAGCCGGCCGCCAAGGCGGCCGCCGCGACCAAGCCGACGGCCCCGCCCAAGGCTCCCAAGACCTCCAAGACTCCCACGCAGGCCACGGCGAAAGCCGCATCAAAGAAGACAGACGTAAAACCAGTGAAGACCGAGACCATTTCCGAGCCGGACGCGGCGCCCGCTATTTCTCCCAAAGCCGTCGCCAAGGGCCCGGTGAAGGCCGGCAAGGACGACAAGGCCCCGGCCGACAAGCCGGAAGGCGGCGATACGCCCGACAGCCCGCTGCTCGACCTGTCCGATGCGGCGGTGAAGAAGCTCATCAAGACGGCCAAGAAGCGCGGCTACGTCACCTATGAAGAGGTGAACGCGGTGCTGCCCTCCGAGGAGGTGTCGCCCGACCAGATCGAGGACATCATGGCGATGTTCTCGGACATGGGTATCAACGTCGTCGATGAGGACGAGGTCGAGGACGGCGAGCCCGAGACCGCCGAAGAGGAATCGACGGAGATCGCCGAGCGCACCGGCACGGCGGTGGCCAGCAAGTCGAATACGCGCGAGGGCGCCGATCGCACCGACGATCCGGTGCGTATGTATCTGCGCGAGATGGGCTCGGTGGAACTGCTCAGCCGCGAGGGCGAGATCGCCATCGCCAAGCGCATCGAGGCCGGCCGCGAGACCATGATCGAAGGGCTGTGCGAGAGCCCGCTGACCTTCCAGGCCATCATCATCTGGCGCGACCAGCTCGCCGCCGCCGAAATCCTGCTGCGCGACATCATCGACCTCGAGGCAACCTATGCCGGCCCCGACGCCAAGCAGGCGGCGCCGGTGATGCCGGCCGAGGCGGAAGCGCGGCCGGCCGTCGCGGAAGCGGCCAAGGCGGAAAAGCCGAAGCCGGCGCCGCGCCGCGCCGGGGGCGACGAGGACGACGACTACGTGCCCGAGGAGCCGCAGGCGCCGCAGGACCCGGTGGAGGACGACGAGGACGATTTCGAGAACTCGCTGTCGCTGAGCGCCATGGAGGCCGAGCTCAAGCCGCAGGTGGTCGAGACGTTCGACCGCATCGCCGACGCCTACGGCAAGATGCGCAAGATGCAGGACAAGCACGCCGCCGACCGCTCGAAGCCGGTGACCGGCGCCGAGAGCAAGAAGCTCGACAGCTTCCGCTCGCAGGTGATCGCCGACGTGAAGTCGCTCAGCCTCAACGCCTCGCGCATCGAGAGCCTGGTCGAGCAGCTCTACGACATCAACAAGCGGCTGGTGCGGCTCGAAGGCCGGCTGCTGCGGCTGGCCGAGAGCTACGGCATCAAGCGCGACGACTTCCTCGACGCCTACTATATGCACGAACTCGAGGAGGCGTGGGCCGAGGACGTGGCGGCGCGCTCCAAGGCGTGGGGCGAGTTCACCAAGCGCGAGGCCGACACGATCGGCGACATCCGCGGCGAGATCCATACGCTGGCGACGGAAGCCGGGCTCGACGTCACCGAATATCGGCGCATCGTGCACAAGGTGCAGAAGGGCGAGCGCGAGGCGGCCATCGCCAAGAAGGAGATGGTGGAGGCGAACCTGCGCCTCGTTATCTCCATCGCCAAGAAGTACACCAACCGCGGCCTGCAGTTCCTCGACCTGATCCAGGAGGGGAACATCGGGCTGATGAAGGCCGTGGACAAGTTCGAGTACCGGCGCGGCTACAAGTTCTCGACCTATGCGACGTGGTGGATCCGGCAGGCGATCACCCGCTCGATCGCCGACCAGGCGCGCACCATCCGCATCCCCGTGCACATGATCGAGACGATCAACAAGATCGTGCGCACCAGCCGGCAGATGCTGCACGAGATCGGCCGCGAGCCGACGCCGGAAGAGCTTTCCGAAAAGCTCCAGATGCCGCTCGACAAGGTGCGCAAGGTCCTGAAGATCGCCAAGGAGCCGATCAGCCTCGAAACGCCGATCGGCGACGAGGAGGATTCCAACCTCGGCGATTTCATCCCCGACGTGAACGCGGTGCAGCCGATCGACGCGGCGATCCAGTCGAATTTGCGCGAGACGACGACGCGGGTGCTGGCGTCGCTGACGCCGCGCGAGGAGCGCGTGCTGCGCATGCGCTTCGGCATCGGCATGAACACCGATCATACGCTCGAGGAAGTCGGCCAGCAGTTCTCGGTGACGCGCGAGCGCATCCGCCAGATCGAGGCCAAGGCGCTGCGCAAGCTCAAACACCCCAGCCGCAGCCGCAAGCTCAGAAGCTTCCTCGACAACTGATTTTCAGTACGGGCGCCCACGGGCGCCCGTTTGTTTTGAGGGTAATGGATGCCGACGGTCGCGCGGTTCTATAATATTGCCGTCTTCATGTATTATGGAGATCATCCGCCGCCGCATTTGCATGCACGGCATGGACGCTCCAAGGCGGCTTTTGCATTGGCGGATGGGCGACGGCTGCGTGGCGAGCTACCGCCTACGGCAACGCGAATGATAGGTGAGTGGATACTGGTGCATCAGATGGAACTGGCTGATAACTGGCGACGTGCGGCGGCGCATCTGCCGCTTGAGATGATACCAGGCCCCGATGGACGAGAGTGAGTTTCCCTGGGTTGATGTGCTGAAGGTGCGCGGCCTGCCTGGCCACGTGCTGTGGGCGCGGTTCTCGGATGGCTGCGAGGGCACTATCGAGCTGAGCGAGTTTATCCGTGGCGGTGGGCCCATGGTCGAGCCCTTGCGTGATCAAGCCTTCTTCGAGCGGGTATTCGTGCAGGAAGGCGTTCCGCTCTGGCCCAACGGCTTCGATATGGATGCGACCAACCTCTATATCGGGATGCGCGAGGCCGGCACCTTGAGGGACCGCCCCGTCGCCGCCGAGTGACCGCATGGATTCGTTCATCCAGTTCGAGCGGCGGGGACAGCGGATGGTGTCGCGGGGGGTGTTCCTGCGGCGGCTGGGGCGGAATCTCGGGATGGCGCTCGGCATCATCGGGGTGTCGCTCGTGGTCGGCATGGCCGGGTTCGTCGTCTTCGAGGGCAAGGACTGGGTGTCCGCCTACGACAACGCGGCGATGATCCTGTCCGGCATGGGGCCGTTCGACCAGGCGGCGACGGAGGCGGGGCGCCTGTTCGAGGGCAGCTACGCGCTCTATTCGGGGCTGACGGTGATCCTCGTCACGACGCTCGTCCTCGCGCCGGTGTTCCATCGCGTGCTGCACTCGTTCCACGTCGAGGACGAGGACGAGGAGAAGCGGGACGAGAAGGCGACGCGTCGCCACAAGGGCGCTTGAGGGCGCGCGCCGGCTTGCCTATGCTCGGCCCGATACAGCAAGGAGCAGGCATGTCGTTCTGGAAAAATCTCTTTGGCGGCGGCGGGGGCGGCACCGCGGCGGAGGCGGCGCCCGCCGAGGGCGAAGAGTACAAGGGCTTCACCATCCGCCCGACGCCCAAGCCGGTGGGCAGCGAGTTCCAGTTGGCGGGGACGATCGAGAAAGACATCGACGGCACGCTCAGGACGCATGAGTTCGTGCGCGCCGACCGGCTCAACTCGCGCGACGAGGCGATCCGCTTCGCGCTCGCCAAGGGCCGGCAGATCATCGACGAGCAGGGCGACGGCCTGTTCGGGCGCGGCTGAGCCTGCTTTCCGCCTACAAAGGCTGGCCCTTGGGCCGTTGAGGGGGTAAGCCCGCCGCAACGGAGATTTGACATGGCCAGAAAACCCACCGCACGCAGCGAGTTCGTGCTGTTCGACGTCGTCTATGAGGACGGCACGCAACGCTCCAACCGACGCGTGCCGGCGGAACTGCTGGGCGGACTGGACGGCGACAAGCCGGCCAAGGCCGAGATCGAGGCGCAGGACCGCGCCATCGCCGAGCGGTCGGGGCTGCCGCCGCTCGCCATCAAGAGCATCAGGCGGTCGGGGAAGTAGGTTAAGCCGCTTTAGTTTGGTCGCGCTTCCGAACCGGAAAAGTCTGCAACTTTTCCTGGAAGCGCTTCGGTCGCCAGCGCCTTGTCCACGGCGGGCTTCACCACGGTGCCGAGCAGCTCGATGGCCTTCATGACCTTGTCGTGCGGCAGCGTGCCGACGCTCAGTTGCAGGCCGAAGCGGCGATGGCCGAACCATTCGTGCTGGGCGAGGATCTTGTCGATCACCTGCTGCGGCGAGCCGATGAAGTAGGCGCCGCGCGGGCTGGCGCCGGCCTCGAACTGCTCGCGCGTGGTGGGCGGCCAGCCGCGTTCCTTGCCGATGCGGCTCATGGTCACCTGATGGGCGGGAAAGGCGATGTCGAACGCCGCCTGCGAGTCGTCGGCGATGAAGCCGTGCGCCGAGATGCCGACCGGGAGCTGGGCGAGGTCGTGGCCGACCTTCTGCGCCGTGTCGCGATAGAGCTGGACAAGCGGCACGAATTGCTGCGGGCGCCCGCCGATGATGGCGATCATCAGCGGCAGGCCGTAATAGGCGGCGCGCGCCACCGAGTTGGGCGTGCCGCCGACGGCGATCCACAGCGGCAGCGGGTCCTGGATGGGCTTGGGGAAGATCTCGAGGCCGGGAATGGGCCTGGTGTGGTCGGAGCCGGGCCAGCTCACCTTGCCGCCCTTACGGATTTCGAGAAGCTCGGCGAGCTTTTCCTCGAACAGGGCGTCGTAGTCGCCAAGGTCGTAGCCGAAGAGCGGGAAGCTCTCGATGAACGAGCCGCGGCCGGCCATGATCTCGGCGCGGCCGCCCGAGATGAGATCGAGCGTGGCGAATTGCTGCCAGACGCGGATGGGGCTTTCGGAGCTGAGCACCGTGACCGCCGTCGAGAGGCGGATGGATTTCGTGCGCGCGGCGGCGGCGGCAAGGATGATGGTCGGCGCCGAGGCGACGAAATCGGGGCGGTGATGCTCGCCGAGGCCGAAGAAATCGAGGCCGAGCTGATCGGCCAGCTCGATTTCCTCGAGCAGGTCGGCCAGCCGCTCGGCGGGCGCCTGCACGCGGCCGCCATCGAGCATGTCCGGGGTGTTCTCAGCGAAGGAGTAGAGGCCGATTTCCATATGACGGGTCCCTTGTCTGCGCCCTAGATGTTGCCTTAGCCGAGGCCACACAAGAGCGCACACCGAAGTAACCGCCCACGACAAAGACCCCGGCGCGTGGGCCGGGGTCTTTCTGTCGTCCCGGAGGGAGGGCCGGGACGCCTGGTGAACCGTTAGGGCGTGGCCGGGGCCGGCGCCTCGACCGGCGCGCCCTCATCGGCGGGCGCCGTTTCCACCGGCGCGGGCGCCGGGGTGGTTTCGGCCGGCGCCGGGGTGATCTCGGCCGGCGCCGGAGTGGTTTCGGCGGGCGCCATTGGCGTGGCGTTGGTATCGGCCGGCGCCATCGGCGTGGTCTCGGTCGGGGCCGGAGTCGTCACGGTGGGCGACGTGTTCACGTCAACCGACGAAGGCTGCGAGTTGGCCGAGAAGACGAGATAGGCGATGGCCAGCAGAGCCAGCGCCACGATGATGCCGACGAACCAGCCCGTCGAGTTGCTTTCGCGCGTATAGACCGAACGGTTCACACCGTCGTTGGAATAGACGGTATCGCGATCTGGGGTAGCCACGGGGACCTCCTGTGTTTGAGTACCGTATGGACCCAGAACGCCGCGCCGCGCGGAATTGTTCCGCGCTCAAGAGTGGCGGAAATGCGGTGTTTTCGGGGCGTAAAGAGGCGCTGTGGAGAGCACCGGCAGCGGGCCTTCGCGGCGGTTGCGCGGCGGCTTCGGGCGGCTAGTATGCGCGCCCTTCTCGAGGGTGAAGCGATGAGCGTATCCGAGCGCGACGCGGTGTTCGCGGCGCTGGCCGACGACTATCGGCGCCTCCTGCTCGAACGGCTGCGGCGCAGCAACGGGCAGACGCTGGCGGCGCTGTGCGACGGGCTGCCGATCAGCCGGCAGGCGGTGACCAAGCACCTCAAGGCGCTGGAGGCGGCGAGCCTCGTCGTGACGCGGCGGCAGGGACGCGAGAAGCTGCACTTTCTCAACCCCGTGCCGATCCACGCCGTCGCCATGCGCTGGCTGCGGCAGTTCGATGCGGTGAAGCTCGAGGCGCTGGCGGCGGTGGACCCCAATGAAAAAGGGCCGGGATGATCCCGGCCCTTTCGCTATCGATATAACGCGCCGCTAGCGGCTGGCGGTCTGGTAGGTCACCAGCGGCGTGATGCGCTTGACGGTGACGCGGCGGTTGAGGGGCTCGGCCGCCTCGGTCTTCACCTTGAGGTAGCGCTCGCCATAGCCCTGGGTCACGAGGTTCTCCGGCGGGATCTCGTAGAAGTCCGTGAGGATGCGGGCGACGGTGGCCGCGCGCTGGTCGGACAGGACGAGGTTGGAGACGTCCGAGCCCACGGCGTCGGTGTGGCCCTCGATGAGGAAGACCTCCGCCGGGTTCCTGTCGAGCAGGGCCAGCATGGCCTTGGCGACGTTGGAGAGCGAGCTCACCTGGTTGCGCGAGATGGTGGCCTTGCCGGTATCGAAGGTCAGGTTGCCGACCTCGAGGCGGCGCACCGAGTCGCGCAGGCGGGCGGAGCGCTTGACCTCGTCGATGGAATAGATGCGGCGCACCTTTTCCACCGGCGGCTGGCCGAGGAACAGCTCCACCTCGTCCTCGTCGGCCGTGCCGGCGTCGAGGATGTAGTCGCGCGCCGGGATATTGAGCCGGAGCGGCGGCAGCTCGCGGCCGACATCGAGGAAGAACGAGTCGTCGTCGCGGTTGGCCTGACGCGGATCGTAGGTGGCGAGGTAGAACTCGCGGTCGTCGGGCGTGACCTTGGTGCGCTTCAGCACTTCGCCGTAGCGGTTGTAGACCGTCACGATCCTGGTGCCGTCGGGACGCACGATGGTCTCGCGGATGCGGCCGCGGCTGAGGTCCTCGTAGTAGATCTCGTCGCGGTTGCGATCGTAGTAGCGGTCGCGCTGGCTCTCGACGTTGGTGATGTAGATGTTGATGCCGATCTTGAAGATGAAGTTCGGATTCTCCCGGCTCGGCTTCTGCACCACCTCGACCTTCTGGTCGGGCTGATCGCTCTCCGGGGTGGCCGGGGGCGGCACGTCGTCGGGCGTGGCGAAGCCGAAATCGAAGGCGCCATCGGCGACCGGCTCGCCTTCCTCGGCCGTCGCGGACTGCTCCTCGGGCGGCGGGGCCTGCAGCTCGTCCTGGGCGGCTTCGTCGCTGGGTGGCGGGGCCACGGGCTCCTCGGGGGCGGCCGGCTGCTCCTCGGCGGGCGCCTGGTCGGCCGGCGGCGCGGTCTCGTCCTTCTCGGAGTCGAGAATGGGCGCGGCCTCCTCGGGCTGGACGTCCTCGGGCAGCGGCTCGGTGGCCTCGGGGGTCACCGGCTCGTCGGCATTCGGCATGTCGGCGATGGGCCCTTCCTCGGCGGCCGGTTCTTCGGGCGCGGGCTCGTCCACCACAGGCTCTTCGGCGGCGGGTTCCTCCGGCGTCACGGCCGGCTCCTCGGCGGGGGCGGGCTCCTGCGCGGCAGGCGGCAGCGGGCTCAGCTCGAAGCCGAACTGGGCGAGGCAGCTCTGGGTGTCGGCAAAGCCGGCGGCGGAGCAGATCGTTTGGATCTGGCCGCTGGCCTGATCGACCTTGGCCTGGCCGGCGGGGTTGCCGGCGTCGAGTTCGGCCACGCCCTCGTTGTAGAGGTCCACGGCGGCGGCAAGCTGGGCGAGCACGTCGGGCGCCTCGGCGGCGGGCGGCTCGGCCTCGGCGGGCGGCGCAGCCTCCTCGGCGGCCGGCGGCGGCGCGGGCTCTGCCGGCGCCGGTTCCTCGGCGGCCGGCGGCGGGGCCGGCTCTTCAACCGGCGGCGCGGGTTCTTCAGCCGGGGGAGCGGGCTCCTCGACAGGGGGCGCAGGCTCCTCGACCGGCGGGGTGGGTTCTTCGACCGGCGGCGGCGCGGGCTCTTCAGCCGGCGGTGGCGCGGGCTCCGGCGGCGGCGGGGCAGGCTCCTCGACCGGCGGTGCCGGCTCCTCCGGCGGCGGGGCCGGCTGCTCGGCGGGCGGCGCGGGCTCCTCGGCCGGCGGCGGCGCGCTATCGACGGGGGCGACGCCGCTCAGGGCGGCGATGCAATCATCGAGGCTCTGGAACCCGGCGGCGATGCAGGCTTCCGTCAGCGCCTGCCGGTTGGCGTCGCTCTGGTCGGCCCGGAAGGCCTGGTAGGCGGCCACGAGGGCCGGATCGGTCGCGTCCTGCGCCTGCACGACGCTCAGCGGCGCGAAGGCCAGGAGCGTGATGCTGGTGCCGGTCAGGAGCCAGTTACGAAAGCTCATGATGGGGGTCCTTAATCCGTGGTCAAAAGTGAGGAAGTGACGCTGTCCTGCTGAACCGAAGCTGAACGCCCGGCAGGTCTAACTCAGTCCGACAATCCCCGCCCTCAAGCGGCAACGTCGCCGAAGGGGCAAGGTTCCATCGCGGGAGGGGCCGTGCTACCGCAGGGCGCGCCATGCAGCAGTTCGACACCACCATCGAGATTTCGACCCGCGGCGCGGGCCTTTATGAATTCACGTCGGAGCTTCGCCATTTCCTCGGCACTTGCCCAGTGAAATATGGTCTTCTGACGGCGTTCTGCCAGCATACATCGGCGTCGCTGCTGATCCAGGAGAATGCCGACGCCGACGTGCAGACGGATCTTGCCGGTTTCTTCCACCGCCTCGTGCCCGAGGGCATGGACTGGATCGTGCACCGCACCGAGGGGCCGGACGACATGCCGGCGCATATCAGGGCGGCGCTGACGCAGACTTCGATCGGCATTCCGGTCGCCGATGGCGCGGCGGCCTTCGGCACCTGGCAGGGCATCTACCTGTTCGAGCACCGCGCCCGGCCGCACCGGCGGCGGGTGGTGCTGCATCTCATCGGTGAGGCATGAACGTCATTCTCGACTATTGGCCGCTGCTCGTCGGGCTGTCGCTGACCGGCATCGCCTCGGGCGTCTTCGCGGGTCTGCTCGGCATCGGCGGCGGAGCCATCATGGTGCCGGCGCTGGCCTTCGCCTTCGAGGCGCTGGGGTTCGACGACAATGTCAGCCAGCACGTGGCGGTGGCCTCGTCGCTGGCGATCATCATCCCCACCGGGCTGATGAGCGCGCGGGCGCATTACGGGCGCGGCGCGGTGGATCTCGGCATTTTGCGGCTGTGGGCGCCGTTCGTCCTCGCCGGCACGCTGGCGGGCGGGCTGATGGCGGGGCTGTTCTCGGGCGACGTGCTGCGCCTGGTGTTCGGCGTCATGGTGCTGCTGGTCGCGCTCAACATCGTAACCCCGTTCCAGAAGCGGCTGATGGGGCACCTCAGCGGCTCGCCGACTACGCACCGGGTCGCGGCGAGCCTCGTGGGCTACGTGTCGGCGCTGATGGGCGTGGGCGGCGGCTCGCTCAGCGTGCCGACCATCGCCGCCTTCGGCGAGACGATGCACAAGGCGGTGGGGACGGGCGCGGCCATCGGCGTGTTCATCGCCATCGGCGGGACCCTCGGCTTCATCGTCTCGGGCTGGCGCGAGGCGGGCCTGCCGCCGCTCAGCCTGGGCTATGTCAACCTCGTGGCGCTGGTGCTGGTGGGCGGCTTCGCGGCGCTGATGGCGCCGCTCGGCGCGGCGCTGGCGCACCGGCTGCAGCAGCAGACGCTGAAATACGTATTCGCCGTGTTCCTGGTGCTGGTGGGCGTCAACATGATCTGGAACGTGGTGGCGGGGTAGGGCGCCCCCTCCACCGGCTTCGCCGGTCCTCCTCCCCCGCAAGCGGGGGAGGAGCCAGACGGCCGGCACTGTGTCCTCAGCGCGGCAGCTCGAGGTCCCAGTTGACGTTGACGTCGATGGAGAAGGTGAGCTGGCCGGCTTCGATGGGGACGATGGCGCGGTCCATCGAGGCGGCCTGGGCCTTCATCAGATAGGGCTGCGGCGGGGCGTTGTAGCCGGACTGCTCGCTGATGAGCGACAGGGCGCCGAGCTCGACGCCGGCGGCGTCGGCGTAGAGGCCGGCCTTGCGCGCGGCGTCGGCGAAGGCGAGGCGGCGGGCCTCGTCGTAAAGCTCGGTGGGATCGTCCACGGCGAAGCTGACGCCCGAGATGGTGTTGGCGCCCACGGTCACCGCCTGGTCGAGCACCGAGCCGAGGCCGGCCAGGTCGCGCACATGCACGGTGACGTTGTTGCTGACGGTGTAGCCGACGATCTTGGGCGGGAGCTGGTAGCCGTTCTCGTCGCGGGCGTCGGAATAGACGTAGTTCGGATTGACCGAAAAGCCCGAGGTCTGGATGTCCTCGCTGGTGATGCCGGCGGCCTTCAGCGTCTCGATGAGCTTGGCCATGTCGGCATTGTTGGCGTCGAGCGCCTCCTTGGCGGTCGTCCCCTGCGAGGTGACGCCGGAGGTGACGAAGGCGGTGTCGGGGGCGGCGGTGACCTCGCCGTGGCCGGTCATGGCGAGGCTGCCGGCGAGGGCCGGCGAGGCGAGGACCGTTGCGAGGGCAAAGGGGACAAGGGCGGTGAATGGGCGCATCGGGCTCTCCTTGGTGGGACTCGGCGAGAGTGCCGAGGGAATGCGGATACGATTATGACGGCGCGGCGGCGGCGTGCCTTGGGGCGGCATGCAGAAAAATCTGCACGCGCCGGGGGCGACGAAAGGTCAAGGGGCAAGAGGCGCGCGATTGCTGGACAGGCCGCGGCCCGGCGGGTTAGGTAGCCCGCGCGCAAGGGGAGCTAACATGTCAGATGCGTTTTTACCGGAAGGCGGCGTGCTGGTCGGCCGCGCCACGGTGCCGGGCTCGGCCTTCCCGCGGGTGATAACGATTCGCGACGGCCGCGTGGTGGACATCACCGCCAAGGCCGCGCCGACGGTGCGCGACATCTGCGAGACGAGCGATCCGGCCGCCTATGTCGCCGGGGCGCCGGGCACGGATATCGGCACGGCCGCCGACCTCATGGCCAACAGCGCGCCGGGGCGGTTCGACCCCAAGGCGCCGTCGCTGCTGGCGCCGGTGGATCTGCAGGCGGTGAAGGCGGCGGGCGTGACCTTCGTCGTGTCGCTGCTCGAACGGGTGATCGAGGAGCAGGCGCGCGGCGACAAGGCGAAGGCCGAGGCGCTGCGCGGCGACATCACCGGGCTCATCGGCACCGACCTTAGCAAGCTGGTGCCGGGCTCGGATGCGGCGATGCAGGTCAAGGCGGCGCTGATCGCGCGCGGCGTGTGGAGCCAATATCTCGAAGTGGGCATCGGGCCGGACGCCGAGGTGTTCACCAAGAGCCAGCCCATGTCGGCCGTCGGCCAGGGCGCCGATGTGGGCGTGCTGCCGATTTCGGAATGGAACAATCCCGAGCCGGAAGTGGCGCTGGTGGTGAGCAGCGCCGGCGCCATCATCGGCGCGACGCTGGGCAACGACGTGAACCTGCGCGATGTCGAGGGGCGCTCGGCGCTGCTGCTCGGCAAGGCCAAGGACAACAATGCCTCGGCGTCGCTCGGCCCATTCGTGCGGCTGTTCGACAAGAGCTTCTCGCTCGCCGACGTGAAGGCGGCGGAGGTGTCGCTCAAGGTGACGGGCGAGGACGGGTTCGTGCTCGACGGGCATTCGTCGATGCGCCAGATCTCGCGGGCGCCGGAGGCGCTGGTCGCCTCGGCGATCGGGCGGCACCATCAGTACCCCGACGGGTTCGTGCTCTATCTGGGGACGATGTTCGCGCCGGTGAAGGACCGCGGCGGGGTGGGCAAGGGGTTCACCCACAAGCCCAACGACATGGTGAAGATTTCGACGCCGGCGCTCGGCACGCTGGTCAACCGGGTGCGGCTGTCGACCGAGTGCCCGCCCTGGACCTATGGAACGAGCCATCTGCTGCGCGACCTGTGCGCGGCGGGGCTGCTGTAGGGGCGGGCACGGCATTGTGCGGGAATGACAGCCGGGGTGTGATGTCGCCACGCCCCACCACTCCTGTCGCCCCGGCGCAGGCCGGGGCCTAGTAAACGCTGCGGCCTGATTGTCTCAGAGCCGCTGGCCCGGTGGGTACTGGGTCCCGGCCTGCGCCGGGACGACAGCGACCGGCCGGTGCCGTATAACCCCGGATGGGGAAGAAAGGATTGAAGATGGACGAGCTGCACAAGAATCTCATCAATGGCGAATGGGTCGGCGGGGAGGGCGTGGCCAACATCAACCCCTCCAATACCGACGAGGTGATCGGCCATTACGCGCGCGCCAGCGCCGGCGACGTGCAGCGCGCCATCGCGGCGGCCAAGGAGGCGTTCCCGGCGTGGTCGCGCTCGGGCCTCCTGGAGCGGCATTCCATCCTGAGCAAGACGGCGCACGAGATCATGGCGCGGCGCGAGGAGCTGGGGGCGCTGCTCAGCCGCGAGGAAGGCAAGACGCTGCCCGAGGGCATCGGCGAGGCGACGCGTGCCGGCCAGATCTTCGAGTTCTTCGCCGGCGAGGCGCTGCGGCTTTCGGGCGAGACCATCCCCTCGGTGCGGCCGGGGGTGGGCGTCGAGATCACGCGCGAGCCGATCGGCGTCGTCGGCATCATCACGCCGTGGAACTTCCCCATCGCCATCCCGGCGTGGAAGGTGGCGCCGGCGCTGTGCTACGGCAACACTGTGGTGCTGAAGCCGGCCGACCTGGTGCCGGGCTGTTCGTGGGCCATCGTCGATATTCTGGTGCGGGCCGGCCTGCCCAGGGGCGTGCTCAACCTCGTGATGGGCAAGGGCTCGGTGGTCGGGCAGGCGATGCTCGACAGCCGCGACGTCAACGCCATCACCTTCACCGGCTCGGTGAACACCGGCAAGCGTGTGGCCGAGGCCAGCATCAAGGTGATGCGCAAGTTCCAGCTCGAGATGGGCGGCAAGAACCCGACAGTGGTGCTGGACGACGCCGACCTCAAGGTGGCGGTGGAGACCGTGGCGCAGTCGGCGTTCTTTTCGACCGGGCAGCGCTGCACGGCGTCGTCGCGCGTCATCGTCACCGAGGGTATCCACGACAAGTTCGTGGCGGCGCTCAGCGAGCGGGTGCGCAACCTCAAGGTGGGCGACGCGCTGGAGAAGGGCGTCGAGATCGGGCCGGTGGTCGATCCGAGCCAGCTCAAGCAGGACACCGACTATATCGAGATCGGCCAGCAGGAAGGCGCCAAACTGGCGGCCGGCGGCGAATTGCTGACGCTGAAGACGCCCGGCCACTATCTGCAGCCGGCGCTGTTCACCGAGGCGACCAACCAGATGCGTATCTCGCGCGAGGAGATCTTCGGGCCGGTGGCGTCGGTCATCCGCGTCAAGGACTATGACGAGGCGCTGGCGACCGCCAACGACACCGAGTTCGGCCTGAGCGCGGGCATCGTCACCACGTCGCTGAAATATGCCACGCACTTCAAGCGCAACGCCGAGGCCGGCATGGTGATGGTCAACGTGCCGACGGCGGGCGTCGATTTCCACGTGCCGTTCGGCGGGCGCAAGGGCTCGAGCTACGGCCCGCGCGAGCAGGGCAAGTACGCCGCCGAGTTCTTCACGCAGGTGAAGACCGCCTATACCGCGGCGGGCTGAGCCCGCCCGGCCGCGCCGCCGGCGCTGTCAACCGGTCGTGAACGCCTGCTCCCGGCTTTCGGGGGTGGGCGAGGCTTGCGCGCCGGCCGCAAATACCCCAATCATGACGTACGTGCCCCAGCGCGCCGCCGAGTCAACGGCGGCCGTCGCGGCATGGGCGCGGCCGGGAGAGCCGCGGCGGGAGGAGGCGAGTGGAGGACCAGCGGATCGCGTTGCGCGGCGAAGGCATTTGCCGCGATTTCGGACCGGTGCGGGTGCTCTTCGGCGTTGATTTCGCGCTCCGGGGCGGCGAGGTGCACGCGCTTGTGGGCGAGAACGGCGCCGGCAAATCGACGCTGATGAAGATTCTCGGTGGCTACCAGCCGGCGACCGAGGGCCGCATCGTGCTCGACGGCCGGCCGGTGGCGTTCGCCTCGAGCGCCGAGGCCGAGGCGGCCGGCATCGTGCTGATCCACCAGGAATTCAACCTCGCCGAGCAACTGACGGTCGAAGCCAACATCTTTCTCGGGCGCGAGGTCGGCGGCGCCTTTCTCGACCTCAAGGCGATGCGCGCGCGGACGCGGGCGCTGCTCGCCGAGCTCGAGACCGATATCGCGCCGGACATGCTGGTGTCGGACCTGTCGGTGCCGCAAAAGCAGATGGTCGAGATCGCCAAGGCGCTGGTGCGCGACGCGCGCATCCTGATGATGGACGAGCCGACGGCGGTGCTCACCGCGCGCGAGGCCGAGGTGCTGTTCCGCCAGATCCACCGGCTGCGCGACGCCGGGGTCGCCATCCTCTACACCTCGCACAAGCTCGATGAGGTGAAGGCCATCGCCGACCAGGTGACGGTGCTGCGCGACGGGCGCGAGGTGGTGACGGCGCCGGCGGCCTCGATGAGCGCCGACCAGATGGCCGAGCAGATGGTGGGGCGCGACGTGTCGGACCTGTTCCCGCCCAAGCCGCCGCTCGGCGACGGGCCGGCGGTGCTGGAGGTGGAGCACCTGAGCGTGCCCGGCCGCGTGACCGATGCGAGCTTCACGCTGCGGCGCGGCGAGATCCTCGGCTTTGCCGGGCTGGTGGGGGCGGGGCGCACCGAGCTGATGGAAGGCGTGGTGGGGCTCAGGCGCGCCACCGGCACGATCCGCCTCAACGGCAAGGTGGAGCGCATCCGCTCGCTGGCCGACGCGCGGCGGCACGGGCTCGCCTATCTCACCGAGGACCGGAAGGGCGCCGGGCTGCTGCTGGAGCAGCCGATGCGGCCGAACCTGACGCTGCTCGGGCTGTCGCGCTTCGCCAGGGGCGTTTTGATCGACGAGGCGGCCGAGCAGCGGGCGCTCGACAAGGCGATCAAGGATTTCGACATCCGCGCGCCCAACCGCGCGGTGCGCGTGGGGAATCTGTCGGGCGGCAACCAGCAGAAGCTGCTGCTCGCCAAGACCATGCTGGTGGAGCCCGACATCGTTATCATCGACGAGCCGACGCGCGGCATCGACATCGGCACCAAGCAGCAGATCTACGGCTTCATCGAAAGCCTCGCGCGGGCCGGCAAGAGCATCATCGTCATCTCCTCGGAGATGGCCGAGGTGATCGGGCTCTGCCACCGCGTGGTGGTGATGCAGGCGGGGCGGATCGTGGGCGAACTCGAAGGCGAGGCCATCGGCGAACAGGCGATCGTGCGCTACGCGATGGGCCTCGAGACAAGGGCGGCATGATGAGCAGCATGGCGGGCGAGGCGCGCGGCGCGCGACGGATGGGGTTCGACCTGCGGGTGTGGGGGCCGCTGCTGGCGCTGGTGCTGCTGGTGCTGCTGGGCATTTCGCTCAACCCCAATTTCCTCAGCTACAACAACATCACCAATGTGCTGGCGCGCTCGTCGTTCATCGGCATCATCGCCATCGGCGCGACCTTCGTCATCACCGCGGGCGGGCTCGACCTGTCGGTGGGCTCGATGGCGGCGGTGATCGCCGGGGTGATGATCATCGTCATGAACGCGCTGATCCCGTCGATGGGCATCGGCTGGGGCGTGGTGCTGGTGGGCATGGCAGCGGGGCTCGCGGCGGGCGGCGTCGCCGGCGTCGGCAACGGCGTGATGATCACGCGCGGGCGCATCGAGGCGTTCATCGTGACGCTGGGGACGATGGGCATCTTCCGCTCACTGGTGACGTTCTTCGCCAATGGCGGCACGCTGTCGCTGAACTTCCAGGTCGCCGACGTCTACCGGCCGGTCTATTACGACGGCTTCCTCGGCGTGCCGTGGCCGATCATCGTCTTCGTCGTGGCGGCGGTGGGTGGCGAGATCGTCATGCGGCGCACCGCCTTCGGGCGCTACTGCGCCGCCATCGGCTCCAACGAGCAGGTGGCCCGCTATTCCTCGATCAATGTCGATCGGGTGCGGCTGATGACCTACATCCTGCAAGGCGTGCTGGTCGGCGTCGCGGTGCTGCTCTACGTGCCGCGGCTGGGCTCGGCGTCGGCCACCACGGGCGTCCTGTGGGAGCTCGAGGCCATCGCCGCGGTGATCATCGGCGGCACGACGCTGAAGGGCGGCTTCGGACGCGTCTGGGGCACGGTGGTCGGCGTCGTCATCCTCGGGCTGATCGGCAACATCCTCAATTTGCAGAGCTTCATCAGCCCCTATCTCAACGGCGCCTTCCAGGGCGTCATCATCATCCTCGCGGTGCTGCTGCAGCGCAGCCGGCGCACGTAGGCGAATAGAGTTCTACCAACCGCCCCACAGAGGGCTTAATCGGGAGAAGCGACCATGAAACTGAAATCGATACTGGCAGCGGCGGTGATCGCCGGCGGCATGGGCGGCATTGCCGTCGCCCAGGACAGCGTGACCATCGGCGTCTCCGTGCCGGCGGCCGACCACGGCTGGACGGGCGGCGTCAACTATTTCGCGCAGCAGGCCATCGAGAAGCTGTCGAAGACCTATCCCAACGTGCAGTTCGTCTTCGCCTCGGCGCCGGATGCGCCCAAGCAGATCGCCGACATCGAGGACATGGTCTCGACGCGCAACATCGACGCGCTGGTGATCCTGCCCGGCGACCCGGACGCCATGACCTCGGCCATCAAGCAGGTGAAGGATGCCGGCAAGTTCGTCGCCGTGGTGGACCGGCAGCTCTCCATCGACGGCGTCGAGAACCTCTATGTGGCTGGCGACAATCCCGGCCTCGGCACCAACTCAGCGGAATACTTCAAGCAGCGCCTGCCCGACGGCGGCAACATCGTCATCCTGCGCGGCCTGCCGATCCCGATCGACGCGCAGCGCTTCGACGCCTTCATGGCGGGCATCGAGGGCACCAACATCAAGGTGCTGGACGACGAGTTTGCCAACTGGAACCGCGATGACGGCTTCAAGGTGATGCAGGACTTCCTGACCCGCTTCCCCGACATCGATGCGGTGTGGGCGCAGGATGACGACATCGCGCTCGGCGCCATCGAGGCGATCCGCCAGGCGGGCCGCGACGGCGACATGTGGATCGTCGGCGGCGCGGGCATGCAGCAGATGCTGCAGCGCGTGGCCGAGGGCGACTCCCTCGTGCCGGCCGATGTGAGCTACAACCCGGCGATGATCGCGACGGCGATTGCGCTGACCACCGCGCACTACACCGACAACATCCAGATCGCGGGCCGCTACATCCTCGACTCGACGCTCATCACCAAGGACAACGCGCACGAGTTCATGGACGAATCGAGCCCATTCTAAGGGCGGCGCACGAATCGGCAGGCGGGGATCGCTCCCCGCCTGCCTCCCCCTTCGGCGTGCGGCCGGCGGCCCAGCCGCAGCCGAAATCAGTTGCCGCGGCTGCCCGCGACGTGGCTGTCGATGATCGCCCGCAGGGCCTCGGAGGCCGGGGTCTCGAAGACGTCGCCGCCGCGATCGATGGTCACCGTGCCGACGCTGTCGAGCAGTTGCGCGGGATCGAGCCCGAAGATGTCGCGCGCCGTCGCGGCATCGACCTTGGGCGTCGGCATCGGTGTGGCCGCGGCCGGCGGCGAGAACGGCGCGGCACGGTAGGTGGCGCCGTCGGCAGGGCCGGTAAAGCCGCCCGTGGCCTGCGCCAGGGCCGGGCCGGCGGCGAGCGCCGAGGCGGTCATCAGAAGGGTGGCAAGCGTAAGGGTGCGGTTGGTCATGTCGTGGGCTCCATGCGGGGGAAGATTCCCCTCGTGAATGCCCATGAGACGGCAGGTCCGCCCGCCGCCTTGGCGCGCCGGCGAAGATTCCCCAGGTCCGGCGGAAACATGGCGCCGGCGCGACGCGTTTGGCGCGTGTCACATTTGCCCGCTCCCTCATCCGCCCTTCGGGCACCTTCTCCCGCGAGGCAAAGGTGGGGCGGGCTTCAGTCGAGATCGACGGGGAGGTTCTCGCGCAGAATGAGCTGCGTGCGCAGCGGCGGGGCGGTCCACTCCTGGCCGCGGGCGACGCGGGCCAGTTGCTCGATGGCCTCGCGGGCCTCGAGGCGGGGGTTCTGGTCGATGACCGCGTCCATGACGCCCGAGAGCAGGTATTCGTTGGTGAACTCGGTGACGTCGTGGCCGACGAACAGCACCTGGCCGTCGCGGCCGCGCTCGATGAGGGCGCGCGCGATGCCGCGGGTGCCGGCGCCGATATTGTAGATGGCGGCGAGATCGGGGTGCCGGTCGAGATGCTCGATGGCGGCGCGATAGGCGCGCTCGTCGTCGTCGCGGATTTCGCTGAAGCCCACGACCTCGAGGCGGTCGACGTGTTCCGACACCAGGTGGCGGAAGCCCATCTCGCGCTCCTCGTGCCCGCGATAGGACACGGAGCCGGCGAACAGCGCCACCTTGTGCCGGCCCGCGCCGAGGAAGCGGAAGAGGATGTAGCCGGCGAGGCGCCCGGCGCTACGGTTGTCGATGCCGATATAGCCGGCGCGCGGAATGTGCTGGATGTCCGAGACGACGGTGATGACCGGTACGCCGCTGCGGGTGACGCGGCGCAGGGCGTCGCGCACCGTCGGATGGTCGATGGCGACGAGGCCGATGCCGTCGGACTTGCCTTCGAGCTCGGCGAGCTTGGTGGCGAGCGTATCGGGATTGAAGCCCTCGACGAGGTGCAGCCGCAGCTCGATATCGGTGCGCTCCAGCGCCTGCATGGACAGCTCGGTGCCGAGCCGGCTCATGAAGGTGTTGGGGCCGGCGGGTAGGACGAAATCGAGCGCCAGCCGGTGCGCGGCGACGGTGGCGTCGGCGCCGACGATGTAGCCCAGCCGGCGGGCGGCGGCGAGCACCACCTCGCGGGTCCGGTCGCGGACGCCGGCGCGGCCGTTGAGGACTCGATCCACCGTGGCGCCGGACACGCCGGCCTCGCGCGCGACATCGATGAGGGTGGATCGCATTCCGCTTCTCTTCACGTTGACCCCATCCGCTACCACCAGTCGGCGATGATGTAAATTGATGTGCCTACGGACGCGTTTTCCAATTCGGCCACGCCATTGAGTGGCGCGCCTAAGCATCTGAAGTGCCATCGATATTTCGAGATCAAAGCCAAGCGCCTCAGAAATTTCGATGGCTCCTGATTGCATCAGCTTGACAAGCCCGTCAACAATTCATCAACATAAATCATTCCGATGAGTGGATGATCGAGTATCCGCCTTCGGTTGAGGGAGGTTCAATCATGACGACTCACAGCTTCACGCGACGCCAGTTTCTCGCGACCGGCAGCAAGGGGGCGCTTGTCGCCGCCGCCATCGGCATCGCGCCGCAATTCATCCGTCCGGGCCGCGCCCTGGCGCAGGATGCCCTGGCACCGGGCATGATCGGCGGCCCGACCGGGTTCGACGGCGCCGAGCGCTATCAGTACGGCCCCGACACGCCGGAAGGGCGTGCCATCGAGGGGCTGAAGGCGATGAAGGGGGCCGGCACGGCGCCCGAGCGCATCGTGCTCGGTCTGTCCGACGGCTCGATCGGCCAGCTCACGCAGCCGTTCCCGGCGGGCGCGCCGTCGATCAAGGAGCTGTTCGAGAAGGAGACCGGCATCGTCCTCGACATCGTCGGCGTCCCCAATGGCCAGGAATTCACCAAGACCATGCAGGACATCTCGACCGGCGCCGGCCAGTTCGACGTCTATGCGGTGGAATGGAACCGCCTCGGCGACCTCGCCGAGACCGGCGGCATCATCAAGATGGACGATTTCGTCGCCGCCCATAAGCCGGAATGGGACGACCCCGAGCGCGGCTATGTGAACGGCGCGCAAGGCGTGTCGCTGCTCAACCAGTATCGCGGCTCGACCTATGGCGTGTCGCTCGACGGCGACTTCCAGACCTGGAACTATCGCACCGACCTGTTCAGCAATCCCGACGAGCAGAAGGCCTTTGCCGACAAGTACGGCTACGAGCTGGCGCCGCCCACGACCTTCAAGCAACTCGACGAGATCTCGGCCTTCTTCTACCGGCCCGACCAGAACATGCTGGGCTCGACCGACATCCGCAACCAGGGCTGGGGCTACACCAACTGGTACCAGCGCTACACCTCGATGGCATCGCCGAACCAGTTCCTGTTCGGCGACGACGGCACGCCGCTGATCACCGGCGACGAGGGCGTGCAGGCGACGCAGGAATATGTCGACTCGCTGTCCTACAAGTCGCCCGACGCCATCGCCTGGGGCTGGCCGGAGCAGTACGGCAATTTCGGGCAGGGCGGTGCGGCGATGACCTGCGCCTTCTCGAACCTGCCGAAGTTCCTCGACAACGCCGGCAACACCGGCTCGGTGATCACCGGCAAGGTCGGCTCGTTCCTGCCGCCGGGCCGCGAGGTGGGCGGCAAGCTGGTGCGCCGCTCGGTGCTGTGGCTCAATCTCTCCGCGTCGATCTCGGCGCAGTCGAAGCATCCCGAGGCGGCGTATCTGCTGCTGCAGTGGCTGGGCTCGTCGCGCATCTATGCGTGGATGACCGCCAATCCGGGCGGCTATTTCGACCCGTTCCGGCTGTCGGACTTCTCCGACCCGCTGGTGCGCGAGACGTACCACGCCTACCACATGGACGTGGTGCGCGACACGGTGGCCCGCACGGTGCCCTCGATCAACTATCCGGGCGCGACGTCGTACCACAATGCGCTCGACGAGAACCTGATGGCGGCGCTCACCGGCGCCAAGTCGGCCAAGCAGGCGATGGACGATACCGCCGCCGAGTGGGTGAAGATCACCGACCGGACGGGTGCCGAAAAGGTGCTCGAGGCGATCAAGACCAACAAGGCCGCCTGGCCGACCGTCCTCGATTGAGCCTGGTCCGGCGGCGAGCCTGCGGGCTCGCCGCCCACATACTATGTAGGACGACAGTCCAATGCGCCGCTCCGTCGGGTTCGAAATCTTCCGCTATGCGGCGATCCTCCTCGCCGTCGCCATCACGCTGGTGCCCATCGTGTGGATGCTGTCGATGGCGTTCAAGCCCGTGGCCGAATGGCAGGCGACCGGCGCCAACCTCACCTGGTGGCCGAAGCAGCCGACGCTCGACAATTTCCACTTCATCTTCGGCCAGAGCGCCAGCGGACTCATCATCGCGCTCGAAAGGACCGCGGCGCGGCCGATCCTGAGCTCGCTGCTGTCGGCAAGCTTCGGCACGCTGATCGCCATGGCGGCCGGCACCGCCGCCGCCTATGGGCTGTCGCGCTTCAAGGCCGGCGGCAGCCTGCCGCTGGCGCTCATCCAGCTCAGGCTGTTTCCGCCGATGGCGGTGATGATCCCGGTGATGATCATGTGGACGTTCCTCAAGCTGAACGACACCTGGTACGGGCTGGCGCTGATCTACGGCATCGTGACGCTGCCCTTCGCCTTCTGGCTGATGAAGACGTTCTTCGACGATTTCCCGCGCGAGATCGAGGAGGCGGCGCTGGTCGAGGGCTGCTCGCGGCTGCGCGTGTTCCTCAAGGTGACGCTGCCGATGATGGCCGCGCCGCTCGCCAGCTCGGCGCTGTTCGTGTTCATCCTCAACTGGTCGGACTATCTGATCGCGCTGCTGCTCACCAACCGCGAATGGGCGACCATCCCGGTCTATATGGCGTCGCTGTCGTCGTCGATGACGGGCCAGCTCTACGGCGCCAAGGCGGCGCTGGGGCTGATCGCCGCCGTGCCGCCGGTGATCGCCGGCATCGTCATCCAGCGTCATCTGGTGCGCGGGCTCACCTTCGGGGCGCTGAAGCAATGAGCAGCGACACGGCAGGCAAGGCACGGGTGACGGCGGCGGAGGGCGACAGGAAGCTCGGCTTCTACCTGACCCTGCCGGCGCAGATCCTCGTGCTGTTCATCGCGCTGTTTCCGCTGCTCATGCAGCTCTACATCAGCCTCACCGACTGGTCGCCGCTGACCGGGCGCGGCTGGTGGGACGCCTGGGCGTTCTGGAACACTTTCGGCAATTACGTCGAGCTTGCCGTCGATGGCCGCTGGTGGGGGGCGCTGTGGCGCACCGTGCTGGTGATGCTGGTCTGCGTGCCGGCGGAGTTCCTGCTCGGGCTGGCGCTGGCCACGCTGTTCATCGACAATTTCCGCGGCAAGCGGGTGTTCTACTCGATCCTGCTGATGCCGATGATGGTGGTGCCGGCCGTCGCCGGCTACATGTTCTTCATGCTGTTCCAGTCGGGCGGGCCGATCAACAACATCGCCTCGGCGCTGTCGGGGCAGACCATCGCCATCGCTTGGCTCAGCAACCTGAGCCTCGCCTTCATCGCCGTGGTCGTCGCCGACATCTGGCAGTGGACGCCGCTGATGTTCCTGATCCTGCTCGCCGGGCTCGTCGGCGTGCCCGACGACCAGCTCAAGGCGGCGACGCTGCTCGGCGCCAATTGGTGGCAGCGCTTCACCACGATCATGCTGCCGCGCATGAAGGGCATCGTCGTCATCGCCATCGCCATCCGGCTGATCGAGAATTTCAAGATCTTCGACACGCTCTACATCATGACGGCAGGCGGCCCCGGCGTCGCGACCGAGACCATCTCGGTCTATATCTACAAGCTTACGACCAACGACCTCGCCTGGGGCTATGTCGCGGCCATCGCGCTGGTGATCCTCATCTCGCTGTCGATCGTGCTGGGCGTTGCCATCTCGCGCCAGTCCAGGGCCGGGGAGGGTGCGGCGTGAGCTCCATCCATCTCAAGGCGCTGACCAAGGCGTTCGGCAATTTCCAGGCCATCAAGGCGATGGATCTCGAAGTGAAGGACGGCGAGTTCCTGGCGCTGCTGGGGCCGTCGGGGTGCGGCAAATCGACGACGATGAACATCATTGCCGGCATGGAGGCGCCGACGAGCGGGCGCGTGTTCTTCGACGCGCGCGACGTGTCCGACGTGCCGATGACGAAGCGCGGCGTCGGCTTCGTGTTCCAGAACTACGCGATCTTCACGCATATGAATGTGCGCGCCAACCTCGCCTATGGGCTCAAGATGCGCGGCGTCGGGCGGGCCGAGATCGACCGGCGCGTGGCGGCCATCGCCGAGTTCCTGCAACTCACGCCGTTCCTCGACCAGCCTTCGGCGAAGCTGTCGGTCAATATCCTGCAAAGGCTGGCCATCGGCCGCTCGGCCATCGTCGAGCCGTCGATCTTCCTGCTCGACGAGCCGCTGTCGAACGTCGATGCCGCCTTCCGCGCGGTGATGCGCACCGAGCTCAAGCATCTGCAACGGCAGTTCAAGCAGACGATGGTCTATGTGACGCACGACCAGCTCGAGGCCATGACCATGGCCGACCGCATCGCGGTGATGGACCACGGGGTGCTGCAACAGGTCGGCACGCCGCTCGAAGTCTACAACAATCCCGTCAACGTCTTCGTTGCACGCTTCATCGGCTCGCCGGGAATGAACCTCGTGCCGGCGACGCTGGTCGAGGGTGACGGGGGGATGCGCGCCGATCTGGGTGCGGCGGGGCTGTCGCGGCCGCTCGACGCGGCGCTTGCCGCCAAGGCGCGGGCCAGCGGCCAGCGCGAGGTGTGGTTCGGCTTCCGCCCCGAGGGCGTGAACCTCGCGGCCGATGGCGACGGACTGGCGGTGACCATCACCTTCCTCGAGCGCATCGGCTCGCGCACCATCGTGCATTTCGACGTGGGCGGCACGGCCGGCAAGGCGGTGTTCGAGAACGACGTGCCGCTGGCGGCGGGAACAGTGGCGCATTTCGTGCCGGCCGACCACCTCGTGCGCCTCTTCGACCGCGAGAGCGGCGTCGCGATCGGGGGGGCATGATGGCAGCCATCGAGTTCCGCGCCGTCACCAAGCGTTTCGGCAAGACGATTGCCGTCGATGACGTCAGCTTCCGCATCGAGGACGGCGAGTTCTTCTGCTTCTTCGGGCCGCCGCTGTCGGGCAAGTCCACGATCCTCAGGCTGATCCTCGGGCTCGAGCGGCCCGACGCGGGCGAGATCCTGTTCGACGGGCGGCCGGTGACCGAGGTGGGGCCGGCCGAGCGCAACGTCGCGATGGTGTTCCAGAACCTTGCGCTGTTCCCGCATCTCACGGCGAAGGGCAATGTCGAGTTCCCGCTGCGCGAGCGCAAGGTCGATGCCGCGACCATCGCGAGGCGCGTCGCCGAAGTGGCTGAGAAGCTCCATATCGGGCACATTCTCCACAAGCTGCCGGCGCATCTGTCCGGCGGCGAGCGCCAGCGCGTGGCGATCGCGCGGGCGCTGGTGCGCGATCCCGTCGCCTATCTCATGGACGATCCGATCTCGGCGCTCGACGCCAGGCTGCGCGAGGAGACGCGCGTCGAGCTCAAGCGCATCCAGACCGAGCTCGGCCGCACCCTCATCTATGTGACGCACGACCAGGAGGAGGCGATGTCGATTGCCGACCGCATGGCCGTGCTCGAAGCCGGCAGCATCCGCCAGGTCGGTGCGCCGACCGATGTCTATGACCGCCCGGCGAGCGACTATGTGGCGCGGCTGCTCGGCTCGCCGATGATCAACATCCTCGACGCCGAGGGCGCGGACGGCAAGGTGCGGCTCGCCGGCGGCGCCATCGCGCTCGACGCCGCCGCGGTGCCGGCGGGAACGGTACGGATCGGCGTGCGGCCGGAGAATCTGGCGCTGTGCGAGGGCGCGGACGCGACGGTCTACGAGGTCGAGCCGCTGGGCAGCTTCACGGTGGTGACGCTGACGGCGGGCGAGGAGCGGCTGCGCGCGCTGCTGCGCGGCCAGCCGGCGGTGACGCCGGATGCCCGCGTGGGGCTGCATGTCGATCCAGCGAAACTGCATTTTTTTGCCGAGGACGGTCGCCGTGTGGCGACATCGGCTGCGTAAGGGAGAGGGGAATGGCCAGCAAATTCCAACCAGATGTCGAAATCCGCGAGAAGGGTTTTACGATCGGCTGCATCGGCGGCGGCATGATCATGTCCGAGGTGCATCTCGACGCCTATAAGCAGGCGGGCTTCAAGGTCGGCGCCATCGCGTCGCGCAATGTCGAAAAGACCAAGAAGATCGCGGAGCGCTACGGCATCCCCAAGGTGCATCAGACGCCCAAGGAGCTGATCGAGGACGAGAGCATCGAGATCGTCGATCTCGCCTATCCGCCCGACCAGCAGCCCGACCTCATCCGCCACGCGCTGAAGCAGCCGCACATCAAGGCGATCCTGGTGCAGAAGCCGCTGGCGCTGACCCTCGACGAGGCGATCAGGCTGCGCGACGAGGCCAAGGCGGCGGGCAAGGTCGTGTCGGTCAACCAGAACATGCGGTTCGACCAGTCGATGCGCGTGCTCAAGCAGATCATGGATGCGGGCGAGCTGGGCGAGATCGTCCTCGCGCAGATCGACATGCATGCGATCCCGCACTGGCAGAGCTTCCTCGCCGAATACGACCGGCTGACGCTCGCCAATATGAGCGTGCACCATCTCGACGTGCTGCGGTTCCTGTTCGGCGAGCCGACCGAGATCACCTCGCAGAGCCGCAAGGACCCGCGCACCACCTTCGAGCATACGGACGGCATTACCGTCTCGACGCTGAAATTCCCCTCGGGCGTCATGGCAGTGTCGCTCGAGGACGTGTGGTCGGGGCCGCGCGCCGACGACTATGACGACGACATCTTCATCGCCTGGCGGGTCGAGGGCACGGAGGGCGTCGCCAAGGGCACGATCGGCTGGCCGAAGGGCACGCCCTCGACGCTCACATACAATTCGCGCCGGACGACCGGCGGCAAATGGGTGACCCCGAGCTGGGACACGCACTGGTTCCCTCATGCCTTCATCGGCGTGATGGAGCAACTGCAATATGCGCTCAAATCCGGCACGAAGCCGCTGCTCGACATCTCGGACAACGTTCGGACCATGGCGCTGATCGAGGCCGGCTACCGGTCGATGGCCGAGAAGCGGACCATTCCGCTCAGCGAAATCTCAACACGGTAAGGGAGGACTTCCACCATGATGCAAGCTGGCATTTTCACTGCCTATCTGCCCTACGGGCTCGAAGAGACCGCCAAGCGCATCCGCGCGCACGGCTTCAACACCGTGCAGCTCGACCTGCACTTCAAGGATATCGACCTCGGGCCGGGCAAGCTCAACAAGGACAGTTGCAAGCGGGTGCGCGACACGTTCCGCGCCCACGACCTGCCGATCTGCTGCATTTCGGGCTACACCAACCTCATCCATCCCGACCCCGACCACCGCAAGGCCAATGTCGAGCGCGTGAAGGAGATCATCCGCCACGCGCGCCAGCTCGGCTCGCCCTACGTGATCTCGGAGACCGGCACCTACAACACCGAATCCGAGTGGATGAGCGATCCCAAGAACAAGTCGGAGGAAGGTTTCGAGGCGTGCCGCAAGGTGATCGCCGAGCTGGCGCAGGAAGCCTATGATCACGGCGCGATGTTCCTTCTCGAAACCTATGTGAACAACGTCGTCGGCTCGGTGGAAGAGACGGTGAAGATGTTCGCGCAGGTCGATCATCCCGGCCTCGGCCTGTTGATGGACCCGACCAACTATTTCGAGGACCACAATATCGACCAGATGGACAAGGTGCTGAACCAGGTGTTCGACACGCTGGCCGACAAGGTGAAGATCGCCCACGCCAAGGACGTGGCGCGCGCCAAGGACACCAGCGAGAAGCATGCCGATATCGGCGACGACGACGCGCTGGCCTCGCACACCTTCCGTGGCGTCGGCGCCATCGCGCTCGACGCGCCGGGGATGGGCGTACTCAACTATGACCTCTATCTGAAGCGGCTCTCCGAGAAGCATCCGAATATCCCGGTCATCGTCGAGCATCTCGACGAGGCGGATATTCCGCGCTCGAAGAAGTTCCTCGACGACAAGTTCCTCGCTAACGGCGTGTGACGCGAAAGGGCCCGGCGTGCCTTGCGCATGCCGGGCCACCCGGCCATGGGCCGGCTTTTTTCAACGGGTACTGAATCATGGTTGAACTCTTCGGCAGATCGCTCACCCGACGGCAGGTCGAGGAACGCTCGGGCCTGCTCTCGCAACTGGCCGGCGTGCGGCTGGTGACGCTGGGCGACGGGGTGGAGCGCGGCGTGCGCATGCTCGACTTCAATACCGGCGGGGGCTTGCGCTTCACGGTGCTGGTGGACCGGGCGATGGACATCGCCGACTGCGCCTATAAGGGGCAGGCGATCGGCTGGAACTCGCCGGCGGGGTTCCGCCATCCGGGCCTGCACGAGTATGAGGGCGAGGGCGGGCTGGCCTGGGCACGCTCGTTCTCGGGCCTCCTGGTGACGTGCGGGCTCGACCACATCCTGTTCATGAACGAGGTACCGGCCGACACCTATGTCTACAGCCCCAAGCCGACCGTCAGCCATTCGCTGCACGGGCGCATCGGCACCATTCCGGCGCGGCTCACCGGCTATGGCGAAGACTGGCGCGGCGACGCGTGCGTGCTGTGGGCTGAGGGCGTGGTGCAGCAATCGGCGGTGTTCGGCGAGGACCTGCACCTTATCCGTCGCATCGAGGCGGATGTGGGCGGCAGGGAGATCCGGCTCATCGACCGGGTGGTCAATCACGGCTTCTACAAGACGCCGCACATGTACTGCTACCACATCAATGTCGCCTATCCGGTGCTCGACGAGGGCGCGCGCTATCTCGCCCCGGTCCGCGACGTGGTGTGGGCCGGCCATGCCGGTGCCGATTATCGCAAGCAGGGCGTGGGCTACCGGACGCTGAGCGCGCCCAAGCTCAACTTCCACGAGCAGGTGTGGCAGCACGAGATGGGCGCCGATGTCGGGGGCAAGGTGCCGGTGGCGCTGGTCAACGACCGCCTCGGGCTCGGCCTCATGGTCGAGACGCGCAAGGACCAGTTCCCCTGCCAGTACGAGTGGCAGAATCTGCAGGCCGGGCAATATGCGTTCGGCATCGAGCCCTCATCCAATCATGTGCTGGGCAATCTCGCGGCGCGCGAGCGCGGCGAGATGATCTGGCTCGAGCATGGCGACGCGCGGCACTACGACACCACTTTCCGCGTGCTCGACGGGGCCGACGAGATTGCGGCGACGGCGGCACGGATCGCCGGTATTGCGCGGCAGCCGGAGGACGACTATCCGGCGCCGTCAGGCAATCATCTCAAGCTTGGAGGCCGCTCATGAGTGCGGGAATCGACAGCTTCGGCTCGCTGGCGGGCAAGACCATCCTTTATACCGGCGCGGCCGGCGGGCTCGGGCTCGACACGACCCTATTGATGCTGAAGACCGGGGCGCGCGTCGTCGCCATCGATAACAACCCCGACAAGATCGCGGCGCTCAAGGCGGCGGCCGCGGGGCTCGACGGGCTGCGCGTCGAGCGCTTCGACCTCGCCGACCATCAGCGGCTGCGCGCCGACCTCGAGCGCGTGTCCGGCGAGGTCGGCGGCTTCGACGTCGTCATCAACAATGCCGCGATCTATCCGAGCAAGCCGTTCGAGGACTTCACGCTCGACGAGATCAAGCAGGTGCAGGCCGTCAATGTCGAGGCCGGCATCGTGTGCGTGCAGGTGGCGCTGCCGCACATGAAGGCGGTGGGGCGCGGCCGCATCATCAACATCTCGTCGGTGACCTTCTCCGGCGGCTGGGCCGACCTCACGCCCTATATCCAGAGCAAGGGCGCGCTGATCGCGCTGGCCCGCGCCTGGGCGCGCGAGTTCGGCAAATACGGGATCACCGTCAATGCCGTGTCGCCGGGGGCGTTCCCGACCGACGCCGAGAAGATTCACCCCGACCTCGATGCCTACGAGAAGCGGATCTACGAGCACCAGGCCATCCAGCGGCGCGGCCGCCCGTCGGACATCGCCAATGTGCTGATGTTCCTCGCCTCGGACGCCGCCTCCTTCATCACCGGCCAGACCATCAATGTCGATGGCGGCTGGGTCATGCACTAGACGAAAGCACGCACTCTCATGAGCATCCTCAGCGGTTATCGCGTTCTCGACTGCTCCATCGCCATGGCCGGCCCGTTCGCGGCGCAGCGCCTCGGCGACCTCGGGGCCGACGTGGTCAAGGTGGAGCCGACCACCGGCGAGTGGCAGCGCCACACCTCGGCGGGCGGGGTGCGCGGCAACAAAGTCAACGTCTCGTTCCTGTCGCTCAACCGCAACAAGCGCTCGCTGGCGGTGGACCTCAAGAAGCCCGAGGGCAAGGCCGTCCTGCTCGAGCTGGTGAAGACCGCCGACGTGTTCTTGCAGAACTACCGGCCGGGCGTCGCCAAGCGCCTGGGGGTGGACTACGAGACGCTGCGCCAGATCAACCCCAGGCTCATCTACGTGTCGATCTCGGGCTATGGCGAGGACGGGCCCTATGTGAACAATCCCGGCCAGGACCTCATCCTGCAAGGCATGTCGGGCGCCATGCTGTCGGCCGGGCGCGACGGCGAGCCGCCGCTGGCGGCGGGGCAGTTCCTCGTCGATGCGGTGACGGCCTATACGGCGTTCGAAGGCGCGCTGGCGGCGCTGCTGCATCGCGAGCGGACGGGCGAGGGGCAGCTCGTGCAGGTCAACATGCTCGACGCCATCACGGCGCTGCAGATGCAGGAGCTGTCGGTGTTCACCGTGGGCGGCAAGCCGCAGACCCGTTCGGCCGAGCCGCACGCGCACGCCTATATCCGCTCGCCCTACGGAGCGTTCGCCACGACGGACGGCTACATCATCGTCGCCTTCCCCTCGCTCAAGAATTTCGGCGAGGTGATCGGCGAGCCGTCCTTCCTCGATATGGACGACGAGATCGACAGCTGGAAATACCGTGACGAGATTTTCGCGCGCACGCGCGAGCGGCTGCAGCACAAATCGACGGCCGAGTGGCTGGCGCTGTTCCGCGCCCGCGACATCTGGGCCGGGCCGGTCTATGGCTATGCCGATCTCGTCGAGGACCCGCAGGTCAAGCACAACGGCACCTTCGTCGAGTACGACCACCCGACCGAAGGGCATGTGAAGACGCCGGGTTTCGCCATCCGCTTCTCGAAGACGCCGAGCACCGTGGCGCGCGGGGCGCCGCTCGCCGGCGAGCATTCGCGCGACGTGCTGCGCGAGGCGGGCTATGACGAAGCGGCGATCGATGGGCTCGTCGCGGCCGGCGCGGTGGCCGTGGACAAATGAGGCCGAGCTACAAGGCGCTTACCTGGGACCACCCGCGCGGCCTCAATGCGCTGCGCGACGCCGCCGTGGAGGTGGCGCCGGGGCAGGGGCTGACGATCCAGTGGGACAAGCAGCCGCTCGAGGGCTTCGAGTCGCACCCCATCGCGGATTTGTGCGCGCGCTACGACCTCGTGGTGCTCGACCACCCGCATATCGGCGAGGCGGTGGAGGCGGGGTGTCTGCAACCGCTCGAGGACGTGTTCGCGGCCGACGAGATCGCGGCGCTGGGCGCGGCCTCGATCGGCCCGAGCCTCACGAGCTACCGCTATGCCGGACGGCACTGGGCGCTGCCGCTCGATGCGGCGACGCAGGTGATGGCCTATCGGCCGGACCTCGCCGAGCCGGTGGGGACGTGGCGCGAGGTCGCGGCGCGGGCCCGCCGGGGCGGCGTGGCGCTGTCGCTGGCCGGGCCGCATGCGCTGATGAATTTCCTGTCGATCTGCGCGGCGCTGGGCGACCCGCCGGCCGAGGCCGATCCGAGCGTGCTGGTCGGCCCGGAGGCGGGGGAAGAGGCGTTCGGCATCCTGGCCGAAATCTACGCCGTGGCCGAGAGATCGACGCTGGCGCTCAACCCCATCGGCCTGCTCGGCCATATGGCGCAGCACGACGACGTGACGCTCTGCCCGCTGGTCTATGGCTATGTGAACTATGCGCGGCCGGACGCCGGCGCGAAGCAGGTGTGCTTCGCCGATGCTCCCGCGGCGGCAGCGGGCGGCCGGCCGGGCTCGACGCTCGGGGGCACCGGGATCGGGCTCAGCGCACGCTGCACGGTCACGCCGGAGCTGTTGACGCATCTGCGCTGGCTGTTGGGCGAGGACGCGCAGCGCGACTTCATTCCGGCGCATGACGGCCAGCCCAGCCGCCGCAGCGCCTGGCACGACGACGGCGTCAACGCCGCCTGGGGCAATTTCTATCGCGATACGGCGAAGACGCTTGAAGCGGCTTATGTGCGGCCCCGCCATGCCGGCTACATCGCCTGGCAGGGCGAGGCCTCGGCCCAGCTGCGCGAGGCGCTGGCCGAGGGCGCGAACGCGCGGGGCGTCGTCAGCCATCTCAACGACACGCACAGGGCTCGGATTGGAGGCCGGGAAAGATGAGCGACAACATCACGGTCGATCGTGACGGCATGATCGGCATCATCACCATCAACCGGCCCGAGAAGGGCAATGCCATGACGCCGGCGATGTCGGCGGCGTTGGTGGCGGCGGTCAACGGCTTCAACACGGATGACGGTATCCGCTGCGTGGTGCTGACCGGCGCCGGCGACAAGGCGTTCTGCGGCGGCTCGGACATCCGCACGCTCGACGACTACGACACGCCGTGGAATTTCCGCAACCGGCCGGACTATTGCGACGCCATCAGGGGGCTTCTCAAGCCCTCCATCGCCGCGGTGAACGGCTATGCCTATGGCGGCGGGCTGGAGACGGCGATGGCCTGCGACATTCGCCTCGCCTCGGCGAACGCCACCTTCGCCGCGCCCGAGATCAAGCTCGGCTGGATCGGCGGCGGCGGCATGGCGGCGGGCCTCGCCCATGCGGTCGGGCCGTCCAACGCGGCGGTGATGATCATGACGGGCGACCCCATCGACGCGGCCACGGCCGAGCGCTGGGGGCTGGTGTCGCGCGTCGTGCCGCAGGGCGAGGTGCTGGACGCCGCCGTCGCGCTGGGCCGGACGATCGCGTCGCGCGCGCCGATCGCGGCCGAGACGGCCAAGCTCAACCTGCGGGCGGCGTGGGAGATGTCGATCGCCGACGCCATCACCTATGAGCGCGACCTGCAGACCATCTGCTTTGCGACGGAGGACGCGCGCGAAGGCCGCGCCGCCTTCAAAGAGAAGCGGCAGCCGGCGTTCAAGCGGCGGTAAGGCCGCCGGGCAGGGGCGTGCCGGGGGCGACGAGGCCGCTGCGGGCCAGCGCGGCCCAGAAGCCGGGCGGGATCGGCGCGTTCCACCAGTCGAGGATGCCGGCCAGCTCGGCCGGCGATTTCGGGCCGGGGAGGACGGAACAAACCGCTTCGTGGGCGAGCGGAAATTGCAGGGCGGCGGCGCCGAGCGCCACGCCGTGCTCGCGGCAGAGCGCTTCGAGACGGGCGACGCGTTCGACGACCTGCGGCGGTGCTGCCGCATAGTTCCACTGGCCGTTGCCGACCAGCGCGCCGCTGTTGAACGGGCCGCCGCAGATGATCGAGGTGCCGCGCCGGAGGCAGGTCGCGAGCAGCGGGTCCAGCGCCGTCTGCTCGAGCAGGGTGTAGCGGCCGGCGAGCAGGAACACGTCCCAGTCGCCGAGCGCGAAGGCGTCCATCAGCACCTGCCATTCGTTGACGCCGATGCCGATGGCGGCGACGCGGCCGCTCGCCTTGAGCTCCGCCAGCGCGCGATAGCCGCCTTCTGCCAGTTGCGCCCAATAGGCGGCGCTGTCGGCGCCGTGGGCGAAGGTGCCGATGTCGTGGACAAGCAGGATGTCGATGCGCGCGAGGCCGAGGCGCATGAGGCTGTCCTCATGGGCGCGCATGATGCCATCGTACGAGTAGTCGTAGACCTCGACGAAGGGGAAGGGATCGACCCAGCCCTGCCGCACCGTCTCGGTGCCGGAATAGGGTTTCAGCAGGCGGCCGACCTTGGTGGAGAGCACGGTGCCGGCGCGGCGCGCGCGCAGGCCGTCGCCGAGGAGGTGCTCGGCGCGACCCAGCCCGTACTGGGCCGAGGTGTCGTAGAACGTCACTCCGGCAGCGAGCGCTGCGGCGATGGTGGCCAGTGCCTCGGCCGTCGGCACGGCCTGGAACAGGCCGGCGAGCGTGCCGGTGCCGAGGCCGAGCTCGGTGACGTGAAGCGCCGTCTGGCCGACGCGGCGGGTGCGGAAGTCGGGCACGTTAGCCTCGGTGGGTTGGGGGCCTCAGTAAAGACCCATATGGCGCTGCAGCGCGGCGTTGAAATGGGCGGCGACGGCGGCGGCGGCCCGCTCGGGGTCGCGCGCCTTGCAGGCCTCGATGATCGCCATGTGCTCGCGCAACGAGCGCAGGGCGAGGGGGACGGTGAGCTTGCGGTCGAGCCGGACGATGCGCAGATAGTGGTGCATGCGGCGATAAGTGGTCTCGATCAGCGGGTTGCTGAGCGCGCCGACGATGGCGTTGTGGAGGAGCGGCTCCAGCGCCTCCATCTCGGCCGCCAGCGCCTTGGTGATGCCCTCCGCCTCGAGGCCGCGCATGGCGGCGAGGTGCCGCTGCTCGATCGCCGCCAACTCGTCCTCGTCGGCGGTCTCGGCATAGACGGCCACCGCCGCCTTCTCGATGATGGTGCGGAACTGGTAGGTCGAGCGGGTCAGCTCCAGGCCGGGCTTCACGAACTGGATGCCCGAGCGCGGGTGGATGGTCAGCACGCCCTCGGCCTCGAGGCTGCGCAGCGCGTCGCGCAGCGGCGCCACGGGGATGCCGAGCAGGCGCACCAGCTCGTTCTGCGATACGAAGGCGCCGGCCGGAATCTTGCGCTCGAACAGGGTTTCGAGGACGCGCTGATAGGCGATGTCGCTCAGCCGCCTGCCGCCCGGATTTTCCGGTTGCTCCAGCATTTCAGCCGCATCGGTCACTTGCCTCGCCTTTCATTCTGCTCTATTACGTGGCTCATCTGATCTATCAGATAGCCGATTTGGTCTATTAGAGCAAAGCATGCGCCTCGCCGATTTTCGCTTCACGCGTTTTCAGTTCGCCCGCGAGCGGGTCATCGGCGACAGCCAGGTGCGCGCCGACGACGTCAATGTAGCGGCGCTTGAGCTGATTGCCGATAGCGGCGCGGTGGGGCTGGGCTTCGTTCAAACGCTATTTGTGCCGCTGCCGGATGTCGAAGAGATCGCGCGCGTGTTCCGCACCGAGATCTGGCCGGAACTCGACGGCCAGCCGCCGGCGGGGCTCGTCCACCGGGTGAGCCGGCCGCGCGGCGGCAACCAGCGGGCGCCGACGCTGCCCTTCGGCGAGGCGGTGCAGGTGGCGCTGTGGGATCTTGCGGCCAAGGAAGTTGGGCTGCCGCTGCACAAGCTGCTCGGCGGGCGCCGCGAGCGCGTCGAGGCCTATGCCAGCGGCCTCGATTTCCACCTGAGCGATGCCGAATTCGCCGAATTGTTCGCGCATGCCGACGCGCTCGGCTACCGCGCCTTCAAGATCAAGGTGGGGCACCCCGAATTCGAGCGCGACCTCGACCGGCTGAAGCTGCTCGCCAGGACCGTGCGCCCCGGCGCGAAGATCATGATCGACGCCAACGAGGCGTGGGGCGCCAAGGAAGCCATCGCCAAGCTCGAAATCATCCGCCGCGAGGGCTACGAGCTGCTGTGGGTGGAGGACCCCATCCTGCGCCACGATTTCGCGGGGCTGAAGCTCCTGCGCGAGAGCGTCGGCTGGACGCTCATCAATTCCGGCGAATATCTCGACGCTGCGGGCAAGCGCGCGCTGATGCTGGCCGGCGGCGCCGATATCGTCAACGTGCACGGGCAGGTGACCGACGTGATGCGGATCGGCTGGCTCGCCGCCGAGCTGGGCATTCCCGTATCGGTGGGCAACACCTTCCTCGAAGTCGGCGTCCATGCCGCCTGCGCGCTGCCCGAGGTGGCGTGGCTCGAATACTCGTTCCAGAATTTCGACCATCTGGTCGAAGCGCCCATCGAGATCGCCGATGGCTGGGCCGTGGCGCCCGACCGTCCGGGCCACGGTCTCGTGCTCAGCGAGACCGCGCGCCGCGCGTGGTCGCGCCCCAAGCTCCTGCCGAGGAAGGAAATCGGCGACGCTCCGTTCAACCCGCGCGTGAAGAGCGCGCCCAAACTCGCGGCGACCCGGTAAGGCTCCGGCGCCCGTTTCCTCGAGGAGGAGGACGAGAATGAAACTCATGCGTACCGCCGTCGCGCTGTCGGCGCTGTTCGTCGCCGTCCCGGCGCTGGCTCAGGAAATCACCGTGTGGGCCGACGCGACGCGCCAGCCGGCCGTCGAGGCGTTCGAGGCCGCGCATCCCGAGATCAAGGTGAACCTCGTCGTCGATGACGGCTCGTCGGGCGCCTCGGGGACGTTCCAGACCAAGATCGCGCTGGCCGACCAGGCCGGCGAAGGCTGGCCCGACGTGGTGTTCTCGACGCAGAACAACGACGCCGCCTGGGCGGCGCGCGAGACCAACGGCGTGCAGGCCTTCGCGCAGGTGCTGAACGAGGGCTTCCTCGACGCTGGCTTCCTCGACGGCTTCACGCCGGGGGCGCTCGACCCGGTGACCGTGGACGGCAAGGTCTACGGGCTGCGCAACGACCTCGCGCCGGTGCTGTTCTGGTACAACAAGAAGCTGCTCGAGGAGTTCGGCTACGACGCTCCCACCACCTGGGAAGACTATCAGGCGCTGGGCGACAAGCTGGCCGCCGAGCATCCCGGCTATTTCCTCGGCGTCATCGGCGATGCGTTCGAGGGGCCGTATGTCTACTACTGGAGCGGCGAGGCGCCGATCTTCCAGGTCGAGGGCGATGCCTTCAAGTCGGACACGTCCGCGGCCAATTCGGCGAAGGTCAGCGCCCTCATCGACCACATGGTCGCCAACAAGACGCTGACGCTCGACAGCCTGTTCGGCGCCAGCTTCGTCGCCAATGCCGACAAGCTGGTGGCGATCCCCGGCGCCGCCTGGTACGCCGGAGCGGTGTTCCAGAACCCCGGCAGCGTCAACGCCCAGCCGGGCGACTGGGCCGCCGCGCCGCCGCTCACCTGGGCCGATGGCGCCAAGGTGACGGGCAATGTCGGCGGCGGCGTCTGGTACGCTTCGAGCCACACGAGCGAGCCCGAGGCGGTGAAGACCTTCCTGCAGTTCATCGTCTCCGACCCGCAGACGGCCGGCACGGGCGGCCTGCCGGCCTATCAGGCGGCGGCCGAGGCGTGGCTCGACGCGCAGGCCGAGAGCGGCTTTTATGCCGGCGACTTCAAGGCGGCGGTGCTGGCCGCGGCGTCGAGCGTGTGGAGCGGCTGGGGCTACCCCAACTTCTCGCCCGAGACGGCGTGGGCCAAGATCATCACGCCCGGCCTCGCCGCCGGCAAGACCATGACCGAGCTGTCCGCCGAGTGGGAGCAGGAAATGAAGAACGAGGCGCAGGTCGTCGGCTACGAGGTCGAGTAAGCCTCGCCAGCAGCCAGCGCGGGAGTGCTGATGTGACCACACTCGAACCGACTGCCGCCCGTCCTGCAAGGGGTGGGCGGCGCGTCCCTCGAAGCGCCAGCGTCGAACGCGCGCAGGGCCGGATCGGCCTTGCCTTCGTCAGCCTCTACACGCTGTTCCTCATCGTCTTCGGCGTGCTGCCGTCGCTCTATGCGATCTACCTCGCCTTCACCAAGAAGGGCGCCTTCGTCGGCTTCGCCAACTTCGCCAAGGTGTTCAAGGATTACCGCTTCCTGCCGGCGGTGGAGCATGTCGGGCTGTTCGTTCTGGTCTGGCTGGTGGCGCTGGTCGTCCTGGTGGTGGTGCTGGCGCTCGTCGTCCATGCGGTGGGCGTGCGCTGGTTCTCGGCCAGCATGCGTTTCCTCTATTACATCCCTGGCGCGCTGGCCGGCGCGTCGAGCGTGATGCTGTGGCTGTTCGTGCTCGACCCGACGGTCAGCCCCGTGGCGTTCCTCCTCCAGGCGCTCGGGCTCAACTCGCTGGTCGAGACGGTGCAGGCCGACCGGCTGCCGCTGACGCTGGCGGTGATCGCCTTCTGGACCGGCGCGGGCGGCTGGATCGTCGTCATGTACGGGGCGCTCAACAATATCAGCAAGGACCTCATCGAGGCGGCACGCGTCGATGGGGCGGGGCCGGTGCGTATCGCCTGGTCGATCCAGATCCCGCTGATGCGCAAATGGATCGCCTATATGGTGATCCTGAGCTTTGCCGGCGGCACGCAGCTTTTCGTCGAGCCGCGCGTCCTGTCGCAGGCGAGTCGCGGCGTCGTCTCGCAGGACTACTCGCTCAACCAGCTCGCCTTCCTCTACGCCTTCAAGCAGAACGACTTCAACGGCTCGGCCGCCATTTCGCTGGTGCTGCTGGTGGTGGCGCTGGCGCTGAGCATCTACTTCGTCTTCAAGGGAGGCCTGTTTGAGCGCGCCTGACCATAGCGAGCGCCCGGAGGGGCTGACGCCCGGCGCCTGGCTGGGGCGCGCGCTGGCCGTGCTCCTGCTCATCGTCTTCGCGCTGTTCTTCGTCGTGCCGCTGGTCTGGCTGCTGCTGGCGCCGACCAAGACCGACCGCCAGTTGCTGCTCGACGCGCCCTTCGCCTTCGGCAATTTCGAGACGCTGTGGGCGAACTGGCAGAGCCTCGCCACCTTCCAGAACAACCTTTTATGGACGTGGATCGGCAATTCCGCCTTCTATTGCGGGACGGCGCTGGCGATCACCTTGGCCATCAGCATTCCGGCCGGCTACGCGCTGGCGCTCACCGAGTTCCGTGGCCGGCGCGCGCTGCTGCTGGCGACGCTGATCGTGATGATGGTGCCGAGCACGGCGCTGGTGCTGCCGATCTTCCTCGAGCTCAGCGCCGTGAAGCTGATCGGCAATCCGCTGTCGGCGATCCTGCCGTTCTCGTTCTTCCCGTTCGGCGTCTACCTCACCTACATCTACTTCTCGACGGCGATCTCGCGCGACCTGCTGGATGCGGCGCGCATCGACGGGGCGAGCGAGGTGCAGGTGTTCATGAAGGTGGCGATGCCGCTGGCGACGCCGGTCATCGCGCTGGTCGGCTTCTTCAACTTCACCGGCAACTGGAACAACTACTTCCTGCCCTATGTAACGCTGCCCGGCCGCAAGGCGCCGATTCAGGTGGGGCTGGCGGAGCTGCTCTCCAACGTGCCCGCCTTCAACCCCACCAACGCCGCCTCGACGACGATCTCGCTGTCGGCGCTGGCGCTGGCGACGCTGATCGCCATGGCGCCGGTGATGATCGTCTTCCTGTTCGCCCAGCGCTACCTGGTGACCGGCATGACCGCCGGCGGCGTCAAGGAGTAGGGGCGAGGTAGTCGAAAGCAGGCGTGCCGGGCACCGGGCAGCGCAGGGCCAGGATACTGCCGGACCAGGGGACCTCGTGCAGGCGGCGTTCGGGGAGCCCGAGCCGGCCCGTCGTGACGAAAAGCGTTTGCATGTCGTCGCTGCCGAAGCAGCAGTCGATCGGCTTGGGCACCGGCAGGGCGATGATGCGCTCGATACGGCCATCCGGGTCGTAGCGAGTCACCGACCAGCCGTCGGCCTGGACGTTCCACACGAAGCCCTCGATATCGACGGCCAGCCCTGCCGGGCGGCCGCTTCCCTCGGGAACGCGCGCGAAAATGCGGCGCTCCGAAATCTCGCCGCTCTCGGCGTCGAATTTCCAACTGTAGATTTCGCGGCGTGGGGCATCGCACAAATAGAGATATCTGTTGTCGGGCGACCAGCCGAGACCGATGGGGATCAGGAAGCCGCCGGCCATGGCGCGGAATGAGCCGTCGGCATCGACGCGATAGAGCTGTCCGACCGGCCGCGAGATGGACACGTCCTGAGTGGTCACCCAGAGGCGGCCGCGGCTGTCGCATTTGCTGGAATTGAAGCGCATATGCGGTACGGCGGCAGGCATTTCCGCCAGCAGGCGCGGCTTGGCGCCCGTCCGCGAGACGTCGATGACGCCGCGCGGCACCATGGCGAGAAAGCGGTCGCCATTCGCCACAATGCTTGCCGGAACTTCCGGCAGATCGATGGCGGATACCGATGCCTCGCCGGGCGCGCCGGACAGGATCGCCCGACGCGTGATATCGACCCAGGCCAGTCGGCGTTCCCGCGCCAGCCAGACGGGGCTCGCCCCGAGGCCGGCGTCGGACGCTATCGCTGCCGTCACCTCGTTGTCGCGCGCCAGCAGGATCTTGCGGCTGGTCCAGGGCTCGGGCGGGTTCATTCCCATCATGCCGGAAATACGCATGGCCGTCTCGGCGAGGTCCTGACCAAGCGCTTCCGCCTGCGTCGAATCCAGCGCGGTGGCGGGCGCGTAGACGCCGATCGCGCCGATCGGGTGACCCAGCTCGTTGCGGATGGGCGCGGCCACGCCGGTCACGCCCATCATCATCTCGGCGTCGTCGATGGCGTAGCTGCGGTTGGTCGTGTATTCGAGATGGCCGCGCAGGGTCTCGGCGTCGGTAATGGTCGCGGCGGTGAAGTCGCTTAGAGCGGCGTTCTCTATCAACCGTAGCTGCTCGCTGTGGGGCAGGGCCGACAGCACGGCCTTGCCGAGGGCGCTGGCATGGAGCGGCACCTGCTGGCCTACGGCATGCAGCGCGATCGGGTGCCGGCTGTCGAGCCTGTTGATCGTCACGACGGTGTCACCGCTGAACACGGCAAGTAGAACGGTGTATTGCGGATTATCGGCCAGGCGCTGCATCTCGTTCTGCGCCGCGGTGCCGACGTCGAAATCCTCCAGCGCTCGCCGCGCCAGGTGAATGAGCTTGGGCCCCAGGCGATATTCGCGCGTCACCAGATCGCGCCGCAGCAGCTCGGCTTTCTCGAGCGCGAGCAGGATGCGGTGCACCGTTGCGGTGGGCATGCGCGATGCCGCGGCGATTTCGGTGAGCCGGGCGCGCGGTCCGAGCTCGGCGACCAGATCGAGAATACGCACTCCCTTGAAAAGAAGGTTTGCGCCGCTCGCCTCGGGGGCGCGTTCGCCGACATTGCTTGACAAAATCCGGTGCCTTTCACATTATTATCATGAAGTGAATTACATTACCACATTGTGGGAAACATACAAGAGGAGAAGGGGATGAGCGTGCGTGCAGGGACGGTTGCAGGAACATTCGCGGGACTTGTCATGGCGGGGCTGGCCGCGCTGCCGGCGCAAGCCGAGCCGGTTACGATCCAGTACATGGACTGGAAGCTGAACGACTCGCAGGCAATTCTCGATTTCTACACGGCCGTCGCGGCCGAGTTCGAAGCCGCCAATCCGGACATCAAGGTCGAGCTGGTGCCGGTCCAATGGGAGCAGCGCGTCCAGAAGTTCACGACGGAGGTGCAGGCCGGCCTGCCGCGGGACGCGATCCGTCTGTCCAAGGACGATCTCGTCACGCTCAATCCGCTGCTCGAGCCGCTCGGTCCGCTCATGCTCGAGGCGGGCATCAGCGGACTGGTCGAGGCCATGCCGCAGTCCGTGGTGCATGACAGCCTTACCTTCAACGGCGAGCTCTACGGCATCATCCACAACGTCTCGGCCGACGGGCTCATGTACAACAAGCGCCTCTTCGAGGAGGCGGGGCTCGACCCGGACAAGCCGCCGCGCACCTGGGAGGAGTTCCGCGCCTATTCGGAACGCCTGACCCAGCCGCCGCAGCAATATGCGTATGCCATGTTCGGGGCCAAGAGCGCCTCGTCGGCGCGCCGCTGGTTGCGGCTGTTCTGGGACGCCGGCTGCGAGTTCATCACGCGCGACTTCACGCGTGCCGCATTCCTCGACAAGCCGGAGTGTATCGCGGCGTTCACGCGCGAGATCAATTTCGCCACGGTCGACAAGTTCACGCCACCGGGTGCGGCGAGCGCCGATTTCGAGTTTGTCATCACAGCCTTTGCGCAGCGGCGCGTCGCCATGCATGCCGGCGGCTCGAACAACGCAGCCATCGCGGAGTCGCGCAATCCCGGCATCCTCGCCGAGCTGGCGCTGGCGCCGATGCCGGAGACCGGGGCGGCGCTCGCCAGCGGCGACGTCATGGCGATCCCGAAGGGCGCCAAGCATCCGCTCGAGGCGATGCGCTGGCTCGCCTTCCTCAACAGCAAGGATATGCAGGTGCGCTCGGCCCTGGTGCTCAACGTCACGCCGGCGCGTGCCGACGCGATCGCCGATGCGCGTATCCAGGCCGATCCGATGCTGGCTTTCAGCCCGCCGGCCGAGGCGCTTTTCGCCGGCTACAGCACGCCCAAGTGGCCCGAGGTGCAGGAGGTGCTGTTCGACATGGTGCAGGGTGCGCTGCTGGAAGAGCAGACGCCTGAAGACGCCCTGCGCGACGGGGCCGCGCGTATCGACGCCATCCTGGCAAACTGATCCGAACCGAGAGTGCGCCGTGGGCCGGTACGCGAATATTGGCTATGTCTTCATCGCGCCGTCGGTGGTCCTCATCGGTCTGACGCTGATGTACCCGATGATCGAAGGGCTGAATATCAGCTTCTTCGACATGGGGATCGACTTCCAGCGTCGCTTTGTGGGCCTCGACAACTATCGCGTGGTGCTGGTGAACCCGACATTCTGGTCCACCGTCTGGCGCACTCTCTATTTTTCCCTCGTCAGCGGCGTGGCGAGCCTCGCGCTCGGCCTCGGCCTGGCCCTGCTGCTGAATATGGAGGGGCTGTGGTTCCGCGCGTTCTGGCGCGTTCTGTTCATCGTCCCGTGGACCATATCGCATGTCGCGGCGGGCCTGAGCTGGAAGTGGATCTTCGATAGCCTTTACGGTGTTGCCAATGACCTGCTGATGCGTGTCGGCATCATCGCGGAACCGATCGTCTGGCTGGGCACGCGCGACTGGGCGATGTTCTCGGTGATCGTCGCCAATATCTGGCGCTCCTACCCGTTCGTCATGCTGCTTTTGCTGGCTGCGCTGCAGACGATCCCCAAGGATCAATATGAGAGTGCCGCCGTCGATGGCAGCTCGCCCTGGCAGCGTTTCGTCTACGTCACGCTGCCGCATCTCAAGTTCGCCATCTTCGTTGCGACGGCGATGGACTTCATTTTCAACGTGCGTCAGTTCGATCTCATCTATGTCATGACCCGCGGCGGGCCGCGCGACAGCACCGAGATGATGTCAACGCTGGTGAACCGGCAGGCGTTCGAGTTCTTCGACTATGGCGTGGCTGCCGCCACCTCGATGGCGATGCTGGCCATGCTGGTCGTTGCGACACTTGCCTACCGGCGGCTCATGCGGTCGGCGACGGAGACCGCATGATGGCGGTCTTCTTCCCGCGCCGGTCCGGACGCATCGTGCTGAACCTCGTCGTCATGCCGGCGCTGGCGCTTGTGCTGCTGTTCCCCATCATCTGGATGCTCATCGTATCCTTCCAGACCGAGGCGGAAACCTACCGCTCGCCATTGGTCTGGTGGCCGTCGCAGATCGACCTGCGCAACTATCTGCGCATGTGGGAGGCGCTCGACTTCCAGACCTATTTCGTCAACACGGCGATCGTCGCCGGTGCGACGACCATCCTTGCCATCCTTGTTTCCGGCCCGGCTGGCTATGCCCTGACCCGCTACAGATTTCGCGGAGCCGAGACATTCGGCACCTTCCTCCTGGCGACGCAGATGTTTCCGCGCGTGGTGCTCATCGTGCCGTATTTCGTGCTCATGCGGAATCTCGGTCTGGTCAATACCTACCCGGCGCTGATCCTGATCTACGTGTCGTTTGCCGTGCCGTTCTGCGTGTGGATGTTGCGCGGCCATTTCCTCGCCATTCCGACGGACCTCGACGAGGCGGCGTTGGTCGATGGCTGCGGGCCGTTTGCGACGTTCTGGCGGATCGTGCTGCCGCTCAGCATGCCGGGCATCGTCGCTACTGCCATGTTCGCGTTCCTGGTCGGCTGGAACGAGTTTCTCTTCGCGCTCGTGCTGACGACCGACCAGAAGATGTCGGTCATCACGCTGGGCCTCGCCTCGCTCATCGGCGAGTACCGCACGCAATGGAACGAGCTGATGGCGGCAACCGTGGTCAGCTCGATTCCTGCCATCGTCCTTTACGCCATCCTCGAGCGGTTCCTCGTCGCCGGGATGACGGCGGGCGCGACCAAAGGCTGACAAACGGAGACCATGCTTTGAGAATTACGTCGATCACGGGGTACGCCCTTGCTGTTCCGAGGGCGCCGTTCAAGTGGCGTCGCGGCCATCCTGCCGGAGGCGAGATCAGGCGGCCATTCCTGCTGAAGATCGAGACGGACGGCGGTATCGAGGGCTATTGCTTCGGTCTTGGCCAGGCCGAGGAGCTCGGCATCGTTCTCAGAAACCAGATGGCCGAGCTGATCGGCACGCCGGTCAGCGACCGCGAAGCCATCTGGCAGAAGTACTGGGACAAGGCGCGGCCCTCCAACGACATGGTTGCGCTGCTCGGCATGATCGACGTGGCGCTGTGGGACATTGCGGCCAAGCGCGCCGGCTTGCCGCTCTATCAGGCGCTGGGCGCCTATCGGCACAAGATCAAGGCGTATGCCAGCACCTTCACGCTCGACACCGTGGACGACTATGTGCGGCTGGCGCGGGACTGCGTCGATCGCAACTACCGTGCCATCAAGATGCATCTGTTCGGCGATGCGCGCGAGGACATCGAGGCGTGCCGCGCGGTGCGCCAGGCCGTCGGGCCGGACATCGCCCTCATGATCGACGCTTCGGCAGCCTATGACTACGAAAGCGCGCTATGGGCCGGCCGCGAGCTGGAGAAGCTGGATTTCGAGTGGTTCGAGGAGCCGGTGCGCGACTACAGCATGCGGGTGCTGAGCGAGCTGCATCAGCGCCTGAACGTGCCGCTGTGCGTCGCCGAGATCAGCATGGACGGGCTGTGGGACGTCGCCAACCATATCCGCGCGCGTACTGGCTCCATCATCCATGCGGGGTGGGCGCGCAAGGGGGGGATAACGGGGCTGATGAAGATCGCTCATCTGTGCGAGGCGAACGGCATGCGCATGCAGATCCACCGTGGCGAGATTCCCAGCCTGCACGTTGGCTTGGCCATCGCGAACTGTACCTATGTCGAGCAGATCGTTCCCGAGGATTCCTTCCATTTCTGTCTGAAGACGCCCCCGGTGACGCCCGACAGCGACGGCTATGTGCGCCCCCCGGAAGGCCCGGGACTCGGCTACGACATCGATTGGGACGAGGTGGCGCTGCGTACCGAGTGGACTGCGGCCGTCGGCGACGTCATGGCGCGCGCATAGCCGGCGGGAGCGACGCGCCAATACAGAGCCGTAACGATGGCTATGCAGCACAGGTGAAGGATCCAGCCGGCCGCGAAGCCGCCGGTGAGATCGTGCAGGATGGCGACGATCCACGGCGGCAGCGCCGCCAGCAGAAAGCCGCCGCCCTGCATGAGCGCGGACAGGGTGCCGGCCTCGGCAGGATCGGGCAGGTGGTCGAGAGCCACGATCATGGAAAGCGCAAAGCAACCGCCCAACCCGGCGCCGATGACGGCCGCCCACAGCAGAGGAGCGACCTCGGGCAGCAGGGTCAGCGCGGCGAAGCCGAGCGCCTGCATGGCCAGCGTCAGCCACAACCACGGCCGGCGGTCGGGGTGCCTCGTGGCGAGCACCGGCAGCACCAGGGCCGCGGCGGCCTGACACACGGCCATGACTGCCAGCAGGCTGCCGCTGGCGGCGGCGCTCCAGCCGATGTCGCGATAGAAAGGCGCCAGCCATGCCACCACCGTCGCATAGCCGCCGTTGACGAGGCCGAAGCAGGCCATCAAGAGCCATGTCCGTGGCCGCTTGAGGAAGGTCGCGGCCGCGCCTCCATGTGGCCTGCCGGCCGGGTCTGCGGGCAGGCTGCGCGCAATGAGCGCAAGCGCCAGCAGGGCTGGTAGCGCCATCCAGGCAAGTCCGGCGCGCCAGTCGCCTGCCGCCACCGAAACGAGTGGCGCCAATTGCGCACCCACCGCGCCGCCGCCCATCAGCATGGCGGAATAGAGTCCCATCACCACACCGACATGATGCGGGAAGTGCCGTTTGACGGCACCGGGGAGCATCGCCTGCACCACTGCGGCACCCAGCCCCAGCAGGGCCGCAGTTGCTATCATCTCCCAGCCGGTGGCGACGAAGAGCCGGAGGAAAGAGGCGAGAGCCAGGACAGCCAGTGCGATGACGATCGAGCGTCGCGCACCCAACCGCACCTCCAGTGAGGGGCCGGCGAAAGCCAATACGCCCATCAGCAGCATCGGGACCAGCGTCAACAGTGCCAGGCCCTGCAGATCGAGGCCGGTGTGTGCGCCGATATCGGCAGCCAATGGGCCGATACCGGTGATGAAGGGCCGCAGATTGAGGCCGACCAGAGCGATCGCCACAAGCAGCAGTTGCGGACTGGGCGTCGGCGTCGAGCGCGAATCCATCGGCTATTCTTGCCCGCTGTGGAGCTGTGCCCAGGCCTCGTAGAGGCTGCGGTCGGACTCCGGCGCCACCGCAACGTGGCGGATCGCCATCGACTGCTCGGAGAAAGGGCGCCTGAGGTCGGCATAGCTGTCTGCCGTGGAGAAGCCAAAAGGCGCGCCGTCTTCATTGGAATAGGCGTAGACAACCGTGCTCACCCCGGCCAGCCGCATGGCGGCGAGGCACATCGGGCAGGGATGGCCGCTGGCATAAACCGTGCTTCCCCGCAGTGGTTCTGGCCCATGCGCGCGCGCCGCGGCACGCACGGCCAGCAGCTCCGCATGATCGGTGACGTCGTGGCTTAGATGCATCTCGTTGACGGCCGTAGCGATCACTTCTCCGCCGTTGACCATCACGGCGCCAAAGGGCAGGCCACCCGCCTCGACGTTGTCGCGTGCCAATTCGATTGCCTGGCGCAGGTAGTGCTGCGTGTCGTCGCTCATTGCCGTCTCCTCAATGGTTGGCGCGCGCTGGCGCAGCCATCCGGCAGATAAGGGTTGGGAGGTACATTCGAAAATTAAATATTAAGATGAGCGCCATAAGGATCATGAATACCTTGAGGCTGGGGGGCGGCATGCTCGATCCTCGTCTGCTTCGTGCCTTCACCGCCATCGTCGATGCCGGAAGCTTCACGCTTGCGGCCGCGCGGCTGAACATGACGCAATCGACCATCAGCCAGCAGCTCGCCCGGCTGGAGGATGCTGTCGGCACGGGCCTGATCGAGCGTGCGGCGCGCCCGGTCGTGCCGACCGCCGCCGGAGAACGGCTGCTCGGCTATGCGCGCCGCCTGCTGGCGTTGCAGCAGGAGGCGCAGGCAGCCCTGGGTGACCCGGCGGGAACTGCCGCGATCCGTATCGGCCTGCCTGAAGATATCGCCAGCGCTGCGATGGCGGGGGCTTTTGCAGATTTCGCCCTGCGGCATCGCGAGGTCCGGCTGGATGTCACTGCCGGGCTGAGCCGCGAGCTCATGCGGCGCTATCGGGGCGGCGAGTTCGACATCGCCATCGCCAAGCAGGGCGAGTCGGATCCCGATTGTCGTGCGGCCTTTCATGAGCCGGTGGCCTGGTTCGAAAGCGCTGGTGCACGCGCGAGCTGGCCCGACCCGCTGCCGCTGGTCACGTTCCCGGCAGGCGGCCTCTACCGCGACATGATGTTTGCGCGGCTGGAGCGCGAGCAGCGTCGCTGGTACGTCGCCTTTACGGGGAGCAGCCTTCACAACGTCCTCGTGGCCGTGGAGGCGGGGCTCGGCCTGTCGCTCCTGCCTGTCAGCGCAGCGCGGGCCTATCGCGTGCGACGCCACAGGCCCCTCGGGGCGGAATCGGCGATGACCATCTCGCTCTATGCGTGGGAGAATTCCGGCCCGATCGCCAAGCTGGTCGAATCGATGGGCGCCGTGCTCGCCGCCAGGGCCGGGCCGGGAGACGGCTAGATGCCCGCGCCGGCTTGGGACGATGGCGCTTGCAACATATATGCGGACTTGTATATGCCCGGAGAGATTACGACGAAGGGAGTGCACAGTGATCAAGCGCACGGGCACGGACCTCATTGCCGAGAATGTGCACGAGAAGCTGCGGCGACGCATCATCAGCCTCGAGGTGAAGCCGGGTAGCCGGCTGGTCGAAGACGAGATTTCCACGCTCATGAACGTCGGTCGGACGCCGGTGCGCGAGGCGCTGCTGCGGCTGCAGGGGGAGGGGCTGGTCAGCCGGGACCGCGGCTGGATCGTGCTGGGCGTCGATGTCAGCCAGGCGGCTGCCGTGTTCGAGGCGCGCATCGCCGTCGAAAGCTACGGCACGCGCCTCGCCAGCCAGCATGTTTCGGCCTCCGACGTGGACCAGCTCGAGGAGCTGGTGAAGAGCATGGATCAGGAGCAGAGCCGCAGCCAGCTCAACCGGCGCGACCGCAGCTTTCACGAGCAGGTGGTGGCGCTGTCGGGCAACCATATGCTGATGGAGATGCATGAGCGTACGCAGTTCCACTACTGGAACCTGCGGCTGCCCGTCATCTTCGGGCGCGAACAGACGCAGCACTCCAACGAGCAGCACAAGCGCATCCTGAAGGCCCTGCGGGCGCACGACGCCGACGCCGCCGAGGCCGCCGCGCGCGAGCACATCATCGCGACGATGGAGATCGTGCGCGAGGCACTGGAAGACGAGTGAGGCGAGGGCGGCGGCTGGCCCTCAGCTATCGTCGCTCATGGCTGGATAGCGATAGTCGTATGGCGGCACGTAGGTTTCCTTGATCACGCGCGGCGATGTCCAGCGCATGAGGTTCAGCGCCGAGCCGGCCTTGTCGTTGGTGCCGCTGCGGCGGGCGCCGCCGAAGGGCTGCTGACCGACCACGGCGCCCGTCGGCTTGTCGTTGATGTAGAAATTCCCCGCCGAATAGCGCAACCGGTCGGCGGCCATGGCGATGGCGGCCCGGTCGCGTGCGAACACGGCGCCGGTAAGGGCGTAGGGGCTGGTCCGGTCGAGCAGGGCAAGAGTGTCGTTCCAGGCGGCGTCGTCATAGACGTTAACCGACAGCACCGGCCCGAAGATCTCCTCGGTCATCAGGCGATGGCTGGGATCATCGACCTCGATGACGGTAGGGGCGACGAAGTAGCCGTGATCGGGCATCTGCCGCTCGGCGCTGATGATCCGGGCGCTGGCATCGCCCGGCACGGTATCGAGATAGCCGCGGATGCGCTTCATGGCGGCCGCATCGATGACCGCGCCCATGAAGGTAGTGAAGTTGGCGACGTCGCCAAGGGCGATGCCGGCCACGTCGGCCAGCAGCCGCTCCTTGAGGCGCGGCCAGAGCGAGCGCGGGATGTAGGCGCGGGATGCGGCGCTGCACTTCTGCCCCTGATATTCGAACGCGCCGCGCAGCAGGCCGACGGCGAGCGCGTCCACGTCGGCGGAGGCGTGGGCGATGACGAAATCCTTGCCGCCGGTCTCGCCGACGAGCCGCGGATAGCTGGCATAGCTGGAGAGGTTCAGGCCGACCTGTTGCCAGAGCCCGTCGAACACGGCGGTCGAGCCGGTGAAGTGGATGCCGGCCAGCGCCGGCGAGGCGAGCGCGACGCGGCTGACCTCGGCCCCGTCACCGGGCACGAAGTTGATGACACCCGGCGGCAGGCCGGCCTCTTCGAGCAGCTCGAGAAACAGATAGTTGCTGAGCGCGGCCGTGGCCGCCGGCTTCCACAGCACGGTGTTGCCCATGAGCGCCGGCGCCGTCGGCAGGTTGCCACCGATGGCGGTGAAGTTGAACGGCGTTACAGCGTAGACGAAGCCCTCGAGCGGTCGGTAGTCCATGACGTTGCACACGCCAGCCGAGGACAGCGGCTGGCCGGCCTCGATCTGCGCGGCGAAGGCGACGTTGCAGCGCAGAAAGTCGATCAGCTCGCAGGCGGAGTCGATCTCGGCCTGGTGGACCGTCTTGCTTTGGCCGAGCATGGTCGCGGCGTTGAGACGCTGGCGCCAGGGGCCGGCCAGCAGGTCGGCGGCCTTCAGGAAGACGGCGGCCCGCTCTTCCAACGAGCGGCGCGACCAGTCGTGGTGCGCCTCGTGCGCGGCTGCAATGGCGGCGGTCACGTCGTCGGCGCCGGCCTGGCTGACCGAGGCCAGCACGCGCTCGCGATCGTGCGGCGCCGTTAGCCGGCGCGTCTGCGCCGTCATGACCCTGCGGCCGCCGACGACCAGCGGAATGTCGATGGTCGCGGCCGACTGGCGCTGCAACTCGACGCGCAGCGCCCGACGCTTGGGCGAGCCCGGCCGGTAGGCCAGCACGGGTTCGTTTTCCAGCCTGAAGTCCGCTATCGGCATGGCTATGCGTCCTCTCTTTCGAGCTCGGGAGCGGTCCTGCGTATCTCGAGGATGACGCCCAGCGGCTTCTGCGTATCGAAATAGCAGAAGCCGGAGCCGTCGGCGCGCAGCCCGCGCGCGATGATCGGCAGGCCGCGGCTGGCGGCCGTGGCCTCGGCCGCCGTCAGGTCCGGCACTTCGAAGCCGATGTGATATACGCCTTCGCCGAAGCGATCGAGGAAGCGGCGCTGCGGCGAATCCAGGTGCGAGGGTTGGCAGAGCTGGAGCTGGATGTTGCCGAGATCGGTGCACCGATAGCGCATCTCTTTCGACGCCTGCGGGTTCGGAACGTCGAGCTGCACATAGGCGCCGTGCTCGGGATAGTCGTACCAGGGGCCGATCCCGATGGCCGTATAGGCCCGCTCCGTGGCCGCCAGATCGGCGACCACGATGCAGATATGATGCACGTCGTTGAAGAGCCTGCTCATGGCCGCGCTCACCGCGTGTCCGCACCCTTGCCGGGGACCAGCGACGGATTCGGGCGGTCGGCGCGCGGACAGGGTGCGGCCGCCGCGTAGGTGGCGAACACGGACTCGATGTAGTCCTGTGGGAAGTCGAGTTCCTTCAGACCATCGGGGATGTGCTGCCAATAGAAATTCGGCGGTCGCATTGGGGTGCCGGGCAGGGTCAGCCGATAGGTCCAGCACTCATAGGTCTTGCCGTCGTCGCCATGGACGGTGAGGAAGCAGCGGTCGAAGTCGTCGAAGTCCTCGTTGAAATACTCTTCGGGGTGCTCGACGACGATACCAAGGCAGTTCACGCCCCAGGCGTCGTGCATGTCGGCCAGATGGCACCAGCCGCGATCCTGCCGCGTGCCGGCGGTGCGGAATTCGAGCTTGTGGTTCGCCGCGTGGCCCTTGGTGACAATGGTATATTGCGGGAAGAAGCGTTTGATCTCGATGCTGTGCAGCCAGGTGCAGTAGCCAAAGTAATGCATATTTGCCTCGGTAATTGGTATGATCGGCGGGCGAAGCGGCCGACTCCGACAAGCCAGCCAGCAGTTCGTATATTTTATCATATACACTGTCAACGATCTGTAGGCCGAGGCTACCCGATGCGGGCTATGAACAATTCCGCGCTGGTGGGGAGCAGGGGCGAAGCGTAGCCATATATCTTAGCCATAAAGTCACGTATGTCGTATTGCATGCGTGAGTTCCAGGAGGCGAGGATGGCCGAGCCGCTTGTCGTCGAGATCGATGCCACGCACCTCTATCCGGGTGCCGTTGGACGCCTGCATGCCGACCTGCCGGAGACGGCGGTGAGGCGGGATTGCCTTATCGTCTTTGCCGACAGCGCGACGGCGCCTGCGACGCTGACGCCTGGCGACGATACGTGCCTCGAGGTGGGCGCCTACACCACTGTCGCCGGAACACGCATCGCGGCCAGACGCTGGCGCGTGACGTTAACGCCACAGGCCGATGCGGTGCGGCTCCGCGTGGTCCGGCGGGCGTCCGACTGATCAAAGGAAAGTGGTGGGCGCGGCAGGACTCGAACCTGCAACCAGACCGTTATGAGCGGTCGGCTCTAACCATTGAGCTACGCGCCCCTACCGCCTCTTAGCAGGCGGAAGAGTCTCGTCAAACGGGGTCAGCCGTTGCGGGTGGCTTCCGCGATCTGGGCGAGCTCGGCTTCGGCGCGCAGGGCGCGGTCGCGCCAGTCCTCGATGGTGAGGCCTTCGAGGCGCTGCGGCTCGGGCGCCGGCGGCGCCACGTCCTCGGCGAGGGGCGCCGCGCCGGTGAGGCGCTGGTGCAGGGCGCGCAGATAGTCCTCATCCTCGGCCGGCAGCGTGCCGGCCCGCCATTCGGCGAGGATGCGGTTGAGCTCGAGGGTGGTGTCGTCGTTCATGTCGCCGCGTGCGAGAAGCTCGGCGACCAGTTGATCGGGCTGCAATGGCGGTCCTTTCAGCGGTTGCGGCGGCACCATAGTCGAGGGCGCGCCGGCCGTCACGCCTTCCCTCTACACCCTGGGGAAGGGCCTCGAGACGAAGCGCGAGCCCCTGACGCCGAAGCGCCATGGCATCTCGACCGCCTTGGAGATGCCGATGCGCGGGCCGGTGGCGATGTCGGGACGCGCCGGCGCTAGCGTCACCGCAAAGGGCGGGGCGTCGAGCATATGACCGTCGAGCGCGCCGGTGATGTCGAGCGCGGCGCACAGCTTGCCGGGGCCCGAGCAGAGGGCGCGCGGCTCGTCGCGCCCGCGCCGGCGGCGCATGGCGTCGAGGCCGTCGGTCGGCTCCAGCGCGCGGATGAGGACGGCGCTGGCGCCGCGGCAGACGAAGTTCACGCACCAGTGGATGCCGTAGGAGCGGTAGACATAGACGTGCCCCGGCCCGGCGAACATGGCGGCGTTGCGCGGCGTGGGGCCGACGAAGGAGTGCGAGGCGGGGTCGGTCGGATGATACGCCTCGACCTCGACGATGCGGCCGCCGACGCCATCGACGAGCAGGGTGCAGCCCAGGAGGTCCGGCGCGACGGTCGCCGAATCGCGGTCGAGAAATGCAATGAGAGACATGGTCCGAATGTGAGCGCGGCACCGGCGAAGGGCAAGCTTTATGCGGTCTTGGAGTAGCCCATGCGCTTCAATGCGATGTCGGAGACGATGTTGGTGGTCTCCTGGGCGTTGTTGGTCATGATGTCGCCGATGGTCGAGGACAGCGCCGACTGGCTGGCGATGAACTCCTGATGCGCCGCCTTCTGCTTGGCGCGCTTGGCCGCCTGCTCGGCATAGAGCGAGGGCTTGGGCAGCCAGTTCATCGTGCGCTTCTCGATCCGCATGGGCGAAGGGTGCGGGCGGCGGGTTAACAAAGTCTTGCGCCGCGCGTTGCCCGGCCGCCGGGGCTCGTGCGAGAAGCGGCCATGACGCATTCGCTGAAATTCGGGACCAGCGGCCTCAGGGGCCTCGCGGCCGAGCTTGCGGGCGCCGAGAGCCGGCGCCATGCGGCGGCGTTCCTCGCCTATCTGCGCCAGCGCGGGCCGGTTGGTAAAGTGCTGGTCGGGCGCGACCTGAGGGCCAGCAGCCCGGCCATCGCGGCGGACGTGATCGCGGGGCTCGACGCCGAGGTGATCGATTGCGGCGCGCTGCCGACGCCGGCGCTGGCGCTCGAGGCGCTGCTTCAGGGGGCGCCGGCGATCATGGTCACCGGCAGCCATATTCCGGCCGACCGCAACGGGCTCAAATTCTATCGGGCCGATGGCGAGATCGACAAGCACGACGAAGCCGGCATCCTCGCGGCGCTGGGCCCGGCGCCCGAGCACGCGCGCCGGGCGGTGGCCGCGCCGGGGGCGCTGGCGCGCTACAAGGCGCGCTATGCGCGGCTGTTGCCGAAGGGGGCGCTCGCGGGGCGCCGCATCGGCGTGTGGCAGCATTCGTCGGTGGCGCGCGACCTCCTGGTCGAGGTGCTGGCCGGATTCGGCGCCGAAATGGTGGCGCTGGGGCGCTCCGAGAGCTTCGTGGCGGTCGATACCGAGGCGGTGAGCGCCGAGGTCGCGGCGAGGCTCGCGGCCTGGGTACGGGTGGAGCGGCTCGACGCGCTGGTCTCGACTGACGGCGATGCCGACCGCCCGCTGATGGTCGATGAGACCGGCACGCTGGTGCGCGGCGACGTGCTCGGCCTGCTCACGGCGCGCTTCGTTGGCGCCGATGCGGTGGTGACGCCGGTGACCTCCAATTCGGCGATCGAGGCGACGGGGTTTTTCCGCGAGGTGGTGCGCACCCGCGTCGGCTCGCCCTATGTGCTTGCCGGCATGGCGACGGCGCGCGGCGTGGTCGTCGGCTTCGAGGCCAATGGCGGCGTGCTGCTGGGCAGCGACGCGGCAGGCCTCGCCGCCCTGCCGACGCGCGACGCGCTGCTGCCGATCCTCGCGGTGCTGGGCGCGGCCGAAGCGGCGGGAACGAGCGTCGGCGGCCTCGTCGGGGCGCTGCCGGCGCGCGTCGCGCTCAGCGACCGGCTGGAGCATGTGCCGGCCGAACGGTCGGCGCTGCTCTTGGCGCAGCTTCGAGCCGACGCGGCGGGGTTCCTTGCGGCGCAGGGGACGATCCGCGCCGTCTCCGACATCGACGGGCTGCGCTACGAGCTCGGCGCGGGCGAGGTGATCCACTACCGGCCCTCGGGCAACGCGCCAGAGCTGCGCTGTTATGTCGAGGCAGCGACGGCGGCGCGCGCGGCGGAACTGCTCGGCTGGGGGCTCGCGGCCGCGGCAGCGGTCGTGCGTTAAGGACAGCGCGCGAGCACCGTCGGATAGGCCTTGTCGCGCAGGAAGACGAGGATGTCGGGCGAGGGGCGGAAGATCTGCACCGTGCCATTGGCGAGGCTCAGCGCCAGCGCGCGGCGGGCGTCGAATTGCGGGCCGGTCTTGTCGGGGCCGAGGCCGATGGCGGCGAGATATTCGGCCGGATCGGTGCGCTCGGCGAAGGTGGCGCCGGCGACCAGCGTATAGGTCTGGGTGAAGCCCTTGTCGGTGGGCCGCGCGGCGAGGGTCAGCGTCAGCGGATCGGGCGAGGCGAGGGCGAGGACGCCCGTGCCCCTGCAGGATTTCTCGGTGTCGGCGCCGTAGGTCTCGATGCCGGTGCCGGGCGCGGGGCCGTTGAGGCCCACCCAGTTGCCGGCCACGCCCCTGAACAGCGCCTCGCCATAGCGGGCGCCGAGGAAATCGGGCTGCGCTTGGTTGCCTGCGAAGATGCCATAGGCGCGCGACGCCTGGTCGGCGATGGTGTCGGCCGCGGCGGCGGGCAGGGCGCCGAGCAGGACGAGGGCGAGCAGCACGGGGCGCATGGGGTGGTTCCGGTCAGGCGAGCGTCGCGAGGCGCTCGACCAGGAGGTCGAAGAAGTCGTCGGCGTCGCCGGAGCGCAGATAGTTGACGTTGCGGGCGCGGCCGGTGACGCCCCACCAGTCCACCACGGTCATGCCGCGCGTCAGCTCGCTCTGCGTCTCGATGGCGACGTTGACGTGCTTGCCCTTGAACAGCGCCGGGCGCAGCAGCCAGGCGATGACGCAGGGATCGTGCAGCGGGGCGCCCTGCCAGCCATATTTCTCCTCGTCGAAGCGCTCGAAGAAATCGAGCATCGCGGCGGTGGCGCGGCCGGTGCGATTGCCGAGGGCGCGGAAGCGCTCGATGCGCGCCGCATTGGTCAGCATCATGTGCGACAGGTCGAGCGGCACCTGGGTGATCGGCACGCCGGCGCGGAAGACGACGTCGGCCGCCTCGGGATCGACATAGATGTTGAACTCGGCCGCCGGGGTGGTGTTGCCGCCCTCGAACAAGCCGCCACCCATCAGCACGATCTCGGCGACGCGCGGCACGATGTCGGGCGCCTTGACGAAGGCCATGGCGAGGTTGGTGAGCGGGCCGAGGGCGCACAGCGTCACGGTCTTGTCGGGCTCGCGCCGCAGCGTGTCGATGATGAAATCGACGCCGTGCTGCGCTTCGAGGGCGAGCTTGGGCTCGGGCAGGTCGGGGCCGTCGAGGCCGCTCTTGCCGTGGACGTATTCGGCCGTCACCAGCTTGCGCCGGAGCGGGCCCTCGCAGCCGGCATGGACCGGCACGGTGCGGCCCGATAGCTCCACCACCTTGAGCGCGTTCACCGCGTTCTGCCGCAAACCGACATTGCCGGCCACGGCGACGACGCCGAGCACGTCGAGCTCGGCCGGTGAGCCGAGGGCCAACAGGATGGCCACGGCGTCGTCCTGGCCGGGGTCGGTGTCGATAATGATCTTACGCGGCATGGAGTTGGCTTCTTTTCCTCAAATCGCGATTCCGGCGTGACGATAGCCGGGGCGGCGGCCGGCGAACAAGCGGCGGGCGCCGGCCCGGAGGGCTTTTCACTGTGCAAGTTTGATGCAATGGTGCCCTGTCTAGAGGGGAATACATCGTCATGCTGAACGGATTGCGTCATGTCGCAAAGCCCTGTCGTATTGGATGTCCCCACGCCGGAGCCGCGGGCCCGAAGTGCTGAGGCGCTCCAGGCAGAAATACTTGAAAAACTTGCATATTCCGTTGGCAAAGACCCCTGGGTGGCGCGCCCGCACGACTGGCTGACGGCGACGATCCTGGCGGTTCGCGACCGCATCATCGACCAGTGGATGGAGTCGAGCCGGCAGACCTGGCGCACCGGCGAGAAGCGCGTCTACTACCTCAGCCTCGAATTCCTCATCGGCCGGCTGATGCGCGACGCGATGACCAATATCGGGCTCATGGAGCCGGTGCGGCGGGCGCTCAAGAACCTCAATGTCGATCTCGACGAGCTCATCAACCTCGAGCCCGACGCGGCGCTGGGCAATGGCGGCCTCGGCCGGCTGGCGGCGTGCTTTCTCGAATCCATGTCCACGCTCAGGATTCCCGCCTATGGCTATGGCATCCGCTACGCCAACGGCATGTTCCGGCAGGAAATGAGCGAGGGCTGGCAGGTCGAGCTGCCCGAGGACTGGCTGGCGCACGGCAATCCGTGGGAGTTCGAGCGGCGCGAATCCACCTATCCGATCGGCTTCGGCGGGCAGGTGGTGCCGGTGCCCGAGCCGGACGGCTCGACGCGGCTCGAATGGCGGCCGGCCGAGCATTTCCTCGCCGTGGCGTTCGATACGCCGATCGTCGGCTGGCGCGGCGAGCGGGTGAATACGCTGAGGCTGTGGAGCGCGCAGCCGGTCGATCCGATCTATCTCGACAAGTTCAATTCCGGCGACCACATCGGCGCCTTGGCCGAAAGCGCCCGCGCCGAGGCGATCACGCGCGTGCTCTATCCCGCCGACTCGACGCCTTCGGGCCAGGAGCTGCGGCTGAGGCAGGAGTTCTTCTTCTCCTCGGCGTCGCTGCAGGACATCGTGCGCCGGCATATCCAGCAATATGGCGATTTGACCTCGCTGCCCGACAAGGTGGCGATCCAGCTCAACGACACGCATCCGGCGATTTCCATCGCCGAATTGATGCGCATCCTCATCGACCTGCACGGCATCAAATGGGCGGTGGCGTGGAAGCTGGTGAAGGGCACCTTCGGCTACACCAACCATACGCTCCTGCCCGAGGCGCTGGAGACATGGCCGGTGGGGCTGCTGGAGCGGCTGCTACCGCGCCAGATGCAGATCATCTACGCCATCAATGCCGAGGTGCTGGCCGAGGCGCGCATGCGCGCCGGCTTCGACGACCAGCAGATTGCCGCCGTGTCGCTGATCGACGAGACCGGCACGCGGCGGGTGCGCATGGGCCAGCTCGCCTTCGTCGGCTCGCATTCGGTGAACGGCGTGTCGGCGCTGCACACCGACCTGATGAAGCAGACGGTGTTCTTCGACCTCAACAAGCTCTACCCCGAGCGCATCAACAACAAGACCAACGGGGTGACGCCGCGGCGCTGGCTGCTCGAATGCAATCCGGGGCTGACGCGGCTGGTGAGCGAGCGCATCGGGCCGGGCTTCCAGGACGATATCGGCCAGCTCGTGGGGCTCGACCGGCATGCGGACGATCCGAATTTCCAGGAGCAGTTCGCCGCGGTGAAGCGGGCCAACAAGGTGCGGCTCGCCGCCGTCATCCATGAGCGGCTGGGGGTCAGCGTCTCGCCCGACGCGCTGTTCGACGTGCACGTCAAGCGTATCCACGAGTACAAGCGGCAATTGCTCAACGTCGTGCAGGCGGTGGCGCAGTATCAGGCGATCAAGGCGCATCCCGAGCGCGAATGGGTGCCGCGGGTCAAGGTCTTCGCCGGCAAGGCGGCGCCGAGCTACTGGAACGCCAAGCTCATCATCAAGCTCATCAACGACGTGGCGCAGGTCATCAACGACGACCCGTCGGTGCGCGAGCTGCTGAAGGTGGTGTTCCTGCCCAACTACAACGTGTCGCTGGCCGAGATCATCATGCCGGCGGCGGATCTGAGCGAGCAGATCTCGACGGCGGGGCTCGAAGCCTCGGGCACCGGCAACATGAAGTTCGCGCTCAACGGCGCGGTGACCATCGGTACGCTGGATGGCGCCAATATCGAGATGCTCGACGCGGTGGGCCGGCAGAACATGGTGATCTTCGGGCTCACCGCCGCCGAGGTGAAGCTGAAGCGGGCCCGCACCGAGGTGCCGCGCGCCGCCATCGACGCCTCGCCGCCGCTGCGCGAAGCGCTGGACATGATCGCCACCGGCGTGTTCTCGCCGGACGATCCCAACCGCTATCGTGACCTGGTGGGCGGGCTCTACGACCACGACTGGTTCATGGTGGCGCGCGATTTCGACGCCTATGCCGCGGCGCAGCGCGAGGTCGAGGCCCTGTGGCGCGACCGCCGCCGCTGGTACGGCATGGCGATCCGCAACACGGCCCATATGGGCTGGTTCTCGTCGGACCGCACCATAAGGCAATATGCCGAGGACATCTGGAACGTGCCGGTCTGGCAGGCGTGAGGGGCGGTCCGGTGGAAATTTGGCAGGCGCATCCCGATGAGGTCGAGCAGATCGCGAGGGGGCAGTATGCCAACCCTTTTGCCATTCTTGGGCTGCAGCAGCCGCACGGCATCTGGGTCGCCCGCGCCTTCATCCCGCATGCCGAGACCGTCACCGCCTATAGCCTCGACGGCACGGCGCTGGGCGAGCTGAGCCAGCGGCACCCCGAGGGCTTCTTCGAGGGGCGCGTGACGGTGGACCGGCGCCAGCCCATCCGCTATCGCGCCGCCAATGCAGGCGGCGAATGGGACGTCTTCGATCCCTACAGCTTCGGGCCGGTGCTGGGGCCGCTCGATGACTATTATATCGGCGAGGGCACCCATCTCAGGCTGTTCGACAAGCTCGGCGCCCATGCGATGGAGTTCGAGGGCGTCCACGGCGTGCATTTCGCCGTGTGGGCGCCCAATGCGCGGCGCGTCTCGGTGGTGGGCGACTTCAACGAATGGGACGGGCGGCGCCACCCGATGCGCAATCGCATCGATACCGGCGTGTGGGAGGTGTTCATCCCCGTCATCGGGCCGGGGACGATCTACAAATACGAGATCGTCGGGCCGGACGGCACGCTGGTGCCGCTCAAGGCCGATCCGTTCGCGCGGCAGTCGGAGCTGCGGCCGAAGACCGCCTCGGTGGTCGCCGACCCGACGCCGTTCCCGTGGAGCGACGGCAAGTACATGGAGGCGCGCGCCAGGAAGGACTGGCGGCGCACGGCGATGTCCATCTACGAGGTGCATCTGGGCTCGTGGCGCAAGCGCGCCGACGGCAGCTTCATGAGCTACGAGCAACTGGCCGAGCAGCTCGTCCCCTATGCCAAGGACATGGGCTTCACCCATATCGAGCTGCTGCCGATCAGCGAGCATCCGTACGACCCGAGCTGGGGCTACCAGCCGACCGGCCTCTACGCGCCGACGGCGCGCTTCGGCGAACCGGCCGGCTTCAAGCAGCTCGTCGATACGGCGCACAAGGCCGGGCTCGGCATCATCCTCGACTGGGTGCCGGCGCATTTCCCGACCGACGAGCACGGGCTCGCGCGCTTCGACGGAACGCCGCTCTACGAGCATGCCGACCCGCGCCAGGGCTATCACCCCGACTGGAACACGCTGATCTACAATTTCGGGCGCAAGGAGGTGTCGGCCTTCCTCACCAACAACGCGCTCTACTGGTTCGAGGAGTTCCACATCGACGGGCTGCGCGTCGATGCGGTGGCCTCGATGCTCTATCTCGACTATTCGCGCAATCCGGGCGAATGGGTGCCGAACAAGTTCGGCGGCAACCACAATCTCGAGGCGGTGGCGTTCCTGCAGCGGGTCAATGCCGAGGTCTACCGCCAGCATCCGGGCGCCTTCATGGTCGCCGAGGAATCGACGGCGTGGCCGGGGGTGTCGGCGCCCACCGACGCTGGCGGGCTCGGCTTCGGCTTCAAGTGGAACATGGGGTTCATGAACGACACGCTGCGCTTCATGGGGCGCAACCCCGTGCATCGCCGCTACCACCACAACGACATGACCTTCGCGGCGCTCTACGCGTTCAGCGAGAATTACGTTCTACCGCTCAGTCACGATGAAGTGGTACATGGCAAGGGTTCGCTGCTCGAAAAGATGAGCGGCGACGACTGGCAGCGGTTCGCGGCGCTCAGGGCCTATTACGCCTTCATGTGGGGCTGGCCGGGCAAGAAGCTCCTGTTCATGGGGCAGGAATTCGCCCAGCGCGAGGAGTGGAACGAGGCCAAGGCGCTCGACTGGTGGCTGCTCGACGCGGGCATGCACGAAGGCATGCGGCGGCTGGTGGCCGACCTCAACGGCGCCTATCGCGAGCTGGCGGCGCTGCATGGGCGCGACAACGAGCCGGAAGGGTTCGAGTGGCTGATCGGCAACGATCACCAGAACTCGGTGTTCGCCTGGATGCGGCGCGCCAACGGGGCGAGCCCGGTGGTGGTGGTCGCCAACATGACGCCGGTGCCGCGCGAGAACTACCGCGTGCCCATGCCGCGCGCGGGGGCGTGGAGCGAAGCCATAAATTCGGACGCCGGCTGGTACGGCGGCTCGAATGCCGGCAACCAGGGCAAGGTGGTGGCGAAAGCCAGCGAGGGGAGCTGGATGCCGGCCGCCGCCGAGCTCTACCTGCCGCCGATGGCGACGCTGATCTTGAAATACGACCCGGATTGATCCGGGCGAGGAGGGAGAAATGGCAGACTACAGGACACCATCGCCGCTGGCGCGTGAGGCGATGGCTTATGTGCTCGCGGGGGGGCGCGGCACACGGCTCTACGATCTCACCGACCGGCGCGCCAAGCCGGCCGTCTATTTCGGCGGCAAGTCGCGCATCATCGATTTCGCGCTGTCCAATGCGCTCAACTCGGGCATCAGGCGCATCTCGGTGGCGACGCAGTATCAGGCGCATTCGCTGATCCGCCACCTGCAGCGCGGCTGGAACTTCCTGCGCACCGAGCGCAACGAGAGCTTCGACGTGCTGCCGGCCAGCCAGCGCGTGTCGGAGACGCAGTGGTACGAGGGCACCGCCGACGCCGTGTACCAGAACATGGACATCATCGAGGATTACGGGCCGCGCTACATCGTGCTGCTGGCCGGCGACCACATCTACAAGATGGACTACGAGATCATGCTGCGCCAGCACGTCGATACCGGCGCCGACGTGACCATCGGCTGCCTCGAGGTGCCGCGCATGGAGGCCACCGGCTTCGGCGTCATGCATGTCGATGCGCGCGACCGCATCGTCGATTTCGTCGAGAAGCCGAAGGACCCGCCGGCCATTCCCGACAACCCCGACTACGCGCTCGCCTCGATGGGCATCTATGTGTTCGAGACGCGCTTCCTCATGGAGCAGTTGCGCCGCGACGCGGCGACGCCCGGCTCGTCGCGCGATTTCGGCAAGGACGTCATCCCCTATATCGTCAAGAACGGCTCGGCCTGGGCGCACCGCTTCCCGCGCTCCTGCGTACGCTCGGCCAACGAGGAGGTCGCCTATTGGCGCGACGTGGGCACCGTCGATGCCTACTGGAAGGCCAATGTGGATCTGACCGACGTGTCGCCGCAGCTCGACCTCTACGACCGCGACTGGCCGATCTGGACCTATGCCGAGATCACGCCGCCGGCCAAGTTCGTGCACGACTACGAGGGGCGGCGCGGCGAGGCGGTGAATTCGCTGGTGTCGGGCGACTGCATCATCTCGGGCGCCCGGCTCGACCGCACGTTGCTGTCGACGGGCTCGCGCGTCCACTCCTACTCGCATCTCAACGAAGCCGTGGTGCTGCCCTATTGCACCATCAATCGCAATGTGCGGCTCAACAAGGTGGTGCTCGACCGCGGCGTCACCATCCCCGACGGGCTGGTGGTTGGCGAGGACCCCGAATTCGACGCCAAGTGGTTCCGGCGCACGGAGAACGGGGTGACGCTCATCACCCAGCCGATGCTCGACCACTACCAGGCGAACCGATGATCGAGGTCCTGTCGGTCGCCTCGGAGGCCTGGCCGCTCGTCAAGACGGGTGGGCTCGCCGATGTGACCGGGGCGCTGCCGGGGGCGCTGGCGCGGCACGACGTGCACATGCGCACGCTGCTGCCCGGCTATCCCGACGTGCTCGGGCCACTCGAAGCTGGTGCGACGGTGCGCGACTATGGCGCGTTCTTCGGCGGTCCGGCGCGGCTCCTCAGCGGGCAGGCGGGCGGGCTCGAGGTCGTCGTGCTCGACGCGCCGCATCTGTTCGCGCGGGCGGGGAACCCCTATATCGGGCCCGACAAGGCGGACTGGCCGGACAATTGGCGGCGCTTCGCGGCGCTGAGCTATGCCGCCTACGACATGGCGACGGGCGCGGCGGAGGGGCCGCGGCCGCAGATTCTCCACTGCCACGACTGGCAGGCGGCGCTGGCGCCCGCCTATGTGCGCTTCAACGGCGCGGCGCCGGCCAAGACCGTGCTCACGGTCCACAACATCGCCTTCCAGGGGCTGTTCGGCTGGGACATCTTCAACGAGCTGAGGCTCGATTTCCGCGCCGCGCGCGAGAGCACCATCGAGTATTACGGGCTCATCAACTACCTCAAGGCCGGGCTGCTGTCGGCCGATCGGCTGACCACCGTGAGCCCGACCTATGCGCTCGAGATCAAGACGCAGGCCTTCGGCATGGGGCTCGAGGGCGTTCTGGCGGCGCGCGCCGACGCGCTGGTCGGCATCCTCAACGGTATCGACGAGACGGGCTGGGACCCGCGCACCGACCGGGCGCTGCATACGCGCTACGGGCACAACGACGTCGAGCAGCGCCAGGCCAACCGGCGGGCGCTGGAACTGCGTTTCGGCATCGACGACGCGCCGGGGCCGCTGTTCTCGGTGGTGAGCCGGCTCACCACGCAGAAGGGCCTCGACATGCTGGTGGCGGTGGCCGACGACATCGTCGCGGCGGGCGGCAAGCTCATCGTGCTGGGCTCGGGCGACACCGAGCTCGAGAACGGCTTCGCCGGCGCGGCGCTGCGCCACCCCGACAAGATCGGCTTCGTGCGCGGCTATGACGAGGCGCTGAGCCACCTCGTGCAGGGCGGCGCCGACGTGATGGTCGTGCCGTCGCGCTTCGAGCCGTGCGGGCTGACCCAGCTCTATGCGCTGCGCTATGGCTGCGTGCCGCTGGTCAGCCGCGTCGGCGGGCTGGCCGACACGGTGATCGACGCCAACGAGGCGGCGATCGAGGCGGGGGTGGCCACCGGAATCGTGTTCGCGCCGGCCGAGGCCGAGGCGTTGCGCGAGGCGATCCTGCGCGCCGTGCGGCTCTACGGGCAGCCGAAGGTCTGGCGCAAGATGCAGCGGCGGGGCATGAAGTCGGACGTGGGCTGGGATCTCAGCGCGGAAAAATATGCAAAGCTTTACCGCTCGCTGCTCGGGGTGAACGAGGACGATGACCAACAAGACGATTGAAACAAAGCCATTTGCCGACCAGAAACCGGGCACATCGGGGCTGCGCAAGCGCAGCACGGTGTTCATGCAGCCCAACTATGTCGAGAATTTCGTGCAGGCCGTCATCGATAGCCTCGACGGCGTCAAGGGCAAGCTGCTGGTCGTCGGCGGCGACGGGCGCTTCTACAACGACGTCGCCATCCAGGCGATCATCCGCATCGCCGCGGCCAATGGCTTCGGCAAGGTGATGGTGGGGCAGGGCGGGATTCTCTCGACGCCCGCCACCTCGCACATCATCCGCCACTACAAGGCGTTCGGCGGCTTCGTGCTGTCGGCCAGCCACAATCCCGGCGGGCCGGAGGGCGATTTCGGCATCAAGTACAATATCGGCAATGGCGGGCCGGCGCCCGAGAAGATCACCGAGGCGGTGTATGCGCGCAGCAAGGTCATCGACCGCTATTTGACCAATGACGCGCCGGACATCGACCTTGCGACCATCGGCACGCAGAAATCGGGCGACATGAGCGTCGAGGTGATCGACCCGGTGGCCGACTATGCGGCGCTGATGCAGACGCTGTTCGACTTTCCGGCCATCGCGGCGCTGTTCGCCAACGGCTTTCGCATGCGCTTCGACGCCATGCACGCGGTCACCGGCCCCTATGCACATCGCATCCTCGAGGACATGCTGGGCGCGCCGGCCGGCACGGTGGTCAACGGCACGCCGCTGCCCGATTTCGGCGGCGGCCATCCCGACCCCAACCTCGTCTATGCCAAAGACCTCTACGACCTGATGATGGGGCCGGACGCGCCCGATTTCGGCGCCGCCTCGGACGGCGACGGCGACCGCAACCTCATCATCGGCCGCAAGCGGTTCGTGACGCCCTCGGATTCGCTGGCGCTCCTGGCGGCCAACGCGCCGCTGGCGCCGGGTTATGCCAACGGCATCGCCGGCGTCGCGCGCTCCATGCCGACCTCGGCGGCGGCCGACCGGGTGGCCGAGCAGCTCGGCATCGAGATGCACGAGACGCCGACCGGCTGGAAGTTCTTCGGCAACCTGCTCGATGCCGGCCGCGTCACCATCTGCGGCGAGGAGAGCGCCGGCACCGGCTCGGACCATGTGCGCGAGAAGGACGGGCTGTGGGCCGTGCTCTTGTGGCTCAACATCCTCGCGGCGCGCGGGCAGGGGGTGGACGAGATCGTGCGCGACCATTGGGCGATCTACGGACGCAACTATTACACGCGCCACGACTACGAGGAGATCGACGCGGGCGTCGCGCGGGCGCTGGTGGACGATCTGCGCGCGCGCCTGCCGGAGATCGCCAAGGCGCGCTATGACGGGCTCGCCGTCGCCTATGCCGACGATTTCACCTATCATGATCCGGTGGATGGCTCGACCAGCGCCAACCAGGGCATCCGCATCGGTTTCGCCGATGGCAGCCGCATCGTGCTGAGGCTCAGTGGAACCGGCACGGTGGGGGCGACGTTGCGGCTCTATCTGGAGCGCTACGAACCGGCACATGGACAGCACGACCTCGACACCCAGTCGGCCCTCTCCTTCCTCGTTTCCCTTGCCGAGCGTATCGCCAATATCCGCGAGCGCACCGGCCGCGACGGCCCCAGCGTCATTACGTGAGGCCGACCGCATGACTCCCGTTCTTGTGCCGCGGGGCGGCAGCGCCGCGCAGCTCGGCGCCACCGTCACCGCCGATGGCATCAATTTCGCCGTCTATTCGGAGACGGCCTCGGCGCTCTATGTGTCGATCTACGACGAGGCCGACCACGAGGTCGCCCGCATCGAGCTCGACGGTCATGACGACAACATCCATCATGGGCTGATTGCCGGCCTCGGGCCGGGGACGCGCTACGGGCTGCGCGCCGACGGGCCGTACGATCCCGACCAGGGCTTCAATTTCGACCCCAACAAGCTGCTCGTCGATCCGTATGCGCGCCGGCTCGACCGGGTGTTCGTGCGCTCGCCGCGGCTCAGGCTGCCGCGCGAGGATGCGGTGGACACCGCGCCGCTGGTGCCCAAGGCCATCGTGCTGTCGCCCAATGTCAACAAGCCCGCGAGCCCGCGCCGCAAGGCGCCCGGCCTCATGTACGAGCTCAACGTGCGCGGCTACACCATGCGCCATCCCGGCGTGCAGGGGCCGCTGCGCGGCACCGTCGCCGGGCTCTCGACCAGCCGCGTCGTCGATCATCTCAAATATCTCGGCGTCGATTGCGTCGAGCTGATGCCGATCGCGGCGTTCATCGACGATGCGCATCTGCCGGCGCTGGGGCTCACCAATGCGTGGGGCTACAACCCGGTCAGCTATTTCGCCATCGATCCGCGGCTGGCGCCGCGCGGGCCGCAGGAGCTGCGCTACCTCACCGATCTCTATCGCAAGAACGGCATTTCAGTCATTCTCGACGTGGTCTACAACCACACCGGCGAGGGCGACTATGCCGGGCCGGTGCTGAGCTTCAAGGGGCTCGACGCGCGCGCCTACTACCGGCATGTCGAGGTGGACGGCAAGCAGGTGCTGGTCAACGATGCCGGCACCGGCAACACGCTGCGCTGCGACCATCCTATCGTGCAGCGGCTGGTGATCGAGAGCCTGCGCTACTGGGTGGAGCAGACCGGCGTCTCCGGCTTCCGCTTCGACCTCGCGACGGTGCTGGGGCGCGAGCCGGGCTTCAACCCGGACGCGAAAATGCTGCAGATGATCAAGCAGGACCCGGTGCTCAGCAAGTGCATCCTCGTCGCCGAGCCGTGGGACCCCGGTCCGGGCGGCTATGGCGTCGGCAAGTTCGGCAAGGAGTTCCGCGAGTGGAACGACACGTACCGCGACGAGGTGCGCGAGTTCTGGCGCGGCGAGCCGGGCAAGGTGGGGGCGCTGGCCGGCAAGGTGGCGGGCTCGGCCGAGATCTACAATTTCGCCGGGCGCAAGCCGAGCGCCGGCGTCAACTTCCTCGCCGTGCATGACGGCTTCACGCTCCACGACCTCGTCTCCTATGTCGAAAAGCACAACGAGGCGAATGGCGAGGACAATCGCGACGGCAACGGCAACAACGCCTCGTGGAACTGCGGGGTGGAGGGGCCAACCGACGATCCCGCCGTGCTCGCGGCGCGGCGGCGCGACGTGCGGGCGCTGCTGGCGACGCTGTTCGTGTCGCGCGGCATGCCGCTGATCCAGCAGGGCGACGAGATGGGGCGCACGCAGCGGGGCAACAACAACGCCTATGCGCAGGACAACGAGATCACCTGGGTGGATTGGGAGGCGGCCGATGGCGAGCTGGTCGATTTCGTCGCCGCCGCCCACGGCTTCCGCAAGGCACATGCGGCGCTGACGCACGACCATTTCCTCGAGGGCAAGGAAAAGCACGGCGTGCGCGACGTGGTGTGGCGCCACCAGGCGGGTCGCGAGATGAGTCCCGACGACTGGACCGATTCCGGCCAGTCGGTGCTCGGCATGCATCTGCGGACGGCGGACGACGAGGTGCTGGTGTGGTTCAACCGCCATGCCGAGGCCGTCGAGGCGGTGCTGCCCGATGCCGGCTGGGTGCTGGGGCTCGCCTCGGACGATCAGGACCCGCCGGTGCTGGCGGACGACCGCGTGACGCTGCCGCCGCGCTCGGTGGTGGCGCTGGTCAGGCCAGCCGCATGACGGCGAGGATCAGGAAGCCGGCGCCGATCCAGAAGCTGAGCGGCGCGTAGTTGCGCCGGTCGAGCGTCGCGAAGGGTTCCGTCGGGAAGCGCGCGCGCCAGCCGGCGCTGTAGCCGAGGCCGCCGCGCACGAAGAAGGCGGCGGCGAGCAGCAGGCCGAGGAGCGTCAGCGGCAGGCCGCCGCTGTCGTGGTCGGCGAGCCCCAGCGCCACGAGCCCGGCGGCGAGCGCCAGCACGGCGCTGGCGAAGAGCAGCAGGCGGTTCGGCATATGCGTGATGCCGGGCGTGCCGATCACCGTCTGCGCCAGCAGCGTTTCGTTGCGGATCGGCCAGGTGCGGCCGATGGACCACAGCAAAAGCGCCAGCGCCACCATGAGCAGCGGCACGAAGGTCAGCGAGGCGACGAGCATGTTCATGCTCAGGGCGTCTCGATGTGCTCGGAGCAGGACAGCACCGGCGCGGCATCGAGCCCCTCGGTCACGTCGTGCAGGGTGGCGTCGGCGCCCTTGTTCCACCACTCGTACTGGCCGGCGACATATTTCGCCCCGGAGGCCGAAATCACGTTCACAAAGACCATATCTTCGCCGTCTATCGGCACGATCGCGAAGAAATTCGGCGCGGCGTTTACGTATTTCACCGTAAGTGGCGCCTCGCTGCCGCAGCCGTAATTCGCCGTGACGATCTGCACGTCGCCGCTGAGCTTGATGCCGACGTCGAGATCGACGGCGGCAAGCGCGGGCGACGCGAAAGCCAGCGCGGCGGCGAGGGAAGCGAGGCGGTGCATGGCAAAAATCTCCGCTGAGGATTGGACCGCATCATAGCAGGGCGCGACGGCAACGGGAAACCGCGCCCGCTCAGCGGCGGGTGGTGGCGACCACCTTGGCGGCGGGGCGCCCGGCGTCGGCGCAGGTCTCGATGAAGCGGTCGAGGAAGCTGATGCCCGGCAGCAGATCGGCCTGCCGCTGGCGTCGCGCCACGAGCGACAGGGCGAGCGCCTCGACGGCGCGGACGCCGGTGGTATCGCCCGCCTCGTGCAGCTTCACGCTCTCGCGCTCGAACAGGCGCAGCAGCGAGTCGTAGGTGGCGGCATCGGCGCGCTGCTTCAGCTCCGCCCAACTGCGTATGCCCGCCTCGCGTGTGATGTTGCGGGCGTAGCTGCCCACCCGCCGCCGCATGGCCGGGTCGCGGGCGCCGCCATCGTTGAGCCCGGTCATCATCGCAATCAGCCGCTCGCGGAAAATCGCGTCGCGTTGTTCCATGGTCCGATCGTCCTTCAGCGCGCCGAAACCGGCGGGAACCGGCCTCGATCCGCAGAGCGATACTGGCTGCGAGGCTGCCGCGCAAGGCGGCCAAAGGAACACATCGGCGTCTCGCACATTGTCGCTATCGACGGCGCGGCCCTGTCGTGCCGATCGATCGGTGGACGTTTGCAAGGGCTGACGCTCCCTTGTGGATGACCCCGAGGGAGCGCGGGACTTCGGTCCCGCGCTTTCCTTTGCGGATGGCCGTTTTCCGTACGTAGCAGATTTCCCGAATAGCCGAGTAAATCCGAGGTTTCCGCAAATATCAGAAGGCGGATGTGCCCGTATTGTCTTGCACCGGCAGGCGTGTGTTCTCTCGTCGTCATGAGCCGCCGATGGTCGTGCGGCAGAAGATGTCGGAGTGAACTGGCTGCAATTGCATTGCCGGTGTTCATGGGCGGGCAACCAGGTGCCGCGATGGCCCGGAACGAACGGCAAGAGGCGCAATTGGTCCTTTGGTGTCGTTCGGCTCGGGGTTGGTTCGAGCCAGCATCGCGAGCGACTCCGCCAGTCACTTGGAGGAGCAAATGAAGTACAATTTCGGTTTGACTACCCTGATCCTGTCGGCCGCCGCGGCGCTTATCGTCGCCCTGCCGGCGCAGGCGCTCGATCTCAAGCTGCTCAACAACAACAAGCTGCTGGATATCGGCAACAGCAGCGGCGTGTCGGTGAGCGTCGGCGGCAGCTCGGGCGTTACCGCCGATGTTGGCGGCAAGCTCATCAACAGCGGCAGCCCCAATACGCTCGACGCGGCCGTCGGCATCGGCGGCGGCAGCGGGGCGACCCAGGTCGGCGCGGTCGTGAACCTGCTCGACTCCACGAACGGCACCGGTGTCGCGATCGGCGCCAGGACCGGCGTGCTCGGGACCGATCTCGGGCTGGGCATCGATATCGGCCTGCCCGGCCTCGGTGGCGACGGCGCCGGCGGCAACGGTAACGGCAACGGCGGCGGCGGCACCGGCAATGGCGGTGGCAGCGGCGGCGGCGTTCTCATGGCCTCGCTCGGCAGCCCCGACCTCTGCGCGGCGCCCAGCGCGGCACAGGTGGCGGCGCTGCTCAAGCGCCAGACCTACAACTATGCCGTCCTCTCGCACGCCACGCGCATCAAGATCGTGCCCGTGGAGCTCTGCCTCGCGGTGCGCGACCAGCTTTCCGCGCCGCTACTGCGCAGCGCCGGCGTCGCACAATTGCAGCGCTTCCTTGCGACCTCGCCGTCGATCCAGCGCAATCTCATGCGCAAGGGCTATGAGGTGGCCGACGTGCTGGCCGTCGATCTGCAGGGCAATCTGCTCATCGTCTATGTGATCTGAGGGGGCGCCCCTCCCCGAACGAACCCTCCATAGACGTGAAGGAGGCGCGGATGTCCCCGATCCGCGCCTCCGCCTTGTCAGGCGGCGACGGGCGGCGTCGCGAAGCGGCGCACCAGCTCGTCGGCGGCGGCCTGGAGGCGGCGCACATCGTCCTCGGTGAAGGGGCGCGGCGCGTAGTCGAACAGCACCAGCGTGCCGACGCACCGGCCGTCGGCGAGCAGCAGCGGCACTGCGGCGTAGACGTCGATGCCGTTGGTTTGCAGATAGGCGTTCTCGCCGATCTCCTTGTGCGGCGTGTCGGCGGTGATGACCAGCGGCGCGCGCGTTTCGGCGACGTGCCGGGTGAGGCGGAAGGCGTCCTCGTCCTCGGCGTGGCGCTCGTCGTCGAGGAGATGGATGAGGGCGACGGGCATGTCGAAATCGTCGGCGATGGCCGCGATGGCCGTGCCCAGCGCATCGTCGCCGCGGCCGGCACCGGCAAAGGGCTGCGCCTTGCCGGCGGCGTCGTCGGCGCGCCGCAACTGACGGCGCAGGCTGCCCGCCGCGCCCTCGGCGGCGTCCGCGAGGGTGCGGTAGACGGCGCCGACATGCAGCGTCTCCGGGGTTTCCTCGGCGGTGTCGTCGCCGAGGGCGCAGACGAGGACGCGCAGCCGCGGCGCCATGCGGCGCAGGCGCCGGGCGACGTAGCGCGCCTGGGCGCGGATGTCGCGGCCCATGAAGACGAGGACGACCACGTCCACGCCGTCGAGATCGAGCCGGCCGATGGCCTCCTGGCGGATGGCGGCAGGCGGCAGCACGCGGGCCGGCACCTTGTCGTCGGCGAGCGTCAGGGCGAGCAGGTCGGCGGCGCATTCGTCGATCTCGGTGTGCCCGCCGATGAGCAGCACATCGGCGGCCTCGGGGCGGTCGAGCACGGCGATCTCGTCGAGGATCGCCGCGAAGGCGCGGACCAGCCGACGGCGCTGGGGCAGGGCCTCGGGCCCGTCGGACAGCTCGCGGTTGGCGAGGCGCAGGGCGGGGATCAGCACGTCGTGGAGATAGCGGTCGCGGTCCTGCTCGGCGATATAGTCCTCGGTGAGCTCGAGGGCGTCGGCGGTGTCGCCCTTCAGCATGCGCTGGTAGAGCCGCTCGGCGGGCGACAGCACCGGCTCGCTGCCGAGCAGCATTTCGAGGAACTGGAACTGCGGCAGGTGGCGGCCGATGACCACGAGGCACACCGTCATCGGCGTCGCGAGGATCAGCCCGACCGGCCCCCACAGCGTCGCCCAGAACATCGCCGAGAGCAGGATGGCGATGGCCGACACGCCCGTGCTCGAGCCGTAAAGGCGCGGCTCGATGAGGTTGGAGGTGGTGAGGTCGATGACGAGGAACAGGCCGACCGCCATGAGCAGCATGTTCCAGCCCGGATCGACGGCGAAGGCGAGGGTGAAGGGCACGATGGCGATGATCAGCGCGCCGACGAAGGGGATGTAGCGGAAGAGCACGATGAGCAGCCCCCACAGCACCGCGCTCGGCACGCCGATGAGCCACAGGCCGAGGCCGAAGATGACGCCGTAGCAGACGTTGACGCAAAGCTGGATCAGCAGGTAGCGGCCGACGCGCCGGCTGGCATCGGCGATGGCGATGTTGGTGCGCGAGTAGCGGCCGGAGCTGACCAGCCGGATGAAGCGGTCCTGCAGATCGGCGCGACCCGTCAGCAGGAAGATGAGGAAGACGGCGACGATGGCGATCGTCGCCACCGGCCCGATGATCGAGCCGAGCAGCGAGGTGACGAGCCCAACCGGCCCGATGCCATTGGAGATGGTCACCGGGATGGGCGCGCCGGCGCGCGGCTCGCCCGCATCGCCGGTGCCCGAAAGCTGCTCGCCGAGATGCGTGACGGTGGCGTTGAGCTGGTCGAACAGGTCGCCGCCGAAATGCTCCTGCAGGCCGGCGAGCTTGCTGGAGATGGTCTGCTGATACTCCGGCAGCGCCTCGGCGAGGCGCAGCACCTGCGTGCCGGCCAGATAGGCGAAGCTGGCGAGCACGGCGACGGCGAGCAGCACGGCGAGGATCACCGCCACCGGATCGGGCAGGTGCAGCCGCCGGCCGAGCCAGTTGACCAGCGGCGTCAGCGCGAAGGCGAGGAGCGTCGCGAGGACGAGCGGCACGAGGATGCCGGCGCCCAGATAGAGCAGCACGGTGCCGATGGCGAAGCTGGCAAGGCTTTCGAAGGGGGACAGGCGGCGCGGTTCGGGGGAATAGGCGAAATCTCGCTCGGGCACGGCGGTCGATCCGGTGGTGCACGTGAACGCCGCACGCCGGCAAAAGGTTCCGTCGCGGCAGGACCGTTGCCCCGCGCCGCCCGATCCCCTACAAGGCCGGCAAAATCCCCCCTATCGAGAGAGCGTTGAGCCGATGGCGCGCCAGTTCATCTACCATATGCACGGAATGTCGAAGGCCTATAGCGGCGGCAAGAAGGTGCTCGACAACATCAACCTGAGCTTTTACCCGGACGCCAAGATCGGCGTCCTGGGCCCGAACGGCTCGGGCAAATCGACGCTTCTACGCATCATGGCCGGTATCGACACCGACTTCACCGGCGAGGCGTGGCTCGCCGACGGCGCGAAGGTCGGCTACCTGGCGCAGGAGCCGCAGCTCGACCCGGCGCTCGACGTGCTCGGCAACGTCATGACCGGCGTCAAGGAGAAGAAGGACATCATCGACCGCTACAACGAGCTGATGATGAACTATTCCGACGAGACGGCCGACGAGGCGACCAAGCTGCAGGACGTCATCGACAGCCAGAATTTGTGGGATCTCGAGGCGCAGGTGGGCGTGGCCATGGAAGCGCTGGGCTGCCCGCCGGGCGATGCCGACGTGACCAAGCTGTCGGGCGGCGAGAAGCGACGCGTGGCGCTGTGTGCGCTGCTGCTGTCCAAGCCCGACCTGCTGCTGCTCGACGAGCCGACCAACCATCTCGACGCCGAGACCACGGGCTGGCTCGAAAAGCACCTGCGCGAGTTTCCCGGCGCGGTGCTGATCATCACCCACGACCGCTATTTCCTCGACAACGTCACCGGCTGGATCCTCGAGCTCGACCGCGGCCGCGGCGTGCCCTACGAGGGCAACTACTCGGCCTATCTCGAGGCCAAGTCGAAGCGCTTCGCGCAGGAGGAGCGCGAGGACGCCGCCCGCCAGAAGGTGCTGCAGCGCGAGAAGGAGTGGCTCGGCCAGAGCCCGCAGGCACGCCAGTCCAAGTCGAAGGCGCGCATCCGCGCCTATGACGAGCTGGTCAAGGTCAACGAGGCGCGCACGCAGTCCTCGACCGCCCAGATCATCATTCCACCCGGCGAGCGGCTGGGCCAGAACGTCATCGACGTGGAGGGACTCTCCAAGTCTTATGGCGACCGGTTGCTGATCGACGATCTGAGCTTCAAGCTGCCGCCGGGCGGCATCGTCGGCGTGATCGGGCCGAACGGCGCCGGCAAGACGACGCTGTTCCGCATGCTGACCGGGCAGGAGACGCCCGATGCCGGCACCATCAAGGTGGCCGAGAGCGTGCATCTTGGCTATGTGGACCAGAGCCGCGACACGCTCGACCCCAACAAGACGGTGTGGGAGGAAATCTCGGGCGGTAACGACATCCTGATGCTGGGCAAGCGCGAGATGAACTCGCGTGCCTACACCTCGGCGTTCAACTTCAAGGGCGCCGACCAGCAGCAGAAGGTGGGGAACCTCTCGGGCGGCCAGCGCAACCGCGTGCACCTCGCCAAGATGCTGAAGAGCGGCGCCAACGTGCTGCTGCTCGACGAGCCGACCAACGACCTCGACACCGAAACCCTCGCGGCGCTCGAAGAGGCGCTGGAGGAATTCGCCGGCTGCGCCGTGATCATCAGCCACGACCGCATGTTCCTCGACCGCCTCGCCACCCACATGCTGGCCTTCGAGGGCGACAGCCACGTCGAATGGTTCGAGGGTAATTTCGCCGACTACGAAGCCGACAAGATACGCCGCCTGGGGCCCGACGCGGTGAACCCCAAGCGCGCCACGTACAAGCCGCTGGAGCGGTAGGGGGCGCCGTGGAGCCGTTCACCGTAGACGTCGAGGGCGCGATGCTGCCGGGGGTGGCGGCGGGGGCGGGCGATGGGCCGGTGGTGGTGTTTCTCCATGCCGGGGTGGCCGATCATCGGATGTGGCTGAGCCAGGTCGCGGCGGTGGCGGCGGCGGGGGATCGCGCGCTGGCCTATGACCGGCGCGGCTTCGGCGAGGCGGTGGCGGCAAACGTGCCGTTCAGCCATCTCGATGATCTCGGTGCCGTGCTCAACGCGCGGGGCGTGCGGCGGGCGGTGCTGGTCGGCTGCTCGATGGGCGGCGGGCTGGCCGTCGATTTCGCGCTGGCGCAGCCGGCGCGGGTCGCCGGGCTGGTGCTGGTGGCGCCGGCGGTGTCGGGCGGCGACTACGTGTTTTCGGGGACCGACGAGGACGTGGAAAACGCGCTCGCTGCCGCCGAGGCCGGCGGCGATGTCGCGCGGCTCAACCGCCTGTCCGCGGCGGCGTGGCTCGATGGGCCGCGTTCGCCCGAGGGGCGGGTCGGCGGCGCGGCGCGCGAGCTGTTTCTCGACATGAACGGCAAGGCGCTGGCCAAGCCGGCGCTGACGCAGGAGCGGCGGGCGCCGGCGGCGTGGCCGCGCCTCGGCGAGATCGCGGTGCCGGCGCTGGTGCTCACCGGCGCGCTCGATTTCAACTACATGCTGGACCGGCATGCGGCCCTCGTTGCCGCGCTGCCGCAGGCCGGCGGCGAGATTCTGGCGGCGACGGCGCATCTGCCCAGCCTCGAGCGGCCCGACCTGTTCAACCCGCCGCTGCTCGACTTCCTCGCCACGATGAAACCGCATCAGCGACGCTGAACCCTCATACTGGCGCCCGCAGCTTTTGCTCTTGTGCGATGGCGGCCGGCATGGCCCATTGCCGGCGTAACCTCATGGGGGCTCTGATGCTCAAACCACTGCTCATCGGCGCAGGATTTGCCCTGGCCGCCACCCTGCCGGCCGCGGCCGCGTGTACCGACATCGTCAGCACAACCATCACGCTCAGCGGCTGCATCGACAGCGAATGGCAGCCGCTCGAAGGCAGCGGTGCGCAGGAATTCCTGTACCAGACGGCGGACGGCAATTTTGCGCTGATGGTGGTGACCGAAGCCGAGACGTTCCCTATGGCGCAGTTCCGCGACGCCATCCTCCAGAACGCCGTCACCGGCTCGGGCGCCGCGCCCGAGGACGTGACGGTGGTGAGCGAGCGCGTCGTTGCCATCGACGACAAGCCGTTCAACGTCATCGAGTACCAGGTGCCGCTGGACGACAACCTGCTGCGCTTCCAGAATTTCTACTATTCCGCGGCCGGGCTCGGGGCGGTGCAGATCCTCGCCTATTCGCTCGACAGCGAGGCGAGCGCAGCGACCTATCGCGCCGGCGTCTTCGCCGCGACGGTGAAGCTGGGCGGCTAGGCTCAGCCCGCCAGCGGGCTGACGCCGAACAGGGTCTGGTGCAGGCCGAGGACGAGGGCGGCGGTGAGGACGATGCCCGCCGTCACCGCCACGGCGTCGCCGCGCCAGGTGGCGAAGCCGACGCGCGCCGGCCGGCCGAGGGCGGCAACGATATCGACGAGGCCGTAGGCGAGGAAGCTGCCGAATACGAGGACGCCCGCCAGGTCGCCATTGGCGAGAAGATGCGCCAGAGCCCATAGCATGATGCCGACGAGGAAGGGGTGCTGCAGCGTCGCCCTGATCCGCCCCGCCGGCTGGTAGGCGGCGGCGATGGCGATGAGCCCGAGTGGCACCAGCAGCATGGCGGCGTGCCGGCCCCAGCTCGGCGGCACGTAGAGTTGCGGCGCCTCGGGGCGCCAGACGATCCAGCCCCAGACGATGAGGGCGAAGCCGATGAGCGAGGCCAGCGCATAGAGGCCCTTCCAGGCTCCCGGATGCGCCGTTGCCTGGCGCTCGCGCCAGCCGGGCGCGACGACGCGCGCCAGATGCACGGCGAAGAAGATCACCAGCCCCGCGATCAGGATCGTCATCGGCGCCTCCGCTTCGTTCAGACGGCGATCAGCCCGTCGAGATGCAGGCCGAGCTTGGCCACCGGCACGTTGGTGAGGTCCTTGGGCAGCTCGCCGAGGATGGTGCCGCGCACGGCGTCGCCGAGGGCCGGGCGAATGTCGCCGAGCGCCATGGGCGCGGCGGCGATCACCAGCCGCGCGAAGCGCCCTTCGGCGTATTTCTCATCGAGCGCCTTGGCCAGCTTCTCGACGAAGCGGCGCTCGCGCACCTGCACGGGGTCGGAGGCGTATTCCATGCTGGAGCGGGCGCCGGGGCCGCCCACCGAGCTGAAGCTGCGGCCGGGCTTGTCGGCCATGATCTCGCCGGCGCGCAGCGGCTCCTGCTCGAAGCGCAGGTCGCGGAGTTCGGCCAGGCCCTTGCCCGGCCCCTGATGCTCGAACACCCTGGCGCGGTTGCCATCGGCGATCACGATCCAGGTGATTGTCGGCTTCATAGTGCCCTCCTTGGGTTGCTCGTGGAGCAAACGCGGCGCGAGCCGAATGGTTGGCCCATCGGTACCGCTGTAGAGCACAGCAAAAAGTAAGATTTGCGGCAAGTGGCGGGCATTGCTAGAAGCCCGCGCAGAACCGCGGCGCAGCCCCACGCCGCGGCGTGAGATTGTGTTGGCGACGCTCCCCGAACCCCCCGCCGCCGGCCACGAGACGGCGGCCCGCGATGCGCGATCCGGCCTGCTGGTCGGGCTTGTGTGCTATCTGCTGTGGGGCTTTTTGCCGCTGCTGTTCCACCTGCTGGAGCCGATCGGCTCGGTCGCGGTGGTGGCCAACCGCACCGTGTGGTCGCTGTTTTTCGTCGGGGCGATCCTCTTTTTCATGCGGCGCACGGGCGAGGTGCGGGTGGCGCTGGCCGACCGCGCGACGCTGCGCTCCATGCTGATCTCGGCGCTGCTGCTCGCGGTCAACTGGCTCGTCTATGTGTGGGCGGTCGAGACGGCGCAGGTGCTCGAGGCGAGCTTCGGCTATTTCATCAATCCGCTGGTCAATGTCGCCATCGGCATGGCGCTGCTCGGCGAGCGGCAGAACCGCTGGCAGATGGTCGCCATCCTCATCGCCGTCGGCGCCATCGGCATCCAGGCCATCGGCATCGGCCGCGTGCCGTTCGTTGCGCTGACGCTGGCGCTGAGTTTCGGGTTCTACGGCTTCTTCCGCAAGACGGCGAAGGTGAACTCGGCCAGCGGGCTGTTCGTCGAAACGCTGCTGCTGGTGCCGCTGGCGGTCGGCTATCTGGGCTATGTCTTCATGCGCGACCAGGGTTTCGGGCTGCATGCCGACCCCTATTACCTGACGCTGCTGATGCTCACCGGGCCGGCCACCGCCGTGCCGCTGCTGCTGTTCGCCTTCGCCGTGCAGCGGCTGCGGCTCACCACCATCGGCATGCTGCAATATCTCGCGCCGTCGATCCAGTTCCTGCTCGCCATCTTCATCCTGGGCGAGCCGATCAACCCCGTGCAATTGTTGAGCTTCGGGCTGATCTGGCTGTCGCTGGTGGTCTATAGCGCCGATTCCCTCGTGCGCCGCGGCGGGCTCGGGAAGCCTCGGCGCGCCGGCTGAGAGCGATATTTCGCATTTTAATCAAATCCGCGCAGCGCCTTTCAGCGGCTGCTGCCGTGGGCCGTGCCAATGTCGGCCGGTCGCGGCAGAAAGCCGGGGGAGCAGAAAGTGTCTCAGGAAATGGAAGACAGCCAGCGGGCGTTCTCGACCTTCCGTGTGCTCAACGGGGACTCCAACATCCTCGAGCGTGACCAGTTGTTCCGCAACATGGCGCAACTCTACTCCTATGTTTCCGACCGCTGCGACGACGAGCAGGTGGCCCAGTACGACGAGGTGCTGTGCCAGTTGGCCGAGCTCGTTGAGGTCGAGGCGCGCACGCATGTCGCCAAGCTCCTCGCGCCGCTGGAGCGGGCGCCGGGCAATGTGGTGGCCAAGCTCGCCAACGACGCCATCGAGGTGGCCTCGCCGCTGCTCGAATTCTCCAACGTGCTCTCGGACGACGATCTCATCGACATCGTCGCCAACCAGAGCGAGGACCATCGCGTCGCCATTGCCGGCCGGCCCAGCGTGCCCGAGCGGGTGGGCGACGCCATCGTCGAGCATGGCGGCACGCCGTCGGTGGGGCGCCTCGTGCGCAACAGCCAGGCCGAGATCGGCCGCGAGGCGCTGCAGAAGCTCGTGGCGCTGGCCTCGACCGACAGCGCGCTGGCCACCGATCTGCGCGGTCGCCCCGAGATCGACTGGAGCACGCTGCGCGGGCAGATCGACGCCGCCGGCCAGAAGGTGCTCGACAGCCTCGGCGCCGCGAGCCGGCCGCTCGACCCGGTGACCGCCGGCAAGGTCAACGCCGTCGTCTACAACCGCATGCGCAACCGCGCCGGCTTTTCCGCGCAGGAGTGGAAGGTCGCCTACAACCAGATCAAGGCGCTCAGCGACCGCCGCCAGCTCGACGAGCGGGCGCTGGCCCGCTTCGCCCGCTTCGGCTACGGCCATCACGTCGCCGCGACGCTGTCGGTGATGCTCGACGTGTCGCCTGAGGTGTTCGTCAAGTGGCTCGCCATGCAGGACTATGTGGCGATCACCGTAGCGCTGCGCGCCGCCGACCTGCCGCCCGACCTGTTCGAGGCGTCGATCGCCACCATGCCGTGGCGCGACCTGCCCACCGAGGCCGACAAGTCCAATGTGCGCACGCGCTACGAGGCGCTGAGCCGCGACGAAGCCACGGACATCTTCGAGCTGTGGCGCACGCACGCCTTCCGCCGCAAGCCCGCCGGCGTCGAACGCGTCGCCTGACCCTTTCTGGCCTGACCTCCCCCTCCGGTGACCGCAAGGTCGCCGGTTTTGTTTTGGGCACCTCAAAGCCTTTGCATCGCAGGGGATATAAAGATAGCTTTATATCAATGGAGGCCGATTTGGCGGATGTGGCGACATTGGTGGGGGCGTTGCGCGCGGCGGGCGAGACGACCCGGCTGCGGCTGCTGGCGCTTCTCGCCGAGGGCGAGCATTCGGTCAAGGACCTGACCGAGATTCTCGACCAGAGCCAGCCGCGCGTGTCGCGGCACCTGAAGCTGCTGGCCGATGCCGGGCTGGTGACGCGCCACGCCGAGGGCGCCTGGGCCTATTACCGGCTCGCCGAGTCCGAGGCGGCGGCCGAGCTCGGGCGCTGGCTGGTGGCGCGGCTCGACGCCGACGATGCCGACCGGGCCGCCGATCGCGTGCGGCTCGCCGCCGTGCACACCGCGCAGCAGACGCAGGCGGCGGCCTATTTCGCCAAGGTCGCCGACCGCTGGGACGAATTGCGGCGCCTGCATGTGCCCGAGGCCGCTGTCGAGGCGGCCATCCTCGCCGCGGTGGCGGGGCGCAGGATCGAGTTGCTGCTCGATCTCGGCACCGGCACCGGGCGCATGCTGGAACTGCTCCACGGCCATTACCGGCGTGCCATCGGGCTCGACGCCAGCCGCGAGATGATCGCGGTGGCGCGGGCCAAGCTGACCGCCGCCAATATCGCCCACGCGCAGGTGCGGCTGGGCGACATCGCCGATCTCGACGGCGCGGCGGGGCTGGCCGACCTCATCGTCATCCATCAGGTGCTGCATTATTTCGACGACCCCGGCCGGGCGATCGCGCAGGCGCGTCGGGCGCTGCGGCCGGGCGGCGAGATGCTGGTGGTCGATTTCGCGCCGCACGAGCTCGAATTCCTCAGGGCCGAGCACGCGCATCGCCGGCTCGGGCTTTCCGAGGCGCAGATGGCGGGCTGGGCGCGCGCCGCCGGCCTCGACGTCGCGGCGCTCACGCGCTTTCCACCGACCACCGCCGCCGAGGGGCTCACCGTGTGCCTGTGGCAGCTCCGAGACAAGCAGGAACAAAGATGAGTCCTCCCAGCGAGACCCGTGCCAGCCGCCAGTTCGGCGATAGCCGGCCGCCGCATCAGGTGTCGTTCGAGTTCTTCCCGCCCAAGACCGACGCGATGGAGGAGCGCTTCTGGGACTCCGTGCACAAGCTTGCGCCGCTGCATCCGCGCTTCGTGTCGGTGACCTATGGCGCCGGCGGCTCGACGCGCGAGCGCACGCTGCGCATGGTGTCGCAGATCCAGGCGCAGACCGGGGTCAACGCCGCCGCGCATCTCACCTGCGTGGGGGCGTCGCGCGACGCGGTGGACGGCGTGGTGCGGGCCTATCACGCGGCCGGCGTGCGCCGCGTCGTGGCGCTGCGCGGCGATCCGCCCGAGGGCGTCGGCCAGCCCTTTGCCGCGCATCCCGATGGTTATCGCAGCGCGGCCGAGCTGGTCGCGGGCATCCGCCGGCTGGGCGATTTCGACATCTCGGTCGCGGCCTACCCGGAAAAGCATCCGCAATCGCCGGACTGGGACGCGGATATCGACAATCTCAAGCGCAAGTTCGATGCGGGGGCCGACCGCGCCATCACGCAGATGTTCTTCGAGAACGCCGACTATTTCCGCTTCGTCGAGCGGGCGCGGCGGGCCGGCATCACGCAGCCCATCGTGCCGGGCATCCAGCCGATCCATTCGTTCCGGCAGATTTCGGGCTTTGCGGCGCGCTGCGGCGCCTCCGTGCCCGACTGGCTGAGGGCCCGCTTCGACGGGCTCGAGGACGATCCCGAGACGCATGCGCTGGTGGCCTCGGCGGTGGCGGCCGAGCAGGTGCTGGAGCTGGTCGATGCGGGCCTCACCGAGTTCCATTTCTATACGCTCAACCGCTCCAACCTGGTGCTGGCGCTGGCCCGGCTGCTCGGCGTGCGGCCAGACTGAGGCGCGCCCGTTCAGCGCCGGTTCAGCCAGCCTCGTCCAGGGTCGGCGCGGCTTCACAGTATGGCCATGTTTTTCGCCTCCAACGCGCCCCTGGCGCGGGGGCGACAGAAGCGGACGCGAGCGAGATGAGACTGAACCCGAAAATCGCCTGGGGCCTCGCATGGGCGGGGCTGGCGGTGATCGTCGCCGTTCCCTCGGTGGATTTCCTGAGCGGCCGTGGGGCGACGGATACCGCCGCCGTGCTGGCGCCGGCCCCCGAAAAGACCGCCGCCCCGAAACCCGTTGCCGTGGCCGAAGTGCCGGCCAAGACGACGAGCGTCACCACCACGCGCACGGCGAACGGCGTCATCATCACGCCCGCCGGCAGCCCGCCGCCGGCCGATCCGGTGGAGGCTTTCGTCAAGAGCGGCAAGACGCTGCCCGATTACATCTCCGACGGCGAGGCGCCTGCCGTGGCCGCCACCCCGCCGGCGCCCGCCGCGCCGACACAGGTCGCGGCCATCGACCCGACGCCGGTCGTCACGGCGCCGATGCCGTTCCCGCGGCCGGTGTTTCCCGCAACGCCCAAGGCGGCCGCTCCGCTGGCCGCGGAACCCGTGGTGATCGTGGACGAGACGGCCGTCACCGGTTCGCTCGGCACGCCGGCCGGGCCGAAGCCGCCGGCACCGATCGTCGATGACACCGCCAATTGGGAGACCGAGTCGCTGCGCCAGTATCTGGAACGGCGCGGCATTCTCGAAGGCGGCAGCGCCGATACGCGCTCGCGCGCCACGGTGACGCAGCGCCCGAGCGACGCCTACGATCCCGACGGCTTCTATCTGAGCGACGGGCCCAACAACGCGCGGCAGGAGCGCCAGCGCCGGCTCTACCAACTCTTCGAGGACAGCGGTGAGAGCCCGGATTTCACCCTGTTTTGACCTCTGCGGGCGGGCCGATTATGGTCCGCCGCGCAACGAGGCGAACACCATGTCTTCGGTCTGGCAGCGGTTGGCTGACATCGTCGGATCGGTGGGCGCCCGGACGGGCGTCGCCGGCTCGCTCGCCAACCTCCTCGACCCCGATACCTGGCTGCCCGGCGGGCGCGACGCCGCCTTCACGCTGGCGCTGATCGCGCTCTCGGCGAAGATGGCGGTGGCCGATGGCGTCGCCACCGCATCGGAGCTCAGGGCCTTCAAGCGCACCGTCGAGATCGCGCCCGAGATCGAGGCGCAGGTGGATCGCGTCTATGCGCTGGCCCGCCAGGACGTGGCCGGCTACGAGGCCTATGCGCGAAAAATCGCGCGGTTCTTCGCACGCGAGCCGGAAACGCTGGAGCATGTGCTCGACGGGCTGTTCTTCATCGCCTCGGCCGACGGCTATGTGCATGAGGCGGAACTGGCCTATCTCAGGCAGGTCAGCGACATCTTCGGCTTCGATCAGGCGCGCTTCGAGCAGATCGCGGCGCAGCATGTCGAGCTCGACACCGGCGTCGATCCCTATGTGGTGCTGGGGCTGACGCCCGATGCGGACCGCGCCGAGGTGCGCCGCGTCTACCGGCTGCTGGTGGCCGAGCACCACCCCGACCGGCTGATCGCCAAGGGCGTGCCGGAGGAGCTGATCGATATCGCGACGGCCCGCATGCAGGCGATCAACGCCGCCTATAACCGCATCCTCAAGCTGCCGCCGCCGGCGACGGCCGCTTGACGTCGGCCCCGTTCGTTTGCACATAGGCACGGCCAGTTGACCGGGTGGCCGCTCCGCCTTGCGGCGGGGAGGAAAGTCCGGGCTCCATCGAAATACGGTGACGGCTAACGGCCGCCGGGGGCGACCCCAGGGAAAGTGCCACAGAAAGCAGACCGCCGGCCCGCGGGCCGGTAAGGGTGAAAGGGTGCGGTAAGAGCGCACCGCGTCGCTGGCAACAGGGACGGCACGGCAAACCCCACCGGGAGCAAGACCAAATAGGGACGACACGGGGAGACCCAGGCCGGTTTTCGAGGCCAGTCGTCCGGGTTGGTTGCTCAAGGCGTCCCCGCAAGGGGCGTCTCAGAGGAATGGCCGCCACGTCCGCGCTTTCGGGCGCGGGCCCTACAGAACCCGGCTTACAGGTCAACTGGCGCTTTCCTGCCGCGGCCGTGGTTTGCTCAATGGAATCTTAATTCCGCTCCACGAAAGTGCGCAGATATTGCGTACCGGCTGCGGCCGGATGGAGTTGTCGCGCGACATGTCGAGGCCCGATGACAGCGTGCAGCAGGCGCCGCATATGCCGGTGCTGCTGGCCGAGGTGCTGGAGGCGCTGGCGCCGCTCGAAGGGGCGCGCATCGTCGATGGCACGTTCGGCGCCGGGGGCTATTCGCGGGCGCTGCTTGCGGCCGGCGCCAGCGTCACCGCCATCGATCGCGATCCGTCGGTTGCGCCGTTCGCCAGGGCGCTCGAAAGCGAATTTCCGAGTCGGTTCAGATTCGTAGCGGGGCGTTTTGCCGAACTGGATCGGCTTGCCGCCGGCCCGGTGGACGGTGTGGTGCTCGATATCGGCGTCTCCTCGATGCAGCTCGACGAGGCCGCACGCGGCTTCTCGTTCATGCGTGCGGGGCCGCTCGACATGCGCATGGCCGGCGCGGGCGAGACGGCGGCCGAGCTGGTGGGGCGGCTGGCGGAAGGCGAGCTTGCCGACCTGCTCTATGCTTATGGCGAGGAGCGCAAGTCGCGCCGCATCGCGCACGCCATCGTTGCGGCGCGGGCGGCCGAGCCGCTGACGACCACGACCGAGCTGGCGCGGCTCATCGAGAAGACCATCGGGCGCAAGCCCGGCGACGCCCATCCGGCGACACGCAGCTTCCAGGCGCTACGCATCGCGGTGAACGACGAATTCGGCCAGCTCGTCGAGGGGCTGTTCGCCAGCGAGCGGCTGCTCGCCGAAGGCGGGCGGCTCGCCATCGTCACCTTCCATTCGCTGGAAGACCGTATCGTCAAACGCTTCTTCGACCCCGACAAGGGCGGCCCGGCGCAGTCGCGCCACCTGCCGCAGGCGGCGGCGCGGGCCCGTGCCTGGGCGCCGGTGCGCAAGGCCGTGAAGCCGTCGGCGGCGGAGGTCGCGCGCAACCCGCGGGCGCGCTCGGCCATGCTGCGCAGCGCCCTGCGCTCGCCGAGCCCGGCGCGGCCCGTCGATTTCGCCGGCCTCGGCGTTCCACGCTTCCGGGGGGCCGCATGATCCGCGTGCTCAACATGATCCTCGTCGTCACCAGCATCGTGGCGCTGGTGGGCGTCTACGCCCTCAAATATTCGGTCGAGGAGACGGCGGCTGAAAAGACCGCGGTGCAGCGCCAGATCGAGCGCCAGCAGGCGGACCTGTCGCTGCTCAAGGCCGACTGGGCCTTCCTCAACCAGCCGGCAAACGTTGCGCCCATCGTCACGCGGCACACCGCCGAGCTCAACCTGCAAACGCTGGCGCAGGAGCAGTTCGGCCGCTTCGAGGCGCTGCCGATGCGCCTGCAGGCGCCCGATTCCGGGGCGCTCGACGCGCTGTTCGAGTCGCTCGATTCCGGCGTCGATCCGATCCAGCAGCTCATCACGGAGGCGCGCTGATGGCGGCCCTTGCCGAGACCGGCGCGCCCATCGCGCTCGACGGCGCGCGCAAGACGCGCGGCCATCTGACCAAGGCGCGCATCCGCTGGGTGATCTTCGCGCTCGTCGTGATGTTCGGCGCCGTCGCCGGGCGGCTGGTGCAGCTCGGCCTCGTCGAGCAGGACACCACCATCGAGGGGCAGACGCGCGACCTCATCACCGCGACGCGGCCAGCCATCCTCGATCGCAACGGGCTGGAGCTGGCCATCGATATCCGCGTGCCGTCGCTGTTCGCCGAGCCGCGCCGCATCATCGACGTCGAGGAGGCGGCGAACGCCATCCATTCGGTGCTGCCCGACATCAACATCGACTGGCTGCGCCAGCGGCTCACCGGCGACAAGGGCTTCGTGTGGGTGAAGCGCGAGCTGACGCCGGCGATCCAGGAACGGATCATGCAGCTCGGCATTCCGGGCCTCGATTTCGTCACCGAGAGCAAGCGCTTCTATCCGGGCGGCACCGAGTCCTCGCACATCCTGGGGGCGGTCAACATCGACAACCAGGGCATTGCCGGCATCGAAAAGGACATGGACGACGAGGGCGTCGCCCTGCTGCAGTCCATCGGCCTCGCGCGCGGCAACGAGCTCGAGCCGGTCAATCTGTCCATCGACCTGCGCGTGCAGCACGTCATGCACGACGTGCTAACCGACGCGCTGAGCCGCTACCGCGCCATCGCGGCGGCGGGCGTGATGATGGATGTCAGGACCGGCGAGATCCTCGGGCTGGTGTCGCTGCCCGATTTCGATCCGAACAATCCGGTGACGGCGCTCGAGAAGGATCGCTTCAACCGCATCACCTCGGGCATCTACGAGCTGGGCTCGACCTTCAAGACGATAACGATGGCGGCGGCGCTCGACAGCGGCAAGGTGCGCATCACCGACAGCTTCGACGCGCGCTTCGGGGTGCGCTTCGGGCGCTACACCATCGACGATTTCCACGGCAAGCACCGCATCCTGTCGGTGCCCGAAATCTACAAATACTCGTCCAACATCGGCACCATCAAAGTGATGCAGGCGCTGGGCGTCGATAACTTCCGCGCCTTCCTCAGTAGAATACAGCTCGACAAGGTGGCGCCGCTCGAACTGCCCGAGCGCCGCATGCCCACCGTGCCGGCGAAATTCTCCGAAGTGGTGGCGGCCACGGCCAGCTTCGGGCACGGCCTCTCCATCTCGCCGCTGCACATGCTGCGGGCCGTCGCGGCCTTCGTCAACGACGGCAACATGGTGACGCCGACGCTCTACCGGCGCACGCTGCAACAGGCGCGCGACACCTATGAGCGCGTGGTGTCGGAGGATACGAGCGCCAAGATCCGCTACCTGATGCGGCTCAATGCGCTCGAAGGCTCGGGCACGCGCATGAACAAGTTCGCGTCCGGCTACCGCGCGGGCGGCAAGACCGGCACGGCCGAGAAGGTGGTCAACGGGCGCTACGATTCCTCCAAGACGCTCGCGGTGTTCGCCTCGGCCTTCCCGCTCGACAATCCGCGCTATGCGATGGTCATCCTGGTGGACGAGCCGCATGACGAGAACGCGCAGTCGGGCCACACGGCGGGCTGGAACGCCGGCGAGGCGACGGGCCGCATCGTGCAGCGGGTCGCGCCGATGCTGGGCATCAGCCCCGACTTCAGCCCGCTGCTGGACCAGGGCCTCGTCCCCGTGGCGCTGCGCTAGGGCCGGCCCCCATGTCGTTCGCGCTTGCAGACCTGTTGGGCGAGGCCGGGGCGCCGGCGCTCCGCGTCACCGGCGTCAATGCCGACAGCCGGACGATACAGCCGGGCGAGGCGTTCTTCGCCGTGCCGGGTACGCGCACGCATGGCGACGCCTTCGCCGCCGAGGCGCGCCAGCGCGGCGCCGTGGCGATGGTCACCGACCGTGCGCCGACCGGCGATCCGGGCCTGCCGGTGATCGTCGTCGCCGATGTGCGGGCCGCCTATGCGCGCGCCGCGGCGCGGCAGTTCGCACCGCAGCCCGAGACCATCGTCGGCGTCACCGGCACCAACGGCAAATCGTCCATCGTGTCGTTCGTGCGCCAGATTTGGGCGGCGTGCGGCATGGCGGCGGCGAGCGTCGGCACGGTCGGCGTCGAGACGGAAAAAGGGCTGGTGCCAGGGGAGCTTACGACGCCCGATGCACTGTCGCTGCACCGCATGTTCGGCGGCCTGCGGGCCGCGGGGATCGGGCATGTGGCGATGGAGGCCTCGAGCCAGGGACTCGACCAGCGGCGGGTGGACGGCATCCGCTTCGCGGCGGTGGCGTTCACCAATCTGAGCCGCGATCATCTCGATTATCATGCCGACATGAATGCCTATCGCGACGCGAAAATACGGCTTTTCAGCGAGCTTCTCGCGGCGGGCGGGGCGGCAGTGGTGAATGTGGACGATGCCGCGCACGAGCCGTTCGTGCACGCGGCGCTGGCGCGCGGCGCAACGCTGATGACGGTCGGCCGCGAGGGCGCCTGGTTCGAAATCGGCGAGGTGGTCAACGAGGGTTTTGGGCAGCGCGTCAGCGGGCGGCTGGTGGGCGAGAAGGTGGACTTCGCGCTGCCGCTGACCGGCGCCTTCCAGGCGAGCAACGCGCTGGTGGCGCTCGGCCTCGCCATGGCGACGGGGGCGCCCGAGAAACCGGCCCTCGCGGCGCTGTCGCGGCTCAAGGGCGCGCGTGGGCGGCTGGAGCTGGTGGGCGAGCACAACGGCGCGGCGATCTTCGTCGATTACGCCCACAAGCCGGTGGCGCTGGAGACGGCGCTGGTGGCGCTCAGGCCCTATGCGCCGCGGCGGCTGAAACTGTTGTTCGGCGCCGGCGGCGACCGCGACAAGGGCAAGCGCCCGATGATGGGCGAGATCGCCGGGCGCCTCGCCGACGAGGTGATCGTCACCGACGACAATCCGCGCACCGAGGCGGCCGGCGCCATCCGGGCCGAAATCCTCGCCGCCGTGCCGGGCGCGCGCGAGGTGGGCGACCGCGCCGAAGCGATCCGCACCGCCATAGGCTCGCTCGCGCCGGGCGACGTGCTGCTGATTGCCGGCAAGGGGCACGAGGACTATCAGATCATCGGCACCACCAAGCACCACTTCTCGGACCACGAAGTGGTCGCGGCGACGCTGAAGGATCTGTAATGCAGCCATTGTGGAGCGTGGCCGAGGCCGTCGCCGCCACCGGCGGACGGCCCGAGGGCCTGTCGGACGGGCCGCTCTGGGCGGTGTCCATCGACTCGCGCGAGATCGTGCCCGAGGCGCTGTTCGTCGCCATCAAGGGCGACACCCATGACGGGCACGATTTTGTCACCGCGGCGCTGGCGGCGGGGGCGGCGGCGGCCATCGTGACGGAGAGCTGGTTTCGGGCGCATGGCGGCGAAAAGCTGATCGTCGTGCCCGACACGCTCGCGGCGCTACGGGCGCTCGGCGCGGCGGCGCGGGCGCGCAGCCGGGCGCTAATCGTCGCGGTCACCGGCAGCGCCGGCAAGACCACCACCAAGGAGGCAATCCGCACCGTGCTCGGCGCGGCGGGCGAGACGCATTTTTCCATCAAGTCGTTCAACAACCACTGGGGCGTGCCGCTGATGCTGGCGCGGCTGCCGCGCGAGGCGCAGTTCGGCGTGTTCGAGATCGGCATGAACCACGCCGGCGAGATCACGCCGCTGACGCGCCTCGTGCGCCCGCATGTCGCCGTCGTCACCACGGTGGCGGCGGCGCATCTCGAATTCTTCCCCTCGGTGACGGCCATCGCCGAGGCCAAGGCCGAAATCTTCCTCGGGCTCGAGCCGGGCGGCACGGCGGTGCTGAACGGCGACCACGACCATCTGCACGTGCTGTTCGCCAAGGCGCGCGAGCTGGGCGTCGCCGGGCTGGTGACCTATGGCTACGACGCCGATTGCGACTGGCGGATCGAGGCACCGGAGGCGGCGGGTGGCAAGACCTTCGCGCGCGTCACGCATGGCGGCGAGCGCTACGACCTCAACCTCATGGTGCGCGGCCGGCACATGGTGGCCAACGCCACGGCGGCGCTGGCGGTAGCGGCCGTCGCCGGCGTCGATCGTCGTGTGGCGCTGCGCGCGCTGGCGGGGTTCGGCGCGCCGGAGGGGCGGGGCGAGAGCACGCGGCTCGGCCTGGCCGAGCGGCCGCTGCTATTGGTCGATGAGAGCTACAACGCCAATGTCGCGTCGATGAAAGCGGCGATGGAGGTGTTCGCCGACCTCGTGCCGCCGGGCGGACGCAAGGTGCTGGTGCTGGGCGACATGCTGGAGCTCGGCCCGCAGGGGGCGGAGTTGCACCGCGGTCTCAAGAATGCCGTGCTGGGTACTGGCGCAACGCAGGTTTTTCTCGTCGGCCAGGCCATCGAGCCGTTGGCGGACGCGCTCGGCGAGGCGGTCGTCAGCGGCCGGGCGCGGCGTATCGAAGACCTGCTCGAGCCCATCGTGAGCAGCCTTGCGTTCGGCGACGCTGTTATGGTCAAAGGGTCAAAAGGCGTTCGCCTCGCCAAGCTGGTCGCGGAGATCAAGCAGCGTTTCGCGGCGGTAGCCTAGAAACGGAGACGGTTTCCGTATGCTCTACCTGCTGGGCCAGTTGGGCGACAGCCTCACGGCGTTCAACGTCTTCCGCTACATCACCTTCAGGACGGCCGGCGCCGTGGTCACGGCGCTGTTCTTCGTGTTCCTGTTCGGGCCGGGGATGATCGCCGGCCTCAAGATCAGGCAGGGGCAGGGGCAGCCCATCCGCGAAGACGGGCCGGCGAGTCACCTGCTGACCAAGAAGGGCAAGCCGACGATGGGCGGGCTGATGATCCTCGCCGGCGCGGTGATCTCGGTGCTGCTGTGGTCGAACCTGTCCAACGTCTATGTGTGGGCGGTGCTGTTCGTCACCATCGGCTTCGGCGCCATCGGCTTCTACGACGACTACCTCAAGGTGACGCGCATGTCGCACAAGGGGTTCGCGGGCTGGCAGCGCCTCACCATCGAGGCCATCATCGCGCTGATCGCCGGCTACATCATCGCCTCGATCACCGATCCGGCCATCGCCAACCAGCTCATGTTCCCCTTCATCAAGGGGTCGGGTGTGCCGCTCTCCTATGCCTTCTACATCTTCGCGGCGTTCATCATCGTGGGTGCCGGCAATTCGGTGAACTTCACTGACGGGCTCGACGGGCTCGCCATCGTGCCGGTGATGGTGGCGGCGGCCTGCTTCGGGCTGATCGCCTATCTGGTGGGGTCCTCGACCTTCTCCGAATATCTGTTCATCAACTATGTCGCGGGCACCGCCGAGCTGAGCGTGGTGTGCGGCGCGCTGATCGGGGCGGGACTCGGCTTTTTGTGGTTCAACGCGCCGCCGGCGCAGATCATCATGGGCGACACGGGCTCGCTGGCGCTGGGCGGCGCCATCGGCACCATCGCGGTCGCCACCAAGCACGAGCTGGTGCTGGCCATCATCGGCGGGCTGTTCGTGCTGGAGACGGTCTCGGTGATCGTGCAGGTCGTGTCGTTCAAGCTCACCGGCAAGCGGGTGTTCAAGATGGCGCCCATCCACCATCATTTCGAGCTGCTGGGGTGGACCGAGAGCCAGGTGGTGATCCGCTTCTGGATCATCTCGTTCGTTTTGGCGCTGATCGGGCTCAGCTCGCTGAAGCTGCGCTGACTCGCAAATCGCAACGGCGCTCACACCTTGCTAACCAAGCCGGCGCTAGAGTGCGCCGCAGCGTAGCGTAGGGAAGCCGCCGGGCAGGGCGGCCGGAAGTCATGTTCGCACGGGATCGCAAGACCCCCATCGCCGAATGGTGGTGGACGATCGACAAGCAATTGCTGTCGGCGCTGATCCTGCTGATGGCCGTGGGCATGCTGCTGAGCTTTGCTGCGAGCCCGCCGGTGGCCGAGCGGCTGGGGCTCAGCCCGTGGCATTTCATCATCCGTCACGCCGTCTTCGACCTGTTGGCGCTGCCGGTGCTGATCTTCGCCTCGTTCCTGTCGCACCGGCAGGCGCGCCTCATGGCGCTGCTGGTGCTGGTCGGCAGCGTCGTGCTGCTGTGGCTGACGCTGAGATTCGGCGTCGAGGTGAAGGGCGCGCGCCGCTGGGTGTCGTTCGCCGGCAACACCGTGCAGCCGTCGGAATTCGTCAAGCCCGCCTATGCGGTGATCGGCGCCTGGCTGTTCGCCGAGGCGATGCAGCGGCCGGGGATGCCGGCCCGGCTGATCGGCACGGCGATCATGCTGGCGATCGTCGCCGGCCTGCTGCTGCAGCCCGATATCGGGCAGACGGCGCTGATCCTCGCCACCTGGGCGACGCTGCTGTTCCTGTCGGGCATCTCGTGGTTCCTGATCTTCGGGCTCGCCGGGGCGGGCGTAGGCCTGCTGTTCGGCGCCTATTTCCTGTTCCCGCATTTCGCCAAGCGCATCGACGCCTTCCTCAACCCCGACGGCGGCGGCAACACGTACCAAGTGGACAAGGCGCTGAACTCGCTGCTCGAAGGCGGCTGGTTCGGGCGCGGGCCGGGCGAGTCGCTGGCCAAGAAGGTTATCCCCGACGCCCATGCCGACTATGTGTTCTCGGCGGCGGCGGGGGAGTTCGGCATCCTGTTCTGCCTCTGCCTCGTGGCGCTCATCAGCTTCATCGTCATCCGCGCGCTGGCCGGGGCACAGCGGCAGCAGACGCTCTATGCGCGGCTCGCCGTGTCGACGCTGGCGGTGCAGTTCGGGCTGCAATGCGCCATCAACCTGGCGGTGAACCTCAACCTCATCCCGCCCAAGGGCATGACGCTGCCCTTCGTCTCCTATGGCGGCACCTCGACCATCGCCATCGCCTTCGGCATGGGGCTGATGCTGGCGCTGACGCGCAAGCGCCCCGAGGAGCGCATGGCCACCGGCCTGCCGCCCTATCGTGCCGGGATCGTGCCGGCCGAATGAGCAGCTTCGTCCTCATGGCAGGCGGCACGGGGGGGCACCTGTTTCCGGCGATGGCGCTGGCGCAGGAGCTCAAGCGCCGCGGCCACGTCATCCACCTGATGACCGACCATCGCGCAACGAGCTATGGCGAGCAGTTCCCGGCGCGCGAAATCCATATCATCCCCTCGGCGACGCCCTCGGGGCGCAATCCGCTGGCGATGGTGGGGGCGGGCGGCAAGATCCTCGCCGGCATCGGCGTGGCCCATGGCCGGCTCGGCACGATCCGGCCGGACGCCGTGGTCGGCTTCGGCGGCTACCCCATCGTGCCGTCCTTCATCGCGGCGCGGCTGCGCGGCATCCCCGGCATATTGCACGAGCAGAACGCGGTGATGGGGCGCGCCAACCGCGCCCTCGCGCGCCATGCGGCGCGCCTCGCGCTGAGCTTTGCCGAGACGCAGTTCGCCCAGCCTTTCGCCGACAAGGCGGTGCTGACCGGCAACCCCATTCGCGACCGGGTGCGCGACGTGGCGCACACGCCCTATCCGGCGCTCACGGCGGACGGGCCGCTCAGGCTCGTCGTCTTCGGCGGCAGCCAGGGCGCGCGCGCCTTCGCCGATCTCGTGCCGCCGGCCATCGCGGCGCTGCCCGAGGCGCTGCGCCAGCGGCTCAGGATCGTGCAGCAATGCCGCGCCGAGGACCTCGACCGCGTGACCGAGGCCTATCGGCAGGCGCGGGTGGATGTCGAGCTGATGGCCTTCTTCACCGACCTGCCGGAGCGCATGGCGGCGGCGCATCTGGTCATCGCGCGCGCCGGGGCCTCGACCATCGCCGAGCTCACCGTGCTCGGCCGGCCGGCCATCCTCGTGCCGCTGCCGGGCGCCATCGACGGCGACCAGCGCTCCAACGCGCGCATCGTCGATGCGGCGGGCGGCGGCTGGATCGTCGAGCAGGCCACCATTTCGCCACCTTCGCTCGCCACTCGCTTGACCTCACTTTTCGGTGATCCGGCGAGTCTCACAGCCGCGGCGGCAGCGGCGCGGGCGCTCGGCCAGCCGCACGCCGTCGAAAAGCTCGCCGACCTCGCGGAACAAGAGGCGGGCAGGGGGAAGACCACATGAAGATGCCGCGCAATATCGGCCCCGTGCATTTCGTCGGCATCGGCGGCATCGGCATGAGCGGCATCGCCGAAATCCTGCACAACCAGGGCTACAAGGTGCGCGGCTCGGACAGCGCCGAGAACCCCAATGTGCAGCGGCTGCGCGGCATGGGCATCGAGGTCGAGATCGGCCAGCGTGCCGAGAACCTCAAGGATGCCGCCGTCGTCGTCATCTCGTCGGCCATCAAGAAGGGCAATGCCGAGCTGGCCGAGGCGCGGGCGCGCAACCTGCCGGTGGTGCGGCGGGCCGAGATGCTGGCCGAGATCATGCGCTTCAAATACGCCATCGCCATCGGCGGCACGCATGGCAAGACGACGACGACGACGCTTGTCGCGACGCTGCTCGACGCCGGCGGGGTGGACCCCACCGTCATCAATGGCGGCATCATCAACGCCTATGGCACCAATGCGCGGCTGGGCGACGGCGAGTGGATGGTGGTGGAGGCCGACGAGAGCGACGGCACCTTCGTCAAGCTGCCGGCCGACGTGGCGGTGGTGACCAATATCGATGCCGAGCATCTCGACCACTACCACGACTTCGACCATGTGAAGCAGGCGTTCCTGACCTTCGTCGAGAACGTGCCGTTCTACGGCTTCGCGGTGATGTGCCTCGACCATCCGGTGGTGCAGCAGATGGTGGGCGAAATCCGCGACCGGCGGGTCATCACCTACGGGCGCAACCCGCAGGCCGACGTGCGGCTGGTCGATCTCGAGTACCACGACGGGGAGAGCCATTTCGCCGTCGAGATTCGCGACCGCATACGGCTCACCCATCTGCGCATCGAGGGGCTGCGGCTGCCGATGCCGGGCGAGCACAACGCCCTCAACGCCACCGCCGCCATCGCCGTGGCCGACCAGCTCAAGGTGCCGGCCGAGGCGATCCGCAAGGGGCTGCTCGGCTTCTCCGGCGTGAAACGGCGTTTCACCCGCACCGGGGTGGTCGGCGGCATCACCATCATCGACGATTACGGTCACCATCCGGTGGAGATCGGGGCGGCGCTCAAGGCGGCGCGGCAGGCGACTTCGGGCGAGGTCATCGCCGTGGTGCAGCCGCACCGTTTTTCGCGCGTGCACGATCTCATCGACGAGTTCGCCACCTGCTTCAACGACGCCAACACCGTCATCGTCGCGCCGATCTACGCGGCGGGCGAGCAGCCCATCGACGGGGTGACGCATGAGGAGCTGGTGCAGCGCATCACGGCGCGCGGGCATCGCGACGCGCGCGTCATCGACCGCCCCGAGGCGCTGGCGCCGCTGCTGGCGAGCCGGGCGCAGGCGGGCGATTACGTCGTCTGCCTCGGTGCCGGTAGCATCACGCAATGGGCGGCGGCGCTGCCGGCCGAGCTCGGGCGCCTGCTCGGCAAGGAGCCCGAGCTATGAGCTGGCCGGACCTCTTGCCGCGCCTCGCGCCCTGGGCCGCCGAGGTGCGCGGGCAACTGCTCCCCAACCAGTCGCTGGCGGAGATGACGACCTTGCGCGTCGGCGGACCGGCGCAACTGCATTTCCGGCCGGCCGACGAGGCCGACCTCGCCTTCTTCCTCAAGCACCTGCCGGCCGACATCCCGGTGATGGTGATCGGGCTCGGCTCGAATTTGCTGGTGCGCGAGGGCGGCCTCGAGGGCGTCGTCATCAAGCTGCCGCCCAAGGGGTTCGGCGGCGTCGAAATCCTCGACGGGCACCGGGTGCGCGTCGGCACGGCGGTGCCGGACGTCAAGGTCGCGACGGCGGCGGCCGAAGCGGGCATCGATGGACTGTGGTTCTACCGCGGCATCCCCGGCGCCATCGGCGGCGCGCTCTACATGAATGCCGGTTGCTACAAGACCGAGACGCGCGACAGGCTGGTCGAGCTGCGCGCGGTGACGCGCGACGGCGAGATCGTCACGCTGAGCAACGCCGACATGGGCTATCGCTACCGCAAGTCGAACGGGCCGCGCGGCGCCGTGTTCGTCTCGGCCGTGTACCAGGGCTTTCCGGGCGACCCCGAAACCATCCTCACCGAGATGCGCACCGTCACCGAGCGGCGCGAGAGCACGCAGCCGACGCGCGCCAAGACCGCCGGCTCGACCTTCAAGAACCCCGAGGGGCACTCGAGCTGGAAGCTGATCGACGAGGCCGGGGGACGCGGCCTCACCTTCGGGCGGGCGCAGATGTCGGAGCTGCACTCCAACTTCCTCATCAATATGGGCGAGGCTGACGCCTACGAGGTCGAAACAGTCGGCGAGATGGCGCGCCAGCGCGTGCGCGACAAGCACGGTATCGAATTGCGCTGGGAGGTCCGCCGCATCGGTCACTTCCTCCCCGGCCGCGAGGTGCGCGAGTTCATGGACGGCGAACCGTTCACGGGGCCGGTGTGATGGTGAAGCATGTCGCGGTGCTCAAGGGGGGGTGGTCGAACGAGCGGCCGGTGTCGCTGAGCTCGGGGCGCGAATGCGCCGAGGCGCTGCGCAATGCCGGCTACGAGGTGAGCGAGGTCGATGTCGGCCGCGACGTCGCCGCGGTGCTGGAGCGGCTCAAGCCCGACGTGGCGTTCAACGCGCTGCACGGGCCGTTCGGCGAGAGCGGCATGATCCAGGGCCTGCTGGAGCTGCTCGAAATCCCCTACACGCATTCGGGCGTGCTGGCCTCGGCGCTGGCCATGGACAAGCACCAGGCCAAGATCGTGATGAAGGCCGCCGGCGTGCCGGTGACCGACCACATCGTCGCCGGCCGCGCCGAGGTGGCGCGCAGCCACGTCATGGCGCCACCCTATGTGGTGAAGCCGATCGCGGACGGGTCGAGCTTCGGCGTCTTCATCGTCAAGGCCGACCAGAGCCATCCGCCGCAGGAACTGCTGCGCGAGGACTGGACGATGGGCGAAGAGGTGATGGTCGAGCGCTATATCCCCGGCCGCGAGCTGACCTGCGCGGTGATGGGCGACGTGGCGCTGGGCGTCACCGAAATCCTGACCGACCTCGCCTTCTACAATTACGAGGCGAAATACGCCGCCGGCGGCTCGCACCACATCGTACCGGCGCCCATTCAACCGAAAATTTACGACAAAGTGCAGAAGATGGCGCTCAAGGCGCATGCTGCGCTTGGGTGCCGGGGCGTCTCGCGGACTGATTTCCGCTTCAACGACAAGGCGGGGGCGGAGGGCGAGCTCGTCTGCCTCGAGATCAACACCCAGCCGGGCATGACCGAGACTTCTCTGGTTCCCGAACAGGCGCGCCATGCGGGCCACAGTTTCGAGGAGCTGGTCGCCTGGATGGTGGAGGACGCGAGTTGCAACAGGTAGGCGCCAGAGGCTTCGCCGATGCCCAGCTCGTCGATCCGCGCCATCTGCCCGTCCCGCTCAGCGCTTTGTCCCGCCGGGCGCGCATCAATTTCGGCCATGCCTGGGTGCTGCATCGCAAGCTGATGCTGCGCGCCGTCGCGGCGGGCATCGTCATGGTGGCGGGGGTAGGGGTGTTCGAGGCGCGCGACAGCGTGATGGCGGGCGCCGCCAACCTCGTCAGCATGGCGCAGGGGGAGTTCGCGCGCGCCGGCTTCGGCATTGCGCGCATCAACATTTCCGGCCAGTCGCTGACCAGCGAGGCCACCATCCTCAAGGCGCTGGCGCTCGACCCTTCCATCTCGACGCTCAATTTCGACGCCGACGCGGCGCTGACGCGCCTCGAGGCCATCCCCTCGATCAAGTCGGCGACGATCCGCAAGATCTATCCGGGCGAGTTGTCGGTCAGCATCGAGGAGAAGGTGCCGATGGCGCGCTGGCGCATCGGCGACGCCACCTATCTGGTCGATGAGAACGGCAGCCCGGTGGCCGCCGACGACGGCAGCTTCCGCGAATTGCCGCTGGTGGTGGGGGACGGCGCGGCGGACGACGCCATGGCGATGATCCGCACGCTGAGCTTTTATCCGGCGCTGACGCGCGACCTCGCGGCGCTGAGCCGCATCGGCGACCGGCGCTGGGACCTGATCTTCTATTCCGGCCTGCGCGTGCAATTGCCCGAGAACGGCGTGGCCCCGGCGCTCAAGCAGCTCGACATGTACGAAACCACGTCCATGCTGCTCGAGCGCGACGTGAGCGTCATCGACATGCGCGTGCCCGGCATGGTGTCGCTGAAGCTGGGCGACCTCTCCAAGAAGGCGCTGGCCGACGCGGCCAAGGCCAAGAAGAAGCAGCCGGCCGCCAAGGTGGCCGTCGATCCCGAATACGAGACGCCCGCCGAACGCGCGGCGGAGGCCAGATAGCCATGATCACCGATTCCATGACCGCCCGGCTGAAGCCGGTGCAGCCCGGCCGCACCTCGCTCGTCGCCGTGCTCGACATCGGCTCGACCAAGCTGTGCTGCGTCATCGCGCGGCTGGTGCCGCGGCCCGAGGGCAAGGCGCTCAAGGGGCGCACCCATGTCGCCGAGGTCATCGGCTTCGGCTATGGCGCCTCGGCCGGCATCAAGAGCGGCGTCATCACCGATCTCGACCAGGCCGAGCAGGCCATCCGCACCGTGGTCGGCATGGCCGAGCGGGCGGCGGGCCTCACCATGCAGTCGGTGGTGGTCAACGTCACCGCCGGGCGGCTGGGCTCGGAGACGTTCTCGGCCACCGTCGATCTGGGCGCACAGGAGGTCGAGAAGGCCGATATCCAGCGCGTGCTGCGCGTGGTCAATGCGCGCAGCGTGCGGCCGGAGCGCTCGATCGTCCACGCGCTGCCCATCGGCTATGCCATCGACGGCCAGAAGGGCGTGCGCGACCCGCGCGGGCTGGTCGGCAGCCGGCTCAGCGTCGATGTCGCCGTGATCAGCGCCGAAACGCTCGCGATGCGCAATATCGAGCTGGTGCTCAACCGCTGCCACCTGCAGATCGAGGCGCTGGTGGCGACGCCCTATGCCTCGGGGCTGGCGACGCTGGTGGACGACGAGGCGCAGCTCGGCGTCGCCTGCATCGATTTCGGCGGCGCGACGACCACCGTCGCCGTCTTCGCCGACGGCCATCCGGTCTATTGCGACGCGCTGGCCATCGGCGGGCACCATCTGACGCTCGACATCGCACGGCAGCTTTCCGTGTCCATCCCCGATGCCGAGCGGCTGAAGACCGTCTATGGCAGCGTGCTGCCCGGCCAGGCCGACGAGCGCGAGATGATCTCCATCGTGCCGGTGGGGGCGGGGGCGGACGAGGCGCCGGGCATGATTCCGCGCTCGCACCTGACGCGCATCCTGCGCCCGCGGGTCGAGGAGGTGCTGACCGCCATCCGTGACCGGATGCAGGCGACCGGCATGATGGACGTGTGCGGGCGGCGGTTCGTCCTGACCGGCGGCGGCTCCGAGCTCACCGGCCTGCCCGAGGTCGCCCGGCGGCTGCTGGCGCGCAACGTGCGCAACGGGCGGCCGATGGGAATCTCCGGCCTGCCGGAGGTGGCGCGCGGCGCCGCCTTCGCCACCGTCTCTGGCATGCTGATTTACCCGCAGGTGTGCGCGCAGGAGTTCACCGAGCCGCGCCAGCCGGTGAAGCTGACCGGCACGGACGGCTATTTTGCCCGCGTCGGAAGCTGGCTTCGCACGAGCTTTTAATGTTCTGCTTTAAGGTGAAGGGGCGGTTAACAGCCCTTGAGCCAACGTCGCATTTTGCATCGGATGTTAACGGAACGGTTCGAAATGTTAGGGACCGGTTAACGAATTGCCCACTAACTTGACGGCCATACCGCCATTCCAGGGGCCACCATGACCATCAACCTCACCATCCCCGACATCCAGGAATTGAAGCCCCGCATCACGGTGTTCGGCGTGGGCGGCGCCGGCGGCAACGCCGTCAACAACATGATCGCGTCGGGCCTCGACGGCGTCGATTTCGTGTGCGCGAACACCGACGCGCAGGCGCTGGCGCTGAGCAAGTCGCAGCGTATCATCCAGCTCGGCGTATCCGTCACCGAAGGCCTCGGCGCCGGCTCGCACCCCGAGGTGGGCCGGGCCGCGGCGGAGGAGAGCTTCGACGAGCTCAACGACCATCTGAGCGGCTCGCACATGGTGTTCATCACCGCCGGCATGGGCGGCGGCACGGGCACGGGGGCGGCGCCGGTGATCGCGCGGGCGGCGCGCGAGCAGGGCATCCTCACCGTGGGCGTGGTCACCAAGCCGTTCAGCTTCGAGGGCAACCGCCGGGCGCGGCTGGCCGAGGACGGCATCGACGAACTGCACCGGCACGTCGATACGCTGATCGTCATCCCCAACCAGAACCTGTTCCGGGTGGCCAACGAGAAGACGACCTTCGCGGACGCCTTCAAGATGGCCGACCAGGTGCTCTATTCGGGCGTCTCGTGCATCACCGACCTGATGGTCAAGGAAGGGCTTATCAACCTCGACTTCGCCGACGTGCGCGCCGTGATGCGCGGCATGGGCAAGGCGATGATGGGCACCGGCGAAGCCTCGGGCGACGACCGGGCGCGCCACGCGGCCGAGGCGGCCATCGCCAATCCGCTGCTCGACGACGTGTCGATGCAGGGGGCGCGGGGCCTGCTGATCTCCATCACCGGCGGGCCGGACCTCACCCTCTACGAGGTGGATGAGGCGGCGAGCCGCATCCGCGAGGAGGTCGATGCCGACGCCAACATCATCCTCGGCGCCACCTACGATCCCGAGATGACCGGCACCATCCGCGTCGCCGTGGTCGCCACCGGCACCGACGCCACCATGGTGCAGGCGCTGGAGCCGATGAAGGCCAACGCGTCGCGGGCGCCGCTGGCGGTGAAGCGCCAATATGCGCCCGAGCCGGCCCCGCAGGCCGCGCCCGAGCCGGAATTCGAGGCCGACGTGCGCCATGCCGTGGCCGAGGCCATCACCCGGCACGAGCCGGACTTCGCGCCCGAGCCGGCCGATGACGGCATCACCGTCGAGCCCTATATCCCGAGCGCGGCGCTCGATCCGCTGGACGAGCCGGTGCGCATGGCCGAGACGCCGGTGCCGAGCCTGCACGTGCCGCAGGCCGAGCGGCCGCAGGGGCAGATGCGCATGCCGCGCACCGAGGAACTTCCCGCTGTTGCGCGGAAGACACTGGTGGCGCAAGAACGACAGGATACCGAGCCGCGCAACGCCAGGGCGCTGTTCAAGCGGCTGGCCTCCAATGTTGGGCTCGGGCTCCGGCCGACGCAGGCCCCCGAGCACGAGGAGCCGCGCGCGCCGCTCGCCGCCGACCTCGATGCGCGCAACGCCATAGAGGCCGCTCAGCCCCGGAATTCCGGGCGCCTGCCGGTGCCGGACGGTGCCGTCGGCAGCCTCGACGCGCATGGACGGGCACAGCCGCAGCGCGAGCATATCGAGATCCCGTCCTTCCTGCGCAAGCACGGCTGACACGGGCGAAATAGGCGTTGCATGCGAGAACCGGCGCGCTTCCGCGCCGGTTTCTTTTTCGTTAAGAGAGACGGGTCTTTGGGTCGGAGTAGGTCGTATATGCAAAACCTGTCGGCGCGGCAGCGCACCGTAGGCGGTGTGCTGGAGTTCAGCGGTTTTGGCGTCCATTCCGCCCTGCCGGTCACCCTCACCATCGAGCCGGCGCCGATCGACAGCGGCTACCGCATCCAGCGCCGATTCGAGGACGGAACCGTCGTCGGCCCGGTGGCGGTGCACTTTTCGCGCGTGTCGCGCACGACGCTGTGCACCACGATCGATCTCGGCGACAGCGTGTCGGTGGCCACCGTCGAGCATGTCGTGTCGGCGCTCAGCGGGCTCGGCGTCGACAATGCGCTGCTGACCGTCACCGGCCCGGAATGCCCGATCATCGACGGCAGCGCGGCGCCCTTCGCCGAGGCCATCCTCGGGGCCGGCCTCGAAATCCAGGGCAAGTCGCGGCGCTACATCAAGGTGATGCGCCAGGTGCTGGTGCGCAACAACGACGCCTCGGCGGCGCTCGAGCCCTATAACGGGCGGATGCTCGACCTCGAGATCGACTTCGACTCCAAGGTCATCGGCCGGCAGCGCATGATCTTCGACTGGACGCCGCGCAAATATATGTCCGACGTGTCGCCGGCGCGCACCTTCGGCTTCGTGCGCGACGCCAAGATCCTGCGCCAGGCCGGCTATGCGCTGGGCTCGTCGCTCGACAATTCCATCACCGTGCACGAGGACCGCATCCTCAATCCGGGCGGCTTGCGCTTCGAGGACGAATTCGTGCGCCACAAGCTGCTCGACGCCATCGGCGACCTGGCGCTGTGCGGGCTGCCGATCTACGGGCGCTTCCGCTCCTACAAGGGCGGGCACGCGCTCAACGCGCTGGTGCTGCAGGGGCTGTTTGCCAGCGAGGCGAATTATGAGATCGTCTATGCCGAGGATCTGCCGCTCGGCTACGATGCGCTCAACGACATGCCGGACGGGCTGGAAGTCAGGCCCTATCTGCGCTCGGTGGGCTGACGCCAGCCACAGTTTTGATGGATTCGACGTTTAGGCCGCGACGTGCGGAGAGGCTTGGAAACAGGGCGGGGCGTTTCGTGACAGAGACTGGATTTGCCGGCATTGCGCACCGGACGCTGCGGATCGTGGTGATCGCGGGGCTCATCGCGACGCTCGCCGCCTGCTCCATGTTCGGGCCCTCCAAGATCACGGAGGAGGCCATCGTGCCGGCCGACACGCTCTACCAGAGCGCGCTCGCCGACATGGACCGGCAACGCTACAACACCGCCATCGACACGCTGAAGAAGCTCGAGCGGCAGCACCCCTACTCGGAGTACAACGAGAAGGCGAAGCTGATGGAGGTCTACGCCAACTACCGCATCGGCAAGTTCAACGAGGCCATCCTCGCGGCCGACCGCTACATGGCGCTGTTCCCCTCGTCGAAGGAGACGGCCTATGTGCTGTTCCTCAAGGGCACGTCGTATTTCGGCCAGATCAAGGACATCACGCGCGACCAGCAATTGTCGAAGGACGCCATCGACACCTATACGCTGCTGATCGCCAACTACCCCAAGAGCGACTACGCCAAGGACGCGCGCGAGAAGATGCTGGTCGCCGTGGACCAGCTCGCGGGCAAGGAAATGTCGGTGGGGCGCTATTATGCCGGCAACGGCCAGTACGCGGCGGCCATCAACCGCTTCCGCACGGTCGTGGACCGGTACCAGACCTCGACCCATATCGAGGAGGCGCTGTTCCGCCTCACCGAGTCGAACCTGGCGCTCGGCCTCACCAACGAGGCGCAGACGGCGGCGGCGGTGCTCGGGCACAATTACCCGTCGAGCTCATGGTACAAGGACGCGCTGGAGCTGTTGCGCAAGGCCGGGCTGGAGCCGCGCATCAACACCGCGAGCCCGCTGGCGGCCTCCCTCAAGCAGTAACGGGCTGTGGGCCGCGGCCCATGACCGGGTGGATTTCCGCGCCATTTGTTGCTAGTTTGTTCGCGTCCCGTCGCTGGAGCCCGGACCCGCCGTGCTGAGTGCGCTTTCGGTTCGCAACATCGTTCTCATCGACCAGCTCGACATCGGCCTCGATCGCGGGCTGACGGCGCTGACCGGCGAAACCGGCGCCGGCAAATCCATCCTGCTCGACGCGCTGACGCTGGCGCTGGGCGGGCGCGGCGACGCCTCGCTGGTGCGCCACGGCGCCGAGAGCGGGCAGGTGGTGGCGGTGCTGCAACTGCCGGTGGATCACCCGGCCCGCGTGGCGCTGCGCGACAATGAGATCGCCGACGACGCCGAGCTGATCATGCGGCGCGTGCAATATGCCGATGGGCGCACCCGCGCCTTCATCAACGACCAGCCGGTGGGCGCGACGCTGCTGCAGGCCATCGGCGCGCAGCTCGTCGAAATCCACGGCCAGCACGACGACCGAGCGCTGGTCGATGCCAGTACGCACCGGGCGCTGCTCGACGCCTTCGGCGGCTATGAGGGGGATGTCGCCGCGACGCACGCCGCCCATGCCGCGCTGGTCGCGGCCGAGGCGCAGGTGGCGGACCAGCGGGCGCTGATCGCCGAGGCGGCGGCGCGCGAGGACTACGCCCGCCACGTCGTCGATGAGCTGGCGGGCCTCGCGCCCGAAGCCGGCGAGGAGGACGAGCTGGCGGGGCGGCGCCAGCGGCTGATGCAGCTCGAGAAATCGGCCGACGAGGTACGCGACGCCGACGAAATCCTCGGCGGGCCGCATGCGCCGGGCCCGGCGCTGGCCGGGCTGATGCGGCGGCTGATGCGCAAGTCGGATGCCGGCGAGGGCGTGTTCCAGCCGCTGATCGAGGCGCTCGACGCCGCGCTCGACGCGCTCGACCGCACCGGCGAGGCCGTCGAGCTGCTGAAGCGCGAGATGGCGTTCGACCCGGCCGAGCTGGAGCGGGTGGAGGCGCGGCTGTTCGCGCTGCGCGGCGCGGCGCGCAAGCACCATGTGGCGCCGGACGAACTGGGCGAGGTGCTGGCGAAGTATCGCGCCGAGCTGGCGGCGCTGCAAAGCGGCGAGGCGAATCTGGCGCGGCTCGACGCCGAGGCGGAGCTGGCGCGCGAGGCCTATCGCAAGGCGGCGCGCAAGCTGAGCGCGGCGCGCGCCAAGGCGGCGAGGGCGCTGAGCAAGGCGGTGGAGGCCGAGCTGCCCGATTTGAAGCTCGGCACGGCGAAGTTCATCGTCGATCAGCAGGTGGATGGCGAGCGGGTGGCGGCGAGCGGGCTCGACCAAGTGGCGTTCCAGGTGCAGACCAATCCGGGCACGCTGGCCGGGCCGCTGATGAAGGTCGCCTCGGGGGGCGAGCTCAGCCGGTTCCTTCTGGCGCTCAAGGTGGTGCTGGCCGACCGCGGCTCGGCGCCGGTGCTGATTTTCGACGAGATCGACACGGGGGTGGGCGGCGCCGTGGCCGACGCCATCGGGCGCCGGCTGAAACGGCTTTCCACAAAGGTGCAGGTGCTCACCGTGACGCATGCGCCGCAGGTGGCGGCGCGGGCCGACACGCACCTGTTCATCGAAAAGCAGGCCATTGCCGAAGGCGCCTTCGTGCGCACCCATGTGCGGCCCCTCGCCGGTGGCGAGCGCAACGAGGAGATCGCCCGCATGCTGGCCGGCGCCACCATCACGCCGGAAGCTCGCGCCGCGGCCGGCAAGCTGCTATCTGACGTGGCATGACCGAGACTGGCATCACCGACGCCGACAGGGAAATCGAGAGCTTCTCGGAGGACGAGGCGCGCGCCGAGATCGACCGGCTGCATGGGCTGATCGCGGCGGCGGACATCGCCTATCACCAGAACGACGCGCCCACCATTTCCGATGCCGAGTATGACGCGCTGAAGCTGCGCTACCAGGCGTTCGAGACGGCGTTTCCCGAGCTCAGGCGGCCCGACAGCCTGACCGGCAGGGTAGGCGCGCCGCCGGCCGAGGGCTTTGCCAAGGTGCGGCACGAGGTGCCGATGCTCAGCCTCGCCAAGGCCTATAGCGAGGCGGACGTCATCGACTTCGTCGAGCGCTGCCGGCGCTTCTTCGAGCGCGACAAGGACCTCGAGCTGGCCTTCACGGCCGAGCCGAAGATCGACGGGCTGTCGGCCTCGCTGCGCTACGAGAACGGCGTTTTCGTGCGCGGCGCGACGCGCGGCGACGGCAATGTCGGCGAGGACATCACCGAGAATCTACGCACCATCGCCGATATTCCGCACACGCTCAAAGGCAAGGGCTGGCCCGAGATCATCGAGATCCGGGGCGAGGTCTACATGACCTATGCCGAGTTCCAGGCGCTCAAGGCGCGCTCGGCGGCGGCGGGCGGGCAGGATTACGTCAACCCGCGCAACACGGCGGCCGGCTCGCTGCGCCAGAAGGACCCGGCGGTCACCGCCAGCCGGAACCTGCGTTTCTTCGCCTATGCGTGGGGCTTCACCACGGCCGACCCGGCGCCGACGCAATATGACGCGGTGCAGAAAATCGGCAGGTGGGGCTTTACCGTCAGCCCGCTGATGGTGCGGGCTACGACCATCGAGGAATTGCTGGCGCAGTATCGCAGCATCGAGGCGCAGCGCTCGTCGCTCGGCTACGACATCGATGGGGTGGTCTATAAGCTCGACAGCCTCGAGCTGCAGCGCCGCTGGGGCTATGTCACCGGCGAGCCGCGCTGGGCCATTGCGCATAAATTCCCGGCCGAGCGGGCGACGACGACGCTCAGGCGCATCGATATTCAGGTGGGGCGCACCGGCACGCTGACGCCGGTCGGCCGGCTGGCGCCGGTGACGGTGGGCGGCGTGGTGGTGGAGAACGTCACGCTCCACAACGAGGACTATATCCAGGGCATCGGCGGCGATGGCGAGGCGATCCGCGAGGGGTTCGACCTGCGCGAGGGCGACACCGTGGTGGTGCAGCGGGCCGGCGACGTGATCCCGCAGATCGTCGCCATCGTGCCCGAGAAGCGCCCGGCCGACGCGGTGCCGTGGCAGATGCCGCATACCTGCCCGGTCTGCGGCTCGCCGGCCGAGCGCGAGATCAACGAGAAGACGGGGCGGCAGGACGCGCGGCGGCGCTGCACCGGCGAGCTGGTCTGCGCGGCGCAGGCGGTGGAGCGGCTGCGCCATTTCGTGGCGCGCGACGCGATGGATATCGAGGGGCTGGGCGCTGAATATATCGAGCTGTTCTTCACCGCCGGGCTGGTGCAGACAGCGCCCGACATCTTCACCCTCAAGGACCGGCGCGCCGAGGTGGAAAAGGCGCTGGCCGCGCGGCGCGAGGAGCAGGCACGCCAGCGCGAGGCGCTGACCGGCAAGGCGCGCAAGAACGCCCGCGCCGCCGAGGAGCGCAATTTCGCCGGGCTCGACAAGCTCTTCGCCGCCATCGACGCACGGCGCGCGCCCGAGCTCGACCGCTTCATCTTCGCGCTCGGCATCCGCCATGTCGGCAGCACCAATGCGGCGGTGCTGGCGCGCACCTTCGGCAGCATCGAGGAGTTCATCCGCGTCGGCAAGGAGACGGCGGCGCAGGCCGACGATCCGCATGCGGTGTTCCCCTCGGTCAACGGCATCGGCGACACGGTGATCGGCTCGCTCATTGCCTTCTTCGGCAATGAACGCAACGACGCGGTGCTGGCGGCGCTGCTGGAGCAGGTCGCGCCGCGGCCCTATGTCGTCGATGCGGCGCATTCCGAGGTGGCGGGCAAGACGGTGGTGTTCACCGGCAGCCTCGAGAAGATGACGCGCGGCGAGGCCAAGGCGATGGCCGAACGGTTGGGCGCCAAGGTGGCGGGCAGCGTGTCGAAGAACACCGATATCGTCGTCGCCGGGCCGGGGGCCGGCTCGAAACTGAAGACAGCCGCCGAGCTGGGCATTACGGTGCTCGACGAGGATGGCTGGCTCGCCCTGGTCAACCAATAGCGGAGGGCGCCATGCGCCGGTTGCTCATCGTTTCGGCCGTTCTCGTGGCGCTCACGGCACCCGCGCAGGCCGGGCCCGCCGGCGACACGCTGCGTGAGGCGCTCTATGCCGGCAGCCTCGCCGAGGGGCTGGCGACGCTCTCGCCGATGGCGGCGGCGGGCGACACGGAGGCGGCGTTTGGCGTCGGCGCGCTCAAGCTGGCGCAAACGGTCGAGGGGCTGGTGCAGACGCTGTGGCGGCACGGGTTCGATCTGCCGCGGCGCGGGCCGTTCCTCGCCGGGCTCGTGCCACCGGTGCCGCAGAATCCGGCGCCCGAGCTGTTCGACTATCAGGGCATGCGCGCCATGCTGCAGGCGCTGGCCGACGGGCTCGACGACGCCAGAACGGCGTTCGTCGCGGCCGGCGAAAGCGGCGACTATGTCATCGAGCTCGATCTTTTGCGCCTCCGCGTCGATGCCAATGGCGACGGCCGGGTGGAGGAGGGCGAGAGCCTGGCCGGCGTGATGGCGCTGTTGATGGGCGGCGAGGTCGCCGACTGGCTGGCGCCGCCCAAGCCGGGCGAGCCGGCGCAGCTCACCACGGTCGGGTTCGACCGCGCCGACGCCTTCTGGTTTGCCGGCTATACGCAGATCCTCGCGGCGCATGCCGATTTCCTCCTGGCGCATGATTTTTCCGCGTTCACCGACGCGCTGTTCCACCGCTTCTTCCCGCGCGCCGGGTTTCCGCTCGAGGCCTATGCCGCGGGCGGCGCGCTGCTGATGGACCCGGACACCGACACCGCCATCGCCGATGTCGTCGCCGCTATCCACACCATCAACTGGCCGGTGACCGACGCGGCGCGGCTCGCCGGAGTGCGGACGCGGCTCAAGGCGGTGCTCGATTTTTCGCGGGCGAACTGGCGGGCGATCATGGCCGAGACCGACGACCGCCGCGAGCTGGTGCCGTCGCCCAGGCAGACGCCGATCATTCCCGGCATGAGCGTCGACGCGGCGCGGGTCGCCGCCTGGCTGGTGACGCTCGACCAGGCGGCGAAGGTGCTCGACGGCGCGCTGCTTGTGCCGCACTGGCGCTTCAGGCAGGGGGTGGACCTCAAGGCGTATTTCGAGACGGCGACGCGCACCGACCTCGTGATGCTCATCACCGGCATGGGCGCGCTGCCCTTCCTCGCCGACGGCCCCGTGGCCGCGCCCGCCGATTTCCGCGCCATGCAGGACGCCTTCGGCAGCGACTGGCCGGGCTACGCCTTCTGGTTCAACTGACGCGGGGCGAAGGGCGCGGTCAGAGGTCCCGCGTGGCGTCCTTCAGCCAGGCTTTCTCGGCGCCCTTCAGATGCGGGCCGATCGTGCGGAAGACGCGCTTGTGGTAGGCGTTGAGCCAGTCGCGCTCGTGCGCCAGCAGCAGCTTTTCATCGATGAGGCGGAGGTCGATGGGGCACAGCGTCAGCGTTTCGAGCTCGAGGAAGTCGCCGTCGCCGACATTGCTCTCGACGACCAGAACGAGGTTCTCGACGCGGATGCCGTAGGCGCCGGCCTTGTAGTAGCCGGGCTCGTTGGAGATCACCATGCCGGGCTCCAGCGGCGTCGGATAGCGCGTCGAAAAGCCGATGGGGCCTTCGTGCACGGAGAGGAACGCGCCGACGCCGTGGCCGGTGCCGTGATTGTAGGTGACGCCGTCCGCCCACAGGAACTGGCGCGCCAGCACGTCGAGCTGGGCGCCCGAGGTGCCGCGCGGGAAGCGCGCCATGGAGAGCGCCATCATGCCCTTGAGCACGCGGGTGAAGCGGTCCTTCTGCTCGGCGGTGGCCTTGCCGGTGTAGAGCGTGCGGGTGATGTCGGTGGTGCCGCTCAGATATTGCACACCGGAATCGAGCAGCATCAGCTCGCCGGCCTTGAGCGTGCGGTTCGAGCCCTCGTCCACGCGGTAGTGGACGATGGCGCCGTTCGGGCCGGCGCCCGAGATGGTGTCGAAGCTGGCGTCGATGCAGCTCGGCTCGGCGCGGCGGAAATGCTCGAGCGCCTCGACGATGCCGATCTCGGTGAGCTTGCCCTTCGGCGCCTCTCCGTCGAACCAGCAGAGGAACTTCGCCAGCGCGATGCCGTCGAGCGTGTGCGCCTCCTTCATGCCGCCGATCTCGGCGTCGTTCTTTTTCGCCTTGGGCAGGAGGATCGGATCGCGCTTTTCGACGATCACTGCGTCGGAGACGCCGCGCACCGCCGAGACCACGGCGAGCGGCGCCGTCGCCGGATCGATCCAGACGCGCTTGTCGGCGGCACCGAGCTTGCGCAATTCGGCGACGAAGCCCGCGGCGTCGGCGAGCTTCGCCGTGCCGGCGAGGCCCTGGCGCAGCTCGGCCGTGAGCTTGCCCTTGTGCACGAAGACGGTCGGCTGGCCGGTGCGCGGCACGATGGCGAAGCCGAGCACCACCGGCACGTTGGGTACGTCGCGGCCGCGCATGTTGAACAGCCAGTTGATCGATTCGGGCAGGGTCAGCACCAGCGCGTCGGCGTCCTCGGCGGCCAGCGTCTGGCGCAGCTCGGCGAGCTTTTCCTTCGCCGTGCGGCCGGCACGGTTGGCGCCGAGGACCTCCACCGGCGCCGCGGGCGGGGCGGGGCGGTCGTCCCAGATGGCATCGACGAGATTGGCGGCGGGAACGAGGGTTGCCCGGCCGGCGAGCTTTTCGCCGAGGTCCTTGATCTCGCCCGGCGTGTGCAGCCACGGATCGAAGCCGAGCTTGCCGCCCTTGGGCACATAGTCGCCGAGCCGCGCATCGACGCCGCCCTGCGCGCCTTCGAGCACGGTGACGAGCCTGGTGTCGGTCTGCAGCGGCGCCTGCAGCGTGTAGCGGCTATCGACGAAGAGCACCGCCTTCTTCGGCCCGATGACGGCGAGGCCGGCCGAGCCGGTGAAGCTCGTCACATAGGCGAGGCGCGCCTCGCTCGCCGGCACCGACTCGCCGCGATGCGCATCGGCGCGCGGCACGAGGAAGCCGTCGAGCCCGGCTCCGGCCATGGCGGTGCGCAGCGCCTTGAGGCGCGGGCCTACGGTTTTCGGCGAGGTTTTGGTGGCAAAGGTCTGGAAGACGGCCGGTCCGAAGGCGTGCGTCGCCATGATTCAGGTCCTGTTAAGTCGGGTTGCGGCAGCGGCATGGCTGGGTTGCCGGAGGCTGCCTTCTCCGCATGAGGGGCGCGACCTATTTAGCGAATGGTCGCGCCAGCGGCCAGCACTCCAGACCAGAAGACCGAAAATGCAGACCAACCTCGTCCCCACCGATTTCCGCAAGGCCCTCGACGGCGTGATCAGCGCGCGCAACCGCGAAGCGACCCGCCAGATTTCGCGGGCCAACGAATTCCAGTTGATCGGCGCCTTCACCAAGCGGCCGAACTGAGCCCGTTTCTCCTCCGCCCCATGCAGGCGAGTCGCGAATCCCCGGATGCCCTCCGGGGATTTTCTTTTGGGGCTACAGCCTTTCCAGCAGCAGCGTCGCCCAGTCGCCGCGTTCGAGGCGCTGGCGCAGCACCATGCCCTGGCGCTGATAGGCGGCGACGATGCGCGCCGCCTGCGGCACCAGCAGGCCGGAGAGGATGACGGTGGCGCCGCGCGCTGCGACCCGGCCGATGTCGGGGGCGATCTCGACCAGCGGGCCGGCGAGGATGTTGGCGGCGATGAGGTCGTAGGGCGCGCCGCGCATGATCGCCTGATGGCCAAGCCCGGCGGCCGTCACCGCCGTCACCAGATGGCCGACGCCGTTGTCGCGGGCGTTGTCGGCGGCGGTGCGCGTGGCGACGGGGTCGATGTCGCTGGCGAGCACGGGCAGGCGGGTGCGCCGGGCGAGGGCGATGGCGAGCACGCCGGTGCCGGTGCCGACATCGAGCATGCGGCGCGGCTTGCCGCGCTTCAGCGTGCGGTCGATGGCTTCGAGGCAGCCCGTCGTCGTCTCGTGATGGCCGGTGCCGAACGCCTCTGCGGCGTCGATGTGGATGGCGATCTGGCCGGGGGGCGGCGTCGCCTCGTTGTGGCTGCCATAGATGTAGAAGCCGCCGGCACTGACCGGCGGCAGGCCTGCGAGCGAGCGGGCGACCCAGTTCACCTCCGCATCGAGCGGGGCGATGGTGAAGTCCACCTCGCCGCCCAGCGCCGTGCGCGCCAGCGCCTCGAAGGCGAGGAGGTCGGGCAGCATTTCGCAGGTCGCCTCGAACACCCATTCGCCGGTGGCCTCGTCCTCGTGGGCCGAGGCGGTGAGGGCGAGGTCGTCGCGCTCCATCACGGCATCGACGAGGGCGAAGGCCTGCTCGCGGGTCAGGGGGGTCGAAATCTGGCTCGTCGTCATGGTTCGCTTGTTGCCGGAGCGGCGGGGGCTGTCAACACGCCTGCCGGGGCGCGCGGCGGCGGTTGCCGCCGGCGGCGATGCAGCTTAGAGACGTGCGGTATGAGCTGACCTTCCTCCCACGGACCTGCCTCAAGGGGCGGGCAGATCGTGCTGTGATCGAAAACCCGGCCCTCAAGGGCATCGCCTTCAAGATCGGCGCCGTGCTGATCTTCCTCGTCATGTCCGCGCTGCTCAAGGCGTCCGAGGGCGTTCCGGCGGGCGAGCTGGTGTTCTTCCGCTCCTCCTTCGGCGTCGTGCCGGTGGTCATCTTCCTTGCCATGCGCGGCGAGCTGGTGGCGGGGATGAAGACCAACGCGCTCGGCGGCCATATCTGGCGCGGCCTCGTCGGCACCATGTCGATGAGCTTCGGCTTTCTGGCGCTCACCCTGCTGCCGCTGCCCGACGCGGTGACGCTCAACTACGCCACGCCGCTGCTGATCGTGGTGTTCAGCGCCGTTTTCCTGCATGAGGTGGTGCGGCTCTACCGCTGGACGGCGGTCATCATCGGGCTGGGGGGCGTGCTCATCATCGCCTGGCCGAACCTGTCGGTGCTGTCGGGGGGCGGCGATTCGACAATGCTCGCCGGGGTCGCGGCGGCGCTCGCGGCGGCCAGCCTCGGCGCGGTGGCGCAGCTTCTGGTGCGCAAGCTGGTCGATACCGAGCGCAGCGCCACCATCGTGCTCTACTTCCTCGTCACCTCCAGCATCATATCGCTGGTGACGGCGCCGTTCGGCTGGGTGATGCCGACACCGTTGCAGGCGGTGTTCCTCGTCGGCGCCGGGATTTCCGGCGGCATCGCGCAGATCCTGCTGACCGAGAGCTACCGGCACGCCGACATGAGCGTGGTCGCGCCGTTCGAATACAGCTCGCTGATCTTTTCGATCATCATCGGCTTCGTCTTCTTCGGCGACGTGCCGACAGTGTTCATGCTGGTGGGCAGCGTCATCGTCATCGGCTCGAGCCTGTTCATCATCTACCGCGAACGCCAGCTCGGCCGCGACCGCAGCCGCGAAAAGCAGGTGGTGACGCCGCAGGGGTAGGGCTCACCCCTTGCTGACGAAGCTGTCGAGGACTTTCTTGCGGCCGGCTTTTTCGAAGTCGATGGTGAGCTTGTTGCCTTCGAGGCTGTCGATGCGGCCATAGCCGAACTTGAGATGGAAGACGCGCTCGCCGACGCCGTATTTGCTCGGCCTGCCGTCGTCGGTCGAGCGGGCGACGAGGTCGCCGTCGATGGTGAGCGGGCCGGCGCCGCGGCGGTCCCTCGCCTGGGCGCGGGCGCGCTGCCAGCCGGGGGTCTCGTAGAGCGAGTCGAAGGGGTCGGCGGTCGAAAAGCGCGAGGCGGTGCGCCCGCCATAGGAGTAGCCGCCATAGGCGCTGCCGGTGTCCTTCACCTCCACCGCCTCGGGCGGCAGTTCGTCGAGGAAGCGCGAGGGCAGGGCCGATTGCCAGAGGCCGTGGATGCGCCGGTTCTGCGCCATAGAAATGCGGGCGCGCTTGCGGGCGCGGGTGATGCCGACATAGGCGAGGCGGCGCTCCTCCTCGAGGCCGGCGCGGCCGAGCTCGTCCATGGTACGCTGGCTGGGGAACAGGCCTTCCTCCCAGCCGGGCAGGAATACGGTGTCGAATTCCAGCCCCTTGGCCGAGTGCAGCGTCATGATCGAGACGGCGTCGGCAGCCTCGCCCGATTCGCGGTCCATGACCAGGCTGATGTGCTCGAGAAAGCCGCCCAGCGTCTCGAACTCGGCCATGGAGTTGATCAGCTCCTTGAGGTTTTCGAGCCGGCCGGGGCTGTCGGGCGCCTTGTCCTGCTGCCACATCGCCGTGTAGCCGGACTCGTCGAGCACCTGCTGGGCGAGGTCGGCGTGCGGCAGGGTGCGCGCCAGCTCCGTCCAGGTGTCGAACTGGGCGATGAGGGCGCTGAGCGTGGTGCGCTGGCGCGGCTTCAGCTCCTCGGTTTCGAGCAGCATGCGGGTCGCGGCCATGAGCGGCTGGCCGGTGGCGCGGGCGGTTTCGAGCAGCAGCTTGATGGTCTGCTCGCCGATGCCGCGCTTGGGCACGTTGATGATGCGCTCGAAGGCGAGGCCGTCGGCGGGGTTGGCGATGAGCCGCAAATAGGCCAGCGCGTCGCGGATCTCGCGGCGCTCGTAGAAGCGCGGGCCGCCGACGACGCGGTAGTTGAGGCCGAGCGTGATGAAGCGCTCCTCGAACTCGCGCATCTGGTAGGCGGCGCGCACGAGGATGGCGATGTCGTTGAGGTTGGCGCCCTGGCGCTGGAGCTGCTCGATCTCCTCGCCGACCTGGCGCGCCTCCTCCTCGCTGTCCCACACCTGGGTGACGCCGACCGGCTCGCCGGTCTCGCCGACATCGGTCTGCAGCGTCTTGCCGAGCCGGCTCTCATTATGGGCGATGAGGTGCGAGGCGGCGCTGAGGATGTTGGAGGTCGAGCGGTAGTTGCGCTCGAGCCGGATGACCTTGGCGCCCGGAAAATCCTTCTCGAAGCGCAGGATGTTGTCCACCTCGGCGCCGCGCCAGCCATAGATCGACTGGTCGTCGTCGCCGACGACGCAGATATTGGCTTCGCTGGCCGGCCGGCCCTGCGCGAGGAGGCGCAGCCACAGATACTGGGCGACGTTGCTGTCCTGGTACTCGTCCACCAGCATGTATTTGAAGCGGCGATGGTACTCGGCCAATACGTCGGGGTGCTCGCGGAACAGGCGGATGTTCTCGAGCAGCAAATCGCCGAAATCGACGGCGTTGAGCGTCTTGAGGCGCGCCTGATAGTCGGCATAGAGCTTTTGCGCGCGGCCATTGGCGTAGGCGCCGGCCTCGCCGGGGCCGATGTCCTTGGGCAGGAGCCCGCGATTCTTCCAGTTGTCGAGCATCGATGCGAGCTGGCGGGCCGGCCAGCGCTTCTCGTCGATGTTTTCGGCTTCTAGCAATTGCTTGATGAGCCTTATCTGGTCGTCGGTGTCGAGGATGGTGAAGTCGGAGCGCAGGCCGGCGAGCTCGGCATGGCGGCGCAGGATGCGGGCGCCGATGGAGTGAAAGGTGCCCAGCCACGGCATGCCCTCGACGCCCGAGCCGACAAGGCGGCCGATGCGCTCCTTCATCTCGCGGGCGGCCTTGTTGGTGAAGGTCACCGACAGGATCTCGGAGCCGCGCGCCCGGCCGCTGGTGAGGATATGGGCGATGCGGGTGGTCAGCACGCGCGTCTTGCCGGTGCCGGCGCCGGCCAGCACCAAGAGCGGCCCCTCGGTGGTCAGCACGGCCTCGCGCTGCTCGGCGTTCAGCCCGTGCAGATAGTCCGCCTCGCGACGGCCGAGCTGGCTGGTGATGGGGTTGGCGGCCCGGCTGGGCTCAAGGGCAGACACGCTTGACGAATCTCTTTTTGTTCCGGGTCCGAATATAGGGAGACGGGGGCCGGAAGTATAGGAAAGCGGTGCCTGCCTCGGGTCGGCTCTGCCTTGCGGGTGGCGCGCCGGGGACAAAATTCTGCCGTGGAGGCAAGCCATGGCGAGGTGACGCCGGGGAGGGGCTTGCCTACACTCGCGCCAGTTTCGGGGGTTTGCGGGGCCTGTGCTCAACCGCCTGTTCGTTATTGTCGGCCTGCTTCTGATCCTCGCCATCGGCGCGGCTTTCGTCGTGCCGCGCTTCATCCAGTGGAGCGACTATCGCGGGCGTCTCGAAACGATGGCGGCCGAAAGCTTCGGCACCGAGGTGGCGATCGGCGGCGACATCGCGCTGACGCTGCTGCCGCAGCCGCGGCTGGTCTTCACCGACGTGCGCGTCGGGCCCGAGGCGGCGCCGGCGCTGGCGGTCGAGAAGGTCGAGGCCGAGTTCTCGCTGCTCGATTTCCTGTCGGACCGCTACAAGGTCACGCGGCTGGTGCTGGAGCACCCCGTGGGCACCGTTGGGGTGGGGGAAGATGGAAGCGTGCAATCCGGCATCGGCTTCGCGCCGGCGAGCGAGCCGCCGGTCGTTTCCATCGACAATGCCGAGGTGGTGGGCGGCACGCTGCGCGTCGCCGATGCTCGTGCCGCGGCGACCTACGAGATCGACGGGCTGAGCGGGCAGTTGCGGCTCGAGGCGCTGGGCGGGCCGTTCAGCTTTTCGGGCACGGCGCGCTTCGCCGAGACCGACTATGCGCTGCGCCTCGCCACCGGCACGCGCGACGCCGCCGGCACGACGACGCTGTCGCTCTATCTCAAGGGCGCCGGTGACGGCTTCACGCTCGAAAGCACCGGCGTGCTGCAAACCGGCGCGGAGCCGCACTACACCGGCGAGCTGAAATTCCGCCAGCCGCCGCCGCGACCCGCGGAGGGCGAGGCCATCGATGCCGGGCGCGGCGACCTGCTGCTCGACGGCAAGCTGGAAGCCACCAGCGCGCGCGTCCTGCTGTCGAACTACACGCTGCTGCCCGACGAGAACCGCGCCGCCATCCGCCTCAGCGGCGCGGCCGAGCTGAAGCTCGGCGCCGGCATGGCGTTCAACGCCATCGTGTCGGGCGGCGTGGTGGCGCTGCCGCCGCGCGACGCCACCAAGGAGCTGACCGAGCCGCCCTACGAGATCGTGCGGCTGCTCGGCGAAACGCCGCTGCCGCCGATCCCGCCGCTGCCCGGCACGATCGGGCTCGACATCGCCGAGCTCAATTTGCGCGGCCTGTCGCTGCGCGACCTGCGGCTCGACGCGGCGACCGACGGCCGAAGCTGGAGCATCGGCACGGCCACCGCTGCTCTGCCGGGCGATACGGCGCTGGCGCTCACCGGCAATCTCAGCGTCGTGGACGGCCATCCGATCTTCGCCGGCGGCATCAGCGCCAGGAGCCGCCAGCTCGACCGGCTCGCCGCCCTGTGGCGGACGCCGGCCAGTGGCAACCCGCTGTTCAACATGCCCGGCGCGCTCACCGCCGACCTGGCGCTGTCGAGCGATACGCTGACGCTGTCGGCCGGCACGCTGGTGGTCGATGGCATAAATCACGGGTTCGACGCGGCCATCGGCTTCGGCCCGTCGCGGTCGCTGAAGCTCGATGCGCGTTTGACGACGCTGGGCGAGGAGGAGAGCGCGGCGCTCGCGGCGCTGCTGCCCGACGTCACCGGCAGCGGCAGCTTCGGCGCGACCTTCCCCAAGGGCGCGCTGTCGGTCAGCGCCCGCCGCGCCGTGCTGTTCGGCCTTGTCGGCAGCGACCTCAGCGCCGAAGCGAGCTGGGAGGGCGGCGTGCTCGAGCTGTCGCGGCTCAAGGCCGCCGATCTCGGCGGCGCCGCCATCGACGCGCATCTCACCGCCTTCGGCACGCTGGCGCAGCCCGAGCTGTCGGGGGCGGGCGACATCGCCGTGGCGAGCGACGCGCCCATCGTCACGGCGCTGCTCGGCACGGCGGCGGCTCCGCCGGCGGTGGGCGCCTTCCTCGCGCGCTCGCTGCCGGCGCAACTGGGCTTTGCGCTCGACGCGCCGGCGGGCGACGGCAGCCAGGCGCTGAAGCTCACCGGACAGCTCGGCACGGCCGACGCGCATCTGAGCGCACATCTGGGCGCCGGCATCGCCAGCCTCTTTGTGGCGCCGCTGGCGGCGAATTTTGAGCTCACCTCCGAAAGCCCGGCGCTGATGACGGCGCAGCTTGGGCTCGGCGACGAAGCGCTGTTCGACGATAGAACGCCGTTGCATCTGGTGGCGAGCGTCGAGGGCGTGCCGGCCAACAGCTACGAGGTGCATGCGCGGCTCGAAGGCGGCGCCGACCACATCGCCTTCGACGGCAATGTCGTGCCCGGCGATTTCACGCGCATCACCGGCGACGGCACGATCGCGGCGGCGCTAGCCGATCCGACGGCGCTGGTGGCGCTCATGGGCGGCGCGGGCCTTCATGTGCCGCCGCTGAGCGGGGCAGCGCATCTGCGCTTTGCCGGCACCGACACGCTGTCGTTCGACGAGATCGCGGCCGGCGGGGTAACGGGCAATCTGAGGCTCGATCGGCGCAACGGCACGTCCAGCGTCAGCGGCGCGCTGGCCGTTCCCAGCGCCGACGCGGCAATGCTGCTGCCGCTGCTCGCCGGGCCGGCAGCGACCGTGGCGGGCGGCGGCGTCTGGCCCGAAGGGCCGATCGACATCGGTGCCGGCCCGCGCGCCGGCGAGGGCCGCGTGGACGTCGCCGTCGCCAGCGTCACGGCGGGCGAGCAGGCCTTGCTGTCGGAGGTGAGCTTCGGGCTGCACTGGACGGCGCAGGCGGTCGGCATCAGCCGGCTGTCGGGCAAGGCGGGCGCCGGCACGCTGGGGCTCGACGCGGAGCTGTGCTGTGCCAATGCGGCGCTGCCGGCCAAGCGCCTCAGCGGCCGGGTGACGCTCGACGGCGTGGCGCTCAACCGCGTGCTGCCGCCGGCGCTCGGCGCCGGTCTCGACGGCGTCATCGACGCCTCGGCCGAGTTCGACGGCACCGGCGAGAGCCTCGCCGAGGCGATGGCGGCGATGAGCGGGTCGGGCAGCTACACGATCCGCGAGTTCTCGGCGGCGGCGTTCAACCCCAGGACCTTCGAGGCGCTGAGCGGGCTCGCCGGCATCATCGACATGACGCCCGAGGCGCTGGCCGCCACCGTCACCACCGAGCTGGCCGCGGCGCCGTTCGATGCCAGCCTCGTCACCGGCAGCTTCACCATCGCCGGCGGCGTGCTGCGCAGCCCCAATCTCGCGATCGCGGGGCAGGGCGCGCGCATCTTCGGGCGGGGCAGCGTGGCGCTCGACGGCCTGCTGCTCGACGGGCGCTACGCGATGTCGCCGACCATCCTCGCCAACCCGGAGGGCGCGGTGGAGACCACCAGCGCCGAGGTTGCCGCCGTGGTCAGCGGGCCGTTGTGGGCACCGGTCGCCAGCTACGATGTCGAGGGGCTGGTCGATGCCATGAAGATCCGGGCCAGCGAGATCGAGCTGGTGCGGCTCGAAAAGCTGCGCGCCGAGGACGAGGCGCGCCAGCGCGCGGCGGCCGAGGAGCGGGCCCGCATCGCCGCCGAGCAGGCGGCCGCCGCCGAGGCGGCGCGCCAGGCGGCCGAGGAGGAAGCGGCGCGCAAGAAGCAGGCGGAAGAGGAGGCGGCGGCGAAAGCGGCGGCCGAGCGTGCCAGGACGCCGGCGCCGCCGCCACCGATGGATCTGGGCCTAGACTTGTTCTGAGCCTGCCTGCGCGTCGCGCAGCACGGCGACGCGCAGCGCCGAGGAGAGGTTGGGGCCCTCGCGCTCGCGATCGATCTCTTCGACGAGGGCGGTGAGGCGCAGGCCGCGCCGTGCCGCCAGCGCCTCGAGCCCGTCCCAGAACTCCGGCTCGAGCGCGATGCTGGTGCGGTGGCCGGCGATGGTCAGCGACCGTTTGCGCAAGACTCTACTTCTTGCGGAAGGCGTCGAGGCTCACGACCTTCTCGCCCGGCGCCTCGGCGGCGGCCGGCGCGGCCGGCTCGGCTTGCTTGTCCGGCTCGCCGCGCTCGGCCAATTCGTCCTCGCTCGGCGCCGCCGTGGCGCCGGTGAGCTGCAGGCCGAACTGCACGGACGGGTCGAAGAAGCCCTTGATGGCGGTGTAGGGGATGACGAGCGTTTCGGGCTTGTCGTCGAAGCTCAGGCCGACCTCGAAGGTGGTCTCGTTGACCTTCAGGTCCCAGAACTGGTTCTGCAGGACGATGGTCATGTCGGTCGGGTACTGGTCGAGCAGGCGCTGGCTGAGCCGCACGCCGGGTGCCTTGGTGATGAACGAGATGAAGAAATGGTGCTCGCCGGGCAGGCCGGTGCGCGCCACCTCGGCCAGCACCTTGCGCACCACGCCGCGCAGGGCTTCCTGGGTCAGGATGTCGTATCGAATGTGGTCTTGAGCCATGTCGCCGCCGGAATCCGTCGCGGCGCATATCAGCCGCACGGCGCGCCAATAGCAAGAACAAAGCGGGAGGGAAGTGCAGGCTTCTGTTGCCAGGTGCCTGCGAACCCCGCCTGCCGCCCGGCTAGGAGCGGAGGACTTCAATTCCCAGTGCTAGCACCGCTTACGCGGCGAGAGCGACCGGAGCCTTATGGTTGTCATTGGCAACTATAAGATTTGGACCGATAACGGTGGTACCTCACCGAGCGAAAACACACCCTTTACACCCTTGTCGAGCCTGTTTCGCCCCCAGTGGCTCCGCTCTTTCGGAGCGGGGCGGAGATGGTGGAGGCGCCGGGTACTGCCCCCGGGTCCAATGGGCTTATTCCGATGGCCATTTATCGCCATAGCCGTTGCCGGCACGCCCAATATAGTGCGTCCCGCACGGGATGCAAATGGGCTTAGGCGACGATGTCGGCGATGAGCGCGGTCAGCGGCGCGAGATTGCCGCCGAAGCTTTGCACCATCGCGTCGAGCGTGCGCGCCGGCGCGATCGCATCGTCATCGAAGGGCCTGCCGGCGTGCAGAATCAAGGCCTTGAGAAAGACGAGCTGCGTGCGGCCGTTACCCTCGCGGAAGGCGTGGATGGCGTTGAGCTCCGAGAGCAGATAGGCCGCCTCCGCTGGAAAAACCTCATCGCTGCGCCCGACGAGGCTTTTGCGCTCGGCGAGCCACAGGAAAAGCCGGTTGGCCTCGGCTTCAATGTGCTCGGGATAGCAGAACCAGTTGCCGCCCTTGCCGGTGCGGAGGGTGCGGATTTCGCCAGCCCACTCATAGACGTCCTGAAACAGGTGGTGGTGCATGGCGCGATAGTGGGCGAAGTCGAAATCGCCTGCCGGCAGCGGCTCCGCCGCGCGGCTGAGGAACATTGCGAACTCGAAGTCAGTCAGGTCGTCCTGCCGACGGAGGCCGAGCCTGTTGCGCAGCACGGCGGTACCTGCATAGCAGAGCGGGTCCTGCTCGGCGTCGTAGAACACCGCGCCTACGGCTTGGGCTGGAACGCGCTCCGCACGCGGTCGCGCAACTGGCTCGGCGTCTCCCGCAGCCGATCGGATTCGGCGAGGATATGGGCCGTACGCGCGTTGCGCGTGATGCCTTCGACGGCGCTGAACGTCTCGCCGCTCGCGCGGCCGATGGTGAAACGCCTGATTTGCGTCGCCTTGCTCATGGCGCAAGACTAGCACGCCTGGACGTTGCGGTCACCGGAAAGCTCAGCCCAGCACGGCCATGGCTTCGATTTCGATGAGGTAGTCGGGGTGGGCGAGGCCGTGGACGCGCAGGCCCGTGACGGTGGGGGGATTGGGGCGGGCGCCCCATAGCGCCATCCAGGCGGCGAAGCCGGGGCGCAGGTCGATGTCGCCCTTCAGGTAGAGCTTGACCTGCACGAGCTGTTCAAGCGTCGCGCCGCCGGCGGCGAGGCAGCGCTGGAGGTTGTCGAGCGCCTTCGTGGTCTGGGCGCCGAGATCGTCCCTGCCAACGATCCTGCCTTCGGCGTCCACCGCATTCTGGCCGCCGATGATGAGGGTGCGGGCGCCGGCGGGGATGAGGATCGCCTGGGTGAAGGCGGGGTTGAGGTGCATGCCCTCGGGCTTGAGGAAGTTCACAGCCATTTCTGCCTCGCTGTAAGGAATCGGCCAAACTGCTATCAGGGGAATGCATGGAGTACCGGAAAGTGACGGCAACGGCCCTCAGGAAAAGCGAGGCGGCGCGCATGCAGCCCGAGCAGCCTTATCTCGACCTGCTGCGGCTGGTGCTCGAGACCGGCGCCGTGCGGCCCGACCGCACCGGCACCGGCACGCGCTCGCTGTTCGGCCACCAGATGCGCTTCGACCTCGCGGCAGGGTTTCCGCTGCTCACCACCAAGAAGCTGCATCTCAAGTCAATCATCTACGAGCTTTTGTGGTTCCTGCGCGGTGATACCAATGTGCGCTGGCTGCAGGAGCACGGCGTGCGCATCTGGGACGAGTGGGCCAAAGCCGATGGCGATCTCGGCCCGGTCTATGGCCGCCAGTGGCGGAGCTGGCCGGACGGGCGCGGCGGCACCATCGACCAGATCGCCAACGTGGTCGCGGCGATCCGCAGCAAGCCGGAATCGCGCCGGCACGTCGTCACCGCCTGGAACCCAGCCGATGTGGACGACATGGCGCTGCCGCCCTGCCATTGCCTGTTCCAGTTCTACGTGGCCGAGGGGCGGCTGAGCTGCCAGCTCTACCAGCGCTCGGCCGACATCTTCCTCGGCGTGCCGTTCAACATCGCCTCCTATGCGCTGCTGACGCTGATGATGGCGCAGGTCACGGACCTCGCGCCGGGCGATTTCGTTCATTCCTTCGGCGACGTGCATCTTTACGCCAACCATGAGGAGCAGGCGCGCGAGCAGTTGGCGCGCACGCCGCGGCCGCTGCCGCAGATGACGTTGAATCCCGACCGCCGGTCGCTGTTCGATTTCGTCTACGAGGACTTTTCCCTCACCGGCTACGACCCGCACCCCCATATCAAGGCACCGGTCGCCGTATGAGCGTCGCCGTCCGCGACGCGCGGCCCGAGGATGCCGCCCTCATCGTCCGCCTCATCACCGAGCTTGCGACCTACGAGAAGCTGGCGCACGAGGTCGAGGCCGGCGAGGCAGACATCAGGCGCGAGCTGTTCGGGCCGCGCCCGCGCGTCTTCTGCCAGATCGCCGAGGCCGACGGGGAGCCGGCGGGCTTCGCGCTCTGGTACTATACGTTCTCGACATTCCAGGGCCGGCACGGCATCTGGCTCGAAGATCTGTTCGTCGTGCCGGCGCGGCGCGGGCAGGGCATCGGCAAGGCGCTGCTCGCCGATTTGGCGCGGCGCTGCGGGCGCGAGGGGCTGGGGCGGCTCGAATGGGCGGTGCTCGACTGGAACACGCCGTCCATCGACTTCTACCGCGCGCAGGGCGCAATCTTCATGGACGAGTGGCGGCGCTGCCGTGTTACGGGTAGGGCGCTGGCCAGGCTGGGGGGCTCATGAGCGTCGCCATCGCCATCATCGCTGCGGTCGCCGAGAACGGCGTCATCGGCTCGGGCAACCTGATCCCGTGGCGGCTGCCGTCCGATTTCGCGCATTTCAAGCGGCTGACGCTGGGCAAGCCGCTGATCATGGGGCGCAAGACCTTCGAGAGCATCGGCCGGCCGCTGCCGGGGCGCACCAACATCGTCGTGACCCGGCAGGAGGGGTACCAGCCCGATGGCGTGATCGTGATCTCGAGCCTTGGGGCGGCGCTCGAGCACGCGCAGGAAATCGCCCGCGCCGACCGCGCCAACGAGGTGATGATCGGCGGCGGCGCCGAAATCTACGCGCAGGCGATGCCGCTCGCCGACCGCATGTACCTGACGCGCGTGGCGCTGCGGCCGGCGGGCGATGCGATGTTTCCGCCCATCGATTTCACGCAGTGGAAGCAGGCCGGCGACATCGAGGTGGTGCCGCACCCCGACGATACTGCGACATTCCGGGTCACGGTTTATCGCCGGAACCCCCTGGCACGCCGTTGATCGGCCCCGATCACCCCCCTATATAGGGCCACGACTTGCCTGGCATCGAGCTGAAAGGGAACATATGCCCTGGGACAATAATACGGGGGGCGGCGGCCGCAACTCCAATGGCGGCGGACCGTGGGGGCAGGCGCCGGGCGGCGGAGGCGGCCCGCGCCGGGGGAGCACCCCCAGTCTCGAGGACATACTGAGCCGCGGCCGCGACAGCTTCCAGGGCGGCATGCCCGGCGGGCGCTGGGCGATTCTCGGCGGCGTCGCCGTACTCGTCGTCTTCTGGCTGTTCAACTCGATCTACACCATCGACTTGCAGGAGCGCGGCGTCGAAACGACGTTCGGTGTGCCCAGCGACGAGTTGAGCGGGCCGGGCCTGCATTTCATGTGGTGGCCGGTGCAGGATGTCGAGCGCACCTTCATCACCCAGAACAAGACCGAGATCGGGTCCGTGCAGGGCGGCAATACGCGCCGCGACGACGGCGTCATGCTGACCTCGGACCAGAACATCGTCGATGCGCGCTTCTCGGTGCTGTGGACGGTGTCCGACCCCAAGGCCTATCTGTTCAACGTCCGCGACCCCGACGACATGGTGCGCGCCACGGCCGAAAGCGCCATGCGCGAGGTGGTCGGCCGCAGCCCGGCGACGGAAATCTTCCGTTCCGACCGCGGCGGCATCCAGACCGAGGTGCAGACCATCATCCAGACCATCCTCGACGGCTACGGGACCGGCGTGAACATCGACCAGGTGACCATCGAGAACGTGGCGCCGCCGCCGGAAGTCTCCGACGCCTTCGCCGAAGTGCAGCGCGCCCAGCAGGACCAGCAGCGCTTCCAGGAAGACGCGCGCAACTACGCCAACACGCTGCTCGGCAATGCCCGCGGCCAGGCGGCGAAGATCCGCGAGGACGCGGCCGCCTACAAGTCGCGCGTCGTGCAGGAATCGGAAGGCGAGGCGGCCCGCTTCATCTCGCTCTACAACGAGTACGCCAAGGCGCCCGAAGTGACGCGCAAGCGGCTCTATTTCGAAACCATGGAGCAGGTGCTCGGCAATTCCGACAAGGTGATCGTCGAGCCCGGCATCAGCGGCACGGGCGTCTTGCCCTACCTGCCGTTGCCCGCCCTGCAATCGCGGACATCCGCGTCGAGCGCGCCGGCCGGCGTCGCTGGAGGGAACTGAGCCATGAACCGTCTCATCATTCTCGGCATCGGCGCCCTCGTCGTCCTCTACCTCCTGTTCTCGTCCATCTATGTGGTGAACGCGCGCCAGCAGGCGATCGTCCTGCGCTTCGGCCAGATCACCGCGGTGCGCGAGGACCCCGGCCTCTACTTCAAGCTGCCGACCAATATCGTCGATACCGTGCAGCTCATCGACGACCGGCTGCTGCGCTACGACATCGCCAACATGCAGCTCCAGGTGAGCGACGGCGCGACCTACATCGTCGATGCCTTCCTCACCTACCGCATCACCGATCCGGTGCGCTTCCGCGAGAGGGTGCAGGGCGACCTCAACATCGCCGAAACCCGCATCGCCACCCGCTTCGACGCCGCGCTGCGGCAGGTCTACGGCGTGCGCGCGTTCGACGCGGCGCTGTCGGCGGAGCGGTCGGCGATGATGCGCGAAGCCCGCGACCTCATCCGGCCAGGCATGGAGGAGCTGGGCATCGACGTGGCGGACGTGCGCATCCTGCGCACCGACCTCACCACCGACGTGTCGAAGCAGACCTTCGAGCGCATGTCGGCCGAGCGTCTCGCCGAAGCCGCCGCCATCCGCGCCGGCGGCCAGCAGGCGGCGCAGTCGCTCAAGGCCATCGCCGATCGTCAGGCGGTCGAGATCGTCGCCGCCGCCAACCGCGACAGCGAGGTGCTGCGCGGCGAGGGCGACGCGCAGCGCACCAACATCTATGCGCAGGCCTATGGCGCCGACCCGGAGTTCTACCAGTTCTATCGGAGCCTGCAGTCCTACCGCACGGCGCTCGGCAGCAGCGGCACCAGCCTCGTTTTGTCGCCTGACAGCGAGTTCTTCCGCTATTTCGGCGCCGATACGCTGGATGGGGCAGCGCCGCAGCCGGCCGCGCCTGGCGGCATCGCGCCGCTGCCGACGAGCGAGATGACGCCGCCGCCGGTTCCGGCCGAAGCGCCGCCGCCCGACGAGCCGGTGGTGACGCTCGACCAGGCGACGCCGGCCCTCACGGCCGAGCCGCCGACGCCGGACGAGCTCGCGCCGGTGGACGGTGCGACATCGCCCGACGAGGCGCCGGCGGCCGCCCAATAGCTGCCCTCGTTGCGCCAACAAGCTCGGTTACGCGGGGCCGGTGACGATCAAGTCACCGGCCTCAACTTTTCGTGCGGATGCCCGGCTTGCGCGCCCCACGGAGTTGCTTTCATGTTGCGGCCAGGCGCGGGGGGTAAGGTTCGATGATGCGACTCGGTTTGGCGAAGGCGCTGCTGGTGGGAGCGGTGCTGGCGCTCGGCGCGCCGGCGGCGGTGCTGGCCGACGGCCCTGCGTCGGTGGCGAAGCTCGCCGCGCGGCTGTCGCCGGCGGTGGTCAATATCGGCACCAGCCGCATGATCGGCGGGCGCGGCATGCCGTTCCCCGAGGCGCCCGAAGGCTCGCCGCTCAACGAGATGTTCGACGACCTCAACCCCAATGAGGGGCAGGGGCCGGACGCCATGCGCGAGGCGCGCAGCCTCGGCTCGGGCTTCATCATCGCGGCCGACGGCACCATCGTCACCAACAACCATGTGGTCGAGGGCGCCGACGAGATCCTCGTCTTCCTCACCGATGGCACGCGGCTGCCGGCCAAGCTCGTCGGCGCCGACGACAAGGCCGATCTCGCCGTGCTCAAGGTCGAGGCGCGGCACGATCTGCCCTTCGTCGAATTCGGCGACAGCGACAGCGCCGAGGTCGGCGACTGGGTGATGGCCATTGGCAATCCGTTCGGGCTGGGCGGCTCGGTGACGCTGGGGATCGTGTCGGCGCGCAACCGCGACATCCAGGCCGGCCCCTATGACGATTTCATCCAGACCGACGCGGCCATCAACCAGGGCAATTCGGGTGGCCCCCTGTTCGACATGGAGGGCAAGGTCGTCGGCATCAACACGGCGATCATCGCGCGCGGCGGCTCGGGCCTCGGCATCGGCTTCGCCGTGCCGGTCAACCTCGCCCGGCCGGTGGTGACGCAGCTCGCCGAGTTCGGCGAGACGCGCCGCGGCTGGCTCGGTGTCGGCATCCAGGACGTCACCGAGGAGATGGCCGCAACGCTCGGCCGGCCGGACACGCATGGCGCGCTGGTGGCCGAGGTGACGGCCACCGGCCCGGCCGACGGCGTGGTGCATGAGGGCGACGTGATCCTCGACTTCAACGGCAGGCCCATCGTCAAGATGCGCGACCTGCCGCGCTTCGTCGCCGAGACGGCGGTGGGCGAGACGGTCAAGGTGACGGTGCTGCGCGAGGGCAAGGAGCTGACCTTCGACATCACGCTCGGCCGGCTCGAGGATGGCGAGAAGATCGTCGCCGCGGCGCGCGAGGCGCAGAACCCGCCGCCGGCGCCGGAGCCGGACGAGGACGCGCCGCCCGGCCTCATGGACATGCTCGGGCTCGATGTCGGACCGCTCGATGACGAGGCGCGCGAAGCCTACGACGTCGATGACGTCACCGAGGGCGTCGTGATCACCGAGATCGAGGAGGGGTCCGACGCGGCGCGGCAGGGGCTGCTCATCGGCCTCGTCATCTCTGAGGTCAACCAGCAGTCGATCGCCAGCGTGGCGGAGCTGCACGAGCGGGTCGAGGCGGCGCGCGCCGCCGGGCGCCCGGCCGTGCTGTTCAAGGTCACCGACCCGGCCGGCAGCAGCCGCTTCGTCGCGGTGAAGCTCGCGGATTAGCGGACGAAGTCCTCGTCGGCGTAGCCTTGCAGGTAGAGCAGGGCGGTGAGGTCGCCATGGTCGATCCTGACCTGCGCCTCGGCGGCGACCACGGGCTTGGCATGGAGCGCCACGCCGAGCCCGGCGGCGCGGATCATGTCGAGGTCGTTGGCGCCGTCGCCCACGGCCAGCGTCTCGGCCAGCGGCACGCCGTGATAGGCGGCGAGCGTCTGCAGGCGGCTGAGCTTGGCCTCGCGCCCGAGGATGGGGTCGCGCACCGTGCCGGCCAGCACGTCGCCCTCGACCTCCAGCACGTTCGCCATCGCCTCGTCGAAGCCGATGCGCTTGCCGATATGGTCGGCGAAATAGGTGAAGCCGCCCGAGACCAGCGAGGTATAGGCGCCGTGCGTTTTCATCGTCTGCACCAGCGCGCGGCCGCCCGGCGCGTAGGTGATGCGCTCGCGGCGGACCTCCTCCATGCGCGAAAGCGGGAGTCCCTTCAGCAGCTTGACGCGGGTTCTTAAGGCCGCCTCGAAATCCAGCTCGCCGTTCATGGCGCGGGCCGTGATGGCGGCGACCTCGGCCTTGATGCCGACCGCGTCGGCCAGCTCGTCGATGCATTCCTCGCCGATCATTGTCGAATCCATGTCGGCGACGAGCAGGCGCTTGCGCCGGCTCATGAGCGGCACCCGCGCCACGTCCACGGGCCGGCCTGACAGAAGTTCATGGGCGGCGGCGACGGCGCCGGTCAGTTTCGGCTTGACGATGTCGCAGGCGATGCGCTGGTTGAGCCAGTTGACCTCGCCGCCGACCTCGCGCTGGATCGCCGCGACGATGGCGGCATCGAGCGCCGGCTCGGCGGGGTTGGCGATTAGGCAAAGGACCGACAAGGCGTTCTCGTGGCTCGGAAAATCGCGGTTCTGATAGCGGGTCCGACGGCCAGCGGCAAGTCGGCGCTGGCCCTCGGCATGGCGCGCGAGACGGGCGGCATCATCGTCAACACCGACGCGCTGCAGGTCTATGAGGGGCTGCGCCTCGTCACCGCGCGGCCGGCCGACGCCGACCTCGCGCTCGCCCCCCACCGCCTCTATGGCAGCGTGCCGGCGACGCAGCGCTTTTCGACCGGCGACTGGGCGCGGGCGGTTGCGGCGCTGCTTGCCGAGACCGGCGACACGCCGCTGATTTTCGCAGGCGGCACGGGACTTTACTTCGAGGCGCTGACAAAGGGATTCGCCGAGGTGCCGGCGGTGCCGCCCGCGGCGGTGGCGGCGGCGGAGGCCGAGATCGCCGGGCTCGACGGCGCCGCGCGGGGCCGCCTCATCGCCGCCCGCGACCCGGCCGTCGCGGTCCGGCTCAGGGCCCCCGACCCGCAGCGCGTGGTGCGGGCGCTGGCCGTGCTCAACGCCACCGGCCGGTCGCTGGCGAGCTTCCAGGACGCCGCGCACACGCCGCTGCTCGCCGGCTGGGAGGTGGAGCGGCTGGTGCTCGATCCCGACCGCGAGGTCTTGCGCAGCCGGATCGCGCAACGCTTCGCGGCCATGCTGGAGCAGGGGGCGGCAGCGGAAGTCGAGGCTTTCCTCGCGCGCCAGCTCGACCCGTCGCTGCCGGCGATGAAGGCCATCGGCGTGCGCGAGATCGGCGACTGGCTCGCCGGACGGCTGACGCGCGAGGCGGTGGTCGAGGCGGCGGTCACCGCCACGCGCCAATACGCCAAGCGCCAGCGCACCTGGTTCCGCAACCGCATGGCGGACTGGCCGCGCGGCTAGACGGGCTGGACGCTCGTCAGCCCCAGCCGCTCGCGCCATGTCCAGCGCAGGGTCAGCACCAGCGCCACGGTGGCGAGGCCGGCGGCGAGGCCGAGCCAGATGCCGACGCCGCGCAGGCCGAACTGGAAACCGCACAGCCACGCTATCGGAAAGCCGACCAGCCAGTAGCCGACCAGCGCGATGAGCAGCGGCATGTTGGTGTCGGAGAGGCCGCGCAGCGCCGCTGCCATCGTCACCTGCGTGCCGTCGAAGAGCTGGAACAGGCCGGCGATGACGAGGAAGCTCGCCGCCAGCGCCAGCGGCGCCTGGTTCTCGGCCACGCCGGAATTGAGGAAGAAGCCGACGACGACGTGCGGCACGGAAAAGAAGATGGTCGCCGTCAGCGTCATGAAGGCCAGCGTTACGAAGAGCGCCATCCAGCCGGCCTTGCGGATGCCCTCGCGGTTGCGCTCGCCGAGTGCGATGCCGACGCGCACCGTCGTCGCCTGGCTGATGCCGAGCGGCACCATGAAGGCCAGCGAGGCGACGGTCAGCGCCACGGAATGGGCGGCCAGCTCGGCCTCGCCCAGCCAGCCCTGCAGCAGCGAGGCGCTGGTGAACAGGCCGATCTCGGCGATCAGCATGAGCCCGATCGGCCCGCCGATGACGACGAGCTGGCCGAGGCGCGGCCAGTCCGGTTTCAAGAGGTTGTGGAACATGTGGTAGCGGCGGAAGCGCCGATGCGTCTGCACATAGACGATGGTCAGCGCCAGCATGACGAAATTGACCAGCGTCGTGGCCATGCCCGAGCCGGCGATCTCGAGGCGCGGAAAGCCCCAGTGGCCGAAGACCAGCGCATAGTTGGCGGCGATGTTCACCACCACGCCGCCCAGCGTGATGACGAGGATGGCGCCGGTGGCGCCGTGCGCGCTGAGGAACGAGCGCAGGGCGATGAACAGGTAGGAGGGCAGCAGCATCCACATGGCGTAGCGGATGAAGATATCGACGAGCGCGATGAGCTCGGGGTCCTGGCCGAGCCAGCGCAGGATGGCGCCGACGTTCCAGGCGATGGGCAGGAGCAGGGCGAAGAGGATCACCGCGAGCCACAGGCCCTGTCGCACCGTGCGGCGCACCGAGCGCAGGTCGCGCGCCCCCAGCGATTGCGCCACCATCGGCGCGACGGCGCCGAGGATGCCGACGCCGAGCAGTTGCACGCACATGAAGATGGCGTTGGCGAGCGCCGCGGCGGCGACGTATTTCGCGCCGAGCTGGCCGAGCACGATGACGTCGGTGGTGACCAGCGCGTTCTGGCCGACCTGGGCGAGGATCAGCGGCCAGGCGAGCTTGAACAGGGCGCGGAACTCGCCGCTCCAGCTCCGGGATGACATGGGAATTTCGTTGCCGGCAGCCGGGGCTGCCTGGGTCGCGGTCATGGCAATGGTGTCCGTGCGGCGCCGCGGTCTTAGCCGAAGCGCCGCGGCTTGCCTAGGCTCACAGGGCGTCGAGCGAGGGGATGAAGCGGACGGCGCCCTGCCGGTTGGATTCGCGCACGAAGTCGCGCAGCGCGGCGGACGCAGCGAGCTCGGCCTCGATGTCGCCGACGATGACGACGGCCAGCCGGTAATTCGTGCATTTCTGCAGGATGGCACCGGCCAGCCCGGTGCCCAGGCGGAAGAAGTCGGGGGCGAGGCGGCTCACGGGGATGACGACGCGGGTGGCGCCGGCGGTGCCCGCCTCGCCGATGATATCGAGCGCGTCGGCCTCGCTGGCGATAAGGGGGCCGGTGGCCGGCAGGGTCAGGGTATCCATGGCAGCGGCGTAGCCGCGCCGCGGCGCGGGCGCAAGGCGCCGCATGCCATCGCAGCCTTGCCGACAAGCGGCTTGACATGCCTGCGACAGCAAGAATATCGTCCGCGTTGCAAGTGGAGGCACATCTCGTGCGGACTATTCTCGTACTTATGGAGCGCATCGGCAACGTGGGATAACACCCCGCGAGCAGGCTGGTGCGCGAGCAAGGTCCCGAATGGGGCCTTTTTTATTGCCGGTTTTCCGGCGTCGGTTCGGTAGGAAGGAATTGGGGACATGGCCCAGCAGATGACGGGCGCGGAGATGGTCATCGAGGCGCTGATGGATCAGGGCGTCGAGCACATCTTCGGCTATCCGGGCGGCGCGGTGCTGCCGATGTATGACGCGATCTTCCAGCAGGACAAGATCCGCCACATTCTCGTGCGGCACGAGCAGGGCGCCACGCACATGGCCGAGGGCTACGCGCGCTCGACCGGCAAGGTGGGCGTCGTGCTGGTGACGTCCGGGCCCGGCGCCACCAATGCGGTGACCGGCCTCACCGACGCGCTGCTCGATTCCATCCCCATCGTCTGCCTTACCGGGCAGGTGGCGACGCCGCTGATCGGCTCGGACGCCTTCCAGGAATGCGACACGGTGGGCATCACGCGCAGCTGCACCAAGCACAATTACCTGGTCAAGAACGTCGCCGACCTGCCGCGCATCCTGCACGAAGCCTTCTACATCGCCCAGAGCGGGCGGCCCGGCCCGGTGCTGATCGACATCCCCAAGGACGTGCAGTTCGCGATGGGCACCTATTACGGGCCCGCCGAGATCGAGACGACCCGCCACCGCTCCTACCGCCCGCAGGTCGATGGCGACATGCCGCAGATCGAGGCGGCGGTGGACCTGATGCTGAAAGCCGAGCGCCCGGTGTTCTACACCGGCGGCGGCGTCATCAATGCCGGACCGGAGGCGAGCGAGAATTTGCGCGAGCTGGTCGAGCTCACCGGCTTTCCCATCACCTCGACGCTGATGGGGCTGGGCGCCTATCCGGGCTCCGGGCCGAACTGGCTGGGCATGCTGGGCATGCACGGCGCCTACGAAGCCAACATGGCGATGCACGATTGCGACGTGATGATCAATCTCGGCGCGCGCTTCGACGACCGCATCACCGGCCGCATCGACGCCTTCTCGCCCAATAGCCGCAAGATCCACGTCGATATCGACCCGAGCTCGATCAACAAGAACATCATGATCGACCTGCCGATCATCGGCGATGTCGGCCATGTGCTCAAGGAAATGGTGCGCATCTGGCGCAGCAAGACCAACCAGCCGCGCACCGAGACGCTGGCGCCGTGGTGGTCGCAGATCGACGCATGGCGGGCGAAGAACTCGTTCGGCTTCACCAATTCGGCGAGCATCATCAAGCCGCAGCACGCGATACGGCGCCTCTACGAGGCGGTGAAGGAGCGCGACGTCTACGTCACCACCGAGGTCGGCCAGCACCAGATGTGGGCGGCCCAGCACTTCCCGTTCGAGATGCCGAACCGCTGGATGACCTCGGGCGGGCTCGGCACGATGGGCTACGGCCTGCCGGCCGCCATCGGCGTGCAGGTGGCGCATCCCGAGGCGCTGGTCATCGACATCGCCGGCGAGGCGAGCGTGCAGATGACCATGCAGGAGATGTCCACCGCCATGCAGTACAAGCTGCCGGTGAAGATCTTCATCCTCAACAACGAGCGCATGGGCATGGTGCGCCAGTGGCAGGAGCTGCTGCATGGCGGGCGTTACGCGCACTCCTATTCGGAGTCGCTGCCCGATTTCGTCAAGCTCGCCGAGGCCTATGGCGGGCACGGCATACGCTGCGACAACCCGGCCGACCTCGACGAGGCGATCCGCGAGATGATCGAGACGCCCAAGCCGGTGCTGTTCGACTGCCTTGTCGAGAAACACGAGAACTGCCTGCCGATGATCCCCTCCGGCAAGCCGCATAACGAGATGATCCTGCCCGACTTCAAGGAAGACATCGGCGCCGTGATCGATGCCAAGGGACGGGAGCTGGTCTGATGAACGCACATCTTCATGCCACGGGGTCGGTCTATTCGCTGGTCCCCGAGACGCAGACGCCGGAGCGGCATACGCTGAGCGTGCTGGTCGACAACGAGCCGGGCATCCTGGCGCGCATCGTCAGCCTGTTCGCGGCGCGCGGCTTCAACATCGACTCGCTGACGGTCTCGGAGACCGAGCATGAGAGGGGGCTGAGCCGCATCACCGTCGTCACCGTGGCGACGCCCAAGGTGCTGCTGCAGATCAAGCTGCAGCTCGAGCGGCTGGTGCCGGTGCACAAGGTCCACGACCTCACCGACGAGGGCAAGGCGCTGGAGCGCGAGCTGGCGCTGGTCAAGGTCGCCAGCACCGGCGAGCCGCGGGCCGAGGCGCTGCGCCTCGCCGACGCCTATCGGGCGCAGATCGTCGATGCCACGACCGAGAGCTTCGTGTTCGAGATCACCGGCAAGCCGACCAAGATCGACAGCTTCATCGCCATCATGGTGCCGCTCGGGCTGGTCGAGGTGGTGCGCACCGGCCTCGCCGCCATCTCGCGCGGGCCGGAGGGGATGTAGGGCTGACAAGGCCGCCTGGAGTCCCGCCGGCGCGGGAATGACACCGGGGGGCGTGGCAGGGCTTCGCTACGTCCCAGATGTCGTCCCGGCGCAGGCCGGGACCCAGTAAACGGGGCGGCCTGATTGGGGCAGAACCGAAAACCCAGCGGGTACTGGGCCCCGGCCTGCGCCGGGGCGACAGAGGGGAGTTTCGGTCGGCCCCCCCTGCTCGACGCCACCTGCGCCGCCGTGTAAGGCAGGGGCATGGCTGACCTCTCCGTGAACCTCAATGCCGTGGCGCATCTGCGCAATCGTCGCGACTTGCCGTGGCCGAGCGTTACCGGCATCGCGCGCATCTGCCTGGGGGCGGGGGCCGATGGTATTACCGTGCACCCGCGGCCGGACGAGCGGCATATCAGGCGCGCCGACGTGTTCGAACTGGCGACGCTGCTGCGCGACGAATGGCCCGGCCGCGAGTACAATATCGAAGGCTATCCGAGCGAGGATTTCCTGAAGCTGTGCGAGGTGGTGCGGCCGGACCAGGCGACCTTCGTGCCCGACGATCCGGCGCAGAACACCTCGGACCATGGCTGGGACATCGCGGCGCAGGCGACGTTCCTCGCCGAGCGGATCGAGCGGCTGCAGGGCTGCGACGTTCGCGTCTCGCTGTTCGTCGCGGCCGAGCCGGCCGTCGCGGCGCTGGCGGCCGAGGTCGGCGCCGACCGGGTGGAGCTATTCACCGGCCCCTATGGCCGGCCGGACGCCGACACCGCCGCCGAGCTCGCAAAGCTCAAGGCCACCGCCGAGGCCTGCCGCAAGGCTGGCCTGCGCGCCGCGCGGGGCGGGGCGGGACTCGGGGTCAATGCCGGGCATGATCTGACGCTCGACAATCTGCCGGCGCTGGTCGAGGCGATTCCCGATCTCGAGGAATGCTCCATCGGCCATGCGCTCACGGCCGATGCGCTGCTCTACGGCTTTGCCGACGCGGTACGGAAATACCGCGCCATCCTGGGCGGCTGACGGTCGGAATTCGCGAACAATCCGTCGCGGATCATGGACAATCCGGCGCCGACGGGGCGGCGGCGCGCTCGCCCATGCGCAAACCGGCGGGCGCCCGAAGCACACAGAAATGTGCCTTGCTACCATTGGCTTACCTTCGTGAACGCAGTGTTCGCTCGGCAATTGCAAGTGCCCGCTTGCGCAAACGCCGCGCAGGCACATATCTGCCCTCAGTTACGCTTTGTTACTGGAGAGCAGAATGAGCAAACCCCGCATCGCCGTCATCATCGGCAGCATCCGTCCCAACCGTCACGGCGACAAGCCGGCCAAGTGGATCGCCGATCTGGCCGCGGCGCGCGGCGACATGGATGCCGAGATCGTCGATCTCAAGGACTATCCGCTGCCGCTGTTCGATGCGCCGGCGTCGGACCTGTGGATGCCCACGCCCAGCGAGGCCGCGGCGAAGTGGCAGGCCAAGCTCAACGAATTCGACGGCTTCATCATCGTCACGCCCGAATACAACCGCTCGATCCCCGGCGCGCTCAAGAACGCCATCGACTGGGCCTACAAGCCCTTCATGAAGAAGGCCGTGGCCTATGTGAGCTACGGCTCGGTGGGCGGCGCCCGCGCCGTCGAGCATCTGCGCAACATCCTGGTCGAATTGCAGGCCGTGTCGGTGCGCCACGGCATCCATATCGGCGGGTCGGATTTCGGCGCCGTCTATATGGGCCAGAAGAGCTGGGACGAGGTGCTGCCCGGCCAGGTGCCGTTCACCAAGGACCTGCTCGACAATCTGCTGTGGTGGACCAACGCCACCCGTGCCGCCCGCGCCGCCGACGCGGCGGCGGAAGCCAAGGCGGCCTAAGGCTAAGGCCCGGTTTGCCGGGGTCTCCTCCTTCTCACCCCGACCAAGAAGGCGGCGTCGCAGGACGCCGCCTTCGCCGTTTTCGCCTGCCGGAGCGCGGCGCCATCGCGGGTTGAATGTGCCGGACGCCGGGTGTAGAGAGCGCGCCCGCCTCATCCAGAGGCTGCGATGGGTCTATGACGCACACATCCATCCCCGGCGCTCCGGCCGGTGACGTGGCGGCCGAACCGGGCGGACACGCTCCGAACAGGAACCTTCCCGTTCTCGTGCTCGGCGCGCTGGGCGTCGTCTATGGCGATATCGGCACCAGCCCCATCTACGCCTTCCGGCAGGCGCTGTTCATCCGGCCGGGGGCGGGGGATTCGGGCGACGAGATCCTCGGCCTGCTGTCGCTCATCGTATGGATGCTGACCGTCACGGTGACGGTCAAATACATCTTCTTCGTCACCCGCGCCGACAACAAGGGCGAGGGTGGCACGCTGTCGCTGATGTCGCTCGCCGCGTCGAGCTTCGCCAACCGGCCGCGCTGGATCATCGCGGCGGGCGTGGTGGGGGCGGCGCTGTTCTTCGGCGATGCCATCATCACCCCGGCGATCTCGGTGCTGTCGGCGGTCGAGGGGGTGCAGCTCGTGGCGCCGAGCCTCACGCCCTGGGTGGTGCCGATCACCGTGGTGCTGATCGTCGTGCTGTTCTCCGTGCAGCGCTTCGGCACGGCGGGCGTCTCGGCGGTGTTCGGGCCGGTGACGGCGCTGTGGTTCCTCGTGCTGGGCTTTGCCGGGCTGCTGCAGATCGTCCAGCACCCGGCGGTGCTGTGGGCGCTCAACCCGGTGCTCGGGCTGCAATTCCTCTTCACCCATACCGGCATGGCGCTGGTGGTGATGGGGGCCGTGTTCCTCGCCGTCACCGGCGTCGAGGGGCTCTATGTCGATCTCGGCCATTTCGGCCGCAAGCCGATCGTCGTCGCCTGGTTCGCGCTGGTCTTTCCGGCGCTGCTGCTCAACTATTTCGGGCAGGGCGCCTATGTGCTGTCGGCCGACATCACGCAGGTGTCGCACCCCTTCTTCGAAATCTACCCCGACTGGGCGCGGGTGCCGATGATCGTGTTCGCGACGGCGGCGACGATCATCGCCAGCCAGGCGGTCATCACCGGCGCCTATTCGCTGACGCGGCAGGCCATCGCGCTCAACCTGCTGCCGCGCATGACCGTGCGCCACACATCGGAGACGCAGAGCGGGCAGATCTACATGCCGCAGATCAACTCGATCCTGCTGGTGCTGGTGCTGCTGCTGGTCATCGCCTTCGGCTCGTCGTCGTCGCTGTCGCACGCCTATGGCGTCGCCGTGAGCGGCGTGATGCTGGTGACGACTGTGCTGCTCGGCATCGTCATGTATCGCAGCTGGCGCTGGCACATCGTGCCGACGCTCTTGGTCATGGTGCCGTTCTTTATCATCGACGCCGGCTTCTTCATCGCCAACATCACCAAGGTCTGGCAGGGCGGCTGGGTGCCGGTGGTGGTGGCGCTGGTCGTCGCCGGCATCATGACGGTGTGGATCATCGGGCGCCGGCGCCTCGCCGACAAGACGCGGCGCGACGAGGTGCCGCTCGAGTTCCTCGTCGAGAACCTCGCCAAGAAGCGGCCGACCATCGTACCCGGCACGGCGGTGTTCCTCACCGCCGACATCGAGGGCGCGCCGACGGCGCTGCTGCACAGCCTCAAGCACTACAAGGTGCTGCACGAGCACAACGTCATCCTCACCGTGCTGACGGCGGACAAGCCGCGCGTGCCCGACGACGAGAAGGTGCGCATCGACGCCTATAACGACCTGTTCTACCGGGTGATCGTGACCTTCGGCTACATCGAGACGCCGAACATCCCGAAGGCGCTGGCGCTGGCGCGCAAGCTCGGGTGGAAGTTCGACATCATGTCCACCTCGTTCTTCCTGAGCCGCCGCTCGCTGAAGCCATCGCCCAGGGGGCTGCCGATCTGGCTCGACCGCATGTTCATCGCGCTGGCGCGCAACGCCACCGACGCGACGGAATATTTCCACATCCCGACCGGCCGCGTGGTCGAGATCGGCACGCAGGTGCTGCTCTAGGATTCAGCCCTTGGGGGTGTCCGGGCAGACGTAAGGCACGTCGGCGGGCCTATAGTGCTCCTCGACGTCGCCGCCCTTGAGCTTCAGCGACAGCACCAGCTCGTCGGCGGTGAGGGTGACGATGTCGGCGGTGATGTCCATGCCGTCCTCGTTCCACGTCACCGCGTGCTCGCCGGCCTTGTGCCACACCGACAGCCGGTGCGTCTCCCAGCACGAATCCTCGACCAGCGTGCCGTCGGAGAGGAAGATCTTGATGACGCCCGGCAGCTCGCTTTCGCCGGCTTTGACCCAGACGCGATCGGTGAGGTCGGTGTCGTCGTCGGCATGCTGCTCGCTCGGCGTGCCGGTGTCGTCGGCGAAGGCGGGCAGGCACGGCGCGGCCCCGACGCCCCACAGGCTGAGCAGCGCGAAGATGGCGGCCTTGCTGGTCATCGAGGGCTCCGAGTTGGCGTGCCGCGCACGGCACACCAACTCAGTACGCAAACAAGGCGAAACTAAGCGTTAAGGCCGCACAATTTTTGCCCTACTGGATGATGACCGGCGGGGGCGGCGGGGGCGTCGTGTGGTCCGACCTGTTGTCGTTTTCGGTATCGTCGTCCTCAGGGGCGGCGGGGCGGTGCACCACATTGCTGCCGGCCTGCAGGATGGCGACGAGCGTCATCCTGGCAACAGGCTTCGGCGTGGCGGCGGTGCATTTGGAGAGGTCGCAGTCGATGTAGCAGGCGCCGAACGCCGGATCGCAATGCGGCCTGACGCACATATACTGGCTCTTGTCGCCCATGAAGACGGCGTTCGGCACGGACTTGCAGGCGCTGAGGAGCTGCGTGCGCGAGACGTGGGCGAGGCCGAACGACGGGGTGGGCGGCCCCAGCGCCATATCCAGCGCTGCTTGGTTGAAGACGTCGCCGATCTGCACCTGGCGGTCCGGCGTGCTGCTCAGGCAGTCGCCTTCCATCGTGCAAGCGATATAGCAGTTGCCGCCCTCGCCGTCGCAGTTCTTCTCCTCGCAGCCATAGCCCGCACCGTCGATGGACCAGCTGAATCCTTCGCTGCAGGTGGCCATCAGATCGCCCGCTCCAAGATGGACCTCCATGGGACGGATGACGTTGGCGCTCGCCGGAGGGCAGAGCAGCGCCATAAGCAGCAAGGCCAGAAGATAGCGCATGGTGAAACTCCTTTGTCGCCCCCGCCAGCCGACGATAGGGCGCCGCGGGAGGGTGCGTCCCCCTCCGATCGGACGGGGATCAGGGGCCGGCGAAGCCGGCGACGAGCTTCACCAGATCGGCCTGCCGTGCGCTGCCGGTCTTGGCGTAGAGGCTGCGCAGGTGGAATTTCACCGTTGTCTCGGAGATGCCCAGCACCTCGGCCACCTGCGGCACGCCGCCGACCTCGGCGATGGCGAGCAGGATGCGCAACTCGGCGGGCGTGAGCTGGTAGGCACGGGCCATCGCCTCGGGCGCGGCCGGCTCGGCCAACGCCGCCTTGTGGATGAACACGGCGGCCGCGCCGTCGCGGCGCTGCCCGCGCAGGGGCAGGATGTGCACGAGATAGGGCTCGCCGTCGCGGCCGATGACGGGCTCGAAGGAGGGGGCGGCAGGAGTCGGCGAGAGCGCCGCCTGCACGTCATGCGCAATGCCGGCGAGGCGGCCGTTGACGTCGTGCACCGGGCCGCCCTCGGCGAGCAGGCGCAGGCCGGCCGTGTTGGCATGCTGGATGGTGCCGTCGGCGGCGATGAGGAAGACCGCGGCGCGGATGGCGTCGAGGGCCTGCGCCAGCGAATTCTCGGCGATGCGACGCCGCTCCAGCAGGCCGCCGATGGTCACGGCGCGCCGCATATGCGGGACGACCAGCCGCATGCGCCGGCGCATCGGCTCGTCAACCAGGCCTTGGGCGCGGCTGCGGAAGACGCCGAGCAGCGACACGCTGGTCTGGTCCTTGTCGAGGACGGCGGCGAGGTGATCGACAAGGCCGAGCGGGCTCGCCCATTCGCGATAGACCCGCGTCTCTTCGAACTCGGCATAGGGCATGAAGTCGAGCGTGGCGGCGATGTCGCCAACTGCCATGAAATAATGGCGGACGGTGAGGGGATCGAGCTTGATGTAGGTGTCGAAGTAGCGGCTGATGTCCGCGTCGGACATGCCGGTATCCTGATAATAGATCATGCCCGAGCGGCTGGCGGCGTCCTTGAGGTAAAGGCCGGTGGAGCAGCCGCCGACGAAGCGCGTGACGGCGCCGAGCGCGACCGGCCAGCGCGCCGGGTCGAGCACGCTGTCGTAGATGGCCTCGATGAGCAGCGAGAGAACTTCGGCCTCCGACATCGGGAGGTCTCCGCTTCTGTTCGCGCGCGAGGATAAGTGCGGTGTATCCGCGCTGGCAAGCTACTGCCTTAAACCCAGCACCCTGTCCTTGCCGCGAATGCGGGCGCGGGCCTGCACCGGCCATAGCGCGTAGTCGGCGCCGTCGAGCACGTGATGGGCGTGCACCGCCCAGTTGGGGTCTTCCAGCGCGCCGCGGGCGAAGGCGACGAGGTCGGCCTCGCCATGCGCGAGGATGGCCTCGGCTTCTTCGGGCTCGGTGATCAGCCCGACGGCGATGGTGGTCATGCCGGCGTCGTGGATCGCCTTGGAGAACGGCACCTGGTAGAGCGGCGCCGGCTTGATGGCGTAGCCGTCGAAGCCGCCCGACGAGACGTGGATGGCATCGACGCCGCGCGTGGTGAGCGCCTTCGAAAGGGTCACCGAATCGTCGAGGCTCCAGCCGCTGTCGGCGCCGGTCTCGGCCGAGATGCGCACGAAGAGCGGCTTGTGCGCCGGCCAGACGGCGCGCACGGCCTCGGTGACTTCGAGGGCGAGGCGCATGCGGTTCTCGAGGTTGCCGCCGTAGTTGTCGGTGCGCGTGTTGGCGAGCGGCGAGAGGAACTGGTTGATGAGATAACCATGCGCGGCGTGAATCTCGGCTACGTCGAAGCCGGCCGCGTCGGCGCGCCTCGCCGCATCGGCGAAGGCGGCGATGGTGTGCGCGATGCCGGCCGCGTCGAGCGCGGTGGGCGTCTGGAAGTCGGGGTTGGCCGAGGCGGGGATGGCGCTCGGCGCCACCGGCACCCAGGTCTCGAAGGCGTATTTCTGCTTTTCCTCGGGAGTTTCGTCGAAGCCGTCGCGCCAGCCGATGGGCGTCGCCGCCTTGCGCCCGGCATGGGCAAGCTGGATGCCGGCGGCCGCCCCCTCCGCGTGCAGGAAATCGACGATGCGGGCGAGGGCGGGGATCTGGTCGTCGGTCCACAGGCCGAGATCGCCATAGGAGATGCGGCCCTCGGGCAGCACCCCCGTCGCCTCGACGATGACGAGGCCGAAGCCGCCCAGCGCGAAGCGTCCGAGATGGACGAGGTGCCAGTCATTGGCGAAGCCGTGCTGTGCCGAATACTGGCACATGGGCGCGACCACGGTGCGGTTGCGCAGGGTGAGGCCGCGCAGGGTGAAGGGAGAAAAGAGCTGGGACATGCCGAAAACAGCCGAGGGGAGGGGCGGCCATTCTGGCTGAATGCCGCTTCATCGGCAAGTGACGATGGAGCGGGCGGCGCGGAACCGCCCGCGACCTGCTGTCACGTGCCGGCATAGGCCTTTTCGATGTCGGCGACGACGATCTTCTTCATCTGCATCATCGCCTGCATGGCGCGGCCGGCGCCTTCCTTGTCTGGGCCATTGATCAGCTCGGGCAGGCGCCGCGGCACTACCTGCCAGCTCAGGCCGAACTTATCCTTGCACCAGCTGCACTGGCTTTCGGCCCCGCCATCGGCGGTGAGCGTGTTCCAATAATAGTCCACCTCGGCCTGATCCTCGCAGTCGATGGAGAAGGATATGGCCTCGCTGAAGGTGAATTCGGGGCCGCCATTCAGAAGCTGGAAATCGAGGCCGAGCATCTCCACCACGGCGACCAGCGGCCGCCCGTCGGGATAGCGCGTCAGCGACTTGACCTTGCCCTTGAAGGTCTTGGCGTAAAACGCCGCCGCCTCCTCGAGGCGGTCGTCGAACCACAGGCACGGCGTGATCTTCTGGGGCATCGGGGGGTCTCCTTGCATGGGCCTCGACCTTACCCTGGCAGGCAAGGGTGGTGAAAACTCGGCGGTGCCACGATCGTCGTCAAGCTCTTTGTTTCCGATTTGTTCCGTGCTAGGCAAGGTCATGACCTATCGCGCCGGAAGTGCCGACCTGCCGCTGCATGGCGGCCGCGTGCCCGAATGGCTGGCGGGGCGCATGGCGAAGCTCGGCGCCGTCATCGCCGAGGCGATCGTGCGCGAATACGGGCGCGACGAGTTCCTGAGCCGGCTCGCCAACCCGTTCTGGTTCCAGTCCTTCGGCGCCGTGATGGGCATGGACTGGCACTCGTCGGGCATCACCACCTCGGTCATCGGGGCGCTGAAGCGCGGGCTCACGCCGCTCGAAAAGGAGCTTGGGCTGCATGTATGCGGTGGGCGCGGCCGGCATTCGCTGAAGACGCCGGACGAGCTGATCGCCATCGGTACTCGCGTCGGCTTCGACGGCGCGGCGCTGGCGCGGGCGTCGCGGCTCGTCGCCAAGGTGGACAGCGCGGCGGTGCAGGATGGCTTCGCGCTTTATCTGCATGGCTTCATCGTCGCCGACGACGGCAAATGGGTGGTGGTGCAGCAGGGCATGAAGGACGCGACGGCGACCGCCCGTCGCTATCACTGGCATTCGGCCGGGCTCGCCGATTTCGTCGAGGCGCCGCATACGGCCATCGAGGGCGAGGGGCAGGGCACCATCGTCAATCTCACCGACCGGCGGGCGGCACAGGCGCGGCACGCCAGCCTCGACCTGCTGGGCACCGTTGGGCCCGACGGCATCGTGCGCGAGGTGGGGCGGCTCGAAGGGCGCGACGCCGCGCCGGCCGAGGAGGCTGAGCCGCTGCTGCCGCATCTGGTCATGCCGGCGCATCACGACGTGCGGCCCAAGGACGTGATCCTGCGCCGGCTGCATGGGGCGCTCGCCGCGGCGGCCGATCAGGGGCCGGCCGATTTCGCCGACTTGCTGCTGGTACCGGGCGTCGGCGCGCGCACCGTGCGCTCGCTGGCGATGGTGGCCGAGGTGATCCACGGGGCGCCGCACCGCTTCACCGATCCGGCGCGCTTTGCCATGTCGAAGGGCGGCAAGGACGGCGCGCCGTTCCCGGTGCCGCTCAAGGTCTATGACGAGACCATCCGCGTGCTCAAATATGCCGTGGTCAAGGCGCGGCTCGGCGCCGCCGAGGAGCTGGCGGCGATCCGGCGGCTCGATGTGCAGGCGCGCGCGGTCGAAGCGCGGGCCACCGGCCCGTCGTTCCACGATTACGTCGCTGAGGAGTGGCGGCGCAGCCCCGAATATGGCGGGCGTACGGTCATGGACGACGTGCGCCGCCGCCGCGCCGCCGGCTGATGCGCAAAGATAAGCTCAGGGCTGGCAAGTTCCCCGTCGATGCGGCGCTGGTCGGCCGACTCGTCGCGGCGCAGTTCCCGCACTGGGCCCATCTGCCGGTGCGCCCGGTCGCGACGGATGGCTGGGACAACTGGACCTTCCATCTGGGCGACACGATGAAGGTGCGCTTGCCCAGCGCCGAAGCCTATGCCGCGCAGGCCGAAAAGGAGGCGCGCTGGCTGCCCTACCTCGCGCCGCACCTGCCGGTGGCGGTGCCAGCGCCGCTCGGCCTCGGCCACCCGGCCGAGGGGTTTCCGTGGGCCTGGACGGTCTATGACTGGCTCGCGGGCGCGCCCGTCATCCGCGAGGGCATCGCCGAGAACGTGCAACTGGCCCGCGACGTGGCGACGTTTCTCAGGGCCTTGCAGGACATCGATGCGACGGGCGGGCCGCCGCCGGGGACGCACAATTTCCATCGCGGCGCGCCGCCGGTGCGCGTCTATGGCGACGAAGCGCGGCGGTGCATCGACAGCCTCGGCAGCGCCATCGACGGGGCGGCCGCGCATCGGCTGCTGGACGATGCCGCGGCGACGCACTGGAACGTGGCTCCAGTCTGGGTGCATGGCGACATCGCCGCCGGCAATCTGCTGCTGCGCGACGGACGCCTCGCGGCGGTGATCGATTTCGGCTGCCTCGCGGTGGGCGATCCGGCCTGCGATCTGGTCATCGCCTGGCTGGTGTTTGCGGACGACAGCCGCGCGGCGTTCCGGGACGCTATTGGCGCAGACGCGGGCTGCTGGGTGCGAGCCCGCGCCTGGGCGCTCTGGAAGGCGGCGCTCGCCCTCAGCACCGGCGGCGTCACCCACCCCGCCGAAGCGCCGCCGCTCGCGGTGATCGAAACCGTGCTGGCCGAACACGCCAGCGGCTGAACGAGCGCAAGACGGCGACCCTTAGCGCCCGCCGCTCACCATTCGTTTTAGGCCCGCTACTTAGCGAGCCAGCGCACGAAGAGGGTGACGAAGGTCACCATGCTGCCTAGGAACAGGAGGCCAGCGATGGGGCCGAGCGCCATCAGCCAGCCCATTTCGTTCCACATGGCGCCCATCGCGTGGCTGCCAGTATGCGTGGCGTCCAGCATGTGGGCGTGATCGGGGGCGTTGGCCTGCAGCACGAACATCAGCGCCATGCTGGCGAGAAGGGCGAGCGTGGCGAAGGTGGTCACCCTGGTGGTCTTGGTCATGATCGTTTCTCCGATAGGGGGCAGCGACGAGGTGCGCTGGACGGGGCTATCTGCCGCGATGGATGTCACCCGGATTTGTCGGAGATGGCGTCTTTTGTGACAGAGTGTGTCAGGCGCCGGCCCTGCCATGAACTGTTGCAATCTTTTCCTGCGCCCGTTGCCCGTCCGGGCTATGAGCATGGGCCATGGATGGACCGCACATACTGATCGTCGATGACCATCGCGAGATCCGCGATCTGGTGTCGCGTGCCCTCGCCAGAGAGGGCTTTCGCGTCAGCGTCGCGGCCGATGGCAAGGCGCTGCGCAAGGTGATGGCCGATGCGCGCATCGATCTCATCCTGCTCGACCTGATGCTGCCGGGCGAGGACGGCTTCTCGCTCTGCCGCGCGCTGCGGGCGGAGTCGAACGTGCCGATCATCATGCTGACGGCCAAGGGCGACGAGATCGACCGGGTCGTGGGACTGGAGCTGGGTGCCGACGATTATGTGGCAAAGCCCTTCGGCAGTCGCGAGCTGATCGCGCGCATCCGGGCGGTGCTGCGCCGGACCCGCGCCGACGTCGCAGCCGGCGCGACCAAGCCGGCGGCGGGCTACCGCTTCGACCGTTGGACGCTCGATACCGGGGCGCGCGAGTTGCTGCGCGACGACGGCGTCACGGTGCCGCTCAGTACCGGTGAGTACGATCTGCTGCTCGTCTTGGTCGAGCGGCCGCAGCGGGTACTGAGCCGCGACCAGTTGCTCGACCTGGCGCGGGGTAGGGCGGCCAATGCGTTCGATCGCAGCATCGACACGCAGGTGAGCCGGCTGCGCAAGAAGCTCGAGCGCAATCCCAACGCGCCGGCGCTCATCAAGACGGTGTGGGGCGGCGGCTATCTGTTCGCGGCCGAGGTGGCGACCGAATGAAGCGGCTGTGGCCCAAAAGCCTGTTCGGCCAGACGCTGCTGGTGCTGCTGGCCGGGCTCATCGTTTCGCAACTGGTCGGGGCGTGGATCTACAGCATGGACCGCAGCCAGATCGTGCGGGCGGTGGGCGGCACGGTGATCGCCCAGCGCATCGTCAATCTGACGCGACTGGTTGAGGACGCGCCGGCGGACTGGCGCGAGCGCATCGTCGCCGCGTCGAGCGACGACACGTTCACGGTGGCGCTTGCTGCCGCGCCGCCGCAGGCGCCGCTGACCGACGCCGATGTGCCGGCGGCCGAGGCGCTGCGGCAGCTTCTCGTCGAGCAATTGTCGCTGGATGGAACGGTCCTGCCGTTGGTCTCGGTGTCGGCGCCGCACGGCCTCGCCGCGCGGCTGATGGCGCAGAATCCGATGATGCGGGGGTTTGGCGAACTGGGGCCGTTCGCCGGCTTCCGCGAATTGCAGGTCGCCGTGCCGCTCGTGGATGGGCGCTGGCTCGGCTTTGCCACCGCCTTGCCGGACAGCGGCGGGGCCTTTTCGCTGCGCTTTCTCGTCTCGATGGGCATCATGGCGCTCGTCACCATCGTGGTGGCGGTGTGGGTGGTGCGCCGGGTGACGGCGCCGCTGACGGCCCTCGGCCGGGCCGCGCGGCGCCTCGGCGAGGATCTCGATGCGCCGCCCATGCCCGAGACCGGAACGGTGGAGACCCGGCAGGCGGCGCAGAGCTTCAACGCCATGCAGGCGCGGCTGCAGCGAATGATCGCGGAGCGTTCGCAGATGCTGGCGGCGATCAGCCACGATTTCCGCACGCCGCTGACGCTGCTGCGGCTCAGGGTGGAGAACGTCGCCGATGCCGCCGAGCGCGACAGGATGCTGGCCACCATCGCCGATCTCGACGCCATGGTCGCGGCCACCCTGGCCTATGCCAGCGACGGCGCCAGAACCGCGCCGCGCCGCCCGACCGATCTCGCCTCGCTCCTCGCCAGCATCGTCGATGACATGGCGGATGGCGGCCTGCCGGTGACGATGGGCGCGGCTGCGCCGGTTACCTTCCCGTGCGACCCGGCCAGCCTCAAGCGGGCCCTCACCAACCTGATCGACAACGCGCTCAAATATGGCGAGCGCGCCACGGTGGGGCTGCAACTATCCGATCGCGGCATCGAGATCAGCGTGGACGACGGCGGGCCCGGTATCCCCGAAGCCGAGCTCACCCAGGTGTTCGAGCCGCTCTATCGGCTGGACAGCTCGCGCAGCCGCGAGACCGGCGGCATGGGGCTGGGCCTCGCCATCGCCCTCGCCATCGTTCGCGCGCATGGAGGGCAGCTCATCCTCGCCAATCGTCCGCAGGGCGGGTTGCGGGCGCTGGTGGTGTTGCCGGCCGCCTGAACGGCCGGCGCTTAGCGATGCGGTAGCGCCGGATCGGCGGCGGCGGCGGGATCGGCGGCGACCTCGGCCGCGGGGCGGCAGAATTCGACGAAGAACCGCACCGGCCCGATGGGCACCACATGGTGCAACCGGCCGGGAAAGATCAGCGCATGCGGGCCGGAGTCGAGGAGGTGCTCGCCGCCGCCCTCCTGATCGACGAATTGCAGGCGACCCTCAAGCACGTGCAGCCGCGCCCAGACGCCGTCCTTGGTGGCGTGATCACGCAGCAATCCGGCCGGGATCGTGGTTTCGCTGAAGTCCGGCGTCCGCTTGTAGGCGGCTAGGTCGGCCGGCCACGCGGGCAGGTCGCTCATGCGGCCATGCCCGGCGCTGGCCAATCCTGCACCGAGACCACGCTGGCGGCATGCTCCAGCAGCAGGCTGCGCACCCGGTCCTGCCAGAGCGCGCCGAACCGGTGCAGATCGCCCGCGTCCAGGTCGTTGGCGACGGCGCGCGGGAAAAGCTCCTTGAGCTCGGCCGACATCGGCACGGCGTGCTGGTCGCCGTAGAGCATGACGCCGCGACCGGTGTCATGGCGACGGAGGCCGACCACACCGTCGATATCCGTGCCGAATTCCATCAGGTTCCGCCGGGAGAACCGCTGGCCGGAACCGATGCCGTTGAAGCCTGCCTGGGCTGCGGCGCCGGTGACGAGTTGCACGATCGCGGCGGTGACTCCGATCGTGCCGTGATCGGCCGCATCCCGGAAGGAGACGGCGATTCCACCGCGTTCCGGCAGCTCGTCGCCATAGAGCGCTTCGAGGCCGGATCGGAGCATCAGCCAGGCGGTCGCCGTGACGCCGCAGGAATGGCCGGCGAGGCGCACGGCATCGGCGTAGCCATAGCGGATGACACCGTCCTGGGCTGCGCCGAGAAAGCCGGCCAGTGGGTCGCGCAGGGCAATTGTCGGAACGTCGTCGAAGAAGTCGGGAAAGCTCATGTCGTCCTCGATATCGGGCGGACTATGCACGTCTTCCACGTCGTTGGCCGGTATGCCGTGCGACCGCCCAGGCGGTTATCTGCGCATGATAGTCCGGTCGATCAAAAATATGTACTTAAATATCATGTTTTATGTCCGAGCGACGCCACAGCGCCCTCTTGCGCCGAACCGTAACGTACGGTACGGATGGCGTATCGAGGAGCGGGTTGCGTGTCAGTTACCATCCGGCAGGCATCGGAGACGTTTACGCCCCGCCAGCAGGCGGTGCTGACGGCGGCGCTCGACCTGCTGGTCGAGGCCGGGGACGGGCTGACCATGACGGCCGTGGCGCGCCGCGCGAGCTGCTCCAAGGAGACGCTCTACAAATGGTTCGGCGACCGGGCCGGGCTGTTGACGGCGACCGTGCAGTGGCAGGCGGCCAAGGTGCGGGTGCCGGCCATCGACCGGCGCACGCTCGATCCGCAATCGCTGCGCCAGAGCATCCAGCAATTCGCGCGCGACCTGCTGGCGACCATCGCCGGGCCCACGTCGGTGGCGCTCAACCGGCTCGCCATCACGCACGCGACCGAGGACAACGGGCTCGGCGCCATCGTGCTCGACAATGGCCGCTTCACCATGGGCAAGCGGCTGAGGCCGGTGCTCGAGGCCGGGCGCGACGCGCGCATGCTGCGCTTCGACAATACCGAAACGGCGTTTCGGACCTTCTTCGGGCTGGTGCTGCGCGACGTGCAGATTCGCCTGCTGCTCGGCGACAAGCTGTCGCTCACGGCCAAGGACATCGAGGCCGACGCGGAGCGGGCGACCGACCAGTTCTTCACGCTTTACGGAACCAATCTCGCGCCGCGCGCGCGATAACATTCGGGAGACAGGAATGCGCGTCTACTACGATCGGGATGCCGATCTCAACATCATCAAGTCGAAGAAGGTGGCGGTCGTCGGCTACGGCTCGCAGGGCCATGCGCACACGCTCAACCTGCGCGACTCGGGCGTCAAGGATATCGCCGTGGCGCTGCGGCCCGGTTCGGGCTCGGCCAAGAAGGCCGAGGGCGAGGGGCTCAAGGTGATGAGCGTCGCCGACGCGGCGAAATGGGCCGACGTCATCATGATGCTGACGCCCGACGAGTTGCAGGCCGACATCTACAAGGCCGAGATCGAGCCGAACATCCGCGACGGCGCCGCCATCGCCTTCGCACACGGGCTCAACGTGCACTTCAACCTGATCGAGCCGAAGAAAAGCGTTGATGTCATCATGATCGCGCCGAAGGGACCGGGTCACACCGTGCGCGGCGAGTTCCAGAAGGGGGGCGGCGTGCCGTGCCTCATCGCCGTGCACCAGGACGCCTCGGGCAACGCGCACGACATCGCGCTGGCCTATGCGTCGGGTATCGGCGGCGGGCGCTCGGGCGTCATCGAGACCAATTTCCGCGAGGAATGCGAGACCGACCTGTTCGGCGAGCAGGTGGTGCTGTGCGGCGGCCTCGTCGAGCTCATCCGCGGCGGCTTCGAGACGCTGGTCGAGGCGGGCTACGCCCCCGAGATGGCGTATTTCGAATGCCTGCACGAGGTGAAGCTGATCGTCGACCTGATCTACCAGGGCGGCATCGCCAACATGAACTACTCGATCTCGAACACCGCCGAGTGGGGCGAGTACGTCTCCGGGCCGCGCATCATCACCTCCGAGACCAAGCAGGAGATGAAGCGCGTGCTCAAGGACATCCAGTCGGGCAAGTTCACCTCGGAGTGGATGCAGGAGTACCGCTCGGGCGCCTCACGCTTCAAGGCGACGCGGCGGCTGGCCGACGAGCACGAGATCGAGGTGGTGGGCGAGAAGCTGCGTGGCATGATGCCGTGGATCAAGGCCGGCGCCCTCGTCGATAAGGCGAAGAACTAGGCACTGAACCCGCGAGGGACCCCGCGCGCGGGCCCCTCGGCGGCGGGCGATGGACAGAAGCGGGGTTCGAGGCTAAGCGGAGGCCGGGCCGGGAGGCGGGGGACCGCCGCCCTGCCGAGGAGCGTCCGATGAAACTCGATTATACCCTGCTCGACGTGTTCACCACCACGCGGCTGAGCGGCAATCCGCTCGCCGTGGTGACGAAAGCCGACGGGCTGCTCGACAACCAGATGCAGCGCATCGCCGCCGAGTTCAATCTCAGCGAGACCGTCTTCATCACCCGGCCGAAAGCGGAGCGCCATACGGCGGCGGTGCGCATCTTCACGCCGCTCACCGAGCTGCCCTTCGCCGGCCATCCGACGGTCGGCGCGGCGGTGGTGCTGGGGCTCGAATCGAAGGCGACGGCGGTGCGCATCGAGGAGCAGGTGGGGGTCATCACCTGCGTGATCGAGCGCCTCGAGCGGCACCTCGGACATGCGCGCTTCGGCCTGCCGCGGCTGCCCGAGATCGCGGGGACGGCGCCGGAGGTGCGGCACATCGCGACGGCGCTCGGGCTCGAGCCCGACGATATCGGCTGCGACGGCCACCGGCCATCGGTCTATTCGGCGGGGTCGCTGTTCTATCTCGTACCGGTGCGCAACGCGGCGGTGCTGGCCCGCGCGACGCCCGACCGGCGCGGCTGGGCCGAGGTGTTTCCGCTCGGGCGGCACTCGCTCTACGTCTATACGCCGACGCCAGAGGAGGCGGACAACGACCTCGCGGCGCGCATGTTCACGCCGGGGCTGGCGCGCGGCGAGGACGCCGCCACCGGTTCCGCCGCGGCGGCGCTGATCGGCGCGCTGGCGCTCGACGCGCCGGAGGGGCAGAGCGAGTACCGGCTGCGCCAGGGCGTCGAGATGGGGCGGCCGAGCCTCATCACCATGCAGTTGCGCAAGGATGGCGACACGCTGGTGCATGGCAGCATCGGCGGGCACGCGGTGATCGTCGGGCAGGGGACGCTCGAGCTCGACTAGGCGTCCGGCGCCTGGCGAGGCTTGCAAAACCGCGAGGGAGCGCGCATCATGAGTGAAGACTTGGAAGCCAGCCGATGAAGCGCGCCCGCGCCATTGCCATTGCCCGTACCGAACAGAAGGCCCGCGAAAACCGGATGCTTCTGGCGGCGGCATTGTTGCTGCTTCCCGCGTTCCTGCTTCTCCTTCTTATCAGCCCCTGAGTACCGGCGGCTCGCGGATGCGGGCGGGTGGTCAGGGGAGCGCGATTGACAGCCGAACACGAAATTGTCCGGCCGCGAGGCATTTGAGCCCGGCCGCCAGATAGGAAGACGACAATGCAGACTGCCGAGACCAACAAAGACCGCGTATTCATCTTCGACACGACGCTGCGCGACGGCGAGCAGAGCCCCGGCGCGACGATGACGCTGGCCGAGAAGCTGCAGGTCGCCGAGGCGCTCGACGAGATGGGCGTGGACATCATCGAGGCCGGCTTTCCCATCGCCTCGAATGGCGATTTCGAGGCCGTGGTGGCGGTGGCCAAGCATGTGAAGAATGCCGTGGTCGCGGGGCTCGCCCGCGCCATCCCGGCCGATATCGACCGGGCCGGGGAGGCGGTGCGCCACGCCCAGCGCGGCCGCATTCACACATTCGTTTCCACCTCGCCCATCCATCTGGCGCATCAGATGCGCAAGACCGAGGACGAGGTGATCGAGATCATCGCGCGCACGGTGGCGCAGGCGCGCAACCTGACGGACAACGTCGAATGGTCGGCCATGGACGCGACCCGCACGCCCATCGACTATCTCAAGCGCTGTGTCGAGACCGCCATCAAGGCCGGCGCGACGACGATCAACCTGCCCGATACGGTGGGCTACACGATCCCCGACGAGCACTACGCGATGTTCAGGGCCATCATCGAGGGCGTGCCCAATTCGGACAGGGCCATCTTCTCGGTGCATTGCCATAACGATCTGGGCATGGCCGTCGCCAACTCGCTGGCCGGGGTGGCCGCCGGCGCCCGCCAGGTCGAGTGCACCATCAACGGGCTGGGCGAGCGGGCCGGCAACGCCGCGCTCGAGGAAGTGGTGATGGCGCTGCGCACGCGCGGCGACGCCATGCCGTACTACACCGGGATCGAGACGACGCATCTGAGCCGCGCCAGCAGGATCGTCGCGGCGGCGGCGAATTTCCCGGTGCAGTACAACAAGGCCATCGTGGGCAAGAACGCCTTCGCCCATGAGAGCGGCATCCACCAGGACGGCATGCTCAAGAATGCCGAGACCTACGAGATCATGACGCCGGCCAGCGTCGGCATCAAGGAAACGACGCTGGTGATGGGCAAGCATTCGGGCCGCGCGGCGTTCAAGGACAAGCTGCACGAGCTGGGGTACGATCTGGGCGACAACGCCTTCCAGGAAGCCTTCGTGCGCTTCAAGGAGCTGGCCGACCGCAAGAAGCACATCTACGACGCCGACATCGTGGCGCTGGTGGACGACGAAGCGGGCTCGGCGGAGGACCGCATCAAGCTCGTCGACATGGCTGTGGTCAGTAAGACCGGCGGCACGCATCGCTGCGAGATGACGGTGGCCATCGATGGCGAGAAGCGCTCGGTCGCCTATGACGGCACCGGTTCGGTGGACGCCATCTTCAACGCCATCAAGGCGGCGGTGGGCATGGCGCCGCACCTCGTGCTCTACGCCGTGGACGGCGTCACCGGCGGCACCGACGCGCAGGCCAGCGCCCATGTGCGGCTCGAGCACAATGGCCGCATCGCCTCGGGCAACGCCGCCGAGCCGGATACGCTCGTCGCCTCGGCCCGCGCCTATCTCAACGCCGTCAACCGCCTCCTGATCGAGCGGGGCGCGGCGGCGCAGGGGGCGATGGAGAGCGCGGCGGGCTGAGCCGCCTTACGTCGTGGCCGGTGGCGGCGTGTCCGCGTCCGGCCGCGACAGCATGTCCACCTCGACCCGGTTCTGCGGGCTTTCGATGCCGGCCTCGTCGAGCGCCAGCTTGATGCGCTCGGTGAGGGCGATCTTGGCCGTCCACCAGTCCGCCGTCTTGGTCCAGCAGCGCATGTTGAGGTCCATACTGCCGGCATTGATGGCATCGACGAACATGGACGGAACGGGGGTGTTGAGGATCAGCGGATCGTCGGCCGTCGGCGCCAGCATGGCGGCGCGCGCCGCCTCGATGTCGGTGCCGTAGGCGACGCGGATCTTGACCTCGATCATGCGCGTCTTCTCGCGCGAGTAATTGAGGATCTTGGTGTTCCACAGCTTGGCGTTGGGCACGAAGACGGCGACGCCGTCATAGGTCCTGAGCCGGGTGCCGAAGAGGCCGACGGCGCGCACCGTGCCGGCGATGCCTTCGCCGTCGATATAGTCGCCGACGTTGAAGGGGCGCAGCCAGAGCAGCAGGATGCCGGCCGCCATGTTGGAGAGCGTCCCCTGCAGGGCGAGGGCGATGGCGAGGCCGACGGCGCCGAGCACGGCGAGGATCGAGGCGGTCTGCACGCCGAACTGGCCGAGCACGATGGTGATGGTCAGCGCCAGGATGGCGTAGCGCACCACCTCGATGAGGAAGGGCGCGAGGGTGCGGTCGAGGCCGGGCGCGAGATGCAGCCAGGCGCTGACCCAGCGGGCCAGCACATTGGCGAGGGCCCAGCCGACGACCAGCACGATCAGGGCGGTGACGACCCCGTAGACATGGCTCACGAGCCATTCGTTGGACGAGGTGAACAGCTCGGCAAAGGGCATGAAGGGCGGGCTCCGCGATGAGAATGAGGCTGGCCTAGCAAAAAACCGGCATGGACCGCAAAGGTAAGGCGGCGGCGCTGGACAGGGCAGGATCACTCTGCTAGTCACGCGCCCGGATCGGGGCGGCTAGCTCAGCTGGTAGAGCAAGCGACTCTTAATCGCTGGGTCCGGGGTTCGAGTCCCCGGCCGCCCACCAATCCTCCCGGCATTGCCAGGTGATATCGGCACGGGCCCGGCCTGTCCGGCCGCGGCATAGTTATGGCAAAAAAGTGTCCGAATACGACTTTTGGGGGGGTGAAACGGCGGCGCGCGCTTCCTAAATAGCGCGCAGCGCTCTTTTCACCTCGCGAGTTCCCATCTTGGAAATCTTTACCGGCCCCGGCCTCGCTGCCTTTGCGCAGGTCGTCCTCATCGATCTCGTTCTCGCTGGTGACAATGCCGTGGTGATCGGGCTGGCGGCCGCCGGCCTCGCCAAGGATTTGCGGCGCAAAGCCATCCTCATCGGCATCATCGCCGCCACCATCCTGCGCATCTGCTTCGCGCTCGTCACGACGCAATTGCTGTCGCTGGGCGGGGGCCTGCTGATCGCCGGCGGCGTGCTGCTGCTCTATGTGTGCTGGAAGATGTACCGGGAACTGTCGGTTCCCCCGCACGAGGAACAGGCGGCTCACGAGGCGCTGGCCGAGAGCGACCTCAACGCCGACGGCACCGTCGCCGCCCACGCGCCGCGCAAGACCCTCCGGCAGGCCGTCATCCAGATCGTCATCGCCGACGTGTCGATGTCGCTCGACAACGTGCTGGCCGTGGCCGGCGCGGCGCAGCACCATTTCGAGGCGCTGATCTTCGGGCTGGCGCTGTCGGTGGTGCTCATGGGCGTCGCCGCGACCTTCATCGCCCGGCTGCTCAGCCGCTTCCGCTGGATCGCCTGGCTCGGCCTGCTGATCATCCTCTACGTGGCGGTGAAGATGCTCTACGAGGGCGCCGACCAGTTGCTCGACCACTCGCTGCCGATGATCCCGTTCATCAAGGGCGCGCCGCCGGTGCCGCACTGACCGGTAACCTTATCGGCCATTAGCGCGCATTTACCTTGTTTCTGAAGGGATTTTAGGCGCGCAGGGGCCTATTTTGACACGCGAGAAGGAGTTTTCGCGTGTCTATTGCCCTCGATGAACCACTGGCGCGTCCGGCGGCGCGGCCGCAGGCGCCGCGCCTTGCCGTCACGACGCAGATCGTTTCGCCGGAATTGTGGGACCGCAGCATCGCCGGCTTCGACGAAGTCTGCCAGGAGCAACTCCATGTCTTCGCCCGCGCACGCTGGCCGGGCGTGGCGCATGAGCCGATGCTGTTCTGGCGCGGCGGCGAGGTCGTGGGCGGCAGCCTGATGATGATCCAGCCGTTTCCGCTGGGGCTCGGGGCGCTGGCGGTGGCCAAGTGGGGCCCGATGCTGGCACGCGCCGACCATCCCGACCGGGCGGCGCTCTATAGCGGCATGATCGACGCGCTGGTGGCCGAATATGCCGAGCGGCGCCGGCTGATGCTGAGCGTTTTGCCGCGCGCCGCGCTGACGCCGGTCAACGCCGAATACGAGCATCTCATCGGGCGCGGCTTTGCGCGCGGCTCGGAGCTCGGATTCCCCAACCGCTACATCGTCAATCTGCGCCTCTCCGACGAGGAGCAGCGCGGCAGCTTCGAGCAGAAGTGGCGCTACCATCTCAGGAAGTCAGAAAAGGAGGGGCTGGCGTTCGAGCCGGCGCCGGCGTCGCGGCTGGGCGAGTTCCAGGCGCTCTACGAGCACATGCTCGACCGCAAGAAGTTCGCCGACCACTCCGCCTACGATACCGTGCCGGCGCTGATGGCCGTCGCCGATCCGGCGCTCAGGCCGGAACTGTTCTTCGTGCGCCACGACGGCGAGGTCATCGCCGGGGCCATCATCTTCAAGGCCGGCGACCGGGCCGTCTATCTCTACGGCGCGACCAACGACAAGGCGCTGCCGCTGCGCGCCGGCTATTTCATGCACTGGCACATCATCCGCTGGCTGCGCGACAACACCACGGCGCGCTGGTACGACCTCGGTGGCACCGACGGCTTTCTGGGTCTGCACCAGTTCAAGAAGGGCATGGCCGGCACGGCCGGCGTCATCCAGCCGGTGCCGCCGGTCGCCAACTACGCCACGCACTGGCGGGCGCGGCTCGTCGGCAACGCCGCGTTTTTCGCCCGCGACGGTGTGCAGAAGCTGAAACGCGAGATCGACCGGCTGCGCGCCGACCGCGCCAAGCCCGACCTCAAGCGGGCGCAGGCGGACGCGGCGCGATGAGCCTGGGCAAGCGCCTCCTGTCGCAATCGACGGTGATCTTCGGGGCGCGGCTCTTCGGGGCCGGGCTGACCTTCCTCGTGCAGGTCGCCATCGCCCGGTTCATCGGGGCCGAGGCGCTGGGCCAGTACATCCTGGTCATGGCGGCGGTGAACATCGTCGCCGTGATGATGCCGCTCGGCTTCGAGGCGACCGGCACCTATTTCGCCGCCGAATACCGGGCGAAGGGCGAGGGGCGGCTGCTGCGCGGCTTCATGGCGCGGGCCTATGGGCACATCGCCGCGACGGGCGCGCTGCTGGCGCTGTTCGGCTATCCGGTGGCGCTGCTGTTCGGCGAATCGGGCCGGGTCCTCGCCTCGCACTGGGCGCCGGCGACGATCCTCGCCATCGCCACGGCGATGGTGTTCGTCTCGGGCGCCATGCTGGTTGGGCTCAAGCGGCCGTTCGCCGGCTTCTTCGCGGAGACGCTGTTCCGGCCGCTGCTGGCCATGGCGGGCTTTGCCGTTGCCGTCGCCACGGTAGAAGGGGGCGCGGGCATCGACCGGCTGCTCTGGGTGCTGGCGGTCGGCTATGCGGCGGTGGCCGCGGTGCAGTTCGGGCTGCTCCTTGGCAGCGTGCGGGCCATCCCGCGCGAGGTCGCGCCGCGCGCGCACGAAGCCCGGCGCTGGTGGCATTTCGCCGTGCCGTGGATCGCGCTCGTCGTCGCCGGCGATTTCTTCTTCGACATCGACCTGCTGTTGCTCGCGGGGCAATTGCCGCACGACCAACTTGCGGTGTTTGGGGTATGCACCCGCATCTTCTCGCTGGTCGCCTTCGGGGTGGGGGCGGTCTACGCCGTGACCATGCCGGACATGTTCGAGAGCGAGGCGCTCAAGGATCGCGCCGGCTTCCATCACAAGATCGGCGAGGCCAATCTCGTCGCCTCGGGCCTGTCGGTGGTGCTGCTGGTGGCGGTGCTGGTGCTCGCGCCGTTCGCCTTCATGCTGTTCGGGCCGGGTTTCGAGGCGGGCGTCACGCCGCTTGCGATCCTGTGCGCCGGGCTGGTGGTGCGCTCGGTGTTCGGGCCGGCCTCGGTGGTGCTGTCCATCCACAACCGGCCCTATGCGACGTTGCCGGCCGTCGCGGCGTCGCTGGCCACCATCGTCGTCGCCAATGCGGCGCTGGTGCCGCTGTGGGGGCTGGTCGGCGCGGCGCTGGCGGCGCTGATCGCCATTACCGTGTGGTCGGGGGCGCTGTGGTTCACGGCGCTGAGAGTGGCCGGGGTCGATGTGTCGATCCGTGCCCGGCTCGCGCCGCCGCGGGCGGCGGCGATGAAGGCGGCCGAGTAGTCAGCGGCCGAGGATACCGTTCACCGCCTGGATCAGCCGGCCGAGGCGGCCGGTGCCGACGCCGTGGTCGTAGCCCGCGACGGCCTTGGTGTAGGGCTTTTCCATCACGCAATAGTCCTGCCCGAAGATGTGGTTCTTCAGCACGCAGGTCTCGGCGTAGCCGTAGCGGCGGAGCAGGGCGAGGGCCACCTCGTTTTCCGGCCGCACGAAGGTGAAGGCCTTGTGGAAGCGGCCATTGTCGAAATGCTCGTCGAAGGCGCGCATGCCGTGCATGCCCAGCCGCGTCTGGCGGAAGGACGGGAAGATCCAGCTCCAGTAGCGGAAGACGGCGCCGAATTCCGGCCCCGAGATCAGCGCGCCGCCGACCTTGCCCTCCGAGAGCAGGGCCATGACGTGCCAGGGGTCCTGCCGCTGCAGCATGCGCAGGTAGGATTTGGTCAGCCGCGCCTTTTCCCACGCCTTGAACTCGGCATTGTAGTGCGGGCTTTCGTCGATCACCGCCAGCAGTTCGCGATGGATGAGATCGAGGTCCTCGGGCGTCGCGGCGCGCGTCGCAAAGCGCGGCACGGCGGGGGCAGCGGCGGCGGAAGCGGGTGTCGCGAGCGTGGCATCGGTCATGGCAGCGGCTCCTTTCAACCGCAGGATACGCGCTGGCGGCGCGCGCTCGTAGCAATCGCTGGCGTTGGGGTTAATGCCGGGCAGGCGCGCGGATTCCACCCAAAACTCTGCCGAGAACATCCGATAAGAAAAGCAACGCTTGTCGATGGCCTGCTTGCCGCCCGCAACCTCAATGGCTAGAAGGCAGGGAACAGACTTCTGGGAGGAAGACCATGAGTGAGACCCTCGTTTTCGAACCGAGCGAGGAGGCGAAGGCGCGGACGCTGACGACGCCGGCGCAGTACGCGGAGATGTATGCGCGCTCGATCAGCGACCCTGACGGGTTCTGGGCCGAGCAGGCGAAACGGCTCGACTGGTTCAAATTCCCCACCAAGATCAAGAACACGAGCTACGCGTTTCCCGATGTCTCGATCAAATGGTTCGAGGATGGCGAGCTCAATGTCAGCTACAACTGCCTCGATCGGCACCTTGCGACCCGTGGCGAGCAGACGGCCATCATCTGGGAGGGCGACACCCCCGGCACCGACGCGAAGCTGACCTATCGCGAGTTGCACGAGCGGGTCTGCCGCTTCGCCAACGTGCTCAAGGCCGAGGGCGTCAAGAAGGGCGACCGGGTCACCATCTACATGCCGATGGTGCCCGACACCGCCATCGCCATGCTGGCCTGCGCCCGCATCGGGGCCATCCATTCGGTGATCTTCGGCGGCTTTTCGCCGGAGTCCATCGCCGGCCGCATCAACGACTGCGACAGCAGCATCGTCATCACCGCCGACGAGGGGCGGCGGGGCGGCAAGTTCATCCCGCTCAAGAAGAATGTGGACGAGGCGCTGCTGAAGGCCGCGCGCGTGACGCGCGTCATCGTCGTCAAGGTCACCGGCAATCCGGTGGACATGAAGGCGGGCCGCGACGCCTGGTATCACGACCTCGCCGCCAAGGTGGACGCCGACTGCCCGGCCGAGCCGATGAACGCCGAGGACCCGCTGTTCATCCTCTATACCTCGGGCTCGACCGGCAAGCCCAAGGGCGTGCTGCACACCACCGGCGGGTACCTGCTGTGGGGGGCGATCACCCACGAGCGCACCTTCGACTACCATGACGGCGACATCTACTGGTGCACGGCCGATGTCGGCTGGGTCACCGGCCACACCTACATCGTCTACGGGCCGCTGGCGAACGGCGCGACGACGGTGATGTTCGAGGGCGTGCCGACCTGGCCCGATGCCGGACGCTGCTGGCAGGTGGTGGAAAAGTACAAGGTCAACATCTTCCACACCGCGCCCACCGCCATCCGCGCGCTGATGGGGGCGGGGCCGGAATATCCCGACAAGTACGAGATGGCCTCGCTGCGCACCATCGGCACGGTGGGCGAGCCGATCAACCCCGAGGCCTGGCGCTGGTACCACCGCCATGTCGGCAAGGGCCGGTGCAGCGTGGTCGATACCTGGTGGCAGACCGAGACGGGCGGGCACATGATCTCGCCCTTCCCCGGCGCGACGCCGACCAAGCCGGGCTCGGCCACGGTGCCGTTCTTCGGCATCCAGCCGGTGGTGCTGTCGCCCGAGGGCGTGGTGCAGACCCAGACGGTGTGCGAGGGCGTGCTCGCCATGAAGGATAGCTGGCCGGGCCAGATGCGCAGCGTCTATGGCGACCACCAGCGCTTCATCGACACCTACTTCACCCAGTACAAGGGCTATTACTTCACCGGCGACGGCTGCCGGCGCGACGAGGACGGCTATTACTGGATCACCGGCCGCGTCGATGACGTGCTCAACATCTCGGGCCATCGCATCGGCACGGCCGAGATCGAGAGCGCGCTGGTGGCGCATCCCAAGGTGGCGGAGGCGGCCGTGGTCGGCTACCCGCACGACATCAAGGGGCAGGGCATCTACTGCTACGTCATGCTGATGGACGGCGAGGTGGGCAGCGACGAGCTGAAGACCGAGCTGCGCAACTGCGTGCGCAAGGAGATCGGCGCCATTGCCTCGCCCGACCTCATCCAGTTCGCGCCCGGCCTGCCCAAGACGCGCTCGGGCAAGATCATGCGCCGCATCCTGCGCAAGATCGCCGAGAACGAGTATGGCGCCCTCGGCGACACCACGACGCTCGCCGACCCGTCGGTGGTCGAGAACCTCATCGAAAACCGGCAGAACCGGTGAGACCCGCAGGCCCTCGTTAAGACTTCGTAACGAGGGCCGGCCGCACAGTACGGGGAGTTTCGTCATCCCCCGGTGCGGTGCATGGGCTTGGGCAGGTTGGCTTCGGCGGTCGCCGCCGGCCTCAGGACGCTGCGGGGCGGTCCCGAGGCCGGGGCCGCGCTGGCGCAGATCGTCAACGACAATTTCTCCGGCATGCTGGTGATCGACGGCGGCGGCGCCATCGTCGCGGCGAGCCGCGTGGCGTCGGACATGCTGGCCAAGGGCCGGCCGCTCGAGGGCGTGCGGGCGGCGGCAGTGCTGCCGCCGGACATGCTGCTGGCGGTGGGCGACGTGCTGCAGGGCGCGACCCCGGCGGCGCAGACACCGCTCGCCGTCGCCGTGCTGAACGAGGGCGAGGACGAAGACGGCCGCCTCGTGCTGCAATATGCGGTGACGGCGAGCATCGTCGCCGGTGCCTCGGAACGGGTCGCCTGCCTCAGCTTCTGGGACGTGACGGAGCGGCGGCGCGCCGAGGAGCGGCTGTCGTTCCTCGCGACGCACGATCCGCTGACCGGGGCGCTGTCGCGCACCGGCCTCGGCAATGCCATCAACGACTGGTTCGAGACCGAGCGCGGCCGCGCCGAGGGGCTGGCGGTGCTGGCCATCGACCTGGCGCGCTTCAAGCCGGTCAACGACGCGCTGGGCCACGCGCATGGCGACATGCTGCTCAAGCAGGTGGTGAGCCGGCTGCGGGCCACCGGGGCGCAGCATGTGGCGCGGCTGGGCGGGCACGCCTTCGCGCTGGCGCATCCGGGGCTGGCGCAGTCGGAGGCGGTGCAGTTCTGCGAGATCGTGCATGAACGGCTGGTGGCGCCCTATCAGCTCGGCCCGCACCGGGCGATCATCGGCGCCGATATCGGCATCAGCCACTCGGTGGTGTCGGGCTTCGATCCCGACCGGCTGCTGAGCCATGCCGACATGGCGCTCAACGTGGCGCGCGCCGCGGCGGGCAAGGGCTATGCGGCGTTCTCGCCGGAGATGGACCACAATCTGCGGGCACGCCAGAAGCTCGAGACCGAGATGCAGCAGGCCATGGCGCGCGGCGAGATCTCGCTGATGTTCCAGCCGCAGGCGGCGCTCGACGACGGCAGCATGGTCGGCGTCGAGGCGCTGATGCGCTGGCAGCATCCCGAGCTCGGCGCGGTGTCGCCGGAGCGCTTCATCCCGGTGGCCGAGGAGACGGGCAAGATCGTCGAGCTCGGGCGCTGGATCCTCGAGGCGGCGTGCTGCGAGGTGGCGCAGTGGCCGGGCCATCTGCGGCTGTCGGTCAACGTCTCGCCCATCCAGTTCGAGCTGGTGGACGTGGTCGCCGAGGTGCGCACGGCGCTGGCGAAATCGGGCCTGCCGGCGCACCGGCTCGATATCGAGATCACCGAAGGCATTTTCGTCTCCAACGCGCGCGCCACCATCGAGGCGCTGCAAAAGCTGCGCGACCTCGGCGTCGGCATCGCGCTCGACGATTTCGGCACCGGCTATTCCTCGCTCGGCTATCTGGGGCGGCTGCCGGTGGACAAGATCAAGATCGACCAGAGCTTCGTGAAGCGCCTGCCCGGCGACCAGCAGGCCGGCGTCATCATCCGCGCCGTGATGATGCTGAGCGAGGCGCTCGACAAGATCGTCATCGCCGAGGGCATCGAGACGGCCGACCAGGCGTGGATGTTGCGCATGATGGGGTGCAGGATCGGGCAGGGCTATCATTTCGGCCGCCCCCGGACCGCCGCCGAGATGCGCGCCAGCCTTTTGGCGCGCGACGGGAAGGACGCGCTGTCGGCGGGCGGCTAGCCGAACTTTCGCGCCGCATCGAGGGCGAGGCCGAGGCCGACGCTGCCGAAGGCGTCTGCATCGATGCGCCGCGCCGCGGGGAACAGGGCGCGCAGCCGGCCGAGGATCGCCGGGATCTGCGTCGAGCCGCCGGTGAGGATGAGGGTGTCGATCTCGGCGCCCGCGACGCCGGCCATGGCGAGGGTCAGCCCGATGGTGTCCTCGATGCGCGCCACGGCGGCGGCGATGGCGGCATCGAGCTCGGGGCGTGTGATGGGCATTGTCAGCTCCACCTCCTCGCCGGCGAAGGCGAGGGCGGTGCGGGGCGCGTCGGTCAGCGCGATCTTGGCGTCCTCGACGGCGCCGGCGAGGCGATGGCCCTCGCGATGGCCGACGATGGAGATCATGTCGGCGACACGGGCCGGGTCGCGCGCCTCGCGCCGGGTCTGATGCAGCTCGCGCAGCGTCTCGGGCGTGTAGAGGCGGTTGATGCGGTGCCAGGTCGCGAGATCGACATAGGGCGCCGAGGGCAGGGGCCGCTTGCCGTCGGCGGTGGGCGTCTGGTAGCCGAGCGCCGGCATCACCCGACGCAGCGACAGCAGCCGGTCGAAGTCGGTGCCGCCGATGTGGACGCCGGCAGTGGCGAGGATGTCGCCGCTGCGATCGGCGGCGCGGGCGCGCTCCGGCGAGACGCGGACGATGGAGAAGTCCGAGGTGCCGCCGCCCAGATCGACGATCAGCCCCAGCTCTTCGCCGCTCACGCGCTGCTCGTAGTCGAGGGCGGCGGCGATGGGCTCGTACTGGAAGGCGACGTGCCGGAAGCCGTGGGCGCGCACGGCGGCTTCCATCTGGTCCTGCGCCATGCGGTCGGCGAGCGGGTCGTTGTCCACGTAGTGGGCCGGCCGTCCGACCACCACGGCATCGAGGTCGTGGCCCAGCGCCGTCTGGGCGCGGGCGCGCAGCTCGCCGACGAAGCCGCCGACGATGTCGAGGAAGGGAATCACGCGGCGGCGGATGCGCGTCGTCTCGTCGGCGAGGCTGGAGCCGAGCACGCTTTTCAACGAGCGCATCATGCGGCCGTCGGTGCCGCCGACATAGGCGGCGGTCGCGGCGCGGCCGTAGAGCGTGTCGCCGCTCTCGAAGTCGAAGAAGATCGTGCTCGGGATGGTGACGTGCGCGCCCTCGAGCGGCACCAGCCGGGCGGGCGCGTTGCCGGCGGCGACGCCAAGCGTCGTGTTGGACGTGCCGAAATCGAGGCCGCAATGGCGAAAGAGAGGGGACATGGCGGGAACTCCGGCAGGCGGGAGGCCGGTCATAGCGAAGTTTACGATTTCGCCGCAATATGCTGACACGAACGGGGCGAACGATTTCGAGGTGCTTTGTGATCCGTCTCCCGCTCGCCGCGCTGCTGGCGCTGGTTTTCGTCGCGCCGGCCGCCGCGCAGAGCCTCGACCAGATGGCGGGGCAGATGATCGTCGTCGGTTTCCAGGGCGACGATGCCTCCGACAAATCCGTCAAGGCGCTCATCGCCGAGATCGCCGCGGGCGAGCTGGGCGGGGTCATGTACCTCAAGACCAATGTGAAGAGCCTCAAGGCGGTGCAGGCGATGAACGCGGCCTTCCGCGCCGCCGCGCCGGACCTGCCGCCCTTCCTGACGCTCGACCAGGAGGGCGGCGCGGTGGAGCGGCTGACGGCCGCCGTGGGGTTCGAGGAGGTGCCGAGCGCCGCCAATGTCGCGGCCGGGAACACGCCGGCCGAGGCCGAGGCGCTCTATGCCGGCATGGCGCGCCGGATCGCCGCGCTCGGCTTCACCGTCAATTTCGGGCCGGTGGCCGACCTTGCCGTCAATCCGAAGAACCAGGTCATCGCCAGGTTCGGGCGCGCCTATGGCAAGACGGCCGAGACCGTCACCGCCTATGATCGCGCCTTCATCGCCGCGCACCACGCGGCCGGCCTCATCACCTCGCTCAAGCATTTTCCGGGGCATGGCTCGAGCACGGCGGACAGCCATGAGGGGTTCGTCGATATCTCGAAGACGTGGAGCCCGGCCGAGCTCGAGCCCTATCGCGCGCTGATCGCCGAGGGGCTGGTCGATACCGTGATGGTCGGCCATCTCTATCACGACGCCTATGCCGGCAGCGGCAAGGTGAAGCTGCCGGCGAGCCTGTCGCCCGAATGGGTGGAGGGGGTGCTGCGCGGCGAGCTTGGCTTCACCGGCGTCGTGGTCAGCGACGACCTCGAAATGGGCGCCATCCGCAAGCTGTTCGACCTGCATGACACGGTGGTGCGGGCGGTCAATGCCGGCGTCGATGTGCTGCTGTTCTCGAACACCGCGAAATATTCGGCCGACCTGGGCGATCGGGTGCGCGCCATCCTCGTCGCCGAGGCCGAATCCGATCCGGCGTTCCGTGCGCGGATCGAGGCCAGCTACCGCCGGATCGTGGCGCTGAAAGCCCGGATCGGCGGGTAGTTCCGGAGCCTCTGTTTCCTCGGCGGAGCAAACGGATTATGGTCCGGCTCCGTCCGCGGCGGAGGGCCGATGCCAGAAGAATCCGACAGCAAGGAAGTGCGCCACGTGCGGGCGCTGTTTCTTTCCGACGTGCATCTGGGCATGCGGCCGACGCGGATCGGCCAGCTCGTCGATTTTCTCAAGCACCACGAAGCCGAGACGATCTACCTGATCGGCGACATCCTCGACGGCTGGCGGCTGGCGCGCAGCTGGTACTGGCCGCCGATCTACAACGAGTTCGTCGAGGACCTGATGGGCAAGGCCCTGCGCGGCACGCGCATGGTGGTGCTGCCGGGCAATCACGACGAGTTCCTGCGCGAATATCTGGGCACCTATTTCGGTGAGGTCGAGTTCGTGGACCGCACCGTGCACACCACGGCGTGCGGGCGCACCTATCTCGTGATGCACGGCGACCAGTTCGACGTGGTGGTGGCCCATGCCAAATGGCTCGCGCATGTGGGCGACTGGGCCTACCGCATGGCGCTGAGGGTCAACATCTTCATCAACTGGGTGCGGCGGCGGCTGCGCCGGCCCTACTGGTCGCTGAGCGCCTGGGCGAAGAACAAGGTGAAGAACGCGGTGAGCGTCATCGGCCGCTTCGAGGAGGCGCTGACGCTCGAAGCGCGCGACACGGGCGTGGACGGCGTCATCTGCGGGCACATCCATTTCGCCGACATGCACGACCGGCTCGGCATCCACTACATCAACACCGGCGACTGGGTGGAGAGCTGCACGGCCGTGTGCGAGACGCATGACGGCCAGTTCGAGCTCATCAAATGGAGCGCGCAGTCGGGCGTTGCCCCGAAGCCGCCGCACGAGCGGCGGCGGCTCAGGCTGCGCCGCCGCAAGCCCGCGCCGGGGCTCGACGCGCCGCTGCCCTGACAGCTTGCCTTGCGGCCGGGTTCCCGCCATTTTCGGGGACGGGCGGATTCGCGCCCGGAGCGTTCCGTCCATGCCGCCGAGTGCCCGCGCCGAAGGCGTTTCGCCCGAGCTGCGCGCTTCTGCCTTTCATTTCACGGTGTTCGGGCCGACTGGCGTCATCTCGGCCTACTTCGCCATCTGGCTGAGCGGCAAGGGCATCACGCCGGAAGAGATCGGCATCATCAACGCCGTGCCGGTGCTGCTGCTGCTGCTCGCCAGCATGCTGATCGGCCGGCTCGCCGACCGGGCCAGCGACTGGCGCGTGATGATCACCATCCTGGCGCTGCTGGGCGGCATCGCCTCGTTCGGCTTCCTGTTCGTCTCCGAATTCTGGGGGGCGCTGCTGGTCTTCGCGCTCTGCTCGCTGCCGGCCGGCGCAATGGTGCCGGTGGTGGACGCGGCGACGCTCCGGCTGACCGAGCGGCGCGGCACCGATTTCGGTTTCGTGCGCGCCTGGGGCACGGTGGGCTATACGCTGGCGGCGGCGCTGAGCGGGGCCCTGATCGGCTGGCTGGGGGCGGTGGCGTTCGTGCCGCTGTTCATCGCGCTGTCGCTGCTCAGGACCGGGCTCGCCTTCCAGTTGCCGCGCTTTCGCGCCCTCGGCCACGTGCCGGCGCCGGTGGTGAAGCATGACGGCGTGGCGCTCGCCAGCCTGATGCGCCCGTGGTTCCTGCTGCCGTGCATCGCCTTCGCGCTGATCCAGTCCACGCACCTCTTCCTCGGCGCGCTGGGGGCGCTGGTGTGGAAGCTCGACGGCATCGCCGATGGCTGGATGGGGCCGCTGATCGCCGTCAGCGCCGCCGCCGAGGCGCTGATGATGTTCCTGTGGCGGCGCGTCGGCACGCGCTTCAGCGCCCGCATGATGCTGGTCGTCGCCGGGCTGGTGGCGGCGCTGCGCTGGGTCGTCATGGCGACGAGCCCGACGCTGCCGGTGCTATTCGCGCTGCAGGCGCTGCACGCCATCACCTTCCCGTTCGCCTATTTCGGCATCATGCATTTCATCGCCAACTGGACACCTGAGGACATCGCCGCCGAGGCGCAGAGCTTTTCGTCCATGCTGACGCAGGGCTTCGCGGTGGTGACGCTGCTGGTGTTCGGCTGGCTGGTGGGGGTGATGGGCGCGCACGCCTATTTCGTCGCCGCCGGCATGGCGGTGGCCGGTGCCATCGCCGCCTGGGGCTCGCTGGTGCTGCGCCGGGCGCACAGCGCCGCCGCATGAAAAAGGCCCCGCCGAAGCGGGGCCGAGCAAGCTTTGGAGGTCGTTGTTATGGTTAGCCGAGCCGGCCGCTGGCATGGGCGAGCATGGTGTACACCTTGCCGCGGTCGGAAACGAGGATGGCGCGGGTTTCGGCCACCGGGTCGTTGCCCTGCGCTGCGCGCTGCAGCAATTGCTCGAACTCGGTCATGTAGCTGGCGGCGTTCTTGAGGAACTCCGCGTCGCTGCCGAGGCGGCGCTTGACCTGGTCGAAGGTCGCCTGGCCGGCGAGCGTGTAGATGCGGCGCGAGAACACGTTCTGCTCGCCCATCTGGTAGCGGTGCCAGGCCTCGCCGAGGCCGGCCGGGTCGATGGCCCTGGCGATCTCGTCGGTGAGCGCGGTGAGGTTCTGCGGCGGCGCGGCGGGCGTCGGAGCCGTGGCGTTGCGCAGCACGTCGCGCAGCCAGCCGCCGCCGGCATCGTCCGACTTCGGTGCCGGGCGCGGCGCCTCGGCCACCGGTGCGGCGGCGGGACGCGGCGCAGGCGTCTCGGCGACGGTCACCGTGCGCGGCGCCGGCTGGGCCGGAGCAGGACGCGGCGGCTCGGCGACACGCGCCGGCTCGGAGGTCCATGACGGCGCCGGGGGTGGCGCGGCGCGGCGGTCGTTGAGGTCGTGGGTGGCCGACTGGGCGCGCACGATGGCGTTGAGCTCGCTCAGCGCCTCGATCTGCTCGGCGACGACGCGGCGCATCGCGGCGGCGCTGGTCTTGGTCTCCTCGGGCAGCTCCATGACGCCGCGCGCCAGTTCGGAGCGCGTGGCTTCGAGCTCGCTGCCGACGGCCTTGGCGGTCTCGCGCATGGAGGTGGCAGTCTCGCTGAAGCGGCGGGTGGCCTCTTCGAGCGCCTGCTGCATCTCGAGGATCATCGTCGCCTGCGTCTGGCGCAGCGTATCGGACGCCCGCTCGGTCTCGGACACGGCGGCACCCGAGAATTCGGCGAGCCGCTCGGCGACGCCCGAGGTCGAGTCGGCGAGCGCCGAGTTGAGCTTGTCGGTCGATTCCGACAGCACCGAGCTGAACTTGTCGCTGGTGTCGGCGAGAGCGGCGGCGAGCCGGTCGGTCGAGCCCGCGAGCACCGTCTCGACCTGCTCGCTGGTCGCGGCGAGCGCGGCTTCGAGCTGCTGGCGCGAGGCGGCGAGGGCGGCTTCGACCTGCGAGCTGGTGTCGGACAGGGTGCTGCCGACCTGCGAGCTGGTGGCGGCGAGGCTGGTCTCGACCTGGCGGGTCGAGTTGGCCAGCACCGTTTCCACCTGCTCGCTCGACGAGGCGAGGAGCCCCTCCATCTGGGCGCGGGAGTCGAGCAGGCGGCGCTCGGTCTCGTTGACGGCGGCGGCGATGGTCTGCGCGAAGCTGCGCATGCGCTCGTCGATCTCGTCGGCGCGGGTGGTGAAGCTCTGGGCGAGCGCATCCATGGCGGCGCGGCGTTCCTCGAGCACGTCGAGCGACTGCGTGCCGGCCTGGCTGAGCGCGTTGGCGGACTGGTCGATGGCGGCGACCTCGGCGTTGAGGTTGCCGACCATCGAGCCGAAGCCTTCGATCATGCCGCGGATGGTCTGCTGCAGTTCGCCCACCTTGCTGGAGATGAGCGTGCCGACCTCGTCGGTGGAGCCCACCGCGTCGCGGACGGTGGCCGAGTAGGCGGCCGTCTGGCTGGCGACGCTGCTTTCGAGCTGGGCGAGGTTGGTGTTCGCCGTCTCCAGCACCTGCTGGAGGATGGCGTTGGACTGGTTGAGCCGCGACAGCGCCTCGTTGGCATCCGACAGGATGCGGCCGGAGGTGGCCGACATGATCTGCTCGGCCTGCGCGGCGGAGGCGGACAGCGCCTCCTGCAGCACGTTGCCGTGCGAGCGCAGCATGGTTTCGAGCTGCTGCGAGCGATCGCTGACCAGGGCCGCGAGGCTGTCGGACTGCGCCGTGACCGTGTCGTTGAGCGCCGCGACGCGGGTCTCGATGGCGTCGGCGGCCGCGACCGCCTTGATCGAGATGAGCTCGTCGATCGAGCGCGAGGCCGACTGGATCTGCTCCATCGCCTGGCGGACATGGGTGTCCATGCGGTCGGCGGTCTCGGCGACATCCAGCGTGATGTTGGCGGTGGCCGTGACGATGCGCTTGGAGATGGTCTCCTCGATGCGGTCGGCGCCGGCTTCGAGGTCGGCCATCGACTGCACGAGCGCCGTGTTGATCGCCGTGTTGAGCGAGGCGAGACGCTCGGCCGTGATGTCGGCGCGGGCGGTGATGGCCTCGGGCAGGGTGCCCAGCCGCTGATCGACCATGTCGGTGATCGCCTTGCGGGCCGAGTTGACGCCGGTCTCGATGATGTCGGCGGCCTTGCGGGCGCTTTCGCCCACGGTGGCGGCGGCGCCGTCGATGCGGGCGTTCACGCCGCTCTCGGCGTCGGCGATGCGCACGATGGCGGACTCGATGCCGCGGCCCAGATTGTCGTTGACCTCGGCCACCTTGCTGGCGATGAGCGAGCTGACGGCGGTGGCGCGGTCGGACATGACGTCGGTGGCCGAGCGCAGGCTGGCGTCGATCTTGTCGCGCGCACCGGTGCCCTGCGCGTCGATGGTGCGAGCAAGCTCCATGGTGCGGTCGCCGATGGCGCCGGCAATGGCGGCGGTGTGCGTGCCGAGCACTTCGGACAATTGCTGGGTGCGCGTGTTGAGCGCGTCGGACAGCTCCGAGGAGCGGGTGGCGACGGTCGTGGCGAGTAGCTGCGTGCGCTGGTCGAGCTCGTCGGCGAACGCGGCGTGGTGCTGCTCGAGGGCCTGGTTCATGGCTTCGAAGCGGCCGTCGAACGCCGTGCCGATCTGCGCCGCATGGGTGGTGAGCGCGTTGTCGAGCAGGGTGGTGCGGCCGGCCAGCAGCTCGTTGATCTCGGTGGCGCGGGCGACGAGGGCACCGCTGAGCTCGTTGGTGCGGCTCGCCAGCGTGTCGTTGAGCGCCTGGGTGCGGCCGTCGAGGGCGCCGCTGAGCTCGCTGGTCCGGCTGGCCAGCGTCTCGTTGAGCGTCCGGGTCTGGCCGTCGAGGGCGCTGGTAAGCTCGCCGGTGCGGCTGGCGAGGGCTTCGCTCAGAGTCTGGGCACGACCGTCGAGCGCGCTGGAGAACTCGTTGGTGCGGGCCGTCAGCGTGTCGTTGAGGGTCTGGGTGCGGCCGTCGAGGGCGTCGGCGAGGATCTGCGCGTGCCCTTCGAGCGCGTCGGAAATCTCGCGCGAGCGGTTGCCGATGACCTCGGTGATCTGCTTCGAGCGCTGGCCGAGGGACTCGACCATTTCCCGCGTGCGCTGGCTGACGACGTCGTTGAAATGGCCCGACTTCTCGTCGAGCGCCATCTCCAGCACATTGGCGCGGGCGGCGAAGCTCGCATTGTACTTTTCGAGCGCGGCGACGAGCTTTTCGCCCTTGTCGCCGACGACGCCGTCGAGCGCCTGCAGGCGCGTGTCGATGACCCCGGCTATCTCGTCGAGACGGGCATCGAACTGCGACAGGTTCTGCGAGCCGGCGCCGGTGAGCGTCACGCGGGCGCGCTCGGTGGTGTCGTCGAGGGCGCCGCTCAGCTCGATCATCGCCGTCTGGAGCTTGCTCTCCATCGAGTTGACCTGGATGGCGACGGCTTCGTCGAGCTGGTGCGTCAGGTTCTGCATCAGCGACTCGGCCTCGTGGCTGCGGGCCGAGATGTCGGTGGCGATGCGGGTGCCGATGGCATCGAGCGCCGACGAGACCTCGTGGCCGCGGTCGCGCAACTGGTCGAGCAGGGTGATGCCGCCCTGGCTCAGGAGCTTGGCGAGCGAGGAGGTGCGGTTCTCGATGGCTTCGCTCAGGGTGTTGGCGCGGCCGTCGAGCGCCTCGGTCAGCGCTTCCATACGGCCGTCGATGACCTGGCTCAGCTCCATCGTGCGGTTCTCGAAAGCGCCGGAAATGGTGCCGGCGCGCTCTTCGAGGGTGAGGTTGAGGCGGCTGGCGCTGTCGTCGAGCGCCGAGAGCAGGTGGCTGGTGCGCTGGTCGATCAGCGACACGAAGCTTTCGGTGCGCTCGCCGAAGGCGCCGTTCAGCGAATTGCCGGCGGTTTCGAGGGCGCGGGTGAGGTTGCCGCCGGATTCGACGATGGTGCCGGCGATGCGCTGCGAGATCATGTCGAGGTCGAAGACGAGGCCGGTATGGCTCTCGGTGATCGCCTCGCGCACGCGCTCGGTATTGGTGATGACCGCCTCGCGCTGGCTGGCCAGCTCCTGGATCAGCGCGCGCATGCGGGATTCGTTGTCGGAATAGGTGCGTTCGAGCGCGGTGACCTCGTTGTGGATCATCACTTCGAGCTCGCCGGCGCGCGACAGGGCGCGCTCGAGCCCGTCGCCCAGCGCATTGACCTCGCGGCGCACGGCCTGGCCGACGGACGCGACCTTCTCGGAGGCGGTGGTCTCGGGCTCGGCGAGGCGGATGGCGGCATGGGTCACGGCCGTCGCGGCGTTGCGCAATTCCTGGGCGCGGCGGATCAGCGTGGCGATGGCGAAGAAGCCGAGCACCGGGATGACGGCGAGGGCGACGAGGCCGATGAAGTCGTTCGAGCCCCAGAAGCCGGGGCGGCCGATTTCGCTGCCGTTGCGGATGAGGCCGATGGCGGCGATGGCCAGGACCCACACGACCGAAACGATGACGGCGACGAAGCTCGGCGTCGAGTTGGAGCGCGACTGCAGCCCGTAGAGGATGCGCGAGCCGTTGAAGCGGTCGTCATTGGCGACGGAGCCGGCCATGGCGGCCTGCTTGTCGGCGACGCGGGCGCGTTCGGCGCGCGAGCTGGAGCGAGGGGCGGGGCCGATCTGGGCTTCGTCCGAGGTGTCGGGGGCGGCACCGTCGTTGAAGACCGAATCCTTGAGGGCATCCTCAACCGCCGAGAAGGCGAGGCTTGCGGGATCTTCCTGGGTGCTGGTGATCGATTTCTTCGCCATACTCTTTACAACTCTCACGTCGGCTGGATGCGACAAGAACGGCAGATGGAGTTGTATGGGCCGCCCCGCGTTTCAGGACTGCGGACCATTTGGGTAAAAAGCGAATCAAATGCCCCGCCATCGACCCCAACCCCGTACCGCCGCGCACCGGGTCTGCCCAACATACATTCAATTTGAGGCAAACCGAGCAATATCTTAAGCAAAGGTTAATTCGGGCGGATTGGTGGCGCCGGCCCGCCTTGCGGCCGGAAATGATCGACTGCGAACAGCCTGTTTAAGGCGGTATTCACTCCACGCGGCCTAGGCTCGGGCGGCTGCCAGAAGGCAGCGGGCGAGGGCGCGAGGCAGTCAATGGGTGGCGACAATACGGCCAGGGCGGTTCCCGCGCCGCAGGCGGAGGCGGCGCTCCGGCGCCCCATCGACATGGAGCATCTGAGCCGGCAGACGCTGGGCGATCCGGGACTCGAGCTCGAGGTGCTGCGCCTGTTCGACGAGATGAGCCGGGTCTATTACGCGCGGCTCGAAGCCAGCACGACGGTCGATGACCTGCTGCGGAACCTGCATACGCTCAAGGGCGCGGCGGCCGGCGTCGGCGCCTTCGCGCTGGCCGAGCTGGCGCGTGTCGCCGAGAGCGAGCTGGCCGAGGGCGTGCCCGTCAATCCCGAGCGCATCGACGATCTCAATATCGCCGTCGAGGAGGTTTCGGCCTTCATCGCGGCGCGCCTTGCGGCCGCTGCGGCATAGCCGCGCCGGTGCTTGCGGCGCCCGGCGCCCGCGGGATATAGCGGCGCCATGCCCAAGATCACCTTCATCGAAGCCAACGGGACGACCTACGAGACCGAGGCGGAAAACGGCTCGACCGTGATGGAAACCGCCATCATGAACGGCGTGCCCGGAATCATCGCGGAATGCGGCGGGGCCTGCACCTGCGCGACCTGCCACGCCTATGTCGACGAGGCCTGGGTCGAGGTCGTCGGGCCGCCCTCGATGATGGAGGAGGACATGCTGGACTTCGCCTTCGAGGTGAAGCCCAACAGCCGGCTGAGCTGCCAGATCAAGGTGCGCGACGAGCTGGACGGGCTCGTCATGCACGTGCCGTCGCGGCAGGGCTGACGTTCCACGCCGGCGCGGCGCAACGGAACGCTTTGGCGGCGAGGAGCCTCGCCGTGAAAAATAAAAGCTATTGTATTTCAATGGCTTGTGCGCATCGGCCAACGCCGCTTATAGAGCGGGCGAAAGGCCGAGAATGCGTAAACTCAACACATTCCCTGTCAGCTACAAGGTCGAGGGTCGGCGCATCGTCATCATTGGCGGTGGAGAAGAAGCCCTCAACAAGGCCCGGTTGGCGATAAAGACTACTGCCTCGGTCGTGGTTGTTTCGGCCGCGCCGGCGCCCGAATTCGCCGCAATGAACGTCGAAATTTCGCGAACATATGGTCTTTCGACGCTCGACGGGGCGGCGCTGGTGTTCGTCGCCGAGACGGGCGCGGTCGCGGCGCGGGCAAAAGCCGACGCACGGGCGCGCGGCATCCCGGTCAACGTCGTGGACGTGCCGGCCGAATGCGATTTCTACACGCCGTCGATCGTCGATCGTGCGCCGCTCAGCGTCGCCATCTCCACCGAGGGCGACGCGCCGGTACTGGCGCGGCTGGTGCGGGCGCGGATCGAGGCGATGCTGGCGCCGGAGACGGGGCGGCTGGCGCGGCTCGCGGGATCGCTGCGGGCAGAAGTCGCGGCGCGGCTCGGCAAGGTGCAGGCGCGGCGCTTCTACGAGGACCTCCTGACCGGGGTGGGCGAGCCCGAGGCGCTGCTCGCGGCCCATGCACGGGAGGCGGCGGGCGAGGTGTGGCTCATCGGCGCGGGGCCGGGGGCCGAGGACCTGCTGACGCTGCGCGCCCAGCGGCTGTTGCAGGCGGCGGACGTCATCGTCCACGACCAATTGGTGCCGGAGGCGGTGATCGAGATGGGCCGGCGCGACGCCGAGCGCCTCGCCGTGGGCACGCGCAAGGGCCATCACGCCTTCAGCCAGGCCGAGAGTATCGCGCTGCTGATCCGCCTCGCGCGCGAGGGGCGGCGCGTGGCGCGGCTGATGGCGGGCGACGCGACGGCGTTCGGCGGGCCGGGCGGGGAGATCGCGGCGCTGCGCCGCGCCGGCATCACCCACAGGATCGTGCCCGGCGTCGCCGCGGCACAGGTCGAGACCACCTACGAGGCGGCGTGATGGAAATCCTGACCGGCAACGAGCTGATGAGCGGCGCCACCGTCTATCTCGACGGCAATGGGCGCTGGGGCGAGGACCTGCAGCAGGCGCGCGTGTTCCGCAAGGAAGAGGCGGAGGCGCGCGACGCGGCGCTCGCCGCCAGCCGCGAGACCATGCGCATCCTGTCGCTGGAGATCGAGACCGTGACGCTGCGCGACGGCGTGGTGCACCCCGAGCGCATCCGCGAGCGCATCCGCGCCGCCGGGCCGACCGCGCCGCGTTTCGAGCGCCAGCATCTGGGCCAGGACGATCATGTATCGATATGACGAGTTCGACGCGGCGTTCGTCAAGGAACGCACCGCCCAGTTCACCGACCAGGTGTGGCGGCGCGTGCGCGGCGAGATCACCGAGGAGCAGTTCCGGCCGCTCAGACTGATGAACGGACTCTATCTGCAACTGCACGCCTACATGTTTCGCATCGCCATTCCCTACGGCACGCTGCATGCGCGGCAATTGCGCAAGCTGGCGCATATCGCGCGCACCTACGACCGCGGCTACGGGCACTTCACGACGCGCACCAACATCCAGTTCAACTGGCCGCGGCTGGCCGACGTGCCGGAGATCATCGCGCACCTCAACGACGTCGAGATGCACTCGATCCAGACCTCGGGCAATTGCATCCGCAACATCTCGACGGATCAGTTCGCCGGCGCCGCAGCGGACGAGATTCTAGACCCGCGGCCGGTGGCGGAAATCCTGCGCCAGTGGTCGAGCCTCCACCCCGAGTTCTCGTACCTGCCGCGCAAGTTCAAGATCGCCATGACCGGCGCGCCGAACGACCGCGCGGCGATCAAGTTCCACGACATCGGGCTCAAGGCCGTGACCGGCGAGGCCGGCGAGATCGGCTGGGAAGTGTGGGTGGGCGGCGGCCTCGGGCGCACGCCGATGATCGGCAAGCTGATCCGGCCGTTCGTCGCGCATGCCGATTTGCTCGCCTATTGCGAGGCCATCGTGCGCGTCTACAACCGTTACGGGCGGCGCGACAACAAGTTCAAGGCGCGCATCAAGATCCTCGTGCACGAGGCGGGGATCGAGAAGATCCGCGCCGAGGTGGAGGCCGAATTCGCCGAGATGCGGGGCGGGCAACTGACGCTGCCGCAGGCCGAGCTCGACCGCATCGGCGCCTATTTCGCCGACCCCGAGTTCGCTCTGGTCAACGCCACCACCATCGACGTGACGCGCGAGAAGACCGCCGATCCCGCCTATGGCGCGTGGCTCGAGCGGAACCTGCACACGCACAAGCGGCCCGGCTATGTGTCGGTGACCATCTCGCTGAAGCCGGTGGGCGGCGCGCCGGGCGACTGCACGGCCGAGCAGATGGAGGCGGTGGCCGACCTCGCCGAACGCTTCTCGTTCGACGAGCTGCGCGTGACGCATGAGCAGAACCTCGTTCTGCCGCATGTGCGCCTCACCGATCTGCGCGCCGTCTATGACGGGCTGGTCGCGGCGGGGCTCGCGACCGGCAATGCCGGGCTCATCACTGACATGATCACCTGTCCGGGGCTCGATTTCTGCTCGCTGGCCAATGCCCGCTCGATCCCCATCGCGCAGGAGATTTCGCGCCGCTTCGAGGCGCCGGCGCGGCAGCGCGAGATCGGCGACCTCAAGATCAAGATTTCCGGCTGCATCAATGCCTGCGGGCATCATCACGTCGGCCATATCGGCATTCTGGGCGTCGAGAAGAAGGGCAGTGAGCTGTACCAGATCAGCGTCGGCGGCGACGGCACGGAGAGCGCCGCCATCGGCGACATTCTCGGGCACGGCTTCGTCGCCGCGGATGTGCCGGGGGCGGTGGAGCGGCTGGTCGATGCCTATATCGCGCGGCGCGAAAGCGCGGCCGAGCCGTTCATCGCCGCCTATCGCCGGCTGGGGCAAGCGCCGTTCAAGGAGGCGCTGTATGGAAGCGTGTGAGGACGAGAGGCAGCGCCCCCTCATCCGCCCTTCGGGCACCTTCTCCCGCGAGGGGAGAAGGGTCCCGACTGCGAGGCTTCGGCTGCAAAAGGCCCCCTCACCCGGCTCGCTGAAGCGAGCCGACCTCTCCCCCGAGGGAGAGATGGTGCGGGGGCGGGGCATTGGCCGGCCCTTACCTCTCCCTTGGGGGAGAGGTCGGCGCGTAGCGCCGGGTGAGGGGGCCTTGCATGGGTAATGTAGCTTACGCCGCGCCCCGGCGGGATAAGCTGCGGGCGCTGGGGATCGTGGCGCTCAACGGCATGTTCGACGAGATGGACGGCGTCGGCGTGCTGCGGCAGGCGGTGACCGATCTGCTCGAGGGGGACATCGCGATCGTGTCGTCCTTCGGGGCGGACTCCTCGGTGCTGCTGCACATGGTGGCCGAGGTGGACCGGTCGCTGCCGGTGTTCTTCCTCGAGACGGGCAAGCACTTTGCCGAGACGCTCGCCTATGTGGAGACGCTGAAGGCACATCTGGGGCTCGGCAACGTGCACTGGCTGAGGCCCGATCCGCGCGACCTCGCGCGCTTCGACCCGCGCGGCGAGCTGTGGGAGACCGACCCGGATTCGTGCTGCCACATCAGGAAGACCGAGCCGCTGGAGGCGGCCATCGCGCCCTATGGCGGCTGGGTGACCGGGCGCAAGCGCTACCAGACCAAGGAGCGCGGCGTGCTGCCGCATTTCGAATTGACCAGCGACGACCGGGTGAAGGTCAATCCGCTGGCCTATTTCTCGGATGCCGACGTCAATGCCTACAAGCGGACGCATGGGCTGCCCGAGCATCCGCTGTTCGCCAAGGGCTACAAATCCATCGGCTGCGCGCCCTGCACGAGCGTGGTGGCGGCCGGCGAGGACCCGCGCGCCGGCCGCTGGCGCGGGCTCAACAAGAAGGAATGCGGCATCCATTTCGACTTCAACGGCGCAATCGCGAAACCGGTGGCCCAGATGGAAAAGACCCTGTTCAGAGACGGCGCCTTCATCGCCGATCCGTTCCGTGCGTGGGCCGAAGGCGACGACCCGGCGACGGTGCGCTACACCCACATCCCCATGAACCTGTTCCAGGCGCACCGCGACGCGGTGCTGGCCAATCCGCACCCCAACGGGCTCCTGGTCGCGCCGGGCGACCGGGTGGAGGAGGTGGCGGGGGATCTGGGGCGCTTCGCCTCGATCGCCATCAGCTTTCCCGGCTTCACCGACGGGCGGGGCTATACCAGCGCGCGGCTGCTGGCGGAGCGCTATGGCTATCGCGGGGAACTGCGCGCCGTGGGCGAGGTGCTGATGGACCAGATCACGCTGATGCGGCGCTGCGGCATCACGGCGTTCGTGGTGACGCACAAGGCGACGCGCGAGGCGCTGGAAACGGGCGAGCTCAAGACGGTGAACCTCTTCTACCAGCCGATCGGGGCGGGGGAGGTGCCGGTGGGCACGCGGCCGTTCCTGAGGCGGGCCGCCGAGGCCGAGACGGCGTGACCTGCCGTCGCGTCGGGGCCGCCATGCGCGCGGCACGGTTCCCTTGCATTGCCGGCAAATATATTGACACAAGCACCTCGCCCCGAGGCGGGGCGGATCGGAACAGAGGGCGGACGCAGGGTCCGCGAGCAGGAAGAACATGTCGGACGTGATCGAGACAGACGCCGTGATCATCGGCGCGGGGCCCGTGGGGCTGTTTGCCGTCTTCGAGCTGGGCCTGCTCGACGTCAAATGTCATGTGATCGACATTCTCGACCGGCCGGGCGGGCAGTGCGCCGAGCTCTACCCGGAAAAGCCGATCTACGACATTCCGGGCTTTCCGGTGGTGACCGGGCAGGGGCTGACCGACAACCTCATGCAGCAGATCGCGCCGTTCGGGCCGCAGTTCCACTTCTCGCGCATCGTCAACACGCTGGAGAAGGCGGCCGACGGGCGCTTCCGGCTGACGACGGACGCCGACGAGACGTTCCTTGCCAAGGTGGTGGTGGTGGCGGCGGGCGGCGGCTCGTTCCAGCCCAAGCGGCCGCCGGTGGAGGGGATCGAGGCGTTCGAGAACAAGTCGGTCTTTTACGCCGTGCGGAAAATGGAGGATTTCCGCGACCAGGACGTGGTGATCGTGGGCGGCGGCGATTCGGCGCTGGACTGGACGCTCAACCTGCAGCCCATCGCGCGCTCGCTGACGCTGGTGCACCGGCGTGACGCGTTCCGCGCGGCGCCGGATTCGGTCAACAAGATGCGGGCGCTGGTGGCGGAAGGCAGGATGTCGCTGCTGCTCGGCCAGATCGCGCGGATCGAGGGGGCGGACGGGCAATTGAGCCGCATCCACTTCACCACGGACGCCGGCGATGCGGCGATTCCGGCGACGCGGCTGCTGCCGTTCTTCGGGCTGACGATGAAGCTCGGGCCGGTGGCCGACTGGGGGCTGGAGCTCAACGACAACCTCATCGTGGTGGACACGGAGAAATTCCAGTCGTCGGTGCCGGGGGTGTTCGCCATCGGCGACATTAATTCCTATCCGGGCAAGCTGAAGCTGATCCTTTCGGGCTTCCACGAGGCGGCGCTGATGGCGCAGGCGGCCAAGAAGATCGTCAGCCCCGACGAGCGCGTGGTGTTCCAGTACACGACGAGCTCGACGAAGCTGCAGAAGAAGCTGGGCGTGGTGTGATGCGGGCAGTCGGCGGTCGGCAATCGGCAGTCGGGACGCAGGGCGTTTTGGCATCGGCTGCCGCCTGCCGATGAAGATCGTCGTTACCGACCAGGCGGGCGTGGTGCACGAGCTCGAGGGGCTCGCGGGCTGGCGCGTCATGGAGGTGATCCGCGACTGGGGGCTCGACATCAAGGCCGAGTGCGGCGGGGCGTGCAGTTGTGCCACCTGCCATGTGTGGGTGGACGAGGCGTGGCTCGGCAAGCTGGAGCCGGCGAGCGAGGACGAGGAAGATCTGATCTATTCGACGCTCGACCAGCGGCCGAATTCGCGGCTGAGCTGCCAGATCCTCCTGTCGGAGGAGCTGGACGGGCTGGCGGTGACGCTGACGCCGAGCGCGGCGCGCTAGGGCTTTTCGGTGGCCTTCACGACGTTGACCAGCTCGGGCAGGAAGTCGCGGACGACCGGCTGGGCTTCGGTGGTGAAGGGCAGGGGGCGGATGACGCGCATGGCGGCGATGCCGACGCGCACCGTCATCAGGCCGTTGACGACGCCCTCGCCGAGGCGCTGCGACAGGCGCGCGGCGAGGCCCTGGCCGACGAGCTGCTCGACGAGGCCGTCGGTGAGCACCAGCCCGCCGGTGACGGCGAGGTGGCCGAGGATGGCGCCGACGAGCCGCCAGGCGCTCCAGAAGCCGGGGCGGGCGCCGTAGAGCCGGGCGATGGCGCCGCCGAGGCGGATGCTCTCCCAGATGACATAGGCGATGTCGATGAGGGCGCGCGGCGATACCGCCGTCACCAGCGCCACGCGGCGGGCCGAGGCGGCGGTGAGGGCGCGGGCGCGGGCGTCGAGCGGGGCGAGCAGGGTGCGCTCGGCGAAGCGGACCAGCTCGCCGCCGTCGAAGATCTGCGCCTCGTCGGCGGTGAAGCGGGCGAGGGCGCGCGACATGTCGGGGCGCGGCCCGTAGACCTCCTTGAGCGTGCCGACGACCGGCTGCGCGTCGGGCAGGTGGTCGGAGGCGAGGGCGGCGAGGGCCTGGGCCTTCAAATGGTCGAGGGTGCGCAGGCGCCACAGCGCCGCAGCCTCGCGGATGACGAGGGCGACGAGGGCGAGGAGGAAGAGGCCGAGCACGGCGAGGCCGAGCCAGCCCAGCCACGGCGCCCTGGCGAAGAGGTCGCGGATCAGCGCGTCGGCGGCGAGGCCGAGGCCGAGCGAGACGAGCAGCCCCGCCGTGCCCCAGAGCAGGCGCGCCAGCCAGCCGGCGCGGCGCGGCGGCACCGGCAGGGCGGCGGGATCGGGTGCCGGATCGGACAGCGATTCCACCGTCGCCATCGCCGTCACCGCATCGTCGGCTGCGAAGGCGCGGGGCGCGCGCGGATCGGGCGCCGGCGCGCCGGCCTCCGCGATGGGAATGGCGGTGGGGTGCTTCATGCCAGCCAGTCTCCGATGAGGAAATCGAGGGCGCGATCGAAGCGGATATGCGGGAGGACGGGGGCGCCCTCGGCATTGGGCTCGAGCTTTTGCGGCGGCAGGAAGCGGAGGAAGCGCAGGTCGATTTCGGCGCCGGGCGCGAAGACGGCATCGGGTGCTTCCGGCAGGTCGCCGGGAAACAGCGCGATCTCGGCCGTGCCGTCATAGGTCGTGCCGTCGAGCGTCTCGCCGGCCTCGGGCGTGCCGATGATGACGTCCATGTCGCGCACCTTGCCCTCGCGCGTGGCGCGCACGGCGGCGAGGGCGATCGAGGCCGTTTCGGCGCCGGCGAAGCGGGCGCGGCGCGCGGCGCGGGCGACGAGGCGGTTGAGGATGGCCTCCAGCCGGTCGTGGCCAGTGTGGTGCAGATGGTCGGCCTTGGTGGCGGCGAACAGGATGCGGTCGATGCGGCGCGAGATGAAGCGCAGGAACGGATTGGTGTCGCCCTGCCGGAAGCAGGCGAGGATGTCGGTCAGCGCGGTTTCGAGGTCGGCGACGGCGGTGGGGCCGGCATTGAGGGCGCGCAGGGCATCGACGAGGACGATCTGGCGGTCGAGCCGGGCGAAATGGTCGCGGAAGAAGGGCCGCACCACGGCGGCCTTGTAGCCCTCGAAGCGGTGCTCCAGCGTGGCGTAGAGGCTGTGGCGGCCCACCGGGCCGGCGGGCGGCGGCAGCGGCGCGAAGGTGAGCGCCGGGCTGCCTTCGAGGTCGCCCGGCATGAGGAAGCGGCCGGGCGGCAGGGCCGAGAGGGCGTGCGCGTCGGCGCGGCTGGCGCGGAGATAGGCGGTGAAGGACGCGGCCAGCGCCTCGGCGTCGGGCTCGTGCATGGCCTGTGCCGCGTCGGTGGCCTCGGCCAAGGCGAGGAAGGCGGCGGCCTCGGGCGGGGCGGCGGGCGCGCGGGCCCGCGCCAAGGCGCCCGCCGACCACTCGGCGAAGCTTTGCGACAAGAGCGGCAGGTCGAGCAGCCATTCGCCGGGGTAATCGACGATGTCGAGATTGAGCGTCGAGGGGCCGGCCCAGCGGTTCCACCATTTCTGCGACTGGTATTTGAGCACCAGCCGCAACTGGCTGATGCGACGCGTGCTTTCGGGCCAATGCGGGCTCGGCCCGGTGAGCGCCGCGAGGTGCTGCTCGTAGGCGAAGCGGGGAATGGCGGCGTCGGGCGATTCCGCGAGGCGGGCGCCGATGAAGCGCCCCTCGGCCAGCGGCGCGAAGCCGGGGAGGCGCCCGCCGGTCAGGAGGTTATGGACGAGGGCGGTGAGGAAAATGGTCTTGCCGGCGCGGCTCAACCCGGTGACGCCGAGCCGGAGCGTGGGCGTGACGCTGCCGGTGGCCGCATCGGCCAGATTGCCCAGGGCAATGCCGATTTCGTCGGTGATGGTCGTCGGCGCTTTCGGCATCAGGCCCTCGTGCCCCGCAAAGTTAGGAGTCCGGGATGCAAATGCAAGGCGGAAGGACCCGGATGCGCGGGCTTTGGGCGCGAGCTGTCGACTTGCGGCCCTAGCGCCAGAAAGACACCAGACGGTCGTTGACGGCACGCTGACCCTGCACGCGCCCCGCTATTGCCGCGGGCCGACCCGAGGCAGGGTTCATCTGACCCCCGGTTGCGACAAGTGCCGCAAGCGTCTCCGCGTCGGGATGGATCGTCTCAACCTGCGCGCCCGCGGCACGAAGGGATTCGACCGCCTGCTCAAGGGGCACGAGACGCATCGCTTGCGGAGGGGGGACAAGCGAGAGGATCAGCACACATTCGAAGCCGATTGCAAGATCGGCATTGTCGCCCGAGTAGTATCCGCCATCGAAGTAATGCTGGCCTTCAAACAGGACGGGAGGCGAGCCGAAGGACGCCGTGGTGGCGATGACGGCATCGACAAGATCGATGCCGCTCTCGCGGTCGAATGCGCGCCGCTCCCCGGTTTCCGCATTTACAGCGGCGATGATCACTCTGCGGTCCGGCCACGCCTGCATGGGAAGCTGGGCGGCGACAATGTCTCGCCGATCGGCCCCGTCGTTTGGCGCGGCCGACCGCGCGAGAGCGCCGTAGCGCCTGAGAATCTCGGCGGGTGTGCCGCCTTCCTGCCGGGCTTCGTCCGCACCTGCCCTGATCCGGGCCCAGTCGATGCCGGACGGTGACTGTGCAGATGGCCCGGCCGAGGTAGCCGGTGCCGCCCGCCGCTGATAGATCGCCTCGAGCGCCATATCGCTCGCGAGGTCGAGCGCGACTCTTGCGCCGGCGGACGTGCCCACGAACAGGTCGGCGTTGCGGACATCGAGACCCGCATCCGCCATGCCTGTAACGAGGCCGATCTCCCACGAGCTGGCGACGTAGCCGCCGCCCGCCAGCACCAAGGCGCGTCGCATGGTGCTCAGCTTGTCCTCTCTTTCAACCGCAGCGCCGCGATTTAGCGCCCCACCTTTTCGATATCGAATGGAGTCGTTTGGTAGATTTCGTTGATCCAGTTCTGGAACAGCAGGTGGGCGTGGCTGCGCCAGCTGTTTTCCGGGGGGCGGGTGGGGTCGTTGCCGGGGAAGAGGTTGCGCGGCGGGGCGGTGTCGAGGCCGGATTTGAGGTCGCGCTCGTATTCGTCGGCGAGCGAGCGGTTGTCGTATTCGAGATGGTTGAGCATGTGCACGGCGCGGTGCTGCGGGTCGTTCAGCATGCACACGCCGATCTCGGGCTGGTCGATGAGGATTTCGAGGTCGGGGCCGAGGCTCGCGCGGTCAATGTCGTTGTAGCGGCTCACCGGGATCATTATGCGGTCGGAGAAGCCATGCGTCCACGGCGTGCGGCGGTTGAGCACGTCGTGCGGGAAGACGCCGAAGGCCTTCTGTGGCAGGCGGTAGCGGCGGGCGCCGTGGAAGTGGTGCAGCGCCGCCTGCGAGCCCCAGCAGATGAACATGGTGTGGTGCACGTTGGTCTGCGTCCAGTCCATGATCTCGACCATCTCGGGCCAGTAGCGCACCTCGTCGAAGGGGATGTGGGCGATGGGCGCGCCGGTGACGATGAAGCCGTCGAAGCGGCGCTGCCGCACGTCTTCCCAGGTCGAGTAGAAGGTCTTGAGGTAGTCCTCGGAGGTGTGCTTGGACTTGTGCTCGGTGATGCGCACCAGCGTCAGGTCCACCTGGAGCGGCGTGGCTCCGATGAGGCGCGAGAACTGCGTTTCGGTGCGCTCCTTGTTGGGCATCAGGTTGAGCAGGCCGATCTGCAGCGGGCGGATGTCCTGGCGCGCGGCGCGGGTCGAATCCATGACCGCGACGCCCTCGGCTTCGAGGGTTTTGCGGGCGGGGAGGTTGTCGGGGATACGGATGGGCATGGCGGTCTCGATTGACAAGCGAATGGTCGTGCGGGCGGTTGCGGAGTCAGGTGCCAGTGGCTCCCCCCTCATCCGCCCTTCGGGCACCTTCTCCCGCAAGGGGAGAAGGCCCGACTGATGGGCTTCGGCTCTATTGCCTTCTCCCTCGATGGGAGAAGGTGGCGAAGCCGGATGAGGGTGGGGCCGCTGGCGCTGCCCCCCAACCTAGCGCATTCGGCCCCGGATCGCGGCGGCGACGAGGTCGATGAACTCCTCGCCGTCGCGGACCGTGCTCAGGTCGGCGGCGTCGATGGTGTAGCCGAACTTGTCGGCGAGCTTCTGGTAGCGCGGCAGCCGGTCGTGCAGCAGCGCTTCGAAGCCCCAGGCGCCGAACTTGTCGGGATCGACCTTGGCGTCGTCGGTGATGCCGTTGAGCGTTTTGAACTCCGCCCATTTGCGGGTGAGGAAAGCGGGCTGGTAGTACATCGGCTTGGGCGAGTGGCGGAAGCGGCGGACGAGCTCGGCGGCGTCCTTTTCGGTACCGCGCAGGTAAATGAGCACGGTGGTGTCGGCGAGGGTGCGCACCACCGGATCGTCGGCGTCGTCGGGGTCCACCACCTCGATCAGCGAGCCGCCGGTGTCGGCGATGAAATTGGCGTAGCCGTAGAGGTCGTGGGCGCGCCGGATGAACAGCGGCACCTCGAGCAGGGCGGCGACCTCGCCGGCGCGGTGCTGCTCCTGGCGGCGGCGGTATTCGTCGAGCGGCAGGCCGCCTTTCGCCGTGCTGCCGGGGCGGCCGAGATAGCTCGACAGCGGATCGAGATTGGCGAAGGTGATGTTGGACGAGATCCTGATGGAGTCCGAGCGCAGCAGGTCGCGCAGGAACGGCACCTTCATCGCCTCGGCCTTGAAATTGTCGGTGATGACCTCGCCCATGTGGCGGGTGCCGATGCGGTAATCCACCGAGTAGTGGAACCACTGGCTGCGGCGCAGCAGGGCGGCGAGGCGCGTCTTGCCGACGCCGGCCATGCCGAACACCGTCACGGCGTGACGCGGCGCATCATGAAATTCTTCCGGCGACTTGAAAAGCATCGCGTTTCTGGTCCGTGGGGGAAGCAGTCGCGTTTAGACCATCGGCCGGCAAGTCTCAAGCAGGCGGCAGAATCTGCCGGGCGCCGGGCGGCTCTTGCCCGCTCGCCGGCGTGGCGGGGCGCGGGAAGGCCGAGAAAAGCGGGGCTCGGGCATCTGGCACGGGGGTTGCATCCTCCATCTTGGACAGCCGCGCGCACCAGCCGCCGGGACAAACGAGGACGACAATGGGTATCTATGGGGCTCTTTCCACCGCCGTCACCGGGCTGCGCGCCCAGTCTTTCGCGCTCGAGAACATCTCGGGCAACATCGCGAACTCGCAGACGACGGGCTTCAAGCGCGTCGATACCGATTTCCTCGACCTGATCCCCGACGCGGCGCTGCGCCAGCAGACGGCCGGCTCGGTGCTGGCGCAGTCGCGCGCCACCAACACCGCGGCGGGCGACATCAAGTCGGTGTCCAACACCACCTACATGGCGGTCAACGGCTCGGGCTTCTTCGTGGTCGAGCCGGCCATCGGGCAGGCGGACGGCAGCTCGATCTTCGGCGGGGCGAACTACTACACGCGGCGCGGCGATTTCGACATCAACAAGAACGGCTATCTGGTCAACGGCGCCGGCTATTACCTCAAGGGCCTGCCGATCGATCCGGCGTCCGGCAATATCTCGAGCTCGATGCCCGAGGTGATCCGCGTCTCCAACTCGTTCCTGCCGGCGCGGCCGACGACGCGCGTCAACTACCAGCTCAACCTGCCGGAGCTGCCCAAGAACGGTGCCTACAAGACATCGCAGACGGTGGGCAGCGATCTGTTCCGGCCGCAGGACTTCAAGACCATCCCCAACGATGTGAGCGCCAGGATCGAAGGCGCGGGGGCGGCGGCCGGCGATGCGTCGGGCGACTACATCACCGCCGGCAACTCGCTGCACATCAGCGCGGGCGGGGCGACGCTCGACATCACCTTCACCGATACGGGCGGCAACGGGCCGGGCGTCATCGACATCACCGACGCCGCCAGCGACACGCTGGGCGAGCTGCTCGGGGTGATCCAGACGCAGCTCGTGGCGGCGGGCGCGAGCGGCGCGACGGTGGGGGTCGTGGGCGGCAAGATCACCGTCAACACCAACAATTATGCCGATACGCTGACGATCACCGACACCACGTCGGGGCTCGGGCTGTCGGGCGGGCCGGTGCCGCCGTCGGTGGGGCTCGCGACGCAGCTCGGCGAGCGCGTCGATGCCATCGCGGCGGCCGACGAGCCCGACTTCATCGACCAGTCGATCTCGGGCGGCGCCATCACCGTCTATTCGCAGAACGGCGCGCCGGCCAACCTGCAACTGCGCTGGGCCAAGATCGCCAGCGCCGAAGTGGGCGGGGTCGACCGGTGGAACCTGTTCTACCTCGAGAACGGCGCGGCGACCGGCAGCGCCGACAAATGGGTGAATGTCGGCACGGACTACACCTTCGGCCCCGACGGCAGCCTCAACCCGCCGATCACCGAGACCGGCCTGGGCAACGTCACCATCGACGGCGTCGCCATCGGCGGGCTGAAGCTGAGCTTCGGGCAGGGCGGCATCACCCAGTTCAACGATCCGAACGGCACGGCGGGCGTCACCGAGCGCAGCCAGAACGGCTATGGGGCGGGCGAGTTCGTGTCGGTGGCGATCTCCGACAGCGGCCGCGTCGTCGTCGCCTACGACAATGGCCAGCAGGTCGAGGTGGCGCAGGTGGTGACGGCCAATTTCAACGCCGCCAACCAGCTCAAGCGCATGGACGGCAGCACCTTCGCCGCCACGGCGGATTCGGGCGAGCCGATCCTCGATCTGTCGGGCGGGGTGGTCGGCGCCTCGCTCGAAAGCTCGAACACCGACATCTCCGAGGAGTTCACCAAGCTGATCGTGACGCAGCAGGCCTATGCCGCCGGCACGCGGATCGTCTCGACCGCGGACCAGATGCTGCAGGAAGCCCTCAACATGATCCGCTGACGGACGCGGCTGGAGCAGGGGTAGGCGAAGATGGGTCTCGGCGCGACGCTCAGCAATGCGCTCTCTGGCATGCGCACCAGCCAGAGCAGCCTCGAGGTGTTGTCGCGCAACGTCGCCAATGCCGGCACGCCGGGCTATCACAAGCAGTCGCTGAGCGTCATCGACAATGCCGGGGTCAATTCGGCCTCGGTGCGCTCGGGGACGGTGGAACGGACGTTCAACCGCAGCCTGCAGGCCTATTACACGAGCGCCGTGTCGGATGCGGCGTTCGCGCGGACGCAGGCCTCGGTGCTCGACCGCCTGCAGGTCTATCTGGGCAAGCCCGGCGACGCCGGCTCGCTCGACACCATGTTCAACGCCTTGCAGACCAGCCTCCAGGCGCTGGGCACGAGCCCCGACAACTACGCGACGCGCGCCGCCGTGGTGTCGGACGCGCAGGCGATGGCGGCGACGCTCAACTCGCTGACGCGCGACGTGCAGGGGCTGCGCCAGGAAGCCGAGACGCAGATGGCGGCGAGCGTCGAGACGCTCAACACCGCCGTGCGCTCGCTGCAACAGATCAACGCGCGGCTGGCCGACCAGTCGGCGGACGCCGGCTCGCGCGCCGCGCTGATGGACCAGCGCGACCGGCTGGTAGCGCAGATCTCGGAAGAGATCGACGTGCGCGTGGACTATCGCAACGACGACACGGTGGCGCTGATGACGCGCACCGGCGTCGGCATCCTCGACGTCAAGGCGTCGGTGTTCGCCTTCGAGCCGGCCGGGGCGCTGACCGCCGAGAAGCTGTTCAACGCCGATCCGCAAAAGAGCGGCGTGGGGCGGCTGACGCTGACCACCTCGTCGGGCGCGGTCATCGACCTGGTGCAGCAGAACGCCGTTCAGTCGGGGCGGCTGGCGGCGCTGATCGCGCTGCGCGACGACACGCTGGTGACGGCGCAAAGCCAGCTCGACGATATCGCGGCCGGACTGGCGCAGGCGTTCTCGACGGTGACGACAGAGGGCACGCCCGACCCGTCGGGCACCGGCTTCGCGCTCGACCTCGCCGGTGTGCGCGACGGCAACGACATCATGCTCACCTATACCTCGGGCGGCGTCGAGAAGACGCTGCGCGTGGTGCGGGTGGACGATCCGAGCAAGCTGCCGCTCGACTATGTGGATGCCAATGGCGCGCGCGTCGTCGGCGCCCGCTTCACGAGCGGCACCGAGGTGGCGACGGCGGTGGCCGGGGTGCTGGGGGCGGGCTTCAGCGTCAGCGCCGCGGGCAGCGTGCTGACGGTGCTGGACGACGGCGCCGGCGGCACCACCGATGTCGGCGCGCTCGTCAGCCGCACCACGGCGGCGCTGGTGCAGGACGGCGCGCCGGGCTTCAGCCTGTTCGTCGATCGCGGCAATGCCGACTTCACCAACAGCCTCGGCGGCGCCGGCCAGAAGCTCGGCTTCGCCGGCCGCATGAGCGTCAACAGCGCGGTGCTGGCCGACAACACGGTGCTGGTGAAGAGCCTGCCGACGGATTCGCTCGGCGACGCGACGCGGGCCGACTATTTGCTCGGGCAACTGCAATCGATGCGCTTCGCCTCGACGCAGACGAAGCTGACGGACGCCACGGCGTTCCGGCTCGGCGGCACGGTGAGCGACCTCATCGCGCAGACGATGAACTATACGGGCGGGTTGGCGGCGGCGGCGATCGGCAGCGACCAGACGCACCAGCTCACGATGGATACGCTGGAACAGCGTCTCAGCGGCGAGTATGGCGTGAACGTCGATGAGGAGATGGCGCGGCTCATGGAATTGCAGAACGCCTATGCGGCGAACAGCCGGGTGATCTCGGTGGTGCAGGACCTGTTGCAACGGCTGATGGACATCTGAGGGCGGCGATGACGATCATCAATCGATCGATGTATCCGGTGCAGACCAGCATGAACCTGATCGGGCGCATGCAGGACCGCTTCGCCACCTTGCAGATGCAGCTCGCCACCGGGCAGAAGGCGTCGAACCTCGCCGAGCTCGGGTCCGACCGCTATTTCGACCTCTCCATCCGGGCGCGCATGAGCCGCATCGAGGGCTACCAGAGCACGGCAACGATGGTGAACATGCGGCTCAGCGTGTTCGACCAGGTGGTGAGCCGGCTCGACGCCATCGAGGGCGACGCGCGGGGCGCCATGACGCCGAGCGCCTACGGCACGGCGAACATCAATTTCGGCAGCGTGCCGACGCAGGGCCGGGCGCAACTCGACGAGGTGCTGACGCTGCTCAACACCGACGTGGACGGGCGTTACCTGTTCTCGGGCAGCAAGGTGGACCAGCGGCCGATCGCGACGCTGGCCGCCATTCTCGACGGGGCGGGGGGCAAGTCCGGCTTCGCCGAGATCGCCGGGCAGCGCCTGCAGGCGGACCAGGGCGACGGGCTGGGGCGGCTGGTGGCGGGCGGCACGGGCCCTGCGGCGACGCTGACCGAGGATGGCGACCACGTTTTCGGCTTCAAGCTCTCGACGCTGACGGCGACGGGCAGCGCGGTGACGCTGACGGCCCCCGGCACGACGCAGCCGCGCACGCTCGGCGTCACCTTCACCAGCCAGCCGCTGGAGGGCGAGACCGTCTCCATCGGCCTGACGCTGCCCGACGGCAGCGGCCAGACGCTGACGCTCAAGGCGACGAGCAACGATCCGCCGGCGGCGGGCGAATACGCCATCGGCGCCGATGCCGACGCGACGGCGGCGAATTTCCGTGCGGCGCTGGATACGGCGCTGCGCGGCGCGGCCAAGACCGAGCTGGCGGCTGCCTCGAACTACGCGGCGGCGGAGAATTTCTTCAACGGGCAGGGCCAGACGGTGCAGCGCGTCGGCGGCCCCGACTACGCCCATGCGACGGCGCTGGTCGATGCCGAACCGACCAACACGGTCATCTGGTATCGCGGCGGCGAGGCGGCGGACCCGCGCGCCACGGTGAGCGCGCGGCTCGACGACGGCGCGACGGTCAACTACGGCGCGCAGGCCACCGAGAGCGGCCCGCTGCAACTGGTGCGCAGCCTCGCCGTGCAGGCCATCCAGAATTTCAGCACGGCCGACCCCAATGCGGCGGCACGCTTCGACGCCGTGGCGTCGCGCAATTTCGAGCGGCTGTCGGAGGCGCATAACAGCGAGGCCGGCTCGATCGAGATGCTGGCGGTGGAGCTGGGCACGGCGCAGGCCAATGTCGCCAATATCGGGGCGCGGCAGGCGAGCTACAAGGCGCAGCTCGAAAGCATGCTGTCGGACATCGAGACGGTGCCCAAGGAAGACGTGGCGATGGAGATCCTGGCGCTGCAGACGCGGCTGCAGGCGAGCTACCAGGCCACCTCGCTGATCGCCTCGCTGTCGCTGGTCAACTATCTGAGGTAGCGGGCGGCGCGGCCCAGGGGCGTTGGCGCAAGTGGCCTCCCCCTCATCCGCCCTTCGGGCCATAGCCCGCACGCGTAGCGTGACGGGCGTTCTTCGCTGCAAAGCCCCACCGGGGCTTTGCAAGAGCGCTCAGAACTCTCCCGCAAGGGGAGAAGGCCGCCCGTCTCGACGTTCGCAGTCGGGACCCTTCTCCCCTTGCGGGAGAAGGTGGCGGCAGCCGGATGAGGGGGCTGACCGAAAGGTCGTTCTAGGGGGCGCTGGCGCGCAGGCCGGCGGCGACTTCGCGGTTGATGGTGATGAGCACGTCGAGCCGCGACGGCTCGGGGCGCACTTCCACCTTCATCGTGTGGTTGAGCACGAACAGGCCGAGATTGGCGATGTTCTGGCGGATGGGCGCGGGCATCGGATTGTCGTCGCGCATGGCCGAGTTCAGAAAGACGTTCCACAGCTTGCGGTTGAACTTGAGCGCCACGGGCAGCTCGGAGTCGGCAAGCTGCCAGTTCTCGCGGATGCGTTGCAGGTTGGTGGCCGAGCGCGACAGGAGATTGGCTTCGAGATCGCGCGGGTTACCGGTCCGCTTGGCCACCGTCTGGTAAGCCTGCGTCGCGTGCTGCTGCATTTGCGAGGATGTCCTGCTCGTGTTGGATGAGTTTCTTGGCCGCCCTAAGAGCCTTGTAGAGCTGACCTGTTAATATCTCGTTGTTGATTTCATCGACGATCGGCGTAGTCGAAGGGGCGGCGCGCACGAGATCGGTGACGAGCGCGAAGTATTCGCGCGTCAGCTTCTCGACGTTTTCCTCGAGATACATGAGCTGCACGGCGAAGTAGATGCGCTTGGCGGGCGAGTCCGCGGTGGCGGCGCTGAGGATGTCCTTCTCGCGCAGCACGGGCGCCTTGCCGTCGATGAACAGGCGCGTGCGCTGGTCGGCATTGGTGATGAGGCAGTTGCCCACCACCAGCCGTTCGTGGGGCTTCAGTTCGACCTTGAGCGACATCGGAGCTCCGCACCTTTCGCGGGCGGCAGCATGCCCCCGCGACCCTCACCAAAAGGTTGGCGCGACGAAGAGAATCGCAAGGTGCCGATTCACGCAAGCCGGGGCGACGGCGGGGCAAAAGAAAAGGCGGGCCGGAGCCCGCCTTTCCGAGAGACGATGCGCGTGGATCAGAACAGGCGGAGCACGTTCTGGTCGGCCTGCGAGGCCAGCGACAGGGCCGTCGAGCTGAGCTGCTGACGGGTCTGCAGGGCCAGCACGTTGGCGGCTTCCTCGTTGGTGTCGGCGAGGGTCAGGTTGGCCGCACCGGTCTGCAAAACGTTGATCATCTGCTTGGTGAAGTCCTGACGGGTCTCGACGACGCTGAGGTTGGCGCCGAACTTCGCCGCCTGGCCGCGCAGCTTGTCGATGACGCCCTTGAGGTCGTCGAGCACGCCGTTGACGTCGCCATTGGTGTCGAAGCCTTCGTCGGCGAGGGCGGCGAGGCCCAGGCCGGTCGAGGTGTTGGTGACGCCGGCGATGTCGATCTTCGAGGACCCGTCCTCGTTGAACAGCACCGACAGGTTGTCGCCGTTGAGCAGGTTGACGCCGTTGAAGCTGGCATCCTTGGCGAGACCGTCGATCTGCGTCAGCAGGTCGTTATAGGTCGCGACCAGCTCGGCGCGCTTCGGGTTGGCAACCGTGGACGTCGTGGTCGTGCCGGCATTGGCGGCGGCGTAGGTGTCGGTTTCGGTGCCGGCGAAGCCACCGCCAGCGGTAGTCACGGCGACGCTGTTACCGGCAGTAGCCGTCAGCACGATCTTGCCGGCGTCGCCGCCGGTGCCTTCGGCCGCCGACACATGCGTCGTGCCCGACTGGGCGTTGATGGCCGAAATCGCAGCGCCGATATTCGCACCATCGGCGATCGTGATCCCCGTCCCGTTGATGGTCAGGGTAGCATCGGAACCGCTCGGAGCCGCATAGGTGCCACCGGTGACCGTGGCGATGTGCTCGGGCGTCGCACCCGTGGTGGTGCTTTCGGTGACCGTCGCGGCGGTCTGGAGGGCCTGACGGGCCGTCGCCTGGGCGGATTCGACCAGCTTGGTGATGGCGCTGATGCCCTTGTCGGCGGCAGCGACGGTCTGCACGGCGTTCGACACGGCGTCGGCGAGCTGGCCGAGGTCGTTGGCGCGGCTGTTGAGGCCCTGGGCCGTGAAGAAGTTGGTCGGATTGTCCATGGCCGAATTGACGCGCAGGCCGCTGGACAGCCGCTCCTGCGACTTGCTCAGCAGATTGGCCGTGGACTGGAGGGTCAAAAGGTTCGCACGAACCGCTTTCGACAGCGTAACTTCGGACATTTAGTCTTCCTCTTCTGGGGTTATCCGATTCAAGACGCCTCTTCCTGAGACGGTGCCGTCATCATCTGGTCGAAGATGTAAAGAAGCGTTAATCGGCGCGTCGCGACTAGACTCTATTGCGCGCGAAACGGGCGGCGCGTCAGGCCGTGCGGTCCATCAGCCGGAGGGGCGAGGCGGGGGGCTGCCAGGCGCTGCCGAGGCGCTGGCGCAACTGCGCGACCGAGGTCGGACGCGGCGGCAACTGGCCGGCGATCACGGCGGCGGCGAAGGCCTCGCCGGGCATGGCGAGCGGCGGCAGCGGGGCGCGGCGGCTCTCGGGCTGGGCGGCCGGCTGACGGGACCGGGGGCGCGAGTCGGGCGCGTGCGGCAGCCCGTCGCCGACGGCGATGGCTGTCTCAACCGGCGATGGCGCGATGCGCGTGACCACTGTCCAATCCCGAGGCCCGAACGTGAACATCGACACTGGGCACGGGAAGTGTTGCGGCGAGGCGACCACGATCGCCGCGATTTAGGTCAAATTGTCGCGGGGCTACAGCGCCCGGTTGACGGCGATGCCGCCGGAGGCGGGGTGGGCGCGGGCGAGCTCGCCGGTGGCGCCGTAGGTGCGGGGGCGGGCGCTGCGCGCCACCTGCTGCGCCACGTCGGTCAGCACGTCCTCGGTGACTTCGCGCACGGTGGCGACGACCTTGAGGTTCTCGGCCATCTGCGTCGCGAGCTGCTCGTGGCCGTGGCGAAGGGTGGCGATGTCGTCGGGCGCCTCGGCCCGGAGGCGCTCGATCTGGCGCTGCACGGCGCGCGAATAGCTCACATAGTCCTGCGCCAGCCGGGTCTTTTCGGCGCTGAGGCCGCCGGCCTCGCGATGGTGGCCGGCGCGCAGCAGCGTCGTCTCGCGGTTCATGATCTCGACCAGGGCGCGCAGCGTGCCCTCGGTGAAGGCGATGAGGTCGCGGGCGGGCAGGTCATCGAGGGCGGCGAGGCGTTGGGCGGCAGTCATGTGCTGGACTCTCGTTCTATGATTCAGGCTTCCTGGAGGCGCAGGAGATCGGCCATGAGCTGGTCGGCGAGGCCGATGCCGCCCTGCTCGGCGACGGCGGCGGCGAGCTGCTCGGCCTGCATGCCGCGCCAGGTCTCCTCGGCGAAGCCGCCGCCGAAGCCGGACTCGCTGGTGTCGATGGAGGAGAACATCTCCTTCATAAGCGTGTTGAGGAACACGCCTTCGAGCTCGACGGCCTGGCGGTGGAGCCTGTCGTAGCCGGGGGCGGCGGTGTCGATTTTCGGCAGCGGCACGGTGCTCATCACAGCACCTCGATGTCGGCTTGCAGCGCGCCCGACGCCTTGATCGCCTGCAGGATGGCGATGAGGTCGCGCGGGCTGATGCCGAGGGCGTTGAGGCCGTCTACCAGCTCCTGCAGGCTGACCGATTCCCTGACCAGCGCGAGGTCGGAGTTGACGACATCGACGTTGAGGTCGGTGCGCGGCACCACCACAGTCTCGCCGTCGCTGAACGGGTTGGGCTGCGACACGCCGGGCGTCTCGGCGATGGTGACGGTGAGGTTGGACTGCGCCACGGCGACGGTGGAGACGCGCACGTCCTTGCCCATGACGATGATGCCGGAGTTCTCGTCGATGACGATGCGGGCCGGCTGGTCGGTCTCGACGACGAGCTGCTCCACGTCGGTCAGCAGGTCGACGATGTTGCCGTTGAAGTTGCGCGGCAGGTTTATGCGCACCGTGGCGCCGTCCTCGGGGGTGGCGCAGGGCACGCCGATAAAGTCGTTGATGGAGAGCGCGATGCGGCGCGAGGTGGTGAGGTCGGGGTTGCGCAGCGCCAGCCGCAGCGTGCGCTGGGCGCCAAGCACGAAGCCGATCTCGCGCTCGATGAGGCCGCCGGCCGAGATGCGGCCGGTGGTCGGCACGCCCGAGACGATGGTGGCGGCGTCGCCCTCGGCCCTGAAGCCGTTGATGCTCACGGCGCCCTGCGCGATGGCGTAGACCTCGCCGTCGGCGCCGAGCAGCGGCGTGACGAGCAGCGTGCCGCCTTGCAGGCTCGCGGCGTCGCCGAGGGCGGCGACGGATACGTCGAGGCGCGAACCCTGCGTGGCGAAGGGCGGCAAATTGGCCGTCACCATCACCGCCGCGACATTGGCGGTGCGCATGTTCTCGCCGGTGGTGTTGACGCCGAGCCGCTCGAGCATGGCGCGCAGGCTCTGCTTGGTGAAGGGCGAGTTGTTGAGGCTGTCGCCGGTGCCGGCGAGGCCGACCACGAGGCCGTAGCCGACGAGCTGGTTCTCGCGCACGCCCTCGATATCGACGATGTCCTTGATGCGGGCGGTCGCGGCATAGGCGGGCACGACCAGAAGCGCGATGGCGAGCATCGCGAGGATCATGCGCTTCGAGAGCCAGTCGCTCATTGTCTCGGGTCCCCGGTCGGCGGCCCGTCCCCACGGGCCCTGTCGCGAGAGACGATGCGAGGATCGTGCCAAACCGGCAAAGGGCCGGAATTGCTGGCGGCGCGGGCGGGCGCCGGGGCGGGGGCGGTAGCAATTGCCGGGTGCGTTAACAGGACATTAACCGTGCGCGGCAGATTTTGCCGGGCAGGATTTCCGCCCGCCGGAGTCGGCCCTTGCGCATCGAGAGCAGCACCAGATCGAGCCCCGTCAGCAGCCGCGCCGGCGTCGGCCGCGCGGCGGCGGGCACGGGCTTTTTCGTCGCCGACGAGACGGCGGCGCCGCGCGTGGCGACGGCGTCGCCGATGGCGCCGGCGACGGGGCTCGAGGCGCTGCTGGCGCTGCAGGCCGTCGAGGACCCGCTGTTCGCCAGAAAGAAGGCGATCCGGCGCGGCAACGGGCTGCTCGACGCGCTGGAGGCGATCAAGGCGGACCTCTTGGTCGGGCGGGTGTCGGAGGGGCGGCTCAACCAGTTGATGGCGCTGATCGGGCAGGCGCGCGAGCGCAACCTGCCGGGCCTCGACGCCGTGCTCGACGACATCGAATTGCGGGCGCGGGTGGAACTGGCCAAATTCGGGCGTTTTCCGGCCTGAGCGGGTCACGAATGCATCATCGGCCCAGCCGGCGCTTGCCCCCCCATTGACCGCAAATTATAAGGCGCCAACTCTCGGGGAAGGTGAGTTGAGTCCACATGGTGCGAAGCGCAGTTATCGAGGCTGAATATCGGCCTACCGAAGACGAACCGTTCATGAATCCGCGCCAGCGGGAATATTTCCGGCGCAAGCTCGAAGGCTGGAAGGACGACATCCTCCGCGAAAGCCGTGAGACGCTCGAAAACCTGCAGGAAGAGTCGCAGAATCATCCCGACATGGCCGACCGCGCATCGTCGGAAAGCGACCGCGCGCTGGAGCTCAGGACCCGCCACCGGCAGCGCAAGCTGATCGCCAAGATCGACGCGGCGCTGAAGCGGATCGACGACGGCACTTACGGCTATTGCGAGGAGACGGGCGACCCCATCGGCATCGCCCGGCTCGATGCCCGCCCCATCGCCACCCTGAGCCTCGAGGCGCAGGAGCTGCATGAGCGGCGGGAGAAGGTGTATCGGGATGAGTAAGAGCGAATAGCGAGTAGGCGAGCGAATAGCGAATAGCGAATAGTAAATAGAGAAGAGGGGCTTGCCAGGCGGCAGGCCCCTTGTTTTTCTCGCTATTCGCTATTCGCTATTCGCTATTCGCTATTCGCTATTCGCTATTCGCTATTCGCTATTCGCCCTCAGCTCTACCCGCCGCTCCATCCCGATCGCCGCGAGGAAGGCTTCGTCGTGGCTGACGACCAGCAGGGCGCCGTCATAGGCGATGAGGCCGGCTTCGACCGCGGCGATGGCCTCGAGGTCGAGGTGGTTGGTCGGCTCGTCGAGGATCAGCAATTCGGGCGGACGGGCGGCGCCGATGGTGACGGCGAGGCCGGCGCGCAGGGTTTCGCCGCCGCTGAGCGCGCCCACCGTCTGCAACGCCGCCTCGGCGCGGAACCTGAAGCGGGCGAGGGCGGCGCGGCACTGGGTCTCGCTGTCGGTGGGATTGAGCCGCCGGTAATTGTCGCGGATGGAGCGGGCGGGGTCGAGCAGGCGCACCTGCTGGTCGAGCATGGCGTGGCGCGGGGTGATGCGCACCGTGCCGGCGGTGGGCGCGAGGTCGCCGGTGGCGAGGCGCAGCAGCGTCGTCTTGCCGGCGCCGTTGGGGCCGGTGACGGCGACGCGCTCGGGGCCGGCGAGGGTGAGAAAAAGAGTCCGAATGATCGGCTTACCCTCTGGCCCGCCTGACACATTCTGCATCTGCAGGACGGTGCGGCCGGGCGGCAGGCGGGTGCTGTCGAGCGTCACGGTCAGCGGTTGCAGCACCTCGATGCGGGCCCGCGCGGCGCCGAGGGCGGCGCCGGCGGCGCGGCGCTGGCGGTCGGCGAGACGGGCCTGGGCGCCGCCCGTGACTTCGGCCTCGCCCTGGCGCGCGCCCGAGATGATGCGGGGAATGTCGTCGCGCGCGCCGCGGGCGCGGCCGCGGGAATCGGCGCGGGCCTTCTGCTCGGCGCGGGCCTGCGCCTTGCGGTCGATGTCGGCGAGCTCGCGGCCGGCGACGGCGAGGTCGTGCTCGGCGGCGGCGAGATCGAGGGCGCGGCGCGCCTCGTAGACGTCCCAGTTGCCGCCATAGACCCTGGTGCCGAGGCTCGTCAGCTCGACGATCTCGTCCATCTCGGCGAGGAGGTCGCGGTCGTGGCTCACCACCAGCGCGCCGCCGCGCCAGCCGCGCAGCAGGTCGCGGACGGCGGTGCGGCCGTCGGCGTCGAGATTGTTGGTCGGCTCGTCGAGCAGCAGGATGTCGGGTTCGCCGAGCAGCAGGCCGGCGAGCGCCAGCCGCGTGCGCTGGCCGCCGCTGAGCGTCGCCGCCGGGCGGTCGAGGGGCAAGGCGGGCAGGCCGACCGTGGCGAGCGTCGCGGGGAGGCGCGCGGCCAGCGTCCAGTCGGCGCGCTCGTAGTCGTCGTTCGCGGCCGTGCCGGCCTCGATGCGGGCGAGGCGGGCAAGGGGTGCGGCGATGCCGAGCGCGTCGGCGACGCTGCCGGTCGCGGCGCCGGTGACCTGGCGCAGCACGCCGAGGCTGCCCTCGACATGCACGGTGCCGGATTTCGGCGGGCGCTCGCCGAGGACGGCGCGCAGCAGCGTGGTCTTGCCCGTGCCGTTGCGGCCGACGAGGCCGGTGCGGCGCGAGGCGAGGCTCAGCGTGATGTTGGAAACGAGGTCGCGGCCGTCAGGCGTGGCGAGCGAAATATCCTGCAAGCGGATGGCGGGCATGGGCGGAGTCCTGGTGACGGATCGAAAGAACGGGATCGGTCGAAAGGAAATCCACCTGGCACCTGCCGGTCGGGTTGCGATGGCGGCGATATGGGCACCGGGGCCGGCGATGTCAACCGCGGGGCGGGCAAGGCCCCCTCATCGCCCTTCGGGTACCTTCTCCCCCGAGGGGAGAAGGGTGCGGGGCGGCGGTCGGGATCTTCCCGCGCTTTGTAGGGGAAGGCGACGCCGCAGGCGATTTAGTTGACTACAAAACTCATGTTTGTATTGTGCGGGCCGGTTTCATGGAGGCGACGATGGGGCGGATTTCGCGGCGGCAGTTCGGGGTCGGGGCGGCGGCACTGGGGGCGGGGCTGCTGGCGCGGCCGGCATGGGCGCAGCAGGCCGGCATGCACGCGGTGACGACCAGCCTCGGCACCTACGACATTCCCGACGATCCGCAGCGCGTCATCTGCATCGACTCGCGGCTCGACCTCGAACCGGCGCTGGCGCTCGGGCTCAACGTCATCGGCCACGCCTACGACAAGCCGTGGCCGTGGGTGCCGGCGCCGGCGGGGCTGGAGTTCGTCGGCGAGGCGCCGGACCTCGAGAAGGTGCTGGCGCTCGAGCCCGACCTCATCATCTGCACCGATGTGGGCGACGGCGACAGCGAGTGGTGGCCAATCAACCGGCTGAAGGACGTGGCGCCGGTGCTGCCGCCGCCCTACACGCAGCCGTGGAAGGAAATTCTGGCGCAGATCGGCGCGTGGACCGGGCGGAGCGGGGCGGCCGACGCCAAGCTCGCCGAATACGACGCGCTGATCGCCGACATCAAGGCGCGCCGCGCGGCGCAGATCGCCACCAAGAAGATCGTCTTCGTGCAGCCCTGGGACGAGTCCTCGGTCTATCTGCAATCGGCGCTGACGCTGCTGCAGCCGCAGGTGCTGGCCGATATCGGCGCGCTGACCGCGGCGCCGGCCGAGAGCGGCGACAACGAGATCGCGGCCGAGAACTATGCCGAGTATTTCGGCGACGTGGACGGGCTCATCTATGTGCTGTGGGACGGGGGCGAGGTCGAAAGCGCCGAGAAGAACCCGCTCTGGGCACGGCTGCCGGCGGTGGCCGCCGGCCATGTGCTGAAGCCGGTCGGCAACACCAATTATGGCGGGGTGTACACCGCGATCCACATCGCCCAGCTCGTCGACGAGCTTTACGGGATGCTGGGCTGAGGGGGCTATTCGGGCGCCACGTCCTTGCCGGTGTAGACCTCGTCCACCCAGTACTGGTCGCGGCGGTCGAAGCCGTTGAAGGGGGTGAGCGAGGCCTGGGTGTAGGCGCCCATCAGGCCGAACTCGATCCAGTCGTCCTCGTCGATGTCGGCGGGCAGGGTGAACACCTGGGGCAGCACGTCGTAGCTGTCGCAGGTCGGGCCCCAGATGGTGAATTCCGAGAACTGGCCGTCATTGTCGTGCAGGCGCGGCCCGCGCCAGACGCGCACGGGCGGCGTGAAGTGCATGAACTTCACCTCCATCAGCGCGCCATAGGCGCCGTCGTTGAGATAGACCGACTGGCCGCCGCGCTGGTGCTTTACGCGCAGCAGCAGCGAGGTGGAGGAGGTGACGAGGGCGCGGCCGGGCTCGATGATGAGCTCGGGGCGCGACTTGCCGAAGCTGTCCTTCACGGCCGAGGCGATGGTCTCGAAATAATAGTCCATCGGCGGCGCCTCGCTGGTCGGGTAGGGGGCCGGGTAGCCGCCGCCGATATTGAGGCGCTTCAGCTCGATGCCGCTCTCCTCGGCGATCTTGGCGGCCGCCGCGATGTGGCGCTCATAGGCGTAGGCATCCTCGCACTGGCTGCCGACATGGAAGCACAGCGAGGCGGTGAAGCCCATCTGATCGACGAGCTTCATGATCTCGACCGCGCCGTCCTGCATGACGCCGAACTTGGCGCCGAAATCGTAGGATTTGAGCGCCTTGCCGGCCTTGAAGCGGGTGGTCACCTCGATGTCGCGGCTGGGCGCGACGACGGCGGCGAGCTGGTCGAGCTGCTGGGGATGGTCGATGGAGAAGGAGCGGATGCCGAACTCCTCGTAGGCGCGCGCGATCTCGCGCTTGCTCTTGATGGGGTTGTTGTAGTGCATGGCGGCGCCGGGGCAGAACTCGCGCACCAGCTCCATCTCGCGGTTGGAGGCGACGTCGAAGGCCTTCAGCCCCTCATTGTGGAGCTGGGTGAGCACATGCGGCGAGGGGTTGCACTTGACGGCGTAGGTCAAAAGGCCGTCGAAGCCCTTCTTGAACACCTTGGTGGCGCGGTGCAGCTCGCGCTCGGAGAACAGGAAGCTCGGATAGTCCGGCGCCTCGGCCGCGATCAGCGCCGACGTATTGGCATAGACCGTCCGGTCGTGGGCGGGGGCGTGCAACTGGATCACGTCTTCGGCGGCGGAGGAGGCGGTCAAGGCGGCCATCGTCATTCCCTTCCACGGTGCAGGCGGCAAAACGCGCTGCATATAGGAGCGTTCATCCCCCCGGACAACGGCATATTTCCCGACATGACAAAAGGGTAAGCAAAAGCATCACAAAGGTGCCCGATTCCGGGCGTTTCGGTGACTCGAAACAGAGCTGGAGGTTGCCGTGACGCAACGCAACGTCGTTCTGGGTGTGTCCGGCCTCGTCGCCCTTGCCGCGGCGGGCGGGCTGTGGATGGGGCTCGACGAGCGCGGCGCGGTGCCGCCGCCCGCGGTGCAGGCGATGCAGGTGGCCGAGGCGCCGGCGCGGCAGGTGCCGCAGTCGGACGCCGAGGTGCAGCTCAGCTTCGCGCCGATCGTCAAGCAGGTGACGCCGGCGGTGGTCAACGTCTACGCCACCAAGACGGAGCAGGGGTTCGAGAGCCCGTTCGCCAACGATCCGTTCTTCTCGCGCTTTTTCGGGCGCGACATGTTCCGCAGCCGGCCGCGCACCTCGCAATCGCTGGGCTCGGGGGTGATCGTCGATGCGACGGGCGTGATCGTCACCAATTCGCATGTGGTGAGCGGGGCGGATGACATCCGCATCGCGCTGAGCGGGGGGCGGGAGTTTCCGGTGAAGCTGCTGCTCGACGATCCGAAGTCGGACCTCGCGGTGCTGCAGATCGAGGATGCGAAGGGGCGCGACTTCCCGGCGCTGAAATTCGCCGATTCCGACAGTCTCGAAGTGGGCGACCTGGTGCTGGCCGTCGGCAACCCGTTCGGCGTCGGGCAGACGGTGACCAGCGGGATCGTCTCGGCGTTGGCGCGCACCGGCGTCGAGACCGCCAATTTCGACTATTTCATCCAGACCGACGCGGCCATCAATCCCGGCAATTCGGGCGGGGCGCTGGTCAACCTCGCCGGCGAGCTGGTGGGGATCAATACCGCCATCTTCACGCGCTCGGGCGGCTCGGTGGGCATCGGCTTCGCCATTCCCGCCAACATGGCGCGCACCGTGGCCGAGGCCGGCGAGGCGGGCGGGCCGATCATGCGCCCGTGGTTCGGCGCGCGGCTGCAGGAGGTGACGACCGACATCGCCGACAGCCTCGACATCGACCCGCCGCATGGCGCGCTGGTGACCGAGGTGGCGGCGGGCAGCCCCGCCGACACGGCCGGGCTGAAGCCCGGCGACGCCATCGTCGAGATCGACGGCGTCGATGTCGATGCGCCGCAGGGTTTCGATTTCCGCTTCGCCACCAAGGCGCTGGGCAGCACCTCGACGCTCACCTATGTGCGCAGTGGCAAGACGGCCGAGGCGCGTGTCGCCGTCACCGCGCCGCCGGCGACGGCTGCCGGGCAGACGGCCGAGATCACCGGCAATACGCGCTTCGCCGGCACGCGGGTCGAGGTGCTGACGCCGGCGCTGGCGCAGGACATGAACCTGCCCTTCGACAGCACCGGCGTGGTGGTCAGCCAGGTGGCGGCGGGCTCGCCGGCCGACCGCATGGGGCTCAGGCCCGGCGACATCATCGTGTCGGTCAACGGCCAGCGGATCGGCGATGTCGGGACATTCCGCGATCTGGTCTCGACGCGGACGGACGGATGGCAGATTGTGCTGCAACGCAACGGGCAGACGATTCAGTCCTATGTCAGCGGTTGAACCGACAGGCTCCTGATGGCCGACCTTTTTGCCGGAGAGGCCGCGCCGGCGGCCGGCGGCCCGCTGGCCGACAGCCCGTTGGCTGACCGGCTGCGGCCGAAATCGTTGGACGAGGTGATCGGCCAGCGCCACCTGCTCGGGCCGGAGGGCACGCTCAGGCGGATGATCGCCTCGGGGCGGCTCGGCTCGCTGATCCTGTGGGGGCCGCCGGGCACCGGCAAGACCACCATCGCGCGGCTCCTGGCCGACGCGGTGGGCTATCGCTTCAAGCAGATCTCGGCGGTGTTCTCGGGCGTGGCCGACCTCAAGAAGGCCTTCGAGGAGGCGCGCTTCGAGCGGCTCAGCGGGCACCGCACGCTGCTGTTCGTCGATGAGATCCACCGCTTCAACCGGGCGCAGCAGGACGGCTTCCTGCCGGTGATGGAGGACGGCACGGTGGTCTTGGTCGGCGCCACCACCGAGAATCCGAGCTTCGAGCTCAACGCGGCGCTGTTGTCGCGGGCGCAGGTGCTGCGGCTCGAGCCGTTCTCGGCGGAGGAGCTGGAGCTGATGGCGCAGCGCGCCGAGGCGGCGCTGGGGCGCAAGCTGCCGCTCGACGCGGCGGCGCGGGCCGGCCTCCTGACGCTCGCCGATGGCGACGGGCGGGCGCTGCTCGGGCTAGTGGAGGAGGTGTTCGCGGCGGCCAAGCCCGGCGAGGTGCTCGACCAGGCGGGGCTGCTGCAGGTGGTGCAGCGGCGGGCGCCGATCTACGACAAGAAGCAGGACGGGCATTACAATCTCATCTCGGCGCTGCACAAGACGGTGCGCGGCTCGGACCCGGACGCGGCGCTCTACTATCTGGCGCGCATGCTGGTGGCGGGCGAGGACCCGCTGTTCCTCGCGCGGCGGCTGATCCGCATGGCTAGCGAGGATATCGGCATGGCCGACCCGCAGGCGCTGCCGCTCGCCATCGCGGCGCGCGACGCCTACGAGATGCTGGGCTCGCCCGAGGGCGAGCTGGCGCTGGCGGAGGTCACCGTCTACCTGGCCGTGGCGCCGAAATCGAACGCCGTCTACACCGCCTTCGCGGCGGCCATGGCGCTGGCCAAGTCGTCGGGCTCGCCGACGCCGCCGATGACCATCCTCAATGCGCCGACCAAGCTGATGAAGGGGCAGGGCTATGGCGCGGGCTATGTCTACGACCACGACACGCCGGAGGGGTTTTCGGGGCAGGAGTATTTCCCCGAGGCGCTGGGGCGGCGCGAGTTCTACGCGCCGGTGGACCGCGGCTTCGAGCGCGAGGTGAAAAAGCGCCTCGACTACTTCGCGCGGCTCAGGGCGCAGAAGGGGGAGGGCTAGAGGCCGCGGGCCTTGCGCAGGGTGGCGTTGATGCGGCTTTGCCAGCCGGCGCCTTCGCTGCGGAAGCTGTGCAGCACGTCGGCATCGAGGCGGAGCGTTACCTGGCGCTTGGGCGTGGGCGAGGCGGGGCGGCCGCGCTTGCGGCGGGCCTCCTCGAGGCCGGCGAAGAATTCGGGCGGCAGCACCTCGCGCGCCGGCCGCATGGCGGCGAGCTCTGCGTCGGTCGAGTCCATGTGCTCGGAGACTTCGTCCCAATCTTCCTTGGAATAACCACGGCCCGGAACGAATTCAGTTTGGATTTGGGGCTTTTTCATCGAGCCACCTCCTTTCCTTGCGGCCTGCCGGGCGGAAGCTGATGATGCTGATCGCTTCGGTGCCCAGCGGCGCGTAGATGACTGCGACCTTCTCGCCACCGAAATATCCGATGGCGAGCATCCGGCGGCCGCCATAGCGGCTGGGGCGTGCCGGCGCGATGCGTGCATCCGCCCAGCCGAAGAATATGACGTCTTCGAAGTCGAAGCCGTGCTTCTCGAAATTGGCGGTCCGCTTGACCTCGTCCCACGTAAATTTCGTCATTTAATGTAGCTACGTAAAATCGGAAAAGCAAGTGCTGGAAATTCGGTTATCTTCAGCCTAGAAGCCGGCCAGCACAAGGATGCGTCATGGGTCCCTATCTTCTGGTCGGCATTGGCGGGGCGCTGGGCTCGATGGCGCGCTATGGCGGGGGCGTGCTGGTCGGGCGCGTCTGGCCCTCGGCGTTTCCGCTGGCGACGATGCTCATCAACATCAGCGGCTCGCTGGCCATGGGGCTGTTCATCGGCTTTCTGGCGCGCACGACGCCGAGCTGGCAGGCGGACGCCCGGCTGTTCGTCGCCGTGGGGGTGTTCGGCGGCTTCACCACCTTCTCGTCGTTCTCGCTCGACACCATCGCGCTGATCGAGCGCGGCGAGGTCGGGCAGGCGGTGCTCTATGTGCTGGTGTCGGTGCTGGTGGCGGTGGCGGCGCTCTATGGCGGGCTCGTGGTGATGCGGGGCGGCAGTTGAGCGGGGCGCGGCAGCAGGCCGTCGCGCGCGACGAGGACGGCATGCGGCTCGACCGCTGGTTCGGGGTGCATTTCCCGCAGGTGACCTTCGGGCACCTGCAAAAGCTCATCCGCACCGGGCAGGTGCGCATCGACGGGGGGCGGGCGAAGACCAGCTCGCGCCTCGCCGTCGGCCAGCAGGTGCGCATTCCGCCCTTCGAGGCCGAGGCGCGGCGCATCGAACGGAAGATCGACGCCGCCGACGCGGCGTTCCTGCGCGGGCTGGTCCTCTATGAGGACGACGAGCTGTTCGTCTTCAACAAGCCGCACGGGCTCGCCTCGCAGGGCGGCAGCGGCACCAGGCGGCATATGGACGGGCTGCTGAAGAGCCTGCCCAACAAGCAGGGCGAGGCGCCGCGGCTGGTGCATCGGCTCGACCGCGACACCTCGGGCGTCCTGGTCGTCGCCAAGACGCGCGCCGCCGCCGCGCATTTCGGAAAGGTGTTCCAGTCGCGCGCGGCGCGCAAGATCTACTGGGCGGTGGTCTATGGCAACCCGAAGCCGCCGCAGGGCAGCATCTCGTGCTTTCTCGCCAAGCAACTGGTGGGCGACAACGAGCAGATGGTGGTGGTGCCGCAGAACCATCCCGGCGCGCAGCATTCGCTGAGCTATTATTCGACCACGGACGTGGCGGCGCGGCGCTTCGCCTGGGCGACGCTGAAGCCGGTGACGGGCCGCACGCACCAGCTGCGCGTGCACATGGCGCAACTCGGCAACCCGATCATCGGCGATCCGCGCTATTTCAACATCGAGAACTGGCAGCGGGCGCCGGGGCTGGGCGAGGGCCTGCACCTGCACGCGCGGCGCATAAGGCTGCCGCTGCGCTCGGGCAAGATCATCGACGTGTCGGCGCCGCTGCCGCCGCACATGGTGCAAAGTTTCGAGGCGCTCGGCTTCGATGCCGAGCGCTACGATGTGCGCGACGAGGACCCGGAGGCATAGGGTTCAACTCGTCGTGAACGCTGCGACGAAAGGCTCGCTCCGCGTATTCTCCCTTGGCGCCCGATCCGGGCCGAAAAGGGAGAGACAGATGAAAACGAGTCTGATGGCCGCGGCTGCCGCGGCAAGCTTCGCCTTTGCCGCCCCCGCGCTGGCGCAGGACGTGGCGAATATGAGCTTCTTCGTCACCAGTACCGGGCTCGGCGACGGCGCCAATCTGGGCGGGCTCGCGGGGGCCGACAGCCATTGCCAGCAACTGGCCGAGGCGGCCGGCAGCACCGGCAAGAGCTGGGCGGCCTATCTGAGCGCTGAGGGCGTCAACGCCCGCGACAGGATCGGCACGGGTCCGTGGCAGAATGTCATGGGCGACGTCATCGCCACCGATGTCGCGACGCTGCACAGCGACGCCAACAACATCACCAAGCAGACGGCGCTCACCGAGACCGGCGCGGTGGTGAACGGGCGCGGCGACACGCCCAATGTGCACGACATCCTCACCGGCTCGAACGCCGACGGCACGCTGGCGGCCGGGCAGACCTGCGGCGACTGGACGCTCAGCGGGGAGGGCAGCGCCATGCTCGGCCACTCCGACCGCTCCGGCCCGGAGACGCTGGCCACCGGCACGTCGTGGAACGCCGCGCATCCGTCGCGCGGCTGCGGCCAGGAGGCGCTGGTGTCGACGGGCGGGGCGGGGCTGCTCTACTGCTTCGCCACCAATTGAGGCCGGGCCGGCGCAGGTGACAGGCGGCGCGTTTTGTGGTTGTGAGCGGGCGCAATAGAAGGATTTCGCCTTGCGGCTCGCCATTTTCGACCTCGACGGCACCCTCATCGACTCGGTGGGGCTGATCGTCGAAACCGTCACCACCGCCTTCACCGCCGTGTCCGAGCCGGTGCCCGACGAGCGGGCGATCCGCGCCATCTCGGGCATCACGGCGCGCGACGCGATGGCGATCCTCGCGCCCGAGGCGTCGCCGGAGCGGATCGAGGTGATCCTCGACAGCTACCGCAACACCTATCTGGGTCTTGCGGGGCTGGCGCGCGAGCCGCTGTTCGCGGGCGCGATGGGGGCGCTCGACCGGCTCGGGGCCGATCCCGAGACCATCCTCGCGGTGGCGACGGGCAAGGCGCACAAGGGGGCGCTGACGCTGCTCGAACGGCACGGCATCCTCGGGCGCTTCCAGTCGATCCAGACGCCCGACCACAATCGCGGCAAGCCCGACCCGCAGATGATCGAGACGGCGATGGAAAAGGCCGGCATGGCGCGCGGCGCGACGGTGATGATCGGCGACACCATCCACGACATGCGCATGGCCAAGGCGGCCGGCGTCGGCGCCATCGGCGTCGCCTGGGGCTATCACGAGGTGCGCGAACTCGAAGCCGAGGGCGCCGACATCGTCATCGACGATTTCGCGGCGCTGGACGGGGCCATCGCGGCGCTGGTCGGCCATGCGTGAGGTCCTCGAAGACGCCGCCGCGCATCGCGACGACGGCCTCGGCCGGGCGCAGGCGCCGCCGCGGCGGGAGCTGCCGAAGCGGTTCTACACGGCGGCCAACGTGGTGGCGACGGCGGACGGCTTCGCCGTCGGGCTCGACGGACGCGTGCCGAAGACGCCGGGGCTGAAGCCGGTGGTCGTGCCCTCGGAAGCCGTGGCGGCGGCGATGGCGGCGGAGTGGGCGGCGCAGGGCGAGCTTATCGATCCCGAGACCATGCCGCTGGTGCGCATCGTCAACTCGGCGGTGGAGGCCGGCCCGGCGGCGATGCCGGCGCTCAGGGCCGAGATCGTCAACTATGCCGGCAACGACCTGCTGCTCTATCGTGCCGACGGGCCGGAGACGCTGGTGCGCCGGCAGGAGGAGCTGTGGGACGCGGCGCTGGTGGCGCTGGCGCGGCATTTCGGCGTCAGCTTCCAGCCTACTATCGGCATCCTTCACCAGCCGCAGCCGGCGCCGACGCTGGCGAAGCTCGCCGCGGCGCTGGAGGCCGAGGCGCTGCTGCCGCTCACGGCCATGAACGCGGTGATGTCGATTACCGGCTCGGGCCTTCTGGCGCTGGCGCTGCGGCACGGGCTCGTCGGGGCCGAAGGCGTGTGGCGCGCCGCGCATGTGGACGAAGACCACAATATCCAGCTCTGGGGCGAGGTGGAGGAGATCACGGCGCGCCGCGCCCAGCGCCGCCGCGAGTTCGATGCGGCCGTGCGGCTTCTCTCGTTAACTCTTTAATCCTCAAAAGCTCTTCGTGCTCTGCACGAAATCTGCAAATGCCGGCCGCATGCTTTGCGGCATGCGTAATCCGATTCAGCCCTCGCCCGACCGCCCCGTTCCGCTCCCCGACTGCATCCTGCTCGATGCGTGGTGGGCCGATACGCGCGCCGAGGCGGAGGAGCGACGGGCGCTGCTGCGCCTCGTTGCGGCTGATGCGGACGAGGGCGCCCGTGACGGCCCGCGCGGAGACGGGCGGCGCGGCTGAGCCGATGGCGGCCTATCTCGCGGGGCCGGCAGGCGCTACACACTAGCCCATGCCGAAAATCCTCATTGCCGATGACGAGCCGAACATCCGCGAAGTGATCGCCTTCGCGCTCGAACGGGCCGGCCATGCGACAGCGACGGCGCGCAACGGCACGGAGGCGCTGCAGCAGTTCCGGCGGGCGCCGCCCGACCTCGTGGTGCTCGACGTGGGCATGCCCGAAATGGACGGGCTCGAAGTCTGCCGGCAGATCCGCAAGAGCTCGGAGGTGCCGATCCTGTTCCTGTCGGCGCGCGACGAGGAGATCGACCGCGTGCTGGGGCTCGAGATCGGCGGCGACGATTACGTGACCAAGCCGTTCAGCGCCCGCGAGCTGGTGGCGCGCGTCAACGTCATCCTGAAGCGGACGCGCGGCGGGACGGCGCGGCCGGCGGTGCTGGCGCATGGCAAGGTGCAGCTCGACGCGGCGCGCCACATGGTACGCTTCGACGGACGCGAGGTGGTGCTCACGGCGCTCGAATTCGACATCCTCGCCGCCTTTCTCGGGCGGCCGGAGATGGTGGTGTCGCGCGAGCAGATCATGGCGGCCGCCTATGGCGCGGGCATGCATGTGAGCGAGCGCACCATCGACAGCCACATCCGCAATCTGAGGGCGAAGTTCGCCGAGGCGGGCTGCACCGACATCGTGGAGACGGTGCATGGCGTCGGCTTTCGGCTCGGGGCGGCGGCCTGATGGCGGCGCCGCGCGTCCGCGCCAAATGGCGGCCGACGCTGGCGATGATCGTCTTCGCCGTGCTGCTGACGGTCCTGGCGCTGCCGGCGGCGGTGGTGCTGTGGCTGCGGGCGCTGAACGGCTCGCTGGCCGGGGCGCTCGACGCCACCGAACTGGGCGCGCTGGGCGTGGCGCTGGTGCTGACGGTGCTGATCGCGGTGGTGTTCTCGCGCACCATCACCGGCCCGATCAACGCGCTGATCGAGCGCACCAGGGCGATCGGGCAGGGCGGGCGCGCCGCCATCGTCGCGCCGGAGCAACTCGGCACGCGCGAGATCGCGACGCTGAGCCAGAGCTTCCTCGACCTCGCCGAGCGGCTGGTGGACCGCACCGAGTATGTCTCGTCCTTCGCCGCGCATGTGAGCCACGAGCTCAAGTCGCCGTTGACCTCGATCCGCGGGGCGGCCGAGCTGTTGCGCGACGCCGAGATGAGCCGCGAGGACAGCCGGCGCTTCATCGATCACATCATCGCCGACAGCGACCGGCTGGCCGGGCTGCTCGACAGCCTGCGCGCGCTGGCGCGGGCCGATTTCGACGCGAGCCCCGGCATTTCGACGCTGCGGGAGATTGTGGCCGAGGACGGGGTGACGCTGGCGGGCGCCGCCGACGTGGCGATGGCGCTCGCCCCCGAGGCGGCGCGCGCCGTGTTCGGGCATTTGATCGGCAATGCCCGCGCGCACGGGGCGACACAGGTGACGATCGCGGCGCGGCAGGCAGCGGGGCGGCTCGTCGTCACCGTCAGCGACAATGGCAGCGGCATTTCGCCGGGCAATCGCGAGCGGGTGTTCGAGCCGTTCTTCACCACGCGCCGCGAGGCCGGCGGCACTGGCATGGGCCTCAAGATCGTGCGCGCGATGCTGACGGCGCATGGCGGCAGCATTTCCCTGCTGCCGACGGAAAGTGGAGCGGCGTTCGAGGTGAGCGTGCCGGTGGCGGCTTAGGCTGTGGACGTTTGCGGCGTTGGCTGTGGCTCCTTCCCGGCTCAGCCGAGGTAGCGCCGGGTGAGGTGAGCTTCGAAATAGGCGCTGTTGAGCTTTTCGCCGGTGGCGCGGACGAGCAGGTCGGGCGTCGAGTAGCGCGAGGCCTCGGACCAGATCCGGTCGGCGCGCCAGGCGTTGATCTCGACGAAGCGGCCCCTGGCCATGTCGGCGCGAGCGTTCGGCAGGTCCTTTTCGAGGGCGGCCCAGAGCTGCGCCGCGATCATGGCGCCGAGCGTGTAGCTGGGGAAATAGCCGAAGGCGCCCGAGGGCCAGTGCACGTCCTGGAGCGGGCCGTCCTGATAGTTGTCGCGGGTGGAGAGGCCGAGATACTCCTCCATGCGGGCGGTCCACGCCTCGGGCACGTCCCTGGGCGCGATGCTGCCCTCGACGAGGCCCTTTTCGATCTCGTAGCGCAGGATGACGTGCAGCGGGTAGGTCGCCTCGTCGGCATCGACGCGGATGAGGCCGGTCTTCACCTCGTGCACATGCAGCAGGAGGTCCTCGATGTCCCAGCCGGCGATGCTGTCGGGCCCGAGATGCTCGGCGACCAGCGGCATGGCCCAATGCCAGAACTCGGCGGAGCGGCCGATCTGCTTTTCGACGAACAGGCTCTGGCTTTCGTGGATGGCCATGCCGCGCGCCCGGCCGACGGCCCAATGCGACCAGTCCTTGGGCAGGCCCTGCTCGTAGAGGCCGTGGCCGGTCTCGTGGATGATGCCCATCAGCGAGCTCAGGAATTCGGCCGTGGTGTAGCGCGTGGTCATGCGCACGTCGGTGGGCACGCCACCGCAGAAGGGGTGATGCGACACGTCGAGCCGGCCGTGATTGAAATCGAAGCCGAGCGCCTCCATCACGGCAAGGCCGAGGGCCTTCTGCCTGTCGATGGGGAAGGGCGCGTTGAGCGGCTTCAGGCCGCCGCGCGCGGCGCGCTTTTCCTCCTGCCGCGCGAGGGCGGCGGGGATGAAGTCCTTGAGGAAGGTCTTGAGCCGCGCGAAGACCGGGCCGATGTCGGCGGCGCGGTTGCCGGGATCGTATTGCTCCATCATCGCGTCATAGGGCGCGAGGCCGAGCGCCCTGGCGCGCAGCTCGGCTTCCTCGCGGGCGAGGGCGACGACGCCTTCGAAGGCGGGGAGGAACCCGGCCCAGTCGTTCTTGGCGCGCAATTCGCGCCAGAGCTGCTCGGAGCGCAGCCGCGCCACCACCTGGCGGCGCACGAAATCGGCGGAGAGGCAGGTCATGTTGGTATAGACGCGGCTCTGCTCGCGGATGGCGGCAAGCTGCATGTCGTCGAGCGGCTCCTCGGCGGCCGCCGCGAGCCAGTCGGCGATCTCGGGCGCCGTCGCCATCTCGTGGTACATGCCGGCCAGCATGGCGAGGGATTCTGCACGCTTCTCGCCGCCGCCGGCGGGCATCATCACCGCCTCATCGACGCTCAGCATGGCTTGCGCGTGCTCGAGCGCCTCCAGCCGGCGGCCGAGATCGGCGAGCTTGTCGAAGGCGGAATTGGGGGCGGACATGGGAACCTCGTGAGCGGCAGTCGGCAATGGGCAGTCGGCAGTAGCGTATTGCCGCGTGCCGGCGCAATGGGGACGGGGCGCAGCCGGGGAGACTGCGCCCCTTGGGAGAGGCCGATGCCCTTCTGGACCGTCGCCTCGAGACGGCCGCGCCAATGGGGGAGTGCGCGGCCGAAAGCTGGGTCCTGCCCTCAGAAGGGCAGGATGGCGTCGGCGATCTGCTGGCCGTAGCGCGGCTGCTGCACGTCGGTGATCTGGCCGCGGCCGCCGTAGGAGATGCGGGCCTCGGCGATCTTGGCCGACACGATCGTGTTGTTCGACTGGATGTCCTCGGGGCGCACGATGCCGGCGACGATGAGGTCGCGGACCTCGAAATTGACGCGCACCTCCTGGCGGCCCTCGATGACGAGGTTGCCGTTGGGCAGCACCTGGGTCACCACCACGGCGACGTTGGTCTGCAGGCTCTCCTTGCGGTTGACCGAGCCGTTGCCGCCGTCGGTCATGCTGCCGCCGGTGGAGATGCCGCCCGAGGCGTCGAGATCGACGCCGGGCAGGGCGCTGCCGAACAGCGAGCCGAGCGACGTGCCGACATTGGCCTCGTTGCCGGCGCTGCGCTTGCGCGCCGTGGCGTTGGAGATCTGGGCGCTGTCGTCGATGGTGACGATGACGGTGAGGATGTCGCCTATGCGGTGGGCGCGCTGGTCCTTGAAGAAGCCGCGGGCCTCGTTGGAGAACAGTGAGTTGGGCTGGTAGCTGGCCGGCACGATCTCGGGCATGGGCATATTGATCGGACGGTAGCCGGCCTGCGCCGTGGGATTCTCGATGGCGCTGAGCTTCGGCGCCTCGCCGACGCGCGAGAGCTGGTCGAGGCTGGCGCAGCCGGCGAGCAGGCCCAGCGCGGCGAAGGTGGAGAGAAGCTTGAGGATGCGCATGGGACTCTCCTAGAGGCCGGCGACGGTGGTGGCGGTGACGATCTCGACGGTGCCGTCGGGGCGCGCGACGCCGTGCAGGATTTTCTTCGTGACGATGTTGAGCACATCGACCGGCTCGCCCGCCGCGGCGGTGCCGAGCGCGGTGCCCTGCACGGTGAGCGTCATGGCGCCGGCGCGCAGCATCACGGTGACGCGGGCGTTGCGTTTCACCACTGTCGGCTCGGTGACGTCGCCGGGGCGCAGCATGATGCCGGCGCGCGACTGGCGCACGAGCTGCTTGCCGACGAGCTGGTCGAGCGTGGCGTAGCCGCCGGCGTCGGCGGTGGCGAGCGGCACGCTGGCCAGCTCGAAATCGGCGGCGGCGAGCACGGTGCCGGCCGGGCGGGTGGCGGCGAGGCGCGGCGCCGTGGTCATCAGCTCGATGCGGCCGCCGAGGTCGATCGGCTGGTCGATGCCGGCGATGGCGAAGCGCGCCGTGAAGCCGCCATTGCCCGGCGTGTAGCGCAGGCTCATGAGCGTCGCCGGCTCGGCCACGGCCTCGGCGTTGAAGCTGACATTGGCGAGGTCGAAGCGGGTCTCGGCGGTGACCTCGCCGGAGACGATGCCGCGGCGCGCCAGGTCGGCGGCGATGAGACCGTCGAGCAGCGCCGCATCGACCACCGTCGCGGCGCGGGCGACGCGCACGCGGGTGAAGCCGACATTGTCGAAAGCGGCGAGGCCGGCGCGCTGGGCGGCGCGCTGCACCGCCTCGAGCGGCACGATGCCGGTGGTACCGGGCGCCGGGGCGAGGAAGATGCCGGTCTCGGCGAGGGCGCCGGCATCCTCGAACATGTCGCCGATGGTGACGACGGGGCGGTTGACGGTGATCTCGCCGCGCAGCGAGGGCGCGCCGAGCGCCGGGCCGGCGGCGAGGAGGAGGGCGGCGAGGGTGAGCGACAGGGTTTTCATCAGCGGCCTCAGCGGAGCTGGCTCGTCGCCTGCAGCATCTCGTCGGCGCCGGAGATGACGCGGGCGTTCATCTCGTAGGCGCGCTGCGCGGCGATGAGGTCGGCGATCTCGGTCACCGGGTTGACGTTGGCGTTTTCGAGGTAGCCCTGCAGCACGGCGCCCATGCCGTCGGTATTGGGCACGCCGGCCTGCGGGCTGCCGCTCGCGGCGGTCTCGAGGAAGTTGTTGTCGCCGGCGGATTCGAGGCCTTCCTTGTTGGCGAAGCGGTACATCTGGATCTGGCCGAGCTGGGTCGGCGTGCTGTCGGTGCCGAGGTAAGCCTGCACGATGCCGTCATTGCTGATGGCGATGCCGGTGGCGCCGTCGGGAATGGTGATGCCCGGCTGCACCTGGTAGCCATCGACATTGACGAGCAGGCCGCTCGGGTCGCGCTCGAACGAGCCGTCGCGGGTGTAGCCGGTGCGCCCGTCGGGGAGCTGGATGGCGAAATAGCCTTCGCCGCGGACGGCGACGTCGAGCTCTTTTTCGGTGGGGGCGACGGGGCCCTGGCTCATGATGCGGGGCGTCGCCGCCGTCTTCACGCCGGAGCCGATCTCGATGCCGACCGGCGCCTGCGTGCCCTGCTCGGAGGTGACCGAGCCGGCCCGGCGATAGGCCTGGTAGAGCAGATCCTGGAACTCCACGCGCTGGCGCTTGTAGCCGGTGGTGCGCATGTTGGCGATGTTGTTGGAAATGACTTCGACGTTGCGCTCCTGGGCGGCCATGCCGGTGGAGGCGATGTAGAGTGCTTTCATTGTCCGTCCTCCGATCAGGCGCGCGTTTCGCCGAGGCGCTGGATGGCGCTGGTGCGCAGCTCGTCCTGCCGCTGCATCAGATTGGCCAGCGACTGGTAGGCGCGCTGCACGCGGATCATGGTGGTGAGCTCGGTGACGCCCGATACGTTGGAGCGCTCGATCGAGCCCTGCATGACGCGGGTCGCGACCGCCGCCGTGCCGGCCGGGCCCGAGAAGTAGGTGTCGCCCGCGCGGGCCAGCACCTGCGGGTCGGCGAACTCGACGATGGCCAGCCGGCCCTTGGCGCCGTTGTTGGTGTTCACCGTGCCGTCGGGGCCGATGGTGATATCGACGTCGCTGTCGTCGAAGCGGATGGGGCCCGACTGGCCGAGCACGGCATTGCCGTTGAGATCGACCAGCGTGCCGCCGGCATCGATCTGCAAGGCGCCGGCGCGCGAGAAGCGGGGCCCGTCCGGCGTCTCGACGGTGAGGAAGCCATCGCCCATCAGCGCCACGTCGAGCGGGTTGCCGGTGGGCTCGATGGCGCCGGCGCGCATGTCGTGGACGGTGGAGAAGTCCTGCGTGAAGTGCAGCGTGCGGTCGCGCCCGACATAGGTGTCGTCGCGCGCCACCGGCATCAGATAGTCCTCGAACAGGATGTCCGAGGCCTTGAATCCGGTGGTGCCGATATTGGCCATGTTGTTGGCCACGACATCCATCTGGCGTTGCAGCGCGACCTGGCGCGACAACGAAATGAGCTGCGCATTTTCCACGGCGCAAATCCCCGTTCTGTCCCCGAAGCCCGGCGACCTCCCCAGGCCGCGCCGCTTCGCCATTAACGGTGCAGAAACCGTGCCAGAGCAAAAAGCTCAATGATCTCAATGTTGTCGCAGTTCCGCCGGGATCGGGATCGCAGGCTCTCCGGCGCCTGGCGGCAAGAACGGCCCGGCAAAATCTGCCGGCCGGGCGTCGGCGGTAAGACATCGTTAACCATCCGCCGCTTAGCTCTGGTCGAGGCGCCGGAATCGTCCGGGATACGAGGGTTTGCGCGCATGGCCGTGGACGCCGAGATCGGGGAAGGCGAGGCCGGCCCGGCCCGCAAGGGCCTGCCGAAGAAGCTCATCATCATGGGAGCGGCGGGGCTGGCCGTGCTGCTCGCTGCTGGAGCGGGACTCTATTTCTTCGCGTTCGCCGGCCATGAGGCGGCGACGCCCGTGGCGCGCGTCGAGGCGGTGCCGGAAACCTTCATCTTCAACCTGCCGTCGATGACGGTGAACCTCAACGACGACGGGGCGCCGGGCGACCAGTTCATGAAGCTGACGATCGCGCTCGAGGTCGCCGACGAGAGCGTGATGAAGCAGATCCAGCCGCGCATCGCCAAGGTCATCGACGCCTTCCAGGTCTATCTGCGCGAGCTGCGCAAGAGCGACCTGCAGGGCTCGGCCGGCATCTACCGGCTCAAGGAGGAGCTGCGCCGGCGCGTCAACGTCGCCATCTTCCCCGCGCAGGTCGAAAGCATCCTGTTCAAGGAAATCTTGGTGCAGTGATGGCGGCGCCGGGGGATCAGGACAAGCTCGCCGAGAACTGGAACCCCGCGGGGGGCGAGGACGATGCCATCTCGGCCGACTGGGCGGCGATGCTCGCGGCCGATGCCGGCACGCCGCCGGCGACGGAAGGCGGCGACCGCGTGCTCAACCAGGACGAGATCGACAGCCTGCTGGGGTTCGACGCGAACAGCGCCAGCACGGTGGAGCTCACCGGGGTGCAGGCGCTCATCAACTCGGCGCTGGTCTCCTATGAGCGCCTGCCGATGCTGGAGATCGTCTTCGACCGGCTGGTGCGGCTGGCGACGACGAGCCTTCGTAACTTCACCTCGGACAATGTCGAGGTGTCGATGGAATCCATTTCTTCCGTGCGCTTCGGCGACTATCTGAACTCCATTCCGCTGCCGGCTATCCTGTCGGTCATCAAGGCGGAGGAATGGGACAATTTCGGCCTGCTCACGGTGGACAGCAACCTCATCTATTCGATGATCGACGTGCTGCTCGGCGGGCGCCGCATCGGCGGGCAGATCCGCGTCGAGGGGCGGCCCTACACGACCATCGAGCTGGCGCTGGCGCGGCGCATGATCGAGGTGATCCTCGAAGATACGCACAAGGCCTTCGAGCCGGTGACCGAGGTCAATTTCAGGCTGGAGCGGCTGGAGACCAATCCGCGCTTTGCCGCCATCTCGCGGCCGGCCAATGCGGCGATCCTCATCGAGCTGCGGATCGAGATGGACGATCGCGGCGGCAAGATCGAGATCCTCTTGCCCTATGCCACCATCGAGCCCATCCGCGAGCAGCTCCTGCAGATGTACATGGGCGAGAAGTTTGGCCGTGACCCGATCTGGGAAGGCCATCTCGCCACCGAGATCTATGCCGCCGACGTGCAGCTCGAAGCGGTGCTGCACGAGGTGGAGCTACCGCTGAGCCGGGCGCTGGCGCTGGCGCCGGGCGACACCATCATGTTCGAGCGCGGGCCCACCGACCCGGTGGCGCTGCGCTGCGGCGACGTGGTGCTCACCGAGGGCGTCATGGGCCATATCGGCAATCACGTTTCGGTGCGCGTGGCGCGCCCGCTCAACCCGCCCAAGGTGACGATGGCGGCGTTCGAGGCATTGGACAAGTCGGCGGAGGGGCGGTGATGTTCGGGGTCGGGCTCGGGGTAGTGGTCGAGGCGTCGGTGGCGGTGCTGCTGGCGGTGACCATCGGCTATTGCATGATCCTCAACAGGCGCCTCAAGCGGCTGCATGCCGACCGCGACGTGCTGCAACGCATGGTCGGCGACCTGGTGCAGGCGACGGCGCTGGCCAATGCGGCGGTGGGCGAGCTCAAGACCACGGCGCTCGACGCCGATACGCGGCTCAGCCAGCGCCTCGAGGAGGCGGCTTCGTTCGAGCAGCGGCTCGGCGAGGGCGTCGCCAACGGCACGCAGCTCATCGAGAAGATCGCGCGCATCACCGCTGCCGCCAAGAGCCAGCCGCTGCCCGAGCCGGTCCGGCCGGCGCCCGTGCCGGCCGCCGAGCCGGTGGAGCCGCAGGGCCGGCTCGCCTCGGCCTTGCAGCAGCTCGCCATGCGGCCGGGCATCGGAGGCAAGGCCGCTTGAAATCCATCCGCCTCATCCCGGTCGTCATCTTCGCGGCGCTGGCGCTCCTCGTCTTCAAGGGCGTCGGGCTGGTCAGCAATGGCGGCTATGTGCTGAGCGGGCCGCTGGCGGTGCAGGCCGCCGACGGGCACGGCGAGGCGGAGGGCGAGGTTTCGGCCGTCGCCGCCGACGTGGTGCTCGACGACACCAACCCGACGCTGGGCGACACGGCGCCGACGCTGGCCACGCATCCCGAGGAGGCGAGCGCGGCGGACGGGCATGGCGCCTCGTCGCCGCCGCCGCCGGCCGCGGCCGAGGCGGGGCACGAGGATGCCAGCTCCAGCGCCGCCGAGGCGGCGGCGCTCGAGGAGGCCTGCGACACGCGGCCGAGCACGCCGCCGGCGGCCGACCCGGCCGGCGAGTTTTCCGACCGCATCGGCAATGCGCTTGCCGGCGGCTGCCCGCCGGCGCCGGTGCCGGTCAACGCCGAGGGCGACGCGCTGGCGCAGGTCATGGACGGCAACGGCAAGCTGGTGCCGCTGCAGACGGCCGAGGGCGGCAACAGCGAAGCGGCGCTGGTCGGCCGGCTGGGCGACCGCCGCGCCGAGCTGGACCGGCGCGAGGCCGACCTTGCGCTGCGCGTGTCGCTGGTCGAGGCGGCCGAGAAGCGGCTCGACGAGAAGGCCAAGGAGCTGGCGGCGCTCGAAGCGCGGGTCGCGGCGCTGGTGGACGAGAAGCAGGCGGCCGAGGAGGCCGGCTTCCGGGCGGTGGTCAGCATGTACGAGACCATGAAGCCCAAGGAGGCGGCGCGGATCTTCGACACGCTCGACCTGCCGGTGCTGCTCAAGGTGGCGCGCGCCATGAGCCCGCGCAAGATGTCGCCCATCCTCGCGGCGATGGGCGCCCGGCCGGCCGAGGCGCTGACCGTGGCGCTGGCGGCGACCGGCGGCGTCGATACCGTCGCCGATGCCGGCGAGAATCTCGCGGCGCTGCCGCGCATCGTCGGCCAATAAGGCGAAGGCGCCATGCGCTCGTAAGCCGCCGTTAAGCCGGCGCCGCTATGCTTAACGCCTGTTTGCGTAAGCGTTGAGTTGCGTTCGGTGATGCGTCGGGTTTGGCAGCGGGCGGGGGGACCGGTGCGGCATGGGCTGGCCGTGCTCGCCTGGCTCGTGGTGCTGGCGCTGCCGGCGCTGGCGGCTGACCGCGCGCAGCTCCACGCCACCGCCGAGACCGGCTTCGGCCGGCTGGTGCTGCAATTTCCCGACCGGCTCGACCTGCCGGACTACAAGGTCAGCTTCGACAACAACGTGCTGTCGGTGACGTTCGGCGCGCCGGTGGCGCTGCCGCTGCCCGATGTCGGCGCGGTCCTGGGCGACTACCTCACCATCGGGCGCGTCGATCCCGACGGGCGCGGCGTGCGCTTCGGCCTGCGCGCGGCGGTCAACATCCACAGCATGGAAGCGGGCGAAAAGCTCTTCATCGACATCATGCCGCCCAGTTGGCAGGGCCTGCCGCCGGCGCTGCCGCCGGCCGTGGTGGCGGAGCTGACCGAGCGCGCCAAGGCGGCGGCGGTGGTCGCCGAGCAGACGCGCAAGGCCGAGGAGGCGCGGGCGCGCAACCCGCAGGCGACGCTGCATGTCGGCCACGCGCCGACCTTCTTTCGCATCGAGTTCGAGTGGAACACCGATACGGAAGCGACGTTCCAGCAGGACGGCGCGGCGGCGGAGCTTGTCTTCGACTGGCCGGTGCCGGTCGATCTCTATGCCCTTAAGGCCGACCTGCCGGCGGAGATCCTCACTGTCGGCAACGATGTGTCGGGGGCCGGCAGCGTCGTCAGGCTGAGCCTCGTCGAGGGCGTGACGCCGCGCTTCTATGCCGTCGATCGGCAGCATTTCACGCTCGACATCGACCTCACCGCGGCCGAGGCCGAAAAGCTGCGCAGCACCGCCGAGGCGGCGGCGCGGGCGGCGGAGGAGGACGCGGCCCGTGCCGAGGCCGCGCGGCAGGCCGGCGCCACGGCCGAGGCGGGGGCGGCGGGGCTGCCGCCGGAACCCGACTACGTGCCGGGCATGACCATCACGCCGGTGGTGGACGAGACGGGCGGCACGGTGCGCGTCGCCTTCCCGTTCGAGCGCGACATCGCCTCGGCCGTGTTCCGGCGCGGCGACACGCTGTGGATGCTGTTCGACACGGCGATCGGCATCGTGCCGCCGGCGCAGTCCGACGCGCTCGATGCCATCGCCTCGGGCTTTACTGTCATTCCGGCGGGCGAGACGCAGATCGTGCGCCTCGACTTGTCCACGCAGCGGCTGGCGACGCTGGCCTCGGAGGGACGGGCCTGGGTGCTGTCGGTGGGCGACGTGCTGCTCAACGCCACCGAGCCGCTGGCGTTCAAGCGCAACCGCGACCGCGACGGGCATTTCGAGATGCTGGCGGGGCTCGGGCGGCCCTACAAGGTGCACAATTTCCGCGACCCGGTGGTGGGCGACGTGCTCGACGTCGTCACCGCCTTCGCGCCGGCGCGCGGCGTGGTCCGCGACCTCGACTACGTGGATTTCGACGCGCTGCGCTCGGTGCATGGGCTGGTGGTGCGCGCCGACAATCCGACGCTCAAGGTCGAGGTCACGGCCGACGCGGCGCGCATCACTGCGCCGGACGGGCTGCTGCTGTCCGACCAGGAGGCGCGGCGCCAGCTCGATGCCGGCAATGCCGCCGAGTTCCGCGACAGCTTCGTCGATTTCGCCGTGCTGCGGGCGCCCGATCCCGGCGCCTTCGCGGCGCGGCGCGAGGAGCTGAGCGTCACGGCCTCGACCAAGGAGGGGCGGGCGCGCGAGGTGGCGCGGCTCAACCTCGCGCAATATTACGTCGGCAACCAGTTCGCGCAGGAAGCGCTGGGCGTGCTGCGGGTGCTCGACACCGAGCTCAAGAGCGAGGATCTGCGCAAGAAGGTGCGGCTCACCAGCGCCATCGCCGACGTGCTGGCGGCGCGGCCGCTCGACGCGCTCGGCATCCTCACCGCGCCCGGCTTCGCCGAGGAGGTCGATGCGGTGATGTGGCGCGCCATGGCGCGTGCCGACAGCTTCGATTTCGTCGGCGCCCGCAAGGATGCGCTGGTGGCCGAGGCGGTGATCGACGGCTATCCCGTCTGGGTGCAGCAGAAATTCCTGTTCGGCGCGGCGCGCGCGGCGCTCGAGACATCGGACGCGGCGCTGGCGCAGCATTATCTCGAACGCCTCACCTTCGCCCAGCTCGACCCCGAGCAGGTGACGCTCTACCAGCTCCTGCAGGGGCGCATCGCCGAGGCCGAAAGCCGCTTCCCCGAGGCGCTCGAAAGCTACGGGCAGGTGATCGCCGCCGACATCCGGCCGACGCGCGCCGAGGCCGTCTACCGCACGCTGCTGGTGCTGCGCGAGACGGGCCAGATCGACCTCGCCAAGGCCACCGACACGCTGTCGGCCGAGGCGATGCTGTGGCGCGGCAACTCGCTCGAAGTGGACATGGAGAAGCTGCTCGCCGAGCTGTATTTCGAGCACAAGGATTTCCGGCTCGGCTTCGAGGTCACGCGCGAGGCGGCGGCGCACAACGCCGAGAGCAAGCCGATCGAGATGCTGATGCAGGAGGCGCAGGCGCAGTTCTCCGAACTGTTCCTCAACGGCGCGGCGGACCAGCTCGACGATCTCGACGCGCTCAGCCTCTACTATGATTTCCGCGAGCTGACGCCGGCCGGCGCCAAGGGCGACGAGATGATCCGCAACCTGGCGCAGCGGCTGGTCAAGGTAGACCTGCTCGGCCAGGCCGCCGACCTGCTCGAATACCAGATCGACAGCCGGCTCGAAGGGGTGGCGAAGGCACAGGTGGCGGCCGACCTGGCGCTCATCCGCATCGCCGACCGCAACCCCGAGGGGGCGCTCAGGGCGCTCAACCGCACGCGCATCGCCAACCTCGCGCCCTCGCTCGAGCGGCGGCGGCGCATCCTCGAGGCGCGGGCGCTGATCGACGCCGACCGCGAGGACCTCGCCATCGACCTGCTCGGGCGGGTAGAGGGGCGCGACGCCGACCTGTTGCGCGTCGATGGCTACTGGAAGGCGCGCAACTATCTCGCCGCCTCGAACCTCATCGAGACGGTCTATGCCGGCGAGAGCGGCGTCGGGCTGACGCAGGCGGCGCGGCTCGACATCATCAAGGCGGCGGTGGGGCTGGTGCTGATCGACGACAGGCTGGGGCTGAGCCGGCTGCGCAGCAAGTTCGCCGAGCGCCTGGCGCAGACGGCCGAGTGGGCGCTGTTCGACTACATCACCAAGCCGGACGCCGACCCGGTCGGGCAGACCTTCAAGACGGCCGCCAAGATGGTGGCGAGCATCGACTCCGTCACCTCGTTCCTCGACGCCTATCGCGACCTCTATCCGGCGGAAGGCGCGATAACGCCGCGCGAAGCGGCGAAGAAGGCCGCGGTCTAGCCTCCGGCGAAGCTGCGGACCAGCGAGCCGGCGACGAGGTGCCAGCCGTCGACCAGCACGAAGAAGATCAGCTTGAACGGCAGCGAGATCACCACCGGCGGCAGCATCATCATGCCCATCGACATGAGCACCGAGGCGACGACCATGTCGATGATGACGAAGGGCAGGAACAGCAGGAAGCCGATCTCGAAGGCGCGGCGCAGCTCGGAGATCATGAAGGCCGGCACGAGGATGCGCAGCGGGATGGTGGTGGCGGTCTCGGGCGGCGTCTCCTGCGCCAGGTCGTAGAAGAGCTGCACGTCCTGCTCGCGCACATTGGCGGCCATGAAGTCGTGCAGCGGCTCGGAGCCGCGGTCGAACGCCTCCTGCACCTCGATCTGGCCGGCGAGCAGCGGCGCGACGCCCTGGTCGTAGGCGGCCTGCAGGGTGGGCTGCATGATGAACAGAGTGAGGAACAGCGCCAGCGACACCATCACCGAATTGGGCGGTGCCGTCTGCAGGCCGATGGCGGTCCTGAGCAGCGACAGCACCACGACGATGCGCGTGAAGCTCGTCACCATGACGAGGATGGAGGGGGCGAGCGCGAGGACGGTGATGAGCCCGACGAGCTGCACGGCGCGCTCGGTCAGCGTCGTGTCGTCACCGAAGTCGATGGAGATGTCCTGCCCGAAGGCCAGGGTGGGGACCAGCAGCGCGGCGGCGAGGACGAGGGCGCAGAGGAGGGGGCGCGGAACGCGGAACCGGCTAGATCCCGTCGCGGACGATGCTCCTGAAGAACCGATTCCTGCCGCCAAGCCCAGCCTGCCCGCCTGCCTCGTCACCAGCGCCGCTTCTAGCTGAGTCGGCTGGGCGGCCAGTGGAATTATCCACCCGGCGCTCGGGGCTCATGGGGATAACCCCGCCATGCTCGGGCGGCACCGGGCGAAGCAGCGCCGTGTGGCGCAGGGCGGGGCGCGGGCGCAGCGGCGCTGGCCGCGCGAGGTCGTTCAGCCGGTCCACGGTGTCGCGCGTCACCGGGCGCTCGGGCGCCACGGGCGTGGCGATATCGGCGGCGGGGGCGGGGCGCGCCGGGGCGGCTTCCGGCTGACGGGCGGACGCCGGGCGCCGGGCGTCCGCCGGCTCGGGCGCCGGGATGCCGCTTTCGATCACCAGATCCTGCGGGCCGCCGGTCATGATGACGTGCTCGACATTGTCGCGGCGGATGAGCACGACGCGGCGCTTGCCGTCGATGGCCGCCGTATCGACGACGACGAGGCGGCGCTGGCGGCCGCGCGCGACGTTTTCGCCGGCCCGGCCGGCAAGCTTCATCAGCCAGAGCGCGAGCACCGCCAGCACCAGCACGATGCCGAGCGCGAAGACCGCGTTGAGGAGGGTGCCGGCGGAACCGCCGAACAGCGCCGTCAGGAATTGCATGCCGCTCTCCAAGCTCGCCGCTCCCCCCGAACCGGCCAAACCCATGCAGATTTTGCCGGTCATAGACCCTGATTATGCAAATTGCGAGGCAGGATCGGCGGTACCCCTGCGGCCGTTAACCGCTGCTTAACCATAACCCGGCAGCATTTGCCTACCGTGGCGAACAGAGTCTGAGGATGCAGATCGGGGGCCTAAACCTGTTTCAGGCGCTTGCCGACAAGATGCGCTGGCATCAGGCACGCCAGGGCATTCTGGCGGAAAACGTCGCCAATGCCGATACGCCCGGCTACATGCAGCGCGACCTCGCCGCCTTCAGCGTGGGCGAGGCGGGCGCGTCGTCGGCGACGCTCGGGCTCAGCGCCACGAGCCCGACCCATCTGAGCGCCAGCAGCGCCGCGGGCGGCTATGCGACGACCTCGCAGGTGTTCGAGATCACCCCCAGCGGCAACGGCGTCACGCTCGAGGACGAGATGATGAAGGTCGCGGCCAACGACATGGATTATCAGGCGGTGACCGCGCTCTACACGCGCTCGCTGCGCATCATCAAGGTCGCCCTCGGGCGATCGGCCTAAAGGAGGCCGCGCGTGGCCGATTTCCTCGCTTCGCTGCGTATCGCAGCAACGGGCCTGCACGCCCAGAACGCGCGCATGCGCATCATCGCCGAGAACCTCGCCAATGCGGATTCGGTCGGCAAGACGCCGGACGAGGACCCGTATCGGCGCCGCATCCCGACCTTCAAGGCGGTGATGGACAACGAGGCGGGCGGCACGGTGGTCGAGCTGGGGCGCATCGCGCTCGACAGCTCCGCCTTCGAGAGCCGCTACGAGCCGGGCCACCCGGCGGCCGACGCGCGCGGCTACGTCAAATATCCGAACGTCAACACGCTGGTCGAGTCGATGGACATGCGCGAGGCGCAGCGCACCTACGAAGCCAATCTCAACGTCGTCACCGTGACGCGCTCCATGCTGGGCCGCACGCTCGACATCCTCAAGGGCTAGCCGCATCATGAGCACGCCGTTCAACGCCGTTGCCGCCGCCTATGGCAATGCCGCGCGCCTCGTCGCCGAGCCGGGCAAGGCCGCGGCCGGGGCGGCGACGGGCGGCACGCCGGATTTCGGCAAGCTGGTCGCCGAGGGCCTGCAGGGCGTCATGGACGCCGGCCGCGCCTCCGACAAGCTGTCGCTCGACCTCGTCAACGGCAAGGCCAACGTCGTCGACGTGGTGACCGCCATCAGCCAGACCGAGCTGGCGATGGAGAGCATGGTCGCGGTGCGCGACAAGGTGATTTCCGCCTATGAGGAAATCATGCGCATGCCGATCTGACATGACCCTGCACGCAGCGTTTGCCGGACTCGCCGGAACGGCTCACAAGGGGGCCGGGGAGGGCACGACACCATGAGCGGCGCGCAGATTCTCGACATCGCCCGCGACGGCATCTGGGTGATGATCATCGTCGCCGCGCCGATGATGATCGTCGGGCTCGTCGTCGGCGTGGTCATTGCGCTGTTCCAGGCGCTGACCCAGATCCAGGAAATGACGCTGGTCTTCGTGCCGAAGATCCTCGCCATCTTCATCGCCATGCTGGTGGCGCTGCCCTTCATGGGGGCGACGATGGCGGGCTACATGACGCGCGTCGCCGACCTGATCGTGACCGGCGGATGATCTCGCTCGGCTGGCTGCCCGAGACGGCCTATCTCTACATCCTCGTCTTCGCGCGGGTAGGCAGCATCCTGATGCTGCTGCCGGCGCTGGGCGAGCAGATCATCCCGGCGCGCATGCGGCTCGGCTTCGCGCTGGTGTTCGCCGCGGTGCTCTATCCGCTGGTGACACCGACGCTGCCGGCGCTCGACGGCGACATGCTGGCCGTGCTGGGGCATCTCGTGCACGAAATCGCCATCGGGCTCATCCTCGGCGCCATCACCCGGCTCATCACGCTGGCGGCGGCGGTCGCCGGCTCGGCCATCGCCTTCCAGGCGGGGCTGTCGGGCGCGCTCGGCGCCGACCCCACCAATGGCGGCGTGCAGGGGGCACTGGTCGGCACCTTCCTGTCGCTGCTGGGGGCGACGCTGATCTTCGCCACAGACCTGCATCACGTGGCGCTGATGGCGATCCGCGACAGCTACATGATCTTCTCGCCCACCCAGCCGATCCTGTTCGGCGACGCCGCCGAGATGGCGGTGCAGTCCACCGCCTCAGCCTTCGTCATCGGCGTGCAGATGGCGGCGCCGTTCCTCGTGCTCGGCCTCGTCTTCTATCTCGGCATGGGGCTCCTGGGCCGCATGATGCCGCAGTTGCAGGTGTTCTTCGTCGCCATGCCGGCGACCATCTGGGTGGGGCTGGCGCTGCTCGGGCTGCTGCTCGCCATGATGATGGGCTGGTACGTGACGCATTACGAGCAGGAACTCGCGACGCTCAGGGGATTCTAGGTGAGCGACGAGGCCCCCGAACAATCCTCGAAAACCGAAGACCCCTCGTTCAAGAAGCTCGAGGACGCCCACAAGAAGGGCGACGTGGTGAAGAGCCAGGAGGTCAACAACTGGTTCATGATCGCCGGCTCGGGCCTCTTGTTCTCGATGATGGCGGCGCCGACCGCGTCGGGGCTGACGCAGAACCTGGGGATGCTGCTGGCCCACGCCGACAGCTTCGAGGTGGGCGGGGCGGCGCTCAACGGCTTCCTCACCAACCTCGCCACGACGATCCTTTTGGTGGCGCTGGTGCCGCTGGCGGTGCTGGCCGGCTTCGGCATCGCCGCCAACCTGGTGCAGCACCGGCCGCTGCTGTCGGTCGATCCGATCACCCCGAAACTCTCCAAGATCAGCCCGATCCAGGGCTTCAAGCGGCTGTTCTCGCGCGACGCGCTGGTCAATTTCGCCAAGGGGCTAGCCAAGATCGGGGTGGTCGGGGCGGTGGTCTTCGCCGTGGTGTGGCCGGAGCGCGACCGGCTGGAGACGATGGTGACGCTCGATCCGTCGCTGATCCTCGCCACTTTCCAGGCGCTGGGGCTCAAGGTGTTCGGCGCCGTGCTGGCGGTGGTCACGGTCATCGCGCTCGCCGACTACGTCTATCAGCGCAACCGCTGGTGGAACCGGCTCAAGATGACGGTGCAGGAGGTGCGCGACGAGTACAAGCAGATGGAGGGCGACCCGACCATCAAGGGCCGCATCCGCGCCATCCGCAACGAGCGCAGCCGCCAGCGCATGATGGCCAACGTGCCGCAGGCGACGGTGGTGATCACCAACCCGACGCATTTCGCGGTGGCGCTCAAATACGAGCGCTCGATGGCGGCGCCGGTGTGCCTCGCCAAGGGCGCCGACGACGTGGCCTTCCGCATCCGCGAGCTGGCCAAGGCGCACGACGTGCCGATCGTCGAGAATCCGCCGCTGGCGCGGGCCCTGTTCGCCTCGGTCGAGGTGGACGAGGCCATTCCGACCGAGCACTTCAAGGCCGTGGCGCAAGTCATCGGCTTCGTCATGCGCACGCGGCCGAAGCCGAGCTGGCGCGCCTAGGGCCGCGCGCCGGGCCAGATAGGGGCGGATGCCGGGACATCCGCGCTACCCGGCGACTCCCCCTTTTGCTAATCGTTGGGGCACCTGATTCGAGGGGCGATGGGGATGTCGAGCATGCCGGCCGACGAGGACAATTATCCGAGCCCGCTGGTCGCCCGCATGCGCGGCATGTCCGGGCTGTGGCGCGTCGTGGCGCTGGCCGCCGCCTTCATCGTCGTCGCCGTCGTCATCTCGACGCTGGGCGACGCGATCCCGCCCGACGCCATCCTCATCTTCGTCGGCCTCCTGGCGGTGGTCGGGGTGTTCTGCCTGTTCGCGCTGACGGCCGGCATCCTGCGCTTCACGGCGGGCGGCGACGAAGCGCAGTCGCTGTCGCGCGCCGTGGTGGACAGCCTGCCGTTCGGGGCGGTGGTCGCCGACCGCGAGGGACGGATCAGCTATGTCAACGCCCAGTATGGCGAGCTGGCGGGCGGCATGGGCAATGGCGTGCCGGTGGGCGTGCCGCGGCTGTTCGCCGGCGAGCCCGAGGCGAGCGAGGCGCTCTACCGGCTGTCGCGCGCGGCCCGCGACGGGCGCGCCGCGGCCGAGGATATCCGCCTCGTCGGCGGGCTCGGGGGCACTGCGGGCGGGGCCGGCAAGCCGGCATGGTATCGCGTCGCGGTGCGGGCGCTGCCGCAGGTCGAGGGCAGCGACGCGCCGCTGGTCTTGTGGTCGGTCGAGGATATCACGCGCGACCGCGAGCGGCAGGACAACGCCTTCCTCGAATTGCAGCGCGCCATCGACTATCTCGACCACGCGCCGGCCGGGTTCTTTTCGGCCGACCAAGACGGGCGGGTGCAGTATCTCAACTCGACGCTGGCGGACTGGCTGGGCTACGACCTCGCCGAGTTCGACGCGGGCACGGTGCGGCTCTCCGACATCGTGCGCGGGGACGGCGCGAGCCTGCTCATGCGCGGCCGGGCGGACGGCGAAATCCGCACCGAGATCATCGACATCGACCTCGTGACGCGCAGCGGCACGGCGATGCCGGTGCGGCTGCTGCACCGGGCGGCGCGGCTCGCCGACGGCGAATTGGGGGAAACCCGCACGCTGGTGCTCGACCGGCGCAACGGCGCGCCGGGCGAGGAGGCGCTGCGGGCCTCGGAAATCCGCTTCTCGCGCTTTTTCAACGACACGCCCTTCGCCATCGCGACGCTCGACCGCGAGGGACGGGTGGTGCGCACCAACGCGCCGTTCGGGCGCATCTTCGGCTGGCAGGGCAGCGAGCGGCCGCTCGACCGCGTCGCCATGCAGGAGCTCTTGTCGGAGGGCAGCCGCGCGCACTTCGCCGAAGCCGTGGCGGCGGCGACGCAGAACCAGACGGAGATCGAGCCGGTGGACGCGCAACTGGCGCGCGCCGGCGACCATGCCGTGCGGCTCTATATCTCCGGCTCGGAGGAAACGGCGGACTCGCCCGAACGGGTCAACGTCTATGCGCTCGACACCACCGAGCAGCGCAAGCTCGAGGCGCAGTTCGCGCAGGGCCAGAAGATGCAGGCGGTGGGCCAGCTCGCCGGCGGCGTGGCGCACGACTTCAACAACGTGCTGACGGCGATCATCGGCTTCGCCGACCTGCTGCTGCTCAAGCACAAGCCGGGCGATCCGAGCTTTGCGGACCTGATGTCGATCAAGCAGAGCGCCAACCGCGCCGCCGGGCTGACGCGCCAGCTCCTCGCCTTCTCGCGCCGGCAGACGCTCAGGCCGCAGGTGCTGGAGGTGCCGACGCATATCGACGACCTCACCGTGCTGCTGAAGCGCCTCATCGGCGAGCAGATCACGCTCAAGGTCGATCACGGCGCGCAGATCTGGCCGGTGAAGGCTGACCTCGTGCAGCTCGAGCAGGTGGTGGTTAACCTCGTGGTCAACGCCCGCGACGCCATGCCGAACGGCGGCGCGATCACGCTGAGGACGCGCAATGTCGGGGCCGCCGAGGCGGCGACGCTGAGCTATACCGGCATGCCGGCCGCCGACTACGTGCTGATCGAGGTGGAGGACACCGGCACCGGCATGCCGCCCGACATCCTCGAAAAGATCTTCGAGCCGTTCTTTTCGACCAAGGAGCTGGGCAAGGGGACGGGGCTCGGGCTCTCGACCGTCTACGGCATCATCAAGCAGACGGGCGGCTTCATCTACCCGGACTCCGAGGTGGGCACGGGCACGGTGTTCCGCATCTTCCTGCCGCGCTACCAGCCGGCCGAGGACGAGCTGCCGGCGAAGGCGCAGGCGGCGGTGGTCAAGGACCTCACCGGGCATGAGCGCATCCTGCTCGTCGAGGACGAGGACAATGTCCGGGCCTTTTCGGCGCGCGCCCTCAGGGCCACGGGCTACGAGGTGTTCGAGGCCGATTCCGGCGAGGAGGCGCTGGCGGTGCTCGACGACATCGACGGGGCGATCGACCTGATGATCTCCGACGTGGTGATGCCCGAGATGGACGGGCCGGCGCTGCTGCTCAAGGTGCGCGAGAAGCTGCCCGGCCTCAAGGTGATCTTCGTGTCCGGCTATGCCGAGGAGAATGTCCGCCAGGACATTGCCGACGACCGCAGCGTCGAGTTCCTCGCCAAGCCGTACTCGCTCGACCAGATCAACTCCAAGGTCAAGGACGTGCTCGGCAAGGGCGAGCAGACGGTGCAGTAGGGCCCGTCAGCTCGCCTGCTGCTCTGCCGCCGGCGGCTTGGCGATCAGCACGGCGACTTCGCTCAGGGCCAGAACCTTGGCCGCCTGGCTGCCGAGCAGCAGGCGGTTGAAGCCGCGCCGGCCATGCGAGGCCATGACGATGAGATCGGCGCCGCAGGCGCGCGCCGTGTCGATGATGCCGCGCGCCGGGCCCTCGTCCGAGACGTGGATGGCGCGGGCGGCGACGCCGTGCCGGCGGGCGCTGGCGGTGGCGGCTTCGAGGATGGTGCGGCTGCGGGCGGCGTCGCCGTCGCGGATGCGGGTCAGGGCGTCGGCGGGCAGGCTCCAGCCGAGCTCGCCGGTGTCGAAGGTCGGGGGCGGCTCGGTGACGGTGACGATGGTCAGCGCGGCGTCCGCGTCCGCCGCGAGGGCGATGGCGCGCTCGAGGGCCATGGTGGCGAGCGGCGAGCCGTCGGTGGCGGCGAGAAGATGGGTGAAGCGCGACATGGCGGCCACCTCAGCTCGGCTGGCCGGGCAGGGGCGTGCCCGGCGCCATGAGCCCGGAGGCGGCGAGGTCGCTCCAGAAGCCCGCGGGGATCTCGGTGGTCCACCAGTCGAGGTTCTGCTGGAACTCGGCCGGCGATTTCGGGCCGGTGAGCACGTTGCAGACCACCGGGTGGGCCAGCGCGAACTGCAGGGCCGCGGCGCCGAGCGGGATGCCGTGCGCCTCGGCGAGGGCGCGCAGCCGCGCCACGCGCTCGACGATCTCGGGCGGCGCCTTGCGGTAGGCGCCGTTGGAGGGCCCCCAGATGTCGGTGCCGGCGAGCACGCCGGCGGCGAAGGGGCCGGCGGCGATGATCGAGGTGCCGCGCGCGAGGCAGGTCGAGAACAGCGGCTCGAGCGGCGTCTGCTCGATGAGGTTGTAGCGGTTGGCGAGCAGGAACACGTCCCAGTCGCCGAGCGCCAGCGCGTCCATCAGCACCGGCCATTCGTTGACGCCGAGGCCGATGGCAGAGATGGCGCCCTGCTCCTTGAGGGCGGTGAGGGCCTTGTAGCCGCCGCTCGCGAGGTCGGCCCAGTGCCCGGCATTGCCCTCGACGCCGTGCGTCTGAGTGCCGATGTCGTGGACGAGGAGTATGTCGATGCGGCCAAGGCCGAGGCGCTGCAGGCTCGCCTCGTAGGAGCGCATGATGCCGTCATAGGAGTAGTCGTAGGCGATCTCGAAGGGGAAGGGCTGCGTCCAGCCATGCCCGACGATGGTGCGTTCGGCGTCCGAGCACACCGGGCGCAGCAGGCGGCCGGCCTTGGTGGAAAGCACGAACGGCTCGTGGCGGAAGCGCAGGGCGTCGCCCAGCAGGTGCTCAGAGCGGCCGAAGCCGTAATGCGGGGCGACATCGAAATAGCCGATGCCGGCGTCGAGCGCGGCGCTGACGGTGGCGCGCGCCTGGTCGGGCGGCACCAGCGTGCCGTGGGCGCCGGCGATGGTGGCGCCGCCGAAGCCGAGCTCGGTCACTTCGAGGGCGGTGCGGCCGATGCGGCGCGTCTTGAAGCTGCCCATGACGTCCTCCAAGAACAGGTCAGGGCACTGACATGTCAGTGTCGCGGCGCAAACGCAAGCGTGCTGCTGCCGCGTTATTCGCGGGCCAGCGCCTGCACCGGGTCGAGCCGCGCCGCCGAGCGCGCCGGCATGAAGCCGAAGACCACGCCGATCAGCGTCGAGGAGAGCAGGGCGGCGATGATGGAGGCGCTCGAATAGGCGAGGCGGGCGCCTTGCAGCAATTGCGTCAGCCCGAAGCCGAGGGCGAAGGAGAGCGCGACGCCGGCGGCGCCGCCGACGATGCAGACGAGCACCGCCTCGGTGAGGAACTGGCGCAGAATGTCGCCGCGGCGCGCGCCCACCGCCATGCGGATGCCGATCTCGCGGGTGCGCTCGCTCACCGACACCAGCATGATGTTCATGACGCCGATGCCGCCGACCACCAGCGAGATCACGGCGATGGCCGAGATCAGCAGCGTCAGGGTCTGGCTGGTGGACTGGATGGTCTCGCGGATGGTGTTGGTATTCTGCAGGAAGAAATCGGTCTTGCCGTGCAGGCGCGCCAGCAGATTCTCGATCCCGGCCTGGGCCGTGTCCATGTCGGCGCTGTCGGCGACGCGCACGATGATCTGGCTCAGATAGGACTGGCCGAGGATGCGGTCCATCACCGTGGTGTAGGGCACGTAGATGCTGGGGTTCGAGCTGCCGGGGCCGAAGGTCGAGGTCACGGCGACGACGCCGATCACGCGCACCGGCACCTTGCCGAGCTGGATGACCTGGCCGATCGGGTCCTCGCCGTTCTTGAACAGGGCGGTGACGGCGTTGTCGTCGATCACGGCGACCTGGGCGCGGGCATCGACGCTCGTGGCATCGAAGCTGGTGCCGGAGGTGACGGTCGAGCCGTTGACGCGGAAATAGTCGGTGCCGACGCCGCTCACCTGGGCGTTGACCGCGAGATTGCCGAACAGCACCGAGGAATTGGTCGAGACGCGCGGTGTGACGCTGTCGGCATAGGGCTGGGCGGCGATGGCCTCGGCGTCGCTGGGCAGCAGGGTGCGGATGCGGCCCTGGCCGCGATCGCCGAAGCCGGTGCCCGGATAGATGTTGATGGTGTTGGTGCCGATCGAGGCGATGTTTTCGAGCACCGTCTGCTGGCTGCCCTGGCCGAGCGCCACCACCGACACCACCGAGGCGATGCCGATGATGATGCCGAGCATGGTGAGGAAGGTCCTGAGCTTGTGCGCCACCATGGCGCGCACGGCCATGCGGAAGGCCTCGACGCCGCGGTCGAGCCATTCGAGGGGGCCGCGCCGGCGCCTGAGCCCGGCCGGGCTGGCCTTGGCGCGCTGCGCGTCGCCGTCGCGCGTGTCGGCGATGATGCGGCCGTCCTTGATCTCGATGATGCGCTGGGCCTGCCGCGCGACGTTCATGTCGTGGGTGACGATGATGATCGTATGACCCTCGGCGTGCAGCTCCTTGAGCAGCGCCATGAGCTCGGCGCCGCTGTGGGAGTCGAGCGCGCCGGTGGGCTCGTCGGCGAGGATGACCTCGCCGCCGTTCATCAGCGCGCGCGCCACGCTGACGCGCTGCTGCTGGCCGCCCGACAGCGCCGAGGGGCGGTTCTTCAGCCGGTCGCCGAGCCCCAGCCGCTCGAGCAGGGCGCGGGCGCGGGCGGTGCGGGTGGAGCCATCGACGCCGGCATAGATCGCCGGCATGGCGGCGTTCTCCACCGCGTCGAGGTCGGCGAGGAGCTGGTAGCGCTGGAAGATGAAGCCGAAATGCTCGCGCCTCAGCTCGGCGAGCTGGTCGGGGCCGAGCTTGGAGATGTCGCGGCCGGCGAAGCTGTAGGTGCCGGCGCTGGCGCGGTCGAGGCAGCCGAGGATGTTCATCAGCGTCGATTTGCCCGAGCCCGAGGCGCCGACGATGGCGATCATCTCGCCGGCCTCGATGTCGAGGTTGACGTCGTCGAGCACGGTGACGCTCTCGGCCCCGGCGGCAAAGCGCCGGGTGAGGCCGCGCAGCGAGATCAGCGGGGCCATGCTCAGCCTCCGCGCCGGATGCCCACCGGGCCGCCGCCGAGCAGGCCGCCGCCGCCGCGCTGGCCGCCGGCCTGGGTGCCCGCGGCGCTGCTGCGCACCGCCGCTTCGGAGACGACCTTGTCGCCTTCGGTCAGCCCCTCGGTGATCTCGGCGGTGATGTTGTCGGTGAGGCCGACCTTGACCTCGGCGGGACGCACCTTGCCGGAGGCCTCGTCATAGACGCCGACATGGTAGAGGCCGCGCCGGTCGGCGCTGCCGAGCAGCGAGGCGGGCAGGGTGAGCACGTCGCGCGCGGCATCGATGACGATGGTCACCTGCGCCGTCATGGCGATGCGCAGCCGGTGCTCGGGGTTCGGCACCGAGAAGATGCCGTTGTAGTAGACGGCGTTGTCGGAGCCGCTGAGGCCGTTGTCGGCGGTGGTGATGGCGTCGGGCGCCGGCTCCACGGAAAGGAGCGTCGCGTCGATCTTGGTGTTGGGATCGCCGAGGATGGTGAAGGTGGCGCTCTGGCCGGGCGCCACGCGGGTGATGTCGGCCTCCGAGATCTGCGCCTTGATGAGCATGGTGTCGAGGTCGGCGATCTTGACGATGGTCGGCGCGCTCTGGGCGGCGTTGACGCTCTGGCCCTCGGTCACCAGCACGGCGACGATGGTGCCGCCCACCGGTGCGGTGATGCTGGTGCGCTCGAGGTTGAGCTTGGCCGCATCGACGGCCAGCTCCGACTGGCTGATCTGCGCTTCGAGCGAGGCGATGGCCGCCTGCGCCGAGGCGAGGTTGGCCTCGGCCGTCAACTGGTCGGCGGCCGACAGCAGGCTTTGCGCCTTGAGCTTGTCGGCGCGTTCGAGCGCCGCCTGAGCGGTTTTGAGATCGGCCTGCTTGGCGCTGAGCTGGGCGCGCATATTGGCCAGCGAGGCTTCCGCCGACTTCACGGCGTTCTGCTGATCGACCGAATCGATCTCGGCGATCAGGGCGCCCTTGTCGACGACATCGCCGAGCTTGACCGCCAGCGTCTGGATGCGCCCCGACACTTCGGCGCCGACGCTGGTGACCGAACGCGCTTCGAGCGCTCCCGAGGCCAGCACCGTCTGCTCCACGTCGCCGCGCGTCACGGCGACCGTCGCCGGCTCGACCGCGGCCTGGGACGGGGCCCAGAAGGTCCAGCCCACCACTACGGCGCCGCCCACGACGACGAGGGCGGCGAAGATCGCGGCTATAAGTTTTTTCATCGGCCCGCTCATTGCATGCGCGCCGCGACGGTGCGCTTCAGCTTCGACTATGAAGCGCACGGGCGGCAAAGTAATCTTATCGATCAGTAAGGTAGCATAAGATTTGGTAAGGTCTGTGGCAGGGAAATCCCCCGCCGGTAAAGCTCTTGTGCGTAACCTTCGCGCCGGCCTGCGGCGCGCCGGCGCAGGTGCTAGCCTCGGCCGGTTGGGATTTGGGGCGGACTTGGCGTGGCGAGCGCACTCTATATCGTGATCAGGAGTCAGGGCGGCTGGTGGGTGGACTTCGAGGGCCGCGCCCACGGGCCGCACGATACGCGCGAGGCGGCGGCGCTCGAAGCGCGCAACCAGGCGCAGTTCATGGCGCATATGGGCCGGCCGAGCGAGGTGCTGGTGCCCGACGACAAGGGCAAATACTGGGTGGTGTGGAACAGCCGCGACGCGCAGGCGGGCGTGGCGCGGCCGGTGCGGTCGGCGGCGGCCTAGGCGGCGCCGAGTCGCGCGGCGATGAAGTCGCGCTCGATGGCGAGGCCGTCCCATTCGCCGGGAATTTCGCTGTCGAAGATCAGCGTATAGGGGCCGGCGTAGCCGGCGGCTTCGGCCAGATCGATGCAGCGGCCATAGTCCGTGGCATCGAGGTCGCCGTCGATGAAGCCCGCCTTGGCGTGGCAGAGCTCGGCGCGCCCGAAGATGGCGCCGAGCGCCTCGTATTTGCCTTGGCCCGTCCAGTTGCCGAAATCGGCGAGCAGCCCGACGCGGCCGGCGAGCCGGTCGAGCAGCTCGTTCACCTCGGCGGGCGAGGCGAGCAGGTCGAACCAGTTCTCGGTGACGAGCCGCACCGGCGCGCCGGCATTGCCGTCGGCCAGCGCCGTGAGGGCGGCGACGGCGCGGTCGAGGGTCGCGCGCGACGGCGGCTGCTTGCCGGCGATGATGCGGGCGTTCTCGGCGCCGAGCGCGTTGGCGATCTCCAGCCAGCCGGCGATCCAGGCGGTGTCGCGGGCGCCGTGGACGGGATGGGTGATGTCGCCGTCGTCGATGAGCAGCGTCTGCAGGGTGACGCCGGTGGCCTGCAACTGGTCGCGCAGCTCGGCCAGATAGACGGGATCGTGGCTGGGCAGGTGGAACGACACCAGCTCCATGCGGCGATAGCCGTGATTGGCGAGGGCCGAGGGCAGGTCGAGCAGCGATTCGCTGCCCTCGCCATAGGTGGCGACGGCCGGGCCGATCGCCGCGCTGGCGAGGTCGTGCGGGTAGGTAGTGCCCAGATGCCGGTGCAGCGACCAGGTGGATACCGCAATGCGGGTCTCAAGCACGTCCGGCATCAGGCTACCTCGGAAGGGGGCGTCGCGGCGGTTCGGCCCCATCCAACCACGCCCGTGCGATGCGGGGCAAGCTCTACCGGGGCGCGGTCCCGCGGGATCGCGCCCCATTGTCGGGCGGGCCCGAGGCTACTTCGCCGTATAGGGGCCGAGCTCGTTCGCAGCCCATTCCGCGAACGACATGTCGATGAACGGCGTCAGCTCGGCGTCCTCCGCGACGAGGCCGCGCTGCTTGTAGAAGGCGAGGTCGTTCTCCAGCGAGTCGAGGCTGATCTTGCCGTCGGGATTGAGCACGAACGGCGTCATGCTCCGGTAAACCGCCGGGTCCTTGATAACCGTGAACTCGGTCAGTGCGGCGACTACGTCGTCTGCCTCTGGTCCGCCGAGGCGGCCATCGACCAGTGCGTCGTTATAGTCGCGGGCCGCGCGAACATAGGCTCGCATGAAACGCTTGGCCACATCGGCGCGACGCTGCGAGAAGTCTTCGGAATAGAAGATCATCGCCACCTGCTGGCCCGGATATACCACGTCTTTGCTGCCTCTGACGGCGATGCCGTCATTGAGCAGCCGGGAGAGGGTGGGCTCGTTGGTGATGGCGCCGTCTATAGCGCCGTTCTGGAGCGCCGCGTACATTTCAGGAAAGGGCAGATAGACGATGTCGATGTCGTCATAGACCAGGCCGCCTTTCTTGGCGGCCTCGTTGAGAGTGGATTCGCTGTTGGCTCCCTGCGCGGCCACGGCAATGCTCAACCCCTTGAGATCGCTCAATGACTTGTAGCGGCCGCTGTCGGCCAGGTCCTTGCGGATGACGAGCGTCGAATATTCGATCGTGTCGCTGATGGACCCCTTGTCGGCGACGACTTTCATTTCGATGTTGCGGCCGACGGCGTTATAGAAGCCGGCCGCAATGCCACCGCTGCCGACATCGAGCTGGCCGGCGCCGAGCGGCGCGATCATGGTGGCGGCCGAGGCGAAGGGCGTGAACGTCACCGCGATATTCTCCTCGGCGAAATAGCCGTTCCTTTCGGCAAGAAAGAACGCGACGTCGGTGGCGACGTTGGTGATCCCGACGCTGACGGCGTCCTGCGCGACCGCTTGCTGGCCGAGCCCCAGCCCCAGCGCCAAAACGGCGCCCATCGCCAGCCGGCGGGAGGCCTGCCGACTCCAGAACCCGAGGATCGAGCGCAGCGGCCCGGTGCGGCGCGCGTTGTCAAAGTAGTGGCTTTCAGTCGCTTGCATTGACTTCCTCCGTTGATGAATCGCGCGTGCCCCAAACCTGTGGTGAAATGCACGGCCATCTACCATGATGGGCCTTCCGATATAGGCGCCAATATAAATTGGAGGCGATTTGATAGCAGATGGCGATAACTGACCAGGGCGGGAGCGGGTGCGGCCCGGAAATCCTGATATATCGCAGATATAAAAAGGAGGTGGTTCCATATTGGACAGCGCATAAATGTGGATGATATCGGCGGAAATCGAGGGCGCAGCGCTGCTCGATCGTAAGCATTGCCGGTCGGGCCGACCACCCAACGGTGTACGGCGCCTCGCGGCACTGTCGCAGGAGGGATTGGACGTATGACGAAGGGTTTTTCCCTCCGGTTGCCCCCCGTGCATCGGCGCGCGGCGGCCGGAGCGATGCGATGACCGTGCAGGCGCTTCAGAGCGCCTCGGTCCAACCGATACAGCCGGTGCGGCCGGCCATCCAGATCAGCAATCTGTCGCGCAAGTTCGGCAGCCTGCGGGCGGTAGACGACGTTTCCGTCGATATCGCCCCCGGTGAGTTCTTCGTCATCGTCGGGCCGTCGGGCTGCGGCAAGACAACCCTCTTGCGTATTCTCGCGGGCCTGCAATTGCAGAGCAGCGGAACCATCCTGACAGACTCGTCGGCCGACGGCGACCGGCCGGGCAATTCGATGGTGTTCCAGGGAGATTCGATTTTCCCGTGGATGACCGTCCGGCAGAACGCCTCGTATGGCCTGAAGATGCGAAACGTGCCGGCGGCGCAGATCAGGCAGGTCGTTGACCATTATCTGGACCGTACCGGGCTCACCAAGTTCGCCGACTACTTTCCCCACCAGTTGTCGGGCGGCATGCGCCAGCGTGTGTCGATCGTTCGCGCGTTCGCCAACGATCCGCAGATCCTGCTGATGGACGAGCCCTTCTCGGCGCTCGATGCCCAGAACAAATTCCTGCTGCAGGAGGAGCTTCTGCGGATCTGGGAGGAGCACAAGAAGACGGTGGTGTTCATCACGCACAGCGTGGACGAGGCCGTGCTCCTTGGCGATCGTGTGATGATCATGACGGCGCAGCCGGGGCGCGTGAAGGAGATGGTGCCCATCAACCTGAAGCGCCCGCGCAACATACTCGAGCTGCAGAAATCGCCCGAATATGGCGCGCTGGTGCATCGCATCTGGTCAACATTGCGCGACGAGGTCGATGCGGCGCGGCAACGCGCCTCCGAGGGGAGTGCAGCGACATGAGTAGTTCCGAAGCAAGCCGCAAGCCGATAGCGCTACCCGGCTGGCCGACGTTGTCGGAACGCGCGCGCGACCGGTGGCTCAGCATCGCCTCTCCGATAGGGCTGCTGCTGATCTGGGAAGCTCTGGCGCAGCTCGGCCTCATCGACACGCGGTTCTTTCCGGCGCCGTCGTCCATTCTCGTCTACGGTTATCGCCTGGCGGTGTCGGGCGAGTTGCTCGGCCATACCGCCATCACCATGCAGCGCATGTTCTGGGGCACGCTCATCGGTGGCATCCCGGCGCTGGTGCTGGGGGTGATCATGGGGCTCAACCGGCCGATCCGGGCGCTGGTCGAGCCGCTGGTCGCCGCCACCTATCCAATTCCCAAAAGCGCCATCCTGCCGCTCGCGCTGCTGGTGTTCGGGCTGGGCGAAGCGTCGAAGGTCTTTATGGTTGCCATCGGCGTGTTCTTCCCGGTCATCATCAATGCGACGGCCGGGGTTCTCGAGATCAACAGGATTTATCTGGACGTCGGCCACAACTTCAAGGCGAGCCGGTTGCAGATGTTCCGCACCATTGCGCTGCCGGGCGCGCTGCCGATGATCATAACCGGCTTCAAGCTTGGCATCGGCATCGGCCTCATCATGGTCTGCCTTGCCGAGATGGTCGGGGCCAAGGCGGGGCTGGGCTTCATGATCTGGAACGCCTGGCAGACCTTTGCCGTCGAGCAGATGTATGTGGGCCTGTTCGTGATCGCCATTATCGGCTTCCTGCTCACGCTAGCGATCAACGAGCTCGAGCGCCTGCTCGTCCCCTGGCGGACGCAGGGGACCGACTCCTCGGCCTGACACGCGCGCCGAGAAGCTCGCGGAGGGCGCCGGCATGGTGCCCTTCCATTCCGCGCAACGAGCGTTGCGCCGCCATTCTCACTGCTGAACGAGGATTTGCCGATGACGTCGCTCAGTCACACCACAGGTCGCCGCGTAGCCGCGGAATCGACCAGCACGATGGTTACCACCGCGCACCCGCTGGCCACGGGGGCGGGCGTCGAAATCCTCGAGCGTGGCGGCAACGCCTTCGATGCGGCCATCGCCGCGGCGTTTGCGCTGGATCTGGTCGAAGGCGACCAATCCTCGGCGATCACCGGCGACGGCTTCGGCCTGTTCTACGTGGCGGAAACGGAAGACATGGTCACGGCGGACTGGAGCTCGCGCACGCCGTTGTCACCGGACCTCAAAAGTCAGATTGGCGAGATCGCAGACCCGTTGGGGCCGCTCGGCCTGCAGGCGCCCACCGGAATCGCCGGGCATCTCGGGGTGCATGAGCGGTTCGGCAGCCTGCCGCTCGATGTCGTCCTTGCGCCGGCCATCCGCCTCGCCGAGAACGGCTTTCCGGTGGACGACCGCCTGCAGGCGTCGATCGCGCGGCGCGCCGACATCTTCGCCAGGAACCCGCAGACGGCAAAGAACTTCCTCGTCGGGGGTGCAGCGCCCGCGGTTGGCGACATCATCTCGTCGCCCGAGCTCGGCGAGACGATGCGGCGGATTGCGGCGGGCGGTAGAGAGGTTTTCTATCGTGGCGAGCTGGCCGCCGCCATTCTGGAGTTCGTCCGCGACCATGGCGGAATTCTCACCCAGGAGGATCTGGAGCTCGCAAGCCAGGCGCCGATCTGGTCGAAGCCGCTCCACACGAGCTATCGCGGGTTCACCGTACACTCCGTGCCACCGGCAGCGGGAGGCATTCCGCTCCTCATCGCCATGAACATGCTCGAGGGGTACGATCTTGCGCATATGCCCGATGCGCAGCGCCACCACGTCATGGCCGAGGTCTTCAAGGTCGTGCTGGCCGATATGGAGCACTATTTCGGCGACCCCGAATTCAGCCCGATTCCTATCGATGTGCTGCTCTCGAAAGAGTTTGCCGACGAGCGGCGGCGGCAGATTGCGCTCGATAGCGTGCTGCCGTGGTCGCTCCCCGCGCCCGGCGCCGGAGGCGGCAGCCACACCTCCCACCTCAACGTAAGGGACAGCTTCGGCAACATCGCAGTCGTGACGCAGACGCGCAGCGACTGGGGGATCAAGGTGCCGGTCAGCGGGGCAGGGTTCTTTCTTCACAACGGCATCCGCCTGCTCAGCACCGACCCGCAGCATCCGATGTATGTGGGCGTGCCGGGCAAGCGGCTTCAGAAGAGCATCGCGCCCACGCTCGTCACGGATGGCGCCGGCCGTCCGATCATGGCGGTCGGTGCGGCTGGTGTTCGCACCATTACCCAGACGATCGTGCAGACCATCATCCACCACCTCGATCTCGGCATGGACCCGCAAGCGGCTATCGATGCGCCGCGTCTATCGTACGAGAATCGAGGGAACAAGCTGAACACGACGCGCATCGGCGACGACACCGTGGCCGACCTCAGGGCACTGGGCCACGACGTGCTGCCAGGCGGTTGGGGCCGGGTGCAGGCCATCACCATGGACCCGGCGACCGGCGTGCTGAAGGGCGGTGCCGATATTGGCGGCTCCGCCGAAGCAGCGAGCTAGCCGCAGCTCGCCCGGCGCGTGGCGAGTGGTGTGGCGTCAGGCGCCGGCAAGCTCTGCCGCGCGGGCGAGGGCGGAGGGGAAGCCGCGCAGGGAGATGGTGAAGTTGACCTCCTGGCCGCCGGCGTTGGCCACGGCCCTGGCGCCGAGCACCGTACCGGCGCGCAACGCCGTCACCGCGCCCTGATTGAAGACCAGCGGGACGAGACAGCCCGTGGGCAGGCAGGTCGAAAAGCGCAGCGGGGGCAGGGGCTCGCTCTCGTCGATCGCCAGCAGGACGCCGCGCTCGAGCGCCAGGCCGAAGGGCATGACGAGCGTGCCGGCGGCGGTGTTGCCGCCCTCGGCGGCTTGCAGCTCGACGCTGAGCACGCGCTGGCGGCTCTCGTTGTTGACCTGCACCTGCGACACCACGCAGGTGACCGTGGCCTCGGGCGCCACGCAGGCGACGGTCCAGTCGCCATGCGTCTCGTTGAGCGAGGTGGCGCCGCCGGGCAGCCCCTGCGCCGTGGCGGCGCCGGCGCCGCCCAGCACAAGCACGAGTCCGAGGAGCGCCGCCGGCGCGGCTTTGGCGAACTGCATCACGCTAGAACCTGACATTGAGGCCGAAGGAGGCCGCGTGGGCGGCCTGATCGGCGGAGAACAGCCCGTCGTAGCGGGCGCGTACGGTCATGTCGTCCGACACCTCCCAGGAGAGGCCGGCGCCGACGCGCAGGCGGTCGCGGCTGGCGGCGGGGCCGCGCACGTCGAAGCCGGCCGGGCTGCCGGCCAGCGTCAGCGCCTGGCTCGGCGCGGCGTCGGCGAAGGCGTGCTCCCATACGGCGCGGCCTTCCAGCGTCACGAGGCCGCCATCGGTCACGATGCTGTGGGTCAGCGCCACGCCGAGCCCCATGTCGAGCTGCGCCCAGCCTTCGGGACCGGCGGTCACGTTGAGCGCGCCGGCGCCCGTCTCGGTGAAGCCGCCATGGCCGGACCAGCTGGCATCGAGCGTGAAGAGCGGCGCGATGCGCGTGGTGTCGGCGAGGGCGAAGGCATAGGAGGCCTCGCCGGAAAGGCCGATGGTGTGCGCCCAGTACTCGGCTTCGGCGGTGCGGCCCATGAAGGCGATGTCGCGCGTCGTGGCGATATGGGCGGCGCCATAGGCGAGGGAGCCCGCGAGGCTTGCCGGCCCGTCGCTCCAGGCGCCATAGGCGCCGACATAGACGCCGTTGCCGTCGAAGCTCGAGGCGCGGTCTTCGACCACGCCCTGGCTACGGATATAGCCCAGGCCGACGCCGCCGAGCGCGGTGCCCGAGGCCATGTCGATGGCGGCTTCATAGCCGCCGGCGAGACCGGCGTTCCACCAGTCGAGCGGCGCCGCGTTGCCGTCGCCGGCGCTGTGGCCGACGCCGCCGAGCGGGGCGATCCAGACGCCGCGCCCCGAGGCTTCGGCGAGATCGGTGACGCCGTCGATGGCCGAGGTGCCGGCATTGCCGGGTGCCGGGCCGTAACCGAGCGGGGCGGCAAAGGTGCCGGCACCGACATTGCCGGCGCCGACGCCCGCCACGCCCTCGGCGCGCAGGGTGCGGCTGAACAGGGCGAAGGTCTCGGCGATCACGCGCTGGCTCGCGGCGTGGATCTCGCCCGAGCTCTGGTCGAAGGCGGCGCGCGCGTCGTCGTCGTTCATGTTGGCGATGGCGTTGAAGACGGTGAGCGCGTCGCCGGCCGGCGCGAGGCCGTTGAGCGCCCCCGCGGCCTGGAGCTGGTTGTAGGTCTCGGCCGCCGTGCTGAAATCCTGCGTGACGGCGATGGTGAGGAGCACGTCGCCGCCCAGATAGCTCAGCGTCGGTGTGATGAAGGACGAGCCGCTCGCCATGACGGCGCCGTCGAACTCCGTAGTGCCGTAGCCCTCCAGCGCGGTGAGGATCGTGTAGGCGTGCCCGTCTACGTAATTGGCGCGCGGATCGATGGTCGCCACCTCGACGATGCCCGACAGGGTCGCCGTGCCGATGACGGTGACGCTGTCCGTGCTGGGCGTCGCATTCGGGTTGGTGCCGGCGATCCGCACGGCGTAGATCGAGCCGTCCTCGAACATCAAATCGCGGTCGATGGTGAGCTTGCCGAGCGCCGTCTCGCCGCCGGGCGCGAGCCGGCCGGCGACGTTCACGCTGTCGGTTATGATCGTGCCGAGGCCCGACAGCGTGCCGCCCGCCCCCACGTTCAGCGTCGCCCCGCGCAGCCGGGCGGATGCGTCCTCGCCCACGCGCAGGGTGCCGGCGGTGACGGACAGGTCGCCCATGAAGCCGCTGCTGTCGCCGGTGAACGTCGTCGTGCCCGCGCCGATGAAGGAGGTCGTGCCGTTGCCGGACAGAGCGCCGTCATAGACAAAGCTGTTGGCGCGGTTGAAGACGAGGTTGGCGTTGTTCTCGATGTCGCCCGCGACCGCGCCGCCGGTGCCGCCATTGCCCAGCGACAGCGTGCCGTCCGCGACGAGGGTCGGACCCGCATAGGTATTCTCGCCGGTGAGGGTCAGCGTGCCGGTGCCGGTCTTGACGAGCCCGCCATCACCCTCGATCCGGCCGGAGAAGATCGTGCTGGTGTCGTCGCCGCCCGTGGTCAGCGTGGCGGTGCCGAGCAGCACCGTGCCGGCGCCCGCCAGCGAGCCGATGGTCTGGTCGCTGCTCTGGTCGTCGGCATTGACGAGGGCGAGCACCGCGCCGGCCGCGACGGTATGCGCGCTGTTGGCCGAGAAGCTGTTGTCCGTGATGGCGGAGAGGGTACCGGCGTTCACGAGCGTCGCACCGGAATAGGTGTTGGCGCCGCCGAGACCGAGCCGGCCGGTTCCTGCCTTGACGAGCGCCTTGTCGGCAGCGACGTCGATGCGCGCCGAGATCGAGGCCGAGAGGCCGGGATCGACAACGATCCTCGTCTCGTCGATGCCGGCCACCAGCTTCGCGTTTGAATCGGCAGCGCCGAGGCTGTAGCCGCCGGCCTTGAACTGCATGCCGGTGAAGGTCTGTTCGCCCTGCACCGTCACGGTGCCGCCGGTGCCGCCGAAGATGGCGAACTGCTCGCCCCATACGCCGTTGGCGGTGCCGTCCACGTTGGTCCAGTTGTCGTTGCTGCCGTTCCAGTCGCCGGTGCCGCCCTGCACGCCGGTCGTCGCGGCGTTCGGGCCGTCCCAATACTGGCTGTCGCCGGCCGCGCCGCCGGTGACGCTGAGGACCACCGCGCCATTGCTCGCGGCGGTCGTGTGCACCTGATAGTCGAGGCTGGGGTCGGGCTTGCCGACGACCGTGAACGTCACGTCGTCGTCATTGTGCAGGGCGCCGCCATAGGTGATCAGCGTGTAGTCGCCATTGCCGAAGCCGGCGAGGCCGTTGACGTTCACGTTCACCGTATCGGCATATTGATCGGTCTCCAGCGTGAGGTCGCCGGTGACCCTGATCAGGTCGTTGTAGGTGCTGCCGATATAGGCGTCTCCGGCGAGGCCGAGATCGAAATCCAGCGCCACGCCTTCGCGCAGGACGAGCGAGGCGAAGCTCAGCGTTCCCACTGTCCCCACGCCGCCGCCGGCCCCCGAGCCGCCATTGCCCGGCGAGATCGCGGTGTTGTCGCCAGGGCGCACCCGAACCGCGCCCAGCGTCCCTGTGCCGGCCAGCCGTCCGTAGTTGGTGATGTCCATGGCGAGGCCGGGCGACGTGACGTTGTAGATCAGCGTGCCGCTATCGACCTCGAAGCTGCTGGAAACGATCGACCCGGTGCCGCCGTTGATTGTCCACGTGCCGGCGCCGACCATCTCTCCCCTTTCGAAGCTGCTCAGGGTCGTGCTGCCGCCGAGGGTGAAGGTCGCCGATTTGCCGGGGTCAGCGTGGAACCTGAGCCTGTCGGTGCCGCCGCCGCCGTCGATGTGGCCGGGCAATTGAGTAGCCTCGGTCGTCAGCAGGAAGACGTCCGGGCTGCCGCTGAGGCGGACATCGCCATCCATCTTGCCGGAAAGCTCGACGCTGACCCCCTGGGTGGACCCGCTGGCATCGAGCGCGTAGCTCGATCCGCCGATCCTGGAGTCTTTGTCCACGATGACCCACGCATCCGGGATGGAGGCGTTCATCACCACGCCGACGGCGCCGCCGTCCACGTTGCTGTTCTGCAGCTCGAGAGTGCCGCCCTGGACGATGATCGGCGCGTAGTCATTGTTCTTAAGGATCAGCCGGCCGGGATCGGCCTTGGTGATCGACCCGCCGGTGATGCCGATGTCGAGCGTCGCGATGGTGAGGTCGGCGACCCGGATGGTCGCGCCCGAGCCGGCGATGTTCAGCACGCCGCCGGTACCGGCCTGGACGGTATAATTCTTCAGGAATTGCAGGCCGGTGAAATCCTGCGCGCCGGCCACGGTGACAGTGCCGGGCGTGCCGTCGAAGACGGCGAAGTGGTCGCCCCAGACTTCGTTGGTGCTGCCGCCATCGGCAAGCCAATTGGCGGTGGTGTTGTCCCAGATGCCAGTCCCCCCCTGCGCGCCGGAAGCTGGGTTGGTGTCCCAATACTGGATGCTGCCCCCCGCGCCGCCGGAGACGGTGAGGATCACCGCGCCGGGGCCGGCGGATGTGCCGCTCGTGGTGCTGACTACATAGGTCAGGTCGTTATCGGGGTTCGTGCCGTAGATGACGTCGGGGTTCAGCCACAGCCTGTCATATTCGATCAGTGTGTAGACGCCGGTGCCGAAGTCTCCGGCGTCGGCGACATTGAGCGTGAAGCCATAGGCCGTGAGATCGCGCTCGACCTTGATCCGGTCGCTGCCGGAGAGGCCGAGATCGAAGTTGAGGATGGAGCCCGGATAGAGGGTCAGCTCTTCCGCGATGGTCAGCGTGCCGACCCTGTCGCCCACACCGATGCCGCCGGGGGCGAGCGTGGCACCGCTCAACACCCCCATATATTCGATCGTGCCGTTGCCGCCGAGTGTAGCGCCGCTGCGCACCGAAAAGCCGGTATTGCGCATGCTGGCATCGATCAGCAGCGTGCCGGCGGCGACCTCCCAGGCTGCGGTCGGATTCAGTGTGTCATTGGTGCCGGTCAGCGTCCAGGCGGAGGTGCCGGTCTTTTTGAAGCTGGAGAAATTCTGGAACTGCGCACCGATCTTGGCGACATCGAATGTGGCGTTGCTATCGCCGCCAAGCGCGAAGATGTCGCTTCCTGACACGCGGGCGACGACATTGCCCGTGATGGCATAGCCTTCGTGCAGTTCGAGTGTGTTGGCGGTGCCGGCCTCGAGCCGGATGGCGTCGCCTGTGGCGGACTCGATCGTGCCGGCGACGACGATGTCCACTCCCTTGATGCTATTGCCAGTGTGGATGCCGGTCCCGGCGGCCATCTTTATCGAGCCGGTTGTGCCGATCGTGATCTTGTCGCGGTCCGGGTTGGTGGCGTCGATGGTGGAGAACTCGACGCCGTAGCTGTAGTCGCTGTTGCCGTTGCTCTCGATACGGCCGTTCAGCGTCACGCTGTTGCCGCCATCGCTCAGGGAAACCCCGTAGCCGCCGGGTGCGGCGGCCTCCGCCACGATCTCGGTTCCGGCATCGATCTCGACTATGTTGCCGGCGCCACTACCCTTGATGCCGCCGCCCTGCGCCCATTTGGCGAGGATCGAGGCGCCGGCGCTCAGATGGATGTCGGCCTGCGCGCCGTTCCGCACAATAATGCCGGCAACGGCGCTGCTATCCGTGCTGATCGCACCGCCGATGACATTGACCGTGTTGCCGGTCCCCTTGTAGATTTCGATGCCGAATGAATTGCTGTCGATGACGCCGCTCACCGTGATGGTGTTGCCGCTGCCCTCGGTCCAGATGCCCATGCTGCTTGGCATCGTCGCGTCGATGTCGCCGGCGACGGTGATGGTGTTGTCGTCGCCCGTGACCTGGATGCCGATCTCGTTAGGTCCGTTCAAGTCGATCTTGCCGCCGGCGCTCACCGTGATCGTGTTGCTGTCGCCATCGGCGACGACCCCCTTGGCTGACGAGCCGCTGACCTCCACCGTACCGTCAATGGTTATGGTGTTGGTGCCATCGACCTCGATGCCGTGGTGGGAATCGCCCGTCATGCTGATGGTCGCGCCGGCGTCGACCGTCACCGTGAGGTCCGCGCCGCTGACGCCGTTCGTGTCTGGATTCGGATCGTCCGTATTGCAGGTGAAAGTGTTAGGTGGAGTCAATATGCACGCCGCCAGTGCCGGCATGGGCACCAGCACCATCGGCGTGCCGAGGAGCAGGGCCAGGGCCGAGACACCGGTGAGCAGGCGCGCGCCGGTGCGGTTGCGGCTTCGTTCGGGCGCGCGCGTCCTCGCGATTGCCGCCGCTGCCGTTCCCCGCATTCTGCTCATGCCCACGCCTTTCACCCCGAATCCCTGCCAGTCTTCCGGCACAATTCACCTTGTGCTCTCAAGTCCGTGAGGGCTATTCCCCGTTTAGGTAGTTCGCTCTCACTCGCCGATACCTGGAGCATGTCCGGTGGCGCGTGTTTCGTACTCAAGAACTACACAATATGACTTCCGCACCCCCGAAGGGGTGTTGTCGCAGAACAGCGATAGTCCAGCCCGAATTCTAGTTCGGACCCGGCCTGTCGGAAATCCGCATAAGTTTGTTCAATCCTGCGCAACTTCGCGCATCCCGTGGAAAACCAGGCCGATCCGGGTTTTGCCGGCGCGGCGAAGGGGAAATTCGAATCGCGGTTGCCGTGCGGCGCGGGCGCATTCGGTAAAAATATCTGGAAACGGCTTCCCAATTGATCTTAAGTATAGTCAGGATTGCGCAACATGGTGCATGGAGGGCGTCGGTCGGGGTGGCGAACGGGCAGGGGGGCGCACAGCCGGGAACGCTGCTGAAGGGCTGGCGCGAGATCGCCGGCTATTTCGCGCGCGACATCTCCACCGTGCGGCGCTGGGCGGCCGAGCAATCCTTGCCGGTCTATCGGGTGGGCGGCGTCGGCGGGCGGGGTGGCGCCGTGCACGCCTTCACGCATGAGCTGGAGGCGTGGCTGCGCTCCGACAAGGGACGCACGACACTGGCATCAGGGGGCCGCGAACAGGAAGCGGATGGTGATGCCGCGCCCGCCGGCAACGGTCCCTCGCGCCGCGGCCTGCTGCTCGGCGGGCTGTCGGTGCTGGCGGCGGCGGTGGCGGCGGGCGGCATCGTCTGGTGGCAGCGCGGTGCGGGCGAGGCGGACGCCGGGCTGCCGGCCGGCCGCGACATTCCGGCCGAGGCGCGCGAGCTCTATCTGCGCGGCACCTATCTGTGGAATCAGCGCACGCCCGAAGGCATCGCCGGCGCCATCGCGGCGCTGACGCGGGCGCTGGCGCTCTATCCCGACTATGCCGAGGCCCATGCGAGCCTTGCCATGACCTACAATCTGGCGCGGCAATATAGCGGCATGTCGGGCTGGGAGGCCTATCCGCTCGCCGAGGAGCATGCGCGCCGCGCCGTCGCGCTGGCCCCCGGCTACGGCTTCGGCCACAGCGTGCTGGCCTTCGTCGAGTTCCACTGGCTCTGGCAGGTGCAGGCGGGGCTGGCGCGGTTCGAGCGGGCGCGCCAGCTCGCGCCCAAGGATGCCAACAACCTGCTGTGGTACGCCAGCTCGCTGATCCACGTCGCCGGCTATGACGAGGCCCTGCGCGTCATCGACGCGGCGCTGTCGCTGGACCCGTCCAATGCCACCCTCCACAATTTCAGGGGGCTGGCGCTGCACGCGCTGGGGCGGTGGGCCGAGGGCATCGCCGTGCTGGAGGAGCTGATCCGCAACGATCCCGGCCACGCCTGGCACTACAACACGCTGGCGCTCTGCCGCCTCGCGGAGCTCGACTATGCCGGCTATCTCGAAAACTATGCCGAGGTCGGCGACCGGATCGGCGTGCCGCGCTATCGCGCGCTGGCCGAGACCGGCCTCGCGGCGCTGCGGCAGGGCGGCGCGGCGGCCATGTCCGAGGCGATGGCGGCGCTCGACCGGGCCTATTTCGAGCGCGGCGAGGCGTTGGCGTGGGACGTGGCCACGGACTACGCCATGGTGGGCAACTGGCAGGCGGCGCTGCCGCTGCTGCGCGTCAGCCTCGAGCGGCACGAGGAGCGGCTGATCGGCGTCAAGTACAACACGGCCTTCTGGCCCATCCGCGACCGCCCCGAATACCGGCAGTTGCTGGCCGATATCGGCCTGCCGCCCGACTGGCCGGCAGACCTGTCATGACGGAGGCAGCGCCGGGCGGCGCAGGGGCGCGCGGTGGCGTCGAGCGGCCGCTGAAGGGCTGGCGCGAGATCGGCCTGTTCCTCGGCCGCGACGAAAGCACGGCGCGGCGCTGGGCCGAGGCGCGGGGCCTGCCGGTGTTCCGCACCAGCGGCGGCGGGCGGGGCGTGCCGGTGCATGCCTATGCCAGCGAGCTCGACGCGTGGCTGCGCGCCGAGGCGCGGCGCGGCGGCATGGATGCGCATGTGCCGGCGGCGGTCGCGGCTGACGCCGGGGGCGGCAGGGAGGACGCGCCGCCGCTGGCCTCGCGCCGGCTGGCGCTGGTCGTCGGCGCCTGCCTCGGAGCCGGCTTCTGCCTTGGCGCGGCGGCGACGCTGGGCGGCATGTGGCTGGCGTCGGGCCGGCCGCAGGTGCCGGCCAACGGCGCCGGCGGCGACATTCCCGAGGCGGCGCGCGACCTCTATCTGCGCGGCGCGTTCCTGTGGGCCCGGCGCACGCCGGCGAGCCTCGCCGAGGCCATCACGGTGCTCAACGAGGCGGTGGCGCTCCACCCCGACTATGCCGAAGCCCAGGCGGCGCTGGCGACGAGCTATATCCTGGCCGAGCGCTACGAGGTGCTGCCGGGCTGGGAGGCCTTCCCCAGGGCAGAGCGCGCGGCGCGGCGGGCGGTGGCGCTGAACCGGGCGCTCGATATGGCGCAAAGCGCGCTGGCCTTCGTCGAGTTCCGCTGGCATTGGGACGCGGGCGCCAGCCTCGCGCGGCTGGAACGGACGCTGAGCGAGCGCCCCGCATCCGCCAACGCGCTGTTCTGGTACGCCAATGTGCTGGCGCTGGCGGGTCGCGCGCCGGAGGCGCTGCCGCACATCATCGCGGCGGAGGAGATCGACCCGGACAGCAGCGCCATCCGCAACGTCCATGCGCATATCCTTTTTCTCATGGGCAGCATGGCGAAAAGCCGGGCGTTCCTCGACGACATCTCGGCGCGCGATCCGGGCTATGCGTGGCCGCACTATACCCGCGCCTGCATCGGCCTCGTGGAGCGGGATTATGTGGCCTATCTCGACGGCTACGCCGCCTTCGGAGAGGCGCTGGGCGTGGCGCGCTACCGCGCGGCGGCCGCCGCCGGCCGGACGGCGCTTGGCGGTGGCGCGGCGGCGATGGCGGACGCCATGGCGGCGGTCGAGATCGGCCATTACGAGCAGGGCGCGGCGCTGGCCTGGGACGTCGCCCGGCACGTCGCCATCGCCGGCCGCGCCGACGAGGCGCTGGCGTGGCTCAGGATCAGCCGGGGCCGGCACGAGCCGCAACTGAGCGGCCTGCTCGCCGACCCCGCCTTTTCGGCGCTCCGGGCCGAAGCGGGCTTTGCCGAGCTGCGCGCGGCGGTCGGCCTCGCGTGAGGTCACGGCGCAGCATTCCGCCGCCGCGGCGTTCAATCGGTGACGGGGATGTGGGGAAATGGCGCGCCCAAGGGGAATCGAACCCCTGTTCCAGCCGTGAGAGGGCTGTGTCCTGACCGCTAGACGATGGGCGCGGAATTCAGGCTCAGTTATAGGCTTCGCCGCGATGCGTCAACGTCCCGCGGCGGAATAGGTGGCGCGCCCTAGGGGAGTCGAACCCCTCTCTCCACCGTGAAAGGGTGGCGTCCTAACCGATAGACGAAGGGCGCCCTCGGTGGTGCGGGGTCTATAGAGTCCCCGCCCCGGCAGGGCAAGCCTTCAAATGCGCGTCAGCAGCCCGAGAAGGTGACGGGGTGCTTCCAGCCGCGCGGGCGGTCGCGCACGTCGATATGGATGAAGGTGCGGCCGGGGTAGCAGCCGAGCCCGCCGACGAGGTTTTCGCGATAGGCGGCGGCGATCAGGTCGCGCTTGTTGACGCCGGGGATGAAGATGTCGGCGGCCATGCATTTCATGTGGTAGCTGTCGTCGGCGCCGCCGGCCTTGCCGTTGTGGAAGGGGTCGCGATAGCCCGAGCTCACCACCACCTTGCGGCTGAAGCGGGCCTCGAGCGCGCCGATGGCGAAGCGCAGCTTGGGCGCGAGGCAGAAGGTGTTCACCTCCGAGCTCGCCACATACATGCCGAAGCTCGTCTTGTAGGGCGCATAGAGATTGCGCGGCGCCGTGGCGCAGCCTGCCAGTATCGCGGCGCACGCCAATGCTGCCAGGATCAGTCGCATCCGAAAGCTCCGAGGATTTGACTCGAAAGCTACAAAGATGCGGTGAACCGGCCCCTAAGCGGCGTGGTGAACGGGCGGTTACCAGGCGCCGGTGTTGGGCATCGACGCCCAGGGCTCGCGCGGCTCGAGCGTGCCGTCCTGGAGCAGCTCGATGGAGATGCCGTCGGGCGAGCGCACGAAGGCCATGTGCCCGTCGCGCGGCGGCCGGTTGATGGTGACGCCCATGTCCATGAGGCGCTGGCAGAGCGCGTAGATGTCATCGACACGGTAGGCGAGGTGGCCGAAATTGCGGCCGCCCGTATAGGGCTCGGGGTCCCAGTTGAAGGTCAGCTCGACCTGCGCGTCCTCGTCGCCGGGGGCGGCGAGGAAGACGAGCGTATAGCGGCCTTTCTCGTTCTCCGACCGGCGGACCTCGCGCAGGCCGAGGCCGTCGCAGTAGAAGCGCTTGCTGGCCTCGATGTCGGAGACGCGCACCATGGTGTGCAGATATTTCATCGTTCGCTCCCGTGCTGTGTCGCGCTGCTGCGCTTTGGGCGCAACAGTGCTGTGAATTGGCGCCGAGCCGGCCCAACAAATTTGCAACGACTCCTTAACTTTTGAATCTGAATCGGCCAAGGTGCGCCATCGGCTCGCGTATCGGGGTCGCGAACCAGATGTTCATGAGGCGTTGGGGGCATGGCGGCTAAACTTCCAGCCGGTGGCGACAAGCCCGGTGTCCATCCGTTCGAGAACGGGGCCACAGCGCCGGACACGACTCCCACTCTAGACGTCATCGAAATCGCCGGCGCCATCAAATGGTTCGACGTGGCCAAGGGCTTCGGCTTCATCGTGCCCGACGACGGCCGGCCCGACGTGCTGCTGCACGTCACGTGCCTGCGCCGCGACGGCTACCAGACCGCCTATGAGGGCGCGCGCGTCGTCGTCGAGGCGCTGAACCGGCCGGGCGGGCTGCAGGCCTTCCGCATCCTGTCCATGGACGAATCGACGGCGCGCCACCCGGCGCAGATGCCGGCGCCGCGCACCCATGTGGTGGTCGAGCCGACCAGCCGGCTCGAGCGGCTCGAGGTGAAGTGGTTCAACCGCATCCGCGGCTTCGGGTTCCTGTCGGCGGGCGACGGGGCGCCGGACGTGTTCGTGCATATGGAGACGCTGCGCCGCTTCGGGCTCACCGAATTGCGGCCGGGCCAGTTCGTGCTGGTGCGCTACGGCACCGGGCCTAAGGGGCTGATGGTCGCCGAGATTCGCCCCGATGGCTGGGGCGACGCGCCCTCGTCGCATTAAGCGCCTGATCCCATGACCATTTTCGCCACCGTCGCGCCGGCCGTAAGGGTCGCGGCGGTGCTCGCGGCGCTGGCGCTCGGCGCCTGCAGCAACGCCGACGAGCGGCTGGTGCTGCATACCGCCAAGGGCGATTTCGCCTTCACCGTGGAGATTGCCGACACCGACGCCGAGCGGGCCCGCGGCCTCATGTTCCGCACCGAGCTCGCGCCCGACGCTGGAATGCTGTTCGACTATCATCAGGAGCAGCTCACGGCGTTCTGGATGCAGAACACGCTGATCCCGCTCGACATGATCTTCATCGCGGCGGACGGCGTGGTGAAGACCATCCACGTCAACGCCCGGCCGATGGACACCACCTCGATCCCGTCCGAGGTGCCGGTGCGGTTCGTGCTCGAGATTCCCGGCGGCCGCTCCGTCGAGATCGGCCTCGCGCCCGGCGACCGCGTGGACCACCTGCGGATCGCGCGGAACTAGAGCCGGCTCAGCACCATCAGGTGGAAGACCGCCCACAGGTGGCAGGTCGAACCGGCGACGACGAAGACGTGCCAGACGACGTTGTGGAATTTCAGCTTGTCCCACAGGTGGAAGACGATGCCGGCCGAATAGGCGATGCCGCCGGCGACGACCAGCCACAGCGTCACCGCGGGCAGGGTGGCGGCGAGCGTGCCGAACACGAGAATGCCGCTCCAGCCGATGGCGAGATAGAGCAGGATGGCGAGCCGGCCGAAACGCTGCGGCACGATGAGCTTGAGGGCGATGCCGACCAGTGCGCCGCCCCAGACGAGGGCGGTCAGCAGCGTCGCGGTCGGGGTGCCGCCCAGCACCGCGAGGAACGGCGTGTAGGTGCCGGCGATGAAGAGGAAAATGGCCGCCTGGTCGAGCCGTGCCAGCAGCCGGCGGACGCCCGAGACCGGGGCGAGGTTGAAGGCCAGCGAGACGCCGAGCACGGTGACGAGGCTCACGAGGTAGACGAGGATGGCCGGCAGGTCGTCGCGCGCCGTGCCGAGGGCGGCGAACACCACCAGCACCGTGCCCAGCCCGAGGGCGACGGCAAGGCCGATGCCGTGCACCACGCCGTCGGCGATCACCTCGGCCAGCGAAAAGCGGCGGCGCGGGTGCCACCAGAGCCGCGGTGCGGCAGTTTGGCTCGGGGGGTGCATCGCATTCTCCTTCAAACCGCATGGTAACGTACGGCCGGTTGGCGTTAAACAGGGTCCCGTTATTTCGGGGCCGGGGCAGCTGCATGTCCGACGATGCGCCCAATAGTGTTTTATTTTGGGGGATTGCATGTCGGATGCTGCGCTGCTGCCGATCGTGGCCGAAATCGACGTTACCGCGTCCATCGAACATCTGTGGGAGGCGATGACGGGCGCGGCCGGCGTGCCGGAGTGGCTCGGGGCGCTCAACTATCGCGGGGTCGCGGGCACCACCTTTCACATGCAGCTCGACGCGGCGCGCCGCGCGGCGGGCGATGTCAGCGGCGCGGCGCATTGCGACGTGCTGCTGCTGCAACGCCCAAACAGATTCAACTTCTCGTGGTATCTGCCTGGCACGCCGTACACTTTGGTGGCGATGACGCTGTTTGCCGAGGGCGCCGGGGAAAGCTACGTGCATGTCATCCACGGCGGCTGGGCGCAGTTCGAGGCGGCGGCGGTGCGGGCGCGCTACGAGCGCATCGAGGCGCTGTGGACGGAGCGGCTGCTGCCGCAGCTCAAGCAGGTGGCGGAACGAAGCCGCTGAGGTCGAGCCGCCAGACATTGTGCGGCGCGAAGACGCCGGCCGGATATTCCAGCCGCTCGACCGCCAGCAGCGCGAAGCCGAGCCGCCGGCAGATGCCGTTGGAGCCGGGATTGTCGGGCGTCGGGAAGGCGTAGACATGGGCATGGCGGGCGAGGGGTTTCAGGCGCGCCATGAGCAGCGCCGCCGCCGCGCCGCCGAAGCCGCGGCCATGATGGGCCGTCAGGATTTCCCAGCCGGCCTCGTAGGCGGGGGCGCCGGCGCGCTCGATCTGCCAGTAGCCGATCGAGCCGACGATGTCGCCGTCGGCCGCGATGCGCAGCATCTCGACGTCGCCAGGGTGGTGATAGGTGAGATAGCGGGCGTGCCGCTCGCGCAGCTTCGCCGCGCTTTCGGGGCCGCCCAGGTGCAGCTTCTGCGCCGGCGTGTTCATGGCCTCCAGCAGCGCCAGCCCCGTCTCGTCCCAGGGGCGCAGGTCGATGGCGGGCATGGCCGTCCTCGCGAAGCTGGCGACCCCGGCGTGACTCGAACACGCGACATTCGGTTTAGAAGACCGATGCTCTATCCGGCTGAGCTACGGGGCCGTGGCGTTTCCTCTAGCGCATGAACCGGGCGCTGTCAGCCGGGCGGCAGGCGGGCGGTGCTGGCACGGACGATCAGCTCCGACTTGAGCAGCACGCGCACCGGCTCGGGCGAGGCGACGTTGCCTTCGAGCAGGTTGATGAGCGTTTCCGTGGCCATGCGGCCGATCTGCTCGCGCGGCTGGCGCATGGTGGTGAGCGAGGGGGCGTAGTCCTGCGAGATGCTGATGTCGTCGAAGCCGATCACCGAAATGTCGCGCGGGCACTCGATGCCGAACTTGCGCAGCTCGGCGATGAGGCCGATGGCCATTTCGTCGTTGGCCGCGAAGATGGCCGTCGGCCGCTCCGGCAGGCCGGCGAAGTAGCGCGCCGCCGCGTGGCCGCTCGGCATCGAGAAGTCGCCGGGGAAGATCCACTCGTCGCGCGCCTCGAGCTGGCGCTCGAAGGCGGCCTTGCGGAAGCCGACCAGCCGCTCGGAGGGCAGGGCGTTGCGCGAGGTGCCGCCGATATGGCCGACGCGGCGGTGGCCGTAGTCGGCCAGGTGCGCCACGGCGCGCTCGGCGGCCTGCAGGTTGTCGGTGATGACCGAGTTGATCTGCGGGTCGGGCAATTCGTCATAGGCGGCGACCAGCGGCATTGTGGTGTTCTCGCCGGTGATGCCGTGCAGCTTGCGCGTGTCGAGGAAGCCGTCGAACAGCAGCAGCCCGTCGGCGCGGTTCGACAGGTAATATTCCGACAGCCAGCGCGTCGGGTCGTCGCCGAGGCGGCCGGTCACCAGCACGCCATAGCCGCGCGAAGCGGCCGTGGTGACCACCGCCTCGAGGATGGTGGCGTAGAACGGATTGCCGATGCCGGGCATGGCGGTCAGAATCGTCTTGGCCTTTTGCAGGCGCAGCGAGCGGGCCGCCTGGTTCATGGTGTAGCCGGTTTCGCGCACGGCGGCGTGGACGCGGGCGCGGGTCGATTCCAGCACCCGCTCGGGCGTGCTCAGAACCCGGCTCACAGTTGCCGCGGAGACTCTGGCGTGCCGCGCAACATCTTGAATTGTCGGAAGTTTCCTCGGGCCGTTCATGAGCCGCTGCGCCCCTCTGTGTGGCCCTCACGGGGCCTGTCTAATTCGATCTTGACAGCCGCGCAAGAAGTGTCTGAAACTCCTGAAATCGATTGCATTGACCTCATATAGGCAATTTTGTAATCGATTACACGGCGCCGGCCAGAGGTTTTCGCAAAGGCGGACCGACGGCTCGGCGACTGGGTCGGGGCATCCGCCCCGGTCAACGTTGGGAGGACAACACATGAAGAAGTTTGCAGTGGTTGCCGCGATGGCGACCGCTCTGCTCGGCACCACGTCCGTTAATGCGGCCGACCTCGAAGTCACCCACTGGTGGACTTCGGCGGGCGAGGCCGCGGCCGTGGCCGAGTTCGCCAGGGTCTTCGAGGAAGAAACCGGCAATCACTGGGTGGACAGCGCCCTTTCGGGCTCGGGCACCGGCGCCAACCCCGTCATCATCAGCCGCATTCTCGGCGGCGATCCGATGGGCGCGACGCAGATGAACACCGGCCGCGATGCCGAGGAGCTGATCCGCGCCGGGCTGATGCGCGACCTGACGCCGATCGCCGACGAGCTGGGCGTCAAGGATTTCTACGTCGATGAATCCCTGCTCGAGCCGTGCACTTATGACGGCAAGATCTACTGCTTCCCGGTCAACATCCACTCGTGGGACTGGCTGTGGCTCTCCACCAAGGCCTATGAGAAGATCGGCCAGCCCGTGCCGAAGGACTGGAACGAGTACGTCGCGTCCTGGCCGGCGCTGCAGGAAGCCGGCATCCTGCCGTTCGGCCTGGCCACCGGCTGGCCCTTCTCGGGCATTCCGGGCGTGCTGATGGCTGCCATCGGCGGTTCCGACCTGCTGATCGCCGTCAACCGCGACAAGAGCGTCGATGCCGTGCGCAGCCCCGAGTTCCGCAAGGTCACCGAGGCGCTCGACCATCTGCGCAGCGTGATCTCGCCCGACACCCTGGTGCCGACCTTCGGCGACGTGGGCAACCAGCTGCTCGAAGGCACCGCGGCCGGCAACATCCACGGCGACTGGCTGCAGGGCGACCTGCAGGTGGCCGGCGGCGTGCCCGGCGTCGATTACGAGTGCCTGCCGGCCCTCGGCCTCGGCACGCAGCTCAGCGGCGGCGGCGACTCCTTCTACTTCCCGGTCCTGCCCGAGGGCACCGACCAGGCGGTGATCGACGCCCAGACCGAACTGGCCAAGATCGTGATCTCGCCGAAGGCCCAGCTGGCGTTCAACCTCAAGAAGGGCTCGATGCCGATCCGTCTGGATATTGACCTGTCGGGTGCCAATGCCTGCATGAAGAAGGCCCTCGACCTGCTCGGCAACGGTCTGCTGCCCTCGGGCGACTTCGCGCTCTCCAGCGATACCCAGCAGCAGCTCCAGGACCTCAACACCGAGTTCCTCGATAACGACAGCATCAGCGTCGATAACTATATCGACCGCTTCGCTTCGATCATCGAGCAGGCGGATTGATCGTCCGGCTGAGATGAGCTCTCATCACTGAACGCGGGTGGTCGGCCTTGTTCGACAAGGTCGGCCACTTTCTTATGGAGGGGGACCCGATGGCGGAGACAGCCGTGCACGCCGGGGAGAGCGTCGAAAAGAGCGTCCGGCCTGGCCTGCTCAGGAAAACGTTCGCCCATAACCTGCCCGCCAAGATCGCCGCCATCCCGATGATGGCCACCGTGCTCGTCGTCTTCGTCGGCTGCACCGTGTGGACCGTCTATTATTCCTTCACCAACTCGAAGCTGCTGCCGACCGGCAAGTTCGTCGGCTTCGAGCAGTATGAACGGCTGTTCGTGACCCCGCGCTGGAACGTGTCGGTCACCAACCTCTTGTCCTACGGCGTCATGTCGCTGGTGCTCACGCTGTCGCTGGGCTTCCTGCTCGCCGTGCTGATGGACCAGAAGATCCGTTTCGAGAGCGCCTTCCGCACCATCATGCTCTATCCCTTCGCCCTCAGCTTCATCGTCACGGGGCTGGTCTGGCAGTGGATCATGAACCCGACGCTCGGCCTACAGGGGACGATGCGGAACCTCGGCTTCACGTGGTTCACCTTCGACTGGATCGCCAATTCCCGCATGGTGCTGTTCGCGCTGCTGATCGCCGGGCTGTGGCAGGGCGTCGGCTTCTGCATGGTGCTGATGCTGGCCGGCCTGCGCGGCGTGGACGACGAAATCTGGAAGGCGGCACGCGTCGATGGGATTCTCACCTGGCGCACCTATCTTTCGATCGTGCTGCCGATGATGCGCGGCGTGCTGGTCACGGCCGTAGTGATCATCGGCGCCGGCATCGTGCGGCTCTACGACCTCGTCGTCGCCCTCACCAATGGCGGCCCCGGCATCTCCTCGGAGGTGCCGGCCAAGTACGTCTACAATTACATGTTCAGCGGCGGCAATATCGGCCAGGGCCTGGCCGCGGCGACCATGATGCTGGTCAGCGTGCTCATCATCCTCATCCCCTGGATCTATCTCGAATTCGGTGGAAAGGGGCGCCGCACATGAGCCTGACCGCTGCCACCGCCGGCGAGATGCCGGCCGCCATCGACAAGCGCGAGCCGCGCGGCCCCAGACCTCGGCCGTTCTTCACGCCGCAGAAGATCATCATCTACTCGGTGCTGGTGCTGTTCTCCTTCTACTTCCTGTTTCCGCTCTATGTGATGGTGGTGACGTCGTTCAAGACGATGCCGGAAATCCGCTTCGGCAACATCTTCGCGCTGCCCGGCCAGGTCAATTTCGACGCCTGGGTGCGGGCCTGGAGCACGGCCTGCACCGGGCTGACCTGCAACGGCCTGTCGCCGGGCTTCTGGAACTCGGTGAAGATCACCGTGCCGAGCACGATCCTGTCCATCTTCATCGCCGCGGTGAACGGCTACGCGCTGGTCAACTGGCGCTTCAAGGGGTCGGAAGTCTTCTTCGCCATCCTGATCTTCGGCTCGTTCATCCCCTATCAGGTGTTCCTCTATCCGCTGGTGATCATCACCCGCCAGCTCGGCATCTTCGGCACGCTGCAGGCGATCATCCTGGTGCACACCGTGTTCGGGATGCCGATCCTGACGCTGCTGTTCCGCAATTACTTCGCCTCGCTGCCGCAGGAGCTGTTCAAGGCGGCGCGCGTCGATGGCGCCGGGTTCTGGCGCATCTTCTTCGAGATCATGCTGCCGATGTCGCTGCCGATCTTCGTCGTGGCGCTGATCCTGCAGGTCACCGGCATCTGGAACGACTTCCTGTTCGGCGTGGTCTATGCCGGCACGCAGAACTACCCGATGACGGTGCAGCTCAACAACATCGTCAACTCCACCCAGGGGACGCCCGAGTACAACGTCAACATGGCCGCCACCGTGCTGACGGGGCTCGTGCCCCTCATCATCTACTTCGTGTCCGGCAAGCTGTTCGTGCGCGGCGTCGCCGCCGGCGCCGTGAAGGGATAAGCCCGTGCAACAAAGCGTCTCCATCCGCGACCTGTCGCTCAATTTCGGCAACGTCAAGGTGCTCGAGCACCTCAATCTCGACATCGCGCGCGGCGAGTTCATCGTGCTGCTCGGCCCGTCCGGCTGCGGCAAGTCGACCCTGCTCAACTGCATCGCCGGGCTGCTCGACGTGTCGGACGGCCAGATCTTCATCAACGACAAGAATGTCACCTGGGAGCAGCCCAAGGACCGCGGCATCGGCATGGTGTTCCAGTCCTACGCGCTCTACCCGCAGATGTCGGTGGAGCGGAACCTCAGCTTCGGCCTGCGCGTCGCCGGCATGAAGAAGGAAGAAATCGCCCGGCGCGTGCAGCGGGCGGCCGAAATCCTGCAGATCGAGCCGCTGCTCCAGCGCCGCCCGGCCAACCTGTCCGGCGGCCAGCGCCAGCGCGTCGCCATCGGCCGGGCGCTGGTGCGCGACGTGGACGTGTTCCTGTTCGACGAGCCGCTGAGCAACCTCGACGCCAAGTTGCGCTCGGACCTGCGCGTCGAGATCAAGCGGCTGCACCAGCGGCTCAAGAACACCATGATCTACGTGACGCACGACCAGATCGAGGCGCTGACGCTGGCCGACCGCATCGCCATCATGAAGAACGGCATCATCCAGCAGCTCGACACGCCGCACGAGGTCTACAACAATCCGGTCAATCTGTTCGTCGCCGGCTTCATCGGCTCGCCGACGATGAATTTCCTCAAGGGGCAGGTCACCGGCGGCGGCACGGACTTTTCGCTGGGCGAGGTGAGCGTGCCGCTCACCGGCTACGGCTTCGCCAAGCCGGCCGGCGAGGGGACCGAGGCCATCCTCGGCGTGCGCCCCGAGCACATCGCGGTGGGCGAGGACGTCGCGAAGATGCCGGTGCAGATCGACAGCGAAATCGAGATCGTCGAGCCGATGGGCTCCGAGACTGTCGGCTATACCGAGGTCGGCGGCCAGCCGGTGACGCTGCGCTGCTCCTCCGATATTCCGCTCGCGCCCGGCCAGAAGGTCAGGATCGGCTTCGATCCGGCGCGCGGCTCCGTGTTCGACGCGGCCAGCGGCATGCGCCTCTAGCCCGTTCGCCCTCCACGACGTGAAAGTGACGACAATGGATTTTTCCTATCAGCTTTACAGCGCCCGCAACGGGGCGTCCCTCGACGACACGCTCAAGACCCTCAAGGAGCTCGGCTACGCGCAGGTGGAGGGCTGGGGCGGCCAGTTCGCCGACCCGGCAGCGCTGGCGCAGAGCCTCAAGACGGCCGGTCTCACGATGCCCACCGCGCATATGGGCTTCGACCAGCTCAAGGACACCGACGCGGTGCTCAAGGTCGTCGATACCGTGGGCATCGACACCGTCTACTGCCCGGCGCCGCCCTCGGCCGACTATCGCGAGGGCAGGGGCGACTGGCAGCGGCTCGCGGACGATCTGGCACGTATCGCGCGGGCCTTCCGCGCCGCCGGCAAGGGGCTCGGCTACCACAACCACAACTGGGAGTTCGCGACGCTCCCCGACGGCCGCGCGCCCATCGAGGTGCTGCTCGCCTCGCCCGACATGGAATGGGAGCTCGACCTCGCCTGGTCCGTGAAGGCCGGCGCCGACCCGGTGGCGTGGATGGACAGGCTCGGCGACCGCATCAGCGCTATCCACGTCAAGGACATCGCGCCGGCCGGCGAGAAGCTCGACGAGGACGGCTGGGCCGATGTGGGGCATGGCACGCTGGACTGGCCGAAGCTGTTTGCCGACGCCAAGGCGAAGACCAGGGCGAAATACTTCGTGATGGAGCACGACAAGCCGAGCGACCCGATCCGCTTCGCCCGCCAGTCCATCATCTCCGTGCGGCAGTGGGGCTGATCATGAAGACCTATGGCGTCGGCATCATGGGGGCCGGCAACATCTCGTCGGCCTATCTGCGGCTGGCGCCGCTGTTCAGGGGTCTCGAGGTGCGCGGCGTGGCCGACATCGTGCCCGAGGCGGCGCAGCGGCGCAGCGCGGAGTTCAACGTGCCGGCCATGACGCCGGACGAACTGCTCAAGAATTCCGAGATCGACGTGGTGGTGAACCTCACCATCCCGGCGACGCACTACCAGGTGTCGATGGACGCCATCTCGGCGGGCAAGCACGCCTATTCCGAAAAGCCGTTCGTCTTGACCCTCGAGGAGGGCAAGTCGCTGCGCAAGGCCGCCGACGCGCGCAACCTGCAGGTGGGCTCGGCGCCCGATACCTTCCTCGGCGGGGCGCATCAGCAGGTGCGCGACATCATCGACAGCGGCCGGCTCGGCAAGATCATGTCGGGCACCACGCATGTGATGAGCCGCGGCATGGAGCACTGGCACCCCAATCCCGACTTCTTCTTCCAGGTCGGGGCCGGGCCGGTGCTCGACGTCGGGCCGTATTACGTCACCGACCTCATCCACCTCATCGGGCCGGTCAAGCGCGTCACCGCCTTCACCGGCACGGCGCGCACGGAGCGCGAGGTGACGGCCGAGGGGCCGTTCAAGGGCACCTTCGTCAAGGTGGGCACGCCGACGACCATCCACGGCGTGCTCGAATTCCACTCGGGCGCCATCGTCACCATCGGCGCGAGCTGGGACGTGTGCAGCCACGGCCACCACAATATCGAGCTCTACGGCACCGAGGGCACCGTCTATGTGCCCGACCCCAATTTCTTCGGCGGCGACGTGGTGGTCACCGACCAGGCGGGGGCCAAGACGGCGGTCGCGCCGTGGGACCATCCCTTCGGCAAGACCAACCAGACCGGCGGCGACGGCGTGGCGCGCGCCAATTACCGCACGGCGGGCCTCGCCGACATGATTGCCGGCATCGAGGCCGGCCGTCCGGCGCGTTGCGGGCTCGACGTGGCGCTGCACGCGGTGGACGTGATGACCAGCCTGCTCAAGGCCGGCGAGGTGGGTGAGGTCGTCACCCTCACCACGACCTGCGAGCGCCCGGCGGCGCTACGCCCCGAGGACGCGCGGGCGCTGCTCAGATAGGGCAGGACGGCCGACCTCCCTGGAAAGACCCGGCGAGCGCTGCGTCAGAACGCCGTTCAGGCGCGCGGACGCTTGACAGTTGCGGCGCCGGGCACAAGTGTCGTGGGCAATGTTCACGTACATCAAGGGGTGCCGACGCAGCGCGCCCCGCAGGGAGGACCGTATGCGTACACTCAAGGGGCCGGCCATTTTCCTCGCCCAGTTCGCGGGCGATAAGGCGCCGTTCGACACCCTCGACAACATCTGCGAATGGGCGGCGAACCTCGGCTACAAGGGCGTGCAGCTTCCGACCTGGGTATCGAGCTTCATCGACGTCGAAAAGGCCGCGACCAGCAAGACTTACGCCGACGAGCTCAAGGGTCGAGTCAACGCGCACGGGCTCGAGATCACCGAGCTTTCCTCGCACATCGTCGGCCAGCTCGTGGCGGTGCATCCGACCTACGACACGCTGTCGGACGGTTTTGCGCCGGCCGCGGTGCACGGCAACCCGCAGGCGCGCTACGAGTGGGCCGTCGCCCATCTCAAGGCCTGCGCCGCCGCCTCGAAGAATCTCGGGCTCACGGCGCACGGCACCTTTTCGGGCGGCCTCGCCTGGCCGTTCATCTATCCCTTCCCGCAGCGCCCGGCGGGGCTGGTGGAGGAGGCGTTCGACGAGCTGGCGCGGCGCTGGACGCCGATCCTCGACGAGTTCGACCGCCACGGCGTCGATGTCTGCTACGAGATCCATCCCAGCGAGGACCTGCATGACGGGGCGAGCTACGAGATGTTCCTCGAGCGGGTGAACAACCATCCGCGCGCGAACCTGCTCTACGACCCGAGCCACTTCGTGCTGCAGTGCCTCGACTATCTGGACTACATCGACATCTATCACGAGCGGATCAGGATGTTCCACGTCAAGGACGCGGAGTTCAATCCGACCGGGCGGCAGGGCGTCTATGGGGGCTTCCAGAGCTGGGTCAACCGGGCCGGGCGCTTCCGCTCGCTGGGCGACGGGCAGGTCGATTTCGCCTCTATCTTCTCCAAGCTCGCCGCCTATGATTTCGCCGGCTGGGCGGTGCTGGAATGGGAATGCGCGCTCAAGCATCCCGAGGACGGGGCCGCCGAGGGCGCGCCGTTCATCGCCAGCCACATCATCCGGGTCACCGAGAAGGCGTTCGACGACTTCGCGGCGTCGGGCACCGATCTGGCGGCGAACCGCAAGATCCTGGGCATTTCCTGAGAGGACGGCAAAATGGCGGAGACCGGCGCACGGCGCATTCGGTTGGGAATGGTGGGCGGCGGCACGGGCGCCTTCATCGGCTATGTGCACCGCATCGCGGCGCGGCTTGACGGCGACTATGAGTTGGTCGCCGGGGCGCTGTCGTCGCGGCCCGAGGTGGCGCGGGAGTCCGGCCGCAATATCGGGCTTTCGCCCGAGCGCACCTATGCGAGCTGGCAGGAGATGCTGAAAAGCGAGACGGCCCGGCCGGACGGCATCGAGGCCGTCGCCATCGTCACGCCCAACAACGTCCACTTCGCGCCGGCCAAGGCGTTCCTCGAGGCGGGCGTGCACGTCATCTGCGACAAGCCGCTGACCTCGACGCTGGCGGATGCGCGCCAGCTCGCGGCGGTGAAGCCGAAGAAGGGCGCGAAGTTCCTGCTGACCCACAACTACACCGCCTATCCGCTGATCCGGCAGGCGCGCGAGCTGGTGAAGTCCGGCGCGCTCGGCAAGCTGCGTGTCGTGCAGGTGGAATATCCGCAGGACTGGCTGAGCACGCCCACCGATCCGGCCAACAAGCAGGCCGCGTGGCGGACCGATCCCAAGCGCTCGGGCGCCGGCGGCGCCATCGGTGACATCGGCACGCACGCCTACAACCTCGCGCGCTTCGTCACCGGGCTGCGCACCGAGGCGGTGAGCGCCGACCTGCAAAGCTTCGTCAAGGGCCGCAAGGTGGACGACAACGTGCACGTCATGCTGCGCTTTTCCGGCGGCGCGCGCGGCATGCTGTGGGCGAGCCAGGTGGCGCCGGGCAACGAGAACGCCCTGCAACTGCGCGTCTATGGCGACAAGGCCGGGCTGAGCTGGCGGCAGGAGAATCCCAACCAGCTATGGTTCACCGAGCTCGGCAAGCCGGCGCAGCTCTTGACGCGCGGCGGCGCCATCAGCCAGCCGCCGGCGGCGGCCATGAACATCCGCATTCCGGGCGGCCACCCCGAGGGCTACCTCGAAGCCTTCGCGACGCTCTATTCGCAGTTCGCGGCCGTGATCCGCGGCGAGGGCAAGGCCTTCGCGCCGCTGCTCCCCGGCCTCACGGATGGCGTCGAAGGCCTCGAATTCATCACCGCCGCCATCGCCTCGAGCAAGGCCGACGGCAAGTGGACGAAGCTGAGCGAGGTGTAGGACTTCCCTCTCAGCCTGTCATTCCCGCCTGCGCGGGAATGACAGGGGAGGCGGCGCGGCCGGCGCAATGAGACGGCGCAGCCGACTAGTCAGCCGCTGAGGCGGGTGCCGAGCTCGTCGAGCTTTTGGACGAGGGCCTGCATTTCGGCTTTGAGGGCGCGCTTCTGGGCGTCGGTCAGCGGCGCCTTGGCGCGCGGGCCGGTGTTGACCGCGATCTCTTCCTCGAGAGAGGCGAGGTCGCGCTGCAGGCGGGTCAGTTCGGAGGCGACGGACACGCCTCAGTGCGTCCAGGGCTGCTTGCGGTCGGCGCGGAAATTGTCCGGGTAGCTCGAGCGCAGCGGCACGCGGTTGTGCGAGGGCTGCACCAGATAGGGCAGGCCGTTGCGGCGGCAGTAGTCCTCGGCTTCCTCGAGCGAGTCGAAGCTCAGGCTGACCTGCGCCTCCATGTCGGTGCTCGCCGTGTAGCCCATCAGCGGCTCGATTTCCTTGGGCACGGCCGGGTCGTGCACGAGGCGCCATTTGTTGGAGTTGCCGCGGCCCGATTGCATGGCGTTGGGCGCGGGACGGAAGATCCGAGCAGTCATGTCGTCTCCAGAGGATGGTCGGGGCAAAGTGATTCGAACACTCGACCCCCGGTTCCCAAAACCGGTGCTCTACCAGGCTGAGCTATACCCCGAATTCCGCCTTGATCCGTTACCGGACGGGCTCCAAAAGGGCAATATGGTGCAAATGACGCGCAACTGGCCGCTGGGCCTCGGCGGACGGCGCTGGTGGCTCGCCGCGGGCGGCGGCGCCGGGCTGCTGGCGCTGGCGCTGGCCGTCGATCGGCCGCTCTCGGCATGGGCGCAGGGCTGGCCCGCGCCGGTGGTGGCGGTGCTGGCGCAGATCACCCCCTATGGCGAATCCGGGTGGATTCTCTATCCGGCCGGCGGGCTTTTCGTCGTTACCGCGGGACTGGCGCTGTTGGTGCGCTGGAGGTTGATGCGCACGCTGTTGTGGCAGTTCGCCGCGCTCTACGCCTTCATCGTCGCCGGCGTCGGGCTGCCGGTGCTCGTCACCGCCCTCGCCAAGCGGCTGATCGGGCGCGCCCGGCCCGAGCTGTTCGCGCGCGAGGGGCTGCTGAGCTTCGCGCCGGACTGGTTCGACTGGAGCCACCAGAGCTTTCCCTCGGGGCACACGACCGCCGCCTTCGCGCTGGCCACGGTGATCGGCTTTCTGGCGCCGCGCTGGTTCGTGCCCGCCCTGGTGCTGGCCGGGGCGATCGGCGTGTCGCGCATCGCGCTCGGGGCGCATTATCCGAGCGACGTGGTGGCCGGCGCCATGGTCGGCGTGCTCGGCGCCTATGCCGCGCGCCGGGTCTTTGCGCAGCGCCGCTGGGCGGTGCGCGAAAACGCGGAGGGCGGCATCGTCGCCCGGCCGCTGGCCGCGCTCACGCGCTATCTGGCGCTCAAGCGACGCGGTAGCGCGCCAGCGCCGCGCCGAGATCGGCCTTGAGGTCGTCGATGCCCTCGAGCCCGATATGCAGGCGCAGCATGGTGCCGGGATCGGTCCACGCCGTCGCGGTGCGCGTTTTTTCAGGGTGGATGGGCAGGCACAGGCTCTCATAGCCGCCCCACGACCAGCCCATGCTGAACAGCTCGAAGCCATCGACCATGGCAGCGAGCGCGGCGCGGGGCCTGGGCTCCAGCAGCACCGAAAAGACGCTGCCCGAGCCGTCGAAATCGCGCGCGAACAGGGCGTGGTCGGGATGGTCGGGCAGGGCCGGGTGGAGCACGCGGCGGACACCCGGCTGATCGGCGAGCCAGCGCGCCATCTCGACGGAGCGCACATCGTGCTCCTTCATGCGCACGGCCAGTGTGCGCAGGCCGCGGGCGGCGAGGAAGCAGTCGTCGGGCGCGGCGCACAGGCCGAGCAGCAGATGCGTGCGCTTCAGCGCATCGAACCATTTGTCGTTGGCCGAGGCGGTGCCGAACATGGCGTCGGAATGGCCGACGAACATCTTGGTGCCGGCGTGCACGACGATGTCGGCGCCCAGCTCCAGCGGCCGGTGGAAGAGCGGCGTCGCCCAGGAATTGTCGACGATCACCGCGATATTCCGCGGCCCGGCCAGCGCGGCGATGGCGCGCAGGTCCTGGATCTCGAAGGTGAGCGAGCCGGGGCTTTCGACGAAGATCGCCCTGGTGCGCGCGCCGATGAGGTCCTCGAGCCGCGCGCCGGCCCGCGGGTCGTAGTAGCGCACGGCGACGCCCATGCGGGTCAGCAGCCCGTCGGAGACGCGGCGCGTCGGCTGGTAGGCGCTGTCGCTGACCAGCACCTCGTCGCCGGCGCCCAGCACCGACAGCAGCGCCAGCGAGATGGCGGCGAGGCCGGAGGGCGCCAGCACCGTGCCGGCCGCCCCTTCGAGGTCGGTGATGCACTCCTCGACCGCCGCCGAGGAGGGGTTGCCGGTGCGCCCGTAATCGAAGCGCGGCTTGGTGCTCTCCAGTGAATCGAGCGTCGGGAAAGTTATTGTCGAGCCGCGATAGACCGGCGTGTTGACATAGCCCCAATGCTGCTCGGGATGTCGGCCAGTATGCGTGAGCCGCGTCTCGAAACTGCGCTTTGTTCTGTTGTTCGTCGTCTCGGCCATGCCTGTGCGATCCCGCTCCAGCGGCGGGCAAGACAGTCGGTCCCCTCGCGGGACTGACAGTATTGCTGCCCCAATTCCGTCACAACGCTTGACGCAACCGTCAATTGTCGGTTCCATGACTAGCAGCATCGCTGACCCAGTCAAAGGCAGCGATTGCGCCGGTCCCGCCCACGGGCGGCGGCCACGCAAGGAAGGTCAGGAAAAAGGCAACAACAATGAAGAAAATAGCGCTTGGCGTCGCACTCGCTGCGGCGGTGGGGATGACCGTCACTTCCGCCATGGCGGGGACTCTGGAGGACGTAAAGGCAAAGGGCTTCGTGCAGTGCGGCGTGACGGAAGGCGTCGCCGGCTTCTCGCTGCCCGACGCGAACAATGAGTGGTCGGGGCTCGAGGTCGATTATTGTCGCGCCCTCGCGGCGGCGATCTTCAACGATGCGAGCGCCGTGCGCTTCACGCCGCTCAACACCGCCGAGCGCCTCGCGGCGCTGTCGTCGGGCGAGATCGACGTCTTGTCGCGCACCACGACCTGGACGATGAGCCGCGACACGGCCAACGGCATCAGCTTCACGGGCGTCATGTTCTATGACGGCCAGGGCTTCATGGTGCGCGAGGATTCGGGGGTGACCTCGGTCAAGGATCTGGCGAACGCCAATATCTGCGTGCAGGCCGGCACCACCACCGAGCTCAACATGGCCGACTACCTGTCGGCGAACGGCATCCAGTACACGCCGGTCGTGTTCGCCGGCCGCCCGGAGACCATCAAGGCCTTCGAGGACGGGCGTTGCGACGCCTACACCACCGACGCGTCGGGCCTCGCCGCCGACCGTACCCGCTTCGGCGATCCGTCGGCCTATGTCATCCTGCCGGAGATCATCTCCAAGGAGCCGCTCGGGCCGTCCGTGCGCCAGGGCGACGACGCCTGGTTCAAGATCTCGCGCTGGACGCTCTACGCGCTGCTCGAGGCCGAAGAGCTCGGCGTGACGCAGGCCAATGTCGATGAGATGCTGGGCTCCGACAACCCGGCCATCAAGCGCCTGCTCGGCGTCGAAGGCGACTTCGGCACCCCGGTCGGGCTGACCAAGGACTGGGCCTACCAGATCATCAAGCTGATCGGGAACTACGGCGAGACCTACGAGCGCAATGTCGGTCCGGCGACCGCCCTGCGCCTCGATCGCGGCATCAATGCCCTGTGGACCAACGGCGGCATCCAATACGCCCCGCCGATCCGCTAAGGCACGAGCCGGAGCGCCCGGCACCAGCAATGGTGCCGGGCCTTTCGTCTGTGGCGTGGAGGGCGCCGCGGACCCTGTTTCGCCTTAGTCACCTGGGGGGAGTATGGCAGTTCAAACGCCGCTGACGCGGCCGCCCCGTGCGACGTCGTGGTACAACGACCCGGTCATTCGTGGCTGGATCTACCAGATCGTCGTCGCCGGCGTCATCGTCGCCTTCATCGCGTTCATCGCGCACAACACGGCGACCAATCTCGCGCAGCAGAACAAATCGACCGGCTTCGACTTCTTCTTCCAGACGTCGGGCTTCGACATCCTGTTCTCGCTGATCCCCTACGGGCGCGGCTCGTATTACTGGGAAGCCTTCCTCGTCGGCCTGCTCAACACGCTGCTGGTGTCGGCCATCGGCATCGTGTTCGCGACCATGCTGGGGTTCACCGTCGGCATCGCGCGGCTGTCCGGCAACTGGATCATCTCGCGGCTCGCCACCGTCTATATCGAGACGCTGCGCAACATCCCGCTGCTGCTGCAGCTCTTCTTCTGGTACTTCGCCGTCCTCAAGGCGATGCCGGGGGTCAAGGACAGCATCGTGTTCCTCGACAGCGCGCTCAACCAGCGCGGCCTGTTCGTGCCCAAGCCGATCTTCGACGAGCGCTTCGTCTATGTCCTGATCGCCTTCGTGATCGCCATCGTCGCGGGCCTCGTGCTGCGTGCCTGGGCGCGCCGGCGGCTCGAGGCGACGGGCGCGCGCTTTCCGGTCTTCCTGTCGTTCATCGGCCTTGTCATCGTGCTGCCGGGCCTCGCCTGGCTGGCCTCGGGCACGCATGTCGAATTCGAGGTGCCCGTCATCAAGGGCTTCAACTATGCGGGTGGGCTGGCGCTGCCGCCCGAGTTCCTGGCGCTGGCGCTGGGGCTCATCCTCTACACGGCGACCTTCATCGCCGAGATCGTGCGCGCCGGCGTGCAGTCGGTCAGCTACGGACAGACCGAGGCGGCGCAGGCGCTCGGCCTCAAGGAGGGCGACCGGCTGCGCCTCGTCATCATCCCGCAGGCCATGCGGGTGATCGTGCCGCCGCTCACCAGCCAGTATCTCAACCTCACCAAGAACTCGTCGCTCGCCGTGGCCATCGGCTATCCCGAGCTGGTCAGCGTGTTCATGGGGACGACGCTGAACCAGACGGGGCGGGCCATCGAGGTCGTGTTCATCACCATGCTGGTCTATCTGGTGATCTCGCTCGCCACCTCGCTCGTGATGAACTGGTACAATGCGCGCGTCGCATTGGTGGAACGGTGAGGGGGCGCAGATGAGCGTGGAAACCGTTTCCTATGTCCGCAGCGAGCTCGTGGGGGCGTCGTCCCCGCCACGCTCGAGCACCGGCGTGCTGGGCTGGATGCGCAAGAACCTCTTCGCCTCCGTCACCGACACCATCCTGACCCTGCTGGGCCTCGCCATCATCGTGTGGGCGGCGCCGCAGCTCTACAACTTCCTCATCGGCCATGCCGTGTGGGCGGCCGAGAACGGCGAGGCCTGCCGCGTGCCGGGCACCGGCGCGTGCTGGGCCTATGTGTGGGACCGGGCCGACTTCTTCGTCTACGGCTTCTACCCCATCGACAAGCAGTTCGCCGACTGGCCGGGCGTGCTGAGCACCGTGCTCGGCTACTGGCGCATCAACCTCATCTTCCTCGTCGGCCTGCTGCTGCTCATCCCGCTGCTGATGCCGAAGGCGCCCTACAAGGTCGTCAACGCGCTGCTGTTCTTCGTCGTCTTCCCGGTGCTCGTTTACTTCCTGCTCAATGGCGGGGTGTTCGGGCTCGAGGCCGTGCCGACCGAGAAATGGGGCGGCCTCACGGTGACGCTCATCATCGGGCTCGTCGGCATCGTCACCTCGCTGCCGCTCGGCATCCTCCTGGCGCTCGGGCGGCAGTCGAAGCTGCCGATCATCAAGATCGCCTGCGTCATGTTCATCGAGCTGTGGCGTTCGGTGCCGCTGATCACCGTGCTGTTCATGGCCTCGATCATGCTGCCGCTGTTCGCGCCCGAAGGCGTGACGGTGGACAAGCTCCTCCGGGCGTTGATCGGCGTCGCGCTGTTCAACTCGGCCTATATGGCCGAGGTGGTGCGCGGCGGCCTGCAGGCCATGCCGCGCGGGCAGTACGAGGCGGCGGCGGCGCTCGGGCTCAACTACTGGAAGCGGATGATCCTCATCATCCTGCCGCAGGCGCTGAAATACGTGATCCCCGGCATCGTCAACACCTTCATCTCGCTGTTCAAGGATACGTCGCTGGTTTCGATCGTCGGCATCTTCGACATATTGAAGACCGTGCAGTCGTCCACAGCCGATCTCAACTGGACGTCGCCGACCCAGGCCATCACCGGCTACATCTTCTGCGCCGCGGTGTTCTGGGTCTTCTGTTTTTCGATGTCGCGCTATTCGCGTTCCATGGAACGCCGGCTCGAAACCGGTCACAAGAGGTAAGTCATGAGCCTTGAAACCGTCGATCGCGGCATCGACCGCTCGCAGATGCAGGTCTCCAATTCGGAAGTCGCGATCGAGATCGTCGGCATGCACAAATGGTATGGCGAGTTCCATGTGCTGCGCGATATCAATCTGCGCGTGATGAAGGGCGAGCGCATCGTCATCGCCGGCCCCTCGGGCTCGGGCAAGTCGACGCTGATCCGCTGCATCAACCGGCTGGAGGAGCACCAGCAGGGCCAGATCATCGTCAACGGCACCGAGCTCACCAACGACCTCAAGCGCATCGACGAGGTGCGGCGCGAGGTGGGCATGGTGTTCCAGCACTTCAACCTGTTCCCGCACCTCACGATCCTGCAAAACCTGACGCTGGCGCCCATCTGGGTGCGCGGCATTCCCAAGGCGGAAGCCGAGACGACGGCGATGCACTATCTCGAGCGCGTCAAGATCCCCGAACAGGCCGACAAGTTCCCCGGCCAGCTCTCGGGCGGCCAGCAGCAGCGCGTCGCCATCGCCCGGTCGCTGTGCATGAACCCGCAGATCATGCTATTCGACGAGCCGACCTCGGCGCTCGACCCCGAAATGGTCAAGGAAGTGCTGGAGGTGATGATCTCGCTGGCCGAGAGCGGCATGACCATGCTGTGCGTCACGCACGAGATGGGCTTTGCCCGGCAGGTGGCCAACCGCGTCATCTTCATGGACCAGGGCCAGATCATCGAGCAGAACGAGCCGGAGCTGTTCTTCTCGGCGCCGCAACACGAGCGCACCAAGCTGTTCCTCAGCCAGATCCTGCACTGAGGCCGTCGCGCTTGACCCTCCGGCGCCGCTGGTCAAGATGGCGGCGGGCAGGAAGGAGCCGGGCTTGATCCATCTCGAACGCGTGTGCGCCGCCGTCGCGGCGACGCTGCTCATGAGCTTTCCCGCCCTGGCGCAGGCCATCGCGCCCGCCGGGCCGACGCTGGCGGCGGTGCGGGCGCGCGGCCATCTCGTATGCGCCGGCACCGATCCCCTGCCGGGCTTCGCCCAGCTCAACGCCGACGGCCGCTGGGTCGGCTTCGACGTCGATCTCTGCCGGGCCGTCGCCACGGCGGTGTTCGGCGACCCGTCCGCGCTCGAATTCCGGCCGCTGCCGGGCAATGCGCGGTTCGCCGACCTGCAATTGGGGGAGGTGGACCTCGTCGCCCGCGATGCGCCGTGGACGGCCAAGCGCGACACGCGCTACGGCGCCACCTATGTGGCGCCGACCTTCTATGACGGGCAGGCCTTCATGGTGCCGGACTCGCTCGGCGTGGTGTCGGCCTATCAGCTCGACAATCTGCGCGTGTGCGTGCTCGACGACGGCGACGAGCTGACCGACCTGCGCGAATTCGCCTTCGTCACCCAGGCCAATTTCACCGAGGTGCTGTACGAGGCGCGCGAGGACCTGGCCGTCGCCTACCAGCAGGGGCTGTGCGAGGTGGTGTCGGCGCCGGCGAGCTGGCTCAACGCCATCCGCCGCGGGCTGCCCGATCCGCGCACCCAGCGCATCCTGCCCGAGCGCATCAGCAAATCGGTGTTCGGGCCGGTGGTGCGCGCCGACGACGAACAGTGGCGCAACATCGTCGAATGGACGGTGTTCGCGCTCATCAATGCTGAGGAGGCGGGGGTGACCTCGCTCAACATCGAGTCGCTGTCGGCCGCCAAGACGCACCGCATCCGCCGGCTGCTCGGGCTCGAAGGCTCGTTCGGCCCGGCCATCGGGCTGCAGCCCGACTTCATGAAGAAGATCGTTTCCGCCGTGGGCAATTACGGCCAGATGTTCGAGCGCAATTTCGGCGCCGGCACCGGTGCCGGCGTGTCGCGCGGGCAGAACGCGCTGTGGCTCAATGGCGGGCTGATCTACGCGCCCAATATCGAGTAGCCGGCCGGCTCAGGCGAAGTGCAGCGCCACGCGGCGGTTCTGCGCGCCCTTCTTTTCGATCTTGCCCAGCTTGAGCGGGCCGATCTCCGAGGTGTTGGCGACATGCGTGCCACCGCAGGGCTGCAGATCGACATCGCCGATGCGCACCAGCCGCACGCGGCCCTGGCCCATGGGCGGCTTGACCTTCATCGTCTTGATCAACCCCGGATTGGCGGCCATTTCCGCGTCGGTGATCCACTCATCGGCGACCGCATGGCCGGCGGCGACCATGGCGTTGAGCCGCGTTTCGAGCGCCGGCAGGTCGGCCGGCACCTCGGGCATGTCGAAATCGAGCCGTCCCTTGTCCTCGCCCACCGAGCCGCCCGTCACCGGGAACGGGAAGACCACCGACAGCAGGTGCAGCGCCGTATGCATGCGCATCAGCCGGTAGCGCCGGTCCCAGTCGAGCTCCAGCGTCACGGCGTCGCCGGGCGCCAGCGCCGGGGCGCCCTCGGCGGCGAGATGGACGATGTGGGTCTTGTCGCCCTCGGGGTGGACGACGTTGACGATGGGCACGACGCGCCCATCGGCGGTGACGAGGCGTCCCGTGTCGTTGGGCTGGCCGCCCGAGGCGGCATAGAAGATGGTGCGGTCGAGGCCGATGCCGCCGTCCGGCGTCAGGTCGGTCACGGTGGCGGGAAGGGTCTTGAGGTAGCTCTGCGCGCGGAAGACGAAGTCGGTCATGATGTGGGGCACAGTGCCCTAGAGGATCGGCGACAGCAACCGCGCCGCCTCGCTCAGAAAGCGCATCAGCGGCCGCCGGCGGGTGCCGGGGGCGTCGAGATCGACCTTGCGGGCGGCGGCGAAGTCCTTGCGCACCATCTTTTCGACGTCGGCGATCATTCTGGCGTGGGTGAACCACACGGTGATCTCGAAATTGATGCGGAAGGAGCGGTTGTCGAAATTCACCGTGCCGACGCCGGCGAGACGGTCGTCGATGAGGATGACCTTCTCGTGCAGGAACCCGCCGCGATAGCGGTAGACGGCAATGCCGTGCTGCACCATGCGCAAGGCATGGGCGATGCTGGCCAGCCAGACGATGCGGTGGTCGGGCATTTCGGGGATCAGCACGCGCACATCGACGCCGCGCATGGCCGCCGCGTAGAGGGCGGTCTCCATCGAGGTGTCGGGCACGAAATAGGGGCTGACGATCCACAGCCGCTGGCGCGACTGGCCGATCACGTCGTCGAAGGCGATGGCGCAGCTTTCGAGCTTGTCGGCCGGCCCGGTGGGCATCACCAGCACCGTCTGGTCGCCCGCCACCTCGACCGTCGAGGGCGGCAGCGCCAGCTCCTCGCCCGTCGCCCATTGCCAGTCCTCGCGGAAGCTGAGCTCGGCGGCGGCGACGGCCGGTCCCTTGAGCCGCACATGGGTGTCGCGCCACGGCCCGAAGCGCTTGGAGCGGCCCATGTATTCGTCGCCGACATTGAGGCCGCCGATCCAGGCCTCCTTGCCATCGACGATGACGATCTTGCGGTGGTTGCGGTACTGGATGCGCGTCGGGCCGAGGAAGCGCAGGATGCGGTGGCGGTGGTTGAAGCCGTGCATCCTGATGCCGGCGGCGCGCAGCCGGTCCTTGTAGGCGCGCGGCAGCCAGAAGCAGCCGACATCGTCATAGAGCAGGTAGATCCTGACGCCGGCATTGGCGCGCTCGATCAGCCGGTCGGCGAACTCGCGGCCCAGTTCGTCGTCGTGGATGATGTAGAACTGGATCAGCAGCACCTTTTCGGCGCGCGCGATGCCCGCGAAGATGGAGTCGAACGTCGCCTTGCCGTCGATCAGCAGCTCGGCGTCGTTGCCGGTGAGGAAGGGGAGCTGCGAGACATTGGCCAGCACCGGCCATTCGGCGCTCGTCGGCTGGTCGAGGATTTTCGTGCGGGCGGCGCGCATGCGGCGCAGCACGCGGCCCGAATGGGTCTGCACCGCCGCGTAGTCGTCGAACAGCTTCAGCCCGAAGATGGCGTAGGCCAGCGTCATCGGGAAGGGTAGGATGATGAGCGACAGGATCCAGGCGATGGAGCCCTGCGAGGTGCGCGAATGCACGATCTCGCTGATCACCATGCCCAGCGCGACGATGTAGTTCGCCAGATAGAGCCAGTAGATGATCCCGCGATCGGGGATCAGCTCGGCCAGCCAGGTTTCAAGTGTGAGCACTCATGCCGGTTCTGGTTCGACGACGGACTGCCAGTCTAGCGAAGCCGGCGCCTCCAGCCAATGCGGCGTCGGCAGGCCCTTGGCGCGCAGGAAGTCCGGGTTGAACAGCTTGCTCTGGTAGCGGTTGCCGTAGTCGCAGAGCACGGTGACGATGGTCTTGCCCGGCCCCAGTTCGCGGGCCAGCCGCACGGCGCCGGCGATGTTGATGGCACTGGAGCCGCCGAGGCAGAGACCCTCGTGCTCCAAAAGGTCGTAGAGATAGGGCAGGGCCTCGGCGTCGGAGATCTGGTAGGCGCGGTCCACCGCGACGCCTTCGAGATTGGCGGTGATGCGGCCCTGCCCGATGCCCTCGGTGATGGAACTGCCCGAGGCCTTGAGCTCGCCATGCGCGTAGTAGTTGTAGAGCGCCGCGCCGTCGGGGTCGGCGAGGCCGATCTGGATGGCCGGGTTGCGCGCCTTGAGGGCCAGCGAGATGCCGCCCAGCGTGCCGCCCGAGCCCACGGCGCAGATGAAGCCGTCGATTTCGCCGCCCGTCTGCTCCCAGATCTCGGGGCCGGTGCCCTCGAGATGCGCTTGCCGGTTGGCGACATTGTCGAACTGGTTGGCCCAGACGGCGCCGCCCGGCAGCTCGCGCGCCAGCTTGTCGGCCAGCCGGCCGGAGAGCTTCACGTAGTTGTTGGGGCTGCGGTAGGGCTTGGCCGGCACCTGGATCAACTGCGCGCCGAGCAGGGTCAGGGCGTCCTTCTTTTCCTGGCTCTGCGTGTCGGGGATGACGATGACCGTGCGAAAGCCCAGCACATTGGCGACCAGCGCCAGGCCGATGCCGGTATTGCCCGCCGTGCCCTCGACGATGGTGCCGCCCGGCTCGAGCTGCCCCCGCGCCACCGCGTCGCGGACGATGAAGAGCGCCGCGCGGTCCTTGACCGACTGGCCGGGGTTGAGGAACTCCGCCTTGCCCAGGATTTCGCAGCCGGTCAGGTCGGAGACGCGGTTGAGGCGGATCAGGGGCGTGTGGCCGATGGCGGCGAGGACGTCGGGGTACTGGGTCATGGCGGCAGTTCTAGGAAGCGCCGGGCCGGCGGACAAGCGCGAACCCCGCGAAACGGCAAGGCATTTCCACGCGACGGGCGCCGGGGGCACAAGCTGGCGGATTTCCGCCCGCAGGCGCGTATTCGCTTGCCGGCGGCAAGGCGGGCGCCTGAAACGCTTTTTTGTCCGGGTGTGGCGGCAAGGGCAGGGTTTGCCGCCACGGCCCTTGTCCGGGGGCGGCCGGCAGCGTATTCCCCCCGCAATTCCAGCCCGCACGGTGCCATGACCGACAGTTCCAGCCTCAGCCACCTCAAGGCCCTCGAATCCGAGAGCATCGAGATTTTCCGCGAGGTGGCGGCGAGTTTCGAGCGGCCGGTGATGATGTACTCCATCGGCAAGGATTCCTCGGTGCTGCTGCACCTGGCGCGCAAGGCCTTCCATCCCTCGCGCCTGCCGTTCCCGCTGCTGCACATCGACACGACCTGGAAGTTCCGCGAGATGATCGCGTTTCGCGACCGCATGGCGCGCGAGCACGGCTTCGAGCTGATCGTGCATACCAATGCCGAGGGCGTCGCCAACGGCATCAATCCGTTCGATCACGGCTCGGCGCGCTATACCGACATCATGAAGACGCAGGCGCTGCGGCAGGCGCTGAGCGCCGGCGGCTATGACGCAGCCATCGGCGGGGCGCGCCGCGACGAGGAGAAGTCGCGCGCCAAGGAGCGCATCTTCTCGCACCGCAACGCCCACCACGCCTGGGACCCCAAGAACCAGCGGCCGGAGCTGTGGCGCATCTTCAACACGCGCCTCGCGCCGGGCGAGAGCATGCGGGTGTTCCCGCTCTCCAACTGGACCGAGCTCGACATCTGGACCTACATCTACGCCGAAGGGATCGAGATCGTGCCGCTCTATTTCGCCCGGCCGCGGCCGGTGGTGGAGCGCGGCGGCACGCTCATCATGGTGGACGACGAGCGCTTCCGCTTCGCGCCGGGCGAGGTCCCGCGCGAGCAGATGGTGCGTTTCCGCACGCTGGGCTGCTACCCGCTCACCGGCGCCATCGCCTCGACGGCGGCCGACCTGCCTGCCATCATCATGGAGATGCAGGCGTCGCGCACCTCCGAGCGCGAGGGGCGGCTGATCGACAGCGACCAGGCCGGCTCGATGGAGAAGAAGAAGCAGGAGGGGTATTTCTGATGACCGCCGCGCCGGCGCTGCGCCCGCCTGCCACCGAGCTCGAGCTGTGGCTTGCCCAGCAGACGGACAAGAGCCTGCTGCGCTTTCTCACCTGCGGCTCGGTGGACGACGGCAAGTCCACGCTCATCGGCCGGCTGCTCTACGACAGCCAGCTCGTGCTCGACGACCAGCTTGCGGCGCTGCGCCGCGAAAGCCGCAACCGCATGGTGGGCGAGGAGGGGATCGACTTCTCGCTGCTCGTCGATGGGCTGACGGCCGAGCGCGAGCAAGGCATCACCATCGATGTCGCCTACCGCTTCTTTTCCACCGACAAGCGCAAGTTCATCGTCGCCGACACGCCCGGCCATGAGCAGTACACGCGCAACATGGCGACGGGCGCCTCCAACGCCGACCTCGCCATCGTGCTCATCGACGCGCGCAAGGGCGTGCTCACGCAGACGCGGCGGCACAGCTTCATCCTGTCGCTGATCGGCGTGCGCCACATCGTGCTCGCCGTGAACAAGATCGATCTCGTCGGCTACGACGCCGAGCGCTTCGCCGCCATCGAAGCCGAGTACCGCGCCTTCGCGGCGCCGCTCGGCTTTCAGAGCCTCGTCGCCATCCCGGTGTCCGCGCTCAAGGGCGACAACATCCTTCGGCCCTCCACGCACATGCCCTGGTATAGTGGCCCGCAGCTCGTCCCCTATCTCGAGACCGTCGAGGTGGCGTCGGATGCGGCCAGCCGGCCGATGCGCTTTCCGGTGCAGTGGGTGAATCGGCCGAACCTCGATTTCCGCGGCTTTTCCGGCACGGTGGCGTCGGGCGTCGTGGCGGTGGGCGACGAGGTGCTGGATGCCGCCTCGCGCAAGCCGGCGAAGGTCAGCCGCATCGTCACCATGGATGGCGACCGGCAGCGCGCCGTCAGCGGCGAGGCGGTGACGCTGGTGCTCGATCGCGAGATCGACGTGTCGCGCGGCGACGTCTTGAGCCATCCCGGCGAGACGCCGGACTATTCCAACCAGGTCCAGGCACGCGTCGTGTGGATGGGCGAGGAGCCGGCGCTGCCCGGTCGCTCCTATCTGCTCAAGCTCGGCAGCCAGCTTGTGCCGGCATCGATCACCGACCTCAAATTCCGCACCAACGTCAACACGCTGGAGCAGAGCGCTGCCAAGACGCTGGAGCTCAACGAGGTGGGCACGCTGACCCTCGCCACCGACCGGCCCATCGTTTTCGACCCCTATGCCGAGAACGCCCGCACCGGCGCGTTCATCCTCATCGACCGGATCTCCAACGCCACGCTGGGCGCCGGGGTCATCGATTTCGGCCTGCGCCGCGCGCAGAATCTGAGCTGGCAGGCCTTCGACGTGAACCGCGAGCTGCGCGCCAGCATGAAGGGCCAGCGCCCGGCCATCGTGTGGTTCACGGGCCTCTCCGGCTCGGGCAAGTCCACCGTCGCCAACCTCGTCGAGAAACGCCTCGCGGCCGAGGGGCGGCACGCCTACATCCTCGACGGCGACAATGTGCGGCACGGGCTCAACAAGGATCTCGGCTTCACCGACGAGGCGCGCGTCGAGAACATCCGCCGCGTCGCCGAGGTGGCGCGGCTGATGGCCGATGCCGGGCTCATCGTGCTCGTCTCGTTCATCTCGCCCTTCCGCAACGAGCGGCGTCTGGCGCGCGAGATCGCCGGCGACGTGACGTTTGCCGAAATCTATGTCGATACGCCGCTCGCCGTCTGCGAGGCGCGCGACCCCAAGGGCCTCTATGCGCGGGCACGGCGCGGCGAGATCAGGAATTTCACCGGCATCGACAGCCCGTTCGAGGCGCCCGAGCACGCCGAGATCGTGCTGCACGGCGCGACCGAGACGCCCGAGGACATGGCCGAGCGGCTGTTCGCGCAGATTTTCGCCTGAGCATCGCTAGCCGATGAGGATCAGCCGGATGGCGTAGCCGAGCAGGGCGACGGTGAGGACGCCGGCGGCCCACAGGCCCACGAACCACAGCAGGCGGCCGGTCGTTTCGCGCATCAGTGGTAGCCGTCCTCGGGGCGCACCTTGCCGCGGAACACCCAATAGGCATAGCCCGTATAGGCGAGGATGATCGGCACCAGCACCACCGCGCCGACCAGCAGGAAGCCGAGCGAGGCGTTGGGCGCCGCCGCCTCGGCGATGGTCAGCGCCCCCGGCACGATATACGGGTAGAAGCTGATTCCAATGCCGGCGAAGCAGAGCACGAAGAGGCCGAGCGCGCTGAGGAAGGGCTGCAAATGGCGGTCGTGGGTCAGGCCGTGCCAGAGGCCGAAGGCGCACACGGCCAGCAGCAGCGGCACGAAGGCCGAAAACAGCGCCGTCGGCCAGCCGAACCAGCGCTCGAAATAGATGGGCTCGAGGAAGGGCGTCCACAGGCTCACCACGCCGATCAGCGCCAGCGTGCCGATGCCGGCCAGCATGGCAAGGCGCCGCGCCCGGTCGCGCAGCGCGCCGGTGGTCTTGAGATTGAGCCAGGTGGCGCCGAGCAGGCCGTAGCCGACGACGAGGGCGAGGCCGGTGACGATGGAGAAGGGCGTCAGCCAGTCCCACCAGCCGCCGGCATAGGTGCGGCCCTCGACCTTTATGCCCTGCACCAGCGCGCCGAGCGCGATGCCCTGCATCAGCGCCGCGACGATGGAGCCGGCGGCAAAGCCGATGTCCCACACATGGCGCCAGCGCTGCGTGCGGAAGCGGAACTCGAAGGCGACGCCGCGGAAGATCAGCCCCAGCAGCATGGCGATGATCGGCACGTAAAGGGCGGGGAAGATGCTGGCATAGGCGAGGGGGAACACCGCCATCAGCCCGCCGCCGCCGAGCACCAGCCAGGTCTCGTTGCCGTCCCAGACCGGCGCGATGGTGTTCATCATGAGGGTGCGGTCGTCGCGTTCGGGGAACAGCGGGAAGAGAATCCCGACGCCGAGGTCGAAGCCGTCGAGCACGACATAGGCGAGCACGGCGAAGGCGATGAGCGCGGCCCAGACGAAGGCGAGGTCAAACATTCTCGCCTCCCGCGCTCACCTGCTGCGCCGGGGTGATGCCGGCCGTGCGGATCGGGCCCTCGTCGATCTCGCCCGCATCGCCCTCGGGCGTGCGGCGCACCAGCCGCAGGATGTAGAAGACGCCGGCACCGAAGACGATGAAATAGACGAGGATGAAGGCCACAAGCGAGGCGCCCACCGCCTCGGGGTCGATGCTCGACAGGCTGTCCGACGTGCGCAGCAGGCCGTAGACCGTATAGGGCTGCCGCCCGACCTCGGTGGTGTACCAGCCGGCCAGCACGGCGACGAAGCCGGACGGCCCCATGGCCAGCGCGGCGCGGTGCAGCCAGCGGCTCGTATAGAGCGTCCCGCGCCAGCGCGCCCACAGCGACCACAGCCCTGTCGCCAGCATCAGGAGGCCGAGGCCGACCATGATGCGGAAGGTCCAGAAGGGGATGAGCGCCGGCGGGCGCGCCGCGGGCGGGAAGGCGGTGAGCCCCTTGATCTCGGCATCGAGCGAATGGCCGAGGATGAGCGAGCCGAGCTTGGGAATCTCGACGGCGTAGCGCGTCTCCTCCGCCTGGTCGTCGGGGATGCCGAAGAGGATCAGCGGCGCCCCCGTTTGCGTCTCGTAATGGCCCTCCATCGCGGCGATCTTGGCCGGCTGGTGCTCCAGCGTGTTGAGCCCGTGCTGGTCGCCGACGAAGATCTGGATGGGCGTCACCAGCGCCGCCATCCACATCGCCATCGAGAACATGATTCGCGCCTGTCGGTTGTCGCTGTCGCGCAGCAGGTGGAACGCCCCCACGGCGCCCACGGCGAAGGCGGTGGTGAGGAAGGCGGCGAGCACGGTGTGGATCAGCCGGTAGGGGAAGCTCGGGTTGAAGATGATCGCTCCCCAGTCGGTGGGCACGAACTGGCCGACGTCATTGGTGGCGAAACCGGCCGGCGTCTGCATCCAGCTATTGGCGGCAAGGATCCAGGTGGCCGAGATCAGCGTGCCGACGGCGACCATCACCACGGCAACCATGTGCAGCGTCTCGCCGACGCGCTGGCGGCCGAACAGGGCGATGCCGAGGAAGCCGGCTTCGAGGAAGAAGGCGGTCAGCACCTCGTAGCCCATCAGCGGGCCGATGACCGGGCCGGCCTTGTCGGCGAAGCGCGCCCAGTTGGTGCCGAACTGGTAGCTGATGACGATGCCCGAGACGACGCCCATGGCGAAGGTGATGGCGAACGCCGTCTTCCAGTAGTCGAACAGCTTCAGATACGCCGCGTCGCGTTTCCACAGCCACAGCCCGTTCAGCACCGCGAGATAGCTCGCGAGCCCGATCGAGAAGGCCGGGAAGATGAAATGGAACGAAATGGTGAACGCAAACTGGATGCGTGCCAGCAACTCGGCGCTCTGGCCAAAGGACATCGCCGCCTCCGTCTATCGCCTCGCGGGTGCATAACGCCGCGCGGCGCCGTTACGATGCAGCGAGCAATTGACGCAGGGCATGAGTTCGTGTTTTGTTCCGACGACTGGGAGGTGCGCTTGGACGCCGACATCGACACGAGCCGCCTGCAGCGGCAGGTCTACGAGATGCCCGACGACATCCGCGCGGCACTGGAGCGCCATGCGGTGATGGCGGCCTATCGCCGGCGTCCGCCCTACCAGCAGAACGACTATATCGGCTGGATCACCCGCGCCAGGCGCCCCGCCACCCGCCAGAAACGCCTCGACCAGATGCTCGCCGAGCTCAAGGCCGGCGGCGTCTACATGCACATGAAGTGGAACGGGTAGGATGCGGCCGGCGCGAGGCAAAATGCCCTTGGCAAAGCACGGCAAACCCGGTACACGGGCGCCGGCCCTCGGGGCCTTGAGTGTTCCGCGATAGCTCAGTTGGTAGAGCGTTCGACTGTTAATCGAATGGTCGCTGGTTCGAGTCCAGCTCGCGGAGCCATTCCTTCCTGATCATGGCTGGCGGATTGGCGTCGCCCGCGCGCGCAGCGCGGCGAGGTCCTCGGGCGTGTTGGCGTTGAGGAACGGGTCGGGCGCGGTCCATTGCGCGTAGTCGAGCGCGGCGGCGCCCAGCGTCGCGCCGAGGCGCTTGAGGCTGCGCGGGGCGGTGCCGGCGCGCAGGCGCTCGGGCAGGTCGGCGAGGGCGCCGAATCGCCACAGCCCGTTGGTCGGATAGAGCTGGCCGTCATAGGCGGCGAGCACCGCCGGGGCGCCGGCGAGGCGGGGCAGGGCGCGCGCCACGAAATCGTGCGGAAAGAACGGCGTGTCCACCGCCAGCGACAGCAGTAGCTCGGGCGGCTCGGCGGCCAGCGCCGCTACCGCCGCGGCGAGGCCGGCGACCGGGCCGGCATAGTCCGTCGTAAGGTCGCGGACGTGGCGCGGCCCGGCCAACTCGTAATCGGCGGCGCCCACCGCCAGCAGCACCGGCGCGCAGCCGGCCACGGCGGCGAGGGCGCGGTCGGCGAGGCGTCCGCTGCCGAACGCCAGCAGCGCCTTGTTGACGCCGCCGAGCCGCGCGCCCTGTCCGCCGGCGAGCACCACGGCGGCGATCATGTGCGCCGTCCGAGCACGGCGACCAGCGCGATGCCGACGACGAGGCCCCAGAAGGCGCCGCCGATGCCGAGGAGCGTGATGCCCGAGGCGGTGGTGACGAAGGTGACGATGGCCGGCAGGCGCTCGTTTTCGCTGGCCAGCGCGCCGGCGAGGGCGCCGCCGAGGCTGGGCAGCAGCGCGAGGCCGGCGACGGCCTGGATGATGAGCGGCGGCGAGGCGGCGATGAAGGCGGCGGCGACGCCGGCGAGCACCGCCAGCACGAAATAGCTGATGCCCGCGGCGACCGGCGCCGGCCATCGCCGGGCGGGATCGGGGTGCGCCTCGGGGCCGGCGGCGATGGCGGCGGTGATCGCCGCGAGGTTGATGGTCAGCCCGCCGGCGAAGGCGACGACGGCACTGGCGAGGCCGGTGAGCACGAAGGGCGGGCCGCTATCGACCGCATAGCCGTTGGCGCGCATCACGGCGAGCCCGGTCAGGTTCTGCGAGGCCATGGTGATGACGAAGAGCGGCAGCGCGATCTTCACCAGCGCGTCGAGCGTGAACACCGGCATGACGAAGACCAGCGGCGGCCCGGCGAGGCTGAGGGCGCCTTCCGGCAGCGTCGTGCCGAAGGTCAGCATCAGCGCCGCGGCCGCCACCGCCAGCGGCACGGCGTAGCGGCGCGCGAACACCAGCCCGGCGACCCACGCCGCGAGCATGGGCAGCGCCAGCACGGGGATCTCGGCGACGGCGCGCACCGGCGCGAGGCAGAGCTCGAGCAGGATGCCGGCGAGCATGGCGGCGGCGATGGCCTGCGGGATGCGCGCCACGGCCCGCGCCAGCGGGCGCAGCAGGCCGCAGGCGATCACCAGCACGGCCACCATGACGAAGGCCCCGGCCGCGGCGGCGAAGCCGCCGTCCACGGGTTGCAGGCTGAGCAGGAACGCGGCGCCCGGCGTTGACCACGCAAAGCTCAGCGGGATGCGGATGCGCCAGGCGACAACCGAATTGAGCAGCCCCATGGCGAGGCTGATGACGAACAGGCCCGACGCCGACTGCTCCGGCGTGGCACCCATCTGCGCGAGGCCGGCGAGCACCAGCGTGAAGGTGCTGGCATAGCCGACCAGCGCGGCGAGCACGCCGGCCAGAATCGGCTGCGCCAGGTCGCCGGCGCGGCGTTTTCCGATGGTCGGGGAGGAAAGCTCGGACGGAAGCTCGGACATGGGCGGGAGCGGCCTCGGGCGGGCGGCGCGAAGCCTGCCTTGTTGCTATGTTAATGGCTTTCGTATAGCAACCCCAGCCGTTGGCGAGGCCACGTGGCGGAGTGGTTACGCAGCGGATTGCAAATCCGTCTATGCCGGTTCGATTCCGGCCGTGGCCTCCAACGACTTTCCCCAATCAGCACGCAATCATGCCGCCCCTCGGCCGGCGCTGCGCGGCAGGCGCCCAACAAGCGCCCGAGCAAGATCACGCGGCGGACCAATACAGGTCAAAGATTTCGGGCTAGACTATCTCTTCAGGGCAGGCAGGCGAGGCGTGGAGCGGCGGCTGGGGAGAAGTCGCGGTGGGAGCGATGGGGGCATTGTCAGTGGAGTGTGCGGTGCGCCTGCCCGTCGTGCGGCGCATATGGCTGGCGCTGTGGGTGGCGCTGTTTGTCGCCGCCTCCGCCGGACTTGCAGTGGCGCAGGATCGTGTCGCCCTGGTCATCGGCAACAGCAGCTATACACGGCTGGGAACGCTGAAAAATCCCAGGAACGATGCCGCCGACATGGCAGCCGCGCTGCGCGGCATCGGGTTTCAGGTCGTCAGCGCCACGGACGTCGGCGGCCGCGAGTTTGGCCGGATTGTCTCGGAATTCTCCCGTCTCGCCCAACGGGCGGACGTGGCGTTGTTTTACTTCGCGGGGCACGGGCTGCAGTTCCAGAGCGAAAATTACCTGATACCTGTCGATGCCGAGCTCGACTACGAGCTGGCGCTCCGGCAGACGATGGCGCTCAACGATGTCATCGCGGCGCTCGGTGGCGCCCGGACCTCGCTGATCTTCATAGACGCCTGCCGCAGCTTCCCTGTCGATGAGACGTTTCTGGCGGCGTCCAACGAGCGCGGCCCCACAACCGTGGGGCTGGCGAAGCTGGAAACGGCAAAGGTGCGGAACAGCTTCGTGGCCTTCGCTGCGTCTGCGGGACAGACCGCTAATGACGGCATCGGCCGCAACAGCCCCTTCACGTCGGCGATGCTGGAATTGCTGCCGCGCCGTGGCGTGGATGTGAACGCCATGTTTTCCGAGATCATCGCCCGTGTGCGCATCGCCACCGACGGCAGGCAGAGCCCGCAGGCCTTCAACGGGATATCGGGATCGCTCGTGCTCAATCCCGGCGCCGAAATGGCCCCGGCCGATATCGCCAGGGTTGCCGAGCGCGACTTCGACCGCGCCGCGCGGGTCGGGACCATAACGGCCTATCGCGCCTTCCTGTCCGAGCATCCCGGAGGGTTTTACGCGCAGCTCGCCAAGGAGCAGATCGCGGCGCTGGAAGCCTCCGACGCTGGCGGGGTGGTGGCGGACGCGGTGGCGGTGCAGCCCGACATTCAGTCCGGCGCGGGAGCCGATCAGGCCAACTCGGGCGACGCGGCCGTGCCCTCCGGCGACGACCATGTCGCGGCGATCGCTCCTGCCGAGGTCGTCGCCAGCCAGTCGCTCCTGCTGGAGGCCGCGGATAGCGGCAAGGGGGCAGTTCCGTTTGCAGGAACCATGAGCTGGAGCAAGGGCAAGGACGAGCACGGCCGGCCGACGCTGATCGGCAGGGCGAACATTCCGGGGCGCAACATCGCGGTGGACGTGCTGATCCGCAAGAATTCCGAGCCGAGCCTGCCGGCGAGCCATCTGATGGAAATCAACTTCGTCGCTTCCGACAGCTTCGTCGGCGGCTCCATCAGCGGTCTGGCGGGCGTGCTGCTCAAGAACGAGCGGCTGGTGCAGGGCGAGCCGCTGACCGGCGCTTCGGCGCGCGTGGTGGGCAATTCGTTCCTCTTCGCGCTGAGCGCCGCCCCCGAGGACGCCGCGGCCAACACGACGCTCATGGTCTCGCGCAAGTGGATGGATCTGGCGTTGATCTATGCCACCGGCAAGCGCGCGATCATGACCTTGGAAAAGGACGGCGACGCGCAGCGGCTGTTCGAGGAGGTCTTCGCCAGCTGGGCGGCCGTCGGCGCTCTCACCATGCCTCCCGGCGGGAGTTTGGCGGCCGCCGCCTGAGCGCACTTTGCCGCGCGGCGCTTCGGGCGCTTGCCGGTGTGCGCCTCCGGCGCTATGGACGGGGCGTTGCAGTGCCGGGCAGGGACCAGATGACCGATTTCGATCGCGCGCGCCGAGTGATGGTGGACAATCAGCTGCGCACCGCGGGCGTCACCGACCGGCGGCTGCTCGCCGCCATGGGCGAGGTGCCGCGCGAGATCTTCGTGCCCGAGGCGCGGCGGGCCTTCGCCTATATCGACGCGCCGTTGACGATCAGCGCCACGCGCCAGCTCGGGGCGCCGGCGCCGTTCGCCAGGCTCGTGCAGCTCGCCGCGGTCGATGGCGTGGACAGGGTGCTCGACCTGGGCTGCGGCAGCGGCTACTCGGCGGCGGTGCTCGCGCGCCTCGCGCACAGCGTCGTGGCGGTCGAGAGCGACGCGGCGCTGGCGACGGCGGCGCGGGCCCGGCTCGCCGACCTCGGCTGCGACAACGTGACGGTCGTCGAGGGGCCGCTCGAGACGGCCGGCAAGGCCCAGGGGCCCTACGACGTGATCGTCATCGAAGGCGTCGTCGCGGACGTGTCCGACGCGCTGCTCGCCCAGCTCGAACCGGAGGGGCGGCTGGTGGCGCTCGTCGCCGAGGACGGGCGGCCGCCGGTGGCGCATGTGTTCGCGCGCGCCGGCCGGCGCATCGCCTCGCAGGCCATGTTCGACGCCCGCCTGCCGCCACTCGCGCCGCCGCGCGACGACAGCTTCGTGTTCTGAGCGGCCGCGCTGCTAAACGGCGCTTAGCATGTGTTGCCCGTGCACAACGCGAGGGGCAAATCCTACATTAATTATTGGAAGGGCTGGCCCCCGCAAGTTGGCGAGCCGACCGCGGCAGCGTAGGGTGCGCGCGCTGGAGGCGGTAATGGTGTTTTCTCGTTGTGTGCGTACGGGCGTCCTCGCGCTCGTCATGTGTTCGGTGCCGGCGCTGGCGCATGCCGAAACGATGCGCGAGGCGCTGACCAGCGCCTATCGCAACAATCCGTCGATCCTGTCGGCACTGCTCAGCGTGCACGACACGGCCGAGAACATCGCGCTCGCCAAGTCGGCCAAGCTGCCGACCATCGGCGCCTCGGTGAGCGCCAGCAACAGCTACACCTTCGACGGCACGTCGAGCCTCACCGTGCCGCAGGTCAATGTCGGGCTGAGCTACAACCAGACGCTGTTCGACAATTTCAAGAGCGACGCCGACATCGAGGCGGCGCGGGCGCTGACCGAGGCGAGCCGCTACTCGTTGCAGAACTCCGAGCAGAACGTCTTCCTCGCCGTGGTGCAGGCCTATTGGGGCGTCATCCGCGACACCCAGCTCGTGCAGCTGCGCCAGGAGAACGTGAAATTCTACGAGGCGCAGGTCAAGAGCGCCCGCGACCGGCTCGACATCGGCGAGGGCACCAAGATCGACGTGTCGCAGGCCGAGGCGCGGCTGGCGCAGGGCACCGCCTCCTACCAGGCGGCGATCGCCAGCCTGCAGACCAGCCAGGCGAGCTATGAGCGCTATGTCGGCCACAAGCCGCGCAACCTCACCGAGAACTACCGGCTCGGCACGCTGCTGCCGTCGAGCCTCGACGCCGCCGTCGCCGAGGCGACCAGCTCGCATCCGGCGATCCTCGCGGCGCGGGCCGGGGTGCGCGCCGCGCAGGCCAATTCCGACGCCGCCAATGCCGCCTTCGGGCCGACGCTCGGCTTCACCAGCTCCATCGGCAGCTCGGTGTTCGGCCCCGGCGCCGGCGGCGCCCCCAACGATCCGTCGCCGCGGCTGTCGGCGAGCTTCAGCCTGTCCATCCCGATCTATGCGGGCGGACGGTACGGTGCCAGCATCCGCAAGGCCAATATCGGCCAGATCAAGAGCGAGGTGGACGCGCTCGCGACCCGTGACCAGATCAAGGAATCGGTGATCTCCTCGTGGAGCTCGCTGCAGAACGCCAACGCGCAGATCGCCTCGGCCAACACCGCCGTGGCCTCCGGCAATTTGGCGCTCGAAGGGGTCGTGCAGTCGCGCGATGTCGGCCAGTCGACGACGCTCGACGTGCTCAATGCACAGTCCGAGCTGACCTCGATCCGCGAGGGACTGATCCAGGCCAACGCCGCCAGGGCCATCGCCTCCTTCGCGCTCGTCGCGGCCACCGGCCACCTCACGGCGGCCGATCTCAGCCTCGACGTCGAGATCAAGACCGGCGAGGACTACATCGCCAAGGTCGAGGACGTCTGGCAGGAACTGCGCGCGCTCGACTAGCGCCGACCGCGGGCGTAGCCTTTTCGGTCGCCACGAGTCGTGGCTATCGAGGGGGGCTTTCATGAAATCGCTGCCATACTGGTTTCTCGGCGTCGCCACGCTGTTCGTCGTTGCCGGCATGCTCTGGGGCATCCAGATGTCCATCGTGCAGGACCATCAGCTGGCCCCCGCGCACGCGCACAACAACCTCATCGGCTTCGTGACGATGGCCATCTACGGCTTCTACTACCGGCTGGTGCCGGCGGCTGCCGACAAGCGCCTCGCGGTCGTCCATTTCTGGGTGGCGCTGGTCGGGGCCGCGCTGTTCGGGCCGGGCATCGTGCTGGCCGTCACCCAGCAGGGCGAACTGGTCGCGCAGGTGTCGAGCATCCTCGTCCTCGTCGCCATGCTGATCTTCGCCTGGACGGTGTGGACCAACAAGGCCGGGCTCACCAACCCGTAGGCCGCAGGGCCGGCGGCGCGCCGCAAAGCCTGGGGAAGACGCCAACTTCGCCAACGCTTTGCGTCGCGCAAATCGTCCTCAGGGCCTAAGCTGCGAGGCGACGAATCAAGCGCGCGCAAGCGTGCTCGTCGGCATTGAACGAGGCCTCGATGAATAAACCGGCGACCAAGGAGCCGTCGATGGACGAGATTCTCTCGTCCATCCGGCAGATCATTGCGGATGACGACGCCGCCGCGGCGCCGCCCGCCGCGCGTCCGGTGCCGCCGCCGGCCGCCGCCCCGATGCCGCCGCGCGCCACCGAGCCGCTGGCGCTGTCGCCGGCACAGATGATCCCGGCGCGGCCGACGCCGGCGCCCGTCACGCCGCCCGAGCCGGCGCCCGAGGAGGCGCCGCGCGCCGACGATTTCTCCGCGCTTCTCGGCGAGTTCGGCGCCGCCGAGCCGGAAGCGTCCGACCCGATGGCGACGCTGGCCGACAGCGAGCCCGAGCTGGTCGATCCCGAGGACGTGGCCTTCGCCGCCGAGGCACAGCCCGAACCGGAACCCGAGCCCGAGGCGCCACCTCCGCCTCCGCCGGTGCAGGCCGCGCCCCCACCACCGCGCTTCGTCGCCCCGCCGCCGCGCGCCGCGGCGCCTGTCGCGCACGCCGCGCCCATGCCCGACCCGACGCTGTCGGCCGACATGGCCGAGCAGTTGCTGGCGCCGGCGACCGATGCGGCGGTGCAGGGGGCCATGGCCCGCCTCGGCAGCGTCGCCAGCACCGGCATCGGCAGCATGACCGTCGAGTCGATGATCCGCGACATGCTGCGGCCCATGCTCAAGGACTGGCTGGACGAAAACCTGCCGGCGCTGGTCGAGCGCATGGTCGAAAAGGAGATCGCCCGCATCTCGCGCGGCGTGAAGTGAGGGGCGGCGCGGCGCGCGCCAGTTGACTTCGCCCCTCGGGACTTGCTTTAGACCCTGAACCCCTTTCCGCCTGCGGAACGCTCTGGTCCCGCGGGCCTTGCCTGCTGGATCAACGATGCTCGAAAAGACCTACGAACCCGGCGCGGTGGAAGACCGCATCGCCAAAGCCTGGGCCGACGCCGACGCCTTCAAGGCCGGTGCCGGGGCGAAGCCGGGCGCCGAGCCCTTCACCATCGTCATTCCGCCGCCCAACGTCACCGGCTCGCTGCATATCGGGCACGCGCTCAACAACACGATCCAGGACATCCTGGTGCGCTACAACCGCATGCTGGGCAAGGACGTGCTGTGGCAGCCGGGCACCGACCATGCCGGCATCGCCACGCAGATGATCGTCGAGCGCCAGCTCATGCAGCGCCAGGAGCCGTCGCGGCGCGAGCTGGGCCGCGAGAAGTTCCTCGCGCGCGTCTGGGAGTGGAAGGCCGAGAGCGGCGGCACCATCATCAACCAGCTCAAGCGCCTCGGCGCCTCGGCCGACTGGTCGCGCGAGCGCTTCACCATGGACGAGGGCCTGTCGGACGCCGTCCGCAAGGTGTTCATCACGCTCTGGGAGAAGGGGCTCATCTACCGCGCCAAGCGGCTGGTGAACTGGCATCCGGTGCTGGAGACCGCCATCTCCGACCTCGAGGTCGAGAACATCGAGGTGGCCGGCAAGATGTGGCACCTCAGCTATCCCATCGAGAATTCCGCCGACACCATCGTCGTCGCCACCACGCGGCCGGAGACGATGCTGGGCGACGTGGCCGTGGCCGTCCATCCTGGCGATCCGCGCTACGAGGCGCTGGTCGGCAAGTACGCCGTGCTGCCGCTGGTCGGGCGGCGCATCCCGATCATCGCCGACGAGTATGCCGATCCCGAAATGGGCTCGGGCGCGGTGAAGATCACGCCGGCGCACGACTTCAACGATTTCGAGGTCGGCCAGCGGCACAACCTGAGGCCCATCAACATCTTCACGCCCTCGGCGCGCATCAACGCGCTGGCGCCGCGCGAGTATCGCGGACTCGACCGCTTCGAGGCCCGCAAGAAGGTGCTCGAAGACCTCGAGGCGCTCGGCGCGGTGCTGTGGGTCGAGGACAAGAAGATCATGGTGCCGCACGATGAAAAGACCAAGCAGGTCGTCATCGAGCCGTTCCTCACCGACCAGTGGTTCGTCAATGCCGAGGTGCTGGCCGGGCCGGCGACGGACTCGGTGCGCCAAGGGCGCACGAAATTCGTGCCGCAGAGCTGGGAAAACACCTATTTCGCCTGGATGGAGAACATCAAGCCGTGGTGCATCTCGCGCCAGCTCTGGTGGGGCCATCAGATTCCGGCGTGGTACGGGCCGCGCCTCAGCACCGATCCCGATTTCGGCAAGCCCGATGCCGGCCCGAAGATCTTCGTGGCCGAGACCGAGGCGCAGGCGAAAAAGGACGCGGCGGCCTATTACGGCCGGCAGATCGAGATGCATACGAGCGGGCTCGGCTCGACGCCGTTCCAGAAGGCGCTGGCCGATTTCGAGCAGATCCAGCGCGACCGGCTGAACCCGACCGTGTGGGCCTCGCGCAAGGCGTCCGACCCGTTCGCCGAGATGGCCGACAGCAAGGTGCCGCTGCATCGCGACGAGGACGTGCTCGACACCTGGTTCTCGTCGGCCCTGTGGCCGTTCTCGACGCTGGGCTGGCCGGCTGAGACGCCCGAACTGGCCCGTTACTACCCCACCGACGTGTTGGTCACCGGCTTCGACATCATCTTCTTCTGGGTCGCCCGGATGATGATGATGGGTCTCGAATTCATGGGCAAGGAGCCGTTCCACACCGTCTATGTGCACGCGCTGGTGCGCGACGAGCACGGCCAGAAGATGAGCAAGACGCGCGGCAACGTCATCGATCCGCTGAAGCTCGTCGATGAGTACGGCGCCGACGCCACGCGCTTCACGCTCGCGGCAATGGCGGCGCAGGGGCGCGACATGCGGCTCGCCATGAGCCGCGTCGAGGGTTATCGCAACTTCGTCACCAAGCTGTGGAACGCCGCGCGCTTCCTTGAGATGAACGGCTGCGTGCGCGCCGCCGGCTTCGATCCGCACAAACTCGCCCTGCCGGTCAATCGCTGGATCGTCGGGGCCACGGCGCGGGCGGTGGCCGAGGTCGCGGGCAAGATCGAGGACTACAAGTTCAACGAAGCCGCCAACGCCGCCTATGATTTCGTCTGGGGCACCTATTGCGACTGGTACCTCGAGCTTGCCAAGCCGGTGCTGGGCGGCGACAGCGCGGCCGAGACGGCGGAGACGCAGGCGACGGCCGCCTTCGTGCTCGACCAGATCCTCAAGCTCCTCCATCCCTTCATGCCCTTCGTCACCGAGGAGCTGTGGGGCGAGACCGGCAAGAGCGGGCCGGCGCGTGAGGCGCTGCTCGTCGTTTCGTCATGGCCGGAGCTAGCCGGGCTCGGCGATGCCGACGCCGAGGCCGAGATGGAGTGGCTCATCGCCGTGGTTTCGGGCATCCGCTCGGTGCGCACCGAGATGAACGTGCCGGCGGGCGCGAAGATTCCGCTCGTCATCGTCGGGGCGGGCGAGGAGACCGGCATCCGCGTCGAGAGCCAGTTGCAGGCGCTGATGCGCATGGCCCGGCTCGACACAGTGGACTATGGCAGCGACGTGCCGTCGGGCTCGGCGCAGATCGTGCTCGGCGAGGCGACCTTCGCGCTGCCGCTTGCCGGGGTCATCGACATCGACGCCGAGCGCGTGCGCCTCAAGCGCGAGATCGCCAAGGAAGAGGTCGAGATCGGCAAGATCGACAAGAAGCTCGCCAACGCGCAGTTCGTCGCCAAGGCGCCGCCCGAGGTCATCGAGGAGCAGCGCCAGCGTCTCGCCGATACCCGCGCGCGGATCGACAAGCTGCACGCGGCGCTGGCGCGGCTGAGCTGATCCGACACTTTGCCGCAGCGGCCCTTCGATGGGTCGCTGCGGGCTTTTGTGCCTTTCCTGCAACAGCGATTTTGAATCCCGTTCATCTGCCGTTCAGGCAACCATTTGGTCAGCCTCGGCGCCACAATGTCTCCCCAAACGAAGGCGAGGACCAACGCGGGGGCGGGGAGCTGTAACGGTCGGCGGATCGCGGGTGCGGTCCGAGGCGTACCGGACTGGCCTGTTCCGCCCTTGCACCCTGGCTGGGCCGCGCCGTAAAGCGCTTTCTTAGAAGCGCTCCAAGGAGCGGCGGAAAACGTCAGGGGGAACAGGACGATGGACAGCAATTACGTCGATAAGTCGCGGCTGCCGAGCCGGCATGTGACCGAAGGGCCAGAGCGGGCGCCGCACCGCTCCTACCTCTATGCCATGGGCCTCACCACCGAGCAGATCCACCAGCCGCTGGTGGGGGTCGCGACGGCCTGGAACGAGGCGGCGCCGTGCAACATCTCGCTGCAGCGCCAGGCGCAGGCGGTGAAGAAGGGCGTGGCGGCGGCGCGCGGCACGCCGCGCGAGTTCACCACCATCACCGTCACCGACGGCATGGCCATGGGCCATGCGGGCATGAAGTCGTCGCTGGCGAGCCGCGACGTCATCGCCGACTCGGTCGAGCTCACCATGCGCGGGCACAGCTATGACGCGCTGGTCGCCATGGCCGGCTGCGACAAGAGCCTGCCGGGCATGATGATGGCGATGATCCGGCTCAACGTGCCGTCGATCTTCATCTATGGCGGCACCATCCTGCCGGGCCGCTTCCGCGGCCGCGACGTGGTGGTGCAGGACCTGTTCGAGGCGGTCGGCCTGCATTCGGTCGGCAAGATGGACGACGAGACGCTCGACGAGCTGGAGCGCGTCGCCTGCCCGACGGCCGGCTCGTGCGGCGGCCAGTACACCGCCAACACCATGGCGATGGTGGCCGAGGCCATCGGCCTCGCGCTGCCCTATAGCTGCGGCGCCCCGGCGCCCTACGAGATTCGCGATGCCTTCTGCGCAGCGGCCGGCGAGCAGGTGATGGAACTGCTCAAGACGCAGCTCCGCCCCCGCCAGATCGTCACCCGCGAGGCGTTCGAGAACGCCGCCATGACCGTCGCCGCCACCGGCGGCTCGACCAATGCGGCGCTGCACCTGCCGGCGATGGCGCATGAGGCGGGCATCGAGTTCGACTTGTTCGATGTCGGCGAAATCTTCCGCAGAACGCCATATATTGGCGATCTGAAGCCAGGTGGAAAATACGTCGCCAAGGACCTGTTCGAGGCCGGCGGCATTCCGCTGGTGATGAAGGCGCTGCTCGACGGCGGGTATCTGCACGGCGACTGCATGACCGTCACCGGCCGCACCGTCGCGGAAAACCTCGAAAAGGTGAAGTGGAACGAGCACCAGGACGTGGTGCGCGCCACTGCGAGCCCGATCTCGCCCACCGGCGGCGTGGTGTCGCTGCGCGGCAATCTCGCGCCCGACGGCGCCATCGTGAAGGTGGCCGGCCTTAAAAATCAGCGCTTCGTCGGCCCGGCCCGTGTCTTCGACCGCGAGGAAGAGTGCTTCGAGTGCGTCGAGAAGCGCCAGTACAACGAGGGCGACGTGCTCGTCATCCGCTATGAGGGCCCCAAGGGCGGCCCTGGCATGCGCGAGATGCTCTCGACCACGGCGGCGCTCTACGGCCAGGGCATGGGCGACAAGGTGGCGCTCATCACCGACGGCCGCTTCTCGGGCGCGACGCGCGGCTTCTGCATCGGCCATGTCGGGCCGGAGGCGGCGGTCGGCGGCCCCATCGCCCTCATCGAGGACGGCGACATCATCACCCTCGACGCCACGACCGGCGAGATTTCGGTCGATGTCAGCGACGAGGAATTCGCCCGGCGCAAGACGCGCTGGGCGCCGCGCGAGAGCGAGTACGGCTCGGGCGCGATCTGGAAATACGCCCAGCTCGTGGGGCCGGCGCGCTTCGGGGCGCTGACCAATCCGGGCGCCAGGGGCGAAAAGGAGCAGTATGCGGATATTTAGGGCCGAGGCCCTGATGAGCATCGGCGTGGTTTCGGCGCTCCTTCTGGGCGCCGGGCCGGGCCACGCGCAGACCGCGGTGGATGCCGCGCAGGCGCTGGCGAGCGCGCTCGACGGCGCCGGCGGCGGCATCTCGATGGCCGACCAGGTGGCGGCGCTCGAGGATGCCGCCGGGGCGGGCGATGCCATGGCGCTGTGGCAGCTCGGGCTGATGTACGAGAACGGCGAAGGCGTCGCGCAGGACAAGGCCAAGGCCTTCGGCTATTTCTCGCAGATCGCCGACCAGCACGCCGACGCGGCGCCCAAGGGCACCGAGGCCGACATCGTCGCCCATTCCTTCGTCAAGATGGGCGAGTACTACAAGGAAGGCGTGCCCGAGGCGGGCGTCGCGCCCGACGAGGATTACGGCACGCGGCTCATCCTGCACGCGGCCAGCTATTTCGGCGATGCCGACGCCCAGTTCCGCGTCGGCGAGCTCTATCTCGACTCCGACGAGCTCGGCGACAATCCGCTGCAAAGCGCCCGCTGGCTGGCGCTCGCCGCCCGCAAGGGCCATGCCGGCGCGCAGGCCAAGCTCGGCGACATCCTGTTCAACGGCGAGGGTGACCTCGAAGCCAATCCGGTCGAGGGCCTGATGTGGCTCACCGTCGCCAGCCGCCGCGCCGCCGGCACGGCCGACGCCGCCTGGATCGATGGCCTGCTCACCTCGGCCATGTCCATCGCCACCCCCGAGCAGCGCCAGCAGGGCGCCCGGCTCGCCGACACGCTCAGCCCGCAGTTCGGCGGGCTTTAGGAACGCCTGCCCGTCAAGCGGCTTCGAAGCGGATCGGCTGGGCACCCTCCCAGAGGACGAGCTTGCCGAGCGCCGGCAGGTTCTCCAGACCCGAGGTCAGGGTGATGAAGTGATTGCCCGCCAACTGCCCCATCTTGCTGGAAAAATCCACGCCGCCATAGGCCAGGATGATTTCCGTCTCGCTGATGCCGCCCGGATAGAGCAGGATCTGGCCGGGCGCCGGATGGCTGGTATGGTTCTCGTAGCCGACCCCGAAATCGCGATCGCCGAGCGGAATCCAGACGCCTTCGCCGCTCCAGCGCACATGCACGATCTGGCTCTCGAACGGCAGCACGGCGGCGAAGGCCTGCGTTGTCTTTGGCGCCAGCGCCGTCTCCAGCCGGGCGTCGAACACATAGGGGCCAGCGGTGACTTTGAGCCGGGTCATCGATATTCCTTTCAGCGCCATGCGGCAGGGCAGGTGAGGCGGTTGTAGCGTTTCCGGGCACGGACGCAAGCTGGTATACTCTTGCGATACCGTGGCACCGGGCGGGGCGGCAGGCAGACAAATGGCAGCAACGACGACACGAGATCACGGCAAGCTCGCAGATGCCGCCTATCGCTCCGTGCTGGAGAAGATTCTCACCCACCAGCTTCCCGGAGGCTCGGTCATTCAGGAGCGCCGGCTGGCCGAAATGCTGGGGATTTCCCGCACGCCGATGCGCGACGCGCTGAAGCGGCTGGAGGGCGAGGGGCTGCTGGTGCGGCTGACCGAGCGGCTGCTGACGGTGCGCGTCATCACGCTGCAGGACTATCTGCATACGCTCGACGTGCGTGCCATGATCGAGCCGCAGGCCGCCGCCGCCGCCACGCGCTCGATCAGCCGCAAGGAGCTTTCGGCGCTGCAGGCGCAGATGGCGCGGCTGGCCAACGAGCCGGGCGACAGCGACGATCTGCATTGGGCGTTCGATGACGCGCTGCACGAGACGATCGCCGAAAAGAGCGGCAATCCGTTCCTCGCCAGGACCATTCTGGAGATGCGCCGGTATACCAAGATTTTCGAGCGCCAGATGATTCCGATACGTGACCGGCCCGGCATCGAGGATCACCAGAAGATCATGGATGCCTTTGCGTCCGGGCGCGCCGACGCCGTCCGGGAGGCGATGGCGGAGCACATAAAAAACGTTCGAAAGCGTGTTTTGAACGGACTTTAGCCACTTTGGCGCGGAAATTTGCCAAAGACCTGCTCCGCTCAATCCGCTGCTTTTTCCAAGACTTTTCGGCCCTGCACGGCAGGCCGGGCACCTCGTAATCCCCTTTATGCCGCTCTCCCTCTTGCAGGAGCAAAGCTTCTGTGAGCTAAATGGTATACCGCAAGAATGCCGAAAGCGGCATGACTCAGCTCCGAGCGGTGGAGCATTGTCGATCGGACGAGGGAGAAGAGAATGACGAGGAAAGGCCTGAACCTGGCAGTGCTGGCAACGGCGGCGCTGCTGCTTGGTGTCTCGGCGGCAGCGGCGCAAACCTGTACGTCGCCCGTGAGCGATGCCGATCTCATCAAGCCCGGCACGCTGGTGATGTCCACCAACCCGACGCTGCCGCCGCTGCAGTTCGTCGACAGCGCCGGCGAGCTCAAGGGCATGCGTATCGAGCTCGGCGAGGAGATTGCCAAGCGGCTCTGCCTCACGCCCGAATATATCAAGATCGACTTCGACGCGATGGTGCCCGGCCTGCAGGGCGGGCGCTGGGACATGATCAATACCGGCATCTTCTATACCGAGGCCCGCGCCGAGATCATGTACATGATCCCCTACGAGAACCAGGCGATCTCGATTTCGGTGCCGACGGACCATCAGGACATCGTCACCAAGCTCGAGGATCTGAACGGCAAGTCCATCGGCGTCGAGCTCGGCGGCTTCGAGGAATCCCGCACGCGCGACATCGACAAGGCGCTGAAGGATGGCGGCGGCCAGGGGGTCGAGGTCAAGACCTTCAACAGCTTCGCGACTGCCTATCAGGCGCTGCGCGCCGGGCAGGTGGATGCCGTGACCTCGATCGACGGCGTCGCCGAGGAATACCAGAAGCGCGGCGATTTCCACCGCGCCCTCAGCGGCCTCTATCCGTCGCCGGTGTCGTTCGCCTTCAAGAACCACGCGCTGGCCGATGCGGTGAAGGCGGTGCTCGACGACCTCAAGCAGGACGGCACCTACGACAAGCTGTTCGAGAGCTACGGCATGTCGCCGTTCCCCGATGCCTTCGTGGTGAAGGGGCCGGGCCTCTAAGCCCGTAGCGAACGGATTGCGCGCGGCGGGCGCCCGCCCGCCGTGCCCCGCGGCAAGCCATCGAGGGCGACATGCAAGGCTGGAACTGGCCCGGATTTTTCGAATACCTGACCAACACCTATCTGCTGGGCGGCGCGGTGACGACGCTGTGGCTGACCGCCGCCTCCATTTCGGCGGGCTTGGTGCTCGGCTTCGTGCTGGCGGTGATGCGGCGTTCGGCCTCGCCGTTGCTGAAGCTGCCGGCATCCGCCTATATCTGGCTGTTCCGCGGCACCCCGGTGCTGGTGCAGCTCATCGTCATCTACACCGGCCTGCCGCAATTCGGCATCAAGCTGTCGGTGGTGCAGTCGGCGCTGCTCGGCCTGACGCTCAACGAGGCCGCCTATCTGGCCGAGATCGTCCGCGCCGGCATCACCGCCGTGCCGCCGGGGCAGTCGGGCGCGGCGCGGGCGCTCGGCATGCGCGAGCGCCAGATCATGCGCTTCGTGGTCATGCCGCAGGCGTTCCGCATCATCATCCCGCCGCTCGGGAATTCGGTGAACGGGCTGCTCAAGACCACCTCCATCGCCTCGGTGATCTCGATGGAAGAGCTGCTGCGCCGGACCCAGATCCTCATCCAGGAACGCTTCCTCGTGCTCGAGCTGTTTGCCGTGGCGGCTATCTACTACCTGCTGATGACGACAGCCTGGGACTTTGTGCAGCGGCGCATCGAGCGACGCTTCGGGCGCGCCTATGACCGCCTCGCCACGACCACCGACCAACGTTAATTCCACTCTCGAGTTCCTGCCATGTCCAAGCCCTATCGCGGCACCTTTACCGTCATGATTACGCCTTTCGATCAGGAGGGAGCGCTGGATCTCGACGGCCTGGCGCGCTTCACCGACTGGCAGATCGAGGCCGGAATCCACGGGCTGGTGCCGCTCGGTTCGACCGGTGAGTTCCTGTCGCTGTCCGACGACGAAAAGAGCGCGGTGGCCGAAACCGTGGTCCGCACCGCCGCCGGCCGGGTGCCGGTGTTCGTCGGCACCGGCGCGGAGGACACGCGCGAGGTGGTGCGTCTCAGCCGGCAAGCCGAGGCGCTGGGGGCGGACGGCGTGATGATCATACCACCGTTCTACTCCACGCCTACCGACGACGAGCTTTACCACCACTACAAGACGGTGGCCGACGCGATCGGCATTCCGATCATGGTCTACAACAACCCCGCTACCGCCAATGTCGATCTGCTGCCGCCGCTCGTGGCCCGGCTCGCCGAGATCGACGGCTGCGCCTATATCAAGGAGTCGACGCTGGAGGTGACGCGGGTGCGCGACATCATCCGGCTGTGCGGCGATCGCATGACGGTGTTCGGCGGCGTGCTCGGTTTTGAATCGTTCGTCGAAGGGGCGCAGGGCTGGGTGGCCGTGGCCTCCAACGTGGCGCCGGGGCCGATGGCGCGACTGTTCGAGCTGGTGGCCGACGAGGGCCGGATCGATGAGGCGCGCCGTCTCTACCTGCATTGGCTGCCGATCATCGAAGCCGTTTTCGGCCAGCTCTATGTCGGCGGCACCAAGGCGCTGCTCAACCATATGGGCTGCGCCGTCGGCGCGCCGCGGCCGCCCCGCCTGCCACTGCCGCCGGCGCTCGACGCCGAGATGAAGGCACTGGTGAGCCGGTTCGAGCTGAGCTTTCCGTCCCACGCCGAGACTACCCGCCGAGGCGCCGCTGCCAGATGACGCAGGAGGTCCCCACCGCACGGCCGGGGGCTCGGCTGGCCATTCTGTTCGAAGGCCAGCAACTCGCCGCGGTGCCCGGCGAGACCGTGGCGGCGACGCTGGTCGCACACGGCCATCTGGCACAGGGCACGGGCAAGGGGGGACAGCCGCGCGGCCTCTATTGCGGCATGGGCGTGTGCCATGACTGCCTCGTCACCATAAATGGCGGCCCGAGTGCCCGCGCCTGCCTGACCAAGGTTGCCGACGGCATGTGCGTCGAGCGTCAGGCGACGGGGCAGTTGCGACTCTCCCCCGACGCCGCCGATCTGGCGCCGCTGCGGCAGGCGCCGGCGCCCGTCCGGCACGTCGATGTGCTGGTGGTGGGGGCCGGGCCGGGCGGGCTTTCCGCCGCCCTTGTGGCCCGGCGTGCCGGGCTCGACGTGCTGATGCTGGATGAGCGGCCCGCCGCGGGCGGCCAGTTCTACAAGCAGCCGATCGCCCCGGCGACGGCCCGCGGCGGCCGCGGCCCCGATGCGCAGGCGCGCGCCGGCCGGGCGCTGATCAAGGCCGCCGAGGCGGCGGGCGTTGCCATCGACACCGGCACGCTGGTGTGGGGCGCCGCCCGCGCTGACGAGGGGCAGATCGAGCTCGAGACATTCGCCGGGACAGTCGCCGGCCGCGTCGTGGCGCGCACGCTCGTCGTGGCGACCGGCGCCTATGAGCGCCCGCTGGTCGTGCCGGGCTGGACGCTGCCGGGGGTGATGACCACCGGCGCCGCGCAGACCCTGTGGCGCAGCTACGGCGTGACGCCGGGTCGCAAGGTGTTGATCGCCGGCAATGGCCCGCTCAACCTGCAGGTCGCGGCGGAGTTGCTGGCGGCGGGTTGCGCCGTCACCGTGCTCGAGGCGGCCCCGCCGCCGTGGCGCCGACCCGGCCCAGGCGCGGCGCTGCTGCGGGCCGATGCCCGCCTGGCGCTGGGTGGGCTCATGACGGTCGCGCGCATTCGAGGCGCCGGCGGCCACCTGCTGTTCGGCCATCGGCTGGTGCGCGTTATGGGCGAGGGCAGGGCGCAAAGTGCCGAGATTGCGCCGCTGACGACCGATGGCCGGCTCGACGGCGCGGCCGCGCGATGCATCGAGGTCGATGCGGTGCTGACCGGCGACGGCTTCTGGCCGGCTTCGGAACTGCCGCGTCTGCTCGGTTGCCGGACACACGCGCAGCGGCACAACGAGATCGAGCGCGGCGACGATGGCTCGACCTCGCTGCCCGAAATCTTCGTCGTCGGCGAGGCGGGCGGCTTCGGCGGGGCACATATCGCGCTGGCGCAGGGCGAACTGGCGGGGGCCGCAGCGGCTCGCCGGCTGGGCGTGGCGCCGGTTTCAGCCGATACCGGCGCCACGTGGCGGCTGGCGCATCACCGGCGCTTCCAGCAGGCCCTGTGGACACTCTTCGCCGCGCCCGATGCCGGACTGTCGCTCGCCGATGACGATACCCCCGTCTGTCGCTGCGAGAACCTGTCGCTGGCGGCGCTGCGCCGGACCATCGCCGCCAACGACGTCGCCGACGTCGCGACCTTGAAGCGGCTGACCCGCGCCGGCATGGGGCGCTGCCAAGGGCGCTATTGTGCGGCGCGGCTGGACCAATTGATCCGCGACGCGATCGAGACGAAGGTGGACGTGGCACCGCCGGGCCTTGCGCCACAGATGCCGCTGCGCCCGGTGCCGGTGGCGGCGCTCGCCGAGGAGAAGCCGGAATGGGGCGGCCACCGGCGCAGCCTGCTGCCGACGAGCCACGTCGCGGCAACGGCGCCGCTGCCGGTCGCGGCAACCGATGTGCTGGTGGTCGGTGCCGGAATCGTCGGGCTGAGCACGGCGCTGTTCCTGGCCCGCGCCGGGGTGAGCGTCACCGTGCTCGACCAGGCCTATCCGAATGCCGGCGCGTCCGGCGGCAATGCCGGCAGCCTGCACGCACAGCTCCTGTCGTTCGATCACGGCGAGAAGGCCGAGGGCGACGGCGGTGCCGCGGCCCGTACGCTGCCGTTGCAGCTTGCGTCGATCCGCCAGTGGCAGACGCTGGCGGAGGAGCTGGGCAGCGATCTCGAGCTGAAGATCACCGGCGGCGTCATGGTGGCCGAGACGGATGCCGAATTGCGCTTTCTCGCCGCCAAGACCGCCGTCGAGCGGGCCCAGGGAGTCGATTGCGAGGTCATCGGCGCTGACGATCTGCGCCGTCTCGAGCCGGCGCTCGATAAGCGCTTCATCGGCGCCGCCTACTGCCCCCAGGAGGGCAAGATCAATCCGCTGGTCGCCACCGACGCCGTCCGCCGGGCGGCGCTGGCCGCCGGCGCCACCATCGTGCCGGGAGCCCAGGTCACGGCCGTCGAGCGCGCCGGCGCGGCCTTTCGCGTGCTGACGCCGCGCGGCGCCATACGGGCGGAACGTCTCGTCAACGCCGCCGGCGCGTTTGCCGCCGGCATCGGGCGCCTGCTCGATGTCGAGGTTCCGGTGTTCGGTGCGCCGCTGCAAATGGTCGTCACCGAGGCGGCGGAGCCGCAGGTCGGCGGCCTCGTCGCCCATGCCAGCCGCCACCTGACGCTGAAGCAGGCGGCCAACGGCAATTTCATCCTCGGCGGCGCCTGGACCGCCGGGCTCGATCCGGTGCACGGCCACCCGCGCCCCCTGCGCGCCAGCCTCGAGGGCAATCTGTGGATCGCCCAGCACGTGCTGCCGAGCCTGCGCAAGATCAACGTGCTGCGTAGCTGGGCGGCGCTGAACATCAATATCGACGGTGCCCCGATCATCGGCGAGCACCCGCGTGTGCCGGGCCTGTTCAACGCGGTCACATCCAACGGCTATACGCTGGGGCCGCTGCTCGGCCGCCTCACCGCCGACCTCATTGTCGATGGCCGCACGGACTGTGACATCCGGCCGTTCTCCATCGCACGTTTCGAAGCCGATCCCCAAGGAGCCCGCCATGATCGAACTGCATGACGTCAGCAAGTGGTATGGCGATTTCCAAGTTCTGAAGCATTGTTCCACGCGCGTCGACAAAGGCGAGGTGGTGGTCGTGTGCGGCCCCTCCGGCTCAGGCAAATCGACGCTCATCAAATGCGTCAATGCGCTGGAAAGCTTCGAGCAGGGCAGCATCGTGGTCGATGGCATCAGCGTCGGCGATCCCGCTACCGACCTGCCGACCCTCAGGGCGCGCGTCGGCATGGTGTTCCAGAGTTTCGAGCTCTTTCCGCACCTGTCGATCATCGACAACCTGACGCTGGCGCAGAAGACGGTGCTCGGCCGCGGCGCCGCCGATGCGAGAAGCAAGGGGGAAATGCTGCTGCAGCGTGTCGGTCTCAGCGCGCACGCGAACAAATATCCCGCCCAGCTTTCCGGTGGTCAGCAGCAGCGCGTCGCCATCGCCCGTGCGCTGGCGATGGACCCCATCGCGATGCTGTTCGATGAGCCGACCTCGGCGCTCGACCCGGAAATGATCAAGGAAGTGCTCGACGTCATGACGGAGTTGGCCGAGGAGGGCATGACGATGATGTGCGTCACCCACGAGATGGGCTTTGCCCGCCGCGTCGCCGATCGCGTCGTCTTCATGGATGCCGGCGAAATCATCGAGGATCGGCCGACCGCCGAATTCTTCGATGCCCCGGCCAGCGAGCGTGCCGTCAGCTTCCTGAGCAAGATCCTCAATCACTAGAGTTCTGCTGTCCGCAGGAGGTCGGAGCCGGTGTCGGCACGGGATGCGGTCCTCGCTAAGATCGATGGTGAGCAGGATGCGGCGGTGGCGCTCCTGCAGGCGCTGATTGCCCGGCAGGCGGAGGGTGAGGCCGCCGTTCAGGACGTGGTGGCGGCGCGCCTCGCGGCCAGTGGCGGCGCCGTCGAGCGGCTCGCTTACGATCCGGCCGGAGTGCCGCTGATCGACGAGTTCGCCACGACGGCGACGGCAGCGCCGGGCGAGCGGCAAAGTGTCGTCGCGCGCTATCCGGCGGCGGGCGGCGGGCGGAGCCTCTTGGTCTTCGCGCACCCTGACGGCGAGCCGCTGCCGCCCGACACCGGCTGGCGGCGCGATCCCTTCGCCGGATGTATCGAGGCCGGCCGTCTTTACGGCTGGGGCGTGGCCGATGATCTGGCGGGGGTGGCGATCGCCATCGCGGCAATGGACGCGATTGCCGCGACCGGCATTGTGCTCGGCGGCGAGGTGGTCGTGGCGAGCACGCCGAGCAAACGGCACGCGCGCGGCATCTCGGCGGTGCTGCATCACGGCTGCGATGCCGATGCGGCGCTGTATCTGCACCCGGCCGAGTCCGGGCTCGGCATGACCGAAATCAAGGCATTTGCGTCCGGCCAGCTCGAATTCTGCATCGAGGTCGAGGGGCGGGCTCCCGAAACCACCGAGCCCGCCCACGCCGCCTTCGCCCACCGGGGTGTCAATGCGCTCGACAAGGCCGTGCTGCTGCTGGCGGCTCTGCACCGGCTCGACGGCGCGCGGGCGGCGCGCGTGCGCCATCCTCTGCTGGAGGCGGCGGTTGGCCGCTCGACCAACATCATGGTCTCGGCGCTGCAGTTCGGCGACGTGCAGCACTTCGCGCGGCTCCCGGCATCGCTGCGCCTTTCCGGGAGCGTCACGTTCCCGCCCACGGAGCGGCTGGAGGCGGTGCAGGCGGAGGTTGAAACGGCACTGGCGGCGGCCAGCGCCGCCGATCCGTGGCTCCAGGCCCACCCGCCGCGCCTGAGCTGGTTGTCCGGCGTCAGCGGCATGGAGCTGCCGGCGAGCGATCCGCTGTATCGGCTCGTGGCGACGGCGATAACGGAATTGGCCGGCGTCACGCCCCATGTCAATCCGATGCATACTTCGAGCGATATCCGCAATCCGGCGGTGCTGAAGGGTATTCCGGCGCTCGGCTTCGGGCCCCTGTGCGGCGACCTCACCGTGGGCGGCGGCCGCGACGAATGGGTGGACGTCGCCGACTACATCCGCGCGATCAAGGTCGTGGCGCTCGCCATCCTCGGCTGGTGCGGCGTCCGCTGAGCGCGGCTAGAACACGAAGCTGCCTTCGACGGGGACGTGGTCGCTGGGCTTGTCCCAGCCGCGCACGTCGCGGTGCACGGTGACGGTCTCGAGGCGGTCGGCGGCCTGCGGGGAGAGCAGCAGGTGGTCGATGCGGATGCCGTTGTCGCGACGCCAGGCGCCGGCCTGGAAATCCCAGAACGTGTAACAGGGCTCGTCGCTCACGGCGCGTAGCGCATCGACCATGCCCATGTGGAGGAGCGTGCGGAATTTTTCGAGGCTTTCGGGGCGGAACAGCGCGTCGCCCACCCAGGCCTCGGGCTCCTTGGCGTCGATGGCGGCGGGGATGATGTTGAAGTCGCCGAGCAGCACGAAGGGCTCCTCGAGCGCCAGCCGGTCCTCGACGAAGCGGATCAGCCGCTCCATCCAATTGAGCTTGTAGGGGAATTTCTCGCTGTCCACCGGGTTGCCGTTGGGCAGGTAGATGCAGCAGACGCGCACGACGCCGGTCTCGGTGGTGAAGACGCCTTCGATCAGCCGCGACTGCTCGTCGGCGTCATCGCCGGGCAGGCCGCGCGTCACCTCGTCGAAGCGGTATTTCGACAGGATGGCGACGCCGTTCCAGCTTTTCTGGCCAAACGTCTCGATATTGTAGCCCAGCGCCTCGTACTCGGCGCGCGGGAAGCCTTCATCGACGGTCTTGATCTCCTGCAGGCAGACGATGTCGGGATTGGCCTGCTGCAGCCAGGTGGTGAGCAGCCCCTGCCGGGCCTTGATGCCGTTGATGTTCCAGGTCGCGATGCGCATGCGCCGACCCTAGCGGGGGCCATGCGGCGCGGCAACACGGCTCGCCGTCAGACGGCGACCGAAAAGCTGGTGCCGCAGCCGCAGCCGGCCACGGCGTTAGGATTGTTGATCTGGAAGCTCTGGCCGATCAGGTCATCGACATAGTCGATTTCGGCGCCGCCCATGAATTCGAGGCTGAGCGAATCGATCAGCACCGTGGCGGCGTCCTTGCTGAGCACGAGGTCGTCGTCGGTGGGGCTTTCCTGCACGATCTTGTACTCGTACTGGAAGCCCGAGCAGCCGCCGCCCGCCACGGCGATGCGCAGCACCGTGCCTTCGGGCTGCTTGGCCAGCACACGGCCGATCCTTTTTGCCGCGCGATCGGTGAGTGTGACGGGATTTGGTGCTAGAGCGGCGTCGGTCATGCCGACAATCTAATATCGCCTCATGCCGATGGAAAGGGTCGAATGCACGCGCAGGTCCGCTATGCCGCCGATGCGACGCACAGCAGGGGGCGGCTCTTCGCCGCGTCCGCCAGCCCGACGCGCTCGGAATTCCAGCGAGACCGCGACCGCATCATCCACTCCACGGCGTTCCGGCGGCTGCAATACAAGACGCAGGTATTCCTGCATCACGAGGGCCAGCATTACCGCACGCGGCTGACGCATACGCTGGAGGTCAGCCAGATGGCGCGCTCCATCGCCCGCGCGCTGGGGCTCGACGAGGATCTGGCCGAGGCGGTGGCGTTGGCCCACGATCTCGGCCACACCCCGTTCGGCCATGCCGGCGAGCGGGTGCTCAACGAACGGATGGCGGCCTGGGGCGGGTTCGACCACAATTTGCAGGCGCTGCGCGTTGTCACGAGGCTCGAGAACCGCTATGCCGAGCATGATGGGCTCAATCTGAGCTGGGAGACGCTGGAAGGCATCCTCAAGCACAATGGCCCGCTGCCCGAGGCGCAGTGGCCCATTGCCGCCGCCATCCCGGCCAGCGCCGACCTGCTGCCGGCCTCCCATGCGAGCCTCGAGGCACAGGCTGCCGCCATCGCCGACGACATCGCCTATAACGCCCACGACATCGACGACGGCTTGCGGGCCGGGCTGATCGCGCTCGGCGACCTCGTGGAGGTGCCGCTGGTCGGGCCCATCGTGCGCGAGGTGATGGGGCTTTATCCCGAGGTCGAGCCGCGCCGGCAGGCGCATGAGGTGCAGCGCCGGCTCATCACCCGCGCCATTGAGGACGTGATCGCTACGGCGGCGGCCGATATCGCCGCCGCCGCCCCGCAATCGGCCGATGACGTGCGCCGGGCCGGCCGCACGCTCATCCACTTCTCGGCGGAGACGGGGGCGGCCGAGCGGGCGCTCAAGGCGTTCCTCTTCGAGCGCGTCTACCGCTCGGAGCTGGTCATGGCGCCGGTGCGCCAGAGCGAGGCGCTCGTTAAAGCGCTGTTCGACCACTATCTCGCGGCCGGCGACATGCCGGGGCGCTGGGGCCGGGCCGCCGCAGCGGCGGACTCCGACGCCGGGCGCGCCCGCGTCGTCGCCGACTTCATCGCCGGCATGACCGACCCCTATGCCGAGGGCGAGTATGCGCGGCTGTTTGACGGCAAAGGGCCGGTGGAGTAGGGGGCTCACTCCCCTGTTACCGGACCAGTCATGGACATTTTCGCCGAATTCGCCGCGCGGGTCGCGGCGGCGCTCAAGAGCCTCCATCCCGAGGTCGCGGACGAGCTTGTGGCGCGCGCCGTCGTCGAGCCGCCGCGCGATGCCGGGCATGGCGATCTCAGCTCCAACGCGGCGATGGTGGTGGCCAAGCCCCTGGGCAAGAATCCGCGCGAGATCGCGACGGCGCTCGCCGCGCTGTTCGCCGACGACCAGGATGTCGAGAGCGTCGAGGTCGCCGGGCCGGGCTTTCTCAATTTCCGGCTGGCCGAGCCGGTGTGGCACCGCGTGCTCAAAGCCATCGACCTCGACGGCGAGCGGTACGGCAAGGCCGATATCGGCCGGGGCGAGAAGGTCAATGTCGAGTTCGTCTCGGCCAACCCGACCGGGCCGATGCATGTCGGGCACACGCGCGGCGCGGTGTTCGGCGACGCGTTGGCGTCGCTCCTCGCCTATGTCGGCTACGACGTGACGCGCGAATACTACATCAACGATGCCGGCGGACAGGTGGACGTGCTCGCGCGCTCCGCGTTCCTGCGCTACCGCGAGGCGCTGGGCGAGAGCATCGAGATTCCCAAGGGGCTCTATCCCGGCGACTATCTGAAGCCGGTCGGCGCGCAATTGGCGAGCGCCTATGGCCGCAGCCTCCTCGACATGCCCGAGGCCGAGTGGCTGCCTGCTGTCCGGGATGCGGCGCTCGACGCGATGATGGCGCTGATCCGCGCCGACCTCGCCAAGCTGGGCGTGCGCCACGAGGTGTTCTTTTCCGAGCGCACGCTGCACGGCGCCGATGGCGACGTGGCGCGCACCCTCGCCTGGCTGCGCGACGAGGGCCTCGTCTACGAGGGACGGCTGGCACCGCCCAAGGGGCAGGTGGACGAGGATTACGAGGACCGCGAGCAGACGCTGTTCCGGGCCACGCAATTCGGCGACGACACCGATCGCGCGCTGGTCAAGTCGGACGGCAGCTACACCTATTTCGCCGCCGACATCGCCTACCACCGCAACAAATATCTGCGCGGCTTCAAGCGCATGATCAATGTGCTCGGCGCCGACCACTCGGGCTACGTCAAGCGGCTCAAGGCGGCGGTGAAGGCCGTGTCGGGCGGCGAGGCAGAGATCGACGCCAAGATTATGCAGCTCGTGCGCCTGATGCGGAACGGCGAGCCGGTGACCATGAGCAAGCGCTCGGGCGACTTCATCCGCCTCTCCGACCTCGTCGACGAGGTGGGGGCGGACGCCACGCGCTTCATGCTGCTCTATCGGCGCAACGAGCAGGCGATGGATTTCGACTTCGCGCTGGTGAAGCAGCAGACACGCGACAATCCGGTATTCTACGTGCAGTACGCGCATGCGCGCACCTGCTCGATCTTCCGCACCGCCGAGGCCGAGCTGCCGGCGCTGGAGCTGTCGCCGGAGGAGCTGGGCGCGGCGCCGCTGGAGCTGCTCGTCACGCCGTCCGACATCGAGCTGATCAAGGCGCTGGCGCAGTGGCCGCGCGTGGTCACGGCGGCGGCGCTGGCCAACGAGCCGCACCGCATCGCCTTCTACCTCTACGAGCTGGCGGGCACGTTCCATGCCTTCTGGGCGCGCGGGCGCGACGACAAGGCGTTACGCTTTGTTAACCCTGAGGACTTGAAACTGAGCTTGGCGCGACTCGCGCTGGTGGGCGCTACCCGGCAGGTTTTGGTCAATGGCCTCACAGTCTTGGGGGTGTCTGCTCCAGATGAGCTTTCATAATTCGGGCGCATTGGTGTGATGGGTGCGGGAGGCGTCCGGCGGGGGTCGGGCAGGGGTATTTTCCGCACCGTGAGCTTCTTCAATGCCGCCAGCGAGACCGCAGCAGATGTCCGATCCGGCCGATAAATCCGACGACCTTATCGCCGAATTGGCCAGGCTGATGGCGGCATCCACGCCCAGCGCGCCGCCCGCTCCGGCACCTGCCGCGCCGTCCGAGCCGCAGGCCAAGGCGCCTGCCACGCCGCCGGTGCGCATCCCCGGCATGGACCAGCCGCGCCCCGCCGAAGCCGCCGCGCCGCGCGCGCCGGTGGTCGGCGCCATCCGCATTCCGGGCATGGACAGCCCGGCGCCGGTGGCGACCAGCGCACCGGTCTCGAAATTCGATTTCGGCAAGCCCGTGGCGCCGGCGGCGCCGATCCGCCAGGAGCCGCTGTCGAGCCTCACCGAGCGCCTCGCACCGCACGATCCGGTGCCGCCCACGGATCGGGTCGAGCCCAATCCGGGACCGACGCCGGCCCCCGCGCCACAGCCGACGCCCGTCCGCGTGCCGTCCGACCTGAAACCGGTGACCGAGAACCGCTCGTTCGGGCAGGCGCCGGCGCTTTCCGTCACGCCGCCGCCGTCAGCCAACCCGCCGCCGGCGTCCGGCAGCAGCGATTTCACCTTCGATTTCGGCTTCGGCAAGAACCCGCCGCCCTCGGCGTCGCCGCCGCGCCCGACGACACCGCCGGCCGACGATCCGATCGCCGATCTCATTGCCGCCGAGCTCGATGAGGCCGATGCGGATGAAGCCACGCCGCCACCGCCGCTTGCCGCCGCGCCGAAGGCGCCGCCCCCGCTGAAGCCGGTGAGTGTCGCGCCGCGCGCGCCGGAAACCGACAGGTTCGCCGTCTCGCCGGGTGTCGGGCTCGACATGAAGCCGACGCCGCCGGCCGCGCCCAGCGCGCCGGCCGCAGCGGAGCTGCCCGACGAATCCGACCCGATGTCGGAGATCGAAAGCCTCATCGGCGAGGCCGTGCGGGTCGAGCTGTCGGCCCCCGGCCCGGTCAAGGTGCAGTCGCCGCCGCCGCGCGTCGAGCCGCAGGTCGGCTTCGACGCCGATGCGGACGACGGGGACGACGATACGGCCGAGCCCGCGCACCGGCCCGAGCCGGCGCCCGTCGTGCCGCCGCTCACCGCGCAGTTCGCGCCGCGCCGCAGCAGCCTCAAGGACGAGGGCGGGGCGGACGACGCCGAGGACGCCATCCTCGCGGCGGCCGCCGCCAGCGGTGCCCAGCTCGACAGCATCGATCCGTCCATCGGCGACGAGAGCCCGTATCGCCGGCTCAAGGTGAAACCGGCCCAGTCGGGGTTCCTTGCCGGCGGCACGCGCCAATATGTCGGCATGGCGGTGGCGGCGACGCTGCTGCTGGCCGCCGGGCTCGGGCTTTACTGGGTGCTCAATATCGGCCGCGGCCAGGTCGCGACCGGCACCGACGCGCCGCAGCTCACCGCCGACGCTACCCCCATCAAGGAAGTGCCATCGGTCGAGCCGGCCGCCGAGACGGCGCGCTCGCCGGTGCTGGAGCAGATCGACGGCACCTCGGCCGAGCCGAGCGTCGAGCAACTGGTTTCCACCGACGAGACCAACGGCGCTCCGGTCGTCGCTCGCGAGGTGACGCCCACCGCGAGCGGCGACAGCGACAGCGGCCTCGCCAGCCGCAAGGTGCGGACCGTCACCGTGCGCCCCGACGGCACCATCGTTTCGGGCGACGATGCAGTGGCCGGCGCCGAGGAATTGCCGGTGGACCGGCCGAACGTCCCGGCCGTGCCCGCCACCGACACGCCAAACCTGCTGAGCGAGCCGACGGAAATCGCCGCCACCGACCCGGCGGCGACCCCGGCTGCGCCGATCGTCGATCTCGCGCCGCCCGCCGCCGAGACGGCGCTGGTTGCCAACTCTAATCACGTCGCTCCGATCCCGATGAGCTTTCCGGCGCGCGAGCCGGGCAGCGCTGCCCCCGCCGCTGCGGCGCCGGTCGTCGGCGCGCAGACGCCAAACGGGCAGATCGACCTGCTCGGCGGCGGCACGTCGGCTGCGGCGCCGACGCAGGTCGCCGCCGTGACGCCGGCCGATACGGGCAATGCCGCGGCCTATGTGCAGCTTTCGTCGAGCCCATCCGAAGGCGACGCGCAGGCGTCGCTGCGCGCCATGTCCAACCGCTACGGGAGCCTGTTCGGCGGCAATTCGCTGACCATCCAGGCGGCCAATCTGGGCCAGAAGGGCACCTGGTACCGGGTGCGGCTGCCGGCCGCGTCGCTGGGCGAGGCTCAGCGCATCTGCGCCAACATCAAGGCCAACGGCGGCGACTGCATCGTCACCGGCGGCTGAGCCGGGCGATTCCTGTGGGTCGCGGCCCCGCCGGGGGAAATTCCCGCTTTGCGGGCGCAGACTCCGTGTAAACTCGCCCACCTCCAGTTTGCAGTTCAGAGCGTTCCCGTGATCACCGAACCGTCCGCCGAGTGGCTCGAGCCGGCGCCTCCGCCCGATGACGAGGTGATGTATGTCGATGTCGGCGGCTATGAGGGACCGCTCGACCTGCTGCTCGACCTCGCCCGCCGCCAGAAGGTGGATCTGGCGCAGATTTCCGTCCTGGCGCTGGCCGAGCAATATCTGAGCTTCATCGAGACGGTGCGCGAGAAGCGCATCGAGATCGCCGCCGATTATCTCGTGATGGCGGCGTGGCTGGCCTATCTCAAAAGCCGGCTGATGGTGCCGCAGGCGCCCAGCGACGACGAGCCGACCGGCGAGATGATGGCGGCGCTGCTGCAGTTCCGTCTCAAGCGCCTCGAGGCCATGCGGCGCGCGGCGATGCAGCTCATGGGCCGACCGCAACTGGGGCAGCGGATTTTCGCGCGCGGCGCGCCGGAGCCGGTCACCATCCACCGCACGGCGCTGTGGGAAGCGACGCTGTTCGACCTGCTCAAGGCCTATGCCGTGCAGCGCGAGCGCGGCATCCCCACCGACTACACCCCGTATGAGCGGCATGTGTGGTCGCTCCAGGAGGCGCGCGACATCCTCAACCGCCTCATCGGCGACAATCTGGACTGGGTGTCGCTCGACGCCTATCTCGCCGAATATCTGGCGCTGCCCGAGGAGCGGGCGACCGCCATCGCCTCCACCTTCGCGTCAAGCCTTGAACTGGTGCGGCAGGGGCAAGTAGAACTCCGCCAGTCCTTGGCCTTCGGGCCGCTTTTCGTGCGCCGCCGCAGGTCCGACGGCCCCCAGGCCGGAAACTGATGTCCGACACCGTCGAAACGCCTCCAAGCTCCGACCTGCTGGAGCGGCACCTACGTATCCTCGAGGCGCTGCTGTTCGCCTCGGCCGAGCCACTGTCGGCGGCCGAGCTCGCGCCGCATCTGGGCGAGGGAGCCGATGTCGCGGGGCTGCTCGCGGCGCTGGCCGAGCACTATGCCGGGCGCGGCGTCACTCTTGTGCGGCGCGGCGACAAATGGGCCTTCCGCACCGCCGAGGACCTCGATTTCCTGCTGCGACGCGAGCAGACCGACAGCAAGCCGCTGAGCCGGGCAGCGCTCGAAACGCTGGCCATCATCGCCTATCACCAGCCGGCGACGCGCGCCGAGGTGGAGGAGGTGCGCGGCGTCGCCACCGGCAAGGGCACGCTCGACCTGTTGATGGAGGCGGGCTGGATTCGCATGCGCGGGCGCCGGCGCACGCCGGGACGGCCCGTCACCTACGGCACGACGGAGGCCTTCCTCGACCATTTCGGCCTCGAATCGCTCGCCGACCTGCCGGGGCTCGAGGAGCTGAAGGGCGCCGGCCTGCTGTCCGGGCGGCTGCCGCCCAACATGCAGATTCCGCTGCCCTTCGACGGGCCGCTGCGCGAGGACGAGGATCCGCTCGACCCCGACGACACCGAAGGCCAGGACGAGGAGCAATGAGCCTCGACGTCGCGAGCGAGGCGCCGGCGCATTGGGGGGCGCGGGGCACCGCCGGCGTCAGCTTCGCCGCGGCGCTGAGCTTCGCGGCCGTCGCTGTGCGGCTTGGCGGCCGCCCGGTGCTCGACGGCTTCACGCTGACCCTGACGCCGGGCGAGATCGTGTGCCTGCTCGGGGAATCCGGCTCGGGCAAATCGACCATCCTGCGCGCCGCAGCCGGCATCCAGCCCATCGCCGACGGGGTCATAAGCATCAACGGCACCGTCGTCTCCGGTCCCGGCGTGCACCTGCCGCCCGACCGGCGCGGCATCGGCCTGATGTTCCAGGATTTCGCCCTGTTCCCGCATCTGACGCTGCTCGGCAACGTGCTGTTCGGGCTGCGCGCGCTGGGGCGCGGGGCGGCGCTGGCGCAGGCCCGGCAGGCGCTCAAGCGCGTCGGGCTGGCGGAGCGCGAGCGCGACTATCCGCACATGTTGTCGGGCGGCCAGCAGCAGCGGCTGGCGCTCGCCCGCTCCATCGCGCCGCGCCCCGGCGTGCTGATGCTCGACGAGCCGTTTTCGAGCCTCGACGCGCGTCTGCGCGAAAGCGTGCGCAGCGAGACGCTGGCGGTGCTGCGCGAGACCAACGCCACCACCATCATCGTCACCCACGATCCCGAGGAGGCGATGCTGCTGGGCGACCGCGTGGCGCTGCTCCGGCAGGGGCGGATCGCGCAGATCGACAGCGCCGCGGCGATCTACGGCGCGCCGGTCGATCTCAGCGCCGCGCGCTTCTTCTCGCCGCTGGGCGAAATTGCCGCAACCGTGCGCGACCGCGCCGCCGAGACGCCGCTCGGGCGCGTGCCGGCGCCCGGCTTCGCCGACGGGGCGCGCGTCGTCGTCGCCATCCGGCCGGTCGGCGTGCTCGAAATGGCGCGGGCGGGGCAGGGGATTCCGGGGCGGATCGTGTCGAAGCGCGACGCCATCGGGATCGATTTGTGTGAGGTGCAGGTCGCCGGGCTCGAGCAGCCGCTGGAAGTGCGGCAGCGCTCGGACCCGCATTTCGCGCCGGGAAATGACGTGTTCCTGACCCTCGACACCAACCGCGTCCTTGTGTTCGCGGCCGATTGAACCTATTTCTGAGCCCACTAACCTTCCCCGCGTGAAAGGAGTTTTGCCAATGCACGGTCCGGGACTTTGGGGCATCATCGTCGTTGCCGTCGTCGTGGTCCTGCTGTTCGGTCGCGGCAAGATTTCCGGCATGATGGGCGAGATGGCCCAGGGCATCAAAGCCTTCCAGAAGGGCATGCGTGACGAGGACAAGCCGCCGCCGCAGGTCACCACCAATGCGCAGGTGGATGCCCGCGAGGCCGAGAAGGCCAAGGACGCCTGAGCGGCCTGTCCGCCCCACTAGGATAAACCCATGTTCGGTGTCGGCTGGACGGAGATGCTGGTGCTCGGCGTCGTGGCGCTGATCGTCATCGGCCCGAAGGACCTGCCCGTCGTCATGAATCGGTTGGGCAAGGCGCTGTCCACCATCCGCAAGATGGGCAGCGAGTTCCAGCGCGAGCTGAACAAGGCGACGGGGCTCGATCAGGTCACCGACATCCGCCGCTCGATCACCGAGCCGCTGAAGCAGACCGCCGCCGAAATCCGCAACGAATTCAACAAGCCGCTGCCGGGCGGCGGCGTTGCCCCCTCGGGCGTGGTGAAACCGACCGACCCCAAGGTGGAAAGCGTCGTCGATGCCATCAACGAGAAGGTAGGTCTGCCGCCGGCGGCGCCGGCCAAGGCCGCGGTGCCCGCCAAGGCCAAGCCTGTTGCCGCCAAGCCGGTGGAGAGCCCGGCGCCGGCCGAGGCCGTCGCACCGGCGAAAAAGCCGCGCAAGCCGCGGGCCAAGGCCAAGCCGGCTGCGGCCGAGGCGAAGCCGGCCGTGGCGGCAGCGGCGCCCAAGACGCCGGCGGCGCCGCGCAAGCGCCGCGCCAAGCCAGCCGAACCGGAGGCCTGAGATGGCCGATCCCAAGGCGTTGCCGAAGCCCGAGGCCGAGACCGAGGAAGACGAACTCAAGGGCTCGGAAGCCCCGCTGCTCGACCATCTGATCGAGCTGCGCAAGCGCCTGATCTATTCGGCCATCGCCATCGGCGTGTTCTTCGTCGGGTGCTTCGCCATCGCGACCCACATCTACAACCTGCTGCTGCTGCCCTTCATCTGGGCCGCGGGCGGCGCCGAGAACGTGAAGATGATCACGACCTCGCCGCAGGAGCAGTTCTTCACCAACATGAACGTGGCGCTGTTCGGGGCGCTGTTCCTCGGCTTCCCGTTCATCGCGGCACAGATTTACGCCTTCGTCGCGCCAGGGCTCTACAAGAAGGAACGCAAGGCGTTCGTGCCCTATCTCATCGCCACGCCGATCTTTTTCGTGCTCGGCGCGCTGATGGTCTATTTCGTCGTCGGGCCGATGGCGCTGCACTTCTTCCTCGGCATGCAGCAGACCGGCGACGGCCAGGTGCAGATCGAGATGCAGACGCGCGTCAGCGAATATCTGGGCTTCATCATGACCCTGATCTTCGCCTTCGGCATCTGCTTCCAGCTCCCGGTGATCCTGACGCTGCTCGCGCGCATCGACCTCGTCAGCGTCAAGACGCTGGCCAAGGGGCGGCGCTACGCCATCGTCATCATCCTGGCGCTGGCCGCCTTCCTCACGCCGCCCGATCCGATCTCGCAGATCGGGCTCAGCCTGCCGATGTACGCGCTCTACGAGCTGTCGATCCTGTCCGTGCGCTTCGTCGAGAAGCAGCGCGCCGCCAAGCTCGCCGCCGAGGCCGCAGCGAACTCCTAGACGCCGCGCCTCTTGCCTTCCGGGGCCTCGTCCCGCAAAAGACGGCCCTGCCTTTCAGGGACTTCCCGCCATGCTCGACATCAACTGGATCAGGGCCAACACGGCCGCCGCCGATACGGCGCTGGCACGCCGCAAAAACGTGCCCTTTTCCGCCTCCGAGCTGGTGGCGATGGACGACAGGCGCCGCGCCGTCATTACCCGGCTCGAGGAGGCGCAGGCGGCGCGTAACGCCTTTTCCAAGCAGATCGGCCAGGCCAAGGCGCAGAAGGATGAGGCGAAGGCCGCCGAGCTGCTGGCCCAGGTTGCGCATCTCAAGGACGTCATCCAGCAGGGCGAGGACGAGCGCCGCATGGCCGAGGAGGCCTTGCGCAGCGCGCTGCTGGTCATGCCGAACCTGCCCAAGGACGAGGTGCCGCCTGGCGACGACGAGAGCGACAATGTCGAGTATTTCGGCCCCAACGGCAACGCCGCGACCGCCGCCGCGGCCCGTCCGGCCAAGCCGCATTTCGCCTTTGCGCCGAAAGAGCATTTCGAGACCGGCGAAGCGCTGGGACTGATGGATTTCGAGGCGGCCGCAAAGCTCTCCGGCGCGCGCTTCGTCGTGCTCAAGGGGCAGCTCGCGCGCATGGAGCGGGCCCTCGGCCAGTTCATGCTCGACCTGCACACCAACGAGCACGGCTACACCGAGGTGCAGCCGCCGCTGCTGGTGCGCGACGAGGCGCTCTACGGCACCGGGCAATTGCCGAAGTTCCGCGAGGACCAGTTCGCTGCCATCAAGAACATCGTGGCCTTCGAGGCGGGTGAGCGCGACCAGCTCTGGCTCATCCCGACCGCCGAGGTGCCGCTGACCAACCTCGTGCGCGACTCCATCCAGCGCGAGGAGGATCTGCCGCTGCGCTTCACGGCGCTCACGCCGTGCTTCCGCTCCGAGGCGGGATCGGCCGGGCGCGACACGCGCGGCATGCTGCGCCAGCACCAGTTCGACAAGGTCGAGCTGGTTTCGATCACGACGCCCGAGCGGTCGGCCGACGAGCACGAGCGCATGCTCGCCTGCGCCGAAGCCGTGCTCAAGAAGCTCGACATCCACTACCGCGTGATGACGCTCTCGACCGGCGACATGGGGTTCGGCGCGCAGAAGACCTACGACATCGAGGTGTGGCTGCCGGGGCAGGACACGTATCGCGAGATTTCGTCGTGCTCGGTGTGCGGCGATTTCCAGGCGCGCCGCATGGAGGCACGCTACCGCGACGCCGAGGGCAAGGTGCGGCACGTGCATACGCTCAACGGCTCGGCGCTGGCGGTGGGCCGTGCGCTGATCGCGGTGATGGAGACCTACCAGCAGGAAGACGGCGCCATCGCCGTGCCCGCCGCGCTGCAGCCCTATATGGGCGGGCTGACGGTGATCGGCGCCAAATGAGCTCGCCGCGTATCCTCATCACCAATGACGACGGCGTGGACGCGCCAGGCATCGGCGTCATGGAAGCCATCGCGCGAGAGCTCAGCGACGATGTGTGGATCGTCGCGCCGGCCGGCAACGAGTCCGGCGCCTCGCACCGCTTTACGCTGAGGCACGAGCTGGAGCTGGTCGAGCGGCGGCCGCGCGTCTTTGCCCTGCCGCACGGCTCGCCGGCCGACTGCGTCGTGGCTGGAATGACGTTCCTGCTCAAGGAGCACCCGGCCGACATCGTGCTGTCGGGCGTCAACAACGGGCAGAACGTCGGCGATATCGTGCATTGCTCGGGTACCGCCGCCGGGGCCCGCGAGGGCGCCTTGCAGGGAGCGCTCGGCATCGCCATGAGCCAGGGCGTCGATTACGACGCCGGCCGCGACGTGGACTGGGCGGTGGCGCGCCGCTTCGGCCGCCGCGTCGTCGAGGGCATAAGCCGCAATGCCGGGCAGGGGCACTGGTACAACGTCAATTTCCCATTCTGCGCGCCCGACGAGGTGGCGGCCATCCGCGCCGTGCCGACGCAGCGCTTTGCACGCTCGCCGATGCAGTATTACCCGTCCGACACGCCCGGCAAGTTCTTCATTGCCGTGCCCCATACGCCGGTGCCGTCCGACCCGGCCAACGACTTCTTCCAGCTCCTCCACGCGCGCGCCATCACGGTGACGCCGGTATCGCTGCAAGCCACGGACCTCGACTTCGCCAAGGGCCTCGACGCGCAGCTGACCCTTTAGGCTGACGCCGCTCTCTTAACCCTAACCACCTCTGAATCCCCCGCCTGCCGGCCCGCGCAAATCGCGAGGGCCTTAAACTCGTCTTTACCTAAAATGCCTAACGTCAAGCCATCGAGTACCTGTGTGACGAGTGGACTGATGAGTGATCGCGTTGCCGGCAAGGCGTTGAGGATCGCCGCCGTGGCTGGCCTGCTGCTGGGGTCTACCGCGCTGGCGGGCTGCTCCTCGCTCGGCCTGGGCATGGGCGGCGGCGACGTCACCGGCTCCATCACGCCGCAGGCATCGATCGGCGGCCAGCAGACGATGCCGCCCACGCTCAAGCCCATCGCGACAAGCACGCAGGTTGCCGCGGGTCCCTTCGTTCCGCCGGCGGACATTGGTGGTGGGTCCGGTGGCTTCGTCACCGGCAGCGCGCCGGTGGGCGTCGTATCGAGTTCCGCCCTGCCGCCCCTCACAGGAAACAGCACCATGCCAGCCCAGCCCTCCTATGCTCCGGTCCAGCAGACCATGTCGGCCTCGCTGGGCGCGACCTCCTCGCCGCTGCCGCCCACGGCGCCGGCCCCCAACCTCACCGTCGTGCCGGACAACGCCTATGTCCACGTCATCGAAAGTGGAGAGTCGCTCTACACCATCGCGCGGCGCTACGACGTGACGGCGCAGGCGATCGTGCAGGCCAACGGCATGTCGTCGCCCGACAAGATCTTCGTCGGCCAGAAGGTCATCATCCCCGGCCGCGCCGACCTGCTCGCCGCCAAGGGCGCGCAGAAGGTGCAGGTCGCGTCCACGGCGCCGGACGTCCCGGCCAAGGTCGCGCCGGTCGAAAAGACCGCCGCCATCAAGGACGCGACGCTGGTCGATCCCGAGAAATCGGTGGCGCAGCCGGTGCCGACCAAGACCGCCAATGTCGAGCCGGTGATGTCGGGCGCCGACAAGTTCCGCTGGCCCGTCTCGGGCAAGGTCATCACCGACTTCATCGCCTCGAAGGGCACCGGCATCAATATCGAGGCGCCGGAAGGCACCGCCGTGCGCGCCGCCGAGAACGGCCAGGTGATCTATGTCGGCTCGGGCGTCGAGGGCTATGGCAACCTCATCCTGATCCGCCATCCCAACGGCTATGTGTCGGCCTATGCGCATCTCAAGACGACGGGCGTCGCCAAGGGCGACAACGTCACGCGCGGCGACAGCATCGGCACCGCCGGCATGACCGGCTCGGTGAACCGGCCGCAGCTCCACTTCGAATTGCGCAAGGGCGCGACGCCGGTCGATCCGGTGCCGCTGCTGGCAGGATAAGAAGAGCGAATAGCGAATAGTAAGTAGCGAATAGGGCTTGCCTGCGAGGCAGGCCCTATCCTTTTCTATTCGCTATTCGCTATTCGCTATTCGCTATTCGCTATTCGCTATTCGCTATTCGCCTAAATTGCTTTCCCCATTTCCCCGGCCAGGTTCCGCACGAACTGGATGGCGACGCGGCCGGAGCGGGCGCCGCGCGTCTGCGCCCATTCGATGGCGCGTGCCGTGAGGTCGGCGTCGTCGATCTTGAGCCCGTAGGCGTCGCAATAGCCGCGGATCATGGCGAGGTAGGTCGGCTGGTCGCAATTGTGGAAGCCGAGCCAGAGCCCGAAGCGGTCCGACAGCGATACCTTCTCCTCGATGGCCTCGCCGGGATTGATGGCCGTCGCCCGCTCGTTGTCGATCATCTCGCGCGGCATCATGTGCCGGCGATTCGAGGTGGCGTAGAACAGCGCGTTGTCGGGCCGGCCCTCGAGGCCGCCCTCGAGGATGGTCTTCAGCGATTTGTAGCTGGCCTCGTCCTTGTCGAAGCTCAGATCGTCGCAGAAGACGATGAAGCGCGCCTCGGGCTCGGCGGCGATGAGGCGCATGAGGCGCGGCAGGCTCTCGATGTCCTCGCGGGCGATCTCGATGAGAATCAGCCGGTGGTCGGCGTGGCCGGCCACCTCGGCGTGCACGGCCTTGACCAGCGACGACTTGCCCATGCCGCGCGCGCCCCACAGCAGGGCGTTGTTGGCGCCGTGGCCGCGGGCGAACTGCAGCGTGTTGGCGAGCAGCACGTCGCGTACCGCGTCGATGCCCTTGAGCAGGCCGAACGGCACGCGCGCCACCTTGGGCACCGGCAGCAGGCGGGAACTGGCGGCGTCCCAATGGTAAGCGTCCGCTGTGCCCAGCGCCGGCCCGGCAGGGGGCGCGGGGGGCGCCAGCGCGTCGAGGCGTTCGGCAATACGCTCCAGCGACGCGGCGATCTGCGTGAGGGTGTCGTCGGGCATAGAAGAGAAATCCTGCGTCGAAATTGCCGGCCGGCAGGGCGCCGAACCGCTATGCAAGCTCAAAGGGCGGCTATATAGTCCGCGCGCTTTTGGCCGGATGGAATGTTCCATTGCCGGAAACGCAGCCTATATGCGATCAACCGCGGCGTTTTGACAAGCCGACAGTCCATTCGACAAGGAGACCTACATGTTCGTGACTTCTGCAATGGCGCAGGATACGACCGCCCCCGCCGCTCCCGGCATGGGCGCCGGCGACCTCTTGATCCAGTTCGCCCCCATCCTGCTCCTGGTGGTGATCTTCTGGCTGCTCATCTTCCGCCCCCAGCAGAAGCGCATGAAGGCCCAGCAGGCCATGCTTTCATCGATTTCGCGTGGTGATACGGTGGTGACCACCGGCGGCATCATCGGCAAGGTCACCAAGGCCGTGGACGGCGAGGACCTCGAAGTCGAGATCGCGCAGGGGACCCGCGTCAAGATCGTGCGGACGATGGTGGCCGACGTGCGCAGCAAGGCCAACCCGGTCAACGACAACAAGGCGAGCTGAGCCGGCTCCCGCAAGGACGATACCCCTTTATGCTGCAGTTCACTCCGCTCCGCACCGCGATCATCCTCATCGTTTCGGTGCTCGGTATCCTCCTTGCGATTCCGAACTTCTTCTCCAAGGACGTCACGGCCAACTGGCCCAATTTCCTGCCGCATGACGGCATGACGCTGGGCCTCGACCTGCAGGGCGGCTCGCACCTGCTGCTGCAGGTCAACCGCGACTCGATCATCACCGAGCGCCTCAAGGACCTACGGCGCGACGCGCGCCAGCTGCTCGCCGGCCAGCGCGGCATCGGCAACATCATCACCACCCAGGCCGACGGCATCACGGTGGAGCTGACCGACGCGAGCCAGAAGGACGCGGCGCGCACCGCGCTCGAGACGCTGCAGACCAACATTTCCGGCACGATGGGCATCGGCGGCACGCCGGAGCTGGCCTTCGGCGAGACGCCGGACGGCAAGCTGACGGTGACGCTGACGCCGGACGGCATCACCGAGCGCATGTCGTCGCTGATCGCGCAGTCCATCGAAGTCATCCGCAAGCGCGTGGACGAGGTGGGCACCACCGAGCCCACCATCCAGCGCCAGGGCCAGGATCGCGTGCTGGTGCAGGTGCCGGGCTTCGAGGATTCCTCGCGCCTCAAGGATCTGATCTCGCGCACGGCGCGCCTCACCTTCCACCTCGTGCACCCCACCATGTCGGCGGCGCAGGCCCAGGCGCAGGGGGTGCCGCTCGGCTACATGATCGTGCCCAGCGCCGAGGGCGGCGAGGAACTGGTCAGCGAGAATGTCGAGCTCGGCGGCGAGTCGCTCACCAATGCGCAGCCGGCCTTCGACCAGCAGACAGGCCGCTCGGTGGTGAGCTTCAGCTTCGACACGCGCGGCGCCATCATCTTCGGCGACATCACCAGCAAGAATGTCGGCAAACGCTTCGCCATCATCCTCGACAACCAGGTGATCACGGCGCCCGTGATCCAGCAGCCGATCACCGGCGGCTCGGGGCAGATTTCGGGCAATTTCACGCCGCAGAGCGCCAACGACCTCGCCGTGCTGCTGCGCGCCGGCGCCCTGCCGGCGACGCTCGACGTGGCCGAGGAGCGCTCGGTCGGCCCCAGCCTCGGCGCCGACTCGATCAAGGCGGGCGTCACCGCCGGCATCGTGGCGATGATCCTCGTCGTCACCTTCATGGTCATCGCCTACGGGCTGTTCGGCGTCTTCGCCGACATCTCGCTGGCGCTCAACATCCTGCTCATCGTCGCCTCGCTGTCCTTGCTCGGCTCGACGCTGACGCTACCCGGCATCGCCGGCATCGTCCTGACCATCGGCATGGCGGTGGACGCCAACGTGCTGATCTACGAGCGCATCCGCGAGGAGCTCAAGCTCGGCAAATCGAACGTCGCGGCCATCAATCACGGCTTCGAGCGCGCCTGGGGCACCATCATCGACTCGCACCTGACGCAGCTCATCGCCGCCATCGTGCTGTATTTCCTCGGCACCGGCCCGGTGCAGGGCTTCGCCGTCACGCTGGCGCTCGGCATCCTCACCTCGCTGTTCACCTCCTACACGGTGACGCTCTATTTCGTCGCGCTGTGGTACAAGATCCGGCGCCCCAAGACCCTCAAGATCCAGCACTTCCGCTTCATCCCGGACGGCACGACGATTCCGTTCATGAAGATCTCGAAGGTGCTCATCATCGTCTCGATCCTGGCATCCTTCGCCGCCATCGGCACGGCCGTCACCAAGGGCTTCAACCTCGGCATCGACTTCATCGGCGGCTCGGCCATCGAGCTGCAATATACCGGGCAGGGCGAGGCCGACCCGGCGCGCATCCGCGAGGTGCTCGACGGGCTGGGGCTGGGCGAGGTGCAGGTGCAGCAGTTCGGCACGCCGCAGGACGTGCTGGTGCGCGTGCAGCAGCAGCCGGGCGGCGACGCCGAGCAGCAGGCGGCCGTCGAGAAGGTGCGCACGGCGCTCGTCGACGAGAATTACGACATCAGGCGCATTGAGACGGTGGGCCCGCAGGTGTCCGGCGAGCTCACCTTCAAGGGCACGCTCGCCGTGCTCGTCGCGATGGGCGCCATCCTCATCTATGTGTGGTTCCGCTTCGAATGGCAGTTCGCGCTCGCCGCCATCACCACCACGGCGCACGACGTCATCATGACCATCGGGCTATTTTCCATCGCGGGGCTCGAATTCAACATATCGTCCATCGCGGCGGTGCTGACGCTGGTTGGCCTCAGTCTCAACGAGACCGTCGTCATTTCCGACCGCGTGCGCGAGAACTTGCGAAAATACAAGAAGATGGCGCTGCCGGACCTGATCGACCTGTCGATCAACCAGACCATCGTGCGCACGTCGCTGACGCAGTTCACGGTGCTCCTGGCGCTGTTCCCGCTGGTCTTTTTCGGCGGTGAATCGATCCGTGGCTTCACCATCGCCATGACCTTCGGGTCGATCTTCGGCATGTATTCGTCGGTGTTCATCGGCGGCCCGATCCTCATCAATTTCGGGCTCAAGGCGCGCGGCGACGCGCCGGCGGTCGAGGGCAAGCAGGCCAAGCAGAAGCGCGCGGACGGCGCCGCCGTGTAATGGCGGAGCCGGGGCAGGGGTTCTATCCGTACCAGGCCGGCATCGATGGCTATGGCAATGGTGGCTTCCGCTTCGCCCAGATGTCGCATCGCGGCTCGCTGCTCTGCCTGCCCACCGGCATGCACGCCTGGGCCGTCGCGACGCCGGCCGAAATCTCGCTCGATACGCTGGCGCCGGTGTTCGCCGCCGCCGACCAGATCGACGTTCTGCTGATCGGGCTCGGCCACGAGATCGCCGGTTTCGACAAGGCCATAAGGCAGGCGCTGCGCGCCCGCGGCATCATCGTCGAGGCCATCGCCACGGGCGGCGCCGTGCGCACCTACAACATCCTGCTTGGCGAGAACCGTGCCGTCGGCGCCGCGCTGATCGCCGTCGATTCGCCGACGTGACCCGGCCGCCGGCGGCGTTCGCCGCGGAGCAGTTGCGCGACACCGACCGCGACCGCTATTTCGCGACGCTGGTCGTGCCGGCCGGCGCCCGCCCGGCGCTCGGCGCGCTCTACGCCTTCAGCGCCGAGATCGCCGCCGTGCGCGAGCGGGCGCGTGAGCCGGCGGCGGGCGAAATCCGCCTGCAATGGTGGACCGATGCGCTGAGCGGCGAGGCACCCGGCGAAGTCCGCCAGAATCCGCTGGCCGCGGCGCTGCTCGACGCCGTCGCCGCCTTCGGCATTCCGGTGCCGCCGCTGCTGCGGCTGATCGAGGCGCGCCGCTTCGATCTCTATCATGACCCGATGCCGGATCTTGCGACCTTCGAGGGCTATGCCGGCGACACGGTGTCGGCGCTCTATCAGCTCGCCGCGATGGTGCTGAACGGCGGCAGCCCCGTCGAGACCGGCGACGCGGCCGGCCATCTCGGCGTCGCCGAGGCGCTGGTCGGGCATCTGCGCGCCTTCGGCTACAATGCCAGCCAGGGCCGCATCTTCCTGCCGCACAACGTGCTCGCCGCCAATGGCGTCAACGATGGCGAGGTACTTGCCGGGCAAACGAGCGAGGGGCTCGGGGAAGCGCTGTCGCAGCTCGCCGAAATGGCCGGCGAGCATCTCGACAAGGCCGTGCAGGCCGTCGCCGCGCTGCCGCGCCCGCTGCGGGCAGCCTTCGCGCCGGCGGCGCTGGTGCGGGCGCGCCTCCGCCGCCTCGCGCTCGACACCCCGTTCCAGCCGGCTCCCGACCTGGCCGACTGGCAGAAGCTTGGCCGCATGGCGTGGTGGGCGCTGACGGCCTGAGCGTCAGGCCCAGCCGGCGATGTCGGCGAGGGCGCGTGCGCTCATCGCCTTGCGCTTCGCCATCGCCTTGTCGGGCCCGCGCCAGCGCTTGACGCCCTCGGGCTTGGCGACGCTCACCGGCGGCAGTAGCCCGAAATTGACGTTCATCGGCTGGAAGCTGCGCGGGCCGGGCTCGCCCTCGGCCGCGATATGGCCGCCGAGGATGTGATCGACCAGCGCCCCCATCGCCGTGGTCGGCGGCGGCGCCTCGCGCCGCTCGCCGCGCGCCTCGGCCGCCGCCATGCGCCCGGCGACGATGCCGATGGCGGCGCTCTCGACATAGCCTTCGACGCCGGTGATCTGGCCGGCGAAGCGGAGCCGCGGCGCGGCCTTGAGGCGCAATTGCCGGTCCAGCACCTTCGGCGAATTGAGGAAAGTGTTGTGGTGCAGCCCGCCGAGCCGCGCGAACTGCGCGTTCTCGAGGCCGGGGATGAGCCGGAAGATCTCGGCCTGCTGGCGGTATTTGAGCTTGGTCTGGAAGCCCACCATGTTCCACAGCGTGCCCAGCGCATTGTCCTGCCGAAGCTGCACGATGGCATGGGGCTTGACGGTCGGGTTGCGCGGATTGGTGAGTCCGATGGGCTTGAGCGGCCCATAGCGCAGCGTCTCGCGGCCGCGCTCGGCCATCACCTCCACCGGCAGGCAGCCATCGAAATAGGGCACGTTCTCCCAGTGGTGATAGACGTGCTTCTCGCCGGCCAGCAGCGCATCGACGAAGCGGTTGTACTGCGCCTCGTCCAGCGGGCAGTTGAGATAGTCGGCGCCGGTGCCGCCGGGGCCGGCCTTGTCGTAGCGCGACTGCGCCCAGGCGATATCCATGTTGATCGACTCGCCATGCACGATCGGCGCGATGGCGTCGAAAAAGGCGAGCTCCGCCTCGCCGGTCAGCGCCTGGATGGCCTCGGCCAGCGGCCGCGAGGTCAGCGGCCCGGTGGCGACGATGACATTCTCCCACTCGGCGGGCGGCAGGCCGGCGATCTCGCCCGGCTCGACCGTGATGCGCGGATGGGTGCGCACCGCCTCGGTCACGCTTTCGGAGAAGGCGATGCGGTCCACCGCCAACGCCCCGCCGGCCGGCAGCTTGTGGCGGTCGGCCATCTGCATCACCAGCGAGCCGCAGCGACGCATTTCTTCGTGCAAGAGGCCCACGGCGTTGTGCTCGTGGTCGTCGGAGCGGAAGGAATTGGAGCAGACCAGCTCGGCAAAGCCGCCCGTCTGGTGCGCCGGGGTCAGCGTTGCGGGCCGCATCTCGTGCAGCACCACTTGCGCGCCGGCCTCGGCCGCCTGCCAGGCGGCTTCCGATCCGGCGAGACCCGCGCCGATGATGTGGATGGGATGCTCCGACATGGCGCGCCTCCTAGCAAGGCGGCTCGCGCCGCGCAACGCGGGAGGGCGGTCGGCGGTCGGTTACGCTCCGGGGGTGCGTGCCCCCTCAGAATCGAAACGCTCGCTGCCCTGGTGGGAAGCAAGCGTTCGGTGTTCGGCCCTCGTGGTACGCCCGCGGGCGTTACAGGGCGCGAGCATGTTCGCGGGCGATCTTCTGGATGTCGGCGCGCGTGATGCCGAGATCGTTCAGCTGACGGTTGTCGAGAGCGGCGAGCTCACGCACGGTCTGCTGGTAGGCCGTCCACTTCTTGAACGTCTGACGAATACCCATTTGGCTTTCTCCTTCTTCGCGACCGGGTGGCTCCCGTTCGCTACGAGGCTGAGATAAGGCCATGCACCCCGAATGAGCAGGGGCTGATTGCTCAAAACTCGCGTGCAAAAAACGCATAGCTCGCGGCGGCGGCGTTCATCGTCGCTTAAGGGCTGTGGCGGCCGTGTGGCGGCGCTGCGGCATTTGCCCGGCAGCGCGGCCGCTCTCAGCTCCGGCGGTCGCACAGGCCGCGCGTCATGGCCCGGAAGTCGGGCGCGCAAACCCCTATGAGATCGGCGTTTTTGACCGATGGCAGGCTCGTACGGCGGCTGAGGTCGATCAGGTGGCGCTGGCGCCAGACGGCTCGGATGAACATCGTGACGGCTCCCGAGTGAGGTAGTTGGCGGGCGCAGCATCGGGCGATTTGCCGTCACTTTCCATGGGGCGGGAGGCATCCGGGCCATGCGTATCCCGCATGGCAAATTTCATAAGACTGCCGCAGGGCGCGAGTCCTTGGCCCGGCGCATGGCTGGGCGCCTCCTCCGCGCTATTCCGCCGCCTGCCGTACCGCGCGCTTTCGGGCCGGGCGGCGGGCCATCACTTCCTTGAGGAACTTGCCGGTGTAGCTGCGCTTGTTCTCGGCAATGTCCTCGGGCGTGCCGACGCCCACCACCTCGCCGCCGCCATCTCCGCCCTCGGGGCCCATGTCGATGATCCAGTCGGCGGTCTTGATGACCTCGAGATTGTGCTCGATCACCACCACCGTATTGCCGCTATCGACCAGCTCGTGCAGCACTTCGAGGAGCTTGGCGATGTCGTGGAAGTGGAGCCCCGTGGTCGGCTCGTCGAGCATGTAGAGCGTGCGGCCGGTGGCGCGCTTGCTCAATTCCTTGCTCAGCTTCACGCGCTGCGCCTCGCCGCCCGATAGCGTCGTCGCCGGCTGACCGACCTTGACGTAGCCGAGCCCGACGCGCTGGAGCGTGGCGAATTTCTCGCGGATCGAGGGCACGGCGGCGAAGAACTCGGTCGCCTCGTCGATGGTCATGTCGAGCACGTCAGCGATCGACTTGCCCTTGAACTGCACCTCGAGCGTCTCGCGGTTGTAGCGCTTGCCCTTGCACACCTCGCAGGTGACGTAGACGTCGGGCAGGAAGTGCATCTCGATCTTGATGACGCCGTCGCCCTCGCATTTCTCGCAGCGCCCGCCCTTGACGTTGAACGAGAAGCGGCCCGGTCCGTAGCCGCGCGCCTTGGCCTCGGGCAGGCCGGCGAACCATTCGCGCAGCGGCCCGAAGGCGCCTGTGTAGGTCGCCGGGTTGGAGCGCGGCGTGCGGCCGATCGGCGACTGGTCGATGTCGATGATCTTGTCGAGGAATTCGAGGCCGGTGAGGTGCGCGTGCGGCGCCGGGTTGACGCGGGCGCCGTTCAGCCGCCGCGCCATCGCCTGGTACATGGTGTCGATCATCAGCGTCGACTTGCCGCCGCCCGACACGCCGGTGATGGCGACGAAGAGGCCTAGCGGCACGTCCACCGAGACGTTCTTGAGATTGTTGCCGGTAGCGCCGTCGAGATGGATCTTGCGGCCCTTCATCGGCTGGCGCCGCTCGGCCGGTACCGGAATCTGCAGCTTGCCGCTCAGATACTGGCCGGTGATCGATTTGGGGCTCTTGAGGATGTCGGCGGGGGTGCCCTCGGCCACCACATGGCCGCCATGGACGCCGGCGCCCGGCCCGATATCGACGACGTGGTCGGCGGTGAGGATCGCGTCCTCGTCATGCTCGACGACGATCACCGTGTTGCCGAGGTCGCGCAGCCGCCGTAGCGTTTCGAGCAGGCGCTCGTTGTCGCGCTGGTGCAGCCCGATGGAGGGCTCGTCGAGCACGTAGAGCACGCCGGTCAGCCCCGAGCCGATCTGGCTGGCGAGGCGGATGCGCTGGCTTTCACCGCCCGACAGCGAGCCGGAGCTGCGCGCCAGCGTCAGGTAGTCGAGCCCGACATCGTTGAGAAAGCCGAGCCGCTCGCGGATTTCCTTGAAGACGCGCTCGCCGATCTGGTTCTGCTGCGCCGTGAGGCGCGCCGGCAGGTTGCGGAACCACTCGGCGGCGGCGCGGATCGACATTTCCGACACCTGGCCGACATGCAGCCCGTCGATCTTCACCGCCAGCGCCTCGGGCTTCAGCCGGTAGCCGCCGCAGGCGAGGCAGGGCTTCGAGGACATGTATTTCTCGATTTCCTCGCGCATGCCGGCGCTTTCGGTCTCCTTGTAGCGCCGCTCGAGGTTGCCGATCACGCCTTCGAAGGGCTTCTTCGTCTTGTAGGTCCTGAGGCCGTCGTCATAGACGAAATTGATTTGCGTCGTGCCGGTGCCGAACAGCACGGCGTGCTGCACCTCGAAGGGCAGCTCTTCCCAGGCCGTGCCGGTCGAGGCGCCGTAATGCTTCACCACCGCCTGCAGCGTCTGCTGGTAGTAGGGCGCGCTGGTCTTGCTCCAGGGCAGGATGGCGCCGTCGCGCAGCGACAGCGTCACGTCGGGCACGATGAGGTCGGGGTCGATCTTCTGCTCGGTGCCCAACCCGTCGCAGATCGGGCAGGCGCCGAACGGGTTGTTGAACGAGAACAGCCGAGGCTCGATCTCGGGGATGGTGAAACCCGACACGGGGTCGGCGAATTTCTCCGAGAAGATGAGGCGGCGGGCGTTGCCGCTGTTGTCCTTTTCGTCCGCAAACTCGGCGAAGGCGATGCCGTCGGCGAGCTTCAGCGCCGTCTCGAAGCTTTCGGCCAGCCGCGCGGCGATGTCGGGGGCGACGACCACGCGGTCCACCACCACCTCGATGTCGTGCTTGATCTTCTTGTCGAGGGCGGGGGTGTCCTCGATGTCCCAGAACTCGCCGTCGATCTTCACGCGCTGGAAGCCCTTGCGCATGAGGTCGTTGAGCTCGCGCTTGTATTCGCCCTTGCGGCCGCGGGCGATGGGGGCGAGCAGGTAGAGCCGCGTGCCCTCGGGCTGGGCCAGCACCTTGTCCACCATCTGGCTCACGGTCTGGCTCTCGATGGGCAGGCCGGTGACCGGCGAATAGGGGATGCCGACGCGCGCGAAGAGCAGGCGCAGATAGTCGTAGATCTCGGTGACGGTGCCGACGGTCGAGCGCGGATTGCGCGAGGTGGTCTTCTGCTCGATGGAGATGGCGGGCGAGAGCCCGTCGATCTGCTCGACATCGGGCTTCTGCATCATCTCGAGGAATTGTCGGGCATAGGCGCTCAGCGATTCCACGTAGCGGCGCTGGCCCTCGGCGTAGATGGTGTCGAAGGCGAGCGACGATTTGCCCGACCCGGACAGCCCCGTCATGACGATCAGCCGGTCGCGCGGCAGCCGCAAATCGATGTTCTTGAGGTTGTGCTCCTTGGCGCCGCGGATGACGATTTCACGGTTGGGGGCAGGCGGGGACTTGGCGGGCATCGGACATCCATCGGCAGAGGCGCGGTCACTCCACGGATGACCTGCCAGCTTCTGTCAGCGTTTCGGGGCGCGGGAACGGAGGCCCTGAAATAGGGAGCGGCCGCCGCGCCCGCAAGTAACCACGTCGCGCCGCTGCTGTCATCTCACAGCAAGGGCGCACCGCGAGAACATAAACGGAACAACTGGGAGTCGGTCAAGGGGGCAGGCGGCTATTCCGCGGGGGTGTGGCGATGCCGCCGCCGGCGATCGCGATATTCGGCGCCGAGTGCTACCGCTGCGGCGATCAGGAGAAGTGATGGGCCCCAGAGCCAGAACAGGATGTCACTCATCGCCGAGACCTCCGAGAACCCGCCGCGCAACCAAATGTAGCATCAGTCCCACTACGAAGCCAAATGCCGACAGCCCGGCAATGTTCCACGCATCAGAGGAGAGTTGGACAGTGCCAAGGCCCCAACCAATATAGGGCGCCACGATCGCAGCCAAAATGGTGCCGGATGCGAGAGCATTCAGAAAATTGGCCGTCAGCTTTGCCTGCTCGACCTGAGGCTGCGTCATGAAATCCTCCAAAGGAGGAAATCATCTTGAGCACCCGGCCCCAGTACGCGCAAGCCTCACGCCGGCAGGTCGCCGTAATAGATGCCCTTGGCCTTGAGGTACTCGACCTCGGCGGGGCTGGCGAGCTCGCGGTCCCAGCGGGCCAGGTGCTTGTTGATGTAGCGGAAGAAGGGGGTGCCGAGGAAGGCGAAGAGGATCATCGCCATGTAGCCGCGCGGCAGCACGGCCGCCTCGCTCGGGGGCGACTGCTCCAGCTCCCAGAAGCGGCGGGTGGCGATCTTGTGGTGGTTGGCGTGCAGCATGAGGTTGTAGAACATGCCGCCCGACACGCGCCGATGGCTGTCCCAGCTATGGCGCGCCTCGACGCGCGTGCCGGGGATGCGCACCAGCCCGTAATGCTCGATGTAGTTGACCACTTCGAGATAGATCTTGCCGATGGCGCCGGCCAGCATGAAGGCGAGGATGCCGGGCCAGCCCATGAAGGCGATGTAGAAGACCATCACCGCCAGCGTCATTAGCTGGCCGCGCCAGAAGCGGTTGGAGAACAGCGTGTTGGGCACGCCCTTGCGGGCCAGCCGCTCGTCCTCGAAGCGCTTGGCGCTCAGCCATTGGCCGATGGTCGAGCGCCAGACGAAGGCGATGATGTACTCGCCGCGCCGCGCCGTCGCCGGGTCCTGTTCGGTACCGACATAGCGATGGTGGCCGTGCACGTGCTCGATGGCGAAGCCGGTGTCCCAGGTGAAGGCCAGCAACCAGCGGCCGACCAGCCGGTCGAAAGGCTTGTCGGTGCGGTGGATCAGCTCGTGCGCGACGTTCACGCCGGCGGCGCCGTAATACATGCCGAGGCTGACGAAGGCGCCCTGGTTCCACATGAAGAATTCCGTGCGCGCCCGCGCCGCGACCGGATCGATGCCGACGGCCTGCGACAGCGCATCGAGCGCCGGCCAGCCGGTGGTCGAGGTGACGTTGAAGGCGACCAGCGTCGAGAGCACCAGCAGCGGCCAGGTGAGGAACAGCATGAGCTGGCAGTACCAGACCGGCGGCATCGCCTCCTTGTCGCCGGCGTCGCCGAACAGCTCATCGACATAGCCGACGAGGATGAAGGAGAAGAGCAGGCCCGAATAGGTGAGCGGCCCGCCATAGGCCGTCGCCGCCATGCCGAGCAGGATGAAGATGTTCATCACGGAATAGCGCAACGTGTTGAAACCACGCGTCGCGAGCAGGGAATTGCCCAGGCGGGGCGGCTTGTCGGCGTCGTTGCGGGCGGGGGTGCTCATGGCCTGTCGCTCTCGGTTGGCGCGGAACCTAGTGAAAAGCCGGCAACTAGACAATTGCGTGCTTGACGCAGGAGAAAATTTTGGAACATAACAGGAACATTGTGCTAGCTGTGCGCAACTTGGAAAAGGGCGGCCAGCGCCCCGCGGGGTCGGCTAAGATGCCGCCTCGCAGTCAGGAAGCGGCGTAAGAGCAAGAGGGTCGTCATGGCAGGCAGCGTGAACAAGGTCATTCTGGTGGGCAATCTCGGGGCCGACCCCGAGGTGCGGACGCTGCCGAGCGGCAACAAGGTGGTGAACCTCAGGGTCGCGACCTCGGAAAGCTGGCGCGACAAGAACACCGGCGAGCGGCAGGAGCGCACCGAGTGGCACCGCGTGGTGATCTTCTCGGAAGGGCTGGCGCGCGTCGCCGAGCAATATCTGCGCAAGGGCAGCAAGGTCTATCTCGAAGGCCAGTTGCAGACCCGCAAATGGCAGGACCAGTCAGGGCAGGACAAATATTCCACCGAGGTCGTGCTGCAGGGCTTCAACTCGAACCTGACCATGCTGGACGGGCGCGGCGAAGGCGGCGGCGACAGCGCCGGCTTCTCCGCCCCGGCGCGCTCCGAAGGCCGCCGCCCCGCCGCCAGCGCCCCGGCCTTCGAGCCCGGCGGCATGGACGACGACATCCCGTTCTGAGGTCAGGGCGCGAAGACGGTGTCGACAAGGGTGGCTATCCTGGCGTGGGCTTCGTAGCCCCTGTCGAGAGCGAGCCTTTCGACCGTCTTGCCATCGAACCGCACTAGCAAAAGGGCGGCTGTGGGGCCGCCCTTGGATGCTGGTGTTGCGGCCGGGGTCAGGCCTTTTCGAATGGCACCTTGGCGTCGATGGTGTCGCCGCTGTCGTTGAAGACGGCGTGGAACACCACGTCCATCGACGTGCCGGCCTTGAGCGTCACGGTCGAGGCGATGGAGATGTCGTTGCCGGCGTCGTCCTCGGCGCGCTGGCGCAGGTCGAAGACGATGTTGTTGCCGCGCTTCTGGCCGATGGCGACGCCGCGGAAGCCGCCGACGCCGGAGTTCATCACGGCCTCGTAGCGCTTGGCAGCTTCGACATAGGCGATGGTGCCGGTCACCGAGAGCTGCGCGCCGGCCAGCGAGCAGCGGCCGGTGTAGTTGAGCTTGGTGCCGTTGCCCTTGCTCAGGGACATCTTGCAGGTGACGGTTTCCTGCTGCGCACCGGTCAGGGTGCCCTTGCCGTTCCAGGTGCCGGCATAGGATTCGAGCAGGGCCATCTCGGCCGGGCCGGCGAACGCGGGCAGCGCGGCGGCGGCCAGCAGCACGCCGGCAGCAGCGACCGCCCGGGTAACGGGTCCGATCAATTTCATGTTCTCACGCCTCCAAGCGGGTGGGAAAATCGCCCCCCGGCGATTTTGGGGTGCCGGCGAACAGGCAGGTTGCCGGCAGCTCACCGCGAGCGTTACCACAAAAAACGTCGCAAACAAGGCCGCGAACGGCGGAGAATTGTGCCTTATTCGGCTGGTTTTCGGGGCCGAATCCGATTCCCGGACCAGCGCATGGCGCCTCGCAATGGCCTGCTTCGCTGCCTATATGAGTTAACGGTGGAAGACAGGCTCGCGAAGCCCCGCAAAGGCCCGGCACGATTGGTTTTCCGACCGGGAATCGAATAGACCCGCAGCAGCCGAAACAGCCAGAAACAAGTTCATTGGCCGACACACCCCAAGACGACGGTGCGGGCGCCCCGCCGCCCTCCGATATCGCCCCGATCTCGATCACCGACGAAATGCGCAAGAGCTATCTCGATTACGCCATGAGCGTGATCGTCAGCCGCGCGCTGCCCGACGTGCGCGACGGCATGAAGCCGGTGCATCGGCGCATCCTCTATTCGATGCACCAGCAGAACTACGCCTGGAACCGGCCCTACCACAAATCGGCGGCCGTCGTCGGCGACGTCATCGCCAAGTACCACCCGCACGGCAACGAGGCCGTGTACCTGTCGCTGGTGCGCATGGCGCAGGAATTCTCGCTGCGCGTCACGCTGGTGGACGGGCAGGGCAATTTCGGCTCCATCGACGGCGATCAGCCCGCGGCCATGCGCTACACCGAAGTGCGCATGGAAAAGGTCACCAACTCGCTTCTCGACGATCTCGAGAACGACACGGTGGACATGCGGGACACATACGACAACTCCAACCAGGAGCCGACCGTCCTTCCGGCCCGCTTCCCCAACCTCCTGGTCAATGGTGGCAGCGGCATCGCCGTGGGCATGGCGACCAATATCCCGAGCCACAATCTGGGCGAGACGATCGATGCGACCCTCGCCGTGCTCGACAATCCCGGCATCACCGTCACCGAGATCATGCAGCACCTGCCGGGGCCGGATTTTCCGACCGCCGGCATCATCCTCGGGCGTGGCGGCATAAGGCAGGCCTATGAGACCGGGCGCGGCTCGATCCTGATCCGCGGGCGCGTCCACACCGAGGAGATGCGCGGCAACCGCGAGGCGCTGATCGTCACCGAGATTCCCTATCAGGTGAACAAGTCGGCGATGATCGAGAAGATGGCCGAGCTGGTGCGCGACAAGCGCATCGAGGGCATCTCCGACATCCGCGACGAATCCGACCGGCACGGTATCCGCGTCGTCATCGAGCTGAAGCGCGACGCGGTGGCCGACGTGGTGCTCAACCAACTCTACCGCTTCACGCCGCTGCAATCCTCGTTCGGCTGCAATTTCGTCGCCCTCAACGGCGGCAAGCCTGAGTTGATGAGCGTGCGCGACATCCTCGTCGCCTTCGTCGAGTTCCGCGAGGAGGTCGTCACCCGCCGCACCAAGTTCCTGCTCGGCAAGGCGCGCGACCGCGCCCATATTCTCGTCGGCCTTGCCGTCGCCGTCGCCAATATCGACGAGGTCATCGCGCTGATCCGCGCCGCCCCCGACGCCGGCGTGGCGCGCGAGCGGCTGATGGAGCGTGACTGGCCGGCGCGCGACGTGGCGTCGCTCATCGCCCTCATCGACGATCCCCGGCATCTCATGGCCGAGGACGGCACCTTCCGGCTCTCCGACGAGCAGGCGCGCGCCATCCTGGCGCTGACGCTGAGCCGGCTCACCGCGCTGGGGCGCGACGAGATCGGCAACGAGCTCAACGGGCTGGGCACCGACATCGCCGAATTCCTCGCCATCCTGCGCTCGCGCGAGCGGGTGCAGGAGATCGTCAGGGCCGAGCTCAACGCCATCAAGGACGAGTTCTCGACGCCGCGCCTCACCGCCATCGACGAGGCGGCCGGCGACTTCGAGGACGAGGACCTCATCGCCCGCGAGGACATGGTCGTCACCGTGACCTTCGGCGGCTACATCAAGCGCGTGCCGCTCACCGCCTATCGCTCGCAGAAGCGCGGCGGCAAGGGCCGCTCGGGCATGGCGACGCGCGACGAGGATTTCGTCACCCGCCTGTTCGTCGCCAACACGCACACGCCGGTGCTGTTCTTCTCGTCGCACGGGCAGGTCTACAAGATGAAGGTGTGGCGCCTGCCGGTGGCCGAGCCGCAGGGCAGGGGGCGCGCCCTCATCAACATGCTGCCGCTCGACGAGGGCGAGCGCATCACCTCGATCATGCCGCTGCCCGAGAACGAGGCCGACTGGCAGAAGCTCGACATCATGTTCGCGACGCGCTCGGGCAATGTGCGGCGCAACTCGCTGGCCGATTTCGTCGAGATCAACAAGAACGGCAAGATCGCCATGAAGCTCGACGAAGGCGACGAGATCGTCGGGGTCGAGACCTGCTCGGCCGACAGCGACGTGCTGCTCACCACGGCGCTCGGCCAGGCGATCCGCTTCAGGGTCGATGACGTGCGCGTCTTCAAGGGGCGCGATTCGACCGGCGTGCGCGGCATCGCGCTGGGCCAGGACGACAAGGTCATCGCCATGGCCGTCATCCGCCATTTCGAGGCGAGCGCCGAGGAGCGGGCGGCCTATCTCAAGATGAGCCGGGCGGTGCGCGGCGAGGCCGACAGCGAGGAGACGGCGCCCGACGACCTCGAGGATGTCGCGGCCGGCGAGCTCAGCCAGGAGCGCTACGCCGCCATGAGCGCCTCCGAGCAGTTCATCCTCACCGTGTCGCAGAACGGCTACGGCAAGCGCACGTCGAGCCACGAGTACCGGCGCACCGGGCGTGGCGGCAAGGGCATCGTGGCGATGGCCGTCAACGAGCGCAACGGGCCGCTGGTCGGGTCCTTCCCGGTCGAGAACGACGACGAGATCATGCTCATCACCGATGGCGGGCAGACCATCCGCCTGCCGGTGGGCGGCGACAAGCCGATCCGCATCGTCGGGCGCTCGTCGCAGGGCGTCATCGTGTTCAAGACCGCCGAGGCCGAGAAGGTCGTCTCGGTCGAGCCGATCCACGAGCCCGAGGGCGACGACGAGGACGAGGAGGCGGGCGACGCCTGAGGCGCCCGTCCTGCGCTCCCTCGCCGGCGCGGGCGTGACGCTCGAGCCGCAGGTGGCGGCGCATGCGGCAGCTTTGTTCGCCGTCATCGGCGATCCGTCGCTTTATACCTATATCGATGCGCCGCCGCCGGCCAGCGAAGCGGCGCTGCGCGAGCGTCTTCTTCGGCTCGAATCGCGCCGTTCGCCCGATGGCGGCGAGCACTGGCTCAACTGGGTGGTGCGCGACGCCGCCGGCACGGTGGTCGGCTATGTGCAAGCGACCGTGACGCCCGACGGCAGCGCCGAGATCGCCTATGTCATCGGCCGCGCGCACTGGCGGCGCGGCCATGCCACCGCTGCCTGCCGGCTGATGCTGGCCGAGCTTGTCGCCAGCTACGGCGTCGTCCGCGTCACCGCGACACTCGACCCCGCCAACGCGGCCTCGCTTGCGCTGGTCGAAAAACTCGGGCTTGCTCGCGCGTGGGAAGATCGCGACGCGCATGAAGTGGGCTACGCACGCGACCTCGCCCCCGTGCGCTAAGGATTTTTCCCGATGTTCAGCCTCTCGACGCTGCTCGCCTATGTTGCTGCGTGCCTATTGTTTTCCATCGTGCCGGGCCCGTCCGTGTCGCTGGTCGTCGCCAATGCGCTGGCGCGCGGCACCAAAGCCGGGCTGGTCACCATCTTCGGTGCGCAGATCGCCATGCTGAGCATGGTGCTCATCGTGGCGCTTGGGCTCGAAACGGTGATGGCCGTGGTGTCCGAGGCCTTCACCGCCATCAAGCTCATCGGCGCCGCCTATCTCGTCTGGGTCGGCTTTCGTATGTTCACCGCCTCGGGCAAGCTCGAACTGGGCACGCCCGGCGAACGCCTGCCGCTCGGCCGCTACCTCTGGCAGGGCGCGCTGGTGAGCTGGTCGAACCCCAAGACGCTGCTGTTCCTCGGGGCGTTCCTGCCGCAATTCGTCGATCTGCGGCAGCCGGCCTTTCCGCAGATCGTCGTTCTCGGCCTCATCGTCATGGTCGTCGCGTCCTCGACCGACGCCATCTACGCGGTGCTCGCCGGCCGTGCCCGGCAGGTGCTGACGGTGGCGCGCGTGCGCCTCATGAGCCGCGTCTCCGGCGCCATCCTCATGGCCGGCGGCGTGTGGCTGGCGTTCCAGCGGCGCGGCTGAGCCGGCGCGCTTGCGCTCTCCGGCCGGGCATGACAGAACCCGGCGCTTAGCGACCATAGCGACGGAGCGCCGGATGACGCGGCTGGTGGGGTTCTATCCCGGTTCGTTCGATCCGTTGACCAACGGTCATCTCGACGTGATCGAGCGGGCCTGCAAGCTGGTGGACAAGCTCGTCGTGGCGGTCGGCACGCATGCCACCAAGACGCCGCTGTTCTCGCACGCCGACCGGCTGGAGCTGCTGCGCGCCACGCTGGAGCCGGTGGGCAAGCGCACCGAGACCGAGTTCGTCATCGTCGATTTCGACGGTCTCGCCATCGCGGCGGCCCGCCAGCACGGCGCCAGGCTCATCATCCGCGGCCTGCGCGACACCACCGACTACAATTACGAAATGCAGATGGTGGGCATGAACGCGCAGATGGCGCCGGACCTGCAGACGGTGTTCCTGCCGTCTTCTCCGCATGTCCGCCACATCTCGGCCACGCTCGTGCGCCAGATCGCGCAGCTCGGCGGCGACATTTCCGCCTTCGTTCCCGCTAACGTCTTGAAAGCGCTGAAATCAGCATGAATTCTCCCTTGAAGCGCGCCGGTGCCATACTCGGCATCATGGCGATCGTCGCCGCCGCCATGTTCGGCGCGGCCGTCTCGGCTCCCTCCATCGCCAATGGCCAGGAGCTCAAGCCGCATCTGATGCTGACGCTCAAGGACGGCGTCGTCGATATCGAGCTGCTGCCCGAAGTGGCGCCGCTGCATGTCGAGCGCATCGTCACCCTCACCGAGCGCGGCGATTATGACGGCGTCGCCTTCCACCGTGTCATCGACGGCTTCATGGCGCAGACCGGCGACGTGCAGTACGGCAAGGGCGACGACATGCGCATGGCCGGCATGGGCGGCTCCGACCTGCCGGACGTCAAGGCCGAGTTCAACAGCCAGTCGTTCACCCGCGGCGCGGTCGGCGCGGCGCGCACCAGCGACCCCGACACGTTCAACTCGCAATTCTTCATCTGCTTCGACGACTGCACCTTCCTCGACGGCCAATATACGGTCTTTGGACGGGTGGTTTCGGGCATGGAGTTCGTTGACGCCATCACCCGCGGCGAACCGCCGGCGACGCCCGACAGGATCGTCGCCGCCAAGATCGAGACCAAATAGGAAGGAACGGCCGATGGCCTACAAGGACCCCGAAAACACGCTGCTGATCGAAACCACCCAGGGGCCGGTGGTCATCGAGATGCGGCCCGACCTCGCCCCCAACCACGTCGCCCACATCAAGAAGCTGGCGCGCGAAGGGTTTTACGACGGCATCGTCTTCCACCGCGTCATCGACGGCTTCATGGCGCAGACGGGCGATCCGACCGGCACCGGCACGGGCTCGTCGAAATACCCGAACCTCAAGCAGGAGTTCAACAGCGAGCCGCATGTGCGCGGCACCGCCTCGATGGCGCGCGCCCAGAACCCCGACAGCGCCAATTCGCAGTTCTTTATCTGCTTCGACGACGCGCGCTTCCTCGACCGGCAGTACACGGTGTGGGGCAAGGTCATCGAGGGCATGGAGAATGTCGACAAGATCAAGCGCGGCGAGCCCGTGCGCGATCCCGACAGCATGGTGTCGGTCAAGGTGGCGGCCGACGTCGCCTGATCCCGTGAGAACGCTGCTCGCCGCCACCGTGCTCGGCGCCGGCCTGATGGCCGGCCCGGTGCTCGCGACCGAATGGATCGCCTGCGCCGACGCGGGCGGGGCGGCGAGCTTCGACTTCCTCGTCGGCACGCTCGACGTGTTGGCGGTCAGCGGCCTCACCATCACGGTGGGGGAAGAGGTGTGGGCCAGCGACGTGGCCTATGGGCCGGGCGAGCCGGTGGTCGTCGGCCAGGCCTTCGAGGATGCCGAAACCATCCGCATCGACGCGATGGACGAGGCGATGCTGGCCAAGATCGCCGAATTGCGCCTGTTCAAGGCCGAGGCGGCGGACGGCGCGCCCGTCTATGGCGGCACGCTCGTCCTCGCCGGGCACGGCGCCTGGGCGGTCACCTGCGCGCCGGCGTGATCGGCGTTTGACGGCCGGCGCGGCCGGGCCTATTGCCCGGCGCATGCGTGTATCCGAATTCGATTTCGAGCTGCCCGAAGACCGCATCGCGCTGCATCCGGCGAGCCCGCGCGACAGCGCCAGGCTGCTCGTCGTGCGGCCCGGCGGAGCGCTGGCCGACGCCCATGTCACCGACCTCGTGGACCTGCTCAGCCCCGGCGACGTGCTGGTGGTCAACGACACGCGCGTGCTGCCGGCCGAGCTCAAGGGCACGCGCCTGCGCGGCGAGCACCGCTCCAGCGTTTCGTTCAACCTCCACAAGCGCGTCGATGCCAGGACCTGGCGCGCCTTCGCCCGGCCGGCCAAGCGGTTGCAGGTGCTCGACCGGCTGGCGCTGGGCGACGACGGCTCGCTCGGCGCGCGCGTCATGGGCAAGGGCGACACCGGCGAGGTGACGCTGGAGTTCGATCTCGGTGGCGCCGCGCTCGACGAGGCGATCAAGGCGCATGGCGCCATGCCGCTGCCGCCCTATATCGAGGCCAAGCGCCCCACCGAGGCGCGCGACAGGGCCGACTACCAGACCGTCTACGCCGCCGTTGACGGCGCCGTCGCCGCACCCACGGCGGGCCTGCATTTCACCGAGAGCCTGTTGCAGGCGCTGGCGGCGCGCGGCGTCGGGCTCGAACGGGTGACGCTGCATGTCGGGGCCGGCACCTTCCTGCCGATGAAGGCCGACGACACCGACGATCACGTCATGCACGCCGAATGGGGCGAATTGACCGAGGCTGTCGTCCACCGGCTCGCGGCGGCGCGCGCGGCGGGAGGGCGCATCGTCGCCGTCGGCACCACGAGTCTCAGGCTGCTCGAAACCGCGGCGCGCGCCACGGGCAAGCTGCAACCCTTCCTCGGCGAGACCGACATCTTCATCACGCCGGGCTTCCGCTTCCGCGCCGTGGACGTGCTGATGACCAATTTCCACCTGCCGAAATCGACGCTGTTCATGCTGGTCGCGGCGTTCAGCGGCCTTGAGGTGATGAAGGTCGCCTACGCCCACGCCATCGCCGCGGGCTACCGCTTCTACTCCTATGGCGACGCCAGCCTGCTGTTCCGCGCGCCGCAGGCGGAGGACGAGGAATAACCCACGAGCTGTCGCCCCGGCGCAGGCCGGGGCCCAGTAAACGAGGTGGCTTCGGTGGGTACTGGGTCCCGGCCTCCGCCGGGACGACAAAGAGCCCCATTCCGCTCGTGACACCCGTGGCGGCGGCGGCTAAGACCCGGCGATGACCGACTTCTCCTTTACCCTCACCCATAGCGACGGCATGGCGCGGCGGGGGCGGATCGACACGGCGCGCGGCGCGGTCGAGACGCCGGCCTTCATGCCGGTCGGCACGGTGGGCACCGTCAAGGCCATGTATCCCGAGCAGGTGCGCGAGACCGGCGCCGATATCCTGCTCGGCAACACCTACCACCTGATGCTCAGGCCGGGCGCCGAGCGCGTCGCGGCGCTGGGCGGGCTGCACGTCTTCATGGACTGGCCGCGGCCGATCCTCACCGATTCCGGCGGCTTCCAGGTGATGTCGCTGGCCAAGCTGCGCAAGCTCACCGAAAAGGGCGTCACCTTCCGCTCGCATATCGACGGGGCGGCCTACGAGCTGACGCCGGAGCGCTCCATCGAAATCCAGAAGCTGCTCGACAGCGACATCATCATGCAGCTCGACGAGTGCCTCGCGCTGCCGGCCGAGCGGCCGGAGATGGAGCGGGCGATGGAGCTCAGCCTGCGCTGGGCCGCGCGCAGCAAGGCCGCCTTCGGCCACGCGCCGGAACGCGCGCTGTTCGGCATCGTGCAGGGCGGCGACGACGCCCAGTTGCGGGCGAAGTCGGCGGCGGGGCTCACTGCCATCGGTTTCGACGGCTATGCCGTGGGCGGGCTCGCGGTGGGCGAGCCGCAGGAGGTGATGTTCCGCGTGCTCTCCGAGATCACGCCGGAGCTGCCGGCCAACCGGCCGCGCTACCTGATGGGCGTCGGCAAGCCTGACGACATTCTCGGCGGCATCGAACGCGGCATCGACATGTTCGACTGCGTGCACCCGACGCGCGCCGGCCGGCACGGCCACGCCTATACGCGCTTCGGCGTCATCAATTTGAAGAACGCCCGGCACCGCGACGATCCGCGCCCGCTCGACGCGGACTCGCCCAACCCCAATTGCCGGCGCTTCTCGCGCGCCTATCTGCACCACCTCGTGCGCTGCGAGGAGATCCTCGGCGCCATGATCCTGAGCCAGATCAACCTGGCCTATTACCAGGAGCTGGTGCAGGGCGCGCGCGCCGCCATCGAGGCTGGCGGCATGGGCGATTTTGCTGCACAAACGCGCGCCGGCTGGGCGCAGGGCGACCTGCCGGCTTACCAAGGGGCATGATCATGGCGTCGAACCGCAAAACCCTCCTCAACTCGCTGGCGACGCATCGGGCGCGGCTCGAAAAGACCCCCATGCGCGCGCTGTTCGCCGCCGATCCCGACCGCTTCCGCAGCTTCTCGGCGCGCCAGGGCGACCTGCTGCTCGATTTTTCCAAGAACCGCATCGACGCGCGGGCGCTGGCGGCGCTGTTCGCCGTGGCGCGCAAGGCCGGCGTCGAGGACCGGCGCCAGGCGATGTGGGCCGGCGAGCACATCAACGTCACCGAGAACCGCGCCGTGCTGCACATGGCGCTGCGCTATCGCGGCGACCGTCCGGTCAAGGTCGATGGCGCCGACGTGATGCCGGACGTGCGCGCCGTGCTGGCGGCGATGAAGGCGTTCGTCGGCAAGGTGCGCGGCGGCACCATCAAGGGCGCCACGGGCGAGCGCTTCACCGATGTCGTCAATATCGGCATCGGCGGCTCCGACCTCGGCCCGGCCATGGCGACGCTGGCGCTCGGGCCCTATACGCGCCCCGACCTCAGGAGCCACTACGTCTCCAATGTCGATGGCGCGCATATCCACGACACGCTCGCCGCGCTCGATCCACGGCGCACACTGTTCATCGTCGCCTCGAAGACCTTCACCACCGACGAGACCATGACCAACGCGCATTCGGCGCGCCACTGGATCGCCACGGCGCTGGGCGACAAGGCGGTCGGCGACCATTTCGTCGCCAACTCCACCAACCTTGCCGCCTGCGCCGCCTTCGGCATCCGCAAGGACCGCGTCTTCGGCTTCTGGGACTGGGTGGGCGGCCGCTATTCGGTGTGGTCGGCCATCGGCCTGCCGGTGGCGCTGGCCATCGGCTTCGACAATTTCGAGGCGTTCCTCGGCGGCGCCTACGAGATGGACCAGCACTTCCTCAAGACCAAGCTCGAAAAGAACCTGCCGGTCATCATGGGCCTGCTCGGCGTGTGGTATCGCAACGCCTGGGGCTTCGGCACCCATGCCGTGCTGCCCTACGACCAGCGCCTCAGTCGCTTCACCGCCTATCTCCAGCAGCAGGACATGGAGAGCAACGGCAAGTCGGTGACGCTCGGCGGCAAGCCGCTCGACTACGAGTCCGGCCCGGTCGTGTGGGGCGAGCCGGGCACCAACGGCCAGCACGCCTTCTTCCAGCTCATCCACCAGGGCACCTCGGTGGTGCCCTGCGACTTCCTCGTCGCCGCCCGGCCGCACGAGGACATGGCGCCGCATCACGACAAGCTCGTCGCCAATGTCCTGGCGCAGGCCGAAGCGCTGATGCTGGGCAAGACCATGGACGAGGTGGTGGCGGAGCTGACGGCGCAGGGCCTCGGCAAGGCCGCCGTCAAGGCGCTGGCGCCGCACAAGGTGTTCCCCGGCAACCGGCCGAGCAACACGCTGATCTATCCGCAATTGACGCCCGCCATGCTGGGTCGGCTCATCGCGCTCTACGAGCACAAGGTGTTCGTGCAGGGCACCATCTGGGACATCAATTCGTTCGACCAGTGGGGCGTGGAGCTGGGCAAGCAGCTTGCCAAGGCGCTGCTGCCCAAGGTGCAGGGGACGGCGAAGCTCAGCGGCAACGACGCCTCGACGCTAGGGCTGCTGCGCACCTATCACAAGCTCGCCGGCAAATGACCATCACCGGCGAAGAGGACCTCGCGCGGCTGAAGGCGGCGGGCCGGGCCTGCGCCGAGGCGCGCGACACGATGGCTGCGGCGCTGCGCCCCGGCATCACCACGGCGGAGCTCGACGCCATCGGTGCCAAGGTGCTGGCGGCGCACGGCGCCCGTTCGGCGCCGGAGCTGACCTACGGCTTTCCGGGCACCACCTGCATCTCGGTGAACGAGGAAGTGGCGCACGGCATCCCGTCCGGGCGCGTGCTGGCGGCGGGCGATCTGGTCAATATCGATGTGTCGGCGGAGCTTGGCGGCGTCTTCGCCGATACCGGCGCCTCCTATCTCGTCGGGGCGGGCGACGCGAAGCTCACGAAGCTCTGCCGCGACGGCAAGCGCGCCACCTGGCAGGGCATCCGCGCGGTACGGAGCGGCGCGCCGCTCGCCGCCATCGGCGATGCCATCGGCAGCTTCGCGCGTCGCAATGGCTATACGCTGCTCACCAATCTCGCGAGCCATGGCGTGGGCGACAGCCTGCACGACGAGCCGGGCGAGATCCCGACCTGGCCCGATCGCTCGGAGCGGCGGCGCATCGCCGATGGGCTGGTGTTCACCATCGAGCCGTTCCTGTCGCTCGGGGCGCGGCAGGCCGTTGATAATGTGCCGAGCGACGGCTTCACGCTGCTCTCGCAGCCGCGCGCCGCAACCGTGCAGTTTGAGCACACGGTGGTGGCGACGCCGCGCGGGGCCATCATCGTCACGCTATAGGAAGATGCGGCGCGGGCGGGATATGGACTCGTCTGCCGTTTCGTTGGCCAGCGCAAGAAACCGGAAAAATCGCGCTGTTTCCCGTGCCGCCACGTCCGGTTGACGCGCGCCGCATCGGCGGGGGAACGGGCGAGGCGGGCGGCGGGTTGCGCGGCCAAAACAATTGACTTGAAGGGCGCCGCCGCTATGTTCCGCCGCAATCGGGCGGCCCGTTCCGCGCGAGGGCCGGTAGCTCAGGGGTAGAGCATTCGACTTTTAATCGAATGGTCGCGGGTTCGATTCCCGCCCGGCCTACCATTTCGGTGCCGATGCGGCGGCTGCCCCGGCCGCGGCACCATTGTCCAAAAATGCCCCGCAAGTTTCATTTTTGCAGCGACGAGCCGCCGCGTTTATGCGCTTATTGCGCAAGTATTGACATGCGTGCCGCGCGATTTATCGGGGGTTCGACAATTGCAGCGCCTGCTTCGTCCCACTGTGCTTGCCCTGATCTTCGGCGTTCTTCTTCTTCCCGCCTCCGAGGTGGCGGCGCAGTCGGCCGCCGAGGGGCCGCCCGACAAGGTGATGAGCAGCAAGGCCGAGGACTGCGGGCCGCAGTCGCCGGCTGCGACGCCTTGTGTCGCCAGGGGCACGATCAGCCCCGACGCCAACGCGGCGGGCGCGGATGGCGGCATCGGCACCTATGAGGGCAATTTCGGCGCCATCGCGGTCGGCAACGGGCTCTCCTGGGGCTCGGCCTGGAACCGCGATACCAAGGATCAGGCGCGGCGCGACGCCGTCAATGCCTGCGATCACGCCGGCTGCCGGGTCGTCATCTGGGTCAAGAATGGCTGCGCCACGCTCGCCACCGGCTATGACGGCTGGGGCGCCGCGTGGGACGACAACGAACGTGGCGCGGATGTGGGCGCGCTGCAGGCCTGCTCGGGCGTCACCAGCAATTGCGAGCTGGCCACGTCGTTCTGCACCGGCAATTACTGACGGGCCCGCGCCCGCAAAGGATGCACGCGATGTTCGCTTCGGTTCGCCCGGTCGTGGTGTTTGTACTGATGGTGGTGGCGGCGCTGGCGAGTGCCACGCCGGGCTGGGCGGCGGCGGCCAAGCCGCTCAACGGGGTGGCGCTCGTCATCGGCGAGACCGACTATGTGCGGCTGCCGGCGCTGGTCAATCCCGAGCGCGACGCCCGCGACATGGAGCGGATGCTCTACGATCTCGGCTTTTCGGTCGAGCGCGTGCTCGACGTCAACAGCCGGCGGCTGCAAGCGGCGCTCGACGATTTCGTCGCGAGCGCCGCCGATGCCGATGTGGCGCTGATCTATTATTCCGGCCACGGCATCGAGGCCGGTGGCGTCAACTACATCATGGGCCTCGACGCCGATATTTCGGACGCCGAGTCGGCCGCCGCGACGCTGATCCCGATCGACAGGGTGCTGGAGGAACTGCAGAAGACGGTGCCGGTCACCATCGTCCTGCTCGACGCCTGCCGGACGAACCCGTTCAAACCCGGACAATTGCTCACCGTCGCGGAAGCGAGCGCGCCACTCGCCATCAGCCCCATCGGGCTACAGGCGATCCGCGGGCCCAGCCCCGTCGCCAGCGGCGCCGGCAAGGCCGACAGCCTCGGCATGGTGCTGGGCTATTCGGCGTCGCCGGGCCAGAGCGCCCTCGACGGCGCGCCCGGCGCCAACAGCCCCTATGCGCTGGCGCTGCTCGAGCACCTGACGGCCGGCGGCTACAGTTTCGGCGACATCATGACGATGGTGGCGCAGGAGGTCTATGTCGATACCGGCGCGCGGCAATTGCCGTGGACCAGCTCCTCGCTCAACCGCATCCTCTATTTCGGCGGCGACACCACCGCGCTGCCCGAGGACGATGCGGCGATCATGGCGGATCGCCGGCGGCTGCTGCTCAAGATCGCCACGGCGCCGATCGAATCCAAGGCGTTCGTCGAGGCGGTCGCGACGCAGGAGAGCCTGAAGCTCGTCGATCTCTATTCCATGCTCGACATCATCATGGAGGGCGAGGGTGCCTCGAACAGCCAGGACGAGCTGCTGTCGGTCGCCAAGCGCGTGCGCCAGGTGCTCGACGATCCGCTGCTGGCGGTGACGCCGACCGATCCCGAGCTGGCGCGGCTCGACCTCATGGCGACGAAGGCCATCGCGCAGGGGGCGTTCAAGCTCGCCTTCAAATACCGTCAGCAACAGGCCAAATATGCCGCGAAGCTAGAAAAGAAGCTCGACCAGCAGCAGGCCGACATCGACGCCAAGCGCCGCGAGCTGACCGCCGTCTATGCGCGCGTCGCCGAGGCCGCCATGTATACCCTCAACACGACGGCCGAGACCGAGGCGCTGAAAAGCGCGGCGCGGCAGGCGGATTTCTTCGACAAGTCGCTGTCGCGCAAGCTGCGCCTGCGCTCCGCCGACGCGTTCGCCCAGAAGGCCGAGCGGACCGACGATCCGCGCGCCGGCCGCATCGCCGTCGAGCTCTACAAGGACGTGCTGAAGGAAATCGACCGCGATAAGGAAGCCAGCCTGTGGGCCAGCGTGCAACTGCGCCTCGGCTGGGCGCTGTGGACTGCGTCGAACGTCGCTGCCGAAAAGGATCTGTCGGCGCAGGCGGCGGACGCCGCGCGCGCCGCGCTGGAGGTCATCACGCATGCCAAGGCGCCGCGCGACTGGAGCAGCGCCACGCGGCTGCTGGCGTGGTCGCTCGCCGACCTCAACGAGCCGCAGCCGGCCTATGAGCTGCTCACAAAGCTTATCGCGACGGACAAGGTCAATTCGATCGACTGGAGCAAGGATCAGCAACTCCTCGGCCGCGTGACCTACGATCTGGGCTTCACGCAGAACGACAGGGCGATGCTCGAGGCGTCGGTCGCCGCCTATGGCACGGCGGCCAAGGCGTTCAAGCGCCACGACGCCTATGCTTCCTCCTTCGCCACCGCGCTCAAGGTCTACACGGCCGGCCGCATTGCCCTGTTGACCGGCGATGTGGCCATGATGCAGGCGGCGATCGCGGAGGGGCGGGAGGCGATCGCCGTCGTCAAGCATGCCGGCAAGCTGCGCAGCAACGAGGCCAAGATGCTCGGCGAGAACATGGTCGCCGGCGGCGTGCTGCTGGCGGATGCCGACCTCGTCAACGAGGGGCTGAAGCAGTTCGTCGAAGCCAAGAAGGTGCTGAGCCGCAAGGGCGCCAAGGCCGATTGGGCGCGCATCCGCGAGAACGAAGGCGACGCCCTGCAATTTCTCGCTTTGCGCAAGGCGAAGCTCGACAAGAAGCGGCTCAACCAGGCCCTCGCCGCCTTCACCGAGGCGCGCGAAGCCTTCGACGACATCGGCTGGGACTATGACGCGATGTTGCTCAACGACAAGATCGTGACGGCCAAGGGCGTGCTGAGCGGCAAGATCAAGCCGGACGAGCTGACGCTGCCCAAGCCGGCGCCGATCGACATCAGTGATGCGACGCTGACGCTCATGCGGAACGGCGCCAGGGGGACGTTCGAAGGGTTCATGCTGTCGCTGCGGGGGGCGTCGCTGGACGGCAAGCCGATCACCGCCATCTTCGATATGTACACGGACTACAAGAGCGACGACAGGATTCCGAAGAATATCGAGCTCGTGCGCATCGTCATGTCCACCGCGCTGCTGACCGACGCCAAGAGCCGCGACGCCGACTACCGGACCTGTCCGCAAATCGCCTACCAGCCGGGCAAGGTCCGCCTGCATTACGGCCGGGAAAGCGAGCATAATCGCTGCGTGCTCTCGAAGATGGCGCCGGCCGACGCCGCGTTCTGGATGGGCATCTGGGAGCGTATCCCCGCTCTCGTCGCCCGTGCCGCGGCGAATGGCGACGCAACCGCGCAGCACATCCTACCGCTGTTCGAGATCAAACCGGCCATCACCGCCACGCACGGCTAGCGCGGTGCCGATCGCCGGCGTTGTAAATTTGAGGCTCGCTGATCGGCCTGGATCATGCGGCCATAAGTATTTTCTCTTGTACCTTGGGGCCGGTTTCCCTATGGGGGCGCCCAATAACTGATTTCAGGCATTTTCGTTGTCCGGTCCCTCACATCCCCCTGGCTCCGCTTCTGCGCCGCGCGTGCCAGGAGAGGATATCGAACGGCTTGCGGTGCTGCTCGCCACGTATAATGGGGCGCAGTTTCTCGACGACCAGCTCCGCTCCGTGGCGGAGCAGGACTGGCCGCACATCGATGTCTGGGCCTCCGACGATGGGTCGGACGACGCGACCGTGGCGATCCTGGAGCAATGGCGGGCGCGCTGGACGAAGGGCCGTTTCGTGCTGCTCGATGGCCCGCGGCAGGGCCCTTTCGCCAATTTCCGGGCGCTGCTGACCCAGCCGCAGATCGACGCCGACTTCGTGGCCTTCTGCGACCAGGACGACATCTGGGTGCCGCAAAAGACGCGGGTGTCGATTGCCGCGCTGCGCGGCATGAGCGGCACCCCGGCGCTTTTCGGCTCGCGCACCGTGATCGTCGATGCGCACGACCAACCGATAGGGATGTCGCCGCTCTTTTCGAAGCCGCCGCATTTTCGCAATGCGCTGGTCCAGAGCATCTGCGGCGGCAACACCATGACCCTGAATCGCCCGGCGTTCGACGCGCTGCGGGACGCCGCGCGGCGAAGCGCGTTCGTGTCGCACGACTGGTTCGCCTATCAGCTCGTCACCGCGATGGGCGGCACGGCCACCTACAGTGCCGACCCGGTCGTGCGTTATCGGCAACACAAGGGGAACTTTATCGGCTCGAATGCCGGAACGAGGGCCCGGCTGGCGCGCCTGAAGCTTGCGCTGGACGGCCGTTTCGTGGTCTGGACCGATACCAACCTCAGGGCCTTGCAGGCCTGTCGTGCGGCGCTCAGCGATGAGGCCGTACAGACGATGCAGTGGTTTGACCGCGCCCGGTCGGGGTCGCTGTCGTCGCGCCTCTCCAGCCTTCGCCGCTCGGGTGTCTACCGGCAAACAGTCTTTGGGCAGATATCTTTGTATCTTGCGTGTGTGTTGGGAAAGATGTGAAATCTCTTAGCGGCATGCGAAACTCGCAGTGTTTTGGGTAAAAGACTGATATTCATGGCTATTCTCGTAACCGGCGGAGCCGGATTCATTGGCTCCAACTTTCTTGTCGATTGGCTGGCGGCGGGCGACGAGGACGTGGTCAACCTCGACTCGCTCACCTATGCCGGCAATCCGGGAAATCTCGCAGCCATAGCCGGTGACGAGCGCTATCACTTCGTGCGGGGCTCGATCGCCGATCCGGCGCTGCTTCAGGACGTCCTCGCCCGGCATCGCGTGCGTGCCGTCGTCAATTTCGCCGCCGAGACGCATGTCGATCGGTCGATCGCGGGGCCGGGCGCCTTCGTGCAGACCAACATCGTGGGCACGTCGGTGCTGCTCGAGGCGGCGCGGCAGTATTTCGAGCAGCTCGCGGGGGAGCCGCGGGAGCGCTTCCGCTTCCTCCACGTTTCGACGGACGAGGTCTATGGCTCGCTCGAGCCCGAGGCGGCGCCCTTCACGGAAGAGCATCCCTATCGGCCCAACAGCCCCTATGCGGCCAGCAAGGCGGCGTCCGATCACCTGGTGCGGGCCTATCGAACGACCTATGGCCTGCCCACCCTCATCACCAATTGCTCCAACAATTACGGCCCGCGGCAATTCCCCGAGAAGCTGATCCCGCTGGTGCTCCATAACGCGCTGGCCGGAAAGCAACTGCCTGTCTACGGCGACGGGCGGCAGGTGAGGGACTGGCTGTATGTCGGCGATCACTGCGCGGCGATCCGCAGCGTGCTCGCCTCGGGGGCGCCCGGCGCGACCTACAATATCGGCGGGCAGAGCGAAGAAACGAACCTCGACGTCGTCCACGCCATCTGCGCCGAGCTGGACCGGCGGCGGCCGCGCCCGGACGGCCGCTCCTATGCCGAGCAGATCGCGCATGTGACGGATCGCCCCGGACATGACCGGCGCTATGCGATAGACGCGTCCAAAATCCGCACGGAACTCGGCTGGGAGCCGCGCGAGAGCTTTGAATCCGGGCTGTCCCGGACTGTTGCATGGTATCTCGACAATCCCGACTGGGTCGCCGACGTGACGGGCGGCGCGTACCGGGACTGGATCGCGAGGCAGTACGCATGAGGATCGTGCTTTTCGGCAAGGACGGGCAGGTCGGCTCGGCGCTGCGCGCGATCCTGCCGCCCGCCTGGGAGGTGACGGCGCTCGGCCGCCGCGACGCCGACCTCGCCATCCCCGGCGCCGCGGCCAGCGCCGTGCGCGCGGCCCGTCCCGATGTCGTCATCAATGCCGCCGCCTGGACGGCGGTCGATCGCGCCGAGGAGGAGCCCGGCGCGGCGCGGCGCGTCAACGCCGAAGCCGTGGCGGAGATGGCCGAGGCGGTGGGCGACGGCGTTCTCGTGCACTATTCGAGCGATTATGTTTTCGACGGCCGCAAGGCGGGCGCCTATCGCGAGACCGACCCGACTGGGCCGCTCAGCGCCTATGGGCGCAGCAAGCAACTGGGCGAGGCGGCCGCGGCCCGCGCGCCCCGCCATTTGATCTTCCGCACGAGCTGGGTGCACGCGCCGCGTCACGCCAACTTCATCGCGACGATCCTGCGCCTCGCCGCGACGCGCGACAGCCTGCGGGTCGTCGCCGACCAGATCGGCGCGCCGACCGCGGCCGCGCTGATCGCCGAGGTCACGCTGCGGGCCATCGCCATGGTCGATAGCGGCCGCCCGCCGCCCGCCGGGATCTACCACCTCGCCGCCAAAGGCGAGACGAGCTGGCATAACTATGCCCGCTTTCTTATCGAAACGGCCGCTGCCAGCGGGGCGGCGCTGCGCTGCAGAGCCGACGACATCGCCGCCGTCGCCTCGTCCGACTACCCCCAGCCTGCCCGGCGCCCCCGGAACTCCCGCCTCGACACGACGAAGCTCGAGACGACCCTCGGCCTGTCATTGCCCGACTGGCGGGACGGCGTGCGCGACACGGTGGCCGCCACGCTCGCCGAGGAGGCCGTGGCATGAGCCGACGCGGCATTATCCTCGCCGGTGGCGCCGGCACGCGGCTGCATCCCGCCACGCTCACCGTCTCCAAGCAGCTGCTGCCCGTCTACGACAAGCCGATGATCTACTACCCGCTATCGACGCTGATGCGGGGCGGCATGCGCGACGTGCTGATCATCTCGACGCCGGCCGACCTGCCGCGCTTCCAGGCGCTGATGGGCGATGGCAGCCAGTGGGGCATGGCCCTGTCCTATATCGAGCAGCCCAGCCCCGACGGGCTCGCCCAGGCGTTCATCCTCGGCGCCGATTTCATCGGCAACGCGCCGTCCGCGCTGGTTCTCGGCGACAACATCTTCTTCGGCCACGCGATGCCCGAACTGCTGACCAGGGTCGGGGCGCGGACCGCGGGCGCCACGGTCTTCGCCTACCATGTCGGCGACCCCGAGCGGTACGGCGTCGTCGAGTTCGACGCCGGCGGCCGGGCCCTGTCGCTCGAGGAGAAGCCGGCCGCGCCACGCTCCAGCTACGCGGTGACGGGGCTCTATTACTACGACACGCGCGTCGTCGAGTACGCCCGCGCGCTGCGCCCCTCGGCGCGCGGCGAGCTCGAGATCACCGACCTCAACCGCCTCTATCTCGACGCCGGCACGCTCACCGTCGAGCGCATGGGGCGCGGCTATGCGTGGCTCGACACCGGCACCCACGATTCGCTGCTCGATGCGGGCCAGTTCATCGCCACGCTGCAGCGGCGGCAGGGCTTCAGGATCGCCTGCCCGGAAGAGATCGCCTGGCGCAATGGCTGGATCACCGACGAGCAATTGCTGCGGCTGGCCCGCCCGCTCGCCAAGAGCGGCTATGGCGACTATCTCGCGTCGCTGCTGAAGGAGCATGCCTGATGCAGGCCACGCCGCTCGCCCTCGCCGGGCTCGTGCTCTTCACCCCGCGCGTCTTCGAGGACGCGCGGGGGGCGTTCTTCGAGAGCTACAATGACGGCGTCTTCCGCGCCGCGACGGGCTTCGACGGCAGCTTCGTCCAGGACAACCACTCGATTTCGCGCCGAGGCGTGCTGCGCGGGCTGCACTACCAGCGCGCGCCGCATGCCCAGGGCAAGCTGGTGCGGGTGGTGCGGGGCAGGGTGTTCGACGTCGCGGTGGATATCCGGCGCGACTCCCCCACCTTCGGGCGCTGGGAGGGCGTGGAGCTGAGCGCCGAAAACCGCCTGCAGTTCTGGATCCCCCCCGGCTTCGCCCACGGCTTCCTTGCCCTCGAGGACGGAACGGAGTTTCTCTACAAGGTCACGACGCCCTGGCACAAACAGAGCGAGCGGACGATAAGGTGGGACGATCCGGGGATCGGGGTGCAGTGGCCGATAATAGAAATGCCGATATTGTCGGATAAGGACGCCGCTATTTAAAATAACGTCTGTAACGGCGGCAGTCGTCACATTAAGGGAGTATAAAGTGGCATACCAGTCGATTGATGGAACTCGCGCGGATTCTAATTCCCAAGCGAAATTAGAAGCAATCCGATTACCAAATCTCGCGGGAAAACGATTCTTAGATATTGGATGTAATGCGGGATTCTTCTGCAGAGAAGCTATACGTCAAGGTGCATCTCGCGTGGTCGGAATAGAAAAGAACCCTACACTTTCAGGAAAAGCACAGGAAAATGCCCCAGAATCAATAATACTTAATCAAAGTTGGGATATATTGCCTAATGAGGAATTTGATGTTATCATAATGCTTTCTGCTTTGCACTATGAATCTCGACCAAAGAACCTTATGAAGCGCATCTATGACAGGCTTGCTCCAAACGGCTTATTTATACTTGAAATTGGATCAATAAAATCTAATGAATATTTCTATTTTCCGTCTGTAAGGACAGTTGGAACTGTTCATTATCAAAGCGAGCAACTCCTTATCGATCATACGTTAGAAGACTTTGCTGTGAGGGGGGTAGGGCGAAGCGTCCAGCAGCCCGGCGATAAGACGACCCGACGAGTCTACCATTGCACCAAAAGACAGCCTACATACTTACTTGTTTCTGGTAAATCCGGTTCTGGGAAAACAAATATACTATTTAGTATGCGTAAGATGGGTGCAGTAACATTTTCTACTGATGAATATATATTGATGCATCATGCAAACCGCGATGGTATTGATGATACTGTCCTTCTTGAGTATTTTTCGACTCTTAAAAATCATGAGTCTATAGGAGTGTGGATTGATGGTATTATAGATATAAATTTAGCAAAAAGCTTAGCGAAACTTATATTTAATGGAATGCCCAAGGAGTCGGCGTTAGTTATGGCTGAGGGGTATGTTTTTTGTAATAACATGATACTTGATGAGGTGATTAGGTTAATAGGTGCGGCTGGCTTTCGCGCATGGACCTCGACTCGCGCTGTCTGATTGGTGGGGTGAAGGTAGTTGCTGAGTATTATCCGATCCAGCGCTCGTCGTTTTGTGTGGCTTTTTCGTCAATATACGGCGAGCTATCCTCAACTCCACACTCAGTGGCATCCTGTGCCGCTTTTGGACCCCTTGTTTGGGGCGGTGCCGCTTGGCTACGTCGAGCGACTCGAGTTGCGAGGCTCCTATGTTAGAATAGTTGGCTGGTCGCGTGCGACGGTAGTTGAGGCGTCCAACGGTATTGATACCCGCCGTGGACGCCCTTTTTTGCCGCGAGGGGACGTTGGGCTTAATAGTGACGGTAGCCCCGAGTTGGCTGGTTATGAGCTTGATTTGCCGTATCGCGGCCAGCATGTTGTCGTTACAGTTCGAAGTTCGAACCAAGCAGCTCACGCAGTTGTGCGAACTTTTAGTCGGTGGAGCACGTCAGCAGCGATGCTGGCAGCAATAGCGGGGTACTTAGGTGCTCTTGCGTTTGTCAGCCCCGCGCTCGTTAGGTGGTTAGTTTTTAGACGCCTCACAGATCGAGACGCTGTTATGGGAAGGCTCGGCGTAGCCTCTTCTGCGCATACTCGGCCCGTCGCTCTTAGAATTCGAGACGATGTCCTTTCCCCATCTGAACACGGGAGGCGGGCCTTTAAGTTTTCTCGATTTACTATAGTAATTCCCGTGTATAATGCATTTGATCTCCTTGTCGAATGCCTCGATAGGGTAAGAGGTAATACAGATATTCCTTACGATATTATAATAATAGATGATAAATCTACAGATAGTAGAATATTACCACATTTGAAGAGCTGGATTAAAAATGCACATGTCGATATCGATGCCGTTTTAATTGAGAATGAGAATAATTATGGGTTTATAGAATCCGTTAATCGTGGTCTCCGCGCAGCTCGCGTGAAATCGTCACATATTGTGCTTCTAAATACCGATGCTTTAGTTCCGCCAGGGTGGGCTAGTCGCCTGCTGGCTCCTATATATATTGACGCTCGTGTTGCGACGGTTACGCCAATGTCTAATGATGCCGAGATATTTTCTGTGCCGGTAATATGTCGGCGTTCAGTCCTACCCTCTGGACGAGCTGACCTGATCGACAACAGAGCGAGGCAGCTTTCCGGGGCCGCAACAATTTCAGAAGTCCCTACCGGCGTGGGATTCTGTATGGCGATGAACGCTAATTTTCTACGGCGGGTTGGGGACTTGGACCTCGCCTTCGGTAGAGGCTACGGCGAAGAGGTGGATTGGTGCCAGCGTGCTCAGCAACTGGGCGGTATCAATGTCGGAATAGGCAATCTCTTTGTCGAACATAGGGGAGGGGAGTCATTTGGCAGTGACGAAAAGGAGAAATTAGTTCAAGAGCACAATGCTATAATTAGTGCGAAATATCCGAGCTATGATCGACAGGTTCAGGAATTTATTGCGAGAGATGAGCTAGTTACCTCTAGGCTCGCTCTCGCTCTAGCTGGTGCATCTGCTGGGGAGCTTTCAATTTTTTTGGCACATAGTCTTGGCGGTGGCGCTGAAAAATATCTACAGAGCCGTATAGCATCTCTTTTGGAGCGAGGGTGTCCTGCTGTTGTTCTGCGCGTGGGATCTCTATTTGGGCGATGGGTGGTAGAGTTTTTCTCTGGCGAAGGATGCACTTCCGCTGCGACAAATAATTGGAATACTGTTCAGGCGCTTCTTGAGCCCATAGGGTGCCGTCATATTATTTACTCTTGTGCGGTTGGAGACCGTAACCCAATCGAAATCCCATCATTGCTTAAGGAGCTAAAGCGTGGCGAGCATGATAAGATTGAATTGCTTTTTCATGATTTTTTCCCCTTAAGCCCGTCTTATAATCTCCTTGGCGACGATGGGCGGTTCGCGGGTGTGCCGGACCTTGGCAACAGAGATTTGGTACATACATCCCGTACGGACGCAGGTACGCTGGTAAGTTTGGAGCAGTGGCGCAATAGTTGGAAGTCTCTCGCTCACTCTGCCGACGAGCTGGTGGTGTTTTCAGAGGACAGTGCTCAGCATGTTATCCACGCATGGCGGGATTTGGCGGATCGTGTAAAGGTGCGACCTCATTCGCTATTGAGTCCAATCAAAGAGCTTTCGGTATCAAGAGGCGAGCGTAGAACATTAGCGGTTCTTGGAAATATAAATTATGCGAAGGGAGCGGCTGTTGTGCAAAGTCTCGCTCATATTATTAATGAAATAGAGGGTATGGAAAGGCTAATTATCGTCGGAAATATTGATCCAGATTATATTATTCCAAAAACATCTATAATCCATGGAGATTATATATTGTCTGATATTGAGGACTAGTTTTTAAATATGACATTACGGACTGGATCATACCATCAATTTGGCCGGAGACTTTTTCGTATACTACGCATGAGGCTCTTGCTACCGGGCTTCTGGTTTGGGGTTTCGACGTAGGTGCGCAAGCTAAGGCGCTGAAGGCTGCGCCAAATGGGAGACTCGTTTCCTTTCCTTCTGGCGAATGGACCGCTGCCCATTTAGCGGGTTCGCTAATTACTGCCATTAGGAGCGAACACGCAGAGGCCGTTCGGTCGGATAAATAGCGACATTGTGAGTGGGCACGATGTTATGCTGACTGCAAAGGTGGGCGTGTCAGCTTGGTTGGAAGAACTCTAGCTAACGCGTTCGCTGCTGCGACTGAGCGTCGTTCGACAAGCCACCAAGAGGCATATCCCAGGAGAATAGTGATTGGAGCGGCCAGCGTTATATTTAGCCAAGCGGGTTGACCCAGACTCCAGACCGCTTGTTGAACGGGGAAAGCATAGAGATAAATGCCATACGACGGATCGCCCAATTTTTGTACTTTAACGGCAAATGTGCGCTCGGCCACAAACAAAACGAGATATGCCCACGCTGGTGTCAATAGACCGGCAGGAGTAGGTACGATTAGTCCCGTCGATAGGATAAATGTGGCTAAGATGGCGAGAGGCCATGAGTGTGGTATCCAGCCTCGATTTATCCATAGGAGGGCGCCCGCGATAAAATGCGCACCGAGCGGTCCGTATGATGGAGATAGTCCAAAGAAAGGTAGTGAGCGGTAGTTAATATATCCAAGGACTAATAGGCCGATAAGGAATATGTTTGCACGTGCCCTGGTCTCAGATATACCGAAGAGAAGTACTAAAGCTGCAAGAACATAGCAGCGAACCTCTGCAGGTAAGGTCCAAAGAGAACCATTAACGGAAGCGGGGTAGGCATTCGTCTCAAAGAGTCCTGGAAGCGTATATTGTATACGCCATAGCATCATGTTTTGTAAATATGCGTAAGTACTTGATGTCGAGAAATATTCTGCTATTTCAAGTTTTGTTAGCGCTGGCCCTATCAGAAAAACTGTTAATAGTATACATAATACAGCAGCAGGATATACTCGACAGATTCGCGATATGGCGAAAGATATGACTGTGCGATGACTTAGACTGGAGGCGATAAGAAACCCACTGATAGCAAAAAATCCGTTTACAGCAAATTGACCTACGCTGGGCAATTGCCCTCGTCCGGCGAGCAGAAGAGTAATGGGATCCCGGCCTGATGCTGTTAGCGAGAACGCGTGAGTAAAAAGCACCGCCATTGCCAAAGCTATTCTTATAGCGGTGAAGCTGTTCTGCCGCGTTTGAATGCTTTTTCCAACTCGTGGCGAGAGATCATTATAAATAAAAAATCTCATTCGAATGGCTCTTTTCTTTGCGGTATTAATGTGTTTTGCGTAGGGAAATATGTAATCATGTTTGATTTTTTGCATTACATAGTCCGCTTTATCTTTCCGTTTTCTAGTTCAAGAACTCTGTTGCATGTGTTCTTAACTAGGTCGGTATTGTGACTCGCCAGCACGATAATACCCGCTCGTTCCGCAATCTGCCCCATGCGTTCTTTAGTCTTTTTCTGGAAGCTGGCGTCCCCGGCGCCGATCCATTCGTCCATCAGGAGAATCTCGGGCTGAAAGCTCGTTGCGATCGAAAAGGCGAGCCGAGCCGCCATGCCCTGGCTGTAGCTTCTGAACGGCATGTCGATGAAATCGCCGAGCTCGGAGAAGGCGATGATCTCCTCCATGCGGCTGTCGATCTGGTCCGGTGTCCAGCCGTTGATCAGCCCGCGCAGCACGATGTTGCGCCGCCCCGTCGCCTCCGGGCGGAAGCCGAGCGAGATGTTGAACAGCGCATCGACCTTGCCGTCGATCAAAAGGCGTCCGCCCGTCGGCTCGTAGATGCCGTAGAGCACTTTGAGCAGCGTCGTCTTGCCGGCGCCGTTGCCGCCGACGAGGCCCAGCCTGTCGCCTGCCTTGAGCGCGAAGCTCACCCCGTCGAGCGCCCGCACATAGCGGTGGCGGCCCGTGCCGGCGATCGTCCCGCCGGTCGTCTGGCCCGCTGGCGGTTGCCGCCGGTCGTGTGGCCGAAGCGTCAGCTTCTGGCGCACGCGGTAGGTGAGGCTCAGGTTTTCCGCGGTGATCGAGACCATCAGAGCACCAGCGCGACCTGGCGGCGGAAGGCGCCGAGCAGCACGAGCGACAGCAGCCAGAGTCCTGCGCCGATGCCGATGCAGGCCAGCAGCTCGCTCCACGGCACGCGGCCCGCGACGATCGGCATCCGCACGATGTCGAGGAACCAGGTGAAGGGATTGTAGGCGTAGAAGGCGCCGCGAAGGCCGCCCATGCCGGGCTCCTGGGTCCAGAACACGGGCGTCACGAACATTCCCACCCGCATCAGGTTCGAGACGATGTACTGGCTGTCGGGGAAGAAGACGCCGAGGAAGGCGCAGGCGATGATCGCCGCCGGCGTGATCAGCAGGATGAGGGCGAGGCCGACCAGGCTCCACAGCCACAGCGGCGTCGGCCAGGTGCCGCTCACCGCGAGAATGCCGACGCAGCCGATCAGCGCGTAGCCGGCGCGTATCGCCGCCTGGAGCGCGGCCCGCATGACGTAGACCGACAGCGGCAGCGTGGTGCCCTTGATGAAGCTCTCCTCACGCGCGAACAGCGTCACCGAGCTCGTCACCACTTCCATGATGTAGAACCAGACCAGCAGCCCCGTGGCGACGTAGACGGCGTAGCCGCCGCCGTTGCTGCCGCTGCGCTGGAAGATGAAGATGAAGGTGGCGGCAAAGGCGAGGTAGTTGATCAGCAGCCACAGCGGCCCGAGCGTCGTCCGCTTGTGCTGGTCGCCAATGTCCTCGGCCGCGAGCGCGGTCCAGACGCGATACTGCCGCAGGCCGGCGCCCAGGTCGCGCAGGGCGCTTGCAAATATATCCGGTTTCATTCCTCGGTAATGATCCGTCTCTCCACTCTGGCGCCGCGTGAAACCTGGTGCTCAGTAGATGGCCAGCCGCCGCGTCGCCGCCCTTCTAGCAGATGTCGCGGCGTTCCGTGCTGTCAATTCAGCAGCGTCAGCGGCGTGCCGATGAAGGGGACGGTGGCGCAGGCGATGCCGATCTTGGCGAAGCGGCCGCAGATCTGGCGGGCTTCGGCTTCCGTCGTGATGGGGCCGGCGACGAGACGCTTGCCGGGGCCGCCCTCGACATTGGCGACGAGCGGCGCGAGGCCGAGCAGCAGGGCGCCGACGCGGTCGGTGAGGCCCCGCCAGGCCGTCTCGCCCTCGTCGGCGTCGATGGGCGGGCCGAGCGCCACGCCGAAAAGGCTCGAATCCGGCATGGCCGCGCCGAGCGCCTCGGGCATGGGCTGGGCCGGCGCGTCGGGCGCCGCCACCGCCTCGGCCAGCGGGCTGGTGGTGAAGCTCACCGAGCCGCCCTCGGCCGGCATGGTGGTCACGGCGCCGCTGCCGAGCCCGGCGGTGGTGGTGCGGTCGAGCCCGGCGGGGCGGTTCAGCGAGTCGAGCAGGCGCGGCAGCGTCAGCTCCAGCGCGCCGACGCGGCGGGTGACCTCGCCATCGGCTTCCTCGCCGAGCGCGAAGCGCTGCAGCAGCACGGCATTGTCGCGGCGCAGCCGCGCCGTCTCGGCCTCGAGCGCGGCGACCTGAGTGCGCAACTGGCCGAGGCTCGCCCCGTCGAGCCGCGAGGCGTGCAGCCCCGCCCAGACGCCTTCGGGCACGATGCCCGCCGCCGTGGCGCCGAGCAGCGCCACGGTCCACACGCACAGCGCGAAGACGCCCCAGAAGGTGACGTCCGCGGCGCGGACCTGATCGACCGGCTTGGCCAAAGGTTCTTCCCCCGAGGCGTTCGAATCGCGCCCGAGCAGAGTTTACCATCGCGGCGGCGTAATGGTTTTCCAACACGTTGCTGCCATAAACTGTGGCGAAACCAGCGCGGAAAACGGGGCGTTCATGGCCGAGCTTCTGGCGATCATCCTGGCCGCGGGCGAAGGCACCCGCATGCAGTCGGCGATACCCAAGGTGCTGCACGAGGTGGGCGGGCTGCCGGTCATCGCCCATGTGCTACGCGCCTCGCTGGCCGCCGGCGCCGAGCTTGCCGTGGTCGTCGGGCCCGGCCACGAGGCGGTGGAGGCGCAGGTGGCGCGCTTCGCGCCCAACGCTTCGCTGGCGCGGCAGGCGGAGCGGCTGGGCACCGCCCATGCCGTGCGGCAGGCGCAGCCGGCCTATGCCGGGGCCGCCGGCAACGTCATCGTGCTCTACGCCGACACGCCGCTCGTCACCCCCGCCACCATCGGCGCGGTGACGGCGCGGCTTGATGCCGGCGCCGACCTCGTGGTGGTCGGCTTCCGCCCCGTCGACCCCACCGGCTATGGCCGCCTCATCACCGAGGACGGCCGGCTCGTCGCCATCCGCGAGCACAAGGAGGCGAGCGCCGCCGAGCGCGCGGTGGGGCTGGTCAATTCCGGCATCGTCGGCTTCCGCGCCGAAACGCTCAACGCCGTCATCGAGCGGATCGGCAACGCCAACGCCAAGGGCGAATATTACCTCACCGACGCGGTGGCGCTCGCCAATGCCGATGGCCGGCGCGTCGATTACGTCGAGGCCGACGCCGACGAGATGATCGGCGTCGATGACCGCAGCAAGCTGGCGCAGGCTGAAGCGACGTTCCAGGAGTTCCGGCGCAGCGAGTTCATGAAGGCGGGGGTGACGCTGCGCGACCCCGGCTCGGTGTTCTTCTCGTGGGACACCGAGATCGGGCGCGACGTCACCATCTTCCCCAATGTCGTCTTCGGGCCGGGTGTGAAGATCGCCGACAACGTCCAGATCCGCGCCTTCTGCGACATCGAGGACGCGGTGATCGGGGCGGGGGCGACCATCGGCCCCTTCGCGCGGCTGCGCGGCGGCGCGGAGCTCGGCCCCGACGTGCATCTGGGCAATTTCGTCGAGATCAAGAAGGCCAGGCTCGGCGCCGGCACCAAGGCCGGGCATTTGAGCTATCTGGGCGATGCCGAGATCGGCAGCGGCACCAATATCGGCGCCGGCACCATCACCTGCAACTATGACGGCGTGAACAAGGACAGGACCGTCATCGGCGACAACGTCTTCATCGGCTCCAACGCCTCGCTGGTGGCGCCGCTCAGCATCGGCGACGGCGCCTACACGGCCTCGGGCAGCGTTATCACCAAGGACGTGCCGGCCGATGCGCTCGCCTTCGGGCGGGCGCGGCAGGAGACCAAGCCCGGCTATGCGCCGACGCTCAGGGCGCGGGCGCTGGCACGCAAGGCGGCGAAGGGGAAAGCCTGATGTGCGGCATCGTCGGCATCATCGGCACGGCGCCGGTCGCGCCGCGCCTCGTCGAGGCGCTGAAGCGGCTCGAATATCGCGGCTATGACAGCGCCGGCGTCGCGACGCTGGAGCATGGTGCCATCGCGCGGCGCCGCGCCGAGGGCAAGCTCGGCAACCTTGCCGGCAAGCTCGGCATGGAGCCCCTGGGCGGCAGCATCGGCATCGGCCATACACGCTGGGCGACGCATGGCGCGCCGACCGAGGGCAACGCCCACCCGCATGCCACCGACAGGGTGGCGGTGGTCCATAACGGCATCATCGAGAATTTCCGCGAGCTGCTGGCCGACCTGGCGCAGGACGGCTACCTGCCCACCACGCAGACCGATACCGAGTCCGTGGCGCTGTGGGTGACGCGCGAGCTGGAGCGCGGGCTCGACCCCGAGCTGGCCGTGGCGCAGACGCTCAAGGCGCTGCGCGGCGCCTTCGCGCTGGCCTTCATGTTCAAGGGGCACGACAGGCTGCTGATCGCCGCGCGGCACGGCGCGCCGCTCGCCATCGGCTATGGCGACACCGAGATGTATCTGGGCTCGGATGCGATGGCTCTCGCGCCCTTCACCTCGCGGCTGAGCTATCTGCTCGACGGCGACTGGGCCGTCATCACGCCGGCGGGCGTCACCATCCGCGACGGCGCCGATGCGCTGGTGCGGCGCGAGATGCTGGTGTCGCAGGCCTCGGCGCTCATGGTGGACAAGGGCAATCACCGGCACTTCATGGCCAAGGAGATCTACGAGCAGCCCGAGACCATCTCGCATACGCTCAGCCACTATGTGGACATGGGCGCCGAGCGGGTGGCGCTGCGCGAGACGCTGCCCTTCGACTTCGCCACGCTGCCGCGGCTCACCGTGTCGGCCTGTGGAACGGCATATTACGCCGGGCTGATCGCCAAATACTGGTTCGAGAAATATGCGCGGCTGCCGGTCGATGTCGATGTGGCGTCGGAGTTCCGCTACCGCGAGCCGCCGCTCGCCAAAGATGGGGCGGCGCTGTTCATCTCGCAGTCGGGCGAGACGGCCGACACGCTCGCCGCGCTGCGCTATTGCGCCGGCGCCGGCCAGCATGTGGTGTCGCTGCTCAACGTGCCCGAGAGCACCATCGGGCGCGAGAGCGCCGTGGTGTTCCCGACGCTGTGCGGACCCGAGATCGGCGTCGCCTCCACCAAGGCGCTGACGGCGCAGCTCGCGGCGCTGGCGAGCCTCGTCGTCGCGGCGGGGGTGGCGCGGGGCGTCATCTCGCGGACGCAGGAATCGGCGCTGGTGCGCGCGCTCACGGCGCTGCCGGCGGCGGTGTCGGCGGCGCTCGCCACCGAGCCGCAGGTCGAGCGCATCGCCAAGCGGCTGAGCAAGGCCAAGGACGTGCTCTATCTCGGGCGCGGGCCGATGTTCCCGGTGGCCATGGAAGGGGCGCTGAAGCTCAAGGAGATCAGCTACATCCATGCCGAGGGCTATCCGGCGGGCGAGCTGAAGCACGGGCCGATCGCGCTGGTGGACGAGCAATTGCCGGTGATCGTCGTGGCGCCCTCCGACGAGCTGATCGACAAGACGCTCTCCAACATGCAGGAGGTGGCGGCGCGCGGCGGCCGCATCATCCTCGTCACCGACGCCGAGGGCGCCGGGCGGATCGGGCAGGGGGTGGCCGAGACCATCGTCATCCCCAAGGTCGAGAACTTCGTCGCGCCGATCCTGGCGCTCATTCCGGTGCAGTTACTCGCCTACCACACGGCCGTGTTCATGGGCACGGACGTGGACCAGCCGCGCAACCTCGCCAAGTCGGTGACCGTCGAATAGCTTGCCTTCGGCGGGCGGCCATGCGAACTCGCCGGCCATGACAGCCGAACTCACCATCGTGCCGCCGGACCGGCCGCTGGTCGGGCGCGTGACGCCGCCCGGCAGCAAGTCGATCACCAATCGCGCGCTGCTGCTGGCGGCGCTGGCGCAGGGCACGAGCCGGCTGAGCGGGGCGCTCAAGTCGCGCGACACGGTGCTGATGGCGGCGGCGCTCAGGCAGATGGGCGTCGGCATCGACGAGCCGGACGCGACCAGCTTCGTCGTCACCGGCTCGGGCCGGCTCGCCATGCCCGCCGGCCCGCTGCTCTTGGGCAATGCCGGCACGGCGGTGCGTTTCCTCACCGCCGCCGCGGCGCTAGTCGAGGGCCTCGTCGTCATCGATGGCGACGAGACCATGCGGCGGCGGCCCATCGGGCCGCTGGTCGCTGCCCTCAACCGCCTGGGTACGGTGGCGCGCGCGCCAAGCGGCTGCCCGCCCGTCGCCATCGAGGGGCGCGGGCATTTCGGCTCCGGCCGAGTGGAGATCGATGGCGGGCTGTCGAGCCAGTACGTCTCGGCGCTGCTGATGGCGGCGCCCTTCGGCACCGACCCCATCGAGGTGGTGCTTACCGGCAAGGATCTCGACGCGCGCGGCTATGTCGAGCTGACCCTCGCCGTGATGCGCGCCTTCGGTGCCGAGGTGGCGGCCATCGACGGCGTGAGCTGGCGGGTGGAGCCGACACGCTACGCCGCCGCCGATTTCGCCATCGAGCCCGACGCCTCGGCCGCCACCTATCTGTGGGCCGCCGAAGCGCTGACCGGCGGGCGCATCGACCTCGGCGTGCCGATGGCGGCGTTCACGCAGCCCGATGCCGCCGCCGCCGCCTTTATCCGGCAGTTCCCCGACATGCCGGCCGAAATCGACGGATCGCAGATGCAGGATGCGGTGCCGACGCTGGCCGTGCTCGCCGCCTTCAACCGCGCGCCGGTGCGTTTCACCGGCATCGCCAATCTGCGCGTCAAGGAGTGCGATCGCATCGCCGCGCTCGCCACCGAGCTGAGCCGCATCCGGCCGGGCCTCGCGCGCGAAGCGGGCGACGACCTCGTCGTCATGGGCGATCCCGGCCTTGCCGGGCAGGTGCTGCCGGCGCGCATCGAGACCTATGAGGACCACCGCATCGCCATGAGCCTCGCGCTCATGGGCCTCAAGGTCGGCGGCATCACCATCCGCGACCCCGATTGCGTCGGCAAGACCTTTCCCGGCTACTGGGACGCGCTGCGCAGCCTCGGGGTTACTCTGACATAGCTGTCGTTCCCGCGCAGGCGGAGGCCCCGCCTCACGCCACGACGCGTTCGTCTTCCTTGAGATCGGCTTCGCTGCACACGCGGTTGCGGCCGGCGTGCTTGGCGGCGTAGAGGCAGCGGTCGGCGCGCTCGATCAGCGCCGAGGGCGTGTCGCCGGGGCGGTAGGCGGCGACGCCGAACGAGGCGGTGATGCGGCCGAGCTTCTCGTTGGTCGAGCGCTTCAGCAGCTCCTTGGCCTGCACGGCGCGACGGATGTTGTCGGCGACGATGACGGCGCCGTCGATGTCGGTCTCGGGCAGGATGGCGACGAATTCCTCGCCGCCATAGCGGGCCGCCATGTCCTTGCCCTTGATGTTGGACTTAAGCGTCATCGCCACCAGCCGCAGCACCTGGTCGCCGGTCTGGTGGCCCCAGGTGTCGTTGAAGCGCTTGAAATTGTCGATGTCGAGCAGCATCAGGCAGAGCGGCACCTGGCGCTCCGCCACGTCGGCGAAGGCCCGCTGCAGCTCGTCGTCGAACGACTGCCGGTTGAAGATGCGCGTCAGCGGGTCGAGCATCGAGGCGCGGCGCACCTCGTCGAGGTCGCGCTGCAATGCGGCGATGTCCTCGCGCGAGGTTTCGAGCTTTTCCTCGAGCTGGGCGTTGGCCTCCTGCATGCGGCGGGTCTCGCCGAGGAGCTTTTGCGCCACCGCGTGCAGCTCGGCCTCGGTCTTGGCCGGGCCGAGCTCGCCGCTCGCCGCCTGCAGGCTGCCGGCATAGGCGCTGGCCGTGTCCATCGCCGTGTCGATGGCCTCGTTCACCGCGTCGATGCGCGTCACCATGCGCTCGGAGACGTTGGAGATGCGCTCGTTGGGGTCCTGCGATTTCAGGAATTCATTGTAGAGGCGCTCGGCCAGCTCCTGCGTCGCGGTCCCGTCGCGGAAGATCTGGTTGATGCGCTGGTTCAGCATCGGGTTGACGCCGGTCGCGTAAGTATAAAGCAGCTCGTAGAACTGCGGATAGGGAGGAATACGGCCGCGTTTCAGCAAATCCATCGCTGAAATGGCGTAACCCAGGGCGCGCCTGAATTCCTGCTCCGACACTTACCGCCCCCGAGCCGTGTGACCTAGTTCTAGTCACGATGACTTTTCGGGTAAGTCAATTAACGGTCAGTAAAAACCGGAGCTTTCACCAATCAACTTTGTACAATCGCCGGCGGCGTGAAAGCCGGTTTTGCTGGTGAAGATCAGCGGCCGGCGCTGGAGCGCAGCAGGAAGGCCGGCACCGGCCCGTCCGAGCCGAACGGGGTGTCCGAGGCGTAGTCGGGCGCGCGCTCCGGCTTGGCGCGACTGCGCTCGCGGCGCGGGGCGCGGGGCTCGTCCGCCGGCTGCTCGGCCGGCTCGCGCTTGGGCTTTTCCGCTTGTGCCGGCTTTTCGGACCGTACCGGCTTTTCGGACCGTGCCGGCCGGTCGCCATGCGGCTGGCGCGTGGCGCCACGGCTGCGGCGCGCGGTACGCGCCGGTGCCTCGTCGCCGTCGCCCTCGGCCGGCGCGGGCAGGCCGTCGAGCTTGAGCAGCGGAATATCCTTCTGGATCAGCTTGACGATGGCGTCGAGATATTTGCCGTCGGCGGGCGCCGCCAGCGTGTAGCTGGTGCCCGAGCGGCCGGCGCGGCCGGTGCGGCCGATACGGTGGATATAGTCCTCGGCATGGGTCGGCACGTCGAAGTTGAAGACGTGGCTCACCGCCGGGATGTCGAGCCCGCGTGCCGCCACGTCGCTGGCGACGAGCAAGGTGAGCTTGTCGGTCTTGAAGGCGTCGAGCGTCTCCATGCGGCTCTTCTGGTCCATGTCGCCATGCAGCGCGCCGGCCGAAAAGCCGTGCCGCTGCAGCGAGCGGGCGAGGGTGGCCACGTCGCGCTTGCGGTTGCAGAAGATGATCGCGTTGGTCAGGTGGTCGGCCGCGCGGATGAGCTGGCGCAGCGCCGCGCGCTTCTCGTCGGGCTTGCTCGACACCTTTATCTGATACTGGTCGATGGTCTCGGCGGTGGAGTTCTGCCGCGCCACCTCGATCTTGATGGGGTCACGCAGGAAGCGCTTGGTCAGCCGCTCGATCTCGGGCGGCATGGTGGCCGAGAAGAACAGCGTCTGGCGGCGCGCCGGCAGCAGGCCGCAGATGCGCTCGATGTCGGGGATGAAGCCCATGTCGAGCATGCGGTCGGCCTCGTCGATGACGAGGATATCGACGCCGGAGAGCAGGATGCGGCCGCGCTCGAACTGGTCGAGCATGCGGCCGGGCGTGGCGATCAGCACGTCGGCGCCGCGGTCGAGCACGCGGTTCTGCTCGTCGAAGCTGACGCCGCCGATGAGCAGCGCCATCGTCAGCCGATGGTTCTTGCCGTATTTCTCGAAGTTCTCGGCCACCTGGGCGGCCAGCTCGCGCGTCGGCTCGAGGATGAGCGTGCGCGGCATGCGGGCGCGGGCCCGGCCGCTTTCGAGCAGGGTCAGCATGGGCAGCACGAACGAGGCGGTCTTGCCCGTGCCGGTCTGCGCAATGCCGATGATGTCCTGCTTCTGAAGGACATGCGGAATGGCCTGCGCCTGGATTTCGGTCGGCTTGACGTAGCCTGCGGCCGCGACCGCGTCGGTCACTTTGGCGCTGAGGCCGAGCCCATTAAAGTCGTCTGGCAATGTGTTCGTCCACTCGAGGGTTGGGAAGGCCGGCGATGGCTGGGAAGCAGCCGGGGCGGCGAGTGGTTCCCGACGAGCCGGGAACATAGAGGGAATCCCCTCCGAGTCAACGGGAAACCCTAGGCTTTCCTTAATATGGGAGGATCGCGCTCAGATATCGAGGTCGGTGACGAAGGCGGCGTTCTCCTGGATGAAGGCGAAGCGGGCCTCCGGCCGGGAGCCCATCAGCCGGTCCACCGACGATTTGGTGTCGTCGCGGTCCTGCAGGATGCGCACCTGCAAAAGCGTGCGGGTTTTCTTGTCCATCGTCGTCTCGCGCAGATGCGCATAGGGCATTTCGCCGAGGCCCTTGAAGCGCGTGATGTCGGGCTTCCTGCCCTTGAACTCGTGGGCCAGCAGCTCGTCCTTGTGCGCGTCGTTCATGGCGTAGACGACCTTGGGGCCGGCGCTGATCCTGTAGAGCGGCGGCATGGCGAGGTAGAGGTGCCCGTCGTCGATCAGCCGCGGCATCTCCTGGAAGAAGAAGGTGATGAGGAGCGAGGCGATGTGGGCGCCGTCCACGTCGGCGTCGGTCATCAGGATGATCTTGTCGTAGCGCAGGTCGTCCTCGCGATAACGCTCGCGCGTGCCGCAGCCCAGCGCCTGCACGAGGTCGGCGATCTGCTGGTTGGCCTGCAGCTTGTCGCGGCTGGCGCCGGCGACGTTGAGCACCTTGCCGCGCAGCGGCAGCACCGCCTGGCTGGCGCGGTCGCGCGCCGATTTGGCGCTGCCGCCGGCGCTGTCGCCCTCGACGATGAACAGCTCCGCCCCCTGCGCCGCCGTCTGCGTGCAGTCGGCGAGCTTGCCCGGCAGGCGGAGCTTGCGCGTCGCGCTCTGGCGGTCGATCTCCTTTTCCTTCTTGCGCCGCAGCCGCTCCTCGGCGCGCTCGATGCTCCAGTCGAGCAGCTTGTTGGCCTGCTGCGGCGAATTGGCGAGCCAGTGGTCGAAGGCGTCGCGCAGCGCCGTATCGACGATGCGGGTGGCCTCGGGCGAGCTCAGCCGGTCCTTGGTCTGGCCGACGAATTCGGGCTCGCGCACGAAGACCGAGAGCATGGCCGAGCACTGCACCAGCACGTCGTCGGCGGTGAGGATGGCGGCGCGCTTTTCGCCCTTGAGCTCGGCATAGGAGCGCAGGCCCCTGAGCAGCGCCGTGCGCAGGCCCTGCTCGTGTGTGCCGCCTTCGCCGGTCGGGATGGTGTTGCAGTAGGACTGCACGAACCCGTCGGCCAGCGTCCAGGCCACGGCCCATTCCACCGTGCCGTGGCTGCCGGGCTTGCCCGAGCGGCCGGCGAAGATGTCGTCGACGATGCGCTGCTCGGCCTCGATGCGTGCCGTGAGGAAGTCGCGCAGGCCGCCGGGGAAGTGGAAGCTCGCCTTCTCCGGCACCTCGCCGCTCACGTGCACGGGGTCGCACGACCAGCGCAGCTCGACGCCGCCGAACAGGTACGCCTTGGCGCGCGTCATGCGGAACAGGCGCTGTGCCGAGAACTGGGCGCGGTCGCCGAAGATCTCGGGGTCGGGGTGGAAGCGCGTGGTGGTGCCGCGGCGGTTCTGCACCTTGCCGACGGTCTCGACCTTGCCGGTCGGCTTGCCGCGCGAATAGGCCTGCCGGTAGAGCGTCTGGTCGCGCGCCACCTCGACGACGAGGTCGTCGCTGAGCGCGTTGACCACTGAGACGCCGACGCCGTGCAGGCCCCCCGAGGTCTCGTAGGCCTTGGAATCGAACTTGCCGCCGGCGTGCAGCGTCGTCATGACGATTTCGAGCGTCGATTGCCGGGGATATTTCGGGTGGTTCTCGACCGGGATGCCGCGGCCGTTGTCGGTGACGGTCAGATAGCCGTTGGCGCCGAAATGCACCTCGATGCGGCTGGCGTGGCCGGCGATGGCCTCGTCCATCGAGTTGTCGATGACTTCGGCGAACAGGTGGTGGAGCGCGTTCGCATCGGTGCCGCCGATATACATGCCGGGCCGGCGGCGCACCGGCTCGAGCCCCTCCAGCACCTCGATGTCGGCGGCCGAATAAGAGCCGCCGCCCGCCGCGGCGGGGGCAGGGGCCTTCTTGCGGGGCGGCGCGGGCGGGGCGTCGCCGAACAGGTCGTCTCTGGGCATCTCAACTCACGCGAATCGTCGCGTTCTTCTAGCACAGAGCGCCCCCGTCGTTGCCCGTCCGTTCCCGTTCGGGCTGCCAGTGCGGGAGCAGGAGGCGGAGGGCACGTACGACGGCGCGCCCGTTCAACAAACGCGTGGAGCGGTTGAAATGCGGGGCGGGGATGTGCGAACCAGTAGCGTCTCCCCTCCTGCCGATGAGCGCTCCGTGACCAAAAGCCCCACCGACTGCACCACCAAGGACGATGTCCGCGCCGAGATCGACCGCATCGACAGGGGGCTTCTGGCGCTGCTCGCCGAGCGGCACCGCTATGTGACGCGCATGGCCGAGATCAAGACCGACCCGCACGAGGCGCACGATCCGGCGCGCATCGCCGCCGTGCTTAGGACGCAGCGCCAGCGCGCCGAGGAGCTGGGCCTCGACGAGGACCAGGCCGAGCTCATCTGGAAGACGCTGATCGACTGGAACGTGAACTACGAAAAGGGCATCATCGTCGCCCGGCGCGGCGCGAAGTAGCTTTTCCCATGACCCTGTCCCTCACCATCCGCAAGGCGATTCCCAGCGAGATCGAGACGCTGGCCGACATCGCCTATATCGCCTGGGAGCGCGACCTGATGCCGTTCCTCAGCGGTGCCGCGGCGGCGCGCGAGGCGGAGCGCAACCGGCTCGAGGCGGCGGTGCGCGGCGGGCTGGAGCGGGTCATCGTCGCCGAGGTCAACGACGTGCCGGTGGGCTGGTGCCAGCGCGCGCAGGGCCGGGCCTATGTGCCGTTCCTGTTCGTGACGCCGCTCTGCCAGAACCAGGGCGTCGGCTCGGCGCTGCTCAGGCGCATGGAATCGCTGCTCGAGCTCGAGGGCGCCGACCGCATCCAGCTCGATACGCTCGCCGACAATGTGCGGGCGGTGAATTTCTACCAGCACCAAGGCTACCAGATCCTGGCCCTCAAGACCGAAGGCCGGCCCGGCCACGAGCCGCAGATGAGCGTGAGGCTCGAAAAGCGGCTCGATCCGTGGCATGGGCCTATCGACGACATTTCGTAACGGACGCCATCTTGCCCCTCATCGATACGCGCACGCCCAACCCCAAGAGCTTCATCAAGGGCCAGTCGGGAGACTGGGAAGTCATCATCGGCATGGAGGTCCACGCCCAGGTGACCTCCGAGAGCAAGCTGTTCTCGGGCTCTTCGACCGAGTTCGGCCGCCCGGCCAATTCCAATGTCAGCTTCGTCGATGCGGCGATGCCGGGCATGCTGCCGGTCATCAACGAGGAATGCGTGCGCCAGGCCGTGCGCACGGGGCTCGGGCTCAAGGCGGCGATCAACAAGCGCTCGATCTTCGACAGGAAGAACTATTTCTACCCGGACCTGCCGCAGGGCTACCAGATCTCGCAGTTCAAGGACCCCATCGTCGGCGAAGGCAAAGTGCGGCTCGACATGGGCGAGGGCGAGCCCATCGAGATCGGCATCGAGCGGCTGCATCTCGAGCAGGACGCCGGCAAGTCGATCCACGACCAGCACCCCAACATGAGCTTCGTCGATCTCAACCGCTCCGGCGTGGCGCTGATGGAGATCGTCTCGAAGCCCGATCTGCGCTCGGCCGACGAGGCCAAGGCGTATCTCGGCAAGCTGCGCACGATCCTGCGCTATCTCGGCACCTGCGACGGCAACATGGAGCAGGGCTCGATGCGCGCCGACGTCAACGTCTCCGTGCGCCGGCCGGGCGCCGCCTTCGGCACGCGCTGCGAGATCAAGAACGTCAATTCCATCCGGTTCGCCGGGCAGGCCATCGAGTTCGAGGCGCGCCGCCAGATCGACATCCTCGAGGATGGCGGCGAGATCGAGCAGGAGACGCGGCTGTTCGACCCCAGGCTGGGTGAGACGCGCTCGATGCGCTCCAAGGAAGAAGCGCACGACTACCGCTATTTCCCCGACCCGGACCTCTTGCCGCTGGAGTTCGACGACGCCTTCATCGCCGCGCTGGCGCAGAACCTGCCGGAGCTGCCCGACGAGAAGCAGGCGCGCTTCGTCGCCGATTACGGCGTCACGCCCTATGACGCGATGGTGCTGACGCTCGAACGGGAGAGCGCCGATTTCTACGAGGCGGTGGCCAAGGGGCGCGACGGCAAGATGGCGGCCAACTGGGTCATCAACGAGCTGTTCGGGCGCCTCAACAAGGAGGGCCGCGAGGTCACGGACTCGCCGGTGAGCGCCGGCCAACTCGGCGGCATCATCGACCTCATTGCCGCCGGCGACATCTCGGGCAAGATCGCCAAGGACCTGTTCGAGATCGTCTGGACGGAGGGCGGCGAGCCGGCCGCGATCGTTGCGGCGCGCGGCATGAAGCAGGTGACCGATCTCGGCGCCATCGAGAAGGTGGTGGACGAGATCATCGCCGCCAATCCCGAGCAGGTGGAGAAGGTCAAGGCCAAGCCGACGCTGATCGGCTGGTTCGTCGGCCAGGCGATGAAGGCCTCGGGCGGCAAGGCCAACCCGCAGGCCCTCAACGAGATCTTGAAGAAAAAGCTCGGCCTTTAGGCCGCTCTGCGCCGCAGCCGCTTCACCAATCGGCCGTCGATGAAGACGAGGCCGATAAAGATCACGGCGATGCCGAGGAGATGGATGGGCAGCAGCCGCTCGCCGAGGACGAGCGCGCCGAGCAGCAGCGCCGAAACCGGCACGAGAAAGGCGTTGAGCGACAGGTTCGTCGGCCCGACGCGCGGCAGCAGCCAGTAGAGCAAGAGGAAGCTGAAGCTGGTCGAGAGCACGCCGATGCCGATGAGCGACGCCCAGGTCTCGGGCTGGGTGATGACGGGCACGCCGGTGAACAGGAGGGCCAGCGGAGCCGAGACCAGCGCCCCGGCGCTGAGCGACAGCGCCGCGATGGTCGGGGAGTCGAGCGCCTCGAAGCGCCGGGCGTAGTTGAGGCTGAGGGCGTAGCAGACACTGGCCGCGAACGCCGCCAGCATGCCGAGCACCTGTCCGCCCGCCCCGGCGCCGAGCGCGGGGGCGGCGAGGATGACGGCGCCGGCGAAACCGATGAGCACGCCCGCCGCCTTGTTCCACGTTGCCTTCTCGCCGCCCGGCCAGAGCTGGCTGACGACGACGGTGATCATCGGCGTGAGGCCGTTGATGACGCCGACGATGCCGCTCGCCACCGTCTCCTCGGCGAAGGGGAAGAGCGCGAACGGGATGGCGTAGTTGACGACGCCGAGCAGCAGCAATTGCGGGTAGAGGCGCCAGTCGCGCGGCAGCCGCCGGCGCTGGGCGGCAAGAAACACCCAGCAGATGGCGGCGCCGATCGCCAGCCGGCCGCCGGAGACCCACAGCGGGCTGATCTCGCGGATCAGCACCGCGTTGAACAAGAACGAGGAGCCCCAGACGGCGCCGAGCAGCACGATCAGCGCCCAATAGCGAAGCAACATGACAACAGTCTCCGAAAGCCGGGCCCGTATAGGCCGGCGCCGAGAGTCGCGTCGAACCGATTTTGACGTTTAGCCCGCGCGCCAGGCGATTTCGCCGCGCGCCAGCGTGGCCAGCGCCCTGGGGTAGAGCCTGTGCTCCTCGACCAGCACCCGCGCCGCGAGGCTTTCGGCCGTGTCGCCGGGCAGTACCGGCACGCACGCCTGCGCGATGGTCGGGCCCTCGTCCATGCCGGGGGTGACGAAATGCACGGTGCAGCCATGCTCTGTGCTGCCGTCGGCCAGCGCCTGCGCATGGGTGTGGAGCCCCCGGTGTTTCGGCAGCAGCGAGGGGTGGATGTTGATGAGCTTGCCGGCCCAGCGCGCGCAGAACCCGGCGCTGAGCAGGCGCATGAAGCCGGCGAGGCACACGATATCGGGCCGCCAGCCGGCAAGCACGGCCTCCATCGCCGCCTCGAAGGCGGGCTTGTCGGGATAGGCCCGGTGCGACAGCGCGGCGGTGGGGATGCCCTCGGCGGCAGCGGCGGCGAGGCCGGCGGCGTCGGGGATGTTGGAGAAGACACCAACGATCTCGGCCGGATAGCCGGGGTCTTTGGCGGCGGCGATGAGTGCGCTCATGTTCGAGCCGCGGCCCGAAATGAGGATCGCGACGCGCCGCTTCACAGCCCGAGATGACCGGTGAAAACCACCGGCTCGTCGCCCGCCTCGGTGATCTCGCCGATCTGCGCCGGCCGCTCGCCGGCCTCGTAGAGGTGGGCGATGAGCCGTTCGGCCTCGGCGGCGGTGACCACGCACACCATGCCGACGCCGCAGTTGAAGGTGCGCAGCATCTCGCGCGCCTCGAGGCCGCCGACCCGTGCCAGCCAGCCGAACACCTTCGGCACCTCGATGCGGCTCAGGTCGATGCGGGCGCTGACGGTCTCGGGCAGCACGCGCGGGATGTTGTCGATGAAGCCGCCGCCGGTGATGTGGGCGAGGGCCTTGATGCCGATGCCGGCCTTGAGGGCCGCGAGGATCGGCTTCACATAGATGCGGGTCGGCGTCAGCAGAGCGCCCGACAGGGTCCGGCTCTCGTCGAACGGCGCCGGCAGGTACCAGTCCACGCCGGAAATCTCGACCAGCCGGCGCACCAGCGAATAGCCGTTGGAATGGACGCCCGACGAGCCCAGCGCGACGATGACGTCGCCCGGCTGCACATCGGGCCGTGGCAGCAGCGTGCCGCGCTCGGCGGCGCCGACGGCGAAGCCGGCGAGGTCGTAGTCGTCGCCGTGATAGAGGCCCGGCATTTCGGCGGTCTCGCCGCCGATGAGGGCACAGCCGGCGAGCCGGCAGCCCTCGGCGATGCCCTCGACGATGGCCTTGCCGACCGCCACGTCGAGCTTGCCGGTGGCGAAATAGTCGAGGAAGAACAGCGGCTCGGCGCCCTGCACGACGATGTCGTTGACGCACATGGCGACGAGGTCGATGCCGATGGTCGTGTGGTTGCCGGTATCGATGGCGATGCGCAGCTTGGTGCCCACCCCGTCATTGGCGGCGACCAGCACCGGATCGATGAACCCGGCCGCCTTGAGGTCGAACAGGCCGCCGAAGCCGCCGATCTCGCCGTCGGCGCCCGCCCGGCGGGTGGAGCGCACGGCCGGCTTGATGGCCTCGACAAGGGCATTGCCGGCATCGATGTCGACGCCCGCATGCTTGTAGCTCAGCCCGTTTGATGGCAGGTTCGTTGCGTCGGACATGGCGCCTGATGCCGGCTCGGCGAGGGGTCGAAAACTGACGCGCTGATAGCCGCTCGACCGGGACGACGCAAGGGCAACGCGGGGCATGACACTTAGAACGCAGGTCCTCGTGTGGGTCGGCTTCACGGCCGTGGTGATCTTCGCCATCTGGCTGTTCCGCCCGATTCTGTTGCCCTTCGTGGTCGGCATCGCGCTCGCCTACCTGCTCAATCCGCTGGTCAACCTGGTGCAGCGCGCCCGCGTCGGGCGCGGCTGGGCGACCGCCATCGTGCTGCTCGGCGTGCTCGGCATCATCGCCGGCGTGGTCTGGCTGGTGACGCCGCTCTTCACCTCGCAGGTGCTCGGCCTCGTGGCGCGCCTGCCGGCCTATGTGCGCGATCTGCAGGAGGTGATCCGGGGCTTTGCGCCGCAGCTCGTCGAGTGGCTCGGCGCGGAGCGCACGGCGCAGTTGCAGGCGAGCCTCAGCCAGTTCCTCGGCACCGGCGTCGAGTTCATCGGCAGCCTCACCGCGCAGCTCGCCCAGAGCGGGCTCACCGTGCTCAACACGCTGGCCTTCATCATCCTCACCCCGGTGGTGGCCTTCTACCTGCTGCTCGACTGGGAAGGCATGGTGAAGGGCATCGACGACCTCTTGCCGCGCGAGCATCGCCGCGAGGTCCGCCAGGTGCTCGACCAGATCGACCATTCCATGTCCGGCGTGGTGCGCGGCTATGGCTCGGTGATCCTCGTGCTGTGCGTCTACTACGTGACGGCGCTGTCGCTGACCGGGCTGAATTTCGGGCTGGTGATCGGCCTCGTCACGGGCCTGTTCAGCTTCATCCCCTTCGTCGGCTTTCTCACCGGCTTCACCCTCTCCATGGGCATCGCGCTGGTGCAGTTCGCGCCCAACTGGTGGATGGTGGCGGTGATCTTCGCCGTCTACATGATCGGCCAGTTCCTCGAAGGCAACGTGCTCTATCCCAAGCTCGTCGGCTCGAGCATCAACATCAACCCGGTGTGGCTGATGTTCGCCCTGTTCGCCTTCTCCTTCCTGTTCGGCTTCGTCGGCCTGCTGCTGGCGGTGCCGCTCGCCGCCATCACCGCGACGCTGACGCGCTATGCCGTGAAGCGCTACAAGGAGAGCGCGCTCTATCACGGCGAGCGGCCGCACCGGCCGGAGCCCGGCGAGCCCGAGCTGGCGCTCGGCACCCCCGCGCCGGTCGCTCCGCAGCCCCCGGCGCCGCCGCGGCGCCGCAAGCGCCTGACGCCCGAAAAATGAGCCCCGCAGCCGGCGCCGGCCAATTGCCCTTCGACTACGGGCACGAGCCCTCGCACCTCGAAGCCGACTTCATCGAGGGCGACGGCAACCGCCTGGCGCTCGCCCATATCCGGGCGTTTCCGCACTGGCCGGGGCCGCTGACGCTGATCGAGGGGCCGGCCAAGTCGGGCAAGTCGCATCTGGCGCGGATTTTCGCCGACCGGGCCGGCGCCGCGGCGGTGACGCCGGCGGCGGTCGCGGCGCTGGCCGGGGCCGGCGGCACGGCGCCGCTGGTGGTCGAGGACGTCGATCGCGCCGGCTATGGCGAGGCGGCGCTGTTCCACCTGCTCAACCAGTCGATGCGCGATGGCCGGCCGTTGCTGATGACGACGCGCGCGCCCGTTGCCAACTGGCCCTTCGCGACCGATGATCTCAAGTCGCGGGCCCGACTCGCGGCGCACTTCAGCGTGGCGCTCAGCGATGACATCCAGTTGTCACAGATGTTCGTGAAGCTGTTCGGCGACAGGCAGGTGATGGTGGAGCCGCGCATCGTGCGCTACCTCGTGGCGCGCATGGAGCGCTCGCCCGAGGAGGCCGTGGCGCTGGCCGAGCTGGTGGACCGCATCGCGCTGAGCCGCGGCACGGCGATCACCCGGTCGGTGGCGGCGGCGGCGCTGGCCGAGCGCGGCATAGCGGCCGACGAGCTGGATCTGGAAGGCGGCGACGATGAATGAGATGGCGGGACTGGTTCCCGAGGAGACGAGCGCAGACGACGTGGAGGCCCTGCGCCACAGCCCGGCGCGCTTCGTCAACCGCGAGGTGAGCTGGCTGCAGTTCAACATGCGGGTGCTCGAAGAGGCCGGCAATACGCGCCATCCGCTGCTCGAGCGGATGCGCTTCGTGTCCATTTCGGCGAACAACCTCGACGAGTTCTTCATGGTGCGCGTCGCCGGCCTCAAGGGGCAGTTGCGCGCCGGCATGACCAAGCAGAGCGCCGACGGGCTGACCCCGGCCGAGCAGCTCGAGGAGATCGCGACCCTCGCCCAGCACCTGCAGCTCGAGCAGCAGGACCGCTGGCAGACATTGCGCGCCGAGCTGGTCGGCGCCGGCGTCGTCATCCACGAGGCGAACGACCTGTCGCCGGACCAGTTGCGCTACCTGCAACGGCTGTTCCGCGAGGAAATCTTCCCGGTGCTGACGCCGATCGCCGTCGATCCGGCGCATCCGTTCCCGTTCATCCCCAATCTCGGCTTCACGCTGGCCTTCGAGCTGACGCGGCCGGGCTCGACCACGACGCTGACGGCGCTGGTGCGCGTGCCCGCCAATCTCGACCGCTTCATCACGCTGCCTTCGGGGCTGGCGACGGACGGGCGGATCGAGGTGGTGACCATCGACACGCTCATCAACCTGTTCCTGCACAAGATGTTTCCCGGCTACGAGGTGGCCGGCTCGGGCGCCTTCCGCATCATCCGCGACAGCGAGATCGAGATCGACGACGAGGCGGCGGACCTCGTGGTCGAGTTCGAGACGGCGCTGCGCCAGCGCCGGCGCGGGCAGGTGATCCGGCTCGAGATCGAAAAGAAGATGCCGTACGCCCTGCGCCGGCAGATTTCCGACCGGCTCGGCGCCACTCCCGCCGACACCTTCGAGGTGGAGGGCTTCCTCGGCCTCGCCGACGCCTCCAAGATCTGCGAGATCGACCGGCCGGATCTCAAGTTCCAACCCTACATACCACGTTATCCAGAGCGCGTGCGCGACTACAATGGCGACCTCTTCGCCGCCATCCGCGCCAAGGACCTGCTGGTCCATCATCCGTTCGAGAGCTTCGACGTGGTGGCGCAGTTCCTGATGCAGGCGGCGCGCGACCCCGACGTGGTGGCGATCAAGCAGACGCTCTACCGCACCTCGCGCGACAGCCCCATCGTCAAGGCGCTGGTGCTGGCCGCCGAGAGCGGCAAGTCGGTGACGGCGCTGGTCGAGCTCAAGGCGCGCTTCGACGAGGAGGCCAATATCCGCTGGGCCCGCGACCTCGAACGGGCCGGCGCGCAGGTGGTGTTCGGCTTCATCGAGCTCAAGACGCACGCCAAGATGAGCCAGGTGGTACGGCGCGAGAACGGCAAGCTGGTGAGCTATTGCCACCTCGGCACGGGCAATTACCACTCGATCACGGCCAAGATCTACACCGACCTCAGCTACTTCACCACCGACCCGGCCATCACCCGCGACGTGGCGCGGGTGTTCAATTTTATAACCGGTTATGCGCGGCCGACGGAGCTGGAGACCATCGCCGTCTCGCCGGTCAACCTGCGCCAGACGCTGCTCGAGCACATCGCCCGCGAGGTGAAGCATGCCGAGCGCGGCGAGCCAGCCACCATCTGGCTCAAGATGAACGCGCTGGTCGATCCCGAGATCATCGATGCGCTCTACGACGCCAGCCAGAAGGGCGTGAAGATCGACCTCATCGTGCGCGGCATCTGCTGCCTCAGGCCCGGCATTCCCGGCTTCTCCGACAATATCCGCGTGAAATCGGTGGTCGGGCGCTTCCTCGAGCACTCGCGCATCTACTGCTTCGGGCAGGGCGAGCCGATGCCGTCGCGCAAGGCCAGGGTGTTCATCAGCTCGGCCGACATCATGCAGCGCAACCTCGACTGGCGCGTCGAGGTGATGGTGCCCATCGTCAACCGCACGGTGCACAAGCAGATTCTCGACCGCATGCTGGTCGCCTATCTCAAGGACAATGTGCAGAGCTGGGAGGTGCTGCCCGACGGCAGCTCGCACCGCCGGCCGTTGGCCGAGGGCGAGGAAGCCTACAGCGCCCACGATTATTTCATGACCAATGCCAGCCTGTCCGGGCGCGGCAGCGCCTTGCCGCGAGAGCACGAAGAGAGCGACGATTGAACCGGTTCTGGGGCCTCGATGCGGACCCGACGGCCCAGGGGCGCATCAAGGGCGCCCGGCCCGTCGCGGTGCTCGACATCGGCTCCAACTCGGTGCGCCTCGTCGTCTACGAGCGGCTCGCCCGCGCCCTGACCGTGCTCTACAACGAGAAATCGTCCTGCGCGCTGGGCCGCGGCGTCGCCCAGACCGGGCGGCTGGCCTATGAGAACATCGACCGGGCGCTCACCGCCATCCAGCGCTTCGCGCTCGTGGCGCAACTGATGCGGGCCGGCGAGGTGCACGTGCTGGCCACCTCGGCGGTGCGCGAGGCGAGCAATTCCAAGGCCTTCGTCGATGCCGTCGAGGCCATCATGAACACCTCGGTGCAGGTGCTGAGCGGCGAAGCCGAGGCGCATTTCGGCGCCCTCGGCGTGGTTGCCGGCATTCCCGGTTTCGCCGGGATCGTCGGCGACCTCGGCGGCGGCAGCCTCGAGCTCAACGCCATCGTGGACGGCCGCGACGGGGCCGGGGAGACCCATGCGCTCGGCGTCATCCGCATGCAGGATGACACCGGCAGCGCCGTCGGGCAGGCCCGCGCCATCGCCCGCGAGCGGCTGCGCGCCTCGGGCCTGCTGAAAGGCAAGCCGGGCGGCAGCTTCTGCGCCATCGGCGGCACCTGGCGCGCCCTCGCCAAGCTCCACCAGCAACTGCGCAACTACCCGCTGCACATGGTGCAGCACTACGGCGTCAAGGCCGGCGACATCTCCCGGCTGTGCGACGAGATCGTCGCCGCCGCGGCCGACGGCAAGGCGTGGCCGGGCATCGACCACATCAGTGCCTCGCGCCGCGACCTGCTGCCGTTCGGCGCCGCCGTGCTCGCCGAAGTGCTGCGCGCCGGCCGCTTCGAGACGGTGCTGTTCTCGGCGCTGGGCGTGCGCGAGGGCTATCTCTACGGCCTGCTGCCGGACGCCGCGCAGGCGCTCGACCCGCTGCTGCAGGGGGCCGAGGAAGTCTCCATCCTGCGCTCGCGCTCGCCCGCCCATGCCGAGGATCTGATGGCCTTCAGCGCGCAGTTGCTCGACGCCGTCCATGTCCGCGAGACGCCCGACGAGGTGCGGCTGCGCCGCGTCGCGTGCCTGCTCTCCGATGTCGGCTGGCGCGGCCATCCCGATTATCGCGGCGAGCAGAGCGTCGATATGGTGGCCTACGGCTCGCTGGTCGGGGTGGACCATCCCGGCCGCGCCTTCCTCGCCGAAACGCTGGCGGTGCGCTACATGGGCCTCAAGCACAAGAGCCTCAGCCACCGGCTGCTGGCGCTGGCCGGGCCCGCCTCCAGCATGAAGGCGCGCCTGCTCGGCGCCATCTTCCGCGTCGCCTATCCGATGTCGGCGGCCATGCCGGGCGTCTTGCCGCGCACCCGCTTTTCCTTCGACGGCGCGCGGCTAACCCTGCACCTGCCCGACGACCTCGCCTTCCTCGCCGGCGAGCATCTGGCCGGCCGGCTCGCGCAACTGGCCGCCGTCGCCGGCGTCAAGGGCTCGGAGATCGTCGCCGGCTAGCGCGGTTCCGGCAGGTCGATGACGACGACGCCCTTGCGGGTCGCGGCGAGGGCGAGGCGGCCATGCTTGATGGCCAGCGCCTTGTCGCCGAACAGCTTGCGGCGCCAGCCGCGCAGCGCCGGCACGTCGGCTTCGTCGTCGAGCACCAGCGCGTCGATGTCGTCGGAGGTGGCGAGGATGCGCGCCGCGACGCCATGCTCCTCGCTCACCGCCTTGAGCAGCACGCGCACCAGGTCGCCGACCGCGCCCTTGGGCGAGGGGCCGCGATAGCGCGCCACCGCCGGCGGCAGCTCGGCCTTGCTCATCGCCTCGACCTGCTTGACGAGCGCGATGATCTCCTGCGCCGCCGCCGAGCGGCCGAAGCCGCGCTGCACGGCGCGCAGCTTGTCGAAGGCCTCGGGCGCCTGCGGGCGCTGCATGGCCAGCTCGACCAGCGCGTCGTCCTTGAGGATGCGGCTGCGCGGCTGGTCGGTCTCCTGCGCGCGGCGCTCGCGCCAGGCGGCGATGAGCTGCAGCGCCGCGAGGTCGCGCGGCCGGCTGAGCTTGGTCTTGAACCGCTCCCAGGCGTTTTCCGGCTTGATCACATAGGTGTCGATGGAGCGCAGGATGGCGAGCTCGTCCTCCACCCAGTCCTGCCGGCCGGCATCCTCGACCTGCTGGCTGAGCTTGACGTAGATGTCGCGCAGATGGGTGACGTCGGCGAGGGCATAGAGCCGCTGCTTCTCGCTGAGCGGCCGGTGCGACCAGTCGGTGAAGCGCGAGGATTTGTCGAGCTCGACGCCGGTGACCGAGCGCACGAGATTGTCGTAGCTGACGCTGTCGCCGAAGCCGCACACCGAGGCGGCGATCTGCGTGTCGAAGATGTTCTGCGGCACGACGCCGGCGAGCTTGACGAAAATCTCGATGTCCTGCCGTGCGGCGTGGAACACCTTCACGACGCCGGGGTCGGCGAGCAGCTCGAAGAAGGGCTGCAGGCTCAGCCCGTCGGCGAGCGGATCGACAAGGATGGCTTCGTCGGGCGTGGCCGCCTGCAACAGGCACAGCTTCGGCCAATAGGTGGTTTCGCGCAGGAATTCGGTATCGACGGTGACGAAATCGAATTGGCGCGCGCGCGCGCAGAATTGGGCGAGCGCGTCGGTCGATGTAATAAGCTCCATCGTGGTCCAGTCTGACTTTGCGCCCCGGTCCACCAGGGCAATCCCGTGCCGCTCTTATCAGGCGCGGCGGCGGCGCTCCAGCAGCGATTGCGCGCGGAATAATCCGCCGCAGCCCCGGAAATCTTGACAATCGGGGCCCTGCATGCGCTTGTCCGGCGCCGTTTCGGCCGACTCCAACCCCCGACAAGAGACCCAAAATGCATCGTTATCGTACCCACACATGCGCAGCCCTGACGCTGGCGGACGTGGGCAATAATGTGCGCCTGTCGGGCTGGGTGCATCGCGTGCGCGATCATGGCGGGCTGCTGTTCATCGACCTGCGCGACCATTACGGCATGACGCAGCTCGTCATCGACCCGGATTCCGCCGCCTTCGGCCTTGCCGAGACGGTGCGCTCCGAATGGGTGATCCGCGTCGATGGCGAGGTGAAGCGGCGCACGCCCGAGACGGTCAACCCCAAGCAGCCGACCGGCGAGGTCGAGGTGTTCATCCGCGAGCTGGAGGTGCTGGGCGCGGCGCGCGAGCTGCCGCTGCCGGTGTTCGGCGAGCCCGACTACCCCGAGGACATCCGCCTGCGCTACCGCTTCCTCGATCTGCGGCGCGAGACGCTGCACGCCAACATCGTCAAGCGCACGAAGATCGTCTCGTCGATCCGCCGGCGCATGGGCGAGGCGGGCTTCGCGGAGTATTCGACGCCGATCCTCACCGCCTCGTCGCCAGAGGGCGCGCGCGATTTCCTCGTGCCGAGCCGCATCCATCCGGGCACCTTCTTCGCGCTGCCGCAGGCGCCGCAGCAGTATAAGCAACTGCTGATGGTGGCCGGCTTCGACCGCTATTTCCAGATCGCGCCGTGCTTCCGCGACGAGGATCCGCGCGCCGACCGGCTGCCGGGCGAGTTCTACCAGCTCGACCTCGAAATGAGCTTCGTCACCCAGGAAGACGTGTGGAACGCCACCGAGCCGGTCATCACCGCGCTGTTCGAGGAGTTCGCCGAGGGCAAGCCGGTGACGCGAGACTGGCCGCGCATCCCCTACGAGACGGCGATCCGCACCTATGGCACGGACAAGCCGGACCTGCGCAACCCCATCGAGATGCAGCAGGTCAGCGCGCATTTCGCCGGCTCGGGCTTCAAGGTGTTCGCCAACCAGCTCGCCAGCGACGACAAGACCGAGGTGTGGGCCATTCCGGCCAGGACTGGCGGCAGCCGTGCCTTCTGCGACCGCATGAACGGCTGGGCGCAGGCCGAAGGCCAGCCGGGCCTCGCCTATATCTTCTGGCGCAGCGAGAACGGCGCGCTCGAAGGCGCCGGGCCGGTGGCCAAGAACATCGGCCCGGAGCGCACCGAGGCGATCCGCACCCAGCTTGGGCTGGGGGAGGGCGATGCCGTGTTCTTCGTCCTCGGGCGGCCCGACAAGATGTACCGTTTCGCCGGCGAGGCGCGCACCCGCGTCGGCACCGAGCTCGACCTGGTGGACAAGGACCAGTTCAAGTTCTGCTGGATCGTCGATTTCCCGTTCTACGAGTGGAGCGAGGAGGAAAAGCGCCTCGATTTCGCGCACAACCCCTTCTCCATGCCGCAGGGCGGTCTGGCGGCGCTCAACGGCGCCGAGCCGCTCGGCATCAAGGCCTATCAGTACGATGCCGTATGCAACGGCTTCGAGGTCGCCTCGGGCTCCATCCGTAACCAGGAGCCGGAAACGATGGTCAGGGCCTTCGAGCTGACCGGCAAGTCGCGCGAGGAGGTCGAGACGCAGTTCGGCGGCCTCTACCGCGCCTTCCAGTATGGCGCACCGCCGCATGGCGGGGCCGCCTTCGGCATCGACCGGCTGGTCATGCTGCTGTGCGGCGCCGAGAACCTGCGCGAGGTCACGCTGTTCCCGATGAACCAGCAGGCCGAGGACCTGCTCATGGGCGCGCCCAGCCCGGCGACGGCCAAGCAGTTGCGCGAGCTGCATCTGAAGCTCAACCTGCCGGCGAGCTGAGCCGGCGGTCGGCATTCTGCACCGTCTGGTGAGGAATCGTTAACCCTGTCTTAACAGCTTGGCCCGCAGGCTCGCCCGGCAGCGGAGTCGGGCTCGACGCGTGACATCGAAATACTCGCATGTGCTGACCTTGATCGCGGCGATCCTGGCCTTCGTGCCGGTGATGGGCGTCGATTGGCTGCTCGACAATTACGTGCGGGTGCGTGAGCGCGCGCAGCTCCAGGGCGCGCTGACGGCGATAACCGACAGGATCGAGACCGGCGCCTATGGCGGCATCGCCGCGCTGCGCACGGTGCTCGCCGATAGCCCGTCGCTGTGCACGCCGACCTTCGTGTCCAATGTCCACAAGGAGATGCAGAAGAGCCTGTATCTCAAGCAGATCGTCGTCGAGAACGGCGACGGCGTGCAGTATTGCGACGCCTTCGGCGCCCAGGTGGCCTATTCGCCGCTGTCGCGGCCGCTCGCCATCCCCGGCCACACCGAGACGGTGGCGGTGGGCACGCTCGCCGGCCTGCCCACTCCGGTGCTGAAGATCACCCAGGCCTTCGGCGCCACCCGGTTCGTGTCCGCCTTCGTGCCGATCCTGTCGAGCGAGCCGGAGGGGCTGCTCACCCGCTTCAAGCCGACGGCTATGGTGCGCGTGGCGCTGACCGACGGCACGCCGGTGTTGACCGCCGGCGATGCGACGCCGTTCGACACGCGCCGCGATGCCGAGTTCATCGCCTTCGAGGCGTTCGCCGGCGCGTTGCCGATCCGCGTCGAGGCGGCGGTGCCCTTCGCCATGGTGCGCGCCGACTACGCCGATCTCGACGTGAGCTTCACCGTCATCGCCTGCATCATGAGCGGCGCTTTCCTGATCCTGGCGCTGCAATATGTGCGCCGCTCCAAGCTGCCGGCCTTCGACCTCGAGCGCGCCATCGCCGCCGGCGAGCTGAAGCCCTACTACCAGCCGGTCATCAACCTGAAGACCGGCCAGCTCGCCGGCTGCGAGGTGCTGTGCCGCTGGGAGAAGCGCGGCGGGGAGGTGGTGATGCCCGGCGCCTTCATCGAATATGCCGAGGTCACGGGCCTCGCCATTCCGATGACGCTGAGCCTCATGCAGCAGGTGCGCAACGATCTCGGCGAGCTGTGCCGCGAGATGCCCGCCATCAAGGTCTCCATCAACCTGTTCGAGGGGCATTTCCGCGACGCCACCATCGTCGAGGACGTGCAGGCGATCTTCGGCGGCTCGCCCATCGCCTATCGCCAGCTCGTGTTCGAGCTGACCGAGCGCCGGCCGATCGGCAGCTCCACGGCCGCGCAGGCGGTGATCGCCGGCTTCCACAAGCTCGGCGTGCGCCTCGCCATGGACGATGTCGGCACCGGCCACTCCAACCTCGCCTACATGCAGACGCTGGGCGTCGATGTCATCAAGATCGACCGCGTCTTCGTCGATATGGTCAAGGCCGACACGCAGACCGTGCCGGTGCTCGACGGCCTCATCTCCATGTGCCGCGACCTCGGCACCGAGATCATCGCCGAAGGCGTCGAGACCGAGGCGCAGGCGCTCTATCTGCGTGCTCGCGGCGTGGTGATGGCGCAGGGCTTCCTGTTCGCGCCGGCCCTCAAGGCGGCCGCCTTCCGCGACCTGGCGCGGGCGCTCAACGGCGGGACGCTGGCGCCGGCCGCCCCGCTTGGCCTCGCGACCGGCGTCGCGGCGGAGATCGCCGCCTAAACCCTTCCCTTGCCGGCTTTTTAGTGGCACCACACGGCTCCTGTACGAGGGATTGTGATGCCGTCTGACGTCAACGAGCAGGCGCGGGCCTTCCGCGAGGCCGCGCTGCATTTCCATGAGTTTCCCAAGCCCGGCAAGCTGGAGATCCAGCCGACCAAGGCGCTGGGCAACCAGCGCGACCTGGCGCTCGCCTATTCGCCCGGCGTCGCCGCCCCCTGCGAGGCCATCGCGGTCAATCCCGACGAGGTGGAGAAATACACCTCGCGCGGCAACCTCGTCGCCGTCGTCTCCAACGGCACCGCCGTGCTCGGGCTCGGCGCCATCGGCGCGCTGGCCAGCAAGCCGGTGATGGAAGGCAAGGCGGTGCTGTTCAAGAAATTCGCCGGCATCGACGTGTTCGACATCGAGATCGAGGAGCGCGACCCCAAGAAATTCATCGAGGTGGTGGCGCCGCTCTGGCCGACCTTCGGCGGCATCAATCTCGAGGACATCAAGGCGCCGGAATGCTTCGAGATCGAGGAGGGCCTGCGTGCCCGCATGCCGATCCCGGTGTTTCACGACGATCAGCACGGCACCGCCATCATCGTCGGCGCCGCCGTGCTCAACGGGCTCGAGCTGACCGGCAAGAAGATCGAGGACGTGAAGATCTGCGCCAGCGGCGCCGGCGCGGCGGCCATCGCCTGCCTCAACATCCTGCTGGCCCTCGGGGCGAAGCAGGAGAATATCTGGGTGGCCGACAAGGACGGGCTGCTCACCTACCGGCGCAACGATGTCAACGACAAGTGGCGCGGCAAGTTCTGCCGCCACGACAGCGAGGCGACGAGCCTCGCCGAGGTGATCGACGGCGCCGACATCTTCCTCGGCCTGTCGGCGGCCGGGGCGCTGAAGCCCGAGATGCTGCAGCGCATGGCGCCGAGCCCCCTGGTGCTGGCGCTGGCCAATCCCTATCCCGAGATCATGCCGGAGGAGGCGCGGGCCGTGCGCCCCGACGCCATGGTGTGCACCGGGCGCTCGGACTTCCCCAACCAGGTCAACAATGTCCTGTGCTTCCCGTTCATCTTCCGCGGCGCGCTCGACGTGGGGGCGACCGAGATCAACGAGGCGATGAAGCTGGCCGCCGCCCGCGCCATCGCCAAGCTGGCGCATGATCCGGGGCTGGAGGTGTCGCCGACCGGCCAGCCGGCCGTCTACGGGCAGGACCACATCATCCCCAACCCCTTCGACCAGCGGCTGATCCTGAGGATCGCGCCGGCGGTGGCGAGGGCGGCGATGGAAACCGGCGTGGCCAAGCGCCCGATCGCCGATTTCGACGCCTACAAGGACAGCCTGACGCGCTTCGTCTTCCGCTCCGGCCTCGTGATGAAGCCGATCATCGAGCGCGCCCAGAGCCAGATCAAGCGCGTCGCCTTCGCCGACGGCGAGGAGGAGCGCGTGCTGCGCGCCGCGCAGGTGCTGATCGAGGACCGCGTCGCCGCGCCCATCCTCATCGGCCGCCCGCAGGTCATCGAGTCGCGCATCAAGCGCTTCGGGCTCAATCTCGACCTGGGCCGCATCGAGGTGGTGAACCCCGAGGACGACCCGCGCTACCGCGACTACGTCGCCCTGTTCCACTCGCTGGTCGGGCGTGCCGGGGTGACGCCGGAGACGGCGCGTACCATCGTGCGCACCAACACCACCACCATCGCCGCGCTGGCGGTGAAGCGCGGCGACGCCGACGCCATGATCTGCGGCCTGCAGGGGCGCTATATCCGCCACGTCCGCGACATCCGCTCGGTGCTCGGCCTGCAGGAGGGGGTGAGCAAGGTCTCCGCCATGTCGATGCTGGTCATGCAGCGCGGCGCCTTCTTCCTCACCGACACCTATGTGAACGTCGATCCGACCGCCGACGAGATCGTCGCCATCGCGCTGCAGGCCCGCAACCACCTCAGGCGCTTCAATATCGAGGCGCGCGCGGCGCTGCTCAGCTATTCGAACTTCGGCTCGCGCGACGGCGACACCGCCTACAAGATGCGCGACGTCTACCGCAAGCTGCAGGTCGTGGCGCCCGACCTCATCGTCGAGGGCGAAATGCAGGGCGACCTGGCGCTGAACGAGGAATTGCGCGAGCGCTACATCCCCGGCACGGTGCTACGCGGCGAGGCCAACCTGCTGATCTTCCCCAACCTCGACGCCGCCAACCTCTCGATGACGCTGCTCAAGGAAATGACCAGCGCCCTGGCAGTCGGTCCGATCCTTATGGGCCCCGGCGCCCCCGCCCACATCATCGCCCCCTCGACCACCAGCCGCGGCCTCGTCAACATGGCCGCCATCGCCGCCAGCGACGCGATTTCGATGGAGGCGGGGAGCTAGCCGGCCTACTGAAACGCCGTCTCGGCGAAGCTGCGGAGCTTCCGGCTGTGGAGCTTTTCGGGGGGCTGGTCGCGCAGGATTTCCATGGCGCGGAGGCCGATCAGCAGGTGCCGGCCGACCTGCGTGCGGTAGAATTCCGAGGCCATGCCGGGCAGCTTGAGCTCGCCATGCAGCGGCTTGTCGGAGACGCACAGCAGCGTGCCGTACGGCACGCGGAAGCGGAAGCCGTTGGCGGCGATGGTCGCCGATTCCATGTCGAGCGCCACGGCGCGCGACTGGCTGAGCTGGCGGATGATCTCGGTCTGGTCGCGCAGCTCCCAGTTGCGGTTGTCGAAGGTCGCGACCGTGCCGGTGCGCATGATGCGCTTGGTCTCGATGCCCTGCATGTGGGTGATCTCGGCCACCGCCTGCTCGAGCGCCACCTGCACCTCGGCCAGCGCCGGGATCGGCACGGTGACCGGCATGTCGGCATCGAGCACATGGTCCTCGCGCAGATAGGCGTGGGCGAGCACGTAGTCGCCCAGCTCCTGCGAGTTCCTGAGGCCGGCGCAATGGCCGAGCATGATCCACGCATGCGGCCTGAGCACCGCGATGTGGTCGGTGATCGTCTTGGCGTTGGACGGGCCGACGCCGATATTGACGAAGGTGATGCCGCGCGAATCCTTCATCTTGAGGTGATAGGCGGGCATCTGCGGCGTGCGCGAGGCCGGCGCGCCGCTCTCGCCGCCGCCCAGCCTTGCGTTGCGCGTGACGAAGTTGCCGGGCTCGACGAAGCTGTCGTAGTCGGGGTGGCCGTCGGCCATGTACTGCTTGGCGAGCCGGCAGAACTCGTCGATGTAGAAGGCGTAGTTCGTGAAGATCACGAAGTTCTGGAAATGCTCGGCGTCGGTGCCGGTGTAGTGGGTGAGCCGGGCCAGTGAATAGTCCACGCGCGGCGCGGTGAAATGCGCCAGCGGGTAGGGGCCGCCCGGCGGCGGCACGAAGGTGCCGTTGGCGATCTCGTCGTCGGTGTCCTGCAGATCCGGCACGTCGAACAGGTCGCGCAGCGGGATGGGCAGGGCGTTGATGGCCTCGCCGTCGATATGCTCGTTGGGCAGCAGCGCGAAATGCAGCGGGATGCGCGTCAGGCTCTCGCCCACGTCGATGGTGCCGCCATGGTTGGCGAGGATCACCGAGAACTGGTGCAGCAGGTAGTCGCGGAAGAGGTGCGGCGCCGTGAGCGTGGTGCGATAGACGCCGGGCGTATGCAGATAGCCATAGGCGAGGGTGGAATCCGTCCGGCCATAGCTGCGCGAGGTAACCTGCACCTCGGGGTAATAGGCGCGCACCCGGCCGTTGGGCACGATGCCCCGGCTGAGCCCGATGAGGTGCTCGCGGATGAAGCCGGTGTTGCGCTCGTAGAGCTCGGCCACATAGGCCCAGGCCTCTTCGGGGCTCTTGAAGGCCTTGTGCGGGGCGGGTGGGGGAGAAAGGATGTCCATGACGGATCTCGTTGCAAGGCTGGCGGCAAGGCGCGGCGTTGCGGTGCTCTCTTAGGGTTTTTGCCGCGGCCGGGCAACCGACATGAACACTCGTCCATGAACATCACCAATCGGTGAAACCCCTTTCATTGGCCCGCCGATGGCCCATCTTAAGGGCCTGTTCGCTGGATTTCGGCAAACGACCCATGCATCCGGTGAACCGAGGCACCCGCCGCTGCCCCCAAGCCCTCAACAGTGCGGCGGGTGCCTCCCCCCAAGGCCACAGCCTCGCCCCCGCGATGCTGTGGCCTTCCTGTTTTGGGCTCAGGCCGCCGGATAGGCCGCGCGCAGCGATTTGACGGTAAGCCGCACGAGGTCGTCGAGGACCGCAAGATCGATGTCGCCGGCGCGCTTCACATACAGGCAGCCCTTGCCCATGCGGTGCTTGCCGAGGCGCGCGAGCAGCGCGTCGCGGGCCGGCGCGTCATCGGCGGCGCAGGAAAGATAGAAGCTGAACTCGGCCTTGCGCGGCGAGAAGCCGGTGAGGCAGGCGTCGCCCTCGTGGCCGCTGGCGTAGCGGTAATGGTACTGCCCGAAGCCGATGATGCTACTCCCCCACAGGCGCGGCGCCTCGCCGGTGGCGCGCTGCATCAGCGCGAGGAAGGTCTGTGCGTCGGCGCGGCGGGCCGGATCGTCGATCTGCTCGAGAAAGGCGGCGACGCTGTCGTTGGTGGGTTTCGTCTTGGGCTCGGCCATCGGCGCCTCCGTGGGGAATGGGGTCATGCTAGCGCCCGGCGCGGCAGTTGCAATCGGCGGCGGCGGGAGTCAAACATCGTCGGCTTCCGACTCCAACTGGACACCTCCCATGCCGTTTTCGCTCCACGACGCCTCCGCCGGCGCCTTTCTTCGCATGCTGACCAATCTCGACGCGATCGTCGCCAAGGCCGAGGCCAACGCGGCCGAGCGCGGCTTCAATCCCGACAATTTCGTCGGCCTGAGGCTGGCGCCCGACATGCTGCCCTTCGCGTTCCAAATCCAGTCGGCGACCGACCGCGCCAAGCTCTACCTGGCGCGCGTCACCGGGCAGGATGCGCCGAGCTGGGTCGACGACGAAACGACCATCGCCGAGCTCAGGGCGCGGCTGCGCAAGGCCATCGCCTATATCGAGACCTATGCGGCCGCCCAGCTCGACGGGCTCGAGGACAAGCGCGTGACGCTGAAGCGCGGCGGCCAGGACGTCGAGATGACGGCGCTCGACTACCTGATGAAGAACGTCTACCCGAACTTCTACTTCCACGTCGCCACCGCCTACGCCCTGCTGCGCGAGGCCGGCGTGCCGATCGGCAAGCGCGACTTCGTCGGGCCGTGAGCCGGAGCCCTCAGCGCTTCTCGTAGAAGGCGTTGCCGCCGGCCACCAGCACGTAGTGCATGTTGGTGTAGGGGAAGCTGTAGCCCTCGGTGTGGAAGAACTTGGCGCTGCGCACGCCGGGGTGGCGCTCGCCGGCGAGCACGCGCCGCGCCATCTCGCGCGCCAGCCTGAGGCTCGTGCCCTCGCGCATCGGCTTCCACATGACGCCGGGGGCGAACTGGTTCGGCTGGGCGACGACGCCGCACACGGAACTGGGGAATTTGCGGTCGGCGACGCGGTTCATCACCACGGTGCCGACGGCCAGCATGCCTTCGGCGCTCGAGCGGTTGGACTCGAAATACATGACGCGCGTCATGCATTCGCTCGGCGACATGAACGCGAAGGGCGACAGCACGGCGCAGCCGGCCAGCAGCGGCGCCGCCATGAGGGCGAGCAGGGGCAACAGGCGAAGCAAATCCGCTCCCGAGGCAAGATCGACGGCGGGAGCGAGGATGGGCGCTGGCGGTTAAGATAAAATTGTCAGCGCCGCCGGCGGCTCAGCAGCAGGCTGGCGAGCAGCGCGACGCCGACGGCACCCACGATCGCCGGCACCGGATCGGCACGCACGGCCCGGCCGGCGCGCGCCAGTTGCGTGCCCACCGCCTCGGCCAGCGCGTCGCCCTCGTGCCACGCATAGTCCATCACCTGGTTGAGGGCCGGCTCGGCCCGCTGGCGCGCCTCGCGCAGCATGTCGCCCGCCCGCTCGCGCGCGTCGGCGGCATTCTCGATGACGGTTCGGCTGAAATCTCGCGACATTGGGGTCCCCGGACGGAGTAAAGCTGTCCGGGAAACGTGAGAGCGGGTACGCAAGTTCCGGCACTTGAACGGTCTTTTGTGCCGACCATATCGGAGCTTTGCCGAAAAGGAGTGGCGATGACACGCGCGGACGACAGGTTGAACCGGCAATTCGAGCGGATCGCGCGTCAGGTGCCGGCGACCGCCGGCTTTCTGCGTTGGGTCCGCGAACCGCGGCGCCACCTGATACGCATCCCGCTCGCCATCCTGCTGATTCTGGGCGGGATTTTCAGCTTCCTGCCGGTGCTCGGCATCTGGATGCTGCCGCTCGGGCTGGCCGTGCTGGCCGTGGACGTGCCGTTTCTCCGCCGGCCGGTGGCCGATGTGATCGTGCGCCTGCAACGCTGGATTTCCCTGGTGCGCCGCCGCTTCCGTCGTGGCTAGAGCGTTTCCAGGAAAAGTTGTGAGACTTTTCCGGTTCGGAAACGCGACAAAATCAACAACTTAGATCGTTTCACCGTTTCATTTAAACGGTGAAACGATCTAGTCGGCGGCCGGCTCGCGGCAGCGCAGCACCGTCGTCTGCAGATTGTCGCGGTTGACGTAGGTCAGCTCGATGCCCTCGCCGGTGGGCGCGAAGACCGGGCGCATGACGATCTGCTCGGCGACCGTCTGGCCCTCGCCGAGGCAGGCGAGCGCGGCCGTGAAGGCGCCGTGGCCGGTATCGGTGAAGCTCTGGATGTCGCAGCCGTTCTCGGCGCCCTCGAAGCGCGTCTTCGAGATTTTCAGCACCGGCCCGCCGCATTGCGCCGGATCGAGCGCCCAGGTGCCGAACAGCGGCGCCAGCGCGTCGTCGGCGGCGGGCGTCGCCACGGGGGCAGCGGCCGGGACCTGCGACGCGGCCGGCGCGGCGGGCTGCTGCTCGTTGCTGCAGCCCGCGAGCAGCAGGGCAGGAAGGATCATCAGGGGCAAGGTGGCGAGACGCATGGCAAAAAGGCCCTCAAGTGACGCTGAACCAGCAATGACCAATCAAGCGGATCGGTTCCGCGCAAGAGGCATGCGGCAGTCTCGCCCAACAAAAAGGCCCCGCCGGGGCGGGGCCTTCGCTTGGATAGGCGCGGGAGCGCTCAGAGCGCGCGCAGATTCGCGGCGGACTGCTTGCCGTCGCGGCCGGTCTCGAGCTCGTAGCTGACCTTCTGGCCCTCATGCAGGGTGCTGAGACCCGAGCGCTCGACGGCGGAGATGTGGACGAACGCGTCCTTGCCGCCGGTGGTCGGCTCGATGAAACCGAAACCTTTGGTGGTGTTGAAGAATTTGACAGTGCCTTCGGCCATGACTGGGTCCTTTGAAAAGGCGATTCCGGGTGGCGACATGCCAAACCGGCGACGATCGGCAGTTCTCAGGAAGCAAAGGACCGGCGAACCGGACCGTCGTCAGCGCGAGACGGTAGCGAGCGTATGCGCACACAGATGCACATCAATGTGGCAAAATACAAGCTGCTTTCGTGCGCCTCGTACGCGGGGCAGGCATGTGCCTTCTTCAGGTCCGGCTGAGATCGGCTTCGGGGACGACGCGTTCGAAGGCTTCGGTGTCGCCGCGGACGCGGTAGAGCAGGGCGCCGTGGCCCTCGTAGGGCAGCAGAGCCACGACGCGGCAGCCGCCGGCCGGACGGGCCGAGGAATAGCCGCCGGGCAGCATGCGCAGCGTGTCGCCGACGCGGTAGCGATGCGCCGGCTGCTGGGCGACGCGGCGCGGCGGCGCCGGATGCGGCACCGGGGCGGCGAAGCCGAAGCTCTCCTCGTCGTGGGCGGCGGGCGTGGCCGGCTGGCGGCGCGACCGGGGGACCGGCGGCTTGGCGGGAGTCTTGCGGGCGGTAGGCATGCCGTCTCCTTGCGCTGCTGGCCGACCGGCCGAACGCGCGGAACCGAGAGCGATGGACCCACCTTAGCATGCCGGGCCGCGCGCAGGGAGAAAATCGGCCCCGCGGGCGCGTCAGGCCGGTTGCGGCGTGGCGGCGGTGCCGGCGTCGCGGCTGGGCGGCGGAAAGGCGAGCGCCATCGCCGCCGCCGCGATGCCGACCCCGGCCGAGGCGATGTAGAGCCAGTGATAGCTGCCGAACGTATCGTAGAGCCAGCCGCCGCCGACGGGGCCGAAGGCCATGCCGATGCTCGACGTCATGGTTGCCGCGCCGAGCACGGTGCCCATTACGCCGGCGCTGAAATAGTCGCGGGCGAGCACGGCGTAGAGCGGCATGACGCCGCCATAGACGAGGCCCAGCACCACGGCCAGCATGTAGAAATGCTGCAGCTCGGAGGCGTAGATATAGGCATAGATGCCGACGGCCTGCAGCGCGAGGCCGCCGACGATGACCCGGCGCACGCCGATGCGGTCGGCGAGGAGGCCGAAGAGCAGCCGCCCGAACAGCCCGGCCACGCCCTCGACGCTGTAGATGCTCGCCGCCGCCAGCGCCGAGGCGCCGCACAGCATGGCATAGCTCACCGTGTGGAAGATCGGCCCGGAATGCGCCGCGCAGCAGAGGAAAAAGGTGCCGGCGAGGACGATGAACTGCGGCGTGCGCAGCGCCGCGAAGGCCGGCGACGCTTTGCGCCGGGGCGCGACGGCCGCCGCCGACGGCGCCGTGGCGGTGACCGGCGCGCGGCGGATCAGCAAGGCGGTGGGGATGAGCACGAGGCTGGCGCCGACCGCCGTCATCAGCATGGCGCTGCGCCAGCCATAGGTGGAGATGAGGATGCTGGCGAGCGGCGTGATGACCATCGGCGCGACACCGCCGCCGATCGACACCAGCGACACGGCGAGGCTGCGGTGCCTGTCGAACCAGGCGACGGTGGTGGCCATGAGCGGCGCGAAGAAGGCGCCGCCCGCCGCCCCGACGAGCCCGCCATAGGCGGCCTGGAAGACGAACAGGTTCGGCGCGGTACTGGCGACGGCGAGGCCGAGCCCGAGCAGCGCCGCGGCGATCAGCACCACCGGCCGGGCGCCGATGCGATCGCTGATTATGCCCCAGGCGAAACCGGCGACGCCCATGACGATGAAGCCGACGGTCATGGCGCCGGAAATGCCGGCGCGCGTCCAGCCGGTCTCCTCGGCCATCGGTTGCAGATAGACGGGCAGGGCGAACATCGCCCCCATCGCCACGCAGGTGATCACCGCGCCCGCGGCGACGATGACCCAGCCATAACGGTTTTCCATGGTCCGGCTCCTTGAGGACGTTTTGCCTGGACGACGAACGGTCCGCGCGGAAATCGACATGACGAAAGCCAAAATCGGCGGCCGGCGAGCGTATCAGAGTGGCGGGGCGGCGCGCCAGCGGCAAGCGGTGCGGGGATGACGCGGCCGGGCGGATAGGCTAGGCATGCCGCCCCCGAACGCGCCGAGGCTGGCATGAACCTCGCTTTCTACCAGATCCTGGGCAACAACCTCGTTGCCAACGTCACCAATTTCACCGTGTGGTTCGCGGTGACCTTCTGGGTGTTCATCGAAACCCGCTCGGTGTTCGCCACCGGCATGATCGCCGGCATCTATCTCGTCTTCACGGCGGGGCTGGGCTTCTGGTTCGGCAGCCTCGTCGATCACTACCTGAAAAAGGACGCCATGCTCGGCTCGAGCCTCGTTTCAGCCGGGCTCTATACGGTGGGCTTCGCGCTGCTGCTGCTGGCGCCGCCGGGCAGCTTCGCGACGGTGGTGAGCGCGTGGCTGTGGGCGTTCGTGCTCATCGTGATGCTGGGCGTCATCGTCGGCAATATCCGCTCCATCGCGCTGCCGACGCTGGTGACTGTGCTGATTCCAGAGGAGACGCGCGACCGGGCCAACGGCCTCGTCGGCATGGTCTCGGGCATCGGCTTTCTCACCACCTCGGTGATTTCGGGCTTTCTCGTCGCCTTCGGCGGCATGTTCGGGGTGATGGTCTTCGCGCTCGGGCTGACGCTGGTGGCGGCGGCGCACCTCGTGACCTTCGCCATCGACGAGAAGCGCGCGCCGCCGGCGCCCGGTGCCGCGCCGGAAAAGCGCCGTGTCGACATCCGCGGCACCATCCTCGTGATCGCCGGCGTGCCGGGGCTGTTCGCGCTGATCTTCTTCGCCACCTTCAACAATTTCCTCGGCGGCATCTTCATGGCGCTGCTCGACGCCTACGGGCTGTCGCTGGTGGCGGTGGAGGTGTGGGGGCTGACCTTCGGCGTGCTATCGACGGCGTTCATCGCCGCCGGCCTCGTCATCTCGCGCACCGGGCTCGGCAGGAACCCGCTGCGTACGCTGCTTCTCGTCAACCTCATCATGTGGAGCGTGGGCGCCGTCTTCACCATCCAGCCCGCCTTCTGGCTGCTGGTGGCGGGGTGCTTCGTGTGGATGTTCCTCGGCCCCTTCGCCGAGGCCGCCGAGCAGACGACGCTGCAAAAGGTCGTGCCGGTCGAGCGGCAGGGGCGCGTCTTCGGCTTCGCGCAGTCGGTGGAGCAGGCGGCCTCGCCGCTTACCGCCTTCCTCATCGGGCCGCTGACCGAATTCATCGTCATCCCGTTCATGAGCACGGGCGGCGCCGGCGCCGACTGGGTCGGTGGCTGGTTCGGCACCGGGCCGGCGCGCGGCATGGCGCTGGTGTTCACGGTGGCGGGCGTGGTGGGCGCCATCGTCACCATCCTTGCGCTCAACTCGAAATATTACCGCCAGCTCTCTGCCGCCTACGCCCGGACGCCCGGCGAGGACGCCGCCGCGCCGGCGTGAGGGAACAGGATGGCCGCCCGTATCCTCGTCGATGCCGATGCCTGCCCGGTGAAGGAGGAGGTGCTACGCGTCGCCGTCCGTCACGGCGCCAAGGTGGTGTTCGTCGCCAATTTCGGCCTGCGCCCGTCGCGCGACCCGCTGATCGAGACGGTGCTGGTGCCGCAGGGCGCCGACGCCGCCGACGACTGGATCGCCGAACACGCCGGCGCCGGCGACATCGTGGTGACGGCCGACATTCCGCTGGCCAGACGGGCACTGGACAAAGGCGCGCTGGTGCTCGGCCCCACCGGCCGCCCCTTCACCCCCAGTTCCATCGGCATGGCCCTCGCCATGCGCGAGCTGAACCAGCACCTGCGCGAAACCGGCGAAAGCCGCGGCCTCAACGCCGCGTTCACCGCCAGGGACCGCAGCGCGTTCCTGCAGGCGCTGGACGAGGCGGTGGCGCGGGCGGCGGGCTGACGCCGGGCACGGCGGCGCGCGCCATTTGACTCCACCGGTCGTTGTGGCAGGCTGGCCGGATGCAGAGGCTGCGCTACACCATCAATGTCACTCTCGACGGCTGTGTCGATCATGAGGTGGGCACGCCGGACGCCGAGATCCACCATTTTCACGCCGACAGCCTGGCGCGTGCCGATGGGCTGCTCTTCGGCCGCATCACCTACGAGATGATGCTGGTGTGGCGCGACGTGGCGCAAGGCGTGCGGCCCGACTGGGCCGAGGCGTGGATGGTGCCGTTCGCGCAGACGATCGATGCGGCGAAGAAATACGTCGTTTCGGACACGCTACCCGCGGTGGACTGGAATGCCGAGCTGGTGCGCGGCGACGCGCTCGCGGCCAGGGTGCGCGCGCTCAAGGCCCAGCCGGGCCGGGGCCTGCTCACCGGCGGCGTGACGCTGCCCCTGGCGCTGGCCGAGATGGGGCTGATCGACGACTATGAATTCGTGGTGCAACCGATCATTGCCGGCCACGGGCCACGGCTCCTGGACGGGCTGTCGCGGCTGGTCCATCTGAAGCTGGTCGGCCGGCACGACTTCGCCTCCGGTGCGGTGGCGCTGAAATACGAGGCGGTGCGCTAGCCTCGTCGCGCCCGGTCAGGAAAAAGGCGGCTCCATAAGGAGCCGCCCGTATCGTCTGCCGGTGCTGTCGATGCCGGCTTGCGGCCTCAGCTACAGCCCGTCGTGGTCCCGCAGTCCTCACAGACCATGCAGTGGCCGCTCACTTTCATGCGCATGCTGTTGCAGGCGCTGCACTGGTCGCCGGTGTAGCCTTTCATCTGCGCTTCCTGGCGGAGGAGCTTGTGGTCCTGGCCGGGGGGTGGGGAGGGGATGGGGTCGAGCTCGCCGGCGTTGAAGGTGGCCGGCGCGGGGTCGATCTTGAGGGCGGTCGATGACTTGAGGGCCGTCACCGTATTCTGCTGGATCGAGGCCACCGGGTTGAACGAGGCCGCGGTCGGGCCGCCCGAGACCAGCATCAGGTTCTGGTCCTTGACGCGGCCGCGCGTCATGCCGCGCGACACGAGGTTCTGCGCCGGGGTGCGGATCGGCGCGTCCTCGGCCACGCCCTTGCCCAGCGACATGTTGCCGGGGTCGGCATGCACATGCGCGAGGTCGTCGCGGTCGAGATAGCTGACCGCCAGCTCGCGGAACACGTAGTCGAGGATCGAGGTGGCGTTCTTGATGCGGTCATTGCCCATCACCATGCCGGCCGGCTCGAAGCGGGTGAAGGTGAAGGCCTCGACATATTCGTCGAGCGGCACGCCATATTGCAGGCCGAGGCTGATGGCGATGGCGAAATTGTTCATCATGGCGCGGAAGGCGGCGCCTTCCTTGTGCATGTCGATGAAGATCTCGCCCAGCCGGCCGTCCTCGTATTCGCCGGTGCGCAGATAGACCTTGTGGCCGCCCACGATGGCCTTCTGCGTATAGCCCTTGCGGCGGGTGGGCAGCTTGTCGCGGCCATGCACCGAGACGATCTTCTCGACGATCTTTTCGACCACCTGCGGCACGCGCGCCGCGGCGCTCGCGGCGATGAGGCTGTCCACCGCCTCGTCGTCCTCGTCCTCCTCGTCGGCGATGAGCGAGGCGTTGAGCGGCTGGCTGAGCTTGGAGCCGTCGCGATAGAGGGCGTTGGCCTTGAGGGCCAGCCGCCAGCTCAGCATGTAGGCGTTCTTGCAGTCCTCGACCGTCGCGTCGTTGGGCATGTTGATGGTCTTGGAGATGGCGCCCGAAATGAAGGGCTGCGCCGCCGCCATCATCAGGATGTGGCTGTCCACGCTGAGATAGCGCTTGCCGATCTTGCCGCAGGGGCTGGCGCAGTCGAACACCGGAAGGTGCTCGGCCTTGAGATGCGGCGCGCCCTCGAGGGTCATGGCGCCGCACACATGGATGTTGGCGGCCTCGACGTCCTTCTTCGAGAAGCCGAGGAAGCTCAAGAGGTCGAAGCTCATGTCGTTGAGCTGCGCCTCGGTGACGCCGAGCGACTTGAGGAAATCGGCGCCCAGCGTCCACTGGTTGAAGATGAACTTGATGTCGAAGGCCGAGCCGGCCGCGGCGTTGAGCGCGGCGATCTTGTCGTCGGCAAAACCTTTGGCGCCGAGCGTCGCCGGGTTGATGGCCGGCGCCTGGTTGAAATTGCCGTGGCCGACGGCATAGGCCTCGATCTCGGCGATCTGGCTTTCCGAATAGCCAAGCGTGCGCAGCGCCGGGGGCACGGCGCGGTTGATGATCTTGAAATAGCCGCCGCCGGCGAGCTTCTTGAATTTGACCAGCGCGAAGTCGGGCTCGATGCCGGTGGTGTCGCAATCCATGACGAGGCCGATGGTGCCCGTCGGCGCGATCACCGAGACCTGCGCGTTGCGATAGCCGTGCTGCTCGCCGAGCGCCAGCGCCTCGTCCCACACGCTCTTCGCGCGGGCGGCGAGGGCGTCATCCCTGAGCGAGGCGTGATCGAGCGCGACCGGGGCGATGGACAGGCCCTCATAGCCCTCGGCCTTGCCATGCGCGGCGTTGCGATGGTTGCGGATGACGCGCAGCATGTGCGGCGCGTTGCGCGCGTAGTCCTGGAAGGCGCCGAGCTCGCCGGCCATTTCGGCCGAGGTCTTGTACGCCGTGCCGGTCATCAGCGCGGTGACGGCGGCGGCGATGGCGCGGCCTTCGGCGCTGTCATAGGGGATGCCCGAGGTCATCAGCAGCCCGCCGATATTGGCGTAGCCGATGCCCAGCGTGCGGTAGACGAAGCTGCGCTCGGCGATGGCGCGCGAGGGGAACTGCGCCATCATCACCGAAATTTCGAGAACGATGGTCCACAGCCGGCACGAATGCTCGAAGGCAGCGACATCGAAGCTGCCGTCGGCCCGCCGGTAGGGCAACAGGTTCACCGAGGCGAGGTTGCACGCCGTGTCGTCGAGGAACATGTATTCCGAGCACGGGTTGGAGGCGACGATCGGGCCGGCCTCCGGCGAGGTGTGCCACTCGTTGATAGTGGTGTGGTACTGGATGCCCGGATCGGCCGAGGCCCAGGCGGCGTAGCCGATCGACTCCCACAGCTCGCGGGCCTTCAGCGTCTTGGTGACCTTGCCCGAGATGCGGCCCGTGAGGCGCCACTCGCCATCGGTCTCGACGGCCTTGAGGAAATCGTCGGTGACGCGCACCGAATTGTTGGAGTTCTGCCCGGCGACGGTGAGATAGGCCTCGCTGTCCCAATCCGTGTCGTAGATCGGGAACTCCATGTCGGTATAGCCCTGGCGGGCGAACTGGATGACGCGCTGGATGTAGTTCTCCGGCACCGCCGCCTTCTTGGCGGCGCGCACCTCGCGCTTCAACGCCGGGTTCTTGTTGGGATCGAAGCAGTCGTCGCCATCGGCCTCGCAGTTGACGGCTGCCTTCATGATCGCCTTGAGGTGGCGCGACACGACCTTGGAGCCGGTGACGAGGGCGGCGACCTTCTGCTCCTCCTTCACCTTCCAGTTGATATAGGCCTCGATGTCGGGGTGATCGACATCGACCACCACCATCTTGGCGGCGCGGCGCGTGGTACCGCCCGACTTGATGGCGCCGGCGGCGCGGTCACCGATCTTCAAAAAGCTCATGAGGCCCGACGACTTGCCGCCGCCCGACAGGCGCTCGCCTTCGCCGCGCAGCTTGGAGAAGTTGGAGCCGGTGCCCGAGCCATACTTGAACAGCCGCGCCTCGCGCACCCACAGATCCATGATGCCGCCCTCGTTGACGAGGTCGTCCTCGATGGACTGGATGAAGCAGGCATGCGGCTGCGGGTGCTCGTAGGCCGATTTCGACTGCACCAGCTTGTGGGTGAACGGATCGACGTAGAAGTGCCCCTGGCCGGGGCCGTCGATGCCGTAGGCCCAGTTGAGGCCGGTGTTGAACCATTGCGGCGAGTTGGGCGCGACCTTCTGCGTCGCCAGCATGAAGCACAGCTCGTCGAAGAAGGCGCGCGCGTCTTCCTCGGTATCGAAATAGCCGCCCTTCCAGCCCCAATAGGTCCAGGTGCCGGCCAGCCGGTCGAAGACCTGACGGCTGTCGGTCTCCGAGCCGTAACGTTCGGCCTCGGGCAGGGCCTTCAGCGCCTTGTCGTCGGGCACCGAGCGCCACAGCCAGGAGGGAACGTTGTTCTCCTCGACCTTCCTGAACGCCTTGGCGACGCCGGCCTTGCGGAAATATTTCTGCGCCAGGATGTCGGCGGCGACCTGCGACCAGGCGGCGGGAACGTCGAAGCCCTCGAGCTTGAACACCACCGAGCCATCCGGGTTGCGAATCTCGGACGTGGCCGAACGGAACTCGATGCCCGCATAGGCGCCCTTGTCGGCTTCGGTGTAACGACGTTCAATATGCATTCTTCGCCTCTGGTGGTCGGTGGCCGTCAAACTGTCTGTGGGGTGCGGCCGGAGACTCGGGACTCAAGGGGCCAGCCGAGTCATTTGGCCTCAGCCGCGCCGTGCGTGCACCCACATTTTTTTCGGGCCCGGCACACCATTGGTTGTGCCGTATCCGATCATAGTCCCAAAATCTTGTGTCGAATATGGGGATAGCGGGGATAACCCGCAACCGTCATCAAAGGTTAACGAAGGCTGAATCGTCTCGGCCAGTAAATCCGATTCTTTGGCTTTTGACGCTAAGCGCGGGCAGGGGCTAAATTTTCGCGGGCGCACATTGCGACGACACTGTGTCAAGAGCCGTTTTTTTGCCACAGGCGCGTGAAGGGCGCTGAGGGGCGCCACGAAACATGGCCTAGTGACACGACGACAGGGCTCGCGGAGGAGAGCGTCATGATCCGCAACTTCCTGATCAGGCTCGCCGGCGCCGCGCTGGCGGTGCTGGCCGGCGGCATTGTCTACCTGCTCGTGGCGCCGCCGGAGGTGCTGCGCGTCGCCGACGCCTATGCCGCCAAGATCGTCTGCTCCAACGTCTTCATTGCCGGCCGCGACGCCGACGAGACGCTGGCCGTCGATGTGCAGGCGCCGGGCCACCCGCTGCTGCGGCTGGCGCGTATCCGCGTCGATCGGGGGGAGGGCGTGGTGACGGCACGCCTCTTCGGCCTGTTCGCCACCGGCACCGCCATCCACCGGCCCGGCCTCGGTTGCGCCACGGTGCCCGACGGCGACGTGGGGGCGGCGCGGCGTGTGCAGTTGACCCAGGCGCCGGCGCTGGCGCCACCCGGCGCGGCCATGTGGCCGGCCGGCGGGCAGGTCGCGACGGTGGCGACGCCGGCGCTCGCCGACATCTTCGCCACGGCAGCACTGACCGGCCCCGGCATGCGCGCCATCGTCGTGGTCAAGGACGGCAAGCTGGTGGCCGAGGCCTACGGCACGGGCTTCAACGGCGACACGCCGCTGCTCGGCTGGTCGATGACCAAGACCGTGAACGCGGCGCTGCTGGCGCGGGCCATGGCAGCGGCCGGGGTCGGCTTCGATGTCGCCGGGCTGTTCCCGCAATGGGCCGGCGACGAACGCGCCGCCATCCGCCTCGCGGACCTGCTGTCCATGACCAGCGGGCTCGCCTTCAACGAGGACTATGGCGACGTGTCCGACGTCAACCGCATGCTGTTCCTCGAGCCCGACATGGCCGCCTTTGCGGTCTCGCGCCCCGCAGTGGCGGCGCCGGGCGAGGTGTTCAGCTATTCGAGCGGCACGGCGATCCTGCTCAGCCGGCTGTGGATGTCGTGGCTGGGCGACGATACCGGCGCGCTGGCCTATCCGCGCACCGCGCTATTCGGCCCGCTCGGCATGACGAGCGCGGTGCTGGAGGCCGACGCGGCGGGCACGCTGGCCGGCAGCTCCTACATGTATGCGACGGCGCGCGACTGGGCGCGCTTCGGCCTGTTCCTGCTCCAGGACGGCGTGTGGAACGGCGAGCGGCTGCTGCCCGAGGGCTTCGTCGCCCTGATGCAGACCAGCAACCGCAAGCCGGGCGGCTACTCGCAGGCGCAAAGCTGGGTGCTCGGTCCCCTTGAAAGCGATGGGGCGCCGTCGGCCGGCCTGCCGCTCGACAGCTTCTGGATGCTCGGCCATGACGGCCAGAGCATCGCCATCATCCCCTCGGCCGGGCTGGTGGTGGTGCGGCTGGGGCTGACGCCGTCGGCGCTCGGCTATGGCCCCGAGGCGCTGGTGCGCGCCGTGCTCGACGCCACCCGCTAATGCCGCGACGCCGTCGCCTTTCCGCCATTTCCCGGCCCCGGCGGCAGGCTTATGCTGGCGCCCGGACGGAAGGGGGGAGCCGGTGAGGGTGCTGATCCGCGCGGCGCTGCTGCTGGTGCTGCTGCTGCCGCCGGCAACGGCGGCGGAGACGCTGCGCGGCGTGGCGCTGGTCATCGGCCAGAGCGACTATGAGGCGCTGACCCGGCTCGACAACCCCAAGCGCGATGCGCGGGGCATGGACGATCTGCTCGACGATCTGGGGTTCGACGTGACCCGCGTGCTCGACGCCGATGCCGACGAATTGCGCGAGGAGATCGCCGATTTCGTCGCCGATGCCGCCGGCGCCGACGTGGCGCTGGTCTATTACTCCGGGCACGGCGTGGAGGTGGGCGGGCGCAACTACCTGCTGCCCGTCGATACCGACCTCAGCTCGCCGGAAGCCGCCGGCGCGAGCCTCGTCGGCGTGGACGACATGCTCGCGAGCCTTGCCCGCACCGTGCCGGTGACCATCGTGCTGCTCGATGCCTGCCGCACCGATGCCTTTCCCGCCGGCCAGTTGGTGACCCTGCCGGGCGACACCGCGCCGCTCGCCGTCAGCGGGCCGGGGCTCGGCGAAATGCGCGGGCCGACGCCGGTGGCGGCGCCGGGCGTGCCGGCCGACAGCCTCGGCATGGTCATCGGCTTCGCCGCCAGCCCCGGCCAGCCGGCGCTCGACGGCCCGGCGGGCGGCAACAGCCCCTATGCCGCGGCGCTGCTCAAGCATTTCGCCGCCGGCGGCTACAGCTTCGCCGACGTGATGACGATGGTGAGCGAGGAGGTCTATCTCAAGACCGCGGCGCGGCAGCTTCCCTGGGTGAACTCGTCGCTGCGCCGCGTGCTGAGCTTCGGGGCGCCGAAAACCGAGACCGACCCCGACCGCGGCGCCATCCGCGAGGGGCGGCGGCAATTGCTCCTGACCATCGCCACGGCGCCCGACACCATGCGGCGCTATGTCGAGACGGTCGCGGCGAGCGAGGCGGTGCCGCTCGACGCGCTCTACGGCATGCTCAGCGTGCTCGGCGTCGATACGTCGGGCGGCTCGGCCCAGCTCGAGCGGCAATTGCTCGATGGCGCGCGCCAGATTCGCGAGTTCCATGAGCGCGCGCCCGGCGCGGTGGTGCAGGATGCCGAGCTGCTGCGGCTCGCTGGCCTCGCCGACGAGGCCCAGCAGGAGGGCGCGATGCGCCTCGCTCTCGGCTTCCGCGAGCAGGCGACGGCGCGGGCCCGCGAGCTGTCGGCCGAGCGCGACCAGTTGGAGGCGCAGCTTGCCGCCGACCGGCTGGAGATCGCCGCCACCTATGGCGAGCATGCCGAGACGGCGGCGCTCAATTTCGACTACCGGACGGCCGCGGCGATGTTCGGCGAGGCCTATGACGAGGTGCGCCGTTGGGATGACGATGCGGCGCTCTATTACAAGTGGAACGAGGCGCAGGCGAACAAGAACGACGGCGATCTGCGCGGCCTCAACGCGCCGCTGGAGGCCGCCGTCGCCGGCTATGCCGAGGCGATGCGTCTCGCGCCGCGCGAGACGCGGCCGGCCGACTGGGCAGGGCTCCAGAACAATCTCGGCAATGCCTGGCTGGCGCTGGCCGAGCGCTCGGGTGACGGTGCGACGCTGCACAAGGCCATCGACGCCTTCCACGCCGCGCTGGAGGTGTCGCAGCGCGACACGGCGCCCGAAGACTGGGCGATGACGCAGAACAATCTCGGCATCGCGTTGGTCGATCTCAGCTATCGCGAGACCGGGCGGGAGGCGCTCGACGCGGCGGTGGCGGCGTTCGAGGCGGCGCTCGAGGTGCGTACGCGCGCGGCGCTGCCGCTCGAGTGGGCGACGACGCAGAACAATCTGGGCATCGCGCTCAAGGTGCTGGGCGACCGCACCCGTGATCTCACGCTCACCCGGCAGGCGGCCGCCGTCTTCCGGCAGGTGCTCGAGGTCAACAGCCGCGAGCGCACGCCGCTCGACTGGGCCATGGCGCAGAGCAACCTCGGCAACGCGCTGTCGGTGCTCGGCAAGGCCGAGCCGGAGTCCGACGCGCTGGAGCAGGCGATGGCCGCCTATGAGGCGGCGCTCACCGAATACCGCGCGGAGCGCACGCCGCTCGACTGGGCCATGGCCGAGATCAACCGCGCTGTGACCCTGCGCGCCATCGGCGCGCGCGACGGCGACATCAACCAGGTCGGGGCGGCCGCCGACATCTATCAGCAGGTGCTCGCCAGCCTCGACCGCGCCACGGCGCCGCAGATCTGGGCGATGGCGCAGAACAACCTGGCTGTGGCGCTCTCGGACATTGCTGGCAGCCTGCAATATCCCGAAGCGGCGCTGGCGATGGTCGCTGCCTTCCGTGCCGCGCTGGAGGTCTATACGCCCGAGGTAAACCCGGCCGAATGGCTGTCGGCCCAGACCGGTCTCGCCAACGGCCTCGTGACGCTGGCCTTCCTCAGCGCCGAGGACCCGGCGATCCTCACCGAGGCGGTGGCCGAGCATCGCATCGGGTTGGCGCATGTCGATGCGGCGACGCAGCCGCGCGCCTGGGCGCTGCTGCACCAGAGCATGGCGCTGGCGCTCGATGCGCTGTCCGACCACACCGGGGACGTGGCGACGCTCGACGAGGCCATCGCCAGCGCCACCATCGGGCGCGATATTTTCGTCGGCGAGGGGGAGGACCCGCAGGCCTTCGACGGCTGGATCGGCAACATGAAAGCGCGCCGTGCGGCACTGAGCCCCTAGGTTTTCGAGCCTCGCGGTGCTAGAGGCTCGCTCAAGGATTCCACGACGGAGCGGATCGTGCAGGGCGGTTTCAAGGATTTCCTTATCGAGATTTTCGCCTGGTGGCGGGGGAACACCTGGGGCACCCGGCTGTGGACGGCGACGCAGGGTGTCTTCGTGGGCGAGGACGCGAACGGCAACCGCTACTACCGCAGCAGGAAGCCGACCGGCCCGCACGGCATGGAGCGCCGCATGGTGGTCTATGCCGGTGGCGCCGCCGACCCGACGACCATCCCGCCCGGCTGGTATGGCTGGATGCACTACCGCACCGCCGAGCCGCCGCGTGCCGACGACTACGTGCCGCACGAGTGGGAAAAGCCGCATCTTCCCAACCTCACCGGCACAGCGCTGGCCTACCGGCCGCCCGGCAGCCTCGCCAGTGGCGGGGAGCGCCCGCGCGTGACCGGCGACTACGACGCCTGGTCGCCGGAATAGCCGGGACGCCGCCGATGCGCGCGACATGTGCAGCGGCGCTGGCCGTGCTGGGCGTCCTCATCGCCAGCCCGGCCGCGGCCGAAATGATCTCCAACCCGATCGCCGCCTTTTCCGGGCTGGACAAGATCACCGGCCGCATCACCACCTTCGACGTCTACATGAACGAGACGGTACAGTTCGGCGCCCTGCAACTGACGCCGCGCGTCTGCTATACGCGGCCGGCCACCGAGACGCAGCGCACCTCGGCCTTCATCGAGGTGGACCAGGTGTCGCTGAAGGGCGGCATCCAGCGCCTCTTCACCGGCTGGATGTTCGCCGAGAGCCCGGCGCTCCACCCCATCGACCACCCGGTCTATGACATCTGGCTGGTGGACTGCCGGCAAAGCTCCGACGTACCGCCGCCCGAAACCACCACGGCCAAGGCCCCGGCGCCGCAGAACTGAGCACGTAACGCTTCCTTCACGCAATTCTTGCAGAACATAACTAGAACGATTATACATCGTTCAGCCTTTGTTCCGATTCTCCCTGAAGGGACCGCCGATGCTCACGCACAAGCAGCACGAACTTCTGATGTTCATTCATGAACGCATGAAGGAGAGCGGCGTGCCTCCCTCCTTCGACGAGATGAAGGACGCGCTGGATTTGCGCAGCAAATCCGGCATCCACCGGCTGATCACGGCACTGGAGGAGCGCGGCTTCATCCGCCGCCTGCCCAACCGGGCGCGGGCGCTGGAGGTGATCAAGCTGCCCGATTCGATGAACCCGTCGCTCGGCGGCCGCAAGGCGCGCTTCGAGCCGGCGGTGATCGAGGGCAATCTCGGGCGGGTCGCGACGCCCCCGCCGCGCCCGGCGCCCGCCATGCCGGGGATGTCGGACAGCGGCCGGCCGGTGTCCATCCCGGTCATGGGCCGCATCGCGGCGGGCACGCCCATCGAGGCGATCCAGACCCATTCGCACACCATCGTCGTGCCGCCCGAGATGCTGGGCGGCGGCGAGCATTTCGCGCTCGAAGTGCGCGGCGATTCGATGATCGAGGCCGGTATCTTCGACGGCGACACCGTGGTCATCAAGAAGCAGGACACGGCGGCGACGGGCGAGATCATCGTGGCGCTGGTCGATGACGAGGAGGCGACGCTGAAGCGCCTGCGCCGGCGCGGCAACGCCGTCGCCCTCGAAGCCGCCAACCCGGCTTACGAGACGCGCATCTTCCCGCCCGACCGAGTCAAGGTGCAGGGGCGCCTGGTGGGCTTGCTGCGCAAGTACTGAGCGGGGCGCGTCAGGCAAGGCTGCGGACCAGCCACAGGCCGGCGAACAGCGCCCCGATCGACAGCACCACCGAGAGCAGCACATAGGCGGCGGCGCTCCATATCGTGCCGCGCTCGACCAGCAGCGCCGTTTCGAGCGAGAAGGTCGAAAACGTCGTGAAGCCGCCGATGACGCCCGTCGTTACGAGCAGGCGGAGATGCTGGCCGGGGTCGAATTTGAGGGCGAACCACTCGGTCAGCAGGCCCATCGCGAAAGAGCCGGCGACGTTGATGAACAGCGTGCCGACAGGAAAGGCCGTGCCGAACAGCGCGGCTGCGACGATGTTGACGCCGTGGCGCAGTGCGCCGCCGAGGCCGGCGCCGAGAAAGACGAGAAGAAACGAAGGCATGGAGCACCCATCCGCTGCTGGTTGCGACGGGGCGCGTGCGGGTGCGTGAGGGGAATAGGGCCCTACCGTGCTCGCAAGCGCCCGGTAGGAGTCATCAGCCTGTGCGGCGGTTATCGGGGGAACCCCATCCCCGTGGCGCGACTGTAGCAGCAGGCGCGGCGATCGGCGAGCCCTGGAGTGTTTGTGCGAGGAATGCGGATCGCGGTGCTGCCATACTCACCGTGTCATTCCCGCGCAGGCGGGAACGACAGACTGAGAGGGCGGGGTGACGCAACGCGCTCTGATGTCGCCCCGGCGCAGGCCGGGGCCCAGTACCCACCGGGGCAAGCGGCTTTGAGCAAATCGAGCCGCCTCGTTTACTGGGCCCCGGCCTGCTCCGCGCCTCACCCCAGTATGTTGAGCGGGATGATCTCGACGATCTCGCCGGGGCCTTTGCCGGGGTCGTTCTCGGGCTGCACGATGAGGGCGTCGGCGGCGGCGAGCGAGGTCGAGTGGTTGCTGTCGATCTCGGCGATGGGCACGACTTCGAGGAAGCCGATCTCGTTGCGGCTGAGCCGCCCGCGCACGAAATGCCGCCGCTCACCATTGGGCGGCAGGTCGGCGGCCAGCGGCACGCCGAGGAACGGCCAGAACGGATCGGTGTGGCCGGTCATGAGGCGCAGGGCCGGGCGGACCAGCACCGTGGCCGTGACGAACGCCGAGACGGGGTTGCCCGGCAGGCCGAAGACCAGCGTCTTGCCGCGTGTGCCGAACATCAGGGGCTTGCCCGGCCGCATCAGGATCTTCCAGAAGTCGAGCGCGACGCCGAGGTCGCGTAGCACCTCCTGCACGTAGTCGCGCTCGCCCACCGAGGCGCCGCCGGTGGTGATCAGCACCTCGACGCCGTAGTCGAAGGCGCCGAGCAGGGCGGTTTCGAGCTGCCGCTTGTCGTCGGGCACGATGCCGAGATCGACGACCTTTTCGGCATAGGGCGCGAGCAGCGGCGTGAGCCCGTACGAATTGGAGGCGACGATCTGGTCGGCGCCAAGCTCGCTGCCGGGCGGCACCAGCTCGTCGCCGGTGGCGAGGATGGCGAGGCGCGGCCGCTTGGTGACGGTGAGCTCGGCGTGGTTGGCGGCGGCGGCGAGGTTGAGCATGGCCGGCGTCAGCGGCACGCCGGCCGGCAGCAATTCGGTGCCGGCGACGAAATCGAAGCCCTTGCGCCGGACCGACCGGCCGGGCGGGGGCGCCTTTTCGAACGTGACCTGATTGCCGCGCGCCGTGGAATCTTCCTGCATGATGACGGCATCAGCGCCGATGGGCAGCGGCGCGCCGGTGAAGATGCGCACGCATTCGCCGCGCTGCATCATGCCGGTGAAGCGCGCGCCGGCCTGCGAGGTGCCGGCGAGAAACAGCGGCCTGCCCGGCGCGACATCGGCGGCGCGCACCGCGTAGCCGTCCATCGCCGAGGCGTCGAAAGGCGGCTGCGTGTGCTGGGCGACGAGCGGCCGGGCGAGGACGCGCTTATGGGCGCGGCCCAGCGGCACGGTCTCGGGCAGCGGCGTCGGAATGCGCGTGAAGATGCGGTCCAGCGCTTCGTCCACCGAGATCATCGCGCAAAATCCCCCGATTTGCCGCCGGTCTTTTCCATGAGCTCGACGGCGCTGACGCGCATGGCGCGGTCGATGCCCTTGGCCATGTCGTAAAGGGTGAGGGCGGCGACGCTGGCGGCGGTCATCGCCTCCATCTCGACGCCGGTGCGGTCGCGCGTTTCGGCCGTGGCGGTGACGGTGAGGCTGTCGCCTTCGGCGACGATGGCCACCTCCACCTTGTCGAGTGCGATGGGGTGGCAGAGCGGGATCAGCTCGGCTGTCTTCTTGGCCGCCATGATGCCGGCGATGCGGGCCACGGCGAGGGCGTCGCCCTTCTTGAGCGTGCCGCCGGTGATGGCGGCGATCGTCTCGGGCTTTGCTTCCAGCCGGGCGCGGGCCACGGCGCGGCGGGCGGTGATGGGCTTGTTGCCGACATCGACGATATGGGCTTCGCCACGCGCGTTGAGGTGGGTCAGCCCGCCGCTCATGGCGCGACCGGCTCGCCGTCGAGCAGGGCGCGGGTCGCGGCCGCCACGTCCTCCTGGCGCATCAGGCTTTCGCCGACGAGGAAGCTGCCGATACCGGCCGCCTCCATGAGCCGCACCAATTCGGCATGGCCGGCGATGCCGCTCTCGGCGACGAGGTGGACGCCGTGCGGCACGCCCACGGCGAGGTCGATCGAGGTCTGCAGCGTCGTCTCGAAGGTGCGCAAATTGCGGTTGTTGATGCCGATGAGCGGCGCCTCCAGCGCCAGCGCGCGGTCGAGCTCGATCTGCTCGTGCACCTCGACGATGGCGTCCATTTGCCATTCGGCGGCGGCGTCGAGCAGGTAGCGCGCCGTGTCGTCGCCGACCGCCGCGAGGATGATGAGGATGCAATCGGCACCCCAGGCCCGCGCCTCGGCGACCTGGTAGGTCTCGAACATGAAGTCCTTGCGCAGCACCGGCAGGCTGGTCGCCGCCCGCGCCGCGATCAGATAGTCGGGCGCGCCCTGGAAGCTCGGCCGGTCGGTGAGGACCGAGAGGCACGTCGCGCCGCCCGCCTCATAGGCGCGGGCGATGGCGGCGGGATCGAAATCGGCACGGATCAGCCCGCGCGACGGGCTCGCCTTCTTGACCTCGGCGATGAGGGCGTAGCCGCCGGCGGCGCGGCGAGCGTTGAGGGCGGCGAGAAACGGACGGACGGGCGGCGCGTCATGCGCCTCGGCCACCACCTCGGCCCAGGGGCGGAGCGCCTTGGCGGCGGCGATCTCGTCGCGCTTATAGGCCTCGATGCGCTCCAGGATGTCGGTCATGGCACGGGACTGTTGGATACGGCGATGAGCTTATCGAGCGTTTGCCTGGCCCGGCCGGAATCGATCTCGCGGGCGGCGAGATCGGCGCCGAGCTTCAGCGTGTCGGCGCGGCCGGCGACGATGAAGGCGGCTGCCGCGTTGAGCAGCACGACATCGCGATAGGGGTCGCGCGAGCCTTCGAGCAGCGAGCGCAGCCGCCCGGCATTGTATTCGGGCTCGCCGCCCTTGAGGGCCTCGAGGTCGCTGCGCGGCAGGCCGGCGTCCTCGGGCGTCACCTCGAAGCTGGTGAGGCTGCCGCCCTTGATCGAGGCGACGAAGGTCGGCCCGGTGGTGGACAGCTCGTCGAGCCCGCCATCGCCATGCACGACCCAGGCCGACACGGCGCGGTTGGCGAGCAGGGCGGCCGCCACCGGCTCGACCCAGTCCTTGGCGTAGACGCCGAGCATGTAGCGCCGGGCGCCGGCCGGGTTGGCCTGCGGGCCGAGCAGGTTGAACATGGTGCGGGTGCCCAGCTCGGCGCGCGACGGGCCGACATGCTTCATCGCCGGGTGATGGGCCGGGGCGAACATGAAGCCGATGCCGGCCTCGGCGATGCAGGCGGCGATCTGCGCCGGCGTCAGGTCCAGCTTGACGCCGAGCGCCGTCAGCACGTCGGCGGCGCCGGAGCGGCTCGACAGGGCCCGGTTGCCGTGCTTGGCGACGGGAATGCCCGCTGCCGCGACGACCAGCGCCGTGGCCGTCGAGATGTTGAGCGTCTCGGCACCGTCGCCGCCGGTGCCGACGATGTCGATGGCGTCCTCGGGCGCCTCGACCGGGATCATCTTCTCGCGCAGGATCGAGACGGCGGCGGCGATCTCGCCGACGCTCTCGCCCTTGACGCGCAGGCCCATGAGGAAGGCCCCAACCTGCGAGGGCGTGGCTTCGCCCTGCATGATGGCGGTCATCACCTCGCGCATTTCGGCGCCGGTCAGGTCCTGGCGCGCGGCGATCTTGTTGAGGGCGGCCTTGATGTCCATCACGCCGCCTTCCGCACGCCGAAGTCGCGCACGATGTCGAGGAAGTTCTGCAAGAGCGCGTGGCCGTTCTCGCTGGCGATGCTTTCGGGGTGGAACTGCACGCCGTGCAGCGGCAGCGTACGATGCGCGAGGCCCATGATGATGCCGTCCTCGGTGGTTGCGGTGATCTCGAGGCTTTGGGGAAGCGTCTCGGGCTTCACCGTCAGCGAATGGTAGCGGGTCGCCTCGAAGCCGGAATTGAGGCCGCGAAACAGGCCCTTGCCGGTGTGCTCGATGCGCGAGGTCTTGCCGTGCATGAGCTCGGGGGCGCGCACCACCTCGCCGCCCATCGCCTGGCCGATGGCCTGGTGGCCGAGGCAGACGCCCAAAATCGGCGTCGTTTCCTTGAAGCGCTCGATGAGGGCGAGGCAGATGCCGGCCTCGCTGGGCGTGCACGGGCCGGGCGACAGCACGATGCCCTCGGGCGCCATGGTGGCGATGCCGTCGAGCGTTATGGCGTCGTTGCGGCGCACGGCAAGGTCGGCGCCGAGCTCGCCGAGGAAATGGACGAGATTGTAGGTGAAGCTGTCGTAATTATCGATGACGAGGAGGCGCATGTCCTGCTCCTGTTGTGGGCGTTCCGGGTCCGTCGGTCAGAGCCGGCCCCGCCATCGCCCCGTCATGGCGCGTATCATTGGCCTATCCTCGCTTCTCCGGCGTAGCGTAAAGCCTCTTCGGCCGCGCTGAAAAGGGCGCGCGCCTTGTTTTCGCATTCGAGCTGCTCGAGCTCCGGGCGACTGTCGGCGACGATGCCGGCGCCCGCCTGCACGTAGAGCCTGCCGTTCGCCACGATGGCGGTGCGCAGCACGATGCAGGTGTCCATGGTGCCGTCGGCGCCGAAATAGCCGACGCAGCCGCCATAGATGCCGCGCCGATCCTGCTCCAGCTCGTCGATGATCGCCATCGCCCGTACTTTCGGCGCCCCCGATACGGTGCCGGCGGGAAAGCCCGCGGCCAGCGCATCGACGAAGTCCTTGCTCGGGTCGAGCTCGCCCACGACGTTGGAGACGATGTGCATGACGTGGGAATAATATTCGAGGAAGAACTTGTCGGTGACGCGCACCGTGCCGATTTTGGCGACCCGTCCGACATCGTTGCGGCCAAGATCGAGCAGCATCAGATGCTCGGCCAGCTCCTTGGGGTCGGAGAGCAGCTCGTCGGCCAGCTCCTTGTCGCGCGTGGGCGTCGCGCCGCGCTTGCGCGTGCCGGCGATGGGCCGGATGGTGACCTCGCCCTTTTCGACCTTGACGAGGATTTCGGGGCTCGAGCCGACCACGGCGAAGCCGCCGAAATCGAGTAGGTACATGTAGGGCGACGGGTTGGTGCGCCGTAGCGCCCTATAGAGAGCCGTGGGCGGCAAGCCGAACTCGGCCTCGAAGCGCTGGCTCAGCACCACCTGGAAGATATCGCCGGCGCGGATGTAGTCCTTGGCGTCGCGCACCATGCGGTCGTATTGCGCGGCGCTGGTGTTGGAGGTGACGGCGATGCGATCGACGCTCGGCGGCACGCCGGCATGGGGCAGCGTGCGCCCGAGCCGGCCGATGGCCTCGTCGATCTTGGCGCGCGCGCCCTCCCAGGCCTGCCGGGCGCTGACGCCGGGGCGCACATAGACGGGCGCGGTGAGGTAAAGCTCGTCGCGCAGCGTGTCGAAGACGGCGAGCACCGTCGGGCGCATCAGCAGCGCGTCGGGCAGGCCGAGGCCGGACCCGTGCCGATCGGGAATGCGCTCCATCAGCCGCACCATCTCGTAGCCGAGATAGCCGTAGATGCCGGCGGCGGTGGAGGGCAGGCCTTCGGGAATGTCGGCCTGGCTCTCGGCGACGAGGGCGCGCAGCACGTCGAGCGGCGGCTCGTGCACCGGCGTGAAGGCATCCTCGGCGCCGGCGTTGCGGTTGATGCTGGCGGCGCCCGCCTCGACCTTGAGCACGATGTCGGGATCGAACCCGATCATCGAATAGCGGCCCCTGGTGGCACCGTCCTGCACGCTTTCGAACAGGAAGGTGTTGTGCCGCCCCTCGGAGAGCTTCAGGTAGGCGCCGATCGGCGTTTCGAGGTCGGCGACGATGCGCTGGAAGACGATCTGCGCCCGGCCGGCCTCGTAACCTTCGGCGAAGCGTTCGTAGGACTGGTCCGCCATCGCGTCACTGTGGGGCGATGAGCAGCGCCAGCATGCGCTGATAGGCGCCGTTGCGCGCGCTTTCGGGCCACATTTCGTCGGTCAGCCCGATGATGAAGTCGCCATAGAGCGAGTCCCGCGTCGCCGTGGTGAGGAAATCGGCGATGTCCTTGCCCGGCGGCGTGCTCGGCGCGGTGACGTCGGTGACGTGGTAGACGAGATAGTCGCCATCGCCGTTGACGGCCCAGCCATGGCTGTCGGCGCCGGCCGAAAAGACGTTGGTGCCCACCGCCTGGTTGATGATCGCGGTGCCGTCGCCGTCGCGCGTGAAGGGGGCGCTGACCATGGCGAACTGGTTGCGCGCCGTCGCCACCTCGTCGAAGCTCTTGCCGGCGTCGAGATCGGCCATGATGGCCTCGACCTCGGCCTTCAGCGCCTCGTCGGTCTTGCCGGCGGTCCAGGCGGCGGCGAGCCGGTCGCGGACCTCGTCCAGCGTCTGGTCGCGGGCCGGCTCGATAGCATTGAGGTCGAACCACAGATTGTTGGTGGCGCCATAGGTGACCGTCGAGGAGAGGCGGCCGACCTCACCGGCAAAGATCGCCTCGGCGGCCTTGGCGCGGTTCTCCTCGGCGAGGCCGGTGACCGCCGACAGCTCGCTGCCACCACGGGTGAGCGTCACCGTCGCGACGGGCAGGCCGAAGCGCGCGGCGATCTCCTTGAGCGGCTGGAAGGCGGCGCGTAGCTCCTCGACCTGATCCTGGATGTCGACATAGGCGGCGCGGGCCTTCTCGAGCGCCAGGCGCCGGGTGATGTCGGCGCGCGCCTCCTCGAGGCTGATCTGGCCGCCCGGCTCGATGGCGGTGACGGCGACCACGCGCTTGCCGCCGATGCCCGGAATGATCGTGTACTGGCCCGCCGCGGCCAGCCCGAAGGCGGCCTCGGCCAGCGCCGGGTCGCTCACCTCGGACTTGGCGAGCGTGCCGATATCGACGGCGCTGAGGCCGGAGGCGGCGAGGGCGGCATCGAAACCGGCGCCCGACGCCTGCATGTCGGTGAAAAGCTGCTCGGCCGTGGCGTCGGGCAGGGAGACCTGCTTGATGGTGCGGCGCTCGAGCCTGGTGAGCTGGTCCTTGGTGCGCTCGTATTCGGCCGCGACCGTGGCCTCGTCCGGCTGGTAGTCGGCGAGGGTCGCGAGCGTGTCGGGCGTCAGCAGCACGATGTCGGCGGTGCGCGTCTCCTCGGTGCGGAACTCGCTCTGGTGCGCGGCGAGGTAGGCTTCGAGGTCGGTCTCGGTCGGCTCGGCGATGGCCGGCACGCTGGTGGCGTTGAGCGTGAAATACTCGATGGTGCGCAGGTCGTTGCGATAGCGGTTGAGCAGCTCCTGGCCGGTCGTGGACACCGGGCTGCCCGCGAACAGGCCGATGGCGACCTGCTGGCGCCGCGCCGCCTTGCGCTGGCTTTCGAGGTACTGCTCGTTGGTGAGGCCCTGCTGCGCCAGCACCTGGTTGTAGACGGAGCGGTCGAACGTGCCCAATACGCCGAAAAAGCTCGGGTCGGACCGCACCAGCTCGGCCAGCTTGGCGTCGGAGACGCCGATGCCGTTGTGCACGGCGAACTGGTTGATGGCGGCGCGCGTCGTCAACTGGTTCAGCACCGAGGTCGGGATGCCGAACTGCAGCGCCTGCTCGTTGGTGAGCATCTGGCCAGTCTGCTGCGCGAAGCCGTTGAGATTCTGCTGGTAGAGGCGCTGGAAGTCCTGCACCGAGATGTCCTCGTCGCCGACGCGGGTGAGCGTGTTGGCGCCCAAATCGAGCACCACGTTGGAAACGCCGAATCCGGCGAGGCCGACGAGCAGGAAGGCGCCGAGGATCTTGCCGACCCACGTGTTCGCGAACCAGCGCATGAAGTTCAGCATGTCGGCATTTTCCGGGCAGTGACGTTGCGGTTGAGAGGGGTTATGGCAAACTCCCCTCCCGCGCAAGAGCAAGGACCCGCGCCAAGTGCCTCAGAACATTACGCCCCTCATCGCCGGCAACTGGAAGATGAACGGCCTCGGCGCCGCCCTCGGCGAGGTCGAGCGGCTGGCCACGCTCCTGGCGGGCGCGCCGGCGGTGCGCTGCAGCGTTGCCATCTGCCCGCCGGCGACGCTGATCGCGGCGATGACGCGGCTCGCCGCGCCGGCCGGCATCCTCGTGGGCGGGCAGGACTGCCACCCGGCCGTCGCCGGCGCGCATACGGGCGACATCAGCGGCGCCATGCTCGCCGACGCCGGCGCCAGCCTCGTCATCGTCGGCCATTCCGAGCGGCGGGCCGACCACGGCGAGACCGACGAGCTGGTCCGGCGCAAGGCTATGGCGGCGTTGGCGGCAGGGCTGACGCCGATCGTCTGCGTCGGCGAGACGCGGGCCGAGCGCGAGGCGGGGCAGGCCGTCGAGGTGGTGGCGCGGCAATTGGCGCAGTCGGTGCCCGACGAGGCCGCAGCGCGCGAGGTGGTCGTCGCCTATGAGCCCGTCTGGGCCATCGGCACGGGGCTGACGCCGACACGCGACGACATCGCCGCCATGCACAAGGCCTTGCGCGACCGACTTGTCGCGCGTTTCGGCACGGCCGGCGCGGCGATAAGGCTGCTTTATGGCGGCTCGCTGAAGCCGGCCAATGCCCGCGAGATCCTGGCGGTGCCGGAGGTGAATGGCGGGCTGGTGGGCGGCGCCAGCCTCTTGGCGGACGACCTCTTCGCCATTATCTCGGCGGTGTAAGAGCACGCCGGGGCCAAACTATCGGCGCAAGCGGCTGGCATTTGCTGCGCCTCGCGTGTATGACGCGCCCGATTTCGACACGAAAGCTTCTCCGTAATGGAAAACGTCCTTCTCGTCGCCTACCTGCTGATCGTCCTCGCGCTGATTGCCGTCATCCTGCTGCAGCGCTCCGAGGGCGGCGGCCTGGGCATGGGCGGCAACGCCGGCGGCATGATGACCGTGCGCGGCACCGCGAACCTGCTGACCCGCACCACGGCCATTCTCGGCGCCCTCTACTTCGCGACGGCGATCGGCCTCACCGTGCTGAGCGAGGTCAACCGCACCTCGTCCGACATCCTCAATTCGGCCACGACGCCCGGCGGCGAAGCACCGGCGACGGTGCTCGACGCGCTGAGCCAGATGCAGGGCGACGAGACGCTGCTGCCGGGCGACGCGGCCGCGTCGAGCGCGCCGGCGGCCGACGACACGGCTTCCGAGGCGATCGATCCGGGCCTCGCCCTGCCGACCACCCCGGCCGCGCCCGACGACGCGGCGGCGAGCAGCGCCGCCAGCGGCGCGCCGGCCCAGTAGGGCGTTTCGCAGACGAGCTTGGGGGAGGGGATGGCGACATCCCCTCCTTCGTTTTGGGCATGAGGTTCACGCTGTGGGCGCAGCGTTGCGGGCCTTCCGAATCATTGTCGCGCGCCCGTAAGGTGGAGGCCCATGGCTCGGTACGTTTTCATCACCGGTGGCGTGGTTTCCTCTTTGGGCAAGGGTCTTGCGTCCGCCGCGCTCGGCGCGGTTCTCCAGGCGCGTGGCTACCGGGTCCGGCTGCGGAAACTCGACCCCTACCTCAATGTCGATCCCGGCACGATGTCGCCTACCCAGCATGGCGAGGTGTTCGTCACCGACGACGGCGCCGAGACCGACCTCGACCTCGGCCACTATGAGCGCTTCACCGGCCGGCACGCCAACCGGTGCGACAACATCACGACGGGCCGCATCTATTCCGACCTCATCGCCAAGGAGCGCAAGGGCGAGTTCCTCGGCGCCACGGTGCAGGTGATCCCGCACGTCACCGACGCCATCAAGGCGTTCGTGCTCGAGGGCAACGAGGACGTCGATTTCGTGCTGGTCGAGATCGGCGGCACGGTGGGCGATATCGAGGGCCTGCCCTTTTTCGAGGCCATCCGCCAACTCGGCAACGACCTGCCGCGCGACCACGCGGTCTACGTCCACCTGACGCTGATGCCGTATATTCCGTCGGCCGGCGAGCTCAAGACCAAGCCGACCCAGCACTCGGTGGCGGAGCTGCGCTCCATCGGCATCATGCCCGACGTGCTGCTGGTGCGCTGCGACCGGCCGATCCCGCAAAGCGAGCGGCGCAAGCTGGCGCTGTTCTGCAACGTGCGCGAGCCGGCGGTGATCCAGGGGCTCGACGTCGGCTCGATCTACGACGTGCCGATGGCCTACCACAAGGAAGGCCTCGACCGCGAAGTGCTGGCGGCCTTCGGCATCACCGACGCGCCCGAGCCCGACCTCAGCGCCTGGGAGGACGTGACCGAGCGCTTCCACAACCCCGAGGGCGAGGTCAACATCGCCATCGTCGGCAAATATACCGGCCTCAAGGACGCCTATAAGTCGCTGAGCGAGGCGCTGGTGCATGGCGGCATCGCCAACCGCGTGCGGGTCAACCTCAACTGGATCGATTCCGAGATCTTCGAGCGCGAGGACCCGGCGCCCTATCTCGAGCATATCCACGGCATCCTCGTGCCGGGCGGCTTCGGCGAGCGCGGCTCGGCGGGCAAGATCCAGGCGGCGAAATTCGCCCGCACCAAGGACGTGCCCTATTTCGGCATCTGTTTCGGCATGCAGATGGCCTGCATCGAGGCGGCGCGCAACACGGCCGGCATCCCCAAGGCCAATTCCACCGAATTCGGCCCCACCAAGGAGCCCATCGTCGGCCTGATGACCGAATGGGCCAAGGGCAACGAGAAAGAGCAGCGCACCGAGGAGGGCGACCTCGGCGGCACCATGCGGCTGGGCTCCTATCCGGCGCATCTGACGCGGGGCAGCCGCGTCGCCGACATCTATGGCACGACGCGCATCAACGAGCGCCACCGCCACCGCTACGAGGTCAACATGGCCTATCGCAAGGTGCTGGAAAAGAACGGCCTCTTGTTCTCCGGCGTGTCGCCGGACGGGCTCCTGCCCGAAATCGTCGAGCGCACCGACCATCCGTGGTTCATCGGCGTGCAGTTCCACCCCGAGCTGAAAAGCAAGCCGTTCGAGCCGCATCCGCTGTTCGCCAGCTTCATCGCCGCGGCGATGGAGCAGAGCCGGCTGATGTGATGGCCGATATCCTGTCGCTGTCGAAGGCCCGCAAGACCAAGGCCCGCGCCGCCAAGGAGGCGACCGCCGCCGAGAACCGCGTCAAGTTCGGCCGCACCAAGGCCGAAAAGGCGAAGCAGGCGGCCGAAACAGCCATGGCCGAAAAGCTCGTCGCGGCACACAGACGCGAGGATTGAGGTCCCGGCATTAACCAATTGGTAAGGCTTCGGCCGCGTGCGCAGCCGCCCATGATAGGGCTGCCGCACCAGTCCCGGAGCCGCTTTGCCTGCCCGCCCACAAATCGCGAATGCTTTCGGCGACGCCGCGGCCTGGCTGGCGGTGGCCATCTGGCTCTATGTCTGGGTGTCGCTGACGCCGTTCCGCGACCTCTCGGTCGCGCCGCAGACCCTGACCGCGGATCTGCACTCCAACACGCTCAACCAGATCGCCGCCATCGTGGTCTTCGCCGCGACCATGACCTTCGGCCTGCGCGCGGATGTGCGGCCACTGCTGCTGCGGCCGCTCGGGCTGATCCTAATCGTCTTCGCCTGGCTGGCGCTGACCACGATGCTGGGGCAGGCGGGCATCGGCGGCGCCCGCCGCCTCGTGCTCATGATGATGATGACCGCCGTGGCCAGCGCCTTCCTGCTGCTGCCGCGCGACGAAAAGCAGCTCTCGGGCATCTTCGCCCTCTGCGCGCTGGTGGTGCTGGGGCTATGCTATTTCGGCGTCGCCGCGTTGCCGGGCCTCAGCATCCATCAGGCGACCGACCCGCTGGAACCGCTGCTGGCGGGCGACTGGCGCGGCCTGTTCAACCATAAGAATGACGCGGCGCTGAGCATGGCGCTGCTGGTGTTCGTCGGGCTCTACGTGGCGCGCGTCCGCTCGCGGGCGCTGGGCTGGACGGTTGCGCTCCTGGCGCTGATCTTCGTGTTCAAGTCCGGCGGCAAGACTGCCATTGCGCTCGTGCCGGCAACGCTACTGTTCGCCTTTTTCATCGAGCGCGGCAATCTGTTCTGGCGCGCCCTGGTCATGCTCTTCGTAGTCGGCGGCACCAGCGTCCTGACGCTGGGGGCGACGGTAGTGCCGGCACTGGCCGGGCTCGGCGACGCGCTCGGTATCGACACGACGTTTACCGGGCGGTCGGATGTGTGGGCCATCGCGTTCGACGGCATCAGGGCGCAGCCGGTCTTCGGCTACGGCTATGGCGGCTTCTGGGGCACCGAAGACCTGGTCTACGGCTTCCGCGAGGAGACGAGCTGGGCGGTAACGGCGCCCTCGGCGCACAACACCTATGTCGAGATCCTGCTGATGGGCGGCGTGGTGGCGCTGGCGCTGGTGCTGATCTGGGTGGTGCTGCTGCCGCTGCGCGACCTGTCCCGCGCCGTGGCGCGGCGGGGGCCGACGCCGCTGTTGCGGCTCTACACCCGCCTCTGGGTGTTCTGCCTCGTCTATGCCGGCATGGAGTCGATCTTCCTCACGCCGAACGGCATCGCCTGGTTCATGGCGCTCGTGGCGATCTTCGGGCTCCGGCTGGAAGCGCGGGCCCACCGACGGATCGGCCAGCCGGCGCTCGCGGCGGCCGCCGGGCCGGAGGACCTGCCCGGCATGGCGCGCGGCTAGGCGTTCTCGGCGAAGACCAGCACCGGCTTCTGCACCCAGTAGTCGGGGAAATGGGTCTTCATGTCCTCGATCTTGGGCAGGTCGAAATAGGCGAGATAGCCCGGATTGACGCGCATCGTGTAGGCGTTGTCCTGGTGGTAGTCCTCGGCCACGAAGAAGTTGGTGTAGGGCGTCACCTCGGTGACGATGGGTCCGGGATAGGCGCCTGCCGCGTCGAGCTCGGCGATATAGGCTTTGGCGACGCGGGCTTGCTCGTCGTCCAGCGTGAACAGCGCCGAGCGATAGCTGGGGCCGACATCGTTGCCCTGCCGGTTGAGCGTCGTCGGGTCGGTGATCACCGAAAAGAAGATCTGCAGCAGCTTGCCGTAGCTGACGACATTCGGGTCGTACTCGACGCGCACCGCCTCGGCGTGGCCGGTGGTTTCGGTCAGCACGTCCTCGTAGGTAGGATTTTCCGTGGTGCCGCCGGCATAGCCCGACACGGCGCTGGTGACGCCCTTGACGTGCTGGAAGACGCCCTGCACGCCCCAGAAGCAGCCGCCGGCGAACACCGCCGTGGCGCTCGTGCCGGAAGCGGAGGCGTCGGCCGAGGGCGGCGGGATGGTCACCGGCAGCAGCCCTTCGGCGCTGGCCGTGCCGCTCCACAGCCCGAACGTCGCGATCGCCCCGAAGGCGGCAACGGCGGCGAGGCCGGCAATAGTGCTGAGCTTCATGGCGGGACTCCTCGGCAGCGCATGCCTGACTATGTCGCCGCCCGGCGCCGCGAATCCAGCACCGGTGGCGCAGATGTGATCCGGCGCAGGGCAGGGGGCGGAACTGCGCTCCGGCCCGGTCGTTTGACCATTATCACGTCATGCAAGGAGATCGACCATGCCCACAGCATCAGGACACACCACGGCCATCCGCGCGACGCGGGTCATCGGCACCGAGGTCAAGGACGCCCAGGGCGAAGTGCTCGGCAAGGTGGAGGATCTGATCCTCGACAAGACCGACAACGCCATCATGTTCGCGGTGCTGGGCTTCGGCGGCGTGCTCGGCATGGGCGAGAAATATCATCCGGTGCCGTGGTCGGCGCTCGACTACGAGCCCGAGATGAACGCCTTCGTCGTGCCGTTCAGCAAGGAGCAGCTCGAGGCCGCCCCGGCCGACACCATCAAGGAGCTGACCAGGGACGACGGCACGCATATGCGCGACATGAGCTACGACTACTACAAGGCCGAGCCCTACTGGCACTGACCGGCTCCCGGCGCGGCCCCGGCGGCCGCGCCAAAAAAATCGGGCGCCCCCTTCCGATTGTCGCCCCAGGGCTCTAGGAAGGGCCCGGTTTTCCGCGATTCAGGGGCGCACCATGTCTTCCATCATCGACGTCACCGGCCGCCAGGTCTTCGACAGCCGGGGCAATCCGACCGTGGAGGTCGATGTGCTGCTCGACGACGGCAGCTTCGGGCGGGCCATCGTGCCGTCGGGCGCCTCGACCGGCGCGCATGAGGCGGTGGAGCTGCGCGACGGTGGCCAGCCCTTCCTCGGCAAGGGCGTGACGCGCGCCGTCGATTTCGTCAACACCGAGATCTATTCGGAGATCGAGGGGCTCGACGCGCTCGACCAGATCGCTGTCGATCGCGCCATGATCGAACTCGACGGCACGCCCAACAAGAGCCGGCTCGGCGCCAACGCCATCCTCGGTGTGTCGCTGGCGGTGGCCAAGGCGGCGGCGGAAAGCTCCGAGCTGCCGCTCTACAAATATCTCGGCGGGCCGAACGTTCATGTGCTGCCGGTGCCGATGATGAACATCATCAATGGCGGCGCCCATGCCGATAACCCCATCGACATGCAGGAGTTCATGATCCTGCCGGTCGGTGCCGAGAGCATGGCGCATGCCGTGCAGATGGGCTCCGAGATCTTCCACACGCTGAAAAAGGCGCTCAGCAAGGACGGCCACAACACCAATGTCGGCGACGAGGGCGGCTTCGCCCCCAATCTCGCCTCGGCGGAAGTGGCGCTCGACTACATCGCCAAGGCCATCGCGGCGGCCGGCTACGAGCCGGGCAAGGACGTCTATCTCGGCCTCGACTGCGCCTCGACCGAGTATTTCAAGGACGGCAAATACGTCATGGCCGGCGAGGGCAAGACCCTGAGCGCGGACGAGAACGTGCGTTTCCTCGAGGATCTGGTCGGCAAGTTCCCTATCATCACTATCGAGGACGGCATGGCCGAGGACGACTGGGACGGCTGGAAGGCGCTGACCGGGGCGCTCGGCGGCAAGGTGCAGCTCGTCGGCGATGATTTGTTCGTCACCAACACCGAGCGGCTGCGCTCGGGCATCCGCATGGGCGTCGCCAACTCCATCCTCGTCAAGGTCAACCAGATCGGCACGCTGACCGAGACGCTGGACGCCGTCGACATGGCGCACCGCGCCGCCTACACGACGGTCATGTCGCACCGCTCGGGCGAGACCGAGGACTCGACCATCGCCGACCTCGCCGTGGCCTGTGGCTCGGGCCAGATCAAGACCGGCTCGCTCAGCCGCTCCGACCGCATCGCCAAGTACAACCAGTTGATCCGTATCGAGGAAATGCTGGGCAGCTCGGCGAAATATGCCGGCCGCGACGCCTTCCGGGCGCTCGCCGGCTGAGGTTTAACCGCGCCTCAACCACGCCGGGGTAGGGTGGGCTCATGTCCACCCGCCTCCGCCGCCCCTCTGTCTGGCGCCAATTGCTCGTGACCGCCGCGCTGGTCGCGTTCCAGGGCTATCTCGGCTGGAGCGCCATCGGCGGCAATTTCGGCATCGAGAGCCAGAAGGTGATGAAGGCCGACATCGTCGATCTCAGGGTGCAGTCGGCCGCGCTGCAGGCCGAGATCGACGCCTATCGCCACAAGGTCAAGCTGTTCGACCCGCGCGCGCTCGATCCCGACATCCTCACCGAGCGTGCCCGCGCGCTCTTGTCCATGGCCCAGATCGGCGACATGGTGGTGATGGTCGATCCGGCAACCGGTAAACCGATTACCGGTTTACTGACCTCGTCAACCGAAAACGAGGCAATGCCGGAAATCGAAGTCGGAATAGACTGATAGCGCATGGCTCTCATGTGCCGGGCGCGTTGCGCGTGACGACAGGCTTGCGCTAATCTCACCGGCAGTGGCGTAATGCCGTCCTCCCCAGGCGGCCTCCCGGAGAAAAACTATGGCGCGCAAGCCCGCGGTAAAGGCGGAGAAATCCGCAAAGCTCTCCAACGTCCCCGAATTCAGCAAGGACGAGGAACTCAGGGCCTATCGCGGCATGCTGCTGATCCGGCGCTTCGAGGAGAAGGCCGGCCAGATGTACGGCATGGGGCTGATCGGCGGCTTCTGCCACCTCTATATCGGCCAGGAAGCGGTGGTCACCGGCATCACCATGGCGAGCCAGGAGGGCGACTCGCAGATCACCGGCTATCGCGACCATGGCCACATGCTGGCCATGGGGCTCGACCCCAAGGGCGTGATGGCCGAGCTGACCGGCCGGGAGGGCGGGCTGTCCAAGGGCAAGGGCGGCTCGATGCACATGTTCTCGACCGATCATCATTTTTATGGCGGCAACGGCATCGTCGGGGCGCAGGTCTCGCTCGGCACCGGCCTCGCGCTGGCCGCCAAGTACCGCGGCGACAAGACCGTCTCGATCACCTATTTCGGCGACGGCGCGGCCAATCAGGGCCAGGTCTACGAGAGCTTCAACATGGCGAAGCTGTGGAACCTGCCGGTGCTCTACGTCATCGAGAACAACCGCTACGCCATGGGCACCTCGGTCGAGCGTGCCACCGCGCAGCAGGATTTTTCCAAGCGCGGCCTCAGCTTCAACATCGAGGGCGAGCAGGTGGACGGCATGGATGTGCGCCTCGTCCACGACGCCGCCCGGCGGGCGCTGGCGCGTGTGCGCGACGGCGGCGGCCCCTACATCCTCGAAATGATGACCTATCGCTATCGCGGCCACTCCATGTCCGACCCGGCGAAATACCGCAGCAAGGACGAGGTGACGACGATGCGCGCCGAGCGCGACCCGATCGAGCAGGTCAAGACCCGCATTCTGGAAAAGCGTTACGGCAGCGAGGAGACGCTGAAGCAGATCGAGACCGAGGTGCGCGCGCTGGTCACCGAGGCGGCCGATTTCGCCACCGCCGATGCCGAGCCGCCGGCGTCCGAGTTGTGGACCGACATTTACGCGGAGGCGTGAGCATGAGCCATGGGCAGCATGCCGGACTGGACGGTCTGGGCGCTCGGGCTGGGCGTCGCCGCGCTCTTTGTCTGGTTCTTCTGGACGACCGGCGCGACCATGCTGCGCACGGGCCGGCGGCTTCTCGCCATCATCGAGGACTGGCCCCAGACGCGGCGCGCCATGGCCGAGGCGGAAGCGCAGGCCGGCGGGCGCTTTCCGCTGTGGCTCCGGGCGCTGCGCGTCATCCTCGTGCTCGCCATGCTGGCCCTGGTGGTGCTGATCGTCTGGCGCAGGGCCGTTTCATGAAACCAATCGCCGCTTGCGGAGCAACCCATGCCTAACATCCTGATGCCCGCGCTCTCGCCGACGATGGAAGAGGGCAAGCTGTCGAAATGGCTCGTCAAGGTGGGCGATACCGTCAGCCCCGGCGACGTGCTGGCCGAGATCGAGACCGACAAGGCGACGATGGAGGTCGAAAGCGTCGATAGCGGCAGGGTCGATCAACTGCTGGTGGCCGAGGGCACCGAGGGCGTCAAGGTCAACACCCCCATCGCTATAATCCTCGGCGAGGGCGAGAGCGCGCCGGCGGCTCCGCCCGTGGCGCAGACCGCGCCCGAGCCGGCCGAAGCGCCCGTCGTGCCGGCGCAGAAGGCGGCCGAGGCCGCGCCCGCCGCTGCCGCCGCACCGGCGGCGCCACGGTTCGAGGCGGCCGCCGATCCCGACCTGCCCGAGGGCGTCGAGATGGTCGAGATGACCGTGCGCCAGGCGCTCAACGAGGCCATGGCCGAGGAGATGCGCCGCGACAAGGATGTCTTCATCATGGGCGAGGAGGTCGCCGAATATCAGGGCGCCTACAAGGTGACGCAGGGCCTGTTGCAGGAATTCGGGGCGGAGCGCGTTATCGACACGCCCATCACCGAGCACGGCTTCGCCGGCATCGGCGTCGGTGCGGCGTTCGCCGGCCTCAGGCCCATCGTTGAGTTCATGACGTGGAACTTCGCCATGCAGGCGATCGACCAGGTCATCAATTCGGCCGCCAAGCAGCTCTACATGTCGGGCGGGCAGGTTACGGCGCCCATCGTCTTCCGCGGCCCCAACGGCGCCGCGGCGCGTGTCGGCGCCCAGCACAGCCAGGACTATTCGGCCTGGTACAGCCACGTCCCCGGCCTCTACGTCATCGCGCCGTTCAGCGCCGCCGACGCCAAGGGCCTGCTCAAGGCCGCCATCCGCTCCAACACGCCGGTGGTGTTCCTCGAGAACGAGATTCTCTACGGCTCGACCGGCCTCGTGCCCAAGCTCGACGACTATGTGCTGCCCATCGGCAAGGCACGCATCGCCCGACAGGGCAAGGACGTCACCATCGTCAGCTTCTCGATGGGCATGCGCTACGCCACGCAGGCAACGGAAAAGCTGGTGGCGGCCGGCGTCGATGTCGAGCTCATCGACCTGCGCACGCTGCGCCCGCTCGATGCGGCGACGGTAATCGAGAGCGTCAGGAAGACCGGCCGGCTGGTGACGGTCGAGGAGGGCTGGCCGCAGGGTGGCATCGGCGCCGAGCTCGCCGCGCGCGTCATGGCCGAGGCGTTCGACTATCTCGACGCGCCGCCGACGCGCGTCACCGGCAAGGACGTGCCCATGCCCTACGCCGCCAATCTCGAAAAGCTGGCGCTGCCGAGCGTCGATGAAGTGATCGCGGCGGTGAACGCCGTGACCTATCGGAGCTGACGCCATGAGCATCAACATCACCATGCCGGCGCTCTCGCCCACGATGGAAGAAGGCAAGCTCGCCAAGTGGCACGTCAAGGAAGGCGATTCCGTCGCGGCCGGCGACGTGATCGCCGAGATCGAGACCGACAAGGCGACGATGGAGGTCGAGGCCGTCGATGAGGGCAGGATCGGCAAGATCGTCGTTCCAGAAGGCACCGACAATGTGAAGGTCAACGCGGTGATTGCGGTGATCCTCACCGAGGGCGAGAGCCCCGACGCCATTGCGGAGGCACCGGCCGCCGAGCCCCCCAAGCCGGCCGCCGCCCCAGCACCGAAGGCGCCCGAGCCCGCCGTCACCGGCACCGCCGCCATCCCTCCCGCTCCCAAGCCGGCCGCGCCCGCCCCGACCCCTGCCGCCGACGCGCGCGTTTTCGCCTCGCCGCTGGCGCGCCGGCTGGCCAAGGAAGCCGGCATCGACGTGGCGGCCATCGCCGGTTCGGGGCCGCATGGCCGCGTGGTGAAGGCCGATGTCGAGGCAGCGAAGTCCGGCAAGGCGCCGCTCAAGGCGGCCCCGGCCGCCGCGCCCGCCGCCGGCGCCACGCTGGCGGGCGGCATGACCAAGGAGCAGGTCATGGCGCTCTACGAGGCGGGGAGCTACGAGATCGTGCCGAACGACGGCATGCGCAAGGTCGTGGCGGCGCGCCTCACCGAAGCCAAGCAGACGGTGCCGCATTTCTACCTGACGCTCGATTGCCGCATTGACGCCATGCTGGCGGCGCGCGAGCAAATCAACGCCGCCGCGCCCAAGAACAAGGACGGCAAGCCCGCCTACAAGCTGTCGGTCAACGACTTCGTCATCAAGGCCTGGGCCGCCGCCCTGCAGCAGGTGCCGACGGCGAACGCCACCTGGGCGGTGGATTCGATCCTCTACCACAAGCATTCCGACATCGGCGTCGCCGTGGCGGTGCCGGGCGGGCTGTTCACGCCGGTGGTGCGGGCGGCCGAGAGCAAGTCGCTGCGCCAGATTTCCGACGAGGTGAAGGATCTCGCCGGGCGGGCCCGCAACCGCCGCCTCGCGCCGCACGAATATCAGGGCGGCACCTCGGCGGTCAGCAATCTCGGCATGTACGGCATCAAGCATTTCGGCGCCGTCATCAACCCGCCGCACGGCACCATCCTCGCGGTGGGCGCCGGCGAGGAGCGCGTCTATGCCGACAAGGGCCAGGTCAGGACCGGCCAGTTCATGACCGTGACGCTGAGCTGCGACCACCGCGCCGTCGATGGCGCCCTCGGCGCCGAATTGCTCGCCGCCTTCAAGGTGCTGGTCGAAACCCCGGTGATGATGCTCGCATGAAGACCATCCTCTGCTACGGCGACAGCCTGACCTATGGCGCCAACCCCGTCACCGGCGGGCCGCGCCACGCCTATGAGGATCGCTGGCCCAGCGTGCTCGAGGCAACGCTTGGCGGCCAGGTGCGAGTGATCGCCGAGGGGCTGGGCGGGCGTACGACGGTCCACGACGACTGGATCGCCGATGCCGACCGCAACGGCGCCCGCATCCTGCCGACGCTGCTCAGCTCGCACGCGCCGTTCGACCTGCTCGTCATCATGCTCGGCACCAACGACCTGAAGCCGTTCCTCGGGCGCACCGTTACCGAGGCGGCGCGCGGCGTGGTGCGGCTGGTCGAGATCACGCGCGGGCATTTCGCGCAGAAGAACGAGCCGCAGCCGCAGATCCTGCTGGTGGCGCCGCCGCCGCTGGTGGCGACGGGGAACGCCGATATGCTGGCGCATTTCGGCGACGGCGCCGTCGCCGAATCCCGTGGCTTCGCCGCCGCCTATGAACGGCGGGCGCGCGAGCTGGGCGTCCATTTCTTCGACGCCGGCGGTGTGGCGGCGGCCAACGCGGCGGACGGCGTGCATCTCGACGCAAAGAATACGCGCGCGATCGGGGCGGGGCTCGCCCCGCTGGTCGCGTCCATTCTGGAACTCTAGGAGGCCCGCTTGGCCGACACTTACGATCTCATCGTCATCGGCGGCGGCCCCGGCGGCTACGTCGCGGCTATCCGCGCGGCACAGCTGGGCTTGAAGACCGCAATCGTCGAGCGCGAGCACATGGCCGGCATCTGCTCGAACTGGGGCTGCATTCCCACCAAGGCGCTGCTGCGCTCGGCCGAAATCTACGGCCATATGACCCATGCCAAGGATTACGGGCTTGTCGCCGAAAAATTCGGCTTCGACATCGACGGCGTCATCAAGCGCAGCCGGCAGATCGCCGCGCAGATGAACACCGGCGTGCAGTTCCTTATGAAGAAGAACAAGGTGGACATCATCTGGGGCGAGGCGGTGCTGACCGCCGCCAACACCATCAAGGTGGCGCCGACCAGGAAGAAGATCATGGAGCCGCAGGTGCCGCCGCCCAAGAACACGTTGGGGGCGGGGACCTATACGGCCAAAAACATCATCGTCGCCACCGGGGCACGGCCGCGCGTGCTGCCCGGCATCGAGCCGGACGGCGACCGCATCTGGACCTATTTCGAGGCCATGTCGCCCAAGGCAATGCCGAAATCGCTGGTGGTGATGGGCTCGGGCGCCATCGGCATGGAGTTCGCCTCGTTCTACCGCTCGCTCGGCGCCGAGGTGACGATCATCGAGCTGCTGCCGCAGATCCTGCCGGTCGAGGATGCCGAAATCGCCGCGCAGGTGAAGAAGCGCTTCGAAAAGCGCGGCATCAAGTTCATGACCGAAGCCAAGGTCGCCAAGGTCGAAAAGACCAAGGACGGCGTCGTCGCCCATGTCGAGCTCAAGGACGGCTCGACGCAGAAGGTCGCCGGCGAAAAGCTGATCTCGGCGGTGGGCGTGCAGTGCAACACCGAGAATATCGGGCTCGAGATGGCGGGCGTGAAGGTCGAGCGCGGTGCCATCGTCGTGGACGATCACGGCCGCACCAACGTGCCGGGCGTCTGGGCCATCGGCGACGTTGCCGGCCCGCCCATGCTGGCGCACAAGGCCGAGCACGAGGCGGTGATCGTCGTCGAGACGATCGCCGGGCTCAAGGTGCACGGCCTCGACAAGCGCAAAATCCCCGGCTGCACCTATTGCGAGCCGCAGGTGGCGAGCGTCGGCCTCACCGAGGCCAAGGCGAAGGAGCTGGGCCGCGAGATCAAGGTCGGCCGCTTCCCCTTCGTCGGCAACGGCAAGGCCATCGCGCTGGGCGAGCCGGACGGGCTGGTGAAGACCATCTTCGACGCCAAGACCGGCGAATTGCTCGGCGCCCATATGGTGGGGGCGGAAGTCACCGAGCTGATCGAAGGGTTCGTCGTCGCCATGAACCTCGAAACGACCGAGGAAGAGCTGATGCACACCATCTTCCCGCACCCCACGCTCTCTGAAATGATGAAGGAGAGCGTGCTCGACGCCTATGGGCGCGCGCTGAACATCTAGGAGGGCTCCATGTCTCCCGAAATCCAGTCGCTTCTGATCTTCCTTTTGACCGGCCTCGTCGCCGGCTGGATCGCCAGCCTGGTGCTGGGCGGCGGCGGGCTGTTGCGCAACCTCATCGTCGGCGTCATCGGCGCCCTGGTGGGCGGTTACGTGCTGAAGCTCGCCAATGTGACGCTGCCCATCGGCAATGCCTGGGTCAACGATCTGGTGACGGCGGTGATCGGCGCCATCATCGTCATCCTCGTGGCGCGGCTCGTGGTGAAATAGGGCGCGCTGATTTGTCTTGTAACCCCGTCGGCGGCTTTCGATATGACGGACGGGCAGGTGAGAGGCAGGCCGATGAATGTTCCCCAGCGCCAGAGCGGAGGCGAAGTGATGCGTGACGAGACGATGCGCAACGTGATTGTATTCCTGGTCATCGGCCTCGTGGCCGGCTGGCTCGCGAGCCTGATCGTCGGCGGCGGCGGGCTGCTGACCTATCTGATCTCCGGCGTGCTCGGCGCCTTCGTCGGCGGCTATCTGTTCACCACGCTCAAGATCAACCTGCCGATCCGTAATGTCTGGGTGAGCCAGATCGTCACCGCGACGATCGGCGCCATCATCGTCGTCATCGTCGCGCGGCTCATCGCCGGCTAGGAAACGCCAAGTGGTCACTCTCCTCGAAGGCCGCGTGCGGCACCCGGAAAAGGTACATCGGCCCGACACGCCGATGCTGCGCAAGCCCGACTGGATTCGCGTGCGGGCGCCGGGCTCGCCGGTCTATCAGGAGACGCAGCGCATCGTGCGCGAGAACCACCTCGTCACCGTATGCGAGGAGGCCGGCTGCCCCAATATCGGCGAGTGCTGGAGCAAGAAGCACGCGACCATGATGATCATGGGCGAGATCTGCACCCGCGCCTGCGCCTTCTGTAACGTCGCGACCGGCATCCCGACGCCGCTCGATCCGGCCGAGCCTGACAATGTCGCCAATGCCGTCGAAAAGCTGGGGCTCAACCACGTCGTCATCACCTCGGTGGACCGCGACGACCTGCCCGATGGTGGCGCGACGCATTTCGCCAGGGTGATCGGCGCCATCCGCGCCCGCACCCCGCACACCACCATCGAAGTGCTGACCCCCGACTTCCTGCGCAAGGACGGCGCGCTCGAGATCGTCGTCGCGGCCCGGCCCGACGTCTTCAACCACAACCTCGAGACGGTGCCGTCGAAATATCTCAAGGTGCGGCCGGGGGCGCGCTACTTCCACTCCATCCGCCTGCTGCAGCGGGTGAAGGAGCTCGACCCCACCATGTTCACCAAGTCGGGCATCATGGTCGGGCTGGGCGAGGAGCGCAACGAGGTGCTCCAGTTGATGGACGATCTGCGCTCGGCCGATGTCGATTTCCTCACCATCGGGCAGTATCTGCAGCCGTCGCGCAAGCACCACCCGGTGATCCGGTTCGTGCCGCCCGACGAGTTCACCTCCTACGCCACGGTGGCGCGCACCAAGGGGTTCCTGCTCGTTTCGGCCAGCCCGCTGACCCGCTCGTCGCACCACGCCGGCGAGGATTTCGCGGCGCTCAAGGCCGCGCGCCTCGCCAGGCATGCCTGAGCTGAGCCTCGAACGGCACGTGCCGTACCCGCCCGAGCGCATGTATGCCCTCGTCAACGGCCTCGAGGACTATCCGCGCTTCCTGCCCAATTGCCGCGACATGCGGGTGCAGCGCGACCGCGGCGCCGTGGGCGACGTCAGATATGCGCGCATGACCATCGGCTTCGGCCCGGTGACGCAGGCCTATACGAGCCGCGTCGAAGCCGACCCGATGGCGCATACCGTCACCGCGCGCGCGGTGGACGGCCCGTTCTCGCATCTCGACAGCACATGGAGCTTTGCGCCCGAAGGGCAGGGGACGCGGGTGCGCTTCGATATCGACTTCAAGATCTCCAACCCGCTGCTCGCCGCCGTGGCCGAGCCCGCCTTCGCCGCCAAGCAGGTCGAGATCGTGGACGCGTTCATCGATGAAGCGGACCGGAGATACGGGGCTAAAGCACCTTCCTGACCAGCTCCAGCGCCGCGACGACGCTGGCATGGCGGATCGCGTCGCGCGACCAGGCGGGATCGAACGTCTTCTTGAGATGCCGCGTCTCGTCGCCGGTAGCGGCGGCGAAATAGACGAGCCCGACTGGCTTGTCGGCGCTGCCGCCGCCGGGGCCGGCGATGCCGGTGACGGCGATGGCAACGTGCGTGCCGGCCGCGGCCAGCGCGCCTTCGGCCATGGCGACCGCTACCTCCTTCGACACGGCGCCATGCGCGCGCAGCAGGCCGTAGGGCACGCCGACCATGGCGATCTTGGCCTCGTTGGCGTAGGTGACGAAGCCGCCATAGACCACCTCGGACGAGCCGGCGACGGAGGTTAGGGCGCCCGCGATCAGCCCGCCCGTACAGCTTTCGGCCGTGGCGATGGTGAGGTTTTCGGCCTTGAGGACCGCAACGATCTCCTCGGCGAGGCGGGCAATGTCGGGCGGCATCTGCATCTCAATCCTCCCGCGGCAATTCGATGGTGGCGGTGGCCAGCGAGGTGATACCCTCGCGACGCCCGACAAAGCCCATATTTTCGCTTGTCGTTGCCTTGATGGCGATGCGTCCGGGCACGATGCCGCAGGTTTCCGCGATCACCGCCTTCATCGCCGCCACATGCGGGCCGATCTTCGGCGCTTCGGCGACGATGGTGATGTCGAGATTGACGATACGGCCGCCGCGTTCCGCGACCAGCTTTGCCGCATGGGCGAGAAAGATTGTCGAGGCCGCGCCCTTCCATTTGGGGTCGGAGGGCGGAAAGAAGCTGCCGATATCGCCCTCGCCCAGGGCGCCATAGAGCGCGTCGGTGAGGGCGTGGAGGGGGGCGTCGGCGTCCGAGTGTCCGTCGAGCTTCGCACTGTGCGGAATGCGCACGCCGCCGAGCCACACCGCGTCGCCCGGCACGAAGGCGTGGACGTCGAAGCCGGTGCCGGTGCGGGTCTCCATGGCCTTGTCTCCCAGCAGCAGGCGCTCGGCGCGCGCAAAATCCTCGGGGTGGGTCAGCTTGATGTTGCGGCCCGACCCGGCGGTCAGCGTCACCGTCATGCCGGCCCATTCGGCGATGGCGGCGTCGTCGGTGAACTCGGTTGGCTCGTCGGCGGCGCGCCGATGCGCATCGAGCAGGGGCGCGAAGGCGAAGCCCTGCGGCGTCTGCGCAGCAAAGAGCTGGCGACGGTCCTCCGTGCCGGCGACGGTGCGGCCGTCCTCCGAGCGCTTGATCGTATCGGTGACCGGCAGCACGGGCAGGGCGGCTTCGCCCAGCGCGGCGATGACGCCGGAAATGGTCGCCGCCTCGACCAGCGGCCGCGCCGCATCGTGGATCAGCACGAGATCGGGCTGGTGCGGCGCCAGCGCCTCGAGCCCGGCCAGCACCGAGCCCTGCCGCGTCGCTGCGCCGCCCACGGCGGGCAGCAGCTTCGGCGAGGCGAGGCCGAGCGCCGCATAGGCCTCCAGATGCGCCGGGTTCACCACCGGCAGCACCAGGGCGATGTCGTCGCGGCCGAGAAAGGCGGCGAGCGTGCGCGCCAGCACCGGCGTGCCGGCGAGCGGCCGGTACTGCTTGGGTAGCCCGCCCATGCGCGCGCCCGTGCCGGCGGCGACGACAATGACGGCAATGGTCGGTGGCGTGGGCATGGCATCGCTCTAGCCGGGGCATCCGCCGCCGACAAGCGGCTTTGCCGTTGCGCGCCAGGCAAATCTGACTATTGTCCGCGCACTTTGGAAAACTGCGCAAAACACGAGCAAATATCTGCGCTGCCCGCCCTGCGCCTCGGCAGCCGGACCATCCATGGCCGCGCCTTCCTCGCACCCATGGCCGGTATCACCGACCGGCCGATGCGGCGGCTGGCGGCGCGCTATGGTGCCGGCCTCGTCGTCTCCGAGATGATCGCCAGCGGCGCGCTGACCACCGGCCACCGCGACATGGTGCGCAAGATGGCGGCGGCGCCTGGCCTGCCGCACATGGTGCAGCTCGCCGGCTGCGAGGCGGGCTGGATGGCCGAGGCGGCGCGCATCGCCGAGGATGCCGGCGCCGATGTGCTCGACATCAATTTCGGCTGCCCCGCCAAGCGCGTGACCAACGGCTATGCTGGCTCGGCCCTGATGCGCGTGCCCGAGCTGGCCGAGGCGCTGGTTGCCGCCGTGGTCGGCGCGACGACGCTGCCGGTGACGGTGAAGATGCGGCTCGGCTGGGACGATGCGAGTCTCAACGCGCCCGAGATCGCGCGGCGCGCCGTAGGCGCCGGTGCGCGCATGGTCACCGTGCACGGGCGTACCCGCCAGCAGTTCTACAAGGGCGCGGCCCGCTGGGCGCCCGTGCGTGCCGTTGTCGAAGCCGTCGCTGTGCCGGTGGTGGTGAACGGCGACATCGTCGATCTCGCGACCGCGCGCACGGCGCTCGCCGAGTCCGGCGCGGCGGCGGTGATGATCGGCCGCGGCGCGCAGGGGCGGCCGTGGCTGGTAGGGCAGGTGGGGGCGGCGCTGGCCGGCGCCCCCGTGCCCGAGGCGCCGCACGGCGCGGCGCTCGCCGCCATCGTCGCCGAGCACTATGAGGGCGCGCTCTCGGAATATGGGGTGGTGGTGGGCGTGCGCGCCGCGCGGAAGCACCTCAACTGGTATCTCGAAGCCTCGCGTCTGGCCTTCGATCCGGCGCTCCGGCTGCATATGATCGAGTCGCAGACTCCCGCGGAAGTGCTTGCCATCATTGAGGAACTCTTCGGCGCCGAGCTGCAGGAGGCGGCGTGAGCGGGGCGCCGGCGCTCGGCACGGCGGTGCTGCAGGCGCTGACGCAGCCGGTGCTCGTCATCGACGAGGCGCGCGCCATCGTCTTCGTCAATACCGCCGCCGAAGCCTTCTTCGGCGCTTCGCTGAGCGTGCTGCGCCGCCAGCGCCTCGACGACCTCATCGCCTTCGGCTCGCCCATCCTGGCGCTGGCCGAGGCAGTGGCCGAGCGGCGCGCCCCGATGGCGGAATATCGTGTCCGGGTGGATTCCACCCGCTTCGCCGATGCCGCCGACGATCGCATCGTCGATGTGTTCGCCAGTCCCCTCCCGGATGCCGGGGCGCGCGTGGCGCTGCTCTTTCAGGAGCGCACCATGGCCGACAAGATCGACCGGCAACTGGTGAGCCGCGGCGCCGCCCGCTCGGTGACCGGCCTTGCCGCCATGCTGGCGCATGAGATCAAGAACCCGCTCTCGGGCATTCGCGGCGCGGCGCAACTGCTCGAGCAGTCCGTGGCACCCGCCGAGGTGCCGCTGGCGCAACTGGTGCGCGAGGAGGTCGATCGCATCGTAACGCTCATTGACCGCGTCGCGGTGCTCGGCGACGACCGCCCGATGGCGAGCGAGCCGGTCAATATTCACGTCGTGCTCGACCGCGTGAAGCTGCTCGCCCAGAGCGGCGTGGCGCGGCGCGTCAGCTTTTCCGAGGATTACGATCCATCGTTGCCGCCGGTACTGGGCGACCGCGACCAGCTTATCCAGGTGTTCCTGAATCTTGTGAAGAACGCGGCAGAAGCCATTGAACATACGTCGAAACCGGAGATCAGGATCAGCACCGCCTTCCGCCCCGGCATCCGTATCGCCGTGCCGGGCGTGAGTGCGCGCATCTCGCTGCCGCTCGAAATCGTCATCGAGGACAATGGGCCGGGCATCCCCGCCGACCTGCTGCCGATCCTGTTCGACCCCTTCATCACCACCAAGCCCACCGGCTCGGGGCTCGGCCTCGCCCTTGTCGCCAAGCTCGTCGGCGATCATGGCGGCGTGATCGACAGCGACAGCCGGCCGGGGCGCACCCGCTTCCGCGTGCTGCTGCCCGTGGCGCGGGGTGTGGACGGACCATGACCCACACGATCCTGCTCGCCGACGACGATGCCGCCATCCGCATGGTGCTCAACCAGGCGCTGACACGGGCCGGCTACGACGTGCGCCCCACCGGCAATCTCTCGACCATGTGGAACTGGGTGAGCCGTGGCGAGGGCGACCTCCTGATCACCGACGTCGCCATGCCGGACGGCAACGCCTTCGAGGTGATGCCCAAGGTCAGAAAGCTCAGGCCCGAGCTGCCCATCGTGGTGATGAGCGCCCAGAACACCTTCATGACGGCGATCCGCGCCAGCGAGCTCGGCGCCTACGAATATCTGCCGAAGCCGTTCGACATCGCCGAGCTGCTGTCGGTGGTGGGGCGTGCCCTTGCCGATGCCCGCAAGCCGCCACGCGCCGAGCGGGCGCCCGAGGAGCCGGGCGAGACGATGCCGCTGGTCGGCCGCTCGGCCGCCATGCAGGACATCTACCGGGCGCTGGCGCGGCTGATGCAGACCGATTTGACGGTGATGATCACCGGCGAGAGCGGTACCGGCAAGGAGCTGGTGGCGCGGGCGCTGCACGATTTCGGGCGCCGCCGAAACGGCCCCTTCGTCGCCATCAACATGGCAGCCATCCCGCGCGATCTGATCGAGGCCGAGCTGTTCGGGCATGAGAAGGGCGCCTTCACCGGCGCCACGGCGCGCTCGTCCGGCCGCTTTGAGCAGGCTGAGGGCGGCACGCTGTTCCTCGACGAGATCGGTGACATGCCGATGGAGGCGCAGACGCGCCTGCTGCGCGTGCTGCAGGAGGGCGAATATACGATGGTGGGCGGCCGCACGCCCATCCGCTCGAACGTGCGCATCGTCGCCGCGACGCACCGCGACCTCGGCCAGATGATCCGCCAGGGCCTGTTCCGCGAGGATCTCTACTACCGGCTCAACGTCGTGCCGATCCGCCTGCCGCCACTGCGCGAGCGTGCCGACGACATCGCCGATCTCGTGGCGCATTTCCTGCGCCTCAGCCAGCAGGAGGGCGAGCCGGTCAAGACCATCGATCCCGAGGCGATCCGGGTGCTGCAGGCCTATGCATGGCCCGGCAATGTCCGCGAGCTGGAAAACCTCGTGCGGCGGCTGGTGGCGCTGCATGCCGATGACAGCATCTCGCGCGAGATCGTCGAGGCGGAGCTGCATGTGCCGGACCGCGTGGCCGCGCCGGCGCTGTCGGGGCCGGTCGATGTCGCCGCCGCGGTGGAGACCCATGTGGCGCAACTGCTGCGCGAGGCCGCACCGCACCTGCCGCCGGCGGGGCTCTATCAGCGCGTGCTGGACGAGGTCGAAGCGCCTCTCATCGCCATGGCTCTCAACGCCTGCGGCGGCAACCAGATCAAGGCGGCGGAGCTGCTCGGGCTCAACCGCAACACGCTGCGCAAGAAAATCCGCGCCCACGCCATCGAGATCGTCCGGCAGAGCCGGCGGAGCTGACTATTCCTCGACCCAGGAGTCGAAGTCGCCGTCCTTGGTGAGGCGCGCGATCATCCAGCCCTGGCGCCCCTGCCGGACCTCGAAGCGGAAATCGGGCTCGATGGTGCGGTAGACTTCGGCGGTATTGCGCGCGGACTCCTCGCTGGCACGAACGAGGGTGGCGGCGCCGGGTTCGGAAACGAAAGCTCTGGACATGCGTCGAATATGGGCGCGGGACGGACTGCTGCCAAGGATGGGGCAAGCGGGTGTCACATTTCGGCAACATTTGTCTTGAAGGGTCGGCGCGATTGGGTCACCTTACCTCCACTTTGCGGCTTTCCGGGACGCGGTCTGTGACATGAGCGACACAGCACTGGCCAGTGCCAGCTTTCCGGGCGCCGGCGACGCGGCCCTGGCGAGCCCCAGCTCGCTCTTCACCGAGCGCGGCCGCAAGGCGCTGCGCGCCGTCGGCCTGATCGTCGTCGTCTTGGCGGTGCTCGTCGCCTCGGGCTCCTTCCTCATCATGACCGGCGCCACCACCATCGAGCCGACGCCCGAGGTGTGGACGCTGATCTGGGTGGCCAATGGCGTACTGGTGCTGCTGGTGGTCGCCCTGGTGGTCACCGAGGCGATGCTGCTGGTGCAGGCGCTGTTTCTGCGCGAGGCGGGCGCGGCGCTGCAATTGCGCATGGTGGCGATGTTCGCCGCCGCGGCCGCCGTGCCGGCCATCATCGTCGCCGTGGTCGCCACCATCTCGCTCAACCAGGGGCTGGACCAGTGGTTCTCGGAGCGCACCAAGACGATGGTCGAGGCGTCGCGGCTGGTGGCGCGCTCCTACATGCTCGAGCACGCCCAGGTGCTGCGCGACGACATCATCTGGACCGCCGGCGAGCTGGAGAAGGCGCGCACCACCTTCGAGACCGACCGCGTGCAGTACCAGCGCATCCTCACGGCGCTCGCCGTCACGCGCTCGCTGCCTTTCGCGGTGCTGGTCTCGGCCGACGGCGACACGCTGATGCGGGCCCAGATCAACGCCCAGAACGTCTCGCCGCAACTGCCCGACGGGCTCATCCCGCACGTGGTCGAGGGCGTGCCGACGCTGATCTCGCCCGGCGACACCCAGCTCGTCGGCGCCATCATCAAGCTGGGCGGCTACAACGACACCTATCTCTTCGTGGCCCGGCCGGTGAACGCCGAGGTGCTGGAGTTCATGCGGCTCACCGACGACAACGTCACCGAGTACCGCCAGTACGAGTCCAACCGGCTGGTGTTCCAGATCACCTTCACCATCATGTATCTCGGCCTCGCACTGGTGCTGCTGCTCGCGGCGCTGTGGGTAGGCATCGCGCTCGCCAACCGCTTCGTCGACCCCATCCGCAACCTGATGATCGCCTCGAGCCGCGTCTCGGCCGGCGACCTCGACGTGCAGGTGCCGGTGCAGCCGGGGCAGGGGGACCTGCGCGATTTGTCCAACCGCTTCAATACCATGACGCGGCAGCTTCATTCGCAGCATGTGGCACTGGTCGAAGCCAACCAGACCAACGAGAAGCGCCGCCAGTTCACCGAAGCGGTGGTGGAGGGCGTGTCGGCCGGCATCATCGGGCTCGATGCCTTCGGCGCCATCACGCTGTGCAACGCCCGTGCCTCGGAGATGCTGGGGCGCGACGAGATCTCGGTGATCGGCCAGCAGCTCGGCGAGGTGGTGCCGGCGCTCGGCGCCATCGTCGAGCGCGCCAAATCCTCGCGCCGCGGCCCGATCCGCGACCAGATCGAGATCGGCTCGGGCCCCGATTACCGCACCTATCAGGTGCAGCTCACGCGCGAGGGCACCGTCGCCGAGAACAAGGGCTACGTCATCACGCTCGACGATATCACGGACCTGCTCTCGGCGCAGCGCACCGGCGCCTGGGCCGACGTGGCGCGCCGCATCGCCCACGAGATCAAGAACCCGCTGACGCCGATCCAGCTCAGCGCCGAGCGCCTGCGGCGGCGCTATGCCACGAAGCTCGAGGACGATTTCGAGGTTTTCGACAAGTCGATCAACACCATCCTGCGCCAGGTCGGCGATATCGGGCGCATGGTGGACGAGTTCTCGTCCTTCGCGCGCATGCCCGAGGCCAAGCCCGTGCTGGCCGACCTCAGCGAGACGGTGCGCAGCTCGGTCTTCCTCGAAAGTGTCCGGCTGCCGGACCTCGAAATCCGCATGGAGCTGCCCGAGGCGCCGCTCAGCGCCTGGTTCGATCCGCGGCTGATCTCGCAGGTGCTGACCAACCTCATCAAGAATGCCGTCGAGGCGATCGAGGGGGCGGGGCTCGAAGCCATCAAGCAGCCGCTCATCACCGTCAATCTCCATGCCGAGGGCGACAGGGCCCGTATCTCGGTGTCGGACAACGGGCGCGGCTGGCCCAAGGAAAACCGCCAGCGCCTGCTCGAGCCCTACATCACCACGCGCGACAAGGGCACCGGGCTCGGCCTCGCCATCGTCGCACGCATCATCGAGCAACACGGGGGCACGGTCGATCTGATCGACGCCGAACCCGACGAGGCGGGGCGCGTGGGCGCCTGTTTTTCTTTCACCCTGCCGCTGAGGTCTCCCGACGAGGCGGCTGATATTGCAAATGAAATTGTCTCGCACGACGCGGCGCCTGAGCCCGCTGCTGCGGACCAGGAACAACCGCCCGAGCTGGCGGTGGAGAAGACGTGAGTCATGGCGCGTGACATTCTGATTGTGGACGACGAGGACGATATCCGCGACCTGATCGCGGGTATCCTCGAGGACGAAGGCTACGAGACGCGGCAGGCGCATGACGCGGATTCGGCGCTCAACGAGATCGCGCGGCGGCGGCCGAGCCTCGTCTTCCTCGACATCTGGATGCAGGGCTCGCGCCTCGACGGGCTGCAACTGCTCGACGTGTTCCAGAGCCAGCATGCCGAGATGCCGGTGGTGATGATCTCGGGCCACGGCAATGTCGAGACGGCCGTCTCCGCCATCCGGCGCGGCGCCTACGACTATATCGAAAAGCCCTTCAAGATCGATCGCCTGCTGCTCATCACGCAGCGCGCCATGGAGGCGACGCGGCTCAAATCCGAGGTCGAGGAGCTGCGCGGGCGCGGCAGCTCGCAGTCGGTGGACCTCATCGGCGTCTCCGGCGCCCTGCAGGCGGCGCGCGCCGTCATCGAGAAGTCGGCGCCGACCAATTCGCGCATCTTCATTTCCGGCCCGTCGGGGTCGGGCAAGGGGCTCGCGGCGCGGCTGATCCACCAGCGCAGCCCGCGCGCCGAAGCGCCCTTCGTCGAGATCAACTGCTCGCTCTATTCGCCCGACGAAGTGCAGGTGGTGCTGTTCGGCCGCGAGACGCGCGAGAAGTCCGGCACGCTGCGCACCGAGGTCGGCGCGCTCGAACGGGCGCATGGCGGCACGCTCTATCTCAGCGAGGTCGCGGCGCTGCCGGCCGCCGCCCAGGCGGCGCTGCTGCGCACGCTGGTCGAAAACCGCTTCAACCGCGTCGGCGGCACGGTGGCGGTGCCTATCGATGTGCGCATCATCTCGGGCAGCTCGCAGAACGTCGCGCAATTGATCGAGGACCAGAGCTTCCGCTCCGACCTCTTCCACCGCCTGTCCATCGTGCCGCTGCAACTGACGCCGCTGCGCGAGCGGCGCGAGGACGTGCCGGCGCTGGTCGATCTCTTCCTCGACCAGATCGCGCGCATGCACAATTTGAAGAGCCTCAGCATCGGCCCCGACGCCATCGCCGTGCTGCAGGCGCAGGACTGGCCGGGCAATGCCCGCCAGTTGCGCAATTCCATCGAACGGCTGCTGATCCTCATCAAGGACACGCCGCCCGAGAACGGCGTCATCACCGCGCAATTGCTGCCTTCCGACATCGGCGAGGTGCTGCCGACGGTGGGCGATACGGACGAATCCGCGCATCTCATGAGCCTGCCGCTGCGCGAGGCGCGCGAGGTCTTCGAGCGGCAGTACCTGATGGCGCAGATCGAGCGCTTCGGCGGCAATATCTCGAAGACCGCCGAATTTGTCGGCATGGAGCGCAGCGCCTTGCACCGCAAGATAAAATCGCTGGGGCTGTGACCGGCAAGCCGTGGGTAGGCAGGCCAGACCCGTTATGTCATAGTGACCATGTGGGGGGCGGACCCGGGACCGGCGGAGCAGCGTGCGCGCCGGCCTGGATAGTTATGGCGGTTGCAGCGCCGCAAATGACAAGAGGCCACAAATGCCCGGCGAGAAGCCACAGAACTTACAGGACGCATTTCTCAACCATGTTCGCAAGCAGAAGGTCCCGGTGACGATCTTTCTCGTCAACGGCGTCAAGCTGCAGGGCGTCATCACCTGGTTCGACAATTTCTGCCTGCTGCTGCGGCGCGATGCCCAGTCGCAGCTCGTCTACAAGCACGCCATCTCCACCATCATGCCCGGCGCGCCGATCCAGCTCTTTGATCCCGAGCACGCGGACGACTAGATAGGGCGTATGACAGCCAGCCCAGACGACGAGGATCGCCCCGGCGGTCCGCAGCCCTTTGTCGATACGCGACCGGCGCCGACCCGCGTCGGCCTCGTCATACCCGACGTGCGGGGCGCCGCGACGGCGCACAGCATCGAGGCGCGGCAGGCCGAGTTCGAGGGGCTGGCCGGCGCCATCCAGGTCGAGATCGTCTTCTCGGAGGTGGTGCGCGTGCGCGAGGTGCGCCCGGCGACCTTCATCGGCGGCGGCCATGTGGCGGAGCTGAAGCGGCGCGTCGAGGCGGGCGACGTAGAATTGCTGCTCGTCGATGCGGCGCTGGCGCCGGTGCAGCAGCGCAATCTCGAAACCGAAACCGGCGCCAAGGTGCTGGACCGCACGGCGCTGATCCTCGAGATCTTCGGCGAGCGTGCCGCCACCCGCGAGGGCGTGTTGCAGGTCGAGTTGGCCCATCTCAACTACCAGAAGAGCCGGCTGGTGCGCTCCTGGACCCACCTCGAGCGCCAGCGCGGCGGTTTCGGCTTTCTCGGCGGCCCCGGCGAGACGCAGATCGAAAGCGACCGGCGGCTGCTCGAAGAACGCATCCGGCTGCTCGAAGACCGGCTGGAAAAGGTCAAGCGCACCCGTGGCCAGCAGCGCAGCGGCCGCGAGGTGGCGCAGATTCCGGTGGTGGCGCTGGTCGGCTACACCAATGCCGGCAAGTCGAGCCTGTTCAACCGCATGACCGGGGCAGGGGTGTTCGCCGAAGACCTGCTGTTCGCAACGCTCGACACGACGCTGCGCAAGCTCGAGCTGCCGCATGGCCGCGCGGTGATGCTGTCCGATACCGTCGGCTTCGTCGCCGACCTGCCGACGACGCTGGTGGCCGCCTTTCGCGCCACGCTCGAGGAGGTCACCGAGGCCGATGTGATCCTGCATGTGCGCGACGCGGCCAATCCCGACAGCGCCGCACAGGCCGCGGACGTGCTCAAGGTGCTGGGCGAGCTGGGTGTTTCCGGCGACAAGACGCCGATCATCGAGGTGTGGAACAAGATCGACCTGCTGGAGCCCGGCCGCGACGCGCTGCGCACCATGACGCCCGCCGGCTCGACGGCCGCGGCCGTACCGGTCTCGGCGCGGACGGGGGAGGGCGTTCCCGCCCTGCTCGACGCCATCGAAACGACGCTGGCGGCGCGCAGCCGCACCTATCGCGTGCGCGTCCCGCATACGAGCGGCGCCGATGTCGGCTGGCTCTACGGGCACGCCGAGATCATCGGCAAGGGCGAGCCGGACGACGAGGGCCAGACCTACGAGGTGCGCGTCGATCCGCGCCACAAGGCGAGCTTCACCCAGCGCTTCGCCGGCCGCATCGAGGCGGCCTAGATCGTTTCACCGTTTAAATGAAACGGCAAAACGATCTAAGCTGTTGATTTTGTCGCGTTTCCGAACCGGAAAAGTCTGCAACTTTTCCTGGAAACGCTCTAGCGCCCGGCCTTGTCCGCGGCTCGGATTTCGTTCCAGTAGCCGTCGAGCCGCGCGAGCCCGGCCTCCTTCATGGCGATGCCGTCGGCGCGCGCCCGGTCCTCCACGTAATGGAAGCGGCGGGTGAACTTGGCGTTGGCGTCGCGCAGCGCCGCCTCGGGGTCGACGCCCAGATGTCGCGCCAGATTGGCGACGGCGAACAGCAGATCGCCCATTTCCTCGTGCCGCTCGGCGGCGTCGGCCGCCGCCTGTACCTCGTCCAGCTCCTCGTGCACCTTGGCCACCACCGCCGGCACGTCCGGCCAGTCGAAGCCGACCTTGGCGGCGCGCTTCGTCAGCTTTTCGGCGCGGGCGAGGGCGGGCATCACCAGCGGCACGTCGTCGAGCACAGACGGCTCGTCCTGCCGCTTCGCCGCCTTCTTGGCGCGCTCGTCCTCTTTTACGTCGTCCCAGCGCGCCTTGGCGCCGCCGGCGTCGCGCGCCGCCTGCTCGCCGAAGACATGCGGGTGCCGCCGGATCAGCTTCTCGGTGATGGCGTAGACCACGTCGCCGAAATCGAAACGGCTTTCCTCGCTGGCCATCTGCGCATGGAATACCGGCTGCAGCAGCAGGTCGCCGAGCTCCTCACGCAGATCGTCAAAGTCCTGCCGCTCGATGGCGTCGGCGACCTCGTAGGCTTCCTCGATCGTGTAGTTGCGGATGCTCGCGAAATCCTGCTCGAGGTCCCACGGGCACCCACCATCGGGATTGCGTAGCGCCGCCATGATTTCAACGAGGCGGGAAATGTCGCGGGACGGCTGCATGTCTGGGACCTGGAATCGGCAGGGGGGAAGACCGCCAGCCTAGCGCGCCGCCACCAGCGGCGAAACCATCCGCGCACATGCGGTTCGCATAATATATATTATGGAACTATCGCATATATAAAAAGCCTGGAATACGGGCCTCAGCCGGCCATCGCTCCGGGGCCTGGCGTGGCGCCCGGCGGGACCTTGCCCATGATGATCATGCCCAGCACCTCGTCCTTGGTGACGTCCGCGGTGCGGGCCGAGCCGACCACCTGGCCGTTCTTCATCACCACCACGCGGTCGGCGAGATCGAACACGTCGTGGATGTCGTGGCTGATGAGGAAGATGCCGATGCCCTCGGCCTTGAGCTCCTTGATGAGATCGGCGACCTGCGCCGTCTCCTGCGGCCCCAGCGCCGCCGTCGGCTCGTCCATGATCAGGATGCGCGCGTTGAACAGGATGGCGCGCGCGATGGCGACGGACTGGCGCTGGCCGCCGCTCAGCGCCTTCACCGGCTCCTTGAAGCGCCGGAAATTGGGGTTGAGCCGGCCCATCACCTCGCGCGCCTTGGCCTCCATCGCGGCGTCGTCGAGCGTGCCGAGCGGCGTCGTTAGCTCGCGCCCGAGGAACAGGTTGGCGGCGGCATCGACATTGTCGGCCACGGCGAGCGTCTGGTAGATCGTCTCGATGCCATACGCCTTGGCGTCGCGCGGGCTCGAAATGCTGGCTTCCTCGCCATTGATGCGGATGGTGCCGGAATCGCGCTTGTAGGCGCCGGACAGGATCTTGATGAGCGTCGATTTGCCGGCGCCGTTGTGACCGAGCAGCCCCACGACCTCGCCGGCATAGAGATCGACCGACGCCCGCTCGACCGCGTGCAAGCCGCCGAAGGCGATGGAGATGTCCTCCATCTCGACAAGCGGTGTCTGTTTGTCCGGCATGTCGCGCAACTCCTAATTGGCCTGGCGGCGATAGAGGGTATCGAGCCAGACGGCCAGGACGAGAACGGCCCCCACCACGATCGACTGCAACGGGCTGTCGAGACCGATAAGCACCATGCCCGACTGCAGCGACTGCATGACCAGCGCGCCCAGCATGGCGCCCGCCACAGTGCCGACGCCGCCGGCCAGCGAGGTGCCGCCGATCACCGCGGCCGCGATGACGTAGAGTTCGTTGAGCGTGCCGAGCGCATTGGTGGAGGCATTGAGGCGGGCAATGGAGATCGCCGCCGCGATGCCCACCAGCGCCCCCATCAGGGCGAAGATCTTGACCGTCACCCAGCGGGTGTTGATGCCGGCGAGGTCGGCTGCCTCGGGGTTGCCGCCCATCGCGAAAACGTAGCGGCCGAAGCGCATGCGGCTGGCGATGAACGCCATCAGCAGCCCTACCCCGATAGCCACCAGCACCGGAATGGCGATGCCGTGGGCGATGATGAGCCCGCCCTCGGGAATGGCGATGCCGTTGGCTTCGGCATAGCGCTCGGCGATGCGCGTCGGCCACGGATAGGAATTGGCGATCCACACGGCGATGAGCACGACGCCGCAGCCGAGCCCGGCCAGCACCCCTTCGGCCCATGTCGGGCGCAGCGGGAAGCCGAAGCGCCGGCGCTGGCGCCGCTCGAACCAGATCATGGCAAGGATGCCGACGCACACCAGCGCGCCGACGATCCAGCTCGGCCAGAAGCCGATGGAGCCCGTCGGCCCGCCCCCCAGGAGCTGGAAGGTCGTATCCATCGGCGCCACGGTGCGGCCCATCGTGACCCACCACGCGGCGCCGCGCCAGACGAGATAGCCGCCCAGCGTGACGATGAAGGACGGCACCTGGAGATAAGCGACGATGGCGCCCTGCAAGGCGCCGATGGCGGCGCCCAGGAGGATGCCGACGACGAGCGCGATCAGCCATAGCGCCGGATGGCCGAAGCCCATGAGCGGCGGCAGGATCTCGGCCTGCAGCACGCCCATGATCATGCCGACGAAGCCGAGCATGGAGCCGACCGACAGGTCGATGTTGCGGGTGACGATGACCAGCACCATGCCGGTCGCCATGACGGCGATCGACGCCGTCTGCACGGACAGGTTCCACAGGTTGCGCGGCGTCAGGAACAGGCCGTCGGATATGACGTTGAAAACGATCCAGATCAGCGCCAGCGCGCCGATCATGCCGAGCATGCGCGTATCGATCTCGGTGGCGCTCACGAAACGCTGGATGGCGTTGCCGGGCGCGGCGGCAGGCGCGCGCGTGCTGCTCGAGGTTGCGGTGTGCTCGGCCATCAGGTCTCTCCGCCCTCCGATCAGGGAAAGCACGGTATAGCGCGTGGAAAGGGGCGGCGCCATTTGGCGACGCCGCAGCCGAGGCCGCGGCGTCGCCGGTTGGCTTCGATCAGCCGCAGACCGCCACGCTGCCGGCGCTGACGCCCTGGCAGAGCACGTCCTTGGCGATCCAGCCGGCATCGAGCACGAGGTTCAGATTGTCCCTGGTGACGGGGATCGGGGCGAGGAACACCGAGTTCATCTCGATGCCCTTGGCACCGCCGGAGAACTTCTGCGAGCCCTCGATGGCCTCGGGCGCCGTGCCGCTGGCGAGTGCCGTGGCGATCTCGGCAGCCTTCTTGCCGAGCTCGCGGGCATCCTTCCACACCGACACGGTCTGCGTGCCGAGCGCGATGCGGTTGAGCGCGGCCTGGTCGCCGTCCTGCCCGGAAACCGGCACCGAGCCGGCCATGCCCTGCGCCGCGAGCGCCGCGATGGCGCCGCCGGCGGTACCGTCGTTCGAGGCGACGACGGCGTCGATGTTGTTGTTGTTAGCGGTCAGGAACTGCTCCATGTTGCGCTGCGCCACGGCCGGATCCCAGTTGTCGGTGTAGGCTTCGCCGACATTCTTGATGTCGCCCTTGTCGATGGCGTCCTTGAGCACTTCCATCTGACCTTCGAACAGGAAGTCAGCGTTCGGATCGGCGCTGTTGCCCTTGATGAAGACGTAGTTGCCAGTCGGCTGGGCGGCGAACACGCCGCGCGCCTGCATGCGGCCGACTTCCTTGTTGTCGAAGGTCAGGTAGAACGCGTCCGGCGACTCGAACAGGCGGTCATAGGCGACCACCGGAATGCCCTCGGCCGCCGCCGCCTGCACGGCCGGCAGGATGGCTTCCTGGTCCTGCGCCAGGATGATCAGCGCGTTGGCGCCCTGCGAGATCAGGCTCTCGACGTCGGTGAGCTGTTTGCTGGCCGACGACTGCGCGTCCGCCGAAATGTAGGTGTCGCCATTGGCCTCGACGACGGCGCGGATCGCCGGCTCGTCCCACTTGCCCCAGCGCTCTTCCTGGAAATTGTTCCAGGACACGCCGATGGTGAGCCCCGCGGCCAGCGTGGTGCTTGCAATGCTGGCGAGAATGGTCGAGCCCAGCAGGACCGCTGCAAATTTCTTCATGATGTCCTCCCTTGGCGGCGCACCGCCGTTCACACGCGCCGGCCTGTCAGCCGCCGGCGCATCGGCACCGCATCCCGGTGCCCGCGCTATCTGACAGCATGTCGCACGCACGTCAATCTTATTTTTGATAGTCGAAATTAATCGACAGGGGATAAAATCCCGCTAAGAATGATGCCGACTGCAAGGGCTAGCCCGTTGAAAATCATAGGCGACAGCGATTTCGTGCGGCGGCAGAACCGCGGCCTCGTGCTGGGCGCCCTGCGCAATGACGGGCCCGCAGCGCGCACCGCGATCGCCGAATCCACCGGCCTGTCGCCGGCCAGCCTGACCGCCATAACGCAGGACATGCTGGCGCAGAATCTGATCGTCGACCTGCCGCCCTCGCCCGATGCGCGGGTGCGCGGCCGCCCCCCCATCCGCGTCGGCTTCAACCGGCAGGCCGCCTATGCTTGCCTCGTCGAGCTCGAGGTCGGGCGGGTGCGCTACTCGCTCGTCGATTACGGCACGACGCTGGTGGACCGTATCGAGACGGCGCTCGATCCGAAGCTGTTCCTGGGCCGTGATCCCGTCGCCTATCTGCGCGACGGCATCGCCCTGCTCGCCCAGCGCAACCCGGCCGAGGCGCGCGGGCTGCGCCGCATCGCGATCTCGGTACAGGGCGTGCTGGGGCGCGGGCGCACGGGGCTGAGCTGGTCGCCGGTCGCCGGCCTCGCCGAGCGGGACCTCGCCGGCCCGCTGGCGGCGGCCTTCGGCGTGCCGGTGCTGCTGTGCAAGCGCGGGCGGCTATTGGCCGAGGGCACGCGCTGGCTCGACCCGTCGCTGCGCGAGCGCAGCGTCGCCACCATCTTCATCGGCTCGACGGTGGCCATGGGCATGACCGTGCGCGGCCAGGTATTCGGGCGCGGCGAGGAGGGAGCGACCGAGTTCGGCCACATGAACCATGCCCCCAACGGCGCCCTTTGCCGCTGCGGCATGCATGGCTGCATCGAGGCCTATGCCGCCGACTATGGGGTGCTGCGCAGCGCCTATTCGGTGCCCGAGTCGACGCCCCCTGCCCCGGTCGTGCCCGCCGCCGACTACGCCCAGCTCATCCAGCGGGCCAATCGCGGCGAGCGCGCCCCGACACAGGCTTTTCGCCTCGCCGGCCGCGCCATCGGCTACGGGCTGAGCCGGCTGCTCGCCGTGTTCGACCCCGATTGCGTGGTGATCGCCGGCCCCGGCGCACACGCCTTCCACCTGATGCAGGAGGAGTTCGCCGCCGCGCTCGACGCCTCGCTGGTGGCCAGGGTCAACGGACGCCCGGAACTCCGCACGCTGGCCGACGAGAGCGAGCCGATCTTCAACGGCCTGCTGCTGCATACGCTGAGCGACATCGACCAGCGCGACTTCGCGCCGCTGCCGGCAATCGCCGTGGCGCGCCCCGCCTAGCGCGGCGACAGCACGCGCCCGCCGGTGACGTCGATCCGCAGCCCGTCATAGGCAGGGCGCACATTGGCCGGGGTGAGCCGCTCGGTCTCGGCATAGTCGAGATCGATGTGCAGATTGGTGAGCACCGCCTCGCGCGGCCGATACTGCGCCACCAGCTCGAGCGCCTGCGGCAGGCTGAGATGGCTCGGATGCGGCGTCGGGCGCAGCGCGTCGAGCACCCACAGGTCGAGGTTCGACACGGCCGCCGCCGAGTCCTCTGGAATGCCGCTCAGGTCGCACGAATAGGCGAAGCCGCCCACGCGGAAGCCCAGCGAGAAGATGTCGCCATGGTCCTGCCGGAAGGGCAGCACGGCGATGTCGCCGCCAGGGCCGCTCACCGTCAGCGGCCGGCCGGCCTCGATGATGTTCTGGTTGAGGATCGGCGGGTAGCCGGAGTCCGGCGGCGCCGTGAAGCAGTAGGAAAAGCTCGGCACGATGCGCTGCGCCGCCTCGTGGCTGAAATAGACATCGACACGCTTGCGCGAGTTGAGCGCGAGGACGCGCAGATCGTCGATGCCATGCGTGTGGTCGGCGTGCTCGTGCGTGTAGAGCACGGCATCGACGCGCCCGACGCCGGCATCGAGAAGCTGCTCGCGCAGGTCGCACCCGGTATCGACGATGATGCGCGTCGGGGCGCTGTCGCCGGTGCGCCCCTCGATCAGCAGCGAGCAGCGGCGGCGCCGGTTGCGCGGGTCCTCGGGGTCGCAGGCGCCCCAGTTGCCGCCGATGCGCGGCACGCCGCCCGACGAGCCGCACCCCAGGATGGTCGCGACGATCGAGGTGGCGGCCGCCATCACGCGGCCTTCGTGAACAGGCGGTAGAAATTGGCCGTCGTCGTCGCGGCGATGGCGTCGAGCGATACGCCGCGCAGCTCGGCCAGCTTTTCGGCGGTATGGCGCACGAAGCTGGGCTCGTTGGATATACCGCGATGCGGCACCGGCGCGAGATAGGGCGCGTCAGTCTCGACGAGGATGCGGTCGGCCGGCGCCATCGTCGCCGCCTGCTGCACCGTAGCGGCATTCTTGAAGGTCAAAATGCCCGAGAACGAGATATAGCCGCCGAGCGCCAGCCCGCGCCGCGCCAGGTCGAGCCCGGACGAGAAGCAGTGCAGCACGAAGGGAAACGCCCCCTTTTCCGCCTCGTCCTCGAGGATGGCGGCGATGTCGGCATCGGCGTCGCGGGCGTGGATGACCAGCGGCAGGCCGGTCTCGCGCGCCGCCGCGATATGGCGCCGGAAGCCCTGCGCCTGCGCCGCGTAGTCGCCCTCGTAATGATAGTCGAGCCCGGCCTCGCCGATGGCGACGCAGCGCGGATGCGCGGCGAGCCGCACGAGGTCGGCGGTCTCGACATCCGTCTCCTCATGGGCGTGATGCGGATGCGTGCCGACGCTGCACCACACCTGCGGATTGGCCTCGGCGATGGCGACGATCTCGTCGAAGCGCTTGACGCGCGTCGAGATGGTGACCATGCGTGAAACGCCGTTCGCCGCGGCGCGCGCCAGCACAGCTTCCCGGTCCGCCGCAAGCTCGGGGAAGTCGAGATGGCAATGCGAGTCGATGAGCACGTCAGGCCGCCGTCCGCGCCGGCTCGAACTTGCGGAACACCGGCTGCGGCGGCGGCAGGCTGGTGCCCGCCGGCACGATGCTGTCGGGGTCGAGCGCGTGCTGCAGCAGCCGCGCCTCGGCCGGCACGCCGAGCAGGTCGAGCATCTTGCCCGCCGCCTCGGGCACGAAGGCCTGCGCCGCGATGGCCGCCCGCCGCACCACGTCGGCGGTCGTCGCGAGGATCGACCCCATGCGTTCGAGATCGTCCTTGCGGCCCCACGGCGCCTGCTCGGCGAAATAGAGATTGGCGGTGCTCAGCGCCGCGACCAGCTCGGCCGCGGCCTCGTGCAACTGCTCGTGCTCCATCGCCCCGATCATGCGCTCGATCGAGGCCATCGTCTCGCTGACGAGCTTGTCGTCCTCGGCCGAGCCCACCTGCCGCGGCGGCATCTCGCCGCCGAAATTCTTCGCGATCATGGCCAGCGAGCGCTGCGCCAGATTGCCGAAATTGTTGGCGAGGTCGGCATTGTTGCGGTTGACGAATTTCTCGCGGCCCCAGTCGCCGTCCTGCCCCCACGAGATTTCGCGCAGGAAGTAGTAGCGCACCGGGTCGGCGCCGAACTCCTCGACCAGGGCGAAGGGATCGACGACGTTGCCGAGCGACTTCGACATCTTCTTGCCCTCGGAGGTGAGAAAGCCGTGGGCATAGACGCGGCCCGGCAGCGGCAGCCCGGCGCTCATCAGGAAGGCCGGCCAGTAGACCGTGTGGAAGCGGATGATGTCCTTGCCGATGACGTGCAGGTCCGCCGGCCAGAACTTGCGGTAAAGTTCGCTCGTCTCGTCGGGAAAACCGGAGCCGGTGATGTAGTTGGTCAGGGCGTCGATCCACACATACATGACGTGCCCCGGCGCGCCCGGCACCGGGATGCCCCAGTCGAACGTCGTTCGCGAAATGGAGAGGTCCTGCAGCCCGCCCTTGACGAAACTGACGATCTCGTTGCGCCGCTCGCGCGGCGCGATGAAATCGGGATGCGCGTCGTAGAATTCTAGCAGCCGGTCCTCGTAGGCCGAGAGGCGGAAGAAATAGCTCGGCTCCTCCACCCATGTCGCCTCGGCGCCGGAGGGGGCGTAGCGCTTGCCGTCCTCGCCCGTGGTCAACTCGGCCTCGTCGAAATAGGCCTCGTCGCGCACCGAATACCAGCCGGTATAGGTGGACTGGTAGATGTCGCCATTGCTGGAGGCCGCCATGCGCCGCCAGATCTCCTGCACGGAGTCGAAATGGCGCTGCTCCGTGGTGCGGATGAAGTCGTCGTTGGAGATGTCGAGCGTCGCCGCGAGGTCCTTGAAGCGCTGCGCGTTGCGGTCGGCGAGCGCCCGCGTCGTCAGCCCCTCGCGCTCGGCCGTCTGCACCATCTTGAGGCCGTGCTCGTCGGTGCCGGTGAGGAAGAAGACCTCGCGGCCCTCGAGGCGCCGCCAGCGGGCGATGGCGTCGGTCGCCACCATCTCGTAGGCGTGGCCGATATGCGGCTCCCCATTGGGATAGGCGATCGCGGTGGTGATGTAGTAGGCGTTCCGGGTCATCGGGCTTCGGCGGGTGAAAGGTGCGTCTGGGCGTGCCGCCTGACCGCGTCGAAGAGCGAGATCAGGGTCTGCCGGGCGTCGAGATTGTAGGTGTCGGCGTCGGCGAACAGGGCGTTGGCCTTCTCCCATAGCTCATTGGCCGAGGCAAGCCGAGTGCGCGCCCGCGCCGTCGCCGCCGCGGTTGCCTCGCCGGCGATCCAGCCCAGCAGCATCTGCCGGCCAAAACCGTAGGCGGCGCCGTCGCGGTCTGCGGCGAGGGCGTCGGCGATGCTCAGATAGACGGCGGCGGCCCCCTGCCCCGGCGCCCTGAGCCAGCCTTCAAGGCTCGTGAGCCCCTTGTGCTCGCCCAGCGCCAGCGCCTCGTAAGCGCGCCGCGGCACGCCGCCGGCGAGCGCCACGGCCGCCTCGGCGCCGGGCACCTCGCCAATGACGGCGCGCACATCGGCATCGGCGAGCGGCCGCAGCGCGACGGACCGGCAGCGCGACCGGATCGTCGGCAGCAGCCCGCCGGGGCGGTGCGAGACGAGGACGAACAGCGTTTCGGCCGGCGGCTCCTCGAGGATCTTGAGCAGCGCGTTGGCCGACGAGGCGTTGCAGTCGTCGATCGAATCCACCACGACGATGCGGAAGCCGGCGCGGCCGCGCGTCATCCGCACCTCCTCGATCAGGCCGCGCACCTCCTCTACCCGAATGGCGCTATAGAAGCCTTTTCCGCTGTCGCGCGGCGATTTGCGCAGGACGGCGAGGTTCGGATAGGCGCCGGCGGCGACCTGCGCGACGACGTGCTCGGGGGCCTCGTCGCCGGTGCGGATGAAGATCCGGCGGGCGAGCTCGAAGGCGAACGTGGCCTTGCCGATGCCGCGCGGCCCGTGCAGCAGGATGGCGCCGGGCAGGCGCTCGGCCATGAACTTCTGCCAGGCACTGTCATGGCCCACCACGCTGGTGCGGGTTTCCGGCAGGGGAACACCGTCGAGCTGGTCGGCTTCGCGGATGTCGTCGGCAGCGCTCACGCCGTCTGCTCGTAGCGCAGCTCCGGGAAGCGGCGCAGCAGCAGGTCCCAGATCTCCTGCTCGAGCGCATCCTCGCCCTGCCCGGCCGGAATGACGACGCAGCGCTCGGCATTGTTGCGGGCGATGGCGAGGAACGCCTCGCGCAGCCGCCGGTGCCAGTCGAGGTCTTCCTTCTCGAAGCGGTCGCCGGTGGCGGCGAGCGCCGCCTCGGTGCCGCGTTCGAGCACGCGCTGGAAGGCGATCTCGGGGTCCATGTCGAGCACGATGGTCAGATCGGGCCGGCGCCCGTTGAGCGCCAGCACCTCGAGCGCGTCGATGAGGCGGGGATCGACGCCGCCGGTCAGCCCCTGATAGGCGCGGGTCGAATCCGCGAAGCGGTCGGAGATGACCCAGCGGCCGGCGTCGAGATTGGGGGCGATGAGCTGATCGACGTGATCGAGCCGGGCGGCGGCGAACAGCACGGCTTCGGCCCCCGGCCCCCACGATTCCGAGCGCCCCTGCAGGATGAAGGCGCGGATCGCCTCGGCCCGCGGCGTGCCGCCGGGCTCGCGCGTGCGCACCGCCGGGATCGCCTGCCGACTGAGGGCGCTGACCAGCCGCTTGACCTGGGTCGATTTGCCCACCCCCTCGCCGCCCTCGAAGGTGATGAAGCGGGCGCGCTGCGCGCTGCGGTCCAGCATCAGGGCAGCCAGCCCAGGAGCAGGTGCTTCGCCGCGTCGGTGGATTTGCGGAAGATGTCGCCTTCCTCAACGGTCGCCGCCGCATAGAGCGGCGTCTCCTGCACCAGCGCGCCGGCGCAGAAGATGTTGAGCTTGCCGATCTGCTGGCCCTTCTCGACCGGCGGCCGCAGCGGCCCGCGATAGGTCACGGTCGCCTCGGGGCATTTCTCGGACCCCTTGGGCACGAACAGGTCGATGCGATCCTGGCCGACGAGGCCGACGCGGGGCTCCGCCCCGCCATAGACGTCAGCATAGGCGACGACGGAGTCGCGCGCATAGACCGGCAAGAGCTCGAAGCCGCGCATCCCCCAGGTGATGAGCTTGCGCGCCTCCTCGGTGCGCTCGCGCATGGAGGTGAGCCCATGCAGCACGGCAATCAGCCGTCGCCCGTCATTGGGCGCGGAAATGACCTCACCATAGCCCGACGCCTCGGTGTGGCCGGTCTTCAGGCCATCGACGCCGATGCCGATCTCGAGCAGCGAATTGCGGTTGAGCTGGCGGATCTTGTTCCAGGTGAACTCCGGCTCGGAGAAGATGGGGTAGTATTCGGGGAAGGTGTCGATGATGTAGCGCGCCAGCAGCGCCAAATCGCGCGCCGTCGAGTACTGGTCGGGGTCGGGCAGCCCCGTCGAGTTGACGAAATTGGAGTTGGAAAGCCCGATCTGCCTCGCCAACTGGTTCTCGATGCGCGCGAAGGTCTGCTCGGTGCCGCCGATGCCTTCGGCGAGCGCGATGGCCGCGTCGTTCCCCGACTGGATGACGACCGAGCGGATGAGGTCCTCGACCCGCACCTTGGAGTTGAGCTCGGCGAACATGGTCGAGCCGCCCGAGGCCGCGCCGCCGGTGCGCCAGGCGTTCTCGGAGATAAAGAACTGGTCGTCGAGCGTCAGCTTGTTCTGCTGCAGATAGGTGAAAACCACCGCCAGCGTCATGAGCTTGGCCATGCTGGCCGGCTCCAGCCGCTCGTCGGCATTCTTGTTGAACAGCACGGTGCCGGAGGCGGCGTCCATCAGCAGCGCGAACTTCGCCTTGCTGTCGAAATCCTGCGCGCGGGCCGCCAGCGGCGCCATGAGCGCCGCCACGCACGCCAGCAATGTGAGCGCCAAGCGCAACCGCATGAATTTCAACTCCCGTGCGCCCGGCCGGCGCCGCGCGAGACTACTAGAACTTAACGCCGGTCAGGCCAAGTTGCTGCGCCAGCGCGAGCACGTCGGCGTGCGCGACCCCCGGCTTAAGGTGGGTCAATGTCAATCGTGTGGCCGGATTGCCGCCCAGATCGAGCGTTTTTTCATCGACGGCGCCGAGCATGGCGAAGGCGTCCGCCACGGCGATGGCGGAGTCGCGCTGCTTGAAGACGCCGAGCGGCACGGTGACGGCGCGGGCGTCGGCATCGACGGCGTCGCGCCATTCGGCCAGCGCCGGGGCGCGCGTCGCCACCGCCTCAGCGGCGGCGATGGCGCCGTTCACGCTGGGCCCGGCCTCGGCGTAGGCGAGGCTGCCGATGAGGTTGCCGATCAGCCCGCCCGACAGCGGGTCGCGGCTGGCCGGCGCGGGGGTGTCAGCCATAGCGATGCGGGTGTCGCCCTGCTGCTCGAAGCGCGTCGGCCGGTCGATGGAGGCCATCAGCATCTTCTGGTCGTCGCCGTTGAGCGGCGCCGGGCCGACATAGCGGACCTCGACCTCGGCGCTGCCCTTGGCGCGGTAGCCCAGGATTTCGGCAGCCTGATAGCTGAGGTCGATGATGCGGCCGGACATATAGGGGCCGCGGTCGTTGATGCGCACCATCACCGAGCGGCCGTTCTCGAGATTGGTGACGCGGGCATAGCTGGGGATGGGCAGCACGGGGCTGGCGGCGGTGAGGTAGTAGGCGCCGAAAATCTCGCCATTGGCGGTGCGCCGGCCGTGGAAATCCTGGCCGTACCAGGAGGCGTGGCCGCGCTCGACATAGCCCGGCCCGGCGACCGGCTGATAGACGACGTTGCGCACCGTGTAGGGTTTGAGGGGCATTTCGCGGCCGCCGCCGCGTGGCGGAAACTTTGCCGTCGAGGCGCGAGGCGACACGGCGACGCCGAATTCCTTGGCGGTGAAGGCGGCGCGCTTGACGCCGGAGGTGCCGACGCCGCCCGAGCAGGCGGCGAGCAACGGCACGGCAAGAACCAGAAGCGCCGCGAGGCGCCAGAGGTGGGCAACAGAACGCAAGACGGAACCTCGGGCGGATGACGCGGCGGATTTTAGCGAAGCCCGCCCGCGCTTTCAGGCACAGTCCCGGATCGTGGTTGCAGTGCGGTTAATTTGAGCAAAAATCGACGAACATATGGCTATGTTTGCGCCCAGTCGCGGAGCGCCGCGTGCACCGGCTCGGGCTGCTCCAGCAAAGCCAGATGACCGGCGCGCGCGATCGTCACCAGCCGGCTGCCGGCGATGCCCCGATGCATCTCCGCGGCGGCCTCGGGCGGCGTGATCTGGTCGCCCTCCCCCACCACGATGAGCGTCGGCATCTCGATGCCGGCGAGGCCGGGGCGCGAATCCGGCCGCCCGATGATGGCCTGCTGCTGGCGCACATAGATTTCGGGACCGTTGGCCTCGGCCATGGCGCGGTGGATGGAATAGAGGTCGGGGTTGGTCACGTTGTCGGGATGCACGGAGAGCGGGAAGGCCTGCTCGACCACGGTGCCGAACTTGCCGCCCTCGGCCAGCGCCATGCGGCGGCGGCGGTTCTCGGTGGAGTCAGGCGTGTCCGGCGCCGCCGAGGTGTCGAGCAGGCACAGCTTGTGCACCCGCTCCGGCGCCTGGCGCAGGATCTCGAAGGCGAGATAGCCGCCCATCGAGAAGCCGGCGAGCGCGAAACGCGGCGGCGCGTCGGCCAGAATCGCAGCGGCGATGGTGGCTATGGTGTCGCCTGCCGTGTGGTTGGCGATGGTGATCGGCCCATATGGCCACAGCACGCGGGCGACGCCGGCATAGACACGCGCATCGCAATTGAGACCGGGAACGAGCAGAAAAGGGAGCATAATGACCGTGAAGAAGCGTTTCCTGCCGAACGCTTAGCTCAAAAACCCGTTGCTTGCCCATGCAGCCGATAGCATATAAAGATTTCTTTATATCCCAAGCCATAGAGCGAAAGCGCGGGCTCCCCCGCGAGAGGATTCTGCCATGAGCCTGTCAAACCCCCGCCGCGATGCCAAGGCCGCCCTGAGCGCCGCCGCCAGGGAGCGCATCCTGGTGCTGGACGGCGCGATGGGCACGATGATCCAGCAGCTCAAGCTCGACGAGGCCGGCTATCGCGGCGCCCGCTTCGCCGACTGGCACAAGGACGTGCGCGGCAACAACGATTTGCTGAACCTCACGGCGCCCGAGGCGATCCGCGACATCCATCTGAGCTATTTCCGCGCCGGCGCCGACATCTGCGAGACCAACACCTTCTCGTCCACCTCGATCGTGCAGGCCGATTACGGCATGGAGGCGCTGGCCTACGAGCTCAACGTCGCGGGCGCGCAACTGGCGCGCGCCGCCGCCGAAGCCGCCACGGCCGAGGACGGGCGTCGGCGCTTCGTCGCCGGCGCGCTGGGGCCGCTCAACAAGACGGCGTCGATGTCCACGGACGTCAACAATCCGGGCTTTCGCAACATCACCTTCGACCAGATCGCCGCGAGCTATACGGAAGCGATCGAGGGGCTGCTCGACGGCGGCGCGGATTTGCTGCTGTTCGAGACCATCACCGATACGCTCAACACCAAGGCGGGCCTGTTCGCGGCGCGGCGCATCTTCGAGGCGCGCGGCTTCGAGCTGCCGATCATGATCTCGGGCACCATCACCGACCGCTCGGGGCGCACGCTGAGCGGGCAGACGCCGACGGCCTTCTGGTACTCGGTGCGGCACGCCAGGCCCTTCACCATCGGGCTCAACTGCGCGCTCGGCGCCGACGCCATGCGCCCGCATATCGCCGAACTGAGCGACGTGGCCGACACGCTGGTGTGCTGCTACCCCAATGCGGGCCTGCCCAACGCCTTCGGCGGCTATGACGAAAGCCCCGAATTCATGGCGGCGCAGCTCGATGTGTTCGCCCGCGACGGGCTGGTCAACATCATCGGCGGCTGCTGCGGCACGACGCCCGAGCATATCCGCGCCTTCGCCGAGGTGGCGGCCCGCCACAAGCCGCGCCGCGTGCGCGAGGTGCCGGTGCACCTGCGCCTCTCGGGGCTCGAGCCCTTCACGCTGACGCCGGAAATCCCGTTCGTGAATGTCGGCGAGCGCACCAACGTCACCGGCTCGGCGCGCTTCCGCAAGCTCATCAAGGCCGGCGACTATGCGGCGGCGCTCGATGTGGCGCGCGACCAGGTGCAGAACGGCGCGCAGGTGATCGACGTCAATGTCGATGAAGGCCTGCTCGACAGCGAGAAGGTGATGGTGGAGTTCCTCAACCTCGTCGCCGCCGAGCCCGACATCGCCCGCGTGCCGCTGATGATCGACAGCTCGAAGTTCGAGGTCATCGAGGCCGGGCTCAAATGCGTGCAGGGCAAGCCGCTGGTCAATTCCATTTCGATGAAGGAAGGCGAGGAGAAGTTCCTCGAAGCGGCGAAGCTGTGCCGTGCCTATGGCGCCGCCGTGGTGGTGATGGCCTTCGACGAAGAGGGCCAGGCGGATACGGCCGCGCGGAAAATCGCCATCTGCACGCGGGCCTATAAGCTCCTGACCGAAAAGGTGGGCTTTCCGCCCGAGGACATCGTCTTCGACCCCAACATCTTCGCCGTGGCGACGGGCATCGAGGAGCATGCCAATTACGGCGTCGATTTCATCGAGGCGACGAAGGTGATCCGCGAGACGCTGCCGCATGTGCATATTTCGGGGGGCGTCAGCAATCTGAGCTTCTCGTTCCGCGGCAACGAGCCGGTGCGCGAGGCCATGCATTCGGTGTTCCTCTACCACGCCATCCAGGCGGGCATGGACATGGGCATCGTCAATGCCGGCCAGCTCGCCGTCTACGAGTCGATCGAGCCGGAGCTGCGCGCGGCCTGCGAGGACGTGATCCTCAACCGCGGCCCCGAGGCGACCGAGCGCCTGCTCGAGCTGGCCGAGCGCTACAAGGGCGGCGCCGGCCAGGAGGCCAAGGGCAAGGATCTGAGCTGGCGCGAGAAGCCGGTCGATGAGCGCATCAGCCACGCGCTCATCAACGGCATCACCGAGTTCATCGACGAGGACACCGAGACGGCGCGGCTGGCGGCGGCGCGCCCGCTCGACGTAATCGAGGGGCCGCTGATGGCCGGCATGAGCATCGTCGGCGACCTGTTCGGCTCGGGCAAGATGTTCCTGCCGCAGGTGGTGAAATCGGCCCGCGTCATGAAGCAGGCCGTGGCGCACCTCCTGCCCTACATGGAGGCCGAGAAGGAAGCCAATGGCGGCGAAGGCGGCTTCAAGCCGGCCGGCCGCATCCTCATGGCGACGGTCAAGGGCGACGTGCACGACATCGGCAAGAACATCGTCGGCGTCGTGCTGAGCTGCAACAATTACGAGATCATCGACCTCGGCGTCATGGTGCCGAGCCAGAAGATCCTGGAGACGGCGCGCGCCGAGAAGGTGGACGCCATCGGGCTCAGCGGCCTCATCACGCCGTCGCTCGACGAGATGGCGCATGTCGCCGCCGAGATGGAGCGCGAGGGTTTTGACATTCCGCTGCTGATCGGCGGGGCGACGACCAGCCGCGTGCACACGGCGGTGAAGATCCACCCGCAATATCACAGCGGCCCGACCGTGCATGTGAACGATGCCAGCCGCGCCGTGGGCGTGGTCTCCGCCCTGCTCTCGCCCGAGCAACGGCCGGCCTATGTCGCCGACATCAAGGCCGAATACGAGCGCGTCGCCCGCCGCCACGCCGAGGCCGAGGCGGAAAAGCAGCGCCTGCCGCTTGCCGCCGCGCGCGACAACGGCTTCAAGACCGACTGGTCGAGCTATACGCCGCCGGTGCCGACATTCCTCGGCACGAAGGTGTTCGAGAGCTACGACCTCGACACGCTGGCCCGCTACATCGACTGGACGCCGTTCTTCCAGGCCTGGGAGATGCGCGGCCGCTACCCCGCCATCCTGAGCGACGAGAAACAGGGGCCGGCGGCGCGCCAGCTCTGGGACGACGCGCAATCCATGCTGCGCGAGGTGCTGCAGAAGAACTGGTTCCGCCCCAAGGCGGTGATCGGCTTCTGGCCGGCCAACCGGGTGGAGGACGACATCGTGCTCTATACCGACGAGAGCCGCACCGAGACGCTGGCGACGTTCTACACGCTGCGCCAGCAGCTCAGTAAGCTCAAGGGCAAGCCCAACATGGCGCTGGCCGATTTCGTCGCGCCGGTCGGCATCCCCGACTATCTCGGCGGGTTCGTCGTGACGGCGGGCATCGAGGAGCAGGCCATCGCCGAGCGCTTCGAGCGGCAGAACGACGATTATTCCTCGATCGTCGTGAAGGCCATCGCCGACCGCTTCGCCGAGGCCTTCGCGGAGGCCATGCACGAGCGCGTGCGCAAGGAGTTCTGGGGCTACGCGCCGGACGAGGCGTCGACGCCGGACGAGCTGATCCTCGAGAAATATCGCGGCATCCGCCCGGCCCCCGGCTATCCGGCGCAGCCCGACCACACCGAGAAGACGACCCTGTTCCGCCTGCTCAACGCCCGCCAGCGCATCGGCGTCGAGCTGACCGAGGGCTTTGCCATGTGGCCGGGCTCGTCGGTCTCCGGGCTCTATATGAGCCACCGGGACGCGCGCTATTTCGGCGTCGCCAAAGTCGAGCGCGACCAGGTGCAGGACTATGCGGCGCGCAAGGGCATGGAGGTGCGCGAGGTGGAGCGCTGGCTCGGCGCCGTGCTCAACTACACGCCCGGCACCGACAAGGCGGCGCAGTGACGACGCCGTACGACAGCGCCGCCGCCTCGATCCCCGTGACGGTAGTGACGCGCGGCGCCGTGGCGCCCGAGCCGGGCACGGCGCTGCTGCGCCTCTTGCCGCCGCCGCACGACCACGGCGCCGGCGAGGCCTGCCCCGCCTGCGCGGCGCAAGCCGACGTGCGGGCATTGTTGTTCGACCTGCTGCAGGAGGCCCGCACGCCGGGCGCCAACCCGTTGCGCGCCGTAATCGTGGACGCCTCGGCGCTGGCCGATCCGCAAGCGGTGGTGGCACGCCTGGAGCGCGGCCGCGTCCCGGCCTTCGGGCTGCGCGACCACACGGTGGCGCGGAGCTTTCATCTGGCGAGGGTGGTGTAGAGAGGACGCTGCCGGCAAGGCCCCCTCATCCGCCCTTCGGGCACCTTCTCCCCCGAGGGGAGAAGGCTGCTCGTCTTGGCGTTGCAGTCGGGGCCCTTCGGGGAGCAGGTGGCGGCAGCCGGATGAGGGGGCCTTACGGCGTCAGATCCTTCGGCGGGGTGAGGCCGTGGATCAGGCTGGCGGTGGTGACGGTGTTGGCGAGCAGGCACGCGATGGTCATGGGGCCGACGCCGCCCGGCACCGGGGTGATGCAGCCGGCCACCTCGACGGCGGAGGCGAAATCCACGTCGCCGACGATTCGCGTCTTGCCCTCGCCCTTGTCGGGCGCCGGCACGCGGTTGATGCCGACATCGATGACGGCCGCGCCCGGCTTGAGCCAGTCGCCGCGGATCATCTGCGGGCGGCCGACGGCGGCGACGACGATGTCGGCCTGCCGCACGAGGCCCGGCAGGTCGGTGGTGCGCGAATGGGCGATGGTGACGGTGCAGTTCTCGCGCAGCAGCAATTGCGCCATCGGCTTGCCGACGAGGTTGGAGCGCCCGACGATAACGGCGTGCTGGCCGGCGAGGTCGCCCAGCGCGTCGCGCAGCAGCATGAGGCAGCCGAGCGGCGTGCAGCTCACCGGGCCGGGCAGCCCGATCTGCAGCTTGCCCACCGAGGCGGGCGTGAAGCAGTCCACGTCCTTGTCGGGCGAGATGGTGGCGATGATGCGGTTGGGATCGATGTGCCGGGGCAGCGGCAATTGCACGAGGATGCCGTGGATGGCCGGATCGGCGTTGAGGCGCTCGACCAGCGCCACCACCTCGGCCTCGGGGGCGGTCTCGGCCAGCTCGTATTTTTCCGAGTGCATGCCGACTTCGAGGGTCTGCCTGGCCTTGTTGGCGACGTAGATCTCGCTCGCCGGATCGTGCCCGACGATCACCACGGCGAGGCCGGGGGTGATGCCGTGCGCCGCCTTGAGCGCCGCCACGTGCCCGGCGATGCGGGCGCGCAGGTCCGCGGCGAAGGCCTTGCCGTCGATGATGCGTGCTGTCATGGCGCGGCTATTTCATATTGCCGGCCGTATCTCAACCCCCGCCCCGACGAGGCCGTCGCGCACGGCATGGGCGATGCCCACCGCGTCGGGGGTGTCGCCATGGACGCATAGCGATTGCGCCGTGGTGGCGACGACGCTGCCATCGGCGGCGACAAGCTCGCCGGCCTGGGCGAGGCGCACCGCGCGGGCGGCAATGGCGGCCCTGTCGTGCAGCACGGCGCCCGGCATCTGGCGCGGCACGAGCAGGCCGTCTTGCTGGTAGGCGCGATCGGCATAGGCCTCGCGGATGACGCGGAAGCCGAGCGCTGCCGCCACGTCGGCCTGGGCGGAATTGTCGATGGCGAGGACGGCCATGTCGCGCACCAGCCCCGCGACGGCGGCGAAGCAGAGGGCGGCGATGGAGGGTTCCTCGGCGGCCATGTTGGCGAGCGCGCCGTGCAGCTTCACATAGCGCACCGGCCAGCCCTCCGCCTCGCCCAGCTCGACGAGGGCGCGAACCTGTGCGCGCACCGTGGCATCGAGCTCTTCGGGCGGCAGCAGCAGCCGCTTGCGGCCGAAATTTTCGCGGTCGGGGAAGCCCGGATGGGCGCCGACCACGACGCCGCGGGCCTTCGCCGCCCGGAGCGCGGCGCGCATCGACGCCTCGTCGCCGGCATGGCCGCCGCAGGCGATGCTGGCCGAGGAGACGATATCGAGCAGCGAAAGGTCATCGCCGACGCCCTCGCCGAGATCGGCATTGAGGTCGAGCCAGCTCATGCGGCGACCGGCGTGAAGCTGACCTGGGCGCCGGGGCGGAGCTGTGCGAAGCGGTCGAGATCGGCATCGACGATGGTGGCGAGGCGCGGATAGCCGCCGGTAGGTTGGTGGTCGCGCATCAGCACCACCGGCGCGCCGTCGCCGAGGATCTGGATGTCGCCGGGCACGATGGCGTCGGAGACGAGGCCGAGCCGGCGCTGGTCGCGGAACAGGCCCGCCGGGTCGTCGAGGCGCACGCCCATGCGGTCGAGCGCGCTGGAGATGCGGAACGCCGTTTCGGTGAAGCGCAGCCGCAGCGCGGCCTCGAACAGCTCGGCATGCAGCCCCCAGACGACGCGGATCGGCCCGTCCGGCGCGGCCGGCGGCGGCGCCACCTTCTCGCCCGGCGCGCCGAGCACGAGCCGGTCGCCGGCCCTGAGCGCCCTGCCCTTGTAGCCGCCGAGCCCGACCGTGATGTTGGTGGCGCGGCTGCCGAGCACGGGCGGCACGTCGAGCTCGTGGGTGAGGCGCAGATAGCCGTAATTGCCCGGCGCCGGGGGCACGTCGAGCCGCTCGCCGGCGGCGAGGTTTTGGCGCACGGGGCAGGCGACGCTGAGCGGTCCGTCGGCTACGAGGCTGAGCCCCTGCGTGAACTCGATGGCGGTGCCACCAGCCATGGGCAGCGCCGCGCCGGCGGCCGCGAAGCCGGCGCGATCCATCGGCCCCGAGGCGCTGATGCCGTGGCGCAGCATGCCGAAGCGGCCGGCGTCCTGCAGCGTCGTCAGCGGCCCGGCGCGCAGGATGGTGAGCACCGTCACGAAACGGCCTCGAAGCGCACGCCGGCACCGGGGCCGAGCCGCACGGGCGGCGCCGCGGCCGGATCGAAATTCTGGAACGCGGTTTTCCCGATGACGTGCCAGCCGGTGCGGATGGGCGTCGCCGGAATGGCGGTCTGGCCGGCGGCGAACAGCACCGCGCCGGCCGGCACCAGCGGCCGCACCTGCTGGCGCCGCGGCACGACGAGAGCATCGGCATGCAAGCCGCAATAGATGAAGCCCGGCGCGAAGCCGGTGGCGAGGACGCGCAGCTGCGCGGCCGTGTGGCGGGCGACGAACGCGGCGGGCGCGAGCCGCAGCAGCGCGGCGACCTCGGGCAGATCCTCGCCATCATAGACGATGGGGATAGCCGTGACGCCGGCGGGCAGCGGCGCCGGCGCGGCCCCGAGGCGCAGCCGCAACTCGCCCGACAGGCGCCAGAAATCGACCCCGGCGCGCGTGCGCACCAGCACCGAGACGAGCCCCGGCGCCACCTCCTCCACCCCCTCGGGCGGATCGGCGTCGAGCGCCGCCGCGAAGCCGATGGCGCGCCGGTTGGCCGCCTCGGACAGCGACGTCGCGAAGCGCACCAGCACGGCGCGCGTGCCGAGCGGCACGATGCTGGCGCCGTCGGGATGCAGCGGGGCGGGCTCCGTCATGCCGCTCTCTTAGCCGAGGGCCGCCGGCGAGGCGACGACTTTCGCTCCCGCTTTACGCCACCCGCGCAGCCGTCTACAGAGCGCCCCTGTCGGGCAGGTGGCAGAGCGGTCGATTGCTCCGGTCTTGAAAGCTGGTGGAGTTGGCGGCCACCGCCCTATAAATGCGGTGCTGTTGCAGAGGCTTAGCAGCTACTCGACAGAATGATGGTATTGTTCATAAGCCTATCGTAAGCAGCTAAGCTCCTGTATCGGCATGGAAGAGTGTCCGAGTGGTTTAAGGAACTGGTCTTGAAAACCAGCGACGGGGCATCCCGTCCGTGGGTTCGAATCCCACCTCTTCCGCCATCCTGAAACCCTTCCGGGCACGCCAGCTATGGCCGATTGTGGCTCTTGGCCCGCAAAGGCGTCGGACGCTACCCCTATCTCCACCAAGGAAAGACTGAAGTTGGGTCACCGGTCTGGCTAGGCATCATACACTTTCCTACTTGTATGCAAGTATGTGGAGTGCTACCGACGGTGCCATGGATAGTTTCACCGCCCCTTCCTTCCGGGACCCGCCGCTGCCGATCGGCGAGCAGGTCTATCGCGTCGTGCGTGAGGCCATCGTCTCGCTGACCATGTTGCCCAATGAGCGGATCAGCGAGAACACGCTGGTCAAGCAGATCGGGGTGAGCCGGACCCCCATCCGCGAGGCGCTGCAAAGGCTCGAGCGCGAGGGGCTGGTGATGATCCGACCGCAGCGGGGCACCTATGTCGCCCCGCTCGACACCCAGGCGATCCGCTCGGCCTATTTCGCGCGCCTGTCGCTCGAATGCGCGGTGGCGGGCGAGGCCGCCAAGCGCCGCACGCCCCGGGACGTGGCCGCGCTCGAAGCGGAAGTCGCGGCCCAGCGCGCCATCACGGGGTCGGCCTATACCAACAATAGCGGCTTCTTCGAGCTCAACCAGCGCTTCCACAACCGCCTGGTCGAGATCGCCGACCTGTCCGGCCTGCACCACATGATCGACAGCGCCACCATGCAGCTGGCGCGGGTGCGCGTGGCGCATCTGGCCTATGCCGACCCTTACCCGCTTGCGCCACTGGTGGACCAGCACGAGGCGATCGTCGCGGCGGTGGCGGCGGGCGATCCGGCGGCAGCGGAGATCGCCATGCGGAACAATATCGAGCCCGTGCTGCCGCGCCTCGATCTCCTGCGGCGCAAGCGCCCCGATTTCTTCGAACAGCCCCGCAATCCCAGTCGCCCGCTCTGGGCGATCAATGGCGGCAATCGCAACTGGCCGGAAAAGAACGGCGGCTGAACACCCGTACCGAACGGCACAACAGGGAGGAACCCATGACGAAGACCCATAACGGACCCCGCATCGGCCGGCGCAGCCTGCTTGCCGGCTCGGCGGCGCTCGCCGCCGCCACGGCGCTGCCCTTCGGCGGCGCCCTCGCTCAGGGGCGCGACGACCCGGCCAGCCTGCTCCGCAGCGGCGGCACGCTGCTGCACATGCGCGCCTGGGAGCGCTATCCGGCCACCGACGTGCCCGGGCTCAACGATTTTCTCGACGCCAACCCCGACCTGTCCATCGAATGGTCGAGCGCGGCCTTCGCGCGCTATCGCGACCGGCTGATCGCCGAGTTCATCGGCGGCACCCCGCTCGACGTCGTCCAGGTGCCCGAAACCGAGCTCGCCGCCTGGGCGGACAGCGAATGGCTGATGCCGCTCGACGACTTCCCCGGGATCGGCGACATCATCGCCAAGGCCACCCCTGCCGCCGCCGAGGCGAGCCGGGGACCGGACGGTAAGCTCTATGCCATCCCCGCCTTCTCTGATGCGTTCGGGCTCGCCTACAATACCGATACGTTCAACGCCGCCGGCTTCGACAAGCCGGGCAAAACGCTCGACGAGCTGCGCGCCCAGATGGAGGCGATCAAGAAGGCCGGGCTCGATGAATATCCTCTGAGCCTGGGGATGAAAAAGCAGGCCGGCCAGTTCTTCAGCCTGTGGGCGACCCTCTACGCCTCGGGCGGGGACATGTTCACCCCAGATGGCCAGCCGGCCTTCGATGCCGCCGGGCACCCGCTCAAGGATATCCTCGACTGGTATGTGGCGGCCTATAACGACTGGAAGATTGCCGGGCTCGAGGATCTGCAGCGCGACTGGGGCGTCGCCCGCACCGGCATCCGCTCGGGCGCGATCAAATCGGGCTACATGGCGCAGTTCGCGCTCACCGAGTTCAACGCCCGGCCCGATTCGGCGGTGACCGGGAAGATCAAGATCGCCCTGGTGCCGGGGCTGAACGCCAACGATGTCGGCACGGTCGCCTATGCCCATGGGGTGGGCATTGCCGCCAGCACCGCCAACAAGGACGCCTCCTGGCGCCTGCTCAACGCCTTTGCCGGGCCGGGCGATGACGGCAAGTGGAAGATCACCGAGGGCCGGGCGCTCGACCAGGGCGGACGCTGCCCCTTCCCCGAACTCTACAATCTGGCGGCGCTCCAGGAGATGATCACCCAGATCACGCTCGGCGATCCCACCGACTTTAACAAGCTCTCGGATGTCTCGCGCGCCAAGCAGGGGCTCAAGGCTCCCTGGTATCCCGAATGGGAACAGGGCTTCATGACCCATGTGCAGGACGCGCTGCTCAAGTCGACCAGCGTCGAGGCGGCCATCACCGCCTCGGCCGACCTGGCGCGCAAGCTCTCCGCCTGAGCCACCGGGGGCCGGCGTCGCGCCGGCCCTCGCCACCACCCCGAAACCGCTTGCCGATGCGGCGACGCCGCCTCGCGCCCCGGAGCCTTTCATGACCGACACGCAATCGCTGCGCGCCGCACTGGTCTCGGCCGACCCGCGCCTCAGCCGGTACAACCCGCTGCCCCGTATCCTGTTCTTCGACGATTTCGACGAAGGGGTGAACGGCTGGTGCGAGCTGGTGGGCAATCACGACGGCGACCCCAACAAGATCCGCGCGGTGGTCGCCGACATGCGGCCGCCCCAGATCTCCAATCTCAGCTTCTGGGACATCGGCACCCATGGGGCGGTGGACGGCACCTATGCGCTCAAGCTGGCGACCCGCCCCAAGGCCAACCATATGGCGCTGGCGATCAAGCGGCTGACCTATGTCAAGCCGGGCCTGGTGCAGTTCGAGACCTATTTCACCATGAAGTCCGAGGCCTGGGTCGGCCCGCGGCCGGGGCATCAGAATTTCGACGGCAACCGCGATCCCAGCGTCGCCGATTTCGGCGATTTCTGCATCGGCAACGATGTCTGCGACGAGGAATATGGCCGGCGCTACCATTGCGCGCTGCGCTATGTGAACACCGACCGGGACGGCAATCTCGTGCGCAAATGGCAGTACAAGACCAGCGTGCAGACCACCACCAAGATGGAGGTCGCCGGCCAGCCGGCGGTGAGCGACTACCACGTCGCCCACCCTGACGACTGGGCGGACGTGCCCGGCGGCGAGCAGCACCTGTGCTATAACGAGGTTCCCACCAAGATAAACTGGCACTATCTGCGCTATGTCTTCGACACGCGGGCGGGCCGTAATGTCGAGCTGCAGGTCAACAACAAGACCATGGATCTGAGCTCCATCCCCGTCCCGCAATATGCGGAGGGCTATTGGGGGCTCGAGCGGCTGCTCAATTTCTGCGTCGACGTGCGCACCCATCGCGACGTGCGCAACTTCCTTTTCCTCGATTCCTGCCTCGTCTCGGTTGATTGGTAAGGGGCCAGACCATGCTCAGAAAATCCTTCACCGCCGTTCCCGAGCGCAACGTCGCCATCACCGACGGCTTTTCCTCGGAACCCTACGAGACCGCCTGGGCCATCGAGTGCCGCTGGTTCGTGCATGTGCTGGAGGCGCCGGCCGGCGCGGTGCTGCGCTTCTGGTCGGAAACCTCGCCCGAGGGGCTGACCTGGTGCCGCCACGAGGCAAGCGAGGTCACGCTCATGGGCGCGGGGCTCGCCACGCTCGCCCTGCGCGAGATCGGGCCATGGCAGCGGCTGAGCTTTGCGCTCGACGACGCGCCGAGCGTGCGGGCCATCGTCTATCTCACCCTCAAGGGTTGAACATGGGCGGGGCGCGCGCATTGCGGCGGCGGTGGCGGGCGTCGGGGGAGCCGCAGCCCTTCCTCGCCTTCGTCCTCAACTCGCCGGCCATCCTGCTGCTGCTCCTGCTGATGGCCTATCCCATCCTCTATTCGGCCTATCTGTCGCTGCACCAGTACAATCTGCGGCGGCCGCGGGCCTTCGAGTTCATCGGGCTGCAGAACTACGCGACGATCCTGTCCGATCCCCAGTTCTGGAGCGCTGCCCAAGTCACGCTCTATTTCTCGGTGGGCTCGATCGGGCTCACCATCCTCCTGGGCACGCTGCTGGCGCTACTGCTCAACGAGCGCTGGCCGGGCCGGGGCGTGCTGAGGGCCATTGCGCTCATCCCCTGGGCGGTGCCTCCGGTGGTCAACGGGCTGGTCTGGCAGTGGCTGTTCGAGGGGCGCTACGGGCTGATCAACGCCATCCTCATCAATCTCGGGCTGATCGACAGCTACCAGGCGTGGCTGGTCAACCCCGCCACCGCCCTGCCCGCGCTGGTGATCGCCCAGGTGTGGAACCACACTCCGTTCGTGGCCATCGTCATGCTGGCGGCGCTCCAGACCATTCCGGACGAGCTCTACGACGCCGCGCGGGTGGACGGGGCCAAAGTGTTCCAGCGCTTCTGGCACGTCACCCTGCCCTGGCTCAGCCACTCGCTGCTGCTGGTGCTCATCACCCAGACCATGGTGGCGCTGCGGACCTTCGACATCATCTACGTGCTGACCGGTGGAGGGCCGGGCGATTCCACCACAGTGGTGGCGTGGCTCACCTATGTGACCACGTTCGGCTTCACCGATTTCGGCAAGGGCAATGCCTATGCCTACATCATCGCGCTCGTCACCTTCGGGCTGTCGGTGGTCTATATCCGCATGCTCTGGAAGCGGGGGGAGATGGCCAAATGATGTCTCCGGCCATGCGCGCGCTGCGCACGCTGATGCTGATGGCGTTCGGCGCGCTGTTCTTCCTGTTCCTGTTCGGCCCGTTCTACTGGATGGTCGCGACGTCCATGATGACCGAGAGCGAGATGCTGTCGGTGCCGCCGCGGCTGTTCCCCTCGAGCCTCAACCTCACCAACTACCTCACCGTGCTGGGGATCGGCGATCCGCAGATGCTGGAGCTGGCGCGCAACCGGGCGCCGGCGGTGTTCGAGGTGCGGCCGGCGCTGATTAACTCGCTGATCGTGGGGCTATGCGTGGCCATCGCCAACATCTTGATCGCGACCCCGGCCGCCTACAGCTTCTCGCGCCTCAAATTCGGTTATTCGCTGCCACTCCTGATGATCTATCTGGCGACCCGTATGGTGCCGCCCATCATGCTGGTGGTGCCGATGTTCCTGATCGTGCGCAATCTGGGGCTGATCGACACTCCGCTGGCGCTGGTCGCTGTCTATCTGGTGCTCACCCTGCCCTTCTCGATCTGGCTGCTGCAAGCCTATTTCCGCACCATGCCGGTCGAGCTTGAGGAAGCCGCCGTGATCGACGGGGCGAGCCGCTGGCAGACGGTGCGCATGGTGCTGCTGCCGCTCTCCGTGCCCGGACTGACCTGCGTCGCCATCCTCTCCTTCATGGGCGCCTGGAGCGAGTTCCTGTTCGCGGTGACCTTCGGCAAGACGGTGGCGAGCCGAACCCTGCCGGTGGTGGCGGCGGGATTTTCCGACACCTCGTCCATCCAGTTTGATTTCGTCATGACCGCCGGGGTGATCACGGCGCTGCCGCCGTTCCTCCTGGCCCTGCTGTTCCAGCGCTTCATCGTCGGCGGGCTGTCGGCCGGCGCGGTCAAGGGATAGCCCGGTGCCCGTTTTTCCCGCCATCGGGCTCGGCTGCGCGAGCCTGGGCAAGCCGCAGGTGAGCGATGCCGAGGCGGTCGGCACCATGCTCGCGGCGCTCGAGGGGGGCATCGCCTATCTCGATACCGCCCCGCTCTATGGCTGTGGGCTGTCCGAGCGGCGGGTGGGCGCGGCGCTGCGCCGGTGGCAGGGGCCCCGTCCGCTTGTCTCCACCAAGGCGGGCTATGTCATCGACGGGCCCGAGGGTGGCTATCTGCCCGTCGACCGGCGCCGGCACGATTTTTCGCGGACGGCCATCCGCGCCGGGTTTTCCGCCAGCCTCGACCGGCTGGGGCTCGACCGCGTCGACCTCGTCAGCCTGCACGATCCGGTGGGCCAGATCGAAGCGGCCGCCGAGGGGTTCGCGGCGCTCGCCGAGTTGCGGGACGAGGGGCTGGTGTCGGCCATTGGCATCGGCACCAACTCTGCCGAAACGGCGGTGGAGCTGCTGACGCGCTGCCCGCTCGATGCGGTGCTGATCGCGGGGCGGTTTTCCCTGCTCGACCGCCGGGCCGGGGTCGTGCTGCTGCCGCTCTGCGCCGGCCGGGGCGTGCAAGTCATTGTCGGCGGGGTGTTCAATTCCGGCCTGCTTGCCGCCCCGGAGGCCGAGGCCGCGACCTTCGAGTACGCCCCCGCCTCTGTCGCGCTGGTCGGCAAGGCGCGCGAGATGGCCGCGGCGGCGGGCCGGCACGGAGTTTCGCTCAGGACGGCGGCTCTGCAATTCGCCGGCCGGCACATGGGCGTCGGCACCACGCTGATCGGCCCCGCGAGCCGGGCCGAGCTGGCCGAGAACCTGGTCGACCTCGCCGCCCCCGTGCCTCAGGCCCTATGGGCTCAACTCGACACCCTGGCGGCCCGCGATGCGCTTTGACACGCATCTGCATGTCTGGTGGCCAGACGATGGTGCGGGCATCCGCATCCGCGCCCGCCTGCCCGAGCTTGACCGCGATTTTTCCCTCGAAACCGTGCTGCCGGCGCTCGCGGCGGCGGGGGTGGAAAAGGCCATCCTCGTTTCCGCCGCTCAAGAAGAAGCGGATACCGAGCGCCTGCTCGACGTCGCCGCCGCGCATCCGCAGCTGGTGCGCGGGGTGATCGGCTGGCTCGACCTAGAAGCCGGGGCCGTCGCCGACCGCATCGCGCATTACCGCGCCGATCCCAACTGGCTGGGCGCGCGCCTGCCGCTGACCATCATCGAGGACCGCCGCTTCATTGCCCGGCCGGCGGTGATCGCGGCGCTCCGCAGGCTGGCGGAGACGGGAGGCATCGCCGAGATCCTTGCCGCGCCCGATCAGCTCGACAGCGTCGCCGAAACCCTCGGCGGCGTGGCCGGGCTGCGGGTGGTCGTCGATCATGCCGGCAATCCCGATTTCGCCGTGCCGCCCACGCCAGAATGGCGGGCCGGCGTGGCGCGGCTCGCCACGCTGCCCGGCGCGGTGTGCAAGGTCTCCTCCTTCTGGGCACCCGGCGATCCTCCGCTCGACGCGGCGCGCGCCCTGCCCTTCTTCGCGCATATCGTCGACTGCTTTGGTCCGGCGCGCATGATCGCCGCCGCCAACTGGCCGGTCTCGACGCTGCTCGGGCCCTACGACGAAAGCTGGCGGTTGCTCGACCGGCTCGCCCCCCTTTGCGGGCTTTCGGCCGCCGACGCCGCCCGCATCCTGTTTGGCACCGCACACGCTTTTTTCAGCCCGCGCCTGCCCCGAACCACGGAAGTTTAGATGCAGACCGTCATCGTCGAAACGCCCGGAACCATCGTCCTCGCCGAACGGCCAGCGCCCGAGGCGCCCCCGCGCGGCTGGGTGGCGGTAGACATCGCCAATGTCGGCATTTGCGGCACCGACTATCACATCTTTACGGGCAACCAGCCTTTCCTCAGCTATCCGCGGGTGATGGGCCACGAGCTGTCTGGCCGGGTCGCGGCGGACGGGGAAGGGTTTCGCGCCGGCGAGCTGGTCATCGTCAATCCTTATATTGCGTGCGGCATCTGCCGGGTGTGCAGGCGCGGCAAACCCAATTGCTGCACGACGCTGTCGGTGCTAGGCGTGCATCGCAATGGGGGATTGTGCGAGCGCATCGTCGTGCCAGCCGGAAACCTCATCCCGGCCGGAACGCTCGGCCCCGAGCAGGCGGCCTGCGTCGAATTCCTCGCCATCGGCGCCCATGCGGTGCGCCGCTCCGAGCTGACGGCGGAGGATCGCGCGCTGGTGGTGGGAGCGGGCCCGATCGGGCTTGCCACGGCGCTGTTCGCGCGCCGGCGCGGCGCCGAGGTGCACCTGCTCGATGCCAGCGCGAAACGCCTCGGCCTGGTCGCCGACCGCTTCGGCTTCGCCCATGCCCACGGGCTCGAGGCTGGCTACGAGCCGGTGCTGGAGCAAGCCGACGGCGAGGGATTCGACGTGGTGTTCGACGCCACCGGCAGCAACCGGGCCATCGAGAAGGGGTTCGAGCTCGTCGCCCATGGCGGCACTTTCGTGCTGGTCAGCGTGGTCAAGGGCACGATCGCCTTCGAGGATGCCGGGTTCCACAAGCGCGAGATGCGCCTTCTCGCGAGCCGCAACGCCACGGCAGAGGATTTCGCGGCGGTCGTCGCGGCGATCGGCGCGAGCGACATTGACACCGACAGGCTCATTACCCACCGGACCACGCTTGCCGAGCTGCCGGCAAAACTGCCGGGCTGGAGCGCGGGGCGCGACGAAGTGATCAAGGCCATGGTGTCGGTGCGCTGAGGGTGATCCTCCGATTCGGCACCAGCCGGTTCCTGCGGGCCCACGCAAACCTTCCACGGCATCACCCTCACCGCGCTATTGCGACAAGGGTGACGCTGCTGAATCACGGCCACCTTTGTCGCCCGGGGCGTCCCCGAAGCCATCGCCTCGCCAGCATTTATCGCATCGAAGCGCAATTCAGCGGTCCCAATGACCATTCTGGCTCCCTCATAAGCAGGTGATAAGCCGCCTGCGTAAAGCGGCGCCAACTGGCGTAAGACGCATCGTCGGAGCCAAGCAACTGATTTTGCTAGGGAATAAAAGGCGCTAAAGAGATCGGAAGAGCGATAAAGCTCGTTTTGCGAAAACTTGAAAACCAGCGACGGGGCAACCCGTCCGTGGGTTCGAATCCCACCTCTTCCGCCAGCCCCCCAACGCCTTCGCAAAGTTGACCTGACGCCAGTTCGTCAACATCTGCGCAACGGGTAGGGTCCAAAGTGTGAACGGCTATCAGTGTTTTATCCTATCCATGGCCGTTAGTTACAGTAACAACACGTAGCCTTACGATAACAGCAGATAACTATTGCGATAATTCGGACTCAGAGCGTGGAACCGGGGGCGGTAGGTAATAGTTTCTGCATATATCATGTGAGGAAACTATGGCTCGAAAAGCTTTGTATCGGACTAGTCTGGCGGCGCTGGGGCTGGTTTCAGTTTTGGTTGGAGGACATGTGGCCGTTGCGGCGGATATGCCGGAAAGCTGGCGCCCCGACGCGGCCCGGCAGGCCATTCCTGTCGAGGATGTATGCGCGAAATTCGCCAAGATATGGCTTTTTCAGCGCACCGCGTGGCTCCGGGCCCATCCGCAATGCGCGCCCGCGACGATCGCCTCTCCCTGGTCGAGCCTCGACTCGAAGTCGTCCAGGCCGACCCCTCCCGTGGCGCCCGACAAGGCCGATCCTCCGGCCCCGGACGTGCACGTCCCCGTGCCGTGCAATTGCGCATTTCCCACGCCGGATGTGATCGACCGGCTTCCGCCGCTCCCCGTCTTCGACTGATGGTGGGCGGGCGTTAGCCGGGCATTTGCCGGCTGGTCAGGCGCCGCTTGCGCAGTATTATGGGAGGTTATAGCGAAAATCCGCGCTCACGCCCCGGAACGTTACTGGATAGACATGCACCCCGCGACCACCGACAAAATTTATTCTGTCGCCAAGATTGCCATGATCGTCGATTTGCTGGGCGCCGAGGGCATCGCCGCCGAGGAGGCGCTGGCCGGCACGGCGCTGTCGCCGGAACACTTGCGGCTGCCGGCGACCAGGGTGTCGGCGGCGCAGGTGCTGCAGGCCTATCGCAACGCCGCGCGACTGTCGGGCGACCCGCAATTCGCCTACCACGCCGGCGCGAAGTTCAGCGTCTCGACCTACGGGCTCTACGGCTTCACCATTCTCAGCAGCCCCGATTTTCGCGGCACGATGGCGTTCGCCGCGGCCTATCATCAGCTGGCGACGCCGCTGATGCAGGTGCGCTTCGCCGAGGATGGCGACAGGGCCGCCTGGACCGTCAGCCCGGCGCCGCACCTGGATATCGACGCGCGGCTTTCCCGCTTCGTCGTCGAGCTGCAGATGGCGGTGCATTTGGCGCTGCACCGCAACATCATGGGCCCGGCCTTCAAGCCGGCCGGGATCGATTACGCGCTGGCCCCGCCGGCCGACGCCGCGCCCGCGACGACGGTCTTCGACTGTCCGGTGCGCTACGGCAGGCCCGAGAACCGGTTCGCCTTCGATGCCGCCTGGCTCGACCGGCGGCCGGACTTCGCCAACGCGCTGAGCTATGCCGAGCTGACGCGCCTGTGCGACGGGCTGCTCAAGGAACTGGCGCTGGGCGCCGGGGTCGCCGGCGAGGTGCGCGGGCTGGTGCTCGCCAACCTGTCCCGGCCGCTCGGCTTCGCGCAGGTCGCCGCGCGCCTCAACATGAGCGGGCGCAGCCTGCGCCGGCGATTGCAGGAGGAAGGAACGTCGTTCCGGCAGGTCGTCGATGAGCTGAGGGCGCAGGTCGCGATCAAATATGTGCGCGACACCGATCTCAGCATCGAGGCGATCGCCTTCGGCCTGGGCTTTGCCGACGCCGCCGCGTTCCGCCATGCCTTCCACCGCTGGACCGACGCCGCGCCGTACGACTATCGCCGCGCCCGCGCCAAGGGCGACCCGCCGGCGGCGGCAGCCGATACCAGCCCGTCCGCCACGGCATAGCACCGCTTCCGCCGCAGCCGCGCGTGCGGAACGAAAGCCGACAATTGGAATTATATCCTTCGAGCGCATGCCTTTTTGGAAATCCATGAGCCCAACTCCCCGTGACAAGGTACATTTTGCCGGAAAGATCGCTACGGTGATCGAGGCGCTGGCCGCCGAAGGCATCCCCGCCGAGGCCGTGCTGGCCGATGTCGGCCTGTCGCCCGACGAGCTGCTGTCGCCGGCGACGAAGGTGTCGGCGGCGCAGGTCCTGCAGATCTACCGCAACGCCATTCGACTGTCCGGCGACCTGCTCGTCGCCTACCGCGTCGGGGCGCGGTTCTCCATCACGACCTACGGAATCTACGGCTTCGCCGCCCTCAGCAGCCCGAGCTTCCGGGAGACAGCGGCCTTCGCCGTGGCCTATCACCAGCTCGCGGCGCCGGTGATACAGGTCGATTTCCGCGAGGCGGCGGCGACCGCCGCCTGGATCGTTACCCCCCTGCCCTCCGCGGAAATCGACGCGCCGCTGTCCGAGTTCATCGTCAGGCTGCACATGGCGGGGTTCCTGTCGCTGCACCGCAAGCTGATGGGAACGGCGTTCAAGCCGGCGCGGGTCGAGTATGCGCTGCCGCAACTGCCGGGCGGGCATGACGAGACGGCGATCTTCGATTGCCCGGTGCTCTACGGCCACCGCGAGAACCGCTTCGTCATCGACAGCGCCTGGCTCGACCGCCAGCCGGATTTCGGCAACGACTTCGTCTATGCCGAGTTCAGGCGGCTCTGCGACGACCTGCTCAGGCAGGTCGAGGCGGGCTCGGGGATCGCCGGGCAGGCGCGCAAGCTCATCCTCGCCGGCATCTCGCGGCCGGGGGGCATAGAGCACGTCGCCAGAAGCCTCAACATGAGCGGGCGCAGCCTGCGGCGCCGGCTGCGCGCCGAGGGCACCTCGTTCCGGCGCCTCGCCGACGAAATGCGGGTGCAGCTTGCCATCACCTATGTGCGCGACAGCGACCTCAGCATCGAGGACATCGCCTTTGCGCTCGGCTTCAGCGATGCCGCGTCGTTCCGCCACGCGTTCCGCCGGTGGACGAAGGCGACGCCACGCGACTACCGTAACGGCCGGATCGGCGCCGGGCCATGATGCCCGCTCGCAGCGCCAGCCTCCTGCCGGCAATCCCCCGCTTGCCGGCGCCGGGGACGTTTCACTTTTTCCTGATTGGCCGGACTTCTCCGCTTTCTGGCCGGAACGGGTCTTTTCCGCCACCCGTGCCGTGCCATTGAGTCGTGCAGATTATCCGGCGGCGATCGGCCGGAGGTTGGAGGGGGCATGCACACGCTCGACAAGCTCAGTGGCGATTTTCGGTCTCCGGTCGTGCCCGGCGCGGTGGCCGGCGATCCCGATCCGCGCGACTGGCTGGCGGCACTCATCGACGGCTCGGACGACGCCATCATCAGCAAGACGCTCGACGGCGTCATCCAGAGCTGGAACGGCGGCGCGACCCGCCTGTTCGGCTATGCCGCGGCGGAGGCGATCGGCAAGCCCATCGCCATGCTGATCCCGGAGGAGCGGCTGGCGACGGATTCGGCGGTGCTGGCGCGTATCCGGCACGGCAACCGCGTCGAGCGGCTCGAGACGCAGCGGCGCCGCAAGGACGGCGCGCTGGTCGATATCTCGCTGACCGTCTCCGCCATCCGCAATGCCGAGGGCGTGATCGTCGGCGCCTCGATCATCGCCCGCGACATCACCGAGCGGCTACGGGCCGAGGCGCAACAGCGCCTGCTCATGGGCGAGATGCGGCACCGGGTGAAGAACCTGTTCGCGCTGGCCGCCGCCATCGTGTCGATCAGCGCCAAGTCGGCGGGCAGCGACTGCGACGTGATCGACGATATCCGCAAGCGGCTGTGGTCGCTGGCGCGGGCCCACGAGATGACGATGACGGATCGCGCGCCCGATGCCGGGCAGCGGCAGGCGCCACTGCTCGTCACGCTCATCGGCCGCATTCTCGACCCCTATGCCGGCAACGGCCGTGTGACCATCGGCGGCCGGGATTGCGATGTCGGCGGCAAGGCCGTGCCCTATCTGTCGCTGCTGCTGCACGAGCTGGCCACCAACGCCGCCAAATACGGCGCACTGTCGGCCACCGCCGGCCACCTCGACGTCACCGTCGATGCCAGCGGCGACATGGTGCGACTGATCTGGCGGGAAACCGGCGGGCCGGCGCCGCTGGTCGGCGGCGCGCCGGGCTTCGGCAGCCTGCTGGAGCGCAGCATCACCACCGCCCTGAGCGCCACGATCGAGCGCGACTGGCGCCCGGCGGGCCTCGTCGCCACCATCACGGTGCCGAGGGCGATCCTCGCGACGTGACGAGGCGCCTCAGCTATTGTCTTCGGTGGGGGCGTCGGGGCCGTTCTTCTTGATGCTGTCGATGGCGTTCTGGGCCGAGGCCTTCGAGGTGTAGCCCTCGGTCGAGAAGATGACCTCGCTGTTGTACTTGAAGCGGACGCGATACTCGCCGGCCTTGTCCTTGTAGATCTCGAACTTGTGCGCCATGACGCTGTCTCCTCTGTCAGTCGGGCGCCGATGGTCGCCCGATTCTGCCCGCGAGGGAAAGCTAGGGCACGAGGATGACGGCGCCGGTGGTGGCGCGCGATTCGAGGGCGCGGTGCGCCGCCGCCGCATCGTCGAGCGCAAAGCGCCGGGTGACGGCGGGGCGGATGCGGCCGGCCGCCACCGCGTCGAAGACGGCGCCCATGGTGCGGCGCAGGCTGTCGCGGTCGCCGTGATAATGGGCGGTGCTGGGGCGCGTCACGTAGAGCGAGCCCTTGGCCGCGAGGATGCCCAGATTGACGCCGGTGACCGGGCCGGAGGCGTTGCCGAAGCTGACCATCAGGCCACGCGGCCTCAGGCAGTCGAGCGAGGCCTCGAAGGTCGCCTGGCCGACGCCGTCATAGACCACATCGACACCCCTGCCCCCGGTGGCGGCGCGGACCTTTTCGACCCAGCCGTCGGCGCGCGAGTTGAAGGCGTGCGCGGCGCCGTTGGCGCGCGCCATCGCGACCTTCTCGTCGCTGCCGGCGAGGGCGATGACGGTGGCGCCGAGCGCCGACCCCCACTGCACGAGGAATGTGCCGACGCCGCCGGCGGCGGCATGCACCAGGAGCGTGTCGCCGGGCTTGGTCGGCCAGGTCTCGAACAGCAGGTAGTGGGCGGTGCCGCCCTTGGTGACCAGCGTCGCGGCGATGTCGGTGGCGATCCCCTCGGGCAGCGGCACGGCGCGGTCGGCGGGCACCAGCACCTCGTCGGCATAGGCGCCGGGCGCGGCGTAGACGACGCGGTCGCCGACCGCGAAGTCGGTGACGCCGGAGCCGAGCGCCGTCACCTCGCCGGCGCCCTCGACGCCGGGCGTCAGGGGCAGCGTCATGGGGTAGAGGCCGCTGCGGTGGTAGGTATCGACATAGTTGACGCCGATGGCGGCGTTGCGCACGCGGATTTGGCCCGGCCCCGGCGCCGCCGCCTCGCGCCGCTCGACGACGAGGACCTCGGGCCCGCCGGTGGCGCGGACGACGACGGCGCGGCTCACGGCTTCTTCCTTGGGGCGGACTTGGGACGCGATTGCGAGCGCGCGGCGGTGCTGCGCCCCTTCGGCCGGGCGGCGGGCTCGGCGGCCGGCGCCGCCGTGGCGGTGACGGCGGCGGGCGTGTGCGCCGCGGCGGCCTCGCGCAGCGGGGTGTTGGCGGTGGCGGGGCGCCGCGCGCCATTGGCCGCCTTGCGCTGCTTGGCGAAGATGTTGACGCCCTCGACCAGGACGGAGAAGCCCATGGCGGCGTAGATGTAGCCCTTGTCGATGTGGAAGCCGAGCCCGTCGGCCACCAGCGTCACGCCGATGAGCAGGAGAAAGGCGAGCGCCAGCATCTTGGTGGTCGGATGGCGCGCCACGAACCCGGCGATGGGCCCGGAGGCGACGAACATCAGCCCGACCGCGACGATCACGGCGGCGATCATCACCTCGACATGCTGCGCCATGCCGATGGCGGTGACGATGGAGTCGATCGAGAACACCATGTCGATGATTATGATCTGCACGATGATGGCCGAGAACGCCGATTTGGCGGTCTGCGCGAGGCTGGCCTCGTGCGGCTCCTCGATCTCGGCATGCATCTCGTGCGTCGCCTTGTAGATGAGGAACAGGCCGCCGCCGAGCAGGATCAGGTCCTTCCACGAGAAAGGCTGGCCGAACAGCTCGAACAGCGGCGCGCTGAGCCCGATGATCCAAGTGAGGATGAGCAGCAGCGCGATGCGGAAGATCAGCGCCAGCGCGAGGCCGAGGCGGCGGGCATTGTCGGCCTGCTGCCTGGGCAGGCGCGAGACCAGCACCGAGATGAAGATGATGTTGTCGATCCCGAGCACCACCTCCATGACCGTGAGAGTCGCAAAGGCGGCCCAGACGGCCGGGTCGGACAGCAGCTCGAGCATCCAAAACTCCAATGGTGTGGTCGTCGCAATCTAGGGAGGCGGCAGGCAGGTTGGAAGTCCCACGCGGGACGAAATCGGCACGTCGGTGTTTCTCCCCAAGCCCGCCCCGCGCAATAAATGCCCCCGTGCCGCGCTGGTTGCGTTGCGGGGTGGGTGCTAGACTCCGCGGCGCTTCCCCCGGAGTTGACGATGGAACACTTCACCCCCCTCACCGCCGCGCTCGGCGGGGCCCTGATCGGGCTCGCCTCGGCGGTCCTGTGGCTCGGCAATGGGCGCATTGCCGGCATTTCCGGCATTTTCGGGCAATTGCTGCCGCCGGCGCGCACGGTGCTGTGGCGCCTCGTCTTCCTCGTCAGCCTGGTCGGCGGCGCGCTGCTCGCCGCCACGCTGTTTCCGGGCCTCGGCAACGCCCCGCAACTGGTCGCGCCGCCGGCCTGGTTCGCCGCCGGCGCGCCGGTGTGGATCGCGCTGGCCGGGCTGCTCACCGGCTTCGGCACCAAGCTCGGCAATGGCTGCACCTCGGGCCACGGCATCTGCGGGCTGGCGCGGCTGTCGAAGCGCTCATTCGTCGCGGTCGGCGTGTTCTTTTCGGTTGCTATCCTCACCGTGACGCTTACGGGGATCGTGTGATGAAGCGCGCCGATATCGCCACCCTCGCCGTCGCCGCCGTGTCGGGCGCGCTGTTCGGCATCGGCCTTTACGTGTCGCAGATGGTCGATCCGCTGAAGGTGCTGCATTTCCTCGATTTCACCGCCATCCCGACGGGCGGCTGGGACCCCAGCCTCGCCTTCGTCATGGGCGGCGGGCTGGCGGTGATGGCCGGCGCCGTGTGGCTCGGGCGGCGCCGGGCGCAGCCGCTGTTCGACACGCGCTTCCACGAGCCCGAATTCACCCGCATCGATAGCAAGCTGATCGCGGGCGCCGCGCTTTTCGGCATCGGCTGGGGCATGTCGGGCATCTGCCCCGGCCCGGCCATCTCGCTCATCGCCTTCTGGCCGGAGCACCTCGCCATCTACCTCGTGGCGCTGTTCGCCGGCTCCTATGGCGGCTCGCTGCTCATGCCGAGCGGCGCCGCGCGACGGCTGGCGGCGGCGCGATGACGCAGGCGGTCGTCGTCGGCGGCGGGCTGGCCGGGCTCGCCGCGGCCGTGGCGGTGGCCAAGGCCGGGCTCGCGACGGTGCACCTCGTGCCCAAGGCGCCGCCCGACCGCCGCACCTCGGCGCTGATGCTGCCCTCGGTGGACTATCTGCAGGCGGCCGGGCTGATCGGCGACCCCGCCGCCCTCGGCCACAAGCTCACCGAGATCCGCATCATCGACGCCACGCCGCGCCTGCTGCGCGCCCCCGAAACGCTGTTCGACAGCGCCGAGGCGGGGCTGCCGGCCTTCGGCTGGAACTTCGCCAATATCCGCCTCGCGGAAGCCTTCGCGGCGGCGCGCGCGGGCCTCGCCAACCTCACGACGCGTGAGACGACGCTCGCCGAGCTGGTGCCCGGCCCGGACGGCGCGACGCTCACCCTCGGCGATGGCGAGACGCTGACGGCGGCGCTGGTGGTCGGCGCCGACGGCAAGACATCGCGCGTGCGCGAGAGCGCCGGCTTTCGCACCCGCGAGCACGCCTTCACGCAGGCGGCGCTGGTCTGCGACCTGGCGCTGGAGCGGCCCATCGGCGGCACCTCGGTCGAGTTCCACTACGAGAACGGCCCCTTCACGCTGGTGCCGGCCGGCGGCAACCGCGCCAACCTCGTGTGGATCGACGCGCTCGACACGCTGAAAGCCGCCCAGGCGCGCGGCGCGGAGGGGCTGGCGACGCTGTTCTACGACAAGGCCCAGCACCTGTTCGGCACGATCGAGCTGCTGACGCCGGCCTTCATCTTCCCGCTCTCGACGCTGAGCGTCGATGTCGCCGGGCGCGACGGCGTGGTGCTGGTGGGCGAGGCCGCGCACGCCTTCCCGCCCATCGGCGCGCAGGGGCTGAACCTCGGCCTGCGCGACGTCGCCGACCTCGCCGCGGCGCTGGCGGCGGCCGACCTCATGGCCCCGGATTTCGCCCGCAAGGTGACGGCGGACTATGCGCGGCGCCGGGCGGGCGATTTGAGGCGCACCGGCACGGTGGTGGACACGCTGTTCCGTTCGCTGCTGGCCGATTTCCTCCCGGCACAGGCGCTGCGCGCCGGCGGGCTGTGGGCGCTGAAGCTCATTCCCCCGCTGCGCAAGGCGGCGTTCGCCGTGGGCATGGGCGCGCGCTGAATGAAAAGGGCGCCCGGTGGGGCGCCCCTGGTGTGGTGGCTGTGCGGCTTACTGGGCCGGCGGGGGCTCGGTGCTCGCGGGCTGGTCGCCCTGCTCCGACAGCTTCTGGCGTGCCGCCTCGGCGCGGTCCTGCAGGATCTTCTCGAGAGCGGCCTCGCCCGAGGCGTTCTTGGAGAACTCGTCGAAGGTCAGCGCCGCCTCGCCATCATAGACGGCGGTGAAGCCGGCGAGGTTGATGGTGATCGTCAGATCCTCGTTCTTGCGGTTCTTGGCGGTCAGCGTCAGCTTGTTGCCCTTCTTGAGGCTGTTCACATAGGCCTCGTTGACGACGAGCTGGCTGGCGCAGGACTGCGGGTCGCACAGCATGTAGGGCATGCGGATGGGCTTGCCGCTGTCGATCTGCCAGGTGACGCCGAAGGGCAGCAGCACCCCGAGCGGCACGGCCGCGACGGCCAGCAGGCGGCTTTCCTGGCCCGGATCGTCGCGCAGGAGGAACGAGCCGAGGAACTGCTTGTTCGGCGTGACGACGACCTGGCGCATGATGCAGGCGCGCTTGCCGTCCTTGAGCGGGTCGCAGATCTTCAGCCAGTTCTGCTCCGGCGTGGCCGCCGCCGGCGTGCCGGCCGTACCGGCGGGCGACAGCACCTTGTCGTCAGCCGCGCCCGGAGCCGCGGCGTCCTGCGCGAAAGCGCCGGTGGAGAGCGCCAGCGCGACAACTGTCAGCCCTGCGGCAAGAAGCGATTTCACGGTCATCGATGTTCCTTGGTGTTCCCGAGCGATACAGCGGTTCTGGAGGCCGCCTTGCAGTTATCGCCCTTCAAGGGGCGAATTCGGGCAATAGCATGACCGGGCAAGGTTTCCAAAGCTTTCTCCGGCGGCTGTTGCACGGCTGCAAAAGATCGGCGCCGCTGCTTCATCTGGTGCCCACCATGCACGGGATTCCCGGCGCGATTGGGGCTCCGGCCGGGCAATTTATGGTGATCAGGCGGCGTCCGCGAGCTTGGCCATGCGGTTGAGGATGGCGGCCGTGCCCTTGAGGCGCGAGGCGGCGTTCGGCCAGTCGCGCATGAAGACGAGCCGCTGGTCGGGCTTGAGCTTCACCGCCATGCCCGGATCGGAGACCATCTGCACGAGACCGGCGGGGTTGGGGAACTCACCGTGGCGCAGCGTGATGAGCGCGCCTTTCGGGCCGGCCTCGACCTTTTCGACATTGGCGGCGCGGCACAGCGCCTTCACCAGAATCACCTTGAGCAGCGCCTCGACCTCCTCGGGGAGCGGGCCGAAGCGGTCGATCAGCTCGGCGCCGGCAGCGTCGATCTCGCGCGCATCCTTGAGGTCGCCGAGCTGGCGATAGAGCTGCATGCGCAATTGCAGGTCGGGCACATAGTGCTCGGGGATCATCACCGGCATGCCCAGCGAAATCTGCGGGCTCCACTCGTTGGCGTCCTCGTAGTCGGCGCTGCCGTCCTTGAGCTGCGCCACCGCTTCCTCGAGCATCGCCTGATAGAGCTCGAAGCCGACTTCCTTGATGTGGCCCGACTGCTCCTCGCCGAGCAGGTTCCCTGCCCCGCGGATGTCGAGGTCGTGGCTGGCGAGCTGGAAGCCGGCGCCGAGGCTTTCGAGCGATTGCAGCACGCCGAGGCGGCGCTCGGCGGTGTCGGTGAGCTTGCGCTGCGGCGGCACGGTGAACAGCGCGTAGGCGCGCTGCTTGGAGCGGCCGATGCGGCCGCGGATCTGGTAGAGCTGGGCCAGCCCGAAGCGGTCGGCATTGTGCACGACAAGGGTGTTGGCGTTGGGAATGTCGAGCCCGGATTCGACGATGGTGGTGGCCAGCAGCACGTCGAACTTGCCGTCGTAGAAATTGTTCATGATGTCGTCGAGCTCGCCCGCCGCCATCTGGCCGTTGGCGACGACGAACGACACTTCCGGCACCTGCTCGCGCAGGAACTCGGCGATGTCGGGCTGGTCCTTGATACGCGGCACGACGTAGAAGGCCTGCCCGCCGCGATATTTCTCGCGCAGCAGCGCCTCGCGGATCGAGATCGGATCGAAGGGCGAGATGAAGGTGCGGATGGCGAGCCGGTCCACCGGGGGCGTGGCGAGCAGGCTGAGGTCGCGCACGCCGGTGAGCGCCAGTTGCAGCGTGCGCGGGATGGGCGTCGCGGTGAGCGTCAGCACATGGATGTTGCCGCGCAACTCCTTGAGCCGCTCCTTGTGGGCGACGCCGAAATGCTGCTCCTCATCGATGACGAGCAGGCCGAGATTTTTGAAGCTCACCGACTTGGAGAGCAGCGCATGGGTGCCGACGACGATATCGACGGTGCCGTTGGCGATGCCCTCCTTGGTCGCCTTGAGCTCGGGGGCACTCACCAGCCGGCTGGCCTGCGCGACATTGACCGGCAGGCCGGCGAAGCGCTCCTTGAAGGTGCGGAAATGCTGGCGCGACAAGAGCGTCGTCGGCACCACCACGGCCACCTGCTTGCCCGACATGGCCATGGCGAAGGCGGCGCGCAGCGCCACCTCGGTCTTGCCGAAGCCGACATCGCCGCACACCAGCCGGTCCATCACCTTGCCGGAGGTGAGATCGTCGAACACGGCGGCGATGGCGGCGAGCTGGTCCTCGGTTTCGTCATAGGGGAAACGCGCCGCGAACTCGTCATAGGCGCCGGAATTGACGTCGATGGGCTCGGCCTTCACCAGGAGGCGCTGCGCGGCGATCTTGATGAGCTGCTCCGCCATGTCGCGGATGCGCTTCTTGAGCTTGGCCTTGCGCGCCTGCCAGGCGACACCGCCGAGCCGGTCCAGCTCCACCTCGCTGCCGTCATTGCCGTAGCGGCTCAACAGCTCGATGTTCTCGACCGGCAAATAGAGCTTGGTGTCGCCGGCATACTGGATCTCGACGCAATCGTGCGGTGCGCCCATCGCCTCGATCTGCTTCAAGCCAAGGAAGCGGCCGATGCCGTGATCGACATGCACGACGAGATCGCCGGCGGCGAGGCTTGCCGCCTCGGTCAGCGCGTCCGACGCCTTCTTGCGCCGCTGCGGGCGCAACAGCCGCTCGCCGAGGATGTCCTGCTCGGAGAGGACAACGAGATCGTCGGTCTCGAAGCCGCTTTCGAGCGGCAGCACGACGAGCGCCGTGGTGTTGGGCGAGGTGGTGACGGCATCCACCCAGTTCTCGGCGAGGCGCGGATGCCTTAGCCCGTGATCGGCCAGAAGCTGTGCCATGCGGTCGCGCGAGCCATCGGTCCAGCAGGCGACGACCGTGTGCCGCTTTTGCTGGCTGTCAGTCCTGAGACGGGCGACCAGCGCGGCGAAGAGATTGACGTCCGCCGCTTGCCGCTCGGCCGCGAAATTGTGGCCGAGGCGCCCGCCTTCGTCCTCGGTATGCGCCTCGTCCGGGTGGAGGAAGGCCGAGAGCTGCACCGCCGCCGGCTCGCCGAGCTGGTAGAGATGGCCGTCGATCTCGTAGAGCTCGGCCGGCGGCACGGGATTGTAGGGCGCGCCGGGCGTCGTGCCGTGCTTGTCGGTGCGCGCCGTCTCGCGGGCCTCGTAATAGTCGCGAATCTGCACCTGCCGGTCGGCAAAGGCCTCGCGCGCCTGATCGTCGAAGATGAAGGGCGCCTCGCCGGTATAGTCGGCGAGCCGGTCGAGATGGTCGTAGTAGAAGGCCAGCCAGTGCTCGAAGCCGGGATAGCGCTGGCCGGCGCTGATGGCGCCGTAGAGCGGATCGTCCACCGTGTTGCCGCCGAAGGCGGCCGTGTAACGGGCGCGGAAGCGCCTGATGGTCGCCTCGTTGAGCAGCACCTCGCTCATCGGCGCCAGCGCGATGGCCGGCACATTGCCGGTGGTGCGCTGCGTCGCCGGGTCGAAGGTGCGGATGCTTTCGAGCTGGCGGCCGAAGAAATCGAAGCGCAGCGGCGTCTCCATACCGGCCGGAAAGAGATCGACCAGCCCGCCGCGCACGGCGAATTCACCCGTCTCGCGCACCGTGGGGACGCGCAGATAGCCGTTGACCGCCGCCCATTCGACCAGCCGGGCGCTGTCCACCACCTGCCCGGCGCGCGCCGCGAAGCTCATGGTGGCGACGAGGTCGCGCGGCGGCAGCTTCTGGATCAGCGCGTTGACGGCAGTGAGCACGATGGCGCCGCGCGTCGCCGCGTCGGTCAGCGCCGACAGCGCCGTCATGCGCGCCGCGATGGTGACGCCGTTGGGCGAGACGCGGTCGTAAGGCAGGCAGTCCCAGGCCGGCAGGGTGAGGATGGTGTGGCCGGGCAGCATGGCCCGCAGCACGTCCTCCATGCGCTGCAGCCGGCGCCCGTCGCGCGCCACGAACACGGCGGCGACCGGCGCCGCGGGGGCGGCGGCGAGCCGCGCCGCGACGAGGCGCGCCAGCACCATCGGCTGCATGCCGTCGGGAACGTTGACGAGGGTGCGGGTCGGCCGCGCGAGTTCGGTCATTGGGTCTTGAGGCGAAAAGCGATGATGGTGTCGAGCAGCTCGGCATCTACCCCGGCGGGCACGGGCTCCTGGCCCATCACCCATTTGAGGAGGTCGGTATCCTCCTCGTCCATGAGGGTTTCGAGCCGGTCGAGAGCGGCCGAGCCGAGCCCGTCGAGATGCGCGTCGGCATAAGGGCCGAGCACCAGGTCCATTTCCTTGGTGCCACGGTGCCACGCCCGGTAGCGCAAGCGCCGCCGGCGCATGGAAAAATCTTCACCGGCGTCTTTTGAGGGAGCCATGAGCGGGGCCGTCGCGGGGGATGTCGCCGGCGTGTTTACGCCCTAGGATGGCGTCCGGCAATGCCGTATTTTTGTATATACAATAATTGACTTAAGCGATGTTGAGGGGCATATGAATATCAGCTTCGACCCGGCAAAACGGGAGAAGACGCTGCGCGAGCGGAACCTGGATTTTCTTGATGCGCCGCTGGTGTTCGGTGGGGTGCGCATCGAGCAGGAAGACGACCGCTTCGACTATGGCGAGGTTCGAATGATGACCATCGGCTATCTGAGAGAGCGGATGGTGATCGTGATCTGGACGCAACGCGACATTGGCAGGCACATCATCTCGATGAGGAAAGCGAATGACAGGGAACAAGCAAAATACGGAGTCCGACTGGGTCGATCCTGACGACGCGCCGGAACTGACGGATGAGTGGTTCGAGACGGCCGATGTCTATGACGGCGAGAAGCTGATCTCGCGCGGCCGGCCCAAATCGGCATTTCCCAAGCAGGCTATTTCGCTGCGGGTCGATGCCGATGTGCTGGACAAGTTCAAGGCCGAGGGGCCGGGCTGGCAGAGCCGCATGAACGACGCGCTGCGCAAGGCGGCCGGCCTCTAGCGCCTCGTGCCCCGCCCCGCTTCGCTCGATCCGCTGTTCCGCTCGCTGCGCTCGATGAAGGGCGTGGGGCCGCAATTGGGGGCGCTGCTCGACCGCTTCTTCGGCGGCGAGGGCGAGGCGATCGCGCTCGATCTCATCATGCACATGCCGAGCGCCACGGTGGACCGGCGGCGCATGGAGGGCGTGGCCGAGGCCGAGATCGGCCGCATCGCCACGCTGAAGCTGCATATCGACCGCCACCTGGCGCCGCCGCGCGGGCGGCCGAACCTGCCGCACCGCGTCTTCGCGCATGACGAGACCGGCGAGGTGCAGCTCGTCTATTTCCGCGCCCAGGGCGGCTGGATCGAAAAGCTGCTGCCGGTGGGCGAGGTGCGGTACGTCTCGGGTACCATCGGCGCCTTCCAGGGCACGCGCCAGATCACCCATCCCGACTATGTGGTCGAGGTCGCCGACTTCGCGACGATGCCGCTGGTCGAGCCGGTCTACCCGCTGACCCAGGGGCTGCAGAGCAAGGCGCTGTCGAAGCTCGTGCGCGCCGCCCTCGACGGGCTGCCGGAGCTGCCGGAGTGGATCCCCGAGGCGCGGCTGACGCAGTTCCGCTGGCCGGGCTTTCGCACGGCGATGACCGAGGTGCATGTGCCGGCCGAGCCCGGCGACAGCGAGCTGTGGGGGCCGGCGCGCATGCGCCTCGCCTATGACGAGTATTTCGCCGGCCAACTGGCGCTGATGATCGTGCGCTCGACGCTGGTGGCGGCACGCGGCATCGCCCGCAGCTTCACCGGCGCGGTCACCGGCCAGGTGGAAGCCGCCCTGCCCTTCGCGCTGACCGATGGGCAGAAGCTGGCCCTCGCCAGCATCCGCGCCGACCTCGCCGCGCCGACGCGCATGTCGCGCCTGCTGCAGGGCGATGTCGGCTCGGGCAAGACCGTCGTAGCGCTGCTGGCGATGGCGGCGGTGGCCGAAAGCGGCGCGCAATCGGCGCTGATGTCGCCCACCGAGCTGCTCGCCGCGCAGCACTACCGCACGCTGAAGCCGCTGGCCGAGGCGGCCGGCCTCGGCATCGCTCTCCTGACCGGCAAGCAGAAGGCGGCCGAGCGCCGCGCCCTGCTCGAAGCTATCGCCACGGGCGAGACGACGATCGTCGTCGGCACCCATGCGCTGTTCCAGTCGGGCGTCGCCTTCCGCGACCTCGGGCTGACGGTGGTGGACGAACAGCACCGCTTCGGCGTCGCCCAGCGGCTGGCGCTCAGCGACAAGGGCAAACACGCGGACCTGCTGGTGATGACGGCGACGCCGATCCCGCGCACGCTGGTGCTCACGCATTTCGGCGACATGGAGGTGAGCACGCTGCGCGAGAAGCCGGCCGGCCGCCAGCCCATCGACACCGCCGTGACCTCGATCAGCGAATATGACCGCGTGGTTGCCCGCCTCAAGGCGCGTACCGACGCCGGCGCGCAGGCCTTCTGGGTGACGCCGCTGGTCGAGGAGAGCGAGGTGCTCGACGTCGTCTCGGCGGAGACGCGCTTTGCGGAATTGCAGAAGGTGTTCGGCGACGAGGTCGCGCTGGTGCATGGCCGCATGAGCGCCGCCGCCAAGCAGGAGGTGATGGACCGCTTCCAGCGCAACGAGCTCAAGATCCTCGTTGCCACCACGGTGATCGAGGTGGGCGTGGACGTGCCCAACGCCACCATCATGATCATCGAGCACGCGGAACGCTTCGGCCTCGCGCAACTGCACCAGTTGCGCGGCCGCGTCGGGCGCGGTGGCCAGCGCTCGGCCTGCCTGCTGCTCTATGCCGAGCCGCTGTCGGACACGGCGCGCGCCCGGCTCGAAACCATCCGCGACACCGAGGACGGCTTCCTCATCGCCGAACGCGACCTCGAACTGCGCGGCCAGGGCGATCTGCTCGGCACGCGGCAATCGGGGATGCCCGGCTACCGCCTCGCCGTGCCCGACGTGCACCGCCACCTGCTCGACTACGCCCATGACGACGCCAAGGCGCTGCTCGCCAGCAATGCCGGCCTCACGGAACCGGCGGGCGAGGCGGCGCGGATATTGCTCTATCTGTTCCGCAAGGACCTCGCCCTGCCCCTCATCCGGGCCGGTTGAGCTAGCGCACCGCCGGGGTAATGGCGGAGCGGTCGGCCGTGGCGGGCGCCTGCCCGCCTGCCCCATCCGGCGGCGGGCCGCCGGCGGCCGGCGCCATGCCCATCCCCATGCCGGCCGAGGACTGGGCCGACGGATCGACGCCGATGATCATGGCCGCCAGATATTCCTCGTCCAGCTCCTTGATGAAGGCATAGGAGGCGCGCGTCGCCTGGCTGGCGATACTGTCGCCGGCGTTGAGCGTGTCGCGCGAACGCGCCCGGTCGTTGTAGGGCGCGACGTTGAGGTAGATGTATTCGCTCAGGGCGTCGGGGAAGAAGATCTGGCCGGTCAGCACCGTCGTCTCGGCGATGAAGACCTTGAAGTGGATGTGCGTGGTGCGCCCGCTGTACCAGCTCGGATAGACGGTCTCGAAGGTGACGATGCCATTGGCATCGGTGAACTGTGTGCCGCGCATGAAGGTCTCGCCGGTCGTGTCCACCGAACGGTCGTCGCCCTGGTTGGCGTAGCCGGAATAGACGCCGGTTGCGTCGCAATGCCAGATATCGACGCGTGCCCCGCCGATGGCGCGGCAGGCGGCATCGACGACCTGCAGGCGCACGCGCAGCGGAATGCCCGGCCGCCCTTCGGTGATATCGACGCGCTCCAGCGCCGGATCGAAATAATACGGCCCCTCGGTGACTTCGGGGACGATGGCGCACACGTCGGCGCCCTGCAGCAGCGCGGCGGTCTGCGAGGCGCTGGCGCCGGCTTCCTGCGCAAAGGCGGATTGCGTCATCAGCAGCCCGCCCGAAGCGGTGACGGCGATGGCTTTGGAGGCGTCGCGGCGGTTCAGTGTCATGGGTCCTGTCCCCTGTTGGCAATACCAAGGAGATAGTAAGCCGGGGCCGGAATGCGCGTTACAATTCGGTGAGGTGGATGAAGCTTTGGCAAGTCGCGGCGATATCATCGGCGGGCATCGCGTGCTGCGTGCCGGCAGCGGCACGCCGCCCGTCGTGCTGCTCAATGGCGCGGGGGTGGGCTTTCGGCATTGGCGCAAGGTGATCGGACCGCTGGCGGCGCTCTCGATGGTGTTCGCCTATGACCGGCTGCCGCCGCCGGACGCGCGGGCGGCGCCCGAACGCTTCGGCCACGACACGATGGCGGCGCTGCGCACGCTGCTGGCCGAAGCCGGCCTCGCCCCGCCCTGGCTGCTGGTGGGCCATTCGATGGGCGGCATCTACGCGCAGTTGCTGGCGCGGCACTATCCGCAGGAGGTCGCCGGGATCGTGCTGGTGGACAGCGCCCATCCGGCCCAGATGCGGCAGCTCGAGGGGGATTTCACCGCCATCATGCGCTGGGGCAACGGGGTGACCGGCTGGCTCGACCGCCGCTTCGGGCCGGGGCAGTTCACCGAACTGGTGCTGTTCAACGCCATCGGGGCCGAGGTCGAGGCCGCGCCGCCCTTCCCGCCCGTGCCGCTGACGGTGCTGACGGCCGGCCGCGCGCCGGCGCACTGGCTGATGCAGAAGCGCATCCTCACGCAGCACCTCGCCAATCAGGCGGCGCTCGCGGCGCTGTCGCCATGCGGACGCCAGCAGACGGTCGCGTCGGGCCATCTGATGCCGCTCGAACGGCCGCAGGCCATCGTCGCGGCCGTCGCCGAGATGCTGGACGGGCTCAGGCGCCCTGACGGGCCTCGGCCAACGCCTTGAGGTCGGCCGGCTTCAGCATGACGCTTTCGCCGCAGCCGCATTCGCCGGTCTGGTTGGGGTTCTTGAAGGTGAAGCCGGATTTGAGGATGTCCTCCTCGAAATCCATCACCGTGCCGAGCAGGAACAGCGTCGCCTTGGGCTCGATGAAGACGTGGACGCCCTTGTCCTCGATATGGTCGTCGCCCGGCACCGGCTCGCTGACATAGCTCAGTGTGTAGGACATGCCGGCGCAGCCGGCGTTCTTGACGCCGACGCGCACGCCCGTCACCGGTGTGTCGCTGTCGGCGATGATCTCGTTGATGCGCTCGACGGCGGCATCGGTGAGAGTCATGATCCTGAGAGCCATGGGACTCCTTACATCGGCGAATGCCGATAAATTACGCCTACCACCAGTTGAGCGCAACCTGCGCTTCCTCGGACATGCGGCTCTGGTCCCACGGCGGATCGTAGACCATGTTCACCGTGACGCCCTGGATGCCCTCGACCGAGAGCGCCGCATTCTCCACCCAGCCCGGCATCTCGCCGGCCACCGGGCAGCCCGGCGCGGTCAGCGTCATGTCGATGGTCAGGTGCCGGTTGTCGTCGAGATCGACGCGGTAGATGAGGCCGAGCTCGTAGATGTCCACCGGGATTTCCGGGTCGTAGACGGTCTTCAGGACGCCGATGAGGTCGGAGGTGATGCGCGCCACCTCCTCAGGCGGGATGGCCGACGACATGTTCGGCACGATCCGGTTAGCCTCGGTGCGGTCGCCTTCTGGGTCCGGCGCTTCAGTGCTCATGCGAAGAACTTCCGTGCTTTCTCGATGCCTTCGACCAAGGCGTCGATGTCGTCCTTGCCGCTATATAGGGCGAGCGAGGCCCGGCAGGTAGAGGTGACCCCGAAGCGCTCGAGCAGCGGCTGCGCGCAGTGCGTGCCGGCGCGCACGGCGATGCCGTAGCGGTCGAGGATGGTCGCCACGTCATGCGCATGGGCACCGCCCAGCGCGAAGGAGAAGATGCCGCCCTTGCCCGGCGCGTTGCCGATGAGGCGCAGCGAATTGATGCGCTTGAGGCGTTCGCTGGCGTAGGCGGCGACCTCGTGCTCATGCGCGGCGATGGCGGCGCGCCCGAGGCCCTCGACATAGTCGATGGCGGCGCCGAGCCCGATGGCCTGCACGATGGGCGGCGTGCCGGCCTCGAAACGGTGCGGCGGCGTGTTGTAGGTGATCGTATCGCGGGTCACCGTGTCGATCATCTCGCCGCCGCCCTGATAGGGCTGCATTTCGGCGAGCAGGTCGTAGCGGCCGTAGAGCACGCCGATGCCGGTCGGCCCGTAGAGCTTGTGGCCGGTGAAGACGTAGAAATCGGCGCCCAGCGCCTGCACGTCCACCTCATTGTGCACGGCCCCCTGCGAGCCGTCGATGAGCACCGGCACGCCCCTGGCATGGGCGATCTCGACGAGGCGGGCGATGGGGTTGACGGTGCCGAGCACGTTCGACATGTGCGTGACCGCCACCATTTTCGTGCGCGGGCCGATGGCAGCCTCGAAACCGGCGAGGTCGAGCACGCCGTCGTCGTCCACGTCCACCCAGTGGAGCACCGCGCCCTGCCGCTCGCGCAGGAAGTGCCACGGCACGATGTTGGAATGGTGCTCCATGAGCGTGAGGGCGATCTCGTCGCCCGCCCCGATCCGCGGGCCGGCGAAGGACGAGGCGACGAGGTTGATCGCCTCGGTGGCCGAGCGGGTGAAGACGACCTCCTCGGGTCGCGCGGCATTGAGAAAGTGCGCCACCTTGCGGCGACTGTCCTCGTAAGCCTCGGTGGCACGGTTGGCGAGCGTATGGAGGCCGCGATGGACATTGGCATAGGCATGCCGGTGCGCCCAGTCCATGCGATCGAGCACGGCGGCGGGCTTCTGCGCCGAGGCGCCGGAATCGAGATAGACCAGCCGCTGCCCGAAAATCTCCTCGGCGAGGATCGGGAAGTCGGCGCGGACGCGGGCGAGGTCGAGGCTCACTTGACCGCCGTGAGCCACGCCTCCACCACGCCTTCGAGCGCCTCGTGCAGGTTTTCCTCGGCGATGGGGTCGAGGATTTCCTCGATGAAGCCGCGCACCAGCATGCTCTCGGCCTCGGCGCGCGGCACGCCGCGGCTCATGAGGTAGAACAGCGAGTCCTCGTCGAGCGCCCCGGCGGTGGAGCCGTGGCCGCACACCACGTCGTCGGCGAAGATCTCGAGCTCGGGCTTCGACAGAATCTGCGCCTCGTCCGAGAGCATCAGGCCCTGCATCATCAGCTTGGCGTCGGTCTTCTGCGCGTCGCGATCGACGACGATCTTGCCCTGGAACGCCGCCGTGGAGCGGCCGCGCGCCACCTGCTTGTAGAGCGGCTGCGAGCCGCAGCGCGGCACGGCGTGGCGCAGTTCCAGCGTGATGTCCGAATGCTGGCCGTCGCTCACCAGGTTGAGGCCGGTGAAGTCGCCAAACGCCGTCTCGCCGTCGAAACGCGCGAACAGGTTGAAGCGCGACAGCACCGAGCCGACATGGATGGTGACGGTGCGCAGCCGCGCCCCCTCGGCGATATGGTACTCGGCCACGGCGAAATTGGTGGCCCGCGCCGGCGACAGGTCGAGCAGGATGTGGGTCAGCTCGGCATTGCGGCCGACGGCCACGTAGCTTGCGTGGTTGCTCAAATGCACCTCGTCGGTGCCGGAAAACGTCTCGATCACCGTCGCCTTGCCGTGATCGGCGAGGAACAGGTGCACGCTGTCGTTCATGTGCCCGGCATCGCCCTCGGTGCGCCGGTCGATGTGGAGCACCGTGCCGATGGCGCCGTCCATGTCGAGCTTCAGCGTCTCGGCGGCAAGCGCCATGTTGAGCCGCACCAGCACGTCGTCGCGCTCGGTGAGCGCGCTGCCCTTGACGATGGCGGCGCGCACGCCCTCGGGCTCGGTGCCGTCGAGATCGGCGGCGCCGTTGGTCATCGGGATGCGGTGAGCGCCGGGGATGCGCAGCGCCGGCTCGCTCGTCGCCTTTTCGGCGCCGGCCAGCTCGGGCACCGCGCGCAGCAGCATCTTGAGGTCGGTATAGTGGTAGGTCTCGACCTTGCGCGTCGGCAGGCCGCTCTGGGCGAAGCGCTCGGCCGCGGCAGCGGCGCCGTGCGCCGTCAACTGCGCGATGAGGGTGGTCTCGGCGGGGCCGATCCGTACGGTCGCGGGAACGCTCACGCTGCCGCCTCGTCGAAATCGGCGTAGCCCTTGGACTCGAGTTCCAGCGCCAGCTCCTTGGGCCCGCTCTCGGCCACGCGGCCGTCGGAGAAGACGTGCACGACGTCGGGCACGATGTGGTTCAGCAGGCGCTGGTAGTGGGTGATGACCAGCATCGAACGGCGCGCGTCGCGCAGCGCGTTGACGCCGTCCGAGACGATCTTCAGCGCGTCGATGTCGAGGCCGGAATCGGTCTCGTCGAGCACGCACATCTTCGGCTTGAGCAGCGCCATCTGCAAAATCTCGGCACGCTTCTTTTCGCCGCCCGAGAAGCCGACATTGAGGGCGCGCTTGAGCATATCGCTATCGATGCGCAGGTCGCGGCCGGCATCCTTCACCGCGCGCATGAAGTCGGGCGTCGACAGCTCCGGCTCGCCGCGCGCCTTGCGCTGCGCGTTCATGGCGGCGCGCAGGAAGGTCATGGTGGCGACGCCGGGAATCTCGATCGGGTACTGGAAGGCGAGGAACAGGCCCTTGGCGGCGCGCTCGCTGGGGTCGAGCGCGAGGATGTCCTCGCCGTCGAGCAGCACCTCGCCCTCGGTGACCTCGTAGTCCTCCTTGCCGGCCAGCACGTAGCTCAGCGTCGATTTGCCCGAGCCGTTGCGGCCCATGACGGCATGCACCTCGCCGGCCGGAACGACGAGGTTCACGCCCTTGAGGATTTCACGGTCCGCGATGCGCGCGTGCAGGTTGCGGATTTCGAGCATGGGGGTGGTCACTTCTGTATCTCCAGTAAATCGCGTTGCCGGCCAGTTGCGTGGTTGCGCCCTACCCCACGCTGCCTTCGAGGCTGACCGAGATCAGCTTCTGGGCCTCGACGGCGAATTCCATCGGCAGGTGCTGCAGCACGTCGCGCACGAAGCCGTTGACGATGAGCGCCACCGCCTCCTCCTCGCCGATGCCGCGCTGCTGGCAGTAGAACATCTGGTCGTCGGAAATCTTCGAGGTCGTCGCCTCGTGCTCGAACACCGCCGAGGAATTGCGGCTTTCGATGTAGGGCACGGTGTGCGCGCCGCATTTGTCGCCGATCAGCAGGCTGTCGCACTGGGTGAAGTTGCGCGCCCCCTTGGCCTTGGCGTGCGCCGACACCTGGCCGCGATAGGTGTTGTCGGAAAAGCCCGCCGCGATGCCCTTCGAGATGATGCGGCTCGTGGTGTTCCGGCCCAGATGCAGCATCTTGGTGCCGCTGTCGATCTGCTGGTAGCCGTTGGAAATGGCGATGGAATAGAACTCGCCGCGGGACTCGTCGCCGCGCAGGATGCAGCTCGGATATTTCCAGGTGATCGCCGAGCCGGTCTCGACCTGCGTCCACGAGATCTTCGAGCGCGCGCCGCGGCAGTCGCCGCGCTTGGTGACGAAATTGTAGACGCCGCCCTTGCCCTCGGCGTCGCCGGGGAACCAGTTCTGCACGGTCGAGTATTTGATCTCGGCATCGTCGAGCGCGATCAGTTCGACCACGGCGGCGTGGAGCTGGTTCTCGTCGCGCTTGGGCGCCGTGCAGCCTTCGAGATAGCTCACATAGGCGCCTTCCTCGGCGATGATGAGGGTGCGCTCGAACTGGCCGGTCTTCTTCTCGTTGATGCGGAAGTAGGTCGAAAGCTCCATCGGGCAGCGCACGCCCTTGGGCACGAAGCAGAAGGTGCCGTCGGTGAACACGGCCGAGTTCAGCGTGGCGAAGAAATTGTCGCTGACCGGCACGACTGAGCCGATATACTGCTTCACGAGGTCGGGATATTCGCGGATCGCCTCGCCGATCGAGCAGAAGATGATGCCGACCTTGGCCAATTCCTCGCGGAAGGTGGTGGCGACGGAGATCGAGTCCATCACCGCATCGACGGCGACCTTGGGCTTTTCGACGCCGGCGAGGATTTCGCGCTCGCGCAGCGGCACGCCCAGCTTCTCGTACATTTCGAGCAGCGCCGGATCGACCTCGTCGAGCGATTTCGGCGCCTGCGCCGTCTTGGGCGCCGCGTAGTAATACATGTCCTGGAAGTCGATCTCTGGGTAGCTGACGCGGGCCCAGCGCGGCTCGTCCATGGTCAGCCAGCGCCTATAGGCGTCGAGCCGCCACTCCAGCATCCATTCCGGCTCGCCCTTCTTGGCCGAGATGAAGCGGACCGTGTCCTCGTTCAGCCCCTTGGGCGCCCGCTCGGACTCGATCTTGGTCTCGAAGCCGTATTTGTAATTATCGACGTCGAGGGCGAGCACCTGCTCGACCGTCTCGCGCTCGATCTCGTCCTTGAGGGTCGGGATGGCGTCCTTGTAGTCCGTCGTCTCTGTCATCGCGATATTCCTAAGCCGCCAGCCCAGTGCCTGCCCCGTGCCGCGCGCGGTGGCGCACGAGGATGTCATTAAACCCGTCGAGGAAGGCCTCGACATCCGCCTTCGTCGTATTCCAGCCCACGCTCAAACGCATGGCACCCTCGCCAAGCGCCGCCGGCACGCCCATCGCGGCCAGCACGTGGCTCGGCCCGACCTTGCCCGACGAACAGGCCGAGCCCGACGAGATGGAGATGCCCTTGAGGTCGAGCGCCATCATCGCCACCGCATTCTTCAGCCCCGGCACGGCGAAATTGCTGCAATTGCCGAGCCGCTCCGCAGCCGCGCCGAAGACGACGAGGTCGTCCGCAAGCGCGCGCAACCCGTCTTCGGCCTGCCGCACCAGCGCTTCCGGGCTCGCCGCAACGTAGCGCGCCGGGAACGCTTCCGCCGCCGCGCCGAAACCGGCGATCAGCGCCGCCGCCTCGGTGCCGCCACGCCGTCCGGTCTCCTGCCCGCCGCCGGGGATGAGCCGCACCTGGTCGGCATGGCCCTTCATCAACAGCGCGCCGACGCCGGCCGGCCCGCCGATCTTGTGGGCGCTGACGGCCATCATATCGGGCGCGCGGCCGGCAAAATCCAGTGGCCGCTTGCCGAACGCCTGCACGGCATCGACGAACAGGTAATGCGGCGAGGCGCCGACCAGCACCTCGATGCGCTCCAGCGGCTGCACCACGCCGGTCTCGTTGTTGACCGCATGCACGGCGACGAGGAGCTTTTGGCCGGCGCTGCCGGCCAAGAGGGCCGCGAGCGCGTCCACGTCGATGACGCCGTTGCCGTCGAGCGGGATGGGCGTGACCGGCAGGCCCGTTGATTCCGCCGCCTTCAGCGCCGCCGCATGCTCGCCGGCGGAGACGACGACGCCGTCGAGCCCGAGCGCGCGGGCGCCGCCGACGATGGCCTGGGTGATGGCTTCGGTGGCCGAGCCGGTGAACACCACCTGCTCGCGCGTCGCGCCGGCCAGCACCGCGACCTGGCCGCGCGCCATGTCGATCAGGCTGCGCAGGGCGCGGCCGTGGCCGTGGACGGACGAGGGATTGCCGACGCGGTCGAGCGCCGCCAGCACCGCCGCGCGCGCCTCGGGCAGGAGCGGCGCCGACGCATTGTGGTCGAGATATGTCGTGCTCGTCGTCATAAGGTCTTCCAAAGGCGCCTTCCGGCGCCCGAACCCCTCAAACGTCTTGAATTTTCACGAGCGCCTTCGCTAGAAGGGGCGCTCGCCGTACCCGGCTTCGCGGGCATCTGCCCGCTTTGCCACGGAAAGTCAGTTTCGAACGATTCTAATCTGACTTTGCGGACCTTGTTTTAGGGAGCGGCGACCCCTTCGTCAAGCCGGAGACCCGGCTCCGAGCGGCGCTCCGGCGCCCTGCCTCGGCCAACGGAAAGACCGATGCCAGAAGTTATCTTCAACGGGCCCGAAGGCCGCCTCGAAGGCCGCTACCAGCCCGGCAACAGCCCCAACGCGCCGATCGCCATCGTGCTGCACCCGCACCCCGAGTTCGGCGGCACGATGAACAACCAGATCGTCTATAACCTGTTCTACATGTTCGCCAAGCGCGGTTTTTCCGTGCTGCGCTTCAACTCGCGCGGCGTCGGCCGCTCGCAGGGCATGTTCGACCACGGCATCGGGGAGTTGTCGGACGCCGCCTCGGCGCTCGACTGGCTGCAGTCGCTCAACCGGGAATCGCGCGGCTGCTGGATCGCCGGCTTCTCCTTCGGCGCCTGGATCGGCATGCAGCTTTTGATGCGCCGGCCGGAGGTGGAGGGCTTCATCTCGGTGTCGCCGCCGGAAAACCTCTACGATTTCTCGTTCCTCGCCCCCTGCCCGTCCTCGGGCCTCATCATTCACGGCGACAAGGACCGGGTGGCGCCGCCCTCGGCCGTGCAGAAGCTGGTCGATAAGCTGAAGCTGCAAAAGGGCATCACCATCGAGCAGCAGATCGTCGAGGGCGCCAATCACTTCTACGAAGGCAAGATCGAGGAGCTGACCGAGCGCTGCGCCGAATATCTCGACCGCCGCCGGGCCGACATCGCCGCCGGCAAGGGCCGCTGATGTCCACCTTCAAGTCCGACTTCCTGAACGTCCTCGATCAGCGGGGCTTCATCCACCAGATCTCCGACCCCGAGGGGCTGGATGCGCTCGCCGCCAAGGGGCCGATCACCGGCTATGTCGGCTACGACGCCACGGCGACGAGCATCCATATCGGCAACCTCATCACGCTGACCATGCTCTACTGGCTGCAGGAAACCGGCCACAAGGCGATCAGCCTGATGGGCGGCGGCACCTCGATGGTGGGCGATCCGAGCTTCCGCGACGAGCAGCGCAAGCTCCTGACGGTGGAACAGATCGAGGCGAATATCGCCAGCATCAAGCGCGTCTATGGCCGCATCCTCGCCTATGAGGGGCCGAACGCCGCCGTCATGGCGAACAATGCCGACTGGCTGCTGGAGCTCAAATATGTCGAGTTCCTGCGCGACGTGGGCCGCTACTTCTCGGTCAACCGCATGCTGAGCTTCGACAGCGTGAAGCTGAGGCTCGACCGCGAGCAGTCGCTGAGCTTCCTCGAGTTCAACTACATGATCATGCAGGGCTACGACTTCGTCGAGCTCAACCGACGCTATGGCTGCGTCCTGCAGATGGGCGGCTCGGACCAGTGGGGCAACATCATCAACGGCGTCGAGCTGAGCCACCGCATGGGCGGCCCGCAGCTCTACGCACTGACGACGCCGCTGCTGACCACCGCCTCGGGTCAGAAGATGGGCAAGACCGCCTCGGGTGCGGTGTGGCTCAATGCCGACCTCTTCAGCCCCTACGAGTTCTGGCAGTATTTCCGCAATACCGAGGACGCCGATGTCGGCCGCTTCCTCAAGATCTTCACGCGCCTGCCGCTCGACGAGATCGCCCGGCTGGCGGCGCTCGGCGGCGCCGAGCTGAACGAGGCCAAGAAGGTGCTGGCGACCGAGGCCACCGCCATCGTCCACGGCCGCGAGGCGGCCGCGCAGGCGGCGGAGACGGCGCGCGCCACCTTCGAGCACGGCGCGCTCGACCTGTCGCTGCCCACGGTGACGGTGTCGCGGGCCGAGCTCCAGGCCGGCATGGGCCTGCTCGCGGCGCTGGTCGCGGCCGGCCTCGCCACGTCAAACGGCGAGGCGCGGCGGCTCGTGCAGGGCGGCGCCGTGCGCCTCAACGACCAGCCGGCAAACGACGAGCGCGCCACCATCGGCGAGGCGGATCTGCTCAGCGAAGGCGTCCTGAAACTCTCCGTCGGCAAGAAGAAGCACGCGCTGCTGAAGGCGGATTAGTCGGAATCGTCACTCAGGATGCACCGCCAGTCTCGCCCCGCATGCAACACGCGAACGACAACGACTTCCGTGGCGCGCACGCGCACGGCCAGCACGACGGATTCAAAGGGGATGACGCGCAGGCCCGGATCGACGGGATCCAAGGACGTTCCGCGCTCGGCTGCCAGTTCGAGCGAGCGCGCAAAGGCTTGAATGCGGCGGATATAGGCCGTGGCAGACTTCGGAGCGCCATGCCGACTAATCCAGCGGTGCAGTTCTGCGAGGTCGTTCCGCGCATCCGGGTCAACGCTGACATGCCGCCGCTTCATGCGCGCCGTCGCGCTGGCGGCTCCTGTTCTTCGAGCTCGGCAAGCATCTCGTCGAAAACCTCATCAAGTGGCCGCGCCCGCTCCGGGTCCTCGTCGAGCTTCCGAAGGGTCGGCAGCACCTCCTGCTGCAACCAACGGTCGAGCGTGGCGTCCCATTCTTCGATTTCCCGCAGCCCGGCGCGGACGACTTCGCTGCCGGAGGCGTAGCTGCCGGATGCGACCTTCCTGTCGATGAACTTCGCCTGTGCCTCGGTGAGGCTGAATGTGCGCTTGACGACCTTGGCCATGATGCACCTCCGATCCGCACCATAGCACAGGGTATGACGCTTTCATACCGTCAGTCCACGCGCGGCTGCTCCTTGGCACGGAACTCGAACAGGCTGCGGAAGGCGCCGGGGGCGAGGGCGGAGAGCGGGTTGACCTTGAAGTCGGGCTTGTCGAGCGGGCCGCGCACCGCGAAGGTGATGCCGAACAGGCCGCCGGCATTGCCGCCGCCGAACAGCTTGCCGAAGGCGTTGTTGATGCCGAACAGCGGCACGAAGGTGCCGACGATGTCGTACTGCTTCTTGTCGGTGTAGATGAAGCCTTCGCCGGAGCCGCCGATGCTGTCGCCGGTGACCACCGCGTCGAGAATCTGGATACGATCGACGCGGCGCACGAAATCGGCCTTGGCGCTGTTGAACGCCAGCGTGTTGGAGCCGCGGATCAGGCGCCGCGAGTCCGGGTGGCCGTCGAGGATGGTGGCGACGTTGGCCTCATCGACGACGGCGAAGTTCTTGAGCCGGATGGTGCCCTGCCCGACATCGCTGCCATTGGTCTGCTGCAGGACGAAGCTGCCCTCGCCGCCCTGCACCTGGGCGTAGACGCCGACGAGGCGCAGCACCGAGCCGAGATCGTTGAACACCACCGTCATGGTGCGGCCGTTGCCGGAGGCGTTGGTGGCGACCGACACCGACCGGTTGCCGCCAAGCTGCGCCTGGAGGTTGACGTTGCGCAGGTCGGAGCCGCGCAGCGCCAGGTCGAGATTGAGGTTGTAGGCGTTGGTCTTGTACATGCCGAGCGCACGTGCCAGCTCGACATCGAGCGCGATGGTCTGGGTGAAGCTCGTCGCCTGCGGCCCGCCGGAGCCCTGGTTGAGGTCGAAGAAGCGCTTGAGCAGCGGCTTCAAATCGAGCTGGTCGCCGCGGATGCGCACGGCGAAGCCGTCCTTGATCGGCGTCAGCGAGAGTTGCGCCGCGTCGCCCTCGCTGAGGGCGAAGCTGGTGAACTCGGCCGAGCGCAGGCCCTTCTTGGCATCGACCTCCATGCTGCCCTTGAGCCGCACGTCGCCGAAGCCGAGATCGAGGTTGGAGATGTCGGTCACGTCGCCCTTCTGGCGCACGGTGGCTTTGACCACGCCGTCCTGCCCGGCCGGCTTGCTGATGCCCAGGTCCTTGACGCTGAGCGCGGCCTGCTTGAGGTCGGCGGCGATGGCGATGGCACCGCCTTCGAGCGGCTTGGCGCTCACCGCCACCTTGCCCTTGCCGAACTCGCTGGCGTCGAAGCCGAGCTTGCCCAGATCGGCGAGATCGACCACGGCGCTGATGGTCATGGGCGGTTGGGCGGCGCCGGTCGTCAGGTCACCCTCGACGAGCACCTCGGCCGCCATGCCGTCGAGCTGGGCGCTGCCGCCGACGCGGAAGCCCGCCTGCGTCGCCATGAAGGAAAGCTGGCCGTTGCTGAGCTTGTGCCCTTCCACCGGCACGCCGAAATCCTGCACATTGCCGTTGACGGAAAAATCCGTCCGCTTCACCGCGCCGCCGCCGTCGAGCACGCTGGTCAGCACCAGCCGGACGTTGAGGTCGCCGCCCACCGCGTCGAGATCGACCGGCAGCGCGGCGGAGTCCACGGCGTCGGGCTGCAACTGCTTGGCGATGGCGGCGATGGCCGGAATGCCGCCCGACAGGTCGCCTGAAATCTCGACGATGCTCTCGCCCGGCGTCTCCGAGGTCATCACCAGCGCCGCATTGGCGACGGCGATGCCGCCCTTGTCGGTGGGGATGACGCCGCCGTCGCCTGCCACCGTGAACTCGGCGTCGTGCATCTGCAGGCGCGTCTTGCCCTCGATGTCGATGGGCGCCATGCCGTCCAGCGCCTTCACCTGCACGCCGTCGGCGACCATCTCGATGAAGATGCCGTTCTGCGGGATCGGCTTGTCCTCGCCGTTGAGGCCGAGCGTGCCCGCCGGGAAGGCGTATTTCATGTTGGCGCTCTCGACCCGCCCGGCCATCACGTTCTTCACGAACCAGTCGCGCGCGTCGCTGGCGATGAAATAGGGCCAGATGCGCTTGAGGTCGTCGGCGGAAATGCCCTGCCCGGCGATCGACATGTCGAGGCCCATGCCCTTTTTCAGCAGGTCGATGCGGCCGCGGCTCTCGATGCGCGCCCCCGGCTTGCTCATGATCGCCTGGTCGATGCCGACGGCGCCGTAGAGCGGCGCCGACCAGCCCTTGAAGCTGACGGAGTCGAAGCCTGCGGCCGGCTCGTCGAGGTCGTCGGGCCGGATCATCACGTCGCGGCTGACCATCGAGACGCCCACCGTCGGCCCATACAGCTCGTCGAGGCCAAGCACGAAGACGCCCGACACCCTGGCCGTGGTCCGGCCCACGCTGAGCGCCGACTCCGCCATGGTGAAGGTGCCGGTCGTGGGCTGCCAGCTGATTTCGATGATGTTGCTGGCGACAGGGAAGTAATCGGTGCCGATGCGCACATCGGTACCGGTCATGTCGATATGGAACACGCCGTCGCGGATCTTGCCCGTGCCGGCGTCGAAGCCGATGTCGAGCGACACCGCCGACGGGCCGACGATGCCGATCATCGACTCGCGGTCGTTGATGGTCGGCGCGAAGGCGGCGAGGTCGAAATTGTTGAGCGACATCTTGAGTCGCGCCTCGCCGTCGGCATCGACCAGCCGCTCGAAGATGCCGTTGAGGATGGTGCCGCCGAAATTGGCCGAGAAATCCCCCTCCACCGCGCGCCCGTTGGCGGTCGGCGCCACGTCGAGGGTGATGTCGGTGAAGGTGCGCAGGCTCTGGTAGACGGCGTCGTTCATGTCGGCGGTGCCGCCGCGGATCACCAGCCGCGAGAAGCGCCCCATCTCGGCCTGCTCGATGACCCCGGCAATGCTCGCCTGTGCCGCCTCGAGGTTGAACACCAGCCAGTCATTGTCCGAGCGCATATGGGTGGCTTCGGTGGTCTCGCCATTGACGTCGATGCCGCCCGGCTGAAAGGTCGCGTCGGGAAAGGCGGTCGAGCCTTCGAGCACCCGCACCGTCGCCGGCCCGCCGGCCGGATCGGGCACCACCTCGAACTCGGCGAGGCGCGGGCCGAACAGGTCCTGGTTCACCTGGATATGCGGGCCGACCATGGTGACCGTCGCGCCGGGCTGGCCGATCAGCGCCCGGATCGGCGAGAAGCCGACCTCCAGCGCCTCCATATGCACTTTGCCGCCCGAGGCGGTGTCGCGATAGGTCACCGGCGTGAACTGGATCACCGGCCAGGCATAGCCTTCGAGCGCCAGCGCCATCTCGCCGAGTTCCAGCTCGGTGTGCGGCGGCATCGACGCCATGATGATGTTGCGCACCTGCGTCGCGATGAAGGGCAGCGGGATGGGGGTCACCAGCAGCACGGCGTAAAGCAGCGCGACAAGCGCCAGCGGCACGCCGAACAGCCATGCCGCGGCCAAGCCGAGGGTCCGGGCGACAGAGCGCTTGCGAACCGTCTGTCCTGGTGGCGGCGTTGGCTTCAATTCTGGTCCGCAGGGAAAATCGGCGTCGATTCCAAGTGCCCCAGGAATCAACGGGCCAGTTGCTGTGTCTTGCTGGATGATACCGGCTGCAATAAGGCACTGACACCCCTGTCCGACACCTTAACCCCACGGTTTCCCATGCTCGAGATCGGCCAGACCGCCCCCGACTTCACCCTGCCCGACGATCGCGGCGGCCGTTTCACCCTGAGCGACAGGCGCGGCCACCCGGTGGTGGTGCAATTCTACTGCGAGGACGGCAGCGAGGGCTGCCGCGTCGAGAACGCGGAATTTTCGGCGCTGGCGCCTTCCTTTCGCAAGCTCGGTGTGGATGTCGTCGCCATCTCGCCGCAGGACGTGGCGAGTCACAGGAAGTTCGCCGCCGCCAACGGCTTCGCCCATCCGCTGCTGGCCGACACCGAGCTTGTCGCCAACAAGGCCTATGACGTGTGGCAGCTCAAGAAGCTGTGGGGGCGCGAATATATGGGCACCATCCGCGTCACCTATCTCGTCGATGCCGCCGGGCGGATCGTCGGCGTGTTCCATGCCCGCCGCATCAAGGGTCATGCGCAGGCCGTGCTCGACGCCGCCAAGGCCCTCGTTAAGGGCTGATTAGCGGTTCCTTCGCCGGCTATTAACCTTAACGATCCATGATCGCCCGGCTGTGTTCGAGAGTCGGGAGTTCCTGGCGTTGCGTAAGAGCGTCTCCCCCAGACCCTTTGCCAATGGGGCGCCGGGCCGCGGCAAGCGGCTCTCCATCAACCCGTGGATTTTGTATGGCGGCTTCGCCGCGCTGGTCGCCACCAACGCGCTGACGCTGGTCGGCCTGCTGATGGCGCCCGACATCTCGCGGCTCGTCACCGGCAAGACGGATTCCGTGCTCGCCGCCTATGAGGATCGCATCTTCGAGCTGCGGCTCGAAGTGGACCGCCTGCAATCGCGCCACTACGCGCAGGCCGGCGACATCAACCTGCAGCTCCAGGACCTGGCGCAGACGCAGGAGCTGCTGCTCGAGCAGCACCAATATGTGCGGCAACTGGCCGAGCGCGCCGCCGAGCTCGGCATCGAGGCCGACGTCGCCCCGCCCGCCGAAACGCCGCCCGTGCTGACCGGCGCGCGGGCCGGGCCGAACGATCCGGCCGCCGAGGTCGCCGAGGCGGCGGCCAATGTCGATCGCATGATGACGGAGTCGCGCCTCGCCCTCGCGACGCTCTCCGACGAGGCGACGACGCGCACCGACGCCATCATGGACACGCTGGCCGCCGTCGGCATTCGCCCGAAATTGCCCAGCTTCGAGGCGGAGGACGGCGTCGGCGGCCCCCTGCTCCCGCCGATCGAGGGCGCCGAGAGCAGCACGCTCGTCGATGACGCCAACGCCGTGGCCGAGGCGCTCGAACGCTATCGCGCAGCGCGCGGCGCGGTGGCGTTGGCCCCGGTGCACAAGCCGATCAAGGTGGCGACCCGCACCAGCTCGACCTTCGGCAATCGCAAGGACCCGTTCACCGGCCGGCTCGCCTTCCACTCGGGCATCGACTATGCGGCGCCGCGCGACTCGACGGTGCTGAGCGCCGGCGCCGGCACGGTGAGCTTCGTCGGCCAGATTTCGGGCTACGGCAATGTGGTGGAGATCGACCACGGCAATGGGCTCATCACCCGCTACGGGCATCTCAACAGCTTCATCGCCAAGAAAGGCCAGCGCGTCTCGACCGGCACGCCCATCGCGCGCGTCGGCTCGACCGGCCGCTCGACCGGCCCGCACCTGCATTTCGAGGTGCGGCGCGCCGACAGCGCTGTCGATCCGGCGCGCTACCTCAAGGCCGGCCAGGCGCTCCAGAAGATTCTCGCGGGGTAGCGGCTACTCGCCGGCCGTGTCGGCATAGCCCTGGACGCGGGCCGCGAGCGAGGCTTCCATGAAGCCGTCGAGGTCGCCGTCGAGCACGGCGGCGGTGTTCGAGGTCTCGTGGCTGGTGCGCAGGTCCTTGACCATCTGGTAGGGCTGCAACACGTAGCTGCGGATCTGGTGGCCCCAGCCGATCTCGGTCTTGGCCTCGGCCTCGGCGCTGGCCGCCGCCTCGCGCTTTTCCAGTTCCTGCTCGTAGAGGCGCGCCTTCAGCATCTGCATGGCGGTCGCCCGGTTCTTGTGCTGGCTGCGCTCCGCCTGGCAGGCGACGACGATGCCGGTCGGCACATGGGTGATGCGGATGGCCGAATCCGTGGTGTTGACGTGCTGGCCGCCGGCGCCGGACGAGCGGTAGGTATCGACCTTGAGGTCGGCCTCGTTGATCTCGATGTTGATGCTGTCATCGACCACCGGATAGACCCAGGCCGACGAGAAGCTGGTGTGCCGGCGCGCCGCGCTGTCATAGGGCGAGATGCGCACCAGCCGGTGCACGCCGCTCTCGGTCTTCAGCCAGCCATAGGCGTTGTGGCCCTTGATCTGCACCGTCGCCGACTTGATGCCGGCCTCCTCGCCGGGGTGGAACTCCATCGTCTCGGTCTTGAAGCCGCGCCGCTCGGCCCAGCGCGTATACATGCGCAGCAGCATCGAGGCCCAGTCCTGGCTCTCCGTGCCGCCGGCACCGGCGTGGATTTCGATATAGCAGTCGTTGGCGTCGGCCTCGCCCGACAGCAGCGTCTCGATCTGCAGGCGCCGCGCCGTGTCGGTCAGCGCCGCGATGGCGGCATCGGCCTCCTTGACAACGTCGTCATCGCCCTCGGCCTCGCCCAGCTCGATAAGCTCGATATTGTCGCGCAACTGGCGCTCGAAATCGCGCACGGCCTTGACCTGCACGTCGAGCTCGTCGCGCTGGCGCATGATGGCGCGGGCCTTGTCGGGATCGGCCCAGAAATCGGGAGCTTCGGTGCGGTTGTTCAGATCGTCGAGGCGGGCTTCGGCTGTATCCCAGTCAAAGATGCCTCCTCAGCAGGCTCAGCACCTGCTCGATTTCGGCGACGTTCTTCTCGGTCTCTGCGCGCATGGATTCGGTCCTGTTGCGGGCCCGATTTAGGGGCAATGCCCGGCCCGATCAACCCTTAGAACAGCCCGCCGCGCCCGAAGATCGAGCCGCCGCGCGTATTGTCGGGTTCCTGGCCCATGCGGCCAAACACGCCGTCGCCCAGCGTGCCGCCATTGCCGGTAGTCTGGTTGGGGTCCTGGATGTTCTGGAAGGCGGCGGAATCGACGCCGATCACCGAGGTGATGAGGTTGGGGCCGGTGCCCGGCTTGAACGCCTCGGCGATGGCGCGCCCGCCGCCATTGGCCTTGACCCCCGTCGCCGGGTCGATCCACACCTGCGTCATGCCCGTCGGCATATTGAACGGCGTCGGCGGCTTGCCCTGCAGCGCCTTTTCCATGAATTCGGTGAAGATCGGCACGGCCATCTCGCCGCCGGTCGCGGCGTTGCCCATCGATTTGGGCTTGTCGAAGCCGACATAGACCCCGGTCGCCAGCTCCGGCGTGAAGCCGATGAACCAGGCATCCTTGTAGTCGTTGGAGGTGCCGGTCTTGCCGGCCACCGGCCGGTTGAGCCGCTTGGCGTAGGTGCCGGTGCCGCGCTGCACCACGCCCTCCATCATCGAGGTGATCTGATAGGCCGTCATCGGGTCGAGCACCTGCTCGCGATTGTCGATGATGAGCGGCTCGGGCTGGTGCTCCCAGTCGGCCGCGTCGCAGCCGTCGCAGATGCGCTCGTCATGGCGGTAGATGGTCTTGCCGTAGCGGTCCTGCACGCGGTCGATCAGCGTCGGCACGATCTTGCGCCCGCCATTGGCGATGGTGGCATAGGCCGCCGTCATGCGCAGGTCGGTGGTCTCGCCGGCGCCGAGCGCCATGGCCAGCACCGGGTTGAGCTTGTCGTAGAGGCCGAACATCTTGGCGTATTCGGCGACCAGCGGCATGCCGATGTCCTGCGCCAGCCGCACGGTCATGACGTTGCGGGAATTCTCGATGCCCTTGCGCAGCGTCTGCGGGCCGTAGAAGCTTTGCGCGTAGTTTTCCGGCCGCCACACCGAGCCGTCGGAATTGACCACCTCGATGGGCGCGTCGAGCACCACCGAGGCCGGGGTGTAGCCATTGTCGAGCGCCGCCGAATAGACGATCGGCTTGAACGACGAGCCCGGCTGGCGCAGCGCCTGCGTCGCCCGGTTGAACTCGGATTCGGCGTAGGAGAAGCCGCCGACCATGGCGAGGACGCGCCCGGTGCGCGGGTCCATGGCCACCAGCGCGCCCTCGATCTCGGGCACCTGCTGGAGCGTGTAGTGGCCCGGCTTGTCGGCGACCGGCGATACGTAGACGACGTCGCCGACCTTGAGCACGTCGGCGAGCTTCTTGCTGACCCATTTGATGTCGGGGCCGCTGAGCGTGCCGGTGGTGCGCTGCGCCAGCAGCTTGCCTTCGATGTCGGTGCCGGGCCGGAGGCCGATCTGCGCCTCGTTCGCCCCCATGTCGAGGACCACCGCCAGCGTCCATTCCGGCACGTCGCGGAGCGGGCGGACCTCGGCGACGGCGGGGCCCCAGTCGCCGGACGTATCGACGCTCGCCACCGGCCCGCGGAAGCCGCGCTTCTGGTCGTAGTCGATGAGCCCGTCCATCAGGGCGCGCCGCGCAAATTCCTGTAGCCGGGGCTCGAGCGTCGTGCGCACCGACAGCCCGCCGCCATAGAGCTGGTCCTCGCCATAGAGCGCGCCGAGCTGGCGACGCACCTCCTCGGTGAAATACTCCGCCGAATAGAGCTGGCTGCCCGATTGCCGCGGCACCACGTTGAGCGATTCCGCCTTGGCCGCGTCGCGCTGGGCGGGCGTGATGTAACCATCCTCGGCCATGCGGTCGAGCACGTAGTTGCGCCGCTCGATGGCCGCCTGCGGATGGCGGAACGGATGGTAGTTGTTGGGCCCCTTGGGCAGGCCGGCGATATAGGCCATCTCGCTCAGGTCGAGCTGGTAGAGGGCCTTGTCGAAATAGTTGAGCGCCGCCGCCGCCACCCCGTAGGAGTTGAGCCCGAGGAAGATCTCGTTGACGTAGAGCTCGAGGATCTTGTCCTTGGAGAAGGTGCTCTCGATCCTGAGCGCCAGGATGGCTTCCTGGATCTTGCGGTCCCAGGTCTGCTCGGTGGTGAGCAGGAAGTTCTTGGCCACCTGCTGGGTGATGGTCGAGCCGCCGCCCTGGATGGCAGTGTTGCCGTCGATGCGCGCCATGAGATTGTCGCGCACGGCGCGGATGACGCCATCCACGGCGATGCCGTGATGGCCGTAGAAATCCTTGTCCTCGGCCGAGATGAAGGCCTGCAGCAGCAGCGGCGGGATGGTCTCGATGGGCTGGAACAGCCGCCGCTCATGGGCGTATTCGGCCAGCAGCGTGCCGTCGGCGGCGTGGACGCGCGTCGTCACCGGCGGCTGATAGTCCTTGAGCACCGTGTAGTCCGGCAGGTCCGCCGCGACCTTGTTGAGATAGACGAGGCCGGCGGCCACCCCTACCAGCGCGCAGAAGGCGCCGAAGCCGAACAGCCAGCCCAGTAGTCGGAACATCTGACCCCTAACCGATGAATCGCGCGCGGCGCGGGAGGCGCGTCGGGCTGACGCTGGGAATCATAGCAGACAAGGGCGGAAATATGGACGGCAAAGCCATGTTTGCGGCCTTCCCGACACCCTCCCCCGCCCGGCGTTGCAGGCGCGCCACTATCGGGCCGCCGCCAGAGCCGCGAAATAGTCTTCGACGCCGGTGCCGATGGCCGCAACCATGCGGTCGCGCCATTCGGCGCTTTCGAGGTTGGAGATGTCGGCGGGGTTGCTCATGAAGCCCAGCTCGATGAGCAGCGAGGGCACGTCGGGGGCCTGTAGGACGAAGAAATCGGCCTGCCGCACCGGGAAGCGCCGCAGCGTCACCGACGGCTCCATCGCCTTGACGATGTCGTTGGCCGCCACATAGGCCTGCTGGCGTACCTCGCGCCGCATCAGATCGACGAGGATGCTGACCACCTCCGGGCGCGTGTCCGGCGCCACGTAGCCGGCCACCACGTCGGCCCGGTTCTCGCCGTCGGCCAGCACCTTGTCGAGGATGTCGGTGGCGCGCTCGTCGCGCGTGTAGATGCTGGCGCCGCGGATGTCCTCCTGCTGAAAGGTGTCGGCGTGCAGGCTGATGAACAGGTCGGCGCGGTTCTGCCGCGCGAGATTCACCCGGTCGTTGAGGGTGAGGTAGGTGTCGTCCTCGCGGGTCAGCGCCACGTCGAACTTGCCGGCGGCGACGAGCCGGTCGCGCAGTTGCAGCGCGAAGGCCAACGTGATGTCCTTTTCGTGGATGCCCTTGGGGGAGCTGGCGCCATTGTCCACGCCGCCATGGCCGGGATCGAGGACGATGAGCGGCCGGCTCTGCGCGGCGACGGGCACGGCGGGCGCCGCCGGCGCCTCGCTGCTGCTCGCGGGGGGTTCCGCGCTGGGCGGCGGTTCGGAGGACGACGGCTCGGCCGAGGACGGGGCGCTCGACGGCTCGGCGGCGCTCGCCGCGGACGACGCGCGGCCGAGCGCGCTGGCGAGGTCGGCTGCCGCGCGGGCGGCGAAATCCTCGCGGCTCGTCGGCACGAGATCGACCACCAGCCGCGCCGGCTGGTCGTCCACCGCGTCGAGCAGATAGGCCTGCTGCACCACCGCCGGCGTCGTCAGCGCCAGCTCGACGCGTACGCGCCCCTCCTCGATCCGCGTCGTGGCGAAGCGCCCCACGATGCCCTCGCCGGCCACCGCCTGCGGCGCGATGGTGGGCACGCTCGCGGCCCGCACATCGACGACGATGCGGTCGGGCTCGACCAGCGAGGCCAGGGCGAATTCGGTCGTCGCCGAAAGATCGACGATCAGCCGGGCGCGCTCCGGCGTCGTGCTGACCCGCGCCGCGAGCACGTCGGGCAGGCTCTCCTGCGCGACCGCGAGGCTGGCGCAGAACAGCGCGAAGACGGCCACGAGGGCGCCGCGGATGGTCCGCGCGGACGCATCGGTGGTGAACAAGAAGGCGGCGCTCCCCAAATCGGCTGTAGCGATAAGACCGCAGTGTTTAGGCGATTCTGCGGCGCGCGGGACCGCTCCCGGCGCCTCAAGACACCGGGACCGGGGCCGGAAAGCGCCGGACTTGCGGGGCGCACGGAGTTTTCGGTTGCCAATGCGACGCAACGGTCATACACGCTTCGGGTGAGGCGGACTGCCCTTACCTCCGGTAGAAGATCGGCTTGGCCGTTCCCGGATTTTCTGTGAAGGCAGAGGAGCTTGCGGTAGTTTTTGCAGGTTCTGGGTGTGGCACGTTTTTCCCGCCTCATACGAGTTTTCGGCCCTTTCGGGCCGAGCAGCGCGCCGGTTTTGCCGACCCGCTACATAGGAAGAGGTCGGATGACCACAGGGACGACAAAGCCTGACGCAAAGCACACTCCCGCTTGCGCATTTGTCGTTGCTCGCCTGCCGGTCGCCCGCCTCGTACATGCCCATTGCGCCTTCGGCGCAGTATCCCTCAAACCATCGGCCGCGCATGGCGCCACGCAGGGGGAACCGGCTCGCCGGGCCCGCCGCCCTGGTGCGCGACGGCCCGGAGCACCTTTTAATGGCTACCAAAAGAATGCTGGTGGATGGCATCCACCCGGAAGAAACGCGGATCGTCGTCACTAGCGGAAACAAGCTCGAAGAATTCGATTTTGAATCGCAGAGCCGGCGCCAGTTGCGCGGCAACATCTATCTCGCCAAGGTCACGCGCGTAGAGCCGTCATTGCAGGCGGCGTTCGTCGAATATGGCGGCAACCGCCACGGCTTCCTCGCTTTCAGCGAAATCCATCCCGACTATTACCAGATCCCCGTCGCCGACCGCGAAGCGCTGATGCGCGAAGAGGAAGAGGCCGACGAGCACGACGACGACGAGGGCGGCCACGCCGCCGCCGCGCTGCCGGACGCCGACGCCGTCGAGGGCGCGGTGGACGATCCCGCCGCCCAGACCGAGGGGGCGCCCACCGAGGCCGACGCCGAGGCCGACCCGCAATCGACGCTCGACGCCGATGACGCGGACGATGCGAGTCATATCGAGCAGGCGCCGACCAGCAGCGAGCCGATCGAATCCATCGGCGGCAGCGCCGACGTGCTGGAGGAGAACCGCGAGCGCCGCCGCACCCACCAGCGCCGCCACGCCTACAAAATCCAGGAAGTCATCAAGCGCCGCCAGGTGATGCTGGTGCAGGTGGTCAAGGAGGAGCGCGGCAACAAGGGCGCGGCGCTCACCACCTATCTGAGCCTCGCCGGCCGCTATTCGGTGCTGATGCCCAATACCGCGCGCGGCGGCGGCATCTCGCGCAAGATCACCAACGCCGCCGACAGGAAGCGCCTCAAGGACATCGTCGGCGATCTCGAGGTGCCGCAGGGCCAGGGCATCATCCTGAGGACGGCCGGCGCCTCGCGCACCAAGGCCGAGGTGAAGCGCGACTTCGAGTATCTGCAGCGGCTGTGGGAGAGCGTGCGCACGCTGACCCTCAAGTCCACGGCGCCCTGCCTCGTCTACGAGGAAGGCTCGCTCATCAAGCGCACCATCCGCGACCTCTATTCCAAGGATATCGATGAGCTTTGGGTCGCGGGCGACGACGCCTACCGCGAAGCCAAGGACTTCATGCGGATGATCATGCCGAGCCACGCCAAGAACGTGCAGCTCTACAAGGACGATCAGCCGCTGTTCTCGAAATACAATGTCGAGGGCCAGCTCGACCAGATGTTCTCGCCGCAGGTCACCCTGCCCTCCGGCGGCTATCTGGTGATCAACCCGACCGAGGCGCTGGTCTCGATCGACGTGAACTCGGGCCGCTCCACCAAGGAGCACAATATCGAGGACACGGCGCTGCAGACCAACCTCGAGGCCGCCGACGAGGTGGCCCGGCAGTTGCGCCTGCGCGACCTCGCCGGCCTCATCGTCATCGACTTCATCGACATGATGGAGAACCGCTCGAACCGGGCGGTGGAACGCCGGCTGAAGGAGGCGCTGAAGAACGACCGCGCCCGTATCCAGGTCGGCCGCATCAGCCATTTCGGGCTGATGGAGATGAGCCGCCAGCGCATCCGCTTCGGCGTCGTCGAAAGCTCTACCCACAAGTGCCCGACCTGCAACGGCACCGGCCTCGTCCGCTCGGTCGAGAGCGTCGCGCTGATGGTCATGCGCAATGTCGAGGACCACGTCCTCAAGCGCCCCAACCAGTCGATCAACGTGCGCGTGCCAGTGGACGTCGCGCTCTACATCCTCAATGGCAAGCGCGGCACGCTGGCGACGCTCGAGGCCAAGCACGGCCTGTCGGTCACCATCGTCGCCGACGACCATGTCGGCCCGCAGCACTACGCCATCGAGAAGGGCGAGGCCCGCATCGCCAGCGGCGACGTGCCGCCGCCCGCCCATATCCGCGTCGATACCGCGGCCATCGATGCCGAGGACGAGGCCGATGCCCTGATCGAGGACGAGGAGGACGCCCCCGAGGAGGTGCGCGCCGAGGACAATGGCGAGCGCAACGGCCGCCGCCGGCGCCGCCGCCGTGGCGGCCGCGAGGACCGGCACGAGCATCGCGAGCGCGCGCCGGCACAGGCTGCCGGCGAGGCGCCCGAGGGCGAGGACGGCGACGCCGAGGCGGGCGACGAGTCCATCGCGGCCCAGGCCGATGGCGAACCCGGCGAGCGCCGCCGGCGCCGTCGCGGCCGGCGCGGCGGCCGCCGCAACCGTCGCGAGAATGGCGATCAGGTGAACGGCGAGGGCAGCGCGGGCGAGCCGCTGGAGGCCGGCGAGACCGAGGCGCCGCCGCTCAGCGAAGCCGGTGCCGAACGCGTCGCCGCCGCCGTGCTGACGCAGGACGCCATCGCCGCCGACGCCGGCATCGCGCCGCCGGCGGCCGACGAGGCACAGCCCGCGGCGGAGGCCAAGCCGCGCCGTACTCGGCGCCCGCGCAAGCCGGCCGCCGAGACGACCGAGGCAGCACCCGCCGAAGTGCCCGATTTGGAGGCTGCCGCCGAGGTCGAGGGCGCCCGCCCCAAGCCCCGCAGGAGCCGCGCCAAGGCGGCGCCGCCGACCGAGGCCGAGGCGGTCGCCGCGGCGGAAGCCGTGGCCGAGCCGGTCGTGAAAGCCGCGCCCGAGGCCGCGCCCGCCGCGGAAGCGGCAGCACCGGCTGCCGACGAGGCGCCGCGCCGCGCCCGCAAAGCCTTGCCGCCCGACGAAATCGTGGTGAGCAGCTCGGCAACGGCGCCGGCCGAGGAAAAGCCCAAGAAGGCCGGCTGGTGGCAGCGCGGTTTCTTCGGGAGCTGACGATGAAAGGGCCGCTTCCGGGCGGCCCTTTTCGCTATCGCCGCCTCACGCCGCCCTGAGGAAGAAGCCGAGACGCTCCAGCGCTTCCGCCATGGTCTGCTGGCTGCCGGCGTAGGAAAAGCGCACGAAACGCTGGCCGTTGCTGCGGTCGAAATCGACGCCCGGCGTCGCCGCTACCCCCGCCGCCTCCAATAACTGCTTGCAGAAGGCGAGGGAGTCGTTGGTGAAGCGCCCGACATCGGCATAGGCGTAGAAGGCGCCCTCCCCGTCCCTGACGCCGAAGCCGAGGCGGCGCAGCCCCTCGCCCAGCGCCTGCCGGTTGGCGGCGTAATGCGCCTTCTGCGCCTCGTAATAGGGGCGCTCGCCCAGCGCGATCTTGGCCGCCACCTGGCTCAGCGTCGGCGCCGAGATGAAGAGGTTCTGCTGCAGCATCTGGGCCCGGCGCAGCAGGTCGTCGGGCAGCACCATCCAGCCGATGCGCCAGCCGGTCATGCAGTAATATTTCGAGAAGCTGTTGATGACGACGGCGTCGCGCGTCAGCTCCAGCGCGCTGACCGAGGGGCCGCGATAGTCGAGCCCGTGATAGATCTCGTCGGAAATGAAGCGGATGCCGAGCCGGCGGCAGGTCTCGACGATGGCGGCCAGCTCGTCGCGGGTCAGCGCCGCGCCGGTGGGATTGGTCGGCGAGGCCAGCAGCAGCCCCTCGAACGGCGCCGCCGCATGCGCCGCCGCCAGCGCCTCGGGCGTGAGGCGCCAGCCCGAGGCCGCCTCCACGGCGATCTCCACCGGCCGAAACCCCAGCCCGCTCAGCGTGTTGACATAGGCCGGATAGCCCGGTCGCGTGACCGCGATGCGGGCGCCGGGCGCGAAGGCGGCGTGAAAGGCGAGGATGAAGCCGGCGGACGAACCCATCGTCACGATGATCGCCTCGCGATCGACGGCGACGCCGTGCTGGCTGGCATAGTAGCGCGCCAGCCCCTCGCGCAGCGCCGGTAGGCCGGCGAAATGCGTATAGGTCTGCGGCGCGTCGAGTACCGCCCGCACCGCCTCGCGCACCTTCGGCGCCGGCGCCGCGGCCGGCTCGCCCACCTCGAGATGGCAGATGTCGCGACCCTCGGTTTCGATGAGGCGCGCCCGCGCGTTGATCTCCATCGCGTAAAAGGGCTGCAATCCCGTCATCACCGTGCCGCCTTGCGCATCGTGTCGTTCCGCCTCGCCTAGCCGCCCCGGCGCCATCTCTCAATAGAATTTGATCCAAAGGGCCGCGACGTGCATAGCGTCCAAGGTGTAGTTATCGCCGCCTGCCTGCCCCGGAGCCTCCATGTCGCGCCTGACCCTCGTTCTCGTCCTCCTCGTCGGCGTCCTGGCCGGCGGCCTCGGCGTCGCGCTGCTCGACCGCCAGCCGGCAAAGCTCGACGCCGCCGAGGTCAGCGCGCTGGTCGAAGCCTATCTGATGGACGACCCGACCATCCTGCAGCGCATGTCGGACAAGCTGGCGGCGAGCCAGCGCCTCGCGACGCGCGACGCCCAGAAGGCGCTGCTCGCGGCCAATCACGAGCTGATCTACGACGATGCCGGCAATGTCGTGCTCGGCAATCCCACCGGCGACGTCACGCTGGTCGAGATGTTCGACTACAATTGCGGCTATTGCCGCGGCGCCCTGCCCGACCTCGCGGCGCTGATGGCCGAGGACCCCGGCCTCAAGGTCATCCTCAAGGAATTCCCCATCCTGTCGGACGGCTCGGTCGAGGCCGCCAAGGTCGCCGTGCTGGTCAACAACGACGACACGCTCGACTATTGGGCCTTCCACCAGAAGCTGTTCGCCAGCCGCGGCCAGATCGGCGCCGAGGCGGCGCTGGCGGCGGCCGAGGCGGTGGGCGGCAACCGCGTGGCGCTGATGATCGACATGAACGGCAAGGTGCCCGCCGACACCATCCAGCAGAGCTACAAGCTGGCCTCGGCGCTCAGCATCTCCGGCACGCCCACCTACATCATCGGCGACGAGCTGATCCCCGGCGCCGTCGGCCTCGACGCGCTGCGCGGCAAGATCGCCAACATGCGCGCCTGCGGCAGCACCGTGTGCCCCGCGCCGGAGGGCTGAGCCGCAGCGATTCTCGTGCAATCGGCGCCGAGACGCTTGCCTCCGGGGCAGCGCCCGTGCACAAGCGGGGCATGCCCAGACGCATCCTTGTCCTCAACGGTCCCAACCTCAACATGCTTGGGGTCCGCGAACCCGCAACCTATGGCTCGCAGACCCTCGCCGAGATCGACGCCATGTGCGTCGCCACCGGGGCGGCGCTCGGCCTCGCCGTGGAATGCCGCCAGTCGAACCGCGAGGGCGAGCTGTGCGAGTGGATCCAGGCCGCCTACGGCAATACCGACGGCATCGTCCTCAACCCGGCGGGCTATTCGCACACCTCGGTCGCCATCCGCGACGCGCTGAGCGCCGTGGCCATCCCGACCATCGAGGTGCACCTCAGCAATATCCACGCGCGCGAGGCGTTCCGGCACCATTCCTACGTCTCGGCCGTGGCGGTCGGGGTCATTTGCGGGCTCGGCGCGGCGGGGTATAGACTGGCGCTCGAGGCCCTGGCCGAGCGGCTCGGCGCGTGAGCAGCCGCACCGACAAAGAAGAACACGTGCCCAAGGAGGCAGAACCGATGCCCAAGGACGCCCCGGCCGACCAGGCCCTCATCGAGGCCATCGCCAAGCTCCTCAACGAACAGAACCTCGCCGAAATCGAGATCGAACGCGACGATTTCCGCGTCCGCGTCACGCGCATCTACGCCCAGACGGGCGTGCAGCAGGTGATGGTGCCGGCCGCCGCGCCCGCCCCGCTCGCCGCGGCCCCGGCGCCGCTCGCGCCCGCCGGTGCGGCCGCCGCCGCCAAGGCCTCCCCGGCCGACGACCTCGCCGCCAATCCCGGCACGCTGACCTCGCCGATGGTGGGTACAGCATACCTGTCGCCCGAGCCCGGCAAGCCGCCCTTCGCCGCGGTCGGCACGCGCGTCACCGAGGGGCAGACCATCCTCATCATCGAGGCGATGAAGACGATGAACCAGATCCCCGCGCACAAATCCGGCGTCGTCTCGCGCATCCTCGTCGAGGACGCCGCGCCGATCGAGTACGGCCAGCCCCTCGCGGTCATCGACTGAGATGTTCAACAAGGTCCTGATCGCGAACCGGGGCGAGATCGCGCTCCGCGTGCTGCGCGCCTGCAAGGAGCTCGGCATCCAGACGGTCGCGGTCTATTCCACCGCCGACCGCGACGCCATGCACGTGCGGCTGGCCGACGAGAGCGTCTGCATCGGCCCCCCGCCGGCCAAGGATTCCTACCTCAACGTCCCCTCGATCCTCGCCGCCTGCGAAATCTCGGGCGTCGATGCGGTGCATCCCGGCTACGGCTTCCTGAGCGAGAACGCGCGCTTCGCCCGCATTCTCAAGGAGCACAAGATCACCTTCATCGGCCCGTCCGAGCACCACATCTCGATCATGGGCGACAAGATCACGGCCAAGCAGACGGCCAAGGAGCTCGGCATTCCCGTGGTGCCCGGCTCCAAGGGCGCCGTCAGCACCGAGGCGGACGCCAAGACGACCGCCGCCGAGATCGGCTATCCGGTGCTGATCAAGGCGACGGCGGGCGGCGGCGGACGCGGCATGAAGGTGGCGCATTCGGAGCTCGACCTGCTGACTGCCTGGTCCACGGCGCGCAGCGAGGCCAAGGCGGCCTTCGGCAACGAATCCGTCTACATGGAGAAATATCTCGGCAAGCCGCGCCACATCGAGGTGCAGGTGATGGGCGACGGCCAGGGCAATGCGGTGCACCTGGGCACCCGTGACTGCTCGCTGCAGCGCCGCCACCAGAAGGTGTGGGAAGAAGCCTCGGCCCCCACCGTGCCGGCGGAGAAACGCGCCGAGATCGGCGAAATCTGCGCCGCCGCCATGCGCAAGCTCAAATATTCCGGCGCCGGCACCATCGAGTTCCTCTACGAGAACGGCGAGTTCTACTTCATCGAGATGAACACCCGCCTGCAGGTGGAGCATCCGGTGACCGAGCGCATCACCGGCGTCGACCTGGTCTATGAGCAGATCCGCGTCGCCTCGGGCGAAAAGCTCAGCCTCGAGCAGGACAAGGTGACCTTCACCGGCCACGCCATCGAGGTGCGCATCAACGCCGAGGACCCGCAGACCTTCGCGCCCTCGCCGGGCAAGATCCAGTTCTACCACCCGGCCGGCGGCGTGGGCGTGCGCGTCGATTCCGCCGTCTATGCCGGCTATACGATCCCGCCCTATTACGACAGCCTGATCGGCAAGCTCATCGTCTATGGCCGCACGCGCGAGGAGTGCCTGATGCGCCTGCGCCGCGCCATCGACGAGTTCGTGGTGGACGGCATCAAGACCACCCTGCCCCTCTTCCAGCGCCTCATCCGCGAGCCCGACATCCTCTCGGGCGCCTACGACATCCACTGGCTGGAAAAATACCTCGGCATGTCGCACTGAGCGACTTGCATTCGGACATTTTTGTCCGATACTAGAGGGATAGCGATGAAGCGTGACCGATTCATTGCGGCGCTACGTGAGCATTGCGGCGCAATGGGATGGGAGCTCATCGTGGACCGGAAGCTCGGCAAGGGTTCGCATTACCGCATCGAGGTTTGGCAGGACGGCAGGATGCGCGCCAAATCCACGCTGAAATCCGGCGAGTTGAGCCCGGCCTACATGAAGCTCGTGCGGCGGCAGCTTGGGCTGGACTAGCGGGGGCCTGGAGGACGCGATGACCTATTTCTGCGAATTGGAGCCGAATGGGGATGGCGGCTATCTCGTGACGTTCCCCGACGTTCCCGAAGCGCTGACCGAAGGGGCGACGCGGGCGGAGGCCTTGGCCAATGCCGCCGACGCGCTGGAGGTGGCCCTACTCGGCCGCATGAAGGATGGCGAGGATTTGCCGCCAGCCGGGGCGGGGCCGGAAGATGGCGTGCCGGTCTACGTCTCCGCGCAGGCTGCCGCCAAGCTGGCTTTCTATGCGGCGTTCCACCAGTCGGGCCTTAGCCGGTCGGCGCTGGCGCGCCGCCTCGGCAAGGATGAGGCCGAAATCCGGCGCATGCTCGATCCCTACCATGCCACAAAGCTCCCAGCGCTCGACGAGGCCGTGCACGCCTTGGGACAGCGCCTCGTGCTCGCAGTAAAGCCAGCCTGAGCCCTACCCCAGCGACCGCAGATATTGCGCGGGGCGGGTGCTGAGGGCTTTCCAGGTGGTGGCGGCGCCGGTGACGATGGTGAGCACCACCGAGCCCGCGAGGACGCCGAGGATCAGCACCGGATCGACGCCGAAGCCGACATCGAGTCCGGCCAGCCGGATGATCATATAGGCGCCGGCGATGCCGACCGCCGTGGCGAGCGCCGCCGCGAAGATGCCGAGCAGCGCATATTCGAGCGAGAACACGCGCACCACGTCGCTGCGCGTGGCGCCCAGCACCTTGTTGACCACGGCGTCGGATTCGCGCTGCTTGCGGCCAGCCGCCATGGTGCCGGCCAGCACCAGGATGCCGTTGAGCACGGCCAGCCCGCCGACGATGTTCACCGCCACCGAGAGCTGGCCGAGGATTTCGGCCGCCTGGTTCAGCGCCTCGCCCACCGGGATGAAGGTGATGTCGGCGTAGCGGCGCGCCAGCGCCCGTTCGAGGTCCTTCTCCTTGCCGTCCGCCGCCTTGATGATGGCGAGGTTGGTGCCGGGGAAGTCGTCGAAGGTGCCGGGCGTCGCGGTGACCAGATAGTTGAGCCCCGTCTGGAACTGGAAGTCGCGCAGATTGGCGATGGTCGCCTCGATGCTCTCGCCGAACAGCGTCAGCTCGATGCTGTCGCCGACCTTGAGGCCGAGGCTTTCGGCCACGTCGTCCTTGAGCGACACCAGCGGCGGCCCGTCATAGTCGGCCGGCCACCATTGGCCGGCGGTGACGGTGGAATTGGCCGGCAGGTCGGCCTGCCAGGTCATCAGGATTTCCTGGCTGCCGATCATGTACTGGGCTTCGCCGCTGATCCCCTTGTCGTCGCGCAACTCGGCCGTGGGCACGCCCCTCACCTTGGTCACGGCGGCGCGGATCATCGGCGAGTGCTCGAAATTCGTCACGATCCCGGTCGAGGCGAGGAACTCGCCGAGATCGACGATCTCGTCGTCGAACATGTCGGTGGCAACGAAAGTCGGCGCGTCCTTGGTCACCTGCCCGGTGAGCTGGGTGCGCACATTGGCGGTGAGGATGATGATGACCAGCAGCATGGCGAGGCCGAGGCCGAGCGACATGATCACCACCGGCGCCGGCGAGCCGGGCCGGTGGATGCCGCGAAAGGCGTTGCGCCAGTCGGTGTTGGGCAGCGGCGGCAGCACGCGCAGCAGGTGTTGCAGGGCCACGCCGGCGAAGCGCAGCAGCAGGAAGGCGCCGATGACGCCGACGCTGTACCAGAAGACCAGCGTAAAATCCTTGGTGGTCCACAGCGCCAGCGCGAACATCAGCAGGCCCGCCGCGAGCAGCGGCAGCACCACGCCAAGCTCGAAATATTCGCGCGCGCGCAGGCTTTGCACGCTGGTCCCCACGGTGCGGAACAGCATCGCCGGCTTCATCTTCCGCGCATTGACCAGCGGCAGGTAGGAGAAGGCGAAGGCGGCCAGCACGCCGAAGCCGAAGGCCGTGGCGAGCGAGGGGAAATGCACCGTCGGCGGCAGATCGACCGCGAGGATGCTGCCCAGCACCGGCAGCGCCGCCGCCGTCAGCGCCGCACCGATGACGAGGCCGATGAGGATGCCGATCAGCGACAGCAGCCCGATCTGGGTGAAGAAATGCACCATCACCCGCGCGCCGGTGGCGCCGAGCGAACGCAGCGTGGCGATGGCCCGCTGGCGCTCGCCGATATAGGCGTTGACGGCGTTGGAGATGCCGATGCCGCCGACCAAGAGCGAGCTCAGCCCGACGATGAGCAGGAAGCGCACGAACAGGTCGTAGAAGCGCGACAGGTCGCCCGCCGCGTCATAGGGCGACTCCACCCGCCATTGCGGATCGCCGGCGAAATGCGCCGCGACGATCGGCTGCTCGGTGCGGTAGTCGCCCGCCGCGAGCTTGATCTTGTAGCCATATTGCGTGAGCAGGCCCGGCAGCGGCGCGCGCGTGTTCGGGTTGGCCTGCTGCGCCTCGATGGACATCAGCGCCGTGAGGCCGAGATGGAAGCCGCGCAGGGCGCCGTTGGGCAGTGAGGTCAGCAGCCCCCGCACCTCGAACTCGGTGTTGTTCACCCGGAAATGGCCGCCGAGGTCGATGCCGAGCCGGTCGAGGATCACCGGATCGACGATGGCGCCATAAACGCCGTCGCGCAGCTCCAGCAGCGTCGCCGGCTTCTCGCCCGGCGGGAGCTGGGGGCTTTCGACAGCGCCGTAGAGCGGGTAATTGCCGTCCACCGCATAGATGTCGAGGAACACCGTGTTGCCGCTGTCGTCGATGGCGTCGGCGCGCGAATTGGAGCTGATGGTCTCGGACACCTCGCCCAGCCCGTGCAGATACGCGAACTCGGCCGCGTCGGCGCGCCGGTCGGCTCGCACCACCTGCAGGTCGCCGCCCATCAGCGTGTTGGCGTTGCGCAGGATGGTATCCTGCAACGCCGCGCCAACCGAGCTGACGCCGGCAATGGTGCCGACGCCCAGCGCCAGCGCGGCGAGGAGGATGCCGAAGCGGCGCAGGTCGCCGCGCAGATCGACGATGGCGACCCGCATCCAGCTCAAGAGACGGCTCATGCGGGCACGGCCGCTTTCGCGGTCTCGGTGAGCCGGCCCTTGTTCATGGTCAGCACCCGGTCGGCCTTCCTGGCGAGGTTGGGGTCGTGCGTGATGAGCAGGATGGCCGTGCCCTTCTTGCGCGCCAGGTTGAACATCAGCTCGATGACCTTGGCGCCCGTATCCTGGTCGAGGTTGCCGGTCGGCTCGTCGGCCAGCATCAGCGTCGGCCCGGTGACCATGGCGCGCGCCAGGCCGACGCGCTGCTGCTCGCCGCCGGAGAGGGCGCTGGGCAGGTGCGTGATGCGGTCGCCCAGCCCCACCTCCTCCAGCGCCTCGGTGGCGCGCTGGCGGATCTCCTTGAGCGACAGCTTGGTTTCCGCGATCTCCAGCGCCAGCGCCACGTTCTCGAGCGCCGTCATCGACGGGATGAGGTGGAAATTCTGGAACAGGATGCCGAGATTGTTGCGCCGGAAGATGGCGAGTTGGTCCTCATTGGCCGCCGAGATGTCCTGGCCCGCCACCACGACCTTGCCCGAGGTCGGCCGCTCGAGCCCGCCGAGGATCATCAGCAGCGAGGTCTTGCCGCTGCCCGAGGGGCCGACGATGGCCGTCACTTCGCCGCCATTCACCTGGAAGGTGACATCGTTGAGGATGTGCAGCATGGATTTGCCGCTCATCAACTCGAGATTCGCGTTTTCGGTCTGGATGACGGGAACGGACATAGGCGGGCGGGCCTTCGGCTGGCTGCGGGTCAAAACGGGGCCCTCTTAGGCGATAAAATCTGAACGCTGGCAATACTTGATGTCGCCCCGACATCAAATCTCAGGCACTTTGGACCCCATGTCGCGCAAATCCGACCCTTTTGCGGTCGAAATGACCCCCGAGCTCATCCTCCGCGCCTATCGGGCGGGAATTTTCCCCATGGCCGAGGACGCCGAGTCCGAGGACCTGTTCTGGGTGTCGCCGCAGCGGCGCGGCATCATTCCGCTGGCGACGGCGCACCTCTCCCGCAGCCTGCGCAAGACGCTGCGCACGCACCCCTACGCGGTACGCGTCGATACTGATTTCGATGCCGTGATCGAGGGCTGCGCCACGGCCGGCACCGACCGCGAAACGACCTGGATCAACGCCGCCATCCGGCGTCTCTATGGCGAGCTGTTCGCGCGCGGATACGTGCATACCGTCGAGGTGTGGGACGGGCCGGAGCTGGTCGGCGGCCTCTACGGCGTTTCCATCGGCGCGGCGTTTTTCGGGGAATCGATGTTCCACCGGCGCACCGACGCCTCCAAGATCGCCATGGCGCACCTCATCGCCCGGCTGCGCGTCGGCGGCTACCGGCTGCTCGACACGCAGTTCGTCACCGACCACCTGCGCACCTTCGGCGGCATCGAGATCCCGCGCGAGGACTACGAGCTGCGCCTCGCCGACGCCCTCGCCCACACGGCCGACTGGCACGTATCCGCTACGCCGTGAGGCGAGAATTTCTTTCGCCAACTCTCCCCCATGCCGCCCGGATGCACTAGGGTCGCGGCCGCGGAATCAGGGAGAGCGCGGTGACGGCGGATACCGAATGGGTCGCGGTGGACTGGGGCACGTCGAACGTGCGCGCCTGGGGCCTGGCGGCCGACGGCACCGAAACCTTCGCCGCGCAATCCGACAAGGGCATGGGCAAGATCACGCCTGCCGATTATCCCGCCGTGCTCGACGAGCTGATTGCCGACCGCGCCGCGCCCGGCGCCGACGTGCTGATCTGCGGCATGGCCGGCGCCCGCCAGGGCTGGCGCGAGGCGCCCTATCTCGACGTGCCCGCGGCGCTCGACAGCCTTGCCGCCGGGGCCGTCGTTCCGCCGGGCAGCCGCTACGCCCCCCGCATCCTGCCCGGCCTCTGCCAGCGCCAGCCCGGCCACGAGGACGTGATGCGCGGCGAGGAGACGCAATTGCTCGGCCTCACCGGCCTGCAGCCCGGCTTCGAAGGCACCGCGATCCTGCCCGGCACGCACAGCAAATGGGTGGAGATCGACGGCGGCCGCATAAGCCGCTTCTCGACGGCCATGACCGGCGAGCTCTACGAGGTGCTGTCGCAGCATTCGGTGCTGCGCCACTCCTTCACCGGCGACCTCGACGGCGCCGCCATCGAGGCAGGCATCGCCGAGGGCATGCGGGCCGGCATCGAGAACCCGGCCCTCGCCACCTCGCTGGTGTTCCGCACCCGCGCCGCCGCGCTCGTCGCCGGCAAGGGCGCCGACTGGTGCTCGGGCTATCTGTCGGGCCTGCTCGTCGGCGTCGAAGTGGGCGGCCATCGCGACTGGCTCAGCGGCGCGCCGGTGCCGCTCATCGGCTCGGCCCGCTTCGGCCGGCTTTACGGCGCGGCGCTGGCGCTCATCGGCATCGAGGGCCAGCCGCTCGACGCCAGCGCGGCGACGCTCGCCGGCCTCAAGGAAGCGAGGAGGCAGCAATGACCCAGCACCGCCAGATCATCGCCATCCTGCGCGGCATCACGCCGCCCGAGGCGATCAATGTCTGCCGTACGCTCGTCACGGCGGGCATCAGCCTCATCGAGGTGCCGTTCAACTCGCCGGAGCCGCTGAAATCCATCGCCGCCGCGGCCAGGGCGCTGGCGGGCGAGGCCGAGATCGGCTGCGGCACCGCGCTCAGCGTCGAGGACGTCGAGGCCACGGCCGCCGCCGGCGGCCGCTTCGTCGTTTCGCCCGACACCAACGAGGAGGTGATCCGCCGCACCCGTGCGCTCGGCATGACCTCCTATCCCGGCGTGTTCACGCCCACCGACGCCTTCCGCGCCATCCGCGCCGGCGCCACGGGCCTCAAGTTCTTTCCCGCCGAGGTGCTCGGCCCCAAGGGCATCCGCGCCATGAAGGCGGTGCTGCCCAAGGACCTGCCGCTGTTCGCGGTGGGCGGCGCCAACCCCGACAATTTCCGGGAATACTTCGACGCGGGCTGTGCCGGCTTCGGGCTGGGCAGCTATATCTTCAAGCCGGGCATGGACCTGGGCGAGATCGACCGGCGCGCCCGAGCCGCCGTCGCGGCCTATGACGAAAGACAGGACAGATAGATGAGCGATACGGCCGAACTCTTCATCGACAGCCGTTGCGAGCTCGGCGAGGGGCCGTTCTGGCATCCGCTGCAGGAGCGGCTGTTCTGGTTCGACATCCTCAACAAGACCCTGTTCTCGGCGACCGCCGGCGGCATCATGGTCGATCGCTTCATCTTCGATGCGCCGGTGAGCGCGGCCGGCGTCATCGATGCCGACAACCTCGCCATCGCCTCGTCGGCCGGCATCTTCCGGCTGCAACTGTCCACCGATACGCGCGAGCTCATCACGCCGCTCGAAGCCGACAGCAGCACGACCCGCAGCAATGACGGGCGCGTCAATCCGGCCGGCGGCTTCTGGATCGGCACGATGGGGCTCAGCGACCCCGGCACGGTGGCGGCCGGCGCCCTCTACCAGGTGCGCAACGGCAGCGTCGAGCGGCTGCTGTCGGACCTCCATATCCCCAATGCCACCTGCTTTGCGCCCGACGGCCGCACTGCCTACTTCGCCGACAGCGCGACGCACACCATCCGTCAGGTCGCGACCGACCCCGAAACCGGCCTGCCCAATGGCGAATGGCGCGATTTCGTCACGGTCGAGGGCGGCATCGACCCGGACGGCGCCGTCGTCGATGCCGAAGGCTTCCTGTGGAACGCCCAGTGGGGCGGCAGCCGCGTCGTGCGCTACGCGCCGGACGGCAGCGTGGACCGCGTGGTGCGGGTGCCGGCCAGCCGCGTCACCTGCCCGGCCTTCGGCGGCTCGGAGCTGAAGACGCTCTACATCACTACCGCCCGCGACGGGCTGAGCCCCGAGGACCTCGCGAAGGAGCCCTCCGCCGGCAGCGTCTTCGCCATCGAGGTCGATGTGCCGGGCCAGCCGGAAAACTTGTTCAGGGCCTGAGGCGCCAGGGTCGCGCCAAATCCGCGATGGCGGCACGCACCTCGAAGCGCCGCGCCGCGCCATCCCAGCGCAGCCAGTGCACGCCGTGCCGGCGCAGCGCCTCCGCATCGATGACGGCCGGCGCCGCGCAATAGCTCGGCGCGCCGAGGCGCGTGACGACGAGATCGGCGCGCGCACATTCCTCGGCAAAGCCGCCTGGATCATCGACGATGGCATAGGAGAAGCCGGCGGTGCTGGTGCCGATGCAGGCGATGGAATCGCAGCTTTGCGGCGCCTTGCTCGCGATGGCCTCGGCATAGGTGTCGCGCCAGATATCGAGCGCGAAGCTCTGCGCGCGCCCGTCGGCCAGCTCGAGCCCCGTCGCCCCGCGGATGGCCAGCGCCTGCGTGGTGTCGGCGATCAGCACGTCGGGCGGCCGATCGACCGCGAACAGCACGATGAGCGGCGCGGCGAGCAGCGGCCCGGCCAGCCGCCAGCGGTCGCCGAAAAACGCGAACCAGCCCAGCGCCATAAGGCCGAATACCAGCGCCCAGGGCGTCAGCAGCGGGCTGGCGGTGAGGTGTTCCGACCAGCCCGCGACCAGCGCCGCCATCTCCAGCATGCGATCGATCGACCACGCCATGACGACGAGGCACGGCCCTTCGAGCCCGAGCGGCATGGCCAGCACGGCGAGCGCCGCGGCCGGCATCATCGCGAAGCCGACCAGCGGCAGCGTCAGCAGGTTGCCGAGCACGCCGAGCGGCGAGGTCTGCTGGAAATGATAGATGGAGAACACCAGCGTCGCGAGCCCGGCGACGACGCTGGTGAGGACGATGCCCTTGCCGTAGGCCCAGAGGCGCGCCACGAGCCCCGCCTCGCGCGCGCCGGTGCTGCGGAAATTCTCGTAGGCGCCGACCAGCGCCACGACCGCCGCGAAGGAGAGCTGGAAGCTCGGGCGGAAGATGCTCGCCGGATCGGTGACAACGACGATGAGCCCGGCGATGGCGACGTTGCGCATGGTCAGCGCGCGGCGCCCGGCCAGCACCGCGCCGAAGACCAGCAGGATCATCAGCGTCGAGCGGAAGGCCGCGACGTTGCCGCCTGAAATGGCATAGTAGAACACCGCCGCAGCCATGCCGCCGGCCGCCGCTATGCGCTTGACCGAGACGCGCGCCGCCAGCCACTCGAAGCCGGCGAGCAGCAGGCGCAGCGCGGCGAACACCCCGCCGGCGACGATGGTGAGGTGCAGGCCCGAGACCGACAGCACATGCGCGATACCGGCTGTCGCCATGATGTCGCGCGCCGCGTCGGTGACGGCGCTCTGGTCGCCATTGATGATGGCGCGGGCGACGCCGGCGGCGGGCTCGGTCAGCACCGCGTCGATGCGCGCTGCGATGCCGCGCCTTATGGCGTCGATAAGGCGCGCCGGCGCCGTCTCGCTGCCGGGCGCCACGAGATGCGGCGGGCGCGTGCTGTTGCCATAGGCGCCGATGCCGTCGAAATAGGCGTGAAACTGCGTGTCGAAGCCGCCGGGATAGACCGGTCCCGGTACCGGCGCGAAGCGGAACGGCCCCGCCACGAGGTCGCCCGGCGACAGCTCCGGCCCGCCACGCAGCAGGATGCGGGCCCGGCGCACCGGCAGCGCACGCGCTCCGGCGAGCGGCACGATGTCCGACACGATGACGCGCATCTCGCCGTCGCCCTCCGACAGCACCTCATCGACGCGCACCTGATAGTCGCCATAGGCGGGCCGGCTTAGCATCTCGGTGCCCCACAGCGCGCCATGCAGCATGAGGAGGCAGAAGCCGAGCCAGCCCGCCGCGGCGAGCCCGACGACGCGCAGCCAGGGCAGCGAGCGCCGCGACAGGAGTGCCGCGCCGGCCAGTGCGAGCGCGCCGGCCGCCAGCACCGGCGGCGATGCCGCCGGCAATTCGACCGAGGCGATCAGCCCGGCGATCATCGCGAAGGGCATGAGGATGAACAGCCGCCGGTCCGCCGCCGCCGCCGTCGCGCTGCCGACCAGCCCGCCGCGGCGCCGTTCCCCGGCCGGCCGCAGATCGAGGGTCCCCGCCATCGCGCCCCCCTCGCCCTTGCGATCCCCAAGGACCATGCTACACGGTGGCGCGGCTCAACTCCAAGAACGCCATGCCCCAGACCGTCGTCACCCGCTTCGCCCCCTCGCCCACCGGCTATCTGCATATCGGCAGCGCCCGCACCGCCTTGTTCTGCTGGGCCTATGCGCGCAACCAGGGCGGCAAGTTCCTGCTGCGCATCGAGGACACCGATCGCGAGCGCTCGACCGAAGACGCGGTGCAGGCGATCTACGACGGACTCACCTGGCTCGGCCTCGACTGGGACGGGCCGCCGACGCTGCAATTCAGCCGCGCCGCGCGCCACGCCGAGATCGCCCGCGAGCTGCTGGCCCGCGGCCAGGCCTATTATTGCTACTGCTCGCCCGAAGAGCTGGCGCAAATGCGCGAGGAGGCGCGCGCCGCCGGCAAGCCGCCGCGCTACAACGGCATGTGGCGCGACCGCGACCCGTCGGAAGCGCCGCCCGGCGTCGCCCCGGTGATCCGCGTCAAGGCGCCGCTGTCGGGCGAGATCGTCGTCGATGATCACGTGCAGGGCAAGGTGGTCTTCAAGACCGAGAACCTCGACGACTTCATCATCCTGCGCTCGGACGGCACGCCGACCTACATGCTCGCCGTGGTGGTGGACGACCACGACATGGGCGTCACCCACATCATCCGCGGCGACGACCACCTGACCAACGCCGCCCGCCAGATCATCATCTACAACGGCATGGGCTGGCAGGTGCCCGAGATGGCGCATATCCCGCTGATCCACGGCCCCGACGGCGCCAAGCTCAGCAAGCGTCACGGCGCGCTCGGCGTCGGCGCCTACCGGCAGATGGGCTATCTGCCCGAGGCCATGCTCAACTATCTCGCCCGGCTCGGCTGGTCGCATGGCGACGACGAGCTGTTCTCGGTCGCGCAGATGGTCGAGTGGTTCTCGCTCGAGGGCCTCAACAAGGGCGCCGCGCGCTTCGACTTCGTCAAGCTCGAGAACATCAACGGCCACTATATCCGCGCCGCCGACCCCGAGCGCCTCTACGCCGTCATGCTGGAAACCGCCCATGAGGTCGGCCGCACGGCGGACCATGAGGGGCTGGCGGCGAACCGGCAGACCGTCCTCGCCGCCCTGCCCGAACTGCAGCCGCGCGCCAAGACCGTGCTCGAGCTGATCGACCTCGCGCAGTTCATCTACGCGGCGCGGCCGATCGCCGTGGACCCGGCCGCCGCCACGCTGCTCACGGCCGAGACGCGCGCCATGCTGGCGGCCGCCGCAACGGTGCTCGACACCCTCGCCGAGTGGTCGGTGCCCGCCATCGACGGCGCCATCCGCGCCTTCGCCGAGGCCCGCGGCCTGAAGCTCGGCAAGGTCGCCCAGCCGCTGCGCGTGGCGCTCACCGGGCGCACCGTGTCGCCGGGGATTTTCGAGGTCATGGTGCTGATCGGCAAGGCGGAAAGCCTCGCGCGCATCGGCGACCAGGCAGCGCCGCGCGGCGGCTGAATAGGTCAGCCTTATTCACCCATCTGTTGCAGATGCAGGGCAAATGGGCTACGTCCCGTGCACCTGCATCCGCCAAAATATCGGCCGCGCCGCCCCGTTCGAGACCGCCGCCGAGCCCTGAGGAGAGCAACCCCATGTCAGACACCGTCGCGAAACTCACGATCGGCGATAAAACCTATGAGTTTCCCGTACTTTCCGGGTCCGTCGGACCCGATGTGATCGACATCCGAACGCTCTACTCCAAGACCGGGATGTTCACCTACGACCCCGGCTTCACCTCCACCGCCGCCTGCGACAGCACCATCACCTTCATCGACGGCGACAAGGGTGAGCTGATGTATCGCGGCTACCCCATCGACCAGCTCGCCGAGAAGTCGAACTACCTCGAAGTCTGCTACCTGCTGCTCTACGGCGAATTGCCGAACCAGGCGCAGATGGCCGATTTCGACCAGCGCGTGACGCGGCACACCATGCTGCACGAGCAGATGCACCTGTTCTTCCGCGGCTTCCGCCGCGATGCGCACCCGATGGCGATCGTGTGTGGCGTGGTCGGCGCGATGGCGGCTTTCTACCACGACTCCGTGGACATCAACGATCCCCAGCAGCGCGAGATCGCCTCGATCCGCATGATCGCCAAGATCCCGACGATCGTTGCCATGGCCTACAAATATTCGGTCGGCCAGCCCTTCGTCTATCCGCGCAACGACCTCGACTACGCCAGCAACTTCCTGCGCATGTGCTTTTCGGTGCCGGCCGAGGACTATGTGGTCAACCCAACCATCGCCAGGGCGATGGACCTCATCTTCACGCTGCACGCCGACCACGAGCAGAACGCCTCGACCTCGACCGTGCGCCTCTCCGGCTCGTCGGACGCCAATCCCTTCGCCTGCATCGCGGCCGGCGTCGCCTGCCTGTGGGGCCCGGCGCATGGCGGCGCCAACGAAGCGGCGCTCAACATGCTGAAGCAGATCGGCACGCCCGACCGCATTCCCGACTTCATCGCCAGGGTGAAGGACAAGTCGAGCGGCATCCGCCTCATGGGCTTCGGCCACCGCGTCTACAAGAACTACGATCCGCGCGCCAAGGTGATGCAGGACACCGCCCGCGAGGTGCTGGACCTGCTCGGCGTCGAGAACAACCCCCTGCTCCAGGTCGCCCAGGAGCTCGAGAAGATCGCGCTGACCGACGAGTATTTCGTCTCGCGCAAGCTCTACCCCAATGTCGATTTCTACTCGGGCATCATCCTCGAGGCGATCGGCTTTCCGACCTCGATGTTCACCGCCATCTTCGCGCTCAGCCGCACCGTCGGCTGGATCGCCCAATGGAAAGAGATGATCGCCGACCCGCAGAAGAAGATCGGCCGCCCGCGTCAGCTCTACCATGGCGCGCCGGCGCGCGATTACGTGCCGCTCGCCAGCCGCTAAGGCAGATAGCTCAGCACCCGCTCTGCGGGATCGACGAGGGGCGCATCGGGCGCCCCTTTTTGCATGGCGGCGCGGATGCGCGCGAAGCCGGCGCGCTGGCGCGCCGCCGCCGCGGGGTCGTCGAGCAGCGCCGCGATATCGGCGATGACCGCCTCGGGCTGCGGCTCGCCGCCGAGCCGCTCGGGCACCAGCGCCGCGTCAGCAAGGATATTGGGCAGGCCCATGAAGCGCGGCCGGTGCTTGCTGAAGAGCATCACCTGCCCGCGATCGGCGACATAGGTGATGGCCATCGGTACGCCCGACAGCGCCAGCTCCAGCGTCACCGTGCCGATGACGGCGGCCGCCGCGACGGCCTCGGCGAAGGCCCGGCGCTTGGCTTCGGCGTCGGTCGTCACCTCGACCGGCACCGCCCATGTCGCAACGGCGGCGCGCACCTGCTTCGTCATATGGCCCGGCGTCGGCAGCACGAAGCCGCTGACGCGCTCATGCGGCGCCAGAGCGGCGGCCACCTGCCCCATCAGCGGCAGATGCCGCTGCAACTCGCCCCGCCGGCTGCCCGGCAGCAGTAGCAGCGGCCCGCGCTCGGGCTGCGTGGCGCGCGGCACGGTGGTGGCGAGCGCCGGGTGGCCGACATAGGTGGTGGGCGGCCCGCCGAGGCGCCGCATCACGGCCGGCTCGAACGGCAGCACCGCCAGCACCTCGTCGAAAAGCGGGCGCAGCGCCGGCGCGCGCTCCGGTTTCCACGCCCACACGCTCGGCGCGACATAGAGCAGGATGCGTCCGCCATAACCGGCCTGGCGCAGGCGCCGCGCGATGGTTGCGGAGAATACCTGCGCATCGATCAGCACCACGAGGTCGGGCCGCTGGGCGAGGATGGCGCGCACCGTCTGGCGGGCGCGCCAGACGAGCAGCGGCAGGCGCTTCAGCACGTCGGTGACGCCCATCACCGACAGGTCACTCATCGGATAGAGCGGGCGCAGCCCCTCGCCTTCGAGCTCGGCGCCGCCGACGCCGGCGAGGGCGATGTCGCGCCGGCGCCGCAGCCCCCTGACCAGCGCGGCGCCGAGGCGGTCGCCCGACGGCTCGCCGGCGAGGATGAAGAGCCGTGCGGCCTCAGCCATGACGCTGGCCGATCACGCTGACGCCACGCGCCGCCGCCTCGGCTGCGAGCGTCGCCCGGTCGAGCAGCAGCGTCGCCCGCGCCTCGAGCACGATGGCGGAAATGCCGGCGGCGGCGGCGTTGACGACGGTGTCGGGGCCGATGGCTGGCAGATCGACGAAGGCCGGCTGCTTCGGCTTGCGCGCCTTCGCCAGCACCAGCCGCCCCCGGCCATTGCCGGCGAGCCCGGCGGCACGCAACGCGCCAACGCGGGCGAGCAGCGCGTCGGTGCCGCCGGCATCCTCGGCGGCGAGCGGGCGGCGGCCCGCCATCACCACCGCCTGCCCGAGATCGATGCTGCCGACGGCGCGCGCCGCCTTGAGCGCCAGCGGCGCCAGCGCCGCAAGGTCCGCGTCGGGGGGCGGCCCGGCGACATGCCCCGCGGGCGTCAGCAGCTCCGGCGCCACATCGTGGGCGCCGACGAGGCGGATGCCGTTGAGCCGCGCGAAAACCAGGATCATGCCGGCAAGGCCAATATCGCCCAGCCCGCCGGCCACCCGGCCGGCCGTGCCGAAAGCCTGCGCCAGCGCCTCGCGCTCGCCGTCCGAGATGTGCACCGCACCGGCCAGCACCAGCCGGCTGGGGCGGAAGGCGCGGATGGCGTCGAGCACGGCGCCCGCCTCGCGCAGCGGCAAATGCCGCACCTCGTCGCCGGCGATGTCGCCGCGCCCGCCGAGATCGATGACCTGCAGCTCATGGCCGGCGCTGCGCACCGCCGCGGCGACATGCGGCACCAGCGCGCCGGACCCCGCCACGATGGTCAGCCGGCGCGCCATCAAAAGTCGCTGTGGCCGTTCCGCGGCAGTGTCAGCGGGTGATCCTTGGCGTTGACGATGAAGCGCACGACATCCTGCACCAGCTCGTCATTGGGGAAGATGGCGGCGGCGTCCTCGACCCGCTCGCGCAGCGTGCCCTCGCTGGCGAAGATCATGCGATAGGCCGTGCGCAGGTTGTGGATCGCCTCGCGATCGAAGCCGCGCCGCTTGAGGCCGACGAGGTTGAGCCCCGACAACTCCGCCGGGTTGCCTGCCGCCGCGCCGTAGGGGATCAGGTCCTTTTCGAGCTTGGTGAGGCCGCCGACGAAGGCGTGCGCGCCGATATGAACGAACTGCGTGGCGCCCGAATAGCCGCTCATCACCACATAGTCGCCGATGCGGCAATGCCCGGCGAAGGTGACGTTGTTCGAGAGCACGACATTGTTGCCGACGATGCAGTCGTGCCCGATATGGACGCCGATCATGATGAGGCAGTTGTCGCCGATGCGGGTCAGCATGCCGCCGCCGGCGGTGCCGGGATTGATGGTGACGTGCTCGCGCACCGTGGTGTTGCGGCCGATCTCCAGCGTCGAAGGCTCGCCGGCATATTTGAGGTCCTGCGGGCGGTGGCCGATAGAGGCGAAGGGGAAGAATGTCGAGCCGGCGCCGACGCTGGTGCGCCCGGTGACGACGGCGTGCGAGATCAGCTCGACGCCGTCGCCGAGCGTCGTTTCCGCCCCGACGATGCAATAGGGGCCGACCTTGACGCCGGCGCCGAGCGTCGCGCCATCCTCGATGATGGCCGTGGGATGCACGATGGTTTGCGACATCAGGCGTCTTCGACCATGACCATGGCGCCCACTTCGGCTTCGGCGATCAGCGTCTCGCCGACCATCGCCCGCGCCTCGTACCAGCCCATGGCGCTGCGCCGGCGGATCTTGCGGATATGGTACTCGATGGTGTCGCCCGGCCGCGCCGGCTTGCGGAATTTGCACTTGTCCACGGTGACCATGTAGACGATGTGGCGCCCCTTGGTCTGGTCGGCCGCGATGGCGATGGCGCCCGCCGTCTGCGCCATGCCCTCGATGATGAGCACGCCCGGAAACACCGGGTTGCCCGGAAAATGCCCCTGGAAGATCGGCTCGTTCACCGAGACGTTCTTGATGCCGATGGCGGACTCGTCGCCATCGACCTCGGCGATTTTGTCGATCATCAGGAAGGGGTAGCGGTGCGGCAGCAATTGCAGGATGCGATCGATGTCGATCGCCATCAGGGTCTTGCTCCCGCTCGGGGTCGGATCAGTCTTCGCGTCCACTCTTCTTCCCTTTGCTCAACAGGCGGATCGTGGCGGTCTGGCGGCGCCAGGCCCGCACATCCTCGGCCGGATAGCCGCCCACCCGGCCGCCCCGCCGCACGTCCTTGGTCACCACGGCGCGCGCCACGACGATCGAGCCGGCGCCAATGGTGAGGTGCCCCGTGGTGATCGCCGCGGCGCCGATCATCACGGAATCCTCGAGAATCGTCGAGCCGGCAAGCCCCGACAGGCCGGCCAGCAGGCAATTGCGCCCGATCCGGCAATTATGCCCGATCTGGACGAGATTATCGATCTTCGTGCCGTCGCCGATCACCGTATCGCCCAGCGCCCCGCGATCGACGGTGGAATTGGCGCCGATCTCGACGCGATCCTGCACGATGACGCGCCCGAGCTGCGGGATCTTGCGGTTGGAGCGACCGTGATCGAGCCAGCCGAAGCCCTCCGAGCCGATGCGCACGCCGGCATGCAGCACGACATTGTTGCCCAGATAGGCGCATTCGATGCTGCAATTGGACCCGATGATGGCGTTGCGGCCGATGGCGACGCCGGCGCCGATCACCGTGTTCGGCCCGATCACCGTGCCGCGGCCGATCTCGACGCCGGGGCCGAGCACCACGCCGGGCCCGAGCCGCACGTCGGTCTCGGTGACGGGCAGGTTCTCATAAGGGCCGAGCAGCGCCGTGACGGTGCTGCGCGTATCCTGCGGATAGAGCTGCTCGAGCAGGCCGACATAGGCCAGGTGCGGGTCGTCGGCGACCACGGCCAGCGTAGTGGCCGGCACCTCGGGGCGCAGCGCGCGCGACACCACGACGATGCCGGCGGCGGTGGCGCGCAGCGCCCCGGCATAGTCGCGATGCGCCGCCAGGGCGACCTCGCCGGGGCCGGCGCGGTGCAATTCCTCGGCGCCGGTGACGAGCGGCCCCTCGCCCTCGAACTCGGCGGCGAGGCCGAGCGCCGCAAGCAGCGCCCCCAGCTTCTGCGCGCCGGCGAAGTGATGGAAACGGGTATCGACCATTGGCTTTTGCAACAAAAAGGGCCGCGGTGCGAGGCGCCGCGGCCCTGAGACTGTTTCACGCCCCTCGGCTTAGAGCAAGGTCTGCAGCGTCAGCGCCACGGCCGGGCAGTAGACCGACGCGCACACCTTGGTGGTGCTGTCGTCCGTCGATTTGGACAGGATCCACGCCATGTCGCCACGCAGCGGGCCGAACGGCGAGTCCCAGATCAGCGAGGCGCCGACCGAGCTCTTGAGCGGCTGGTTGGTCGAGGTGGCATCCGGCGCCGGGCCAGCCCCCGCGCCGCCGATGATGGCGGCGTCGGCGAACAGCGCGCCCGACAGCCCGTAGCTCTCCGGCAGCCCCGGCAGCGGGAAGGTCAGCTCCGCCGAGGCGCCGGCATAGGCGGTGTAGCCGAGGATTTCGCTCCCCGTCTTCGGCCCCATGCCGCGCGGCACGAAACCGCGGACGAGCTGGCTGCCATAGGTGAAGGCTTCGAGCGAGTTCACCCCGGTGCCGCTGAAGTCGTTGATGATGCCGCCCTGCACCTTGATGCTGCCGACCAGCCCGAAGTCCGAGTTGAGAGGCATGAAGTAGCGCGCCTTGGCCTCGGTCTTGAGGAAGTTGTAGTCCCAGCCGACATAGCTCTGGGTGAGCTGCGCGGTGAAGCCTTCCGTCGGATGCTTCGGATCGTCGAGCCCGTCATATGTCAGGCTGTAGCCGATCCAGGCCTTATTGAACGCGTCGTTTGGCACGAAGATGGCCGAGGTCCCGCCCAGCGCCGTATCGGTGATCTCCGTATGGTCGATGCCGCCGAACAGCGAGGCCCTGAGGTCGCGCGTCACCGGCAGGCCGAAGCGCAACTGCCCGCCCGTCGAGGTGATGCCGTAGATGTTCGACGAGGTCTCGTCGGTGATGCGGTGGTAGAGATCGATGCCCGACGACATCTTGAGGCCCATGAAATAGGGCTCGGTGAACGAGAAGTCGAACGACTTGCCGCCCTGGCTCGCGCCGATCGAGGCGCGCAGGTACTGGCCGCGGCCGAGGAAATTGCGCTCGGTCAGCGACAATTCGCCCAGGATGCCCGACTGCGAGTCGTAGCCGGCCGTGATGCCGTAGTCGCCGGTCGAGGCCTCCTCGACCGCGATGTTGAGCACCACCTTGTCGGGCGCGCTGCCCTGCTCGGCGCCGATAGTGACGCGCGAGAAGTAGCCGAGCCCCTCGACGTTCAGCTTGCCCTGCGTGACCAGCGCCCGGTTGAAGGGGTCGCCTTCGGCGAAGGGCAGCTCGCGCCGGATGACGAAGTCGCGGGTCTTCTCGTTGCCGGTGATGTTGATGCGCTCGACATAAAGGCGCTGCCCCTCATCGACCAGATAGGTCACCGAGAAGGTGCCACTGGCCGCGTCGCGCTCGACGCGCGGCCGCACATCGGCGAACGGATAGCCCAGATTGGTCGCCTCGACCGCCATGTCCTGCGCCGAACGCGCGAGGTCGATGGCTGAGAACCGATCGCCCGAGCGGGTGCGGATATTGCCCGTCAGCCGGTTGGCGTCGAGCCCGGCGATCGAGGTCTCGACCCCGATCGGCCCGAAGGCATAGCGCTCGCCCTCGACCACGGTGAAGCTGATGAAATAGCCGTTGCGCTCGGCGTTGTACTCGGCCACCGCCGAGGTCACCTGCGCGTCCGGGAAGCCGTGGTTGGCGTAGTACTGGCGGATGATCTCGCGATCCACGTCGAGCTGCGCCTGCGTATAGTTGTCGTCGCGCAGCAGCCAGCTCAGCCAGCCCGTCTCCTTGGTGCGGATGATGGACTTGAGCTGCCAGGCCCCAACACTGTTGTTGCCGGTGAAGTTGATCGCCGCGATGCCGGCGCGCACGCCTTCGTTGATCTGGAACACCACGCGCATGCGGCCGGCACCCACCGGCTCGAGCCGCGTCGTGACCTGCACGGCGGAGTAGCCGACGTCGCGATAGGCCTGCTGGATCGACTGCACGTCGCGCTGCAGCCCCGCCTCGTCCACGGTGCCGCGGTTGATGGTGTCGATCATGGCCACGAGGTTGGCGTCCGAGAAGCGCATATTGCCCTCGAACAGCACCGAGGCGGCGATGGGATTCTCGGAAACCCGCACCACCAGTGTCGCGCCCTGCATGGTCACCGACGCGGTCTTGAACAGCCCGGTCGCGAGCAGCGCATCGACGGAGGCGTTGAGCTTGGCCGAGGTGGAGTTGTCGCCGACGCCCAGCGCCAGGTAGCGGATGACGGTCGCATCATCGACCTGCGAATTGCCGACGACCGAAATCCTCGACACGGTGGCCGCCTGGGCAGCCTCGACCCCGAGCAGCGGGCCTCCGACACCGGCAAGCGGCGCCAAGACCATCAGCGCGAGTGCCAGGACCGCACTGCGCAAGAGCTTGGTGGGATCGATCATGATTCTATATGCCTCTCAGACGAAAGGCCGGGGGAATCGCCACGCGCGCTGCCCCCCAGCTAACTCCACCCTCAAGCATTTACTGGTTTTTTAACCAAGGGCAAGCCGCAACGCCGCGTTGCGTTAGCGAAACCTTGGGCCCCGTGCATTCCTGCAACACCCTGAAAACCAAGGTTAACAAGGCGTTAGCTAGATCAGGCCGCGCAGCAGCCCGGTATCGTTGACGAGCGTGAAGATCATCAGCGAGCCGACGATGGCAAAGCCCACGCGGAAGCCGATTTCCTGCGCCCGCTGGCTCAGCGGCCGGCCCCGCGCCGCCTCCACGAGGTAATAGAGCAGGTGCCCGCCATCGAGCACCGGCACCGGCAGCAGGTTGAAGATGCCGATATTGAGCGACAGCAGCGCCGCGAGGTTGATGAGGGCGAGCACGCCCATCGTCGCCACCTCGCCCGACACCTTGGCCACCTTCACCGGCCCGCCGAGCTGGTCCACATCGCCGCGCCCGACGAAGAAATCGCCGAGGAACGCCACGGTTCGGTCGATGATGAAGCGGACCTCCTCGACGGTCATGCCCACCGCCTCGGCCGGGCCGGGCCGGTACAGCGTGATGTCGGTCTGCTCGACATTGCGCATGACGCCGATGCGCCCGATGCGCTGCACATTGCCGAAGCGGTCGGTGTCCTCGGCCGCCTCCGGCACGAGGCTGATGGTCTTCTCCAGCCCGCCACGGTCGAGGACGATCGTCACCTCGCGCCCCGGCGCCGTGGCGATCAGCCGCTGGAAGTCGGAAAAGCCGGCGACGCCGAAGCCATCGACCGAAACGATGGTATCGCCGGCCAGCAGCCCCGCCGCCTCGGCGACGCTGCCGGTCACCACCTCGCCGATCACCGGCGGGATGGTGTAGCGGCCATAGCCGAGCAGCAGCGCGTAGAGCACGAGGAAGGTGAACAGCACATTGGCCAGCGGGCCCGCCACCACCACGGCGATGCGCTGCCACACGTTCTTGTTGACGAACAGCCGGTGCTGCTCCTCGGGCGGCAGCGCCGCCGCCGCCTCGGGGTCGGGCATGCTGGCTGCGTTCATGTCGCCGACGAAGCGCACATAGCCGCCGAGCGGGATGGCCGACAGCTTCCAGCGTGTGCCGCGCCGGTCGTCGAAGCCGATCAGCTCCGGCCCGAAGCCGATGGAGAAGGTCTGGATGGCGATGCCGTTCCAGCGCGCGACGAGATAGTGCCCCATCTCGTGCACGAAGACGATGACCGTGAGCACCACGATGAAGGCCGGAATGGCGTAGAGGATCGGCAGGCTGAGGAAGGACAGTTGGGACGCTCCGCTTGACCGGCGCCTGTTAGGCGCCGAATGCGTTCACAGTTGGACACCGCTCACCAATAGAGGAAACCCGCCGCCACGGCGTCGAGTCCGCCGCGCAGGACGCCGATGGCGAACAGCACGATGACGCCGAAGGTGACGCTGTCGAGCCGGTCCATGAAACCGCCGTGACCGGGGATGATGTCGCCCGAATCCTTGATGCGGAACAGCCGCTTGATGGCGCTTTCGGTGAGGTCGCCCCCCTGCCCGGCGACGCCCAGCACGGCCGAGAGAAGGAGCCCCAGCCCCCACGGCGACGGCGTGAACACGGCCCAGTAGACGGTGCCGGCGATGGTGCCGAGCACCCAGCCGCCCACGGCACCCGAAATGGTCTTCGACGGCGAGATCATCGGCGCGAGCTTGGGCCCGCCCACCAGCCGCCCGACGAAGAACGCGCCCGTGTCGTTCGAGGCGATGACGATGCCCAGATACCAGCCGGCGACGATGCCGGCCGATCCGGTGCCGCGCATGCCGAGCACGGCGATCAGCACCAGCGCGAAGAAGGCGAGCCCGCCCAGCCGCCACACGATGATGCTGCGCTCGCCGAACAGCGCCGCGACCATCGCCACGGCGACGGCCACCAGCGTGCCCGCCGGCCCGAACACGGGAAACGCCAGCGCCGCCGCCGCCAGCAGCGCGATCTGCACCATGCCGAGCGGCGCGAGGGGCCTGAGCGTCACCATCTGCTCCCACTCGCGATAGGCGATGCCGAAGACGATGGCGGCCAGCGCCGCCCACACATAGCCGCCGAAATAAAGCCCGGTGGCGATGATGGCGATGATGACGGCCGCCGACGCGAGGCGCGGACCGAGGTCGGTCCAGGATGGCGGCTGACGCGGTGGCGCTGGGCCTGGCGAACCCTGTCCCGTCACCTGCGCTGCGCCTCGACGCCTCCATAGCGCCGATCGCGGCTGGAAAAGTCCTCGAGCACGTCGAGGAACTGCCGCTCGTCGAAATCGGGCCAGTAGGCATCGACGAAGGCGAGCTCCGCATAGGCGCTCTGCCAGAGCAGGAAATTGGAGAACCGCTGCTCGCCGCTGGTGCGGATGATGAGGTCGGGGTCCGGCAGGCCGGCCGTATAGAGCGCCCGCGAGATCGTCTCCTCGGTGATGGCCTCGGGCTCGAGCCGCCCGGCCGCCACCTGCGCCGCGATGCGGCGCACCGCCTCGGCGATCTCGGCCTTGCCGCCATAGTTGAACGCCACCTGGAGCCTGAGGCCGGTATTCATCGCCGTCGTCGTCTCGACCTCGGCGATGAGCCGGCGCAGTCCCTCATCCAGCCCCTCGCGGGAGCCGATGATACGCACCCGCACATTGTTGCGGTGCAGCTTTTCGAGGTCGGAGGCGACGAACCGGCGCAGCAGCCCGAAGATGAAGCTCACCTCGTCGCGCGGCCGGCTCCAGTTCTCCGACGAGAAGCTGAAGACGGTGAGATAGCCGACGCCGTGGTTGATGCAGCTTTCGACGAGGGCCCTCAGCGCCTTGACGCCGGCGACGTGACCCTCGGTGCGCGGCTTGCCGCGGGCCTGGGCCCAGCGGCCATTGCCGTCCATGATCACCCCGATATGCGCTGGAACCCTGAGGTCGGGCCGGCTGGCGGCGCGCGGCTGGGTGGCGGGTTCGCTGGGCATCTGTGGCCCCTCCAGGGCCGGGGTGACTGAGATGCAGGTTACACCTGCATGATTTCCTGTTCCTTAGCGGCGACCACCGCATCCACATCGGCGATGGCCGCGTCGGTCGCCTTCTGCACGAGGTCGGCCTTGGCGCGGCTGTCGTCCTGGCCGAGCACGCCGTCCTTCTCCAGCTTCTTGAGCAGGTCCATGCCGTCGCGGCGGATATGGCGGATGGCCACGCGCGCCTGCTCGGCATAGTTGTGGGCGACCTTGGTCAATTCGCGGCGGCGCTCCTCGTTGAGCTCGGGCAGCGGCACGCGGATCGTGGCGCCCTCGGTGGCCGGATTGAGACCGAGGCCGGAATTGCGGATGGCCTTGTCCACGGCCGTCGCCATGGAGCGGTCCCACACCTGCACCGACAGCAGCCGCGGCTCCGGCACGGTGACGGTCGCCACCTGGTTGAGCGGCATCTTCGTGCCATAGGCCTCGACCATCACCGGCTCGAGGAGGCTGGCGCTGGCCCGGCCGGTACGCAGCCCGGCCAATTCGTCGCGCAGCGAGGCAACCGACTTCTGCATGCGGCTCTTCATGTCGTCGATGGAAAAGGTCGGCACCTGGGCCATGTCGAACTCCTACTGCTGTTCGGGGCCGACGAAGGTCGAGCGCGTCTTGCCGCTCAGCACCCCCATCAGACCTTCCTTGTCGTCCAGTGCATAGACCAGTATCGGCAGCCCGTTATCGCGCGCAAGGGCGAAGGCGGCCGTGTCCATGACTTTGAGGTTGCGCGCGATGACTTCGTCGTAACTCACGGTTTCGTAACGCCGGGCTGCCGGATTCTTCTTGGGGTCCTGGTCATAGACGCCGTCCACCTTGGTGCCCTTGAGCAGCACGTCGCAATCGAGCTCGATGGCCTTGAGTGCCGACGCCGTGTCCGTGGTGAAGAACGGGTTGCCGGTGCCCCCGGCGCAGACCACCACATAGCCGTCGTCGAGCGCCGCCTTGGCCGCCCGCGCCGTGAAATTGTCGGCCACCGACGGCATGGTCAGGGCCGAGAACACCTTGGATTTCACCCCGGCGCGCATGATGGCGTTGGACAGCGCCAGCGAATTGATGACGGTGCCGAGCATGCCCATGAGGTCGGCGGTCACCCGGTCGGTGCCGCGCGCCGCCACTTCCATGCCGCGAAAGATGTTGCCGGCGCCGATGACGATGGCGATCTCGATGCCGGATTTGGCGGCGGCCACCACCTGGTCGGCCATCGCCGCGAGGAATTTGGGCTCGATGCCGAAGCTCTGGTCGCCGGCCAGCACCTCGCCGGAGACCTTGAGGAGAATGCGCTTATAGGGAAATCTGGCCATCAGCGCCTCTCGCGTGCAATCCCGTGCCGGCGAATCCGGCATGGGCCCGTGGACGTTAGATGCCACCCGGCCGGACGCTTTGCCAGCCCGGCCGGGAAAATTCGCGGGGCGCGCGCGCGGCGGTCAGCTCGGCTGGCCGACGCCCGAGGTGGCCGCCACTTCGGCGGCGAAGTCGGTTTCGGCCTTCTCGATGCCCTCGCCCAGGGCGTAGCGCACGAAGCCGGTGACCCTGATCGGCGCGCCGACGGCCGCCTCGGCCTTCTTCACCACGTCCTGCACCTTGCTCTCGCCGTCGATCACGAAGGTCTGCGCCAGCAGCGTCGATTCCTCGAAGAACTTGCGCACGCGGCCCTCGACCATCTTGGCGATGACCTCGGCCGGCTTGCCGCTCTCCTTGGCCTGCTCGGCGAAGATCTCGCGCTCCTTGGCCACCACGGCCGGGTCGATGTCGTCCGGCGACACCGACAACGGGTTGGTGTTGGCGATGTGCATGGCGAGCTGCTTGCCCAGGTCGGCCAGCGCCGCCTTGTCGCCGGTGGACTCGAGCCCGACGATGACGCCGAGCTTGCCGAGGCCCGGCTTCACCGTGTTGTGCACATAGGCGCCGACGACGCCGTCCTTGACCTCGATCACCGCGGCGCGGCGCAGGTTCATGTTCTCGCCGATCTTGGCGATGGCGTCCGTCAGCTCGGCCGACACCGACCGGCCCGAGCCCGGATAGGGCATCTCGGCCAGCTTCTCGATATCGCCGTTCGCCTCGATGGCGAGCTTGCCGATATTGCCGACAACGGACTGGAACTGCTCGTTGCGCGCCACGAAGTCGGTCTCGGAATTGACCTCGACGATGGCCGCCCGCACGCCCTCGTTGGCGACGCCGACGAGGCCCTCGGCGGCGATGCGCCCGGCCTTCTTGGCGGCCTTGGCGAGCCCGCGCGTGCGCAGCCAGTCGATGGCGGCCTCCATGTCGCCGCCCGTCTCCTCCAGCGCCTTCTTGCAATCCATCATGCCCACGCCGGTGAGCTCGCGGAGTTCCTTGACCTGAAGCGCAGTGACTGCCATTTCGATTACCTTTCAGGCGACCCGGAGCACCGGGTCGCGCCTCTCTCTAACCATTGAACAAAGCTGCCGGAGCGGCAGGTTACGAGGCGGCGGCCTCGACGGCCGGTTCGGCGGGCGCCTCTTCGGCGGCCCCCAGATCGGCCCCGCGGCCGGCGGCCGAGCGCGAAATGCCGTCGATCGCGGCCCGCGACACCAGCTCGCAGTAAAGCTCCAGCGCCCGCGCCGCGTCGTCATTGCCCGGCACCGGGTAATCGACGACATCGGGATCGGAGTTGGAGTCGATGATCGCGATCACCGGGATGCCGAGCCGCCGGGCTTCCTTGATGGCGTTGGCTTCCTTGTTGGTGTCGATGACGAACAGCAGGTTGGGCAGATTGCCCATGTCCTTGATGCCGCCCAGGTCGCGCTCCAGCCGGTCGCGCTCGCGGTCGAGCAGCAGGCGCTCCTTCTTGGTGAGGCCGGCCGCTCCGTCGGCGACCTTCGCTTCCAGCTCGCGCAGGCGCTGGATCGACTGCGAGATCGTCTGCCAGTTGGTGAGCGTGCCGCCCAGCCAGCGCGAATTGACGTAGTACTGGGCGCACTGGCGCGCCGCCTCGGCGACGACCGGCGCCGCCTGGCGCTTGGTGCCGACGAACAGCACGCGGCCGCCATCGGCCACCGTGTCGGAGACGAGTTGCAGCGCCCGGCTCAGCATCGGCACGGTCTGGCTGAGGTCGAGGATGTGGATGTCGTTGCGCACGCCGAAGATGTAGCGCTCCATCTTCGGGTTCCAGCGATGCGCCTGGTGGCCGAAATGGACGCCGGCCTCGAGTAGCTGGCGCATGGAAAAATCGGGCAATGCCATGGAAGGCTCCTTTACCGGTTGTGCCTCCGCGGAGCGGTCAGCGGCTCGTGCCGCCACCGGATGGCCCTCGAAAGGGCCGGCCCCGCGTGTGAATTACGCTCGGGAAAGGCTGAGCGCGCCGCGCATATAGGGGAATCGGCGGCCGAGCGCAAGGTTAGCGCAGCCGCACGTCCACCACGCCCTCGAACGACTTGATGGCGCCGGCCAGCGCCGGGGTCACCTGCCATTTGCTGCCGATGTCGATCTCGTAGAGCTTGCGCCCCTGGTCGCGGGCGACGACGAACTTCACCCGCCCGTTGCCGCCCGGCTTGAGCTGGCTGCGGATCAGCGCCACGCAGCGCGGATCGTCGGCCTCGATCTCGAGGTTGCGTCCCACCTTCGCCGCCGCCTCGTCGAGCGGGCTGGCCGAGATGAGGCGCAGGCTGATGCCGTCGGGCCGCTCGTCGGCCTCGACATTGACGATCACCGAGGCGCCCGGCTGCAGGATCGGCCCATATTGCTGCACCACCTCGGAAAAGCCGATCGCCTCGTAGCTTCCCGACGGGTCGGACAGGCTGAGCGAGAGCATCGGCGTGCCCTTCTTGGTGCGCCGGTCGGAACGCGAGGCGATGGTGCCGGCCAGCCGCCCTGCCCCCAGCTCGCCGGCCTTCACCGCCGCCTCGAAGCGCGCATAGGGGATGACCTTCAGCCCGTCGAACAGCTCGACATAGCTGTCGAGCGGGTGCGCCGAGATGTGGAAGCCGATGGCCGAGCGCTCGCGCTCCAGCCGGTCGCCGAGGCTCCACGGCTCGAAATTCTGCGTCAGCCGGATCGGCTCCGGCCGGTCGGAGGCGAACATGTCGACGATGCCGTCGGACTGGTCGGCGGCGGTGCGGTGCGCCGTGGCGACGATCATGTCGATGGCGGCGAAGGCCTGCTCGCGGCGCGGCACGAGGCAGTCGAAGGCGCCGGCATTGACCAGCGTCTCCAGCGTGCGCTTGTTGATGATGCGCGGATCGACGCGCGTGGCGAAATCGGCGAGGTCGGCGAAGGGCGTGTCGCCGCGTGCCGCCACGATATGCTCGGCCACCGCCTGCCCGACGCCCTTGATGGCGCCGATGGCGTAGAAGATCTTGTTGTCGCGCGCCGTGAACACGGCCTCCGAGGTGTTCACCGAGGGCGCCACCGTCTCGATGCCGTGGCGCTTGGCGTCCTCGCGGAATTCGTTGAGCTTGTCCGTGTTGCCCATGTCGTAGGTCATGGACGCGGCGATGAATTCCTGCGTGAAGTGGGTCTTGAGATAGGCCGTCTGGTAGGTGATGAAGCCGTACGGTGCCGAGTGCGACTTGTTGAAGCCATATTCCGCGAACTTGGCGCAGGCATCGAAGATGGTGTTGGCCAGCGCCTTGGGGATGCCGTTCTGCTTCTGCGCGCCGTCGAGGAAGCGGCTGCGCTGGGCATCCATCTCGGCCTTGATCTTCTTGCCCATGGCGCGGCGCAGGAGGTCCGCCTCGGCCAGCGTGTAGCCGGCCAGCGACTTGGCGATCTGCTGCACCTGCTCCTGATAGGTGATGACGCCGTAGGTCGGCTTGAGGATCGGCTCAAGCAGCGGATGCAGGTATTCGACCGGCTCGTCGCCGCGCTTGCGCGCGCAATAGGTCGGGATGTTGGCCATCGGGCCCGGCCGGTAGAGCGCCACGAGCGCGATGAGGTCCTCGAAATGGTCGGGCCGCATATCGACCAGCGCCCGCCGCATGCCCGGACTTTCCACCTGGAACACGCCGACCACGTCGCCCTTGGTGAGCTTGTCGAAGGTCTCGGCGTCGTCGATGGGGATGTCGGTGAGCGCGAAGGGCGTGCCGTTGCGGTTGATCATCTTCACCGCATTGTCGAGCACCGTCAGCGTCTTGAGCCCGAGGAAGTCGAACTTCACCAGCCCCGCCGGCTCCACCCACTTGAGCGAATACTGCGTCACCGGCATGTCCGAGCGCGGATCGCGGTACATCGGCACGAGGTCGGTGAGCGGACGCTCGCCGATGACGATGCCGGCGGCGTGCGTCGAGGCGTGGCGGTAGAGTCCCTCGAGCTTCTGGGCGGTGGAGATCAGCTCGGCGACGGCCTCGTCCTCGTCGCGCAACGCCTTGAGCTGCGGCTCCATGTCGAGCGCCTGCGCCAGCGTCACCGGATTGGCCGGGTTGGCCGGGATCATCTTGGAGATGCGATCGACCTGCCCGTACGGCATCTGCAGCACGCGGCCGACATCGCGCACCACGGCGCGCGCCTGGAGCGTGCCGAAGGTAATGATCTGGGCGACGTGGTCCTCGCCGTACTTGCCCTGCACGTAGTGGATGACCTCGCCGCGCCGATCCTGGCAGAAGTCCACGTCGAAGTCGGGCATCGACACGCGGTCGGGGTTGAGGAAGCGCTCGAACAGCAGGTCGTAGCGCAGCGGGTCAAGGTCGGTGATGGTCAGCGCATAGGCGACCAGCGAGCCGGCGCCCGAGCCGCGCCCCGGCCCCACCGGGATGCCGTGCGCCTTGGCCCACTGGATGAAGTCGGCGACGATGAGGAAATAGCCCGGATATTTCATCCTGACGATGACGCCGAGCTCGAACTCCAGCCGCTCCTCGTATTCGGCCACCGAATGGCCCTCGGCCATGCCGTATTTCTCGAAGCGGCGCCTGAGCCCCTCATGCGCCTCGACGCGCAGCCGCTCGGCCTCGGCCGCCATGCCCTCCTCGGCGGTCTGGTTCGGGGATGCCGCGAAGCGCGGCAGGATGGGCCCGCGCGTATGCGGCCGATAGCCGACGCGCCGGGCGATCTCCACCGCATTCTCCACGGCCTCCGGCAAGTCCTTGAACAGCTCGACCATTTCGGCGCGCGACTTGAAATAGTGCTCGGCCGTGAGCTTGCGCCGCTCCGTCTGCGCCACCACCGAGCCGGCGGCGATGGCGAGCAGCGCGTCATGCGCCTCGTAGTCGCCGCGGCTCGCAAAGAACGGCTCGTTGGTCGCCACCAGCGGCACGCCGCGCCGATAGGCGTAGTCGATGAGCCGCGCCTCGTTGGCGGCCTCGCTGGCGAGGCCGTGGCGCTGGATCTCGACATAGAGCCGGTCGCCGAACAGGTTGCGCAGCGTCTCGAGGCGGTTCTCGGCCTGCCCGTCGAGCCCCGCGGCGAACCACGGGTCGATGGCGCCTTCGGGGCCGCCGGTGAGGCAGATGATGCCGGCGAGCCTGTCGCGGTCGAGCCAGTCGAGCTGCGCCGCCGCCCGCCCCGGCTCGCCTTCGAGATAGGCGCGCGACACCAGCCGGCTGAGATTGGCGTAGCCCTCCTGGCTCGTCGCCATCAGCACCACGGCGCTCTTGCCGAACGCGCCGCGCTCGTGGCCGCGCTCCAGCATGCGCTCGGCCGGCGTCTCGAAATCGAGCGCCAACTCGGCGCCGAGCAGCGGCTGGATGCCCTTGCCCGCCGCCTTCTCGGAGAATTCCAGCGCGCCGAACAGGTTGTTGGTGTCGGCGATGCCGATGGCCGGCTGGCGGTCGGCCTTGGCCAGCTCGAGGAGCTTGGGAAGCTTCAGCGCCCCTTCGAGCAGCGAATAGGCCGAGTGGATATGAAGGTGGATGAAGCCGGGGCCGCGCATGCAACCGGTCCTACGCCCCCGCTCCCAGGCGGCCAAGCGGCCGGCCGGTCAATCCACAGCTCACACCAGGCGGCTGGCCATGTCCAGCCAGGTGAGCATGGCGCCGGTGAAGCCGACCAGCGCGACGAGAGCCATCATGTCCTTGAGGAAAATCAGCATCTGCGGTCTCCGTGTTTGCTGTTTGTTCTTTTACGTTCCTCGTTCGTTCTCGTCCAGCATCATCGGTGTAACCGTGAATCGAAGGTTAATATATGGTCTTTCGGCGGTGCCTAGAGGACGAGCGGCGTGACCAGCCCGTCCTTGAGCGTCACGATGCGGTCGGCGCGGCGCGCCAACTCGTGATTGTGCGTGGCGATGAGCCCGGCGGCGCCCTCGTCGCGGATCAGCCCCTGCAACGCCGCAAACACCAGCTCGCTGGTCGCCGGATCGAGATTGCCGGTCGGCTCGTCAGCGAGGATGATGCGCGGCCGGTTGGCCGCCGCCCGCGCGATGGCGACGCGCTGCTGCTCGCCGCCCGACAGCTCCGCCGGCCGGTGCGCGGCGCGCGGCCCCACCCCGAGCAGGTCGAGCAATTCACGGCTGCGCCGATCGGCCTCGGCCTGCGGCCGCCCGGCGATGAGCTGCGGGATGGTGACGTTCTCGAGCGCCGTGAACTCGGGCAGCAGATGGTGGAACTGGTAGACATAGCCGATGGTGGTGCGGCGCAGCAGCGTGCGCCCGCGCTCGGAGAGCCCCGCTGTGAGCGTGCCGGTAATCTCGATCTCGCCGCCCTGCGGCCGCTCCAGCAGCCCGCTCAGATGCAGCAGCGTCGATTTGCCGGCGCCGGACGGCGCGACGATAGCGACCAGCTCGCCGCCCATGACGGTGAGGTCGGCCGCCTCCAGCACCCGCACGAAGGTCTCGCCCTGCCCGTAGTGCCGGTGGACGCCCTTGAGCCTCAGATGCGGCTCACTCATAGCGCAGCGCCTCGACCGGATCGTACTGGCCGGCGCGCCAGGCCGGATAGAGCGTCGCGAGGAAGCTGAGCAGCAGCGCCAGCCCGGCGACGACCGCTACCTCGCCTAGGTCGATGCGCGACGGCAGGCTGGAGAGGAAGAACACCTCGGGCGGGAAGATCGGCACATTGGTGAGGTTCGACAGGAACGCCCGCAGCGACTCCGCGTTCGAGGCGACGATGAGCCCGAGGATCACCCCGACGATGGTGCCGGCGACGCCGATGGCGAAGCCGGTCATCGAGAAGATGCGCATGATCGAGCCGCGCGTCGCCCCCATGGTGCGCAGGATGGCGATGTCGCTGCCCTTGTCCTTCACCAGCATGACGAGGCTGGAAATGATGTTGAAGGCGGCGACGAGGATGATCATGGACAGGATGGTGAACATCACCACGCGCTCGACCTGCAGCGCCGAAAAGAAGGTCTCGTTGCGCTGCTGCCAGTCATAGAGGATGAGCGGCCGGTCCACCTCGGCCTGGATGCGCTCGCGCATCGCCCCCACCCGGTCGGGGTTGTCGATGAAGATCTCGACGCCCGTCGCCTGGTACTGGCGCTCATAGGCGGCGTCGATCTCCTCGTCGGTGGCATCCGGCGCCGGCTCGGCCATGCCCGGCCTGAGCACGTCCTCGTAGAGCCGGAAATAGCTCTGCGCGAGCTGCATCGGCATGTAGACGAACAGGCTGTCGAACTCGACCATGCCGAGGTTGAAGATGACGTTGACCGGATAGGAGCGCACCTGCGGCGTCTTGCCGAACGGCGTGTTGACGCCGTTGGGGTTCACGATGGTGATCGGGTCGCCGATGGTCAGCCCGAGCTTTTCGGCCAGCCGCTGGCCGATGGCGACGCCGGTGCTCTGGTCCCACTGGTCCCAGCCGCCGAGCACCGCGCCGTCCTTGAGCAGCGTCAGCTTGTCGATGGAGGCGGCCTCGATGCCGCGCACCGAAACGCCCGTCGAATCCGCCTGCCCCGAGGCCAGCGCCTGCCCCTCGACATAGGGGATGGCGTAGAGGACGCCGTCCACCTCCTCGAGCTTCAGCGCGGTTTCGTCGTAGTCGGTGAAGCGCGCGTCGATCGGATAGGCGGTGAAATGGCCGTTGAGCCCGAGGATCTTGCTCAGCAATTCGCCGCGAAAGCCGTTCATCACCGACATGACGACGATGAGCGTGGCAACGCCCAGCGCCACCCCGATCAGCGTCAGCCAGGAGATCACCGAAATGAACGTCTCGCGGCGGCGGGCGCGCAGGTAGCGCCCCGCCAGGAGCCACTCGAAGCGCGAGAACGGACCGGCCGTCGGCGGCGATGCGGCCGCTGGTGCGCTCAAACCTTGTCCCGCCTCTGCGGTTCGACGAGCCCGCGCAGCCGCTCCACGGCCGCCGCGAGCGGCAGCGTCTCGCGCTCGCCACTGGCGCGGTGCTTGATCTCGGCCTGCCCGTCCTTGAGCCCGCGTGGCCCGATGATGATCTGGTACGGAATGCCGATGAGGTCGGCGGTGGCGAACTTGGCGCCGGCCGGCTGGTCGCGGTCGTCATAGAGCACGTCGAGCCCCGCCGCGCCGAGTTCGCCATAGAGGCTGCCGCACGCCGCATCGGTCGCCGCATCGCCGGCCTTGAGGTTGATGAGCACCACTTCGAACGGCGCCACCGACACCGGCCAGATGATGCCGGCGTCGTCGTGGCTCGCCTCGATGATGGCCGGCACGAGCCGCGTCGGCCCAATGCCGTAGCTGCCCATATGCACGTTGATGGCGCTGCCGTCGGGACCGGTGACGCTGGCTTTCATCGGCTCCGAATACTTGGTGCCGAAGTAGAAAATATGGCCGACTTCGATGCCGCGCGCGCTGAGGCGCTTGGCTTCAGGCACCTCGGCATGGAAGCGCGCCTCGTCCACCATCTCGTCGGTTGCCGCATAGAGCGACGTCCAGTCCTTGAAGATCGGCGTCAGGTCGGCGCGGAAATCGGTGTCGATGGACGGGATCGGCTTGTCCACGAGGTCGGCGTGCAGGAACACCGCGCTCTCGCCGGTCTCGGCCAGCACGTGGAACTCGTAGCTCAGGTCGCCGCCGATGGGGCCGCTGTCGGCGCGCATCGGGATGCCGATCAGCCCCATGCGGTGGAAGGTGCGCAGATAGGCGACGAACATGCGGTAGAAGGCTGCCGTCGCCCCCTCCCGGTCGAGGTCGAAGGAATAGGCGTCCTTCATCAGGAACTCGCGGCTGCGCATGGTGCCGAAGCGCGGCCGCACCTCGTCGCGGAACTTCCACTGGATATGGTAGAGGTTGAGCGGCAGGTCCTTGTAGGACTTGATGTAGGTGCGGAAGATGTCGGTGATCATCTCCTCGTTGGTCGGCCCGTAGAGCATCTCGCGCTCGTGCCGGTCCTCGATGCGCAGCATCTCCTTGCCATAGGCGTCGTAGCGGCCGGACTCGCGCCACAGCTCCGCCGACTGCACTGTCGGCATGATCAGCTCGATGGCGCCGGAGCGGTCCTGCTCCTCCTCGACGATGCGCACCACCTTCTGCAGCGCCTTATAGCCGAAGGGCAGCCACGAATAGGAGCCCGCCGCCTGCTGCTTGATCATGCCGGCCCGCAGCATCAGCTTGTGCGAGACGATCTCCGCTTCCTTCGGCGACTCTTTAAGGACGGGCAGGAAGTATCGGCTTAAACGCATGAAAACTCCTGGGCGGTGCCGGCCGACTCTCGGCCTTTGGGCGCGGTAGTCAAACCGCATCGATCAGGCCGTGTCCAGCCTCGCCCGTGCCACAAAAAGGTCGCAGAATCTAGGTGACAGCGCCCATGCGAGTTGTTACGGTCCCCCGCAATAAATCATAGGCAGCCCCGAAGCTGCTGACGTCGACAACGTCAAGGGAGGAGCGCTGGCCGCCGCTTTGATTGCGTGCCTAAGACCAGCGTATTGTCGATAGAACTCATTCGGCAGGGCTTCGCGCCCTGCTTTTTCTTTGGAGCGTACAAATGGCGAGTGCCGCCGACGTCCGAAGACTGGCGCTCTCGCTGGAGGGCACCACCGAGCACCCGCATTTCGACCGCGCCGCCTTCAAGGCGCGCCGCAATTACGCGACGCTGGCCGGCGACGGGCTGTCGCTCAACCTCCGGCTCACGCCCGAGGAGCAGGAATTCAAGACGCTGCTGGCGCCGGAGATCTATGCGGCCATTCCCAATAAATGGGGCGCCGCCGGCTGGACCACGGTCGAACTCAAGCGCATCGGCGTGCCCGAGCTGGAGGCGGCGCTCCGCCTCGCCTGGAGTCATGCGGTTGAGAAGCGGCGCTAGCGCCAGTAGTCCTGCAGCCAGGGCGTCGAGAGGCCCCACAGCACCAGCGCGGTGACCGGGATGGCGAGGAGGGTCGTGGCGAGCACGCGGCGCAGCCAGAGCGGGCGCACCGGGGCGCCCGGCTCGGAGCCATGCACCACCTCGCCCGCATCGACCTGGTTGCGCACGCCGAACGGCAGCACGATGAACAGGCAGAGCCACCAGACGACGAAATAGATGGCGATGAGGGTGATCGGCTGCATGATGGGCGAAGCCTATAGGCGGTGCACGAACACGGTCACATTGGGCTTTTTGCCCCACCACGCATTGACCTCGCCGCGCACGGCACGTTGCAGCGCCGCCTCGACCAACTCGGGATCGGCGCGGCGCTTGGGCGGGATCGACTTCAGCGCCCCGGTGACGGTGCGGCGCACCAGATCGGCCACCGGCTCCTCGTCGTCCTCGAGCTCGGGCAGCCCTTCGATGGCGAATTCCGGCCCCACCGCGACGCGCCCCTGCCCGTCGATCACCACGCTGACGACGATGTGGCCACCGAAGCTCAGCCGGCGCCGGGCTTTCACGCCGGATTCCTCGGGCGTGCAGAGGATATTGCCGTCGAGATAGAGCTCGCCGGTGCGCACCTCGCCGGGGAAGTGCAGCACGTCGGGGAAGAGCCGCACCATGTCGCCGTTGCGCGCGTGCACGACATTGGCGATGCCGGCCTCGCGGCCGAGCGCCGCATGCGCCTCGAGATGCGCCGCCTCGCCATGCACAGGCACCAGCGTCTGCGGCTTGAGCCAGCCATAGAGGCGCTTCAGCTCCTCGCGGCGGGGGTGGCCGGTGGTGTGCACCAGCCCGTCGCGCTGGGTGATGACGTCGATGCCGCGGTCGATCAGCATGTTCTGGATGTCGATGACCTCGCGCTCATTGCCCGGAATGGCCCAGGATGAGAAGATCACGCGATCGCCGGCGTTGAGGTCGATGGCCGGATGCTCGCCGCGCGCGATGCGGGCGATGGCGGCGCGCGGCTCGCCCTGGCTGCCGGTGCACAGCACCACGACCTTGTCGCGCGGCAGCGACTTGAAGGCGTCGTGGTCGAGGAAGGGGGCGATGCCCTCCATCATGCCCAGCTCGCGCGCGATGGTGGTGATGCGGTGCAGCGCCCGGCCCGACATGACCACCTGCCGCCCGGCCTTCTGCGCGGCGCGCGCGATGGAGATGACGCGCCCCACATTGGAGGCGAAGGTGGTGAGCGCCACCCGGTGCGGCGCCTCGGCGATGAGCGTTTCGAGCGTTGCCGCCACCTCGTCCTCGCTCGGGCTCTGGCCGTCCTTGAGGGCGTTGGTGCTGTCGCAGACGAGCGCGATGGGGAGGCCCTCGCCGGCCAGCGCGCGCAGCCGCTTCTCGTCGGTGGGCGGCGCCGCGATGGGGTTCGGATCGAGCTTCCAGTCGCCGGTGTGGACGACGCGGCCGACAGGGGTGGTGATGGCCAGCGCGCAGCTTTCGGGGATGGAATGGGCGACGTTGATCGCCTCGATGGTGAACGGGCCGACCGCGAAGGGCTGGCCGACCACCATGCGCCGCAAGGCGACGGACTCGACGATGTTGTCGGCGGCACGCTTGGCGGTGAGCATGGCGGCGGTGAAGTCGGTGGCGTAGACCGGCCGCTCGAAGGCCGGCCACAGGTCGAGCACGGCGCCGTAATGGTCCTCGTGGCTGTGCGTCAGGATCAGCGCCAGGACGTCGTCGGCATTGTCCTCGAGGAAGGTGGGATCGGCCATGATCAGCTCGATGCCCGGCTGCGCCGGCCCGGCGAAGGTGACGCCGCAATCGACGACGATCCACTTGCGCGCCTTGGGCGGCCCGAAGCCGTAGGCGGCCATGTTCATGCCGATTTCACCCACGCCGCCGAGCGGCACGAAGACCAGTTCATCGCGCATCGCTGCCGCCATCATGCCCTCACGCTGGCGGTCACGCCGAAATGCACATCGCCCGCCGTGATGGCGATGCGGGAATTGTCGCCGGCCCGCACGATCAGCCGGCCGGTATCGTCGATGGATTCGAAGACGCCGCGCACCACGTCGCCGTCGCGCGCCACCGCGACTTCCGCGCCGATGCCGGCGGCCGAGGCGCGCCACAGCCGCAGGATGTCGCCGATGTTGCGCCCGTCGTCCCACAGCTCATAGGCCACCACCCACTCCTCGGCGAGCGCCGCGAACAGCGTCTCTGCCCCGACTTCCGTGCCGAGCGCCGACAGCGACGTGGCCGGATAGGGCAGCCCCGCGGGGGCGCTGACGATATTGACGCCGAAGCCGATGACGATGGCGTGGCGGCCATCGGGGCGCCGGTGCGCCTCGAGCAGAATGCCGGCGAGCTTGGCACCGTCGGCCAGCACGTCATTGGGCCATTTGAGCGCCACGCGGCTGGCGCCGTCGAGCCCCTGGCGCAGGATGCCGGCCGGCAGCGTCGCCGCCAGCGCCCGGTTGAGCGCCACGCCGGCGACGAACCCCAGCGTCGAGGCGATGGCCGCGTCGCAATCCGGCACGACGAGCAGGCTCGCCGCGAGATTGCCCGACGGCGTCTGCCAGACGCGGCCGCGCCGCCCCCGCCCCGCCGTCTGCTGCAGCGCGGCGAACCACACCTCGCCGGCATCGCCGCGCGCCGCGGCCTCGGCCGCCTCGGTGCTGGTCGAGCCCACCGCATCGAACCCATTGAGCCTGTAGCCGCGGCTGGCGGCGACCGGCCCGAGCCAGAAGCCGGCCACTAGAACAGGCTTTCGGCCGCGGCATGCGCGGCGCTGTAGAGGGGCGAGCCCACGGTGACGTAGTAGGTGACGAGCAGGAAGGCCGCGAGCCCCATGACGGCGGTCAGCTCCACCGGCTCGGCGACGAACTCCAGCTTCGGCTCGTCGAAATACATCACCTTGACGATGCGAACGTAATAGAAGGCGCTGAGCGCGCTGGCGAGGACGCCGATGATGGCCAGCGCGAACAGGTGCGCGTCGATGGCGGCAAGGAACACCTGCCACTTGGCGAAGAAGCCGGCGAGCGGCGGCAGCCCGACGAAGGAGAACATGACGACGGCGACCACGCCGGCGATGAACGGCCGCTTCTGCGCCAGCCCCGCCATCTGCGGGATGGTCTCGATGAAGGTGCCGTCCTCGGTGCGCATGGCGAGCAGCGCCGCGAACACACCGATGGTCATGGTGATGTAGATGGCAAGGTAGATGGCGACGCCCTCGACCCCCACCGCCGTGCCCGACGACAGCCCGACCAGCGCGAAGCCGACATGGCCGATGGCCGAATAGGCCAGGAGCCGCTTGAGATTGTCCTGCCCGATGGCGCCGAAGGCGCCCAGCACCATCGACGCGATGGAGAGGAAGATGACGATCTGCTGCCAGTCATGCGTCACCGGCCCGAACGGCACGATCACCACGCGGATGAACAGCGCCATCGCCGCCGCCTTGGGCGCCGCGGCGAAGAACGCCGTCACCGGCGTCGGCGCGCCCTCGTAGACGTCGGGCGTCCACATGTGGAACGGCACGGCGGCGATCTTGAAGGCGATGCCGGCAAGCAGGAACACCATGCCGAACACCAGCCCCACCGAGCGCTGGCCGGCGCTCACCGCGCCGACGATCTGGTCGAGCTGCGTGAAGCCGGTGAAGCCGTAGATCAGCGAGGCGCCGTAGAGCAGCAGGCCCGAGGCCAGCGCCCCGAGGACGAAATATTTGAGCCCGGCCTCCGAGGCCCTGGCATCCTCGCGCTTCAGCGCGGCGGTGACGTAGAGCGCCAGCGATTGCAGCTCGAGCCCGACATAAAGGCTCATCAGGTCGTTGGCCGAGACCATGACCATCATGCCCAGCGTCGCCAGCAGCACGAGCAGCGAATACTCGAACTTGTCGAGGCCCATCGGCTTCGCCGTCGAGGTGGAGAGGATCAGCGCGAAGGCCGAGCCGCCCAGCACCAGATATTTCATGTAGCGCGCGAAGCTGTCGGCGATGAAGCCGCCGTTGAACAGCGTGCCTTCCGCCGGCAGCCAGATGCTGACGGCCATCACCGCGACCAGCAGCACGATGGCCGCCACCGAGATGCCGGTCGAGCGCTCGCGCGAAAAGAACACGCCGGCGAGCAGCAGCACCACGCTGCCCACCGCCAGCAGCAGTTCGGGCCAGGCCGGGGCCAGCGCAGCGAAGCTGGAGAGGTCGGACGTCATCAAGTCTCTCCTAGTGGGCCGCGGCGACCAGCGGGACGGCCGCCCCGATCGCCTTGCCGAAATTGTCCGCGATCAGGTTCACCGACGCGGCGGTCGCATCGAGGATGGGCGCGGGATAGAAGCCGAAAAGGATGGTGAGCACCAGCAACGGCACCAGCACCGTCACCTCGCGGAAATCGAGGTCGAGCATGCCCCTGAGGCTCTCCTTGGTCAGCGCGCCGAAGATGATGCGCCGATAGAGCCACAGCGCATAGGCCGCCGACAGGATCACCCCGCCCGCCGCCACGAACGCCACCCAGGTGTTGACCTGGAACATGCCGATCATGGTGAGGAACTCGCCGATGAAGCCCGACGTGCCCGGCAGGCCGACATTGGCCATGGTGAACACCATGAACACCGCGGCGTAGCGCGGCATGTTCTCGGCCAGCCCGCCATAGGCGGCGATCTCGCGCGTGTGCAGCCGGTCGTAGACCACGCCGACGCACAGGAACAGCGCCGCCGACACCAGCCCGTGCGAGATCATCTGGAACACCGCGCCGTGGATGCCCATGACGTTGCCCGAGAAGATCCCCATGGTGACGAAGCCCATATGCGCCACCGACGAGTAGGCGATGAGCTTCTTCATGTCGGTCTGCACCAGCGCCACCAGCGAGGTGAGGATGATCGCCGCCACCGACAGGGTGAAGACGAACGGCCCGAACAGCACCGAAGCGTCGGGGAACATGGCGAGCGAGAAGCGGATGTAGCCGTAGCCGCCGAGCTTGAGCAGGATCGCCGCAAGGATCACCGAGCCGGCGGTCGGCGCCTCGACGTGCGCCTCGGGCAGCCAGCGATGGAACGGCCACATCGGCAGCTTCACTGCGAAGCTGGCAAAGAAGGCGAGCCACAGCCAGGTCTGCAGGCCGGGGTCGAACTTGAAGGCCAGCAGATGGCGGATGTCGAGCGTGCCCGCCTGCCAGTACATGGCCATGATGCCGAGCAGCATCAGCACCGTGCCGGTGAAGCTGTAGAAGAAGAACTTGTAGGCCGCCTGGATGCGCCGCGGCCCGCCCCAGATGCCGATGATGAGGAACATCGGGATCAGGCTGCCCTCGAAGAAGACGTAGAACATGGCGAGGTCGAGCGTGGTGAACACGCCGACGCAGAAGACCTCGAGGATGAGGAACACCATCATGTATTCGCGCACCAGCTTCTGCACCGAGGTCCAGCTCGCGATGATGCAGGCCGGCGTCAGAAGCGCGGTGAGCACGACGAACAGGAACGACACGCCATCGACGCCCATGCGGTAGCCGATGGAGCTGCCGATCCACTCGTAGTTCTCGACGAACTGGAAGCCGGGCTCGGCCGGGTCGAACCGCGCCCACATCCACAGCGCCAGGAGCAGCGTGACGCTAGAGACGACGAGCGCCACCCAGCGCGCCACCTCCTTGCCGGCCGCGTCGCGGGCCGGCACGAACATCAGGATGGCCGCGCCGAGGAGCGGCAGGAAGGTGATGAAGCTCAGGATATGATCGGCGATGAAGCTCATCCCAGCAGCCCTCCGGCGGCAACGATCCAGGCGAGCAGCGCGGCTATGCCGATCAGCATCACGAAGGCGTAGTGATAGAGATAGCCCGACTGGAACTGCACGACGCGGGCCGTGACGTCCTTGACGCGCCGGCCGAGACCCTCGACCAGCGTCTGGTCCACCAGCCAGTCATCGAAGCCGCGCCACAGCGCCGTGCCGAGCCACTTGGCCGGGCGCACGAAGATGAAGTCGTAGAGCTCGTCGAAGTACCACTTGTTGAGCAGGAACTTGTAGAGGCCCGGATTGGCCGCGGCCAGCCGCGCCGGCGCGTCCTTGTCCACCATGTACATGTACCAGGCGGCGGCGAAGCCGAGCACCATGGCGATGGTCGCCGCCGACTTCACCCAGAACGGCGCGGCGTGTGTCGCCTCGACCATCTCGGGGTCCACCACCAGCGAGCCGGCGAAGAAATGCGCGATATGCTCGGCGTGGCCGATGAACAGGTCGCTCCAGATGACGCCCGCCAGCACCGCCCCCGCCGCCAGCACGTAGAGCGGCACCAGCATGACGTTGGGGCTCTCATGGGCATTGTCGTAGGCCGAGCCGTGCGCATGGTCGGCGGCGTGAGCCTCGTGCCCATGCGCCGGCTCGCGCGGCGTGCCGTGGAAGGTCAGGTGGATGAGCCGCCACGAGTAGAAGCTCGTGAACATCGCCGCGACGACCAGAATCCAGAAGCCGAACGTGCCCAGATTGCCGCCCGTGGCGTAGGCCGCCTCGACGATGGCGTCCTTGGAGAAGAAGCCGGCGAAGCCGATGGGCAGGCCCGGAATGCCGACGCCGGTGAGCGCCAGCGTGCCGATCAGCATCATCCAGTAGGTGATGGGGATCTTCTTCGCCAGCCCGCCCATGTTCCGCATGTCCTGCTCGTGATGCATGGCATGGATCACCGAGCCGGCGCCGAGGAACAGCAGGGCCTTGAAGAAGGCGTGGGTGAACAGGTGGAAGATGCCGGCCGAGAACATGCCGGCGCCCAGCGCCACGAACATGTAGCCGAGCTGCGAGCAGGTCGAGTAGGCGATGACGCGCTTGATGTCGTTCTGCACCAGCCCCACCGTCGCGGCGAAGAAGGCGGTGATGGCGCCGATCACGAACACCACGCCCATCGCCACCGGCGCCGCCTCGAACATCGGCGACAGCCGCGCCACCATGAACACGCCCGCCGTGACCATGGTCGCGGCGTGGATCAGGGCGGAGACCGGCGTCGGGCCCTCCATGGCGTCGGGCAGCCAGGTGTGCAGCAGGAACTGCGCCGACTTGCCCATCGCCCCCATGAACAGCAACAGGCAGACCACCGTCATGGCGTGAAAGTCCCATGACAGGAAATGCATGGTCTGGTCGGCATGCTCGGGCACGGCGTGGAAGGCGGAGTCGAAGTCGAGATGGCCGAGCACGAGGAAGGACGCGAAGATGCCGAGCGCGAAGCCGAAATCGCCGACGCGGTTGACCACGAACGCCTTGATGGCCGCGGCGTTGGCCGCCGGCCGCGTGTACCAGAAGCCGATCAAGAGGTACGAGGCGAGCCCGACGCCCTCCCAGCCGAAGAACATCTGGAGGAAATTGTCGGCCGTCACCAGCATCAGCATGGCGAAGGTGAACAGCGACAGATAGGCGAAGAAGCGCGCCCGGCCCGGATCGTCGGCCATGTAGCCGATGGAATAGACGTGCACGAGGCTCGACACGGTGGTGACGACGACCAGCATCACGGCGGTCAGCGTATCGACGCGCAGCACCCAGTCGAGCACCAGCGGGCCGGAGTGGATCCATTCGAGCACGGCGACCTTGGTCGCCTCGGCGTGGGCGGCGCCCTCGACCGCCTCGGGCGCGAACCAGTAGCCGGCGAACACCACCCAGCTCAGCACCGCCGAGACGATGAGCAGCCCGGTGGTCACGAACTCGCTGGTGCGATGCCCGATGATGCGCCCGAGCAGCCCGGCAACGAGCGCGCCGATCAGCGGAAAGAATACGATCGCCTGGATCACGAGGCTCAGCCCTTCAGCGCGTTGACGTCTTCGACGGCGATGGTGCCGCGGTTGCGATAGAAGATGACGAGGATGGCGAGCCCGATGGCCGCTTCGGCCGCCGCCACGGTGAGGATCAGCAGCGCGAACACCTGCCCGGCGAGGTCGCCCAGCGCCGCCGAGAAGGCCACGAAGTTGATGTTCACCGCGAGCAGGATCAGCTCGATCGACATCAGGATGACGATGATGTTCTTGCGGTTGACGAAGATGCCGATCACGCCCAGCGTGAACAGGATCGCGCCGACGGTCAGAAAGTGGCCGAGGCCAATGCCCGTTGCTTCCAGCATGTCAGAGCCCCTGCCCCGATTTCACCTTGACGAGTTCGGTCGCTTCGGAGCGCTTGCGCCCTCCCTGCCGCATCGGGTCCTGCCGGCGCACATGCGGCTTGTGCTGCAGCGTCAGCACGATGGCGCCGATCATCGCCACCAGCAGCACCGCGCCGGCACCCTGGAACAGGAAGACGTAGCGCGTATAGAGCACCTGCCCGAGCGCCCGCGTGTTGTCGACCGTCTGGTCGATGGGCAGCACCGCGCCGGCGCCGACGGACGGCGCCATGAAATAGCTGCCGCCCACCAGCAGCAGCTCGATCAGGAGGATGGCGCCGACCACCAGCCCGACGGGCGCGTATTGCAGCATGCCCGCCCGCATGGCGGCGAAATCGACGTCGAGCATCATGGTGACGAACAGGAACAGCACCGCCACCGCGCCGACGTAGACGACGATCAGGATGAGCGCCAGGAACTCGGCCCCCGCCAGCATGAACAGCCCCGCCGCGTTGACGAAGGCGAGGATGAGGAACAGCACCGAGTGCACGGGGTTGCGCGCCGCGATCACCATGCAGCCCGAGGCCACGACGATGATCGAGAAGACGTAGAAGAAGAACAGCGCGAGGGTCATGGGGTGGTCCCGAAGCATGGGTTCCCTCTCCCCCAGGGGGAGAGGGTCAGGGTGAGGGGGCCTTGCCCGAAACACTGGGCGCGGGGCAAGGCCCCCTCACCCGGCGTTGCACGCCGACCTCTCCCCCGAGGGAGAGGTGAGCCGACTGCCGCGATCGGCGCGATGTGCATCGTGAGCGTCATCTGTAGGGCGCGTCCTGGGCCATGGAGCGGGCTATCTCGCGCTCCCAGCGGTCGCCATTGGCGAGCAGCCGCTCCTTGTCGAAATAGAGCTCCTCGCGCGTCTCGGTGGCGAACTCGAAATTCGGCCCCTCGACGATGGCGTCCACCGGGCAGGCTTCCTGGCAGAAGCCGCAATAGATGCACTTCACCATGTCGATGTCGTAGCGCACCGTGCGCCGCGTGCCGTCGTTGCGGCGCGGGCCGGCCTCGATGGTGATGGCCTGCGCCGGGCAGATCGCCTCGCACAGCTTGCAGGCGATGCAGCGCTCCTCGCCGCTCGGATAGCGGCGCAGCGCGTGCTCGCCCCGGAAGCGCGGCGAATAGGGCATCTTCTCGAAGGGGTAGTTGATGGTCTTCTTGGGCGCGAAGAAATAGCGCATCGAGACGATGAACGCGTAGACGAACTCCTTGAGCAGGAGCCCGTTGAGAACCTGCATCACGCGCATCACATCGCCCCCCCGTGCCAGCCCCAGCCGGTGAATTGCAGCACGCCGGCGACCACCACCACCATGATGAGCGAGATGGGCAGGAAGATCTTCCAGCCCAGCCGCATGAGCTGGTCGTAGCGATAGCGCGGCACGAAGGCCTTCACCATGGCGAACATGAAGAACACCATGCACAGCTTGACGACGAACCAGATGGCGCCCGGCACCCAGGTGAAGGGCGGCAGGTCGATGGGCGCCGCCCAGCCGCCCATGAACAGGATCACCGTCATGGCGCACATGAGCTGGATCGAGATGTACTCGCCCAGCATGAACAGCAGGTAGGGCGTGGACGAATATTCGACCATGAAGCCGGCGACGAGCTCGGACTCCGCTTCCGGCAGGTCGAAGGGCGGCCGGTTCGTCTCGGCCAGCGCCGAGATGAAGAAGACGACGAACATCGGCAGCAGCGGCAACCAGAACCAGTCGAGGAAGCTGGCCCATGGCACGCCGAGCGCATGGGCGATGCCCATCTGCTGCTGCGCCCCGACGATGTCGCTCAGGTTGAGCGAGCCGACGCACAGCAGCACGGTGAGGATGACGAAGCCGATGGAGACCTCGTAGCTCACCATCTGCGCGGCCGAGCGCAGCGCGCCGAGGAAGGCGTATTTCGAGTTCGACGCCCAGCCGGCCATGATGATGCCGTAGACGCCCAGCGACGAGATGGCGAGGATGTAGAGAATGCCGACATTGATGTCGGCCAGCGCCCAGCCGGCGTCGATCGGGATCACCACCCAGGCCGACAGCGCCAGCACCGAGGTCACCAGCGGCGCGATGAAGAACACCACCTTGTCGGAGCTGGCCGGGATCACCGGCTCCTTGAAGACGAACTTCAACAGGTCCGCGAAGGATTGCAGCAGCCCGAACGGGCCGACGACGTTGGGCCCGCGCCGCGCCTGCACCGCCGCCCAGATCTTGCGGTCGGCGAGCAGGATATAGGCGGTGAAGACCAGCAGCGCGACGAGGAACAGCACGCCCTTGTAGAGAAAGCCCACCTGCTCGCCCCAGCCGAGGACCGGGATGCCGAGCAGATAATCGAGGGCCTGGACGACGAATTCCATGGTCTACTCCGCCGCCTGCCTGAGGCCCGAGAACTCCTGCGAGCACTCGGCCATGATGGCCGAGGCGCGGGCGATCGGGTTGGTCATGTAGAAATCGCCGATCTGCGCGACGAGCGGCGCCTCGCTGGTCTTGACCGGCGCGGCGGCGAGCTTGCGCACGTCCTCGACCGGCGCCGGCACGATCTGGCCGAGCTGGGCGAGATGCGGGAACTCGGCATACATCGCCTGGCGCAGCGCGCGCAGCGAGTTGAAGGGCAGCGGCATGCCGATGACGGCGCTGAGCGCCCGGAAGATCGCCCACTCCTCCTTGGCCTCGCCCGGCGGGAACACGGCACGGGCCGCCACCTGCACCCGGCCCTCGGTATTGACGTAGGTCGCCGACTTCTCGGTATAGGCGGCGCCCGGCAGGATGACGTCGGCGCGGTGCGCCCCGGCATCGCCATGCGTGCCGACATAGACGACGAACGCCTTGCCCATCGCCGCCATGTCGTATTCGTCGGCGCCGAGCAGGAACAGCACGTCGAGCTCGCCCTTGCCGGCGAGGCCGATCTGGTCGGCCGAGCACACGCCGCCGTCATGCGGCACGAAGCCGATGTCGAGCCCGCCGACGCGCGACGCCGCGCCATGCAGCATGGCAAGGCCGTTCCAGCCCTCGGCGACGTCGCCGCCCATGGTCGCGATCTTCGCGCAGAGCGCGATGACGTCGCGGCCCGGCTGCTTGCCGAGCCCGGCATGCGACACGGCGGATTCGCCGACGATCACCAGCGGCTTTTTGGCCTTGGCCATCACCTCGCCGAAGCCGCGCCCGGCGGCCACGTCGGCCAGCGTCGCGAGGCCCTGCCCCAACAGCTCGTAGCTGTAGGTGAGGTCGTCCGCGGCGCCGATCACGCCGATCGGGATGGCGTGGCGGCTCCACGCCTTGCGGATGCGCGCGTTGAGCACCGCCGCTTCCTTGCGCGGATTGGAGCCGACGATGAGGATGGCATCCGCCTCCTCGATGCCGGCGATGGTGGGATTGAACAGATAGGCGGCGCGCGGCATGGACGGGTCGATCCCCGACATGGGCGGGCGCACGTCGGTCATGCCCGAGCCCATCGCCGTCATCAGCGCCTTGAGCGCATACATGTCCTCGACCGCGGCGAGGTCGCCGGCGATGGCGCCGACCTTCTTGCCCATCCCGGAGGCCTTGAGCGCCCTGGCGACGGCGGCGAACGCCTCGTCCCAGCTCGCCGGCTGCAGGCGGCCGTTCTTGCGCACATAGGGCCGGTCGAGCCGCTGCGTCTTGAGCCCGTCCCACACGTGCCGGGTCTTGTCCGAAATCCACTCCTCGTTCACCGCGTCGTTGACGCGCGGCAGGATGCGCATCACCTCGCGGCCACGGCTATCGACACGGATGGCCGAGCCGACCGCGTCCATCACGTCGATGCTCTCGGTCTTGACCAGCTCCCACGGCCGCGCCTGGAAGGCATAGGGCTTGCTGGTCAGCGCCCCCACCGGACACAGATCGACGATGTTGCCGCTGAGCTCGCTCGACAGCGCCTTTTCGAGATAGGTGACGATCTCCATGTCCTCGCCGCGCCCGATGGCGCCGAGCTGGTTGACGCCCGCCACCTCGGTGGAAAAGCGCACGCAGCGGGTGCACTGGATGCAGCGGTTCATCGAGGTCTTGACGATGGGCCCCATATATTTGTCTTCGACGGCGCGCTTGTTCTCGACGAAGCGCGAGCTGTCGACGCCATAGGCCATCGCCTGGTCCTGCAGGTCGCACTCGCCGCCCTGGTCGCAGATCGGGCAGTCGAGCGGATGGTTGATGAGCAGGAACTCCATCACGCCTTCGCGGGCCTTCTTGACCATCGGCGTGTTGGTGAACATCTCGGGCGGCTCGCCGTTCGGGCCGGGACGCAGATCCTTCACCGACATGGCGCAGCTCGCCTGCGGCTTGGGCGGCCCGCCCTTCACCTCGACGAGGCACATGCGGCAATTGCCGGCCACCGACAGGCGCTCGTGATAGCAGAAGCGCGGAATCTCGGCGCCCGCCGCCTCCGCCGCCTGCAGCAGCGTGAAATAGTCGGGAACCTCGACCAGCTTGCCATCGACTTTGATGTTGGCCATTGCGCTCACTCCGCCGCGATCGACGGCACCGCGTCGTCATTGTCGGACCGGTAGGTGTACTGGTCGATCCGCTCTTCCATCACATGGCGGAAATTGCGGATGAGGCCCTGCACCGGCCACGCCGCCGCATCACCCAGCGCGCAGATGGTGTGGCCCTCGACCTGCTTGGAAACCTCGAACAGCATGTCGATCTCGCGCTTCTGGGCGCGGCCCTCGACCATACGCGCCATGACCCGCATCATCCAGCCCGTGCCCTCGCGGCACGGCGTGCACTGGCCGCAGCTTTCGTGCTTGTAGAAGGCCGACAGCCGCCAGATGGCGCGGATGATGTCGGTGGACTTGTCCATGACGATCACCGCCGCCGTGCCCAGCGACGAGCCGACCTCCTTGAGTCCGTCAAAATCCATGACGGCATGGCGGATCTTCTCGCCCGGCACGCACGGCACCGAGGCGCCGCCGGGGATCACGGCGAGCAGATTGTCCCAGCCGCCGCGGATGCCGCCGCAGTGCTTGTCGATCATCTCCTCGAAGGTGATGCCCATCGCCTCTTCGAAGGTCGCCGGCGTGTTGACGTGGCCGGACACGCACATGAGCTTGGTGCCCGTGTTGTTCGCCCGGCCGATGCCGGCGAACCAGGCGCCGCCACGCCGCAGGATCTCCGGCACCACGGCGATAGATTCGACGTTGTTGACCGTCGTCGGGCAGCCCCACACGCCCATCGCCGCGGGGAACGGCGGCTTCAGCCGCGGCTGGCCCTTCTTGCCCTCGAGGCTTTCGAGCAGCGCCGTCTCCTCGCCGCAGATATAGGCGCCGGCGCCATGGTGGACGATGATGTCGAAGTCCCAGCCATTGACGTTGTCCTTGCCGATGAGGCGCGCCTCATAGGCCTCCTCGACGGCGTGCTCGAGATGATGCCGCTCGCGGATGAACTCGCCGCGCACATAGATGATCGCCGTATGCGCATCCATCGCCCGGCCGGCCAGCAGCGCGCCCTCGACGAGATGGTGCGGATCGTGCCGCAGGATTTCGCGGTCCTTGCAGGTGCCCGGCTCGGATTCGTCGGCGTTGATGACGAGATAATGCGGCCTGCCGTCCGACACCTTCGGCATGAAGGTCCATTTGAGCGCCGTCGGGAAGCCCGCGCCGCCCCGCCCGCGCAGCCCCGAGCCCTTGACCTCGTTGGTGATCCAGTCGCGCCCGCGCTCGATGAAGGTGGCGGTGTCCTGCCAGGCGCCGCGCGCCCGCGCGCCGGCCAGCGTCCAGTCGCCCTGGCCGTAGAGATTGGTGAAGATGCGATCCTTGTCGGCGAGCATTACTTCGGATCCTTCCCGAACACCTTGCGGTATTCCTCGATGCCGCCACGGGCGAGCACCTCGGCCTGTTGCAGCCAGTTGTCACGGGCGATGCGCCCGCGGAAGCCGGCCTCGGCCTCGACCATCTCGACCTGCTCCGGCGTCAGCGCCGCCACCTGACGGAAGCTGGTGATGCCGATGGCGTTGAGCGTGCGCTCCAGCACCGGCCCGACGCCGGTGATGAGCTTGAGATCGTCCGCCGGCCCCTCCGGCGCGTCGAACAGCTTGCGCGGCGTGCGCACGGAGCGCCCGCCATCGACCTTGCCGGCCGGCGATTCGGCGCCGGTCGCGCCCTCGCGCATGGCGGCGTTGGGTGCACCGTCGGCCTTCGCCGCGGCGCTGGCCTTCGCCCGCTCGCCCTCGGCCCTCGCCTCGGACACCTTGGCGGCCGCCGGCGTGCCCTTCACGGCCGGCGCGTTCTCCTCGACCACCTCGCTGCCCTTGCCCTTCGCCGTCGGCTCTGGCGCCGGCGCGGCGGGCGCCGCCGGGGGTGGCGGCGGCGGGAACGGCGTATAGGTGCGCGCGGCGGTCGGCGGCTCGAGCAGGGTCGTCGCCCCGCCCGCGGCGGCGGCGTTCTTGCGCGCGACCTGCGTGCCGGGCGGGATCGACTGGCCGTTGCCGGCGCGGAACGCCTCGACGATTTCCTCGAAGCGCTCGACCGTCAGGTCCTCGTAGGTGTCGTCGCCGATCATCACCATGGGGGCGTTGACGCACGCCCCCATGCACTCGGCCTCTTCCCAGCTCAGCTTGCCGTCGGCGCTGACCTCGAACGGCTCGTGCGCGATGTGGTGGCGGCAGGCCTCGATGAGCGCCCCCGCCCCGCGCAGCATGCACGGCGTCGTGCCGCAGACGATGACATGCGCCTCGCTGCCCACCGGCTTCAGCAGGAACTGCGTGTAGAAGGTCGCGACTTCGAGGACGCGGATATAGGCCATGCCCAGCATGTCGGCGACATGCTCGATGGCGGCCCGCGTGACCCAGCCTTCCTGCTCCTGGGCGCGCCACAGGATGGGGATCACCGCCGACTGCTGGCGCCCCTCGGGATAGCGGGCGACGATCTTCTCGGCCCAGGCCCGGTTCTCGGGCGTGAAGGCGAAGCCGGCGGGCTGGATGGATTCGTCGGCGAGACGGCGGACAGACATCAGCGATCAACCTCACCGAAGACGATGTCGAGCGAGCCGATGATGGCGGAAACGTCCGCCAGCATGTGGCCGCGAGCCAGAAAGTCCATGGCGCTCAGATGCACGAAGCCCGGCGCCCGGATCTTGCACCGATACGGCTTGTTGCTGCCGTCGGAGACGAGATAGACGCCGAACTCGCCCTTGGGCGCCTCGACCGCGCAATAGACCTCGCCGGCCGGCACCTTGAAGCCCTCGGTATAGAGCTTGAAGTGGTGGATGAGCGCCTCCATCGTGCGCTTCATCTCGGCCCGCCGCGGCGGCACCACCTTGCCGTCGGTGGCGAGCACCGGGCCCTTGCCCTCCGGCGAATTCATGAGCTTGATGACCTGCCGCATGATGCGCACCGACTGGCGCATCTCGTCCATGCGCACGAGGTAGCGGTCGTAGCAGTCGCCGTTCTTGCCGATCGGAATGTCGAAATCGAGCTGGTCGTAGCACTCGTAGGGCTGCGCCTTGCGCAGGTCCCAGGCGACGCCCGAGCCGCGCACCATGACGCCCGAGAACCCCCATTTCCAGGCGTCCTCGGCGGAGACGACGCCGATCTCGGCGTTGCGCTGCAGGAAGATGCGGTTGCCCGTCAGCAGCACTTCGAGGTCGTCGAGCACCGGCAGGAACGGGTCGCAGAACGCCTCGATGTCGTCGATCAGGTCCTGCGGCAGATCCTGGTGCACGCCGCCCGGCCGGAAATACGCCGCATGCATGCGCGCGCCCGACGCCCGCTCGTAGAACACCATGAGCTTTTCGCGCTCGTCGAAGCCCCAGAGCGGCGGCGTCAGCGCGCCGCAGTCCATGGCCTGCGTGGTGGTGTTGAGCAGGTGCGACAGCAGCCGCCCGATCTCGCAGAACAGCACGCGGATCAACTGCCCGCGGAACGGCACCTCGATGCCCGCCAGCTTCTCGATGGCGAGGCAGAAGGCGTGCTCCTGGTTCATCGGCGCGACATAGTCGAGCCGATCGAAATAGGGCACGTTCTGCAGATAGGTGCGCGCCTCCATCAGCTTCTCGGTGCCGCGATGCAAAAGCCCGATATGCGGATCGACGCGCTCGACGATCTCGCCGTCGAGCTCGAGGATCAGCCGCAGCACGCCGTGCGCGGACGGATGGATCGGCCCGAAATTGATGGTGAAGTTGCGGACGTCGGCTTCAGACATTCGACATCTCCGATGTCGAGCGAATAGCGAATAGCGAATAGCGAGTAGCGAACAAGAGTCTCATGTCTTTTCCTGCAGGCTCCGGATCAGGGCACGCACCATTCGACCGATCTCGTCACACTCGCCCAGCAGCGCCTGACAGCGCGCTTCATCGATGAGGTCGACTCGCTGCGACAAGATCAAATGCGTTTCCAGCTCCTTCAAAGAACCCTGTGCCACACGCAGGAACTGGACAAAATTGGCTGTCCCTTCACGCCCGTGGCCTTCCGCGATATTGGCCGGCACCGAGGCCGCCGCACGCCGAATTTGTGAGGTCATTCCGTAGGTTTCTTCCCTCGGGAACGCCTTGGTGGCTTCGTAGCAATGAACACCGAGCTCGATCGCCGCCTTCCACACAACTAGGTCCTTGTAGGATCTGATCTCCGTTCCTGGCTCCTTTCCCTATTCGCTATTCGCTACTTACTATTCGCTAGTTCTTCGCCTTCTCATCCCCCGGCAGCACGTAGTCCGTGCCTTCCCAGGGACTCAGGAAATCGAACTGGCGGAATTCCTGCGGCAGCTTGACAGGCTCGTAGACGACGCGCTTGCGCTCCTCGTCGTAGCGCACCTCGACATAGCCCGAGGTCGGGAAATCCTTGCGCAGCGGGTGCCCGTCGAAGCCGTAATCGGTGAGGATGCGGCGCAGGTCCGGGTGTCCCAGGAACAGGATTCCAAACAAATCGTAGGCCTCGCGCTCGTACCAGTTGGCGCCCGGAAAGACCGGCGTGATCGAGGGCACCGGGCCCTCGTCGTCGGTGCGCACCTTGAGGCGCAGGCGCTGGTTCCGATACGGGCTCAGCAGGTGATAGACGACGTCGAAGCGCTCCTCGCGCTCGGGATAGTCGGCCCCGCACACATCGATGATGGAGATGAAGCGCATGTCTGGCGCATCGTGCAGCAGCCGCACGGCGTCGAGTACGGTCTCGCGATGCAAGACCAGCGTCAGCTCGCCATAGGCGATGGCGGCGTCCTCGATGCGGTCGCCGAGCAGCGCCCGCGCCCCCTGTTCGAGCGCTTCGAGCGGCGAAAGGCCGGTTTCGTCCCCCATGACCCCTGCCCTATCGCTCGATGGTTCCGTCGCGCCGGATCTTCTTCTGCAGCAGCAGAATGCCGTACAGCAGTGCCTCCGCCGTCGGCGGGCAGCCGGGGACGTAGATGTCCACCGGCATGATGCGATCGCAGCCGCGCACCACCGAGTACGAATAGTGGTAGTAGCCGCCGCCATTGGCGCACGAGCCCATGGAGATGACGTAGCGCGGGCCGGGCATCTGGTCGTAGACCTTGCGCAGCGCCGGCGCCATCTTGTTGGTCAGCGTGCCGGCGACGATCAGGCAGTCGGCTTGGCGCGGCGAGGCGCGCGGCGCGGTGCCGAAACGCTCGATGTCGTAGCGCGGCATCGACATCTGGATCATCTCGACGGCGCAGCAGGCAAGCCCGGTCTGCATCCACATCAGCGAGCCGGAACGGGCCCAGGTGATGAGCTGCGCGGCGGTGGTGGCGAGAAAGCCCTTGTCGCCGAGCTCGGCGTTGACGCCGGTGAAGAACGGATCGTCGGTGCCCACCGGCTGGCCGGTGCGCGGATCGGTCACGCCGCGGGGCGCCGGAGCGACGAGCGTTTCCCTCAGTTCCATTCCAGCGCGCCTTTCTTCCACTCGTAGATGAAGCCGATGGTGAGCACGCCGAGGAAGATCATCACCGACCAGAAGCCGAACCAGCCGACATCGGCGAAGGCCACCGCCCACGGGAACAGCCAGGCGACCTCGAGGTCGAAGATGATGAACAGGATGGCGACCAGATAGAAGCGCACGTCGAAGCGCATGCGCGCGTCGTCGAAGGCGTCGAACCCGGCCTCGAAGGCGGACACCTTCTCGGGGTCGGGGCTTTTCACCGCGATGATGAACGGCGCGAGGAGCAGCGCCAGGCCGATGACGCCGGCAAGTCCGATGAAGATGACCAGCGGCAGGTAGCTCGTGAGCAGATCGTTCATTCTGCGGCCTGTTCTACGGCCGGCGAAGGCCGGTTTCGGAGGCGCGGGCCAGCGGGCAATGATGGGCCTGCCGGACGGCGCGATCGGGACGCACCGGGCTTAGCCCACGCCCTACCCCGTTTCAAGGGAAACAAAATCTGATAGGCGCCATCATGTTAACGATGGGAGCATGAAATTGCCCCCGGCCCCGCGAAAATGGAAAGGCCCCGTGCGCACGGGGCCTTTTGCCGCAACCCTGTCATGCGCAGGGCGGTCGCCTAGTTGAGGTGCCAGAGCAGGCCGACGGTGGCCTTGGCGGCCGATGGCCCGGCGCCGAAGCTGCCCAGCCCCTGCAACTCGCCGCGCACGCTGAGCTGGCCCGCCAGCGCCATTTCGGCGCCGATGCCGAGCGCATAGACCGGCGACGTATTGGTGACGCCGACGCCGAGCTGGCCGTAGATCATGGTGTTTTCGGCGAGGAAGCCGCCGAGCCGGCCGAGGGCCAACGCATCATAGGCGGTGAAGCCGCCATTGTAGTAGACGTCGCCTTGGAACTCGAGCCCGGCGACGATGCCGTTGGTGATGGCGAAGTTGGAGCCGACCACCACGCCAAGCAGCCCGTAGGGCGTGCCCGATTCGACCGCGCCACCGCCCTGCACGCCGACATAGAGCCCCTCGAAATTGAACAGCGGGCTCGAATAGATCGGGTCGATGGAGGTGAGCAGGTCGGCGGCGGAGGCGGACCCGGCGGCGAGGACCGCGAGGGCGGCGCCTGCGAGAAGGGAGTGCGCGAGTTTCATTGTCGGAATCCTTGCGGGCCTGTGCATGAGATGCCGCAATTTTGACGGACCCGGCCGATCCTCGCAATTCTCGGAAAACTTTAATTATCTTATAGGCTTAACGAAATGTTGCAAAGCAAAGGGGCCCCGCGCTGCGGAGCCCCTGGCCAAGCCCTCTTCCCGCTGGCGCGGGAGCGAAAACTCAGAAGTGGAAGTTGAGGCCGAACTTGGCCGCAACCGAGCTCTGGGCCGCGGCGGTCAGGTCCCAGTTGTACTGCAGCTCGCCCTTGATGCCGACATTGTCGGCCACGGCGACTTCAGCACCGATACCAACCGGCACGTACCAGCTCGTCGGGGTGCGGGTACCGATACCGGAATAGGCGTAGATGATCGCGCTGTCCGAGATCAGGCCGCCGACGCGGGCGGTCGCCTGGCCGGAGAAGTTCGGCCCGGTGGTCACGACGCCTTCGACTTCGCCGCCGAGCAGCAGGCCGTCCATCAGGGCATTCACGCCAAGGTTCACGCCGAGACCGAAGGCATTCGGATTCGTCTGACCCTGGATGAAGGCACCGATATACGCACCGTCGAAAGTGAAGCTGTTGTCGATGATCGGCTGTTGGATCGGAACATCAACGATGAGGTCGGCAGCAGCCGCCGCCGACGAGATCGCGGCCACGGCCGCGGTAGCGAGCAAGGCAAGCTTGAGAGAACGCATTTGTCAGTCCTTCATAATGTCTAGTCCGGAACCGCTTGGGAGGCGCGAGTCCCGATGCGCCTATGTAACGCGTAAAGGTTGATGGGAATACCGTCCCGGCCCCCTTTTCGTCACCCATGTGCCCCATCCGCCACACTTAGGCTTCGGGGTAACCATTTGATAACCCATTGCGAATCGAGCGCTGCCGAAGCTGCGCCACAATCTGCTCGGAATTGTGATCGTCGCCTTCCTAGAAGTGGAAATTGGCGCCGAACGTCACTTGCTCCTTCGGATTGGCGCCGGTGAAGGCAAACCCATGCAGATACTGGCCGCGCAACGTCACGTCGTCGCCGACCGCGAACTCGAGCCCGCCGCCGACCAGGGCGTCGGTCTCCGCCGCCGGGCCGAGATCGACGCCGGCGCCGCCGGCGCCGTAGAGCACCACGTCGTCGCTCACCGCCACGCCGAGCCGCGCGAGGCCCTGCAGATAGCTGGTCTCCCCGGCGCCGCCGCCGAGCCCGTGGAACGCCACCTCGGCGCCCACCAGCACGAACTCGAAGCGCGCATTGACGCCGACATCGAGGCCGAGCCCGTATTGCGTGCCGCCCGCCGGGCTGTTCTGCACCACGCCGTAGACGCCGGCGTAAAATCCGTTCCAGTCGAAGGCCGTATCGGCAACCGGCAGCTCGCGCGCGCTCGAGGTCACCACCGCCAGCAGGTCGGCAGCGCTCGCGGCCGCGGGCGCGGCGGCGAAGACTGCTGCGATGGCCAGTGTCCCGAGCGGGCGCATGTCCGTTTCCTTCGATCGTCCCCGAGCCCGGAACGCGCGCCTTCTCCCGCTGGTTCCGCAGCCCGATGCCGCCGGCCGCCGGGCAGTTCCGACCCTTCGGAACGCTGCTCCAGTCGCGCCGGATGCCCCGAAAATCGTAAGTCTTTGTGAAAGGAATGGGTCGGGCGCGCGGCAAGAATATGGCGGGCCCGGCCTGTGGCCGGAACAGCACACTGCGCGCCTCGCCCAAGGCGGCGGCGCCAGACCCGATACTTCAGGGAATGGCGCGAGTGACGGGACTCGAACCCGCGACCTTCGGCGTGACAGGCCGACGCTCTAACCAACTGAGCTACACCCGCAGCAAGCGGGGCGAACCGACCCGCGCGACGTGGCGACCGTGTAGCGGCGCCACCGAGGCAAGTCAACACGGCAAACGGCTGTTGCGCGAGGGAATTTTGGTGGGCGGTGACGGTCTCGAACCGCCGACCCTCTCGGTGTAAACGAGATGCTCTACCGCTGAGCTAACCGCCCGCCCCGGCGGCATGCGCCGAAGCCGCGTGTACCTAGGGGCTCGGCCCCTGCGCGTCAAGCAAACGGCCCCGGCGCGGAGCGCGCGGGGCCGTGCCCTGACTGGAAACTGTCAGCGACGGATCAGTTGATCGCGTCCTTGAGGCCCTTGCCGGGCTTGAACTTGGCCTGCATCGAGGCCGGGATCTTGATTTCAGCGCCGGTGGCCGGGTTGCGGCCGATGGACGCCTTGCGCTTGGACACCGAGAACGTGCCGAAGCCGACCAGGCGAACCTCGTCGCCTTTCTTCAGCGACTTGGTGATCGCGTTGAAAACGGCGTCCACGGCCTCGCCGGCCTGCGCCTTGGTAATGCCCGCCCCATCAGCGACCACGCCGATCAGATCGTTCTTGTTCATAGCGTTTCCTCACGTGTGAAAAAGGCCGCCCTCATCGGCGAACCGAACCGCGGCAATCCATTCGACGATTCCAAGCGCAACGCAAGGAATTCCGGGCGTTTTACCCACGTCACCGCCGCAGCGTGTTAATGGCGCCTCAACTGGCGACGGTCAATCGAAAACACCCGTGCTTTCCCGCTCAAAGGCCCGGAATCCGGGGTTTTCCACCATCATGTCGCCGCTTTTTGAGGCGTCGCGACGCGCCTTATGCCCAGCATCAGCGGCAGGGCCGCGAGATAGACCGCCCCGCCGACCAGCCAGATGGCGCCCGGCCAGCGCGGCTCGACGACGAAATAGAGGCCCGAAAAGAACAGCGGCCCGAACACCGCCGCCAGCGACACGAGGCTCGCCAGGACGCCCTGGAGCTTGCCCTGGTTATCGGCATCGACCCGCGTCGTGGTCAGCGATTGCAGCGCCGGCATGCCGATGCCGCCGAGCGCGAACAGCGGCGCCAGCGCGAACAGCACCCAGCCCTGCGTGGCAAAGCCCAGGATGACGAGCGCCGTGAGCTCGAATCCCATGCCGACCACCAGCGCCCAGCGCTCGCCCAGCCATTTGACGGCCGGGCCGGTGAGCAGCGCCTGCGCGCCGGCGTGGAACAGCCCGTAGGCCCCGAGCGAGGCGCCGATGGTCAGCGCGTCCCACTGGAAGCGGTCCTCGCCGAACAGCGCCCACACGGTGCCGTAGATGGTGCCGACGAAGTTCATGATGACGAACAGCGCCATCAGCGGCACCAGCGCCCGAAAGCTCAGCGCCCAGCCGAGCGGCCGGAACGGGTTGAGCGTCGCCAGCTCGAAGCGCGCCCCCGCCTCGCCCGGCCGCGATTCTGGCAAGACGAACAGCGCCAGGCAGAAGTTCATGGTGTTGAGCACCGCCGCCAGCAGGAACGGCGCCCGCACCCACCAGTCGCCGAGCAGCCCGCCCAGCACCGGCCCGACGATGAAGCCGAGCCCGAACATGGCGTGGAAATAGCCGAAGCGCCGGGCCCGGTCGGCCGGCGGCGTGATGTCGGTGATGTAGGCGGTCGCCACCGCCATGTTGGCGCTGGTGATGCCGGCGATGGCGCGCCCGACGATCAGCATCCACAGGTGCGGCGCCAGCGCCATGATGACGTAGTCGAGCGCCGCGCCGGCCAGCGACACGAGCAGCACCGGCCGCCGCCCGAAGCGGTCGGACAAGACGCCGAGCAGCGGCGAGAACAGGAACGTCATGGCCGAATAGAGGGCGAGCATGAGCCCCAGCGTCGTCGCCACGTTGCCCTCGTGGGTCACGTCGCGCAGCAGCGCCGGCAGGATGGGGAAGATGAGCCCGATCCCGATCGCGTCGAGCGTCACGGCGGCGAGGATGACGAGGAGCGGCTTGTTCACGGGGGAGTCTCGCTGCACGGGATACGGAAGCGGCGCCCCTGGGGGCGCCGCTCGAGTTTCGCTACCGAACCGAAAGGTCAGTGCGCCGTGGCGCCCGCCTCGTCGGCGTCGAGGGCGAGGTCGGCCACCGCCGGCGCCACCTTCGGCGTCTCGTCATAGGTCCATTCGATGGGCTCGGGCTGGCGCACCAGCGCGTGCGAGAGCACCTCGTCCATGCGGCTCACCGGCACGATCTCCATGCCGTTGGTGACGATCTCGGGGATTTCCTTGAGGTCGCGCACATTGTCGATGGGGATCAGCACCTTCTTGATGCCGAAGCGCAGCGCCGCGAGGAGCTTCTCCTTGAGGCCGCCGATGGGCAGCACGCGGCCGCGCAACGTCACCTCGCCGGTCATCGCCACGTCGTGGCGCACCGGGATGCCGGTCATCACCGAGACGATCGCCGTGGCCATGGCGATGCCGGCCGACGGCCCGTCCTTGGGCGTCGCCCCCTCCGGCACGTGCACATGGATGTCGCGCGTGTCGAACAGCGGCGGCTTGATGCCGAAATCGACCGCCCGCGAGCGCACATAGCCGTTCGCCGCCGAGATCGATTCCTTCATCACGTCCTTGAGGTTGCCGGTGACGGTCATGCGCCCCTTGCCGTGCGTCATCACCGCCTCGATGGTCAGCGTCTCGCCGCCCACCGCCGTCCAGGCGAGGCCGGTGACGAGGCCGACCTGCGGCTCGGCATCCACCATCTCGTTGCGGAAATAGGGCGGGCCCAGATACTCCTCGAGCAGGTCCGGCGTGATCTCCACGGTCTTGGTCTTCGACTCCATGATGGCGCGCACCGACTTGCGCATCAGCTTGGAGATTTCCCGCTTGAGATTGCGCACGCCCGCCTCGCGCGTGTAGTCGCGCACGATCTTCATCAGGATTTCGTCAGACAGCACGAACTCGCGCGCCTCGAGCCCGTTCTCGCGTAGCGTCTCCGGGATCAGGTGGCGCCGGGCGATCTCGAACTTCTCCTCCTCGGTGTAGCCGGAGAGGCGGATGATCTCCATGCGGTCCATCAGCGGGCCGGGGATGTTGAGCGTGTTCGAGGTGGTGACGAACATCACGTCGGAAAGGTCGTAATCGACCTCGAGATAATGGTCGTTGAACGTGCTGTTCTGCTCGGGGTCCAGCACCTCCAGCAGCGCCGAGGACGGATCGCCGCGGAAATCCATGCCCATCTTGTCGATCTCGTCGAGCAGAAAGAGCGGATTGGCCTTGCCGGCCTTGCGCATGGACTGGATGACCTTGCCCGGCATGGAGCCGATATAGGTCCGCCGGTGGCCGCGGATTTCGGCCTCGTCGCGCACGCCGCCCAGCGACATGCGGATGAACTCGCGACCGGTCGCCTTGGCGATCGACTTGCCGAGCGAGGTCTTGCCGACGCCCGGCGGCCCGACGAGGCACAGGATCGGCCCCTTGAGCTTGCCGGTGCGCGACTGCACCGCGAGATATTCGATGATGCGTTCCTTGACCTTCTCGAGGCCGTAATGGTCGGCGTCGAGCACCTCCTGGGCGTAGCCGAGGTCGCGCTTGACCTTGGACTTCTTGCCCCAGGGCAGGCTCAGCAGCCAGTCGAGATAGTTGCGCACGACCGTCGCCTCGGCCGACATCGGGCTCATCGTCTTGAGCTTCTTGAGCTCGCCCTCGGCCTTGGCGCGCGCCTCCTTGCTGAGCCGCGTCTTCTTGATGCGGTCCTCCAGTTCGGTCAGCTCGTTGGAGCCTTCCTCGCCGTCGCCCAGCTCGCGCTGGATCGCCTTCATCTGCTCGTTGAGGTAGTACTCGCGCTGCGTCTTCTCCATCTGCCGCTTGACGCGGGAGCGGATGCGCTTTTCCACCTGCAGCACGCCGATCTCGCCCTCCATGAGGCCGAGGATCTTCTGCAGCCGCTCGCTCACCGCGAGGGTCGCGAGCAGGTCTTCCTTCTCGGTGATCTTGATGACGAGGTGCGAAGCGATGGTATCCGCCAGCTTGCTGGCGTTCTCGATCTGGCCGACCGCGTTGACGACCTCGGCCGAGATCTTCTTATTGAGCTTCACGTAGTTCTCGAACTCGGTCTGCGCCGAGCGCGCCAGCGCCTCGATCTCGACGGGATCGCCCTCGGGCTCGGGGAGGATGCTCGCCTGCGCCTCGAAATAATCCTCGGTCTGCAGGTAGTGGTCGATGGTGGCGCGGTTAAGCCCCTCGACCAGCACCTTAACGGTGCCGTCGGGCAGCTTCAGCAATTGCAGCACGGAAGCGATGGTGCCGGTGGCGAAGATGTCGCCGGGCGCCGGATCGTCGTCCTGCGCATTCTTCTGGGTGACGACGAGGATGTGCTTGTCGTCGCGCATCACCTCTTCGAGCGCCTTCACCGATTTCTCGCGGCCGACGAACAGGGGCACGATCATACCGGGGAACACCACGATGTCCCTGAGCGGCAGGACCGGATAGACCCGGTCCCGATCGAATTCGGCGCCGTGCGAAGTGACGTCCGACATGTCTTGTCCTTTCCGGGGCACGATGGGAGGAGGATACGGAAACGTGCCCAAACAGCAATCAGTCCAGCGCCCGCAGCGGAGCCGCTCGTCTGATTCCGCTCATTAAATAGGGTCTCATGCCCACGGAACAAGTCAACTTCCCGCATGAATTCCCGGTTATGGGGCCTGGATGCGGGGTCATTTCGCCGGCGCCGGGCTAACTGAGGGCCCGCAGGAGATTGCCCGACGCATAGCCGTCGGGGACGAGGCCGGCGCGCGCCTGGAAGTCCATGACGGCGGCGCGGGTCTTGGGGCCGATGATGCCGTCCGGCGTGCCCACCGGGTAGCCGCGCCGGGCAAGCTGGGCCTGCAGCTCGACGCGCTGGCTCTTGAGCAGCGCCGTGTCGTTGGGCCAACCGGCGACGAAGCCGGCGCTGCCCAGGATGCGGTCGGCGAGATGGCCGACGGCGAGCGCGTAGCTGTCGGAATTGTTGTAGCGCTTGATGACGCCGAAATTGGGCAGGATGGCGAAAACCGGCCCGTTGGCGCCCATCGGCATGTAGAGGCTCGCCACGTCCCCCTCGCGCGGGAACGCCTTGCCGTTGGCGCGGCGCACGCCGATGCCGCTCCACTCGCGCAGCGTCGCGGCGGTGCCGTTCCACACATTGTTGTAGTCGAAGCCGGTCGGCAGCTTCACCTCGTAGCCCCAGGTCTCGCCGGCCCGCCAGCCATGCGCCTTGAGATAGTTGGCGGTCGAGGCGAGCGCGTCGGGCACCGAGGTCCAGATGTCCTTGTGGCCGTCGCCCTTGAAGTCCACGGCGTAGCGCATGAAGCTCGACGGCATGAACTGCGGATGGCCCATGGCGCCGGCCCACGAGCCGACCATGTTGGTCGCCCGCACATGCCCCTGCTCGAGGATTTGCAGCGAGCGGATCAGCTCGTCGCCGAAAAAGCTCGCCCGGTAGCCGGCATGGGTGAGCGTCGCCAGCGCGTGCACCGTGTTGGTGCCGCCCATGAAGCCGCCGAAATTGGTCTCGATGCCCCAGATGGCGAGGATGATCTCGGGCTGCACGCCATAGCGCTGGCTGACCGCGGCCAGCGTCTGCTGCCACTCGCCGCGCATGCTCCGGCCGGTAGAGGCGCGCGCGTCGCTGACGCGCTTGGTCACGTAGTCGGCGGCGGTGCTGGCGAATTCGGGCTGCGCGCCGGTGAGCTTGATGACGCTTTGCAGCGGCTTGAAGCCGCCCATCGCCGCATCGAACGTCTTGCGCGACACGCCCTGCGCCCTGGCGCTCGCCCAGGTGCGATCGACGAAGCTCGACACGCTGGCGCCGAAGGCCGGGCCGATGGCGGCGGACGCCATGAGCGCGCCGGCGCCGACGAGAAAGGAGCGACGGGAAGGGACGATGCGGGACATGGCGGCCTCGATACGCAAGATACGACACGCGCAGCGCCGCCGAGCCCCAACGAGGCGCCACTCCTTCAATTTCATGCCCGCGAATTAAGAACGCGTTAAGGCGGCCGGACAGCAAAACGCCGGGGACCGGCCCCGGCGTCTTCGCTTTTGGCGCTGCGCTGCTGCTCAGGCGCTGGCGGCCGGCGCCTCTTCCTTCTTGCGCTCCGAATAGATGTAGAGCGGGCGCGCATCCTTGTTGTTCACGACCTCCTCGGAGATCACCACCTCCTCGACGCCGTCGAGCGACGGCAGGTCGAACATGGTGTCAAGCAGGATGCCTTCCATGATCGAGCGCAGGCCGCGCGCGCCGGTCTTGCGCTCGATGGCGCGCCTGGCGATGGCCTTGAGCGCGTCCTCGTGGAAGGTGAGCTCGGTGTCCTCCATGGCGAACAGCCGCTGGTATTGGCGCACCAGCGCGTTCTTGGGCTCGGTGAGGATCTGGATCAGCGCCGCCTCGTCGAGGTCCTCGAGCGTCGCGATCACCGGCAGGCGGCCGATGAATTCGGGGATCAGCCCGAACTTCACCAGGTCTTCGGGCTGCACGTCCTTGAGCAGGTCGCCGACGCGGCGGTCGTGCGGGTCCTTGACGGTGGCGGCGAAGCCGATGCCCGAGCCTTCCGAGCGCGACTGGATGATCTTTTCGAGGCCGGCGAAGGCGCCGCCGCAGATGAACAGGATGTTGGTCGTGTCCACCTGCAGGAATTCCTGCTGCGGATGCTTGCGGCCGCCCTGCGGCGGCACCGACGCCACAGTGCCTTCCATGATCTTCAGCAGCGCCTGCTGCACGCCCTCGCCCGACACGTCGCGGGTGATCGAGGGGTTGTCGGACTTGCGCGAAATCTTGTCGACCTCGTCGATATAGACGATGCCGCGCTGCGCCTTCTCGACATTGTAGTCGGCGGCCTGGAGCAGCTTGAGGATGATGTTCTCGACATCCTCGCCGACATAGCCCGCCTCGGTGAGCGTCGTCGCGTCGGCCATGGTGAACGGCACGTCGAGGATGCGCGCCAGCGTCTGCGCCAGGAGCGTCTTGCCCGTGCCGGTGGGGCCGACGAGCAGGATGTTCGACTTGGCCAGCTCCACGTCCTGATTCTTGGTCGCGTGCTGCAGGCGCTTGTAATGATTGTGCACCGCCACCGACAGGTTGCGCTTGGCGCGCAACTGGCCGATCACGTAATCGTCCAGCACCTTGTAGATTTCGAGCGGCGTCGGCACGCCGTCGGTGGACTTCACCATCGAGGTCTTGTTTTCCTCGCAGATGATGTCCATGCACAGTTCGACGCATTCATCGCAGATGAACACGGTCGGGCCGGCGATCAATTTGCGCACTTCGTGCTGCGACTTGCCGCAGAACGAGCAATACAGCGTATTCTTGGATTCGCCGGTGGAAGTTTCTTTGGACATCCGTCACTCCTCGGGAGCACCGCTCCCGCCTACCGCGCCAGCCCGGAGGCTAACGCGCGAGACTTAAAGAATATGTTGCCGGGCCGAGCTTAACGGCCGGTCCGGCAGGCCACAATGCCGGGAGTGTCACACTCCCGTTCCCTCTGGCAGCAGCGTTAATGCCGCCGGGGTCAGGCGGCGGGCGCGTCGGGGACGGCCCGCTTTTCGAAGATCTGGTCGATGATGCCGAAATCCTTGGCCTCTTCGGGGCTGAGGAAGCGGTCGCGCTCGAGCGCGTTGTGGATGGTGTCGTAGTCCTTGCCCGTGTGCTTCACGTAGATCTCGTTGAGCCGGCGCTTCAGCCGCTCGGTGAACTGGGCGTGGATCAGGATGTCGGTGGCCTGCCCCTGATAGCCGCCCGAGGGCTGGTGCACCATGATCGAGGCGTTGGGCAGCGAGCCGCGCATGCCGGCCTCGCCGCCGGCGAGCAGGAGCGAGCCCATCGAGGCCGCCTGCCCGGTGCACAAGGTCGCCACCGGCGGGCGGATGAACTGCATCGTGTCGTAGATCGCCAGGCCCGACGTCACCACGCCGCCCGGCGAGTTGATGTACATGCTGATCTCCTTCTTCGGGTTCTCGGACTCGAGAAAGAGCAGTTGCGCGACGATCAGCGAGGCCATGCCGTCCTCGACCTGGCCGGTCACGAAGATGATGCGTTCCTTGAGCAGGCGCGAATAGATGTCGAAGGCGCGCTCGCCGCGGTTGGTCTGCTCGACCACCGTGGGCACAAGGTAGTTGTAGTAAGTCTCGATGGGATCTCGCATTTTCCTGATGCCCCTGAACTGGATGCCGAATCGCCGACGCGATCCGCCGAGGTGAGACGAGCCTGCGTTAAGGCGCGGTAAAGCCACAGATAGGCGGGACTGTGGCACGGAACAAGGCGGGCCTCAGCGCGTGAGCGCCGCCAGCGCCGCGGGAACGAGCGCCGGCAGGTCCTCGGCGATCAGCCCCGCCGCGTCGAAGCGCGCGGCGGCGGCGCCATGCACGAAGACGCCGGCCGCGGCGGCCTCGAACCCGGCCATGCCGCGCGCCAACAGGCCGCCGATGATGCCGGCGAGCACGTCGCCCGACCCGGCCGTGCCGAGCCCCGGCGGCGCGTTGGCGTTGATGGCCGCGCGGCCGTCCGGCGCGGCGATGACGGTATCGCTGCCCTTGAGCACGACGACGGCGCCCGCGCGCGCCGCGGCGGCGCGGGCGCGCTCCGGCTTGGCGCCGCCGAGGTCGCCGAACAGCCGCGCGAACTCGCCCTCGTGCGGGGTGAGGATCACCGGCCGGCCGGGGCGCGCCGCGATCAGCGAGAACAGCGTTTCAGGCGCGTCCTTGAAGACGGTCAGCGCATCGGCGTCGAGCACGGCGGCGGGCGCGAGGTCGAGCACCGCCCGCACCTTGTCGCGCGTCTCGGGTTCTACGCCGGCGGCGGGGCCGATGACGACGGCGCCGGGCTTCAGCGCCGGCAGCAGACGCGCCAGGGCCGCGGCGTCCCCGGCCTCCGCGAGCATGACCGCGCTGACCTGCTCCGCGTGCACCATGAGCGCCTCGCGCGTCCCCGCGAGAGTGACGGCCCCTGCCCCGCTGCGCAGCGCCGCAAGGGCGGAAAGCCGCGCGGCGCCTGTGTGGAGCGCCGCTCCTGAAACGACGATACAGTGGCCGCGCGAATATTTGTGCGCGTCGGGCGGCACGGCGGGGATGGACCACAGATCCGGCCCGTTCTCCCAGGTCCGGGGGCCGATCTCGGCGAGCACCCGCGACGGGATGCCGATGTCGGCCAGCACCACCTCGCCGCAATGCATGCGCCCCGGCAGCAGCAGGTGGCCGGGCTTGCGGCGAAAGAAGGTGACGGTGAGCTCGGCTTCGACGGCGACACCGCGCACGGCGCCGCTGGCACCGTCGATACCCGATGGAATGTCGATCGACACCACCGGGCAGCCCGCATCCCGCAACTTGCCGATCGCCATGAACTTCTGCCAGGCGATGTCACGGTCCAGCCCGGCCCCGAACAGCGCATCGACGACGAGGTCGCCGGGCGCGACGTCGGGGGTGACGGTATCGCCCCAGCGCCCCGCATTGACCGCCGCGTCGCCCTTCAGCTTGTCGCGCGCACCGAACAGGGCGACGCGCACCGGCCAGCCGGCATCGCGCAACTGCCGGGCGACGACGAAGCCGTCGCCGCCATTGTTGCCCGGCCCGCACAGCACCAGCACCGGCCGGCGCGCGTAGCGGCGGAGGATTTCGCGCGTCACGGCGCGCCCGGCATTTTCCATGAGCACCAGCGACGGGATGCCGGCGGCCGCGGCCAGCCGGTCGGCGCGGGACATTTCGGCGGGGGTCAGCAACTCGTGCGGCATGGCCCGTTGTATCCCCTTCTGGGGGCAAACAAAAAGGCCGCCCGGAGGCGGCCTCGAAGACATTGTGCGACCCGCTCAGTGGTCGTGATGCTCGTGCTCGTGATGATGCTCCTCGGGCACGTCGTCACCCTCGTCCTGGATGATCTTGGCCAGATCCTCGCGGCTCATCTTCTTGTCGGTCAGGGTCGCCAGCTCGGCGACGAAATCGACCACCTTGTTCTCGAACACCGGGGCACGCAGGCCGGCCAGCGCGGCCGGGTTCTTGCGATAATAGTCGTAGACCTGCTGCTCCTGGCCGGGGAAGCGGCGCACCTCGGCGATGAGCGCCTGCTGGTGCTCCTCCTCGGTGACCTCGACCTTGTTGCGGTTGCCGATCTCGGCGACGACGAGCCCGAGCCGCACGCGGCGCTCGGCGATCTTGCGATACTGCTCGCGCGCCTCGTCCTCGGTCGTGCCCTCGTCCTCGAAGCTGCGGCCGTGATGCTCGATCTCGTGCAGCACGCGCTGCCAGATAGTGTCGAACTCGGCCTCGACGAGCTGCTCGGGCACCTCGAACTTGTGGCTCTCGTCCAGCGCGTCGAGAATCTGCCGCTTCATGGCCTGCCGGCTCATGGATTGCAGGGCCGCGCCCATCTGCTCGCGCACGGCGTCGCGCAGCGCCGCGAGGGTCTCGAGGCCGAGCTTCTTGGCAAACTCGTCATCGAGCTCGCCGGCCTGCGGGGCATCGATATGCAGCACGGTGACGTCGAACACCGCCTGCTTGCCCTGCAATTCCTCGTTGGCATAGTCCTTGGGGAAGGTGACCTCGACCGCCTTCGTATCCCCCTTCTTCAGGCCGATGAGCTGCTCCTCGAAGCCGGGGATGAAATCGCCCGAGCCGATGATCAGGTGCGCATGGTCGGACGAGCCGCCGGCAAACGGCTTGCCGTCGATCTTGCCCTCGAAGGAAATGCCGAGATTGTCGCCGCTCTCGACCACGCCGTCGTCGCCCTTGGCCTCATAGCCGCGCTGCTGGCGGAAGACGCGCTGCATCTCCTTGTCGAGGTCCTCCTCGGAGATATCGACGACCGGACGGTCGAGCTTCAGCTCCTTGAACTCCATGAGCTCGACAGGCGGCAGCACCTCGTAGCTGACCTCGAAGCTCAGATCCGCCTCGCCATCCAGCACCCGGTTGAGAGCGCCCTGATCCTCGGGCAGGTCCACCTTGGGCTGCGCCGCGGCGCGTTCGGCGCGGTCGGCCAGCGCGTCGGTCACGGTGGCGTTGATGGCGTCCTGCATCACCTCGGCCATGGCCGACTTGCCATAGACCTTCTTGAGATAGGTGGTGGGCACCTTGCCGGGGCGGAAACCCTTGATGTTGGCGCGGTCCTTGAGCTCGCCCAGACGCGCGTCGAGGCGGCTCGTCAGGTCGCTCTGGGGGATGACCACGCTCAGCTTGCGCTTCAGGCCTTCATTGAGGGTTTCGGTGACCTGCATAGAGACTGTTCCGTTGTTGTCGTTGGCCGTCGGCGAGTGAGAGCTCCGGCGAAAGCTGGTGCGGGTGAGAGGATTTGAACCTCCACGCCTTTTGGGCGACGGAACCTAAATCCGTTGCGTCTACCAGTTTCGCCACACCCGCGTGCCCTACGGCCGGGCTGGCGGTCAGATATATGAAGTGATCCGGCCAGTCAAAGGCGGAATGCGGGGTGGGCAGTCGGCAATCGGCAGTTGGCAGTCGGGACGTGAATGGTGAGTGGCGAACAGCGATAGCGCCGCTCCCCGCCGTCGCCCCGGCGAAGGCCGGGGCCCAGTAAACATTGTGGGTGCGGTGGATACTGGGTCCCGGCCTGCGCCGGGACGACAGGGGCTGGGGCTAAGTGGCGCCACACCCACCGCGTCATTCCCGCGCAGGCGGAAATGACAGACTTAGAGGACGGTGCCGGACAGCAGGATTTGACTTGTCTGTGGGCAGGATGCACGTTTTTTAGGCAATGACGGGAAAGATCGGCTCAATCTGCGCTTAAAATTCCAGCTGCAACTGCTTGAGAAACCAGTGGCATATTGCCCACCAAGACTATTGGCATACCCCGTGCATCATTGTCGGCGACATCCCGCACGGGCTTAGTGGAGACCGAAAGTGAAGAAGATCGAAGCGATCGTGAAGCCGTTCAAGCTGGACGAGGTCAAGGAGGCCCTCCAGGAGGTGGGCTTGCAGGGCATCACCGTCACCGAGGCCAAGGGGTTCGGCCGGCAGAAGGGGCATACCGAGCTCTATCGGGGCGCCGAATACGTTGTCGATTTCCTGCCCAAGGTGAAGGTCGAGGTGGTGTGCCCCGACGATCTCGCCGAAAAGGCCATCGAGGCGATCCGCGGCGCGGCCCAGACCGGCCGCATCGGCGACGGCAAGATCTTCGTCTACTCGATCGAGCAGGCCATCCGCATCCGCACGGGGGAATCCGGCGACGCCGCGCTGTAGGCGCGCGCCCGCCGAAGCAATGCATTTTCAACGGGGACGACCATGACGACTGGAAGCGACATTCTGAAGAAGATCAAGGACGAGGCCATCAAATACGTCGATCTTCGCTTCACCGATCCGCGCGGCAAGCTGCAGCACCTCACCCTCGACGTCAGCATCGTCGATGACGACCTGTTCGAGGAGGGCACGATGTTCGACGGCTCCTCGATCGGCGGCTGGAAGGCCATCAACGAGTCCGACATGGTGCTGATGCCCGACCCGGATTCGGCCTATGTCGATCCGTTCTTCGGCGCCGCGACGCTGGCCATCAACTGCGACATCCTCGAGCCGCTCTCCTACCAGCCCTATTCGCGCGACCCGCGCACCACCGCCAAGAAGGCCGAGGCCTATGTGAGCGCCATCGGGCTGGGCGACACGGTGTATTTCGGCGCCGAGCCGGAATTCTTCATCTTCGACGACGTGCGCTACTCCAACACGCCCTACAAGGTGGGGTTCCAGGTCGATGGCTCGGAGCTGCCCAGCAACAACGACACCGCCTATGAGCAGGGCAATAACGGCCACCATATCGGGCTCAAGAAGGGCTATTTCCCGGTGCCGCCGCTCGACAGCGCCCAGGACATGCGCGGCGAGATGCTGGCGGCGATGGGCGCCATGGGCGTGCCGATCGAAAAGCACCACCACGAGGTCGCCTCGGGCCAGCACGAATTGGGCATGAAGTTCGCCCCGCTCATCAAGGCGGCCGACAACGTGCAGATCTACAAGTATGTGATCCAGCAGGTGGCGCATGCCTACGGCAAGACCGTCACCTTCATGCCCAAGCCGGTGTTCGGCGACAACGGCTCGGGGATGCATTGCCACCAGTCCATCTGGAAGGACGGCAAGCCGCTGTTCGCCGGCGACCAGTATGCGGGCCTGTCCATGGACGCGCTGTACTACATCGGCGGCATCATCAAGCACGCCAAGGCGATCAACGCCTTCTCCAACCCGACGACCAACTCGTACAAGCGGCTGGTGCCGGGCTTCGAGGCGCCGGTGCTGCTCGCCTATTCGGCGCGCAACCGCTCGGCCTCGTGCCGCATCCCGTTCGGCCAGTCGCCCAAGGCCAAGCGCGTCGAGATCCGCTTCCCCGACCCGCTCGCCAACCCCTATCTCGCCTTCGCGGCGATGCTGATGGCCGGCGTCGATGGCATCCGCAACAAGCTGCATCCGGGCGATGCCATGGACAAGGACCTCTACGAGCTGCCGCCCGAGGAGCTCAAGGAGATCCCGACCGTGTGCGGCTCGCTGCGCGAGGCGCTCGCCAGCCTCGACGCCGACCGCGACTTCCTCAAGGCCGGCGGCGTGTTCGACGACGACCAGATCGACAGCTATATCGACCTCAAGATGACCGAGGTCATCAAATTCGAGCAGACCCCGCACCCGGTCGAGTACGAGATGTACTACTCGGCCTGACGCCTCCACCGATCCCATGCAATCGGGGCCCCGCGAGGGGCCCCTTTTTCATGACCGCTGCGCCGTGAAGAAGCCCTCGGGATCGTCGCGCTCGACGAGCCGGCGGCCGGCGATCTCGAAGAAGCGGGTGCCGATGTTGCGCACGAAGCTGCGGTCGTGCGAGACGACGATGGCGCTCGCCCCCTGCCCCAGGATTTCGGCCTCGAGCTGCTCCTGGCCGGCGATATCGACGTGGTTGGTGGGCTCGTCCATCAGGTAGAAATTCGGCTCCGCGAGCCGCAGCGCCAGTAGCGCGAGGCGCGCCCGCTGGCCGAAGCTGAGGCGCGCGATGGGCTTTTGCTGCCGGTCCACGGCGAAGCCGGCGGCGGCGAGCAGCGCGCGGCTGCGCTGGTCGCCCTGCCCGAAGCCGGCGACGAGGTCGAAGGGCGTGCCGCCGGCCGGCAGTTGCGACATCTCCTGGTCGGTGGCGCCGAGCTTCAGCGAGCCGGCGACGCGCACCCCCGCCACCGCCTCGCCCGCCATGGCGCGGGCGATGAGCTTCATGAGCTGCGACTTGCCGGCGCCGTTACGCCCGAGCAGCACCGCCCGGTCGCCCTGAAAGAGGTGCAGCTTGCCGATGGCGAACAGCGGCTGGCCGTCGGGCGTGCGCACCGTGAGGTCGTCGATGGCGACGAGCACCCGCGCATGGGTGCCGCTGTTGGCGAGGCGGATGTCGCCGCTGCGCTCGCGGTGGAGATCCGCGACGCCCGCCTCGATCTTCGCCGCCCGCTGCTTGAGCTGCTTGGCCTTGACGGTCAGGAGATCGGAGCCCGAATTGATGCCGATATTGGTGAGCTTGGCCGCCTGCCGGCGCAGTTGCTTCGCGTCCTTGAGGTCGCGCTCCTGCTGGCGGGCGGCGGCCGCGTCGGCCTCGGCCAGCGCCGCGCGGGCGCGCGTATAGGGCAGCGCGAAATAGACCGAGTTGCCGGGCCTGAGGAACAGCGTGCGGTTGGTGGTCGCGTCGAGGAAGCCGCGGTCATGGCTGGCGATGAGCACCGGCATGGCGCGCGTCGCGCCGGCGAGCCAGCGCTCGAGCTGCAAGATCTTGCCGAGGTCGAGATGGTTGGTCGGCTCGTCGAGCAGCAGCGCGTCGGGCTCGTTGACCCAGACGCGGGCGATCAGCATCAGCCGCTGCCAGCCGCCCGAGAGCTGGTCCACCTGCCGCGCGCGCATGTCCTCGGGCGCCGCGAACTCGTCGAGCACCATATCGACGCGCCAGGCGTCACTGTCGCGCCGCGCCGGCGGCAGGGCCTCGCGCACGGCGGCGCGCAAGCTCAGCGGCAGCAGCGCCGCCGGCACGTCCTGCTCGACATAGCCGATGGCGAGGCCGCGCGAGCGCACGATCTCTCCATGCGTCAGCGCCTGCAGGCCGGCGATGCAGCGCAGCAGCGTGGTCTTGCCGCGGCCATTGCCGGCGACGAGGCCGACACGGTCGGTCTCGCCGATCGTGAGGGAGAGGGTATCGAAAAGCGGCTCGGAGGCGATGACGCCGGCGCCGTTGAGGCTGATGGTGCCCATGGGGATGTCTCTGGTGTGGAATGAAGGCCAAGGCGCGCGCAGCGCCACGATGGGCGAACCAGAGAGCTGAACGAAAACGTCCGGGACCCTGCGGTCAGCCCTGCAACACAAGCTGCAGGGCGAAGACAGGGCCACGCGTACGATGCGGATCGAAACGGCTCAGCATGCGCTGAAGCTAGCGGCTGCGGCGCCGGCGTTCAAGTGAGGAAGAACAGCACCGACAGGGCGCCGACGACACCGGGACGGGCGGCGCGAAGGTGGGCAAGCCGGTACGCAGAACTCGACACTCCGGCCTGCACCCACCCCATACGCAGCACCTCGAAAACGCTCTGGGAGCGGCGGCGCATACGGCTACTCCAGACAAAAACCGTATGCCGGCAAAGCTAGCAGCGCGCGCTTAAGGAAGTGCTTCCAAGAAGCGAACCATTGGTAAACGGGGTGCCCCGTTTCGGGCCCTCGATAAAGCAGATCCCGGCCCGCGGGAGGAACGGGCCGGGATCGCATGTCCGCCTGGGAGGGAGGCGGTGTTCGGGAAGGCGGTGCCTCAGAAGGTGAACTTCAGGTTGAAGCTGCCGCCGCGGTTGCGCTGGACCTTGCGGACCTGATCAACCTTGCCGGTGCAGCGATCGACGCGCATCGAATACCAGTCGCCGCGCTTCTGGGCGACGGCGAGCACCTTGTTGGAGTGCCGGTCCTGGCGCACGATGCGCACGTCGCGATAGCCGTTGCGGTTCAGCCCCGAGCGGATCTGCGAGTCGGACAGGCACACGCGCCGATGGTCGCGGTCGCCAAAGCGCATCGTGATGCCGCCCTTGGGCGACTGCAGGCCGAAATTGATCGAGAAGTCGATATTGGGAGACGCCGCCTGCGCGGGCACGGCCATCGCACCGGCACCAGCGAGGGTGAGGGCCACGACCCCGGCGCGCAAACCGGTCTTCAGCGTGTTGGTGAGGGTCATTGTCTATCTCCAGTTCGAGGGGTCGCTCGGTTAAGCGTTGAGGGGACTATAGCGTTCCTCATTAAACCCAGCCGGAACCACCCGTTCATCTGCCGTTCATCTTGGCGGCGCTGATGCCGGCGTCAGCCGAGGCGAAAGGCCGGGTTCCAGCCGAGTGCTGCGAGACCGCGGCGGGTGTCTACCGTGCCGTCGGCCTCGGCGATGTTGTAGATGCCGTCGCCGCGCTCGCAGGCGTGGCGGGCGGCGTCGGCGGCGGCATCGACGTGGAGGGGCGCGAGGCCGGAGGTCTCGAAGCCCGTGCCGGGCCCGTAGAGGTGGCCGTAGCGCAGCACCACGCCGGGCATCGGCGCAGCGAGGACCTGCCGTTCGAGGCTCGCGACCGCGGCGAAGGCGGCGTCGAGCGGGGCCGTCTCGGGAATGGGCGCGGGCGCGCCCGGCGCATAGGCGAAGGCGATGCTCTGCGCCACCAGCCGCCTTGCCCCGGCGGCGCTGGCGGCGGCCACGAGATTGGCCGTCCCGACCTCGCGGAGATGGGCGTTGCGCAGGCGCGCCGCGGCCATCAGCGCGGGCGCGAGTGCCGGCGGCAGATCGGTCAACTGGTGGATCACCACCTCCGGCGCGGCCTGCGTCACGGCGTCGCGCAAAGCCGCGGCATCGAAGACATCGACCACGGCCGGCACCACGCCGATGCCGGCGAGCCGCGCCGCGCGCTCGGGCCGGCGGGTCGTGCCCGTCACCTGCCAGCCATCCGCCACCAGCAGCCGGCACAGCGGCCAGCCGATGGCCCCTGCCGCGCCGGCGATGAAGGCGGTGCGGGCCATGCTAGTGCTTCGTCACCCCCGACAGGGTCGAGGCGATGACCTCCCACTCCTGCTTGACGCTGGGCGCCGCGCGCTTCTTGCCGGCGCGGCGATACCAGTAGTCGGCATTGCCCATGTCGGCCTCGATCCAGTGCAGCAGCGCGTGCACCCAGTCGAATTCCATGACGCCTTCCATGGCCTGCACGATAGCGTGCGCCTCGTCCCATTCGGGGCCGACGCGGAACTCGCCCTTGCGGATCCACCACAGCGCCTGCAACGGCTTCGACATGTCGCGGGGCACGTCCCGCCAGTCGGCGGTCGAGAAGATATCGGCCTCGGCCATCGTCACCACCACTGCGCCGGCGAGAAATCGATGTCCGCCGCGCGCTCGATGACGCGGCCGGCGGCGAACAGGGTTTCCTCGTCGAAGGGCTTGCCGATGAGCTGCAGCGCCAGCGGCAGGCCGGCGGCGTTCTTGCCGGCCGGCACGGCGATGCCGGGCAGGCCCGCCATGTTGACCGTCACCGTGAACACGTCGTTGAGGTACATCTTCACCGGATCGGCCTTCATTTCCGCGTCGCCGATGGCGAAGGCGGCGCTGGGGGTGGCCGGGGTCAGGATGGCGTCGACGCCATCGGCAAATGCCTCCTCGAAGTCCCGCTTGATCAGTGTGCGCACCTTCTGCGCCCGCACGTAATAGGCGTCGTAGTAGCCGGCACTCAGCACATAGGTGCCGATCATCAGCCGGCGCCGCACCTCTGGGCCGAAGCCCTTGGCGCGCGTCAGCTCGTACATGTCGGTGATGTCCCTGCCGGTGACGCGCAGGCCGTAACGCACGCCGTCATAGCGGGCGAGGTTCGACGAGGCCTCGGCCGGCGCCACGATGTAATAGGTCGGCAGCGCATATTTCGTATGCGGCAGCGAGATGTCGCGGACCGTCGCGCCCTCGGCCACCAGCCAGTCGATGCCGGCCGTCCACAGCGCCTCGATCTCCGCGGGCATGCCCTCGACGCGGTATTCCTTCGGAATGCCGATGGTAAGGCCCTTGACGCCACGCGCGACGGCCGCCGCGAAATCCGGCACGGCGCGATCGACGCTGGTCGAATCCTTTGCATCGAACCCGGCCATCGAGCCGAGCAGGAGCGCCGCATCCTCGACGGTGCGGGCGATCGGGCCGGCCTGGTCGAGCGAGGAGGCGAAGGCGACGATGCCCCAGCGCGAGCAGCGCCCATAGGTCGGCTTGACGCCGACCGTGCCGGTGAACGCCGCCGGCTGGCGGATCGAGCCGCCGGTGTCGGTGGCGGTGGCGCCGGCGCACAGCCAGGCGCTCACGGCGGCGGCCGAGCCGCCCGACGAGCCACCGGGCACCAGCTTTTCGGTCGAGCCCGCGGCGCGCCACGGATTGACCACCGGGCCGTAATAGGAGGTCTCGTTGGACGAACCCATGGCGAACTCGTCCATGTTGAGCTTGCCCAGCAGCACGGCGCCATCGCGCCACAGATTGGCGGTGACGGTGGACTCGTATTCGGGCTTGAAGCCGTCGAGGATGTGGCTCGCCGCCTGGGTGTGCACGCCCTTGGTGGCGAACAGGTCCTTGATGCCGAGCGGGATGCCGTCGAGCGGGCCGGCCTCGCCCCTGGCGCGGCGCGCATCGCTTTGCGCGGCCATGGCGCGGGCCTGGTCGGCGGTCACCGCCACATAGGCGTTGAGGGTGGGGTTGGCGGCCGCGATGGCAGCGAGATAGGCCGCTGTCAGCTCGGCGGCGGAAAAGCTCTTGTCGGCGAGCCCCTTACGGGCGGCGGCAAGTGTCAGCCTGGTCAGGTCGGTCAAGGTTTTGGGCCCAAAGCGGAACGTTAGCGCCGTTCCTATAAGGGTGCCGCGATTATCGCAACATCGGGGCGGCGCCCTACTCGATGACCTTGGGCACCATGAAGAAGTTGTCCTCGCTCAGCGGCGCGTTGGCGACCACCTGCTCGGGATAGCCGCCATCGGTCACCACGTCCTCGCGGCGGCGGAGCTGCATGGGCGTCACCGAGGTCATCGGCTCGACGCCGGCGACATCGACCTCGGCCAGTTGCTCGACGAAGCCGAGAATGGTGTTGAGCTCGGCCTCGTAGGTCGCCGCCTCGTCCGCCTCGATGCGGATTCGCGCCAGGCGGCCGATGCGTTTCACGGTGGCAGCGTCAACGGGCATCACAAACTCCTCGGTGGCCGGGTTCTAGCCTCGCTCAAACCTCGAGGGCAAGCCCCGGCTCGAGCGACACCAGCCCGACGCCGTCGAGACGCTCGGCCAGCGCCGCCACGATGTCGTCCAGCCGCTCGCTGTCCACGGCGAGCGCGATGAGGCGCGGCCGCGCCACGTCGAGCAGCACGCTCGCCTCGGCCACCGGCGCGGCGCGGGCCGAGGTAAGGACGATCACGGCGCCGTCGGCCCAGCGGCCGAAGCGCGGTGGCTCGCCGGCGCCGAGCAGCACCAGCGGCGGCTCGCCCGCGGCGGCGATGAGCAGCGTGCCCGAGGCGATGCGGAGGATCTCGAGCGGCGGCGGGGCGTCCATGAGGTTTTTCGGCGCGGGCGGCCGCCAGGTGGCCGGATCGCGCCGCGGCGGGGCGTCGCTGGCGGCCGAGTCGAGCACATGGTCGGCGCCCGCCAGCACCTCGCCCCGATCCACCCTCGCCGGCGCCCCGGCGGCATCCACCACCACGATCTCGCCGCCCACATAAGCCCTGAGCGTCGTCCCGCCGAACCAGGTGAGCTTCATCGATTCCTTGCCTCTTTGCGCCCGCACAGCTAGCCAATCGGCATGACCAACGGCAACCTCGACGCCCTCCCCCCTGCCGGCAAGCTGCTGGGGCTCGATCTGGGGACCAGGACCATCGGCGTCGCGGTGTCGGACGGGCTGCGGTTCACGGCGACGCCGCTCGAGACCATCAGGCGCAGCAAGTTCACCGCCGATGCGGCGCGGCTGGTGGAGCTGATCGCCGAGAATCAGGCGGTGGGGCTGGTGCTCGGGCTGCCGCTCAACATGGATGGCAGCGAGGGGCCGCGGGCGCAATCGACACGGGCCTTCGCGCGCAATCTGGCGCAGAAGACGCCGCTGCCCGTGGTGTTCTGGGACGAGCGGCTCTCGACCAGCGCGGTGACGCGCATGCTGATCGAGGCCGATACGCGGCGCGAGCGGCGCGCCGAGGTGGTGGACAAGCTCGCCGCCTCGTACATCCTGCAGGGGTTTCTCGACCGCTTGCGACAGGGATGACGCACCGGCTTGTGCGGCCGGCCGCGCTGGGCTAGACCCCCGGCGCATAGAGGACGGAGCGGCATGACCAACGCGACGGGCAGTTCGGGCCGGCGGCCCTTCCCCCACCGGAACCTCCTCGGCATTTCTGAGCTCAACCCGCACGACATCGTCGACTTGATCGACCGCGCGGAGGCGATGATCCCGGTGTCGCGGCAGCCGCGCAAGACGCTGCCGACGCTGTCGGGCAAGACGCAGATCAACCTGTTCTTCGAGCCCTCGACGCGCACGCAGTCGAGCTTCGAGATCGCCGGCAAGCGGCTCGGCGCGCAGGTCGTCAACATGTCTGTGCGCACCTCGTCGGTGAGCAAGGGCGAGACGCTGGTCGATACGGCGGCAACGCTCAACGCCATGCAGCCCGACGTCATCATCGTGCGCCATTCGGCCTCGGGCGCGGTGGAGCTGTTGAGCCAGAAGGTCGGCTGCGCCGTCATCAATGCCGGCGACGGCGCGCACGAGCACCCGACGCAGGCGCTGCTCGACGCACTGACCATCCGCCAGCACAAGGGCCGCATCAGCGGCCTCACCGTGGCCATCTGCGGCGATATCGCCAATTCGCGCGTGGCGCGCTCGAACCTCCTGCTGCTCGGCGCGCTGCAGGTGCGGACGCGGGTCGTCGCGCCGCGCACGCTCCTGCCGCGCGGCATCGAGGCGCTGGCGAGCGAGGTCTTCACCGACATGCGCGAGGGCCTCGCCGGGGCCGACGTGGTGATGATGCTGCGGTTGCAGCACGAACGGGCCGCCGGCCACCTCATCCCCTCGGTGCGCGAATATTACCGCTTCTACGGGCTCGACGAGGACAAGCTGGCGCTGGCCAAGCCCGACGCCATCGTCATGCATCCGGGGCCCATGAACCGCGGCGTCGAGATCGACCCGGCCATCGCCGACGGGCCGCGCTCGGTGATCACCCACCAGGTGGAGATGGGCGTGGCGGTGCGCATGGCGGTGCTCGACGCGCTGCTGGCGGACGGAACGGAGGCCGCGCCATGACCGCGCCCCTCGTCATCGCCAATGCCCGCATCGTCGATCCGGCCAGCGGCACCGACCGCGCCGGCGCACTGCTGGTCAGCGACGGCCGCATCACGAGCCTCGCCGAAGGCGCAGCGCCGGGCGTGCCCGAGGGGGCGACGCTGGTCGATGCCAGGGGGCTGCTCGCGGCGCCCGGCCTCATCGACATGCGCGTCTTCACCGGCGAGCCCGGCCACGAATATCGCGAGACGCTGGCCTCGGCAGGCGAGGCGGCGGCGGCTGGCGGCGTCACCAGCTTCCTGTTGATGCCCGACACCACGCCGGTGGTGGACGATGGCGCCATCGTCGATTTCATCGTGCGGCGCGCCGCGGCCAACGCCAGGGTGCACGTGCTGCCGGCGGCGGCGATCACCAAGGGCCTCGCGGGCGCCGACATCACCGAGTTCGGCCTGCTCAAGGAGGCCGGCGCGGCCTGCCTCAGCGACGGGCGGCAGTCGATCCAGTCGGCGGGGCTGATGCGCATGGCGATGACCTATGCGGCGACCTTCGACATGCCCATCGTGCACCACGTCGCCGACCACTCGCTGGTCGGCGAAGGGGTGATGAACGAGGGCACGCTCGCCACCATTTCCGGCCTCAAGGGCATCCCCGCCGAGGCCGAGACGGTGCCGCTGGCGCGCGACCTGCAACTCGCCGCGCTCACCGGCGTCCGCTACCATGCGGCGCAGCTTTCGACCGCCGGGGCGGTGGAGCTGGTCGCCGCCGCCAAACGGCGCGGGCGGGTCAGCGCGGGCGTGTCGATCAACAATCTGGCGCTTAACGAGAACGACGTGGCGCCCTACCGCACCTATTTCAAGCTCAGCCCACCGCTGCGCGCCGAGGACGACCGGCAGGCGATGATCGAGGGCCTGCGCGCCGGCACCATCGACGTCATCCACTCGGCGCACGACCCGCAGGACAGCGAGGTGAAGCGCCAGCCCTTCGCCGAGGCTTCCGAGGGCGCCATCGGGCTCGAAACGCTGCTGGCGGCGGCGCTGCGGCTCGTGCATTCGGGCGACGTGCCGCTCATGACGGTGCTGCGCGCCATGACGCAGCGGCCGGCCGAGATCCTCGGGCTCGAGGCCGGGCGGCTGGCCGTGGGGGCGCCGGCCGACATCATCCTCATCGATCCCGAGTTCCCCTGGGTGGTCCACGAGCACGACATCGTCTCGCGCTCGCGCAACACCGCCTTCGAGGGCGCGCGGCTGCAGGGCGCGGTGATGCAGACCTTCGTTGCAGGCCGCTGCGTCTTCCGCCATGCTCAGCGGCAAGAGGGGACGCGATGATCGCATATGTGCTGGCGGCCGTGATCGGCTATGGGCTCGGCTCCATCCCGTTCGGCGTCATGATCACGCGGGCGGCCGGGCTCGGCGACGTGCGCCAGATCGGCTCGGGCAATATCGGCGCCACCAACGTGCTGCGCACCGGGCGGCGGGAGCTGGCGGCGCTGACGCTGGTCATGGACGCCGCCAAGGGCGCCGTGGCGGTGCTGCTGACGCGCGCCTTCGTCGTCGGCCACGCCGTGCCCAATATCGACGCCGAGGGCGGGCTGATCCTGTGCGTCGCCGGCGCCGCGGCCTTTTTCGGCCACGTCTTTCCCGTGTGGCTCGGCTTCAGGGGCGGCAAGGGCGTCGCCACCTTCATCGGCGTATTGCTGGCGCTGAGCTGGCCCGTGGGGCTGATCTTCTGCGCCGTGTGGCTGGTGATCGCGCTGGCGCAGAAATACTCGTCGCTGGCGGCGCTGACGGCGGCGGCCACGGCGCCGATCTTTTCCTATGTCGTCGATGGCGGGCGGCTGGCCGGCACGGCGGCGATCCTCGCCATCGTGCTGTTCTACACGCACCGCGGCAACATCCTGAGGCTGATGAACAAGACCGAGCCGAAGATCGGCGCCGGGAAGCAGACCTCCGGGCCGTCGTGATGGCCGGGGCGGCGGGCATGAGGCTCAGTCCGTCCCAGAAGCTGGCCTGGCTGCGCCTCATCCGCACCGAAAATGTCGGGCCGGTGAGCTTCCGGCAATTGCTCAACCGCACCGGCTCGGCCGAAGCGGCCCTCGACGCCCTGCCCCGGCTTGCCCGCCGCGCCGGTGCCGGCACGCGCATCCCCAGCGTGGCGGAGGCCGAGGGCGAGATCGCCGCGCTCGAAAAGGCCGGCGGGCGGCTCGTCGCGTCGGGCGAGCCGGACTATCCGCCGCTCCTCGCCTATATTTCGGGTGCGCCGCCGCTGCTGTCGGTCATCGGCGGCGAAACGCTCGACCTCAAGCACACGGTCGCCATCGTCGGGGCGCGCAACGCCTCGGCGGCCGGCCAACGCATGACGACGCTGCTCGCCACCGATCTCGGTGCGGCCGGCTATGTCGTCGTCTCGGGGCTGGCGCGCGGCATCGACGCGGCGGCGCACAAGGCGGCGCTCGGCACCGGCACCGTGGCGGTGCTGGCCGGCGGGCTCGACCGCATCTATCCCGAGGAGAATTTGCCGCTGGCGCGGCGCATCGTCGAAGGCGGCGGCATGCTGGCAAGCGAAATGCCGATGGGCTGGCAGGCGCGGGCGCAGGATTTCCCGCGCCGCAACCGGATCGTCTCCGGCCTGTCGCTGGGCGTCGTGGTGGTCGAGGCGGCGCGGCGTTCCGGCTCGCTGATCACGGCGCGGCTCGGGCTCGAACAGAATCGCGAGGTGTTCGCGGTGCCCGGCTCGCCGCTCGACCAGCGCTCGGAGGGCGGCAACCACCTCATCCAGCAGGGCGCGCGGCTCATCACCTCGGCGGCCGACATCGTCGAGACGCTGAGCACCGCCGACCCGTCGCGCACCGCGCTGCTGGAGGTCGAGTGGGAGCCGGCCTTCGACGGCCTGCCCATGGCCGAGCCGTCGAGCGACGAGCGCCTGCGGCTCATCGAAGCGCTGAGCGTCACGCCGACCGAGATCGACGCGCTGATCGCGACGACGCAGCTCAGCGCCCCGGCGATTCAGATGCTGCTGCTCGAGCTCGATCTCGCCGGCCGGATCGAATGGTCGAGCGGCCAGCTCGTGGCGCTCAAGCCGTGAGCGGCGTTTTTCTTCCCCTATAGGGGAAGGGCGCGAGGCGCCCGGCGGCAGAGTTGACAGGGGCGGAGGCGTTCACCATTTTGCGCCGCGTTTGACCACCCCTCCGAAAGCGCTGTGCATGAAACTGGTCGTCGTCGAAAGTCCGGCCAAGGCGAAAACGATCAACAAGTATCTGGGCAAGGACTACGAGGTCCTGGCGAGCTACGGCCATGTGCGCGACCTGCCGGCCAAGGATGGCTCGGTGCTGCCGGACGACGACTTCGCCATGAGCTGGGAGGTCGATACGGCCTCGCGCAAGCGGCTCTCCGACATCGGCAACGCGCTGAAGGAGGCGGACGAGCTGATCCTCGCCACCGACCCCGACCGCGAGGGCGAGGCCATCTCGTGGCACGTGCTCGACGTGCTGCGTGCCAAGAAGCTGGTCAAGGACAAGCCGGTGCGGCGCGTGGTGTTCAACGCCATCACCAAGTCGGCGATCACCGAGGCGATGCAGCACCCGCGCGACATCGACGAGCCGCTGGTGGACGCCTATCTGGCGCGGCGGGCGCTCGACTATCTCGTCGGCTTCACGCTGTCGCCGATCCTGTGGCGGAAGCTGCCGGGCTCGCGCTCGGCCGGCCGCGTGCAGTCGGTGGCGCTGCGGCTGGTGTGCGAGCGCGAGTCGGAGATCGAGAAGTTCAAGCCGGTCGAATACTGGTCGGTGGCGGCCCGCCTCAACGAGAAGGGCAAGAGCTTCGAGGCGCGGCTCTATGCGATCGAGGGCAAGGTGACCGACCGGCTCGACGTACCGAACGGCGCCGCGGCGTACGCGCTCAAGGCGGCCATCGAGGCCGGCCGCTTCGAGGTGCGCTCGGTCGAAAAGAAGCCGACCAGGCGCAACCCCTACGCGCCCTTCACCACCTCGTCGCTGCAGCAGGATGCGAGCTCCAGGCTCGGCTTTTCGCCCAGCCGCACCATGCAGCTCGCCCAGCGGCTCTACGAGGACGGCATCATCACCTATATGCGCACCGACGGCGTGCAGATGGCGCCCGAGGCGATCAACGCGGCGCGCGACGCCATCGAGAAGGCATACGGCACGGCCTACCTGCCGCCGACGGCGCGGCTCTACCAGACCAAGGCGAAGAACGCGCAGGAAGCGCACGAGGCCATAAGGCCGACCGACATGTTCCGCCATCCCGACCAGCTCGGCGCCGAGGCGGACATGAAGAAGCTCTACGGGCTGATCTGGCGGCGCACCCTCGCCTCGCAGATGCGCGCCGCCGAGATCGAGCGCACCACGGCGGACATCGCCCTTCTGGGCGACGGGCGCGACATCACGCTGCGCGCCGTGGGCTCGGTGGTCACGTTTCCGGGCTTCCTCGCGCTCTATGGCGTCGAGGCGAAGGACGAGCGCGACGAGGACGACGAGGACAGCCGCGAGCTGCCGCCGCTGGCGGTGGGCGATACGCCGAGGCTCGAAGACGCGCTGATCGAGCAGCACTTCACCCAGCCGCCGCCGCGCTACACCGAGGCCAGCCTCATCAAGAAGATGGAAGAGCTGGGCATCGGCCGGCCCTCCACCTATGCGGCGACGATCTCGGTGCTGCAGGACCGCAATTATGTGCGGCTCGACAAGCGCGCGCTGGTGCCCGAGGACCGCGGCCGCATCGTCACCGCCTTCCTCGAGAATTTCTTCCGCAAGCTGGTGGAGTACGGCTTCACTGCCGGGCTCGAGGAAAAGCTCGACGAGATTTCCGCCGGCGAATTGCGCTGGAAGGACGTGCTGCGCGATTTCTGGCAGGACTTCACGAAGCAGACCGACGAGATCAAGGATTTGCGCGTCTCGGAGGTGCTCGACGCGCTCAACGAGTCGCTCAAAGACCATATCTTCCCACCGCGTGCCGATGGGTCCGATCCGCGCCGCTGCCCCAATTGCGGCACCGGGCAATTGTCGCTGAAGCTGGGCAAGTTCGGCGCCTTCATCGGCTGCTCGAACTATCCCGAGTGCCGCTACACCATGCAGCTCTCGGACGCGGCGACCGGCGGAGCCGAGGCAGCGCCGGGCGACGGCGTGCTCGGCAGCGACCCGGAGTCGGGGCTCGACGTCTACTTGAAGTCGGGGCGTTTCGGCCCATATGTGCAGCTTGGCGACGGCAACGAGCCCAAGCGCGCTTCCCTGCCGAAAGGCTGGCCTCCCGAAAGCCTGACGCTGGAGAAGGCGCTCAAGTTGCTGGCGCTGCCCCGCGCTGTCGGCCTTCACCCGGAAACGGGGAAGCCGATCAGCGCGGGAATTGGCCGCTACGGGCCCTTCATCCTGCATGACGGCACTTACGCCAACCTTGCCGACGTGGAAGAGGTCTTCGAGGTCGGTCTCAACCGGGCCGTGGACCTTCTGGCGCAGAAGGCAGCCGGCGGCGGCCGCTTCGGGCGGGCGCGGACGCCGGTGGCGGCGCTCAAGACGTTCGAGCACGACGACGGCACGATCAGCGTCCGCGACGGGCGCTACGGCCCCTATGTCAACCAGGGCAAGGTCAACGCGACCCTGCCCAAGACCCTCAAACCCGAGGACGTGACGCTCGCGCAGGCGCTCGAGCTGATCGCCGAACGCGCCGCCCGCGGGGGCGGCAAGAAGCCCGCCCGCAAGGCAGCCGCCAAAAAGGCGCCGGCGAAGAAGGCGGCGGCGAAGAAACCCGCGGCCAGGAAGGCCGCCCCCAGAAAGAAGGCGGATTCCACCGCCTAGAAAGACACAATGGCCAAAGCGCCAAGCATTCGTACCAAACCGCAGGCCGCCCATGTCGCCGAGACCGGCGCCCTGCCCTCCCGCGACGCCATACTCGAGGCCATGACGGCCCATCCCGAGCTCGACGGCAAGCGCGACCTCTACAAGCATTTCGGCATCCACGGCGCCATGAAGGCGCCCTTCAAGCTGCTCCTCAAGGACCTCGAGGGCGAAGGCGTCATCGCCCGCCGCCGCCGGAGCCTGCGCCGCACGGCGCGGCTGCCGCAGGTAGCGGCCCTCGACATTCCCGCCGACGCCGACCCCGACGATCTCCACGCCTTCCCGGCGAGCTGGGACGAGGCCGAGGGCGCGCCGCCGCGCGTCAGCGTCCGCGTGCCACGCACGGCGCGCGTCGTGCCGGCGCCGGGCGACCGTATCCTGGCGCGTATCGATGCCGGCGACGGCCCGGTGCCGACCTACACGGCCAAGCCGATGAAGATCCTCGAGAAGCCGCGGCGCGGCCAGATCGGCATCGTGCGCCTCGACGCGGACGGGGCCCGGCTGGTGCCGGTCGAGCGCAAGCTCAGGGAGCTGCGCATCGACGGCGGCGACCTCGGCGAGGCCCGCGACGGCGACCTGGTGGAGGTCAGCGTCAGGATGACTGGCCGGCTGATGATCCCCAAGGCGAAGGTCGTCGCGGTGATCGGCAACCCGCAATCCGAGGGGGCGATCTCGATGATCGCCATCCACAACCTCGAAATCCCCTACCGCTTCCCGGCCGACGTGCTGCGCGAGGCCGAGGCGGCGGGCACGACCTCGCTCAAGGGCCGCGAGGACTGGCGGCAGGTGCCGCTCGTCACCATCGACCCGCCCGACGCCAAGGACCATGACGACGCCGTCCATGCCGAGCCGGACAGCGATCCGAAGAATCCCGGCGGGCACGTCGTCACCGTGGCCATCGCCGATGTCGCCGCCTATGTGCGGCCGGGCAGCGCGCTCGACCGCGAGGCCTATCTGCGCGGCAACTCGGTCTATTTCCCCGACCGGGTGGTGCCGATGCTGCCCGAGCGCATCTCCAACGACCTCTGCTCGCTGCGCGAGGGCGAGAACCGCCCGGCGCTGGCGGTGCGCATGGTGCTCGACGCCAAGGGCCGCAAGCTGAGGCACAGCTTCCACCGCGTGATCTTCCGCTCGGCGGCGCGGCTCAGCTACCAGCAGGTGCAGGCCGCCATCGACGGCGCGCCCGACGAGGCGACCGGGCCGCTGCGCGAGGGCGTGCTGCTGCCGCTGTGGCGCGCCTATCAGGCGATGCAGCGGGCCCGCGAGGCGCGCGGCCCGCTCGACCTCGACCTGCCCGAGCGCAAGATCGTCCTCGACGCCGCCGGCATGGTCGCCGATGTGCGCGTGCCCGAGCGGCTCGAAACCATGCGCCTCATCGAGGAGATGATGATCGCCGCCAACGTGGCGGCGGCCGAGACGCTGGAGAAGCACAAGAGCGCCCTGCTCTATCGCGTGCACGACACGCCGAGCCGCGAGAAGCTCGACGCACTGCGCGCCTTCCTCGCCTCGCTCGAGCTGAGCTTCGGCAAGTCCGAGGCGGTGCGCCCGGCCGATTTCAACCGCGTGCTGGCCAAGGCCCGCAGCGGCGGCAAGGCCGAGCAGGTGTCGGAAATGGTGCTGCGCTCGCAGGCACAGGCCGAGTACGCGCATGAGAATTACGGCCATTTCGGCCTCAACCTCGACCGCTACGCGCATTTCACCTCGCCCATCCGCCGCTATGCCGACCTCATCGTGCATCGCGCGCTGATCGCGGCGCTCGAGCTCGGCGGCGACGGGCTGACCGAGGACGAGGCGGGGCGGCTGCCGGGCATCGCCCAGCACATCTCGATGACGGAGCGGCGGGCCATGCTGGCCGAGCGCGAGACCTCCGACCGGCTGCTGGCGCAGTTCCTCGCAACGAAAATCGGCGCCGAGTTCATGGGGCGCATTTCGGGGGTGACGCGCGCCGGGCTGTTCGTGCGGCTCACCGAGACCGGCGCCGACGGCTTCATTCCGGCCTCGACCATCGGCGCCGACTACTACCGCTTCGTCGAGGAGATGCAGGCGATGGTGGGCGACCGCACCGGCGAGACCTTCCGCATCGGCGATACGGTCAAGGTGCGGCTGCTCGAGGCGGCACCGGTGGCCGGCGCGCTGCGTTTCGAGTTGCTTTCCGAGGGCGTCCGCGGCAAACCGTCATCTGGAAAGCGCGGGCCCAAACGGCCATTTCGAGCGCCAGGCCGCAAGGGCCGCAGGAAGTAGGCCCATGCCCCTGACGATTGCCGACGACAAGGAGCGCCGCCCGGTGCTCGCCGCCATGCTGAACGGGGCGAAGCTGCGCTGCCCGCGCTGTGGCAAGGGACACATGTTCCGCGCCTATCTCAAGGTGGCGGACACCTGCGACGTGTGCGGCGAGGAGCTCCATCACCACCGCGCCGACGACTTCCCGCCCTATCTGTCGATCGTCATCGTCGGCCACATCATCGTCGGCGTCATGCTGCATCTCGAAATGAGCTACGAGATCGCGCCGTGGATCTACGTGGTGACGATGGTGCCGGCGGCGATCATCCTGCCGCTCATCATGCTGCCCTCGCTCAAGGGCGCCATCGTCGGCATGCAATGGGCCCACCGCATGCACGGCTTCGACACGGCGGACCGCGACCCGGCGGTGCCCGACACCCCCTGAGCCGCGCTTGACAAGCAGGCGCAAATCCGTAGTTTGCGCGCAAATTTCAGGGCACGCGCCCGTTTCCCAAGGACTTCGTCATGGCCAAAGCCGCCTCGATCAAGATCAAGCTCGTATCGACCGCCGATACCGGCTTCTACTACGTCACCGAGAAGAACTCGCGGACGCAGACCGAGAAGCTGAGCTTCCGCAAGTATGATCCGATCGTGCGCAAGCATGTCGAGTTCAAGGAAGCCAAGATCAAGTAATCCGGCCCTTCCCGGACGACACGAAAAAGCCCCGCTCGCGCGGGGCTTTGTTTTTGCTGCGAAGAGAAAGAGTGGCCGGCCCGGAGAGGGTGCCCCGAAGGGCTCGCAACTGCTCCGAACCGGCCGCCCTACGGACTTCAGGAGTTGCGGCGGACCTGAGGTGACCCGTAGGGATTGTTGGGACAGGGCACGGCCCCGTCTCGTTGGCGCCACCCTTACCGCGGCCGGCCGGAAGTTCAACCGAAGCCCGTGGCGTTAGTTATCCGGTAACCCTACCCGGCCGGCATTTGCTTCAAATGCCGCCGGTCAGGCGGCGTCGAAGACCACGCGGTTCCGCCCTTCCCGCTTGGCGCGGTAGAGGGCGATGTCGGCGCGCTTGAGGATCATCTCGGGGGTGTCGGCGTCGTGCTCGTTGAGCGCCACGCCCACCGAGCAGGTGACGGCCAGCGGCCGCTGGCCGGCCGTCTCGAAGCCGCGCTCGGCCACGGCGAGGCGCACGCGCTCGGCGACGCCCTGGGCCTGCTGGTAGTCGGTATCCGGCATCAGGACGACGAACTCCTCGCCGCCGAAGCGGCAGGCGAGATCGACACCGCGGATGTTGCGCTGCAGGCGCTGGGCGAACTCGCGCAGCACGGCATCGCCGATGGCGTGGCCGTGCGTGTCGTTGACCGCCTTGAAGAAATCCATGTCGATCAGCATCACCGCCATGTCGCGCTCCTGCTCGCGGGCCTTGTCGAGCATCAGCGACAGGTGGCGGTCGAAATAGCGCCGGTTGTAGAGGCCGGTCAGCTCGTCCGTCACCGCCAGCGCCAGCGTGTTGGTGACGGAGCGGCGCAGCTCGGCGGCGTAGCGGTGGCGCCGGATCTGGGTGCGCACGCGCGCGGCAAGCTCGTTGCGCTCGACCGGACGCATGACGAAGTCGTTGACGCCGAGATCGAGCCCGCGCACCACGCGGGCGCGGTCGGCTTCCTCGGCGATGAGCAGGATCGGCAGCGCGCGCGTGCGCTCCAGGGTGCGCATCTGCGAGCAGACGCGCAGCGGATCGAAGCCGCCGAGCGCCATCGAGACGAGAACCAGCTCGTACTCGCCGGAGGCGACCCGCATCGCCGCCTCGGAGGGATCGTCCAGCACCTCGACGCTGTGGGCCGGCGCAAGATAGCCGCGCAGGCGCTCGGCGCTGCGCGGCTCGTTGTCCACGACGAGGATGTGAGCCGATTCGGCATTGCCGGGGTCGAGGGCGCGCATGGCGTCCTCCATCGCCAGCTCCTGGCCCGTCTGCGCGCGGGCGCGCAGCTCGTCGGTCAACGCCTTGAGGCGGGCGAGGCTCTTGACCCGTGCCATGAGCTGCACGTCGTCGACGGGCTTGGTGAGGAAGTCGTCGGCCCCGGCCTGCAGGCCCCGCACGCGGTCGGAGGGCTGGTCGAGGGCGGTGATCATCACCACGGGGATATGGGCCGTCTGCGGGTCGGCCTTGATGCGCCGGCAGACCTCGAAGCCGTCCATGCCGGGCATCATCACGTCGAGCAGCACGATGTCCGTCTGCCCCTCGGCGAGCAGGTCGAGCGCGGCGGGGCCGGAGGAGGCGGTGTGGACGTCGAAATATTCGGCGGTCAGGCGGGCCTCGAGCAGGCGGACATTCGTTGGAATGTCGTCAACGATCAGCACGCGTGCTGTCATCGGACAGGTCGCCCCTCGACGCGAGAACTTACCAGGGAAACGGGCGCGGAGCCCTAGTTGGCAGGCCCAATGTAGCGGGCAATCGTTTCCAAAAAGTGAGGCACGGAGATGGGCTTGGAGATATAGCCCTCGCAGCCGCCCTGCAGGATACGCTCCTCGTCGCCCTTCATGGCGAAGGCGGTCACGGCGATGACGGGAATCGCCTGCAGCTCGTCGTCCTCCTTCAGCCATTTGGTGACGACGAGGCCGGAGACTTCCGGCAACTGGATGTCCATGAGGATTAGGTCGGGATGGTGCGCGCGCGCCAGCCCGATGGCCTCCATGCCGTTGCGCGTCTGGATGATGGAATAGCCGCGCGATTCAAGCAGATCGTTGAAGAGCTTCATGTTGAGCTCGTTGTCTTCGACGATCATCACTGTCTTGGGCATGGAATCCGGCGCCGTGGCAGTTGCGGGCCCTCGTGTTCTGCCCCATGCCTCGGGTAACATCAATCGCTTACGAAACCGGTAATGGAGGCTTCACCCTGGCCCTCAAGATCCCCGAACCGACGCTCGACGAATTGGCCGAGCTCTGCCTCGCGCACCTTGCCAACAATCCCGAGCAACTGGCTGACTTCATGTCGATAAGCGGCCTCGACCCGGACGGGCTGCGGCGCGCCGTGGGCAGCGCCGGGTTCAAGCGCGGCCTGCTCGACCATGTCGTGCAGAACGAGTCGCTGCTGCTCGCGGTCTGCGATAGCGGGCACCTGCGCCCCGAGACCGTCATGCGGGCCTGGGCGAAGCTCAACCCGGCGGGATGAGTCGTGGCGGGGTTCGCGATCCTGTGCCGGAGCTGCGGCTGGACGGCGGCGGGGCCGCAGCGGCCCGAGCGCTGCGGGCGCTGCGGCTCGCCGCGCCTCGTCGCCCATGCCGAGCTGGCGGACCTCGCCATCGCGCATGTGGATTGCGACGCCTTCTACGCCTCCATCGAAAAGCGCGACAATCCGGCGCTGCGCGACAAGCCGCTGATCATCGGCGGCGGCCATCGCGGCGTGGTCTCGACCTGCTGCTACATCGCCCGCCAGTCGGGCGTGCGCTCGGCCATGCCGATGTTCACGGCGCGCCAGCTCTGCCCCGAGGCGACGGTCATGCCGCCGAACATGGCCAAATATGTCGGCGTGAGCCGCGAGGTGCGGGCGCTGATGGGCCAACTCACGCCGCTGGTCGAGCCGCTCTCCATCGACGAGGCCTTCCTCGACCTCTCCGGCACGGCGGCGCTGCACCGGGCCGCGCCGGCCGAGGTGCTGGCCCGCTTCGCGACGACGGTCGAGACGGCGATCGGCGTCACGGTGTCGGTGGGGCTGAGCTACAACAAGTTCCTCGCCAAGATCGCCTCGGACCTCGACAAGCCGCGCGGCTTCGCCGTGCTCGGCCGCGCCGATGCGGTGGGCTTTCTCGCCGAACAGCCGGTGAGCCTCATATACGGCGTCGGCAAGGTGCTGACCGAGGCGCTGCGCAAGGACGGGTTCGTGACCATCGGCCAGTTGCAGCGCACGGCGCCCAAGGAGCTGATGCAGCGCTATGGCGAGACCGGCGCGCGGCTCGCCCGGCTGGCGCGCGGCGAGGACGTGCGCCCGGTGAGCAGCGACGGCGAGACCAAGACCATTTCGTCCGAGACGACGCTCGACATCGACCTCACGGATTTCGAGGCGCTGTCCACCGAGCTTCTGGCGCTGTCGGAGCGGCTGTCCGAGCGGCTCAAGGCGGCAAATCTCGTGGGCGACACGGTGACGCTGAAGCTCAGGACCGCCGGCTTCCGCCTGCGCACGCGCGCCCGGCACCTGATGATCCCGACGCAGCTCGCCAACGTGCTCTACGAGACGGGCCGGCAATTGCTGGCGCGGGAGACGGACGGCACGGCGTTCCGGCTCATCGGCATCGGCGCCTCGGGGCTGGGCGCGGCCAGCGGCGTCGATCCCGTGGACCTCATAGACCCCGAGATCGCGCGCCGCGCCGCCGCCGAACGCGCAATGGACCGTGTGCGATCGCGTTTCGGGCGGGACGCGGTGATCCGCGGCAAGCTATATGATCCGCATACATCGCACCCGACCGATACGGACAGGCAGGAAGGCAAGAAGAAATGAGCACTGCGAACGACAAACTCCGCGACCTCGGCTATGAGCTGCGCCGCCCCAAGCCGCCCGTCGCGACCTATGTGCCCGTCACCCGGCTCGGCAACGCGCTCTATGTCTCGGGGCAGATTTCCTCCACGGCGGAGGGGCCGGTGGTGGGCCGGCTCGGCGACACCATGAACGTCGTCCAGGGCAGCAACGCCGCCGAGCTCGCGGCGGTGAACATCCTCAGCCAGATCGTCTACTCGGGCGGCGTCGAGCTCGATGCGGTGAAGCGCATCGTCAAGCTCCTCGTGCTCGTCAATTCGACCGCCGAATTCGCCGAGCACCACCTCGTCGCCAACGGCGCCTCGAACCTGTTGGTCGCCGTGCTGGGCGAGCGGGGCCAGCACGCGCGCTCGGCCATCGGCGTCGCGGCGCTGCCGCTCGGCGCGGCCGTCGAGGTGGAAGCCATCGTCGAGATCGCATGAGCCAGCGGCTGTTCGAGCGCCCGATCGCGCATCGCGGCCTGCACGAGCGGACGGCGGGCGTGATCGAGAACTCTCGCGCCGCCTTCGAGGCCGCCATCGCGCAGGGCTATGCCGTCGAATGCGACGTGCAGCTTTCGCGCGACGGCGTGCCGTTCATCTTCCACGACGACACGCTGGAGCGGCTGACGGCAGCGCAGGGACCGGCCAGCGGCCTGCCGATAGCGGACCTCCAAAAGCTTATCCTCACCGGCAGCGCCGCCGGCGATACCCCACAGACGCTGGCGGAATTCCTCGCGCAGGTCGCCGGGCGCACGCAACTACAGATCGAGATCAAGGCGCAGCCCGACCGCGCCCGCACCGAACGGCTGGCGGCGGCGGTGGCGCAGGCGCTCAGGGGCTATCGCGGGCCCCATACGCTCGAATCGTTCGACCCCGTGGCGCTGACGGCGCTGCGGCGGCACGGCGTCACTGCGCCGCTCGGCATCATCACCCAGCGCCACGACGAAACGGAGGGCGAGCAGACCCTGCCGGGCTGGCGACGCTTCGTGCTGCGCCACCTGCTGCATTGGCCGTGGACGCGCTTCGCCTTCATTTCCTGCCGCAATCTCGCGCTTTCATTGCCGGCCGTGCGCTTGTTCCGGGCGTGCGGCACCGAGGTCACGGCGTGGACCATCCAGTCCGCGCCGGAGGCTCGCGCCGCGCTCGCGGGCGCCGACCAGATCGTCTTCGAGGGATTCCGCCCCTAGTGCCCCAAACGCTCACAGCCGAGATCGTCGAGGCCGCCGCGAGGATCGACGCCGGCACCTGGGACGGCCTGGCGGCGGCCAGCGATCCGCATGCCAACCCCTTCCTTGCCCACGCCGTCTTCGTTGCGCTGGAGGAGTCGGGCTCGGCCACCCGCCGCACCGGCTGGACGCCGCGCCATATCGTGCTGCGCGACGGCACGGCGGCGGTCGGCCTGCTGCCGCTCTACGAGAAGACCCATTCGCAGGGCGAGTACGTCTTCGACCACGGCTGGGCCAATGCCTTCGAGCGGGCCGGCGGCGCCTATTATCCCAAGCTGCAGGCGGCGGTGCCGTTCACGCCGGTGACGGCGCCGAAGCTCTTGACGCGCACGGACGAGCCGGCGCTCCGTCGCGCCCTGCTGGCCGCCGCACAAGGGCTGGCGCAGCAGCAGGGCCTGTCGTCGGTGCACGCGACCTTCGTGCCCGAGGCGGAGGCGCTGCTGGCGCGCGAGACCGGCTGGCTGCTGCGTACCGACACGCAATATCACTGGCACAATGCCGGTTTTTCGAGCTTCGACGAGTATCTGGCGACGCTGTCCTCGCGCCACCGCAAGGTCACGCGGCGCGAGCGGCGGGAGGCCGTGGACGGCCTCGCCATACGCTGGCTGAGCGGCTCGGACCTCACCGAAGCCGTCTGGGACGCCTTCTTCGCCTTCTATCAGGATACGGGCAGCCGCAAATGGGGCCGGCCCTATCTCAACCGGCGCTTCTTCTCGCTGCTGTCCGAGGCGATGGCCGAGCGCATCGTCCTCATGTTCGCCTATGACGGCGACGAGCCGGTGGCCGGCACGCTGAGCCTGGTCGGGCGCGACACGCTCTACGGCCGCTACTGGGGGGCGACGCGCGACGTGCCGTTCCTCCATTTCGAGCTCTGCTACTACCAGGCCATCGACTACGCCATCGCGCATGGGCTCGCCACGGTCGAGGCCGGGGCGCAGGGCGAGCACAAGCTGGCGCGCGGCTATGCGCCGGCGACCACCTGGTCGGTGCACTGGATCGGCCATCCCGGCCTGCGCGACGCGGTGGCGCGCTTCCTCGCCGAGGAACGGGCGGCGGTCAGCCGCGAGCAGGCCATGCTCGAAACGCTGACGCCCTTCCGCAAGGGCGGCTAGCTGCCGTTGCCGGGGCGGACGTCGGTATGCGTGCCGGTCGCCGGCTTGCCGGCAAAGGTCACCCAGAAGAAATTGAGGGTATAGGTGCCGGCGGTGCGGAACACGCCCTCCTCGGCCAGCCTTCGGCCGGAGGTCAGCATCTTCAGCCGGAAGGTGAACTTGACGCGCCCGAGCTTGCTGAGGCGCACCGCGACATCGGTGTCCTCGCCGTAGAACTTGATGTCGCGGTTGAAGCCGCCGGCCTTCACCCAGGCGTCGCGCCGCAGGACGAAATTGCCGCCCTGCACCACCGAGCCGACGCGCAGGACGTAGTGGTTCACCACGTAGATCAGCCAGGTGAGGCCGTAGAACAGGCTGATGAGGAAGCGGTTCCAGCCGCTCAGGTCGTAATAGACATAGGGGCCCGACAGGCAGACCAGCTTCGGATCTTTCTCGAATTCGTCGAAGACGACGTCGAGCCAGCCCTCGGGCACCATGGTGTCGGCATCGATATTGGCGACCAGCTCGGCCGTGGTCGCCTTGAAGCCGCCGTCGCGGGCCGAGACGATCCCCTTCTGCGTCTCATCGACGACGCGCACGCCGGGGTAGGACGCGGCGATCTCGGCCGTGCGGTCGGTGGAATTGTTGTTGACCACGACGACATCGACGTCGCGGCCGCTGCGCCGCACTTCGGCCAGCACCGATTCGACGCATTTGCCGATCAGGGCTTCCTCGTTGTAAGCGGGGATCACGAACGCCAGTTTCATCTTGGCCCCTGCGGCTTGCGGTGAGAGTTGCCGATAGACCAGTTAGGGTTGCCGGGCAACTGCGGCGCGATTGACTCCCTCGCCGGGAGGTAGTTCTTCACGGGCGGAGGCCCTATATGGGGGTCTCGCGGCACGCCCCAGACGAGGACATGACCAAGCGCATTGCCATCGCGACCATCGGGACGCTGGGCGACGTTCAGCCCTTCGTGGCGCTGGCGCTCGCCGCGCAGAAGCGCGGCTTTTCGGTCGTTCTGGGCACCACCGGCGATTTCGAGCCGTTCATTACCGGCCACGGCATCGAGTTCTTCAGCCTGGGCGGCGACGTGCAGGCGTTCCTCCGGCAATCGCAGTTCGACAGCGCCATGACCAAGAGCGTGCTGCTGCACGCGCCCGGCCTGCTGCGCGACGGCCAGAAAGTGCTGAAGGAGGCGGGCCGGCGCGCCTGGCGCATGGCGCAGGGCGCCGATGCCGTGGTCTTCCAGAACAACACCACCTTCTGCATCGACATCGCCGAGGCGCTGGGCATTCCGGCCGTCATGACCGTCTTCCAGCCGCTCAATCCGACGGCGGAGTTTCCCTTCTTCGGCTATGACGGCCAGCCGGTGGACCCGCTGCTCTACCGCTTCAACCGCGAGCCCTTTGCCAAGACGCCAAGCTTCGATCCGGTCATCAACAAGCTCTCCTACTACATGCAGAAGGCGCAGCAGACCTATTGGGACCTGCCGCGCGACCGGCTGCGGCGGAGCGTCCTCGGCCTCAAATCGAGGCGGCGCGGGGGCTTTCTCACCAATTCGCGCGGCGTGCCGCTGCCGATCCTGCACGCCTATTCCGCCGCCATCTCGCCGGCGCCGGGCGACTGGCCCGAGACCAGCATCATCACCGGCTTCTGGCGTCTCGACGACATGACCGGCTGGACGCCGCCGGCCGATTTCGCGGCATTCCTCGCCAAGGGCGAGATGCCGATCTATCTCGGCTTCGGCTCGATGAGCTGGGGGGCGCAGCGCAACAGCGAGATCATCACCAGGGCGCTCAAATTGTGGGGCGGGCGCGCCGTCATCGGCAAGGGCTGGGGCGGCGTGAAGGCCGAAATGCTGCCGGATACCGTCTACGTCATCGACCGGGCGCCGCATTCCAAGCTCTTCACGCATGTGAAGGCGGTGGTGCATCACGGCGGCGCCGGCACCACCCATACCGGCCTCTATGCGGGCCGGCCGACCTTCGCGGTGCCGCAATTCTTCGACCAGCCCTATTGGGGCCGGCGTATCTACGAGCTCGGCGTGGGGCCGCAGCCGGTGCGCCTGCGCAAGCTGACGCCGCAGATCCTCGCCAGCGCGCTCGAGGACCTGGCGACGACGCCGGCCTATGAGCGCGCGGCGCGCGCCCTGCGCGAACGGCTGCTGCTCGAGGACGGCACCAACCGCGCCGTGGACGTCATCGAGGAAACCATCGCCGATTATGGCAGCGCGCCCCGGCGCGAGCCGCTGCACATGCTGGGAGCCGCATCATGAGTTCGTACGATCCGTCCAACATCTTCGCCAAGATCCTGCGCGGCGAGATTCCGGCGATAAAGGTCTTCGAGGACGACACCGTGCTGGTGATGATGGACCTTTTCCCGCAGTCGCGCGGGCATACGCTGGTGCTGCCCAAGGCCGCCTCGCGCAACCTGCTCGACGCCGACCCCGACGCCCTCGCGACGGTCGCCGCGGCCCTGCCCCGCTTCGCCCGCGCGGTGCAGGCGGCGACCGGGGCGGACGGGCTGCGCGTGGCGCAGTTCAACGAGGCGCCGGCCGGCCAGACCGTGTTCCACCTGCATTTCCACCTGATCCCCATCTACGAGGGCGTCGAGCTGGGCCGGCACGCCGGAACCAAGGCCGACGAGGCGGAGCTGGCGAAAACCGCCGCTGCCATCGCCGCCGCGCTGGACTGACGGTTGCGAGTCGGCAACATGCATGGTATTTCACCCAACAGTGATGTTTCAAACATCATAACGTGGGTGAACCCATCAACCTTGCCTACTGAACCCTCACTTCTCCCATGATGACCGCCGGCCAACTCCGCGCCGCCCGCGCGCTGCTCGCGATGGACCAGAAGACGCTGGCCGACCTCGCCTCCGTCTCGCTGCCCACCATCCAACGCATGGAGGCCAGCGACGGCGTGGTGCGCGGCACCGTCGAGACGCTGACCAAGGTCATCGAGGCGCTGAACGGCGCCGGCATCGAACTCATCGGCGAGAATGCGAAGAGCGAAGCGGGCGGGCGTGGCGTGCGCCTGCGGGACGTCCTTCCCAAACCCTGAGCCTCCCGCTCACACGACGGCCACCGACTTCGATGCCCGCCGCGCTTCCTCGCAAAGGTTCGCCGCGCTTATGACATTCTCCGCCAATACCCAAAGACCGGCCGCCAGCCCGGCCGACCTGTTCGTGCCCAAGCTCGTCACCGTGCTGCGCGAGGGCTACAATTTCGCCTCGCTGCGCGCCGACCTCATCGCCGGGCTGACGGTGGCGATCGTCGCGCTGCCGCTGTCGATGGCCATCGCCATCGCCTCGGGCGTCGGCCCCGAGCGCGGCCTGTTCACCGCCGCCGTGGGCGGCTTCCTGATCTCGGCGCTGGGCGGCAGCCGCTTCCAGATCGGCGGGCCGGCGGCGGCCTTCACCGTGCTGGTGGCGAGCTGCGTGGCGCGCAACGGCATCGACGGGCTGCTGCTGGCGACCATGATGGCCGGCGCCTTCCTGTTCCTGATGGGCGCCTTCCGGCTGGGCAGCTACATCAAGTTCATCCCCTATCCCGTCACCGTCGGCTTCATCTCGGGCATCGCGGTGATCCTGTTCTTCAGCCAGGTGCGCGACCTGCTGGGCCTGACGCTCAGCGGCGCCGAGCCGGCCGACTTCCTGCCGAAGGTGACGGTGCTGTGGGGAGCGCTGGGCTCGCTCAACCCCGCCGCCATCGTCGTCAGCATCGCGACCGTGGCGCTCATCGGCGGGCTGCGCGTCGCGCGGCCGCACTGGCCGGGCATCCTGCTGGCGGTAGTGCTGGGCGCCCTCGCCTGCGCGCTGCTGGGCGTGCCGGTCGAAACCATCGGCACGCGCTTCGGCGGCATTCCCAGCACGCTGCCGGCGCCGAGCCTGCCGGAAATCTCGTTCGCCAAGGTGCAGCAGGTGCTGCCCGATGCCGTCGCCTTCGCCCTGCTCGGGGCCATCGAGTCGCTGCTCTCGGCGATGGTCGCCGACGGCATGACCGGCCGGCGGCACCGCTCCAATGTCGAGCTGGTGGCGCAGGGCATCGCCAATATCGGCTCGGCGCTGTTCGGCGGCATCTGCGCCACGGGCACGGTGGCGCGCACCGCCACCAATGTGCGCGCCGGCGCCCGCAGCCCGCTCGCCGGTATGTTCCACGCGAGCTTCATCGTGCTGTTCATGCTGGTGGCGGCGCCGCTCGCCAGCTACATCCCGCTCGCCAGCCTCGCCGGCGTGCTGGTGGTGGTGGCGTGGACGATGGTCGAGCGGCACGCCTTCGCAACGCTGCTGCGCACCTCGTGGGGCGATGCCGTGGTGGTGCTGGCGACGTTCGGGCTCACCGTGCTGGTGGGCCTCACCGAGGCGATCATCGTCGGCTTCTCGCTCGGCACGCTGCTGTTCCTGCACCGCATGGCGCAGTCGGCGGGGGTCGAGGTGCATGTGCCGCAGGTGCCCGAGGACCAAGGCGATGCCGACGGGCGGCCGCCCTACGATCCGGCGCTGGCGACCGATCCCGATATCGCCGTGTCGCGCATCAGCGGCGCCTTCTTCTTCGGCGCGGCGGCGAGCGTCGGCTCGGCGCTGGACCGCATCGCCGACCGGCACAAGGCGTTCATCCTCGACTTCTCGGCGGTGCCGTTCATCGACTCGACGGCCGCCAACACGATCGGCGGCATCGCCGCCAAGGCGCAGAAGAACGGCGTCAGGCTGCTCGTTGCCGGCGCCACGCCGGCCGTGGCGCGCACCCTCTACACGCATGGGCTGCGCCCGCCGGCGGTGCCGTTCGAGGCGACGCTGGAACAGGCGCTGTTGACCGCCCGCGCCGCCATCGCGGGGACATGAAAAAGGGCCGGCTGGGCCGGCCCCTTTCCTAACTGTTTTCCTCGGCGGGCTTGGCCGCCTTGCGGCTCTTGGGGCCGGAGAGCGCCTTGGGGCGCGCCGGGCGCGGCGGCACCGCGATCAGCTCGAGCCGTGCGTCCGGCCCGACGCCGACCATCGCCACCGTCACCGAGCCGCCATTCACCAGCTCGCCGAACAGCACCTGATCGGCCAGCGGCTTCTTGACGTATTCCTGGATGACGCGGCCGAGCGGACGGGCGCCCATGCGCTCGTCATAGCCGCGCTGGGCCAGCCATTCGGCTGCCTCGGGCGTCAAATTGATGGTCACGCCGCGCTCGGCGAGCTGGCCTTCGAGCTGCAGCACGAACTTCTCGACCACCTGGCGCACCACCGCCGGCGGCAGCGGGCCGAAGGAGATGATGGCGTCGAGCCGGTTGCGGAACTCCGGCGTGAACATGCGGTTGATCGCGTCCTCGTCGTCGCCCACCTCGCGCTTGCGGCCGAAGCCGATGGGCGATTTCTGCAGCTCCATGGCACCGACATTGGAGGTCATGATCAGGATGACGTTGCGGAAATCGACCGACTTGCCGTTGTGGTCGGTGAGCTTGCCGTGGTCCATCACCTGCAACAGGATGTTGAACAGGTCGGGGTGCGCCTTCTCGATCTCGTCGAGCAGCACCACGCAATGCGGGTTCTGATCGACGCCGTCGGTCAACAGGCCGCCCTGGTCGAAGCCGACATAGCCCGGCGGGGCGCCGATCAGCCGGCTGACCGTGTGGCGCTCCATGTATTCCGACATGTCGAAGCGCAAGAGCTCGACGCCGAGCGTATCGGCGAGCTGGCGCGCCACCTCGGTCTTGCCGACGCCGGTCGGGCCGGTGAACAGGTAGGAGCCGATGGGCTTTTCGGGCTCGCGCAGCCCGGCCCGCGCCAGCTTGATGGCCGAGGACAAGGCGGTGATCGCCGCATCCTGCCCGAACACCACGCGCTTGAGGTTCGTTTCGAGCCCGGCCAGGAGCTCGGTGTCGGACTTGCTGACGGACTTGGGGGGAATGCGCGCCATGGAGGCGATGGTCGCCTCGATGTCCTCGACGTCGATCAGCGCCTTGCGCTCGCTCTCGACCAGCAGCATCTGGCTGGCGCCGGTCTCGTCGATCACGTCGATCGCCTTGTCGGGGAGCTTCCTGTCGTTGATGTAGCGGGCGGAAAGCTCCACCGCCGCCTTGAGGGCGTCGTCGGTGTATTTGAGCTTGTGATAGTCCTCGTAATAGGGGCGCAGCCCCTTCACGATCTCGATGGCGTCGGGGATCGAGGGCTCGGCCACGTCGATCTTCTGGAAGCGGCGCACCAGCGCGCGGTCCTTCTCGAAGAACTGGCGATACTCCTTGTAGGTCGTCGAGCCGATGCAGCGCATGTTGCCCGAGGCCAGCGCCGGCTTCAGCAGGTTGGAGGCGTCGAGCGCCCCGCCCGAGGTGGCGCCGGCGCCGATCACCGTATGGATCTCGTCGATGAACAGGATGGCGTCGGGGTGCTTCTCGAGCTCCTTCATCACCGCCTTGAGCCGCTCCTCGAAATCGCCGCGATAGCGGGTGCCGGCGAGCAGCGCACCCATGTCGAGCGCGTAGATGGTGGCCTCGCGCAGCACCTCGGGCACCTCGCCCTCGACGATCTTGCGCGCCAGCCCCTCGGCGATGGCGGTCTTGCCGACGCCGGCGTCGCCGACATAGATCGGGTTGTTCTTGGAGCGCCGGCACAGCACCTGGATGGTGCGGCGCAGCTCGGCGTCGCGGCCGATCAGCGGATCGATCTTGCCGGCCTTGGCCTTCTCGTTGAGGTTGACGCAGAAATCGGCGAGTGCCGAGGACTGGCCGCTGCCCTGGCGCTGACCCTCCTCGCCATGGCCGGCCTGCCCCTCCTCGGCGCCGCGCACCGGGCGGCTCTCGTTGGGGCCGGACTTGGTGATGCCGTGCGAGATGAAGTTCACCGCGTCGAGCCGCGACATGTCCTGCTGCTCGAGGAAATAGGCGGCATGGCTCTCGCGCTCGGCGAAGATGGCGACCAGCACATTGGCGCCCGTCACCTCCTCCTTGCCGGAGGACTGGACGTGGATCACGGCGCGCTGGATGACGCGCTGGAAGGCGGCGGTCGGCCGCGCGTCCTGCCCGGAGGGCACAACGAGGCTGTCGAGCTCCTCGTTGATGAAGTCCTCGAGGTCGCCCTTCAGCGCCTCGATGTCCACGTCGCAGCCGGTGAGCACGGCGATGGTGTCACGGTCGTCGGTGAGCGCCAGCAGCAGGTGCTCGAGCGTCGCGAATTCATGGGCGCGCTCGCGGGCGAGGTTCATCGCCTGATGGAGAGCCTTTTCCAGTCCGCGGGAGAAAGAAGGCATGTGGGTGGGTTCCTATTGCTTTTCCATCACGCATTGCAGCGGATGCTGGTTCTTGCGTGCCGTGTCCATGACGCGCGTGACCTTGGTCTCGGCCACCTCGTATGGATAGATTCCGCATTCACCCACCCCCTTCTGGTGAACGTGGAACATGATGCGCGTCGCTTCCTCGCGGCTCTTGTTGAAGACATCCTGGAGGACGAGCACGACGAATTCCATCGGCGTGTAGTCATCGTTGAGCAGCAGCACCCGATAGAGGCTGGGCCGCTGCGTGCGCGCCTTGCTCTTGGGCCTCACGATGGTGTCGGTGCCCGATTTCGAGCCGCCGCCATCCTGCTTGCGCCCGTCGTCGCGCGCCGCCCTCGGCAGCACGCCTGCCCCGCCGGCAGGCAGGGCGGCGCGGATGGCAGGGCGGGCAGGCAGGGCGAAACGGCGCAACATGGTGAAGCCATTATGTAGGTAAAACCCTGGCGCTGTTAAGAGGCCGCGTTGCACGCTGCCGCGAGCGGCCCAAACGCCCGGTTTGCCGCGCCTTTCAGCCTCGCTGCAATTGTCGGCGCATTTTACGGAATGGTAACGGCGCGCCCCTATTCTGCCGCATCTCAAGGAGATGGCGCGGTGGTTTTGGGGACGTCCGCGCCACACCCTCGACAAGTCGCCAAGGAGGGCCAGAAGGCCCCATAGTTTGGAGTACCGGGGTTGGCTTCCCAAAGGGTCTCGAAGGTCACGCGCCAGTCCCTGTGGCGCGCATTTGCTGCAATCCTCATCAGTGCGCTGGTCCTCGCGCCGGGCATCAGCGCCGCCGCGGCCGTGCCGCGCGCCTATGCCGGCATCGTCGTGGACGCCAAGTCGGGCAAGACGCTCTACGAGAGCAACGCCGACGCCTACCGCTATCCGGCCTCCGTCACCAAGGTGATGACGCTCTACATCCTGTTCCAGGAGCTGAGCGCCGGCAACGTCAAGCTCTCGGACAAGATGACGGTCTCGAAGCACGCCGCCTCGGCGGTGCCGACCAAGCTCGGACTCAAGGCCGGCTCGACCATCACCGTCGAGAACGCCATCAAGTCGCTGGTGACGCTCAGCGCCAACGACATGGCGCGCGCCATCGCCGAATATGTCGGCGGCTCGGAATCGGCCTTCGCCAAGCGCATGACCTCGACCGCCAAGGCGCTGGGCATGCAGCACACCACCTATGCCAACGCCTCGGGGCTGCCCGACAGCCGGCAGATCACCACGGTGCGCGACCAGGCCATCCTGGCGCAGGCGATCTACGAGCACTTCCCCAAATATTACGAATTCTTCCAGACCTCGAGCTTCACCTACGGCAAGCGGACCTACCGCAACCACAACAACCTGCTCGGCAAGAACGGCGTCGATGGCATCAAGACCGGCTACATCAATGCCGCCGGCTACAATCTGATGACCGCCGCGCGCAGCGACGGCCGGCACCTCGTCGTCATCGGCTTCGGCTTCGACCGGGCCGCGACGCGCGACGCCAAGGTGCGCGAGCTGGTGCAGAAATACCTGCCCAAGGCGCGTTCCGGCGGCTATCTGCAGGTCGCCTCGATTCCCAAGCCCGGCGTCAAGGCGAGCCCCACGGCGAAAGCGGCCGTGCAGGTCGCGTCGATCCCCGTGCCGATGCCGATGCCGACCTTCCGCGAGGCCAGCGCCGCGTTGCTGATCGAGGCGCCCGCCAATCCCGAGATCGGCATCGGCGACGTGGACGAGACGGTGACCGCCGCCGAGCTGGCGCCCGTTCCCGCCCCCATGCCCATGGGCTTCGACACGACGCCGGCCGTGGCGGCCGTCGAGCAGGCCGCGCCCTCGGCGCAGGGCCGCCCGACGCTCGACCAGGTGATCGGCGCCTTCACCAACGCCTATCTCGGCGCCCCGCCGGCGCCGCTCGGCCTCACCCGCCCCTCGGCGCCCATCGTGCCGCCGGTGGGTATCGGCGACGACGGCGCGCCCATCGACCTCATGACCTCGGGCAGCGTGCAGCAGGTGGCCGAGACCGTGCCGGCAGCATCGCAGGCGATGCCCGCCGCCCTGCCGCATGGCTGGGTGGTGCAGATCGGCGCCGCGCCCTCGGAGGGCGGCGCCAACTCGCTGCTGAGCGACGCCGCCGGCAAGGTGCGCACGCTGGGCGACTATGCGCCGTTCATCGAGCGTTTCGACAAGGACGGGCAGACCTTCTTCCGCGCCCGCTTCGGCGGCTTTGCCGGCCAGGGCGCGGCGGCGGACATGTGCAAGCAGCTCAAAGAGGCCAAGATGAGCTGTCTCGCGATGCAGAGCTGAGGCCCTGCACGACGAGCCAGCCAAACCGGGAAGCGCGTTTGTGGCGTGTGTATGGAGTAGCCCAAATGAGCGAGACTTCGAGCCTCACGGAACTGGCCCGCTTCGTCGGGCGGTCGGGGGTCATCGGTGAGGATGCGGCGACCAGCCGCCGCGCCGTCAACGACATCGTCGCCCACTTCACGCGCCGCCCGCCGGCGCGCCAGCGGGTCTCGGACCTGCTGTCCGTGGTGCTGACGCTGTCGGCGCGGACGCGCCGGCTGGTCCTGCCCAAGGTTGAGATCGACCTCGACGTGTTCGCGCCCGGCGGCGAGCGCGCCGCCCGCATCATGCTGCCGCGCTAGAATAGCGTTTCCGCCGGACGAAAAATGCCCTAGGCATCCCGGATCGGAGACCTGGGATGCAAATGGACAGCGTCGGGCGCCTGCACTGTGCCGTCGAGGGCCGCACGCCCGACCGGGTTCCGGTCAGCGTCTGGTATCATTTCGGCTCCGAGCACCTGCCGCCGCCGGCGGTGGCCAGGCTGCATGCCGAGTATCACGCAGCCTATGAGTGGGACTTCCTCAAGGCGATGTTCGACTATCGCCTGGAGTACCCGGACGCCGTCGATGGCGCTCCCGCGCTCGACCTGCCGCTCATGCTGGCAGCGACGGACTGGCGGGCGCCGTTCGCGTTGCAGCGCGAGGTCCTCGTTGCCCTGCGCGCCCATCTGGGGCCGCGAGTGCCGCTGGTCGAGACCATCTACAGTCCGTGGATGTACCTATTGCGCCATCTCGGCGCCGACCGGACGGACGAGTTGCTGGCGTGCCCTGACCTGCTGACGGACATCCTCGCGCGGCTGACCGAGGAAACGGTGCGGCATGTGCGCGAGGTCGCGGCGCTCGGCTGCTACGGCATCTATTTCGCCACGCTGGCAGCGGGAATGGCGGACGGGCAGGCTCAGCAAATCCATGACCGGGAGGTGCTGTCGCAGGCCGGGGGCATGGTGCGGATGCTGCATCTGCATGGCAGCCGCATCGATCCCGGCGCGGTCGCCTCCTACCCGCGAGAGGTGCTGCACAGCGACAATCAGGACCCCGGCAATCCGTCGCTCGCCCGCTTGCGCGCCGCCGGGCGCTGCCTGATGGGCGGCCTGCCGACCGCGCTGACGGGCATGAGCATGCAGGCGCTGCGCCGTCACGCCCGCGACGCGATCGCCGAGGCCGGCGGCGCCGGGTTCATCCTGGCGCCGGGGTGCAGCGTGTCGCCATCGGTGTCCGTGCGCAAGCTGCGTGCCCTGCGCGACCCGTCGCTGCTCGCCACTAGCGGCTCGACAGCGAGCGCCTGATGGCACTCGTCGAGATATCGGGCGTGCGGGCGAGATAGGCCACGCGGCAATAAGGCAGAAGGAAGTCGTAGTCCCCCTGCCAGTCGTCGCCCATCGCGACCTCATCGACCGCGAGGGCCTCGACCAGCGCTATCTTCGCGGCGACCAGCCGGACGCGCCCGGCGCCGTCCGCCGCGCCGCCATGCGCCACAACCTCATCGACATAGCGCGTGTGCAAAAGCATCTCGCGGCGGATCGCATAAGGATAGAACGGCGCCGCCTTCCCCGCCGCGAGCAGCTCGTCGGTTGCCAGCGCGACGATGAGATGGGTGCCGCGCGCCGCCAGCCGCTGCAACAGGCGCATGTGGCCGTAATGCAGCAGGTCGAACGCGCCGAAGGTCAGGATGCGGCTCACCGGTCGGCAATCCGGGTCGCCGCCTGAAAGTGCCGCCAGCGCGCCGGCGCATCGAGCGGCACCATGTAGGTCTTACCGTAGCGCCGGCTGAGGAAGCGGTGCAGGTCGTTGGGCACCAGCAGCTCGACGCCGCAGAACGTGGCGCGCCGGAGAGGAAAGACGACATCGTAGTCGTAGCGTCCGACCCAGCGACGGCCATAGGCGCCGGAGACGATCCCGCGCGCGCCGGCGCGGCAGGCGCGGTCGTGCCGCTGGAACATGGGGTAGAGCAGCCGGTCGCAGACCCAGCCCGCCACGGGCGGCACGCCGCATAGGCGCAGCACGCCTTTGAGAGCCGCCCTGCCCCGTGTCCGCGCCGGCGCCGTGTTGGCGAGCCAGGAGACGACGTCGTCGAGCCGCTTGGCCGCCACCGAGCGCCAATGCATCATGGGGACGATGTCGATGAAGACGCTGTCGCCGTCGTTCTCGCCGCCGCCGACGATGCGCGTGCGCGTATCCATGACCTGCCAGGACGGGTTGCGGCGCTGCGCCTTGCTCCGCACGGCCAGATGCGCCGGCAGCTCGGCCATGGCGGCGCGGAAGGCCGGCGTGTCGGCGGCCCAGATGCACAGGTCGAGATCGTCGTCCCAGGGGATGAAGCCGCCGTGCCGGACCATGCCGAGGCAGCCGCCGCCGATGAGGAAGACCTCGACGCCACGCCTGTCGCAGGCCTCGACCACGGCGCGCAGAATGCCGAGCAGGACGGCATGAACCTCGTTGAGGGGCATGGGCTCGCCGCGCGTCGCCGGCACACTCGTTGCTGCTTGTCCGGGCAATTGCGGCCCCGCGCTGAGAGCGGATCAGCTCAGGTGCCCGAAAGCACGGCGGGTCGCAAGGGGCGCGCCGGCGAACCCCACGGAATCACGCCGAGGGGCGAGGCTTTCAGGCACTGCGGCGGAAGGGGCGCACGGTGTCGGTGGCGGAGCGCAGCAGGGCGGGCTCGGCGACGACGACGCGGTTGCGGCCCCGCGCCTTGGCCTCGTAGGCGGCGGCGTCGGCGGCCGCGAACAGCACCTCGACGTCGAGCGCGGTGGGCGCCGCGGCGATGCCGATGCTGACCGTGGTCGCGGCCGGGCCGCGCATGGTGTCGATGGCGATGATCTCGAAGGCGCGGCGCAGGCGCTCGGCCACGGCGATGGCGTCGGGCAGCACCGTATCGGGCAGCACGAAGCAGAATTCCTCGCCGCCCATGCGGAACAGCTGGTCGGTCGGCCGCACGGTGCCCTCCGCCATGTCGGCGAAGGCCTTGAGCATGCGGTCGCCGGCCTCGTGGCCGAAGCGGTCGTTCACCTGCTTGAAATTGTCGATGTCGAGCACCAGCATCGCCACCGGCCCGCGCCGGCCGGCGGCGCGGCGCGACAGGCGCTGGGTGAAGTCGGCGAAGGCGCGCCGGTTGAGCAGCCCGGTCAGCGGGTCGGACATGGCGAAGCCGCGCTGCTCGGCCTCGCGCCGCTCCATCGTCATGGCAAGGAACAGGATGCCGGAAAACAGCACGAAGGCGAGGATGGTCCAGCTGAAGACGGCGAGGATCAGCGGATCGAGCGGACCAGAGCCGAGCGGGAACGGCGCCCGGTCGGCAATGACGGCGCGGGCGACCATCACCACAGCGGCGGCGGCCAGCACCACGATGGTGGGGATGCGCGCCCGCAGCCGCTTGTCGTGGCTGCGCCAGAGCTCGTAGGCGGCGAGGCCCAGCACCAGCGCGTGCAGCAGCGAGACCACGACGACGCGCGCCGTCATGTCATTGACGAAGGGCGGGTAGAGGCAGAGGGCGCCCCACAGCACCGTCATGCCGGTGAGGGCGGCCCAGGGCGCGCGGCGCCCCTCGAACACGCGGGCGCCGGCCCACAGGCCGCCCACGGCGAAGATGCGCAGCGCGTTGCCGAGCGCGATGGAGAGGAAGTCGGATTCCCAGTCGCGGCGCAGATAGAGGATGAGCGCGATGCCGATGACGGCGAAGGGAATGCCCCACCAAAGCAGCCAGCGCGCCGAGCGGTCGAGCGTCCACAGGAAGACGAAGACGCCCCCGAACAGCACCAGGAGGGCGCAACACGCGGCCAGGAGTGTGGGGCTGTCGAGCAGCACGGCGAGCAACTCTCGGGTTATCGGGCCCAACCCTAAGCGCGAGGTCTTTAACGAAATCGAAAATGGCGGGCGCAGAGGCCGCGCTTTATGCCGTCACGGCGACGCCATGTGCTCGAAGGCCGGCGCCGTCCCCTGCCCTTCGCTGAACGCCGCCAGCGCCGCCTGGCGCGCCTCGGCGCGCGCGCTGACCGGCAGGCGCAGCGCCTCGAGCAATTGCCGATATTCCTGCCGGGCGCTCAGATGCGACATGGACGGCAGGCCGCCGAGTAATTCGGCATCGAGCGGATCGAAGACGGTGAGGCCGGTCGGGAACAGCGAGCGGAAGATGACGCGCTCGGCGATGCCCTCGGCGACGCGGCAGCCCAGCCGCACGGCGATCTTCTCGATGGCCGACTGCACCAGCCGCATGGAGCGCGACGACAGCATGGAGATGCGGTTGCGCACCAGCACCCAGTCGATGGTGCGCCCGTCGATGGCCAGCCGCTCGGTGCGGGCGCGCTGCACCAGCCGGGCGTAGTGGCTCATCTCGCGCGGATCGCCCGTCACCGGATCGACATGCGCCATGACGTCGAGGTCGATGAGGCTGTCGTTGAGCGGCGTGACGAGCGTATCGGCCAGCGAATGCGCGAGGCGCGTCAGATGCGTGTCGAAGCCGGGCGTATCGACGATGAGGAAGTCCGCCACGCCCTCGACCTCCACCACCGCCTGGCGGAACAGGTCGAATTCGAGCTTGTGGTTCTCGCGGATCGAATCCGAGCGCGTCAGCGGCAGGTGGAAATGCGTCGTGTGCGGCAGCTTTAAATCGCGCGCCTCGGCCCAGCGGCGGCGGTTCTTCACGTAGTTGGTGAAGGTCTGCTGGCGGGAATCGACGTCGATCGAGGCGACGCGGAAGCCCTGGTACAGCAGATAGATCGCGAGGTGGAAACCGGTCGTGGACTTGCCGGATCCCCCCTTCTCGTTGCCGATGACGATGACGTGCGTTCCCGTACGCCCCAAGCCGACCTCCAAATGCCGCCGGGGAATCTGCGGCGAAATGGCGATTTGGTTCAAGAGGCAGTTTGGCCACAAAGCATGCCGGCACCGCCGCGGTGGCTTGACGGCCGAAGCGGGCCGGCGAATCGCCCCTAGATGAGCCCGAGCTTCGCCAGCTCTTCGGCGAGGGTCGTGTCGCCGTCTTCGGCGAAGCCGGCGCTGGCGAGGTCGGCCGGCGCGTCCTTGGGGTCGAGATAGCGCCAGCCCTGGAAAGGCGCTTTCGGGCGCGGCGTCACCCGCACCAGCTCGGGCGACATGATGATGTCGCAGCAGCCGATGCCCTGGCTGTCGATCGCCGCCGCCAGCCGCAGGACGCGCTGGCGGGCGCGGACGACGCCCGAAATCACCCAGTAGATGGAGCCGCCAGCGATGATCTCGGCCGCCCGCTTCGGCATGGTGCGGGTGCGGTGCACATGGATGTTCTCGCCATAGTCGGCGCCCCACCAGTGGGCGCGCTCCTCGCGATAGGATTCGAGCTCGGCGAGCGTCGCGACGCCGACGCACAGCTTGATCATGTGCATCATGGCCGGGCTGCCCGCGCCTGCATCACGTCGATCTCGTCGTCCTCGACGATCCACGGCTCGCGCTGCGCGGCGGCGTACCAGTCCTGGAAGGCCGGCAGCGCGTAGATCGCCTCGACATAGGCCTGCGCGCCGTCCGACACCGACAGCGCATAGGTGCGGATGCGCGCCGCCACCGGCGCGAACATGGCGTCCGCCGCCGAAAAGGCGCCGAACAGGTACGGCCCGCCCGAGGCGCCGACGAGGCCGGCCCACAGCGTGTCGATGCGGCTCAGATCGGCGCGCACGCTGTCGGGATCGACCTTGCCCGGATGGCTGGCGCGCAGGTTCATCGGCGCGGCCAAACGCAGCGCGCCGAAGCCGGCATGCATCTCGCTCGCCGCGGCGCGCGCCAAAGCCCGGTCGCGGCGCTCGCGCGGCCAGATCGGCGTGTCGGGGAACAGCTCGGCCACATATTCGATGATGGCCAGCGTTTCGGGCACGACGAGGTCGCCATCGATCAGCACCGGCACGCGCCCCGAGGGCGAGACGGCCCGGATGCGCTCGCGCCACCCCTCGCCCGAGAGCAGCACCTGCTCCTCGTCGAAGGCCACCTCGAAGTGCTTCAGCACCAGCCAGGCGCGCAGCGACCAGCTCGAATAGTTGCGATTGGCGATGATCAGCTTCATGGCGTCCCTCCAAGCACCTGCATCCACACCCAGGCCAGCCCGAGGAAGCCGAAGAAGCCAACAACATCGGTGACGGTGGTGACGAACACCGACGAGGCGATGGCCGGGTCGATCTTCATGCGGTCGAGCGTTATGGGAATGAGGATGCCGGCGCTGCCCGCGACGATCATGTTGATGACCATGGCGAGGCCGATGATGACCCCCAGCGTCGGGTCGAAGAAGCGCAGCGCCGTGAGCAGGCCGAGCAGCAGCGCGAAGATCACGCCGTTGAGCACGCCGACGACGAATTCGCGCACGATGAGCCGGCGGATCTTGAAGCTGTCGAGCTCGCGCATGGCGAGGGCGCGCACCGTCACCGTCATGGTCTGGGTGGCGGCGTTGCCGCCCATCGAGGCGACGATCGGCATCAGCACCGCCAGCGCCACCATCTGCTCGATGGTGGCGTCGAACAGCCCGATGACCAGCGAGGCGAGCGTCGCGGTGATGAGGTTGACCACCAGCCAGGTGGCGCGGCCGCGCACGGTGGTCACCACCGTATCGGAAATCTCCTCGTCGCCGACGCCGGCGAGCAGTTGCATATCCTCGGTCGCCTCCTCGTGGATGACGTCCACGATGTCGTCGATGGTGAGCACGCCGACGAGGCGATGGCTCTCGTCCACCACCGCCACCTCGACGAGGTCGTAGCGCTCGAAGTCGCGCGCCGCCTCCTCCTGGTCCTCGGTGGCCGGCACTTCGATGACGTTGGTGTTCATCATGTCGCCGATGCGCACGTCGCGCTTAGAGCGCAGGAACTTGTCCAGCGGCACGATGCCCATGAGGTTGTAGGCCGGATCGACGACGTAGATCTGGTAGAAGTCGTCGGGCAGCGCCTTTTCCGAGCGCAGATAGTCGATCGTCTGGCCCACCGTCCAATAGGGCGGAATGGCGATGAACTCGGTCTGCATCAGCCGGCCGGCCGAATCCTCGGGGAAGTCGAGCGAGCGCTTGAGGCTCAGCCGCTCGAAGGCCGGCAACTGCGCGAGAATCTCCTCGCGCTCGCCGATCTCGATGTCTTCGAGGATGTGGACGGCGTCGTCGCTGTCGAGCTCGGCCACGCCGCGCGCGATCTCGGCGGTCGGCAGCTCCTCGATCAGCTCGGAGCGGACGGTGTCGTCCACCTCGGTGAGCGCCGAGAAGTCGAACTTGTCGCCGAGCAGCGTGACCAGAAGCAGCCGTTCCTCGGCGTCGAGCGCCTCGAGCACGTCGCCCATGTCGGAGGCGTGCAGCGGCTCCACCAGCGCCGCCAGCTCATGCGCATCGTCGCTGGTCAGCAGCGCCCGCAGCCGCTCGATCCAGGCCGGATTGAGATGGTCGTCGGCGGCCCGCAGCGCCTCGGGATCGACGTAGGGGGCCTCGGCGGAGGCGATGTCGGGAGTGTCGGTCATGGGCGCCTCGACGTGGCTTGCGGGCGGTGTAGCCAATCAGCCCGCAATGCGCCAGCACGAGAGCCGAGGATTCACGCCCCGGCGGCGACAAAATCCGCCCGCGACCGATGCGCAGCAATTTTGGAGAGATGGTGCGGTCGAGAAGACTCGAACTTCCACGCCTTGCGGCACAGCGACCTCAACGCTGCGCGTCTACCAATTCCGCCACGACCGCACATCATGGTAGGGCTCCGCGCCGGAGCGGCGAAGCGAGGCAGCGTGTAGCAACGCTGCCGCCGGGGCGCAAGCGATTAAATCGGCGCGCCCGGCGCCGGCGCGCTCAGGCCGGCCGCAGCACCTTTTCGATCACTTCCACCGACAGCCGGCCGTCGTCCACCTTGACCTCGCCGCGCGCCACCAGCGTGTTGTTGGCGTAGATGCTGAGCGGATCGCGCTCGGTGGTGTTGAGCTCGATGATGGCGCCCCGCCCCATCCGCAGCAGGTGGTGGATGGGCATGGTGGCCGAGCCGAGCTCGACCGTGATATCGACTTCAATCTGGTCGAGAGTGTTCATATATTGGACCCGACACCGGTCCGGCTGAATCGCGCCGGACGCCCCGCGTGACCATCGACTGCCCATGCTTACCGAAGCGTTAACATGTGTCGGCCCGGCCCGGCTGCGCCGGCCCGACGGCGCCGCCGTCGAGTGGATCGCGAGCGAGGGGCTGGTGCCCTACCCGCTGGCGCTCGAGGCCATGAAGCGGCGCGCGACGGCCATCGCCGCCGGCGCGGCGGCGGAGGCGGCCTGGCTGGTCGAGCACCCGCCGCTCTATACGGCCGGCACCTCGGCGGTAGCGGCCGACCTGCTCGAGCCGCAGCGCTTCCCGGTCTACGCGGCCGGCCGCGGCGGCGAATACACCTATCACGGGCCCGGCCAGCGCGTCGTCTACCTCATGCTCGACCTGCGCCAGCGCGGGCGCGACGTGCGCTGCCTCGTCGAGGGGCTCGAGAACTGGCTCATCGACACGCTCGCCGCCTTCAACATCGCCGGCGAATTGCGCGACGGGCGCATCGGCGTGTGGGTGAAGACGCCGGGACGGCCGGGCGGGGAAAGCAAGATCGCCGCCCTCGGCGTGCGCGTCAGCAAATGGGTGACGACGCACGGCATCGCCCTCAACGTTTCGCCCGACCTCGGCCATTTCTCCGGCATCGTGCCGTGCGGCATCGCCGACCGGGGCGTCACCAGCTTCGAGGATCTGGGGCAGCTCGTCGCCATGCCCGAGGTGGACATGGCGCTGCGCGCCGCCTTCGAGCGCCGCTTCGGGCCGGTGCGCGCCGCGGCGCCCGAAGCCCTTGTCACCGGGCCTTGAGACCATCATTTTAGGTCCCTGACTCGTCCGGGGAGCGCCGACATGACATCCGACGACCTGAAGCGCATCTTTCTCGGGCCGACCCTGTTCCGGCTCGATACGATCCTGTCGCCGCGGCTGGTGCCGGTGCTCTATCTCACCGGGCTCGGCGCCATCCTGATCTGGGCGGTGCAGCACCTGTTCGCCACCTTCGGGTCGAGCTTCGGCAACGGGCTGTGGGGGCTGCTCGAAATCGTCGTCTTCGGCGCCTTCTTCCTCGTCGTCCTCAGGGTCGCGTGCGAGGCGCTGCTGGTGTTCTTCAAGGCCAACGAGGCGGCGACGGACTCGGTCAGCCGCACGCGCATCGCCTCGAGCCTGCTCGACGACGTGCGCGACGCCATCCAGGACATCGCCGACGAGGACGAGGACCTGGACCCCGAGGACCTCATCACCCCCGCCACCGTGCCGCTGCCCGACGTGGAGGCACCACGCCCGCCGCCGCCGCGCGGCCCACGCCGCACGGCACGACGGACGCCGAGCCCGAAACTTTAGGCTGCGCGCCGCTTCATCAGGCCGTCCACCGCGAAGGCGCCGGGGCCGGCGAAGACGAGGTAGAGGAAGGTGAAGCAGTAGAGCACCGCCGCCTCGCCGCCGTTGAGGATGGGGTAGATGGTGCCGCCGCCCATCATGGCGACGTGCATCCACCAGAAGATCACCGCGCACTGGCCGGCCAGGACGAAGGCGACCGGGCGGGTGAACAGGCCGAGGACGAGCGCCAGCCCGCCGAAGGTTTCGAGGATGCCGGCGACGAGGAACAGCGTGCCCATGCTGCCGTCGCCACCGGGGCCGCCCGGCCCACCACCGCCGTCCGGCGGCCCGCCCCCGCCGCCACGGGCGGCCATCGCCGGAAAGCCGAAAAGCTTCTGGGTGCCGTGCTGCATGAAATTGAGCGCAGTCACGATGCGCAGCAGGCCGAGGGCATAGGGGCTGTATTTCGTCAGCGCGGACATGCGGGATCTCCATTAAGGTCCGGTTGGGCGCGTTGGCCAGACAGCGAGTGTGGCGGGCGGCCGCGCTTTGGGCGAGTGAATGTTTGGTAATCCGGCCGCGCTCGCCCGGCCCATGCGGCTTTCATTGATTTCCGGGCGCCGGCGCTATATGCCGCCGGACAATGAGCGAAGCACCCAAGATCGGCCTCGTCAGCCTCGGCTGCCCGAAGGCCCTCGTCGACTCCGAGCGCATCCTGACGACGCTGCGCGCGCAAGGCTATGCCTTCTCGCGCGACTACGCCGGCTCGGATGTCGTCATCGTCAACACCTGCGGCTTTCTCGACAGCGCCAAGCAGGAGAGCCTCGAAGCCATCGGCGAGGCGCTCAACGAGAACGGCAAGGTCATCGTCACCGGCTGCCTCGGCGTCGAGGAGGACCTGATCCGCCAGACGCACCCCAAGGTGCTCGCGGTCACCGGCCCGCACCAGTACGAGTCGGTGGTCTCGGCGGTGCACGCGCAGGTGCCGCCGGTGCCCAACAAATATGTCGATCTCGTCCCCGAAGCCGGGCTGCGGCTGACGCCGCGCCATTACGCGTATCTCAAGATCTCCGAGGGCTGCAACAATCGCTGCTCGTTCTGCATCATCCCGCAGATCCGCGGCGACCTGGTGTCGCGGCCGGTCGCCTCGGTGCTCTACGAGGCCGAGCGGCTGGTGGCGTCGGGCGTCAAGGAGATCATGGTGATCTCGCAGGACACCTCGGCCTATGGGCTCGACATCAAATACGCGTCGAGCAAGTTCCACGGCCGCGACGTCGAGGCGCGCTTTGCCAGCCTCGCCGCGGAAATGGGCAAGCTCGACGTGTGGACGCGCCTCCACTACGTCTATCCCTACCCGCATGTCGATGCGGTGATCCCGCTGATGGCCGAGGGCGGCATCCTGCCCTATCTCGACATCCCCTTCCAGCACGCCTCGCCGCGCATCCTCAAGGCCATGCGGCGGCCCGCCAACCAGGTGAAGACGCTGGAGCGCATCAAGGCCTGGCGCGCCATCTGCCCCGACCTCGCCATCCGCTCCAACTTCATCGTCGGCTTCCCCGGCGAGACCGAGGAGGAGTTCGAGTTCCTGCTCGACTGGCTGGAGGAGGCCGAGATCGACCGCGCCGGCTGCTTCAAGTACGAGCCCGTGTCGGGCGCGCCGGCCAACGACCTCGAGGGCGCCGTGCCCGAGGCGGTGAAGGAGGAGCGGTTCGGGCGCCTCATGGAGGTGGCGCAGGAGGTGTCGGCGGCGCGGCTGGCGCAGAAGGTCGGCCGCACCATCGAGGTGCTGGTGGACGACGTGCGCCCGGCCGAGGGCCGCGCCATCGCCCGCTCCAAATGGGACGCGCCGGATATCGACGGGCAGGTCATCGTGGCGCGCGCCGAGGGCATCAAGCCCGGCGACAAGCTCGAGGTGGTGGTCACCGGCTCGGACGAGTACGACCTGTTCGCCGAGCCGGTCGGCGCCGTGCAGCCGCAGCCGGCGCTGGCCGGCTGATTACTTGACGAGGCCCAGTTTCAGCGCACTTTCGGCCGTGTCAAGGATCGACTGGCGGGCGCCGATATAGGGGTGGCCAAGCAGCGCCTCACCGCGCGCGCCGTCGAAGATCTTCTCGTTGCCGATGTCGTTGATGATCTGGCGCGCCGGGCCGCCGAAGCGGGCGATCAGCTTGATGAGCCAGTCAGGCACGGCGCGCTGGGTGATGACGCGATCCGGGTAGGCTTCGCGCAGGATGTCGGCGACCTTCGGAAAGGGCGTATATTCGGCTGTCGCGAGGTATCTTTTGCCGATTGTTTCACGGTTTTCGAGCGCCGCGACGTGCATCTCGGCAACGTCGCGGACGTCGACAATGGCGTAGCCGTTCGAGGGCAGCGCCGGCGTCGCGCCGTTGAGCAGGCCCGTCACCATCTGCATGGACACGCTCGCATCGTCGTCGAGCGCCGGCCCGATGATGGCGCCCGGATGGATGGTCGTCAGCTCCAGCCCGTTGGCCTTCGCGTAGGCCCAGGCGGCCTGCTCGGCGCGGGTCTTGCCGATGCAGTAGGCCCAGGTCCAGCGCATGTTGCCGAGATTGGTGAAATCGGCCTCGGTGTAGACGCGGCGGCCGCTCGTGTGGCCGTGCCCGTAGCCCACGGTGGCGATGGACGAGGTGAGGATGACGCGCCTAATGCCGGCTTCGTGCGCGACGCGCAGCGCCCGCTCGGTGCCCTCGACCGCCGGGCGGATGACGAGGCTCGAATCGCGCGGCTCGTCGGCGCGCACGGCCGAGGCGACGTGCATGACGGCAGCGGCGCCGGCCATGGCCGCAGGCCAGCCCGCATCATCGAGGATATCGGCCTCGACCAGCTCCAGCCGGCCGGCCGCCTCGGCGCCGAGCGTCTTCTCGATGGTGGCGCGGACCTGCGCGGCCTTGGCCGCGCTGCGGACGGTGCCGCGCACGCGATAGCCCTTCTCCAGGAGCTTCACCGCGCACCACTTGCCGACATAGCCGGAGGCGCCGGTGACGAGGATGAGATCGGACATGTCGCACCTTTCCTGACGAAAAAGGCGGTCCGCGCGAGCGGGCCGCCTTGATGCCTGGGGTCAGCGTGGGATCACGCCGCTTCGGTCTCGTCCTCGCGCGCCTGCACCGGGCCCGAATCCTGGCCCTTGGCATCGACGTCGCGATCGACGAACTCGATCACCGCGACCGGGGCGTTGTCGCCGTAGCGATAGCCGGCCTTGAGGATACGGATATAGCCGCCATTGCGGTCCTTGTAGCGCGGGCCGATGGTGCCGAAGAGCTTTCTGACCTGATCCTCGTCACGGATCTGGGCGATGGCCTGGCGGCGCGCATGCAGGTCGCCGCGCTTGCCGAGCGTCACCAGCTTCTCGACGATGGGCCGCAGCTCCTTCGCCTTGGGCAGCGTGGTGACGATCTGCTCGTGCTTGATCAGCGCGGCGGACATATTGGCGAACATCGCCTTGCGGTGGCTCGCGGTGCGGTTGAGCTTACGGTTCGCGTTTCCGTGGCGCATCTGGGTACTCCCTGGGCGGCGTCTCTCGACGGGCGCTTAGTAATGATCTTCGTAGCGTTTGGCCAGATCGTCGATGTTCTCGGGCGGCCAGTTGGGCACGTCCATGCCGAGATGGAGCCCCATCTGGGCGAGAACTTCCTTGATCTCGTTGAGCGACTTGCGGCCGAAGTTCGGGGTACGGAGCATCTCCGCCTCGGTCTTCTGGATGAGGTCGCCGATATAGACGATGTTGTCGTTCTTGAGGCAGTTGGCCGAACGCACGCTGAGCTCGAGCTCGTCCACCTTCTTGAGCAGCGCCGGGTTGAAGGCGAGCTCGGGAACCTGGTCCTGCGCCTTCTCCTTGGTGGGCTCCTCGAAGTTGACGAAGACCGAAAGCTGGTCCTGCAGGATACGCGCGGCATAGGCTACGGCGTCCTCGGGCGTGATGGCGCCGTTGGTCTCGACGGTCAGCGTCAGCTTGTCCTTGTCGAGGCTCTCGCCGGCACGCGTCGCATCGACCTTGTAGGAGACGCGGCGGACGGGCGAGAACAGCGAATCCACGGGGATGTAGCCGATCGGGGCATCCTCGGGCCGGTTCTTGTCGGCCGCGACATAGCCCTTGCCGGTGTTGACGGTGAACTCGATGTTGATCTCGGCGCCGTCGTCCAGGTGGCAGATGACGAGGTCGGGGTTCAGCACCTCGATGTCGCCGGTGGTCTTGATGTCGCCGGCGGTCACGGCGCCCGGCCCCTGCCGGTTCAGCGTCAGGCGCTTGGGGCCCTCGGCCTGCATCTTGACGGCGATTTCCTTGACGTTCAGCACGAGGTCGGTGATGTCCTCGCGTACGCCCGGCAGCGAGGAGAACTCGTGCAGGATGCCGTCGATTTGGATGGCGGTGACCGCGGCGCCCTGGAGCGAGGAGAGCAACACGCGACGCAACGCGTTGCCGAGGGTCAGTCCGTAGCCGCGCTCAAGCGGTTCGGCCACGACCGAAGCCACGCGCGCGTTGTCGCTGCCCGAAACAAACTCCAGCTTGGTCGGCTTAATCAGCTCTTGCCAGTTCCTCTGGATGGTCACGGTAACGTCCTTTCAAAAGTGCGGCGCTCGCCCGCCGCTCGGCCGCAAGTACCAAAAGGGCATCCCGGCCGACGGAGGGGGAGGACGGCCGGTTGCCAAACCCGATCAGACGCGGCGGCGCTTGCGCGGCCGGCAGCCATTGTGCGGGATCGACGTCACGTCGCGGATCGAGGTGACGTTGAAGCCGGCCGCCTGCAGGGCGCGCAGGGCGGACTCGCGACCCGAGCCGGGGCCACGCACTTCGACCTCGAGGGTCTTCATGCCGTGTTCCTGGGCCTTCTTGGCCGCATCTTCGGCCGCGACCTGCGCGGCGTAAGGGGTCGATTTGCGCGATCCCTTGAAGCCCATCACGCCGGACGACGACCAGGAGATCGTGTTGCCCTGAACGTCGGTGATGGTCACCATGGTGTTGTTGAAGCTGGCGTTCACATGCGCGACGCCGGAAGTGATGTTCTTGCGTTCCTTGCGGCGAACGCGAGCGACTTCAGCTTTTGCCAATTTTCGTCCTTTATTTCGATATCGACGCTGCCGTAATGCCAGCAGCTACATCAGGGAGCGAATAGCGAATAGGGAGTAGCGAATAGGGGACCGAAAGTTCTGGTTCTATTCGCTATTCGCTATTCGCTACTCACTCGATTCTTACTTCTTCTTGCCGGCGATCGGCTTGGCCGGGCCCTTGCGGGTGCGCGCGTTGGTGTGCGTGCGCTGGCCGCGAACCGGCAGGCCGCGACGATGACGCAGGCCGCGGTAGTTGCCCAGATCCATGAGCCGCTTGATGTTCATCGCCACGTTGCGGCGGAGGTCGCCCTCCACGACATAATCGCGGTCGATGGTCTCGCGGATCTGGATCACCTCGGCGTCGGTCAACTCGTTGACGCGGCGCTCGGCGGGGATGCCGACCTTCTTGCAGATGTCCTCGGCGAACTTGTCGCCGATGCCGTGGATGTATTGCAGCGCAATAACCACACGCTTGTTCGTCGGGATATTGACGCCAGCGATACGAGCCACGTCCCGCTCTCCTTCTTGCCGGCCGCCTTATGTAGGAGCCGTTCGTGTAACAACAAGGGACCGGTTCCGACCCCTCACCCATTCGAGGAACCGAATCCAGCCCGCAGATCTTTGAGACTGGCGCGGTTCTATTGGCCGATTCCGCCAGAGTCAACTGGCAGAGGACCGGATTCGCTATGTGTCGAGCGCACGGCGGATCGCCGCCGTCACCTCCTCCACCGAGGCCATGCCGTCCACCGTGCGGAGCAGGCCCCGCTCGCGGTAGTAGGCGACGAGCGGTTCCGTCAGCTCGCGATAGACGTTGAGCCGGTTGCGGATCACTTCGGCGGTATCGTCGGCCCGCGCCCCGCCGGTCTGCTGGGCGCGGTTGGCGACGCGGCTGACCAGCGTATCGGTATCGGCGGTGATCTCGACGACCGCGTTGAGCTTCAGGCCCTTGCCGTCGAGCATGGCGCCCAGCGCGTCGGCCTGCGCGATGGTGCGCGGAAAGCCGTCGAGTATGAAGCCGGCAGCGCAGTCCGACTGGTCGATGCGCTCGGAGACGATGCCGTTGACGATGTCGTCGGAAACGAGGTCGCCGCGATCGACTATGGCCTTGGCCTGAACGCCGAGCGGCGTCTTGTTCGCGATTGCCGAACGAAGAATGTCGCCGGTGGACAGTTGCGGGATGCCGAGCTCGGTGACGAGGATCTTGGCCTGCGTGCCCTTGCCGACACCCGGCGGTCCGAGAAGGATAAGCCTCACCGCTTGCGCCCTCCGAGCCGCGACCGCTTGACCAGCCCCTCATATTGCTGGGCGATCAGGTGGCTTTGGATCTGCGAGATGGTGTCGAGCGTCACCGTCACCATGATAAGCAGCGAGGTGCCGCCGAGGAACTGGCTGACGTTGAGCTGGCTGTGGATCATCTCGGGGATGAGGCAGACGAGCGTCAGGTAGAGGGCGCCGACGACGGTAATGCGGCTGAGCACGTAGTCGATGTGCTGGGCGGTGCGCTCACCGGGCCGGATGCCCGGAATGAAGCCGCCCGAGCGTTTGAGGTTGTCCGCCGTCTCGGTGGGGTTGAAGACCACCGAGGTATAGAAGAACGTGAAGAAGATGACGAGCGCGCCATAGGTGATGAGATAGATCGGCTGGCCGCGCCCGAGCACGGCCGAGACCACCGCCAGCCATTGCGGCGCGTCGCCCTGCGAGGCGAAGGAGGCGACGGTGGCGGGCAAGAGCAGCAGCGACGAGGCAAAGATCGGCGGGATCACGCCCGAGGTGTTGAGCTTGAGCGGCAGGTGGGACGTGTCCCCCTGGAACATCTTGTTGCCGACCTGGCGCTTCGGATACTGGATCAGCAGCCGGCGCTGGGCGCGCTCGAAGAAGACGATGACGGCGATGACGACCAGGGCGATGGCGAGGATGCCGAACAGCCACGTGGTCGAGAGCGCACCGGTGCGGCTCAATTCGAGCGTTTGCACGATGGTCGCCGGCAGGTTGGCGATGATGCCGGCGAAGATGATCAGCGAGATGCCGTTGCCGACGCCGCGCGAGGTGATCTGCTCGCCGATCCACATCAGGAACATGGTGCCGCCGACCAGCGTCACGATGGTCGAGATGCGGAAGAACCAGCCGGGGTTGAGGACCACGCCCTGGCTGCCCTCGAGGCCGATGGCGATGCCGTAGGCCTGCACGACGCAGAACAGCACCGTCAGGTAGCGGGTGTACTGGTTGAGCTTGCGCCGGCCGGACTCGCCTTCCTTCTTCAGCGCCTCGAGCTTGGGCGAGGCGGAGGTGACCACCTGCACGACGATGGAGGCGGTGATGTAGGGGATGAGGTTGAGCGCGAAGATCGCCATGCGTTCGACGGCGCCGCCGGCGAACATGTTGAACATGCCGAAAATGCCCTGCGCGGCGCCCTGCTCGAACGTCTGGCGGAAGACCTGCGGGTCGATGCCGGGCACGGGAATATAGGTGCCGAGCCGGTAGATGAGCAGCGCGCCCAGGGTGAACCAGATACGCTGTTGCAGCGCCTTCGCCTTGGCGAAGGTGGAGAAGTTCAGGTTGCGTGCAAGCTGCTCGGCTGCAGACGCCATTGTCGCTAGTCCCTCTTACCGCACCGGCGTGCGGCCAACCTTGCGGCGGCCGCGGCGCGCGACGCTCCTAAAGCCGACGCGTCAGGCGTCGGCCTTGGTTTCTTCAGCCTTGGGCATATCGACCTTGCCGCCCAGAGCTTCAATAGCAGAGACCACGCCGGCGCTGGCATGGACAACGTTGAAGGTGACCTTCTTGGCCTCGAACGCCTTGGGGCCGAGCACCAGCCGCACGCCGTCGAGCGGGCGGCGGATGACGCCGGCGGCAGCCAGCGCCGCCGCGTCGATGACGCCCTTGTGGTCGAGCTTGCCGCTGTCGATGTAGGCCTGCACGCGATCGAGGCGCACGGTGTTGTAGCGCTTGGCGTTGGGCACGTTGAAGCCGCGCTTGGGCATGCGCATGTGGAGCGGCATCTGGCCGCCCTCGAAGCCGTTGATGGCGACGCCCGCGCGTCCCTTCTGGCCCTTGCCGCCACGGCCGCCAGTCTTGCCGACGCCCGAGCCGATGCCGCGGCCGACGCGCACGCGCGTCTTGTTGGCACCCGGATTGTCGCGAAGTTCGTTCAAACGCGCCATGTGCTGTTCCTAACCTATCTTACTCGCCGACGACGCGGACGAGGTGCGACACCTTGCCGATCATGCCGCGCACTTCAGGCGTATCCTTGAGGGTCCGCTGCTTGCGGATCCTGTTGAGACCGAGGCCCACGAGGGTGGCGCGCTGGTCGGCCTGGCGGCGGATCGGGCTGCCGATCTGCTCGATGGTGATGGTCTTGTCGGCCATTTACGCCTCCACAGCTTCCTGGCCGCGACGGGCCTGGAGGTCCGAAACCTTGAGGCCGCGACGGGCCGCGACCGAGCGCGGGCTGTCGACCTGCTTCAGCGCGTCGAAGGTCGCCCGGATCATGTTGTAGGGGTTCGAGGTGCCCTGCGACTTGGCGACGATGTCGTTAATGCCGAGCGTCTCGAACACGGCGCGCATCGGGCCGCCGGCGATGATGCCGGTGCCGGGCACCGCGGCGCGCAGGATGACGCGGCCCGCGCCGTGCCGGCCGACGACGTCGTGATGGAGCGTGCGGGCCTCGCGCAGCGGCACGCGGATGAGCTGGCGCTTGGCCTGCTCGGTCGCCTTGCGGATGGCCTCGGGAACCTCGCGGGCCTTGCCGTGGCCGAAGCCGACGCGGCCCTTCTGGTCGCCGACGACGACGAGCGCGGCGAAACCGAAGCGCTTGCCGCCCTTCACCACCTTGGCCACGCGGTTGATGTGGACCAGCCGATCGATGAATTCGCTTTCGCGCTCAGATACGTCTCTCATTTTCTCTTCCTTTGCGCGATCAGAACTGCAGGCCGCCTTCGCGGGCCGCATCGGCCAGCGCCTTGACGCGGCCGTGGTAGAGATAGCTGCCGCGATCGAACACGACTTCCGACACATTGGCCGCCTTGCCGCGCTCGGCGATCAGCTTGCCGACGCCGATGGCCGCCTCCGCGCTGCCGCCGTTCTTGACCTTGCCGCGCAGGTCCTTGTCGAGGGTCGAGGCGGCGGCCAGCGTGCGGCCGGACGCATCGTCGATGATCTGCGCGTAGATGTTCTTGCCCGAGCGGTGGACGCTCAGGCGCGGGCGCCCGTTGGCACGGGCCCGGATGGCTTTGCGAACGCGCTGCTTGCGCCGTTCCATACCCTTGAGGCTGATGGGCATTTTCTGTGGCGCTCCTTACTTCTTCTTGCCTTCCTTGCGCGCGACGAATTCGTCGCTATAGCGCACGCCCTTGCCCTTGTAGGGCTCGGGCCGGCGGAAACCGCGAATGTTCGCTGCCACCTGGCCGACCTGCTGCTTGTCGGGCCCGGTGACGACGATCTCCGTCGCGGTCGGCGTGGCGATGGTGATGCCCTGGGGCGTCTCGAACACGATCTCGTGGCTGTAGCCGAGCGACAGCTTCAGGTCCTTGCCCTGCATGGCGGCGCGGAAGCCGACGCCCTGGATCACCAGCTTCTTCTCGAAGCCGTCCTTGACGCCGGTGACCATGTTGGCGATCAGCGCGCGGGTGGTGCCCCAGGCAGCGCGCGCCTCCTTGGTATCGTTCGCCGGCTCGATGACGAGGCCGTCATCGGTCTGCTTGACGTTGACGATATCCATGAGGGTCAGCGACTGCTCGCCCTTGGGACCCTTGGCGCGGACCACGCGGTCGTCGATCGCGACGGTGACGCCGCTGACCGCTGGGATGGGCTTCTTGCCTGTACGGGACATTGTTACTTTTCCTTCGGAGTCATCATCTGAACCGAAGTGCCTCGGCCTTTCGGGCCTAGAACACTCGGCAGACTACCTCGCCACCCAGATTCTGGGACTTCGCTTCGTGGTCGGCCATCACGCCCTTGGGGGTCGACAGGATCGACACGCCGAGGCCGTTCGCGACCGAGGGGATATTCTTCACCGACACGTAGACGCGGCGGCCCGGACGCGAGACGCGCTCGATGGTGCGGATCACCGGCGCGTTGTCGGCGTATTTGAGCTCGATCTCGTACTCGCCGAGGCCGTTCTCGCTCTTCTGCTCGGAATAGCCGCGGATGAAGCCTTCCGACTTCAGCACGTCGAGCACCCGGCCGCGCATGGTCGAGGCTGGCGTCGAGACGGTGTCGCGGCGGCGCATCTGCGCGTTGCGGATGCGGGTCAACATATCGCCGATCGGATCAGAAAGGTTCATGTCTGTCTTCTCCTTACCAGCTCGACTTGACCATGCCGGGCACCTGCCCGAAATTGCCGAGCTCGCGCAGGGCGATGCGGCTGAGCTTCAGCTTGCGGTAGTAGCCGCGCGGCCGGCCGCTCACCTCGCACCGGTTGCGCACCCGGCCCGGAGCAGAATTCCGCGGCAGGGCGGCGAGCTTGAGCTGCGCCGAAAAGCGCTCCTCGATGGTGATGGACTGGTCCATCGCGATCTGCTTCAGCTTGGCGCGCTTGCCGGCATACTGCTTGGCAAGCTTCCTGCGGCGGTTGTTCTTCTCGATAGAGCTGGTCTTTGCCATGTCTCGTCCTCTGCCTCCCGCTTACTGCCGGAAGGGGAAATTGAAGGCCTTGAGCAACGCCATGGCCTCTTCGTCGTTCTTCGCCGTCGTGCACACCACGATGTCCATGCCCCAGACCTGCTCGATCTGGTCGTAGGAAATTTCCGGGAAGATGATGTGTTCCTTGATGCCCATGGCGTAGTTGCCACGGCCGTCGAACGCCTTGGGGTTGAGCCCGCGGAAGTCGCGCACGCGCGGCAGCGCGATGTTCACCAGGCGGTCGAGGAACTCGTACATGCGCGCCTTGCGCAGCGTCACCTTGACGCCGAGCGGCATGTTCTCGCGCACCTTGAAGCCGGCGATCGACTTGCGGGCATGCGTGATGACCGCCTTCTGGCCGGCGATCTTCTCGAGGTCGGCGGCGGCCGCCTTGACCTTCTTGGTGTCGCTCACGGCTTCGCCGATGCCCATGTTCAAGACGATCTTGTCGAGCTTGGGCGTCTGCATGACGTTCTTGTAGCCGAACTGCTTCAGCAGGTCGGCCTTGATGACTTCGTCGTACTGCGTGCGCAGACGCGGGACGTAAGCGGTCTCAGCCATCGATCACATCTCCGGTGGTCCTGGCGACGCGCACCTTCTTGCCGTCGTCGTTGATCTTGAAGCCGACGCGGGTCGGCTTGCCGTTGACATCCGCCAGAGCCAGGTTGCTCAGGTGGATCGGCGCCTCACGGGTATAGATGCCGGAGTCCTGCGAGGCGGACTGGCGCGTATGGCGACGCACGAGGTTCAGACCCTGCACCGTGGCGCGGCTGTCGGTGGGGAACACCTGCAGCACGCTGCCGGTCTTGCCCTTGTCCTTGCCCGCGATGACGACGACCTTGTCGCCCTTCCTGATCTTGGCAGCCATCACAGCACCTCCGGCGCCAGCGAAATGATCTTCATGTGGTTCTTGCTGCGCAGCTCGCGGGGCACCGGCCCGAAGATGCGCGTGCCGATCGGCTCGGCCTGGTTGTTGATCAAGACGGCCGCGTTGTTGTCGAAGCGGATGATCGAACCGTCGGTGCGGCGGACCGGAGCGGCGGTGCGCACGACGACGGCCTTCATCACCTGGCCCTTCTTGACGCGCCCGCGCGGGATCGCATCCTTCACCGAGACGACGATGATGTCGCCCACAGAGGCGTACTTGCGGTGCGAGCCGCCGAGCACCTTGATGCACATGACGCGACGCGCACCGGAATTGTCGGCAACGTCGAGATTGGACTGCATCTGGATCATGGCTTGATGCCTTCTCGTTCAAACCGGCCGCACCGTGAGGGCGGCCAAACCTTGCTCTCAAGCGCCCTGGACGAGGGTCCAGCGCTTGTTCCTGGAAATCGGCGGGCACTCCTCGATCCACACCGTGTCGCCGACCTTGGCCGCATTGGCCTCGTCATGGGCGTGGTACTTCTTGGAGCGGCGAACCGTCTTCTTCAGCACCGGGTGGGTGAAGGCGCGATCGACGCGCACGACCACCGTCTTGTCGTTGACATCGGAGACCACGGTCCCCTGCAAAACACGCTTGGGCATCGGCTTCTCCTTACTTCTGCGCCGCCGCGGACTTCTCGCCCAGGATCGTCTTGATCCGGGCGATGTCGCGCCGCACCTCGCGCACGCGCGCCGGCTTTTCGAGCTGCTGCGTGGCGCGCTGGAAGCGCAGGTTGAACTGCTCCTTCTTGAGGTCGAGGAGCTGGTCCTTCAATTCGTCGGGCGTCTTCGCCCTGAGGTCCGTAGTGGCCATTCGTCTCGCCCTTAGTCAGGAATGCGGGTCACGACCCGCGTGAGGATCGGAAGCTTCATGGCGCCGAGGCGCAGGGCTTCCTTGGCGACGTCCTCGGGGACGCCGTCGATCTCGAACAGGATGCGGCCGGGATGGACGCGCGCCGCCCAGTACTCGACCGAGCCCTTGCCCTTGCCCATGCGGACTTCCACCGGCTTCTTCGACACCGGCAGGTCGGGGAAGACGCGAATCCAGACGCGCCCGGCGCGCTTCATCTCGCGGGTGATGGCACGGCGGGCCGCCTCGATCTGGCGGGCGGTGACGCGCTCGGGTTCCTGCGACTTGAGGCCGAACTGGCCGAACGCCAGCTCGGTGCCGCCCTTGGCGGCGCCGTGGATACGGCCCTTGTGCGCCTTGCGGAACTTGGTCTTCTTGGGTTGCAGCATTTATCCGATGCCTTCTCAGTTCGCCGGGGCCGCTTCGCGGTCACGGCCGCGGCCACGGGAGGGGCGCTCGCCATCGTCACGGTCGGAGCGCTCACGGCGCGGAGCCCCCTGCCCGCCCTCGCCGCCTTCGGTGGCGCGGCGCTCATGCGCCATCGGGTCGTGCTCGAGCACCTCGCCTTTGAAGATCCACACCTTGATGCCGATGATGCCGTAGGTCGTCTTGGCTTCGGCGGTGCCGTAGTCGATGTCAGCGCGCAGCGTGTGCAGCGGCACGCGGCCCTCGCGGTACCATTCGGTGCGGGCGATGTCGGCCCCGCCGAGGCGGCCGCCGACATTGACGCGGATGCCGCCGGCGCCCATTCGGATCGCCGTCTGCACGGCGCGCTTCATGGCACGGCGGAACGCCACGCGGCGCTCGAGCTGCTGGGCGATGCCCTGCGCCACGAGGTTCGCGTCCGTCTCGGGCTTGCGCACCTCGACGATGTTGATGTGCACCTCGCTGTCGGTGAACGACTTCACCTTGGCGCGGATCTTGTCGATGTCGGCGCCCTTCTTGCCGATCACGATGCCCGGACGGGCGGTGTGGATCGACACGCGGCACTTACGATGCGGGCGCTCGATGACGATCTTACTGACCGCCGCCTGCTTCAGGTCTTCCATCAGCGTCTCGCGGATCTTCAGGTCTTCCTGAAGCAGCGCGCCGTAGTCGCCCTTGTTCGCGAACCAGCGCGAATCCCAGGTGCGGTTGATCCCGAGGCGCAGACCGATCGGGTTGATCTTCTGACCCATTATGCGGTCTCCTCAACTTGGCGAACCACGATGGTGAGGTTCGAAAACGGCTTCTCGACACGGGCCGAGCGGCCGCGGCCGCGCGCCATGAACCGCTTCATCACCAGCGAGTCGCCGACATAGGCCTCGGCGACGACGAGGCTGTCGGGCTCGAGGCCGTGATTGTTCTCGGCGTTGGCGATAGCGCTCTCGAGCGTCTTCTTCACCGGGCCGGCGATGCGCTTGGACGAGAAGCTGAGCTCGGCCAGGGCGCGCTCCACCTTCTTGCCGCGGATCATCTGCGCCACGAGGTTGAGCTTCTGCCCGCTGGTGCGCAGCATGCGCAGCACGGCCTTGGCCTCATTGTCCTTGAGCGCGCGCTTTGTCTTCGGCTTGCCCATCTTACTTCCTCTTGGCCTTCTTGTCGGCCGAATGCCCATAATAGGTCCGGGTCGGCGCGAACTCGCCGAACTTGTGACCGATCATCTCTTCCGAGACGAGCACCGGCACGTGCTTGTGGCCGTTGTGGACGCCGAAGGTCAGGCCGACGAACTGCGGCATGACGGTCGAGCGGCGGCTCCAGGTCTTGATCACTTCGTTGCGGCCGCCCGCTCGCGCCTTCTCGGCCTTCTTGAGCAGGTAACCGTCGACGAACGGGCCCTTCCAGAGTGAACGAGTCATGGCTTAGCGGCCCTTCTTCAGATGACGGCTGCGGACGATGAACTTGTCCGTCGCCTTGTTGCTTCTCGTGCGCTTGCCCTTGGTCGGCTTGCCCCACGGGGTCACCGGGTGGCGGCCGCCCGAGGTGCGGCCCTCGCCGCCACCATGCGGGTGGTCAACGGGGTTCATGGTCACGCCGCGGTTGACCGGCTTCCTGCCGAGCCAGCGGTTGCGACCGGCCTTGCCGATCGAGGTATTGGCATGGTCCTGGTTCGAGACGGCGCCGACGGTGGCGAGGCACGTGCCATGCACCTTGCGCTGCTCGCCGGAGTTGAGGCGCAGGATGGCCCAGCCGGCATCGCGCCCCACATACTGGGCGTAGGTGCCGGCGGAACGGGCGATCTGGCCGCCCTTGCGCGGCTTCATCTCGACATTGTGGACGATGGTGCCGACCGGCATGCGCTCGAGCGGCATGGCATTGCCCGGCTTCACGTCCACGGCCGACAGCGAGGAGACGACCTTGTCGCCGGCCGCGAGGCGCTGCGGCGCCACGATATAGGCCTGCTCGCCGTCCTCGTAGTTGACGAGCGCGATCCAGGCGGTGCGGTTCGGATCGTATTCGAGCCGCTCGACGGTGCCGACGCTGTCGAACTTGACGCGCTTGAAGTCCACGATGCGGTAGGTCCGCTTGTGGCCGCCGCCGCGATGGAACGCGGTGGTGCGGCCGGAATTGTTGCGGCCGCCCTTCTTGGTCAGGCCCTCGGTCAGCGCCTTGAGCGGCTTGCCCTTCCACAGCTCCGACCGATCGGTCGTGATGAGCTGGCGGCGGCCCGGAGAGGTTGGATTGTAAGTAACGAGACCCATTGTGCTCTCTCCCCTTAGATGCCGGTCGAAATATCGATCGACTGGCCGTCGACGAGGGTTACGATGGCCTTCTTGACGTCGTTGCGGACGCCCTTGACGTTGCGGAAGCGCTTGATCTTGCCCTTGCGCACCAGCGTGTTGACCGCCTTCACCTTCACCGAGAAGAGGCCTTCGACGGCCGCCTTGATATCGGTCTTCGTGGCGTCGATGGCCACGTCGAAGACGATCTGGCCGTGCTCAGAGGCGAGCGTCGATTTCTCGGTCACCACCGGCGAGCGGATGATATCGTAGTTGGTGAACTTGCTCATGCGAACCGCGCCTCCAGCGCTTCGACGGCCGCCTTGGTGAGGACCAGGCGGTTACGACGCAGAATGTCGGCGACGTTGATGCCCTGGATGGGCAGCACATCGATCTGCGGGATGTTGCGGGCCGCGAGGGCGAAGTTCTGGTCGAGCTCGGTGCCATCGACGATGAGCGCGTTGGACCAGCTCAGCTTGCCGAACTGGGCGCGCAGCGCCGCGGTCTTGGCCTCCTTGGTGGCGAGGCTATCGACCACCGTCAGCTCGCCCGCCCTGGCCTTGGCCGACAGCGCCAGCTTCAGCGCCAGCGCCCGGACCTTCTTGGGCAGGTCGATGGCATGGCTGCGCGGGGTGGGACCGAAGGCCCGGCCGCCGCCGCGGAACTGCGGCGCCTTGCGATCGCCGTGACGGGCGCCGCCCGAACCTTTCTGCTTGACGAACTTCTTGCCGGTGCGGGCGCCTTCGGAGCGGTTCTTCACATCGTGGGTGCCGCGCATGGCCTTGAGGCCCTGGTAGCGCACCATGCGATGCAGGATGTCCGCCCGCGGCTCGAGACCGAAAATCTCGTCCTTGAGGGTCAGCGAACCGGCGTCCTTGCCGTCGAGGGACGTGACTTGGATGTCCATTACTTGCTCTCCCCGGCAGCAGCCGCAGCGGGCTTGAACGAGCCCGGCAGAGCGGCATCCTTCGGCGCCGCCTTCTTCACGGCGTCGCGGATCTGGATCCAGCCGCCCTTGGCGCCCGGCACCGCGCCCTCGACCATGATCAGGCCGCGCTCGACATCGGTGCGCACCACCCGCAGATTCTGCGTGGTGACGCGGCGGTCGCCCATATGGCCCGCCATCTTCTTGCCCTTGAAGACCTTGCCCGGCTCCTGGCGCTGGCCGGTCGAACCATGCGAGCGGTGCGACACGGAGACGCCGTGCGTGGCGCGCAGGCCGCCGAAGTTCCAGCGCTTCATGCCGCCGGCGAAGCCCTTGCCGATCGAGGTGCCGGTGACATCGACGAGCTGGCCCTCGGCGAAGTGGTCCGCCTGCATGGTGGCGCCAACCTCGATGAGGTTCTCGGGATCGACCCGGAACTCGGTGATCTGCCGCTTGGGCTCGACCTTGGCGACGGCGAACTGGCCGCGATCCGCCTTGGTGATGTTCTTCGTCTTGACGGTCCCGGCGCCGAGCTGCAGCGCGGTGTAGCCGTCCTTGTCAGCCGTGCGCTGGCCGACCACCTGGCAGTTCTGCAGGCCGAGCACCGTCACGGGGACGTGCGTGCCGTCCTCCTTGAAGATGCGGGTCATGCCCAGCTTTTGTGCGATCAAACCAGAACGCATCGGTTGTTACCTTTTCTCCTTGGCGACTGACCGGGTCATTGAAGTGTCAAGAGGACCCGTTAGATGGTCAGCGCGAAAACCTGTCTCTAGAGCTTGATCTCGACGTCGACGCCGGCGGCCAGATCGAGCTTCATCAGCGCATCCACGGTCTGCGGCGTCGGATCGACGATATCCAGCAGGCGCTTGTGGGTGCGGATTTCGAACTGTTCGCGCGACTTCTTGTCGATATGCGGCGAACGGTTGACGGTGAACTTTTCGATCCGCGTCGGCAGCGGGATGGGCCCGCGGACCTGCGCGCCCGTCCGCTTGGCGGTGTTGACGATCTCGCGCGTCGAAGTATCGAGCACGCGATGGTCAAACGCCTTGAGGCGGATGCGAATATTTTGACCGTTCATCTTGCTTTCCCAATCAGATTGGAACGCGGCGCACGCCCCCGGCGCGCGCCGCGCAAACACCCGCTGCTTACTTCAGGATCTTGGCGACGACGCCCGAACCCACGGTGCGGCCACCTTCACGGATGGCGAAGCGCAGCTTCTCCTCCATGGCGATCGGCACGATCAGCTGCACGGAGATATTCACGTTGTCGCCCGGCATCACCATCTCGGTGCCTTCCGGCAGCGTCACCACACCGGTCACGTCCGTCGTGCGGAAGTAGAACTGCGGACGGTAGTTGGCGAAGAACGGCGTGTGACGGCCACCCTCCTCCTTGGTGAGGATGTAGGCCTCGGCGGTGAACTCGGTGTGCGGCGTGACCGAACCGGGCTTGCACAGCACCTGGCCGCGCTCGACCTGGTTGCGGTCGATACCGCGGATCAGCGCGCCGATATTGTCGCCCGCCTCGCCCTGATCGAGGAGCTTGCGGAACATCTCGACGCCGGTGACGGTCGTCTTCTGCGTCGGCTTGATGCCGACGATCTCGACTTCCTCGCCCACCTTGACGATGCCGCGCTCGACACGGCCGGTCACCACGGTGCCGCGGCCGGAGATCGAGAACACGTCCTCGATCGGCATCAGGAAGGGCTGGTCAACCGGACGGGCCGGCTGCGGGATGTAGGCATCGACCGCGTCCATCAGCTTGAGCACGGCGTCGTGGCCGAGTTCCTTGTTGCCGTCGTTGAGCGCCTCGGTGGCCGAGCCCTTGATGATCGGGATGTCGTCGCCGGGGAACTCGTAGGACGAGAGCAGCTCGCGAACCTCGAGCTCGACGAGCTCGAGCAGCTCGGGATCATCGACCATGTCGCACTTGTTGAGGAAGACGACGAGCGCCGGCACGCCGACCTGACGGGCGAGCAGGATGTGCTCGCGGGTCTGCGGCATCGGGCCATCGGCAGCCGACACGACCAGGATCGCGCCGTCCATCTGGGCGGCACCGGTGATCATGTTCTTCACATAGTCGGCGTGGCCGGGGCAATCGACGTGGGCGTAGTGACGCTTGGCCGTCTCGTACTCGACGTGCGAGGTGTTGATCGTGATGCCGCGCGCCTTCTCTTCCGGCGCGTTGTCGATCTGATCATAGCCCCGCGCGGTGGCGCCGCCGGTCTCGGCGAGCACCTTGGTGATCGCAGCCGTCAGCGAGGTCTTGCCGTGGTCGACGTGACCGATAGTGCCGATATTGCAGTGCGGCTTGCTGCGGGAAAACTTTTCCTTACCCATCGCTATGCTCCTAAACAGCCCAGTTGGGCCGGCTCTGGTTTCTTGTGGTCAGCTCGATCAGGCGTACTTTGCCTGGACTTCCTGGGCGACAGCCTGCGGAACCTGCTCGTAGTGATCGAACGTCATGGTGTACTGGGCACGGCCCTGGCTCATCGAGCGCAGCGAGTTCACGTAGCCAAACATGTTGGCCAGCGGAACCATTGCGTCGATGACTTGCACGACGCCCCGAGCCTCGGTGCCGCGAATCTGGCCGCGGCGGGAGTTGAGGTCGCCGATGACGTCGCCGACGTAGTCGTCCGGCGTCAGAACTTCAACCCGCATGATGGGCTCGAGGATCTTCGGGGACGCCTTCTCGATGGCTTCCTTGAAGCCGGCGCGGCCGGCGATCTCGAAGGCCAGCACCGAGGAGTCCACGTCGTGGTAGGCACCGTCCGTCAGCGTGAACTTCACGTCGACGATCGGAAAGCCGATGACCGGGCCGGCGCCCATAACCGAGGCGACGCCCTTTTCCACGCCGGGGATGTATTCCTTCGGCACGTTGCCGCCCACCACTTCGGAGGCGAACGAGAAGCCGGCGCCCGGCTCGTTCGGCTCGATGCGGAACTTGATGCGGGCGAACTGGCCCGAACCGCCGGACTGCTTCTTGTGCGTGTAGTCGTGCTCGACGGCGCGGGTGATGGCCTCGCGATAGGCCACCTGCGGCGCACCGATATTGGCCTCGACCTTGAACTCGCGCCGCATGCGATCGACGATGATGTCGAGGTGCAACTCGCCCATGCCGGAGATGATGGTCTGGCCGCTCTCCTCGTCGGTCTTGACGCGGAAGCTCGGGTCCTCGGCGGCGAGGCGCGCGAGGGCGAGGCCCATCTTCTCCTGGTCGGCCTTGGACTTGGGCTCCACGGCGATGTCGATCACCGGCTCGGGGAACTCCATGCGCTCGAGGATGACCTTGCTGTTGGGATCGCACAGCGTGTCGCCCGTCGTCGTGTCCTTGAGGCCGACGATGGCCACCACGTCGCCCGCATAGGCCTCGGTGATCTGCTCGCGCGAATTGGCGTGCATCTGGAACATGCGGCCGATGCGCTCGCGCTTGTCCTTCACGGTGTTCTCGACCGTCATGCCGGCCTCGACGCGGCCGGAATAGATGCGGCAGAAGGTCAGCGAGCCCATGTGCGGGTCGTTGGCCACCTTGAAGGCGAGCATGGAGAGCGGCTCGTCGTCGGAGGCGTGGCGCTCGATCTCGGCGTCGGTCTTGAGGTCGATGCCCTTGATCGCCGGGATGTCGATGGGCGACGGCAGGAAGTCGATGACGCCATCGAGCAGCGGCTGCACGCCCTTGTTCTTGAAGGCCGAGCCGCAGAAGACCGGGTAGAAGAGGACGTCGCAGGTGCCCTTGCGGATCAGCCGGCGCAGCGTGTCCTTGTCCGGCATCTCGCCGTTGAGATAGGCCTCGGTCGCGGCCTCGTCGATCTCGACGACGGACTCGACCAGCTTCTCGCGATATTCCTCGGCGCGGGCGCGCAACTCCTCGGGAATCTCGACGACGTCCCAGCCGGCCCCGAGATCCTCGGTATGCCAGACGAGCGCGTTCATCTCGATGAGGTCGATGACGCCCTTGAAGTCGTTCTCGGCGCCGATCGGCAGCTGCATCACGACATACTTGATGCCGAGGCGCTTGGTGAGGGTATCGAGGCAGTAATAGAAATCGGCCCCGATCTTATCCATCTTGTTGACGAAGATCAGGCGCGGCACGTTGTACTTGTCGGCCTGGCGCCAGACGGTCTCGGTCTGCGGCTCGACGCCCTGGTTGCCGTCGAGCAGCGCGATGGCGCCGTCGAGCACGCGCAGGCTCCGCTCCACCTCGATGGTGAAATCGACGTGGCCGGGCGTGTCGATGATGTTGAAGCGGTGGATGCGGCCGTTGCGGCCCTTCCAGAACGTCGTGGTCGCCGACGACGTGATGGTGATGCCGCGCTCCTGCTCCTGCTCCATCCAGTCCATGGTCGAGGCGCCGTCATGCGTCTCGCCCATCTTATGGTTCTTGCCGGTGTAGTAGAGGATCCGCTCGGTCGTCGTCGTCTTGCCGGCATCGATGTGAGCCATGATGCCGAAGTTGCGGTACTCGGTGATGGGATATTCGCGGGCCAATTGCTTCTCCCGTTACCAGCGGTAATGCGAGAAGGCACGGTTGGCGTCGGCCATACGGTGCGTGTCTTCGCGTTTCTTGACGGCCTGGCCGCGGCCATTGAGCGCGTCCATGAGCTCGCCCGACAGGCGCTCCTTCATGGTGTGCTCGCCGCGCTTGCGGGCGCTCTCGATGAGCCAGCGGATGGCCAGCGCCTGCTGGCGGTCCTGACGGACCTCCACGGGCACCTGATACGTGGCGCCACCGACGCGGCGCGAGCGCACTTCCACGGCCGGCCGGATATTGTCCAGCGCCGTGTGGAAGACGTTGATCGGGTCCTGCTTGGCCTTCTGCTGCACGATATCGAAGGCACCGTAGACGATGCTCTCGGCGACGGACTTCTTGCCGTCTTCCATGAGCGAATTCATGAACTTGGTGACGACGATGTCGCCGAACTTGGGGTCCGGGATGATGTCGCGCTTTTCGGCGCGGTGACGACGGGACATTGTCTTCGCTCCTTATTTCGGCCGCTTGGCGCCGTACTTCGACCGACGCTGCTTGCGGTCCTTCACCGACTGCGTGTCGAGCACGCCGCGGAGCACGTGGTAACGGACGCCGGGGAGGTCGCGCACGCGGCCGCCGCGGATCAGCACCACGGAGTGTTCCTGCAGGTTGTGGCCCTCGCCGGGGATGTAGGAAATGACTTCGCGCGAGGTGGTCAGGCGGACCTTGGCAACCTTGCGCAGCGCCGAATTCGGCTTCTTGGGGGTGGTCGTGTAGACACGGGAGCACACACCGCGCTTCTGCGGGTTCTGCTCCATCGCCGGAACTTTGCTCCGCTTCGGCTTGGTGGACCGAGGCTTGCGGATCAACTGATTAATGGTCGGCATTCACGCTCTTTCCATCGCCAAATTCAGTGGTGAGACCAGAACAAACCGAAACGGCGCCCGCTCGATCCCTCCACCGGGACCGCGGCGCCTCAATGCAGCGGACCGCTTCCTCAGGGAAGCGTTCATGCGCACATCAATTTGCTATCGTCTCTGCCTTTGGCAGTGTGTTTGAGCGCCCTGGGTGCCCGCGCAAGGTGGCAGATACCCGGTTGGTGCTCACGACCGACCGCTAAGGTGGCGCCTCTCTATAGGCGATGACTCGGCGCGTCAAGGATTCTTTCAGGCGTGGGGCGCATAGCCGCCCTGCCCCGGCTTTCAGGCGGTTTCCACGGCTTTGACGACGCCGAGGACGAAGCCGTCCCAGCCCTTCAGCCCGACCGTCTGGAGGGCCGTGGCATCGATCCGGGAATCGGCGTGGAGCAGATCGAAGGCGGCGCGGCTGCCGATGACGCTGCGGTCGGCCGAGCCGGCCTCGATGACGTGGCCGTGGCGCACGACATTGTCGAGAACGATCACCGTGCCCAGCCGCGACAGCCTGACGGCCCAGTCGAGATAAAGCGGGTTGGACGGCTTGTCGGCGTCGATGAAGACGAGGTCGAACGGCCCGGCGACCGCCGGCAGGAGGTCGAGCGCCGCGCCGACGCGAATCTCCACGCGGTCGGCGAACCCGGCCCGCGCGAGGTTCTCCCGCGCCACGGCGGCGTGGCGCGCCTCGTATTCGAGGGACAGCAGGCGACCGCCGACCGGCAGCGCCGCGGCCATCCAGGCCGTCGAATAGCCGCCCAGCGTGCCGATCTCGAGCACGCGCCGGGCGCCGGCGATCTTCACCAGCAGGTGGAGGAACTTGCCCTGCGCCGGCGACACGTCGATGGCCGGCAGGTTCGCGGCGGCATTGGCCGCCAGGATGGCCGCGAAGGCCGGATCGGCGCCCGCCAGCAGGCGCTCGCCGATATAGGTGTCCACGTCCGCCCAGGCGCTCTCGCTCATGGCATCTCTCCTTTGCGGCAAGGCTACAGCAAAAAGGGCCCCTTTCGGGGCCCTTTCGCGGTTTCGGTCCGGCGGGTGGCTTATTCGGCCGCCTCGACGGGCGCCGGGATCTGCACGGTCTCGGCCTGCCGGCGGCGCTCCTCGAGGATGAGGTCGTCGCGCTTCTGGGCGATCTGCTTGGCCCGCGTCGTGAGGGCGCCGGTGCCGGCCGGGATCAGGCGGCCGACGATGACGTTCTCCTTGAGGCCTTCGAGCAGGTCGGCCTTGCCGGACACGGCCGCCTCGGTGAGGACGCGGGTCGTCTCCTGGAAGGACGCGGCCGAGATGAACGAACGCGTCTGCAGCGAGGCCTTGGTGATGCCGAGCAGCACCGGCACGGCCTGGGCCGGCTTCTTGCCGTCGGCGACCAGCGCGTCGTTGAGCTCGTCGAAGTCGAGCCGGTCGAGCTGCTCGTCCTTGAGCATGCCGGAATCGCCGGGATCGGTGATCTCGACCTTCTGGAGCATCTGGCGGACGATGACCTCGATGTGCTTGTCGTTGATGAGCACGCCCTGGAGGCGGTAGACCTCCTGGATCTCGTTGACGAGGTAGCGCGCCAGCTCCTCGACGCCCTTGATGGCAAGGATGTCGTGCGGGGCCGGGTTGCCGTCGAGGATGTACTCGCCCTTCTCGATGGTGTCGCCTTCCTGCAGATGGAACGGCTTGCCCTTCGGGATCAGGTACTCCACCGGCTCGAGGCTTTCGTCCTCGGGCTCGATGATGATGCGGCGCTTGTTCTTGTAGTCGCGACCGAATTTGATCGTGCCATCGATCTCGGCGATGATGGCGTGATCCTTCGGACGACGGGCCTCGAACAGCTCGGCCACACGCGGCAGACCGCCGGTGATGTCCTTGGTCTTGGCGCTTTCGAGCGGAATGCGCGCCAGGACGTCGCCCGCCGACACCTTGTCGCCCGGCTCCACCGCGATGACGGCATCGACGCTGAGCAGATAGCGGGCGTCGGTGCCGCGATCCAGCTTGGCCACCGCCCCCTTGCGGGTGATGACGATGGCGGGCTTGAGGTTCTCGCCGCGGGTCGAGGTGCGCCAGTCGGTGACGAGGCGCTTGGTGAAGCCCGTCGTCTCGTCGGTGGTTTCCGCCATGGAGGCGCCATCGACCAGGTCCTCGAAGGCCACTTCGCCATCGACCTCGGCCAGCACCGGGCGGGTATAGGGGTCCCACTCGGCGATGCGCTGGCCGCGCTTCACCTCGTCGCCGTCATCGACGCGCAGCTTGGCGCCGTAGGTCACGCGGTGCGTAGCCCGGTCCTTGCCGTCGGGATCGACGATGGCGATGGTGACGTTGCGGCCCATGGCGACCAGATGGCCGCCCGACACCTTGGCGACGTTGCGGTTGCGGATGACGATCTTGCCTTCCGCGCCCGCCTCGAGGAACGAGCTGTCCACCACCTGCGCCGTGCCACCGATGTGGAAGGTGCGCATGGTGAGCTGGGTGCCCGGCTCGCCGATGGACTGCGCCGCGATGACGCCGACCGCCTCGCCGATATTGACCGGCGTGCCGCGGGCCAGGTCGCGGCCGTAGCAGGCCGCGCAGCAGCCCGTGCGCAGGTCGCAGGTGAGCGGCGAGCGGATCTTGACGCTCTGGACGCGCGCGGCCTCGATGGCATCGACGTCCTTTTCGGTCAGCAGCACGTTCTGCTTGACGATGACCTTGCCCGTCTCAGGGTTGGTCACCGCCTCGGCCGTGGTGCGACCGAGGATGCGCTGGCCGAGCGTCGCGACGATCTGGCCGGCGTCGACGATGGCTTCCATGGTGAGGCCGCGGTCGGTGCCGCAATCCTCCTCGGTGATGATCGAGTCCTGCGCCACGTCCACGAGGCGGCGGGTCAGGTAGCCCGAGTTCGCCGTCTTCAACGCCGTGTCCGCAAGACCCTTGCGGGCGCCGTGGGTGGAGTTGAAGTATTCGAGGACGTTGAGGCCTTCCTTGAAGTTGGCCGTGATCGGGGTCTCGATGATCGAGCCGTCGGGACGAGCCATCAGGCCGCGCATGCCGGCGAGCTGCTTCATCTGCGCCGGCGAGCCGCGCGCACCCGAATGGCTCATCATGTAGACCGAGTTGATCGGCTTCTGGCGGCCGGTCTCCGCGTTCACCTGAACGGCAGCGATGCCCTTCATCATCTCGTCGGCGATCTTGTCGCCGCACTTGGCCCAGGCATCGACAACCTTGTTGTACTTCTCGCCCTGGGTGATGAGGCCGTCATTGTACTGCTGCTCGAACTCCTCGACCTGCTTGCGCGTGTCCTCGACGATCTTATGCTTGGACGCGGGGATGACCATGTCGTCCTTGCCGAACGAGATGCCGGCGCGGGCGGCGTGCTTGAAGCCGAGGTCCATGATCCGGTCGCAGAAGATCACCGTCTCCTTCTGGCCGCAGCCGCGATAGACCGTGTCGATCATCTTGGAGATGGTCTTCTTGGTCATGAGCTGGTTGGCCGTCTCGAACGGCACCGCCGGCTGACGCGGCAGCAACTGGCCGATCATCATGCGGCCGGGCGTGGTCTCGACGATCTTGGTGGTGAACCCACCCTTGCCGTCCCACACCTTCACGCGGCCCTTGATCTTGGAGTGCATGGTGACGACGCCGCTGGCGAGCGCGTGCTCGATCTCGCCCATGTCGGAGAAGGCCATGCCCTGCCCCGGCTCGTTCTCGTTCATCAGCGACAGATGATAGAGGCCGAGCACGATATCCTGCGACGGCACGATGATCGGCTGGCCGTTGGCAGGGTGCAGGATGTTGTTGGTGGACATCATCAGCACGCGCGCTTCGAGCTGGGCTTCCAGCGACAGCGGCACGTGGACCGCCATCTGGTCGCCGTCGAAGTCGGCATTGAAGGCCGCACAGACCAGCGGATGGAGCTGGATCGCCTTGCCCTCGATGAGGATGGGCTCGAACGCCTGGATGCCGAGGCGGTGTAGGGTCGGGGCGCGGTTGAGCAGCACCGGATGCTCGCGGATCACCTCGTCGAGGATGTCCCAGACCTCCGGCTTTTCCTTCTCGACCAGCTTCTTGGCCTGCTTCACCGTCGAGGAGAAGCCCTTGGCTTCCAGCCGCGAATAGATGAACGGCTTGAACAGCTCGAGCGCCATCTTCTTGGGCAGGCCGCACTGGTGCAGCTTCAGCTCCGGGCCGACGGTGATGACCGAGCGGCCGGAATAATCGACGCGCTTGCCGAGCAGGTTCTGGCGGAAGCGGCCCTGCTTGCCCTTCAGCATGTCGCTGAGCGATTTCAGCGGACGCTTGTTGGCGCCGGTGATGGTGCGGCCACGGCGGCCGTTGTCGAACAGCGCATCGACGGCCTCCTGCAGCATGCGCTTCTCGTTGCGGATGATGATGTCCGGGGCGCGCAGCTCGATCAGGCGCTTCAACCGGTTATTGCGGTTGATAACGCGGCGATAGAGATCGTTGAGGTCGGACGTGGCGAAGCGGCCGCCATCGAGCGGCACCAGCGGGCGCAACTCAGGCGGGATCACCGGGATCACCGTCATGATCATCCATTCGGGCTTGTTGCCCGAAACGATGAACTGCTCGACGATCTTCAAACGCTTGGCCAGCTTCTTGGGCTTGAGCTCGGTGGTCGATTCCGCGATCTCGACGCGCAGGTCGGCGGCGATCTTCTCGAGGTCGAGGGCGAGCAGCATGTCGCGGATGGCCTCGGCGCCGATCTTGGCGGTGAAGCTGTCGGCGCCGTACTCGTCCTGGGCGTCGAGATACTGCTCCTCGGTCAACAGCTCGTTCTGGCTGAACGGCGTGAGGCCGGGGTCCAGCACCACATACTGCTCGAAATAGAGGATGCGCTCGATGTCCTTGAGCGTCATGTCGAGCAAGAGCGCGATGCGGGAGGGCAGCGACTTGAGGAACCAGATATGGGCGACCGGCGCGGCCAGCTCGATATGGCCCATGCGCTCGCGGCGCACGCGGCTCAACGTCACCTCGACGCCGCACTTCTCGCAGATGACGCCCTTGAACTTCATGCGCTTGTACTTGCCGCACAGGCACTCGTAGTCCTTCACCGGCCCGAAGATGCGCGCGCAGAACAGGCCGTCGCGCTCGGGCTTGAAGGTGCGATAGTTGATGGTCTCGGGCTTCTTGATCTCGCCGTACGACCAGCTCAGGATTTTCTCCGGGCTCGCGATGGAGATGCGCATCTGGTCGAACATCTGCACCGGGACCTGGGGATTGAACGGGTCCATGACGTGGTTATGGCTGTGCATCTAGTATCTCCTCGTCTCCCCGGAGCGGCGCGGCGGGAAGCTGCCGCGGGTCCGAGGAGGCGTGTTTCCAAAGGAAGAGCGAAGTCGGCGGATTACTCCGCCGCCTTCTGAGGAGGCTCCAGCTCCGCTTCCGCGCCGGCCGGCAGGGCGGCCTCTTCGGCCTCCTCGCCCATCTCGAGCTCGACATTGAGCCCGAGCGAGCGGATTTCCTTGACCAGCACGTTGAAGCTTTCCGGGACGCCCGCTTCGAACGTGTCGTCGCCGCGGACAATGGCTTCGTAGACCTTGGTGCGCCCGGCCACGTCGTCCGACTTGATGGTCAGCATTTCCTGCAGCGTGTAGGCGGCGCCATAGGCTTCGAGCGCCCATACCTCCATCTCGCCGAAACGCTGGCCGCCGAACTGCGCCTTGCCGCCCAGCGGCTGCTGGGTGACGAGCGAGTACGGGCCGATCGAGCGGGCGTGGATCTTGTCATCGACCAGGTGGTGGAGCTTCAGCATGTAGATGTAGCCCACCGTGACCTTGCGGTCGAACGGCTCGCCGGTGCGGCCGTCGAAGACCGTCGATTGGCCGGAGGCATCGAGCCCCGCCTGTTCGAGCATGTCCACGATGTCCGCTTCCTTGGCGCCGTCGAACACGGGCGTCGCGATCGAGACACCCTTGCTGAGGTGCTCGCCGAGCCGCACGAGGCTGTCGTCGTCGAGGTCGGTGACCGACTTGTCGCCCTTGAACAGCGCGCCGATCTCCTGCTTGAGCGGCTTGAGGTCGCCCTTGCTCTGGTAGATGCGGACCATCTCGTCGATCTTCTTGCCGATGCCGGCGCAGGCCCAGCCCAGATGGGTCTCGAGGATCTGCCCGACATTCATGCGCGACGGCACGCCGAGGGGGTTCAGCACGATATCGACGGGCGTGCCGTCTTCGAGATACGGCATGTCCTCCTGCGGCACGATGCGCGACACCACGCCCTTGTTGCCATGGCGGCCGGCCATCTTGTCGCCCGGCTGCAGCTTGCGCTTGGTGGCGACGAAGACCTTGACCATCTTCATCACGCCCGGCGGCAATTCGTCGCCGCGCTGCAGCTTGTCCACCTTGTCGATGAAACGCTGCTCCAGCAGACGGCGGCTCTCCTCGTACTGGGCGTTGAGGGCTTCCTTCTCCTGCATCACCTTGTCGTCGGCGACGGCGAACTGCCACCACTTGGACCGCGGCTGGGCGTCGAAGATCTGGTCGTTGAGCTTGGTGCCCACGACATAGCCCTTCGGGCCGGCCGTGGCGGCCTTGCCGAACAGCATCTCCTTCAGGCGCGCATAGACGTTGCGGTCGAGGATCGACTGCTCGTCGTCGCGGTCCTTGGCCAAGCGCTCGATTTCCTCGCGCTCGATGGCCATGGCACGCTCGTCCTTGTCGATGCCGTGGCGGTTGAACACCCGGACCTCGACCACCGTGCCGGCGTCGCCCGGCGGCACGCGCAGCGAGGTGTCGCGGACGTCGGAGGCCTTCTCGCCGAAGATGGCGCGCAGGAGCTTTTCCTCCGGCGTCATCGGGCTTTCGCCCTTCGGCGTGATCTTGCCGACGAGGATGTCGCCGGGGCCGACCTCGGCGCCGATATGGACGATGCCCGCCTCGTCGAGGTTCTTCAGCGCCTCTTCCGACACGTTCGGGATGTCGCGGGTGATTTCCTCGGGCCCGAGCTTGGTGTCGCGGGCCATCACCTCGTATTCCTCGATGTGGATCGAGGTGAAGACGTCCTGCATGGCGATCTTCTCGCTGAGCAGGATGGAGTCCTCGAAGTTGTAGCCGTTCCACGGCATGAACGCGACGAGCACGTTGCGGCCGAGCGCAAGGTCGCCGAGCTCGGTCGAAGGACCGTCGGCGATGATGTCGCCGGCGTCGACATGGTCGCCCACCACCACCAGCGGACGCTGGTTGATGCAGGTCGACTGGTTCGAACGCTGGAACTTCATCAGATTGTAGATGTCGACGCCCGACTTGGACGCGTCCGTCTCCTCGGTCGCCCGGATGACGACGCGGGTGGCGTCCACCTGGTCGACGATGCCCTTGCGTTTGGCGACGATGGCGGCGCCCGAGTCGCGGGCGACGATCGGCTCCATGCCGGTGCCCACGAAGGGGGCCTCGGCGCGCAGCAGCGGCACGGCCTGCTTCTGCATGTTGGAGCCCATCAGGGCGCGGTTGGCGTCGTCGTTCTCGAGGAACGGGATCAGCGAGGCCGCGACCGAGATCACCTGCTTGGGCGACACGTCCATCAGATCGACCGACTCCTTGGGAGTCAGGCCGTTGTCGCCGGCATGGCGCGCGACGACGAGGTCCTCGACGAACTCGCCCTTGTCGCTCAGCGGCACGTCGGCCTGGGCGACATAGTGCTTGGCCTCTTCCATCGCCGACAGGTAGACGACCTCGTCGGTCACCCTGCCGTTCACGATCTTGCGGTAGGGCGTCTCGATGAAGCCGTACTTGTTGACGTGCGCGTAGGTCGCGAGGTTGTTGATGAGGCCGATATTCGGGCCCTCCGGCGTCTCGATCGGGCAGATGCGGCCATAGTGGGTGGGGTGCACGTCGCGCACCTCGAAGCCGGCCCGCTCACGCGTCAGGCCGCCCGGCCCGAGGGCCGACAGGCGCCGCTTGTGCGAAACCTCGCTCAACGGGTTGGTCTGGTCCATGAACTGGCTGAGCTGGCTCGAGCCGAAGAACTCGCGCACCGCGGCAGCCGCCGGCTTGGCGTTGATCAGGTCCTGCGGCATGACGGTGTCGATCTCGACCGAGCTCATGCGCTCCTTGATCGCCCGCTCCATGCGCAGGAGACCGAGCCGGTAGTGGTTCTCCATCAGCTCGCCGACCGAACGCACCCGGCGGTTGCCGAGATTGTCGATGTCGTCGATGTCGCCGCGCCCGTCGCGCAGGTTCACCAGCGTGCGCACCACCTCGACGATGTCTTCCTTGCGCAGGGTGCGCACGGTGTCGGGGCAGTCGAGGTCGAGGCGCATGTTCATCTTGACGCGGCCGACGGCGCTCAGGTCATAGCGCTCGCTGTCGAAGAACAGCGATTTGAACATGGCTTCGGCGGTCTCGACGGTCGGCGGCTCGCCCGGCCGCATGACGCGGTAGATGTCGAACAGCGCGTCCTCGCGCGACTCGTTCTTGTCGATGGCCAGCGTGTTGCGCAGATAGGCGCCCACGGTGACGTGGTCGATGTCGAGGATCGGCAGCTCGTCGAAGCCGGCCTCGGTCAGCTTCTTGAGCAGCTTCTCGTCGATCTCGTCGCCGGCCTCGGCGTAGATCTCGCCGGTGTCGAAATTGACGAGGTCCTGCGCGATATAGGTGCCATAAAGGTCCTCGTCGGTGGCGACGAGGTGGCTCACGGTCTCGGCCAGCTTGCGCGCCTGGCGGGCGCTCAGCTTCTTGCCGCCCTCATGCACGACCTTGCCGGTCTTGGCGTCGATCAGGTCGTAGCTCGGCTTGGTGTTGCCCATCGAGTCGGCGTCGAACGGCTTCTTCCAGCCGCCCTTCTTGTTCCGCTCATAGGTCAGAGTCTTGTAGTAGGTCGCGAGGATTTCCTCGGCGTCCATGCCGAGCGCCTTGAGCAGGCTGGTTACCGGAATCTTGCGGCGGCGGTCGATGCGCGCATAGACGATGTCCTTGGCGTCGAACTCGATGTCGAGCCAGGAGCCGCGATAGGGGATGATGCGGCCGGCGAACAGCAGCTTGCCCGACGAGTGCGTCTTGCCCTTGTCGTGGTCGAAGAATACGCCGGGGGAGCGGTGCATCTGTGAGACGATGACGCGCTCGGTGCCGTTCACGATGAACGTGCCGTTGGACGTCATGAAGGGCATGTCGCCCATATAGACGTCCTGCTCCTTGATATCCTTGACGGACTTGGCCTGCGTCTCCTCATCGACCTCGAAGACGATCAGCCTGAGCGTCACCTTGAGGGGCGCGGCGAAGGTCATGTCGCGCTGCCGGCACTCATCGACGTCGTATTTGGGCTGCTCGAACTCGTATTTGACGAATTCGAGGGAGGCCGTGTTGGAAAAGTCCGTGATCGGGAAGACGGACTTGAAGACCGCCTGCAACCCTTCCTCGGGACGCCCGCCCTGGGGCTCGTCCACGAGGAGAAACTGATCGTAGGACGCCTTCTGAACCTCGATGAGGTTCGGCATCTCCGCGACTTCGCGAATGCTGCCGAAGGACTTGCGTACCTTACGGCGGCCGTTGAACGTGGTAGCCATACCCGCTCCTGTTGTGTGTCGATGTCTCGGAGGCAAATGTCCAAAGCTCCGACAATCAGCCGTCGGACCTCAGGAAATTCGCCCTTTTCGATTTGTAGTTCGTCGTTCCGCAACTGAAACTGTCGCCGAGAACCCCCAATGCGCCCGGAGGTGGCGAGAACGTCGTGCCGCTTGATATTCAACTTCGCGGCGAAAGTGGGGCAGCGCCCGTGGGCGCTGCCCGAACCTCGATGAAGCTTACTTGAGCTCGACCTTGGCGCCGGCTGCTTCGAGCTTCTTCTTGATGTCCTCGGCATCGGCCTTGGAGGCCGCTTCCTTGATGGTCTTGGGCGCACCCTCGACCAGCGCCTTGGCCTCGCCGAGGCCCAGGCCGGTGATGGCGCGGACTTCCTTGATGACGTTGATCTTGTTGTCGCCGAAGGAGGCGAGAACAACGTCGAACTCGGTCTTCTCTTCCGCGGCGGCGGCCGGAGCCGCAGCGCCCGGCGCAGCCGCGACCGCGACCGGCGCGGCGGCGGAGACGCCCCACTTCTCTTCGAGGAGCTTCGACAGCTCGGAGGCCTCGAGAACGGTGAGGGCCGAAAGGTCGTCTACCAGTTTGGCGAGATCAGCCATTTGCTTTGCTATCCTGTTGTCTACGTTTCAGTTCGAACCGCGGCTCCCGTGGGCGCCGCATGGGAGCCTCAGGCTTCGTTGCCCTTCTCGGCGTGAGCCGACAGGACACGGGCGATCTGGCCGCCGGGCTGCTGCAGGATCGAGGCGATGCGGGTCGCGGGCTGCTTGAGCATGCCGGCGAGGGTCGCACGCAGTTGATCCAGCGTGGGCAGCGTGGCGAGCGCCTTCACCTTGGCCGGGTCGAGCCCGGTTTCGCCCATCGCGCCGCCGAGGACTTCGAACTTGGCGTTCTTGTCCGCGAAAGCCGCCGCCACCTTGGGCGCCGTGATGGGATCCTTGGCGAAAGCGATGACCGTCGGCCCTTCGAAAAGGGCCGAGATGTCCGCAGTGCTGGTGTCCTTGAGAGCAAGCTTGGCCAGGCGGTTTTTGGCGACCCGCACGGTGCCGCCGGCCTGCTTCATCTGCACGCGCAGAGTCTCCAGGTCGGCAACGGTGAGGCCGGCGTTGCGCGCGACGACGATCGATCCAGCCTCGGCGAACGAGGACTGGAGCGAGGCGACGACTTCACGCTTTTCCGCTCTTTCCACTCTTAGTCTCCACAATTGGCCCGGCGGAGCCGCGAGCGACCTTTGCCGGACCGTCTGCCAATTGCCGCCCCCTCGCGGGGCCGGCGGGTTGATGCCTGTCAACCGGCTGGCGCGTCGGGGAAAATCCCTTCGGCGGCAACTGGCTCGGTTCGAACCGAGAAAATCCCGGTCTTCACCCCGTCTATTGCAGGCGCCGCGCCGTTGCCGGCTTGGATTAAGGGCTTTCGCCCACCATGCAGTCTCGGACAGGACTTGCCCTGCTCGCGCAGGGACCGGAGGCGGGCGGACCCGCCTCCAATTCGTATGCGTCAGGCGCCGACCGACGAGGGATCGACGTGCACGCCGGGGCCCATGGTCGAGCTCACGGCCACGCGCTTCAGATAGGTGCCCTTGGCGCCAGTGGGCTTGGCCCGCTGCACGGCCTCGGTGAAGGCGCGGATGTTCTCGACCAGCGCCGCTTCGGTGAACGACGCCTTGCCGACGCCGCCATGGATGATGCCGGCCTTCTCGACGCGGAACTCCACGGCGCCGCCCTTGGCGGCCTTGACCGCGCCGGCGACGTCGGGCGTCACCGTGCCGACCTTGGGGTTCGGCATCAGGTTGCGCGGCCCGAGGATCTTACCCAGACGGCCGACCAGCGGCATCATGTCGGGGGTGGCGATGACGCGGTCGAAATTGATGTTGCCGGCCTGCACCTGCTCGACGAGGTCTTCGGCACCGACGACATCGGCCCCGGCCTTCTTGGCCTCGTCGGCCTTGGCGTCCTTGGCGAACACGGCGACGCGCACCGTCTTGCCGGTGCCGTTGGGCAGGTTGACGACGCCGCGGACCATCTGGTCGGCGTGACGCGGATCGACGCCCAGATTGAGCGCCACCTCGATGGTCTCGTCGAACTTCGCCTTGGCGCGGTCCCTGACCATCTTCACGGCTTCATCGAGCGCGTAGAGCTTCTTGCGGTCGATGCCCTCGGCGATGGCGGCGTAACGCTTTGCAATCTTTGCCATGACCTCAGCCCTCCACCTGGATGCCCATCGAGCGGGCGGAGCCGGCGATCATCCTGGCGGCGGCGTCCACGTCGTAGGCGTTGAGATCCTTGAGCTTCTTTTCGGCGATCTCGCGGATCTGGGCGTTGGTGATGGTGGCGGCCGTTTCCTTGCCCGGCAGCTTGGAGCCGGATTTGAGGTTCATCGCCTTCTTTAGGAAATAGGTCACCGGCGGCAGCTTGGTCTCGAACGAGAAGCTCTTGTCCGCGAAAATGGTGATGACGACGGGCGTCGGGGCGCCCTTCTCCTCGTTCTGCGTGGCGGCGTTGAAGGCCTTGCAGAATTCCATGATGTTGAGGCCGCGCTGGCCAAGCGCCGGGCCGATCGGGGGCGACGGGGTCGCCGAGCCGGCCGGCACCTGAAGCTTCAGGTAGCCTGTGATTTTCTTCGCCATTGGTCCGTCCTTTCTAGGTGCCCGAGCCGGGCAATTGGCTGCTCCACGTCACTGGAGCGGACTAGACACCGTGGTGCGAGGCGTCACCCGGCTGGCGCGCCGGCCCTCTCCCACGGGGTTTCGATCAGACCTTTTCGACCTGACCGTATTCGAGCTCCACCGGGGTGGGACGCCCGAAAATCGACACCTCGACCTTGAGCCGCGCGCGCTCCTCGTCGACTTCCTCGACGACGCCGTTGAAGCTCGCGAAGGGCCCGTCGGAGACCCGCACCTGCTCGCCGACCTCGAACGAGACGGAGGGCTTGGGGTGCTCGACGCCCTCCTGCACCTGCTGCAGGATGGCCATCGCCTCCTTCTCGGAGATCGGCATGGGCTTATCGCCCGAGCCGAGGAAACCGGTGACCTTGGGGATGTTCTTGATGAGATGGAACGCCTCGTTGGTCATGTCCATCTTCACCAGCACATAGCCGGGAAAGAACTTGCGCTCGGCATCGACCTTGCGGCCGCGGCGCATCTCGACCACCTTCTCGGTGGGCACGATGACATCCTCGAAATAGTCGTCGAGCTTCTTCTGCGCGACCTTCTGGCGAATGTCTTCGGCAACCTTGCGCTCGAAGTTGCTGTACGCCTGAACGATGTACCAGCGTTTGGCCATGCCGCGTTACGTCTCCGAATTCCTGACCGGGCCCGCGTTCAGCGGATGCTCAGCATGAGCTGCACGAGCCACGAGATGAGCTGGTCGGCAGCGAGAAAGAACAGGCTCGCCAGCGCGACCATGATGATGACCATGACCGTCGAGATCAGCGTCTCGTTGCGCGACGGCCACGTGACCTTGCCGACTTCCTGCCGGACTTCCTGCAGGAATTTCACGGGGTTGACGGCCATAAGCTCAACTTTCAAGCAGCGGGCGTTTGCCCAAAACCAAATAGCCGCGCGAGTCGCCTCGGCGGTCTGAGAGGCGGTTATCTAGTCGCTCGCCGCCGCAATTGCAACAGCCCGGCGTCCGCCGCACCTTCTCTATGCCTGGCAGGGGCAGCAGGACTTGAACCCGCGACCCTCGGTTTTGGAGACCGATGCTCTACCAACTGAGCTATACCCCTCCGAGGCGCGCCGGGTCTAACCGCAAAGCCCCGCGCGCGCAAGCGGCGCCATGCTCAAAATAGGTGTCGGCAGGCGGTTTTGAAAGGGCGAGCCGCACGGGCTGGAGCGGGTGAAGGGAATCGAACCCTCGTATTCAGCTTGGAAGGCTGCTGCTCTACCATTGAGCTACACCCGCCAGCGCGAAAGGGGTGGTGGGAGAGGTAGGACTCGAACCTACGAAGGCTAAGCCAGCGGATTTACAGTCCGCCCCCTTTGCCGCTCGGGACACTCTCCCCCGGTCCCTTCGGAACCGCTGGCCCAGGGCCAGGCGAACCGGCATGGCCGGAACGCGTGCGGTTTATGGTGAGGCGGTCGGGCCCTGTCAACTGCTATTCGGCCGCCCCTCGGCTTGTCGCCCATGCGCAAAGCGAATAGGCCAAGGCCATGAGCGTGAACAAGTTTCCCCCCAGGCCGAAATACGACCCGGACAGCGGCCCGGTCTATCTCTACGGCATCCATACGGTGCGCGCGGCGCTCGACAACCCGCGCCGCGTCAAGCGCGAGCTGCTGGCGACGCCCAACGCGCTGGCGCGCCTCAAGGACGCCGGCCCGCTGGGCGGCGTCAAGCAGCGCGAGGCGACGCCCAGGGAGCTCGACCGGCTGCTGGGTGGCGAGGCGGTGCACCAGGGCGTGGCGCTCGAGGTCGATCCGGTCAGCCGCTTCGGGCTCGACGACATCGCCGCGCCGCGCCTCGTCGTGGTGCTCGACCAGGTGACCGACCCGCACAATGTCGGCGCCATCCTGCGCACCGCCTGCGCCTTCGGGGCCGACGCGCTGGTGACGACGCAGCGCTACGCGCCGCGCGAGACCGGGGTGATGGCCAAGGCAGCGTCCGGGGCGCTCGACCTCGTGCCGCTGATCGAGGTGCGCAATCTCGGCGACACGCTGGAGCTGCTGAAGCAGCGCGGCCTGCGCGTCGTCGGCTTCGATTCGGAGGCGCCGGCGCCGCTGCTGCCACGCGGCAGCGACGAGCGCCTCGCGATCGTGCTGGGCGCCGAGGGCAAGGGGCTGCGCCAGCGCACGCGCGAGGTGTGCGACGAATTGGTGCGGCTCGACATGCCCGGCCCGATCAAGTCGCTCAACGTCTCGAACGCGGCGGCCATCGCCCTGTTCGCGGCGACCGCCGGGCGCGCCTGATAGAAAAGGGCCGCGACAGACGCGGCCCCTTCCCCATTCATCTCCGCAGCGTTCAAGGCGTGCAGCGGACGTAGGCCGTGCCGGCGATGGTCAGCTCGTCGGGCGTCGTCTGGGCAATGTCGATGCTGCGCTGGCCGGCCTTGAGGGTCAGCTTGCCGTCCTTCAGCGCGCCGAAATTGCCGTAGGCGGCGCTCGGCCCGTCGCGGAAGGTCGCCGAGGTGATGACGACGTAGCCCGAACCGCCCGCCTGATCGACCGTGGCGCAGGCCTCGGCGTTCACGGCCCAGACGCCGACATAGCCAAAGCCGTCGGCGGCATTGCCCCCGGCAGCCGCCAGCGTGTCGGTCGAGAGGCCGGTGGCCGCCAGTCTCGGCGCAGCGGCCGCGGTCATGGCCGGGGCCTCGACAGGCGCCGCCTCGGGTTCCGCGGAAGAGGCCGCGGCCATCGCCGGCGCTTCGGCGGACGAGGCGGTTTCGGCAGCCATGGCGGGGGCCTCGACGGACGAGGCGGTCTCGGCGGTCATTGCCGGGGCCTCGGCGGACGAAGCGGTCTCAGCCGTCATTGCCGGGGCTTCGGCGGACGAGGTGGTCTCAGCCGTCATCGCCGGAGCCTCGGTGGACGAGGCGGTGTCGGCGGTCATCGCCGGCGCTTCGACAGACGACGTGGTCTCGGCCGTCATTGCCGGCGCCTCGACGGACGACGCGGTGTCGGCGGTCATTGCTGGGGCCTCGACCGAAGAGGAGGCCGTGGCCAGGGTCTCGATGGTGGACGCCATGTTGGCGAGCGCCTGGGCCGCCTCGGCAGCGGCGGTCTCGGCGGTGGTGGCTTCGGACGCACCGGCCTCGACGGCGGCCTCGGCAGCCGAAGACGCCGTGACGTCGGCAGCGGCCGACGAGGCGGCGCTGACTTCGCTCGACGGGGCGCTGGCCGGGGTGTTGGTATCGCAGGCGCTGAGCAGCAGCACGGCGGCCAGCGCCACCGGCACGCCCGCAATCAGATTGAGCTTCATGGGTTCGTCCTCTTTCAGTGTAGCGTGTTCGCAGGCCCTCGCGGCGGCCCCTCGGGCGCTCTGATACACCTGGACCTGCGTTCGTGCCGTGACCGCCCGATGGCAAGCCGCGGACGTTTTGACGGCGTGCGTCATGGCCTGAATCGGGCGCGACCGCAATGGCCGGCGGCGCGCACCTGCCCTGCTGTGCGGCGCCGAACCGCCTAGCGGCCCTGCCCTCGGCCCTGCCAGATGCTGCCGAAAGCGAGCCCCAGCGCCAGCCCGACACCCGTGCCGATGCCGATATTGCCCAGCGCCGCACCGATGGCGCCGCCGCTGGCGAGGCCGACGGCAATGGCGATGGCCATGCTGCGATTATCTCTTTTGCGCTCGTTCATGGAAGCAAAATGGGCGGGATGCCGGCGGGTTCCAGCGCTTCTGCCCGCACCTCGACCTTGCCGTACCTGAATAAAAGGCTCGGCGAAGCAGGTCTTCGCTGGTGCCGGCAGCAGGATTTGAACCCGCGACCCCCTGATTACAAATCAGGTGCTCTACCAACTGAGCTATGCCGGCCCGGCGCTCCTGCTAGCATTGGTGGCGGGAGGGTTCAATGCGGGCGGCGGGCCTGCTGCTCGAGCGGCGGGGCAGTGCCGGCGCCGCGGCGCGGGCGGCTGGCGGCGACACGGTTGCGGCCGAACTGCTTGGCCTCGTAGAGCGCCACGTCGGCGTCGGCGAGCCAGGCGGAGACGCCCTCCCCCAGCCCCGGCATGGCGGCGACGCCGAGGCTCACCGTGGCGCGGATGGAGGCGCCGGGCACCTCGACGATGGTATCCTCGATCATGCGGCGGAGGCGCTCGGCGGCCTGCGTCGCCTCGGCGAGGTCGGTTTCGGGCAGCAGCAGGCCGAATTCCTCGCCGCCGGTGCGGCCGAACACGTCGGAGCGGCGCATCGCGGCCATCGCGGCATTGGCGATGGCGACCAGCACGGCGTCGCCGGCGAGGTGTCCGTAGCGGTCGTTGATGGCGCGGAAGCGATCGACATCGATGAGCACGAGGCTCGACGGGCGGTCGTAGCGGCTGGCGCGGGCATATTCCTTCTCGAGCTCGGCGAAGAAGCCGCGGCGCGTCAGCGCGCCGGTCATGGCGTCCTGCTTGGCGATCTGGCGCATCTCCATCTGCTCGACGGCGACGGCGGCCAGCTTGTCGAGGATGGCGGCGGCGCGCGGCGCGAAGGGACGCGGCGCCGTGTCGCCGACCCACAGCGCGCCGACATTGTAGCCGTCGGGCGTCGTCAGCGGCACGCCGAGATAGGCGCGCAGATAAGGCGCGCCGGTGACCAGGGGGCTCTCGGCAAAGCGTGGATCGAGGGTCGTGTCGGGCACGACGAGCGGCTCGGCCTGGCGGATGGTGTGGGCGCAGATGCCGGCGCTGCGCGGCACGCCGAGGCCGGCCGCGCCGAACACCGCCTTGAAGGACACGCTCGTGTCATCGACGAGGCTCATGGCGGCAAGCGGGGCGTCGAGCACCAGCGCCGCCAGCTCGACGATGCGGCGGAACGAGTCCTCGTCGCCGCTGTCGAGGATGTCGTAGCGCCGCAGCGCCGCCAGCCTTGCCTCTTCGTCCGTCAGCCTGTCGCGGTGCATGATGTGCCCCATTGCGGTTGAACGGGCATGATGCACGGCGTTTGTTAGAGGAAAGAGTCGCGTTTCGCTCGCATTCGCGCCGCCGCGCTCACCTTGGCTTAACCCACGCGTCGCTGGCCCTCGCGGGCGGGCGCGTGCTATGCGGGGCGCTCAGGACCAAGGGGCGGGCGTGCAGGGCTTTTCTCCCGATCGGGTGAGTTTCGTGTCGAGCGGCACGCCGGAGGCCGACGCGGCCATGGCGCGGCTCAGGGCGCGCTATGGCGAATGCGGGCTGGGCGCGGCGCAGGTGGTGGTGGCGCTGGGTGGCGACGGGCTGATGCTGCAGACGCTGCACAAGGTGATGGACCGCGACGTGCCGGTATTCGGCATGAATTGCGGCTCGGTCGGATTCCTGATGAACGACTACGCCGACGAGGGGCTGGTCGAGCGGCTGCAGGCGGCCAAGCCGACGCGCATCACGCCGCTGCAGATGCACGTCACCGACGTGACCGGCGCCACGCACGAGGCGCTGGCGCTCAACGAGGTGTCGCTGTTCCGCACCAGCTACCAGGCGGTGAAGATCGAGATCCTGGTCGATGGGCGCTCGCAGATGAAGGAGCTGATCTGCGACGGCATCCTCCTTGCGACGCCGGCCGGCTCGACCGCCTACAATTTGTCGGCGCACGGGCCGATCCTGCCCATCGACGCGCCGCTGCTGGCGCTGACGCCGATCTCGCCGTTCCGGCCGCGGCGCTGGCGCGGCGCCATCCTCAGCAATGACGCGGTGGTGACGTTCCGCACGCTGGAGACCGAGAAGCGCCCGGTGAGCGCGGTGGCCGATAATGTCGAGTTCAAGAACGTCACCGAAGTCGTGGTGCGCGAGAACCGCAACCATCGCGTGACGCTGCTGTTCGACCCCGGCACGGGGCTCGAGGAGCGCGTGCTGTCGGAGCAATTCCGCTATTAGGCGGCGGGAAGCGCCCGCACCTCGCCCAGGACAGGCGCAGGTACGTCGCGATCGGTGCCGCCGGCAAAGGCCGACATGACGCCGCGGGCGGCGCGGCGGGCGAGCGCGACGTTCTGCTCGCTCAGATAGGCGAAGGCGTCCTCGAGCTCGGGTGGGATGACGCCCTCGTGCTCGACGATCAATTCCTCGGTAAGCGCGGTGACGACGAAGTGGCGGGCCGTCACGTCGTCGGCGAGGTCGGCGGCGCGGGCATGGAAGACGAGGCGGGCGACGAGGTTGCGCACCGCCGCGCCGAGGCCGCAGCGGGCCAATAGCGCATTGAGCGCCGGGCGGCTGCCCGCTTCGAGCAGCGTCAGCACTTTTTCGCGCGGGGTGTGGGAAAGCGCCGCGAGGCAATCGGCGAAGAAGAAGACGTGGCCGTTGACGACGGCGTGCAGCATGGTGCGGGCGGAGACGCGCTCGGCGGCGATGGCGTCGGCGGCGAACGGCGTGTCGCCGGCGATGGCCTCGCCGTCGCCGATCGCCGTGAGGGCGCCGTCGGCGGCGTCGCGCAGCACGCGTGCGAGCCGCTGCGGGGCGATGGCGCCCTTGACGATGCGGGCGACACGCAGCGCCGCCATGGCGGCCTCGACCAGTGCGAGCCGAGCGCCAGCGGGAAGGTCCGGGCGGGCGAGCAGCGCACCACGCAGCTCGGCGTCGGCGGCCCCCTGCTCTGCTGCGAGCGTCGCCAGCAGTGGTGGCGGCACTGGAACGTCGGTCCGGCCGAGGACGCGCAGCGTCACCGCGCGCATGGCGCGGGCGATGAGGGCTTCGGCAAGGCGAGCGCTGATCTGCTCGCGCAGGGCGACGGCGTGGAGCAGCGCGACATCGGCCGTGCGCACGAAGCCGATGAGGTCGGCGTCGATGAGGGCGGGCGAATACTGGGCGACGGCGCGCGCGATGATCTCGCTGTCCTGCAGGAGCGCGAGGAGCACCGGGCGCGGCGCTTCGGCGGCGTGCAACAGGCCATAGGCGAGCGCGGCGCGGACGCGCACCGAGGGGTCGTCGAGAAAGCCGATCAGGGCGGCATAGAGGGCGGCGTGCTCGTCGGCGGGGCCGGTGTGGCGCAGATAGGCCTGCGCGGCCAGATGCGCCGCCTGCCCGCGCGCCTCGCTGTCGCCGGACAGGCTCGCCGCGACAAAGTCCTGATACGCAACCATCCCGCTCTCCGGCAGCCTCGCGGGCGACCCTAGCGGGCAAGATTTAAGGAACGGTTCACCATGCCGGTTGGGGCGGCGTTAACGCTGCTGGAGCCGCGCCAGGAAGGCGTTGGTCATGAGAATGCGCGGCTGCGGCGCATCCGGCGCGATGGGCTCGGCCACCGGCGCGGTGCCGGCCGGGCGCAGCGGCGGCGGCGCGGGCAGCGGCACGAAGCCCAGCTCCGCCGTGGCCGGCATCGGTGCGTAAGCGGAGATGAGCGGTGACGGCGTTTCCGGCGCGACCAACGACTGCAAGGCATCGGTGGCGATCAGCGGCACCGGCCGGGCCGGCGGCGCCTCGGTGGAAAAGAAGCTGGTGAACGACATGTCGTCGGGCGTAAAGCGCGACGGCACCGCCTCCAGCGGCCAGCGCGCACCGCCGAGCTGCTGCGCCGTGAAGCCGGGATTGGCAGCCGTGGTCGCAGCCGGCGTGCCGTCATGGCGGGCGACGAGGGCGCGGTAGAGCTGGCGGATGGTGCGCGGCGCGCCGTCGGCATAGAAAATCTGCGGATTGGCGCGGGCCTGTTTCGGGAACAGCTTGGCGGCGACCTGGTTGGGGTCCTGCAAGCCGGCACGAAAGAGCTTCTCGGCGCCCTGGGGCCCGAGGAAATGGGCGATGTAGAGCTCGCCGGGGCTCGGCATCCGGCCGAACTTCTCGGTGAGGTAGGCGCCATTGGCCTGGGTGAAGGCCGCCGCCATGTCGGCCGCCACCTGCGGGTCCTCGCGCAGCGCCAGAATTTCCTTGCGCAGGCCTTTGTCGCGGATGACGTAATCGCCCTCCGTCGTGACCGAGATGGCGTCGGCGTAGCGCTGGTAGCCGAGGCGCGGCCCCTCTTGCTTCATCACCTGCAGCCAGGTCGAATCGAGGAACTGGAAGAGCCCGACGGCCGAGGACGTGGGCGCCTTCGCTGCCGGATCGAGGCTCGATTCGCGGATGGCGGTTTGCAGCAGATAGTCGAAATCGACGTTGGATCGATCCCCGGCGCTGTTCAGCACCTGGGCCAGGCTCTGCGGCACGGCGATCGGCGAGACGCCCATGACGACTCCAGCGGCGGGATGCGGCCCACCAGACGCCACGAGCCGTTAACGCGGCGTTAACCCTGTGCCGAAACGCCCTGCTGCCGCCGCGCCGGCTCGGCCTGGTGCAGATAGACGGCGAACGTGTCCCAGGGCGGGGTGACGGCAAGCTGCCAGAGAAGCCGGCCAACCTCGCCGCGGTGATAGCCGCCATGCAGGGCGACGTGGGTCAGCATCTCCTCACGCGTCATGTAGCCCTTGTCGCCATCGGTGAACGCGAAGGCAACGGCTTGCGCCAGATCCTCGGGCGAAGCCTCGCGCACGTAATCGAGATACCAGCGATCCGAGGACGCGACGGCGGCGCGCAACGGGCCGAGGTCCGGCGCCGCGTCGGGGTCGGCGGACACGTAGGCGTGCGGGACACCGGCGAGATGGGCCGCGAAAATGCGGGCCACCACATAAGAGTGATTGATCAGCCGCAAGGCGGTGCGCAGCTCGGCGTCGTGCCGGTGCCGATCCACAGTCTCCAGCTTATCGAACAGGTCGTTGTTGGCCCAGGCGTGATAGCCGTAGAGCTTCTGGAGCAATGTGCGCATGGGATCGTCCTTTCCAAACCCTCGGAATGTGAGCAAACTGCTCACATTCTGGACGCGGAGGGGCGCTTGTCTACTCGCATTGCCAAGCCACAATCGGAGATGCGCAAGGCGCCGCGGCAGGCCCGGTCGCGCGCGACGGTCGGAGCGATCATCGAGGCCGGCGCTCGCGTTTTGAGCGATGGAGGCTGGGCCGGGTTCACGACCAACAGGGTCGCCGAGCTGGCCGGCGTCAGCATCGGTTCGCTGTACCAGTATTTCCCCGACAAGCTTTCGCTGGTCGATGCCATCCGCCGGCGGCATCTCGACGACTGCCTCGCCGCCGTGCGGAAATCCAGGGCCGATGGGGCCTCGCCCGCGCGCTTTGCGGCAAACCTCGTCGATGCCATGGTCGCGGCGCATAGCGTCTTTCCCGGATTGCACCGGGTGCTGCTCGACGAGGCGCCGAGCTCGGACGACTATCGCGACCCCAACAGCGCGTTCGAGGTGGCGTATCTGGGCTCCTATGCCGAGGTTGTGGCCGCCTATCGCAACCGCCAGCCCCAGAAGGCCGACCGCATCGCGGCGCTGATCGTCTCCGATACGATAGACGGCGTGATCCACAATGCGGCACGCCGCGGCATGCTGGCGGACAAGGCCGTGCAGCGGGAGCTGGTCCGGCTGGTGAGCCTCTATCTCGCCGACACTCCCGCCTGAACCGCCGCGTGACGACGGGTGGCGGGCCGCGCCGCTTCGATCACTCCTGCCAGCGCGTCACCACGTTTTCGAGCACCGGCCGGTCGCGATCCTCGACGGTCGTGGCGGGGGTGCCGATGTGGACGAAGCCGACGAAGCGTTCGCCGCCGCGGGCGCCGAGCATCTGCTGGGCGGCAGGATCGAAGGCGAACCAGCGGGTGACCCAGCTCGCGCCGAACCCATAGGCGTGGGCGGCATGCAGCAAATTGAAGCAGACATTGCCGGCCGAGAGCAATTGCTCGATCTCGGGCGCCTTGGCGAGCGGATGGTGGGCGAAGATGACGCCGATCGTGATCGGCGCCGGCAGGAAACGGTTGCGCTCGACCTCGAGCGAGGCCTCGTCGAGGCCGGGCGTGTTGCGGGCGGCGATCTCGGCCAGCTTCTCGCCGGCGCGGCGGCGGGCCTCGCCGTCGATGACGACGAGGCGCCACGGCGTCAGCTTGCCGTGGTCGGGCACGCGGGTGGCGATGGTCAGGATGGCGTCGAGCTCGGCCGGCGTCGGGCCGGGATCGCGCAGGAAGGCGAGACCGATGGAGCGGCGGGTCGTGAGGTAGTCGATGAGGGCGGGGTTGGCGGGCATATCGTTATCCTTGCGAGGGCGGTGCCCTTATGACACAGCTTTTCCCCAATCCAAGGGTAGCGGTCGCCCGAGGCGCGCGCAGAAGCGGGGAACGACGTGAGGCATTGGCGGTGGTTGGCGGTGCTGGCGCTCGTCTGGGCGCCTTCGGTGGCCGCCCAGCAGGCGCCGACGCCGGCGCCCCTGCCCGCGTTCCACGCACCGCTCGCCGACGGGGACGGCGCAGCCGCCCCATCCGAGACCACCGATCCCACGCCGGCGGCGCAGACCGCCGCCGAGGCCACCGACGCGGCGACGGCCGAGCCGCAGAAGGTGACGCTGAGCGCCATGATCACCGATGGCGGGCGCGCCATCGGCGAAGGCGTGGTGTGGCGCATCTTCTCGACCGCCGTGGACGGCGCCGGCCGGCTGGCGCTTGCCGCCAAATCCGACAAGGCGATGGCCGAAGTGGAGCTGGTGCCGGGCAACTACGTCGTGCATGTCGCCTATGGCCGGGCGCAGGCCAGCGACACCATGACGGTGGCCGAGGGGTCCAACGAAAAGAACATGGTGATCGAGGCCGGCGGGCTGCGGCTCAACGCCGCCATCACCGGCGACGTGCCGATTCCCATAAACCTGCTGCATTTCGACGTGTTCACAGTGGGCGCCAGCGACGCCGACCGGGCGATCGTGGCGCAGGACGTGAGCGCCAACGACATCCTGACGGTGAATGCCGGGACCTATCACATCGTGTCGTATTTCGGCGACGTGAACGCCGTGGTGCGGGCCGACCTCAGGGTCGAGCCGGGGCAGCTCACCGATGCGACGCTCTATCACCGGGCGGCGCAGGTGTCGTTCAGGCTCACCAGCGAGCCCGGCGGCGAGGCCATCGCCGATGTGGACTGGTCGGTGAAGAGCGCCGACGGGGCGACGACGGTCTATTCGAGCACCGGCGCGTTCCCCTCGACGGTGCTGCAGGAAGGCGACTACTTGGTCTTCGCCAAGCGCGGCGACACGGTGTTCAACCGCGCCTTCGAGGTGCAGCCGGGCCAGCCCGAAGACGTGGAAGTGCTGACCGCGGTGTATTGAGCCACGGTGTCGTCCCGGCGCAGGCCGGGACCCAGTACCCACCGAGGCCGCAACGTTTACTAGGCCCCGGCCTGCGCCGGGGCGACAGGGGTGGCGAGATGTTGCCACATCCACCGTGTCATTCCCGCGCAAGCGAAAATGGCAGACCGGGGGGCTGAAGGACCGCACGGTTAACCGGCGGTTGCGGCGGGGGCTGCAATGCCGGCATTGGCGTTGCCGGGATGGCAAAGTCGGCGGGGCATGGTGCGGCCATGAGCCTACCGAGGTTGGACGTGTTGAACCTGCGCGAGAGGCGGCTGCAACCGCGCCGCAATACCATGATCTTTGCCACCATCGTGTTCGATGGTGGGCGTACCCGGCTCGATTGCGTCATCCGCGATCTGAGCGAAGGCGGCGCCAAGCTCGAATTCCCCACCGTGCGCGGCATTCCGCAGAGCTTCGACCTCATCGTGCCGGGGCACCGGCCGCATCATTGCCGCGTGGCGTGGCGGGCGCTCAAGGAAATGGGCGTGCAGTTCATACCGACGGCGGAATAGCGCCCTGCCCTATCCGCCGATAGGCCGCGCCATCAGCACGGCCATCGGGCCGAGCGGCGTGCGCTGCTCGCCCAGCCGCACGAAGCCGTGGCGCTCGTAGAACCCAAGGGCCTCGGCGTTGGCGAGGACGTGGAGGCGATTGGCGCCCCACGCCGCCGCCTCGCGCAGGATGGCGCCAAGGAGCGCCGTTCCAATCCCTTCGCGCCAGTGCGCCGGCTCGACGAAGATGTCGGCCAGCTCGGCGTCGTCGCCATCATGAGTCGCGACGGCGGCAAAGCCGAGGAGCTTGCCGCCGCGCTCGGCGACGAAGACGGCGTTGGCGGCGATGCTGTCGGGGTCGAGGTCGATAAGCTCGGGGCGCTCGCGGAGCTGGCGGCGGACAGGCTCGGGGTTGGCGGCGAGCGCGGCGCGGCGCTTGAGCTCGATGAGCGCCGGCCGGTCGTCGGGCCGCGCGAGGCGGATGTCGAGAGCGCTCATGCCTGCCCCGCGGCGCGGGTGAGCATCAGCTCGCGCTCGCGCTGGTTCTGCGCCAGGTCGGCGGCGCGGGCGAAGTCGGCGCGCGCCTCGTCGAAGCGGCCGAGCTTTTCGAGCAGGTCGCCGCGCACGGCGGGCAGCAGGTGATAATTGCGCAATTGCGGCACGTCGGCGAGCGGAGCGAGCAGGCGCAGCCCGGCCTCGGGGCCATAGGCCATGGCGTGGGCGACGGCGCGGTTGAGCTCGACCACGGGCGACGGGGTGACGATGGCAAGCTCGTCGTAGAGGCGCGCGATGCGCGGCCAGTCGGTGTCGCCGGCCTTGCCGGCGCGGGCGTGGCAGGCGGCGATGGCGGCCTGCAACGCGTAGGGACCACGGGCACCGCCCAGCGCCTCGGCTTCGGCCAGCGCGGCGAGGCCGCGGCGGATGAGAATGCGGTTCCAGCGGCTGCGATCCTGATCGAGCAGGAGGATGGGCGTGCCGTCCGGTTGCGTGCGGGCGGCGGCGCGCGAGGCCTGGATCTCCATCAGCGCGACGAGCCCGTGCACCTCGGGCTCGTCGTGCATGAGGCGGGCGAGGATGCGGCCGACGCGCAGCGCCTCGTCGCACAGGTCCGTGCGCATCCAGTTGGCGCCAGCGGTGGCGGCGTAGCCCTCGTTGAAGATGAGATAGAGCACCTCGAGCACCGAGCCGAGGCGGGCGGCACGGTCGGCGCCACGCGGCACCTCGAAGGGCACGCCGGCCTCGGCGAGGGTCTTCTTGGCGCGCACGATGCGCTGCTGGATCGTCGGCTCGGGCACGAGATAGGCACGCGCGATCTCGGCCGTGGTCAGCCCGCCGACGAGCCGCAGTGTCAGCGCTGCGCGAGCCTCGGCGCCGAGAACGGGATGGCAGGCGGTGAAGATGAGGCTCAGCACGTTGTCCTTGACGTCATCGTCGAGGCGGGTGGCGTCGTCGGGCGTCTCCTGCTCGCGCAGCTCTTCGGCGTAGGTCAGCTCCGGCAGGTTGCGCGCCATGCGCTGCGCCCGCCGGAACTCGTCGATGGCGCGGCGCTTGGCGGTCTGCATCAGCCAGGCGCCGGGATTGGCCGGGATGCCGGTCGCCGGCCAGTGCTGAAGGGCGACGACCAGCGCGTCGCTCGCCAGCTCCTCGGCGCGGCCGACATCGCGCGTGATCCGCGTGAGGCCGGCGATCAGCTTCGCCGCTTCGATGCGCCAGACGGCTTCGACGGCGCGATGGGTCGCAAGGTCGGGGCTGGGCGTGTCCATGGGCGGCGGAGTGGATCAAATCCACGCCGCCGCCGCAAGCGCTGCTATTGCTGCTGTTGCATCTGCCGATCGACGAGGCGGTCATAGCGCTCCTGCTGCTCGGCCGAAAAGCCGAGATCGGCAGCGGTGACGAGCGGCCGGATTTCGATCTGCACGTTGCCGTGGCCGTCGGAAACCGGCCAGTCCTTCACCATCTCGATGACGGCGGCGAGCGAGGGCGCTTCGATGATCGAATAGCCGGCGATCAGCTCCTTCGCCTCGGCGAAGGGGCCGTCGATGACCGTGGGCCTGCCGTCCGAGAAGGAGACGCGGGCGCCGCGCGCGCTGGGCATGAGCCCTGCGCCCGCCTGCATCGCGCCCGAGGCGACGAGCTTTTCGTTGTAGCGCGTCATGTCGTCGATGAGCTGGGGGCTCGGCATGGCGCCGGCCTCGGTCTCGGCATCGGCCTTGCGGATGACCATGAACTGCATGGAGACCTCCTCAGATGTTGTGGCCGCCGGCGATCTCGCGCACCTCGACGGTGATGTCCGGCATGGCGTTGTCGATATGGAGCTGGACGAAGTCGGCGGCGAGCGCCAGCGCGGCTTCGCGGCTTGGCGCCTCGAACACGGCGTAGCCGCCGATCACCTCCCGCGCCTCGGCGAACGGCCCGTCGGTGGCGACGACCTGGCCGGAATGGCCGCTGACCCGCGTAGCGGCCTTCACTGAAGTGAGGCCGCCGGTGGAGATGAGGGCGCCCGAGGCGACCTGCTTTTCAATATAGGGGCCCATGGCGTCCATGATGGCGCGGGGCGCCGGCTTGCCGTCGTGATAGGCGGCGGCCGGGATGATGCTCATGAAATAGCGCATGCGCGTGTCCTCACCGGCCCTGCTGCTTTTCCACCTCGGCGCGCCACGCCACTTCGCGGGCCACGGCCTCCTCGCCGAGTATGCCCTCGAAGTCGGACGCTTCAGCGATCTTGCGCACCTCGACGCTCTCGCCATTGGCGAAGGGGATGCGCTTGGCCCATTCGATGGCCTCGTCCTTCGACTTGACCTGGATGATCCAGAAGCCGCCGACGAGCTCGGTGGCCTCGGTGAAGGGGCCGTCCTTCACGGTGGCCTTGCCGTCGCCGAAGGTCACGGTGAAGCCCTTGTCGGAGCCGGCCAGGCCCTCGGCGGCGAGCAGGACACCGGCTTCGACGAGGGACCGGTTGTACTCGCCCATGGCCTCGAATGCCTCCGGGGCGGGCATCTCCTGTTCGGATTTGGGGTCGTTCTTGACGATGATCATGTAGCGCATGGGTCTTCTCCGTTGCTCGGGGTCGGCCTTGCGGCCGCTGCTGACACGACGAACGGGACAACGCGGCCTCGACACGCCCGTGCCGAATTTTTTCATTTTCTACTCAACCGATCGGTTGACAAGCGCGAGCGCAGCTCATATTCAACCATTACGTTATCAACTTATCGGTTGAACAAATGCCACCCGACAAGCTCAGCCTCACGCTCTCCGCCCTCGCCGACCCGACGCGGCGCGGCATCCTCGCGCGGCTGGCCGGCGGCGCGGCCACCGTCACCGAGCTGGCGGCGCCCTACGACATGAGCCTCGCGGCCGTCTCGAAGCACCTCAAGGTGCTGGAGGGCGCCGGCCTCATCTCGCGCAGCCGCGACGCGCAGTACCGGCCGTGCCGGCTGGAAGCCGCGCCGCTACGCGAGGTGGATGGCTGGCTGGCAAACTATCGCCGCTTCTGGGAGGAAAGCTTCGACCAGCTCGACGCCTATCTCGCGCAATTGCAGAAGGGCGAGCCCGGCGGCACGCCCCACTGATCCCCGAAACCGAGGAAACACCATGTCCGACATCGTTTTCGACTATCCCAGCGACGAGCCGTCGATCGTCACCACGCGCAGCTTCGACGCGCCGGTGGCGCTGGTCTGGCGCGCCTTCACCGACCCGGTTCACGTGGCGCGCTGGTGGGGCCCCAAATCCATCGCCCCGGTGAAGCGCATCGACAAGCTGGAGCTCAAGCCCGGCGGCATGTGGCGCTACGTGTGCGCGCGCCCGGACGGCAGCGAGGAGATCGTCTTTTACGGCACCTATCTCGACATCGTGCCGGAGAAAAAGCTGGTCAACACCTTCGGCGTCGAAGGCCAGTTCGAGGGCGACGCGGCGTTTCCCGAGCAGCATGCCTTCGAGGAGCGCGACGGGCGAACCTATTACCGCGCCTACACGTTGCTGCCGAGCTTCGAGGCCCGCGACGGCATCATCGCCACGGGCATGGAACAAGGCGGCCGCGAGTCGCTCGAGCAACTCGGCGAGGTAGTCGCCGAGCTGGCCGGCACGCGCGCGTGAACAGGAGCAATCGCAGATGAGCGAGAACATCGTTACAATCCCGCCGGGCGAGCGCCATTTCACCATCCGGCGCGAGTTCGCGGCGCCGCGCGCGCTGGTCTTCCGCTGCTACACGGAGCCGCAGCATCTGGTGCGCTTTTGGGGGCCGCGCGATGCGACGACCACAGTGACGCTCGATCTGCGGGTCGGCGGCGTGTGGCGCACGACGTGGCGCTATGCGCAGGGCGGCGGCTATAGCTACGCCAGCGTCTATCTCGAAATCGAGGCGCCGGCGCGGCTCTACTATCGCGATGCGCCGGATGACTGGACGTTCGGGCTCGACGGCCTGCCGCCGGCTGCGATCCTGACGACCATCGCGCTCAGCGAGGCGGACGGCACCACCAGCGTGCTCTCGACGGTCGAGTTCCTCACGGTCGAGGCGCGCGACGAGGCGGTGAAGAACGGCTTCACCGGCATGGTGAGCCTCGGCAACGACCGGCTGACGGAACTGCTCGACATGCTTGCCGGCGACGCCAATCCGTGATCGCCTCGGCGCGCCGGCATATCGAGAAGTCCGTGGCGCTGTTCCGCGACGGCAAGGTTTAGAACTCGGCCCATTCCTGCTTGAGCGCGGCGTTGCCGTCGGCAAGGTAGGTGCGCGCCGCGCTCGCCACGCGGGCCTTCGCCGGAACGCGCGGCGTCGGCGCTGATGCTGCCGCTACGGGCGCGGCCATGACGAAGACATCGACGATGCGGTCGAGCTCCACCGCCTGGCTCTCGGTCTGCTCGATGGCGGCATTGGTCTGCTCGACCAGCGCAGCATTATGCTGGGTCATCTCGTCCACCTGCTTCACGGCGATATTGACCTCGCTGAGGGCACTCGACTGCTCGCCGGTGGACTGGCTGATCTCGGCAATGAGCCCGCCGCTCTCCTCGATGCCGGCCAGCATGGCGGTGACCTTCTGGGTCGCCTCGGCCACCTTGCGCGTGCCGACCGCCACCTCGCCGGCCGATTGCTGGATCAGCGCCTTGACGTCGGCCGAGGCCGAGGCGGCCGACTGTGCCAGCCGCCGCACCTCCACGGCGACGACGGCGAAGCCCTTGCCGGCATCGCCGGCGCGCGCCGCCTCCACCGAGGCGTTGAGCGCCAACAGGTTGGTCTGGAAGGCGATGTCGTCGATGAGCCCGATGATGTCGGAGATATGTGCCGAGGACGCCGAGATGCGCTCCATCGCGCCGTTGGCCTCCTGCATGGCGCCATTCGCCTCGGCGGCGGTGTCGGACACCTGCCGCGCCCTGGCGCTGGCGGCGCTGGCGCGGCCGGCGTTCTCGCCGACGGTGGCGGAGAGCTGTTCCAGTGCCGCCGAGGTTTCCTCGACCGCCGCCGCCTGCTTGGTCGTGCGGTTGGCGAGATCGCTGGCGCCGGAGAGGATTTCGCCGGTGGCGATCTTCAGCGAGCTCGACGCGCCGCGCAGGCGCGAGACGATGTCCTGCATGCGGGCGACGGTTTCGTTGTAGGCAAGACGGATCTTTTCGAGGTCGCCCTGGAACGGTGTTTCGACGCTGGCGGTGAGATCGCCGCCGGCGAGCCGCCCCAGCGCCTCGCCCAGCTCTTTCACGGCAACCTTGCGTGCCGTGGCCTCGGTGGCGTCGGTGGCGAACTTAACCACCTTGTAGGGCTTGCCCGAAGGGTCGAGGACGGGATTGTACGACGCCTGGATCCACACCTCGCGCCCGCCCTTGCCGATGCGGCGGTATTCGGCGGCCAGCGCCTCACCACGGCGCAGCCGTTCCCAGAACTCCTGGTAGTCGGCGCTTTGCGCATAGGCGGGATCGACGAACATGCGATGATGCCGGCCGACGATCTCGTCATGGTGGTAGCCGAGGGCGCGGCAGAAATTCTCGTTGGCGGTGAGGACCGTGCCGTCGAGCGCGAACTCGATGACGCCCTGCACCCGGCCGATGGCATCGAGCTGGCTGTGGGCGTCGGCGGCGGCGATCTTGCGGGCGGTCACGTCGCTGGCGAGCTTGACGATCTTAACCGGTTTGCCGCCGCGATCGAGAACGGGATTATAGGAGGCCTGAATCCACACGTCGCGGCCGCCCTTGCCGAGCCGATGGAACTCGTCGCGAACAAACTCCCCGGCCGCAAGGCGCCGCCAGAACTCCTGGTAGTCGGCGCTCGCCGCATAGGCAGGATCGACGAAGATGCGGTGGTGCTTGCCGACGATTTCCTCGAGGCTGTAGCCGAGCATTTCGAGGAAGGCGTCATTGGCGGTGAGCACGGCACCGTCGAGCGCGAACTCGATCATCCCCTGCGACCGGGAGAGGGCGCGCAGCGTGGCCTCGGCATCGGACCTGCCCCAACGCGGCGCGGCTAAAAATGTACGCATCGCAATCCCCCAAAGTATGAACGGGGATACGGTGGCCGCGCAGCGCTAACCGCGCGTGAAAGGCGTTCTGCGTGGTTTTGCGATGCCTGCCGCTCAGGCCGCCTGGCGCCTCAGGTCGGGCGGCAGGACCTCGGACGTCAGCTCGGCGATGGCGTCGGCGGCCGGCAATACCTGCTGGCCTTCGGCGCCGAGGCGGCGCATGGAGACGGTGCCCTCCTCGGCCTCGCGCTTGCCGACGACGAGCAGCACCGGCACCTTCTGGGTCGAGTGCTCGCGCACCTTGTAGTTGATCTTCTCGTTGCGGATGTCGAGCTCGGCGCGCACGCCGGCGGCGCGCAGCTTCTGCAGGAGCTGCTCGGCATAGGCGTCGGCGTCGGAGACGATGGTCGCCACCACCACCTGCACCGGGGCCAGCCACATCGGCATCTTGCCGGCGTAGTTCTCGATCAGCATGCCGATGAAGCGCTCCAGCGAGCCGAGAATGGCGCGATGCAGCATCACCGCATATTTGCGGGTGCCGTCCTCGGCCACATAGGTCGCATCGAGCCGCTCCGGCAGCACGTAGTCGAGCTGCAGGGTGCCCACCTGCCAGCTCCGCCCGATGGCGTCGCGCAGGTGGAACTCGAGCTTGGGGGCGTAGAAGGCCCCCTCCCCCTCGGCGATGACGAAATCGTAGCCGGTGGCGCGCAGGGCGTCGCCCAGCGCCTTCTCGGCGGCGTTCCAGCGCTCGATGGTGCCGCCGAACTTTTCCGGCCGCGTCGCCAGCTTGATGACGACATTGTCGAAGCCCATGTCCTCGTAGACCGAATAGAGCAGCCGCACGAAGTGCTCGGTCTCGGACTGGATCTGCTCCTCGGTGCAGAAGATGTGGGCGTCGTCCTGCGTCATCTGGCGCACGCGCAGCAGGCCGTGCAGGGCGCCGTGCGCCTCGTTGCGGTGGCAGCAGCCGAATTCGGCCATGCGCAGCGGCAGGTCGCGGTAGCTCTTGATGCCCTGGTTGAAGATCTGGATGTGCGCCGGGCAGTTCATCGGCTTGAGCGCCATCAGCTCGCCGTCGCCCTTGAGCACCGGGCCGTCCTCGTCGGTGCCGGGCACCTCGTCGGGCACCACGAACATGTTCTCGCGGTACTTGCCCCAGTGGCCCGAGGCCTCCCAGAACTTGGCGGCCATGAGCTGCGGGGTCTTCACCTCCTGGTAGCCGGCCTGGTTCACCCGGCGGCGGATATACTCCTCCATCTGGTTGTAGATGACGAAGCCCTTGGGGTGCCAGAAGACGCTGCCCTGCGCCTCGTCCTGCAGATGGAACAGGTCGAGCTCGCGGCCGATCTTGCGATGGTCGCGCTTTTCCGCCTCCGCCAGCATGTGGAGGTAGTCGTCGAGCTCCTTCTGGGTGGCGAAGGCCGTGCCGTAGAGGCGCGACAGCACGGGATTGTTGGAGTCGCCGCGCCAATAGGCGCCGGCCACCTTGGTGAGCTTGAAGGCCTGGCCGATGTCGCGGGTCGAGCGCATATGCGGGCCGCGGCAGAGGTCGAACCACTGGCCCTGCTTGTAGATCTTGATCTGCTGGTCGGCCGGGATGGCGTCCACCAGCTCGACCTTGAAATTCTCACCCTTGCTGGCGAAGACGCGCTTGGCCTCGTCGCGGCTCCAGACTTCCTTGGTGAAGGCGGCGCCGCGCGCGACGATCTCCTGCATCTTCTTTTCGATGACGGGGAAGTCGTCCTCGGAGAAGGGCGTGTCGCGCTTGAAGTCGTAATAGAAGCCGTTCTCGATCACCGGGCCGATGGTGACCTGCGTGCCAGGCCACAGCTCCTGCACCGCCTCGGCGAGGACGTGCGCGGCATCGTGGCGGATGAGGCCGAGCCCGTCGGCGCTGTCGCGCATGACGAATTCGATGCGGCCGTCCTCGTTCAGCGGATCGGAAAGATCGCTGAGTACACCGTTCCACTTCATCGCCACCGTGCGCTTGGCGAGGCTGGGGGAAATCCCCTCGACCACGGTGGTCCCGGTGGTGCCACGCGCATAGTCGCGTACTGCACCGTCGGGGAACGTCACCTTGATCATCGGAATCTCCAGAATTGTCGCCACGATCGGCGAAGCTGGGCTCTTATCACGGCTCCGTGCCGCGTTAAACTAGGCGGATAAAGAGAGGGCTCACGTTGATTCCCTTTCGAGAATCCGCACTATGGGTTCACTCATACGGGGGCTTTCGTGACTCGCTATCTTGCCTGCGCCATTGCCGGCGCCATCGCTTTTGCTTCGTCCGCCCCGGCCAGCGCCGAGGACATGGACTGGAGCGGCTTCTATCTCGGCCTCACCGCCGGCTACAACGTGACGGACTCGCACTCCGCCTATGCCGATCCGGCGTGGGATGCCCTCTACACTATCCCCTCGATCGAGCGCGGCGGGCTGTTCGGCATCTCCGCCGGCGCCAATTACCAGAGCGGCATCGTGGTGCTCGGCGCCGAAGCGACGGCGATGCTCGGCGCCGTCTCGGCGACCTTCGCCAATCCGCTGGGCATCGATGACGACGTCACTGCCGGCTCCGACTTCCAGGCGCTGCTGCTGGGCCGGGCGGGCATCAGCATGGGCAAGGCGCTGCCCTACGTGACGGCGGGCGTGGGCGTGGCGCATGGCTACAGCACGACCGAATCAAACGCCAACGACGACGGCATGTTCGCCGGCATCGCCTACGGCGCCGGCATCGAGCTGGCGCTCGACGACAACTGGTCGATCAAGGGCCAGTACCTGCACAGCACCATGAGCGGCGCCAATTTCCACAGCGGCCAGCCTTACGAAACCACGTCGGCACCGTCGTCCGACACGGTCATGGTGGGCGTGAACTTCCGCTTCGACTGAGCGCCCTAGCGCCAGCGCCCATAGCTCCACGGCCGATACCAGCGGGCGCCCGAGGGAAGCCCCTCGGGCACCGGATCGTAGCCATGGGTGCCGCCGGGGCGGCAGCGCGTGAGGCGGGCAAGCCCCATCCAGCCGCCGGGCCAGAAACCGAAGCGCCAGATGGCGTCACGGGTGAACTCGCTGCAGGAGGGCGCGTGGCGGCAGTTGCGGCCCATGAGCATCGACAGCGAGTAGCGATAGGCCTGGATCAGGAGATAGGCGGCGAGCTTGAAGGGGAAATCGACGGCGCGCCAGAAGCCGTTGAGGAAACGAGTCAACTGGTTGCCTTAACCGCTTGGCCAGCCTCGACCTTGTCGAGCGCCTCGACCACCGCGTCGAAGACGAGCAGTGTCGAGGCGTGGCGCGGGGCGTAGTCGCGCACCGGCTCGAGCCAGCCGAGGTCGGCCCATTTGCCGCCGGGCGGCGGGCCGCCTTCGGTGAGCATCGCCACCATCGCCGTGCGCAGGGCGCGGAACTCGGCGGGGGGCGTGCCGACGATGTGGGTGGCGACGATGGCGGCCGAGGTCTGGCCGAGGGCGCAGGCGGAGATCTTGTGGCCGTAGCCGGCGATGCGGCCGTCGGCGAGCGCGATATCGACCTCGATGGCGGAGCCGCACACCCGGCTGACCCGCCGCGCCGTGGCGTCAGGATGCGCGAGGCGGCCGGGAACCGGCTGATTCGCTGCGATTTCGAGGATCTTTTCGGAATAAAGATCGCTCAGTTCCATTGTCGGTCACATGGCTGTTGCTTGAGGGCGAGGCCCGGCTCCCTATATAGTCCTCCTCCCGCCGGAAGTCAGCGCCGCACCAAACGGCCCATCGTCCGGCACCTTTTGCGCGCTGCCGCGTCTATTAGACGGAACACGAGGATTTTCTTATGGACGCCAGCGCCAAGCTCACCGTCGCCAAGCCGCCTGCCCCGACGCGCCACTCCCGCCCGAGCCGCGAGGAGGCCGAGGCCGCCGTGCGCACGCTCATCGCCTGGGCCGGGGACGACCCGACGCGCGAGGGCCTTCTGGAGACGCCGCGGCGCGTCACCAAGGCGTATGGCGAGTTCTTCGCCGGCTATGACGACGACCCCAAGGCCATTCTGGAAAAGACCTTCAAGGAGGTCGGCGGCTACGACGATATCGTCTTGGTCAAGGACATCCCCTTCGCCTCGCATTGCGAGCATCACATGGTGCCCTTCGTCGGGCGCGCCCACATCGCCTATCTGCCGCATGACGGAGTGGTGGGGATTTCCAAGCTCGCCCGGCTGGTCGAGGCTTTCGCCCGGCGGCTGCAGGTGCAGGAGGTGATGACGGCGCAGATCATCGACGCCATCAACGAGCATCTCAACCCGCGCGGCGCCGCCGTGCTGCTCGAGGCCGAGCACATGTGCATGTCGATGCGCGGGGTGCGGGCGCATGGCGCGCTGACGGTGACGCAGCGCTTCACCGGCGTGTTCGCCGAGGAAAAGGCTGAGCAGGACCGCTTCTTCCAGATGATCGGCCGGCGCCTCTGACTTCCCCCTGCCCCACCGGCGCGCTAGAAGCCGGCTTATGAGCACGCCCTTCGCCGACCCCGCCGCGCTGTCTGCCACCGAACTCGAGGAGGGCAGCGTCTTCGCGCCGCGCTTCGACGCGCAGGGCCTGATCGCCGCCGTGGCGCAGGACGCCGGCAGCGGCCGGGTGCTGATGGTCGCCTACATGAACGCCGAGGCGCTGCGGCTCACCATCGAAACCGGCGAGGTGCACTACTATTCGCGCTCGCGCCGGGCGCTGTGGAGGAAGGGCGAAAGCTCGGGCGAAATCCAGCGCCTCATCGCCCTCGCCACCGATTGCGACCAGGACGTGCTGCTGCTGAGTGTCGAGCAGACCGGCCGCGGCGCCGCCTGCCACACCGGCCGCAAGAGCTGCTTTTACCGCGAGTTCAGGGACGGCGCCCTGGTCGACACCGGCGAACCCCGCCTCTTCGACCCGGCCCAAGTCTACGGCAAGGCGCCGTAGCAGACATTTTCTCCGGCCTGCCCTATATTGAGGGCATGGACGACCTCGATCGCATTACTGTCATCCCCGGCCTCATGGGCGGCAAGCCGACCATCCGCGGCATGCGCGTGACCGTGGCGATGATCGTCAATGAGATCGCCGGCGGCACGACGGCCGACGAATTGCTGGAGGCGTTTCCCTATCTCGAGCCCGAGGATATCAGCCAGGCGCTGCGCTACGTGGCATGGCTGGCACAAGGGCGCGAAGTCGACGTATCGACGGCGTGAGGATCCTCCTCGACGTCAACATGTCTCCACTCTGGTGCGACTACCTGCGTGCGGCCGGTCATGATGCCGTGCACTGGAGCGCACTCGGCGATGTGCGCGCTGACGACACCGAAATCGTCGCCTATGCACGCGCACATGGCTTCGTGATCTTCACGCGCGACCTCGACTTCGGGGTGCTGCTCACCGCCAGCGGAGATGCTCGCCCGAGCATCATCCAGTTCAGGGGCGCCGGCCAGTTGCCGGCCAAGATCGGTCCGCGCGTCCTGCACATCCTGCAACAGGCTGCGCCGGACCTGCTGACCGGCGCGTTCATCAGCATGGATCTCAACAAGACCCGCCTGCGGATAATGCCCCTCTCCCGTCAATAGTGCGGCGGCGGGGGCCCGGGGGTTCGGCGAGGGCAGGGTTGTCGGCGATCTCGCGCAGGCGCTCGCCGAGATTGGCGGCGAGGCGTTGCAGCTTGGCGATCTCGGCGGCCTGGGCCAGCACCATGCGGTTGAGGTCCTCGATCGCCTGCTCCTGATAGGCGACGGTGGTTTCGAGCTTTTCGAGGCGGTCGGCGTCGCTCATGCCCCTCTCCTTTCGAACAGCGGCACCAGCAGGAAGCCGGCGAGGAAGCCGGCCAGGTGCGCCTGCCAGGCGATTTCGACCTGCATGCCGCTCATGAAGATGGGCAGGAGCGGCACGATGCCGTTGAGCGCCACCCAGGTGATGGTGAAGATGCGCGCCGTGGGGTGCGCGAAGACCTCGCGGATGGTGGCGAGGCGGCGGCCGAGCAGCACGCGCTCGTCGGTCTCGGGGTGGATCGCCACCTGCACCGGCTGGAAGATGAAGCGCACGGCGGCGCCGGTGAGGCCGGCGACGCCGCCCGAGGCGCCGACGAGCACGGCGATGTGCGGCAGCGTCGTCGCGGCGAAGGCGGCGGCGCCGGCGATGGCGCCGACGAGGAACAGCACCAGCATGCGTACGGCGCCGTAGCGGTGGACGACGGGGGTCGCGAAGATGACGAACCACACCGTGTTGAGCAGCACATGCTCCCAGCCGGCATGGAGGAAGGCGTGGGTGACGGGCGTCCACAGGAGCGGCCAGATGCCGCCCGGCAGCCCCGCCGGCTCGACCAGCCGATAGGGCACGAAGGCGAACCAGGCGAAGAGGGCCTCGCGCCCCGAATCGTTAAGAACGAGGCTGTCGGCCGCCGTAACGGCCAGAAACAGCCCCGCGACCGCCGCCACCGCGGCGGGCAGGTTGAAGATCGGCTGGCGCCGCGGCGCTTCGGCAACACCCTGACCGGGTTGAGGATTTTCGTCGCTGCTCATCCGAACTCCAGCATTTGCAGGCGTTTGGGCGCCTCTCCCCGAACTTATGCACATCCACCCGCCACGTTAACCTTAAGGAACGTTTAAGGGCGATTTCACCCAAGGCTTTTGCGAGTGTCGGGACGCGGCGGGGCGCCCTCGACGGACGCCTGCCGGGGCTTGGGATATAGGTTCGCGTCGATGCAAAAACAGAGCACCAGAACGCTCTACGACTATTGGAACACGCTGCGGGGATCGCGCAGCGCCCCCGACCGCCGCGATATCGACCCGACGAAGATTCGGACAGCCCTCGCCAGCACCTTCATCCTCGAGCTCACCGACAGCCGCGAATACGACTTCCGGCTGGCCGGCTCGCATATCTGCGCCGCCTATGCGCGCGAGCTCAAGGGCCGCTCGTTCACCCGGCTGTGGCACCCGCGCGACCGCGACGCGGTGGACACGCTGGTGCGCGCCGTGACCGAGGACCACGCCGTCGCCCTCGTCACCTTCCAGGGCCTGACGGCGATCCATACGCGCCTCGCCGTCGAGACGATCCTCTTGCCGATCCGCCACAACGGCTCGACGCAGACGCGCCTGCTCGGCGCCATGACGGCGGTGGACGAGCCCTACTGGTTCGGCACGCAGCCGGTGGTCGAGCAGCGCATCACCGGCCTCAGGCTGATCTGGCCCGACGACAATTCGCTGGCCGAGATGGCGCGCGACATCACGACGAGCGTGCCGCAGGACGTGATCTTCGCCCATGCCGCCGGCGGAGCGGGCGCGCCGATGGCCGCGACGGTCTATGGCCGGCAGGCGCGGCGCTATGCGCACCTTGCCGTCATCGATGGCGGCAGGACCTGAAAACTCCAGCATTTCCGCGGTTTTGCGCGGTTGCCGTCACACTCGGTTAACCAAAACTCGCTAGCGTCCAACGTGTCGAATTGAGTGGCACGCGACGATGCTGACCGAAAACCAGACCCCCATGCGCAGCTCGCGCCCGGCCCGCGCCTATGCGCAGATGCCGCGTTTCCAGCGCGTCAAGGTCTCGGTGCTCGGCCGCTACATGCTGGCCGACCGGCGCGAATTCCCCTGCCAGGTGCTGGAGATGTCGCCCGGCGACGCCGTGGTGATCGCCCCGGTGGCCGGCAATGTCGGCGAGCGCGTCATCGCCTATCTCGACCATATCGGACGGGCCGAGGGTACCATCATCGAGTCGATCGAGGGCGGCTTCGTCATCGATATCGCCGCGAGCCCGCGCAAGCGCGACAAGATGGCGGCGCAGCTCACCTGGCTCGCCAACAAGGACCTGCTCAACCTGCCCGAGGACCGGCGGCACGAACGCGTGGTGCCCGACAACCGGCATTCGACCGTCGTGCTCGACGACGGGCGGCGCTACAATTGCAAGATCATCGACATCTCGCTCTCCGGCGCCGCCATCGAGCTCGCCGTGCGGCCAGCGATGGGCACGCCGGTGACGCTGGGGCGGATGCGCGCGCGGGTCGTCCGGCATTTCCCGGATGGCGTCGCGGTCGAGTTCGCCTCGGCCCAGGAAATGCTCACCGTGGTGCAGCAGAACCTGCGGGTGAACTGAGCGCGCCCCCGGCGGGGCGTGGTTAACCGTCCCTCTCTCCAGCCCATAAAACACAGCTAAAAACTGCGTCGCAGTTTTGCGACCGGGGCAATTTGCCACCGGCATCGTGGCTCCCACTCAGGGGGCTACGTCATGTTCACGTCGATCAGGGGTTTGTTTGCCGGCGCAATGTTGAGCGCCATGCTGTTCGCGGCGCCGGTCGCCGCCAGCAGCATCGACTTCACCAATGCCGCCTTCGCGCCGGTCAGCGGGCCGACCAGCACGCCGATCGGGGCCGCCGAATTCTGCAAGGCGCATCGCGGCGATTGCGGGCCGAACGCCCGGTCGGTCGAGGCGGTGACGCTCACCGAGACGAGCTGGCAGTTGCTGCTGGCGGTCAACGAGCACGTCAACACCACGGTGCAGCCGGTCACCGACGAGGCGCTGTACAAGGTCGCCGAATACTGGACCTACCCCGCCGGCGAGGGCGACTGCGAGGATTTCGCGCTCGAAAAGCGCCGCCTGCTGATCGCCAATGGCTGGGATGCGAGCACGCTCATGATGACGGTGGTGCGGCAGGCCAATGGCGAGGGCCATGCCGTGCTGATGGTGCGTACCGACCGCGGCGACCTGGTGCTCGACAACCAGGACGGGCGGGTGCTGCTGTGGAAGGACACGCCCTACGAATTCGTCAAGCGCCAGTCGCAGACCGACCCGCGCAAATGGGTCGGCCTCACCGATTTCCGCGCGCCGCTCTACACGGCCGGGCATTGAGCAGACTCGGGCCCTCCCCCTGATGGGCCCGAACAGGCGAGGCCGGTCCTTTCCCCCAAGGACCGGCCTCGCCGCCCTCCCCCTGAGGTTCAGATCAGGTCCAGGATCGCCAGATAGGCGCCGAGGAAGAACAGGCCGGTAACGAAGCTCCAGCCGAAGGCGACGAGCGCTGAAACAAGCACCGAGCCGACCGACAGCGTGCCGTCATCCTCCTGCTGCCAGCCGAGCTGGAGCATGATGAAGGGGCCGCACACGAAGCTCATGACGAGATGGCCGAGCATGTGCGCGAAGGTGCGCCCGTCATAGCGCAGCATCGCCTGCTCGCCCGCCAGCCATTGATAGAAGTACGTTCCAGCGCCGGCGACGGTCATGCCCACGGCGATGATGAACCCGGCGAGAAGCAGCTCGAACGTCATGGACACGCCTCGTCCGGCCGCGCGGTGCTGGCGCGGTCTCGTTAACTCTTCATTAAGCATAAGCGCGGCGTGATGGCCTGTCATCAGCGCCTGCCATGATTGGTTAATTTCGCGATGGATGCTTCCACCGCCGCGGCTTCAGGCCCTAACGCCCGCTCGGGGGTGGGGTTCAACCTTGCCCTGATCGCGCTTGGCGCGGCCATTCTGGGGCTTCTCGCCGCCTATGGCATCGATGCCTTGAGGCAGGGTGGGCAGGCAGCGAAGGCCGGCACGGTGACGCGTACGCTGGGCGGCCAGCGGCTCGAAATCCCCGCCGCGTGGCTGCGCAGCGAGGCCGGTGCCGGCACGGGCTTCGCCAAGCAGGTGGAGCTGGTGCTGCGCCTGCCGCTCGGGCCCGGCGGGGCGCTCAGCGACATCGCCGTCACGCTGATGCCGCGCAGCCGCGCACGGCCGAGCGCCGCCCTGCTCGACGGCGTCTATCTGCACCAGTTCATGCCGGAACAGCTATCGGGGCCGCCCGGCCTCGTGGGCAAGCCGCTGGTGGCGCGCGACGGGATGGCGGGGGAAACCGTATGGTACGACGCGCTGTCGCCGCGCCCGTTCGTCGCCAAATGCGCGGCGCCGGTGGTCGCGGATGCGCCCGGCCGGTGCCTGCGCACGGTGCATCTGGGACCGGGCCTCGCGGCCGTCTACAGCTTCGGCGCGGACGTGCTGGCCGAGTGGCGGCGGTTCGACGCCGTGCTGGCGCCGCCGCTCGAGACGATCGGCGCGCTGTAGCGACAGCCGGTCAGTTCACCTCGGCGAGATCTTCCTCGAGGATGGCCATCTGGAAATTGTAGGATTTGTCGCCGTCCTCGTCATCGACATAGATGAGGCCCAGGAACTCCTCGCCGAGATAGACTTCCACGCTGTCGTTCTGCTTGTTGCGCGGCCGCACGTCGATGGCGCGATTGGAGAATTTGAGCTGCAGGTATTTTTGCAGCTTGATGATCTCGGGATGGTTCAACGGGAACTCCTGTCGTCGGGGTGCGCCACAATAGGCACTTCGCGGCGCCGGGCAATGGCGGAACGCGCGCTTTCCCGCAAGAGTTGCCGGCGGGTCAGCCGCTCAGATCCTGCACGGCGAGCATCTGGTCCATCGCCGCCGCCGGCTGCGCCGCCCCGGCCTCGCCGATGATGCGGGCCGGCACGCCGACGACCGTCACGCAGGACGGCACGTCCTTGACCACCACCGAGCCGGCGCCGATGCGCGCGCAGTCGCCGACGCGGATATTGCCGATCACCTTGGCCCCGGCGCCGATCAGCACGCCGTTGCCGATCTTGGGGTGGCGGTCCTCGTCGGCCTTGCCGGTGCCGCCCAGCGTCACCCCCTGCAGGATCGAGCAATTGTCGCCGATGACCGCCGTCTCGCCGGCGACGAACCCGGTGGCGTGGTCGAGCATGATGCCCTTGCCGATGCGGCAATTGGGGTTGATATCGACTTGGAACACCTGGCTGGCGCGGCTTTGCAGATAGAGCGCGAAGTCACGCCGGCCGGCCAGCCACAGGGCGTTGGCGAAGCGGTGCGTCTCAATGGCCTGGAAGCCCTTGAAATAGAGGAAGGGTACGATGGCGCGATGCGTCGCCGGGTCGCGCTCCAGCGTCGCCGCGAGGTCGGCCCGCGCCTCGCCGCCGATCTCGGGGCGATAGCGCAGCGCGTCGGCGAAAGCCTGGCGGATGAGGTCGGACGACACGTCGATGTCGCCCAGCCGCTCGGCCAGGCGATGCGCCAGCGCGCTCTCAAAGGAGGCGTGGTTGAGCACGTTCGCCATGACCATGGAGCCGAGCGCCGGCTCGTCGGTGACCACGATCCGCGCATTGGCACGGATCGCGTCCCAGACGGGGTCCACCTGCTGGATGGTCGCGGCAGGCTGCGGCTTTGGGGTCATGGGGCTCTCCATCGCAGGGTGCCGATATAAGGCATTCCATGCCCCAAGACAAAGGTTTCGCGCAACGGATGGTTCACACGCGCCGCGCGTCGAGGAAGCGGATGGCGGCGGCTTTGAACTTGGGGTCGCCGGTCGAGAGCATGTGGTTGCGCTTGGGGATGACGAAGCCCTCGCCCGCCGGCAGCAGCGCGACCAGCGGCTCGAGGCCGCCGGCCATCTCGTCGTGCTCGCCGACCGCGACCAGCACGGGGGCGGTGATGCGCCGCACCTCGGCGGCGGGCATCGGCTCGCGCGAGGCGACGACGCAGGCGGCGAGCGCCGCCCGGTCGGCCTTCGAATGATCGGCGAAGATACGGAACCGCCGGCCGACCTCGCCCGTCACGTCGTCGAGGCTGTCGGCGGTCAGCGCCGCCGCGATCTCCTCGGAATCGTCCATGCCGCTCATCAGGTTGGCGCCCATGCCGCCCCATACGGCATGGGGGACCCGCGCCGGGTGGCGCAGCATGAGGAAGGCGGCGATGCGGGCGCCCATCGAAAAGCCGATCACCGGCGCCTGTTCGAGGCCCAGATGGGTGAGCAGGTTGGCGGCGTCGTCGGCCATCTGATGGGCCAGGTAAAGCCGCGAATCGTAGAGCTTGCGCGAGTGGCCGTGGCCGCGATTGTCCATGGCGATGGTCTGGTAGCCGGCGGCGTTGAGGGCCGCGACCCAGCCGGTGTTCAGCCAGTTGATGGCGCCGGACGAGGCGAAGCCGTGGATGAGCAGGACCGGCCGGCCGTCGCCGGAGACGTCGTAGGCAATCTCGATGCCGTCGGAAAGGAAGCTGGGCATGGGCCGGCTGTAGCATCGCATGGGGCCGCTTCCAACCGGCGTCGCAACGCCGCAGAGCGGGCCGGCGCTTCCCTCGGCGGCGTGGCTTCTATATGGTCGCGCCACGTTTCGGCGACTGACTCGAAGGCATTGCTATGGCGCATCCCCTCACCCCGCATTTCCACAATACCGAGGGGCTGAAGCGCATCGAGGTGGGCTCCAAGGAGTTCATGTGCGTCGGCGCCCTGCCCCCGTTCGACCATCCGCACATCTTTATCGACATGGGCAAGGAGACCGAGATCGTGTGCGGCTATTGCTCGACGCTCTACGTCTTCAATCCCGAGCTGGCGCCCGGCACGTCGGAGCCGCTGTCGGCCGTCTACCACGCCGAGCTCGCCTAGCCCGGCCATGGCCGAGGCCGGCCGCACCATCTACATCGCCGGAGCAGGCATCGCCGGCATGACGCTGGCGCTGGCGCTCGCCAAGTTCGGCGCCACGGTGGTGGTGCTGGAGCGCAACAAGCAGGTGCAGGAGGTCGGCGCGGGGCTGCAGATCAGCCCCAATGCGCGCCGCGTGCTCAACCAGCTCGGCCTCGATAAGGCGGTGACGCAGCGCAGCTTCGAGCCGGCCGGCATCGACGTCTACCCGTATCGCGCGGCGCGGCCGCTGGTAACGCTGGAGCTGGGGCCGGCGATCCGCGAGCGCTTCGGCGCGCCCTATGCGGTGATGCACCGCGCCGACCTCGCCGACGTGCTGTACCGGGCGTGCCGGCGCTTCGCCAATATCGACATGCTGTTCGGCGTACGCGGGTTCGACGCGGAAAGCCACGAGCGCGGCGTGTCGGTGCTCGTCGAAGAAGCGGGCGGACAGACGCGCAGCGGGCGCGCCCACGCCTTCGTCGGCGCCGACGGCGTGCGCTCGGAGACGCGGACGCGCCTCATGGGCGGGCCGGAAGCGCGCTATTCGAGCCATGTGGCGTGGCGCACGACGCTGAGCACCGATCTCGTCGCCGGCACGCTGGCGCTCGACCGCACGACGCTGCTCCTCGGGCCCGGCTATCACGCCGTCTGCTACCCGCTGCCGCCGCGCAAGCAGGTCAATATCGCGCTGTTCACCGCCGAAAAACCGGCCCGGCTCGACCCCGAAAACCCGCCGAAGGAACCGGCGCTGCCATGGGCGGCGCTGCGCTCGCGGACGCTCGACGCACTCCTGTCGGCGGCACGCGGGGCGTGGGGCTATTGGGTAGTCGATACGGTCGAGACGCAAGTCTGGGCCGAGGGCGGCATCGGGCTCGTCGGCGACGCCGCCCACGCCATGCTGCCGTTCCAGGCACAGGGGGCGGCGATGGCCATCGAGGACGCCGCCATCCTCGCGCCGCTGCTGATGACCGAGCCCGACGCCGCCTCGGCCTTCCGCCGCTACGCGGCGCTGCGCCAGCCGCGCGTCGAGCGCGTGCGGCGGGTGTCGAACGGCAATGGCTTCGCCTTCCACATGGAATGGCCGCTGACGCTGGCGCGTGACGCCACCATCCGCCTGCAGGGGGCGCGCGGCCATTTCAGGCGCCTCGCCTGGCTCTATGGCTACGACGCGGCGCCGGAGCCGGCGGTGCCGCCGCCGCGCGACGCCGGCTCGGCTTAGCGCTTGCGCCCACCTCATGGCCTGTGTCACCTAGCCCCTCGCAACGAAGAAGCCCGATGGCCCCCGCCAGAAAAGACTCTCCGCTCACCCTCGCCTGCATCCTGATCACCATCCTTCTCGACATGGTGGGATATGGCATCATCGTTCCGGTGCTCCCCGAGCTGATCCAGGATCTGACGGGCGGCGGCGTGGCCGAGGCGGCCGTGTTCGGCGGCTGGCTGGTGTTCGTCTACGCCTCGATGCAGTTTCTATTCTCGCCGGTGCTGGGCAACCTCAGCGACCGCTTCGGGCGGCGGCCGATCCTATTGGGCTCGCTCCTCGGCCTCACCTTCGACTACGCCATGATGGGGTTCGCGCCGGTGGTGTGGTACCTGTTCATCGGCCGGTTCGTATCGGGCGTCGCCGGCGCGGCGGTGGCCACGGCGACCGCCTACATGGCCGATATCACCCAGCCGCATAAGCGCACGCAGCGCTTCGGGCTGATCGGGGCGGCGTTCGGGCTGGGCTTCATCATCGGCCCGGTGATCGGCGGCGAGCTTGGCGAGTTCGGGCCGAAGGTGCCGTTCTACGCGGCAGCGGCGCTGGCCTTCGCCAATTTCCTGTTCGGGCTGTTCGTCCTGCCGGAATCGCTGGGGCGCGAGCATCGCCGGCCGTTCAGCATCAAGCGCGCCAACCCGTTCGGGGCGCTGCTGTCGCTGCGCAAGTTCCCGGTGGTGCTGTGGCTGATGCTGGCGCTGTTCATGTTCACCACGGCGGCGCAGGCGTTTCCCTCGGTCTACAACTTCTTCACCATCGAGGTGTTCGGCTTCACCTCGTCGCAGATCGGGCGCACGCTGGGGCTGTTCGGCATCGTCTTCGCGCTGTTCCAGGCGTTCGGCGTGGGACCGCTGGTCAGGCGCTTCACCGAGACGCCGGTGGTCGTCACCGGCATGCTGGCGGCGGTCGTCGCCTTCGCCGGCATCGCCTTCACCGGCCCGAACGGAGAGATGTGGGTCTATGTCTACATCGTCGTCGGCGCGCTGAGCGGACTCGCCGCGCCCGCCATCAACGGCGTGCTGTCGCGGCAGGTGCCCGACAACGCGCAGGGCGAATTGCAGGGCGCCGTCAACGCCGCCAACTCGCTGGCGACGATCCTCGGGCCGCTCGCGGCGACGCAGATCTTCGCCTATTTCACCTCCGCCGAGGATTCGCCGGGCTATTTCCCCGGCGCGCCGTTCCTTGCCGCGTCGATCCTCGTCGCCGTGGGCGCGGTGCTGTTCACCGCCATCGCCTTCCGCTTTGACCTCGGCCACAAGCCGAGCGTGGCCACGCACCCAAAAGTGCCCGAAATGCCCCCGCCCGGCCAGATGCACATCCCCAACCCCGAGCCCGACGCGGACACGGACGCGCCCAAGTAGGTCAGCGGCCGCCGCGCGTCATCGCCTCCATGTAGGAGCGCAGCACGGCGTTGATCTTCGTCTGGTAACCGCGACCGCTGCGGCGGAAGAAGGCCAGCACGTCGGGATCGAGCCGAATGCTGATCGGGGCCTTGGGCAGAGTCGTCGAGAGCGAACTCTCGTCCCACACAATACCGGCTTCGTCGGGATCGCTGGCAATGGCGGCTTCCAGTTCCTCCTCGGTCATGGCGTCCGCGGCGTCCATGTCGCTGGTATCCTCGCCACGCGCGAGCATGGCGTCAATTTCCGCCGCCGTGTAGCTGACGATATTGCCGCTTTTCTTCATCACGCGCTCTCCTGAACGAGATGATCCGTATCCTGTCGCCGCGCAACGTCCAGATGACGGTACAGAACTTGCTAGCGATGAGCCCCGTGGTCCTGAACCGAAGCTCCTGATCGCTGACACCCTCGGCGGCCAGAACGGGACGACCGTCGAACAGCAGCCTGGCTCGTAGGAAGTCGAGCCGATGCTTGGCGCGGTTGGCCTGACGCTTGGCCTCGTCCCATTCGAACTCGGTCATGTATATACGTTGCGTATATACACTTGCAAGCCCCTACTTCTCCAGCGTGCTGGGCCAGGTGCCGTGCTGCTCGCCGGGGCGGTCGGCGAGCTCGAAGCCGTGGGCGCCGAAGAAGTCACGCTGGCCCTGGGTGAGGTTGGCGGTGCCGCGGGCCTGGCGATAGCTGTCGAAATAGCTGAGCGCCGCCGACAGGCAGATCAGCGGGAAGCCGCCCTTGGCGCCCGAGGCGACGACGGTGCGCAGCGATTGGTGGGCCGTCTTCATGATGTCCACGAAATCGGGGACCATCAGCAGGTTGGTGGCCTCGCCCTTGGCGTAGGCCGCAGCCATCTGGTCGAGGAAGCGCGAGCGGATGATGCAGCCGGCGCGCCAGATCTTCGCGATGGTGGCGAGCGGCAGGTTCCAGCCATTCGCCTCGCTGGCCCGCGCCATGACGGCAAAGCCCTGCGCATAGGAGACGATCTTGCCGGCGAGCAGCGCCTGCTCGAGGTCGGCCATGGCGATGTCGGTGTCGGCAGCAGTGGTCAGCGCGCCATAGACCTTAGCGGCGGCGACGCGCTCGTCCTTGCGCGACGAGATGGAGCGGGCCGCGACGGCGCCCTCGATGGCTGTCGCCGGCACGCCGAGCTGCTGGGCGGCGATGGCCGACCAGACGCCGGTGCCCTTCTGGCCGGCGCGATCGACGATGAGATCGACGAGCGGCTTGCCGGTCTGAGGCTCGATGGCGTCGAGCACATGGCCGGTGATCTCGATGAGATAGGAATTGAGCGGCCCCTCGTTCCAGCCGGCGAAGACCGCGGCCGCCTCCTTCGGGGCCATCCCCAGCCCGTCGCGCATGACGCCGTAGACCTCGGCGATCATCTGCATGTCGCCATATTCGATGCCGTTGTGGATGGTCTTGACGAAGTGGCCGGCGCCGCCCTCGCCGAGATAGGCGCAGCACGGCTCGCCGTTGAACTTGGCCGAGATCGCCTCGAGGATTTCCTGGGCGTTCTTCCACTGCGCTTCGGGGCCGCCGACCATGATCGAGGGGCCGTGGCGGGCCCCCTCCTCGCCGCCCGACACGCCGATACCGAGGAAGCCGATGCCCTTCGCCTTGAGATATTCGTAACGGCGCTGGCTGTCGGTGTAGAGGGAGTTGCCGCATTCGAGGATGGCGTCGCCGGGCTCGAGCATGGGCAGCAGGTGCTCGATCATCTCATCGACGGGCTTGCCGGCCTTGACCATGATGATGATGGAGCGCGGCCGCTTCACCGCCTGGATGAAGGCGCCGATATCCGCCTCGGGGATGCAGCGTCCGTCGAGCCCTTCCGCCCGCGCCGTCGCCATGAAGTCGTCGATGCGGCTCGCCGTGCGGTTGTGGACGGCGATGGTATAGCCTTTCTCGGCGATATTGAGGGCCAAGTTGGACCCCATCACGGCCAGCCCGATAAGGCCGATGTCGGCAGACGGCATTCATATCTCCTTGAAGTCGCGTAAACTTTGGTCGATTTCGCCACGACTACGCCGATTGTCGCGATAAAGCTATGGCGGCGCTGGCGAAACGTCGCCTATAGCTGGCGCCGGCCGGGTCGGAGAGGAAAGATGGATACGCTGTCGCAGTTCAGCCTCGCGGGCAGGCGGGCGCTGGTCACCGGCTCGAGCCGCGGCATCGGCCTCGCCATCGCCACGGCGCTCGCCGGCGCCGGTGCCGACATCGTGCTCAACGGCCGCGACGAGGCGGCGCTGGGCGCGGCGACGGCCGGCCTCGCCGAGGGCGGGGCGCGGCCCCGCGCCGTGGCCTTCGACGTCACCGACGGCGAGGGCGTGCGCGACGCCGTCGCCTATGTCGAGGCCGAGATCGGGCCCATCGACATCCTCGTCAACAATGCCGGCACGCAGCACCGCGCGCCGCTCGAGGACTTCCCCGAAGAGAAGTTCGCGCGCGTGATGGAGACCAACGTCAATTCGGTGTTCCTCGTCGGCCAGGCGGTGGCGCGGCACATGATCCCGCGCGGGCGCGGCCGCATCATCAACATCTGCTCGCTGCTCAGCAGCACGGCGCGGCGGACCGTCGCGCCCTACGCGGCGAGCAAGGCGGCCGTCGCCAACCTGACGCGCGGCATGGCGACCGACTGGGCGCGGCACGGCATCACCATCAACGGCATCGCGCCGGGCTATTTCAAGACCGAGCTCAACGAGGCGCTGGTCGCCGACCCCGAGTTCAACGCCTGGGTGACGGCACGCACGCCGATGGGGCGCTGGGGCGAGGTCGCCGAGCTGGGCGGAGCGGCGGTGTTCCTCGCCTCCGATGCGGCGAGCTTCGTCAACGGCCACATCCTCTATGTGGATGGCGCCCTGATGGCGACGCTCTAATGGCCGCGCCCCCGTCCCTCATCCCGGCCCGCATCGTCATCGTCATGGGCGTGTCGTCGAGCGGCAAGAGCGCCACCGGCATGGCCATTGCGCGGCGGCTGCACGCCCCCTTCCTCGACGGCGACGCGTTCCATTCCGACGCCAACAAGGAAAAGATGCGCAACGGCATCGCGCTGACCGACGCCGACCGCTGGCCGTGGCTCGCCAGCCTCGCCGGGGCGCTGCACGAGGCGGCAGAGGGCAAGGGCGTGGCGGTGGGCGCCTGCTCGGCGCTCAGGCGCGCCTATCGCGACCGGCTGGTCGAGGAAGCGGGCGAGCCGATCCTCTTCGTCTTCCTCGACGGCACACCCGAGCTGATCGCCAGCCGCATGGCGGCGCGGCATCACGAATACATGCCGCAGAGCCTGCTCGCGAGCCAGTTCGCGACGCTGGAGCGGCCGGGGCCGGACGAGAACGTCCTGATCGAGGACGTGGCGCAGCCGGTCGAAACCATCGCCACCAACGTGGTGAAGGCGATGCCGCACCTCAAGGCGTTCAAGCGCGGGCAATAGGTTCAGAAGCCGAAGGCGTATTGCCCGGTGGGATCGGCGGCGCGTTCGAGCGCCAGCATCCTCATCTTGGAGACGACGCCGCCCGGCGACGAGAAGCCGACCGGCCGGCCATCGGCGCCGAGCACGCGATGGCAGGGAATGACCAGCGGAATGGGGTTCTGGCCCATGGCGTGGCCGACGGCGCGGGCCAGCGCCACGTCGCCCAGCGTGCGGGCGATGGCGCCATAGGTGGTGGTCTCGCCATAGCCGACCTTGAGCAGCTCGGCATAGGCGCGGCGGCTGAATTCGGGCAGGCCGCTCAGATCGAGCGGCACGTCGGTGAAATCGACCGTCTCGCCCTCGGCGTAGCGGCGGATGCGCTCGGGCAGATCGGCCAGCGCGCCAGCGGGGGTGCCCGGCACGGCGCCGTCGCGCGCGATCCAGCGCGCGGTGCGGGCGCGGTCGGCGCCGGGCAGCGCCACGCGGGCGAGGCCGGCGGTGGTCCAGGCGATGCCGAAGGCGCCGAGCGCCGTCTCGACCAGCGCGTAGCGCAGCTCAGACAACGGGGCCTCCCGGCGCGGTGAAATCGCGGCCGGCCGGCTTGGGGCGCATCCCCGCCCAGTTGGCGGCGCGCTCGCCCAGCTCGCGGAACTTCCGGCTGACCTCGCCGATGCGCGCCTGCCAGGCCGGATCGGGCGTCTGCCCGGCGATGACGCGGAAATAGACCTCCATCATGGCGGCGATGGCGAAGGGCTCGAGCAGCGCCGCCTTCACCGCCCAGGCGAAGATGAAGGCGAAGACGACGCCACCGGCGCCCCAGGCGTTGGGGAGCAGCCAGACGAGCGCCGCGGCCGGCGCCAGCATGACGAGGAAGACGACGATGGCCAGCGCGTAGATCATGACGGTGAGCCAGGCGGCGTTGCGCAGCATCACCTTGTAGTTCTGCGCGTAGAGCACGAGGCCCGTTTGCGCGCCGGCCCAGGGGTTTTCGGCGCCGGTGCGGATCAGGTAGGCGAGGATCACCTCGTCGAGCAGCCCCACGGCGATGCGCAGGAAGGCGCGGACGACGCCGACGACGTTCTGGAGGCCCGGAATCGGCAGCAGCGCGGTGATGCCCTGCAGGAGGCCGAGGATGGCGGCGAGCGCGCCCTTGACCAGTTGATCGACGCCGAACAGCACGCTGGTTTCGGCGAAGCGGTCGCGCACGATGGCGGTGGCATAGCCGATCTGGCTCTGTCCCTGCGGGATGCCGCGCCCGTCGAGCAGCTCGACCAGCACGGCGATGTGACCGGCCTTGACCAGATAGAGCAGGTATTCGCGCAGGAAATAGAGGGCGCCGGCGGTGAGCCCGAAGCCGGCGATGCCGCCCCAGGTGGTGCTGGCGGCCTGGAAATCGGCGTCGCCGAAGGCGCCCACGCCCCAGCCGACGCCCGCCCCGACGCCGGTGACCAGCACATAGGCGAAGGCGATGCCGAAATAGACGACGACGCGGAAGGCGATGAAGGGCAGCGTTTGGCCCATCAGGCCGAGCGTGCGCCGAACCGAAAAATCCCACATGAGAGGCCTCTGCGTCTCCGCCGCGCCGACAAATCTAGGCCGACTCCGGCTGCGTCGGCAATGCGCCGCTCAGGTCAGGAGCACCGCGGCGAGTGCCAAGAGCGCCGGCACCGCCTGCACGAACAGGATGCGCCGGCTCGCCGTGGCGGCGCCGTAGAGGCCGGCAACGACGACGCAGGCGAGGAAGAAGAGCTTGACCGCATCACCCGCCTCGCCGAGCCAGATGCCCCAGACGAGACCAGCGGCGAGAAAGCCGTTGTAGAGCCCCTGATTGGCGGCCAGCACCCTGGTGGCGCGGGAGAACTCGGGGCTCGTGCCGAAGGCCCTGCGGCCGTGCGGCGTGTCCCACAGGACCATTTCGAGCACGAGGATATAGACGTGAATCGCGGCGACGACGCCGGTGAGGATGCTGCCGATCATGCCGGCAGCATGGGCCCATTTTCGGCAACGCGAAAGGCCGCCCCAAAGGGCGGCCCCGCGGCACCGAGGTGTCGTTTCACCAGCGTGAGCCTCAGCGCTTCAGAGCGTCGCGGGCGGCCTCCTTGGCCTTGCCCACCTCACCCTGAATCTTGCCCGCGGCCTTGTCGATCTTGCCTTCGGCTTCGAGCTTGCGATCGCCGGTCAGCTTGCCCGCGGCTTCCTTGACCGCGCCCTTGGCCTGCTTGCCGGCGCCTTCGATCTGGTCCTTATGCACGATGTGTCTCCTTGTGGACTTCGCAGGGAGAACGAGGAAGGCCGCGCCTGGTTCCGTCGGCCGGCGCGCCAGATGAAGCGGATTCTAGCCGACGGTCTCCGCGAACAACCTGCCATCGACATTGCCACCCGACAGCACGACGGCGACCGTCTTGCCACGCACGTCGAGCCGGCCCGCGAGCAGCGCCGCGAGCGCCACCGACCCGCCCGGCTCGACGACGAGCTTCAGCTCGTCGAAGGCGAAGCGCATGGCGTCCTTCACGTCCTCGTCGGTCACGGCAAGCCCGTCGCCGACCAGGCTCAGGGTGAGCGGAAACGTCAGTTCACCGGGCGACGGCGCGAGGAGCGCGTCGCAGATCGACCCCGCGGCTGTCGCATTGCGCTCGCGCCGGCCGCTACGGAACGACTGGGCGTGATCGTCGAAGCCCGCCGGCTCGACGGTGGCAAGGCGCGCCTGCGGATGGCGATGCTTGACGGCGAGCGCAATGCCCGCAGCCAGCCCGCCGCCCGACGCCGGCATCAGCACGACATCGGGAGCGTGCCCCAGCGCGGCGAGGTCTTCGCAGATTTCCTGCCCGATCGTGCCCTGCCCCGCGATCACGAACGGATCGTCGAAGGGCGGCACCAGCGTGGCGCCGCGCTCCTCGGCGATGCGGCGGCTGATCGCGGCACGGTCCTCCGTCTCGCGATCGTACAGCACGACGTCCGCGCCGTGGCCTTTGGTGCGCGCGATCTTGGCCTGCGGCGCGTCGGCCGGCATCACGATCACCGCCGGCATGCCCAGCAGCCGTGCCGCGCAGGCGACGCCCTGGGCGTGGTTGCCGGAGGAAAAGGCGACGACGCCGTGCTGCCGTTCGCTCTCGGGGATACGCGATATCCGGTTATAGGCGCCGCGGAACTTGAACGAGCCCGTGCGTTGCAGCACTTCCGACTTGAGGAAGACGCGCGCGCCGAGCTTCGCATCGAGGGTTTCGCTGCTGAGCAGCGGCGTGCGTATGGCGACGCCGTCGAGCACGCGCGCGGCGTCCTCGACATCGGCGGCGGTGGGCAGCTTTGATTGTTCCCGAATGCTCATGCCCAAAAGCCATAGCCTCGCATCCGGGTCTTGTCACGGCGCAAGCCGCCGCGCGTGCGCCGTCATCGACGCGGCGTGATAGTCGGAAAAGCCGGGCGCGATGGCCTCGTAGCGGCTGACGAAATCGGGGTGGCCGAGATGCAGGTCGGCGAGGCCGGCATAGGCCTCGGGCGGACATGGCCGATTCCACATCGCCGCCACCCAGTTCCGGTGGCGTTCGAGCAGCGGGGCGAGCGCCGGGCTGTCGGCCGGAACGCCGTTCCGCATGGCGTCGGCCCAGGCGGTCTCCACCGCCTCGAGCTCGGCGTTGAGCGCCGCCTTCTCGGCGTCGCTCAGGCTCTCGTATTTCCGGCGGCTCGTGGCGATGCGCTCGGGCATGGCGCCGCCATAGGTCGCGATCAGCCAGGCTTCGTACTCGGCCTGCTTTTCGGCCGAAAATCCCTTGTAGAGGTCAGCATTGCGCATCTCGTCGTCTCCATCGAGGCTGGCGATCGTGCGGTCGATCGTCCGAACGAGCCGGGCGTAGCGCTTCGCTTCGGCGGCCAGCCGGCCGCGCTGCGCCTGTAGCGCCGCGCGCCGGTCGAAACCGGGGGCATCGAGAATGGCCCCGATCTCCGAGAGCGGGATATCGAGCTCGCGGTGGAGCAGGATCTGCTGCAGGCGCAGCAATTCGTCCCGGCCGTAATAGCGATAGCGGTTGCGTCCGACGGACGCGGGCTTGAGCAGGCCGATCTCGTCATAGTGGTGCAAGGCCCGGACCGATACGCCCGAGAGCTTCGCTACCTCGTTGACCGTCAGCAGTTTCATGTCCCGCGCCTCCGCTGGACGAGGCAGATAGGCCCTGACGCCGCGTGAGGGTCAACGGCCCCGCGCCGCTTTTTTCACTCGCCGAGGAAACTCACCTCGATCCGGTGAAAGAGCGGGCCTTGCTTCATGCTCGCCAGCCATTTGCGGAAGTCGTCGAGGTCGCGGAAGCCGGCGCGGCGAGCATCGGCGAGGGTCACGTCGTCAGGCGACATCTCGTCCATGCGGCCGATCTGCAGCCGCCCGAGCTTCGTCTTCAGCGTGCCGCCGGGCTTCACCGAGGGCCGCGTCCAGCGGCGGAACTGCAAGGTGATGTCCCCTGCCCTAATGGCCTCCAGCACCTCGCGCTTGATGAGCATGTCCCGGTCTCCGTTTCGGCCGTTGATAGCGGCAGGCGTGGCCGCGGGCCAGCCCTGTTGACAGGAGGCGTCGCGGTGGCGCCTCTTCTCCCCCACGAGCTTCGACGGCATTGACGAGGAGAACATGGCCCAGACGGTTTTTGCGCAGCCCGGCGACGGCACGGTCACGGACATGGGCGGCTCGCGCCGGCGCGTGGTGATCGAGCTGCCCGAGCTGATGGTGGTGGAGTTCACCTTCGAGACGGGCGCCGTGGGCGCGCCGCACAGCCACCCGCATGTGCAGTCGAGCTATGTCGCCTCGGGCGTGTTCGACGTGACCATCGACGGGGTGACCGAGCGGCTCGGCGCCGGCGGCGCCTTCATCGTGCCCTCGGGCAAGGTGCACGGCGTCGTCGCCGTCGAGGGCGGCGTGCTGATCGACAATTTCACGCCGCGGCGCGACGACTTCCTGTGACCTGGTGCGGGCGGCGGGACTCGAACCCGCACGGGGCTACCCCCTCGGGATTTTAAGTCCCGTATGTCTACCATTCCATCACGCCCGCGGCGGGACACGGTGTGTCATGGCGTGGGGCAAAACTCAAACGGGCTTGCGCGACTATAGCATATGCGCTATATAGCGCATATACGATGGACGATCGAGACCCTTGCGGTCGTTGATGCCGAGATCGCGGCCCTGCCGCCGGGTCTGCAGGCCCGCCTTGTCCGCCTGCTCGAAATGGTCGAGGCCGTGGGCCTCGAGCACCTGCGCGAGCCGCATGTGAAGCATGTCGAAGGCAAGCTCTGGGAGCTGCGTGCCAAAGCGGCCGAAGGAATTGCGCGAGGCCTCTACGTCACGGTGACGGGGCGGCGCGTCGTGGTGGTGCATGTGTTCCAGAAGAAGTCGGGCAAAACCCCTCGCCCCGCGCTGGAGCTGGCACGGGAAAGATTGAAGCAGGTGACGGAATGACGAAACTCGCCACGCTGAAGAAGCGGCTGATGGACAATCCCGAGGTCCGGGCGGAATACGAAAAGGCGGACGCCGAATATGCGGTGATCGAGGCGCTGATCCGGGCGCGGACCAGGGCACGGCTGTCGCAGACGGAGCTGGCGAAGCGGCTCGGCACGACGCAGTCGGCCATTGCCCGGCTCGAAGGAGGCAACGTATCCCCCTCCCTCTCCACTCTCAGGCGGTATGCCGAGGCGACCGGCGCGCAATTGCGCATCGAGCTGGTGCAGGCGTAATCGCCGCTCAGTCCGTCTCGCCGGAGATGGGGGCGACGTAAGCGACGTCGAGGTCCCAGGGGAAGAAGATCCAGGTGTCCTGGCTCACCTCGGTGATGAAGGTATCGACCATCTCGCGGCCCTTGGGCTTGGCGTAGACGGTGGCGAAGTGGGCGCCGGGCAGCATCTCGCGGACGACGCGGGCGGTGGCGCCGGTATCGACGAGGTCGTCGACGATCAGCACCTTCCTGCCCTCGCGGGCGGCGGCCAGCACGTCGTCGGAGATCGGCTTCAGCACCTTGATGCCGCCCTGGTTCTGGTGGTCGTAGCTCTTCACCGCGACGCAATCGACGGTGCGGATGTTGAGCTCGCGCGCGACGATCGCGGCCGGCACCAGCCCGCCGCGGGTGATGGCGACGCAGGCGGCGAACGGCCCCTCCCCGCTCAGCCGCCAGGCGAGCGCCCGGCTGTCGCGGTGGAACTGGTCCCAGGTGACGGGAAAGGATTTGTGGGAGGACTGGTTGATCATCGCCTCGTGACGCTCAATAGGGATCGGGATCGGAAAGGCCGGCGCGCCGGTGCTCGGCAGCGACCATGTCGCGGACGGCCTGGGCGGCGCCGGCGAGGCGCACCGCGTCGGACGAGCGCAGCACCAGCTCGGTGAGCACGGAGCCGTCGCCCATGCGCGGGTAGCTGCCCATCTTCACGTCGGGGAAGCGCCGCTGCAATTCGGCCAGCGGCCCGCCGATATTGCCCTCGCCGACGCGCGACGGGATGGTCACCGACTGCACGCGGCGGCCGCCCTGCAAGGTCGGCGCGATGGATTCCAGCATGGCGCGCATGATCACCGGCACGCCGGCCATCACATGCACATTGCCGATGCGGAAGCCGGGCGCGGCGCTGACGGCGTTGACGATGAGGCTGGCGCCCTCGGGGATGCGCGCCATCCTGAGGCGCGCCTCGTTGGGCTCGGTGCCGCGTTCCTTCCAGCGCGCCTCCAGCATGGCGCGCGCCTCGGGGTTGATCGGCAGCGCCACGCCGAAGGCCCTGGCGATGGCGTCGGCGGTGATGTCGTCATGCGTCGGGCCGATGCCGCCGGTGGTGAAGACATAGGTGTAGCGGGCGCGCACGGCGTTCACGGCGGCGACGATCTCGTCCTCGATGTCGGGGACGATGCGCACCTCCATGAGGTCGATGGCGAGGTCCGTGCAGAAATCGGCGGTGGCGCCGATATTCACGTCCTTGGTGCGGCCGGAGAGGATTTCGTCGCCGATGACGACGAGCGCGGCGGTGGGGTTGGGGGCGTCCTGCATATCGACCCGATGCGGCAAAGGCTTCACTTGCGCGCCGCGGCGGCAAAAATCAACGGCCCCGCGCCGGTTTGCAACAGGCACGAGGGGCCTTCGGCCTTCCAAAAGCCGCCGAGTGCGACTATTTCTCAAGCCATTGCCGGAAAGCCTCGCGAAATGATCACCTATGTCGATGCCGAAACCAAGACCCGCCGCACCTCGGGGGTCATCCCGCTGCATGGCGAAGCGGGCTTCGCCGGGATGCGCAAGGCCGGGCGGCTGACGGCGGAGGCGCTCGACCTCATCGCCGACCATGTGAAGCCCGGCGTCACCACGGCGTTTCTCGACAAGCTCGCCTACGACTTCGCCATGGACCACGACGCCATCCCGGCGACGCTGTTCTACAAGGGCTACCGCTATTCGGTGTGCACCTCGATCAACCATGTCGTATGCCACGGCATGCCGGACGAGCGGCCGCTGCGCGACGGCGACATCGTCAATGTCGATCTCACCCTCATCGTCGATGGCTGGTACGGCGACAGCTCGCGCATGTTCGCGGTGGGCGACATCTCGCGCAAGGCCGAGCGGCTGATCGAGGTGACGTACAAGAGCCTCTATGCCGGCATCGCCGCCGCCAGGCCGGGCAGCACCACGGGCGACATCGGCGCCGCCATCCAGGCCTATGCCGAGGCCGAGCGCACCTCGGTGGTGCGCGATTTCGTCGGCCACGGCGTGGGCCAGCTCTTCCACGACGAGCCCAACATCATGCATTTCGGCGTGCCGGGCACCGGCGTCGCGCTCAAGCCGGGGATGATCTTCACCATCGAGCCGATGATCAATCTGGGTCGCCCGCACGTCAAAATCCTCGCCGACGGCTGGACGGCGGTGACGCGCGACCGCACGCTCAGCGCCCAGGCCGAGCACTCCATCGGCATCACCGAGACCGGGCACGAGATCTTCACGCTGTCGCCGCGCGGGCTGTTCAACCCGCTCCGCCCTGGAGAACAGGCCGAGTGAGCGAACCGGTCGGACCGTCGCCCGACGGGCTGGCCGAAGCGGCATCCGACCTGCGCGCCGGCCACCGCGAGCGGGTGCGCGAACGCTTCAACAAGGTCGGCGGCGAGGCGTTCTCGGATGTCGAGCTGCTCGAGGCGGTGCTGCACCTCGTCATCCCGCGCCGCGACACCAAGGACCTCGCCAAGCTCCTGCTCAAGCGCTTCGGCTCGTTCGCGCGCGTGCTCGGGGCGCCGCGCGGCCAGCTCGCCGAGTTCGACGGGCTGGGCGAGACGACCATCACCAGCCTCAAGATCGTGCTCGCCGCGGCGCAGCGCTTCGGGCGCGACCAGGTGGACACGACGCGGCCGATCCTCAGCTCTTGGAGCGAGCTCATCGACTATTGCCGCGCGGCGATGGCGTTCGAGGACATCGAGCAGTTCCGCATCCTGTTCCTCGACAAGAAGAACCGGCTGATCGCCGACGAGGTGCAGCAGCGCGGCACGGTGGACCACACGCCGGTCTATCCGCGCGAGGTCATCAAGCGCTCGCTGGAGCTGGGGGCGACGGCGCTGATCCTCGTGCACAACCACCCCTCGGGCGACCCCGCGCCCTCGACCGCCGACGTCAAGATGACGCGGCAGATCATCGAGGTCGCCAACCCGCTCGGCATCACCGTGCACGACCACATCATCATCGGCACGTCGGGCCACGCCTCGATGCGCGCCCTGCGGCTGATCTAGCAACGGCAGCAATTTCAGTACAATTTTTTTGTTCTATAGGGCGGAGTTTTCTACTCGACACCGCGGCCAGCCGCTCGTATTCGGGAAGTATTGTTCTGGGGGCTTTGCAAGATGAACAGATTTGTACTCGCCGGCGTTGCCGTGGTGGCGCTGAGTGGAGCCGCTGCCGCAGCGGATTTGATCGTCGATCCGCCGGCCGAGGTGGTCACGTCGTCGAGCTATGACTGGTCCGGGTTTTATCTCGGTGTGATCGGCGGCGGCGGGGCCGGCGTGATCGAACTGGCCCCCGGCGGAGGTTTTTTCCCGCCCAGCATCGACAATAGCGGCGTGCTGCTCGGCGTCACTGCCGGCGTGAACCAGCAATGGGATAATCTCGTGCTCGGCCTCGAGGCCGACGGCGCCTGGACCAATATCAGCGGCTCGGACGAGCTGTTCGGCACCGGCATCATCGTCACGACCACGATACCGGCGCTCGCCACCCTGCGGGCCCGCGCCGGCGTCGCCGTCGATCGGGCGCTGCTTTACGCCACGGGCGGCCTCGCCGTGGGTGCCGTCCGGCTGTCGGACGACTATACCGGCGCTGCTGACGACGAGACGCAAATGGCGCTCGGCTGGACGGTGGGCGTGGGCGCCGAAATCGCCGTCACCGACGACATCTCGCTCAAGGCGGAATATGCCTACACCGATCTTGGGGCGGTCGATTTCGCCGATGTACCGTTCGGCCGTCCGGCGACCACGGCCACGACGACGCTCCACACCGTCAAGGTCGGCGCCAACTTCCACTTCTAGAGCCATCGGCCCCTATTCGGGGCCGGTGCCCGCCCTGCCGCTCAGTTTGAGCCAGGTGGCCCGCAGCCCCTTGGCCCAGCCGAGCAGGCGCTCGTCGTGCTTGATGCGCCGGCGCAGACCCTGCCAGCCGCGATGCGCCTGGGCGGCGAGCGCACCGCGCCGGGTGATGGGGACGTAGTGGTGCCGCACCGGCGTCAGGTCGTTGCACCAGTGGCGCTTCTCGTCGGTCAGCCCCTCGCCCATGTCGAAGACGCGAAAGCCCTGCTCGAACACCGTCTGCATGACGCGCAGCAGGCATTGCTTGCCGGGCGAGCCGGCCTGGATCGCCGCATCGTCGCTCATCGAGGAAATGAGGCAGAAGAGCCGGTCGCCATGGACGACATTGTAGCGCACGGCGACGATATCGCCGTTGAGGCGCAGCGTGTGCAGCGTCACCGGCACGCCGGAGCCGGCGCGCGCCGTGCTGTCGTAGAAGGCGCGGACGGCGGGGATGGCGAAGGGATCGAAGACGCCCATGGCGCGAAAGCGCGCGGCGCGCTGGCGGAACATCACGTCGAGCACCGTGGCCGCCGCCGCGCCGTTGCCGACCTCGCCGAAGCTCACCTCGCCCAGCGCCGCCAGCCGGTCGCCCTGCTGGCGGTCGTGCTTGCGGCGCGACTTGTTGCGCTGCGTCGTGTCGGCCTCGGCAAAACTTGAAAAGGCGGCACGATAGAGCGTGTCGGCGGCGATGGACTGGCCCAGCTCAGCGAACAGATCGACGCCATCGACGACGAGCTGCGGCACCGCCTTGAGATAGACCACGTCGGCGCCGGCGATGCCGCGCAACAGCGCGATCCACAGCTGCCGGCGCTCCTCGCGCGCCAGCGCCGCGAGCCGCGCGCGATCGACGATAGGGGCGTTGCAGCCGACATGCGGGCCGGGAAACCACGACAGCACGCGCACGCCCTTGTCCCAGCGCCGCTGCAGCGGCACCAGCGCCAGCGGCGCGCCGTCGAGATGGGCGGTGACGAAGATGCGGTCGCGCGCCGGGACGGCGAGCGCCTCGATCCACAGGCGAATGAAATCGAGCTGCTGGCCGGGCGATTCGATGGTGTGTTCGGCGAGGGCGCGCCAGACGGGCGCGACATCCTCCAGACGGTGCGTCGCGGCGATCTCGAACGGACGCGTGCCGGCCGGCGCGGCCTGTTCCGGCGCGCGGGCGCGCATCAGGATGTCGTCGATCGCGGCGCTCGGCGCCATAGTCCTCGTCCCCCAAGCTGCGACCGCCATGATCGGGCCGAGGGGTGAAGGCGAAGTTCACGAAGCCGCGATGCCGCCCCGCCGGGGCGGAAACCGGAAACCACGGTTACCCAATGGTTTGCAGGATGGGGAAGGTTTCCTGAAACCAGTAGGCGAGGCGGGTGAACTGGCCGGTGATGAACAGCAGCCCGGTCAGGACCAGCAGCACGCCGACGATCTTTTCCACCGTGCCCATGTGGCGGCGGAAGCCGGCGAAAAAGGTGAGGAACGGCCCGATGGCGATACCGGCGAGCAGGAACGGCACGCCGAGCCCGAGCGAGTAGACACCGAGCAAGCCGGCGCCCTGCCACGCCGTCTCCTGCACCGCCGCCACCGACAGGATGGCCGCGAGAATCGGGCCGATGCACGGCGTCCAGCCCACGGCGAAGGCGAGCCCGAGCAGGAACCCGCCCAGCGGCCCCGAGGCCACGCCCGGCCCGTTGTGCCGCAATTGCCGGTCGAGCAGGCCGATGCGGAAGACGCCGAGGAAATGCAGGCCCATGACGATGATGAACAGGCCGGCGATGGGCGTGATGATCGGCAGCGCGGCGCGAAACGCCTGGCCGAACACCGTCGCCGTGGCGCCGAAGGTGATGAACACCAGCGAGAAGCCGAGGATGAAGAACAGCGAGGTGAACACGCTCCGCCGCCAGATCACGCCCGCCGAGGCGCCGTCGGCGCGCAACTGGTCGAAGGACGCGCCGCTCATATAGGTGAGATAGGGCGGCACCAGCGGCAGCACGCAGGGGCTGAGGAAGCTCAGCACCCCGGCCCCGAAGATCAGCGGAAAGGACAGCCCGTTCATTGCCCGCGAGTTCTAGCGGGGCCGGCCCAGGAAGCAACAGGCTCAAGCGGAGGTGAAGTGCGGCACTTGTGCCCGGCGGCGGCGGCGGCTAAGCCCGCACGCATCGCCCCTTGCCCAGCGGGAGTGCCCATGACACCGCCCATTCGCATCGCTCCGTCGATCCTCTCCGCCGATTTTTCGCGGCTGGGCGAGGAGGTCGAAGCCGTCACGGCGGCCGGCGCCGACTATATCCATGTCGACGTGATGGACGGGCATTTCGTGCCCAATCTCAGCTTTGGGGCGGTGATCGTGCAGTGGCTGCGGCCGCTGACGCAAAAGGTGCTCGACTGCCACCTGATGATCGCGCCGGCCGACCCCTATATCGCCGCCTTCGCCAAGGCCGGCGCCGACATCATCACGGTGCATGCCGAGGCCGGCCTGCACCTGCACCGTTCGCTGCAGGCCATCCGCGCCGCCGGCAAGAAGGCGGGCGTCGCGATCAACCCGGCGACGCCGGTCGCGGCGCTGGAGCACGTCATCGACAACATCGACCTATTACTGGTGATGAGCGTCAATCCCGGCTTCGGCGGGCAGAGCTTCATCCGCGAGTCGCTGACCAAGATCCGGCAGGCCAAGGCGCTGATCGGCGGCCGGCCCATCGACCTCGAAGTCGATGGCGGCATCGCCCCCGACACCGCCGCCGAGGTGGCGCGGGCCGGCGCCGACGTGCTGGTCGCCGGAAACGCCATCTTCGCCGGCAACGATACCGCCACCTACGCCCCCCGCATCGCGGCGATCCGCGACGCCGCCATGACGATCCGAGTCTGAGCCATGATCCCGCGCTATTCCCGCCCTGAAATGGTGGCCATCTGGTCGCCGGAGACGAAATTCCGCATCTGGTTCGAGATCGAGGCGCACGCCACCTTCGCGCTGGCCAAGCTCGGCGTCGTGCCCGAGGCGGCGGCGCAGACGATCTGGGACAAGGGCAGCGCGGCGGCTTTCGACGTGGCGCGCATCGACGAGATCGAGCGCACGACGAAACACGACGTCATCGCCTTCCTCACCCACCTGAGCGAAATCGTCGGGCCCGAGGCGCGCTTCGTGCATCAGGGCATGACCTCATCGGACGTGCTCGACACGACGCTGGCGGTGCAACTGGCGCGGGCCTCCGACATCCTGATCGCCGACCTCGACGCGCTGCTCGCGGCGCTCAAGACGCGCGCCTTCGAGCACAAGCACACCCTCACCATCGGGCGTTCGCACGGCATCCACGCCGAGCCGACGACGTTCGGCGTCAAGCTGGCCGAGGCCTATGCCGAGTTCGCGCGCAATCGCGAACGGCTGCTGGCGGCGCGGCGCGAGATCGCCACCTGCGCCATTTCGGGCGCCATCGGCACCTTCGCCAATATCGACCCGTCGGTCGAAGCCTATGTCGCGGACAAGCTGGGGCTCGCCGTCGAGCCGGTCTCGACGCAGGTCATCCCGCGCGACCGGCACGCCATGTATTTCGCGACGCTGGGCGTCATCGCCTCGTCCATCGAGCGGCTGGCCACCGAGATCCGCCACCTGCAGCGCACCGAGGTGCTGGAGGCCGAGGAATATTTCGCGCCCGGCCAGAAGGGCTCGTCGGCCATGCCGCACAAGCGCAACCCGGTGCTGAGCGAGAACCTCACCGGGCTCGCCCGCATCGTGCGCGGCATGGTGGTGCCGGCACTGGAGAACGTGGCACTGTGGCACGAGCGCGACATCTCGCATTCGAGCGTCGAGCGCATGATCGGGCCGGACGCCACGGTGACGCTGGATTTCGCGCTGGCGCGGCTGACCGGGCTCGTCGACAAGCTCGTCGTCTATCCCGACAACATGCGGCGCAACCTCGACCTGCTGGGGGGCCTGCACAATTCGCAGCGCGTGCTGCTCGCCCTCACCCAGGCCGGCCTGAGCCGCGAGGACGCCTATGCCGCCGTGCAGCGCAACGCCATGCAGGTGTGGCAGATGCCGGGCGACCGCGCCGGGCAATTCGCGAGTCTTTTGAAGGCCGACCCGGAGGTTTCTCAGAAACTGAATCCGGCCGAGATCGACGCCATGTTCGACGATTCCTACCATCTGAAGCACGTCGATACGATCTTCAGCCGGGTGTTCGGGGCGTGAGGATCGCCGAGACGGATATCCTGATCGCGCCGGGCCTCGGCAATTCCGGGCCGGGGCACTGGCAGCGGCGCTGGGCCGCACGCATGGCCAACGCCCATGTCGTCGAGCAGGACGAGTGGGATCGGCCGGTGGTGGCCGACTGGGTCGCCCGGCTGCATCAGGAGATCATGCTGGCGACGCGGCCGGTGGTGCTGATCGGCCATTCGCTGGCGGTCGCCACCATCGTGCTCACGGCGCAACGGCTGGCCGACACCAAGGTGCGCGGCGCCTTCCTCGTCTCGCCGCCGGATTTCGACAGCGACGCGCTGCCCCCGGTGATCCGCCCGTTCAAGCCGCCGACCGACCCGCTGCCCTTCCCGTCGATGGTGGTGGCCTCGACCAGCGATCCGCTGGTCAGCCTCGAGCGCGCCCGCGGCTTCGCCGCCGACTGGGGCGCCGATTTCGTGCCGGCGGGCAATGCCGGCCACATCAACATCGCCTCCGGCCACGGCCCCTGGCCCGAGGGCCTGCTGATGTTCGCCGAACTGATGAAGCGGCTGCGGGCGTAGGGCGCTGCTTCCCTCCGCCGTGCGTTGGCGCTAGGATGGCATCGTCGATGGGTGAGGCACGGGCAGCCCCGGAGATCACGCATTAGCGTCCGACGCTGGGCCGCTTGGGGGATGGGAGCCTCTGAGCGGCCCCTTGTTTTCGGGCTCAGTCGGCAGTGAAGCGGACGAGCTCGGCCCCCTCGGCGTCGAGGAGGACCAGCTTGCGTTGCGCCGGATCGAGCCGGAAGCGCGCGGTGCGGGCGAGCGCGTCGTGGAACTTGCCCTCCTGGTCCATGATCGCCTCGGGGCAGGCCATCAGCGTGCCGGCCAGCGGGCCGAAGCTGAGCTTGTCGCCGTCGATGGTCGCCATGCCGCCGAAGCCGTTGCAGCCGCCACGGCCGGTGACGCTGCCGTCCTCCGCGATCGTCAGCGTCGATTGCACGTCGTCGATGACGCCGGCGCCGCCGATGTCCTCGGCCAGCCAGGAGCCGTAGAGCGAGAGTTCGGCCGCGACGCGGCGCACCAGCAGCTCATAGCCGTCGAGGCGCGCCGGCTCGAAGCCGACATGATCCATGGTGGTGAACATCAGCGCGCCCTCGGCGCGGATGGCGGCACGCAGCGCGTAGCGGTGGCCGTCGGCGATGGCGGCGGCATCGTAGGGCAAGGTGAAATGCGTCGGGCTGGTGGTCGCCGGCACGGTGACGGTACCGAGCGTGATGGCCGGCGCGTCGGCCAGCGACACGTCCTCGAGCGTCACCTCGGCCACCGCCCCGGCGGGCAGCAGCATGCGCTCGAGATAGACGACGGTGCCGGTAATCACCGGCTCATCCGCCGCGGCAGCGCCGGCAAAGCCCATGAGGCCGGCCAGCAGCGCGATACCGAACCTCGCCAGCATATGGTCAGCCCTCCGCGAGCACCTGGTCGCGGGCGACCTGCACCAGCTCGGCCATCTTGGCGCGAATCGCGGCTTCCGTGACCTGCGTGTCGCGGGCGGCGAAGTCGGCGGAGATCTTGCGGAACACGTCCTCGTCGCCGGCTTCCTCGAAATCGGCGGCGACGACTTCGGCGGCGTAGGCGGCGGCGGCTTCGCCGCTCAGCCCCATCTCTGCGGCGGCCCACTGCCCGAGCAGCCGGTTGCGGCGGGCTTCGGCCTTGAACCGCAGCTCGCCGTCGCGGGCGAACTTGGCTTCCTGGGCTTTGGCGCGATCATCGAACTGGGACATGTGGCTTTCGTGCTCCTCGTGCCGATGCGGGCGGCGGGCGCCCCTTCCACCGAGGAGATAGTCGGGAAGCCGGGGCAAATCAACGTCCGGCTCGCCGCAGCCGGCGCCGCCGCGAAGAAACGCGCCTAAGCCGTTCGGGCGCCAGCACTATCGGCCGGCCGGGCCGGCGGCGGGTGAAACAGCTTGCTTTTCCGGGCGGTTCTGGCGCATGAACGGGCCGATCCCCTCCCCCGTCATCGCTACCAGGATGGCTCCCGATGAACCGCCGCCGGAAGATTTATGAAGGCAAGGCCAAGGACCTCTACGAGGGCCCCGAGCCGGGCACGCTCGTCCAGTATTTCAAGGACGACGCCACCGCCGGCAACGGCAAGAAGCACGAGATCATCGACGGCAAGGGCGTGCTGAACAACCGGATTTCCGAGTACATCTTCACCAAGCTGAACATGCTCGGCATCCCCACCCACTTCCTGCGCCGCATCAACATGCGCGAGCAGCTCATCAAGGAAGTGGAGATCATCCCGCTCGAGGTGGTGGTGCGCAACGTCGCCGCCGGCTCGCTGGTCAAGCGCCTCGGGCTCGAGGCGGGTACGCAACTGCCGCGCTCGATCATCGAATTCTACTACAAGGACGACGCGCTGGGCGATCCGATGGTCTCGGAGGAGCACATCACCGCCTTCGGCTGGGCCAACCCGGCCGAGCTCGACGACATCATGAGCCTCGCGGTGCGCGTCAACGACTTCCTCACGGGCCTGTTCATGGGCGTCGGCATCCAGCTCGTCGATTTCAAGATCGAGTGCGGCCGGCTCTACGAGGGCGACCTCATGCGCATCGTGCTCGCCGACGAGATCTCGCCCGACAATTGCCGGCTGTGGGATGTCAAGACCCGCAACAAGCTCGACAAGGACCGCTTCCGCGAGGACCTCGGCGGGCTGGTCGATGCCTATCGCGAGGTGGCGCAGCGGCTCGGCATCCTGGTCGAGACCGACAACGCGCTTACCACCGGCCCCCGTCTCGTCCAATAAAGGCTCCGGCGATGAAAGCCCGCGTCACCGTCACCCTCAAGGCCGGCGTGCTCGACCCGCAGGGCCAGGCCATCACCGGCTCGCTCAAGAGCCTCGGCTTCGAGGGCGTCGCCGGCGTGCGCCAGGGCAAGGTCTTCGACCTCGAGCTGGGCGATAGCGACCCGGCGGCGGCGCGGCTGACGCTGGCGGCGATGTGCGAGAAGCTGCTCGCCAACACGGTGATCGAGAACTACGCCATCGAAATCGTCTAACCCTTTGGCTTGTCGCGTTTCCGAACCGGAAAAGTCTTGCAACTTTTCCTGGAAACGCTCCCTTGTGCGGCTTCCGGGTGACACCGGTGCGGCATCCTTGCACGGGCTCCGAAATAGCGCTGGCGGGCCGCCCGGAATCCTGTAGAGCAGCGCCGTCCCCGCCGCTGACCCAACGCCTCCATGAAAACCCTGTCGCTGTCGCTGCTGTTCGTCCTCGCCCTGTCGCTCGTGGCCGCCGCCTACGCCACCATCCCCGTCTGACCGGCCCGGCCCCGGCGCCGACTTGGCCAGCATCGTCCTCCTCAGCGTTCCGGCCTATGGCCACCTCAACCCGGTACTGCCGATCGCGCGCGAGCTGGTGCGGCGCGGCCACGACGTCACCGTGTTCAACGAGGCGAGCTTCGGCCCGCTGATCGCGGCGACGGGCGCGCGCTTTGCCGCCTATCCGCCGGTCATCCATCTCGACGATTTCGCGCGCACGCTGCGCGACGGCGACATGATCGCCTGGATCGAGATGATCTTCCGGGCCACCGGGCCGCTGCTGGCGGCGACCCGCGCGGCGCTCGCGGCCGCGCCGCCCGACATCATCGTCCATGACGGCGTGGCGGTGTGGGGCGAGATGCTGGCGGCGCAGCTCCGCCGCCCCTCCGTCTCCATCTCCACCACCTTCACCTCCGATGCCATGCCGCGCAGCGCCGGCGAGGTGCTGCGCGACACGGCCGGCATCGTGCCGCGCCTCCCCGGCTTCATCGCCGGCTTCGCGGCCATCGCCCGACACGGGCTGCTGCAATTCCCGCACACGCTGCCGCTGGTGCCGCGGCGCGGCACGCTGACGCTGATGCTGACCAGCCGCGCCTTCCACCCGCCGAGCCGCTGGCGCGACCACCCCGCGCTGCGCTTCGTCGGCTGCGCCATCGCGCCCGACACGCGCGCGGAGCAGCTCGACCTCGGCTGGCGCGACGGGCGGCCGCTGCTCTACGTTTCGCTGGGCACGCTGCATCACGGCAATGCCGGCTTCTTCGACGCCTGCCTCGCCGCCTTCGCCGATTTTCCCGGCCAGGTGCTGGTCTCGGTGGGGCGCGGCACGGATCTCTCCCGCTATACCGGCGCGCCGGCGCATTTCGTCTTCGCCGAAGCGGTGCCGCAACTGGCGGTGCTGGCGCAGACCAGCGTGTTCCTCACGCATGGCGGCCTCAACTCGATCCACGAGGCACTGTGGCACGGGGTGCCGATGGTGGCGGTGCCGCAGCAGATCGAGCAGCTCAACAATGCGCGGGCCATGCGGGCGCATGGCGCGGGGCTGGTGATCGAGGCCGGCATGGGCGGGCGCCCCGTCCCCGCCGAAAGGCTGCGCGAGGCGGTGATGACGGTGATGGCCGGGCGCGATCGCTTCGCCGCCGCCGCGGCCGGCATCGGCGCGACGCTGCGTGCGGGCGGCGGCTTCATCGCCGCGGCCGACGCCATCGAGGAGCTGGCGAATCGTTCATGAACGGTTCATCGGCTGCGGCCTAGAACCTCCGCATCCGGCGCGTGACAGCGTAACCGGACGATTAACCAAGTTCCTCCAATTGCCCTTAACTTTCGCAGCGCCATATGGGCTTTGCGTCGTGTGCCCCCTCAGACCTTCAGCCGACCCGAAATGATCAAGACCTTCTCGCTCTCCATCCTGTTCTTCCTCACGCTGGGCCTGCTGTTCGCCGCCTACGCGTCGGTGCCCGCCGGCCTCTGAACGCCGACAATTTTAGCCGTTAAGCACGCCGGCTAACCCTTAGCGCGGGTTGTGCGAGCGTTAACGGCGCGCGTGCCCTATCTCCGGGGCCTCAACCTGGAGCATGCGGCAATGTCAGGTCACACCGAACGTCTCGACTGGGTCGATTTCGCCAAGGGGATTTCCATCATCCTCGTGGTGATGATGTATTCCGTCTTCAATGTCGGCCAGGACGCCGAGGGCGTCGGCCTCCTGCATTACGTCATCGGCTTCGCGACGCCCTTCCGCATGCCGGAATTCTTCCTCATCTCGGGACTGTTCCTCGACCAGGTGCTGGCGCGGAGCTGGAAAGCCTATGCCGACCGCCGCGTCGTGCACTATTTCTATTTCTATGCCGTGTGGGCGGCGATCCATATCGTGCTCAAGGTCGGCATCATGAGCGCCGCGCCCGGCGACGCGCTCGCCGCGCTGGCCCTCGCCATCGTCGAGCCCTATGGCGTGTTGTGGTTCATCTACCTGCTCGCCGCCTTCAGCCTCGCCACCAAGCTCTTCTACGAGCTCAGGGCGCCGCGCTGGGCGGTGCTGGCGCTGGCGGCGGCGTTCCAGATGTCGCCGGTCATGACCGGCAGCTACCTCATCGACCAGTTCGCCGAGTATTTCGTCTATTTCTACGCCGGCTACGTCTTCGCGCCGTGGATCTTCAAGCTCGTGGCGCTCGCGCTACGCCATGTCGGGGTGACGCTGGCGGCGCTGGTGCTCTACGGCGTCGTCAACGCCGCGCTGGTGTTCTCGCCCGGCTACGAAGTGCTGCCCAACCACATCCAGATGGGCACCGCCGCCCTGCCCGGCCTGCACCTCGCGCTGGCGCTCGTCGGCTCGCTGGCGCTGTGCGTCAGCGCCGGGCTGCTGTCGCGGCTGCCGCTGCTCGGCTGGCTGCGCTGGCTGGGCGAGCATTCGATCGTCGTCTATCTCGTCTTCGTCCTGCCGATGTCGTTCACCCGCATCGCGCTCGGCAGGCTCGGGCTCGCCGACGACGTGACGCTGTCGAGCCTCATCGTCATCGTCGCCGCCATCGGCGCCTCGGTGGCGCTTTACCTCGCGGTCCAGTGGACGGGGCGCGGCAAATTCCTGTTCGAGCGGCCGGCCCGGGCGCACCTGCCCGGCACCAGGGGCAGCCGCAGCTACGTGCCGCAGCCGGTGCCGGCCGAGTAAGGCTTGCAATCGGCGCCGGGACGCACCACAAGCAGGCCATCCGCCCGCCCTTGTGAGTTCCGCCCGTGAAATCGGCCGTCGTCGTCTTTCCTGGCCTCAATCGCGACCGCGACATGATCGCCGCGCTGACCAAGATCGGCGGCACGCCGCCGGCGGTGGTGTGGCACAAGGACAGCGAGTTGCCCGATGTCGATCTCATCGTCATCCCCGGCGGCTTTTCCTATGGCGATTATCTGCGGGCTGGCGCCATCGCCGCCCGCTCGCCCATCATGCAGGCCATCCGGGCGCGCGCCGCGCAGGGCGTGCATGTGCTCGGCGTCTGCAACGGCTTCCAGATCCTCACGGAAGCGGGGCTGCTGCCCGGCACGCTGATGCGCAACGCCTCGCTGCGCTTCGTGTGCCGCGAAGTGCGGCTCGAGGTGGTGAACGCCGCAACGCGCTTCACTTCCGGCTACCGGGCGGGCCAGATCATCACCACGCCGGTGGCGCATCACGACGGCAATTACTTCATCGACGCCGCCGGCCTCAAGGCGCTCGAGGACAACGCGCAGATCGCCTTCCGCTACGCCGAGGGCACCAACCCCAACGGCTCGGTGGCCGACATCGCCGGCGTGCTCAATACCGAAAAGACCGTGCTCGGCCTGATGCCGCACCCCGAGAACCTCATCGAATCGGCACACGGCGGGATCGACGGAAGGGCGTTGTTCGAAGGCCTGCTCGCCGCCGCCTGAGCGGTTCCCCTCGACCGCGGCGCGCCGCTGAGTCATGCTCCGTCCTGTGCGCCAGCCCTACGCCCTCTTTGCCATCGCCGTCGGCCTCGTCGGCCTCGGGCTCGATTTCATCGTCATCCTGGGGACGATGGCGCCGCCGCAATCGCGCTCGCTGCCCAACGTGCTGGTCTATTACTGGACGTTCCTCACCAACCTTTCGAATCTCGGGCTGCTGTGCATCTATCTCGTGACGCTGACGCGATGGCGCGCGCTGGGCTGGTTCCGCCACCCGGTGAACATCGCCGGCATGGGCGGCATCATGCTGCTGGTGATGGGGTTCTATCATTTCATGCTGGCGCCCGCGCTGCCGCCGCTGCCGCTCGCCATCGAGATCTCCAACGTGCTGCTGCACTATGTGACGCCGGTGCTGTTCCTCGTCTGGTGGGCGGCGTTCGCGCCGCATGGCGGGCTGCGCATCCGCGACGTGCCGGTGATGCTGGTGCCCGGCCTCGGCTATGTCGGCTGGGTGATGCTGCGCGGGCCCCTCGCCGGCGAATACCCCTACGCCATCCTCGATCCCGGCTTCGCGCCGCCGGGCGGGACGCCGGCGGGCTATGCCGGCGTGGCGCTCAGCGTCGGCGTGCTGGTGGTGCTGGTCGCGCTCTGCGACTTGCTCCTCGTCGCGCTTGACGGTTTTATCGCGCGATGGCGGCGAGCAGCCGAGGGGGTGGGACGGTGAAGACGGCGGCGACCTGGATCGGCCTCGGACTCGGCGCGGCGGCGCTGGTCCTGCAATTCGCCCTCACCATGCCGGCACGGCTGGCGACGGGCGATACGCTGTTCGGCGCGGTGGTCTTCTATTTCAGCTTCTTCACCATCCTCACCAATCTGGCGCTGGTGCTGATCTATGCGAGCGAGCTGTGGCCGCGCCAGGGGCTCAACTGGTTCCGCCGGCCGGCGACGCGCGGCATGATGGTGGCGGTGATCGTGCTGGTGGCGCTGTTCTACCATTTCATCCTGGCCGCGAGCTGGGCGCCGCAGGGCCTCGCCAGGGTCGCCGACATCGCGCTGCACTACGTCACGCCGATCGTCTATGTCGGCTGGTGGGTGCTGTTCATGCGGCACGGCGTGCTCAAATGGGCGATGATCCCGGCCATGCTGCTGCCGCCGACCATCTATCTCGTCTATGTGATGGCGCGCGGCGCCCTCATCACCGAATATCCCTACGCCATCCTCGAGGCGCACCGGATCGGCTATGACGGCGTGGCGGTGAACGTGCTCATCGTGCTCGTCGGCCTCACGGTGCTCTGCGCCCTCGTCGTCGCCCTCGACCGCGCCCTCACCCGCGTCGATATGCCAGGGCCATGAGCATGCCGGCCAGCACCGAGCGCAATGTCCTGGGCGAGCCGCTGCAGCCGTGCTCGGACGATCCGCTCACCGGCTTTTTCCGCGACGGCCATTGCCATGCCGGCCAGGACGGCGCGGCCCGCCATCTCGTCTGCGTCGAGGTCAGCGCCGCGTTCCTCGCGTTCAGCAAGTCGGCCGGCAACGATCTCTCGACGCCGCGCCCCGAATTCGGCTTCCCCGGCCTCAAGCCCGGCGACCGCTGGTGCCTTTTGGCGCCGCGCTGGGTCGAAGCGCACCGGCACGGCATGGCGCCGCGCGTCGTGCTCCTCAGCACCCACGAAGGCGCGTTGAACTACACCGACCTCGCGACGTTGAAGCGCTATGCGCTGGATTTGAGCTGAGCGCGGAGGGTTCCGTGGCTTCGATTGAGGCCGGATAAGCCCCCTCGTGCCCCTGTTCCCCCGCGGCGTCCTGGGCTAAGAGGGCCGCATCGAGCCACCCTCGAAACGCGGTATCATGGCCTTCGACAACACTCCCGAGATCACGCCCCAGCTCATTGCCGACCACGGGCTGAAAGCCGACGAATATGCCCGCATCGTCGAGCTGATCGGGCGGCAGCCGACGCTGACCGAGCTCGGCATCTTCTCGGCCATGTGGAACGAGCACTGCTCGTACAAATCCTCGAAGAAGTGGCTGCGGACGCTCCCGACCAGCGGGCCGCGCGTCATCCAGGGGCCGGGCGAGAACGCCGGCGTGGTGGACATCGGCGACGGCCAGGCGGTGGTCTTCAAGATGGAGTCGCACAACCATCCGAGCTTCATCGAGCCCTATCAGGGCGCCGCGACCGGCGTCGGCGGCATCCTGCGCGACGTCTTCACCATGGGCGCGCGCCCCGTCGCGGCGATGAACGCGCTGCGCTTCGGCGCCCCCGAGCATGAGAAAACCCGCCATCTCGTCGCCGGCGTCGTCGCCGGGGTCGGCGGCTACGGCAATTCCTTCGGCGTGCCGACGGTGGGCGGCGAGGTGGAGTTCGACGCGCGCTACAACGGCAACATCCTCGTCAACGCCTTCGCGGCCGGCCTCGCCGACACCGACAGGATCTTCTACTCGAAGGCCGAGGGCGTCGGCCTGCCCGTTGTCTATCTCGGCGCCAAGACGGGCCGCGACGGCGTCGGCGGCGCCACCATGGCCTCCGCCGAGTTCGGCGACGACATCGACGAGAAGCGCCCCACCGTGCAGGTCGGCGACCCGTTCACCGAAAAACGCCTGCTCGAGGCCTGCCTCGAGCTGATGGCGACCGGCGCCGTCATCGCCATCCAGGACATGGGCGCGGCCGGCCTCACCTGCTCGGCGGTGGAGATGGGCGCCAAGGGCGACCTCGGCATCGAGCTCGACCTCGACGCCGTGCCGGTGCGCGAAGCCGACATGACGCCCTACGAGATGATGCTCTCGGAAAGCCAGGAGCGCATGCTCATGGTGCTGCGCCCCGAGCGCGAGGCGGCGGCGCGCGCCGTGTTCGAGAAGTGGGAGCTCGACTTCGCCACGGTCGGCCTCACCACCGGCGATCTGCGCTTCCGCGTCAAATGGCAGGGCAATGTCGTGGCCGACCTGCCGATCAAGGATTTGGGCGACGCCGCGCCGGAATACGACCGGCCGTGGACGCCGCCGGTGCCGCCGCCGGCGCTCGCTCCGAACGACAGTCCACAGATGGACGTGGCCGAGGCGCTGCTGCGGCTGGTCGGCTCGCCGGCGCTGAGCTCGCGGCGCTGGGTCTATGAGCAATACGACACCTGGATTCAGGGCAATTCCGTGCAGCGGCCCGGCGGCGACGCCGGTGTCATCCGCGTCGAGGGGCACCCGACCAAGGCCCTCGCCTTTTCCTCGGACGTGACGCCGCGCTATTGCGAGGCCGATCCGTTCGAGGGCGGCAAGCAGGCCGTCGCCGAATGCTGGCGCAACCTCACCGCCGTCGGCGCCGAGCCGCTGGCGGCAACCGACAATCTCAATTTCGGCAACCCCGAGCGCCCCGAGATCATGGGCCAGCTCGTCGCGGCGGTGCGCGGCATCGGCGAGGCGTGCCGGGCGCTCGACTTCCCGATCGTCTCCGGCAACGTGTCGCTCTACAACGAGACCAACGGGCGCGGCATCCTGCCCACCCCGACCATCGGCGGCGTCGGCCTCGTGCCCGACTGGAGCCGTTCGGCGCGTATCGGCTTCGCCGCCGAGGACGAGCCCATCCTGCTCGTCGGCGCGCCCGACTGGTGGGGCACGCATCTGGGCCAGTCGATCTATCTTCGCGATCTGTTCGGGCGCACCGACGGCACGCCGCCGCCGGTCGATCTCGACCACGAGAAGAAGGCCGGCGACCTCGTGCGCATCCTCATCCGCGACGGCCACGCGACGGCGGTGCACGACCTGTCGGATGGCGGGCTGGCGGTGGGGCTGGCGGAGATGGCGATGGCCTCGGGCATCGGCGCCACCGTCAACCAGCTCGAGGGCGGCGATCCCATCCCGCAATTCTTCGGCGAGGACCAGGGGCGCTACCTCGTCACCGTCAAGCGCGACTTCCTCGACCGCTTCTACGACGAGATCTATCCTTACGCCGGTCTGTTCGTGCCGTGGATCGGCACCACCGGCGGCACCGCGCTCAAGCTCGGCGAGGCGCGGCCAATTGCCGTAGCCGACCTCAAGGCGGCGCATGAGGCATGGTTCCCGGCCTATATGGCAGGCGCGTCGGCCGCCGCCTGAGTTGGACCCGGCGCGCCCGAACTGGCATAGTCGGGCCGGTTCCTGCCCACGGAGAAGCGCCATGCCCATGACTGCGTCGGAGATCGAGAAACGGATCAAGGCGGCCATCCCCGATGCGGTCGTCGAGCTTCGCGACCTCGCCGGCGACGACAATCACTGGGCGGCGACGGTGACCTCCGAGCAGTTCCGCGGCAAGTCGCGGGTCGAGCAGCACCAGATGGTCAACGCCGCCTTCGGCCCCGACATGGGCACGACCCTGCATTCGCTCTCGGTGCAGACCAAGGCGCCGGAGTAACGAGCCACGCGCGCGCCCGGCCACACGGTCGCCCACGCGCAACAGCTTCGGCGCGCGATGACGCTGCCCGAGGTGGTGCTGTGGCAGCATCTGCGAGGCCGGCACTTTTCCGGGCCGAGATTTCGCCGCCAGCATCCTGCCGGGCCGTATGTGCTCGATTTCTATTGCCCGGCGGCGAAGCTGGCGGTGGAGATCGACGGCTACGTGCATGGGCTGGAGGCGTAGGCCCGGCATGACGCGGCGCGCGACGAATGGCTCAAGGCACAAGGGATTCGCGTGCTGCGCGTCGCGGCGGCGGACGTGCTCGACGACCGGCGGCTCGACGCGGTGCTGCTCATGATCGCGCAAGCGGCCGCCCCCTCCACCGGCTCCGCCGGTCCCCCTCCCCCGTAAACGGGGGAGGAGCAGAGGCGGCGGTTCTTTTGGATAGTGATGCTGCGTCGATCCCCTCCTCCGTGAACTGGAGAGGAGCAGAGGCGGTGCCGCAGGGGTTCCTCCCCCACTCGCGGGGGAGGGGGACCATGCGCAGCATGGTGGAGGGGGCGCCCCTGCGCTCCATCGTCACGTCCCGATGAATGCCTCGACATCGCCGCGGGGCGGGCTTATTTACAGGCGAACGTTCCGGCCGCACCGGACCCGCGAAAGGCATATCCATGAGCGACATCAACGCGCTGATCGACCAGCAGGTGAAAAGCAACGACGTGTTCCTCTACATGAAGGGCACGCCGGATTTTCCGATGTGCGGCTTTTCGGGCCGCGTGGTGCAGATTCTCGACTATCTCGGCGTCGATTACAAATCGGCCAACGTGCTCGAGGACCAGGACCTGCGCGAGGGCATCAAGGCCTATGCCAACTGGCCGACCATCCCGCAGCTCTACGTCAAGGGCGAGTTCGTCGGCGGCGCCGACATCGTCACCGAGATGTTCCAGGCCGGCGAGCTGCAGACGCATCTGGCCGACAAGGGCATCGCGGTGAAGCAGAGCGCCTGAGCGCTCCCGCTCCCGGCGGGCCCGCCGCCGCTCACAGGTCTCCGGCATGAGTGTCGCCGCCGCCCCCTCGCGTTCCGCCGTCGTGCCGCTGCTCGTGCTCGTGGTCGCCGGCTGCCTGATCGCGGCCGTCACCAACGGCGTGCGCAGCACGTTCGGCCTCTTCACCCTGCCGATGACCGCCGAGCTGGGGCTGAGCCGCGAGGCCTGGGGCATGGCGATGGCCCTCCAGAACCTCGTCTGGGGCCTCACGCAGCCCTTTGCCGGCGCCATCGCCGACCGCCACGGCACGGCGCGGGTCATCGCCTTCGGCCTCGTCGTCTACGCCGCCGGCATGGCGCTGATGGTGGCGTCGCCCGAGGCGCTGCTGCTCAACCTCACCGGCGGGCTGATGTGCGGGGTCGGCATCGCCACCTCGTCCTTCTCCATCGTCATGGTGGCGTTCGGGCGCAGCGTGCCGCCCGAGAAGCGCTCGCTGATCTTCGGGGTGGCGACCGCCGCCTCGTCCTTCGGGCAGTTCGCCTTCGCCCCCATCGGCCAGGGCTTCATCGCCGCCTTCCAGTGGCAGAGCGCCCTCGTCTACCTCGCCGTCTTCCTCGTCGCGGTGATCCCGCTGACCTACGCGCTGCGCGGGCGCACGGAAAACCCGGTGGGCCATGCCGACCTGCCCTTCATGGAGGCGCTGTCGCGGGCCTGGGGACACGGCTCGTACCGGCTGCTGGTGATCGGGTTTTTCGTGTGCGGCTTCCACCTCGCCTTCATCAACGTGCACATGCCGGCCTATCTCGTGCAGTGCGGGCTGACGCCCGAGGTCGGCGGCTGGTCGATCGCCATCATCGGGCTGTTCAACATCGCCGGCTCGCTGAGCGCGGGCTATCTGGGCGGCAGGCTGCCCAAGCAATTGCTGCTCGCCACCATCTATTTCTCGCGCGCCGTCGCCATCGCGCTGTTCATGCTGTTCCCGGTGACCGAGCTGTCCGCCTATCTGTTCTCGGCGGCGATCGGCTTTTTGTGGCTCTCGACCGTGCCGCTGACGGCCGGGCTGGTGACGCTGTTCTTCGGGGCGCGCTACATGGGGATGCTCTACGGCGTCGCCTTCTTCAGCCACCAGCTCGGCTCGTTCGTGGGCGTGTGGCTGGGCGGCTACGCCTTCGACGTCACCGGCTCGTACGGGCTGGTGTGGTACCTGGGCATCCTGCTCGGGCTCGGCTCGGCGGCCATCCACCTGCCGATCCGCGAGCTCGCCTCGCGCAGCTTCCAGCCGGCGCAGGCCTGACCCCGCACATTTGATCGGCCGGCGCGCTTGCCAAGCCGGGCGGCGCGGCGCATGGTCCGCGCCGCCCGCGGGTGTCTCCTCCCGCCCGGATTATTCGATGACAGATCAGACATTTGCCGCCAGGGTCCTGTCGCGGCCCGAATTCATTGCCCTCGTCGCCGCGCTGATGGCGCTCAATGCGCTGGCCATCGACGTCATGCTGCCGGCCCTGCCCAATATGGGCGAGGCGCTGGGCGTCAGCGCCGAGAACGAGCGCCAGCTCGTGGTCTCGGCCTATATGATCGGCTTCGGCATCGCGCAGATCGCCTTCGGGCCGATCACCGACAGGTTCGGGCGCCGCGCGCCGCTGTTCGTGGGCCTCGCGATCTATGTCGCCTGCGCCTTCGCGGCCACCTTCGCGCCGACCTTCGCCATCCTCCTCGCGCTGCGCTTCTGCCAGGGGCTGGGCGCCGCCGCGACGCGGGTGATCGCCACCTCGGTGGTGCGCGACCGCTTCTCGGGGCGCGAGATGGCCGAGGTGATGTCGCTGGTCTACATGGTGTTCATGGCCATCCCGATCGTCGCGCCGGGCATCGGCCAGATCATCCTGTTCGCCGGGCCGTGGCACTACATCTTCCTGTTCATGGCGGGGCTGGCGACGGCGATCGGGGTGTGGTCGTTCTTCCGGCTGCCGGAATCGCTGCGTCCCGAATATCGGCGGCCGCTCACCTTCGGGGCGGCGCTGGAGGGCTTCCGGCTGGTGGTGACCAACCGGGTGGCGCTGTTCTACGGCCTGTCCGGCATGTTCCTGTTCAGCGCCATGTTCGGCTTCATCATCTCGTCGCAGCAGATCTTCGTCGGCATCTACGGGCTGGGGCCGTATTTCCCCGTCGCCTTCGCCACGATGGCGGGGGTGATGGCGGTGTCGTCGTTCCTCAACTCGCGCGTGGTAAGGCGCTTCGGCATGCGCCGGCTGAGCCACGGCGCGATGATCGTCTATCTTTGCGCAAGCCTCACGCTGCTCGTCGCCAGCCTCATGGGCCCGGTGCCGTTCTGGCTGTTCTACCTGCTGCTGCTCGTCATCCAGTTCGTCTTCAGTTGGGCCACCTCGAACATGAACGCGCTGTCGATGGAGCCGCTGGGCGCCGTCGCCGGCACCGCCGCGGCGGCGTTCGGCTTCGCCCAGACGGTGGGCGGGGCAGTGCTCGGCACCTTCATCGGCCAGCAGTTCAACGGCACGCTGACGCCCAACGCCGCCGGCTACACGGCGATGGGCGTGCTGGTCCTCGGCGCCGTGCTGGCGGCCGAGAAGGGCCGGCTGTTCGGCGTGGGCACGGACTATGTCCGCGCCCCGGCGGCGGCCGACTGACTCACGCCTTGTTGGCGACGACGATGGTCCAGCCGAGGCGGGGCCGGACGTTGCGCAGATAGTGCGTCCACTCGTCGAGGCTGCGCTCCAGCACCGCCTCGCGGTCGGGGTGGTCCGGGTGCTCGCGGGCCCAGCGGAGCGTGGCGTGGCGGTGATGGCTGGCATAGCGCTCGAAATCGGCGTCGGAGGCCGAGATCAGCGCGGCGACATCGGCATCGTGGCGCTGCACCACGCCGGCGAGATCGGCGGGCTCGAGCGGCAGGTGCTCGTGAGTGTTGAGCGCCGGCCGGTGCTTCAGCGTCAGGTCGCCCACCACCACGGCGCCGCCGGGGCGGGCGGCGCGCACCAGCCATTCGACCGCCGGCGCAAAGCCGCCGAGCGCGAAGGTCGCGCCGAGGCAGAGCACCACGTCGTAGCTGCCGGGTTCGGGCGCGAAGGCCTCGGCCGGCCCCTCGACATAGGTGAGCCGGCCCTGCTGCGGCGGGTGGGCGCGGGCGAACGCGACGAAAGCGGGGTTGCTCTCGAGACCGGTGCCCTCGATCTTGTGGCCATCGGCCCAGCGGCGCATCAGCCACGCCTTGCCGCAGCCCACGTCGAGCACGCGCACGCCGTCGGCGATGTCGCAATAGGCGTCGAGCAGCGCCAGCTTCCTGTCGGTGATGGGGTTCTGGATCTCGATATCGGCTTCGGCGATGGCCCAGTAGGCGTCAGGAGACACGCGGCACCTCCCCGGCGGCGAGCGCCATGAAGTCGAACAGCTTCGGGTCGAGCATGTGGCTCGGCCTTATATTGCCCAGCGCGCGGATCATCACGTCCTTGCGACCGGGCATGCGCCGCTCGACATCGTCGAGCATCGCTTTCATGGCATTGCGCTCGAGCCCGTCCTGGCTCCCGCAGAGGTCGCAGGGAATGATCGGAAAAGCCATATGTTCGGCGAATTTTGCCAGGTCCGGCTCGGCGCAATAGATCAGCGGGCGCAGCACCTCGACGTCGCCCTCGTCATTGACCAGCTTGGGCGGCATGGCCGCGAGCTTGCCGCCGTGGAACAGGTTCATGAAGAAGGTTTCGAGGCTGTCCTCGCGGTGGTGGCCGAGAACCAGCGCCGAGCAGCCCTCCTCGCGCGCGATGCGGTAGAGATGGCCGCGCCTGAGCCGCGAGCAGAGCGAGCAGTAGGTCGCCCCCTCGGGCAGCTTGTCGGTGACGATGGAATAGGTGTCCTGGTACTCGATCCGGTGCGCGATGCCGTTGGCGCTCAGGAACTCGGGCAGGATGTGCCTGGGAAAATTGGGCTGGCCCTGGTCGAGGTTGCAGGCCAGCAGGTCCACCGGCAAGAGGCCGCGCCATTTGAGGTCGAGCAGCAGCGCGAGGAGCCCGTAGCTGTCCTTGCCGCCCGACAGCGCCACCAGCCAGCGCGCGCCGGGCCGCACCATGCCGAACTTGTCGATGGCCTCGCGCGTCAGGCGCACGAGGCGCTTGCGCAGCTTGTTGAATTCGACGCTACGTGGGGCGGCGCGGAACATGGCGGGCGCCAGTTCCTCGGCGTCCTCCGTCATTAGGTCGGGGGAGACGATTTCGTTCATGAGGCGCTCTGATACGCCCGAAATCTCCGGGTTACAACGCGCTGAACAGGCGCGGCACCCCGTTGCGGGCGGCGGCGCGAGCCAGTTACATGACGGGCCCACGACGCCAAGAGGAGTCTCTCGCCGTGTTTCGCTCCTTCTTCCCCTCACCCGTCAATTTCTTCGTCTCGGCCCTCGCCTGGGCCGCCGTCGCCATGACCATCTGGTTCACGGCCGGCCCGGTGCTCGAGCCCTATCTCAGCCTCGGGCCGTGGCTGGCGCTGCCGACCGTCGAGGGCCAGCCGCCGCCGTTCTTCGACACGCATCGGGTATGGCTCTACCAGTTCGTGCTGCTGTCGGGGTACCTGTTCTGCGTCCCCTGGTACTTCTTCAACGACAACAAGCGCTGGTACTGGTGGAGCGTCGTGGGCTCGGTGACGATCATCGAGGTCGTCTACTTCAACGTCCAGATCAACGCCTGGCTGAACGACTGGTACGGGGAGTTCTACAACCTCATCCAGACGGCCATCAGCACGCCGAACTCGGTGGGCCTCGACGAGTATATGGGCCAGATCGCCACCGTCGCCATCGTCCTGGTGCCGGCGATCACGGCGCAGGTGCTGAACCTGTTCTTCAACGCGCACTACGTATTCCGCTGGCGGCGCGCCATGAACTTCTACTACATGGCCAACTGGCAGCAGGTGCGCGAGATCGAGGGCGCCTCGCAGCGTATCCAGGAGGATACGCAGAACTTCGCCAGCATCGTCGAGGGGCTCGGGCTCACCTTCATCGATTCGGTGATGACGCTGCTCGTCTTCCTGCCGCTGCTGTGGGGGCTGTCCAGCCACATCACGGAGCTGCCGTGGATCGGGCCGGTGGACGGCAGCCTCGTTTGGGTTGCGCTGATCTCGGCGATCTTCGGCACGACTCTCCTGGCCGTGGTGGGCATCCGCCTGCCGGGGCTGCAATTCGCCAACCAGCGCGTCGAGGCGGCCTATCGCAAGGAACTGGTGTTCGGCGAGGACCACGCCGAGCGGGCGCAGCCGCTGACCATCCGCGAGCTGTTCAAGAACGTGCAGCGCAACTACTTCCGCATCTACCTGCACTACACCTACTTCAACGTGGCGCGATACGCGTATCTGCAGGGCGCGGTGTTCGTGCCCTACATCGCCATGGGACCGTCGATCGTCACCGGCGTCATCACGCTGGGCCTGTTCCAGCAGATTTTGCAGGCCTTCGGGCAGGTGTCGGATTCGTTCCGCTTCCTCATCGGCTCGTGGGTGACGATCATCAACCTGATCTCGATCTACCAGCGCCTGCGCGGCTTCGAGCGGCAGATTCCCGAGGCGACGAAGGTGTTCGCCAACGACTATGACGACCCGCGCTATCTCGCGACGCAGACCGTGCCGCCCGAGGCGGCCCCGGTGGTCGTGCCCGAATAGGCCGGCGCCAACAAAAAGGCCGCCCCACGGGGCGGCCTTCGAACTTCGATCCGCGAGGGATCAGCGCGAATAGAACTCGACCACGAGGTTGGGTTCCATCTGCACCGGATAGGGCACGTCGGCCAGCGCCGGCACGCGCACGAAGGTTGCCGTCTGCTTGCCGTGATCGACCTCGACATATTCCGGCACGTCGCGCTCGGCGAGCTGGTTGGCTTCGAGCACGATGCCGAGCTGCTTCGAGCGCTCGCGCACCTCGACCTTGTCGCCGGGGCGCAGGCGGTAGGAGGGGATGTTGACGCGCTTGCCGTTCACCAGCACGTGGCCGTGCGAGACGAACTGGCGGGCGGCGAAGACGGTCGGCACGAACTTGGCGCGATAGACCAGCGCGTCGAGACGGCTCTCGAGCAGGCCGATCAGCGCCTCGCCGGTGTCCATGCGGCTGCGGGCCGCTTCGACATAGAGGCGGTGGAAGCTCTTTTCGGTGATCGAGCCGTAATAGCCCTTGAGCTTCTGCTTGGCGCGCAACTGCAGGCCGTAATCGGAGGTCTTGCCCTTGCGGCGCTGGCCGTGCTGGCCGGGGCCGTAGGCGCGCACGTTGAGCGGCGACTTCGGACGGCCCCAGAGGTTTTCGCCAAGCCGGCGATCGATCTTGTGTTTGACACTACTGCGCTTCGACATCGTAATCCTTTCAAACGTCGAAAGTGATTGCGCCCTCCTCTGCCCCGCCTTGCGGTCGGGACCGACAGATTCCACTGATTTTAGGGAATCTCGGGTGCGCTCGAGGAGCCGTGGGCTCGACAAGTGGCGCCGAAATACAGGCCGGCCGGCCCGGAGTCAACTCAGGCGTGGTGCTGGTCGAGGCGGCGCTGGCGGCGCAGCTCCGGGAACAGCATGGCCCAGGCGCCGGCCACCGCCATGGCGCCGAAGCCGCCGAGCACCACCGCCGGCACCGGGCCGATCAATGCCGCGACCGTGCCGGCGCGGAACTCGCCGAGCTCGTTGGAGGCGCCGACGAACACCGAGTTCACGGCATTGACGCGGCCGCGCACCGCCTCGGGCGTCCATAGCTGCATGATGGTCTCGCGGATGGTGACGCTCACCATGTCGGAGGCGCCGACCAGCGTCAGCGCGGCAACCGACAGCCAGGCCGTGGTGGAGAAGCCGAACAGCACGGTGAAGGCGCCGAACAGGCCGACGAAGATGAAAAGCAGCCGGCCGGCATGGTCGCGTACCGGAAAGCGCGTCAGGATCACCGCCATGACGATGGCGCCGGCGCCCGGCGCGGCGCGCAGCAGGCCCAATTCCTCGGGGCCGGCATGCAGGATGTCCTTGGCATAGACGGGCAGCAGAGCCACGGCGCCGCCCATCAGGACGGCGAACATGTCGAGCGAGATGGCGCCGAGCACCACCTTGTTCGAGAAGATGTAGCGGAAGCCGGCGAGCACGGATTGCAGGCTTTTGGCCTGCTGCGTGCTGTGCACGGGCGGCCGTGGGATGAGCAGCACGCAAACGAAGGCGCAGCACAGCAGCGCCCCGGCGGTGGCGAAGGCGACGACCGGCGAGACGCCGTAGAGCAGGCCGCCGGCGGCCGGTCCCATGATCGAGGCGGCCTGCCAGGCCGAGGCGTTGGTGGTGATGGCATTGGCCAGCGCCACGGGCGGCACGAGGTTGGGCGCCAGCGAGTTCGCCGCCGGCCCCCAGAAGGCGCGGGCGACGCCCAGCACCACGAGAATGGCGAAGATCGGCCAGACCTCATGCGCCTCGGCGTTGACGAAGGCGAGAAAGCCCAGCGCGCAGCACAGCTCGATGCACAGGCACACGGCCATGATGGCGCGGCGGCTGAAGCGGTCGGCGGTGAGACCGGTGACGAGGATGAGCAGCAACGCCGGCAGGAACAGGCAGAGGCCGACGAGGCCGAGCAGGAAGGCGTTGCCGGTGACGTCGTAGATCTGCCAGGCGATGGACACCGACATGATCTGTACGGCGAAGCTGACCAGCAGCGTCGTCAGCCAGAAGAAACGGAATCCCCTATAGGAGAAGGCGTAGGGCGAGGGCGTCGGCGCGGCGGCGGTCATGGCGGCTCGCCACTGGCACGGCGGCCGGCAACAGTCAAACGGGTTCGCCCGCCTGCCCCTTGCCCGGCCGGTTGGCCTTGGGGCGCAAATGCTTGCGCTCGATGGAGGAAATGACGCCGTGCAGGGTGCGCACCTCCTGGCCGGAGAGCGTGCCGCGGCTCAGCATGGCGCGCAGGTTGTTGACGACGGTCGGGCGCTTGTCGGGGGCGGTGAAGAAGCCGGCCTCGTCGAGCGATCGCTCCAGATGCTCGAAAAGCTTCAGCAATTCGCCCTTCGTCGCCGGCTCGGCCAGCATCTCGGTGAACAGCAGCTCCCTGCCCGCCTCGCTCTGGCGGCGCCACTCATAGGCGAAGATCAGCACGGCCTGGGCGATGTTGAGCGAGGCGAAGGCGGCCTCCACCGGCAGGGTGACGATGGCGTCGGCGAGCGCCACCTCCTCGTTGTAGAGGCCCCAGCGCTCGCGCCCGAAGAGGATGCCGGCCCCGCCGCCGGCGGCGATGTGGGCGACAAGGCGCTGCGAGGAGTCCTCGGGGCCGAGCACGGGCTTTTGCAGGTCGCGGCGGCGCGCCGTGGTGGCGTAGACCAGCGTCAGGTCGGCGATGGCCGCCTCGGTGGTGGGGAACACCCGCACGCGCTCGATCACATGGTCGGCGCGCGAGGCGGCGGCAACGGCCCGCTCGTTGGGCCAGCCGTCGCGCGGGTTGACCAGGCGCAGATCCCACAGGCCGAAATTGGCCATGGCGCGCGCCGTGGTGCCGATGTTCTCGCCCAGTTGCGGCTCGCACAGGATGATCGCCGGAGACGGGCGGAAGGAGAACGCGATGGAACTGTCGGTGCCGGCCATGCGCGGGAGATACGGCGTAAGCCGGCGCGAGATCAAGCGACCTTGTGCCGGGACAGCTCGCGCACCTTGCTGCCGCGCCGCCATTCGCGGTCGAGGACGGCGAAATGCAGCTCCTCGTCCCACTCGCCCTGAAACAGCGCGTGCTCGCGGTAATGCGCCTCGAGCCGCATGCCGAGGCCCTTGAGCAGGCGCGCCGAGGGCTCGTTGGCACCGGCCGTCACCGCATAGATGCGGTGCAGCTTGAAGCGGTCGAAGCCGAACGAGATCATGGCGCGCGCCGCCTCGGCGGCGTAGCCCTGGCGGCGGAAGGCGGGGCCGAGCGCGATGCGGATCTCGCCCTGCCCGGCGGTGGCGTCGGTCCAGCGCAGCGACACATGCCCCATCACCGTGTGATCGACCTCGCGGACGATGGCGAGGGTGAGGATTTCGCCCGGCCGGGTGAGCCGCGTCTGCTTGCGCATGATGTCGAAGGCGGCACGCGCCTCGAGCTTGTCGCGCGCCTTCCAGTCGAGATAGCGCTGCACCTCGGGCAGCGAATAATAGGTGAGGACCTCATCGAGATCGGCCCGCGCAAAGGGCCGCAGGATCAGCCGATCGGTGGTGAGTGTCAGATCATTGGTCATTCCAAGGCGCCCTCCGCTCGCGCCCCTGCCCTGACCCTCAAACGTGACGCGCGGCGGCCCGGTTCCGGTGCAAATTGTCGCGAGCGGGAACGATTATTCCGGCACCGGCCACACTGGCGTCGCAATCAGCGTGCGCCGAACCATTCGGCTTCGAGGATGGCGCAGACGATCTCCTCGTCCCAGCGTCCCTTGACCTGCGTGTGCTCGCGGAAATGCGCCTCCTGGCGCATGCCGAGCCGCGCCATCACGGCGGCCGAGGCGCGGTTGCGCGCGTCGCAGCGCGCATAGATGCGGTGCAGGCCCGCCACCTCGAAGCCGAAGGCGAGCAGCGCCCGCGCCGCCTCGGTGGCGAGCCCCTGTCCGTGCGCGTCGGGATCGAGGATATAGCCGATCTCGGCCTGCTGGTCGGCAACGCTGCGCCAGATCAGCGACACCTCGCCGATAAGCCGGCCATCGGCCTTGCGCTCGACGGCGAGGACGAGCTTGTCGCCCTCGTGCGAGAACGCCACCTGCCCGGCCCGCGCCCGCACCGCCTCGGCGCATTGCTCATGCGTCATGGCCTCGTCGAACAGGTATCGCGCCACCTCGGGCCGGCTGCGGTAGGCGTAGACGGCATCGACGTCGCCGCGGCTGAACGGGCGCAGCAGCAGCCGCGCGGTCTCGACCGGATAGTCGGGCGCATAGCGCACCGTCGCGGGCAGCGGAACCTGGACCGGAGTGGTCATCGCAGCATGCTCATGGGGTGCGGGCGTAACCGCAGGGGGCGGGGGAATCAACCGCCTTGCGGCGCGGGCGCCGGCGGTGCAGCCTCGCGGCCATGTCCAAGCGCCCCATCGTCGATATCACCACGCACTGCGCCTGCGGCGCGGTGACCCTGCATGTCGCCGGCCCGGTGCTGTCGATGCTCCTGTGCGCCTGCGAGGATTGCCAGAAGGCGACGGGCACCGGTCATTCGGCCGTAGTGCTGGCCAGGGCGCAGGATGTCGCCATTACCGGGGCGCTCACCGAATTCGCGCGGCCGGCCGAGTCCGGCGCGACGCTGACGCGTGCTTTCTGCCCGCGCTGCGGCACGCCGGTGGTGGCACGCTCGAGCCGGGCCGATGGCATCGTGATGCTGCCGGCCGGGCTGTTCGGGGCGGATACCGACTGGTACGCGCCCAGCCAGCTTATTTTCGCGCGCAGCCACCGCGCCTGGGACGAGATCGCCGCCGCCCTGCCCCGGCACCAGACCTATCGCGAGACCGGAGCTCTGCCGTGAGCGCGGCTTCGGACGAGCTCGGCGGGCGCGTGCGGGCGCTTATCGGCCACCTGCCCGGCATGGTGGAGCGCCGGATGTTCGGCGGCTTCGGCTTCATGCTCGACGGCAACATGGTGGTCGGCATCACCTCGAAGGGCATCCTCATGGTGCGCGTCGGACCGGCCGAGCACAGGGCGGCGTTGGCCCGGCCGGGCGCCTTCGAGCTGGAGATGGGGCCGCGCACGATGAGCGGTTTCATCGGCGTGGACGAGGAAGGCACGGCCGACGCGGATGGACTGCGCGGCTGGATAGACGCCGCCCTCGCCTTCGTTCGGACGCTGCCGCCCAAGGAACCTAAACGGCCGAAAACACCAGCGAAGCGTTGACGCCGCCGAAGCCGAAGGAATTCGACAGGACGTGGCGCAGCGCCTTGGGCCTGGGCGTGAGCGGCACGAGGTCGAACTGGCGCGCCACGTCCTCGGGATCGGTGAGGTTGAGGGTGGCCGGCAGCATCTGGTGGCGCAGCGCCAGCACCGAGAACACCGCCTCCATGGCGCCGGCGGCGCCCAGCATGTGGCCGGTCGAGGATTTGGTGGAGGACACCGCCAGCGACTGCCCGCGATCGCCGAACAGGTTGCGGATGCCGTTGATCTCGGCTGCGTCGCCGACCTCGGTCGAGGTGGCATGGGCGTTGATGTAGCCGATGTCGTCGGGGGTCAGCCCGGCCATCGCGATGGCCTGCCGCATCGCCGCCTGGGCACCGGCGCCGTCGGGCGCGCCGGAGGTGAGATGATAGGCGTCGGCCGAGGTGCCGTAGCCGGCGAGGACCGCCAGCGGCGTCGCGCCGCGCGCCGTGGCGTGGCTCAGCCGCTCGATCACCAGCACCGCCGCGCCCTCAGACAGCACGAAGCCGGCATGGCCCTTGTCGAAGGGGCGCGAGGCCTCCGCCGGCCGGTCGTTGTGGCTGGTATCGAGGGCGCGCGAGGCGGCGAAGCCGCCGATGGAGATGGGATCGACGGAACCCTCGGCGCCGCCGCAGACGACCACCTCGGCCTCGCCGGTGCGGATCAGGCGCATGCCGTCGCCGATGGCCTGGGCCGAGGCGGCGCAGGCCGTCACCGGCGCGCCGATCGGCCCCTTGAAGCCGTAGCGGATGGAAATCCAGCCCGCCGCCAGATTGGCGAGGAAGCTCGGCACGGTGAAGGGCGACAGCCGCCGCGGCCCCTTGGTGAGGATGGTCTCGACCGCCTCGGCCATCACCGGCGAGCCGCCGACGCCCGAGCCGATGATGGTGGCGGTCGCGGCCTGCCGCTCCGGCGTGTCGGCCACCCAGCCGGCCTGGGCCAGCGCCTCGGCGGCGGCGGTCAGCCCGTACTGGATGAACAGGTCCATCTTCTTGATGTCCTTGGGATCGATATGCGCGGTCGGATCGAAGCCGTTGGGCGCCTCCTTGCCCGGCACCAGCCCGGCGATCTTGCAGGCGAAATCGGTGGTGTCGAAGCGGTCGTTGACGACGACGCCGCTGCGGCCCGCCATGAGCGCCTGCCATGTGACATCGACGCCGACCCCGAGGGGCGAGACGGCGCCCATGCCGGTAACGACGATCGGATCGGTGTCGGAGGTCATAGTCGTTCCTTTCAACAGTTTGGCGAGTCGCATCAGCAGCTTGCCGCCGCCGGCGCATGTTCGAAATGAGGGCTGCGCCAGATATGGTGCCGATGACGCGCGAAAGCCACCGCCCGCGCCCAATTGCTGGACACATGCCGGAGGCCCGCGATAGAAGGCGTCTCCGTGCTTCTACCGGCGGCTCCTGGCCGCCCTTTTCTTGCGACGAGACCCCGCCAAATGCAGAGCGTGAACGACATCCGGTCCTCCTTCCTGTCCTTCTTCGAAAAGAACGGGCACGAAGTCGTCGCCTCCTCGCCGCTGGTGCCGCGCAACGATCCGACGCTGATGTTCACCAATGCCGGCATGGTGCAGTTCAAGAACGTCTTCACCGGCCTCGAAAAGCGCCCCTACAGCCGCGCCACCAGCTCGCAGAAATGCGTGCGCGCCGGCGGCAAGCACAACGACCTCGACAATGTCGGGTTCACGGCGCGCCACCACACCTTCTTCGAGATGCTCGGCAATTTCTCGTTCGGCGACTATTTCAAGGCGCAGGCCATCGAGCTGGCCTGGACGCTGCTCACCAAGGAATGGGGGCTGCCCAAGGACAAGCTGACCGCCACCGTCTATCTCGACGACGACGAGGCGTTCGGGCTGTGGAAGAAGATCGCGGGCCTGCCCGAGGAGCGCATCGTGCGGCTCGGCGCCAAGTCGAACTTCTGGCAGATGGGCGACACCGGTCCGTGCGGGCCGTGCTCGGAAATCTTCTACGACCATGGAGAGCAATATTGGGGCGGCCCGCCGGGCACGCCCGAGGAGGACGGCGACCGCTTCGTCGAGATCTGGAACCTCGTCTTCATGCAGTTCGAGCAGTTGCCGGACGGCAGCCGCGTCGGGCTGCCGAAACCCTCGGTCGATACCGGCTCGGGGCTCGAGCGCGTCGCGGCGGTGATGCAGGGCACCAACAACAACTACGAGATCGACCTGTTCCGCGCACTCATCGCGGCAGCCCAGCAGGCGACCGGCTATACGGGTGACCCGGCCAATGCGAGCCTGCGCGTCATCGCCGACCATCTGCGCTCGATGAGCTTCCTCATCGCCGAAGGCGTGCTGCCCTCCAACGAGGGGCGCGGCTATGTGCTGCGCCGCATCATGCGCCGCGCCATGCGCCATGCAACGCTCCTTGGCGCCAGCGAGCCGGTGATCCACCGCATCGTGCCGGCGCTGGTGCACGAGATGGGCCAGGCCTATCCCGAGCTGGTGCGCGGCGAGGCGATGATCACCGAGACCGTCGAGCTCGAGGAGCAGCGCTTCCTCAAGACGCTGGGCCGCGGCCTGCAGATCCTCGCCGAGGAGAGCCAGGGGCTCAGCGAGGGTGGCGTGCTGCGCGGCGCCACGGCGTTCCGCCTCTACGACACCTACGGCTTCCCGCTGGACCTGACGCAGGACGCGCTGCGCACGCGCGGCATCAGCGTCGATACGGCCGGGTTCGACGCGGCGATGGCGGCGCAGAAGGCCGAGGCGCGCAAGAGCTGGGCCGGCTCGGGCGAAGCCGGCGAGGACAAGGTGTGGTTCGCGGTGGCCGACAGGGTCGGGCCGACCGAGTTTCTCGGCTACGAGACCGAGACCGCCGAGGGCGTCGTCACGGCGCTGGTCAAGGGCGGCGAGATCGTCGACAGCCTCGCGACCGGCGACGAGGGCTTCGTCGTCGTCAACCAGACGCCGTTCTATGGCGAGAGCGGCGGCCAGATGGGCGACACCGGCGTGCTGAAGGGCGAGGGTATCGAAGCCGACGTGCTGGACACGGTGAAGCACCACGGCGTCTTCGGGCACCGGGTGCGGGTCGTCACGGGCACGCTGGCGGCGGGCACGGCGCTGGCGCTCAGCGTCGATCACGCGCGCCGCTCGGCCATCCGCGCCAACCATTCGGCGACGCATCTGCTGCACGAGGCGCTGCGGCTGGTGCTGGGCGACCATGTCGCGCAGCGCGGCTCGCTGGTGGCGCCCGACCGGCTGCGCTTCGACTTCGTGCATTCGAAGCCGATCTCGCCGCAGGAGATGGCCGAGATCGAGGACATCGCCAACGACGTGGTGTTGCAGAACACGCCGGTCGAGACGCGCCTCATGGGCGTCGAGGAAGCCAAGCAATCGGGCGCCCGCGCGCTGTTCGGCGAGAAATACGGCGACGAGGTGCGCGTCGTCTCGATGGGCAAGCCGACGGGCAACGGGCTCGGCTGGTCGGTCGAACTGTGCGGCGGCACGCATGTGCGGCACACCGGCGATATCGGCCTCATCAGCGTCGTCGGCGAGACCGGCGTCGCCGCCGGCGTGCGCCGCATCGAGGCGCTGACCGGCCGGGCGGCGCGACACCATGCCAACGCCAATGCCGGGCTGGTCGCCGGCGCCGCCGAGCTGCTGCGCACCACGCCGCACGAGGTGCTGGGGCGCATCGAAACGCTGCAGGACGGCCTCAAGAAGGCCGAGCGCGCCCTTTCCGAAGCGCAGAAGAAGCTGGCGCTCGGCGGCGGTGGTGCGGCCGCGCCGGCGGCCGCCGAGACCGTCAACGGTACCGCCTTCGTCGGTCGCGCCGTCGAGGGCGTCGCCGCCAAGGATCTGCGCGGGCTCGTCGATATCGAAAAGAAGAAGCTCGGCTCGGGCGTCGTGGCGCTGGTGCTCAAGGGCGAGGACGGCAAGGGCACGGTCGCCATCGGCGTCACCGACGATCTGGTGAAGACGCTGTCGGCGGCCGAGCTGGTGCGGCACGCCACGGCGGCGCTGGGCGGCCAGGGCGGCGGTGGCCGACCCGACATGGCGCAGGGCGGCGGGCCGGACGGCAGCAAGGCCGAGGCGGCGATCGCCGCGGTCCGCTCAGCCCTCTGACGGCGTATCGGCGGCGACCCGCTCCACCTCGCGAATGGTGGACGGGCCGGCGCCGGCCGGCGCGTTGCGCGAGAAGATGCGGTAGCGCGCCTCGCCGCTCACCACGTTGAGGATGCCTGCAACGACGATGATGGCGAGGCCGATATAGGCGGCCGCGTCGGGGTACTCGTAGTAGAACACCGCCCCGAACAGGATCGCCCACAGGATCTGCGAATACTGCACCGGGGCGATCTGGCTGGCCAGCACCCGGCGCGTCGCGGCGATGAACAAGAGGTTGCCGGTGCCGCCGAGGCCGCCGATGACGAGCAGCAGCGCCGCCTCCTGCCAGGTCGGCCAGTGCACCGCGCCGGTGACGGCCATCAGCACGGCGTTGAGCACGAGGATATAGGCCGAGGCGACGCCGATGAGGCTGGTGCGTGTCTCCTGGTTGGCGACGCGGCGCAGCACCGTCGTCGTCACGGCGCTGCACACCGCCGCGATCAACGCCGTGACGTGGCCCGGATGCAGGTCGCGGAAGCCGGGGCGGACGACGATGAGGACGCCGAGAAAGCTGGCGCCGAGGATCAGCCAGCGTTGCAGCCGCACCTGCTCCTTGAGCAGCATCACCGAGATGAGGACGATGACGATGGGCGCGAGGAAGGCGATGGAATAGGCCTCGGCCAGCGGAATGGTGACGAAGGCATAGATGATGCACAAATTGCCGATGACGCCCGACAGGGCGCGCAGATGCACGAGGCCGGGATTGTTGAGCTTCCAGAAATAGAGCCAGCTCTCGCCCTTGGGCGTCGTGAAAAACACCGGGATCAGCGAGAACAGCGTGGTGAAGAAGGCGATCTCGTAGACGGAAAGCCCGCTGCCCAAACCCTTGATGATCGCATCGCAGCACGAATACAGCGCATAGGCGCTGAAGGCAAAAAGGACGCCGGGCGGCATCGCAGGACAATCCTGAAAGGAGACACGAACGGGCTAGCTATAGGCCAGGTGCGAGAGTCCCGTCGATAGCTGACATGTCAGTTTTTGGTCGCGAGGAGCGGCGCGATTGTCGCAATCTCGTTGGTCCACACATAGTCGGGAAAGCCGGGCGGCACGGCGGCGGCTTCAGCGGGCGTATCGATGCCCGAAGTGCCCGCGTCGCCGGGCGTGAAGGGGCCGATGAGGATGACCTCGCTGCCCGCCTCGTGCAGGCGGGCGAGGAAGCGGTTAGGCCAGCCCCAGAGCCAGCCGGCAAAGTTGATCGGCACCATCAGCGTGGTGTCGTGGCAGGGCGGCGGCACGATGCCGGTCCAGCCATAGGCCTCGTACTGCACGAGGCAGGCCATCAGCCCCTGGCGCGACCATGCCGCGAGATCGGGCAGCAGCTCCTTGGCGCGCCGCGTCGGGGCGTCGCCGCCATAGGCGCCCCAGATCGCCGTTTCCCATTGCGGATGCGCCTCGATAAAGGCGCGCAGCATGTCGCCCTCGCGCGCCTCGTTGGACTTGAAGTTGACGATGAAATGGCCGTTGGGAATGGCCTCCAGCACCTCGGACAGCTCCGGCAGCAGGCCGACGCCGCTGCCGCGCAGCGGGAAGGTCTTGCCGCCGTCGGCGGTGTAGCCGTAGCCGACATCGAGCGTCTTGAGCGTGGCCATGTCGTGGCTGCGCGTCTCGCCCGTGCCTTGCGTGCGGCAATCGAGCGTCCAGTCATGGAACACGGCGAACTTGCCGTCGGTGGTGGGATGCACGTCGAGCTCGACGAGATCGGCGCCCGCGGCAAAGGCGGCCTGCATGGCCGGAATCGTGTTCTCGATCTCCGGCACGATCGGCTCGCGGATGCGGGTGGCGGTGCAAGTGTCGCTGGTCACGCCGGCGAGGTCGAAATTCTGGTGCTGGCCGCGATGAGCGATGAGCCGCGTCTCGCCGGTCTGGGCCGGCGCCAGCCAGGAGGCGTTCCACAGATAGAGGGCGCCGAGCAGCACCGCGACAAGTCCCAGTCCCCAGCGCCAGCGCTTCAGCATGTCGATTCCCTCGCCCGCCCCTCTCCTGCCGTCAGGATGCGGCGGAAGCTGGGCAGCCGGCTCAGGCGCACAGGTCGGCCTGCGGCGTGGTGTCGCCCAGCATCCGTTCGATGCGCTCGGGCACGCCGAGGCCGAGGAAGCCCGCGAAGTCGCCGGCCGCGAGCACGCCGCCCGCCGCCAGGGCGCGCAGATCGGCGACGATGCGCTCGTGATAGGGCGTCATGGCCTTGAGCGTCGCCTCGCGCTCCATGTCGTAGATGTCGCTGCCGGCCGCCGCCTCGCCGCCGAACACCGCGCCGGCGATGCGCATGGGCGCGCCCTGCACGGCGAGGCCGGCAGCGACGAGATCGGCGCGGCTGAGATAGTCCTCGACCATGGCGACGAGCGCCCGGCGCTCGGCAGGAGCGCAGAAGCGCTCGGCCTTGGTGACGAGGCGGCAATGCAGCAGCGTCGCGAGCCCGGCAAAGCCCTCGGCCGCCACGCGATTGGCGAGGACGGCATCGGCCGGCAGATCAGCCCGCGCGGCGCTACGGGCCGCCGCCCGGCAGGAGTCTTCGTCGGCCTCCGTCCACGGCGAGCCGGCAAGGGCAATAGCCGTCACGGCGGCGGGCGGCCGCACCAGATATTGGCCGACGCCGAACCAGGCGAGCCCGGCCACAGCCACGAGGGCCAGGAGGCCGAGGCCAAAATCGAGCCCGCGGAGCCCGTGCGACGTAGCGGGCCGCGCCCGTTGCGCTTCCACCAGATCGCGTCCCGACATCGGTCTCATCCTCCCGAAAGAGGGCACGAGCCTACGCCGCGACGATGAACGGCGCCTTGCCGGCGGGGCGAAACTTGCGCCGGTTCAGGCCATGGCTCGCTTGAGGTTGGCGTCGATGGCGTCGAGGAAGGCGAGCGTCGAGAGCCATTTCTGGTCGGGCCCGACGAGCAAAGCGAGGTCCTTGGTCATCTGCCCGGCTTCGACCGTTTCGACGCAGACCCGCTCCAGCGTCTGGGAGAATTTCGCGAGCTCGGCATTGCCGTCGAGCTTGGCGCGGTGGGCGAGGCCGCGCGTCCACGCGAAGATCGAGGCGATGGAGTTGGTCGAGGTCTCCTTGCCCTGCTGGTGCTGGCGGTAATGGCGGGTGACGGTGCCGTGTGCCGCCTCGGCCTCGACGATCTTGCCGTCCGGTGTCATCAGCACCGAGGTCATGAGGCCGAGCGAGCCGAACCCCTGCGCCACGGTGTCGGACTGCACGTCGCCATCGTAGTTCTTGCAGGCCCAGACATAGCCGCCCGACCATTTGAGCGCCGAGGCGACCATGTCGTCGATGAGGCGGTGCTCGTAGGTGATCTTCCTGGCCTCGAACTGCTGCTTGAACTCGGCGTCGTAGATCTCCTGGAAGAGGTCCTTGAAGCGCCCGTCATAGGCCTTGAGGATGGTGTTCTTGGTGCTGAGGTAGCAGGGCACGCCGCGGTTCAGGGCGTAGTTCATCGAGGCGCGCGCGAAATCGCGGATCGAGGCGTCGAGATTGTACATGCCCATGGCGACGCCGGCCGAGGGGGCGTCGAACACCTCGTGCTCGATCACCGTGCCGTCCTCGCCCGCGAACTTGATGGTCAGCTTGCCCTTGCCGGGGAAGGTGAAGTCGGTGGCCTTGTACTGGTCACCGAAGGCGTGGCGGCCGACGATGATGGGCTGCGTCCAGCCCGGCACCAGCCGCGGCACGTTCTTGCAGATGATCGGCTCGCGGAAGATCACGCCGCCCAGGATGTTGCGGATGGTGCCGTTGGGCGACTTCCACATCTTCTTGAGCTTGAATTCCTCGACCCGCGCCTCGTCGGGGGTGATGGTGGCGCATTTGATGCCGACGCCGTGCGTCTTGATGGCGTTGGCGGCATCGACGGTCACCTTGTCGTCGGTGGCGTCGCGGTTCTGGATGGAAAGGTCGTAATACGCGATCTCGAGATCGAGATAGGGAAGGATCAGCTTGTCCTTGATCGCCTGCCAGATGATGCGGGTCATCTCGTCGCCGTCGAGATCGACGACCGGGTTGGCGACTTTGATCTTGGGCATGCTGTCTCTCCTGGGGCAGATTTTGGCGTCGCTATAGCATGAAACCGGGCGTGAGAAAGCCGGACACGCCCTGCCCCGCACACTGCATGCGCGCGGGCGCCAGCCGGCAAAAGCAAAGAGCCCGGCGGTGCGGCACCGCCGGGCTCGACCGAGGTCCGTGACGACCTCAATGGGACTGGTTCAATCGTCGCCGGCGGCGCTGTCGTCCTCGGGGCCGGCGAGCAGCGCCTCGCCGAGCAGGCCCGAACTCTCGCGCACGGCAGTCTCGATGGCGTCGGCGATCTCGGGGTTGTCCTTGAGGAACTGGCGGGCGTTCTCGCGGCCCTGGCCGAGGCGCTGGCTGTCATAGGAGAACCAGGCGCCGGACTTCTCGACGACGCCGGCCTTGACGCCGAGGTCGAGCAGTTCGCCGGTCTTGGAGATACCCTCGCCATACATGATGTCGAATTCGACCTGGCGGAACGGCGGGGCGAGCTTGTTCTTGACCACCTTGACACGGGTCTGGTTGCCGATGACCTCGTCGCGCTCCTTGATGGCGCCGATGCGGCGGATATCGAGGCGCACCGAGGAATAGAACTTCAGCGCGTTGCCGCCCGTCGTCGTCTCGGGCGAACCGTACATGACGCCGATCTTCATGCGGATCTGGTTGATGAAGATGACCATCGCCTTGGATTTGGAGATGGAGCCGGTGAGCTTGCGCATGGCCTGGCTCATGAGGCGCGCCTGCAGGCCCGGCAGCGCGTCGCCCATCTCGCCCTCGAGCTCGGCCTTGGGGGTGAGCGCGGCGACCGAATCGACCACCAGCACGTCGATGGCGCCGGAGCGCACCAGCGTATCGGCGATCTCCAGAGCCTGCTCGCCGCTGTCGGGCTGCGAGATCAGGAGCTCGTCGACCTTGACGCCCAGCTTCTTGGCATAGACGGGGTCGAGCGCGTGCTCGGCGTCGATGAAAGCGGCGATGCCACCCTGCTTCTGCGCCTGGGCGAGGACATGCAGCGCCAGCGTCGTCTTGCCCGAGCTTTCCGGCCCGAACACCTCGATGATGCGGCCACGTGGCAGCCCGCCGATGCCCAGCGCCACGTCGAGCCCCAGCGAGCCGGTGGAGATGGCCTCGACCTGGGTGATGGCCCCCTGGTCGAACTTCATCACCGTGCCCTTGCCGAAATTGCGCTCGATCTGGCTGAGCGCGGCGGCAAGCGCCTTATCCTTGTCCATGGAACCCTCGATAACCCGTAGCGTGGCCGCAGCAGCCATTTCGATTCTCCTTATTCCATGCCCCGAGGCGCTCGGAAAGCGCGATGGCCCGTCCATCGAATGTGCTTAGTTTGTTCTCATTTTGTTTCCAAATCGTCAAGAGGAAAACGCGCGCCCTCCCACGCTTTGCGTGACGGGTCGCGGACACCCTCGGGTTGATCGCCGTCAAAGCGGCAGGCGGGCGGCGCGCGATGATGCGCCATCGTTCGGACGATGGAGGTTCACATGTTCGACAGTCCCGCAGTCAAACCCCTCATTCTGCTGCTGCGCCTCGGCCTGGCGTGGGTCTTTCTCTATGCCGCCTCGCACCAGGTGCTAGTGCCCGGCTGGTCGGTGGCCGGATTCCTCGGCAGCACGAAGACGTTCCACTGGCTGTTCGAGCCGATGACCAATCCCGCCATCGCTGGCGTGCTGTCGTTCCTCGTCGGCTACGGTCACCTGCTGATCGGCCTGTCGCTGCTGGTGGGCCTCATGGTGCGCGTCAGCGCCATGTTCGGCATCGCGCTTATGCTCATGTACTGGATGGCCCATATGGACTTCCCCTACATCAGCGACGTGAACAACCTGCTGCTCGACGACCACATCATCTATGCCCTAGTCCTCGGCCTGCTGATCGCCACGCGGGCCGGCCACTATTTCGGGCTCGACGGCTGGGCGGCCGGCCTCGCGCCGGTGCGGCGCAACAAGTGGCTCGGCTGGGCCACGGCCTGACTCTTCGTCCGCCTGCGCGCCTGTTACTGCGCCCTTCGCGGGGGTTGCGCGGCGGGGGCGATTGGGGGTTAGTGCGGGCGGACGAAGGAGTTTTTTCGGATGAATCTGATCCAGTATCTGAAGAGCGACGGCAAGCGGGCCGTAGGCGCCATCGAGGGCGGCAAGGCCTATGCGGTGCGCGGCGCCACGAGCGTCTACGCGCTGGCGCTGAAGGCCGCCGCCGAGGGCGTCAAGCTCAAGGCGCTGGTGCAGAAGAAGGGGCTGGGTAAGGCCATCGATCCGGCGGCGATTCTCGCCGAGGGCCGCATGCTGGCGCCCATCGACCATCCCGATCCGGCGCATCTTTACGTCACCGGCACGGGGCTCACGCATCTGGGCTCGGCCTCGACGCGTAACGCCATGCACAAGGTGGACAGCGCCGCGGCGGAAGCGCCGCTCACCGATTCGATGAAGATGTTCCGCATGGGGCTCGAAGGCGGCAAGCCGAAGAAGGGCGAGGTCGGCGTGCAGCCCGAATGGTTCTACAAGGGCAACGGCTATGCGGTGGCGGCGCCGGGCGCACCGATCCCCTCCCCGGCTTTTGCCAAGGATGCGGGCGAGGAGCCCGAGATCGCCGGCATCTACGTCATCGGCAAGGACGGCACGCCCTACCGGCTCGGCTTTACGCTCGGCAACGAGTTCTCCGACCATGTGACCGAGCGGGTGAACTACCTGTTCCTCGCCCATTCCAAGCTGCGCTGGTGCTCGTTCGGGCCGGAGCTGCGGCTGGGCGCCCTGCCGCGCCACATCGAAGGCGTGTCGCGCATCCGGCGCGGCGACCAAGTGGTGTGGGAAAAGCCGTTCCTCTCCGGCGAGGACAATATGAGCCACACCATCGCCAATCTCGAATACCATCACTTCAAGTACCGGCTGTTCCGGCAGCCCGGCGACGTGCATGTGCACATGTTCGGCACCGCCACGCTGAGCTTCGCCGATGGCGTCGTCACCGAGCCGGGCGACGTGTTCGAAATCTCGGAGGCGCAGTTCGGGCTGCCGCTCACCAACGCGGTGGCCTGGGACAAGCCCGAGAAGGTGCGCATCAAGGGGCTGTGAGATGTATGGGCTGATCGGGCGGATACGGGCGGTACCGGGCCAGCGCGCAGCGCTGGCCGACATCCTCGTGCCCGGCACCGGCGGCATGCCCGGCTGCCTCAGCTATGTCGTCGCCGAGGACCCGTCCGACGCCGACGTGCTGTGGGTCACCGAGGTGTGGGTGGACGAGGCGGCGCACCGCGCCTCGCTGAGCCTCGACAGCGTCAAGGCCGCCATCGCCAGGGGCCGGCCGCTGATCGCGGGCTTCGACTCGCAGACGGCGACACGGGTGCTGGGCGGCATCGGGCTCGCGGGCGGCGCATGAGCCTGTTCGCGAGCTGGCAGAGCTGGGCCCTGCTATCGGCGCTGTTCGCCGCGCTGACGGCCATCTTCGCCAAGATCGGCGTCGAGAACGTCAATTCCGACTTCGCCACCTTCGTGCGCACCATCGTCATCCTCGGCGCGGCGGCGGCGATGGTGACGCTGACCGGCTCGTGGCAGGCGCCGAGCAGCGTCTCGAGCCGCACCTGGACCTTCCTCGTCCTGTCGGGGCTGGCGACGGGGCTGTCGTGGATCTGCTACTTTCGCGCGCTGCAGATCGGCAAGGCGGCGCAGGTCGCGCCCATCGACAAGCTGAGCGTGGTGCTGGTGGCGGTGATCGCGGCACTGTTCCTCGGCGAGAAGCTCTCGCCCGTCAACTGGGCCGGCGTGGCGCTGATCGCCGCCGGCGCCGTGCTGGTGGCCGTGCAGCTTTAGTTGGGCTTGCGGTACTGGTAGATGCCGACGTCGATGGAGCCTTCCTCGAAGCCGGCCTCGCAATAGCTCAGATAATACACCCATTTGCGGCGGAACTGCTCGTCGAAGCCGAGCGCCTTGATGGCGTGCCAGCGCTCGAGGAAGCGCTCGCGCCAGAGGCGTAGCGTCTTCGCGTAGGACAGGCGGAAGTTCTCGACGTTCTCGAGGATGAGGCCGACGCGCCGCGCCTGCTCCTCCATCGCCTTCCTGGTCAGCAGCATGCCGCCCGGAAAGATGTAGCGCTGGATGAAATCGGGGGTCGAGCGATAGCCCTCGAAGTCGGCCTCGTCAATGGTGATGGCCTGGATGGCGGCGGTGCCGCCGGGCTTCAGCCGGTCGAACAGGGTCTGGAAATAGCTCGGCCAGTGCTCCTCGCCCACCGCCTCGATCATCTCGATGGAGCCGATATGGTCGTATTCGCCGGTGGTGTGGCGATAATCCTCGAAATGGAAGGTGGCGAGATTGTCGAGCCCCTGGCGCGCGATGCGCTGCTGGGCGAAGGCCAGTTGCTCGCGGCTGAGCGTGATGCCGTAGACCGAGGCGCCGATGTCGCGCGCCACGACCTCGGCGAAGCCGCCCCAGCCGCAGCCGATCTCAAGCACGCTGTCGCCGGCCCGGACGCCGGCCATGTCGGCGACGCGGCGATATTTGGCGCGCTGCGCATCCTCGAGCGACTGCTCGTCGGAGGAGAACAGCGCCGAGGAATAGGTCATCGAGGGGTCGAGCCATTCGGCATAGAAGGCATTGCCGAGGTCGTAGTGCTCGGAGATGTTCTCCTTGGCGCCATCGACCGTGTTGGCGCGGCTCAGATGATAGGCGAGATCGGCCGTGGCGCGGCCGAACCAGCCGGCGCCCTTGGGCTGGAACTCGTTGCGGTTCTGCAGGAAATAGCGAAACAGCGCCGTGAGGTCGTCCACCTCGACGTCGCCGCGCATATAGGCATTCGCAAAGCCCACCGTGCCGCGGCGCAGCGTCTCGGGGATCATCGAGAAATTGCGGATGACGAGGCGTGGGTGCTGGCCGGTGCCGGGCTTGCCGTAGGTGCGGGTGTGCCCGTTGGGGAAGGTGATGGTCACCGCGCCGACATGCGGCCGCCCGATCAACCGCTCGCCGAACCAGGCGGCCACGGCCGACGACAGATGGGACCACACGGTCGGCTGCGCCGGCCTCGCCTCGATCGCAGACTTGTCCATGACGCCTCTGTTCAAAGTTGAAGCCGCTTCGCCCCATCCGGGCAGAAGCGGCTGCTCCTGCCCCCGGAGCAGGCTACCGTTCATCGCTGTTGGCCGATAATTTAACTGCCGCAAGACGATATGCAAGATGTCGCGCGCGTCGAAAACGGTCAGGCGGCGAGCCGTGCGGCATCGATGACACGCAATTGCACCTCCTCGCGGCCCTGGTAGTGATCGAGCCCGAGCGTGCCGGTGAGGTGTAGCGGCGTGTCGTTGCCGGCGCCGAGCAGGCCCTCCCCCAGGGGCGTGGCGGCGGCCCGGAAGGCGATGGCCTTGAGGCGGGCGCCGTCGTCGGCGGTGAGGGTGAAGCGGACATGGCCGCCGGCTCCCACCACTTCGGCGAATTTCGCGCGGTGGGCGGGGAAGGCGAAAACCGGCGACGGATTGCCGGCGCCGAACGGGCCGGCGCGCTCGACCTCGTGGGCGAAGTCCACGGTGGCGCCGCGGACGCTCATGGCGGCGTCGATCCTGAGCGCCGTGCGGGTGCGCGCCGCCCCCACCTGCGCCGCGAGGCTTTCGCTCAGATGGGCGCGGAACGGGCCGAGCTGGCCCGGCCTGAGCGTCGCGCCCGCCGCCATGGCGTGGCCGCCACCGCGGGCGATGAGGCCGGTCTCGACGGCGGCGATCACGGCACGGCCGAGATCGACACCGGGCATGGAGCGGCCCGAGCCGATGCCGGTGCCGTCGGGTTGGAGCGCGATGACGAAGACCGGGCGGTCGTAGCGCTCGCGCAGCCGGCCGGCGACGATGCCGATGACGCCGGGATGCCAGTTGGCCGAGGCGAGAACCAGCACGGGCGGCCCCTCCCCGCCGCCGATCTCGGCCTCGGCGGCGCGCGACGCCTCGTCCACCGCGGCGAGCTCGATGCGCTGGCGCTCGACATTGAGCTCGTTGAGCCGTGCGGCGATGAGCAACGCCTCGTGCTCGTCGTCGAGGGTCAGGAGGCGCGTGCCCAGCGCGGCGTCGCCGATGCGCCCGCCGGCATTGATGCGCGGCCCGACGAGATAGCCGAGGTGATAGGGGTTGAGCGGGCCGGTGACGCGCGCCGCCAGCGCCAGCGCGGCGATGCCGCGATTGGCGGTGCGCCGGGCCAGCTCCAGGCCGCGCAGCACGAAGGCCCGGTTGAGCCCGGTGAGCGGCACCACGTCGCAGACCGTCGCCAGCGCCACGATGTCGAGCAGCCCCATGAGGTCGGGCTGGGCGGTGTCACCGCGCTGGCGCAGCAGGCGGTTGGCGGCGACCAGCACCATGAAGGTGACGCCGGCGGCGCACAGATAGCCGAGCCCCGAAATGTCGTCGGGCCGGTTCGGATTGACCAGCGCATTGGCCTCCGGCAGGTCCTTGTCGCTGAGGTGGTGGTCGATCACCAGCACGTCGGCGCCGCGGCGGCGCGCATGGGCGATGGGATCGTCGCTAACGGTGCCGCAATCGAGCGTGACGATGAGCGAGGCGCCGTTGTCGATGAGCTTGTCCATCGCCGCCACGTTGGGGCCGTAACCCTCGAAAACGCGGTCGGGGATGTAGATCTCGGGGTCGAGCCCGAAATGGCGCAGATAGCGTGTCATCAGCGCGCAGGACGCCGCGCCGTCTACGTCGTAGTCGCCGAACAGCGCCACCTTCTCGTTGTCGGTGATGGCCCTGACGAGGCGCTCGGCCAGCCGGTCCATGTCGGCGAGGCTCGAGGGATCGGGCATCAGCCCGCGGATGGTGGGGTTGAGGTAGCTCTCGGCAGCGTCGAGGCCCACGTCGCGGCCGGCGATGATGCGGGCCACGATCTCGCTGGCGATGCCGCGCTGCGCGATGGCCTGCGCCACGCGGCCCTGCGCATCGTCGAGCCGTTCGACCCAGCGACGCCCAAGAAGCGAGGTTTCGACGCTGAGAAAGGGTTCGGGCATGGCTCTCGGACGGCTGGACGCTCCCGCCATATAGGCGGGCCGCCGCGCCGGGGCCAGTCCTCTGCCCTAGCGATGATGCTCGGCGGCGATCCAGCGGACGGTGCGGCTCCAGGAGCGCATGACGACGGTGGAGGTGCGCACATGGTCCTTGCGGAAGCGCACACCGTCGAGGAGGAAGCCGTCGGTGACGCCGGTGGCGGCGAACAGCACGTCGCCCGAGGCCAGCTCGTCGGAGCGGTATTTGCGGTTGGGATCGGTGATGCCCATGCGGCGCGCACGTTCGCGCTTTTCCTCGTTGTCGAGCAGCAGGCGGCCCTGCATCTGGCCGCCGATGCAGCGCAGCGCCGCGGCGGCCAGCACGCCCTCGGGGGCACCGCCCGAGCCCATATAGATGTCGATGCCGGTTTCCTCGGTGTTCACCGCGTGGATGATGCCGGCGATATCGCCGTCGCTGAGCAGCTTGATGGCGCAGCCGGTGGAGCGCAACTCCTCGAGCAGCGCGGCGTGGCGGGGGCGGTCGAGCATCACCGCGGTCACCTCGTTGACCGGCACGCCCTTGGCGCGGGCCAGCGACTCGATGTTTTCGCGGGGGCTCATGTCGAGATCGACGGTGCCGTCGGGATAGCCGGCGCCGATGGCAACCTTCTGCATATAGACGTCGGGGGCGTTGAGCAGGCCGCCGCGCTCGGCCATGGCGAGCACGCAGATCGAATCCGGCTGGTTCTTGGCGCACAAGGTCGTGCCTTCGAGCGGATCGACGGCAATGTCCACTTCCGGCCCCTTGCCGCTGCCCACGTCCTCGCCGATGAACAGCATCGGCGCCTCGTCGCGCTCGCCCTCGCCGATGACGATGCGGCCGGTGATGCCGACATGGCCAAGCTCGCTGCGCATGGCCTCGACGGCGGCGCGGTCGGCGGCCTTCTCGTCGCCCTTGCCGCGCCAGGCGGCGGCGGCGATGGCGGCGCGCTCGGTGACGCGCACGAGCTCTAGGGTCAGCGAGCGATGGAGGAGTGGCGAGGCGGAGTCGGGATCGGCGAGCTTCACGGTCAGAGGCTTTCCATGCGGATGAGTTGCGGTTCGCCGACGATGAACCCGTCGGCCGCGATCAGCGCAAGGGCGTCGCGCACGGACTGCTCGAGCGTCGAATGGGTGAGCAGGACGATGGTGCGGATGGCCACATCCGTCGGCCCATCGGTCATCCTGAGGTCGGGCCGCTGGATGACGCTTTCGAGGGAAATTCCTGCCTCGCCCATGCGCGAAGCGATAGCAGCAAACGCGCCGGGAACATCCTTCGCATTTAGTCGGATGTAGTAGCCACCCTCGTGCTCGCGCATCGGCGCCTGGCGGTAGGGCGTCAGCTCGGGGCTGGGCACGCCGAGCGGCGGCACTCGGGTGCCGCGGGCGATGTCGAGAATGTCGGCGAGCACCGAGGCGGCCGTGGGCGGCCCTCCGGCGCCGGGCCCGGCGAGCAGCAGCTCGTGCACATGGTCGGTTTCGAGCGCCACCGCGTTGAGCACGCCATCGACGCCGGCGATCGCCGAGGTCTTCGGCACCAGCGTGGGGTGGACGCGCTGCTCGATGCCCTCGGCGGAGCGCTGGGCGATGCCGAGCAGCTTGATCTTGTAGCCGAGGTCGGCGGCGACCTTGATGTCGGCCTGGGTGATCTTCGTGATGCCCTCGACGAAGATTTCGTCGGTGGCGATCTCGCAGCCGAAGGAGAGCGAGGCGAGGATGGCGAGCTTGTGCGCGGTGTCGAAGCCGCCCACGTCGAAGGTGGGGTCGGCCTCGGCGTAGCCGAGCTTCTGCGCATCGGCGAGGCATTCCTCGAAGCTGATGCCCTCATTGCCCATGCGGGTGAGGATGTAGTTGCAGGTGCCGTTCATGATGCCGTAGACGCGTGCCACACGGGCCGAACCGAGCCCCTCGCGCAGCGTCTTGATAACCGGGATGCCGCCGGCCACCGCCGCCTCGAAGCCGAGCTGGGCGTTGTTCTCCTCGGCGAGCCGCGCCAGCGCCACGCCATGGCGGGCGAGCAGCGCCTTGTTGGCGGTAACGACCGGCCGGCCCATTTCAAGGGCGGCGCGCACGGCGGCGAGCGCCGGCCCGTCCTCGCCGCCCATCAGTTCGACGAAGAGGTCGATATTGTCGGATTTGGCGAGGGCCACGGGGTCGTCGAACCACTGCACGGCGGAGGTATCGATGCCCCGGTCGCGCGAGCGCGAGCGGGCCGAGACGGCGGTGACGACCACGGCGCGGCCAATCTTGCGGGTCAGCTCGCCGCCGTCCTTTTGCAGGATGCGCACCAGCGTGCCACCGACATTGCCGAGGCCGGCGACGCCGACGCGTAGCGGCGCGGCAGCGGGTGCCTCGGCCTGGTCTTGCATGGCCTTGAGGATGCGCGTGCGCGTGTCGCTGCGCGGCTCGCGGCCCTCGCGCAAATCGAAGACGAAGAGCGGATCGCCGGCGATCTGCCGGCCGAAGCGCGTCGCGGTCCAGCCGCGCGCAGTGATGAAGGCCTCCACGGCGTCGCGGAAGGACTCGATATCGGACATGACGCTGCTCCTTACGGGGCAGCGTCATGCTAGGAGTTTGCCTATTCGTCAATAGGATTGAAGTGCAGTGCTAGCAATGCTAGCATTGACAGCATGAGCACGATTACGGTTCGCAATCTTGACGAGACGATCAAGCTGGCGCTGCGGCAGCGCGCGGCCGGCCGTGGCGTCTCTCTCGAGGAGGAGGTGCGCAGGACGTTGCGGGAGTCGGTCGAGCGGGCTCCACGGCCACGCACCGGGCAGGACCTGTATCAGCGCATTCGCGCCATCGTCGAGCCGGTTGGCGGTATCACGCTTGACCTGCCGCCGCGCCGGCCTAGCCGCCCTCCCCCAACGCTCGAATGATCGTGCTCGACACGAACGTCGTGTCGGAACTCATGCACCTGTCGCCCGACGAGGCGGTGCAGCGATGGATTGCTGCGCAAAGCCCGGACGATCTCTATATTTCGAGTATCACCGTGGCCGAATTGCTGACGGGCGTGCTGCTGTTGCCGCAGGGGCGCCGGCGCGACATGATCGAGACGCGGGTGCGGCACGTCATCGAGCAGTTCGGACCGGTCGTCCTCGCTTTCGGCAAGGAGGCCGCCGAAATCTACGCCGCCCTCGCGGCCCGCGCACCGCTGCTCGACGCCTTCGACGGGCAGGTCGCGGCCATCGCCCATGCGCATGGCGCCGCGGTCGCGACGCGCAATATCAAGCATTTCCTGCCGCTCGGCATCGAGCTCGTCGATCCGTGGGCTGGTTGAGGGTCAGCCGGCGGTGGCGAGGGGGACGACGTTGCCCTGCCCGGCCCGGCCGGCGGCGAGGAATTTCTTGATGTTGCGGGCGGCCTGGCGGATGCGCTGGTCGTTCTCGACGAGGGCGAGGCGGACATACTGGTCGCCATATTCGCCGAAGCCGACGCCCGGCGCGACGGCAACGCCCGTCTCCTGGATCAGCAGCTTGGCGAATTCGAGCGAGCCCAGATGCGCGTACTGGTCGGGAATGGGCGACCAGACGAACATCGTCGCCTTGGGCGACGGGATGGCCCAGCCGGCGCGGCCAAAGCTCTCGACCATCACGTCGCGGCGGTCGCTATAGACCTTGCGGACCTCCTCGATGACGGCGTCGGTGCCGTTGAGCGCCGCGGCGGCCGCCACTTGAACGGGCGTGAAGGCGCCGTAGTCGAGATAGGATTTTACCCGCGCCAGGGCGGCGATGAGGCGCTCGTTGCCGACCGCGAAGCCGACGCGCCAGCCCGGCATGGAATAGGTCTTCGACATCGAGGTGAACTCGACGGCGATGTCGATGGCGCCGGGCACCTCGAGGATGGAAGGCGGCACCTCGCCGTCGAAATAGATCTCGGCATAGGCGAGGTCGGAGAGGATGAAGATATTGTGCGCCTTACAATAGGCGACGACCTCCTTGTAGAAATCGAGGCTCGCCGTATAGGCGGTCGGGTTGGCCGGGTAGTTAAGCACCAGCGCGATGGGCTTGGGGATCGAGTGCCGCACGGCACGGTCGAGCGAGCGCAAAAAGTCCTCGTTCGGCGCGGCCGGCATGGAGCGCACGACGCCGCCCGCCATGATGAAGCCGAAGCTGTGGATCGGATAGGTCGGGTTGGGCACCAGCACCACGTCGCCCGGCGCAGTGATCGCGGCGGCCATGTTGGCGAAGCCCTCCTTGGAGCCGAGCGTCGCAACGACCTGCGTATCGGGATTGAGCTTCACGCCGAAGCGGCGGCCGTAATAGCTCGCCTGCGCCTTGCGCAGGCCGGGGATGCCCTTGGACGAGGAGTAGCGATGGGTGCGCGGGTCCTTCACCGTCTCCTTGAGCTTGTCGACGATGTGCTCGGGGGTCGGCATGTCGGGATTGCCCATGCCGAGGTCGATGATATCGACGCCGCTGGCGCGCAGCCTGGCCTTGATCGGATCGATATGCGCAAACACGTAGGGCGGCAGGCGGCGGATGCGATGAAAATCTTCGCTCATTGGTGACCTCGAAGTCGGCGATTCCCGCGACGGGCATGAAGTCTCAACGGGAATTGTCGCGCGATTATGGTTTGGGCCGCGTTAAGGGCCCGGCTCGGACGGATCGTTTTCGGCTCTTCGGCACCTTGCGGCACGGAAGAGCTAGATAGCGAGGGCGCGCGCTGAAACGATCCGGAGCGACATCTGAGAAACCAAAAGGGCCGGCGCGAGGGATAGCCCACGCGTCGGCCCCATGTAAAGCGGCTCGTAAAGCGGCCCGCGCCTACTCGGCGGGAACGGCCACCGCGTCGGGATCGAGCACGTCGATGTCCTCTCCCGCATTGTAGCGGTCGAGATCGAGGATGCCCTGCTGCTTGGCGACGAGCGTCGGCACCAGCGCCTGGCCGGTAACGTTCACCGCCGTGCGGCCCATGTCGAGGATCGGGTCGATGGCGAGCAGCAGGCCGACGCCTTCGAGCGGCAGGCCCAGGGTCGAGAGCGTCAGCGTCAGCATGACGGTGGCGCCCGTAAGCCCGGCCGTGGCGGCCGAGCCGATGACCGACACGAAGATGATCAGCACGTAGTGCGTGATGTCGAGCGGGATGCCGTAGAACTGCGCGACGAAGATGGCCGAGATGGCCGGGTAGATGGCGGCGCAGCCGTCCATCTTGGTGGTGGCGCCGAGCGGCACGGCGAAGGAGGCGTATTCGCGCGGCACGCCGAGGCTCTGCTCGGTCACGCGCTCGGTGACCGGCAGCGTGCCGATGGACGAGCGTGAGACGAAGGCGAGTTGCGTCGCGGGCCAGACCTTCTTGAAGAAGGTCACGATGTTGAGGCCGTTGGCGCCGAGCAGCGCCGGGTAGACAACGCCGATGACCAGCGCGAGGCCGATGTAGATGGCGGCGGCGTACCAGCCGAGCTGCGCCAGCGCATCCCAGCCATACTGGGCAACGGCGTTGCCGAGCAGGCCGATGGTGCCGATCGGCGTCAGCCGGATCACCCACCACAGGATCTTGTGGGTGATGGCGAGCAGCGCGCGCGTGAAGGTGATGAACGGCTCGGCCTTGGCGCCGACCTTCAGCGCTGCGACGCCGACGACGATGGAGAGCACGAGCAGTTGCAGCACGTTGAAGCTGATGCTGGTCGAGGCGCCGCCGTCGGAGACGCGGGTCGAGGCCTGGATGCCGAAGATGTTGGCGGGCACGAGGCCCTTGAGGAAGTCGAGCCAGCTCCCGGTCGAGCTTGGCGCGCGCGCGGCGGCATCGGTGACGCCGGTGTGCACGCCCGGCTGGATGATGAGCCCGAGCGCGATGCCGATGACGACGGCGATGAGCGCCGTGATGGCGAACCACAGCAGCGTCTGCCAGACCAGCTTGGCGGCGTTCTGCAACTGCTGGAGGTTGGCGATGGAGGCGACGATGGCGGCAAAGATCAGCGGCGGCACCATGGTGCGCAGCAGCGTCACGAAGATCGAGCCGACCTGCTGGAGCGTCTGGGTCAGCCAGTTGGCGTTGCCGGTGGCATCGGGCCCGATCTGGCGGGCGATGTAGCCGAGGATAAGGCCCACCACCATGGCGGCGAGCACCTGAAAACCGAAACTCTCGTAAATCGGACGGTTCTTTTTCTCCGGCCGTCCCGCCGTTGCTGCAATTGCCATTTTCCACTCGCTGAACTGGCGCCCCGGACTCGCAACAAGTCGGGGGAAGCCAAGGTGGCGCATAGTCTATCGGCAGGCGGCGATGGATCGAGTCATGCGATTGCGCGCGGCACAGCGGAACGGAAACAGCATTTTCATGTCGCGCCGGTGCGGAGCATGGCCGCCTCCGCTCACCGCCGCTGCGCGTAGCGCCAGCTATAGAGCAGCGCGATGACAACCGGCACCAGCACACCCACGGCGCTCACGCCGAGCAGCACGGCCGGGCTGCCGGCAAGCAGCGCCGCAAGGCTCATCGCGAGGCCGCCGGCGACCAGCAGTCCGCCCGCGAGGCGGTGGGTCGCCTGCCAGTTGGCGGGGTCCCTCAGCGTCCAGGGCAGGCGTATGCCGACGACGAGATTGGGTTGCACGCCGGGCAGCACGAAGCCGATATTGACGAAGACGAGGCCAAGGCCGAGCACCACGAGGCGCACCATATCGACCGCCTGACCCATGCCGATCAGCACCGTCGCGATCTCGATGGCGAGGAACAGCGCGAGGATCGCCGGCAGGATGACGCGGATCGCCGCGCGCGCCGTCCCGGCCTGCTCCCGGCCGGCAAGACGCGGCGCCAGCGCCAGCAGCGCCACGGTAAAGAGCGTGATAGCCGGCAGGAGGAGCAGCGCCGCGTCGCGGGGCAGGAAGCGGTCGGCCGCGCCCGAAATGCCCCAATGGATGGGCAGGCTCGTGCCGGCCGGGATCAGCACCATGCCGGCCAGCGCCACGGCGACCAGCAGCAAAAGCATGGCGATGGCGAGAGGCGTCAAAGTCTGGCGCATGGCGACTCTAGGACAGGCCGGCGACAAGGATGGCGCCGGCGATGAGCGCGAACAGGCCGGTGACGATCGGCAGGAGCACCGCGACCGTGCGCGTGCGCTTCTGTCGCTGCTCCTCGCTGCCGAAGCGCAGGAAGGCGAAGCACACGCCCCACAGCAGCACGGCGGCGACCGGCATCTGCAGCAGCGCGACATTGCGCGTCGCGGACTCGGTGACGGAGAGGTCGAAGCCCCAGCGGATAGGCAGCACGGCATCGGCAGGAACCAGCAGGAAGCCAGCGACGGCGAGCCCGATGACGAGGACGAGGAGGGCGAGGTTGTAAGGCTGGCTGAGGGGCATGGCGGGTCCGGGTCAGGTCATGGATCAGGTCATGGGCCAGAACAGTGTCAGCGTGCCGATGCCGACGACGAGAACGAGCAGCGACAAGGGCAGGCCGAGGCGCGAATAGTCGGAGAAGCGGTAGCCGCCCGGCCCCATCACCAGCGTATTGCACTGGTGGCCGATGGGGGTGAGGAAATCGCAACCGGCGCCGATGGCCACGGCCATGAGGAAGGCGTCGGGCCTGAGGCCGAGATTGGCCGCGAAGGTGGCGGCGATGGGCGCCATGACCAGCACGGTCGCGGCGTTGTTGAGGAAGGGTGTCACCGCCATGGCGGTGAGCATGATGAGCGTCAGCGCGCCGACCGGCGGCAGGCCGGCGGACATGTTCGACAAAAGCTGGGCGATGAGGTCGGTGGCGCCGGTGGTGCGCAGGCTGTCGCTCACCGGGATGAGGGCGGCGAGCATGACCAGGATCGGCCCGTCGATCTGGGTGTAGAGCTCGCGCAGCGGCAGAGCGCCGGTGAGGATCATCAGCACGGCGGCGGCAAAGAAGGCGACGGCCACCGGCACGAGGCCGAAGGCGGTGAGCACCATCGCGGCGCCGAGAATGGCAACCGGCAGCAGCCGGTTGCGGGCGATGCCGAGCTTGAGCTGGCGCTCGGCCAGCGGCAGGAGATCGAGGCGCCGCAACTGCTCGCCCATCTCGTCGGTACGTCCTTGCAGAAGCACGACGTCGCCGGCCTCGAGCGTGATGTGGCTGAGCCGCTCGGAGAAGCGCTTCTCGCGCCGGCTCACGGCGAGCAGGTTGAGGCCGGTGCGTTCGAACAGCGCGTATTCGCCGGCGGCGCGGCCGATGAGCACCGAGGCGGGACCGACGATGCATTCGAGTGAGCTCACTTCGCCGGGGCTGCCGGGCTGGCGGTCCGCCGACATGGTGAGGCCGCCCTGCTCCACCGCCTTGTCGAGCGCCTCGGGCTCGCCTTCGAGCAGCAGGCGGTCGCCGAGCTTCAGCGTGGCGTCGGGGAACGGCAGGCGCCGCTTCTTGTTGGGCGACAGGATGGAGGTGACCATCACCTTGCCGCCGCCGAGCTTCTGCACGTCGCTGACGGTCTTGTCGAGCAACGGGGAATCCTCGCCCACCGTCGCCTCGGTGGTATAGTTCTTGATCGCCATCGCCTCGCTCACGGCGAGCCCCTCGCGCCGGCGCTCGGGCAGCAGCCAGTAGAACAGCGAGAGAAAGGCGATGCCGGCGACGGTGAGCGAGACGCCGACCGGCGTGAAGTCGAACATGCTGAAGCTCTCGCCGGTCAAGTCCTCGCGCACGCGGCTGACGATGATGTTGGGCGAGGTGCCGATCTGCGTGATGAGCCCGCCGAGCAGGGCCGCGAACGACATCGGCATCAGGAACATCGAGGGCGACACGTTCGAGCGGCGCGCGAACTGGAAGGCGATGGGGATCATGATCGCCAGCGCGCCGATATTCTTGACGAAGGCCGAGAGCGCGGCCACGAACGACACCAGCAGGATGAGTTGCAGGCGCGGCGACGACAGCTCCGGCGCAAAGCGCTGCAGCGCCATCTCCATGACGCCCGAGCGCGACACCGCGGCGCTCACCACCAGCGCGCTGCCGACGATGATCACGATGTCATCGGCAAAGCCACTGAACGCCTTGTCGAACGGCACGATGCCAACGGCCACCGCCACCAGCAGCGAGACGGCCGCCACCACGTCGTAGCGGAAGCGCCCCCAGATAAAAGCCGCCATCATCGCGGCGATGACGGCGAAGGCGAGGATCTGCGGTGTCGTCATAGGCTCTCCCAGGCGCGCTAACCTCGCGCACTGGCGGGAGCGCGCCAAGCGGGAAGATTTTTCTTACGCACGGGCAATTTGGCGCATCCGCCAAAACAAAAAGGCCGGGATCGCTCCCGGCCTTGGCATGAAATGTTGCGCTCAGGCCGCCTTGCGCAGCGTGAAATCCACCCGCACTGCATCATAGGGGAAGATCACGCGGCCGCTATCGGCGCGATCCAGCACGCCCGCCACCAGCAGAGCCTGCACGTCACCATGCACGGCCTTTACGTCGCGGCCCACGCGGCGGGCGACCTCGCGGATGGTCATCTCGCCCTGCCCTGTCATCGCCTGCAGAATGTCCCACCGCTTGGCGGTGAGCACCTTCCACAGCAGCTCGACAGTGGCGAAGCTGACGACCTCGCCAAGCTTCTCACCACGAAAGGCGGCGGCCACCTGGCGCTGGGTTTCCTCGATCGAGGACACGCCAAGCGTTACGGTTTTCATCGTCCTGTCCTCCATGTCTCCACGTCCTTCCAGAAATCCGCTTGCAAGGTAGCGAGGTCGATAAAGCGATACGGCACCTCGCGGCCGCCGACATGCCTGTGGTCGCCCTTGCCGGCCTCGTTGTCGTAGCGCAGCACGCAAATACCGTCCGACACCAAGGCCAGGCGATACTTGAAGCCGTGCCTGCTGCCGCGCACGGGATCGGGCACGCGCCAGACCACCATTTCTGCGAACGCGGCCTCCGACAGCCCGAGGCGTTTGCGAAGCAGCAGCTCGGCATCCATGTTGGAGTTTATACCAACAGGCCTTTGCTGTTGTCAATTACTCCAACATGGTGCGGCCGACCATGAATGCAAACAGGGGCCCGGTTCGTCCCGGACCCCTGTTTCCTTGACGGATAAATCCAGTCTCAGCGCTTCGAGAACTGGAAGGAGCGGCGGGCCTTGGCCTTGCCGTACTTCTTGCGCTCGACCACGCGGCTGTCGCGGGTGAGAAAGCCGCCCTTCTTGAGCACGGCGCGCAGCTCGGGCTCATAGTGGGTCAGCGCCTGCGAGATGCCGTGGCGGACGGCGCCGGCCTGGCCGGAGAGGCCGCCGCCGGAGACGGTCGCGACGATGTCGTACTGGTCCTTGCGGGCGGCCGCGACGATGGGCTGCTGCAGGATCATCTGGAGCACCGGGCGGGCGAAGAAGACGTTGAACTCCTTGCCGTTGACGGTGATCTTGCCGTTGCCCGGCTTCACCCAGACGCGGGCGATGGCGTTCTTGCGCTTGCCGGTGGCATAGGCGCGGCCCTGGGCGTCGAGCTTTTGCACATGAACCGGCGCGGCGGGGGCCGCCGGCGCCGCGGCGCTGGTGCCGAGGTCTTCGAGCGAGTTGATTGTCTCGGCCATCAATCGGCCCTCACGTTCTTCGTGTTCATCGAGGCGACGTCGAGCTTTTCGGGCGACTGGGCCTCATGGGGGTGCGTCGCGCCGGCATAGACGCGCAAATTCCTGAGCTGCTGGCGGCCGAGCGGACCCGAGGGGATCATGCGGCGCACGGCATTCTCGAGCACGCGCTCGGGAAAGCGGCCCTCGAGCAACTGGCGCTGCGTGCGGCTCTTGATGCCGCCGGGGTGGCCGGTGTGCCAGTGAAAGCGCCGCTGGTCGAGCTTGGCGCCCGTCAGCCGCACCTTGTCAGCGTTGATGATGATGACGTTGTCGCCCATGTCCATATTGGGCGTGAAGGTCGGCAGGTGCTTGCCGCGCAGGCGGAGCGCCACGATGGAAGCGAGGCGACCCACGACCAGGTCGGTCGCGTCGATGAGCACCCACTTCTTCTCGATGTCACTCGGCTTGGCCGTGTAGGTCGACATCAAATATCCTCGAATATATGGCGTTTCCGCCGGTTCTGGTGGGGCGCTGTGTAGCAGGGTTTGGCGCGCCGTCAAGCGATCATAAATAGCGCAGCAAAAACAGGTGCTTGCCGTTTCGGTATTAGAATACCGTCTTTGTGTGCCCTGCGTTTTCAGGCATAGCCGCGCTTGAGCAGCCGGTTAGCCGCCTTGTCGAATTCCGCCTGGCTGGGGAGCGCGAATTCGAGGGTATCGGCGTTGCGGGTGATGACGGCGAAGACGGTGGCCACGGCGACGGCGTCGGTCAGCGCTTCGCGCGTCACGCCGGTCTGGAAGACGGCCGCGGCATCGGCGGCGGTCACCGCATCGGGCGTGCGGGTCAGCTTTTCGAGAAAGCCGAGCGTCGCGACGAGGCCGGGAGTCAAGGACGCTGCGCGGTAGTCGGCCAAGGCGGCATCGACCGTCGCCGGCGAGAGCCCGCGCGCCGAGGTCGCCCGGTGGGCGCCGACGCAGAAGGCGCAGGCGTTCCACTGCGCCACCAGCGCCGCCATGAGCTCGCGCTCGCCGATGCTCCACGCGCTCGGGCCGCGCATCGCCGCCTGCGTCCACACACCGAGGATGCCCAGGAAATCCCTATGGTAGAAGGCGAGGCGCGCGGCATCTGGCAGACGCATGCCGGACACCAGCGAAATGAAGCGGATCAACAGGCGCGTGCCGAAGCTGTCGCCGCGCTCGATCTCGGCCAGTCTCATGCGCTGGCCTCGTCGATGGCAGCGAGCCCCGCTTTCCAGCGCTTGAGGGCGGCGCCGACAGCGGCCGCCGCAAGCAATTCGAAGGCCGCGCGATCCGAGCCGGCCGCCTGCCGCAGCGCGGCGATCTGCGCGTCGGTCACGCGATAGGCGGCTTCGCCGATCTGGCGGGCGAGATCGTCGTAAGGCTCCGGGATCGGCGCAGCGCCGGCGGCGCGCTGCCCCATGTCCTGTCGCAACGAGGCACGCGTGTCGGCGGGCTCGGTGAACACCCGATGCTCGAGGCGGGCGGCGAAGGCGCGATGATCGGCTTTTTCGGTCGGCATGGCATATTCTCCGCGCCGGGCAGTATGGCTGCCGGACCGGCCATCGCCAATGAAAATCAGGCCGGGGCCTGGCGCGGGGTGATGTCGGCGAGCCAGGCGCAGATGGCGCCGGCCAGCATGAAGGCCAGCGCCTGATGGCCGATGGCGAGGGGCAGCGGCACGGCGAGCACCAGCGTCGCGATGCCGAGGGCGGCCTGCAGGACGACCAGCAGGGCGATGCGCGGCAGCCAGCCCCCTGCCCCGCGGCGCCAGACCCACAGCACGCCGACATAGAGCACCAGCACATAGGCGATGGTGCGGTGGATGAACTGCACCGTGAGGGCGTTCTCGAAGAGGTTCTTCCACCACGGGTCCATGACGCCGAGACCCGGCGGCACCAGCGCGCCGTCCATCAGCGGCCAGGTGTTGTAGCCCATGCCGGCGTCGAGCCCGGCGACGAAGGCGCCGGCAACGATCTGGAGGAAGACGAGGGCGAGGAGGATGGCGGCGCCACCGCGATCCGTGCCGTCGGCGCGGGCCGGCGCCGGCCCGAGGCGGCGCGCCACCCAGATCAGCGCCAGAAACAGCAGCAGCGCGGCGCTCAGATGCGCGGCGAGGCGGTATTGCGAGACCGAGGTCAGCTCGGTGAGGCCCGACGAGACCATCCACCAGCCGAGGGCGCCTTGCAGCCCGCCGAGCACGAACAGGCCGGCCAGCGGCGCCGCGAGGCTCCACGAGAAGCGGCGCTGCACGAGGAAGACGAGGAAGGGCACGGCGAAGACGAAGCCGATGACGCGGCCGAGGAAGCGATGCCCCCACTCCCACCAGAAGATGTACTGGAACTGCGGCAGCGTCATGCCCTGGTTGAGCACCTGGTATTGCGGGATGCGCTTGTAGTTCTCGAACTCCGCTAGCCAGTCGGCCGCGCTGAGCGGCGGAATGATGCCGGAGATGGGCTTCCACTCGGTGATGGAGAGGCCGGAGTCGGTCAGCCGCGTGAGCCCGCCCACCACCACCATCGCCAGGACCAGCGCGGCGATGACGTAGAGCCACACGCGCACGGGGCGCAGCCGGTCGGGGCTCGAGAAATTGGCGACGGATTCGGCGGAGGTGAGCAGGACCACGGGCATTGACCAGGGTGAAATTTGCGGCGAGGGATAGCCGTCCACGACCGGGGGTGCAACCATCGCGATGACGCAGAGGAACCGCAAGCTCGTGGGCACGCTCGGCCTCATCGTGCTGCTCATCGCCTATCCGCTCGCCGTGGCGGAGGTTTACGCGCGTTTCCTCATGGGGCTGCCGTGGTGGGGCGCGATCCTCGTCCTGGCGCTGGCGGGGGCGGCGTGGTTCTTCCCGGCGAGCTGGGTGATCCGCTGGATGAGCCGACCGTAGATCTTTTTGTCGCGTTTCCGAAGCGGAAAACCGCTTCGCACTTTTCCCGAAAACGCTTTAGCGCCCGAGCCAGGTGAACACGGCCGGCGCGGCGAAGACATCGACATAGCGCCGCTGCTGGAAGCGGCCGTTGAGGGAGACGCGGGGCAGCGCGTGGAGCTTGTCGCGATGGTGGCCGTAGAGCGCGCCGGGGATGGTGGTGACCGCCGAGCGTAGGCCCAGCTCCCTGGCCAGCGCGTACTCGCGCGGGCCGGCCGAGGCGGTGCCGCCGATGGGATAGCTCAGATGCAGCGGGCGCCGGCCGAACTGCGCCTCGATGACCTTCAGCGACTGCTCGATCTCGCGCCGCGCCTGCTCCGGCGGCAGCTTGGCAAGCTCGTAGTGATGCACCGTGTGGGCGCCGATGGTGCAGAGCTGCTCGCCGGCGAAATGGCGCAGCTCCGGCCAGTCCATGATGAGCTCGCGGCACTGGGCGGCGAGGTCGAAATCGTAGCGGGCGGCGAGGTCGCGGATCAGCGCCACGCGTTCCGGCTCGGGCATGGCGCGCATACGCGCGTAGAGCAGGTCGTAGGCGGCCTGTTTCTGGCGCAGCGTGGCGGTGGGCAGGTATTCGGTCTCGCCCTCGCCGGTGATGGCCAGCGCCTCCTGCGCCGCGACGATATCCTCGAGCGCCTGCCACCAGACCTCGCCGACGCCATCGACCAGCGCCGTCGGCACGTAGAGGGTGAACGGGCACTGGTGGCGGCGCAGCACGGGCAGCGCATATTTGAGATTGTCGCGATAGGCGTCGTCGAAGGTGAAGACGGCGAAGCGCCGTTCGGCGGCCTCCGCGTCCAGCCGGCGCAGCCCCTCGCCCAGATCGACGATGTCGAAGCCGAGCTGGCGGATGCGGGGGATGGCGAAGTCGAGGAAGTCCGGCGTCACCTGCAGGATGGCGTTGGGCGAGAAATCGGCCGGCGGCTCGGGCAAGACGCGATGCAGGGTGAAGATGACGCCGCGGGCGCGCGACATCCGGCGGACGAGCGCCGTCAGCCGGCTCGCCCACAACAGCTCGAACATGCCGGCGATGGCGGCGTAGCGCAGCCCGCCCATCAGGCGACTGCGGCTTCGGGCTCGGGCGGCTCCACGGCCTCGACGACGGCGAAGCCGAGGCTGGCGATGTCGGCGGCGGCGGCTTCGACCAGCGCCGCCGGCGCCTGCGGCGGACAGACGAGGGCGAGACGCGCCGCGGCGCCGGCGAAGACCGGCAAGGTCGAATTGAGACCGACACGGCCGGTGGCGACGACCACCACCTCGTAGATGTCGGCCAGCGCCTCGACGAGGGTCAGCGGCTTGGTCGAGCGCCGGTCCAGATGTGGCTGCTGCCCCCAAGGCACCTCGGCGAGGCCATCGCGCATCTTGTGGACGACATCGCCGAAGCCGACCGCGTCGGCGCACAGATCGGTGAGGCCGGGCGCCGTGGACGGCCGCCCGCTGCCGGCATCGATGCGGCAGACGCTGAGGCCGTGCTCAAGTGCCTCGGCGACGAGCGTGTCGGCGACGAGAGCCGCATCGCGCGCCTCGGAGACGGCGGCGATGAGGACGATGCGGGCGCGGCCGAGCGTCATGTCGGCGGCGAGGGTTGCCAGCGCCGGCGTGCTGTCGGGGAAGGCCTCCTCGTCAGCGTCTTCGAGGATCGGCGCTTCGTCTTCGTTCTCATCCTCGCCTGCGTCCGCGACCGGCGCCTCGGGCAACTCGGACAGTTCGTCGTCGGCCGCCGCCAGCGCCGGCTCGACCGGGCGCAGGCTGTTGCGATCGTAGACGGCGCGGCCGGACATCAGCTCGCCGAACAGCACGCTGCCGATCTGCAAGGCGAGGGCGACGAAGCCGACGGCGCCGAGGATGAGCGCTGTCTTGGGTGAGGCCGGCACGACAGCGGGCGCCGCGCTGGTGATGATGCGCACGTCGGGCAGCACACCGCCGGCATCGGTGCGGCCGGCCGCATCGCGATATTTGATGAGATAGGAATCGAGCAGGTCGCGCTGCGCCTTGGCCTCGCGCGTGAGGCTGTCGAGCGTCACGCTGTCCTTGGTCTGCGTCGAGGCGGCGAGCCGGGCGCGCGCCATGTCGTCATTGAGCGAGGCGATGAGCCCGTCCTCGACCTTGACCTGCGCGGCGAGGCCATCGGCGATGCGCCGCGCCTCGGCGGCGATCTGCGTGTTGATCTGGGCGATCTGCGCGTTGAGCCCGCGAATCGTGGGATGGGCCGGCAGCAGGATGGCGAGCTTTTCGGCCAGCTCGCCCTGCAGGGTGGCGCGGGTCTGCATCAGCGACTGCACGACGGCGGAGGAGCGCACGTCCTCGACGCCCTCGACCGGCTGGCCGGAGGTGAGCAGCGAGCGGATCAGGTCGGCGCGCTGGCCGGCGGTGCTGCGGCGCGCCTGGGCGTCGGTGATCTGCCGGCCGATGTCCGACATCTGCTGGTCGGGCAGCGTCGTGCCGTTGCTGCCGGCGAAAATGCCGTTCTGGGCGCGATAGTCGGCGACCGCGGCGTCGGCCTGCTGCACCTTGGTGCGCAGCGCCTCGATCTGCTGCTGCAACCAGACCGTCGCCTCGGCCGTATCGGCCAGCGACTGGCCGGCGCGGCGCTTGACGTGCTCGGCGGCGATAGCATTGGCGAGGCGCGCGGCCAGCTCGGGATCGGCCGAGCGCACGAAAATGGAGATGACCGCCGAATCGCGCTCGCGGATCACCGTCAGCCGGTCGGTGAGATTGTGCAGCACCGTCTCGTCGATGCTCCGCGGCTCCGCGCTGCGGCCGACGAGGCGCAACAGCGTGGTCAGCGGGCTCGCGGCGCTGCCGTTGAACTCGGGCACGTCGCGCAGCTTTTCGGCGTCGATGACGGCGAGCAGCGTGTCGCGCGACTTCACCAGCTCGATCTGGCTCGACAGCAGCGCGTCGATGCTGATGCCGCTGCCGGAGGGCGCGGCGGCGCCGGCGCTCGGCGCCTGCGTGTAGCTCGAGGTGCGGTCCTCGACGAGCAGGCTCGCCGACGATTCGTACATGCGCGGCACGAACATGAGGACGACGAAGGTGGCGACCAGCAGCAGCACCGTGACCAGCACGATGCGCAGCAGGCGCGCCCGCAGCGCCCCGAACAGCGCGCCGACATCCATGCGCAGATCCTCGGGCGGCATCGACTCGAGCGTCATGCTGAGGGCTCTCCTTTACGCGCGGAACTATCGGGCCGGCGTGGTCAACAATCGGTTAAGGGCGAGTTGCGAGATGCAAGCGGAGGGGCGCGCAGTAAGCACATTGTTAACCATGCCCGGCCGACACTGCGCCGACTCTCGGAACGGGTTTTCATGCGCTGGCTGCAGCTCTTCGTCGTCCTGCTTCTGGTGCCGCTGGCGGCGTGTGCGACCAGCGGCAAGGTGTCCACTTATGCGGTGGAGAACAGCGACGCCTACCGGCTGGGCGGCGGCGACGTGCTGCGCGTCAAGGTCTATGGCGACGACAGCGTCACCGGCAGCTACCGGGTCGATGAGGCGGGCCTGATCGCCATGCCGCTGGTCGGCCAGTTGCGGGCCGGCGGGCGCACCACCGCCGAGACGGCCGCCGCCATCGCTGCGGCGCTCGCCAACGGCTATGTGCGCAACCCGGATGTGTCCGTCGAAATCGAGTCTTACCGGCCGTTCTTCATCCAGGGCGCGGTGAAGATGGGCGGCCAGTTCACCTATGTGTCGGGGATGACGGTGCGCGCCGCGGTGAGCACCGCCGGCGGCTATTCCGACACCGCCAACCGCAGCCGGGCGACGCTCTATCGCCGGGTGGGCGACCAGATGCAGGAACGCGTGGTCGATCTCGATTTCCCGATCTTTCCCGGCGACACCATCGTTATTGCCGAACGCTGGCTGTGAGGCCGTGAGCGCGGCCCCTCCCCTCGCCATCCTGCAGGTGCTGCGCGCGCCGGTGGGCGGGCTGTTCCGGCATGTGCGCGACCTCACGGCGGAGCTGGCGCGGCGCGGGCACCGGCTCGGCATCGTCGCCGACAGCCTCACCGCCGACGAGCTGACCGCCGAGCGGCTGGCTGAACTCATGGCCTTCGCCGAGCTGGGCATCCACCGGCTGCCGATGCCGCGCCTTTTCGGCACGGCCGACGTCACCACGCCGCTCGCCATCCGCCGGCTGGCGCGGCGGCTGGGCATCGACGTGCTGCACGGGCATGGGGCGAAGGGCGGCCTCGGCGCGCGGCTGGGGCGCAGCGGCGCGCAGGTGGCGCTCAACACGCCGCATGGCGGCGTATTGAACTACCGGCCGGGCTCGCTGGCGGGGCGGGTCTTCCGGCGGGTGGAGCGCGGGCTCGGCCGCATCACCGACGCCTATATATTCGAGAGCGCCTATGCGCAGCGCGCCTTCCACGCGCAGATCGGCGTGCCGCCGTGCCGCCAGGCGGTGATCCACAACGGGCTGGCGCCCGACGAATTCGCGCCCGTGCCGCTCGACGCCGACGCCAAGGATTTCGTGTTCATCGGCGAGTTCCGCGACGTGAAGGGCATTGCCTATCTGCTCGACGCGCTGGCAGGCCTCAGGCGCCCGGACGGCGCGCCGGCGACGCTCGCCATGGCCGGGAGCGGCCCCGATTTCGCGGCGACGCAGGCGCGGCTCGCGACGGACGGGCTCGGCGCGCGGGTGGAGCTGCTCGGCGTGCGCCCGGCGCGCGAGGCGCTGCGGCGCGGGCGCTGCCTCGTCGTGCCGTCGCTGGCCGAGTCCCTGCCCTATGTCGTGCTCGAAGGCACGGCGGCCGAGCGGCCGGTGATCGCCACCGATGTCGGCGGCGTCGCCGAGATCTTCGGGCCGACCGCCGGGCGCCTCGTGCCGCCGGCCGATGCGGCGGCGCTGGCCGCGGCGATGCGCCAGGCGCTCGAGGCGCCCGCGGATGTCGCGCGAGAAGCGGCGGAGCGGCTGGCCTTCGTCGCCCCGCGCTTTTCGGTGTCGCACATGGCCGACGCCATCGAGGCGCTGTATCGCGAGGTGCTGGCCGCGCGGCATGGTTAATCATGGGCGAGGTTTTCACTTCGCCTTCACCCCTTGGGTTCTAGGATGGCCGGAAGCCGTTCCGTTTCGCGCCCAAGACCGCCATGCTCCGCCTCGACCCCAAGCAAGCCGTCATCGATCACGTCGCCCGCCGGCCGGCGACGGGAAGCGACGCGCTCGGGCCGGAGGCGGCAGCTATCGCCGCGGCGCCGATCGAGGCCAGCTATTCGAGCGTGGTGATCGTCGGCATCGCGCAGGCCATCGAGGCGCTGCTGCTCGCCGGGCTCGGCTTCGCCGTGTTTGCCGCCTATGTCGAGCCGGGCCAGCAGGCCGTCTACGTGCCGACCATCCTCGTCACCACCTTGTTCGCCAACGTGCTGTTCAACGCGGCGCGCACGCACCGCATCGCCGCCTACAGGACGGTGTTCCAGCAGATGGGGCGGGTGCTCGCGGCGTGGTCGCTGGTGTTCATCGTGGTGATGACCACCGCCTTCCTGCTCAAGAGCTCGGATCTCGTGTCGCGCGTGTGGCTGGTGTCGTGGTTCGCCGGCGGCGCGCTGCTGCTCATCGCCTTCCGGCTGGCGCTGCGCCAGCTCGTGCGCCACTGGACCAGCGACGGCAAGCTCAAGCGCCGCACGGTGATCGTCGGTGGCGGGCACGATGCTGAGGCGCTGATCGCCTCGATCCGCGAGAGCGCCGGCGCCGACGTCAACCTGCTCGGCCTGTTCGACGACCGCAGCGACGAGCGCTCGCCGGAATCGGTGGCGAGCGTGCCCAAGCTCGGGCGCGTTGCCGACCTCATCGAGTTCGCCCGGCAGACGCGCGTCGATCTCGTCATCGTCTCCATGCCGCTGTCGGCGGAAAAGCGCGTGCTCGAGATGCTGACGCAGCTCTGGGTGCTGCCGGTGGACATCCGGCTCAGCGCCCATATGAGCAAGCTGCGCTTCACCTCGCGCGCCTATTCCTATGTCGGCGACGTGCCGGTGTTCGACCTGGCCGACCGGCCGATCTCGGACTGGAACCTCGTTTTCAAGTGGCTGTTCGACAAGCTGGTGGCGCTGGTGGCGCTGGCGCTGCTGTCGCCGGTGATGATCGCCACCGCCATCCTCATCAAGCTCGACAGCCCCGGCCCCGTGTTCTTCCGCCAGAAGCGGCACGGCTTCAACAACGAGCTGATCGAGGTGTTCAAGTTCCGCTCGATGCGCACCGAAATGGCCGACCCCACGGCGAGCCGGCAGGTGACGAAGGACGACCCGCGCGTCACCCGCGTCGGCCGCTTCATCCGCAAGACCTCGATCGACGAGCTGCCGCAGTTCTTCAACGTGCTGCGCGGCGAATTGTCGGTGGTCGGCCCGCGCCCCCATGCGCTCGAGGCCAAGGCCGACAACATCCTCTACTACGAGGCGGTAGAAGGCTATTTCGCCCGCCACAAGGTGAAGCCGGGCATCACCGGCTGGGCGCAGATCAATGGCTGGCGCGGCGAGACCGATACGGTCGACAAGATCATGCAGCGCGTGCAGCACGACCTCTACTACATCGAGCACTGGTCGATCCTGCTCGACCTCTACATCGTCGTGATGACGCCGTTCACCCTCGTCACCAAATCCGAAAACGCCTACTGAAATGGCGTTCGCCGAGGCCAGCGCGATCGGGCGGGCGCGCGGCGGCCATTATGTGCGGGCGCGGCTCGATACGCTGCTCGGCTGGGCCGTGGCGTTGTGGGTGTTCTGCGGCAGCATCGTCATCACCGAGCCGTCGCCCTACGAGGTGGCGTTCCTCGCCGTGCTGGCCGCGTCGCTGGGCGCGGCGGGCTTCGCCTTCCGGCGCGAGACGCTGGGGCTGCTGGTGCTGTGGGTAGGCTTCATCCCCTTCGCGCTGATCGCGGCGTTCCAGGCGACCTTCACGCCGCTGCCCAACGCGCTGATCTTCCAGGCGGTGACGATCTTCCTGTTCTTCACCAGCTACTGGGTGGCCAATTACGTCGCCGAGGCGCCGCAGGCGCGCATGCGCCTCATCGTCAACGCCTATATCGCCGCGGCGGTGCTGTCGGCGCTGCTCGGCACGCTGGGCTACCTGAAGCTCATTCCGGGCCATGACCTGCTGACGCTCTACGGACGCGCCAAGGCGCTGTTCAACGATCCCAACGTGTTCGGACCCTTCCTCATCCTGCCCGCCATGTACGCGCTGCAGCGCGTGCTGCTGGCGCCGCCGCGCCGCGCTTTCTGGGGCGGCGTCATCTTCATGGTGATCGCCATCGGCGTGTTCGCCAGCTTCTCGCGCGCCGCGTGGGGGCATCTGGCGATATCGGCGGGGCTCGTCTACCTGCTGTGCTTCGGCCTCGTCGCGCATGCGCGCGAAAAGGTGCGCATGCTGGTGCTGGCGCTGTTCGGCGCGCTGGCGCTGGTCGTCGCCATCGGCGGGATGCTGTCGATTCCCTCGGTGCAGCGGCTGTTCGAGACGCGCGCCGCGGCGCAGACCTATGACGAGGGCGAGACCGGCCGCTTCGGGCGGCAGGGCTACGCGTTCGAGCTGGCGCTCGCCAACCCGCTCGGCATCGGCCCGCTGGAGTTCCGCAACCTGCACATCCGCGAGGAGCCGCACAACAGCTACGTCAACGTGCTGCACGTCTATGGCTGGGGCGGCGGGCTGGCCTTCATCCTGTTCATCGGCACAACGATCTGGCGCGGCGTGCGCTTCGTCGCGCGCCCCTCGCCCAACCGGCTGCTGCTGATTCCGCTGGTCGCCGTGTTCATCCCGCTGTCGCTCGAGGCGGCCATCATCGACCTCGACCACTGGCGACACTTCTTCCTCGTCGGCGGCCTCATCTGGGGCGTCACCGCCGGCTACCGCACGACGCGCCCCGGCGAAACCGACAGGCTCGCGGCGCTGGTGTGAACCGACGGGTGGGGAAGATGGTCGGAGTGGCCGGATTTGAACCGACGACCCTTTGTCCCCCAGACAAATGCGCTACCAGGCTGCGCTACACCCCGACTGCGGCAGTGCCTACAGAAGCGGGCATTTTTTGGCAAGTGGCGAATTTGTGGCGGGGCTCGACGCCGCCCCCTACTCCCGCGCGCGCTCGAGCAGGCGCTTGCAGTCGAGGAGATCCCGCAGGACGGCATTGAGGCGGTCGCGGGCGGTGCCGTCGAGCGCGACGGCGGAGCGCGGCGCGAGATCGGCCGCCGGTGCCGGCGCGGCCGGTGCTTCGCTCGCGGCGACATCCGCCTCGGGCTCCGCCGGTAGCGGCAACGTCTCGACGACGACGCCGCCATTGCCGATGGCGGCGACATGGCGGACACCCTGGTCCTTGAGGATCTTCTGCACGCCCTTGATGGTGAAGCCCTGATCGTAGAGCAGGTGCCTTATGCCCTTGAGCAGCAGCACGTCCTCGGGCCGGTAATAGCGCCGGCCGCCGCCGCGCTTCAGCGGCTTGATGGTCGAGAACCGCGTTTCCCAAAAGCGCAGCACATGCTGGGGCAGATCGAGCTCTTCGGCAGCTTCGGAGATCGTGCGGAAGGCGTCGGGGGACTTCTCCATCCCGAATCCTTTCAGCTAGAAAGCCTTATTTTCCAGCACGAACCATAGATTTGTTGATCTTCGATTTCAACACGTTGCTGGGTTTGAACACCAGAACCTGCCGCGGCAGGATGGGGACTTCCTCGCCGGTCTTGGGATTGCGGCCGATACGCTGGTTCTTGGAGCGCACCTGGAAGGAGCCGAAAGAGGAGAGCTTGACGTTTTCACCGGCGACCAGCGCGTCGCCGATCAGGGCCAGGAACCGCTCCACGAGCTCCGCCGACTCGGTGCGCGACAGGCCGACGGTCTCGTAGACCGCCTCGGCCAGGTCCGCGCGCGTGACCGTTTTAGCCATGCCTCTTACCCTCCGCCAAACTGGACCCGCCGTACCCGTCAGGCGCCCCGCCTCAACTGAGAAAGATTTAGCCCCCTCAATCAATTGTGGCAACGCTTTGCCGTCGTGCCGAAAGACCTCACCAGCGGATGAGGGACGCCCCCCAGGTGAAGCCGCCGCCCATCGCCTCGATCATTACCAGGTCGCCGCGCTTGATGCGGCCGTCGCCGACCGCCTCGGTCAGCGCCAGTGGCACCGAGGCGGCCGAGGTGTTGGCGTGCCGATCGACGGTGATGACCACCTTTTCGGGCGGGATATGGAGCTTGTCGCCGGCGCCCTCGATGATGCGGCGATTGGCCTGGTGCGGCACGAACCAGTCGAGGTCGTTCACGGTGTAGCCGGTGGCCGACAGCACGTTCTCCACCACGTCGGTGATCTTGCCGACGGCGTGGCGGAAGACCTCGCGGCCCTCCATCTGCACATGGCCGATGGTGCCGGTGGTCGAGGGGCCGCCCGAGGTGTTGAGCTTGTCGGCGAATTGCCCGTCGGCGCGCAGCGACGAGGCGAGGATGCCGCGCTCGCCGTCGCCGCCCAGCTCCAGTACCGCCGCCCCGGCCCCGTCGCCGAACAGCACGCAGGTGGTCCTGTCGGTCCAGTCGAGGATGCGCGAGGTGGTTTCGGCGCCGATCACCAGGGCGCGGCGGGCCATGCCGTTCTTGAGGAAGGAATCGGCGGTAACGACGCCGTAGACGAAGCCGGAGCACACGGCCTGGATGTCGAAGGCGGCGCCGTGGTGGATGCCGAGCTTGTTCTGCACCAGCGTCGCGGTGGCCGGAAAGGTCAGGTCCGGCGTGGTGGTGGCGACGATGATGAGGTCGATCTCGGCCGGCGACAGCCGGGCATTGTCGAGCGCCCGGCGGGCGGCGCGCACGGCGAGGTCGGAGGTGAACTCGCCCTCGGCGGCGACGTGGCGCTGCCTGATGCCGACGCGCTGCTGGATCCACTCGTCGGTGGTGTCGATGGTCTTGCTCAGCTCGTCATTGGTGACGACGCGCTCCGGCAGATAGCTGCCGACGCCGCGGAAGATGGACCTGAGGGTAGTCACGCGGGTTTCGCCTCTCTGTCGGTAGAAACAGGCGCCGGGGTCGCCGGCAGAGCCGGGAAGCGCCGCATGCCTTCGGAAATCTTGTCGATGAGGCGGCTGCGCGCCATCTCGTAGGCGAGGCCGAGCGCCGCCTTGAAGCCGACTTCGTCGGTGCCGCCATGCGACTTGATGACGATGCCGTTGAGGCCGAGGAAGACGCCGCCATTGACGTTGCGCGGGTCCATCTTGCGGCGGATGGCGTTGAACGCCCGGCCGGCCAGCATGGCGCCGAGCATCGAGAAGATGTCGGCCCTGATGGCCTGGCGGATGTAGTTGCCGATCTGGCGCGCCGTGCCCTCGGCGGTCTTCAGCGCGATGTTGCCGGTAAAGCCCTCGGTGACGATGACATCGACCGTACCCTTGCCGATGTCGTCGCCCTCGACGAAGCCGTGATAGCGGAAGCCGGCGCCGCTGGCGGCGGCGAGCATGGCGGCGGCTTCCTTCACCTCGTCATGGCCCTTCATCTCCTCGGTGCCGACATTGAGCAGGCCGATAGAGGGCGTCTCCATGTCGAACAAAGCGCGCGCCAGCGCGGCGCCGAGAATCGAGAAATCGACGAGCTGGCGGGCGTCGCCGCCGATGGTGGCACCGACGTCGAGCACCACGATGTCGGCGCGCAGCGTCGGCCAGATGGCGGCGATGGCGGGGCGGGAAATGCCCTCCATGGGCCTGAGGCAGAAGGTGGACATGGCCATCAGCGCGCCGGTGTTGCCGCCCGAGATGGCAACGTCCGCCTCGCCGTCCTTGACCGATTGCAGGGCCATCCACATGGACGAGTTGCCACGGCCCTTGCGCAGCGCCTGCGAGGGCTTCTCGTCCATCGAGATGACGTTGTCGCAATGGGCGATGCGGCTCACCTTCCTGAGGTCGGGGAAGCGGTCGAGCAGCGGCGTGAGCTCGGCTTCGCGGCCGTGGAAGATGAACGAGGAGTTGCGCAGCTCGCGCAGCGCCAGCGCCGCTCCCTCGATCGCCACCCTCGGGCCGACATCGCCGCCCATGGCGTCGACGGAAATGCGAATAGTGTCTGCCATTTGATCCGTTTCGCCCGACAGCGCGGGCCTCAGCACCTTAGCCAAACGCCTTGCAGGCGCAAGTACGGCCCGCACGGGCCTTCCATGCGACGCGTGATTGCCTAGCCGTCGCGCGGCTTCAGCGCCTTGAGCGCCGCGAAAGGCGACGATTCGTCGGGGTCGGGGGCGTAGCCGGTGTCGGCCAGCGTGGCGCCAGGCTCGCGCGGGTAGAGGTCCACCGCCAGCGCCATGATCTCGACGATGAGGTCGGTGAGGTCCGCCTCGTTGCCCTCGAAATGGTCGGGCATGTCGTCGCCCGCGAGATCGACGAAGATTTCGGCGTCGGCGGGGCCGGCATAGGGCTTTTCGCCGCCCGGCAGGAAAATGCGATCGACCGGCTCGGACAGTTCCTGCCTCACCGGCTCCAGCGTCACCACGGAGGGCTGCGTCACCGCCGCCTCGAGCCGGCCGGTGACGCGGATGCCACCGCGGAACTTGACGGCGTGCAGCTTCACCTCGAGGCGCTCGACGCTGGTGACGCCGAGGCGCGCGGCGAGGGCGGCGCGTTCCGTTGCGTTGGGCGCGACGACCACGTCGCGGCCGGCGGCCGGCATCGAATCGAGCCGCACCGACGCGTCGGGGAGCCGGAAGCGGCCGGCGCTGCTCACGCCGCGGCTCCGCCGGCGCGGGTCAGCACGCCGGCCGGCGCGGCCGCGAGGCGCGCGGCCTCGCCGATGAGATAGGCGGCGAGCGGCGCCGCGCCGGGGTCGCCGCGGCCATAGACATTGCGCACCAGCACCGCCTCGACATTGGCCGGCAGGCCGGAATCGAGCGCCTCGCCCAGCGTGTTGGCGAGGCCGTAGAAGACATTGCCCATCGCCTTCACCTTCCTGGGCACGCCGATGTCGGTGACGCCGAGCTCGCGGATCGAGCGATCCATGTCGCGGAAGAAGAGGTCCACCAGCGCCTGGCTGAAGGGCCGCGCCGCGGGCTCGTCCTGGAGCCGGCGCAGGAACAGGATGAGGTGCAGCGACACCATGTCGAAGCGGCCGGTGACGGTGTCGGGCACGCCCCATTCGGCGTAGAAGCGGGGCTGCCGGGATTGCGCCACAATGGAATTGTAGGCGTCGTCCACTGCGGCGGGGGGCACGCTCTTGCGGAACGGATTGAAAATCATGGGGGTACGCCTCCACAGCGGCGGGTCGCAGGCAGCGCGTGCCGGCTTGCCAGCCGACGCCAATCCTCGCTAAACAATCGACGCTCCGCCGAAAGCCGGGTCTATTCGAGAGCCAACGTGAAAGTCAAATTCATGCTCCAGCGCCAAACTGCCCCGCGTCTCGCTTCGGTGGCGGCGGCCGGGCTCATCGCCCTGACCCTTGCCGGCTGCAGCGGCATGGGAAGCGGGCTCGCCCTGTCCACCTCCAAGGTGCAGGGCTATGCCCTGTCGCAGGACGCGCTGGCGCAGATCCGCCCCGGCCAGAGCCAGGACCTCGTGGTCTATGTGCTCGGCTCGCCGCAGACCATGAACGCCTTCAACGAGGGCGATGCCTGGTACTATGTCGAGACCAAGGTGGACCAGACGGCCTTCGGGCTGACCTCGGTCAAGGAGCGCACCGTGCTCGCCATCTATTTCGACAAGAACAAGCGCGTCGCCGACAAGGCGCTCTATTCGGCCAAGGACGGCAAGGTGTTCACCATCGAGGGCCGCAAGACCCCGTCCTATGGCGAGGACAAGAGCTTCATCCAGTCGCTGGTCGATTCGATCTAGCGATCCGAAACAGCCTGGCGGGCGACGGCGTCGAGCACGCCGTTGACCATGCCGGGCGCGTCGTCGGCGTAGAATGCCTTGGCGATATCCACATATTCGCTGATCACCACGCCCGGCGGGATGTCGCGGCGGCGCAGCAGCTCGAACACGGCGGCGCGCAGGATGGCGCGCAGCGTCGCGTCAATCCGGCCCACCGGCCAGTCGGCCGACAGCGCCTTGTCGATGGTGGGGTCGATGTCGAGCTGGCTGCGGATGACGCCGGCGACGATCTGGCGGAAAAAGTCGGCATCCGCCGGCAGGTACTGCTCGCCCTCGACCTCGCGGCCGAGCATGTGGGCCGAGAACTGGCTCAGCGTATCCTCGAGGCTCTGGCGGCCGACATCCATCTGGTAGAGCGCCTGCACGGCGGCGAGCCGGGCGGCGCCGCGCTGGTTGGCGGGGCGCGACGAGGCGCTCGGGCGGGGCTCGGGATGCGGCATGGGATACTCAGGGACGCGCGAAAGTGCGCACCTTATCCGCGCCCAGACGGCGCTGGTCAACCTCGCAGAAGCGGGCTGCGGCAATGCGGTCCGCGAAGCTGCCGAGCAGCGCCGCCGGCACCCCGCCCCTGCCGATCTGCGCAGCGATATCAAGCACATGCAGGCGGTCTACCAACTCGCCGGCGATGAAGCTTTCGGCGAGGGTGGCGCCGGCCTCGACGAGGAGGCGCGAGACGCCGCGCGCCGCGAGGTGGGCGAGCACGGCGCGGATGTCGGGGCGGCCGCGGCGGCCGGTAACGACGAGGGTCTCGATGCGCGGCGGCAGCGCCAGCGGGCGCTCCTCGGTGGTGACGACGAGCAGCGGCGCGCCCGAGACGGCGGCGAAAAGCTCAAGCTTTTCATCGAGCTGGCGGGAGCCGGCGAGCACCACGCGCAGCCCGCCGCGGGCGTCGAGACCGGGCAGGCGGACGCTGAGATCGTTGGCCTCGATCGCGGCGCGGGCGGCGCCGGAGAGGACCGCGTCGGCGGCGGCACGCTGGCGCTCGAGCCAGCGCAGCGCCTCGGGGCTCACCATGAACTTCTGTCCGGGACTGCCAGGGCCCACCATGCCGTCGGCGGTATGGGCGATCTTGAGGGTGACATGCGGCCGCCCCCTGGCGATGCGCGTGGCGTAGCCCTCGTTGAGCAGGTGCACGCTGTCATGCGGCAGATGCACGGCCTCGATGCCGGCCTCGGCAAGGGCGGCGAGCCCCTGCCCCGCATGGGCGCGGTCGGGATCGAGCGCGCCGGCGACGACACGGCCGATGCCGGCCTCGACCAGCGCCGGCACGACGGGCGGCGCGTTGGTGAAGCGGGCGGTCGGCTCCAGCGTCGTGTAGAGCGTGCGGCCGCGCGTCACGCCGCGCGCCTCGCCGAGGGCGATGAGCTCGGGCTGGCCGGCGCCACGAAACGGCGTGATGCCGCGCCCGAAGAGCAGTTGCGTCGGCTCGTCCACGACCAGCGCGGCGGCCGCCGGCGCGGCCCCGGTGGCGCCGAGCCAGGGCGTCGCGAGACGCGCGGCGGCATCGAGCCAGCGGGAGTCGCGCGGCGTGGGCCCGGTCAATCCTCGTCCTCGCCCAGGGTCGGCATATCCTTGAGGGCGCTGAGGAAGGAGCGGAAATCGTCGGCCTTGGAGAAATTCTTGTAGACCGAGGCGAAGCGCACGAAGGCCACGTCGTCGAGGTTCTTGAGCCCGTCCATGACGAACTCGCCGATCTGGTCGGACGTGATCTCCTGCTCGCCGAGGCTCTCGAGCTGGCGCACGATGCCCGAGATCATGCGCTCGACGCGCTCGGGCTCGACGGCGCGCTTGCGCAGCGCCGTGCCCACCGAGCGGGCGAGCTTGTCGCGGTCGAAGGGCACCTTGCGGCCCGACTTCTTCACCACCGTCAGCTCGCGCAACTGCACGCGCTCGAAGGTGGTGAAGCGGCCGCCGCAGCTCGGGCAGATGCGGCGGCGCCGGATGGCGCTCGAATCCTCGGTGGGACGGCTGTCCTTCACCTGCGTGTCGTCATTGCCGCAATAGGGGCAGCGCATCGGCTCAGCCCTGGTAGATCGGGAAGCGCGTGGTGAGCGCGGCGACCTTGTCGCGGACACGGGCCTCGACGGCGGCGTTGCCCTCGTCGGAATTGGCCTCGCGTAGCCCGTCCAGCACCTCGACGATGTACTCGCCGATGAGCCGGAACTCGGCCTCGCCGAAGCCGCGCGTGGTGCCGGCCGGCGTGCCGAGGCGGACGCCCGAGGTGACGAAGGGCTTCTCCGGGTCGAACGGAATGCCGTTCTTGTTGCAGGTGATGTTGGCGCGCCCGAGGGCCTGCTCGGCACGCTTGCCGGTGGCGTTCTTGGGCCTCAGATCGACCAGCATCAGATGGTTGTCGGTGCCGCCCGAAACGACGTGCAGCCCGCGCTCGGTGAGCGCGGCGGCGAGCGCGCGGGCATTGGCGACGACCTGATGGGCGTAGGCCTTGAACTCGGGCTGCAGCGCCTCCCTGAGGGCCACGGCCTTGGCGGCGATGACATGCATCAGCGGCCCGCCCTGCAGGCCGGGGAACACTGCCGAGTTGATCTTCTTGGCGATCTCCTCGTCATTGGTGAGGATCATGCCGCCGCGCGGCCCGCGCAAGCTCTTGTGCGTGGTGGTGGTCGTCACATGGGCATGCGGGACCGGCGAGGGATGGGCGCCACCGGCGACGAGGCCGGCGATATGCGCCATGTCCACCATCAGATAGGCGCCGATGGAATCGGCGATCGCACGGAAGCGGGCCCAATCCCAGACGCGCGAATAGGCGGTGCCGCCGGCGAGGATCAGCTTCGGCTTGTGCTCGTGCGCCTTGCGCTCGACGTCGTCCATGTCGAGCAGATGGTCGTCGGCGCGCACGCCGTAGGAGACGACGTTGAACCATTTGCCGGACATGTTGACCGGCGAGCCATGCGTCAGGTGGCCGCCCGAATTGAGGTCGAGCCCCATGAAGGTGTCGCCGGGCTTGAGCAGAGCGAGGAACACGGCCTGGTTCATCTGGCTGCCGGAATTGGGCTGCACATTGGCGAAGCCGGCGCCGAACAGCGTCTTGGCGCGCTCGATGGCGAGGGTTTCGGCCACATCGACGAACTGGCAGCCGCCATAGTAGCGCTTGCCGGGATAGCCCTCGGCGTACTTGTTGGTCATGATCGAGCCCTGCGCCTCGAGCACGGCGCGCGAGACGATGTTCTCGGAGGCGATCAGCTCGATCTCGTGCTGCTGGCGATGGAGCTCGTTGCGGATGGCGTCGGCGATCTCGGGATCGGATTCGGCGAGGCTGGCGGAAAAGAAGGTCGGAAAGAGCGGCGAAGCGGCGGCGCTCATGGGCGTTCCCCGTGGCAAGAGGTGGACAGATGGGTCCGGCAAGGCCCCGGCTTTATCACGCGCGCGGCGCAGACTCCAAGGCCGGGCGCGGGCGTGGCGAGGATGGGCGGAATGGCAGGCATGAGGGCTCCCCAAAGGTGCGAAGGGTGCCCAGGCGAGCGGCGGCGACGGCCTGCGCTCCCCGATGGTGGCCCATCTCAACTCGCCAGTCGCGCAAACCGGGCCAGTATGCACGAGACGGCGGGCGGACGGAAGGCCGACTTCCGGGGGGCAAGGCGGAACGATGCGCGGCGGGCGGAGTTAGGGGGGCACAGGCGGCGCGGACGCGCCCATCCCCCGCATCCCCCGCGCCGGGGCTCGGCAACGAAACCCTGCCAGGCAGACTCAAGGAGATCAGCAATGGTCATCACTCCCCTCATCGCCGCCATCATCGTCGGCAGCTTCTGGACCGGCGTCGGCACCACCGCGGTGCTGAGCCATTCGGACCTGTTCGACAGGAGCGCGCGCAGCGATGTCATCATCACCGCCGAACCGGTGGGCGACGGCCACGTCGCCGCCTGCGAGGCGCGCTATCGCTCGTACCAGCCGGAAACCGACATGTATCTGGGCTATGACGGCGACTGGCACCGCTGCCGGCTCTAGGCCGGGCGGCATAGTGACGGAAAAGGCCCGCGCGAGTGGGCCTTTTTCGTAGGCGGGCGCCCCTTCCACCATGCTGCGCATGGTCCCCCTCCCCCGCTTTGCGGGGGAGGAACCCGACTGCGGAGGCGGTGCAGTCGGGATCTTCCCCTGCGAAGCGGGGGAAGGGGGCGCGCCGCTTTCGACGGGTGCCGGCCTCGGTTATGCTCGCCCCGCACCGTCCCGGAGAACACATGGCCAAGCATCGCATCTTCGGCGTCAGCGTCGCGAGCGTCTATCCGATGTATGTCGCCAAGGCGGAGAAGAAGGGTCGCAGCAAGGCGGAGGTCGACGAGATTTTCCGCTGGCTCACCGGGCACAGCCAGACATCGCTCGAGGCGGAGCTGAAGAAAGGCACCAGCTTCGAGGAGTTTTTCGCGCAGGCGCCGGCGCTCAACCCGGCGCGCACGCTGATCACCGGTGTCGTCTGCGGCGTGCGCGTCGAGACCATCGCGGACCCGCTGATGCGGGAATTGCGTTATCTCGACAAGCTCATCGACGAGCTCGCGAAGGGCAAGGCGATGGAAAAGATTCTGCGCGGCTAGGGCCCACCGCCCCGCCCCGGTGTCATTCCCGCGCCGGCGGGAATGACACCGGGGCGGTGCGGGCTGGGGGGCTTATGGGGGAGAGTGCTTATCCCCCGCCCTGCCCGAGGCGCCGCTTGAGCTTGGCGAGGGCCAGGTGCTGCATCTGGATCTGGGTGGCGGTGACGGGGGCGATGAGGATCACCTCGGTGCCGGTCGCCGCGTCGATGGCGGCGACGCGCATCTGGGCGCCGAGCCGGGTGAACTCGAAATAGACTTCGCCGGGCGCGGCGGAGCGGCCGTCGGCGCCGCGGCGCATAGTCAGGCGAAGGTCACTTTGCCCTGGGCGTCGAACTCGTAGATGTCGGCGCGGAAATTGACCGTGCCCTGCCGGTTCGCCCAGGCGGTGACATAGGTGGTGTGGAGCGGCATCTGGAAGCTGAGCGCCACGTTGACGTTCTCGTTGGTATCGAACATGGCGTGCACGCCGTTGATGTCCCAGCCGCCATTGTCGCGCAGCAGCCAGTTGGCGACCTCGTCGATGCCCTCGACGCGCACGCAGCCCGACGAGTGGAAGCGTGAGTTCTGCCCGAACAGCGCCTTGGCCGGCGTGTCGTGCAGGTAGCAGTCATAGGGGTTGTAGAAGTCGATCTTGCAGTGCCCCATCGAGTTCTCGCCGCCGGGATCCTGGCGGAAAGTGTAGCGCACCGCGTCCTTGGTGGACCAGTCGATGGCCTCGGGCGGCACTTCGTTGCCGTTGCCGTCGAAGACGCGGATGTGGAAGTTGGTGAGGTACATGGGATCTTCGTTCATGTACCGGATGAGGTCCTTCTCGATGATGGACTTGGGCACCGTCCAGTACGGGTTGAACTTGATCTGGTGGACCTTGGAACTCATGATCGGCGTCTGCCGGTCGATCTTGCCGACGACGGCGGTGTGGCGCGAATTGACGATACCGCCATCGACGGTCTCGATCGAGGCGGCCGGGATGTTGACGAGCAGATAGCGGTCCTGCAGGGCGCCGGCGAGCTGCTCGATGCGCAGGGCGTTGAGCTGGAGCTGGGCGAGGCGCTGCTCGGCCGGCACGGCGAGGGCGTAGAAGGTCGGCTCGTCGATCTTGCCGTTGGGCACGATGCCGTGGCGGATCTGGAACTTGCGCACGGCGAGATCGACCTCGTCGTCGAAGCGGTCGTTGACGCGCTCGGCGCGGGCCATGTCGCCGACCAGCATGAGGTGGCGCTTGAGCGGGATGACGGCGCGCCCGTCCTTGCCGTTGGCGAGGCCGAAGGTCTGCCGCGTCGGCGCTTCCCAGCCGCCGGCGGCGACGAGCTGCTGGTAGTAGGAGATGGCGACCTGGATGTTGTAAGCGGTGTCGAAGCTGAGAATCGGCTCGGGCGTGTCGATGATCTTCAGCGCCTCGACGGTGTTCTTTTCCGGGTTCACGTCCTTCTTGCGCGCATTGCGCGCCAGCACGTCCCAGATCGACTCCTCGTCCTCGGCGCGGGCCAGGCCGGGAAAGGCCGCAGCCGCGCCAAAGGCTGCCGCCGAAGTGAGAAGCTTGCGCCGGTTCAGAATCATCAAGTCACCGCCAAATCGTCAGGAGTCGCGTCAAGGGCATTCGGAAAATACCATCCGCGCCCAACTCATCACAATGTCGGTCAACGAGCCGTGAACGCCGGGCGCACGGGCCGAAGAGCCACCCGCATGCGGCTTCCCGCAGGTTTGGGGCACAAATAAGAAACGCCGGCTGAGCGGCCGGCGTTTGTGCGAAGCTGTGGCTTTGCGGCCACAAGCTCAGAGCTTGTAGAGGATCTGGTCCACCCAGAAGCGCTCGAGACGGCCCAGCGCCTTGTTGAGGCCCTCGAAGGTGCTCTCGTCGAGGCCGCCGACCTTGTCGATGGACTTGAGGTGGCGGTCGTAGAGCTCGTCGATGACCTCGGCCACTTCCTCGCCCTTGGGGGTCAGCCGGATGCGCACCGAACGGCGGTCGGCGCGCGAGCGCTCCTGGAAGATGTAGCCGGTCTCGACCAGCTTCTTGAGGTTGTAGGAGACGTTCGAGCCCAGATAATAGCCGCGCGAGCGCAGCTCGCCGGCGGTCAGCTCGGCGTCGCCGATGTTGAACATCAGGAGCGCCTGCACGGGGTTGATATCGTCCCAGCCCATGCGGTCGAACTCGTCCTTGATGAGGTCGAGCAGGCGGCGGTGGAGCCGCTCCACGCGGCTGACGGCTTCGAGATATTGCGGCTTCAGGCTGCCCGCACTGCCCGGCGCCTCTGCCTCTACGGCATTGGATTTGGTGGCCATAATTGCCTCGCTGTTGCTGTCGTCCGGGCGGTTATCCGCCTCTCATGGGCACAATCTAGCCGCAGCCAAATAAGATCGACTTAAGCCGCACGCTTAAGATCATCTTACTGAAAATGTTCGGGATTTTGGGTTTAAGAGAGGTTACGCGGGTAGCGAAAATCGTAACCTAAACAGGGTGTGATCGCACCCTTTCAGTCCAGCCCAACCTTGCCCGGCGCCCAATAGGCCTTGGCCCTGATCCGCGGCCCCAGACCCGCCGCCTTCAGGGATCGGCTGAGGAACTGGATCGCCGGCGCTCTGCCAGTGAGGACGATCTGTCCTGCCCGCTCCGCCCCGAAAGCACTGACCTGTCCCGCGAGCGCCTCGAGGTGGGACTCGCTGGTGGAACGCTCGACTATGATTGCCTCCGCCAGACCAATCTGGCCGAGCACCGTCTGCGCCTCCGTGCGATCCGAGACCTCGAATACAGCCAATATGGGACGCGAGGAGAACGTCGCCCGCAAAGCGGCGGCGAGGGCAAAGGACGTCTCGTCGCCGAAAAGAACGATGTCGGTAGGCGACGCAGCCACATCCAGCGACCGGCGTGGGCCGAACACCGCACAATCGGTACCCGCAGCAAGCTTGGCGAGCCATTGGCTGGCGGGCCCCTCGCCATGCCGGAAGCCCAGCAGGCGCGTTTGGCCAGCGTCGGGATCCCACGTGATCGGCGTATAGGTGCGCCAGGTCATGCCGGGCCCGACGACGATCTGCACTTTCTGTCCGGGTTCCCACGCGAGCGCTCGCAATTGCTCGCCCCGCAAGGTGAACAAGCGGAAGCGCGGCGACAATTTGGCGACGTCCGTGACGCGGGCGGCACGGAAGAACCATTTGGCCAGCGCACGGGAGACGGCACCGGAGCGCGGCAGAGCATCGAGATCGTGCGACATGGCGATATCCTCAGAACAGGTCCCTGCCACCTAGCGCCGCGCGTGGCTGGCTGCATTGCGTAAAGGTGACATTTTATTCTGCAAGACAGACAACGGGCCGCTCCCATGCCGATGCTGGACAGGTTTGCTACCGCCGATCCGCAGGAAACCGACGACATTCCTGGGCCAATCGTCGCCTTTGGCGGCTTGTTGTCCGACCGGAGCACGGTCGAGCTCGATTTCCATCAGCATCGGCGGGCGCAGTTGATGCTGGCTCTGCATGGCGTGCTGACCTGTGAAGCGGCGGGCGGACTGTGGATCGTCCCTAGCGGCAGGGCGCTCTGGGTGCCAGGCGGGGTCGCCCATCGCGTCAAGGCGACGGGGCCGATCGAGGCCTACAACGTCTTCGTCGAGCCTGACGCCGTAGCGGATTCCTCACCGATATGTTGCACCGTGTCGGTGACGCCGTTGCTGCGCGAGTTGGTGATCCGGGCGGCAAGCTTTCCGGCACACCGACCGGACAGCACCGCACAGCTCCATCTTGCGGCGCTACTGATCGACGAGATCGAGGCAGCGCCAGTGGAGCGCCTGCACCTGCCCATGCCAAGGGATGCCCGCTTGCGTCGTATCTTCGACGGCCTGATGGCAGATCCCTCCGACCCCCGCACGACAGAGGATTGGGCCCGCGGCGTGGCGCTGAGCGGACGCACGCTGTTACGCCTCATCCAGCGCGAAACAGGGATGAGCTTCGGACGCTGGCGCCAGCAATTGCAGATTGTCGTCGCAATCCAACTGATGGCGGATGGCGCCAGCGTGCAACAGGCAGCGTTCGCGCTCGGCTACGAGAGCCCCGGCAGCTTCGTGACCATGTTCCGCAAGGCGCTGGGCACGCCGCCGGGCAGGTTCATGGCCGAACGGCACGGTGAGCCCGCAGGTTCGATCCGTATGTCGGATCACAGCTAGTCGTGAGCGCGCTCGCGGAACCTCAGCGATAGGGCGAGGACGAGCAGGATCGAGACCAGCAGCACGAGGCGCACGATGAAGCCGAGGGCCGACATTTCGACGTCGCGCGAGCCCATCAGGTACATGACGAGCTCGATGCCGGTGGCGCCGACCAGCAGCACCGCGCCCCAGCTCGCGCGGATCCACAGGCCGACGGCGGCAAAGAGGCGGGCGGCGGCGAAGACGGCGAGATAGGTGAAGCCGGTGACGCCGAAGGTGGCGATGGGGCTCTGGCCGACGCCGCCGGTGACGCCGAGCAGCCGCGCCGCGTCGGACAGGCCCAGCAGCAGCGCGATGATGGCGATGACGCGCACATAGCGCCCGGCGATGGGGGACTTGAAATCCATGGCGCTGGCTTAGCGGGTAAGTGCGGGGGCAACAAGGTCGCGGCCGCGCAGGCTTTTCGCGGGGGCGCGGCGCTGCTAGAGAGCGCGGCATGAGCGAATGGCCGAAATACGACATGGACTTCCTCGGCGGGCGGCGGCAGCGGCGGCTGCGGCGCACGGGGTGGATGCGCGACCTCGTGCGCGAGAACACGCTGACGCCGGCCGATTTCATCTGGCCACTGTTCGTCATCGAGGGGCAGAACACGCGCCTGCCGGTGCGCACCATGCCGGCCGTCGAGCGGCTGAGCATCGACCTGGCCGTCGCGGCGGCGAAGGACGCGCGGGCGGCGGGGATTCCGGCGCTGGCGCTGTTCCCCAACACGCCGGACGGCTTGCGCAACCCCGACGGCTCGGAGGCCTACAACCCGGACAACTTGATGTGCCGGGCGCTGCGCGCCATCAAGGACGCGGTGCCGGAGATCGGGCTGATCGCCGACGTGGCGCTCGACGAATATTCGAGCGACGGGCAGGACGGGCTGGTGCGCGACGGCGAGATCCTCAACGACGAGACGGTGGCGGCGATGGTCCGCTCGGCGCTGGTGCAGGCGGCGGCGGGCGCCGACATCATCGCGCCCTCGGACATGATGGACGGGCGCGTGGCGGCGATCCGCCAGGAGCTGGACGCGGCGGGGCACGAGCACGTCGCCATCATGGCCTATGCGGCGAAATATGCCTCGGCCTTCTACGGGCCGTTTCGCGAGGCGGTGGGCTCGGGCGCCCGGCTGCTGGGCGACAAGAAGACCTACCAGCTCGACTTCGCCAATTCCGACGAGGCCCTGCGCGAGGTGGCGCAGGATATCGAGGAAGGCGCCGACATGGTGATGGTGAAGCCCGGCCTGCCCTATCTCGATATCGTGCGGCGCGTGCGCGACAGCTTCAACGTGCCGGTGTTCGCCTATCAGGTGAGCGGCGAATACGCGATGATCCGGCTGGCGGCGGACGCCGGCGCCATCGACGGCGAGGCGGCGATGCTGGAGAGCCTGTGGGCGTTCAAGCGCGCCGGGGCCAAGGGCATCCTCACCTATTTCGCGCTGGAGGCGGCGCGCCGGCTCGGCTGAGCGCAGAAAATCCGGCGTTGCCCTTGCGCTCGGAAAAATCGGGGCCATGTTTTTGCCATGAGCACTGCCCTGCCCGACCCCGAAACCGCCCCCGAGCTGTTCGACAGCGTGCTGTCGCGGCGCGTCCTCGCCTTCGTCATCGACACGGTGGCGCTGGCCTTCATCGTCGCGGTGATCACCCTCATCGGCACGATCGCGGGCTTTTTCACCTTCGGGCTGGCGTGGCTGTCGCTGCCGGTGATCCTGCCCCTCGCGGTACTTTTCTACTATGTCGCGACGCTGGGCTCGCCGATGCGGGCGACGCTGGGCATGTCGCTGATGGATATCGTCTTGGTGCCGGCGCGCGGCTACCCGCTCGACGGCTGGAAAATCCTCATCCACCCCATCGTCTTCTGGATCACCGTGTGGATCGCCTGGCCGATCTCGCTGGTCGTGGCGCTGCTGACGCCGCGCCGGCAGATGGTGCAGGACCTCGTCACCGGCACGCTGATGCTGCGCCGCTCGCCGATGGCGCGGCACTGGGCCGCGATGCGGGCCTGATTGCGGAGCCGGCACGGGCGGCCTAAGCTCGGGACCGCAACCAAGCGGGCCCGATGACCGAACACACACCGGAAAACACCCAGCTCTTCCTGACGGCGCCGATGCCGTGCCCCTACCTGCCCGATCGGCAGGAGCGGAAGCTGTTCACGCACCTCACCGGCAGGCGGGCCAGCGCGCTCCACGCGCTGCTCAGCGACAACGGCTTCCGGCGCAGCCAGAACCTCATCTACCGGCCGGCCTGCGAGGGCTGCAACGCCTGCCAGTCGGTGCGCATAGTCGCTCACGAGTTCGAGATGACGGGGCGCTACCAGCGCATCCTGAAGCGCAACGCCGATATCGAGGTGGCGGTGCGCCAGCCGCGCGCGACGGCCGAGCAGTTCGCGCTGTTCAAGCGCTATCTCGAGGCGCGCCACACCGGCGGCGGCATGACGGCGATGAATTTCGTCGACTACGAATACATGGTGGAAGACACGCCGGTGCAGACGGTGCTGGTGGAATACCGGCTGGGCACGGCAGCGGACACGCCGCTGGTGGCGGTGGCGCTGACCGACGTGATGCCGGACGGGCTCAGCATGGTCTATTCGTTCTTCGACCCCGAGTTCAGCAAGCGCGGGCTGGGGAACCTGCTGATCCTCGACCATGTGCGGCAGGTGCGGATGACGGGGCTACCTTACGTCTATCTCGGCTACTGGGTCGAGCACTCGCCCAAGATGGCGTACAAGGGCCAGTTCCGCCCGCTGGAAGTGCAGCGCGGGCCGCTCGGCTGGCGCCGCCTCGACTGAGAGGACCTCTTGCGCGTGATCCTTGGGCTGCTGCGGCTCGGCGCGGCATTGATCGTGATGGGCGCGAGCGTGCCGGCGGTGCTGGCGCTCATGGGCTTCGCGGTGCCGCTGTTCGATCTGTTCAACCACCTGCAACTGCTGCTGTTCCTCGGCACGCTGGGCGGGCTGGTGCTGGCGCTGCTGCTGCGCATGCGGCGGCGCTGGCAGGTGCTGGCGCTGGTGGGGCTCGCCGCCTCGGCGTGGACGTTCGGGCCCGAATGGCTGTCGGGCTTCGCGCCGCGCCCGGCGCCGGCGACGGGGGCGACGATGCTCAAGGTGATGACGCACAACGTCTTCGGGCTCAACTACGACATCGAGCGGATCGCGGCGGCCATCCGCGCCGAGGACCCGGACATCGTGGCTCTCCAGGAATTCTTCCCCGAGCAGGCCGGGCTCGCGCAACTGCTCAAGGACCGCTACCCGTATTTCGTGCAGTGCCGCGGCGGCAAGCGCGCCAACCTGGCGCTGTTCTCGAAGCTCAATTTCGAGCCCACCATGCGTATTGAGGACTGCCCGCCCAACGCGCGCGGCGAACAGCGCACGGCGCACATCACCGGGCGCTTTACGCTCAGCGATGGAACGGTGTTCTCGCTGATGACCACGCATATGGACTGGCCCTACCCGCTGGAGCGCCAGCGCGACCAGCTCGACGCGGCGGCCGAGGCGATCAACGCCACCGAGGGGCCGCTGCTGGTGGTCGGCGACTTCAACTCGACGCCATGGGCCTATGCGCTGAAGCGCTTCGAGGCGGCGACGGGGCTCAGGCGGGAGACGCGGGCGCTGCTCACCTACCCGGAGCTGTTCACCGTGCCGGCGAGCGCGGCGCGGCTGGGCTTCCTGCCGCTGGAGCCGAGCGCCTGCACGCGCAACTGCTACACGCGGCTGCTGCGGCTCACGCCGTTCCTGCCGCTCGACCAGGTGTTCCAGCGCGGCATCACGGTGAGCGAGCTGCATGCCGGCGGCCAGACCGGCAGCGACCATTTGCCGGTGGTCTTCAGCTTCGCCGTCACCCCCTGAAGCGGTTGCTGCGCGGGAAACCCTGCGGCGGCGTGCGGCCGGCCTGGGCGCGCTCGCCCTGCCACTCCTTGAGCTCCGACAGCGGCTTGACGAAGGTGCGGCCGGAGGAATCGACCCAGCTCAGCCCTTCGCCGGCGGCGAAGACGCTGGCGTCGGAAATGCCGCCATCCTTGTATTTCTGCAGCCGCACGCCCTTGCCGCGCGCCATCTGCGGCAGCTCGGCGAGCGGGAAGATGAGGAGCTTGCGGTTCTCGCCGATGACGGCGACGGTGTCGCCGGCGGCCGGCACGATGAGCTTGGCCTCGGCGCCGCCGGAAACGTTCAGCACCTGCTTGCCCTTGCGCGTGTTGGCGACGAGATCGTCCTCGGCGACGAGGAAGCCGTCGCCGACGCTGGAAGCGACGAGGCGCGTCATGCCGGGCGCGTGCACGAACAGATCGACGAAATCCTGTCCCTCGTCGAGGTCCACCATGAGGCGCAGCGGCTCGCCCTGCCCGCGCCCGCCGGGCAGCCGGTCGGGCGTCACCGTATAGACCTTGCCGGCGGTGGAGAGAATCAGCAGCTTGTCGGTGGTCTCGGCGTGGACGAAGAGCTTCAGGCGATCGCCGGCCTTGAAGCCCTTCTCGTCGATGTCGGTGATGTGGCCCTTGAGCGCGCGAATCCAGCCCTTCTCGGAGAGGATCACGGTGATCGGCTCGCGCTCGATGAAGGCGGCGGCGGCCTCTTCGGCGAACTCGGCCTCGGGGGCGTCGGCCAGCTCGGTCTTGCGGCGACCGAGCGGCGTGTCCTTGCCGTAGACCTTTTGCAGCTCGCCGATCTGGCGGGTGATCTCGCCCCATTGCTTCCTGTCGGAGGCGAGCAGCGCGTTGAGCTGGCCCTGCTCCTCGGTGAGCGCCTTGTGCTCGGACCGCAGCTCCATTTCCTCGAGCTTGCGCAGCGAGCGCAGGCGCATGTTGAGGATGGCCTCGGCCTGCCCCTCGGTGAGCTTGAAGCGCGCCATCAGCGCCGGCTTGGGCTCGTCCTCCTCGCGGATGATGCGGATCACCTCGTCGAGGTTGAGATAGGCGACGATGTAGCCGTCGAGGATTTCGAGGCGGCGGGCGATCTGCTCGAGGCGGTGGCCGGTGCGGCGCACCAGCACGTCCTTGCGGTGCTCCAGCCAGGCGGCGAGCGCGTCGCGCAAATTCATGACGCGCGGCACGACGCCTCGGTCGAGCACGTTCATGTTGAGCGGGATGCGCTGCTCGAGGTCGGTGGCCTTGAACATCTGCTCCATCAGCACCGCGTCCTCGACGGTGCCGGCGCGCGGCTCGAGGACGACGCGCACGTCGTCGGCGCTCTCGTCGCGGATGTCCTTGAGCAGCGGCAGCTTCCTGGCGAGCAGCAGCTCGGCGACCTTCTCGATGAGCCGCGCCTTGGGCACGCCATAGGGGATCTCGGTGACGACGATCTGGTAGACGCCGCGGCCCTTGTCCTCGCGGTGCCAGCGGGCGCGCAGGCGGAACGAGCCGCGGCCGGTGGAATAGGCTTCCAGAATGGACTCGGCCGGCTCGACCAGCACGCCCCCGGTGGGGAAGTCCGGGCCGGGAATGTGGTGGACCAGCTCCTCGACGGTGGCCTTGGGTTTGGCGATGAGGGCCAGCGCCGCGTCGCAGATTTCGGCGACATTGTGCGGCGGGATGGAGGTGGCCATGCCGACGGCGATGCCCTGCGCGCCGTTGGCGAGCAGGTTGGGGAAGTTCGCCGGCAACACCACGGGCTCGTCGGTCGAGCCGTCATAGGTGGGCTTGAAATCGACCGCATCCTCGGCGATGCCCTCGAGCAGGCGCGTCGCGATATCGGTCATCTTGGCTTCGGTGTAGCGATAGGCGGCGGCGTTATCGCCGTCGATGTTGCCGAAATTGCCCTGCCCGTCGACCAGCGGGTAGCGCATGGCGAAATCCTGCGCGAGGCGCACCATGGCGTCGTAGATCGAGGCGTCGCCATGCGGGTGGAAGCCGCCGATGACGTCGCCCACCACCTTGGCGGATTTCTTGTAGGCCTCGGCGGGATCGAGCTTGAGCAGCCGCATGACGTGGATGATGCGCCGGTGCACGGGCTTCAGCCCGTCGCGGGCGTCGGGCAGCGCGCGCTGGGTGATGGTCGAGAGCGCGTAGCTCAGATAGCGCTCCTCCAGCGCCCGGCGCAGATCGACGACGTCATCGGCGTCGTCGGGCGGCAAGGTGTCGGAACTATGAGGCATGAAATGGTCCGGGGCGAATCATGGCCGGACTATACAGGACCGAGCTCGCCGATCAGCGCCTCGCGCATGGCGGGCGGCGCGATACCCCGCGCGTCCCAGACATGGATGTGGAGGAAATGGCTGGTGAGGCGGAAGGCGGCGGCGAGGTCGGCGGGCGTGACCGCGACATCGGCGATAAGGAAGGCGGGCAGCACCAGCAGCCGGCCGGCATAGGGGGCGGCGGCGGCGCGCGACACGGCGCGGCCGCTGCGCGGCGAGACATGGGTCAGATCCTCGGTGCTGCCGGTGGCGGCGCAGGTCTCGAGGTCGAGCCCGAAGCCGAGCCCGTCGAGGAGCGCCAGCTCGAAGCGCGCCAGCTCGACGGCGAGGCGGTGGGGATCGGCGCGCTGGCCGAGCACGTCGAGGGCGAGGGCCAGCAGGTGGTCGTGCGGATCGCGCTCGGGCAGGAGGCGCAGATGGTCGCACAGCACGCCGCTGGCATAAAGGCGCAGGCGGTCGCCGATGAGGTCGGCGGCACGGGCCTCGACCAGCTCGACGGCGAAGGTGCCGAGGTGCTCCTCGAGGCGGGCGCGCCAGGTGACCTGCAGCGTGTTGCCGGGCTGCAGGGTGGCGGCGAGCCGGCTCGAGCGACCGCCGCGCACGAGCCCGAGCGTGCGGCCCCGGCCCGCCACCATGATTTCGGCGATGACGCTGCTCTCGCCGTGGCGGCGCACGCCGATCAGGAGGCCTTCAGCAGACCATTGCATGGGGACGCCTTCACTTCGTCCATGTCAGCCCCATTTCGCTGTAGCGCTCGGGGTCGTCGGCCCATTTCTCGCGGACCTTGACGAACAGGAAGAGGTGGACGGGGACCTCGAAGATCTCCATCAGCTCGCGGCGCGCCTCGGCGCCGATGGCCTTGATGGTCTGGCCGCCGGCGCCCAGAACGATCTTCTTGTGCGTGTCGCGAGTGACGTAGACCACCTGGTCGATGCGATAGGAGCCGTCCTTCTGGATGGTGAACTTCTCGGTCTCGACCGTGGCGTTGTAGGGGATCTCGTCGTGGATCCTGAGGAACAGCTTTTCGCGCGTCACCTCGGCGGCGGTGAGCGCCAGGGTGAGGTCGGTGAGCTGGTCCTCGGGGAAGTGCCACGGGCCGGGCGGGATATGGGCGATGGCCCAGTCGAGGAAATCGCGCACGCCCGAGCCCTTGAGCGCCGAGAGCATGAAGGTCGCCTCGAAGCCGAGCCGCGCATTGAGGTCGGCGGCGAGCCCGAGCAGCTTTTCGTGCGGAATGAGGTCGATCTTGTTGAGGATGAGGACGCGCGGGTGGCGGACGTTTTCGAGGCCGGCAAGCAGCGCCTCGACCTCGGGCGTTACGCCGCGCTCGGCATCGACGATGAGCGCCACGAGGTCGGCGTCGCCGGCGCCGGTCCACGCCGCCTCGACCATGGCGCGATCGAGCCGGCGCTTGGGCGCGAAGATGCCGGGCGTGTCGATGAAGACGAGCTGCGCGTCGCCCTCGGTGACGACGCCGCGAATCTGGGCGCGCGTCGTCTGCGCCTTGTGGGTGACGATGGAGACCTTGGCGCCGACCAGCGCGTTGAGCAGCGTCGATTTGCCGGCATTGGGGGCGCCGACCAGCGCGATGAAACCGCAGCGCGTCGCGGCGTCGGGGGCGGTCACGCGGCGTCTCCCGGCCAGACCTTCTCGCGCAGGAGGAAGGCTTCGGCGGCCTTGTGCTCGGCGAGCTTCTTGCTCGGGCCGGTGGCGCTCAGGGGCTCGAAGCCGTCGAGGCGCACGGCGATGGTGAATTCGGGGGCGTGGTCGGGGCCGCGCCGGTCGATCTCGACATAGGCGGGCGGCTCGAGCCCCCTGCCCTGCGCCCATTCCTGCAAGGTGGTCTTGGCGTCGGCGCGGCTGGCGCCGGTCTGGCCGATATGGCTGCCGAACAGGCGCTCGATGATCTCGAAGGCCGGGCCGAGCCCGCCATCGATATAGACGGCGCCGAGCAGCGCCTCGACCACATCGCCCAGAATGGCGTCCTTGTCGGCACCGCCGGTGCGCGCCTCGCTGTCGCCGAGGATGAGCTCGCTACCGAGGTCGAGCTCGCGCCCGATCATGGCGCAGGTCTCCTTGCGCACGAGGGCGTTGAGCGAGCGGCTGAGGTCGCCCTCGGTGGATTTCGGAAAGCGCCGGTAGAGCATGTCGGCGACGACGAGGCCGAGCACGCGGTCACCGAGGAATTCGAGCCGCTGGTACGAGTTCGTCACGCGCCGCGCCGGCGCGATGGCGCTGGAATGGGTCAGCGCCCGTTCGAGAAGGTCGGGGTCGGCGAACCTGTAGCCCAGCCGGGCTTCGAGCTTGCCGTGCCCCTTGCCGCGGTGGCTCATGATGGCGTGTGCGTGACCGGGGTGTAGACGGATTGCAGCATGCGGTCCCAGCGGACATTGGCCGGCCACTGCCAGAGCTGCCAGGGCGGAATGTTGTCCTTGATGGAGAAGAAGCGGAACTCGGCCTTGCCGATGAGATTGGTGGCCGGGACATACCCCACTTGGCGCAGCACGCGGCTGTCGGCGGAGCGGTCGCGGTTGTCGCCCATCATGAAATAGTGGCCGGCCGGCACGACATATTCGGCCGTGTTGTCGAGCGGCTGGTCGTCGGAGATTTCCTGGATGGTGTGGACGACGCCGTTGGGCAGCGTCTCCCGGTAGAGGATCACCGGCACGGTGCTGGCGAGGGAATCCTTGTCCTCGCCGGTGCCGATGCGTTCGCGCTCGACCATCTCGCCATTGATGTAGAGGCGCCCCTCCTGCATCTGGATGCGGTCGCCGGGCAGGCCGATGACGCGCTTGATGTAGTCCTCGCCGGTCGGCTCGTTGTGGAAGACGGCGATGTCGCCGCGCTCGGGCTTGGCGAAGGAAAGCACGCGGTCGCCGAGCGGCACCGGCAGCGGGAAGGAATACTTGCCCAGCCCCCAGGTGAACTTCGAGGCGACGAAGTAGTCGCCAATCATCAGCGTCGATTGCATCGAGGCGGTGGGAATGGAAAAGGGCTGGTAGAGAAACGTACGGAAAACGAGGGCGATCAACAGCGCCTCGACGATCACCACGATGGTGTCGCGCAGCTCGTTCTTGTTGGCCTTCTTGTCGGCCTTGCTCGTGCCAGTCTGGCTCATTGTTGTCCCCGGTCCGCCCCGCAGGGCCGTGGTTATGCTCAGGATGGGCGCCCGTCAACGACTGGCAGGGCCTCGATGATGACAAAGGCCTGCGCCATGCCGCCATCGTCGGTGATGGTCAGGTGGATATGTGGTGCATGTCCGGCAGGAACAAGGCGGGCCAGCGCCCGCGCCGCGCCGTTGGCGAGGTTCATCGTCGGCTTGCCGCTGGGCAGGTTCACGACGCCGAGATCGCGCCAGAAGACACCCCAGCTCATGCCGGTGCCGAGCGCCTTGGCGCAGGCCTCCTTGGCAGCGAAGCGCTTGGCGTAGGAAGCGGCGCGCTGCGCCCGGCGGTCGGACTTCTGCCGTTCGATCTCAGTGAAGCAGCGATGGGTGAAGCGCTCGCCATAGCGGTCGAGCACGCTTTGCACGCGCGCAATGTCGCACAGATCGTTGCCGAGGCCGACGATCATGCAAGCCCCGGAGTGGAGGAAGGCCCCCTCACCCGCCGCTGCGCGGCGACCTCTCCCCCAAGGGAGAGGTGAAGAGGTGGCATGGCCCCGCCCATGCACCACCTCTCCCTGGGGGGAGAGGTCGGGCCGCAGGCCCGGGTGAGGGGGCCTTTGCCCTGCCCCATCACGCCAGTCCCCGCGAGCCGGGCTTTACCGCGGGGATCGCGGCGAGGTCAGGCGGGAGGGCGTCGGCGGGATAGGCGGGGACCTTGTAATCGACGAGCGCCACCAGCGGCACGCCGATTTCGGCCTCGCCGGCCGACCGATCGACGAGGCAGGCGGCGGCCACCACGTCGGCGCCGAGGTCGCGGAGGCAGGCGATGCATTCGCGGATGGACAGGCCCGTGGTGACGATGTCCTCGACCACCAGCACCTTTTCGCCCGGCGCCACCTCAAAGCCGCGGCGGAGCTGGAAGCGGCCCTCGACGCGCTCGGTATAGACGGCCGGCACGCCGAGATGGCGCGCCGTCTCGTAGCCCGGCACGATGCCGCCGATGGCGGGCGAGACGATCTGGCTCACGCCGCCGAAGCCCGCGGCGCGGATCTTTTCGGCCAGCGCGCGGCAAAGGATCTCGGCCTTGTCGGGATGCATGAAGACGCGTGCCTTCTGCAGGAAGACGGGCGAGCGCAGCCCCGAGGAGAGGATGAAGTGCCCCTCGAGCAGGGCGCCGCAGTCGCGGAAGATGGCGAGAACGTCGTCAGTGGTCATAAGCCGGCCTTTTCGTCCGCCTCGGCGCCGGTCCATTCCGCAATGGCGACGCTCTCGGCTTCGGCGACCGTGGCGCGGCGCACCTGGCTCAGCCCGTGGGTGAGCTTCAGCGACGACAGCACGTCGGTCAATTGTCCCAGATCGCGCACCTCGAGCTCGAAGATGTTCTTGTGGAAGTCGGGCGAGACGATGCGCATGACGAGATTATGGATGTTCGCCTCGGCGGCGGCAATGGCGCTCGAAATCTGCGCCAGCGAGCCGGGGCGGTTCACCGTCAGCATGGAGATGACCACCTTGTAGAGGCGGTCCTCGCGGCCGGCGATGTCCCAGCGCACGTCGATCCAGGCGACGTCGGAATCGTGCAGGCCGACCAGCGCGTCGGAATGGATGGGGTAGATCATTATCGGCGCGTCGGGGCGCAGGATGCCGACGAGCCGGTCGCCGGGCACGACGCCCTCGGGCGAAATCTCGACGCGCGTCGAAAAGCCGAGCTGCTCCAGCGCCCGCCTGGCATTGGGGCCGGAACTCTGGCCGCCCGGCACGCGGAAGCGGAAGAGCTCGGTGTCGCGCAGCGCGAACCAGCCCTCGGCCTTGTCGGGCAGCGGCAGGTCGAGCGCCTTCTTGCGGCGCTTCTTGAGGCCCTTGACCTCGACCAGGGCGGCGCCGAGGGCGTCGCTCTCGACCTTGCCCTCGCCGATGGCGACCAGCAGCTCGCGCTTGCTGGCGTGGCCCAGGGCGCGCGCCAACTGCTCGCTGTCGACCTCGTCGAGGCTGGCGCCCTCGCGTTCGAGCAGCGAGGAGAGGACATGCTCGCCGAGGGCGTGGGCGCGCTGCTGCTGGGCGACGCGCACGGCGCGGCGGATGGCGGCGCGGGCCTTGCCGGTGGCGGCGATGGTCTGCCAGTTGGCGGGCGGCAGATGGTTCTGGTCGCGGATGATCTCCACCTCGTCGCCCGATTGCAGGTGCGTGGTGAGCGGCTTGATGGCGCCGTTGATCTTGGCGCCGACGGTGGTGTCGCCGATGTCGGTGTGCAGCGCATAGGCGAAGTCGATGGGCGTGGCGCCGCGCGGCAGCGCGATCAGCCGGCCGCGCGGGGTGAAGCAGAACACCTGGTCCTGGAACAGCTCGAGCCGCGTGTATTCGAGGAAATCCTCGGTGCTCGAGCCGGCGGTGACGTGCTCGATGGTCTGGCGCAGCCAGGCGAAGGCCTGGCTCTCGTTGGAGAGCCGCACGAGGTCGGCGCTGTCGTCGCCCTCCTTGTAGGCGGCGTGCGCGGCGATGCCGTATTCGGCGACGCGGTGCATCTCCTCGGTGCGGATCTGCAATTCGACGCGCTGGCGGCCCAGGCCGACGATGGTGGTGTGCAAGGAGCGGTAGTCGTTGTGCTTGGGGACAGAGATGTAGTCCTTGAAGCGACCTGGAACGACCTTCCAGTTGGTGTGGACGATGCCGAGCGCGCGGTAGCAGTCGGCGACGGTGGGCACGACGATGCGGAAGCCGATCATGTCGGAGAGCTGCTCGAGCGCGATCTGCTTGCGCTCGATCTTGGTGGCAATGGACCAGGCCGATTTGACGCGTGAGGAGACGCGGGCCTCGATGCCCTCGGCGGCGAGCCGGCTCGATACCTCGCGCTTCACCGTCTCGATGGTCTCGCTGAACTCGGCCTGCATCTCGGCCAGCCGGTCGGTGATGGCCTTGTAGTGGTCGGGCTGGAGCGTGCGGAAGGCGAGGTTCTCGAGCTCGGAGCGCATGTCCTGCATGCCCATGCGGCCGGCGAGCGGCGCATAGATGTCCATCGTCTCCTTGGCGATGCGCTTCTGCTTGTCGGGCGCCATGAAGTCGAGGGTGCGCATGTTGTGCAGGCGGTCGGCGAGCTTGACCAGCAGCACGCGCACATCGGCGGAGATGGCGAGCAGGAGCTTGCGCAGATTCTCGGCCTGCGCCTCCTCGCGGGTGACGAGCTGCAGGCGCTCGATCTTGGTCAGCCCATCGACGATCTCGCCGATCTCGGCGCCGAAGAGCTGGTCGATCTCGGCGCGGGTGGCGTCGGTGTCCTCGATGGTGTCGTGCAGGAGCGCCACGGCGATGGTGGCGTCGTCGAGCTTCATGTCGGTGAGGATGGAGGCCACCTCGAGGGGGTGGTTGAAATAGGGGTCGCCCGAGGCGCGCGTCTGGGTGCCGTGCTTCTGCATGGCATAGACATAGGCCTTGTTGAGCAGGTTCTCGTCGGCGTGCGGGTTGTAGGCCTGCACCTTCTCGACAAGCTCGTATTGACGCATCATCGGGCGCCGCTCTCCTGGTGCGGCAAACAAAAAGGCGCCCGAAAAGCCGGGCGCCTCAATAGTATAGGCCGAGTTGTTAGCGGATCAATCGTCCCGCCGCTCGGGCGGAGCGAGGCTTTCGATGCCGCGCAGCAATTCGTCCTCGGAAATGGTGTCGAAGGTATCGCTGTCCTCGTCGGCATTGGCGTCGAGCAGCGGGGCGGCGTGCTTTTCGGGCTCGTCCACCTCGACATATTTCTGCAGCGAATGGATGAGATCCTCGCGCAAATCCTCGGGGGAGATGGCGCCGTCGCCGATCTCGCGCAGGGCCACCACGGGATTCTTGTCGTTGTCGCGATCGACGGTGATCGCCCCGCCGGCGGAAATCATGCGGGCACGGTGGGCGGCCATCAGAACGAGGTCGAAGCGGTTGTCGATTTTCTCGATGCAGTCTTCAACGGTGACGCGGGCCACGGACGTCTCCAGTCTGGTTGGGGAAGGTGGCGCCCTCTTACACGAGGCGCCCCGGCCCCGCAAGGTGACGCGACAGCAGGGCAGGACTGTGCTAGAGTAAACGTTCCGATAGTGAATTAATTCATTTGCGAGCAGGCTCGCGCCTTGCTATTCGGGCGCACCAGCGGGGTTTTCCTGCTGTAGTGGCCGCCCCCGGCGATGCCGCTCAAGCCGAGGACGATCACGCCAGACGGCCCGAAGCGGCCGACCTGCCAGGAGGAAGACCATGACGATCGACCCCCGCGAAAAAGTCGTGCTGTTCATCGACGGCGCCAATCTCTACGCGACCAGCAAGGCGATCGGCATCGATATCGACTATCGCCGGCTGCTCGCCGAATTCCAGTCCAAGGCCTATCTGCTGCGCGCCTATTACTACACGGCGCTGGTCGAGGATCAGGAATACTCCTCGATCCGGCCGCTGATCGACTGGCTCGACTATAACGGCTTCACCGTGGTCACCAAACCGGCCAAGGAATTCACCGACGCGGCCGGGCGGCGCAAGATCAAGGGCAGCATGGACATCGAGCTGACCGTCGATGCGCTGGAGATGGCGCCCTATTTCGACCATTTCGTGCTATTTTCGGGCGATGGCGACTTCACCGCGCTGGTGGCGGCGCTGCAGCGGCGCGGCAAGCGCGTGACCGTCGCCTCGACGCTCTCGACGCCGACGCCGATGATCGCCGACGACCTCAGGCGGCAGGCCGACTTCTTCCTCGACGTGGCCGAGCTCGCCAAGACGGTGGGACGGGCCGTCGAGCGGACGGGCGAGCGCAGCCTCGAACGCACGGCGGCGCATGCCGACGACAAGGTGAAGTGACACAGGAGCAGTCGCTCACCCAGCCGCCCCGCGACTGCCCGCTCTGCCCCCGCCTCGTCGCCTTTCGCGAGGAGGCGCGGCGGCTGCATCCCGACTGGTACAACAATCCCGTGCGCTACTGGGGCGATCAGGCGGCGCGGCTCATCATCGTCGGGCTGGCGCCGGGCCTCAAAGGCGCCAACCGCACCGGGCGGCCGTTCACCGGCGATTTCGCCGGCGACCTGCTCTACGCGACGCTGGGCAAGTTCGGGCTGGCGGAGGGCACGTATGGGCAGATGCCGGATGACGGGCTGAGGCTCAGGAACACGCTGATCGCCAATGCCGTGGCGTGCGTGCCGCCGCAGAACAAGCCGACGACCGAGGAAATCCGCACCTGCCGGCAGTTCCTGACGCGCCGGCTGGAGGAGCAGCAGCCCCTCGCCTATCTGGCGCTCGGCCGCATCGCCCACGATTCGCTGCTGGTGGCGCTGGGCGAAAAGCGCGCGCGACATCCGTTCGGCCACGGCGCCGAGCATCAGCTCACGGGCGGCGCGAGGCTCTTCGACAGCTATCACTGCTCGCGCTACAATACGAATACGGGCGTGCTGACGACGGCCATGTTCGAGGACGTGGTCGGCCGCGCCGCCGCTTTCGTCACCCGGCCTTCCTGATCGCGGCCTTCAGCGTATCGTCGATGCGCGTCTGCCAGCCCTCGCCGGTGGCCTTGAAGTGATCGACCACCTCGCGGCTGAGCCTGAGCGATACCGGCACCTTCGTCGGCGACTTCTGCGGGCCGCGGAGCTTCGTCTTGGGAAAAGCTGCGAGAATTATGGCCTGAAGGTCGGGCGGCAGATCCTCGACCGGCGTGGCCTTGCGAAAATCCTCCTCGGTCCAGAAGGGGTTGTCCTCGTCCTCGACGATGCTGGGATCGTCCGACGCAAGCTGCCGCAACTCCTCCAGCGTATATCCCCCGTATCTCTTCTCAGCCATTGTCCAGCTCCTTGCTGTGCGCGCGCCGTAGACTGATGATCCGCACCGTGTTTGGGCGAAACACGAAGATCATGGTGTGAAGCTCACCATCTAGAACGCCCACAGCCTTCAGACGAAGCTCGCCTCGTCTTTCGACGCGATCCAGCGTCAGCATGCGGAAGTCCGCCGCTCGTGCAAGCGAGATGCCGTGCTTTTCGACGTTAGCCGCATCCTTGGTGGGATCGAACTCGATCTCCATCGCAATATAGGGTCCGCATAATTATTTTGCAATCAAATCGTATATACAATCAGCCATGCTTCAGGAGTCGCGCCTTTTCGCGGTTCCAGTCGCGGTTGCGTTCGGTTTCGCGCTTGTCGAAGCTCTTCTTGCCCTTGGCGAGGCCGAGGAGCAGCTTGGCGATGCCGCGGTCGTTGAAATAGAGCTTCAGCGGCACGATGGTGTTGCCGGCGCGCTCGACGCCCTCGGCGAGGCGCGCCAGCTCCTTGCGCGAGACGAGAAGCTTGCGCGGCCGTTTTTCCTCGTGATTGAAGCGGTTGGCCTGCACGAATTCGGGGATGTGGGCGTTGATGAGCCACAGCTCGCCCCGTTCGGGCGAGGCGTAGCTCTCGGTGATCTGCGCCTTGCCGAGGCGCAGCGATTTCACCTCGGAGCCGGTCAGGACGATGCCGGCCTCGAGCGTGTCGAGCACCTCGTAGTCGTAGCGCGCACGGCGGTTCTCGGCGACCGCGCCCGAGGTGATCATCGCCGACTTCTTCGGTTCTTTCGCCATGCCTGCTAGTTGGGCAGCAGACCGGCGTGCGACAAGGCCGCGTCGATGACCTCGGCATTGGCCTGGCTCACCGGCACCACCGGCAGGCGGAACTCGTTGTTGCAGAGGCCGAGCCGGGACACGGCATATTTCACGCCGGCGGGGTTGTTCTCAAGGAACAGCGCCTTGTGCAGCGGTGCCAGCTTATCCTGGAGCATCAGCGCGTCGGCGAAATTGCCCTGCTGGCAGGCGTTCTGGAACTGCGCGCACAGCCGCGGCGCGACGTTGGAGGTGACCGAGATGCAGCCATGCCCGCCATGCGCATTGAAGCCGAGCGCCGTCATGTCCTCGCCCGAGAGCAGGACGAAGTCGGCGCCGAGCCTGGCGCGCGTCATGGTGGCCTTTTCCATGCTCGCCGTCGCGTCCTTGGTGCCGACGACATTGGGATGCGCTTCGCGCAGGCGCGCCAGCGTATCGACGCTGATATCGACGACGGTGCGGCCGGGCACGGCATAGACCAGGATGGGCAGCGCGGTGGCCTGCGCCACGGCGGAGAAATGCTGAAACATCCCCTCCTGCGTCGGCTTGTTGTAGTAGGGCACGACCGAGAGCACCGCATCGGCGCCGATATCCTCGGCAAAGCGGGTGAGCGACACCGCCTCGGCAGTGGAGTTCGAGCCCGCCCCGGCGATCACCGGCACGCGGCGGTCGGCCACCTCGACGGTGATCTCGATGACGCGGCGATGCTCCTCGTGGCTGAGCGTCGGGCACTCGCCGGTGGTGCCGACCGGCACGAGCCCGTGCGAGCCCTCCTTGATCTGCCAGTCAACGATGCGAGAGAGGGCTTTCTCGTCCACGGCCCCGTTCGCGAACGGAGTGATGAGCGCCGTGATCGAGCCTCTGAGCATTTGGGTGGGTTCCTGTTGACATGGTGTGGCCCCGGCTTCTCCGCCCTTTGGCCATAGTCGCGCAACATAGTTTCAACCGCCCGGCGGAACAAGCGCAGAGCCGCCGGCCACGCTGCAAGGATTGTGCGGCAAGGGTTTGTTCACCCTGAGCGGGGACACTCCCTGTCGTGCAAGGACGGGGGCGCCTTGTTGGATTTTGTCTCGAGGACCAACAGGACCACACCATGTTCACGGCCCTGGGGAGCCCGAAGGGCGCCCTGCTCGGCCTTACGGCCGCGGCACTGATCATCGCGATCTCGTATTCGATCCACGCCGCCTCGGCGCCGCTGGTGGCGGAGGCCATGGCCGTCGCGGAAGCGCCGGTCGACGACGTCGTCACCGGCGCCGTGGACCGGGTGGCCGTGGCGGCGCCCGCGCAGGCGATGCCGGCGCCGGTCGCGGCCTCGGCCGGCTTCGACAGCGCCCTCGGGCTCATCCGGGACGGCCGCTACGCCGACGCCTATGCGGCGGCACGCGGGCTGACGCACAGCGTCGAGCGGCGCGCCATCCAGTGGGCGGCGATCTATTACGGCAACGGCGCCATCGATCCGGCGACGGTCAGGCGCTTCGAGGCCGACGCCCCCGGCTTCATCGCGGCCGGCGTGTTCAAGACGCGGCTCGAACAGGGGCTGAGCAAGGCCGGGGCGGACGGGCCGACGATCATCGAATATCTCAGCGGCGCCATGCCCAACACGCTCGACGCGCAACTGGCGCTGGCCGAGGCCTATGTCGCCGACGGGCAGACGAGTCGTGCCGCGGCCATCGCGCGCGCCATCTGGACGGAGCAGTTCCTCGATCCGGCGAGCGAGGCCAAGGTGCTCGACGCGCTCGGCGGGCTCCTCACCCGCGACGACCATTGGGCGCGGGCGCAGCATTTGATGATGCACGACCGCGCGGCGGGGACGGAGCGGCTGCTGCAATTCCTCACGCCCGCGCAGCAGAGCCTCGCGGTGGCGCGCAATGCCGTATCGCGCAACGCCAAGGACGCCAAGGCGCTGCTCGACGCGGTGGACCCGGCCTACAAGACCAACCCCGTCTATTATTTCTCGCGAGCGCAGCGGGCCCGGCAGTTCGAGCTGTGGGACGACGCCATCGCCTATCTCGACAAGGGCAAGGCGAGCGATCCCGACGCCGCCGAGTGGTGGTACGAGCGGCAGTCGCTGGTCCGGCAACTGCTCGGCAAGGGCGACGCGAAGCGGGCCTATCGCGCGGCGGCGGGCTATACGGAGGGGCCGGGGGGGCGCGTGGTGGAAGCGCGTTTCCACGCCGGCTGGATCGCGCTCAGCTTCCTCGATGACGCCAAGGGCGCAGCCGGCCATTTCGCCGCGATGGCGAAGCTCTCCACCCTGCCCGACAGTGTGACACAGGCCAATTACTGGCTCGGCCGGGCCCTCGCGGCGAGCGGCGACGCAGCCGGCGCCCAGGCGGCCTATGGCGTCGCGGCCGGCTATCCGACCGTCTATTACGGGCAACTGGCGCGCGAGGCGCTGGGGCGCAAGCCGGTGGAACTGCGCACCATGCCGGACTGGCAGAGCAGCGCGCCGGCCTTTGCGCACAATGAGGTGGTGCAGGCCATTCGCCTGTTCGCCGGCGCCGGCGAGCCCGACAAGGCCGCCGCGCTGCTGCGCACGCTGATGCCGGCGCTGACCAGCGGCGGCGAGATGGTGCTCGGCGCGCGGCTGGCGCAGGAGATCGGCGCGCATCACCTCGCCATCGCTATCGCCGATACGGCCGACCGGCGCGGCATGCCGCTCGACCTGTTCAACTTCCCCAAGGACGGGCTGCCGAGCAGCAAGATCGCGGCGCTCGACGCCGCCGCCGTCTATGCGGTAGCGCGCCAGGAAAGCCGCTTCCAGGTCAATGCGATATCGTCCGCCGGGGCGCGCGGGCTGATGCAGTTGATGCCGGGCACGGCCAAAGATACGGCCAGGAAGCTCGGCGTCGCCTACTCGCCGGCCCAGCTTATCAGCGATGCGGCCTACAATGCGCAGCTCGGCACGCATTATCTCGACGCCCAGCTCGAAAGCTATGGCGGCTCGCTGATCCTCGCGGCGGCGGCCTACAATGCCGGGCCGGGCAACGCCAACAAGTGGATCGCGGCGTTCGGCGACCCGCGCGCCGCCGGGGCGGACCCGGTGGTGTGGGTGGAGCAGATCCCGTTCCAGGAAACGCGCAAATATGTGCAGCGCGTGTTCGGCAACTACATGGTCTACCGGGCGCGGCTGGGCGGCGCAGCAATCAGCATGAGCGACGCCTTGCATTCGATCCGGGGCTGATCGGCGGGCCGAACTCGGCTATCAAGGGCCATGACGCGCAGCTTCCCCGCCGACCACAAGGCTTTCGCCGGCCTCAACGTGCAGATGGTAACGGTGGGCAACGCGGCCGAGCAGATGGCCGTGCATGTGCGCGGGGCGCTGGGGCCGGGGCGCGTGCCGCTGGTGTGCGTCGCCGGCTATACTCGCAACATGGCGGACTGGGGCGGCCTCGCGCGGCAATTCGCGCCGGCGCTGGAGACGACGCCGCTGGTGTTGGTGGACCTCAAGGGGCGCGGCCGCTCGACCGACCGGCGGCGGACGAGCCGCTATTCGTCGGTAGCCGACGCGGCGGACGTGGCGGAGGTGATGCGGGCGCTCGCCATCGAGCGCGCCATATTCGCCGGCCAGGGGCATGGCGGGCAGGTGCTGATGGCGCTGGCGGCGGCGACGCCGGGGCTGGTGGCGGGCACGGTGCTGATCGATGCCGGGCCGGTGTCGGATTCGCGCGGGCTGGTGCGGCTGCGCGTGTCGCTCACCGAGCTCATGGGCGTGCGCGGCGAGGCCAGCCTCAAGCCGATGCTGCGCCGCATGGCGGCCGCCGACTATCCCGACCAGCCGGACACGGCGCTCGACGCGCTGGCGCTGCGCAGCCATTTCGTCGATCGGCGCGGGCGGCTGCAGGCGCTGTTCGACCCGGCGCTGATCAAGCTGCTCGAGCCGTTCGACCTTGACGACGTGCTGGTGCCGCAATGGCAGCTCTTCGACGCCCTGCAAGTGGCGCCGCTGCTCATGCTGCGCACGCAGCTCACGCAGCAATTGCGGCGCGAGACGCTGGAGGAGATGATGCGGCGGCGGCGCGACGCCGAGGCCTATGTCATCGAGCACCAGGGCTCGCCGGCGCTGCTCGACACGGCGGGCGACGTGGAGCCGATCCTTGCCTTCGTGCGGCAGGTGACGGGCGGGCGCCAGGCGGCCTGAAGCCCTGCCCCGGCTATTTTTCGGTATCGGCCGCCGGCTCGCCCTCGAGCCGGGCGATGGCCTCGGCGACGGCGCTCTGGGCGGCCGCCACGGCGATGCCGAGATCGGTGAGCTCGGGGGCATCCGGCAGGGCGCGCGCGTGGGTGCGGCTCCAATTGCCCTCGACGGCGCGCATGGCGGCATCCTCGTCGGGCGGCGGCAGCGGCCGGAAGCGGCTGGCGGCGCGGCCGCGAATCTCGCCGGTCCAGGCCTCGCCGGGGCGCGTGGCCGGAGCCGCCGTGGGCACTGGCACTTCGGCAGGTGGCGGCGGCGGCGGTTCGGATGGCACCGGCTCGGGTTCGGCGACGGGCAGCGGCAGGATGAGCGGCGATTTGACCAGCGGCTCGGGCGGCTGGCCGATGGCGGCGGCGAGGCGCTCGGCCGGGATGGCCGTCTCCGGCTGGGCCGGCGCGCGCACGACAAGGCGGCGCGCGGCATAGCCCAGCGCCCAGCCCAGCGTGTAGGCCACGGCCAGGAGTAGCGCGACTTCGCCGATATGGATGAGCGTCGGCATCGGCAGCCTAGCGCTTCGGCGCCGGGGCGAACCAGCCCGCGACGAGCCCGACGGCCATGACGCCGAGCGCGTAGGGCCAGTAGATTTCGAGGAGGTAGAGGAGCGAATCCAAGGCTCACTCCTCGACGATGGTGAAGGCGATGCGGCGGTTCTGCGCCTTGCCCTGGGGCGTGTCGTTGGAGGCGATCGGGCTCGATTCGCCAAAGCCCTCGGCATAGAGGCGCTCGGCATCGACGCCGCGCGCGATGAGGGCGGCGACCACCGCCTCGGCGCGCGCCACCGACAAAGCGAGGTTGAGGGCCTCGGCACCGTCGGAATCGGTGTGGCCTTCGACATGCACCGCCGCCGGGGCGCAGAGCTGCAGGTCGGCGGCCAGCTCGTCGATGACCGGCAGCGAAGCGTCGGTCAACTGCGCGCTACCCGACTGGAAGGTGATGGCGTTGCGCCGCTCCAGGCCGGCGACGTGCTCGCGGCAGATTTCGACGGGCGGCAGCAGGCCGACCAGCACCGACCAGCTTTCGGGCCCGGGCGAGGCGGCGATGCTGGCCGCCACGGCGTCGCGGGTGGCGGCGGCCTCGGCCGTGCCGCGCAGCCACCATTTCGTGCCGTCGAAGCCGAGGCGGCCTTCCGTGAGGGTGAGGAGAGCATCGAGGCCGGTGAGCGCATTGGTGATGAAGTCGTCCGGCAGGCCCTGCTGCGGCCGCAACGCATCGGTGGGTACGCCGCCGGCGCGGACGCCGAAGAAGGCGGCCGCCGCCGCGGCCGGCACGCCGCCACGCAGGGCGATAGGCTGGCCGCTCTCCTTGCTGGCCTCGAAGACGAAGCGCGCGGGCATGGGATCGGTGATGTCGAGGCTGCGCCCGGCCTCGGGCTCCGCTGCGGCTTCCGGCGCGGGCGCAGCGACGGGTTCGGGCGCCGGCGGCTCGGCCAGCTCAGCAGGCGGTTCGGCCGGCGGCGCGGGAGTGCGGGCGTCGATGGCGATCCGCCAGTTGGCCGTATCGACACGCTCGGCGAGCGCCGCCGCGATGGCGTCGCGCGTCGCCGTGTCGGCGACCGTGCCGGTCAGCGTCCAGCGCGTCCCGTCGAGGCTGAGGGTGCCCTCCTCCAGCGCCAGCAGCGCGTCGAGGCCGGCGCTGGCGCTGGGCTCGAAATCGTCGGGCGCGCCGGCGCCCAGCGTCGTGGCATCGGTCAGCGCCGGGATGCGCGCGGCGAGATCGGCCTTGATGCTCTCGGCGGGCACGAAGCCAGCGGCGCTGACAGCGCCGTCGAGGTGCTTCTGCGCGTGCCAGACATAGGGTGAAATGATGGGCAGCGCGGGCCGGCGTACATCGAAGGTCCAGCCGCGCGATGCGAGGCCCGCTTCGGCAAAGGCGGCGTCGGCATCGCGGCCCTTCTGCTCCGTATCCACCGCGCCGCTGAGCGACCAGGCGGCGCCGTCATAGGCGAGCGTGCCCGAATCGAGGCGGGCGAGGATGCCGAGGCCCTTTTCCGCCAGCGTGGCGAAGTCGGCGGGGGCGCCATCGGCCGGCGCGGTGGTATCGGCGGCCAGCGCGGCAATAGTGGCGTGGAGCGCGGCGCGGGTCGCGGCATCGGGGACATAGCCGGCAAGCGTCGTCGTGCCATCCGCGGCCCTGGTGGCGGTGAAGGTGAAGGGCGCGGCGAGCGGCGGGCGCAATTCGGCGACGACGAGGCTCAGCCCCTGCGGCGCGCCTTCGGCGGCGAGGGCGGTGACCGCCTCGAAATCGGCGGCGGAGGCGGCGCGGCCGCCGAGGCTGAGGCGCGTGCCCTTGAGCTCGAAGCGGCCCTCACCCAGCCGGGCGAGCGCGGCAAGGCCGAAATCGACGGCGGAGGCGAAGCGATCGGGGGCGCCGCGGCCGAGGGCGAGCGCGCTGACATCGGCGCCGGGCAGCGCGGCGAGGCGGTCGCGCGTCGCGGCGTCGGGCACGAAGCCGGAAAAGACGAGGCCGGCGGCGCTTTTCTCGGCGGCGAAGCCGAAATCAGCGATGCGCGGGGGCGCCAGCGTGGCGGTGCCACCGAGGCGGGTGATGGCGGCAGTCACGGCTGCGGCGATTTCGGCGCTGGCGGGCGCGCCCGTGAGGGTGATGGCGTCGTCGCGGATCGTGGCTTCGCCCTGCTCGAGCTCAAGCAGGGTTTTCAGCAGTTCCAAGGTGTTAGCGGCGAAAGCTGCGGGCGCGCCGGAAGCCGGGGTGAGGCTGGTGGAGACGGCAATGTTGGCCGGCGGCACGGCACGAAACGCCGCTTCGAGGTCGGCATCGGGCACGTGGCCGGTGAGCGCGAGGGTGGCGCCGTCGTAACGCGCCGTCCACACATAGGGCGCAGCGAGCGGCGGCGTCACGGTGAGCGAAGCGAGCGTGATGCCGGCCGGCACGGCGATCGCGATGGCGTCGAGGTCGCCCAGCGATTCGAGCGAACGGGCGCGGCCGGAAATGCTGAGTGCCAGGTCGTCGAGACGAATCTCGCCCTCGTCCATGTGCCGGAGCGCGGCGAGGCCGAATTTTGCGCCGGCGGTGAACAGGGTGGCGTCGGGACCGCCCGAGAGCAGGCGCGTGGCGTCGGTCACGGCGCCGGCATCGGCCAGAATCGCGGTGTGCGCCGCCGCGCTGGGATAGCCGCCGGCGAGCGTCGTGATGCCGTCGGCGGTAGTGGCGACGAAGGGGAACGGGCTGACGAACTCGGCGAGAACGATGTCGGGCACCACGGCGCGGACGCCGTGCACGGCAGCGACGCGGGCCGTCACGTCGTCGATCATCTGCGGGCTGGTGGCGGTGCCGGTGAGGCGGGCGTCACGCCCCTCGACGGCGACGGCGGCCCAGCCGAAATCACCGGCCTGCAAGGCGGCGCCGATACGAGTCTCGAGATCGGTGGCGATGGGTGCCGTGGTCATGGCCAGCGCCAGCGCGGTGCCGCCGCCGACCGCGACAACACCCGGAATCAACCATCTGAGGAAAGTGCCGGCCATCATGCCCCCGAACTGCCGCCTGCTTCGGAAGGGCTGCGATAGCAGATGCCGAAGCGCAAGAACATCCGAGTGTAGAGATGTTTATCGGCAAATGAAGGGCGGGAGTAGGCAGTCGGCAATCGGCAGTCGGACGTGCGGCTCGCGTCTCCCATTGTCGCCCCGGCGCAGGCCGGGGCCCAGTAGACTCGGCGGGGGTACTGGGTCCCGGCCTGCGCCGGGACGACGGACGGCAAAAAGAAAGGCCCGGCGAATGCCGGGCCTTTCCCAAATCCGCGAAGCGGATCGATCTTACTTGATGTCCTTGGCAGCCTTGAAGGTCGCCTTGTAGGCGCCGAGGCTGTTGACCTCGCCCGCGATCGACGAGGTGAACCCGCCGCCCGGAGCCCAGGCCAGACCAGCCTTGCCGTAGAAGTTGTCGGCAGCGTTGTTGCTGCTGTCGTACATGCCGATGGCTGCGCTGAGGGTGAGAGTCTCGGTGACCGCCGCCGACACACCAACTTCGGTCTGCCAGACTTCGCTCGGGGCGAACGTGGTGTTGAAGTAGCGGCTGCCGAGGTTGATCTTCACGCCATCCGAAACGGCAGCACTGATCGACCCACCAACGCCCCACTCGTCTTCCGAGGTGGCTTCGCCCGACAGAGCGATGGTGAACATGTCGAAGGTCGCCGACACGGAGCCGAGGGCATTCCACCAAATGCCCGACAGCGTCGCCGGATCATTGTTGGCTGCAATAGCGCCAACAACCTTGATCGGATCCCAAGCACCGGTAAAGCCGGCGTGGGCCTTCCAGTTGGACGCCTGGTCAACCGCACCCGACGCGTGAGCGGTGATACCGTCACCCGCGTAGGAAATCACACCCACCGCGGTGTAGGTCGCAGCACCGTTCGAGTCGTTAAGATTCTCGAGACCGCCGCCAATGGACAGGCCATTGCCAAGGTTCGAAACAACCTGGATGACGATGCCACCGGTCGAAGCACCGGCACCAGCCAGCGGGCCGTTACCGTTGTTGTCATCCGAGAAGCCGACGCCGGCATCGACGTTCGACGAATTGAAGAGGCCGAGATAGTTCAGCGGCTCATCGTCGCCGTTCTTGAAGATCGAGCCCTTCTTACCAGCCATGATCATGGTGGTGTCGCCGATACCGACCCAAGCCTCGTCAACGTCGAGGTTGGGGTTATTGGTGCCGTCCCACTCGTCGACCAGCAGCTTGATGGTGGCCTGAGCCGGGCCGAAATCGCTGTCAGCGGTAGCCACGAACTTCAACCATGCGCTGAGAGTGATGTCGGAGTCAGTGAAGCCATCGCCCAAGGCAACGTTCTTCGTCGTACCGTCACGCCAGAAGCCGACCACAGGAACGGACGGCTTGTAATCGCCGATCGAATACTCGAACTCGACGCCGCCAGTGATGACGAGGCAGTTGTCATCGGAAGAGATGGTCAGGCCGGAGAGGCCGAGCTCGTCGCAGATATCAAGCGACGTCACGACGCCCAGGTCGGCGGCGAAACCGGTGGTCGAGAGACCCACGGCAGCCAGGGAGCCAAGCAGAACGCTCCGAATTTTCATTGTTGACCTCCAAAGTCAGTCATTCGTTTTTGCCGGGTTGCCCCAGCGGTTTGCCGAAACGCGACCACACTTGTCAGTGTGTGTTGTCGTCGCGTCGCGACCGACAAACGATCCCATGCATGGATTCGCAGTAGCCACATTATCCACGCCGGACCCGCTGGCAATCGCATAAAGGCGGGATTGTGGATGCTTCGTCATGGTTGCGGGGGCGATGTTGCAGATTCAGCACAGAATTGGAAACCTCCTGTTAATACCCCTGAATCCGAGGTTAATCGACAGGCCTTCGGAGCCTGTTCGCGGGGCGCGGACGCGCAATTGTGGCAACGCGGCGGTGGGTTTGCGACGAAGACGGCTCGCTCGTCAGGTTCACTCAGGCTAAGGAGCGCGCCATGACAGACACGAAAACCATCATCGTCACCGGCGGCACCTCGGGAATCGGGCGGGCCGCCGCGCTGGGGTTCGCCAAGGCAGGCTGGCGCGTCGCCATCTGCGGGCGGCGCCAGGACCGGCTGGAGCGGACCGCCGCCGAAGGCAAGCTGGCCCTGGCCGGCGTCGCCGACGTCACCGACCCCGCCTCGGTTGCGGCCTTCTTTATCGAGGCGCGCGCAAAGCTCGGGCGGATCGACGTGGTGTTCAACAATGCCGGGGTGTTCGCACCGCCCGCAATTTTCGGCGATCTGCCGGTCGAGACCTGGCGGCAGATGGTCGATGTCAACCTCAACGGCGCCTTCTATGTTGCGCGCGAGGCGTTCCGCGCCATGCGCGAACAGGCGCCGCAGGGCGGCCGCATCATCAACAACGGCTCGATCTCGGCCCATGCACCGCGCCCGCAGGCAGCGGGCTATACGGCGACCAAACACGCCATCACCGGGCTGACCAAGGCGATCTCGCTCGACGGAAGGGCGTTCAACATCGCCTGCGGGCAGATCGATATCGGCAACACGGCGACCGACATGACGGCCGGAATGGACGACGGCGTGTTGCAAGCGGATGGCTCGATGCAGCGCGAGCCGGTGTTCGCGCTGCACCATGTCGTCGATGCCCTGCTCTACATGGCCGATCTGCCACTCGAGGCGAATGTGCCGTTCATGACCGTCATGGCGACGACCATGCCGTATGTGGGTCGGGGGTGACGGCGATGCCGGCGACGCTTTCCATCAAATTGGACTCTCTCAAGCCGCTGGCGCCACTCGCACAGCTCAAGGCGCCGAACGGTGGCTACCCCCTCGCGCAGACCGAGAGCGCCGACCGCTATATCGCCACCGGCGCGTGGTGCGCACTGCTGAGCGCCAAACTGCTGCCGGCGGCGCTGCGCGACCGCCTTGTCGTGGCCTGCCGGTATGGAGCGGTGCGCGCGCGAGCCTTTGAATTCGCAACGGCTGCGTTTGACAGAGCCTTGGCTCGCGAGATCGGCGAGGTGAAGGTGGACTCAATCGACACCATCCGCCGGCGACGGATGCTGGCCGAACTGGCGTTCGATTCTGAGGCAATGGCGACCTCGAGCGGCGACCTCTACCTCGCGACGGGCGTATTGGACCACCTTCTTACGGCAACACGCGAGGCCGAAGGTGCAGGTGGCTGGCAGGACGCACTCACCTGGGCCACGCGCATGGTCGTGATTTCGCCGTTCGATCCGCGCGGCTACGGCCGCATCCTCAATATCGCCAATGGTGCGGGCCAAGCGGATGTGATGCAGGAGGTGGCCAATATCCTGACAGCGGTCAACCACTATCCGCAGATGGCCGCAATTTTTGCGGCAACGGCGGCGATGAAGCGCGGCGAGGCCGAAACCTGCCTTGCAGCACTAGCTCCGCTGGAGGACCAAATCGTGAAGCGCGACCGCGTTATCGCGCCGCTACTAGGTCAGATTCGCGTTCTGCGTGCCACGGCGCACGAGAAGCTCGGGGATTTTCGTTTAGCCTACAATTTCTTTGTCGCAATGAACCGTGATGAGCAATCAACGGTGGATCCGCGGAACTACTATCGCAAGAACGACGAACGCGAGCGGTTGAAGGTCCCATCTCTCGCGCATGCGGATCATCACAATGTCGTTCAGATGGTCGGATTTCCTAGGTCGGGAACAACGCTGCTCGAGAATGCGTTGGCGGCTCATCCCGCGATCGAAACCTTCGAGGAAATTCCTGCTCTGAGAGCGGCATATGCGCAACTCGAACAGACTCAGCATAGCTCTGCCGTCACGGCAAGAATGTTTCAGACAGCGCGGCAAAAGTACTACGAAGAGATCGACATCCGACGGAGACGTGATGATGCTCCGGTGCTCGTTGACAAGATGCCGATGCGCTCAGGGGAGTCGCCGCTTCTCGTGAAGTTGTTTCCGGAATGGCGCTACATCTTTTCCATTCGCCACCCCTTCGATGTAGTGCTGAGCTGCTTCAAGCAGCGCTTCAAGCCGAATGTAGCGATGGAGAATTTCCGCACCATCGAAGATGCGGTGCGCCTCTACGACTATACGATGACGCGCTGGTTCCAGACCTTCGGTATGGACGATCCGCGCGTCTGCTATGTCCGCTATGAAGAGTTGGTGCTCGAGTTCGAGAAAACGCTGCGCCGGGTGCTGGGCTTCGTCGGGCTCGAGTGGGACGACGCCGTGACCGATTTCGCCGATGCTGCGGCGAAGCGGGCGGCACGAACGCCGAGCTACGCGAAGGTGCGCCAAGGGCTCGGCATCGGCGTGCAGACCGCGTGGCGGAACTACGATTTCATCTTCGATGACAAGGTGGCCGACCCGCTCCGAAAGTGGGCGGAGAAATTCGGCTACGACACCGACTCGCGGACAGACGCATGACCGAGCAGACGACCCACACGGGCACAGCGATAGACCGGCTCTCGATGCTGGTGGGCGCGCGCCAGAGCGCGCCGGATTATTTTGCGCCATTCCTCGACAGCGATGACGAGGTGCTGAAGGTAGGCGCTTGGTGCGTGCTGCTCGACCGACAGGAGTTGCGCCCCGACCAGTTGCCACAACTGGTCGAGCTGTCGAAATATGCCGCTATTCGTACGCGGGCCTTCGCATTGTTGCAGGCAGTATGGGAGCATACGCTTGCCGCTGAGGTCGCCAACACGGAGCTTGTCGCCAGCGAAGATGGCGCTGAGCGGCTAGTGATGGACGCGACAATAAGAGGCGCCGAGCCTGTATTTACGATCGAAGCGCTTCGCCAGTTTTTTCTCGCCACCGGTCGCACCGATGCGCTGCGTAAGATCGTGCGCTCGGTCGAGGAGCAATCAGGGTGGGCGGAAGCGTTGCCCGCTGCTGTCAACGGCGTGTTGCTGGCACCCCACGACCCGCTGGTGGCCGGTGAGTTGTTTATGTTGATCTTTCAGGCGCGGCGGGCGGATCTGCTGGAGGCTGCGCTTGAGCATTTCTCGGCAAGCAATCTGCATCTTCCACTGCAGCGGCTTTTTGCAGCTGGCCTGCTGCAGGTGAAGGACGATCACGCGGGTGCATTACGCGAGGTGGAACTATATCTGCGACAGCCGGTAGCACGTGCGGACATCAGCGCAATCGCACAGCCGACAGCGATCGGCATTAAGGCGGAAAGCCTCGACAAACTCAGGCGATACGAGGACGCTTACGTAGCCTACGTAGCGCTCAACGCCTTCGGCCAGAACCAGAGCTCTCTCGACGCTTATCCGAAAGCGGTCCTCACCTTTGCCCAACTGCCGGCTGTAGAATTGCCGCCCGACCCATGGGCGGCCAATCATTTCGACATGCTCGGCTTCCCGCGCTCGGGCACCACGTTGCTTGAGAACGCACTGGCGGCGCATCCGCGCATCGAGACCTTCGAGGAAGTGCCGTCGATGACGGCGGTGCGTAGCTACCTCAGCTCGATGCTACCCGCGAACGCTTCTCCAGAGCTGACACGCGATGCTCTGATCGAGGCACGCGAACGCTATTACACCGAACTCAAAATGGCACGGCGGAAAACAGAGGTGGACATCTTCGTGGACAAGCTGCCCATCCGCTCGTCGGAGGCTCAGTTCCTCGTCAAACTCTTCCCCGACAAGCGCTACATCTTCTCAATCCGGCATCCGTTCGATGTCGTGCTCAGCGCTTTCAAGCAGAACTTCGCGCCGAACTTCGCGATGGAACATTTCCGGCGCATGGATACGGCGATCAAGCTCTACGATTTCACCATGACGCAGTGGTTCAGCGTGTTCTCGATGGATGATCCGCGCGTGCATTACGTGCGCTACGACACGCTGGTCACCGATTTCGAGCCGACAATCCGCGGCGCCCTCGCCTTTCTCGGCGCCAAGTGGGATGCTAGCGTGCTGGACTTCGCCACGGCGGCGCAGACGCGCGCGGCGCGGACGCCGAGCTACCAGAAGGTGCGGCAGGGGCTCGGCATCGGCGTGCAGTCGTCGTGGCGCAATTACGACTTCCTGTTCAAGGGCCCCGAGGCGAAGCCGCTGCACAAATGGGCCGAGTTCTTCGGCTACGAGACGAACTAGGACGCCGTTTCAACCGTCCACGCCGTCTCGCCGCCGATGAGGGTGCCGCGCACCGCCAGGTCCTCGCCGAGGTGCACGAGGTCGGCACGCAGGCCGGGCGCGATGCGACCGCGCTCGTCGGCCACGCCCAGCGCCTCGGCGGGATAGAGCGCGGCCATGCGCAGCGCCTCCTCGAGCGGCAGGCCGAGCGTGCGGTGCATGTAGGTCACCGCGTCGATCATGGTGAGGTCGGCGCCCGCCAGCGTGCCGTCGGCGAGGCGCAGCGCGCCGTCCTTGCGATAGACGGTGCGGCCGGTCAGCTCGAAGGTCGCCTCGTCGGTGCCGGTCGGCGCCATGGCGTCGGTGACGAGGAAGATGCGGCCCGGCCCCTGCTTGGCGCGCAGCGCGACGCCGATGCTGGTCGGGTTGACGTGGATGCCGTCGGCGATGAGCCCAGCGCTGAGCGTGCCGAGATCGAGCGCGGCGCCGACGACGCCGGGCTCGCGATTGCCGAGCTGGCTTTGCGCGTTGAACAGGTGCGTCACCATCGTCGCGCCCGCCTCGGCCGCGGCGCGAACCGTGGCGTAGGAGGCGTCGGAATGGCCGATGGAGACGACGATGCCGGCGCCGGCCAGCCGCGTGATCTGGTTGGGCGTCACCGTTTCGGCGGCGACGGTGGAGATGAGGTGCGGCAGCCGCCGGCGCGCCTCGATGAGGGCGACGAGATCGGCCTCGTCCATCGGCCGGATCAGCGCCGGATCGTGCGCGCCCTTGCGGGCGAGGCTCAGATGCGGGCCTTCGAGATGCATACCGAGAAAGCCCGGCACATTCTCGCGCACCGCCGCCTCGCCGGCGGCAATGGCGGCGGCGTTCACCTCGCGCGTGTCGGTGATGAGCGTCGGCAGGCAGGCCGTGGTGCCGAAGCGCGCATAGGTCGCGCAGATGGTGCGGATCGAGTCGAGCGTCGGCGCGAGGTTGAGCTGCACGCCGCCGCCGCCATTGACCTGCAGGTCGATGAAGCCGGGCGCGAGGATGCCGCCGCCCATCGGCACGCGCTGCGCGTCGGTGGGCGAGTCGGCGGCGATGATGCCTTCGATCAGCGCGTCGTTGACGACGAGCGCCGAATTGTCCCACCACTTCTCGCCGTCGAAGATGCGGGCGCCGGTATAGGCAGTGCGGGTCATAGCGTCTCCGTGACCTTCTTGAGGTGGGGCGGGTTGTCGGGGTCGAGCCCGCGGGCGCGCGACAGCATCTCGACGAAGCCGTAGAAGCTGACGATCAGGGCCAGGGCGTCGGTCAGCGGATGGCCGGTGGCGACGAAGGGCAGCTTCGTCGCCGCGGCCGCGCCGTCGGCGGTAACGAAGGCGACGGCGCCCTGCTTCGCCAGCCGGTCGGCCATCTCGGTGACGGCGCTCTCGGCAGCGTCGCGGGCGGCGAGTGCCAGCACCGGGAAGCCGGCCTCGACGATGCGCGACGGCCCGTGCACCACCTCGGCGGCGCTATAGGCCTCGGCATGGAGGCCGCAGGTCTCCTTGAACTTCAGCGCCGCTTCCGCGGCGATGGCGAGGCTCGGCCCCCGGCCGAGCACATAGAGCGACTGCGCGCCCTTGAGCGTCGGCAGCAAGGGCGACCAGTCGGCCGCCGCGGCGCGCGCGAACTGCTCGGGCAACCGGTCGAGGGCGGCGAGCAGCTCCCTGTCGCCCACCCAGTGGCCGAGGATGGCGAGGCCGGCCACCACCGAGCTTACGAAGCTCTTGGTGGCGGCGACCGACTGCTCCCGGCCGGCGGCGAGATCGACGGCGATATCGGCGGCGGCGGCCAATGGCGCATCGGGCGTGTTGGTGAGCGCGATGGTGAGGGCGCCGTTGCGGCGCGCCGACTGCGCCAGCGCGACGATGTCGGGGCTCTTGCCCGATTGCGAGATGGTGATGGCGGCGGCACGCTCGAATTTCAGCTCGCGCCCGTAGATCGACATGATCGAGGGCCCGAGCGAGGCCACCGGCACGCCGGCGCCGAGCTCGATGGCGTATTTGAGAAACGAGGCGGCGTGGTCGGACGAGCCGCGCGCGATGGTCGCCACCAGCGCCGGCGACAGCTCGCTGAGGCGCGCGCCGGCGGCGGCGAGCGCCGCGCCCGAGCCCTCGAGAAGGCGGCGCGTGGCGTCGGGAATCTCGTCCACTTCGCGGCGCATATGGGTGACTTCGACGGCCATCAGCGAACTCCTCGCGCCTCGCCGAGCCTCAGCTCGGCCACAAAATCATAGGTATCGCCCCGATAGATCGAGCGGGTAAACTCCACCACCCGGCCCGAGGCGAGATAGGAAATGCGTTCGATATGCAGGCTCGCCGCGCCCGGCGCAACCTCCAGCAGCGCCGCGTCGTCGGCACCGAGGCTGGCGGCGCGCAGGCGCTGGACGGCGCGCACCGGCCGGTGCCCGCGGCGCTCGAGATGGGCGTAGAGCGAGGCGCCGACCGCCTCGGGATCGGGCAAAAGCTCGGCCGACAGCGCGGCGCGCTCGATGGCGAGCGGCGTGTCGCCCGTGAGGCGCAGGCGCGCGACGCGGGCGACGCTGGCATCGGCGCCGAGGCCGAGCGCCAGCGTCTCCTCGGGCGAGGGCGCATAGAGGCCGCGCGCGAGCCAGCGGGCATGCACGACCATGCCGCGGCGCGCCATATCCTCGGTGAACGAGGTGAGCTGGGAGAGCGACTGCTCGACGCGGTCGGGCGGCGCGGCCACATAGGTGCCCGAGCCGTGCCGCTGCACCAAAAGGCCCTCGCGCACCAGATGCTGCACGGCCTTGCGTACGGTGACGCGCGACATCTCCATGCGGGCCGCGAGATCGCGCTCGGAGGGTAGCGCCTCGCCGGGCCGGATGGCGCCGCGCCGCACCGCATCCTCGATCCAGCGCTTGAGCTTCAGATAGAGCGGGCCGCTTTGCGCCAGGGCCGCCGATTCGGTGCCGAAGAGGATTTCGGCCGCGTCAGCCATAGGAATGCGTCTCCGTCGCCGGCGAATTGTAATACCAATGCCATACCACATTGCGGGAAAAACCCAAGAGTGGCGTCGGCCCCTGCCCTATCCACCGGTGTGAGCCCCGCGCAGGCGGGAATGACAGACTGAGAGCGAGTCGGAGGCGACACCCCGCGAGGCTTGGGCGGCGGTGGGACAGGTGGTATTTTTGGCATCGGAGATCAACCGCGAGGCCACCATGACCGCCAGCGCGAGGCTCAGCGTGCTCGTTGCGGGGCTGGGCAATATGGGGCGCGCCCACGCCCTCGCCTATCAACGGCACCCCGGCTTCGACATTGTCGGACTGGTCAACCGCTCGCCGCCGACCCTCGATGCGGCGCTGGCCGGCTACCCGCGCCACACCGACTACATGGCCGCGCTGCGCGCGCTGGCGCCGGACCTCGTCTCCATCAACACCTATACGGACACGCATGCGGCCTATGCCGTCGCGGCGCTGGAACAGGGCGCGCATGTGTTCGTCGAAAAGCCGCTGGCGACGAGCGTCGCCGACGCCGAGCGCGTGGTGGCGGCGGCGCGCGCCAACGGATGCAAGCTCATCGTCGGCTACATCCTGCGGCACCATCCGAGCTGGGTCGGCTTCATCGCCGAGGCGCGGCGGCTGGGCGGCCCCTATGTGTTCCGCATGACCCTCAACCAGCAATCGAGCGGCGCGAACTGGGCGACCCACAGGGCGCTGATGCGGACCACCTCGCCCATCGTCGATTGCGGGGTGCATTATGTCGATGTGATGTGCCAGATCACCGACGCGCCGGCCGTCGAGGTGCGCGGCATGGGGCTGCGGCTCAGCGGCGAGATCGCCCCCGACATGTACAATTACGGACATTTCCAGGTGCTGTTCGCCGATGGCTCGCTGGCCTGGTACGAGTCGGCCTGGGGGCCAATGGTGTCGGAGGCCGCCTCTTTCGTGAAGGACGTGATGTCGCCCAACGGCGCCGTGTCCATCGTCATGGACGAGACGGCTCGCTCCGACGACCTCGAAACGCACACCCGTACCGACGCGCTGCGCGTGCACCATGCCGCGCTGGGGCCGGATGGCGGCTTCGCCGGGTCCGATACGGTGCTGGCGATGGAGGCGGTACCGGGGCACGACGCGCTCTGCGCGCGCGAGCAGGCCTTTGTCCATCGCGCCATCACCGAGGATCTGGATGTCGGCCGGGCGATGGACGACGCCGTGGCGTCGCTGCGCATCTGCCTCGCCGCCGACGAGAGCGTGCGCAGCGGCCGGCCGGTGCGGCTCTAGGCGGTCCAGCCACCGTCGATGACGTGCACCTGGCCGGTGGTGTAGGTCGCCGTGGCGAGATAGAGCGCCAGGTCGGCGATCTCCTCGGGGCGGCCGATGCGGCCGATCGGCTGGCGGGCGATGAAGGCTTTCCGCGCGCCTTCGAAATCGCCGGTGGCGCGCCAGCGCTCGTGCAGCGAGGGGCTTTCCACGGTGCCGGGGGCGATGGCGTTGACGCGGATGCCCTTGTCGGTGAAGTCGGCGGCGATGGCCTTGGTGAGGCCGATGACGGCGGCCTTGGAGATGGAATAGGCGGCGCGGTTGGGCACCGCGGTCACCGACGAGGCGACCGTGGACATGTTGATGATGCAGCCGTCGCCATGCGCCACCATGGCCGGCAGGAACGCCTTCACCATGCGCACCTGCGCGAGGATGTTGAGGTTGAGGGCGAAGTCGAGGTCGGCGTCGGACATGTCGAGCACGGTGCCGCTATGCACCACGCCGGCGCAGTTGAAGAGCACATCGACGCGGCCGATCTCCGCGGCGGCGGCCTTGACCGCGGCGGCGTCGAGCACGTCGAGGCGGCGCGTGGTGACGCCGGCGAGGCCGTCGAGATCGGCCAGCCGCTCGGCGTTGATGTCGGTGGCGATGACGCGCGCGCCGGCCCGCGAGAACGCCTCCACCGTGGCGCGACCGATGCCCTGCGCCGCGGCGGTGATGATCGCCAGCTTGCCCTCGAGACTACCCATGAATGGTTCCTTCACCAATGATCCGGCGCCTAGCTACAGCGCGCCGCCGGTGACGGCAAGGCCGACGAAGGGGGAAGCGTGGGCCAGCGCCGATCGGCCGGCTCAGCGCGGCAGGCGCGGCCGCACATAGGTGTTGAACACGCCACGTGCCGCGTAATGGGCGAAATACCAGGCCGAGCGCGCGAAGCCGAGCTTTTCGACATCGTGATAGAGCGCCCATGTATAGCGCGCCGCCGACAGCTTGTTGGCCGACACCGAATTGGCATGGACACGATAGAGCGCGAGGCTCTCCGCCAGCGGATAGGCGGCGTCGACCCGCTTGAGCAGGCGCAGCCAAAGGCCGAAGTCTTCGCATTTGCGAAGCTCCGGCATGTAGACCTTGCCGAGCTTTTCGCTGTCATACATGGCCGTGAGACAGCCGATGACGCAGGATTTGAGCAGGCTGTCATAGGTCTGCGGCAGGCCGACGACATGCGTGTTGATGTAGTTCCCCTGCTCATCAACACGATCATAGGAACTGAAGGAAAAGGCAACGTCGCCGCTCTGCATGAAGGCAAGCTGCCGCTCCAGCTTCTGCGGCTTCCATAGATCGTCGCTGTCCAGAAACGCGATGTAACGCCCCCGTGCGACTTCAATGGCGCTGTTACGCGCACGCGCCGCGCCGCGATTGGCCCCCGCACTCAGCAGCCTAATCCTGGAATCCTCTTGAGCATACTGCGAGACAATGGCGGGAGTCGCATCGGACGAGCCATCGTCGGACACGAGCAGCTCCCAATTATCTATTGCCTGTGCCTGCACGGACTCGATCGCCAGCTTAATATATTTGACCGAATTGAATGCCGGCATCACAACTGAAACCGATGGATTCATGTTGCCACGCCACCCGTCTCCGACACATTCTCTTTTCTGCTAATCATCGAGATTTGATAGCTCTCGCTCCGCGCAAGCAGAGCCCCAAACAGAATTGATAGACAAAACATAAATTTTATGGACTCGCTAAAATTCGCTGCGCAGTCCGCGACCACAACAGCGCATATAAATGATATTACAGCAGCCCTATCTATTTTTTCAGAAATACAAACTGACACAAAGGTGTAGTAATATGATATAATACCAGCAATACCAAATCTAAATAGCACATTCGTTGATGTATTTTCTATATATGAAATTTCCCTGTACCCTCGCATCGGCGAATTTCCAAAGAGGAAAACCAACGGATCAGACAACATCCTTTCCCACGTTATTATCCAATCCATAGCTCTTGGTCCAACGGACCCATCCTCAAGAGCGGAGCTGTCGAAAAATACGCGAGATAGTGCCAAAAACCCGCTGTACATATATGGGAATTCCAACTCCAGAAGGTGCGACAGAGCAGGCCAAAGGATAAGCGTAGCTGCTACAACGAGAGATGATATCAGTATTAACTTCTTAGTCGGAGATTTAATAACAATATATATAGACATCATTACGGCAATTAGAACGATACCAGCCTTGCTTTGTGGTATTATGCAGCTTACTAATAAAAATATGATGGTTACCGATGTAAATTTTTTTCTTCCAATAATGGATGCGAGTATCGCAATCGCGTTGATTGCAACGTATTCAGTATGCGTATATGCTAGCCCCCCTGGGCGCCCATGTTCGTAGAGATTCCGCACACTGTACAATTGAAACATCGGAAGGGAGAAATCTGGCGCTATATACATGATCCACGCGATGATGGAGTTTAGCCACCCAATAATTACCAAGACTAAGGTCAGACGCTCAAACGCCTTGCCGGGCGAACGCCGTATCGCGCTATAACCGATCGCAATGCCGGACATCCAAAACAGTGGGCGTGCCAGTTCGACGAAGTCCGCTCCGACAAATTTGCCTCCCCTCGCGGCAAACAGAGCCAGCGAAAGAAGCATCGTGGCCCCATAGGCTACGTAGGGGACCATGAAACGCAGCGTCCGGTCGGATTTGTTCCACATCAGCGCGGCCAGCAAGATCGCGGCCAGAAGCACCGACAGGTCCGACACGCGCGCTATGATGGGCGATACCCAGTACCAGGTTGGACACAGAACGCTATAGAGGACCAGCACGATGGCCGTAGTAAGCAGCAGGTCGCGGCGGCTGCTCGCTGTTCCTTCTACATCTTTGGTTGTTTCCGCAGGCAGCGAGGCGGGCGAGGCTTGGGTCATACGACGACTACTGCTGTTGGATGCCAAACGGAGAGTTGCGGTTTAACGTCGAAATAGGGCTGAACAGCGGGTCAGCCGGCAAAGCCCGAAGCGAGCCGGCTGGTAACCAGGCACTCCACCGTTCGGCGCCATAGCAGCTATGATGGTGAGTGGCTGTCAAGCTGAACCGCGGCCCTTCATCACCGCCTCTCCTCTGGGCTCCCCAGCAATAACCGACACATCTCGTGTAGCTCGACGCCCCAAAGACGCACTCCCACAGCCAGTGAAATTGCACGATAGCTGAGAGACCAGCCGTCAGCAGATACAACGCGCACTACATCTAGCGCGGGGCGCGCTATTGTCTTCAGGACCGCTTCGGCGAGACCTAGAACTGTCTTCTGGTGCCGTAGCTGTCCTCCTTTCATTCTTCTGGTCTTCATCTGCAGCTCGTGCCAGGTAGACCGCGCAGGATGTCGGACCACCGCGTCAGGGGCAAAAATCAAACTGGCTCCCATGGCTCGTGCGCGCCGGCAAAAATCTGCATCGCCACCTGACTTTCGGCGAGCGTCAAATCCCCCCAAGGCATCGAACAACTGGCGACTTGCCGCAAGGTTCGCAGTGGCTGCATAGCCGCGCGCGACATAGCGCTTCTGTGCAATGCCGAACATCATGTCATAGATCTCATAGGCATTCGGTTGGCTCGATCTGGCCGCCACCGCGACGTGTCCGGCAACGATCCTGTCGTCGGCTTCACCGAGCGCCGCGAGCAGCGCGGCGAGCCAGCCGGGCTCCGGTACGCAGTCGGCGTCGGTAAAGACGAGGATTTCCCCTGAAGCGTTCTGGACCCCGTGGTTCCGGGCGGCGTACGAGCCCGGCGTCGCACAGCTCAGCACACGGTGCTTGAAGGGAATATTGTCGGGGACCGTGACGTGCGCGGAGCCGTTGTCGACGAACAGCACCTCACCGGGCGGCATGCTCTGCTGGGCAATAGCCTCGACCAAATCCGGCACGAGCCCCCACTGCTCGAACACGGGAATGATGATGGACGTCGCGTATTTTCGCATAGGTCTTAGAGCGCTATGTTTTTATAGTCCGCGAGAGCGTGGCCACGCGCCCTCATTTCCTCGACGCGCCAGATTTCTCCCAGCTCAGCATCCTTCTCGGACGGGGTGAAGCGTGCATAGCCACCGCTTGGAAAGAACGTGACCTCGCCGAAACGGGGCTGTCCGTCTATCTCATAGAAATCCATGCGCACAAACGGCACGCCGAGGGACAGGCGCTCAGCCGCATCGAACATGAGTTCCAAGCTCGCAGGTCTCGCAACCTCCAGCGCGCTGATATTAAATCCACGGCAGAAGTTTTTTCTGTTCCAGGCCCTGTCGAAGAACACGTTGTTCTTCGCGGCTTTCCTGTCCGGGAACACCTGCACGAAGACGGCCTTGCCGCTGAAGGTGTAGATCTTGAAATCGACTGGCAGGCTGCCGTCGGCCAGAATCATCGGCTCGACCAGGATCTTCGGCACCACGTTGAGGTACTGCCATTCGCCCGCTTTGGGGTTGTGGCGCCTCGCCAGCCATCGCGCGAACAGTCCCTCGATTTTTGGCCAGTCCTCGTCGGCTTCGCTACGCACGAAATAATTCGTGCCACTGCTGTGGTTGGTCTTGATCACATAAGGGTACGGCCAGTTGCGTTCGGCGCGTGGCGGCAGGGTCGGGCCGGCATAGAGGGTGGGCGTGACCCATTCGGAGCCGAGGATGCCAGCCACGATGTCCTTGACCTGCACCTTGTCCACCAGGCGGGTCATCAGGGGGTCGCGCCAGTGCAGCTTGCCGGCGTGCAGCCGGTCGTTGAACGACATCGGCTCGTGTCGCCGCGGCCAGCGGCCAAGCTTCAACCGGAAGGTCACGGCGGCGGCGATGCCGGTGGGGAGGAGCGAGAGCAACGCCCAGTAAACCTGCCTGGCCAGTGCGTACATGGCGTCTCCGGCGAGCCTGCGTGGGTGCACAGTAAATTCGTGACTTGCGTGAGTGCCGATGGTGCCAGACTTCGCGGCGGCGCGGAAGGGGCAGTGCGGAGCCGCCCGGCCTCAGGGAGTCTGGCGCGCCGCCGTCACCATGAGCCGTGGTGTTCGGGGACGCGCGAGACGATCGGCAGCGCCAGGACGAGGACCAGCGCCGCGGCCGCGTAGGCCCAGGCCTGCGCCGTGCCGGGCGCGCTCGCCGCCGAGACGGCGGCGGTGGTGAGCGAGATGGTGAGGATGGTGCCGATCTGCAGCGCCAGCGAGCGCAGCGCGGCGAGCGTCGCTGCCGCGGCGGGAGCGAGTTGCAGCCCGGCATTGCGCGTCACCGGATTGAGCGTGCCGCTGCCGGCGCCGATGAAGACCGCCGCGGCGGCCAGCCACAGATAGGGCGGCACGCCGGCGAGCGGCTCGAGCGCCAGCAGCACGAGGCCGACGACGATGCTGGCGCCGCCCATATAGATCGGCCGACGATAGCCGATGCGGCGCAGCAGCGCGACCGCCGCACCGGAGAACAGCACGGTGGCGAGCCCCTGCCCGACCAGCAGCATGCCGGCCTCGAAGGCGCCGATGCCGTAGCGGTTGGCGGCGTAGAGCGGAATGAGGGCGGCAGCGCCGATGGGCACGCCGGTATAGATCATGTTGACCAGATTGACCGGCCCGAAGCCAGGTCCGCCGATGAAGGCGGGCGCGACGAACGGCTCGCGGCGGCGCCCGATGTGACGGAAGAAGGCAACGGTGCAGAGCGCCGCGACCACCAGCAGCGCGGCGCTGGCGAGGGGGCCGAGGGACGCGCCGGCATCGCCCAGCCCAGTCACGCCCATCATGCCGGCGAGCAGCCCGCCGCCCAGCAGCGCCATGCCGGCGACGTCCATGTCCGCTGCGGCCGCCGCGCGCGGCGGGTCGCGCGGAATGCAGCGCAGCGCCAACAGGATGACCGCGAGGCCGATGGGGCCGTTGACGAGAAAGGCGTCGCGCCAGCTCAGATGGGTGACGAACAGGCCGCCGAGGATCGGCCCGATCATCGCGCCGACGGGGAAGATGGCGCCGAACAGGCCCACGGCCCGGTCGCGGGCGTCGCCGAAATGATCGACGATTATGCCCGTCGCGGCGGGCGTGAAGCCGGCCCCGCCCGCCGCCTGCACGGCGCGCAGGGCGATCAGCACGAAGATGTTGTCGGCCAGCCCGCACAGCAGCGAGGCGACCGTGAAGACGAGGACGGAGCCGATGAACACGCGGCGCCGGCCGTAGCGCGTGGCGAGCTTGCCGGAGAGCGGCAGCATCAGCACGAAGCCGAAGGAATAGGCGGTCAGCGTCCAGCCGGTCCAGTTGACCCTGGCGCCCAGATCGGCGCCCAGCGTGTGCAGCACCGTGGCGACGATGGTCGAATCCACCGACATCATCAGCAGCGCCAGCGCCACCGTGCCGAAGATCAGCCCGCGCCTGACGGGCGGCGACGGCCGGGTCTCAGCCGGCGGCTGGGGCAGTTGCTGCGCGCCGTCCATGTTCAGGCGACCTTGCTGCCGGGGCGCCGGGTGGCATCGAGATAGGCGTCGAAGGCGGCGGCGACGGTGCGCACGAGGAAACGGTGGCGCGCCGGCACGCGCACGACGCCCGCGGCGCGCTCGGCGACGCCGTCCGCGAGCAGCGCTGCGAGCCGCGCATTGCCGTCGAGCAGCGCCGCGGCGTCGGCGCCGTGACGCGCCGCGATGGCGCCGACATCGGCGGCAAGGTCGCACATCAGCCGCTCGATGATCTCGGCGCGCAGCCGGTCGTCGGCGGTGAGCCGATAGCCGCGCGTCGTCGCCAGATGCCCCACGGCGATGGCCTGCTGATAGCGGCCGATGGGCACCTCGTTCTGCACGTAGCCGGCACGCGTCTGGCCGATGGCGGAGGCGCCGAGACCGATGAGGGTCGGGCAGGAATCGGTGGTGTAGCCCTGGAAATTGCGGTGCAGCCGGCCACCGGCGGCCTCGGCTAGCGGGTCGCCGGGGCGGGCGAAATGATCGAGCCCCACCGGCACGTAGCCGGCGGCCTGCAGCACCTCGCCGATGGCCAGCGCCTCTTCGATACGCTCGCCGCCGCCGGGCAGCGCCGCCTCGTCGATCAGCCGCTGGTGCTTCTTGAAGCCCGGCACATGGGCATAGCCGAACACCGCGAAACGGTCGGGCGCCAGCGCCAGCGCCGCCTCGACGGTTGCGAGGCACGAGGCGACGGTCTGGTGCGGCAGGCCGTAGATGAGGTCGAAATTGATGCGCGCGACGCCGGCGGCGCGCAGGCCGTTCGCCGCCGCCGCCGTCTCGTCGATGCTCTGCACGCGGTTGATGGCCTGCTGCACAAGGGGATCGAAGCTCTGCACGCCGAGGCTGGCGCGGGTGATGCCGCCTTCTGCGAGCGCGGCGATCATCGGCTCGTCCAGCGTGCGCGGATCGATCTCGATGGCGAGCTCGGCGTCGGCGGTGAAGCGGACATGCCGGCGCAGCGCCGCCATCAGGGCGGCAAAGCGCGCGGGCCCCATGATGGTCGGCGTACCGCCGCCGAAATGCAGCGCGGCGACCGGCAGCGGCGCCGGCGCCAGCCCGGCGACCAGCGCCAGCTCGCCGTGCAGCGCGGCGAGATAGGCCTCGATCGGCTCGTCGCGCGCGGTGATGGTGGTGTGGCAGCCGCAGTACCAGCACATGGAGCGGCAGAACGGCACATGCACATAGAGCGAGACCGGCTCGTCCGGCGCCAGCCCCGCGAGCCAGCGCGCATGCACGGACGCGCCGACCGCCGGCGAAAACACCGGCGCGGTCGGATAGCTCGTATAGCGGGGCAGCCGCGCCTCGCCGTGCCGGAGCAATATGGCCTCGGTCATCGGTCCCTCCGGCGCCCATCTAATGCCGCAACCGCCCCGCCCTCTTTGCGGCGCCGCAAACTGCGGGGCGGCTGGCTCAGCCTGGCTGAAATGCCAGTTGCACCTTCATCGACCGGCTCCGGTCGGAGGCGAGCTCGAAGGCCGCCACGGCGTCGTCGATGCCGAAGGTCGCGCTCAGCAGCGGCTCAAGGTTCACGCGACGCCGATTGATCATATCAACAGCCAGCGCGAACTCATCGACGAAGCGGAACGAGCCCCGCAGCTCGATCTCCTTGCCGACGATCACGCTCTGGGGCAGGGCGGCCTCGCCGCCAAGCCCGAGCTGCACGACGACCCCGCGGGGGCGCAGGACCTCGACTCCCGTCGCAAGAGCGCGGCCGTTGCCGGACGCCTCGAACATGACGTCGAAGTGGCCCTTGCCGCCGGCGAAGTCCTGAAGCTGTTCGGGATGCGCGGCGACATTCACCGTCCGGTCGGCGGCCACGGCCGCCGCATAGGCCAGCGGCGCGTCAAGCACGTCGGTCACGACGATCTCGCGCGCGCCGTGAGCACGCGCCGCCACGGCGCACAAGGCGCCGATCGGTCCGCTGCCGGTGATCAGCACGCGCCTGCCCAGCAGCGAGCCGGCCCGCGCGACCGCATGCAGCGTAACCGCCAGCGGCTCGGCGAAAGCACCGGCGCTGGACGAGATGCCGTCACCCAGCTTGACGCACTGGCCGGCCTCGGCCACCAGCTCCTGCCGGAAGGCGCCATCGACATGCGGCATACGCATCGCGCTGCCGTAAAAGCGCATGTCGATGCAATAATTCTGCTGTCCCGCGAGGCAGTAGGCACAGGCGTTGCACGGCACTGCGGGGTTGACCGCGACACGATCTCCGATCGACAGGCCCGCCACACCGTCGCCCACCGCGACGATGCGACCGGCCACCTCATGGCCGAGGACCATGGGATGCCGCAGCTTAACCGCGCCAAAGCCCCCGTGATTGTAGTAGTGCAGATCGGACCCGCAAATGCCGCCGGCTTCGATGGCAACGACCACTTGCCCGCTTGCCGGCCCAGCGGGCGGCACAGACTCGATCCTGATGTCTTTGGCCGCGTGGATGGTGACAGTCTTCATGATGCTCTCCTCACGCGACCGGTGTCAGAAGCGGGCGGCCCGCAAAATGGGCGGCAAGATTGTCCCGCAGCAATTGCCCCATGGCGCGACGCGTTTCGATCGTCCCGCTCCCGTGGTGCGGTTGCAGAACGACGTTCGACAACTTTCCAAAGCGAGAGTCTATAGCCGGCTCGTTCAGAAATACATCCAGCCCCGCGCCCAGGATCCGTTTCCGCTCGAGCGCTTCGATCAGCGCCGGCTCATCGACCACCGATCCCCTGGAGATGTTCACCAGAATCCCATGCGACCCGAGCGCCTCGAGCGTCGCAGCATCGATGAGCCCGCGCGTGGCGCTGCCACCGGCGAGCGTGACGACGAGAATGTCGCTCGCCTGCGCGAGCGCGACGAGATTTCCGACGAAGCGATAGGGCACATCGTCGTATTGGCGGCGCCCCCAGTACGAGATATCGCAGCCAAAGGCGCCCATCCGCCGGGCGAAGGCCATGCCGATCTTGCCGAGACCGACGATGCCGACGCGCTTGCCGCTCACCCGAGTGGTCAGCTCCATGTTGCTCGCCGCCCAGGCGCCGGAGCGGACATGGGTGTCGCCGGCGGGTATGTTGCGGGCGACCGCAAGCAGCAGCCCGACTCCCAGATCGGCGACGTCCTCGGTCAGCACGTCGGGCGTGTTCGTGATCGCGATGCTATGGCTGCGCGCATATGCGAGATCGATCGCATCGGTGCCAACGCCATAGCAACTGACGATTTCCAGCCGAGGCAGCTTGGCCATGAGGGCTGCACTGGCGCCCAGCTCGCCGCGCGTCGCGATGGCGCGGATCGACGCACCGACGTCGCCGAGCAAGTTGTCGGCATGTGGAGAGAGCCATAGCTTATGGACTTCGTACATGTCTTCGAGCGCTCTCATGTCCCACGCTGGATACGGGCCGACGACCAGCACATGCTCTTTGCCCACGCGCACCTCCACAAGACTGGTGGGTTGAATATGTTACCGATAACAAATATGCAAGAGCGAGAGACGTAGGGAGACCAGAGTTGCGCGAAGCTTCGCTACACATTGCGGTTGTCGGCTGCGGCCTCATGGGCAGCGCCATCGCGGCACGCCTCATCGCCTGCGGCTCGACGGTGCACGTTTTCGACGTCGATGCCGCCAAGACTGCCGCGCTGGCCGATCAGGGCGCCGTGCCCGCGGCCTCACCGGCGGGCGCTGCCGCCCAGGCCAGCTTCGTCATCCTCAGCCTCAATCACGCGGACATCGTGCAGCAGGCCGTATTTGGTGCCGGCGGCGTCGCCGAGGCCGCGCGAGAGGACAAGCTCCTCATCGACATGTCCTCGATCGATCCGCAGGCGACGGCGCGCATGGCCGAGCAGTTGCGCGCCGAGACCAGCATGGGCTGGATCGATTGCCCGCTTTCCGGCGGCGTGCCGGGCGCCCGGGCCGGTACGCTGACCGTCATGGCCGGCGGCAGCGCGGCGGACGTCGAGCGCGCCCGCCCGGTCATGCGGCTTTTGTGCGCCAACTACAACCATATGGGACCCAACGGCGCCGGGCAGACGACCAAGCTGATCAACCAGTTGTTCTGTGCCGTGACCTTCCAGGCCGTGGCGGAGGCCGTGAAGCTGGCGGAGGCGGGCGGTGTCGATCCGGCGCTCATTCCCGTCGCGCTGCGGGGCGGGCGTGCCGACTCCAACATCCTGCAGGAGTTCATGACGAAATTTGCGCGGCGCGATTTCAGCCCCACCGGCCGCATCGACAACATGATGAAGGACCTCGAATCGCTGCTGGCCTTCACCGCGAAAACCAGAACGCCCCTGCCCCTCACCAGCCACGTCGCCGAATTGCACCGGCTGCTCTGTGCCGCCGGGCTCGGGGCGAAGGACAGCGCCGAGATGATGCGCCTGCTGGACGGCACCGCGGGTCATGGCGCCGAGAACTAGGTCGATATTTCAGCAGGAAACCGAGAGATGATCGTCAGATATGCCCTGTTCGAGGGACAAGTCCATGCCGGGCGCGAAGCCGAATTTCGGGCCTTCGTGAAGGACAGGCTCGTGCCGCTGTGGACGCGCTTTCCGGGCGCGCTGGAAGTGCGCGTGCTCGACGGCCTCGAGCGCGACGACGGAGCGCCCACCTATGCTCTGGCGCTGGCGATCCGCTACGCGGACCTCGCATCGTGCAAACGCGCGCTCGACTCCGCCGTTCGCTTCGAAAGCCGTGCCGAGACGACCACGCTGCTGCAGATGTTCACCGGGCACGTGCACCACCACATTTTCAACGTCATGGAATACCCGGTCATCGACGGCTAGATACTACCAGCGTCCATTTGCTTCGAGACTTGCGATGCCGACCAAGCGCGATGCGCCAACGATGAGCGACGTGGCCAAGCTGGCCGGCGTGACCGCAATGACCGTTTCCCGTGCGCTCAGCGGCAATGGCCTGGTATCGGAGCGAACCCGGCAGAAGATCACCGAAGCCGCGGACGCGCTCGGCTATGTGTTCGACAGCACGGCGGCGGTGTTCGCCTCGGGCAAGTCCGGCTTTGTGGCGGTGGTCGTCCCTACCCTCAACAACTCGAACTTTGCCGACACCATACGGGGCATCACCGAGGGCCTGAGCAGCACGCGCCTGCAGGTGCTGCTGAGCTACACCGACTATGATGCGGAGCAGGAAGAGCGTGTCATCCGCTCATTGCTGACCCGCCGCCCCGAAGCCATCGTCATCACCGAGGGCCTTCACACCGACCGTTCGCGCAAGCTCCTCCTGGGTGCCCGCATCCCGGTGGTCGAGATGTGGGGAGCGCCCACGGAGCCGGTCCAGCATGTCGTCGGTTTCTCCAACCGCGAAGCCGGCGCCAGAATGGCAGAATACCTGCTTGGAAAAGGTCATCGTAAAATCACGTTCGTGGGCGGCGACAGCAAGCGCGACACGCGCGGCCTCGAGCGTTATCTGGGCTACAAGCAGGTCATGGAAGACGCCGGGCTTAAGGCGCGCCTCGTCAAGCACGGCAAAGCGCCGATCGGCATGCGGCACGGCGAAGGCGCGCTGGCGCGGCTGCTGACCGTGCGGGCGGATACGGAGGCCGTGCTGTGCGTCTCCGACCTTCTGGCGTTTGGCATGCTGGCGAGCTGCCAACGCCAGGGCATCGATGTTCCTGGCCGCCTCGCCATCGCGGGCTTCGGCAACTACGACGTGGCGCAGCATTGCGTGCCGGGCATCACCACGCTGGATTTCTACCCGAGGGATATGGGCCTCGCGATCGCCAACCGCGTGCGCCAGTTGCTGGGGCATAGTGCCGACTCGCAATCGACCACCCTGCTCCTTACTGATTTCGAGGTCGTGCAGCGCGAGAGCGCGTAAGATTTCCGGCCCGACGCCGAGCGGTCTTCAGCCTATTTGAGGCCCGACGTCATCAAGCCGCGGACGTAGTATTTCTGCAAGGCGATGGCCAGCACGACGAGCGGGATGGTCATCACGGTGATCCCGGCGAAGATCGGCCCGTCCATGGGGAAGTTCTGCGAGCTGCGCATGGAGGCCAGCGTTACCTGCGCGATCTGCCTGGACGGGTTCTGCATGATGACGAGCGGCCACATATAGACGTTCCACGACCAGATGAACTGGATGAGGACCAGCGTCGCAAGCGCCGGGCGCACATTGGGCAAGGCTATGGTCCAGAAGTGCTGCCATGTCGTGGCCCCGTCGATATGGGCGGCCTCGTGGAGCTCGTCCGGGATCTGCGCAAAGCTCTGGCGCATCAGAAAGATGCCGAAGGGCTGGCAGATGAAGGGCAGGAAAATGGCCGGATAGGTCGAGGTCAGACCAAGGCCGGAGACCACCTGATAGAGCGGCACGAGAATGATCTCGAGGGGCGCAAAGGTGCTTGCCAGAACGAGCGCGAACAGCAGGTCACGCCCCGGAAACCGCAGACGCCCGAAGGCATAGCCGGCGAGCGTGGAGACAATGACGGCAAGCGTCACCTGGCAAACGCTGACGATAAGCGTGTTGGCGAGGTTGCCCTGGAAGCCCAGCGGGCCGAAGAGGTAGCCATAGTTCTCGAACGTCGGCGATGGCGGCACGAACGACCACAGCGACAACGGGTAGCGCGTTGCGGCAATCGAGGCAGTCGATTTGAACGAGCTCAAGGTTGACCAGACGATCGGGAAGGCGAAGGCGACCGTAACGACGATGAGGAATGCCACGGCCAGCGCCGTCTCGGGCTTGCCGTAGCGAATGACCGGGCTGCCGCCGTCGCTCATGCTCAACTGGCCCCCGACATGTTGGGCGCGCGCAGCGCCGCGGCCTGGGTGACGGTCAGCACGACGAGGGCGAGCAACATGAACGTCACGCTGGCCGCGGCGTAGCCGGGCGCGCTGTATTCGAAGCCCTGCACATAGGCGAAGTACGTCATGTTCGTCGTCCACCCCTCGGGGCCGCCCTGGGTGAGTATCTGGATCGGCGCAAACAGGCGGGCCGCGCCCACGGTGATCATGAACATGGAGAGAACGATGCTGGGGCGAAGCTGGGGAAGCGTGATGTGCCAGAACATGACCCGGCGATTGGCGCCGTCGATCGCGGCTGCCTCGTAGAGCGATGGCTGCACGGTCTGCAGGCCGCCGAGAAAGATCAGGAGCGGCAAGCCAATATCCTTCCAGACCGACAGGAAGACGATGCTGAGGACAGCCCAGACCCCGTTGCTCAGGAACGGCACCTGCGGCAGGCCAAGCGTCGCGAGGATCGCGTTGAACAGGCCCGCATCGGGTTGATACATCTGGTTCCAGACCAACGCCGTCACCGCCTCGGACGAGGCCAGCGCGGCGAGGATGGCGGCGCGCGCCCACAGCGCGCCCGGCAGCTTGCGGTCGATCAGCAGCGCCAGCAGTAAGGCGAGCGGAATCATCACCAGATTCAGCAGGACGATATAGGCGACGCTGACCAGCGCGGCCTGATAGAAGCTGCTGTCCGCCAACAGATCCGCAAAATTTTCGAAGCCGACCCATCCCGTCGCCGCCTTGGTGAAGGGGTTGAAGGCGCGAAAGCCGTTCAGCACGGCGACAACGAGCGGCAGGAGCTGGAACAGCGCCAGCGCCGCAATGGCGGGCAGGATCATGAGCGGCCCGGCAATCAGATTGTCGGGCCGCGCGCGTTTTCCAGGCCGGCGCAAATTCACGCCGGTTGCCATCACTTGTACTTTGCCAGGAGCTTGTCGATCTGGGCCGCCGCGTCATGCAGACGTGTCGCAGGGTCGGCGCCGAGCGCAATGTCCTTCACGGCCGTATTGGCGGCGTTGAAATAATCGAACCAGCCGGCCGTCTTCGGCGGGCCATAGGCGCGCGCTGCCGTGGCCGCGGCCATGCGGTTGGCCGGCTCGGCCTGGTAGCTCGGATCGGCCTCGACGAGCGACTTGCGCGCCGGCATCGATCCCCAGGCAGCGTTGAAGGTGTTCCGGTTCTTGTCGTTGCAGATGAAGGCGAGCAGCGCCGCGGCCTCGGGCACGTTCGGCGAGTTGGCATAGACGAAGGGCGAGTCGGCCACGCTGCAGGTAAAGGCCACCCTGGCACGCGGCATGGACGTCACCCCCCAAGCAAAGGGCGCCGGCTCGTTCTTGAAGCGGTTGGAGATATTCATGTTGCCAAAGGTCGTGGCGGCCGCACCGCCGACGAACTGATCGGGCGCGGCGCCTTCGGGCGTGAGCCCGAGCTTGAACAGCGACTGGTAGAGCGTCATTCCGGCAATCGCCTCGTCGGTGTCGAGATAGCCGGACGCCGTGAGGCCATCGGGCGAGACGCCGGCGAAGGTCCGATAGAGCGAAGATACTTCGTCGCTGGCCGGATCGCCCTGGGTACGAATCCAGATGCTTTCGATCTGGGTGTAGTTGGAGCCGGGCCCGCCGCCACCGGCGGTCGAGGCCGCAAGGGCGAAGGTGTCGCTATCGCCCTTCTGGCGCAACGCCTCGGTTATGCGCTTGAGCGCATCGACGAACTCGTCGATCGTCCAGCCCGCGTCAACGTCGAAGGTCTCCGGCGGGGTTTCAACGCCGGCGGCCGCGAAGATGTCCCGGTTGAAATAGAGGAACATCGGATTGGTGACCCAGGGCAGGCACACCACATTGCCGTCGATCGTCGCGGAATCGAGCAGCGGCTCATACATGTCGGCGAGGAATTCATCGGCCAGATAGTCCTGCAGCGGCGCCGCAAACTGGCCGGCGGCATAGGCGCTGGCAAAATCGTTGCGGCCCATCATGACGTCCGGCGCGCTCTGCGAACCGACATAGATCTGGACCTTTCGGGAGAGATCACCATAGGGGACCCGCTCCTCCTCGATCCTTATGTTCGGGTAGGCTGCCATGAATTCGGCATAGGCGGCGTCGAACAGGGCGTTCACCGCCGGCGGGAAGTCCTGCCGCATGAACTTCAGCGTGATGTCCCGATCCGTCAATGCGGGGCCGTTATAGCCACCCAGATCGATCTTGTACTTCGCGACATCGCTACCAGGCGTCGCCGCGAAAGCCGCCTTGGGAAGCGCCGCCGAGACGGCGAATGCGGAGAGGCCGCCCAGCACCGCCCGACGGGACGGCGTGAGGGGAAAGGATTTGCGGGAACGGGTCATGCTACCTCCAGTGTTTCCGACGATTTGGACGGCGTGAGGGCGGCCGGGAGAACGCCCGCTGCCCGTTGGTTGGCACGAAGAAACGGGAGCGTATCGTCCTGCGCCCACGTTTGACACGACCGTATGTTACCGGTAACTCTTGAGTCAAGCGAATGCTGGGCGGCCTGGCCGCCCGCCGCCGTTCAAGGAGATTGCGTTGCCCGATCATAAGATTGCGCTGCTCAGCTACGACATCGAGCGCAGCTATCCGGTGCCGCCCTCGGTCGTATTTTCGCGCTGGCTGCTCCCGGAAATGCGCACCATCTGGGAGGCGGGCGGGCCGGACTGGACACCTCGCATCCTCGGCAGCGACGCGCGGATCGGCGGGCACGACGAAACTGCCTATGAACGACCGGGCGCGCCGGCGTTCCGCACGCGTGTCGATTATCTCGACATCGTGCCGGACGCGCGGATCATCTATGCCTTCTCGCTGATCGTCGGAGGGCGCGCCGTGACGTGCTCGCTCACCTCGCTCGATGTGCGGGTTGGCGGGCGCGGCACGCTGCTCACGCTGCACGAGGCCATTTCGCTGCTCGACGGTGCCGACGTCGCCGACCTGCAAGCGCAGGGCATCGTCGGGCAACTGAACCCCGAGCCGCTCGGCCACGGCGTCCTGCGCGCATTGCCAGGGCTGGGCCTTCCGTCGGCCCAGCCATGACATCGCCATCGCTGCAGATGTTCGACCTGACCGGGCGACGGGCCCTTATTACCGGTTCCTCGCAAGGCATAGGCCTGGCCCTGGCACATGGTCTCGCCGCCGCTGGAGCCAGCATCGTCCTCAACGGCCGGGACATCGCCAAGCTGGACGCAGCGGCTGCCGCGTTCACAAGCGCTGCCACGCTCCCCTTCGACGTTACCGACCATGCCGCCGTCCGCGTGGCGGTGGATGGATTCGAGCGCGACGTCGGCCCCATCGACATCCTGGTGAACAATGCTGGAATGCAGTTCCGTACGCCGCTCGAGGACTTTCCCGCCGCGGCGTTCCAGCAAATGCTGCAAACCAACGTCGCGAGCGTCTTCAATGTCGGCCAAGCCTGTGCGCGCCACATGATCGGCCGCGGCCGCGGCAAGATCATCAATATCGCCAGCGTGCAGACCGCCCTCGCCCGCCCCGCGATCGCGCCTTACACCGCCACCAAGGGAGCGGTGGCCAACCTGACCAAGGGCATGTGCACGGACTGGGCGCGCTACGGCCTGCAGTGCAATGCCATCGCCCCCGGCTATTTCGATACCCCGCTCAATGCCGCCCTAGTGGCGGACGCCAAGTTTTCCACCTGGCTAGAAGCCCGAACGCCCGCCGGCCGCTGGGGCCGGCTCGACGAGCTCGCCGGCGCCTGCGTCTTCCTCGCCGCCGACGCCTCGAGCTTCGTCAACGGCCACGTGCTCTATGTCGATGGCGGCATCACCGCGTCGCTGTAGCACTGGCCTCTGGCCATAAGCTCTGTCGATGTGGCGCGTCGGAAGCGGCATGTTCCTGCCGATGAATTTGCGGAAGAAATAGCTGATTTTTCGGCGCTTTCTGGCTCGAATTCCACTTCAGTGTATCCGTTCCTCCAAAAGCCCGAGCACTCTCGGGCTTCCATGCTAGGTGTTCCTCGAAAATCGGCGTTCCGGGGCATCGGAGGAGAGCATGGGCACGATCGATTCACCGACACGCGTCGCCGTGGTGCAAGCCGCGCCTGTGTTGGTCAGCCGCGACGCCACCACCGAAAAGGCCGTGCGCCTCATCGGCGAGGCGGCAGCCCAAGGCGCCAAGCTCATCCTGTTTCCCGAGGCGTTCATCACCGGCTATCCGCGCGGCCTGGGCTTCGGCGCCGTGGTCGGCAGTCGCACGCCCGAGGGGCGCCACCTGTTCCAGAACTACTGGGACGCAGCCGTGGAGGTGCCGGGCCCGGTCACCCAGCGGCTTGGCGCAGCCGCAAAGGCGGCCGGCGTCTTCGTCGCCATCGGCGTGATCGAGCGCGACACGTCGTTCTCTGGTGGCTCGCTCTATTGCAGCGTGCTGTTCTTCAACCCCATGGGCGAGCTCGTCGGCGTGCATCGCAAGCTCAAGCCCACGGGCTCGGAGCGCCTGATCTGGAGCGAAGGCGACGGCAGCACCATGCCGGTGGTGGAGACGCCGGCGGGACGTGCGGGAGCGCTCATCTGCTGGGAGAACTATATGCCACTGGCGCGGATGGCGATGTACGCGCAGGGCATTCAAATCCTGCTCATGCCGACCGCAGATGCGCGCGACATCTGGCTGTCAACCATCCGGCACGTTGCCTATGAGGGGCGTTGCTTCGTGCTCTCGTGCAACCAGTACGTGGAGCGTACAGACTACCCCGAGCACTGGCTGGCGCTGCCCGAGCTCGCCGGCGGCGATGAGGTGGTGACTCCGGGCCGCAGCGCCATCGTCAACCCGATGGGCGAGATCATCGCCGGGCCGCTCGAAGGCCGCGAAGGCATCCTCGTAGCCGACATCGACCTCGATGAGATCGCGCGAGCCAAGTTCGACTTCGACGTCACCGGTCACTACGCGCGCACCGATGTGTTCCAGCTACATGTCGATCGGCGGCCGAAGCCAGCCGTGGTGTGGCGCCCGCCGGCCGAAGAGGCGACGACGCAAGAAACAGAGGCCGACGATGCCGCGCGCGGTTGACCTCAGCCGCTCCATAGACATCCACACCCATGTCGTGCCGCCGCAATGGGAGGATTACGGCGCGCGCTTCGGCGTGTCGGGCTGGCCAGCCATCGAGATGCATTCGTGCTGCTCGGCCTCGATCCATGTCCACAACAAGGAGTTCCGTCGCATCAGCGACCAGTGCTTCTCGCTGGCGCGGCGCATCAAGGACATGGATGAAGAGCGCGTCGGCCGGCAGCTTCTGTCGCCCATTCCGGCGCTGTTCTGCTACTGGGGCGAGCCCGATGCGGCGGCCTCCTTCGCGAGCATGCAGAACGACTTTCTTGCCGAGGCGGTCGTGGCGCACCCCGAGCGTTTCCTGGCCGCCGGCACGCTGCCCATGCAGGCGCCCAGACTCGCCATCCGCGAGCTCGAGCGCCTAGCGCGGCTCGGCTTCCCCGCGGTCGAGATCGGCACCAACATCAACGGGCAGTATCTCGACGAGCCGGCCAATGTAGAGATCCTCGAGGCGGCGAGCGAGCTGGGACTTGCGGTCTTCGTCCATCCCTGGAACTCACCCGACGAGGATCGGTTGCGCAAATACTACCTGCCGCATTTCGTCTGCCTGCCCGCCGAAACGGCGATTGCAGCAACACGGCTTATTCTCGGCGGCGTCCTCGACAGACTCCCCAAGCTGCGGGTCGGGCTCGCGCATGGCGGGGGCAATTTCCTGCCGCTGCTGTCGCGCATCGACCACGGCCACCGGGTACGGCCCGAAGCCAAGGTCATGACCGAGCAGCCGCCGAGCAGCTACGTGCCGCGCCTGTTCTTCGATTCGATCACCCATGATGCCGAGGTGCTGCGCTTCCTGTGCGGCCGCGCTGGCAGCCAACGCATCATGCTGGGCAGCGACTACCCGTTCGACATGGGCGTCGCCCATCCCATTGACTCACTGGAAGAAGCCGGCCTGTCCGACGTGGACCTGCGCAATGTCCTCTACCAGTCGGCCGAAGCGTTTCTGGGGCTTGCACCGAAGGAGGGCCGCACCGATGCAGCCTAAGGTCATTGGAACCGAAGACATCAGGCTCGTCTTGACGTTCGAGCGCCTGATCCCCGCCATCCGCGAGGGGTTCCGCGACTACTATCTGGGGCGCACCAAGGTGGCGCCGCTCACCAATATCGACCTGCCCGAAGCCAATGGCGAGATGCACATCAAGCCCGGTTACATGGTCGACGGCGACTATATCTGCGTCAAGATCGTCACCTGCTTCTACGACAACCCGCAGCGCGGCCTGCCGACGCGCGACGGGGCACTGGTGCTGGCCAGCAAGCAGACCGGCAAGATCGAGGCCGTGCTGTGCGATTCCGGCCTCATCACCGACATGCGCACGGCCGGCAGCAGCGCCGTTGCGGTAGATGCGCTGGCGCGCGAGGGCGCAGTGACGCTGGGCCTCGTCGGCGCCGGCACGCAGGCCTTCTGGCACGTCGAGGCGATCCGCCAGGTGCGTAGCGTTGACAAGGTTGTGGTGTGGGGCCGCAACGCGGAGCGCACCGCCGCCGCTGCGCGGCGCATCTTCGAGGCGACCGGGATCGTCGCCGAGCCGGGCACCCTCGCTGCCGCCGCGGCCTGCGACGTCGTTGTCTGCGCGACACCCGCGGCCGAGCCGATCCTTACCCGCGAGATGCTGCGGCCGGGCGCCGTCGTCGTCGCCATGGGCGCCGACACCGTGGGCAAGCGCGAGCTCGGCCCCGAGATCGTGCGCCAGGCCGGGCTCGTCGTCGCCGACAGCCTCGAGCAGTGCCGCCAGTATGGTGAGCTGCAATGGCTGGACGCCGACGCGGGCGGCCCGCGCGTCATCGAGCTGGGGGCGCTGCTCGCCGGCGACGCCAAGGGACGCGCCTCGGCCGACGAGATCGTCATCTACGACTCGACCGGCGTCGCCTTCCAGGATGTGGTGGGCGCTGCCGAGGTGCTGCAGCAGACCCGCGAGCTCAGCCATGCATAGCCTCACGCTCTCCGACCGGCAGATCCCCGCCGACCTTGGCGCCAAGCTCGACCCAGCGCATACGGCGCTGGTCCTCATCGATATGCAAAACGAGTTCTGCTCACCACGCGGCTATGTCGCGCAGCAAGGCTGGGACATCACGCCAATGCAGGCGATGGCCGAGCGTTTGCGTGGCTTCGTCGCCGCGGCGCGCCGGCATGTGCGCGTCATCCATGTGCGCGGCCAGTACGAGCCGGTCTATCTCGTCGATCAGATGGTAGACCGGCTGCACAGCGCCAATATCGCGCCTTATTGCCAGCCGGGCACACATGGCTGGAAGTTCTATCCCGGCTTCGAGCCCGAGGCGGGCGAGATCGTCGTCACCAAGCGCAGCTATAGCGGCTTCGCCAATACCGAGCTCGAACTGGTGCTGCGCAACCTGCACGTGCGCACCTTCGTCGCCGCCGGCACGTTCACCAATGTGTGCGTCGATACCACCGTGCGCGATGGCTACGCGCGGGGCTTCTACCCCGTCATCGCCGAAGACCTGACGGCGTGCCCCGAGCCGGAGCAGCACAGCGCAGCGCTCGCCACGCTGGGCCGGTTCTTCGGCACTGTCGTTCCGTCGGCCCGGATCACCGAGCTTTGGGACGCTTACTACCAGCCGACTGCCCCTGTCTGATCATTCACATCTCGGGAGGATAAAGAGATGACATCTACGATAAGACGACTCGCAGCGTGTATGGGAGCCGCTGTGCTCCTGCTGAGCGGCGGTGCATCCCAGGCCCAGGACCTGGAGAAGCTACGCATGACGCTCCCGATCAACTCGCTCACGTTCTATCCGATCTTCGTGGCGGCCGATCACGGCTTCTTCGCGGAGCAGAATATCGACATGGAGATCGTCATCACGCAGGGCGACGGGCCCGACATCGACGCGCTCATCGCCGGCAGCGTAGAGTTCGCGGCGTCGCCCCCGCATCGCCTGTTTGCGCTCTATGAGCAGGGCCGCGGCCTACTCGGCATCGCCAACATCATGAACAAGATCGGTATCAACTGCTTCATGAGCAAGGCGACGGCCGACCGCCTCGCGATCACCGCTGAAACGCCGTTCTCCGAAAAGCTGAAGAAGCTGGACGGGCTGACTATCGGTGCCACGCGCGCCGGTGCCTTCACCTTCCAGCTCGCGACCTACTATGTGCAGCAGGCCGGCTACACGCCGCAGAAAGAGGTGAAGGTCATTGCCGCCGGCACCGGGCCATCCATGCTCGCCGCCATCGACCAGGGTCGTGCGGATATCGGCTGCACCTCGAGCCCTACACCCGAGCTTGCCATCCATCGTGGCTCCGCCATCTCGTGGATCAACAACACGGCGGGCGAGGACGAAACCTTCGAGGAGTTCCTGATGGAAGTCCTTTACGTGCGGCCGGACTATGCTGAGAAAAACCCCGAGATCGTGCGGCGCGTGGTCAAAGCCATCGTCGATGCCCTCGATTTCATCGCTACCGGCTCAGTCGAGGAGCATCTGCCTATCCTGCAGAACCGCTTCGGCGGCGTGCCGGACGAGGTGCTCATCGGTGCCCTCGAGAATACGCGGACGGCGGTCGAGCCGAGCGGCCGGATCTCGCAGCGTTCCGTTGACTCCCATGTCGCATTCCTGCGCGAGCAGGGCCTTCTGACCCAGGACATCCCCTGGACCGAGGTGGTGACCAATGACTATCTTCCCAACTGACCTGCGGCCTTCCGACCGCGGTCAAACGGAGCGGGCCATCGTGCCCGCTCTGGACATCATCGACGTCGCCAAGCGCTTCGTCGGCCGCAATGGCGGGACCATCACCGCCGTCGAGAAGACCAATCTGTCGATTGCTGCCGGCGAATTCGTCACTATCGTCGGCCCCAGCGGCTGCGGCAAATCCACCCTGCTCAACCTGATGTCGGGGCTGACGCGGCCAAGCGAAGGCACCATGCGCTTCAAGGGATCGGTGATCCAGGGCGTGAGTCGGCACATCGGCTACATCACGCAGCAAGACAATCTGCTGCCATGGCGGACGATCAAGGACAATGTCGCCTTTCCCCTCGAGGTGAAGGGCGTTCCCAAGCCCGAGCGCTATCCGCTGGCGCTCGAATGGCTCGAGCGGGTCGGGCTCGGCGGCTTCGGCGACTCCTATCCGCACGAATTGTCGGGCGGCATGCGCCAGCGCGCCAACATCGTGCGCACGCTGATCTACGAACCCGAGGTCCTGCTCATGGACGAACCGTTCGGCCCGCTCGATGCGCAGACGCGGCTGGTGCTGCAGCACGACCTGCTCGACATCTGGCGCTCGACCCGCAAGACCATCGTCTTCGTCACGCACGACCTGACAGAGGCCATCGCCCTCGCCGACCGGGTGATCCTGATGAGCGCCCGGCCCGGCCGCATTTCGCGCATCGACAGGGTGCCGATCCCGCGCCCGCGCGACATCTTCCACATCCACTCGCAGGACGGCTTCCGCGAGCTCTACGACGAGATCTGGAACGACCTCGAAACGCAGGTCACCGCCCGTCCGCGGAGCGGCGAGACGGCGGCGCCGGCCGAAAGGAAAGCAGGATGAGCATGAATGCAAGGCAGAAGGACCGACTGACGGTGCTGGGCGGGCGGGCCCTGGTGCTCGCCGTGCTCCTCGCCATCTGGGAAATCGCCACGCTGACGGTGGTCGATCCGTTCTTCATCAGCAGCCCGAGCCGTATCGCGGTTTATCTGGGCAGCGAGCTGACCAGTCCGGGATTCTACTACGACCTCTACATCAGCGGAGTGGAACTGGGCATCGGCTATGTCGCGGGGGCGCTGGCGGGAATCGTCGCGGGCGTGCTGCTGGCGCGCTGGGAGCTCATCGCGCGGATCATGGATCCGTTCCTCATCGCGCTCAACAGTATCCCCAGAATGGCGCTGGCGCCGCTGCTCATCATCTGGTTCGGCATCGACATGATGTCGAAGATCGTGCTCGCCGGCATGATGGTGTTCTTCGTCACCTTCTTCAACACGATCGGCGGCATCCGCTCGGTCGACAACCGGCTGTGCGAAGTCTCACGCGTGCTGGGCTGCAACGAATGGCAGGTGTTCACCAAGGTCATGCTGCCCTCGGCGTCGAGCTGGATCATCACCGGGCTCAAGATGAGCCTGCCCTTCGCACTGATCGGTGTGATCGTCGGCGAGTTCATGGCGGCTTCGGCCGGCATCGGCTATCGGCTCAACATGTTCACCACCACGTACAACATTACCGGCGCGATGACCGTCATCCTCATCATCATGGTGCTGATGACGCTGCTCAACGAGGTGATGAACCGCTTCGAAGATTCGCTGCTGCGCTGGCGCCCGAGCACCGGACGAGCGCCCGAAACCAGTGGCGAGACAGGTTGATCTGGGCTTGAGCGCGCCGCTAGCCCGGAGGAATTCTGGCAGAGCCGCTGAGATGAAGGACGACAATTCGATGGGGCACGCCACGCGGCAGGTGCGCGGCTCCGAACGCGTACGCCGCGAGCACGACCTGATTGGCGAACGCGAGATTCCGGCCGATGTCTACTGGGGGATTCACACGCTGCGTGCGCTCGAGAATTTCCCCATCACTGGAACCCCTATCGGCGCCTTCGCCGAATTGGTACGGGCGCTTGCGCTGGTCAAGCAGGCCGCGGCCCAGGCCAATCTCAGGCTCGGCAACCTGCCCCCCGAAAAGGCCGATGCCATCATCCGTGCCTGCCGGCTGATCGCCGATGAGGGCAGATTCCACGATCAGTTCGTCGTCGATGCCGTGCAGGGCGGCGCGGGCACCTCCACCAACATGAACGCCAATGAAGTCATTGCCAATGTGGCGCTCGAGCTCATGGGGCATAGCAAGGGCGACTATGCGTCGCTGCATCCCAATGACGACGTCAACATGGCGCAATCCACCAACGACGCCTACCCTACGGCAGCACGGTTGGCCGTGGCATTTGCGGCCGAGCCCATGCTGATTGCGCTCGAGGCGCTGGCTGCGGCGCTGGATGAGCGGGCGAAGGCTTTCTCTGGCGTTATCAAGATGGGCCGTACCCAGTTGCAGGACGCCGTGCCCATGACCTTGGGGCAGGAGTTCGCAGTCTTCGCCGCTGCCATGCGCGGCGAAATCACCAAGATACGCGAGGCCTCGGCGCTGCTGCTGCCGGTCAATCTGGGCGGCACTGCCATCGGCACCGGTATTGGCGCCGATGCGCGCTACGCGGCGATCGCAGTGGAGGAACTGGCGCGCATCAGCGGGCTCGAAGTGACACTGGCGCCCAACCTCATCGAGGCGACCTCCGATGTCGGCGCCTTCGTCAGCTTCTCAAGCGCGCTCAAGCGGCTGGCGCTGAAGCTCTCCAAAATCGCCAGCGATCTTCGCCTGCTCTCCAGTGGGCCGCGCGCCGGGCTTGGCGAGATCAGGCTGCCACCGATGCAAGCGGGATCATCGATCATGCCTGGCAAGGTGAATCCGGTGATTCCGGAGGTGGTCAATCAGGTCGCTTTTCTTGTCATCGGCCACGACCTGACGATTACGCTATGCGCCGAGGGTGGCCAGCTCCAGCTCAATGCCTTCGAGCCGACCATCGTTTTTTGCCTGCTGTCGTCGCTGCACAGCCTCGCTGCCGCTGTCACCACCTTCACCGAGCGCTGCGTTGTCGGCATCGAGGCGCAAGCCGCTCATTGCGGCGCACAGGTCGCGAACTCGATCGGTCTCGTCACCGCGCTGGCTCCGCGACTAGGCTATGAAGCCGCGTCGCGCATCGCCGGTCGGGCGCTGCTTGAGAGCCGCAGCGTCGCCGAACTGGTGCTCGAGGCGGAGCTGATGACCTCAGCCGAGCTCGAACGCGCGCTCGACATAGAGGCGATGACGCGGCCGGGGCGCATCTGAAATGCCCCCTGCCCCACCACCCTTGGTCGTGCTCGCACAATGCACTAGGCTGTAGCTTCGCGCTGGAAGCCGGGAGGGAGCGTGTGCAGCTCGGTGTCAAGTCCATCGAGGTCGGCAGCCGGCTCATACGGGTGCTGGTCCAGTCGAGTGGGGCCATGGCGCTCAACGAGCTGGCCGCCGGCGCCGGCCTCAGCCCCAGCGCCGCGCATCGTTATCTGGTCAGCTATGCGCGCATCGGGCTGGTGCAGCAGGATCCACGAACGCGCCTCTATGACCTAGGCCCCACCGCAGTGACCTATGGGCTGGCCGCCATCGGGCGGTCGAAGCTGTTATCGCGGGCCGAGGAAGTGCAGCTCGAGCTGCGCGCGCGACTCGACGAGAGCACGTTGCTCGCCATCTGGGGCACGCATGGTCCGGTGGTGCTCAACGTGGCGGAAAGCAGCAAGGCGATCATGGTGACCATGCGCGTCGGCGCTACTATGCCACTACTGCGCACAGCGACGGGCTGGGTGTTCGCGGCGCTGCTGCCGCGCTCGGTCGTCCAACCGGTAATCGAGGCCGAGCTTGCAGCCGGCCGCGTCGATGCCAGCCACCTGACGCGCAAAGCGCGCGAAGCCGAGTTCACACGCATCCGCGACAGCCGGCTTGCCTTGCACCGGGGCAGCCTGCTCCCCGGCTTCCCCGCCGTCGCGAGCCCACTCTTCGATTGGAGCGGCCGGCTTATCGCGGTGCTGTCGGTATTCGGTCACAGCCCGGATTTCGATTCTTCGCCGGAGGGGCGCATCGCACAGGCCCTGCTCGAGGCTACCGCCAGCTTTCTCGACAGCAGCGGCGCATCACGCTGACACGCTTTGGCCCTTGTTACCTGGGCATCGCGTCGTTCAGTGCGCGGCCTGCTGGCCGCCGGCGGCGGTGATCACGCCGACGATGATGAGGCCCGTGAGGAGCAGGCGCAGGCCGGGGCTGACCCCGAAGGTGTTGAGCATGGTGAGCAGCAGCACGAGGAACAGCGAGGCGCCCCAGATGCCGGGAATATTGGCCTTGCCACCGGCGACCGAGGTACCGCCGATGACGACGACGGCAATGGAGCTCAGCAGGTACTCGTTGCCGATGTCCACCGTGGCGCCGCGGAAATAGCCGGCAAGCAGAGCGCCGTCTATGCCGCCCAGGGCGCCGCAGAGCAGATAGGTCGCGAGGCGCACGCGCTCGACCGGAATGCCGGCGAGCCAGGCGGCGCGCATGTTCTGGCCGATGGCCAGCACATAGCGGCCATAAAGCAGGCGATGGAGGGCCAATCCCGCGACGAGCGTGAAGCCCAGCGTGATGATCGCCAATATCGGGATGCCGAAGATCTGCAGCGTCGCGAAATCCGCGAAACCCGGCGGCGGCTTGATCTGCAGGCCACGCCCATACCAGATGTCGGTGGACAGGATGATGAAGCTTGAAGACAGCGTCGCGATGATGGGCGGAATGCGCAGCGCGCGGATCAGGGCGTAGTTGAAGAGGCCGACGGCGAGGCCACTCGCCAGCGCGGCGAGCAGGCCAACCGCCACCATGCCGTCGGAGCCGCCCATGGTCTTCATCGCCACGGCGCTGGCAAGGCCGATATTGGCGGGCAGCGACAGGTCGATGTTGCCCGGCCCCAGCGTGATGACGAACATCTGGCCGATGCCGACGATGACCATGAAAGAGGCGAGCGACAGCGCGGCAGTGATGATGCCGCCGGCGCCGAAGCCGCCGGTGAAGGCGATGGTTGCAAGAAAGATCAGCAGCGCCCCGACAAAGGACCATATCCAGGGGCGATCGGAGATCAGCGCGCGCAGGTCGCTCATGTCCCGCTCTCCCGCTGGCTGATCAGCATGCGCGCGGCCAATACGACGATGAGGATCGTGCCGTTGGCGGCGTAGAGCCAATCGGGCGGCACATGCATGAAGGTAAGCAGCGGCGAGGCGGCCAGCGCCAGCGTCAGTGCGCCGATGACGGCGCCGATGGGCGAGACGCGGCCGCCGACGAACTCGCCGCCGCCAAGGATGACCCCGGCGATGGAGAGCAGGGTGTAGCCATTGCCGATATTGGCATCGCCCGAGGTGGTGGTGCCGATCAGCGTCAGACCCGAGAGCACGCCGAAGACGCCGGCAAGGCTGAACATCACCACCTTGGCGCGCAACAGCGACCAGCCGGCGCGGCCGATGGCCTGGCCATTGCCGCCGGCGCCGCGCAGCACGGCGCCATAGGAGGTTCGCATCAGCCCGAAATGCACGACGAGACCGATGAGCACCGCGGCGAGGATCGGAAAGGGAATGAAAGGCGGCTTGTAGCCGACGATGGCGAGCAGCCAGTCGGGCGCCTTGCCGCCGGGCTTGGGCAGCATCAGGATCGCCAGTCCCTGCCAGACGAAGCTCATGCCCAGGGTGACGACGATCGAAGGCAGATTGCGCAGATGAATCAGGGCACCGAGCGCGCCATAGACGGCGACGGAGCCGATGAGCACGGCAATGCCGAGCAGCGGCGCCTCGTTGAGCCAGGTCGCGGTCACGCAGCCGACAAAGCCGACAAAGGCACCTATCGACAGGTCCAGCTCGTTGATGGTGATGACGAACATCTGCGCAATGGTCGCCAGCGCAATGGGAATGGCCAGGTTCAGCATCAGGTTGAAGCCGAAATAGGAGATGGCGCGCGGGTTGAGCACCGCAATGCCGATGAGTACCAGAACGAGCGACAGCGTCGGCAGGAGCGCCCGCGCCAGCCGGGCGAGGCGGCGCGACGTGAGCGCGGAACGGTTGGGCGTAGCCGCGGCGTCGGTCATGCCGAAGCTCCCTCGAAGGACGACTGGATCACCTTTTCCTCGGTAAGCTCGGCCCGGTCGAGATCGGCAACGATGCGGCCGTTGCGGAACACGTAGATATGGTCGCAATTGCCGAGTTCCTCGGTCTCGGTCGTGTACCAGAGGAAGGTACGGCCGGCGCGGGCTTCGGCGCGGATGAGATCGTAGACCTCGAGCTTGGTGCCGATATCCACGCCACGCATCGGATCGTCCATCAGGATGACGCGCGCGTCGGAGCCGAGCGCGCGGGCGAACAGCGCCTTCTGCTGGTTGCCGCCCGAGAGCGAAAGCATGTTGTTGTCGAGGTTGGGGGTACGGATGCCAATGCGCTCCTGCCACTGACGGGCGAACGCCGCCTCCGCCCCGGCGTCGATGAGCAGGCCGCGACGCAGGCGCCGCAGCGAGCGGATGCCGATGTTGCGCGCTATCGACCAGAGCGGGAAAACGCCATCGGTTTGGCGATCGCCGGCGACGAGCGCCACGGCGCCGCTGACGGTCACCTTCGGAACGCGGCGGGTCGCGGCGGAAAAGACGTCGAGCAGCAAACCGGTCTGGCCGTGCCCGGCGAGGCCGGCGAGGCCGATGATCTCCCCTTCGTGGGCAACGAGCTCGCGGCCGTCTTCCTGGCGAACCGGCGCGGCGCGGACACGAACCGGCGTCGTGCCACGGGCGACCGCGGCGGCAGCGTCGTCGCTGCCGGTGTGTTCCTCGCGCTCGGCGCCGCCCATGGTGGCGACGAGCCGCTGGCGGTCGAAAGCACCGGCGGCATCGCTCGCCACCACCTTGCCGTCGCGCATGACGACGATGCGATCGGCGGTCGAGAGGATCTCGCCGAGCAGATGCGAAATGAGAATGAAGCTGACGCCGCTCTTCGTCGCCTGCCGGACATAAGCGAGAAGCTGGCCGGCGGTGTGGGCGTCGAGCGAGGATGTCGGCTCGTCGAGAATGACGAGGCGCAGCGGATCGTCGGTGACGGTCAGGGCGCGCGCCACCTCCACCATCTGGCGCTTGCCGATGGCCAGGTCGCCGACCGTGTCGCCGGTGGCGATGCCGTGGCCCGGAAACACCTCGTCCAGCTTGTTGCCGATCAGCTCGGCGGCGCGGCGCCGCCAGCCCATGCCGCGAACGGAACGATGGCTGATCCGGGCATTTTCGGCGACGGTCAGGTTGGGGGCGAGCGACAGCTCCTGGAAAACGCAGCGGATGCCGAGGCGCTGGGCGCGCTGCACGGCGTAGCCGGGCTCGGGCGAGCCCGCCACCCTTATCTCGCCGCGGTCCTGCCGGCCGGTTCCCGCCAGCACGTGCATCAGCGTGGACTTGCCGGCGCCATTATGACCGACGAGGCCGACGCACTCGCCGGCACGAACGACAAAATCCACGCCGTCGAGCGCACGAACGGCGCCGAAATGCCTTTCGACGCCGCTCAGCTCAATGATGTTCTCCGCGCCCTCGGCCATATATTCAATCCAGTTTGCCGTGCGGGCGCAGAGGCTTAGAGGTTCGCTTCGATGGCCGTGATGGCCTCGGCCTGCGAATACTCCTTGCTGGCCACGCCGCCCACGGGAATGGTCGGCAGCACCTCCTCGAAGTTGCCCTGATCGAAGGCGAGGTACGGCACCACCACGTCGTGTGGAATATCGGTGCGTCCGTCAAGTACCTGCTGCGCGACCCAGAAGGCGAGCGTGGACACGCCCGGCGCGATCGAGGCCGACCAGGTCTCGTAGCCGTCGAGGTCCTTCTGCTCCTTCCACCACTGCAATTCGTCCTGGCGGTTGCCGAGGATGATGGTCGGGCGCGCCTTGCCGGCTGCCGCGAAGGCCTGCGCCGCGCCATATCCGTCGCCGCCCTGATCAACGATGCCGACGATGTCGGGAAGCGACGGCAGCACGGTCGCCACCGCCTTCTGCGCGGTGGTCTGGTCCCAGTTGCCCGTCACCGAGTTGACGATCTTGAACTGCGGGTACTCGGCGATACCCTCGAGAAGGCCCTGATGGATGGCATCGTCGATGGACGTGCCGGCGAGACCGCGGATTTCGAGCAGGTTGCCGCCCTCAGGCACGAGGCGGGCCAGCTCCACCAACTGCTGCTTGCCCATCGCCACATAATCGACGGTAATCCGGTAGGCGCACGGCTCCGTAACGATGCCATCGAACGACACCACGACGATGCCGGCATCGCATGCCTGCTTGACGGCACCGTTGAGGGCGTCGGGCGAAGCGGCATTCAGCACGATGGCGTCATAGCCTTGCAGAATGAGGTTCTGGATCTGCGCGGCCTGCGTCGGCACTTCCTGATCGGCCGTGGTAAAAACATCCGCGGCGGCGACGACGCCATTGGCGACTGCCTCCTGCGTTACGGCGTCATAGCTCTTCAGCATCGCCTGCCGCCAGGAGTTGCCGGCGTAATTGTTGGAAAAGGCGATGCGCTTGTCCGCGGTATCGGCATAGGCCGTTCCCGAGGCCAGCACGACGGCGAGCGCCGTCAGTACGAGTGTACTTTTCATGAAACTATCCTCCCTTGCTGCACTGCGTGAATTCCTGCCGGGCGGCGCGCCAATCTAGCCAAGGCCTGGCACCTTGACGCGCAGCCGGTAGAGCGAACTTGAGGCGGTGACGAAAAGCGTACGCCGATCATCGTCGCCGAAGACGAAGTTGGCAACCATCTCGGGCGTGCGCACGACGCCGAGCGCGACGCCCGCCGGGTCGAAGACATGCACGCCGCCCGGCCCGCAGCAATAGATGTTGCCGCCGCTGTCGAGCTTCATGCCGTCTGGCCCGCCCTCGCCTTCGCCCCTGGTTTCGGCCCATACGGCACCACCCGAGAGATCGCCGGACGGGCTTACGTCGAAAACCCGGATGTGAGCGCGCTCGGTATCGTTGACGAACAAGCGCTTCTCATCCGCCGAAAAGCACAAACCATTGGGCTGCACGAAATCATCGACGAGACAGGTGAGGTCCGAGCCGTCCGGGGACATGCGGTAGACGCCCTGGAAATCGAGCTGCTGCGCACGCGGGATCCCATAGTACTCCATGCGCCCATAGGTAGGATCGGTGAAGTAGATGGTGCCGGCACGACTGACGACGATGTCATTGGGGCTGTTGAGCTCCTTGCCGCGATAGTGCGTGGCAAGCACGACGAGGCGGCCGTCCTCGCCAAGGCGCGAGACGCGGCTCGTCGCGTGCTCGCAGGTCAGGAGCCGCCCTTGCGGGTCCAGCGTATTGCCGTTGGCCTTGTTCGACGGCTCGCGAAACACTTCGATCGCGCCCGAGGCAAGGCGGCGATGCATGCGATTATTGGCGATGTCGCTGAAGACCAGCGCCCTCTCCTGCGTGTACCAGACCGGCCCCTCGGTGAACCCGAATCCCCCCGCCAGCTTCTCGAGGGGCGCGTCGCCAACAACGTCGTGGAACCCCGGTGCGCGGACATCGTGCGGCATGGACATGGCGCTCAGGATTTCGGCTTGGCGACGGTCTTGCCGCCAACATACCAGTCAGGCGCGGTCACATCCTCGAACACCACCCAGACGGCCTCGCGCGGCAGCTCGGCAACGTCGCTCACCGCCTCGGTCACACGGCGGGCGATCTCGTCCTTGCGCTGCTGCGAATGGCCCTCGAGAATGCGAATATTGACGAAGGGCATCGTCTCTCCCCCGACAGTTGCCATGTACGTTGTCGGTGAGCTTAGGCAGCAACCGGGGGTGCCGATACGTGCCAAGACGTAAACGCCAATGTGCGAATGCACACTCCCGACGATCTAACGACGGGGCCGCCGCTCGCCGGCGCCCGGACGGCCGAGCCGGGCTTCCTCGCGGCGCAGCTCATCGAGGTTGATCATGCCGCGCGTGAGCGCGAGATAAACGGCACGCGTACGCGAGTTGAACGACGAGCCGGCTGCCACGAGGCCAAGCTTTTCATAGATATGCTTGATGCGCGCCTGGGCGCCGCGCGTCGAGAGCCCCCGGCGGGCGGCAATCGCCCGGTCGGTCAGGCCGAGCGCGAGATCAACGAGGCTTTCATATTCGCTGTCGGTCAAACCCTCGAGATGGTCCTGCACGCGGTGCTGGATGCCGCGCACCTCACGGTCGATGATGCAGCGGCCCTCGCTGAACACGCCGAGCAAGGCCGAGCGCATGCCGCTCTCGGACATGGATTTGAGCACGTAGCCATACACGGACCCCGGCGGCACGATACGCTCGACACCGCGCACATAGGATTCGTCGGCGAAGTTCGACCAGAACAGGATATGGGTGTCGGCACGCTGTCGCCACAGCGCCCGCGCCACCTCGATGCCGGTTGCCCGTGGCAATTGCAGGTCGAGCACGACGCAGGACGGCGAGCGGCGGGCGCCGAGGGCGATGGCGCAGTCGCCATCGTCGGCTTCGACGACCTCCGCGTCGCCGGGCCAGAGATCCTCGACGATACCGCGCGCAAAGGCGCGATGCAGCCGATCGTCCTCGGCGATCATCACCAGCATGTCAGGCGTTCCCCGACGGTTCGGCGCCTGCCGTGACCGAGGCGGCGTCGGTGCGGTCCGGCAGCACCGGCGGCCACGGCACGTCCACCGCGACCCTTGTGCCCCCCTCATGGCCCGCGCGGCCGATACGCAGGCGCGCGCCGATCAGCGCGGCACGGGTGCGCATATGGCTGATGCCGCCGGCTGCTTCAGGGTCGATACGTCCGCAGCCGGAGCCGTCGTCACTGACCTCGACGCGCAGCGCCCGCGGGCCGGCTTCGAGGCGGACATCGACATGGCCGGGCCGGCCGTGGCGGACAGCGTTGTTTATGGCCTCTTGGATGATACGGTAGAGTGCCGTGCGCGTCTCCGGGGCAAGGCGTCTCGCGGCACCGTCGCTCAAATCCTCCATGGCAGTCGCTATCGGCGGGTCGGCGCGCGCGACGGCGCGCGCCAGATGCGCCTCGATGGCCTCGCCGAGGCCAAACAACTCCAGCACCGCCGGCCGCATGTCCTCGACGATGCGGCGCAATTCGGCGAGGCAGTTGGCAATCTCGTGCTCCAGCGCCGCAAGCTGCGGCGCCGAGGCGGCACCGCGGGCATTGAGCGCGGCCACCTCGCGGGCAATGCGGGCGAGATCGGCAAGCGTCTGGTCGTGCAGATCCATGGCAATGCGGCGGCGCTCGCGCTCCATGCCTTCGGTCAGCCGCGAGGCGCCGACGCGCAGCACTTCCTCGCGATTGCGCGCCTCGCTCTCGGCCAGCAGCGCCCGGCGCGCCTCGCCGCTCTGGATCAGGGCCAGGATATAGGGCGCAATGAAATCGGCACAATATTGCGCGGTCTCCACATCGGCGAGGTTGTAGCGGGCGGGCTCATAGCGGGAGAAATCGAGCGTGCCGATCAGCGTGCCGCGCGCCCGCAGCGGCACGATGATGCGGCTGCGCAGGCCGGCAGAGAAGATCGGCTCGTCGAGGGCGCCCGGAAAATGAAAGCGCGGATCGACGAGCGCATCGTCGGACAGCAGGTAGGGCGTCTCGCCCAGCAGCACGGCGCGCACCGGGCTCAGCTCGGTGGGCAGCGGGTCCTGGGCAAGCCGGCTCCAACTGGTGCTGACGCCGACCTCGTAGCACACGTGCTGGCGGCGGTCGGGCAGCAGCACGGCAACGTCGATATGGTCATGCGGGATGAGCTTGCCGATCTCGGCGGCTGTGGCGCGGAATGCAGCGCCGGTGTCGATATGGCCGGCCAGCGCCCGCGAGATCGCCAGCAACCGCTCGACAAGCAGCGGCGAAGCCGGTGCCTGCATTTCGCCCTCCTCCGGCACAACGGTGCGGCGCTGCCGAAGCGATGTCAAGCGCGCACCGCCGCTGCGGGACCGACCTCGCCGACCCAGTGTTCCTCGGAAATACCCGACAGCCCGGTGGCGTCAGAGCTCACCGTCGACACGGGCAAGGCGTCAACCTTAGACCGCGATGCGTTTGACCTTGTGATTGCACCTTAGCGTCGCTAGGCCGACGCCACGGTCAGAACCGCGTTCTTAAACACGCGTCAACCTTGCCTTGCCCAACCTCGGCGCCGGGCGGAATGCGGCGCGCGAAACGGCTGGAGAAAAGGAACCACCCTATTCGCACAGCTATGTCCAAGACACCCGGACGACAAACCTCAACTCGGCCGACGCCTCTTGAAGGCAGGGAATGGCGGGACAGAGCCGAAGAATCGGAGAACTATATACGCTATAACCCTCTAAAATTGAGGCGCAAGCGAATGGCTCGAATGGGGTGGTTTTCTGCCCGACCGCTTCAGAGCAGTGGAGTATGGAAAACGGCCATTCCGGTCGCAGTCAATTTCCAAACAGCGCATGTGACGTCAATTAGAAATCACTTATAGACACGTTGATTTTCGGCATCAAAGGCATTGGAATAAGTCGCTTCAGAACTTCCAAATAGCGGGGTCGCAACCGCAAAGGAATACGATCTTGATGCCGGTAGCTTCTATGACCTCCCGGTGCTCGACCCAGTCTGAATCGGTCGCATTGTAGACCGGGGACTTCGACTTCTTTGCCGCCGCCGCAAACTTTCTGTCGCTCGGATCGAAACCGGCATTGATGATCGCTTGAGGCAAATCTTTGAATTCACCATCCTCTCGCTTCGGCAGGTCGACTTGTGCCGTTCGATCTGGATGGCAATTTATGACCTCGAGATAGAACCGGTCACCAACGCCCGGCTGGCCGCGAGGATTCAGGTGGCGTCGGTACTCATCCCGAATTTCGCCCGCGGCATCGACAACGATAACGCCGCTATTGACCGCTTTGGTCAACGTCTCGACAGCAGCCAATTGGCATTCTATTGCGGCATCCTCTTCACCGTTCGCAACGATGGCTACGTTTGTGTCGATCACGTACCGCGCCATCATTCGGCTTTCATGCGCTTCAGACGTGCGAGTTCTGCTTAGGCCGCCTCGTTGAATGCGTCACCCATGAACTTGTCGGGCCAGTTCTGTATGTTGCCGTAGAGGTCCACCTCGAGTTGCGTGATCGTGCTTTCTACATTTGCAGCGTCGCAGAAGTAGAGGCGGACGTCGTCACTCGGAAGAACGCCTTCGGCAATGCGACGCTGCAGGCGTAGAAGCAGGTGCTCAGAGTGACTTTCGAGGATGACCTGCACTTTACGATGGGTCGATGCCTGGATGATCACGTCGGCCAGCGCCGCCTGTGCTAGCGGGTGTAGATGGATCTCGGGTTGCTCGAGGATAATGGTCGATCCGTCCGGGACGTACTGCAGCAAAGTGATCACCGGCAGGACCTGCGAGATACCAAATCCGACGTCCGTCAGGAGAACCTCACTTGCACCCTTCCGTGTCCTCACTCGAGCCTGCCAGCGATTCGAGTTCTTGGCGATCTCCTCGACCTTAAATTCCTGGATGAGCCCCATCTCTCTCAGCCAATAAGCAACCATCTCCTGGAAGCTCATGTGCTTCGACTTCCATTTGAGATTTCGGGTCAAACCATCCTGCGTAGCAGCTAGAATCGCATCGATGGCTTTCTCACCTTGAGCACCGACATCTGTCGGTCTGGATCGCGTCCAGAGATAATCGCGTTGTGGGTAATGCCTGAGCGGACCGAGATAGTAGATATTGTCGAGTTGATGCTCGTAGGAGGCCTCTAGGTCAGCAAGAAATGCAGCGTTTTGAAAGTACGTCCGTGCCTGGTCCGGAAATGCGTATGACTTGATCGGTCCAGGCAATCGCCAGGCACGTCCGAGTGTTCGAATAAAGTGAAAATCAGCCGCCTCTCCATCGGCTCGAAGGCATTGAAGTTCGAACTGCGACGTCTGTTCAGATTTTGGGGCCAATCGGAAGATCAGGTCCCCCAATTCATAGGAGATCCTCGTTGCCCTCGGCGCGCCAGCCTGAACCACATTAGCCGAAGCGATACGAAAACGATCGCTTCGTGATATAATGGTCGGTGGGACTTTACTCGCATCCACGATCGCAAGCTCGGAATTGAGCACAAATTCCAAATCCCACGAAAGCGTAAGGCTCTCATCATGCTGATGTATCGCGTCGGTGATCGTTCCGAGTTGTACCAGATCGCCGTTAAGGTCGAGGGAAATCGCTTTGTCCGTTCCGTCCTTTGTCTGCTTGAGCATCAGAAGGAATTGCAGAAGACTGGTCTTGCCGGATGAGTTCGTTCCGAAAAAGCCGGTAATCGGCGCGCACTCCACCTTTGCGTCTTTCCATGACTTAAAGTTTTGGAAGTGCAACGTTCTCAGCATGTGGCTCTCGTCTTCCAGTTCACGCTAAAGTCGTATGTGTGGTGGCGACGCATGTAAACGTCCAGTCCCCCTTTCGGCCCCGCAACTACCGCCCAATGAACGGCAGCTTTAGAGATTAACGAACGCTCGGGGAATGGCAACAATGGCGTCGGAAGCGGACGCCTTGATCTTCTAGATTTATCGGGCTTTAGCGTAGAAGCGGCGGCTTGCCATCTCACCCGGTGGAATGCGGCAATCGGCGGGAATGGCGGAGAGGAAGGGATTCGAACCCTCGAGACCCTTTAGAGGTCTGCGCCCTTAGCAGGGGCGTGCCTTCGACCACTCGGCCACCTCTCCTACCGCCGCGCCTTATTTCTGCTTTGGGCGGATAAAGCAAGAGCGCGTGCGGTCCGGCCGAACGAACAGTGGGCCCTGCCATAGATTTGCGCGAATCGGGTGCAGTCTTCGAGATGTGTCGGTTGCGGCCGAGACGGCTCGGCAAGGAGACGTCGTGCGGCATTGGTTACAAGTCTGTCTCGCGCCTTTCGCGCTCGCGACGCTGGGCGCGCCCTACGCGGCGAGCGCGGCGGCGCCGATCGAGGGGACGTGGCGGACGCTCAACGGCACCGAGGTCACCATCGCGCCCTGCCCGCAAGGCTATTGCGGCACGCTGAGCTGGATCGTCGTGCCGGCCGAGCAGGCCGGGCTGTGCCGCAGCGACAGGCTGGCCTTCAGCCAGCTCATGCTCGATTTCCGCAATCAGGACAAGGCGTTGCAGAGCCGGCCGCTGCTCGGCGCGCAAATCCTCACGGTGCAGCCCTCGGCCGACCCGACGGCCTATGCCGCCTCGATCTACAATGCCGAGGACGGCAAGGTCTATGAGGGCGAGATCCGGGTCGTGGACCATGACCGCGTGCTGCGGCTCGGCGGCGGCTGCCTCATGGGCCTGTGCGCGGTGACGCAGGACTGGCCGCGCGTGCCGCCGCGCGAGAACACGCCCGATTTCGTGTGCGAAGGGGGCTGACGGCCATCAGCGCTGGCCGAACAGCACCTTTTGCGCCGCGTCGTCCTTGGCGAGATCGACGGGAGTCTCGGGCAGCTTGAAGGCCAGCGCGCGGGCCGTGCCCGGCCGGGCCAGCATGCGGTCGCGCCAGGCCGCCCAGTGCGGGAACTCGGCCTCGTTCACCGCATAGGTGACATAGCCGTTCGACCAGTCGAGGATGGCGAAATCGGCGATCGACACGTCGGCGCCGGCGACATAGTCGCGGCCGGCCGCCGCCTGCTTGCCGAGCTGGGTGTCGAGCACGCGGTAGAGCCGGTGCGTCTCGTTCAGGTAACGCTCGATGGCGTAGGGGATCTTCTCCTTGGCGTAGCGCGCGAAGTGATTGGCTTGGCCGAGCATGGGCCCGAAGCCGCCCACCTGCCAGAACAGCCACTCGTCGATCTTCACCCGCTCGGCCCACGAGCTGCCGTAGAAGCGGCCGAACTTCTCGGCGAGATATTTGAGGATGGCGCCGGACTCGAAGATCGAGATCGGCGCGCCGTCCGGCCCCTCGGGATCGACGATGGCCGGGATCTTGTTGTTGGGCGAGATGGCGAGGAATTCGGGCGTGAACTGGTCGCCGCGCGAGATGGAGATCGGGTGCACCGTGTAGGGCACGCCCAGCTCCTCGAGCATGATGGTGATCTTGCGGCCATTGGGCGTGGCGGCATAGTAGAGGTCGATGGGCTTGGTCTGGGTGGTCACGGGCGGCGCGCTTTCAGGAAAGGCGGCGCGCCCCGCTAGGGAGACGCGCCGCTCAGGGAGGTCCACAGGCACTCTATCGGCATTTGCCGATGGAGTGCAACTCTCCGCGACGAATTGACCTGCGGTCAGGCCCGGCGCAGCCGCATATGGGGCTCGCCGTCCGAAGTATGGGCCGGCGACACGCCGTCGAGGTTGACGGTGGCGCGCACGCGCTGGCGCGGGATGACCATCGACTTGAAGCGGCTGACATTGACCGGCTTGTCGAACTTCACCGTCACCTCGTAGTGCCGCATGTCGGCGAGCAGGTGCACGCCGAGCACGAGCCCGTTGAAGGCGCGGCCGAGATAGGTGCCCTTGACCCGCTGGCCGACCTGCACGGGGCTGGCGACGCGATGCGGGACAGCCGCGCTGGCGGTGTTCCAGTCGCGATAGCCGTGCCGCCTAGCAATGGCTTCCAGCGCCTGCCCGTGGCCCAGCGGCGTGCCCGCCGCCGCGTGCTCCTCGCGCAGTGCGCGGGCCTCGGCCTTCAGCGTTTCGATGGATGGCGTATCGAGAGAAAAACTCATGGTCGATCCCCTGGATCGAGGCCGGTTTCATGGGAGCCCGCCTTGCCATGAGCGCCTCGTGGGAGAACGTCCATGAAGAAAAGGTCCGCGCGTCTCGCGGGCTGGCTTCACCATCGGGTTCCCCCGGCGAGCGGCCGGCGCCAGCAGCCAAGCCGGCATATGGGCGCCGGGCCTGCCGGTGTCAAGCAGCGGAATAGGTTTGCGTCGGGCGGAGGGAGCGGGTAGCTGCGAGGGGTGTCGGAACTTCTGCTCATTGTCGCGGGCCTTCTTGGCGGGGCGGTGAATACGCTGGCCGGCGGAGGCAGCTTCATCGTGTTTCCGGCGCTGCTCGCCGTGGGCGTGCCGCCGGTGCTGGCCAATGCCTCGAACACCTATGCGGCGCTGCCGGGCTATGCCTCGGGCGCGCTGGGGCTGTGGCGCGACATGGCGGCGCACCGCCACCGGCTGCTGCCCTATGGCGCCGTCGCGGCGCTGTTCGGCTATCTCGGCGCCGAGCTGCTGATGCGCGTCTCGGACGCGCAATTCTCGGTGGTCATCCCGTGGCTGATGCTGTTCGCGGTGGTGCTGTTCGTCGGCGGCGGCCGCATCAACGCGTTCGTCATGGCGCGGGCCGGCCGCAGCCGCGGCGCGCGGGCGGCGGGCGCAGTGCTGCTGCTCGCCCTGCTCGCGGCGATCGCCGTCTATGGCGGCTTCTTCAATGCCGGGCTGGGCGTCCTGCTGCTCGCCTTCCTCGTGCTCGCCGGGGTGCGCGACATCCACGCCGCCAACGGGCTCAAGCTCTATGTGTCGCTGATCATCGCGCTGGTGGCGGTGGTGCGCTTCGCCGCCGCCGGCTCGATCGACTGGTATCACGGCACCATCGCCCTGGTCGGGGTGACGACCGGCGCCTATGTGGCGGCGCGGCTGGCGCACCGCATTCCCACCAGGGTGATCCGCGGGCTGGTGATCGTCTACGGCGTGGCGCTGACCGCCTATTTCTTCTGGGCCGTTTACGGCGCCTGAACCGGCGCGATCCACACCGTGGCGTCGTGGAAGGCGGCGCCGCCGAAGGGCGGGATCTGGTCGGAGCCGATCAGCGTGTTGATCCCCTGCCCGCCGCCATGCGCCCTGTTAGGGTGGATGCCCTCGGCCACCAGCACGCCCTGCTGCATGCCGTCGAAAAGCTGCGCGGTGAGCACCACGCTGCCGCGGTGATTGCCGAGCCGCACCGTGGCGCCGTCGGCGATGCCGTGCCACGCCGCGTCGTCGGGGCGGATCAGCACGCGCGGCTGCGGCTGGCGGCGGCGCGAGCCCGCCGTCTCCGTGAAGGTCGAGTTGAGGAAGCTACGCGACGGGCTGGTGGCGAGGCGGAACGGCGTTGCAGCGGTCACCTTCTCGTTGATGTCCCACCAGTCGGCGAATTTCGGCAGCGTGGCCGGATCGACCACCCACATATAGTCCTTGCTCTTCGCGACCTCGGCCCAGGCCGGCCGGAAGCGAAAGCGCCCGTCGGGGAAGGCGAAGCCGTCGGCATAGCGCGCCTTCGCCTCGGAGGGAGCACCGTCGATAAAGCCGGTCTTTTCGATCTCGTCGAGCTCGCCATGCCCCGAGCGGCGCAGCGTCTCGGCCACCATCTGCCGGTCGGTGAGGCGCAAGGACAGATCATCGGCGCCGAGCCGGCACAGCAGCTCGTTGACGACCGCGAAGTTGGAACGGCATTCTCCGGGCGGCTCGATCAGCTTGGGGCCGATGAGCAGGCGCGTGTGGCCGCCGCGCCGATAATAGTCGTTGTGCTCGAGGAACATGGTCGCCGGCAGCACGATGTCGGCCAGCTCGGCCGTCTCGGTCATGAACTGCTCGTGCACGACGGTGAAGAGGTCCTCGCGCTGCAGCCCGGCGCGCACCAGCGCCTGCTCGGGCGCGACATTGGCCGGGTTGGTGTTCTGTATGAACAGCGCCTTAACCGGCGTCGTGCCATGCAGCGCGCGTGTGTCGCCGGTGAGGATCGGCCCGATCTCGCACATGTCGAGCATTCGGCCGGCCGGGCCCATGTCCTTGCCCTCGATGAGGCTCTTGTCGAGCCTGATGCTGCCGGAATTGGAAAGGAAAGCGCCGCCGGCGCGATGCCGCCAGGCGCCGGTCACCGCCGGCACGCACAGCGCCGCGTGCATGTTGGTGGAGCCGTTGCGCTGCCGGCTGAAACCGTAGCCCAGCCGGAAGAAGGTCTGCGGCGTCGTGCCCACCAGATGCGCGAAGGCTTCGATCTCGGCCACGCCGAGGCCGGTGATCGCCGCCGCCCATTCGGGCGTGCGGCGCATGATGTGCGCTTCCACCTCCGCATCGAAATCGGTCAGGCGGGCGAGAAAGTCGCGGTCGGCGAGACCGTCGCGCAGCAGCACATGCATGGTGCCGAGCGCCAGCGCGCCGTCGGTGCCCGGCCGCAGCAGCAGCGGCATGTCCGCCTGCTCCATGGTGCCGTTCATGTAGATGTCGATGGCGACGATCCTGGCGCCGCGCGCCTTGCGGGCGCGCATGGCGTGGGTCATCACGTTGACCTGCGTGTTGACCGCGTTGGTGCCCCAGATCACCACGCAGTCGGCTTCGCCGATCAGCTCGGGATTGGGGCCGCCGATGCGGCCGGTGCCGGCGAGGTAGCCGGGCCAGGACGAGCCGATGCAGATGGTCTCGTACTGGTCGGAATAGCCGCGCGCGTGGCGCAGGCGGTTGATGCCATCGCGCTGCACATGACCCATGGTGCCGGCATAGAAATAGGGCCAGATCGCCTCGGGCCCGAACTCGGCCTCGATGGCCTGCCAGCGCGCGACGATCTCGTCGAACGCGTCGTCCCACGAGAGGCGCTGCCAGCGCCCCTCGCCCTTGGCCCCGACGCGCCGCAGCGGATGGGTCAGCCGGTCGGGATGATGGACGCGCTCGGCGTAGCGGGCGACCTTCTCGCAGATGACGCCGGCCGTATAGGGATCATCCTGTGCCCCGCGCACGCGCCCGATGGTGTGCGCATCGACGATCTCGACATCGAGGGCGCAGGTGGACGGGCAATCGTGGGGGCAGGCAGAGCGCCCGATGCGGGCGACGACAGGCTTGGTCATCTTGCTATAATACAGAGCGAGGGCGGAGGGCGGCAATGCCGCACTCCGCCTCCGGCTCAGGCCTGACGCACGATGATCGGCGAGCCCGAGGGCACGCGCTCGTAGAGATCGATCACGTCCTGCGACAGCAGCCGCACGCAGCCGCTCGACACGGCCTTGCCGATGGTCGCGACCTCGGTGGTGCCATGCAGGCGGTAGAGCGTGTCGGCGCCGTTCTGGAAGATGTAGAGGGCGCGGGCGCCGAGCGGGTTCTCGAGGCTCGGCTCCATGCCGTGGCGGTAGATCTCGAGCTCGGGCTGGCGCCCGATCATCTCGGGCGGCGGCGTCCAGCGCGGCCAGGCGCGCTTGTAGGCGATGGTGCCACGGCCGCCCCAGGTGAAGCCGTCGCGGCCGATGCCGACGCCGTAGCGCATGGCGCGACCGCCCTCCATCACCCAGTAGAGGTAGCGCTCGGGCGTATCGACCACCACCGTGCCGGGCCGCTCGCCGGTCGGATCGGCGACGACCTGCCGATAGTAGCGCGGCGCGAGCCTGTCGATGCGCGCCGCCGGGATGGGGAAGCGTTCGCCGGGCAGCGCCGCATACATGGCGCGTGCGGCCGGCGACGGCAATTCGTCCGCAAGCTGGGTTTTGGAGGTGGTGCTGCAGCCGGCGAGCGCTAGGGCCGCGAGGCTGGCCGCACCGGCCAGCACGGCGCGGCGCGACGGGGTGTCGGGAAGGGAAATATCCATGTCGATGTCTCACGGGGCTGGCGCCTGGGCCGGCCCGGATGGGGAAAACGGAGGCGCCGGATGGCGCCGCTCGGGGTGGAGAGGCTCAGCCCAGCGCGCGGGGCGGCCGAAACAGGCGGTCCGGCAGGCCGGCGCTCGCGGGCGCCAGCAGCGGCGGCAGGCCCAGATCGGGCCGCAGGGCGGGCAGGTCGAGCGCCGCCGGCGTGGGCAGCGCGATGGGCGGCGGCACGCAGGGCAGGCCGAGGCTATGACGCTTGGCGCAGAGCTTGACCTTGAGCGTTCCGGCATCGAGCGGCGCCACCTGCTCGACACAGACGTCGCCCGCCGGCGCCGGCACAGCCGTCAGCGGCGTCGCGTAGGCGCTGGCACCGGCCAGCACCCCGACGAGCACGATTAGCGCGGCAGCGATGGCGGCAAGGCGAGTCATGGGGCGCTCCTAACCCGGAACGGCGTGTCCAGGAAGGCGCCCTGCCCCGCCTCGCCGGAACGTGACCGGCCGAAAGCGCAGGACGGTCGCGAGGCGTGGCAATCAGGCCACAGGGGCGGCGCGGTCGGCTTCGAGCTGCGCGATGGTCCGGCTGCGCGCGCGGAGGCGCAGGCGGCGCGCCAGCGTGCGGGCAAGGCTGCTGCCCACCCAGTGGTCGTGGCGCGGCCGCGCCTCGAGCACACCCAGCATGGCGCGGAACGGGGCCCGCCGGGCCCGCGACGCCACGGCGGCGAGCGTTTCGGCCGGCGCCGGCACGCCCAGCGGGCCGCCGAGATAGGAGAGCGCGATCTCGGCCAGCACATCGACCCGGCGCTTCGCCACGAGGTCGCGGAACAGTGGCCAATCCACCTCGCCGCCGCGGATCAGCAGCGCCGCGTCGATCAGCCAGTCCGACTGGTCGTGGCTGCCGATGCCGCCATGCGCGACGGCCAGCACCAGCCGGTCGGTGGGCGAGGGAATGGCGACCTGCTGGTCGAGGAAAGTATGGCGGCTGGCGCGCGCCCACAGGTCGGCGAGGTCGGCGTCGCCCGGCAGCACCTGATGGAAGGGATAGCGGTGCAGATCGACCTCACCGAACGAGCCGGTGACGAGGTTGGCGCCGGTGCGGGCGTGCGGATCGACACGCGCCACCATCTTCTTCCAGCCCATGTCGAGGGCGATCTGCCAGGCACGGTCGAAATCGGCGTGGTGCACGAGCAGGTCGATCTCGCTGGCATAGCGGCCGCGCAGGTTGCGGATATCCAGCACCGAGCGCACGGCGCCCTTGAACACCATCATCTCGATCCCGGCGGCGGAATAGGCGGCGAGCAGGGGCTTGGCGGCGCGCAGCGAGGCGATGCAGTGCGACCACAATTTGCGCTCGACGCCGGCCAGCCGCGCCTGGTCGCGCGCATCGAGCAGGCGCGGCGGAATACGGTTGGCGATGGCGACGAGCAGGCGCTGGCGCGACAGATCGACACCATCGAAATCGAAGCTTCGCTCCCACTCATGGAAAGCGGCTGCGGCGGCGTCGAGATCGTCGAGAATGGCGGCGCGCAGCAGCAGGTCGCGGTCACCGGTCGGCCAGGCCCACGCCGCCGAGGGGAAGCGGCCGCGCGGGCGCGCCGGCTTGAGGCTGCGGATGGTCAAAAGCGCCCGTCTCAGCATGTCATTCGCTCCTCACGCGGCGGCGCAGCAGCGCGGCCCGCGCCACCTGCAGATAGCCCTGCATGTTCTGCTGGCGCCGCCCATAGGTCATGCTGCCGGCGTGAACCCGGCGCCAGGCCAGCGTGTCGGGCAGCATTTCGACCGGCCGGCCGGATTCGCGCAGGCGCGCGATCCAGTCCACCATGTCGCCGGCACCTACCGGATCGATGACCGGGCCCACGGCTTGCGCCAGATCGGTGCGCACCAGCATGGTGGTGCGCGTCCAGCCCGGATAGGGTGCGCCGCGGCGGCCGCTCTGCGGGTCGCCGACGAAATCCTGCAGATGGGCGAAGATGGCCCCGGCCGCGCCGAGCGCCGCCAGTTGCCGCTCCAGCTTGTCGGCAACCCACAGGTCGTCGGCGTCGAGCGTGGCGATGAGCGGCGAGCGCGCGGCGAGCAAGCCTCGCGTGGTGGCGCTGCCCGGCCCCGCATTGGCCTGCGTCAGCACCTCGGCGCCGTGGGCGCGCGCCACCTCGGCCGTGTCGTCGGTCGAGCCGTCATCGACGACGATGACGCGCTCGGGCCGCACGGTCTGGGCGAGCGCGGAACGGACCGCTTCGCTTACAAAGCCGGCGGCATTATAGGCCGGAATGACGACGGTGTAGCGGCGTTCTACCATTGCTTCCTGCCCCACATCTCGCTGGATTGGAAGATGCCTGCCGGAATGGGTGGGGCGCCGGCCTTGCGCCGCCGCGCCGCCTTCAATGCGGCCAAGGCAAGGCCGCGCCTCAACCCGGCACCGTCGAGCGTGAGATTGTGGTCGTGGCGGCGATAATAGACGACGACATCGTCGCTGAGCCGATAGCGCGGCACAAGCTCCAGGGCGCGCACGATATAGTCGCCATCCTCGCCCTGCTGCATCGCCGGGTCGAACGCCCCTACCCTGTGCGCCAGCGCCGCCGAGAGCATGACGCCGCCCAGTTGCGCCGAGCGGAAGGTCGCCGAGTCCGCGTCGAATACAGGCGTCAGCGGATCCGCGTCCGTGGCCCGGAAGATGCGGCTCATGCCGATCAGCATGTCCACATCGCCCCGGCGGAACACGTCTACCGCCGTCGCCATGCGGCCGGGCGGCGACAGATCGTCGGCATCGAGCCAGGCCACGATGTCGGTATCCGGCGCGAGCGCGGCGAGCGCCACGTTGCGCGCCGCCGCCACGCCGCCATGCGGGGCGCGCAGCAGCCGGACCTCGGGCGCGGCCATCCGTTCGACGATAGCCACGGTATCGTCGGTCGAGCCGTCATCGACGACGATGATGTCGAGCCCAGCCGCGTCGCGCTGGCACAGCAGCGAGGCTAACGCGTCGCCGATATAGGCGGCGGCGTTGAAGGCCGGCATCAGCACCGCGATCTTCATGGCGCGAGCCTCGTGATAAGATCGCGCACGGCACCGGCGATCTCCGCCGGATCGCTGCTGAGGTTCATGCGAAAAGCCGGCAGGCGCCGCGCCATGTCCGCGACGAACCGCACGCCCTCCGGCCGCCCGCCGGGGAGCTGCTGGAGGTTGCTGGGGATGAGCGCCATCGCCGCTTCGCGTGCCGCGACGGGTACGAACTCCGTTCGTGTCGTCCAGGCGATGCGCGGCAGCACGATGCCGGCGAGCCGGATGCTGGGCGCCCGCCGCCCGCGCCCGAAGCGCTCGAAGTCGAATTCGTGTTTAGACTGCCAATTCACAGGCCCGAAGCTGTCATCCGGGTCGATGCCGAGGCGCTGCAGGCCGGCACGATCCTGCTTCATCAGCCGCGTGATGGGAAAGCTCAGCACGCCGTTCGCCGACTGTTCGAGCGCGATGTAGTCGTCGCCTGTGCTGTCCAGTCCGTTGACGATGCCCGACAGCACGGTCCCCGATTTACCGGCGCCGCCGGCGCCCACGACCAGCACGCCGACGCCGCCATGCGCGAGCGTGCCCGCATGCAGCAGGCGCCGGCCACGCGCCTGCAACCCCCAATGCAGAAAGTTGACGAGCGGCGTCGAGCGCTCCCACGGCGCCAGCCGGTCCAGTGCGCTGACCGTCTCGATCCCGGCGCTGCGACGGGGATCGAACACCTGCCAGCTCTCGCCATGCCCCACGAGCATACCGTCGAGCCCGGCTGCCGCCATCGCTTTGGTAATGTCGTCGGCCGCGACCTCGCGCGCCAGCAGGCGGGCGTGCAGCGCGCGCGGCTCCTGGCTGCGGTCGATCACCGTAACGTCGAGCCGCGCCTCCTGCCGGTTGTCATTGGCTGGATCATCGACGAGCGCGCGTTCGCACAATTCGAGATAGTCCGCCGCGGCCGAGCGGACGCACAAGGTCAGCCCGTGGAGGCGGAACGTCCGTTGCGGCAGGTCGCCGAACTGGGGCAGTTGCTCCAGCAGCCGGCGCCCAAAGGCGCCGACCTCGCCGACCGTCAGCGACGGGGCGCCGGTCAATGGCGGCTACTCCTGCCCCTTGCCGGGCAGGTGCGGCCAGCCGGTCGCCGCATCGACATCGTGGATCGGGTCGGCGAGCAGCAGGTCGGCGAGGTCGTCGAACACCTCGATCTCGAACGGGCCGGGGCTGGCGGCCAGTTCGGCCAGCACCGCGGCGTCGGGATCGGGCGCGCCCTCGCCCGCCTTCAGCAACTGATGGACGACGAGCTGCTCAGCCAGTTGCGTGACGGCGAGCCGGCGCGGGTCGCTCTCGGCAAAGGCCGTCGCGGCCGCGCCCAACGTATGGCCGCCGGCCAGCGCGCGCCAGACGATGGCGGCGCCGCCGGCGAGGCTGAAATAGCGGCCCACGGTCAGGTCGAGCACGACGAATTCGCCGTCGAAATCCTCGGCGGCTATGTCGCTGTCGCGCAATGCGAAACTATCTGCAAAATCCATCTCAACCCTGTTGTCGTCAGTGCATAGTCATGCATGGCGCCGCTCGGGAAGATGCGCAGATCCCCCGCTTACTCCTCGGCGCGGATACGGGCCAATTCGAAGTTGAACAACCGCAGCGCCAGGAAGATCGCGAAGGTGAAGGCGATAATACCCATGACGTTGCTGATCGGCCATCCGGCAAACAGCGGGATGTGCTTGGCGATCAGCAGCAGTAGAAGAAGTGCGAGGACGGATGCGACTTCGGGCACGCGAACGGGCATGGCTTGCCTTTCAACAAACCGCTGTGGCCGACGCTCCACCATAGCGAGGGTTGCTCCTGGGTGCGCGAAATCGTCCGCGCCGCCATATGCTTACGCAAATCCCGCAAAGGTTCCATCACTTTTTTTGCGCGTCAGGCGCAAAAACGCGCGAGCATGGGGCGGGTACCCGGCACCGCCGCAGACACGGTGTCATTCCCGCGCCGGCGGGAATGACAGACGGAGGGACTCACGGCCGGTGGAGTTTCGCGGCTTCGCGTTCGAGGGCGTCGCGGTCGTCGCCGACGCGCTCGACCATCTCGCGCACCTCGTCGGGCGTCAGGCCGTGGCGGCGGGCGAAGGCGTGCAGGTCATAATCGTCGGCGCCGATGGCGGGCGTGCTGTCGGGGCCGGTGACGATGGATTTGTTGTCGCGCATCTTCGGCTTCTCGCATCGGGGCCGATGGGGAACGGCAGCGCCGTCCCCGAAGTTCCGCGGCTCAGCCCTTCCTGGCGGCCGTCTTCCGCGCCGCGGCCTTTTTCGCCGCGGCCTTCTTCGCCGCAGGCTTTTTGGCCACCGGCGCGGCCGCCGCCGCGGCGGCGCGCAGCTCGCGCAGCGTCGTGCCCTTGTGGCCCCAATTGTCGAGCGTGACCTCGTCGATGACGACGAAGGTCGTCTCGGGATTCTTGTTCAGCACCTTGACCAGCACATCGGTGATGCCGGCGATGACCTGGCGCTTCTGTTCTGTGGTGGCTTCGCCGGCGATGCGGACGTTGACGTAAGGCATGGGATCCCCCGGAAAGAAAAGGCCGGCATCGCTGCCGGCCGCCAATTGGCTCAGGCGACGATCTCGTCGTCGCTGAAGAAGAACTTGATCTCCTCGGCTGCCGTTTCCGGTGCGTCGGAGCCATGCACCGAGTTCTCGCCGACCGAGACGGCGTAGAGCTTCCTGATGGTGCCGTCGGCGGCATTGGCCGGGTTGGTGGCGCCCATCACTTCGCGGTTCTTGAGGATGGCGTTCTCGCCTTCGAGCACCTGCACCACCACGGGCCCGGAGGTCATGGTCTCGACCAGCTCGCCGTAGAAGGGGCGCTCCTTGTGCACGGCGTAGAAGCCCTCGGCCTGCTGGCGCGTCATCTGGATGCGCTTCATGGCGACGGGGCGCAGGCCGTTCTCCTCGAACACGGTGAGGATCTTGCCGATGAGGTTGCGCCGGACCGCATCCGGCTTGATGATCGAGAAGGTACGCTCGAGAGCCATGGGAAAACCTTGAAAGGGACGGGAAAGGTGGCGCCTTTTAGCCTCGGGCCGGCGGCTTCGCAAGTCGCGCGGGCGGGGTGACACGACGCGGCGCGACGCCTATATCGAGCCGCCATGCTGACCATCGCCAATCTCACCTACCGGATTCAGGGCCGGCCCCTGTTCGAGGGCGCCTCGCTCGTCCTGCCCGACGGCGCCAAGGCCGGCTTCGTCGGCAAGAACGGCGCCGGCAAGACCACCCTGTTCAGGCTGATTCAGGGGCAGTTGTCCGTCGATGCCGGCAGCATCGAGGTCAACCGGCGGGCGCGCATCGGCGGGGTGGCGCAGGAGGCGCCGGCGACGGCGCTCAGCGTGCTCGAAACGGTGATGGACGCCGACACCGAGCGCGCCGCGCTGATGGCCGAGGCCGAGACGGCGCACGAGCCGCTGCGCATCGCCGAGATCCACACGAGGCTCGCCGACATCGACGCACATACGGCCGAGGCGCGCGCCGCGACCATCCTCAAGGGCCTCGGCTTCGAGCAGGCGGCGCAATTGCGCCCGACCTCGGAGCTGTCGGGCGGCTGGCGCATGCGCGTGGCGCTGGCCGGCGTGCTGTTCAGCCAGCCCGACCTGTTGCTGCTCGACGAGCCGACCAATTATCTCGACCTCGAAGGCACGCTGTGGCTCGAGAAATATCTCGCCGCCTACCCCTATACCGTCTTCATGATCAGCCACGACCGCGACCTGCTCAATAAGGCGGTGAGCTCGATCGTCCATCTCGAGCGCGGCAAGCTCACCTATTACAAGGGCGGCTACGACGTGTTCGAGGAAACGCGGCGCATGCAGATGGAGCTCAACAACAAGGCGCGCGAACGCACGCTGGAGCAGATCGCGCATCTGCAAAGCTTCGTCGATCGCTTCAAGGCCAAGGCTACCAAGGCGCGGCAGGCGCAGGCCCGCGTCAAGATGATCCAGAAGCTGAAGCCGCCCGCCGCGCTGTTCGACGAATATGCCGCGCCGTTCCGCTTCGAGGACCCGAAAAAGGTGCCGGCGGCGCCGATGCTGACCTTCGACAACGTGTCGATCGGCTATGGCGACAAGGTCGTCCTGCGCCACATCAGCAATCGCATCGACCCGGACGACCGCATCGCGCTGGTCGGCGTCAACGGCAACGGCAAGTCCACCTTCGCCAAGCTTCTCGCGGGCGACCTCAGGCCGATGGGCGGCGAGATGCGGCGCTCGCGCGGGCTCGAGATCGCCTATTTCGCCCAGCACCAGATGGACAAGCTCAGGCCCGAGCAGACGCCGCTCGAGCACGTCGTCGGCCTCATGCCCTATGACAGCGAGGCCAAGCGCCGCTCGCGCGTGGCGCAGATGGGCCTCACCACCTCGCGCATGGACACCAAGGTGCAGAACCTATCCGGCGGCGAGCGGGCGCGGCTGCTGCTCGGGCTCATCACCTTCGGCGGGCCGGGCATGCTGATCCTCGACGAGCCGACCAACCATCTCGACATCGACAGCCGCGACGCGCTGGTCGAGGCACTCAACGACTATTCGGGTGCCGTGCTCATCATCAGCCACGACCGCCACCTCATCGAGGCGACGGTGGACAAGCTGTGGATCGCCCAGAACGGCACCATCGAGGAGTTCGACGACGACCTCGACGGCTACCAGCGCATGCTGACCGGCGGCCGCGACAAGCCGCAGAAACCGGCTCCCACCCCGGCCATCGACCGCAAGGCGGCGCGGCAGGAGGGCGCGGCGCGCCGGGCCGAGGTGGCGCCACTGCGCAAGTCGATCAAGGAGGCGGAGCAGAAGCTCGGCCGGCTGCGCACCGAGCTGGGCAAGATCGACGCCATCCTCGCCGACCCCAAGGTCTATGACGGCGCCCCCGAGCGCATCATCCATCTGGGCAAGGACAAGGCCCGCTTCACCGCCGACATCGCCGCCACCGAGGACCGCTGGCTGACGCTCAGCGCCGAGCTGGAAGCGGCGGAGCGGGGGTGATGGGATGGTGTCGTCCCGGCGCAGGCCGGGACCCAGTAAACGAGGCGGCCCGAATCGTGCTCGGAGGCCGGCCCAAATGGGTACTGGGCCTCGGCCTGCGCCGGGGCGACGGCGTTAGGTGAACGCCCTACCCTTTCTTCACCCACCTGCCACCCTCGTCCTGCTGCCAATAGGTGAGCGTGTTGCCCGGTTGCAGCGTCTTCCACGCCACGCGCGCCTCGCTCACCGCGTCGGGGTCGTGGCCGGAGAAGATATAGACGATGCGCTCGTAGCCTTCGCCCGAAGGCGGCACGGCGCGATCGACGAAAAAGCGCACCGCGGCCCCATTGGGATTGGCGTCGTCGAGGGCGATGAGCACGGGCTGGTCGGCCTCGTTGCCCTCGCCGGCCACGGCGTGCGGCAAGAAGCTGTCGTCGCGATAGGTCCACAGCATGGCGTCGAGCGCGGCGGCGCGCTCGGGGCTGGCGGTCTCGACCACGGCGCGCCAGCCGCGCGCCAGCGTCTTTTCGAGCAGCAGCGGCAGCACCCGTTCGAGCGGCTGCGTCTCCAGGTGGTAGAAGAGGATGTCGGTCACCGCGCCTCGTAGCCCTCGCGCACGAAGCGGTCGAGCAGCGCCACGCCGAAGCCCGAGGTCCAGCCGCCATTGGTCTCGCTCGACGGGCTGTTGAGCGCCACGCCGGCGATGTCGAGATGTGCCCAGGGCGTCGCCTCGACGAAGCGGGCGAGGAACTGCGCCGCGGTGATGGCCCCGGCCGGCCGGCCGCCGGAGTTCTTGATGTCGGCGAAGCGGCTCTCGATGAGCTTCTCGTAGGCCGGCCCCATCGGCATGCGCCAGAGCTTCTCGCCGGTGGCGAGGCCGGCGCCGACGAGCCGCGCGGCGAGCTCGTCATTGTTCGAGAACAGGCCGGCATGGTCGCTGCCGAGCGCCACGTTGATGGCGCCGGTGAGCGTCGCGAGGTCGACCAGCGCCGCCGGCCGCAGCGTCTGCTGGGCGTACCAGAGCACGTCGGCGAGCACGAGCCGGCCCTCGGCGTCGGTGTTGACGATCTCGATGGTGGTGCCCGACATGGCGCGCACGATGTCGCCGGGGCGCATGGCGGTGCCGCTCGGCATGTTCTCGACCAGCCCGATGAGGCCGACGACATTGGCCTTCGCCTTGCGGGTCGCGAGCGCGTGCAAGAGGCCGGTGACGGCGGCGGCGCCGCCCATGTCGCCCTTCATGTCCTCCATGCCGAGGCCGGGCTTGATGGAGATGCCGCCCGAATCGAAGACCACGCCCTTGCCGACCACGGCGAGCGGCGCCCGGCCGGGCGTGCCGCCGTTCCAGCGCAGGACGACGAGGCGCGGCGGCCGCGCCGAGCCCTGCGCCACGGCGAGCATGGCGTTCATGCCGCGGGCGCGCAGCTCCGCCTCGCCCAGCACCTCCACCCCGACGCCGAGCCTCGCGAGGTCGCCGGCGCGCGCCGCGAACTCCTCCGTGCCGAGCACGTTGGGCGGCTCGTTGACGAGGTCGCGCGCCAGCAGCGTGCCCTCGACCACGGCCATGCGCGTGGCGATGGCGGCGTCGGTCGCGGCGGGGTCGGGCACATGCAGCGTCACGGTCAGCGTGTCGCGCGCCGGGTCGTCCTTCTTGCGCGCCTTGTAGCGGTCGAACCGGTAGTGGCGCAGGCGGATGCCGCCGGCCAGCTCGGCCACCGCCTCGGGCGTCGCGGCCGGCCCGTCGAGCACGACGGCGACGCGCTCGGCATCGGCGGGGAGCTTGGCCAGCAGCGAGCCGCCGCGATCCGCCCACACCGTCGGCCCCGCCGGCTTGCCGGGCTCGGCCTGGCCGGCGCCGAGCACCAGCAGCCGGTCGGCCGCGAGGCCTGGCGGCGCGGGGACCAAGAGCGCCTGCCCGGCCTTGCCGGTGAAGCCGGAAACGGCGGCGAGGCGGGCGAAGTCGAGCCCGGTCGCGGCCCAGGCGTCGGCGGCGGCGCCGCGCGGCGGCGCCCCCTGATCGGCGTAGATGACGAGAACCCCGGTCGGGGCAAGCGACAGGGGGGCGGAGCGGAGCACGAGAGTCTGGGACATGCGCTGAAGCAACAGGTCGCGGGCCTTCGCGTCAATCCCGTCGCCGCCGCCTTGCCTTCGCCGCCGAACCTCCGCACAGTCGCGCGGCGGGGGACCAGAGCCAGGGTGCGCACCATCGTCAGCTTCGAACGCGGCGGGAAATGACCCGCCTAAGCCGTTACCTCCTGCGACTTTTCGTGTCCGAGACGACGGCGCTGTTCGGCGTCGCGACGTTTCTTTTGTTCCTCGTCCAGTGCCTCAAGCTGTTCGATATCGTGACCGTCAGGGGCCAGAGCCTGTGGACGCTGATCGGCCAGGCGCTGCTCGGCATGCCGGGGCTGGTGCTGGTGTTCCTCTATGTCTGCCTCGGCATCGGGCTCGGACGGGCGCTTCGCGGCCTGCAGGACCGCAACGAGCTGCAGATCATCCACGCCAGCGCGCTCCTGCCCTCGCTCTTGCGCTCCATCGCCGTCTACGGCGTCGCCGGCACGCTGCTGACCCTGGGCTTCGCGCATGTCTTCGAGCCGCTGTCGGTGCGCGCTTCCAACGACTGGTCGGCCTCCATCGCCGCCGACCTCGTGTCGCGCAGCATGATTCCGCGCCGCTTCACCAAGGTAACGGACGGCGTGTCGATGATCATCGGCTCGCGCGATGCCGAGGGGCGCATCACCGATTTCTTCGCCGACGACGATCGCGGCGGGCTGCATCGCACCTATTTCGCGGACTCGGCCATCATCACCCGCGACGAGCAGGGATTCGTCTTGCGCATGCGCTCGGGCGGCATGCAGCAGATGACCGAGGACAAGCGCTTCTCGGAGATCTCGTTCGCCAGCTACGATCTGGCGCTCGACCAGCTCACCGGCGACACGACGCCGGGCAACCGCCTCGCCCAGACGCCAAGCCTCGACCTGCTCGGCGCGCCACTCGACGCGGCGGCGCAACGCGCGCTGGTCAACCGCAGCAACGAGGCGCTGCGGGTCGTCGCCATGGTGCTGTTCGTCGCCGCGCTCGCCGCCTTCCCCACGGGGCGGCGAGGTGGGCCGCGCGTGCCCATCGAGCTCGCGGTGATGGGCGCCGTCATCGTCGAGCGCGGCGTCGCCTCCTACCTGCCCGCCCCGGCACCGTGGGGCGGCGTCAGCGGCTCGCTGCTGCTCGGCACGGTCGGCCTTGTGGTGCTGCTGGCGCGGCTTCATCCGTTCGCCGCCCTCTGGGCGCGGAGGCGGCCGGCATGAGCCGCATCGACTGGATCGTGCTGCGCCGCATCAGCGCGCGCGTGCTGCTCACCATCACGGTGATCTTCGGGCTGATGGCGCTCATCGAATCGCTCGACACCTGGCGCTTCGAGACGCTGAGCCGGGCCGGCGGCCCGCCGCTTGCGCTGCTCGCCATCGTCGCCGGTGCCGGACGCCTCGTCGTCAACACGCTGCCCGTCACGGTGCTGATCGGCACCATCATCGCCGTGCTCGACCTGCAGGCGCGGCGCGAGTTGACGGTCATCAAGTCGGTGGGCGTGTCGGTGTGGCGCGTGACGCGCGCGCCCCTCCTCGCGGCCTTCGTGCTGGGGCTGTTCGCCGCGACGGTGGCCGACACCGTCGCCCTGCAGATCAATCGCGACCTGCCGATCTCCAATACCCATGCCCGCTCCGGCGAATTGTGGCTGGAGCAGAACGGCGCCGACGGCCCCTATCGGCTGCACGCCAACCGGGCGCAGGCGAGCGGTGCGTTGCAGGGCGTCTCGGTCTATTTCACCGGCGACGGCGAGCGCGCGCGCATCGAGGCGGACGCGGCCAGGCTCGCGGCCGGCGCCTGGGTCCTCGACGGCGCCATCCGCTACAGCCCTGGGGCCCTGCCGGAGCCGCTGCCCAAGGATTTCCGCCTCGCCACGGTGACGACGCCCGGCGATATGCGGCTGCGCCTCACCTCGGCGGCCAATCTCACGTTCATGGAACTGGTTAACATCGTCTCGCAGAACGTTGCCGACCCGACCCTGCGGGCGGCCGCCATCACCAGCCTTTTGCGGCTCCTGTCGCTGCCCGGCCTGCTGGTCGGCTCGGTGCTCATGGGATTTGCATTTACCACCGGTTATCGAAGGACAAATAAGTATGGCGGGGCGGTCCTTTATGGCGTCGTTCTTGGATTTGTGGTTTATGTGGTGACCGAGTTGGCGAACCGTTCGGGCTTCGCCGGTGTCCTCGATCCCACATTTGCCGCCGTCGGGCCGGCATTCGTGGCGATCGTCATTGGGTTGACGGTCCTGCTCTACAAGGAAGACGGGCGCGCGTAATGGTATTCCGCCCTGCCATCATGACCGACTTCCTGAAGCGCGCCGGCCTCGTCGGCGCGCTGTGCGGCGCCTCCTTCGCCGCCTCCATCCTGCCGGCCTATGCGCTGCTGCTGCCCGAGGGCTTCTTCGAGCGTAACATCCAGCCCGGCCAAGGTGCCGCGGTGGTCGAGGCCGACCGGCTGGACTACGACGCCCGCACCCGCGTGATCGCGGCCGTGGGGGCGGTGCATTTCGCCTATCAGGACTACGTCATCGAGGCCGACCGCCTCGAATACAACCAGGTCACCGGCGAGCTCATCGCGATCGGCAACGTGGTGGTGCGCGATGTCGGCGACAATGTCTACGAGGCGGACCGGCTCAAGGTCACCGCCGGCATGAAGGAAGCCTTCCTCGACTCGATGACGCTGACGACGCCGGGCGGCGCCCGCATCACAGCGCGCGACACGCATTATTCGAAAGCGCTGGCGACCATCCTCACCGAGGCCACCTATTCGCCGTGCGGGCTGTGCATCGATAGCAAGGGCCGGCGCATCGGCTGGAACGTGAAGGCGGCGCGCATGGTCTACGAGCCCGAAAAGGCCTCGATGACGCTGGAGCAGCCGTCGCTCGAGCTGCTCGGCGTGCCCGTCGCCTGGCTGCCGTGGTTCTGGATGCCCGATCCGTCGCAGCCGCGCGCCACCGGGCCGCGCATGCCCTCCTTCGATGCCGATGCCAAGCGCGGCGGCGTGCTGGAGGTGCCGTTCTTCGTGGCCCTCGGCGAGGATGCCGATCTGGTGCTGACGCCCACGCTGATGAGCCGGCAGGGCCTGCTGGCGCGCGGCAACCTCACCTGGCGGGTGCCCGACTGGCAGGGCGTCATCGAGGTGCAGGCGTCGGGCGTCTACCAGCTCGACCCGGCGGCCTTCGCCACCGCCAAGGTGCCGGCGCGCGACTGGCGCGGCGCCATCCAGACCTCCGGCCGCTTCACCCCGATGGAAAACTGGCGGGCCGGCTGGTCCTATACCGCCTTCACCGACAACGCCTATCTCGAAGACTACAAGCTCACCGACGCCGACAACACGGTGAACCAGGTCTATGCGACGCATCTGACCCGCGACACCTGGATCGACGCCCGCATCCAGCGCTTCAACCGCGTCGGCGACTACACCTTCGTCGACGACCAGAAGCAGGGCATGAACCTGCCCAAGGTGCGCTTCGACCACGTCACCGAGCTGCAGCCGGGCTGGGGGCGCGTGCACGTCACCGGCGAATTGCTTGGCGTGCATCGCGAGGCCGACCACGCCAGTACCGTCAACGGCAAGACCTACGTCTACGGCTATGAGGGCAACAAGGCGCACGCCATGCTCGAAGGTGCCTGGGAGAACCAGGTGATCCTGCCCGGCGGCGTCGCCGCCACGCCATATCTCGGGGCGCGGCTCGACGGCGCCTGGTACGACGGCACCAGCGCCCATCCGTTGGCGCCGCCATCGTCGGTGCTGTTCGGCGCTACGCCCATCGCGGCGCTCGACATGCGCTGGCCGCTCATGGCGCGTGCCGGCGACAGCACGCATGTGGTCGAGCCCATCGCCCAGATCGTCTATCGCGGCTCGGGCACCACCAATGTCGGCATCACCAATGACGACTCGCACAGCTTCGTGTTCGATACGTCGAACCTGTTCTCCTACAACCGCTTCTCGGGCATCGACCGGCAGGAGACGGGGCTGCGCGCCAATGTCGGCGGGCACTATCTCGGCAGCTTCGCCGACGGGAGCTGGCTCGATCTCGTCGCCGGCCAGTCGTTCCACCTCGCCGGCGTCAACGCCCTCGGCATCCCCGACCAGGTGCAGGTCGGCGCTAGCACGGGGCTGGGCGGCAGCGCCTCCTACCTCGTCGCCAGCGCCAGGGGCGGGTTCGCCAACGGCATATCCGGCGCCGCGAAGGCGCAGGTCGATCCGGCCGGCTGGCGGCTGACGCGGCTCGGCGTGGGCGCCAGCTACGCGCCGCCGGATGGCTGGTACACGCTCGGCGCGGACTACATCTACATCGCCGCCGATCCGGCGCTCGGCATCGTCAAGGACCAGCACGAGATCGCCGGGCGCGGCAGCGTGACGCTGGCGGACTACTGGAAGCTCGACGGCGGGCTGGTGTGGAACCTCGACACCAATAGCTGGATCAAGGCGACCACCGGGCTCGGCTATGACGACGGCTATCTGGCGGTGGGCGGCTCGGCCAACTTCACGCCGACGAGCTGGGGCGTCGGCTTCAGCTTCAAGCTCAAGGGCCCGGACGGCGAGGTGGCCTTCTGATGCACCGATTTCAGCCGCAATTTTCAGGGAGAAAGCCGCGGGCTTTCCGAAAAGACAGGCACAGTATGAAGATGCTACGCACGCTTGGCGCACTGCTGATGGGGCTGGTGCTGCTCGCCGCCCTGCCCGCGATGGCGGCCACCGTTCAGGTCAAGGTCAACGGCCAGCCGATCACTGACGTGCAGATCGCCCAGCGGCTGGCGCTGCACAAGATCGAGGGCAAGAACAGCGCCAAGGCGGCCACCGACGAGCTGATCAACGAGGCGCTGCAATTGCAGGAAGCCGCCCGGCTCGGCATCTCCGTGTCGGAAGGCGATATCGACGCGGCCTTTCTCGACCTGGCGCGCCGCATCAAGGTGTCGGCCAGCAACCTCTCCAAGATCCTCTCCGACAACGGCGTGCCGATGCAGACGTTGCGCGACCGGCTGAAGGCCACCCTCGCCTGGCAACGCGTCGTCGGCTCGACCATCAGCGCGCGCGTGCAGGTGTCGGAGGCCGACATCGACGCCAAGGCGAAGGCCAAGCTCACCGCCGCCAACAGCTTCGACTACATCCTCAAGGAAGTCGTGTTCCTGATGCAGGGCGGCAAGGGCTCGGCCAGCAAGCGCACGGCCGAGGCCAACCAGTACCGCAAGAGCTTCCGCGGCTGCGACAGCGCCGTGGACCTCACTCTCTCCTACACCGACGCGGCGGTCCGCGACCTCGGGCGGCGCCACGCGACGCAGTTCCCCGATGCCATCGCCAGCGAGCTGAGCAAGCTCAATGTCGGCGGCATCACCAAGCCGCGCGTCGTCGAATCGGGCGTGTCGATGCTCGCCGTCTGCGCCAAGTCGGGCTCGGACGACACCACCTACATCGCCAACGAGATCCGCCAGGAGGCCGGCAATGCCGGGCTCGAGGCCGAGGCGAAGAAATATCTCGCCGAGCTCAAGTCCAAGGCGCAGATCGTCAGGGGGTAGCATGGCCGGGCCCGTCCCGATCGCCGTCAGCATGGGCGAGCCCGCCGGCGTCGGTCCCGACCTCATTCTCGATCTCTACTGCCGGAGGGCGGAGCTGGCGCTGCCGCCCTTCATCGTCTTCGGCAACATGGCGTTTCTCGCCAGCCGCGCCCGCCGGCTGGGGCTCGAGGTCGCCTTCGCGCAGACCTCGGCAGCCGCGGCAGCCGCGCAGTTTTCGACGGCGCTGCCGGTTTCCCATGTCGAGGGGCTGGTGCCCGACAAGCCGGGCGATTCCAGCCCGCTGTCGGGCAAGGTGGTGATCGAGGCCATCGCGCGCGGCGTCGGCGAGACGGTCGCCGGCCATTGCCGCGCCCTCGTCACCGCTCCCATCCACAAGGCGGTGCTCTACACCGCCGGCTTCCAGCATCCGGGCCACACCGAGTTCCTCGCGGCGCTATGCGCCAATGGCGGAGCCGCGCCGCAGCCGGTGATGCTGATGGTGCACGAGGACCTGCGCGTGGCGCCGCTCACCATCCACGTGCCGCTGCGCGAGGTGCCGGGGCTCATCACCGCCCGCCGCATCCGCGACACGGCGCGCATCCTCGAGCACGACCTGCGCACCCGCTTCGGCGTCGAGGAGCCGCGCCTCGCCGTCACCGGGCTCAACCCGCATGCCGGCGAGAGCGGCGCGCTCGGGCGCGAGGAGGCCGAGATCATCGCCCCCGCCATCGCCGAGCTCAAGCGCAGCGGCATGCGGATCGAGGGGCCGTTCGCCGCCGACACCCTCTTCCACCTGCCGAGCTGGCGCAAATACGACGCGGTGATCGCCATGTATCACGACCAGGCGCTGATCCCGATCAAGACCGTGGCCTTCGACCACGGCGTCAACGTCACGCTCGGGCTGCCCATCGTGCGCACCTCGCCCGACCACGGCACGGCGTTCGCCCTCGCCGGCACGGGCGAGGCCTCCGCCGACTCGATGCTCGCCGCGCTGCGCCTCGCGGACCGGATGACGGCGTGAGCCAGATCGACGGCCTGCCGCCGCTGCGCGAGATCATCGCCCGGCACGGCCTCAGCGCGAAAAAGCAGCTCGGCCAGAACTTCCTGCTCGACCTCAACCTCACGGCGCGCATCGCCCGCACCGCCGGGCCGCTCGACGGCGTGAACGTGATCGAGGTCGGGCCCGGCCCCGGCGGGCTGACCCGCGCGCTGCTCGCCGCGGGGGCGCGCAAGGTCGTCGCCATCGAGCGCGACGAACGTGCCCTGCCCGCGCTCGCCGAAATTGCCGCGGCCTATCCGGGGCGGCTCGACATCGTCGCCGGCGACGCCCTCAGCACCGACTATGCGGCGCTGGCCGACGGGCCGACGCGCATCGTCGCCAACCTGCCCTACAATATCGGCACGGAGCTGCTCGTCGGCTGGCTCACCGCCGAGCCGTGGCCGCCCTTCTTCCAGTCGCTGACGCTGATGTTCCAGCGCGAGGTGGCCGAGCGCATCGTGGCCAAGCCCGGCAGCGACGCCTATGGGCGGCTGGGCGTGCTGTGCGGCTGGCGCAGCGAGGCGCGCATCGCCTTCAGCGTCGGCCGCGAGAACTTCATTCCACCGCCCAAGGTGACCTCGGCGGTGGTGCATCTTGTCCCCCGGCCGGTAGCGCCCGACGTGCGCGTGCGCGACCTCGAGGCGGTGACGCGCGCCGCCTTCGGGCAGCGCCGCAAGATGGTACGCCAGAGCCTCAAGGCCACCGGCGTGCCGGTGGAAAAGCTGCTCGCCGCGGCCGGGCTCAAGGGCGACGAGCGCGCCGAAACACTGCCCGTCGAGGCCTTCCTCGAAATGGCGAAGGCGCTGCGCAGCTAGATATCGTCGATCTGCGCCTGCAGATCCTTGACGAACGCGCCGAGGCCGGTCTGGCGCGCGCGCGCCAGCCGGGCGGCCACGAGGATGGCGCGCACATGCTGGGTCGATTGCTCGAGGTCTTCGTTGACCAGCACATAGTCGTACTCGTCGAAATGATCCATTTCGATCCGCGCGTTCCTGAGACGGCGTTCTATCGTGCCGGACGAATCCTGGGCGCGCCGTTCGAGGCGCAGCTTCAGTTCGGGAATGGTCGGCGGCAGGATGAACACCGTCACCATGTCGGCGCGGCATTTCTCGTAGAGCTGGAGCGTGCCCTGATAGTCGATGTCGAAAAGAATGTCGTGGCCGGCGGCAAGCTGCTCCTCCACCTGGGCGCGCGGCGTGCCGTAGTAATTATCGTGCACCTGCGCCCATTCCAAGAGGTCGCCATTGGCGCGCATCTGCTCGAAGGTCTTCTCGTCGCGGAAATAATAGTGCGTGCCCTCGACTTCGTCGGTGCGGCGGGCGCGCGTCGTCACCGAGACCGAGAGCCTTATGCTGGTATCCTGCGCGAACAGCGCGCGGGTTATCGACGACTTGCCGGCGCCGGACGGCGAGGCCAGCACCAGCATCACCCCGCGCCGCGGAATATCGACCATCGCGCTACTCCAGGTTCTGCACCTGCTCGCGGAACTGGTCGATCACCGCCTTGAGGTCGAGGCCGATCGCCGTCAGGTCCGCGGCGTTGGATTTGGAGCACAGCGTATTCGCCTCGCGGTTAAATTCCTGTGACAGGAAATCGAGCTTGCGCCCGGCCGGCCCGCCCGCGGCGAGCAGCGCCCGCGCCGCCGCCACATGCGCCGCCAGCCGGTCCAGCTCCTCGCGGATATCGGCCTTGGTGGCGAGCAGCAGCGCCTCCTGCGCCAGCCGGTCCTCGGAGAGGCCGGCGCCGGCCGCCACGAGGTCGGCGACCTGCTCCCTGAGGCGCGCCAGCACGGCGTCGCGGCTCAGCGTCGGATGCGCCGCCGCCAATTCGCGCAGCCGCGCGATCTCCTCGACCTGCGCGCCGAGCACATTTCCCAGATGCACGCCCTCGGCCTGCCGCGCGGCGCGCAGATCGGCGAGCGCGGCGTCCAGCGCGGCGTAGATCGCGGCCTGCAGTCGATCCTCGGACTCGGCGTCGAGCGGCGCGTCGTGCTGCTCCAGCACGCCCTTCAGCGCCAGAATGCCCTCGGCGGTCGGCGGCGGCGCGGCGGTCAGCGCCCCGACCTCGCGGATGGCGTCGAGCACGGCGTCGAGCGCCTGCCGGTTGATGACGACGCGGCCGCCCTCGCCCTCGCGATCGATACCCAGGTTGACGGTCACCGAGCCGCGCGCCAGCGCCCGCGTGATGCGCCGGCGGATCTCGCCTTCGAGCGCGTCGTAGCCCGGCGTCAGCCGCGTGCGGATGTCGAGGCCGCGCGCATTGACGGTCTTGATCTCGATGGCAAAGGCGACGCCGGGCACGCGCCCGTGGGCGCGCGCATAGCCGGTCATGCTCATCAGCGTATTGGCCATGCCGTGCGCGATACACGAATTATTCGGCCGTGTCTCCCGCCTGCTCGGCCTGTTGCAGCTCCAGCGCCTCGCGCGCCGCCTCGTCCTCGGCCTTGCGGTATTGAGCGACGTTCTTCCTATGCTCGGCATAAGTGGCGGCGAACAGGTGCCCGTCCTTGGGGTCGGTGCCCTTGGCGACGAAATAGAGGTAGTTGGTGTCGGCCGGCCGGGCCACGGCTTCGAGCGCGGCGGTGCCGGGGTTGGCGATGGGGCCGGGCGGCAGCCCGTCGATCTGGTAGGTGTTGTAGGCCGTTTTGGTGTTGAGGTCGGTGCGCGTCAGGCCGCGGCCGAGCGGCCCCTTGCCCTCGGTGATGCCGTAGATCACCGTCGGGTCGGTCTGCAGCCGCATGCCCTTCTTCAACCGGTTGATGAACACCGAAGCGACCTGCGGCCGCTCGGTCTCGACGCCCGTCTCCTTTTCCACCAGCGAGGCGAGCGTCACCATCTCGGCCGGGCTCTTGATCACGGCGTCGATGGCCGGGTCGCGCGTCGCCCAGATGCGCGCCACTTCCTCGTCCATCTTCTCCTGCATGGCGCTGAGCAGCGAGGTGCGGGTGTCGCCGGGGAAGAAATCATAGCGCACCGCGAGGAGCGAGCCTTCGGCCGGCGGCTCCAGCGGCTCGCCGCTGAGGCTCTGCGCGGCGTCGTTCAGCCGCTCGGCCACCTGCCACGAGGTCTGGCCCGGCACGACGTTGATGAAGAATTCCTGCGGCTTGGTCTCGGTGATGATCGTGAGGATCTCCGACATCGAGGCGCCGGCGGGGATCAGATACTGGCCGGGCATGACGGTGGCGTCGCGCCGCGTCGCCCAGACGCCGCCACGGAACAGCAGCGCGTTGTCGATCAGCCCCTGTTCCTCGAGCCGGCTGGCGATGGTGTTGAAGCCCGAGCCCTTCTCGATGAGGAAGGCCGTCTCCTCGGTGCGCGGGCCGTCCTTGTAGAACCCGGTGATGCCCCAATAGGCCACCGCCCCCACCGCCACGATCCCGAGGATCAGCAGCGTCAGCAAGCCGTTGAGCAACCCGAGCGCGCTCGACTTGCGCTTCTTTCTGGCCATCGGTCACATCCCCCTGGCGCCGTCCGGCTGCATTTGCCTCAACGAAGCGGGCAAAACAAGGACGGCGCTGCGGCAATAGGCAGTCGGCAATCGACAGAATCCTACGACTGCCGATTGCCGACTGCCGACTGCCGACTTACGCTACTTTCCTGAAAATCAGCGACGCATTCGTGCCGCCGAAGCCGAAGGAGTTGGAGAGGGCGATCGAGATGTCCTTCTTCACCGGCAGCTTCGGCACGAGATCGATCACCGTCTCGACGGACGGGTTGTCGAGGTTGAGCGTCGGCGGCGCGACGCCGTCGCGCATGGCGAGCAGCGAGAAGATCGCCTCGACCGCGCCGGCGGCGCCGAGCAGGTGGCCGATGGCCGATTTGGTGGAGCTCATCGCGGCGTTTTCGGCCGCATCGCCGAGCAGGCGCGTCACGGCGCCGAGCTCGATCTCGTCGCCGAGCGGCGTCGAGGTGCCGTGGGCGTTGATGTAGTCGATGTCGGCGGGCGCGATGCCGGCGCGCTTGACCGCGGCCTTCATGCAGCGATAGCCGCCGTCGCCGTCCTCGGAGGGGGCGGTGATGTGGTAGGCGTCGCCGCTCATGCCGTAGCCGATGACCTCGCCGTAGATCTTCGCGCCGCGCGCCCTGGCCCGCTCGTACTCCTCGAGCACGACGACGCCGGCGCCCTCGCCCATGACGAAGCCGTCGCGGTCCTTGTCGTAGGGGCGCGAGGCGGCGACGGGATTGTCGTTGAAGCCGGTGGAGAGCGCCCGGCAGGCGGCGAAGCCGGCGAGCGCGATGCGGTTGACGCAGCTTTCGGCGCCGCCCGCCACCATCACGTCGGCATCGCCCATGGCGATGAGCCGCCAGGAATCGCCGATGGCATGGGCGCCGGTCGAGCAGGCGGTGACCACCGAATGGTTCGGCCCCTTGAGGCCGAAGCGGATCGACACATAGCCCGAGGCGAGGTTGATGAGCCGGCCCGGAATGAAGAACGGGCTGACGCGGCGCGGCCCCTTCTCGTGCAGCACGATGGAGGTTTCGTAGATGCCGCCGAGCCCGCCGATGCCCGAGCCAATGAGCACGCCGGTACGCTCGGCCTCGTCGGCGGTCTTGGGCTCGACGCCGGCCTCGGCGATGGCCTGGCTGGCGGCGGCCATGGCGTAGACGATGAACGGATCGACCTTGCGCTGGTCCTTCACGTCCATCCATTCGTCGGGATTGAAACCGCCGGCCGCGTAGTCGCCCATCGGCACGCGATGGGCGATCTGGCAAGCGAGGTCATCGACCTTGAAGTCGTCGATGACGCGCGCGCCGCTGCGGGAGGCGAGAACGTTGGCCCAACTGGCCTCGACGCCGCAGCCGAGGGGGGTCACAGCCCCCATGCCCGTTACGACGACACGACGAAGGTCCATGGAATGCGGCGCTCCCGGCGATCCGGCGCCTGCCGGCCGGCCTTAGCCGACCGCCTTGGTGAGGTAGCTGACGGCATCGCCGAAGGTCTGGATGGACTCGGCGGCGTCATCGGGGATTTCGACGGAGAATTCTTCTTCGAAGGCCATCACCAGCTCGACCTGATCGAGCGAGTCGGCGCCGAGATCGTCGATGAAGCTTGCCTTGTCGACGACCTTCTCCGCATCGACGTTGAGATGCTCGACGACGATTTTGCGGACGCGGTCAGCGATATCGCTCATGTTCTTGACTTCCCTTTGCAGTCTGGTTCGGTTCGTTTCCGGCCGCGAACCGGCCTTTTGTCCAGTCCGGCGCGACTTTAGGCGGGCTTCACAAAGCCCGCAAGTGAGCCGTTGACCCTCTAATAAGCGGCGGCAACTAACACACTCGTTCGGCTTTGACCATATTTTCGCGGCGCCGTCCCCAAAGGCCGCTCGGCCCCTAGATCATCAGCATGCCGCCATTCACGTTGAGCGTATGCCCGGTGATGTAGGCGGCCGCGTCCGAGGCGAGGAACACCGTGCAGCCGGCCACTTCCTCGGCCGTGCCGAGCCGGCCGGCGGGCACCCGCGCGAGGATCGTCTCGCGCTGCTTGTCGTTAAGCTCGTCGGTCATGGCCGAGGCGATGAAGCCGGGGGCGATGGTATTGGCGGTGATGCCGCGCGAGGCGACTTCCTGGGCCAGCGACTTGGTCATGCCGATGAGCCCGGCCTTGCTCGCCGCGTAATTGGCCTGCCCCGGATTGCCGCCCACCCCCACCACCGAGGTGATCGAGACAATGCGCCCGAAGCGTTGTTTCATCATGCCGCGCAGCGCCGCGCGGGTGAGGTGGAAGGCGGCGGTGAGGTTGACCGCCAGCACCTCGTCCCACTCCTCGTTCTTCATGCGCATGAACAGGTTGTCGCGCGTCATGCCGGCATTGTTGACGAGGATGTCGAGCCCGCCTAACGCCGCCTCGGCGGCCGGCACGAGCTTGTCCACCGCATCGGTGTCGGCGAGGTTGCAGGGCAGGATCGGATGCGTGCCCGGCCGCATGGCCTTCGCCGTATCCTCGAGCGCCGCGACGCGCGTGCCGCTCAGCGCCACGCTGGCGCCGGCCGCCGAGAGAGCCAGCGCGATGGCCCGGCCGATCCCCCCCGAAGCGCCCGTCACCAGCGCACGTTTGCCAGTCAGATCAAACATTTAGCCGTTCCTGTGCAGAAATTGAGTCACGCGAGCGCCGCAACCAGCGCGTCGATATCAGCCGGGGTGTTGACGGCGCTGGCGGTCGCCTCCGGCGCGATGCGCTTGGCGAGGCCGGTCAGCACCTTGCCGGTGCCCAGCTCGTAGAAGGTCTCGACGCCGCCCTCGCCCGCCGCCCAGCGCACGCTCTCGGTCCAGCGCACCATGCCGGTCACCTGCTCGACCAGATGCGCACGGATGGCGGCGGGATCGGCTGTCGGCTGCGCCGTGACATTGGCGATCAACGGCACGGCGGGGGCCGCCATCGTCACCGTCGCCAGCGCCTCCGCCATGGCGTCGGCTGCCGACCGCATCAGCGCACAATGGAAGGGGGCGCTCACCGGCAGCGGCAGGGCGCGCTTGGCGCCGGCCGCCTTGAGCAGCTCGATGGCGCGGTTCACCGCCGCCACATGGCCGGAGATCACCACCTGGCCGGGCGCGTTGTCGTTGGCGACGCCGCACACCTCGCCCTGGGCCGCGTCATTGGCCGCCTGCAGCACGGTTTCGAGGTCGAGCCCGAGGATGGCGGCCATCGCCCCCTCGCCCACCGGCACCGCCTGCTGCATCGCCCGCCCGCGCGTCTTCAGCAGCCGCGCCGTGTCGGCGATGGAAAACACCCCGGCGGCGCACAGCGCCGAATATTCGCCCAGCGAATGCCCGGCCACGAAGGCCGCGTGCTGCCCGACGGTCACGCCGCGCGCCGCCAGCACCCGGATCACCGCCAGCGACACCGCCATCAGCGCCGGCTGGGCGTTCTCGGTCAAACGCAGCGTCTCGTCCGGCCCCTCGAACATGATCGCACTGAGCTTTTCGCCCAGCGCCTCGTCCACCTCGTCGAACACCGCCCGCGCCTCGGCGAAGGCCTCCGCCAGCTCCCGGCCCATCCCCACGGCCTGGCTGCCCTGCCCCGGAAAGGTGAATGCGCTGCGCGTCATGGTGCGTGTCCGACTGCCGTTACGATGGGCCAGCCTTACCCTCAGCCTGCGCCAGCGTCCAGTTTGGCAGCACGGCCGCATCGGCCGTGCCGGCGATGGCGAGGCGCCGACGGGTCAGCCACGGCAGGGGCCGCGAGTCGAGCCTTGCCGGGTCCACTGCGGCGAAGGGCTGCCCGGCCGCCCATGCGGCCGCAGCCGTGATGGTACGGCCGCGCGCCCGCCGAGTCAGCCGCCGCCAGCCGCTCGCCCATATGAGAACGAGCGTGCCGAAGGGGTCCACGGCGGCGGCCCGCGCCAGATAATAGCCGATGGCCGGCAGCTTGCGGGCCAGCGTCAGGTCCGGCGCGCGCAGCAGCCTTGGCGCCATGCCGAAATAGCCTCTGGCCCGAGCCCAGCCTACGAAACGCCGGGGCGCGCCCGGACAGACGGCTGGCAGCCGGTGGGCCAAGGCCCGCCGGTCGGTCTCGCCGGGCGTGAACTGCTTGCTCAGCGAGCCCGGAACATTGCGGTAGCCTACGAGATGCTGCGCGACCACAGCTACCGGGTGGCGCTGCGCCATCTTCAGCAGCATGAGGTAATCCTCCGACTGAAGCTGTGCCGGATCGTATCCCCCGGCCTCGACGATCGCCCGCCGCCGGAAGACGACGACCGAGCCGTTGGGTGCGTAGTTGAGGGCGAGCAGCCGGTGCAGGCCGTTCCCCGCAACCGGCACGGTCGTGCCATTGCCCACGACACGGCCATCGAGGTCGATGCCGCGCAGATAGCAATAGGCGAGCCCGCAAGCGGGATCGCTCTCGAACGGCGCAATCATCTTCTCGATGTAGGTTGGGTGCAGCAGGTCGTCGGCATCCACCGGCACGACGAGGTCCCCCCGCGCGCGCTCGATGCCGGCATTGCGCGCGGCGCTCACGCCGGCGTGCGGGATCGAGATCACCTGCAGGCCTGGCAGGTGGCTGGCCATGCCGCGCGCCACCGCGGCCGTACCGTCGTTGGACCCGTCGTCGATGACGAGGACGTCCAGTGGCGGCAGGGTCTGGGCGGCGATGCTTTCCAGCGTCGCACGCAGCGTGGCTGCCGCGTTATATGCCGGCACCACGACAGACGTCGTCAAAGACACCGTCGCCTCCCCCCAAAGACAGTGGCGGCATAGCAAACTCCGCCCCGCGGTGCCATCCGGCGGTTCCATCTTGCCATTCCCGCCGTTTTCCCCTACATCGCCGGCGAATTCGTTCGGCCGGGGGCTGAACGGAGGGCTGGCATGTCCCGCGAGGATCTGCCGGTAGGGTTCGCCCGGCCTCCCGTGTTCCCGCTCTTTAGAAGACTGCTTTGGTGCCTTTCCGGCTTCAAAGGGGCTCCGCGCCGGATGGTTCAGTGTCGCAAACACTCAGAAGGAAGGCAGGCATGCCCCTCTACGAGCATATCTATCTCGCCCGCCAGGACGTTTCGCCCCAGCAGGTCGAGGAACTGACCACGCAACTCACCGAGGTTCTCGGCCAGGGCGGCGGCAAGGTCACCAAGAACGAATATTGGGGCCTCAAGTCCCTCTCCTACCGCATCCGCAAGAACCGCAAGGCCCATTACAGCCTGCTCAACATCGACGCGCCGGCTCCCGCCGTGGCCGAGATGGAGCGCCAGATGCGCCTCAACGAGGACATCCTGCGCTTCATGACGGTGCGCGTGGACGCGCTCGAGGAAGGCCCCTCGGCGATGCTGCAGAAGCGCGATCGCGACGACGACCGCTCGGACCGCCCCGGCGGCCGCGGCGGCTTCGATCGTGGCCCGCGCCCGCCCCGCCGGCCCTAATCCAGGAGACAGAGCCAGATGGCCATCAAGAATCTCACCACCTCCCAGGCGCGCCGGCCGTTCCAGCGCCGCCGCAAGACCTGCCCCTTCTCGGGCCCGAACGCGCCCAGGATCGACTACAAGGACGTGCGGCTGCTGCAGCGCTACGTCTCCGAGCGCGGCAAGATCGTGCCGTCGCGCATCACGGCCGTGTCGGCCAAGAAGCAGCGCGAGCTCGCCCAGGCGATCAAGCGCGCCCGCTTCATCGGCATCATGCCCTACGCGGTCTCCTAAGAGCCGCGTCGTCGTTGGGGTCGCGGGAGATGGTCTCCTGCGGTCTCTAACCATCTCCCTGATGGGACAGCCAAGGAACATCCAATGAAAGTCATTCTGCTCGAGCGCGTCGGCCGCTCCGGCCATATCGGCGACGAGGTCACCGTCAAGGACGGCTTCGCCCGCAACTACCTCCTGCCGCAGGGCAAGGCGCTGCGCGCCACCGAGGCCAACCGCAAGCGGTTCGAGACCGAGCGCGCCGCCATCGAGAAGCGCAACGCCGATCGCCGCGAAGCGGCCGCCGGCATCGCCTCCGGGCTCAACGGCAAGACCGTGGTCATCATCCGCCAGGCGGGCGAGACCGGCCAGCTCTACGGCTCGGTCAGCTCGCGCGACGTGGCCGACGCCCTCAACGCCGAGGGCTTCTCGGTCGCCCGCTCGCAGGTCGATCTCGCCAACCCGATCAAGACCGTCGGCATGCACGCGGTGGCGCTCCACCTGCACGCCGAGGTGGCGGTGTCGGTGAATGTCAACGTCGCCCGTTCGGACGACGAGGCCGAGCGCCAGTCGCGCGGCGAAGACCTCACCGTGCAGACCTTCGACGACGAAGTGGCGGCCGAGTTCGCCGCCGGCCAGGCCGAGGCCGGGGCCGCCGAAGCGCAGGAAGGCGATTTCGCCTGACCGCCGCGCACGGCGCATCTTCCAAGGGCCGGGAGCGATCCCGGCCCTTTTTCTTTGGCCCTAGCGCCCCGCTCCCATGCGGGCCAGCAGGTGGTCGCGGCGGATGAACTGGTGGTAGAGCGCGGCGCCGATGTGGAGCGCCAGCAGCACCAGAAGCAGCTTGCTCATGGCGCCATGCGCGAGGCGCGGCGCGATCTCGGAGAAATCGGGCACCGGCCCGCCGGCGATGAGGATCGGCATGGCGCCCGACAGGATCATGGTCGTGATGCCGCTCGCCGCCATCAGCACCAGCACCGCATAGAGCCCGAGATGGACGATTTTGGCCGTCAGCACCTGCCAGCGCGGCTGGCCCTCGGGCGGCGGCGGATGGCGGTCGAAGGCGAGCCACCACACGATGCGCAGCAGCGTCAGCACCAGCACGAGGATGCCGGCCGCCACATGCGTCAGCAACAGGCCCGGCACCGGCGGCTGCGCCACGATGTCGGCGGCGATCCAGCCGAGCAGGAAGGTGAGGATCACCGCCGCCGCGCTCGTCCAGTGGATGGTGATGGCCACGTTGCCGTAGCGGCTTGCCGTGCTTTTCGCGCCCATCCTGAAACTCCTTGTTTCGGGTTCGCAGACATGATCTTCATAGCCGACTATCTACATGAATAGCAAGCTATCCATATGACCTACAAGCGCGAGGAATCGCTGGGCTATCTCGTCAACTGGGCGGGGCGGCTCCTGGCGCGCGCCATCGAGCGGCGGCTCGCCGGCGGCAATGCCGGGCCCATGCCGGTGTTCTTCGCGCTGTCGCAGCAGGCCGCAATGACCCAGAAGGCGCTGGCGCAGTGGGCGGCGGTGGAGCAGCCGACGATGGCCAAGACCCTCGCCCGCATGGAGCGCGACGGGCTCATCACCCGCGCGCCCGACCCGGCCGACCGGCGCAGCATGCGCATCTCGCTGTCGCCGCTCGGGCGCGAGCGCGCGGCCGAGGCGATGGTGGCGGCGCGCGAGGTCAACGCCCTCGCCTTCTCGGCGCTGGCGGCCGAGGAACGGCCCGTCTTCCTCGCCATGCTGCACAAGATGATCGCCCGGCTCGACGGCGACGCGGCCTAGCTCGCCGTCGCCGCCAGCAGGCGCTCCAGCCGCGCCGTGCGGCTGCCGCGCACTTCCAGCACCGGCGGGCCGTCCGCCAGCAGCTCCAGGGCATCGTCGCGGAGGATGGTCTTGAGCCGGCGATCGACCCGTGCGCGCAAGCGCGGCAATTCGATGCGCACATCTATCTCGTCAGGCGTCGAGAGCGGCAGGAAAGCCAGAAGGTCGATGGCCGCGAGCGCGCGCTCCATGCGGCCGAGCAGGCGCCCGGTCGGCTCCCATTCGAGGCCCTGCCCCGCCCCCACGACCTCGAGATAGGCGACGAGGTCCAGCGGGCAGCGCTCGAAGATCACGTCAGCCTCGCCGGCGCGGGCCAGGATCGTCTCGCAGCTCGCCGCCAACTGCTCCTCCAGGTCGGGCAGCGTCGCGCCGGCGGCGAACGGAATGCCGTTCTGCACCAGCGTCCAGTAAGGCTCGTCCTCGCGCGCATAGCGCGGGCGCTGCGCCACGAAACCCTCGATCAGCGTGCTCTTGCCGCTGCCATGCGTGCCGAGCACCGCAATACGCATGTCCCGCTCCCCCGTCGCGACTCACTTTGCCCGGCAAGCCCCATGGCGCATGGTGTGACCATTCTTCCACCGTTATCCACGCTATTATCCGAAGCGCACAGCGACCCGCCGAGTCGGCATCACCGATGCTTGCACCGCGCGCCGGGTGAGTTAATGAACGCTTAACGGGCGAGGGCAGAGATTTCGGGGCATGGCTGATTCCAACGTGGCGCGGATTCGTCCGGCGGACGACAAGAGCTTTCGCCTCGCCCCCCACAACATCGAGGCCGAGCAGGCGCTGCTGGGCGCCATCCTCGTCAACAACGAGGCGTTCTACCGCGTCTCCGACTTCCTCGCCGCGGAGCATTTCTACGAGCCGGTGCACCGCGAGATCTACGAGGTGTGCGGCAAGATCATCCGCGCCGGCAAGGCGGCGACGCCGATCACCGTCAAGACCTACCTGCCCGACCAGCTCACCGCCGAGGTGACGCTGCCGCAATATCTGGCGCGGCTGGCCGCCGAGGCGACCACCGTCATCAACGCCGCCGATTACGGCCAGACCATCTACGACCTCGCCATCCGCCGCGCGCTGATCCAGATCGGCGAGGAGATGACGCAGACGGCCTACGAGTCCGACGTCGAGATGACGGCGCCCAAGCAGATCGAGGAAGCCGAGAAATCGCTCTTCGACCTGGCCGAGAAGGGCCGCTACGACGGCGGCTTCCAGCCCTTCAACGAGGCGCTGACCGAGGCCATCAAGATGGCCGGCGAGGCCTATCAGCGCGACGGCACGCTGAGCGGCATGGCGACCGGGCTCACCGATCTCGACCGGCTGATGGGCGGCCTGCAGAAATCCGACCTCATCATCCTCGCGGCGCGCCCGGCGATGGGCAAGAGCTCGCTCGCCACCAACGTCGCCTTCCACGTGGCGCGCAACTTCAAGGGCGAGGTGCTGCCCGACGGTCACCAGCGCACCGTCGATGGCGGTCGCGTGGCGCTGTTCTCGCTCGAAATGAGCGCCGAGCAGCTCGCCACCCGCATCCTCGCCGAGCAGACGGAGATCTCGTCGGCCGACATCAGGCGCGGCAACATCCATGAGACGCAGTTCTCGCGTCTCGTGGACGTGTCGAACATGCTCTCGACCATTCCCCTCTTCATCGACGACACCGGCGGCCTGTCGGTCAGCCAGCTCGCGGCGCGGGCGCGGCGGCTGAAGCGGCAGAAGGGGCTCGACCTCATCATCATCGACTATGTGCAGCTGCTCTCGGGCTCGTCGCGCAAGGCCAGCGAGAACCGCGTGCAGGAGCTGACCGAGATCACCACGACGCTCAAGGCGCTGGCCAAGGAGCTCGAGGTGCCGATCATCGCCCTCAGCCAGCTCAGCCGCGCCGTCGAGGCGCGCGACGACAAGCACCCGCAGCTCGCCGACCTGCGCGAATCCGGCTCCATCGAGCAGGACGCCGACGTGGTGCTGTTCATCTATCGCGAGGAATACTACCTCAAGAACAAGGAGCCCAAGGAAGGCACCCCCGAGCATCTCAAGTGGATGGAGGAGATGGAGCTGGTGCACGGCCGCGCCGAGGTCATCATCGGCAAGCAGCGCCATGGCCCGACCGGCACCGTGCAGCTCAGCTTCGAGGCGCAGTTCACGCGCTTCGGCAATCTCGCGCGCGACGCCTACCTGCCCGAAAGATTCCAATGATGGGCTCGCCCGCGCTGGTGACCGGCTACGGTCCGCGGCTCACCGTCGATCTCGGCGCCATCGTGCGCAACTGGCAGGCGCTCAACACCGTGGCGCAGGGCGCCCTCACCGGCGCCGTGGTGAAGGCCGACGCCTACGGCACCGGCATTCCGGCGACCGGCAAGGCGCTCTATGCCGCCGGCGCGCGCTTTTTCTTCGTGGCGACGCCCGACGAGGGGCTGGCGCTGCGTGCAGCCCTGCCAGAAAGCCATATCTTCGTGCTCAATGGGCTGTTTCCCGGTGCCGCGCCGCTCTATGTCGGCGAGCGGCTGATGCCGGTTCTCAACTCCCTGCCGATGCTGGAGGAATGGCTCGTCGCCTGCCTCAGCCGCAACGAGGCGCTGCCGGCGGCGCTGCATTTCGACACCGGCATGAACCGTCTCGGCTTCCGGCTCGGCGAGGCCTCGATCGTCAGGCGCATGATCGACGAGGTCGGCTACGCGCCGCAGATGGTGATGAGCCACCTCGCCTGCGCCGACCAGCCGCTGCACGAGAAGAACCGCACGCAGCTCGCCCTCTTCACCTCGGTGATGGCCCAGTTTCCGGGCGTGCCGGCCTCGCTCGCCAACTCCGCCGCGGCGATGACCAGCCGCGACACGCATTTCCAGATGGTGCGGCCCGGCATCGCCCTTTATGGCGGCCGCGCCGTCAACGGCCGCAAGAACCCGATGCTGCCGGCGGTGACGCTGGAGGCCCCCATCCTCATGGTGCGCGAGGCGCGCACCGGCGAAGCCGTGGGCTACGGCGCGACCTACACCCTCACCCGCGACAGCCGCATCGCCGTCATCGCGCTCGGCTATGCCGACGGGCTGTTCCGCGGCGTCAGCGGCACCAACCACCGCCCCGGCGGGCGCGCCTGGCTGCGCGGCCAGATCGTGCCGATCATCGGCAAGGTGTCGATGGACATGTTCGCCGTGGACATCACCGACCTCGGCGCCGACATCCCGCGCGCCGGCGAGATGGTCGAGGTACTGGGCCCGCACGTCTCGGTGGACGACCAGGCCGATGCGGCCAACACCATCGGCTACGAGGTGCTCACCAGCCTCAAGGGCCGCTACCCGCGCGGCTATGTGAACAGCCCCGAGCCGGCGGCCTAGTTGTTCTCTTTTTGTTCTTGTCGGCGCACGGCCGCTGCATTAGCCTCGCGCGATGGTGCAGCTTGAGCTGTTCGACGCCCTGCCAGCCAGGGGACGCGATATCGTCTTCTTCGGTGCCCTGCTGCCGCCGGAGAGCGGCGAGCGCCTGCTGGCGCCGCTACATGACCGCCTCAAGCGGCTCGGCGTCGCGCCGCGCCTCCACCGCAGCGACCGGCTGCATGTATCGCTGCTGCGCATCGGCTTCCATGACCGGCTGGGCTACGATCATGTCGAGGCGCTGCGCGCCGCCGCGTCGGGGACGGACATCCCACCGCTGGAGATCGCCTTCACCACCCTCATGAGCTTCGGCCGCCCCGGCCAGCGCGGCAACCGCCCGCTCGTCCTCGTACCGGGCGACGACGGCGACCGTGTCGTCGGCCTCGCGGCAGAGATCGAGCGCGCCGTGCGCGGCCGGCGCGTGCCGATCGAGGGCAGCGCCGGCGGCGTGCCGCACATGACGCTGTGCTATGCGCCGCTGCGCCTGCCGCCCATGACGCTGGAGCCGCCCATCGTGCTGCCGCTGTCGCGCGTGGCGCTCATCCGCAGCCATCGCGGCGAGACGCGCTACAGCCTGCTGTGGCACACCTGAGCGGCGCATCGTTCACTTTCTGTTCTTGATTGCCGTGCGAGGCTCGGCTACCAAGGAGTCTCCGGGAGCCCCTCATGGCCAAAGCCAAACTCGCCTATGTCTGCCAGTCCTGCGGCACCACGCATGTACGCTGGCAGGGCCGCTGCGAGGGCTGCGGCGAGTGGAACTCCATCGTCGAGGAAGTCGTCGAGTCCGGCATCGGCGCGGGGCCGAAATCGGCCTCGGCCGGCGGCCGGCCGGCAGCGCTGGTGCCGCTCTCGGGCGAGACGGAGACGGCGGCGCGAATCGTCACCGGGCTGGGCGAGCTCGACCGGGTGACCGGCGGCGGCTTCGTCATGGGCTCGGCGGTCCTGGTCGGCGGCGATCCCGGCATCGGCAAATCGACGCTGTTGCTGCAGGGCGCGGCGGCGCTCGCGGCGCAGGGCAAGCGCGTGGTCTACGTCTCGGGCGAGGAGGCGGTGGCGCAAGTGCGGCTGCGCGCGCAGCGGCTCGGGCTCGGCCAGGCCGACGTCCAGCTCGCCGCCGAGACCAATGTCGAGATCATCCTCGCCACGCTGCAACAGGGGCCGGCGCCCGACCTCGTCATCGTCGATTCGATCCAGACGCTGTGGACCGACCGTGTCGATTCCGCGCCGGGCACCGTCACGCAGGTGCGCACCTCGGCGCAGGCGCTGACGCGCTTCGCCAAGAAATCCGGCGCCGCCGTGGTGCTGGTCGGCCACGTCACCAAGGATGGCCAGATCGCCGGTCCCCGCGTCGTTGAGCACATGGTCGATGCCGTACTCTATTTCGAGGGCGACGCCAGCCACACCTTCCGCATCCTGCGCGGCGTCAAGAACCGCTATGGCGCCACCGACGAGATCGGCGTCTTCGAGATGACGACCCTCGGCCTCCGGGAGGTCGCCAACCCCTCGGCCCTGTTCCTCGACCAGCGCGACCGCGACGCGGCCGGCTCGGCGGTGTTCGCCGGCATGGAGGGGACACGCCCGGTGCTGTGCGAAATCCAGGCGCTCGTCGCCCCCTCCCCCCTCGGCACGCCGCGGCGCGCCGTGGTCGGCTGGGACGCCTCGCGCCTTTCCATGGTGCTGGCGGTGCTGGAGACGCGCTGCGGCGTGCGCATCGGCGCCAACGACATCTACCTCAACGTGGCCGGCGGCCTGAAGGTCAACGAGCCGGCGGCGGACCTCGCGGTCGCGGCGGCGCTCATTTCCTCGCTCACCGGCGCGCCGTTGCCGCCCGACGCCGTCTATTTCGGCGAAATCTCGCTGGCCGGCGGCGTGCGGCCGGTCGTCCACGCGGCGCTCAGGCTGCGCGAGGCGCAAAAGCTCGGCTTCAAGTCGGCGGTGACCGGCAAGCTCGGGGCCGGCGACGGCGCCGGCGGCATTGCCGTCAGGGAATATTCGGAGCTGGCGGAGTTGATCGGGCTGATCGCCGCCAAGGGCAAGCGGAGCGCCGCGGCAGACTAGCCGCCGCCGCTTCGCCCCAATCGGGCCGCATGGTTTTGCGTGTACATCCGCCCTGCCCGCGGCCAGCGCGCTTGGCATGACGGGCATTAGCGGTTAAACGGACACGCAACAGCGGTCTCGGGGACGGCAGAATGGTGTTTACTGGTGTCGACGTCGGCGTCGCCGTCCTCGTCCTGATCTCGGCAATCCTCGCCACGGCGCGCGGCTTCACCCGCGAGGTACTGTCGCTGGCGACCTGGGCCGGCTCGGCGGCCATCGCCGCCTACATGTATTTCTACCACTCCGACATCGCGCGCGCCTACATCAAGGAAGAGCTCGTCGCGACCGGCGTGACGGTGATCGGCAGCTTCCTCGTGGCGCTGATCGTCCTGCACCTGCTCACCATGTGGATCGGCGACCTCGTCGTCGACTCGCGCGTCGGCCCGCTCGACCGCACGCTGGGGTTCGTGTTCGGCGGCGCCCGCGGCATCCTCATCTGCGTGGTCGCGGCGGTGTTCGCCAATTTCCTGCTCGGCCCGCAGGAGCGGCTGCCCGAGATGGTGCGCGACGCCAAGAGCTTCCCGCCGCTGCTCAGCGCCGGCGACTACCTCATCGGGCTGTTGCCCGACGACATCGAGAAGCAGTTCACCGACTTCCTCGAAAAGCGCAACCAGAGTCCCGATGTGGGCCCGGACGACACGGAGACGACGCCGCCCGCCGATGTCGGAGCAGGCGAAGCGGCGCCCAACGCCTGAGGCGAAGGAACAGCGTGAGCACCAACGACCCGCTGGGGATTTACGGCGACACGCTGCGCGAGGAGTGCGGCGTGTTCGGCATTCTGGGCCACCCCGAGGCGGCGACGCTGACGGCGCTCGGCCTGCACGCGCTGCAGCATCGCGGCCAGGAAGCCGCCGGCATCGTCAGCTTCGACGGCCGCCAGTTCCACTCCGAGCGCCAGCTCGGCCTCGTCGGCGACCATTTCACCGACCCGGCGACGGTCAGGCGCCTGCCCGGCCACATGGCGATGGGCCATGTGCGCTACTCCACCACCGGCGAGACCATCCTGCGCAATGTGCAGCCGCTCTTCGCCGAGCTCGAGGTGGGCGGCATCGCCATCGCGCATAACGGCAATTTCACCAACGGGCTGACGCTGCGCCGCGAGCTGATCGCCGGCGGCGCCATCTGCCAGTCCACCTCGGACACCGAGGTGGTGCTGCACCTCATCGCCCGCAGCCGGCGGCGCGGCTCCGACGAGCGCTTTGTCGATGCGCTGGCGCAGGTCGAGGGCGCCTTCGCCATGGTCGCCATGACGCGCACCAAGCTCATCGGGGCGCGCGATGCCAACGGCATCCGTCCGCTGGTGCTGGGCGATCTCGACGGCCACCCGATCTTCGCCTCGGAGACCTGCGCGCTCGACATCATCGGCGCCAGATTCGTGCGCGACGTGAAGAATGGCGAGGTCATCGTCGCCGAGATCCAGCCGGACGGGCGGATCACAATCACCTCCTCCATGCCGTTCGGCAGCAAGCCCGAGCGGCTGTGCCTGTTCGAGTACGTGTATTTCGCGCGGCCGGATTCGGTGGTGGGCGGCCGCTCGGTCTATACGGCGCGCAAGCGCATGGGCATGAACCTCGCCGGCGAGGCGCCGGTCGAAGCCGACGCGGTGGTGCCGGTGCCCGATGGCGGCACGCCGGCGGCCATCGGCTACGCGCAGGCGAGCGGCATCCCCTACGAGCTCGGCATCATCCGCAACCACTATGTGGGCCGCACCTTCATCGAGCCGACGCAGTCCATCCGTGCCTTCGGCGTAAAGCTCAAGCACTCGGCCAACCGCGCCGAGATCGACGGCAAGCGCGTGGTGCTGGTGGACGATTCCATCGTGCGCGGCACCACCTCGGTGAAGATCGTGCAGATGATGCGCGACGCCGGGGCGCGCGAGGTGCATCTGCGCGTCGCCTCGCCGATGATCTTCCACCCCGACTATTACGGCATCGACACGCCGGACCATGCGAGCCTGCTCGCCAACCAGTACGACACCGTGGAGGCGATGGCGCGCTATATCGGCGCCGACACGCTGGCGTTCCTCTCCATCGACGGGCTCTACCGGGCGGTGGGCGGCGAGGCGCGCAACCCCAAGGCGCCGCAGTTCACCGACCACTACTTCACCGGCGATTACCCGACCACGCTCACCGACCTCACCGGGCGCGGCGCCAGCGACCCCAAGACGCTCTCGCTGATGCGCGAGGCGAGCTGAGCCATGTCCCAGCTCTCCGGCAAGGTGGTCCTCGTCACCGGGGCGAGCCGCGGCATTGGCTATCAGGCGGCGCTGGAAGCGGGGCGGCGCGGCGCGCATGTCATCGCCCTCGCCCGCACCGTGGGCGGGCTCGAGGAGCTCGACGACGACATCCGCGCGGCCGGCGCCGAGGCGACGCTGGTGCCGCTCGACCTGCGCGACGGCGACGGCATCGACCGGCTGGGCGCCGCCATCTTCGAGCGCTGGGGCCGGCTCGACGGGCTCGTCGGCAATGCCGGGGTGCTCGGCACCATCACGCCGCTGTCGCATCTCGACGTCAAGGATTTCGACCAGGCCTTCGCCGTCAACGTCGCCGCCAATTACCGGCTGATCCGCGCCATGGATGCGCTGCTGCGCCGCTCGGCGGCCGGGCGGGCCGTGTTCGTCTCGTCCTCGGCCGCCCAGGTGGCGCGCCCCTATTGGGGGCTCTATGCAGCCACCAAGGCGGCGCTGGAGACGCTGGTGAAGAGCTATGCGGCGGAGCTGTCGCCGAGCCCGGCCACCGCCAATATCTTCCGCCCCGGCGCGGTACGCACGGCCATGCGCGCCAAGGCCATGCCGGGCGAGAACCCCGAGATGCTGCCGCCCCCATCGGCGGTCGCGCCCCGGCTCGTCGATATGCTGGCGCCCGACTTCACCGCCACGCGCTCGGTCTACGACCACGAGAGCGGCGCACTGACGGCGCTCTAGATCGTTTCACCGTTTAAATGAAACGGTGAAACGATCTAAGTTGTTGATTTTGTCGCGTTTCCGAACCGGAAAAGTCTGCAACTTTTCCTGGAAACGCTTTAAGCGGCGGTCTTCGCCACCAGCACCTTGTCGATGCGGCGGCCGTCGAGGTCGAGCACCTCGAAGCGCCAGGGGCCGCGCTCGAAGCTCTCGCCGACCGTGGGCAGATGGTTCATCTCGGCCAGCACGTAGCCGGCGACGGTCTCGTAGGGCGGGTCCTTGGGGACCGGCACGCCGAGCCGGTCGGCGAACTCGTCCACCGGCATCCAGCCCGAGACGAGCCACGAGCCGTCCTCGCGCTCGACGACGGCAAGCTCGCCGCCCTCCTCCTCCTGGAATTCGCCGATGATGGCGCCGAGCACGTCGCCGGGCGTGACGATGCCCTCGAAATGCCCGTACTCGTCGAAGACCAGCGCCAGATGCACCACCGAGGCGCGCAGCGCCTGCAGCACCGACAGCGCGTCGGCGCGGTCGAGCACCACCGGCGCCGGCTTCACCAGCGCGCGCACGTCGAGCGGCTTGCCTTCGGCGAAATCGCCGATCAGGTCCTTGCGCACCAGGACGCCGATGATCTTGTCGGGCTCGCCCTCATGCACCGGCAGCATGGAGCGGTGCGAGGTGCGCAGGCGCTCCATGATCTCCTCGGGCGGATCGGACAGGTCGATCACCTCGACATCGAGGCGCGGCGTCATCAGGCCGCGCGCCGAGCGGTCGGCCAAACGCATGACGCCCGAAATCATGGCTTTCTCGTCGCTCTCCATCACGCCCTGGCTCTCGGCCTCGGCGATGAGGGTCTTCACCTCCTCGTCGGTGACGCGCTCGTCGCTGGCGCCCGCCTGGCCGAGCAGGCGCAGGAGGAGCTGGCCCGAGGCGTCGAGCACGAAGACCAGCGGCGCGCCGACGCCGGCGAGAATGCGCATGGCCGGCGCCACGCGCGCGGCGATGCGCTCGGAATCGCGCAGCGCGATCTGCTTGGGCACCAATTCGCCGATGATCAGCGACACATAGGTGATGACCACCACCACCGTGCCGACGCCCAGCGCGCTGGCGAAGGCGCGGTCCATGCCGGCCTCGACCAGCGCCGAGGTCAGCCGGTCGCCCAGCGTCGCGCCCGAGAAGGCGCCGGACAGGATGCCGACCAGCGTGATGCCGATCTGCACCGAGGAGAGGAACTTGCCGGGGTCCTCGGCCAGCTTCAGCGCCACCGCCGCGCCCTTGTTGCCCTCGGCGGCCATCACCTTGAGGCGAGCGGGACGGGCCGAGACGACGGCCAGCTCCGACATCGCCAGGAGGCCGTTGATGAGCGTGAGCACGATGACGATGACGATCTCGACGATCATTCCGGGGGGTGCGGTGTCCTATTGGTCTTTGGCGTAGGGGTTCTTGCCCGAGCGCAGCCACAGCCGGATGGGCGTGCCCGGCATGTCGAACGCCTCGCGCATCGAGTTGACGAGGTAGCGCTGGTACGAGGTCGGCACCGCGTCGGCGCGCGAGGCGAAGATGATGAAGCTCGGCGGGCGCATCTTGGCCTGCGTCATGTAGCGCAGCTTGATGCGGCGGCCGCCCACGGCCGGCGGCGGCTGGCGCTCCACCGCGGCGCCGAGCCAGCGGTTGAGCTTGGCCGTCGAGATGTGCGTGTTCCACGCCTTCTCGATCTTCAGCACGGCGTCCATCAGCCGGTCGATATTGCGCCCGGTGAGCCCGCTGATGGTGACCAGCGGCACGCCGCGCATCTGCGGCAGCAGCCTTTCGCATTCCTCGCGCAGGCGCGCCAGCGTTGCCGGCTTGTCCTCGATCAGGTCCCATTTGTTGAGGGCGATGACCATGGCTCGCCCCTCGCGATGCACGAGGTCGGCCAGCGCCAGGTCCTGCTTCTCGAACGGGATGGTGGCATCGAGCAGCAGGACGACGATCTCGGCATACTGGATGGAGCGCAGCGAATCGCTCACCGCCAGCTTTTCGAGCTTGCCCTCGACCCGCGCCTTGCGGCGGATGCCGGCGGTATCGACGAGGTTGATGGTGCGCCCCTGCCAGTCCCACGGCACGAGGATGGAGTCGCGGGTGATGCCAGCCTCCGGCCCGGTCAGCAGCCGGTCCTCGCCCACCATGGTGTTGATGAGCGTCGATTTGCCGGCATTGGGGCGGCCGACGATGGCGATGTTGAGGTGGCGCCGCGGGTTCCAGCGCAGCGCCGGCCCCTCCTCGGTCGAGCCGTCGTCCTCGGGCAGGTCGATATCGACCTCGGGCATCTCGTCGTCGGCGGCGGGCGGCGTAGCCTTCTCGTCCACCGCCTTGGAGACGATGGCGTAGAGGTCGGCAAGGCCCAGCCCATGCTCGGCCGACAGCGCCACCGGCTCGCCGAAGCCCAGCGCATAGGCTTCCATCAGCCCCGGCTCGGCGCTGCGTCCCTCGACCTTGTTGGCGATGAGATGCACGTCCTTGCCCGATTTGCGCAGCACCTGGGCGAAGCGCTCGTCGAGCGGCGTCACGCCGGCGCGCGCATCGATCATGAACAGGATGATGTCGGCATCGCGGATGGCCAGCTCGGTCTGCTGGCGCATCCGGTCTTCGAGCGAGCCGTCGGTGCGGTCCTCGTAGCCGGCCGTGTCGAGCAGGCGGAAGCGCAGGTCGCCGATGCGTCCCTCGGCCTCGCGGCGGTCGCGAGTCACGCCCGGCGTGTCGTCAACAAGCGCGATCTTGCGGCCGACGAGCCGGTTGAACAGCGTCGATTTGCCGACATTGGGCCGGCCCACGATGGCGACGAGCGCACTCATCCGAATTGTCCGCGGGCGCCTCAGGGCGCCGGGGACGATGGCTCCTCGGCTGAGGACGCTTCGGCCGGCACCTCGGTCGCTGCCGCCGGGGGCGCGGTCACCACGGGCGTCGCGCCCTCGGCCAGCACTTGCTGGATATAAAGCTGCACGCGGCTGCGCAGGTCGTTCGACACGAGCGGATCATCGACCAGCGCCTGGAAGGTCGTCATGGCTGCGTCGAGCTGGCCGGCCTTGTACTGGGTGAGGCCCATCACCTCGCGCGCGGCGTTGCGCATGGGCGCGTCCGGGGTCATCGAGCCGCCGAGGCGCTGCTCGACGCCGGGCACGTCGCCGCGGTCGATCAGCAGGCCCGCGCCGAGCACCAGCGCCAGCTCGCGCAGATGCGTGTTGGACAGCGAAGTGGCGAGGCTGTCATAGGCGGCGAGCGCCTCGTCCAGCTTGTTCTGCTGGGCGAGCAGCGCCGCCTCGCGGAACTGCGCCAGCGCCGGATAGGCGCCCGAGCCCTCGGCGATCACCTTGTCGAGCGCCGTCTTGGCGGCGTCGAGATCGGTGCCGTCGGCCAGCCCTGCCGCCGCGTAGAAGGCGTCCGACGACTGCGACGAGGTGGAGGACTGGTACCAGTTCCAGCCCTCGTAGCCGGCGACGAGCAGCACCACGGCCACGGCGGCGCCGATGACGTAGGGGCCCGTCTGGCGCCAGAGCTTGTGCATGCGGTCGCGACGGAGTTCCTCGTCAACCTCACGAATAAGTGTGTCGTTGGACATGAAGACCTTTGAAAGACCCGGAAAATCGGGCCGCAACATAGTGGTCGCGCCCCCTGAATGCAAATGCAACCGCCGGCCCGCGGCACGCCTTGGCGGGCCCGTTAACCGGCGGGAAAGCGGGGGCTTCGACAATCGCCGCTCCCCGGAGCCCGATCGCCATGCTGCGCCTCGTCCTCGTCATCGCCGCCATTATCGGGCTTTCGGCGCCCGCCTACGCCGCCAAGCCCGCCCTGTTCGAGGGCCTGTTCGGCACGGCCGGCGTCGCCCGCGTGGCGCCCAGCCGCGTCAAGGGGCCGCTGACGATCACTGTGGATATCTCGACGCAGACCATGACGGTCAGCGCCGATGGCCGCACCATCTACAGCTTCGACGTCTCCACCGGCCGGCGCGGCTATGCCACGCCGACGGGCAAGTACCGCCCCATCCGCATGCATGAGATGTGGTACTCGTCGAAATACGAAAACGCGCCCATGCCGCACGCCATCTTCTTTTACGGCGGCTACGCCATCCACGGCACGACCGACATCGCCCATCTCGGCCACGTCGCCTCGCATGGCTGCGTGCGGCTGCACCCCGACAACGCGGCCAAGCTGTTCGCGCTGGTCGAGCGCGTCGGCATGAAGAATACGCGCATCACGCTGGTGCGGAGCTAATCCTTGGGTTCGTTCTCGTCGAGCCAGGCCTCGATGTCCTCGAGCGTGGCCGAGAACTCGTAGTCCTCCTCGCCGAAGAGGATCTTGCCCGTCTCGGCCTCGCGCAGCTTGTAACCGCCATGCGCGATGACGCGCGGGCCCGGCCGCTGCGCCTTCAGCAGGTCGAGCCTGTAGCGCCCCAGCCGCCGCTTGAGGCGCCGCTCCACCGAGGCCTGTCCGTCCCTGCGCAGGCTCATCGTGCCGTCTCTCTCCATCATTCCGTTGCCGGCCGAGCTTGATCGATAATCGCCGCTGTTGCTAGGGTACGGCATCGACCGAGTGGCAACTAGGGTTCCGGGCCGGCGCGCCGCAGGACCGAGCGTTGCAGAGACCGCGAGCGTTTCGCGGCTGCACCCAAGGGACAAAAGCCCAGAGGCGGAGACGTCGAGATCAACCCGCGCGGGAGGCCCCCCGCCAGGAGGTCTCCGTGACGCTCACCTCGATCCTGCTCGTCGTTCTCGCCTCGTGCCTGCATGCGACGTGGAACCTGCTCGCCAAGCGCGCCGCCGCCGTCGGGCCGACTTTCGTCTTCGCCTACAATCTCGTCTCCTGCGTCGCCTATGCGCCGTGGGTGTTCTGGGTCATCGCGCAGGGTGCCGTGGCGTGGAGCTGGGCCACGGCGGGCGTGGTGCTGCTCAGCGGCGTCATCCATCTGGGCTACAGCCTGTGCCTGCAGCGGGGCTACCAGTTGGCCGACCTGTCGGTGGTCTACCCCGTGGCGCGCGGCACCGGCCCGATGCTGGCGACGATCGGCGCCATCCTCATCCTCGGCGAGGCGCCGACGCTGCTGACGCTGCTCGGGCTGGTGGCGGTGGTCGCCGGCATCGGCCTCATCGCGACGCAGGGCAACCTCGCGGCCTTCCGCCGGCCAGGCGGCCAGTCGGGGGTGAAGTGGGGCACGGCGACGGGCGGGCTCATCGCCGCCTACACCGTGGTGGACGCCTATGGCGTCAAGGCGCTGGGCGTCGCCCCCGTGGTGCTCGACTGGTTCGCCAACCTCGCGCGCTTCGTCCTGCTCGCCCCCATCGTCCTCGCCCATCCGCACCGCGCCCTCGCCGGCATGCGCGGCCACTGGCGGCTCGCCATCGGCGTCGGCCTCATGTCGCCGCTGTCCTACATCCTCGTGCTCGCCGCCCTCGACACCGGCGCGCCGCTCAGCGTCGTCGCGCCGATGCGCGAGATGTCGATGATGGTCGGCGCCCTGCTCGGCATGGCGGTACTCAAGGAGGCCGTCGGCCGCTGGCGCCTCGTCGGCTGCGCCGTGCTGGTGGTCGGCGTGGTGCTGCTGTCGGCCTCCTGACGGGCGCCGCAAGCCGCGCTATTGATGGCGGATGGCGCGGCACATCGCGGAGGCACCAATTGCGCGGCATCGACTTCACCTCCTGGCAGAGCCTGGTCATCACGCTGTTTGGGCTGGCGCTGGTGACGCTCATCAGCATCGGCATCCGGCTCGTCATGATGCTGACGATCCAGCAGCGCCAGCAGCGCATGAACCGACAGATCAACGAGCGCCTGCGCGCCCTCATCGCCGCCTACAAGACGCTGGGCGGCTCGTTCACCGGCAATCTCACCGTCGATCCGACGCATCTGCGCGACCTGCACCGGCGCGACGCGGCGGCGGCTGAGGAGAGCGAGCCCGATGCGGCCTCGGACCGCAAGCGCCGCATCCGCGACGCCGTCGAGGCGGCGCTCTCCGACATCATCCTGCTCGGCACGGAGGAGCAGGTCCGCCTCGCGAGCCACGCGGTGGGCGAGCTGGTCGCCGGGCGCCCCCTGCACACCGCCGACCTCGTCGTCTCGCTGCGCGCCTTCATCCGCCACGCGCTCGACCTCACCCCGATCCCCACCGACGTCGACATCCCGGCCCAGGGCCCGGCCCGGCCCTCGAGCTCGGGCGGCCGCGGCAAGGGCGAAGGCGGCGGCCGAGAGGGCGGCGGTGGCGGCGGCATGGGTGGAGGAATGGGCGGCATGGGTGGTGGCATGGGCATGGGCATGGGCGGCGGCCTCGGCACCAGCCTCGACGATCAGTCCCCAAGCGGGCGCGGCTAGCAGCGCGCCCTCACTCCCACTCGATCGTGCCCGGCGGCTTGCTGGTTACGTCGTACACCACGCGGTTGATCCCCCGCACTTCGTTGATGATGCGCGTTGCGACGCGGCCGATGAAGGCCATGTCGAAGGGGTAGAAATCGGCGGTCATGCCGTCCACCGAGGTCACCGCGCGCAGCGCGCAGACGAATTCGTAAGTGCGGCCGTCGCCCATGACGCCCACCGTCTGCACCGGCAGCAGCACGGCGAAGGCTTGCCAGATGGTGTCGTAGAGGCCGGCCTTCCTGATCTCGTCGAGATAGATGGCGTCGGCCTGGCGCAAGATGTCGAGCTTGTCGCGGCTCACCCCGCCCGGCAGGCGGATGGCGAGGCCGGGGCCGGGGAACGGGTGGCGGCCGACGAATTTTTCGGGCAGGCCCAGCTCGCGGCCGAGCGCGCGCACCTCGTCCTTGAACAATTCGCGCAGCGGCTCGACGAGCTGCATGTTCATGCGCTCGGGCAGGCCCCCGACATTGTGGTGCGACTTGATGGTCACCGAGGGGCCGCCGGTGAAGCTGACACTCTCGATCACGTCGGGATAGAGCGTGCCCTGGGCGAGGAACTGCGCGCCGCCGATCTTTTTCGCCTCGGCCTCGAAGGTCTCGATGAACAGCCTTCCGATGGTCTTGCGCTTGGTCTCGGGGTCGGCCTCGCCTTCAAGCGCGCCGATGAAGGTATCGGCGGCGTCCACATGCACCAGCGGGATGTTGTAGTGGTCGCGGAACATGGTCACGACCTCGTCGGCCTCGTTGAGCCGCAGCAGCCCGTGATCAACGAAAATGCAGGTGAGCTGGTCGCCGATGGCCTCGTGGATCAGCACCGCAGCCACCGACGAATCCACGCCGCCCGAGAGCCCGCAGATGACCCTGCCCTTGCCCACCTGCGCACGGATTTTCTCAACCATGCGCGCGCGATAGGCGGACATGGTCCAGTCGGACTTCAGCCCTACGATGTCATGCACGAAGTTGGCGAGCAGCCTGCCGCCATCGGGCGTGTGCACCACTTCGGGGTGGAACATCGTCGTGTAGCGAGCGTGCTGTTCGTCCACGGCGATGGCGAAGGGGGCGTTGGGCGAGGTGGCAACCACCGCGAACCCCTCCGGCAACTCGGTGACGCGGTCACCGTGGCTCATCCACACCGGGTAGCGCCCGCCGATCTCCCAGACGCCCTCGTAGAGGCGGCTCGGCGCCCTGATCTCGAGATCGGCGCGGCCGAACTCGCGGGCGTGGCCGCCCTCCACCGTGCCGCCGAGCTGGGTCACCAGCGTCTGCTGGCCGTAGCATATGGCGAGGATCGGCACGCCCGAATCGAGCACCGCCTGCGGTGCCCGCGGGCTGCCTTCATCGAGCACCGAGGCGGGGCCGCCCGAGAAGATCACGCCCTTGGGGCGCAGCGCGGCGAAGGCCTCGGCAGCCTTGTTGAACGGGTGGATCTCGCAATAGACGCCGGTCTCGCGCAGCCGTCGCGCGATGAGCTGGGTCACCTGCGAGCCGAAATCGATGATGAGGATGGCGTCGGCGGGGGGCGGAACGGGCGCTGTCATGGCCGGGGCATAAAGGCCGGCGCGGAAATCCGCAAGCGCCCCCCTGCTCAGGCGTTGAGCACGGCGATGGAAAGGTTCAGCGCCGTGGCGAAGGCCACCCAGCCAGCGTAGGGCACGAAGAGCAGCGCCGCCACGCGGTCCTGCCGCCAGCTCACGGCGATGAAGCCGAGGATCACCACCAGCAGCGCCACGATGACGGCCAATGCCGTCCAGGGCTGGTGCGCCGTGAACCACACCGGCGACCACAGCCAGTTGAGCAGCATCTGCGCAACCCACAGCCCCATCGGCAGGCTCAGGGGATTGCGCAGGAAGATGCGCCAGCCGGCGATGGCGATCAGCACGTAGAGCGTGAACCAAGCCGGCGCGAAAACCCAGTTGGGCGGGTTGAAGGGCGGCTTGGCCAGCGCCTCGTACCAGGCGTCGGGCGTGTTCGAGACGCCGATCAGCGCCCCGACGCCGATGACGACCGCCAGAAACACAACCAGCGCCACGAGGGCGCGAGGCTGGCGAAGATCTAGGGTTGCTTGCATCTCCCCTTAACGCGCGAGGCGGCGGCCGGGTTTCACGCGATGCGGCGGAAAAGCGCCAGAAAGAAGCCATCCGTGTTGGTACGGAGCGGCGTCAGCAGCACGCTACCCTCGGGCCCCATCCGTACCCGCTCGGCCGCGCCCGGCACCAGCGCCGCAAGCTCCGGCTCGACCGGCACGAAGCCGGGCTGGCTTGCGCGGAAGCGGGCTGCCTGCTCGCCGTTCTCCGCGTCGAACAGCGAGCAGGTGATATAGGCTAGCGTGCCGCCCGGCTTCACGTAGCGCGCGCCCTCGGCGAGGATCGCCGCCTGCTCGGCGGCGCGCTGCGCCAGTTGCTCCGGCGTCAGCTTCCACTTGGCGTCGGGGCGGCGGCGCCAGGTACCGGCGCCGGTGCAGGGCGCGTCGATGACGACGCGGTCCATGCGGCCGGCGAGATCGGCCAGCGCCCCCTCGCCGGGCGGCCGCACCTGCACGTTGCGCACGCCGGCGCGCTTCAGCCGGTCATAGATCGGCGCCAGCCGGTGTCGGTCGCTGTCATGGGCGAAGATCTGGCCGCCATTGCGCATCGCCGCCGCCATGGCGAGGGTCTTGCCGCCGGCCCCGGCGCACAAATCGAGCACCTGCTCGCCGGGCTGCGCGCCGGCCAGCAGCGCCACGATCTGGCTGCCCTCGTCCTGCACCTCCACCCAGCCCTTGAGATACGCCTCGTCGGCCTGGATGTTGGGCGTGCGGCTGTCGCGGTTGCCGGCCGCGAGGCGCAGGCCCGCCGGCGACAGCGCCGTCGCCACGGCGCCGGTACGGGCCAGCGCCTTCAGCGCCCGTGCGCGATCGGATTTGAGCGTGTTGACGCGCAGGTCGAGCGGCGGGCGGCCGGCCAGCGCCCTGCCCTCGTCCACCCAGCCGGCGCCGAGGCTGCGCGCGAGCGAGGGCGCCGCCCAGTCCGGCAGGTCGGCGCGGACGTGATCGGGCGCGCCCGCCAGGGGCTCGGCGGCCGTGAGCCGCACCGTCTCGTCGGCGGTCAGCGGCTGGGGCGCATGGGGGTCGGTGGCAAACAGCGCGTCGAGCGTTGCCGGCGTCTCGCCCCAGTCGCGCACCGCCACCGCCAGCACCAGCGCGCGCGGCGTGTCGGCGCCCATCGCGTAAGCGTGGCTCAGGCGCTGGCGCAGCGCGTCATAGACGAGATTGCCGATGGCGGCGCGGTCGCCCGAGCCGGCGAAGCGGTGGTCGAGCCCCCACGCCTTCAGCGCCTCGGCCACCGGGCGGTGGCGGCGCTCGACGTCCTCGAGCACGGCGATGGCGGCGGCGAGGCGCCCCGGCAAGCGCATGCGTCAGATGCCGCCGCGATAGTTCGGCGGCTCGCGCGTGATGGTCACGTCGTGCACATGGCTCTCGTTCAGCGCGGCGCCCGAGATCTTCACGAACGTGGCGTTGGCGCGGAAGCTTTCGAGGTCGGGCGCGCCGGTATAGCCCATCGCCGCGCGCAGGCCGCCGGCGAGCTGGTGCAACACGTTGCCGGCCGGGCCCTTGTAGGGCACCTGCCCCTCGATGCCTTCGGGCACGAGCTTCAAGGCGTCGCGCACCTCCTGCTGGAAGTAGCGGTCGGCCGAGCCGCGCGCCATCGCCCCCACCGAGCCCATGCCGCGATACGCCTTGTAGCTGCGGCCCTGATAGAGATAGACCTCGCCGGGGCTCTCGTCGGTACCGGCCAGCAGCGAGCCGACCATCGCGCAGGAGGCACCGCCCGCCAAGGCCTTGGCCAGATCTCCTGAGAATTTGATTCCACCGTCGGCGATCACCGGAACGCCGCTCTTGTCGGCTTCCTCGGCACACGACATGACGGCGGCGAGTTGCGGCACGCCGACGCCGGCGACGATGCGCGTGGTGCAGATCGAACCCGGCCCGATGCCGACCTTGATAGAATCGGCGCCGGCGTCGATCAGCGCCCGCGTCGCCTCGGCGGTCGCCACGTTGCCGGCGACGATGCGGGTCGAGTTGCTCTCGCGCTTGATCCGCTCCACCGCCTGGGCGACGTGCACCGAGTGGCCGTGCGCCGTGTCGATGACGAGCAGATCCACGCCGGCGTCGATCAGCGCCATCGAGCGCTCATAGCCCTTGTCGCCGACGGTCGAGGCGGCGGCGACGCGCAGCCTGCCGTGATCGTCCTTGATCGCCATTGGGTTGAGCTGGGCCTTCTCGATGTCCTTGACGGTGATGAGACCGGTGCAGTTGCCGTCGGCGTCCACCACCAGCAGTTTTTCGATGCGGTTGGCGTGCAGCAGGCGCTTGGCCTCGTCGCGCCCCACCCCGTCGCGCACGGTGACGAGGTTGGCATGCGTCATCAGCTCCGAGATCTTCTGGTTCTCGTTGGTGGCGAAGCGCACGTCGCGGTTGGTGAGGATGCCCAGCAGCTTGCCGGTGACGCGGCCGCCGGCGCCGCCATTGACCACCACCGGGATGCCCGAGATGCGGTTGGCGTGCATCAGCGCATGGGCCTCGGCGAGCGTCGCGTCCGGGCCGATGGTGATGGGGTTCACCACCATGCCGCTCTCGAAGCTCTTCACCTGCCGCACCTGCTCGGCCTGCGCGGCGGGGTCGAGATTGCGGTGGATGACGCCGATGCCGCCGGCCTGCGCCATGGCGATGGCCATCTTGTGCTCGGTCACCGTGTCCATGGCGGCGCTGAGGATGGGCAGGTGCAGCTCGATGTCCTTGGTCACGCGGCTGCGAATGCTGACATCGGTGGGCAGCACCTCCGAGCGGGCGGGCTGCAGCAGCACGTCATCGAAGGTCAGGGCGGCGTCGCCGGTAATGGAGGTAATGATCTTCGCCAAGGGCAGGCCCTTCCAAGCTCAAAAGAAAGCAGAAAGCCCGCGCGGACGACTCGTTCGTCCGCCGCGGGTTGGCGAGGGTCATTAGCATCGGGCCGGGGCTTTGGAAAGGGCGCCTCAGGCGGCTTCGGCGGCCTCGATCAGGGGCATTATGCGGCTCACATGGCCGATGTGGCGCTGCTCCATGACGAAGTTGAGCGTCATATACTCGCGGCCGGGGCAGAAGGTGCAGATGTTCACCGCCGGATGGAAGGCGCCGCAATAGATCGGCTCGATCATCCACTGCGTCATCGGGCCATAGCTGCGGTGCGGCGGCACCAAGGTCAGCACCAGGTCCATCTCGCCCGAATAGCGCCAGAAGCGCTCATTGTGCAGCCACGGCGCGATCTTGTGCAGGCGCCGGTGCGCCCCCATCATGGCGAGGATGAGCAACTGGAACTTGGTGATGTCCTTCTTTTCGGTCTCGTCCACGGCGCGGTCGACGGCCCGCGCATAGGTGGCGAAATCGGCCTCGTAGGGGAATTTCGCCTCGAGCGCGCGCACCCGGAAGAAATCGTCGTCCGAGGCGGTGCGCTTGGTGTCGAGCATCGTATAGGCGGCGGTGATGACCTTTTCCTTGGCCCGCCGCTCGCGCTCCGACAGCAGCGCGAAGGTCACCAGCGCGAAGTAGAGCGAGCGCTGGCGCACGCCGAGCTTGGTCGCCAGCGCGCGCATGCGCTGGCGGGGCAGCGCCAGCGTCTTGAAGCCCATCTCCTTGGGCTCGGGCGCGCGCAGATGCGAGACGACGGTGTGGATCGCCGCCATCAGGTAGCCGCGGACGGCGCCGCCGGCGCGAGCGCGCCAGCCCACCCGGTTGCCGGCATCCGACTGGATGCCGTGATTGGCGGTCTGCGAGCGGGTGAGGAGTGCCGCGTCCGAGCCTTCGAGCAGCGCGTGGGCCGAGCGCACCTGGATGATCGAGGCGCGGCCCTCGGCATCCGGCCCACCCTTGAGGTTGGCCGCCATGACGCGGAACAGCGGCAGCTCGGGGGTGGCGAACACGTCGCGGCTGATCGACAGCCACTTGTCGGGATAGCCTTCGAAGCTGCCCACTTCCTCGACGGTGGTGATGGCGTGCAGGATATGGCTGGGGAACGGGTAGCCGGGCCGCGCGCCCTTGAAACCGTGCGTCAGTTGCGGCGCCAGTGAAACCATCTGCTCCACCAGCCCCTCGACCATCTCCTTGTCGAAGCGGGTCCTGGAGAAGGCGGTGAAATAGATGGTGTCCTTGCCCTCGTAGAGGAACCACTGGAAATCGGTGAACAGCGCCTGCGGGTTGTGGCGCACCGCCTCGGCGGCGCGATCGAGGGCGACGGCGTTGTCGGACGCGAAACTGGAGGACGAGAAGCTCTTCATCGGAACCTGCTGGTCATTTGAGGGCATTTTCTGCCACGGAACGCACAACAGGGGCAACGGGGTCGCGGCCGCTTCGTTGCGGCTTGGCTAACGCCCGGCGGCGCCGGACGCCAGTCCACGGGTGGGAAACGACCAATTCCGGCATTGTCACGCCGCCCCGGCTGGCCTATCGGACAGGCGCCTGCCCTCTCCACCCCCGCCGATAACCGGAATTGAACCGTGTAACGCCGCTCATCCTCGCCGTCGCCCTGTTCATGGAGAACATGGATTCGACGGTCATTGCGACCTCGCTGCCGGCCATCGCCACCGATATCGGCAGCGATCCGATCGCGCTCAAGCTGGCGCTCACCTCCTATTTCGTCTCGCTCGCCATCTTCATCCCCATCTCGGGCTGGATGGCCGACCGGTTCGGCTCGACGCGCGTGTTCCGCGCCGCCATCGCCGTGTTCGTCGCCGGCTCGATCTGCTGCGCCTTCTCGTGGTCGCTGGAATCGTTCGTCGCCTCGCGCTTCCTGCAGGGCATCGGCGGCTCGATGATGACGCCCATCGCGCGGCTGGTGCTGCTGCGCGCCACGCCGCGCCACCAGCTCGTCGCCGCCATGTCGTGGCTGTCGGTGCCGGCGCTCATCGGGCCGCTCACCGGCCCGCCGCTCGGCGGGTTCCTCACCACCTACCTCACCTGGCACTGGATCTTCTGGATCAACGTGCCGATCGGCGCCATCGGCATCCTGCTCGCCACGCGCTTCCTGCCGCCGCCGGAGCCGCGCAGCCCGCGGCCCATCGACCTTTACGGATTCCTGCTCACCTCGCTGGCCTTTTCGGGCATCATCTTCGGGCTTTCGGTGGTCAGCCTGCCGGCCGTGCCGCCGGCCATCGGCCTCGTCGCCATCGCCGTGGGGGTGGCGGCGGCGGTGCTCTACCTGCGGCATTGCCGGCGCGTCGACTATCCGCTGCTCGATCCGCGCCTGTTCAGGATGCCGCTGTTCCGCACGGCGATGGTGGGCGGCCTGTTCTTCCGCATCGGCGCCGGCGCCTTCCCCTTCCTCATGCCGCTGATGCTGCAGCTCAGCTTCGGGCTGACGCCGTTCGAGAGCGGGCTCACCACCTTCGTCGCCGCCTTCGGCGCCATCCTCAGCAAGGTGCTGGCCGAGCGGGTCTATGCCTGGTTCGGCTTCCGCCGCATGTTGACGGCGATGGCGGTGATGGCGGCGCTGTTTCTCGCAGTGAACGGGCTGTTCTCGCCGGCGACGCCGCATATGCTGATCCTCGCCTGCCTGTTCGTCGGCGGCATCGGCCGCTCGTTCTTCTTCACCGGCTTGCATGTGCTGAGCTATGCCGATGTCAGCGACGCCGAGGCGAGCCAGGCGACCTCCATCGCCGCCGTCATGCAGCAGGTCGCGGTGGCGCTCGGCATCGCCGTCGCCGGCGGCCTGCTCGAGGCGACGACCCTGCTGCGCGGCGAGGCGCTGGCGCTCGTCGATTTCCAGATCGCCTGGTTCGCGGTGGCGGCCGTCGCCGCCCTCGGCATCGTGCCCTTCATGCGCCTGCCGCCCGACGCCGGCGCCGACGTCTCCGGGCATCGGGCCCGGCCGCTGAAGGTCGAGGCGGTCGGCTAGCCCTTGAAGCCCCTGGCGACGAGGTAGGTCTCGGCGCTGCCGGCGCGCGAGGCCGGCGGCTTGGCGTGCAGCGTCGTCGCGAAGTGCCGCTTGAGCAGCGCCAGCAATTCGTGCTCGGTGCCGCCTTGGAACACTTTTGCGACGAAGGCGCCGCCGGGGGCCAGCACCTCGATGGCGAAGTCGGCGGCGATCTCCACCAGATGCATGATGCGCAGATGGTCGGTGGCCTTGTGCCCGGTGGTCGGCGCCGCCATGTCGGAGAGCACGAGGTCGGCCTTGTGGCCGCCCAGCGCCTCGATCAGCAGTTGCGGCGCGTCGTCGTCGGTAAAGTCCTTCTTGAACAGGATGACGCCCTCGATGGGGTCCATGTCGAGATAGTCGATGGCGACGACCAGCGGCTTGTCCGCCGTCGAGCCGACGAGCGGCACCGCCACCTGGCTCCAGCCGCCCGGCGCCGCGCCGAGATCGACGACACGCATGCCCTTGTGCAGCAGCTTGTAGCGCTCGTTGAGCTCGTTGAGCTTGTAGGCGGCGCGCGAGCGGTAGCCTTCGGCCTTGGCGCGCGCCACATAGGGGTCGTTGAGCTGGCGCTGCAGCCACAGGGTCGAGCCGATCTTGCGGCCCTTCGAGGTCTTGACGCGCACCTTGAGGTCGCGGTCGGAGCGGCGGCCGGTGCCGCCCCCCATATTGGTGGTCTTGACCATCAGCGCCGCCCCCCGCGTTCGCGCGGGCCGGCCGCGCGGTCCTCGTCGATCAGCGAAATGAGGATGCCCTCGCGCAGGCCGCGATCGGCGACGCGTACGCGGTCGGCCGGCCATTCGCGCCTTATGGCCTCGAAGATGGCGCAGCCGGGCAGCACGAGATCGGCGCGGTCGCGGCCGATGCACGGATGCGCGACGCGGCGGTCGAAGGGCATGCCGAGCAGCGCCTTGATGGTGGCGTCCACCTCGGCGCGTGCCAGCCACAGCCCGTCCACCTTCTGGCGCTCGTAGCGCGCGAGGCCGAGATGCAGGCCGGCCAGGGTCGTCACCGTGCCCGAGGTGCCGATGAGGTGCATGGGATGCTCGGCGATCATCTGCTTCAGCCGGCCGCGTCCCTTGAACTCGCGCAGGTGGCCAGCGACATAGGCCACCATCTGCTCGAACAGCTCGGCGGTGACATCGACGCCGCCGAAGCGTTCGGCGATGGACACCACCCCCACCGGCAGCGACTGCCAGGAGCGGATGGAGGCCGCCATGCGGCCCTGCCGGCGCGGCCGGCCGCCGCGGAAATCGAGCCAGGCCAATTCCGACGAACCGCCGCCGATGTCGAACATCAGCGCGCCGGCGCTCTCTTCGGCGATGAGGTCGGCACAGCCGGTCACGGCCAGCGCCGCCTCGGTCCGCCGATCGACAATCTCGAGCGTCATGCCCAATTCGTCCTGGACGCGGGCGATGAACGCCGCGCCGTTGCTGGCGGTCCGGCAGGCTTCGGTGGCGATGAGGCGCATGCGCGCCGGGGCGTGGTCGCGCAGCTTGTTGCGGCACTGGCGCAGCGCGTCGATGGTGCGGTCCATCGCCGCCTCGCTCAGCCGCCCGGTGGTGGACAGTCCCTCGCCCAGCCTGACGATGCGGGTGAAGCCGTCGAGCACGCGGAAGCTGCGCTCATGCGGGCGGGCGATCAGCAGGCGGCAATTATTGGTGCCGAGGTCGAGCGCCGCATAGACCGGCCCACGCGGGCGGCGCGGCGCGCTCTGGCCGGGCGCATAGCCTTTGTCCCTCCGCCTCTCCGCCGCGCCACGCGAACCGGGCGGTCCGCCCGTCGCGACGGCAGGCGCGGGCGCCATGCCCTCGGCCTCCACCGCGCCCGGAAGCGCCGTTGCGGCGGCGGATCGATCCTCGTCGATCACTCGCCAACCTCGTTCCTGCGCGGTCGCTTTCCGGCCGCTGCCGGCAGCGCCCTGACGCAGCTTTGTCCAATCGTCCCGGCGACCCTAGGGCATGCGGACGGGACGTGTCAAAGCCGTTGGAGCGCGTCAGACGCGCGTCAGCTCATAGGTCTGGCACAGGATGCCCGAGCAGCCGCGCAGCGTCATGTAGTTCCGGCTCACCAGCGTCAGCGTGCCGTCATAGTTGCGGCCGTCGAAAGTGACGCTGCCGGCCCACTTGTTCTCGGCGGCGCGCTCGGCGCCCTTGACGACATAGGTGTTGAGCACGGCGAGGTTGGCGTCGGTGCGCTGGTCGGCGCGCAGCCAGACGAGCTTGGCGCACAGCTGCCCGCCGTCGCCGCAGGCGGAAATCTGGTAGCGGGCCTCGCCGGTGGTGACTTCCCACGAGCCGACGGGAGTGGCGCTGGCGGCGAGCGCCGGCGCGATGGAAAGGGCAGCAAGGCCGATGGCGGCCAATCCCTTGAGGATGCGTGTCATCTTCAATCCTATGGGGCCGGCGCGGGGCCGGCGCGATCTGGAGTTGCGGAGGGGACGGGGCGACAGGCGCCACACCACGTCCCCGGCGGGGGCACGCCCCCGGTTCGGTTCACGCGTGCAGATGGGCATCAATCAAGGCAAAGGCATGGCACAGCCGGCCGCTCACGGCATGGCGGGGCTGCCGGTGGTGGTGGCCTGGGGGTATCCGAACGAGGTCGTCGGCCAGGGGAACCACGGGGCGCGCCTGCCGTTGTGCGGGTGACGTTGACGAGCCCCGGACAGCCCCGTGAAGCGCAATCCCGACCTGGCACGGGCCATCCGTGCGACTGCCTATTTCCTGTGGGAGCAGGATGGCAGGCCGGAAGGCCGGGCCTTCGACTACTGGGTGCGCGCCAAGGAGCAGCACCAGCGCCAACTCGCCTATGACCGCTGGCTCGCCGAGGGCAGCCCGGCGGGCCGCGACTACGACATCTGGGTCGCGGTGTCGCGCGAGATCGACGCAGACTAGCCGGCGGCTGCAACAGGTGTTGATCGCCCGCCCGATTGCCGCTATGAGACCGCGCGACGCGAGGGGCCGACGGCCTTTCGCCATCACGCGCGCAATGCGCCATGCCGGCCATTGGGGAATAGTTCAACGGTAGAACAGCGGACTCTGACTCCGTCAATCTTGGTTCGAATCCAGGTTCCCCAGCCAGCCCCTTCCTTTCCTTCCCGATACTCAGAACGCCCGTTGCTGGGCGGCGGCGACGGCGTCGCGGAGCAGGTCGATGAGCGGGCGGGCGGCGTCGGAGACGGTGCGGTTGGGCAGGGTGGCGACGACCAGCATGCGCGAGATCTCCGGCTCGATCAGCCGGTACGAGCGCAGGTCGTGGCGGCGGGCGTCGTTGGGGAAGGCGCATAGCGGCATCAGCGTGGCCCAGCCTGGCTGGCTGATGACCTGGAACACGGTGGCCATCGAATCCACCTCCATCGACGGCCGGTAGGTAAGGCCGACGCGCGCGAACTCGCTGTCGATGAGGCTGCGCAACTGGTTGCCGCGCGCCGGGGTGATGACGTGGTAGCGGTCGATGTCGGCGCCGGCGATGGTGGCGCTGCGGTGCTCGGTGTTCTTGCTCATCACGACGATCAGCGGCTCCACCGCGATGGGCTCGTATTTGAGGCGCCGGTCCACCTCGGTCATCGACAGGATGGCGAAATCGAGCACGCCCTCGATCAGCCACTCGATGAGATTGGCGCTGTAGCCCTCGCGCAACTGCACGTTGACGTCGGGCGACTGCTTGTTGAAGTCGAGCAGCACGCTGCCCATGATCGCCTGCGTCACCGACGACTGCACGCCGACAGTCAGCGTCTCGGCCGGCGCGCCCGAATGCTCGCGCAGCGACTGGCGGACCGCCTCGATATTGTCGAGCGTCTTGATGCACAGCGGATAGAGCCGCCGGGCGATGGCATTGGGGATGACGCCGTTCGAGGTGCGATCGAACAGCTTGACGTTGAAATCCGCCTCCACCTTGCGGATCTGCTGGCTCACCGCCGGCTGCACGACATGCACGCGGCGGGCGGCCCGCGTGATGCTCTGCTCCTCGTAGAGCGCCACGAAATAGCGCATCTGCCGCTCGTCCATCATGTCCTCCGACTATCACGCGGCATTATATCGGGTCCGAGCGCCGGAAAAGAAGGCGGCTCACGCGCCGAACAGCGTCCGCGCATGTTCGGCGAGACGCGCCTTGATGACCTTGGAGCTGGCCGTCATGCCGATGGCCTCGAAGCCATCGACGATGGCGACATGGCGGGGCACCTTGAAGCCGGCCAGGCGCGCGGCGCAGAAGGCCTTGATCTCGGCGACCTCAAGCACGGCGCCCGGCAGCGGCACGACGAAGGCCGCGACGACCTCGGTGAGGCGCGCATCGGGCACGCCGACGACCTGGGCGAGCTTGATGCCGGGATGCGCGTGCAGCACGTTCTCGACATCGGCGGCAGCGACGTTCTCGCCGCCGACCTTGACGATGTCCTTGAGCCGCCCGACGAAGCTCAGCCTCCCATCCGCGGTCATCTGGCCGAGGTCGCCTGTGTGCAGCCAGCCGGCCTCGTCCACGGCGGCGGCCGTCGCCTCGGGCATGCAGTAATAGCCGGTCATGGTGTTCCAGCCGCGCACGAGGATCTCGCCGCGCGTGCCGGGCGCGGCAAGCTCCCCTGCCCGCGCCCCGGCGATGGCGACCTCGAGGCCGGCATGCGGACGCATCAGCCCGGCCTCCTTGTCGGCGGGCGGGTCCCACCAAGCGGTCATGGCGATGTTCGAGGCCTCCGACATGCCATAGGCCATGGCGATCTCGTCGGCCCCGAGCTGCGCCACGATGCGCCGGTAGACGGCGGGCGACACGGCGCCCCAGCCGCCCCGCAGCACCAGCTTGCGCTGGCCCGCATCCTCGTGGTTGAGCAGCATCAGCCACAGCGTGTCGTTGCCGGAGAACAGCGTGCAGCGTTCGCGCTCGGCCAGGAGCAGCGCCGCGCCGGGCTCGAAGCGCACCATCGTCACCAGCCGCGCGCTGTGCTGGAGCGCGGCCAGCAGCGACAGCGTGCTGCCGGAAATATGAAAGAACGGCCGGGCGCTGAGATAGCAGGCGCCGGGGCGCAGGCCGAACAGCAGGCCGGCGGCGTGCGCGTTCCACAGCATGGCGCGGTGGGTCAGCACGGCACCCTTGGGAAACGCCGTGGTGCCCGAGGTATACTGGATCATCAGCGGATCGTCGGGCGCGACGGCGCGCGCCGGTTGCGGGTCGCCGACGGCGTCGGCGAGCAGGCGGTCGGCGCCGATGGCGGCGCGCGGCACATCGCTGCCGACGACCACGACATGGCGGAGGAGCGGCAGCGCCGGGTCGGGCAGGTGCGCGTCGATCCCCGGCGCCAGCTCGTGCAGGATGGCGATGAAGTCGATCTTCAGCAGCCGGTCGGCGACGACGAGCACCGAGATGCCGGCCTGCTCCAGCACATAGCCGATCTCGCCCGTCTTGAGCCGCGTGTTGATCGGCACGGCGATGGCCCCGATGAGACCAGCGCCGAAAAACGCGGCCGCCCAGGGCACGCCGTTGCCGAGGCAGAGGCCGATCCGGTCGCCCCTGGCGACGCCCAGCCGGGCGAAGGCGCGAGCCCAGTCCTGCGCCTGCGCCGCGAGCTCGCGGAAGCTGGCGCGGTGCCCCTCGCAGATCAGGTAGTCGTCGTCCGGGGCAAAGGCCGTGGCGCGCGACAGCGCCGCCGCGAGCGTATCCGCAACGCCGCCGAAGGCGGCGCGGGCGTCCGGGTGCAGCATCGTCAGCGGCTGTCCTGGCCGGACTCCTGCGGGATCCAGAACAGCAGGCGCTGGCGGATCAGCTTGACCGACAGATTGAACAGCAGGCCGAGGATCACGAGGATCATCAGGATGGCGAAGACGGCGGGGATGTTCATCTGGAACTGCGCCTGCACCAGCATGACGCCCAGCCCCTTCTCGGCGCCCACGAACTCGCCGACGATGGCGCCGAGCAGCGACACGACGATGGCCAGCTCGAGGCCGGTGAGGATGTTGGGCATCGCGGCCGGGATGTGCAGGTGCACGAGCGTTGCGCCCATCGGCGCGCGAATGGCCCGGAACAGCTCGAGATTCTCCCGGCTCACCGAGCGCACGCCGGTGATGGTGTTGACCAGCATGGGGAAGAAGCACAGCAGCGCCACGACCAGGATCTTCGAGGTGAGGCCGAAGCCGAACCAGATGACCAGCAGCGGCGCCAGCGCCACCTTGGGCATGCATTGCAGCGCCACGATATACGGATAGAACGTCGCCATCAGCAGCCGCGACTGCGACAGCAGGATGCCGAAGACCAGCCCCAGCCCGCCGCCGATCAGCAGGCCGACAAGCGCCTCAGTCAGCGTCACCCGCGCATTGTCGAGAAAGATGGGGATGGCACGCGTGTCGATGAGGACGGCGACGACGCGCGACAGGCGCGGCAGCACGAATTCGGGAATGGCAAAGAGCGTCGGCGCATATTCCCACGCCAATACGATCACCACGAACATGGCGACCGGCGCCAGGATGCGCCCGTGCCGGTTCAACAGTCTGAGGAGAGCTTGCATCAGTCGATCGCCAGCTTGGTGAAGTAGGGACGGATACGGTTGGCCAGCGCGCCGAACTCGGGCGAGCCGATGACTTCGGGCAGCCGCACCACCGGCAGATCGACGGCGATGTCATCGACGATCTCGCCGGGGCGCTTGCTCATCACCAGAACGCGCGTGGAGAGGAACACCGCTTCCTGGATGGAGTGGGTGACGAGCAGCACGGTCTTGCGCGTGCTGCGCCAGAGCTCGTTGAACATGACGTTGATGTTCTCGCGGGTCAGCGCGTCAAGTGCGCCGAAGGGTTCGTCCAGCAAGAGGCAGCTCGGATCGCCGATGAGCGCGCGGCAGATGGAAACGCGCTGCTGCATGCCGCCGGACAATTCGTGCGGATAACGCTTTTCGAAATTGGCGAGGCCCAGCACGTCAAGCAGCTCTAAAGCGCGCGCCCGATCCTTGGCCGTCACGGCGCGGCGCACCTGAATCGGTAGAAGAACGTTCTGGAGGACGGTCTTCCAGGGCAGCAGCACGGCGCCCTGGAAGACGAAGCCGACGTCGTCGCGCGGGCCGGTGACCGAGGTGCCGCGCAGCACGATGTCGCCCGAGGTCACCTCGATGAGGCCGCCGATCATCTTGAGCAGCGTGGTCTTGCCGCAGCCGCTGGGGCCGACGATGGAGACGAACTCGCCCTCCTCCACGATGGCGCTGGTGGCCGATACCGCCGGCACGGGACCGCCGGCGGTGGGGTATGTTTTCACGACCTCATCGAGCTTGATGAAAGCCTGATCTGCCATCTGTTCACCTTTCTGTGCCGGGAAGGCGTCGTCTGTCCCGCGTTCCCAACGCGAGGTGCGGCGGCGGAGCGGCCGGCGCCCCGCCGCCGGAAGCTTACGGCTGCCAGGCTGCCGCCTTCGCCAGCGCCTCGTCACGATCGAAATCGTTGAAATCGGCAACGAAGGCGTTGGTGTAGTGCGCGTCGATATCGGCGATGGGCTTGGGGATGATGGCGGTCTCGGTGGCGAAGTCGTTCCAGATCTTGACGTTCTCCGGGTTGCTCCAGCCCCAGCCATTGGCCTCGGAGTCGGCACCCACCATCAGGTCGAGGCGCTTTTGCAGCACGCGGATGCTGCCTGCCATCTGCTCGGCTTCGGGTTTGCCGACTTCGAGCGTATCGGGATACTGCTTCCACATCATCTGGATGCAGGCCTCGGGATTGGCCACGGCCACTTCGGTGCCCTTGGCGAGCGCCCGGCCGAAATGCTTGATGAAGTCGGGATCGGCGTCGGCCGTCTTGCCCTGCACCACCACCTGCGTCGAGAACAGCGCCTCCTGGCCGGGGCCGAGGAAGTATTTGAGCTTGAGGCCCATGTTCTCGAGCGGCGCGAAGTTGGTGTCGGAGGTGGCGAGCCCATCGACATGGCCGGCGGTCAGCGCCTGATAGGCCTGCGCGCCGACGCCGACGGCGAGATACTGCACGGTGGCGGGATCGACCCCGACGCGCGGCAGCAGGGCGTTGGTGAGGATGATGTTGCTCGAGCCCAGCGACTGCACGCCGAGCCGCTTGCCGGCGAGGTCCTGCATGCCGTTGATGGGGCTGTCCTCGGGCACGCCGATGGCGCCGGTCGGCTCGCGCACGAGGTTGTAGACGATGCGGAAATCGTAGCCCTGGTCGATCGAGGTGAGGATCGGCTCGGGCGTGATGCCGCCGATCTCGATGCTGCCGGCGGCCAGCAACTGCGCCACCTGGCCGGCGCCCGACATGGTCTGCACGCGTACGTCGAGGCCTTCTTCGGCGAAGAAGCCCAGTTCCGACGCCACGGCGAACATGCAGAAGGCCGGGGTCATGGTGACGTTGGGCAGCCCGAAGGTGACCTGCCGCAGATCCTGAGCCTGGGCCGGAACCGCCAGCCCGGCGGCCAGCAGCGCGCCGACGGCGCACCCCTGCATGGCCAGCTGCAGGCGTGAATGCTTGAGATTGCTCATGGACTTTCTCCCTCTCTTGCACTCGGCCGCTCATGGCCGGCCAAGGTGTGGGTAGAAGATGGAAACGCCTTTCCAGTGGCAAGAAATATGCAATGAAAGACATTATCATGTTCCGTTATGCCCCCGGCCCGCTCCTTTGGGCCTCCCCGCCGCATCCGCTCCATCATCGGGCCTGATACGCCGCATCATCGGGAATTGATTGACGCTTCGCCAGCCGGCCTTAGGTTTTCGCCGTCAGCGTTACCCCAGAGGCACGATGTTCGTCCGTCCCGGCGCCAATCTCTCCGTCACCATCCCCGATGGCATCCGCGCCGCGGCGGCGCGGACCCCCGGCAAGATCGCGCTGGTGGAGCGCGACCGGCAGTTGACTTATTCCCGGTTGATCGAGCGGCTCGACCGCGTCTCCAACCTCGCCACGCATTTCGGCCTCGGGCGTGGCGACCGGGCGGCGGTGCTGATGGCCAACCGGCTCGAATATGTCGAGCTGGTGCTCGGCCTGTCGAGCGCCGGCGTGAGCGCGGTGACCATCGGACCGGCGTCGAGCGCCGCCGAAATCGCCTTCATCCTCGAGGACTGCACGCCGCGCCTGCTGTTCGTCTCGCCCGAGCTCGCGGAGCGGGCGCGCGCGAGCGGCCTTGCCGGCATCGAGAAGCTGATCGTCATGGGCGACGCCTATGACGACCTGCTGGGCGAGGCGTCGCCGCGCCCTTCAGAGGTACCGACCGACGCCGAGGACGTGTTCATGATCACCTACACCTCGGGCGCCACCGGCACGCCCAAGGGGGTGATGCTGTCGCACCGCGCCCGCGTCAACAGCTTCCACGCCATGGCCTCGGGGCACTCCTGCTACTCGCCGCACGACGTGGCGCTGGCCACGACGCCGATGTTCCATGGCGCCGGCTTCATGATGGCCGCCGCGCCGCTGTTCTTCGGGGGCGCCTGCGAAATCCTGCCACGCTTCGATATCGAGGAGCTGATGCGCGCCTTCGAACGCACGCGCGCCAACAGCGTCTACATGGTGCCCAGCCATTTCAGCGCCCTGTTCGCCGCCGGCATCCCGCCCGACCGCTACGACACCAGCGCGCTCAAGGCGATCATCTCGGGCACCGCGCCGCTGGCGCAGGCGAGCAAGGAGCGCATCATCGACTATTTCGGGCCCGGCAAGCTGTTCGAGCGCTACGGCTCCACCGAGGCGTCGATCGTCAGCACGCTGCGGCCCGAGGACCAGTTGCGCAAGATCAAATGCGTCGGCCAGGCCTTCCCGATGACGCAGATCCGCGTCCTCGACCCCGACGGCAACGACGTGCCGCCGGGCACGCCGGGCGAGCTCTACAGCACCTCGCCGATGATGTATTCGGGCTACTGGAACCGGCCCGGCCTCGCCGCGAAATCGGCGCGTGGCGACTGGATTACCGCCGGCGACATCGCCACGCTCGACGACGAGGGCTTCGTCTACCTCATCGACCGCAAGAGCGAGATGATCATCTCGGGCGGCGAGAACATCTATCCGCGCGAGATCGAGGAGGTCCTGCTCGCCCACCCGGCCGTCGCCGAATGCGGCGTGACAGGCGTGCCGCACGACTATTGGGGCGAGGCGGTGACGGCGTTCGTCGTGCTGCGCGCCGGCCACAACGCCACGAGCGACGACCTCATGCGCCACATGGGCCAAACGCTGGCCCGCTTCAAGCTGCCCAAGGCCATCCACTTCGTGCCCAACCTGCCGCGCAACAGCATGGGCAAGGTGCTCCGCCGCGCGCTGCGCGACGGGAGCTGGACGCCCGGCGCGCCATGAACGCCGTTACGCGGCACTTCGCCTACACCGCGCGGGGGCGGCGCATCCACTACCGGCGGGCCGGCAGCGGGCCGCCTCTCGTCCTGCTGCATGCCTCGCCCAATTCCTCGCGCGTGCAGGTGCCGCAGATGCGGATCTGGGCCGAGCATTTCACCGTCATCGCCCTCGACACCCCCGGCTTCGGCCTTTCCGAGCCGCTCGCCATCCAGCCGGTCGAGATCGCCGACCTCGCCGAGGCGCTGGCCGAAACGCTCGACACACTGGGGCTGGGGCGCGTGCTGCTCTATGGCCGGCACACCGGCGGCTCGATCGCCGTCGAGTTCGCCCGCCGCCACCCGCAGCGCGCCGCATTCGTCTTGACCGACGGCTACACCATCACGCCCAAGCTGCCGTCGCCGGCCTATCTGGAGGCCTATCTGCCGCCCATCACCCCGCGCTGGGACGGCGGCCACCTGCTCTGGCTCTGGCACCGCTATCGCGAGCAGTTCATCTTCTGGCCGTGGAACAATCCCGAGGGCGAGCGCGCCGACACCGACCTGCCATCGCCCGCCGACCTGCAGCGCGGCGTGATCGAGTTCCTCGAAGCCGGCAACGGCTATGCCGAGGTCTACGCGGCGGCGCTGCGCTACCGCTGGGACGAGGCCCTGCCCCACCTGACCACGCCCGTGTGCTTCGGCGTGCGGCCCGGCGACAGCCAGTACCGCAAGGCCGATTATCTGCGCACCGCCGGCATCACGGTGGAGACGATGCCGCGCGAGGCCGAGACGGCGGCGCGGCGCGAGTTGGCGCTCCTCAGGCAGCATGCCGAGATGCGCGACGCCCCACCGCCGGTGCCCGCGACCGGGGCGCTGGATTACGTCGCCGTCGGCGACCGGCAGTTGCGCATCCGGCGCGGCGGCAGCGGCGGCGGCATCCCCCTCGTCATGCTGCCGCCGGCGCCGGGCAGCGCCGACCAGCTCCTGCCGCTGATGAAAAAACTCGAGGGTAGCGAGACACTCCTGGCGATCGACCCGCCGGGCAGCGGCTATTCCGACCCGGCGGCCGGAGCCGGCATCGACGCCTGGGCCGAGCTGGTGGTCGGCGCGCTCGACCGGCTCGGGCTCGACCGCGCCGCGCTCTATGGCCGGCACGGCGGCGGCGCGCTGGCCGTTGCGCTCGCGACGCAGCATCCGCGGCGTTTTTCCAGCGTGGTGCTCGACGCTCCCATCGTGTTGGCGCCGGCGCAGCGCGACAGCTTCGCCGCCCATTATTGCCCCGAGCTGGCGCCGCGCTGGGACGGCACGCATCTCGTCACGCTGTGGCATTTCGTGCGCGACCAGCGCCTGTGGTGGCCGTGGTTCGCCCATGCGCGCACGGCCATCCATCCGCACCGGCCCAGCCTCGATGTCGAGGCGCTGCACGGCGAAGCCAGTATCCTGGCGCTGAACCTCGAGAGCATCGCACCCAGTTGGCAGGCCGTGCTGCGCCACCCCCTGCCGGAGCAGCTACAGGCGCTGCCGCAGCCGCTGCTGATCGGCGCCGACGCCACCGACCCCTTCGCGCCCTGCCTTGCCGAGGCCACCGCCCGTCGGCCCGATGCGGCGCATGGCGACTTCGGCGCGAGCAAGCACTCCACCATCCGCGCCTTCCTGCGCGGCCTCTAAGCCGCCCGCCGGGGCTGGCTCGGGCGCCGCTATCACTCGGCATGATAGGGCACGTCACCCAAGATTTCTTGTGCCCCCCGGTGCCCTTACGCAAACTGCGCCCCACTGTCGGATCGCCTGAGATGAAAGGAGCGTCCCGTGGCCACGCCGTGGAATGCCATCGTACCGCCCGCCGATCTCGCGATCTACGAAGCCGCCGGCTGGGGCCACAGCACCGGCCTCGGCACGCGGCCCGCGCTGCTCATCATCGACGTGCAGTGGCGCACCACCGGCACCCGCCCGCAGCCGATCCTCGAGGCCATCAAGGAGTTCCCCACCTCCTGCGGCGAGATCGCCTGGGCGGCGGCGGAGCGGATTCGCGTGCTGCTCGACCTGTTCCGGCACAAGGGCTGGCCCGTCATCTATCCGCATGTGGCGCCCAAGACCGCCATCGATGGCGGGCGCTTCGCCGCCAAGCTGCCGGGCATCACCGACATCGCCGCCAAGGGCTATGAGTTCTTCGCGCCCCTCGCCCCGCAGGCGGGCGACATCCTGCTGCCCAAGCGTCACCCGAGCGCCTTTTTCGGCACGGCGCTGGCCAGCTATCTGGTGGACCTCGATATCGATACGCTAGTCGTCACCGGCTGCACGACCTCGGGCTGCGTGCGGGCCAGCGTGGTCGATGCCTTCTCCTACAACTACCGGGTCCAGGTGCCGCAGGATGCGGTCTACGACCGTGGCGCGGCCACGCACGCCATGAACCTGTTCGACATGGCGCAGAAATACGCCGATGTCCGCCCCACCGCAGAGCTCGCCGCGCTGCTGCAAGCCCTTCCCGCCAGATCCGAGGCGGCATAATCCGCCTGATTTCAAGCAGAGATCCGCACATGACTTTTGATCCGAAATTCGACCGCTACGGCTTTTCCCCCATCCCCAGCCGCCCGGTCTACGATTTTCCCGACGGCAAGCGGCTGGCGGTCTATTTCGCCCTCAACATCGAAGCGTTCGAGTTCGGCCGCAATCCGGGGCCCGACTTCACCTCGCTGCCGTCGGCGCCGTTCCATCGCGGCTATGCCTATCGCGACTACGGCAACCGTGTCGGCCTGTGGCGCATCCACCGCCTGTTCGCCGAGTTCGACATCCCGCTCGGCATCATCGTCAACGCCTCCGTCTACGATGCCTGCCCCGAGGTGCTGGTGCCGTTCCGTGAGCGTGGCGACGAGTTCATCGGCCACGGGCGCACCAATTCCGAGCGGCAGGTCGAAATGAGCGCCGCGGACGAGGCTGCCATGATGGCCGAGGTCGTGGCGCGCATCACGGCGGAGGAAGGGCACCCGCCGCGCGGCTGGCTGGGCCCGTTCATCTCGCAAAGCGCGCAGACGCCCGAACTGCTCAAGAAGAACGGCTTCGACTACATGCTCGACTGGTTCTACGATGACCAGCCGACCTGGTTCCGCACCGGCGAAGGCCCGATCCTCGCCGTGCCCTACCCGTCGATGGAGCTCAACGACCTGCCGGCCTATGTGAACCGCAAGGCGAGCGACAGCGACTTCACCACCATGCTCATCGACTGTTTCGACGAGCAGCTCGAAGAGTCGCAGCTTTACCCGCAGGTGTTCGCGGCGTCGCTACACACCTTCCTGACCGGCCAGCCGCATCGCATCCGCCAGTTGCGCCGGGTGCTTGCCCATATTGCGGCGCGCCGCGACAGGATATGGATCACCACGCCGGGGCGCATCGCGCGCCACGTCGCCGCCCTGCCGCCGGGCACCGTGGTCGGTCCCTGAGTCCAACGCGACGGAGAGCGCCATGAGCTACAAGGCCATCGACATCGTGGTGAACGTGTTCACCCCAGCCGAATTCGACGCCGGCCAGATCGCCACCGACGACTGGTTCCGCAGCAAGACGAGGCAGGACCCGCGCTATGTCCGCGGCATCGAAATCGAGGACTATCTCGAAAAGATGGACCGCGCCGGCATCGAGCGCTCGCTGCTCGCCGCTGTGCGCAGCGGCGACATGCGCATCAAGGGCTCGGTCGAAATCCCCTACGAGCGCGTCTACGAGCTCTGCCAGCGCTATCCCGGCCGCTTCTCCGGCCTCGCCGGTGTCGATCCCACGCGCGGCATGCAGGGCCTCAGGGACCTCGAAGCCGCCGTCCGGGACTACGGCTTCGTCGGCGCGCATTTCTACCCGCACTGGTTCTCGATGCGGGTCGATGCGCCGCAGATCTATCCCTACTACGCCAAATGCTGCGAGCTCGACATTCCGATCATGATGCAGGTGGGCAACTGCCTCATCTACCAGCGCGACCGGCGCCTGCCCAGCATTGCGCGGCCGATCGATCTCGACCAGGTCGCCATCGACTTCCCCGAGCTCAAGCTCATCGGCATTCATATCGGCTATCCGTGGACCGACGAGATGATCGCCATGGCGTGGAAGCACCCCAACGTCTATCTGGCCGGCGACGCCTACGCGCCGAAGCACTGGCAGCCGCAACTGGTGCACTACGCCAACACCTACGGGCAGGACAAATTCCTGTTCGGCACCGACTGGCCGGTGATCGACCCCGAGCGCGCCATGCGCGAGTTCGACGAGCTGCAATTCCGCGACGAGCCGCGCCGCAAGATTTTGCGCGACAACGCGCTCAGCCTGTTCAAGCTGGGTTGAGCGGCGGCGCAGCATGGATGTCGCGGCGGAGCTGGAGCGCCTGATCGGCGCCGCGCATGTGGCGCGGGACGAGGCGGCGCTCGCCTATTACGCCAGCGACATCGTCGCCTGGGACAACGCGCAACCGCCACTGGCGGCGGCCCGTCCGGGCAGCGCCGCCGAGGTGGCGTCCATCGTGCGCCTGGCCGCCGCGCACGGCCTCGCGCTGGTGCCGCGCGGCGCCGGGCTGTCCTACACGGGCGGCGTCGTCGCCGGGGCGCAGCCGGCCGTCGTGCTCGATCTCACCCGGCTCGACAGCGTCGCCATCGACGCCGCCAACATGGTGGTGCGCGCCGGCGCCGGCCTCTCCTGGGAGAGGCTGGCGAAAGCGCTGGCCGGCAGCGGCCTGCGACCGCTGCAGCAGGGGCCGATCTCGGGCCAGTATTCGACCATCGGCGGCGCCGTGTCGCAGAACGTGCCGGGCCATCTCGAGGGCGTGCTGGGGCTCGAGGTCGTGCTGGCCGATGCCAGCATCGTTGCGGTCGGCGCCGGCAGCCTCGGCAACGGCCCCGGCTTCTACCGCTATTACGGGCCCGACCTGGTGGGGCTGTTCTGCGGCGATTGCGGCAGCTTCGGCATCAAGACGGCGGTGACGCTGCGGCTCGTGCCGGAGCGGCCGGCGGCCTTCGCCTCGTTCGGCTTTCCGGGCGCGCGTGAGCTGGTGGAGGCAATGGCGGTGCTCGGCCGCGCCAATCTGGGGCTGCGCCTGTTCGGCATGGACCCGCAAAAGGGCAGCGACGCCACGAGAGTGGATGCACGTACGGCGATCGAGACCATCCGCGCCGTCATCGGCCGGGGCGGCAATCCGCTGGCGCGGCTCGGCGACCTCGTGCAGCTCGGCGGCGCCCGCGCCGCCACGGCCAGTGCCGGCTGGACGCTGCACGCGACGGCCGAGGCGCCGACCGAAACCGCCGCCCGCTCGCTGCTCGACGCCGCCCGCCGTCTGCTCGCCCGGCACGGCACGGAGATCGACAACGTGCTGCCCAAGGCGCTGCACGCCAAACCCTATTCGGTGCGCGGCTTCGTCGGCCGACAGGGCGAGCGCTGGGTGCCCATCCACGGTATGCTGCCGCTGGATCGGGCCGCCGCCACCGTCGTCGCCATCGAGGCGTATCTGGGCGCCAACCGCGAGCGGCTCGACGCGGCCGGCATCACCACCGGCTATTTCTTCTCCGGCGTCGGCCCCTATGTGAGCATGGAACCGATGTTCTACTGGCCAGACGCGCTGGGGCCCATCCATCTGCGCTACCTGTCGGAGCGCAACCGGCAGCGTTTCGGCGGGCGGCCGGACAATGACGCGGCGCGCGCCGTCGTCGAGGAGCTGCGCGCCGGCGTGCGCGACATCTTCCGCACGAACGGCGCCGTGCACGCACAGCTCGCGCGCTACTACGATTATCTGGGCGTGCTCGATCCGGCCACCGCGGAGCTCGCCCGCCGCCTCAAGCAGGCTCTTGATCCGCAGCGCCTCGTCAACCCCGGCTCGCTCGGCCTCTAGCCCGGCAAAGGAGGCTCCGTTGCGACTGCCCGCCCTTTATGCCCGGCGCCGCTCAGCGCAGCGGCGAGAAGCTGCTGGGGCGCAGGATACGGCTCGTCTGCACGTCGATGAAGCCGGTGGTGGCCTCGAGATATTGCTGCCAGCGCGGGTCGGCGAACATGGCCCGGCGCCGGCTCTCGCGGTCGTCGAGCGAGGCATAGGGCCACAGCGACACGACATGGTTGAGCTCGCCGATCTCGGTGGTGAAATGACCGATCATCGGCCCGAGATAGTGCAGCTGGATGGGCAGCGCGAGCTCCTCGTATGCAGCAAGAAACGCCGTGAGCTTGCCCGCCTTGATCCGGTAGTCGCGCTCTTCGATGAACATGCTCGCCCCGCCTCGCCTCGTCGCCGCCGTTTCCCCTTAGCGTTGCCCGTCGGGTGCTGGCAAGGTCGCCCTTCGGCATGGAGCGCGGCGCGGTGAGCACCATGCGGTCCGGCATCGCCGTGAAGGTCGTCTCCACCTGCTGCATGGCGGTGATGTTCACCATCGTCAAGGTCGTCAGCCCGCGCCTGCCGGCCGGCGAGATCGTCTTCCTGCGCGCGCTGGTCAGCATGCTGGTGATCATGGGCATCGTCTGGTGCGGCCGCGACGGCCTCGGCGCGCTGCGCACCGCCGAGCCGTGGGGGCACATCCTGCGCTCCGGGCTGGGCGCGGCCAGCATGTTCCTCGCCTTCTTCGCCATCTCGGCGCTGCCGCTGGCCACCGCCTCGGCCATCAGCTTCACCACGCCGATGATGATCACCCTGCTGGCGGTGCTGATCCTGCGCGAGACGCCGGGGCCGGCGCGCTGGGCGGCGGTGGGGCTGGGCATCGCCGGCGTGCTGCTGATCCTGGGGGACGGGCACGGCTGGACCGGCGACGCCGCGCCGATCGGCATCGTCGCGGCGCTGCTCTCGGCCATGCTGGCGGCCGGCGCCATGATCGCGCTGCGCCGCATCGCGTTGCGCGAGCGGGCCGAGCGCATCACCTTCTACTTCATGCTGATCGCCATGCTCATGGGGCTCGCCTCGCTGCCCGCCGGCTGGGTCTGGCCGAGCCCCGGCGATAGCCTGCTGATGCTGCTGGCCGGCATCATCGGCGCCGTCGGCCAGTTCCTCATGTCGCTGAGCTACCGCTACGCGCCCGCCTCGGTACTGGCGCCGTTCGACTATCTCAACCTGCTCTGGCTGACGCTGATCGCCGCCTTCCTGCTGGGCGAGCCGGTCGGTTCGCTGTTCTATGCCGGCGCGGCGCTGATCGTCGTCGGGGGCCTGCTGGTCAGCCTCGAGCACCGGCGCAAGGGAGGCCCGCGGTGAGCGCCCACGCCACGCCGGTCCCCCATATCCGGCTCGTCGTCGCCCCCAATGCCGGGCCGAGCACGCATGACGGCACCAACACCTACCTCATCGACGAGGCGGACGGGGTCACCGTCATCGACGCCGGCCCGGCGATCGAGGCGCATGTCGAGGCCATCGTGGCCGCGGCGGGCCGCCCCATCCGCCGCATCCTCACCACGCACGGCCATCGCGATCACGCCGGCGCCGCCCGCGCGCTGGCGGCGCGGACGGGGGCGCCGGTCCTCGCCTATCGCGTGCCCCTCCACGCCGAATACGCGCCCGACATCGCGCTCGACGACGGCGCGCGCATCGGCGCGCTGACCGCGATCCACACGCCGGGGCACGCGCCGGACCATCTGTGCTTTTCCCATGCCGGCACCGTGCTGTTCAGCGGCGATACGGTGCTCGACTGGGCGAGCTCGCTGGTGATGCCGCCGCATGGCGACATGGGGCACTATATGGACAGCCTCGCCCGGCTCGGCGCACGCAGCGAAGCGCTCTGCCTGCCCGGCCACGGGCCGCCGGTCACCGATCCCCGAGCCCGCATCGCCGACCTGCTGGCGCGGCGGCAGCACCGCGAGGCCACCATCCTGGCGCAACTCGCGGGCAGCGGCGCCACGCTCGACGCACTCACCGCCCGCTTTTACGGCCGCAAGCCGGACCTGCAGGTCACCGGGCGCGGCGTCCTCGAAGCGCATCTCATCAAGCTCCAGCGCGAGGGCCGCGCCGCTGTCGGCGCCGACGGCCTGTGGGTCGCCCTACCGCCGCGCCCCGGAGATTCGTAGCCGCCCCGCGCCTGCCGCATGGCGCCTCTTCATCTTTGCCCTTTCCTTTTTCGCGCGCGCGTGACTTCATCGCGCCCGTATGCAGCATGTCGGAGTACGGCATTACGTCGGCCGCCCTCCCGCATCGCTGATCGCCTCGCAGCACGATCAGGAGCTTTGTCGATGAATCCGTCCATCCGAACCGCCGCTCTGGCGGCCGCGCTGGCGTTTGCCGTGTCGCCGGCCGCCGCGCTCGATTCCGTCACCTTCGGCACCAACTGGCTGGCCCAGGCCGAGCATGGCGGCTTCTACCAAGCCGTCGCCGACGGCACCTACGCGCAATACGGGCTCGACGTCACCATCCGCCAGGGCGGGCCGCAGGCCGCCAACCGGGCGCTGCTCACCGGCGGCAAGCTCGATTTCTACCTGGGCGGCATGAACAGCGCCATCGCGGCGGTGGAGCAGGAGCTGCCCACCCTCACCCTCGCGGCCATGTTCCAGAAGGACCCGCAGATGCTGATGGCGCATCCCGACGCGGGCTTCGAGACGTTCGGCGACCTCGCCAGGGCGTCGAAGTACATCCTCTCCAAGGATGGCTACATCGCCTATTTCGGCTGGATGAAGTCGGCCTTCCCCGGCTTCACCGACGACAAATACCAGCCCTATACGTTCAACCCGGCGCCGTTCATCGCCGACACGCAGGCGATCCAGCAGGGCTACGTCACCTCCGAGCCGCTGGCCGTCGAGAAGGCCGCCGGCTGGACGCCGAAAGTGTTCCTTCTGGCCGACAACGGCTACCGCACCTATGCCACCACCATCGAGGTGATGCGGCCGTGGTACGAGGCGCACAAGGACATCGCGCAGCGCTTCGTCGATGCCTCCATCATCGGCTGGTACAACTATCTCTATGGCGACAACAGTGCCGCCAACGCCCTCATCAAGGCCGACAACCCCGAAATGACCGACGAGCAGTTGGCCTATGGGCTGGCCAAGATGAAGGAATACGGCATCGTCGTCTCGGGCGACGCCATCGACAAGGGCATCGGCTGCATGACCGACGCGCGCTGGCGCGATTTCTACGACCAGATGGCCGGCGTCGGCCTGTTCGCGCCCGGCCTCGACGTGGGCAGGGCCTACACCACCGAGCTCGTCTGCCACGGGCTCGGCACCGACCTCGTCAAGTAGCGTGACCGCCCCGTCGGCCCCCTCCGGCCCGGTCGTCGCGCTCAGCGACGTGTCGAAGGTTTTCGCCAACGGCACCGAGGCGCTGCGCGGCCTGACGCTCGCCGTGGGGCGCGGCGAGTTCCTCAGCCTGCTCGGCCCCTCCGGCTGCGGCAAGACGACGGCGCTGCGCCTCATGGCGGGGCTCAGCGCGCCCAGCGCGGGCGAGGTGCGCTGGGCGGCGGGCGCGGCCGGACCGGCGCGCGGCGAGATCGGCTTCGTCTTCCAGGAGCCGACGCTGATGCCGTGGGCGCGCGTCTTCGACAATGTGCGCCTGCCGCTCAGGCTGCAGCGCGTGCCGCCCGCCGAGGCCCGGCCGCGCGTCATGGCGGCGCTGGCCGATGTCGGCCTCGCCGACGTGGCCCAGGCCTTTCCGCGCGAATTGTCGGGCGGCATGAAGATGCGCGTCGCCATCGCCCGTGCGCTGGTCACGCGGCCGCGCCTCCTGCTCATGGACGAGCCCTTCGCGGCGCTCGACGAGATCACCCGCCACCGGCTCAACGACGACGTGCTGCGCCTGTGGAGCCAGTCGGGCGTCACCATCGTCTTCGTCACTCACTCGGTGTTCGAGAGCGCCTATCTCGCGAGCCGCATCGTGGTGCTGCGGCCGCGGCCGGGGCGCGTCGCCCAGGACATCGCGCTGGACGATCCCGGCGCGCGCGGCCCCGGCTACCGCACCTCCGAAGCCTATCGCGCCACCACCGAGCGCATCTCCGAGGCCCTGCAACGCGCCATGAGCAGCGGAGGCGACGATGACCGCGCCGACTAGCGAAGCGGTGCTGCGGGTGCTCATACCCGTCGCCATGCTCGGCCTCGCCATCGCCGCCTGGCAGGCGTTCGTCGTGCTGGGCCAGATTCCGCCCTATATCCTGCCGAGCCCGGTGGCTGTCGCCGTCGCCCTTTACACCGACTGGCCGACGCTCCTGCCTGCGCTGCTGGTGACGCTGCGCATCACGCTCGTGGCGCTGCTGCTGGCGCTGGCCGGTGGCGTCGCCGTGGCGATCCTCCTGGTACAGAGCAAATGGATCGAGGTGGCGCTCTTTCCCTTCGCGGTGATCCTGCAGGTGACGCCCATCGTCGCCATCGCGCCGCTGCTCCTGGTCTACGCGCCCGACACGCAGACGGCGCTGCTCATCTGCGCCTTCCTCGTCGCCTTCTTCCCGGTGCTCGCCAACATGGTCACCGGCTTGAAGAGCGTCGATCACACCCTCGTCAGCCTGTTCGAGCTCTATGGCGCGAGCCGCTGGCAGATTCTGGTCTCGCTGCGCCTGCCGGCGTCGATGCCCTATTTCATGGCCGGGCTGCGCATCGCCGGCGGGCTGGCACTCATCGCCGCCGTGGTCGCCGAGTTCGCGGCCGGCAGCGCCGGCGCCGGCTCGGGCCTCGCCTTCCGGCTGCTGGAGTCGCAATACCGGCTCAACATCCCGCGCCTCTTTGCGGCGCTGCTGCTGTTGACGCTCACCGGCGTCATCCTCTTCGCCGCCACCTCGCTGGTCTCCTGGCTCACCCTGCGCCACTGGCACGAAAGCGCGGTGAAGCGGGAGGGGTGAGGGGCGCCTACACCACCTTGGCGCGGCGCTTGAAGTCCGGGGTGTCCCAGGCGCGGGTCTGCATCACTTCGCCGAGGATCTCGGCGGCGCGGGCGATGTCGGCGAAGCTCAGATAGAGCGGGGTGAGGCCGAAGCGCATGATGTCGGGCTCGCGGAAATCGCCGATGACGCCGCGGGCGATCAGCGCCTGCATCACCGCATAGGCCTCGGGGTGGCACAGCGAGACCTGCGTGCCGCGGCGGGCCGCGTCGCGCGGGGTCAGCAATTCGAGCTCGGGGCAGCGCGCCACCACTTCGGCCGTGAACAGCTCGAACAGCGCGTCGGCCTTCTGCCGCACGGCGGCGAGATCGACGCCCTCGAAGGCGTCGAGTGCCGCGTCGAGCGCGCTCATCGACAGGATGGGCGGGGTGCCGACGCGCAGCGCATCGACGCCCTTGGCCGGCTCGTAATCCGGCGCAAATGAGAACGGCGCCTTATGGCCGAGCCAGCCGCTCAGCGGCTGGGAGAGTCCGGGCTGGTGCCTGGGCGCGACATAGGCGAAGGCCGGCGCGCCGGGGCCGCCATTCAAATATTTGTAGCCGCAACCCACGGCGAAGTCGGCGTCGCAGCCGGCAAGGTCGATGGGGAAGGCGCCGGCCGAATGGCAGAGGTCCCAGATGACCAGCGCGCCCTGCGCATGGGCATGGGCAGTGAGCGCCGCCATGTCGAGCTTGGCGCCGGTGCGGTAGTTGACCTCGGTCAGCAGCACCACGGCCACGTCGTCGCGGATCGCCGCGGCGAGGCCGGCGGCGTCGGCGAGGCGCACCTCGCGCCCCTCCCCCATGAGCCGTGCGATACCGCCGGCCAGATAGACGTCGGTAGGGAAATTGCCGGTCTCGGTGACTATCACCTTGCGGTCGGGCTTCGAACCCAGCGCCACCGCGAGCAGCTTGAAGATGTTGACCGAGGTCGAGTCGGCGACGATCACCGTGCCCGGCGCGGCGCCGATCAGCGGCGCGATGCGCTCGCCGACGCGGCGCGGCAGGTCGATCCAGTCGTGCCGGTTCCAGCTCGTGATGAGGTCACGGCCCCATTCCTCGCTGACGACGCGCGCGACGCGCTCGGGGACGCCGCGGGGGAGCGCGCCGAGCGAATTGCCGTCGAGATAGATGGTGCCCTCAGGGAGGACGAAGCGGTCGCGCAGGGCGGCGAGCGGGTCGGCGCGGTCGCCGGACGATGCCTGGGAGAAGTTCATGGCAAAGCTCTGTCACCCCGTGCCAGTTTTGTCGATAGACAGCGACCCGTCCGCGCCGTACACGGGCGCATGTCCGATCCGCGCCTTCTCGATCTGATGCTCGACGCCGCCCGTGCTGCGGCGGCCGAGATCATGGCCGTCTATCTTGGCGACATCGCCGTCGAGGAGAAGGCGGACGGCACGCCCGTGACCCTGGCCGACCAGCGGGCCGAGGCGGCGATCCTCACGGCGCTGGCGCCGACCGGCCTGCCCTTCCTTGCCGAGGAAAGCGTCTCGGCCGGCCATGTGCCGGAGCTCGGGACGCGCTTTTTCTGCATCGACCCGCTCGACGGCACGCGCGAATTCGTCAAGCGGAACGGGGAGTTCACCGTCAATATCGCGCTGATCGAGGACGGCCGGCCGACGCATGGCGTGGTGCTCGCCCCGGCCAGCGGCGCCACCTTCCTCGCCAGCCCCGAGGGCGCCTTCGAGATCGATTACCGGGGTACGCGCGAGCCGCTGCGGACCGACCCGCATCACCCGATGAAGGTGGTGGCCTCGCGCTCGCACGGCCATGTGGCGCTCAAGGCGTTCTGCGAAGACCTGCAGGTGATGGGCGACGTCTCGGTCGGCTCGTCGCTCAAATTCTGCCTGGTGGCGCGGGGGGATGCGCAGCTCTATCCCCGCTTCACGCCCACCTGCGAGTGGGACACGGCGGCCGGCCAGGCGGTGCTCGAAGCCGCCGGCGGGTGCGTACTGACGCTGTCCGGCGCGCCCCTCACCTACGGGCGGGGCGGCGACAACCTCAATCCGTTCTTCATCGCCGCGGCCAGCGCCGACCTCGCTTCGCGCGGCGCGGTGGCGATGCGCCGGGCCCTCGGTACCCCCTGACGCCGGCCGGAAGGCCCTGTTAACCGCGCATGGCTTACATGCGCACGGCGCGCTTGCGGGGACTCCACCGGACGTATATAGGGCCGGCATATTCTCGCCCAGCATATGGCTCAGGCTCCGGCTCCATGAACGTGCGCACCATCTGCCTCGCGATTCTCTATGAAGGGGAAGCGACCGGCTACGAGATCCGCAAGCTGTCGACCGAGGGCGAGTATTCCTACTTCGTCGATGCCAGCTTCGGGGCGATCTACCCGGCCCTGCAGAAGCTGGCGGACGAGAAGCTGGTCACGGTGCGCGTCGAGCAGCAGGCCCGCAAGCCGGCCAAGAAGATCTACGCCATCACCGAGCGCGGCCGGCGCGCCTTCATCAGCGCACTGTTCGAGAAGCTGGGCGACGACGAATTCCGCAGCGAATTCGTGCTCTTCGCGCGCTTTGCGCATGAATTGCCGCAATCGCTGGTGCAGGTCCGGCTGAAGGAGCGGCTGGCGGCGCTCGACCAGGCGGTCGCCGAGTTCGACCGGCTCAAATCGAACCACAACAGTCCCGCGGATCGCTGGATTATCGAGTACGGCCGGTCTTGTACGGCTTTTGCGCGTGACCATATCGAAGCCCACATGGGCGAACTGATTGCGATGGCCCGGCCCGACGCGGCCGCCGCCGCCGAATAGAGGGCTTTTCTCGAATGCGTGCGATTTACTCTTACGGCATCGCGCTGGTCATCGTTCTCGTGCTTGCCGTGTGGCTGGCGAGCGGGACGCTCATCAATGGCGGCAAGGGCCCCGGCGAAGGCGAAAAGCCACTCGTCTCGCTGATCGAGCCGCATGGCGGCCCGCTGACCGATGCCGTCGAGGACTCCGGCATCAACGCGCATGCCGAGGCCGAGGGCATCGACCCGCACCTCACCATCGCCGAACGCAACGCGAGCGCCGGGGGCGGCGAGAGCGCGGTGCCGCGCTCGGTGCGCGTGGCCGTGATGTCGGCGCAGAACATGCCCATCGAAGTGCCGCTGCGCGGCCGCACCAAGGCCAAGACCACGGTCAGCGTCGTGGCGCAGACCTCGGGCATCGTGCAGGCCGTGAATGTCGCCAAGGGCCAGTCGGTCAAGGCCGGCGACACGCTGTGCACGCTCGACCAGGGCGCCCGCAAGCTGGCGGTGGAGCAGGCGCAGGCCGCCGTCGATCAGGCGCAGACGGCCTACACCGCCAACCAGCAGCTCGTGCAGAAAGGCGTCGCGGCGCCGAACACGGCGCTCGCCGCCGAGGCCGCGCTCAAGGGTGCACAGGCGCAGCTCGAAAACGCCCGGCTGGAGCTCGAGCGCACCGTCATCAAGACCGACATCGACGGCGTGGTGAACGACCCGATGACCACGGCCGGCGCCATGCTGGCGATGGGCCAGCCCTGCGCCACCGTGGTGCAGCTCGACCCGATGCTGTTCGTCGCCTCGGTGCCCGAGGCGCAGATCGGCTACGCCCGCGAGGGCCTCACGGCCAAGGTGACCACCATCACTGGCGCCAAGGCGGACGGCAAGGTGACCTTCATCAGCTCGACCGCCGACGCGGCCACGCGCTCCTTCCCGGTGGAGATCGAGATCCCCAACCCCGACCTCACGATCCGCGACGGGGTGACCGCCGACGCCATCGTCAATGTCGGCACCTCGCCGGTGCATGTGCTGCCGCAATCGGCGCTCACACTCGACGACGAGGGCGTGCTCGGCATCCGTACCGTGGAGGCCGGCAGCAAGGTCGCCTTCCATCCGGTGACCATCCTCAGGGATACGCGCGACGGCGTCTGGGTCGTCGGGCTGCCCTTAAAGATCAACGTGATTACCGTCGGACAGGAATTCGTCCAGCCCGGCCAGATCGTCGATGCACGGACCGCGGACGGGGAGCCTGTCGCCCTATGATGAACTTTCTCGAGCGCATTCTGCGCATGCCCAGGGTGATCATGACGATCATGGCCATCCTGCTGTTCGCGGGCGGCGTCAGCTACATGTCGCTGCCCAAGGAAAGCTTCCCGGCCATCGACATCCCCTATTTCTACATCTCGGTGAGCCAGACCGGCGTGTCGCCGGCCGATGCCGAACGGCTGCTCGGCAAGCCCATCGAGGACCGCGTGAAGGACGCCGACGGGCTGGTGCACTACACCACTACCTCGTCCGAGGGGCACGCCTCGGTGCTGCTCGAATTCGACGTCAACGCCGACAAGGACAAGGCGCTCGCCGACGTGCGCGCCAAGCTCGACGGCATCACCGCGCAACTACCCGACGATGCGACGACGCCGACCGTCACCGCCGTGTCGCTCGCCAGCTTCCCCTCCGTCTCGGTCGCCCTCTATGGCGATATTCCCGAGCGGGCGCTGGTGCAGAAGGCCAAGGAGCTGCGCGACGAACTCGAAAAGCTGGGCGACGTGCAGTCGGTCAACATCTCCGGCTCGCGCGACGAGATGCTGGCGGTCACCATCGACCTCGACCGGCTCGAAGCCTACAACCTCACAGCGGCGCAGCTCTTCGACGCACTGGCTAAGAACAACATGGTGGTGCCGGGCGGCACGCTCGACACCGGCAAGGGCTCGTTCAACGTCGAGGTGCCCGGCCTCATCACCACCGCCCAGGACGTGATCTCGCTGCCGCTCAAGACCTCGGGCGACACCGTGGTCACCTTCGGCGACGTGGCGACGATCACCCGCACCTTCAAGGACGCGACCGACTACGCGCATGTGAACGGCCAGCCGGCCATCACGCTTAATGTGGTGAAGAAGCTCAACACCAACGTCATCAGCGTGTCGGACGAGGTGAAGCGGGTCACTTCCGAAGTCACCAGCGCGTGGCCGGCGGGCATCCAGCACTCGTTCCTGCTCGACCAGGCGGAGACGACCAAGAGCCTCTACCGCTCGCTCGAGGCGGCGGTGCTGACGGCCGTGGCGCTGGTGCTCATCACCTGCGTCGCGACGCTGGGCTTCGGGCCGGCGCTGATGATCGGCGCCTCCATCCCGATCTCGTTCATGATCGCGTTCCTCGTGGTCAACGCGCTTGGCATGACCATCAACATGATGATCATGTTCGGCCTCGTGCTCGCCGTGGGCGTGCTCGTCGACGACCCCATCGTCGTCGTCGAATATGCCGAGCGAAAGCTGCAGGAGGGCATCCCCAAGAAGGAAGCCTTCATCCTCGCGGCCAAGAAGATGTTCGTGCCGGTGGTGTCGGCCACCTTCACGACGCTGGGTGCCTTCGTGCCGCTGCTCTTCTGGCCCGGCATCGTCGGCAAGTTCATGAGCTACCTGCCGATCATCGTGATCGTGGTGATGTGCGCCTCGCTGGTGTCGGCGCTGATCTTCATGCCGATCATCGGCGCCTTGATCGCGCGCACCCATGTCGATCCCGTGGCCAAGGCCAAGGCCGACATCGTGATGTATCCCGACAAGTTCGACGTGAAGAAGGTCGGCGGCATCACCGGCATGTATGTGCGCCTGATGAGCCGGCTGCTGCACTATCCGCTGGTGACGCTGCCGGTGGGCTTCGCGCTGATCATCGCGTGCTTCGTCTATTACGGCATGCACCCGACGCCCTCCGAGGCGTTCCCGGCGTCCGAGACGGAATTCGGCACGGTCAACGTCATCGCGCGCGGCAACTATTCGCCGGTCGAGATCCGCGACCTCCTGGTCGAGGTGGAAAACAAGATCCTTACCGTGCAGGGCATCCAGGATTCGGTGATGCAGTTCGGCGGCGCCAACAGCTTCGGCGGCGGCGGCAGCCCCTCCGACACCATCGGCTCGTTCTCGCTGCAGCTCCTGCCGTGGAACGACCGCGTGCCGGCGGCGGAGATCTTCCAGAACATCCGCGACAAGGTGCAGTCCATCCCCGGCATCGAGGTACAGATCGTCGCGCAGGAGAACGGCCCGCCGGCCGGCAAGGCCATCAATTTGAGGATCGAGAGCACGATCTATGCCGATCTCGAGCCGGCGGTGGTCAAGCTGCGCGACTTCATCGAGAACGATCTCGGCGACACCGTGGACGTCGAGGACGGGCGCCCCTCGCCCGGCATCGACTGGCAGGTGACGATCGACCGCGTGGCGGCCGCCACCTACGGCATCGGCGTGCGCGAGCTCAGCCCCTATGTGCAGCTCGTCACCTCGGGCGTGCGCATCGGCAGCTACCGGCCCGACGACGCCACCGACGAGCTCGACATCCGGGTGCGCCTGCCGCAGGAGCAGCGTACCTTCGACGCGCTGGACTCGCTCAGGATCGTGACGGCGCAGGGTCTCGTGCCGGTGAGCAACTTCATCGAGCGCACCCCCGTGCGCAAGGTGGCCAATCTCAGCCGGCGCGACGGCATCTACTCGATGAGCGTCGCGGCAAACCTGTTGCCCGGCGTCACCGTGGACAAGAAGATCGAGGCCATCCGCGCCTGGGAGACGCAGCAGCGCGAGGCCGGCGCCCTGCCGGCGACCGCCAAGATCGCCTTCGGCGGCGCCGAGGAGCAGATCGGCGACGCCAACGCCTTCATCGGCCAGGCGCTCGGCGCGGCGCTGTTCCTGATCTTCCTCATCCTGCTCATCGAGTACAATTCGTTCTGGCAGGTGGCGGTGACCATCTCGACGGTGCTGATGTCGCTGGCTGGCGTGTTCCTCGGGCTGGCGCTCACCGGCATGTCGTTCTCGGCCATCATGACCGGGCTCGGCATCGTGGCGCTGGCCGGCATCGTGGTGAAGAACGGCATCGTCTTGACCGACACCTACAATCACTACAACCGCGACGACGGCGTCGAGCCGATCAAGGCGATGCTGCTGACGGTCAGCCAGCGCGTGCGGCCGGTGCTGCTCACCGCCACGGTGACGGCGCTGGGCGTCATCCCGATGGCGCTCAACGTCGAGTTCGACTTCATCCGCCGCGAGATCACGGTGGGCGGCATCGCCGGGACGTGGTTCGTCCACCTGTCGGCGGCGCTGGTGTCGGGCCTGTTCGTTTCGACGGCGCTGACGCTGGTGATGGTGCCGGTGATGATCGTCGCACCCAAGGTTGCCGGCCACCAGATCGGGCGCTTCTTCCTTGGGCTGTGGCACCTGCCAGGCCGGCTCCTGGCGCTGGTCTTCAGGCCGCGCCGCGCCAAGGCGGTGACGCCGGAGGGCGAAACGGTCGAGCTCGAAGAAGCTCCCTCCGCCGCCACGCCCCCCGCCCTGCCCCCGAAGCCGGCCAACGACGAAGACGCCACAAGGCAGGCGGCGGAATAAGGCGGTAGCAAAGCAAACCGAAAGGCCCGGAGCGATCCGGGCCTTTTGTTTTGTGGTTGCATCAAATGGCCCACAAATAGCTGTGCCTCGCGGGGCTTAGCCGAGCCCTATTCCGCTGCCGGCAGGCCGCGCTTGACGTAGCCTTCGGGGTCGTTGGCGGCGCGGCGGGCGCGTTCCTCGGCCTCGGTGGCCTCGCGCTGGCGCGCCCACATCTGGGCATAGAGGCCGTCGCGCAGCAGCAGCACTTGGTGCGTGCCGCGCTCGGCGATCAACCCGTCGCGCAGCACGATGATCTCGTCGGCATCGACCACCGTCGAGAGCCGGTGCGCGATGACCAGCGTCGTGCGGTCGCGGCTCACCGCGTCGAGCGCCGTCTTGATGTCCTGCTCGGTCTTGGTGTCGAGCGCCGAGGTCGCCTCGTCGAGGATCAGGATGGGCGGGCCCTTGAGGATGGTACGGGCGATGGCAACGCGCTGCTTCTCGCCGCCCGACAGTTTTAAGCCACGCTCGCCCACCGGCGTGTCGTAGCCCTGTGGCAGCGCGGCGATGAAGTCGCCGATCTGCGCGAGATCGGCCGCCCGCGCCACCTCGGCCTCGGTCGCGTCGGGCCGGCCGTAATGGATGTTGTAGGCGATGGTGTCGTTGAACAGCACCGTGTCCTGCGGCACCATGCCGATGGCTTCGCGCAGCGACGCCTGCGTCACGTCGCGGATATCCTGCCCGTCGATGGTGATGCGGCCGCCGGTCACGTCGTAGAAGCGGAACAGCAGGCGCGAGATCGTCGATTTGCCGGCGCCGGTCGGGCCGACGATGGCGGTGGTCCTGCCGGCCGGCACCTCGAAATCGATGCCCTTCAGGATCTCGCGGTCGGGGTCGTAGTGGAACCGAACATCCTCGAAGCGGATCACCGGCCCGGTGATGGCGAGGGCCCGTGCGCCGGGCCGGTCCTCGATCTCGGGGCTCTGGTCGAGCAGCTTGAACATCTCCTCGATGTCGGTCAGCCCCTGCCGGATCTCACGGTAGACGAAGCCGATCATGTTGAGCGGCCGGTAGATCTGCATGAGGAAGGTGAGGAGCAGCACGAAGTCGCCGGCGGTGAGCTTGCCGCTCAGCACGCCCTGCACCGACAGCGCGCCGATGATCGCCGTGCCGGCGTAGAAGATCACCGCCTGGCCGAAATTGAGCAGGCCGAGCGAGGTCCAGATGCGGATCGCCGAGCGCTCGTAGCGCGCCATCGAGCGGTCGAAGCGCTCCGCCTCCATGCGCTCGTTGGCGAAATACTTCACCGTCTCGAAATTGAGCAGGCTGTCCACCGCCTTGGAATTGGCGTCGGTGTCGCTCTCGTTCATGTCGCGGCGGATGGAGATGCGCCAGTTCGAGGCCGCGATGGTGAACCACAAATAGAGCCAGATGGTCACCACCAGGACGCCGAGATAGGTGACGCCGAACATGGTGACGAAGATGACGGCGATGACGACGAACTCGACCAGCGCCGGCGCCGTGTTCAGCATGATGAAGCGGACGATGGTCTCGATGCCCTTGGTGCCGCGCTCGATGACGCGGCTCAGCCCGCCGGTGCGGCGCGCGAGGTGGAAGCGCAGCGACAGCCGGTGCAAATGCTCGAAGGTCTGGCGGGCAAGCTTGCGCACGGCGTGCTGGCCGACGCTGGCAAAGAAGATGTCGCGCAATTGCTGGAAGCCGGCATCGACGACGTTGCCGACGGCGTAGGCGACGACGAGGACGAAGGGCACGGCGATGCCGAGCAGCAGCGGCTCGTTGGCCGTTGCCGTGGGGCTGAGCGCGTCGATGATGCCCTTATAGGCGAAGGGCACGAGGGTGGTCGCCGCCTTGCTGACGAGGAGCGCGGCGATGGCGAGGACCACGCGCAGCTTGAGGTCGGGGCGCCCCGCCGGCCACATATAGCCCCACAGGTGGCGGACGGTGGCGAGCAGCGAGCCTTCCGCGGTGACGGTCGCGGGCTTATGGCCAGGGGTGGGAGAGGCCATCAGGCCGGCTCGACTGCCGTTTGCGGGAGCGGGACGAGCCCCGTGAACAGGCCGGAAAAGGCGGCGTTCAGGGCCGCGAGCCGGGCGTGGTTGAGCGAGTAGCAGTTGCGCGTGCCCCTGGGGCTGCGCTCGACCAGGCCGGCATCGAGCAGCACCTTGATGTGCTGGCTGACGGTCGATTGCGCCAGCGGCAGGCATTCGGTGACATCGGTGCAGCAGCAGTCGGACTGGCCGGCGAGGATGCGCAGGATCGACAGGCGCACCGGGTGGCCCAGGGCGCGCATGGCATCGGCGAAATCTTCGTCCTGCAGCGTATTCATCGTAAACTACCGATATAAGACTTGCCGGCGCGGCGCAAGCGCCGATCAGCGCGTCTCGAGCATGCGGATGGAGGAGTCGGGGCCGGTATTGGGGGCCGGCAGCACGACGACGTTGGGAAAGGCCGGGTCGAAACGGATCACCGGCAGGCGCGTTTCGGCTTCGATTTTCGGCACTTGAATGGGCGAAGATATGGTCTTTTCGGGAGCGTGCAGCTCGATGGCGGGCGACATGGGGGGCGTGGCGGGCGCCATGCCGGCGGACAGGCTGCCGATCGGCGCGGCGAGCGCCGCGGTCGCGGGCGAGACCCCCTCCCCGCCGGCGGTGCCGATGGCGGCGACCGCGCCGACCGGCGCCAGCAGAACCGGCGCGGCCGGAACGGCGGTTGGCGGCGCGGCGGCGGCCGTCAATTCGCCCGGCAGGGCGGCGAGCGTGGCGGCGGCCGGTGCCGGCGGCGTGGCGGCGGGAGCGGCGCCCGCGAGGGCGAGCGTGCCCGCCGGCGCGGTCAGCGTGACGGCGGCGGGCGGCGGCGGCTCGTATTCGGTGGCGTTGACCTCGAGCCAGCCGACGGGGCGCGGCGGCTCGGGCGCCGGGCGCGTGACGACGCGGTCGCGCAGGCAGGCGGCGAGGCTGTCGCCGGCGCAATCGGCGATGGTGGGGCCGACAAGGACCGCGCCCATGACGACCAGCGTCACGAGGGCGAGGCCGACCGTCAGCGTGAGCGAGGCGGCAGCGCGGCTCCGGGCCAAGATCTTCCCCTGTCAGTGGGGAAAGGCTACGCGGCCTCGCCCCTTGTTTTCAGCAGCTTATAGGTGATCGATTCATAAAGCGCCTCAAATGAGGCGTCGATGATGTTGGCGCTGACGCCGATGGTGGCCCAGCGCTCGCCGCTGGCGTCGCGGCTTTCGACCAGCACACGGGTGACCGCGCCCGTGCCGCCGTCGAGGATACGCACCTTGAAATCGACCAGCTCGAGGTCGGCGATCTCGTTGGAGAAGACGCCGAGGTCCTTGCGGATGGCGAGGTCGAGGGCGTTGACCGGCCCGTTGCCCTCGGCCACCGACATCAGCCGCTGGCCATCGACGACGATCTTCACCACCGCCTCGGTGACGTTGACCTGCTGGCCCTTGGCGTTGTGGCGGCGCTCGACCGAGGCGCGATAGCTCTCGACGTCGAAGAAGCGCGGCAGCGTGCCCAGCACCTCGCGGGCGAGCATGACGAAGGACGCCTCGGCGCCGTCATAGGAATAGCCGCGCGCCTCGCGCTCCTTGACCGTGCGCAGCAGCCGCTCGAGGCGCGGATCGTCCTTTTCGAGGGCGATGCCGTGGCGCCGGAGCGCCGTGAGCAGGTTGGACTTGCCGGCCTGCTGGCTGACCAGGATGTTGCGCTCGTTGCCGACGCTCTCGGGCGGCACATGCTCGTAGGTGGTCGGGTCCTTGGCCAGCGCCGAGGCGTGGATGCCCGCCTTGGTGGCGAAGGCCGAGGCGCCGACATAGGGCGCCTGCCGGTCGGCGGCGCGGTTGAGCAGGTCGTCGAAGGCGCGGCTGACGCGCGTCAGCTCGCGCAACTGGTCCGGTGTGACGCCGATCTCGAAGCGCTCGGCGAAGACCGGCTTGAGCAGCAGCGTGGGGATGAGGGTGACGAGATTGGCGTTGCCGCAGCGCTCGCCGATGCCGTTGAGCGTGCCCTGCACCTGGCGCACGCCGGCCTCGATGGCGGCCAGCGAATTGGCGACGGCCTGGCCGGTGTCGTCATGGGCGTGGATGCCGAGACTGCTGCCGGGCGCCACCGCCGTGACGGCGGTGACGATGGCGGCGACCTCGGACGGCATGGTGCCGCCATTGGTGTCGCACAGCACCACCCAGCGCGCCCCGGCGGCGACGGCGGTCTCGACGAATTTGAGGCTGTAGGCGGGGTTGGCCTTGTAGCCGTCGAAGAAGTGCTCGCCGTCGATCAGCACTTCCTTGCCGGCGGCGACGGCCGCCTCGACGGTCTCGCGCAGGCCGCGCAAATTCTCCTCGCCGGAGATGCCGAGGGCGATCTTCGCCTGCCGCTCCGACGATTTGGCGACGAAGCAGGCGGCCGTCGCGACCGAATTGAGGGTGGCCTGCACGCCGGCGTCGTTGCCGATGGAGCGGCCGGCGCGCTTGGTCATGCCGAAGGCGGTGAAGGTGGCGCGGCGCGTGCGCGGCTCGGCGAAGAACGCATCGTCCACGACATTGGCGCCGGGATAGCCGCCCTCGATGTAGTCGACGCCGATCTCCTCGAGCAGGCCGGCAATGCGGATCTTGTCCTCGATGGAGAATTCGATGCCGGGCGTCTGCGCGCCATCACGTAATGTCGTGTCGAAGAGATAGACGCGTTCCTTAGTCATCGCACGGTACTCGGGGGCCAGTCGGTGGTATCATGGTCGGGATGCTGGTTGTTGGTGCGCTTGATCGCCGCGGCCTCGGCGGTCATCGCGGTCTCGGTGGTGCCGGTCTCCTCGACGTCGCCCAGATGGAACAGCGAGGGGTGCTTGCCTTCGAGGCCCATCTGGTAGAGCAGCGGGATGCGGTGCGGCTCGTCGAAGGCGCCGATGCAGAAGGAGATATGCGGGCCGCCGTCGCGACGATAGTAGAGCGGCGTTCCGCATTGCGCGCAGAAGCCGCGCCCGACATGCTCGGAGCTGCGGAACTCGGCGGGCTCGCCGCGCGTCCAGGTGAGGTTCTCATGGCCGACGCCGACCAGCGCGGCGAAGAGATTGCCCATCGCCTTCTGGCACATGCGGCAATAGCACACATGCGGGTTCTCGCGGATGGCCCTGGCGTGGAAGCGCACCGCGCCGCACTGGCAGCCGCCGGAAAACTCCCCCAGATCGAGATCCTTCATCGCGCCCCTCCCCCGGCAAAGCGGTCATTGGCTTCGATCAGGTGGTGCAGGATGCCCGGCTGGCTGAGGGAGTGGCCCTCGCCCTCGACGAGGTGGAACTCGGCCTCGGGCCAGGCGCGATGCAGCTCCCAGGCCGTCTGCGCCGGGCAGGCCGTGTCGTAGCGGCCCTGCACGATGACGCCGGGAATGCCGCGCAGCTTGTGGGCGTCGCGCAGCAACTGCCCCTCGTCCATCCAGCCGGCATGGACGAAATAATGGTTCTCGATGCGGGCGAAGGCGAGCGCGTAATCGTCGTCGTAGAAGGCGCCGCTCACCGACGGATCGGGCAGGAGCGTGATGGTCTCGCCCTCCCAGCGCGCCCACGCCTTGGCGGCGGCGACCTGCGTCGCGCGCTCGGGCGCGGTGAGGCGCCGGCGGTAGGCGGCCATCATGTCGGCGCGCTCGGCCTCGGGAATGGGCGCGACGAACCCCTCCCATTTGTCGGGAAAGAGCAGCGAGGCGCCGTGCTGGTAGTACCATTCGAGCTCCCAGCGGCGCAGCGTGAAGATGCCGCGCAGCACGAGCCCGGTGACGCGCTCGGTGTGCGTCTCGGCATAAGCGAGCGCCAGGGTGGAGCCCCAGGAGCCGCCGAAGACGAGCCAGCGCTCGACGCCCATCATCTCGCGCAGCTTCTCGATGTCGGCCACGAGGTCCCAGGTGGTGTTGTGCTCGAGGCTGGCGAAGGGGCGCGAGCGGCCGCAGCCGCGCTGGTCGAACAGCAGCGCGTCGTAGCGCGCCGGATCGAAGACGCGGCGCTGGTTGGGCGACAGCCCGCCGCCCGGCCCGCCATGCAGGAACACGGCCGGCTTGGCGCCGGGCGTGCCGATGCGCTCCCAGTAGATCTGGTGGCCGTCGCCGACATCGAGATGGCCCGAGGCGAAGGGCTCGATCTCGGGGTACCAGGTGCGCAGGGCGGTCACGCGACCGCTCCGTGACAGACCGCCTCGATGTTGTTGCCGTCGGGGTCGAAGACGAAGGCGCCGTAATAGTTGGCGTGATAATGCGGCCGGAGCCCCGGCTTGCCGTTGTCGCGGCCGCCATTGGCGAGCGCGGCGGCGTGGAAGGCTTCGACCTCGGAGCGGCTGGCGGCGGCGAAGGCGACATGCGCCACGCCGCGATGCTGCCGGCCGGTGCCGATCCAGAAGCTCGGCGCATCAATGCCGAAGCCGGCATGGCTCTGCCCGTCCACATCGAACTGGGTGAGCGGCTTGATGCCCAGCGTGCCGAGCGCCGCCGTGTAGAAGGCCATGGCGCGGCCGAAATCGCTGACCGCCAGCCCAACGTGATCGATGATACCGCTGCTCATCGCTTGATCTCCCATCTGGTTGTGCGCTCGCCCGCCTCGTCCTTGCCATCCATCAACTGGATGCCGTCGGCGAGGAGCGCGGCGCGGATGTCGTCGGCCCGTTCGAAATCGCGCGCCTTGAGGGCGGCAAGGCGCTCGGCCACGGCGGCCTCGATGCGCGCCGTGTCCGCGCCGGCATCTTCGCCCAGCAGCGTGCCGAGCGGGAAGCCGAAAAAGCCGAGCGTGGCCGCGAGGCATTCGACGGCGCTCGGGGTGCCGCGATTGGCCTTGCGGGCGATGACGTCCATGGCGATGGCGGCGCGGTGGAAGTTGAGGTCGTCGGCCAGCGCCGCGATCACCGAGGCGTCGGGCGTGCCGGTGCCGGTGGCGCCGGCGGCGGCGCGCTGCCAGGCGCGGAGCTTGTCCTCGGCCTCCTCGAGGCGCTTGACGGAAAAGTCGATGGGCTCGCGGTAATGCGTCATCAGCATGCCGAGGCGCAGCACCTCGCCGGGCCATGAGCGGCCGCCGAAATCGTCGGTCTCGAGCAATTGGCGGATGGTGTAGAAGTTGCCGAGCGATTTCGACATCTTCTGGCCCTCGACCTGGAGGAACCCGTTGTGCATCCAGACGCGCGCCATGACCGGCGTGCCGTGGGCGCAGCGCGACTGGGCGATCTCGTTCTCGTGGTGGGGGAAGATGAGGTCGAGCCCGCCGCCGTGGATGTCGAAGATCTCGCCGAGATAGCGCTGGCTCATGGCCGAGCATTCGATGTGCCAGCCGGGCCGGCCGCGGCCCCAGGGCGAGTCCCAGCCCGGCTCGTCGGGGCCCGACTGCTTCCACAGGACGAAATCGGCGGGGTTGCGCTTGTGCGCCTCGACGGCGACGCGGGCGCCGGCGATGTTGGCCTCGAGGTTACGGCCCGAGAGCGCCCCGTAGTCGGGCATCGAGTCGACGGCGAACAGCACCTCGCCATCGGCGCGATAGGCGTGGCCGCGCCGCTCCAGCGTCTCGATGAGGGCGATCATGCCGTCGATATTGTCGGTGGCGCGCGGCACGACGGTGGGCGGCAGGCAGCCGAGCGCCGCCACGTCCTTTTCGTATTGCGCGGCGGTGGTCTCGGTGACGCGGCGGATGGCCTCGTTGAGCGGCAGGCCGGGATAGTCGCGGGCGGCGCGGGCGTTGATCTTGTCGTCCACGTCGGTGATGTTGCGCACATAGGTGACGTGCCCGGCGCCGTAGACGTGGCGCAGGAGGCGGAACAGCAGGTCGAAGACGATGGCCGGGCGGCCATTGCCGATATGGGCGTAGTCGTAGACCGTCGGCCCGCAGGCATAGACGCGCACATTGGCCGGATCGAGGGGCACGAAGTCCTCCTTGGTCCGGGTCAGGGTGTTGGTGAACTTCAGGGCGAGGTCCGAGACCATCGGGCTATTCCAGGCGTTGCGCGCCGGCAGCGGGCTCTTCGGGCAGAAGGACGATGAGAGGTGAAGAAAACCGCGCCGCCGACAGGGGTCAGCAGCTAATAATCGAACCGATAATCGCGATCACGGGTGCGGTTTTCATGGCGCGCACTGTGACGGCGAACGCGCGCGAAAGCAAGAGGGCGGCGCTTTATTGCGGCTAAAGGCCTTGCTGGCGCGCCGCCTCGAGCACTTCGGGCGAGGAAAAGCAGATGCCGAGGACGCCGGTCGCCTTGACCTTGAGCTCCTCATAGGCGGGATAGGCGGCGCGCGCCTCCTCGGTGGAGCCGGTGCGCAGGTCGGCGGCGAGCGCGTCGATCTCGGCCTGGGAGAAGTCGGCGAAACCGGTCTCGAGGCAGGGGCAGAGGGCTGCCAGCACCGGGGCGGCGTCAGCGCCCTCGGGCACCTCGCCGATGAGGAAGGCGGCACCGCCGGTGCAGGCGGCACGGAAGGCGGTGAAATCCACCTGCTGGCCGAGGGCGGGGGCGGCGGACAGGGCGAGGGCCAGCGGCAGGGCGGCGAGACGCAGGAAGCGGGGCATGAACGGAACTCCGGGAGGCGGCTTTCCTTCTAGCACCGGGGGGAACGAGAGAGAAACCGGGGGTGGATTCACCGGATGGTGACAGGGGCCGGCTAGACCATCCGATTGCGTCAGCATGGCGGCGGCGGGCCGTTGACGATCTCGTGGCTTTCGATCGGGTCCGATTTTGGGCTAATTGATCGGCTAGCTCCGCCGCAACCGGGGGCCGTGCACATATTGGACGCGATGCAGAAAGCGCAAAACCTCATCCTCCGCCTGCTGCTGATGGGCTGCGTGGCGGCGGTGTGCGCGCTCGACGCGACGAGCGCCTATGCGCAGTCGCGCAACTGCCAGGCGCTGGCCAATACGCTGGCGCAGATCGAGCGCAGCGGCGATTTCCGCAACCTCAGCAGCGTCAAGCAGCGCACGCGCGAGCTGGAGCGGCAGGTGCAGCAGGCCGAGAGCCGCTATGTGCGCAATGGCTGCAACGACGCCGCCAAGGCCGGCCAGAAGCTGTCGAGCCAGTGCCGCAGCCAGGCGCGCGAGGTGCTCAGGGCGCGCGAGGCGTTCGCGGCGGCCTCGAACACGGCCTCGACCGGCAACGCCATCGCCCAGCAGCGCGAGGCGGTGCTGCAGGAGATGGCGCGCTTCAACTGCTCGTCGGGCTCCAGCGCCAATGTGCGCGAGACGCGGCGCGGCAATCTGTTCGAGCAGTTGTTCGGCGCCTTCGGCGGCAGCACCGACGAAGGCGACGGCGTGGCAACACGCGGCGACGAGTTCCAGGGCTTTTACGGCTACGAGACGGTGCGCACCGTGTGCGTGCGCAAGGTGGACGGCTACTACTGGCCGGTGAGCTATTCGACCCTGCCCGACTATGCGCCCAACGATCTGACGCAATGCCTCGAGCAATGCCCCGGCCAGGATGTCGATCTCTATTACTACGACAATCCCGGCCAGGAGCCGGCGCAGATGATCAACCTCAGCGGCCAGCGCTATGCCGACCTGCCGACCGCCTTCGCCTACCGCACGACCTACGATCCCGCCAATAGCTGCCAGCGCAAGGTGAACTATGGCGGCATCGATCTCGTGGCGCAGGCGGACGGCTCCAACCGCGCCATGATCAGCTATGCCGAGACAAGCTTTCCGCTGCCGCTGCGCGACCCGCGGCGCGGCACGCAGGCGCGCGTGGTGGAGGCCGCGGTGACGGCCTATGTCGACGTGCCGCTGCCGCGCCGGCGGCCGGCGGCGCCGGGCGAGGAGCCCAAGCCGGTGGCGGTGACGCGGACCGCCAACGCGCCGGCGCGCATCGTGATGTTCGGCGACAAGCGCGTCAGGATAGTCGGTCCCGACACACCTTACGCCCCAACAGAGGCAACAGGGATCTGAGCTCGGGCCCGTCCTCGCGGCCGGTGAGCGCCAGCCGCAGCGGGTGAAAGAGGGCGCGGCCCTTGCGGCCGGTACGCTGTTTCAGCGCCTCGGTCCAGACCGCCCAGGTGGTGTCGTCCCACGGCTCGGGCGGGAGAAGCTCCAGCGCCTCGGCGAGGAAAGGCCTGTCGGCCGCGGCGGGCGGCGGCGCCCCCGCCAGCACCGCGGCCCAGGGCTCGATGTCGGAGAATTTCCTGAGGTTGGCGCGCAGAATGTCCCAGGCAGCGGCGCCGACGGCGCGCGGCAGGCGCGGCGCGGCCTCGGCATAGGGCATGGCGTGTAGCAGCCGCGCATTGAGGCTTTCGAGCTCGGCGAGGTCGAAGCGCGCCGGCCCGTGCGAGATCATCGCGAAGTCGAGGCGCCGGGCGAGCGCCGCGAGGTCGGCATAGGGCTCGACGGGCAGGCTGGTGCCGGTGAGCACGGCGACCAGCGCCACCGCCAGCGGCTCGAAGCCGGCGGCGCGCAACTCGGCCAGCGACAGCGAGCCGAGGCGCTTCGAGAGCCCCTCGCCCTCCCCGCCGGTGAGCAGATTGTGGTGGGCGAAGGCGGGCACGGCGGCGCCCAGCGCCTCGAAGATCTCGATCTGCGTGCCGGTGTTGGAGACGTGGTCCTCGCCGCGGATGACGTGGGTGATGCCGAGCGCGATGTCGTCCACCACCGAGGGCAGCGTATAGAGATAGGAGCCGTCGGCGCGGATCAGCACCGGGTCGGACATGGAGGCGGTGTTGACCGTCTGCGGGCCCTTGATGAGGTCGGTGAACTGCACCGGCCGGCCGTCGAGGCGGAAGCGCCAGTGCGGCTGGCGGCCCTGGGCCTCATAGGCGCGCTTTTCGGCGTCGGTGAGGGCGAGCGCGGCGCGGTCGTAGATCGGCGGGCGGCCGAGCAGGCGGGCGCGGCCGCGCTTGATCTCCAGCTCCTGCTCGGTCTCGTAGGCGGGATAGAGGCGGCCGGCGGCGATCAGCCGGTCGCGCGCGGCATCGTAAAGCGCCGTCCTGTCGGACTGCCGGACTTTCTCGTGCGGCGCGATGCCGAGCCAGGCGAGGTCGGCCGCGATGGCCTCGGCAAATTCCTCGGTGGAGCGCTCGCGGTCGGTATCGTCGAGGCGCAGCACGTAGGTGCCGCCGGTCCTCAGCGCAAACAGCCAGTTGAGCAGCGCCGGCCTGGCATTGCCCAGATGCAGCCGCCCGGTGGGCGACGGCGCGTAGCGGACGGTGGTCACGGCGCCGCTCCGCTGTCGTCGCGATAGCCATTGGTGATGGGGTAGCGGCGGCCGCCGCCAAACGCCTTGCGCGTGAGCTTGACGCCGGGGGCGCCCTGCCGGCGCTTGTATTCGGCGATGAGCAGCAGCCGCTCGATGCGCTCGACCAGCGCGCGGTCGAAGCGGCCCTGCCCTTTGCGCAAGATCTCGGCGATGGACAGCTCGTTCTCGACCAGCCCCTCCAGCACCTCGTCGAGGATGGCATAGGGGGGCAGCGAATCCTGATCGGTCTGGTCGGGGCGCAGCTCGGCGCTCGGCGCCTTGTCGATGATCGCCTGAGGGATGACGTCCTTTGCCGGGCAGAGCGAGCCGGCGGGCACATGCGCGTTGCGCCAGGCGGCGAGCGCGTAGACCTCGGTCTTCAGCAGATCCTTGATCGGGTTGAAGCCGCCGTTCATGTCGCCATAGATGGTGGCGTAGCCCACCGCCATCTCGGACTTGTTGCCGGTGGTGAGCAGCAGCGCCCCCGACTTGTTGGAGATGGCCATGAGGACGAGGCCGCGCATGCGCGACTGCAAGTTCTCCTCGGTGGTATCGACGGGCGCGCCGGCGAAGATGGGCTGCAATTCGGCGAGCGCCGCATCCACCGGGGCGCCGATGGGCACGATGTCGTAGCGCACACCAAGCTGCTCAGCGCAGGCCTTGGCGTCGCGCAGGCTGTCGGCGCTGGTGTAGCGGTAGGGCAGCATGACGCAATGCACGTTGTCCGGCCCGAGCGCGTCGGCGGCGATGGCGGCGACGATGGCGCTGTCGATGCCGCCGGAGAGGCCGAGCAGCACCTTGGTGAAGCCGTTCTTGTGCACGTAGTCGCGGAGGCCGAGCAGCATGGCCTGCCACGGCGCTTCCTTGAGGGAGGCGAGCCGCAGCTTGTCGCCGACGGTGCAGCGCCAGCCGTCGCGGCCGCGCTGCCAGTCGCTGACGACGAAATCGGTGGCGAAGCTCTTTGCCTGGAAGACCGTGCGGTTGCCCGGCTCCATGCCGAAGGAGGCGCCGTCGAAGACCAGCTCGTCCTGGCCGCCGACCTGGTTGAGATAGAGCAGCGGCACGCCGTCCTCGTCGGTGCGGGCGCGCACCAGATCCTTGCGCTGGTGCAGCTTGTTCTTCCAGTAGGGCGAGCCGTTCGGGCAGAGCAGCAGCTCGGCACCCTGCTGCACGAGATAGGCGCAAACATCGGCGTGCCAGATGTCCTCGCAGATGGGCACGCCGATGCTGACGCCCTTGATGGTGAGGGGCTCGGGCAGCGGGCCGGGCGTGAAATAGCGCGTCTCGTAGAACACGTCGTCGCGCGGCAGCTCGTGCTTCACCCGGCGGGCCACGATCTCGCCGTCCTCGGCGAGGAGAACGGCGTTATAGAGGGCCTGCCCCTCGCGCCAGACCGTCGGCAGCAGGAGGCTGACGCCGGTGCCGCGCGTCGCCCGCGCCAGCTCGCCGGCGACGCGCATGGCGTCCTCGACGAAGCGTGGCTTGAACAGCAGATCCTCGGGGAAATAGCCGGTGAGGAACAGCTCGGAGAACAGCAGGATATGGGCCTTCGCCGCCTCGGCCTCGCGCAGCGCGGCGTGCGCCAGGGCGAGATTGGCCGCCAGCGCCCCGACCGTGGGGTTGAGCTGCGCGAGGGCGATCCGAAGCCCGTCAACCACGCTAGACCGCCACCTGCGCCCTCGGCTCGGGGCGCTGCTGCTGGCGCAGCTCCTCGGCGACGAGGAAGGCCAGCTCCAGCGCCTGCGAGGCGTTGAGGCGGGGGTCGCAATAGGTGTGGTAGCGATCCTTGAGGCTGGCCTCGGTGACGGCGGCAACGCCGCCGCCGACGCATTCGGTCACGTCGTCGCCGGTCATCTCGATATGGATGCCGCCGGCATAGGTGCCGAGGTCGCGATGGATGGCGAAAAAGCTCTTCACCTCGGCCAGCATGCGATCGAAGGGGCGGGTCTTGTAGCCGTTCGCCGCCTTTACCGTGTTGCCGTGCATGGGGTCGGTGCACCACACGACGGTGCGCCCGGCGCGCTGCACCGTGTCGATGAGGCGCGGCAGGTGCTCGGCGACCTTGTCGGCGCCGAAGCGGCAGATGAGGGTGATGCGGCCGGCCTCGTCGGCGGGGTTCAGCCGGTCGAGCAGGCGCAGCAGGTCGTCGCCGGCAAGGCTTGGCCCGCATTTGATGCCGATGGGGTTGTGGATGCCGGAGAAATACTCGGTATGCGCGGCGTCGGGCTGGCGCGTGCGGTCGCCGATCCACAGCATGTGGCCGCTGGTGGCGTACCAGTCGTTGGTGATGGAGTCGCGGCGGGTCAGCGCTTCCTCGTAGCCGAGCAGCAGCGCCTCGTGGCTGGTGTAGAACTTGGTTTCGCGCAGCGCCGGCGTGTTGTCGGGGGTGAGCCCCAGCGCCTGCATGAAGGCAATGGCATCGACGATCTTGTTGGCCAGCTCCTCGAAGCGCGGATAGGCGGTGGAGCCCTTCATGAAGCCCACCGTCCAGTCGTGGACGCGGGCGAGATTGGCGTAGCCGCCGGTGGCGAAGGCGCGCAGCAGGTTGAGCGTCGCCGCCGACTGCCGGTAGGCGAGCAGCAGCCGCTCAGGGTCGGGCACGCGCGCCGCCTCGGTGAAGCCGATGTCGTTGATGATGTCGCCGCGATAGGAGGGCAGCGTCACCCCGCCGATGGTCTCGGTGTCGGACGAGCGCGGCTTGGCGAACTGGCCGGCGATGCGGCCGACCTTGACCACGGGCTTGCTGGCGCCGTGCGTCAGGATGATCGCCATCTGCAAAAAGACGCGGAAGAAGTCGCGGATATGGTCGGCGCCGTGCTCGGCAAAGCTCTCGGCGCAGTCGCCGCCCTGCAGCAGGAAGGCGCGGCCATGCGCCACGTCGGCCAACTGCGTCTTGAGCTCGCGCGCCTCGCCGGCAAAGACCAGCGGCGGGAATTTCGCCAGTTGCACCTCGACCGCCGCGAGCCGCGCGGGATCGGGATAAGCCGGCACCTGCGAAATCGGCTTCTGCCGCCAGCTATCGGGAGTCCAACTGCTCATCTGCCACTCGTCCGTCCTCGGGTGGGCGCGGTGTACCAAGCCGGACCGGTGAAGGGAAGCGCGCGATTGACAAGTGTCAATTGACGTTTTACAAGCAGGAATTATGCGCATGAAGTTCCCTCCTCATCCTGGCGAGATAGTTCGGGAAGAACTTAGCGAGCTTGGAATATCGGTAGCCGAAGCTGCGCGGGCCTTTGGCGTGACGCGGCAGCAACTCTACAATGTCATCGCAAGCAAGAGCCGCGTGAGCGCCGAGATGGCTGTCCGCCTCGAAAAAGGGCTAGGCAGCACGGCTGAGTTCTGGCTCCGGCTACAAGCCGCCTATGACGTTGCGCAGGTACTCAATCGAGGTGACATCCTGAACGTCGTGCCGCTGGTGCAACGGCAAGCCGAATAGTCAGGCGCGGGTGCCGTTGCGGTAGGTGTAGGTGGGGGCCTTGAAGGTGACCAGCTCCTCGGCGGCGGTGGGGTGCATGGCCATGGCGCGGTCGAAATCGGCCTTGGCGGCGCCCATGCCCAGCGGGATGGCGGCCATCTGCACCAGCTCGGCGGCGTCCGGGCCGACGAGGTGGAGGCCGAGCACCCTGCCCCCCCCGCCTTCGGTGATGAGCTTCATCACGGTGCGCGTGGTGCGGGTCGAGAGCGTGTTGAGCATGGGGCGGAAGCGGGTGAGGTAGACGTCGATGTCGCCATGCGTCGCCGCCTCGGCCTCGGTGAGGCCGATGGTGGCGATTTCCGGCTCGGCGAAGACGGCGGTGCCGATGAGGCTGTGATCGACCCATTGCGGGTTGGCGTTGAACAGCGTCTCGGCCACGTACCAACCCTCGCGGATGGCGACGGGGGTTAGCGCGGCGCGGCCGGTGACGTCGCCCACGGCGTAGATCGAATCGATATTGGTTTTCGAGTATTTATCGACGGCGATGCTGCCGTCGGGGTTGAGCGCGACGCCGGCGGCGTCGAGGCCGAGGCCGGCGGTGTTGGGGCGGCGGCCGGTGGCGAACAGCACGGCGCCGAAGGGCGCCTCGATCTCGTCGGAAAAGCGCACCAGGATGTCGTCGCCGCGCTTTTCGAGGCTGCGCACGGTGGTGGCGTAGATGCGCCGCACGCCGCGCTCCTCGAGGCCGGCATCGAGCGCCACGCGTAGGTCCTCGTCGAAGCCGCGCAGCACGCGCTCGCCGCGATAGACGATGGTGGTCGCGACGCCGAGGCCGGCGAAGATGGTGGCGAACTCGGCGGCGATGTAGCCGCCGCCCTCGATCAGGATGGAATGCGGCAGCGCCGGCAGGTGGAACGCCTCGTTGGAGGTGATGCCGAGCTCGGCGCCGGGGATGTTGGGCACGTAGGGGTGGCTGCCGGTGGCGACGAGGATGTACTTCGCCGTGACCTCGCGGCCTTCGTTGGCCAGCCTGACGCTGTGGGGGCCGGTGAGCACGGCGCGGTCGCGGATGAGCGTGCCGCCGGGTTTTTCGACCGCCGCGACATAGGCGGCCTCGAGCCGGGCGATCTCGCGGTCCTTGTTGGCGACGAGGGTGGGCCAGTCGAAGGCGGCGCTCACCGTCCAGCCGAAGCTGCCGGCGATGTCGAACAGGTCGGCGAAGCGCGAGGCGTAGACGAACAGCTTCTTGGGCACGCAGCCGCGGATGACGCAGGTGCCGCCGACCCGGTATTCCTCGACCACGGCGACGCGGGCGCCATAGGTCGCCGCCATCCGCGCCGCCCGCACCCCGCCCGACCCGGCGCCGATCACCAGAAAATCGTAGTCGTAAGCCATGCCAGCCGCTTGCACCAAAAAAAGACCCCGCACAAGGCGGGGTCGGACCAGAGCGACGAGGCGCCGCGGTTAGACGTTATAGCCCTTCGCCTTGAGGGCGGCGCGCACCTTGGTGACGAACTCGGTGCCGAAATTGTTGGTGTAGACCTGCATGACGGCGCGGATGCCGGCATTCACCGTCAGGGCGGAATCGGCGAGCTTCTGGCCGGCGGGCGTCGAGTAGAAGGCGACGATCTCGGTCAGCTCCTGGGTGGTGAACTCCACCGCATAGACGCGGGCGAACTGGTTGAACAGCTCGTCGTTCTTGCCCTTGTAGGTCTCGAGCACCTGGCCGATCGTCTCGTCGATCTGGCTGGCGATCTCGGGGTTGGACTGCGAGAACAGCTTGCTGGTCTGCGCCGCCGTCTGCACCAGGATGGCCTCGTAGATGCCGGCCTTGTTGGTGAGATCGACATATTTGCGGGCCAGCGCGAGCTGCTCGGGCGGAATTTCCTGGGCCAGCGCCGGGGCGACGGCGCCGAAGGCCAGCGACAGGGCGAGGCCGAAGGCGGCCGCGACTGTGGTCAGGCGGAAGGTCTGCATGTGGTTGGTGATCCCCCTAGTTCGGCGGACGCGCCTCAGGCGTCCAGTGTTTCGATGCCGTGCGGTCCGGCGACATAGGCCCTGGCGCACAGCCCCAGAAACAGCCCGTGCTCGACCACGCCCGGCACGTCGTGCAGGTCGGCCGACAGCGCTTCTGGATTGGAAATGCGGCCGAATAATGCATCGAGAACGAGGTGGCCGCCATCGGTTTCGAGCGGCGTGCCATTGGCCCTGAGGCGCAGCGCGACGCCGCCCGTGGCGCCGTGGCGGCGGGCCACTTCCTCGACCATGAGGCGCGTAGCGCGGAGCCCGAAGCGGTTGACCTCAATAGGCAGCGGGAAGGCGCCGAGCGCCGCGACACGCTTCGTCGCATCGGCGATCACCACCATGCGGGCGCTGGCCGCAGCGACGATCTTCTCGCGCAGCAGCGCCGCGCCGCCCCCCTTGATGAGGGCGAGGCCGGGGCCGATCTCGTCGGCGCCGTCGATGGTGAGGTCGAGCGCCGGCGTTGCGTCGAGCGTGGTGAGCGGGATGCCGAGGGCGCGGGCCTGCGCGGCGGTCGCCTCGGAGGTGGGCACGCACAGGCAGTCGAAGCCGGCGCGCACCTTTTCGCCGAGCAGATCGACGAAATGGCGCGCCGTGGAGCCGGTGCCGAGGCCGAGCCGCTGGCCCGGCCGGAGCTCGGCCAGCACCGCCTCGGCCGCCTGTCGCTTCAGTTCGTCGCTCACGCCAAACCCCCTGGTGCCGCCGGCAGCTACAGGGGCGCCGGGGCGGCTGTCAATCGGCCCCGTTCACGCGGGCGTGAACGAATATGTCGTTTTGCCGCAACAGAGCCGCAGCAGAGTCGCCCTCTACACCCAGAAGTGACGCAGAATCGGGGCACACGGCACTTTTAGCGCGGGGACGAATTCGCTAATCGATACACACGGTTTGCTGGAAGTGCTCGCTTCCAGATTCGGCTCAGAGGCAAATTATGGACAGACGGAAGTTCACGGTGGCGGCGCTGGCCGCGCTGGCGGGTGCGGCGGCGACGCCGGCGATGGCCAAGCTTTACTACAATCCCGACACCAATATGTGGGAAGAGCGCGAGGCGTCCTCGGGCGGCCGCCGCGGCAAGGCCATCCCGAAGGAGATCGTCCCCTACGAGACCAAGCTCAAGGTCGGCAGCATCGTCATCGAGACCGGCGAGCGCCGGCTCTATCTCGTCCTGCCCGACGGCAAGGCGCTGCGCTACGGCATCGGCGTCGGCCGCGACGGCTTCACCTGGACCGGCCAGCACAAGATCACCCGCAAGGCCGAGTGGCCGGGCTGGACGCCCCCCGCCGCCATGCGCAAGCGCGTGCCCGACCTGCCGGCCTACATGCCCGGCGGCCCGCAGAACCCGCTCGGCGCGCGCGCCCTCTATATCGGCTCGACCCTCTACCGGGTGCACGGCACCTCGGAGCCGTGGACCATCGGACAGGCGGTGTCGTCGGGCTGCATCCGGCTCACCAACGAGGACATCATCGACCTCTACGAGCGCGTGCAGGTCGGCGCCCTCATCGTCGTCCGGCACTAACGAGACGCCCCGCGACATCGCGAACAGGGCCGGGCCGCGCGCCCGGCCTTTTTGTTTGCGCCGCCGGCGGCTATCCTTGACCCATGACCGTTCTCTTCTCGCAGCGCGACATCGAGCCGATGGGCCTCGCCCGGCCGCTGATCGACCGCTATGGGCGGCACATCACCTACCTTCGGATCAGCGTCACCGACCGCTGCGATTTCCGCTGCGTCTACTGCATGTCGGAGCACATGCGGTTCCTGCCGCATTCGGAGGTGCTGAGCTTCGACGAGATCGAGACCATCGCCGCCGCCTTCATCGCCCGCGGCACGCGCAAGATCCGGCTGACCGGCGGCGAGCCGCTGGTCCGGCGCGACATCATGAAGCTGGTCGAGCAACTGGGGGCGCGGCTGGGCGACGGGCTCGACGAACTGACGCTCACCACCAATGGCAGCCAGCTCCGGCACCATGCCGCGGGGCTGGCGCGGGCCGGCGTGAAACGCATCAACGTATCGCTCGACACGCTCGACGCCGACCGCTTCACCGCCATCACGCGGCGCGGCCGCATCGCCGACGTGCTGGCGGGGATCGACGCGGCGGCCGCGGCCGGCCTTGCCGTCAAGATCAACATGGTGGCGATGCGCGGCATCAACGACGACGAGATCGAGCCCATGATGGTGTGGGCGCATGGGCGCGGCTTCGGGCTGACGCTGATCGAGGGCATGCCGCTGGGCGAGGTCGGGATCGACCGCGTCGAGGCCTACCTGCCGCTGACCGAGATGCGCGCCCGCCTCGCCGCGCGCTACACGCTGGCGCCGACGCGGCATCGCACCGGCGGCCCGGCGACTTACGACCATGTCAAGGAAACCAATGGCTTATTGGGGTTCATTACCCCGATGAGTCACAATTTCTGCGAGAGCTGCAACCGCGTGCGGCTGACCGCGACCGGCCAGCTTTTCCTGTGCCTCGGGCAGGAAGACATGGTCGATCTGCGCGCCGTGCTGCGCGGCGAGAGCGGCGAGACGCTCGACGCGGCACTGGACCGGGCCATGCTGCTCAAGCCCAAGGGCCACGATTTCGTGCTGGACCGCGATCATACGGGGCCGGCGCTGGCGCGGCACATGAACGTGACGGGCGGCTGACGCGCTCAGCGCGCCTTACCCTTGCCCGGCTTCAAGCGGACACGCCAGTGGCCCGTTTCTGACTGCTGCAATTCCAGCGTGTCGATAGCCCGCACCACGTCGAGCAGCTTCTTGTGGCCATAGGTGCGCGGATCGAAGTCGGACGCCAAATTCGCTAGGCGGCTGCCTACCTGGCCAAGAGCAACCCAGCCATTGTCGGTCTCGATCTCGGCAATGGCCTTGCGCAATATCCGGGCCGCGCCGCCGATGGGTTCGAGCGGCACGGCCTTGGCTTTCGACCCGGCGGCCGGCTGCGGCAACAGGTTCTCGGTGTAGATGAACCGGCGGCATGCCTGACGAAAACTCTCCGGGGTCTTCAGCTCGCCGAATCCGTAGACATCGACGCCCTCCTCGCGGATACGGGCCGCCAGACGCGTGAAATCGCTGTCGGAGGAGACGAGGCAGAAGCCGTCGAAGCGGCCGGAGTGCAGCAGGTCCATCGCGTCGATGACCAGCGTGATGTCGGAGGCGTTCTTGCCAGTGGTGTAAGCGAATTGCTGCTGCGGGATGATGGCGTATTTCGACAGCACATCGGCCCATGCCTTGGAGCGCGTGCCGGAGAAGTCGCCATAGATGCGGCGCACACTGGCCTCACCGAGGGTGGCGATCTCCTCGAACAGGCCGTCAACGATCCTGGCCGACGCGTTGTCGGCGTCGATGAGGACGGCGAGGCGCGCCGGACGCTCTTCGGCCATGGCGGGCTCCTGCTACTTGTCGTCGTCGCCGACGTTGACGAATTCGAGCGGCAGGGCGGTGGTGTACTTGATCTGGCCCATGGCGAAGGAGGAACTGACGTCGGTGAGGTTGATCTTGCCGATGAGCTTTTTATAGAACGCGTCGTAGGCGGCGATGTCGGGCACGACGACGCGCAGCAGATAATCGACGTCGCCGCTCATGCGGTAGAATTCGACGACCTCGGTGAAGTCTTCCACCACGGCCGAGAACTTGCGCATCCAGGCGTCGTTGTGCTCGTTCGTCTTCACCGACACGAAAACGGTGACGCCGGCATTGATCTTGCCGGGGTTGAGCACGGCAACGCGGCCGCGGATGACGCCGTCTTCTTCCATCTTCTGGATGCGGCGCCAGCACGGGGTGGTCGAAAGCCCCACCTTGCGGCCGATTTCGGCCACCGGCGTGGTCGCATCCTTCTGCAGAAGCGCAAGTATCTTGCGGTCGATCTTGTCAAGCGCCATGTGCCCCTCGTTTGAAATCAGTTTGCGGGAAACGCCGTCTCAACCCCGGCGGCGCGCAAAATGCCCCGGCGGAACGCCGTAGTCAACGCAAACCAGTTGCGCGAAATGGAAGCACCGAGCCTGAGAGCGATCCCGGACGGCGGCGCGTGGGCTATTCCGCCGGGGTATGGTGTTTCTCGGCCTCGAGATCGTCGCGACGGGTAATGAGCAAGCCGAAAACGGCGAGCGAGCCGAGGATCACGACCGGCTAGAGCCAGAGGATCAGGGTGGAACTCATTTCGCCGGGGTCTGATGCTGATCGCGACGGCGGTCAAAGGCCAAAATGACCCACACGGCGACCAGAATTGCCAAGCCAGAAAGAGGCAGGATCAGGAGCGGGAAATAGCTCATTCCGCTGGCGTGTGATGTTGCCGATGGAGAGAGCGCCGGTGGAAATACAGCGCTGCAAACGCGGAGACGATGGCCACGGTGGGCATGATGATGAACGCCACAAACCAAAGCGTATCGATCATTTGTCGATCTCCTTGATCGTCAGCCTCGCCACATAATGTAGGGTAAACGCGGCGATCGGCCAAGCGATCACGCCCATCGCCAGCCGCCAGCCCGGCAGAAGCTCGCTCAGATTGCCGATATTGAAGATATAGCCCGCGACTGGCGTCGCAAAACCTATGGTGAAACAAGCGGTTGACGCGCGGTCAATGGCGTTTGCCAAGAGCCTGGTCTGCTCGATCTCGCCTGGGCTCATTTCCAGACACCCCCCCTCGCGCCTTCCCCCTCTACCACACGGCGCGGGGCACGTGTAGGCGCGGGCGGCCGGCCAGCGGCGCGGGGCGGGATTTCACCTCCCCTTAACCACGTTCGGCCTAGGCTTTTTCTCCAGCGTCGCGACTGCGTAACCCGGTCGCGAGCATCGAGTGAGTTGAGTTCAGCGTAATGCCGTTCGAGCCCGCGCATCAGGGCGATGTGCGCTCCCAGATGGGGCGCGACCTGCGCCGCCGGGCGCAGCGGACGGTGTTCGAGGCGCGCCAGCGCCTGACCTCGTCCTCGGGCACGCGCGCCAGCTTCGATTTCGAGCTGCTCGACGAATATGCCGACGCGCGCAGCTCCAGCGCGCTGGTGCTGCCGGTGATGTTCGCCATCCTCGCGGCGTTCTCGGCGCTGTGGGTGCAGCCCTTCGCCGCGGCGACGTGGGCCGGGCTGGTCGCCGCCGCCAATGTCGCCGCCGTGCTGGCGGCGCGCCAGTTCAAGCGCACGCCGCCCGAGCAGTTCATCGCCAGCCGCTGGACGGCGACCTTCGTCACCGTCGAGACGGCCTATGGCGTGGCGTGGTCGCTGCTCGCCACCTTCACGCTGTTCGGCGAGGATTCGGCGGGGCTGGCGGTGGTGATGTTCGCGCTGGCGCTGGTCGGCATCGCCGCCAATGCCGTCTCGACGCGCACCCTGCCCGGCGCGACGCTGATGGCGACGCTGCCGGTGGCGCTGACGGTGGCGTTCAACCTCGTCGTCCTGGGCGGCATGCTCAACTGGTCGCTGGCGGCGGTGACGCTGGGGGCGGAAATCTTCTTCGTCTACCTGGCGCGCACCATGCATGCCTCGAAGCTCGAGGAGATCATGCATCAGGCCGAAAAGGACCAGCTCATCAACGAGCTGGAGGAAGCGCGGCAGATGTCGGACGAGGCCCGCCGGCACGCCGAGCAGGCCAATATCGCCAAGTCGCAGTTCCTCGCCACGATGAGCCACGAACTGCGCACGCCGCTCAACGCCATCATCGGCTTTTCCGAGGTGCTGCATTCGGAGCTCTTGGGGCCGCACGCGGTGCCGCAGTACAAGGAATATGCCGGCGACATCCACCGCTCGGGCCTGCACCTGCTCAACCTCATCAACGAATTGCTCGATTTGAGCCGCATCGAGGCGGGCAAGTACGAGCTCAACGAGGAGGCGGTGTCGCTGATCGACATCGCCGAGGACTGCCGGCGCATGGTGGAGATCCGCGCCAAGGCCAAGGGCATCGAGCTGAGCTGCTCCTATGGCGGCAACCTGCCCAAGCTGTGGGGCGACGAGCGCGCCATAAGGCAGGTGGTGCTGAACCTGTTGAGCAACGCCATCAAGTTCACGCCGCAATCGGGCAAGGTGGCGCTGATGGTGGCGCGCTCGACCGATGGCGGGCAACTGCTCTCGGTGCGCGACACCGGGCCGGGCATCCCCGAGGACGAGATCGAGACGGTGCTGAGCTCGTTCGGCCAGGGCTCGCTGGCGCAGAAGACGGCCGAACAAGGAGCCGGGCTCGGGCTGCCGATCGTCCAGAAGATCATGGAGCTGCACCAGGGGCGGTTCGACTTGTTCTCGAAGCTGCGCTTCGGCACCGAGGCCATCGCCACCTTCCCGCGCGCCCGCGTCATGGACGCGCTGGCGCCGGTGGTGGAAAAGCCGGCGCGGCTGCAGATCTATTCGGAGGCCGGCGGGCGGTAGGGCTCAGGCCTTGCCGCTCACCTTGGCGCTTTCGAACGTCGCCATGTTCTGGTGGAGGGTTAGGGCGGTCTTCGCGAGGACCAAGGCCAGGGCGGCGCCGGTGCCTTCGCCCAGCCGCATGTCGAGGCTGAGGAGCGGGGCGGCGCCGAGGCGGTCCAGCGCCCGCGCGTGGCCGGCTTCGGCGGAGAGGTGCGCGAAGAGGCAGTGGGCGATGGCGTCGGGATTGATGGCGTGCGCCACGGCCGCCGCGGCGGTGGCGACGAAGCCGTCGATGACGACCGGGATCTTCTGGTGACGGGCGGCGACGAGGGCGCCGAGCACGGCGGCGATCTCGCGCCCGCCGAGCCGCGCCAGCAGCGCCAGCGGATCGCCCAGCGCTCCGGCGTGGAGCGCCAGCGCGCGATCGACGGCATCGGCCTTGCGGGCGAGGCCGGCATCGTCGACGCCGGTGCCGCGGCCGACCCAGTCGGCGCCGCTGCCGCCATAGAGGGCGGCGAACAAGGCGGCGGCGACCGTGGTGTTGCCGATGCCCATCTCGCCCAAGGCGAGGCCGTCGGGTTTGCCGGCAATCGCCTCCATGCCATAGGCGATGGTGGCGGCGCACATGCGATCGTCCATCGCCGCCTCGCGCGTGATGTCGCCGGTGGGCAGCTCCAGCGCCAGCTCGAAGACGCGCAGATTGAGCTCGTGCTGGGCGCAGATCTGGCTGATGGCGGCGCCGCCATCGGTGAAGTTGCGCACCATCTGCGCCGTCACCTCGGGCGGGAAGGCGCTGACCCCCTGCGCCGTGACGCCGTGATTGGCGGCGAAAATGGCGACCATCGGGTCGGCGAGGGTGGGCGGCGCCTTGCCCTGCCAGCGCGCCAGCCACTCGACCAGCGCCTCGAGGCGGCCGAGCGAGCCCGGCGGCTTGGTGAGCTGGCGGTCGCGGATGCGCACGGCATCGACGGCCTCCTCGTCGCCGGCGGGCACCAGCATGATGAGATCGAGGATTTCGGCGAAGGGATTGGCCAAGGTTGCGCGACTCCCGGCAAAGGTGGGACAAGCGGGCCCTCGCACATCCTGCCCCGCCTGAGAAGCCCGTTTTGAGCGCGACGCCCCCGACCAACGACAACCACGCCGACACCGCCGCCGCGCCGGACGATGTGCCGCAGCTCGGCGCCGACCTCATGATGGGGCTGCGCTTTTATTCGCGCCTGCCGACGGGGAACGCGCCGCATGTGGCGCCGCGGCTCGAGCGCATCGTGCTGGCCCTGCCCTTCGCCAGCCTCGTCATCGGGCTCGGGCCGGCGCTGGTGCTGCTGGCGCTGCTCGTCGTCGGCACCCCGCCGCTGTTCGCGGCGACGGTGGCGGTGGCGCTCATGGCCGTCGTCACCGGGGCGATGGCCGAGGACGCGCTGGCCGACGCCGCCGACGGGCTGTTCGGCGGGCGCGACGCGAGCGAGCGGCTCGACATCATGCGCGACAGCCGGCACGGCACCTATGGCGTCGTCGCCATCGTGCTCTATGTGGCGCTGCGCGTCACCGCCATCGGCGCCATCGGCAACGCGCTGGAAGCGGCCGGCGTGCTGCTGGCGGCGGCGCTGGTGGCGCGCTCGGGCGCGCTGTGGCTGGCCCACGCCCTGCCCCCCGCGCGCTCGGGCGGCGCCGCGGCCAGCGTCGGCCCGCTCGGCCGGCGGAATTTCGCCATCGGCGCCGGCTTCGCGGTGCTGTTGAGCTTCGTCCTCGCCGGGTTCGCGGTGGGCGTCGCCGGGCTCGTCGTCGCGCTGGCGCTGGCGGCGCTGGTCGCCTGGGGCTGGGTGACGCTGTGCCGGCGGCTGGTCGGCGGGCAGACGGGCGACCTGATCGGCGCGCTGCAGGCGCTGCTCGAGGTCACGGTACTGTGTGCCTTCATGATTTTCATGTAGGCGGGCGCGGCGGCGCTTGATTTCGCCGCAATCCTCCCCACTCTCTCGGCCATGCTCTTTGTCGGCGTCGCCCTGCTCATCGCTGCCGGACTGGCGCTGCTCGTCAATGCCGACGCGAGCGCCTGGCTGGGGCTGAGCCCGACGCAGCTCGGGCAATTGGCGCCGCTGGTCATCCTCGCGGTGATCTTCGCGGCCGGCGCCTTCTCGCGCCGCCAGCGGGTCAGCGCCATCGCCGGCAATTTCCTCGTCTGGGCCGGGCTCTTCGCCACGGCGCTGGTGGGCTACACCTATCGCGAGGACCTCAAGGACGTGGCGGCGCGCGTCGTCGGCGAATTGTCGCCGACCACCGCCATCGTCGATTCCGAGAACGGCACGGCGACGTTCCGGCGCGGCATGGACGGCCATTTCACCGTCGCCGCGACGGTCAACGGCGCCGACATGAAGCTGTTGTTCGACACCGGCGCCTCGGCGGTGGTGCTGAGCTATCGCGACGCCGACCGCGCCGGCATCGATGTCGGCGGGCTGAGCTTCACCATGCCGGTGGTGACCGCCAACGGCACCGGCCGCGCGGCGCTGGTGTCGCTGACGCGCATCGAGGTGGGCGGCATCGCGCGGCGCAATGTGCGCGCCTTCGTCGCCGAGCGCGGCGCCCTGCAGGGGAGCCTGCTGGGCATGAGCTTCCTCGAAACGCTGAGCCGCTATTCGGTGGCCGGCGACCGGCTCGAAATGGCGGATTAGGCCGCCAACGGGCGGCCCTGCTCGACGGCTGCAAGGGCGCGCAGCAGCACCTCGGGACCGGCGCCACGACGGGCGGCCTCGACGCTGAGGATCTGGCGGAACTGACGCGCCCCCGGCCGGCCATTGGCGAGGCCGAGCATGTGCCGCGTGATGGCGTTGAGCCGCGTGCCAGCGGCAAGCTCGCGCTCCGCGTAGTCGGCCATGGCGCGCAGCAGGGCGGGCAGATCGACCGGGCGCGGCGGCGCGCCGAAGATGCGGTGATCGACTTCGGCGAGGAGCAGCGGCTCGTGATAGGCGGCGCGGCCGAGCATGACGCCAGCGACATGCGCCAACTGCGCCTCGGCCTCGGCGAGCGTCGCGATGCCGCCATTGATCGAGACGGGGAACGGCGCGAGCCGCGCCGCGAGGCGGTGGACGCGCGGGTAGTCGAGCGGCGGGACGGTGCGGTTCTCCTTGGGCGACAGCCCCTTGAGCCAGGCTTTTCGCGCATGGACGTAGAGATGGCTGGCGCCGGCTTCGACCATCAGATCGGCGAAGCGGTCGAGGCTTTGCTCGGTATCCTGGTCGTCGATGCCGATGCGGCATTTGACGGTGACGGGCCGGTCGGTGGCGTCGCGCATGGCGCGCACGCAGTCGGCGACCAGCGCCGGCTCGGCCATGAGGCAGGCGCCGAAGCGGCCCGACTGCACGCGGTCGGACGGGCAGCCGACATTGAGGTTGATCTCGTCATAGCCGAATTCGGCGGCGAGGCGCGCCGCCGCCGCCAGCTCGCGCGGCTCGGAGCCGCCGAGCTGCACGGCCACGGGATGCTCCACCTCCGCAAAACCGAGCAGCCGCTGGCGGTCGCCATGCACGACAGCGGCGCTGGTCACCATCTCGGTAAACAGCAACGCCCGCTTCGTCAGCAGCCGGTGAAAATACCGGCAATGCCTGTCGGTCCAGTCCATCATGGGGGCGATGGAGAAGCGGCGATCCAGGTTGCTCATTTCGTCAGTCTTTTGTTCCGGCCCGTTCCAATACCCTATCGAAACGAGCGAGAAAACAGCCGCGCCCCCGCCGGCATCATTCAATCGCTTCCCGGAACTGGCGGGGCCGGATGCCCGCGTGGAACCAGCTTATCAACGAATAGATGTCGAAGACCGGCAAGCCGGTGGCGGCACGGACCGCCGCGGCATAGGGCGGCATGTTCGTGCATTCCAGAACGATCGCCGCCACATCGGGGTGGTCGGCCACGAGCGATTTCGCGGCCTCGACGACGTCCTGGCAGGCGAGCGCGAGATCGAGGTCTTCCTTCTCGGCCTTGATCAGGGTGCGGAAGAATTCCACGCCGCCCTCGGTTCCCTTGATCGGCGTGTCGGCCGGCACGCCGATGCCGGACAAATGCGCCGGCGTCAGCCCGGAGGAATTGATCGTCACGATCCCCACGCGCTGGCCCGGCGGCAGCGTCGCCTGGACCCACGGCACCTGCATCATCGACGACGTGGCCACCGGCACCCGAACCGCCTCGGCCAGCTCCTTCTGATAGATCGACAGGAAACCGCAATTGGTGGTGATCGCCTCCGCCCCCAGATCGATCAGCTCGCGCGCGGCGGCGACAAAGTCCGCCAACAGGCCTTCCGCCGCCTGGCAGACCACCCGGTCGGGGCTCGCCCCGCGTACCACGCGATACAGCACCGGGAACGGCCATGTCGTGGCATTGCCCATATCCCCGAACACCCGAGGAAACCGCGCTTCGAGCATGAGAATGCCCAGCGGCGCTCCATAGAGTGCCTTGCCGCCCTGCGCGACGTGCGTGCCGGGCGCGCCATAGGGCCTGACTGGATCGGGTGTCATGAAAATCTCCTGGAGCTGAAAGGAGCGAGATCGATTTCGGGCGGCTCGCCGGTGACCAGTTGCGCCACCAGCCGCCCCGTGCGGGCCGAGCCCACGAGGCCAACATGGCCGTGACCATAGGCGTGATACACGCCCGCCAGCCCCGAAGCGGGGCCGATGCAGGGAAGCCCGTCCGGGGTGCTGGGCCGGTGTCCCAGCCAGAAGCGCGCCTGGCCGACATCCAGCTCCGGCAGCATCGCAGCCAGATGGCGACGCAGGATTTCGGCGCGCCGCCAGTCCGGCGGCGCTTCGACGCCGGCGATCTCGACCTGCCCCGAGCAGCGGACGCCATTGTCCATCGCCGTAATCACCACCTTGCGGTCGCCGACCATGATCGGCGTCACGGGACCGGGGCCCCTGCCTTCGACGCAGACATGATAGCCGCGCTCGCTTTCCAGCGGCACGCGGTCTCCCGCCGCCCGCGCCAGTCCTGCCGAGCGGGCACCGGCGGCAATCACTGCCGCGCCGCAGGAGACGACGCCCTCGCTCGTTTCGACCCCGATGATCCGGCCGCCCGCCTGCCGGAAGCCCAGGGCAGGCGCGGTGATACGTCTCGCGCCCCGCGCCTCGGCATGGGCCACCAGCCCCGCGACATAGGCGCCGGGATCGCGGCAATGGCCGCATTCGGGCACAAACACCCCAAACCGGTAGTCGCGCGACAGATGCGGCTGGCGTGCGGCCAACGCCTCGCCATCCAGCTCTTCCCAACCGATGCCGAGACCGGAGCGGATGCGCCAGCCCAGCGCCTCGCTCTCGAAGCCGGCGCGGTCGCGGTAGACATGCATCAGGCCGCTGGCGGCGTCGATCAGGTGCGACAGGCCTGCGCGCGCGGCAATTTCGGCATGCAGGGCCGGCGCGTCGACGAGAAGACTGCGCAGATGGCCGGCGGTCGCCGCCACCTTGGCCTCGGTCGATGCGGAGGCCAGATATTTCCACAACCACCCCGCCGCGCGCGGCAGATATTCGAGGCGCACCGCGAGCGGGCCGTCGGGATCGCGCAGCCAGCCGGGAACCTGCCGCCAGGCGCCCGGACTGGCCGGCGGCAGGACGGAATGCGAGGACAGCCAACCGGCATTGCCGTAGCTCGCCGCCTGCCTGCCTCCCGGCGGGGCGGGATCGATCAAGGTGACGTTCAGTCCCCGATCCAGAAGCTGGATCGCGGCATGGGCACCGATAACGCCGGCGCCGATAACCACAACATCTGCCGCCATGCCTTCAACTCTCGCAAGTGGACAGGCAGGACGAATGCCCGATGCCTCGGCCGATCAATAGAAGTAGGGCAGGTTCCGCTGGCGCGCCACGCGCACCCAGGACGGCACAAAGGGAACAATCTTATCCTGCGAGGGGACCGCAACCTCGATGAAATCCGCGCCGTGATGGGCGATGGCGTCGGCAAGCGTTGGTTCGATCTGGTCTTCAGCGGAGATGCGGGCGGTGCGGAAGCCGAACCCTTCCGCCACTTTCAGGTAATCGACGGGGCCGAAATCGGTCGCCCACGGCACGTCCACATCGTCCAGCAGAACCGCCTCGCCGCGAATCCAGCCATAGTTGTCGTTGCGGGTGAGGATCACGGTGATGTTCTTGCCGCTGCGCCGTATGGTTTCAAAATCCCCCAGGACGAAGGCCAGCGAGCCGTCGCCGGTAAACGCAATCACCGGGCCGTCCCAGGCAAAGGAGGCGCCGATGGCGGCCGGTACGGAGTATCCGAGCGCTCCCATCGAATAGTTGGTCAGGTATCGCCGCCCCGCTTCCCGCACCGACAGCAGCGCCGTCGGATAGATGGCGCTGACCCCCGGTTCCGCCGTGACGATGGCGTTGGCCGGCAGGATTCGATCCAGAACCTGTGTCAGCTTGACGGGCGATATCGTGCCATCGGGCATCGGCGCGTTGGAATTGAAGACAGCATCGAGCGCAGCGCGCTTCATCGGATTGAGGTCAAGCGGAGCGCGCGTCATGCGCGGATGCTCGGCCCGGATCACCTCGACCATGTATTCGAGGCTGGCCCGCGCATCGCCAGCCAGGCCGACCGCTACCGGAAAATTGTTGCCGATATGGGCTTCGGCGATGTCGAGGTGGATGAACGTCTTGGCGCTCGCGTCGCCGTAGAGCTTCCAGTGGTCGGTCGAGCTGGAATCGGTGTTGGTGCCGACAAAGAAGACGACATCGGCTGAGCCGACATAGGCGTTGGAGTATTCCATGCCGCCCCTCGCCCCGATCACGCGCAGCGACAGGGGATGGATTTCGGAAATCGCGCCCTTGCCTGCTGTCGTGGTGGCGACCGGAATCTGCAGAATCTCGGCCAGCTCCACGAGAATGTCCATGGCCTCGGAAATCAGCGCCCCCTGGCCGCAGACGATGACCGGCTTTTCCGCCGCCAGCAGCAATGCGATCGCCTTGCGGATCCGACCGTGATCGGCGACCGGGCGGTGGGCGGGATAGCGACTGTACTCGGGCTCGGCGTAGAGGTCGTCGAGCTCTGCGGTATCGTAGAAGATGTTGATCGGCACACGGATGTGGACCGGCGCCGGTCGCCCCGAGGTCGCTACCCGGAAGGCGCGCCGGATCATGAAGGGGATGTCCTTCACATTGTTCAGGTGAAAGCTTTCCTTGCAGATGCTGTGATACAGGGCGGTCTGGTCCACGCCCGTCAGCCCGTGCTTCTTGTCCTGGTTAATCGGAATATCCGAACTGAAGAAGATCACCGGAACCGAGCTCAGATAGGCCTCGGTAATGCCGGGCGTGCAGTGGGTGACTCCCGGACTCGGCGCTTCCAGCACCGCGGGACGTCCGAGAACCTTGGCATAGGCTTCCGCCGCGTAGGACGCCGTACGCTCGTCGCGGGTCAGGACATATTCCATGCCGGAATGGGTGCGCCACTCCTTATACCAGCCGATCGTCGTCTCACCCGGCAGGCCGAAGACATGCGTCACCCCGTGCAACTCGAGCATCTTCAGGATGGCGCGGGCGCCATTCATCGTCTCAGCCACGCCAGCCTCGCATTACGCTCATGCGTCCCGATCTGAACTCTACTCTGTATTCAGCTTGATACACGATTCCGTGCGCAATTCAATTGCTTTCGCGCATTGCTGGCCACACCCAGCGCGTTCAGGCTAACCACCTCAAGGGATTAATGAATTCTGGACGAGACCAGGAGGCGAAGGCGGCCGACCCGGTGGGCGCGACGGCAATCCGGGCGTCTCAAGGCGGGTTGAGCATGGGCATGTAAATCTGGGCGTAGCCTTCCTTGATCGCCGAGGTGATTTCGTCCAGCCGACGGTCGATGTGACGCTCCAGCAGCGAGACGCAGGCTTCTTCGTCCCGCGCCTTCATGGCGAGAAGGATGTCGCGATGCTCGCGCTGGGTCTTGGACCGGTTGAGGCGGTCCATGTCGATCCAGCGCACGAAGCGGATACGGGCGTTGACGTTGCGCAGCACGCGCAGCATCTCCGCATTGCGTGACATCTCGACGAGCCCTTCGTGGAAGCGTTCGTCGAGATCGACCAATTCGACCGCGGTCCGCTCGCCCGGATCGGGGCCGGTTTCGTCGAGAAAGGCCAGGAGCGCGTCGATCTGCTCGGGCTGGGCTCGCGCAATCGCCAACCGCGCCGACGCGATTTCCAGTCCCTTGCGGAATTCGTAGAGGTCGAAGATCTCCTGCGCGTCGAGCTGCCGGCAGAAGAACCCCCTGCCAGGCATGAAGCTGAGAAATCCTTCCGTGTTCAGCCGATTCAGCGCCTCCCGCAGGGGGGTGCGGCTGACGCCGAGACGCCTGGCGATATCGCCTTCGTTCAGCCGCTCGCCAGGCCGAAACGCATAGCTGACCGCCATGTTCTTGAGCTCTTCGTAGACACGATCGACGACGCTCTCGGAGCGGCTATCCACACAAAATCTCACTTAAATGCAGCGTTGAACACAATCATAGTAGCCTTGAGAGCCTGAAGGCAAGACCGGACACCTGGCTTCACGGGCAGCGGCAAGGCGGCGGCGACGTGCGCCATACGTCTTGTATTTTATCCTGAATTCAGACAAGTTTCCGCGCATCGGATCGTCGGCGGAAGGCTAATCTGAGTGACCCTTGTCGATGACCTCGCGGCAGCGCCGATCCACGCGCTGGCCCCGCTGATCGCAAAGCGGGAGGTGTCGGCACGCGAGGTGCTGAACGCCTGCGCTGCGCGGATCGAACGCGGCAACGGACACCTTGGCGCCATCGCCGAAAGCTGGCTCGAGGACGCGGCCCACACCGCCCGCTGGCAGGACGAGGCCATCGCGCACGGAACCCGACTGGGGCCGCTGCATGGCATCCCCCTGGGCCTGAAGGACAATCTCATGGTCGCCGGGCGGATCGCGGCAGTCGGCTCCCTGGCTCTTGCCGAGCGGGTCTCGGAGCGGACAGCTACCGTGGCCGAGCGCTTGCAGCGCGCCGGGGGCATCCTCGCCGGCAGGATGCAGATGGTCGAATTCGCTGCAGGCGCGTGGGGAACCAACCGGCGCCTCGGCACGCCGCGCAACCCGTGGGACAAGGCCAGGCACCGCGTGCCGGGAGGATCGTCCAGCGGCAGCGGCGTGGCGGTGGCGGCGGGGTTCCTGCCGGCAGCGCTCGGCACCGACACCGGGGGCTCGATACGAGTGCCGGCGGCCTTCAACGGCATTGTCGGGCTGAAGCCGACATATGGCGCAGTCAGCAATTTCGGCGTGGTGCCGGCGGCCCAAAGTCTCGATACGGTCGGGCCGCTTTGCCGCTCGGTCGAAGATGCGGCCGTGCTGCACGCCGCCATCAGCGGATCCGACCCGCGCGATCCCGCAACGATCCACGTTCCCTGGCGCGACCCGCTGGCACGGCTGAAAAAGCCGGTGAAGGGTCTGCGCGTCGGCCTCGTCGGCGACGCGCAGCTTGCCGGGATGAGCCCGGACATGCGGACCGCGTTGCAGGCAGCAGCCGGAGTCTTCGCCGAGCTCGGCGCTTCTGTCGAGGATATCCGCCTGCCCCGCAGCCCCGCCGAATACAGCCGGACCGCCGCGACCCTGATCCGGGCCGAATGCCACAGCAATTTCGCCGCGCTCGTCGATGGACCGGGCGACGCGCTCGACCCGGTGATCCGCGCCCGGTTGCGCAAGGGCGGGCAAACGTCGGCGCACGAGCTGCTGACGGCGATATCGCTGCAAAAGGCGGATCGCCTGGAGATCAACGAGTTCCTCTCGGATTTCGATGCGGTGCTGCTACCGACGACGCCCGCCGCGGCGATCCCGCTGGAAAACGTGGACGAGGATGACGGCTCGGTCGTGGACTATACGCGAATGGCCAATCTTCTCGGCCTTTGCAGCCTTTCGCTGCCCTGCGGCTTCGATGCGGAGGGTATGCCGCTGTCGCTTCAGATCGTCGGCCGGCCCTTCGACGAGGCGCGCATCCTGCAACTGGGCTGGGCCTACGAGCAGGCGACGCCTTGGCACGAGCGGATGCCCGACTGGTAGCCCCCTGCCCCCGTGACGGCTAACGCCCCGGCCTCAGGCGTGCCGGGTGCGCGGGTCCTGCATGTCGCGCAACCCGTCGCCGAGAAAGATGAACAGGATCGACACGAGCGCGATCGACAGACCCGGAAACACGCTGAGCCACAGCGCCACCGTCATGAAGTTGTAGCCCGATTGCAGCATCGCCCCCCAGTCCGGCGTCGGTGGCGCGGCGCCGAGGCCAAGGAAGGACAGGCTCGCCTGCGTCAGGATCGCCTGCGCGATGGCGGTGGCGGAATAGACGACGATCGGCGTCAGCGAGTTCGGCAGCACGTGGGACCACAGGATGCCGAGATTGCTGCGCCCGCACATCCGCGCCGCATTAAGGTAGTCGAGCGGCCCGATCGCCAGTGCCTGGCTACGCGCCAGCCGGGCGAACGCCGGAATGTTCACGATGCCGATGGCGATGGCGACATTGGCGAGCCCCGGCCCGAGCGCCGCTGTCACCGCGAGCGCCAATAGCAGCGACGGAAAGGCCAGCAGGCTGTCCATCAGCCGCATGAAGACCGCGTCCACGACGCCGCGATAATAGCCCGCGATCAGACCGATGGTCAGTCCGGCCGTCACCGCGATCAGAATCGCAGCGAAGCCCACCAGCAGCGAGATCATGGCGCCATGGACGATGCGGGTAAAGAAGTCCCGGCCGAGCTCGTCCGTTCCCAGCCAGTGCTCGGCGGAAGGCGGCACGAACGCGCCCGCCGCCGTGATCTCGTTGGGGCTGGTCGACAGCAGCAGCGGCCCGACGAAGGCGACGAGGCAGACGAGCAATGTGCCCCAACCGCCGACCAGCAGCTTCAGATTGCGTGGCCGGCGAAAGCGGGAGCGCGACACAGTGCCTGCTGCGCTCATCTGCTGACCCTCGGATCCAGGAAGCCGTAGAGCAGATCCACTGCCAGGTTGATGGTGACGGCCACCACGGCCACCATCAGCGCGCCGCCCTGCACGATCTGGAAATCGCGCGCGAAGACCGCATCGACCATGAGCTTGCCGACACCCGGAATGCGGAAGAGCGATTCCACGATCAGCGAGCCACCGACAAGCGTCGTGACATAGACGCCCAGCACCGTGAGAGGCGCGAACAGCGCATTTCTCAACCCGTGTCGGACAATCACGCGCAGGGGCCGCAGGCCCTTGGCGCGCGCGGTGCGAATGAAATCCTGCCCGAGCGTTTCCAGCATGCTGGAGCGGATCTGGCGCGTCAGGATGCCAATCATCGGCAGTGCCAGCACCGTGCAGGGCATGATCAGGTGCAGCATATGGCGGACTGGATCATCGCCGAATGGCGGAAAGCCGGACGCGGGCAGCCAGCGCAACTGTACCGACAGGCCCATGATGAGCAGAATGGCGATCCAGAAGTTCGGCATGGCCAGGCCGCCAACGCTGACCAGGCTGCCGAAGAAGTCAATGATCGAATTGCGATAGACCGCCGCGAGCACGCCAAGCGGGATCGAAACCAGCAACGCCACCACCGTCGCCACGAAGGAGATCTCCAGCGTTACCGGCAGGCGCTGCAACAGCGCCTCGGCCACCGGCTGCCCGGTCGAGACCGAGGCGCCCAGATCCCCGCGCAGCGCATGCATGAGCCAGGATGCGTATTGCACCCATAGCGGCTCATCGAGCCTCAAGCGCGCGCGCACGGCGGCGATAGCGGCGGGGTCGAAGGAGCTGCCCGGTCCCAGCATGGCCGTCACCGGATCGCCCGGAATCAGCAGGATCAAGCTGAAGACGATCACGCTGCTGAACAACAGGACAAAGACAGCCTGGATTGTCCGGTTGACGAGGTAGCGTCCCATATCAAGCCTCCGATGTCCGGGACGGCCGGGAGTCGAGCATGGTCTCGCGCGCGAAATGACAGGCGCTGGCATGGTTGCCGTCCACCGGAGCCAGCGGCGGCGTTACGGACGCGCAGATCGCCTGCGCCTTCCAGCACCTGTGGCGGAAGCTGCAGCCTGTCCGGTCCGACAACGCGCCGGGTGCATCGCCCTTCAGCAGGATGCGCTCCCTGGGAGCTTCGCCGGGCAGCGGCAGCGTGGGCGCAGCGGACAGCAGCGCCTTCGTATAGGGATGCGCGGGCGAACGGAACACCTTCGCCTTCGGACCCCGTTCCACCACCTTGCCCAGATACATCACGGCAACGGCATCGGCGATGTTCTCCACCACGGAGAGATCATGCGAGATGAAGACATAGGCGAGACCGTTCTCCTTCTGAATCTCGACCAGCAGGTTGACGATCTGTGCCTGGATCGAGACGTCCAGCGCCGAGACCGGCTCGTCGAGGACCAGCACCTTCGGCTTCACCGCGAGCGCACGGGCGATGACGATCCGCTGCCGCTGCCCACCCGAGAACTCGTGCGGAAAGCGATCCAGATGCGTCGGCGACAGGCCGACATCGGCAAGCAGCGCGAGCAGCTTCTTCTCCATCACCGGAATGCCCATGCCGCGAAACGGCTCGCTGAGGATTCGGCGCACGGTCATGCGCGGATCCAGCGCTGAATAGGGATCCTGCATCACCATCTGCGCGTCGCGCCAGAATTGTCTCAGCCTGGCGCCCTTCACCTGGGTGACATCCTCGCCCAGCACGCGCAGCTTGCCCCGGTCGGACCGGCTCAACCGCACCAGCATCCGCGCGAGCGAGGACTTTCCGCAGCCAGATTCACCGACGATGGCAAGAGTAGCACCACGTTCTACAGATAGATCGACGTTCGACACCGCCTCGAATGTCGCACGACGATTGAACAGGCCGCCGCGCAGCGCATAGATCTTGGCGAGCCCCTCAGCGACGAGTATCGGCTCGCCCGTACCGGCGGCGGCGTCCGGGACGGTGCGGGCCGTCGCCGGAGGCGCGTATTTTCCTTGCTCTTCCGCGAAATGGCAGGCCACCGCGCCTGCTCCCAGCGGCCGCAGCAGCGGGCGGCTGTCGCGGCAGAGCGCCCGATCCCCGGCAAGCTGGCAGCGCGGATGGAAAGCGCAGCCCGCCGGCAGCGCGGCGAGGTTCGGCGGCGCCCCCGGAATCTGGTACAGGCTGCCCTTGCCGCCTGCGTTCGCCCGCGGAATGCTCTGCAGGAGCGCTCGCGTATAGGGGTGCTGCGGACTGGCGAAGATATCGCCGACATCCCCCTGCTCGACGATGCGGCCGGCATACATCACCAGCACCCGGTCGGCCATTTGCGACACGATGCCGAGGTTATGGGTAATCAGCATCAGGGCCGAACCGGTGCCGACCTGTATCTCCTTCAGCAGCGCCATCACCTGGGCCTGCACCGTCACGTCCAGCGCGGTGGTCGGCTCGTCGGCGATGATAAGGGAGGGGTTGTTGGCGATGGCGATGGCGATCATCACGCGCTGGCGCATGCCGCCGGAGAATTCGTGCGGATATTGCCGGGCGGCGATCTCCGGCCGCGGAATGCCCACCAGCGTCAGCAGCTCATGCATCCGCGCCTGCGCCGCGGCGAGGTCGCGGCGATCATGGGCGTTCAGGGCCTCGACGATCTGCTCGCCCACCCGCATGGCGGGGTTGAGCGAACTCAGCGGATCCTGAAAGACCATGCCCACTTCCAGGCCGCGACGCCGGCGCAAGTCGCTCTCCGGCGCGTCGAGTATTTCGGCGCCATTCAGCCGCACGCTGCCCGAGACCTGCTTCGACACATTGCCCAGCAGCCCCATCACCGTCAGCGCGGTGACGCTTTTGCCCGACCCGGATTCGCCCACGACACAGACGGTCTCGCCTCGCCCGAGCGAAAATGACAGACCATCGACGGCCTGCACCTCTTCCCGGTTTCCCCGCAGCAGGACCTTGAGATCGGTCACTTCGAGGACCGGCCCAGGCCCTGCATCCGCAGGCCGCCTCGCGGAGATTTCTGCGAGTGGCAACATCATCGTGGAAAATTCTCTCCCGGGCGCTGTTGCGGAGACACGGAATGGAGCCTGCAGGGCTTTGCCGCCGCGATGATGGCGGCGGCAAAACAACCTTCCGTGTACAGGGCGACTGCCGCCTCCGGCGGGCTGGAGCCGACTAGTTGTCCGCGCCGAGCCAGGCGGAACGCAGATCCACCTCGCCGTTGGCGTGGAGGATCACGCCTTCGAGCCGATTCTGCGCGACGTCGGGCGACGGGATTCCGCCGATGGCAATATAGACCGCCGAGTCGACCAGCTTTGCGATCGCCTGCTGGTAGAGGTCCCGGCGCCGCGCCTGGTCCGTGGTGGCGATGGCTTCGGCACCGAGGGCCAACAGAGCCTCGCTATCTGCATCGTTCCAGCCCACATAGTTCGACGGGAGGTTCGCAAAGTCCTGCGCGAACGCCTTGTTCGGGTCCGGGTAGGTGAAGTTCTGCGAGAGGATCATCTGGCTGTTGTGGCTGGTGGTGTTCTCCGCGATCCAGGTCGCCCGGTCGAGGACCCGCAGGTCGAGCGTGATGCCGACCTGGCGCAGATGCTCCTGGATGAGCTGCGCCACCTGCTGGTCGGGCTGGCGGGCGATGATCGACATGGTGACCTGCACGCCGTCGGCATGGCCGGCCTCCGCGAGCAACGCCTTCGCTTTCTCGGGACTGTACTCATAGTCCGGCGATTCCACATCGAACCACGTCCCGCGCGTCCACCAATGCGGCCGCAGATCGCCGGTGCCCTGGGCGACGACCTTGATGATCTCGCCGCGGTTCACGGCATGGGCGATGGCCTGACGAACACGCTTGTCGTCCAGCGGCGCGAGATTGGGGTTGATGCCCATGGTCGGCACCACGCTCTGGAACGACAGGGCCTTCAGACGCGGGTCGGCCTCGGCGGCCGTGGCATACTGCGTGGGGACGCGCTGGACGTACTCCATGTCGCCACTGGCGACGTTGAGGTAGCGCGCGCTGGCGTCGGCGAGGCCGACGACCTTCATGGTCTCCAGATAGGGCAGCGCGTCGCCGTCCGACGCCTGCTCGAAATAATGCGGGTTGCGCTTGAAGCTCGCCTCGCCACCGGGCTGGTAGCTGTCCAGCAGGAAGGGGCCGGTGCCGGCAATGGCCGGGTCGATACTGCCGTCCTTGACCGAGGCCGGATTGAGGATGGGCAGCACCCAGGCCTGGCCCAGCGGCACGAAGATCGAGGAGTTGGGCTTCGACAGGGTGAAGGTGACCGTATGCGGGCCGGTGGCCGCGACGTTTTCGAAGACATTGCGGATCTGCGTGGCGCCGGTGCCGAGCGTCGCCGGATCTACCTGCCGCTCGTAGCTGAACACCACCGCGTTCGCATCCAGCGCGGCGCCATCGGCGAATGCCACATCGTCGCGCAACTCGAAGGTGATCTTCGCGCCGTCCTCGGAGGTCGCCCAGGACTTGGCAAGCTCCGGCTGGACGTTGCCCTGCTGGTCGATACGGATCAGGGTGTTGAACAGCGCGCGATAGGCGTCGCGCTGGCAGGTGCCGCCATCATGCACCGCCGGGTCGAGATTGGTGATGCCGTTGTCGGGACAGCCTATGGTGACCTCCCCGCCCCGCACCGGGGCCGGCGATTGCGCAAACGCTCCACCGAAGGTCGCGGGCACGAGAAGCGCCGCACCCAGCACGCCCGCCCGGTGGACGCGCTTCATCCAGATCAAGCCTTCCTTCATCTCATTTCCTCCTTGCAGGAAAAGTTCGACTTGCGTCGAGTCTCAGCGAAGAACCGGACCGGGCGGCAGGCCGGGAGTCAGATCCTCGTAGCCATCCTCGGTAATGACGACGCTCGTGCTCTGGCCGATACCGTACTCGTTCGGTTGCAGCAGAAGGGTCAGCATGTGGAACACCATGCCGGGCCGCAGCTCGACCTCGCCGCCCTGCACGATGTTGACGCCGCGTTCCTGCACATGGTTCGGCGGAAAGCCGATGCCCACGGTGTAGCCGAAGCGGCTTTTTGCCATCTCGCCGATGCCGTATCTCGCCAGCACATCGGCCTCGGCCTGCCACACCTCTCCCGTGGCGACGCCGGCGCGCAGCTTGGCCAGACCCGCGGCGTTGGCCTCGGTCGCGGCCTCGGCAGTCCTGCGATACTGATCCCTGGGCTGGTGGATCACGGTCCGATGAACCGGCGTATGATAGCGCCACTTGACCCCTACCAGCTCCATGCCCGTGGGCTGGCCGACATTGATCTGCTCGTCCTGCCAGGTGATGTGGGCACGGCCCGCACGGGGCCCGGCCTTCACGGTCTGAGCCATGCCGCTCCACTCGCCGCCGGCGCGCAGGATCGTGTCGTAGGCGACCGCAGCGATCTCGTAATCCTTCGCGCCGGGCTGAACCGCATCGATGGCGGCCAGTAGACCCTTTACGGCGATGCGACCGGCGGTGCGGTGATGCTCGATCTCCGCCGGGCTCTTGATGATGCGCAGCCGCTCGATGATGTGGGTGCAATCCACGAGGTCATGCGGCGCCAGCGCGGCCGCCAGCGCGGCGTAGACCATGGCGCTCATGGTAAAGCTGCCCATCTCGACGCCGATCCGCACCCTGGCGGCAGGAGTGTGCTCGAGGATCAGCCGGGTCAGCGAGACGAGCGGGTCTTCCGAGTCCGTATACTGGTGGACGCCGCCGATCGGCGCCTCGTCCAGCAACGGCAGGATGTTCGGCACATCGACCGCGCGGGTGATGAAGGCGAGGTCGCGACCGGGAACCACGACCAGCGCCGGTACAGCCGCCATCATGAAGGTCGAGAAGCCGACCAGATAGTAAAGGCTCTCCGGCGCGGTAAGGACGAGGACATCGACATTGTCCTGCGCCATCCCCTTGTACACAGAAGCCAGCCTGGTGCGGTATTCGGCGCCCGATACCGCGTGTTCCTGCGTCTTACCATGCGGTGCGGACATAACAGGGCGCTTCCTTCAGAGCTGCATTCAGTTCTGAATATCGACTGGAACGCAAAGCGTCAAGAGCGCAGGTCCGGCGACAAGAGAAGAGCTGAGGTCCCGGCCAATCCCTGTCGGCCTGGCGTTCGGGGGGCACGACCCGGCAGGGCCGAAACGGACGTGGCGGCGGCAAAGGGCCGCCATCGCCGTTCGGCTCAGATGGCGGCGGTCGAGCCGTCGCGGAGAGTGAGGAAAACGTGACTACAGCTCAATGCAAAAAGCAGCAGCGAGGCGATCGCTATCATCAGCGCCCTTATCGTATTCGGCACGGATAGTGACTCCCGGCGGTTGGAGGGACCGCAGACCTGATTTTGTTTCACGATCGCCGTGTCAGGTCCAGGATGTCGTCACCGCATCGCCAGCAGCCGATCGGGCGCCAGGAGGAAAGGCGGATAGGCCGCTGCCAGATTCGAAAGCGGCATGACCTCCGGCTTGAGGCGGATGCCGAGCACATCGGCCATGAAGGCGCGGCGGGCGGCGACGCGGGCGGCGAGCGCGGGGAATTTTTCCTCGAGCTCGGCGCGGCCGGCCTCGTCGAGCAGGGCGATGCCGTCCTCGATATTGGCGCCGTAATAGGGCGCGCCGGCCGCCGGGATGATGTCGCACTGAATGGCCTGGCCCGCTTTCAGCGTCTCGGTCGAGCCGGGATAGACCGGCGTGTTCATCCACTCGTCGAGATGGATGAGGTGGCCGGGGTTGAGGATGAGGTTGAAGAACGGTGCTCCAAGGTGCTTGCGCGCGATGGCATCCAGCGTGCCGCCGGCGACGCCGATGCCGACCGTCTCGTACCACTCGGCAGCGCAGGCGAAATAGGGCATGGCGAGGCGCTCGAGCCAGTCATGGGCGGCGGCGGGCATCTCTGACGCGTCGGCGACGACCCAGCCGAGCCGGCTCGACAGCCCGCCCCAATAGCCGACGGCGGTGGTCAGCGGCTCGCCGCGCGCGATGCGCTTGCCCGAGGGGCTGTCGAGGCCGACCAGCCGGTCGCCGGTCGACAGCATGGTGTGGCATGAATGCGGCAGCGCGCCGAGGCCCATGGCGTGCACGGCGGCGATCTCGGTCATGCCCGGCGTCAGCGTGCGGAACAGCGTCTTCAGCGCCTCGGAGGCCATCACGGCGCCGAACTCGAACTGGGCGATCTGCTCGACCTCGTTGAGCGCGCGCAGGCCGGTGCTGGCATCCATCAGCAGCGCGTTGGCGTTGACGACGCGGCCCTCGGGGCCGGCGACCTTGCGCAGCGTGTCGATGATGAAGGCGGGCGTCTCGAACCAGCCGTCCGGCTTCTTCGCCTCGGCGGCGCCGAAATATTTCCAGCCGAGCACGCCAATGCGCTGGCCGGCGGCGAGGCCGGCGCTGGCAAAGATCTCCTCGAGGTCGGGCGTCTGGCTGCGGTCCTGTCCCATGAGGCCGAAGGGCGGGTAAAGCCGCGCCTCGACCTCGATCAGCGCGCGCTGGGCGCGGCCGAGATTTTCGGGGCCGGCGAGCAGCGTCGGCACGGTGCCGTGGACGAGGATGAGCAGCGCCTCCTCGAAGCGCGGGTCGAACCCGGTGAGCCAGGCGAGATTGGCCATGTGCTCGCGGTCGGCATAGATCAGCAGGGCGTCGAGGCCGGCGGCGCGCCGTGCCCGGTCGAGCGCGTCGCGGCGCGCGGCGTGCACCGCCCGCGGCAGCTCCGGCCGCTCAGTTGGCACGCCGAAATCGGGGAGCACGGCGTCGATGAGCTGGACCGGCATTCTACACGTCTCCTCCCGTTCGGCTCAGGCAAGCCAGCGCGCATAGTCCGACACCAGCAGGTGCCAGGGCTCCTCGTCTTCCTCGATGCCCGAAAAGCGCGCGATGCGCGGATCTTCGAAGACATTGTCGGTATTGTCGTCGTTGACGGTCGAGACCTCGCCGACGAAGACGTCGCCGCCCTCGCCCCAGAAGGCGTGCCAGTGCTCGTTGGGGAGGAGCGTCACGCTCTCGCCGGGGGCGAGCCGCAACTGCCCGCCGGGCGGCAATTCGCGGCGGATGCCGTCGGTATGGACCACGGTGCCCTTGCCGCGATCGCAGGCGCCGCCGGTGTCACCGAACAACTCGATGACCAGCGTGCCGCCGCCGCGGTTGATGATGTCCTCGGCCTTGAGATTGTGGCGGTGCATGGGCGAATATTGCTTCTCACGGCTGATCATCGCCTTTTCGGCGTAGAGCATGCCGCGTCCCTTGCTCAGATCGGCATTGTTGCCGTTGCGCACGGTGAAGAGGAAAAGGCCCGTGCCGGCGAAGTCGCCCAAGCCGTAATCGGTGATGTCCCAGCCGAGATTGTGGTCGATGATGGCCTGCGCCTCGGCCTTCCTGGCCCTGAACTCGGCCGGCGACCAATAGGCGAAGGGCGGCAGGATATAGCCGAAGGAGCGGATGAAGCCGTCGGCCTCGCGCATGATGCGGTTGATCTCGCTGCGCTTCATCGAGGGCGCGCTCATGCCCGCACCTCGCCGCCCCAGGCGAGGCGCCGCACGATGAGGAACAGGCCGAAGGCGAGCGCCGTCGAGACGAAGTCGGCGATGAGGCTGTTCTGCCAGAACGGGATGGCGGCGACGTAGCAGGCGACGAGCCCGTCCCAGCTATAGCCGTACCAGCCTTCGAGGAAGGTGCCGAGATTGGAAAGGACGAAGAAGGCGAGGCTGGCGAGGAAGGTGGTGGCGACGAGCCGCGGCACCGTGAGCCTCGGCAGCAGCCAGCGGGCGAGGAGCACCGCCGCGGCCATGCCGGCATAGGTCATCAGCACCGACGGGTAGAAGCCGAGCACCAGGTCGGCGAGCAGCATGGCGCCGATCGGCACGGCGAGGGCGAGCCAGATGTTGCGCAGCGCAAAGCCGGCGAGGATGGTGACGCCGGTCACGGCGGCGATGTTGGGCGGCAGGTGCAGCAGCCGGCTCAGGGCGCCGGCCACCACCAGCACGAGGGCGAGCTTTTCGTCATTGGTCATCGCGGCCTCCTAATACGTCTCGCGAAGGTGCCGGAGGCGGAGGCTCGACGCCAGCGCTTTTTGCGTGGCGCGGGCGCCGTGCCGCGCGGTGAAGGCGAGGCGCCGCTCGCGGCCGGGCAGCAGCGTCAGCGCGTTGTCGGAGAAATAGCCGGGCACGCCGGTGGTGGCGGTGACGAACAGGGCCGGCTTGTCCGCTGCGAGGACGAGCACCGGACCGGCCTCGCCCCGCTCCCATTTCGCGCGCACTTTCGCCGGCACGAGGTCGTAGGCCTTGTAGGGGCGCGGGAAATAGTCGTTCTCGCCGATGAGCGTGCCGGCCCTGTCGCGCCAGGTGAAAGAGAGGAACTCGCCGGGGGTGAGGTCAGCCGGCGCCAGCCGCGCCAGCTCGCGCGCCGCGGCGGGCGACACGCTGCCGTGGCCGGTGAAGACGGTGCGGGCGCGCCCGCCGACATCGACCGCCTCGACTTCGAGATAGAGCTCGGCCTTCTCGGGCGTGTCGTTGACGGCCTTGAAGACGATCGCATCGTCCTCGGGCACGGCGACAACGTTGAGCGGGCGGAAGAAGCGCCGCGCCATGTAGTGCAGCAGCTTCCACTGGCCACCATAGTCGAGGCTCGCCCAGCTCGCCACCGGGTAGGTGTCGTTAAGCTGCCAGTAGAGCGTGCCCATGCAGCGCGGCTTGGTGGAGCGCCAGAACTCGATGGCGGTCTTGATGGCGAGGCCCTGCTGCACCTGGCTCAGATACACCATCTGGTCGAAGTCGGCGGGGAAGCGGAAATAGCGCAGCATCGTCTCGACGATGCGGGCATTGCCGCCGGTGTTGCGCTGGTGGCTCTCCATCACCGGCGAGGACGGGTTCATGTCGTCGGGGCCGGCGAAGCTCTCGATGACGTTCCGCGAGGTGAAGCTCTGGAAGCCGAACTCCGAGGCGAAGCGCGGCCGCACCTCGCGATAGGCGGAAAAGTCCTTCGCCTCGTGCCAGACGCTCCAGTAATGCGTGTCGCCGCGCGTGTCCTTGTGCCAGCCGTCGGAGAAGTCGAGATAGCCGAGCGAGGGCGAGGACGGCCAGAAGCGCCGCTCCGGGTCCTCGTCCTCGACGAGGCGGCCAAGCAGCGAATTGAGCCGGTCGTAATTGGCGATGTAGCGCGGCAGGTCGGTGCGCGTTTCGGGATACCAGCCGAGCGAGCCGATCACCTCGTTGTCGCCGCACCACAGCGCAATGGAGGCGTGGTGGCTGAGGCGCCGGATCTGCTGGGTGACCTCCAGCTCGACACCGGCGAGGAAGGCGCGGTCGGACGGGTAGCTCATGCAGGCGAACATGAAATCGTGCCAGACCATGAGGCCCAATTCGTCGCACAGCTCATAGAAATAGTCGGGCTCGTACTGGCCGCCGCCCCAGACGCGCAGCATGTTCATGTTGGCGGCGCGGGCGCTTTCCAGCAGGTCGCGCACCACGGCGGGGGTGATGCGCGAGGGGATGGCGTCGGCGGGGATCCAGTTCGCCCCCACGGCGGTGATGTCGCGGCCGTTCACGCGCACCTTGAAGCTGTGATCGATGGCGTCCTTCTCGACGATCCATTCGAGCTTGCGCAAGCCGATGCGGCGCGTGGTGCGCTCGCCGTCGAGCGTCGTCCAGAGTTCGTAGAGATGCTGCGCGCCCTGCCCGCTCGGCCACCACAGCTTCGGGTCGCGAATGGTCACGTTGTGCACGAAGACGTTCTCGCCCGGCCGCACCGCGAGCTTGTCGCTGAGCTTTTCGCCGGCGATCTCGTGCATGAGCTCCACCGTGCCGGCGGCGAAGGCGAAGACGCGGGTGGTGATCGCCAGCTCCACCGAGCGGCGGCCATGCGCCTGCACCACCGTGACGCTCTCCTGGCGGGCGAGGCGCGAGCGGCGCAGCGCCATGCGGCCGTAGACGCCGATGGGCATGAGGCGGATGCCCCAGTCCCAGCCGGCGTGGCAGGCGGTCTTGCGCACGAAGTTCATGTGCACGCCGGGCAGGCCATTGCTGAGATAATTGTTGGTATAGGGGATGGGGAACGGATGCGCCTCGGCGCGGGCCTTCGCCACGTCCGCCGTCACCGCGAAGTCGAGGCGCAGCGTGTTGGTGCCGGCGCGCACCTTGCCGGTGACGTCGATGTCGTAGCGCACGAACTGGTTCTCGGTGCGCGCGATCGCCTCGCCATTGAGCCACACGGTGGCGATGCAATCGACGTTCTCGAGCGTCAGGGTGAGGTAGCCGGCGATGTCGGCCGCCGTCGCGGTGAAGCGGCGTTCCATCGTCCACGGCACCCGATGCACCCACAGCACCGCCTGCTCGTTGGCGCCATAATAGGGATCGGGGATGTCGCCGGCCGCCAGCAGCGCCGTGTGCACGTCGCCGGGCAGCGTGATCCGGCGGGCGCGCCGGCCGGGCGTCGTCAGCGCGAAGTCGCCGCCCAGATCCAGCTCCCCATAGCCCGCAGCGCTCATGGCTCCCCTCCCCGACGCATGGCGGCGACTCGCCGGTGCAATCGTTTACACCGGAGCCGGGTTTATAGGAGCGGCCGCGGCGGCGCTAGCGGAGCATGGCGTAGAGGGTCGCCGCCCGGCCGCCCGAGCGGCAATAGCCGAGCACCGGGCGCGGCAGCTCCGCCATCGCCTGCTCGAAGCGCATGAAGGCGGACTGGCTGACCATGCCGCTCACCGGGACATGGGCGACCTTGAGGCCGGCGGCCTCAGCGGCGCGCGCCACCTCGGCGAAGGCGGGCTGGCCGGGGTCCTCGCCGTCCGGCCGGGCGCAGATGATGGCGCGGAAGCCGGCGGCGGCCAGCTCGGCCATCTGGTCCGGCCGCACCTGGCCGCAGATGGAAAAATCGGTGTCGAGCGGGCGCACGCGCACGCTGCCCGCCCGCGCATTCGACGGCGAGAACGGCCACATGGCTACTGCGCCTTGCGGGTCGAGGCGCCGATCAGCCGGTAGATCGGGCAGAAGGCAAGGAAGGCGGTGAGGATGAGCACGACGCCGACGATCGGCAGGCCCCAGCCCAGCCACGGATTGGCGAAGGCCGCGCCGCCCACGAAGGGCAGGACGACGAGCACGAGGCCGACGACGAGGCGGATGATGCGGTCGGGCGTTCCCACATTGGCGGTGAACATGGCGCTTTCTCCAATTGGTGGTAGTGATCGGGGCGATCACCCTTTGCATTCATATATTCGTATGTTCTAATATGATCAAGATGGACCCGTCGCTGCTCGCCCAGAGATCCGAGACCGCCGCCGGGCTGCTGGGCGCCATGGCGAACCGCAGCCGGCTGATGATCCTGTGCCACCTGCTCGGCGACGAGCTGACGGTGAGCGACCTCATGACGCGGGTCGGGCTCAACCAGAGCCCGCTGTCGCAGCACCTGGCGAAGCTGCGCGCGCTGGGGCTGGTGAAGACCCGGCGCGAAGGCCAGTTCCTGCGCTACCGCCTCGCCAGCCCCGAGGTCGAGGCGGTGCTGGAGACGCTCTATGGGCTCTATTGCGCGCCCGAGTGAAGCCCCTTCTCCCCTTGCGGGAGAAGGTAACGGCCCTGCCACGCCCCCTCTGTCGCCCCGGCGTAGGCCGGGGCCCAGTACTCACTGGGCGAGCGGCTTTGAACCCTGCGGGCCGCCTCGTTTACTGGGTCCCGGCCTGCGCCGGGACGACACGGTGGAGGTGGTGAGGCCAGCGCTGCCCCATCAGTCGGGACCCTTCTCTCCTGCGGGAGAAGGTGGCGGCAGCCGGATGAGGGGTGGGCGGAGGCCCCCTACTCCGCCGCCTCCTCGGCCATGTCCGCGTCGATGAAGCCGCCGGACTGGCGCTGCCAGAGCTTGGCGTAGATGCCGCCGGCGGCGAGCAGCTCGGCGTGGGTGCCCTGCTCGACGATGCGGCCCTGCTCGATGACGACGAGGCGGTCGAGCGCCGCGATGGTCGAGAGGCGGTGGGCGATGGCGATCACCGTCTTGCCGTGCATGAGGCGCGCGAGCTGGCCCTGGATGGCCGCCTCGACCTCGCTGTCGAGCGCCGAGGTCGCCTCGTCGAGGACGAGGATCGGCGCGTTCTTGAGCAGCACGCGGGCGATGGCGATGCGCTGGCGCTGGCCGCCCGAAAGCTTCACGCCGCGCTCGCCGACATGGGCGTCGTAGCCGGTGCGTCCCTTGAGATCGACCAGCGTCTCGATGAAGTCGTGCGCCTCGGCGAGCTTCGCCGCCGCGACGACCTCGTCGTCGGTCGCGTCGGGTCGGCCATAGGCGATGTTGTCGCGCACCGAGCGGTGCAGCAGCGAGGTGTCCTGCGTCACCACGCCGATATTGGCGCGCAGCGAATCCTGCTGCACCGTGGCGATGTCGGTGCCGTCGATGGTGATGCGGCCGCTCTCGCGGTCATAGAAGCGCAGCAGCAGGTTGACGATGGTCGATTTGCCGGCGCCCGAGCGGCCGACGAGGCCGATCTTCTCGCCCGGCCGGATGTGCAGGCTGAGCCCGTCGATGACGCCGCCCTTTTTGCCGTAGTGGAACGACACGTCCGCGAAGCGGATGTCGCCGGTGACCGGCGGCAAGGGCTTTGCTCCCGGCTGGTCGTTGACCACCGCCGGCAGCGACAGCGAGCTGATGCCGTCGCGCACCGTGCCGATGTTCTCGAACAGCGCCGACAGCTCCCACATCACCCAGTGCGACATGCCCTGCATGCGCATCACCAGCGCGGCGGACACGGCGATGGCGCCGGCCGTCACGTCGCCGGGCAGCCACAGCCAGATGCCGATGGCGCCGACCGCGAACAGCAGCAGGCTGTTGAGCGTGGTGATGGCGATGTTGAGCAGCGAGAACATGCGCATCTGCCGGTGGACGGTATCGAGGAAGCCGTGCATGGCCTCGTGCGCGTAGGATTCCTCGCGGTGCGAATGCGAGAACAGCTTCACCGTCGAGATGTTGGTGTAGCTGTCCACGATGCGGCCGGTCATCACCGAGCGGGCGTCGGCCTGCTCCTCGGCGATCTTGCCGAGGCGCGGGATGTAGTGGCGGAGCAGCACGGCATAGCCGGCGAGCCAGACGAGGAAGGGCAGCGCCAGCCGCCAGTCGCTGGCGGCGGCCAGCGCCACGGCGCCGCCGAAGTAGAAGACCACGTAGACGAGCATGTCGAGGATCTTCATCACCACCTCGCGCACGGCGAGCGAGGTCTGCATCAGCTTGGTGGCGATGCGGCCGGCGAATTCGTCCTGGAAATAGCTCATCGACTGGCGGATGAGGTAGCGGTGGCTCATCCAGCGGATGCGCTGCGGGAAGTTGCCGAGCAGCGTCTGGTGCACCACCAGCGAGCTGAAGGCGTTGATGAGCGGAATGGCGAGCAGGACGACGGCGCCCATCAGCACCAGCCGCCAGCCGTCGGTGGCAAGGAAGGTGGCGCGATCGGCGGTGCCGAGCCAGTCGACGATGTCGCCGATGAAGCCGAACAGCACGATCTCGATCGAGGCGACCAGCGCCGAGCAGACGGCCATGGCGGCGAGCCACTTCTTGGCGCCGCGCGAATAATGCAGGCAGAACGCCACGAGCCCGCGCGGGGGCTGCTCGGGTTCCGCGGGCGGATAGGGATTGAGGCGGCGCTCGAACCAGCCAAACATGACGTCACCTGACAGTTGAAGAAGGCGCAACGCTTGACGGGCGGAGAGCCGGGGAGTTTGTTGCGCGCCGGCATCGCCGGCCCTTCCCAATGCTGCCGCAATTGACGCGAACAGGGGGAGGGCCAGCCGATCCAGCCGGCCAGAATATAAGAAGAATCGCGGGCTTGCCTATGACCGGCAAGCCACACCCCACCCAGAGAGTTTCAGGCATGCGGACCGAGACCGAGCACACGATCTTCCTCAAGGACTATGCGCCGAGCCCCTACCGGATCGACAAGGTCGAGCTCGACGTCAAGATCGGGCCGGTCTTCACCAAGGTGCACGCTTTCCTCACCATCGCGCCGCGGCCGGAGACGCCGCCCGGCACGCCGCTGGTGCTCGACGGCGACGGGCTCGGGCTCGATTCCATCGCCATCGACGGGCTGCCGCTGGCGCTCACCGCCTATGAGCGGACGGCGACGACGCTCACCCTGCGCGAGCCGCCCAACCGCGCTTTCGTGCTCGACACCGAGGTGACGCTGGAGCCCGAAAAGAACCTCAAGCTGATGGGTTTCTACCGCTCGGGCGGCACCTGGTGCACACAGTGCGAGCCCGAGGGATTCCGGCGCATCACCTGGTATCTCGACCGGCCCGACATCCTCGCGCCGTTCAGGGTGACGATGAGTGCGCCCCAGGATCTCGCGCCGGTGCTGCTCGCCAACGGCAACCGCGTCGATGCCGGCACGCTCGACGACGGCCGGCACTTCGCGGTGTGGGAGGACCCCTTTCCCAAGCCGAGCTATCTGTTCGCCATGGTGGCCGGCGACCTCGGCGTCATCACCGACAGCTTCACCACGATGAGCGGGCGGCAGGTGGCGCTCGGCGTCTATGCCAGCCCCGGCAAACAGGAGGAGTGCCGCTGGGCGATGGATGCGCTGAAGCGCTCCATGGCGTGGGACGAGCGGCGCTTCGGGCGCGAATACGACCTCGACATGTTCAACATCGTCGCCGTCAGCGATTTCAACTTCGGCGCGATGGAGAACAAGGGGCTCAACATCTTCAACGACAAGCTGGTGTTCGTGAAGCCGGAGAGCGCCACCGACGACGACTACTACAATGTCGAGCGCGTCATCGCGCACGAATATTTCCACAACTGGACCGGCGACCGGATCACCTGCCGCGACTGGTTCCAGCTCTGCCTCAAGGAAGGGCTCACCGTCTACCGCGACCAGGAGTTCACCTCCGACGAGCGCTCGCGCGCGGTGAAGCGCATCAATGACGTCAAGACCCTGCGCACGGCGCAGTTCCCCGAGGATGGCGGCCCCCTTGCCCACCCGCCGCGGCCCGACCGCTACAAGGAGATCAACAACTTCTACACGGCGACCGTCTACGAGAAGGGCGCCGAGATCGTGCGCATGCTGGCGACGCTGCTCGGCGAAGCCGGCTTCCGCAAGGGCATGGACCTCTATTTCGAGCGCCATGACGGCGAGGCGACGACCATCGAGGCCTTCATCAAGGTGTTCGAGGAGGCCAATGGCGTCGATCTGCAGGCCTTCCAGAGCTGGTACCTGCAGGCGGGGACGCCGGTGGTCACCGTCTCCGACAGCTACGACGCGGCGAGCCAGACCTATCGGCTGACGCTCAGCCAGCACACGGCGCCGACGCCGGGCCAGCCCGACAAGCGCCCGCTGCGGATCCCGGTGAAGTTCGGCCTCATCGGCCCCAATGGCGCGCCGATGGGCTGGAGCGCCGTGACCGGCAATGTGACGGACGATCTGCTGGTGCTCGAGGGCGCCAGCGCTGCCTTCGAGTTCAAGGGTGTCGCCAACCGGCCGGTGCCGTCGCTGTTCCGCGGCTTTTCGGCGCCGGTGCAGATCGTCTCCGGCGCCACGCAGGCCGACCGCCTGTTCCTCGCCCGGCACGACAGCGATCCGTTCAGCCGCTGGCAGGCGTTGCAGGACGTGGCGATGGCGCTGCTCACCGGCGCCGTGGCCGGCACGCCCTGGGCCGAGGCCGATGTCGCCGCGCTGGCCGAGGCGCTGGCGGAAACGCTCGCCGCCGAGACGCTCGACGCCGCCTTCAAGGCGCTGGCGCTGGACCTGCCCGCGGAAGCGCTGGTGGCGCGCACCATCGGCCACGATGTCGATCCGGCGCGCATCCGCGCGGTGCGGCTCAAGCTGCTGGCGGCGCTCGCCGAACGGCTCGAAGCGCCGCTGCTCGCGGCCTACGAGGCCAATGCGGTCACGCAAAGCTACAGCCCCGATACGGCGCAGTCGGGCCGACGCGCGCTGCGCAACGGCGCGCTGGCGCTGCTCACCGCCGGCGGCCGCGCCGTGGGCGCGAAGCTGGCGCGGGCGCAATACGACGCCGCCACCAACATGACCGACCGCTATGCGGCGCTGCGCGCCGTGGTCGGCGCGTGGACGGCGGACGCCGAGGCGCTGCTCGGCAATTTCCGCACGCTCTACACCGCCGATCCGCTGGTGCTCGACAAATGGCTGGCGCTCAACGCCGTGGCGCCCGACGACGGCGTGGTACAGCGGCTGCGCGCCATCCTCGCCGACCCCGCCTTCCCGCGCAACAATCCCAACCGCCTGCGGGCGCTGATGGGCACGTTCGGGCTCTCCAATCCGGCGCAGTTCGCGCGGCCGGACGGCGCCGGCTTCCGCTTCGTCACCGAGTTCGTGGCCGATGTCGATACGCGCAACCCGCAGGTGGCGGCGCGCGTGCTGACGGCGTTCCGCGTCTGGCGCAGCTTCGAGCCGGTGCGGCGCGGCGCGGCGCAGGCGGCGCTGGCCGGCCTGCGCGACGCGGGCAAGCTCAGCCGCAACACGGCCGACATCCTCGAACGCACGCTCGAGGGTTAACGAAACCCTAAGAGAAGAATTTTTCTTCGCCCCCTAAGTGATTCAGGGGATTCACGATTTCGCCGCAATCGCGCGCCGCCCGCCGATCCCCCTCTGGACAGGGCTAGATCGCTGATTCAGATTGCAAATCAGGGCGCGGTGCGAAGCTGATTTGCGGCTTTCTAGAGCGGGGTGGTGCATGCGGTCGGCGGAGACATCCGGCGTCGGGTTGAGAGGATTCGGCAAGGTGCTGGGGCAGGTTTCGCCGCTCACCTATGCCGTGGCGCTCACCGCCTTCCTCGCCGCCTCGCTGTTCGTCATCGCCGATTGCGCGCGCACCTTCGCCGACATCGCCGAGCGCGACCTGCTGCTGGCGCGGCTCGGGACGGTGCAGCCCCTGCTCGGCCGGCAGTTCGTGCCCGCGGCGCTCGACCCGGTGATCGAGCTGCCTGCCGACGACGACGCCACCGCGGCGCTGGTGCAGCGCGGCGGCATCGCCTATGGACTGGCGTTCCTGTTCGCCGCCGCCGCTTTCCGCCGGCGCGCGCCGGGGCCCGCCGATACGTCCATCGACTTTGCGGGCCTGCTCGCCACGATCCCCTTCGGGGTCGCCTGCTGGACGCAGGAGGGGCGGCTTGTCATCTGCAACGACCAGTATCGCGCGCGGCTCGGCGCCAGCCCGGCCGAGGCGCGCGCCGGCGCCTCCTATGCCGCCACGGTGCGGCGGCTGGTGGCGCGCGGCTACATGCAGCTCGTGCGCGACGACGAGGCCGGGCGCGTGCTGGAGGTGCATCGCGAGGACGGCACCTGCCTCATGCTCGACGAGCGCCCCATCGGCGACGGCGGCTTCGTGACGCTGGTCACCGACGTGACCGAGCGCCGGCGCACCGACAATCTGCTCAGCGCCATCCGCGAGGAGCAGCGCCTGCTCGCCCGCCGCTATCACGAGGAGAAGCTGCGCGCCGAAGCCGCGAGCCAGAGCAAGACGGCGTTCCTCGCCCATCTCAGCCACGACATCCGCACGCCGCTCAACCACATCATCGGCTTCGCCGAGCTGATGCGGCAGGAGACGTATGGGCCGCTCGGCAATGAGCGCTATGCGGGCTATGTCGAATCCATCCGCATCTCGGGCGAGCGGCTGCTCGGCTTCTTCGCCACGACGCTGGAGCTGGCCGAACTCGAAGGCGGCCGCCGCGTGCTCGACGCGCAGGCGCTCGACGTGGACGACATGCTGCGCACGGTGGTCGCGCGCTTTTCCCCGCAGGCGCAGCGCAAGGGCATCGGGCTCACGCTCGGCGCGCCGTGCGGCGCCATGCTGCTGGGCGACCGCTTCTCGCTCGAGCGCGTGCTCGGCAACCTCGTCGACAACGCCATCCGCTTCACGCCGGCGCGCGGCCGGGTGAGCGTCGCCGCCCATGCGGCCAGCGACGGCGTGGTGCTCGAGGTCACCGACACCGGTATGGGCATGAGCCCCGAGCGGCTCGCCGCGGTGTCGCAGCCCTTCGCGCTCGGCGACGCGGCGCTGACGCGCGACAACGACGGCGCCGGCCTCGGCCTCGCCATCGCCCGCACCATCACCGAGCTCAGCGGCGGCCGCCTCGCCATCGACTCGCGGCCGGGGCTGGGCACGACGGTCGCGGTGTCGCTGCCATTGCCGGCGGCGGAGGAGGAGATCGAGCAGGCGGCATAGGCCGCACCCCCTCATCCGCCCTTCGGGCACCTTCTCCCACGAGGGGAGAAGGCCGCCCGTCTCGACGCCGGCAGTCGGTTTCCTTCTCCCCTTGCGGGAGAAGGTGGCTCGGCGAAGCCGAGACGGATGAGGGGTCTCTTACAGCCCCCGCGCCGTCTCGTACCACTTCGCCGCCGCTTCCTTCACCTCGGCCTGCATCTCCGCCAAATCCTCGGACAATCTCGCGAAGCTCGGGGTGTTGGTGAGCTGCGCCAGCAGGTCACGGAAGGCGTCGGTCCAGCCGTCTTCCTTGAAGGGGTCGGCGAGCGCCGCGCTCATCACCTGCAGCACCGTGGAATAGAGGCGGTGGATGTCCGCCAGCCGCTCGCCTTCGGGCAGCAGGCCCGTCTCGGTGAGCCGCGCCAGGACGATCGGCGCCGGGGCGCCCGGCCGCTCGATCGTTTGCCGCGCGACGAGCTGGGCCGACTGGGCGATGAACTCCAGATCGACAAGGCCGCCCGGCACCAGCTTCAGGTCGAAGGGGTGGCGCGGCGGGCGCTCCTTGGCCATCAGCTCGCGCATGGCGACGACGTCGGCGACGATCTTCGCACAGTCGGGCGGGCGCGACAGCACCTCGGCGATCACCGCCTCGATGCGCGCGCCGAACCCCGCATCGGCCTCGATGACGCGGGCGCGGGTCAGCGCCAGATGCTCCCAGGTCCAGGCGCTGTCGGTCTGGTAGAGCGTGAAGGCGGTGAGGCTGGTCGCCAGCGGGCCGGCATTGCCGGACGGCCTGAGCCGCATGTCGGCATTGTAGAGCACGCCCTCCGAGGTCGGCGCGGTGACGGCGGCGACCAGCCGCTGCGTCAGCCGGGCGAAATACTGGCTCGCCGCCAGCGGCCGCTCGCCGTCCGACTCCACGGTCGCGTCGGCCGCGTCGTAGAGCAGGATGAAATCGAGGTCGGACGAGGCCGTCATCTCGCGGCTCGCCATCTTGCCGAAGCCGAGAATGCCGACCGCGGCGCCCGGCACCCTGCCGTGGCGCTTCTCGAACTCGGCGCGCACCGCCGCCAGCAGGCGGCGCAGCAGCGTCGCGGCGAGCGCGGTGAACTGCGCGCCGGCGCGGGTCGCGTCCACCGTGCCCGAGAGCAGGCCGGCGGCGATCAGGAACTGCTGCTCCTGGCCGATGATGCGGGCGCGGTCGATGACCTCCTGATAGTCGCGCGCCTCGGCGAGGAAGGCATCGATCTTGGCGACCAGCACGTCGCGGCGCGTCACCTCGTCGGCGAAGGCGGGGTCGAGCAGCGCGTCCATCACATGGGCGCGGTGGATCACCGCCTCGGCCATGCGCGGCGCCGAGGCCATGAGCTGCACCAAGAGCTCGCGCAGATGCGCGTGGTTGCGCAGCAGCGCGAAGAACTGCACGCCGGTCGGCAGCCGCCCGAGGAAATTGTCGAAGCGCTGGAAGGCGAGGTCGCCATTGCGGGCGCGCGCGAAGGTGGCGAGCAGCGCCGGCAGCAATTCGGTGAGGTGGGCGCGCGCCGCGGCGGCGCGAGTGGCGCGATAGCCGCCATAGTGCCATTTGCGCACCGTGGCGGAGACGGCGGCGGGATCGGCGAAGCCCATGCGGCTGAGCGTCTCGAGCGTCGCCGGGTCGTCGTCGCTGCCGGTGAAGACGAGGTTGCCGCCGGCAACGCCGAGCGTCTCGCCCTCGGTGAACAGCTCGGCGTAATAGCCCTGCACGCAATCGAGCGCGGCGCGATAGGCCGCCTCGAATTGCTCGCGCGTCGCAAAATCCATCAGCGTGGCGATGGTGGCGACGCCCTCTTGCGTGTCGGGTAGCACATGCGTCTGCTCGTCGCGTAGCATCTGCAGGCGGTTCTCGACGGCGCGCAGGAACCAGTAGGCGTCGGTCAATTCGGCCGAGGTCCGCTCGGCGATCCAGCCGGTGCGGGCGAGCGCCGCCAGCGCCGCGGCGGTGGGGCGGGCGCGCAGCGTGCGGTCGCGGCCGCCGGCGATGAGCTGCTGGGTCTGGGCGAAGAATTCGATCTCGCGGATGCCGCCGCGCCCGAGCTTGACGTTGTGGCCCTCGACGCGCGCCTCGCCGATGCCCTTCGAGATGTTGATCTGGCGCTTCATCGCCTGGATGTCGGCGATGGTCGCGAAGTCGAGATGCTTGCGCCACACATAGGGGGCAAGCTCGGCGAGGAAGGCCTCGCCCACGCCCTTGTCGCCGGCGCAGGGGCGCGCCTTGATCCAGGCGGCGCGCTCCCAGTTCTGGCCGCGGCTCTCGTAATAGGCGAGCGCCGCCTCGATGGAGAGCGCCACCGGGGTCGAGCCGGGGTCGGGGCGCAGCCTGAGATCGGTACGGAACACGTAGTCGTTGCCGATGCGGTCCTGCATCAGCGCGGCCAGCCGCTGCACGATGCGCGAGAAGGTTTTGGTCGCCTCGTCGGGATCGGCCAGAACGCCCGCCTCGCGGTCGAAGAAGGCGACGATGTCGATGTCGGACGAATAGTTCAGCTCGCGCCCGCCATGCTTGCCGAGCGCGAAGATGGCGAGGCCGGCATTGGCCGGCGTCGTGCCGGGCCTGAGGTCGCCGCGCGCCACGGCGCGGCCGATGAGGAAGCCGAGCCCGGCGTCGAGCGCCGCGTCGGCGAGGTCGGAGAGCGCGGCGGTGGCCGTGGCGGTGCTCCACAGCCCGCCCGTCTCGGCGGCAGCGGCGAGCAGCGCCAGCTTCGCCTTGGCGCGGCGCAGCCCCTCGGCCACCTCCCCCTCCTCGGCAGGCAGGGTGCCGAGTTGCGCCAGCTCGTCGGCCAGCGCCGCGTCCGGGTCGGCGAGCGCCGCCGCCAGCCAGGGGCCGAAGCGGTCGTGGAGGTCACGCAGATAGGGCGCGGCGGCGAGCAAAGTGGCGAGGGGCACGGGCATGGCCGCCGACGGTAGACATGAGTGCGCCCGCACCGCAAGCAGGGCTGCGCAAACAGCGCGCCGCCCACTGGTTTTCCCAAGGCGAATGGCTATTTTCAGCAGTCCGATTCCGCGGGAGTTCCCATGCGTCTCAGCCTTGCCACCGCCCTCGCCGTGCTCGTCGCCGGCACCGCCCTGCCCGCTGCCGCCGCCGGCCTCAGCGGCATGGGCGCCGCCATTTTCGGCAACAGCTTCTCGTTCGCCAAGGCCAATCTCGAGACGACGCCGGTCAGGACCATCGCCGTGGGCAAGCTCAAGCTGGGGTTGCAGACGACGCGGCTCGTAGAGGTGCAGAAAGCCTTCGGCGGCACGCTACAGGCGGGCGGCGGGGCGACGTGGCTGTGCTACCACGCCGGCGACAGCAACACCTGGTTCATCTCGAATGCGTTCGGCGGGCAGGAATTCGTTATGATGGTGGCGGTCGAGACCGCGACCCGCACCCCCGCCGATTGCGAGGCGGCCGGCGCCGCCTTCACGCCGCCCGATTTCGGCGTGCCCGGCCTCGGCGCCAAGGCGGCCGACCTCAAGGCGACGTTCGGCGCCGCGCCCTCGGGCAGCAAGGCGGCCTATCGCGCCGACCGGCCCGGCGGCTATGCCGACATCGCGCAATATCTGGGCTACACGCTGAAAGGCGGCACGGTGACCGGCCTCGGCGTCGGCGAAACCAGCATCCCCACCGAGCACTGAGCGAAGTCACGCCGCCGGCAGATCCATCACGGCGCGGACGCCGGGGGCGTTGTCCTCGATGCGGAAGCTACCGCGATGCAGGCTCGCGACCGCCGCCACCAGCGACAGGCCGAGACCCGAGCCCGGCTCGGTGCGGCTCTTTTCGAGGCGCACGAAGCGTTCGAGCACGCGGGTGCGGTCCGCGGGCGGAATGCCGGGCCCGTTATCCGCCACCTCGAGGCGCACGCGGCCGGCCTCGGCCGTCACGCGCACCTCGATGCGGCCGGCCTTGCCCACCTCCGGCTCGTAATATTTGAGGGCGTTCTCGAGGAGGTTGACCAGCGCCTGCCCGAGCAGCTCGCGATTGCCGCGCAGGTGCACGTCGGGCGCGATGTCGGTCACGAGCGTCAGCGCCGCCTCCTCCGCCACCGGCTCGTAAAGCTCGGCCACGTCGCGCGCCACGGCGCTGAGATCGACGTCGGCCAGCGCCCCCGATGGTGCCCCCGCCTCGGCGCGGGCGATCATCAGCAGCGCGTTGAAGGTGCGGATGAGCTTGTCGCTCTCGCTGATCGTCGTTTCCAGCGCCTCGCGCCGCGCCGCGCCGTCGGCGCCGTCGCGCAGCGCCGCCTCGGCCTTGGTGCGCAGCCGGGTAAGCGGCGTCTTGAGGTCGTGCGCGACATTGTCGGTCACTTCCTTCAGCCCCTGCATCAGCCCCTCGATGCGGTCGAGCATGGCGTTGAGGCTGGTCGCCAGCGCGTCGAACTCGTCATTGCGCCGGGTGACCGGGATGCGCTCGCTGAGATTGCCCGACATGATCTTGGCCGAGGTGGCGTTGATCGTGTCGATGCGGCGCAGCACGCGGCGCGCCGTGATGATGCCGGCCAGCATCGAGAAGACGAGGATGCCGATCACCGCATAGACGAAGCCTTGCAGCACGATGGCGGTGAAGCCGCGGCGCTCGACCACGTCGCGCCCGACGACGAGGCGCAACCCGCTGCTGACCACCAGCGAGCGCACCACGGCGTAGCCGGTGGCGCCGTCGCCCGCCGTCTCGTCGTCGAGCGCGGGGCCCTGGTAGTTGAACGAGAAGATGCCCTCGCTTTCGAGGACGTTGGCGGGGATGCCGTCGATATTGCCGACGATCTGGAGGCCCGAATTGTCGCCCAGATAGTAGATGCCGGGGCCGGGCTGGCCGGCGAGGCGGGCCACGGCGAGCACCAGCCCGCGCACGCCCTGGCGCGCCTCGATGTTTTGCAGCATCTCGACCTCGCGGTCGATGGCGCGCGTCTGCTGCTGCTGGATCTGGATGCTCGACTGGTAGGCGAGGAAGGTCAGCAGCAGGATGGAGAAGATGACGAAGAGGAGGATGAAGACCGCCGTGAGGCGAACAGTCGTGGTCCGCCAGAGCTGGGCGATCTTACTCACGGATCATGTATCCGGCGCCGCGGATGGTGTGGAGCAGCGGGATGGCGTGGCCCTTGTCGATCTTGGCGCGCAGCCGCGACATATGCACGTCGATGACGTTGGTCTGGGGATCGAAATGATAGTCCCAGACATTTTCGAGCAGCATGGTGCGCGTCACCACCTTGCCGGCGTTCTTCATCAGATATTCGAGCAGGCGGAATTCGCGCGGCTGCAACAGGATGGTCTCGCCGGCGCGCTCGACCTTGCGCGACAGCCGGTCGAGGCTCAGATCGCCGACCTCGTAGCTGGTCGCCGCCTCGAGCGGGCTGGAGCGGCGGGCCAGCACCTCGACGCGGGCCAGCAGCTCGGTGAAGGCATAAGGCTTGGTAAGGTAGTCGTCGCCGCCGGCGCGCAGGCCGGTCACGCGGTCGTCCACCTCGCCCAGCGCCGAGAGGATCAGAACGGGAGTCTTGTTGCCCTCGGCGCGCAGCGACTCGATGATGGCGAGGCCGTCACGGCGCGGCAGCATGCGATCGACGATCAGCACCTCGTAATCCATGCTGGAGGCCATGGCGTAGCCGGTCTCGCCGTCGCTGGCGTGGTGGGTGACGTGCCCCGACTCGTCGAGCGCCTGGATGAGGTAGCTCGCCGCCTCGCGATCGTCTTCGATCAGCAGGATCTTCATGACGCCGGACCTTAGTAAGCTTCGCCTGCCGGATAAAGTCCGGCCCCGGAGCCGTGGCACTCCGGGGCCGGGCGTGTCGCTCGTTTAGTTGCTGTCGAGCGGCAGGCCGATGAAGCGGACATTGCCGTTGCGCTCGGCCTTGATCAGCGCGGTCGTGCGGCCGGAGTCCTTGACGCCCGTCAGGGCATCCTCGAACGCCTTGGCGCTGGCCACCGGCTGGTTGTCCACCTCGAGGATGGCGTCGCCGACGGTGAGGCCCTTTTCGGCCGCCACCGAGTCCTCGTCGATATCCTGGATCAGGAGGCCCTCGCCGTCGCCATTGGGCACGACGGTGATGCCGACGCTGGTCGCGGCGGGGCTCGCCGGCTGGTCGGGCTGGGTCGGCTGGTCGGGCTGGGCCGGCTGCGTCTCGCTGAGCTCGCCGAGCGTGGCGGAGACCTTGGTCTCGGCCCGGTCGCGCCACACCGTCAGCTCGACGGTGGTGCCCGGCGCCTTGCTGGCGATGATGCGCGACAGCGAGATGGCGTCATCGACCGTCTGGCCGTCGACGGCGGTGATGATGTCGCCCGACTTGAGGCCGGCCTTGGCGCCCGGCGAATCGCCGGCGAACTCGGTGACGAGCGCGCCCTTGGCGGTCTTGAGGCCGACGCTGTCGGCGATGTCGGCGTTGACGTCCTGGATCGTCACCCCGAGGAAGCCGCGGGTCACGACGCCGTGCTCGATGAGCGCGCTCGTCACCTGCTTGACGGTGGCCGAGGGGATCGCGAAGGCGATGCCGACATTGCCGCCATTGGGGGTGTAGATCTCGGAGTTTACGCCGACCACCTCGCCGTCGAGGTTGAAGGCGGGGCCGCCGGAGTTGCCGGTGTTGATGGCGGCGTCAATCTGCAGGAAGTCGCCATAGGCCGAGCCCTGCACGTCGCGGCCGAGGGCCGAGACGATGCCGGCGGTGACGCTGCCGCCGAAGCCGAACGGGTTGCCGACGGCGATCACCCAGTCGCCGACGCGCGGCGAGGTGTCGGCGAACTTGACGAAGGGCATGTCGCTGGCGCCCTCGATCTTGACCACGGCGAGGTCGGTCCGCTCGTCGGTGCCGACCACGGTCGCCTGCTTCTCGTCGCCATTGTCAAGCACCACGGTCACCTTGGTGGCGTTGCGCACGACGTGGTTGTTGGTGACGACATAGCCGTCGGCCGAGATGGCGAAGCCCGAGCCGGCCGCGATGAACTTGCGGCCCTGCGGCTGCTGGTCGCGGCGCGGGGCGCGGTTGAGGTCGGGTCCGTTGCCGCCGCCGAACTGCTCGAAGAAGCGGCGCAGCGGGTTGTCCTCCGGCAGGTCGGGAAGCTGCGGGTTGAACTGGTTGCCGTAGTTCTGGGCGGGCGTGTCGCGGCCCTGCACGATGATCGACACCACGGCGGGCTTCACGGCCTCGACGAGGTCGGCGAAGCCGAGCGCGGGGTTGACGGCGGGGATCGTCACCTGGGCGGCGGGCTGCACCTGCGCCGCGGCCATGGGGACCGAAGCGGCGAGCAAGGCCGTGCCGCCGCCGACCCCGACGAGGATGGCCAGCGCCGAGGCGCCAATCCACTTGCGGGAGCGGGCGAGAAAGTTGGAGCGCATGTTGTTCTCCTTCAAACGGCTCTCGAAACTTGAGATGGAGCCTATATGGAGCCCCGCGTCTTTCTGAAAAGTGGCGCTCACATTACGCTTTGGTAAGGGCTGTGCCGGCGCCTCAGAACAGGGCGTCGCGGATGAGGTCGAGCGCCACCAGCGTCAGGATCACCTTGAAGCCGAGCCGGAACGCCGCCTCGGGCACATGCAGCAGCAGGCGGCTGCCCAGCGCAGTGCCGGCGAAGCCGGAAAGGATCATGGCCAGCATCAGCGGCAGATAGGCGCCGAAGGCGAAGCCGAGCAGCATGAAGGCCACGACTTTCAGCGTCGTCTGGATGGTCATCAGCATGGCGTGGGTGGCGACGAGCTGGCGGCGGTCGGCGAGGCCTTTGATGAAGGTCGCGACCAGGGGGCCGGTGGCGCCCACCACCATGCTCAGCGCGGCGATGACGGCGCCGCCGACGACCTGCACCAGCGGGTTCTCGCCGACGATCCGCGGTTGCGGCAGCCAGGCCGTGATGATGATGAAGACGCCGATGGCGGCGGTGAACAGATGGTCCGGCAGGCGCGTCGCGAACAGGCCGCCGGCCACGACGCCGAACACGGCGCCGAGCGAGATCCACACGATGAGGCGCCACTGGATATGGGCGCGCTGCACGAGGGCACGGCCGCCATTGCTGCCGAGCTGGATGAAGCCATGCAGCGGCACCACCACGGCGGGCGGAAACACCAGCGCCAGCACCGCGATCATCAGCGTGCCGCCGCCCAGCGACAGCGTCGCGGTGAGCAGCGACGTGGCGAAGCTCAGCCCGACCAGCAGCAGGCCCAGTCCGGGCTCCACCCCCGGCGGCAGCAGCGCGCCGGGGAGGTTCACTCGAGACGCTCAGCGATCCACATCTTGATCAGGGCCTGCCGCGTCACGCCAAGCCGCTGCGCCTCCCGGTCGAGACCGGCGACCACCCAGGCGGGGAAATCCACATTCACACGCCGGCTCTCGAGATTGGGACGCCGCGCAGTGGAGACATCGACATAGGCGCTGATGTCTTCGCCCTCATCGAAGCGGCGGTCGAATTCAGTTGCCTTGATTGCCTTCATACCACTCACGTTCCTTGTCGCGTGCCCGACGGACAGAGATGAGGCGTATCCTGCCGTCGCGCCGCGTGAAAACCGCAGCCCAAAGCTTGTCGCCAATCCTGCCTATCGTCACGAAACGGACCTCGTCCTCGGTCCGTGCTTCGAGTTCAATGCGTTCGAAATCGTCCCAGAGTGCCTGCGCTTCCTCGAAGTCCAAGCCGTGCTTGTCCTTGTTGGTGGCGCTTTTGCGTGGGTCGTATTCAAACGGCATGGGGCGATATAGTATAGAAACTATATCTTTTCAATGCTACTCCCGCTCCAGCTCCGCCAGCGCCCTTTCCTCCTCGGGCGTCAGCGGGGCCGGGTCGCCCCCTCCCCGTTTGCGGCGGGCGGCGAGGAACACCACCACGCCGCCGACCAGCAGCGCCGCGGGGCCGGCGATCCACAGCAGCACCGTGTGCGGGGCCCAAACCGGCCGCAGCAGCACATATTCGCCGTAGCGATCGACGAGGTACTGCACCGCCTCGTCGTCGGTGTCGCCGGCGGCGAGGCGCTCGCGCACCAAAAGGCGGATCTCACGGGCGAGGTCGGCGTCGCTGTCGTCGATCGATTCGTTCTGGCAGACGAGGCAGCGCAGGCCCTCGGAGATGGCGCGGGCGCGCGCCTCGAGCGCCGGATCGGCCAGCATCTCGTCGGGGTTGACGGCGAGCGCCGGCACGGCCAGCCACAGCGCCAGCAGCAAGGCGAGGAGCGGCCTCATTCGGCGGGGGCCGGACGCGGCCCGGCGGGGCGGGGCGCGGCGGGCCGCGGGGCGCCGACGCGCAGGCGCCGGTCGGTGAGCGACAGGGCGCCGGCGCCGGCCATCAGCAGCGCGCCGAGCCAGATCAGCGTGACATAGGGCTTGAACCAGACGCGCACCACATGGCCGCCATCGGCACCGGTCTCGCCGAGTTGCAGATAGAGCTGCGAGAAGCCGTAGGTCTCGATGGCCGCCTCGGTGGTGGGCGTGCCGCTGGCCGGATAGACGCGCCGCTCGGGCGTGGCGTGGCGCGGCGCCGCCTCGCCGGGATGGTGCACGCTGAAGCGGCCGGCTTCGGCGACGTAGTTCGGCCCCTGCACGTCGCCGATGCCCTCGAAGGTGATGGTGAACTCGCCCACCTCGCGCGTCGTGCCGGGCTGCATGGTGGTGATCAACTCGACCTGCCAGGCGGTGGAGGCGACGATGCCGATGACGGTGACGCCGAGGCCGAAATGCGCCAGCGCCGTCGAGAAGGCGGTGCGCGGCAGGCCGGCCAGCCGGCGCAGGCTGAGCCCGAGCGCCATGCGGCCGAAGCCGGCGCGGTCGATCAATTCGGCGATGGCGCCGAAGCCGACCCAGAAGCCGAGCAGGAGGCCGAGCGGGGCGAGCGAGACGCGGGCGCCGCTCAGCGCGCAGATGAGCACGGCGCAGAAGATCGCCGCGCCGGCCGCCCAGGCCAGCCGCTGCGCCACCGCCACGAGGTCGCCGCGCTTCCACGCCATGAACGGGCCGAAGGGCAGGATCACCAGGAGCGGCGCCATCAGCGCGCCGAAGGTGACGTCGAAGAACGGCGCTCCAACCGAGATGGTGCGGCCGGTGAGCGCATCGAGCAGCAGCGGATAGAGCGTGCCGGTCAGCACCGCCGCCACGGCCGTGGCGAGGAACAGATTGTTGAGCACCAGCGCGCCCTCGCGGCTGATCGGGGCGAACAGCCCCCCGGCCCGGAGCGTCGAGGCGCGGAAGGCGAAGAGCGCGAAGGCGCCGCCGATGAAGGCGGCGAGCAGGGCGAGGATGACGAGGCCGCGCGTCGGGTCGGCGGCGAAGGCGTGCACCGAGGTGAGCACGCCCGAGCGCACCATGAAGGTGCCGAGCAGGCTCAGCGAGAAGGTCATGATGGCGAGGAAGATCGTCCAGATCTTGAGGGCGTTGCGCTTTTCCATGACCAGCGCCGAATGCAGCAGCGCCGTGCCGGCGAGCCACGGCATGAAGCTGGCGTTCTCCACCGGGTCCCAGAACCACCAGCCGCCCCAGCCGAGCTCGTAATAGGCCCAGTAGGAGCCCATGGCGATGCCGAGCGTGAGGAACGTCCAGCTCACCAGCGTCCACGGCCGCACCCAGCGCGCCCACGCCGCGTCGATGCGGCCCGAGATCAGCGCCGCCATGGCGAAGCTGAAGCACACCGAAAATCCGACATAGCCGGCATAGAGCAGCGGCGGATGGATGGCGAGGCCGATGTCCTGGAGGATCGGGTTGAGCTCGCGCCCCTCGAAGGGCGCCGGCGCCAGCCGCGCGAACGGGTTCGAGGTGAACAGCGTGAAGGCGCCGAAGGCCGCGACCAGCAGGCTCTGCATGGCCAGCACCAGCGCCAAAAGCTCGCGCGGCAGGCGGCTGCCGAACATGGCGACGGCGGCGGCCATGCCGACGAGGATCAGCACCCACAGCACCATCGAGCCTTCGTGATTGCCCCACACGCTGGTGATCTTGAACAGCAGCGGCTGGCTCGAATGCGAATGCTCGAAGGCCAGCGCCAGCGAGAAGTCGGAGCTGACGAATGCCTGGATCAGCGCCGCGAAGGCGGCGGCGACGAGCAGGAACTGCAGCAACGCGGCCTGGCGCAGCACCAGCGCCACGCGGTCGCTGCGGCGCCAGCCCCATAGCCCGAACAGCGCCGACGCCGCCGCGATGGCGCAGGCGAGGATGAGGGCGAAATGGCCGAGCTCGATGGCCATCAGCCGCCCGATCCTTCGCGCTGCCACTCGCCGGTGGCCTTGAGCGCATCGACGACTTCCTTGGGCATGTAGTTCTCGTCGTGCTTGGCGAGCACGTTGGTGGCGGCGAAGACGCCCTCCGCCGTCAGCGCGCCCTCCACCACCACGCCCTGCCCCTCGCGGAACAGGTCGGGCAGGATGCCGACATAGTGCGTGGCGAGGTCGGTGGCGCCGTCGGTGACGACGAAGTCGTTGACCTCGCCGGCGCGCGTCCAGGTGCCGTCCTTGACCAGCCCGCCGATGCGGATCGGCGTGTCGGCGGCCACGGCCTTCGCCGCGACCTCGGTGGGCGAATAGAAGAACACGATCTGGTCGCGCAGCGCCACGAGGATCAGCGTCGTGGCCAGCGCCAGCACGGCGCCGAGGCCGGCGATGAGGGCGAGGCGCTTCTGCTTGCGGGTCATCGGGCCACCAGTCCGTTGTCGGCGGCGAGCCCGTCGAGCCCGGCGCGCGCGGCGGGGTCGGGATAGGCGGCGCGCGCCCTGTCATAGGCCGCCTGCGCGGCGTCGGTGCGGCCCTGCGCGAGGCGCGAGCGCACGAGCTGCGTCCATTCGGCGAGGCTGCCGCCCGCGGCGCCGAGGCGCGCCTCGAGACCATCGACCATCGCTTCGATCTGCACCGCGTCGGGCATGTCGGGCGCCGCCTCGGCCGGCGTGGCGCCGCCCGCCGTCGCGAAGGCCAGCCCGTTCTGCGCCGTCACCACCCACGGCTCGTCGCCCTTGGCGAGCTGGAGAAGCGCATTCCAGTCACGGACGGCGGCCGCGTAGTCGCCGGTGCGCGTTTCCTCGCCGGCGATGTAAAAGAGCGAGCGCACATGGCTCGCATCGAGCGCCTGGGCGCGGCGCAGCAGCTCCAGCGGCTCGCCGGCGAGGCTGCCGGCCTGCTGCATCATCAGCGCCTCGGCGAGGTCGGTGAGGCTGTCGGCGGTGGGCGGGGCGAGCGCGTTGACGCGGCGCAGGGCGCGGGCGGCGTCGGCGTAGCGGCCGAGCTGCATGTAGGCGGGGGCGACGACGCGCCAGCCGCGCAGATCGTCGGGGTCCTCGGTGAGGCGCGCCTCGATGGTCTCGACGGCAGCGCCGAGATCGAAGGCGCCCTCGGCGGCGATGTCGCGCTGCGCCAGCGGCGCGGCCGGCAGGTCGGGGCGGCCCAGCCAGCCATAGGTGCCGAGCGCCAGCACCGCCACGAGCAGCAGCGGCACCCACAGCGGCACCGCGCCGTCATGGGCCGGCGCCGCCGCGCGTTTGGCGCGCAGCACCTCGCGGGCCAGCTCTCCCCTGGCGGCCACGGCTTCGGCTGTGCCGAGCCGGCCCATCGCCGCATCGGTCTCGATGGCGCCGAGCTGGGCGCGGAAATGCGCGGTGGTGGCGTCGGCCGCCGGCCCCGCCGCGTTGACCCTGTGTCCGGCGCCCGCATAATAGAGCGTGGCGCAGGCGATGCCGGTCAAAATCAGGGCGAAGAACCAGATGGTCATGGCCTCAGCAGGGCTCGAAGGAAAGACTGAGGCGGCATCTATAGAGACATTCAGGCAAAATATGCAGCGTTGCGTCCGCCGGGGGCCGGCGCCGATTGCCGCAGTCCGCCATGACTGAGCTCGATTGCGCCGTCTTCGGCACGGGCCTGTTGCCGACCCTGTTGGCGGGCTTACTCGCCTCGCGGCACGGGCGCAAGGTGGTGCGCGTCGGCCGCCGGCGCTCCGCCCAGCGCCTGCCGCGCGGGCTCGACCTCGCCCTGCCGCTGTCGGTGCACCCCATGAGCTGGCGACTGGTGCGGCGCGGCACGGCGGAGCTGGCGGCGCTCGGGGCCGAAATCGGCCTCCGCAAGGGGGTTTCCGAGGTCGAGGTGGCGCTTGCCGCCGACCAGCCCGACAGCGCCGCCGCGCTCGACCATCTGGCGCATCTCGCCCTCGGCTATGGCCATCAGGTACGCCGCGCCGACGCCGGCTGGGCCCTGCGCCGCGTGCCGCGGCTCGATCCCGAGGGGCTGGCCGAGGGCCTCGCGGCGTGGCTCGACAGGCTCGGCGTCGCCACAATGGAGGCCGGCCCGGTGGATGCCGCCCTCACCATTCTCGCCGACGACGCGGCGGTGCTGGACGGGGTCGGCGCCGCGCAACGCCCCGCCGCGCTGGTCGCGCCGGCGATGACGGCGAGCCTCGTCGTGGCGCCGCGCGGCCTTCCGGTGCCGATCCAGATCTTCCCCGACCGCGGGGTGACGCTGGCGCAGCGCGGCGACGGCACGGTCCTGGCGCTGGCCAGCGGCGCCGAGGCGGTGGCGCCGCGGCTCGCCGCCTGCCTCGCCGGCCCCTTCCCCATGAAGCGACTGGCCTCGACGCGCTATCGCGGCCTCGCCACGCGCGACGGGGCACCGCTCGTCGGGCGCCTCAAACGCACCAGGACCGTGGTCATTGCCGGGCTGGGCAGCACCGGCGCCTTCCTCGCCCCGGTGCTCGCCCGCCTCATCGCCGGCACGCCCGAGGCCGACGAAAAGCGCTGGGCCGCCGCGCACCACCCATCGGCCCCGCGCGCCGCGCTGGCCGATTTCGCCCCCCTCGGCGGGGAGGCCGGCGCATGAGCCGGCTCGCGGCCGACGCCGCCCACGGCTTTGGCGGCATGGCGCTCGACCGGGCACGGCCGCTGCGCTTCCGGCTCGACGGCCGCACCATCAATGGCTTTGCCGGCGACACGGTGCTGTCGGCGGTGCTCGCCGCCAGCATCGACGGTTTCGGCCGGCTCGACAAGGCGCCGCTGGCCCTCACCCCGCAATGCGCGCCGCTGGTCGTGCCGCGCGGCGGCGCGCCGCTGCCCATGGCGCGGCTGCCCGCCGTGGACGGGCTCGACCTCAGGAGCGTCGGCCGCCGGCGCCGCGCCTTGCGGCACGGCCCCTCGCTCGACCACGTCATCGCCGGCATCGCCGATCCGCCCTGGCTCACCGCCGGCGCCGACGAGACGCTCGCCACCGACGTGCTGGTCGTCGGCGGCGGCCTCGCCGGGCTGGCGGCGGCCGAGGCGGCGGCGCGCGCCGGGCACGGCGTCATCCTCGCCGAGCGCCGGCCGTGGCTGGGCGGCGATGCGCGCTATTACGGCCCGGTGGGCGATGCGGCGAGCCCGGCCGACAGCGAGGCGGCGCTGCTCGAACGCCTCGCCGCCCTGCCCAACGCGACGCTTTTCACCCATGCCGAGGTGTTCGCGCTCAATGGCGGGCTGGCGCGGCTGCATCGGATCGTCGAGGGGCGCGGCCGCGTCGTCGCCATCACGGCGGCGCGGGTGGTGCTGGCGACCGGCAGCGTCGAGCGCCTGCCGGTGTTCGCCGGCAACCGCCTGCCCGGCACGATCGGCGCCATCGCCGCCTATCACCTGGCGCGGCGCTACGGCGTAGGGCGCGGCGCCACGGCCGTCGTCGCCACGGGCAGCAATTTCGGCTACCGGCTGGCCCTCAGGCTCCACGATGCCGGCATCGCGATCGGGCGCATCGTCGATCCGCGCGTCAACGCGCAGTCGCGCTTCGTCGATTTCGCCAAGGCCAGCGGGCTGACGCTGTCGGGCGGGCTGGTGCCGGCCAGCGCCACGGCGGCCGGGCGCGGGCTGGACCTCGCCTTCGCCGATGCCGGCAGCGCACAGGTGACGCTCATGCTCGCGGCCGACCGGCTCATCCTCGCCGGCGCGCTGCAACCCGATCTCACCGTGTGGATGCGCGCCGGCGGCGGCACGCTATGGCAGGATGGGCAGTTGCGGCCGCGCGGCACGCTGGAGCACGTCGCCCTCGCCGGCGCCGCCGCCGGCTGGCGCTCGCTCGAGGCGTGTCTCGCCAGCGGCCGCGCCGCCGTCGCGACGCTGTTCGACAGGGCCGCCGAGACCATCGCCGACGCCGAGATCGGCGCCGCCTTCGAGACGCCGCCGGCGGCCACGACGATCGGCCCGGCGCTGGCCGGCGCGCCGGCTTTCCTCGATGCCGGCACGAGCCTCATCATGCGCCCCCTGCCGGCGGCGCGCGCGCCGCGCACGCCCGAGGCGCAGGCGCCGGCGCCGGGCGACGTCGCCGCCGCCGTCGCGCTCGGCCTGATCCAGCCCGCCGATGCCGGCGCCGTGGCCGAGGAGCGCGGCGCGCCCGGCGCCGATCTCGTCAAATCCGAGTGGAGTCCCGCTCCAGTCGCGGCGAACGAGATGCCGGCCTGGCTCGCGGCGCGCTTTCCCGGCCCCAGCGTACGCCTGCATCTTGTCGTCGATGCCCGGCGGCGCTTCGGGCGCGGCGCGCTGGTCTACGCCAATACGGCGCGGCCCGAGCCCACGGAGGCCATCGGCGTCATCGTCGCCGAGGCGCCGGCGGGCGCGGCCGGCGGCATTGCGCTCCTGCCCGAGGCGACGCTGCAAAAGATCGACCGCTACATCGTCGAAACGCCGGCGGGGCCGGCCCCGGCGCGCCGGCGCGATCCGCCCTAGCCGCGGCGCAGGGCCACGTCGCGGGCGCGGCGCATGGTTTCGGCATAATCGGGGCTGAAGCGCAGCTCCGCCATCTTCAGCGCCGCGTCGAGCCGGGCCGCGGTCACCGCGTCGGCCGGGCTGCGCCGCAGCGCCTCGAGCTGGCGCTCGATATGGATCTCGAGCGCCTGGCCGGTCTGCGTCCACACCTGGTCGAAGAGCGCGTTCACCGCCAGCGAATCGCGGCTGTCGCGCACCGTGGCCAACAGGTAGATGCCGTTGAGCGCGCTGAGGATCTGGTCGCCGTCCACGCGGTCGGCGCCGTCGCGGCGGCGCAGCGCCTTGTTGAGGTCGGGCGCCACGTCGCGCAGCTTGGGGTCGAGCCGCTCCGAGGCGGCCTTGGTCAGCGCCGCGGCGACGCTGGCCCAGCGCCCCCCGCGGCTGAGCTCGACATAGCCGCTCACCGCCCGTTGCAGGCGATGGAAGCGGTCCACGGCGCGGCAGACGAGGTCCATGTCGGCGAAGGTGCCGGTCTGGTCGAGCGCCGGAATCTGGTTCTGGGCGTGGGCGAGGATGGCGTCGATCAGCGGGCTGAAGCCGGCGCGCTGCAGCGCCCCTTCCGAGGCGCCGCCGGCGATGCGGATGGCAGCGGCGACGAGCCGGGCGGGGCTGGCCACCTGCCCCACCATCGCCTGCATCAGCAGCGCCGTGACGGCGGCGTCCTGCAGCGGCATGGATTGCAGCGCCAGGGCGAGCGCGGCCTCGTCGGCCATGCCGTTGGCGGCGCGCCCGAAGCTGCCGGCCTTGTCGAGCAGCGTGCGGCAGCGCAGCGCCGTGAGCACGGTGGGCAGCCGCTCCCAGGCCTCGTCGCCGCCGAGCTGCGTGCGGATGCGGCGGCCGATCTCGACGCTGGTCTGGGCGTCGGCCAGGCTCTTGCGGGCCCGCTTCAGAACCTCGGGCAGCAGCGCTTCGAGCGCCGCGCGGTCGGCGCCGCCCTGGCCCACGGTGTCGCCGTCGATGAGGTCAGGCGCCAGGTCGCGCAGCACCCACAGCCAGGCCGCCTCGGCCTCGTCGCGGGCGACGGCGCCGCTGAAGGTGAAGCCGGCCGGCGTCTCGACGAGCACCGCGTCGAGCAGGCCGAGGAACGGCACTCCGATGGCGGGCCGGCGGGAGACGGGCGCCGGCGCGCGGGCTGTGGCTTGAGCCATGTCAACCAGGCAAAGTCAGTTGGATTCTGACCTTAACCCGGCGAGGTAAACAAAGATTTGGCGGCGGTCAGCCGATATTGGCGCTGACCGTCCAGCGCCCGTCGGCCTCGCGGCAGGCGGTGCCCTTGCGCACGAAGTTCTGACTGGCGATGGTCACCGTATGGGTGAAGTCGCGGCAGTCGATGAGGTTGACGCGCACATAGGGCCCGACGGTCACGGCGCCCGACTGGCCGTTGTCGCCGACCCAGTTGCGGGGCGCGCCGACGCGGCCATATTGCAGCGCGTTGAACTGCGCGCCCGCCGCCTCGGCCCTCGACTTCTGCGTGAGCTGGCCCAGCGCGCCGGCGTCGATGAACGACGACACGTCGGTCATGGCGGTCGCCACGGCCCGCTGCTCGGCCGGTGCGGCGAGCTGCGTGCGGTCGAGCACGGGGGCGACGGTGGCGGTCGCGACCGGCGCCATGGTCGGCGCGGTGGCACAGCCGGCGAGCACGAGGACGGGGAGAGCGAAAAGGGCGCGGGTGAGCATGTGCATGGGAGGTCCCGGAAATCACGCCTGAGCTGAGCCGCACAATCGCGGCGGAGTTAAGTCATGTCCTGGCGAGACCGCCGACTTTCGTCGCCGGCAGCTTCAATTCGGCGAGAACGCCGCCCAGGACCGATCGTTTCATTTGCAGGCTGCCGCCATAGACGTCAACCAGTTCCTTGACGATGTCGAGGCCGAGCCCGCTGCCCGGCGTCTTTTCGTCGAGACGGACGCCGCGGCGCAACACTTTTGCCGCCTCCGCCTCGGTGAGGCCGGGGCCGTCGTCTTCGACGCGGATGACGAGGTAGTTCTGCGCCGGGGTGCGCTCGGCCACCATGGTGACGCCGATCTTGCCGCGGCTCCATTTGCAGGCATTGTCGAGCAGGTTGCCGGCCATTTCCTCGAGGTCGCCCTCGTCGCCGCGGAACCAGGGCAGCGAGGCGTCGGGGCGCTTGAAGGCGATGGTCACCTGCGGGTTGAGCTTTTCCATCACGCGCACGAGGCGCAGCATCACCATGGTGGCGTCGGCGCGCTTGCCCACCACGGCGGTGCGCGCCGCGATGCGGGCGCGGTCGAGATAGGTGGCGACGAGCTGCGTCATCTTCTCGGATTCCGAGGCGACGACGCGCGCCAGCGGGTTGTCGCGGTCGGCGCCGGCCTCGTTGCGCAGCACCGCCAGCGGCGTCTTCAGCCCATGCGCGAGGTTGCCCACGGCGTTGCGCGCCCGCTCGATGATCTGGGTGTTGGAGCGCAGCAGCTCGTTGACCTCCTCGGCCAAGGGCGCGATCTCGCGCGGATAGGTGCCGGTGATGGTCTCGGTCTCGCCCTCGCGCACGCGCTCGATGGCCTGGCCGAGCCGGTCGATGGGCCTCAGCGCCAGCCGCGCCACGATGCCCGACATGATGGCCAGCGCGATGCCGACGGCGCCCAGCACGGTCAGCGTCTGGCCGCGGAACTGGCCGACCAGCGCCCGGCTCTCGTCGAGGTTGCCGGTCACCATGATGTGCAGCGGCCGGCCGGCGCTGGTGGTCGCCCGCTCGAGGGCGCGCAGGCGCGTGCCGGCCTCGTCCTCGAGCACGGCGGTGCGGTAGTTGTCGGCGCCGAACGGGCCGGTAAGCTGCGGCATCACCATGCCGACGGCCGAGCCCGAGGTGCGCAGCAACTGCCCGTCGCCGTCGCGGATCGCCCAGTACCAGCCGGTGGCGACGCGGTTGAAGCGCGGGTCGGGCAGGCGCACGTCGGCGTAGTTGGGATCGGAGGCGTCGAGCGTCGCGCTCGACACGCTGTCGATGGTGGACCTGAGCTGGGTGACGAGGCTGTCGTCGAGGGCGCGCGAATAGAGGTCGGTCAACAGGAACGCCGTACCGGCCAGCGCCACGATGAGCCAGCCGGCCGTGAGCCAGAAGAGCGCGAAGGCGATCGAGCCCTTCCTCACCTCAGTCCTCGATGATCTGGTATCCCAGCCCGCGGACGGTATGGATCACCTCGTCGGGCAGCTTCTTGCGCAGCCGGCCGACGAACACTTCGATGGTGTTGGAGTCGCGGTCGAAATCCTGGTCGTAGAGGTGCTCGGTCAGCTCGGTGCGCGACACCACCTTGCCCTTGTGGTGCATGAGGTAGCTCAGCAGGCGCAATTCGTGGCTGGTGAGCTTGATGGCCTGGCCGTCCACCGTCACCTTGCCGGCCTTGACGTCGAGGCGCACCGGCCCGGCGGTGATCTCGTTCGACGCATGGCCGGCGGCGCGGCGGACCAGTGCCCTCAGCCGTGCCAGCAGCTCTTCCATGTGGAAGGGCTTGGCCACGTAATCGTCGGCGCCGGCGTCGATGCCCTGCACCTTGTCGCTCCAGCGGTCGCGCGCGGTGAGCAGCAGCACCGGCATGGCGCGGCCGGCGCGGCGCCATTCCTCGAGCACGCTCAGCCCGTCCATCTGCGGCAGGCCGATATCGAGCACCACCGCGTCATAGGGCTCGGTGTCGCCGAGAAAGTGGCCTTCCTCGCCGTCGAAGGCGACATCGACGGCATAGCCCGCCTCGATCAGGGCGTCCTTGATCTGGCGGTTCAGATTGGTGTCGTCCTCGACTACGAGAATGCGCATGGCTCGGGCCCTCTGCCGAATTATAGCACTTCGTGCGTGCCATCCACTGCGTTGACGGCGATTTTCGACGCCTCGCCGGCGGGCGACACGACGTTGAGGATATAATAGGGCACGTCGCCGATCATGCAGACCTGCACCTGCGAGACCTCCTCATAGGCGGAAATCCCGGCCAGCCGCTTGATCTTGGGCCAGCTCTGGATGCTGCCGGCCTCGATGGCGGCCTGGATCTGCCGGTCGGAAAGGCAGTCCCGTCCCTGCGCGAACGCCGGCACGGCCGCCACCAGCGCCACGCCGGCCACCGCCATCACGATGAAAATGCTACGGAACTTTGTCATGCCCTCCCCTCTACCCGGCCGCGACTGAATGCCGGATGAATGAAGGCTTAACGCCCCTACTCCTTGCCGCTGCCGGTGTTCAGCTCCTTGCGGAGGAAGATGAAGGCGAGGGCTTCCATGACGAGGGTGGCGGGGGCGTGGCCGGCGAGGACGGGGATGTCGATGCCGAGGAGGCCCGCGAGGCCGGTGAGCAGCATGATGGCGGCGACGATATAGGTCCGGTAGCCCGAAAACAGGGTCATGGCGGTGGTCCTTTGCGGTTGCGGAATGAAGCTGGTGCCGGCCATGGCCAGCGCGGCGGCGCGGATCGTCGCGACGCGGGCGGTCCAGCCGCGGCCGAAGGTGGAAAAGCTCGCGAGCCGGCCGAGAAAGCCGAGCCGCGCGTCGCACAGCGCGCCAATCAGCCCGGCCGTGTCGCGCCGGCGCAGCGCGCCCAGCGTCACCGGCCCGACGAGGCCGTCGGCGGCGACGCCGAGCAGCGTCTGCAGCGTCTTTACGGCACGTGCCGGGCCGGAATTGACGGCATAGTCGAACAGGGCCAGGTCGAGCCCGGCCGGCAGCTCCGGCCCGGATACGCGCCGCCAGTACTCGGCCTCGTAGATGGCGGCGGCCTCGGCGCGGGTCAGCGCCCTCACCTCTGCCCTGGGCAGCGCCGACCACGGCACGACGCCGCGCCAGCGCGCCAGCGTCTGCCGTGTGATGCCCATATTGGTGGCGCCGCCGGCGTCGAGCGGGTTGTCCACATAGCCGCCCTCGGCGGCGAGCACGATGTCGAGGCAGCGCGCGAAGCGGTCGGCGGCGGTCGGATCAGGCATTGAACTCTCCTGCGGCCCAGTGGCCGGGGCCGAGCGCGGCGCTCAGTTGCGCGACGCGGACGGCGAAGGTGGCGGGCAGGCTGCCGAAATCGGCAATCTGCTGGGCGGCGCCATAGGTCGCCGCCGGCGCCGTGACGTCGAAGGTGCGCACCAGCGCGCCGCCGTCGCGGATCTCGACGCGATAGGCCTCGGGCGCCCAGTCGAGCGGCACGTCGCCCACCACCCAGCTCCCCGTATCGGCGCGGCTGCGCCGCACCCAGCCGAGCGTCACGTCGCCATTGGCCTGCCGGGCGGCGCTCAGATGCACCGGCCGCAGCGGCAGCATGGGGGCGAGGCCGAGCGCCGCCGGCGCCGTCACGCCCTCGCCATCGGCGGGGCCGGCGAAGCTGGTGAGGTCGGCGCTGGCGCCGAGCCAGGCCGGCGGCACGGCGAGCGTCGTCACGCGCGCATCGAGCAGCAGCACGCGCTTGCCGGCCGAGGCGTGGCCGATGGCGTGGTCGGTGCCGTCCATGCCGCGCAGCAGGCGCGTCAGCCGGTAGGCGCCGGGGGCCACCAGCTCCGCATTGGCGAAGCCGACGATCTCCCAGTCGCCGCCATCGGCCTCCACCGCGAGGCGGTTGGCGCCGGCCAGCACCTCGGCGTCGTCGCGCCCGGCGAGATGGCCGCTCGCCAGCATCACCTCGAGCGCATTGGCCATGTCCCACGTGAAGATCGTGCCCGGCCCGAGCGGCGCGGCGAGCGTGCCGGTGGTCGCCGGACGCGGCAGATGCGCGAGGCTCGTGCCGCTCGCCGCCTCCGTCACCTCCACCTCACCCGGCCAGGGCCGCGCGAAGGCGCCGAGCGCGAGGCGCGTCGTCGCCAGCGTCTCGGGCAGCGGCGGCAGGTGCGCCGCCGCCAGATCCGGCAGGGCGCGCGGCGCCGGGGCATCCCCAACCGGCGGCGCGCGCTCGCCGCCGAACGCCACGGTCAGCTCGGGCAGGATGGCGCGTGCCGCAACGCGCCGCGCCAGCCCGTCGCGGATTTCGGTGACCTCGAACAGCGCGCCGTCAAAGGCGAGGCTGTCGCCCACCTCCAGCGATGCCTGCGACGGCGGCAGCGCCAGCTCCAGCGTCTCGCGCGCGCCGTTGCGCTCGACGAGCAGCCGCTCGGCCGCCCGCCGCGCCCCGCCGAGGTCGAGCACCATGCCGGTGCTCACCGCGTCGAGCGCGCCGCCGCTTGCGGCGATGGCCGTCACCGCGCCGCTCAGATAATTGCGCTCGCGGTCGGCATAGCTCAGCGCCACCTGGCCGACGGCTTCGCCGGGGTCGGGGCGGCGCCGGCTGACCAGCTTCCCGTCGTCGGCCACGACCTCGTCAATCGCCAGCGCTGCGCTGCCGTCGGCACGGCCGACGCTCAGCCCGTCCACGCCGTCGCGAATGCCGAGGCCACTCAGCGCCAGCACCGGCTCCAGCGCCTGCCGCGCCGTCATCGGCGCCTCGAGCACATAGCCGTGGACGAAAGGCGGCTGCGCCTCGACTTCATCCAGCGCCACGCCGTAATCGGCGGCGACGGCGCGCAGCAGCTCGTCGCCGGCGAGGCCGCCGAGCCGGCCGGTCAGCCAGTGGCCGGTGGCGTGATTGGCGCCGTCTCCCCATACCTCGCGCAGCAGCGGAAAGGCCGGATAGGGCCGCGCGTCCCAGGTCCACAGATAGAGACGCTCCAGCATGGCGCTTCCCGTCCAGTGGGCCAGCGCGGCGCGCAGGACTTGCCGCTGCTGCAAGGCATCTGGAACGCCGTTCGAGAAATAGGGCGTAAAGCTCTCGGCGCTCTTGGGGTCGAGGAACACATTGGGCTGGTTGGCGCCCCTGTCGATGGCGGCGCAGCCGAGCTCGGTGAACCACACCGGCTTGCTGGCCGGCACCCAGGCGGTGGGGCTCGGGTCGCGCACGCCGCCCGGCCGGTCGTGATGGGCGTTGCCCCACCAGCCCGCGATATCCTTGAAGCGCCACACCCACGGTTCGCCGTAGTCGGCATCGGTGATCGGCGTCGGCGTGCCGGCCAGCCGGTCGGTATCGGAGGCGTAGTACCAGTCGAAGCCCTCGCCACCCCCGATGCCCGCGTCGAGCGTCGCCAGATCATAGGGCCCCGGCCCCACGCGCCAGTCGGCGACGGGCATGTAGTTGTCGATGCCCACCGCGCCGATGTCGGCCGACGCCCACAGCGGATCGAGGTGGAAGAATTTCTCGCCGCCGCCCGGCTGCAGGCCGGCATATTCGCTCCAGTCGGCGGCGTAGGTGAGCTTCGTTGCCGCCCCCACAATGGCGCGCACCTCGGCGGCGAGGCTCACCAGCGCCGCAACGAACGGGAAGCTGTTGTCGGACCCACGCGCAAACGTCAGGCCGCGCAGCTCCGAGCCGATGAGCAGCGCATCCACCCCGCCCGCCGCCTGCGCCAGCCCGGCATAGTGGAGGATGAAGGCGCGATACGACGCCGCGAAGGCCGCGACCTCCGCCGTCGCCACGCTGGTGCCGTCGGCGCCCGGCGTCGCGGCGATGCGGCCGCGCCAGGGATAGGCCGGCTGGCCCATCGGGTTATCGGCCGGAATATCCATCAGCACGATGGGGTAGAGCGTCACCTTGAGCCCGCGCGCCGTGAGGTCGGCGATGGCCGCCCGCACCGCCGCATCGGAGGGCGTGCCGCCATAGGCCGGCGCGCCGTCGTGCCGCGACACCAGTTGCGCCGCCCCGCGCCCGATCCCGGCGACGCTCCAGCTCGTGCCGCGCACCTCGCGGCTCGCCGCCTCGACGCGTGGCGCGATGGTGCACTCCCCGCAGCGCAGATCGTCGCCGAACCAGGCGACCACCAGCGAGACATGCGCGAGGTTCGGGCAGAGCGCCGTCAATTCGTCGATGGACAGCGTCCAGTCGCTCGCCTCGCGGCTCAGATGCGTGTTCTCGGCCTCGGTGACGCCGCGCCCGACGACACGCAGGCGCGGCACGGGATCGTAGCCGAACTCGCTGGCGCCGGGGATCACCGTCACCGCCGTGATGGCCGGCTCCAGCTCGCCCACCACGCGGCACAGCTCCACCGTGATCGCCGGGATGCGGTTGCCGAAGGCCGCCAGCGGCAGCCGCTCGAAGACGATGTAGCACAGCCCCCGATAGGCCGGCGCGTCGGCGCCCTGCTTCGCCTCGATCAGCGAATCTGCATCCTGCGTCTCGGTGCCGCGATAAAAGCGCAGCAGCACGCCGTCGGGCTCCAGCAATTGCCCGTCGGCCCAGATGCGGCCGAGCCGCTGCACCTCCCCTTCGCAGAGGCCAATGGCGAAGCTGGCGCAGATGCCGGGCGCCTCGCGCGCGCCGCCCGTGCCCTTGGCGCCGGCGTCCTCGTCGGCCATCTCCTCCAGTTCGGTCGCCCAGATGATGTTGCCGCTCAGCCGGCTCCAGCCATAAAGGCGCGGGATCGGCGCGCCCTCGGCGGAGCCGAGCAGCCGCATGTCGGCGCCCGCCGCCGGTTGCGGCGTCTCGCCGAACAGCGTGCTGTCGATGGCGCTGCCGGCGAGCGCGCCCAGCGCCCGCCCGAGCGTCGCGCCGATGGGCCCGCCCAGCGCGCCGCCGACCATCTGACCGGCGAGGGACAATGCCAGCGTCGCCATCAATGCGCTCCCGGAAACTCGTAGAGCCCGGCCAGCCGCCGCCGCCAGCCCTCGGTGAAATTGGCCTCGATCACGCCCAGCCCCTCCTGCGCGTGGATGAAGCGGCCATGCCCGGCCGCGATGCCGCAATGCCTCGGCAGCGCCGTCCGCCCCAGATGGAACAGCAGCACCTGCCCCGCCTGCGGCTCACCTGCCGTGCGCACCAGCAGCCGTTCGGCGAGCGCCAGCAGCTCGTCGGCATGGCGCATGTCCCGCCAGTCGGCGCGATAGTTGGGCAGCACCGGCGCCGGCGCGCCGTAGAGCGCCTGCCACACGCCGCGCACCAGCCCGAGGCAGTCGCAGCCCGCCCCCGGCGTCGCCGCCTGGTGGCGATAGGGCGTGCCGACCCACAGCCGCGCCGCCGCGACGATCTCCGTACGCGTCACGAGAACAGCGCTCCACCGTCGCGCCGGTCGCCGCTCCGCGGGTATTTCAGCACGAAGTCGCTGCCCGGAATGTGCGGGAAGCCGCGGAAGTTGGCGACATTGCCGAAGCGGTCGCGGCAGGTCGCAAGCTGCCGGTCGCAGCCTTTGCCGAAGTCGGGGTGTCCGGCGCTCACCGTGCAGCGCGCGTCGCCCAGCACGGCGTCGCAGAGCGGCGCATAGAGCCGCCCGCGCACACGGTTCAGCGCCTGCTGGCCGCTGCGCAGCTCGGCGCGGAACTGGCCATCCTCGCGCACGATCTCGCCGATGGTGGCGCGCCGCTGCAACAGGCGCTGGCTTACGTCGCGCCAGTTGACCCGCCACACCTCCACCGTCGCGCCGTCATAGGCGCCGGCGACGATATCGGCCTCAGCCAGCGCATCCGAGCGCAGCACGCCGATCACCTCGCCGGTATCGACCTGCGCGCCGAGCCGCGCGCCCGTCTCGCCGCCCTCCCCCATCGGCAAAAAATCCGTGCCGGCAAAGCTCAGCGCCTGGTCGTGGTCGGTGAAGCCGAGCGCCACGCCATCGCGGCGCGCCAGCCTCCAGCAGGTGGCGAGCGTCGTCGCGCCGCTTTCGACATGCGCCCTGTAGGCGGCATCGAGCACTCTCATTCGCGCACCTCGATCACCGGGATGCTCGGCGCCTCGGCGGCGTCGAAGCTCGTCAGCTCGATATCCAGCCGATCGGTGTCGAAGCGCACCGGCACGTCGAACTCGAAGCGCGCCGTCAGCACTGCCGCTGCCGCCGGCGCCGCCTCGAAGGTGACGATGCCGGTGAGGTCGTCGAGCGCAAACGCCGTGGTCGGTGCGCCGTCAACGGCCACCTCGACGCTCGCCGCCACCGGCTTGGTGATCGGGCGCAGATAGGGGTCGAAGTCGGCCCCGTAGCGCTTCACCAGTTGGAACGCCGTTTCCGTGCCGTCGCCGACCCCGAGCGGCTGCCAGCCGCCGCTCGAAAAATCGAGCGCGTCGCGCCACAGGAAGGCATGGAAGCGCCCGCGCCGTTCCTCGAAAAAGGCGAGCACACCCTGCATGTCGGCCTTCGACTTGACGCCATAGCCGGCGTTGTAGCGTCGCCGCGACTGCGCCCAGCGCGAATTGCGCTCCTCGCGCCCACTCGCCAGCGTCACCACATCCGTCGCCCGCTCCGGCCCACCCCGCGCCCCCAGCGCCACATCGAGCGGAAAGCGGATCTTGTGAAAACCCATGTGTTCATTCCTGTTGCAAGACCCCTCATCCGGCCGCCGCCACCTTCTCCCGCAAGGGGAGAAGGGTCCCGACTGCGAGCGTCGAGACGAGCGGCCTTCTCCCCTTGCGGGAGAAGGTGCCCGAAGGGCGGATGAGGGGGAGGCCGCCGCTACGCCCGCAGTCGGGTTCCTCCCCCGTTCACGGGGGAGGGGGACCACGCGAAGCGTGGTGGAGGGGGCGCCCCCATGCTCAGCGCCAGCGACGCGCCCCCTTCCGTCGCCTCACGGCGCCACCTTCCCCCGCCAGCGGGGGAAGACCCCGACTGCAAACCTACGACGCCCGCGTCCCGCGCCTCACCGCGCGCAGCAGCATGGCGCTCAGTTCCGCCTCGCTGGCGCGAAAGCTGCGCGCATCCGTCGCCGTCACGTTGAGCGTCACGCTGATCGCCGCGCCGCCGCCGGCGACGCCCAGCCGTCCGTCCGGCCCGCGCGCCAGCGGCATGATCGCCTCGGGCCCGGCCTCGCCGGCCACGCCCAGGCCGCGCCCGGTGGGGAAATAGGCCGGTGCCGCGAGCACCCCGCCCTTGGCGAAGGGCGTAGCGCCGCCCAGCGCCGGGTTGGTCGCCGCGAACAGGCTCTCCACCGCCCCCGACACCAGCACCCCCACCGGCTTCAACGCCGCCTTGAGCGCGATGTCGGCGAAAGCGCGGCCCACCTCGCCGAGCACGCCCTTGAGCGAGCGCCCGTCGAGGATGGCGCCGCGAAACGCGCTGGTCAGCGCCCGGCCGACCCCGTCGGCGAGGTCGCTCACCCGCTTCAGCTCCACCGACACGTCGCCCAGCTCGCGCGCGAAGGCGTCGGGAAAATCGTCATCTGCCATCGGGAAATCTCTCCATCAGCCGGTCGAGGCCGCCGCGATCGGGGGCGCGGATCTGCCGCCCGGCCAGCGCCTCGAAGGCCGCCGCCAGCTCGCGCGGCGTCAGCCCCCAGAACTCGCGCGAACTCAGATGCAGCACGCCGAAGCCGAGCCGCATCGCCTCGTCCCAGGGAAAGCGCGTCACGCCTCGCTCCCCCCGAAGGTGGCGCGCAGCAGCCGCGCCGCGATGTCGGCGGCGCCGGCCAGCCCGCCCTCGATGGCCATGCGCGCCAGGTCGTCGTCGGTCACGGCGTTGCCGCCACCGCGCAGCCCCGCGCCGAGGATCGCCGTCAGGTCGCGCGCCGAAACGCGCCCTTCGGCGAAGCGCTTGCTCAGCCCCACGAGGTCGCCGGCCATCAGCCGCGCCTCGAGCTCGGCCAGGGCACCGAGCGTCAGGCACAGCACCCGCTCCTCGCCCCCGATCACCGCCCCAATCTCCCCCCGCTGCCCATTCGCCATTTTCCACCTGTGATCGTTTGTGTTAGCTTGTGTACAAATGGAGGTAGAGATGGCCGAACCGACCACCACCATCACCGTCCGCATTCCCGTCGGCTTGCGCGAAAAGCTCGACCGGCTGGCCGCAATCACCCGCCGCAGCCGCTCCTTCCACGCCGCCGAGGCGCTGGAACACTACATCGACGAGGAGCTCGATATCGTCGAAGGCATCCTGCGCGGCATCGCCGATGTCGAAGCCGGCCGGACCGTGCCGCATGAGCAGGTCATCGCCGAGCTTCGCGAGATTGTCGAAACCGCACGGCGAAAGCGCCGGAAGGTGGCATGACCCGGCGCGTCGTCTGGGCCATAGACGCGCAGCAGGATATCCATGCCGTGGCCCGGTTCCTGGCCGAGCGCGATCCCGACTATGCAGCGCGCGTGGTCGAGGAAATTCACGACGCGGCCGCTTCTCTGGCGACCTATGATACCGGCCGTCCCGGCCGCACGCCGGGAACACAAGAGAAGTCCCTGCTTCGCCGGCGGCTCGTCATGAGCTATCGAATGGACTCGGTTGCAGGCGAAGAGGTCGTCTTCATCCTGCACGTCATCCATACGTCGCGGGATTGGCGCTCGGATCGCCCACCCTCCCCCTAAACTGCGCTGAAGCTCAGCTCGCCCGCGCTTTCCAGCGCCAGGTCGAACGTCACCTCGCCGGCGTGGTCGGCGGTGAATTCCAGTGCGGTGATCTGGAACGGGCCGACGATGGTGCCGAAATCGGGCAGGACGAGCTGCCAGTCGCGGATGGTGCCGGCAAAGAACAGCTCACGCAGCTTGGCGTCCGACGCCTGGTCCTTGAAGATGCCGGCGCCGCTCACCGCCGCGCGCTTGATGCCGCCGCCGGCGAGCAGCTCGCGCCAGCGCCCGGCGCTCTCGGCGTCGGTGATGTCGATGGCGGCGGCGTTGAAGGCGAGCGCGCGGGTGCGCAGGCCGGCGACCGTGAGGAAGCTGCCGCTCCCCGTCTGGTCGAGCTTCAAAAGCATGTCCTTGCCGCTCTGGGCCGTCATGATGTCCTCAGCTTGGTTCGGTGAAGAAGGTCAGCGCCACGGCGGCGCGGGCGTGGCCCGTCCTGCCGTCGAGGCTCGTTTCGGTGCGCTCGTGCCGCGCGAGCGTGACGGCGAGGCCGTCGCCGCCGGTCAGCGCCAGCGCCGCGGCGAGCACGGGCTCGACGATGGCCAGCGCCTCCTTGCGGCTGGCGCCGGCGGCCCGGACATGGAGCAGGAGACGGTGCTCGTGTCCGGGCGCGCCGTCGCCGTCGCGCGGGCGCAGATCGTGCCGCGCGATGACGATATAGGGGGGCGTCGCGCCCTGCGGCGGCGCGTCGAAGACCGGCGTGGCGAGGGCGGCGCGCAGGGTGCCGACCAGCGCCTGCTGCAGCGCGAGAATGGGATGGGTCATGCGCTCACCGTCTTCGTGCTGCACTGGCAGCTCACATAGGCGCGGCGCCCGTCGAGGTCGGCCACCGCCTCGATATCGAGCACCGTGTCGCGCCAGACGAAGCGGTCACCGGGCCGCAAGTCGGTGCGAAAGCGCAGCACCACGGCGTGGCTCGCCAACTGGCCGCGCGCATCCTCGGCGAAGCTCTGGCGCACCGTGAGCGGCCGCACCCGCGCCCACACCGTGGCGATGGGCGTGTAGACAACGGCGTGGCCGCCCTCGTCCTCCGCGCTCATGGCCTTGCGCTGCAGGTGCACGCGCTCGGTCAGGAGGCCCGCGCCGGTCATAGCCGCGCCCGCCGATAAGTCGCGACCAGGCGCTCGAAGCCGAGCGGGGCGACCGTCACCGCGTCGCGATACTCGAACCAGTGGGCGACGAGGGTCAGCACGGCCTGCCTGAGGTCGGCCGGCACGGCGGTGGGGTCGCCATAGCCGGCGACGTAGTCGAGCGTCAGCGTCTCGGGCAGCGTGGCGAGGCGCACGCACTCGCCCTCCAGCACCGCGCCGTCCGGCGCCGCGAGCAGCTCCACGGCCGGCAGCACCGGCAGCGCCACGACGGGCGGCGGGCGGTGGAGCACCAGCCGCCAGGTCTGGGTCACCAGCGCGCGGCCGGTGAGGCCCTCGACGTGCAGCCGCGCGGCGGCGATCAGCGCGTCGAGCAGCGCGTCCTCGGCGTCGCCGTCGATACGGCAGAACGCCTTCGCCTCGGCGCGCGAGACCGGCTCCTCGCCCGGCCCGGCGATGAGATAGGAGGTCATGAAGCTGTCCTTGTGAGAAGAGAGTTGCCCGGCGCGGCGGGCGGGAGGGGGAACCCGCCGCGCCGGGCGTTCGCCTGCGCCTTACGACGCCGCGAATTTCAGCAGCTTGATCGCGTCGAAATCCTGCACGCCGCCGCCGACGCGCTTGGTGGTGTAGAACAGCACATAGGGCTTGGCGCTGTAGGGGTCGCGCAGCACGTTGACGCCCTGCCGATCGACCACCAGATAGCCGCGCCGGAAGTCGCCGAAGGCGATGGCCAGCGCGTCGGCGCCGACATCGGGCATGGCCTCGGCCTCGACCAGCGGGAAGCCCATGAGGCTGGCGCGGCCGTCGGCGCTCGCCGCCGGCTGCCACAGGTAATTGCCGGCATCGTCCTTGAGCTTGCGGATGGCGCCTTGCGTCTTGCGGTTCATCACCCAACTCGCATTCTGGCGATAGCCGGCCTTGAGCGCATAGACGAGATCGACGAGAACGTCGCTCTGGTCGGCGTCGGGCCAGGCACCGGCCTTGCCGCTGGCGACGTAGCCGAGCTTGCCCCAGGCCCAGCTCGCCTCGGCCACCGCCGTCTCGGCGAGGAAGCCCCTGGGCTTGTTGGTGCCGTTGCCGCTAACGAACGCCACACCCTCCTGCTGGGCGAAGGCGGCATTCACCTCGTCGGCGATCCACTGGCCCACATCCACGGCGGCGTCGTCGAGGAAGGCGGCGGTCGCCGCCGGCATGGCGTAGAGCTCGGCGGTGGGAAAGCTCAGCGCGTCGATCACCTGGCTGTCGGTCTGCGGCCGCGCATCGGTCTCGGCCACCCAGCCGGCCTCCGGCCCGGTCCTGGTCACCGGCTTCTTGTAGACGGAGGTGGAGACCTGCCGCACGCTGGCGATGGCGCGGATGGGGCTCAGCGCCGCCATCAGCCGGCCGATCTCGGCATCGGTCTCGGCCGGCACGAGATAGCCGCCATCGGCGTTGGAGCCGGTGCGCAGCGCCTTCTCCTCGCCGCGCTTCACATAGGCGGCGAACGCCTCCTTGTACTCGTCGCCGGCGTCGGGGCGGCCGCCCTCCAGCGCCGGGCGCGCCCGCTCGACGCTGGCGCGGTCGAGCGCCGCCTTGGCGGCATCGAGCGTGGTGTTGAGCCGGGCGAGCTTCTCCTCGGTCAGCGCATCGGCCGCGCCGCGCTGCTCGAGCTCGGCGAGGCGCGCATCATTGGTGCGCTTGAACTCCTCGAAGGCGCCCATGAACTCGCCGAACAGCGCCTCGGCGCCGGCATTGGCCTTGTTCTCGAGGCCGCTCATTGCTTCCGTCATCGTGATCCTCAGTTGCTGAATAGTGAGATGGCCGCCGCCAGCGACCGTTCGAGCCGGCCATGGACCGGCGGCTGGCCGGGCCCGATGCGGGCCAGGTCGAGCATCGGGAAGGTGACGATCGAGATCTCCCACAGATCGACCTCCCACAGCCGGCGATGGCCCTCGCGGCCGGCGCGCGTCGCCTTGATGGTGCGAAAGCCGATCGAGAGCCCATCCACCGCGCCGCGCGCGATCAGCCGGCGCAGCGCCTCGGCGCGCGGCACCTCGGGCACCAGCCGGCCTTCGACCCACAGGCCCTGCTCGTCCTCGCGGATCGCCTCCCAGGTGCCGATCGGCTCCTTGGGGTCGTGCTGGAACAGCATTTTGACGCGGTGCCGCCCGCGCAGGCCGAGACTCTTGCGGAACGCCCCCGGCATGACGATGTCGCCGCCGTCGTCGAGGCTGCCGAAGACGCTGGCATAGCCCGAAAAGCGCCCGTCGGCGTCGATGGGAAGCGCGTCCATCAGGGTTTCCCCCGCGGCCGCGGCGGCTGCGGCTTCGGCGCGGCAAGCTTGCCCGCGAGGTGCCAGGCGAACTGCCTGAAGACCTCGGCGGCCTCGATCCTCGATTTTGACATGTCAGTCCCTGGGTTTGAAAAGCTGGTTCAGCGCCGCGATTTCCTTGACGAAATCCTCGAAGCGCCGGTTCGCCGCGGCGAGCTCGCGCAGCAAGAAGACGAGCACCCCGCTCGCCCCGCTGGCCCACAGGAACAGCGCCAGATGCGCCAGATCCCCGCGCTCGACGACGGATTTGGTCAACTCGTCCATGATGTGCTCCTAAGAGGGGTCGCAGTCGGGTTCCTCCCCGCTCGCGGGGGAGGGGGGGATCATGCGCAGCATGGTGGAGGGGGCGCGCCCCCTTCCCCCGCCAGCGGGGGAAGAACCCGACTGAGACGTCTTCCCTCTCCGTCGCCCCGGCGGAGGCCGGGGCCCAGTACCCACCGGGCGCGAGGTTTTGCCCCTACCAAGCCGCCTCGATTACTGGGTCCCGGCCTCCGCCGGGACGACATCGAGGATGTGGTAACGCCGTCACACCAACCATGCCATTCCCGCCTGCGCGGGAATGACATAGTGATGGCGGCACGCCCCCGCCCCGCACCCTTCTCCCCTCCGGGGAGAGTTCCGAGCGCTCTTGCAAAGCCCCGGTGGGGCTTTGCAGCGAGGAACGCCGAAGGCCGGATGAGGGGGCCTTCAGCCGCCTACAGCGAGCTCTTCAGCTCCGCAGCGCCACCAACAGCCGCGCGGCCGCCATCGCCCGGTCGGGCCGGCCGGGCAGCGCCATATGTTCGCGTTCGAGAGCGAGCAGGTGTGTGGCGACGGCTTCGACCGATGCCCCTGCCCGCACCAGGCGCGCGATGCCCGCCACATGGGCATCGTACTCATCCTGCGCCTGCGGCTCGTCCGCGACCCCAATGGGGTCCCACGATTGCAGCAGGATGGCCCGTATTCGCGCGGTCATGTCAGCATCGGCATGCATCTGCCCCACCTCTTCCAAACCGTACCCAGCCGGTTCCGGCCATGCAATGTCCACTATCCTTCCCCTACCCCGCCACCCCCACCAGTCGCCGTTTCTCCTCGTCGCTGAGGAACCCGGCGTTCCCCACCCGCGTCCATTTGCTTGCCTGGTCCTCGGCCAGCGCCTCGACGCCGTCGAAATCCGGCTCCAGCGCCACGCGGCCACCGAAGGCGGGGGCCAGCCACAGGGTCAGTTCGTCCGCCACCCGGCGCACCAGTGGAACGATGGTCTGGCGCCACAGCGCGCGGTTGGCCTCCATCAAATTCGAATAGGTGTTGTCGCCGGGAATGCCGAGCAGCATGGGCGGCACGCCGAAGGCCAGGGCGATCTCGCGCGAGGCGGTGTTCTTGGCCTCGACGAAGTCCATGTCGCGTGGGCTGATGCCCAGCGCCTTCCAGTCGAGCCCGCCTTCCAGCACCATCGGCCGGCCGGCATTGGCGGCGCCCTGGAAGGCCATTTCCAGCTCCGCCTTCAGCCGCTCGAACTGCTGCGGCGTGAGCTGCCCGCTGCCCGCCGAATAGACCAGCGCGCCGCTCGGGCGCGCCGAATTGTCGAGCAGCGCCTTGTTCCAGCGCGCCGCCGCATTGTGCAGATCGAGGCTCTGCTGTGCCGCCTCCAGCGGCGCCAGCCCATAGAGGTCGTCGAGCGGATGGAACAGCGCCATGTGCAGCACGCTCGGCACCGGCTGCGTGTCCTGCCGCAGCGTCGTGGTGCGCCCGCCGGCCTTGTAGGCATAGGCCTCGGCATAGCCGTCGGGCCCAGCCAGCGCCGTCATGCGGTCGGGCCTCAGGCCATAGAGCCCCTTCACCTCGCCCGCGGCCATCGCGGCGCTCAAATACGCGTTGCCGGCCGTCTGCAGATAGGCGTAGCTCGCCTCGAGCAGCTCGCCGCCCGACTGGCGCGGGTTGGGCCGCGCCAGAAGCGTCAGCAACGGATGCGCGTCGAGCCGCCGGCCGTCCTCGCGCGCCACCAGCGGCACGCGCGTCGCCGATTCCGCGATCAGCCGCACGCAGCGATGCACCACCGGGTTGCGCATATAGCCTTCCTGCGCCAGCGCCGGAAAGCTGCGCCGCGTCCAGTCCGGCGCCCCCAGCTCGCGGATCGCCATCAGCATCGGCGCCGTCTTGGCTTCAGGCGCGGCTGGTTGGCCGCCGATCAGGCGGGTCAGGAAATTCGGCATCGTCATCCTCTTTTTCGCGACAGCTCACAGCCCACGCACGCGCGGGCCGTCGCGCAGCAGCAATTCGGTCAGCGCCCACACCGCCGCGTCGAGCCGGTCGGGCGAATGGCCCTCGGCCAGCCCATCGGCGCCGAAAGCGCACATCTCGTCCTCGAGCGCCGCCAGCCCCGGCGCGTGCCGCACCCGGCCCTGCGCATAGAGCGCCGCGACCGGCTCGGCGCGCAACCATTTGCCGCGCGTCGCGTGCACGCTACGCACCGGCACCTCGGCATCGACCTGCGCCAGCACGGTCTTCACCATGTCGCCGCCCTGGTTCACCTCGGCCACGATGCAGTCGGCCGCGAAGGCGTGGAACGCCGCCACCGCGCGGCGCGCCCAGGCGAGCGGCGCGGCCGGCTTCACCGTCCTGTCGGCCAGCACCACGGCGCCCGCCGCGGTGCGCGCCGCAACGACGATGCCGCAGGCATCGGCACCGGCGCCGCCGGTCGCCGGCGGATCGACGCCGACGACGATGCGCGTGCGCCCCGCCCCGTCGTCGGGGCGGAACATGTCGCGCGTCCACAGCGCCCCCGGCAGATCCTCGATCAGTTCGCCGTCGAGTTCCTGCCGGCCGAGCAGCGTGCCGCGATAGCGCGCCGTCACCGCCGTGAGAAAGCTCGAGGCCAGATGCTTCTCGTTCTCCGCCGTGGTCATGCGGGTGACCGCCGTATTCGGCTCCGCCAACAGGCGCTTCACCAGCCGCGTCGGCCGCGGCGTGGTCGTCGCCAGTTGCCGGGGCCGGTCCCCGAGCCTCAGCCCGAATTGCAGCATGTCCCAGGCCGCCTCGGCATGCGGCCATTTGCCGATCTCGTCGCACCACGCCGCCGCAAATTGCGGCCCGCGAAAGCGTTCCGGGTCGGCGGCGCCGAGCAGGCTCGCCTCGACGCCGTTGGGCCAGCGCAGCGCCGTGCCGGTGAGCCTGGGCCGCGCGGCGGGCGGCGTCACCGCCATGAGCCCGCTCGGCCCCTCGACCATCACGGCGAGCGCTTCGGTCATCGTCGCGCTGACCAGCGCGATGGGCCCGACGCCGGCCGCCGCGAGGCCGCGCACCCATTCGGCGCCGGCCCGCGTCTTGCCCGCCCCGCGTCCGCCCATCAGCAGCCACGTCACCCAGTCGCCGGGCGGCGGAAGCTGCGCCTGGCGCGCCCAGTTCGCCCAGTCGAAATAGATGTCGGCGCAGGCGCGGTCGGAGAGCCGGCCGACCCAGGCGGCCTCCTCAGTTCCGCTTGAGTTCGGCAATGCGGGCGATCAGCTTGCTGCGGATGCCGAGCATCTCGCGGGTTTCGCGCGGGCTGACGGTCTCGGCCGTCGCCGCTTCCATCTCGATGAGCTTGCCCATCGACTGGATCAACTTGCCCAGCACGGCCACTTCCTTTTCCCCGGCATCCGTCATCTCGTTCTCCAGTTTCGTCAGCATGCGGTCGAGCAGCCGGAACAGCCGCTTGATGATCTGTCGCCGGTTGACCTGCGGCAGGTAGCGGCGCGTCCAGTTCAGCTCGCTGCGCGCGTGGTTGAATTCACCCTGGGTCAGCCCATGCTTGGCGAGGATCTGGCGGACCGTCAGCGTGTTGCCCAGATAGTCGGCATGCACGGCCTGCCAGAACTCGGTGTTGCTGTCGGCGAGGCGGCTTTCGGTCATGCTGCTCCTTTCTGCGCAACCCCGGCCGCGCTCCGCTCGTTTCCCCGCCGGGAGGTGCCCCATGCCCTCGACCGCGCTCCGCGATATCGCCTACGACCCCGACGCCCGCACGCTCGACGTGACCTTCGTCACCAGCGGGCGGCGCTATCGCTATTTCGACGTGCTGTTCGACGAGTATGACGCGCTGCAGCACGCCGCCTCGCGGGGCGCGCACTTCAACCGGGTCATCAAGCCCAATCACGACTACATGCTGCTGTTCGACCGGCCGGTGAAGCCGTCCCGGCCGCGGGGCCCATTTCTGCGACCGTAGCTGAACTCTACACCCCGGCCGTCACACGGGGATAAGTTTGCCGAAAATCCCCGCCACGGCCCGGCGCGCCGAGGCTTGCGGGCGCGCCGTCCGGTCCCGTACCCTCGGCGGCAGGGGCCAAGGAGGCCAAGATGCGATTCGATTCCGTGTGCCTTGCCGCGGGGCTCTTGTTCGTGGCGTCCGCACCGCTCGCCGCGCAGGAGCTGTCGAGCGTGCCCGACGGGCTGCTCGGCATGGTCGGTGACTGGCGGCTCGAGCAGGAGGACCAGAGCCTGCCCACCTGCGCGCTCACCTTCACCGAGGACCCGGCGCCCGGCGGCTGGGCCCTCGCGCTCCCCGCCGCCTGCCCCGCCCCCTTCCCGCCGGCCAGCGCCATGGCGGGCTGGACGGTCGACGACACCGACGGCTCGGTGGTCATCCTCGATGCGGCCGGCGGCGAGACGCTGCGCATCCTCGAGGACGAGGACGGCCTGTTCATCACCGCCACCCAGCCGCCCCTCTACCTCATGATGCCCTACGACGCCGAAGGCACCGGCGGCGAAATCGGCGACGAGTTCTGAGGCTGAGATCGGCCAGCCTTTCCAGGCTAAAACCTCTATAGCTCCATCTGTATCCAGGCTATAACCTGGATTGGAGATCAATTTACCAGGCTGTAACCTGGACTTTCCCGCCACTTTCCGCTAGGCTCGGCCAAAGGAGTGTGGGGAATGCTGAGCTCGAAATTGAAGCGCGCCTATCGCGCGGTGGACAGGCGTCTCGCCTCGGCAGCCCATGCACCCCCGGCGTCGGGGTGGATGCGCGCCATGCGCGAGGCCATCGGCATGACCGGCCAGCAATTCGCCAACCGCCTCGGCGTCGCGTGGCAGAGCATGGACGATCTCGAGAAGTCGGAGGCGGCCGGAACGATCACGCTGGACAGCCTGCGGCGCGGCGCGGCGGCACTGGAGTGCGAGTTCGTCTACTTCATCGTTCCAAAAGCCGGAACAACCGAGGCGCTGGTAACGCAGCGCGCGCGCGCCGTAGCCCTGCGCAGCCTGGCACGATCGGGTCAGACAATGGCGCTCGAGGATCAGGCAACGCAGGCCGGCGAGCGCGAACACCTGCTCGACGACTACATTCAGGATCACGTTCGCGATCGCGATCTCTGGGCGGAGTGAATGACGCTGCCGCAGCAGCAGATTGAAGGTGCGACGCCGCTCGGGCCCGACGAAATGGCCGGCCTCAAGCCCCTGGCCGTTTTCACGCAGGCCGACCTCAACATTGCCGAGGAGGCCAACATCCTCGCCGGCATGCAGTGGGCGCGACGAACCCGCAGGAAGGACATACTCAGTCGCGACTTCATCGCAACCCTGCACGCGCGCATGTTCGGAAAGGTGTGGACATGGGCCGGCACCTGGCGCCGCCGCCAGACGAACATCGGCGTCGCCCCCAGCGTGATTGTCGTCGAAGTCGAAGCGCTGCTGCGCGACGTCGCGTTCTGGGCCGAACAGCACACCTTCCCCGACGACGAGATCGCGGCCCGCCTGCATCACCGCCTCGTCTGGGTGCACCCGTTTCCCAACGGCAACGGCCGCCATACGCGCCTGTTGGCCGACCTTTGGCTGGAGTCCCGTGGCGCTGAGCCGTTCAGCTGGGGTCGGACGAACCTTGGGACGGCGGGTCAAGCCCGGCAGACCTATATCGCGGCGCTGCGCGACGCCGATAGCGGCAGCATCGACGGGCTTGTCGCCTTTGCGCGCAGCTGACCCTCACAGCTCCTCCGGCGGCTCCCAGTTGGGCCAGTCGGCGACGTGGTCCTCCCAGGTGCCGGGCTGCACCTCGCTCTCGGACGCGGTGCGGCCGCGCACCGAGATGCCGGCGGCCACCACCGTCTCGGGGTCGCCCGAGACCAGGGGGTGCCACCAGGCGAGGCCGCGGCCCTCGGCCAGCCGGCGATAGGCGCAGCTTTTCGGGATCCAGTCGATCTCGGTGACGTTGGCCGGCGTCAGCTTGATGCAGTCGGGCACTTTTTCGTGACGGTTGGGGTAGTCCGAGCAGCGGCAGGTGGTGCCGTTGAGCAGCCGGCAGCGCACGTCGGAATTGTAGATTTCGCCGGTGTCCTCGTCCTCGAGCTTCATCAGGCAGCAGCGCCCGCAGCCGTCGCACAGCGCCTCCCATTCGGCGGCGGTCATCTCGTCCAGCGCCTTGTCGTCCCAAAAGGCCATATCTTCGCCGTCCATTGCGGGGTATTTTGGCGGGAAACCGGTTCGGGCCCCGCGCGGAGCGTTTGTTGCAGGATCCCTTCTATCACAAGCAAAGGCGGCGCAAGAAAGCCCGCATGCTCGATGCCGACGCCTGGCTCGACTCCGCGCTGTTCGAATTCTGGAACGCGCTGGGGCGCGGCTACCGGCGCGTCGAGGATTTCTTCCACGCCTTCCGGCTGCGCGGCGTCCGGCGCTTCATCGTCGAAATCCTCTCCGACGGGGCGACCTTCACCGCCATCGGCGCCGTGCTGGTGCTGGCGCTGGCGCTGCCGGCGTTCGACGCCACCGCCTCGGGCAAGATCAACAAGATGGAGGACATCTCGGTCGTCTTCCTCGACCGCTACGGCAACGAGGCGGGGCGGCGCGGCATCCGCTCCGACGATTCCTATCCGCTCGACAAGCTGCCCGACTATTTCGTCAAGGCGGCGCTCGCCACCGAGGACCGGCGCTTCTACGACCATTTCGGCGTCGATGTAATCGGCACGCTGCGCGCGCTGGTCAACAACTATGCCGGCGACAACGGCACGCAAGGCGGCTCGTCGATCACCCAGCAGCTCGCCAAGAATCTGTTCCTCTCCTCCGAGCGCACCTGGGAGCGCAAGATCAAGGAGGCGTTCCTCGCCGTCTGGCTGGAGTGGCACTTCTCCAAGGACGAGATCCTCAAGCTCTATTTCGACCGCGCCTATATGGGCGGCGGCACCTTCGGGGTGGCGGCGGCCTCGGAATTCTACTTCGGCAAGAAGATCACCGACGTGAATCTCGCCGAGGCGGCGATGCTGGCGGGCCTGTTCAAGGCGCCCACCAATTACGCGCCGCATGTCGATCTCGCGGCGGCGCGCGGGCGCGCCAACCTCGTGCTTTCCAACCTCGTCGATGCCGGCTACCTCACCGAGGGGCAGGTGGCGGCGGCGCGGCGCAACCCGGCAACGCCCATCGAGCACACGGCGACGCTCAATTCGCCCAACTATTTCCTCGACTACGCCTTCGAGCAGATGAAGCCGCTCATCGCCGACGTGCGGGCAACCAACTTCACCGTGCGCACCACGATCGATCCGGTGCTGCAATCCTATGCCGAGGACGCCATCAATTCGGTGCTGCGCGAGCAGGGCGAGCAATATGACGTGTCGCAGGGCGCCATGGTCGTCACAGAGCCGAACGGGGCGATCCGCGCCATGGTGGGCGGCACCGACTACGGCAAGAGCCAGTTCAACCGGGCCGTGGCCTCGCTGCGCCAGCCGGGCTCGGCGTTCAAGCCCTTCGTCTATTCGACCGCCATCGAAATGCTCAATCTCAAGCCGGAGTCGATCGTCAGCGGCGCGACGCGCTGCATCGGCGACTGGTGCCCGCGCAACTACTCGGGCAATTCGGTGGGCCGCATCAGCCTCATCAACGCTTTCGCGCAGTCGATCAACACCGTGCCGGTGAACCTGTCCATCGAGACCGGGCGGCAGCCCATCGCCGATCTGGCGCACAAGATGGGCATCACCAACGATTTCGAGGTCACCCGCTCGCTGGCGCTCGGCGCCGCCTCGCTCAGCGTGCTCGACATGACCTCGTCCTATGCGGTGTTCGCCGATGGCGGCTACCGGACGCCGGCCTTCGGCATCACCCGCATCACCACGGCGCGCGGCGACGTGGTCTACGAGGCGCCGCCGGCCGACGCGCCGCGCGAGCGCGTGCTGCAGCCGCAGACGGTCGCCTACATGAATCGGATGATGCGCGCCGTGGTCACCAGCGGCACCGGTCGGCGCGCCGATGTCGAGGGCGTGCCCGCCGTCGGCAAGACCGGCACGACGAGCGACTATCGCGACGCCTGGTTCTGCGGCTTCACGGGCAATTACGTCGCCGCCGTCTGGCTCGGCAATGACGACTATCACAAGACCAGGACGCTCACCGGCGGCGTGCTGCCGGCGGTCGCCTGGCAGAAGTTCATGGCGTACGCGCACACGAATATCGAGGTCAAGCCGCTCTACGGCGTCGACTTCAAACCCAAGCCGTTCATCATCGCCGACGCTGGCGACGACCAGAACGGCGATACACAGGCAGCCCGCCCGCCGACGCTCCGGCCTGAAGCCGCCATCAAGCTGCTCGACCTAGCCGACGCGCTTGAAGCGGCGTTACACTCGGTCGGCGGCGGCAGCGACATCGCCGCGCTGGCCGTGCCGGCGGCCGCGACGGAAAGCCCCTGAGTGCGGTTCCTGCTCAACCTGTTCCTGATGCTGGCCATCGCGCTCGCCGTCGGTTTCGGCCTGTCGTGGTACGCGCTGAGCGACGGGCGGCTGTTCGGCGCCTACCAGTCGGGGCCATGGACGGCCTGGACGGCGGCCGGCTCGCCGGCGCCCGATCCTTATACGCGTGCCTACCTCACCCGCGAAGGCGCCCTGCAGCTCGGCCAGGCCGAAGGCCTGCAACTGGTGGCGACCACCGACAGCGACGGCCAGCGGCTCGACCGCGCCTGCCGCTATCGCATCGACGGGCGCACGCCCACGGCGACGTTCTGGACCCTCATTCCGGTCGGCGCGGACGGCAGCGACATCGCCCGGCCGAACGGGCCGCCCGGCTTTCATAGCGCGCGTCTCGCGCGAGCCAATGACGGCAGCATGCAGCTTTATGTCAGCAAGGCACTGAGCCCCCTAAACTGGCTGGAAATCACCGGCGACGGGCCGTTTTCGCTGGTTCTCACGCTCTATGACACGGTGTTCCTCTCCGGTGTCGGCGCGGGCGAGACCGAGCTCCCCTCGATCACGCGCGAGAGCTGCTGATGGTGCGCTCGCTGCTCTTCGCCGTCGCCGGCGTGCTGCTCGGCCTCGCCATCCATCTCGTCGTCATCCTGACGCTGCCACGCCTCGCCGAAACGACGCTCTATGACGGCCTCGCCGCGCTCGAGGCGCTCAACCGCACGACGCTGCTGCCGGTGCCGGCGGCGGGGGCGCCGAACCCGCTGCGGCTCGACCCCGATCTCACCTACGCCATCTGCCAGCTCGACCTCAGCAACGGTCCCGGCGAAGTGACGGGCACGCTGCCCGCGGCCTTCTGGTCGGTCGCCGTGTTCGACCCAGCGGGCACCGTGCTCTACAGCACCACCAACCGCGACGGCATCGGCCAGGCGCTCGACCTCGGCATCTTCGATCCTGCGCAGACGCGCCTGCTCGCCGAGCAGAAGATCGACATCGCACCGGGCCTCCTGATCGTCGAATCGCGCAGCGACAGCGTCTTCGTCGTGGTGCGCCTCGCGCCGCCGCACCCGGCGATGCAGGCGCGTTATGAAACGCAGTTGCAGCGCCTCGCCTGCCGTAACATCCGTATCTGAGCTACTTCCTGTAGGGCCCTTCATCGGGCGCCGAGCGCAGCACGCGCGAGCGGATGGCGCCACCGTCATCCCCCCTGCCCGCCTGCGGAGTCCCGCAGAAATCGCCGCGTTGCGCCAGCTCGACATGGATGGCGAGGTCGCTGAGGCGCGCATCGACGGCGACCGCATTGGCATGTGGCGTTTCGATCAGCAGATGGTCGAGGGCGTACCCATAGGAGTCGGCGCGGTTGGCGAGGGCGCGCACGAACCAGTCGATCGTCGCGCGATTCTCGGCATGGCGCTTGGCGGCATCGACGCCGACTGCCGCTTCGAGCCCGCCAACCTCATTCCAGGCGATGCCGCGCCGCCGGTCGATCTCGATTACTGCGCAGATCGAGGCGAAGGCCGAGGGCAGCATGGCGAGGTCGGCGATCACGTCCTGCTCGAGCCGCGTGTAGCGCACGCGCGACGAGGCGAAGCGTTCCGAATGCAGCCAGTTGTAGTAGAGATCCGTGCGCAGCGGCTTGGCGCTGATGGGAACGATGCGGGTGCGCTGCAGCTCGACGACGACATCGCCGAACCAGTCATAGGCATGCGGCGCGACGAGATAGCGCCACACGCGGTCGCGCATCTCCGTCTCCTCGTCGGTGAAGTTGAATTCGGAGCCGCGCGACACGAGATTGCCGATGGCCGGCAGCATCTCGTCATGCAGGGCGTTGCGGTCGGCACGACCAAGGTCGCCCACCGGGCGCGCGCACGCCGCCGCCGGCAGCAGAATGGCGATCGACAGGAGCGCGCGACGCCAGCCTTTACCCACGCTTGCGCTTGCCGCCCGAGGATGCCGTCGGCTTGGTCGGCGCAACATCGGCCTGGCGCTCGTAGCGCACGCCGGTGAAGATCAGGATCTCGGCCTCGGCCGCCGCTGCGGGCCGGTCGGTTTCCGGCTCCTTGCGCCTTTCGAACTGCACCAGATTGCCCAATTTCCTCTCCGTCGCAAAATCGGGGCGACGCACCCCCAACCGGGGCATTAAGAGATCGTCAAGGTTAACAGTCTGCTAACGAATTTCAGCCGATAGTCGCGCCGTTGATTTCTGCCCGGCTTGCGGGCGATTCCAGGCGTCACATGCTCGGCTTCCAACCCTACGAAACCTTCCAGCTCCTGATCGAGACCGGCGGCATCGACCGGACCAACACGCTGCTCATCGCGGCCTGCGACGCCTACGCGCGGCGCGGGCGCGCGACGCCGCAGGAAACCGAGCAGTTCTTCGCGCTGGCGGCGCGGCTGTTTCCCGCGGCGGCGCCCTCGGCGCGGGCCAAGGCGGCGGCGGCGCTCGGCCGCTCGGAGAGCCTGTCGCCCGAGCTCGAGGAGCTCATCGTCGCCAATATCGGCGAGGACCTCGCCGATTTCCTCGTCAGCGCGCCGAGCCTGTCGGAAGGCACGATGCTGAAGATCGTCAGTGCCGGCGAGGTGGCGAACGCCGCGGCCATCGCGCGGCGCAACGACCTCACCAATGTCGTCCTCGCCCGGCTGTTCCAGATGAACAGCCGCAAGGTCTACCGGGCGCTCGCCACCAACACGACGATCGCGCCGCGCGGCCCCTATCTCGCCGCCCTCGCCCGCTCGGCGCAGATGGACCATCAGGTCGCCTGGTCGCTGGCGGCGCGCGAGGATTTCGACGCGGCGCTGCTCGCTCCCGCCTTCTTCGATCTCAACGAGAGCGACAGGATCAAGGTGATCCGCGCCTTCGCCCTGCGCGCCACGCCTGCGGCGCCCATCAAGCGCACGCTGGAACAGCTTTCCGTCGCCACCGCCGAGCTGACGCGGGCACTGATGAAGCTCTTCTCCGAGAACCGCCGGCCGGAGGTCACGCGCCTCTTGCACCAGATCACCGGGCTCGACGAGGTGCGCTGCGGGCAGATCGCGCACGACACCAGCGGCGCGGCGCTGTTCGTCGTGCTGCGCGCCTTCGGCTGCTCGGCCTATGACGGGCTCAAGGTGCTGATCCATGCCACCTCGCATGACGGCGAGCGGTCGGGCGCACTCGCCACCTTCTCGCGGCTGTTCGAGGCGGTGAGCGTCGATGCCACGGCGTATCTGATGAGCGCCTGGCGCGGCGAGGTGAATCTGCTCGATCTCGGCAAGCCGGAATACCGGCCCTTCACCGAGACGCGCCGGTCGGCCGCCGCGGCGGCGGCGCAGGCGCCCAGCGAGCAGGTGGACCGCACCATCGCCGCCCTCGCCCGCATCGGCATCCGCCAGGCGAGCTAGACTTTTGCGAGGGTGACGCCGGCGTCGTCGCCGCGCATTTCGAGCGCCAGCACCCACAGATCGGGATCGAAGCCGGCTTCGCGGGCGATGCGCTCCGCCACGGCGACGGGCTCGGCACGGGCGAAGCGGCGCACGAACAGCCGGTCCTCGTCGCCCGCGGCGCGCGCCACCGCCGGCGCCGGCGTCAACAGCGACACGGTGCCGTCGAGATGGTCGATCTCGATGAAGATCTGGCCGGCGATGGGGTCGCCCTTGCGGGCCACCACGCAGATATGGCCGATGTCGTTATGCCGCCGCACGAAGGCGGCGGCCCACAGGTCGGAGCGGAGCATGGCGCCGCCCTAGAGCACCGCTCCGTTCTGCGCAAGCAGGTTGATGAGCTCGGGCGTGATGCGGCCGGTGACGTTGTAGTTGTAATAGACCTCGAAATTACGGATGGCCTTGGCCGTCGCCTCGCCGGCGACGCCGTCGATGGTGCCGTGCAGGAACCCGAGGCTGGAGAGCCCGCGCTGCACCGCGCTCACCACCTTGGGGTCGGTGGCCGCCTTCACCACGTCGATGGGCGTCGTCACTACCTCGGCGGCGGGGAGTTCGGCACGCACCGCGATGGTCTCGACGACGCGCTTGGTGGGCGCGTTCGCCTCGGCGGCGGGCGGCGTGGTCATTTCGAGCGTCGAGATGCCCGTGCCGCCGGCCTGCTCAGCCGAGGCGCTGGCGACGAGCGGCGCCGGCGCCTCGAGCGTCAGGGCCGGCTCGGCCGCCGCGGCGGGCGCGGGCGCGGCGGCGACGGGCGCCGGCTCAGCGATGATTGGCGTCGCCTTGATGAGCTCGACGATCTCGGGCGTCAGTTGCCCCGTCGGGGCGCGGCCGAGCTTTTCCTCGAAGGCGCGGATGGAGCGCGCGGTGCGCGGGCCGTAGAGCCCATCCACCTTGCCGTCATAGAGCGCGAAGGCGCTGAGCTTGCGCTGGATCTCGAAGACGTCGGCATTGCCGATCGCCTCGGCCGGCGCCGTGGCGGGCGTCGTGATGCTGCCGGTCGTCTCGACGGGGGTGGCCGCCTGCTGGAACAGCTTGGCCGGGCGCTCGGCCGGTATCACCGGCTCGGGCTCGGCGCCCATCGACAGGGCGCGCCCGTCGAAGCTGCCGAACAGCGGCGCGGGGTGGTGGCCCGACTGGTTGTAAAGGGCATTGGTGCCGGCGAGCGCGGAAAAGCCGACAAGCGCCGCCACCGCCGTGTTACGCAGGGGCGCACGCATATAGGCGGAAATCGCCCACAGCGCGCCGCGTCCGGCTGCCGCCGCCACCGCGCTGCCTGCCTGGAGGGGCAGGCTCGAGAACGCTTCTACACTCATAACGCTCGTCTTTTTTCGTCTGGCCATTCGGACGTACGCGCGACCGCCGGCTCGCGCGGGGCGATTTGGGTCACCTCGGCAGTTTCGGCGGTTTTGGTTGCTGGACCGTTTATAGGCAGAAGAATGGTCATCGTCGTGCCCTCGCCGGGGCTCGAGCTGGCGCGTAGCGTCCCGTCATGCAGATCGACGAGGCCCTTGACGATGGACAGACCGAGCCCGCTGCCCTCGTAGCGGCGCGCCAGCCCGTCCTGTGCCTGGAAGAACGGCTCGCCGATGCGGCTCACCGCCTCGTCGTCCATGCCGATGCCCCGGTCGGTCACGGAAATGTTGAGCATCGCGCCCTGGCGTTTCATCGTCACGGTGACGATGCCGTCCTCGCGGCTGAACTTCACCGCGTTGGAGAGGAGGTTGATGAGCACCTGCCGGCAGGCGCGCTCGTCGGCGACGATGGCGGGCAGGAGGCGTGGCAGGTCGGCGACGAGGCGGATATTGCGCTCGCGCGCCATCGTCTCGACCATCTTGAAGCAGGGCTCCACCAGCGCCGCCGGCTCGAAGCTCTCGGTCATGAGCTCGAACTTGCCGGCCTCGAGCCGGCTCATGTCGAGCAGCATCTTCACCACGTCGAGCAGGTGGTGGCCGCTGCGGTGGATGATTTCGGCATATTCGCGATGCGCCGGCGACAGGTCGCCCACGACACCGCTGGTCATCATCTCGGAGAAGCCGACGATGGCGTTGAGCGGCGTGCGCAGCTCGTGCCCGATGGTGGCGAGGAAGCGCGACTTGGCGTTGGAGGCGTCCTCGGCGAGGCGGCGGGCCTCACGCATCTCGGCGTCCTGGCGATGGCGCTCGGTGACGTCGCGCAGCAGCGCCACCACCTCGTGCCGCATATCCCCGGCATCGGCATCGACCACCGGCGTCAGCGCCACCTCGACCCAAACGAAGACGGGGATGCGCGCCTCGGGGTCGTCGCGGCGCATGCGCACCTCGATGGTGCGCGCCTTGCCGTCGCGATTGGCGGCGGCGAAGGCCGTCATGTAGGCGGGGCGGTCGAGCACGTGCACGCGCTCGACGACGCCATTGCCCGCCAGCTCGTAGCGGCGGCAGCCGAAGAGCCGCTCGGCCGAGCGGCTGGTGAACAGCACGGCCCCGTCGCTGCCGAAGCGCATCACCGCGTCCTGCACGTTCTCGACGAGGTGACGGTAGGCATTGACCTGGCCGCGCTCGTAGACGGCGAAGGCGGTGCTCACCTTGCCGGCCGTGTGCGCGACGAGCAGCGCCGAAACGAGGAAGCCGAGACCGCCGACGAGCACATATTCGGGGCGGGGCGGCTCGGGCCACGAAATGAAGCCGAGCGCACCGAGGCAGCCGGCGAAGACGACGGCGATGAGTAGCACCCAGGTGCGCTTCTTGGTCGGCGTGCGGGTGAGCAGCGCCGCCTGCACCGGCGCCAGCAGCGCCGTGGCGAACCCGAAATCGACGATCTGCGGATCGGCGACGGTCAGCACCAGCCCGACTACCAGCATGGCGTAGATCTGGCCGAAGGCGGCGCGCTCGAACTGGCCGCGCCGATGCAGCGCCAGCGTGAGGAAGCCGGCGGCGAGGCCGATCACGGTAATAACGAAGGGCATCAGCAGCCCCTGCACGAGCAGGAACAGGGCCGGCGGCGTCGCCAGCATGCTGATCAGCACGATGAAGCGGGAATTGGCGGCCAGCGTTCGGCGGCGCAGGGATTCGGGGCGGCCGCGAGAGGCCTCGAAGCCGGCGCCGGTCTCTCTGGCGAACAGAGAGTCGAAGAGGCTACGCATTACTCAGATCCGCTTCCCGGAGACGCCGTTCTTGGTTGCCCGTCACCCTTCCATCGAAGACCTAAGACACCCTTAAGTGGGAAGCCCGGCGGGCCGCCTGTGCCCGCATTCCACAAGGCGGGAAGGTGGCTTTCTCCCCGTAGCGTAAACAATGGATTGACCGTAACGCGGCGGGCGCCGGTGCCTCGGGATCGATATAATTTTATCGAATTCTCGCAGCGCGCCTTAAACCGGGCGGGGTAGCGTTGCCGATGAACGACGCCTCCTGCCGTTCACGGGGACCACAATGTTCGTACTGCGCTGTGCATTCTGGCTGACCATCGGCTTCCTCATCGTCGCGCCGCACGGCGCCGCCGATCTGGGCGCCACCGCGACCGCCCTCAAGGACGAGGCGGTAACGGCGGGCCTCGCCGCCGGCCAGCGCCTGATCGTGAGCCAGATCGCCACGCCGGACAGCCTCCCCGACTTCCTGCTGTCGTCTCCAACTGCTGCGGCCGCTCTTCCCATGCAGGTTTCGCCGTCCGTGCAGATCGTCGTCCCGCGGCCGCGTCCGGCCGCGCTCGGATAGACCAGGGGCCGTATCTTCCCCCGACGCGACCGCTACGGCGCGTCCCCCCTGGTTCTCTGGCCGCAGATGCGCTGCCCCGCATCTGCGGCTTTCTTTTGCGCGCGACTGGCGGTACGCGGGCGGGCGGCATAGATAGGGACATGCCTCATCCCGCCGCATTCACCGATATCGCCGAGAACCTCTCCTATCTCGATAACTGGGAGGATCGGTACAAATACATCATCGAGCTCGGCCAGAAGCTGCCGCCGCTGGCCGAGGCCGAGAAGAACTCGGCCACCAAGGTCAATGGCTGCGTGTCGCAGGTGTGGCTGGTGAGCGATCGCGACGGCGAGCGGCTCACCTATCGCGGCGAATCGGATGCGATGATCGTGCGCGGGCTCGCGGCCATCCTCATCGCGCTCTATTCGGGCCGGCTGCCGGCCGAGGTCGCGGCGACCGACGCCATCGCCATCTTCGACGAATTGGGCTTGCGCGAGCACCTGTCCACGCAGCGCTCGAACGGGCTGGTGGCGATGGTCAACCGCATCCGCACGGAGGCGCGGGCGCTCACCGCCTGATCAGCCGAAGATTTCGGGGCGGGCGCCCTCGCCGAGCCAGCCGCGCAGCCTCGCCTCCGCCTGCCCCACCGCCACCGGCGCGAGGCCGTAATGGTCGGCCAACTGGTCGAGGCCGATGCGCAGCACCAGCTTGGCGCTGCGGCGCGGCCAGCCGCGCTCGCGCTCGACCTCCTGCAGGCCCTTGAGCAGACCGCACACGTCGAGCACGACGCCGGCGCAGTCGCGCGGCAGCAGGCGGTGGATGTCGGCGACGGCGCGCCGCGCATCGGCCGCCATGTCGGAGATGTCGCCGGCCACCTGCTGGCGGCTGCCGGCGGTGCGCGCGGCGGAATAGGCCATGGTCAAGCGTGGCTGCAAGCGGGCGCGCTCGACGAGGCGGCGCACGCGCTCGCCGGCCTCGACGTGATGGCGGTCGAGAAACGGGCCGAGCCGCAGCAGCGGGCTTTCCGCGAGATTGAGCGCGGCGCCGTCGGCGGCCGGCGCCAGCACGCGGTGGCGGGCGCGCAGCGCCTCGTCATCGAGCTTGGCGCGCCGGGCCCAGTCGCGCGTCAGGGCGCCGGCGCGGCAGGCGCGGGCATCGCCGGCTATGGCGCCGGCGGCGATCAGCTCCAAGACCGCGGCAGCGGCGGCCTTGCGGCCATCGGGCAACACGAAATCGTTGCCGCGCCGCTGTCCCGTCGCGCCCGACAGGAGGCCGCGCACGAAGCGCAGCAGGGCGGCGTCAGGCGGCATGCTTCAGCTCCAGCAGGATACCGGCACGGCGGGCGAGGCGCGCTTCGATGCGGGCGATTTCGGCCTCGAGCTCCGGCTCGTCGCGCCGGTCCTCCACGGCGCGGCAGGCGTGGGCGACGGTGGTCCGGTCGCGGCCGAAAAGCCGCGCCACGGCGTCCTGCGGGCGTTGTAGCAGCACATGGGCGAGGCACATGGCCAGTTGCCGGGCGCCCGCCGCGGCGCTGCTGCCGCGCGAGGGGTGAAGCAGCGCCGTCATCGAGACGTGGCGCTCGGCGGCGACCGCCTCTGTCAGCGCGAAGACCTCGGGGTCGCCGCGCAGGCGCCGGAACCGCCGCCGGCCCGTGAGGTGATGGGAGTCCTCCAGATCTTGCGAAGCCATCGTCGCACCCGAAATAGGAATGTATTCCTATATCTGTACGACCTTCGCCGCGCGAGGGGATAAGTTTTTGATGCCGCGCCGAGTCCGGTCGCGCAATCAACGGCTTGCATGGGCGGATTGGCACGAAATGAAGCGGCCGCCCGGAGGCGGCCGTGGGATCGTGGGGGGAACGGGGACGGTCAGCGGCGGCTGGCCTTGCGGCCCAGGCCATTGTCCTTGGCGAGTCGCGAACGGGTCGCCGAATAGCTCGGCGCGACCATCGGATAGTCGGCCGGCAGGCCCCACTTCTCGCGATATTGCTCGGGCGTCAGGTCGTAATGGGTCTTGAGGTGCCGCTTGAGCGATTTGAACTTTTTGCCGTCCTCGAGGCAGACGATGTAGTCCGCCGCGACCGACCGCTTGACCGGCACGGCCGGTTTCAATTCTTCGACAGGCTCGGGAGCGCTGCCCGAGCGCAAGCCCCGCAGGGCGGCATGCACGTCCGCAATCAACTTGGGAAGATCGGTGACGCTCAACGCGTTGTGGCTGACATACGCGCTCACGATCTCAGTGCTGAGGTCGATGAGATCGTTGTCACCGGCCACAGCGACGCCAGACTCGTCAGTCATTTGGTATCCTTTTCTTTCCGCAGTTCAGCAAGGTGGGCGCTCCCTTGCGAAGGATACGACTTTTAGGGCCCGGCGTGGCCGAATGCAACTTGGCTATTTGTCGATATCTCCCGAGAAAAGCCATAGTCTTGATGGGGGTTTTTGTCAGCGGTCGGGGTCATACTCGCCAATATTGGTCCGCGGGTCGGGGGCGACGCCGCTGCGCAGCGCCGCGCGGGCCAGCAGATGGGCGGAAACCGGGCTGGTGGCGATCAGGAAGACGAAGCCCAGGACGCAGCGGACGGCAATGGCCCAATCCCCAGAGGCGAAGGCGGCGGCGAGCAGAATCAGCCCGGCGCCCAGCGGCCCGGCTTTCGCGGCGGCATGCATGCGGGTGTAGAGGTCGGGCAGGCGCAGGAGGCCGAGTGCGGCCACGGCGCTGAGCAGCGCGCCCGCGAGCATCAGGATGGCGGCGACGACGCTCATTGCGGCCCCCGCGACAGCAGGTAGCGGGCAAAGGCGATGGTCGCGAGGAACCCCACCAGCGCCACCGCGACGGCGATGTCCACATAGAGGTAAAGCCCTGTGCGCACAGCGAAAACGCCGATGATGCCAATGCCGAGAAGGGTGATGGTGTCGAGCCCGAGGATGCGGTCGGCGGTGGTCGGGCCGCGAATGATGCGGATGAGCGTGGCGAGCAGCGCGAAGCCGAGCAGGCAAAGGGCGATTGTCGTAGCGATTTCAATCACCTGAGCACCTCCAGCAGCTTCGTCTCGAAGCCGCCCGCGATGTCGCCGATGAGGGCGTCGCGCGACGGGGCGTCGAGGGCGTGGATGAACAACGTCCGGCGATCGGCGGAAACGTCGAGGCTGAGCGTCCCCGGCGTCAGGGTTATCATATTGGCAAGCAAGGTGATTTGGGCGTCGGAGGTGACGGTCAGCGGATAGGCGACGATGGCCGGGCGGATGGGCAGGCGCGGCTGCACGACGATCCAGGCGACCTTGAGGGCGCTGAGCACCAGCTCGCGCGCGAAAAGGACGAAAAGCGACAGCCATTTCATGGGCTTAACCCCACAGATGCGATGTAGCGGGCGGGCGCGAGCAAGTCGCCGGCGGCGATCTCGGCTGCCCCGAGGAACAGCGCCGGAAAGAGCCCGAGCAGGATGATCGCGCCGGTTAAAAGCGTAGCACTGCCAAGGGCTTGGGCAGGCAGAACGGCGCGCTCGGCGGTGCCGCGCCAGAAGATGTGGCTCCACAGCCGGGTGCCGGCGATAAGAGTCAGCAAGCTGTTGATCAGCAAGGCGAAAACGGCCGGCCACGCGCCGGCGGAGATGAAGCCCTGGAGCAGCAGCAGCTTGGGCCAGAAGCCGAGGAAGGGCGGCAGGCCGGAAATGGCGAAGACGAGCACCAGAAAGAGGATTGAAATCAACGAGTTGGCGCTATAGAGGCCACGCATCTCGCGGGTGTCGGTGGCGCCCGTGGCGCGCTCGACAAGGCCGGCGACGAGATAGAGCGCGGCCAGCGTCAGCATGGCGTGAAACACGTATGAAACACCGCCTTGGATCGCCAATATATGGCTTTCCGGCGCACTGAGGACGATGACCCCGACACCGCCGATGAGGAGGAACCCGATCGCGCGGCGCAGATTGGTCTCGGCCATCGCCGAGAGCGGCGCGAGAATCACCGTGGCGATGGCGACCACGGTGATGGTGGGGCCGAGCAATTCGCGCGTCGCCGGCAGCAGCATCACCAGCGTGCGCAGGAAGGCATAGACGCCGACCTTGGTCAAAAGGCCGCCGAGCAGCGCCGACAGCGCCGGCGGCGGCGCGTGGTAGGAGGCGGGCAGCCAGGCGTTGACCGGGAACAGCGCCGCCTTCATGGCGAAGGCGAGCGCGAACAGGGCGGCGGTGGCGGCGAGCGGCGCCGGTTCGGCGCGCGCGGCGGCGCCAACGATGTCGGCCATGTTGAGCGTGCCGACGAGGCCGTAGAGCAGGCCGAGCGCGACGAGGAACAGGGTCGTCGCGAGGAAATTGAGCAGGCCGTATTTCACCGCCGCGTCGAGCTGCAGCGGATGGCCGGCGAGGACGACGAGGCCGAACGAGGCGATGAGCATCACCTCGAACCAGACATAAAGGTTGAACAGATCGCCGGTGAGGAAGGCGCCGCTGACGCCGGCGAGCAGCAACAGAATCAGCGGATAGATGCCGTCGCGGATGGCGGCCTCGGGCGTATCGCCCTGCATATAAAGCAGCACGCAGGCGGTGACGAAGGCGGCGGCGAGCGCGAAGCCGGCGCCCATCGCGTCGGCGGTGAAGCTGATGCCGAAGGGCGCCGGCCAGTTGCCCATGGTCATGGACAGCGGCCCATCGGCCAGCACGCGCTGCATTAGAACGACGTCGCAGGCGAGCACGGCGAGCAGCACGACCCAGCAGACGACGCTCTGCACGCGCAGCAGGCCGCGCAGCATGAGCAGCACGGCGCCGCCCATGAGGCAGGCCAGCACGGGCAGGATCACCACCCAGTCGGCCAAAGGTGTCGCGTGAGCCAGCACCGCTCAATACTCCAGCGGCGGCTGTGGCTCGCCGTCGGGCTCGGCGAGGCGCATGTGGTCGGTCTCGTCGGCGTCGAGCTCCTGATAGGCGCGAAAGACCAGCACGGCGAAGAAGGCGAACATGGCGAAGCCGATGACGATGGCGGTGAGGATCAGCGCCTGCGGCAGCGGATTGGCGATAGTGCCGGCGGGCAGCGTCGCGCCGGACGGCACGATGGGCGGCGTGGCGCGGGTGAGCCGGCCGGCAGTGAAGATGAGAAGGTTCACGCCATTGCCGAGGACGACGAGGCCGAGCAGCACGCGCACCAGCGCCCGCGACAGCATGAGATAGGCGGCGGCGGCGAGAAAGAGGCCGACGAGCAGCGCGAGGACGGGTTCCATCAGTTCCCCTCCCCGCTGTCCTCGAGCGCCAGGGCGATGGCGGTGAGCGTGCCGAAGACGACGCAGTAGACGCCGATGTCGAAGACGCCCGGCACGCCGAAGAGATTGGCCGGCAGCCACAGCGCGGTGAGGAAGGGCACGCCGAAGGCGAGCGACAACAGGCCCGCGGCGCCGGCCAGGACGACGCCGAAGCCGGCGATGGCGAGCGGGTTGACGCGCAGCAGCCGGCGCACGGCGCCGACGCCATGCGCCATGCCATAGACGGCGGCGCCCGAGGCGGCGATGAGCCCGCCGATGAAGCCGCCGCCGGGGTCGTTGTGGCCACGCAGCAGGATGAGCAGCGAGAAGGCGAGCATGATGGCGGCGAGGATGGGCGCCATGGTGCGGAAGATGAGGGTGCTCATGCGGCGGCTCCCTTGCGCGGCGCGGCCCGGCGCGGCGGCTGACGCTTGTGCTGGCGGCGCAACAGGGCGAGGACGGCGATGCCGGCGGTCATCACCACGGAGATCTCGCCCAGCGTGTCGAGGCCGCGGAAATCGACGAGGATGACGTTGACGATGTTGTGGCCATGCGCCGTCGCCACGCTGTGCTCGATGAAGAAGCGGCTGAGCCGGCCGTCGAAGGGGGTTTCGAGCACCTTGAGCAGCAGCAGGGTGGCGGCGATGCCGGTGACGAGCGCGAGGCCGCCGTCGCGCAGCCAGTCCTCCCACGGGCGCGGATCGGCGGCGCCGAGATCGAGCCGCGTCATCACCAGCGCCAGAATGACGACCGAGAGCGTCTCCACCATGAACTGGGTGAAGGCGAGGTCGGGCGCGCCGAACAGCAGGAAGATGAGCGCGACCGCGAGGCCCTGGATGCCGAGCGCGACGATGGCGCCGAGCCGCGTGCGCGACGCGACGACGATCGCGACGCCGAGGGCGGCAAGGCCGATGACGCCCCATTCATAGAAGGTCAGCGGCGCGAAACGGGGCAGCGCCGGCAGGCCGCCGAGCCCGAGCAGCGGCATGAGCAACACGAGCGCCACGGCGGCGAAGGCGATGATGAGGTAGATCTCGAGCCGGCCGTTGTGGAAGGCGCGCGTCCAGGCGCCGCCGAGACGGATGAGGCCGAACATGGCCTGATCGAAGCCCTTGTCCCAGCGCCACGGGATGAAGCGGAAAAGCGCGTCGAGGCGGGCGCGGCACCAGTCGAGCCGCCAATAGACGAGGGCCGCCAGCGCCCAGGTGGCGAGCGACAGCCAGAGGGCAGGCGCGGCCGGATCGACGGCGTAGGTGAGATGGGACTCGACCGGGCCGCCAAGCGCCGCCGAGGCCATCGGCGCGAGGATGAGGTCGCCATAGGCGGGGAGCGCGAAGACGACGGCGAGGCCGAGCAGGCCGAGCAGCGCCGGACCGATCCACAGGGCGAAGCCGCCCTCATGCGGCGGCTCGGGCGTCGGCTTGGGCGCGCCCATGAAGGGGCGGAGCGCCACGGCGATGGCGACGGCGCCGAGCAGCGCGTTGCCGACAAGGAGCGTCGCGACGGTGATGACGGCCCAGGGATCGGCGAAGCCGACCGCCGCATAAACCTGCTCCTTGGCGAGATAGCCGAGCAGCGGCGGCACGCCGAGCATGGAGAGGCCAGCGAGCGCGGCGCAGATGAAGCTGATGGTGAGGCTGTCGCGCAGGCCGCCGAGCACTGTGATGTCGCGCGTGCCGGTGCCGTGGTCGATGATGCCGGCGACGAGGAACAGGGCGGCCTTGTAGAGCGCGTGGGCGACGAAATAGGCGCAGGCGGCCAGCACCCCGGCCTCGCCGCCGAGCCCGAGCAGCAGCACGGTGAGGCCGAGCGAGGCGATGGTGGTGTGCGCCAGCATCTGCTTGAGGTCGGTCTGGCGCAGCGCCATGAGCGCCCCCCACAGCAGCGTCGCGCCGCCGAAGCCGGCGAGCAGCGCCTGCCAGAGCGGCGCGCCGGAGAGCAGCGGGGTGAAGCGCGCGAGCAGGTAAATGCCGGCCTGCACCATGGTCGCCGAATGGAGATAGGCCGAGACCGGCGTCGGCGCCTCCATGGCGTCGGGCAGCCAGAAGTGGAACGGCAGTTGCGCCGATTTGGTGAAGGCGGCGACGAGGACGAAGCCGAGGACGAGCGGATAGGCCCAGCCGGCAGCGGCGAGGCCGGGCGCGTCGGCGAGCGCGGCGATCTGCCAGGTGCCGGTGAGCGACCAGAGCAGCACGCCGCCGGCCATCAGCGCCAGCCCGCCGATGGCGGTGACGATCAGCGCCTCGATGGCGCCGCGGCGGGCCGCCTGCCGCTCGTGGTCGAAGCCGATGAGCAGGAAGGAGGCGATGCTGGTCAGCTCCCAGAAGACGAAGAGGCTGACGAGGCTGTCGGCCAGCACCAGCCCGAGCATGGCGCCCATGAAGGCGAAGAGGAAGGCGAGGAAGCGCCCGCGCTGCGGATGGCCGTCGAGATAGGCCGCCGAATAGAGGACGATGAGCGCGCCGATGAAGGTGACGAGCAGCGCGAAGACAAGGCCGAGGCCGTCGAGCAGGATGCCGAAGCGGAGTTCGAGGCTCGGCACCCAGTCGATGGCGAGGGCGACGGGCCGGCCGGCGGCGACATCGCCGATGGTGGTGGCGAGCATAACGCAGAGGCCGGCGGGGACGAGGGCGAGAATCCAGCCGGCGGCGCGGCCGGTGGCGGCAGAGATGGCGGGCGCGACGAGCGCCGCGGCGAAGGGACTGAGCAGCAGCGCGATGAAAAAGCTGTTGAAGCTCAGGGACACGCCGCTGCTCCGGGGGGATTCGGTCGGGCGCAGATTAGAGCGTTTCACGGTCAGGTCGATAGAGGTCGCGACGGCGGGATGGGGGGCAAGGCCCCCTCATCCGGCCTTCGGCCACCTTCTCCCCCGAGGGGAGAAGGGTGCGGGGCGAGGTTGGTGAAGGGTGCCTGCCTCGGGCGCCGCACCCACTCCCTCCGCCGACACGACATGAGGAGATATGCTTGGCAGCGGGGGTGACAGGGGCGGGGGCGCGGCCTATCTAGCGCGGATGACAGCTCCCCTCGCCCGCCCCGTGCCGCCCGTTGCCGACCGCCGTCCGCATGCGATCACCCAGCATGGGGTGACGCGCGACGATCCCTACGCGTGGCTGAGGGCGGAGAACTGGCAGGAAGTCATGCAGGACCATGACCTTCTGCCGGGCGACGTGCGTGCGTATCTCATGGCGGAGAACGCCTATTTCGAGACGGCGTTCGAGACGCCGCATGCGGCGCTGATCGAGGCGGTGTTTCGCGAGATGCGCGGGCGCCTCAAGGAGGACGACAGCGGCGTGCCGACGCCGGACGGGCCGTTCGCCTATAATTCGCGCCTGCTGGAGGGCAAGCAATATCCGCTGATCGTGCGCACGGCGCGCGCCGGCGGGCCCGAGACGGTGCTGCTCGACTGCAACGCGGAGGCCGGGGACGGCTATTTCGGCTTCGGCGGGGCGGAACATTCGCCCGACCACCGGCTGCTGGCGTGGGCGGCGGACCGCAGCGGCGCCGAGACCTATACGATCGCGATCCGCGACCTCGAGACGGGCGCCGATACCGGCGAGGCCATCGTCGAGGCCGGCGATGGCGGGCTGTGGGCGCCGGACGGCACGGCGCTCTATTACGTCGAGCTGGACGAGAGCCACCGGCCGTTTCGCGTGCGCCGGCACAGACTGGGGACGGCGCAGGCGGAGGACGAGATCGTCTATGAGGAGGCCGATCCGGGCTTCTTCGTGACGGTGGGCGAGACGCTCGACCGGCAGTTCGTGGTCATCGACGTGCACGACCACCAGACCTCGGAGAGCCGGGTGATCGCCGAGGGCGGCGCGCCGCGACTGGTGGCGCCGCGGCAGGCGGGGCGCGAATACGACATCGAGTCGCGCGGCGGGCTGTTCTACATCCTCACCAATGCCGACGGGGCCGAGGACTTCAAGATCGTCACCGCGCCGGTGGACGCGCCGGGCGCCGAGAATTGGGCCGACCTCGTGCCGCACCGGCCGGGGGTGCTGATCCTCGACATCATCGTCGTCGCCAACTATCTGGTGCGGCTCGAGCGCGTCGAGGGGCTGCCGCGCATCGTGGTGCGCGATCTGCGCGACCAGCGCGAATGGACGGTGGCCTTCGAGGAGGAGGCGTATGCGCTGGGCATGGCGGCGGGCTACGAGTTCGACACGGCGACGATCCACATGACCTATTCGTCGCCGACGACGCCGCAGCGCACCTATGAGCTCAACCTCGACACCGGCAGCCGGCTGCTGCTCAAGCAGCAGGAGGTGCCGAGCGGGCACGACCCGGCCGACTATGTGACGCGGCGCATCTTCGCCACCGCGCCCGACGGCGCCGAGGTGCCGGTGACGCTGCTCTACCGGCGGACGACGCCGCTCGACGGCACGGCCCCCGCCCTGCTCTACGGCTATGGCGCCTATGGACATTCGCTGCCGGCGGCGTTCTCGACCGGCGTGCTGTCGCTGGTCGATCGCGGCTTCATCTCGGCGACGGCGCATGTGCGCGGCGGCATGGAGAAGGGCTATGGCTGGTACAAGGACGGCCGCGCCGAGAAAAAGCCGAACAGCTTCAGCGACTTCATCGCCGTGGCGGAGAAACTGATTCAGGACGGCTATACCTCCGCCGGACGCCTCGTGGCCGAGGGCGGCTCGGCCGGCGGGCTGCTGATGGGGGCGGTGACCAACCTGCGGCCGGAGCTGTGGGCCGGGGTGCTGGCGCTGGTGCCGTTCGTCGATGTGCTCAACACGATGAGCGATTCCAGCCTGCCGCTGACCCCGCCGGAATGGCCGGAATGGGGCAACCCCATCGAGTCGGCGGCGGCTTTCCGGCTGATCGCGAGCTACGCGCCCTACGAGCAGGTGCGGGCGCAGGCCTATCCGCCGATCCTGGCGCTGGCGGGGGTGAGCGATCCGCGCGTCACCTATTGGGAGCCGGCCAAGTGGGTGGCGAAGCTGCGCGCCGAAAAGACCGACGCCAACCCGGCCTACCTCAAGACGCATATGGGCGCCGGGCATGGCGGGCCGTCGGGGCGCTTCGAGCGGCTGCGCGAGACGGCGCTGGCCTACGCCTTTGCGCTCAGCGTCACCGGACTGGCATAACGTTCCGGTTCAGTGTGGTTGGCGGGCCACGGCAAAAGGCCTATATCGGGGCCAGGCCGCCTTTACGGCCCGCGAAATCAATAGTTTGGAGCGATCCTCATGGCCCTCACCCTCCCCGAGCTTCCCTATGCCTACGACGCTCTCCAGCCCTATATGTCCAAGGAGACGCTGGAGTATCACCACGACAAGCACCATCAGGCCTATGTCACCAACGCCAACAAGCTGATGGAGGGCAAGGGGCTCGACGTGCTCGAGCTGCCCGACCTGGTGCAGGAGGTGTTCGGCAAGGAGCCGGGCCTCTTCAACAACGTCGCCCAGCACTACAACCACGTGCATTTCTGGAACTGGATGAAGCCCAATGGCGGCGGCGGCGCGAGCAAGGTGCCGGGCGACCTGCTGAAGGCGATCGACAGCGACCTCGGCGGCTTCGACAAGTTCCGCGCCGATTTCCTCAATGCCGGGGCGACGCAGTTCGGCTCGGGCTGGGCCTGGCTCGCCCTCAAGAACGGCAAGCTCGAGGTCAGCAAGACGCCGAACGGCGAGAACCCGCTGGTGCATGACGGCAAGCCGCTGCTCGGCGTCGATGTGTGGGAGCACAGCTATTACATCGACTACCGCAATGCGCGGCCGAAATACCTCGAAGCCTGGTTCGACAACCTGGTGAACTGGGAGCACGTCGCCAAGATGTACGAAGAGGCGAAGTAAGCCCTTCGTTCGGCTGCGATTTTCGACCCGCCGGTGCAAGCCGGCGGGTTTTTCATTGGTGGTCCTTCCGGGCGGCACGCGGCGCTGTTAAGCTTCGCTTAACCATGCGCGAAAGCCTCAAGACCGTCGCCCTGCTGGTCGCCAACCCGGCGCTGTCGTCGATTCTCGCGACGACGCTGGCGGGCGTGCCGATGCTGCGCGTCAGGCCCTTCGAGAGCGAAGTGGCGCTCACGACCTATCTGCGACTCGCACTGGCCGATCTGGTGGTGGCCGATCTCGACAGCCTGCCGGACGGCGCCGAGCGGCTGGCCGGGCCGCTGCGGCGGGCGGCGGGGATCGGCGGCAAGCTCAAGGTGCTGGCGCTGGCCAGCGAGCGCAGCGCCGCACGCGGGCGGGTGGCGCTCGGCGCCGGGTTCGACGAGATCATCATGAAGCCGATGTCGCCGAAATATCTGGTCGAGCGCGTGCTGGCGCGCCTCGCCGGCCGGCCGCGGGCGATGCTGCGGCATATCCCCTCCCCGCGCGACTGGGCGGCGTTCGGGGACAATGTGGTGCCGCTGTTTCGGTAGGGGGCGGCAGTCGGCGCCCCGACTGTCGTCCCGGCGCAGGCGGGTACTGGGGCAAGGCCCCCTCATCCGGCCTTCGGCCACCTTCTCCCCGGAGGGGAGAAGGATGCGGGGCGGGGGTATCCTCAGTCGGGATCTTCCTCCGCAAAGCGGGGGAGGAACCTGACTGCCGCTACGCGGCGCTGGTGGCGTTCTGGTCGATGAGCCAGGTGATCTTGCCCCACAGGTCTTCGACCGAATCCGCGAATTGCACGTAGCGGTCGTGGTTGGGGATGGAGTTGGAGATGATGTCGGCGGCGTAGCCGCGCACGACCTTGAAGGCGTTGTTGCGGTCGAGGAAGACCACCGGGCGGCGGCCGGGGCCGCCGCCGCCGCGCACCCAGGTGCGATAGAGGGCGACCGCCGAGGCGAGCGAGCCGGGCAAGGCGACGTAGAGGCTGGAGAGCTCGGCGAGGCGGTGGAGCCGGCCCTCGGCGGTGGCGACGTGCTCGACGGTGACGCCGCTCAGATAGGACGGCGCCGCGAAGGCCTCGTCGGCGATAAGGGTGACCTCGCCGCCGGCGGTGCGGGCGCTGGTGATGAGCGGCACCGGCATTTCATCGGGATCGGCAAGGCAGGCGAGGCGCGCGCCGCGGCGCGCGAGATAGGAGCCGGCCTGCGACATGAGGGTGGCGCGCTCGGCGTCGCCGGGCCCGAAATCGGAGGCGAAGACGCCGAGCGTCGGGCGTTTGCCGGACACCGTCAGCGTCCGCGGCTCAGGCCGCCCAGAATGCCGCGCACGATGGCGCGGCCGAGCTGGGTGGCCATGGAGCGGGCGGCCGACTTCATCGCCGCCTCGGCCACGGTGTCGCCGCGCGACGAGCGGGTGCGGGTGGAGGCGGCGGTGTCGCGCGAGCGCGGCGGGGCGGCGCGGGCGGCTTCCTCCTCGGCGCGGCGCTTTTCCTCGGCCTCGGCCTGGGCGCGGGCCTTGCGGGTCAGCACCTCGTAGGCGGAGTCGCGGTCCTCGGGCGTGTCGTAGACGCGGCCCACGGGCGAGGCGGCCATGACGGCCTGCCGCTCGGCGGTGGTGATGGTGCCGACGCGCGCCGAGGGCGGGCGGATGAAGGTGCGCTGCACGATGGAGGGGATGCCCTTGGCCTCGAGCACGGAGACCAGCGCCTCGCCCACGGCGAGCTGGGTGATGACCTCAGCGGTGCTGAATTCGGGATTGGGGCGGAAGGTATCGGCGGCGACGCGCACCGCCTTCTGATCGCGCGGCGTATAGGCGCGCAGCGCGTGCTGCACGCGGTTGGAGAGCTGCGAGAGCACAGTGTCGGGAATATCGACGGGGTTCTGCGTCACGAAATAGACGCCGACGCCCTTGGAGCGCACCAGCTTCACCACCTGCTCGACCTTGTCGATGAGGGCCTTCGGCGCGCCGTCGAAGAGCAGATGCGCCTCATCGAAGAAGAAGACGAGAGTGGGCTTGTCGGGGTCGCCGACCTCGGGCAGCTCCTCGAACAGCTCGGAGAGCATCCACAGCAGGAAGGTGGCGTAGAGGCGCGGGGCCTGCATCAGCTTGTCGGCCATCAGCACCGAGACGACGCCGCGCCCATCGGTCGAGGTGCGCATGAGATCGGTGATGCGCAGCGCCGCCTCGCCGAAGAAATTCTCGCCGCCCTGCTGCTCGAGGACGAGCAGCGCGCGCTGCACGGCGCCGATGGTGGCGGTGGCGACATTGCCGTAGGTGGCGGAAATCTCGCGCGAATTGCGCTCGACCTCGACGAGCAGCGCGCGCAGATCCTTGAGGTCGAGGAGCAGGAGGCCGTTGTCGTCGGCGAACTTGAAGGCGATGTTGAGCACGCCTTCCTGCGTGGCGTTGAGATCGAGGATGCGGGCGAGCAGCAGCGGGCCCATCTCGGAGACGGTGGTGCGCACCGGGTGGCCGTCGCGGCCGAACAGGTCCCAGAAGATGACCGGGAAGCGGTCATGGGCGAAATCGTCGAAGCCGATCTCGGCGGCGCGCTTCTCGACCCAGTCCACCGGCTCGCCCGGCATGGCGATGCCGGAAAGGTCGCCCTTCACGTCGGCGCAGAAGACCGGCACGCCGGCGCGCGAAAAGCCTTCGGCGAGGCCCTGGAGCGTCACCGTCTTGCCGGTGCCGGTGGCGCCGGTGACGAGGCCGTGACGATTGCCGTATTTGAGCAGCAGGTATTCGGGCCTCACGCTCTGGCCCATGTAGATCCTGTCGTTCTGAAGCATATCGGCCAAGGCACCACCCGCACGGATTCGCTGAAGACGGGCCCTTATACAAGCCGGGGGGGAGGACAAAAAGGGCGGAAAGGCCGGCAGGGCGCGGCGGGCGGCGCAGCAGGCGCTTTACCACGATGCGTCAGAACTGTGGTGCGGCGGGCCGGGAGCAGCGAGAATTGCCGCATGAGCCAGAGTTTCTTGACGCGCCGGCAGATGCTGGGCGGCCTCGCCGCCGGCCTCGCGCTGCCGGCCTTCGCGCTGGGCGGGCGGACGGTGCAGGCCGCCGAGTTCGGCATCATCGCCGATACGGGAGCGGACCAGAGCGGGGCGCTGCAGGCGGCGCTCGACGCGGCACGCACGCACGGGGTGACGCTGGAATTGCCGGCGGGGCGGATCGTCGCCGGCGACCTCAGCGCCGGCACGGGGCTGCGGCTCGTCGGCCAGCCGGGGCGCACGGTGCTGGTGGCGCCGGGGCCGTGCGTGCTGCGCATCGAGGACGCCGAGGGCGTCGTCATCGAGGACATGGGGTTCGAGGCGGGGGCCGGCGACGCCAGCGGCGTGGTGGAGATCGGGCGGTCGAGCGGCGTGGTGCTCAGCCGCTGCCGGCTGCGCGGCGGGCCACTCAACGGCATTTCGGCCTATGACGCGGCGCTGCAGGTACTGGCGTGCGATTTCGCCGGGCACCCCAACGCGGCGATCCATGCGCTGGACGGGCGCGGGGTGTTCGTGCACGGCAATACGATCGCGCAATGCGGCAATGCGGGGGTGCAGATCTGGCGCAGCGCCAGCGGGCGCGACGGCGCGATCGTCACCGGCAACCGCATCTCGGGGATCGACTGGGTGGGCGGCGGCAACGGGCAGAACGGCAACGGCATCAACGTCTATCTCGCCGACGAGGTGATCGTCGCCGACAACCACATCGCCGACTGCGCCTTCACCGCGGTGCGGGTCAACACGGCGCGCAACACGCAGGTGCGGGGCAATACCTGCCTCAATTCCGGCGAGGTGGCGATCTTCTCGGAGTTCGGGTTTTCCGGCTCGGTGATCGCCGGCAACATCGTGGACGGGGCGGCGACGGGCATCGACATCACCAATCTCGACACGGGCGGGCGCGTGGCGACGTGCACGGGCAACATCGTGCGCAACATCTTTCCACGCTCGGCGGTGAACCCCGACACGCGGCCGGTGGGCATCTATGCCGAGGCCGAGACGGTGGTGGCGAACAATGTGGTGGAGACGGTGCCGGGGGTGGGCATCGCGCTCGGCTACGGGCCGTTTTTGCGCAATGTGACGGCGAGCGGCAACGTCATCGCCGACGTCGATATCGGCATCGCGGTGAGCGTCGTGGACGACGCACAGGTGGGGCCGGCGCTGGTCAGCGGCAACATGATCGCGGCGCGCCAGCACGCCATCGCCGGGCTCGAATGGGAGCGCGTGGTGAGCGACGATCTGGCCAGGGACGCCGCGCAGTTCCCCAAGGTGACGGTGACGGGGAACGCGGGGTAGTTGTTCGCAGGCGGGCGCGGAGGTAGGGTGCGGCATGAAGAAGATCTTCCGCGTCCGCGCCCTGTGGGACGAAGAAGCGCAGCGCTTCTATTCGGACTCAGACATTCGCGGGCTGCATATCGAGACCGATACGCTCGACGAGTTCGAGGCGGTGCTGGCCGACGTGGCGGCGGAACTGGTGCTGGCCAATCATTATTCGCCGGAAGAGCTGGCCGCGACGCCGCTCGAGCAGTTGACGCCGATCATCGTATGGGAGCGGCCCGGCAGCAAGGCCGCCTGAGTGGTCAAAGGCTTCTATCTGGTGGTGACCAGGGAGTTGCGGGGGCTGGGGTTCGTCCATGCCGGCAACGCCAAGGGCAGCCATGAGAAATGGGTGCGCGGGCGCGAGACGCTCATCGTTCCCCGGCATCTCCACACGCGACCGCTTGCCAATGCCCTGCTGAAGGCAGCCGGCAGTCAGTTGCGCGTCTAGACCACCGGCCGCATGAGGTCGGTGGCGGCGAGGGTGGCGACGTCGCGGCCGCGGACGTTGCGGAGGGTCTGGGTGGCGAAGCGGGCGAGGACGGCCTGCTGCGCGGCGTCGGGGGCGGCGATGGCGGTGAGGAGCGCCGCGACCATGGCCTGCGAGGCGGCCATGTTGCCGTCATCGACCTTGAGGGCGTAGCCCCAGCCGCGGTCGCGCACGGCGCCGCACTGCACACCCTCGGCGCCGAGCTTCTGGAAGACGCGGCCGCCGAAGGCGCGCATCACCTCGGTATCGAGATTGCCGGTGCCGCCGACCAGCTCGGGATGGGCGGTGGCGGCGTCGAAGATGCGGTGCGCGGCGGCGGCGATGGCGGGCGGCAGCCCGTCGCCGGTCGCCATGCGCGCGAAGCCGACGGCGAAGGCGCGGAGCGGCGCGGCCCAGGTGGGGATGGAGCAGCCGTCGGTGCCGCAGCGGCCTTCGCTCAGCGGCTCGCCGATGACCAGCTCGATGCCGGCGCGCACGGCCCGCTGCACCGGATGGTCGCGATCGACGTAGTGGGCGGTGGGCACGCCCAGCGCCGCGGCCACGGCCAGCATGCCGGAGTGCTTGCCCGAGCAGTTGTTGTGGAGCGCCGAGGGTGCGGCGCCCGCTTCGCGCAGCCGGTCGCGCGCCGGGGCGTAGGTGGGCGGATGGGCGCCGCATTCGAGAGCGGCGGGGCCGAGGCCGATATGGTCGAGGAAACCGGTGACGCCGGCGACGTGGATCTCCTCGCCCTGGTGGCTGGCGCAGGCAAGCGCCAGCTCCGCATCGCTCAGGTGGAATTTGTCGATGGCGCCGGAGGTGACGAGGGCCAGCGCCTGCATGGACTTGACGGCGGAGCGCGGGAAGACCGGGCGCTCGATGTCGCCGGCCGAGGCGATGATGCGGCCGGTGGCGTCGGCGACGACGAAGGCGCCGCGATGGCGGTTCTCCACCCAGTTGCCGCGGGTCAATTCGGCGAGGATGGGATTGGCGTCGCTCATAGAAAACCGGCCTCCGTGATGCCCTTGGAGGACATCAGGAAGCCGGGAAAGTCAATCGTCAGGACAACGATGCATGGGACCGGCCGGAGCCGGCAGAGGATGGTCAGAGGATACGCAGGTCGAGCAGCGTGTAAGCGGGGACGGCGAGTTCGGCGGTGGCCGGCGCCCGCGCCGGGTCGTGGGCGACCACCGGCTGGATGGCGAACAGGCCGGCGCCGACGATGATGATGCCGGCCAACACGGCGACGAGCAGCTTTTCGTGGGTCCTGGTCAGCATCTCAACTCTCCGAAATCTCGAAAGCGACGGTGCCGGTCTAGCGGGGGCGGCTTGAACCCCCGGTGAGGCCGACGTTCAGTTTCGGTTCATGAGACGGAGGCGGCGGCGAAAAGCTTGGGTCAGGAGCGCGCGAGGACGGCGCGGAAGGCGCGGACGATGCCGGCATCGGTGCGGCGCACCAGAGGCGCGGCGATGCCGAGGCGCACGGCGGCCGCGGCCTGGGGAACGCCCGCGGCGGCGCAGGAGCTGTGCACCTCGTCGACGGGCACGGCGGCGAGCAGGCGCGCGACATTGCCGGGATCGAGGCCGGCGCCGGCCATGATGGCGAGGCGGTCGCGGGCGGTGGCGTGGGCCAGCGCGAGGCCGGCGAGGCCGTCGAGCGCGACACGGGCGCCGCCGGCGGTGAGGATGCGCTCGAAGCCGAGGGCGACGGCGGTCTCGGTCGCCTCGGCGATGTCGGGCACGAGGTCGAAGGCGCGGTGCAGCGCGACGCCGAGGCCGGCGGCGTGAGCGACGAGGCGTTCGAGCAGCGGCACGTCGAGGCTGCCGTCGGGGCGGCTGGCGCCGACGACGACGCCGGCGAGGCCGGCGGCGCGGACGGCGTCGATGTCGCGCAGCATGGCGTCGGCGTCGGGCGGGCCGAAGACGAGATCGCCCGAGCGCGGGCGCACCAGCGCGTAGACCGGCATGGGCGCCGCCGCGGCGAGGGCGACGAGGCCCGGCCCCGGCGTCAGGCCGCCCAGTTCGAGCGCCGAGCAGAGCTCGATGCGGTCGGCACCGCCGGCGATGGCGGCGGCGAGGCTCGGCGGATCGGCAACGCACACTTCGAGCTTCATCGGGCCCCTCCAAGGATGGCGGCGCCGACGAGACCGGGCTCGATGGCGAGACGGGCCGGCACCACCAGCGGGGCGGCGGTGCGGCGCAGGATGCGGGCGCGCACCTCGCGGTCGAGCCGCGCGACGAGCGCGGCGGAGCGGGAGAGCCCGCCCCCCAGCGGCACGATGTCGGCGCCGACGACATTGACCACAAGCGCGAGGGGCGCCGCAACGATCTCGAAGAAGATGTCCATGCTGCGGGTGGGCTGCGGCTCGCCCCGCTGCCAGCCCGCGACGATCTCGACGCTGGTGGCGTCGCGACCCGCGAGGTGGCGGTGCAGGCGCTCGAGGCCGCGCGCGGCGCCGAGCGTATCGAGGCAGCCCACCTGCCCGCAGCCGCAGGCGAGACGCGGCAGCTCGACCGGCGGCGTGCCGACGCGGGTGGCGGCGATGGGCGCGTGGCCCCATTCGCCGGCATAGCCGCCGGCGCCGGCGACGAGGCGGCCGTCGATGACGAGGCCGCCGCCGACGCCGGTGCCGAGGATGGCGCCGAAGACGATGCGGTGCCCCTGCCCCGCCCCCACGCGCGCCTCGGCAAGGGCGAAGAGATCGGCGTCGTTGCCGATGACGACGGGGCGGCCGAGGCGCGCCGTGAGGTCGGCGGCGAGCGGGCGGCCGTCGATGCACGGGATGTTGGCGCAGGTGATGACGCCGGTGGCGGGATCGACGACGCCGGCGATGGCGATGGCGACGGGCGTGGCGGGCGGCGCCGGCGGCAGGAGGCCGGCGATGGCGGCGGCGAAGGCGTCGAAATCGTCACGCGGCGTGGGGTGCGTGCTGAGCCGGCGCAGGTCGGACGCCGAGGTGGCGGTGGCGGCCTTGATGGTGGAGCCGCCGATGTCGAGGCAGAGGATCATGCGGCGAAAACGCCCCGGTGCTGCTGCGGGCGCCGTTGTCATGGCAGGGGCGCGGGCGGGAGTCGAGGGGGTGGCGGGCGATGGGAAGGCCCCCTCATCCGGCCTTCGGCCACCTTCTCCCCCGAGGGGAGAAGGGTGCGGGGCGGGGGTGTGCCGCAGGCACCATGACAGGCTGAGGGGGCGGGCGCCCCCTCCACCACGCTTCGCGTGGTCCCCCTCCCCCGTGAACGGGGGAGGAACCGGGCTGAGAGCGCTGTTACCGGTATTGCGTGGCGAAGGCGGGGATGACGATGGCGCGGGAGGCGCGGCTGGAGGCGAGGATGGCTTCGATGAGGATCTGGACTTCCAGTGCCTCGGTGCCGGGGACGAGGGGGGCGCGGCCGGTGCGGATGGCGTCGGCGAAGTCGGCGATGACGGCGCGGTGGCGGTGGTGGGTGAAGGCCATGGGGTCGGCGCCGCCGCCGGTCTCGCCATCGCCGGCGCCGATGATCTCGGTGGTGCCGTCGTGGCGGGCGATGGTGAGCGCGCCACCGCTGAGGCGGGCGGCGCCGCGCTCGAAATCGAGGGCGATGGATTCGGCGGCGCCGGGATAGGCGGCGGTGGTGGCCCAGAGCGTGCCGAGCGCACCACTCGTGAAGCGCAGGCCGGCGGTGACGCTGTCCTCGGCCTCCATGCGATGCAGGCGCGTGGTGCCGGCCATGGCCTGCACCTCGGCGACCGGCCCCATCAGGGTGCGCATGAGATCGAGGCTGTGGATGGCCTGGGTGATGAGCACGCCGCCGCCATCGCGCGCATAGGTGCCGCGGCCGGGCTCGTCGTAATAGGCCTGCGGGCGCCACCAGGGCACGAAACACTGGCCGGCGACGACGGCGCCGAGCGCGCCGCCCTCGACGAGGCGGCGCAGGGCGATGGCGGGCGGGCGCAGGCGCTCCTGGAACACGACTCCAAGGGTGACGCCGGCCGCTGTGCAAAGCTGCACGAGGCGCTGCGCCGCGGCGGCGGTGCGCTCCAGCGGCTTTTCGAGCAGCAGGTGCTTTTTCGCCCGCGTCGCGGCCGCGACGATCTCGAGCCGCGCATTGGGCGGGGTGATGACGATGACGATCTCGACCGCCGGATCGGCGAGGAGGCCGTCGAGCGCGGGCGCGTCGGGGAAGCCGAACTCGGCGGCGAAGGCGGCGCGGCGCCCGGCATGGCGCGAATAGACGCCGCGCACCTCGATGGTGTCGGCAAGGTCGCGCAGCGCGCGGGCATGGGTGCGGGCGACCATGCCGGTGCCGATGAGGGCGACGCCGAGGCGGCTCATGCCGGCGCCGTCGCGGCGAGGCTGTCGGCCACCTCAATGGCGGCGAGCAGGCTGAGGCCGGTGTGGTAGCCGGGGTCGAGGTCGGGAGTGGCCGGCACGTAGTCGATGGGGCCATCGACGGTGAGCGTCTGGTAGGCGAGCGGCGGCGTGCCGCGCCAGTAGCGCGTGAAGAAGGCGGCGTGCGCGTGCCGCCAGATGGCGAGGACGTCGCGATTGCCGGTGCGGCGGTAGCACAGCGCGGCGCTGCGGATGGTTTCGGGCAGCGACCACCACGGGCAGAGCGGGTTCAGCACCTCGCCGGTGGCGGCGGAGACGGCGAGCGCGATGCCGGGGCCGACGAAGCCGCGACGGAAGGAGGCGATGAGCACGCCCTCGAGCGTTTCGACGAGCGCCGGATCGGCCTCGGCCGGCAGATGGTCGAGCGCGAAGCCGACGAATTCGATGCCGTGGCCGACATTGCAGGGGTCGAGGCCGGGCACGTTGCGCAGCAGCCCCGAGGCGGGATCGCGATAGCGGCCGAGCACGTCGGCGATGAAGCGGTCGCAGAAGCCGGCCTGCGCGCCGAGGCCGAGCCGGCGCAGCAGGCCGCCGGCGGCGAGCAGGATCATGCGCGGGCCGAAATCGTCGGGCTGGGCGCGCAGGGCCGCGGGCGACAGCGGCTGGCGCTCGTCGATCTGGAAGCGCCCGTCCTCGATGGCCGCGACGATGGCGGCGAGGGCGGCGAGATGGCGGGGCTGGTGCTCGGTGCGGCCGAGGCGGTGGCCGGCGGCGAGCAGGCCCTTGGTGACGAAGATGTCGGCATAGGTGAAGATGTCGCCGGCCGGGCGCTGCGGCTGGATGACGCCGTCGGCGTCGGGATAGACCGGGTTCAGCGCCTCGTCGTAGGTGAAATAGGCGTGGCCGTTGCGCGCCTGGAGGGCGTCGAGGCGGGCAAGGAGCGGGCCGGCGGCGGCATCGAGGGCCGTGGCGAGCGCCGGGTCGGCCGTGTCGAAGAAGCCGGCATGGGTGGCGAGGCTTTCGAGCCCGCGGCCCTGAATCCAGCCATAGGTATAGGCGGGGGCGCGATGGCCGTCGGCCGGGCCGTAATCGGCGAGCGTCACCGAATGCTGCTTGGTGTTGAGGAAGGCGCCGCCGAGGGTCGGGCGCGCCAGCATCCAGCGCAGCGTGCCGGCATTGGCCTCGGCATAGGTGGTGCGCGCCGTGGCGAGGAAGGAGTCGTGGGTCATTCCTTGAGGCCGGTGCTGGCGATGCCTTGAACGAAGTTCTTGCGCAGGATCACGAAGAGCGTGATCGAGGGGATGAGGACGATGGCGGAGGCGGCGCTGAGGCGCCCGAGATCGACGGTGAAGCCGGTCTGGAACAGGGCGAGGCCGACCTCGATGGTGTAGGACTCGGCGCGGCTGGCGACGATGAGCGGCCAGGCGAAGGCCGTCCACGCCTGGAAGAAGGCGAGCACGCCGAGCGCGCCGAGCGCGCCGCGCAAGAGCGGCAGGACGATGCGCAGGAAAATCCAGAACTCCCCTGCCCCATCGATGCGCGCCGCCTCGATCAGCTCGTCGGGCACCGAGTGAATGGCGTTCTGGCGGATGAGGAAGATGCCGAAGCTCATCACCAGATAGCCGAGCAGCAGGCCCCAGGTGCTGTTGAGCAGGCCGAGCGCCTGGGCCTGGAAATAGAGCGGGATCATGTAGACCTCGAAGGGCACGATGGCCGTGGCGAGGACGACGAAGAAGACGACGGTGAGCGAGCGGAAGCGGAACTTCGCGAGGATGTAGCCGGCGATGGCCGAAGTGGCGAGGATGGACAGGCTCGACAGCACGGCAAAGAGCAGGCTGTTGCCGATCCAGCGCAGCAGCGGGGTGTCGGCCAGCACCGCCTCGAAATTGACGAGGGTGGGGTTGGCGGGGATGATGGTGGGCGGCCAGGCGAGGATTTCCTGCGGCGTCTTGAAGCCGTTGGAGACGAGAAAGACCAGCGGCAGCAGCATGAGGCAGCCGAAGACGAGGAGCACGCCGTCGATCAGGCGATCGACGAGGAGGCGGCGCAACTGGTGGGGCTCCATGCTCATGCGCGGCCTCCCTTCTCGCGCAGCAGCGTGAACTGCACGAGGGTGAGGAAGAGGACGATGAGCAGCAGCACCACGGCCTCGGAGGCGGCGTAGCCGACGCGATAGTTGCGGAAGCTGTTCTCCAGCATGTCGAGCACCAGCACGCGCACCTGCCGGCCGGGGGCGCCCTGCGCGTCGGAGGCGAGCACATAGGCCTGGGCGTAGACGTTGAAGCCGGAGACGAGCGTCACCACCGAGACATAGAGGGTGATGGGCTTGAGCATCGGCACGGAGAGGAACCAGAAGGATTGCGGGCCGCTGGCGCCGTCGAGCCGCGCCGCCTCGTAGAGCGAGACCGGCAGGCTCTTGAAGCCGACGACATAGATGAGGACGGCGTAGCCGAGCGCCTGCCATGAGCACAGCACGATGACGCAGACGAGCGACAGCACGGGGTCGAACAGCCAGGACTGCGGCGTGCCGCCGAAGAAGGTGATGAGCGCGTTGAGCGGGCCGAGCTTGGCGTCGAAGATCCATTTCCACGCCATGGCGGCGGGCACCAGCGAGACGACGTGCGGAATGAAGATCGACGTTTCATAGAAGGCCGACAGGCGCGAGCTCGAGCGGTAGTGGATGAGCGCCGCGAGCACCAGCGACAGCGGGATGGTGATGAGCAGGACGCCGAAGGCGATGATGGCGGTGTTGCCGAGCGCCTCGATGAACAGGCGGTCGCGGAACAGCTCCTGGAAATTGGCCATGCCGATGAACGGCTTGTTCTTCGACAGGATGTCCCATTTGTGCACCGACAGGCGCAGCGTCTCCCAGATGGGGTAGATGCGGACCCAGGCGAAGATCGCGAGGGTGGGCAGGATGGCCATGAGCGCGAAGAGCCACCGCTTGCGTCGCAGCATGGAAATCCTCCCCCCCTTGTTGCCGGGGGACGGCAACCCGCCCCCCGGAGCGTGACGTTAGCAGATCAGCGGGCGGCGATCACTCGGCCGCCAGCAGCCCCTCGCGATCGAGCAGGCCGTTGATCTCGTCCTGCATGGCGACCAGCACCTCCATGATGCCGGCGTCGTTATCGACCAGCGAGGCATTGCCGAAGGCCTGGGTGAGACGGTCGGCGGCGCGGGTCAGGATTTCCTCGACCGGCCCGATATTGGGCAGGGTGAAGAAGCCGTAGGTGTCGGGATAGCTCACGAAGGCGCCGAAGGCCGGCTTGGCGGCCAGGATGGCCGAGTAGTCGAGCCCGAGGCGGTTGGGGAGCCAGCCGACATTGTCGAGCATCCACAGCAGGTTGTCGGGCGTGTTCGTCGCCTCGGCGAAAGCCCAGGCGGCGTCGGCCTTCTCGCCCTCGCCGGTGACCCACAGCGTCACCGGCGCGACGATGGAGCCGGTGGGCAGCGTGGTGGTGGCGTATTTGAGGTCGGGCGCCTTGCTGGCGATGTCGCCGATCACCCAGCTCTCGCGGATGAACATGGCGGTCTGCTCGCGCTCGAAGGCCTCGGCGTCGGCCGGCATCTCGACGGTGACGGTCTTGAGGCCCTGCACGTTGTCGATGTACTGCTTGAGCGCGGCGAGGCCGGCCTCGTTGGCGAAGCTGGCGCGCCACTTGCCGTCGGCCTGCTCCTCGACGAGGTTCTCGCCGTACTGGAACATGTTGATCCAGAACTTCTCGGCGATGCCGGCACCGCCGCCCGACAGCCGGAGGCTCCAGCCGGAGACGGTCGGGTTGCCGTTGGCGTCGCGCTGGGTGAGCTTTTCGGCGTAGCTGGTGAACTCGTCCATGGTCTTGGGCGGCTCGGTGAGGCCGGCCGCCTCGAACATGGCGGTGTTGTAGTAGAGCGCGCTCTGGCCGCGGAACAGCGGCACGCCGTAGACGGCGCCGTCATAGCTCGCCGCATCGCGGAAGAAGTCGCCGAAATTGGCCGGATCGGAGACGAAGGCGGCGATGTTGTCGGGCGCCTTGTCGAAGAGCTCGTTCTCGAGGTAGCGCGTGGCCGTGGACTTGGCGAGCTCGATGACCTCGGCGGCTTCGCCCGAGGTGAGCCCGAGCGCGATGCGCTTTTCATGCTCGCGCAGCGCGATGGCCTCGACGCGGACGGTGAGGTCCGGGTGGTCGGCCTTCATGCTTTCGGCCACGTGCTCGTAGAACGGCACCATCTCGGGGTAGCCGCTCCAGACCGTGATCTCGACCGCCGCCGCGGCGGAGGCGAGGCTGGCGCCGAAGATGGTGCCCAGGAGCGCGGCCCGGCCGGCTTTGGACACTACGGAGAATGCAGAAACTGTGTGGTGAGCAGTCATCGTTTTCCTTCCCTCTGTGCTGGCCGCCTGTGTTCGGAGCTGGCGGCACGACTGTGTTATGCAACCGGTTGCGGTGTCAAGTCTGCGGCGGCCGGCTGCCTCCCCCTCCGCTTTAGTGTCTGGCGAGCCCGGCGACGCCGAGCAGCGCCTGCGCCGCTCCCGCCAGGCTCTCGGCCGAACCCGGCGCGAAGGTGCCGGGCATGCCGATGAAACGATGCGCCTCGTCCACCTCGTAGCCGCCATGCACGAACTCGCTGGCCGGCGGGATGTAGCCGGGGGTGCCGTTGGCGTAGGACAGGACGAAGGCGGGACGGTCGCCGAGAGCGGCGCGGATGAGCAGCGCGGTCTCGGCGAAGATCTCGCCGGGCAGCGCCACCACCGGCACACCGCCCCAGTCGAAGACGTTGACGCGGCCGGTCCAGGTGCCGGGCGGCTGGTTGGAGAATTTCTCGGCCCAGCCGACCCAGCAGTCGAGCACCGTCTGCGTCACGGGATCGGTCTCGGTCGCGCGCTCGGCGCGCCAGCGCTCGGCCAGCACCGGCATGGACTCCGTTTCGAGGCGCGTGAGGCGCAGCATGACATCGGCGGCATAGGTGGCGAGCCCGTCGCCGGCGGGTGCCTCGCCGGCGGCGAGCGCGGCCTTGCCGATGCGGCGGCCGAGGCGCTCGGCCATTTCGAAGCTGCGGTCGGGATTGGCGGCGAGCGTCCATGACTCGTGCGGCGTATGGCCGTTGTTGACGTCGCCGCAGCAGCCGGTGGCGAAGACGGCGACGGCGCCGGGACAGGCCGCCTCGATCTCGGCGCGCACGTAATGCACGTAGTCGGCGGTCATGAGGCGGTTGTCGGCGCCGAGGACGACGGGGTGCAGGCCATAGGAGACGAGGACGGCGAAGACCGTGCCGGCGGCGTCGCGAAAGCGCAGCACGGGCAGCGCGCGATCGACGAGGCCATCGTCGTGGCGGCGGTTGCGCGCCACGTCGGGGTCGTCGCCCATGCCGATGGCGAGGGTGGCCGGGCGGGCATCGGCGCGCGCCGCGGCGATGGCTGCGACGCACCCGTCCTCGATGGCCTGGAGGAAGGCCGGATCGGGCGCGTCGCCGAGGCGGCCGACCTGCGAGATCGGCGCGCCGTGCGTGTGGATGGCGGTGACGACGACATTGCCGTCGGGCAGGCCGGCGCGGGCGCGGATGGCGGCGACCATGTCCTCGTGCAGGCCGACGACATCGACGGTGACGAGCGCCGTGTCGCCGACGACGAGGGCGCGCACGGTGAGCGGATCATGGGCGCCGAGCGCGGGCTCGGTACGGGCGGCAAAGCCGGACATCAGCAGGCCGGGCGGCGGCGTGATGTCGATGACGGCAACTCCGACATTCATCGGTCGATCTCCTCGCCGGCAATGAGCATATCGGTGACCGCCAGCGCCCGGTCACCGGGGGCGAAGCGGAAGCGGATGAGGTCGGCACGGGCGCCGACGGCGAGCGTGCCGCGGAAGCCGGCGAAGGCGCCCGGATTGCAGGTCGCGAGGCGCAGGGCCTCGGCCAGCGTGAGGCCGACGCCGTTGACCAGCGTCGCGACGTTCTGGCTCAGCAGGTGCCCGGCGCCGGCGAGATAGGGCGTGCCGGCGATGCCGAGGCGCCCATCGGCACCAACCTCGACATCGCCGCCGATGGGCGAGGCGTAGCGGCCCGCCGGCATGCCGCCGAGGGCAGCGGCGTCGGAGACGAGGATGGCGCGCGCCAGCGCCTTGGCGCGCAGCATGGCCTTGAGCGTATCGGCGGGCAGGTGGTGGCCGTCGGCAATGAAGCTGGCGGTGAGGCGGTCGTCGGCAAGCTGCGCCCAGATGGCGTTGGGATGGCGCGGCAGCAGGGCGGACACGCCATTGCCCAGATGGGTGGACAGACGCGCGCCGGCCGCGGCGGCGGCGTGCACCTGGTCGGGCGTCGCGGCGGTGTGGCCGATGGATACGAGCACCCCCTCGCCCGCCAGCGCCGCGATGTAGGGCATGGCCTCGGGCCATTCGGGGCTGAGGGTGACGAGGCCGACGAGGCCATCGGCGGCCGCCTGCCAGCGGCGAAATTCGTCGAGGCTCGGCGCGCGCACATGGGCGGCGGGATGGGCGCCGCGCGGGCCGTCCTCGGGGCTGACGGAGGGGCCTTCGACATGAACGAACGGCACCATGGCGGCGAGCCGCGGCGATTGCTCACGCGCGGCGGCGATGGCGCGCAGGCCGGCAATGATCGCCGCCTCAGAGGCGGTGATGAGGGTGGGCGCGAAGCTGGTGACGCCGGCGCGCGCCAGATGCTCGCCCAGGGCGATGACGGTGGATGGATCGAGGGTGGCGCCGTTGAGATCGAGGCCGGCATAGCCGTTGACCTGCAGATCGACGAGGCCGGCGGAGAGCCAGAGCTCGCCGGGCTCGGGCGCGGGGGCGACGAACGTGATGCGCCCATCGGCGATGGTGACGGCGATCCCCTCGCCCGTCGCCGGATCGCGGCCGGTGATGGTGCGCGCCGCGCTCACAGCCAGCGCACGCGGTCGCGGAAGCGGGCGAGGAAGCGCGCATTGGCCTCGTCGCCGCCGGGAGCGTTGCCGCTGCGCCAGACCGGCGGCTCGACGCCGCGCTCGACCAGCTTCGCCACGGTGCGGATGACGAGGCAGTTGAGCGCGAAGGCGTTGGCGAAGGTGGAGACGGCGGCGATGCGCTCGCCCATGCCGGGCACCTCCACCAGCGCGTCGCCGATGGGCACCTTGGTGTCGATGGTGAGGTCGGCGACCTCGTGGAGGTTGTGCTTGGTGGGATGGCGGGCGGGATGCTCGGGGCGCGTGCCGGCGGCGTGCTCGCGCGAGGTGACGCCGATGACGAAGACGCCGCGCGCCTTGGCCTCGAGGGCGGCATCGATGAGCGCGGCGTTGATGCCGTAGGCGTTGGTGAGCAGCAGCAGGTCGCCCTGCCCCAGCCGGTTGTCGGTGACGACGACGCGGCCATAGCCGGGGGTGCGCTCGATGGCCATGGAGCGCAGCGCACCGTTGGAGAGCAGCGTGCCCTCGTCGAGAATGGCGCTTACATGCATGAGGCCGCCGGCGCGGAAGAAGATCTCCTGCGCGGCGAGATTGGAGTGGCCGCCGGGGCCGTAGACATAGACGAGGCGGTCGGCGGCGATCTGGTCGGCAAGGCGGGTGGCGGCGGCATCGAGGCTCGCCGCCTCCTCGTCGAGGATGCGCCGCATATGCGCGGTGACGCGGTCGAAATAGAGCAGCGTGAGGGCGTCGGCGGCGCGCGCGTCAGGCATCGGGATCGGACTCCGGGTCGAGATAGAGCGTGCAGTCGGGATGGGTGCGCAGGACGCTCGCCGGGCACGCGGGGGCGATGGGGCCGGTGAGCGCGGCGGCGACGGCAGCGCGCTTGCTGCGGCCCGGCACGACGCAGAACAGGTGGCGGCCGCGCATGAGCAGCGGGATGGTGAGGGTGATCGCCTGGCGCGGCACCTCGGCGAGGGTGGCGAAGCAGTCGTCATCGACCTGCTGCTGGCGGCAGGCGAGATCGAGGTCCACCCGCTTGACGTCGAGCGGGTCGGCGAAATCGGCGACCGGCGGATCGTTGAAGGCGAGGTGGCCGTTGACGCCGATGCCGAGGCAGACGACGTCGTTGGGGGCCTCGTTGAGCAGCGCCGCATAGCGGGCGATGGCGGCGGCCGGATCGGGCTCGGGCACGATGCGGTGCACGGCGGCGAAGGGCAGGCGCGTGAAGACGTGCGCGTCGAGCCAGACGGCGAAGCGCTGCGGGGCGCCGGGCGCGAGGCCGATATATTCGTCCATGTGGAAGGCGGTGACGCGCGACCAGTCGATGCCGGGCGCGCGGCGCAGGGCGGCGAGCGTATCGGCCTGGCTGGGAGCGGCGGCGAAGATCATGCGCACGGCGGGCTGGCTCGCCAGCAGGCGGCGCAGCGTGGCGCCGATCTCGGCGGCGGCGGTCTCGGCCATGGCGAGGCGGCTTGTAAAGCCGCGCACACGCAGCCGCCCAACGGCGCGCTCAACAGACCGGTCGGCAACCGGCTCGACAGACATGGCTCCTCCGGCGGGCAGCAAGGCAGGTTGGAGGACTATTCTCTGCAACCGGTTGCATGTCAAGCTGGGGGACTGGCCCTTATCCCCCGATCTGTGGCAAAGGACACCCGAGATGAAGAGCAAGCCCGAGCGTCAGGCGACACCGACGATCAGCCAGGTGGCCGCCGCCGCCGGGGTCGATCGCTCGACCGTGTCGCGCGCCTTCACGCGGCCGGCGATGTTGTCGAGCGAGACGGTGGAGCGCGTACGGGCGGCGGCAGAGCGGCTCGGCTACGTGCCCAACCACACGGCGCGGGCACTCAGCACCGGCTATTACCGCAACGTGGCGCTGATCGTGCCGGACGTCGCCAACCCGTTCTTTCCGCCGCTGATCAGCGCCGTGCAGCGCGAGACCGACCGGCTCGACTTCTGCCTGTTCCTCGGCAACACCGACGAGGACCCGCGCCAGGAGGACAAGCTGGTGGACCGCTTCGCCGGACAGGTGGCGGGGGTGATCCTCGCCTCGAGCCGGCTCAACGAGGCGCAGATCCGCGCGCATACGGCCAAGCGCCCGCTGGTGCTGGTCAACCGCGACGTGAGCGGCATTCCACGTGTGCTCATCGACAGCGGTTCGGGGGTGGAGGAAGCGGTGGCGCACCTCGCCGAGCTGGGGCACAGGACCATCGTCTATATCAGCGGGCCGGCGAGCTCGTGGTCGAACCGGCAGCGCCGCAACGCCGTGCGCAGGGCGGCCGAGAAGCTGGGCCTCCGGCACTTCACCGTGCCCTCGCCGATCGCCAGCTACCAGGCCGGACGGGCGGTGGCGCCGCAGGTGCTGCGCACCGGCGCGACGGCGGCCATCGCCTTCGACGACGTGACGGCGCACGGCCTGCTCGCCGGGCTCGCCGACAACGGCGTGGTGGTGCCGCGCGACTTCAGCGTCATCGGCTGCGACGACGTGCTGGGAGCGGTGACGCAGCCGGCGCTGACCACCGTCTCCAACTGGTCGGTGGAAGCGGGCCGCGCGGCGGTGTCGCTGCTGTTCGACATGCTGCAGTCGAGCGCCATAAGCGACGTGCGCTACGTGCTCGAAACGCACCTCGTGGTGCGCGACACGACGCGCCCGGCGGTGACGGCGCCGACCGGGCGCGGCAAGCGTTGAGCTACGCCGGGCGGCGCTCGGCGAGGAGGACGTGCTCGCAGAACAGCACCGTCTCGCCGCGCTGGTTGAGCACGGTGCAGGTTTCGACGACGCGGCCGTGGGCGGGGCGCTTGGGGTCGTCGGTCGTGGCGGTGACCTCGAGGCGGGTGTGAATGGTGTCGCCGATGAACACCGGCTTGGGGAAGCGCAGCCGCTCGTAGCCATAGGTGAAGGCGCGCGGATTGGCGATGGCGGCGGTGAGGCCGATGCCGATGGCGAAGGTCATGGTGCCGTGCGCGATACGCTGGCCGAACGGCGTCGTCTTCATGAACTCGGCGTCCATGTGGTGGGGATAGAAGTCGCCGCTATGGCCGGCATGGACGACGATGTCGGTCTCGGTGATGGTGCGGGCGGCGCTCTCGCGCACCTCGCCCACGACGTAATCCTCGAACCAGCGCGCGCCGCTCATCGGTTTTCTCCTTGCCTGTCGGGCACTTTCTAGCCTCCGATGGGAATTTTATCAACAAAACGTATTTTGACACATGGAACATCCTCCCCTATCTTCCGCCCACGGCCGATAGAATGGAACCGGCAGGGAGCGGGGGAAAGATGACGGACGGCGCAGGGGTCGTGTTGCGGGGCATGACGTGGGACCATGCCCGCGGCTTCGATCCGATGGTCGTGACCGCCGAGCTTTACGCCGAGGCGCATCCGGGCGTCGAGATCATCTGGGAAAAGCGCGACCTGCAGGCCTTCGCCGACCGGCCGCTGGAGGCGATGGCCGAGAGCTACGACCTCATGGTCATCGACCACCCGCATGTGGGGGAAGCGGCGGCGGGCGGCATGCTGGTGGCGCTCGACGCGGTGGGGCGCGATGCGGAACTCGACCGGCTGGCGGCCGAATCGGCGGGCGTGTCGCACGCCTCCTACAGTTTCGACGGGCGGCAATGGGCGCTCGCCATCGACGCGGCGACGCCGATCGCCAGCTATCGGCCGGACCTCATGGAGGCGCCGCCGACGCGCTGGCGCGAGGTGATCGCGCTGGCCGAGGCGGGGCGCGTCATCTGGCCGATCAAGCCGATCAACGCGCTGATGAGCTTTTACAACCTATTGGCCAGCATCGGACAGCCCTTCGGGGATGGCGGCGTGGGCGCCGACCCGGCGGTGGCCGCCGACATGCTGCGCGAGATGCTGGCGGTGAGCCGGCACGTGCCGGCCCAGTGCCTCGCGATGGACCCGATCGGCGCCTATGAATGGCTCGCGGCGCGCTCCAGCCACGCCTATGTGCCCTATCTCTACGGCTATTCGAACTATTCGCGCGACGGCTTCCGGCTCCACCCAGTGCAGGCCGCCGCCATTCCGGCGCTGGGCGAGGACGGGCCGCTCGGCTCGCCCATCGGCGGCACCGGCATCGCCGTGTCGGCGCGGAGCCGGCACCGCGACGTGGCGGTGGACTATGCCTTCTGGATCGCCTCGGCCGAGTGCCAGCGCGGCCCCTATTTCGCCGCCGGCGGGCAGCCCGGCAACGTCGTCGCCTGGCGCGACGCGGCCTGCAACGCGGCATCGCGCAATTTCTTCGCGGCGACGCTGGAAACGCTGGAGCGCTCCTATCTGCGCCCCCGCCATCGCGGCTACATGGCGTTCCAGGCGACGGGGGGCGACCTCGTCCACCGGTGCCTCACGGGCGACTTGACGCCCGACGCCTGCGCCCGTGCCCTCAACGACACCTACGCCAAGAGCCTTGCCCCATGACTTCGCCGTCCTCCCCGCCGCGCCGCCGCCCGCTCGAAGGCATCGTCGTCGCCGATTTCAGCCAGTTCCTCTCCGGCCCGATGGCGGCGATGAAGCTGGCCGACATGGGCGCGCGCGTCATCAAGATCGAGCGGCCGGGGGCCGGCGACCTGGGGCGCAGCCTCTATCTGTCGGACGTGGACATCGAGGGCACCAATACGCTGTTCCACGCCATCAACCGCAACAAAGAGAGCTACGCCGCCAACCTCAAGGCGCCGGAGGACCTGGCACGCGTCAAGGCGCTGGTGGCGCAGGCCGACGTGCTGATCCAGAATTTCCGGCCCGGCGTGATGGAAAAGTACGGGCTCGACTACGAGAGCGTGAAGGCGATCAATCCGCGGCTCGTCTATGCCTCGATCTCGGGCTATGGCGCGACCGGCGAATGGGCTGGCCTGCCGGGGCAGGACCTCCTGGCGCAGGCGCGCTCGGGGCTGATGTGGCTCACCGGCGACGGCGACGGCCCGCCCATGCCGATGGGGCTGGCGGTGGCCGACCAGTTCGCCGGCAACATCACCGTGCAGGGCATCCTGGCGGCGCTGCTGGAGCGGCACTCCACCGGTGTCGGCGCGCATGTCGAGACGTCGCTGCTCGAAGCCCTGCTCGACTTCCAGTTCGAGGTGCTGACGACGCATTTCAACGACCCGCAGCGGCGCCTGCCCGAGCGCAGCGAGGTCAGCAACGCGCACGCCTATCTGGCGGCGCCCTATGGCGTCTACCGCACGGCGGACGGCTATCTCGCCATCGCCATGATGCCGGTGCCGCGCCTCGCCGAGGTGCTGGGCTGCGACGCGATCGCCAACGAGACCGACCCGCGCCAGTGGTTCACGCGGCGCGACAGCATCAAGGCGCGGCTGGCGGCGTTCCTCGCCACCGAGACGACGGCGCACTGGCTGTCGCTGCTGATCCCCGCCGACATCTGGGCCACCGAGGTGCTGGACTGGACGCAGCTCGTCGCCAGCCAGGGCTTTAAGGATCTCGATTTCACGCAGACGCTGAAGCTGCGCAGCGGCGAGGCCATCGAGACGACGCGGCTGCCGCTGCGCTTCGACGGCGCGCTGCTGCGCTCGGAGCGCCCGGCGCCCAGCGTCGGCGAGCATAACGGGCTGATCGACAGCGATTTCGGCCTCGCGGCGGCGGCCGCGCCGGAGCGGGTCAAGGAGGACGCCTCGTGAGCACCGCAGCCGCCGCCGACCCCATTCGGGCGCAGCTCGAAACCGTCTATACCGGCGTCGTCAACGACATCATGCGCGGGCGCGGGCTCACCGACTACGCGCTGCCGAGCGAATTGCGCCCGCTGATCGACGGGCAGGTGCTGTGCGGGCCGGCCTTCACCATCGAGGGCCAGGTGAGCGAGGGCGCCGACGCGCACGAGACGCTGCTGGCGTGGACGAGCCTGTTGAGCGAGATTCCAGCCGGCCATGTGTGGGTGAGCCAGCCCAACGACATGAGCGTGGGGCATATGGGCGAATTGTCGGCCGAGGCACTGAAGCTGCGCGGCGTATTGGGCTGCGTGGTCGATGGCGGCATCCGCGACACCGGCTTCATCCGCCGGCTGGGGTTCCAGAGCTGGCACCGCTTCTTCACGCCGCGCGACATCGTCTCGCACTGGCTGCCGACCGGCTCGAATGTCGAGATCACCATCGGCACGGTGAAGATCGCGCCGGGCGACTACCTGCTCGGCGACCTCGACGGGCTGGTGCGCATCCCGCGCGCCGAGGCGGCCGAGATCGCCGCCGCGGCGGTGGTGGCCATGCAGACCGAGAACAAGGTGCGCACGGCGATCCTCGACGGGCTCGACCCGCGCTCGGCCTATCTGCGCTACGGGAAGTTCTAGAGACGAAGCGGTTGGAGCGTGGGGCTCAGGTGCCGCCGATGGCGCGGGAGATCTGGCCGGCGGCTTCGAGCAGGCGCGCGCGGCAGGTCTCGATGGGCACGCTGCCGAAATAGCGATCGACATAGGGGATGGTGAGCGCGGCCGCGGCGGCGCCGTCATAGCCGATGACGGGGGCGCTGATATTGGTGACGCCCTTCACCACGTAGCTCGGCATCTGCTCGTAGCGGCGGGTGCGCGTCTCGGCCAGCTCGCGGCGCAGGCGGGCGGCGGAGACGCCGTCGGGATGCGGATAGGTGGCAAGGAACTCGGTCAGCCACGCCTCGGGCCGGTTGGCGAGCAGCACGCGCCCCGACGAGGTGCGCCACGCCTCGACGCGGGCGCCGAGGCGCACGCTCATGATGTTGTCGCCGGGATTGTCGATCTGGCCGATGACGAGGACGAAGTTCTCGGAGAGGACGGTGAGGTGCACGGACTCGTCGATGGTGTTGGCGAGGCGCGTCATCACCGGCCCGGCGGCGGCGGTGAGGCGGGCGACGACCGGCGTGCGGTTGGCCATCTCGAACAGCTTGGTGGTGAGGAAGTAGCGCTCGCCGCCCTCCTCGGGGGCGACGATGCCGCGCCGGCGCAGCACCACCAGCATGCGGTAGATCTCGCTGACCGAGCGGTTGAGGGTGCGGGCGATCTCGACCTGGGTCAGCCCGCTTTCGGCCGAGGACAGGACGTCGATGATGTCCAGCCCCTTTTCGAGGGCCGGGGCGGTGTATTTGTTGTCGTCCACGGGGGTGTCGGTCTTGCGCATCACGCCTCTCAGCTTCTCATCGACAGGGACGGCGCGCGCGTCAAGCCATGAACTGGCCGCCATTCACCTCGATCACCTGCCCGGTGACGAAGCCGGCCAGCCGCTCGGAGGCGAGATAGAGATAGGCGCCGACGCAATCGTCGGGCACGCCGCTGCGCCCCAGCGGGATGGCGGCGACGAATTTGTCGAGGACCGCCGCCGAGGTGTGCCGGCGGTGGATCTTGGTATCGACGACGCCCGGCGCCACGGCGTTGACGCGGATGCCTTCAGGCGCCAGCTCGCGGGCGAGGCCGCGCGTGAAGGTCGAGACGGCGGCCTTGGCCGAGGCGTAGAGGACGCTGCCCGACGAGCCGCCGATGCGGGCCGAGATGGAACCGGTGTTGACGATAGTGCCCCTGCCCTCAGCGCGAAAGATCGGCAGGGCGGCGCGCGACAGGGCGAAGACGGCGCCGAAATTGAGATCGAGGATGCGTCGGTAGTCGGCGAGCGCGATGTCGGCGACGGGCCGGCGGGCGAGCGTGTCGCCGGCATTGTTGACGAGGATGTCGAGGCGGCCCGCGGCGGCGGCGGCGTCCTGCACCAGCCGCTCGGCCTGGGTCAGGTCGGAGAGGTCGGCGCGCAGCAGAAAGGCGCGGCCACCCTGCCCCACGATGTCGTCGCGCAGCGCCTCGGCCTCACCGACGCTGCGGTGGACATGCAGCACGACGCCGGCGCCGCAGGCGGCGAAGCCGCGCGCCACGGCGGCGCCGATGCCGGTGCTGGAGCCGGTGACGAGGGCGACGCGGCCCTCGAACTCGGCAAAGGGCGCCGTCCAGCCCATGCGTCAGGACGCGGCGGCGGGGGCGCCGGCCGCGGCGGCGTCGCGATAGCGCACGGTCTGCAGATGCTCGCAATAGAGCACCAGCTCGCCATCATGCTTGAAGATCTCGTAGCTGAACACGGCGAGGCCCATGTCGGGATATTTGGGCTCCTTCCGCAGCAGGGTGCGGATGCCGTAGATGGTGTCGCCGATGAAGGTCGGCTTGATGAAGCGCAGCTTGTCGTAGCCGTAGGAGAAGGTCTGGGTGTTGTTGTGGGCGAACAGGCCGAGCCCGTAGCTGAACACCTGGGCGCCGGCGACGAGGCGGCGGTTGAACACCCCCTCCTCGCGCGCAAAGGGCTCGTCGGCGACGTAGGGGTGCAGGTCCATGACGAGGCTGTTGAACAGCATGGCCTCGCCCTCGGAAATGGTGCGGCGGATGGAGCGCACGCGCCAGCCGGGCTCGAGGTCCTCGTAGAGCCAGGTCTCCATGTTCCAGACGGGGATGGCGCCGTGCTGGGCGGGATCGGGGTTGGGGTTGCGGGCCATGGGGGATGCCTCCGGGTTACTGGATGGCGCGGCTGCCGTAGATCAGGTCGGGCAGCCAGAGCGAAATCTGCGGGAAGACGCTGAGCAGCACCAGCAGAATCATCATCATGGCGAGGTAGGGCAGCACCTCGCGCGAATAGTCGAGCATGCGGGCGCCGAGCACCTGCGAGGAGATGTACATGAGCCCGCCGACCGGCGGGGTGATGCCGGCGATGGTGAGGTTGGTCACGAGCACGATGCCGAAATGCACCTTGTCGATGCCGGCCTGGCCGATGAGTGGGATCAGCATGGGGGTGAGGATGATGAGCGCCGCCGAGCCCTCGATGGCGGTGCCGAGCACGATCAGCATGAAATTGATGACGAGCAGCAGCACTATGGGATTGCCGGCCATGGTGCTGAGCCAGCCGGTCATGGTCTGCGGCACCTGCTCCCAGGCGAGGTAGAAGCCGAGGGCGGAGGCGGCGCAGATCATGATCATGACGATGCTGGCGTCGCGCGTCGCCTCGGCGAGCACGCCGGGCAGTTGCCGGAAGCTGAACTCGCGATAGCCGACGATGGCGATGAACAGCACGTAGACGGCGATGACGGCGCCGGATTCGGTGGTGGTGAAGACGCCGTAGCGCGTGCCGGCGATGATGATGACCGGGATCGACATGGCCCACAGGCCGTCGCGCAGCGCCGCGAGCAGCTCGCCGCGGGTGGCGCGGGTCTCGCGCTGCGCCTTGTAGCCGCGGCGGCGGGCGGTGATGTGGGTGACGATCATCAGCCCGACGGCGAGCAGCAGGCCGGGGATGATGCCGGCCGCGAACAGCCGCCCGACCGAGGCTTCGGCGAGATAGCCGTAGATGATGAGGCCGATGGAGGGCGGCAGCAGCGAGGTGATGATGGCGGCCGACGAGGTGATGACGGCGGCGAAGGCGCGGCTGTAGCGATAGGCCACCATCTCGGTGCCGATGGTCTTCGCCAGCATGGCGGCATCGGCATTGGCGGAGGCGGTGAGGCCGCCGAGCAGCGTGCCGAGCACGGTGCACATCTGCGCCAGCGCGCCGGTCATGTGGCCGACCAGCACCTCGGCGATGCGCACCAGCCGGCGGGTGATGCCGGAGGCGTTCATGATGCAGCCGGCGAGGACGAAGGAGGGCAGCGCCAGGAGCGAGATGGACTGCGTGCCCTCGAAGATCTCCTGCGCGAAGGCGGTGAGCGGCACCATGCCGCCGCTCAGCAGGTAGAAGCTGAAGGCGGCGATGGCCATGGCCCAGGTGATGGGCGTGCGCACCAGCAGCAGCACGAGCATGAGGACGGCGGGCAGCCAGGCGGCAAGGGCGCTCATATGATGTCCTCCACTTCGTCGGGATTGGTGGCGCGCCAGCGTCCCCAGCGGCCGAGGTGGTAGAGGAGCATCATCAGGCAGGCGAGCGCGAGCGGCGCGTAGGTGACGGTCTGCGGCAGGCTGAGGGCGACGGTGTAGACGTGGGTGGTGTTGGCCGCGAGCATGGCGAACAGCACGCCCATGGTGGCGAAGAAAACGGCGAGCAGCACCCAGTTGCCGATGTCCACGAGGGTCTGCCAGCGCTCCGGCAGATAGTGGATGACGATGTCGATATCGGCGTGCAGACCGCGCCGCACGCCGGTGGCGGCGCCGAAGAACACCATCCAGGCGAAGGCCATGGTGGCGACCTCGTAGGTCCAGGCCGCCGGCTGCGGGAAGAGGTAGCGCGTGACGACGCCCCACACCACCGAGCCGACGGTGACGACGAGGCTGACGATGGCGATGCCTTCGTCGATGCGCAACCACCAGGGGTCGCGGGCAGCGGGTTCGGACATGGGCTCCCCCTTGGAGAACAGGGCCGGGTCCCGTGCGGCGCCCCCGCGCAGGACCCGGCCGAAGCCCGGCAGGCCGGGCGGGCGGCTTACTTCGCCGCCATGGCCTCGCGCATCCGCTCGACGATGCCCGGCGTGACGTTGGGGACGTTGTCGTAGGCGGACTTGGTGGCGTCCTGGAAGGCCGGGATATCGACATCCTCGACGATCTCGACGCCGGCGTCGCGCAGCTTCTGGGCGAACTCGGCGTCGCTCGCGAGGGTCATCTCGGTGAGCTCGGGGCCGATGCGGACGCCTTCCTCCATGAGGATCTGGCGCAGGTCCTCGGGCAGCGAGTTGAGGAACTGCGTGCTGGTGATCCAGGCGGTGAACATGATCTGGTGCGCGGTGTTCGACACGACGTGGCGCACTTCCTGCAGGTTCGAGCCGTAGATGGAGGCATAGGGCGCCTCGGCGGCATCGACGACGTTGGACTGCAGGGCATTGTAGACCTCGCCCCACGGGATCTCGGTGGGCCGGGCGCCGACCGAGCGGAAGGCCTCGAGCATCATCGGCGAGGGCGGCACGCGCACCGACAGGTTGACCATGTCCGCGGGGGTGCGGATGGGCTTGTTGGCGAGCAGGTGGCGGTAGCCGAACAGGCCATCCGACATGACGATGCTGAGGCCCTGGTCGGCGAGCCGGCCGGCGACCTCGGCGAAGACGTCGGAATGCAGCAGGCGGTTGGCGTCGTCGAGGCTGGCATACATGTAGGGGCCGGCGAGCAGCGCGATGTCGGGCAGGAACTGGCCGAGGGCGCCGTAGTCGGTCATGCTCATGAGGGCGGCGCCGCTCATGATCATCTCGTTGATCTTCTTCTGCGCGCCGAGCTGCTCGCCGTGCAGGATGGTGATGTGGATGCGGCCCTCGGAGCGCTCCTCGACCCGCTGCGCGAAGGTCTGGATGGCCTTGTAGGACGGCTCCTCGACATTGGCGACCGAGGTGGCGAAGCGCAGCTCGATGGTCTGCGCCTGCGTCGCGCCGGTCAGCGCCAGGGCGGCCAGGGCCGCGACAATCAATTTCTTCATGGGTCCTCCTGTTGGCGGCGCTTCGACGCCGATTTCGTGTATAAAACTGTCTTTCGTTTATAAATTCATGTGCGCAAAGGCTTGTCAAGCTCGGGCGGCGGGCGCGCACAGATGGATGGCGTCAGTGGGTGACGGGCGTCTTGAGCGGCGTGGCGCTGCGCGCCGTGACGACGCAGGCGGCGACGATGAGGGCGCCGCCGAGCCAGAGCGGCAGGCCGGGGACCTCGCCGAAGAAGGCGAAGCCGAAAATGGCGGCCCAGAGGAGCCCGGTATAGTCGAGCACGGCGAAGACCGAGACCGGCATGCGGCGCAGGCCATTGACCAGCAGCAGGAAGCCGACGGCGCCGAGAAAGCCGATCAGCGTCGCGAGGCCGGCGACGGGCGCGGTGACGACGGGGAGGTCGCCGACGGCCAGCGGCAGGACGAACAGCGCGGCGATGACCGACTGGCCGAGCGTCATGGCGGCCGGCTCCTCATGGCCGGAATGGTGCTTGAGCAGCGCCAGCGTGACGGCATAGGCGAGCGGCGCCAGCATGGCGGCACCCCAGGCGAGCGGCTCGCCGCTGTTCGCGCCGAGATCGAGGCTGGCGCCGGAAAAGACGATGACGGCCGAGCCGGCGGCGCCCAGCGCCAGCGCGATCCACGGGCCGGGGCCGACGCGCTCGCGAAAGACGAGGGCGCCGATGAGGGTGACGTAGACCGGCGCCGTCATGCCGAGCGCCGCGACCACGGCGAGCGGCAGCCGCGCCACGGCGAAGAAGAAGCTCGAGGCGATGATGACGAGCATGACGCCGCGCAGGGCCTGGCGGCCGAGATCGGTGAGGCGCGGCCAGCCGCTGCGGGTCAGCGCGATCCACACGGCGAGCCAGAGCGCGGCGCCGAGATAGCGCACGAACACCACCTGGAAGGCGGTGAGGTCGGCGCCCAGGGCCTTGGCCACGGCATCCATGGCGCACATCAGGGCAATGCCCGTCGCGCCGAGGGCGATGCCGCCCTGCTGTGAGGTCATCAGAGCCCCTTGGAGAGGAAGCTGCGCGTGCGGCCCTTCGGGAAATCGGGCAGAGCGCCGAACACGGCGTAGCCTGCCTGCCGATAGACATGCAAGGCCTGCGGGCTGAAGGTGTCGATATAGGCGCCGTGGCAGCCCCGCACCCGCGCCTCGGCCTCGGCGGCGGCGAGCATCCTGCCGGCGAGGCCCTGCCCGCGCCGCGCCTCGGCGACCCACAGCCATTGCACGTAAAGCCAGCCCCAGGCGGTGTAGCCGGAAATGCCGGCGACCAGCTTATCCCCGGCATGGACGAGGACGGCGAGCGGGCGGCGATCGGCGGGCCCAACATCGGCGTCGTTGAAGGCGGAGAGATTGGCGCCGAGCGCGGCCAGCTCAGCGGGCGGCGGCGCGTCGGTGACGGTGAGGACGGGGACGGCCATCGTTCAGCCGGAGAGCACGCCGCCGGTCATGGGCCGGGGCGCGCCGGTGGTGGTGGGGAAGCTGATCGGCAGGCCGCGTAGCACGCGTACGGCGAGGAAGGCGAAGCACTCGGCCTCGATGGCGTCGCCGCGCCAGCCCACCGCCTCGGCCGGCACTGCCTCGACGCCGGCGCGCTGGCGCAGCATGGACATGATGGTGGGGTTATGGCGGCCGCCGCCACAGACGACGAGCCGGTCGGGGCGGCGCGGCAGGATGTCGAGCGCCTTGCCGACGGCGCTGGTGGTGAAGGCGGTGAGCGTCGCCGCGCCGTCCTCGACGCCGAGGCCGTCGGCCATGGTGGAGAGGAAATCGAAGCGGTCGAGCGACTTGGGATATGGCGCGGTCAAATAGGGGTGCTCGAGCAGGCGGGCGAGGCGCGCCTCGTCCACCGTGCCGCGCGCCGCCAGCGCCCCGTCGCGATCCATGTCGCCGAGGCCGTGCGCCTTGATGAAGTCGTTGATGGGGGCGTTGGCCGGGCCGGCGTCGAAGGCGACGAGCTGGTCGGCGCCGTCCCACCAGGTGACGTTGGCGACGCCGCCGAGATTGAGCACGGCGGTGCGCCCGTCGGTGGCGCCGATGCGGCGCAGCAGCGCCTGATGATAGAGCGCGGCGAGCGGCGCCCCCTGCCCGCCGGCGCGCACATCGGCCGAGCGGAAATCATAGGCGACGCGGATGCCGGTGAGATCGTGCATCAGCCGTCCGTCGCCGAGCTGGCGCGTGGCGCCGATCCGGCCGGGCCGGGGGGCGCGGTGCAGCACCGACTGGCCGTGAAAGCCGATGATGCCGATGTCGGCGGGCAGCAGGCCGGCTTCGATGACGAGGCCGAGCACGGCGGCGGACTGGGCGCGGGTCAGGGCATCCTCGGCGGCGGCGAAGAGCGCCGGGTCGGGGCCTTCGAAATTCCACTGGCGGGCGGCGGCGAGGGTCGCCTCCAGCAGGACGCGGATGGAGGCCGGATAGGGCGTCAGCGTGTAGGGGCCGAAGCTTTCGACGGTCTCGCCATCGGTGCGCAGCAGCGCCACGTCGATATTGCCGTCGAGCACGGTCCCCGTCATCAGGCCCACGGCCCAGACCGGCTGCATGATAAACTCCTAGTCGCGCGTCATGGCATCGCCCACGGCGCGGCGCAGGGCGACGATGCCGCTGTCGAAATGGCGCGTGGGGTGGATGCGATTGGTCAACAGGGTCCAGGCGCGGCCACGGGCGAAATCGATCCACAGGCCGGTGCCGGTGAAGCCGGTATGGCCGATGGTGGCGCTGGAACAGTGTTCGCCGCCCGACCAGCCCTCATAGGGGCGCTCCCAGCCATGGGTGCGGCGGGCCGAGAGCGGCGTGCGGATGGGCGCGTCGGGGCCGGTGTCGGCGAGGCGGGCGGCGGCGAAATCGAGGATGGCGGCGGCGGTACCGAAGAGGCCGGCATGGCCGGCGCCCTGCAAGGCCGAGCAATTGTCATCATGAACCTCGCCGACGAGGACGCGGTGGCGCCAGGTGTCGTCCTCGGTGGCGGCGGCTTCGGCGGGGTCGGCGGCCCAGGCGAAGCCCGGCCCCGGCGGCATGTCGCGGATGGCGCAGCGCTCGAGGCGCTCGAGGGCGAGGCCGAGCAGGATGAAGTTGATGTCGGAATAGACGGCGGGGCCGGCCGGCCACTCGTGCTGCAACACGAAGGCGCGCAACAGGTCGGGGTCGCGGCCATAGGTATAGAGCGGGAAGACGGCCGGGAACGGCGTCTGGTGGCCGAGGCACTGGCGGAAGGTGACGCGGCGCTCCCACGCGTCGGCATTGTACTGGCGGAAATCGGGCAGGACGCTGGTGAGCGGCGCGTCGAGAGCGAGGCGGCCGGCCGCCGCGAGCGCGAGGATGCGCGGCGTGGTGAACAGCACCTTGGTGAGCGAGGCGAGATCGAACCATGTCGCCTCGGTCATCGGACGGGCGGCGGGGACGAGCTGCGCGGCGCCGATGGCGCGAACCTGCCGCGTGCCATCGGCCGTGACGAGGCCGAGCACGCCGCCGGGAATGCGGCCGGCGGCGACGGCGGCGGCGAGCGGCGCGAAGGCGCGCTCGAAGGTTTCGGCGCGCGCGGCCATCAGGCGGTCTCCAGCCGGACGCGATGGTCGGGGCCGGCGGCGCGCCACTGGGCGGGCGGCGGCTCGTAGCCGGCGGGCCGGACCAGCGAGGGCACCTGCGTCACATCGACGATAAAATGCTGGTTGCGCCGCTCGACGGCCGGCACGGCGGCGATGAGGCGCTTGGTGTAGCTGTGCTGCGGATCGGCGAGGATGGCGGCGGCGGCGCCGATCTCGACGATCTGGCCGGCATACATGACGGCGATGCGGTGGGCGATGCGCTCGACCACGGCCATGTCGTGCGAGATGAAGAGATAGGCGAGGCCGAACTCGCGCTGCAGATCGACGAGCAGGTCGAGCACCATGGCCTGCACCGACACGTCGAGGGCGGAGACCGCCTCGTCGAGCACGACGACATCGGGGTTGAGCATCAGGGCGCGGGCGATGCAGAGGCGCTGGCGCTGGCCGCCCGAGAACTGGTGCGGGTAGCGCGCCAGCGCATCGGCCGGCAGATCGACGCGCGCGAGAAGCATGCGCATGCGCTCGCGCAGGGCGGCGTCGCGGCGCTGGCCGTTGGCGATGGCGGGCTCGGCCAGCAGCGCCTCGACGTCGAGACGCAGATTGAGCGAGGCGAAGGGGTCCTGGAACACCATCTGGATGGGGCGATGCGAGCGGCCGGCGCGCGTCGCGATGTCGCCGCGGGTGCGCTCGACGAGGCCGAGGATGGCGCGCGCCGTGGTGGACTTGCCCGAGCCGCTTTCGCCGACGATGCCGAGCGTTTCGCCGGGCAAGAGGTCGAAATCGACGCCATCGACGGCGTGCACGGCGCCGGTCGGGCCGAACAGGCCCTTGCCGACCGGGAAGCGCACGACGAGGTCGGCGACCTTGACGATGGGCGGGGCGCCGGTCTCGGCGCGCTTGCCGTCGTCGCGCACGGCCTTGCCGGCGCTGAAATGCGGCACCGCCTGCAGCAGGTGCCTGGTGTAGTCGTGCTGCGGCCGGTCGAGCACGGTGTCGGTGGCGCCGGCCTCGACGGCGACGCCGTGCTGCATGACCATTATGCGGTCAGCGATGCCGGCGACGAGGCCGATGTCGTGGGTGATGAAGATCATCGCCATGCCGGTCTCGGCGCGCAGTTCGGCGAGCAGCGCCATGATCTGCGCCTGCACGGTGACGTCGAGCGCGGTGGTCGGCTCGTCGGCGATGAGCAGGCGCGGGCTCGCGGCCAGCGCCATGGCGATCATGACGCGCTGGCGCATGCCGCCCGACAATTGGTGCGGGTAATAGCCGAGGCGCGAGCGGGCGTCGGGGATGCGGACGCGCTCCAGGACGTCGAGCGCCGCCGCGGTGGCGGCATGGCCGGCGAGGCCCCGGTTGAGGCGGAAGGCCTCCTCGATCTGCGCGCCGATGGTGTGCACCGGGTTGAGCGAGGTCATCGGCTCCTGGAAGATCATGCCGATGTCGCGGCCGCGCACGTGGCGGAGCACGCGCTCGCCGGCGGCGGTGACGTCGAGGCTGGTGCCGTCGGCGCGTTGCAGCGTGATGGCGCCGGAGGTGATGCGGCCGCCGCCGAAATCGACGAGGCGGTTGACCGACAGCGCCGTCACCGACTTGCCGGAACCGCTTTCGCCGACGATGCCCAGCGTCTGGCCGGGCAGCAATTCGAAGCTCACGCCGCGCACCACCTCGTTGGCGCGCGGGTCGCGGCCGAAGCCGACATGGAGATCGCGGACGGAAAGGAGCGGCGTGGTCATGCCTCCCTCCTCTGCGTGCGCGGGTCGAGGATGTCGCGCAGGGCGTCGCCGGCGAGGTTGAAGCCGAGGATGCCGAGCATGATGGTGAGCGCCGGGAACAGCATCAGCCACGGCGCCTGCTGCATGAGGTTCTTGCTCTCGGACAGCATGAGGCCGAGCGAGGGCGTGGGCGGCTGCGTGCCGAGGCCGAGGAAGGAGAGGCCGGCTTCGGTGAGCAGCGCCCAGGCAAGGGCAAGAGTCACCTGCACGGCGAGCGGCGCGACGAGGTTGAGCAGCAAATGGCGGGTGAGGATGTAGGATTGCAAGCTGCCGAAGGTGCGCGCCGCATCGACGAAGTCGCGGCGCTTGAGCGACAGCGCCGGGCCGCGCACGACGCGCGCGAAGATGGGCGTGTAGACGATGCCGATGGCGGCGATGCTGGTGAAGGTGCCGGGCCCGACGATGGCGATGATGAGCAGCGCCAGAAGGATCGCCGGAAAGGCCAGCAGCACGTCCATGACGCGCATCAGGACGCCGTCCCATACCCTGCCCCACCAGGCGGCGAGCAGACCGATGACGGTGCCGGCGAGGGTGGCGCAGGCGACCGAGGCGAAGGCGATGATCAGCGACTGGCCGATGCCGACCATCAGTCGGCTCGCGGTGTCGCGGCCGAGCAGGTCGGTGCCCATCCAGTAGGTGGAGCTGGGCGGCTTCAGCCGGTCGAGGGGGAATTGCTTGAGGGCATTGTGCGGGGTCAGCCCGAGCGCGCCGAGGATGGCAGCGACGAGATAGAGAACGATGATGGTGAGGCCGATGCGGCCCGAGGGATGGCGGAACAGCGCGGCGAGGAGGCGCATCAGCTTCCTCCCAGGCGGATGCGCGGGTCGAGCGCCACATAGGCGAGATCGACGAGCAGGTTCACGACGAGGAAGTTGAAGGCGATGAACAGTACCGAGCCCTGCACCAGCGCGTAGTCGCGCTGGGTGATGGCGTCGAGGACGAGCCGGCCGAGGCCCGGCAGGGCGAAGATCTGCTCGACGATGACGGCGCCGCCGAGGAGATAGCCGAACTCGACGCCGGAGAGCGTCACCACCGGGATCAGGGCGTTAGGCAGGGCGTGGCGCCAGACGACGCTCATGGCCGAGGCGCCCTTGGAGCGGGCGGTGCGCACATAGTCGTCGCTCAAGACGTCGAGCATGGCCGAGCGCGAGATGCGCGTCACCGAGGCGGCGAAGGCGAAGCCGAGGGTGATGGCGGGGAAGACGAGCTGGCCGAGATTGGCGAGCGGATCGACGAAGAGCGGCGTGAAGGTGCCCATGACCGGCACGACGCCGAAATAGACCGACAGCACGTAGATGATGAGCACGCCGAGGACGAAATTGGGCGTCGATTGGCCGAGTATGGCGACGACGCGGACGACGAGGTCGCTCGGGCGCTCGTTGCGGGTGGCGGCGAGGACGCCGAGCGGTACGCCGACGGCGAGCGCGATCAGCATGGAGAGCAGCGCCAGCTCCAGCGTCAGCGGGAAGCGGTCGAGGATGATGGCGAGGACCGGCCGGCCGTAGATGGTGGAGATGCCGAGGTCGCCGTGGAACAGGCCGCCGAGCCAGCGCAGATATTGCGACCAGACCGGCTGGTCGATGCCGAAATAGCTGGCGAGGGCGGCGCGCTGGTCGGGCGTGAGCAGCCCGGCCTCGGTGCCGAGCATGGCGGTGATGGCATCGCCGGGGATGAGCCGGATGGAGACGAAGACCAGCACCGACACGCCGAGCAGGATCAGCGGGAAGGTCAGCAGCCGCTGCGCCACATAGCTCATCGGTCCCTGCCCTCCTCCCTTGGAGAATGGGCCGGCCCGCGGGGGCCGGCCCGATGGTTGCTACTGGATGGAGATCTTGGTGATGCCGAACAGCGTGCCGGTCGGCGAGGCCTCGTAGCCCGAGACCGTCTTGAGCTGCGCGGTGTAGTTGAACGAGGTGGACAGCCAGATCCAGGGCGACTGCTCGGCGAGGTGCCGCTCGAACTCCTGGAAGATGGCGACGCGCTTGGCCGGATCGGTCTCGGCCTGGCCCTCCTTCATGAGGGTGTCGAGCGTGTCGTCCACGAAGTTCGACACCTTGAGCAGATTGCCGTCCTTGGTGAAGTAGCGGTTGTACATGGGATACGGGTCGGGACGGCCGCCGTTCAGCGCCACGGCCATGTCGAAGTCGCCCGCGAGCCAGGTATCGACGTAGACGTTGAGCTCCATCATCTTGATGTCGAGCTTGACGCCGATCTCGGCGAGCTGGCTCTGGAGCACCTGCGCCTCGGCGGAGGCGACGGGCGGCTCGCCGGTGGCGGCGATCACCGTGGCCGAGAAGCCATCGGCAAAGCCGGCTTCCTGCATGAGCTGCCTGGCCTTTTCGACATCCTGCTTGTAGCAGAACAGCGTTTCGGGGTCCTGCGCGAAGGCCGGCATGGTCAGCGGGCCGGTGACCTTGCCCTCGCCCACCAGCGCGGCGTCGATGATGGCCTGCCGGTCAACGGCGCAGGACATGGCCTGCCGGACCTTGAGGTTGTCCATCGGGGCGCGCGCCGGGTTGAGCTGGAGCACGTTGTAGGCGAGCACCGGCACGCGGTTGAGCTGCAGGTTGGGCTCGTTGGGCACGAGAGTGGCCACCAGCGGGTCGTTGAGCAGGGCGAAATCGACCTGGCCGGCGCGCAGCGAGGCGAGGATGGCGGTCTCGTCGGGCAGCACCGAGACGGTAACGCCGTCGATGTCGAGCTTGCCGCCGGCCCAGTCGGGGTTGGCGCTCAGCACTTCCTTGGAATTGGGCTCCCAGGAATCGAGCTTGAACGGGCCGGAGCCGAGGGCGACGGTGCCGATGGTGCCGGCCGCGATCTCGCTTTGCGGCACGATGGCGGCGTTGACGGTGGCCATGGCGACGAGGATCGGCACGTCGGCGGTGGAGAGGTGGAACACCACCGTCTCGGCGTCGGGGGTGTCGATGCCCTCGATGGAGAGGAAGTTGGAACGGGCGGCGGCCGAGGTCGCCTCATCGAGGATGCGCTCGAACGACGCCTTGACGTCGGCCGGCGTCACCTGCGCGCCATTGGTGAATTTGGCGGCGGGGTCGAGCTTGAAGGTCAGCGTCTTGGCGTCAGGCGCGAATTCCCAGCTCTTGGCGATGGCCGGCTCGACATTGAGCTCGGCGTCGAGGCGCACCAGCGGCTCGTAGATGAGCTCGAGCAGGCGCAGCGACGAGAACGCCGTCTGCTTGTGCGGATCGAGGCCGGTGGCGTCCTGCGACCACGCCATGCGCAGCGTGGCGGCCTCGACGGGCAGCGCGACGGCGGCGGTCGAGAGCGCCGTGGCGACGGCGAGCCCGGCAAGGAGCTTGCGGGGGTTGGTCCAGTGCATGTGCGTTTCCCTCCTGGTTGGCGTCCGCCCCGCTGGGCGGCTTGCGGAAATGGTCATGGTGCCGTGCCTTCGATGGCGCGGCGAAGAAAGCCGCCGGCACGGGCGAGCGCGGCACGGGCGGCCGCGACCTCGAGGCCGGTGGCGATGACGAGAATGGCGAGCTTCACGTCGTTGCCGGTCGCGTCCAGCGCCGCCTCGGCGGCCTCGGCAGTGCAGCCGGTGGCCTCGACGACGATGAGCACGGCACGGGCCAGCAGCTTTTCGTTGCTGGCGTTCAGATCGACCATCAGGTTCTGGTAGGTCTTGCCGATGCGCACCATGCTGGCCGTGGTCAGCATGTTGAGCACGAGCTTTTGCGCCGTGCCGGACTTGAGGCGGGTCGAGCCGGTCAGCACCTCGGGGCCGACGACCGGTGCGATGGCGATGTCGGCGATGGCGGCGATGGGCGAGCCGGGATTGCACGACAGCGACACCGTCACCGCGCCCCGCTCGCGCGCATAGGTGAGCGCGCCGACGACATAGGGTGTGCGGCCGCTGACGGCGATGCCGACGACCACGTCCTTGTCGGTTATGTCGATGGCGGCGAGGTCGGCGGCGCCGTCCTCGGCCCGGTCCTCGGCGCCTTCGGCGGCGCGCGTCAGGGCGCCCGGCCCGCCGGCGATGATGCCGACCACCATGCCGTAGGGGACGCCGAAGGTCGGCGGGCATTCGGAGGCGTCGAGCACGCCGAGCCGGCCGCTGGTGCCGGCGCCGATATAGACGAGCCGACCGCCGGCGCCGAAGGCGGCGACGACGGCATCGACGGCGCGGGCGATGTCGGGGATGACGCGGGCGACGGCCTCGGGGACGGTGCGATCCTCGGCGTTGATGGTCTCGAGGATGGCGCGCGTCGGCATGAGATCGATGCCCATGCTGCGCGGATTGCGGCCCTCGGAGACGAGGCCGGAAATCTCGTCGAGCAGCAGGCGGCGGGCGCCAGCGGTGGCGCTCATCGGCCGGACCCGGTGCTGAGGCGGAGTGAGGTCATCGAGGCTCCCTTCCCGATAGAGCTGAAATTAGGAGGTTCCAGGTCCAATTGTCAATCATTTTCACTCCAACCCACATATTTGAACTTTTGTTTCGAAACAGCGGAAAGGTTGGCTAGAGTGGCGCCGACTCGGGCATGGAACGGCAGGCCGCTTGGGGAGGACGCAAATTGGGCATCCAATCGACGATCGAGGCCTCGGCCGGCCAGCTCACCCCGGCCATGCGGCGGGTGGCCGAAACGATACGGCGCAACCCCGCCATCGTGCTCGAGAACACCATTTCGGAGCTGGCCGCAGCGTGCCAGACCTCGGTGGCCTCCGTGGTGCGCTTCTGCCGGGCGCTGGGGCTCACGGGCTATGCGCAACTGCGCATGTCGCTGGCCACAGAGCTGGGGCGCGAGGCGGCGCAGTTCGGCGCCGGCATGACGCTGGGCGCGGAGATCGCCCGCTCCGACACGCTGCAGGAGATGGCGAGCAAGGTCGCCTCGCTCGAGATGCTGGCCATCGACGAGACGGTGTCGAGCCTCGACTTCGCGGCGCTGGAGCGCGTCGTGGCGGCGCTCGACAAGGCGCAGCGCATCCTGCTGTTCGGCATCGGCGCCAGCCAGTTCGTGGCGCAGGACCTGCACCACAAGCTGTTCCGCATCGGCCGCAACGCGTTCCTGATGGCCGATCCGCACGAGGCCTGGTCGGCGGCGCTGCTGGCGCCGCCGGGCACGGTGGCGCTCGGCTTCTCGCATTCGGGAACGACCGCCGACACGGTGCGCTATCTCGAGATCGCGCGGACGGCGGGGGCGCTGACCGTGGCGCTGACCGGGGCGCCGGATTCGCCGCTGGCGCGCGCGGCCGAGGAGCGGCTCATCAGCCATGCGCGCGAGAGCCGGCTCAGGGCCGGCGCCATGGTCAGCCGCATCGCGCAGCTCGCCATCGTCGATTGCCTGTTCCTCGGCGTCGCGCATCTGCGCTACGAGCAGACGATCGAGGCGTTGCAGAAGACGCGCGACGTGACCGAGGAGCGCGGTTAGGGCCACAGGGTCGTGCTGGCGACGTCCAGCACGCCGTTGCGGTAGCTGAGGCCGCCGGGGCGGTCGCGGGCGAGGAGCAGCGGGCCGTCGAGATCGACCCAGCGGGCGAAGGGGGCGAGCAGCGTCGCCGGCAGCATGGAAAGCGAGGTGCTCACCATGCAGCCGACCATTATGGCAAGGCCCAGCGCCTCGGCGCGGCGCGCCACGGCCAGCGCCTCGGTGAGGCCGCCGGTCTTGTCGAGCTTGATGTTGACGGCGTCGTAGCGGCCGACCAGCGCGTCGAGGCCGGCGAGCGCGTGGGCGCTTTCGTCGGCGCAGACCGGCACCGGGCGGGCGATGGCGGCGAGCGCGGCGTCGTCGCCGGCCGGCAGCGGCTGCTCGACGAGCTCGACGCCGGCGGCGGCGCAGGCCGCGAACAGGCCTGGCAGATCGGGCGCGCGCCAGCCCTCATTGGCATCGACGACGAGCCGGGCGCCGGGCACGGCGGCACGGACGGCGCGCAGCCGCTCACCGTCACCGGCAGCGCCGAGCTTTAGCTTGAGCAGCGGCAGATGCGCCGCTCGGGCGGCGGCGGCCGCCATCGCCTCGGGCGTATCGAGGCTGATGGTGAACGCCGTTTCAATCGTGCTCGGCCGGGACACGCCGGCGAGGCCGGCCACGTCGGTGCGAGCGGCGCGCGCGTCGAGCGCCCACAGCGCGCAATCGAGCGCGTTGCGCGCCGGGCCGGGCGGCAGGAGCCGTTGCAGGCCGGCGCGATCGAGCCCCATGGCCAGCGCCGGCGCCTGGGCGCGGATCGTCGCCAGCGTGGCGTCGAGCGACTGGCCGTAGCGGGCATAGGGCACGCATTCGCCGGTGCCGCTGACCCCGTCGCGCGTCAGCGTCACGGTGACGACCTGCGCCTCGGTCTTGGAGCCGCGCGCGATGGTGAAGCGCCCGGCAATGGGAAAGCTCTCGCGCTCGGCGCGAAGGTCGATGGGGCTCATTGCGGGCCGAGGTCGGCGGAAGGGCTGCGGACGGCGGAGAGCCAGGTGGTGGGGCGCTCGATGAGGCGGCGCACGGCGGGCGGCGCGTCGCTGTCGTGGAGGGCGCGGAGCTGCTCGCGCACCGCCGCGTCGGCCTTGGTGAGGCGCAGATTGTAGCGCACATATTCGGTCCAGGTCGGCGCCTCGTAGGTCTCGGTCCACAGCACGGGATCGGCCATGTCGCGCAGCAGCCGCCAGCGGCGGGCGCCGTCGCGGCGGCGGATGCGCTGGCGCTCGGCCATGACGCGCAGGAAGGCGGCGACGTTCTCGGGGCGTATCCGGTAGGTGATCTCGATGACCACGGGGCCGCTGCGCGGCTCGACATCGAGCTCGACATGCGGCGTCTGCCACAGGTTGAGCGGGTCGAGGTCCATCGAGGCGCGCGGCGGCAACGGCAGCCAGAGCCCCATCAGCGCGCCCACCGCAAGGCAGCCGGCGACCACCATGAAGGCGACAGACAGGCCGAAGCCGTCGGCCATCATGCCCCACAGCCAACTGCCCAGCGCCATGCCGCCGAACACCGCCGTCTGGTAGACCGACAGCGCCCGCCCAAGGACCCAGCGCGGCGAGGAGAGCTGCACCGAGACGTTGAACAGCGACAGGGCCAGCACCCAGGAGGCGCCGCCGACCATGAGGCCGACGGCGATCAGGATGGCCGAGGAACTGAAGGCCAGCACCAGCGCCGAGACGGCGAAGCCGAGAAAGGCGAAGCGCACCAGGGCCTCGGCGCTCACGTCTTCCTGGAGGCGGGCGCTGAGCAGGGCGCCGCCCACCGCGCCGATGCCGAAAGCGCCGAGCAGCACGCCGTAGATCAGCGGGCCGCCCTCGGGCAGGGCGGCGGCGGCCACCGGCAGCAGCGCCAGAATGGCGATGGCCAGCAGGCCGAAGACGAAGCTGCGCACGAGGATGCGGGCGATGTTGGGCGACATGGCGACGTAGCGCAGGCCCGACATCAGTGCCGCGCCCATCACCTCGCGCGGCAGCGTGTCGGGATCGCGCGCCGGCGGCTTCCAGAACAGCAGGGCGACGACGAGGCCGACATAGCTCACGGCGTTGATGGCGAAGGCCGCGGCCGCCCCCGCCGCGGCGACGATGGCGCCGCCGACGGCCGGGCCGAAGCTGCGCGACAGGTTGAAGCCGATGCTGTTGAGGGCCACGGCGGCGGGCAGCACCGGGCGCGGCACGAGATCGGCGACCGAGGCCTGCCAGGACGGGTTGTTGAAGGCGAGTCCGCAGCCGACGAGGAAGGTGAAGACGAGCAGCAGCCAGGGCGTCACCAGCCCGGTATAGGTGACGACGACCAGCAGCACCGAGGTGATGAGCATGAACAGTTGCGCGGCGATCATCACCGCGCGGCGGTTGAAGCCGTCGGCGATGGCACCGCCGAGCAGCGAGAACAGCATGACGGGCAGCGTGGTGGAGGCCTGCACCAGCGCCACCATATTGGCGGAATCGGTGAGCGAGGTCATCAGCCAGGCGGCGCCGACGCCCTGGATGAGCCCGCCGAAGCTCGAGCCCAGATTGGCGAGCCACAACGTCCTGAACATGGGCTCGCGCAAAGGCGCGAGGGGAGAAGTGCCGCTCGGCTGCTGCCGCGTCTGGATGGTCACGCCAGTCCTCGAAACCCTGGAATCGGGCGCGCGATGCGTCGCCCGACGCACTATTGTTGCAGAGCCGAACGCATCGGGCGAGAGGCTGCGCAACGTGCCACACTACACACTAATGCATTAGTGTTGCAGCACCGCTCGATCTGCGCTAGACCGAAGCGGCGCAGATAGGGAGGCGAAGGTGGCGACGGACGACAAGCAGCAATGGCGGAGCGGCCGGTGGTTCGCGCCGGACGACCTGCGCTCGATGGGCCATCGCTCGCGGATGCTGCAGATGGGCTTCGACGAAGCCGATTTCATGGGCAAGCCGATCATCGGCATCATCAACACCTGGTCCGAAAGCAACCCCTGCCACGCGCATTTCAAGCATCGCGTCGAAAACGTGAAGCATGGCATCCTGCAGGCCGGCGGCTTTCCGGTGGAACTGCCGGGCATCTCGCTGTCGGAGAGCCAGCTCAAGCCCACCTCCATGCTCTATCGCAACATGCTGGCGATGGAGACCGAGGAGATGCTGCGCGCCCACCCCATCGACGGCGCGGTGCTGATGGGCGGTTGCGACAAGACCACCCCTGCCCTCGTCCTGGGCGCGGTGAGCGCCGGCTATCCGATGATCTACCTGCCCGCCGGCCCCATGCTGCGCGGCAACTACAAGGGCGAGACGCTGGGCTCGGGCTCGGACGCCTGGAAATACTGGGACGAGCGGCGCGCCGGCACCATCGACGAGCAGCGCTGGAAGGATGTCGAAAGCGGCATCGCCCGCTCCTACGGCCATTGCATGACCTTCGGTACGGCCAGCACGATGACCGCCATCGCCGAGGCGCTGGGGCTCACCCTGCCCGGCGCCAGCTCCATCCCAGCGGCCGACGCCAACCACATCCGCATGTCCACGCAGGTGGGCCGGCGCATCGTCGATATGGTGCGCGAGGGGCTGACGCCCGACAAGGTGCTCACCCGCAAGTCGGTCGATAATGCCGTGACCGTGGCGATGGCCACGGGCTGCTCCACCAATGCCGTCGTGCACCTCCTGGCGATGGCGCGCCGCGCCGGGATCGAGCTGACGCTCGACAATTTCGACAAGGCGAGCCGCACCACGCCGGTGCTCGCCAATATCCGCCCCTCGGGCAAGACCTACCTGATGGAGGATTTCTATTATGCCGGCGGGCTCAGGGCGCTGATGGGCCAGCTGCGCGACCGGCTGCACCTCGACGCGCTCACCGTGTCGGGCCAGACGATGGGCGAGACCCTCGAGGGCGCCGAGGTCTACAATGCCGACGTCATCCGGCCGCTCGACAAGCCGATCTATCATGAAGGCTCGCTGGCGGTGCTGCGCGGCAACATCGCGCCCGATGGCTGCGTCATGAAGCCGTCGGCATGCGCGCCGCACCTGCTCGCCCATGAGGGGCCGGCGCTGGTGTTCGACTCCTACCCCGAGATGAAGGCGGCGGTGGACGACGACGATCTCGACGTCACCGCCGACCATATCCTCATCCTGCGCAATGCCGGCCCGCAGGGCGGCCCCGGCATGCCCGAATGGGGCATGCTGCCGATTCCGCGCAAGCTGCTGAAGCAGGGCGTGCGCGACATGCTGCGGCTGTCGGACGCGCGCATGAGCGGCACCAGCTACGGTGCGTGCATCCTGCATGTGGCGCCCGAAGCGCATATCGGCGGGCCGCTGGCGCTGGTGCGCACCGGCGACCGCATCCGCGTCGATGTACCGAACCGCCGCATCGACATGCTGGTCAGCGACGCCGAGCTCGCGGCGCGCCGGGCCACATGGACGCCGCCGAAGCCACGCTACGAGCGCGGCTATGGCTGGATGTACATCAACCACGTTACGCAGGCCGACAAGGGCTGCGACTTCGATTTTCTTGAAACGGCATTTGGCGGCCCTGTCGCCGAGCCAGATATTTTCTAAGGCTGGAGGCCGACATGACTCTTCCCCCCTTCCGCGACGACACGCGGGACAAGCTCAAGCACGTCAGCACGGCGACGCTGTCAACGCTGCTGTTCAAGCGCGGCCTGCGCAACCAGTTCATCCAGGACGTGCACCCGCTCTCCAGCAAGACCGAGAACATGGTGGGGCCGGCCTTTACGCTGCGCTACATCCCGGCGCGCGAGGACCTCAACGGCATCACCGTGTTCCAGAACCCCGAGCATCCGCAGCGCAAGGCCGTCGAGGGCGCGCCGGCCGGCTCGGTGATGGTGTTCGACAGCCGGCGCAACGCGCGCGCCGCCTCGGCCGGCTCCATTCTCGTCACGCGCCTCATGGTGCGCGGCGTGGTCGGCGTGGTCACCGATGGCGGCTTCCGCGACAGCCCCGAGATCGCCGGCATGGCGATCCACGCCTATCACCAGCGCCCCTCGGCGCCGACCAATCTCACCCTGCACCAGGCGCTCGACATCGACGTGCCGATCGGCTGCGGCGACGTGGCGGTGTGGCCGGGCGACATCATGGTGGGCGACGGTGAGGGCGTGATCGTCATTCCCCGCGGGATCGTGGACGAGGTGGCGAGCGAAGCGGCCGAGATGACGGTGTTCGAGGACTTCGTGCTCGAGCGCGTGCAGGGCGGCGCCAGCATCGTGGGACTCTATCCCGCGACGCTGCAAGCCACCAAGGACGCCTTTGCCGCGTGGCGGCGCGAGAAGGGACGCTAGACCATGAGTGGAAAGCCGGCCATCCTGCGTGCCGCGAAGCTGCCCGAGAGCAACCGGCTGGAGCTCGATGCCGCCTTCGACGTGCATGTGCTGCCCGAGGATGCCGGCGCGGCGGCCGAGCTGCTGGACAAGGTGGGCGGCAGCATCCGCGGCATCGCCGTGCGCAAGACGCACATCGACCGCGCGCTGATCGACAGGCTGCCGGCGCTCGAGATCATCGCCAGCTACAGCGCCGGCACGGAGAACATCGACGTCGCCCATGCGCGGGCGCGCGGCATCGCGGTGACCAACACCTCGCACATCCTCGCCGAGGAGGTGGCCAACCTGGCGCTCGCGCTGGTGCTGTCGCTGACGCGCGACGTCATCACCGCCGACCGCTTCGTGCGGGACGGCCGCTGGACCGATGGCCCGTTTCCGCTGACGCGCTCGCTCAACGGCATGGCCGTGGGCATCGTCGGCTTCGGCCATATCGGCAGCGCCATCGCACGGCGGCTCGACGTGGTAGGTGCGCGGGTCCATTATTGCGGCCCCAACCGCAAGCCCGTGGCCTATCCGTATCATGCCGACGCGCTGGCGCTGGCCGAGGCGGTGGAAGTGCTGATCGTCACCTGCCCGCTGACGCCCGAGACACGCGGACTGATCGACGCGCGCGTGCTGGCGGCACTGGGGCCGCAAGGCTATCTCGTCAACATCGCGCGCGGCCCGATCGTCGATGAGGCAGCGGTCATCGCGGCGCTGGCGGCCGACGGGCTGGCGGGCGCGGCGCTCGACGTGTTCGTCAACGAGCCGCAGGTGCCGGCGGCGCTCGTCGCCGACAGGCGCGTGATCCTCACCCCGCATATCGGCTCGGGCACCGAGCGGACGCGGCAATTGATGGGCGACGCTACGGTGGACGCGCTGGTGGAAAAGCTCGGCGCCGTCCCGCCGGCGCGCTGACGGCTCACGGCACGCTACGGTCGGGCGGCGTGCCGCGCGCCCGCCGCCCTTCCCAGAAGGCGCTGTAGAGCACGCCGCCGAAGATCACGGCACCGCCGACCATGACCCAGACCTCGATGCTCTCGCCGAACAGCAGGTAGCCGAGCACCGCCGCCACCGGCAGGCGGATGAAATCGACCGAGATGACCAGCGAGGCGTCGGCCAGCTTCAGGGCGCGGGCGAAGGAGAGCTGCGCGAAGAGGCCGCCCACGCCCTGCAGGGCCATGAAGCCGAGCGCCGCCGGGCTCGGCCAGACCCAGACCGGAACGGCGACGAGCGCGGCGAGCGGCACGGTGATGACGAGGTTGAACCAGACGATGCGCATCGGCTCCTCGCGGCCGGTGGTGATCTTCATCAGCAGCGCCACGCCGGCAAGGCCAATGGCCGAGGCCAGCGCCAGCGCCACGCCGAGGCCGGGATCGAGCCCCGGCGGCTGCAGGATGATGAGCATGCCGACGAGCCCGGCGGCGAGCGCCATGACACGGTGGAGACTCATGCCCTCGCGCAGGAGCAGCATCGAGCCGAGCGTCACGAACAGCGGCATGGTGAAGGCGATGGCCGTCACCAGCGCGATGGGCAGCATGGTGATGGCCATGAAATAGGCGACGAGCGCGGCGAGCTTGACGATGGCGCGCAGCGTATGGATCGGCCACAGCCCCCTGGCGTCGAAGCTGCGCTGCGCCGGCTTGAGGATCAGCAGCAAGGCCAGAAGGCTGAAGAAATTGCGAAAGAAGGCGATTTCGAGCGCGTGCACCTCGCCTGCCACGAGCCGCACGAACACGGTGTCGAGTGCCGCCATCGTGGCGTTGAAGGCCATCAAAAGGAGAGCAAGCACGGCAGTCGGCATAGGGAGATCGCTCCGGGCGGCCGCGCCGCCTCGGCCGGCCTCGCTGGATCAGGCGGCAGCCTCAAGCCACTTGGGCCTGGGTGCCGCCTCGATGAGGGTTCTGGTGTAAGCGTCGCGCGGGTTGCGGAACAGCGTTTCAGTCGGCGCTTCCTCGACCACCCTGCCCGCCTTCATCACCAGGATGCGGTCGGCGAGATTGCGCACGATGGGCAGGTCGTGGGTAATGAAGATGTAGGAGAGGCCGAGCCGGTCGCGCAGGTCGGCCAGCAGGCGGACGATCTGCATCTGGATCGACACGTCGAGCGCCGATACCGCCTCGTCGCACACCACCAACTCGGGATCGCAGGCCAGCGCCCTGGCGATGGCGATGCGCTGGCGCTGGCCGCCCGAGAACTGGTGCGGGAAACGCTGCGCGTGCTCGGGGCTGAGCCCGACGAGATCGAGCAGCTCCGCCACGCGGTCGCGCCAGCGCGCACGAGGCAGGATGTCGCGATGAATCTGCCAGGGCTCGGAGATGATCGAGAACACGTCCATGCGCGGGTTCATGGAGCTATAGGGGTCCTGGAAGACCATCTGCACGCGGCGCCGGAAGCCGAGCAGCGCGCGCCGGTCCATCGTCAGGATGTCCTCGCCGTGAAACAGCGCGCGGCCGCTGCTCGCCTCGGTCAGCCGCAGCAGCATGCGCGCGACGGTGGACTTGCCGGAGCCGGATTCGCCGACGAGACCGAGCGTCTCGCCACGCCGCAGGGTGAAGGACACGTCATCGACGGCACGCAGTTCGCGGGCCGGCGTGAAGATGCCGGCGGCCATCTGGTAGGTCTTGCACAGGTGCTCGACCTCCAGCACCGGCGGACCCTCGCGCGTTGTGGCGACGCCGCCGCCGGTCTCGGGCAGCGCATGCATGAGCTGCTGCGTATAGGCGTGCTGCGGGGTGTCGAAGACCTGCCGTGCCGTGCCCTCCTCGACGATGCGGCCACTCTTCATCACGACGATGCGGTCGGCCATGTTGGCCGCCACTTCGAGATCATGGGTGATCATGACGATGGCGAGGCCTTCGCTGCGCTGGAGATCCTGGAGCAGCTCGAGGATCTGCGCCTGCACGCTCACATCGAGCGCCGTGGTGGGCTCGTCGGCGATCAGCAGCTCGGGGCCGAGCGCGATGGCCATGCCGATCATTATGCGCTGGCGCTGGCCGCCCGAGAACTGGTGCGGGTACCAGTCGATGCGCAATTCAGGCTCGGGGATGCCGACGCGGCGCAGGATTTCGATGCTGCGCCGGCGCGCCTCGGCGGCCCCCGCCTTGTGATGGCCGGTGAACACCTCCTGCAACTGCCAGCCGATGGTGTAGACCGGGTTGAGGTGCGACAGCGGGTCCTGGAAGATGATCGCCACCTTGCGCCCGTTGAAGGCGCGGCGCTGCTCCTCGCCGAGGCGGGTGATGTCGGTGCCGCGATAGCGGATGGCGCCGGAGACGATCTCGCCGGGGGGCGTATCGATCAGCCCCATGATGGCGCTGGCGCTCACCGATTTGCCGGAGCCGCTTTCGCCGAGGATGACCAGCGTCTCGCCGGCCTCGACGGCGAAGCTCACCGCATGAGTGGCGCGGAAGGCGCCGGTGGCGGAGTGGAAATCGACGGTGAGGTTCTCGACCTCGAGCAGCGGCGGGGAATCCTCGCTCATTTGGCTTTGCCTCGCTTGCCGAGTTCCAGCCGCCAGCGCTGCTGCGGGTCCGAATAGGTGCGCCACCAGTTCGACAGCACGTTGAGCGACAGCGTGGTGAGGAGGATGGCGAGGCCGGGCCAGAACGCCACCCACCAGGCGCTGGCGAGATAGCCGCGGCCATTGGCCACCATCGAGCCCCAGGTGAAGGACGGCGCCTGTACGCCGAGCCCGAGGAAGCTCAGCGAGGATTCGGCCAGCACGACCGTGGCGAAATCGATGGCGCCGATGGTGAGGACAGTGGGCAGCACGATGGGCGCGATATGCCTGAAGAGCAGGCGTATATGCCCTGCCCCCAGCGCCATGGCGGCGCTGACGAACATGCGCTCGCGCACCTCCAGCACTTCGGCGCGCGTGGTGCGCAGGTAGATGGGCACGCGGGTGATGGCCAGCACCAGCACCAGGTTGGGAATGGACGGGCCGAGGCTGAACAGCACGATGAGCGCCAGCAGCAGCGAGGGAAAGCTCATCACGATATCGGCGCCGCGCATGATGAGGTTGCCCAGCCAGCCGCGCGAATAGCCGGCGACGAGGCCGAGCGCGCCGCCGACCAGGAGCGAGGTGACGACTGCTGCCGCGGCGATGCCCAGCGTGTTGCGAGCGCCGACGATGAGACGCGCGAACAGGCTGCGGCCCAGCGTGTCGGCACCCAGCACATAGGCAAACCCCTGTTCCAGCGAGAACGGCGCCATGTTGCGGGCGCGGAAATTGGGCTTTTCCACCAGCTCGCCGACCAGCATAGGGCCGAACAGGGCGCAGGCGATGATGATGACGAGGAAGACGACGGCCGCCGCCGCCATCGGGTCGCGGAAGAGCAGCTTGAGCGGCAGCGGGATGCGGCTGACGCGCGCTGGAGCCTGGGGCGTTTCCACGGTGAGGCCGCTCATGCCGCTTGATGCCGGATGCGCGGATCGAGCGCCGCATAGAGGAGGTCGATCACGATGTTGAGGATGAAGATGGCGATGGCCGTGACCAGCACGGTGGACTGGATGAGGGCGAAATCGCGCCGCAGGATGGCGTCGATCATCAGCTTGCCGATGCCCGGCCAGCCGAAGATGGTCTCGATCACCACGGCGCCGTTGACCAGCGTGGCGGTGAGGTCGCCGGCGACGGTGACCACGGGCAGCATGGCGTTGCGCAGGGCGTGCACGAAGATGATCTTGCGCCGCGACACGCCCTTGGCGCGGGCCGTCTTGACGAAGGGCGAGCTCAGGACGCCCAGCATGGAGCCGCGCACCACCTGGGTGAGCAGGCCGAAGGGCCGCAGCGTCAGCACGGCGACCGGCATGATCCAGTGCAGCGGCGTGCCGGTGCCGGAGGTGGGCAAGAGCCCGAGCGACACCGAGAAGACGAGGATGGCGACGATGGCGATCCAGAAATCGGGGGCGCTGGCGCCAGCCAGCGAGGCGGTGGTGGACAGGCGGTCGAAGAAACCGTCGGGCCGCGCCGCCGCCAGCGAGCCGACGACGAGCGCGCCGACGATGGCCAGCGTCATGGCGATGGCCGCGAGCTTCAGCGTCTCGGGGAAGGCCTGCAAGGTCACCAGCATGGCCGGCTGGTTGCGGCTCAGCGCGATGCCGAAATCGAGCCGCAGCAGGTCCATGAGGTAGCGGCCGAACTGGATGTAGAGGGGATCGTTGAAACCGTGCAGCTCGTTGAAGGCGGCACGCTGCGCATCGGTCGAATCGAGCGGCAGGTAGAGATAGGCAGGGTCGCCCGTCAGCCGCGACAGGAAGAAGACCAGTACCAGGAGGCCGGCGACGGCGATGAGGCTCTGGGCCGAGCGCCGGAAGACATAGCGGAGCATGGCGGTTCCCTCCCCCTGACCCGCACCGCCCATGGGCGATGCGGAGCGGTATTGCGGCGGGCGCTCCAGAGGGCGTCCGCCGCAACAGCGTCACGCGTTACTTAAAGCCGATTTCGGACAGGCGAACTTCGCCATTCGTCTTGAGGTTGGGCTCGTAGGCGATCCGCGGCCCGACGCGCACATAGCCGATCATGTGGTACATCGGCACGTCGGCGATGATGTCGTCATGGACGACGCGGAACGCCTCGGCAAACAGCTTGCCGCGCTCCTCGCCGGTGGCCGTCATCGCCTTGAGGATCAGGGCGTCGAGGTCGGCGTTCTCGACCGTCGAATACTGGCCCTCGGTGGTGTACATCACCGGCACGGTGAAGCCCGCATCGCCGGTGTTGTTGTCGTGCTGCTGCTGGAACAGCGTCGGCCCGCGATCGCCCGGGAAGGGCTTGTCGAGGTAACGCACCCAGTCGGCGGCCTCGAGCTCCTTGATGGTGATGTTGAGCCCGATCTCGGACCACAGGGCCTGCATGGCCTCCAGCGATTCCGAGGAGTTGGGGAAGAAGCCGTTGCGGCCGATGATGGTGATCGGGGCATCGACCGGCACGCCATCGGCGCGGGCCTCCTCGATCAACTGACGGGCGCGATCGGGATCGTAGGTCCAGGGCTGCAGCTCGGTGTTGAAGCCGACGGTGCCCGGCGGCACGAGCTGGTTGGCGCGGATGACCTGCGAGCCGAACAGCGCCTCGCCCATGCCGTCCCAGTCGATGGCGCGGTTGAGCGCCTCGCGCACGCGGATATCGTCGAGCGGCGGGATCTGCATGTCGATGCGCATGCGGGTGGTTTCGGAATTGAGATAGGCGAAGTCGGTATCCGGGTTGGTGGCGTCCTGCACCGCGATGGCGGGGGTCAGGTCGGCCTCACCGGTCGCCACCATGGCGGCGCGGATGGCCGATTCGGAGCGCCATACGAAGGTCGCCTTCTCGACCGCCGGCGCATCGCCCCAGTAGTTGGCGTCGCGCGTCAGCACGATGTGCTCGGCGTCGGCCTCGGCCAGCGTGTAGGGGCCGGTGCCGACCGGCTCGTTGACCTCCTGGTCGAACGGCAGGTTGGGCGAGACGATCTGCACGGTGCCCATCAGGGTCGGCATGATCGGCATCGGGATGTCCGAGGCCACGTCGAGGGTGAACTCGTCCACGGCGGTGGGGGTGAGCGTCACGTCGCCGAACTTGGAGCGGCTGTCGCAGGTCAGCTTGGGGTTCATCAGCCGGTTGATCGAATTGACCACGGCCTCGGCGTTGAACGCCGCTCCGTCCTGGAACTTGACGCCCTCGCGCAGCTTGAAGCGCCAGGTGAGATCATCGACCTGCTCCCAGCTCGTCGCCAGATGCGGCTCGACCTGGCCGCTCCTGACGTTGATGTCGGTGAGGGACTCGGTGATGTTCATGTTGATGACGCGCCCGATGTCGGCACGGATCGAGCGGCACGGCTCGAGGTTGGCCGGCTGCTCGGGCAGCACCACGGTGACGTCCTGCGCCTGCACGGCGCCGACGCTCGTCAACAATCCGGCCAGCAGCACGCTGCTGACGCCCGATGCCAGTTTCGCCCTGAATCTCATGGATCCGTTCTCCTCCTGAATGTGGTCCCGATGTTTCCCGTCGAGCGACGCCGGACCGTGGCGCGCATCGGGGTGGGCGGACGCTTGCGGGCGCCCGTCACCCTCGTCTCAATCGCACTAGAGCACTAATGCATTAGTTCGTCAACGCGGCACTCACGCGGCAGCGGCGAGCCGCGCGCAGGCAGCTTCCTCGGCAGCCTGCAAAGCCGCGATCAGCGGCCGGATTTCGGCCTTTTCGGGTGCGTCGAGATTGGCCAGCAGCGGCAGGAGCGTGCCGCAATCGGCGATGCCCGAGAGCGTTACGGCGTCGTGTAGCACGGCGGTGCCGCCCAGCCGCGTGCGGGCGCGCTCGAAGGCGAGGAACGGCTCAAGCAAGCGCTGCGTCTCGGCCAGCCGGCCCGCCCGGCAGGCGGCGAGCGCCTCGTTGGCGGCAGCCGGCGCGATGCAGACGGCGCCCGAAGTATAGGTCACGAGGCGGCGGCGGCCGATGTGGTCGATGACCGGCGTCTCCCCCATGCCGGAGGCGATGTGCCCGGTGCCGATGGCAGCAACGAGGCTGTCGAGATAGGCGTCGCTGGCCGGCTCGGGCCGCTCCACGGCATATTTGACGAAGCGGACTTCACCCGACTCGACGAGCCGCGCCAGATCGTCGGGTGCCACGTAGTTCTCGCGCTTGACGTAGAGAACGAGACCATGGCCGAGCCGGTCGGCGAGCCGCCGCACACCCTCGGCCACACCACGCCGGTCGGCCGGAAAAATCATCGGCAGCAGCATGACATTGGCTACCCCGGCGCGCAGGACGTCGGCGGCCTGGTCCATCGCCTTGCCGAAGTCGGGGCCGATGGAGAGGACGAGCTCGGCGCCCGCGGGGCGCTCCGCGACGAGCACCTCGACCGCCTCGCGGAACAGCGCGGCGCCGAAATGGTAGAGATTGGCGTTGCCACCATAGAGCAGCGTGGTCACGCCGCCCTGGGCGATATGGCGCATCAGGTCGCGATTGGCGGCCACGGCGACGCCGCCATCCGGCGCGAGCGCGAGGGGCGGAACGGCGACGACGGAACGCCCGTAATCGGCGGGCGTGAGACCGGTTTGCGGCATGACGGCACTCCTGCATTAGTGCGTCAGTGCTAGCTACACACAGCTTCCCTGTCAACTATACTTACAGATTATGGATTGAGTGTCCGATCCAGCATGCGGCGCCGCGCCTGCACGATATGGTACTCCATCGCCACCCGCGCTGCGACGACGTCGCGCACCCGAATGGCATCGACAATATTGGCGTGCTCCTGGGCGACGAGCTGGCCGCGACGCGGCGAGCGCGAACTTGTCAGTTTCAGTGACACGGTCATGAACTCGCTGAGCTGCGCCTCATGGCCCTCGAGGCTGGCCGCGAAGAACTCGCTGCCGGTGGCCTCGGCGATCGCGACATGCACGGCGCGGTCGGCCTGCCAGCGGAACTCGCCCTGCGCGATCTCCGCCACGAAGGCCTCGTGCGCCGCGACGATGCGGGCAAGCGCCGCCTCGCTGCGCCGCTCCGCAGCCAGCGCCGCGGCCGCCCCTTCCACCACGAGGCGAAACTCCTGATAGCGCTGGTAGCGGGCGATCTGCGCCATGTCGGCAACCGCCGACAGATCCTCGGGCGGGCTCGCCAGCACGAAGCTGCCGCTGCCCTTGCGCGATTCGATCAGGCCGTCGCGCTGCAAGCGCGACAGGGCGTCGCGCACGACAGGGCGGGACACGCCGAAGCGCTCGCCCAGCTCCTTTTCGGACGGCAGCCGGCCGCCGGTGGGAAAGGCGCCGCTGACGATGGCCGACAGGATATGGCCGTAGACCTGATCGGCAAAGCTGGAAGGCCGTTCTGGTCGAGGCGGCTGCCCCGGATCGGGCGGTGAAAACGGCAAGGCCATGCTCTCCCTGGATATGCCGGCTGGCGCGATGCGTCCTCAAGTAGTAATGCATCAGAGGCCAGCAACGCAAAAGGCCCGCCTGCATCTATGTCGTCGATTACCGCTAAGAACCGCGTCAGTCTCGACCGTACCCGGCAGATTTCCCCACAGATCGTCGAATATCTGCGCGAGCGCATCCTGGCCCTCGAGCTCAAGCCCGGCACCACGCTGTCGCGCACGGCGCTGCAGCAGCAGTTCGGACTCAGCCAGACGCCGGTACGCGACGCACTGCTGAAGCTCGAGGAAGAAGGGCTGGTGACGGTCTATCCGCAATACGCAACGCTGGTGTCGCGGATCAATATCGACCTGGCGCGGCAGACGCATTTCATGCGCCGTGCCATCGAATCGGACGCGGTGCGGGAGCTGGCCGAGCGGCAGCGCGCCACCAATACGGCGACCACCGTCGTGGCCGAGCTGCGGCAGGCCAACGAGGCGGTGGGCGAGCAGGCGAGGGCCAAGGACCAGGCGGGCTTCCTCATCGCCGACCGGGCCTTCCATCACACCATCTTCAGGCACGCCGACCTGCTCGAGCTATGGCCGATCCTGCGCCGGCACAGCGGCCATCTCGACCGGCTGCGCATGCTCAACCTGCCCAATCTCGGCATGGACCGGGTGGTGATCCTGCACGGCCAGATCATCGACGGCATTGCCGCGGGCGACCCCGACATGGCGGTGGCGGCGATGCGCGAGCACCTGTCGAAGACGCTGGCCATGCTGGAGTGGATCGGCCAGGAATATCCCGACTACATCGAGCTTTAGGATTCGGCGGCGGCGAGGGTGTCGGCGAATTTGCGCATGAGGCGGGCGAGCTCGTCGATGTCGTGCGTCTCCCAGGTCGCGAAGATGGCGCGGCCGAGGCGCTCGCGCGCTGCATCGAGCCGATCGGTCATCGCCTTGCCGGCCGGGGTGACGGTGGCCTCGCGGACGCGGCGGTCGGCCGGCCTGCCGCGGCGCGCGACGAGGCCGAGGCTTTCGAGCTTCGCCACTTGGCGGCTGACGGTGGTGTAGTCGCGGCCGACGCTGTCGGCCAGGTCCACGACGCCGATCGGCCCGCGCCGCTCGATGCCCACCAGCAGCGGAAACAGCGCGCGGTCGAGCGGGATGCCGGCCGCGGCGAGCAGGGTCGCGTCGCGCTGCGGCTGGTTCATCAGGCTGACGAGGTCGAGCATGGCCGCATGAAGGTCGCGGAGCTGCCGGCCGATATGTGTATTCTGCACCTTTTTCATTGACCGCCCCCATGCGCGCCATATATGTGCAACATACACATATTTGAGGGAACCGGAAAGGGATCGCCATGCACGCCGCCGTCGTTCGAAAGGCCGGCCAGGGGCCCAGCTACGAGGAGTTTCCCGAACCCGTGGCGGCGGCCGGCGACGTGTGCATCGCCGTCACGGCGGCGGCCATCAGCCCGGTGGCGAGGAGCCGGGCGGCGGGCACGCATTACAGCATCGCGAACGCCTTTCCGTTTGTCGCCGGCATCGACGGCGTGGGACGGCGCGACGACGGCCGGCGGGTCTATTTCGCCAACCCGCGCGCGCCGTTCGGCAGCATGGCGGAGCGCACGGTGGCGCCGGCGGGGCTGTGCATCCCCCTGCCCGACGCGCTCGACGACGTGACCGCGGCGGCCATCGCCAACCCCGGCATGTCGTCGTGGATGGCCTATACGGCACGGGCCCGGCTCAAGGCGGGCGAAACCGTGCTGATCAACGGCGCCACCGGCACGGCCGGGCGGCTGGCGGTGCAGATCGCGCGGCACATGGGGGCCGGAAAGATCGTCGTCACCGGCCGCAACGCCGAGGCGCTGCAAGCGCTGAGCGCGGACGTGACGATCGCGCTCGCGGCGGACGATGCCGCGCTGACCGAGAGTTTCGAGGCGCAGTTCGCGGCCGGCATCGACGTCGTCATCGATTATCTGTGGGGCCGGAGCGCGGAACACCTGCTCGCCGCCGCCAGAGCCGGGGCCGATGGGCGCGCCATCCGCTTCGTGCAGCTCGGCGCGGCCAGCGGCGCCGACATCACGCTGCCGAGCGCCGTGCTGCGCAGCGCGCCGCTCGAATTGATGGGCGGCGGGCTCGGCAGCGTGGCGCTCGACGGCCTCGCCGCGGCCATAGGCGAGCTGTTCGCGGCGGCCGCCGCCTCCGGCTTCACGATCGCGACCGAGACGGTACCGCTGGCGCGGGTGGCGCAGGCCTGGACCGCGACCGGCAGCACGGCCCGCATCGTGCTAACGCCGATGTGAACTTGCCTTGGCAAATCCTTGCCCGCTATTCTTGCGGCGATGGGGAAGCAAAGCGTCACAGAAGCAGCGTTCGAGCTCCTGGCCGACTGCGCGCCGCAGATGGCGCCGGAGGCGTTCGGCGCGACCTATCTCGAGGCGCTGCGCCCCTATGGCGCCAAGAGCCTATGGGCACGCACATTCCGGCTGACGCCAGACTGGGTGGACCCGGCGGTCAACTGCGCCTTCGAGACGCAGGATCACGTGCGCATCCGGCAGGCCGACTGGCAGGGCAGCGAAGCGCAGAAATTCGCCGACCGGCTGTGTCCGCTCGCCGCCGGCGCCGCGACGCTGCAGCGGCCGTTTTTCGCCTCGCACTTCGCGCCGCGGGAATCGCCGCGCTTCGCGCCCTATTGGGAGGCGATGGCCGAGTTCGACGTGCGCGACACGCTGGCCGTGCCCTATTGGGGGCCGAACCACACCGCCACCGCCTTCACCGTGTGGTTCACCGACACCGACCTCGCGCCCGACGATATGCAGGCGATCAAGCTGTCGGCGCTGATCGCCATGGATCACGTGCGCGAGCCCTACCAGCCGGAGCCGCATGAGCCGGTGCTGACGCAGCGCGAGCGCGACTGCCTCGCCTTCGTCGCCGACGGGCTCTCCGACCAGCAGATCGCCGACCGGCTGGGGATCAGCCACCACACGGCGCACGCGCATGTGGAAAGCGCCAAGCACAAGCTCGGCGCGAAGACGCGCGCGCAGGCCGTGGCGCGCGGCTATGCGCGGATGGAGATCCTGCTCCCCTGAGCGCAACTCCCCTGTTCGGGGAATGCACAGGCGCCGCTGAATCCTGCTTAGGTCCGCCCCGCGAGTCACGCCGGGGAGAGGAATGGGCGACAGCATCGGGGCCCTGCCCGCCGTCGAAGCCCTGTGCCACAGAATGTGGCGCCAGCCCCGGCTGAGCGACGCCGATATCGCGCGCCGCGCCGAAGAGCACATGCAGAGGGTCTGGCGGCAGGTCGAGGCGGGCCAGCCGGTGGATGAGGCGACGCTCGGCGTGCTCGGCTTTCTGGCGCAGCCCGAGGGGCAGGCCCGGCTACAGGCCATCGCGCACGACCTCGGGGCCCAGACGCGGATCGTCGATGGGCTGTTCAGCGAGTATCTGGAGCGCGGCCAGGTGCCGGCGCCGCACTTCGCCATGCGGGTGGCGGAGCTATTGGCCGAGGCCGGGCATGCGCGCCATGAAATGGCGTTCCTCGCCGCGTGGTGCAAGCATTTCGGCCATGTGCGCAACGGCACCACCGCTACGAAGCTGGCGGAGCGGGCCCGCGCGCTGGGCGTCTACCGCTAGTCGGCCGCCGGCCGCCGCAGCGGTAGGATGGCGCGCAGCATCAGGACGACCAGCAGGTAGCCGGTGCCGAAGGGCGCGAAGAGGATGAACAACAGCGGCCAGAGATTGGAGTCGTTCAGCAGCGCCAGCAGGCACCAGGCGCCAAGCGGCACCGACAGGACCAGCGGGGCGGCGAAGGCCAGCCGCCAGCCCTCGAAGCGCGCAACGATGAGCGCCACGATCTGCAGGACGACATAGGCGGGCACCGACCCCAGAACGGCGAGCAAGACGAGCAGGTCCATCGTCACGGCTCCTTCCTCGCCTTTCACGTTAGCGCGAGGTCGTAACCGGACTGCTGACGCCGGCGCGCAATTTGCAGCGATCCGCTTAAGGAACGGGGCCGGCGGGGAATAGCCTAAACAGGGAATTGCCGGTCCATGTAGCCGCTGCTTGGATGCCGCAACGCCGCGCAAATGACGGCACGACACCTATCCTTCGGAGGTTGGACATGCGCCTATCACCCCATCGCCCGGCAAGCCTCGTTACCACCGGCGCCCTTATCGGCGCCATGACTTTCGCACCCACGACCGCGCAGGCCTGGGACCAGCGCATCGAGAACGGCGTTCACCATTACATCGAGTGCTTCAAATTCATGGTCACGGACGAGGCGAGCCATATCGCCTTCTGCTCGCCCAGCCGGGGCGGCGAATGGTTCATACCGGAGTCCAACTACGCCAGCCCATCGCCGCCGCCCAAGGACGAGTGCGAAGACACGAACCAGAACCTTGTCGATTGAGCCTGAGGCCCCTCCCCCCTGATTTATGCTGACGCGCGGCGGGCCCGCCTCGCCGCGTGCCGGCGGCGTTGCCGGCCTCCACCAAATGGTGGACGCCAGCCGACCGCCGCGGTGCTTGGATCAGCCGTGCGACACAGCATAGATCGTTCGGAGAGTGCCCATGCGCCTATCATCCCGCCATGCCGCCAGCCTCGCTGCCGCCGGTGCCCTCGTGGCCGCCATGAGCGTCGTGCCCACGGCCGCGCAAGCCCAGGACCAGCGCATCGAGGACGGCATCCATCACTACATCGAATGCTTCAGGTTCATGCTCACGGACGAGGCGAGCCATATCGCCTTCTGCTCGCCGAGCCGGGTCGGCGAGTGGTTCGTGCCGGAGTCCGAATATAGCGGCCCGTCCGAGCTGGTCTGCCCGCCCGGTACGGTGCTCATTACGCTCGAGGGCGGTGACACGTACTGCGCCTATCCCTGACCCGGCCCGAGTCAGAGCGTGATCGGCGCGGCGCTCCCCAAAAAAGGGATTGCCGGCCGGTTCGGGCAGTGCTTGGATAAAAGGTGCGGCAAAATGTACACATCCTTGGAGATTGTATATGCGCCTGACATCCTACCATCCAGCAAAGCTCGCCGCCGTCGGTGCCCTCGTGGCGACCCTGGGCTTCATGCCCACGGCCGCCCAAGCCTGGGACCAGCGCATCGAGGACGGCGTTCACCACTACATCGAATGCTTCAAGTTCATGGTCACGGACGAAGCGAGCCATATCGCCTTCTGCTCGCCCAGCCGGGGCGGCGAGTGGTTCATACCGGAGTCGGAATATAGCGGCTCGCCACCGCCCCCGCCGCCGCCCGAAGAAAACTGCGAGCCCCACCAAGCCCGCTACAAGACCATCCATAAGGACTTTCACAAGACCATCCACAAGGACACTCGCAAGACGTCCCACAAGATCGTTCAGAAGAAGCCCCACAAGGCCGTCCAGAAGCCTCACAAGAAGGGTCTTCCGAATGTCTTCCAGATGGGGAACTTCCACGTGCAGGTGCCGTCGTTCGCGCGACGTTAGCCACATAGCGACATAGAGGGTCGGGCGGCGGCACTGTCGCCGCCCGGCCGCACGAGGCGCCAAGCCGATCCAGCGGAGCGCCGAGTCTTAGGCCGATTTGTCGCGCGGCGCGCATGGCGTACAATTCCATCTCTGGTGCGGCGCTGCGGCAGGATGGAGAATTGCCAAATCGCACCGCATGCCGCTCATCCGCCCCGTGCCGCCACCGTTCTGCTGGAGAAATCTTCCCATGTTGTCACTGTCGCGCCGCTCCCTCATCAAGGGCACTGGCCTGCTGCTTGCCTCGACCGCGCTGCCGGCCGCCGTGTTCGCCCAGGAGGGGCCGAGCGGCGGGCGCCTCACCGTCGCCGCCGATTCCGAGCCGAAGAACCTCAACCCCGCCATCGTCGCTTCCAACGGCGTGTTCTTCGTCGCCAGCAAGGTGATCGAGCCCCTGGCCGAAGCCTCGTTCGACGCACCGGACGGGCTCACGCCGCGCCTCGCGACGAGCTGGGAAGGCTCGGAGGACGGCCTCAGCGTCACCTTCAAGCTGCGCGAGGGCGTGAGCTGGCACGACGGCACGCCGTTCACCTCGGCCGACGTCGCCTTCTCGGCGCTCGAAGTGTGGAAGCCGCTGCAGAATCTCGGCCGACTGGTCTTCGCCAATCTGACCGATGTGGAGACGCCCGACGCCACCACGGCCGTGTTCCGCTTCTCGGCGCCGACACCGCTGCAGCTCATCCGCAACGCGCTGCCGGCGGTGACCAGCGTCGTCGCCAAGCACATCTACGAGGGCACCGACATCGCCAACAACCCGGCCAATGTGCAGCTCGTCGGCACCGGCCCGTTCAAGTTCGCCGAGTACAAGCCGGGGGAATATTACCGACTGGTGCGCAACGAGAGCTATTGGGGCGAGGGCGAGCCCAAGCTCGACGAGATCGTCTACCGCGTGCTGCCCGACCGCGCCGCGGCGGCCAGCGCGCTCGAAGCGGACGAGATCCAGCTCGCCGCCTTCTCGGCGGTGCCACTCGCCGACCTCGCGCGCGTCAAGGACGTGCCCGGCCTCGCCGTCATCTCCAAGGGCTATGAGGCGCTGACCTACCAGCTCATCGTCGAGATCAACCACCGGCGGGCCGAGCTCGCCAACCTCAAGGTGCGGCAGGCCATCGCGCACGCCATCGACAAGCAGTTCGTGGTCGATACGATCTTTCTCGGCTACGCCGCGCCCTCGACCGGGCCGGTGCCGGCCAACGCACCGGAGTTCTACACCGCCGACGTGCCGACCTATCCGTTCGACGTGGTCAAGGCCAACGCGCTGCTCGACGAGGCCGGCTATCCGCGCGGCGGCGACGGCACGCGCTTCTCGCTGAAGCTGCTGCCGGCGCCCTATTTCAACGAGACGCGCCAGTTCGGCGACTATCTGCGGCAGGCGCTGGCCGAGGTGGGCATCAATGCCGAGCTGGTCAACAACGATTCGGCGGCGCACCAGAAGGCGGTCTACACCGACCATGATTTCGACCTCGCGGTGGCGCCGCCGGTGTTCCGCGGCGACCCGGCGGTCTCGACCACCATCCTGGTGCGCAGCGGAACGCCCGACGGCGTGCCGTTCTCGAACCAGGGCGGCTATGTCAACGCCGAGCTGGACGCGCTGATCGACAAGGCCAACGTCACGGTGGACACCGCCGCGCGCACCGAGCTGTTCAAGGAGTTCCAGCGGCTGGTCGATGCCGACCTGCCACTGATCAACGTGGCCGAATGGGGCTTTACCAGCGTGGCGAGCACCAGGGTGCTCAACATCGCCAACAACCCGCGCTGGGCAGTGAGCAACTGGGCGGATACGGCGCTGGAATCGTGATAGGCGTGCGGGGTTTCATCCAACCCCCTAACCTCACGTGCAGCGTGCCCTGATCCTGTTCCGCCGGCGAGTGATCGGCAGCATTCCGGTGCTGCTGATCGTCGTCGTCGGGACGTTCTTCCTGCTCGAAGCGGCCTCGGGCGACGCCGTGGACGCCTATCTCGCCGCCATCGGCGGGGGCGATGCGGCGCTCATCCAGTCGCTGCGCGAGGCCTATGGGCTCGACCAGTCGGTATGGGCCCGGCTGTGGCTCTACCTCACCTCGCTGGCGCATTTCGACCTCGGCTATTCGGTGGGCTTCGGCCGGCCGATCCGCGATTTGATCCTCGAACGCCTGCCCAATACGCTGTGGCTGATGGGCAGCGCTACGGCGCTATCGGTGAGCCTCGGCACGGTGCTCGGCATCGTCGCCGGGGCGCGGCCGGGGAGCGCCACCGACAAGTCGCTCTCCATCGTGTCGCTGGCGCTCTACGCGATCCCGAGCTTCTGGCTCGGGCTGGTGCTGAGCGTCGTCTTCGCCGTGCAGCTCAGGTGGCTGCCGACCTCGGGCATCGAGACGGTGGCGTCGGGCAAGGAGGGGCTGGACCGCGCCCTCGACATCGCGCGCCACCTCGTGCTGCCGGTGGTGTCGCTCGGCGTCATCTATCTCGCGCTGTTCCTCAAGGTGATGCGCGCCGGCATGGCCGAGGCGTGGCGGCAGGACTATGCCCTCGCCGCCCGCGCCAAGGGGCTGTCGCGCCCACGTATCGTGTTGCGCCACATTGCGCGCAATGCGCTACTGCCGCTCGCCACCATGATCGGCGTGCAGGCCGCCGGCATGCTGGGCGGCAGCGTGGTGATCGAAAGCGTCTTCGCCGTGCCCGGCTTCGGCCGCCTCGCCGCCGAGGCGGTGGGCTGGCGCGACGCGCCGCTGTTGATGGGCATCATCGTCACCAGCGCGCTGCTCGTCGTCGTCGTCAACCTTATCGTCGATATGACCTACGCGCTGCTCGATCCGCGCGTCGGCGCCAACGGCCGGGTGTGACGATGCTCGCCCGCCTCAGCCGCTCGCCCGAAGCCATTCTCGGCCTCCTGCTGATCGCGCTGTTCGCCTTTACCGCGCTCATGGCGCCGTGGCTGTTCCCGCGCGATCCGCTGGCCATCGTGGGCAAGCCGCTGCTGGCGCCGTTCACCGATGCGGCGCTGCCGCTCGGCACCGACCGGCTGGGGCGCAACGTGCTGGCGCAGCTCGCCCACGGCGCCCGCGCCTCGCTGCTCGTCTCGGTGTCGGCGGCGCTGGTCGCCATCCTCGCCGGCATGGTGGTGGGCACCCTCGCCGGGCTCGCCGGCGGCCTTGCGGACGAGGTGCTGATGCGCATCGTCGATGCCTTCCAGATCGTGCCGGGGTTCCTTCTGGCGCTGGCCTTCGTCAGCGTCATCGGGCCGTCGCTGCCCATCGTGGTGCTGGCGATCGCGCTCGGGGTATGGACGGCGCCGGCGCGCCTCGCCCGCGCCGAAGTGCTGAGCATCCGCGAGCGCGACTATGTCGCCGCGGCGCGCGTCATCGGCATGCACCCCATCGAGATCGCGCTGCGCGAGGTGCTGCCCAACGCGCTGCCGCCGGTCCTGGCGCTGAGCGCGGTGCTGGTGGCGGCGGCGGTGCTGACCGAGGCGGCGCTGTCGTTCCTCGGGCTGGGCGACCCCAACATCGTCACCTGGGGCTCGATGATCGCCGAGGGGCGCAACGTGCTGCGCTCGGCGCCGAGCCTGTCGATCTTCCCCGGCATCGCGCTGGTCGTCGCGGTGCTCGGCGTCTACCTGTTCTCCGAGGGGCTGTCGGGCGCCATCGCCAACCGCCGGGTGCGGGCGTGAGCGCGCCGCTGCTCCAGATCGCCGGGCTCGGCGTGCGCTACGCCGGCGCGGCCGAGCCGGCGCTCAGCGGCATCGACCTCGCGGTTTTCGAGGGCGAACGCCTCGCCATCGTCGGCGAGAGCGGCTCGGGCAAGAGCACGCTGGCGCTCGCCATCGCCGGATTGCTACCCCATGGCACGCAGATGGAGGGGCGCATCGACTGGCCGGGCCTCGGGCCTGCGCCGATCGCCGGGCGCGACATCGGACTCGTGTTCCAGGACCCCGGCAGCAGCCTCAACCCGGTGCTGCGCATAGGCGAGCAGGTGGCCGAGGTGGCACGCCGCCACCAGCATCTGGGCTGGCCGGCCGCCTATGCCCGCGCCACGGATTTGCTGGCGCAGGTGCGGCTGCCCGAGCCGCCGCGCCTGCTCGGCGCCTTTCCACATCAATTGTCCGGCGGGCAGCGCCAACGCGTCGCCATCGCCGAGGCGATCGCCGCCGACCCGCGCCTGCTCATCGCCGACGAGGCGACGAGCGCCCTCGACACCATCGTGCAGGCCGAGATCGTCGAGCTGCTCGACGCGCTGGTGCGCGAGCGCGGCATGACGCTGGTGTTCGTGACGCACGACATCGCGCTGGCCGGCCGCTTCGCCGACCGCATCGCCGTGTTCGAGACGGGCCGGCTGATGGAGGCGGGGCCGGCGACGGCGGTGCTGGGGCAGCCCGCCACCGCCTATACGGCGAGCCTCGTCGCCAGCCATATCGGACTCGACACGCCCCCGCTCATCGGGGAGGCCGCGCCATGAGCGCAGCAGTGCTCGAGGTCGAGGGCGTCAGCAAGATTTTCCGCAGCGGCGAACGGCAGGTCGTGGCGCTCGATGGCGTGTCGCTGAACATCGCGCGCGGCGAGACGCTCGGCCTCGTCGGGCCCTCGGGCAGCGGCAAATCCACGCTGGCGCGCGCCGTGCTGCGGCTGGTCGAGCCCGATGCCGGCGCCATCCGCTTTCATGGCCGCGACCTGCTGGCAACCGAGGGCGCGGCGCTGCGGCGCCTGCGCAAGGGGCTGCAAATGGTGTTCCAGGACCCGCTTGCGGCCTTCAACCCACGCACCAATGTGGGCACCGCCATCGCCGACCCGCTGCGCATCCACGCCATCGTGCCGGCGGCGGAACGGCGCACAGCGGTGGCGCGGCTGCTCGACCGCGTCGGCCTGCCGGCGGCGCTGGCGGGCCGCGCCATCCACGAGATTTCGGGCGGGCAGCGCCAGCGCGTCGCCATCGCCCGCGCGCTCGCCACCGAGCCGGAGCTGATCGTGCTGGACGAAGCCGTGTCGGCGCTCGACGTGACCATCCGCAACCGTATCCTCGCGCTCTTGGTCGATCTGCAGCGCGAGCGCGGCCTGAGCTACCTGTTCGTGTCGCACGACATCGCCGTGGTACGCGCCATCGCCCATCGCGTCGCCGTCATGGATCGCGGCGCGATCGTCGAGACCGGGCCGACGCCGGCCATCGTCGCGGCGCCCGCCTCGGCTACCGGCCGCGCGCTGGTGGCCGCCGTCCCCCGCCTGCTCACAATTACCGAGCCTTTGCCATGACCAGTTGGAACCCGCTCCTCGACGCGCCCCCCTACCCTGCCGACGGCTATGGCCGGCTCGCCGACCGGCTGGCGGCGCTCCTCGGCACGAAGAACGACGTTCTTCTGGTGCAGGGCGAGGCCATCATCGCGCTCGAAGCGGCGGCGACGAGCCTCGCGCGGCCGGGCCTCAGCGCGCTCAACATCGTGACGAGCCCCTATGGGCGCTGGTTCGGCGACTGGCTGCGCCGTGGCGGCGCGACGGTGATCGACCTTGCCGCCGCGCCCGGCCGACCCATCGCCGCCGAGGCGGTGGTCGCGGCGCTCGCCGGCACCCACGTCGATCTCGTGGCGCTGGTGCATGCCGAGTCCGCCACCGGCATCCTCAACCCGCTGGAGGCGATCGCCGACATCGCGCGCGCCGCCGGGGCGCTGCTGGTCGTCGATGCCGTCGCCTCGTTCGGCGGACACGCCCTCGACGTCGATGCGCTCGGCGCCGACATCGTGGCGGTCGGCCCGCAAAAGGCGCTGGGCGGTGGCGCCGGCGTCTCGGCCGTCGCGGTGAGCCCGCGCGCCTGGGCCCGGATCGAGGCGCCCGGCGCCGTGTCGCTCTCGACGCTGGCGCTTGGCGACCTCAAGGCCAACTGGCTGGCGCGCGGGCGCGGCGCCCTGCCCGGCATGCCCTCGCCCATCGAGTTCCACACGCTCGAGGCGGCGCTCGACCGCGCCGAAGCGGAAGGGCTGGCGGCGCTCATCGCGCGGCACGCGCGGGCCGCCGCCGCCAGTCGCGCCGGCGTCGCGGCGCTCGGCCTCGTACCATGGGTCGCGCCGCAGCAGGCGTCCAACCTGGTCACCGCCGTGCGCCTGCCCGACGGCATCGACCGCGCCGCGCTGCTGGCAGGGCTGGCGCCGTTCGGCACGGCCATCGCCGCCGCGGTCGGCCCCGGCAGCGAGCGGCTGGTGCGGCTCAACCACACGGGCCCGCGCGCCCGCTTCGAGGTGGTGCTCGCCGACATCGTGGCGCTCGGCACGGCGCTGCGGGCGCTGGGCGCCGCCGCCGAGACCGGCGCCGCGGCCGAGGCCGTCGCCGCCCACTATGCCGGTGCCTGATGCTGCGCGCCGCCCTCTTCGACCTCGATGACACGCTGATCTCGAGCTACGCCAATCCGGGCCCGGCCTGGCGGGCGGTGGCGCGCGAATTCGCTGACCGGTTCGGCGAACGCACGGAAGCCGTAGGCGACACGCTGGCGCATGAGATGGCCGTGTTCCTGCGCGACGACGAGAACCGCCGGCTGTGGCGGCTCAAGGCGGCCGCGACGCGCCGTGCCGCCGTGCGCGACGCGCTCGCCGCCAACGGCTTCGGTGAATTCGGCGGACTCGCCGGCGCCGTCGCCGACCGCTACGCGGCGTTCCGCGAGGAGAACATGGCGCTGCATCCCGGCGCGCTCGACGTGCTCGACGCGTTTCGCGCGCGCGGGCTGAAGCTCGGGCTCGTCACCAATGGCGCGACCGAGGTGCAGCGCATGAAGATCGAGCGCTTCGATCTCGGCCGGCGCTTCGCGCATGTGCAGATCGAGGAGGAGGCCGGCTTCGGCAAGCCGGACGGGCGCGCCTATGTGACGACGCTCGCCGCGCTCGGCGTCGATGCAGCCGAGGCGCAGATGATCGGCGACGACCTCGTCTGGGACGTACGCGCGCCGCAGCGGCTGGGGATGCGCGCCATCTGGTTCAACCCCTACGGACTGCCGGCGCCGCGCAGCGACGTGCAGCCGGACAGGACCATCGCGACATTGCGCGAGCTGATCGCGTGAGGGGACGCTGGCCTTAGCTCGCCCTGGGCTCCAGCAGCGCCGCGTTGCGGCCGGCCAGGCGGCCTGAGGTAAACGCCCAGCCCAGATGGTGGCCGTGGCCTTCCAGCAGCAGCCCGCCCTGCCCGGTGCTGCCCGCCGCAAACAGGCCGGCGATCACCGATCCGTCGGCGCGGACCACTTCGTGGCGGTCGGTCACCCCGAGGCCGCCATCGGTGATGACGATCCAGCTCTGGACCGGACCGAGCACGTGATACGGCCCCGGCCCGAGCGGTTTCTTCGTGCCGCCCTTGAAGGCGGCCTCGAGACTGGACGCCGGCATTTTCAGCTTTCGCCCCAAGTCCTCGGCATCGCGCGCCACCGTGTAGACGTCGGCCCGATTGCGCCGGTAATCGGGCATATAGGCGTAGGCCACGCCGGGCGCGGTCGAGACGTAATGGGGCCAGGCCGAAAACTGCTGAGCCAGCGCTGCATCGAGGATGATGTAGGCGAGGCCGTCGGGCTGCCGGTGAATCTCGAACTGCGGCTTGTCGCATTCGTCGCAGAAGCGTTCGCCGCGCGCATTGACCAATATGGCGCCCGCCTCGAACAAGCCCTTCTGCGGCTCCAGCACCGTGGTGACGAACTGCATGATGAAGGGGCGCAGCACCGGCTTGGGCATGGTGTTCATGAGCCAGCGCAGGGTCTTCGCCACTGGTCGGTTGGGCGGAATCCGCTGCACGAGCTTGCGCGGCGGCGGGGCGAAGCGGATCTGCGGCCCGCCGAGCAGATCGCCGTTGAGCACCTGCGCGCCGGCCTCGACGGCCAGCCGGTGCCCGTCACCTTCGCTGGACCGCACCACCGGCTGGATGTCGGCGACGACACCGCCGGCATAGCGGGCCTTCAGCTCGCGCGACGCGCTGTAGTCGCCGGCGGCGAGGACGACGCCGTGGCGGGCGATATAGTCGATCAGCTCGCCGCTCGATGTCCTCGCCCGGACGCCGTGGACGGCGCCGTCCACGACCAGCAGCTCCTGCACCGGGCTTTCGAGCTCGACGCGAACGCCGGCCTGCCGCACGGCGTTGCCGATATGGTAGCCATAGGCCCGCGAGTTGGGCAGCACGTTGTGCATGCGCGGCACGCGGTGCGGCGGCTCGGGCATGGGGCCGATGAAGACGAGACCCATGTCGATCAGCAGCCGCAGCGTCTCGGGCACGTTCTCGACCAGCACGCGCCGCAGGGCGGCGTTGTCGCGCCCGGCGAGGGCGCCGTGAAATTTCTCCATGTCCTCGAAATGGGCTTGCGGATCGTCCTCGATGCCGGCGGCGCGCTGCGCCTCGGAGCGGCTCGAGGAAATCGAGCCGATGGACCACACGGTCGCGCCGCCGAGCGCGCCGGTCTTTTCCAAGAGCAGGACATGGCGCCGGTATTTGCTGGCTTCCAGCGCCGCCATCATGCCGGCGCCGCCGCCACCGACGACAATCACGTCCACGTCCTCGCGTCTGATGTCCACCGTCTTCCCCTTCTTGCGGCTGCTCAGTTCTTCGGCACGGCGATGGCTTCGATCCAGCCGAGGCCATCCTCCACCGCGGCTCGCGGGCGATACTCGCAGCCGACGAAGCCGGGATAGGCCAGGCGCTCGAGCTGCTCGAAAATCGCGCGGTAGCAGATCTCGCCCTCGTCGGGCTCGGCGCGGCTCGGCACGGCGGCGACCTGCACGTGGCCGATCAGGTCGCGATACTGGGAGAGGCGGCGGAGCACGTCGCCGGTTTCGCGCGCCACATGGTAGCAATCGAACATCAGGCGCACCTCGGTGCCGTCCATCTGCGCGAGCAGGGCGGCGCCCTGATCCACCGTGGTGAGGAAATAGTCGGGCTGGTCGATGCGGTTGATCGGCTCGATCAGCAGGGTGACGCCGTGCGGGCGGGCCTGCAGCTCGGCCCAGCGCAGCCGGCGCATGAACGCTTCGGCCGCCTGCTGCCTTGCCTCGGCGCCGACATTGCCGGCCATGACGTGGATGCTCGTGGCCTCGGCGGCGAGCGCATAGGCGAGCGCCTGCTCGAAAGCCGCCCTGAACTCCTCCTCCCTGTCGGGCACCGCGGCGAGGCCGAAATCTCCCGCACGGGTGCCGACGGGCGTGTTGAGGCCGAGGAGCCTGACGCGGTGGCGCGCGCAGGCAGCCCGTACCGCCGTGGCGGGAACGTCGTACGGCCAGTGCAGCTCCACCGCCTCGAATCCCGCCCACGCGGCGGCGTCGATGCGTGCGAGCAGCGGCAATTCGCGCCAGAGAAAGCCGAGATTGGCCGACAGCCTGCTTCTCATTTTCCTGCCTTTCCGACCGGGCCCTGGGGCGCCGCTCCACCGGCCAACACGGCCAGCGCCTTCTCGAAGAAATCGACAGCGCCGAAATTGCCGCTTTTCAGGGCCAGCCGGATCGGCACGTCGCCATCCACCGCGAGCGCCGGAACGCCGGGATCGATCTCGGGGCCGATGAGCAACTGACCGGCACGCAGCGCAGCGACCACCGCGCCCGAGGTCTCGCCACCACCGACGACGAGGCGGCGGACACCGCCGGCGACCAGCTTTTCAGCCAGCGTCGCGAAGAAGGCCTCGACCGCCTCCGCCACGGCTTCCCGGCCAAACGCCTCCTGGCTGGTGACCACCTCGCCGGCCGCCGCCGTCGAGTAGATGAGGGGCGCCTCGTGCGGGTGCTCGGCGACGAATTGCAGCGCGGCGTCAACCGTCAGCGCGCCCGACAGGATGTCGGCCGGCGCGACGGGCATGGCCGGATGCTTCGCCTTATAGGCGGCCACCTGCGCCAGCGACGTGCGCGAGCACGACCCGCTGAGCACCACGCCCGGCCCGTCGAGCGGCGTGAAGGCGCTGCCGGCCTCCGCGAGCAGACCGCGCGCTCGGAAATTCTCGGGCAAGCCGAGCGCGATGCCCGAAGCGCCGGTGACGAGCTTCAGGTCGCGCGCCGCCGCGCCTATGGCGAAGAGATCGGCATCGGCGACGGCATCGACGACCAGCAGCCGGTCGCCGGCAGCGGCGCGATCGGCGCAGGCCTTTTCGATGGCCGCAGTGCCGCGTTGTACCTGCGCATAGGGCACATGGCCCACGGGCAGGCGGGTCTGTCGTTGCAGCCAGCGCCTGATGTCGGGGTCGGTCATCGGCGTGAGCGGATGGTGCTCCATCCCGGACTCGCTGAGGAGGCGGTCGCCGACGAAAAGATGGCCCTGATAGAGCGATCGGCCGATCGCCGGAAAGGCCGGGCAGACGATGGTGAAGGGCGCATCGAGCGCGGCGAGCAAGGCCTCGGCCACCGGCCCGATATTGCCCTCGGGCGTCGAGTCGAAGGTCGAGCAGTATTTGAACAGAACCTGCGTGCAGCCCTGCTGCCTGAGCCAGGCGAGCGCCGCGAGGGATTGCGCGACGGCCTCGGCGGCGGGGATCGATCGCGATTTCAGCGCGACGACGCCGGCCTCACAAGCCGCCGCCGCGCCCGGCGCCGGGATACCGTTGAACTGGATGGTGCGCATACCGCCCCTGGTCAGGGTATTGGCGAGGTCGCTGGCGCCGGTGAAGTCGTCGGCAATGCAGCCCAGCAGCATCAGCGTGCCCCGCCCATCTCGTCCTCGAGATGGATTCTGATGATCTCGTCGAACGAGGCGTCGGGCTTGAAGCCGAGGGCTTCGGCGCGCCTCGTCTCGAACGCCTCGGGCCAGCCGGCGATGATGTCGGCAATGGCGGGGTTCGGCTCGCGGCTGATCAGCGCCACCGCCGCATCGCCGGCGACGCGGCGCAGGGCGTCGATCTCGTCGGCGACGGTGGCGCAGATGCCGGGCATGGTGAGGTTGCGGCGCGTGCCGAGCAGGGCGCTGTCGAGCTCGGCGGCGTGAATGATGTATTCGACGGCGGCGCGCGGGCTGGCGAACCAGTGCCGAACCGTGTCGGCGACCGGCAGCACGGCCGGCTCGCCCTTGAGGGGTTCGCGCAGGATGTTGGAGAAGAAGCCGGACGCCGCCTTGTTCGGCGCGCCGGGGCGCACGCAGATCGTCGGCAGGCGAATGCCGACGCCATCGAGGAAGCCGCGGCGGCTGTAGTCGGCGAGCAGCAATTCGCCGATCGCCTTCTGCGTGCCGTAGCTGGTCAGCGGGGTAAGGATGTGGTCGTCGCCGATGGTCGCCGGCAGCGGCGCGCCGAACACCGCGACCGACGAGGTGAACACGACGCGCGGACAATAATCCGCGACACGGCGGATGGCTTCGAACAGCGCGCGGGTGCCATCGAGATTTATCGCATAGCCCTTCTCGAAATTGGCTTCGGCATCGCTGGAGACGATGGCCGCAAGGTGGATGACGACGTCCGGCCTTTCGGCGATCAGGCGGTCGGCGGTGCCCGGCTGCGAGAGATCGTGCACGGCCGTCTCGATGCGGCCCGCGAAGCCCTCGGGCGAGGCGGGCGGGACGACATCCACCAAAGTGAGGCGGTCGATCGCCTTACCGCGCAGCGTGCCCCTGTCGGCCAGGCGGCGGGCGGTCTTGCGGCCGAGCATGCCGGCGGCACCGATAATCAGGATGTGCATTCCATTCTCCTCGCGGCCCGCATGTGCGGCGGGCGAAACAGGCCGGCCTACGCGCCGGCGTCTATGCCGAAAAACTCCAGCAGGGCGCTAGCCTGACCTTCCGTCATCGCCTTGCCGGCGATCACCGTCGCACCGGCGGCAGCGGCCTGCTTCATGAGCGGCGTCGGCGCCGTCACCGGCACGATATCGATGACGGTCATGCCAGCAGACAAGGCCCCCACCTCGGCGGGCAGGCCGTCGCCGACCGCCATGCCGACGGGCGTGGCATTGATCAGGATGTCGCAGCCGCCGGCGGCCGGGCCGCCGAGCGACGCGCGACACGCCGGAAAGGCTTTCGTGATGCTCGCCACCAGATTCTGCGCCTTTGCCGGGTCCACATCATACACCATGATTTCGGCGGCCGCCGCCTCGGCAAAAGCCACGCCGATGGCGCGCCCGGCCCCGCCGGCGCCGATCAGCAGCACGCGGGCGCCATTCACCCGGCATGTGCCGGCCACGGCGTTGAGAAGCCCCACGCCATCGAAAATATCGCCGCTCCAACTGCCGTCGGGGTTGCGGCGCATGGCGTTGATACCGCCGACCGCCCGCGCCCGCCGGCTCGCCTCCTGCACCAGCCTGAGCGCCCGATCCTTGAAGGGATAGGTGATCACCAGCCCCTTGAGGTTCGGCATCTTCATGAGCGCCGGCGCCACCGTATCGAAGTCGGCCGCCGGCACATGGAGGGGTACGAGAACCGCGTTCCGGCCGGTTGCGGCGATGAGCGGATTGATCAGGGCCGGCGTTTTCGCCTGGGCGATCGGATCGCCGATGATCGCATAAAGCTCCGTGGCGCCGTTTATGGGAGCCGTAGCAGGATGCGCAGCCGTTTCGTTCATCTGTTAGACCCTATGCAGTTGCAGGCCGCCGGCCACATCGATGTGGATGCCCGTCGTATATGGAATGGCGCCGCCGGCGAGGCTCGCGACAACCTCGGCGACATCCTCGACCTCGCCCCAGCGCGCCTGCGGAACGCCGCCGCCGGTGATGAACGCGTCGTAGCGAGCGCTGGACGGCCTCGTCATCGCCGTCCTGATAATGCCGGGGCGGATCTCGAAGACGCCGATGCCGGCCGCGCCGAGCCGCGCCGCGAAGAGCTTGTTCATCATCGCGATACCCGCCTTGCTGATGCAGTAATCGGCGCGGTTCTCGCCGACGATGTCCGCGTTGACCGAGCCGATGAACACCACCGAGCGCGACGCGGCCGCCGCGTTGTCGAGCATCCGCCTCACGACGGCCTGGGTCAGGAAGAACGTGCCGCGCAGATTGACGCGCACGGCCCTGTCGAAGCTCTCGACCGTCGCCTCAAGGATATCGCCCCGGCTGATGGAGGAGACGCCGGCATTGTTCACCAGGCAGGCGATGGGGCCGAGATCGCGCTCGACGGCATCGACCAGCCCCGCATGGCCGGCGAGATCGGCAATGTCGCACCGATAGTAGCGCGCGGTACCGTGACCGGCCGTGGCGGGCGGCAGCGACGCCTCCTCCGCCAGATCCGCTATGGCCACGTCGAAGCCCGCCGCCAGCAGCCGCTCGGCGATGGCGCGGCCAATGCCGGTGGCGGCACCGGTGACCAGTGCAACACGGTTGGCGGCCATCATGGGGTCCTCGTGGCTTCGGCGGACGCCAGCAATTCGGCCTTGGACAGCGCAAACTGCAAGGCATAGGCGCCGCGGCGCAGCCCCGGACGGGCACCGCAGGCGATGAGCCGGTCGTCACCGACGAGGCCGTCGCGCAGCTCGGTGACGGTTTCCCCGCGCACGGTCTCGATCAGCAGAACCCAGTCGGCGATTTCGTCCACGCCGCCGCGCAGCCTGGTCTCCGCCGTCTCGACGCGCTGCGCCGGCGCAAGGCCCTCCAGCAAATGGGCGCCGACGACGGTGTGGCGGGCCGCCGCGGGCCGGATGATGTCCTCGGCCATGCGCGCGACGAACTGGGGGCGCTCGAGCTGGCTGGAGAGACGGATGGTCTCCATGACCACGCCCTCGCCGCAGCCGGCGGTGAGGGCCACGTTGCACATGGTGCGCGAGGTCTCGGTGAAGTGCTGGACCACCTTTTGCGTCCACGGCGTCGGGCGGTTCAGCGCCGCCGCGTAGCTGTCGGAGGTAAGGTCGGACACCGCCTCGGTCTCGTAGAAATTGAAGAAGCGCGGCTGGCCGTCGATGGCGACATAGCGCCGGGCCCGCAGGAAGCCGGGCAGGATGACGCGATCCCGAATGTGCTCGTGCACGTGCCAGTTGAGGAACTCGGCCTCGCTATGCGCGGCGATGCCGTTCCAGATGGCCAGCACGCCTTTCCCCAACAAAGCCATAAGATAACCTCGCTTCGGCATGAGGCCGGGGCAGCACCGCCCCGGCCGCGTTCGACTTCCCGCTCAGCGGCGCGCGGCGGCCGGACGGGCGGCGTAGCGCTGCCGCCAGGCGACGGCCATGTCCTCGGTATAGGGGGTGACGGTCTGCTGCTGCTCGCCCATGCCGGTAATCCCCAGGCGCATGACATCGCCGGCCTTCATATAGGCGGGTGGGCGATGGCCCAGCCCGACGCCGGGTGGCGTGCCGGTGGTGACGATGTCGCCCGGCTGCAGGGCCATGTAGCGGCTGAGATAGGAGAGCAGATTGGCGCAACTGAAGATCATGCGCGAGGTCGTGCCGTTCTGCACGCGCTTGCCGTTGAGGTCGAGCCAGAGGTCGAGCTGCTGCGGGTCGCCCACCTCGTCGGCGGTGACGATCCAGGGGCCGCAGGGCGCAAAACCGGGATGGCTCTTGCCTTTGGTCCACTGGCCTTCCCGCTCGAGCTGGAAGTGGCGCTCGGAGATGTCGTTCAGGATGCAGTAGCCGGCGATGTAGGACAGCGCCTCGTCCTCGGAGACATTCCAGCACGGGCGGCCGATGACGAAGGCCAGCTCCACCTCCCAGTCGAGATGCTCGGACCCCGACGGCAGGAGCACGGGATCGTTGGCGCCGCACAGCGCGGAGGTGTGCTTGTTGAACAGGATCGGCTCGGTCGGGATCGCGGCGTTGGTCTCCTCGGCATGGTCCGTGTAATTGAGGCCGATGCAGATGAGGTTGGGGACATGCGCGACCGGCACGCCGTAGCGGACCGTGCCCTCGATCAGGGGGAGCGTGCCGGCATCGACCGCGGCGATGAGCTGCAGGCCGGCAGGCGAGAGCGCCCAGGCGTCGATATCCGCGACAATGCCGGACAGATCCCGCAGCGCCCCCCCGGCATCGACGATGCCGGGCTTTTCGGCCCCGGCCGGGCCATAACGAAACAGCTTCATTTTACCTTCCTTGGAAATTCCGCGTGAGTTCTCATTCGCCGGGGCGGCTGCTCCAGCGCTATCGATTGCTGGGACTGTCTGGCTCCTAGGCCAGGACGCGGCGGGGTTGCCGGGCCCCAGTGGGCGCACGATGCAGATCGTCCGCCATGCCCACGGGCTCGGCCCTGAACAGGCGTCGATCCATCAGTTTCACAGTCTCCGGGATTACCGGCCGGAACGCCATGTGAGCCAGCACCTGGCTGTCGAGGTCGATTCCCGGCGCGATCTCGATGAGGCGGAGACCTTCGGGCGTCACGTCGAAAACGGCGCGCTCGGTCACGAAGATCGCCTGGCGTCCCTGCTCGGCGGCGAAAGAGGCGTTGTAGCAAATCTGCTCGATGCCGGAGACGAACTTGTGATGGCGCCCTTCCGTCACGATGCGCAGTTGCCCCGCCTCGCAGGCGATCTCGAGGCCGCCGGAGGTGAAGGTGCCGCTGAACACCACCTTGCGGGCGTTCTGGCTGATGTTCACGAAGCCGCCGATGCCGACGATCTTGTCGCCGAAGCGGCTGACATTGACGCTGCCATGCGGATCGACCTCAGCAAAGGACAGAAAGGCGATATCGAGCCCGCCGCCGTCGTAGAAGTCGAATTGATACGGCTGGTCCACCATGGCGTCGTAGTTCTGGGCCGCGCCGGAATCGACGCCAGTCACGGGCGCGCCGCCGATAAACCCCTGCTCGTTGGTCAGCACGATGTCGTCGAGAATGCCCTCCTCGGCCGCCACGGCCGACACCCCGGTCGAGATGCCGGCGCCCAGGTTGCAGATCGCCCCCTTGCGCAGCTCGAGGGCGGCCCGGCGGGCCACGATCTTGCGCTCCGTGAAGGGCAGCCTCGTCATGTTCCCGAGCGGCACGCGCAGCTCGCCGGCGTAGCTGGGGTTGTAGTCGGATGCGTAGGTCTGGCGCTGGTCGGGATCGACGACGACGTAGTCCACCAGGATGCCGGGGATCTTCACCTGACGCGCCGGCAAGGTCCCGGCCCGCGCAAGGCGCTTCACCTGCACCACGACCGTGGCGCCCTGCCGGCGGGCCGCCTGGGCGGAAGACAGCATCTCGCCGGGAATGGCTTCCTGCTCCATCGAGATGTTGCCGCGTTCGTCGGCGGTGGTGCCGCGCAGGAAAACCACATCCAGCGGCAGCGGCTTGAAGCGCAGCCAGTCCTCGCCGCCGATGTGGATCAGCTCGATCAGGTCTTCCGCCGCCGAGGCGCTCTGCCGTGCGCCGAGCTGGCGTGGATCCACGAAGGTGTGCAGGCCCGTCTTGGTGATCAGGCCCGGCCGGCCGGCCGCCATCTCGCGCATCAATTGGGAGATGACGCCCTGCGGCAGCGTGTAGGATTCGATCTCGTTGGTTCTCGCCAGATCCACGAGCGGCGGCGAATCGACGAGGGCGCTGGTCACGCTGCGCCGGATCATGCCGGGGTGACGGAAACAGGCGGCTCCCTTGAGCTTGCGGTCGCCGATGCCGACGACGTGGATGAGGCACAGATCGCGCGGGGCGCCGCTGTCGAGAAAGCGCTGCTCGACGGCATCGAGAATTTTCTGGGGCACGCCGTGGCCGCCGCCGGAACCGCTCACCAGAACATTATCACCATCGCGCACCAGCAACGCTGCCTGATCCGCCGTGATGAACTTGCCGCTCAAAATATCCTCCGCACGCAAGGCTTGATCCACTGTTTCATTCGCGCGGCCGCTCAGACCGCGATCCGGGAGCGAGAGGCCCGAGCAATCAGCTCCTCCTCCGAATCCGCCCGGACACGCAGCGGCCAGATCTTGGAGAGCTCGCTGGCCGCCGCCTGCATGGCCGGCAGCAAATCCTTGATGCGCGCCTCGGTCATGCGCACGCTCGGGCCGGCGACGGAGACCGTGCCGGCCACGGCGCCGCCCTCGCCCGAGCGGACCACGGCGGCCATCGCCGACACGCCGCCCTCCGCCTCCGAGTTCACCATCCCATAGCCGCGCTTGCGCGTCGCCTCGAGGTCGCTGATGATCCGGTTCACGGATTTGGGCGCGTTGGGGCCGTATTTGCCGGGGTTCTGGAACGCCTCGCTGTTGAGCACGATCTGCACCGCGCTCTCGACGTCGAGCGTGGAAAGCCACGCCTTGCCGCTGGCCGTCGCGTGCAGCGGGACATTGTCGCTCTGCAAGGCGGGCTGGTACATCAGGCCGCCCTTGGCGCCCTGGGCATGCGCCACCCAGACGAGCGCGGCGGAATCCACGACGGCGAGCCGCACATATTCCCGCGACAGATCGGCCAGGTGGTCGAGGATCGGCTGGCAGATGTCCGGTATGCCGGAGGCGACGTAGAAGCGCTGCCCGAGGATCGCGAGGCGCATGGTCAGGCGGTAGAAGCCGGTCTGGGCATCCTGCTTGGCCCAGCCCTCCTCGACCAGCGTCGCCAGCAGGCGGTGCGCGCCGCTCTTAGGCAGGCTCAGCCGTTCGGCGATCACCCCGAGCGGCAGCTCGTCGGCGTCGGAGAGAAGCTGGATAATGGACAGGCAGCGCTCGGCGGGAACATGGGTCATCGCGAAGCCTCTTCGATCCTGATTCTATGCACCATCAAAAAATTCCTTTGCACGCGCATCATCCGCCCACAAAACTCGGCGACCGCCTGGCGAAAAATGCCGCCATGCCTTCGTGCAGATCGTCGGAATCGAATATGCGCTGCTGCAGGACCGTCGAGCGGGACAAGGCCGCGTCGGCGGGCTGGTCCTGCGCCAGATCGACCAGTTGCTTGGCATAGCGGTTCGAGAGCGGACCACGCTCGGCAATCTCGGCGGCAATCTCGCGAGCTTTCTCGACAGCCGAGCCTTCCGCCAGCCAGTTGACCACGCCCCACGCCAGTGCGGTGTCGGCCTCGATGATGGCGGCCGTGAACAGCATCTGCTTGGCGCGCCCCGGCCCGACCAGGCGCGCCAGCCGTACCGCGCCATTGCCGGCCAGCCCACCAAGCCGGGCTTCGGTGAGGCCGATGCGAACGCCGTTCCGCAGCACGCGCAGGTCGCAGGCCAGCGCCAGCTCCAGGCCGCCGCCCATGGCCGGCGCGTCGATCGCCGCGATGGTCGGCACCGGCAATTCGGCGAGGTTGCGCAGCACCCTGTCCTCGAACAGGATCTTCTCCTCGCTGGCGTTGTCGCGCAGATGGGCGAATTCCTTGATGTCGCTGCCGGCGCAGAACGCCCGTGCATCGTCGCGCGCGTGAACGATGACGCAACGGATGCCGGGGGTCCGGCGCAGCATCGACAGCGCACTGTCGAGATCGCGCAGCAGGCGCCGCGTCACGAGGTTGAGCGGGCCATTGGCGAGGAGGATCTCGCCGATGGCGCCGTTGACGACCGCCGATGCAAGGGGCTCTTCCACGGTCAGGTCTCAAGCGCTCTGCGGAAGGGGCGTGCCATGCAGAATGCCGAGGCGTTCGAAATGGCGGTGGATGCGATCGACATAGGCGCCGAATTCGGGGGCGTCGCCCAGCACGATCGGGCGGGGGCGCTCAAGCTCGATCTTGATGTCGTCGATGACCTCGCCGGGGCTGGGGCTCATCACGATGACGCGGTCGGACAGGCCGACGGCTTCCTCGACGCTGTGGGTGATGAACAGCACCGTGGGGCGCCGCCGCATCCATAGCTGCTCGAGATCGGTGCGCACCTGTAGGCGGGTCAGCGCGTCGAGCGCGCCGAACGGCTCATCCATCAGCAGCAAAGCCGGGTCGTGGACGAGGCTGCGGATCAAAGAGACGCGCTGGCGCATGCCGCCGGAAAGCTGCTTGGGATATTTGTCCATGGCGTGCTCGAGGCGCAGCGAGGCGAAAAGCTCGCGCGCCCGCGCTTCCAGGGGTTTCCTGGGCACGCCGCGGATGTCGCAATGCAGGAGCACGTTGTTGAGGGCGGTGCGGAACTCCAGCAGGAGATGGTCCTGGAAAGCGATGCCGACATCGGTCAACGGCGCGGTGACGTCCTTGCCGGCGACCGTGATCGAGCCGGTGGTCCTGTCGAGCAGGCCGGCGACCAGCAGCATCAGGGTGCTCTTGCCGCAACCGGAGGCGCCGACGACGGAGACGAACTCGCCGGCCTTGACCGACAGGTTCACTTCCTTGAGGGCGCGGAACGGCTTGTCGAGCTCGATCCCGAAGACCTTGGACACGCCCTGGATCTCGATGGGGACGCCGGCGATGGAGTTCTCGTTTGCTTGGATCACTTGGCTTTCCGATTCTAGGACGATGCAGCCACGGCGGTCAGCGGGGTCTTCGATACGAGGAGGGCCTTGCGGCCGGTCTGCACGGTCTCGCCACGCTGATTGACGACGGCGACGTCGAAGGAGGCGATGGCCTGGGTGGGGCGGGACTTGCTGTCACGCAGCTCGGCCAGCTCGTAATTCACGAAAATCGTGTCGCCCACGAAGATCGGCCCGACGAAGCGCCAGTCGCTGATGCCGAGAAAGGCGATGGCGGTTTCCCGCAGCTCACCGGTGCGTGCCCACATCAGGCCGTGCGCGTATGCCAGGCCGAGCATCCCATGCGCGACGCGGCGGCCGAACTGGCTCGCTTCGGCGTAGACGTCGCTGGTGTGAAGCTCCGAGAAATCCCCGGTCAGGCCGGCAAAGCCGACCAGGTCGGCGTCCGTTATGGTGCGGCCGGGGCTGCGGAACTTGAGACCGACCGTCAGGTCTTCGTAGCGATAGGACGTGCGGATCGACATGGCATGATACTCGGCGTCTGCGGGGCCCGCGCCAGCGCGCGGGCCCCAGGTCAGGCGTTAGCAGGGGCGCAGCTCGCTTTCGGCGGGCAGGTAGTCATTGGTATAGTACATCGTCGGGTCGTTGCCCTCGGGCAGCAACCCCACCTGCGAGAGGAGATCCTGGGTCTGCGCCCAGTGCGCATCCGTCGCCTTGCCGACGAACTGCGTATCGCCGCTGCAGAACAGCTCCGGGATCGCCGCCAATTGCTGGGCCGCGAGCTTCTCGTCCATCTCGGGGAAGGTCGTCTTCAGATGCTCGACCGCCTTTTCGGGGTTGTCGAGCGCAAAGCTCCAGCCCTTGAGGCTGGCGGCGATGAAGGCCTTCAGCACGTCGGGGTTGTCGGCGATGAACTGCTCCGAGGCAAAGATGGAGGTGCTGACGGTGGGCACGCCGTGATCGGCGAAGGTGAACCGATCGACCTCGACACCCTGCGAGGCGATCTGGATCTGGTAGTCGTCAACCGAGCCGAGAATGGCATCGACACTGCCCTGCAGCAGCGCGGGCACCATCGAGGCGGGCGGCATGTTGTTGAGGATGACGTCGGATTCCTTGATGCCGTTCGCCTCGAAGAAGAGCGGCAGCATGGTGGCCTGCGAGCTGCCGGCCGGCACGCCGATACGCTTGCCGATCAGGTCCTTGGGGCTCTTGATGCCGGCGCTCTTGAGAGCCTCGACCTCGTTCGGATTGGACTGGTAGACCGTGGCGACGATCTTCATCGGCGCGCCCTTGGCGATGAGCTGGCTGACCGCCACGGCATCGGCATAGGCCAGTTGCGAGCGGCCGCTGGCGACCAACTGGGCGGTGTTGCCCGAGCCGTTGCCCTGGATGATGGTGACGTCCAGCCCGGCGTCGCTGTAGTAGCCCTCGCCGAGGGCGGCGGCAAAGCCGGCATTGGCGCCGCCGGCGTACCAGTTCAACTGGAAGTCGAGGGCCGTCTGGGCCTGGACACCGGTGCTCATGAGCAGGCCAGTCGCCACCACCCCCATGGCGACCGCCATGCGTCGGTTGAAGTTCAGCATAATGCGCAATCCTCCGTTTGCGGTTGAAAGTTAGTTCGACTTGCGTTGCCAGGGGGCGAGCAGCCACTCGCTGAATTCCACGGCGTAGTTGATGGCGAGGCCGATGACGGTGAGAACCACGAGGACCGCGAATGTCAGCTCGATATCCATGGTGCTCGTGCTGCGCAGCAGCACATAGCCGAGCCCCTCATTCGCCCCCACGAACTCGGCGACGATGGCGGCCGTCGCGGCGATGGTGGCAGAGGTCTTGATGCCGGCGAAAATCACCGGCAGCGCCGCCGGCACGCGCAGGTAGCGGAATGTCTTCCAGTGCCCCGCCCCCATCGACTTGGTCAGGTAGAGCAGGCGCGTATCGAGGATCTGGAAGCCGCTGATGCTGGCGATCAGCAAGGGAAAGAAGGTCATCAAGAGGGTCAGGATGACCTTGGATTCGATGCCGAATCCGAACCAGACCAGGAACAGCGGCGCCATCGCGATCTTCGGCACGAGCTGGAGCAGCATTGCCGGCGGGTAGAGCACCTGCTTGGCGAGCGGCGATAGGGCGATCACGAGGCCGAGCGGAATGGCCGTCACCAGCGTCAGCCCGAAGCCGAGCAGGATCTCGATGAAGGTCACGCGGGTGTGCGCCAGCAACATGCCGGTTTGCGAGACGAGCACGTTGAACACCGCCTCCGGGGCCGGCACGAGGTAGACGGGCACCTTGAAGATGCGCACGCCCAGATCCCACAGGACGACGATGGCGACGAAGGTGAGGACCGGGATGGCGTTCCAGCCAACCTGGCCGACCAGCCGCAGCAGCGGATTCCTGCGGCGCGGAAATTCGTCGTCAGGCGCGGCGGCGGCGCCGGCGGTGCTCATCTGCTGTGCTGCGTTCGACCCCATCGTGTGCGGCACCCCTCCAGCTCTCGCATCAACCCGCTGACGGCTTTCGCAGCCGCCCGAGGATGCAGTTGAACGTCACTCGATGATTGAACGCTATTCAATCTTAGCACGCGGTTCAAGTGTTTTTGAAAATGAGCGCCGCGGTTGTGGAAAGCCGGGTATTGAAAAGCGTGCGGCTGGAGGAGCGGCACAGGCATCCGGGCCCACGACTTTCGGCAAAGTGCGCGACACACAGAACGGGAGTCCCGCATGCCTCGGGCCGCATCGCACAAGTCGGCGAGGTCGGCGGCGGACATTGACATTTGCGGCGTGGTGGGGCCCTATCCGGCGCGTCGTAGGTCCCCCAACGGCCACCAGCCGGCGGGGGTTAAAAGGGAACACGGTGCGACGTACCCATCAGGGCGCAAAACCGTGGCTGCCCCCGCAACTGTGAGCGGATAGCTCCCCGATATGCCACTGGCCGCGAGGCCGGGAAGGATCGGCGGCGCATTGACCCGCAAGCCAGGAGACCTGCCATCGACATCGTGTGAAACCCGGCCGGGGTGTGCCGAGGGGAACCTAGATGGCGCTCGACGATCACATCGCAGCTTGTTGCCTGACCGGCCCTTCCCACGCCCGCTGCCTAGTGGCGGAGGGCGCCGGTGGATCTCGCACATCGCCTCGTCGGCGGTAGCCCGGCGCAACTGACGGTCGACGGCCTCGGCTGGGGACCGCGCGGGCACGCCGCCATCATCGACGACCTCGCCTTCAGCGTCGCGCCCGGCGAGATGCTCGCCGTCGTCGGCCCCAACGGCGCCGGCAAGTCGAGCCTGCTGCGCTGCCTCTACCGCTTCAGCCGGCCCCGCCACGGCAGCATCCGGCTCGACGGCGAGGACATCTGGGCCATGCCGGCGCGCGCCGTCGCCCGCCGTGTTGCCACGGTGCTGCAGGAGCCCGCCTCCGATTTCGGGCTCAGCGTCGCCGAGATCGTGGAGCTCGGCCTCACCCCGCATCTCGACCGCTTCGCCAGCGCCGACACCGGCCTCGTCGAAGACGCGCTGCGGCTGATGAACCTCGTCGCCTTCGCGCCGCGCGACTTCGCCTCGCTGTCGGGCGGCGAGAAGCAGCGCGTGATGATCGCGCGGGCGCTGGTGCAGAAGCCCGACCTGCTCATTCTCGACGAGCCCACAAACCACCTCGACATCCGCCACCAGCTCGAGGTGCTGGCGCTGCTCGCGAGCCTGCCCACGACGGTGATCGTCTCGCTGCACGACCTGGCGCTGGCGTCCGGCCACGCCGATCGCGTGCTGGTGCTCGACCGCGGCCGGCAGGTGCAGCTCGGCGCGCCGCTCGACGTGCTCACGCCCGAGACGATCCGCGCCACCTTCGCCGTCGGCACGGCCATCGACAGCCACCCGGTGACCGGGCGGCCGCGCTTTTCCTTCCACCTCGATCCCCCGCAAAACTGAGAGGACCTCTCCATGCGTCTATTGTCCACCATCGCCATCGGCGCCGCGCTGTTCGCCACCGCGGCGACGGCCTCCGGCTTTCCGGTGACCGTCAAGAGCTGCAACCGCGACGTCACCTTCGATGCCGCCCCGGTGCGCGCCGTGTCGAACGACGTGAACCTGACCGAGATGATGCTGGCCCTCGGCCTCACCGGCAACATGGTTGGCTATACCGGCGTTTCGGACTGGAAGACGCTCGACGAAAAGCTGCGTGCCGGCGTCGCCGAATTGCCCGAGCTGTCGCCCGACTATCCCACCAAGGAAGTGCTGCTCGGCGCCGATGCCGACTTCTACTTCGCCGGCTGGAACTACGGCATGAAGGTGGGCGGCGAGGTGACGCCCGACACGCTCGGCGAATTCGGCATCAAGGTCTACGAGCTCACCGAGAGCTGCATCCATATCATGGACAAGCCCAAGGCCTCGATGGACGACATGTATGTCGACATCCTCAACCTTGGCAAAATCTTCGGCGTCGAGGAGAAGGCCGTGGCGCTGGTCGATGGCTACAAGCAGGAGCTGGCCGATTTCGAGGCGACGCTCACCAAGGCCGCGCCGCCGAAGGTCTTCGTCTACGATTCCGGCGAGGCCAAGCCCTTCACCGCCGGCCGCTACGCCATCCCGACGGCGCTGATCGAAGCGGCGGGCGGCACCAACGTCATGGACGACGTGGATTCGAGCTGGGTGGAAGTCGGCTGGGAGCCGGTGATCGAGCGCAATCCCGATGTCGTCGTCATCGTCAACTATGGCGACGTGACCGCCGAGCAGAAGATCGCCTTCATGCAGGGCAACGCCGCCTTCAAGGACATTCCGGCGGTGAAGAACGACCGCTTCGTCGTGCTCGAATATGTCGAGGCGACGCCGGGACCGCGCAACATCGAGGCCATCAAGCGCCTCGCCGCCGCCTTCTTCCCCGGCTGAGCACATGGGCCGGCCGTATGGCCGGCCCCACCCCCGCCATGTCGCACCGCCACCTCGTCGCCGAACCGCGCCACGCGCTGATCCACAATCTGCCGCTGCTCGCGGCGGGCCTCGTGCTGCTGCTCGTCCTCACCATGATGGGCGCGGTAAGCGTCGGCGCCGTCGCCATTCCGCTCGACATGGTGTGGGGCGTGATCGCGAGCCATCTGGCACCGGGCAGCATCGAGCCGACCTGGTCGGCCGGCCGCGACAACATCGTCTGGGAGGTGCGCCTGCCGCGCGTCGTGCTCGGCGCCATCGTCGGCGCCAGCCTCGCGCTCGTCGGCGCCGCCCTGCAATCGGTGACGCGCAATGCGCTGGCCGATCCGCACCTGCTCGGCATCTCCTCGGGCGCAGCGCTGGGCGCCATCATCGTGCTGCTGCACACCGGCATGTTCCTCGGCCTCGTCACCGTGCCGCTCTTCGCCTTCGCCGGCGCCCTGCTGACGACCGCCGTGGTGGTGGGCGTCGCCAACCTCGCCGACGCCACCAACGCCAGCCGGCTGGTGCTCACCGGCGTCGCCATTTCCTTCATCGTGACCTCGCTCGGCAGCCTCGGCATCTTCCTCGGCGATCCGCGCGCCGCGCACACTGTGATCTTCTGGATGCTGGGCGGACTCGGCCTCGCCCAGTGGATACAGCTCCCCTACCCGCTGGCGGCGCTCGTCTTGTGCGGCCTCTATCTGCTCGTCAACGCCCGCAACCTCAACGCCATGACGCTGGGCGACGAAAGCGCCACGACGCTCGGCCTGCCCGCCGGGCGCTTCCGCATGGTGGTGTTCGTCGTGTGCGCCCTGCTCACCGGCGCCGCCGTCGCCTTTTCGGGCATCATCTCCTTCGTCGGGCTCATGATCCCGCACGTCGTGCGGCTGGCGGCGGGCGGCGACTATCGCCGCGTGCTGCCGCTCTCCGCCCTCGTCGGCGCCATCTTCCTCGTTATCGCCGACATGGTGGCGCGCATCATCATCCCGCCGCAGGACATGCCCATCGGCGTCATCACCGGCCTCGTCGGCGGCGTGTTCTTCATCGCGCTGATGCGGCGCAACAAGCGGCTGGGCTGACGCCGGCCGGATCAGACCTAGCACATTGGAATCACTACGAAGCGGCACCAGATCGTTTCCGTCTCGCCCGGCTTCAGGATACGCGGTCCGTTTTCCTGCGCGCTGCCGGGAACATGGAAGGCGTCGACCGGGTGGTTTACCGGTTCCAGGCAGAAGAAATCGGCCGTTTCGCCGGGCGAGTAGACAATGGCGCAGGACAATGCCGGCGCGGCGTCCAGGCGCATTGTGAGCCCCAGCTCGGGCCAGGATATGGTCGCCTGCCCGTCCCAACCGGGAAAACCATTGTTGATCCAGCCGGGCGGCAACGGCCTGCCGGCGCGAAAATCCCACTGCGGCACGGCTTCGACGGAAAGCAACTCGTCGGGCAGGTGGTCGCCCGTTTCCGACCAGACCCGCGGCAGGCTGGCACGCAGCGTGGTGTGCGGCGTGCGCACGAGCCAGGGGTGGAAGCCAAGGCCGAAAGGCAGGCGGATCGCTGCGGCATTGGTGACCTCGAGCCGCATGTCCAGCCCGTCCGCGTCGAGCGCGTAGCGCGCGCGGGCCCGATAGCGGAAGGGACCCGGCCCGTCCGAAGACAGCACGAGCTCGACGGCATCGTCCTGCCGGTCCGCCAGCGTCCAGCCCTGCTGGAAGCCGTTGCCGTGAATGGGGAAGCGCTCGCCGGCCACATTGGGCGCGAGGGGGTAGAACACGCCATCGAAGGTAAAACCGCCCCCGGAAATCCGGTTCGACCACGGCACGAGGAGGATACTGGCGAGGCTGAAGGGATCGGCACTCCCAGCCCACGGCCGGAACAGCGGAACGCCATTATACGTGAAGCGCGCCAGCCCGCCGCCCATGCCGGGCACGATTTCGGCCGTGAGCCCGCCGCAGCCGATGGCGACGGTTTCCGGCGTCACCAGCCGCCATCCACGTGAATATTCTGCCCGGTGATCATATCGGCGGCCGGCGACACGAGGAACAGCGCCAGATCGGCCACCGCGCCGGGCTGGATGCGCGCCTTGAGGCACTGGTTCTCCAATATCCAGTCATTGTATTGCTGCAGGCGATCGGCAAACACCCGCGCCTCCGCCTCCGAAACCACGGCGCCCGGCGAAATCGCGTTGACCCGGATGCCATGTGGCCCCAGTTCCCGCGCCAAGGTCTTGGTCAAGCCCAGCATGGCGCCCTTGGAGGCGACATAAGGCACATAGCCGTCCCATCGTCCGTTGAGCGTCACCGAGCAGAAATTGATGATCTTGCCATAGGCTTTCGCCTTCATCGCCGGCGCCACCGCACGCGTCAACGCAAAGGCGGCCGAGGAATTGACGCGGACCTGATCCTCGTATTCCTCCAGCGAAAAGGACTCGAACGGCTTGTTGATGATGAGCGCGGCATTGTTGACGAGAATATCGATGCCGCCCTCGTCGTCCGCGACGGCCCGCACCTTCGCCTCGGCCGCCGCTAGCGCGTTGAGGTCCTGGCCCAGATAGGCGGCATTGCCCAGCTCGGCGGCGAAAGCGCGGCCGGCCTCGGCGGCTTCGGGCCTGTCCAGCACGAGCACGCGTGCGCCGGCGCCGGCAAAGGCGCGCGACTGCGCCCGCCCCAGCGTCCCCAACGCGCCCGTCACGAGCGCCGTTCTACCGGAAAGATCATAGGTCACGGTCATCGATAGTCCTCTCGAGCGGTTGACGGGCGAGCCTCACAGATAGCTATGCACCTCATCGATGCTGGTGCGCTCGGTCGGGCTGTCGAACACCACCTCGCCGCGCGCCATGGCGATGATCCGATCGCAGGACTGGAACACGTGGTGCATGTTGTGGCTGATGAACAGGCCGGTCAGGCCTTGCGCCTTGAGCCCTTTGACGAAGCCGATCACCTTGTCCGTCTCCTTGACCGACAGATGGTTGGTCGGCTCGTCGAGCACTAGCAGGCGCGACTTGAAATGCATGGCCCTGGCGATGGCGACGCCTTGCCGTTGGCCGCCCGAGAGCTCGCCCACCAATGCATCGGGGGATCGCAGATGCAGATCCACGTCGGCGATGGCCTTGCTGCTCTCGGCCTTCATACGCTTGAGATCGAGCTGCCCGAGCCCCAGCACCGACCACTTCAGGGGCTCGCGGCCGATGAAGAGATTCCGGGCGATCGACATGGAGGGTACCATGGAATTGTACTGGTAGATGGTCTCGATGCCCAGATTCATGGCGTCCCGCGGATTGCGGATGCGCACCGGCCGGCCGTCGAAATGGATTTCCCCGGAATCGGGCCCATGCACGCCGGACAGGATCTTGATCAGCGTGGACTTGCCGGCGCCGTTGTCGCCGACCAGCCCGATGACTTCGCCTTGCTGCACGTCGAAGGACACGTTCTTGAGCGCATGGACGCCGGAATACCATTTCTGCAGCTTGCGGAAGGAGAGCAGCGGCGCGGCCATGGCCTATTCTCCCACCTTGATGCGGCGCGCCGTGCGGCGCAGCCAGGAATTGCCGATCACCGCCAGGATCAGCAGTCCGCCCACGGCGAACTTGAACCAGTTGGCATCGACCTGGGACAGCACCAGGCCATTGTCGATGACGCGGATCAGCAGCGCACCCACGATCCCACCCATGATGGTGCCGATGCCCCCGGTGAGCGCGGCGCCGCCGATCACCGCCGCGGCGACCGCCTGCAGCTCCAGCCCCTCCCCGATCGAGGGCAGGGGCGAGCCCAGCCGCAGCACCTGGATGAGGCCGGCGAAGCCTGCCAGCATCGAGCACAGCATGAAGCAGCCCAGCTTGACGCGATTGACGGGAATGCCCATCGAGGCCGCCGCTTCGAGGAAGCCGCCGGTCGCCCTGATCCAGTTGCCCACATTGGTGAAGGACAGCATGGCCGACGCCAGCACGGCCACCAGCACGAACCAGATGAAGGACATGCGGAACAGCCCGCCGGGCCCGACGAACTGCGTGAACACGGCCGCCGGGATGTCCTGCGGCAAGAGCGGCGGGAAGCCGCCCGAGATCACGACGGTCAGCGAGCGGGCGACGAACAGCATGCCCAGCGTGGCGATGAAGCTCGGAATGGCGAAACGGATGGTCACGATGCCGTTGATGAAGCCGATCGCGGCGCAGATGAGCAGGCCGAGCAGTACCGCCGGCCAGAACGGCACGCCATTGTTGAGCATGATGGCGACACTCATCGGCATCAGCGCGAAGACCGAGCCCACCGAAAGATCGAACTCGCCGCAGATCATCAGGATGGTGACCCCGATGGCGACGAGCCCCATCTCCGGCAAAAGGCCAAGAACGCCGCGCAGATTCTGCTGGCTGAGGAAGACGCCGCCGGAGAGAAACTGGAAGACGACGATAAGCACGACGAGCAGGGCCAGAGCGGCGAGCTCGGGCTTCTCCATCGTGATCTTGAGGAACCGCTTCATCAAGGCATCCACTGTCTGAGCCGCCAGGCGGGCGGTGCGGCAAGATGGGAACGAGCCTGGAGCGCCCCAGGGCATGCAGGGCGCTCCAGTTCAGGAGGTTGGGGGCTGGACATGCGTAAGTGTCCAGCCCCCGGAAGCTCAGCGCAGGCCCTGGGCCGACAGCTCCATGATCGCGGCGGCCTGGTCGGCCCGCACGATGCCCTGCCCCGTGTCGATATCGGACGGCGCGAGGCCGAGCTTGCTGGCCAGATAGACCTGCATGACCGGCATGAACCCTTGCATGTAAGGCTGCTGGTCGACCTGGACCTGCACATAGCCGTTTTCCATTTCCCGCAGCACCTCGGGAACCAGGTCGAAGCCGCCGATCAGGATTTTACCCGGTTCGACGCCCTGGTCACGCAGGGCGCGCGCGACGCCCGCACCCCAAAAGCCGGTATCGAAATAGACGGTCGTATCGGGGTTGGCATTGAGATAAGCCCCGACGCGCTCGGCGGCGACGGCGAGATCGGTCGCCGAATCGATGCGTTCCCAGCTGATCTCGCGATCCGGGTGTTCAGCCTTGAAGGCTTCGAGGAAGTTCACGACGCCCGCGGCGCGCTGCTCGGAGAAATTCTGTCCGGGCGCATTGACGCCGACCACCGCCTTGATGGGGCCGGTGGCGGGGAAATAGTCCGACATCGCCTCACCCAGCGAATAGCCGGCGGGAACGAAGCCCTGACCGATGAACGCCGCGCGGCAATTGCCTTTCGCGCCCTCGGAGTCATCGACGTTGACGGCAATGACGATGACGCCGGCGTCGCACGCTCCGGCGAGGATCTGGTCGAAAGCCTGGTCATCGACGATCGAGGTCAGGAGCGCGTCGGGCTGGCGGGCAAGGGCCGCCTGCATATTTGCGGCCTGCTCGGCGACCGATCCCTCGGTCTGGGTGAACACCATCTGGCAGTTCGCCCCGATCTTCTGGCAGGCGTCCATGAACCCCTTCTGGACGGCCTGCCAGAACGTGTTGGAGGCCGAGGAGTGATGGGTAAAGACGATGTCGAGCGGCGCATCGCTTTGGGCCACTGCCGGCACAGCCAGCAGCAGCGTCAGGGCCGAGCTGGCCAAGACTAGCATTTTCTTCACTGGATAGTCCTCCCTTGGGTCGTTTCGTTTCTGTCGAAGTCGTCAGCCGAGCCCGCTGACCTGCCGGCTGACCTTGAAGCGCCGGTCGAGGTCGGGGCTCAGTTCCATGCCGAGCCCGGCGCCCGGCGGAACGGTGATCGTGCCGCGCTCCACCACCGGCAGGGCGGTGACCAGGTCGCGGTACCAGGTGCGGTAGAAGGCGCGGACGCTTTCCTGCATCAGCGCGTTGGGCGCGTTGAGCGACAGATGGGTCGAGGCGCACAGCACCACCGGGCCGGTGCAGTCATGCGGTGCCACCGGCAGATGCCACGCCTCCGCCATCGCCGCGATCTTGCGCGCCTCCGAAATCCCCCCGCACCACGACAGGTCCAGCATGACGATGCCGGCCGCCCCGGTTTCGAGCAGGTCGCGGAAGGCCCAGCGCGTGGCCAGGGTTTCCGAGGCGCAGAGCGGGGCTCTGGACGCCTCGGCGTAGCGCCGCAGATCGCCGAGCGAATCCATCCTGATGGGGTCTTCGTGCCAGAAGGTGTTGTAGGGCTCGAGCGCGCGCGCGATCTGGATGGCCGGCAGCAACTGCCACATCGAGTGGAACTCGACCATGACGTCCATCTTGTCGCCGACGCGCTTGCGGATCTTTTCGAAGGGCGCAAGCGCGGCCTTCAGGTCCTCGGCACCGATATGCTGCCCCTTGGTCTTTTCGGCCGCCACGTCGAACGGCCAGATCTTCATGGCGGTGATGCCTTCGGCCAGCAGCTCCTCGGCGAGATCGTCGGCACGATGGAGAAATGCGTCGAGGTCGGCGTATCCCCTGGTCTTGTCCGCCAGCCCGTAATTGGCCACCGTCTGCCCGCCCTGCTGCATGTAGGCCGTGCCGGCGCAGGTGTTGTAGGTGCGGATTTCGCTGCGGCTGAAGCCGCCGAGCAATTGGGCGATCGGCTGCTCGGTGACTTTGCCGAAAATGTCCCACAGCGCGATATCGATAGCGGAATTGCCCCGCATCTCCACGCCCGTGCCGGCAAAGCCCAGATAGCCGGCGAGATCGCGCGAAATGCCGTCGATCTGCAACGGGTCCCGTCCCAGCAGCAGCGGCGCGGCCGTTTCGTGGATATAGGCCTCGACGGCCCGAGCGCCGTAGAACGTCTCGCCCAGCCCCACCAGGCCGGCATCGGTGTGCACCTGCACCCAGGACAGGTTGGGATGCTCGGCGACCCGGACAGTTTCGACGCTGGTGATTTTCAAGGCGAGATTCCCGGCCTCAGTTGATGCCGCTGGCGAGCAGCAGCTTGACGGTGTTGTCGAAGTGGGCGGCCATGCTGTGCTCGGCCTCGGCCCGTTCGCCCCGGACGATCGCGGCCGCGATGGCTTCGTGGCAGGCGACGCTTTCGAAGCGCTCTTCGTCGCCGCCGCGCGCGCGCCAGCCGACGGGCCAGGTCTGGCGCGTCACCACATGGAAGGACTGCACCACCAACGCGAACATCGGATTGCGCGACGCCCTGGCGATCGCTTCATGAAAGGCGATGTCATGTTCCATGACCTTTTCGCCGTCGCGAAAATCGGCCCGCATCGCCCCCGCCAGCGCCGTGATCTCCGCCGCTTCCTTGTCGGAGCGCCGCAGCGCCGCCAGCCCGACCGTGCGCATTTCCACCGTGCGGCGGACATCGAGGATCTGCTGGACGGAGACCTGATCGGTCTGCACGCCATGATCGATCACCAGCGCCAGAACCTCGGGATCGACCGCCGCCACGCGCGCCCGGCGGCCATTGCCGACATCGATCAGCCCCAGCGCCGACATGGACCGCGACGCCTCGCGCACCACGGCGCGCGACACGCCGAACTTTTCGGCGATCGCCACCTCGCTCGGCAACACGTCGCCAATCCTGAGGCCCTCATCCCGGATGAAGCCGCGCACGCCGTGGATAACGCGTGAAACGAGGCCACCGGGGGCTTCCTCCCGGTCGCTCTCATCGACGGCACGCGGGAAAGCTGGAGAGTTCATATCAACCTGTATGATAAGATTGCGTCTTCCTTTAGAACAGCATCATGAAAACCTATTGTCAATGCCTCATGATATCGTCTAATCGGTTCTGCAAGCGGAGGCCTTGCCATGCCCGAACCCCGACTGGTTCTCGACTGCGCCGATATCGTGGGCGAGAGCATCGTGTGGTCGCCCAGCGAGAAGGCGCTGTTCTGGGTGGACATCGTGGGCCGCCGCATTCACCGCTTCGCGCCGGACACGGGCGCGCACCGGACATGGCCCACGCCCGAGCTGCCGACTTCGATCGGCCTGTGCCGCGATGGCGGCTTCGTCGTGGGGTTGCGACGCCGCGTCGCGCTGTGGCGGCCGGATGCGGCGTTCGTCACGCTCGCGGTGCCCGAGCCCGACCTCCCCGACAACCGGCTCAACGAAGGCGTGGTCGGGCCGGATGGCGCCTTCTGGGTCGGCACGATGCAGGACAATATCGCGGCGGATGGCTCGCCCCGCGAGATGACGACCGACAGCGGCGCGATCTATCGCATCACCGCCGACGGGCACGTGGCGCAGTTGACCGAGCGGAATTTCGGCATCACCAACACCATGGTGTGGACGCACGACGGCGGCTTCATCACCGCCGATACGCTCAAGAATGCCTTCTATCGTTACGAGGTGGCCGGGAGCGCGCTGGGCGCGCGCCAGCCGTTCGGCGAGCCTGTCGCGGCGGGCCTGCCCGACGGCTCAATCACCGACAGCGCCGGCTCGATCTTCAACGCACGCGTGGCCGGCGGCAGCGCCATCGCACAACTGACGCCCCAGGGAGCACTCGAACGCCTGATCGGGCTGCCCTGCTCCGCCCCGACAAGCTGCACCTTCGGGGGTCCCGGCCTCAAGACGCTGTTCGTCACCTCGTCCCGCTTCGGCATGAGCAGCGCCCATTTGCGCGCCAACCGGCAGGAAGGAGGCCTCTTCGCCGTGCCGATGGAGACGCCGGGCCAATTGCCCAACCTCTTCGCGCACTGAATGGATCGGGGCGCCGCTAGCGCGGGGATGGACCTGCATAAAAGATAGCCGAGGCCGTCGCCCGCAATGCAGGTCACGCCGACGTGCTTGCGCCGCCCAGAGCCTGCCCCTCCAGCCATGCCTGCCACAGCCCGGCATAGACGTCGCCGGCCCCGACCAGCTCGTCATGCGTGCCGGTCTCGACGATCCTGCCGCGCTCCATGACCAATATGTGGTCGCATGACGCGGCCTGGGCGAGACGGTGCGCGATGACGAGCCCGGTGCGTCCGGCCAGGGCGGCGTCAACGGCGCGGTCGAGCAGGCCCGCGTGGACGGACCCGGCTTCGGCGGTAGCTTCGTCGAAGATCGCCAGTTCGGGGTCGGCGAGCAGCACGCGCGCGAGGGCGATCTGTTGCGCCTGCGCGTCGGTAAGCGGCTGCCCGCCGGCACCGATCACCGTGTCGAGGCCGGCGGGCAGCAGGTCGAGCAGCGCGGCGGCGCCTGTGGCGTCGAGCGCAGCGTGGATGTCGCTGTCGGTTGCGCCCGGCGCCGCGAGGGTGAGATTCTCCCGCAGGGTCGTGGCGAACACATGCACGTCCTGGGTGATCACCGCGGTGCGCTTAGGGCGGACCACGGTTCCTGCATCGGGCGGATGGATGCCGGCGAGCACGGCGGCAAGCGTGGTTTTTCCGGCGCCGGACGCACCGACGATGGCGACGTGCTGGCCGGCCGGGATGTCCAGGGTGATGTCGTCGAGCACGCGCGGGCCGTCGCCATAGCGGAAGGCGACGTCGCGCAGCGAGACGGCGGCGCCCCTCTCCGGCGGCGGCGTCTGCACGGTCTCCGGCTCCGGGATAGTGATGACACCGATCATGCGGTTCAGCGAGGCAAGGGCGGATTGCAGCGTGTCGATGACGAACAGGATCTGGTTGACCGGCCCGAGCAGGCGCAGCATGAGCAGCATGGCCGTCGTGGCGGCACCGACCGTCGACGCTCCGTGATCGATCAAGACGAAGCCGACGACGAGAACGGATGCCAGGCTCAGGCACTCGCCCATGTTCAAGCGTGTGTTGAGCATGCTTCGCACGACGCGCGCGCGTAGCGCCTGCACCGCGACGCTCCATGACGCAGTCATCACGGTGCGGTGCCGCCGCGCCGCGAGCCCGAAGCCGAGCACGGTGGCATAGCCGCGCTGCGATTCGAGGATCTGCTGGGCACGGGCGCTCATCGCCGCACGCTCTTCCCGATATACGCGCGGCCCGGCGCGCAGGTACCAGCGCAGCGCGAAGATATAGACCGGCAGTACAATGACGAAGGCCGCGGCATAGGGCCATTCCAGCGCCGCGAGCCCGCCCAGCGACGCGACGATGGTGAAGGCGGTCATAGTGAGCACCGGGATCACCGCGGGGGCGGCGTCGGCGACAGCGGTGACGTCGTCGCTGGAGCGCGAGATCAGGTCCCCCGTGCCGGCGCTTTCGACCAGGTGTTGTGGCAGCGACAGCGCGCGGCCAACGAGGTCCTCGCGCAGCGCGGCGAGGATCGTGTGGTAAATCCGCGTGGCGAGGACGATCGTCACCGCGGTACCCGTGGCGCCGAGAATGGCCGAGAGCGCCATCGCTGCGGCGACTGCGACCACGGTGGCGAGGTCGGCGGTGCCGGCCTGCACCCGGTCGATGAGCATCCCGATCGCCACCGGCCCGACGAGGTCGATAGCGGCGCTGGCGATCCCCAACAGCCCGGTGGCGGCGAGCCCGGATCGGTGGCCGCGGCTGAGCCGCCACATTTCCCTCGCCGTCTCGCGGCCGGTCGCGACCGGCAGCCCGGTCTCGGAGGACGCACTCACGGTCTCGGCTCACTTTCGAGGAGGTCGATGATGTGGTCGCAGCACCTGAGCAGCGTCGGGGAGGAAGCAATCAGCAGCGTCGAGCGCCCCTGACGGATATCGCGCAGCCGGCGGGAAATCTTGTACTCGGTCACCGAGTCCACGGCCGTGGTCGGGTCGTGCAGCACGAGCACCGGCGCGTCGGTCGCAAGGGCGCGGGCAAGCGCGACCCGCTGGCGCTGGCCGCCCGACAGGCGGTTGCCGTTTTCGCCGACTTCAGCGTCGAGATCGGCGGCAAAGTCGTCGCAGGCCGCCGCGTGCAGGGCAGCGTCCAGCCGCCCGGATGCGCCGGCAGCGACGAGGTTGTCGCGGATCGTGCCACTGAACAGCGTTACCCGGTGCGGGGCAACCGTAACTCGAGAGCGATAGTCCACAGGGGCCAGCTCCCGCGCCGCGTAGCCGTCGAGCCGCACCTCGATATCGCTATCGGCCTGCGGGTTCAGTAGCGCTTCGGTGATGCAAGCGGCCGCCCGATCGTCGGCGCGGAGTCCGACCAACTCCCCAGGTTGCACCCGGATCGTCCTGCCGAGCATGGAAAGGCTCAGCGTCGGCAGGTCCGACGTCACTCCGAACTGGAGTGCATCCTTGCGCTCATGTTCGGCGGCGCGGGCGCGCCTCAGCACGTCGAGCAGTCGCGCGGAGGCGGCACGGGCGCCGGCGAGGTTGGGAATCGAGGCGCTCGCGATCGCCTGCATCTGCGGCAGCAGCGCCTGGGTGAGGCCGACAGCAGCGATCAACCCGCCGATACTCAGTTGCCCATCCACCGCAAACCAGCCCGCCAGTCCCGTCACCAGGGCGACGAAGGCGCCGTTGACCACGCCGGCGCCCACCAGGAACCAGCCCAGCAGCCCGGCATTGCGGCGCGCCCCGACAAGCGCCTCCCGGCTCGTCTGCCGATAGCGGCGCGTCGCCTCGGCCTCGGCGCGCACGCCCTTGATCACGCGATAGCCGGCGATCAGGTTCGCAGCCCGCCCGACGGTGCCCGCCAGCAGACTCTGATAGGCGCGCGTGTCGCGGGACAGCCGCCCGCTGAGCGCGCCCATCAACCACACGGCGATGGGCGCGCCCAGTAGCACGACGACCCCGAGCAGCCAGTGCGTCGCGAGCAGCGAGACCGCGATGAAGCCGATGGCGACAACCCTCGCGACCGGCATGACCACGAGCTGCCCGGCATTAGCGAGGCGTAACACGTCGTTGGTCATGATCGAGACGATGTCGTCAGCCGGCGCCTGCGCGGCGGCGCCGACCGGGTGCAGCACCTCGGCCGAGAGGGTGGCGCGCAGCCGGTGCTGCAGCAATTGCAGCGCATGCACGACCAGCCGATTGCCAAGCCTCGCCGCCGCCGTCAACGCCACATAGAGGCCCACCAGCACACCGAGCCACAGGGCCAGTTGCCCGGCATCTCCCGTCGCGAGAGCGCGGTCGATCGCGAGCCCCATCACCACCGGCACGGCAGCCTCGCCGACCTGCCACACGATCGACAGCAGCATCGCCGGGATCGTGACCCGCGGCAGAGAGAGAATGACGCGCAGTAGGAACCGATCGGGCGTGCCCGTCACGTCGAACGGGGGCGCCTCAGGGGGCTCGGCATCCGCCTGCCACAGCACCGGCAGCCAGCGGGTCAGACGTCCCCGCCCGAACCCCGCCGGGTCGGCATCCGCCGGGCTCGTCATGGCCGCTGCCGGTTCCTGCCCAGCGGCACGACCTGCGGCGTGCCGGCCACCGGGTCGGGCACCACCAGGCAGCGCAAGCCGAAGACATGCTCTACCAGATCGGCCGTCACGATCTGCTCAGGCGTACCTTCGGCGACTACGGCGCCGTCCTTCATCGCGATCAGATGCGTGCCGTAGCGGGCGGCATGGTTCAAATCGTGCAGCACTGCCACGAGCGTGTGGCCGTCCCTATTGAGGTCGGTGAACAGTTCCAGCAATTCGATCTGGTGGGTGATGTCGAGAAAGGTCGTCGGCTCGTCGAGCAGCAGGACACTGGTCTCCTGCGCGAGAACCATGGCCACCCAGACGCGCTGACGCTGCCCGCCGGAGAGTTCATCGACCAGCCGGGTGGACAGGTCGGATATTCCGGTTGCAGCCATCGCCGCCGCCGCTGCCTGCTCGTCGGACTCGACCCATTGCCGGACGAAGCTCTGATGCGGGTAGCGGCCGCGCGCTACCAAGTCAGCGACGGTAATCCCATCGGGGGCGAGCGCGGTCTGCGGCAGCAGCCCGATCCGCCGTGCCACCTCCTTGGTATTGTAGGACCAGATATCCGCCCCATCGAGGATGACCCGGCCTGCAGACGGCTTGAGCAGCCGAGACAGCCCGCGTAGCAGCGTAGACTTGCCGCACGCGTTCGGACCCACGATCACCGTGAACGACCTGTCGGGGATCGACACCGACAAGCCCTCGCTGATGGTCCGCCTGTCATAGCCGATCGTCGCATCATCGACGCGGAGCCGCGCGGCGGCGGGGTCACTGATGGCGGTCACAACCGTCTCCTCGCTTCGATGAACAGTAGCCAGCCGAGATAGCCGCCGCCGATCATCACCGTGATGATCCCGACCGGCAGCGGCGTCGAGGCGATGCGCTGGGCGACATAGTCCGCCGCAAGGCACAGCAGCGCGCCCACGCAGGCGGCGGGCGCCAGCGTGATGCCGGCGGTGCGGGCGAGCCGGCGGGCGATCTGCGGGGCTACCAGCGAGATGAAGGCGATCGGCCCCGACGCGGCGGTGACCGTCGCCGTCAGCGCCACACCCACGACGATCAGCCCCAACCGCACCGCCGAGACCCGAACGCCCTGCGACGCGGCCATGTCGTCCCCCACCTCCATCTGCCGCATCGGGCGGCTCAGCATGGCCGCCACCAACAGCAATATCGCAATGAGCGCGCTGCCGATCGCCACCTGATCCCAGTTCACGCCATTGAGCGAGCCGGCTCCCCACGCCGCCGCGGCCATCGCCTGTTCCAGTTCGGCCCTGAGGATCAGCCATGTATTCAGCGAGCCCAGCATGGCCGAAACGCCGATACCGACGATGATGAGTCGGAACCCCTGCACGCCGCGCCGGTAGGCGAGCACATAGACTAGGACGCCGGTAGCCATGCCGCCGAGCAGCGCCCCTCCGACCAGCTGCAGATAGCTGCCGTTGATGACCAGCACCACGATCAGCGCGCCGGTATAGGAGCCTTGCGAGAAGCCGATGATACCGGGGTCGGCGAGCGGATTGCGCAGCAGCGACTGGAACACCGCCCCACTCACCCCCAGCGCCGCGCCGAACACCAGCGCCGCCGCCACCCGCGGCAGCCGCCAGTTGACCACGATGTCGTGGACGAGGCCGGTCTCCCCACCAGTGAGGGCAGACGCCACCTGGTCGATGCCGAGCGGATAGGACCCCGTCGCCAGCGCCACCAGTGCGACAGCAATGATCGCCACGATGAGCGCTATGCAGACGACCATGCTACGCAGGTCGATCCGCAAGCCACCCCAGCGCCCGCGTAACACCAGCGTGCGCCGGCCGAAGTCGACGAAGGGGGGCGAAACACCGCTCACAACTCGCTCACCTTCCTGCTTCGCACCAGGGCGATCAGCACCGGAGCGCCGACGAAGGCGGTGACGACGCCCACCGGGATCTCGCTCGGATACATCACCACCCGACCGAGGATATCGGACGCCAGCAGCAGGGCCGGCGCCAGCACCGCGCTGTAGCCGACGATCCAGCGCTGGTCCGGGCCCACATACCAGCGGGCAACATGGGGCACCATCAGCCCAACGAAGCCGATCGGCCCGGCGATCGCCGTGGCGCCGCCGGCCAGCAGCGTGAGCGCGATCACGGTGAGCATCCTGGTGCGGACCAGCCGCACCCCTTGCGCGGCGGCCAATTCGTCGCCGAGCGCCAGGGCGTTGAGCGACCGCGACACGACGAGGGCCATGACGAGCGCTATCACGAGCAACGGCATAACCGGCCAGACGACATCGAGGGGCCGGCCGAGGATCGAGCCGGCGTTCCACGACCGCATCTGGTCGAAGGCATCCGGGTTGGTCAGGGTCAAGGCCGAGGTGGCGCCTCGCAGCACGGCGCCGACGCAGACGCCGGCCAGCACCATCACCATCGGTGACTGACCGCTGCGCGTCGAGCCCAGCAGCAGGACCATGATGGTGACGACCATCGCGCCGGCGAAGGCGAACCACATATAGCCGCTGATGTCGTGGACACCCAGCAGCCCCACGCCGACCGTGACTGCGAAGGAGGACCCCGCGCTCACGCCGAGAATGCCGGTGTCGGCGAGCGGATTGCGGGTCAGCGCCTGGATCAAGGCTCCCGAAACGCCCAGCGCCACGCCCACCACGAGTCCCACGATGGTGCGCGGCAGCCGGAAGTCGCGGATCGCGAACTGGTCGAAATTGTCCGACGGATTGAACAGGGCGTCCCAGACCACCGCCGGCGGAAACACCTTGGAGCCGACCATGACGCTCACCACCAGCAGCGCCGCCAGCACGGCGAGCGCGACGACGAGGCCAATCACGCGACGTCGGGGCCTGCGGCTTGCCGCGGGTGCCCGAGCCTCGAGACTGGCGCCGGATGCCGTCACTGTTTCTCCGGCAGCGTCGCCAGGGCGTTATCGAGCGAGTCCAGATATTGCAGGGCGAACTGGTAGGACCGATCGCCATTGCAGTAGACGCCCAGCGCACGGCCGGATTGCACGGCGGGCAGCGCCTTCCAGGCATTGGTCTCCATCACCGGAACGAAGCGCGCGGGCACATTGCCCTCGTGATCCACGGGGTAGAGGATCACGTCATATTCGGCCAGTTCGCCGATCTGCTCGAACGAAAGCTGCGCGCCACCCTCGCCAAGGTCAGTGAGATCGAGGCCGAGATCGGACCGCGCCACTTCGGAGCAGATCGACCAGTTGAGCACGAAAGCTCCGGCCTCCTGGCTCGCCCAGCGATCGGCCTCGGCGAAGGTGGCGCTGGCGAGCAGCCCGGAATATTTCTGCCGGAACGCCTCGACGCCCTGCCGCCAAGCCGCCTTCTGCGCGTCGAGCACATCGGTCTTGTTGGTGGCGGCCGCGAGGGCGTCCAGACGAACGTTCCAGTCCGTCTGGAAGCTCAGGAACACGGTCGGAGCGATCGCATTCAGGTGCTCCTTCATCTGCTCGAAATCGCCGTTGGGCGCCGAGTAGACGATGAGGTCCGGCTTGACCGTGGCCAGTGCCTCGAGATCGGCCTCGCCGGCACTGGCGCCAACGACCGTGGCCGCGCGGTAGGCCGCCTGCTGCTCCGCAGTCAGCGGCGCGATGTCGCCATCGGATTGCGCCGTGACGGCCACCGGCTTGCCGCCAAGGACGATGAAGGGCAGGTTCGCCCGGCCGAGCGTGGCGACCCGCTGCGGATCGGCAGGCACCTCGACGGTGCCGTTGTCGGCCTCGACGATGCGGGTTTCCTGCGCGGAAGCGGTTGCGGTGAAAGCGAGCGAGAGGCTCAGCACGCCCGCTAGCAGGATGCCGCGCCCGGCGGCGAGACGAGAGATGGTCATGGGTGATTCTCCTTGTTTCACTGTTTCGCCGGCAGCGTCGCGAGGGCGCTCTCGAGCGAGTCGAGGTAGCGCAGCACGGCGCCATAGGAGTTGTTGCCAGGGCAGAAGAGGCCGAGCGCGCGACCCGAGGTCACGGCGGGAAGCGCCTTCCAGGCGTTGGTCTCGACCACCGGCGTGAAGGGGGCCGTGGGCTGGCCTACGGCATCGACGGGGTATAGAATCACATCGTACTTCGTGAGCTCGCCGAGCTGCTCGAAGGAGAGCGACTCGCCGTTGTTCCCAGGGTCATGCGCCGGCAGGTTCAGCCCAACCTCGTCCTGGGCGATCTCGACGCAGCCGATATGCGTGACGACGAACGTCCCCGGATCGGACGCCGCATAGCGATCGAGCATGACGAAGGAGGTGTCGGCGATGATCGCGCGATATTTCTGCTGGATCTTCGCGACCTGTTCCGCGAACGCCGCCTTCTGCGCGTTAAGCGAGCTGGTCACGTTGCCGGCCGCGGCGAATCCGTCGGCAAGCGTCTTCCAGTCGGCGCCGAGCCCGTAGAACACCGTCGGGGCGATCGACTGCAACTGCGTCCTGATCTGCTCGAAATCGCCATTGGGCATGTTGGCGAGGATGAGGTCCGGCTTGAGGCTTGCCAGCTTCTCGAGGTCCACCTCGCCGCCGCTGGGTCCGAGATTGGTGGCGGCATCGAAGGTCGCCCGCTGGTCCTCGGGCAGCAGGTCGAGGGCGGTAGCGCGCATCGTGGTGACGCCCACCGGTTCACCGCCCAGATCGATGAAGGGCAGGCTCGCATTGCCGATCGCGGCAACACGCTGCGGCTCGGCAGGAACCTCGATCGCGCCGTTATCGGCCTCGACGGTGTGGATTTGCTGCGCGGCAACGGCGCCGGCAGCCACGAGAGCGAGCGAGAGGCTCAGCAATCCCGAAAACAGAATGCCGCGCCGCCCGGCGGGAAGACGGAGGATGGTCATGGGTGATGCTCTTTCTTCGACAGGAAATTCGATTTGGGTCACTCCGCCGCCGACAGCGTCGCGAGGGCGCTATCGAGCGAGTCCAGATACCGCCAGATGGCGCCGTATGAGCTGTTGGTGACGCAGAAAACGCCCAGGGCCCGGCCTTCCTTCACCGCCGGCAGCGCCTTCCAGGCATTGGTCTCCACCATCGGCAGGAAGGAAATCTGCACCTCGCCCGCAATATCGACGGGGTAGAGGATGACGTCATATGCCGACAATTCGCCGATCTGCTCGAAAGAGCGCATCTCGAACGTCGCGTTGTCGGGCAAGGCGGGGAAATCCATCCCCAGCTCCGCCTCGGCGATTTCGGGGCAGCCACGCTTGTCGATGGCAAACATGCCGGGCTCGATCGATGGCCAGCGATTGGCATTGGCAAAGGTCTTGGTTGCGATGACGCCCGCATACACGTCCCGGATTCTGGCGATCTTCTGCTCGACCTGCCGCTTCTGCCCGTTGAACGAGTCCATCATGTTGCTCGCCTCGGCCATGCCGGCTGCGGCAACGTCCCAGTCGGTCCGCAGATCGAAGAACACCGTCGGCGCGATGGCCTGCAATTGCCGGCCGATCTGATCGTAGTCGGCCTGGTGCAGATACATGAGGATGAGATCGGGTTTGAGACTTGCGAGTTTCTCGAGGTCGACGTCGCCCACATTGGTCCCCACGATCGTGGCCGCTCGATAGGCCGCCTGCTGCTCCGCGGTCAGTTTCTCGAACAGCGACGCGCTCAGCTCGGTCGCGCCCACCATCTTGCCGCCCGTGTCGATATAGGGTGTCGTCGCGGAGCCGATCGTGACGACACGCTGGGGATCGACGGGAACCTCGATCGCGCCGTTATCGGCGTTGACGGTGTGGGTGTCCTGCGCCATGGCGGCGGGAACCGCCGTGAACGCCAGCGCGGCGCTCAGCAGCGCGGCCAGGATCGCGGAGCGTCCGGGAAGGGTCATGATCATGGCTGATCCTCTTTCAGTGTTGGTGAAGCATCGGGCGCAGGCACGAGTTCGTGCACCGAGGTGCCCCAGCCGACGATATGCGTGGTGCGGTGAACGAGTCCGGCGGCGGCGATGACGGCATCGAGCTCGGCGGCGGCGCGGAGGCCCGAGCCATGGCAGACGAGGCCGATCAGATCGGCTTCGCCGTCGTGCTCGTCCATCTCGTCGGTGTCGAAAATCTCCTCGATCAGCAGCACCCGCCCCCCCGGCAGGAGGTTCTCGGCCGCCCGGCGCAGAGCGTGAGCGGCATCGGCGTCGGGCAGCGCCTTGAAGGCGCGGCTGATGAACACGGCGTCCGACGCCGGGCCGGGCTCGAAGACGGATTGCTCGACAATGCTGACCCGCGCCCGCTGCTGCGCGTCGGGGATGGTGTCGGGCAGGTCGCGGCGCAGCCAGTCCGCCTGGGCGGGCAGCGCGCAGATCGTCACCCGCAGATCGCCGTGGACGGCGACGAACTCGCGCGCCTGAGCCCCCGCGCCGCCGGAATGGATCACCAGATGCCGGACGCCCGCGAGCAAGTCGGACTTGGCGATCGGCTCGGCCAGCGCCGGCTGGAATTTCGCCAGGTGCTCCAGGTAGCGGTCCTCATAATCCTGTTCGGCGCGCACCGCGGCGAAGCTCTGCCCGGTGACCGAGGCGTAGGACGGCCGCCCCGTGCGGATCGCCTCGGTGAGCCCGAATATGCCCAGCATCTCGCGGCCCGCCACCCCGGCGGGGTGCAGCGTGTCGGCGACGAACTCGTTGGTCAGCACTTCTCCGACCGTCGTCAGTGCATAGCGGCCCGGTTCGGTCTCGGTCAGGATGTCGATCGCGTGCAGATAGCGCAGCAGCTTGCCCAGCGCCCGCGCATCGGTTCCGGTTCTCTCGGCCAGCTCCGGCACGCTCGTGACGCCGCGCGAGACCAGCTCGGGCACGCCGAGCTCGACGGCGGTGCGGATGGCGATCGGCGGGACCAGCTCCGTCAGCTCATGCAGCTTCTCGAAGGGCGTGACCGACTTCTCGGGGTCGGGCACCGCCTCGTCGGTTTCCAGCGCGACGACCTCGCCGCGGCGCCAATAGCCGGTGAACTCGATGTCGCCCTTCGGAACGCCCCGCTCCTCGACCAGATGGCGACGCAGGTCGCGCACGGCCGTGTGCTCCGCCGCGAACCACGCGAACACCCGGCCGTCCCACCAGGCGCAAGCCCTGACCGCGTCCGTGAGCAGAGTCGTGGTGCCCGCTGCGGCGCCGTCACGCACCAGCCAGGTCACCTCGACCTGCGGCAGCTGGCGCAGCTCCAGCCGATGCGCCGGCTCGGCGATTTCGATGAAGATTTGCGCCCGCGCATCCTCGGGCAGTTCCTCGAGCAGGCGGGCGATCGCCGGGATGGCGGTGTCGTCGCCGGCAACGAGCAGCCAGTCCGCGTCCTGCACGAGCCCGTGCGACGCGCTCGGGCCGAAGAAATGGATGCGGTCGCCGGGCTGGGCGCGGTAGGCCCAGGTGGTGCCGACACCGATACCGTGCTTGACGAAGTCCACGTCCAGCTCGCCTGCCTCGGGGTCCCAGCGGCGCACGGTGTAGACCCTGGTGAGGGGCCGGGGGTTCCTCGGCAGGTCCACGCCCTTTTCCGTCTGCACCGGCAGCACCGGCTCGGCCTGGCCGGGATAGCGGAACACCAGACGGATGTAGTCGTCGAAGCCGGTGGAGCTGAACACCGGCTGCGGAAAGCCGTTCGCCGAGGTGAATGCGCGCAGCTCAGCGCCCCCCAGCGTGATCCGCCGCATCCCCGGAGTCAGGTCCGTCACGCGGACGACTTCGACCGCTCGCAAGGTCAGGGGATGCACGGTGAGCCGGCGCGAGGTCTTCGGCATGCTGAGGGGGCCTTCAGATCGGTAAGGTGGTCAAATTCCTGGCCATATGCTTACCGAGCCGGGGCAACCGCAACGGCTATGTTTTAGAACAATTCCAAAGCGTTGCGGGCCGAGCCGGAGTAAGGCACGTAAACCGGATGAGATTTATCATGTTTATGCGAGCTTTGGCACGCGCATCTGATCCCGTCGCGATTCTTGCCCCGTGTCAGGCGTCGCAGAATTTCCACCGGACTGTTGCGTGGATACACCAGCTTCGCGCTTTTGGACGGCGGATCGGGGGCTGGACGGTCGCTGGGATTCTGGCTGGGGCGCCAGGATTCGAACCTGGGAATGGCGGTACCAAAAACCGCTGCCTTACCACTTGGCGACGCCCCAACGGCGCGGTTCCTACACGCTTCGCCACGCCCGCGCAACGCACGCGAAAGGGCGGGTTCGGCGCTTGAAACGGCCGGAAGTCGCAGCTATAACCCCGCCACTTCCGCCGCCTCCGGGCGCCGGCAAGCCCTATCGGAGTATAGCGCAGCCTGGTAGCGCACCTGCTTCGGGAGCAGGGGGTCGCGTGTTCGAATCACGCTACTCCGACCAACAAAAGGCCGGTCGAAAGACCGGCCTTTTTTCGCGAACATATGGCCTTTCAGGCGCGCTTTCGGGCCAGGGTCCACAGGCCCGTGACGGTGAGCGCGGCGAACAGCATCTTGAGCACGTCCCAGGCGACGAACGGCTTGATGGCGCCGTCGAAGGCGCTGAGCAGCACCGCGTCGGGGCCGACGCCCTTGAGCATCGACAGCGCGACGACGAGCCAGGCGAAGCCGAAGGCGAACTGGACGGCATCGGCCAGCACCATGACGCCGAACAGCGCGACGACGCGGCCCGACAGGCCGAGATCGGCAGCGCGGCCGATGATGGCGGCCATCAGCAGCCAGGAGATGATGAAGCCGCCGGTCGGCCCGAGCAGATAGGCCGGCCCGGCCACGGCGCCGGCGAAGACCGGCAGGCCGGCGAGACCTTCGAGGATATAGGCGGCGACGGTGGCGACGCCGATGCGCCAGCCGAAGGCGGCGGCGAGCGCGGCGACGGCGAAGGTCTGCAGCGTCACCGGCACCGGCCAGGTGGGCACGTTGAGCTTGGCCGACAGCGTCAGCAGCACCGTGCCGAGCACGACGGTGACGGCATTGCTCACGAGACGGGTGGTCGCGGATTTCGGCTCGAAAGCTCCCAGGATGGTGTTGGGAGTGGTCAGCGTGAGGGCCATCGGGTTACCTTCTTTGCGGGCGCGGAATATCGTCCGTTTCTAGAACTTCACCCCCCGGAGCGCAATGGCCGACACCCCGCCGCCACTGGCCTTCGACACGAGCTTCGCGCCTGAAACCGGCCGCCCCGTCACGGTGCTGCCGGGCGTCGTACGGATCACCGCGGGCAATGCCAGCCCCTACACCTTCACCGGCACCAACAGCTTCGTCCTCGGCGAGTCGCACCTCGCCATCGTCGATCCCGGCCCCGACGAGGCGGCGCATCGCGCGGCGCTGCTCGCGGCCATCGGCGGGTGCGAGGTGGCGGCGATCCTGCTCACGCATACGCACAAGGACCACTCGGCCGGAGTGCCGGCACTGCGCGCGGCGACCGGGGCGCCGCTGTGGTTCGCCGGCCGGCACCGGCTCAGCCGGAAGCTGCGGCGGTTCGAGAGCAACCGGCTGGCGCGGGCCTCGGACTGGGACCTCGTGCCCGACCGCACGCTGGGGGACGGCGAGACGTTCATGGCGGGCGACACGCGCCTCGTCGCGGTGGCGACGCCCGGCCATTGCGCCAACCACATGGCGTTCGGGCTCGACGGCACGGACTGGCTGCTGAGCGGCGACCACGTGATGGGCTGGAACTCGACGCTGGTGGCGGTGCCGGACGGGTCGATGGCGGACTATCTCGCGTCGCTGCGCAAGCTCATCGCCCTGCCCTATGCGCACTACCTGCCGGCGCATGGCGGGCCGATCATGGAGGCGCGCGCCTATGCCCGCGCCCTGCTCGGCCATCGGCAGTTGCGCAACCGCCAGGTCGTGGATGCGGTGGCCGCGGGGGCGCGGACGACCGCGGACCTGCTGGCGCGCATGTATCCGAGCCTGCCGCCGACCCTGCGCGGCGCGGCGGCGATGACGCTCAGGGCGCATATCGAGTATCTGGCGGACACGGGAGCGATCCGCATGTGGCGAACGCCGTTCGGGGTGCGGGTGGGGAAGGTGTGAGGCGTCGGCAGCCGGGATCTTCCCCCGCCTGCGCGGGAAGGTGGCGCCGAAGGCGACGGAAGGGGGCGCCCCCTCCACCATGCTGCGCATGGTCCCCCTCCCCGCTTTGCGGGGGAGGAACCCGACTGAGGGTTATTCGTCCGCCGTTGCGGGCTGCGTCGGGGCGTTGCGGAGCAGGGTGGTGACGCGGGCGTCGAGGTCGAGCAGGAAGGCTTCGACGCGCTGGCCGTTCTGGCCGAAATCGGGGAAGCCGGTGAGCGAGGCGGAGCGCATGTCGATGGTGCTGCCGTCGGCGGTGCCGGCGATGCGGATGGCGACCTCCTGGCGGAAGCCGAGCAGGGCGGTGACGACGGCGTTGAGCTGGCCGGCATCGAGCGGGCCGATGGGGGCGCGGCGGGCGCGCACTTCCCAGTCGGTGGCGTCGAGCGCGGCGGCGACGACCTCGAACATCTGCGGCGCAGCGATGGGATAGGTGCGCGGGCGCGCATTGGGGAAGGCCGCGGCGAGCCGGGCGCGTTCCGCCGGCCCGATGAAACGCGATTCCACAAAGCTCAGGAGCTGCGGCGGATTGCTGTAGTCGGTCGAGACATCCGGCGAGGCCGGCAGGCTCGCCGCCTGCCAGGCGAAGACGGCGGCGGGCAAGAGGCAGAGCAGACCGAAGACGAAGGCCAGCGTGGCGCGCGACCAGCCCTTGTCGCCGGTGAACCACAGGCGCACGAAGGCGACGAGCGCGGCGGCGACGGCGAGCGCGGCGACGCCCATCGCCACCGTCTCGATGACGACGAAGTTGTCGCTGGTGATGAGATGGGCGCGGTGCAGCAGCACCGGGATGGCGGCGAGCGGCAGCGCGAGCGCCCCGAAGCGGCGCGCCCAGACGGCCCATTTCGAGGTGCGGACGAGGATGCGCATCAGCGTTCCCGTTCCGGCGCGGCCGGGGGCGCGGGCGGGCACATGGTCCTGATGGCGCGCCACTCGGCGTCGGTGAAGGCGGGATGCGCGGCCGGCACGCCGGTGTCGAAGGCCTCCAGCGCGCGGCGGCGATCGGCGGTCAGCGGGTGGTTGGAGAACAGCGCCAGCGCGCGCGAAAAGGCGTCGTCGGCCGAGACGCGCTCGAGCAGATCGACGAGACCGGCGGGGCTGAAGCCGAGGCGCTGCGCGGTGGCGCCGGCGAAGGCGTCGGCTTCCGCTTCGGCGGCGCGCGAGAAGCGGTTGTCGATGAGCGCGGCGCCGATGGCGCCGGCCACCGACAGGCCGGTGAGGTCGCCGAGCACGAAGCCGACGAGCAGGCCGGTGGTCGAGGTGGAGATGAGCGTCTGCATGCCGTGCCGGTGGTAGACATGGCCGAGCTCGTGGGCAAGCACGCCGGCGAACTCGTCGGGCGTGTGGCTCGCCGCGATGAGCGCCGACAGATAGAAGGTCTGCCCGCCCGGCAGCGCGAAGGCGTTGGGGATGTCGGAACGGATGACCGCGACCTCGGGCGTGAACGGCGAAGCGAGGCCGTCGAAGGCCGCGGCGACGAAGCGCGCGATGGCGCGGTTGGCGAGGCTCGACGGATCGGGATCGCACAGGACATAGCCCCCGCCACCGGTCAGCGTCGCCTCGATCTGCTGCGCGGCGACGGCGCCGATCCGCACTTCCCAGGCGGGCGGGAAGCTGGCGGCCAGCCGACCGGCGAGCAGCGGGATGCCGTAGAGATAGGCGACGATGACGGCGGCCAGCGCGGCCGTCGCGAGGCCCAGCAGGCGCGCCTCGCCCCAGCGCTCGCGGCGGCGGTGGCGGTCGAGGCGCGGCAGCGTGCCGAGGGCGACCTGCACGGCGTCGGCGTCGCTGACGGCGAGCCGGGCGCCGGCGGGGCGCTGGCGGTTGGCGAGGCGCACTTCGCCGGCGCGGGCATGGAGCAGATAGCAGTCGCCGGCCGGCCAGCGGTCGATCGGGGCGCGGCTCACGGCGTCGAGGATAACGACCGCCACCGGCTCGGCGGCGAGATCGACGGCGCAGACCACGTCGCGCAACTCCGCCACGAGGCCATCCTGATGGCGGGCGGCGAACTCCATCAATAGACCCCCACATTGAGGGCGTCGGCGAGCCCCTGCCCGATCAGCGCGCGGTCCTCCTCGGTGGCGCGCACGGAATTGAGGCTGTCGGGATCGGTGATGGTCGCGCCATTGGCGAGCAGCCTCCACCAGCCGAAGGCGAGGATGATCTCGGCGAGAAGGCCGAAGGCGCCGAGGACGGCGAGATAGAGGCCGATGAGCAGCGCGACGTTGACGGTACCGGACTGGAACAGCGAGACGAGCGCGGCGGCATCCGGCACCTGCCCGTCGGCCTTGGCGATGGCGTAGATGCCGCCGAGCGCGATCAGCGTCGTCAGCGCGAGGATGGCGACGAGCGCGATGACGGCGGCGGCATAGGCGACGAACTGGCCGAACAGGGCGCGGGTGGGAATGGCGACGCCGAGCCGCGCCGTACCGAGGCTGACGGTGGAGAGCATGCGCGAGGCGGCGCGCGTCCTGTAGAAGGCGAGGCTGAAGGCGAAGACGAGCACCACGGCGAGGCACGCGCCCCAGCCGACGGGGCCGGGCAACGTCACGCCGTCGATCTCCAGCAGGTCGCCGGTGCCGAAGATCCAGGCGGCGGCGCCGGCGACGGCCAGCACGTTGAGGACATAGGCGATATAGTAGGGGCCGGCGATGAGCCGCCAGGTGCCGGCGATGGCGAAGCGGCGGTCGCCGTACCAACTGTGCCGCCAGCGATAGCGCCACAGGCTCGCGCTCATCCACGGATAGACGAGGCCGAGGGTGGGAACCATGGCCAGCGACCACAGGAAGCGGCGCGTGGCATAGCCCAGCGCGCTGCCCTTGAGGTCGAAGCGGATGCCGCGCCAGAGCGTGCGCGACAGCCGGAAGTCGCGGGCACGATAGACGGCGTAGCCCATGAGGAACCAGACCAGCGCGCCGAGCGCGCCGTAGCCGAGCAGCACGTAGTCGGCGCCCTGCATGGAGAGGACGAAGAGCGCGACGTAGATGGGCAGGAAGAAGGCGAGCGCGAAGCAGAAGCCGAACAGGAGCTGGCGCGCGCTGCCGGTGTATTCGAGCGGCTCGCCGTCGATCAGGGTGTTCTGCCAGTAGAAGCGGCGCTTCCAGGTGGCCTGCCAGAAGCGATAGAGCCCGAGGGTGGGCAGCATCAGCAGATAGCCGCCGAGGACGATGGCGCAGAGCTCGCGCCGCGTGCCGGTGAAGGCGGCGCGCCCGACCCTCGTTGCTGCCGCCGCCTCCGCCATGCCGCCCGCGCCCGTGGTGAATCAGGCCATGATAGCGAGCGGCGGGGTGAGGGTCACGCGGGGGTGGCAATGGGGCGCGCAGCCGGGCTCTTCCCCCGTTTACGGGGGAAGGTGGCGCCGAAGGCGACGGAAGGGGGCGCGAGGCTGGCACTGAGCATGGGCGCGCGCCCCCCCCCCCCCCCCCCCCCGACCCCCCCCCCCCCCCCCCCCCCCCGCCCCGCGG